>JAESGS010000002.1_pt1 | contig 2585794 bp, 2430 predicted proteins | sample 9269761 | NCBI WGS metagenome assembly JAESGS01 (sample SAMN15741799, study PRJNA653493) | algae metagenome | isolation source: Cyanosarcina radialis HA8281-LM2 and co-occurring heterotrophs from damp... | place: USA: Makauwahi cave, Hawaii | collected 2011-01-06
CGTGCCGTCGAGCTTCTTCGGCGCGGTCGACCTTAACAATATCCCGGTTGCCCTGGTGGAGCGCGTCGACGTTCTGACCGGCGGCGCATCGACCACCTATGGTGCCGACGCCGTGACCGGTGTCGTCAACTTCATCACCAAGCGCGACTTTGCCGGTATCGACCTTTCGGCGACCCAGCAGATCAGCGAACAGGGCGACGCCAACCTGTTCCGCGCCGACCTGGTGATCGGTGCGAACTTCGACGATGGCCGCGGTAACGCCGTGATCTCGATCGGTTACATCGAAGCCGACAAGCTGCTGTTCGGTTCGCGCGGTTTCGGCCAGTGCGTGCTCAACTCGCTGTCGGGCTTCTGCGGTGGCGACTCGCCGACCGCGACCCCGACCTCGTTCGGCATCACCGGCGTGGCCGGCAACCGCCAGGTCAGCGCCGATGGCCTGAGCCTGGTGCCGCAATATTCGCTGTACAACTTCAACCCGGCGAACATCTACATCACCCCCCTACGAACGCTTCAACTTCTACGGTGAAGGCCGTTACGACGTTTCGGACAGCGTGACCGTCTATGGTCGCGGCCTGTTCTCGAAGAACACCGTCAAGACCGAAATCGCGTCGTCGGGTATCTTCGGCGAAGCGCTGACGATCAACGGCAACAACCCCTATCTGCCGGCCGGCATTCGCGACCAGCTTTGCGGCTTTGCCGGTATCGCGCTGGGTGCGGCCTGTAACACCAACGCAGCGATCCCGCTTGGCGCCGTCTATCGTCGCTCGGTGGAACTCGGGCCGCGTCTGTCGGAATATGTCACCAACATTTTCGACATCAAGGCCGGTGCGACCTTCAACATCACCGACAATATCTCGTTCGACATCTACGGTGCCTATGGCGAATCGGAAAACACCGAAACCCGCCGCGGCTACGTTTCGCGTTCGCGCGTTGTCCAGGCGCTGGCTGCCACCAGCACCACCGCTTGTACCAACCCGGCCAACGGCTGCGTCCCGCTGAACCTGTTCGGTCCGGAAGGCAGCATCACCCCGGAAATGGGCGCGTTCATCGGCGGCATCACCAGCTCGATCCAGCAATATGCGTCGCTGGCGCAGGTGCATGGCGTGCTGTCGGGTTCGGCCGGTTTCGGATCGCCGTGGGCGAGCGAAGAAGTGTCGTTCGCGCTTGGCGGCGAATATCGCAAGTATAACGCTGCGCAGCGTCCCGATAACCTCGCACAGGTTCCGGGCGAGCTCGGCGGTGCAGGCGGCGCGGTCCGTCCGTTCTCGGGCGCCTATGACAGCACCGAAGCGTTCGCCGAATTGGTCGTGCCGCTCGTCAGCGACAAGCCCTTCTTCGACGATCTGACGGTCGAAGGCGGCATTCGCTACTCGCGTTACTCGGTCGATGCACCGGGCAACCCGAAGTTCAGCCCGACGAGCTGGAAGGTCGGCGTCAACTGGGCACCGGTCGACGCGCTGAAGTTCCGTGCAAACTACCAAAAGGCCGTTCGTGCACCGAACATCGGCGAATTGTTCGCGCCGCTCAACGTGCAGCTGACCAACCTTGCGACCGACCCCTGCGCCGGCGCAGCGCCGATTGGCAACGCCAATCTGACCGCTGTCTGTCTTGCCCAGGGTGCACCCGCAGCTTCGATCGGCTTCATCGAGCAGCCGGCCGCAGGTCAGGCGAACGTGACCACCGGTGGCAACCCGAACGTCGGCCCGGAAACGGCCAAGACGTTGACGGTTGGCGCAGTCTTCACGCCGCGCGGCCTGATCCCCGGCCTGACGCTGTCGCTCGACTACTACCGCATCAAGGTGACGGACGCGATCACCGCACCGCTGCCGGGCGACATCATCGCCGCCTGCTTTACCGGTCTGTCGGCCGCTTCGGCGACCAACCCGGCCTGTACGGCTATCCGCCGCAACCCGGCAACGGGTCGCCTCAGCGGTTCGCCGGCGACGACGGGCGGCCTGCCCGCGCCGCTCAGCAACGCGGGTATCCTGTTCACCGACGGCTTCGACCTGATCGCCAACTACAAGCGCGATCTTGGTTTTGCTGACCTAACGCTGAACTTCTCGGGCAACCACACCCGCAAGGCGACCTTCCAGGCGTCGGAAACGGTGACCAACTTCCCGAATTGTGCCGGCATCTACAGCGTGAACTGCGGTATCGCCCAGGGTCAGTTGCAGCCGAAATGGTCGTGGACGCTGCGTACCACGCTCGGCTTTGACGGCGTCGACGTGTCGCTGTTGTGGCGCCACCTGTCGAGCTTCCGCTCGCAGGCCGGCAACCTCTGCGGTCCGGGCGTCACTGCCGGTGGTTGTACCGGGTTCGTGCGCGGCGATGCCACGCGCTTCCCCGACATCGTCGGCCAGCCGATCAACCTGAACCGTATCAAGGCGTATGATTATTTCGACCTGACGACGCGGTTCTCGGTGACCGAGAACTTCGACCTGACGCTGACCGCGTTCAACCTGCTCGACAAGAAGCCGCCGCTTCTTGGTGGTCAGGCCGGTACGACCTCGGCCAACAGCGGCAACACCTATCCGTCGACCTACGACGTGATCGGCCGCCGTTACAGCGCCACGGCACGCCTGAAGTTCTAATCGCTTCAGACGCGAATCAGGAAAGGGCGGGTCGCGTGCGGCCCGCCCTTTTCTTTTGTCTGATGGCCAAGCCGGGTGGCGAGGTGCCGACGATGCGCCGCGGATAACCGGGGCGCGCACGTCCGCGATCCGTCCGGCCGCTTTGGCGGGGGTGGCCTAGAGTCCTTCCTGTTCAAATTGATCCGTCGCCCTGAGCTTGTCGAAGGGCGCTTCTCGCTGATAAGCGCCCTTCGACAAGCTCAGGGCTACGGCGACTTGATTCAGCCTGAGCAGGACAGACCCTAGGCACAATATCGAGCGCCAATGGCGCGGCAGCGTCGATGCCGGTGGTTGGGATCGATGTTCGCGCCGATCGCAATGGCCCGCGTGGCGCAACGCCGCAAGACGGTGGCGGCCATGATCGCCGGGGCCGCTGGCTGGATGCCTGCGCCGAAAAGCCGGGCTATTGCGCGATCAGCGGTGCGCCCAGCGTGGTATCGATGCCAACGGCGCGCGCGACCTCCTCGGCCCACAGGGTGACCTTGGCGATCTCGTCGCCATGCGCGGCGCGGCTCGCGTCATAATCCGCCGCGCGGTCGGCCGCGCTATAGCGCGCGCCGTCCTTCGAATTGCGTTGCAGCGGCCCGGCGACAATCTGCGCGAGATCCGCGGGATCGAGGGTCAGGCCGAAATGCGCCGCGGCATGGCGCAGCGCCGCGTCGGGCGCGGCCATGAACGCGGCGCTGTTGAGGGTGCGAACGCGGTCGGGGGCGCCAAGGATCAGGCTGCTGAACAGCGACTGCTGAGCCAGCCACGCCATCGCCGCGATCTGCAGATCGGTCTGGCCCAGAAAATCGAGATCGGTGAAGCCCAACGCCTGAACGCGTCCCTCGGCGCGCAACTTCACGAACAGTTCGCGCACCCAGCGGCGCCCGTCGAGACCTTTTTTGGCGATCGATGTCAGGAAATCGTCGAGCGGCGCATGCATGACGATCGCGCGCGCTTGCGGCTGGATGACCAGCATCGCCGCGGCCAACCCGTTGACGACATTCGACGGCTTGACCACCGCCGCCTGATCGCCGGGGAAGGGCCGCCCGAGCAGGCGCAGCGCGTCCGCGAGCAGCGGGCCGATCGCCTCGGGCGGCGCGCCGCGCATCCGCCACCCGACGATATCATTGAGGATGACCGGTTCGCTCAGGCCGCTCGCCAGACCCGGCCGATCGAGGCAAGCGGCGAGCAGCGTCGAGCAACAGAATCCCGAGTGGAAAATGAAATGAACGGGCGCCGTCTGACCGATCGCGCGCGTTTCGTCGCGCGTCATCGACCGAAAATCCCGGCGCGGCAGATGGTCGTCGGTCAGAAAGGGGACGGCGGCGCGCGTTTGCCGATCATAGTCGACGAAACGGATCGTCCCGGTCGCTTCATCGAACCGGTGCGCCAGCCATTCGGCCCCCAATGCCGCTGGGCTGGCCAGGATGTTGTCGGCCATGATCCGTCTCTAATCCCGCCGCACTTGCGCTCGATTTGAACCTATGATTAGGCGTCACGGTGACAGAGCAAGCCAACAAAGTCCAGCAACACCTGGCCGCCTTCAGCGACGCGCGGCGGCGCGGCGATCGCGGCGCCGAACTGCGCCATCTCGACGCCGCGCTGGCGCTGGCGCCGCACGACCCGCAGCTGTTAAACGCGCGCGGGATGCATCATTTGCAGGATCAGAATTGGGACGCGGCGTCGGACCTTTTCAAGCAGGCCGCCGCTGCCGATCCGGGCGAGCCGATCCTGTGGATCAACCTGGCGACGGCACGGCGCGCCCTGGACGACGTGCCCGGCGAACGCGCCGCGCTCGATCGCGCGCTGGCGGCCGATCGCTTTCAATTCACCGCCCTGTTTCGCAAGGCGGAACTCGAACAGCGCGCCGGGACGGAGGGCGATGCGGTGCTGGCCTGGGCGGCGGTGATCCAGGTCGGTCGCCAGATCAGCAACCCGCCGCAACCCGTGCTCGACGTGATCCGGCAGGGTGAGGCCTTTATGGCCACGCATGCGGGGAAGCTCAGCGATCGGTACGACGCCCTGTTCGGCGCCGATCGCGCCGCCGATCCCGACATGCGCCGGTTCAACCGCTGCCTCGACATCGTCCTGGGGCGCGGCACCACCTATCGCAACGAGTGTCACGGGCTCTATTATCCCTTCCTTCCCGCCGATGAATTTTTCGACAAGCGGCTGTTCCCCTGGTTTGCCGAGCTGGAGGCCGCGACGGCGGATATTCGCCGCGAGGGGCTGGCGCTGATCGAACAGGGCGGCGAGGATCTCCGCCCCTATGTGCGGATGGAAGAGGGCGCGCCCGAAAGCAAATGGTCGCCGCTCGATCAGTCGCTCGACTGGACCGCCTGTTTCCTGTGGGAATATGGCGTCCCGAACCAGCGCGTTCTGGATCGTTGCCCGGCAACCGCCGCCGCACTGGCGCGCGCGCCGCTGGCACCGATTCCGGGGAAGGCGCCTTCGGCCTTTTTTTCGATGCTGCGCCCCGGCGCGCATATTCCGCCGCATACCGGGGTCACCAACACGCGCGCGATCATCCACCTGCCGCTGGTCGTGCCGCCGGGCTGCGAATTCCGGGTCGGCGGCGAGACGCGGCAATGGGTCGAGGGCGAGGCGTTTGCGTTCGACGACACGATCGAACATGAAGCGATCAATCGCAGCGACGAGAACCGCCTGGTGCTGATCTTCGACGTGTGGAATCCCCATCTGTCATCGCGCGAACAGGCCTTGCTGGTCGACTTCTTCGCCAGCCAGGTCGGCTGATCGCGTCGCCCGACGATCAGTGCGGTACCGCTTCTAAAAGTGGTCGAGCGCCGCGATGACCGGCGCCAGTTCGGCGGCATAATTTTGCCATCGCCCCGATGATTGCGCGTGGAGCGCCGATCGCGCCTTCCAGTTGCTGGGGGTGCGGATGATCGGTGCGGCGCTGCCTTGCGGGGCTGTGGGGTCGATCGGCGGCAAACCGAGCGCGCGCCACGTTGCCGCGAGCACCGGATCGGGGGTCCGGACCAGCTGGTCGTACGAAACGGTGACAATATCGTCGCCAAAGATCGCCCGCCAATGCGCCATCAGTCGGCGATGCTGACCGAAATAATGGACGGCATCCTCCAGCCTGTCGCTATAGTTGATCGAATCCGCAAAATTCAGGAAATAGATCGACAGGATATTGTCGAGCGCCGCGCGTTCGGTGCACAGGATCCGCGCGTCGGGAAAGAGGGTCTTGATCAGCCCGATATGCAGGAAATTGTCGGGCCGCTTGTCGGTGACATAGCGGGCGCCGGGAAAATTTCCCGCAACCGCCGTCAGATAGGCGTCGCGCAGATCGCTTTTGGCGTCGGCGTCCAAGGATTGCAGCGCGGCGGGGTAGGGCATCAGGCGTTCGTGAACCAGCGCCGGGATAAGCTCCAGTTCGCCGCCGACCTCAACGAGCGGATGTCGCCCGAGCAATTGTTCGATCACCGTCGATCCCGAACGGAACATGCCGCAGATGAACAGCATTTTGGGGCCATCGGTTGCCGGCGGACCTTCAGGACGCGCGGGAAAAGCCGCGATCAGATCATCGACGAGGCGCTCCAGCCGGTCCGGATTGTAGCGGCGCGAAAGCGGCCGTAGCGCCGCGTTGATCCGGTTCGCCTGCGTGATCGCCGCAAAGGCTTCCGGATAACGCCCGGCGGCATCGAGCGCGTTGCCCAAGGCGAAGTAGAGTTCGGCTGCGTCGTCCTGGCTGTCGGCGCCGCTCTGCAACTGGCGCTCAAGGTCGCCGATCGCGGCGGCGGCGTCGCCCCGGTGAACACGGATCGCCGCGAGGCGCGCGCGGGCGCGGCCGTTGCCGGGCGCGCGGCGCAGCACCTCGGCATAGGCGTCCGCCGCCGCTTCGGCGTCGCCGACATCTTCCATCAGACCGCCAAGGTTGAGCCAGGCGGGCAAGAAGCCGGGATTGATCGCCAGCGCGGCGCGCAATTCGGCCGCGGCTTCGTCGGTGCGCTCCATATATTCGGACAGGATGGCGGCGCGGTTGACGTGTACCGCCTCGGCGCCGCCGATCCCCAGGCGCAGCGCCTCGGCATAAGCGCTCAGCGCGTCGGGATAGGCGCGCGTTTGGCGCAGCACATAGCCGAGATTAAACCAGCCGTCGGCGTGATCGGGGCGGAGCGCGAGCGCTTGTCGCAGCAGCGCTGCGGCGTCGGCGTGGCGCCCCTGCGCGATGCTTCGCCCTGCCGCGGCGTCAAGCCGCGCCCACTCGTCGTTCACGCCAACCGCTCCTGCGCCGCCCTTATGTCGGCGTCAGTTTCAGCGCGCCGTCGCCTTCGTCGACCTGGATCGTCGAGCCATCCTTCACTTCGCCTTTCAGGATCAGATCGGCAAGCGGGTCTTGCAGATATTTCTGCACCGCGCGCTTCAGCGGGCGCGCGCCATAGACGGGATCATAACCGACCCGGCCGAGCCACGCGCGCGCCGCGTCGGTCAGCGCGAGGGTCACCTTGCGGTCGGTCAGCAATTTCTGCACCCGCGCAACCTGTATATCGACGATGCCGCCCATATGCTGCTGCGCGAGGCGGTTAAAGAGCACGATCTCGTCGAGCCGGTTGAGGAACTCGGGCCGGAAATGCGCGCGCACGACTTCCATCACCGCGGGTTCGGCCTGTTCGACCGGCGCGTCGTCGGGGAGCGCGGCGATCGCCTGGCTGCCGAGGTTCGAGGTCAGGATGATCAGCGTGTTGGTGAAGTCGACCGTGCGCCCCTGTCCGTCGGTCAGCCGCCCGTCGTCGAGCACCTGCAGCAGGATGTTGAACACGTCCTGATGCGCCTTCTCGACCTCGTCGAACAGCACGACCTGATAGGGGCGGCGGCGCACTGCTTCGGTGAGCGTGCCGCCCTCCTCATAGCCGACATAGCCGGGGGGTGCGCCGACGAGGCGGGCGACGCTGTGCTTTTCCATGAATTCGGACATGTCGATGCGGACCATCGCATTGTCGTCGTCGAACAGGAAGCGTGCGAGCGCCTTGGTGAGCTCGGTCTTGCCGACCCCCGTCGGCCCCAAAAAGAGGAAGCTGCCGAGCGGACGGTGCGGATCCTGCAGGCCCGCGCGCGCGCGGCGCACCGCGGTCGACACGGCGCGCACCGCTTCGTCCTGACCGATCACGCGCTGGGTCAGCGTCGTTTCCATGCCGAGCAATTTCTCGCGCTCGCCTTCCATCATTCGGTCGACGGGGATGCCGGTCCATTTGCTGACCACCGCGGCGATGTCGTCGGCGGTGACTTCCTCGCGCAGCATGGCATTGCTCGCCGCGGCTTCGGCATCGGCGAGCTGTTTTTCGAGCCCGGGGATCGTGCCATAGCTAAGCTCGCCCGCCTTCGCGAGATCGCCGGCACGCTGCGCCTGCTCGAGCGCCGAACGCGCGGCGTCGAGTTCTTCCTTGATCTTCGCCTCGGCGTGGATCTTGTCCTTTTCGGCCTGCCATTTCTGGGTCAGTTCGGCGGACTGCTGTTCGAGGTTGGCGAGTTCGGCCTGAAGCGTGGCCAGGCGATCCTTCGACGCCGCATCGCTTTCCTTGCCGAGCGCCGACTCTTCGATCTTCATCTGGATGATGCGGCGGTCGAGCGTCTCGATCTCCTCCGGCTTCGATTCGACCTCCATCCGGATGCGGCTCGCCGCCTCGTCCATCAGGTCGATCGCCTTGTCGGGCAGGAAGCGGTCGGAGATATAGCGGTTTGACAAGGTCGCGGCGGCGACGATCGCGCCGTCGGTGATGCGCACCCCGTGGTGCAGCTCGTATTTTTCCTTGAGCCCGCGCAGGATCGAGATCGAATCCTCGACCGTCGGCTCGCCGACGAACACCGGTTGGAACCGCCGCTGGAGCGCGGGATCCTTTTCGACATGCTTGCGATATTCGTCGAGCGTCGTCGCGCCGATGCAATGCAGCTCCCCGCGCGCGAGTGCAGGTTTGAGCAGGTTAGACGCGTCCATCGCGCCCTCGCCCTTGCCCGCACCAACCAGCGTATGCATTTCGTCGATGAATAGGATGATCTCGCCCTCGGCGGCCTTCACATCGTCGAGCACGCCCTTGAGGCGTTCCTCGAACTCACCGCGATATTTGGCGCCCGCGATCAGCGCGCCCATGTCGAGCGACAGCAGGCGGCGGTCCTTGAGGCTGTCGGGAACGTCGCCGTTGACGATGCGCAGCGCCAGTCCCTCGGCGATCGCGGTCTTGCCGACCCCGGGTTCGCCGATCAGCACCGGATTATTCTTGGTCCGGCGCGCGAGGATCTGGATCGTGCGGCGGATTTCCTCGTCGCGGCCGATGACCGGGTCGAGCTTGCCTTCGCGCGCAACCTCGGTGAGGTCGCGGGCAAATTTCTTGAGCGCGTCATAGCGGTCTTCGGAGGTCGCGGTGTCGGCGGCGCGGCCACCGCGCAGCTCGTTGATCGCGCTGTTGAGCGCATCGGCCCTGAGCCCGGCGTCGGCAAACGCTTTGCCGACGGGCGTTGTGGCCGACAGCACCATCGCCAAGAGCAGGCGCTCGACAGTGACATAGCCGTCGCCTGCCTTCGTCGCGACCTGTTCGGCCTGGTCGAGCAGGCGCACCGCGTCGTTGTCGAGGCCGGGGGTAGCCTGCGCGCCCGATCCCGACACCGCGGGAACCTTGGCGAGCAGCGCGTCGATGCCCTGCACCGCGCGCGCGGCATCGCCGCCGCTCTTGGTGATCAGGCCCGCGGCCATGCCCTCGCTGTCTTCGAGCAGCGCTTTCGCGATATGCTCGGGGCTGATCCGCTGATGGTTCATGCGGATCGCGATTGTCTGCGCCGCTTGCAGGAAGCCCTTGGCGCGGTCGGTGAATTTTTCGAGGTTCATGGGAAATAAGCCCCTTTCTTGTCCCGCAAGATAGTGTTGCCATTTGGCAACACAAGGGGGTGCGTTGGCCAGTTCCCGTTCGTATCGAGCGAGGTCAAGAAGCGCGTCGGCAGCGCGGTGTCTCGACTTCGCTCGACACGAACGGGATTGGCGATTGCTATTCCCCGCTGCGCGCCACTTGGTCGAGCAGGCGCACGCCGAAGCCGCTCATTCCCTTGGGGACCAGCGGCGATGCCTTGTCGGCCTGGTTCACCCCGGCGATGTCGAGATGCGCCCACGGCGTCGCTTCGTCGACGAAATAGCCGATGACATGCGCGCCGATGCTGGCGCCCGGCCCCTGGCTTGGCGCGATGTTGCGAATGTCGGCGATGTCCGATTTGATCTTTTCGGCATAATTTTTGTGCAGCGGCATCCGCCACACTTCCTCGCCGCTCGCGGTTCCGGCGGCGAGCAGCGCGGCGGCGAGCTTTTCGTCGCGCGCGAACAGCCCGGCATATTGATCGTCGAGCGCGCCGACGATCGCGCCGGTCAGCGTCGCGATATTGACGATCGCGCGCGGTTTGTACGCCTGTGCGACATATTCATTGGCGTCGGCGAGGACGAGGCGCCCTTCGGCGTCGCTGTTGAGCATCTCGATCGTCTTGCCCGACATCGTGCGGGTGACGTCGCCGGGGCGCTGAGCATTGCCGTCGGGCATATTTTCGGCAAGCGCCGCGACGCCGACGACATGCGCCGAGGCGCGCGACTTGGCGAGCGAGAGGACGGCGCCCATGACCGAGGCGGCGCCCGACATGTCGCCCTTCATGTCCCACATGCCCGCGCCGGGCTTCAGCGAAATGCCGCCCGAATCAAAGGTGATCCCCTTGCCGACAAAAGCTATCGGCGCGGCGGGGGCATTGGCGCCGCGATAGCGCACCAGCATCAGGCGCGAACCGCGCGGGCTGCCCTGGCCGACCCCAACGATCGTCCCCATGCCGAGCTTGCGCATCGCGGCTTCGTCGAGCACCTCGATGCTCACCCCGGCGGTTCCGGCAAAGGCTTCGCGCACCCGGGCGACGAAGCTTTCGGGGTAGATGATGTTCGCGGGTTCGTTGGCGAGGTCGCGCGACAGGCGGACGCCATCGACCAGCGGTTTCCAGCGCCCGTTGAAGGCGGCTTCGGCCGCAGCCGGATTGGCGCCCACGACGGTCACGGCGCCGCTCGGCGGCGCCTTTTTGTCGACCGTCTTGTACCGGTCGAAACGATATTGGCCGAGCGCGAAGCCATAAGCGACATCGGCGGCGGACGCATCGCCGAACGCGCCGGCGATCGTCACCGGCTGGGCTTCGCTTTTCAAATCCTGCGCCGCCTTGCCGCCCGCTTCGGCGAGCGCGAGCGAGGTCGGGGTGGCGCCGGTTCCGACCAGCAGGATGCGCGAATAGGTGCCGATCCCGCGCAGGGACAGCGTCGATCCCGCTTTGCCGTCGAAGGTCGCGGCGGCGATCGCGGCGGTCACCGCCTGACGTTCGGCGGCGCCGAGCGCGATCCCGTCGAGCGGCGGCAGCGCCGCGTCGGTCATCGCGATGACGAGCGCGCCGCTTGCGGGGGCGCTCGCCGCAAAGCCGATCGCGCGTTCGGCGCTGTTGCTGGCGGTCGCCGGGCTCACGCCCGAGCCGGTCACCGTCTGGGCTATGGCGGGCGGGACCAAGGCGAACGATAGGCACGCGGCAAGTAGCAGGCTTTTGTGATTCATGGAAATTCCCCGTTTGAAGTTATGGCGCCCTGCATAGCCAAGTGGCGCCTGATCGCAAATTCGGCTCGACGAACGACAGTTGCTTGCCATCGGACGACATGGCGGTCAGACAGGCGCGGATCGAGCGCATGAAAAGGACCAGAGATGTTGCGACGGATTTTGCTGGGATTTTTGCTGTTGCTCGTCGTTACCGCCGCGTCGCTGGCGCTGTGGGAACCGCTGACTGCCGAAGCGCCAGCCGCACCGGCCTACAAGCCTGCCGACGTCCGCATCGCGCGCGACAAGTTCGGGGTGCCGCATATCTTCGGCAAGACCGACGCCGATGTCGCCTATGGCGTGGCCTATGCGCATGCCGAGGATGATTTTGCGACCTTGCAGGAAGTGCTGGCGATGACGCGCGGGCGCGCGGGGGCGATGCTGGGCGCCGATGGCGCGAAGGTGGATTATGCCGCGGCGCTGCTCGACGTGCGCGCGACGACAGTACGCGACTGGCCGCGGCTTCCCGCCGATGTGCGGGCGCTGTTCACCGCCTATGCCGCGGGGCTCAATCATTATGCCGACAAGCATCCGGACGAGGTGCGCTTGTCGGGACTGTTCCCGGTGACCGGCGAGGATGTGGTCGCGGGTTTCGTGCTGCGTTCGCCCTTTTTCTTCGGGCTCGATTCGGTGCTCGGCCAACTGGTCGAGGGCAAGGATATGCACCGCGAGGGCGGACCCGCGCTCGACGCGACGGGCAAGATCGTGCCGCGCGCCGACACGCCGGTCGGCAGCGATCCCGCCAGCAACGGATCGAATGCGATGGCGGTCGCGCCCGCGCGCTCGACCGATGGCGCGACGCGGCTGGTGTCGAATTCGCACCAGCCATGGACGGGCGGCGTCGCCTGGTACGAACTCGTCGTCCATAGCGAGGAAGGCTGGGACTTTGCGGGCGCCAACTTCCCCGGTTCGCCCTATCCGTTCCTTGGGCACAACAAATATCTGGGGTGGACGAACACGGTCAATCGTCCCGACCTGATCGACGTGTACAAGCTGGTGCTCGACGAGAGCGGCGAGCGATATCGCTACGATGGCGCCTGGCGGCCGCTGGAACGGAAGCGCGTCTGGTTGAAGGTCAAGTTCGGCCCGTTCGTGGTGCCGGTGCCGCGCACCGTTTATCGATCGATCCACGGCCCCGTGGTCAAGAACGACAAGGGCGCCTTTGCCATTCGCTATGCGGGGATCGACCAGGCGGCGATGGTCACCCAATATTATCGGCTCAACAAGGCAAAGGATTTTGCCGCGTGGCGCGCCGCGATGGCGGGGCAGGGCGTCCCCGCGACCAATTTCATCTACGCCGATGCCAAGGGGAATATCGGGCTTTTCTATAATGCGATGTTCCCCGACCGGCCCGACGGGTTCAACTGGCGCGGGGTGCTGCCGGGCGATCGCTCGGCGGCGCTGTGGACAAAGACACTGCCGTTCGATCGCGTTCCGGCGCTGGTCAATCCACGCTCGGGCTATGTCATGAACGCCAATAACACGCCGTGGGTCGCCGCGGGCCCGGGCGACGAGCTCGACGCGGCGGCTTTCTCGCCGCTGCTGGGGGTCGAGGACGATATGACCAATCGCGCGACGCGGTTGATCGAGCTGTTCGAAGCATCGGGGCAGATCGACGAGGCGCGGCTGAAGGCAATCAAATATGACACCGCCTATGCACGGTCGGGTTACGCCAAGGCGTGGATGGACCGCCTGCTCGCGCTGAATGTGAAGGACGATCCGGCGCTGGTCGCGGCGCAAGATCTGCTCCGCCGCTGGGACTGGAACCTCGACGGCAAGGGGAAGGGCGACGCGCTGGCGCTGATGCTACTGCGCCCCGCGAACGGCAGTCATTACCAGCGCCGCGCCGGTCCCGATCCGCGCACCGTGCTGGCCGAAACGGTGGCGCATTTGCAGGAACATTTCGGCGGGCTCGATCCCAAGCTCGGGACCGTGCTGCGGCTGCGTCACGGCGAAGGCGCGTCGCGGATCGACTTGCCGCTCGACGGCGGCAACGACACGGTGCGCGCCTCGACGCTGTGGGACGCCGAGCCCGACGGGCGGCTGAAAGTGCGCCACGGCGACAGTTTCATCATGTTGGTGACGTGGGACGCGGCAGGCCGGGTGCGCTCGGAATCGATCCAGCCGTTCGGGTCGGCGACGACGCGGCCCGAAAGCCCGCATTATAATGATCAGGCGCCGCTGTTCGTGCGGCACCAGCTGAAACCCGTGTTGTTCGATCCGGCGGCGTTGAGGGCCAGCGGGGCGCGCTTCTATCGGCCTTGAAAGCCGCGAACGGCTGTCCTAAACCCCTGATACAGTGCCGTCCGGCACGCGGTCGCGCGCAGGCGCAAAAACTTCTGCGTTCGTAATCCAAGAGGATGTCCATGCCCCCTTTCCATCGTTTCGCCCTTGCCCTGGCGGCGACCACGTCGCTCGTCGCTGCCGGCTCCGCGTTCGCCAAGTCGAAGGCCGCCGATCCGGCGCCGATCGCCGATCTGGTGAAGGCGGTCGATATTCCGCACGAAGCCTTCACGCTCGACAATGGTCTGCGCGTCATCGTCCACGAGGACCGCAAGGCGCCCGTCGTCGCGGTGTCGGTGTGGTACCGCGTCGGATCGAAGCATGAACCCAAGGGCAAGACGGGCTTTGCGCATCTGTTCGAACATCTGATGTTCAACGGGTCGGAAAATGCACCGAACGACTTTTTCGAACCCTTGCAACAGGTCGGCGCGACCGATTTCAACGGGACGACCAACGTCGACCGCACCAATTATTTCGAGACGGTTCCGGCCGGCGCGCTCGATCTCGCACTGTTCCTCGAGAGCGACCGCATGGGGCACCTGCTCGGCGCGGTGACGCAGGAAAAGCTCGATAATCAGCGCGGCGTCGTCCAGAACGAAAAGCGACAGGGCGACAACAACCCCTATGGCCTGCTGCGCTACGAGATCTTCGAAAATCTGTTCCCCAAGGGGCATCCCTATCACCACAGCACCATCGGTTCGATGGCCGACCTCAATTCGGCGAGCCTTGACGATGTGAAGAAGTGGTTCACCGACAATTACGGGCCGAACAATGCGGTGCTGGTGCTGGCGGGCGACATCGACGTCGCAACGGCGAAGGCGAAGGTGCAGCAATGGTTCGGCGACATTCAGCGCGGGACTGCGGTTCAGGCGCCCGCCGCGTCGGTGCCGACGCTGCCCGCCCCGCTGGCGAAAGAGGTCAAGGATCTGATCCCAACCCCGCGCGTCTATCGCATGTGGGCCATTCCGGGGCTCAACGATGCCGAAGCGGTGCCGTTGCAGATGGCGACCGCGGTGCTCGGCGGGCTGTCGTCGTCGCGGCTCGACAATGCGATGGTCCGCACCGATCCGGTGGCGGTGAGCGTCGGCGCCTTTGCGCAGACGTTTGAAGATGCCGGCTTGTTGGTCGTCCAGGCCGATGTGAAGCCCGGTACCGATGTCGATACCGTCGGCAAGAAGCTGGACGCGGAAATCGCCAAGTTTCTCGCGAACGGGCCGACCGCCGATGAACTTCAGCGCGCCGCGGCGAGCTATCTGGGCGGCACGATCGCCGGGCTGGAAGCGGTCGGCGGCTTTGGCGGCAAGGCGGTCGCGCTTGCGGAGGGCGCGCTCTATTCGAACGATCCCGCCTATTACAAGGTCGAGCTCGACCGGATGGCGAAGGCGACGCCCGAACTGGTCGCCGTCGTTGCGCGCAAATGGATGTCGCGCCCGGCCTTTTCGCTGACCTACACCCCCGGCGAACGCACCGAAGGCGGCGAGAATCGCGGCGGCGCGGTGACCGCGGGCAAGTTGGCCGAGGCGGTGGCGCCCGATCGCTACTGGAATCCGGCGCTTGGGGATATCGGTCCCGATACCGGGATCGGCGCGGCGACCTCGATCGCCGACCGCTCGCAGTTTCCGGCGGTCGCCGACCTCACCGCGCTCGACTTTCCGGCAATCGAGCGGGCGACGCTGAAAAACGGCGTCGAGGTCGTCTTCGCGCGCCGTACCACGGTGCCGACGGTCAATGTCGCGGTCAGCTTCGATGCGGGCTATGCCGCCGACCCGCATAGCGCGCTCGGCACCCAGTCGCTGATGCTCAGCCTGATGGATGAAGGGACGACCAACCTCAACTCGATCGCCTTTGCCGAGGCAAAGGAGCGGCTGGGGGCGCAGATCGATGCGACCGCCAACGCCGATGAAACGGTTTTCAGCCTGTTTGCGCTGAAGCCCAATCTGGGCGCATCGCTGTCGTTGCTCGCCGACTATATCCGCAATCCGGCCTTCGATGCCAAGGAACTCGAACGTGTGCGGGCGCAGCAACTCAACCGGCTGAAGGCCGAACTCAACAATCCGAATGCGATCGCGGCGCGCCTGATGGCGCCGATGCTGTATGGCGCCGACCATCCTTATGGCATTCCGCCGTCGGGGCTAGGTGACGCGAAGGCGGTCGAGGCGGCGACGCGCGATCAGCTCGCCGCGTTCCACAGCGCCTGGATCCGTCCGGACAACGCACGCGTGTTCGTCGTCGGCGATACGACGCTGGCCGAAGTGAAGAAACAGCTCGACGCGACGCTGGGCCAGTGGAAGGCGCCGAAAACCGCGAAGCCGGTCAAGAATTTCGAAGTCGCAATCCCGGCGCCCAAGCCGCGTATCCTGTTCTTCGACCGCCCCAAATCGCCGCAGTCGATCATCGTGGCGGGCAAGGTGCTCGATGCCAAGGGCGGCGACAGCCTGGAAGTGCTGCGGTCGGCGAACGATATTTTCGGCGGCAATTTCCTGTCGCGCTTCAACACCAATTTGCGCGAGACCAAGGGCTGGTCCTATGGCGTGCGCAGCCGCATTTCGGGTGAGACCGACCGGCTGAGCTGGGTCGCGGTGGCGCCGGTGCAGGCCGACCGCACCGGCGATTCGATCAAGGAACTGCAGAGCGACCTCAAGAGCTTCCTCGCCGACAAGGGCGTGACCAAGGAAGAGCTGGAGCGCACGGTCAACGGCAGCGTGCGCGAATTGCCGGGCAGCTTCGAAACCTCGGCCGATGTGCTGGCCGGGTTGCGCAATATCGTGAAATTCGGGCGGCCCGACAATTATTACGAGACGCTGCCCGCGACCTATGAAGCAATGACGGCGGCCGAAATCGATGCCGCGGCGCGTAAGGCGCTGAGCACCGATGATCTCGTCTATGTCGTCGTCGGCGATGCCGCGGTCGTCAAACCGCAGCTTGACGGATTGGGTTTGCCGGTGGAAACAGCGACTCCGATTAACTAACATTGATTTCAGTAAGGAGAGCTTCGATGTCCGTAGATGGCAGCTATGATTGCGTAACCAAGTCGCCGATGGGCGACCAGAAATCGGTGTTCACGGTCAAGAGTGACGGCGACAGCTTCACCGGATCGAACGCCGGCGCCATGGGCGCGCTCGACGTGGAAAATGGCAAGGTTGACGGCAACAAGCTGACCTGGACCATGAACATGAAGGTGCCGATGCCGATGACGCTCGAATGCGAAGCGACGATCGACGGCGACGCGCTGACCGGAACGATCAAGGCCGGTGCGTTCGGATCGATGGCGATGACGGGCACCCGTCAGGGCTGATCTGTCCGGCAGAGACATGCGAAGGGCCGTTCCCCAAAGGAGCGGCCCTTTTGCTATGCATAGCAATGCTCTTTGCCTTGGGGGGTGGTCAAAGCAACTGCATCGGCGCATAGGCTGCCCCGATGCACAGCCCGGCCCCACCCCCCAAGCGGACCCTGCCGGGTGACCGCGAAATGGTGGTCATGATGGCGATGGTGATGGCGCTCAACGCGCTCGCCGTTGACGCGATGCTCCCTGCGCTTCCCGCTATTGCGCGGGGGCTGGACGTCGCGGTCGCCAATGATCGCCAATATGTGATTTCGATCTATCTGCTCGGAATTGGCTTCGGTTCGCTCATCTATGGTCCGCTTGCCGACCGCTTCGGGCGCAAAGGCGTGCTCGTCCCGGCGTTGCTCGCTTATGCCGTGTTTTCGATCGGCTGCGGACTGGCGACGAGTTTTCCGATGCTGCTCGCGCTGCGTTTCGGTCACGGGCTGGTGAGCGCCGCGCTAGGCGTGGTCGTCGTCGCGGTAATTCGCGACCTGTTTGCAGGCGATGCCATGGCGAAGCGGCTGTCGCTGATCTTCCTTGTGTTCATGATCGTGCCGATCATTGCGCCGACGATCGGTGCCGGGGTCGAAGCGGTAGCGGGTTGGCGCGCGATCTTCATCGTCCTGGCCGGGATGGGGCTGGCCATGATTGCGTGGCTGCGCCGTCTGCCCGAGACGCTCGAGCCCGCCGACGTGCGCCCGCTTGACTGGCGGACGATGGTCAGCGGCTGGGCAACGGTGACGCGGCATCGCCGCGCCGCGGGCTATATGATCGCGTCGGGCATGATGCAGGGAGCGCTCTTTGGCTATCTCAACAGCAGCGAGCAGATCATCGACGAAGTCTTCGATGCGCAGAGCTGGTTTCCGCTGATCTTCGCCTGCGTCGCGGTGGGGATCGCGATCGCCAATTTCTCGAACGCGGCGATCGTCGAGCGGTTCGGCGCGCGGCGTGTTTCGCAAAGCGCGGTGTTCGCGTTCATGGCGACGTCGATCGCGCAGATCGCCGCGGCGCTCAGCGGCGCCGAAACGCTGTGGATGTTCACCGTGCTGATGATGGTCAATGTCGGGTTGATCGGCTTTATCGGCAGCAATTTCGGATCGATCGCGATGGAGGATTTCGGTCATATGGCCGGGGTCGCCTCATCGTACCAAAGCTTTGCCAAGACGCTGCTTGCCGCGACGGTCGGGGCGTTGATCGGCCAGCAATATGACGGCACCACGCTGCCGCTCGCTTATGCCTTTCTGATCAGCGCGATCGTCGGCCTGGCGCTGGTGTTCTGGGCCGAGCGCGGCAAGCTGTTCACCCGGCCCGGGACCGCGCCCAAGACGCCTTATTGACAAAAATGGAGGAGCCGCCGCAGCACAGGCTGCGGCGGCTCCCCCAAATTTGTCGGCGATGACGGCGTCAGTCGTGGATCGGCGCCGCCGGTTCCAATTCGCCTTCATGCACCTCGACGCGACCCTGACCCAGATGGCTCTTGCGATAGCCATAGGCGAAATAGATCACGAAACCGACCGCTGCCCAGCCCGGCAGGACCAGCATGGCTTCCAGCGGCAGGTTGAGAAACAGGAAGACGCAACCGGCCATCGTCAGCGGCCCGATCAGCCACAGCGCCGGCGTACGGAACGGCCGGGTCCGGTTGGGTTCCGATTTGCGGAGCAGCATGACCGCGAGGGCGACCATGAAGAACGCATAAAGCGTCCCCGCATTGGCGATATCGGCGAGCTGTCCCACCGGCAGGAACGCCGCGGCAAAGGCGACGACGCTGCCCGTGATCGCGGTGACGACATAGGGCGTTTTCCACTTGGGGTGGATTTTCGACAGACCTTCGGGCAGCAGGCCGTCGCGCGACATCACGAAGAAGATGCGCGTCTGGCCGAACAGCAGGATCAGGATCACCGACGGCAGTGCGACGAACGCTGCGATCCCCAGCATGTTGCCGATGCCCGAGAAACCGATTTCGCGCAGCACATGCGCCAGCGCCTCGTTCGAGCAGACCAGCATCCCCGAATATTCGGGCAGCGCGCACTGGCGTGCGAGCTCGGCCGAACCGGCGGGGAAAGGAATGCCGTTCGGCCCCATGATCGGCTGGCCACCGATCGTGCCGATCGCACCGGCGGCGACGAGGATGTAAAAGATGGTGCAGATCAGCAGCGATCCGATCAGGCCGATCGGCACATTCTTTTGCGGATCGCGCGTTTCTTCGGCAGCCGTCGATACCGCGTCGAACCCGACATAGGCGAAAAAGATCGTCGCGGCGGCGCCAACGGCGCCGATCCCCGAACCAAGCCCGCCGAACACGCCCGCGGGCAGGAAGGGGTTGAACTTGTCCATTTCGGCCTGCGGCAGCGTCAGGATGATGAAGGCGGTGAGCGCGGTCACCTTGATCGCGACCAGAACGGCGTTGACGCGGGCGGATTCGGTGGTGCCGATCATCAGCAGCCAGGTCACCAGCAAGGCGATGACGACGGCGGGCAAGTTGATCAGGCCGCCGGGCGCACCGCCCAGGGCCAGCGGACCGGCCGCGAGATAGGCGGGCAATTGTATGCCCAGAAACTCGTTCAATATTGTGCCGGAGAAATAGCCGGACCAGCCGACCGACACCGCGCTCGCCGCGACCGCATATTCGAGGACGAGCGCCCAGCCGACCGACCAGGCGAGAATTTCGCCCATCACCGAATAGGTGTAGGTGTAAGCCGAGCCCGCGACGGGCATCATGGCGGCGATTTCGGCGTAGCAGAGCGCCGCGACGATGCAGATCGCCCCGGCGATGGCAAAGGCGAGCATCAGGCCGGGACCGGCCTTTTGCGCGCCTGCCGAGGTCAGCACAAAAATGCCGGTACCGATGACGCAGCCGATCCCGAACAGGGTCAGTTGCAGGGCACCGAGCGAGCGATGGAGCGATTTCTTTTCGGCCGTAGCCAAAATGGCGTCGATCGGTTTGACGCGACCAAATATCATGTGAACTTCCCCTTTTTGGCGACTTTGGCGCCATTCTCCTGCCGCGCAGACTAGACGCTTCGCGCGCCAGCGCAACTTAATTTCAGGCTTGTTACAAGCGCTTTATCGCACCGTGAAGCGCACCCGGTCGATCATTCGTCCGCCGGGGTCGACCAGCGCCAGCATATGGCTGCCCGGGCGCGGCAGGATTTGCTGCCCCGTGTCGGCGTCGCCGAGCGGCTTTTTGTCGAGGAGCAGGCGGTAGCCGGCGACCGAACCGCTGACCGTGACCGCGAGCCGCTGGCGATCGATCGGAATGTCGGGGTCGAGCGCATAGACGCTGCCGCTGACCGGACTGGTGATGCGCGGGCGGCGCGCGGCCTGCGGCGCGGCGGCCATTTCGGTCTGCGCGGTGCCGGTCAGGAAATACTCGCGGCGCGGCGGTTCGCGGGTGCCGGGGAGCGCGATCTGGCGCGCTTCGACGCCGGCAGGCATGGCTGGGCGCTTGCCGGGGCGGCCGGCGTGGAGCGCGAGCATTACGTCGCGCCAGACCGGCGCGGCGCCCGAGGTGCCCGAGACGGCGCGCATCGCATCGCCCTCGAGATTGCCGACCCACACGGCGACGGTGAAGCGGTCGGACCAGCCGATGCACCAATTGTCGCGCATGCCCTTCGACGTGCCGGTCTTCGCGGCGGCCCAGAAGGGGAGGCGGAGCGCGCTGTCGGCGCCGAAGGCGTCGGTGCGCGCGGCGGCGTCGGCGAGGATGTCGCCGACGATGAAGGCGGCGGCGGGATTGACGATCCGGCGTGCGGCTTCCGGTTTGTCGCCGCGCATGAAATGGACGGGGGCGTAGCGGCCTTGATTGGCGAAGGTGCGGAAGGCGTTGGCCTGTTCGACGAGCGACACCTCGGCTGAGCCCAATGCGAGGGAGAAGCCGTAATATTCGCCGTCCTCGACAAGGCCGTGATAGCCCAAGGCCCAGAGGCGGTCGCGGAACTGCTGGACGTCGTCGATAACGAGCGCGCGGACGGCGGGGACGTTGAGCGAGGCGGCGAGGGCGTGGCGGACGCTGACCGGTCCCTTGAAGCTGCGGTCGTAGTTTTTGGGGACGTAGAGGCCCGAGGCGGTGTCGAGCTGGACCGGGCTGTCGTCGAGGATCGATGCGGCGGTGAGCCAGCCATGTTCGATGACCTGCGCATAGAGATGCGGCTTCAAGGTCGATCCCGCCTGCCGCCGCGCATTGGCACCATCGACCGACGCGGCGGTCGATTTGAGGCCGACGCCGCCGACATAGGCGAGCACTTCGCCGGTCGCATTGTCGAGGACAACGACCGCGCCGTCGCGGACGCGATCCGATCCCAGGCCCGACAGTTGGCGGCGCAGCGCGACGATGGCGGCGGCCTGGATGCGGCGGTCGATCGTGGTGGTGACGCGCTTGCCGGGCTGGTCGAGCAGGCGGACGGCGAGGTGGGGTGCGAGCGCGGGGTCGAACCGCGCGGCATGTTCGCCCGAGACGAGGGTCGCGGCGGCGGCGCGGATCGCGGAGCAGTCCTTGGTTTGCGCCACCCGGCAAGCGCGACGGCCGAGCGCCGCGGCGCCGGCGGTCGGATTGGGCAGCAGCCCCGCGAACAGCGCGGCGTCGGTGCGCGTCATGTCGGCGGGCTTTTTGCCGAACAGGCTCTGCGCGCCCGCGCCGATCCCCTGCGCCTCGCCGCGCAGGGGGACGAGGTTGAAATAGGCCTCGAGCATCTGGTCGTGCGACCAGTTCGCCGCGAGCGCCTGCGCGGCGCGCATCTGGCGGAGCTTGGTGCGCCAGTCGCGCTGGCCCGGCTGCGCGAGGCCGGGGTCGAGGAAGGCGGCGAGCTGCATCGGGAGGGTCGAGGCGCCGCGCGAGTGGTCGCCGGTGCCGCCGATCTTGAGCCGCGCGCGGACGGCGCTGGCGACGGCGAGCCAGTCGACCCCGCCATGCGACCAGAAACGCCGGTCTTCGCTTTGTATCACGGCGGCGCGGACGGCGGGGCTGATGTCCTGGAGCGGCACCCACGCGAGGCGGCGGCGCTCGAAGTTGACGCGCTCGCTGTCGAGGAGGCGGCCTTCGCGGTCGTAGAGCCAGGCTTCGCTGGGCTGCCAGTCGGCGCGGACGGCGGCGTAGGTCGGCATGGGGGGTGGTTTGGTGGCGAGGTGGGCGATGGTGGTGAGGATGAGCGCGGCGAGGGCGAGCCAGGCAAGGGCGTGGGGCCAACGGCGGTGGCGGGGTATATTCATAGCTAAATTAGAGCGTGCTCCCGCGAAGGCGGGAGCCCATCTCCTGTGGGTTCAACCTTGCACTGACCGGAGATGGACCCCTGCCTTCGCAGGGGCACAGCGATAGAGATAAGATGCCAAGCTTCCCCGTTCGCATCGAGCGAAGTCGAGATGCCCGTCGGTCTTGTATGCCTTCGGGGTGTCTCGACTTCGCTCGACACGAACGGAAACAGGGCGCGGTGGCGGGTAAGAGTCACGACCCCACACTCGCCACCGTCAGCGGCGTGTTCGGCCATTGGCCGCGGATCGCGGGCGAGTACATCGCCTCGACGCGCGTTGGGGGGAGAGAGAAGCGGCCCGAACCGTTGAGGCGCACGACATATTCGACCGCGTGGGTGCCCGCGGGCATCCAGCCGAAATAGCCGCGCCAGCTGTCCTTGCCGCGCTCGACATAGCTCGGCTGCGCGCCCGATCCGCCTGCCTGTTGGCCAAGCATTTCGGACTGGCCGCCGAGATTGCCGACGATCGTCGCGCCGGGCGCGATCGGGTCGTTGATCACGACCCAGGTCCGGCCCGCGGCCGCGACGACCTCGATCCGCACCTTGATCACGTCGCCGCGGGTCAGGCGATCCTTGTTCTCCGCCTTGACGATGCTGACCGAGCGCTTGATCCGGTAACCGGCGTTGAGCGGCTCCTTCAATGGCACGGCGGCCTTGACGCTGACCGTCGCCCAAGGCGCGCCGCTACCCTGATGCTGGAGGCTCATCGTCGCGGCGTTGAGCGCGACGCGGAGCGGTGAGGGCGCTTCGGCGGGAAGCGGCCAGCTTTGCGAGGCGGTGGCGCCCGCGAGGCTGATGTTGGTGACGCCGGTGATCGCGCTCGCCGGATAGAGTTCGGCGAAGCGGCGGACGGTGACCGCGCCCCACGCATTGGCGGGGGTGGTGTCCCAATGGCCCTTGCGCTGGCGCTGCGCGACGCCGACCATCAGCTTGCCCGCGTCGTCCTCCCAGCCCTTGCGACCAAGCACGGCTTCCAATGCCTTGATCGCCATTTCGTCGCCGCTGGTCATCATCCACCAGGGCGCGCGGGCGTCGTCGACAAGGTCGAGGCGGGTGCCTTCGTACACGAGCCGCTTGCGCAGCTCGGCTTCGGCGGCGGTGCGCAGCGCGGGGGCGCTCCGCACCCCGGGCGTCTTTTCGATCGCGACGAGCCAGTCGGCGAGGGTGCCGGTCGCCATGTCGACCGGCGCGACGTCGATCGCGGCGACCAATTGCGGGCTGGCAGCATTGTTGCGGGCGAGCGCCGCCAAGGCCGCGATGCGGACGGGGCGGATGTCCCAGGGACCGTAGCCGCGGCGGGTGAGGCGACCTTCGACCACCGCCTGCAGCGCCGCCACCATTTTGGCCTTCGATGCCTCGGGGATCGCATAGCCGTTCGCCGCGGTGATGCCGAGCACATAGGCGGTGAGTTCGATCGATCCCTCCATCCGCTCGTTGGGCCAGTAGCGCAGCAGGCCGTCACCATCGAGATAGGTCGGCATCGCTTCGGCGAGCGCCTGCCAGCGGCCGAGATCGCCGAGCGCAATCGCGCGCGAGGTCGACTGTTCGAAGCAGGTGTAGGGATAGGCGGCCATATAGTCGCGCACCCCCGACAGGGGCGGTGCGAGCGTTCCGGCGAGCGCGACGTCGACATAGCCACCGGGCAAGGCGCCCGCGGGGATGGCAATCGGCAGCGTCGTGGCGGGGCCGACGCGGAACAGGCTGGCGGCCCAGGTTTCGACCGGCACCGCGGGCTCGACGACCTGCTGGAACACCAGCCGGTCGCGCTGCTTGCCGCCCTTCGCCACCGCATCGACGGTCCATTCGATCGGGCCGGTTTGTTCGGGCGCGGTCATCGACCAGCTGATCGGCACGGCGCCGCCCGCGGGAATGGTGACGGTGAGCGGCGGCGCGGTGGCGACGGCGGGCGACAGCGTCGGGGTCGCGGTGACCTCCATCGCCTGATCGGTGCCGTTGCGGAGCGTGAAGCGCGCGTCATAAGTGTCGCCGGTGCGCACCAGTTCGGGCATCCCGGCAAAGATGCCGAGATCCTGCACGGTGCGGACGCTGGTTTCACCGGTGCCGAAATATTGCGATCCGTCGGTCGCGATCGCGACGAGGCGGAAGCCCGAGAGATTGTCGCTGAGCGGCACATCGACCGTCGCGCGGCCCTTGGCGTCGAGCGGGACATTGCCCTTCCACAGCAGGACCGGACGGAAATCCTCGCGCGTCAGGCCCGAAAGGTCGCCGCCGCCGCCACCGCCGGGTTCGAGCGCCTTGCGGCCATAGTGGCGCTTGCCGACGACCTGCATCTGCGCGGTCGAGGTGAGCACGTCGAGCGTGCGTTCGCCCATCATCGCCTCGATCAGCTCCCAGCTGTCGTTGGGCGCAAGCTGAAGCAAGGCTTCGTCGACCGCGGCAAAGGCGACGTCGGCGTTCTTCGGCGCCTTGCCGCCGGGGGTCTTGACCTCGATCGCGACCTTGGCGGTTTCGCGGACCGAATATTTCGCCTTGTCGGCCTTGACCTTGACGCCGAGCTGATGGCCTTCCCAGCCGACCTTGATCCGTGCGATGCCCATGCGATAGGCGGGTTTGGCGAGGTCGACCAAGGCGGTGGGGGGCGCGCCCTCGCTATTTTCGATCTTGAAGCCGACCGCGCGTTTCATCTGGCGGAACCAGCTTTCGTTGCCGGTCACGCGCCCGCGCACCGCCATCACCGAGACATAGACGTCGGGGGCGTAAGTGGCGGGCAGCTTGACCTTGACCACCGGGTTGGTGCCCTTGAGCGGCACGACAAAGCTCGACAGCACGCCTTCGCGTTCGACGGTGACGAGTGCGGTCGCTTCGCGGAACGGCATGCGGACCTGGAAGCTGGCGGTGTCGCCTGCCGCATAGCGCGGCTTTTCGGCGATGACGTCCATGCGGTCGCCATTGTCGCCGCCGAACCACCAGTCGTTGTCGCCCGCAAGCCAGACCGAGCGGACGGCGCGCGCTTCATTGCCGCCCTCGTCGAGCGTCGTTGCGACCACGGTGACTTCGCCCGAGATGCCCGGCGCCATCGCGCAGCGCGCGCGACCGAGCTTGTCGGTGGTCGCGGAGCAGCTGGCGGCGAGCTTCGTCGTCCGCATCTGGTTGTCATAGGCGTAGAAGCCGCCGATCAGGCGGCGCCGCGCGGTGATGATCTCGCGGTTGTAGAGCGCGACCGACACGCGCTGGCCCGAAATCGGATTGCCGTCGAGGTCGAGCGCGATGAAATTGAGCTTGAGATCATTGTCGCGCATCAGCCAGCCGTCGGTCTTGAGCCCCAAGCGGACGGCGGAGGGATAGAGGGTGATGCGGCGGCTGGCGGTCAGCGTTTCGCCATTGGCATCCTCATAATCCATTTCGGCCGCCATCACCGTCGGTTCGGTGATCGGCTGGTCGACGGTGACATTGGCGGTGGCGGCGCCATTGGCGTCGAGCTTGAGCGGCACCGAGCGCGCGAGCGGCAGCTCGGCGGCGGGTTCGTCGCCGCTGTCGTCGAGCTGGATCACGCCTTCCTTCACCGGCTGCCCGTCGAAATCCCAATCACGGTAATCTTCGGGGGGCGACCAGCTCGAGCGGAAATTGGTGCGCAGTTCGACGGGGATATTGGCGGCGGGGCCGCCCGACAGATAGCCGACGAACAGGCTGAGCGGGACGGCAGCGGGGCGGACGAGCGCCGTTTTCGGCCCGGTGACCGCGGCCTTCATCGTCGGCAGGCGATATTCGTCGACCTTGACCGACTGGCCCGACCAGATCGTCTTGTCCTCGCCATCCTTGTCCTTGGTGACGAACACCAGCTCATAATCGCCCATCGGGGCGGAGGCGGGGACGTTCCAGACGCTGTCGCCGCTGCCGGCGGTGGCGATGGCGAAGGGCATTTCGAATTCGGTGTCCGAACCGCGGTGGACGAGGCGGAGTTTGCCCGCGAGCGGCTGCGGCGTCATGAAGCCGGTGCCGACCGGGCGGCGCAGGATATGCTTCATATGGACGGTCTCACCCGCCTTCACCAGCGCGCGGTCGAAGACGGTGTGGAGGATATCCTCGCGTTCGGACCAGCCGTAAGGAAGGTCGAAATCATAGGGGCGGATGCCGCGGCCCCAATCGGTGAGGGTGAAGCTGAAATCGTCGCCCGCGCGTGCGCTGACCATCAGCGCATGGCCTTCGCTCTTGGTCGGGTCGGGGGTTTCCTCACAGCTCGAATAAGTCTCGGGCTGAGGTAGCCCGCCCGCAAAGGCGAGGCGCCCCGCCTTGTCGGCGGTGCCGCGCGCGAGCAGGCGGCCGGTGCAGCTGTCCGAGACGCGGATTTCGGCGCCCGCGACGGGGAGGCCGGTGTCGAGCGCAGTCACCCAGGCGAGCGAGCCTTCGCGGCCCCATTTGAAATGCACCGCCATGTTGGTGACGAGCGCCGCGGTGGCGACATAGCGCGTCGCCTTGCGCCCGAGCAGCGCGGCGCCGAGTTCGGGGCTGGCGATTTCGACGATATGGAAGCCTTTTTCCGACAGGGGGATGCCGACGACTTCGAATTCCTTGCCGCCGCCGGGCGGGGTCAGTTGCAGGTCGCGGCGTTCGCCGCCTGCGGGGGCGCCGTCGAACACCGATTTGCTGCCGGTGTAATTGACGCGGATGTCCTTGCCGCTGCGGTCCTTTTCCTCGCGATAATCGGTGTCGTCGGCGTCATCGACGCGTTTCAGCCAGCGGGCGATCGCGGCGTCATCGTCGCCGACGCGGAGCGTTGCCGCGGGCATTTTGAGGTTCGATTGCACCATCGTTCCTTCGACCCCGCGCACGGTGACGGGCAGGACGCCGCCCTCGCCAGCTTCGAGGATGCCGAATTCGGCGGCGAATTTGACGAGCGGCGGGGCGCGGTCGATGTGGAATTTCAGCGGGAAGTTCGACTGGTTCTGGAGCTTGCGACCGCTCTGGTCGGTGACGCCCTCGGGCAGGATCAGCGTCGCGTCGACATTCTGCGGCAGCGGCCCGGCGAAGCGGACGCTGGTGAGGTAAGCGTCATTCTTGTCGTCGTCGTCGACCTTGGGGGTCAGGCGCTTGCCGTCGGCGGTGGTCAGCGTCGCGGCGAGCGCGGTGTCGCGCGCGACGGGCGAGGCGAAGCTGAGCGTCACATCCTTGACCGGGTTGCAGCCCGCCTGCGGATTGACACGGCTGCACGACATTTTGGCGGTGAAGGCAGGGCGGACGTCGAAATCGAAGCGCTGGTCGCGTGCCGCAGTGCGGGACGGCACTCCGGCCTGCGATATGCGCGCGTCCCACACGACCGCCATCTCGCGCCCCGGCGGCAGCGGGCGGCGGCATTTGACCGGAACGACGCGGTCGAGCGCGGCCTCGCGCTCGGTGCCTGCGGCGGGCAGGCGCTGCGGCAGTCCGGCGTCATAGGTGAAGGACTGGCGCGACCAGTTGGCGTCGCCGAGGCCGGTCAATATCTCAGTCGCGGTGGTGCGCGGCAGGACGTCGAGCGGGATTTTCTCGCCGATGCCGTCGACCGCGCAATAGCCGAAGCGGCCGACCGAGGCGCGGTCGGCGGCGACGTTGGTCGCGACGAGGAAAATCTGCTCCTCCTCGATCCCGTCGTAGATGCCGCCCGCGAGAATCGCGCGCGCCGAGGGGCCGCCGGTGTCGAGCGCGAAGCGGTCGTTGCCCGCGACGGCGATGCCGCGCGCAGTCTTGAGGCCGCTGCGCAGCTCGACATGGCAGCGCAGCCCGCCGGGGAGCGGCTTGTCGAACTCGAGCACCCAGGTGCGCGTGTCGACCCAGCGTCCGGTCGCAGGCAATTTGCAGTCGTTGGTGGCAGGCGCTTGGGCGCGGGGATCGCCGAGCGGCACCATGTCTTCGGAAAAGCGCAGCGTAAAGCGGGTGATCGTGCCGTCGCCAGTGCCGCTGCTGCCGGGGGTGGCGAGGGTGACCTGCGGCACGGTGTCGGCGGTCGCGGTCGCCGCCATCGCGAGGCTGAGGGGGACAAGCAGCGCCAGTTTTGCCTTTCCGGCAAGGCGTTTTCCCAGCGCGCGCCAACCCGTTTTCATCCCGCCGTCTCCCCGCCTAAACCCGCGCCGCTATCCTGCTGGAAACAGGCGCTGCTGTCCACCCGTCGCCGTGTCCCGGGAACGCTTAGCCGCGTTTCAGGAAACGGCTGTGATCGCGGTCATAGACAGACATAATCGTCGCCCCCGCGAAGGCGGGGGCCGTCGTCGGTTTACGCGGCGATGCAGGAATAGGCCGCTTGCGGCCCCCGCCTTCGCGGGGGCGACGGGCTATCTTGCCAGCATTGGGCCGAGCTTTTGCCCGGCGAAAATATGGACGTGGAGGTGCGGAACCTCCTGATGGCTGTCGGGGCCGATGTTGGCGAGCAGGCGGTAGCCGGGGGCGACGAGGCCCGCGTCGCGCGCGACCTGGCCGACCGCGCGGACGAAGCCCGCGATTTCGGCGTCGCTGCCGCGCGCGGAGAAATCGTCCCAGCTGACATACGGCCCCTTGGGGATCACGAGGATGTGGAGCGGCGCCTGCGGGTTGATGTCGTGAAAGGCGAGCGCGAACTCGTCCTCATAAACGGTCTTTGACGGCAGCTCGCCGCGCAGGATGCGCGCGAAGATGTTGCTGTCGTCATAGGGGAGGGTGGCGTCGATCGGCATGATTGTTCCCTCTTTCTTACGTCATCCCGGCGAAGGCCGGGATCTCACCCTGTCGCCAAGACGCGCCGACGAGATCCCGGCCTTCGCCGGGATGACGAATATGCAAAGGCAGATTGCCTCTGGTCGATAGACCGCTCACTGGCGGGCGGCTTTTTCGGCGTGGCCCGAGGTGCCGTGGCGGCGGGTGAGTTCGGCGGCGATCGCGTCCCACGTCAGGCCGCGTTCGGCGAGCAGGATCGAGAGGTGGAAGACGAGGTCGCTCGCTTCGCCGATGAGTGCTGGATCATCCTCGCTGACCGCGGCGATCACCGCCTCGACGGCTTCTTCGCCCAGCTTTTGCGCAATCTTGCCGCGGCCCTTGGTGACAAGGCTGGCGACATAAGAGGCTTCGGCTTCGCCCGCGGCGATCCGGTCGTGGATGACGGCCTCGAGCCGCCCCAACGCTTCACCCATTGCCTTGCTCATCGACACGCTCCCTTTGTGCGCGTGACTAGCGGCGCGGGCACGCGGCGACAAGCGTTGGCGGGTGCGGCACGAAGGCCGCAGCGGCGATTTTTTAGGCGTCGGTAACCATATCGAAACGCGGTTTGCCGTATTTTTTCGCCGCCGGGGGGCGAGATCAACTTTTACGTTCGGAAAAAATATCATGAAATCAAACACCCGCCCCCAGGTGTTTCTGGCCGCCACGGCCTCGGCGATCGCCTTGACCGCGGCGCCCGCGATAGCGCAGACTACGGAAACGGACAGCGGCGACATTGTCGTCACCGGATCGCGCATCGCGAAGAGCGAATTCACCAGCGCCGACCCGATCCAGATCATCGACCCCGAAAGCGCAAAACTGCAAGGGCAGGTCCAGCTTGCCGATGTGCTGCAATCGACGCCCGCGGCGCAGGGGTCGATCCAGATCAATTCGGCGCTGTCGAACCGCGTTGTCGCCAATGGCGGCAATGATGTGCAGACGGTGTCGCTGCGCGGGCTCGGTGCCGAACGCACGCTCGTGCTGATCAACGGGCGCCGCGCGGGTCCCGCGGGTATCCGCGGGTCGGTCGCGCCCTTCGACCTCAATGTGCTGCCGCTGTCGGTCGTCCGGCAGGTGGAGGTGCTGAAGACCGGCGCCTCGTCGATCTATGGCTCCGACGCGGTCGCGGGGGTGGTCAACATATTGACCCGCAACGACCTGAACGGGTTCGAAGGTGGCGGTTTTTCGTCGATCACCGAACATGGCGGCGGCGAAAGCTATGGCGCCGATGCAAGCTTCGGCAAGACATTCGATCGCAGTCATTTTTTCGCGAGCGTCGATTATTTCAAGCAGCAGAACCTCACCCGCCGCGACCGCGGTTTCCTGTTTTGCGCCGAAGAATATCTGAAGCGCGAGGCCGATGGCAGCCGCGCCGACATCGTCGATTTCCGTACCGGGCGGCCGCAGTGCAGCGGCACGCTGGGCAACGCGATTGCCTTCAGCGATTTTTCCGGGGTCGACCAGAATGGTTTTCCGACCTTTGGTCCCGGGCTGTTTGCGCCGAACGGACAGCTGATCGCTTCGGGCCAGTATGGCGCCGAATTCGCGGGCGTCGGCATGCCGATCAACGTCTATAATCCGATCGGGGTGTTCGGCCCGGCCGATTTCTTCGGGCTCAATTTCGACGGCCCGTCGACCGGGGCGCTCAACAAGTTCGAGCCCGCCGAGCAGGATATGGACGTGTTTTCGGGCGTCGAGCGGATCAGCGCCTTCGCCGATGCGGCCTATGAGGTGGAGGACGGCATGACGCTGTATGGCGAAGCGCTGTTCAGCAACCGCAAGTCGCAGAACAGCGGCTTCCAGCTGATGGCGCTCGAGCAATTTACCGGCGCGTCGATGCTGCCCTTCTTCCTCTGCAACCCCGCGGCGAACAATTGCGACCCGGGCGACATGGGCGATCCGTTCAACGCGGAGTTCGGCGGCAATATCATCCTGCGCCCGCAGATACTGGTGAGGTCGGAGAGCAGCGCCGACGTCGACTATTATCGCGGCGTGCTCGGCCTGCGCGGCACATTCGGCGGCTGGAAATGGGACGTCCACGGCCAGCACAGCCGATCGGACGCCAGCTATACGCAGGACGTGATCTATCAGGACGCGCTCGCGTCGCAGACGCTGCGCACGCGATCGTGCGCCGGGACGGTGACCGCGATCCGCGGCGTTCCGTGCATCGACATCGATTTCACCGACCCGCGCGTGCTGCGCGGCGATTTCACCCCCGCCGAGCGCGCCTTCCTGACGGGGCGCGAGACGGGGCGGACCTTGTTCAAGCAGACTTCGGCCGAGGCGCTGCTGACGGGCAAGCTGTTCAACCTGCCCGCGGGGTCGGTCGGCGCGGCGTTCGGCGCGAACATCCGCCGCGACGAGATTAACGACACGCCGGGCGAAGCGACGCTGGCGGGCAATGTCGCCAATTTCACGACGTCGGGCATCACCGCCGGACGCACCGTAGCAAAGGAGGTCTTCGGCGAGGTCGAAGTGCCGTTGCTCGAAGATGTGCCGATGGTCGAACGGCTGACCCTGTCGGGCGCGGCGCGCTATACGCATGTCGAGGCGACGCGCGGCGACGGCGTGCAGGACCGCTTCAGCGACACGACGTGGAAGGTCGGCGCCGACTGGGCGGTCACCGACTGGCTGCGGTTTCGCGGCACCTGGGGGACGTCGTTCCGCGCGCCTGCGCTGTTCGAACTCTTCCTGAACGATCAGACGGGCTTCCTCGGCCCGCAGGCGATCGACCCGTGCATCCAGACCGCGGCGCGGCTCGCGGCGGGGGCGATCAGCCAGCGCATCTTCGACAATTGCGCCGCCGAGGGCATCGCGCCCAATTATGCGGGCGGGATCAGCCCCGCGATGATCGTGTCGGGCGGCGGCATCGGGCGGCTGAAGCCCGAGACCTCGACCGCAAAGACGGTGTCGGCCATCCTGACCCCCGATTTGTCGGGGGCGCTGTGGGGCGGGCTGAAGGCGCGGCTCGCGGTCGATTATTTCGACATCAAGGTGAAAGACGAAATCACGCTGCTTGGCGCGGGCAACATCCTGCGCGGCTGTTATGATTCGGACGTCGCCGATGAGCCGCTTTGCGGGCTGTTCACGCGCGTCGCCGCGGGTCCCGACCGGCAGAGCGTCGCGAGCGTCACCGACCGCTATGTCAACATCAGCCGCCAGCGCAACCGCGGCGTCGACCTGTCGCTCGCGCTCGATCAGGAGCTTGGCCGCCTCGGGTCGCTGGCGCTGCGCGCGCAGATGGTCTGGCAGGTCGAGGACAAGGTCGCGCTGTTCCCCGGCACCGAAATCGACGACAATGGCAAGATCGGCAATCCGAAATGGGTCGGCGATTTCAGCCTTGGCTGGATGAAGGATGGCTGGACGCTGTTTTACGGGCTCGACGTCACTGGCGCGGCGTCGAACGAGGAAGACTTGCTCCGTGCGCAGGGCGGCGATGCGTGCCGTACCTCGAGCTTCCGCCCCGGCGGGCGCTTCTGCCCCGATGTGAGCGTACCCGCGACCTTCTATCATTCGCTGTCGCTGAGCCGCGATGTTGCCGAGCGGTTCCGGATTACCTTGGGCGTCGCCAATCTCTTCGACACGCCGCCGCCGCGCGTGTCGACGGTGGTGACGGCGACGCCGCCGGTGATCGGGCAGGCGCCGGCGTTCGGGACGCAATATGATTATTTGGGGCGGCGGTTCTTCGTGGGGGTGCGGGGGAGGATTTAGGGGGGGCTGCTTTGGGGTGGATTCCCGACCGTCTCCTACCTCCGTTCGTGTCGAGCGAAGTCGAGACACGCCGAAGGCTCACGCCAAGCCACGCGTATCTCGACTTCGCTCGATACGAACGGGGACTGGATTGAGCGGCTGCTTCCGGTCGCTAACCGCCATTCACCCGGCGCCAGCACTGGACAAGCCCGCGCGCCTCTGGTGAAGCGCCGGCATGGCCGAGGTTAAACTGCATCCCGACTGGCTCGCGGCGATAGGCGGCGAGTTTGCGCAGCCCTATATGGCGGCGCTCAAGCAATTCCTCGCGGGTGAGCGCGCGAAGGGGAAGGCGATTTTTCCGCGGCCGCGCGACTGGTTCGCGGCATTGGATGCGACGCCGCCAAGGCAAGTGCGCGTCGTGATATTGGGGCAGGATCCCTATCACGGGCCGGGACAGGCGCATGGGCTTTGCTTTTCGGTGCAGCCGGGGGTGCGGGTGCCGCCGAGCCTTGTCAACATCTACAAGGAAATGGAAAGCGACCTTGGCATCGCGCGTGCGCGCCACGGCTATCTCAAATCCTGGGCAAGCCAAGGCGTGCTGCTGCTCAACAATTGCCTGACGGTCGAAAGCGGCATGGCGGCGTCGCATCAGGGCAAGGGGTGGGAGAAATTCACCGATGCCGTCGTCGCGGCGGTCGCGGTCGACCCGGCGCCGAAGGTGTTCATCCTGTGGGGCAGCCATGCGCAGAAGAAGGCGGCCAACGTCGCGGGTTTGGGTTCGGGTACCCAGCACCTGATCCTGCGCGCGCCGCACCCCTCGCCCTTGTCGGCGCACAACGGCTTTTTCGGGTCGCGGCCGTTCAGTCAGGCCAATGATTTTCTGGCGGCGCAGGGACGCGGGACGATCGACTGGCGCCTGCCGGACGAACCCGGCGCATGAGCCTGCTCAGCGATCCGCTGACGTTCGCGGTGCTGGCGCTGGCGGTGATCCTGCTGGGGCTGGCCAAGGGCGGGCTTGCGGGGGTCGGGGCGCTTGCGACGCCGATCGTTGCGCTGGTGCTGCCGCCGACGCTCGCCGCGGCGCTGCTGCTGCCGATCCTGATCGTGCAGGATGTCGTCAGCGTGTGGTCGTTCCGCAAGACATGGGACGGGTGGATCATCGGCTGGATGCTGCCCGGCGCCGCGATCGGCATCGCCGCGGGCTATGTCCTGGCCGAGCAGGTCGATGAGGCGAAGCTGATGGCGGCGCTGGGCGCGATCACGCTGGTGTTCGGGCTGTATCGCCTCTGGGTCGAGCGCGGCGGACGCGTCGTGGCTGCGTCGACGTCGCCGGGCTGGGTCGGCAGCCTGTTCGGGGTCGCCACCGGCTTTACCAGCCAGATCGCGCATGCCGGCGGGCCGCCGTTCCAGATGTGGGTGACCCCGCGCCGCCTGCCGCATCTGGTATTCATCGGGACGAGTTCGGTGCTGTTCGCGGCGATCAACTGGATCAAGGTGCCCGCCTATATCGCGCTCGGTGCCTTTCCGCGCGAGGTGCTGGTGGCGGCGGCGCTGCTGATGCCGCTGGCGATCGTTTCGACCTTGCTGACGGTCCGCTGGCTGAAACGGATCGACGGCGCGCGCTTTTACGTGATCATCTATCTGCTGATGGTGCTGCTCGGGGCGAAGCTGATGTGGGACGGGCTGGCGGCATGACCGCGCCGGTCATCCTGATCGACGCCGACGCCTGCCCGGTGAAGGACGAGATTTACAAGGTCGCGTGGCGCCACGAGGTGCCGGTGAAGGTCGTCAGCAACAGTCGGCTGCGCGTCCCCGAACATCCGCTGATCGAGCGGGTGGTGGTGTCCGACGGGTTCGACGCCGCCGACGACTGGATCGCCGAGGCGGCGGGTGCGCGGAGCATCGTCGTCACCGCCGACATCCTGCTCGCCGACCGCGCGCTGAAAGCCGGAGCGACGGTGCTTGGCCCCAATGGCAAGCCCTTTACGATGGCGTCGATCGGCGGTGCGATCGCGACACGCGCGATCATGGCCGACCTGCGCGCCGGGATGGACGGGCGGACGGGTGGGCCGCCGCCCTTTTCGAAGGCCGACCGGTCGCAGTTTTTGCAGGCGCTCGACGCGGCGCTGGTGCGGTTGAAGCGCGGCTAGGGTCCTGACCCTAGCCGCGCTTCCGCCGGTTGACCGCAACGCGGCGTCGCAGCATGTTGACGCGATGGCCCGACTCTACACCAGCTTCGCCGAATTCTGGCCCTTTTACCTGCGCGAGCATAGCAAGGCGTCGACCCGGGCGCTCCATTATGTCGGCACGACGCTGGTCGTGCTGATCGCGATCGCGGCGGTGGCGAGCGGGCGCTGGGGGTGGCTGATCGCGCTGCCGCTGGCCGGATATTTCTTTGCCTGGGTGGCGCATTTCGGGGTCGAGAAGAACCGGCCCGCGACCTTTACCTATCCGCTGTGGAGCCTCGCCGCCGATTTCAGAATGTGGGGGCTGTGGCTGACCGGGCGGCTGGGGGCGGAACTCGACAAGGCGGGGGTGGCGCGCTGACGCGCGGCTCCGCCGCTTCACCATTCGCAAGCCAAGGAGAAACCGCATGACCGTCAATCGCGCATCCGCCCGCTACGAAGGATTCGGCAAGGAAGGCAAAGGGTCGATCACGACCAAATCGGGGGTGCTCGACCAGCAGCCCTATGGGTTCGGGACGCGCTTCGAGGGGGTGCCGGGGACGAACCCCGAGGAGCTGATCGCCGCGGCGCATGCGGCGTGCTTTACCATGGCGCTGTCGTTCGGGCTCGCGCGCGCGGGCTATGCGGGCGACACGCTGGAAACCAGCGCGGCGGTCACGCTCGATCAGGTCGACGGCGGGTTCGAGATCAGCAAGTCGGCGCTGACACTGGCCGCGAAAGTGCCCGGCATCGACGCCGATGAATTTGCCCGGATTGCCAAGGAAGCCGAAATGAACTGTCCGGTGTCGAAGCTGCTCGATTGCGAGATCACCCTGGAGCACAGCCTGGAAAATTAGCCCCTGCGCTTCAGGTGCTGACGAGCAGGTTCCATTCCTCGGGCGGGGTATAGGGGCTTTCGCCGACGTCGGGCAATTTGGTGCGGTTCGCCTGCCAATCACGGTGGTGGTTGCGCAGCATGTAGATCGCGAATTGTGCCGACACCTCATTGCGGTCCGCAGGGGCAATCCCGGCGTCGTCGGCGGCCAGCGTTTCGAGGGTCGACAGGCTGGTGCGCGGGCAACGCAGCACCAGGCTGGTCCACAGGGCGGTCTCGTCATGATCGCCCTCGAACGCTGAAGCTACCCCGACGTCGAACAGCCGCTGACGGAGCGCGCGCAGGTCCGGATCGGCGTCGAGCGCGGTGACCAGCGCGGCCGTCGCAGCGCGCCATGCTTCGGCGCCGGGACCGGCCGCATCGGCATGCGAGATACGGTCGGTCACCGAAATGCGATCTTCGGTGTCGCCCGGCAGCGCGAGCGCGCAGCTGGTCAGGCCAATCAGCGCGATCCGCGGCCGCAGCGCCAGCGCCAGTCGCTGTTTCGCGGCGGCTATAGGATCGGATTCAAATGTCGCCATGGCCGCCTGTCATTCCCATTGTGTCTAACCCGGGGATTTGTCGCGCGGGGGTGCGCCTTCGCTGCCCGCCCGATCAAATTCCTCGTTCATCGTGCGTTCGATTTCTGAACGCTGCGACGGGGCGTAGAGGTTGTCGGGGCTGGAATAAAGCCCCTTGAGAAAGGCAAAGTCCCACTGGGTCAGTGTCACCGGCACTTCGCTGTCGGACGCTGCATCGAGGATGCGCAGGATCGTCGACGGCGCGGAGGCGTCGATCCGCACCGGATCGATGCGCGCCAGCGCGCGCATGGCGGCATAATCGGCGAGCTGGGTCGTGGTGAGCCCGTCGAGCGCGGCGCCGTCGATGACCACCGCCGCGGCGAGGAAAGCAGGCCGCGCCGCCGCGGTGATCCGCGACGGGTTGCGCGTGGTGCGGTTGACCGGCATGTCGCCTTCGTTTGCGACGATGCGACCGTCGCCGTTCACCATCGTCTGGATTTGCCAGGCGGTGGCCGGTCCCGGTTCGGCGAGGATCTTGCGGACTTGCGCCGGGGTCCGGTCGCCGAACATATAATTATGATCCTTGCCGAGCGCCTTGACGAAGGCGTTCTTGTCGGCGGCGACCATGACGAGCAGGTTCGGGGTGCAGTCGGGTTTGGCAATTTCGAGCCCGACCCCTTTGGCGACCGCGCGGAGGCGCTCGCGCACGGCGGCGCCCTGCGCTTCGGGAATGCCGAACACGCCCGGGCACACCGCGGTTTCGAACCGCGCGATCTGGCCGCGCGGCGACGCCGGGGTCAGCGCGCCGACGAAGGATTTGATCTGTTGTTCGAGCTCGCTGTAGCCGGTCACGACGATCGGGCCGTCATCCTGCGCCGCCGCGGGGGCGGCCAGCAGGGCGAGAGATAGCAGGGCGAAACGCATCGAGAGCCTCCCGTCAGGGTTGCGAAGCAAAGTGGCGCCGGAGCCCTACCGCGGGGACGGGCCGCGGCTGGCACTCCGACGATGGCGACCATCGCTGCGGCGCCGCGCCTTGTCGCGCCGCGTTCGACAAGCTGCGCGCGGGCGCCGACCAGCGGGCGGGCGGCGCCGGATTATTTCGTCTTGGCGATGATCGCCACGGACGACGTAATTGCCGGAAGGGCGATATTGGCTGGGCCCATGTAACGAAATAGTTCAGCTTACGGCAATTTGTCTTTCCCGATATGGAGCTTCTCCGATTCTGCTTGTGGGAGGAAGGATCGTGTTTTTTACCATCATCGCGCCAACATTATTGCTGATGGGCGGGTCGGTACCCAATACCCATGTTGACGAGGAAATCGTCGTGATTGCGAAATTGCAGCGGCATGGCGTCCATCTGCAAAATGCCCCGGACGGCAAGGGGCTGCAATGCGCGGTGACGCGATCGACGGGCGATTTGCCGTTCGATCGTGCGGCCTGCCTTGCGACCGTCCGTTGCTATGGGAAAAAGACGATCGGCGCGGTGAGCCAAAAGAAACATGACCAGGTTTCGCGCTGCGTCCGCAAAAAGATGCTCGCCTGGGAAAAGCGTCGTCGCAACGCGGGCTGAAGCCGCTGGGGAAAGCGATTTTCCTCGCGGTGCGATCGCCGCTTGATCTCAACCGCGCTTCAGCTTTCATAAGCGTCGGCAGTTGATTCGCGAACGGAGTCCCTTGCCGATGTTGCACTATCCCGCTGCCCCCGCCTCCAGCGCCGACGACGGCGATCCGCGGCCTGCCGAACGCGCGCCGCTGCTGACGCGCTATCTGGCGCGGATCGGCTATGCCGGGCCGGTGGCGCCCACGGCCGAAGTGCTGGCGGCGCTTCAGGCTGCGCATATTGCCGCGATCCCGTTCGAGGCGATCGACGCGCTGACCGGGGTCGGGATCGCCATCGACGATGCCGCGATCGAGGCGAAGCTGATCGACCGGCGCCGCGGCGGCTATTGTTTCGAGCAGAACGCCCTGTTCCTGCGCGTGCTGCAGGCGATCGGGTTCGAGGCTGAAGCGATGCTGGGCCGGGTGCGCTGGATGCTGGCGGACGATGCGCCGCCGACCCCGCGCACGCACCAGGTCGTGCTGGTGACGCTGGACGGGCGGCCGTGGCTCGCCGACGTCGGGTTCGGCGCCGCGGTGCCGCCGCAGCCGCTGGCGATGGACAGCGAGGCGGTGCAGCCGACGCGGCACGAGGATTATCGCGTGCGCCGCGGTAATTTCGGGTGGGAGGTCGCGGCACGGATCGGCGATGCCTGGCAGGCGCTGTACCGGCTGGACGACGCCCCGGCGCCGCCGATCGATCGCATCGTCGGCAATTGGTACACCTCGACCCACCCCGATTCGCATTTCACCCAGCAGCTGGTCGCGGCGCGCACGACCGCCGAGGCGCGCTACGCGCTGCGCGACAATCGGCTGACGGTGCGGCTGAGCGACGGGCGGACCGACCGCCGCTATCTGACCGCCGACGAAATCGCGCGCGCGCTCGCCGAGATTTTCCTGCTGCCCGTCCAGCGCAGCTGGCGCCCGGCGATCGAGCGCGCGGCGACGGCGGAGATCGACGGATAGCGGCTCGGCGGGCCGATCGGGGCGCCGCACCCTATTTCGTCGCCGGGCGCGGTTTCATGTGCCACAGCGCGTTGACGATGACCCAGCGCTCGCCAAATTTCCCCATGTGGAAATAGTCGACGAACCACGGCGTTTCGGCGCGCACCGCCGCCGCATTGCCCGCGACATCGAGGATCTTGCACGACCGGTTCCACTCGCTTCTGGGCGTCTTGAGCGCTCCCTCGCGCGTCAGCCCGACAAGTTCCTCGCGGCTCATGCGTTGCAGGCCGAGCGGCTCGTCGGCGGTGTCGCCCAGCACGCGGCGCTTGGCGAGGTCGGGGTGCAGCGCGCGCTTGACGCGCTCGGGATCGGCCTCCAGCTGGCCGTCGACATAGTCGAAGCAGGTTGCCTCGATCGCCGCGAGGTCGGCAGGGGACGGGGTCGGCGCCGAAGCTGTGGTGGCAGCGGCAAGGGTGAAAAGGGTCGTCAGCATGGCGGCTCCAGGGTGCGCTACGTTTGTAGCGTGCTACATATGTAGCGCGATTCTGACAAGCGGGCAGTCGATAACCGGCGCGCCTGCGACCTTGTCCGCTATTGGACGACGGGGCGCGACACCAGCAGCTGTTCTGCCGCTCGCGCCAGTTCGCTGACGTCACGTTTCCTGGCGACGCCGATCGAGACATTGCCCTGGGCAATCGGCATCAGCAGCATGGTAAAATCGCCATAGCCGACCGCGACGTAGCGCAGCCCGCCGCAGTCCAGATTGCCGCGGCGTTGCGCCATAAAGATCAGGCTGGGGTTGAGCAGATGTTCCTCGAAGAAGTTGGTTTGCGTGGTCGTGTCGGTTTCGATGCCGTCAGCGAGCCGCATGACCGTCTGGCCGTGCCAGTCGAGCGCGACATATCCGACCTCGCCCAGACCGAACAATGACCGGATCAAATCTTCGGCTTCGTCCGGTGCGGGCGCGTCATAGCTCGCTCTTGTCATCTCTCGTCTCCCTTTGTTGCTGGCTGCAGGCGGCGATCCTTCCACAGCGTTCGCGCTTTTGCTTCGACCGGACAGCCTTCGGCCTCGCACGCCGCGACATCGCATAGTCGGCAGTTCGCATAGGCATCGGTCATGTCCTCGGTCGCGTTCGCTAAAATCGCCTCCAATCCTTGACGCAGATGGGCCAGTTGTCCGGCATCCATGCCAGCAAGCAGGGGGGCAAGCACCGCGCTCCGTGCGTCCAACAGGCGTGCATGGACGGCTTCGCCGACGTCGCTCAGCGAAAGTTTGACGACGCGTTTGTCGGCGGCGTCGGTGCGAAGCACCCACCCGCGACGAGACAGCCCATCGACGAGCCGGACGGTTGCCGAATGGCTGAGCCGCAAGCTGGTCGCGAGGCGGCGGATCGACTGGCCGGGGCGCATGGCAATCAGGACGATGGCCGCTCCGACCTGCGGACTGACCCCAACCTTTGTCGCGGCCAATGTTTCGACCCGATCGCCGACCGCCAGCGCCGCTGCGCCAAGAAGATTTGAGATAAACATGTATGCATCATGCATATATATTTGATCGCGTCAATGCGGATTTGGCCGTTGCAGCGCGCGGCGGCAGAGGGCGAAGAAAGCGGGATAACATGGCAACCGAATGTGCAGCCGACCGCGAACGGCGAGCGGTTGTTTGTCAGGCGAGGTTACCGCGCAGCCGCCAGCGACCATGTTCGACATGGGTGGTCTTGCCGACAATGCTTTCCATCAGGATGATCTCGTCGACCGTCCAGCCGATCGGCGGCATTTTTTGCGCATTCAGCCGGTCGCCGCGATAGTTGATCGTGATGTGCGGTTCGGGGGTGGTGCCGTCCATGATCGGCGCCTTTTCGCGCAGCAGATGGTCGACCAGCGCCTTCTGGAACGCCCGCGCCTCCGCCAGCGGTTCGCGCGTGCGCAAAGTCACCGCCTTGCGGTTCTCGATCCGGTCGAAGCGGAGCGGAAAGGGCGCCGCGGCGAAGCCGTCCAGCGCCGCGATGGTCGCGGGCAGCCACTCGGGCGGCGCATGGTGCAGGTCGTAGAGCGAGATGAGCGTGACATGGAGCAGGTCGGGGCCGCGCCCGGCGTCATTGCGCGGCAGCGCGGCGATCGCCGCCTGCACCTCCGGCGGCGGCTTGGCCATGACGTAGAGGGGGTTCCGGGCGCGCATGGGTGGGAGTGTAGCATGGAGTGGGGGGATTAAGCCGACGGTTGTGTCGAATTTGGCGTTTAGGAAAGCGCCACCGTGCTCCCGGGTAAGTGATGTGCGAAATAGGATTTTTAACGGCTTGATAGGCAGCGCATCCTACATATCTCAATATCGCGCTAACTTATATTCTAAGATTGCGGCGCGAGTTTTCCACGTTTAATGGTGCAGTGCCGCGACCATGAAAAACACAGAAAATCAGCTCCCGAGCTTTGCTTCACCTCCGTTGGATGAGGTGGCTTTGGCTGTGCAATTTCAAGGCGTGGAAAACTTCTCCCTTGCCTATGGTGCCTTTTATGAGCGGGTTCGGTCGTCATACCCGTCATACGAAGAGCACGACCCAATCGCCGTTCAGTTTGAAACTTTTGGACGGCTTCAAGAAGCTGCTCCGCAGGTTTCCATAGAGTCGTTGTCTCTTAGGCGAGGCTGGTACGTCAGCGAAGATGGCCATCATCTCGCTCAGATTCAGCCTAATCGGTTGGTTCAAAACTGGCGTCGTATGAATGGGGTAGGGGAATATCCCAGATTTCCATCTGTTTTTGCGAAATTCAGAGAGAATTTGGATACTCTCTCAGAGGTGCTGGCGAGCCTGAACCTAGACGATGTCAACATAAACCAAATTGATCTCACTTACTTCAATAATATTCCCCTCCGAGATGAGGAAGCGTATGTTCAGTCGTTCCAGAGAGTTTTTAATTGGCCGGACATAGGCGCGCTGACCTCCGAGGTTTCGGGGTTTAGGCTTGAACCGGAAGCGGCTCGTCTCAACGCGCTTTTCAAGGTTTTTCCGCCCGGCGCCGATAGTCCGTGTGCGAGGATGTCCTTCTCCGCACTTCCGGCTGAATTGGATACCGGCGAACGTATTATACGGCTCCAATTGCAGTTTAGAGGCCCGCCGTCCGAGAATTGTACACTAGAAGAATTTTTTCTAGCTGGTCGTAGTGCAATCGTGACTACCTTTACAGATCTTACGTCCGACGAATGTCATAAAGAGTGGGGGAGAACTCGATGACTAACGTTTTTCTTAGAGAGCAATTTACCGAGAGCACCCAGTTGCGCTTGCGTACACCGTTCGCTCAGAACGTGCCATCCAGTGGTAATGCTAGCTGGATTTCGATGAGCCGACCGGAATGGTTGCGGCGAGTTCGCACGCGCTTATCAACTCTCGCTGAATTGCCGGCCGGTTGGGATGGCTATAATGCGCCCAAAATATCGGTGGAAACTGCGTTGTTCGCAGCTCAGGTGCTTCAAGATATCTGGCCGCAAAGACTAGGCGCGCCGGAGATTGGCGCGATGTCAAGCGGCGGTTTGATGATCGAAGCCGCTCGAAATGGTTACGAACTCACAATAGAAATCCAAGGACCATACTCCACCTCTTATCTATTTTCTAAGCCGGATGGAGACGACGTGGAAGGCACCATAGCAGCAGACATCGGCCCATTGCGACAATTCACCGGCGAAATGGTTGCCGCGGACCCGGTTGTTGCATTGGTGGCCTAACGTTGCTTGAAGACTTGAGTCTTGGACAACGAAAATTCAGATGAGGCAGAGGTCGTCGAGATTGACGGCGACGACTATCTCATTCGAAAAATTCCAGAGGTCCCACACATGCAGGCTGGTGTCGGCGGGATGCGTCGGATTAGTAAGAGCGCATTCAGTGCTTCGTCTCCTGCGATTGACCCCGAAGAAGGTATGTCAACAAATTCACAGGCGCTACTCGAAGCGCAGGGTGTTGATATCAAATCCTTCGCTCCGGAATTTCCCGCATTGGCTAGACTAAGAGTAAGCGACGTCCGGGCACTCGGTTTGGTGGTGGTTCACAGGCAAATGCCCGGTGACTACTCACATTGCCAAGTGCTCGGTGTGAAAAGTAGCCACCGCAAAAAACTGCTTCAGATATCAGTGCCAATACGTAAGCCGGATGACGTTGATTGGGGCGCGTGAGCCAAGCCTAAGTCCTAATCATGCTCCCTACCACCCGCGCCCATATACAGCTCGCGGCCTGTCTCCTCATAAACCTCGCTCATTTTCGCCATGCCCTTTTCGGCCTCTTCGGCGGCGATGAAGGCGGCGCTGTCCTGATTTTGCAGCTTCGCGAACTCGCGCACCTCCTGGCTGATCTTCATCGAGCAAAACCTAGGACCGCACATGCTGCAGAAATGCGCCGACTTGGCGCCTTCGGCGGGGAGCGTCTGGTCGTGGTACTGCTCGGCGGTGTCGGGGTCGAGCGACAGGTTGAACTGGTCGCGCCAGCGGAATTCGAAGCGCGCTTTCGATAGCGCGTCGTCGCGGACTTGTGCGGCGGGGTGGCCCTTGGCGAGGTCGGCGGCGTGCGCGGCAAGCTTGTAGGTGACGACGCCGACCTTTACATCGTCGCGGTCGGGGAGGCCGAGATGCTCCTTGGGCGTGACGTAGCAAAGCATCGCGGTGCCGTACCAGCCGATCATCGCGGCGCCGATGCCGCTGGTGATATGGTCGTAGCCCGGCGCGATGTCGGTGGTGAGCGGCCCCAAGGTGTAGAAGGGCGCCTCGCCGCACGCTTCCAATTGCTTGTCCATATTCTCCTTGATCTTGTGCATCGGGACGTGGCCCGGCCCCTCGATCATCACCTGCACATCCTGTTCCCACGCGCGCTTGGTGAGCTCGCCCAGCGTGTAGAGCTCGGCGAACTGCGCCTCGTCGTTCGCGTCGGCGATGCTGCCGGGGCGGAGGCCGTCGCCGAGGCTGTAAGCGATGTCATAGGCCTTCATGATCTCGGTAATCTCGTCGAAGCGTTCGTAGAGGAACGATTCCTTGTGATGCGCGAGGCACCATTTCGCCATGATGCTGCCGCCGCGGCTGACGATGCCGGTGACGCGCTTCGCGGCGAGGGGGACGTAGGGCAAACGAACACCCGCATGGATGGTGAAATAGTCGACACCCTGTTCGGCCTGTTCGATCAGCGTGTCGCGGAAGATTTCCCAGCTGAGCTCCTCGGCGATGCCGCCGACCTTTTCGAGCGCCTGATAGATGGGGACGGTGCCGATCGGGACGGGCGAGTTGCGGAGGATCCATTCGCGCGTGTCGTGGATGTTGCGCCCGGTGGACAGGTCCATGACGGTGTCGGCGCCCCAGCGGATCGACCAGACCATCTTGTCGACTTCGGACGCGACGTCGGAGGCGACGGCGCTGTTGCCGATATTGGCGTTGATCTTGACGAGGAAGTTGCGGCCGATCGCCATCGGCTCGCTTTCGGGGTGATTGATGTTGCTGGGGATGATCGCGCGGCCGCGCGCAACCTCGTCGCGGACGAATTCGGGGGTGACATAGTCGGGGATGCTGGCGCCCCAATCCTGCCCGTCGCGGACATATTCGGCGAGGCGCTCGCGGCCGAGATTTTCGCGCGTCGCGACATATTCCATCTCGGGCGTGATGATGCCGCGGCGGGCATAGTGCATCTGGCTGACGTTGGCGCCGGGCTTGGCGCGCAGCACCTGCTTCTTGACGTTGGGGAAGGCGGGGACGCCGCCCGAACGGTCGGGGCCGAGCTGGCCGTTATCCTCGGGGCGGACTTCGCGCTGGGTCACTTCCTCGACGTCACCGCGGGCGCGGATCCAGCTGGCGCGCAGTTCGGGGAGGCCGGCGGCGATGTCGATCTTCGCATTGGGGTCGGTGTAGGGGCCCGAGGTGTCATAGACGCGGACGCTGGGTTCGCCGCTGTGCGGGTCGAGGTCGATCTCGCGCATCGCGACGCGGATGCCGCTGCCGGTGGGCGATGCGATGTGCACCTTGCGGCTGCCGCGGATCGGGCCGGTGGTGACGCCGATCGCGCCGAGTTTAGCTTCAATGCGGGAATCGATGTCGGCCATGTGCGTCGCTCCAGTTATCGGAGCGAAAGACGGTTTTCACGCCCCGTTTCGCTTTGGGGTGAAGCCGACCCTCCCTCCGCCGGTATTATCCGGATCAGGTTCAACGGGTCGCGGTCTATTCCGCTCTCAACCTGCGTTTGCGCGGCAGGCTCCCCGGGGATGGCCAAGATGTAGCGGGACGGTGCGTCGCTGTCGAGCGTTGCCGCTCATTTCGTCATGGCGGCGCGGAAATCATGGACGAAATCACCGGGGGTGCGGCTGTCGTAGCTGCGTTGGAGGACGCATTTGCCGTCATCGCTCTTGCAGGCCGCCGTCGCGATGCGGGCGGCGCGTTTGGGATTGCGTTCGACGACGAGACCCCAGTTCTTGTCGGTCCGGTAGGACTGGATGAGCCCGTTCGCCACCCAGGTGGCGACCACGCATGTGTGGCCGGTGGCGCGGCCGCACGCGGCCAAGGCCGCGTCGTTGGCGGCGGTGAGCTGCGGGTAGCCGCTGGCGATAAAAGCGCGCGCATAATCCTTTTGGTCCGCCGCCCAGGCGGCGCTGACGTAGCGCTTGCGCGCGGTGGCCAGGTTCGGCGTATGACCGGATTTGCCCGCGTCGAAGCTGTGCAGCACCTCGCACGGCAGTTGTTGTGCAAGCGAACATTCGGCGAGCACCCGCTTGCGCTCGGCGCCGCTTTCGCCGTTCCAGCCGCGGTACAATGTTCCCTGATTGTCGCGGATGATCGTCATCGACGAATTATACCATTCGCCGATCGAGGTGCAGCCACCGCCCATCGCACGGTTGCAGGCTTCGAGCGCCAGATGTTCGGCAAAGCCGGAACTAAATCTTTTGCCCGCCATCCAGACGTCGTCGACGTCGGGGTGCCACGCCACCGAGCCATAGACATAATAGGCGCCGCCACCGCCGCCACCGCCACCGCCGCCACCGCCGCCGTCACCTCCGCCGCCGTCACCTCCGCCGCCGGTGCGTTCGCACACCGGCACCGCGGCGATGCCGTGGCTGCCGCCCGATACCCCGACCTGCACTTCGCCGGGGCCGGGGCCGCCGGGGCAGGGATAGGCGGCGCGGGCAGGCTGGGCGAGCGCGAGCAGGAAAAGGACCGCCGCGGCGATGCGCGCCAGAAGAAGGGGCCAGCGAGCAGCGCGAGCGGCGGTCGAGGGTCTCATGCGCTGATACTATAGGGTTCGCCGCGCCGGATGGCGCGATGCCACGGGGTACTGGTACAATCGGGTGGTGCGACGGGCGCGCGATTGCTGTGTTAGGCTAAGATGTTTATTCCGCGACGCGATCGGACGGCGGCAGCGCCCCGAACCAATAACGAACGCACAAGGAGCCAGTGCCGATGATCGAACCCCGTTTCAAGCGACGACAGCTGTCGCTGGCCACGCTGGCGCTGTTCGCGGTGGCGGCGTGCGGCGGCGAAGCGGCGGGGACCGCCGATGCGGCGGACAGCGTGGCGCCGAGCGTAGCGTCGCAGGCCGGTGACGGGGCTGTGGTTGCCGCGACCGCCGCCAGCGGCGCCGCGGAGCAGGCGATGACCGAAAGCGACCGCCTGTTCCTCGACATGGCCGACGGCGCCTGCAACGCCGTCGATTTTTCGTCCTTTTTCAAGGCATTCACCGGATCGTGGGCGGTGCGCGCGAAATATACCGCGGCGACCGTCTCGCACGGGATGACCGGCCAAAGCCGATCCTTGCCGCGCCGCGACTATCTGGCCCTCGACGTTTTCCCGATTAGCCCGATGGATTATGATTATGTCACCGCCGCGTCGGCGGCGGCGTTCGAGCGCAAGCCCGATGCATCGTGGCGCGACCTGTCGTACGTCCAGCTCGAGTTCAACACCGCGAACGACAACCGCCGCCGGGTCGACTGGCTGCCGGGGATTTTCCAGAAGCACCAGACCCCGCCGCCGCCCGAGCTGGAAGAAGGGCTGGGCGAGCTGGTGCGCGCGACGGGCGGCGGCGGGACGTTGCTGTTTTTCCCGACCGAGACATGCTGGGAACTGGTCGAGGATGTGCGCAACCCCGCGTCGCAGCGCTGATCGGGCCGCGTTACCGGTCAGGCATGATCGAGCACATCGGCGCCGTTTGCGGCGAGCCGGGTGCGCTTGTCGTAATCGCCCAGCACCGCCTTGGTCAGTCCGAAATCGGTGATCGCCAGGATCACCAGCTCGTCGGTGGGTGACAGGTTTTTCGACTGGTGGAACACCCAGCGCGGGACAAAGGCGAGCCCGCCGGGGTTCATCGTCAGCGTGGCGTCGCCGATGCGCACCTCGGCGGTGCCGCTGATCACATAGAAGAGCGATTCATGCGCATGCTTGTGCAGTTCGTTGTTGCACCCCGCAGCGATCCTCACGACGCGGGCATCGAACGCCTGGGTGCCGGGAAAATCGAGCACGTCGACGGCAAAATCGATCCCCAGCTTGGCGTTGCAGTTGCGATAAATCTGCCGGTGGCTGTTGCCCGGATCGGCGTGGAATGCGGCGACCGGCGCGTCGGTGGCGAGCGGCTGCCGCGCCTCGATATTCGTGATGAGGGCGAGAAGGTCGGGGTTCATGCGGATATTGTCCTGTTGAAGCGCGGGGCCGCGCGGCGATGCCATCGCCGCGCGGCCCCGCGTCGGATCGGTCAGACGGCCATCGCCAGGGCGGGGCGTTCGGCGCGCGCCATCGCGCGTTCGTAGAGCCAGTCCCAAAAGGATGAGCGGAGCGACAGCGCCTTGATCATCCCGCGGCGCAGATCGCCCTTGCCCGCCGGGGTAGCGGCGAACGCCAGCGAGATGTCCTCCAGCGCCTCCTGATGATGATCGTCGACCGCGGTGTGCAGCGGGAAAAACACCGTGTCGCGAGGGTGAAGATCGGTGCGCGCGATCGCGTTGACGAAAGGGATATAGATGGTGCTGACGATATTTTCGGTGCCGAGCCCCAGCGCGCCGAGCGCTTCGGCGGCCGAACCATGGGTCAGCGTGGTCAGGAAGGATTCGCGCCAGCACACCAGTTCGATCGCGTCGTCTTCGGGGACATAGGGGGCGGTGATGCCGGTGGCCTCGCGAAAGCGGCGGAACAATTGCGGGTGCGGAATGCCCTCGATCCATTCGCGTTCAACCCCGACCGCGGCGAGTTCGGCATATTCCTCGTCATCATAAATGCCCGATTCTTCGGTCAGATTCTGAAGCAGGCTATGGCGATGCGCCGGGATTTCGAGTTTGGAGATTACGGTGGTCAGATAGCGCGGGAAGTGCAGCGAATATCCGTAATAATGTTCGGCAAAGTCGCGCAACGCCCAATCGGTATCGGGGAAATCGCCGACATCAAGTGCCGCAAGATAGGGGTGATTTACAGCGCGATGGCTCAGTGATTCTTCGATAAGATCCTTGATGCAAACAGTCACACGACCTCCTGAGTGATTTTGGGGGAAATTATATTTTATGCACTTTGTTTATATTATTATGCCCCGGAGGATGATTTCTATATCCGCGCCCCTTGGTCGATGAAAACCGGGCCAAAGACCCGGGTCATTATATTGGTGTCGGCAATTGGCGCGCGGACGCGCAGGCGCCCGAGTCCGGCGCTGCGCGGTGTTAAGGGTTCGGGGAGCAGCGCCGGGCGTTGCCCTGGCGCGCGGCGGCTATTTCGCCGTGGGCGCCATGAAGTCGTGGACGAATTCGCCCGGGGTGCGGCTGTCGTAAACCCGCTGGAGGGTGCAGGCCTGACCGCGCTTCTTGCAATTCGCCTGCGCCGCCTGCGCGGCGCGCTTGGCATTGGATTCGACGGTGGCGCTCTGGTCGCCGGTGCCGAGGCGGTAGGTCTGGATCACGCCGTTGCCGACAAAGGTCAGGATTGCGCAGCGTTGCCGGGTCGCCTTGGTACAGGCATCGAGCGCCAGACGTTCGGCGGTCGCGGCGTCGCGCTGGCCGCTGGCGATATAGAGGCGGCTGTCGAAGCCTTCGGTCCCCTCGACCCAGGCGCCGACCGCATAGAGTTTGCGCGCCGTGGGTTTGGGCAGATGGCGGTTCTTGCTCGACGAATAGGTGCCGAGCACCTCGCACGGCAGCAGCTGTTTGGCGCTGCAATCGGCGAGCGCCTTTTTGCTGCGAACGCCGCCATCGCCATGCCATCCCGACCACAGCGCGCCGCTGCGGTCGCGGAAGATCCGCATCGACGAATTATGCCATTCGCCGATCGAGGTACAGCCGCCGCCCATCGCCTGATTGCATGCGGCGAGCGCGGTGCGTTCGGCGGTGTTGGGGCCGTCGTAGCTGCCCTCCATCCACACATCATCGGCGTCGGGGTGCCAGGCGATCGAGCCGTAGCGGTAATAGACCTCGCCGCCCCCGCCGCCCCCGCCGCCCTGGGCGCGATCGCAGATCGGAACCGCGGCGACGCCGTGGCTGCCGCCCGACACCCCGACCTGGACTTCGCCCGGACCCGGACCGCCGGGGCAGGGATAGGCGGCGTGCGCCGCTTGCGGTTGCACGAACAGCGCAAGGGCGAGGGCGGCAAACAGGCCGAGAGCAAGGCGCAAGATCATCGCGCCGTCATATCAGCGGTCGCGGCCAGGTTACAATGCGCCGGTGTACCAGTGCTGCGCCGGGCGCGCGCGATGGGGCTATCGTCGGCGGCGCATTTCGATCAGAAGGGGCTGGGTCGACAGGGTGATGGTGGGCGCGGCGGAGGAAGGCGATGGCGATGAAATCGGGATTGGCAGCCGGTCTGGCGCTGCTTCTGATCGCCGCAAGCCCGGCGCCGCGGGTCGACGATCTTGGCTGGCTGGCCGGGCAATGGATCAGCGAGACGGGCGATCGCTGGACCGAGGAAAGCTGGACCGACCCACGCGGCGGGGTGATGCTGGGGCACAGTAGGTCGGGTCGCGGCGATGCCTTGCGCGAATTCGAATTTCTGCGCATCGCGCCCGGCGCCGACGGCACGCCGGCCTATGTGGCGCAGCCGCAGGGCGGGGCGCCGGTCGCGTTCGCGCTGGTGCGGTACGATGCGGCGAGCGCGACCTTTGAAAATGCAACACATGATTATCCGCAGCGTATTCACTATGCCCGCGACGGCGACACGCTGACCGCGACGATTTCAGCGATCGACGGGTCGAAACCGCGACGCTGGACCTATCGGCGGCGCTGACGGGCGAAGGGCATCATGGCGGACAAGACGGGGCGGCTTTTCGCGATCATCGACAGTCTGCGCCGCCGTCGGCGGCCGGTGACCGCCGAGATATTGGCCGACGAGCAGGGCGTGTCGGTGCGCACGCTGTACCGCGACATCCAGGCGCTGATTGCGCTCGGCGCGCCGATCGAGGGCGAGGCGGGGGTGGGTTATGTGCTGCGCCCGGGATTTTTCCTGCCGCCGCTGATGTTCACCGCCGAGGAGCTGGAGGCGCTCGTGCTCGGCGCGCGCTGGGTCGAGGGGCGGCAGGACGGCAGCCTGTCGCGCGCCGCGGGGCTGGCGCTGGCGAAGATTGCGGCGGCGAGCCCCGATGCGCTGAAGCAGCGCATCGACGAGGCGGGGCTGTGGCCGGTGAGCAGCCGCTGGCGCGAGACCGACGCACCGTTGCTGGCAACGGTGCGCGAGGCGATGCGCGCCGAAAGGGTGCTGCACATCGCCTATGCCGACGAGCGGGGCGCGGTGACCGAACGCGCGATCTGGCCGGCGGCGCTCGCCTATTTCGAGGACAAGCAGGTGATCGCCGCCTGGTGCCTGCTGCGCGAGGATTTCCGCAGTTTTCGCATTGACCGGGTGACGTCGGCGCGGATCGGCAGCGAAGGATTCGGCAGGCGGCGAGCGGTGCTGATGGCGGACTGGTGGCGCCAGAACGGGCTGGATGCGGCCTCCTGACAATTTCTGTCAGGGGGTTGGGCTATTCGCCGGTGAGGGCGCACCGCGCCGCCAGACCGGAGGATAGAATATGCTCAAGACCCATCATGGTTCGTGCCACTGCGGCGCGGTCAAATTCGAAGCCGACATCGACCTCGACGCCGGGACCGGCAAGTGCAACTGCTCGATCTGCACCAAGAAGCGCGGCTGGAGCGCGCAGATCAAGCCCGAGGCGTTTCGCCTGCTGACCGATCCCGCCGCGCTGTCCGACTATCAGTTCGGATCGGCGAGCGTGCATCACCTGTTCTGCAAGACGTGCGGGGTTTCGCCCTATGGCCATGGTTATGTCGAGGAGATCGGCGGCGCCTATGTGTCGGTCGCGATCGCGTGCCTCGACGATCTGGATCACGCCGCGATGGCGGCGCTGCCGGTCCAGCATATGGACGGCGCGGGTAACAATTGGTGGAACCCGCCGGAGGTGACCGGGCATATGTGACGGGGCTTTTGCGATCGTCGCCCCCGCGAAGGCGGGGGCCGCTGGCGATGTCGTGCAAGGCCGATTGCGGCCCCCGCCTTCGCGGGGGCGACGTTTCATTCCGCTAGGTCCTCAACCCGTCCGCCGCGCCAGCCACACCCCCGCGACCATCAGCGCGATGCCGGCGAGGCGCTTCGCGTCGACCGGAAAACGCATCGACCCGAACAGCGCGAAATGGTCGATCACCGCGGCGCTGATCAGCTGGCCGACGAGGACGAAGAAGATCGCATTGCCGACCCCGAATTTGGGCGCGATGAAGGTCACCGAAATCACATAGAAAGCGACGAACAGCCCGCCGAAATAGAAATGCAGCGGGATGTCCGACGAAAAGCGGATCTGGCCGAACGTCCCGGTCGCCAGCGCGCCGGTGGCGGCGATCAGGAAGGCGAGGCCGAACAGGACCGTCGATGCGGCCAGCGGGCTGCCGAGCCGCCCGCCCAGCCCGCCGTTCAAGGCGGCGAGGATCGGGATGCCGATGCCCGTGAGCAGCATGACGAGGGCAAAGGTGGGAGCGTTGCTGCTGGTCATTGCGGCGGCGCCTTCGCCGCTTGCGCGGCGCGAAATTCGGTGACCGGCAGGCCGCCGATGCCCCAGTTGTCGAGATCGACCTCGTCGATGGTGACGACGGTGGTCGCGGGGTTCTTGCCCAGAATGCGCTGGAGCAATTCGGTGACGCCGCCGATCAGTTCGGCCTTTTGTTCGGGCGTCGCGCCCTCGCGGGTAATCTTGATGGTCACATAGGGCATCAGGTCGCTCCCTGGTTCGATGTTGGCGCGGGCCAGCCCGGCATCGCGGGAAAGCCCGGCAGCGCGGCGATCCGGTTCGTCCATTCGCCGATTGCCGGCCAGTCGGCAAGGTCGATACCGGCTTCGGCCATCAGCGCCAGATAGGGGCTGGCGGCAAGGTCGGCGATGGTCAGCCGGTCGCCGACCAGCCAGCGGTGCGCCGCCAGATGTGCCTCGATGACGGGGAGGAAGCGCGCGGTGACCGCCTGTGCCTGCTCCTCGGCGATCGGCGTACCGAACTGGCGCGCGAGCCGGAGCGTCGCGGGGCCATTGGCGATTTCGTTGGCGGCGTGCGACAGCCATAGCGCGATTTCGCCGCGTTCTTCAGGGGTGCGGCCGTCCCAGTCGCCGGGGCGGTGGCGCGCCGCGAGATAGGCGAGGATCGCCTGGCTGTCGCGCAGCGTGCGATCACCTTCGACATAGACGGGAATCTGGCGCATCGGATTGATCGCGGCAAAGGCGGCGGACTGGCGCGCCGCGGCGTCGGTCGGCTGCTCCTCCCATGACAGGCCGAGGAAGGCGAGCGCCAACCGGACCTTGTGGGCGTTGCCCGAGCGGGGGGTGGCGTAGAGCATGATCATCGGCGGCCTCCGGACAGGCGGGCGTGGAGCGCGGCGTTTTCGGCGCGCAGTTGACCCAGTTCGGCGGCCATCGGCTGGATCGCGGCGGAAATTTCGGCCTCGGTAAAACGCGGGGTGATGTGCTGCGAACAATTCCATTCCCAGCCGATGACATCGATCAGAAAGGCGCGTTCGGGGGTGGCGCGATAACTCGCGGGCATCAGCGACGTCACCAGCGCGGGATTGTCGGCGAGCTCGACGCTGTGCGCATGGCCGATCAGTTTCAGCCGGTCCCTGTTCGGATAATCCATCAGGAACAGCGAGACGCGGTCGTCGCCCGCGAGGTTCGCGGTGCTGATATATTGCTTGTTGCCGCGATAATCGGCGAAGCCGATGCGGTTGCCCGCGATGTGGCGCAGGAACCCCGCGGGGCCGCCGCGATGCTGCATATAGGGCCAGCCATGCGCGGTGACGCTGGCCATGTAGAAACTGTCGCGCAGCGCGATGTAATCCAGTTCCTTCGCGGTCAGCGCGTCGGGGGTGCCGTCGGCGCCCGCGTCCATCTTCAGATAGGAGGCGCGCGAGCCATGGCGTTCCTGGAGCGCCTTGACCGCATCGCTGAACAGGGTGTGCCGGTAATTGCGGGCCATCGACCGCTCCTTCGCAAAAGGGGGGCGAACGAAGCCCGAGAGGGGGCAGCTTCGTTCGCCGCACCCGATTTAGATCGTTGCAATGGACGCGATAACGGGCAAATATTGAACGACTCTGTTCCGAAAAGTGGAATAATCAATGGACCGCTTGCTGACGCTGGAAATGTTCGTCGCGGTCGCGAGTGAGGGCGGGTTCGCCGCCGCCGCGCGCAAGCTGAACAGTTCGCCGCCCGCGGTGACGCGCGGGATCGCGGCGCTCGAGGCGCGGCTGGGGACGCTCTTGTTCCACCGTTCGACGCGCGCGGTCGCGCTGACCGACGAAGGCGCGGCGTTGCTGGAGCAGGCACGGCGCATCCTCGCTGCCCTGGCCGGTGCCGAGCGCGAACTTCGCGGCGCCGCGGCCGAGCCGCGCGGCCAGCTGCATGTGACCGCGCCGGTGATGTTCGGGCGGCTGCACGTGCTGCCCGTCGTCGGCAAGCTGATGGCCGAGCACCGCGAGCTGATGGTGCGGATGATGCTGATCGACCGCAATGTGCGGATCGTCGAGGAGGGGATCGACGTTGCGGTGCGGATCGGCGCGCTCGCCGATTCGGGATTGAAGGCGGTGCGGATCGGCTGGGTGCGCCAGATGCTGGTGGCGAGCCCCGCCTATCTGGCGCGGCGCGGCGCGCCGCAGGTGATGGCCGACCTGGCGCAGCACGACCTGATCGGGACGATGGGGCCGCGTGCGGCGGGCGAATGGCAGCTGGCGCGCGGCAAATGGCGGCTAGACCCGCGGCCGCGACTGGTGCTCAACACCGTCGATGGCGCGCTGGCGGCGGCCGAGGCGGGATTGGGGATCGCCAATCTGCTGAGCTACCAGCTGGCCGATGCGCTGGCGGCGGGGCGGCTGATCACGCTGCTCACCGACGAACAGCCGCCGGCGCTGCCCGTGCACCTGTTGTTCGAACCGTCGCGTGCGGCATTGCCCGCGGTGCGGTCGTTCGTCGAGGCGATGAAGGGGCGGATGCGGGCAGCGGGTTTGGGGTGAGCGGAAGTCGGCGTCCGCTTTCTACTTTCGTCATCCCGGCGGAGGCCGCGATCTCAACCTCTCGTCATGACGCTCCGGCGAGATCCCGGCTTCCGCCGGGATGACGATGAAAACTACGGCAGCGTTCAGCCGCAACCCGCTCAGAACTGATACGCCAGCCCGCCGCCGAACAGCCATTGATCGGCGCTGCCGACGTCCTTGACGATCGGCGAGTCGGCGAGGCGCGAGAGGAGGCGGCCATATTGGGCGCCGCCGATCAGCACGAATCCTTTGCGCAGATCGCCCGACAGCGCATAGGCGCCCGCCATCCCGATCGTATATTTGCCCGCGCCCGCCTTGGCGCTGGCGCCGGTATAGACGGGCAGGCCGCTCGCCGCGCTGCCCAGCGCGTCGATATCGTAATAATAGCGGCCAAAGCCCTTGCCGTAGAAATTGACCGACGCCGACACGCCGACAAAGGCGCGTTTCGACAGCGGGGTGCCATAATCGATCGTCGGCGATGCCGCCCAGCTGCCGTGGCGGCCCGAAATATCCTTCAATGCGACGATGCGCAGCCCGATCTGGTCATAATCGCTGGTGATCACCCCGGTGTGGGTGACGCCAGTGAAAAAGCCCGCCTCGACTGCCAGCTTGCGCTTGCCGAGCGCCTCGACCTGCGGATCCTTGATGCTACCGGTGCGGTCGGCGCGCAGGCTGATGATCGGGCCGAATTTGACGTCGGTCTTTTGCCCGCGGCGGTGGCGGATCAGGTCGACCTGAAGGTTGGTGCCGCGGGTCGAGAAGGAATAGCCGTCATAACGGCCGCGCACGTAAAAGGCGGGGAGCAGCGTTCGCTCGTCCGAGCCGTTATAGTCGGGCGAGCTCAAGATGCCCCCGGCCACCGAAATATAGTTGCGCGACCATTTGCGTTCGCCGTCGTCATCGTCGTCGCGCGCCGCGGGGAGCAGGATGTCATCGTCGATGCTGCTGACATCCTGCAGATAGCGTGCCGGCTCGTCGGCGTCCGGGAGCAGCCCATCGGCCGGCGCTTCGACCGGTGCCGCGGGGACTGGCGCATCTTCCGCCATCGCGGGTGCCGCAGCGCCGCCGCCGAGCGCCAGTGCAGCAAACAGCCGAAGCAGGGGGGCGATGCGAAGCGGGCGGGGGCGCGAAGTCAAAACGGGCATATTCATCCTATATTCTTGCCCCTCTTGTCGCGGGGTGTAGGTGAAGGTCCAGATATTGCAAAGGCTTCGTCTTGCCCAAACAAGCTTTTGGCCGCATCGTGCTTTTCATGCATCACCATGTTCCTTCCGCTTGCCTATCGCGCCGCGTCGCCATTGGTTCCCGGCAAAACGCGATCCCGTTTGTCCGACCGATGCTGTCACGGCCATGAACCGCACCGGGCGGCTGATCGGCTATGCGCTGATGGCGATCGCTGCCGCGCTCGCATTGGCAGAGCGGCGCGGGGCGATCGACAGCATCGGGCCGTTCCCGGTCGCGGCGGTCGCGCTGCTGGTCGGGATGATCGGGGTGATGCTGGTGTTCACCGACCTGATGGTGCGCGGGCTGTACGCGCAGGTCGATGCGGCGAAACGCGATGAGGGCGGGGACGAGTAAATCCTTTTCGTTCGACAGTATCTGCGGTTACCAGTATGACCGCCCGATGACTGATCGACCGCATACGCCGCTGCTCGACACGGTGGATGTCCCCGCCGACCTCCGCAAGCTGAAGCCCGAAGACCTCCGCCAGTTCGCCGACGAGCTGCGCGCCGAGATGATTTCTGCCGTGGGGACGACGGGCGGCCATCTGGGCAGCGGGCTTGGCGTCGTCGAGCTGACGACCGCGCTGCACTATGTCTTTGACACCCCGCGCGACAAGATCGTGTGGGACGTCGGCCACCAATGCTATCCGCACAAGATCATCACCGGGCGCCGCGACCGCATCCGTACCTTGCGCCAGGGCGGCGGGCTGTCGGGGTTCACCAAGCGCAGCGAGAGCGAATATGATCCGTTCGGCGCGGCGCATTCGTCGACCTCGATCAGCGCCGCATTGGGCTTTGCGATCGCCAACAAGCTGAAGGACCAGCCGGGCCGCGCGATCGCGGTGATCGGCGACGGGTCGATGTCGGCGGGCATGGCCTATGAGGCAATGAACAATGCGCAGCAGGCGGGCAACCGGCTGATCGTCATCCTGAACGACAATGACATGTCGATCGCGCCCCCGGTGGGCGGGCTCTCGGCCTATCTCGCCAAGCTGGTATCGTCGCGGCCGTTCATCGAGCTGCGCGAAATCGCGCGGCGCTTTGCGCGCAAATTGCCCGAGCCGCTGCACAAGGCGGCGAAAAAGACCGACGAATATGCCCGCGGCATGGCGATGGGCGGCACCTTGTTCGAGGAGCTGGGATTCTACTACGTTGGGCCGATCGACGGGCATAACCTCGACCATCTGATCCCGATCCTGGAAAATGTCCGCGACAGCGACCACGGCCCGGTGCTGATCCACGCGGTGACGGTGAAGGGCAAGGGTTACGCCCCCGCCGAAGCCGCCGCCGACAAATATCATGGCGTCCAGAAATTCGACGTGATCACCGGCGAGCAGGCGAAGGCGCCGCCGGGTCCGCCCGCGTACCAGAATGTGTTCGGCGAGACGCTGGCGAAGCTCGCCGACAGCGATCCGCGCATCGTCGCGATCACCGCGGCGATGCCGTCGGGGACGGGGGTCGACAAATTCGCGAAGGCGCATCCGACGCGCAGCTTCGACGTCGGCATCGCCGAACAGCATGCGGTGACCTTTGCGGCGGGATTGGCGGCGCAGGGGATGCGGCCTTTCTGCGCCATCTATTCGACCTTCCTCCAGCGCGCTTATGATCAGGTCGTCCATGACGTGGCGATCCAGAATTTACCGGTGCGCTTTGCGATCGACCGGGCCGGGCTGGTCGGCGCCGACGGATCGACCCATGCGGGCTCGTTCGACGTCACCTATCTGGCGACGCTGCCCAACATGGTGGTGATGGCGGCGGCGGACGAGGCCGAGCTGGTCCATATGACCTATACCGCCGCCGAATATGACGCCGGCCCGATCGCCTTCCGTTATCCGCGCGGCAATGGCACCGGGGTGCCGCTGCCCGAGGTTCCGCAGAAGCTGGAAATCGGCAAAGGCCGCGCGGTGCGGCAGGGCAAGACCGTCGCGATCTTCTCGCTCGGCACGCGGCTGGGCGAAGCGCTCAAGGCCGCCGACACGCTGGAAGCGCGCGGGCTGTCGACGAGCGTCGTCGACCTGCGCTTCGCGAAGCCGCTCGACGAGGAACTGATCCGCAAGACGCTCAGCAGCCATGAAGTGTGCGTGACGGTCGAGGAAAACAGCGTCGGCGGGCTCGGCGCGCATGTGCTGACCTTGGCGAGCGATGAGGGGCTGATCGACGCCGGGCTGAAGCTACGCACGCTGCGCCTGCCCGACATGTTCCAGGATCAGGACAAGCCGGAGCTACAATATGATGCCGCGGGGCTCAACGCGCCGCAGATCGTCGATTGCGTGCTGAAGGCGCTGCGCCACAACAGCGCGGGCGTCGAAGAGGCGGGCGCGCGGGCTTGAGGAACGCGATGTGCCGGATTGGCTGATCCCCACGGCATTTGTCTTCCTCATCATGAGCGCCGTGCTTTTCATCGCATGGCGTAACACACGGCGAATGATCGATGCCACGCTTGCGCGGCGAGCCAACCCGGCCAGGCATGAATTCGTCGCCATGCTAAGCGACGATGCGCGTCCCGAGACGGCCGAATTTCTCTGGGAATCGATGGTCGATCTTGTGGCGCCGAGGCTGACGCCGCACCCAGACGATCATCTTGTGGACGACCTGCCGATCGACCCGGACGAACCCGCAATGGACTGGATGCCCGAATTCGCCAAACGCCACGGCGTGGACGCCAAGCATTGGCCGCAGTGGCCACACGCGACGGAGGCGACGGTGCGCAATTTCGCGCGCTGGCTCGAAGCGGGCTTGCCCCCCCGCGAGCGTCAGCCAACATGAACTTCTTCAACCTCCTGCAATCGCTCGACGAGCTGTTGTACGAGGTGATGTCGTGGTTGGTCTTCTACCCGATCACCCTGTGGCGGACGCTGACGCGGCCGCTGCAGATGATGGATTATTCCGATGTCGAGCAGGGCGATAGCCAGGACCAGCAATATACTGACACGCTGAGCCCGCCGCTGTTCCTGCTCTTGTCGCTGATCCTCGTCCACGGCGCCGAGATCGCGCTGGTCGGCAATGACGCGGTGGTGGCGAGCAAGGTCGGGCTGTCAGCCTTTGTCAGCAACAACACCGACCTGATCATGTTGCGCATCGTGATGTACAGCCTGTTTCCCGTATTGATGGCAACACGGATGGTTCGGGCGCAGAAATTGCAGGTCAACCGCGACACGCTGCGCGCGCCATTCTACAGTCAATGCTATGTTGCCGCGGTGCTCGCGATGCTGTTGGGCGGCGCGGTGATCCTGATCAAGCTGGCGCATGGCTGGTCCGTGCTCGCGGGCTTTGGCCTCGCCGTCTTCGGCCTGTTGTGGTTCGGTTTCCTGCAGACTGTCTGGTTCAACCAGCATCTGAAATGCGGCCGCCTCCGCGCGCTCGGCCACGCGTCGCGCGCGATGGTCGAAAGCCTGATCGCGATGTTCCTGTTGTCGAGCCTGTTCAACTGATCGCCCAAAAGAAAACGGCCCGGGATCGCCGGGCCGTTGTCGTGACAAGCGTCGAAAGGATCAGCTGGTCGGAATCGCCGCCTGCGCGTCGCGGCCGTCGCCCTCGGGGGCGGCGAGGATGTCGCGGACGACCAGTCCCTTGTCGACGACCTGCGTGTCGGGGCTGCCGACCTGGCTGCGGATGCCGGGGTCGGCGCGGGCGCCGTCGGCGCTGCTGATCACTGCGGCTTCATTGGGGCTGCGCGCCGAGGGGCCGCCGAACAGCGCGCGCAGCGTCTGTTCCGCGGTGGTTTCGCCGCCGGGACGCGCGGTGCCGGGGGCGGGCGGGGTCAGCGCGAAGTCGGGCGGCACGACGAGCGGCGCCTGACGCGACACGGCAAATTCATCGGGCCGGTCGCGGCTGAACAGGTTGTTCGACCCGCAGGCCGACAGGGTGGTGGCCAGGATCGAGGCGGCCAGGATGACTTTGGTCCGGTTCACTGCAAATAACTCCTATGCGCCCCGTTTACTTCGCGGACGGTTTGGCGTCCGCATCGGAGGCCTTTTCGCCGAAGAGCAGCGCGCGCGCAACCAGCAAAAGCACCCCGATCGAGATGCAGGCATCGGCGACGTTGAAGATCATGAAGGGGCGGAAATCGCCGAAATGCAGGTCGGCGAAATCGACGACATAGCCATAGCGCACGCGGTCGACGATATTGCCGAGCGCGCCGCCGAGGATCATCGCGAGCGCGATGACGTCGCCCTTGGCCTGTTCGCGCGTCATCCAGATCGCGACCGCGCCAGCGACCAGCGCGGTGACCGCCACCAGCGTCCAGCGCGTCGTGTCGTTGCAATTGGCGAACATCGACAGCGAAATGCCGCAGTTTTCGGCCCAGGTCAGGTTGAAGATGTCCATCAGCTCGATCTCGCGCTTCGCTTCGAGCGACAGCGGGGTGATGATCACCCATTTGGTCACCTGATCGAGGATGAAGGCGAAGGCGGCAACCAACAGGCCAAAGCGCAGGTGCGGCGAACGGGAATTTGTCATGCCGGGTTCAATACTGTTTCGCAGCGATTGCACAAGTTGCCGTCCTCGGTAACTTCGGGGAGGTGGCGCCAGCAGCGGCCGCATTTGTGGTTTTCGGTGCGCTTAACTTCCCAATCGCCGGTGCGGACGGTTGATGTGATGAAGATTTCCTCAAAATCGACATCGCCCCCCTCGTTCGGGAGCCAAACTTCGGCTTCGAGGCTGGAGCGGATGACTTTTTCGCGGCGCAGCGGTTCGATACGTTCGGTGACGAGGGCGCGGGTGTTGCGGATCAACGCCCACTTTTCGACCAGTTCTGTGTTCCCGCGCAGGCGGGAACCCATCTCCGGTGGGTTTGAGGTTGAACCGGCAGGAGATGGACCCCGGCCTTCGCCGGGGAGCAGCAACGCTTTAAGGTCGGGCCACTCGAGCAGATGCACGCTGCCTTCGTCGGGATAGCGCGTTCCCCACACTTCCTCAGCCGTGAACACCAGCACCGGCGCGGCGTAGCGGATCAGCGCGTGGAACAGCGTGTCGAGCACCGTGCGGTACGCGCGGCGCTTGTCGGTGCCGAGCGGGGCGGCGGGGCCGATGTCGCAGTAGAGGCTGTCCTTGCGGATGTCGAAGTAGAAGGCCGACAGGTCTTCGTTGCAGAAGTCCGAGAGCAGGCGCGTGTAGCTGTTGAAGTCGAAATCATCGACCGCTTGCGCGAGCTTGCCGTCGAGCTCGGCGAGCAGCGACAGCATATAGCGTTCGAGTTCGGGCATCGCCGCGACGTCGGTGAAGCGCTCTTCATCGCTGAAGCCTTCGAGCGCGCCGAGCAGGTAGCGGAAGGTGTTCCTGAGCTTGCGATACTGGTCGGCGACCCCGGCGAGGATTTCCTTGCCGATGCGGTGATCCTCGGTGAAATCGACGCTCAGCGCCCACAGGCGGAGGATGTCGGCGCCATAGTCGCGCATCAGGTCGATCGGGCTGATCGTGTTGCCGAGCGACTTCGACATCTTCAGACCCTTGGAATCCATCGTGAAGCCGTGGGTCAGCACCGCCTTGTACGGTGCCTGGCCGCGCGTGCCGCAGGACTCCAGCAGCGACGACTGGAACCAGCCGCGATGCTGGTCGCTGCCTTCCAGATAGAGGTCGGCGCTGTGGGTGCCGCCGTCGTGGCGGACGAGCGCGGGCCATTTGCCGCTTTCGAGCACGAAAGCGTGGGTGCAGCCCGAATCGAACCAGACGTCGAGAATGTCGGTGATGCGTTCGTAATCGGCGGCGTTGTAGTCCGGCCCAAGATATTCCTGCGCGCGCGTGTCGCTCCATGCGTCAACGCCGCCTTCTTTTACCGCATTGACGATGCGGTCGTTGACCAGCGGGTCGTTCAGATACTGGCCGGTCTTGCGATCGACAAAGAGCGTGATCGGCACGCCCCACGCGCGTTGGCGGCTCAGCACCCAGTCGGGGCGGTCCTTGACCATGCTGCCGATGCGGTTGCGGCCCTTTTCGGGGACGAAGCGCGTGCGCTCGATCGCGTGCATCGCGGCCTGGCGCAGCGTCGGCGCGTCGCAGAGATCCTCCTCACGCGGGTTGATCGCGCCGCCTTCCGATTCCCAGCGCTGCTCGCGCGGCGCCTTGGGTTCGATGTGCGTCATCACCTTGTCCATCGGCACGAACCATTGCGGCGTGCAGCGATAGATGACCTTGGCCTTCGAGCGCCAGCTGTGCGGATAGCTGTGCTGGTAGTCGGCCGAGGCCGCAAGCAGCGCGCCGGATTCGCGCAGGTCGGTGCAGATCGGGCCGTCGGGGGCGTTGAACTTGGGGTTGATCACGCTGCCCTGACCGCCGAGCCAGCCCCAGTCGGCGCGATATTTGCCGTCGCCCTCGACCGCGAAGACGGGGTCGAGCCCGTTCGCCTTGCAGAGGTCGAAGTCGTCCTCGCCATGGTCGGGCGACATATGGACGAGGCCGGTGCCGCTGTCGGTGGTGACGAAATCGCCCGCGAGGAACGGGCGCGGGCGCGCGAAGAAGTCGCCGAGCGCGTGCATCGGGTGGCGGGCGATGGTGCCGGCGAGGTCAGAGCCTTTGATTTCCTTGATGCCAAACAAGGCAAGCAAATCCGGCGTGTCGCTGGCGATATCCGACCAATCAGCCTGATCGGCGATCCGCTTGAGGCGACCAACGAACGATTCGAAAAGGGGAGCGGCCACCAATAGCTTGGCTCCGATGGGGATGCCAAGCTCGCCCATTCGTCCGTCAGCGATCGAACTTTCTTCGGCGCCGCCACCTGGTTCCGCGAAAAGCGTGAACAGAATGTAGTCGACATCAGGCCCATAGGCGATCGCCTGGTTGACCGGGATCGTCCACGGCGTCGTCGTCCAGATCACCGCATGCGCGCCGACCAGTTCCGCAATCGGGCTCTCGACGATCTCGAACGCCACATCGATCTGCGTCGAGACGATATCCTCATATTCGATCTCGGCCTCGGCGAGCGCGGTCTTTTCGACCGGCGACCACATCACCGGCTTGGCGCCGCGATAGAGCATGTCGTTGGCGGCGAATTTGAGCAGTTCGCGCACGATGGTCGCCTCGGCCGCATAATCCATTGTGAGGTACGGATGGTCCCAGTCGCCGCCGATGCCGAGGCGCTTCAGCTGCTCGCGCTGGGTATCGACCCAATGCTGCGCATAGGCGCGGCATTCGGCGCGAAATTCCTCGACCGGCACCTCGTCCTTGTTGAGCTTTTTCTTGCGATATTGCTCCTCGACCTTCCACTCGATCGGCAGGCCGTGGCAATCCCAGCCGGGAACGTAAGGCGCGTCCTTGCCTTTCAGCGTCTGGGTGCGGACGACCATGTCCTTCAGGATATGGTTGAGCGCATGGCCGATGTGCATGTCGCCATTGGCGTAGGGCGGACCGTCGTGGAGGATGAACTGGTCGCGGCCCTTGCGGGCTTCGCGAATCTGCCCTTCGAGGTTGCCGTCGAGCCACTTCGCCAGAATCAGCGGCTCCTTCTGCGGCAGGCCGGCCTTCATCGGAAAGTCGGTCTTGGGCAGGAAGACGGTGTCGCGATAGTCGCGCTGTTCGGCGGTGGGCGTGCTGTCGGTCATGGTGCGCGGCGCTTAGCGCAGTTTTGCGTGGGCGCAAAGCTTATGGGCGCGGGGGGCGGTGCTGGCCAGAGGTTCACGCGGAGACGCGGAGACGCGGAGGGAAAGAAGCGAAGGGATTCGCGCAGAGATCGCAGAGATCGCAGAAAAAGAGAAAAGGCGACAAAGCCGCCAATCCTTCTTCTCCGCGGCTCCGCGTGAACCTAATTCCTCTGCGTCCTCTGCGCTCTCTGCGCGAATTCATCTCTGTCTTGGTCGCAGCGCCGGTCCCACGGCACGAATGTCTTCGACCCAGATATAGCCGTTGAAGCTGGCGGGGATTTTGGCGAGTTGCTGCGGGGTGGAGAGGCCTTCGTTCGATTTGCCGCGTTCATAGGGGCCAAAAACGATGACGCGCGCGCCGACGCTGTCCATGCGGGCGATCAGCCGGTCGGGCCAGCCCCAGAAGGCCCATTGATAGTTGATCGGGATACCCAGCACGCCGTTCCGGCAGCTTTCAGGGACGATGCCGGTCCAGCCGTACATCACATAATCCTTGGTGCAGGCCATTCCCTCGCGCTTGAGGTCGAACGACCAGTTGGCGGGGAGCAGCTCGCGCATCCGTCTGACCGGGGCTGCGTGGCCGTAAAAGGCGTCGCCAAGTTTCCGGCTGTCGCGGCCCGAAGCGCGCAGGATCGCAAACAGCTGGTCGGCCTCGCGCGGGTTTTTCGATTTGAAGTTGAACAGGATCGGGTGGACGGGGAGCGCCGCCAGCCCCTCCTCGACCGTCGGCATCTTGCCGACGCCCTTGCCGCGCAAGGGGAAGGTCTTGCCGCCGTCGGCGGTGTAACCATGGCCGATGTCGAGCGCCTTCAATTCGGCCAGCGTCAGGTCGCGGGTGTCGCCCTTGCCGTCGGTGCGGCAATCGACGGTCCAGTCGTGGAACAGCACCATGCGCCCGTCCTTCGTCGGCGCGACGTCGACCTCGACCATGTTGGCGCCGAGCCCGACCGCCCAGCGCATCGATTCGGGGGTGTTTTCGAACACCTCATGGTCGGGCGGATAGGCGTGGACGGCGGTGCAGGTGTCGCGGCCGACCGCGGCGCGCTTGTCGTAGAGGTGATAGACGCCGCGGTGCGCAATGAGCTGGGGCTTGCCGTCGGGCGCGGGGGCGAGCCAGCTCGCGTTGCTGAGGGTGAGCCAGGCAACGAGCGCGGCGAAAAGCCACAGCGCGATTTTGGTGCGGCGGCGAAGCGGCTTTTTCTGCGGGCCTTCGAGGGCGGTGGCCCAGTCGTCGTGCGTCATTTCGTCCCCCTAATCGTCACCCCGGACTTGATCCGGGGTCCATTCCCGCCGCGCCGCATGGACCCCGGATCAAGTCGCACGAGTCACGGGCCTCGTACGAGGGTGACGAAGAATTATAGGTCCGCCAACAACGCCTTCGCCGCATCGCAATCCTTTGCGATCTGCGCCATCAGCGCGTCCATGCTGTCATATTTCGCCTCGGGCCGGATGAAGGCGTGGAAGGCGATGTCGATTTCCTGCCCGTAAAGATCCCCGGCAAAGTCGAAGAAATGCGGTTCGAGCAATTCCTTCGGGGGCACGAAGCTGGGGCGGATGCCGAGGTTGGCGGCGCCTTTCAGTATCCGGCCGTCCGGCAGTTTCCCGGTGACGGCGTAGATGCCGTATTTCGGGCGCAGGTAATTGCCCATGTCGATGTTGGCGGTGGGAAAGCCGAGCAAACGCCCGTTCTTGTCGCCATGCTCGACACGGCCGCGCACGGTGAAGGGGCGGGTGAGCAGGCGCGCCGCGGTCTTGCAGTCGCCCGCCTGCAGCGCTTCGCGGATACGGCTCGACGAGATCACCGCCTCGTCCTCGACCGGCGCGACCATTTCGGTGAAGAAGCCCAAGCGGCGGGCGTGGTCGGCCAGCGTCACGACATCGCCGCCGCGGCCCTTGCCGAACACGAAGTCGGCGCCGGTGACGACCCCCGCGGCGCCGTAGCGATCGAGGAGGAGTCCGGTGATGAAATCCTCCGCCGTCGTCCCCGCGAGCGCGGCGTCGAAGGGCAGAACGAGCATCGCGTCGGCGCCCGCCGCGGCGAAAAGTTCCTGCCTTTGGTCGAGCGTGGTGAGGCGGAAGGGCGGGACGTCGGGTTTGAAGAAGCGCACCGGATGCGGGTCGAAGGTCGCGACGATCGCGGGGCGGCCTTCGTCCTTCGCATGGCGGACGGCGCGGCCGACGACCGCTTGGTGCCCGGCGTGAAAGCCGTCGAAATTGCCGAGCGCGATGACCCCGCCGCGCAGCGGAGCATCGATGCGGGCGTGGCCGTCGAGGCGGGTCATCGCCAACCCCTCCCCTTCAGGGGACGGGCAGCGAGACTTGCGAACTTGTTCGCTAGTCGCAGCGGGGAGGGCCGCGAAGGCTGCGCAAGACCGCTGGCCCCCACCCCAACCCCTCCCCTGAATGGGAGGGGCTTGATCAGCGCTGCACCGATACGCCGCACGGTCATGGCGAGGGCGGCGTCAGCGGGACGAGCCCTGCGCGCAGCACGCGCACCGCGTTGCCGCCCATCGCGGCGCGGATTTCGGCGTCGCTGAACCCGGCGTCGATCAGAGCCTGCGTCACCTGCACCAGCTTCGACGTGTCGAAACGCACCGTGGTGGCGCCGTCATAGTCGCTGCCGAGCGCGATGTGCTGGATGCCGACGAGGTCGCGGACATGCGTCATCGCCTTGGCGATGCTGGCGGGTGCGGTGTCGCAGATCGCGGCGTCCCAATAACCGATGCCGACAAGGCCGCCGGTCGCGGCGACGCCACGGATCTGTTCGTCGGACAGGTTGCGGTTGACCTTGCACGTCGCCTGCACCCCGCCGTGGCTGGAGACGACGGGGCGGCGCGCCATTTTGAGGATGTCGGCGACGCAGGCGTTCGAACAATGCGCGATGTCGACGATCATGCCCTTCGCTTCCATCGCGGTGACGACTTGGCGCCCGAACGGGGTCAGGCCGCCTTTCTTGAGGCCGTGCATCGACCCGGCGAGGTCGTTGTCGAAGAAATGGGTGAGCCCCGCCATGCGGAACCCCGCGGCGTAGAGCTTGTCCAAATTGGCGAGCTTGCCCTCGAGCGGATGCAGACCTTCAAGGCTGAGCAGCGCGCCGACTGGCGCCGGTGTTCGGTCCAGCGCAGGCTTGGCGGCGGACCGTTCCAGCAGGAGTACGTCGATCTCTTCGGGACGGGTCACTCGGGCGAGCTTGCCGTCCGACGCCGCCACCGCGCGGTGCAGCTTTTCGGCGTGCCACAGCGAGCGTTCGAGCAGCGAGTTCCACGTCCGCACCGGCTGGAGCTGCGCGATCACCAGGCTGGTGATATTGTCGGTGTCGCCGCTATTGGCGTCGTAATTCTGCCCCTTGGGCGATTTGGTCGTGCTGGCGAGGATTTGCAGCGCGACATTGCCATCCTCGAGCCGCGGCAGGTCCATATGGCCGCGTGTCGCGCGCTCCAGGATGTCGCGTTTCCACATCAGGGTGTCGCTGTGCAGGTCGACGACGGTCAGCGTTTTGTGCAGCGCCTTGGCGCGCTCGCTGACTTGTGGCAGCGGCTTGCCGTCGATCTGGTTGGTGCCGCGCTCGATGATCCCCGGCGCGAGCGCGAAAAAGGCGAGTGCGGCGAGGGCGATGACGAGCAGGATTCCGGTCAGCCAGCGGCGCATGTTTCTCTCCTGTTTCGCACGGCCTCGGACCGAACCCCACCGTCATTGCGAGGAGCGAAGCGACGCGGCAATCCAGAGTGTGCGTCAACCGCCCTGGATTGCTTCGCTTCGCTCGCAATGACGATGCTGTTTGATGCCATGCCGGTTTATCCGGTCTTCCGCGTGAAGGTGACGAAACTGTATGCGGGGCGCCCGGCGTCGTCGGCGGGATGATCGTCGCGCGCGACTTCGCGCCATTCGGCGGGGTCGGGATAGGCGATGACCGCGTCGCCTTTCGGTTCGAGCCCGACTTCGGTCAGCTCGATACGATCGGCCTGGGGCAGGAACAGGCGATAGATTTCGGCGCCGCCGATCACCATGACGTGCGGCGCATTGGCGAGCTTCAGGGCTTCCTCGATCGTCGCGACGGGCTCGGCACCCTCGTCCTGCCAGTCGGCGTCGCGGGTCAGGACGATGTGGCGGCGCCCCTCGAGGATCGCGGGCAGGCTGTCGAAGGTCTTGCGCCCCATGATCATCGGGCGGCCCATCGTCAGCTGTTTGAAGCGACGGAGGTCGGCGGGCAGGTGCCAGGGCATCTTGCCGCCCGCGCCGATCACGCCATTGGCGGCGCGCGCGAGGATCAGGGTGATTTCGGGGTGATTCATGCCGGCGTGGTTCCGACCCAGGTTGCGTGGCCGAGCTTGCGGCCGGCGCGCACCTCGGTCTTGCCATAATGATGGACGCGGGCGTTGCCGTCGGCGAGCAGCGCGGGGACCGCGGCGATGTCGGCGCCGATCAGGTTGCGCATCGTGACGGGCAGCGCGGTGGTCGCGGTACTGCCGAGCGGCAGCCCGGCGACGGCGCGGATATGGTTTTCGAACTGGCTGGTGACCGCGCCCTCGATCGTCCAGTGACCGCTGTTGTGGACGCGCGGCGCCATCTCGTTAAAGATCGGGCCATCGTCGGTGGCAAAGAACTCGCCGGTCAGCACCCCGACATAGTCGAGATCGTCGGCGATGCGCGCCATTAGCGCGCGCGCTTCGTCCTGCTGGTCGCGAACGATCTGTGGCGGCGGCAGGCTGGAGGTGGCGAGGATGCCGCCTTCATGGACGTTGACGCTGCTGTCCCAGAAGCGCGTCTCGCCATCGATACCGCGCACCAGGATGACCGAAAATTCGTGCGCGAAGATAACAAAGCCTTCGAGGATCGCGGCGTGGCGGTCGATCGCCTCCCACGCGGTGTCGGCGTCGGCGGGGGTCGCGAGCCGCGCCTGCCCCTTGCCGTCATAGCCCATGCGCAGCGTCTTGAGGATCGCGGGCGCGCCGATTTCGGCCAGCGCGGCGCCCAGCGCAGCGCGGTCGGGGACAGCAGCGAAGGGGGCGGGGCGCCCGCCGAGCCCGGTCACGAACTGCTTTTCGGTCAGCCGGTCCTGCGCGATCTCGAGCGCCTGCGCGCCGGGGCGCACCGCCACATGCCCCGACAGGAAGCGGACCGTATCGACGGGGACATTTTCGAACTCGATCGTCACCGCGTCGCAACCCGCGGCAAAGGCGGCGAGGCGCGGTTCGTCGTCCCACGCCGCCTGCGTGTGATGCGCCGCGACCTCGGCCGCGACGCTTTCATGGTCGGGGGCGTAGATATGCACCTGATAACCAAGCTGCGCCGCCGCGACGCTGAGCATCCGGCCGAGCTGGCCGCCGCCGAGGATGCCGATCGTCGAACCGGGTGCGAGCAAGCGATCAGCCCTCGCGTACCGGGTGGGGGGCGACGCTGTTGGTCTGTTCGGCGCGCCAGGCATCAAGTTTTTGCGCCAGATCGGAGTCATTATTGGCGAGCAGCGCGGCGGCGAACAGGCCGGCATTGGTCGCCCCCGCCTTGCCGATCGCAAAGGTCGCGACGGGCACGCCGCCGGGCATCTGGACGATCGAATAGAGGCTGTCGACCCCGTTCAGGGCCGCCGACTGGACCGGGACGCCGAGCACCGGCACCCGCGTCATTGCCGCGACCATGCCCGGCAGGTGCGCGGCGCCGCCCGCGCCGGCGATGATCGCCCGCAGGCCGCGCGCCGCCGCGCCTTTGGCATAGTCGACGAGGCGATCGGGGGTGCGGTGCGCAGACACGATCTGGACGTCGTGCGCGATGCCGAATTGTTCGAGGATCTGGACCGCATGGGCCATCGTCGGCCAGTCCGACTGGCTGCCCATGATAACACCGACTTGCGGCGCTTCGTCGCCCATCACCCAACCCTCCACACAGCGGCCGTTATTCGCGCGATGAATCGCCGCCGCACCCCCCTAGCGACTGCGCCGCGCGCGGGCAACGGCACCGAACATGCAATACTGACTCGCGCGTTTACCGATTGGTATCAAGTCGCAGCTAGGGTTGCCGCGCAATATCCGTCGGCATTGGGCCGATGAATAAGGGTTGGTTTGCGGGGACGTTGAATGGATAGCGTAGGGGGGGCACGGATCGCGGTCGACCAGTTCGGCTCCGTCGCCGTCGACTCCATCGAAGATCAACTGCGGGAGATCCGCCGGGAACGCGATGCGCTGCGCCGCGAAAACCGGGTGCTGAAGATCGCCGTGGCCGAACTGGAGCGGGTGTCGGAACGCGACACGCTGACCCCCTTGTTCAACCGCCGCTATTTCCTGACCGCGATCCATCACCGCATCGCGCGTTTCGAGCGCCATGCCGAGCGCGCCGCGGTGGTCTTTGTCGACGTCAACCAGCTGAAATATATCAACGACAGTTTTGGGCATGCCGCGGGCGACTTCGCGCTGATGGAAATTGCCAAGCGGCTCGCCGAATCGATCCGCGCCACCGACGTTGCGGCGCGGATTGGCGGCGACGAATTCGGGCTGATCCTCGACCAGTCGAGCGAAGAAGGCGCGCGCGCCCAGATCGCGCGGCTGGGCGATGTGCTGACGGCGGCGCCCGCGGCGTATGACGGGCATGAAATAGCGCTGTCGGCCTGTTTCGGGATCGCGATGCTCCAGTCGGGGATGACCGAATCGGACATATTGGCCGCCGCCGATCGCGACATGTACCGCAACAAACAGGGGCAGGGTTCGGTCGCGGGGCACCGCTGACATCGCTCCTAACCCGCTGTTAACCAATTGAGCGCATCGTCCGATCAGGACATTCATTGTCCGAAAAGGGGGGGTGAGTGATGCGTACCCAAGCCGACCCATATCTCGACATTCAGAACCGGATCACCGGCCAGATCGGCGCGCTGGCCGAAGCGCTGCCGCACTGCGCGCTGGCGCAGATCGTCCAGGGCATCGACGACATCCGCTGCCTGGCGCGCGACAACGGCTTTGCCGCGGTCGAAACGCTTGCGATTCGGCTGGAATCGGCGGTGGCGGGGGGCGGCTATCGCGCGGCCATCCTGACCTATCTGGACGCGATGAGCGACGCCGCGACCGTGCCGCGTGGGCCGTTGCCTGCCGCCACGCACGAGGCGTGGCTGGCGTCGGTCGCGATGCGCCTCGGTCATTGACGGTTCCTGCCTGACAATTCAGACGCGTTTTCATGGATGCAATCATGCTTGCGCTGGTGGCGGTGCTGCTCGCCAATGCCGACGGGCGCAGCGGGATTATATTGTCGCGACTGCTGAGCGCGCGGCCGGACCGGCGCGTCGTCGTCGCGGTCGCTTTTGGTGCCTTCCTGCTCAACGCCATGGTCGCCGCGACCGCGGGGGCGGTCGCCAACCGGATGATCGGACAGGGCGTAGCGGCGCTGCTCGTGGCCTTCGCGATGCTGTCGGCCGCCGCGGCGCTGCTGTGGCGCGGGCGAGGCATGCCGTTCGACGACAAGGCTTTGACCGCGGCCCCGACAATGTTGGCGGGGCGGCTGCTGATTGCGCAGTTCGGCGACCGCAGCCATTTCCTGATCGGCGCGTTGGCGGCCACCAGTGGCGCGGGACAATGGGCGGCAGCGGGCGCGCTGGTCGGCTGGACGCTGGCGATGCTGCCCTTTCTGGCCTTCGGTCCGGTGTTGGCCGATCGGCGCGCGGCGCATGGGGTGCGCTGGGCCAGCGCAGCGATCCTGGCGATATGGGGCATCGTTACCGCAATGGGGGCGTTCGGGCTGATCGGTTAGGCCAGTAGAACTTTGCATCCTTATCGCTTTTATCGATGACAGCGACCGACAGCTTTCATGGGCAAAGCGCATCGCGGCGCGCTATATTGTGGTGAAAGAGAAAGGATATTTCCCATGTCCCATCCAAACCAGCCCGCCGTCGCCGATGCGCTCAATGCGCTGCTCGCCGACAGTTTTGCGCTCTATCTCAAGACCAAAAACTATCATTGGCATGTTCAGGGGCCGCGCTTTCGCGAACTGCACCTGCTGTTCGACGAACAGGCGGCACAGATTTTCGCGACCACCGACCTGATCGCCGAACGGGTGCGCAAGAATGGCGCGCGGACGCTCCAGTCGATCGGCGATATCGGGCGCCGCAGCTCGATCCGCGATGACGACGCCGCGGGCACCGACGCCGAGGCGATGATCCGGGCGCTGGCCGACGATAACAAGCTTTTGCTGGACCAGCTGAAAGAGGTGAAGGCCGCAGCGGAGGCGGACGGCGACATCGCGACGAGCGGGCTGGTCGACACCTGGGCCGACGAGACGCAGCAGCGGATCTGGTTCCTGGAGGCGACGCTGGGCTATTGAGGCCCGGCGGTTTTTGGGGTGGCGATGCTATAGATCCTCCCTGTGGCGAAGCCATGGGGAGGGGGACCGTTCGCGAAGCGAATGGTGGAGGGGCGACAACGTCTGCGCCAAAGCCCCTCCGTCAGCGCTTCGCGCTGCCACCTCCCCATCGCTGCGCGACAGGGAGGATCGATGGTCGCTGTCGGTCGCTTGCCGACAAAGGCGGTCCCAAACAAAAAAAGGGCGGCCCGCAAGCCGCCCTTTTCATATCCGGTTATCGGCCGATCAGTCCTGATGCGGCTGGATGTTCACCGCGGCGAACTTGCCGCGATCGTCGACTTCGATGTCGAAAGCGACGCGGTCGCCTTCGTCGAGGCCCGCCATGCCGGCGCGCTGCACCGCGCTGATGTGGACAAAGGCGTCGGCCTGTCCGTCGTCGCGCGCGATAAAGCCGAAGCCCTTCGTCGTGTTGAAGAATTTGACCGTGCCCGAGGTGCGTTCACCAGTCAGCTGGCGCCGCCCGCGGGCGCCACCCGGCGCGCCGCGATCGTCACGCTGGCGCGGCGCGAATTCTTCGACCGGCATCGGTTCGCCTTCGATCTTCAGATCGATGGCCGACACCTTGCCGTTGCGTTCGACCAGCGTGAAGCCGAGCGGCTGGCCCGAGGCCAGACCTTGCAGCCCGGCCTGTTCGACCGCGCTGATGTGCACGAACACGTCTTCGCCGCCATCGTCACGGGCAACGAAACCAAAACCTTTGGAAGCGTTGAAAAACTTGACCGTACCCTGGCCTTCGCCAACGACCTGCGCCGGCATGCCGCCGCCACGTCCGCCGCCGAAGCCGCCACGATCGCCGCCGCCGAAGCCGCCGCGGTCGCCACCGCCAAAACCGCCGCGATCGCCGCCGCCGAAGCCGCCGCGGTCGCCATAACCGCCACCGCGGTTACCGCCGCCGTAGCTGTCGCCGCCATAAGGTGCAGGTTCGAAGCTGTCGAAATTGCCGAAATCATCGCGCTTGCCGCGCCCCCGCTGGCCGCGGCGATCCTTGTTGAAACTCATTGTCTAATAGTCGCTTTCGGTTCGTCCATACCCCATATGATCGGCGCCTTGCGTCGGACGGGGACGCACTTCACCACGGGCACAGACTCGCCCCATGCCGCTAACGACGCAATATATAGCTTAAACATTCTGCATCTGCGAACGGAAAATTCAAGCCGCCGATGCCGGACGAACCGCGCTTTGCCGCGGGCTGGCGGCGGATCGGCCAGCGCCGGGAAAACCAGTCATTGAGCGGCAAGGCGGCTTGGCCTAAGGCGGGCGAATGAGCGTATATTTCCACGAAGAAGATTTGCCCGCCGGCGCATTGGGGCCGGGCGCCGTCGCGATCGACACCGAAACCATGGGGCTGAACCCGCTGCGCGACCGGCTGTGCCTGGTCCAGATCAGCGACGGATCGGGCGACGAGCATCTGGTGCGCTTCGCGCCCGGCAGCCGCTATGACGCGCCAGTGCTGAAGGCTATTTTGACCGATCCCAACCGGTTGAAACTGTTCCATTTTGCGCGTTTCGATATTGCGGCGCTGCAACAGGCGCTCGGCGTCGTTACCGCACCCGTTTATTGCACGAAGATCGCATCGAAGCTGGTCCGCACCTACACCGACCGCCACGGGCTGAAGGAATTGGTGCGCGAACTTCTGGGCCAGGAAGTGTCGAAACAGCAACAGTCGAGCGACTGGGGCGCCGCCGAACTCAGCGACGCGCAGCGCGATTATGCCGCGAGCGACGTGCGGTTCCTGCACGCGATGAAAGAGGTTCTGGATATGCGGCTGGCGCGCGAGGGGCGCGCCGAACTGGCGCAGGCCTGTTTCGATTTCCTGCCGACGCGCGCGGCGCTCGACCTTGCCGGCTGGCCCGAAACCGACATTTTCGCGCATAGCTGACGGAAACCGATTCGATGTCCGAACGCGCCGACCTTGACCGCACGATGCGCCAGATGTGGGCGCGCAGCGGGTCGAGCCACGACCGCGTGGTGCGCATCCTGCGTTACGGATTGCCGCTGGTGATCGGCGTCGTCGCGGCGGTGCTGGTCTTTTCGCCCTTTACCCAGCGTGCAGAGATCAGCTTCCTGCTCGCCAAGGACAAGGTCGACATGGCGAGCGAGCGGATGAAGGTGACGCGCGCCGAATATCGCGGCCAGGATGCCAAGGGCCAGCCCTTTGCCCTGCTCGCGGGCAGCGCGGTGCAGAAAAGTTCGGCCGAACCGGTGGTGCGGATGACCGACCTGTCGGGGGCGATCCGGCTCGACGACGGCCCGGCGACGATCGTCGCGCGCGACAGCGCCTATAATATGGAAACCGAAAAGGTCGCGGTGCCGGGCATGGTGCAGGTCAAGGGCGCGGGTGGCTACCGCATCGATGCCAGCAATGTGTCGATCGACCTCAAGGCGCGCAGCCTGATTGGGCAGGGCGGTGTCGACGGCACGTTGAATATCGGCAGCTTTTCGGCCAATCAGCTGACCGCCGATCTCGACCAGCGGATCGTGCGCCTGCAGGGCAATGCGCGGCTGCGGATCAATCAGGGAGTGATCAAATGAACCGCCTTTGGACCATGAAAAGCATGGCGCTTGCAGGCGCGGGGTTTGCGTTCACCAGCCTCGCATTGGTGTCGGTCGGTAGCGGCGACGCCGCCAATGCACAGGCGCTCGCCAACCACAACAGCAGCGCCCCGGTCGACTTCGCCGCGAACAGCATCGAGGTGCAGGATCGCGCCGACCGCGTCGTGATCGCGGGCAATGTCCGGGTGACGCAGGCCGGGATGACGCTGACGGCGGCGCGGATGACTGTCGCCTATACCCGTTCGGGCGGCACCGACGTCAATCGGCTCGACGCCACCGGCGGGGTCGTGGTGACCAAGGGTGACGAGCGCGCGTCGGGGAATGTCGCGATCTACGATCTCGACCGCCGCCTGATCACGATGGTCGGCAATGTCGAGCTGCGCCAGCGCGGCAACAATCTGCGCGGTGGGCGGCTGGTGATCGACCTGAATAGCGGTCGTGCGACGGTCGACGGGCGCGGCGCGGCGCGCGGTCCCGACGGCAATCCGATCGCGGGCGGCACCGGCGGGCGCGTCACCGGCACCTTCACGGTACCGGAAAGAAAGCAGTAACCAGCGCCTTATACGGTTCTGCAACCATGTGCCTTCACCATGGGCGCCGGGACCAGAACCATCGCGGTGCCGGGGGGCGACGCCGCACATTGAAGGCGAGCCCCCGATGCGCTTCTCCCTGCTTGTTCCCCCGCGCCGTCCATCATTCGGCCGCCGCGCCGAGCCGCCCGCGGCAGTCATCCCGACCCCGACGAGCGAGGAACGGCGCCTGATCGAACGGATCATGCGGCATTTGGGGCCGCGCGAGAAACTCTAGAGTCTGTTCTGTTCAAATTGATCCGTAGCCCTGAGCCTGTCGAAGGGCGTTTATCGGCGAGAAGCGCCCTTCGACAGGCTCAGGGCTACGGTGACTTGATTCAACCTGAGCAGGACAGACCCTCGCACGGCGGCTCCCACAGTCGTCATCCCGGCTTTCACCGGGATGACGAATATTAGGGATTGTTTCCTTTTGCCATTCAGTCTGCTTGGCGTTCCGCCCCCGCCCCCCTACATGGGGCGCACATGCCGCCCGATACGCTCACTTCCGCCGATGCGGCCAAGGAACCCCCCGTTCTCGATACGCTGAAGCGTTTCCTGCCCTATCTGTGGCCAGCGGGGTACCGCGGGCACAAGGTTCGCATCATCGGGGCCGGGCTGATCGTGCTGGCGTCGAAGGGCGTCCAGCTGTCGATGGGCTTCCTCTATGGCGCCGCGATCGACGCGATGGTGCCGGGAATGGAAGCGGGGGTCGCGCTCGCGATCGGACTGGTGCTTGCCTATGCCGGGGCGCGCTTTGCCGGGGTGTTGTTCGATAATTTGCGCAACGTCGTGTTCGAGCGCGTCGGGCAGGATGCGACGCGTGAGCTGGCGATCGCGACCTTCAGCCATTTGCACGCGCTGAGCCTGCGCTTTCACCTCGCGCGGCGGACCGGCGAGGTGACCAAGGTAATCGAGCGCGGGACCAAGAGCATCGACACGATGCTTTATTTTCTGTTGTTCAACATCGCGCCGACGATCATCGAGCTTGCCGCGGTGCTGATCATCTTCTGGACCAAGTTCAGCTTCGGCCTGGCCAGCGCGACCGCGCTGATGGTGATCGTCTATATCATCTTCACCCGCAAGGTGACCGACTGGCGCAACGCGCTGCGCACGCGGATGAACGACCTCGACACGCTGACGATCGGGCGCAGCGTCGACAGCCTGCTGAATTACGAGACGGTCAAATATTTCGGCGCCGAGGCGCGCGAGGAAGCGCGCTACCGCGACGTCGCCGACCAATATGCGCGCGCCGCGGTGAAGAGCGAGAACAGCCTGGCGTGGCTCAACATCGGGCAGAGCCTGATCACCAACGCCGCGCTGGCGGGGGCGATGGCGTACACGGTGTGGGGCTGGTCGGTCGGCGAGTATAAGGTCGGCGACGTGGTGCTGGTGAATACGCTGCTGGCGCAGCTGTTCCGCCCGCTCGACATGCTCGGCATGGTGTACCGCGTGATCCGCCAGGGGCTGATCGACATGGAGGCGATGTTCCGCCTGATCGACACCCCGCCCGAGATTTCGGATGTGCCGGACGCGGCGCCGTTGGCGGTGAACGGCGGCGCGGTGGCGTTCGAAAATGTCGTCTTCGGGTACGAGCCCGACCGCACGATTTTGAACGGGGTGAGCTTTGCGGTCGGCGCGGGCGAGACGCTGGCGATCGTCGGGCCGTCGGGGGCGGGCAAGTCGACGATCGCGCGGCTGCTGTTCCGATTCTATGATCCGCAGGGCGGGCGCGTCCTGATCGACGGACAGGATATTGCCCAAGTGACGCAGGCCAGCCTGCGCGCGAGCATTGGCATCGTCCCGCAGGACACAGTGCTGTTCAACGATTCGATCGGTTACAACATCGCCTATGGCCGCGAAGGTGCAAGCGCCGACGAGATTGCGGCGGCCGCCGAGGGCGCCGCGATCGACGGCTTTATCGCCTTGCTGCCGCAGGGTTATGATACCGAGGTCGGCGAGCGCGGGCTGAAACTGTCGGGCGGCGAAAAACAGCGCGTCGCGATTGCCCGCACTTTGCTCAAGAACCCGCCGCTTCTGATCCTCGACGAAGCGACCAGCGCGCTCGACAGCAGGACCGAGGCGGCGATTCAGGACACGCTCGAGCGCATCGCCGCGCGCCGCACGACGCTGGTGATCGCGCATCGCCTGTCGACGGTGACCGGCGCCGACCGCATCATCGTCCTCGACAAGGGTCGGGTGGCCGAGACGGGGACGCACGACCAGCTGCTGGCGATGCGCGGGCTCTACGCCGACATGTGGGCGCGGCAGCAGGCGGAGAAGGAAGAGGGGACGGTTTAGCCTGCTCCCTAGTCATTGCGAGCGGAGCGAAGCAATCCAGAGCGGTTTACGCCTACTCTGGATTGCCGCGTCGCCTTCGGCTCCTCGCAATGACAATGTGCGTAAGATTTCCAGAACACCATTTCGATAATCGTCGAAATATCTGTTGACGCCCTGCTCTGATTTCCATATTTCGATGATTATCGAATCGTGGAGGCTGCGATGGAATCGGAAACCGTTGTTCGCGCGCTGGGCGCGTTGGCACAGGAGCATCGGCTGGCGCTGTTCCGGCTGCTGGTGCAGGCCGGGCCCGATGGGCTGGCGGCCGGAGCGATCGCCGAGGCGCTCGGCGTTCCGGCATCCTCGCTCAGCTTTCACCTTGCGCAGCTGACCAACGCCGGGCTGATCGCGCAGCGCCGCGACGGGCGGTCGCTGATCTATTCTGCCGATTATGGCGCGATGACCGCGCTGCTCGGCTTTCTGATGGAAAATTGTTGCGGCGGCGCGGCCTGCGCCCCCGCGACCCCCTGCGACACCAAGGACAAGACGGAAAGGACTGCTGCATGAGCCGCTTTCATATGCATGTCGGGGTTGCCGACCTCGACAAGTCGATCGCCTTTTATTCGGGGCTGTTCGGCACCGCGCCCAGCGTGACCAAGCCCGATTACGCCAAATGGATGCTCGACGATCCGCGGATCAATTTTGCGATTTCGGTGCGCGACGGGGCGCATCGCGGGATCGAGCATGTCGGTTTGCAGGTCGAGGATCAAGCTGAACTCGCGGCGGTCTATGGTCGCCTGAAGGACGCCGGGGCGCCGGTGCTGGAGGAGGGCGCGACGACCTGTTGCTATGCCAAGTCCGAAAAAAGCTGGATCGCCGATCCCGACGGGGTGGTGTGGGAAGCCTTTCTGACCAACGGCGAAGCGACGGTTTATGGCGACAGCCCCGATTTCGCGCCGCTGGCGTCGGACAACGCCGCCGACGGCGCGTGCTGTGTGCCGACGATGCCGCAGGCGGCGCCGGTCAAGGTCGGCTGCTGCTGACATGGCCGCGGGGGAGGGGCTGAACATTTTGGTGCTGTGCACGGGCAATTCGGCGCGCAGCATATTGGGCGAGGCGCTGATCGCCCGCAAGGGCGCGGGCCGGGTGCGCGCGTATAGCGCGGGCAGCCAGCCCAAGGGCGTGCCGCACCCCGGCGCGCTGCGCCTGCTGGCGCGCGAGGGCTATGACGTGGCCGCCTTTCGTTCGAAAAGCTGGGACGAATTTGCCGTTCCGGGCGCGCCGCGCATCGACATCGCGATCACCGTATGCGGCAATGCGGCAGGCGAAACATGCCCGCTGTTCATCGGCGCGCCGGTGCGCGCACATTGGGGTTTGCCCGATCCCGCCGATGTCGCGGGCGACGAGGCAGCGGTCGATGCCGCCTTCGCTGAAACCTGGCGCCTGCTCGACATGCGGGTGCGCGCGATGTTGGCGCTGCCGCTCGAAACCATGTCCGCGCCCGAACGGCGCGCGGCGCTGAACAGCATCGGCGCGATGGAGGGCGCGGCGTGACGTGCGCGCTCGCGGCAGAGGTGATCGGCAGCTTTTTCCTGTTCGCGACCGTCGTCGGGTCGGGAATCATGGCCGAGACGCTGTCGGGCGGCAATGTCGGGGTCGCGCTGCTCGCTAACGCGATCGCGACCGGGGCGATGTTGTTCGTGCTGATCGCGATGCTGGGGCCGGTATCGGGCGCGCATTTCAACCCGGCAGTGACGCTGGTGATGGCGCTTGGCCGCCGCATCGTGCCCCGCACCGCGGTGCTTTATGTCGCCGTACAGCTCGCGGGCGGCATCCTCGGCGTGTGGGCGGCGCATCTGATGTTCGACCTGCCGCTGCTGCAATTTTCGGCGAAGGCGCGCACCGGCGGCGGGCAATGGGCGGGCGAGTTTGTCGCGACCTTTGGTTTGGTCCTGACCATCCTCGGCACCGTGCGGCATCGCCCCGACTGGGTCGCGCCCAGCGTCGCGCTCTATATCACCGCGGCCTATTGGTTCACCTCCTCGACGAGTTTCGCCAACCCCGCGATCGCCGTCGCGCGGAGCCTTTCGGACAGTTTCGCGGGGATCGCGCCCGCTGACGTACCGGCGTTCGTCGCGGCGCAGCTTGGTGGCGCCGTCGCGGCTTGGGCGTGCGGGCGCTGGCTGTTTGCCGGACGGAGTGATGCGACGAAAAGCGACATATAGAGCATGACGGCCTTCATCTGAACCGTAGCCCTGAGCCCGTCGAAGGGCGCTTCTCGGCAAGGCGCCCTTCGACGGGCTCAGGGCTACGGTTTCACATTCATTCGATCAACAAACATCCGTTTTCATGGCGTAGCGATGCGGTCAGGGGCCGCGCGGGTTGACCCCAAGCGCTGCCTCCCCCTAGGCATAAGACCATGCCGCACGACACGACCCTGATCGGAACCATCGTTGCGGGGCTTGGCGTTGCGTTCCTGATGGCGGCGCTGGCGCAGCGACTGCGGATTTCGCCGATTGCGGGCTATCTGCTCGCGGGCATCCTCGTCGGCCCGTTCACGCCGGGGTTCGTCGCCGACACCGGGCTGGCGATGCAGCTGGCCGAGATTGGCGTCATCCTGTTGATGTTCGGGGTTGGCCTGCATTTTTCGCTGAAAGACCTGCTGTCGGTCCGCAAGATCGCGGTGCCGGGGGCGATCGCACAGATTGCGGTCGCGTGGGCGCTCGGCATCATGCTCGGGCTGTGGCTTGGCTGGTCGATCGCGGGCAGCGCGGTGTTCGGGCTGGCGCTGTCGGTCGCCTCGACCGTCGTGCTGCTCCGCGCATTGCAGGCGCGCGACATGATCGAGACCGAAAAGGGACGGATCGCGGTCGGCTGGCTGATCGTCGAAGATCTGGTGATGGTACTCGCGCTCGTCCTGCTTCCCGCCATGTTCGGCGACCGCGGCGATGAAGGCGGCAGCGCGGGATTGCTGCAATCGGCGGCGATCGTGCTGTTCAAGGTCGTCGGCTTTGTCGCCTTCATGTTTGTCGTCGCGCGGCGCATCCTGCCGTGGGTGTTGCACTGGGTGGCGCACACCGGATCGCGCGAGCTGTTTCGGTTGGCGGTGCTCGCAATCGCGCTGGGAGTGGCGTTCGGCGCGGCGGTGATTTTCGACGTGTCGTTCGCGCTCGGTGCCTTCTTTGCCGGGATGATCCTCGGCGAAACGCAATTGAGCCGCCGCGCGGCCGAGGAAACGCTGCCGCTGCGCGATGCGTTTGCGGTGCTGTTTTTCGTGTCGGTCGGCATGTTGTTCGATCCCAATGTGCTGGTCGAACAGCCGGGGCCGGTGCTGGCGACCGTCGCGATCATCGTCGTCGGCAAATCGCTCGCCGCCTTCGCGCTGGTCCGGGCCTTCGGTCACACGAACCAGACCGCGCTGACGGTGTCGGTGAGCCTCGCGCAGATCGGCGAATTTTCCTTCATCCTGGCGGGGCTGGGGGTGGGGCTGGAGGTGCTGCCCGAAATCGGGCGCGACCTGATCCTGGCGGGCGCCTTGCTGTCGATCCTGGTCAACCCGATCCTGTTCACACTCGCCGTCAAGCGCGTTCGCTCTGATGCGGCGCCCGAGCCCGCGGCAGCGCCCGACGCCGAAGCGCCCGCGCCGTGCAACGCCGGGGTCGTGCTGATCGGCTATGGCCGTGTCGGCAGCCATATCGGCGGGCTGATCTGCGGGCGCGGTGAAGGGCTGACCGTGATCGAGGACCAGAAGGACATGGCGGCGGCGGCGCGCGCGGCGGGCGCGACGGTGATTGTCGGCGACGCGACCAAGGAAGGCGTGCTGCGGCAGGCCGGGCTCGACGAGGCCTCGACCCTGCTGATCGCAATCCCCGAGGGGGTCGAGGCTGGCGCGATCGTGCGGCGCGCGCGCGCGATCAACCCGAAGCTGGTGATCGTCGCGCGCGCCCATTCGGACGAGGAGGTCGACGATCTGGTCCGCCGCGGCGCCGACCATGTCGTGATGGCCGAACGCGAGACGGCGGCGCGGATGGCCGAGCGGGCGATGCTGACTTTGGTATAACCCAACCTTCATTCCGTTCGTGTCGAGCGAAGTCGAGACACCCCTCAGCCGCGTGCGAGGGCGAAGGGCATCTCGACTTCGCTCGATGCGAACGGGAAAAGGATTGGAATGGTTGAGGTCGGGGCTTCCCCCACCGCGTCAAACTTCCTATCGCCCGTCCCAATGTCTGCCGACGCGCTTCTCCCCTTGCTCAAATCCACCTTCGGTTTCGACGCCTTTCGCGGCCGTCAGGCCGATGTCGTCACCCGCGTGATGGCGGGCGAGCGGACGCTGGCGGTGATGCCGACGGGGGCGGGCAAATCGTTGACGTACCAGCTGCCCGCGGTTGCGCTGCCCGGCTGCGTCGTGGTCGTGTCGCCGCTGATCGCGCTGATGCACGACCAGCTGCGCGGGGCGCGCGCCGCAGGGATTCGCGCCGCGTCGCTGACCAGCGTCGACGCCGATGGCGCCGAGACGCGGCAGCGCTACCGCGACGGCGATCTCGACCTGCTTTATGTGGCGCCCGAACGCGCGACGGGCGAGGGGTTTCGCGCGCTGATCGAGGCACGGATGCCGGCGCTGTTCGCGATCGACGAGGCGCATTGCGTGTCCGAATGGGGGCATGATTTCCGTCCCGATTACCGCCTACTGCGCCCGTTGCTCGATGCGTTTCCGGCGGTGCCGCGGCTGGCGCTGACCGCGACCGCCGACAAGCATACGCGCGATGATATATTGGTTCAGCTGGGGATTCCCGACGACGGGTTGATCCTCGCCGGGTTTGACCGGCCGAACATTCGTTATGCGATCCGCCCCCGGATCACCCCGGCGCGCCAGCTGGTCGACTTCATCGCCGCCAACCCCGGCCCGGGGATCGTCTATTGCCCGACGCGCAGCGGCACCGAGCGGCTGGCAGACCAGCTCGCGAAGGCGACGGGGCGGACGGTCGCCGCCTATCATGCCGGGCTCGATGCCGAGCTGCGGGCGCGGGTGCAGCATGATTTCGTCGCGAGCGAAGACGGTATCGTCACCGCGACGGTCGCGTTCGGCATGGGCATCGACAAGCCCGACGTCCGCTTTGTCGCGCATGCCGCGCTGCCCAAATCGATCGAAAGCTATTATCAGGAAACCGGGCGCGCCGGGCGCGACGGCGATCCCGCCGAGGCGATGATGTTATGGGGCGCCGACGATTTCGCCAAAGCCAGAATGAGACTGTCCGAACTGCCCGAGGCGCGGGTAGCGGGCGAGCGGGTGCGGCTGAATGCGCTGGCGGCGCTGGTCGAAACGGTCGAGTGCCGCCGCGCGCAATTGCTGCGCCATTTCGGCGAAAGCCCGCCCGCGCGCTGCGGCAATTGCGACAATTGCCTCGACCCCGCAGCGCAGGTCGATGCGACGGTACTCGCGCAGAAGCTGCTCAGCGCGGTCTATCGCACCGGGCAAAGCTATGGCGCCGGGCATATCGAGGCGGTGCTGACCGGGCGCAGCGACGAACGCATCGCCCAGCGCGGCCATGACAAATTGTCGGTGTTCGGCATCGTCGCGAGCGACGAGGCGCGGCTGATCAAGCCGCTGGTGCGGACCTTGGTGGCGCGCGAGGCGCTCGAGACGACCGAGCATGGCGGGCTGATGCTGGGCCCCACCGCGCGCGCGATGATGAAGGGCGAAGCGGCGGTGCTGATCGCCGAGCCACCGGTGAAGCGCACGCGGCGCGAGGCGCGGGGCGCGGGCGCGGGTGCCGCCAACCCGATCGGCGATCCGCTGTTCGACGCGCTGCGCGCCACGCGGCGCGAGCTCGCCGCCGAAGCCAATGTCCCGCCCTATGTGATCTTTCACGACGCGGTGCTGCGCGCGATGGCGACCGAGCGGCCCGCGACGCTCGATGCGATGGGGACGATCCCGGGGGTCGGCGCTAAGAAGCTTGAGGCGTGGGGCGATGCGTTTCTGGCGGTGATCCGGCAGTATTGATTATAGGCTCCCGACCAATAGTTGCCATCGATCCTCCCTGTCGCGCAGCGATGGGGAGGTGGCAGCGCGGAGCGCTGACGGAGGGGCTTTGGCACCACCGTTGCCGCCCCTCCACCATTCGCTTCGCGAACGGTCCCCCTCCCCATGGCTTCGCCACAGGGAGGATCCATAGCATCGTCATCCCGGCGAAGGGTGTTCAGAGGCACGTGACTCTGAAACACGATCTCGCCGGTGCGGTTCGACGATAGGGTGAGATCCCGGCCTTCGCCGGGATGACGGAAGAGAAGAGGTCGGGAACGACCGAAGTCGGCTGTTCCCGACTCCAAAGCCCGCTGCGCTCCGCTGTGCAGGCACCTTCCTGCTTGTCAGCGGCCACGCGGCGGGAGTAGGTCGTTGGCATGAGCGATTTTCGACCCCTGTCCGCCGACTATAGCGTCGCCCCGCAGATCAGCATCGAGGATGTCGCCGCGGCGAAGGCGGCGGGCTTTGCGATGATCGTTAACAACCGGCCCGACGGCGAAGAGCCCGCCGCGCCGCAGGGAGGCGACATCGCCGGGGCCGCCGCCGCCGAAGGGCTGGCCTATGCCGCGATCCCGGTCGGCCATGCGGGGTTCAGCCATCCGCAGCTCGATGCGATCGACGCGGTGCTGGCGGGGGCAACGGGGCCGGTGCTCGCCTATTGCCGGTCGGGGACGCGATCGACCCATTTGTGGGCGCTGGCGCGCGCGCGCGCCGGCGACGATGTCGATGCAATCTGTACCGCAGCGGCGAGCGCGGGGTACGACCTGGCGGGGCTGCGCCCGATGCTGGATGCGCTGGCGGGCGAGCGGTGACGCTGGCCGAGCTGATCCAGCTTGGCGGCTCGGTGGTCGCGGTGCTGCTTGTGGTGTGGCTGGTGGGCAAGATGGGGCTCGGCGCCGATCCGCGGATAGAGGATGAAGCGCATGCGATCCGCCTCGCCGAAGAGGCCGAGGTAGGGTTCTGCGGGATCGAGGTCGCGCGCGACCGGGCGGGCTTTGCCGCGATCGTCCGCAATGCCGAGGGGCGGCAGATGCTGGTGCGCGCGCATGGCAATCATTTTGCCGCGCGGCCGATCGACGGGCAGGTGATCGGGCGGCTCGACAAGGATTTCCTGACCCTGACGATGCCCGAACGGACGTTCGGCGCGGTGACTTTGCACCTCGGCAAGGATGCCGGGATGTGGGCCGCGCGGATGCGGGATCTGCGCTGTGGATAAGCTGCCCGATCCGGTCACCTATGCGATTCCGGCCTTCATCCTGCTGCTGATCGTCGAAATGATCGTAGCGCGCCGCGCCGACAAAAGCCGGTACGAGGCACGCGATACGCTGAATTCGCTCATGCTCGGCACGGGGAGCCAGGCCGCGAGTGCGCTCGTCGGCGGGATCGTGGTCGCGCTGGCGGTGTGGCTGCACCAGTTCCGCCTGTTCGACATCGGGATCGACTTCAAGGGCTGGTGGTGGGCGTGGATCCTCTGCTTCGTCCTCGATGACCTCGCCTATTATGTCTTTCACCGCAGCGCGCACCGGGTGCGCTGGTTCTGGGCGAGCCATGTCATCCACCACAGCTCGCAGCATTATAATCTGTCGACGGCGCTCAGGCAGACCTGGACGGGCTTCATCAGCATTGCCTTCATTTTCCGCCTGCCCTTGTTCCTGATCGGCTTTCCGCCCGCGATGGTGTTCTTCTGCGCGGGGCTCAACCTGATCTACCAATTCTGGATCCATACCGAGGCAATCAAGCGGTTGCCCAAATGGTTCGAGGCGGTGATGAACACCCCGTCGCACCACCGCGTCCATCATGGGGTGAACCCACGATACCTGGATGCCAATTATGCGGGGGTCTTCATCATCTGGGACAAGATGTTCGGCAGCTTCATTCCCGAACGCGATGATGAGCCGGTGCGGTACGGCATCGTCAAGCAGCTCGGTAGCTTCAACATCTTGTGGGCTGCGGTGCATGAGTGGGTTGGGATCGCGAAGGACGTCTGGCACGCGCCGCGGAAGCACAAGCTCAGCTATATGTGGCGTGAACCCGGCTGGAGTCACGACGGCAGCCGCGCGACGAGCGCGATGATCAAGGAACGCTGGGCGGCGGGGCGCGCGAGCGAGGAAGCGGCGGAGTAGCGCGACCTGTTTTCCCGTTCGTGTCGAGCGAAGTCGAGACACGTTCGCGCCAGCCTTCGCGTGTCTCGACTTCGCTCGACACGAACGGAGGGGTGCGTGCATGCCTCTTGCCACGCCGCTTAATGACATTCATGTAAGTCGCGATTGACCACCGAACCGGTGGCGAGGGGAGCGGCGGATATGGATCAGTTCGACATCATCGTTATCGGCGGCGGCAGCGCGGGGAGCGCGGCGGCGGGGCGGCTCGCCGAGGACGGCACGCGCACCGTGTGCCTGATTGAGGCGGGCGGGACCAATGATGATGTGCGGGTCAAGACCCCGGGGTTCATGCCCTTCATCCCCGAAAAGTCGAATTATCGCTATGACACGCTGCCGCAAAAGGGGCTGAACGGGCGGATAGGGTATCAGCCGCGCGGGCGCGGGCTGGGCGGGTCGAGCGCGATCAACGCGATGGTCTATATCCGCGGCCACGCCTTCGACTACGACCAGTGGGCGGCGCTTGGCGCGACCGGGTGGGGCTATGCCGACGTGCTGCCTTACTTCAAGCGCAGCGAAGGCAATGAGCGCGGCTGCGATGAATTTCACGGCGGCGATGGACCGCTCAGCGTCATGGACCAGCGCTGGCCGAATGTGACGAGCCGCCGCTTCATCGAAAGCGCCGCGGCGCTACAACTGCCGCGCACCGGTGATTTCAATGGGCCGAACAATGAAGGTTTTGGCCTGTACCAGGTGACGCAGAAGGGCGGCGAACGCTGGTCGGCGGCGCGCGCCTATGTCGAGCCGCTGCGCGGGCGCGCCAATTTCGACATCCGCACCGGCGCGCTGGTCGAGAAGATCGTCGTCGAGGATGGGCGTGCGGCGGGCGTCGTGATCCGGCGCGGATCGCAGCGCGAAACGCTGCGCGCGCGGGGCGGGGTGGTGCTGTCGGCGGGGGCGTTCGGCAGCCCGCAGATCTTGATGCTGTCGGGGATCGGGCCTGCCGCGCATATGGCGGAGCAGGGGATCGCGGTAACGCTCGACCGCGCCGCGGTCGGCGACAATCTGCAGGACCATATCGATTATGTGTCGAGCTGGGAAACGCGCTCGACCGATCCGCTCGGCAACAGCCTGGGCGGCACGTGGCGGATGGTGAAGGCGATTTTCGAGCACCGCACCCGGCGCACCGGCATCATGACGACCTGTTTCGCGGAGGCGGGGGGGTTCTGGAAATCGCGCCCCGACCTGCCCGCGCCCGACATCCAATATCATTTCGTCCCCGCGATGCTCGAGGATCATGGCCGAACCAAGGTCAAGGGGCATGGCTTTTCGTGCCACGCCTGTGTGCTGCGCCCCGAAAGCCGCGGCACGGTGCGGCTGGCGTCGGGTGATGCCGCGGCGGCGCCCGCGATCGACCCCGGCTTCCTGACCGACGAGCGCGACATGGCAACCCTCAGGGCCGGGGTGCGGATGATGCACCGCATCGTCGCGGCGCCGCCGCTCGGCGACTATGCGGGGACCGACCGGCATCCCGTGAACCTCGACGACGATGCCGCGCTCGACGCGCTGATCCGCAGCCGCGCCGACACCGTCTATCACCCGGTGGGGACGTGCCGGATGGGCAGCGATGGCGATGCGGTGGTCGATCCGACGCTGAAGGTGAACGGCATCGACGGGCTGTGGGTTGCCGATGCGAGCATCATGCCGCGGCTGGTCAGCGGCAACACCAATGCGCCGAGCATCATGATCGGCGAGCGCGCGGCGGATTTTGTGAAGGCGGCTTTGGGCTAGCTTACCCTCGTCATCCCGGCGAAAGCCGGGATCTCGCCGGTGCGATATGATGCTAGGTCGAGATCCCGGCCTTCGCCGGGATGACGAATGCTACAAGCACGCCCCTGCCAGCACCCGTCCCTTCCCCGTCAGCCCGTACAGACTCGTCGGCGGCCGCATATCGATCACCTCGCGCCGCACGAGCCCCTGCTCACCGAGCGCCGCCAGCCCCTGCGACAGCGCGCGCGGGGTGGCGGGGGCGAGCAGCCGCGACAGCGCGTTGAAGCGGTCGTGTCCCGCGCCGATCCCGGCGACCAGCGGGAGGCTCCATCGCGTTGTGGCGCCGGGCGGCAGGCCGATCGCGTCTTGTGCATCGGCGATCGTCGCGGCGCGCGCCGCGGCGGCCTTGCCTGCTTCGGTCAGGATATATTCGGGGCGCAGCGGGTGGCCGTGGCCGGGGTTGCGCTGCACCCAGCCCTGCGCGGCGGCGGCATTCAACGTCCGTGTCAGGCTGTCGCGGGATAGTTCCAACCGGTGCAGCAGCTCGACGAAGCGCGCGCCGCGATGCGCCGCCAGATCGGCGAGCAACGGCACCAGCCAACGGTGGCTGCCGAGCTGGATCAGCAGTGGATCGGGCATGCTTGACGGCATTTGTAAGTAACTATACAAACCAGACTATAGGCGCAAGCGCCTTGGAGGATGAACTGTGTTTCACGCGCGTCGTCATTGCGAGGAGCCGAAGGCGATGCAGGCGCGCGCCGCCCTGGATTGCTTCGTCGCTACGCTCCTCGCAATGACGATGTTTTTTGTCGGAGAGGGAGTAACCACATGACACTCGAAATCGGATCCGAACTCACCTGTTCGATGGGGGTGACCGACATGACCGCGTCGATCGCCTGGTACGAGCGCGTGATGCACTGCAAATTGCTCTACCGGGCCGACGAGATCGGGTGGTGCGAACTCGCGACTCCGATGGCGGGGGTCAATATCGGCCTCAGCCAGGTCGAGAGCGTGGTGCAGGGCGGCGGCGCGACCAATGTGTTCGAGGTCGCCGACATCGATGCGGCCAAGGCACATCTCGATACCGAAGGGGTGCGGCAGGACGGCGATATCCAGCATATCCCGGGGCTGGTGAAGCTCATCACCTTCTATGACCCCGACGGCAATGCCTTCATGTTCTCGCGCTCGGAAGCGGCGGCATGATGGCGCGATCGGGGATGGCGGCGCTGCTGGCGATCGCCGCCCCGGCAGCGGCGCAGGCGCCCGCCCCGTCGCTCGCGGCATGGCATGGCAGCTGGTCCGGTGAAGGGACCGCATTCGGAAAAGCGGCGACCGCGACGCTGGTGATCAAGGGAGCGCCCGACGGCGACGCGACGGCGCTCGCCTATCGACTGGCGGTGCCCGGAACGCCGCCGATCGACTATGCTGCCGAAGCGATTTACCGCGTCGATGCCAAGGGCCGGGTGCGCGGCAGCTGGACCGACAACATGGGCCGGACACGACCGATTGGTGGGCGGATTTCGGGGACCGAATGGCACAATCATTGGGGCAGCGCCGACGTCGAGATTGGCCGCTCGACCTATGTGCTGGAAGCGCTCGATCGGATGATCGTCACCGATTCGGTTCTAAAAGATGACGGCCGCTGGCGCGTGTTCGCGACGCTTCGCTTTCAGCGAACCCCCTGAAAACGGACACTTTCTGGCGCATTCCATGCTGCGGGCAAAAAAAGAGGGCCGGGACTTGCGTCCCGGCCCAGCCTTTCAGGCTCTCCCCTCCTGAAACTGTTGACGCAATGAATGCCACATTAATGTCATGTTGGGAAGGCCTAAATTTGCGGCAGGCCTGCCCAATTATTGTGCAGTGCAGCGTGCAGCAAAAAGGGGCCGGTTCGTTGCCGAACCGACCCCCATTTTTGCATCTGATAGCGCTCAGAACGTCTTGCGCGCGGTGATGCCGAAGGTGCGCGGCTGACCGACCGTATAGCCGAGCCGCGCCCGTCCGCCGCGTTCGCGATCGAACGACAGCAGCGCATTTTCGTCGAACAGGTTGTTGACATAGGCGATCAGCGACAGGCCGCCCTCGAAGTCGACCCCGGCGCTCAGATTGACCAACTGATAGTCGGGCAATTGCAGGTCGACCGTCGTCGACGACCCCGCCGGTGCACCGCCGAACGGCAAGCCGTGGACGAAGGTCCGCGGGTTGTTTTCCTGATCGGCGGGCTGGGTGTAGCGGGTGCCAACATGCTGGAAGGATGCCGCAACATACATGTTCGCGGCATCGCCGATCGGCCATTCATAGCTGCCCGACGCCGATAGCTGGAATTTCGGCACCGACGGCAGGCGGTTGCCTTCGCGAATCCCCGTTGCGGTGGCGAGGACGCCGGGCAGGGTGGTGTCGAATTCGGCCTCGATCAGGCTGCCCGACAGGTTGAAATCGAGCCCGTCGGCGGGCGACAGCCCGAGTTCGAATTCGACCCCCATCGAATGCGCCTTGTCGACGTTGAAGACGATGCGCGACGAACAGCTGCCGGCATCGAGGGTGACCTGCAGATTCTTGATGTCGTTGTAGAAGCCCGCGGCGTTGAAGGTGAAGCCGCGACCCTGCGACTTGATCCCCAGCTCGTAGTTCCACAGCGTTTCGTCGTCATAGTCCTGGAACCCGCCGAACAGCGCCGCGTCGGCGGGGGTGCAGAGCGGCAGGTTGAGCGGATCATTGACCCCGCCAAGGCGGAAGCCCTTCGACGCCTGCGCGTTGACCGTCACGCTGTCGCTGAGGTCGTAGGACAAGAGGAAGCGCGGGGTGAAACCGCTCGACTTGGTGCTGTCGGTGCGGTTGTCGCCATTGGCGAACAGCCCGCCCGATTTGAAGCTGCGCGTTTCCTTGAAGTCGTAATAGCGCCCGCCCGCGGTCGCCGTGAACGCATCGCTGAGGTCAAAGCTGACCTCGCCGAACAGCGCGAACTGCTTGATGTCATAGGGCAGCAAGGCGTTGTACGGCGAGTTTGCGGCAAAGCCGTTGGCGACCGCCGCCGACGTTCCTGCACCGAGCACCGCGTCGGTCACCGCGTCATAACCGGGGGTAGGCAGCGTCTGGCTGTAGACGCGGTCGACCTTTGAATAGAAGGCGCCGAGCACCCACTGGAACGGGCTGTCATTGTCTGACGCGATGCGCACTTCCTGCGACCAGGTTTCAAGATCGGTGGTGTCGACCAGGTTCGAAGGCAGCAGGACACCGGCGGCCGGGAAGCCGAGATCGACCGAGACCGATCCGGTGAGCGCGCTTGCGTCGCGGCTGACCAAAATGTCGCGGTTGATATAGCTGGTGACCGAGGTCAGCTTGGCGCCGCCCAGCCCGACGTTGAGGTTGAGGTCGGCGATCAGCGTTTCGTCCTCGAAGCCTTCGCGCAGCAGCAGATATTGCTCGCGCTCGTCAAAGGTCACCTGCGGCCGTGTCGTCGTGAAGCGGTTGCCGTACAGATTATAGATGTCCTGCCGGTTGAAGCCGTCGGCGGTGACCTTTTGATACACCACGCGCGGGGTGATCGAAAAATTGTCGCTGGGCTCGAACGTCAGCGCGAGCCGACCGCCATAGCGTTCGCCGCTGTTGACGTCATCGCCGCCCGCCGGGCCGATCGCGTTGATGAAACCGCCGTAGCGCGTGTAGTAGCCGACCGCGCGCAGCGCCGCGGTGTCGCCCATCGGCACATTGACCGCGCCCTTCAAATGGCCGCCGAAGTCGTCGCCATCGACAAGGTTGAGGTTCGCCTCGACGCTGCCCTCCATCACCCCGATCTTGGGCTGGTTGGTGATGTAGCGGATGGTGCCGCCGACCGAACCCGATCCGAACAGAGTGCCTTGCGGCCCGCGCAATGTTTCGACGCGATTGAGATCGTAAAGATCGATGTCGGGGGTGAATAGCGACAGCGAGATCACGCTTTCGTCGAGATAGACGCCGACCTGTTCCTTGACCCCCGGCTGGTCGCGGACGACCTGCCCCGCCGAGACGCCGCGCACCGACACCTGGCTCTGGCCGGGTCCGAGGTTCTGTACCGACAGACCGGCGACGTTGCGCGACAGATCCTCGAGCGTCACCGCGCCCGATTTCTGGATGTCTTCGGCGGTCTGGGCGTTGATCGAGAAGGGAATGTCCTGAAGATTGGCGTCGCGCTTGGTCGCGGTGACGATAATGATGTTGCTGTCGTCTTCGGCAGCACCGGCCTCCTGGGCAAGCGCGGGCGTGGCGACAGGAACCAGCGCGAGCGTCGAAAGCCCGGCCAGCAGCATAGTGCGAGCATGCATGGTGATATCCTCTCTGTACTGCGCGCGGCTATGTTGCCGCGTCGCGGGGCAAGAGGTGCGCCTCTTGCCGCAAATTCGCAATGGCCCGCGAATCCCGCGCAACAAAATTACCGAGGGCTGTTGCGCGGCGGCCACAGTAGCAGAATGCAAGCTTGGAGCGTCCGCACCCAAAAAATGGCCGGGGATAAACCCCGGCCCGTGGCCGTTCCGGCCACAATCACAAAAAATGGCCGGGGATAAACCCCGGCCAGTGGTTCGCAGGAGGAACCTGGTGAGGATCCCGCCGCCGCCGTTTGAAAGGAGAGAGACGTGCGGCGACGGGTATCCTGTCTCGTCAATAATTATAGGCGCGCTCGCCATGCTCGCCGAGGTCGAGGCCTTCGCGTTCGACCTCTGCCGCGACGCGTCCGCCGGTAACGGCCTTGGCGATATAGAAGGCGATGGCCGAGCCGACGGCGGACCAGAGGACGGCAACGCCGACCGATTTGATCTGGATCCACAGCTGGCTGCCAAGGACATAATCGTCGCCTGCCGGACCGCCGAGCGCGGGCAACATGGTGACCGCGGTCAGGATCGAACCGATCAGGCCGCCGACGCCATGGATGCCGAACACGTCGAGCGAGTCGTCAAAGCCGAGCTTGGCCTTCAGCTTCATCACGACGATGCAGCAGACGACACCCGCGACGGCGCCGAGCAGGATCGCGCCGAATGGGCCCGAATTGCCCGCTGCCGGGGTGACTGCGACCAGACCGGCGATCGCCCCCGAACAGGCACCGAGCAGCGATCCCTTGTGGCCGAGGGCGCGTTCGGTGAGCATCCAGAACAGCACGCCGGCGGCGGTGGCGGTGAAGGTGTTGATCAGCGCGAGACCCGCCGACCCATTGGCTTCGAGCGCCGAGCCGGCGTTGAAGCCGAACCAGCCCACCCACAGAAGACCGGTACCGATCAGCGTCATGGTCAGCGAGTGCGGTGCCATGATGTCCTTCTGATAGCCATTGCGCTTGCCGATGATCAGGCAGCCGACCAGCGCCGCGACGCCCGCGTTGATGTGGACGACGGTGCCGCCGGCAAAGTCGAGCGCGCCCCAGCCGAAGATCAGGCCGGTGGCTTCGTCGGTGCCGCCGAGATACCAGACCATGTGCGCGATCGGGTAATAGACGATCGACAGCCAGACGATCGCAAAGACCATCACCGCCGAAAATTTCATCCGCTCGACGAGCCCGCCGAGTACCAGCGCGACGGTGATCGCAGAAAAGGTCATCTGGAACGCGATGAAGACGAATTCGGGGATGACGACGCCGTCGGTAAAGGTCGCGACGGTCGAATCGGCGGTCACCCCGGCGAGGAACAGCTTGCCCGACGAGATGAACTGGTTGGCGTCGCCGCCAAAGGCCAGGCTATAGCCGAACATCACCCACATGATCATCGCCAGGCTGGCGACCGCGATGATCTGGGTCAGCACCGACAGCATATTCTTGGTACGGACGAGACCGCCATAGAACAGCGCGAGGCCGGGAACGATCATCGCCATGACCAGCACGGTCGCGGTGATCATCCACGCGGTGTCGCCCTTGTCGGGCGTCGGCGCGGCGGCTTCGGCGACCGCAGGCGCGGCTTCCTGCGCCCAGGCGGGCAGCGCGGCAAACAGCGACAGGCCGACGGCCCCGGCGCCCGCCGCAATTTTTTTTGCGAACGTCATATTTTCCCCCTTTGTCATCACAGTGCCGCCTCGCCGGTCTCGCCGGTACGGATGCGCACCGCCTGACCCACGTCGAGAACGAAAATCTTGCCGTCGCCGATCGACCCGGTGCCGGCGCTTTGCTGGAGCGTTTCGACCACCCGCGGCGCGAGCGCGTCGTCGCAGACGAGCTCGATCTTCACCTTCGGCACCATGTTGGTGGCGTATTCGGCGCCGCGATAGATTTCGGTCTGCCCCTTTTGCCGACCGAACCCCTTGACCTCGGTCACGGTCATGCCGGCGATACCCAAGCCGGTGAGCGCTTCGCGCACCTCGTCGAGCTTGAATGGTTTAATGATTGCCAGGATCAGCTTCATGATGCCCCCTTTTGCCCAATAGCATCATGTTGCGGTGCAACAGCCGTGCCAGATTACGCACGGCGCGGAAAAGTTAACATTTTGTGACGGGTTTTCTGCGATCAGGCGAATAATCGGTCGTTTACTGGGCAGGTGAGGCAGGGGTTTGCCTAAATTTTAGGCATTGCGCGACGATCGTTCGCGTCTTGGCAATGGCAGCACGAGACTGAAAATAGCCCTCAATCATCGTCATCCCGGACCCTTCGACAAGCTCAGGACAGGCTTGATCCGGGATCCATGACTTCGGCGCTGCGATGGATCCCGGACCAAGTCCGGGATGACGAATGTCCTTAGACGACCCATTTCGGCCATCGATCCTCCCTGTCGCGCAGCGATGGGGAGGTGGCAGCGCGAAGCGCTGACGGAGGGGCTCTCGCGCAACGTCGCCGCCCCTCCACCATCGTCTACGGCGACGGTCCCCCTCCCCATGGCTTCGCCACAGGGAGGATCGATAGCATCGTCATCCCGGCGAAGGCCGGGATCTCGCCGGCACGGCAAACCGAGAGGGTGAGACCCCGGCCTTCGCCGGGGTTACGACAAAATTGACCGTCCACACCCCACCCCAAAGCAGCCGTCCAAAGCTGTCGGCTTTACCCCGCTGCCCTGAACTGCGCCCAGATCGGCAGATGGTCCGATGCGCGCGCGGCGAGCGCGCTGCGATGCACCCCCGCGTCCACCGCCTCCAGGTCGGGCGAGGCGAAAATGCGGTCGAGCCGCGCCACCGGGCGGCGGCTGTGGAAGCTGTGGCCGGTGTCGACCAGCCGGTGGCGCTCGCCGAAATCATGCAGGCAGCCGCCGGTCGGGCGCCATTCGTTGCAGTCGCCCATCAGGATCGTCGGCAGATCCTCGCCTTCGGCGACATGGTTCAGGATTGCGCGCGCCTGATGACGGCGGCGCAGCCCCGAAATGTCGAGGTGCATGCCGACCACCCGCAACCGTGTGCCGCCGATACGGATCGTCGCCGCGACCGCGCCGCGCGGTTCGAGCGTCGGCAGGTGCAGCGCATGGCTTTCCTCAACCTCGGCGCCCTTGCGGACCAGCAGCGCATTGCCGTGCCAGCCGATGCTGTGCGGGCGGCCCGTCAGCGCGACCGCGACATAATCGCTGTGCTCGTCCAGCATATGCGGCGGGATCGCGCTGGCGCGGGTGCCGAAGCGCCGGTCGGCCTCCTGCAGCGCGACGATGTCGGCGTCGAGCTCGCCGAGCACCGCCAGCACCCGCCCGGGATCGCGGCGCCGGTCGAGCCCGATGCCCTTGCGCATATTGTAACTGGCAACTTTGATCATGGGAGGGTTCGAATACAACTTATCTGCCGTTCGTGCTGAGCTTGTCGAAGCGCCGTTCTTGTTACACCGATGAAGAGAAAAGACAGTCCTTCGACAAGCTCAGCACGAACGGACGTGGGATTGGGTTGCAGCTAGTTCGCTTCAAATTCCGCCAGCAACGCCCGCGCTTCGTCCAGATCCTCGTCGAGCACCATGATCCGCACGGGGATCATCAGCCCGACGCTTTCGGCGATATTCATTCCGGCGTCGAAACACACCGCATGCACCCCGGCGCTTTCGATCCGCCCGCGCAGCAGTTCGGCCTCGGCGCCGTTCGGGATGCGGACGAGCTCGACGAGTGGCATCAGGCGGTCTCTCCCTCGATGAAGCGGTCGGTCGGTCGCGTTGGTAGCCCGTCGATACTCTTCGTACGGCCCAGCGTCTTTTCGACCCACAGCGCGCGGTCGGCCTGCCGATGATATTTTTGCAGCGTGTCGCGCTCGTTCTGGAGTTCCATCATCGGCACACCCCAGCCGCAGCTGGTCTGGACGCTCTCGACATCGATCACGAAAATCTGGCGCGTGCCGGGCAGCAGGGTGAAATGCGCCGCAAGCGCATCCCATTCATCGTCCTGCGGCAACACGGGACGGCCGCGGCCATAGATGCGCAGGATCAGCGCGCTGCGGTCGAAAGCGCAGAACATGATCGTGATGCGCCCGTCAGCAGCGAGGTGCGCGTGCGTTTCGTTGCCCGACCCGGCAAGGTCGAGATAGGCAACCTGATCTTCCGACAAAACCCGGAAACTGTCAGCATAGCCCTTGGGCGAAAGGTTGATCCGCGCACCGTCAGCGGCGGTCGCGGTGAAATAGACCGGCTGTTTCTCGATGAAGGCGATATGTTTGTCGGTCAGCGTGTCGGTGAATTCGGCCATCGTGCGTCTCCGTATCGGGGCCGTCCTATCACCAATTCCTGCCCTCTTCTATCGCGGCTTCCTCCTCGGGCCGGGTCGAACGACCCAGTGCGTCATTGCGGTGCGGAAAGCGGCCGAAGCGGTCGATGATGTCGAAATGCTTTTGGGCGTAATCGTGGAACATCGGATCGGCGAGCTGGTTCATCAGCCGCAGCGATTCGCGCTGGTCGGCGATGTCTTCGCTATGTTCAAAGGGCAGATAGGCGAATTGGCGCCGTTCGTCGGGCCATGCCTGGTCCCACCCCTTGGCTACGATGCCGCGCGCGATCGCGCGGGCCAGGCTGTCGGTGGCAAAGGCGTCGGCGTGGCCGCGATAGATGTTGCGCGGCACCTGATCGAACAGGATCGCGGCGGCTAGCGCGGTGTCGGGATCGGCAAGAAAGGCTTCGGCGGGCTGCGAACGGAGCGCCCTGTGCCATTCCTCGGCCAGGTCGCGCACTTCGGCATCGAAATCGGGGCCACCGCCATACCAGTCGTCCATGCCATGGGCCTCGAACCAGAAGGCGAGGAGCTGCTGCGACCAGTCAGCGGGTGGGGCCAGTGGTGGATTTTCGGTTTCGAGTACCAACGTCATTCTTCCCATCAATCGTCATCCCGGCGAAGGCCGGGATCTCACCATAACGACCGGCCGCAACGGAGAGATCGTGTTGGGAGTCACGTGCCTCCCAACACCTTTCGCCGGGATGACGAACTTAATGTTGATCGAATGACGCTCAACCGCGCCACTCGCTACTCGCCCTTGACGCGCCGATACGGCACGAATTTGCCGAGCGAGACAAAGCCGCTGTACATATGGCTGTTGCGGTCGTGCAGCTGGACCGCGTCGATGCTGCACAGCTGGCTGCCCGACAATTTGGTGACTAGGATGTCGTCGTCGTCGAGCGATGACGCGCCGCCTTCCGGCCTGTTGACCCACAGCGTGCTGCCGACGCGATAGACGATTGCGGTCTTGTCGATCACCTGGCTGCTGCGCGCCATCGACAGCGGGATGCAATTTTGCGGTTCGCCCGCGACGCGGCCCTCGAGCAGCTTGGCCAGCTGCTCCTCGGGCGCGAGCCGTTCGCGCGCACCGGCGGTCGCGGGGATTGCGGCCAGCGCGGCAGCGGCAATGATCATCGGAATGTGCAGACGCATGGTTCGGCTCCTGTCTTCAACATATCCTACCCGCCGCCGCCCTACGCCAACGCGCGTGAACAGAGCCTGACCGGGGGCGGATCAGCACGCCCCGTCGGGCAGCGGGATGCCGAGCGGGCCTTTGCATTTCTTCTTCTTTGCGGGCTCCGCAGGGGTGCTGCTGCTGCCCGACCCGCCCATGCCGCCGAAATCGGCACCGATCATCAACATGGTATGCGACCGAAAACGCACCTTCGCGGTCCAGTCGATGTTCCACACCGCATTGCCCGCGGGCTTCGGCGGATAGGAGAAATTGGCCTCGGGGCCAAAGGCATTAAGGTTGCCGATCATCATCTCCCCCGACGCCTTCTTGACCTCGGCAGGGATCGCGCAGCTCGTCTGCGACGGTGGCATCACGACCTTCTTCGCCACCAGCCCCGCGACCGTCGCGGGCGGCAGCCAATCCCACAGCCCGCCGCCGAACTCGCGTGCGTTGCTGCTCGTCCACCACACCATGTCGCCCCCGGCGCTGCCGCGGTCCATGCCGCCGAACGCCCAGGCGACATAGCCGGTGGCGGGAACCAGCTGGTTCCAGCGGATCATCACCGATCCGTCGCCCTGCATCGTCGTCGAGGCACCCAGCCCGGGCATATAATCCTGCGCGAGGGTGAAGTTGATCTCGGGCCCGACGTTGCCCGCGATCCGGTGCGCGCCGAGCAGCGAGGATCCCGACGATGGTTGTTTCGACGATTTGCTGTTCGGCCAGCTGGCGTAGGATTTGCTGTTCGACGCCATCACCTCGCGGATGCGCGGAACGGTGGTGGTGAACAGATTGGGCGGCATCTGCCCCGCGGCGACCTTGGCAAAATCGATGATCACCGGCTGCCCCGGCCCGGCCTTGGCACCGCAGCCCCAGAACAGCAGCAGGCGGCCTTTGGGACGCTCGAAATCCCTCGGCATTTCATTGCCGTCCTCGCGCTCGCGCGGCTTGCCGGGTTCGGGGCCGAGGAGCGGCACCGACTTGCCGAGCTTGGCTTGCGGCAGGAAGAAATGATCGGCTTTGACCGGCGGCGCGGTCGGCGTCTGGTTCGACCCCAGCCGCAGCTCCAGCGTGTGCGCGACCTTGCCGTCGGGCCCGCCACCGAACATCATCCCCATCATGTTGCCGACCCCGCGCCCGCCCGCCGCCATCGCGGCAAAGCCCGACGCGGTCGCGACGTCCATTTCATAGCGTTCGACAGGACCGGTGGTCTTTTGCGCCGAACCCGGCACGGCGGCGAGCATCGCGGCAATGGCGGCGACGGAAACGAAACGCAGACTCGAACGCATGAATATCCTCCCTGTTGCCGGGGGAGACCCGGCGGACAATGCGGCCCGATTTCTTTTCTGTTTGAAGGGACTATAGGCGCGGGAAAGCGGCCCGCCAAGTGAGGTGCGTCACACCGTGGCTGCCAAAGGGAGAAACGCGAAAGGCTCCGCCTTGCAGCAGAGCCTTTCCGACCACACGACAGCTTCACGAGCTTGGTATCGCAATTGTGAAGCCCGCTGTCTCTGGTGAAGGAGACAGTCTCCTAGCCCGATGCCGAAGCAGAGCGGGAACAATCTTCATATGCCACTTTACAGGTGAATTGTCAATGAATCGAACCCCAATCCGCACAAAACCGCGCTTCTCACCGACCTGAGTTGATCGGGATCCAACATACCGGAAACAAAAGTCCGTTTCCCGCCTACCGCCTTGCGACCCGCTTTGAAACGGTCCAGTCGGCTATGGGCAATCACCGCGATCATATCGCATTTGGCCCACATTCTCGGGCTATCGAACGGCGCTGGCAATGGGGTCTTCAACTCGATAGCGCAATGATATGGCTCCAGAGTTTTCGGCGCCGTGGTGCTTAGCGGCACGACGGCGACCAAATCTGCGCGACGACGCAGGCGCGGCGAAACCACAACGACCGGCCGCATCTTTGTCATCTCTGGCGCAACGAAACCCGTGTTGTAATTACAGAGCAGGATTTCGCCCTGCTTCGGGTAATACATCAGCGCCATAGAAGTCGCTCCCGCGGCTTTAGGCTACGCCGTCCCGCCCGCGGTCAACCCGTTCACGAGCAAGGTCGGCTGGCCGACGCCTGCGGGGACGCTCTGGCCGCCCTTGCCGCAGATGCCGATGCCTTCGTCGATCGCCATGTCGTTGCCGATGCCCATGACCTTGGTCAGCACGCTCGGCCCGTCGCCGATCAGGGTCGCGCCCTTGATCGAATCGCCCAATTTGCCGTTCTCGATCTTGTAGGCTTCGGTGCAGCTGAACACGAACTTGCCCGACACGATGTCGACCTGCCCGCCGCCGAAGCTCTTGGCGAAGATGCCGTTCTTGACGCGGCTCAGCAGCTCGGCGGGATCGTCGTTGCCACCTTTCATGAAGGTGTTGGTCATTCGCGGCATCGGCGCATGGGCAAAGCTCTCGCGCCGCCCGTTGCCGGTCGGTTCGACCCCCATCAGCCGCGCGTTGAGCCGGTCCTGCATATAGCCTTTCAAGATGCCGTCCTCGATCAGCACCGTCTCGCCCGTCGGGGTGCCTTCGTCGTCGATGCTCAGCGACCCGCGACGACCGCCGCCGACCGGGCTCTCCATCGCGCCGTCGTCGACCACCGTTACGCCGGGTGCGGCGACGCGCTCGCCGATGCGACCCGAAAAGGCGCTGGTGCCCTTGCGGTTGAAATCGCCCTCGAGCCCGTGGCCGACTGCTTCGTGGAGCAGCACACCGGGCCAGCCGGGGCCGAGCAGCACGGTGAACTCGCCCGCCGGGGCATCGACGGCGCGCAAATTGACCAGCGCCTGCGCCAGCGCCTCGTCGATCGCGCGGTTCCACTGTGCGGGTTCGAACAGATGGTCGTACATGTAACGCCCACCGAGCCCGAAAACCCCGCTCTCGCGGCGGCCATTCTCCTCGACCACGATCGAGACGTTGAGGCGGACGAGCGGGCGGATGTCGGTCGCGAGGAACCCGTCGGCGCGGACGATCTCGACCACCGACCAGCTGCCCGCGAGGCTGACCGACACCTGCGCGATGCGTGGATCGCGCGCGCGCGCGGCGGCGTCGATGTCCTGGCACAGCGCGACCTTTTTCGCGAACGGGATGAGGTCGAGCGGGTTTGCCTCGTCATACAAATGGCGGTTGGTGCGCGGCGGCGGCGCAGCGTGCGGCTGGCTGGCGGGGTCGAGCAGCGCCAGCGTCTCGGCGGCGCGGCGGATCGCCCCGGCGCTGATGTCGCTCGCATGGGCAAAGCCCGTCATCTCGCCCGACACCGCGCGCAGGCCAAACCCGGCGTCGGTCGAATAATCGGCGGTCTTCAGCCGTCCGTCGTCGAACCCGAAGCTCTCGGTCGCGCGATATTGCAGGTAAAGCTCGCCGTCATCGGCCTTGGCGAGGGCTTCGCGCGCGAGCGCCTGCGCCAGATCGGGGTCGAGCGCGTCGGCGCGATAGAGGAAACGGCGGGGATCGGTGGGACTGGTCATCCGGTCGATATAGGCATGGCGCGTCGCGCGCGCAAACCGCCGTCAGAGATAATTGACCGTCAGCGTGAACGTGCCGCTGTAATCGCCCGCGGGCTGGTTCGCCGGGACCGTGAGCGTGCCGCCGATATAATAGGTCTGCACCCCGCTGGGCAGCAGCGTCGCGCCCAGCAGCGCGATGCCGCCGCCGCTGGTGCTGGCGGCGCGCACCAGGCTGGCGGTCATGTTGGGCGCGCCGCCGCCGACCCGCGCCAGCGTCACCGACGTGCTGCCCGATACGGTGATCAGGAAAATTCCCCCGGTTCCCTGGAATGTGGCGCGCTGCGCAGTGGTGCCGACGAGCGTCACGCCGCCGCCCGAGGTTCGCGCATTGGTGACCGGGTTGACGGTGACGGTACCGCCGGTCGGCCCGCTGACCAGCGTCCCGAAGTTCAGATCGTCGGTCTTGATTAGCGTGTTGGGGCGCACGATCGCCGCATTGGCGGTCACGTTGGTGTCGGCCGCCTGTACCGATGCGCACGACATGGCTGCCGCCATGGCGGCGGCAATGGTCAGGGCGCGTGCGGCATCCCGACAGCTTCTGGTCCCTCGAATCCCCACAGATTCTGCTCCTGTCTGGCACATTTATGCCAGCGGGACGTGAGTGGTTGATGCACGGGCGTGGTAAAGCGGCTGTTTACTCCTGCGCGCGCCGGTCGCGCGCCGTGCCGCTTGAGCCCCGTCGGCGACCCCGCGGACGCCTAAGCTTTATCGCCGACCCCGCCGATCAGGATGAAGCGCCGGTCGCAATAGCCGCAGTCGGCGAACCCCGCGTCGGGGTCGATTTCCAGCCACACGCGCGGGTGGCCGAGCGCGGCGTTGGCAAGTCCGTCGCCGGTGCCGTCGCAGGCGATGCGGGTTTTCGGGGTGCGGATGGTTTCGGGCGCGGGCTGGGTCATCGATCGCGCCCATAGCAAGCGCGCGGGGCGGGAGCAATCGGGGTCTGCGCCGTCGAACGACCGGCAGGGGACATGCGGCACCGGCCAATATTCTTGCGAATATAGGTGGTCATCCGGTGCCGCTTCTTCCCCCACAGAAGCTCTAGAGATAGTTGAGTGTGACCGTGAACGTCCCGCTGTAGTCGCCGGGCGCCTGGTTGGCGCCGACTTCCAGCGTCGCGCCGATTGGAAAATTGTAGTTGCCGAGCGCCGACGTGATCCGGAACCGCGTCGGCGACGTCGACAGGATCGCGGTCGGGGTGCTGCCGATTTCAAAGGTGCGGGCGCGCATGCGCACCCCCGGTCCGGTCAGCCAGATCGTGTTCGACCCCAGCGAAATATTGACCTGGCGGTTGACCGTGCCGAGCCCGGCAAAACGCGCCGGTTCGCCGCCATTGCCGGCCAGCGTGACGCCGCCGGTGCGGCTGCGCGATCCGTCGGGCGCCAGCGTCACCGTTCCCGCGACGTTCGACGGAATGATGTCGCCAAAGCTGAGGTCGTTGACCTTGAAGAAGGATAGGGGGCGCAGCACGATGGCTTCGCTTTGCGCCTGCGCCGTTTGCTGGGCATGGGCCGGCGCCGCAATGGCCGGGGCCATCAGCAGCGCGCAAGCGGCGATGCCGCGCAGCATGAACTGCGGGTTTTGGGTGTGTCTGGTCCTCACATCATCGGTCCTAGCGGCGATTATCCAACATAGCGTTAACGCCGCGCGCACGAAAAGCGGCGGCAGCGATGAAGGCTTTTACAGGCCGGGGTGCGCGGCTATGGAAGCGGCCATGACCGAAGCCGCCATCCGCATCGACGCCGTGTCCAAACTCTATGCCGGCGGCAAGCAGGCGCTCGACAATGTCAGCTTCGACGTCCCGCGCGGTCAGATCTTCGGGCTTTTGGGGCCGAACGGGGCGGGCAAGTCGACCTTGATCAATATCCTCGCCGGGCTGGTCAACAAGACGAGTGGCAGCGCGAGCATTTGGGGCTTCGACATCGACGCCGATCCCAGAAACGCCAAATATTCGATCGGCATCGTGCCGCAGGAAATCGTCTTCGATCCGTTTTTTACGCCGTTCGAGACGCTCGAGAATCAGGCGGGGCTTTATGGCGTGCCCAAGGCTAAGCGCATTTCGGACGAGCTGCTCGCCGCGGTGCATCTGTCGGACAAGCGCGACGCCTATGCGCGCACCCTGTCGGGCGGCATGAAACGCCGCCTGCTCGTCGCCAAGGCGATGGTGCATTCGCCGCCGATCATCGTCCTCGACGAGCCGACCGCGGGGGTCGATATCGAACTTCGCCAGCAGCTTTGGTCCTATGTCCAGTCGCTCAACGACCGCGGCGTCACCGTGGTGCTGACGACGCATTATCTTGAGGAAGCCGAACAGCTCTGCGATCGCATCGCGATCATCAACCATGGCAAGCTTATCGCGAACAAGCCGACGCGTGAGCTGGTCGACATGGCGCGCGAGAAGATCGTCGTCGTGACGCTCGACGCCGACGTGACCGAGCTGCCGTCGCACGCCGCCTTCGACAAGGTCGAGCGCGAGGGCGAACGCGGCCTCGCGATCCACTACAACAAGGACCGCGTCAACGCGGGCGAGGTGCTCGCCGCGGTGGGTGCGATGGGCCATGGCATCGTCGACGTCTCGACCCGCGAGGCCGATCTCGAGGATGTTTTCCTGAACCTGACGCGCGCGGCGAATGGGTGAAGACAAGGCCGACGTTTCTTCTCCCCTCCCGCAGGCGGGAGGGGTCGGGGGTGGGCCTGTCCGCAAATTTCGTCCACGCGAGACGCTGAACGCCCAACGACTTCGCCGCGAAGCCACGCCACCCGAGCGAACATTGTGGCGAGCCATTTCGAAGCGCCAGCTCGAAGGCTGGAAATTCAGTCGCCAGATGCCGATCGGCCCTTATGTTGCGGACTTTCTCTGCCGCGAGGCGAAGCTTGTCATTGAACTCGACGGCATTTCGCACGACGTCCGGCAGGAAGACGATCGTCGCAGGGATGGCTATCTGCGCGCGCAAGGCTATTGGACGCTACGTTTTTCCAACGCCGATGTGATGTCCAATCTGGAAGGTGTGTTGATGACAATAGTTGCGGCGCTGAATTCAGGCCCACCCCCAGCCCCTCCCGCTTGCGGGAGGGGAGAGGCATGACCGACACGCCGTCCACCCCCCACGACGTCATCATCGTCGGCTCGGGCGCCGCGGGGCTCACCGCCGCGATCGCGCTCGCCGATCATTGCCGCGTGCTTGTGCTCGCGAAGGGCGAGCTTACCGGCGGGTCGACCGCGTGGGCGCAGGGCGGGATCGCCGCGGTGCTCGACGCGGGCGACACCTTCGAAAATCATATCGAGGATACGATGGTCGCTGGTGGCGGGCTTAACCGCCGTGAGACCGTCGAGTTCGTCGTCGAGAATGCGCCCGCGTCGATCGAGCGGCTCGTCGAGATGGGGGTGCCCTTCAACAAGGACAGCGACGCGCTGCACCTGACGCGCGAGGGTGGGCACTCACACCGCCGCATCGTCCATGTCGACGACGCGACCGGCTGGGCGGTGCAGGCCGCGCTGCTCAAGACCGCCGAGGCGCATCCGAACATCACCTTGCTGCCCGGGCAGGCGTGCATCGACCTGATCACCGGCCGTCACGAGGAGCGCTATTCGGGCTCGGGCCGCGTGTGGGGCGTCTATGCGCTCGATGAAAAGAGCGGCAAGGTGCGCGCGCATGTCGGACGCGCGACGATCCTCGCGAGCGGGGGCGCGGGGCGCGTCTATCAATTCTCCACGGCTCCCAGAGGCGCGACCGGCGACGGCATCGCGATGGCGTGGCGCGCGGGATGCCGCGTGTCGAACATGGAAATGATGCAGTTCCATCCGACCTGCCTCTATAATCTCGACGTCAAGAATTTCCTGATCACCGAGGCGGTGCGTGGCGAAGGCGGCATCCTCAAGCATCCCGTCACCGGCCACCGCTACATGCCCGATTATGACGCGCGCGCCGAACTCGCGCCGCGCGATGTCGTCGCGCGCGCCAACGACGACCAGATCAAGCGCTTCGGGCTCGACTATGTCCATTTGGACATCAGCCATCTCGACCCCGACTTCGTCGCCGGGCATTTCCCCAACATCTATGAAAAGCTGCTGACGCTGGGCATCGACATGACCACGCAGCCGATCCCGGTGGTGCCCGCGCAGCATTATACCTGCGGCGGCATCCTGATCGACCTCGCCGGACGCACCGACCTGCCGGGGCTGTATGCCGCGGGCGAATGCACCGAAAGCGGGCTGCACGGCGCCAATCGCCTCGCATCGAATAGCCTGCTCGAATGTTTCGTGTTCGGCGAGGCGGCGGCCAAGGACATCATCGCGCGCTGGGACCAGCTCGAGCCACCGCCCGCGATCCGACCGTGGGACGAAAGCCGCGTCACCGACAGCGACGAAGAGGTGATCATCAAGCAGAACTGGACCGAGATCCGCCGCTTCATGTGGAACTATGTCGGTATCGTGCGCACCACCAAACGGCTGGAACGCGCGCAGCACCGCATCCGCCTGCTGACCGGTGAGGTCGAGGATTATTACGGCCATTTCCGTGTCACGACCGACCTGATCGAGCTCCGAAACCTGCTGCAATGCGCCGACCTGATCGTGCGCAGCGCGCTCCACCGCAAGGAAAGCCGCGGACTGCACTACACGCTGGATTATCCGGCGATGCTGCCACAGGCGGTGGACACGGTTCTGGTGCCCTGAGGTTGGTTTAGGAAAAATTCTCACACAAAGACACAAAGAGGGCGCGTGCTCATCGGCCCAAATCGCCATTTGCGATGCGGCGTACACCCTCTTTGAAAGTGGCTCCGCCAAATTTATCAGAACACCGAGCGGCAGGTCGAGCAAACGTAAATAGGTCAGCACCTGTTTGCTATGGAGCGGCGAAAGCCGCTCAACCGATTTCAATTCAACCAGCAATTGGCCATTCAAAAGTAGATCGGCCCGGAAGCCTTCGGCGAGTTCAATGCCATCATATCTGATTGGGATCGGCTTCTGACGTTCGACGAAAATCCGCCGTCTTGCCAGTTGGTCCGCCAAAATAGCTTCATACGCCGATTCAAGCAGGCCCGGCCCCAAATTCTGATGCAGCCGGAACCCGCAGTCGACAACTAGCCTGGCCAAATCTTCGACGCTTGCAGTCATCGGCGTACCTCTTTGTGTCTTTGTGTGAGATAATTTTCTACCCACCTATCCCCAACAACCGCCCGACCAAAATCAACGCAATCGCCCCGATCACCGAAGCGAAGCATCCCGCGCGGTGGAATTCGCCGCGCACGCCGCGCGTCGTCACCAGGCCGGCGAGGAGCGAGCCGCCGATGCCGAGCAGGATCGTCGCGATCCAGCCCATGTGGACGGCGCCCGGATAGAAGAAGCGCGCCAGCGCGCCGATGATGAGGCCCGAGATGATCGCGCCGATAATGTTGATCATATGTTGAACCCTTCGTTCAAAAAGCGTTCGGCGAGCGCGGCGTGGAGCGCCGCGCCGCGCGCCATCACCTTTTCGTCGAGGACCATATGGTTCGAGTGAAGCCCGCAGCATTGCCGCCAGTCGCTGCCCGCTTCGCTCGCGCCGAGCCAGAACATCGCGCCCGGAACCTTTTCGAGCACATAGGAGAAATCTTCGGCGCCCATCACGGGGTTGTCCATCGTCAGCCAGGCTTCCTCGCCGAAGGTCGCCTCGATCACCGACTGGCCAAAGGTCACCGCGCGGCTGTCGCAGACGGTGACGGGGAAGCCCTCGACGATTTCGACCTCGGCGGTGCAGCCGTGCGCTTCGGCGATCGCCGGGGCGAGGCGCTTCAGCTCGCGCGCGACCATCGCGCGACGTTCGGGCGACAGGGTGCGGATCGTGCCCTGCATCTCGGCGGTTTCGGGGATGATATTGTTCGTCGTCCCCGCCGAGATTTTCGCGATCGTCACCACCGCGGGGTCAAAGACCGAGATGCGGCGCGTCACCATCGTCTGGATCGCGGTGACGATCGCGCAGGCGACGGGGATCGGGTCGATGCTGTCGTGCGGCATCGAGGCATGGCCGCCGGCGCCCTTGACGGTGATCGACAGGACGTCGGACGAGGCGAGCAGCGGCCCCGCGCGTCCGGCGAAAATGCCATGCGGCGCGTTCGGCATGATGTGGAGCGCAAAGGCGGCGTCGGGCAGTGGATCGATGATCCCGTCCTCGAGCATGAAGCGCGCGCCATGATGGCCCTCTTCACCAGGCTGGAACATGAACATCACCGTCCCCGGCAGCCGGTCGCGCGCGGCGCAGAGCAGCTTGGCCGCGCCGACGAGCATCGCGACATGCGTGTCGTGCCCGCACGCATGCATCGCGCCGCTGATCTCCGACGCGAAATCGAGCCCGGTTTCCTCAAGCAGGGGTAATGCATCCATGTCGCCGCGCAGCAACACGGTGCGGCCGTTGGCCGGGCCGCGCAGGATCGCGACCAGCCCCGTCGTCGACGGCCCCTCGCGAAATTCGAGCGGCAGCCCGGCGAGCGCGTCCTTGATCTTGGCCAGCGTCTTGGGATTCTGCAGACCGAGCTCGGGCTCGCGGTGGATGGCGCGGCGGAGGTCGACAAGGTCGTCGAGCAGGCTTTCGGCCTCAGCGGGCCAGCTGGTGGTGGTAAGCGTCATGCACGGCCTTTTCGGTTCGCCAAGGATCGGCGCGCACCCTGCCGCCGATCCGTTGCGAAGTCGAGGGGGCGAAGTCGAGGGCCGCCGCGCCCTACGCCAGCGCTGCCCGGCGCTGCTTTCGCCCCGCGACCACGCGTAGCACGATGACCGCGATCACCAGCACCACCGGCAGCGCGTACCAAGGGCTCACCGGGATGCGTTTGCCGTTGGTGAAGATGAAGCTGACCGCGACCGCCCAGACGCCCCACCAGTGCAGGCGGCCCCAGAGCTTGGGGCCGAGCGCCTTGACCATGCGGTCGAACGAGGACGCGGCGAGCAGCGCGATGAACACATAGGCGGTGCCGCCCGTCGCGATCGATTTGGGGTTGGTCAGCACCCAGAAGGTGCCGGGGTCGGTTTTCCAAAGCGCGATGATCGCGAGCGCGTGGATGAAGTGCGACATCGCAAAGCCCAGCCCGAGCTGGCGCCGGTTGCGGCGCAACCAGCGCGTGAAGGGGCCGGGCCACAGCTTCACCACCGCCGACGCGGCAAAGGCGGCGAGGAACAGGACCAGCGATGTGCGCGCGGTGGCGCGGATCACCATGCGAAAGCCTTCGGTGTCCCAGCCGATGGCAAAGAGAAAGCCCAGCGACATTGCCGCGAGCGCGCAGGTCAGCGTCCAGAACAACCCCCAGCCTTCGGCCCAGCCCCTGGTCGGCACTGCCGCCCCCGTCGTTATTGCCGTCATTCCATCCTCCAGTTAAAGCCTAGTGTTGCTAGGTATAACTTGCATACCTAGCGTTGCAAAGCTAAATCGGCAGGCATGTCTGCTGAAATGCTCAAGGGCCATCTCGATGCCGTGCTGCTCGCCACGATCGGTGACGAGGCGCTGCACGGCTATGCGATTATCGAGGCGATCCGTGCGCGCAGCGGCGGCCATTTCGACCTGCCCGAAGGGACGATCTATCCGGCGCTGCACCGGCTCGAACTCGCGGGGCTGCTCGCCAGCCGCTGGGTTCAGCCCGACGGCGGGCGCAAGCGGCGCGTCTATGCGCTGACCGACAGCGGCCGCCAATCGCTGGTCGAGCGGCGCGCGGGCTGGCAGAGCTTTGCCAGCGGCATCGACCGCGTGCTGGGCGCGCGCGCATGAGCGGTCCGATCGCCACCTATCTCGACGAACTCGACGATGTGCTGGCGTTCGATCCCGGCCTGTCGCGGCGCGTGCGCGACGAGATCGAATCGCATCTGTGCGACACCGCCGAACAGGTGGGCGAGGCCGATGCGGTGCGGCGCTTTGGCCGCGCGAGCGACATCGCGCGCGCCTATGCCGAGGCGGCGCTGCCCGACCGGTTGCGGCGCTCGTGCGTCGCGGCGGGGCTGCTCGGTGTCGCGACGCTGCTGTTGATGCGGCTGCGGACCGTCGTCCTGGACATCCCGGGCGGTGCCGACCCGCTGACCTGGTTCGATCGCGGCGGGCTCGTCGCGGCGCTGGCGTGCATTGGCGCGGCGTGGTGGATGGCATCGCGGCGGCGGATCGCGCTCGTACGCCGCTGGCTGCATTTCGCCGCGGGCAGTCTGGCGCTGTCGGTCGGTGCCAGTCTGGTGCGCGCGTTTCAGGGCGCGTCGGGCGATTCGGCGCACGCGCTGATCGTCGGGACGGCGCTGATAGAGCTGCTGTTGCTCGGCGGGCTGATGGCGCAGCTGGCGCGGCTCGACCGCTATGCGCGGCGGCTGGCGCTCTAACGCTTGCCCCCGAACAACTGCCGACCCGCCAGATCGAGCATGATCTCCTCGCTGCCGCCGCCGATCGCGTTGACGCGCACCTCGCGGTAGATGCGCTCGACCTTGCCGCCGGTGATATAGCTCGCACCGCCGAGTACCTGCGCCGCTTCGCGCGCGACCGCCTCCAGCATCCGCGTCGCCTGGACCTTCAGCATCGCGAAGTCGGCGGGGCGGTCCTTGCCGGTCTTGACCTGCCAGGCGCAAAGGTCGACCCACGCCTGCGTCGCTTCGATCTGGCGTTCCATGTCGGCGAGCTTGATGCGGATCGACTGGTGGCCGACGAGCGGACGCCCAAAGGTCTCGCGGTTCTGCGCCCATTCGGCGGCTTCGGCCATCGCGACGCGCGCATAGGCGCAGCAGCCCATCGCCATGCCGAGCCGCTCGCTGTTGAAGTTGCGCATGATGCCGATGAAGCCGCCATTTTCCGGCCCGATGAGGTTTTCGGCCGGAACACGCACATTGCTGAAATGGATCGCCGCGGTGTCACTGCACCGCCAGCCCATCTTGTCGAGTCGGCTGCGCTCGACGCCCGGCGCGTCCATCTCGATCAGCAGCAGCGAAATGCCCGCCGCGCCCGGCTCGCCGGTGCGCACCGCGCAGGTCAGCCAGTCGGCGCGCATGCCCGACGTGATGAACATCTTGCCGCCGTTGACGACATAATCGTCGCCGTCCCTGACCGCGGTGGTCTTGAGGTTCGCGACGTCGCTGCCGCCGCCCGCCTCGGTGATACCGAGCGCGATGATCTTGTCGCCGCTGAGCACCGGCGGCGCGACGCGCTCCTTCAATTCCTCGGACCCCAGCGCGAGGATCGGCGGCAGTCCGATGCCATGCGTCATCAGCGACGCGCCGAGCCCGCCTGCGCCGACCGCAGCGAGTTCCTCGGTCAGCACCAGCCCGTGAAAATTGTCGAAGCCTTCGCTATGCCCGCCATATTGCTCGGGATAACGCAGCCCGAGAATGCCTGCTTCCGCCGCTTTCTTGTGCAGTTCGCGCGGCAGTTCGCCCTCAGCCTCCCAGCGGTCGATGTGCGGCGCGATCTCGCGGCTGACAAAGCGGCGAACGCTCTGCGCCAGCGCCTCATGGGTTTCGTCATAATAGGGCGAGCGGGCGCGCCAGTCGTCGAATGCTGTCATGGGGTTGACGCTGCGCGCCGTTGACGTAAACGTCAAGGTCGGGCGCGCCGAAGGCGCCTTGGAATATCTCACACAAAGACACCAAGGCACAAAGAAGGAGGAAAATGCGGCACTCTTTGTGTCTTCGTGTCTTTGTGTGAGATGATATGGCGCGACCTATCGGACGCATGGGTGGTCACGGGGTTGCGCCTTCCGCGCAAGCACTTAAGGTCGCGCGCCATGAACAAGCCCATTCTGCTCGTCGGCCTCGCCGCTCTCGCCCTCATCACCACCCCTGCCACGGCGCAGAAATCGCCCGAGGCGGTTGCCGAAGCCGCGCTCCAGCGCGCTCCGGTATTCGACGGGCATAATGACGTGCCGTGGGAATTGCGCGGGCAGGTCGGGAACGTCATCAACAATTTCGATTTTCGCGACACGACCCGGCCCAAGCCCGACGGAAAGGTGATGCACACCGACATCCAGCGGCTGCGCAAGGGCCGCGTCGGGGCGCAATTCTGGTCGGTTTATGTGCCGTCGAACACCAACGAGCAGCTCGCGGTGCAGCAGACGATCGAACAGATCGACGTCGCGAAGCGGCTGATCGCGCGCTATCCCGCCGACCTGTCGCTCGCCTATAGTTCGGCCGAACTCGAACGGCAGATGAAGGCGGGCAAGGTCGCCGGGATGCTGGGGATCGAGGGCGGCCAGTCGATCGGCTCGTCGCTCGCCGTGCTGCGCGAAATGTTCGGCATGGGGGTGCGCTACATGACGCTGACCCATGGCAAGAATGTGCCATGGGCCGACAGCGCGACCGACGCGCCCAAGCATGACGGGCTCACCGATTTCGGACGCCAGGTCGTGCGCGAAATGAACCGCCTCGGCATGATCGTCGACCTCAGCCACGTCAGCGAAGCGACGATGAAGGACGCGCTGGAAGCAACCAAGGCGCCGGTGATGTTCAGCCATTCGGGGGTGCGCGCGGTCAACGATCATCCGCGCAACGTCCCCGACAGCGTGCTGCCCGCGGTCAAGGCCAATGGCGGGGTGATCATGGTCGTGTTCTACGCCGCGTTCGTCGATCCCAATCTGCGCGAACATGGCCTGAAGCGGACCGCCGAGCGGGCGCGGCTCGATGCGCTCTATCTCGGGAACCCCGACGGCGCCGCCGCGGCGCTCAAGGCGTGGGACGCGGCCAATCCGCCGCCGTCGACCCCGCTCGGGCTCGCCGCCGACCATATCGACCATATCAAGAAGACGATCGGCGTCGACCATATCGGGATCGGCGGCGATTATGACGGGATGGATGCGACCCCTGTGGGGCTGGAGGATGTCACCGGCTATCCGGCGCTGTTCGCCGAACTGGCGCGGCGCGGTTATACGCAGGCCGAGCTCGAGAAGATATCGAGCGGCAATATGCTGCGCGTGCTGAAGGCGAACGAAGCCTATGCCGCCAGCCAGAAGGGGCAGCCGCCCGTAGAGACGCCGGTCGCAAAGTAGGGAACCTCGTCATTGCGAGGCGCCGCAGGCGACGCGGCAATCCAGAGCGCGCGTAAACCCGCTCTGGATTGCTTCGCTGCGCTCGCAATGACGGATCAGGGTTTGCGCATTCCAAACGGCCACTCCACCGCCCCGCTCGCCCATAGCGCCCACCAGATGATCGCCGGCTGCAACGCCAGCCGCGGCCCATGGTACCACCAGCTCAACGTCTCGCCGCCGATCGCGACATTGGCGAGCGCGTGGTGGAAATTGGCGGGCCATACGCAGAGGGCATAAAGCGCCAGCCCCCACCCTGCCGCCTTGCGCAGCGGCGGGATCATCAGCCCGACCGCCCCCAGGATTTCGGCTACCCCGGTGGCGGTGACCACCAGCTCGGGCTGCGGCACCCATGGCGGGGTGATCGCGAGAAACGGTCCGGGGCGCACCAGATGCAGATAGCCCGCATAGCCATAAGCGAGCGCGAGCAGCCAGCGGAGCGCCGTGCGGGCGGCGCGCTTCAACGCGCTTTGCCGTCTGCGGGCGTCACCGCCCGATTGCCTCCAGCATCGCCTCGACGCTCACGAATTTCTCGCGCGGATTGCCGTCGAGCGCCGCGGCGACCTCGGCCGCCTCGATCCGCCGCCAGTCGGCGAAGGTCACCGGCGCCACCCCACGGCTCGCCAGCAACGCATCAAGCCCCGGCCGCCCCGCCTTGCCCGCGCCGCGCCCGATGTCTTCCAGCACCATTTCGGCGATCCGCGCGCCGTCGGGCTTGTTGGTGCCGATCGTCCCCGACGGTCCGCGCCGCGCCCAGCCGACGCAGTACAGCCCCGGCAGGATCCGGCCCTCGTCATTGGCAAAGCGGCCGCGGCCATGTTCATAAGGGACACCAGGGATCGGCGGCGTCTGATACCCGATGCAGCTGATGACCAGCCCGGCTTCGATCGCATAGGTTTCGCCGGTGCCATGGCTGCGCAGGTCGTCGTCCAGCGTGGTGCGCTCGACAATCACGCGCTGCGCTTTGCCGTCGCCCTCGATCGCCACCGGCATGGCGAAAAAGTCGAAATCGATCGTCACCGGCTTGGCGACCGGGTTCGCGGCAAAGCTCCGCAAATGCGTCACCGACTTGCGCATCCCGGGTTCGAGCAATGCATCGTCGCCTTCCTGCGGCAGGTCGGCGGGGTCGACGCGCGGGCTGGCGCGCTCGAGATGCCCCAGTTCCCCCAGCTCCTTTGGCGTCATCGCGATCTGGTGTGGGCCGCGGCGGCCCAAAATGTGGATATGGCGCACCGCGCTTTCGGCGAGCTGCGCGCGCGCGTGCGCGACGATGTCGCTGCCCGCAAATTCCTGCGGGGTCTTCGCCAGAATGCGCGCGACGTCGAGCGCGACATTGCCGTTGCCGATCACCGCGACTCCGGCGGTGTCGAGCGGCGGATTCAGCCCGGCGAAATCGGGATGACCATTGTACCACCCGACAAAGGCAGCGCTGCCGATCACCCCCGGCAGGGTGGCGCCGGGAATATCGAGCGGCCGGTCGTTCGGCGCGCCGGTCGCCAGCACCACCGCGTCGTATAATTCGACCAGCTCGTCGATCGTCACGTCGCTGCCGACCGCGACATGGCCGACGAAACGGACATTGTCGGTCAGCGCGACGCCTTCATAGCGCCGCGACACCGCCTTGATCGACTGATGGTCGGGGGCGACGCCGGTGCGAATCAGGCCATAGGGGACGGGCAGCCGGTCGATGACGTCGACCGCAATATCCTCCGCTTTCTGAAGTGTTTCGGCGGTGTAATAGCCCGCGGGACCCGACCCGACGATCGCGACATGACGCATCAACCCACTCCTTGCGGGTGTCCGCGCGGGCGCGCGGCCCCCCATCTGTTCGTTATCTGTTATGCCGTGATGCTAGCGGCGAAATGCGGCAGGGCAAGCGACCTTGTGCGGACCGGCACGGCGGCCTTGACAGCGCGGCGCTGGAATCATATTGCGCCCGCCTCACGATTGCCCTGTCGTCTAATGGTAAGACTGCGGTTTCTGATACCGCCTATCGAGGTTCGAATCCTCGCGGGGCATCCAATCCTTCCATCGATAGCGATTGGTTTTGGCCGTGCGTCGCGACGCGTCGCGCCCCTTTTTGGTTCCGCGAAAAAATATTTCGTCGCCGTGCATCCATCCACCCAGCGCGCGCCGTCTAGCTGATGATCGGCCTCTGCGCCGGTCCGGGCGGCGGTTTCGCGCGGCGGTTGATTATGTGCTCCCCGGTGCAGTTCAGCCCCGTCTTGCGGGAAGCCGTCGCCTGTGGTTTCACCATGCCGGTGCGGCGTGACGGAGATTTATGTCGATGGATTTTTTGATTGCCGCTGCGGCCGCTGCCGCCACTGCATCCACCCCTGCGGCACCGCCGCCGACCCCGACGACCGTTTCGGTGCCGGTGACCGAATCGATCAGCGCCGAAGAGATCGCGGCCTATATCAGCCCGCGCGAAATCGCTTCCTATGTCCCGGCGCCGCCGCCGACGACCGAGCTGGTGGCGGTCAGCGACCAGCTGTTCAGCCTGCTCGAAAATGTGACGGTCGTTGCGCTGTTCTGCGTCGGCTTTTTCCTGCTCGCGCGGCTGCTTCATGCGTGGATGCTCCACCGTTCGATCCGCCGCGCGCTCGAAGCCAAGTCGGACTCGGTCGGCCCGCTGATCGAAAAGCTCAACAAGCCCTATGAGCATCTGAGCTGGCAGGGCGGCAAGGAAACGGTCAGCGTCGGTGACGACCGCAACGCGCTGGTGCTGCTGGCGATCGGCCTTGCAATGGCCGGCTTCGGGCTGATCCAGGGGCATGAGCAGCTGATCCGCACGTCGGTCGGCGCCGCGCTGTTCCCCATCTTTGTCGGTATCGCCCTGCTTGTCCGCCGCCGCCTCGCGCGCGCCGCGGCTGCCGAGGAGCGTGCCGCTGCGTGATGATGGGAGCGCCGAAGAAGATTGGGCTCTCAACCAGCGGGTTGCCGGGGGAGATCGCGCCGCTTTCCAGCTCCTCGTGCTGCGGCACGAAGGCCGGTTGCGCGCCTTCCTTGCACGCGCCGCGGGCTGCGACGCCGACGATCTGGCGCAGGAAGCCTTCGTCCGCGCGTGGCAGCGTGCGGGCGATTATCGGGGGCAGGGGAGTTATGCGGCATGGATCATGGGAATCGGCTGGCGGCTGTTTCTCGACCAGCGGCGTACCGCAAAGCGGCGGGAGGGGCTGGCGGGCGCCGATGACGACGCGCCGACGTCGACCGATCCGCGCGGTGCCAGCGACGCGGCGATCGACGCCAACCGCCTGCTCGCCGCGCTGTCGCCGCAGGAACGCGCCGCGCTTACCTTATGCTTCGGCCACGGCTGGTCGCATGGCGAGGCGGCCGAGATCATGGGGGTGCCGCTCGGCACGCTCAAATCCCTGGTCTTGCGCGGGCGCGCCAAGGCGCAGAAGATGATCGGCGAAGGAGCGGACGGATGACGGCCCCGAACGACGCAGCGATGGATGCGATGCTGGCCGCGATGCTGGCGCCGCCGACGCGCGCCGGCGACCGCGCCTTCACGCTTCAGGTCGAACGCGCGATCGACGCGCAGGCCGCCTACGCCCGCGCCCGCGCGCGCTTCTGGCGCAGCTTCGCGTTCGAGGCGCTGGCGATCGCGGCGCTGCTCGCGGCGCTATGGCTGCTGTCATCGGCGCCGATCTTCGCGCCGCTGGCGAGCTCGACCCACTGGGGACTCGCCTCGCCGCTGCTGCTGATCCTGCTGCTGTGGTTCGGCACCCAGCGCTGGCGGAGCGCTTAGCCGGTCGGCGAATCCTCGCCTTCGATGCCCTGATATTTCAGCTGCAAATAGCGTTCGCGCGTCGCCAGCTTGTCGAGTTCGCCCGCGGCCAGGCTGCGCGCGGCGCTGCCGATTTCGGCCTCGAGCATCTTGAGGCCGCCGACCAAAGTTTCGTCGGGGGTACGACCGGCATGGGCTTCGCCGCGCAGCCCCGCCGGGATGCGCTGATAGCCTGCGACCAGTTCGGGCAGGTCTTCGCCGACGAGCTTGCGGATGTTCGCCGCCGCGGGTTCGCCGGGGTCGAGCGTCTGGAGCTGCGGCGCGAGCAGGTCGAGCTGGACCCCGATGCCGTCGACCAGCTGGCGCGCCGGGGCGGGCAGCATCGGGCGCTGCGCCTCCAGCCAGATTTCGGTGCGCCCCGCGAGCTGCTTGAGGTCGGTCTTGGGCAAATCGGCCTGGCGCGGTTCGGGAAAGGGCGTCCGCCCGAACAATGCCGCAACCCCGATCAGCAGAACGAAAAGCGCGAGCAGCCCGGTGAACCCCAGCGGCTGGATCAGCGCCCCGAACAGCGCCGCGCCCAGCAGCACGACGCCGCCCGCGATCAGCACCCGGCCCAATTTCTTGTAGAGATGCTGGCGGCGCAGCGCGACGCTCTTGGTACCGATCGGGCGGCGGCGTTCGCGCGACCGTTCGATCGCACCTTCCGCCGACAGCCGGATCTTGTCGACCTCGCTCATGCTCATCGGTCCGCCGTCAACCTTCGATTGCCGCGAGCGGGCTGTCGGCGCCGCCGACGCTCGCTTGTGCCTGGCTCGCGCCCTCGGCGCGCGCAATATAGCCCTTCGACTTCGCGACCTCGCCCTCCAGCGTATTGACCGTGGTCTTCATGCTGTCGAGCGCCTTCAGCTTGAACGTGTCAATCGCGTCCATCGTGTCATAGATATTCTGGAACGCGCGCTGCAGCGTTTCCATCGGGATCGTGCTCGACGCCGCTTGCTCGTGGATGCGCGCGGTATTGTCCTTCAGCATCTTCGACGTGCCGTCGATGATGTTCGCGGTGGTGGTGTTGAGCGCGGTAATCTGTTCGAGCACCAGCTTCTGGTTGGTCATCGCCTGCGCGACGGTGATCGCGGTCTTGAGCGCACCGACGGTGGTGGTGCTGGCGCGCTCGACGCCCTTCACCAGCTCGATATTATTCTTTTTGACGAGGTCGAGCGCGAGATAACCCTGCACCGTCACCGCCATTTGCGTCAGCAGATCCTGCGTCCGCTGGCGCGCGTAGAACAGCGCATTTTCGCGCAGTACCTTGGCTTTGGCAGGGTCGATGCCGTCGAGTTCGGCGGCCTTGTCCTCGAGCTTGCGGTCGAGCGTCTGGGCGATGTGGACCATCTGTTCCAGCTTGCCCATCGCTTCCCACAATTTCCGCCGTTCGACGTCGATCGCGGCATTGTCCATCAGCAGCTCGTCCTTGCCGTTCGCGAGCGCGGTAAGCACGCTCGAGATATGCGACTGGGCGCTGCGATATTTGGCGAAATAATTGGTGACGCTGCTGCCGAAAATCTTGTCGAGGAAGCCGCGCTTCGAAATCAGCTTGCCGTTCGCCGACGGGTCGAGCCGTTCGACGGTGTTTCGGAGTTCGATCAGATTCTGACCGATGTCGGTGTCGCGGTCCATCGCCTTGATCGGGCGGTCGAGGAAGCGGTTCGACTGGTTCGCCGCCTCCAGCATTTCCTTGCGGCCCATGTTGGTGATCTGGTCGACCTTCTGGCCAAAGGCGGGCGAGTTGACGTCCTGCGCGACCAGATCGTCGATAAAGCCGTCGACGCGCTCCTCCAGCTTCGATTTCTGTTCGCCGGACAGCGGCACCAGCCCCGCCGCCTTTTCGGGCGCGACCGCGGGCACGGGGTCGGGCGGGGTCAGCTTCAGCTCGTCGGTTGCGGTTGCCGTCGCGGTCTGCTCGCTCATTCGTCTTCCTTCCAGCCCCTTGCCGTCCCGCCTATATGGCATGCAGCACTGTGTTATTCAAGCATTACACTTGATCGGCGCGGTTCAATGCCGGCGCAATCCACGCCGACAGGATCAGCTGCGCCATGTGATAGACCAGGATCGGGACCAGCACCATGCCGGCGATTCCGGGCGGAAACAGCGTCGCCGCCAGCGGCGCGCCGACCGCGATGCTTTTCTGCGCGCCCGCGAACAGCAAGGTGATGCGGTCGGGCCGCGCGAGCCGCAGCAGCGCGCCGAACGCCCATGCGCCGCCGAACGAGAGCGCAAGCAGCACCGCGACCGCGGCGCAGACAATGCCGATCTCGCGCCCGTCGAGCTGGTCCCAGATGCCCGCCACCACCGCGGCGGAAAAAGCGACATAGACCGCGACCGCGATCGCGGTGCGGTCCATCGCGGTGGTCAGCCCCTTGTGCGCCAGCACCCACGGCCGCAGCCAGCGCTGCGCCAGCTGCCCGGCGATGAAGGGCAAGAGCAGGATGGCAACGATACGCAGCGCCGCCGCGCCGCTGATCGCGCCCGCGCTCCCCGCGAGCGCCGCGAACAACAGCGGCGAGGCGACGACGCCGGTCAGGTTGAGCAGCGCCGCCGCAACGACGCTCGCCGCGACATTGCCCCCTGCCATCGAACTCGCCGCAGTCGCCGACTGGACGGTCGAGGGCAGGATGCCAAGGAACAGGAAACCCAGCGCCAATGTCGCAGGCAGAAATGGCGCCGTCGCGTGCTGCGCGCCGAGCCCGAACAGCGCCATGATCCCGAAGCAAAAGGCCAGCGCCCCGCCCTGCAATTTCCAGTTGCGGATGCCGTGCAGCACCTCGTCTCGCGGCAGGCGGACGCCGTTGAGGAAGAACAGCAGCACGATCGCCGCGGTCGACACCCCCTGCGCCACCGGCACCGCCGCGCCGCGCACCGGCAGCAGGCTGGCGAGCAGGATCGTGCCGAGCAGGATGGGGACGAAGCGGTCGGGGAAGATGCGGGACAGCATGGGAGGGCGATGGCGGGGCGCAGGCAAGTTGGCAAGCCGATCGTCGCGCCCGCGCCAGCGTGTCTCGACTTCGCTCGACACGAACGGGCAGGGAGCTAGATAGCAGGCATGCCCAACCTCCTCATCCTTGCCGCGCTCCCCGAAGAAGCCGAGTCCCTGTTCCCGAGCGTCGGCACATCCACCGCCGCCCCAATCCCGCTCCGTCGCCTCACCGCCCACGGCCACGCTCTCACCATCGCCACCTGCGGGCTCGGCAAGGTCAACGCCGCGCTCGCCGTCGGCTTGCTTGGCGCCGATGCCGACCTGGTCCTGATGACCGGCACCTGCGGCGCACTCGGCGCGGCGCCCGGCGCCTGGTGGATCGCCGAGGCGCTCCAGCATGATTATGGCGCGGCGCATCCCGGCGCTTTCCGCCGCTATCGCGCGGGCGACTGGCCGATGGGCGAGGCCGGGGCAGCGCATTTTGCCGCGATCCGCGACCCCGGGCTCGGGCTGCCGCATGCCCGCATCGCCAGCGGCGACAGCTTTATCGCCTGCCCCGATGCCGCCGCAGACCTCGCATCGCTCGGCGCGACGCTCGTCGATATGGAGGTCGGCGCGGTGGCGCAGGCGGCGGCGCGGCTGGGCAAGCCCTGGGCGGCGATCAAGGCGGTGACCGACGAAGCCAATGATGCCAGCGGCGTTGATTTTCAGGCGAATCTGTCGCGCGCGGCGCGCGCTGCGGCGGGGCAGATCGAACGGCTGGTGGCGATGCAGTGACCCGCCATCGATAAAGGCTAATAGTCGATGGTAATCCGCACCCTGTCAGGGCTGACCCCGGCGGCGTGCGCGATCTGTTCGCGGCTGCGGTCGACCAGCTCCTGAAATCCCCCGGGTGCCGCGTCGTCGAGCAGGTCGGCGGGCGGATCGTCCGATGTGTCGGCAATTTCCGGCGCTGGTTCGAGCGGCGGGCCAATCGCGCTTTGCAACTCTACGGCACTTTTGAGCTCCACTGCGCTCAGCGTCGCCGACGACACCGGCCCTTCGAACTGGCAACCGAACAACCGGCCGCTGGCCCAGATCACGACCGCGGTGATGTCGCCCGCGTGGGGCAGCTCGATTTCGATCCGGTCGCACGGCGCCAGCTTGATGTCGCTTTCGAACAACAGGCCGGTGCCCGAGATATTGTGGATCTGCACTTCGATCCCGGTGCCGTCATGCTGTACCCCCCTGGCTAGCAGGCTGAGCTTTCGGCGCACGTCCTGGCGCTGCTCGGCGCCGGATGCCGCTGGCAGGAAATGTCCGAAAACAGCCATAGGCCGTTGTTGGAGTCGGGGCGTTAATAGAAGGTTAGCGGCGGCCGCCAAAGCTGACCGGGGCGAGTGGGCGGAATGGCAGCTGGCGACCGGTAGCAGCCGGTCAACCCAGTCCCCGTTCGTATCGAGCGAAGTCGAGATACGCGTGGCTTGGCGTGAGCCTTCGGCGTGTCTCGACTTCGCTCGACACGAACGGAGGTAGGAGACGGTCGGGAATCCACCCCAAAACCGCCATCCCGCTACTCATAACTCAGATGCGTCGCCTTCCCCCGGAAAATCCAGTGCGCCAGCACCGAATAGCCCAAAATCACCGGTAGCACGAACAGCGCGCCGATCAGGATGATGCTCAGCGCCTCGGGGCTCGCCGCCGCCTGCCAGATGTCGAGCCGGTCGGCGATCAGATAGGGGTAGAAGCTGTAGGCGATACCGACGAAGCCCAGCGCAAAGAGGATGCCCGCGACCGCCAGCGGCACCCATGACAGCTCGTCCTTCGCGCGCAAAGGGCGGCGCAGGAAGATCGCGAGGCCGACGAACAGCGTCGCCGACGCGATCGGGATCGGCAACAGCGCGATGATTTCGGGCAGGCGGAACCAGCGGTCAAAGATACGTTCCGACAACAGCGGCGTCGCGATCGATATGATCGCCATCGCCAGCGCCGTCGCCCACAGGCTGATTTCGGCCCAGCGCACCGCGCGTTTCTGCAAATCGCCCTCGACCTTGTAGATCAGCCAGCAGGCGCCGACGAAGACATAGCCCGCGACCAGTCCCACGGCGGCAAGCAGGCAGAACAGTACCGCGGCCATGCTCTGGTCGAACCCCAGCACATAGGCGCCGAGCATATAGCCCTGGCACAGCGCGGTGAGCAAAGAGCCCGCGAAAAAGGCATTGTCCCAGCGGTGCTTGTGCGCGGGCGGCGCCTTGGCGCGAAATTCGAAACTGACGCCGCGCAGGATCAGCGCGACGAGCATCAGCACGACCGGCAGATATAATTGGGTCAGGATCAGCCCGTGCGCGACCGGAAAGGCGACCAGCAGCAATCCGATGCCGAGCACCAGCCAGGTTTCGTTGGCATCCCAGAACGGCCCGATCGAGGCGACCATCAGGTCGCGGTTGGCGTCCTTTTCCAGCCGCGTCAGCATGCCGACGCCGAGGTCATAGCCATCGAGGATGACATAGAGCAGGATCGACAACCCCATCAGCCCGGCAAAGATCACCGGTAGCCACCAGGGATCGATGAACGGGGTCATGCCGGTTCCTCCTGCGGGGCGGCAGGGCCGGGGGCCACCGTCGGCACCGGGAACATCGGCTTGCCCGCGGGCGCCGCCTTGCCCAGCCGCGCGAGGCGATAGAGCACCGCGATGTAAGCGGTCAGCAGCACCGCATAGACGGCGAGGTAGAGTGTCAGCGAACTCGCCACCATCGCGCTGCCGACCGGGCCCACCGCGTCGGCGGTCTTGAGCACGCCGGTGACCAGCCACGGCTGGCGGCCGATTTCGGTGACGTACCAGCCGGCGAGCGTTGCGACCCAGCCGGCAAAGGTCATCGCGACCAGCGCGCGCGCATACCAGCGCGGCAATCCGTCGACCCCGCGCCGCCAGACTATCCATGCACCCAGCCACGACACCGCCAGCATCAGCACGCCCAGTCCGACCATGATCCGGAATCCCCAGAACATTGGGGCGACGGGCGGATGATCGCCCTGATAATCATTGAGCCCGGGGACGACGCCCGCCGCCTCATGCTTCAGGATCAGGCTGGCGCCCGAAGGAATGGCCAACTCCAGATGGTTGGTGCGCGCCTTGTCGTCGGGGATGGCGAAGAGGATCAGCGGCGTGTGCGGCTGGGTTTCCCAATTGGCTTCCATCGCCGCGACCTTCTGCGGCTGATGCTCGAGCGTGTTGAGCCCGTGCATGTCGCCGACGAAGATCTGCACGGGGATCAGCAGCGCCGCGGCATAGAGCGCGGCCTTCAGCGTCCGCCTGACGCCTTCGCCGCCGCCGTCCCTGAGCCAGCGCCACGCCGACATGCCTGCGATCAGGAACGCGACCGTGAGCGCTGAGGCGAGCAGCATATGCGTCAGCCGGTACGGCATCGACGGGTTGAAGATGATCGCCCACCAGTCGGTCGCGTGGACGACGCCGTCGCGGATCTCATAACCCACCGGCGTCTGCATCCAGCTGTTCAGCACGATGATCCAGAACGCCGACAGCGTCGTGCCAGCGGCGACCAGAAAGGTCGCGAGCGTGTGGACCCAATTCGGCACCCGGCTGAACCCGAACAGCATGATCCCCAGAAACACCGCCTCAAGGAAGAAGGCGGTGAGCACCTCATACGCGAGCAGCGGCCCCGCGACATTGCCGACCTTTTCCATATAGCCCGGCCAGTTGGTGCCGAACTGGAAACTCATCGTGATGCCAGAGACAACCCCCATCGCGAAACTCAGCGCAAAGACTTTCACCCACAGGCGATAGGCGTCCATCCACGCGCCGTCTTTGGTGCGGTTATAGGCGAGCTTGAAGCCGAGCAGCGCCCAGCCGAGCGCGATGGTGATCGTCGGGAACAGGATGTGGAAACTGATGTTCGCGGCAAACTGGATGCGCGCGAGGATCAGCGGGTCAAGCGCGTCCATGGTCGGCCTCCGTCGCTGCCGCCTTGCCGCGGCCGAGCATGCGGTCTTTGAACTCCAGCGCCTTCACCACCCGCTCGCCGAGCCGCAGCAGCTGGAGCAGCCGTTCATTGTCGAGCCGCCGCATCTCGGCATACCAGTCGGTCAAGAGCTCGATCTGTTCGTGCATCGCCGCCATGCGTTCCTGCGCAAAACGGTCGGCCGGATCGGTGGCGGGCTCCATCATCAGCGCGCGCAGCGTCGTCAGCGTCGGGTCGATCTCGCGCTTCTTGCGCTCCTCGACCAAAGTGCGGAAAATCGCCCACACGTCGCGCGGCGTCTCATAATAATCGCGGCGGTCGCCGGGGACGTGGCGGAGCTGGACGAGGTTCCAGCTCGCCAGTTCCTTGAGGCCCATCGACACGCTGCCGCGCGACAGGCTCAGCGCCTCGCTGATCTCCTCGGCATGGCGCGGCGCGTCGGCGAGGAACAGCATGGCGTAGATCTGGCCCACCGTGCGGTTGATCCCCCAGCGGCTTCCCATCTCGCCGAAATGCAGGACGAACGCCTGCGCAAGCGGGGAGAGCCGGAACGGCGGGGATGGCGAGGCCGCTGGAGAATCGGGGGCGAGCGACAAATCCATGTCCGCGCCTTACGCTTCAATTTCTGAAGTTTCAATAATTATTGAAATCTGTCGCAGCCAATTCGACGCTACGCGGCACCTTCGACCACTTCGGCAATCATGTTGCGCCGCAGCACCGCTTCTGTTAGGGGCGCGGCGTTTCGCGGCGCTCCGGGCGCTGCCCCCTCCCTATCCAAGGCCCGTTCCCGCATGTCTCTGCGCAATATAGCCATTATCGCACATGTCGATCATGGAAAAACCACCCTCGTCGACCAGCTGTTCCGCCAGTCGGGTACCTTCCGCGACAACCAGCGTGTCGAGGAAAGGGCCATGGATTCCAATGACCTGGAAAAGGAACGCGGGATCACGATTCTCGCCAAATGCACCAGCGTCGAATGGGGTGAGGGCGCCGACCAGACGCGGATCAACATCGTCGACACCCCGGGCCACGCCGATTTCGGCGGCGAGGTCGAGCGCATCCTCTCCATGGTCGACGGCGTCATCCTGCTCGTCGACGCCGCCGAAGGCCCGATGCCGCAGACCAAGTTCGTCACCGGCAAGGCGCTCGCGCTGGGCCTGAAGCCGATCGTCGTCGTCAACAAGATCGACCGCAGCGACGCGCGCGCCGCCGAAGTGCTCGACGAAGTGTTCGAACTGTTCCTGACCCTCGAGGCCAATGACGAACAGCTCGACTTCCCGATCCTCTACGCCTCGGGCCGCGGCGGCTATGCGTCGGAAAGCCCCGACGCGCGCGAAGGCGACCTGACCCCGTTGTTCGAAACGATCGTCCGCCACGTCCCCGAACCGGGCCTCGACGAGAATGCGCCCTTCACTTTCCTCGCGACCCTGCTCGACCGCGACAATTTCATCGGCCGCATCCTGACCGGCCGCGTCCAGTCGGGGACGGTGAAGGTCAACCAGCCGATCCACGCGCTCGACATGGACGGCAAGGTGATCGAAGCCGGCCGCGCGTCGAAGCTGCTGGCGTTCCGCGGGCTCGACCGGGTGCCGGTCGAGGAAGCCAAGGCGGGCGACATCGTCGCGATCGCGGGGCTGACCAACGCGACCGTCGCGAACACGATCGCCGACACCAGCGTCAGCGAACCGATCGCCGCGCAGCCGATCGACCCGCCGACGCTGTCGATGCGCTTTGCCGTCAACGACAGCCCGATGGCGGGCCGCGAGGGCAGCAAGGTGACCAGCCGCATGATCCGCGACCGCCTGCTGCGCGAAGCCGAAACCAATGTCGCGATCCGCATCACCGAAAGCGCCGACAAGGACAGCTTCGACGTCGCGGGCCGCGGCGAGCTTCAGCTCGGCGTGCTGATCGAAACGATGCGCCGCGAAGGCTTCGAGCTCGGCATCAGCCGCCCGAAAGTGCTCTATGGCACCGACGACAGCGGCGCGCGCACCGAACCTTATGAAACCGTCGTCATCGACGTCGACGACGAGCACAGCGGCACGGTCGTCGAGAAGATGCAGATCCGCAAGGCCGACCTCACCGACATGCGTCCGTCGGGCGGCGGCAAGACGCGCATCACCTTCAGCGGCCCGTCGCGCGGCCTGATCGGCTATCACGGCGAATTCCTGTCGGACACGCGCGGCACCGGGATCATGAACCGCCTGTTCGAGAAATATGGCCCGTACAAGGGCGTGATCGAGGGTCGCAAGAACGGCGTCCTGATCTCGAACGGCAATGGCGAAGCCGTCGCCTATGCCCTTGGCCCGCTCGAAGAGCGCGGCATCCTGTTCGTGTCGCCCGGCGAGGCACTCTATGAGGGCATGATCATCGGCGAGAATGCCAAGCCCGAGGATCTCGAGGTCAACCCGATGAAGTCGAAGCAGCTCACGAACTTCCGTTCGACGGGCAAGGACGACGCGATCCGCCTGACCCCGCCGAAGCGCATGACGCTGGAACAGGCGATCGCGTATATCGACGATGACGAGATGGTCGAGGTGACCCCGAAGAACATCCGCATCCGCAAGGCGATCCTCGACCCGCACGAGCGGAAGAAGGCGAGCCGCAAGAAGGAAGCGGCGTAAGATACGGACCGGCGGCCCCCAAAGGCCGCCGGTTTTGTTTTGGGGCATCGCTTTTCCCGTTCGCGCCGCCTTTTTCCGTGCGCGCGCCTTTTTCGTTCGCACCTTCCTTTGCGATCGCACCTCCCTTTCCGTTCGTGTCGAGCGAAGTCGAGACACGCGAAGGCATGCACGGCCCCAAGCGTGTCTCGACTTCGCTCGACACGAACGGTTACAGGTGGATTATCCGATAGCCGAGGATGTGCCGTGCCCCGCCTGATCCTGTTCAACAAGCCGTACGGCGTGCTGTCGCAATTCACCGACAAGGGGATGACCGCACCCGCCGACGGCCCGCGCGCGACGCTGTCCGACTATATCGACGTGCCGGGCGTCTATCCCGCCGGGCGGCTGGACCGCGACAGCGAAGGCCTGCTGATCCTGACCGACGACGGCGCGTTGCAGGCGCGGATTTCGTCGCCGAAGCACAAGATGCCCAAAACCTACCTCGCTCAGGTCGAAGGCGAGCCCGACGAAGCCGCGCTGGCGGCGCTCCGCCGCGGCGTCACGCTGAACGACGGCCCGACCCGCCCCGCGACCGTCCGCCGCATCGAGCCGCCAAAGCTGTGGGACCGCGACCCGCCGGTGCGATACCGCAAGAGCGTGCCCGACAGCTGGATCGAACTGACGATCACCGAAGGCCGCAACCGCCAGGTGCGGCGCATGACGGCGGCGGTCGGCTATCCGACGCTGCGGCTGGTGCGGTGGCGGATCGGGGGGTGGGAGATTGGGGAGTTGGGGTTGGGGGAATGGCGGGAGGTACAGTAAGTGCCGGCATGCCAAATGGCTGGTTCTGGACGGTTTGCGGCTAACTGCCGCGTCGCGGGAGGCGCGACGATGGGTTGTTCGACATGGACACGATCAGCGGTATTGCCTACCAGCGCAACGAAGAGGGGGACGGCCTAAGTCAGGTGAGGTCGGCCAAGACATTGATGTCGTCTCCGCAGTCTAGGCAAGAATATACGGCGGATCATGCGCTTTATCGGTAACAAGGAAGCAATTGCTCCCGCCATTCGTCAATTGCTGGAGGAAAAGGGGTTGCTCCATCGCAACCTAACGCTGTTCGATGCGTGCTGCGGAACGGGCGCGGTTGCAGATGCGCTGAAGGACGCCTTAAACGTCAAGATCAACGATCTGCTGGAGTGGAGCGTCACCTATACGCGGGGCCGTCTAGTAGCTCCAAAGTGTACATTCGCACGACTAGGATTTGATCCGTTCGCTAGGCTGGATACGTCTGAAGAGGCGCTCGAAGGGTTCTTCTTCAAGCACTATTCCCCCGGCGGATCAGCTCGGATGTACTTCACCGCGGAAAACGCCGCTCGGATCGACTATATTCGCGTCACGATCGAGCGCTGGCATAGCACAGCATCGATCAACGACGATGAATATGCCTATCTAATCGCGAGTCTGATCGAGTCGCTCTCGGCAGTCGCCAATACCGCTGGGGTCTATGGCGCATACCTCAAGCATTGGGACCCACGTGCGTTGCGGCGGCTCCGATTTGTTCCCGTCGCAGCTAACTCCGCACGACCCGGTCAGATCAGCGTCTCAAACTCACGGATTGAAGACATAATTTCTTCGGTCGATTGCGACATCCTTTACCTCGATCCGCCGTACACCCAGAACCAGTATGGCACGCAATATCATCTGCTCGAGACGCTGGTAAAGGACGATGCACCATCGCTTAGCCGTGTTACAGGATCGCGCCCCGTCACGCCGATGCGTTCGGATTGGTCGAAGGACATCCACAAGCAAATTCTCTTCGATCGCGTGATTGCGACGACTAAGGCACGTCATATCGTTTTCAGCTACAGCGTTGACGGCTTCATGTCGAAATCTTACATCGAGACAGTCCTGAAGCGGTATGCCGTTCCAGGTTCACTGATCTGTCGTCCGATCACATATCGAAAATACACGAACACCAAGTCACGCGAGAACGGCGATCATCTAGAGTATTTATTTTACATCGAGAAACGGCCCGCCCAAGACGTTCATTACGTTTCGCCATTAAATTATCCGGGCAGCAAGGCGCGAATGGTACCTTTTCTCAAGGGGCTGATGCCGACGCGGGTCGGGCGTTTTGTGGACGCGTTCGGTGGTAGCTTTAATGTCGGGATCAACGCTGCTGCCAAGCAGGTCGTTTATAATGATTACAATCATCTCGTTGCCGGACTGATCGCGGCCTTCCGTGACGAGGACACCTACGAGTTGATCCGTTACGTCCGCCGCCAGATTGCCAAATACGGATTAGAGAAGGAGAACGCTGCGAGTTACCTTGCAGCGCGCGCACGTTATAATTCGCTCTCGATCGAAAAGCGCGATCCCCGACTGCTATTCGCGGTGCTTCTCTATGGTTTCAATCAACAAATCCGCTTCAATGCCGACCTTGAGTTCAATAATCCGGTCGGGCAGCGCTGGTTCAATGATAAAATTCTTGAGCGTGTCGTCAGTTTTTCACGCGCGATTAAGAGTCGAGATATCGAGTTTCGGCGGGTCGACTATCAGATGCTCATCGATCAGATCGATGGTGACACTTTCGTTTACCTCGACCCTCCCTATCGACTGACGACCGGCGCCTACAATGACGGAAAGCGTGGATTCAAGGGATGGGATATTAGTGCGGAGCGCGAGTTGTTCGCGTTCTGTGAACGATTGCACGCCCGATCAGTAAAGTTCATGCTATCGTATGTTTTGGAGCATAAGGGCAAAGCGAACAGTGAGATCGCCGCTTGGATCAAACGTAACGGATTTCGAATTGTCCGCCACGCCGCGGTGCAGGGTATAGGGCGGAAGGAAGTCGTGATCCTGAACTATGACTGATCCGTCTCTCCCTCACTTCGTTATAGACGAGCGGTTCCAGAAGGGTGGAAGCTATCGTACGCTTCTTACAGATGATGTTCTGGCCGATGTCAGCAGCCGGCTTACGGGCAATCCAAACTTCTCCGTAACTTTCGAGCCGAGAGTCAACGTCGGCCGGCTGGCGATGCTACATTATCACGGCAAGAGCTACTTCGTATCGGTATCCGAGATTGACGTCCAAAGCCGTAACTCTAGCTTCCAAAGCTTCCCAAGCGCGCTCTCGCGTTACGTTCTCGCCGACGGTGAGAAAGAGATATGCTATTACGTGCACCCTGCGATTAGAGGCAATTTCACGACCGACTATTTCATTTTCATGTACCGGCTGATGAAGACGGCAGGCGTGAACCTGATGAATATAGCCGAGCATGTGCCACGGCCCATCCTACCGTTTTCTGCACCCGAAGACGTCATTGCTGCGAAAGAAGCACTGAGAACCAAGGGTACAGGCAACAATTCAACCTATGTCACCCGTGGTAGCGATGGTGCCGCTGAGGTTTATGGAAAGACCTATGGCGCGAACAAGTATGAAACAACACTGATCTGCCTGGCATTGGCACAGATCGCGCCCGTCGGCTTACGACTCTACCAGATTGAAGAAGGCGGACTGAAAGCACTCCCCTTACTGTCGCGCCGCGCGATTCATGCGCGGGGCGGCGTTATCGAGGCATCGACCCTGGCATTTGAAGCAAACGAGTTTCGGGAGCGCAACAGCCTGCGCTCGATCCGCTTCGCGTACAACCTGCTCGAGAAGTTTGAGAAGAAGAGCTGTGCTTTCTGCGCCTGCGCGATTCCGCAGATCGTGCAAGGCGCGCACGTATGGCCCGTCGCGGCGATCAAGCAATCGGGGCTGCCCTTCGAAGAGCAGTTGGACCACGCATTAAGCGGGCATAACGGCCTCTGGCTCTGCGAAAACCACCACAAGCTGCTCGATTCGGCGACGCTGTATCTCCACTCATCTGGGCGGCTTCTTTATCGTCGATCTTTGGGTGCACATGATATGCTGTTTCTCCGGCAGACTACGACCACCGTTGCACTCCCGCGTGCTGTCCTGCATCCACGCTTCGTAGACTATTTAGCCAAGCGGAACTCAGCGCTTGCGGTGCGGGACTACGCGCCGATCTGAGCGTTGTCTTCGAAAGATTGCGGCCGCCCATTTACTCGGACCGGCTCTTCGTAATTAGGGTTTTGCTAGGTGCCGCCACAAAACCGCCTACAGCAAAGATAGAACAAATCATAAACAAACCCCTTTCCTACATTCCTCCGCTGCGTCATACCCTGTCCGGTTTGGCTAACAGGAGGGCATATCATGCAGAATCGCACCCCGATCGCGAAGGAGGCGCGGCCGCCGCTTCCTGAGTTTACGCCGGTGCCGCGCAAATATCGGCACGACGGGTGGACGCCCGAGCGGCAGAAGGCGTTCATATCGGCGCTGGCCGATACCGGGTCGGTCAGCCGCGCGGCGGCGATGGTCAATATGGCGCAGACGAATTGCTATACACTACGGCGCGCGCCCGGCGCGGAGAGCTTTCGGCGGGCGTGGGAGGCGGCGCTCGATTTCGGGCTCGCGCGGCTGAAGGACATTGCGTTCGAGCGCGCGATCGACGGCTATCTGGTGCCGGTCTTTGTCGCGGGCAAGCTGATGGGGTTCCGGCGGCGGCACAATGACGCGCTGCTGATGTTTTGCCTGCGCCATTATGGGCAGGATGCGGGGGGCAAGCGCACGACGATCAACTATTTTTCGACGCGGGCGAGCGCGGGGTCCTTCGAGACGCGGCTGCGCGGCTCCTCAGGACGAACGGAGATGGGGGAGGCCGCAGGTGCGGTGGCCGAGGCTTCGACGACGACGGTGCGGACGGTGATCCATGGTCCGTCGGCTTTGCCCGGGACGAACGGGGATGGGGTCGCGGCGCAGGATGCGGCGGCGGTGGCGATCGAGGGGTTTGAGGGGACGGCGCTCGACGCGCAGGCGGAGACCGAGATCGGCGCGGCGCTGCTGGCGCTGGCGGCGCGGCAGCGCGCGATGGTGGCGGCGATCGACGCGGGTGACGTGGACGCAGTGGCGATGCAGATCGACGACCCCGGGGTGCCGCTGGTCCAACTGGGCGCGCATGGCTCACCCTATTGCGGGCCGCTGCAAATGTACCCGGGGCTGATCGATGCCGACGCCGATGCCGAACCGCCGCTGCGCATCGGCGGCGAGGCGAGCTGGATGTCGGCGGGGGCCGATGTTCCCGAGGTGTACCGCGAATGGATCGCCGAGGCCGAGGCCGAAGGGCGGCCGGTGCCGGTGGTGCCGCTGACGCCGCAGGTGGATGACGGGATCGCGGCGGTGCGCAAGCCGCCGTCGTGGCGGCAGGCGCGCAAGGCGAAAGCGGCGCGGGCGGCTACGGGCTAGCGGGGCGTGATCCTCCCTGTCGCGCAGCGATGGGGAGGTGGCCGTGCGCAGCACGGACGGAGGGGCTTTGGCGCTGGCGTCGTGGCCCCTCCGTCAGCCCTGCGGGCTGCCACCTCCCCATGCCTGCGGCACAGGGAGGGTCGCCGGTCGGGCGGCGCGGATGTGGCCTAAGCCGCCGGCGGGCGTGCGGCGCGCGCCGATAAGGGCTAATGCGCGTTTACCGTCTTTTCATGCCGACCCCATAGGACAGCGTCGAAGGGACCAGTTACGGAAAGGCGCGTCATGCCCATTGGTCCCGAGATGCGACGGCTCCGCGCCGAACATGCGGCGCTGGCGACGCTGTCGCAGCTGTTGCTGGACCTGGTGCGCAAGCCCGAAGCGCCGCGTCCGACCGAGCTGGGGTCGGTGCGCGGGATGCTGCGCGACACATTGCTGCGCCACCTGAAGTGCGAGGACTGGATCCTTTATCCGCGATTGAAGGCGAGCGGCAATCCCGAGGTCGTCGCGATGGCGGGCGAATTTGTCCGCGAGATGGGGCATATCGCGCAGGATTTCGCGGCCTATGACGCCAAATGGACCGCCGAGCGGATCGCGGACGACTGGCCGGGCTTCTGCCGCGAGACCGAGGCGGTGATGCACGTGCTGGGCATGCGGATCGAGCGCGAGAATTGCGATCTTTATCCCGCCGCCGAGCAGCTCGATTTCATGTGACGCCGAACCTTCTTTTTACCGTCATCGCTGCGTCACGCCTTCGCCGCAGCGCAGCAATATCGCCTCCCTAAAGCCCCCCGCGACCACCGCGCCATTTCGGCGGCGGGATAGGGGGATTGATCGATGACCATTCAGTACAGGAACCGCCTGCTGGCGGGGGCCGCCTTGACCATGATGCTGGCCGCGGCGCCGGTGTCTGCCGCGGAAGCCGCCGTCGAGGCGGCGGTCGAAGCGGACGCGGGCGAGGGTGATGTCGCCGAAATCGTCGTGCTGGGGCAGGGGCAGGCGCGGCAGGTGCAGGAAATCGCCGCCGCCGACATCGCGCTCGAAGTTGCGGGGATCAGCCCGCTGAAGGCCATCGACAAGCTGCCGGGGGTGAATTTCCAGGCCGCCGACCCCTTCGGCGCCTATGAATGGTCGTCGCGCATCTCGATCCGCGGCTTTGCGCAGCAGCAGCTGGGCTTTACCCTCGACGGCGTGCCGCTCGGCGACATGAGCTATGGCAATCACAACGGCCTGCACATCAGCCGCGCGATCATCAGCGAAAATGTCGGCCGGGTCGAGGTCGCGCAGGGCGCGGGCTCGCTGGGCGCCGCGTCGTCGAGCAACCTTGGCGGGACGATCGAATTTTTCGCGCGCGAACCCGGAGAGGCGTTCGGCGTCGAGGCGTCGGGCACCTATGGCAGCGAGGACACCAAGCGCGCCTTCGTGCGCATCGACAGCGGCGCGATCGGCGCGAACGGCCCGCGCCTGTCGCTGAGCTATGCCTGGGCTGACGCCGACAAATGGAAGGGCGACGGCGTCCAGCGCCAGCATCAGGTCAATGCGCGGATCGTCCAGCCGGTCGGCGACGGGCAATTCTTCGGCTTCGTCAACTATTCGGACCGCGCCGAGAATGACTATCAGGATCTGAGCGCCGGGATGATCGGGCGATTGGGCTATCGCTGGGACAATTTCGCCAAGGATTGGGACACCGCGGTCCGCGTCGCCAAAATCTATCAGAACCAGGTCGCGCGCGCGGCGTTCAACGCCGGGGTCGCCAATGGCTCGCTGCCGCTGGGGGCGGTGTTCACCGCGCCCTATGCCGGGGTCGGCGAGGCGTTTCCGGCGCCCGTCGCGAGCGTCGACGACGCCTATTATGACGCATCGGGGCTGCGCAAGGACTGGCTGGCCGGGGTCGGCGTCGAAGCGCCGCTGAACGAATTTTGGACGCTGAACGCGATGGGCTATTACCATGGCAACAAGGGGCGCGGGCTGTGGTTCACCCCCTATGTGACGACGCCGGGCGGCGCGCCGATGACGATCCGCACCACCGAATATCATATCGAACGCTATGGCATCGTCGCCAGCAGCCTGTTCACGCTCGGCGACCACAAGGTCGAGCTTGGCATGTGGTACGAGGATAATGACTTCAATCAGGCGCGGCGTTTCTATGGCCTTGCCGATACCGCCGGAGCGCCGAGCCGCGGCAGCCTGAAATTCCCCAAGGACCCGCTGGCGACGCAGTGGAATTTCGATTTCAACACCCAGACGCTGCAATATCATGTGCAGGACACGCTCGATCTGGGGCGCTTCCAGATCAACAGCGGGTGGAAAGGGCTGCGCGTCACCAACCTCGCGACCCCGATCGTCCGCGGCGGGCTGGCCGCGGGACGGACCGAGGCGAAGGACTGGTTCCTGCCGCAGACGGGGCTGCTCTATCGCGTCAACGACGATAATGAGCTGTTCGCGAGCTACACCGAAAATATGCGCGCGTTCGAAAGCTCGGCGACCGGCGGGCCGTTCGCGACGACGCAGGCGGGGTTCGATGCGCTCGACCTGAAACCCGAAACCTCGACGACCTGGGAGCTGGGTTTCCGCACCAAGTCGCCGCGCTTTCAAGGCGTGATCGCGGGCTATTATGTCGATTTCAAGGACCGCATCATCGCCTTTGCCAATGGTTCGGGGATTCAGGGCAACCCGGCAATCCTGCAGAATGTCGGCGATGTGCGCTCATGGGGCGTCGAGGCGGCGGGAACCTTCCGCGTCACCCCCCAATTGTCGCTGTTCGCTTCTTACGCCTATAACGACTCCGAATATCGGGACGATGTCGTGAATGCGGCGGGAGCGATCGTCGCGGCGACCGCGGGCAAGACGGTGGTCAATTCGCCCAAGCATCTCGCCAAGGGCGAAATCACCTGGGACGATGGCAGCTTCTTTGCCCGCGTCGGCGCGAACTACACCGGCAAGCGTTATTATTCGTTCGAAAATGACGCCGAGGTCGGCGGCTTTGTGATCGTCGACGCCAGCATCGGGTACCGGCTGAACGACCGGATTTCGGTGCAGGCCAATGCGACGAACCTGTTCGACAAGGAATATGTGTCGACGATCGGGACCAACGGCTTTGCCAACCGCGGCGACAACCAGACGCTGCTCGCGGGCGCGCCGCAGCAGTTTTTCGTGACGCTGAAGGCCGGGTTCTGAGCTTTGCGAAGAGGGGGAGCGGACGGGCGCCGTCCCGGTTCCGGTTGACGGAACCAAGGGATACGCCTTTCCGTTGACGATGGTGGCGCGGTCCCGCTAGGGCCGCGCCATCATTTATTGGGAAATATGTTCATGACCGATACGCCCCCCGACCGCATGTCGACCAACCCGCGCTCGCCCCATTTCGACATGGAAGTGCTGCAGCGCGGCATCGGAATCCGCTTCAAGGGCAAGGAGCGCACCGACGTCGAGGAATATTCGATTTCCGAAGGCTGGATCCGCGTCGCGGCGGGCAAGTCGAAGGACCGTTTTGGCCAGCCGATGACGATCAAATTGTCGGGCGAGGTCGAGGCGTGGTTCGAGGATGTCGCTGGCCAGAGCGATGGCGACACGGCCAAGGAAGCCTAACTTTTATCCGTCATTGCGAGCGCAGCGAAGCAATCCAGAGGGCGCGTAAACCGCTCTGGATTGCTTCGCTGCGCTCGCAATGACGTCAATGTGAAACGGTTGTTCGGGTCTTACCCGCCGAGCGAGGCGACCACGACGTCGAGCCCGTTGCCGGGTTTCCAGTCATTTTCCGCCCACACCGGCGCCTGCAGCGCGGGCGCCTTGCCCGGGGTGCCGCCGGCATAGATGAAACCCTGCACCGGGTTGGCGCGGAGGCCAAGGTCGCCGATCGGCGCGTACCACACGCGAACCATGCTCCAGTCGCCGGCGTCGCTGACGTCGACGACGCGGACGTTGCGCTCGATCTGGCCGCGGCGGCCGTTGATCGGCGACCAATTGGCGTGGTCGATGCGGATTTCGCGGTCGCTGATGATTTTCTTGACCACCGCGACATGGCCCATCGGCATCCCGCGGGTCCCGGCGAACGCCATCACCGCGCCCTCGCGCGGTTCGTCGCCACGGGCATAATCATTGGCGGCCTGTGCCCACCAGGTCTTGGCATTGCCGCGAATGTCGATGCCCGATTCGGCGCGGGCAAAGGGAACGCACTGGAGATAGCTTTGCGCGGCGGCGGGGGTGCTGACGAGCAGGCCGGTTAGCGTCATGACGGACGCGATGGCGGCAGCCAGAAAGCGACGATAGAGCATGAAATGCGACCCCCAAGGCTTGTGTTCAAGCGTTGAAACGTCTGTGCAATGGCTTCTGCCAACCACCAACGGCATAGCGATGAGCTGCGCCTGTCATGCGGTGGACGGGGGAACCTTTTGTTAAGGCGTTCAATTCGTCGTGCGACGGGTTCGGTTGGTCGCCAACGCGGGTCCTTCCCCATCGATGGGGGAGGCGGCGAGCCCGGATGAGCCGGGGCGCAGCGGTGGGGGCGCTTGGCCTGAGGTGACGGTGCAAGGACGCACCCTCACCCCCATCCAACTCCGCCTAATCGCTTCGCAATAACGCTCCCTATCCTTCCCCCATCAAGGGGGAAGGGGGGCGGGTCAGGCGGCGGCGCTGGCCGCTGAATCGGCCGGGCGAAACAGCGCCAGCACGTCGGTCGCGGGCATCGGGCGGCCGTAATAATAGCCCTGGATGTTGCTGCACCCCATCGTGCGCAGCGTTTCGACTTCCAGCTCGGTTTCGGCGCCCTCGGCGGTCGTCGACATGCCCAGGCTGTCGGCCAGCGCGACCACGGCGCGGATGATCGCGATCGATTCGATGCTGCCCTTGGCGGCGCCGACGACGAAGCTGCGATCGACCTTGATCGTCGAAAATTGCGTCTTGCGCAGATAGCCGAGCGACGAATAGCCGGTACCGAAATCGTCGAGGCTGAGGCGGATGCCCAGCCCGATCAACTGGTCGAGCAGCTGCGCCGCGCCGCCGCCATCGCGCAGGAACACGCTTTCGGTGACTTCGATTTCGAGCCGCTGCGGCGGGAGCCCGCTCTGCGCCAGCGCCGACACGACGACCGAGGCGAAACTGGGGTCGGTGAGCTGTTCGGCCGACACGTTGATCGCGACCTTCAGGTTTGACGGCCATCGCATCGCTTCGTGGCACGCAGTGCGCAGCACCCATTCGCCGATGGGCGCGATCAGGCGGGCGTCTTCGGCCAGCGGGATGAAGCGCCCCGGCGACACATTGCCAAGCTTCTGGTTGTTCCAGCGGATCAGCGCCTCGAACCCGTTCAACGTGCCGTCGGTGGCGGTCACCACCGGCTGGTAATAGAGTTCGAATTCGCGGCGTTCGAGCGCGCCGCGCAATTCCTGTTCCATCACCCGCCGTTCTTCGGCCTGTGCGTGCAGCGACGCGACATAGGCGGCGACGACATTGCCGCCGCGGTCTTTCGACTTGTACAGCGCCAGGTCGGCGTTGCGGGTCAGCGTTTCGACCGTCGCGCCATCCTGCGGCCCGATCGCAAAGCCGATGCTGGCGCCGACGAACAATTGGTGATTGTCGACCACATAAGGCCGGCTGATCGTCGCGATCAGGCGCTTGGCGAGTTCTTCGGCGGCGTCGGCCGACGGCACATTGTGCAGCACGACCGCAAATTCGTCGCCGCCGAGGCGCCCGCAGGTCATCCCGCGCTCCATCAGCCCCTTCAGCCGCGCCGCGACCTGCGCGAGCAATTTGTCGCCGACCGGGTGACCCAGCGTATCGTTGACCGCCTTGAACCGGTCGAGGTCGATCATCAGCATCGCGCAGCGCGATTTGGCGTCGATCGCATGGTTGAGGGCGCGCGCCAGATCCTCGTTGAGGCTGAGCCGGTTGGGCAGGCCGGTGAGATTGTCGAAGCGTGCCATCTTGGCGATCTGTTCGGCGGTGGCGCGCTGTTCGGTGACGTCCGATCCGACGCCGCGGAAGCCGAGGAACTTGCCCGCTTCGTCGAGGCGCGGCGAGGCCGACAATTCCCACCAGCGCGGCGCGCCGCCGATCGTCACCGGTACGATCAGGTTCGAAAAACTTTCGCGCCGCTTCATCCGTTCAGCCATTTCGTGCAGGCTTTTGGGAAACAGCCCGGTGTCCCACGCATCGCCGGACAGCGCCTGGAGCAGCGGAACGCCCTCCAGCGCTTCGGCGCTGGCGCCCAGCGCAAAGGCGAGACGCGGCGACACATGGACCAGGCGGCGGCTGTTGTCGGTCTGCCACAGCCAGTCGGCCGACGTTTCCTCGAATTCGCGCAGCAGCAGGCTGACCGTTTCGGTCTTTTCGTGCAGCGTTTCCTCGGCGCGGCGATAGCGGATGTGGCTTTGCGCGAAACGCACGCAGAAACTGCACAGCAGGAATCCGGCGACCAGCGCGACGGCGGCCAGTTGCGGCGCCCCGGCGCGAACGAGCGCCGCAACCGCGGACAGCGTGACCGGCGCGATGAACAGGATACACGCCATCGGGACGCTGTGCGCCACGATCGCCAGCGTGACCATCATCAGCACCGCGATCGTCCACATCGACAGGACATGGTCGAGCGGCGGAGTGAGCCCGTGCAGCCAGAAGGGTGCCCCCCACAGCAGCGCCGAATAGAAGCCGTGGCGATTGCACAGCCGATATTCGGCGATCCCCGACAATTTGGGATCGCCCAGCGGCAAGCGGCGGAACTGGTTGTACGACCACAGGCTGAAAATCAGGCTGACACCCAGCCAACCGCCCGCGATCGCGATCGGAACGCTGAGGATCATGGTGAGGGCGGCGACCAGCGCCATCCCGAGCCCCATGAACAGGCGCAGCGAGCCGCGGCCGCGCAGCGGCGCCAGTTGCAACTGGCGGAGGTTGCCGATGTCCGCATCATGCGGTCCCAGCCCCAACAGGGTCCGCACGGGAATCTCTTCGGCTGGTATCTGGTCCAACGGGCTCTTCACCCGCCCTGTTTAGCGGGCGGGTGTTACCCGAAGGTAACCAGCGCGTTCATGTAACGCCTTTTTTGTCCAGCGGCGGGACAGGAATTTACGCGCAAGGTCAGGGGCTTGGATCGCCCTTGGTCCTAGGCGGCCATGGCAAAGGGCTGGATTTCCCCGGCCAGATATTGGGCGCGGGCTTTCGACCGGCTGAGCTTGCCCGAACTGGTGCGCGGCAGGGTGCGCGGCGGGATCAGCTCGATCAGGCAATTCATGCCGGTGATCGCGCGGACGCGGTCGCGAATCGTCTCGCGCAGCGCGAGCCGTTCGGCATCGTCGCTGGTCCGGCACTGGACGAGCACCGCGGGGGTTTCCTCGCCGCCCGGCGCGGTGATCGCAAAGGCCGCGATGTCGCCCGATTTGAACCCCGGCAATTGTTCGACCGCCCATTCGATGTCCTGCGGCCAGTGGTTCTTGCCGTTGATGATGATCATGTCCTTGGCGCGGCCGACGATATAGATGTAACCATCTGACAAATAGCCCATATCGCCGGTGTCGAGCCAGCCGTCGACCAGGCAGGCGGCGGTCGATTCGGGGTCGCGATAATAGCCGGTCATCAGCGACGGGCCGCTGCACCACACTTTGCCGACCGTCTGGTCGGGGAGCGCATTGCCGAGCTCGTCGCGCACCTCGATCACCATGTCACGCGCGGCGCGGCCGCAATTGACAATGGCGCGATAGCGCGTCGGACGGCCGGCGTCGCCCGCCGCGCCCGACAGTTCGGTTTCCTCGACCAGCTCGACGACAATGCCTTCGCCCGGCGGCATGATGCTGACCGCGAGCGTCGCTTCGGCGAGGCCGTAGCTCGGCAGGAAGGCGCTGGCCTTGAAACCCGCGTCGGCAAAGGCATCGACAAAGCTCTGCATTACGTCGGGGCGGATCATGTCGGCGCCATTGCCCGCGACGCGCCAGCGCGACAGGTCGAAGCGGTCGGCGACATGCGTCTGGCTCGACACGCGGCGCGCGCAGATGTCGTAACCAAAGGTCGGCGAATAGCTGAGCGTCGTGCCCTTGTTGCGGCTGATCAGGTCGAGCCAGGCGAGCGGACGGCGCGCGAAATCCTCGGTTTTCAGATAATCGACCGACACCTGGTTGGCGACGGGCGACAGCAGGCAGCCGACGAGGCCCATGTCGTGATACCAGGGCAGCCAGCTGACGCAGCGGTCGCTGTCCTGTACTTCCATGCCGTGGCTGTGCGCGGCGAGGTTGTTGAGCAGCGCGGCGTGGGTGACCGCGACGCCGTGCGGGAAGCGCGTCGAGCCGCTGCTGTACTGAAGATAGCAGGTTTCGTCCGATTTCTGCGCGGGCAGGTCGGCAACCGGGGCGGGGCTCGCGGCAAATTCGCTCCAGTCGACGGGTTTGACGCCTTCCTTTTCCGCCGCTTCGACTGCCATCGCGGCGATTTCGGGCGGGAAGAAAAGCATCGTCGGGTCGCAGCTCGTGAGCTGGACAACGAGCTGGCCGACATAGGAGTCGCGGCCGCCGAAGCTCGTCGGCAGCGGCAGCGGCACCGGCCAGGCGCCGGCATAGATGGTGCCGAAGAACAGCGCGGCGAATTCGGCGCCGGTTTCGGCGATCAGCGCGATCCGGTCGCCGGGCTTAACCCCCGCGGCGATCAGGCGATAGGCGGTCGCCAAGGCGTCGGCCTTGAGCTCGCTGTACGGATAGGGCCGGATCAGCTTCCCGCGCGGATCGTGGAAATTGAGCCCGCGGCTGCCGGTGGCGGCATAGTCGAGCGCTTCGCCAACGGTGGCGAAGTCCGAAAAGCGGCGCGGCAGGGCGCATTCGGTCGGCGTCGGCGCGAGCGCGTCCGCTTCGGTGGCAGTGAAATCGGTCATAGGGGGTGCGACATCCCGCGAAACGGGCCGCGCGGCAACAAGCATGTCATCTTTTTGAGCCATGTTACCGTGCGCGAGCCCTGTGTGGTTAGAACAATCGCCCATTTCCGGGCTTTGGCGCCCGATATGGCGGTTTTGATCGTTCTCAATCAGGCCCGACTGTGGCACAAACATGGCATATGCCCAAGCATCGCGCTCACCCCGACCGATCGAAAAGGCCGCTCGGCGCAGCGAAACTCGACGAGCTGGCACTCGCCTATGTCGCGCGATTTGCGACCAGCCGCGCCAAGCTGACGCGCTATCTCGCCAGAAAAGTGCGTGAATCCGAATGGATGGACGAAGGTGACGCCGTGGCGGCGTGCGAGGCGATCGCCGACCGGATGGAGAAATTGCGCTATCTCGACGATCGCCAATATGCGGCGATGCGCGCGGGCGCGATGGCGCGCCGCGGCTTGGGGGTGCGGCGGGTGAAGGCACAGCTCTATGTCGACGGAATCGCCGAAGCGGATAGCGGCGAAGCGATCGAGACGGCGGCGGGCGCCGCGGTGGCGGCCGCCGTGGGATTCGCGCGGCGCCGACGGTTCGGGCCGTTTGCGGTCAGCGGCAGCGACGATCCAAAGCTGCGCGAGCGCCAGATCGCCGCCTTTCTGCGCGCGGGGCACAGCATGACGATCGCCCGCCGCATCCTCGCCGTCCCGCCGGGAGACGAGATGGCGCTGGCGGCGCTGGACGATGGCGCGGCGCTTGACTAGGTCGGGCGTCATCACGGGATAAGGATTTGCCGATGCGTGCCATTTTTACCGCCCTTGCCCTCGCGCTGGCGCTGCCGATCGCGGCGTGCAGCAGCGACGCCAGCGAGGAGGCGCGCGCCGCGACGATCCCGGTGACGATCACGGCGGCGGGCACGGCGCATGTCTTCAACGTCGAAGTGGCGCGCACCGACGCCGAACAGGACCAGGGACTGATGTTCCGCACCAGCCTGCCTACTGACGGCGGCATGTTGTTCCCGTTCGAAAAGCCGCGGATCGGCAGTTTCTGGATGAGGAACACGCTGATCCCGCTCGACATGATCTTCATCCGCGCCGACGGCAGCATCGACCGCATCGCCGAAAACACGATCCCCGAATCGCTCGAACCCGTGGTCAGCGGGGGCGAAGTGTCGGCGGTGCTCGAACTCGCGGGCGGCACCGCGGCGAAGCTTGGCATCGACGAGACGGCGAAGGTGACGTGGAAGGATGAATGATCGAATACCGGCCGTAGCCCTGAGCCTGTCGAAGGGCGCTTATCAGATAAGCGCCCTTCGACAGGCTCAGGGCTACGGTTTTATCGATACCGGCAGGCGAAGCCGGTCGTTTGACGCTTGCGAAGCCAGCGTCCTTGCCTGTAAACGCCTCGCCATGAGCATCCTTGGCAAGATTTTTACCTGGTGGGACGGTGCGACCGTCGGCACGCTGCTGAACAGCTGGAAAACCGGCGAAAAGGTGGGCGAGGATAGCCTCGGCAACACCTATCATCGCGCGCGCAAGGGCGACCGCCGCTGGGTGATCTATAAGGGATCGAACGACGCGAGCCGGGTGCCGCCCGAATGGCATGGCTGGCTGCACCGCACCTATGACGAGCTGCCCGGCGATGTGCTGCCCGCGCCGCGCGCGTGGGAACAGGCGCCGAGCGTCAACCTGACCGGCAGCACCGGCGCCTATCGCCCCGCCGGGGCGCTCGAACGCGGCGGCCAGCGCGCTGCGGCGACCGGCGATTATGAGGCCTGGCGGCCCGGCGAATAATGTCGCGGCGGACGACGACCGCGCTGATCGCGCTGCTGACCGCGAGCACGCTTGCGGCCTGCGACCGGACGCCGTCGAAAGGGAATGGCAGCGCGACGGTGCAGACCGTCGCCAAATCCGAACGCGTCCCCGACGAGGTCGGCGGGATCGAAGGCGCGACCCCGATGGCCGAGCGCGTCGCCGTCGTCGGCCTGCTCAACAAGCGGAACGGGCTGGTCCGCGAGCTTGAAATGAAACCCGGCGAAGCCGCGCGGGTCGGCCGGGCGATCGTCCGGCTGCGCGCGTGCGAGCAAACCGCGCCGTGGGAGGATCCGCCGGAAACCGGCGCCTTTGTCCAGTTGACGGTGCAGGATCAGAGCGACGACAAATGGCGGCGCGTCTTTTCGGGCTGGATTTTCCGCGAGCGGCCCGACCGCAATATCATCCAGCACCCGATCTATGACGTGTTCGTCAAAAGCTGCGCGATGACATATCCCGGCGGCGAACCCGTCGCCCCCGCGGCGACGAAATCGGGCTCAGCGGCAGCGCCCAAGGCGTCGAGCGCGCCCCAGTCGCCCGCGACGAACGGCGGCGAAGGCGGCGAAACGCCCGCAGCTCCGACGCCTGCGCCCGCCGCGGCGCCATCGCCGCCCGCCAACACCGAATAGAGCCGCGCCAGATAATCCGCCTGACGGATCTCGATCGCGCCGAGACTGGCGAGGTGGGGGGTGATGAACTGGCAGTCGAGCAATTTCCACCCGCCCGCGACAAGGCGCGCGACGAGGTGCGCGAGCGCGACCTTCGACGCGTCGCGCACCCGGCTGACCATCGATTCGCCGAAAAAGGCGCGCCCGAGCGAGACGCCGTAAAGGCCGCCGACCAGCTCATCGCCCTGCCAGCATTCGACGCTGTGGGCATGACCGATCTGGAACAGCCGGTCGTAACTCGCCTTGATCACCGGGTTGATCCACGTCGTCGGCCGGTCGCTGGCGGGTTCGGCGCAGAGCGCGACCATGTCGGCAAAGGCACGGTCGGTGGTGATGCAGAAGCGATCGGCGACGATCGTTTTCTTCAGGCTGTGCGACAGGCGGAAGCCATCCAGCGGCAGGATTGCGCGCAGCCGCGGCTCGACCCAATGGACCGACGGGTCATCCGCCCCGTCGGCCATCGGGAAAATACCCTGCGCATAGGCGCTGAGCAGCAGCGCAGGGTCGATGGATTCGAAATGCTTCAGGACGCGGGCTTCACAAATTTCAGCGTCATGCGGTCCGATTCGCCGATCGCGACATATTTGGCGCGGTCGGTGTCGCCTTCGCGCAGGCTGGGCGGCAGCGTCCAGACGCCCTTTTCATAATCCTTCGTGTCTTTGGGATTGGCGTTGATTTCGCTCTTTTCAGCGAGCTTGAACCCCGCCGCCTCGGCAAAGGCGATGATCGAGCTTTCCTTCATATAGCCCGATTTTTCTTCCTTCGCGGCATCGTCGCTCTCGTTCAGGCGGTGCTCGACGACGCCCAGCGTGCCGCCGGGTTTCAGCATCGCAAAAATCTGCTTGAACGCGTTGGCGGTGTTGTCGGCGCCGCCGAAACGCCAGTTGTGGACGTTTCGGAAGGTCAGGACGACGTCGGCGCTGCCGTCGGGAACCTTGGGATTGGTGCCGGCATTGGGGAATTCGGCGAGCTTGATGCCACCATAGAGGTCGGCATTCGCACCCTGCCATTCCTTGATCCGGTTGAGCCCGCGTTCCCACGGCGCCGCGGCATAGAGCGTGCCGCCACCCGCTTTGGTGAGCGGTGCGAGGATTTCGGTGTACCAGCCGCCGCCCGGCCAAAGCTCGACGACCGTGTCGCCGGGTTTCACGCCAAAGAAGGCAAGCGTTTCGGCGGGATGGCGATGGGGGTCGCGCGCCGTGTTCGCCGCGGTGCGGGTGGGGGCGGCGACGGCGGCGGCGATGGCGGCTTCGGCCTTGTGCGCGGCATGGGGATCCGCGGCATGACCGGCGTGTTGCGCCGCAACGGGGACGGCAATCAGGGCGGCTGCACTTGCAACCAGGAACAGGGAACGCATATGGGCACCTCTCTCCAAGGGGGAAGACTCCCTGTTTGCGAAGGTGGGCGCGGTAATGCAAGGGTCGATGCTGATTGTCAGTGCCGCGGGTGCCGCGGTGGCGGTCGCCGCCGAGGTCGCGGACTGGCGGCGGCGCAACCGGCGCGACGTCGATGCGGTCGGATTTATGCCGTGGCGCGGGATTGCATTGGTGGGGGTAGCGGTCGCCTTGCTGGCGGCGGCGCTGGCGTTGAAGCCTTAGCTTTCCGTCATTGCGAGCGAAGCGAAGCAATCCAGGGCGGTTTACGCGCACTCTGGATTGCCGCGTCGCTTCGCTCCTCGCAATGACGATGGTGAGTGGCTTTTAGAGACACGCTTCCAGATACGGCTGGTCAAAGCCGTACTGGCGCGCTTTTTCCAGCGTATAGGGGCGCAGGCCCATCGCGCGATATTCGCCGACGATCTTGCCGTCCTTGTCCTCGTCGAGATATTCGAACTTGAACAATTCCTGCGTGACGATGACGTCGCCTTCCATCCCGATCACCTCGGTGACGTTGGTGACGCGGCGCGAACCGTCGCGCAGGCGCTTGATCTGGACGATCAGGTCGACCGAGTCGGCGATCTGCTTCGAAATCGCTTCCTTCGGAATCTTGATGTCGCCCATCAGCACCATGTTTTCCATACGGCCAAGGCATTCGCGCGGGCTGTTGCTGTGCAGCGTACACATCGACCCGTCGTGACCGGTGTTCATCGCGGCGAGAAGGTCGAAACACTCCGCGCCGCGAACCTCACCCATGATGATGCGGTCGGGACGCATACGCAGCGCGTTCTTCACAAGGTCACCCATGTGGATCGCGCCATTGCCCTCAAGGTTCGCGGGGCGCGTTTCGAGCGGCAGCCAGTGCGGCTGCTGCAGGCGGAGTTCGGCGGCATCTTCGATCGTTAGCACGCGTTCGCCGGGGTCGATCATTTTCGACAAAGCGTTGAGCATCGTCGTCTTGCCCGAACCCGTACCGCCCGAGATGACGATATTGAAGCGGCTGGCGCCCGCGATCTTGAGCGCGGTGCACATCTTCTGGCTCATCGCGCCCCATTGGCAGAGCATGTCGAGCGTGATCGGCTTGGCCGAGAATTTACGAATCGAGATCGCGGTACCGCGAAGCGAAAGCGGCGGCACGATCACGTTGACGCGGCTGCCGTCCTTCAAACGGGCGTCGGCGAGCGGCGTGGTCTGGTCGACGCGGCGGCCGACGAGGTTGCAGATGCGCTGCGCGATCTGGAACAGATGCTGTTCGTCGCGGAACTGGATCGGCGCGATGACCAGCTGGCCCTTGCGCTCGATATAGGTCTGATACGGTCCGTTGACCATGATGTCCGAAATATCGGGATCGGCGAGCAATTCCTCGAGCGGGCCGAAGCCGAGCAGTTCGTCGACGAGCACCTTTTCGAGCGCGAATTGCTCGCGGCGGTTCAAGGTGATGCGCAGTTCAGCGAGCACTTCGAGGATGATCGGGCGGAATTCCTCGGTCAGCTCGTCCTTGCTGAGCGTCGCCGCGGCCTCGGGATCGACGCGTTCGAGCAGGCGCGGCAGCACCTGTTCTTTGATCTTGTGGACGCTGGCTTCGAACCCTTGCGCCTTTTCGGGCTCCATCGCCTCGGCGGTCGAGCGCTGGTTCAGCCGCTCCATCGCCTCTTCTTCGGGCGACAGGTTCGATGGCATTTGCGGGATGTCGATCGCGGGCGGCGTTTCGATCGCCGGGAATTGCGCGCCGCCGGGCACGCCCGATCCACCCTGCATCGGCTTGGCCACGCCAAAGGCGGGGCGGCCAGCGGTTCCGGGTCGGCGTCCGAATGCACTCATTCGCTTTGTCCTGCTTTTTCAAATCGTCAAACTGAGGGGGCGTCGACCCCATAAGCGACCGCCCAACGCAAAAGGTGAATAAGCGGGAAACTTTGACAAATGCCTAATTGGACCGGCGTCATAGTTGTAGTGGCAGGCGGTCCGGTGCACAATTTGGCGGTCGCCAGCCGCTTTCGGGAAGATCGGGTCGGACGACGTAGAGGTAAAACGCCTGGCCGTCATATCCAGCGGGCACGTGGGTCAACAGGCGGTAACGATCAGGATAGCGCCACTCTTTCGGCGCAATTCGAGTGATCAGATAGAGCCTGCCATGCGCTTTCGATTGGCGGTCGATCGCCAGTTCCAGCGTGGCGACATCGCGTACCGCCGGCATGTGGTTCCATCGGATAAAGTCCTGGCTGCAAGAACGGTCTGCCTCAAAAAAGCGCATGCCTTGCATCGCTGCGATGCCCTGTGCATGCGAATTGGGGAAGGCCATCCACGCTTTGTCGGACAGCCCATTGTTCTCGATATAGGCGGCGGCGCGATCCGCTGTGTCGAATGGCGTTACGAGCAGGTTATAGGTCGCCGCAAACAAGCCGCAGGCAGCTGAAACCGCGATCCATAGCCGAAACGGCGCATTAGGCGGTGTTCCAGACGCGTTGGCTCGAACGAGAAGCAAAATCAACAGCCAAGCCATCAACGACAGATGCCTGATCGCAAGCGGATAGACAAAAATGCTAAACAACCAGGTCAGCAGGACGAAACCACCGAAGAGCAGTAGAGCGAACCGATCGCGGGCGAGCATTTTGCAAGCGAAGACCAGGAATATCGGCCCGATCAAAACCGCGATTGCGGGCGGCAGAGGGTTGTTCCAAGTCGGTACGCCATCCAACACGGGGAAAGGCACCAGCAGAACCGACAGCCGCACCGCCCACACAAGAGTTTCGAGGAGCGGGCCGTCCAGTTCCTGAGACGAGACAATGTCAGGGGCAGGGCGAACGGTCCAGGCCGCGATCAGGCTGCATGCCAGCCACAGCGCAACTCCAGGCTTCCAAAGCCGTCGCTCTTGCCACTGCACCGCGATAACGATGATCGACAGAACGCCGAACAAAAAATCTACCAACGGCATCAAAGCAACGATTGGCCATATCCAGCGCCGATCCCGATAAAGCCAAGCGAGCGTCAACAGCAAGACGCCAAGCGATAGGCTACGCGAGAGCGTCCCAAAGTCGAAGAGGACCAGGAATCCGCAGCCCAACAAAAGGCGGTCGATCCTTGGTAGTTGCAAGCGCAACAGAACGAGAGCCTGCAAGGCGAGGGCGATCGGCAACTGCGCTGTCGCCAGCACCGCCCGCGCAGGGACAATGGCAGCGATGCCTTGCAAATAGAAATACCAGAGCGGGGGGTGCCCCTCGTACCTTAGATTCTCTAGCAGCGAAGCCAAGTCGGGCGACTGAAGCGATATTTGGAGCGCCTGCCATTCGTCGATCCACGGCTGATGGTTCAGCACCAACAACGCCTGCAACGCCATGATTGCGCTCACCGCACCTATCCAGAGGGGATTTCGCTTCAACACGGTCGTCAGGAACAGCGGTCTGCGAGCCGGTGGTAGCGTTCGATCATATTGCTCTTTCGCCCTCGTTCGCATTGATTTTGAGAAAATCGGGTAACGAGCGCCCGACATATTCTCAACCCAAACGGGACAGAAGGCCGAAAGTTTGACCGTTTGGACAATTATGTCCGAAGTCGTTTCGGTTCTGTCTTCCGACGCCGATTGTCTTCCGGACATTTTGTTCGAGAGATCGGAACTATCTGCACGGTGATCAACGATCGGCACGTCCTATTCGGAAATTCAAGTCGATGGCCAAGGCTTGGCAAAGGCGGTAGCTCGGTGGGGCGCGGCCCAGCTAGCTAAGTCTCGATCAACAGAGGCCGTTGGTTGTCTCGGTTGCTCCGCAATGCGATCGGCGACGCATCGGCCCGGCACTTCGCCTCGCGATATAAACAGCAACGACGATCAGGCGCGACTCGATAGCCTCAGCAAAGCCGCCTCCGACGTCGATCGCCTCGGGCGCTGCGCGTTGGGCGCTGCCGAGAGTCAGCGGGGTGTTGCGCAGCGTTGCTTTGAACGTGGCATGGCTTCGAGCGCCGAAAAATTGCCCTCGCTGCCGGAAATGGAGATGATGATTGCCGACATGCCGCGAGCGGTGGTCATATCTTCGAGCAGGCCAAAGTCGAGCATCTCGATGATAAACAAATGCTAATGAATTCCGGTTAACTTCGATCTCCGGACCACCGATTTAGGAACAGGTTGGCAATGGGGACCATGCGCTGATGCCATCACTCGTCATTCGTCGACCGGACGCCAAGCTGTATCGCCGCTGCCTTGATGGCATTTCAAGGGGTGAAGTCCCCGTCGCGGTGTTTGCGGCTGCGATGGTCCTGGCAGCGATCGCACAACTGCTGTCGGGCCTCGCGATGCCGTTGTCGATGGACGAGGGATTCAGCGCGGTGATCGCCGTGCAGCCTGATCCGGGGTCGCTCATCCGCTGGTGCCTCGCCGAGTTGAGCGGGCCCGTTTACTATATCATGCTGTGGTTATGGGAAAAGATTGCGGGCGACGGCAATGTTGCGCTTCGTCTGCCCGGACTTCTCTTCGGGCTGGCGGTTCCATGGCTCTTGTGGGCGAAGGGGCCAGGCGATCGTACGACACGCGCATTGTGGGCGACGTTCGTTGGGCTGTGGGCGCCGATTTTGGCCGTTGGGACAGAGGTGCGTCCTTATTCGCTGATCCTGTTCCTCGCCTCGGCGCAGGCGATCGCCTTTCATCGGCTGATTGAAAAGCCTGATACGCACCGGGCGACGCTGTGGACCGGCATAGCGGCTTTGGCAGTCCTTACGCATTATCACGCCGCGGTGATTTCCGGGATACAGGGTCTGATGTTTCTCGGTATCTGGCGCATGCGAGCTGTCCGCTGTTGGCCAGCGGTACTACCGCTGGTACCGATGGCAGCGTGGATGGCTTGGCACCTGCCACTGGTTCTGACGTTCGGCGGTGCGGGCGGTTGGTACTTGCCGCTCGGCGCCGGCGATCTGATCTACATCCCCATATTGTTCTTTGGCGATATGATGCTGGGGGTGCTGCTGACTGCGGCGATGGCGACAACGCTGTACGCCCGGGTGCGCGATGGACAGAAGGCGAGACTTCGTTTCGACGCGTCCACTGCCGATTGGGCGCTTGCGACCAGCGGTGTCGGTGCCTTTGCCGCTGTGCTGATCGCGGGCTTCCTCTGGCCTAGCTTTGTTTCGCGCTACCTGATCGCCTATGCGCCGGCCATGTTGTTCATCGTTCCGCTCTGGCTGCGCGGGGTGTCGCGCTCACTTCCTGCCGCCCCAACACTGGCAGTCTTGGCGGCGTTAGCGACGGCGGCGGTGCCGACCGCCCATCGGTTTGCTTATCCTGAGGCGACGGTGCGGTATAGTTTTGGCATTGAACGCCCGTCACACTGGATCGCGCAACAGGGCGACACGCGGCGATTGGTTTTTTTCTGGGACAATCCGATCGTGGCGCTCACTGATCCTGTCCGCATGGCAGAGGTCGGTGGCTATTTTCTCAAGCGCGAAGGGCGGCTGCCGGAAGAGATCGTGTTGCCGCGCTACCAACCGGGCGAGGATCCCAATCCGGCTGTCAAGCGGTTGGTTGGCGGCGATAGTGCTGTGCTGTGGATTTATGATGCGGCGGTGCCGGGTGTTATGTCGGCCCGCTTTGCACCCCGCCTACGTCAGGAAACCGAACGCTGGAAATGCAAAGATTTTGGCCGCGGCCATGTAATTGTTCTTGCGTGCGTGCCGCGGCGCTGAGCAAGCGGCGCGGCAGTGGTTCGTAGCCGCGGACTCGGTTTAAGCGACCTTTTCGGCCAGCACGGTCAGCCCGGCTTCGTTAACCTCGGCAAAGCCGCCTTCGACCTCGATCACCTCGGGCGCGGCGCCCGCGGTGGCGTAGATCGTCAGCGGGCCGTTGCGCAGCGTCGCCATGAAGGGTGCGTGGCCTTCGAGCACCGAAAAATCGCCCTCGGTCCCCGGCACGGTGACCATATGGACGTCGGCGGTCCGCTCGAGGCGGGCGGGGGTGACGAGTTCGAACTTCAGAGCCATGTCTTCATTCCTAAAGCCCCTCCCCTTCAGGGGAGGGGTTGGGGTGGGGGCCATCGGCCTAGCACGGACCTCGCGGCCCACCCCGTTGCGACTAGCGGGCAAGCCCGCAAGTCTCACTGCCCCTCCCCTGAAGGGGAGGGGGTATAAGATTACGCGTCTTCGGCGAGCTTCGCGGCCTTGGCGACCGCTTCGTCGATGCCGCCGACCATGTAGAAGGCCGCTTCGGGCAGATGGTCGTACTCGCCGTCGACGACGGCCTTGAACGACTTCACCGTGTCTTCGATCGCGACGAACTTGCCGGGGATGCCGGTGAAGACTTCGGCGACGTGGAAGGGCTGCGACAGGAAGCGCTGGATCTTGCGCGCGCGGGCGACGACCAGCTTATCTTCTTCCGACAGCTCGTCCATGCCGAGGATCGCGATGATGTCCTGCAGCGACTTGTACTTCTGCAGCGTTTCCTGAACGCGGCGGGCGGTTTCGTAATGCTCCTGGCCGACGGTCGCGGCGGTGAGCACGCGCGAGGTCGAGTCGAGCGGGTCGACCGCGGGATAGATGCCGAGTTCCGAAATCGCACGGCTGAGCGTCGTCGTCGCGTCCAGGTGGGCGAACGAGGTAGCGGGAGCCGGGTCGGTAAGGTCATCCGCGGGAACGTAAATGGCCTGCACCGAGGTGATCGAGCCCTTGGTGGTCGAGGTGATGCGTTCCTGCAGCGCGCCCATGTCGGTCGACAGCGTCGGCTGGTAACCCACCGCCGAAGGAATACGGCCGAGCAGCGCCGACACTTCGGAACCCGCCTGCGTGAAGCGGAAGATGTTGTCGACGAAGAACAGAACGTCCTGGCCTTCCTGATCGCGGAAATATTCGGCCATCGTCAGGCCCGAGAGCGCGACGCGGGCGCGGGCGCCCGGGGGTTCGTTCATCTGGCCGAACACCAGCGCCACCTTCGACCCGTCGGGGGTCGGGTTGCCGTCGGCGTCCTTGGCGATAACGCCGGCGTCGAGGAATTCGTGATAGAGGTCGTTGCCTTCGCGGGTGCGTTCACCGACGCCCGCGAACACGCTGACGCCGCCGTGGCCCTTGGCGATGTTGTTGATCAGTTCCTGAATGAGCACGGTCTTGCCGACGCCGGCGCCGCCGAACAGGCCGATCTTGCCGCCCTTGGCGTAGGGGGCGATCAAATCGATGACCTTGATGCCGGTGACAAGGATCGCGGCTTCGGTCGACTGGTCGACGAATTCGGGAGCCTTGGCGTGGATCGGCGCCGACATGCCGGCGTTCACCGGGCCGCGTTCGTCGATCGGGTCGCCGATGACGTTGAGGATGCGGCCGAGCGTCTGCGGGCCGACGGGAACCGAGATCTGCGCGCCGGTGTCGACAACGGGCTGGCCGCGGGTCAGGCCGTCGGTCGCGTCCATCGCGATGGTGCGGACGGTGTTTTCGCCGAGGTGCTGCGCGACTTCGAGGACGAGGCGGTTGCCGTTGTTGTCGGTTTCGAGCGCGTTCAAAATCGCGGGCAGCTCACCCGTGAACTGGACGTCGACGACGGCGCCGATGACCTGCGCGACGCGGCCGGTTGCGGTGCCGGTGGCGGCAGCCTTCGGAGCGGCGGCCTTCTTCGGCGCGGCAGCCTTGGGCGCGGCGGCCTTCTTGGCGGGAGCCTTCTTTTCAGCGGGAGCGGTAGCCATTACGTTCTTCCTTGCTTGGATAGCTTACAGCGCTTCGGCGCCGGCAATGATTTCGATAAGTTCGGTGGTGATCGCCGCCTGACGCGTGCGGTTGTAAACGATGGTCAGCTTGTTGATCAGGTCACCCGCGTTGCGCGTCGCATTGTCCATCGCGGTCATTGACGCGCCCTGTTCGGACGCAGCGTTTTCAAGGAGCCCCTTGAAGATCTGGATGGTGACGTTGCGCGGGAGCAGGTCGGCGAGGATTGCTTCCTCGTCGGGTTCGTACTCGACGGCGGCGCCGCTCGACGCCGGGACGTCGGCGGGCGGCGGGACCGGGATCATCTGCTGACCGGTCGCGATCTGGAGCAGCGCCGAGCGGAACTTCGAATAGAAGAGATGCGCGACGTCGAAGGCGCCGGCTTCGTAAAGCTCCATCACCTTCGCCGAGATGTCGCTCGCCTGTTCGAAGCCGATGTCGCGGATGCCGGTCGTTTCATACTGCTCGATGATCTGGCCCGGGAACAGGCGCGCAATCACCGGGCGGCCCTTGCGGCCGACGAGGTAGAAGATAACCTTCTTGCCCTCGGCCTGCAACTCGAGCGCCTTGTCGCGCGCGGCCTTGACGATGTTCGAGTTGAACGCGCCGGCAAGACCGCGGTCGCTGTTGAGCACGACGAGCAGGTGCGTGTCGCTCTTGCCGGTGCCGGCGAGCAGCTTCGGCGCCGAATCCGACGCGCCGACCTTCGACGCGAGGCTGGCGACGACGCCTTCGAGCCGCTCGGCGTAAGGACGCGCGGCTTCGGCGGCGGCCTGCGCTTTACGCAGCTTCGCGGCGGCGACCATCTTCTTGGCCTTGGTGATCTTCTGGGTCGATTTGACCGAGACGATGCGCCCTTTGAGTTCCTTAAGCGATGCCATTACGGCCCCTCTTGTTCGTCAGCCCGGCGTGACTGGCCGGGCTCACGGTAACTTGGCTTACGCGAAAATCTTGGCGAAGGCGTCGAGCGCCGCGACAAGGCCTTTCTTGGCGTCGTCGCCAAGGTCCTTGGTGTCGCGGATTGCCTTCAGCACATCGGCATGGTCGCTGCGCAGATAGGCGAGCATCGCCTGTTCGTAGCGCGACACGTCGGTCGTCGCGACATTGTCGAGATAGCCGTTGGTGCCGGCGAAGATCGACGCGGTCTGCTCTTCGAACGGCATCGGCTGGAACTGCGGCTGCTTCAAGAGCTGCGTCAGGCGCGCGCCGCGGTTGAGCAGCTTCTGCGTCGAGGCGTCAAGGTCCGAACCGAACTGCGCAAAGGCTTCCATTTCGCGATATTGCGCGAGCTCGAGCTTGATCGAGCCCGACACCTTCTTCATTGCCTTGGTCTGCGCGGCCGAGCCGACGCGGCTCACCGACAGACCGACGTTGATCGCGGGGCGGATACCGGCGTTGAACAGGTTGGTTTCGAGGAAGATCTGGCCGTCGGTGATCGAAATCACGTTGGTCGGGATGTACGCCGAAACGTCGCCCGCCTGCGTTTCGATGATCGGCAGCGCGGTGAGCGAACCCGCGCCATTGTCGCTGTTCATCTTCGCAGCGCGCTCGAGCAGGCGGCTGTGGAGATAGAAAACGTCGCCCGGATAGGCTTCGCGGCCCGGCGGGCGGCGGAGCAGCAGCGACATCTGGCGATAGGCGACGGCCTGCTTCGACAGATCGTCATAGACGATCACGGCGTGCATGCCGTTGTCGCGGAAGAACTCGCCCATCGTGCAGCCGGTGTAGGGGGCGAGGAACTGGAGCGGAGCGGGTTCCGACGCGGTCGCGGCGACGACGATCGAATATTCCATCGCGCCATTTTCTTCGAGCTGACGCACGATCTGCGCAACGGTCGAGCGCTTCTGACCGACGGCGACGTAGATGCAATAGAGCTTCTTCGACTCATCGTCGCCGGCGTTGGCCTGCTTCTGGTTGATGAAGGTGTCGATCGCGACGGCGGTCTTGCCGGTCTGACGGTCGCCGATGATCAGTTCGCGCTGGCCGCGGCCGACGGGGACGAGGGCGTCCAATGCCTTGAGGCCGGTCTGGACGGGTTCGTGGACCGAGGTGCGCGGGATGATGCCCGGCGCCTTCACTTCGACGCGCATGCGCTTGTCGGCCTTGATCGGGCCCTTGCCGTCGATCGGATTGCCGAGGCCATCGACGACGCGGCCGAGCAGGCCTTTGCCGACGGGGACGTCGACGATCGTGCCGGTGCGCTTGACCTGGTCGCCTTCCTTGATCTCGGCGTCCGAGCCGAAGATCACGATACCGACATTGTCGGCTTCGAGGTTCAGGGCCATGCCCTGCACGCCATTGGCGAATTCGACCATTTCACCGGCCTGGACATTGTCGAGGCCGTGGACGCGGGCGATGCCGTCGCCGACCGACAGCACCTGACCGATTTCGCTGACCGTTGCGTCGGTGCCGAAATTGGCGATCTGGTCCTTGATGACCTTGCTGATTTCAGCGGCGCGGATTTCCATGGTTTAGCCTTTCATCGCCTGTGCGAAGCTATTGAGACGGGTACGGATGCTGCCGTCGATCAGCTGGCTGCCCAGCTGGACGACGAGACCGCCAAGGATGGCGGGGTCGACGGTCGTCGCGACGGAAACGTCGCGGCCGACACGGGATTTGAGGTTCGCGGTCAGCGCCTTGAGCTGTTCGGCGGTGAGCGGGTGCGCGCTGGTGACCTTGGCGGTCACTTCGCCGCGGTGGTCGGCGACGATCGCGTCGAAGGCGTCGATCATCTTGGGCAGATCGGCAAGGCGGCGGTTCTCGGCGAGTACGCCCAGGAATTTGGCGGTCAGCGAATCGAGCTTCATCGCCTTGGCAACGGCACCGATCGCGCTGGCGGCGTCGCCGCGACCGACGACCGGGCTGGCGATCAGCGCCGACAGGTCGGCCGATTCGGCAAGCCCGCTGCGCAGCGCTGCGAGGCTCTTGGCGACCGTGTCGATCACGTTCGATTCGCGGGCCAGATCGAACAAAGCGACTGCATAACGGCCCGCGAGGCCCGCCGTGATGTTGCCCTGAATGCCGCCGGAATTCTCCACGCGTGAAAGTCCTTTGTTGCTATCCCGTGGGGGATGGGTCGCGCCGTATATGGGGAGATTCGTCGAATGTCCCCTACGCGAAGTCGCGGCGCGCCTAGCAACGATTTTGCTGCAATGCAAGGTGGGGTTGGGACGAATCCCGCGCGGTCCCCAATCCCGTTTACCCTGAGCTTGTCGAAGGGTTGTTCTTTCTCAAAAAGGTCGGAAAAGAAGAGCGGTGCTTCGACAACCCCGGATCGGGTCCGGGGCCGAACAGCCGAGAGGAAAAATCATGGGCGAGATGATCCGGATGACGATGGACGATGGCGCCGAAATCGCCGTCTATCACACGCAGCCGGAAGGTGAGCGGCGCGGCGGGCTTGTCCTCATCCAAGAAATTTTCGGGGTCACCGATCATATCCGCGAGCTTTGCGACGAATATGCCGCCGATGGCTATGAGGTGCTGGCGCCCGCGCTGTTCGACCGCGAGCATCCGGGATTCGAGAGCGACTATTCGGGGCCGCAGTTCGAACGCGCGGTGCAGCTGGCGCGCGAGTTGCACCCGTTCGAACAGAGCCTGAAGGATGCGCAGACGTGCATCGACGCGCTGAAGGGCCGCGGTCCCGTCTTTATCACGGGCTATTGCTACGGCGGCTCGGTCGCGTGGCGGATGGCTCAGATCAGCCCCGACCTGGCCGCGGCGTCGGCCTATTATGGCAGCCTGGTCCCCACCCAGTTCGCCGATCAGGCGCCGGGATGCGCGACAATCGCCCATTTCGGCCGCTATGACGCGGGCATCCCGATGGAGGGGGTCGAGGCGCTGATCGCGAAGGATCATCCGACCGCGCAGATCTTTGTCTATGACGCGAACCACGGCTTCAACAGCGACCGCCGCAAGGATTATCACGAGGCGTCGAGCGAGCTCGCGCGTGAACGGACGCTCATGCTGTTCAAGGCGTGCGGCGGGTGAGGATATTGGTCCAGCTTCTGCTGGGACTGTTCGTCTTTGCGCTCGTTGCCGCCGCGCTGCTCTATACGCAGCAGCGACGGATGATTTTTCCCGCGCCGCAGGATTATCCGCGCGCCGCGCTGCCCGGTTTCCAGCTCGTCCATACGGAGACGGAGGATGCGCTGCGGCTGATGGCCTTTTATCGCCCCGCGGCGCCGGGCAAGAAGACGATCCTATTTTTCCATGGCAATGGCGACAATATGCTGGGCGCGATCGAGGCGACGCGCGGGCCGGGGGCGGCGGGGTACGGCCTGATGCTCGTTGAATATCGGGGCTATGGCGGCAATCCGGGGTCGCCCGGCGAGGCGGGCTTCTATCGCGACGGCGTGGCGGCGATCGACTGGCTCGGCGCGGCGGGGGTAGCGCCGAGCGATGTCGTCGTCGTCGGCAATTCGATCGGGTCGGGGCCGGCGACCGAAATCGCGCGGCATCACGAGGTCGCGGCGCTGATCCTTGTGTCGGGCTTTTCGGACCTGCCGTCGGTGGTGCGACGGCAGGTGCCGTTCGTCCCGCGCTGGCTGGTGCGCGACCGGTTCGACAATGGCGCGAAGCTTGCGCGCGTGAAGGCGCCCGTTTTCCTGATGCACGGCGCTGCCGACACGCTGGTGACGCCCGACAATCTCGACCGGCTGGTGCAGGCGCGGCGCGATGCGACGGTCGCGCGCCTCGCGGGGATCGGCCACGAGCTCGCCTATACCGCGCCCGCGCAGGCGCTGCTCACCAAGTGGGTGGGCGGGCTGCGCTGAGGCTCAGCCGCCGGGCGCGGGCTTCGCCGCCGCGCCGCTCGCGGGCTGGCAGCGATAGACGAGCCGCTCGTTGGGGCTCGCGGGCAGCGCGCTGCGGATCGCGTCCTGCTGCGCCGCGAGACCCGCGAGCTCGTCGGGGTTTGCGGTGCAGCTTTTGAGCGCGACGCCAGCGCGCGTTTCGCGCGCCTTCGTCATCGTCTCGGCGTCGAGCAGATAGCGTTCGACGCGATAGTCGCGTCCCGCCGCGTCGATCGACGCGACGGTCACCGTCGGCTCGTCATTGGGAACGAGAATGCGTTGCCAGCGGTCGTCGGAACCGCGCGTATATTGGGTGCGGCCGTTGACGCAGCCATCCTTGCCGATGCTGATCGGCACATCGGTCGTCGCCGACACGGTGATGCGGCTGCGATCGGGGCGGATCGTGCAGAGGAAATTGCCCGCGGCAAGTTTTGGCTCGGCGGCGGTCGGCGCCGGGGCGCTGTCGGCGGCGATCTCGGCGCGCGCGTCGGGGCGGGTGACGAACAGCACCGCCGCGCCGATCATCAGCGCCGCGCCCGCCCCGCCGGCGATCTTGGCGTTGCGCATATTTTGCTGGCTGTAAAAGAGCAGCCCGGCGCCCGCGGCGAGCGCGCCGATCACGAAGAACACGCCCGCGAGCGCGATGCGGTTCTCGCGCGCCGCCAGCGCTTCCTCTTCGGCGCGCGCCTGTTTGAGGTTGCGGTCGAGCTCTGCCGCGGCGTTTTTCGCGGCGTTCGCTTCGGCGCTCGCGCGCGCTTCGGCGTCCATCGCGGCGCGATCGCGCGCGTCGGCCTCGGCCAGCGACAGGCAGGGGGTGCCGACGCTGGCATATTGCTGGTTTGCATCGGCCAGGAACCGGGTGAGTTCGCGCGCCGAAATCGCAAAGGCAAAGGGCGAATCGCCATCGTCGGCGCGCGTGATCGCGGTGTTGATCCCGGCGATGCGGCCGCACGCATCGACGAGCGGCCCGCCCGAATTGCCGCGCGAAATCTTGGCGGTGTGGATCTGCATCGCGACGCCGTCGACGCTTTGCGTGTTCGACAGATTGCCCTCGCTGCGCGTCGGGGTGCGCGGGGTGATATAGTCGTTGGCGCTGCGCGCGGTCGCGAGGTCGACATTGCCCGGATAGCCCAGCGCGACCACATCGGCGCCCGATTCGAGCGGGCCGGTGTAAACCGCGGCGGCGGGCAGCCGCGCCTCGGTAATTTCGAGCAGCGCCAGGTCGCGCGCCTTGTCGATCGCGATCAGCTTTGCCGCAAAGCTCTTTTGCCCCTCCGACGGGACGACGCCGAGCGCGACATTGTTCGGATATTGCACCGCCGATTCGACGACATGCGCGTTGGTGACGATCCGCGTCGGCGAGATCGCGATCCCGCTGCCATGGCCAAAACCGACCACTTCGCCGTCGACCATCGCCACCGTGACGACGCGCACGACGCTGCGCGACGCGGCGCTGATATCGTCGGCGGCGCGCGCGGGCAGGGTCAGGGCGAACAGGGCGAGCAGCAGCGCGAGGAGGCGGGTCATGGCGCGCACCCTAGCCGCGCCAACTTTGAACGCAAGCATCGGGACGCACCGGGCGGCGCAGGGTGGCAAGACGGCCGCAACCGAAGTGAAAGGAAAGATCCGATGACCTATATGATCGAAGGGCTCGCCCCCGACCGTTTTGCCCCCTTGTTCGCGATGGACGATGCGGGGCTGGCCGCGATCAACGCGCGCCGCGTTACCGCCACCGCCGATATGGGATTTCCCTGTCGGATCAGCCTGGAGGATGCGCGCGCCGGGGAGGAGCTCATCCTGCTCCACCATGTCAGCCACGACGTCGAAACGCCGTATCGCAGCGCTTATGCGATCTATGTGCGGCCGGGGGTCGACGCGGCCCGCTATCGCGACGAACTGCCGCCAGTATTTGCCGGGCGGCCGATCGCGCTGCGCGCCTTCGATGCCGCGGGCATGCTGCAAACCGCAAGGCTCGCGGCGCCGGGTGAGGCGGATGGTGCGATCCGCGACCTGTTCGCCGATGCCGGCATCGCCTATATCGACGCGCACAACGCCGCGCATGGCTGTTTCGCGGCGCGGATCGAAAGGGATGGGGTATGAGCGCCGCCGACACCATGACCGACGATGCGCGCTGGGCGGCGGTGCTCCGCCGCGACCGCGCGCTCGACGGGCGCTTCGTCACCGGTGTGCTGACCACGGGCATCTATTGTCGTCCAAGCTGCGCGGCGCGGCATCCCTTGCGCGAAAATGTCCGCTTTTTCGCCGACGGCGCAGCGGCGCGTGCGACCGGGCTGCGCCCCTGCAAGCGCTGCCTGCCCGACGATGTCGCGCGCGACGAGGGTGCGGTGCTCGCGGCGATCCAGGCGATCAAGGCGAGCGAGGAGCCGCTCGCGCTCGCCGACCTTGCCGCGCGCACGGGCTATTCGCCGACGCATTTCCAGCGCGTCTTCACCCGCCACACCGGCCTGTCGCCCGCTGCCTATGCCCGCGCCCTGCGCGACGAGCGCGCGCGGCAGGCGCTGAGCGAGGGCGGGCGGGTCACCGACGCGATTTATGACGCGGGCTTTTCGGGGCCGTCGCGATTCTATGACAATATGGAAGGACGCATGGGCATGACGGCTTCGGCATGGGTGAATGGCGGCAGGGGCGTGACGATACACTGGGCGGTGGTGGCGACCAGCCTGGGCGACATGCTCGTCGCGGCGACCGACAAGGGGGTGTGCCGCCTGTCGTTCGCCGAGGGGCGCGAGGCGCTCGAGGAGCGCTTTCCTGCCGCCGACCTGGTCGAGGGCGGTACCGAATTCGCTGCGCTGCTGAAACAGGTGGTCGCCGCGGTCGAAGCCCCTACCGACGGTTTCGACCATATCCCGATCGACGTCAAAGGCACCGCCTTTCAGGAAGCGGTGTGGCGCGAGCTGCGCCGGATCCCGGCGGGCGAGACGCGCAGCTACGCCGACATTGCCGCCGCGGTCGGCAAGCCCAAGGCGGTGCGCGCCGCGGGCAGCGCCAATGGCGCGAACAATGTTGCGGTACTGATCCCGTGCCACCGGGTGGTGCGCAGCGACGGGACGCTCGGCGGCTACGCCTATGGCCTGCCGATCAAGGAAGAATTGCTCAAGCGGGAGAGTTTTTGATGTCGGATAAAATTGCTGAATTTCGCGCGCTGCACGTTCCGGGCGACCCGCTGATCCTGGTCAACATCTGGGATGCGGGCAGCGCGAAGGCGGTCGCTGCCTCGGGCGCGAAGGCGATTGCGACGGGCAGCTTCGGCGTTGCGGGCGCGCAGGGGCGCGCCGACGGCGAGGATTTCCCGATCGAGGATGTGTTCGAAAATCTCGCGCGCATATTGTCGGTAACCGACCTGCCGGTCACGATCGACATGGAATCGGGCTATGGCGCCGATCCGGCGGCGGTCGGGGTCTCGGTCGGCCGGGCGCGCGATGCCGGGGCGGCGGGGATCAATATGGAGGACCGGCTGCCCGGCCAAACCGCGCTATTGCCGGTTGCTGAAGCGGTGGCGCGGTACCGCGCCGCAGCCGACACCGGCATTTTCGTCAACGCGCGCTGCGACACCTTCCGGGGTGCCGACATTGCGAAGGATGGCGATGCGCTGGTCGCCGCAACGCTTGAACGCGCGCGCGCCTATGCCGATGCGGGCGCGGGGTCGCTGTTTGTGCCTTTCCTGCTCGATCCCAAATGCATCGGCGCGATCTGCGACGCCTCGCCGCTGCCGGTGAATATATTGCGCGGCAAAGGCGGGCCGACGCACAAGGAGCTCGCAAGCCTCGGCGTCGCGCGGATCAGCCACGGGCACCAGCCATGGGCGGCGGCGATGGCGTGGCTGACCGGGCAGGCGGCGCAGGTACTGGGCGGCGCCGAACCCGACTATTGAAGGGAGTCAGCCCTCGCCGTCGTCGTCTTCCGCTTCGGGTGCGGCGGCGGCGCCGCGATCGCGCATCGTTTCGATCCGCTTCAGCAGTGCGTCGCCGCGGCCATTGTCGTGCGGATCGAACGCGACGGTCTTGGCGAGGTTGATCGCGGGTTCGAAGCGCCCCAGATGCGCCAGCGAGACGGCGTAGGCGCTGCGAAGATTGAGGTTTTCAGGCGTCAGCGCAAAGGCGCGCTCCAGCCCCTTGATCGCCATGTCGCTCGGCCGCGTCCGTTCGGTCAGAAAGCTCTGAAAATAGGCGTGGAGCGGGATCGGGTCGTTGGGGTCGGCGCGGTTCGCGATCTGGATCGGTCGCCGCGCGGCTTTCCACGCGGCGGGATCGGTTTCGCCCTTTTGGCGTAGCTGGTGGAGCTGGAGCTGCCCCAGCAGGACGTTGCCGCGCACATGCTCGGGCTTGGCTGCCAGCAGCTTGTCCAGCGCGGCGCGCATCGCCGTCAGGTCGCGGGTGGCGGGCGCAATATCCCATTCGGCGGCGGCCAGTTCATACTGGAGATCGGGGTTCGCCGGCAGTTTTGCGGCGAGCGCCCGCAAATCGTCGCGGACCTTGGTCAGGCGGGCCTGATCGGCGCGCGCATTCATCCGTTCGATGCGCAACATCATCACCGCATCCTCGTCCGCCGACAGCGGGGTGATCTTGATCGCGGTCGATACCGGCACGGGATCGCGCGTCGTGCGATAGGACAGCCGCCCCTCGACATAGCGGTTGAGATCCTTGTCGAGCTGCGCGAGGTCGCCGAAGGCGTCGATCGCCGCCTTGCGCGGTTCGGTCCCGGCGTTGATCGCGTTGGTGTAGGCGTTGATCTGGTTCGCGCGCGCCGGGTCGTGGAACAGCATGTGGGTGAGCAGCCACGACCGGCCATAATAGACGTCGGTCTGGCCGCGGCTGCGCATCGCGCTGGGTGGTTCGAACAGGACGCGCTCGGCGGGCATCTTGGGCAGCATCAACAGGCCATAGCCGCGGCGATGGGCAGGCTGGCCGACCATCGCCCGCCCCTCTTTGTCGAAATCGACCGTCGAATAATATTCGGCAAAGCCCTCGATGAACCAGCCGGGAAAGGCGACGCGCAAATGCCGTTTCATGAAATGATGGCTATATTCGTGGAACAGCACCTGCTGCGCCGGCGACGTGCCGGGCAGGGTGCCGTCGTTCTGCCGGTGCGACAGGGCAAAGCTGCCATCGCGGTCCTGCCGGTAGAAACCCGAAACGGGGGCGCTGCGCGATCCGGTCGCGAGCCGGGCGACATCGTCGCGGCCGGGCAGCAGATAGATGGGCAGGCGGCTTTCCTCGCCCTTTGCCGCGACGTTGAACACGACGCGCAGCGTGGTGTCGAAGCGCTGCAGATTGGCGGCGAATTCGCGCAGCTGCTTTTCGTTGCTCTCGCTGTAGATGATGAAGCTCTCGGTATCGGCGCGCAGCCACTTGGCGTGCGCCGGGGTGGCGATGACGGCCAAAATGACCGCGACCATCGTCACGCGAATCCTGATCATGCTGCTGCTCCCGACTGGCATCCGCGGCGGTGCTGCCAGTCGCGGCGACGGCTGTAAAGTCCTCTATGTGCTCGCAAATTCAGCGCCGGTCTTTGCCGTCGCGGGCATCCTTCATCTTCTTGTAGATCTCGGCCATCTTGGTGCGCGCTTCGTCCAGATTTTTGGCGTCGATCGCGGCGATGACGGCCTGCAACGGATTTTCTTCGTCGCTGCTGTGCGACCCGAAAGCGATCGGCGCCAGCACGCCGCGCGCCAGGTCGCCCTTCTTTTCATCGATCAGCTGGCGTCCCAGCAGCAGGCGGTAGGTGGGATCATAGGAGGCATAGGGAAACACTTCCTCCAGCGCAATGATCGCCGGTTCGGGAACCGCTTCGCCCGCGTCATAGAAGGATTGGTAATAGGCGATGGCGGGACGCGGATCCTTGGGGTCGATCCGCCTTGCCTTGACCAGATGCGGCCGCGCCGCAGCATAGGCCGCCTTGTCCTTTTCGCCGCGGCCCATCGCCACCATCGCTTTCCAATAATGCGCCAGCGGCGAATTGGCGTCGACAGCGATCGCGCGATCGGCGGCGGCGTCGGCGGCGTCGAAATTCTGGGCGTCGATTTCGGCCTCAGCCAGCGCCAGCTGAACGAACAGGCTGTCGGGATAGGGCGCCGCCTTGCCGCGCAGGTCGCTCGCGACATCCTTCGCCTGCGACCGCGTCACCCCGCGCACCGACCGCATATGCGCCTGCATCACGGCCTCTTCGGCGGCGCTCATCCGGCGCATCGTGACGACCGGTTCGGCATAATTGGCGGGCTTGATGTCGTAACCGAGGAACGGCCCGCTCTTGTACCGGCGCACCTCGCGTTGCAGCGCGTCGAGGTCGCCGAACGCATTTTTGGCGGCGGCGAGCGAATCCTCGCCCCGATTGACCGCCGACAGATAGGTCTGGATCTGGCCTTTGCGCGCCGGGTGGAAATTGAGATAATGGGCGAGCAGCCAGCCAAAGCTGTACGACTGATAATATTCCAGCCCGTTGAGCTTGACCTTGGTGTCGAGCAGGCGCGTCAGCTTGGTGTCCGACAGCGTTTTGAGCATTTCGCCGCGATGCTGCGGCACGTCGCCGACGTGAAAGCTGCCGTCGGGATTGAAGCGGATCGTGCTGTACAGTTCCGCGAACCCTTCGGTGTACCAATGCGGATATGCGGTGCTGAAATTGCTCAGCATGAAATGATGGGTATATTCGTGGAACAGCGTCGACCGGATGTCGAGCTGCGGCCCGCTGGTGTCGATGCCGCGCGACAAGGAGCGCTTCTCGCGCGCTGGAACGAATGAGGTCGGATTGCCGGCGCGGCCGAAATAGATGCCGCCGATCCCGGCGCCCGATGCGTTGAGGATATAGCCGAGCCGGTCGGTGTCGCCGGTCCGATAGACTTTCAGCCGGTTGGCGTCGCCGACATCGGGGCCGGGGACGGGCATGTTCTGCATCGTGCGCAGCGCATTGTCGAAGCGTTCAAGGTCGCGCGCGAAGCCTTCGGCGTCCTCGCGCTTGGATTCGGAATAGATGATGAAATGGCTGGTGCGCGCTTCCCACCATTCGGCGCGCGCCGTCGTGGCGGTCGCCGCCAGGGTCAGGGTCATGATCGTGCAGATGATCCGCGCGGCAATTTTCAACATCACAGTCCCGTTCCTCTTTCCCCGTCGATCGATCCCCTGGCCGATCGCGGTTCGTTCAATCTTCGGCGTCGCCTGCATCGGCAGCGGTCACCGCGCTATCTTTGCCGCGATCGCGCATGGCCTCGATCTGGTCGAGCAGATTCTGTCCATTGCCACGGTCGTGCGGGTCGAACGCGATCGTTTTGGCGAGATTCGCCGCCGCGTCGATTTTGCCCGCATTGGCAAGGGCAAAGGCATGGTTCATGCGAATGGTGACATTTTCCGGCTCCAGCGAAAAGGCCTGCGCCAGCCCCTGCAACGCGATCGCGGGCGGGCGCTGCCCCTGGTCGACATAGGATTGGAAAAATTCGAAGAGCGGCAGCGGATCGTCGGGATTGGTCCGGTTGGCGAGCGCAATCGGTTTGCGCACGGCGCGCCAGGCCGCATCGCTATAATCGCCTTTCGCGTCCATCTCCTTCGCCAGCAGCCGTCCGAGCAGGACGTTGGCGCGGACATGGTCGGCCTTTAGCGCCAGGGCTTTGTCGACCGCCGCGCGGGTCGCGGCCAGGTCGCGCTGATCGTCGTCCTTGTCCCATTCGCTGGCCGCCAGTTCGAACCAGACTCCGGCGTCGCCGGGATGCTGGGTCGCCAGTTTCTGCAGGTCGGCGGTGATCTTGGTCAGGCGCTCCTGATCGCCGCCCGCGCTCAGCCGTGCCAGCCGCAGCGGCAGCAGCGCGTCTTCGGCCGCCGACAAGGGGGTGATGCTGATCTCGCCTTCGACGACCATCGCCTTGTGGAGCAGCGTGTAGTTCAGGCGGCGATTGAGATAGGCGTTGAGGTCCTTGTCGAGCGTCGCAAGATCGCCAAACGCCGCCGCCGCGGCCTTGGCCGGATCGTCGCCGCGATTGATCGCCTGCATATAGGTCAGCAATTGCCCGGATCGCGCCGGTTCCGAATAAAGCATGTGGGTGAGCAGCCAGGCGCGGCCGTAATAGGCGTCCTGCTGCGCCGTCGTCTTCATCGCGCTCGGTCGTTCGGACAGCAGCCGTTCGGCGGGAATTTTCGGCAGTTCGAGCAGGCCATAGGCGCGGCTGTACACCGGCATGCCGACCGCGGGGCGGCCGTCCTTTTCGAAATCGACGGTGGACAGATATTCGGCGAAACCCTCGATAAACCAGGCCGGAAACGCAACCGGCATATATCGTTTCATGAAATGATGGCTGTATTCGTGAAACAATATCTGCTGCGACGCCGGGGTACCGCGCCCGGTGCTGCCGTCATCCTCGCGGTTCGACACCGCAAAGCTGCCGTCGGTGGTCACGCTGTAGAATCCGGCGGTTCCCGGCCCCAGCCGCCCGCCCGACAGCCGGTTGACGTCGGCCGCCTCGCGCAACAGGTAAATGGTCAGCCGATTGGGTTCGAACCCGCCGGGAACATTGAAACGGTGGCGCAGCGTCGCGTCGAACAGCTGGAGGTTTTCGGCAAAGCGGCGCAGCGATTTTTCGTCGCCCTCGCTGTAGATGATGAAATTATTGGTGTCGGCGCGCAGCCAGCGCGCGGCTGCGGGCTGTGCCGCGCAGCAACAGATCAACGCAATGGCGGCGCACCACCGCTTCATCATGCCATTTGTCATGCGATCCCCCCGGATTTTCGTTGCCCGCCATGCTGCCAAGCCGGTCGCCGACTGTAAAGCCTTGTGCGGTCAGACGAAACTATAGGGATCGATGTCGATCGCGAGCCGCGCCTTGGATGGCCAGTCGATGCTGTTCACCCAGTCGCGGATCGTGCCTTGCAGGTCGAAACTGCGCGGGGCGTGGAGCAAGAGGCGGAAGCGGTGGCGACCGCGCAGCATCGCCAGCGGCGCGGGGGCGGGGCCATAGACGGCGAGGCCTTGGGCGACCGGCGCCTTGTCGCCGAGCCGCTTGGCGACGCCGCGCGCGACCTCGAGCTCTTCGGACGAAATGACGAGCGCGGCGAAGCGGCCATAGGGCGGCGCCCCCGCCTGTTTGCGCGCCGCGGCCTCGGCGGCATAGAAGCCGTCGCGGTCGTTGGCGACGAGCGCGGCCATCACCGGCGCGTCGGGGACGCGGGTCTGGATCAGCACCTCGCCGGGCTTGACCCCGCGCCCGGCGCGCCCCGCGACCTGCGCGATCTGCTGAAAGGTGCGTTCGGAGGCGCGCAAATCGCCGCCGTCGAGCCCGAGGTCGGCGTCGACCACGCCGACCAATGTGAGGTTTGGGAAATGATAGCCCTTGGTGACGAGCTGGGTGCCGATGATGATGTCGACCAGCCCGCCCTCGACATTGTCGACGAATTCGGCAGCCTTTGCGGGCGACCACAGGGTGTCCGACGTGACGATGGCGGTACGCGCCTCGGGGAAGCGCAGCGCGATCTCGTCGGCGACGCGCTCGACCCCGGGGCCGCAGGCGACGAGGCTGTCTTCATCCTCGCATTCGGGGCAGAGCCGCGGCGGCGGCATCACATGGCCGCAATGGTGGCAGGCGAGGCGGTGGACGAGGCGGTGCTCGACCATCCATGCGGTGCAATTGGGGCACTGGATGCGATGGCCGCAGGTGCGGCAGAGCGTCAGCGGCGCAAAGCCGCGGCGGTTGAGGAAGAGCAGGCTTTGCTCGCCCTTGGCGAGCCGGTCGGCGAGCGCATCGACGAGCGGCGGGGCGAGCCAGCGGCCGCGGTCGGGCGGGTCTTGCCGCATGTCGATCGCGGCGAGGTCGGGCAAGGTCGCGCCGCCGAAGCGCGCGGGCAGCTCGATATGGCGATACCGCCCCGCCTCGACCATCGCGAGGCTTTCGAGCGCCGGGGTCGCGCTGGCGAGGATCACCGGCAGCCCCTCGAAATGCCCGCGCATCACCGCGACGTCGCGCGCGTGATAATGGACGCCGTCCTCCTGCTTGAAGCTCGTCTCATGCGCCTCGTCGACGACGATGACGCCGAGCTTGGCATAGGGGAGGAACAGCGCGGAGCGCGCGCCGACGACGATCCTCGCTTCGCCCGCGGCGATCGCATGCCAGGCGCGGCGGCGCTCGGTCGAGCGGAGGCCCGAGTGCCACGCCACCGGCTCGCAGCCGAAGCGCGCGGCGAAGCGGGTCAGCATCGGTTCGGTCAGCGCGATTTCAGGGAGCAGGACGAGCGCTTGACTACCCGCGTCGATCGCGGCGGCGATCGCTTCCATATAGACTTCGGTCTTGCCCGATCCGGTGACCCCGTCGAGCAAAAGCGTCTCGAACTTGCCGGCGGCGACCGCGGCGGTCAGTTGTGCCGCAGCGGCGGTCTGTTCGGCGGACAGGTCGGGCGGCGCGAAGGCGGGATCGGGTTCGGGGTAAGGCGCGTCGGCCGACACGGTGACGGCTTCGAGTGCGCCGGTGTTCACGAGACCGCGGATCACCGCCTCGCTGACCTCGGCCAGTGCGGCGAGCTCGCGGACCATGCCCTGCCGGTCGCCGATCGTTTCGAGCGCTACCGTCCGCTGCGGCGTCATGCGTTGGGGGATTTCGCCGGTGGCGCGATATTCGACGATCGGGCGCCGCGCATCGGCAAAGGCAACCCCGGGCAGCACCATGCGCAGCACCGACCCCGGCGGGCTCAGGTAATAGTCGCTGGTCCATTCGACGAGGCGGCGGAGCGGCGCCGACACCGGCGGCACCGGCACCACCTCGAACAAATTGCGTAGCCGATTGTCGCCGACAGGTTCGGGCGCGCCGAACGCGCTGTCCTCCCACACCACGCCGCCCATCCGGCGCGGCCCCAGCGGGGCAATAACGACGCTGCCGAGCGGCGCCTCGCTGCCCTGCGGGACACGATAGTCGAGCGGGCCGAGAGCGGCGGTAAGGAGGAGGACGCGGGCGCGGGTCATGGGTTGGGGAGGATATAGGGCGGCGGGTAAAATAGGAAAGCGCGCTTGCGCACGGTCGCCCCCGCGAAGGCGGGGGCCGCCATCGGTCGGTGCGGCGCTGCTGAGCTAGGCCTCCAGCGGCCCCCGCCTTCGCGGGGGCGACGATTAGGTCGGCGCCAGCGCCTTTCTCGCCACCCGCTTCACCGGCTTCGGCCGCCGGAACCAGAAGCTCCACACCGCGAAACTACCGAGCATCGTCATCGCGAGGCCCGAGAGTGTCATCACAATGCGCCACGTCCAGCCGCCGACCTTCGACGCGTGGATCGGAAAGGCCATGTTGAACGCTTGCGCGCCGCCCGGCATCGTCAGCGCATCGCGCGCGCCCAGAACTTCGCCCGTCGCGGCGTCGAACCATAAGGTCGAGCGACCATTGGGCAGCCATTCGGCCTGCTGGCGCATTCGCAGCATGATCGGGTCACCCGCCTTGCGCGGCAGGCTGAGGATGCGGAATTCGGCGTCCGGAAAACGCTGCCGCGCGGCGGTCAGCATCGCGGTATAGTCGGGCTTGTCGGCGAGCGCGCCGCCCTTGTATTTGGGTGGCTCGATGGCTTTGGCGGCCTCGGCGGGCGAGCCGAAGGGAGCGATCATCACCATCGCAAAGGGGCGGAAGATCATCATCGTGCCGGTGACGATCGAGATGAGCAGCAGCGGCGCCGCGATGATGCCAAGGTCGCGGTGGTGCATGACGATCGACGGGCGCGACATGCGTTTCGGCCACAGGCGGAGCTGGAAGGTTTTGCGGGTGCGCCACCAGAGGATCGCGCCGCTGATCACGAAGAAAAGCCCGGCAAGCCCCGCGATGCCGATCACCCATTCGCCGCTGTCGCCCGCGAACAGATGATGGTGGAAATCGAAGATCCAGAGCTCGGGCCGCTCCCATTGGCTGGCCCAGCGCGTGACGATTTCGCCCGACTGGCTGGCATAGGCGCCCGCGCCCTCTCCAAAGCGCATCTGATGCAGCCCGAAGCGGTCGTCGGCGAAAATGACGCCCTGCGCGCCCGGCATCGCCATCAGCTTTTCGGTGGTCGCGGCGACCGTCGCCAGGTCGCCGCGCAGCGGGTCGCCGGTCCCCGGCAAGCCGATCCACAGATGTTCGTAGAGCAGGATCGTCCCCGACAGGCCGAGCAACGCGAGCACGAGGCCGATGAGGCCTCCCGTCCAGCGGTGCAGCGTGTCGAGCAATTTCATCATCAGAAGCGGTAATCCCAGCCCAGCGTGAAGGTGCGTCCGCGCCCGGCGAAATAGGACAGCTGGTCGGTCGGCAGCCGCGTATCGCTCGAATAGTCGATATATTGCTTGTTGAAGAGATTCTGCACCGACAGGCTGATCCCGCCGATGCCGGTCTGGTAACGGACATGGGCGTCGGTCAGCGTGTAGCCGCCGAAATCATTGTCGCCAAGCTTCAGCGGGCGCAGCGGGTTGGCGTCGTCGGCGGCGCGCGCCTTGCTGTCGAAGCGGCGCTTGAAATAGACCTGCGTCTGGACGCGCGCCGAAAACGGCCCGCTGTTGTAGCTCGCCGCAAGGTTCAGGCGGTCAGGCGAGATATTGGTGCCGTCGAGGTCGCTGTCGACGATGCCATCGGGCACCGCATCGCTGTCGAAACGGCCGATCAGATGCGCGTAACCGACATTGAGCTTGAGCCCGTCGATCGGGGTCTGGATGCCGAGGTTGAGTTCGAGCCCCTGAATCTCGACGCGCAGCCGCTGGACGTCGAAAATCCGGTCGGGACGGGCGATCAGCAGCTGCCCCTTGTCGCTCGACGACCAGAAATAGGAGGCGCTGGCGTCGAGCGGCCCGCGCTTGACCTCGAACCCGATCTCGCGGTTGTTCGACACGACCGGCGAGATGTCGAGAAAATTGTCGATGTCGACCCCGGCGGTGCCGATCGACCGGGTGATGCGGCCGACATCGGGAACCGTGAAGCCCTGGGCATAGCTCGCATAGGCGCGGATGCCGTCGATCGGTTCGATGATGATGCCGCCGTTGATCAGTATGTCGTCAAAGGTCGGCGACCCGCCCGCGACCGACACCCCGCCGCGCGGCGTCGTCGTGGTCGCCAGCGTCGTATAATCGTCGATCTTGATCTTCACATTTTCATAGCGCGCACCGCCCGCGACGCGGATCAGCCCGTCGAACAATTTGAGGTTCGCCTGCGCAAAGGGCGCGAGGCTGCGGAAATCGGTCGGGGGAACCCAGGTGCGCCCGGTCGCGATCAGCCGCTGTTCGGTGGTGTCCCACAGCGCGTCGAAACCCAGCGTCAGCGTCAGATCTTCGAATCCGGGAATGCCGCGCTCATAGCTCAGCTTGCCGCCGAACTTGCGGCTGCGGTTCTGCGACTGGTCGAACAAGGTGCCGATCGGCGCGATGCGGACGTCCTGAAAGGTCGCTTGCGTCGCGACTTCGCCGCCAAAGGTATCGCGGCTGCGGTTGAAAAAGATCTGGCTGACGAAATTGCCGCCACCAAGGTCGCTGTCGGTCAGGCTCAGGGCAATGCTTTCGGTGCGGTTCTGCGCCGATTTGCCCGGCGGGTTGCCGCGCACCGCGCTGGTGGGCAGACCGAGCGCGCGGTTGCCGGGGGTCGCGACATAATCGCCGTCGCCCTTCAATTCGAAGCGGCTGGCGATCAGGTCGATCCGCGCGCTGGGCGACAGTTCATAGCCAAAGCGCCCGAACAGCGAGAGCGCCTTGGAATCCTGCGTTTCGCCCTGCGTCAGGTTGAGCCCGATCGGACGACCCCTGGCGTCCGAGAACACGCCGCGGATTTCATAGGCGGCGCCGACGGTGGCGTCGAACGCGCCCGCCTTGTACTGGATCAGCCCCGCGAGCTTGCCGCCCATTCCGGCCTTGGAAAAATCATTGTCGGCGGTGCCCTGGAGCAGGGTGCGGCCCGACAGGCCTTCCTCGCTCGGCGCGCCGACGGTGACCTGGTTCACGATACCGCCGGTGCCGCCGATCCCCTGCAACGCATTCGAGCCATAGATCAGCTCGACGCGATCGACGAAAAAGCCGTCGATGGTAAAGCCGTCGCGGCTGCCGTCGCGCAGCGGGGTCGATTGCGGGATGCCGTTGATCGCATAGAGCGGCGAACGGCCGCGCAGCGTTTCGCCGGCGCCCGACAGTTTCTGGCGCGTCGGCGAAAAGCTGGGGGTCAGGTTGGCGACCGCGTCGGTGACCGATCCCGCCATCGCGATCTGCTGGTCGAGCGCTTCCTTGTCGATCACGTCGATGGTCAGCGGCAGCGCGCTCGGCGGCAGGATGGTGCGGGCGGCGGTGACGATGATCGTGTCGTCGCTGGTGGCGGCGTCGGCGGCCTCCTCCGCCAGCGCCGGGGCAGTCAGCGCGGTGGAAGCCAATGCAGCGACGAGCAATTTGCGAATCATTCTTAACTCCTGTTCGGAGCGCCGCTAATGCGAAGGATTTGCAGATGCAAGAGCTTTCGCGCTGAAGCCGAGCGGCCAACGGTGTCCGCCAACGCGCTTGTTTGCTCCGTTCGTGTCGAGCGATGTCGAGACACGCTGAAGCCGCGCGCTGATGATAGGTGTCTCGACTTCGCTCGACACGAACGGAAATAGAGGGTGCCGCTCTTGTTCGCAGGCAGGCGTTACGTCGGAGAGGGTGACGTTGCGTACAAAACCGCGCTACACCCCAACCCATGCGGGAAAAGGAACTGCGCTTCGCCCTGATTTGCTACGGCGGCATCAGCCTTGCCGTCTATATGCACGGTATCACCAAGGAAGTGTGGCGGCTCGCCGCGGCGTCGCGGGCGTTTCATGACGGCACCGCATCGGTGGGGGCAGGCGCGGTCTATGCCGATCTGCTCGCCGAGCTCGCGGCGCGCAGCAACGTCCGCCTGCGCGTGCTTGCCGATATTGTCGCGGGGGCGAGCGCGGGCGGGATCAACGGCATTTTCCTCGCGCGCGCGCTTGCGACCGGGCAATCGCTCGACCCGCTCACCGACCTGTGGCTGGGCAGCGCCGACGTCGACAAGCTGATCGATCCCGATGCGCGGCCGCTGTCGGCGGCGACCAAATTCTGGGCGGTGCCGATCGCCGGCTGGATGATGAAAAGGCGCGGCAATGCGATCGACCGCACGGTCGGCGCGGCCGCGCAGGATGAAGTGCGCGCGAAGCTGTCGCGCTTTGTTCGAGCGCGCTGGTTTGAACCGCCGTTCGGCGGCGAGACGTTTTCCAACCTGCTGCTCGACGCCTTCGATGCGATGGAACAGGGGCCGCGCGGGCCGGTGCTGGTGCCGAACGGCCAGCCGGTCGACCTGTTCGTATCGGTCACCGACTTTGCCGGGCATAGCGTGCCGTTGGCGCTCAACAGCCCGGCGCGGGTGAGCGAGGATGAGCATCGGCTGATGCTCCATTTTCGCGAGGATGATCGCACCGGCGCGCGGCTCGACGATGTGCCGGGGCTCACCGCCGCTGCGCGCGCGACCGCCAGTTTTCCCGGCGCCTTCCCGCCCTTCACGCTGCGCGAGCTTGACCGGGTGCTTGCCAAACGTGAAATTGACTGGCCGAACCGCGACGATTTCATCCGCGCCCAATTGCCCGCGACCGGGGACGGCGACCCCGCCGATCGGGTGCTGATCGACGGATCGGTACTCGCCAATGCGCCTTTCCGTCCCGCAATCGCCGCGCTGAAGCAGCGCCCGGCGCGGCGCGAGATCGACCGGCGTTTCGTCTATATCGACCCCAAGCCCGATTATCGTTCGATCAGTTTCGGCAAACCCGCGGTGACCGAGGAGGCGCGGCTCCCCGGCTTTCTGCCGACGATCCTCGGCGCGCTGTCCGAAATCCCGCGCGAACAGCCGATCCGCGAAAATGTCGAGGCGATCGAGGGCATGTCGCGCCGCATCCGGCGGATGCAGCATATTGTCGACGCGATGAAGGTCGAGGTCGAGGAACAGGTCGCGGCGCTGTTCGGCAGCACCTTTTTTCTCGACACGCCGACGGTGGCGCGGCTCGAAAAATGGCGCGCGAAGGCGCAGGATCAGGCCGCGGCGCGCGCGGGGTTCGCTTTTGCGCCCTATGGTCATCTGAAATTGTCGGCGGTGATCGAGGAGCTGGCGAGCCTGATCGACCGGCTGCTCCCGCCCGAGGGCGCGGTGCATCAGGCGAAGCGGCGCATGGCTTTATGGGACGAGGCGCGGGCGCGCGGGCTCGACCGGATTTCGGGCAAACGCGGTGCGGGCGCCAGCGGCGACGCGATCGCCTTTTTTCGCACCCATGATCTGGGCTTCCGCATCCGCCGCCTGCGCTTTCTGGCGCGCGAACTCGACACCGCGGTCGAGGCGACGCGCGACGGGCGCGACCCGGTGTGCGAGGATATGCGCGCCGCAATCTTTACGGCGCTCGGTCTTTATCTCGACCGTCAGGGCGATGCCTGGCTGGCGGGGCTCGACCTGCCCGCCGATGCAGGGCCGGGCGACTGGATCGACGCAGTCGCGGCGCGGCGCGACCTGACCGAAATCGATGGTGAGGCCGACGCGCTGATTGCGGCGGGGCTGGCGGCGATGCCGAAAGACGACCGCCGCACGCTGCTCCTCGCCTATCTTGGCTATCCCTTTTACGACATCGCGACCTTGCCGCTGCTTCAGGGCGAAGGGTTCGACGAATATGACCCGATCAAGATCGACCGCATCTCGCCGTCCGACGCGACCGCGATCCGCACCGGCGGCGCCGCGGCGATGCTGAAAGGAATCGAGTTCAACAGTTTCGGCGCCTTCTTCAGCCGCGCGTACCGCGAGAATGACTATCTATGGGGCCGCCTGCACGGCGCCGACCGGCTGATCGACATCGTCGCGAGCAGCGTCGGCGGCGAGAAAGGGCTGTCGGCGGAGGAATTGAAGGCGCTGAAACGCCGCGCCTTCCATGCGATATTGGATGAGGAAGAGGCGCGGTTGCCCAAGGTGAAGGCGTTGATTGACGAACTTAGGGTGGAGATCGGCTGAGTAGCCTCGTCATTGCGAGCGAAGCGAAGCAATCCAGGGCGGTTTACGCCTGCTCTGGATTGCCGCGTCGCCTTCGGCTCCTCGCAATGACGAAAATGGGACGGATCAATCCGTCAGATCGTCCCACATATCCTTGATGCGACCGAAAAAGCCCTGGCTTGCCGGGCATTCGTCGCCGGTTTCGGTCTCGCGAAACTCGGCGAGCAATTCCTTTTGCCGCGCGGTCAGCTTGGTCGGGGTTTCGACATCGACCTGTACCACCAGATCGCCGTGGCCACGGCCGTTGAGCACGGGCATGCCCGCGCCGCGCTGGCGCAATTGCTTGCCCGACTGGATGCCCGCGGGGATGTGGATGTCGTGCTTGGTGCCGTCGAGCCCGGGAATGCTGATCTCGCCGCCCAATGCCGCGGTGGTGAAGCTGATCGGCGCGCGGGTGAACAAGGTCGTGCCTTCGCGCTCGAACAGCTTGTGCCGCGCCATGTGGAGGAAGATGTAAAGGTCGCCGGGTGCGGCGCCGCGCGCGCCGCTCTCGCCCTCGCCCGACAGGCGGATGCGCGTGCCTTCGTCGACCCCGGCGGGGATGTTGACGGTGAGCGTCTTGCGGCGGTCGACCCGGCCCTCGCCATGGCAGCTGTTGCAGGGGTCGGCGATGACCTCGCCCGCGCCCTGACAGGCGGGACAGGTGCGTTCGACCATGAAAAAGCCTTGCTGCGCGCGCACCTTGCCGTGACCGCCGCAGGTGCCGCAGCGGTTGGTCGCCGTGCCGGGCTTGGCGCCCGATCCGTCGCAGGTGTCGCAGCGCGCCGCGACGTCGACCTGAATTTCGCGGCTGATCCCGGTGAAGGCATCCTCCAGCCGGATTTCCATGTCATAGCGCAGGTCGGCGCCGCGCGCCGGGCCGCGTTGCTGGCGCCCGCCGCCGAAAGCCGATCCAAAGATCGATTCGAAAATATCGCCAATGTCGCCGAAATCGGCGCCGCCGCCACCGCCCGCGCCGCCGCGGACGCCATCCTTGCCGAACCGGTCATAGGCCGCGCGCTTCTGGGGATCCTTCAGGCAGTCATACGCTTCGCTGATCGCCTTGAAGCGCGCCTCGCTGTCGCCGCAGCCCGGATTCTTGTCGGGGTGATATTTCATCGCGAGCTTGCGGTAGCTCGCCTTCAGCGCCGCATCGTCGGCGGTGCGTTCGACCTCGAGAAGTTCGTAATAGTCGATGTCGAGAGACATAATCTATCGGCCCCTAGCCTTGCCCCTCAAATCCGTTCGCCCTGAGCCGGTCGAAGGGCCGTTCTTCTTCTTCGCGGCGGAAGAGGGAAGAACGGTGCTTCGACAAGCTCAGCACGAACGGCATGAGGGGATAGCCCTTACTTCTTGTCGTCTTCGACTTCGGAGAATTCGGCGTCGACGACATCTTCGTCGGCCTTCTTCTCGCCAGCGTCGGCGTCGGGCGAAGCCGCCGCCTGCTGTTCCTTCTCGTAGATCGCCTGACCAAGCTTCATCGCGACCTGCGCGAGCGCGCCGGCCTTTTCGGTCATCGCGGCGGCATCGCCGCCTTCGATCGCGGCCTTGGTTTCGGCGATCGCAGCCTCGATCTCGGACTTCAGGCCCGCGTCGACCTTGTCGCCATGTTCGGCGATCTGGCGTTCGGTCGAGTGGACCAGGCTTTCGGCGTTGTTCTTTGCCTCGGCTGCCTCGCGGCGCGCCTTGTCCTCTTCGGCGAACTGCTCGGCGTCCTTGACCATCTGGTCGATGTCGGCGTCGCTGAGCCCGCCCGAGGCCTGGATCTTGATCTGCTGTTCCTTGCCGGTGCCCTTGTCCTTGGCGTGGACCGACACGATGCCATTGGCGTCGATGTCGAAGGTCACCTCGATCTGCGGCACGCCGCGCGGCGCGGGCGGAATGCCGACCAGGTCGAACTGGCCCAGCATCTTGTTGTCCTGCGCCATTTCGCGCTCGCCCTGGAACACGCGGATCGTCACCGCCGACTGGTTGTCGTCAGCCGTCGAATAGACCTGCGACTTCTTGGTCGGGATCGTGGTGTTGCGGTCGATCATCTTGGTCATGATGCCGCCCAGCGTCTCGATACCCAGCGACAGCGGGGTGACGTCGAGCAGCAGCACGTCCTTGACGTCGCCCTGCAACACGCCCGCCTGGATCGCAGCGCCGATAGCGACGACTTCGTCGGGGTTCACGCCGGTGTGCGGTTCCTTGCCGAAGAAATCCTTCACGACTTCGCGCACCCGCGGCATGCGCGTCATGCCGCCGACCAGCACGACTTCGTCGATGTCCTTGGCGCTGACGCCCGCGTCCTTGATCGCCTTCTTGCACGGCTCGAGCGTGCGCTTGACCAACTCCTCGACCAGCTTTTCGAGGTCGGCGCGGGTGATCGTCTTGACGAGGTGCTTCGGCCCGTTGGCGTCGGCGGTGATGAAGGGCAGGTTGACCTCGGTCGTCGCGGCCGACGACAGCTCGATCTTCGCCTTTTCGGCGGCTTCCTTGAGCCGCTGGAGCGCGAGCTTGTCACCGCGAAGGTCGATGCCTTCGTCCTTCTTGAACCCGTCGGCGAGATATTCGACGATCTTGCTGTCGAAATCCTCGCCCCCGAGGAAGGTGTCGCCATTGGTCGACTTCACCTCGAACACGCCATCGCCAACCTCGAGGATCGAGATGTCGAAGGTGCCGCCGCCAAGGTCATAGACCGCGATCGTCTTGTTCTCGGTCTTGTCGAGGCCATAGGCGAGCGCGGCCGCGGTCGGCTCGTTGATGATGCGCAGCACTTCGAGGCCCGCGATCTTGCCGGCGTCCTTGGTCGCCTGGCGCTGGGCGTCGTTGAAGTAAGCGGGAACGGTGATCACCGCCTGCTCGACCTTTTCGCCGAGATACGCTTCGGCGGTTTCCTTCATCTTCTGCAGGATGAAGGCGCTGATCTGCGACGGCGAATAATCCTCGCCGCCCGCCTTGACCCACGCGTCGCCATTGGCGCCCTTGGCAATGGTATAGGGGACGAGTTCCATGTCCTTCTTGGTCATCGGATCGTCGAAGCGGCGGCCGATCAGGCGCTTCACCGCAAAGATGGTGTTTTCGGGGTTGGTGACCGCCTGGCGCTTCGCCGGCTGGCCGATCAGGCGCTCGCCATCCTTGGCAAAGGCGACGATCGACGGGGTCGTGCGTGTACCTTCGACATTTTCGATAACCTTGGGCTTGCCGCCTTCCATCACCGCGACGCAGCTGTTCGTGGTGCCGAGGTCGATCCCGATCACTTTGGCCATTTATACTCGTCCTTGTTGCTTCTGCGGCGCCCTGAAAAGGCACGCCGGACATGGGGTTCTGGGCGCGATATAGGTGCGCTTCTCCTTGGCACAAGGGCTTTGAGGGCTTATCGGGGATGCGAATTCATGCACCGTCACGGAGTCCTCGCAAAATGAAAGCTTTCGCAATTGCCGCCATCGCCGCCACGGCGCTCACCCTGACCGGCTGCGGCGAAAATCTGGGCAAGGGGCAGCCGCTGAATGTTGTGAGCGGCCATATCGTGATGGGCGCCACCGACGATCGCCCCGCGGTGGGCTATTTCCGCATCGAAGGCGGTCCGCAGCCGGTCCAGCTGGTCGCGGTCACCGCCGACCTCGCCCAGCGCGTCGAAATGCATGAAAGCGTGCGCGAAAACGGCATGATGACGATGAAACCGCTGGCGCGCGCCGACGTCCCGGCCAAGGGCGAGCTGGTGTTCAAGCAGGGCGGCAAGCATCTGATGATCTGGGGCATCAACGGCGCCGCGGTGCGCGCGGGTAAGCTGCCGATGGCGTTCGTGTTCACCAACAACAACAATGAACGCATCCTCTTTGACATGGTGATCAAACCTGCCGAGGGCGCGGCAGGGGGCGAGGCGGCGATGGACCATGATGCGATGGGGCATGGCGAGGACAAGGCGGCGGACGCGAAGAAATAAGCGTGGCTTCCCGCACCCCGTCATTGCGAGGAGCGCAGCGACGCGGCAATCCAGAGCGGCGTAAACCGCCCTTGGATTGCTTCGCTTCGCTCGCACTGACGGGGTTCTGAATGCCGCGTCCGTCGCGTCCGCTGACGAGGGGCGAAATCGCACTCGCCCGCACCGTGTTCGGCGACGCGATCCGTTACGCCGACGTCCGCATCTGCCATCACAAATGGATATTCTTCCAGCCGCGCGGCGTCGTCATGGCGCCGATGGGCAGCCTGCATTTCAACCCGCATGGCGAGCTTTATTGCGATGATTTCAGCGCTGCCTCGCAGCGTCTCAAAGGGTTGTTCATCCACGAAATGGTCCATGTGTGGCAGGCGCAGACGCGCGGGCGCTGGTATCTGGTGCTGATGCGCCACCCGTTCGCGACGTACAGCTACAGCCTGAAACCCGGCTGGCTGCTCGAACGGTACGGGCTGGAACAACAGGCCGAAATCGTCCGCCATTACTGGCTGCTGATGCAGGGCGTGGTCGTCGGCGGCGCGCCGGGGATCGAGGCCTATCGCGCGATCCTGCCCGAGGCATGGGGTGCGGCATGAGCGATTTCGAGTTTATTTTCGCGCTCTACAGCCTGCTCCTCGGCCTTTCGATGGTCGAGCTGCTTGGCGGGCTGGGCCGCGCGCTCGAGGTGCGCTTTGCGGCTGAGGCCGAGCGCGAGGCGTTTGCGATCGGCTGGCTGACCCCGCTGCTCGCGATCTTCGTGATGCTCGACCTCCTGTCCTTCTGGAGCGCGGCGTGGACCGCGCGGGGCAGCCTGACGGTGTCGAACACGGTGCTGATGGCGGTCGCCGCCTTTGCCGCCGTCTATTTCCTCGCGGCGCGGCTGGTGTTTCCATCGCATCCCGAAGGCTTCGCCAACCTCGACGTCCATTATTTCCGCGTGCGGCGGATCATCCTAGGCCTGCTGCTGGTACTCCTCTGCGCCCAGCTCGGCTTTTACCTGTCGCAGCCGGGCCTTGCCGCGAACCTTTCGCGCCCGATCGCGTGGGCCATGACGATCGTCCTCGTCGCGCTGATGGTCGCCGCGATGTGGGTGAAGGATCGCCGCTGGAGCATCGCCATTCTCGCGGCGCTGATCGCGCGCTATGTCGTCATCTATCTGCTTTGACCGAAGGAGACGCCCATGCCCGAAGTTCTCGACCGCTTCCGCTCCTCGACCTGGGGCTGGTTGCGCGGCACGCTGCTCGGCTGGCTGACGTTCCTGCTCTGCCTGGTCGGGGTCGGGCTGGTCATCGTGCTGGTCCAGTGGGTCCGTTTTCTCGACGTCACCTATGAGCTGACCGAAGACCGGCTGATCCTGCGCAAGGGCATTTTCGTCAAAAGCATCGACGAGATCGAGCTGTACCGCGTCAAGGACGTGCGGATGGATTTCACGCTGATCAACCAATGGGCGGGGATCGGCACGATCGGCATCGATTCGAGCGACGAGACGACGCGCGGCGGCTCGCTGGTCATGCCGCATATCGAACGTGCCGCCGAACGGCGCGAGGCGCTGCGCGGGCTGGTCGATGCGGCGCGCCAGAAGCGCCGGGTGCGCGAACTCGATGTGTCGAGCGATTTATACTGAGAGGATAATTTCTGCTGGTCAGAATCGTAGTGTTCGATCTATGTTCCGGCCATGGATGTTGCTGCGCTTACTATCGGTCTTTTTGCTCTCCTTCTTGGAGGGCTCATTGGGTGGTTGCTCGCTGGTCGGCAGGCGGGGGCGCTCAAGGCCGAGCGCGACGGGCTTTCGGAACGGTTCAAGGCCGCGGTGACCGATCTCGCCGCCGAGGCCGAGGCGCGCAAGGCCGCCGACATCCAGCTCGCGGCGCTGCTCAGCGAACAGCGTGCGCGCGATGCGGCGCATGACGCCCAGATTACGCAGCTCAAGGACGCGCAGGCGGCGCTCACCGCGCAATTCCGCGAGGTTGGGCAGGCGATGCTCGATGGCGCGCAAAAGGCCTTCCTCGACCGCGCCGAGGCACGCTTCAAGGAAAGCGAAGCGACCGCGGGGCAAAATTTGAAGGCGCTGCTGAACCCCGTCCACGAGCGGTTGCAGAAATATGAAGAAGCCGTCGGCAAGGTCGAAGCCGAACGGCGCGACGCCTTCGGCCTGCTCCACGGCCAGATCGCGGCAATGCGCGAGGGGACCGAACGCGTGTCGAGCGAGGCGGCGAAGCTGGTCAACGCGCTGCGTAATGCGCCCAAGGCGCGCGGGCGCTGGGGCGAGCAGCAGCTCAAGAACGTGCTCGAAAGCTGCGGCCTCTCCGAACATGCCGATTTCCAGACCGAGGTCAGCGTGGCCGACGGGGAGGGCGGGCGGCTGCGCCCCGATGTCGTGGTGAAGGTGCCGGGCGGGCAGAGCCTGGTGATCGACGCCAAGGTTTCGCTCAACGCCTATCAGGATGCGTTCGGCGCGGTCGAAGAGGGTGAGAAGGCGCTCCATCTCGCCGCCCATGCCGCCGCAATGAAAGCGCACGTCAATACGCTGGGGGCCAAAGCCTATTGGAACCAGTTCGACGACACGCCCGATTTCGTCGTGATGTTCGTGCCGGGCGAACATTTCCTCGCCGCGGCGCTCGATCAGGACGCGGGCCTCTGGGACTATGCGTTCGAACGCAAGGTGCTGCTTGCGACTCCGACCAATCTGATCGCGATCGCGCGCACCGTCGCGGCGGTGTGGCGGCAGGAAAAGCTCGCCAATCAGGCGCGCGAGATCGCGGCGCTGGGCAAGGAGCTCTATGCGCGCATGTCGGTGATGGGCGCGCATATCGCCAAGGTGGGACGCAATCTCGACCAGGCAACGGGGGCATACAACGCCTTTGTCGGTAGCTTTGAATCGCAGGTGCTGACGCAGGCGAAGCGGTTCGAGGCGCTCGACATCGAAACCGGCGACAAGGAGATTGCGGTGCTGCCGGTCGTCGAGCAATCGGCGCGCCCGCTCGCCAAGCTGGCTGCTGCGCCCGCGGCGGTCAACGACGGGGAATAGCGCCGCCCTTTTGTCCCCGTTCGTGTCGAGCGAAGTCGAGACACGTGAAGTCGAGCGCGCCCCCAGCGTGTCTCGACTTCATCCGCGGGATGAAGTTTATCCTGAGCGCCTGCCAAGGCAGTCGAAGGGCTCGACACGAACGGAATAAAGGGCTGGCTTAGATCACCCGCTTCAACACCGCCGTCTGCCCCGCGCTCCCGGTTAAGATCAGCGTCCCGTCATCGGCAAAGGTCAGGCTGACCGGCGCCGCCATCAGTTTGAAGAACGCCGCCTCCTGCGTCATCCCGGCGCCGGGGCAAGCCATTTTGGTCGCCATCAGCGGCCCGGCGGTCAGCGTGCCGTCGGCCGCGCTATAGCCGCCCGAGAAACGGTTGCACCCCGCGCTGCCGCTCAGCCGCGTGCCGTCGAACTGGAGCGAGGTCGGGCGGTCGGCCGCCACCGCGACGCCGCCGATCGACACAAAGGTCCAGTTCGATCCCGCCAGCGCCTCGGGCGCCAAAATCGCTCCGCCGCAACCGTTCAGCGTCTTGCCGTCGGCGACCACGCGCACCGTGTCGGCGTAGCGGCGGTCGCTCATCCCGTCGCTGCACGGGGCGGTCTTGATCACCACCGACAGCCGATCGCTGACATAGGTGCGCCCGTTCAGCGACGGTTTGGCGCCAGGGTTCGGCACCATGATCTTCGTCGCGCCATAGTCGCCGTCATAATTCAGCCGGTCCGGGGTGATCTCGAGCGTCCAGCCGGGCTCGGTACCGAGCGCCATATAGGCTGCCGACGCCTCGCCGGGGCTCTGCGGCGGTGCATCGGCGGCGGGGACGCATGCAGCGAGCGCGGGAAGGGCGAGCAGGGGCAGAAAGCGGATCATTAAGAGCTCCTTTGCTCCGTTCGTGTCGAGCGAAGTCGAGACACCCGTCGGCACTGCGCTAGGTCGAGGGGCATCTCGACTTCGCTCGATGCGAACGGGAAGTGAGGAGGTGATAGTAACATGATGTTGGCGGGAGGCTGAACCGAAATGCCGTCCACCGTTCAGTTCCGCCGCTGGTTCAGCACCTCATACGCCATCACGGCGGTCGCGACCGCGGCGTTCAGGCTGTCGGCCTTGCCCAGCATCGGCATTTTGACGCGGACATCGGCGGCGTCGGCATAGGCGGGCGGCATCCCCTGCGATTCATTGCCGGTCAGGATGAAGGTCGGCGCGGCATAGCGCACCGCCTGATAATCCTGCGTGTCGTCGCCCAGCCAGGTCGCGACCAGCTGTCCCGGCCCGCCGCGCAGCCAGGGCAGGAATTCGTCCCAGCGTGCCTGCACCAGCTTTTGCGTAAAGATCGCCCCCATGCTCGCGCGTACCGCCTCGACCGCGTAGGGATCGGTTGATTCGTCGAGCAGGATCAGGCCGCCCGCGCCCACCGCATCGCCGGTGCGCAGCATCGTGCCGAGATTGCCCGGGTCGCGGAGCCGCTCGGCGACGAGCCAGATCGGCGCGGCGTTGCGGTCAATGTCGGCGAGGGTCGTTTTGGGTTCGGCATAGATGCCGACGACGGTCTGCGGATTATCCTTGCCCGACAGTTTGGACAGGATCGCGGGGGTCGTGTCGATCACCTCGCCGCCGGTGGCCAGCGTTGCGGCGATCAGCGCCGCGGCCAGGGGGTGCGCGTCGCCCTCGGGCCCCAGAAACAGCCACAGCGGCGGCACCCCCGCCTCGCGCGCTTCGGTCGCGATCCGCAGCCCTTCGGCCAGGAACAGCGCCTCGGCGCGGCGATGACGTTTCTCGCGCAAGAGCCGCATCCGCTTGATCAGCGGGTTGGACAGGCTTTCGATGGTGGTGCGGCGACCGGTCATCCGGTCAATCCTCGCCGAAGCTGTCCTTGACCAGCCCGACCAGTTTCAGCAGCGCGGCGTCGGCGCCGTCGCCGCTGGTATGGATGGTGATCGAGTCGCCCTTCGCGGCGCCCAGCATCATCAACCCCATGATCGACGTTCCGTTGACGCGCGATCCGCCCTTTTCGACCTCGACCGACACGGTTTCGGGCAGGCGGCTGACGAAGGTGACGAATTTGGCGCTGGCGCGCGCGTGGAGTCCGCGCTGGTTGGTGATTTCGACGGTTTCGGACACCGCGGTCACAGGCCGACCCCCAGCATTTCAGAGGCGACCGAGATATATTTCTGTCCGGCTTCCTTGGCGGCGATCACCGCGGCGCGCAGTTCCATCGACTTGCGCGCGCTTTCCAGACGGATCAGCATCGGCAAATTGACCCCGGCGATCACTTCGGTGCGCCCCGATTCGAGCAGGCTGATCGCCAGGTTCGACGGGGTGCCGCCGAACAGGTCGGTCAGCATGACGACGCCGCGGCCTTCGTCGACATCGCGAATCGCATCGGCGATTTCGCGGCGGCGCATCTCCATATTGTCGTTAGGGCCAATGCACACGGTCGCGACCGCGCGTTGCGGCCCGACGACATGCTCCATCGCGCGAACCATTTCCTCGGCCAGACGGCCGTGGGTGACAAGGACCATTCCCAGCAGCGGCAAGGCTTTATCGGTGGGCATGAAATGCGAGACCCTTATGTTCTTCCGCCGACGGCGGTGGCCGGAGGCGGGGGCTTGCCCTCAAGCCCATCTTGCGGGGCAGAGTCAAGGTTGCGGTGGGTCAGCACTGGCTCATATCCGGACGCGCGTAGCGTTTGGGCAACACGCGCGGCGACATGGACCGACCGGTGGCGGCCCCCGGTGCAGCCGAAAGCGATGGTGACATAGCTTTTCCCTTCGGCGCGGTAGCGCGGCAGCAAGGTCAAGATCAGTTTTTCGATCTGCGCCAGGCTGTCTTCATAGGCGGGGTCGGCGATCACATAGGCGGCGACGTCGGGGTCGAGGCCGGTGCCGGGCTTCAATTTCGCGTCCCAATGCGGGTTGCGCAAATAGCGCATGTCGAACACCAGGTCGGCGTTGCGCGGCAGCCCGCGCGCGAACCCGAAGCTCAGGATGTTGAGCGCCGGCTCGTTATCGCTGGCGTCGCCAAAGCGCTGGCGGACCTCCTGTTGCAGGTCGTTGCTGCTGTAATTGGTGGTGTCGATGACATGCTCCGCCCAGCGACGCAGCGGCTCCATCATCTCGCGCTCGCGCGCGATGCCGTCGGCGGCGGGGCGATCCTCGGCCATCGGGTGGCGGCGGCGCGTTTCCGAAAAACGCCGTTCGAGCTCGGCGCCCGCGCAGTCGAGGAACAAGGTCTGGACGTCGCGTCCGCCGACCTCGCGCAGCGCCTTGATCCGCTGGACGAGCAGCGCCGGACGGAACCCCCGGCTGCGGCTGTCGATCCCGACCGCCAGCGGGCGCCCCGCCTCGCTGCGTTTGACCGGCGCGTCGATCAAGGTTTCGAGCAGCGCGAGCGGCAGATTGTCGACCACCTCCCAGCCCAGATCCTCGAGCACCTTGAGCACCGTCGATTTGCCCGCGCCCGACAGGCCGGTGACGAGGAGTAGCCGCGGTTCGGGGGCGTCCTTCATGCCCCGCTCGCCAGCCGGTCGAGCGCCAACAGGACCTTGATCGGCGCCGATGCTTCGAAGGCCGACAGGGTCAGCGAGGGCAGGTCGTGCCCGGCGATCCGTTCGACCGCACGCTCGGGCGGCATGCGCTCGTACCGATCGGCCAGCCGCACCGCCATCGCCAGCGGGACCGGCGCGACCCACGCCTTTTCGACGATGCCCAACCCGCGCACTTCCAGCTTGCCCGCCAGTTCTGCGGGCGGGCGACACCACAGGCGATCGCGCTCGAACCAGATGTCGCAGCGGTCGTCGGCGACCAGCCGCGCGCCGCGATCGATCAGCCGCAGCGCCAGGTCCGACTTGCCCTGTCCCGACAGGCCGAGCAGCAAGATGCCGCGGCTGCCCGCGGCGACGCAGCTCGCATGGATATTGACGATATCGGGTCGGGTCCGGCTGGGAAGCATCGGTGAAGGCTTACCGGCGACGAAGCGGGGCCGCAAGGCGGCAAACCGATCCTCCCCATGGCTGCGCCACAGGGAGGATATTTAGCCGGCGGCCGCTCCCCCCTCGCTCGCGGGCAGGGTCATCAAGAGGCTGCCGCCGGGCTTGCCATCGTCGCGGTCCTTGGCGTTGATCGTGCCGCTATGCCCCTCGATGATCGTGCGCGCGATCGCCAGCCCCAGCCCGCTGTGGCGGCCAAAGGCCTCGCCGGCGGGGCGTTCGCTATGGAAACGGCGGAAAATCGCCTCACGCTGGTCGGGATCGATGCCGGGGCCGTCGTCGTCGACGCGGATATGCACCTCGTCGCCCAGCCGCGTCGCCGCGATGCACACCAGCCCGGTGGGGGGCGAGAAACTGATCGCATTGTCGATGACATTGTCGATCGCGCGTTCGAGCCGGTGGCCGTCGCCCATCACCAACGTCGTCCCCTTGCGGGGGCGGGCGAAGGCAAGGCGCGGGTGCGGCGTATCGGCATCGATCCGCGCCGTCCGCGCGGCGAGCATCGATTCGATCATCATGCCGACGTCGATCGGCTCGAACAATGTGCGCGACAATTGCGCATCGACGCGGCTCGCCTCGCTGATGTCGCTGACCAGCCGGTCGAGCCGCCGGACATCCTCGTCGGCGATGGCGAGCAGCTGCGCGCGCTGCGCATCGTCCTTGACGCGGCCCAGCCCCTCGATCGCCGACCGCACCGACGCGATGGGGTTCTTCAGCTCGTGGGTCACGTCAGCGGCGAAATGCTCACCGGCGTCGATGCGCTGGCGCAGTGCCTGCGTCATGTCGCTGAGTGCGCGCGCCAGCGTGCCGATCTCGTCACGGCGGCTGGGCAGGCGCGGCACGACGACCTCGCGCGCGCGTCCCAGCCGGACGCGCACCGCGGCGCGCGCCAGCCGCCGCAGCGGGCGGACGATGGTGCGCGCAAGGAACAGCGACAACAGCACCGACGTCATCAGCACGACCGCGACGACGATCGCCAGCCGGAAGCGTTCGGCGCGCACGGTGCGGGTGATGTCGCGCGCGTTCAGCGTCATCAGCACCGTCTGCGGCGCTTCCAGATCGACGACGCTGGCGGCGCTCAGCAACGGGGTGCGTTCGGGGGCGTAGCGGAAGCGGCTGGCGGCCTGCCCGCTGCGCTGCGCCTCGATCACCTCGGGCCACGCCGCGGCGCGATCGACCGCCGGTTCCTGAAAATCGGGATAGGAAGGCGCGCCGACGATCCAGTCGATGCCGCGATCCATCGCGCGCGCGGCGTCGCGCTGCCACGCCTGCAAATTGGGGTCGCGCAAGGTGTAGGTGGCGGGGCCGGTTTCGAAGCTGTCCGAAATCCGTCGCCCGTCGGTGTCGTAGAAGCGCAGTCGCGATTCAGTCGCGGCGGCAAATTCGTCGATCAGGGTCGCGCGCTGGTCGGGCCGGGCCGCTTCGAGCGCGCGGTCGAGCATCGCGAGCTGATCCTTCATCACCTCGATCCGCGTATCGACCAGGCGGCTGCGATAGGTGTCGAGATAATAGAATCCACCCGCAAGCAGCGCGACCGCGAGGATATTGACCGCCAGGATGCGCGTCGTCAGCGACCAGCGCGCCGACCAGACGAGCGGCGATTCCTCCTGCTCGGCGATGCTCGCGTCGGGCTTCAGCGGCTCAGCCATCGTCGGCAAAGCGGTATCCCGCGCCATAGAGCGTCGCGATGCCGTCGAATTCGGGATCGACCTCGCGGAACTTGCGGCGCAGGCGCTTGATGTGGCTGTCGATCGTGCGATCGTCGATATAGACATCGTCCTGATAGGCGGCGTCCATCAACTGGTTGCGGCTGCGCACGATGCCGGGGCGGCTGGCCAGCGTTTCCAGGATCAGGAATTCGGTGACGGTCAGCGTGACATCCTTGCCGTCCCACGCGACCTTGTGGCGCGCCGGATCCATGCTCAGCCGTCCGCGGGTGATCGGTTCGGCGACGGGCTCGTCGTCCTCGGCGGCGGCATTCTGGTTGAGCGCCACGCGGCGCAATATGGCGCGGATACGCGCGATCACCAGCCGCTGGGAAAAAGGCTTGGCGATATAATCGTCGGCGCCCATCGCCAGCCCCAGCGCCTCGTCGATCTCGTCGTCCTTGCTGGTCAGGAAAATGACCGGAAGCTGGCTTTTCTCGCGCAGTCGCCGCAGCAGTTCCAGCCCGTCCATGCGCGGCATCTTGATGTCGAACACCGCAAGATCGGGCGGATTGTCGATCAGCGGCTTCAGCGCCGCCTCGCCGTCCGAATAGACGCGCGTCACAAAGCCTTCGGCCTGCAGCGCGATCGACAGGGATTGCAGGATGTTGCGGTCGTCGTCGACCAGCGCGATGGTTGCCGTCATGCTCTTTCCGTTGGGCGGGGCCGGGTGCAGAGCTAGCCTATCCGGCCTCGACCGACAACCGCGCACGGCTTGCCCGCGATTCACCCTTTAATCTTTTGACCTCGGCGCCCATCCTCGCTAACGCGACCGGAATTTCGGAATCGACGACCCGTCGGCACCCCATGTTCATGCGGGCCCAATCGCTTTCGCATGGCATGTTTTGCATACCTATGCGAAGGGGCCGCGGGCGAAGGAAAGGCGAGTGAAATGACCAAGGTTGTGATCGGCAGCGACACCGTCGAAACCCAGGCCGAAGTGGCCGAAAACTGGGGTACCTCGGCGCTGATCGAGGATGCGGTCCGTCATGGCGAAGGCCTGCTCGCGAAGGATGGCCCGCTCGTCGTCGCGACCGGCAAGCACACAGGCCGCAGCGCCAAGGACAAGTTCATCGTCCAGGACGACGAGACGCGCGACACCATCTGGTGGGGCAAGACCAACGTGGCGATGACCCCCGATCATTTCGCGGCGTTGAAGGCCGATTTCTTCGCGCACCTCGCCGAACGCCCGCGCCTCTATCGTCAGCAGCTGTTCGGCGGTTCGCAGCCCGAACATCGCGTCGGCGTCCAGGTCATCACCGAATTCGCCTGGCACAGCCAGTTCATCCGCACCTTGCTCTGCCGCCCGACCGCGGCGGAGCTGGCAGCGTTTGCCGCTGAATATACGATCATCGACCTGCCGAGCTTCCGCGCCGATCCGGCGAAGCATGGCTCGCGCACCGAAACGGTCATTGCGGTCAACTTCAGTGAAAAGCTGATCCTGATCGGCGGCACGCAATATGCCGGCGAGATGAAGAAGTCGGTGTTCGGCATCTTGAACTATCTGCTCCCCGTGAAGGGCGTGATGCCGATGCATTGTTCGGCAAACATGGGGCCCAATGGCGACACGGCGGTATTCTTCGGCCTCAGCGGTACCGGCAAGACCACCTTGTCGGCCGATGCGTCGCGCACGCTGATCGGCGACGACGAACATGGCTGGTCGGACACCGCGGTCTTCAATTTCGAGGGCGGCTGCTACGCCAAGATGATCCGCCTGTCGCCCGAGGCCGAGCCCGAGATTTTCGCCACCACCAAGCGCTTCGGCACGGTGCTCGAAAATGTCGTGATGGATCCGGTGACCCGCGAACTCGATTTCGACGACGCGAGCCTCGCCGAAAACAGCCGCGGTTCGTACCCGATCGACTTCATTCCGAACACGTCGGAAAAGAATATGGGTCCGGTGCCGCAGAATATCATCATGCTCACCGCCGATGCCTATGGCGTGCTGCCCCCGATCGCGAAGCTGACGCCCGATCAGGCAATGTACCACTTCCTGTCGGGCTACACCGCGCGCGTCGCCGGCACCGAAATCGGCGTGACCGAGCCCGAGGCGACCTTCTCGACCTGTTTCGGCGCGCCCTTCATGCCGCGCCACCCGTCGGTCTATGGCAATCTGCTCAAGCAACGCATCGCCAAGGGCGGCGTCCAGTGCTGGCTCGTCAACACTGGCTGGACCGGCGGCATGGCGACGATGGACGGCATCAAGCGCATGCCGATCAAGGCTACGCGCGCCTTGCTCAACGCGGCGCTCGACGGCAGCCTGAACGACGCCGAATTCCGCAAGGACCCGAACTTCGGCTTCATGGTGCCGGTCGCGGTTCCGGGCGTCGACAGCGCGCTGCTCGATCCGCGTGAGGCATGGGCCGACAAGGCCGCCTATGACCGTACCGCACAAACGCTCGTCGGCCAATTCATCGACAATTTCGCGCAATTTGCCGAGCATGTCGACGAAGGCGTCCGCCAGGCCGCCCCGCAGGCGGCCGTCGCAGCATAATTTGCCCGGAAACTTCCGGGTGCTCATTCACCCGGAAGGACCGGACCAATGACTACCGAATATTCGCCGCGCCTGTTTGAGCGCGATTCCGACATTCGCACGATCGGCGAGGGATTGCTCGCCTGCACCCTGCCGCGCGCGGCGTGGACGCACGAGGCGCATCTCGGCGCTTGCCTCTGGCTGCTCAGCGAACGCCCCGACATCGACGTCGACGCCGAGATCGCGGGGATCATCAGTCGCTTCAACGAGAGCGTCGGCGGCGTGAACGACGACACGCAGGGCTATCACGACAGCATCACGCGCGCTTATGTCGCCGGGGTGCGGTGGTTTCTTTCGGAAACGGAAGCGACCGAACTGGCGGCGCGCGTCAACGCGATGCTGCTCTCCGACGTCGGCCGCCGTGAGTGGCCGCTGCGCTTCTACAGCCGCGAGCGATTGTTTTCGGTGGAAGCGCGGCGGGGTTTTGTCGAACCTGACCTCGCGTCGCTGCCCGCCTAAAGCGTCATTCCCGGCGTCCAGCCGCTTTCTGCCAGAAAGGCGGCAGGATCGCGCATTTCGATGATCGCCTTGAGCGCCGCTGCCTTGTCGGGCGCGCGGTGGTAATAGCTTTTGACGATCCGATAGCCGACCCAATAGCCCAGATCGCCCGGCCAGTCCGGGGTTCCGAGCTGGTTGTAAACCCAGCGAGAGCCCTTAGCCTGGCCGTCCATTTCGGTCAGAAAGTCCCGCTCGACCATAGCCTCGCGCCCCGCCGTCCAGCGGAGCAGATGCGTATACGCAACCGAACCGCTGATCTGTTCGGCAACAAATTCGGCGGCGCCTTCGACGAGCGAGGCGTGGAGCACGGTGTCGCTATCGCTTTCGACCTGCGCAAGCGGTTGCTGGGCATGGACATATTCGTGCGCGATGACGTGGACAAAACGGTCCTCGTCATCGGCTTCGAAAAACTTGGCGGCGCACAGCGCTTCGAGCGAGACGTAGAGCCCCTTGGCATTCGCCGCCGCGACAGGCGTCCCGCGGCTCATCGCGATGGTGATCGGCGGAAAGATCGCCGGAGGATAGAGCGCCGCCAACCGATCGGCCGACTCTGCCAACCGCCCCCGGACATTGCCGAGCGTCGCCGCGCAGGTGCGCGCGTCGCGATACAGATCGGGCTTGTCGCGCAGCGCTTTCGCCACACGCTCGGGCGTGATCCGGCGCATCGCCATGAATTCGACCAACCCCGGCGACGCGTCGGCTAGGTAGCGCGCCGCCAGCACATCGGGCTGCGCGGCGATCGCCGGGTCGTCGTACAAGGCATAAAAGCGATCGACGTCCGACGTGACAATTTCGACGCGCGCAGCTTCCTGTGGAGCAGGGGCGTTGGCGGCATGGCCGGCGCCGCTCACCAGCAGCGCCGCACCGAATGATGACCAAGCGATGCGCCCTCGCATCAGCCCTTGTTCCCCGCCACATAGGCGTCGACATTCTGCGCCAGCACGTCGAGCGGGACGTTGCCGCCCTCGACCACGACATTGTTGAAATCGCGCAGGTCATATTTCGGCCCGAGCGCCGCCTGCGCCAGCCCGCGTTGCCGCACGATCTCGCTGTGCCCGACCTTGTAGCCGCACGCCTGTCCGGCCCAGCTGCAATAGCGATCAACCTCGCTCGCGACCTCGAGCGGGTTCGAGCCGTTTTCCTTGACGAAAAACTCGACCCCCTTTTCGCGCGTCCAGCGCTTGGCGTGGAGGCCGGTGTCGACCACCAGGCGGCACGCGCGGAACGCCAGCGACTGGAGATAGCCGAGCCGCCCCACCTCGAAATCGTCATACAGCCCCAACTCGTCGGCCAGCTGCTCGGCATAGAGCGCCCACCCTTCCGAATAGGCGTTGAACGCCAGCATCGTGCGGATCAGCGGCATCTGGTTGGCATATTCGCCCTGCCACACATGCCCCGGGATCGCCTCGTGCATCGTGAGGTCGGGCAGCGAATATTTGCTGTGCAATTCGGTGGTGCGCAGGTTGATCCAGAATTTGCCCGGGATGCTGCCGTCGATCGACCCGGCGCCGCCATAAGCGGCGGGCGCGCCGGGTTCCTCGGCGAGCGGCAGGCGCTTCACCTCGACATTGCCCTTCATCAAGGTGCGGAAGGCGCGGGGCAGCTCGGCGCGGATCTTGCCGAGCCAGGTCTGGATATAGGCGTGGATTTCGGCGCGTCCCGCGTCGTTGTCGGGAAATTTGAAACGCGGATCCTTGGCCAGCGCGTTCATTCGGTCGCCGACCGACCCTTGCGTATAGCCGAGCTTCTTCAAAATCGGGTCCATCCGCCCATGCAGTTCGGCCAGCTCGTCGCGGCCCATCTGATGCACCTCGTCGGGGGGCATCCGCGTCGTGGTGCTGGCGCGCAGCCCCCACGCGTACCATTCGTCGCCGCCCGGCCGCGCCCACATCCCGGCGTCCATCGTCGCCTTGCTTCGCTGCGCCTTCAGTTCGGCGAGCTGGCGTTCGAGCGCTGGGACGACGGCGCCGCGCGTGATCGTCTCGGCGCGCGGACCCCAATTGCCGGCGATGTTACCCTCGCGCGTGCGCTTGGCGAGGCTCTCGACCAGGCTGCCGCCCGCGCGGGCATCGGCCAGGCTCGCCTCCATCTGCTTCACCGCCTTGTCGATCAGGAACGCCGGGGCAATCATCCCCTGGCCGCCCGCCGCCTTCAGCCGCTCGGTCTCGCCGTCGAGTACCCCGGGATAGGCATTGAGGCGCGCCAGATAGGCTTCGGCGTCGGCGGCATTCTTGACCGGATGGTCGCTGTCGAGGAATTTCGGAATGTCCAGATAAGCGCCGACATTCTGGATCACCACATAGGGGGTGTTGCGCCAGCCGCCGACCGCGACGTCGCCATAGGGCAGTGCAAAACCGTCGAGCGCCACGCCATAGGCGCTTTCGACCACCGCCAGGCTGGTGCGCGTCTTGTGGTCGAGGCCGGTCTTGTCGAACGCGCGGACGCGCGCGACATCGGCCTTCAGTGTATCGGCGACCGCTTGCTGGCCCGCCGCCGATCGGTCGGACAGCTTGCCGCGTTCGGCGGCGCGCGCCCCGGTGTCGATGCCGAGCGAAGTGGCGCCTTCGGGGGAGAGCGCGAGGAGATTGTCGGCGATCGAGGACAGCAACGCCTCGGCTCCGGCCTGACCGGTCGCGGCGGGCGGCGGTGGCAGGGTCGCGACGCCGCCGGGGTCACGGCTGCACGCCGCCAATGCCAGGCTCGCCGCCCCGGTGCCGAGCGTCGTCAGCGTCTGGCGGCGGGTGAATGGGGTTGACAGGCTGTGATGCACGCGGCGGCTCCCTTATGACCTTGTTTCTGTTGAAACCTGTCTAGGCGGCGGGCGGCGCGGGTCAATGGGCCGACACAAAAAGCCCCTCCCCTTCAGGGGAGGGGTTGGGGTGGGGTCCATCGGCCTTGCGCAAGGCCGATGGACCCCACCCGCTGCGACTAACGAACAAGTTCGTAAGTCTCGCTGCCCTCCCCTGAAGGGGAGGGCTAAAGCAGGATCAATCGGTCAGATCGGCGGGTACCTTGCCGCCGTTCGCGGCGAGTTCGCGCATCACCGCCTTGTGCAGCCAGATGTTCATTTCGGCGCTGCCGTCGAGGGCGCCGGTATAGCCAAGTTCGGTCGCGAGCTCCTTGCGGTTGGCGAGGCTCGAATCGATGCCGAGCAATTTCATCAGGTCGACGATCGAGGTGCGCCAGTTGAGGTCCTTGCCCGCCGCCTCGGCGGTCAGGATCGCGTCGACATCGACCTCGGCGGGCGGCGCTGCTGCGGCGGCGGCCATTGCGCTGGTCGCGGCGTCGAGCGCGGTGCCGACCGGGTTCGGCGCGGCCGGTGCGGCGGGCTCGGCGGCAACCGCCTTCTTGCCGAAAATCGCGTCCTTGATGCTGCTGAAAATGCCCATGATTTCACTCCCACTTTGACGCGGCCCAGCCCGGAACGGGCGAGTCGGATGGCCACAGGCTAGGACTATGCATTTGAAAATGACAGCCAAATGAACGACTCGTCCTTCGCCCGCGCGCTGGTATAGTCGTGCCCGTGGGCGCGGTGCGACCGGCGCCGGAGTGGGAGGATGAAGACATGAACCTGACCGACATTTTGGCGCAGGCTGGCGGCATCGAATCGATGGCGAAGGATCTGGGCATTCCGCCGGCCATGGCGAAGCAGGGCGCCGAGGCGCTGCTCCCCGCGATTTTGGGCGGGTTCAAGAAACAGGCGCAATCGGGCGGAATCGAGGGGCTGGGCGGCTTGCTGGGACAACTCGGCGGCGGCGGATTGCTCGATTCGGTGCTGGGGTCGCAGCCGACCCCGGTCGCGCCGGGCAACGAGGTACTCGGGCAGATCTTCGGATCAAAGGAGGTCAGCCGCACCGTCGCCGGACAGGCCGCTGCGCAAACCGGGCTCGATTCGGGGCTGCTCAAAAAGATGCTGCCGATCCTGGCGATGATGGTCGCGGGCTATATGGCGAAGCAGGGCGGTCAGTCCGGCGAAAGCGGCGGGCTTTCCGGCGGTCTCGGCGGGATGCTCGGCAATGTGTTGGGCGGCGCGCTGGGTGGCGGCACCGCGCCGTCGGCTGGCGGCCTTGGTGGCGGTTTGGGCGGGCTCGGCAAGATGCTCGACATGGACGGCGACGGCAATCCGCTCGACGACATCATGGGCATGGTGAACAAGATGCGCGGGTAAGGGGGAGCGTCTCCCCCGCGAAGGCGGGGGCCGCCAGCCACCTCGCTCAACGCCGATAGCGGCCCCGTCTTCGCGGGGGCGACGGTTTTCAGGCCGCCATCAACCGCAATTCCTCACGGAAATCTTCGTCCACCCCGATGCGGCTTCGCATCGGGGTGACAAGGCCATCGGCATCGCCGTCGCCCTCTTCGAACAGCGCGCAGGCTGCGTCGCCGCCGCGCGCGAGGCTGTAACGCTGCGCGACCTTGCCGGTCGGGCGAAAGCCCAGCTTGCGCAGCACCGCGCCCGATGCCGGATTGTCGAGGAAATGGCCCGCGGTCAGCTTGGGCAGATGCATCGCGCGCGCGATGCCCATCAGCTGGCGCCCGGCTTCGGTGGCAAAGCCGAGCCCCCAATAGGGGCGCGCGATCCAATAGCCCATTTCGAGCCTGCCGTCGGGGTCGGGCGAAATGCCGCAGCCGCCGACAAGGCGCGGGGCGCCGCCGGTCCGGGCGAAAATCAGGAACCGCGGCTGGGCGGGGTCGATCGGCTTGCTCAGAAACTCGCGCGCCTCGCTTTCGCCATAGGGCCAGGGCGCGGTCGCGAGGTTGCGGACCACGGCTTCTTCGCCGATCGCCCGGGCCAGTGCCGGGGCGTCTTCCTGCCAGCCGGGCCGCAGCAACAGTCTTTCGGTACGCGCGAACATGCTTTTCACTCCCAATTGCCGCCGCCTTGGCGCCCGATGGTGACGCTTTGACGACAGTCGATGTGGAGGGAGATGGATGGCCCGATTTTCGCGCCCGTCCGCCAAGTCGCGGACAATGGACAAGAAAAAAGGGAGTCCGGGGGTGACCCGTCTCCCTCTTTTCGAACTTTGTTTCCGCCTTCAGCGGAAAGGACCGTTCCGGGTCATCCCTTGGTGGGCGACCCGTGCGGATCGTCCTTTATTCGGCGGCTTCCGCCATGGCGTCGACCGACACATATTTGCGGCCAAGCTTGCCATCGTGGAATCGGACCTGGCCGTCGGCGGTTGCAAACAGCGTGTGGTCCTTGCCCATGCCGACGTTGACACCCGGGTAAACCTTGGTGCCGCGCTGGCGCACGATAATGTTGCCGCCGATCACTTCCTGACCGCCGAACTTCTTCACGCCAAGGCGACGGCCGGCTGAGTCGCGACCGTTGCGCGATGAACCGCCTGCTTTCTTATGTGCCATGACTGATGCTCCTTAATTCGTTTGGAGGGGCCGAGCCGCGTTGCCGCGCTCAGGCGTCCTTCTTGGGGGCTGCCTTCTTGGCAGCGGGCTTCTTTTCGGCGGTCTCGGCCTTGGGCGCGGCGGCCTTCTTCGGCGCAGCAGCCTTCTTTTCGGCGGCCGGAGCAGCAGCGGCTTCGGGGGCCGTTTCGGCCTTCGGCGCAGCTTCCTTCTTCGGCGCAGCCTTCTTGGCTTCGCCGACGGCCAGGATGCGCAGCAGCGTCAGCGACTGACGGTGACCGTTGCGGCGGCGATAATTGTGCCGACGGCGCTTCTTGAACACGATGACCTTTTCGCCGCGCGTCTGAGCGATGATCTCGGCCGAAACGGTCAGACCCTTCGCGTCCTTCACTTCGCCGCCGTCGCCGGCCAGCAGGACGTCGCCCAGCGACACGGTGTCGCCAGCTTCGCCGTCGATCTTTTCAACGGCGATCTTGTCTCCGGCGGCAACGCGATACTGCTTTCCGCCCGTGCGCACGATTGCGAACATGGTCTTCCATCCAATCAAAAAACTAAATCACCCGCGCACCAATCACCCACCAAGGCAGGCGATTTTTCCGGCATGCGGGAAAGTCAGCGCCACTAGCGATCCAGGCCCAAGCTGTCAACCGCCAAATTCCGTGCTTTTCGTGCAAAAAGCGGGTCGGTTGGCGAATGGCGGGATGCGCCGCCGATTCGGTGCTTGCCGCCTTGCGCCCGCACCCATATCAGAGGCGGCGATGACGCGCACCCCTCTTGCCCTGTCGCTGGCGCTCGCCATGTCCCTGTCGCTTTCGGCCTGTGCGGCGGCACAGAATGCGGGCGCGCCCTCGCTTGCCAAACGCGCGGTCGAGGGGCGATTCGATGTCGCGCCGCCCGCGGTTATCGTGGCGCCGCCGGGGCCGCTTCCCGCCGATCTCGACGGACGGCTCGCGCGCTGGGAATCGGATGCAGCCGCCGCGCAGCAGGCCTTTGCCGCCGAGCGCAATGTGACCGCGCCGCTGGTATCCGCCGCGGCGGGAGCGCCGGTTGCCAGCGAGCGCTGGGTCGTCGCGCAGCAGGCGATTTCGCGCCTCACCGCCACGCGCGCGCCGCTCACCGCCGCGCTCGCCGACATCGACCGGCTTTATCTCGAGCGCAGCGTCGACGAAGCGATCGACGGCTTGCCCGTAATCTATGCGCTGCGCGATCGGCTCGCCGACTTGGTGGCGGCGCAGGACGCGGTGCTGGAAGCGCTCAGCCGCGAGCTGCCTGGGCAGTAATCCCGATATCGGTGCGCGCGCTTTCCCGGCGCGACCGACGCTCGATCAGCATCGCTTCAGCCCGCGCCAGATCCTCCGGGCTATCGACATCGTGCAGGTCCACGTCGCCGGTGATCGCGCGCAGTGTCGGCTGTGCGGCGAGCAATGCCGCAGCGCCGGCATCCGCGGCGCCGCGCGTCAGCGCCGCGAACAGCGCGCGCGGCAGGCGGGCGGGAACGCCCAGGGCACCGCCGGGGTACAGCGTCGCCACCGGTCGGTTGGGCTGCCCTGCTGCGGCAATGGTGCGAACATGGCCAGCGGTGATCAGCGGCATGTCGGCCAGGAAAATCGCGGCAGCGTCATGCGCCGTTTCCTCGGCGTGGCCGATCGCGCGCGCCAGCGACGTCGACAGTCCGCGCTCGGCGTCGGCGTTGATCGCAAGTGTCCAGCCGCTGCGCTCTGCCTCGAGCGCAAAGCGCGAGGCCGATGGCGGCACGACGATCGTGCCGGGGGCGAGGCCTGCGGCTTCGATCGCGGCGATGATCCAGGCGCCGAGCGGGCGCGCTGCGCACATCGCATCCAGCTTGGGCGCACCAAATCGCGTGCTTTGCCCGGCTGCGAGCACATAGATGCCGACGCTCATTGGCCGGGCTCCAGCGCGGCATAACGAAAGATGATGTCCGACAGCGCGGACAGCGCCAGCGTGGCGGGTTGCCGCGCCTGCGGGAAAATCCCGACCGGGCTGGTGATGCGCGCGCGGTCTGCGGACGAGACGCCGTCTTCGGCCAGCACCTCCAGCCGCCGTTGCCGCGCGACCGCCCCGCCCTGCGCGCCGATGTAAAAGGCGTCGCTGCCCAGCGCCCAGCGTAGTAGCTCGCGCTCCCATTCATGGTCGTGGAACAACAGGATCACCGCGGTCCACGCATCGGGGGCGGCAAGGTCGGGGGCGCGGCCCAGCGCGAGCTCCGCGCTATCGGGGCCATAGCTGCGGATATCGACCCCGGCGGCATCGGCGAGATGCGCCAGTGCTTCGCTTTCGGGGCCGGTTCCCAGGGCGATGATGGTGAGGTCGGGCAGGAACTGCCGGTGCCGCAGCAGTCCGCGATCGCATCCATCGGGCAGCGGCAGCGCGAGCGTGGCTGGTCGTCGTTCGGACAGGTCGCGCGCCACCCGGGCGATCGCCTCCCGGTCCGGCGCCGGGTCGATCAGGATATGGATGGCGCTACCGCACGGCAGGCGGAAATCGATCTGTTCGGAGCCGCGGCCATAGAGCCGCACGACCGGCGCGTCGATCCGCGCGACCTCGGCAACCAGCTGCGCTTCCAAACAGCCGTCGGCCAGCGATCCGACCACCGTGCCGTCGCGGCGAATCGCCAGCTGTGCGCCGAGCTGGCGCGAGAAGCTGCCCTCGATACCGACGATCGTACACAGCGCGCCGCCGCCTTCGGCGACGGCATGAAGCGCGGCATTGTCGGAGAAATTGCGCGCGGCGAACGCGGTGGTCGCTGCCGCGTCGGACCCGATATTGGCCGCCGTCAATGTCACCGGTTCGTTCCTCTTCAATCCGATCGTCGACGTCTTCCCCGAGCGCCACGGCATCAAAATATAATAATATAGTACATTACAGCGCGGCGGCGGCAAGGGGCGAGCGCATCCTGGCGCCTTCCTCGCCGCTATGCCGCATATCCGCCGCGAATCCCATATCGCGATATGGCCGTCGGCGCTGGATCGATTCCCGTCCCCACAGGCAGGATCGAATCTGGCTTGCTCGGACCGATTTCGTTATAAACATGACAAATAAGCGTATTTTTGCGATGGACTAAATATCATACAGTATGATATTATACGACCATAATGAGAAAATTGCCGGGAGAGCTGCGTTGATTATCGATTGCCATGCCCATGTCACGGCGCCGTCCAAGCTGCTGGCGCACAAAGGGGCGTTGCTGTCGCACCACGGACACGGGATCCGGCGCCGACCGAAGATGTCGGACGACGAATTGCTGGCGGCGCTGAATGTGAAGCAGGTGTTCGAAATGGGGCATCTGGATTATCTCGACAAGCTGGGTACCGACATCCAGATCGTCAGCCCGCGGCCCTTCCAGATGATGCACAGCGAAAAGCCGGGCAAGCTGGTGCATTGGTACACCGAAGAGGTGAACGACGTCATCTATCGTCAGACGCAGCTGCTCAAGGGGCGCTTCTATGGCATCGGCGGCTTGCCGCAGGTGGCGGGCGACCCGATCGAGTTCGCGTTGCCCGAACTCGACCGCATGGTGAAGGAACTCGACTTCCGCGGTTGCCTGATCAACCCCGATCCTTTTGAAAACAGCGGTGAGGAAGCGCCGCCGCTGGGCGACGAATATTGGTACCCGCTTTATCAGAAGCTCTGCGACCTCGACGTCCCGGGCTATATTCACGCGACGACCTCGCGATCGGCGCGCACGTCCTATTCGGTGCATCTGATCAACGAAGAGACGATCGCGGTTCTGGGGCTCATCAATTCGCGTGTCTTTACCGATTTCCCCAATCTGAAAATCGTCGTCAGCCACGGCGGCGGCGCGATTCCCTATCAGCTCGGCCGCTTTGCCACCAAGCAGATGCGGTCCAAGGGGACGCCGTTCCGCGAGCAGTTGAAGCAGCTCTATTTCGACACCGTGCTCTATTCGCAGGATGCGCTGGAGCTGCTGATCAAGACGGTCGGCGCCGACAATTGCGTCTTTGGTTCCGAATGTCCGGGAAGCGGGTCGGTGTTCGACGATGCGCTCGGCCATTTCCACGACGACATCGGCACCAAGATCCGCGCGATCGAATGGCTGGCGGACGAGGATCGCGACAAGATCTTTTTCGGCAACGCCAAGGCGCTGTTCAAGATTCCATGAGGCGATTTTCAGCGTGCATCGCCTCGCCCCTGTCCCCGGAAGCTGGCGCCGCCAAGCTGCGGTCGTGATGACGGGCGGGGCATCGGTGGCCGCGGCAGCGGTCGGATTTCTATTTCTCCAAGACAGATTTCGGGAGCGGACGGGATGTTGAGTCGAGCGGAAAATGATCGGTTTGTGCGGGTTGGTGCCGGAACGCCGATGGGCGAACTGCTGCGCCGATACTGGCAGCCGATTGCGGCGGCGGGCGAATTCGACAGTGGCCCGCGCACCAAATCGATCAAACTGCTCGGCGAAAATCTGGTGCTCTATAAGGACAAGGGCGGGAATTTCGGGCTGGTCGACCGGCACTGCCCGCATCGCCGCGCCGACATGCGGTTCGGCATATTGGAAGATTGCGGGATCCGCTGTTCCTACCACGGGTGGATGTTCGACGAGACGGGCAAATGCCTCGCGCAGCCGTTCGAGGATCAGGTGAACGCCAAGGCCCGGTTCAAGGACAAGATCACGCTCAAAGCCTATCCCGTGCGCGAAAATGCCGGGCTGCTCTGGGCCTATATGGGGCCGCTGCCCGCGCCCGAGCTGCCGCATTACGAACCCTTCAACTGGGATCATGGCTTCAAGCAGCTCGTGTTCGCGGTCGTGCCCTGCAACTGGTTCCAGTGTCAGGAAAACTCGATCGACCCGGTCCATTTCGAATGGGCGCATGCCAATTGGGGCAAGCGGCTGCGCGGCGACGAGGGCAAATATGTCCCGACCCATGTGAAGCTGGGCTTCGAGGAGTTTGATCAGGGCTTTTCGTACAAGCGGGTGCGCGAAGATACCGACGAAAATGACCAGCTGTGGACCGTCGGGCGCGTCTGCCTGTGGCCCAATGGCATGTTCACCGGCGATCATTTCGAATGGCGCGTGCCGATCGACGACGAAAATACGCTCAGCGTAACCTGGTCCTACACCATGGCCGATCCCGAGCGCGACCTCCCCGAGCTGACGAGCATACCCTGGTGGTATGGCCCGGTCACGCACCCCGAAACCGGCGAATGGATCACCAGCCATGTCATGAACCAGGATTTTTCGGCTTGGGTCGGCCAAGGGGTGATCGCCGAACGGTCGTTCGAACATCTGGGCCAGAGCGACCTTGGTATCGTCAAACTGCGCAAGGCGCTGAAGGTCGCGATGGACGTCGTCGAAAAGGGCGAGGGCGATCCCAAGGGCGTCATCCGCGACCCCGAACAGGCCAAATGCGTCCCGCTGCCAACGATGACGCGGTCATCCTATGAGGAATATAAAAAGATCGCGTTCGGCAAGGCAGGCGAAAGCTGGACGCCCGAGGACGAAGAGGGCGTGAAGAAACGCACGCATAGCTTCGACTATAAATTCCAGTTCGGCCAGCCCGATCATATTCGCAAGCAGTTCCTAGAATTCATGGGCTTCGACAAGTGACCATGATTGCGCGGTGCGGCCGCGCCAATCCGCGCACCGGGAGGAGGATCAGCACATGGCTTTGAACAGGGAATCGCTGCAGGCCATCCGCACGGGCGAGTTCCGCGCCCAATGGCCGGTGCTGCTGGCGGGATTTGTCCTGCTGTTCTTTGTAACGGGCGCGCCGTCCTACTCGCTGCCGTTCATTTTCAAGGAGGTCGCGCGCGAAACGGGGTGGAGCCGCGAGCAGGTCACCTTGCTCGCGACGATGAAATTCAGCTTCGGGGCTTTGTCGGCGATCTTCTTTGGCATGCTGCTCGACCGCGTGGGCGATCGGCGCGGGATATTGATCGCGGCGGTGCTGAACGCGGCTGCCACCGGATGCATGTTGTTCGTCACCGACCTTTGGAACTATTATCTGGTCGGCGCAGCGATGGGGCTGACCGGGCCGGGAGTGCAGGCGGGGGTCAAGATCCTGCTGTCGCGCGAATTCACCCAGCATCAGGGGACCGCTGTCGGCCTCGGGCTGACCGGATCGAGCCTCGCCGGCGTGCTGTTCCCGGTCATCATCGTCGCGTTGCTCGCCAATTTCGACTGGCGCACCTCGCTCGCGCTGATCACCGTCGGAACCTGGCTGATCGCGCTCCCGATTTTCCTGTGGGGGACGAAGAACGTCAAGGATGAGCGCCACGAGGCGCCGACCGCCAGCCGCGGCGCCAGCGAATATACGATGTGGGGGATGTTCCGCGAACTCGCCGTCACGCGCGAATTCTGGTGCATCGGGCTCAGCATTTTCCTGATCGGCCTCGTCGACATGGGCATTGCCCAGCATCAGGTGCTATTCCTCGAAAATGACCGCAACATCGCGCGCGGCATCGTCGTTGCGGCGGCGAGCGCGACCGCGATCATCGGCTTCTTTTCCAAGATCGCGTTCGGGGCGGTCTATGACAAATGGAGCCTGAAGGGCGTCGCCTTTGCCTATGCGCTGCTGATCGTCGATCCGATCCTAGCGCTGCTCGTCATCGGGCCGGTCACCGCCTTTGCCTTTGCGATGCTGCGCGGCACCGCGCACGGCGCGCTGCTCGTCGACGTGCCGGTCGTTGCCAAGCATGTCTATGGCAAGCGCAACCTGGGCCTGATCATCGGCCTGTTCACCTCGTTCCTCAATCTTGGTTTTGCCGCGGGGCCGTGGGTGATGGGCCGGATTTTCACGGTCTTTGGCGACTATCATTATGGCTTCGTCCTGTTCTCGTTCCTCGCGCTGATCGCGGTGCTGATGATCCGGATGGTGACCCCCCACGCATGGCTGGCGAGCAAGGCGGCGGAAACGCCGACGCCGATGCCCGCCGCCCCGGCGGCCAGCCAGCCCCAGTAAAGAGAGAAAGATATGTTCACCAAAGAGCAGAATGACACACTGACCCGGGTCGGGCCGGGGACGGCGATGGGCGATGTGCTCCGCCGTTTCTGGATGCCCGCGCTGCTCGAAGAGGAGCTGCCCGAACCCGATTGCCCGCCCAAGAAATTGCGCCTGCTGGGCGAGGAGCTGGTGGCGTTTCGCGACAGCGACGGGCGGGTCGGCATCCTCGACGCCTATTGCCCGCATCGCCGCGCGCATCTCTATTACGGGCGCAACGAGGATTGCGGCATTCGCTGCGCCTATCATGGCTGGAAATTCGACGTTGAAGGCAATTGCGTCGATATGCCGTCGGAGCCCGAAAGCTCGACCTACAAGGACAAGATCAAGACCACCGCCTATCCTACGCACATCGCGGGCGGGGCGATCTGGGTCTATATGGGGCCGCCCGAAGAGCAGCCGGCCTTTCCGATTTTCGAATGGACCGAAGCCCCGGCGGGCCGCTTTACCGTCACCAAAAGGTGGCAGCATTGCAACTGGGCGCAGGCGGTCGAAGGCGGCATCGACAGCGCGCACATCTCGTTCGTCCACCGCCGCCTCAAGGATCTGAAACCCGGCAACGCGCCCGAGACGCTGCACGTCAAATATGCCCGTGCGGGGAACCCCAAGTTCAAGGTCAGCACCACCGACTACGGCCTGTTGATCGCCGCCGAACGCGCCGGACCTGAGGGAGATGACTTCAACTATTGGCGGGTCACGCAATTCCTGCTGCCCAATTTCTCGATGATCCCGACGCCGCTGCAACAGGATCCCGATTCGCGCGCGCTGCCCTACAACGGCCATGTCTGGGTGCCGATCGACGATGAAAATACCTGGACGTGGAGCTTCGGCGTCAGCCCGCACCGCGACTATACTGCTGCGGAGGCCGAAAATTTCGGTGGCCGCAACGGTATGTGGGGGCCGGTCGACGAGGATTTCATGCCGCTGCTCAACAAGTTCAACGATTATGAGCTGAGCCGCGACATGCAGAAGACCGAGAATTTCACCGGCATCGTCGGCATCCCCAATCAGGACGCCGCGGTGCAGGAAAGCATGGGCGCGATCAGCGACCGGTCGGGCGAGCATCTGGGCCAGACCGACAAGGCGATCATCATGTTTCGCCAGAAATTGCTGTCGATGGCCGGCGAGCTGGCGCGATCGGAACAGTTCGAGGTGCTGAAACGGCCCGAGGCCTATCGCGTGCGGCCGGCGTCGCTGCTCGTCGCGAAGGGCGCCGACTTCCTGGACGCCGCCGAACCGCTGATCCGCCCCGCAGCGTCTGAAATGGAGGCGGGCCACGATGCCGAAAATCACGTTCATTGATCATCGCGGCAACAAGACCGAGGTCGAGGCCGAGGCGGGCGAAAGCATCATGCGCAATGCCGTCAACCATGGCGTTGACGGGATCGAGGCGATGTGCGGCGGCGCCTGTTCCTGCGCCACCTGCCATGTCTATGTGCCGCGCGAGTGGATCAAGCGAGTGGGCGCCGCGAGCGAGGATGAAGGCGCCATGCTGTTTTTCGCCAGCGGCGCGAAGGAGAACAGCCGCCTGTCGTGCCAGATCGAGGTTACCGACGCGCTCGACGGGCTGGTCCTCTACGTGCCGGAAGAACAGGGTTGAACATGAACGCCACGCGCGTCGCCGCTGAAAGGGCCGAGCAATGAACAGACGTGATTTTATGGACAGGGCTGCGGCTGCGGCGGCGGCGAGCTTCACCATCGGCATGACCGCCTCGCAAAAGGCCGATGCGATGGAGGACGAAATGATCCGCCGCCTTGACGCGGTGAAGGTCGTCGAGCCCTGGGCCTGCGACATCGGCGCGCGCGGCAACGAACTGCGCACCGGCGAGCTGCCCGAACAGGGCGCGTTCGCCAAAAAGCCCGTCGAGAAGGGGCCGCCCAAGCCCTTTTTGATGGGCAATGACCCGCGGCTGCCGCTGATGCCCGAAAAGCCGACGCTGGTCGATTTCTTCAAATATCGCTTCGCGCCCGCGCGCCACCTGCTGCAAAGTGCGGCGCTCGCGAAGCGCAACGGCCATGACGAAAAGCACGTCCTTGCCGCGCTCCTTCACGACATCGGCGCCAGCACCGCCTTTCGGTCGGACCATGGCTATTGGGGCGCCCAGATCGTCGCGCCCTATGTCAGCGAGGAGATTAGCTGGGCGATCCGCGCGCATCAGGCGCTGCGTTTCTTCCCCGATCCGTCGGTCGGCTATGAATATCCCGAGGCCTATCGCCGCTATTTTGGCGCCGATTACCAGCCCGAACCCTATGTCGTCGAAGCCTATAAGCAGGCGCGCCGGCACAAATGGTACATGACGGCGCGGCTGATCACGATGAACGATCTTTACGCATTCGATCCCGACGCCAATCCGCAGATCGAGGATTTCGAGGACATCATCGGTCGCCATTTCAAACAGCCGAAAGAAGGCCTTGGTTTCGACGGCAGCCCCGTCGCGCATATGTGGCGGACGGTGATCTGGCCGAACAACTTCCTGTGAAGCCATGCGCCGCCATTGGCGCGCGCGTTCGGCGCGGTGATGGCGCGACGCGTCGGGGCGCCGCGGCGGGCGGCATCGCATGATCGGTGACGCCCGGCCCGCGTCGCGTTGGGGTGCGCTGTCGCACCGCGGCTACCGCTGGTATGCGGCGGCGAATTTCCTGTCGCTGGCCGGGTTCTGGATCCAGCGTATCGCGATCGGCTGGCTCGTCTGGGATCAGACGCGCTCCGAAAGCTGGGTCGGGTTGATCGCATTCGCGCAGTTTGCGCCAGCACTGGCACTGTCGATTCCCTTCGGGGCGATGGCCGACCGCTTCGACAACCGGCGTATGTCGATGCTCCTCAACGGCCTGTTCATCGTGTGGGCGGTGCTGCTGGCGGCGCTGAGCGGGCTGGACCGGTTGACCCCCGAAGGACTTTTTCTGATCTCACTCGCCTATGGCTGCACCGGTGCCGCTTATGGTCCGGTGCGCTTGTCGATCATCCCGGCGCTGGTCCCCAAGGGGGTCCGCAGCAGCGCGGTTGCGATCAACGCCGTGCTGTTCAACGGCGCGCGGCTGATCGGCCCGGCGATCGCAGGCTTTATTCTTGCGAGCGGCGGTGCGGGCTGGGCGTTCGTCCTCAACGCTCTGACCTATATCCCTTTGTTTCTGGTCCTCGCGGTGATCCCGATGGCCAGCGTCGATCGATCGGCGCCCAGCCGCTTGCTCGGCGATGTTGCCGCAGGCCTTGGCTATGTGCGGCGTCACGCGATGATTTTCTGGCAGCTGATGCTGACCGGCTGGATGGCAATATTCGGACGCGCGGTGCTCGAAATGCTGGCGGCGATCAGCGACAAGAATTTCGACCGTGGCGCGGCGGGTTTCGCCACGCTGACGATCGCGGCGGGGGCGGGGGCGATCTTGTCGGGTGTTGTGCTCTCGGTCGCGCGCGCCGCACTCTCGCGCTTGTGCCGGATGACGATGGCGTTGAATCTGACAGCGGCGATCTGCCTGCTGGCATTGGCTTATGTCGACGATTTCATGCTCGGGCTTGGCCTGATCGCGATCCTTGGTGCAGCTGCGACGGCGTCCGCCATCGCCTCGCAATCGGTCGTGCAGATCGCCTCGCAGGACGCATTTCGCGGCCGCGTCGCCAGCCTGTGGACCATGGCGGGACTCGGCGGTACGGCGATCGGTGCCGTCCTGCTGGGTGCCGTCGCCGACGTGCTCGGGCTGGCGAGGGCGATCATGGCCTGGGGGGGGATTGCGCTCATGTTGCCGCTGATCATGCTGTTCCTTGGTGTCGGCGCGCCGCGCGCGCAGCCGGTCCGGCCCGATGCTTCTTCGCCCCCGACGGGCGCCAATACCGAAGGGCGATATGATGCCATCTGACGACAGCCCCCCGCAGACAAAAGGGCGCGGCTGGCTGCGCCCGCGCACCATTGGGCTGTCGCTGGGCGCGATGCTGGTGGCGGGGCTTGCGGCGCTATGGGCGGTTGGCAGCGGGCCGTCGCTTGCCGATCAACCCGCGGCAAAGTCCAACCCGGCGCTGGTCGAGCGCGGCGCCTATCTGGCCGCCGCCGGGGACTGCGTCGCGTGCCACACCGCGCCGGGCGGGGCCGAATTTGCGGGCGGGCGCCCGCTGCCGACGCCGTTCGGCACCATCTATTCGGCCAACATCACCGCCGACCCTGCCAAGGGCATCGGCGGCTGGAGCCAGCAAGCCTTTCACCGCGCGTTGACCCGCGGCTTGTCGCAGGACGGCAGCCATATCTATCCGGCCTGTCCCTATACCAGCTTTGCCATCGTCGCGCCGCAGGACAGCGAGGCAATACAGGCCTATCTGCTGTCGCGCCCCGCCGCGGCAACGTCGCCGCCCGCGAACGGACTCTCCTTTCCCTTCAGCTATCGCCCGCTGGTCGGTTTCTGGAAGCTGCTGTTCCTGGGCACGCCCGATGCCGGGCAAACGCGCCTCGCGTCGGCGACCGGCGGGGTCGATCGCGGGCGCTATCTGGTCGACGGGCTCGGCCATTGTGCGGCGTGCCACGCGCCGCCGGGGATTGCCGGCGGTTATAGCGAGGGTCTGGCGATGACCGGCGGCAACCGGCCCGAAGTCAGCACCCAGCGCGGCGTGCACGACAGTTTTGCGCCGTCGCTGCTCAACGAACCGGCGGGGCTGGCGGACTGGTCGCGCGAGGAGATCGCGCATTTCCTGTATGTCGGGCGCGCCAGCGGCCGCGGCAGCGCGACCGGTGCGATGGCCGAGGTGATCGAAAAGAGCACCCAGCATCTGACCGTCGACGACCGGCTCGCGATCGCCGACTATCTGTTGTCGCTGAAACCCGATGGACAGCCTGCGGCGGCGCCAAAGGCCGTGGGCGATACGCTCGCGGCGGGCAAGGCGATTTACGCGCGCGATTGTGCGAGCTGCCACGGGACCGAGGGGCAGGGGCGCGGGCTGGCCTATGCGGCGCTCGCCAAATCGCCCGCGGCCAATGCCCGCGATCCGGTGTCGCTGATCTATGTCACCCTCTATGGTGCGCAGGCGCCGATGACCGAACATAACCGCTGGGCGCAGACGATGCCGGGCTATCAGGCCGCCTTGACCGACGCCGAGATTGCCGCTCTGCTGACCTATATCCGGCGGAGCTGGGGCAATGTCGGCGCCCCTGTTGCGCCCGATCAGGTTGCCGAAGTCCGGCGCGAAACCGGACTGAAAAAGCCGGCGACGGGCAGCGGCAGCATCACCCCGAAGCGTAAGCCGAGCGCTCCCCCGAAAAGGCCATGAACCGATGATAAAGCTGAAAATCAACGACAGCGAGCGCGAGTTTGACGACGGTTTTGCCGACATGCCGCTGCTCTGGGTGCTGCGCGACGTGATGGACCTGACCGGCACCAAATATGGCTGCGGTATCGGCAGCTGCGGCGCCTGCACCGTCCATATCGATGGCGAGGCGCAGCGGTCGTGCCTCGTCCCGCTGGCGCAGGTCGCCGACGCCGCGGTGGTGACGATCGAGGGGCTGGCGGGCGAAGGCACACGCCATCCGCTGCAACAGGCGTGGATCGACCATCAGGTGCCGCAATGCGGCTATTGCCAGTCGGGGATGATCATGGCCTCAGCCGCGTTGCTCGACAAAACGCCCGCGCCGTCGGACGATGAAATCGATGCGTCGGTGACCAATATCTGCCGCTGCGGCACCTATGCGCGGATCCGGGCGGCGATCAAATCAGTCAGCGCGTGACGCCAGCGCGTCCTGAAGCTCGCCCGCATATTTGCTGAACGGCATCGCGTTCAGCGAAACGCCGGTCGCCGCGCGGATCGCATTGGCGAGCGCCGGTCCCGTTGGCGGGACGCCGATTTCGCCGACCCCGGTCGGTTCCTCGTCCGACGGCAGGATGACCGTTTCGATCGCCGGCGTGTCGGCCAGCCGGACCATGCGATAATCGTGAAAATTGCTTTCGCGCACCTGCCCCTGTTCGAAACTGATGCGGCCATGCCAGGCGGCGGCAAGGGCAAAGACGATGCCGCCTTCGACCTGCGCCGCGATCGTGTTGCGCGATACCGGCAGGCCGCAATCGAGCACCGCCCAGATCTTGCGGGTGACGATCCGCCGATCGGGCAGAACTTCGATCTCGACCACCTGCCCGGTGTAGCTGCCGAGCGCCGCCTCGATCGCGATGCCCTTGAAACGGTTTTTGGCGCGCGGTGCCTTCCAGCCGCTCACCTCGACCAGCGTCGACAGCACGCGCAGCATGCGCGGGTCGTCCTTCAGGTTGCGGCGGCGGAATTCGGCGGGGTCGAGCCCCGCCTTTTGCGCCGCGATGTCCATGAAGCATTCGCGCGCAAAGGGATTGTGGCTGTCGCCGACCGCGCGCCAGAAGGCGAGCGGGACGGGCGTTTCGAGGTCGTTGAAGCCGACGCGCAAATTGGTGTCGCGATAAGGCGTCTCGGCCAGTCCCGCGACGGCATGGATGTCGACCCCGTCGCGGAGTGGCATGCCCGCCGATTTCGATAGCGATGGTCCCGATACCGAAATCGCCAGCGCATCGATCAGCCCGCTGCCGGTCAGTCCGGCGCGCAGCTTGACCGACACCGCGGGGCGATAGCGGTCGCGCCTAATGTCGTCCTCGCGCGTCCATTGCACATGCACCGGACGTTTCAGCGCCAGTGCGAGCTGCGCCGCCTGAACCGCGGCGCGATTGTCGCTGATCTTGCGGCCGAAACCGCCGCCGAGCAGCATCGGCCGGATCACGACCTTGTCGGGCGCAAGCCCGGTCGCCTCGACCACCTGCTGCGCGCAGGTCTGCTGGCTCTGGGTCGGTGCATAGACTTCGAGCACGCCATTTTCGGCGAGCCGCGCGGTTCCCGACAGCGGCTCCATGCACGCGTGGGCGAGGAACGGAAAGTCGAACGCCTGTTCGACGACCGCATCGGCCTTTTCCAACCGGCCGATGTCGCCTTCGTCGGTCGCGATCACCGCCTTGTCCCACGAATGACCCGTGTTGATCGCCTGTTCCAGGCTGGTCGAATCGAACACAGCCTTGTCATTGGGGACAAAGTGCAGCTTGGCGGCGTCGAGCGCCTTGCGCGCGTGCCACCAATGTTCGGCGACCGCCAACACCCCGTCCCCCAGCCGGCGAATGTCGACCATTCCGGGGCAAGCCAGCGCCGCTTTGGCGTCGAACGACACCGACGCGGTATCGAAATAGGGCGACATCGCCGCCGCCGCATAGAGCATGCCGGGAAAACGGACGTCGGCGGCATATTGCGCCGATCCGTCGACCTTTCCTTCGAGGTCGCGGCGCGCCACATCCTTGCCGACATAGCGATAGCGCTCGACCGGGATCGGGCGCGGTTTCACCGCGGCGCCCCGGCCGCCGATCGATGCGAGCAGCGATTGATAGCTCGCCGAACGCCCGCTCGCGGGATCGATCACCTTGCCGATCGCGGTGTCCAGCCGGTCAGCCGGGACGCCCCATTGCCGGGCGGCGGCATCGATGAACAGGCCGCGCGCGACGGCGCCCATCTTGCGAAACTCGGGGTACCAGAAGCGCACCGAACGGCTGGCGGCGGTCAATTGCTGCCCGCGCCAGCCAACGAAGGCGGGGCCGTTCGGGGCGATTTCGATGTCGGCCGCGGCGAAATCGATGTCGAGCTCGTCGGCCAGCATCATCGGCAAGGTCGTATAGACGCCCTGACCCATTTCGGTCTGCGGATTGATGAGCGTGATGCCGCCGTCGGGCCGGAATTTGACGAAGGTGCGAAAATCCTTCGGCGGCGGCGGCGGTCCGCCGCCTCCCGGCCCGCCGCCGCCCGGTTGCGGCTTCGTTCCCTGCGCATAGAGGCCGATGCTCACCGCCCCCGCGGACAGGGCGAACCCAGCAATGAAACTGCGGCGCGGTACGATGCTGGGCATAGAAACCTCTTCATAAAATCATAATATATGATATTACTTGTTGCGCATGATTTGTCAAAGCATCGCTGCGTCGATGCCGGGTGAATCGAACGACCGGCGACGCGGGGCGGAGACGCCGGGCGCGCGAGGGATAATGCCAGCCGCGGGTTGGACGAAGAAGGGATTATAATGGCCAATATCGTCTTGGGAATGGGGACTTCGCACGGGCCGCTTCTGTCCACGCCGCCCGACATGTGGTCGCTGCGCGCCGACAGCGACCGCGCCAACAGCGAGCTATTTTATCAGGGGCGGGCCTATGATTTTACCGGGCTGATGGATGCCCGCGGTCGCCGCTTCGACGATGAAGCCTCGCTGCCCGGCCGCGAGCAGGCCCATGCGGCCTGTCAGGTGTCGATCGACCGGCTGGCGCAAAGCTGGACCGATGCCGACCCCGACCTTGTCGTGATCTTTGGTAATGACCAGCGCGAGATTTTTACCGCCGACAATACGCCGGCGATTTCGATGGTGTCGGGCGACAGCCTGGAACATTGCGCGATTCCCGAATCGCGGCTGCAACAGATGGATCCGGGCATCGCGATTTCGGCGCGCGGCGTCACGCCCAGCGAAGACCGCCATTACCCCAGCCCCGCGGATCTCAACGCCTTTCTGATCGGCAAGCTGGTCGAGCAGGGGTTCGACATCACCGCAATGCAAACATTGCCCGAAGGGCCGCGCAAGCGCCGCGGCCTGCCGCACGCCTATGGCTTTGTGTATCGCCGGATCATGGGCGAAAAGATCGTCCCGGCGACGATCGTCTGTCTCAACACCTTCTACCCGCCCAACCAGCCGACCGCTGCGCGCTGCTTCGATCTGGGGCAGGCGATCGGCCGGGCGCTGCGCGAATGGACGGGACCGGAAAAGGTCGCCGTCGTCGGGTCGGGCGGCTTGTCGCACTTCGTCGTCGACGAGGCGTTCGACAAACAGTTTATCGATGCGATCGCGGCAAAGGACTATGCTTGGCTCCGCGCGATACCCGAAGCGATGCTTCAGGGCGGGACGTCGGAATGCAAGAACTGGATCGCCGCGATCGGCGCCTTGTCGACCACCGATCTGGCGCTCGACATCGCCGACTATGTCCCCTGCTATCGCTCGGAAGGCGGGACCGGCAACGCGCAAGGATTTCTGACGTGGCGGTGAAGTCCCTGCGGCAGCCGCCAAAGCAAAGTTCTTCCCCCATAAACAATCACCGCCTATAGCTTTGCCATGTCAGACCCGAAATTAGCCGTCCTGCGCGAGGTGCGTGGCAGTACGCTCTCCAGTCAGATCGTTTCGCAAATCAAGGACGCCGTCTTTCGTGGGGAATTCAAGCCCGGCGACGCGATCGGGTCCGAAGCCGACATCGCGGCGCAGTTCGGGGTCAGCCGGATGAGCGTGCGCGACGCGATGCGGACGCTCGAGGCGATCGGCCTGATCGAGATCAAGGTCGGCTTCGGCGGCGGCGCGCGGATTGCCCAAGGCAGTTTCAGCCATTTTACCGAGGCGCTGGCGGTGCAGGTCGCGCTGCTCAATCTGGCGCATGAGGATGTGTTGCAGGCGCAGGCGGCGATCGAGATTGCCGCCGCGGGCCTTGCCGCGATCAACGCCACGCCCGCGCATATCGAAGCGATCCGCGAGGCGCTCGATCTTGCCGAACAGGATGCGGACGATCCGGTGAAGGTGGCGGAACATGGCCACCGCTTTCATCTCGCGGTTGCCGAGGCGAGCGGCAATCCTATCCTCGCGCTGCAACTCGAAGCGTTCAAACATGTCCAGTGGCCGCCGGGGGCATCGCGCACGACCGAGAAGGTCGGCGATCACGTCCTCAAGGTTCATCGGTCGATCTTCGACGCGATCATCGCGAAGGACGCCGCGAGAGCGCGCCAGGAAATGGCGCAGCATGTGACGATGTTCCTCCAGAAAACCGCGCATACGAAAATGAGCGAAAGCGAGCTTCACGCCTGCTTCGGCTGAGGATGATGGCCAGGCGGCCCTGTCCTCGCCGATAGGCCGCTTCGATGCCGAAACCATGTCCATCCCAACTCTGACCCTTGCACCGGCGGAGACGAGATATCCGCGCGTTTCGGAGCCCCGATGCGTCGCATGGCACCACACCGGCCGGCTATAATCATTATATTTATATCGAAGTTGCTTGCGCCCACCGCGCAAAGAATGGCATAAGCCGTGGGCGAGAATATTGAACGGGAGACGCAGGATGGATCGCAGGGCATTCGTCGCATCGGTCGGCGGCGCGGGCGCATTGGCCGCGATGACGATGATGGAGCGCGCCGACGCGCTGGAACATGCGATGTCCGAGGAGCTCGATCGCGCCATTGTGAAATCTGGCATCTGCACGACTTACGGCCGCGAGGAAGGCCTGACCCATGCCGTCGAAAGCGGTGGGCAGAAAAAGCCCTATATGATGGGACATGACCCGCGGTTGCCGCGCATGTCGGACAAGCCGACGCTCATGGAATTCTTCGAAAAGCGCTTCGGTTCGGTGAACCACATGCTGCAAAGCGCCGCGCTGGCGCAGAAGAACGGGCTTCCCGACAAGGTCGTACTGGCATGCCTGCTCCATGATATCGGGGTTGGCGGGCTCCTGCGGTCCGATCATGGCTATTGGGGCGCGCAGCTGCTCGAGCCCTATGTCGACGAGGAAATTTCGTGGTCGATCCGCTATCATCAGGCGCTGCGCTTCTTCCCCGACGAAGCGATGGGCTACACCTATCCCGAAGCTTATGTGCGCTTCTTTGGCGCCGATTATGAGCCCGACGAATATATCAAGCAGGCGCATGATTATGCGCGCAACCATAAATGGTACGAAACCGCGCGGCATATCACGATCAACGACGTCTATTCCTTCGATCCCAATGCGCGGGTCGAGCTGGGCCAGTTCGCCGACATCATCGGGCGGCATTTCCGCCAGCCGAAGGAAGGGCTGGGGTTCGACAATAGTCCGTCGGCACACATGTGGCGGACGATGATCTTTCCAAACAACTTCCTCTAATATTGGTACCGGGCGGCGTTATCCCCTTGGGGCTTCGGTCCGTATGTCAGACGTTTGCCAAACCGAGAGCGGCTGCGACTTGCATCCTTGTTCGCGCACGATACAGCAGCGATACTTGCCGGGAGGCACCCGGACAGATGTTGAATCCAGCAGGCGGACAGAATGGCTAGAGAAGAGCGCCGCAGTACCGAGGATGACGCCGCGCTGGCGCCAGCCGACCAGTTACAGAATCATGCAGGCTATCTGCTTCGCCGCGGCTTTCAGGTCGGACGCCGAAAAATGCTCAAACGCGCCGAGCCGCTGGGGCTGTCGCCGATGCAGACCGCGGCGATCGTCGCGATGCTGCAATATGGCGCGGCATCGCAAAATCAGCTCGGCCGCTATATCGGCGTCGAACCGGGGAATATGCAGGGCGTCATCGCCGATCTGAAGAAGAAGAATCTGATCCAGTCGCGGCGCGATACCGTCGACAAGCGCCACTATATTCTGGAGCTCACCGCCGACGGGCGGGCGATGGCGGACGATGTGGTCGCGGCGCGCAGCGCGGGTAACGAGGATATTCTGTCGATCTTCACCGCGCGCGAGCGCGAGAGGTTTCTGGAACTGATGCGCAAATTTCTGGCCGACCCGGAAATCTGAGTCCCCTGCCGCGCCGGAGCGTTTAGATCGCGGTCGGGCGCACTCCGTCAAAGGCCTGCTGCAGCAGCGCACGGACCGATGCGAAATCGACCGGGCGCGGATTATAGCGCGTGTCTTCGACGGTCTCGTGCGCGGCGGCGTCCAGATCGGCCTCGTGCATGCCGACCTCGCGCAGGCTGGCGGGAACGCCGATCGCGCGCGCAAAGTCATACACCCCGCCCGCGGCGGTGTCGCTGCCCATCAACCGCTCCAGACGCCGCATGGCATCGGGCGCAGCATCCTGATTATAGGCGATCGCATAGGGCAGGATGATGCTGTTGGATTCGCCGTGCGCGATACCGTGGCGCCCACCGAGCACATGGCAGATTTTGTGGTGGATCGCGATCCCGGCCAGGTTGACACAATAGCCGCCGAGCATCCCGCCATAGAGTAGCTGCGCCCGCGCATCCAGGTCGTCCGCATCGGCGATGCTGCCGCTTATCCCCCGGGTGAGCGCGCGAACGCCCTCTTCGGCAAAGATCGTCGTCATCGGGCTGGGCTGTTCGGGATAAAGCGCCTCGACGCAATGCGCGAGGCCGTTCATCCCGATCGTCGCGGACAGCGTGGCGCTGAGGCTGGTGCAAAGCCGGGGGTCGTAGATCGCCGCGTCGGCGATGACCGCGTTGCTCCGCCCCGTTTCTTTCCGCTGGCCGGTCAACATCCCATAAATGGGGGTGCTTTCCGATCCGCACGGCGTCGTGACGACGACGATCATCGGACGGCCGCTATGGCGCTTGATATATTTGCCGAGCCCGATCGTTGAGCCGCCGCCGATCGGGACGATGCAGTCGGCCCGCGCCGCTTCAAAGGCGTGATAGGCTGCGCGCGCCGTCTCTTCGGGGCAATGCGGCAGCGCGCCGTCGTACAGGCCGACGCAGGCGTCGCCCAGATCGGCGACGACATCGGTCAGGCGCGCGCGCATCCCCGCCGAGCAGAGGATGAACAGGCGCTGCCCGCCCAGTTCCTTTGCCAGTTCGCGAAGCTGTGCGGTCGAATTGGGGCCAAAGATCGCCCGGGTCGGAACCGGCGTGTACCGAAATTCCATCATGTCCCCCTGCCGGGCTGGCCCCGGCACCGGCGGGGCGCGGATACCGGCAGCCACCCCGATGGCCGGCTGCCGGGCGCTTGGGCTCAGCGGGCGGGAACCCGCGCCGCGGTCGCTTCGATTTCGACCAGCCAGCCCGGCCGGGCCAGATCCTTGATCTCGACCACCGCGCGCACCGGCTTTTGCGGCTGATCGGCGGTACCGAAATACTGGCTATACGCCTTGTTGAACCCCGCAAAATCCATCTTGCCGGTGGCGGGATCGGCGACCAGATAGACGCGCACCGACACGATGTCGCCCATCGACCAGCCCGCTTCCTCGACGCTCTTCTTGATGCTGGCCAGCGTGCCCGCGGCCTGCTGTTCGGTCGTGCCGAACTTCTGCGCCGGGGTTTCGCCCGCCTCGTTGAGGACGGGCGGCACATGGCCGCTCAGATACAGCGTCTCGGCGCCTGCCGGAACCTCGATCGACCGATAGAAGGACGGCCCCTCACCATTGCGGGTGATGCCTTCGCGCGCGGTGGCGGGGGCGCAGGCCGCGGCCACGCCGAGCAGCAGGGCGGCGTTCAACATCGTGCGGGCGGCGCCAAGGCGCGAGCGGCGGGTATCGGGGGTCATGTCATGTCCTTGCTGTGGGGGAGGGGGAACGGTCCGGATCAGTCATCCTTGCGGGAATCGCCGCTGGCCTTGTTCAATCCGGCGGCAATGGCCTTGACCTGATCGGCGGTGATCAGGTCGCTCTGGCTGCTCCATTCGTTGCGCAGATGATTGGTGACGAGTGCAGTTTCTTCGGGCGTCATATCGCCGAGGAATGAGGGCATGCCGCCGCGGCCTTCCAATATGACCTTGAGCAACGGGTCGGCGGGGCCGTTCACCAGCGCATTGCCGGGGAAGGCCGGATAGACGCCGGCCATGCCTTCGCCCTTGGCCTGGTGACAGGCGGCGCACTTTTCGGCGTAGAGCGTCGCAGCGGCCGCCTGATCAAAGTCGGTGCGCGTCTTTGCCTTGGCCGGCGCCGCCGCGGGCGCGGGTTCGGGGGTCGCCGTCGACGTTGCCGCCTGATCGGTCGTGTCGGCAGATTCGGGGCTGCCGCACGCGCTGAGCGTCAGGGCCGCACAGCCTGCCAGAATTGTCGTGGCTTTGCGCATTGCCGTCATCATCGTCGTCCGTACCATCCTATTGCTTCACCCGTTTGTGGATCTGTTCCATCGTCATCCACGCCGATTCGATTGCGCCGGCCATCCAGCCGGTCAGCCCCGGGGTCATATGCGTTCCCGCAAGGAACAGGCGACCTTCGCCTTCCAGCAGCAGTTTCAGCTTCGTGTCCTGATTTTCGGGCGACCAGCTTTCCCAGGCGCTGAGGCTGTAGGGGATGCGGTGCCAGGCGACGCTGAACGATTTGCCCGAGAAATCCTTCTGGTAGCTCGGGTGCAGCTTGGCGCCATGTTCCAGCGCGAATGCCACCCGTTCCTTGTGCGACAACATGCTGATCTTCACCGCGTCGCCGCGGAAATTATAATAGCCCTGCACGACGCCCTTGGCGCCCAGATAGCCGTAGGAGGGGTAGGCGATGCTGCCGTGACCGGGGATGTCGGTATAGGAAATGCCGCCAAAGATCCGGTCGTCCTCTTCCCAAAAACGGCGGTTCATCATCAGCCCGATCTTGCCGTTCGGCGTCGCGCTCGCGCCCGTCATCGCGTCGCGGAATTTGGCCGAGAAATTGCCCTTGATCTTGCTCATGATCGCCAACGGAATGGTGCTGACGCAGAAATCGGCCGAAGCGGTCGACAATTGCTTGCTGCCGTTTTTCCGATATTCGATCTTGGCGCCGTCGGGCGACAGGTTGATGCTGTCGACTTCGCAATCATAGCTGACGATGTTGCCGATGCGCTCGGCAAACGCCTTGGCAATCTGGTCCATCCCGCCGACGGCCTGAAACATCGCGTGCGGGCGTTCATAGGAGGGGACGCCCGCCACCTTGCCGCCGAGATTGGACAGCAGCAGATTGTGGAGGTCATAGGGATCGGATTCGGTCCCCAGATTGAGCCCCGCGCCGGGATGGACCTTCATGCCGCGGTCGACGGTGCCGTGATAGGCCATGTCCTTTTCGTCGAGATGCCCCGAGTGGCGCAGATAGGCGAGCAGGCGTTCGCGGTCTTCGCCGGTCATCGCCGAATTGAGCGCGCCCTGATTGGCGCATTTTGCCAGCAATTCGGACGTATAGCCGTTGAGGTCGGACAGAACCTCGAAACGGCGGACCCGCTTGCGATTGAGCGCGCCTTCGCCCTGTTCATTGTAGAGGAAGCAGCTCTCGTTCTGGTTGATGAAAACCTCGATCGGAACGCCGAATTCCTTGCAATAATGCAGCGTCGAATGATGGTTGGGCGGGATGCGCCACGGGCCGTGATTGTAATAATGGCCGTCGTCGAAATCGCAGACCTGCTTGTCGCCGCCAATCTCTTCGATCGCAAACCCCTTACGCGCGGTCTGGCAGCGGCCACCAGCATAGCTGCGCGCTTCCAGGATCTCGCATTCGTAGCCGCGGCGCATCATTTCATAGGCGGTGGTCATGCCGGCGAGGCCGGCGCCGAGGATCAATATCTTTTTGCCCTGGCCTTCGTTGGACAATTTGGGAGGGCCACTGCGCAGCGAATCGAAACCGATCCCCATGCCGTGCATCGCGGCCAGGATCGCTCCCGATCCGCCGACAACGCCGACGGCTTGCAGAAAGCGACGCTTGCTCATCACGGGTTTGGTATCGGCCATTGTCTGTTGCTGCCCTGTCTTTCGGTTCGGGTGTCGCGGCGACCGCCCTGGATCCCGCAACCGCTATTAAAATAACTGTAGGATGTCGCAATTGCTTTGTTCCCATGCGCCCTGCCAGGGGGAGGCGGGCGGCCAGTTCAGGGGCTTGCCGCGGGGCGGCATGGGAACAAAGCCTGGCATCACATCACATCTTGAAACCGACCGTGACGCCCACGGTTCGCGGCTGGTTCACCGTGATGCGATTCTGCGCCTGCAAATTGTTGGCGATGAACAGGTCCGCCGTCTTGTTGGTGACGTTCTTGACATAGACGGCGAGCGACCAGCGATCATTCTCCATCCCGACGCGCAGGTTGCCGAACACATAGGGGCGGTTCGCCGTGTTGCGGGCCGGGTTGTAGTTGTTCATCGGCACTTCCGACTGGAACTGCAGGTCGCCGCGCACATAGGCGCTCCAGTCACCGCCGGCCGACCAGTTATACTGGGCAAAGGCGTTGCCGGCATGCTTCGGCGCGCCGAGCAGCGGTTCGCCCTTGGCGCCGCGCACCGGCGGCGTTTCGGTCGAGACCGCGAGCAAAGATGCCGGAACGACGTCGATCAGGTTCACCAGCAGCTTCGTCTTCAGGAAGGTGACGTTCATGCCAAGGTCGAGCCCGTCGAACGGCTGTGCCGCGAGCTCGAGCTCGATCCCGCGCGACCGCGATACCGGCCCGCCATCGGGGGTTTTGGTGGCGACCAGCGCGTTGAACTGCGTCGTGATCGCGACCACCGTCTGCTGGTCGTACCAGTCGATCTGGTACGCGCCGGCATTCACCGTCAGATTATTGTCGAACCACCCGGTCTTGATCCCCAGCGAATATTCGCGCGTCCGGTCATGTTCGAAGAAGGGCGGAATGCTCGACAGCAGCACCGCGTTGGTGCCACCAGCGCGATACCCTTCGGCATAGGCCGCGAACAGGCTGATGTCGTCGGTCGGGCGATAGGTGACCTGGAATTTCTTGATCACGCCGTCCTCGCTGCCCGGTGAATTGCGTTCGATCAGCGGGTAGCAGCTGTTGTCGCCATAGTTGAAGACATAGGGCAGGCCCGTTGCCGGGTTGATCGGATTGAGGACCGGCGGCGCCTTGGCCTGGCTATGCGAGATCGCGCCGTCGCCGTCGCTGTCGCACTGCGGCGACACGAACGAGGTCAGGAACGGCACGTTGACGACGCTTTGCTGGTTGCGGCTCGTCTTGAACCAGCGCACCCCGCCCATCAGCTCCAGCCCGTCGACGACTTCCCAGTACAGCTCGCCAAAGGCGGCCAGCTGCTTGGTCTTGTTGCGTGCCAGGCGATCGACGAGCTTCGGACCGTTATAGTTCGGCAGCCCGCTGTCGAGCGTATGATACAGGGTGCTGCGGACGTCCTGCGTCCGGTCCTGCGCGAACATCCCGACGACATAGTTGATGGGCTTGTCCCAGGTGCTGGCGAGGCGCGTTTCGATGCTGTGCATCGTCGTCCCCGACAATGTGTTGAGCACGACGCGCCCGTTCGGCGAAAAGACGCCGTTCTGGATCGCCAGGCTGGCGCCGTAAGCGGGTGAGCTGAAGGCAAAGCCGCCGGGGCAGCCACCGGCCAGGACACAATTGCCGAACCGGCGCAGCAGGTCGTGCGGCGGCGATGAATCCTGCAGGCTGTTGACCTTGCGATCCTGGAACGAATAGGCGACGGTCAGCTCGGCAAAATCGTCATATTCGTGGACGAGCGACAGGCCGCCCAGATACAGGCGTTCGTTATAGGGTTCGAGCGACAGCGTGTTCGAACGCAGGTTGCCGGCAGCCGGAACGAAAAAGCGGTTGTCGCTGACGAAGACGCCCGGGCTGACTTCGCGCTTGATGAACGGCGGGCCGACCCTTTCGTCCGAATCGACGGGGTTGTGGGCGTTGCGCGCCGCCGAATGGACGTCCTGATAGAAGAATTGGCCGAGCAGTTCGGTCGACGGGCCAATCTGCAGCTTCGCCGACACGCGGGCGCCTGAGCGGCGATGCCGGTTGATGTCCTGCAGCAGTTTGCCGTTGGCATCCTTCAACGTCACGCTGTCGACGAACCCGCCCGAAACGCCGTGATAGCCGACGACGCGAACGCCGAGGACGTCGTTGACGACGGGGATGTTGACCAGACCCTTGATCGAATAGCTGGGATCGCCGTGCCGCGTCGTCGACAGGTCGCCCTGCGCCGCGACCGACAGCACGTCGAGTTCGGGGCGATTGGTCACCATGCGGATGATGCCCGAAACCGAGCTCGACCCGTAAAGCGTTCCCTGCGGACCGCGCAGCACTTCGATCTGCTGCACGTCATAGAGGTCGATGTCGGGCTGGCCGTCGCCAGCGCTTTCGGCAGCGGGCCCGCCGCCGGTCATCGGGATGTTATCGACATAAAGGCCCACGGTCGCTTCACCCGGCGCGTTGACGCCGCGGATCAGGTAGCGCTTTTGACCCGGGCCGACGTCAATGGCGTTCAGCCCAACCACGCTGCGCGAAAAGTCGGTGAATTCGACGGCGCCCATCTTTTCGAGCGTGTCCTCACCGAACGCCGCGATGCTGGTCGCGACATCCTGCAGCGCCTGCACCCCGCCGCGCTTGGTCGCGGTCACGATGATGTCGCCATGGCCGGTTTCGGTTTCGGCGGCTTCTTCGGCGGGAGCGGTGTCGCCCTGCGCCATCGCGGGCTGGCTGGCGATCGCCAGGGCCAGGACCGACGCCAGTCCGGCGCGTACGGCAAGGAATTTTGCCGGGTTTTGGTTGAACGCTTTTGTCATCTTGCAGACCCCTCCCAATTCGGATCGATTTTGAATGTCGGATTGCGCCGGACTGCCGTTGCCGTTTTCGCAGGGCGACCCGCTGCGGTTTTCTGTGGCCTGTTCCAGCGCTGTTTCTTCTGCTCGTTCGACCGGAAACGCCGATCTTCGAGCTATCATATTATATTATGTTTATAACGAATTTTGAGCATGTGCAAATAAAAAGAATATTATATGATAGATCTGTTTCAGCGCGCTTTTCTGCGCCTTTCCGCTTCCTCTCCGACATTTTTTGGGGTGAATTGATCTTCGCTTGTGCGGCGGTGATTCGCGCCGTTCCGGATCGGCAACGGCACCGCCGAAGGGGCAGCCATCCGCATCAGCTGTCAGCCGTCGCACGGGCATCGGCCGCCTTCATCGCGCGCCAATAGGTCGGCTCGACAAAGGTCATCAAAATCGCCGCGATCAGCGCGAGCACGAAGAAGATCAGAAACGCCGGGGTATAGCTGTTCGACATGTCGTACAGCAGGCCCATCAGCCAGGGGCCGGTGGCGAAACCCGCAGTGACGATCGCGGTGTAGATGCCCAACAGCGTGCCGAGCCGCTCGGTGCCAAAAACATGTTTGGTAATCACGGTGGTTTCGAGCAGCATCCCGGCATGGGCGACCGCGCGCGCCGCGACAAAGACGGCGAAGACCAGCGGGTTGCCAAGGATGATCGCAAGCAGGCTGGCAAGGCCCAGCACGCCATAGATGGCGGCCGCGCCGCGCGTCGACGTGCGGTCGAACAGCACGCCGACGAGGACGCGGGCGAAAAAGCCGATCACGCCCATCGCGCTGATTCCCAGCGCCACGATTTCGCGCGACAGCGACAGGTCGGTGAAGATCAGCACCTGATGCTGGATAAAGCCCTGATCGACCAGCCCGCCGAGATAGACGGCGATGGCGAAGATCCAGAATACCGGGCGCCGGATGACCAGCGACAGCGTCGACGGCCCCTTCTCGCTCGCGCTCGTCGTCGCGGCGGGCGCCGGCGCCGACTGGATGTCGGACTTTTTGAGTGCGAATGAGGCGAACAGCAGGGTCGGCATCGCAACCAGCCAGATCCCCAGCGACAGCAGCGCAAAACCGCTGCGCCAGCCGAACCACGCGATCAGCGCCGCGATAATGATCGGGACCAGCATCGAACCGGCGCTGGCGCCCAGCATGGCGACCCCCATTGCGGTGCCCTGCGAGCGGTGGAAGCGTTGCGAGATCATGACCTTGACCGAAATGATCGTCCCCGGTCCGGCGATGCCCAGCATCATGCCCAATATATAATAGCTGGCGAGCGACTGGACCCAAAGAAAGCCGATCAGCGCCACCCCGCCGACCGCCGACGCGATGGCGAGCGGCCGCAGCGGCCCGATCTTGTCGATGTACCGGCCGATGATCAGCGCGGCGATCGCGCCGGTCGCATATTTGGTCGAGGCAAGCAGCGTCGCCTGTTCGCGCGTCCAGCCAAACTCGCCGATGACTTCGGGAAACAGGAAGGGCAGCGAATAGGAGGATGCCGAAAAGGCAAAGATCATACAGATCGTCGCCACCGCAAGCGGCAGGCGATTGTCTTTGAACTCAGCGCGAAAGGCGGCGTCGAAGGTCAGCATCGGATCGATGTTCCTGCTTTGATATCGGAGCTGCCCTTTGCCACCGGCGCGGCGCCATTCGCAAATGCCATGCGAAAGGTTCCCCGCCCGGCGAACCCGCCGACCATCGCCGCGCGCCGAAAGGCAGCCGATTCGGATGTCGCCGAAGCGGCAAAGGGGGCTGGGATCGCGCGATTTTCGGCCATCAGGAACCTCAATTCGTCATTCGACGGCGAATATAGACAGACGTCTGTGTAAATGGCAATAGCGGACTCGATCCTTGGCCATAAATGCCGAGATTCAGATCGCTTATGATTACAATATCGCCCTAATCCGTCACTTTGACGCAGATATCGAAAGACGTCTGATGAAAAACTGCGTTGATCGTCGATTGGGGATTTCCGTCACCGCGCACCCAAGGAGCTTGACCACATGATGACCGACATCGTCCTCAACACATTTTTTCGCAGCTCGGCGGCATGGCGGGTGCGGATCGCGCTGCACCTGAAAGGCCTTGGCTATGCGGGTGCCTATCGCAACTTCCGCGACAACGCGCAGCGTTCGCCGGAGTATCTGTCGCTCAATCCGCAAGGGCTGGTCCCGACGCTGGTCGTCGATGGCACGACGCTGACCCAGTCGCTCGCGATCATCGAATATCTCGACGAAACCTATCCGGCGCCAGCGCTTTTGCCCGGCGATCCGATCGGCAAGGCGCGCGTTCGCGCGATGGCGGCGATCGTCGCGTCGGATATCCACCCGATCGGCAATCTGCGGGTGCTGCAATATTTGCGCACGCATTTTGGGCAGGACGAGGATGCGGTGAGCGCCTGGTACCGGCATTGGGTCGCCGAGGGGTTTGCGGCGCTCGAAACGCTGGCGGTGGCGCATGGCGATGGCCGCCATTGCTTTGGCGATCGCGTTACTCTCGCCGATCTTTGCCTGGTCCCGCAGATGTACAATGCGCGGCGGTTCGGGACCGATCTCGCGCCCTTTCCGACGCTCTGCGCAATCGATGCGTCGCTGGGCGCGCTCCCCGCCTTTGCCGATACGGCGCCGGAACGACAGCCCGACGCGGTGTGAGCGTCAGGAGAGGAGTTTTGTCAGCAAGCGTGCCAGCGTTTCGCGTTCATCGGGGTCGAGCCGCGTCAATGTGGCATCGGCGGAACGCCGCGCGCTCTCGCGCACCTGACCGGCCATACGGCGGCCTTCTTCGGTCAGCAGGATCTGCGATCGGCGACCGGTGCCGGGCGCAATCGTCGCCAGCCCGGCGGCTTCGAGCCGCCGGACAAAGCTATGGACGTTGGCGGGTTCCATATCGATCCGGCGTCCGAGCTCGGCTTGCGAGAGCGGACGGGATTCGAGCGCCAGGATCGCGCTCGCCTGAACGGGGGTCAGTTCGCCGAGTTCGCTGAGCTGGGCGCTGCTATGCTTTTTGGCGTGCGCATAGGCGCGGCGCAGCAACTGGCCAATCTGGAAGCCATGGCTGGCTGGAGGGGAGGGGGTGTCCGTCACCGGGCGTCGATAGCTTTCGCGACGACGCCCGGCAACGTGCGTTTGATCACCCGCCGATCGTCGCGTCGGCGTAGCTGCGCTGGTTCAGCTTGTCGGGCGTGAAGATATCGCGGTCGGCAACCCAGTCCTGCGTCTTGGCAAAGATTTCCGGCGAATAGGGTTCGAACACCAGCCGTTCGCCGGGGCCAAAGGCCGCGGTGTCGATCCGGTCGCGATATTCTTCGGGAACGTCGTTCAGGAAATAATGGGTGAAACGCTGGTGATCGAGGTCGATCTCCATCTGCGCGCGGCGCAGCGCTTCGTAATATTTGGTCACGTCGGCGGGGTCGGTCCCTTCGGGAACCATGCCGGCGATCATGAAGGTCGCGTCGGCGACGCGGCGGAAGCCAAGCTGCTCGGCGATATAGAGCTGGCTGCCGAACAGGGTCGCGGCCTGCGTGTCGCCATCGACCAGCCGCTTCAGGCGGACATTGGGGCGACCCGAAAAGTCGAGCTTGATCTGATCGCGGGCGACACGCGTTTCCAGCGCCTGGATCGTCGCATAGTGGCTGCCCGACTGATAGCCGACATCGACCGCGATCCCGGCCAGGTCGTCGAGCTTGCGGATCGGCGAATCGTTCGCGACAAAAATGCCTGCGGGCGAAATCGAATAGCAGTCGGCCCACAATTTGCCGTGGCCGTTGGCGGCGGCCATGTTCACCGTCCAGTGGCAGGCGCAGCTGACGCTGGCTTCGCGGCCGCGCTCATAGCTTTGATAGGCGCCCGTCGGATTGGCCGGGTCGACCGCGGGCAGCGTCATCGTGTCCATCACATAATCGTCGAGCCCCGCTTCGGTGAAGAAGCCCATTTCATGCGCCACCCATTCCTGAAGGCGGCCGTGGGTCATGATCTTGAATTGCGCCATCATCCTCGTCCTTTGTTGTTCCGGTCGCCGCGCCGATTCGGGACGACATAAATATTATAATCATAACTATGATCATAGTCAAAAACGAATTGCGCGGCGCAATCCCCGACATGGCGGCGGGTAGCGGAAGGCACGGCGTGCCGTCCCGTCCCGCGGCAACGGCCGAGCGTGGATTGTCGGGAACCGGGACGGTCGCCGCGATTGCGGCTATTGGTTCATTTCGCGTTGCGAAAAGCCGGCGACGCTTTTGTAATCGTCGGACAGCGCGCGCAGCTGATCCTGGCTGATATGGTCGTCCAGATTGTCAAACGGCCGATCGCCGACCAGCTCCTCGACCTTCAGGTTGATGATGTCGGGCGGACTGGTCCGGTTGGTCTGGACGATTGCCGTCGTTGCCGGCAGCCGCGCCGCCTCGAACGCCGCCAGCGCATCAACGGGGGCGTGCGCGGCCAGCAGGTCGGCGAGGGTGCGGGCATCGATCAGCGCTTGCGCCGACCCGTTCGACCCGCGCGGATACATCGGATGCGCCGCGTCGCCCGCGAGCGTCACGCGCCCGAAGGTCCAGCGCGCGACGGGATCCTTGTCGACCATCGGATATTCCAGCACCATTTCGGCGTCGAGGATCAGTTGTCGAATGTCGAGCCAGTCGAAGCGGAAGTTTTCAAAGATTGGCAGGAAATCGGCGGTGCTGCCCGGGCGATTCCAGTCGTTGCGTGCTTCCCCGGGCCGCTCGATTTCGGCGACCCAGTTGATCAGCTGGGTGCCGTCGTCATTGTCGGCGATGGGATAGATCACCATCTTGCCGGTGCGCAGCGACCCCACGCGCATATAGGTGCGCCCGCCCAGGATCGGCGTCCGGCGGGTGACGCCGCGCCAGGTGTTGATCCCGGTGAAGGCGATTGCCTCGTCGGGGTAATAGGCTTTGCGGATCGTCGAATTGACGCCGTCGCACGCGACGACGATCGGTGCGGTCACGTCGGGCAGAGCGCTGCCGTCGGACATGCGCACGAAATGCAGTGTGACATCGCCGTCATTTTGCGTGTGTCCGACGAGTTGGTGATCGGTGCGAACGCTGTCCGGGCCAAGTCGGTCCAGCACCGCGCGGTACAGGATACCGTGCAGCCGCCCGCGATGGATGCCGATTTCGGGCTGCGCATATCCCGCGTGCCGCCCGCGCGGTTCGGCATAGATTTGCTGACCGAACCGGTTGAAGAAAGCGCTGGTCTCATTCTCGATCCCGACGCTGTGAATCGCGCCCTCCAGCCCGAGCGCGGCAATTTCGCGCATCGCGTGAGGCAACAGGGTGATGCCGACGCCGATTTCGCGCAGCTCTGGCGCCGCTTCGAAAACGGTGCAGCCGATACCGCGCTGGTGCAGCCCCAGCGCCAGCGCGAGGCCCGCAATCCCGCCACCGACGATCGCGATGCTCATATCCCTCTCCCCCACGGTGCGCCGGTCAGCGGATGGTGACTTCAAGGTCGGCGAGGCCGTCGATCCGGCCGACGAGCGTGTCGCCGCGCTCGACCGGCCCGACGCCTTCGGGCGTGCCGGTGTAGATGAGGTCGCCCGGGACCAGCTCGACATAGGTCGACAGGTCGGCGATCACCTCGGCGACGTCCCAGATCAGCAGCGAAATGTCGCTCGACTGGCGGGGGTCGCCGTTGACGGTCACGCTGATCGCGCCCTTGTTCAGGATGCCCTCGCCCGCGGCGGGGCGGATCGTGCCGCACGGCGCCGATTCGTCGAACGCCTTGCCCATGTCCCACGGCCGGCCGGCCTTGCGCGCCTCGATCTGAAGGTCGCGGCGGGTCATGTCGAGCCCGACCGCATAGCCGAAGACATGATCAGGCGCCTGATCGACCGGGATATCGCGTCCGCCGCGACCGATGGCGATCACCAGCTCGATCTCGTGCTGATAGTCGCTTGTCCGCGGCGGATAGGCGATGGTCGACCCGCTCGGCACGACCGCATCGGCGGGCTTGGTGAAGAAGAAGGGCGCTTCGCGATCGGGGTCGGTCCCCATTTCGATCGCATGGGCGCGATAATTGCGTCCGACGCAATAGACGCGGCGGACCGGAAAGCTGCCGCCGCCTTCGACGGCGATCTGGGTCGGGGTCGGGATCGCAATCATGCTTGCTCCATTCGGTTGCTTGGCCGTCGTCCGATTCGCCGGGGTTCCGGCGGGTGTCGGAGGCCCGGAAACTCAGGCCAGGAAGGCAGTGGTAACGCTGTCTCTATCGATTTAATCAGATGTCTGCTCTTTTATGACTGGCATTGCGCGCGATTGTCAATCATGTTCCGAAGAAATCGTGCATCGGCGCCTGCAAGGGGCGGGAAAGCCTCTTGCAATCGCGCCGATGCTTAATGTACAGACGTCTGTGTATTTACCGATCCGCGCAACGGATCAGCGGGAGAAGCGGTTTGATTATCGACTGCCATGGGCATGTAAGCGCACCGGCCGAGCTCTGGGCCTATAAGGCGTCCGTTCTGTCGCACCGCGGCTCGCACGGCCGAGGCGGGGTGCGGGTCAGCGACGATGAAATCCGCGCTGCGGTGAACAAGGTCGAAATGGCGCCATGCGGGCATCTCGACATGCTTCATCGCCACGGCACCGACATGCAGCTGATTTCGCCGCGACCGTTCCAGATGATGTCGAGTTTCGAACCCGGGCGCGTCGTGCACTGGTTCATCGAGGAAACGAACACGATCATCCATCGCCAGACGCAGCTGTTTCCCGACAAGTTCGTCGGCGTCTGCGGCCTGCCGCAGGTCGCGGGCGAGCCGATCGAAAACACCTTTGCCGAACTCGACCGCTGCGTCGGCGAGCTGGGGTTCAAGGGCTGTCTGCTCAACCCTGATCCCTATGAGAATAGCCGCACCGATCATCCGGGGCTCGGCGATCGTTACTGGTATCCGCTCTACGAGAAGCTCTGCGAGCTCGACATTCCCGCGCATATCCACGCGACGGGGTCGCGCGCCGATCGATCGCCCTATTCGCTGCATTTCATCAACGAAGAAACGATCGCGGTGTATAATCTCGTCAATTCGGCGGTGTTCGACGACTTCCCCGATCTCAAGATCGTCGTCAGCCACGGCGGCGGCGCGATTCCCTATCAGCTCGGCCGGTTCGAGGCGGGGTCGATCCGTCCGGGCGCCAAGCGGCGTTTCTCTGAAGGGCTGCGCAATCTCTATTTCGACACCGTCCTTTATACCGAGGGCGCGCTGCGCCTGCTCATCGAAACGGTGGGGGCGGATCGCTGCCTGTTCGGGTCCGAATGCCCCGGCGTCGGGTCCAAGGTCGTCGGCGAAGACGGCAAGACGATGGACCATATTGCGCCGATCATCGCCGGTTTCGACTGGCTCAGCGATGCGGAGAAGGCGATGATCTTCGAGGGCAACGCGCGGCGCCTGTTCCGGCTCGATCAGTAAGGACGGCTGCTATGGCTGACATCGTTCTGGGCATGTGGGTCACCCATGGCCCCACGCTTTCGACCACGCCCGAAGAGTGGCTGCTGCGTCTGCCCGCCGATCATGCGCGCAAAAATCACCCGTTCCGCGGCGGCACCTATGATTTCCAGGGGCTGGTGGAATTGCGCAAGGACGAACGGCTCGCCGAGCAGGCCAGCCTGGAGGAGCGCACGCGCCGCGCCGCCGCCTGCCGCGCGGCGATCGATGTGATGGCCGACGCGTTCGAGGCCGCGGCGCCCGATGTCGCGGTCATTTTCGGCAACGACCAGAACGAGCTGTTCCTAGACGATGTGATGCCGGCGCTGACCGTGTTCGACGGGCCGACGATCTGGAACGAACCGGCGTCGGAGGAGCAGGCGGCCAAGATGGCGCCGGGCATCCACGCCGCCGAATGGGGGCATAACCCGCCCGAACGCACCGATTATCCGGGGCATCCCGAGCTCGCGGGGCGGATCATCAAGGCCGCGATTGCGCAGGAGTTCGACGTCGCGCGGTCGCAGCGCCTGCCCGAAAATCCCGGCCATTGGTCGAGCGGCATCGGCCACGCCTTTGGTTTCATCTATCGCCAGATCATGCGGGACAAGGTCGTTCCGAACGTGCCGCTGATCACCAACACCTTCTTTCCGCCGAACCAGCCGACGGCGCGGCGCTGCTTTGCCTTTGGCCGGATGGTCGGGCGCGTGCTTCGCGAATGGGATTCGGACGCGCGCGTCGCGATCATCGGGTCGGGCGGGATGAGCCATTTCGTCATCGACGAGGAATTCGACCATATGATCATCGATGCGATCGCCCGGCGCGACAGCGATGCGCTGTGCGCGATCGACGAATCCTGTTTCCAGTCGGGGACATCCGAACTCAAAAACTGGATCGCCGCGGCGGGCGCCCTGTTCGAAACCGACCTGTCGGGCAGCCTCGTCGATTATCAGCCCTGCTATCGCTCCGAAGCGGGGACGGGGACGGCGAACGGCTTCATCAAATGGCAGCGGGAGAAGGCGGCATGAGTGCCCCGGATATTCTTGCCCGGCTCGCCAAGCTCGATGCGTGCGCGGTGTCCGATGCGCTCGACCAGCTGGGCCTGCCGGCGTCGGTCACCGGGCTCGCGCCCCGCGCGGCGCGGCAGCGTATTTCGGGGCGCGTCATCACGGTCAAGCTCGCCGCGGGCAAGCCGCCTGCCGACGCGCCGGTCCGCCACCTCTGCACCGCGGCGATCGATGCGGCGAACCCCGGCGACGTGATCGTCGTCGAGCAACGCACCGGGATCGAGTGCGCGGGCTGGGGCGGCATCCTGTCGAACGCGGCGCGCATCAAGGGGCTGAGCGGCGTGATCGTCGAAGGCCTCGCCCGCGACGTCGACGAGGCCGCCGAAATCGGTTTTGCCGTCTATGCGCGCGGCGCGACGGCGCGCACGGCACGCGGCCGGATTTACGAGGCCTCGACCGGCGAACCGGTCACGGTGGGCGACACGCTGGTCGCGAGCGGCGACTATGTGGTTGCCGACGGCAGCGGCGCAGCCTTTGTCCCCGCCGCAGCGATCGAGGCCGTGCTGGACGCCGCCGAAACCGTCGCCGCGAAAGAGGCGGGTATGACGCGCGCCGTCCTGGCGGGTCACCCGGTCAGCACCATCATGGGTGCAGGCTATGAACATCTTCTCGAACGAAAGGGCGAAACGCCGTCATGACCGATACCAATGTCGAACGCGCCGCGCGGATCGATACCGCGACCTTGAGCGATGCCCTCGACAAGCTGGGCATCGCCGGCCAGTGCCTGGGCATCAAGCCGCTTGATCACGGCTTTCGCATGGCCGGGCGCGCCTTCACCCTGACCTATGCGCCCGTCGGCCATCCGATCGGGACGGTAGGCGATTTCATCGACGATGTGCCCGAGGGCGCCGTGGTCGCGATCGACAATGCGGGCCGCTACGACGCGACCGTCTGGGGCGACATTCTGACCTTTTGCGCGCACAAGCGCGGGCTGGCGGGGACCGTCATCGACGGCGCGTGCCGCGACACGCATCTCGCGCTCGACCTTGGCTATCCGCTCTACAGCCGCTCCTATTCGATGCGCACCGGCAAGGACCGGGTGCAGCTCGACGCGGTCGGCGAAGTCGTTTCGATCGGCGACGCGCGCGTCGCGCCGGGCGACATCATTCGCGGCGATTCGGATGGCGTGATTGCGATCCCGCAGGTCCATGAAGACGCCGTGCTCGACACCGCCGAGGCGATCGATGCGGCCGAGATGCGCATCCGCGACGCCATCGCGGGGGGCATGCGGCTCGACGAAGCGCGCAAGCAACAAAGCTATCACCTGCTGCAGCGCAAGGCGGGCGCGTGAGCCCCGGGACGGAGCGAGTGAAATTGACCCCATATTCCGACGATCTTCTGGCGACCGCGCGGGCGCTTGGCGCCGCAACCCTGCACGAAGCGGCGGGGCGCATCGGTGCGCTGCCGGGCGCGATCCAGGCCGTCGCGCCGACGATGCGCGTCGCCGGTCCCGCTTTCACCGTCGAAGTACCGGCGGGCGACAATCTGGGCATTCACCGCGCGATCTATGCGGCGCGCCCCGGCGACGTGCTGGTTGTCGCGACGCGCGGCGGCACCGAATGGGGCTATTGGGGCGAGATATTGAACGAAGCGGCGATCGCGCGCGGCCTTGCCGGACTGGTGATCGCGGGCGGCGTTCGCGATACCCATGTGCTTGCCGAACAGCCCTTCCCGGTCTTTTCCGACGGGGTCTGCATCCGCGGCACATTGAAGAATATCGCGCCGCACTGGCTCCAGCGCCCGGTGGCGATCGGCGATGTCGTGATCAGCGCGGGCGATCTGGTCGTCGGCGACCGCGACGGGGTTGTCGTCCTGCCGCCCGCCGCCGTCGATGCGGCGGTGGCGAAGGGGCGGCAGCGCGAGGCCGATGAGGTGGACAAGATCGCCCAGATCCGCGCGGGCGTGCGGACGCTCGAACTATACGGCTTTGGGGAGGGATAGCGTTCTGGACCCGCTTGCCATGCCCCGCACCGCGCGGTTCACCAGCCTTCATAGGCGGTTGCGCGCTGCCGGACTCCGGTTAGAACCCATATTGTCTGGTGGCTTTGGATGGCGGTCGGGGCGCAGAATCGAGCGCCATCGCGGATCGATCTTTGGACGAGCAACGGGGGAATGGGTTTGACGGGCGATCGCGATACGAAACCGGACAGCGCGAACAATGTCGATGCGCTTTACAAGCGACCCGGCTTCCTGCTGCGCCGGGCGCATCAGATCAGCGTGTCGCTGTTCATGTCGGAAAGCGCGGCGATCGGCGCGACGACGACGCAATATGGCGTGCTGGTGATCCTGCGCCATTGCGAAGGGCTCGACCAGATCGGGCTGTCGAAAAAGGTCGGACTCGATCGATCGACCACCGGCCTGGTGGTCAAGAAGCTGGCCGATGACGGACTCGTCGTGCGCGTCGACGATCCGAAGGACCGGCGCCGCAAGATCCTTGTCCTGACCGCGAAGGGCGAACGTCATCTCGAACGGCTACGCGAACCTGCGGCCAAGGCGCAGCAGATCGCGCTGTCGGCGTTCACACCCGACGAGGCCGAGACTTTTTTGGCGTTGCTCGGCAAGTTCGTCGATCAGTTCAACGATGTGACCCGCGCACCGATCGTCGCGGACGACGCATTCGCCAAAAAGGCCTGACGCCGCGCACAGGGCGCGCGCACCGCGCCCTTCGTTCGCACGCCCGTCAGCGATTGTCTTCGCGATAGAGGCGCAGCTTTTCCTGACAGGCCTTGTCCGAATAGGCGAACAGGACAAGGTCGCTTTCGGCCGTGAGGACGACGTCGCGCCACGAGGGGATGGCGACGACATCGCGCGGCGCCAGCTCGACGGTTTCGGCGCCGATCTGCGCGACGCCGCGTCCCTCGACGACGACCATGACCGTACCATCGGTCGACCGGCGCGGGCGCGTAGTCATGCCGCCGGGAATCAGGCGGACATGGGCGGAAATCGTCGCCATGATCGGCCCGCCGTCGGCAGGGTTCAAGAATTCGAGCGCATAGCCCAGATGCGGATCAGGATCGCCGGCCGCTGCGAGCGCGTCGAGCGCGGGGCGCCATTCGGCATAGGGGTAGTGGAACAGCGGCTGATGGTCGGGCCGCCGGTCGGCGGTGCTGCCCTTGAGCGGGCGCAGGTTGCGGCCGTAACGGTTGAGACTGTCGCCCGCGGCGACGGTGGGTGGATGCGCATCCTCGCCCAGCTTTTCGGCGAAACTGGCGTCGAAGTGGCTCACCGTCGGAATGTCGAGGCCGTCGAGCCAGATCATCGGCTGGCCCGTCGGGTTGCCATGATCATGCCACTGTCCGCCGGGGGTCAGCACCAGATCGAACGGGCGCATCACCGCCTTTTCGCCGTCGACCGCGGTGAAGGCACCTTCGCCCTCCAGCACGAAGCGCAAGGCGCATTGGCTGTGGCGGTGGCAGGGCGCGACCTCGCCGGGCAGGATCAGCTGTAGTCCGGCATAGAGGCTGGTGGTGATCGACGCGGCGCCGGGCAGGCCGGGATTTTCCAGGATCAGGACGCGGCGCTCGGCCTGTGCGGCGCTGATCAGGTCGCCCGCGCGCATCAGATAGTCGCGCGCCACGGCATAGGTCCAGCGATGAACCCGCGCGGGCGAGGTCGGCTCGGGAGTCACCAGTGCGGCGAGAACCTCCCAAAGCGGCGCCAGGCTGGCGGGCGCCATCTCGTCATACAGCGCGCCAAGCTGGGCCGCCTGGTCATTGGGCAGGGTGGGGGCGTGGGTCATCGGTCGATCTTCTCCCTATCAGAAAGATAATCAGACGTCTGATCTATTGCAACGGCTTTTTGGCGCCGATCGCGTATGGCCCGCGTCCTGCCAGGCCCGCAGGCTCGTCGTCAGACGACACTCGACAAGATCGCCTCTCAGCCCCAGTCGCTATTTCGCAGCGGGCGTCTCTACCGGCGGCTGCCCTTTCTGGCGCGCGGCATGCGCCTCGACCGCTTTCAGCACGCGCAGCATGTTGCCGCTGGCAATTTTCTCGAGCTCGGCCTGCGAATAGCCGCGCCGCGCCAGTTCCACGAACAGCGTCGGATAGCCGGTGACATCTTCCATGCCCACGGGTCCGGTGGGCATGCCGTCATAATCGCCGCCCAGTCCGATATGGTCGACGCCGATCGACTTTTTCAGGTGGTCGATATGGTCGGCAACCTTGCCGACCGACGTCTTGCGCGCCGGGTTGGCGGCGGCCCACGCCTTCATTCCGGCATCCACTGCTGCCGGATCGCCGGGATAGCGCCCCTTCAGCCGCGCCTGCTCGGCGGTGCGCGCGTCGCTGTAGCTTTTGACATCGGCATCGACGAAATCGGGCAGAAACACCACCATCACGATCCCGCCATTGGCCTTCACCAGCGGCAGCACGCTGTCGGGGACGTTGCGCGCATAATCGTTCACCGCGCGTACGCCCGAATGGCTGAACATGACGGGAGCGGTGGTGGTTTCGAGCGCGTCTTTCATCGTCGCTTCACTGACGTGGCTCAGGTCGACGATCATCCCGATCCGGTTCATTTCGCGCACCACCTGGCGCCCGAAATCGGTCAGTCCGCCGTGCTCGGGGGCGTCAGTCGCCGAATCGGCCCACGGCACATTCTTGCCGTGCGTCAACGTCATGTAGCGCACGCCGAGTTCGTGCATTTCGCGCAGCACCGCGAGCGACGACCCGATCGAATGGCCACCCTCGATCCCCAGCATCCCGGCGACCTTGCCCGCCTTCATCTGCTGTTCGAGCTCGGCCGCGTTGCGTGCCAGCGTCAGGTCGGCGGGGTAACGGGCGATCAGCCGCTTGGCGACGTCGATCTGCTCCAGCGTCCGCTGCACTGCTTGCGGCTCGTTCGTCGTCGACGGGACATAGACCGACCAGAATTGTGCTCCAACGCGGCCCTTGCGCAGCCGCTGGATGTCGGTGTGCATCGCTGATCCGGGCGGCGTCGCATCGGGCTGCGCGGTGTCGGTGGTATCCTGAAAATCAAAGCCGTTGATGACATTGCCGGTGCGCTTCCGCAGCGTCCATGGCACATCATTATGCCCGTCGAACACCGGCGCGCGTTTCAGCGCCGCCTCAGCAATGGCCTCGGGCGTCTTTTGCGCCGCGGCGGGGGTTGCGATCAGGGCGAATGCGGCGAGGCCGACGAGCAGCATGGGTTTGTTCATCGGGGGCGATCATAAACATCGATGCACGAAAATCGAGATGAATATAACGAATTACTGGTTCAGCCCATGTTTTTTCAGCGCATGGCGGATCTGGTCGTAGCTCAGCCCCAGCGCTTCCGCCGCGACCTTCTGGTTGAAGCGGCAGCGGGCCATCGTGTCGGACAGGATCTGGCGTTCATAGGCGTCGACCGCGGCGCGCAGGTCGCTGACCGGGCCGCTCGGCGTGGCGGTTGATGTGGGAGCGGCGGCGGCGGGGCCCGGGGATGCACTGCCGCCCTCGGCCTTCGCCGCTGCTTTGCGCACCACCGGCTGCCAGGGGCTGGCGAAGGGATCGAAGTTCAGCGCATCGACGGGCTTTTCGGGGTCGGCCCAGCGATAGATGGCGCGCTCGATGACATTGCGCAGCTCGCGGACATTGCCCGGCCAATCATGCCCCTCCATCGCCGCCAGCGCGCGCGGCCCGAACCCCGGCCATTCTTCCCAGCCAAGGACGGTCGCCATGCGCTGCCCGAAATAGGTGGCGAGCACCTCGATATCGCCCTCGCGCGCACGCAGCGGGGGCAGGGTGATGACCTCGAACGATAGCCGGTCGAGTAGGTCGGCGCGGAAGCGGTTTTCGTCGACCAGCGCGGGCAGATGTTCGTTGGTTGCCGCGACGATGCGGACGTCGACGCGGATCGGGCGCGACGAACCGACGCGCGTCACCTCGCCATATTCGACCGCGCGCAAGAGGCGCTCCTGCGCCCCCATCGACATTGTCGCCAGCTCGTCGAGGAACAATGTGCCGCCGTCGGCCTCTTCGAACCGGCCTGCGCGGGTGCGTGTCGCGCCGGTGAAGGCACCCGCCTCGTGCCCGAACAATTCGGACTCGATCAGCGTCTCGGGCATCGCGGCGCAGTTCATGATCACATAGGGGCGGTCCCAGCGCGTCGACAGGCGGTGCAGGCGTTCGGCGATCAGTTCCTTGCCCGTCCCGCGCTCGCCGATCACCAGCACCGGCCGGTCGAGCGATGCGGCCAGGCTGGCGCGTTCGACCGCGTCCTGAAAGGCCGCGGACTGGCCGATAAACTGGGTTTCGCGCTCCATTCCCAATCATTGGCAAATTTTCCCGCTCGATGGCAAGTCAAATCGATGGCGAAAGCGATTTGCGGGTCAATTTGCGCGGTTTTGCGTCGCTTTGTGCAATTGGCACGGTGCCTGCATTGTGGAAACCGAACCGGGACAAATGTTCCGGTGCAGCGACAACCACAGGAAGGTTAGATCATGAAGTCGATGTTTGCCCAAGCCGCCACTTTCGTGCTGAGCACGGCCGGAGCGCTGGCCATCCTCGTCGGAGCGATCGACCAGCCGCAGGTTGCAGCCAGTGCCACCGGCGTTCACGTCGGCCCGCTGGTTGCCGCTGTCATGTCCCCGGCGGTCAGCGCTTTGGCCTGACCGGCACTGGTGCCGGGGCACTCTCCCCCCTTGCCCCGCCCCGGCACCAGCCTTTCTTCAAGAACAGACACAGGTCTCAAGATTTCGACAGGAGTTTTTCAGATGGGTATTTTTTCACGCACCCGCGACATCATCGCCGCCAACGTCACCGACCTGCTCGACCGGGCCGAAGATCCCGAAAAGATGATCCGCCAGATCATCTTCGAGATGAACGAAACGCTCGTCGAAGTCCGCGCGTCGGCTGCCCGCACGATCGCCGACCAAAAGGAAATGCGCCGCCACATCGCGAAGCTCGAAAGCTTGCAGGACAGCTGGAAGGAAAAGGCCGAACTGGCGCTGTCGAAGGACCGCGAAGACCTGGCCACCGCTGCGCTCGTTGAAAAGCAGAAGGCCGGCGACATGGCCGACAAGCTCAAGGCCGAGATCGCCACGCTCGACGACGCGCTCAAGGGCTATGAGGCCGATATCGCCAAGCTGCAGAAGAAGCTTTCGGAAGCGCGCGCGCGCCAGTCGAGCGTCGTCAACCGCCTCGAAAGCGCCGAAAACAAGTTTAAGCTGCGCGAAATGACCAACGGCGACCGCGTCGAAGATGCCTTCTCGCGCTTTGAAATCCTCGAACGCCGCGTCGATGAAGCCGAAGGCCGCGCCGATGCGCTGAACCTCGGCTATAAAAAGTCGCTCGACGAGGAAATCGCCGAACTGCAGGCCGCCGACAAGGTCGCCGACGAACTCGCCGCGCTGAAGGCCGCGCAGGCCAGCAAGCAATAAGGAGCCGGACCGATGGAAGAAGTCATCATTGTCCCGATCGTCATCGGAACGCTCTTCCTCGGTCTGCCCTGGCTGATCCTCCACTACATCACCAAGTGGAAACAGGCCAAGACGCTGACCGGAGAGGACGAGCAACTGCTCGACGAACTGTACGACACCGCGCGCAGGCTCGAAAGCCGGCTGCACACCGTCGAACGCATCATCAGCGCCGACCATCCCGACTTCCGCCCTGCGGTGCGTAGCGATGAAGAACTGGCGCAACTTGAAAATACCAGCCGGAGGAACTGAGATGTCTGCCAGCCGCACGAAATTCTACCTCGACAAGCAGAACGCCAAATGGAGCGGCGTCTGCGCCGGGATCGCCGATTACAGCGGGGTCGACGTCCTCTGGGTCCGCGTTGGCGCGGTGCTGCTGACGCTGATGGGGGGCTTTCCCTGGACGCTGATCGCTTACTGGATGGTCGCCTGGATGGGGACGCCCAAACCCTTCGCGCTCTATGGCTCGAACGAAGAAGCGAAATTCTGGCAGGGGGTGCGCAGCAACCCCGCCGCCTCGACCCGCGACATCAAGTCGCGCTTTCGCGACATCGACCGCCGCCTCGCCGACATCGAGCAATATTATACCAGCCACAACCGCCGCCTGGCCGACGAGATCGACGCGCTACGCTGAGCGAACGGGCCGGATGCAACAGGGAGAAGACAGATGAATTTCGGTGGTACCGGTTTCGTCCTCGCCATTATCGCATTGTCGATCGGCGGCTGGATGTTCACCACCTGGATCCGCGCCAAGCACGGCTATCCGGTTGAAAATGAATGGGGTGGCACGGTTCATCGAACCGACCCCGACGCTGATCGAAAAATCGCACTGCTGACCGATGACAATGCCAAGCTGGCAGGGCAGGTCAGCCGCCTGGAAGAGCGGATTTCGGTGCTCGAACGCATCGCCACCGAAAATCATGGTCAGGCGGCGCAGCTCGCCGACCAGATCGACCGCCTGCGCTGAGGGGAATAATCCAATGAATCTCGATGTCCTGAATACCATCGCACCCGGCGCCGCCATCCTTGGCCTCGCCGCGATCGGGGGCTGGATCTTCACCACCTGGCTGCGCGTCAAGAACGGCTATCCGCTCGAAAACAGCTGGGGCAAGGCGGTCTATCCCAAGACCAGCGACGAGGCGATGGAACGCGTCAAGCTGATCAGCCAGGAAAATGCCCAGCTGCGCGCCGAACTGGGTTCGGTGAAGGATCGCCTTGCCGTCGTCGAACGCATCGTCACCGACGAAGGGCACCGGGTGGCGGCGGAGATCGAGGCGCTGCGGCGCACGGCGAACTGAGGAGAGCCATCATGGGCGATACGATCTGGATCCTGATCCCGCTGGCCCCATTCCTGCTTGCCGGCTTCGTCTTCTGGTCGAAGCACCAGCAAAAGATGATCGAGAAACAGTCCGAAATGACCGCCGAAAAGGCCGCCCAATATGCCGCGGCGACCGAACGGCTGGAACAGCGGGTCCGGGTTCTCGAACGGATCGTTACCGACAAGGGAATTGACGTCGCCGACGAGATCGAAAAGCTGCGCGACGCTCCGCTGAACTGAAGCAACCGAATTGAAGCAACGATAAGAAAATACGGAAGGATCCCCCCATGAACCCGTTTGAAATGGTTATCGGCATCGTCCTGATCGTCACGATCGGCAGCGTCGTCCGCGCCAAATATGGCGTCCGCCGCGACCACAAGGGCAACGAGTTTTTCGCGGCCCCCGTCGACAATGGCGAGACCAAGGCGCTGCAGGCCGAAATCCGCGCGCTCAAGGACCGTATCCAGGTGCTCGAACGTATCGCCACCGACAACAACCGCGCCGTGACGCTCGATCAGGAAATCGAGAAGCTGCGCGACCGGTCGCCCTCCTGACGACCGCGACGAAGAAGGAGCCGCATCATGGCCACCATTACGTCTGATCTTGCCTCCAACCTGATGGTCAGCGCCGTCGCCCTGACCGCCCTGACGATCATGAGCCTGGCCGCGCTGCGCGGCTGGCGCGACTGGATCCAGCTCAAGCGCGAAGAACTCGCCGCTGGGCATGTCACCGTCGCCCACGACGCGGCGGTCCCCCACGCCGGGTCGCGGATCGAGATCGCTGACCTCAAAGAACGGCTGCGCAAGCTGGAAGCGATCGCGGCGGGGGTGGATCTTTGAACCTTGATCAACCCTTGTCGTCATTGCGAGCGTAGCGATGCAATCCAGAGCGCGCGTAAACCGCTCTGGATTGCTTCGCTACGCTCGCAATGACGATGTGTGACAGGCGCACCCTTCCAACTTTTCTCCAAATCTGCCAGTGCCGCCCCATGCGCAGCCTGACCGACATCCACGACGAATATGACTTCCTCGACGGCGACGACCGTTATCGCCTTCTGATCGAACTCGGCCGCACGCTCGACCCGATGCCCGAGGCGCTGAAAACCGACGCGACGCTCGTCCGCGGATGCAGCGCCAGCGTCTGGGTCTATCCGGTGCCGCAGGCCGACGGCCGCCTGCATTTCCTTGCCGACAGCAACGCCGCGATCACCAAGGGCATCGTCGCGCTCGTCCTCGCCGCGGTGCAGGACAGGCCCGCCGCGGAGGTCGCGGACCTGGACATCGCCGCCGCGCTCGCCCCCTTCGACCTCACGCGCCAGCTGTCGTCGAACCGCACCCAGGGCGTCCCCAACATGATCGCACTGGTCCAGGACACCGCCCGCCGCATCGCCGCCGACTGACGGCCGCCGCCGCCAGCGCCGCGGCGCGTGTTTCAACACAACCATGAAAAAGGGCGCGGGAGTTGCCTCCCGCGCCCTGTTTTCTTTGCCTGTCGGTACGGCTTAGAAGCCGACGACGATCGAGCCGATGAAGGCGCGCGGCGCGCCGATCTGGACGAACGGCACCGAGTTGTCGGCGAGCTGGCCGTCGAAACCGCCGACATACAGCTTGTCGAACAGGTTGGTCACGTTCAGCTGGATGTACGTCGTTTCGTTCAGGCCCGCCCATTCCAGGCCGATCCGCGCGTCGAGATCGACGATCGTGTAGGCCGGGGTCTTGGCCGGGTAAACGACGGTGTTGGCAACGCCATTGACGGTCTGCAGCAGCGGCAGATTCTGGTCGTTGACGTAACGCGGACCGGTGCGCTTGACCTGTGCACCGAGTTCGATCGGACCAAGCTTGCCCTGGGCGCGGCCGCCGAAGGTGTAGGTCGGCGAACCCGATTCACGCTTGCCCGCGGTCAGTGCAAAGGCCGGTGCGCCGACGGTGGTGCACAGGAACTGACCGGCGGTGACCTGCGCCGCGGTGCAGATGCCGTTCTGGACATTGTCCTTGATCTTCGACTTCAGATACGAACCGAAGGCGTAGATCGAGAAATTGTCGACCGGGCGGTACGAGATGCTGACGTCGATGCCATATTTGTCGACGCGGCCAAGGTTGCGATACACGTTACGCTCGGTTTCGGGATCGAACGACGAGGCGAGGCGATCGTTGAAGATCGTGTACCACAGGCCGGCCTGCGCCTGCACCTGGCTGCTGCGATAGCGGAGGCCAACGTCGAAGTTGTCGGTGGTTTCCGGGATCGGGTTGGCCGATTCGGTGTCAGCCGGGAAGTAGAAGGCGTTGTAGAGGTTGTCCGTGCCCGGAACCTGCACACCCTTCGAATAGTTGGCGAACACGCTCAGCTGGTCGGTCGCATCAAAGGTCAGGCCGAGGTTCGGCGTGAACTTGTTATACTTGCGCTTGCGCTGCTGCGGACCCTGAACCGGCGCGGTGACGCCCGGTGCGATGGTGACCGTCGGGTTGGCGGCAAGCCATGCTGCAAGACCCGCGTCGTTCGTGCCGAAACATTCGACGAAACCGGTCACGCTCGACGTCGCGCAATTGTTGGTCAGATCGCGCGTGAACATCTTGTACGCGCCGCCGATCTGAACCGTCAGGCGGTCAAACTCGCCGCGATATTCGCCGCCGAACATGTTGAGCAGCGCAATCGACTTGCGGTCGCGCTTTTGCAGGACGTTGCCATTCACATCGGCTAGCGGATCGTTGACCGGGAAAACGTCGGTCGCCGAACCATTCAGCTTCAGGAAGTTGGTTTCGCCGGTCTGGCGGTGACGCGCACGATCATAGCTGTAGAAGACGCGGAAGGTGTTGCTGTCGTCGAGGTCGTAGCGCAGGCCGGCGATCACGCCATAGCGGCGGGTCTGGGTCTGGCTCGGCGCGAGGACGCGCACGGTGTCGAGCAGGTCGCCGTCGCCGTTGAGGTCACGCCCATAATAGGGGACACCGCCAATGTAACCGGTCTGGCAGCTGATGCCGGCGCCGGTCGGGGTGGTGTTGCAGTTCGCGGCGCCGCCGGTCGGATTGACGTCGCGGCGTACTTCCTGGCCGACGACGGTGCCGCCGCCGTTCGCCTTCACATATTGGAAGCTCGGGTCGACGGTCAGGATCAGGCCTTCCGCCAGCGTGAAGCGCGAATTGCCGCGGATGTTGCCGGTGTTCGACGGGTTGTAGCGTTCGTCAAACGCCGAACCGCAGCTGTTGGCCACATCGGCGAGGCCGGGACGGGCGACGGTGTTGATCTGGCACTTGGCGATACCGTAGTCGCGGTCGTCCTTGTTCTGCGGGAAGATATTCGGAACGAAGTTCGAAGCGATGTTGTGGACATTGCGCAGGCCGGTCGAACCGAAGAAATTGTTGCGGTTCTGGTTGTAGTGGCCCGAGATCGAAATAAAGTCGCCATCGGCGCCGATCGGCTGATAGATTTTGGCGTTATACTGCTGCTTGTCGATCTTGCCGGTGCGCGAATCGATCGCGGCGCGCGCGGCAGTGGTCGAGTTTGCGGCATAGGCGGGCTGATCGGCGTTGCCGAACACAGTGTCGTTCGTCGCGGTGCTGGCCGAGAAGAACGCGCGCGTGCCCCACGGGGTGAACACGCCGGTGTCGATCATGCCAAAGATGCGGAAGAAGCTGAAGTCGCCAGCCGAACCGACCAGCTTGAGGCCGGGTTCTTCGCCCGGGTTGCGGGTGCGATAGTTGACGGTCGAACCCGAAGCGGCAGCGGTCGGGCTGTCGACGTCGGTCGAACCCAGGTTGACGTTGACCTGTTCGATCAGCTCGGGGTCGAGCTGTTGGTTCGAATAGAGCGCGTAGTTGCCCGAATCGTTGAGCGGAATACCGTCAAAGGTCTGGTTGATGCGGGTGTTGTCGAAGCCGCGGATCGACATCTTGCCGCCGGCCGAACCGAACGGGTCGTTGTTCTGGAAGCTGACGCCCGGAAGCTGGTTGATGATGTCGTTGACGGTCTGGCCCGGCGACTGGCGCTCGATGAATTCCTGGGTCAGCACGGCCTTGGCCTTCGTCGTGTCGGGCGCGATCACGCCTGCGACATCGGTCGTGCGGCTGCCCGTAACGACGATTTCCTCGTCGAAGTCGACCGAACCGGTCGACTGGGCAAAGGCCGGCGTGGAAAGCAGCGCGACCGGGATCAGCGCGCAGCTGGCGGCAAGCGTGTGACGGAATTTCATGTCAGGATGTCCCCTTGGTGTGGTGTCGTTCGGCAGGCGCGCGAAATGGGGCGCGCAAGTCCTGCGAGCGCCCCTGAAGCCCGCATGTGGCACGATTGTGACAGCAATTGTGACAGTGCAAGCGGCGCGCGGCGAAAGCCGCGGCGAAAGATCGAAAAACCGCGAATTTCCGTTGCGATCCGCGATTTATCCACAGGCGCGATTGCGTTTTTCTCGGCAACTGTTGCTGCAATGCAACAATTTTCCGCGCACGCGACCGCCGAGTCGCCTGATTTCAGGGCGAGCGGCGGACCCGCTGCGACTCAGGCGGCGTCGCCCGCCGCTTCCTTCGCCTTGTCGGCATAGACGCGCACGGGGTCCTTGCGGCCCTCGACGACATCCTTGTCGACGACGATCTCGACCACATCGGTCAGGTCGGGCAGGTCGAACATCGTGTCGAGCAGGATCGCCTCGACGATCGAGCGCAGCCCGCGCGCGCCGGTCTTGCGTTCGATCGCTTTCTTGGCGACCGCAATCAGCGCATCGTCGGTGAAGGTCAGCACGACTTCTTCCAGATCGAACAGCTTGCGATACTGTTTCACCAGCGCGTTCTTGGGTTCGCCCAGAATCTTGACCAGCGCGTCAATGTCGAGATCCTCGAGCGTCGCGATCACCGGCAGGCGGCCGACGAATTCGGGGATCAGGCCGAATTTCAGCAGATCCTCGGGTTCGATATTCTTCAGCACTTCGCCGGTGCGGCGCTCGTCGGGGCCCGCGACATGCGCGCCGAAACCGATCGACTTGCCCTGCAGGCGGTCGCCGATAATCTTTTCGAGGCCGCTGAACGCGCCGCCGGCGATGAACAGGATGTTCGTCGTGTCGACCTGCAGGAATTCCTGCTGCGGATGCTTGCGCCCGCCCTGCGGCGGAACGCTTGCAGTGGTGCCTTCCATCAGCTTGAGCAGCGCCTGCTGCACGCCCTCGCCCGACACGTCGCGGGTGATCGACGGATTTTCGGCCTTGCGGCTGATCTTGTCGATTTCGTCGATATAAACGATGCCGCGCTGCGCCTTTTCGACATTATAGTCGCTGGCCTGCAGCAGCTTGAGGATGATGTTCTCGACATCTTCGCCGACATAGCCAGCTTCGGTCAGCGTCGTCGCGTCGGCCATGGTGAAGGGCACGTCGAGGAAGCGCGCGAGCGTTTGCGCCAGCAAGGTCTTGCCGCTGCCGGTCGGGCCGACGAGCAGGATGTTCGACTTGGCGAGTTCGACCTCGTCGCCGCGGCCGCTGTTCGCCAGGCGCTTGTAATGATTGTGCACCGCAACCGACAACACGCGCTTGGCCTTGTTCTGGCCGATCACATAGGCGTCGAGATGCTGGCAGATTTCCAGCGGCGTCGGCACCGCGCCGTCCTTGCGCGCGGCGACCCCGCCCTTGATCTCTTCGCGGATGATGTCGTTGCACAGTTCGACGCATTCGTCGCAGATGAACACGGTGGGACCGGCAATCAGCTTGCGGACTTCGTGCTGCGACTTGCCGCAGAAGGAGCAGTAGAGAGTGCTCTTGCTGTCCGAGCCGCTCAATTTCGTCATAATTCTTCCTCTGGCAGGCGCCGAAATGGCGGTGCCGTCCTTATCCTAGTCCGCGGTCACCCAATTACAATATGGCAATTGGGTGACATTGCGGTCCTGTCCCGCCTAGCGCCAAGGCGCAAAACGGGCGTCAACAAATGCGGTTAAGCCCTTGTCTTTGGTTGCCACGCGGTACCGGTCCGCGCCTTTTCGGGTTTCCCCGGCGATGGTCAGCCGGGGTACCCGGATGGCGAGCGGGGCATGTCCGCACCCGCGCCGAATCAGGGCGTCGGGCCTTCGCTCAGATCCTTCGCCGCGTCGCCTTCCAGCGCGCCGGGGCGGCGGTCATAGACATGATCGACCAGCCCGAACGCCTTTGCCTCATCGGCTTCGAGGAAGGTGTCGCGGTCCATCGCCTTTTCGATCTCTTTCAGCGAGCGTCCGGTATATTTCACATACAGGTCGTTCATCCGCTTGCGGATGCGCAGGATTTCCTTGGCCTGGATTTCAATGTCCGATGCCATGCCGCGCGCACCGCCCGACGGCTGGTGGACCATCACCCGCGCGTTGGTCAGCGCGACGCGCATGCCGGGTTCGCCCGCGGCGAGCAGGAAGCTGCCCATCGATGCTGCCTGACCGATGCACACCGTGCCGACGCGCGGGCGGATGTACTGCATCGTGTCGTGGATCGCCATGCCCGCCGTGACGACGCCGCCCGGCGAGTTGATGTACATGTAAATGTCCTTCTTCGGATTCTCCGATTCGAGGAACAGCAGCTGCGCGGTGATCAGCGACGCCATATTATCCTCGACCTCGCCGGTGACGAAGATGATCCGTTCGCGCAGCAGGCGGGAAAAAATGTCAAAGCTGCGTTCGCCACGGCTCGTCTGTTCGACGACGACGGGGACAAGAGCGGCGAGCGGGTCGATCATGCGATTTTAGTCCTTGATTATCGGGCTGCCCGGCCGAGGACCGGCAGGCTGTCCCTCCGGCGCCCTACATCGGCGGCAAGGCGGAGGGTTTCAAGAGGGCAAATCATCGCGGTGACGATCGGCCATGGCGGCTGTGGGGTGGGGAGCGGACATAGCCGCAAAGCCACGCCCTCCCCTTCAGGGGAGGGCAGCGAGACTTACGAACTTGTTCGTTAGTCGCAGCGGGTGGGGGCCAGCGGCCTTGCGCAAGGCCGCTGGCCCCCACCCCAAACCCCTCCCCTGAAGGGGAGGGGCTTACCGGCCGCAATCGGTCAAAAGCCGCCGTAGCGCGACATGCCGTGCTCGCGCCTGTCGCACTGACGAAAAAGGGGCGGGAAAGTCCCGCCCCGATCGAATCGAAGATTTGGCGATCAGTCGCCGCTGCCCGGTTCGGGCGAGAAATGCGTTTCGAACTTGCCCTCGACGCCCTTATATTCGTCGGCGTCGGCGGGGGTTTCCTTCTTGACCGTGATGTTCGGCCATTCGGCGCTGAACTTGGTGTTGACCTCCAGCCATTTTTCGAGGCCGCTTTCGGTGTCGGGCAGGATCGCTTCGGCGGGGCATTCGGGTTCGCACACGCCGCAATCGATGCATTCATTGGGGTTGATGACGAGCATATTCTCGCCCTCATAGAAACAGTCGACGGGGCACACCTCGACACAGTCCATATATTTGCACCGGATACAGGCATCGGTGACGACATAGGTCATGGTTTCAGGCTCCCTCAGATGACGGCAGACGGGCCGTCAGGCTCTCTCTTTGCTCGCCTCTATGCCGCGCGGCGGCGGTGCGTCAACGCCTAGCGCACAGTTGCGAATCACTCTCACTCGATAGGGTCGGGCGCCGGATTTGGATGCACAGCTTTTCCATCGCCGCTGATAGCTGGGTTGGCAGCGGCGGGCGGTCCCGCGTCGAGACTGCGATAACAGGCCCGCGCCTCGGCGGCGGGGCCGCGGCGGACGGGCAGGGCGAGCAGCCGCACCACCTCGATCCGCTCGCCGACCGGCAGCACCAGCGTCTGCCCGACATGCACCGCGCAGGACGGGCGGGTAACCCGCCGACCGTCCAGCCGGATATGTCCCGCCGCGACGATCGCCTGCGCCAGGCTGCGCGAACGGGCAAAACGCAGGAACCACAGCAGCTTGTCCAGCCGGATGCTGCCCGCCGCGCTCATCCGTCCTTGCGGCTTTCGGCGAGCAAGGCGGCAAGGCCCGCGAACGGACTGTTCGGCGACGCGCCACGCCGCGCCGGGCGGTCGGGGCGCGGCGGATCGGCGCGGGGCTTGTCGGTCCGCGGCTGTTCGGGCGGCCGGCGCTTGCCCTTGCCCTGCTGGACCGGTGGGCGCCGAACGTCGCTGTTTGCGGCCCCCTTGCGCGGCGCGTCGGCGCCCTTGCGCCGCTGTTTGCGGCGCGGCCGCTTGTCGGGCTTGCGCAGCCCCGACCAGCGCCAGCGTTGCAGCGCGGGCTCACCGACGCTGCGGAAACCGAAACTGCCGAGCAGCCCGCGCCGCGTTTCTTCGTCGAGCCCGAGCGAGGTGGCGAGCGCGGGGTCGATCACAAAGCCCGGCGGCGGCGCCGCGGCAACGCCTTCGGTCTCGTCGGCCGCGCCATGATCGTCGTGGTGGTGGTCGTCGCTGCCCGCGATCGGCGCGGTCGGCGGCGCCGATGCCTGCATCCGCGCGGCATGCGCCTGCCGCGCCAGCTTTTCGGCCATGTCGATCCGCAGCCAGCCGGTGGCGCAGCGGCGAAAGCCCGCGATCGTCAGCCCGGCATGGCTGCCGGTCTTTTGCAGCACCGCGCCGTGCGGCGGCAGCGCGGGTACCGGCGATCCCTGTTGCGCCGCGATCAGCGCCGCGCGCCAGCGCACCGCCTCGGGCTTCAGCAGCGTCGGGTGAAAAATGTCGAGCGAACCGATCGTGAAGCCCAGTTTGCGCAGCTGCGGGCGTTCGTCGGCGGCAAGCGCGTTCAGCTGGTCCTCGACCGCGGCACGGCCGATCATGCCGCTGTTGTCGGTCAGCGCAGCGAGCAGCGCACGGACCCGCGGCGGGGTGAACAGATCGCCCGCCGCTTCACCCATCGCGGCGAGCGGACCGGCGTGGCGCGCCAGTTGCGCGGCGATGAAGCGATGGAGCCGTTCGGTGATGGCCTGCACCTGGACGGGTTCCAACCGCCGCAGCGACGGATCGACCAGCACCGACGGCTGCACCAGCGTCGGTCCCTTGGCCAGCGTCGCCACCGCATGGCCGTGCCAGGCTAGCCGCGGCGGCGCGCCCGCTTCGGCGATCAGCGACAGCGCGCTGTCATCGCCCTCGGCCAGCGCCGAGGCGCGGCGCGCCAGTTCGGCGCGCAGATGCTTTTCGGCGGCGGCGAGCAGCATCCGGTGATCGCTCGCCTTCGCCACCGGGTCGACCTTGAACTGAAAGCCCTTGAGTGTGCCGATCGCCTCGCCGTCGACCGCGACGGTGCCGTCGGGGCCGACCGCAACCGGCAGCGCGGCATTGCGTTGCCCCGCGTCGCGGAGCAGCAGCGCCAGCCGCCGGTCGACGAAGCGCTGCGCCAACGCCGCGTGCAACGCGTCTGACAGCCGCGATTCGAGCGCCTGCGTCTGTTCGGTCCACCCCGCCGCGCCCGCGATCCAGTCGCCGCGCTGCGCGATGAAGCATAAGGTGCGGACCGCGGCGATGCGGCTTGCGAGCTGGTCGATGTCGCCCTCGACATCGTTGAGCTTGGCCAGCCGCCGTGCGAACCAGTCGGGATCGATCATCCCGTCGCCGCTGGTGCGCCATTGCCATAGCTTGAACACCGTCCGACTGTGGTGCTCGGCGCCCAATTGTTCAAAATCGGGCAGGCCGCAAATGTCCCACAGGCGCTGGACCGCATCGAAATCGCCGCCGCGCGCGCGCACCTCCATGTCGCCCGCCAGATGCTTGAGCACCGCAATGTCGACCGCTTCGGGGGCGGGGCGCAGCGCGGGCACGGTCGGCGGCTGTGCGAGGTCGGCGAGCAGCTGGTCGAGCGAACCGAAGCCGGGGGTCGGGTTGCGCCAGAACAGGCTGGGTAGCGGCGGGAAATGATGCCCCTCGATCGCCGCCACTTCCTCGGGCGTGAAGCCGCCCTGTGGCTGGCCGACGGTGCCAAAGCTGCCGTCCTGCTGGTGGCGCCCGGCGCGGCCCGCGATCTGCGCCATTTCGGCGATCGTCAGGCGGCGGAGCCGCCGCCCGTCGAATTTCTGCAAACTCGCGAACGCGACATGCTGGACGTCGAGGTTGAGCCCCATGCCGATCGCGTCGGTCGCGACGAGATAATCGACCTCGCCCGCCTCGAACATCGCAACTTGGGCATTACGCGTCTTGGGGCTGAGCGCGCCCATCACCACCGCGGCGCCGCCCGAAAAGCGGCGCAGCATCTCGGCAATCGCATAAACCTCCTCGGCCGAGAAAGCGACGATCGCCGATCGTTTGGGCAGCCGCGACAGCTTCGACGTCCCCGCATAGCTCAAGGTCGAAAAGCGCGGGCGAGTGATGATCTCGGCCTCGGGAACCAGGTTTTTCACGAGCCCGCGGATGCTCGCCGACCCCAGGATCATCGTCTCCTCGCGGCCGCGCGCGCGCAGCAGGCGGTCGGTGAAGACATGGCCGCGTTCGGGATCGGCGCCGAGCTGCGCCTCGTCGATGCCGACGAAGGCGACATCGCGTTCGATCGGCAGCGCCTCCATCGTGCCGAGCAGATAGCGCGCATCGGGCGGGATGATCCGTTCTTCGCCGGTGACCAGCGCGACTTGGCGCTCGCCCTTGATCGCCACGACGCGGTCGTACACCTCGCGCGCCAGCAAGCGGAGCGGAAAGCCGATCATGCCGCTCGAATGGGCGGTCAGGCGCTCGACCGCCAAATGGGTTTTGCCGGTGTTGGTGGGGCCAAGGACAGCCTTGACCGGCTGGGAAGAGGATGACGTCATTTTCTTGGGGACCAAGCTGGCATGGCGGCAGGCACGGCGCAACCGCCGATCGTCGAATGGCGGGCGGGCGACCGATTTTTCCGCGCCTGTTGCATAATATCCCACCCCCGCCACGACTGACCGCAACCCGCCGCGGCGCAACCGCCATTAAATTGACTTTAACGACCTTTCTTTACAGACAGGCGGCCGAATATCATTCGGCGGCCGGGTTATGGGAGGCCCGCCGAGCGGGGGTTGCAGTTTGTTCCAGCGTCACGAACCCATCGCGGGGATGTCCGGCAATGCCGCCGCCCTCACGATGTCGCAAGCGATCCCGCTGCGGCGCGCCGACGCCGATTCGGACGCACTCGGCTGGCGCGACCGGCTGGCACAGCTCGATCTGGTTCCCGATCTTGGCGATAATATCGGTTCGGCCGAATGGTGGCGCGGGCTCGCGACATTAACCCTGCTGTGCGGCACCGCGATCGCCACCTTCCCGGGAATTCAGCCGCTTAGTATCGGCGGCGCTCCGGCGCTTGGCACGGCCGATTTCAACGAAGCGCGCGCGCAAATGATCGTGCCGCTGGCGCTTGGCGGCGACACCGGCCGCCATATGGCGGCGACCGATGCGGTGCGCCCGCTGACCCAGACCCCCGAACGGCCGCAGATCGAACTCACCGCGACGCTTGGCAGCGGCGACAGTTTTGCGCGGGTTCTCGAACGCTCGGGCGTCGGCAGCGGCGAGGCGCAGGCGCTGGCGAATCAGGTATCGACCGCGGTGCCGCTCGCCGACATCGCGCCGGGTACGCGCATCGACCTCATCCTCGGCCGCCGCGCCGCGCGCACCATGCCGCGCCCGGTCGATGCGCTCGCGATGCGCGCGCGGTTCGACCTGCGCATCGAAATGGAGCGCGAGGGCGACCGACTGGTGATGCGCCGCATCCCGATCGCGGTCGACACCACCCCGCTCCGCATCCGCGGCCGGGTTGGTGACAGCCTCTATCGCTCGGCGCGCGCAGCCGGGGCGCCGGCGACGGCGATCCAGTCCTATCTGCGCGTCATCGGGCGCCAGATTTCGGTCGGCAGCGACATTCGCGCCAATGACGAATATGATATCATCGTCGATTACCGCCGCGCCGAAACCGGCGAGAGCGAAACCGGCAAGCTGCTCTATGCGGGCCTGATCCGCGACGGCAAACCCAAGCTGTCGATGCTCGAATGGACGGTCGACGGTCGCACCCAATGGTATGAGGCGTCGGGGGTCGGCGAACAGCGCGGCGGCATGGCGCGCCCGACCAACGGCCGCATCACCTCGACCTTCGGCATGCGGCGCCATCCGATCCTCGGCTATAAACGCATGCACAGCGGCATCGATTTCGGCGGCGGTTATGGCGCGCCAATCTATGCGGTTACCGACGGTGTGGTCACGATTGCCGGTCGTCACGGCGGCTACGGCAATTTCGTCAAACTGAACCACGGCAACGGCCTCGGCACCGGCTATGGCCATATGAGCCGCATCGCGGTGCGCCCCGGCCAGCGCGTCAGTCGCGGCCAGGTGATCGGCTACATCGGCTCGACCGGCCTGTCGACCGGCCCGCATCTCCATTACGAACTCTATCGCAACGGCCGCGCCGTGAACCCGTCGTCGGTAACCTTCGTCACCCGGGCTTTGCTCGAGGGCAAGGCGCTCGCCGATTTCCGCGCCCGCATCCGGTCGCTGACCGCCGTCGCCCCGGGCGCGGCGCTGACCCCGATCGCGGCGAAACAGGTCGAAGGACCGAAGTTGGGTTCGCTTGCAGACGTCGCGTCGAAAAGGGCCGAGGGCGGGATTTGAGAAACTCCAACCCCTCCCCTTCAGGGGAGGGGCAGCGAGACTTGCGAACTTGTTCGCTAGTCGCAGCGGGGTGGGCATCACCCCTTGCGCTCCTGCCCACCCCGCTGCGACTAGCCGGTAAACCGGCAAGTCTCGCTGCCCCTCCCGCAAGCGGGAGGGGAGGGTTTGCCAATATCCATTTGCCCTGCGCCCGCACGCCGCTATGCACGCCGCATGACCCATGCTGCCTATCCCGACCTCCGCCTCCGCCGTACCCGCCGCACCGGCTGGAGCCGCGCGATGGTGCGCGAAACGACGCTGGCGCCGTCGAACCTCATTTGGCCGCTGTTCGTCTGCGACGGGTCGGGTATGGAAGAACCTATCGCCAGCCTGCCCGGCGTTTCGCGCTGGTCGATCGACCGCATCGTCGATCGCGCCCGCGACGCGGTGGCGGCGGGCATCCCGTGCCTTGCGCTCTTTCCGTACACCCAGCCCGACCGGCGGAGCGAGGACGGCGGCGAGGCGCTCAATCCCGATAACCTCATGTGCCGTGCCACCGCCGCGATCAAGCAGGCGCTCGGCGACGACATCGGCGTGCTGACCGACGTCGCGCTCGATCCCTACACCAGCCACGGACAGGACGGGCTGATCGATGATACGGGCTATGTGCTCAATGACGAGACCGTGGAAGTCCTCGTCGGACAGGCGCTCAACCAGGCGCGCGCCGGCGCCGACATCATCGCGCCCAGCGACATGATGGACGGCCGCATCGCCGCGATCCGTGCGGCGCTGGAGGCCGAAGGCTTCGGCCATGTCCAGATCATGAGCTATGCGGCCAAATATGCGTCGGCCTTCTATGGCCCGTTCCGCGACGCGGTGGGCTCGCACGGTTTGCTCAAGGGCAACAAGAAAACCTATCAGATGGATCCCGCCAACGCCGAAGAAGCGCTGCGCGAGGTCGCGCAGGATCTGGCCGAAGGCGCCGACAGCGTGATGGTCAAGCCCGGGCTGCCCTATCTCGATATCGTCCGCGCGGTGAAGGATTATTTTGCGGTGCCGGTCTATGCGTATCAGGTGTCGGGCGAATATGCGATGATCGAGGCGGTGGCAGCGGCAGGCGCGGGCGACCGCGACGCGCTGGTGCTCGAAACCCTGCTCGCGTTCCGACGCGCCGGGGCGTCGGGGGTGCTGACCTATCATGCGCTCCACGCCGCGCGGCTGCTGGGCGCATGATCGAAACCGAGCGGCTGCGGATGCGATCGTGGCGCGACGACGATGTCGCGCCGTTTCAGGCGATCTGCAGCGACCCCGATGTCATGGCGACGCTCGGCCCGCCGCTCGACCTTGCTGCGACCGAGGCACTTGTCGCGCGGATGCAAGGACTCGAGGCCGAATATGGCCATTGTTTCTGGGCGCTGGAGCGACAGGCTGACGCGCGGCTCATCGGCTGGTGCGGGGTCATCCGCGGCACCGTCGGTCCGGTAGCGGACCGGGCCGAGATCGGCTGGCGACTGGCGCGCGATTGCTGGGGCGCAGGATATGCGACCGAGGCGGCATGGGGCGCCGCCGACTGGACTTTCGCAAATCTCCCCGATCCGGACGTCTGGGCGATCACCGCGCGCCGTAACGATCGCAGCCGCGCCGTCATGGAGCGGCTTTGCATGCGCCATCATCCCGACCTTGATTTCGATCATCCGAAGCTGGCGGCGACCGACCCGCTTTGCCCGCATGTCGCCTATTCGATGCCGCGCCCTGTACCGGAGACTGCATGACCCTGTCCGATTCCCTGTCTCCGCGCCGCTGGCTGTTCGTGCTGACCATATTGGTCGGCAGCTTCCTGCTGTTTCAGGTCCAGCCGATGGTCGCCCGCATGGTGCTGCCCAAATTGGGCGGCGCGCCGGCGGTGTGGAACAGCGCGATGCTGGTCTATCAGGCGCTACTGCTCGGCGGCTATGCCTATGCGCATTGGCTCGGCCGCTTCGACGTGCGGCGGCAGGCGATCATCCATGTCGCGCTGTTTCTGGTCGCCGCGCTGTGGCTCCCGATCGGCATCGCGCAAATCGCTCCGCCCGGTGCCGGGCAAGAGGCTTTGTGGGTGCCGCTGCTGCTGCTTGCGTCGATCGGGCCCGTTTTCTTCGTCGTTTCGGCGCAGGCGCCGCTGATGCAGCGCTGGTTCGCCGCCGATGCTCGCGCGGGGGATCCTTATTATCTCTACGCCGCGTCGAACCTCGGCAGCTTCGCCGGGCTAATCAGCTATCCGGCGCTGGTCGAACCCAGCCTGCCGCTCGCCGCGCAAAGCTGGGGCTGGACCGCGGGCTATGCACTGCTCGTGCTGCTGGTCGCGGCCTGTGCCGCGGCGCGCTGGCAAGGACGGGTCACCGATCCCGCGGTCGAAGCCGCCGCCACCGACGAGCCGCGCCCGACCTGGCGCCGCCAGCTCCACTGGCTGCTGATCGCGGCGGTGCCGTCGGGGCTGATGCTGTCGACGACCACGCACCTCACCACCGACATCGTCGCCATGCCGCTCCTCTGGGTGCTGCCGCTCGGCCTCTATCTGCTCAGCTTCGTCATCGCCTTTTCGACGATGGACCGGCTGACCGAGGTGATCACCTTCATCGCGCCCGCGGTGCTGCTCGCGGTCGGCGGGCTGGCGCTACTGAGTTCGGGCGGCGGATCGATGATGGTCGCGATGGCCAGTCTCGCGATGCTGTTCGTCGTCGCGACGGCGCTGCACGGCTATCTCTATCATTTGCGCCCGGCGCTTCAGCACCTGACCTTATTCTATCTCATCATGTCGGCAGGCGGCGTCGTCGGCGGGCTGTTCGCGGCGCTGTTCGCGCCGCTGCTGTTCGATTGGGTTTATGAACATCCGCTGCTCGTGCTGGCGGCGGCGGCGCTGTTGCCGCTGCCCGCGCTGCTGCCGTGGGACAAATGGCTGCGCCTGTCCGCCAGCCGCACCACGATCGCGGTTGCGGTGCTGGTCGCGATCGCGGCGTTCGCAAGCTGGCACATGGTGAGCGAGTGGGGCGGCGTGCTCGAAGGGGCGACCGCGGCCTGGGGGATCGTCATTTTCGTCATCGGGCTCTTGGTGATCGGCTGGCGCTGGGCGTTCGTGGCGACGCTGGCGCTGTTGATGATCGGGGTCGGCGGCTGGGACACGGTGCAGGAAAGCTTCACCGGTGCGCGCGTGCGCAGCTATTTCGGCGTTTACACCGTCACCGATTATCCGGCGCAGCAGCAGCGGCGTCTGGCGCATGGCACGACCCTGCACGGGCTCCAGCGTACCGATCCGGCGCATCGGCGCGAACCGACGACCTATTATGGACCGAAATCGGGGGTCGGGCTGACTTTGGCCAAGGCCGAGGCGCTGGCCGGACCGGGGGCGTCGGTCGGCATCGTCGGGCTGGGCGCGGGGACGCTCGCCTGTTATCGCAAGCCCGGCCAGCAATGGACGATTTTCGAAATCGATCCGGTGATGGTCGATATCGCCCGCGATCCTGCCAAATTCACCTTCCTGTCCGATTGCGCGGGCGACATCCCGATCGTCATCGGCGACGCGCGGCTGAAGATCGCCGAACAACCGGCGGGGCGTTTCGACATTCTGGTCATCGACGCCTTTTCGTCCGACGCGATCCCGCTGCACCTGCTGACGAAAGAAGCGATCGGCATCTATCAGCGCGCGCTGAAACCCGATGGAATTTTGCTCATCCACATCTCGAACCGCTTCTTCGGGCTCGAACCCGTGCTGGCGGAGGAGGCGCGGGCGCGCGGCTGGTCGAGCGCCATTCGGCTCGATCCGGGGCCGCCCGAATATGGTATCGACGATCTGACCGGATCGAACTGGGTCGCGCTGACCGCGACGGCGGCGCGGATGCAGCAGCTGACCGGCGGCCTTCGCCCGCGCGATGCGGCGCGCGAAGACGGCGCCTGGGTGCCGCTGGCGGCGCGCCCGGGTTTCGAGCGCTGGACCGACGATTATGCCTCAACCCTGCCCGTGCTCATGTGGGGCAGCCTGATCGGAAAGCGTGACGAATGACTTATCGCGACGTCAGCATCATCAGCGTCAATGGCAAGACGCCGACGATCCACCCCAGCGCCTTCATTGCGCCGGGATGCCGCATCATCGGCGACGTGACGATCGGCGAGGACGTCAGCATCTGGTATAATTGCGTGCTGCGCGCCGACGTCAGCCGCATCGTGATCGGCGCGCGCTCGAACATCCAGGACGGCAGCATCGTCCATTGCGACGGCCCGATGCCGCACCGGCCCGAAGGCTTCCCGACGATCATCGGCGAGGATGTGCTGATCGGCCATCTCGCGATGGTCCATGGCTGCACGCTCGCCGACCGGGCGTTCGTCGGGCTGAAGGCGACGGTGATGAACGGCTGCCGGATCGGCAGCGATGCGATGCTGGCAGCGGGCGCGCTGCTCACCGAGAATAAGGAAATCCCCGATCGCGAGCTCTGGGCGGGATCGCCCGCGCGCCGCGTGCGCGAGATCGGCGACGAGCAGGCGGCGGGCATGCAGATGGGCGTCGCGCATTATGTGATGAACGGGCGGCTGCACAAGGCGGCGGTGGAGGGCTGATCACAAAGCCGACCTAAAATCCCGTTCGTGTCGAGCGAAGTCGAGACACGTTGCGGTCGTGCGCGCCTTCGGGGTGTCTCGACTTCGCTCGACACGAACGGAACGAGAGAAGGGCGCCCCGATCTCTCGGAGCGCCCCCATTTTTTGGCCGTTACGGTCAGCTCAGCTGAAGTTCACCATCGCATACAGCATCGGGATCGACAGCAAGGTGTTGGTGCGCGAAAAGATCATCGCAGTTTTCGCCGCCTTGGCCTTGGTCGCATCGTCGGCCTCGACGATGCCGAGCGCCTTTTTCTGGTTCGGCCAGATGACGAACCACACGTTGAACGCCATGATCAGCCCCAGCCACATGCCGACACCGATCAGCTTGTAGGGATCCTGCAGGCCCAGCGCGGGCGCCAGATATTGGGCGTGACCGGCGATGGCGATGCCCAGAAGTACGGTGATCAGCGCCGCCCAGCGGAACCAGAACAGCGCAGCAGGCGCGATATGCTTGCCAACCGCGGGTTTCAGTTCGGCCGGGATTTTCGGCATCGTCGGAATCTGGACGAAGTTGAAATAGTAAAGCAGCCCGATCCACAGCACGCCGAAGAAGGTGTGCAGCCAGCGCATCACCGCATTCGCGGCAGCCATGCCGTCCTCGAAATTCTGGCCGTTGAGGCCCAGCATCAGCACGATCGCCAGCACCAGCCCGGCGCCGAGTACGGCGTGCAGATTACCGAAAAACTTGTCCATTATGTTCCCCCTCGCTTTGTGTGCGGCGCGGCGCGACCCCGTGCCCTGCGGGTTCTATGCCAGCGTCGGGAGTCTTGCTCAAGCGTGGTGACAAGGGCGTGGGGGCCGGGAGCGACGGGGGTGATGAACGCAGGCCCACATTATTACTCGTCACCCTGAACTTGTTTCAGGGTCCATGGCCTGCCACTTCCTTCGACGCCGCCCCAAATTCCAGCTCACGCCATGGATGCTGAAACAAGTTCAGCATGACGAGGTCTGAAGGCTGTTTTTGTCTAAAGCCGAGCTAGCCGACTATTTCTCGACGGTTGCCTCCTCAGGCACCGCCAGCCCGTTCTTCAGCATCACCGGCACCTGCGTCAGCGTGAACAGGAAGGACAAGGCGGTAATCCCCCACACCTTGACCGTCAGCCAGGTGTCGAAACTGAATTCGCCGCGCTGGATCAGCACATACATGACATGATTGGCGATACCGAGCGCGGCAAAGAACAGCCCCCAATTGCGCGACAGCAGCAGCCAGCCCTTTTCGGTCACCCCCTCCAGCGCCGACTGGAGCAGATATTTCAGCATCGGTTTCTTGAACCACCAGCCGCCGAGCAGCAGCGCGGCAAAGGCGCCATAGATGATCGTCGGCTTCATCACGATGAAACGCTCGTCGTGAAACCAGATGGTCAGCGCGCCAAAGCCGATCACCAGCACCCCCGACAGCCACAGCATCGGCGAAATCTTGCCGAGCTTCCACTTCGACACCGCCATCGCGATGACGATCGCGACCATGAAGGCGACGGTGCCCTTGATCGCCGCCGCGGTCGCAGCAAATGCGCCGTCGCCGTCGGAGGTGAATTTGAAGGTCAGGAAAAAAACGAGCAGCGGCCCGAAGTCGATCACGAAATTGAGCCAGCCATGCTTGGCCGGCGGGGTGGCGGGAATGGCTTCCGGGCCGGTCGGCGGCACGTCGATCGGGGAGGCGGTCATCGAATATTTCCTGCAATAATGGCGGCGATCTCGTCGGCATCGAACGGACGAAGATCGTCGATGGTTTCACCGATGCCGATTGCATGGATCGGAAGCCCGTGGCGTTCGGCCGCCGACACCAGCACGCCGCCGCGCGCGGTACCGTCGAGCTTGGTCATCACGAGGCCCGTGACCCCGGCCACTTCGCGGAACACGTCCATCTGCGACAGCGCATTCTGCCCCGTCGTCGCGTCGAGCACCAGCACGACATCGTGCGGCGCCGCGGGATTGAGGCGGCCGAGCACGCGCTTGATCTTGGCAAGCTCGTCCATCAGCTCGCGCTTGTTCTGCAGCCGCCCGGCGGTGTCGACGATCAGCACGTCGATGCCCGTCGCGGTCGCCTGCTTCACGGCGTCGAACACAATGCCCGCGCTGTCACCGCCCTCGGGCCCCGCCATGATCGGCACGCCCAGCCGTTCGGCCCAGACCTTCAATTGCCCGATCGCGGCGGCGCGAAACGTGTCGCCCGCGACGAGCATCACGCCATAATCCTGTTCCTGGAACAGATGCGCGAGCTTCGCGATGGTCGTCGTCTTGCCTGACCCGTTGACCCCGATCACCAGTATGACCTGCGGCCGCGGAAAGGCGTCGATGTCGAGCGGTTCAGCAACGGGGCGCAGCACGGTTGCGATTTCGTCGGCGACGATCTTGCGCAGTTCCTCGGTGCCATTCGCGGCGACATCGCGCCGGTCGGCGAGGCGGTCGCGGATGCGCGCCGCCATCGCGGGGCCGAGGTCGGCGGTGATCAGCGCCTCCTCGATCCGGTCGAGATCCTCCTCGTCGAGCCGTGCCTTGCCGGTCAGCCCGGCGAGATTTTCTCCCAGGCGTTCGGAGGTACGGCGAAATCCGCCGAGCAGCCTTTCGCTCCAGCTTTGGCCGGTCATGCGGCGATGTCCTTTGTCTGGGTGGGGGTTGCGACCATGCGGTCGCCGTCGCGCGCCGTCAGGCGCACGTCAAGGATCGTGCCGGGCGCGGCGGGTACGGTGAGCGCCAGTGCGGCGAAATTTTCGGCGTGGCCGGTCAGCCCGTCGCGCTCGACGAGCATCGACGCGGCGCGGCCGATCTGCGCGTCGAGCCAGCCGTGCCGCCGCCGCGCATTGGCCTCGCGCAGGATCGCGGCGCGCTCGCGGGCGATCGTGCGCCCAACCTGCGGCATCCGCGCGGCGGGCGTTCCGGCGCGCGGGCTGTACGGAAAGATATGGCCGAAAACGATATCGCAATCGTCGATCAACGCCAGCGAATTGGCGAACATCGCGTCGTCCTCGGTCGGGAATCCTGCGATCAGGTCGGCGCCGATCGCGATCGCGGCGCGAGCGGCCTTGAGCCGTTCGATAAGGCGCACCGCGTCGGCGCGGCGATGGCGGCGCTTCATCCGCGTCAGCACCATGTCGTCGCCCGCCTGCAGCGACAGATGGACATGCGGCATCACGCGCGCCTCCTGCGTCAGCAGCGCGAACAGCGCATCGTCGATGCGATCGGGATCGAGCGACGAAAGACGCAGCCGTTCGATCGGCAGCGTCAGCAATGCTTCGACCAGCGCGGCAAGGCTGGTGGCGCTGTCGTCGCCATAGCTCGCCAAATCGACCCCGGTGAGGATGATCTCGCGCTGACCGCGGTCCAGCGCGGTATGGGCCGAATCCAGAACCGCATCGACACTTGCCGAACGCGCGGTCCCGCGCGCCATCACCGTCGCGCAAAAGGTGCAGCTGTGCGAGCAGCCGGTCTGCACGCCAAGGAACGCGCGCGCGTGGTCGGCGCCAGACAGGGCGGGGGCATAAGGCAAACTGCGCCCCTGCGAAGGCAGGGGCCCATCACCTACGCTCTCGTCTTGCCGTCGCCCTTCGTTTGCCGACGCGATGGCAGAAGATGGACCCCCGCCTTCGCGGGGGAACGGGGGAGAATCGGGAAGATAGCTCTCCGCCAAACCCTTCGCGTCATTCCGCACCACCCGCGCGCCCATGTCCGCAAAGCGCGCAGCCTCCAGCTCCGCCGCGCACCCCGTCACCACCACCTCGGCGCCCGGTCGCTCGCGCAGCGCGCGGCGCACCGCCTGCCGCGCCTGCCGCACCGCTTCGTCGGTCACCGCGCAGCTGTTGAAGACGATCGTGTCGGCTGCGCCCGCAGCGCTGATCGCCGACCGAATGGACTCGCCTTCGGCAATGTTCAGCCGGCAACCGAAATTGACGACCTCGTGGCGGTCGACGACTGCTGCGCTCATCCGAACTGCGCCCAGTCGGTCTCGCCCTCGTAAACGCGCGTCGCCGCACCGCTCATCACGATCGGCTCGCCCGGCGCCCAGCGGATGATCAGGTCGCCGCCGGGCAGCGCGACGGTCACCGGCGACTGGACGAGGCCCGCGCGGATCGCCGCGACCGCGGTCGCGCACGCGCCGGTGCCGCACGCCTGCGTCAGCCCGACGCCGCGCTCCCAGACGCGCAGCTGCAACTGGTTGTCGCCGTCGAGGCTCGCAACATTGACGTTGACGCGTTCGGGGAACAGCGGGTCGGTCTCGATCCGCGGTCCCAGCGCGTCGAGCGCGACGGCGTCGGCCTCGGGGACGAAAAAGACGATATGCGGATTGCCGACGTTGACCGCGGCGCCATGCTCCAGCTCGTCCCACGCAACCGGCATGTCGCGCGTGTCCATCGGCATCGCGAGCGGGATATGTTCCCAGTCGAACACGGGTTCGCCCAGCGTCACTTCGGCGCCGCCATCGGCTGGGGTGACGCGCAGCATCCCACCCAGCGTCTCGATCACCGCAGGCTGGCCGATCAGCGTCGCGACGCAACGCGTCGCGTTGCCGCACGCCTCGACCTCGCCGCCGTCGGCGTTGAAGATCCGCATCTTCACATCGGCGCTGGCCGACGGTTCGAGCAGGATCAGCTGGTCGCACCCGATGCCATGGCGCCGGTCGGCGATCGCATGCGCACGCGCCGGCGTCATCTCGACGGGCGCCACGCGCGCGTCGATCACGACAAAATCATTGCCGAGGCCATGCATCTTGGTGAAGCGGTCCGCCATGATCGCGCATGTAAGGGGGCGCGGCAGGGAAGTCTAGCGATGCGGGTCAGGGCGCGACCGCGGCTTCCGCTCTCTCCCCTCCCTGGAAGGGAGGGGCTGGGGGTGGGTGCCGCCGAGGCACTCGGCGGCGCGGCCTAGGACAAACTCCGCCGCACCGATCGGGTTGGCAATGACGTCAGAATTCCAGAGACGGACCACCTGCCAGCCAATATTTTCGAGATACTCGGTGCGGTCTTCATCATAGGGTTGCCGGTCTAGATGATGGCTCCCGTCGAGTTCGATTGCGAGCTTGGCCTCCCGGCAAGCTAGGTCGACAATATAGTGGCCCACGACAAGTTGCCGGGTGAACGGTGGTCGATAACGTGACAACAGTCGCCATAGCTTGCGTTCCGCAGGGGTCGAATCGCGCCGCAATTGCCTCGCGCGTTCGGTCATGACGGGTGGGATGCGGTGCATTGGCCGAGCGTAGAACGGCAAGCCGCGCTCGCCAACCCACCCCCGACCCCTCCCTGGAAGGGAGGGGAGAAGAAGCACTACGCCGTCTTGCGCAGCGGTTCGGCGCCGTCGGCGTCCGATCCCCTATCGGGGCTCGTCGGCGGCACCTTCGGCGCGCGGAGCAGCCCGCGGTCGGCGAGCAGGCGTTCGGTGTCGGCGGCCGATGCGGCGCGGCCGAAATACCAGCCTTGACCCTTGGCGCAGCCCAGCCGCGTCAGTTCGATCGCCGTCGCTTCATCCTCGACGCCTTCGGCGGTGATCGGCATCGCCAGGCTTTCGCCCAGCCGCACGATCGCGACGACGATCGCCTGCGCATCGGGGCTGCCGCGCATTGCGGCCACAAAACTGCGGTCGATCTTGATGCGGTCGAACGGCAGCGCGCGCAGGTGCGACAGCGACGAATAGCCGGTGCCGAAATCGTCGAGGCTCAGCGACACGCCTTGGTTCTTCAGGCTGGTGACGATCGAGCGGACGAGCGGCAGATTTTCGAACAGCGAGCTTTCGGTAATCTCGACCTCGAGCTGCGCGGCGGGGAAACCCGTTTCAATGAGCAGCTTGGTAAGCTTCTGGCTGAACCACGGGTCCTTCAGTTGCTGCGGCGAAATATTGACCGCCAGCATGATCGACGGATCCCAGCTTTTGGCGATTTCCATCGCCTGGCGGATCACTTGAAGTGACAATTCGCCGATCAGCCCGCTTTCTTCGGCCACCGGAATAAAGCGTTCGGGCGGGATCATCCCATATTCGGGCGATTCCCACCGCATCAGCATCTCGAAGCCGACCAGGCGGCCGCTGGCGATATCGACCTGCGGTTCGAAATGCGGCACGAATTCGCCGCGCGGCATGCCCTCGCGGATTCCCGTTTCGATCTGGTTGCGGACCTGCACCGCCATTTCCATGCCGGCCTCGAACCAGCAGAAGCGGTTCCGCCCTTCGTCCTTGCAATGATACATCGCAATATCGGCCTGACGGACCATGGTTTCCATCGTCACGCTGGCTTCGTCGGCAAGCGCGATGCCCAGCGACGCGCCGATGCGGATCTGCTGCGCATCATGGGCGACCGAATTTTCGAGCGCGGCAACCAGTTCGGCGGCGAGCGCGTCGATCGTCGCGCGGGCGGACGGCTCGAACGCCAGCATCGCGACAAATTCGTCGCCGCCCAGCCGCGCCTTGGTGGCATTGGGGGGCAGGATCGCCGAAATCCGTTCGGCGGCGACCTGCAGGACGCGGTCGCCCGCGGCGTGGCCGTGGATGTCGTTGACGGTCTTGAAATGATCGAGGTCGAGCAGGAACAGCGCGACGTGGCGCTTGCCCGCGATCGCATCGACGATCTGCTGCTGGCCGGTGGCGAGCAGCGAACGACGGTTGAGGAAGCCGGTCAGCGGATCGGTATCGGCCAGATAGCGCGCGCGCTGCTCGGCCTCGGTCCGCTCGCGAATCTCGCGGTGCAGATCGTCATAGCGGCGCCACCCGAACAGGATCAGCGCGACGTTCAGCACCATCGCTGCGGCCAGCGCGCGGTCGGGGCCGCCGCCGATTCCGACCATTGTGTTGACGACCGCCTGCATCACCGTGCTGCCGGTGCCGACGAACAGCAGGATCGCGGCAACGACGATGCCGCCGGCGACGATGTCGCGTTTGGCCCCGGTGCTGCGGTCCGGCTGTTTCGGCGTATCGATCATTTGGCTTTTCCCCACCATCGCGGCTGTAATGCACGCAAAGCGGTGAAATTTGGGTTAAGTCGGACCCGGCGTCGCTTGCTTGCCTTTGCCGGGTGATCGGTGTAATGGCGCGCCGTTCGACCGCGTGTTGCGAGCGAACATATCGATGTCCGCGACGGAAAGTCTGTCCACGGATAGCCGCTGGTTGGCGAGGTTTCGCTCACCGGCGTCTTTTGCGTTGCGGGCCTCGAAAACAAGGATTTGAGGCGCATGTTCGACAGTCTGAGCAATCGGCTTGGCGATGTTTTCGGGAAGCTCCGCGGCCGCGGCGCGCTGACCGAGGCCGATGTGCGCGCCGCGATGCGCGAAGTGCGAATCGCCCTGCTCGAAGCCGACGTCGCGCTGCCCGTCGTGCGCAGCTTCGTCGATCAGGTCACCGAACTTGCGATCGGCCAGAACGTCCTGCGCTCGGTCACCCCGGGGCAGCAGGTGGTCAAGATCGTCAGCGATGCGCTGACCGAAATGCTCGGTTCCGAAACCGCCGAGCTCGACCTCAATGTCGCTCCGCCCGCCGTAATCATGATGGTCGGCCTCCAGGGTTCGGGCAAGACGACCACGACCGCGAAGATCGCGAAGCGGCTGAAGGACAAGGAGCGCAAGAAGGTGCTGATGGCGTCGCTCGACGTCAACCGTCCCGCCGCGCAGGAACAGCTCGCCGTGCTCGGTCAGCAGATCGACGTCGCGACCCTCCCGATCGTCGCAGGCCAGCAGCCGGTCGAAATCGCCCAGCGCGCCATGCAGGCGGCGAAGCTACAGGGCTTCGATGTGCTGATGCTCGACACCGCGGGCCGCCTCCACGTCGACCAGCAGCTGATGGACGAAATGCAGGCGGTGTCGCGTACGGCGAACCCGGCTGAAACCCTGCTCGTTGTCGACAGCCTGACCGGCCAGGACGCGGTACAGGTCGCGCAGCGCTTCACCGATCAGGTGCCGCTGACGGGCGTCGTGCTCACCCGCATGGACGGCGACGCGCGCGGCGGTGCGGCGCTGTCGATGCGGGCGGTCACCGGCAAGCCGATCAAGTTCGCGGGCACGGGCGAGAAGCTCGACGGGCTCGAACTCTTCCAGCCGTCGCGCATCGCGGGCCGCATCCTCGGCATGGGCGACGTCGTCAGCCTCGTCGAACGCGCCGCCGAAACGATCCAGGCCGAAGAGGCCGAGGCGATGGCGGCGAAGATGGCCAAGGGCCAGTTCGACCTCAACGACCTCCGCACCCAATTGAACCAGATGCGCCGCATGGGCGGCCTCGGCGCGCTCGCTGGCATGATCCCCGGCATCAAGAAGGCGCAGGCCCAGATGGCTGCGGGCGGCGCTGACGACAAGATGCTCATTCATTTCGACGCGATCATGGGGTCGATGACCCCCAAGGAACGCGCGAAGCCCGAAATCCTGACCGCGAAGCGCAAGATCCGTATCGCCAACGGGTCGGGGACCACCGTGCAACAAGTCAACAAGGTGCTGAAGATGCATCAGGAAATGGCCAGCGCGATGAAGAAGATCCGCAAGATGGGCGGCCTCAAGGGGCTCGGCGCGCTGTTCGGCAAGGGCGGCGGCATTCCCGGAATGGGCGGCCCGGGCGGTTTGGGCGGCGGCGGCCTCCCCGGCCTTGGTGGAGGCGGATCGATCCCGCCCGAACTCGCCAATCTGATGAATAAAAAGAAGTGACGACCCCGACAGGTCGTCATCCCGGCGAAGGCCGGGATCCAGTGAATTAAGTACCCGAATTTGAACACTAAACTCTGAAGGAAAATATCATGGCAACCTCCATTCGCCTCGCACGCGGCGGTTCGAAAAAGCGTCCCTATTACAAGATCGTCGTTGCTGACTCGCGCAGCCCGCGCGATGGCCGCTTCATCGAGCGTATCGGCAGCTACAACCCGCTGCTCGCCAAGGATAATCCCGAGCGCGTCAAGCTCGACGCCGACCGCGCGAAGCATTGGCTGAGCGTCGGCGCCCAGCCGAGCGACCGCGTCGCCCGCTTCCTCGACGCCGCGGGCGTCAAGGAACGCGCTGCACGCAACAACCCGAACAAGGGTGTCCCGGGCGAAAAGGCGAAGGAACGCGCCGAAGAAAAGGCCCAGAAGATCGCGGATGCCGCCGAAGCCGCTGCCGCTGCTGCCGCCGCTCCGGCGCCGGAACCCGAAGTCGAAGCCCCGGCTGAAGAAGCCGCTGCTCCCGAAGCGGCGGAATCGGATGCAACTGGTTCGGTGAAGAGCGAAGAAACCGCCGAAGCGGTGGCCGAAGCCGTCGCCGACGACGTCCCCGCCGATGCGACCGCCGACGACGCGACCGCGATCGCCGAAGAAGTCGCCGAAGGCGGCCCGGTCGCTGCCGAAGCCGAAGAAGCTCCGGCTGCTGAAGCTGGCGAAGAAAAGGCCGAAGGCTAAACCTTGGCCGACGCACAACGCCCCGTCACCCTTGCCGCCATCGCCGGCGCGCACGGGGTGCGGGGCGAGGTGCGGCTCAAATTGTTCGGCGAAGGCGCGGAGGCTCTCCGCGCCTTTTCCGTTTTGGATGCGGCGGGCCGCACGCTGACCCTCAAATCGGTGCGGCCCGCCAATCAGGGCGCCGTCGCCACCTTTGCTGAAATCACCGATCGCTCAGGTGCCGAGGCGCTGCGCGGTACCATCCTCACTGTCCCGCGCTCGGCGCTGCCGCCGCTCGCCGAGGGCGAATATTATCACCACGACCTCATCGGCCTGCCGTGCGTATCGACCGACGGCGCCGCGATCGGCCAGGTCGTCGCCGTCGAAAATTTCGGCGCGGGCGACATCCTCGAAATCGAAAAGCCCGGCGGCAAACGCTTCATGGTGCCGATGAATGCACGCGCGGTCCCGGTGTGGACCGACGACGGCGTGACGATCGACGCGGCGTTCGTCGAATAGAGCCACTCCTTAACAAAATCCGTTCGCCCTGAGCTTGTCGAAGGGCCGTTCTTCCTTTCTATGTTGCAAAGAAAGAACGGTGCTTCGACAAGCTCAGCACGAACGGAGGTTTCAATGCGCGCAAGATTGGCTATTCTTCTGACGGCAGCATTGGCCGCACCGCTTCCTTCCGTGGCGCAAGAAACTGCTCCTCGAACCCTCGAACAGATCACCCCCGAAATCGACGCGCTGTTCGCCAAATATCAGGCCGACGCGCATATCCCCGGCATGGCCTATGGCGTCGTCAAGGACGGCAAGCTCGCCCATGTAAAAGGCATCGGGGTCCAGAACCTCGACGACAAGAGCGCCGTTACCGCCGACAGCCGCTTCCGCATCGCGTCGATGACCAAGGCGTTCACCGCGCTTGCGATCCTGAAACTGCGCGACGATGGCAAGCTGCGCCTCGACGACCTCGCCGAAGACCATGTTCCCGAAATGAAGCGCTGGGTCTATCCCACCAAGGACAGCCCGCGCATCCGCATCCGCGACCTGCTCCACCATGTCGGCGGGCTGGTCACCGACGATCCATGGGGCGACCGGCAGCAGATTTTGCCGCAGGCGGATTTTACAAAGATGATCGCCGCCGGGGTGCCGTTCAGCCGCGTCCCGCAATCCGCCCACGAATATTCGAACTACGGCTATGCGCTGCTCGGCCGGATCATCGCCAACGCGTCGGGCATGGCGTACACCGACTATATCCAGCGGACGATCCTGACCCCGCTCGGCATGACGAGCAGCGGTTTCGACGTCACCAAGACGCCAAAGGCGGTCTATGCGCGCGGCTATCGCTGGGAAAATGACGCCTGGTCGCTCGAGCCCGAGATGATCGACGGCGCATTCAACGCTATGGGCGGGATGCAGGTCAGCGCCAGTGACTATGCCAAATGGGTCGCCTTCCTGCTCGCCGCATGGCCCGCGCGCGACGACGCCGACACCGGCCCGGTCAAGCGCGCGACGGTGCGCGAAATGGCGCAGGGGCTGAACTTCGTGACCGTCGCGAACCGCATCGGCGCGAGCGGCGCCACCGCGTGCAAACAGGCTGCCGCGTACGCCATGGGCTGGCGCGTCGCGCAGGATTGCGACCTGGGGCTGACGTTCGCGCATGGCGGTGGCTATCCTGGCTATGGCAGCCATGTCATGCTGATGCCCGACCATGGCGCCGCCGTGTTCGCGCTGTCGAACCGCACCTATGCCGGGCCGTCGGCTCCGGCGTGGGACAGCGCGGTTGCGATGGACAAGGCGGGTCTGCTCACCGGGCGCGCCGTGCCGATCACGCCCGCCGTGGCCGATGCGTTTGCTGCGGCGCGCGCCGCTTATGCCGCAGGCGACCTGGCTCCGCTCGACGGCAAGCTCGCGATGAATTTCCTGCTCGACCGCTCGGCGGCGAACTGGGCCGCCGAATTCGCGCGGCTGAAGTCGGAGGTCGGCGACTGCCCGGCCGCCGAGCCGCTGAACCCGACCGGTGCGATGTCGGCGACCTTCCGCCTCAATTGCAGCAAGGGCCAGCTCGACGGGGCGCTGCTGCTCGCGCCGACCACCCCCGCTACGGTGCAGGCGCTGCGCTTTCGTGTGGTGACGCCGTAGCTTGTGCTCCGTTCCATCGCCGCAGCCCTGAGCTTGTCGAAGGGCGCTTGTCGGCGATAGTCGCCCTTCGACAGGCGCAGGGCTGCGGTTCGATTGCTTTTGCTCGTGTGCGCGGATCACGCCGCCTCGATAAACACCACCCGGTTGCGCCCGCTTTCCTTGGCGGCATACAGATTGATGTCGGCCGATTTCATCGCCGCGCCAAAGCTGGTGTCGCGTCCGATATGGACCAGCCCCATGCTCGCGGTCACCGGGCGTTCGAGCAGCGGCACCATCTGCGCGACATAGGCGCCAATCCGCTGGCGCAGCCGCTCGGCCTCGATCGCGACCGCGGCGGGGGCGCCGCGGAACAGCAGCGCAAATTCCTCGCCGCCGACCCGCGCCGCCATGGCCGTTCCCGATCCCAAGGCGACCCCGGCGGCAAAGATCACCCGGTCGCCAACGTCATGGCCATGATGATCGTTGATCGCCTTGAAATGGTCGAGGTCGACCAGCGCGATCGCGACCGGTGGCTCGTCGTTGAAACTTTCTTCGATCGCCCGCCGATTGGCGAGGCCGGTCAGCGGGTCGGTGTGCGCGATAATCCGCATCGCCTCGGCCTGGGCGCGCGCCTCCTGCCGTTCGCGGCGCAGGCGGACGAGGCGGTCGAGAATGCCGAGCGCGGTGAGCATCACTTCCAGCCCGAGCGCGGGGAATAGCAGGAACAGGAAATTGTCGAACGGCTGGCCAAGGACAAGGTCGTGGAACAGGCTGACCCCGTAAACCCCGCCGATGCCGCTCCACGCCGCCGCCTGATAGCGTGCGGTGCGGCTGCCGCGGGTCAGCGCGATCACCACCGCCGATGCACATAGCGCCAGCATCGCGACCAGCACCGCACTGCGCAGTATCATATAGGTGGTCGCGTCGGGCATGACCGTTGCGGGGGTGGTGAGCAAGATCAGGACGGGCGGCCAGCCGAGCCAGCGATGCAGCCGCGGGCCGATCGTCCCCGGTTCCAGATAGGACTGCAGGAACACGCCCGACACGACCAGGCTCAGGTCAAAGAATATCGTGATCCACACCTGCCGCGCAAAACTGTCGGGGGCCAGCCATGGCCCCATGGCGAGCGGCGACAGGGCGATGACAAGCGCGAAATAGGACAGCGCGCGGACGCTCTGCCAGATCAGAAAGCGTTCGCGCAGCAGTCGGTAAAAGACCGCATTATAGGCCAGCGAAAACAGCAGCAGGCCCAGGAAGATGCCGGTCAGCACCCCGTCCCACGTCATGCTGGTTGCCGCGGCGAACGAAGATTGCGCGCGCGCCGGTGCCGCGGCGGCCAACAGCCCCGCGCCCAACGTCAATATTCGCGCGCCTCGCGCCATGCGACCCCCATATATCCAACAGGGAAGGCTAGGCGCACAGCGGCTGATTTTTGGTTAACGGAGCGTTGGCTATCGGCGGCCTTTTGCAAACCATAGCCGCAAGCTGGACGAAGGGCACCTGTCAGGTAGAGAGGGGGGAACCTTCCGGCGGGGACTCCCTTCGGCCAGCTTGCGGCTATGGCAAGTGCGGTATCATCATTAACCAGCCTTGTGTCACAGGGTCATGCGGCATCGCGCTGGGTCACCGGCAACGGCTGTACGCCCGACATGGGGGCAGGCCGCGCAACCCGGCCAGTGATGCGGCGGAATGATGCGAGCAGCCACACCAGTCCGCGATGCAAATCATTGCTGAAATGCGGATGACCGTCGTTCCACGTCCGCATCCAAAACTCGTCTTTCATCGTTCATCTCCTGCTGATCCGATGGTCAGCAGATGCGCCTTTGCGACGCTCGCCGCCAACAAAAGCTTTGCGTCATATCATAAGTTTGACTTATATATTCGTGATGCCCAAGCTGCCGCCTCTTGCCGCGATCCGGACCTTCGAAGCCGCCGGAAGGCTGCAAAATTTCTCGCGCGCTGCCGAGGAATTGGGGCTGACGCAGGCGGCGGTCAGCTATCAGGTGCGCCAATTGGAGGACCGGCTGGGCCGCGCCCTGTTCGTGCGCGAAAAGGGGCGCGTGCGGTTGTCCGAGACGGGGCAGCGGCTGCTCCCGGCGATCTCGGGCGCCTTCGGCGCGATGGGCGATGCGTTCGCCGCATTGGGCAATGACGAGGCCGATGTGCTGACGATCAGCGCGATGACGACCTTTGGCGGCACCTGGCTCAGCGCGCGGATCGGTGGGTTCCAGCTCGCCTATCCCGACCTTGCGGTGCGCATGTTGATGAACAACGATCTGGTCGATTTCAACGCCACCAATGTCGATGTCGCGATCCGGGTTGGGCGCGGCGGATGGTCGGGGCTGCGCGCCGATTTCCTGTACCGCAGCCACGTCACCCCGATTTGCGCGCAGGCCTTTCTCGACGCCAACCATATCGCGGCGCCGGCCGATTTGCTGAACGTCGACCGCTTGGCGCCCAACGATCCCTGGTGGGCGGGCTGGTTCGCCGCAGCGGGCGTCGCTACCGTGCCGGCACCGCGGCGCAGCGGGATCGAACTCGACAGCCAGTTGCAGGAGGCGAGCGCAGTGCAGAGCGGCTACGGCATCGCGATGATGACGCCGCTGCTGTGGCGCGCCGAACTGGATGCCGGGCGACTGGTCCAGCCGTTCGATACCCTCTACCAGCCCGGCACCGCCCACTATCTCGTCCACCGCGAAAACCGCGTTGGGGTGCGCAAGATCGAACGCTTCCGCGAATGGCTGTACGCTGAGTTGGCGAAGGATCGCCACCGGCTGCCGGATGAATTGTGGGAACCGCTCGGCTGAATCGCCTCGACAGCCAATGGTGCAATGTATATACATGATGTATATACGGAGCCTGCCATGACCAAAGAATATCGCGCCAAGGTTTTTAAATCGGGCAACTCACTCGCGCTGCGCCTGCCCAAGGCGCTGGGGTTGGAGGAAGGCACCGAGATGATCGTCCGCGAGGAGCGCGGCGAGTTCCGGTTCGAACCTGCCGACAAACCAAAGGCGAAGATCGACGTCAGCGGCTTCTGGGGCAAGGCACCGGGTCTGAAACTTGCCCCGCGCGAAGACTTCGATGAACGCCCAAGCACGATCGCCGCGCGCAAAGCCGCTAAGATAGCGGGGGCGGAAAAGAAGGGGTGACGCGCTATCTGATCGATGCCGATTGCGCAGTCTATGCGATGACCGCGCGCTACCAACCGCTGCGCGATCGGCTTACCGCCTGTGCTCCGGGCGACGTCGCAATTTCGACAATCAGTTTCGCCGAAGTCGCTTTGGGAACCGAAAATGGCAAACCACCAGCGCCCGAGGTGTTGGAGGCTTTCGTCGCGGCCATCCCGCTGCTCCCATTCAATGAAGCGGCAGCGCGCGAATATGCGCGGCTTCCCTTCAAGCGCGCCCGCTTCGATCGGCTGCTTGCCGCCCATGCTTTGAGTTTGGGCGTCACGATCATCACCAACAACGAATCCGACTTCGCCGACGTGCCGGGGCTGACGGTCGAGAATTGGACGCTCTGATGCAAGATCGATACGCGGGAGACATTGGGGACTATTTTAAGTTCGCGCTGCTTCGGCGCGTCCCGGCAAAACGCAAACTCTCGGTTTGCTGGTGGCTGCACCCCGATGAGGATCATAATGGTGATGGGCGGCATGTTGGCTACCTTGATCAGCCAGATCGTTGGCGGGCCTTAGATGCCAAATTGTACGACGGCCTTTCGCGGCTGGTTAAGGCGGGCCTCCGATCCATCGGTCAGATTGAGCAGGCTGCTTTTTTGAATGCAGAGTATTTTCATTCCAATCCGGTGCCGACAGGAAAGCCACGTTTCACGGAGCGAGGTCTATGGTTTGACCGGTTGCAAAGGGCTGTCGATGGAACGGAGGTGCTGTTTCTTGACCCCGATAACGGGATTGATCTGCATCCTGATGCGTCGCGTCGCCGTTCAGGCAAACATGTCACGTTGGACGAGATCGCCGCCTTGGCACAAAACGGCGCGCGATCACTCATCATCTATCACCACCAGACCCGTGCCAAGGGCGGGCATGCCGCGGAAATCCAGCGCATTGCAGAAGCGCTGGAAGGGCTCGGTGGCGGGCGGGTTACAGCGATCAGGGCGCGCCCCTATTCCCCACGAGTGTTCTTCATTCTTGGTCCGCATAACGATGTGCATGACGCGCTGACTAGCTTCGCCGCCCAGTTTCCCGAAGTCTATGAAAGTCACGCGGCGCAGGGCTTAGAGAAGGTCGCAGTGGCAGAGCGCGAACGGCACGGCTTCACGGCCGTCCCCCTCACCCTCTACCCCGACATGTTCCCCGGCCCGCTCGGTCACAGCATGGCGGGGCGTGCGCTCGAAAGCGGGACATGGGCGTGTGCGCCGGTGCAGATCCGCGATTTTGCGACCGACAGGCATCGCACCGTCGACGACACGCCCGCGGGCGGCGGCGCGGGGATGGTGCTGAAGGCCGATGTGCTGGCGGCTGCCGTCGACCATGCGGTCGCCGCGCATCCGGGCCTGCCGATCCTCGCCATGACCCCGCGCGGCACCCCGATCAGGCAGGCGCGCGTGCGGCAGCTCGCGGCGGGACCGGGGGCGATCATCCTCTGCGGCCGGTTCGAGGGATTCGACGAGCGCATCTTCGCTGCACGGCCCATCGAAGAAGTGTCGATGGGCGACATCATTTTGTCGGGCGGCGAGATGGGGGCGCTGATGCTCCTCGACGCTTGCATTCGGCTGCTTCCCGGCGTAATGGGCGCGGCTTCAAGCGGAGACGACGAATCGTTCGAGAACGGTTTGCTCGAATATCCGCACTATACCCGACCTGTGACATGGGAAGGGCGCACGATCCCCGAAGTGCTGCGATCGGGGGATCATGCGAAGATCGCCGCCTGGCGGAAACAACAGGCGGAGGAGATTACACGGTTACGCAGGCCGGACCTTTGGGAGCGTCACGTCGATGCTCGGGACCGACCTGCCTCTGGCGCGCGGCGAAAAGAAAAGGACTAGAGGACATGAACCTCATCCAGACGATCGAAGCCGAAGAAATTGCCAAGGCTGGCAAGACGGTCCCCGAATTCCGCCCCGGCGACACGCTGAAGGTCGGCGTGAAGGTCGTCGAAGGCGAACGCACCCGCGTCCAGAATTTCGAAGGCGTGTGCATTGCGCGCTCGAACAAGGGCATGGGCTCCAACTTCACCGTGCGCAAAATGTCGTTCGGCGAAGGTGTTGAGCGCGTGTTCCCGCTGTATTCGCCCAACATCGATTCGATTACCGTCGTCCGCAAGGGCGCTGTCCGTCGTGCGAAGCTTTACTATCTGCGTGGGCGCACTGGTAAATCGGCACGTATTGCGGAGCGCCGCGATTACCGGTCGGAAGCCGGCGAAGGCTAAGGAGAGCTTCTCCTCTACAAAGCCGAAACAGCTTTCAAAAACGACCGGTTCCGCCAACAGGCAGAGCCGGTCGTTTTCTTTTGGGCAAAGCGAATTTGATGCACGCGTCCCTCTCCCCTCAACCCGGCAGGCGCGCCGTTCTCGGCGCGGGGCTGTGCTTTGGGGCGTTCGGGCTGGGGCGCGGAGCATTCGCAGCGCCAAACGCCGAACGGCTCGTCGCTGCGGCGCGGCGGCAGGTGGGGGTGACGCTTTCCTATGATCCCGCCTACAGCGTGCTGCTCTTCCCCGGCGGAGACGTCGACCGGGCGAAGGGTGTGTGTACCGACGTCGTCATCCGCGCCTATCGCGATGCCTTCGGCATCGACTTGCAGGCGCTCGTCAACGCCGACATGAAGCGCGATTTTGCGGCCTATCCCCGCAACTGGGGGCTTCGACGCGCCGACCGCAACATCGACCATCGCCGCGTCCCCAATCTGGCGGCCTATTGGACGCGCCAGCGCGCGCGCCTGCCCGTTTCGACCGACCCCGCCGACTGGCGGCCCGGCGACATCTTCACCTCGATGACCGGCGGACGCTTCCCGCACACGGGCATCGTCTCCGACCGAACTACGGCAGCGGGGCGCCCGCTTGTGATCCACAATATCGGCCGCGGCGCGCGCGAGGAAGACGCGCTCTTCGACCACCCGCTGACCGGCCATTTTCGCTGGAAAGTCTGACCGGAATTTCAAACAAATTTTGTACTGAGGAGTGAGTAGATGGGTTATCGTATCGTTGTCGCCGGGGCCACGGGCAATGTCGGGCGCGAAGTGCTCGCCATTCTCGCCGAGCGCGAATTTCCCTACGACGAACTGGCGGCGGTCGCATCGTCGCGCAGCCAGGGCGACGAGATCGAAATCGGCGATACCGGCAAGACCGTCAAATGCCAGAATATCGAGAATTTCGACTGGTCGGGCTGGGACATGGCGATTTTCGCGATCGGCAGCGACGCGACCGCGATCCACGCGCCCAAGGCCGCGGCGGCGGGCTGCGTCGTGATCGACAACAGCTCGCTCTACCGCATGGACCCCGACGTGCCGCTGATCGTGCCCGAGGTGAACCCCGACGCGATCGACGGCTATACGAAGCGCAACATCATCGCGAACCCCAATTGCTCGACCGCGCAGATGGTCGTCGCGCTGAAGCCGCTCCACGATGCCGCGACGATCAAGCGCGTCGTCGTATCGACCTATCAGTCGGTGTCGGGCGCGGGCAAGGCGGGCATGGACGAGCTGTGGAACCAGACGCGCCAGATCTTCGTCGGCGACGAAAAGGATGTCAGCAAGTTCACCAAGCAGATCGCCTTCAACGTCATCCCGCACATCGACAAATTCCTCGACGACGGCTCGACCAAGGAAGAATGGAAGATGGTCGTCGAAACGAAGAAGATCCTCGACCCGAAGATCAAGGTCACCGCGACCTGCGTCCGCGTCCCCGTCTTCGTCGGCCATTCGGAAGCGATCAATATCGAGATGGAGGATGAACTGTCGGCCGAGGACGCCCAGCGCATCCTGCGCGAAGCCCCCGGCGTCGTGCTCCACGACAAGCGCGAGGACGGCGGTTACATCACCCCCGTCGAATGCGTCGGCGACTTCGCGACCTTCGTCAGCCGCGTGCGCGAGGACCCGACCGTCGAAAACGGCCTCAACCTCTGGTGCGTCAGCGACAATTTGCGCAAGGGTGCGGCGCTGAACGCGGTGCAGATCGCTGAGTTGCTCGGGCGCCGCCACCTCAAGAAGGGCTGACGCAGCTTCCCGAATTCCGTTTGTGTCGAGCGAAGTCGAGACACCCATTGTTGGTGTACGCCATCACGGCATCTCGACTTCGCTCGATGCGAACGGATAAGGAAGCGCATGACCAGCCCCTACGCTTTCACCCACGCCCTCTGCCGCACCCCCGCCCGTTCGGCCATCCATGGCATCCGCGCCGACGGCGGTCCCGACCCCGATTTCACCGGCCTCCTCGCCGAGCATGAAGCCTATGTCAGGGCGCTGCACGCCCTCGGCCTCGCGGTCGAGGTCCTGCCGCCGCTCGACGCCTTCCCCGATGCGCTGTTCACCGAAGATGTAGCGCTGACCTTTCCCGACGGCGCAATCCTGCTCCGCCCCGGTGCGCCGAGCCGCGCGGGCGAGGCCCAGCATATCCGCGCCGCGCTCGCCGCGCACCACCCGCACCTGCTCGAAATGACCGGCCCCGGCTTTGCCGACGGCGGCGACATATTGCGCCTCGCCGATCGCGTGATCATCGGCCTCTCGGCACGCACCGACCGCGCCGGGGCCGAGGAGCTTGCCGGTCTGCTCGGCCAGCTCGGTTATCGCGCCGAGATCGCCGAAACCCCGCCGGGCGTCCTCCATTTCAAGACCGGCTGCGGGCTGATCGACGACCGCACAATCCTCGCCGTCCCCGCGCTCGCCGCCTGTCCGCAGTTCGAAGGCCTCTCCGTCGTCACAACCCCGCCGGGCGAAGAGCCCGCCGCCAACATCCTGCGCATCAACGACACGATCCTCGTCGGCGACCGCTGGCCCGCGACCCACGCGCTGCTCGCGGCGCGCGGCCTCGCGACCCGCCCGCTCCCGACGGCCCAGATTGCGCGCATCGACGCGGGGCTCAGCTGCATGTCGCTGCGCTGGTGAGCGCGGTTTCAAGCCCATTTCCCGTTCGTGTCGAGCGAAGTCGAGACACGTCTGCGCCCGGCTTCACGTCCCTCGACTTCGCTCGGGACGAACGGAGAGGGGGGCGCGCATGATCCAAGCCTTCGCCGCCCTCGAGCGCGCGCCGAAAGCCCTGCTCGGCCTCCTCACCGCGCTGCTGCTCGCGGCGCAAATCGACCAGCCCTATCCCGAAATCGCGCTGCTTCAGCATATTCCGACGATGCTGCTGCTCGTCGCCGCGCCCGCGTTGCTCCGCCGCTGGCCGCTTTCGACTTCCGCGCTCGCCTGCATTGTCGCCTTCTTCGCGCTCCACACCCTCGGTGGCCGCTATGCGTACAGCAACGTCCCCTATGACGACTGGTCACGCGTACTGACCGGCGCCAGCCTGTCCGACGCCTTCGGCTGGACGCGCAACCATTATGACCGCCTCGTCCATTTCGCCTTCGGCGCGCTGTCGGTGATCCCCGTCGCCGAGATTGCCCGCCGATGGGGCGGGGTGGGGCCGCGCGGCGCGGCGTTAACCGTGCTTGCTTGGGTCTTGGCGATATCCGCGCTCTACGAAGTCTTCGAATGGCTGCTGACGATTGTCGCGGCGGGGGAAACCGCTGACCGCTACAACGGGCAACAGGGCGACATCTGGGATGCGCAAAAGGATATGGCGCTGGCGGCGCTCGGCGCGATATTGGTGATGGCGGTCAGAGGCAGGAGATAGGCGATGCGCAAGTTCACGACCCTCGCGATGGTGGCGCTGCTCGCGGCATGCAAACCCGCGGCGGACAAGGCGCCTGCCGCCCCCGAAACGGCCGCGCCCCCAATGCCCGCCGCCAAGGCCGACGGCCCCGCCGCCGCGACCACCGCGGTCAGCCTCGACGGCGAGGGGCTGCGCTTCATCGACAAGAACAGCGGCAAGGCCAGCCTGCTCGCCTTCGGCGTCCCCCGCGCGCAGGCCGAAACCGCGCTCGCCAATGTCGCGGGGCAGGCCGACGACCGCAGCACCAATGAGGAATGCGGCGCCGGTCCAATGCAATTCACCCGCTACGACGCGATGACGCTGAACTTCCAGGACGGCAAATTTGTCGGCTGGTTCCTCGGCAACGAACCCGGCGCTGCCGCCTATTCGACGATGAGCGGCATCGCCATCGGCACGACCCGCGCCAAGGCGGGCGAGTCGGTGTCGATCGTCGATGTCGAGGATAGCACGCTGGGCGAGGAATTCAGCATCGGCACCGGCGACAACGCCATCGGCGGCATGTTCGCCGCGCCGGGTGATGCGGCCAAGATCGACGCGCTGTTTGCAGGGGTGAATTGTTTTTTCCGGTGATGGGAGGCGCTATCGGAATCGACCGGCAGTTAAAGTTTATAGTATCGTCATCCTGAACTTGTTTCAGGATCCATGGTCTGCCGTTTCCTTCCGCGCAGCGCTAAAATCGAGCTCGGGTCATGGATGCTGAAACAAGTTCAGCATGACGAAAGCGGGCAAAACCGAGCGCACGCCCTCTACCGTAACCCTACCGCCGCCGCACCCCATAATCGATCCGGATCCGCACCCACGCCCCCACCATCGGCTTGCCGCCCAGCCGCGGCGGGCGCACCCGGAATTGCCAGGCCGCGGCCAGCACCGCGCGCATGATCCGTGATCCGGTCGGATATTCGTCCAGCCCGACGCAGTCCTCGACGCGGAAATCGGGCGCGGTGCGGCACGCGATCAGCCCCCAGCCCGGCCCATCGGCGGTCGACAGATAGCCGCGCAGCTCGCCGTCGCTCGGCTCGCGGTACCAAGCGGCGGCATAAAGCGGCTCGCCGTTCGGCGCCGTCCCGACGCGTTCGGTGTCGCGATATGATGACGACGATCCGCCGACATTGGGCGGCCCGTAAACCTGCCCGGCCGGCGGGCGTACCCCGATGCGCGGGGCGGTTGGCGGCGGCGGCACGGGCTGGGGCGGCGCGGGCGGCGTCGGTGCGGCGAGCGGCTCGGCGGCTTGCGGCGGCACCGGCGCGTCGGGCGTCGGCGGCTCGGGCAGCGGCGGTGTCTCGGCGCGCGCGCTTGCGCGCGGGCTCGCTTCAGCAGCATCTTCGGAGGCCTGCGGCGCGGCGATGCTCACGACGCTGACCCACTCCTCTTTGACAGCTGGCGGCTTTTCGACGCCAAAGGCCAGCAGCATCAACAGCAGCAGCGCCGGGATCAGGACGGCGAGACCGATCGCAATCGTCCGTCGCCCCGCGCCGATGCTGAGCTGTGCGACATAGGGGGTGGCGGGAGCAGGGGGCAGCGGAAGCGATCTTTGGTGACGGCACCCGGCAGCGGGTGCGCAAAGGCACGGTCGCGGGATAGGGGGAGGGCGAAGGTTTGACAAGGGCGGGGGGCGCGACCGGTGACAGCCGTCGCCCCCGCGAAGGCGGGGGCCGCTGTCGGTTTACGCAGCGATGAAGGAACTAGTTGCTAGCGGGATAAGATCCTCCCCGGAACGGGGAGGGGGACCGCCGCGAAGCGGGGGTGGAGGGGCCGCGGCGGTGCGTCATGGCGAGAGGTTTCGACCCCTCCGTCAGCCCTGCGGGCTGCCACCTCCCCGTTCCGGGGAGGAACTCACCACGCTAACGCCCCAAAAAAACCACCCAATCCCTAATGCCCCATATCCGCCGCCGACGCCTTCGGCGCCCCCGCCCCCGGCGGGCGGAGCAACAGCACCAGTGGCACCGCCGCCAGCGTCATCCACATCATCGCCCAGAAATCGTCGATATAGGCGACCATCGCCGCCTGCCGCGTGACTTCGGCATTGACCAGCGCCAGCGCGGTTTCGCCCGCAATGCCAAAGCGGTCGGCGGTCGACGGGTCGATCATGCTCACCGAACTGCTCGTCACATGCGCCGCCAGGTCAGCGTGGCTCGTCTGGGTGTTCGACGCCAGCAATGTCGTGACGATCGAAATGCCGATCGACGCGCCCAGGCTGCGGAACAGGTTGAGCAGGCTCGACCCGTCGGTGCGGAACTGCGGCGCGATCGTCGCAAACGCCATCGTGTTGAGCGGGATGAAGATCAGCCCCATGCCCAGCCCCTGGGTCAGTCCGCTCACGATCACCGGCTGCATCCCCATGTCCAGCGACCAGTGGCTCATCTGCCACAGCGAAAAGGCCGCGATGGAGAGGCCGGTGCCGACCAGCCAGCGGGGGTCGATCTTGCCGAGCAGGCGCCCCGCCACCGCCATGCTCATCAGGATGCCGATCCCGCGCACCGCCAGCGCCAGCCCGGTGTCGATCACCGGCCACCCGAACAGGTTCTGGAGCATCGGCGGCAACAGCGCCATCGACGCGAACATCACCACCCCGACGACGACCATGAACCCCATCGCGGTGACCAGATTGCGGTCGGTCAGCATCGCGCGGCTGAACAAGGGCGCGCGCGCGGTGACCATATGGACGACGAACATCCACAGGCACGCGATCGCGACGCCGCATTCGATCCAGATTTCGACGCTTTCGAACCAGTCGGCATGCGCGCCGCGGTCGAGCATCAATTGCAGCGCCGCCAGCCCCAGCGCGAGCATCGAAAAACCGAACAGGTCGAACCGCCGGTCGGTCTTGCGCGTCGCGGGCAGCAGCGCCCACATCAGCGCCAGCGTCAGCACCCCGAACGGCAGGTTGACGTAAAATACCCAGCGCCAGCTCGCCTGCTCGGTCAGCCAGCCGCCCAGCACCGGCCCCAGGATCGGCCCGATCATGATCCCCATGCCCCAGATCGACATCGCGCGCGCGTGGCGTTCGGGCGGGTTGATGTCGAGCATCACCGCCTGCGACAGCGGGCCGATAAAGGCGGCGAACACCCCCTGCAAAAAGCGAAAGGCGACCATCTGTTCCAGCGACTGCGCCGCGCCGCACGCCATCGACGCGACGATGAAGCCGAAGATCGCGATCAGGAACAATTCGCGCCGCCCGATGCGGTCGGCCAGCCAGCCGGTGATCGGCATCGCGACCGCGCTCGCCAAGATGTAGCTGGTCAGCACCCACGTCACCGTCTCGCTCGTCGCGCCCAGCGCCGATTGCATATGCGGGATCGCGACATTGGCGATCGTGGTGTCGAGGATCTGCATGATCGACGCGCCCATGACCGCGACGGTCAGCAGCGCGCGGTGGCGGACGCGCTCGTGCAGCGGCACGCTGTCGTCGGCGGGTAGGGCAGTGGCGGCGGGACGGCGGGGGAGCGAGCGGGAGGCCATGGCTAACCCCAATCCTCCCTGTCGCGCAGCGATGGGGAGGTGGCAGCGCGGAGCGCTGACGGAGGGGCTTTGGCACTACCGTCGCCGCCCCTCCACCCCTCCCCATGGCTTCGCCACAGGGAGGATCGGAATTCAGGCACAGCGCAAACACCCTCGTCATTGCGAGCGAAGCGAAGCAATCCAGAGGTGGCGTAAACCGCTCTGGATTGCTTCGCTTCGCTCGCAATGACGAGCTTTGGGAACGCCAAGCCCACCCCTACTTCCCCGTCACCGCACCACCGCTGGTAAACACCCGCACCTCTGCCGACAGCCCGGCGATCATCTCGCGCGACGGTTTTTCGTCGAAGGCGATCCGCACCGGCACGCGCTGCGTCACCTTGACCCAGTTGCCCGTCGCATTCTGCGCCGGCAGCACCGAAAATTCGCTGCCCGTTCCCGCGCCGATCGTGAGCACATGGCCGCGCACCTTCAGCCCCGGATAGGCGTCGAAGCTCACTTCGGCGCGCTGGCCGACGCGCATGTTGGCAAGGTCGGTTTCCTTGAAATTGGCCTCGACCCACGGGTGCGCGGTGTCGACCAGCGTCACCGCGGGCAGCCCTGCGACCATCATCTGGCCGATCTGCAACCGGTCCGCTTGCGCGACGCGCCCGGCGCTCGGCGCGCGGACGGTGGTGCGGGCGAGATTGACCTCGGCTTGCGAGCGCTGGACGCGCGCCGCTTCGATCTGCGGATTGACCCCGCTCGCCGGACCCGCGGCCAGCTTGGTGCGCGCCTCGGCTGCGGCGGCTTCGGCCTGCCGCACCCGCTCGCGCGCCTGCGCGACCGCATGGCGCGATGCGTCATAGGCGGCGCGGGTGGTGAAGCCCTTTTCCATCAGTGCCGCCTGCCGCTCGAAATTGACCTCGGCAAAGGCGACATCCTCACGCGCCGCGGCAATATCGACGCTCGACGTGCGGGCGCTTGCCGCCAGATTGCCGACGTCCACTTGCGCGGCGTCGATCGCTGCATTGGCCTGCGCGACGCTCAGTGCATAGGGTTCGCCGTCGATGCGGAACAGCAATTGCCCCGCCGCGACCTGCTGCCCGTCGCGCACGGCCACTTCGGTGATCCGTCCGCCCACTTCGGCGGCGACCGATACCTTGTCCATCTGGACATAGGCGTTGTCGGTCGACACCGAACCGCCGCTGGTCAGCCACCAGCCAGCGCCCCCGGCGATCAGCAACGCCGGCAGGCCGAACATCAACAGGCGGGTGCGCCACTTCGGCGCGTCCCTTTGTTCGGTCGTGGTCGCGGGACTCGCGGGCGGCAGCGGATCGGCCTTGGGCGCAACCTTGGCCTCATCGGGCGCGGGGCGGGTGGGGGAAAGCTGGTCCATCAGGCGGCCTCTTCTTCTTTCAGGCATTCGCGGCGCGACAAATTGGCACGCACCCGCTCGACCAGCGCCGCGAGCTGCTCGCACTCCGCCGCGCTCAGCCCCTCGGTCGCTTCGGCGTTCAGCGCATCGGTGGTGGCGCGCATCGCGGTCAGCAGCTCGTCGGCGCCGGGCGCCAGATAGAGCAGCCACGCGCGGCGATCGCTCGGGTCGGCGCGGCGTTCGACCAGTCCGGCTTCCTCCAGCCGGTCGATCATCCGCGACAGCGTGATCGGCTCGACCTCGATCAGTTCGGCGAGCGGCCCCTGCCGGATGCCCTCATGGCGGCGCAGATAGATCAGCAGCCGCCATTGCAGCGCGGTGATGCCGCTGTCGCGGGTGCGGGCGTTGAAGGCGCGGCGGAACAGCCGCGCGGTGTCGTTCAGCAGGAATCCGATCGTGTCACTCATGGCATGCGATATAATAGCAATTGCTACTAACTGCAAGCACCCCCACGCTGTGCGGCACTTTCGCAACCTTCCGCGAAATCGATCCACCTTGGTGTAAATTTCCCCGACAATGCTTGCAAAGTGGCGTCATTTCCGCAGGATGGCCCGATGACCCTGACCGCAGACCTCTTCTGGTCGTTCCGCTCGCCCTATTCCTACCTCGCCATCGGCCGCTACCGCGCGCTCACAGCGAGCCACGACGTGACGATCAACCTGCGTCCCGTCTATCCGCTCGCGATCCGCCAGCCCGACTTCTTCGAACGCAACCACCCCAATTGGCTGAGCTACACGATGCGCGACATGATCCGCGTCGCGCAGTTCCACGGCATCCCCTTCGGCCCGCCGCGCCCCGACCCGATCGTCCAGAATGTGATGACGCGCGAGATTGCCGCCGACCAACCCTATATCTATCGCCTCACCCGGCTCGGCCAGGCGGCGTCGCGCCGCGGCAAGAGCCTGGCGTTTGCGCATGAGGCGGCGCAGCTGATCTGGGGCGGCGCGCAGGACTGGCATCTCGGCGACCATCTGGCGGGAGCGGCGCAGCGCGCGGGTCTCGACCTCGCCGAACTCGACGCCGAGGCGGAGAAGGACGCGCAGCTGCTCGACAATGAGATTGCCGCGAACCAGGTCGCGCTCGAAATCGCCGGCCATTGGGGCGTTCCGACGCTGGTTTTCGAGGGCGAGCCCTTTTTCGGGCAAGATCGCATCGAAATGGCGAAGTGGCGGATGGAGCAAAAGGGGCTGCGCCCGCGCTGAACGCCCTTGCTCAACCGACCGCCGCAGGGGCATAGGCCGGACATGACGAGCGAACCCCAATTTTTCGAGGCGCGCGACGGCGTGCGGCTGGCGTGGCGCGAGCTGGGCGAAGGCCACCCGCTGCTGCTGCTCCACGGCCTGTTTTCAAACGCCGAGGTCAACTGGATCAAGTTCGGCACTGCAGCGCGCATCGCTGCCGAAGGCTACCGCGTGATCATGCCCGATCTGCGCGTCCACGGATCGAGCGACGCGCCGCACGAGGATGAACATTATCCGCCCGACGTACTCGTCCATGATTTGCAGGATCTGGTGGCGCATCTGGGCCTTGGCGATTTCGACCTCGGCGGCTTTTCGCTCGGCGCGCGGACGAGCGCGCGCGCGGTGGTTGCCGGCATGAAGCCGCAGCGGCTGATTCTTGGCGGCATGGGGCTGGCGGGGCTGGCAGGCTGGCAGCGGCGCGGGCGTTTTTTCAAACGCGTGATCGCCGAATATGAAAGCGCGAAACGCGGCGACGACACCTGGCTGTCGATCCAGTTCATGAAAACCATGCGGGTCGACCGCATCGCCGCGGGCCACCTTCTTGACAGCTTTACCGACACGAGCCCGGAGATGCTGGCGGCGATCACGATGCCGACGCTCGTCGTGTGCGGCGCCGACGATCAGGACAATGGCTCGGCCTCCGAACTCGTGGCCGCGCTCGCCGACGCACGGCTTGCGACGATTCCGGGAACGCATATGTCGAGCGTGACGCAGCCCGAACTTGGCGAGGCGATCGCGGCCTTCCTGACCGCTTGACCGGACTCGTCCCAAGCGCCTAGCTGTTGCCATTGCGCCAGAGAGCGCTGCGATAACATCCAGAGGACGCGCCCCATGAAAGCCATGATTTCAAGCCTTTCGCTTGCCCTGTCGCTCGCCGTTGCCGGCCCTGCCGTTGCGGCGGACCAAAAGCCCGCGGCCTCGGCTGCCAAGACTGCGAAACCCACCGCCGCCGATGCGGACGCCTTCATCGCCGCCGCCGAAAAGGATTTGTTCGACTATACGGTCGAGGCGAGCCAAGTGAACTGGGTCAACAGCACCTATCTGACCGAAGACACCGACGCGATGGCGTCGCGGATCAACGCCGTCGGGACCGAGAAGGCGGTCAAATACGCGCTCGAAGCCGCGAAATACAAGGATGTGGCAGGGCTGAGCGCCGACACGAAGCGCAAGCTCGACATTTTGCGCACCGGCCTCGTCCTGCCCGCGCCGACCAAGCCCGGCGCGGCGACCGAACTCAACCAGATCGCGACCGACTTGCAATCGCAATATGGCAAGGGCCGCGGCACGCTCGGCGGCAAGGAAATCTCGGGTTCGGACATCGAGGCCGAGATGGGCAATCTCGAGCGGACCCCCGCCGAACTCGCCGAGATGTGGACGAGCTGGCACGACAATGTCGGCGCGCCGATGAAGGACGACTACGCCCGTCTGGTCGGCATCGCCAACGAGGGCGCAAAGGAACTCGGCTTCGCCAACACCGGCGCGATGTGGCGCTCGGGTTACGATATGTCGCCCGAAGATTTCGCCAAGACGACCGAGCGCCTATGGCAGGAAGTGAAGCCGCTCTACATGGCGCTCCACACCTATACGCGCTGGAAACTCAACGAGAAATATGGCGACGCGGTGCAGCCCAAGACCGGCCCGATCCGCGCCGACCTGCTCGGCAATATGTGGGCGCAGGAATGGGGCAATATCTACCCGCTCGTCGCGCCGGCGGGGTCGGGTGATCTTGGCTATGACGTTGGCGAACTGCTCACCGCGCAGGGCAAGTCGCCGCTCGACATGGTCAAGATTGGCGAGAATTTCTATTCGTCGCTCGGGATGGCGCCGCTGCCCGAAACCTTCTGGAAGCGGAGCATGTTCACCAAGCCCGCCGACCGCGAAGTCGTCTGCCATGCCTCGGCGTGGGACGTCGACAACAATGACGACATCCGGATCAAGATGTGCATCAAGGTGAATGCCGACGATTTCGTCACCATCCACCACGAGCTCGGCCATAATTATTACCAGCGCGCCTATAACAAGCAGCCGTTCCTTTATCTGAACGGCGCCAACGACGGCTTCCATGAGGCAATCGGCGATTTCGTCGCGCTGTCGATCACCCCGCAATATCTGGTCGACATCGGCCTGCTCGACACGGCGAAGGTGCCGAGCGCAGACAAGGACATCGGCCTCTTGCTGCGGCAGGCGATGGACAAGGTCGCGTTCCTGCCGTTCGGCCTGCTCGTCGACCGCTGGCGCTGGGGCGTATTCGACGGCACGATCAAGCCCGCCGATTACAACCGGGCATGGACGCAGCTGCGCACCCAGTATCAAGGCATCGTCCCGCCGGGCGAGCGCCCGGCGAATGCGTTCGACGCGGGGGCGAAGTTCCACATTCCGGGCAACACCCCCTACACCCGCTATTTCCTCGCGCGCATCCTGCAGTTCCAGTTCTACGAGGCCGCGTGCAAGCAGGCGGGCTGGACCGGGCCGCTCCACCGCTGCTCCTTCTACGGCAACAAGGAGGTCGGCGCGAAGCTCAATGCGATGCTCGAAATGGGGGCGTCAAAACCCTGGCCCGACGCGCTCGAAGCCTTCACCGGCACGCGCGAGATGTCGGGCAAGGCGATGGCCGATTATTTCGCGCCGCTCAAAGCGTGGCTCGACGAGCAGAATAAGGGTAAGCCGCAAGGGTGGTGAGGGCTCCATTACTGCTGCTGGCATTCGGCGCGGCGATCCCTGCGATTGCCGCGCCGCCTCCGCCTCCGTTGCACCCTGACGATCTGCCGCGGGTGCTCGATGGCTATGACGTGGCGGGGTATTACAGTCGCTATTCCTACTGGCTGGAGGCTCAGAAAGGGCCAGTGATCGACGTCCTGATGGCGGAAATTCCCGCTATCGAGGGGTATAGGGCGCTGGACCCCATCGTCGGCTACCGGAAATTCGTCGATTATGGCCACTATCAGTCCGGCGAAATTCGAAGCTATTGCCGGGTGATTGACGATTGGCGGTCTGATCCCAGTGACTGCCTGATCGTATCGCGAAAGATCAATATCCCATTCGCTGTTCTGGATGACGATGGTCCGCTTGGTAAATATATGCGCCAGTCGTTTGATCCGGCCAAGCTTGTTGCCGGGCTGAAGGCAAAGGCTGTTGCGCGCGATGCTGACCTATGGCGCGCGCCTCCCGATGCGGTTTTTGCTTCGCTCGGTTCGCCGGTGCCGTCGCTTCGAGAAAATGCCCAAATCACGCAAGTCGATTCGGCGCAGTGTCCCGCGATGCGCGACGAATTGACCCGGCTGGAGACACGTGAAATGCGCTTTGCGATCGATATGACGACCGTTGCCGACGACCGCGTTGTCGCCGCGCCGCCGCCTCATTCGGTGCGCCGCGAAGACTTTTTGCGGCTCCGCACCGCTACCGGATTTGTGACGGTGACGGGCGATCAGCGAAGCGTGTATGCCCATTTGGCGCCCGTTTATGCGGCGATCGACGCGTGTGAGGCGGCGCAGGCCAAAAGCCGTTTGCCTACTGTCACAGATTAATCTGACTCCACCGATTGCTTGAACCGCGCCAAGCGCGCGCTCGCCGCGGCGGCGTGCGGGCCGATCCAGCGGTCGTGGATGTCCTGGATCGGCATTGCGTTGAGGTGGTTCCACCGCTCGCGGCCGCGGCGCTCGGCGATCACCAGACCTGCCTCTTCGAGCACTCTCAGATGCTGCATCACCGTGCAGCGGTCGATGTCGGCGAAATGGCTGCACAAGACCCCCGTGGTCAGCGGCTGATCCTTCAGATCGTCCAATATCTGCCTCCGGATCGGCGAGGCGAGCGCCTTGAAGGTCGCGTCGAACTGATCGTGAATTGACATGTTATATAAATATAACATAAAGAGAGGTGACTCAAGCGGAGAATGATCATGGAGTTGAAATTTCGGGTCGCGGCGCGGATCGCCAAGCCGGTGCACCAAGTGTTCGAAGCGGTTGCCGATCCGGCGCAGCTGTCCGAATATTTCACCACCGGCGGCGCCCAGGGGCGACTGGAAACCGGCGCGACGGTGACATGGGACTTCCACGATTTCCCGGGCGCCTTCCCCGTCTATGTCATCGAGGTCGTGGCGGACGAAAAGATCGTGCTCGAATGGCAGGCGAGCGAGGGTGAGGCGCACAATATCGAAGGCAGCGAGCCCAAGGATGCCGACTATCGCACCCGCGTGACGATGAGTTTCAAGGCGCTCGACGATGGCCGCACGCTGGTCGAGATCGCCGAGGAGGGCTGGCGCGAAAATCAGGGCGCGCTGGGCGCGAGCTATGGCAATTGCCAGGGCTGGTCGCAAATGCTGTGCGCGCTCAAGGCTTGGCTCGAGCATGGCATCAACCTGCGCGAGGGCATGTATCGCTGAACATCGCGGCGATCCGGCGGCGAGATACCCGGTACATCTTTGCGGTGGCGCGGAAGCACCGGCGCGGCGATGCTATTTGCCTTTGATGCAAGGAAGGGCAATCGAGTGAAGCGTGTCATGCTGACGGCCGCGGGCCTGTTACTGAGCGCCGGTACCGCGCAGGCCGCGACCTGCGACGACACTTTTGTCAAAAAGGGCAATCCGGTGACCGGTCTGCGCTTTGTCGCGACCACGACCGTGCCGAACATGAGCATGCGGAGCGCGATCGGACAGCTCAACGGCATCGTCGCGGCAAAAGGCTATGCGATCCTGGCGGTCGAGCCCGACGGCGGCGCGATGCTGGTCGAACCGCCGCCCACCGGCAAGTCGCGCCCGTTCCCGATCGAGATTGCCGCTGACGGCGCGGGGACGGTGCGCATGGAGGCAAAGCTGCGCGCCGGAATGGGCATCCCCGATGCCGCGGCCAAGGCCGAGATGTGCGGCATTCTGGCCCAGCTCAAAGGCGGCAAGGCGGGCGAAGCGCTCGCGGCGAAGGGGCTGGGCGCAACCAGTGCGCCCGGCGCTCCGGTTCGCATGAGCGTGCTGCGTTTCTCGCAAGACATCACCGGTCAGGCGGACAAGAATAATGCGGCGGTGCAGAAACGCTATGAGGGGCGGCAATTCACCCTTTATGGGCCGGTGTCCTATGTGGGACCGGCGCGTGGGAGCTATCGCGTCGAATGGAAATTGCTGTCCAGCGTGCTGACCGACATCGTCCCGGGCCGCGCGTCGGCGGGTTTTTCGGTCAACTGCATCCTTGCCCCGGGGCAGAGCGTTTATGCCCTGCAGTTGAAACCCAACAAGCATGTCGAGCTGACGGGCACTTTCGATGAACTCGATTATGGGCTGTCGTCGGTGTGGTTGAAGGATTGCCGACCGGTGAAGTAAACGGATCGGAGCGGCGCGCCTACCTCTTCCTCCGAAGAGGAGGGGTTTTTGGCCTTTGGCGTCATGCAAGCCGCAGCTTCCGATTTTCGTCATCCCGGCGAAGGCCGGGATCTCTCCCTCCCGTACTAACGCACGGCGAGATCCCGGCCTTCGCCGCGATGACGATTGTGATGAGATCGGCCTTCGGTCGCCAGCGTTCGTACCGAAAGCCGTCGCGTTGGCAGCGATCGCCCTACCGGAACGGCGGCTCGTTGAACGCGCGCAATTTGCGGCTGTGCAGCTTGGCGCCCTCGTCGCGCATCGTCTCGCAGGCGCGGATGCCGATCTGGAGGTGCGCGGCGATTGCTTCTTCGTAGAAGCGGTTGGCCTGTCCGGGCAGCTTGAGTTCGCCGTGCAGCGGCTTGTCGCTGACGCACAGCAAGGTGCCGTAAGGCACGCGGAAGCGGTAGCCCTGGGCGGCGATCGTTGCGCTCTCCATGTCGATACCGATCGCGCGCGACTGCGAGAAACGCAGCGCGCTGTCGGTGTAGCGCAGCTCCCAGTTGCGGTCGTCGGTGGTGACGACGGTGCCGGTGCGCATGCGTTTCTTGAGGTCGGCGCCGCTGGTGCCCGAAACACTCTCGGCCGCGGTCGCGAGCGCGACCTGCACCTCGGCGATCGGCGGGATCGGGATTTCGGGGGGCAACACGCTGTCGAGGATATGATCATCGCGCAGATACGCGTGCGCGAGAACATAGTCACCAATACGCTGGCTGGGGCGCAGCCCGCCGCAATGGCCGATCATCAGCCACGCCTCGGGGCGTAGCACCGCCAGATGATCGCAGATCGTTTTCGCGTTCGACGGCCCGACCCCGATGTTGACGAGGGTGATGCCGCCGCCATCGGGGGCGATGAGGTGATAGGCGGGCATCTGGTGCCGCCGCCACGCGCTGTCGGCGACCAGCGCGCTGGCGTTGACGCCGGGCTGATCGACATACAGCCCCGCCGCGCCCGCGAGCGCGGTGTAGCGACCCTGCCCGACCTGCGACCCCGCCCAAGCGACGAACTCGTCGACATAGCGGTGATAGTTGGTGAAGAGGATATAGCGCTGGAAATGCTCGGGCGCGGTGCCGGTGTAGTGGCGGAGGCGTGCGAGGCTGAAGTCGGTGCGCAGCGCGTCGAACAGCGCCAGCGGCTGCGACTTGGCCGGATCGGCGCCGAACAGACCGTCGGCAAGCTCGTCGCCGATGTCGGCCAGCTCGGTGGTGGGGAAGTGGCGCGCGAGTTCGAGCGGCGTGACCCCGCCCATGTCCGACCCGTCGCTGGCGTCGAGGACATAGGGAAAGGGGATCTGCTGCCCGGTGCGCGTGACCTCGAGCGTGATGTCATAATGGCGCGCGAGCAGGCCGAGCTGGTCGCGCAGATAGTCGGCGAAAAGGTCGGGGCGCGTTACGGTGGTGACGAATTCTCCCGCGCGCTCGAACTGGCCAAAAGCCAGATTATGCCCCTTTTGCCCCTCGCGCTGTTCGCCGGTGGTGGTGAGGCGGATTGCGGGATAGTCGAACAGCCCGGTCGCGGCGGCGTCGGCGGGCGGCAGGGTGCGATCGCGGACATAGGCGGCGATGGCGGATTTGAGATTGGTGACCGAAGTGCGGAACCGGTCCTGCAGTTCGGCGATGATGCCGTCGACGAGGGCGGTGGGATCGGTGGTTTCGTGCGATGCGTTGGACGTCATCGCGACGCTGTTGCACGAAATTGTGACAAAAGGGAAGGGGGGCGACTTGTAAAGCCCTCCCCTTCAGGGGAGGGCAGCGAGACTTGCGAACTTGTTCGCTAGTCGCAGCGGGTGGGGGCCAGCGGCCTTGCGCAAGGCCGCTGGCCCCCACCCCACTACGACTAGGCAGCAAGCTGCCAAGTCTTCGTGGCCCCTCCCCTGAAGCAGAGGGGCTCGTTCCGTCCCTTACAGCTGTTCGAGCATATGGTCCGCGCTCGAAACCTTGAATTCGCCCGGCGCCTCGACGTTGAGCTGTTCGACGACGCCGTCGTTGACGATCATCGAGAAACGCTGGCCGCGCTTGCCCATGCCGAACGCCTTGCCGTCCATGGTCAGGCCAACGGCTTCGGCGAAATCGCCATTGCCGTCGGACAGCATGGTGACCGCATCGCCGGCTCCGGCGCTCTTGCCCCACGCGCCCATCACGAACGCGTCGTTGACCGCGGTGCAGACGATTTCATCGACGCCCTTTTCCTTCAGTTCGTCTGCCTTGTCGACGAAGCCCGGCAGATGCTTGGCCGAGCAGGTCGGGGTGAAGGCACCCGGAACCGAAAACAGCGCGACCTTGCGGCCCTTGAAATAATCGGCGGTGCTGACCTGCTCGGGGCCGTTTTCGGTGACCTTTACAAAGGTGGCGTCGGGCAGCTTGTCGCCGGGCTGGATCGTCATGGTCGGCATCCTTTTCGTTGAGGGGATTTCTGGTCGGCGAGACATTGGGTCGGGCGGCGCGGGAGTCAAGGTTGGTGAGCGAGCGGGCAGCGGATTTTGGCGGCGGTCGGTTGTGAGCGGGAGCGATCCTCCCCCAACGGGGGAGGGGGACCACCCGAAGGGTGGTGGAGGGGCACAGGCGGTTACCGCAGCGCCGGACTGGAGGAGCCAACCTTTCGGGGAACGTAGCAGTCGAGAACCACTTCGGCGGCAAAGTAAACCGACGGTACCCCTCCACCAGCTTCGCTGGTCCCCCTCCTCGTTCCGGGGAGGATCGACTACGTCCGCTCCCCACCCCAAACCAGACAACAAAACCAAAGATGCTGGACCACCCGGTCCCGCCGCGCCATGATGGCGCGATGGACACAGACCCCATTTGGTTCACCGGCCAGCTGCTGCTTGCGCTGCCCGGCATCGGCGATCCCCGCTTCGAACATTCGGTGATTGCGATGATCAGCCATGACGATGAGGGCGCGATGGGGATCGGCATTTCCGATCCGATTTCGGGGATGACCGTCGGCGCGGTGCTCGATCAGCTGGAAATTGCGCACGACGATCCGCTCGACCAGCCGGTGTTTCTGGGCGGCCCGGTCGAACCATCGCGTGGCTTTGTGCTGCACAGCCGGGATTGGGGCGGGCAGGAAGCGGTGCAGGTCAGCGATCGCTGGATGGTATCGAGTTCGCACGACATCTTGCGCGCGATCGGCGCGGGGCGCGGGCCTGCCCAATGGCTGGTCGCGCTGGGCTATGCCGGATGGTCGGCGGGGCAGTTGGAGGGCGAGATGGTGCGTCACGGTTGGCACGTCACCCCCGGCAGCGACGCACTGTTGTTCGATACACCGCCCGCCGAGCGGTGGCAGGCGGCGTTTGCCGAAGCGGGCGTGGACGCTCGGTTGCTGACAACCGAAGGCGGCCGGGCATAGTCGTCGTGGACGCCGCGCCGAACGCGGCGCTTGCACGCCAACCGCCGCGCTTCAATCGCGCCGCTGCATGATCCAGCTGAACGCCATCGCGTTGAAAATCGTGTAGAGCCCATAGAGCATCAGCGCGGTAAACCAGGCGCGGGTTGCAATCGCCATCGCGCCGACGAGCAGCAGGAATTCGAAAATATAGGTGATGTGCGGCCCCGCCTTGTCGGCGAGCGGCTTGACCATTTGCTGGATCAGCGGATCGTCGCTTTCCATGAAAGCGCGGTGCATCGCGAAATTGGCGATACCGGCACAGAAAATAGCGATGAGGGCTATAACCATAGGTTCGCAAATGGGGGAGGCGGGGTGGAAATGCCAGCCTCTTTCGGGTTATAGCCTCGCCTCGCCCGCACTTTCGTTCCCCCAGGAAGGACGTCATCGGTGATCGCTCTCCCCCGTCCGGCCGTGCTTTGCCTGTCGCTCGCGCTCGCGGTGCCGCCCGCGTCCGCCGCGCAGGAACCGGCAAACCCGCCGCAGCCCAATCCCGCGCTCGCCGATCCGGTGCTCGCCAACCCGATCCCGACCGCGCTGGTGCCGCTCGATCCGCCGCTGCCCGACGCGGTGCGCGCGATGATCGACGCCGCCTTTGCCAGCGGCGAGACGCAGGCGGTCGAGGCGGTCGCGCGCTTTGCGCGGCAGACCCATCCCGCGAATGTCGGCGAAATCGACGCGTTGCTCGCCTATTATCGCAGCGGCAATCCGCCACCGCCCGATCCGATCGGTGAAATCCTCGCCGCCGCGATGGCGAGCGGTCGCGACGCCGATGTCGAGGCGGTCGGGCAGCTGGCAAAGAATACGCAGCCCGCCGATGCGGACGAAATTGAGGCGCGGCTGGCCGCCTATCGCGCCGAACGCCAGCGATTGAAGGACGAAGCGGCGGCGGCGGCGCGCGCCAAACTGGCGGCGGCGCGTTTCTGGCAAAACTGGAAGGGCGAGGGGCAGATTGGTGCGTCGCAGAGCAGCGGCAACACCAAGTCGGAGGGGCTGAGCGCCGGGATCGCGCTGGCGCGGCAGGGGATCGATTGGACCCACAAGCTGAGGGCGCAGGCCGATTATCAGCGCACCAACGGCCGCACCTCGGTCGAACGCTATGTTGCCGAGCTGGAACCGCAGCACCGGATCGACGACCGCAGCTTCGCCTTTGGTCTGGCGCGGTGGGAGCATGACCGGATCCTGGGTTATGACACGCGCTGGAACCTGTCGGGGGGATTGGGGTACAAGCTGCTCGACAAGCCGAAGCTGTCGCTCAGCCTGAAGGGCGGCCCGGCGTTCCGCCATACACAGTTCGTGAAGGGCGGGAAGGACACCGAATTGACCGCGCTCGCGGGCGTTGATTTCGGCTGGCAGATTTCACCGACGCTGCGGCTGACCCAGGTGGCCTCGACGATCATCGGCGAAGCGAATAGTTCGACCAGCTCGCTGACCGCGCTCAACGCCAAGCTGACCGGCGCGCTGTCGGCGCGCGTCGCCTATTCGGCGCAGATCGACACCAGCCCGCCGCCGGGGATCGAAAGCGTCGACACCCAGACGCGCTTCACTTTGGTGTACGGCTTTTAGTCAAAGGCTTCGGCGCCGCCGATTTCGCGTCCTTCCGCGAGCAGTCCGGTACCGGGGACATGGTTGAATTCGATCCGGATGCCGTCGGGATCCTCGAACAGTATCGAATAATATCCGGGCGCCCACGGCTCTTCCTGCGGAGCGTGAACGATCTGGATGTCGTTCCGGTCTTTCAGAAACGCATGGAGGCGATCGACCGCAGCACGGTCGCGCATCCGGAAACAGGCGTGATGCAGCCCCGGCGCACCCTGGTCGAAGCGCTTGCCGACATTATCGGGGCTGGGCGTGCGGATGCCGATCGCGGTGCGCCCCCCAACGCCATATAGCATCGCGTCGCTGTCGAGCACGAGCTTGAGCCCCAGATAGCCGATCATATCGCGCCAGAATGCCGTCGAGCGCGCGAAGTCGCCCGCGGTCAGGATGACATGCGCGACCCCGTTGAGGTCGCCGCTCATTTGATCGCCGCGAGCGTGTAGAGAAATTCGGCGAAGCCCATCGTCGCGTCAACGAGTCCGGCGACCTTCGGATTGGTGGAATCGATCAGATAATATTCGTCGGGGGCGTGCGCGCCCGACCCGTGGCCGGTGCCGAAATGGCCCGCCGGGATCGACACCGGCGGCGCGGTAAAGGTCGCGCCGGGCCAGCTTCCCGCGAGCCGCGCGTTGAGGTTGGTCGCCACCCCCATCTGCTTGTAGGTCGCCAGTGCGGTGCGGATCAGGCGGCTGTCCTCGGCGACCTCGGTCGGATCATAGCCGCCCGACACATTGACCTCGACATCCTTGAAACCATGCTTGTCGAGATGCGCGCGCAGTTTCTGTGTCGCTTCGACGCGCGTCTGGTTGGGCACCAGACGCAGGTCGAGCTTGGCAACGGCGCGGCCGGGCAGGATCGTCTTGCCGCCGGGGCCGGTGTAGCCCGCGACGAGCCCCTCGATATTGACCGTCGGTTCCTGCGCGAGGCGGATCAGCGCGTCGTCATAGGCGAGGTTATCGATCCAGTGGGTGACGCCGAGCGCCGCCTTTTGCTGCGCCTCGTCACCCGCCTTGGCCGCTTCGCGGATCAACGCCTTTTCGCGGTCGGTGAGCGGGCGGACATTTTCGAACCAGCCCTCGATCGCGGGTTTGTTGCCATCGGGAGTGACGAGCGTCTGGAGCGCCTGCACCAGCCGCCACGCGGGCGAGTCGACCATCGCCTTCAGGCTGCTATGCACGTCGCCCTTCGGCCCGCGGCCCCATTTTTCGCCGCTGGCGACGAGCTCAAGCTCGATGATCCCCTTTGAGCCGAGGTTGACGGTGACGTTGCCGTTCTGCCCCTGCGAAGCGAAAGGGATGAAGATGCCGTCGCATTTCCGGAGCGCAGCGAGGATGTTGGGCTTGGTGGCGATCTGGCGGAAATGCGGCGAGCCGATCTCTTCCTCGCCTTCGCAGACGAGGACGATGTTGACCGGCAGCTTGGCCTTGGCGGCGCGGATCGCGTGGAGCGCGGCAAGGAAGGCCGCTTCCGGCCCCTTCTGGTTCACGGCGCCGCGGCCCATGATCGCTTGCCCGAAACCGGGGCGCTCGACCATGCGGCCCTCGAGCGGCGGTGACGACCATTCGGCGGGGTCATATTGTTTGACGTCGTACATGAAATAAATGCCGAGCGTGCGCGGGGCGCCGACGTCGATCGTGCCGAACACACCGGGATGGCCGTCGGTGGGGACGATCTCGACATTGGTGAAGCCCGCGTCGCGTGCGAGCTCGGCCATATAGGCGGCGCCTTCGGCCATGTTGCGGTTTTCGGCGGCGATCGAGGGGAGCGCGATCCAGTCGCGGATGCGCTTGATCGAGGCGTCCTTGCCGGCTTCGGCGGCCTTGCGGATCGCGGCGCTTTGGCTGCTCGCGGCGAGGGCGGGGAAGGGCGCCATGACCGCAGCGCCCGCGCCGAGCATGGCAGCGCCGCGAATCAGGTCGCGGCGGTTCGGTCGGTCGGTGGTGCGGAAATCCATGGCTTGTCCCCCTGCGGTGTCTGTGGCGCGGGGAGTGTTGGACAATCGGCGGCGCAAGGCAAGGCCGGGGCCGAGATACTGTCAGCGAAACTCGTGCCGGGCGTCGCCGCCGATTGCTGTTTGCAGGAAATGGACAAGCGTCAGTCCGTCGCGACGATCGTTGCTCGCCGCAATGAGCAAAAAGACAAGCGCGACCATGCACATTGCTACCATCACGTAGAATGAGGTGCCGCCTTGTCCGTTTCGGAAGGCCATTACGGCAACGATCGGAAGCATTATCCCCGCGAACACAAACAAGAAGGTGCCATTCAGATCGGAACCGGATTGTCCTTTGATGCGGCAGCCCGATCCATCTTTGAACAACCATCCGATCATCATGGGTCCCTGGCTGTTGATCAGACTGTTCCACAAGCAGATGAAGCGGCCGAGTATGAAGCCGCGTGGACCTTCGGACGGATCATACCAGTGCTGCTTGCATTCCCGAATCCGGCTTTTGCTCTCGGCAAGGCCGAGCGGCGTCTTTAGTTCGAAGCCAAACCCGAAGGGGCGGAGTGCCATCTCAAGCCTTCTCCAATAGCCCCTCATCCCTGATCCGCTGCTGCCACAGCTTGGGCGCGTTGACGTGGACGTTCTGGCCCTCGCTGTCGACCGCAACGGTAACGGGGAAGTCGCTGACCTCGAATTCGTAGATCGCCTCCATGCCGAGGTCGGCGAAGCCGACGACCTTGCTGCCCTTGATCGCGCGCGCGACGAGATAGGCCGCGCCGCCGACCGCCATCAGATAGGCGCTTTTGTGCTTGGCGATCGATTGCGTCGCGGCGGGGCCGCGTTCGGCTTTGCCGACGCAGGCGAGCAGGCCTTGTTCGAGCATCATGTCCATGAACTTGTCCATGCGCGTCGCGGTGGTGGGGCCCGCGGGGCCGACGATTTCCTCGCCGACCGGGTCGACCGGGCCGACATAATAGATGACGCGGCCCTTGAACTCGACGGGCAGCTCTTCGCCTTTCGCGAGCATGTCGGCGATGCGCTTGTGCGCGGCGTCGCGGCCGGTGAGCATCTTGCCGTTCAAGAGCAGGCGGTCGCCCTGTTTCCAGCTCGCGACGACTTCGGGGGTCAGGCTGTCGAGGTCGACGCGGATCGCCGCCTTATCGGGCGCCCAGTCGATCTGCGGATAATCGGCGAGCACCGGCTTTTCGAGATAGGCCGGACCGCTGCCGTCGAGCGTGACATGGGCGTGGCGCGTCGCGGCGCAGTTGGGGATCATCGCGACGGGCTTCGACGCGGCGTGCGTCGGCCAGTCGGCGATCTTGACGTCGAGTACGGTCGCAAGGCCGCCGAGCCCCTGTGCGCCGATGCCGAGCGCATTGACCTTTTCATAGAGCTCAATGCGCAGTTCCTCGGTCGGATTGCTCGGCCCGCGCGCGAGCAGCTCGGTCATGTCGATCGGGTCCATCAGCGATTGTTTGGCGAGCAGCATCGCCTTTTCGGCGGTGCCGCCGATGCCGATGCCGAGCATGCCCGGCGGGCACCAGCCGGCGCCCATCTGCGGCACCATTTCGAGCACCCAGTCGACAATCGAGTCGCTGGGGTTCATCATCTTGAACTTCGACTTGTTCTCGCTGCCGCCGCCCTTTGCGGCGACGTCGATCACGACCTTGGCGCCGGGGACCATCTCGACATTGAGCACCGAGGGGGTATTGTCCTTGGTGTTGACGCGGCTGAACGCCGGGTCGGCGAGGATCGAGGCGCGGAGCTTGTTTTCGGGGTGGAGATAGGCCTTGCGGACGCCTTCATCGACAACCTGTTGCAGGCTGCGCGGGCTGTCGAGGCGGCAGTCCATGCCCCATTTGATGAACACGGTGACGATGCCCGTGTCCTGACAGATCGGGCGATGCCCCTCGGCGCACATGCGGCTGTTCGACAGGATCTGCGCCATCGCGTCCTTCGCCGCGGGCGACACCTCGCGCTCGTACGCGGCTCCCAGTGCGCGGATATAGTCCATCGGATGGAAATAGCTGATATACTGGAGCGCGTCGGCGATGGTTTCGATCAGGTCGTCTTCGTGGATGATGACGCTATTCATGGGTGCAGCCTTTCGCCCTGTTCGCGGGATTCGGGGGTTTCCCTAGACCCGCAGGCCCGGAGTGGGAAGGGGTCAGGCGTTGTCCAAATCGACGAGCGGGCGTTTGCCGACCAGCGCGCGCCAGCTTCCCACCGCAGCGAGCGCGAGCAGCAGGATCCAGCCGCCCGCTGCCGAGGGGATCAGCGCCCATGCGAAGGCGGCGGGGGTGATGATCGCCATCACGGTCGGGATCGCGGCGAGGATCGCGACGGTTCCGAACAGCGCCCACCAGCGGCCGAGCTGGGTAACCGCGGCACCGATCGCTACATTGGTCGCCGCCAGCAGCAGGAATTTCGCCGCCACCGGATAGGGAAGACTGGCCATGGCGGGCGAATAATCGCCCGCGGTAAAGGCGGCCTGGATGTCGAACAGCAGCCAGTTTTCATACGCATCGCACAGCGCCGCGGCGAGCGGGAGCGCTACCGCGGCAAGCAGCGGGCGGAAGCGCAGTTCGCGCCACAGGGCCACACAGCCGCTGGTCAGAAAACCCGCGTAGAGCAGCATATAGACATAATCCTGCTCATTCCCCGCGCGCATCGCGGCGAGGCGCGTCACCTGCTGCGGATCGGTGAAGAAGCCGAAGATCGCTTCGAGATCGGCCTGGCTGCCGGCAAATTCGAACGCTAGCACCGGCGCGCCATAGCCGGGGGCGATGTCGTGGCCGCTTTGCGGAAAGACCTGCGTCAGGCGGAGGCCGAAAAGCAGTACCGCGATGCCGAACGCCAGCGTCCACAGCCACGCGCGCGTCGGTGCGGGCGGGCGCTCGCGCTGTGCCTCGATCCATTGCTGAAGCCCCCCGGCCATCGTGGGGCTTATCCTGGCGTGAGCGTTTGCTGTTCCCCGGCGAAAGCCGGGGTCCAGGGCGCTAAAAAGCAGGCATTGCGTAATGACGCCCTGGGCCCCGGCTTTCGCCGGGGAGCAGCTCTAACCTGTCGATGGACAATCAGCGCCGACGCGGGGGCGCCCCCGCTCACCTTATTGGCACTCGGCGCATTTGCCGCGCACTTCGATGACCGGGCGCTCGGCGGCGAAGCCGGTGGCGTTGGCGGCCGCGCGGACGCCGGTCGACAATTTGTCGTCATCGACATGGACGGCCGTGCCGCAACTGTCGCAGATCAGAAAGATGCAGTCGTGCAGGCAGCCGGGGTGGCTGTTCGCGACAAAGGCGTTGGCGCTCTCGACGCGGCGGACCAGGTTGTTCGCGACGAACAGGTCGAGGATGCGATAAACGCTGTTCGGCGCGACGCGGCGCCCACGCTTCTGCGACACGATGTCGGCGATTTCATAGGCGCTGGCCGGCTTGCCGATCGCGGCGACGGCGTCGAAAATCTGGGCGCGCATGTCGGTCCATGCTTCGCCCGCGCACTCGAGCGCGGTCTGCGCTGCCTTGGCGAGCGAGGCGCCGCTGGCCTCGACGTGCGGATGATCATGCTTGCCCATGGGCGCTTCCTTGTGCTGCGCGCTGGTTCGCGCCAACTCGTCGAAAGAATGTAGGCTGTTTGAGGGGTGTCCGCAAGTTGTGGACCGGTCCATTCCGGCGCCAGGGTCGCGGGCGTTGCGTTATCAGTGTCGCGCGCGGCGGTTGAGGTCGTGGCCCAGTGCGACGACGGCGACGCCGATCATCGTTGCCAGCACTTCGCTGCCGTCGTGCGGCCGTGACAGCGCGCCCGCCATCATGCCGAGCCCGAAGCTGCCGACCGCAAACGGCATCATATAGCCGTGGCTGAGCACGCCCGAGACGAGAGTGATCAGCGCAAAGCCGATCGCGATGATCAGCCCGATTTCGTGGAACAGATGATTGTCGAGAAACACCCCGCCGACCGACGCGACCGAGGCGAAGAAAATCGTCGTCGCAAGGCAATGGACGAGGCAGAGCCCCGACAGGCCCATCGCGAGCTGGTCGCCCGAAAGCGAGGTTAACGGTCGTGCGCCGCGCGCAGCCCGAACCATCGCGCCGAGGCGCGACTGGATAGGGGCAGGGCTGGCGACTTGGGTCACCCGATTCTCCGTTGGGGCAATTGCGAAGCCGGATATGGCATAACATGACAAAGGTTACAATGTCACATTGTCATATCGAGCATTTTTAGGACAGTGGCGGCGGCGGTGAGGTTGGGGCGAGCCGCGCGGCAAAGATCTGCCGATTGGGGATGAGGTCGGTCAACATGTAACTGTCGAGACGCGCGAGGAAATCGCCAACCGCCAGCGACAGCGCGCCTTGCAGGCCGCAAACCCCCGCCACCGCGCAGCCGTTGGACTGTGCATCGAAACATTCGACGAAGCCATCGAGTGTTTCGATGTCGCGAACGACCGACCCGACGTTGATCTCGTTGGCCGGGCGCGCAAGCGAGAGCCCGCCGCCGCGCCCACGCCGCGCGACGACATAGCCAAGCTCGGCCAGCCGGCCGGCGACCTTCATCAGATGGTGCCGCGAAATGCCATACGCGTCGGCAATATCGTCCACCGCCAGCTGACCGCCATCGGTGGCCAGCATCATCAGGGTGCGAAGCGCATAGTCGGTTTGAAGGTTGAGCCGCATAAAAGATGCATATGAGATATTGCTTTAAAAGGCAAAGCGCTTTAAAGAGTATTTCATATACCACTTAATGCTGGAACGATCCCGATGACCACAAGTCCCCACGCCGCCGCGGCGCGCCAGTCGAAACGCGAAGCCGCCGAGGCGCTGCAAATCGACCCCGGCTTCATCCGGCAGATGGTCGAGGAATTTTATTCGGCGATCCGCGGCGACCCCCGGCTGGGGCCGATCTTTGCCGCGCGCATTGCCGACTGGGACGAACATCTGGATCGCATGACCGCCTTCTGGTCGTCGGTGCTCCACGAAAGCGGCGGGTTTCGGGGCAATCCGATGGTCAAGCATATCGCGATCCCGGGCATCGAGCGCGAAGATTTCCTCCACTGGCTGGCGTTGTTTGGCGCGACGCTCGACCGGCTCGAACGCGATCCGCGCGCGACGCGGCTGATCATCGCGCGGGCGCGGATGATCGCCGACAGCCTGCTGACCGGAATCCGTATCCACCGCGATGGTCGTACCGACCTTGGCGCCATGAAAGGACTCGACGATGCTGGATGAAATGAACCTCTATGCCATGACCGACGCGCCGGAACGGGGCGAGGTAGCGGTGCACATGCACCAGCCGGTCTCGATCCCGGCCCATCCGGCGCATAATGCGTTGCAGGTGCCCGCGGCGATCTGGCGCGTGATGTTCGCCTGTTACGGCATCTTCCTCGGCGGGCTGCTCCATGCCACCGGACGCGACGGCGAGGCGCTGTTCATGATTGCGATCAGCACCGGCTACACCATCCTCTATTTCGGATTGAGCGGCGTGCTGATCGGCCTCGACGGCCATGGCGCGCGGCCCGGCCAGACCGCTGCGCGCGGCGACCTCGATACGTGGACCGGCCCGATGTCGCCGGGCGCGGTCGCGGGGCAGATCCTGACCATTCCGGTCTGTCTTGCCCTGTTCGGGGTCATCATTGCGGTGATCCGGGCGATCGTGGGATGACGGCCACGCGCTTGCCGGATGATTGCGAAGCCTATCGGCGGCTTGGCCCTTTTACTGCGGCGACGCTGCCGCTCGGATTGCTCCGCGCGCACGCGCTGAAGCAGGGATGCTGGGGCGTGCTGGCGGTCGAGACCGGCTCGGTCGCCTTTGTCTGGGAGGATGCGCCCGACGGGCCGATCCGTCTTGACGCGGGTGACAGCATCGTGGTCCCCCCTGAACGGCGCCACCACCTCGCCGTCGACAGCGAATTCATGCTGGCGATTGGCCTCTACCGCCAATCGATACCATCGGCGGAGGAACCCTCCGTGGCTAGTTCTTAGCCGGGGCACTTTCTTCCGCGCGGAGCGCCTTGCGGTCGAGCTTGCCGATCATCGTCTTGGGCAGGTTGAGGCGGACTTCGACTGCTTTCACCCGTTCATGCTTGCCCAGCTGCGGGTTGAGCCAGGCGGCTAGTGCTTCGCCCGACACGTCATATCCTTCCTCCAGCGTGACAAAGGCCTTGGGCGCTTCGCCGCGATAGGCGTCGGGGACGCCGAGCACGATCGCTTCCTTGACCGCGGGATGCTCGTAGAGATGCGCCTCGATCACGCTTGGATAGACTTTGAAGCCGCCGACTGCGATCATGTCCTTCAGCCGGTCGACGATGCGGATATAGCCGCCGTCCTCGACCACCGCGACGTCGCCAGTGCGCAGCCAGCCGTCGGCGGTGAAGCTGTCGAGATCGGCGTCGGGCCGGTTCCAATAGCCCTGCATGATCTGCGGCCCCTTGACCGCGAGTTCGCCGGGTTCGCCGTCCGGGGCGGCTTTTGTCGGATCTTCCTTGTCGAGCAGGCGGATGTGCGTCGCGGGGAGCGGCTGGCCGATCGTGCCGGGGCGGACCGGGCCGTCATAGGGGTTGGTCGCGACCACCCCCGAACTTTCGGTGAGGCCATAGCCCTCGACCAGCGAAGCGCCGGTCGCGGCGGTGAATTTCTCGCGCAGCTCGGCGGGCATCGGCGCGCCGCCCGAGATGCAGATGCGCAGCGAAGAGAAGTCGGTCTTGGCGAGGTCGGGATGGTCGAGCAGCGCCTGATACATCGTCGGCACCCCCGGGAGCGCCGTCGTCCGCGTCCGGGTGATCGCGGCGAGCGCCTGTTTGGCGTCGAAACGCGGCAGCATGGTGATCGTGCCGCCGTTGAGGACGGTGCGGTTGAGCACGCAGGTGTTGGCAAAGACGTGAAAGAAGGGAAGGACGCCGAGGATGCGATCGTCGGCGTCATGGTCGGGATCGATTGCGTTCACCTGCCGCGCATTGGCGGTGAGGTTCTGGTGCGTCAGCTTCGCGCCCTTGGGCGTGCCGGTGGTGCCGCCGGTATATTGGATCAGCGCGATGTCGCGTTCGGGATCGATCGCGACGGGTTCGGGTCGGCCGTCGTTGGCGATCAGCGCCGAAAAGCGGATGATACGCGGATCGGCGGGCAGGGGCGCAATCTCGGTGCGCTTGAACAATCGGTAGAGCGCCGACTTCGCGGCGGAGAGCCCGCCAGCGACCGAGCCGACGACGAGCCGCTCGAGGCTCGATCCGTCGAGGACTTTCAATGCGGTCGGCAGCAGCGCCGCGGCGCTGACCGTGAACAGCGTGTCGGTACCCGAATCCTCGACCTGATCCTCGAGCTCGCGCGCCGTGTACAGCGGCGAGAAATTGACCACCGTCGCGCCGATTGCCAGCGCTCCATAATAGGCGGCGACATAATGCGGCACATTGGGCAGGAACAGCCCAACCCGGCTGCCCTTGCCGATCCCCAGCTGTTGCAGGCCACGCGCCACCCGCGCCGCGCCGCGCGCGACCTCGGCATAGCTGAAGCGGCGGCCCATGAAGTCGAGCATGGCGGCATCACCGCGCCGCGCCACGCTGGCGGCGAGCATGTCGGGAAGCGAGAGCGGCGCGAATGACTGGTCCCAGGCGGTCGGATGCTGATAGTCGGTCGACCAGGAATATTCGCTAGGCATCGCCGGTAAAAATCCTCTCATCCTGATGGCTTTCCTGACACTAGGGTCAGTAAGCCGACATCGCAACCGGGCGTGCTTGCGGCGCGCGGTCGGCGCCGCTAGGCAGGGCCATCTTTCTCGCCAGGGGTTTTGCCATGTTGCAGCTTTCGTCGCGCATTGCCGTATCACTCGCCATCCTTGCCGGTGCCGCGGCGCTGCCTGCGGCCGCGAAGGACAAGGCGCCGCCGCCGCGCCCGGCGCAGATCCAGGAGCTATACGCCTGCCGCGACATCGCCGACGCCGCCGCGCGGCTGGCCTGTTTCGACCGCGAGGTCGGCGAACTGTCGGCTGCCGATACGGCGCGCGAAATCACCTTTGCGGACCGCGCAACGATGAAAAAGGCGCGGCGCGGGCTGTTCGGTTTCTCGCTGCCCAATCTTGGTAGCCTGTTCGGCGGCGATGATGACGACGATAAAGACGAAGACAAGATCACCGCGATCGACACGACGATCGAATCGGTGTCGATGGATCGATCGGGCAAATATCGGCTGACGGTCGAAGGCGGCGCGGTGTGGGTACAGATCGACGGCGTCGGATCGGTCCGCGAACCGCGCGTCGGCGACAAGATCAATATCAAGGCGGCGGCGATGGGCAGCTATTTTGCCAAGATCGAGGGACAGCGGCCGTTCCGCATGCGCCGCGAACGCTGACGCCGATCGCCCATAGCTGCGATTGGCCGGGCGCCGATGCCGGATAGTGCTGCCATCCCCACGCCGGGTGTCGGCGCGTCGCCGTTCGTGCTGCTCGACGATGCCCGGACGCGCGGCGCCGCGCCGGCGCGGCTGTTCACCAATCCGGTCGATCTGTTGACCGCCGAAGAGCCGCATGACGTCCCGGCGCTGCTGGGCGCGATCGAGCGCGCGCAGGCGCGGGGTCTCTATGCCGCCGGTTATCTGGCGTATGAAGCCGGGCAGGGGCTCAGCACCGCGTGGCGGGGACCGCAGGTTGAGGGCGCGAGCGACGGGCCGTTTGGCTGGTTCGGATTGTTTGAGACGGTCGAACGGATCGATGCCGATGCCGTGCCGGGGCGGCTGCCTGATCCCGCCAGCGCCTGGATCGGCGCGATGACGCCGCGGGTGGCGCGCGCCGACTATATCGCGGCGGTCGAAGCGGTGCTCGCCTATATCGCCGCGGGCGACATTTATCAGGCGAACCTGACCTTTCGCGCCGACGTGCCGGTGCTGGGCAATCCGCTGGCGATCCATGCGCGGCTGCGGCAGACGGCGCGCGCGGGCTATGGCGGGGTGATCTGGACCGGCGACCGGGCGATCGTGTCGCATTCGCCCGAGCTGTTCTTCGCGCTGCGCGACGGCCAGGTGATGGCGCGGCCGATGAAGGGCACCGCGGCAAGGCTGCCCGATGCCGATGCCGACGCGGCGGCGGCGCGCACGCTGGCCGAGGATCCCAAGCAACGCGCCGAAAACCTGATGATCGTCGATCTGATCCGCAACGATCTGTCGCGCGTCGCGGTGCCGGGTTCGGTGGCGGTCCCCGACCTGTTTCGCGTCGAAAGCTTTCCGACGATCCACCAGCTGGTGTCCGACGTCAGCGCGCGCCTTCCCGAAGGCATTGGCGCGGTCGATGTGCTGCGCGCCGCCTTTCCGTGCGGGTCGATCACCGGCGCCCCCAAGGTCCGGGCGATGGAGATCATCGACGAATTGGAGGTGGGGGCACGCGGGCTGTACACCGGGTCGATCGGCTTTATCGAACCGGGCGGCGACGCCGCGTTCAATGTGGCGATCCGCACGCTGGTGTTTCCCCGCGCCAATGGCTTGCAAGAAGGCGCAAATCGCGCCACGCTGGGATTGGGTTCGGGAATTGTTGCCGACAGCGGGCCGGCTGACGAATGGCGTGAATGTCTGGCAAAGGGGGAGTTTGTGGGGGCAGCGGGGGCGCATTTCGACCTGATCGAAACCATGTTCTTTGATCCCGTCGAAGGGGTCCAGCGGCTGGAAGGGCATTTGGCGCGGATGAAGGCGAGCGCCGAAACGCTGGGCTTCCGGTTCGACCGGCACGGCGCGCGCAACAGCCTGCAATCGGCGACCTTTCGCTTGCGCAGCGCGGCGCGGGTGCGGATGCGACTTGCGCCGTCGGGCGCGCTGGCGGTCGAGGTGTCGCCGCTGCCGCGACTGGCCGAACTGCCGGTGCCGGTGGCAGTGTGCCCGGCGCCACTGGCGGCTGACGATTTCCGCCTGAATCACAAGACCAGCCAGCGTGCCGCCTATGATGATGCTCGCAAGGAAAGCGGCGCCGTCGAGGTCGTGTTTGTCGACGAACCGGGTTTTGTCACCGAGGGCAGCTGGAGCAATATCTTCGTCGAACGCGACGGCCAGCTGCTGACCCCGCCGCTGGCATTGGGGCTGCTTCCCGGCGTGCTGCGCGCCGAGCTGATCGACAAGGGCCGCGCGGTCGAATCGCATCTGCGACTGGCCGATCTGGCGAACGGCTTCTTTATCGGCAATTCGCTGCGCGGGCTCGTCCCGGCGCGGCTGGTCGACTCGACCTGACGTTTCCATTTGCCGTCACCCCGGCGCAGGCCGGGGTCTCGCCGGTGCGTCAGGTAGCGAGGGCGAGATCCCGGCCTTCGCCGGGATGACCGCATCTTGAGTATTGCATAGGTAAATTATCAACCTGCGCGCTTGCGAATTCGGGGCGGAGGCTTTAGGCGCGGCCCCGCGCAATTTCCTGTCAAATCGCCGCCTGTCCGCGCAAGCCACGGAAAGAAGTCCCATGTCGCTGAAGCCGCATATCTCCGCTGCCCTCAACCGTATCCAGCCCTCGGCAACGCTCGCGATGACCGCGCGCGTGTCGGCGCTGAAAGCCGCGGGCGTCGACGTGATTGGTCTCAGCGCGGGCGAACCCGATTTCGATACCCCCGATTTCGTCAAGGAAGCCGCGATCGAGGCAATCCGTAATGGCCAGACCAAATATACTTTGGTCGATGGCACGGTGGCGCTGAAGGAAGCGATCCGCGGCAAGTTCCGCCGCGACAACGGGCTCGATTTTGGCCTCGACCAGATTTCGGTCAACGTCGGCGGCAAGCACACGCTGTTCAACGCGCTGGTCGCCACCGTCGACAAGGGCGACGAGGTCATCATCCCGGCGCCCTATTGGGTGAGCTATCCCGATATTGTCGCTTTCGCCGGCGGCAAGCCCGTGGTGATCGAGGGCAGCGCGGCGCAGAATTACAAGATCACCCCGGCGCAGCTCGACGCCGCCATCACCCCGAAAACGCGTTGGGTGATGCTCAATTCGCCGTCGAACCCGTCGGGCGCCGCCTATTCGGGCGAAGAGCTCGATGCGCTCGGCGAAGTCATCCGCCGCCACCCGCATGTGATGGTGATGACCGACGATATGTACGAGCATGTCTGGTACGCCGATTTCGAATTTTCGACCTTTGCCCAGCGTTGCCCCGACCTGATCGACCGCATCCTGACCGTGAACGGCTGTTCGAAAGCCTATGCGATGACTGGCTGGCGCATCGGCTATGCGGGCGGCCCGGCCTGGCTGATCAAGGCGATGGGCAAGCTCCAGTCGCAATCGACGTCGAACCCCTGCTCGATCGCGCAGGCCGCCGCCGCCGCCGCGCTCGGCGGGCCGCAGCAATTCCTCGACGACCGCAATGCGGCGTTCAAGAAGCGCCGCGACATGGTCGTCGCGATGCTCAACGATGCGCCGGGGCTCAATTGTCCGACCCCCGATGGCGCCTTTTACGTCTATCCCGACGCTAGCGGCTGCATCGGCAAGACGACGCCCGACGGCAAGCTGATCGATAGCGACGAAGCGCTGATCGACTATTTCCTCGACAGCGCCAAGGTCGCGGCGGTGCATGGCGCCGCCTTCGGCTTGTCGCCCGCGTTTCGCGTTTCCTATGCAACGTCGGAAGCGGTGCTCAAGGAAGCCTGCGTGCGCATCCAGCAGGCGTGCGCCGCGCTGCGCTGACGTCTCCATTATAGTCATTCCGGCGAAGGCCGGGATCTCGACCTGCCGTTAAGGCGCACCGTTGAGATCCCGGCCTTCGCCGGGATGACGAAAAATGCACCCGCACGAGAATTCTGTACCGACCGGTCTTGTAATGCCGGTGGCGGAGCCTATCTGCACCTGAACGGCGGTTAAGCGCCCGGTTCACCGGATAGTAAGCCATCCTGTTTAGGGTGACGGACATCACTGCACGGCTGGTCGGGGCGCGCCATATCGTCGGTGTAACCAAAGCGGCGTTGGCCGCGAACGCTATAAATGAAAAACGAGGCTCCCCATGCTCAATCTTTTCCGCTCCGACTGGTTTTTGTCGATGCTCGCCGGCTTTGCGATCGGCGCCACTTACATTGTGCTGAATCAGCCCGCGCTGCCGATCCCGGCATGAAGAAAACGGGCGGCGCACCCTTCCACCGGATCGTTGCGGCGCTTGCAGCGGGCGCGCTCGTCGCCCAATGCGCCCCGGCGCAGGCCGAAAGCGTCGTCAAACTACCCGCCGCCGCCGTCGACCCTGCGGTCAAGGGCAAGCGTGCGACCGCCGTGCTGGCGGGCGGCTGTTTCTGGGGCGTCGAGGGCGTGTTTGCCAACGTCAAAGGCGTGATCTCGGTCGAATCGGGCTATCATGGCGGCAGCGCCGCGACCGCGAAATATGAACTGACGCATGACGGCAAGTCGGGCCATGCCGAAGCGGTGCGGATCGTCTATGATCCGACGCAGGTCAGCTACGGCACCCTGCTGCGCGTGCTATTTTCGGTGATCGCCGACCCGACCTTGAAGAACCGTCAGGGGCCTGACGTGGGATCGCAATATCGCGCCGCGATCGTCCCGCTCGATGCGACCCAGCGCCAAGTCGCGACCGCCTATCTGGCGCAGATCGGCAAGGGCAAATATTTCGCGCGGCCGATCGTCGTCCCGGTCGAAAGCTACAAGCGTTTCTATCGCGCCGAGCCCAATCACCAGGATTTCATGCGCCGCAACCCGTCGAACGGCTATATCATGCGCTGGGATGCGCCCAAGCTGGCGGCGTTCAAGCGATTGTTTCCGGCCATGGTGCGCGCCGCCCCCGCGCCCTGACGTCCCCGTGGTTCCGCCACTCGTCGCGCGGGAGGAATCATTCGTCGCAAACGACTAGCCCGCCTTGCCCGCCTGCGAGACCAGATGGTTCGGGGATTTTGTACAAGTCGCAGGTTGCGGGGTTTTCATGAAGTTTGCGTTCTCGGGTCGGCCGCTTCTCGCCATGACGATGAGCGCCGCGGTGCTCGCCGGTTGCGTCAGCAGCGCGGCGGTGGTCCCGACGCCGCGGACCCAGGCCGCCACACCGCGCCCGGCGGCCACGCCGCGACCGGCAGGATCGGTGACCGTGCCGATCGGCCAGCCGGTGCGATCGACGATGCCGCGCCCCGCGGGTCCGCTCGATCCCGGCTTTCGCCGTCCGCCCGCAGGGCTTGCCGAACGCATCAATTTCCTGTGGCGCGGCTTTCCGGGCAAGACCGGGATCGCCGTCCAGCGCATCGACGGCGAATGGGCGATTGCCGAGCGTGGCGGCGAGCTGTTTCCCCAGCAGAGCGTGTCGAAATTGTGGGTGGCGCTGACCGCGCTCGATGCCGTCGATCAGGGCCGCGTGCGGCTCGACCAGCAGGTGCGGATCGGCCCCGAGGATCTGACGCTGTTTTACCAGCCGCTCGCGGCGCGCGTCCGCGCCCAGGGTTCGGTCACGATGACGCTTCGGCAGCTCATTGAAACCGCGATCACCCAAAGCGACAATACCGCGAACGACAGCGTGCTGCGCACGGTCGGCGGTCCGGGTGCGGTGCGCGCCTATATGGCGAAGAAGGATCTGGGCGCGATCCGCTTTGGCCCCGGTGAACGCTCGCTGCAAAGCGGGATTGCCGGGATGGGCTGGCAGCAAAGCTATTCGGTCGGGCGCAATTTCGAAACTGCGCGCGGCGCGCTGGCGCCGGCGACGCGCCGTGCGGCGATGGACAATTATCTCGCCAATCCGATCGACGGCGCAAGCCCGACGGCGATCGCCAGTGCGCTCACCCGGCTGGCGCGCGGGACGTTGCTCTCGCCCGAATCGACCGAATATCTGCTGGATGTGATGAGCCGTACGAAGAGCGGACCGAAACGGCTCAAGGCCGGGCTGCCACCGGGCTGGAAATTCATGCACAAGACGGGGACGGGCCAGAATCTGGGTGGCATGACCGCGGGCTATAATGATATCGGCATTGCCACCGCGCCCGACGGCACCCGCTATGCCATCGTCGTCATGATGGGGACCACCACGTCGCCGATCCCGGCTCGCATGGCGTTGATGCAGGCGGTGTCGAGCGCGGTCGCCGAATTTCATGGAAGATAATCGCTGATGCGTCTTGCTGTTCTATCGCTGTCGCTGTTTGCCTTGGCGGCTTGCGCCACGCCCGAAGCGCGGCTGCGTACCGGGCTGGTCAACGCCGGGCTGTCGCAGCCGATCGCGTCATGCATGGCTGAACGGATGGTCGACCGGCTGTCGCTGCTCCAGCTGCGCCGCCTCGGTTCGCTGTCGACGTTGAAGGACAAGAGGATGAGCGATTTGTCGCTGAACCAGTTCCTTCACAAGGTTCGTGCGCTGAAAGACCCCGAGATTTTGACGGTGACCACCAGCTCGGCGGCGCTCTGCGCTTTTCGCTAAAACCGCTGTCGTCGTCGCGGCGGAGGTCGGGATCTCGACCTCGGGATAGAGCGCAACGATGAGATCCCGGTTTTCGCTGGGATGACGAAGGGATAAGCTCGCTCGCCGCGGCGGAAAGAATCTCTTGCCGCCCCGGGACTAGCCTTGCCCGCCGACTTGTGCTTAGGCGGCGCCAATTCTCCCCGCCCCAAGACTCGAAAGGCCCGGCAGACCTCATGAACATCCACGAATATCAGGCGAAAGAACTGCTCGCGAAATTTGGCGTCGCCGTGCCCAAGGGCATCGCCGCGATGAGCGTCGAGGAAGCCGTCGCGGCGGCAAAGCAGTTGCCCGGGCCGCTTTACGTGGTGAAATCGCAGATCCATGCGGGTGGCCGCGGCAAGGGCAAGTTCAAGGAACTCGGCCCCGATGCGAAGGGCGGCGTCCGGCTGGCCAAGTCGATCGAAGAGGTCGAAGCGCACGCCAAGGATATGCTGGGCAATACGCTGGTGACGATCCAGACCGGCGAGGCCGGCAAGCAGGTCAACCGCCTCTACATCACCGACGGCGCCGACATTAAGCAGGAGTTCTACCTCGCGCTGCTCGTCGACCGCGCGACCAGCCGCATCGCGGTCGTCGCCTCGACCGAGGGCGGGATGGACATCGAAACCGTCGCGCATGACACGCCCGAAAAGATCCACACGATCACGATCGACCCCGCGACGGGTCTGATGCCGCACCACGGCCGCAGCGTCGCTGCGGCGCTCGGCCTGTCGGGCGACCTCGCGAAACAGGCGGCCAAGGTTCTGGCCGGGCTGTACGCCGCGTTCCTCGGCACCGATGCCGAACAGATCGAAATCAACCCGCTCGCGGTTTGCGAAGGCGCCAATGGCGACGAGTTGCTGGTGCTCGACGCCAAGGTCGGTTTCGACGGCAATGCGATGTTCCGTCACAAGGACATTGCCGAGCTGCGCGACCTGACCGAAGAGGACCCGGCCGAGGTCGAGGCGTCGGAATATGACCTCGCCTATATCAAGCTCGACGGCAACATCGGCTGCATGGTGAACGGCGCAGGGTTGGCGATGGCGACGATGGACATCATCAAGCTCAACGGCGAATTCCCCGCCAACTTCCTCGACGTCGGCGGCGGCGCGAGCAAGGAAAAGGTCACCGCGGCGTTCAAGATCATCCTGAAGGATCCCGCGGTGAAGGGCATCCTCGTCAACATCTTTGGCGGCATCATGAAGTGCGACATCATCGCCGACGGCATCGTCGCGGCGGCGAAGGAAGTGAATCTGTCGGTGCCTTTGGTCGTCCGCCTCGAAGGCACCAACGTCCAGCAGGGCAAGGACATCCTCGCCAATTCGGGGCTGCCGATCGTCGCGGCAAACGATCTGGGCGACGCGGCAAAGAAGATTGTCGCCGAGGTTCGCGCGGTCGCGTGATAAAGGATTGAACCCTCTCCCCCTGCGGGAGAGGGTTGCGAAGACTTGGCGGCTTGCCGCCTAGTCGAAGCTGGGTGAGGGGTATGCGAGCCGAAGGCTCGCGCGGCGCCAAGGCGCCGCCCACCCTCATCCAAGTTCGCCTAATCGCCTACGGCGATAAGGCTCCCTATCCTTCTCCCATCAAGGGAGAAGGTATGCCGGGGACTAGGTTGACGTTTACGTAAGCGCGAATTATGGCGCAGTGCACAATTTGTTGAGAGGAGCTTTGAGCCCATGAAAATCCTCGTCCCCGTAAAGCGGGTGCTCGATTACAACGTGAAGCCTCGGGTGAAGTCCGACGGCACGGGCGTTGACCTTGCGAACGTCAAAATGTCGATGAACCCGTTCGACGAGATCGGGGTCGAAGAGGCGATCCGCCTCAAGGAAAAGGGCGTTGCGACCGAGATCGTCGCCGTGTCCGTCGGCCCGGCGAAGGCGCAGGAAACGCTGCGTACCGCGCTCGCGATGGGCGCCGACCGCGCGATCCTGGTGCAGACCGATGACGAAGTCGAACCGCTGGCGCTCGCGAAGATCTTCAAGGCGATCGCCGATGCCGAAGCGCCGGGGCTCGTGATCCTCGGCAAGCAGGCGATCGACGGCGACAACAACCAGACCGGCCAGATGCTCGCTGCGCTGACCGGCTGGGCGCAGGGCACCTTTGCCAGCGCGGTGAACGTCGAAGGCGATCATGTCAGCGTGACGCGCGAAGTCGACGGCGGTCTCGAGACGGTGAAGCTTAAGCTCCCCGCGATCGTCACCACCGACCTGCGCCTGAACGAACCCCGCTATGCCTCGCTGCCGAACATCATGAAGGCAAAGTCGAAGCCGCTCGATACCAAGACCCCGGCCGATTACGGCGTCGATACCGCGCCGCGCGTCAAGACGGTCAAGGTTTCGGAACCGCCCGTCCGCTCGGCGGGTGTCAAGGTCGCCGATGTCGATGATCTGGTCGCCAAGCTGAAGGCGATCGGCGTCCACAGCTGAGCCTGAACGGAATAGAGGGAAGTTTGCTATGAAAACTCTGGTTTGGGTCGAACATGATGGTTCGTCGGTCAAGGACGCCACGCTTGCGGTCGTGACCGCTGCATCGAAGCTGGGCGAGGTTCATCTGCTCGTCGCCGGTTCGGGCGTCGATGCGGTCGCCAAGGAAGCCGCGCAGATCGAGGGCGTGGGCAAGGTGCACGTCGCCGACAACGCCGCCTTCGGTCATAATCTGCCCGAAAATGTCGCGCCGCTGATTGCCGAGCTGATGGCCTCGCACGATGCGTTTCTCGCGCCCGCGACGACCACCGGCAAGAATATCGCGCCGCGCGTCGCTGCGCTGCTCGACGTGATGCAGATCTCCGAAATCCTGTCGGTCGAGGGTCCGAAGACCTTCACCCGTCCGATCTACGCCGGCAACGCGATTGCGACTGTCGAAAGCTCGGACGCGAAGCTGGTCCTGACCGTGCGCGGCACGGCGTTCGACAAGGCCGCGATCTCGGGCGGTTCGGGTACGGTCGAAGCCGTGGGTGCGGGCAGCGATGCCGGCATCTCGAGCTTCGTCGGCGCCGAAATCGCCAAGCAGGACCGCCCCGAACTCACTTCGGCGAAGATCATCGTGTCGGGCGGCCGTGCGCTCGGTTCGAGCGAGAAGTATGAAGAAGTCATCGTCCCGCTCGCCGACAAGCTCGGCGCCGCGCTCGGTGCGTCGCGCGCGGCGGTCGATGCGGGCTATGTCCCCAACGACTATCAGGTCGGCCAGACGGGCAAGATCGTCGCGCCGCAGGTCTATTTCGCGATCGGCATCTCGGGCGCGATCCAGCATCTCGCCGGCATGAAGGATTCGAAGACCATCGTCGCGATCAACAAGGACGAGGACGCCCCGATCTTTCAGGTCGCCGACTTCGGCCTCGTCGCCGATCTGTTCAGCGCCGTCCCCGAACTGACCGGCAAGATCTAAAACGGCCCTGCCGATGGCCGGCGACCATCCCGGAGTGCCTGGACTCGGCGACGCCCCGTTCAATGCCGGGGGTCGCCGGTCCACGCGCGCCGCGCCGGGCGGTTTTGATGACGAAGATCCGTCCGCCGAGGACGAAACCCACGGCCGCTCGCTGACGCTGGCCAGCGTCGCGCGCGACGCGCGGCTCGACAAGAAATTCCTGCTGCTGATTACGCTGTCGTCGGCGATCGCCACGCTGGGCCTGCTGCAAAGCTCGGCGGCGGTGGTGATCGGGGCGATGCTCGTCTCGCCGCTGCTCGGGCCGATCATGGGAGTCGGCTTTGGGCTGGCGACGCTCGAAACCAATCTGATCAAACGGTCGCTGGTGACGATGGCGGCCGGGATGGCGGTCGCGATCATCGTCGCGATGTTGATCATCTGGATGTCGCCGATCCAGGACGTCACGTCCGAACTGCGCGCGCGGACGCAGCCGACCCTACTCGACCTCGGCGTCGCGGTCGTCGGCGGCATCGCGGGCGTCTATGCGATCATGCGCAAGCTGTCGGGGGTGATGGTCGGGGTTGCGATTGCGACCGCGCTGGTGCCGCCGCTGTCGACCGTCGGTTTCGGGCTGGCCACCGGTCGCTTCGACTTTGCGCTGGGCGCGGCGCTGCTGTTCCTGACCAACACGCTGGCCATCGCCTTTGCCGCAACCGCCGTGGCGCGGCTCAACCGCTTCGGCCCGTCGCTGACCCCGCAGCACACCGCGATGCAGGTGATCGGGATCATCGTGACGCTGGGGATATTATCGATCCCGCTGGCGCTGTCGCTGAACAATATCGCCCGCGAACTGCGCGCGCGTACGACGGTGCAGGCGAAGCTGGATGGCCTGCTGGGCGACGGCGACCGGATCGATACGCTGACCGTGCGGGTCGACAATGACGATATCGCGGTCGATGGGGTCGTGCTGGTCGATCAATATGCCGCGCGCCTGAATCAGCGGCTGGCGAGCAACGTCCGCAGCGAGCTCGACCGCGATGTGCGGGTCAATATCGTCCAGCTGCGCCAGCAGACCAATGCCGCGGTGCAGTTTGAAGAGCGACTCAACCAGCGGATTGCGACGCTGGAACAGCGCGAGGCCGACAGCCGCAATATCCTGTCCGGGCTGACCGTTGGCGAACTCGTCCGCCGCGACCGGGTGCTGATCGACGCGCAGGCGCGCCGCGTCGTCGTCCAGCGCGATCGCGAGGCGGAGGGCGAACAAGTCGTCGCCGCGATCGATCGGATCATCGCGTCGGTGCAGGCGGATTTTCCGCAATGGCTGATCCAGAATGGCGCCCTGACGGCGGCCGAGAGTCCGCCAGCCGCGGAGGCGGTGGCCGAGTAGCGCCGAGCGCGCGTGCTGTTCGCGCCAAGGCCGCAATCATCTTTGGGTCAAAGCCGATCCTTGGCACAAATGGCAGCTTGCCGTTTACGTAAACTGTAAGCACTATTGCCCGATGATCGACCTGAGTCACGCGCTGTCGGGCTTCATGCGCCGCATTGCCGGTCCCGGTGAATTGGCCGGCCTCGTTCGCCTGTCGGGCGGCGCCAATATGGAAAGCTGGGCGTTCGAGTGGGCGGGCGGCGCTTATGTGCTGCGGCGCGCGCCGTCGGCGGATTACATGGCCGGGCGCCCCTATGGCCATGCCGACGAGGCAGCGCTGGTGATCGCCGCCCATGCGGCAGGGGTGAAGGCGCCCGAGGTTGTCGGCGTGTTGTCCGAGGGTGACGGCATGGGCACCGGCTATGTGATGCGGCGCGTGATCGCCGAGGTGAACCCGGCAAAGATATTGGCCGATCCGCCGCCGTCGCTATTGGCCGACCTGGGGCGTGAGCTGGCGCGGATCCACGCCATTCCGGCGGCGACCATTCCCGCCGCGATCCCGTTGATGGACACCGCCGCAGCGCTCACCGAGCTGAAGGCGCGCTTTCTCGACTATGGCGGCGACCGGCCGGTGATCGCGCTGGCGATCAAATGGTGCGAGGATCATCTGCCGCCGCCCGCCGATCCGGTGCTGGTGCATGGCGATTACCGGATGGGCAATGTCATGGTGGATGCTAGCGGGCTGGCCGTCGTGCTCGACTGGGAACTCGCGCATCGCGGCGATGCGCATGAGGATCTGGCGTTCGGATGCATGACGGTGTGGCGGTTCGGGCGGATCGATCAACCGGCATTCGGGGTTGGCAGCCTCGACGATTATTTCGCGGCCTACGAAGCCGCCGGCGGGGCGCGGGTCGATCGCGACCGCTTCCACTTCTGGCTCGTCTATCGCACCCTGTGGTGGGCGCTCGGCTGCCTGCAGATGGGGCAGGCTTGGCGCAGCGGCGCCGATCCGACGGTCGAGCGTGTCGTCGTCGGGCGGCGCACCGCCGAACAGGAGCTGGACCTGCTGCTGTTGCTGGAAGCCGAGGCGTCCGCCGCGGAGCGCACTCGCGCCTTGCCGCCTGCGCCGCCGCTAGCCGCGGCGCCGACCGGCGAGCCGACGAACCGCGAGATAGTGCAGGCGGTGCGCGACTGGCTGGCCGAGGAGATCAAACCGGCGGCAGAGGGTCATGGCAAGTTTCAGGTCGCGGTCGCGATGAATGCGCTCGGCATCGTGATGCGCGATCTGGACGCGGGCGTGCGCGCGGAGGACAAGGCGCTTGCCGATCGCTTGCTCGGCGGCGCGGTGACGCTCGCCGAACCGGGCCTGCTCGTACGCCTGCGCCGCGCGGTGCTCGATAAATGCGCGGTGGACAGTCCCAAATATGCTGCGCTCGCGCGGGCCAAAACGCTGTGGGCAGTTGATCTAGCCCCGTAGCCCTGAGCCTGTCGAAGGGCGTTTATCGGATAGGCGCCCTTCGACAGGCTCAGGGCTACGGTTCACTCTTGGAATCGAACAGAGAGGATCGTCATGGACTTCGCTATACCGACCGACCTGCAGGCCTATCTGGACGAACTCGATGCCTTCATCGAGGCCGAGATCAAGCCGCTGGAAGAGGCCGACGATAATATCCGCTTTTTCGACCACCGCCGCGAACATAGCCGCACGGACTGGGACAACCAGGGGCTGCCGCGCCACGAGTGGGAAGAATTGCTCCGCGCCGCGACGCGCAAGGCCGATGCGGCAGGGCATTGGCGCTTTTCGGCGCCCAAGAAATATGGCGGCAAGGACGGCAGCAATTTGTGGATGGCGGTGATCCGCGAGCATTTCGCGGCCAAGGGGCTGGGCCTCCACAACGATCTGCAGAATGAGCACAGCATCGTCGGCAATTTCCCGTTTGTGGAGATGTTCGAGCAGTTCGCGACGAGCGAGGAGCAGAAGCAGGAGTTCATCCTCGGCGGGTTCGAGGGCAAGCGCCGCACCGCGTTCGGGCTGACCGAGCCCGACCATGGCAGCGACGCGACGCATATGGAAACCCGTGCCGTCCGCGAAACCCGCGACGGGGTCGACGGCTGGCGGATCAACGGACGCAAGATGTGGATCACCGGCATGCACGTCGCGACGCACTGCGCGACCTTTTGCCGTACCGAGGGTCAGGATGGCGACGCGAAGGGGATCACCTGCCTGCTCGTGCCGACCGGGACGCCGGGGATGAGCGTCGACGAATATATGTGGACCTTCAACATGCCGACCGACCATCCGCGGATGACGTTCGATAATGTGTGGGTGCCCGACAGCGCGCGGCTCGGCCCGGTCGGCGGCGCCCTGTCGATCGCGCAGAGCTTCGTCCACCAGAACCGCATCCGGCAGGCAGCGTCATCGCTGGGCGCGGCGGTGTTCTGTATCGAGGAAAGCGTGAAATATGCGCGGGCGCGCAAGCCCTTCGGCGAAGCGCTGGCGAAGAACCAGGCGATCCAGTTCCCGCTCGTCGAGCTGGCGACACAGGCCGAAATGCTGCGGCTGCTGATCCGCAAGACCGCGTGGGACATGGACAACACCCCGCACAAGGAGATCGAGCACATACTGTCGGACAAGGTCAGCATGTGCAATTACTGGGCGAACCGGCTGTGCTGCGAAGCCGCCGACCGCGCGATGCAGGTTCATGGCGGCATCGGCTATTCGCGCCACAAGCCGTTCGAGCATATCTACCGCCACCACCGCCGCTATCGCATCACCGAGGGGGCGGAGGAGATCCAGATGCGCAAGGTCGCGGCGTATCTGTTCGGCTATCTGGGGCCGCGGCGGGGAATGTTGGGGTAAGCCAAGCCGTCGCCCCCGCGCAGGCGGGGGGGCGTAGTCGGTTTACGCCTCGGTTGCTGCAAAGGACTACCAGCGGCCCCCGCCTGCGCGGGGGCGACGGTCATTTACCGCTTCCGCACAAATTCCGCGCGCAGCACCAGCCCCTTGATCCCTTCATGGCGGCAGTCGATTTCCTGCGCGTCGCCGGTCAGGCGGATCGATTTGATCACCGTGCCGACCTTCAGCGTCTGCCCCGCGCCTTTGACGGCCAGATCCTTGACGAGGACGACCGAATCCCCGTCGCTCAGCAGATTGCCGACCGCGTCGCGGACCTCCGGCCCCGCGGCGTTCGCGGCATCGCGCGCCGCGACGTCGGCGGCGGACAGCCATTCGCCGCTCGCCTCGTCATAGACATAATCATCGTCGTCGCTGGTCATTCCATCATCCCGGTTTGCGGAAGCGCAGCGCGAACTGGTCGGTCTTGCCGCGGATCGCGGGGTCGAAAACATTCGTCGTGCGCGGATCGTCGGCGAGGCGATAGAGATCGCTTTCGGCCTCGAGTTTGAATCCGGCCCTGGTCAGCGCGGCAATCACGGCGGCCTTGTCGATGCGGTGCAGGCTGTCGGCCTGCGTCGTGCCGGTCCCGTCGGCGGCGCTGTGATCGACGATCACCAGCGTCCCGCCGGGCTTGAGCGCCGCAAACAGCGCCGCGCTCGCTTTGTCGCCGGTGCCTTCGGGAAAGGGTTTCAGATACAGGTCGTGGAAATTCTGCACCGTGATGATCGTATCGAGCGGTGCGGCGAAGGCGGGCGCCGCGAACGGTCCCGCGACCGCATCGACATTGGCGTAGGCGGCATCGACCGCGGCCTGATCGTCGCCATATTGTTTGCGGAAGGCGATGAATTCGGCGGGCTGAAAGGCATGGACCTTACCCGCCGGGCCGACCGCCGCAGCGAGCAGGCGGGTGACATAACCGCCGCCCATGACAAAATCGCCGACCTGTTCGCCGGGCGCGATCTCGGCAAAGGCGAGCAGCTCGGCGGGTTTGCGCGCGGCGTCGCGTTCGCGGTCGGCGGCGGGGCGTGCGGGGTCGGCGAGCGCGGCGGCATAGTCGGAGGCGGCGGCCTCCTGCGCGGCAACCGGCGGTGCTGCCATTGCGACGAGCAGGGCGAGGGCAAGCGGACGGATCATGGCATCGACTCCCGTGGTGTGTGGCACCGCTATAACAGCATCGCGCCTCCGTCGCCGGTTTATTTGCATCTCGCGATTTTGATGATAGGTTTCTTCGTGAAACTAAAAAATTCAGGAGAGCGGACATGCATGATCTGGTGATTCGCGGCGGCACCGTCGTCGATGGTTCGGGCGGGCAGCCCTTTGTCGCTGACGTCGCGATCGATGGCGACCGTATCGTCGCGGTGGGCGACAGCCTTGGCGCGGGCCGCGAAGAAATCGACGCCAGCGGCAAGATCGTCACCCCCGGCTTTGTCGACGTCCACACCCATTATGACGGGCAGGCGACGTGGGACGCAGAGATGGCGCCGTCGAGCTGGCACGGCGTCACCACCGTCGTCATGGGCAATTGCGGGGTCGGATTTGCGCCCGCCAAGCCCGATCGCCACGACTGGCTGATTTCGCTGATGGAGGGGGTCGAGGATATTCCCGGCACCGCGCTCGCCGAAGGCATGTCGTGGGACTGGGAGACCTTCCCCGAATATATGGACGCGCTCGAAAAACTGCCGCGCACCGTCGACGTCGCGTGCCACGTCCCGCACGGCGCGGTCCGCGCCTATGTGCTCGGCGACCGTGAAAAGCCCGGTGCGATCCCGACCGACGAAGACATCGCCGAAATGTCGCGCATCGTCGAGGAAGGCGTGCGCGCGGGCGCGCTCGGCTTTTCGACCAGCCGCACCGTGCTGCACAAGTCGATCGACGGCGAACTCGTCCCCGGCACCACCGCGACCGCCGAAGAACTGATCGCGATCGGCCGCGCGATGGGCCGCGTCGGTTATGGCGTGTTCGAAATGGCGAGCGACCTGAGGCGCGAGTGGAACGAATTTCAGTGGATGGGCGATTTGAGCCGCGAAACCGGGCTGCCGGTGACTTTCGCCGCGCTCCAGTCGATCGCCAAGGAATTGCCGCTCGAGGAGCAGATCGAGGAAATGCGGCGCCAGAATGCGACCGGCGCGAACATCGTCGCGCAGATCGCGCTGCGCGGCAATGGCGTCATCATGGCGTGGCAGGGGACGGTGCACCCCTTCCGTTTCAAGCCCGCGTGGAACGAGATCATCGACCTGCCGTGGGAGCAGCAGCTCGCGAAGCTGAAAGACCCGGCGTTCAAGGCGCGGATGATCGGCGAGGAGAATGTCTGGCCCGAAAGCGACATCCTCGACTTCCTGCAGATCGTCGCGCTCGGCTGGCCGGTGCAGTTCGAAATGGACCCCGATTTCAACTACGAACCGAAGATGGATGAGAGCATTGCGGCGCGCGCCGCGGCGGCGGGGGTTTCGCCCGATGAATATGCCTACGACCTCTTGATGAAGGACGAGGGCAAAGGCTTCATCTATTTCCCGATCCTCAACTACCGCGACGGCAACCTCAATTTCCTGGAGGATTTGCAGGCCGCCGACGACACGGTGAACAGTCTGTCCGACGGCGGCGCGCATTGCGGGACGATCTGCGACGCGGCGTCGCCGACCTTCATGCTCCAGCATTGGGTGCGCGACCGCGCGGGCAAGCGCATCGCGCTCGAACATGCGGTCAAGCGCCAGTGCCGTGACACCGCCTTGCTCTATGGGCTGGAGGATCGCGGGGTGCTCGCGCCGGGCTATCTTGCCGACCTCAACGTCATCGACATGGACGCGCTGAAACTCGGCAAGCCGTGGCTGGCCTTCGACCTGCCCGCGGGCGGCAAGCGCCTGCTGCAAAAGGCCGACGGCTATGTCGCGACGGTGAAGTCGGGCGTGGTGACCTTCCGCGACGGCACGATGCAGGGGCCGACCCCTGGCGGCGTGATCCGCGGCCCGCAGCGCGTCGAAATGGCGATGGCGGCCGAATAAGCGGATCGTCCTTCACCGAAGCCCTGAGCCTGTCGAAGGGCGCTCCTCGGTGAAGCGCCCTTCGACAGGCTCAGGGCTACGGTATTGAATGCATCCCATCCTGTACGGAGACACCCGATGAAAGCCATCCAGCTTCGCGCGCCCGCCTCGCTCGACAATCTGACGCTGGTCGATCTCGGCGACCCCGGCGATCCGGGGCCGGGCGAGATTCGCGTGCGGCTGTCGGCCTCGTCGCTCAACTTCCACGATTATGCCGTGGTGATGGGGATGATCCCCGCTGCCGACGGGCGCATCCCGATGTCCGACGGCGCCGGGACGGTCGAAGCGGTGGGCGAGGGGGTCACGCAGTTCAAACCCGGCGATACCGTGGTGTCGATCTTCTTTCCCGACTGGATCGACGGCGCCCCGCCCGCGACGGCTTTTCGCGGCGTACCCGGCGACGGCATCGACGGTTATGCGCGCGAGATTGTGGTGACGCCGCATCATTGGTTCACGCGCGTGCCGACCGGCTATAATGCTGCCGAGGCGGCGACGCTGACCTGCGCCGGGCTGACTGCATGGCGCGCCCTGTTCGTCGATGGCGTAACACAGCCGGGATCGACGGTGCTGGTGCAGGGCAGCGGCGGGGTGTCGGTGTTCGCGCTGCAATTCGCCAAGGCCGCGGGCGCGCGGGTGATCGCAACCAGCTCGTCCGATGCCAAGCTCGAACGGCTGAAGGCGCTCGGCGCCGACGAGACGATCAATTACAAGGAGGTGCCCGCCTGGGGCGCCAAGGCGCTGGAACTGACCGGCGGTGCGGGGGTCGACACCGTGGTCGAAATCGGCGGCGCGGGTACGCTCGACCAGTCGATGATCGCAACGCGCGTCGGCGGCCATGTCGCGCTGATCGGCGTCCTCGCGGGCTTTGCCGGGCCGGTGCAGACCGCGCTGCTGATGGCGAAGAATCTGCGCGTACAGGGGCTGACGGTCGGCAGCCGTGCGCAACAGCTCGACATGATCGCGGGGATCGAGGCAAACGGCATCCGCCCGGTGATCAGCGACCATTTCCCGCTCGACCGCTTGGCCGATGCCTTCCGCCATCAGGCGGCCAATGCGCATTTCGGGAAGATTGTCATCGACATCTAGGCTTCGTCATTGCGAGCGCAGCGAAGCAATCCAGAGCCTGCGTAAACCGCTCTGGATTGCTTCGCTGCGCTCGCAATGACGACTGCTGGGGGGAGCCTTTAAACCCCGCTGCCGTGGCCCGCGTCGCCGTGGCGGAGGCTGTCGCGTTTGACGCCATATTCGGCGCCCCAGCGGTCGGTCATCTGGGCGCGGATCGCCCAGAGTTCGGGGAAGAAGCGGTGGCGCGCGCCGGCGTCGAGCAGGTCGACGGCGCGGCCGCTGATCGCTTTCGAGCCCATGCCGATCGAGCGGTGGACGAGGTAGATGTGGTGGGCGCGGAATTTCTGGAACAGCTCGTCAAACTCGATGAGCGCCTCGGCAACGACATAGGCTTCGTCATGGGCGTAGCCGGTGTCGTAGATGTCGGTGAGGGTGCGACCCTGCGGCTCCAGATAGAGCGAGCGATAGCTGTCCCACAGCCCCGCGGGCAGGGTGAGCAGCATCTGGAAGCCGGGGCTTTCCTGCCCCGAACCATTGCCGAGCTGGAGCCGGATCGCCTGATAGTCATAGGGGCTCATCGTTTCGATCAGCGCCAGCTGGTCGGTCATCATCCGGAGCAGCATATGGACGCGCCCGAACAGGGTGATCGCGCGCATGATCTGGCCGTCGCGCAGATGCTGGTCGACTTCGGCGAGGGTGAAGGCGGCAAGCTTCATCCACAATTCCTCGACCTGGTGGACGATCTGGAACTGCAGCTCGTCGGGGGTGACGAGGTCGGCGAGCGGTTTTTGGCACGCGAGCAGGCGGTCAACCGAAAGGTAAACGCCATAGTCCTTCATGACCGGGGCTTCGAGGCGGGTGTGGATGTCGGTTTTGTCGAGCATGGGGGTGTCCCTTGGGAATTGCTTAGCCCCTCCCCTTCAGGGGAGGGGGTGGGGTGGGGTTGCGCGGCGTCAAGCAAGGCCGATGGACCCCACCCCGCTGCGACTAGGCAGCAAGCTGCCAAGTCTCGCTGCCCCTCCCCTGAAGGGGAGGGGCTTGGCCTGTCCCTCACCCCCGCGGACACACCCCCGCCGGCGGACGCCGCGGCGATCCCGACTGGCCGAGCCAGAGCAGGGGCGCGGCGCGCTTCATTTGGCGAGCAGGTCCGATGGCAGCGTCGGTTCGCTGACCAGCTTGGCCATGCGGCGCCACATTTCGTCGCGGCTTGGCCGACCGCGTTCGACATGCGCGCGGACCATCGCCTCGCCGAGGCCGTAGTTGATCACATAGCTGCGATACTGGTCGGTAAAGCTGACCGACTGTTCGGCGCGCTTTTGCGACACGAGCAGATATTTCTGGGTGAAGGCGACGGCGGTGGGCCGGTCGATGACGCCGTCGAGATATTGCTGCGCGATGGTCAGCCGCGCACCGCCCAGCGCCTCGATCGCTTTCAGCAGCTGCCAATAGCGGTCGTCGGCCGGCACCGCGATTTCGGCGAGCGGCATCAGCACGTCGCGTTCGGTTTCGGCCTTGCTGGCTTCGGGAAAGGCGAGGTCGATGCCATAATTGGCGGTCCCCTCGGCAATCAGGCTTTGCGGACTGTAGAGCGGATAGACGCTGAACTCGGTCCAGCCGCGCTCTTTCACCAGCTTCTCCTCCAGCTTCATATTGAGGAGGTGATGGCCAGGATAGCCTTCGTGGCAACCGAGATCGAGCGCGCGCGACAGCCGGATCGGCAGGTCGGTGTTGACTTGGATCAGGCTGTGATAGGCGCCCTGGTAGTAATTATAGCCGCTCCAGCTTTTGCCGGTGACGAATTCCAGCCGGAAGCTTTCGCCCTCGGGCATCGGGATATGCGCAAGGCTGCGGCCGCGGCAGCGCGCGATCGCGACGTCGAACACCTTTTGCAGCCGGTCCTTGGGAATGGTGAAGCGGTCGAGATAGGCCTCGACCCGTTCCGCCAGCGCGCCGTCGCCGGGGACGAGCGCCTCGACCGCGGCGAGATGCCGGTCGTAGTCGGCGAGGGGTTTGAGCTGCGGGCGAACCCCGAACAGCCGCTCGGCCTCGTCGGCGAAGGCAAAGCGCGTGCCCTGCATCATCATCAGCCGCGTTTCGGCGGCGCGCAGCTGGGCGCGCAAGAAGGCGGCGCGGCGGCGATCGACCGGGTCGGACAGGCGGCGCGCGATGGTGGCGAGCCGAGCGGTCAGCTCGCGCGTCGCGGCGAGCAGGGTCGGCTTGTCGCGCGGCGCCGCCTCGGCCGCGGCCTTCAGCTCGGGCGGGCCGTAATAGGCATCGATATAGCCCGCTTCGTGGGTACCGATCTCGAGCGTCAGCTTGAGGTAGGTCGCCGCGATGTCGTTCAACGCCTGCGCCGAGGCCGGGGCGCGGCGCACGTCGATCGCGGCGACGTCTGTCGTGCCGCGTGACCCCGCGGTCTGGCTGGTGGCGCAACCCGCTAGCAGAGTGGCGGCGACCAGCGCCAATGACATCGATTTGGGCATCATGCGCGCACCGGCTCCCTGTCTTCGGAGGTGTCTTCGACATCGCCGTCGGCGGCGATCTCGGCATTGGTTTCGGTTTCGACCGCGTGATGATCGGGATGCAGCGGCGCAAGGCGGAGGACGGCAAAACCGACCAGCGCCGCAGCGAGCGATCCCATCAGGACGCCGATCTTGGCTTCCTCGATCAGCAGCGCGTTGCCGGGGAAGGCGAGACCACCGATGAACAGGCTCATCGTAAAGCCGATCCCGCACAGCATCGCAACGCCATAAATCTGGAGCCATGTTGCGCCGCGGAGCTTGCCTGCGATACCGAATTTGACCGCGAGCCAGACGCTGCCGAAAATCCCGATCTGTTTGCCGAAGAACAGGCCCGCGGCGATGCCGAGCGGCAGCGGCGCAAAAATCTGTTCGGCGGTCAGCCCGCCGATGTCGACCCCCGCGTTCGCAAAACCGAACAGCGGCACGATCGCAAAGGCGACCCAGGGATGGAGTGCGTGTTCGAGCCGGTGGAGCGGCGAGGTCTGGCTGTCGGGCGTGCCCGGCGTGCGCTCGAACGGGATCGCCATCGCCGCGAGCACCCCGGCGATCGTGGCGTGGACGCCCGACAGCAGCATCGCGTACCAGAGGAGGAGGAACATCAAGAGGTAGAGCGGCAGGCTCTTAACGCCCCGCCGGTTCATGACGAACATCGCGCCCAGGATCGCGGCGGCGGCGGCGAGCGCGATCATGTTGATCTTGGCGGTATAGAAAAGCGCGATGATCGCGACCGCGCCCATGTCGTCGACGATCGCGACGGTGACGAGGAACAGTTTGAGCGAGGTCGGCGCGCGCTTGCCGAGCAGCGCGAGGATGCCCATTGCAAAGGCGATGTCGGTCGCGGCGGGGATCGCCCAGCCTTGTGCAAGGCCGGGGGTCGATCCGGCGAAGATCAGGTACAGCAGCGCCGGGACGGCCATTCCTGCTGCGGCGGCGATGAAGGGCAGGCGCCGCCGGTCCCAACTGGCGAGGCGCCCATCGACGAACTCGCGCTTGATTTCGAGCCCGACGAGCAGGAAAAACACCGCCATCAAGCCGTCGTTGATCCACAGGTGAACGGTCATCGGGCCGAGCTTGTCGGTGAGCACCGGACCCGTCACCGCGTGGATGGCATGGTGATAGGCATCGCCCAAGGCGGAATTGGCGACAATCATCGCCAAAATGGCGGCGAAAATCAGCAGCATTCCGCCCGCGCTTTCGCTCGCAAGGAAGTTGCGTAGCGCGGAAGGCGGCGGTTTTCTGCCGTTCATCGGTCGATCGTTCCTTTGGTTGCCCCGGGATTGCCGGTGTCCTAGCTCGTGGCGCGCATCTTTACAAATTCACCCCGGGATTTAGCACTGCGGGGTGGGTGGCGTGACGCCACGGTGGCACGAGGCAGGTGGGTGGCGCTATCGTCCGCATGGCTGGAATGGCTGGTGTTGGGGGCCAGCCACGAACTGATGCTGTTCGCTTCGGTGGGCATCCTGCTGATCGGCCTCGACGACCTGTTTTTCGATGCACTGTGGCTGGCGACGCGCGGCGAGCGTCGCGGGGGTGCGGCGGCCACCAGGCCGCCGCTCGACGGGACCATTGCCGTCTTCATTCCCGCTTGGGACGAGCATCGCATCATTGCGGCGATGCTGCGCCGCTCGCTGGCGGCATGGCAGGACGAGGACGTCCGCATCTATATCGGTTGTTATCCGAATGATGCGGCGACCCTGTTTGCGATCTCGCCGCTGGTTGCCGCCGATCGACGGTTGCGGCTGGTCGTCAATGAGCGCGACGGGCCGACGACCAAGGGTGACAATCTTAACCGGTTGTGGGCCGCACTGGGCGAGGATGAGCGCGCCGAGGGGATGCGCTTTGCCGCGATCGTCCTTCACGATGCCGAGGATCATGTCCATCCGGGCGAGATCGCGCTGTATCGGCGCTATCTGGTCGATCATGCGATGGTGCAAATTCCGGTGGTGCCGATCATCGCGCGCGGCGCGCGGTGGATCGGCGGCCATTATGGCGACGAATTCGCCGAGGCGCATGGCAAGGAAATGGTCGTGCGGTCGCGGCTGGGGATGCCGCTGCCCTCGGCCGGGGTCGGTTGCGCGCTGACGCGGCATACGCTGGCGCTGCTGGCGATCGAGCGCGGCGGCGATCCGTTCCGTTGCAACAGCCTGACCGAAGATTATGAGATCGGCATGGTGATCGGCGCCTATGGCCTCAGCGCGCGCTTCGTCGACGAGGCGGGGGCGACCGGCGAGCGCGTCGTGTCGCGCGGCGCCTTTCCGGATCGCGCCGATGCCGCCGTGCGGCAAAAGGCGCGCTGGATCGCGGGGATCGCATTGGCGGGATGGGATCATCTCGGCTGGCCCGGGTCGCAGCGCGGCGCGGTGGTAGAGCTGCCGGGCCGCACCTGGCTGGCCCGCTGGATGTTGTGGCGCGATCGCCGCGCGCCGCTGGCCGCGCTGGTCGTGCTGGCCGCCTATGCCGGGCTGCTGCTGACCGCGCTTGGCTGGGCGGGGCGCGCTATTCTGGGTTGGGATGCGACGATCGTTGGCGATACGATGCAGATGCTGCTGGCGCTGAACGCGATGCTGCTCGTCTGGCGGCTTGGCATGCGCAGCCTGTTCGCGAGGCGGTGCTATGGCTGGCGCGAGGCGGCTTGGGCGGTCCCGCGCGCCTTTGTCGCCAACATCATGGCGATCCTCGCGGCGCGGCGCGCGCTGGTGATTTACGGGCGGATGCTGCGGTCGGGCGAGGTCGTCTGGGACAAGACCGAACATCGGGAGAGCGACATGGCGGTCGAGGTCGCCCCTGCGCCGGTGGCGGCGCGGTGAGCGAGCGGGGCTTCGCTATCGGACGCGATGCGCGGCCGCTGCGCTTTTTGTTGCTGTGCGTCGGCGGCTGGACGGTGTTGCGGGTGGCGGCGCATTGGGCTCCCGATCCGCCGCCGCCGGACGCCATGGCGCCACCTTGGTCGGCGCCCACCCCCTTTGCCGCGGCCGACTGGTCGCTGGCGCCGCCAGCACTGGTCCCCAAGGCCATGGCACCGCGACCATCGCGAATGGCATCGCTGCCCCCTATTCGTGTGGCTGAGGGGGATAGGACAAGCGATGCAGCGATCGCGACCGCCGATGCAGTGGGGACGGGCGGTGCCGACCGTCATGCCCTTCGCGCGGCATTGCTGGCCCGGCTGCTCCCGCCCGCCACAGGCGGCACCGCGCCGTCGGCGATGCGGCGCGGCGCGGGGGACTGGTTCCCGGTCGCCGCCCCCGCCGCAGCGCCGCCCGGGCAGGGCAAACCCTTCTGGATGCGGCGGCAGATGGCAGGTTGGTCGCTCGGCGGCTGGCTGTATGTGCGCGACGATGCGCGGGCGGTTCCCGGCGGCATCGCGGCGCGAAGCCAGCTTGGCGGCAGCCAGGCCGGATTGCGGGTCGCATATGGATTTGGCGATACGGGTCGCACGCGCGCCTATGGCCGCGCAACGATTGCGGTGCGCCGCCCCGCGCAGCGCGAGGTCGCCTTTGGCCTGGCGTTGGCACCGCTGGCGCATTGGCCGGTCGACGTCGCGATCGAACAGCGCCTTGGCATGGGACGCGAAGGGCGCAGCGCGCTTGCGGCGATGGTCAGCGGCGGGGTTGGCGACGTCGCGCTGCCGCATGGTTTCCGGCTCGAAGCCTATGGACAGGCGGGGGTGGTCGGGGCGCGGCGGCGCGACGGGTTTGCCGACGGGGCGATCGTTATCGACCGGCGGCTTGGTCCCGATGAGGCGTCGCCGCTGCGGCTTGGCGCGCTGGCCGCGGGGGCGGTCCAACCGGGGGCGGGGCGCGTCGATGTCGGGCCGCGATTGACGCTGCGCCTGCCGCACGTCGGCGAAGGCAGCCGGATCGCGCTCGATTGGCGCCAGCGCGTTGCGGGCGACGCGGCACCCGAAAGCGGCGTCGCGCTGACGCTCGCGAGCGACTTCTGAACCGCCGCAAAAATAGCCGCCCAGCCGATTCCCCGTTCTGCAAAAATGGTCTAGGGTCGGGGGACTCGGCGCAGTTTTTCGCCGCAGACGCATGTTTCGAGGCCCATGGACCTTTACCTTCCCGTCGCCAATCTGTCGGTCAATGCGCTGGTCATCGTGCTGCTGGGCGGCGGGGTGGGGTTCCTGTCGGGCATGTTCGGGGTCGGCGGCGGGTTCCTGACCACGCCGCTGCTGATCTTTTACGGCATCCCGCCGACGGTCGCCGCGGCGTCGGCCGCGACGCAGGTCACCGGCGCGAGCGTGTCGGGGGTGATGGCGCATCTCGAGCGAGACGGCGTTGACCTGCGCATGGGGGCGGTGCTGGTCGCGGGCGGCCTGCTCGGGTCGCTGATCGGCGCCGGCCTGTTCGAACTGCTCACCGCCTGGGGCCAGATCGATACGGTGATCTCGATCCTCTACGTCGCGCTGCTCGGCACCGTCGGGACGTTCATGGGGCGCGAGGCGTGGGGGAGCTTTCGCGCCGCGCAGGCGGGATTGCCCGCCCCGGCGCGCAAGCGGCGCCACCATCCGATGGTCGCCAACCTGCCGCTGCGCTGGCGCTTCTATCGCTCGGGCCTGTACATCTCGCCGCTGGCGCCGTTGCTGCTGGGCATGGTCGGCGGCGTGCTGACGATGTTGCTGGGGGTTGGCGGCGGGTTCATCATGGTGCCCGCGATGCTGTATCTGCTTGGAATGGGGACGCAGGTTGTCGTCGGTACCTCGCTGTTCCAGATCCTGTTCGTGACGATCGCGACGACGATGGTCCACGCGCTGACCACGGGCGCGGTCGATATCGTGCTGGCAGCGTTGCTGCTGCTCGGCAGCGTTGTGGGGGCGCAATTCGGCGCGCGGTTCGCGCAAAAGGCGCGCCCGGAATATCTGCGGCTGGCGCTCGCGGCGATCGTGCTGCTGGTGGCGCTGCAAATGGCGGCCGGGTTGTTCATCCGCCCCGACGAAATTTACTCGGTCCAATGACGCGCTTCGCGGCCTTGATCCTGTGGCTGGCGGCGCTGTCGCTGCCGGTCGGCACCGCCGAGGCCGCCGACCCGCGGCTCGTTCCCGACGTGTCGAGCCGCGCGATCGACATCCAGTACAGCTTCACCGGCGAGGAATTGCTGTTGTTCGGCGCGATCCTCTATCCCGGCCAGCGCCTGCCCGACGACCGCGCCGACATCGTCGTGGTGCTGAAGGGTCCGGTGCGCCCGATCGTGCTGCGCGAAAAGCGTCGGGTGGCGGGGATCTGGGTCAATGCGAGCAGCATTCGCCTGCGCACCTCGCCCGGTTTCTATGCGATCGGATCGTCGCGGCCGATCGACAAGCTGGTCGACGAGCGGACCGCGGCGATTTTCGAACTGGGGCTGGCCAATCTGTCGATGTCGCCGACCGAATTTTCCGAAGCGACCAAGCTCGAGCGGTTCGAGGCGGGCCTGACCGACCTCTATCGCCGCCTCGGGCTATTCTATGAAAACCCGGCGGCGGTCGAGATTACCGAAGGGGTGCTGTACCGCGCGCGCATCCCGGTGCCCGCGCGGGTGCCGGTCGGAACCTATCGCGCCGAAACCTTTCTGATCAGCCGCGGGCGCGTGCTGGCGGTCGCATCGCGCGACGTCCAGATCCGCAAGGCCGGGTTCGAACGCTTCGTCGCGCTGGCGGCGGAACGGCACGGCTTTCTTTACGGGCTGACCGCGGTAATCCTGTCGCTGCTGCTTGGCTATGCCGCGTCGGCGATATTTCGCCGCCGCTGAGCTGCCTTTAGCCAATATTTACCCTGACCTGCGATACCGATTGTCGGGACCATTTCAGGCGGGGCATTTTGATGGATATGCAGGGTGGCGGATTTCCCGCCGGAGATTCGACGGCGGCGCAGCATGTTCGGCTGGCCGGTGGTGGCGCCGCGGCGTCGGTGGCACCGGTGATCAACCATCATCGCGACGACCTGATGATCGGCGAGGTGATCGATATTTCGGGTTCGGCCTCGCGCATCCTGCTCGACGCGGTGACGATCGGCAAATTGTCGACCTCGAGCGATGCTGCTGTCGCGATGGCAGGCCAGGTCGGCGCGCAGGTCAAGGTCCGCGTCGGCAACATCTGGCTGATCGCCAGCATCCGCGACCAGCAACTGCACGAGCGCGGCGAAGGGCTGATTGTCGCGACGATCGACTTTCTGGGCGAAGGCGAAGAGGAAAAGATCACCGGCCGGATTTCCAATTTTCGTCGCGGCGTCACTCGCTATCCGATCCCGGGCAGCCAGGTGTTTGCGGCGACCAGCGCCGACCTCAAGCAGATTTATGCCGCCGACGAGCGCGCGCATGTCGAAATCGGCACCGTCTATCCGACCAAGGATATTCGTGGATCGCTGTATGTCGACGCGATGCTGGGCAAGCATTTTGCGCTGCTGGGGTCGACCGGTACGGGTAAGTCGACCAGCGCCGCGCTGATCCTGCACAAGATTTGCGAACTCGCGCCGCAGGGCCATATCGTGATGATCGATCCGCACGGCGAATATTCGGCGGCGTTCAAGGGCACCGGCGCGCTGTTCGACGTCGACAATCTGGCGATGCCCTATTGGCTGATGAATTTCGAAGAACATTGCGAAGTGTTCATCACCGCCGAGGGGCGCGACCGACAGGCCGACTGCGACGTCCTGTCGCGCTGTCTGCTTCAGGCGCGCACGAAGAACCGGCTGGCCGAAGGCATGACCAAGATCACCGTCGATTCGCCGATCCCCTATCTGCTTTCCGACCTGCTCAACATCCTCCAGAACGAGATGGGCAAGCTCGACAAGGCAACGTCGAGCGCGCCCTTCATGCGGATCAAGGGCAAGATCGAGGAAATGCGCGCCGACCCGCGCTATAATTTCATGTTTTCTGGCATGCTCGTCGCCGACACGATGGCGAATTTCCTTGGCAAGATTTTCCGCCTGCCGTCGGACGGGCGCCCGATTTCGATCATCGACGTGTCGGGGGTGCCTTCGGACATCACCGGCGTGGTCGTCGCGGTGCTGTCGCGCCTGACGTTCGACTATGCGATCTGGTCGCGCGGCGAGCCGCAGCGCCCGATCCTGCTCGTCTGCGAAGAGGCGCATCGCTACATCCCGTCGAAGGACGTCGGTGGCGGGCAGGCGGTGCGCAAGATTCTGGAACGGATCGCCAAGGAAGGCCGTAAATATGGCGTCTCGCTTGGTCTGATCACCCAGCGTCCGTCGGACCTTGCCGAAGGCGTGCTCTCGCAGTGCGGCACGATCATCTCGATGCGCCTCAACAACGAACGCGACCAGCATTTCGTGAAAGCGGCGATGCCCGAAGGCGCGCGCGGCTTCATCGATTCGATCCCGGCGCTGCGCAATCGCGAGTGCATCGTGTGCGGCGAGGGCGTGTCGATCCCGATCCGCGTCTATCTCGATACGCTGGAAGAGGAAAAGCGGCCCGCGTCGAGCGACCCGCTGTTTTCGAAGCTGTGGCGCGAAACCGGGGGCGAGGCCGAAATCCTGGAACGCGTGGTCAAGCGCTGGCGCAGCCAGGGGCGTTGATCGCCGCCGCCGGGTTCGTTAAGCCCGCGGTATGGCGTGTCGGTTGGTTCCTGGTGCCGCGGTCGCATTTCTGGCCATGGCGTTATCGTCGCCCGCATCTGCGGCCGATGCGCGGGGTATTCCTGACGCCGTGGCCGAAAAATACCAGCTGAGCGACCCTTGGTACGCCCAGTATTCGGAGGTGCGCGGCATCCCTGTCGTCGGGTCGGCGGCGGTCGATGACCGGACGCTGCGGCTGGCGCGGCGCACCGTGGCGCGCGTGCTGGCGACGGTGCCGCGCGATACCGTCCGGCGGTTGCGTCAGGCGAATTTCCACATTGCGATCATCGCCCGCGGCGAGATGATCAGCGCTGTTCCGGGCGCCCGCGATCGCTTGGGCTTCGACGCCGACAGTCGGTATTGGGGCGGCTTTGGCGCCACGCGGCACTGGCCGCTGTGCGTCGCGACCGAAGCCAATCTGGCCGACCGTGCCGGTGACGAGAATATTCTGGTGTACAGCCTCGCTACCTCGATCGCTGAGCTGGCGCTACGGCCCGGCAAGGACTCCTTCACGGCTGCGCTCGACAAGGCCTATGCCCATGCGGCAACAAATCGCCGGTGGGCGAACACCTATGCCGCGACCAGCACGACCAGCTATTGGGCCGAGGGCGTCCAATCCTATTTCGATGCCAACCGCGAGGGCGGCCGCGGCGGCGATGGCATCCACGGGCGCATCAACACCCGCCGCGAACTACGCGCTTATGATCCGCTTCTCTATCGCCTGATCGCCGACGAATTCGGCGCGGGGCGCTAGCCCTTCGGCGGTTCCCACAGTTCGATCGGATTGCCTTCGGGGTCGTGGACGCGGGCGAAGCGGCCGACGGCGGGGTCGTCCCATTCGGGCTTGGTGATAATCTCTTCGCCCGCGTCGCGAAACGGCACGAGCACCGCGTCGAGATCGTCGACGCGCAGGTTCAGCATATGCTGTTTGTCGGCGGCGAAATAGTCGGTGTCGCCCTTGAACGCGCTGAACACCAGCGGGCCGGCGGTGACGTTCCACACCCATTCGTTGATCGGTCCGGTGTCGTCGGCGCTGCAGCCGCCGCCGATCCCCAGCCGTTCCTTGTACCACGCGTTCAGTGCGTCGGGATCGCGCGCCCGGAAAAACAGCCCGCCGATGCCTTTGACATGTCCCATATCCGCCTCCTTGCTGTCCACAAGGAAGCTAGGCCGATTGGGTCAGCGTTTCCACTCCCCGCTGCCACGAAATTCTTCGCGGATCTGTCCCGACTGGTTGAGCCGGGGATCGGCGTAGGTCGGGGGTGCGGGGGTGGCGACCGGCGGCGGCGCGGTGGGTGCGGCGGGTGCCAGCGTTCCGGGCAGCGGGGCGGCGGCGACATCGGGTAGCGGTGCGGCGGGGCCGGCCAGCATCGGCGCCGGACCGGCACCGGGGGCGATGCCCTGACCCTTCAGGATCGCAAGCTGCTGCGCGAGCGGCAGATAGGGGCCGGGGACGGGTTCGCGGCCCGGATAGGGCGCGCGGAACGCGTCGGGCATGCCCCAACGGCCACGCCAGCGGTGAAAGATATGCGCGCCGACGATGTTGGTCATCACCAGGCTCTTGCCCCAGCGCGGCCAGATCGCCTGCGTGTGATAATGGGTGGCGAGGCCGACTTTCGGGAACACATACCCGCCGAGCGCCGCCGAGGCGATGCGGCTGGCGCGCAGCCAGTTGGGCTTGCTGGGCGTCCGCGCCATCGCGCCGTCGCAGCTGAAGGTGAACTGGCACACTCCGGCGCGCTGCGAGCCTTGGAAGACGACACCGCAGACGGTGTTGGGGAAGCTCGGGTGGCGGACGCGGTTGATCACCGTCTGGGCGACGCCGCGCATCCCGTCGTCGGTTTCCGATGCGGCCTCGTAATAGATGGCGGCGGTCAGGCAATAATGCGCGCGCTCGCGGTCGAGCGCGGTCAGCCCGCGAAAGACATAGGGTTTGGCGGGTGGCCCGGCAAAAGCTTCATCGCGCAGCAGCGCGGGATCGGTCGGCGGCAGCGCGGCGGCGTCACCATAGCCGATGCTGGCCGGATCGGGCAGCGTCGGGTCAATCTTGAGCGCCGCCTCATAATCCTCGGCATTCATGATCGCCCAGCGCGCGGGGTCATAGGCGCGGAAATCGAGCGGGACCGAGACGCTGTACGGCCCGAACACCGCGGGTGGGCGCAGCTGGCCGCTCGACAACAGGAAGGCGAGGCAGGCGACCGTCACGACCGCGATGATCGCCGCCCAGAAGCCGCGCCCCGGTCCCACCGGCTTTTCCGGCACCGGGTCGCGCCACGTCGAGCGGGCGGTCAAGGTCAGTTCGGGCTTCATGCGTGTTTCAAATTCCATCGGCGCGCCCCGCAATGATTCGCGCGGTGCGCCGCCGATCCGCCTTATACGCGCAAACGCCAACAAAATGTTGCAGCGCGTGCGGAATGTGCCGCAGCGGTACGGGAGGGGGTTTCAAGACGCGATCCGGATCGGTGCGCGGGCGGGGCGTTAGCGACCTGTTGACGCCAATTGGGTAAGGCCGCGGCATGACCGACGTCGGCATCCCATGCTATCGGCGCAGCGCCCGCACCGACTGGCGCATGTGGTTGCTGCTGGCGGTTGGATCGGTGTTTCTATGGGCGGGTTCGGTCGTCGACCCCGCCGACAATTGCAGCGAGGATGGCCGTGAGTGCGCGCCGTGGCTGGTGCCGCTGGCGCAGGGGTTCGGGGCGCTGATCGCGCTGGGTGCCGGGCTGAACATGCTTGCCAATCCGAACCGCGGCAGCCGCATCGACCCGGCAACGGGCGACCTGATCTGGTGGAAAGGCCGGATCGGCAGCAGTGGCGGCGACGAGGGGCGCATCCATCCGTCGCAGATCAGCCGATTGCGGATCGTGCGGCAGGAGGACAGCGATGATGCGGTGCATCTGTACGACCAGGCCGGCGAGCGGCTGTTCTGGTTCGACGAGGAGGTAATCCCGTGGCCCTATGACCGCTGGGCGGCGCGGCTGGCGGCACGGTGGCCGCACATCGTGGTCGAACAAGAGGGCTGACGCCCTCGATCGCGGTGCGAAGACTGCCGCGATGATCCGGCCCGGCACCCCAGGGCACCGGACCGGAGATCATTCAGGCCGACTGGAGGTTGACGGCCGAGGTCTTGCCGCGCTGGTCGGTTTCCAGTTCGTAAGAAACGCGCTGGTCCTTGTTCAGCGTCGACATGCCGGCGCGCTCGACGGCGGTGATGTGGACGAAGCTGTCGCCCGAGCCGTCTTCATTGGCGATGAAGCCATAGCCTTTGTCGGTGTTGAAGAATTTTACGGTGCCGATGGGCATGGGGTGTTTCCTTTCACGAAAACAGGGAATCAACCGGCAAAAGCACCGGAGGAGCTGGTAGCGCGTGAAGGGAAGTATCAGCCTGAGGCATCAAATTTCCGTCGCAGGCGACGTTAGCGCGATTACATCAACGGTATTTTGACGAAAAGTCAAGTTTTTACGCAAAACATGGGCTTTTTAACGGCAGTGCATCGCGCAATATGAGCGAACAATTTTTCCATGGGATATGTATTTCGGCAAGGGCGGTCTTCGCTGGTCGGCCCAAGGCGCGCACCTCCTTCGCGCCAGCCTGAAGTTGTACCGGTTGCTTCCAAAATCCTGCGCGCGCGTCATGAAGCGGTAGCGGCTCGCCGGATTTGGGCGCCGTAGTGCTGCGAAATTATTCGGCATCAATGTGGGGAGGGGCGCGGTATGAACGACGAACGCACGCTCGAGCGAAAATTCTGGCGTTTCTGGCTGGGCGGATTGCTGATCCTTGCCGTCATGGTCGTGATGAATAGCTGGTTCGTGAACGACGTGTCGCCGTGGGGAATCAGGGATCATCAGTCGGCTGGTAGCGCGGCGCGGGTCGATGCCATCCAGGCGGCATGGCAGGCGGCGGGGGTGATGGATCTCGCGCGCTGGGCGATCGCATTGGATCTGGTCTATATCGCGGTCTATTCGTTCGGCGCCTATTGCGGCGGGCGAATGTTCCGCGCGGCGGGCGCGCCGGTGCTGCGGCGGCTGGGCTGGATGATCATGGCGGCGGCGGTCGTCGTTTTCGTCGGCGATTATATCGAGACCATCTGCCAGTTCATCCAGGCGCTGCGCTTTGCCGGCGACGACCGGCTGGCAGAAATCTCCGCCGCAGCGCAGCCGATCAAGTCGACGGCGTTCCTGATCAGCCTGCTGGGCATATTGGTCGCGCTGTTCATCCGGCGGCGAGCGCGGCGTTCGGCATAGGCTGGATTCGCGACGCGCCTGTTTCCGCTTCTGTCATTCCCCCTTGCCGACTCACGCCGCCAGGCCTATATGCAGCGCACTTCTTGACATGGTTAGCCAGTTGGGACGTCGGGGCCGCGGGCCGCGGCGGCTGTACCCACATGCTTTCCGGTCATCCGAAACGGAAAGACAGACTTGGCCGACCTCGACGTCCTGAATGCGATCATTGCCCCCGAAGCCGAAGCGATGGGCCTCGCGCTCGTGCGCGTTGCCTTTTTCGGGGGTGAGAGCGATCCGACGTTGCAGGTGATGGCCGAACGCCCCGAGACGCGCCAGCTGACGATCGACGATTGCGCCGACCTGTCGCGCCGCATCTCGGACCGGCTCGACGCGCTGGAGGAAGCGGGCAAGGACCCGATCGAGCAGGCGTATCGGCTGGAAGTGTCGTCGCCGGGCATCGACCGGCCGCTGACCCGCCGCGCCGACTTTGCCGACTGGGCCGGGCATGAGGCGAAGGTGTCGCTCAAGGAAAAGCGCGACGGGCGCCAGCGCTTCAACGGCGAGCTGGTCGGCATCGACGGCGATACCGTCACGATTTTGGATAAAGAGGGGGTAGAGCACAAGCTGCCGTTCGATGCGATCGACACGGCGAAGCTGGTGCTCACCGACAAATTGATTGCCGCAACCGTCCCGCTTTCAGCTGAAGGCGCCGACGAACTGGAAGAAGAAGGACAGGACTGATGGCCACTGCCATTTCCGCCAACAAGGCCGAGCTGCTCGCGATTGCCAACAGCGTCGCCAGCGAGAAGATGATCGACAAGGGCATCGTCATCGAGGCGATCGAGGAAGCGATCCAGCGCGCCGCGCGCGCGCGTTACGGCGCCGAAAACGACATTCGTGCGAAACTCGATGCGCAGACCGGCGACCTGCGCCTGTGGCGCGTCGTCGAGGTCGTCGAGGCGGTCGAAGATTATTTCAAGCAGGTCGACCTCGCCGCCGCGCAGAAATTGCAGAAGGACGCCAAGATCGGCGACTTCATCGTCGACCCACTGCCCGCGGTCGACCTTGGCCGCATCGACGCGCAGTCGGCGAAGCAGGTGATTTTCCAGAAGGTCCGCGAAGCTGACCGCGCCCGCCAGTATGAAGAATTCAAGGATCGCGCCGGCGAGCTGATCACCGGGGTCGTGAAGTCGGTCGAATTCGGCCACATCGTCGTCAACCTCGGCCGCGCCGAAGGCGTGATCCGCCGCGACCAGCAGATCCCGCGCGAATTGATGCGCGTCGGCGACCGCGTCCGCGCGCTGATCCTGTCGGTGCGCAGCGAAATGCGCGGGCCGCAGATTTTCCTGTCGCGCGCGCACCCCGATTTCATGAAGAAGCTGTTCGCGCAGGAAGTCCCCGAAATTTACGACGGGATCATCGAGATCAAGGCCGCTGCCCGCGACCCGGGTTCGCGCGCGAAGATCGGCGTCATCAGCTATGACGGTTCGATCGACCCCGTCGGCGCCTGCGTCGGCATGAAGGGCAGCCGCGTTCAGGCGGTCGTGCAGGAAATGCAGGGCGAAAAGATCGACATCATCCCCTGGTCCGAAGACACGGCGACCTTCGTCGTCAACGCGCTGCAGCCCGCAACGGTCCAGCGCGTCGTCATCGACGAAGATGACAGCCGCATCGAAGTCGTCGTTCCCGACGACCAGCTGAGCCTGGCGATCGGTCGCCGCGGCCAGAATGTCCGCCTGGCGAGCCAGCTGACCGGCAGCCAGATCGACATCATGACCGAAGCCGACGCGAGCGAAAAGCGCCAGCGCGAATTCGTCGAGCGTTCGACGATGTTCCAGGAAGAGCTGGACGTCGACGAAACGCTGGCGCAGCTGCTGGTCGCCGAAGGGTTCAGCGAGCTGGAAGAAGTCGCTTACGTGGGCATCGACGAGCTGGCGAGCATCGAAGGGTTCGACGACGAACTGGCGCAGGAACTGCAGAGCCGTGCGCTCGAAGGGCTGGAACGCCGCGAGGAAGCATCGCGCGCCGAACGCCGCGCGCTGGGCGTCGAGGACGATCTGGCCGAGATTCCGCACCTGACCGAAGCGATGCTGGTCGTGCTGGGCAAGGCGGGGATCAAGACGCTCGACGATCTGGCCGACCTCGCCACCGACGAGCTGATCGCGAAGAAGCGCACCGACAACCGCCGCGGCCCGCCGCGCAGCGAGCGCGCCGAGGACAAGGGCGGCGTGCTGGGCGAATATGGCCTGTCGGAAGAGCAGGGCAACGAGATCATCATGGCGGCGCGTGCGCACTGGTTCGACGACGAACCGGCTGCAGAAGCGCCGCAAGCCGGGGAGGCCGCCGATGCGGACCCCGCGCAATGATCAGCTGACCGAAACCGACCGCGCAAAGGGGCGCGGTAGCCATGTGCCCGAGCGGCGCTGCGTCGTAACCGGCGAGGTTTCGTCGGCGGAGCAGCTCGTGCGCCTGGCGCTTGGCCCCGACGGCAGCATCGCGCCCGATGTCCATGGCAAGGCGCCGGGGCGCGGCGCGTGGATCGGCGTCGACCGGGCGACGCTGGAGGCCGCACAGGCGAAGGGCAAGCTGAAAGGCGGGCTGGCGCGCGCGCTGCGCGACGGCAATTTCACCATCCCCGACGATCTGGGGGCGCGGATCGAGGCGCAGCTTCAGCGCGCGACGCTCGACCGGCTCGGGCTGGAATCGCGCGCGGGTACCTTGCTCAGCGGCAATGAAAAGATCGAGACCGCGGCGCGCAAGGGGCAGGTCCGTCTGCTCCTCCACGCCAGCGACGCGGGCGAGGATGGGCGCAAGAAATTGGCGCAGGCGTGGCGCGTCGGCGAGGATGCCGAAGGTTCGGGGCGCGAAGGCCTTGTCTTGCCGGTGGACCGCGGCACCCTATCTATGGCATTGGGGCGCGAGAATGCGGTGCATCTGGCGCTAACCGACGCCCGCGCCGCGGACCGGGTGCTGGCGCATTTGAGCCGCTGGCAGTTTTTCACCGGATGGAGTAGGGACGCGGCCAACCGCGATTCCGACCCGCATGTCGCGCCAGTTTCTGGCGAGCAAAAAATCGGGACGGCGCCGACAGGCTCCGCCGCTTCGGACGCGTTTTGAAGGAATGATGAGTTTCGATGAGTGACGAACAGGACAAACCGACGCTGACCCGCAAGCCGCTGGGGCTGAAGCGGACCGTCGAGGCGGGGCAGGTACAGCAGCAATTCAGCCACGGTCGCCGCAACACGGTGGTGGTCGAGGTGAAGCGCCGCCGCGTGCTCGGTCGTCCCGGCGAGGCCGCGCCCGAGCCGGTGGTCGAAGAGGTCGCGGCCGCCCCGGCGCCCGCGCCGACCCCGGCGCCTGCCCCGGCACCGAAGCCCGCCGCGCCGCGCGCGAGCGAGAATGACAGCCTGATGTCGCGCCAGGAGCGCCAGGCGCAATTGCTGCGCGAGGCCGAAGAAGCGCGCATGTCGTCGCTGGAGGAAAATCGCCGCCGCGAAGAGGCCGCGCGGGCCCGCGCCGCGGAGGAAGAGAAGCAGCGCGCCGAGCGGGCGGCCGCCAAGGCGGCCGAACCCGCGCCGACGCCCGCCGCCGAGCCGGTTGTCGAAGCCCCCGCGGCCGAGGCACCGCAGGCCGAAGCCGCCGCGCCGCGCGCCGCGACCAGCGCCGCCCCGGCCCCGCGCCGCTTTACCCCGGTCGAGGCGCCGAAGCGCCCCGAACCCAAGCGCCCCGAGCCCAAGGCCAACCGCGGCGCCGACACGCGCCGCCAGTCGGGCAAGCTGACCGTCACGCGCGCGCTCAACGAAGATGAAGGCGCGCGTGCGCGCAGCCTGGCGGCGTTGAAGCGCGCCCGCGAAAAGGAAAAGCGTTCGCACACCGCATCGTCGGGTCCGCGCGAGAAGCAGGTCCGCGAAGTCACCGTGCCCGAAAGCATCACGGTCACCGAACTGGCGAACCGCATGGCCGAAAAGACCAACGACCTGATCAAGGCGCTGTTCAAGATGGGCGTTCCGTCGGCGAGCGGCGACCTGATCGATCAGGACACCGCCGAATTGCTGGTGGTCGAATTCGGGCATCAGATCATTCGCGTCAGCGAAGGCGATATCGACATCCGGCATGACGAAGATGTCGACGATGCCGAACATCTGAAACCGCGCGCCCCGGTGGTGACGATCATGGGCCATGTCGATCACGGCAAGACCAGCCTGCTCGACGCGCTGCGCGGTGCGAATGTGCAGGCGGGCGAGGCCGGCGGCATCACCCAGCACATCGGCGCCTATCAGGTGAAGACCCCCGACGGGTCGCTGGTAACCTTCCTCGACACCCCGGGCCACGAAGCCTTTACCGAAATGCGCCAGCGCGGGGCGAACGTCACCGACATCGTCATCCTGGTGGTCGCCGCCGACGACGGTTTGAAGCCGCAGTCGATCGAGGCGATCAGCCATGCCAAGGCGGCGGGCGTGCCGATCATCGTCGCGATCAACAAGGTCGACAAGGAAGGCGCCAATCCGCAGCGCGTCCGCGAACGCCTGCTCGAACATGAGCTGGTGGTCGAGGAAATGGGCGGCGACGTCCAGAATGTCGAAGTGTCGGCGCTGAAGAAGACCGGACTCGACAAGCTGCTCGACGCGATCGCGTTGCAGGCCGAGATCATGGAGCTGAAAGCCAACCCCGACCGCGCCGCCGAAGGCACGGTGGTCGAGGCGAAGCTGGACAAGGGCCGCGGCCCGGTGGCGACCATCCTGGTCCGTCGTGGCACCTTGAAGGTCGGCGACATCTTTGTCTGCGGCGCCGAAAGCGGCCGCGTCCGCGCGCTGATCGACGATCAGGGCAAGCAGATCAAGCTGGCGACCCCGTCGATGCCGGTCGAAGTGCTGGGTCTGGGCGGCGTGCCGATGGCGGGCGATACGCTGACCGTCGTCGAGAATGAAGCGCGCGCCCGCGAAGTCGCGGCCTATCGCCAGGAACAGGCAACGCGCAAGCGCACCGTGCAGGCGCCGGTCAGCCTGGAGGGCATGTTCGAGGCGCTGGCCGACAAGACCAACGTCATCCAATACCCCGTCATCATCAAGGGCGATGTGCAGGGTTCGGTCGAAGCGATCGTCAACGCGCTCAACCGCCTGTCGACCGACGAGATCCGCGTCCGCGTGCTCCAGTCGGGTGCCGGCGCGATCACCGAGAGCGATGTGACGCTGGCGGCGGCGACCAAGGCGCCGATCATCGGGTTCAACGTCCGTCCGAACGCCAAGGCGCGCGACATCGCGAAGCGCGAAAATGTGCGCTTCATGTACCATGACGTGATCTATCACCTGACCGACGAAATCCGCAAGGAAATGGCGGGCGAGCTGGGTCCGGAACGGATCGAGACCGTCGTCGGCCGCGCCGAGGTCAAGGATGTGTTCCCGGCCGGCAAGCGCGACAAGGCGGCGGGTCTGCTGGTGCTGGAAGGCGTCATCCGCAAGGGGCTGCACGCGCGGCTTACCCGCGACGACGTCATCGTGTCGGCGACCACCATCGCGTCGCTGCGCCGTTTCAAGGACGACGTCGCCGAAGTGCGCGCGGGCCTCGAATGCGGTGTCGTGCTGTCGGACACCAACGACATCAAGGCGGGCGACAATCTGGAAGTCTTCGAAGTCGAAATGCGCGACCGGACGCTGTAACGGGCGTCCGCCGCGCGCGGATCAGGAGGCGCAGCTATGCCGCGTTACGTCGCCCTGTTCGGCAGCATCAATGTCGGGGGCAACCGGCTGACGATGGCCGATCTGCGTGCGGCGTTCGAGGCCGAGGGGTTTTCGGACGTCGAGACGGTGGTGGCGAGCGGCAATGTCATCTTTTCCCATCCCGCGCGGCCGACGCGCGGGCTGGAGGAAAAGCTGACGCTGATGGTCGCCGACCGGTTCGACATGCAATGCGCGGCGCTGGTGCGCAGCCGCGACGAGCTGGCCGCGGCGATCGCCGACAATCCGTTCGCGGGAACCAATGAGGATCGTTTCGTCCACACGATGTTCCTGGACGGGCAGCCGACCCCGGCGCAGTTCGCCGCGCTGGCCGCCGACAAGTGGATCCGCCCGAACGAACGGATCGCGCCGGGCGACCGGGCGCTGTATATCGATTATGGCGATGGTGCCGGCGACAGCAAATTGACCGCGCGGATGATCGAACGGCGGCTGGAGCATAAGGGCACCGCGCGCAACATGCGGTCGATCGCGCGGATCGTCGCGAAACTGGACGAATTGGAGAAGGGTGCGGCATGAAGGCGGCAGAAACCAAGGGGCCATCGGTTCGCGTGCTGCGCGTCGGCGAGCAGGTGCGCCATATCCTGTCCGAAATCATCGCGCGCGGCGATGTCCATGACGATGTGCTGGCGCGCCAGCCGGTGAGCATCACCGAAGTGCGCATGTCGCCCGACCTGCGCCACGCGACGGTGTTCGTCAAATCCTTGCTCGGCAAGGACGAGGAAGCGGTGCTGAAAGCGCTGCGCACCAACACCGCCTGGCTGCAAAAGAGCGTCGCCGAACGGATGGCGATGAAATATGCCGCAAAGCTGAAATTCCTGGCCGACGAAAGTTTCGACGAGGCGAGCCACATCGAAAAATTGCTGCGCGATCCGAAGGTCGCGCGCGACCTGGGGGGCGATCGGGCGGGCGACGAGGGCGAATAGCGCCGCGCATATCGCGTGATGAGATAACCATATAGGTTATTCACTTGACATTGTCACGCTGATATGGCACAAGTGTCACATCATGAAGAATTGCGAGTCGGGCCGGTGGCCTTCCGTTTGGCGGGAGGCTGTTCCGGCCCGACTGGCGTTTGGGAAAGGATGATCGATGGCGCAGATCGGCAAGGCGGCGACCCGCGATGCGCGCAGCGCGCGGCCGGGGGCGGCGCAGATGACGCAGTTTCTGGAAGCGCTGGCGGAGTCGTCGAACGTCGCGGCGTCGGCGCGCGCCGCAGGGGTAACGAGCAATGCAATGTACCGCGAGCGGCGCCGCAATGAAGCGTTTGCGGCGCGCTGGCACGAGGCGCTGTGCGAAGGGTTCGCGCGGCTGGAGGCCGAATTGCTGTCGGAAGCGCTGGTCGCACCGAGCGGCAATGTGAAGGAGGCGACGCTGAAATCGCGGGCGCAGAAATATCGGCTGGGGCTGGCCTTGCTGGCGGCGCACAGGGCGGCGGTGCGCGGGGCGAAATTGCCGGGTGGCGGCGCGCCGATGCGCGGGAGCGCGAAGGACCGGCTGCGCGCCAAGCTGGATGACATCCGCGCTAACGCCGCCGCCGAGCGCGGCGAACCGGGCGACGGTTTTTGAAGTGCCTGACCGACGTTCGCGACCTGCCGGACAAGGATTATGACGCCTGGTTCAAGCGGCTTCGCGATGACCGATATGAAAAGCTGCTGACCGACTGGTCGTGGTGGCGGCGCGCGGACCAGCAACCTCCTGCGGGCGAATGGCATGTGTGGATGCTGCTGGCCGGGCGCGGGTTCGGCAAGACGCGGACCGGCGCTGAATGGGTGCGCGCCTTTGCCGAAGCGACGCCGGGGGCGCGGATCGCGCTGGTCGCGGCGTCGCTGCACGAAGCGCGGCAGGTGATGGTCGAGGGGGAGAGCGGCTTGCTGGCGATCGCGCCCGACGCGCGGCGGCCCGATTATGAAAGCAGCCTGCGGCGGCTGACCTGGCCCAATGGCGCGGTCGCGACGCTTTATTCGGCGGCCGAGCCCGACAGTCTGCGCGGGCCGGAACATGAAGCGGCATGGTGCGATGAGATCGCCAAATGGCCGCAGGGCGAGGCGGCGTGGGACAATCTGATGCTGACGATGCGGATCGGCGCGCGGCCGCGGGTGGTCGCGACGACGACCCCGCGCGGGGTGCCGCTGGTGCGGCGGCTGATCAAGGAAAAGGGCGTCGCGGTAACGCGCGGGACGACGGCGAGCAACCGGCTGAACCTGTCGCCGCGCTGGATCGCGACGATGGGGGCGATTTACGGTGGGACGCGGCTGGGGCGGCAGGAACTGGACGGCGAATTGCTGGAGGATGTCGAAGGGGCGCTGTGGACTCGGGATTTGGTCGAGCGGTGCCGCGTCGATGCGGACGCGGTGGATAAGCCGGTGCGGGTGGTGATCGGGGTCGATCCACCGGCGTCGGCCAAAGGCGATGCTTGCGGGATTGTGGTGGCGGCGCTGCTGCGCGACGGCAAGCTGGCGGTGGTCGAGGATGCGAGCGTGGCGCGCCCGCCGCCGGGCGTGTGGGCGCAGGCGGTGGCCGCCGCGGCAGCGCGCTGGGGCGCCGAGCGGGTGGTGGCCGAGAGCAATATGGGCGGCGACATGGTCGCGGCGACGCTGGCGCAGGCCGACACGCGCCTGCCCGTGCGCGCGGTCCACGCTAGCGTCGGCAAGGCGCGGCGCGCGGAGCCGGTGGCGGTGGCCTATGAGCGCGGCGAAGTGGTGCATGCGGGGGCGTTTGCGGAGCTGGAGGACCAGCTGTGCGGGCTCCAGATCGGTGGCGGCTATGCGGGGCCGGGGCGCTCGCCGGACCGGGCGGATGCGTGTGTTTGGGCGCTGGCGGAATTGTTGGAGGGGGTGCGGATGGGGAAGGTTGTGGGGGTTCGGCGGGTTTGATTGACTCCGAGAACAAAAGAAATACAAATGTCTGATGTTAAGCGTCCAGCAATCCTTGTTGACTTAAATGGCAACAATCTTAGAATTGGTGCGGTCGGGCGCGTTATACAGACTCGATCCCGGCTTGGGTCCAAGAGAGATGGAGGTAAGGCGGATTTTCCTTCTGCCTCGTGCTCGCGACTGGATGGCCAAAGAGCTTTTGGAGGCTGGATCGAGTTGGAATATCGAAGAGGATCCCGTCCAGCAACTTGACGCGCTGGTCTATGAGTTTTGTGTCGGCGAGCCACTGGCGATAGAACAGCGCTTTAAGGCGCTGCGCCCCGTCGGGAATGGCGTCTGGGAACTCAAAACGGCAGATTTGCGCTTGTTTGGATGGTTTGTGCAAAAGGACTGCTTCATTATCTGTGATTGTGACACCACATCGCGAGTAAAGCAGTTTCACCTGTATTCCGGTTACCGCGATCAGGCGGTGAGATTTAGAGAGAGGCTCGATCTGGACGAGCCGAAATTTGTTTCTGGAGATGATCCTGATGACGTCGTTTCAGATTGCTATCAGCCCTAGCAAGCGGGCAGCTGGGCGCTTTATTTCGAAGGTTCGGCGAGCATTGCAGCGGGCGTTGGTCGAAGAGCAGGCGATTTCCGGCATCAATCAGTCGGCGGTTGCCGAAGCGATCGGCGTTCATCGATCGGTCGTCAGCCGCGAGTTGAATGGCCGACAGGATATAACTCTGGGTCGGATTGCCGAACTGGCATGGGCGATGGGGCGTGAAATCGACTTCCAACTTGTGAAACCTGAGCAGGAAACGGGGGCAAACGCACCGCTTGTGAAACCGGGAGCTCTTTCGACACGACGCGATACTTGTGTCGTGCCGCCCTCCATCCAAACGCGAACGGCCGAGTCCGCCATGGCCATCGCATGATTATCAGTCCCAAATTGCCGACCGGACATGTGGTTTTTTGTGACGATATTCGTGAAGAGATCGGTGGGAAACTGACCTATGTTGGTGTTTATAAGAACTCCCTACTTATCTCCGCTGTAGCCCCGGTAACTCTTCCGCAGCTGTGCGCGGCCATCAGCTTGCGTATCGGTCCTTCAGAAAAGCCGCTTACGGTCACTGTCCGCGTATTGCGATCAGACAGCGAAGAACCATTATGTGAGGTGAAGGCGGAGCTCGAACAACTCATAGCACCTTCCCAGAAATCGCCATTTAGTGACGATAATACGGTTCCATTTTTTGAGCTGTTTTTTCCAGTCAGAATGCCGAGCGTCGTGATAAAGCAAGATTGCGCGATCAAGGTGCGCGCGTATATTGGAGATGACGAAATAAGGCTTGGCGCCATTTTGGTGAGTTTTGCGGAGTTGACGAACGAGCAAGCTTCAAGTCCGGCCATCTGAATCTGACTCCCTAACAAAAAATGTCTCCGGCCAGCATTTGCTGGCCGTTTTCTTTTGGAGAAACATCATGAACTGGTTTGGCCGGAAGGCTGCGCAGGGGGCTGCGCGGCCTGCTTTGTCGCGGGTGTATGGGGCTTATGGAGTGATGGGCGCGGCGCCCGCGCCCTTGTCGTTCGAGGCGCAGGTGCGCGAGGGTTATTTGTCCAATGCGATCGTGCAGCGGGCGGTGCGGCTGGTGGCTGAGGCTGCCGGAAGCGCGCCGATCGTTGCGAGCGATCCGGCGCTGGGGGCGCTGGTGGCGGCGACGTCGGGCGGGCAGGGGCTGGTCGAGACGCTGGCGGCGCAGCTGCTGCTGCACGGCAATGGCTATGTGCAGATCTTGGCCGATGGCGCGGGCGCGCCTGCCGAGCTGTTTGCGCTGCGGCCCGAGCGGGTGACGGTCGAGGCCGACGCGCGCGGGTGGCCGGTCGCCTATCGCTACAAGGCGGGTGGGTCGGCGGTGGTGCTGCCCGCCGAGGATGGCGCGGGGCGGACGGCGGTGGTGCATGTGAAGGCGCTGCATCCGCTGGACGATCATTATGGCGCGGGGTGCCTGGGCGCTGCGGCGGGCGCGATCGCGGCGCATAATGCGGCGGCGAAGTGGAATGCGGCGCTGCTCGAGAATGCGGCGCGGCCTTCGGGGGCGCTGGTGCATGATCCGGGCGACAAGGGGATGCCTTTGTCGGCGGATCAGGTCGAGCGGCTGCGCGAGGAGCTGAGCGAGAGTTTTTCGGGGCATGCGAACGCGGGGCGGCCGTTGCTGCTGGAGGGTGGCCTCAAGTGGCAGGCGCTGTCGCTGTCGCCCGCCGAGATGGATTTCCTGGCGCTGAAGGAATCGAGCGCGCGCGAAATTGCGATGGCGTTCGGGGTGCCGCCGATGCTGCTCGGGCTGCCGGGGGACGCGACCTATGCCAATTATCGCGAGGCGAACCGGGCACTGTGGCGGCTGACGGTGTTGCCGCTCTGCGCGAAGATTATGGGAGCGGTGGCGCAGGGGCTGCGCGGGTGGTTCGACGGGGCGGAGTTGCGGGTCGACCTGGATCAGGTGCCGGCGCTGGCGGAGGACCGGATGGCGTTGTGGCACGAGGTGTCGGCGGCGGACTGGCTGAGCGCGGACGAGAAGAAGGCGTTGTTGGGGGTGGATTGAATAATATTCGCGCAGAGGGCGCAGAGAACGCAGAGATTGCGGCACTTTGCCGTGATGCTTCTCGATGAGTGACAGCTGAATAAGACTGGGCGGCTTTGCCGCCCTTCTTTCATTTCTCTGCGTGCTCTGCGCCCTCTGCGCGAATTTTTCCAACGCTACGGAGATCATGACATGGACGAGGAAGAAGCGCTGGCGCGGTTGATCGCGCTGGCGGGGACGAGTGCGCCCGATGCGGCCTTGCTGCGCGCGGTGGTCGAGGAGGCGAGCGAGCTGGGGGCGCGGCGGGCGCTGGCGCGGCTGGGGCTGGCCGATGCGGCGGCGCGCGACGACATGGCGGATTTGCGCCAGCTGCTGGGCGCGTGGCGCGATGCCAAGACGAGCGCGTGGAAGGCGGCGGTCGACTGGGCGGTGCGCGCGATGCTGGCGTTGCTGGTCGTGGGGCTGGCGGTGAAGCTGGGGCTGCCGGGGCTGTTGCGGTGAGGGTGCACGCGGTGCTGGATAGAGGTTCACACGGAGACGCGGAGGCGCGGAGGGAAGAAAGAGATTCGCGCAGAGGCGCAGAGAACGCAGAGGCGTTGGCGTGGAAATCGGCGGCGCAATCCGGTGTACACGTTGGGGAAATGAGGGCGGCTTTGCCGCCTTTTTCTTGCTCTCCGTCCTCTGCGTCTTGGCGCGAACAATCCGTCGTCCGCTTTGCTGGCTATGCCGCGGTGTTCGATCGGGTCGATCGTGGGGGCGATGTCGTGCGGGCGGGGGCGTTTGCGGCGAGTTTGCGGGAGCGACCGGCGGTGCCGCTGCTTTGGCAGCATCGGCCGGGGGCAGTGATCGGGACGATCGAGCGATTGGCGGAGGATGCGCGCGGGCTCCGGGTGGTGGCGCGGATCACGCATCCGACGGCGGCCGGGCTGGTCGCGCGCGGGGCGCTGACGGGGTTGAGCTTTGGCTATCGGGTGACGGCGGCGCGGGGCGCGCGCCCGCGCGAGTTGCTGGGGCTCGAGCTGGCCGAGGTGAGTTTGGTGGCGGTGCCGATGCAGCCGCTGGCGCGGGTGATTGGGGTGGAGGGCGGATCGGTCCTCCCTGCGCCGAAGGCGTGGGGAGGTGGCAGCGGCGCAAGCCGCTGACGGAGGGGCGATAACGCGTGGTCGCGGCCCCTCCACCATCCCCGCTTTCGCGGGGACGGTCCCCCTCCCCATGGCTTCGCCACAGGGAGGATTTTCTTGGAAGGAGTGACGGGTATGGACGTGGAAATGGAAGTGAAGGCGGATGCGTTGGACGGGGCGTTCGATGCGGTGCTGGCGGTGGAAGCCGTTGATGATCTGAAGGCGTCGGTCGCGGCGTTGAAGGCACAAGTTGACGCGCAGGCGGTCGTGGCAGCGCGGTTGCCGCTCGACGGGGCGAAGGCGGCCGATCCGGCGCGAGATGCCTTTGTCGAGCGCTATTTGCGGCGCGGGATCGATGTGGGCGTCGAGATGAAGAGCCTGTCGGGGGCGACGGGCGGCGAGGGCGGCTTTGCGGTGCCGCGCGAGATCGACGGCAGCATTGCCGAGACGCTGAAATCGCTGTCGCCGATCCGCGGCATCGCGACGGTCGTGCAGACGGGGACGAGCGGGTATCGCAAGCTGGTCGCGACGGGAGCGATGGGCGCGGGATGGGTCGGCGAGACGGCGGCGCGGCCCGAAACCGCGACGCGCGCCTTTGCCGAAATCGCGCCGCCGTCGGGCGAACTCTACGCCAATCCGGCGGCGAGCCAGGCGATGCTGGACGATGCGATGTTCAACGTCGAGGACTGGTTGGCCGACCAGCTGGGGCGCGAATTTGCGGTCGCCGAGGGCAGCGCGTTCGTGACCGGCAATGGGACGAACCGGCCCAAGGGGTTCCTGACCTATGCGACCACGAACGAAGTCGACAGCGTACGCGCGTTCGGGACATTGCAGCATCTGGCGACGGGGACGGCGGGCGCGTTTCCGGCGGCGAACCCGCAGGACAAGTTGGTCGAGCTGGTGCATGCGTTGAAGGCGCCGTACCGGCAGGGCGCGTGCTGGGTGATGAATTCGGACACGCTGGCGCGCATCCGCAAGTTCAAGACGACCGATGGCGCGTTCATCTGGCAGCCGGGGCTGGTCGAAGGGCAGGCGGCGACGTTGCTCGGCTATCCGGTGGTCGAGGCCGAGGACATGCCCGATGTGGCGGCGAACAGCCTGTCGATCGCGTTCGGCAATTTCCGCGCCGGTTACCTGATCGCCGACCGCGGCGAGACGCGCATCCTGCGCGATCCGTTCAGCAACAAGCCCTTTGTGCATTTCTATGCAACCAAAAGGGTCGGCGGTGCGATCATCGATTCGCAGGCCATCAAGCTGATGAAATTCGCCGCCAGCTGATCCGACGCTGGCGCGATGGGCGCCCGGTCCATGCTCCCTACCCCCTTTCGGGGCGGACCGGGCGCTGACTTTTCTTGATGGAGACATGGCGATGACGATGAGCCTGGTGCCGGGGGTGTCCCCGGTGAGCCTGACCGAGGCGCGCGGCTGGCTACGGCTGGGCGGTGCGAGCGACGATGCGGTGGTCGAGCCGCTGCTGCGTGCGGCGACGGGGATTTGCGAAGCCTTTGTCGGCCAGTGGCTGGTGCAGCGATCGGGCAGCGAGCTGGGGCCGGTGGTACAGGGCGCGGCGCGGCTGAGCGTGCGGCCGGTGGTCGCGGTCGACGAAGTACGGATGGTGGCGGCGGACGACAGCGAGACGGTGCTGGCAGTCGGCGATTATCGGCTGTCGCTGGCGGCGGATGGCGCGGGGCGGCTGATGATCGCGCCGCAGCATGGCGCGGCGCGGGTGCGCGTGACCTATCGCGCCGGGATGGCGGAGGTGGGGGCGGAGGTGCCCGAGGCGATCCGCCACGGCATCGTGCGGATGACGCAGCATCTGTACGAGGCGCGCGACGCGAAGGAGGTACCGCCGCCGCCCGCGGCGATCGCAGCGCTGTGGCAGCCGTGGCGAGCGCTGCGTCTGGGCAGCCGGCGATGAGCGGCGCCGAGCAGGCGGTGCGCGCGAAGGCGCTGGCGCTGCTGGCGGATGATGCCGAGCTGGCGGGGCTGGTGCATGGGGTTTTTGACGGCACGCCGGTGCGGGTAAACGCGCCCTATGTGTCCGTTGCCGGTACCGAGGGGGTCGATTGGGGGACCAAGGACCGGGCGGGACGCGAGGTGCGGTTGACGCTGGCGCTGGTCGGGGTCGGTGGCGCGGTTGACGATGTGGCCGCGGGACGGATCGAGGCAGTGGTGGCGGGGCTGCGCGGAGCGGCCGATGGCTGGTCGGTGGTCAGCGCGCGGGTGGTGCGGACGCGGTTTGCGTTCGTGCGTGACGGCGGGTGGCTGCACGAGCTGGTCGTGCGGTGCCGGTGTTTGGTGGGGTAAGCGGCGTTCTTGTCAGAGGGGCAATTGTCTAGGTGCGACCGGTTGCGGACGTACGTCATTTCCTCTCTCCCCTTGTGGGAGAGATACGAAGGCTTGGCAGCTTTGCTGCCTAGCCGCAGTTGAGAGGGGGTTTGCGCGTGCTGGCGTCCACTCCCCTCTCCAAGCTTCGCTAGCTCCTGACGGAGCAAGCTGCGCTATCCTCTCCCACAAGGGGAGAGGAGTTTGGGTCCGCTTCCCACCCCAAAGCCGACTTACGTCGGTGTTTGCGCTCCAGCGCGCGATCACTCGCCCGGCATCGTGTTGTTGGATTTATAGTCCTTGAACTTGTCGGTGAAGTTCGCGTGGTAATCCTCGATCTGCATATCGGCGTCTTCGGTCGCGACGGCGAGTGAATCGCCGCCCGAGCGGCCGAGCGCGATCACCGCCTTGCGGAACGCGTCGCGTTCGGTGCTGCAATTGGCCTTCAGCGCCATTTCATATTCGACTTCTTCGACCTTGGCCTCGAGCGCCTTTTTCATGTCGTCGCGCAGGCATTTGGTGAAGGCGGCGCGCGTCGTGTCGACCGCGGGCGACTGGATCATGGCGGCAAAAATCAATGACGTAATCAGCATCCTGCGACTCCCCGTTCCGCATGTTTTTCTGATGAGGAGATTAGACGATGGCAATTGAAAATGGGAGCGCTTTTCTGCTGAAGGTCGGTGATGGCGCCGCGCCGCCGACTTATGCGACGGTCGCGGGACTGCGCACGACCCAATTGTCGGTGAACGGCGAGGCGGTGAACGTCACGACCAAGGATTCTGGCGGCTGGCGCAGCCTGCTGTCGGGTGCCGGGGTGCGGTCGGCTTCGGTGAGCGCGGCGGGGATCTTTACCGGGTCGGCGGCGGAAGCGCGGGTGCGCGGCCATGCGCTGGCGGGGACGATCGACGATTATGAGCTGAGTTTCGAAAGTGGCGAGCGGCTGCGCGGGCGGTTCCTGGTGACGCGGCTGGACTATGCCGGCGATTACAACGGCGAGCGCAATTACACGCTGAACCTGGAATCGAGCGGCGCGGTGGTGAGCCTGTGAGTGCGGCGGCGAATGTCCTGCGCGGCGAAGCGGAGCTGCTGGTCGGCGAGCGGGCCTATGTGCTGCGCCCGAGTTTTGCGGCGCTGGTCGCGGCGGAGGACGAGTTGGGGCCGCTGTTCGCGCTGGTCGAACGGGCGGCGGACGGGCGGCTGGGGCTGGGTGAGCTGGCGTCGTTGTTCTGGCATTGCGTGCGCGACCGGCCCGAGGGGCTGACGCGCGAGGCGGTCGGCGAGGCGGTCGTGACGCAGGGGCTGGCGGCGGTGACCCCGGCGCTGCGCGTGCTGCTGGCGCAGATTTTGGCAGGGCGGTGAGCGAACGGGAGAATCCTCCCTGTGGCGAAGCCATGGGGAGGGGGACCGTCGCCATAGGCGATGGTGGAGGGGCAGCGACGTTGCGCCATAGCCCCTCCGTCAGCGCTTCGCGCTGCCACCTCCCCATCGCTGCGCGACAGGGAGGATCGATATGACGCAAACGCGCATGGGTGACGCTGCTGTTACCTTGATGGGCGTCATGGCGCGGGTCGCGGGGTGGTCGCCCGACATTTTCTGGAATGCGACGCCCGCCGATGTGCGGGCGGTGCTGGCGGGGTGGGTCGAGGCGGGCGGCGATGCCGGTTTCGACGGCGCGGCGCTGGCGGCACTGATGGAGCAATTTCCCGATGGACGAGATTGACGAGATGGTGGTGGCGGTGCGCGCCGACACCGGGGCGTTCCGGCGCGACATTGCGGCGCTGCGCGCCGAGCTGGGCGGCGAACTGGTCGGTGAGGCCGAGCGCGCCGGGCGCGCGATCGACCGGGCGCTGAGCCGCGCGATCGTGAACGGCAAGCTGGGGTTCGAGGATTTGAAGCGGCTGGCGCTGTCGGTGATGGCCGACATCGCGCGCGCGGCGCTGACGAACGGCATTGGCGCGGCGACCGGCGGCCAGGGCGTTGGCGGCGGGTTGCTGTCGCTGGGGCAGAGCCTGCTGCTCGGGCTGTTCGGGGCGCCGGGGCGGGCGACCGGCGGCCCGGTGAGCGCGGGGCGCGCGTACCGGGTGGGCGAGCGCGGGCCCGAGCTGTTCGTGCCGACCGCGAGCGGGCGGGTCGAGGCGGCGGGCGGCGCAGCGCGCAATATCGCGATCACGGTGAATGTGCGGGGTGAGGTCGGGGGCGAGCCGCAGCGGCTGGCGCAGACCGGGCGGCAGCTGGCGCGCGCGGTGCGGCGGGCGGTGGCGATGGGTGAGGATTAGGGGGTTCAACCGGATGGGGTTGATCATCGCCGTAGCCCTGAGCCTGTCGAAGGGCGCTTAGCCGAATAGCGCCCTTCGACAGGCTCAGGGCTACGGTCAATTTCAACGGAAAGGCTCTGACATGGGCTGGGCATTGGTGGCGGCGGGCGAGCCGCATCATCGCAAGGGGTGGGTCAAGCGGTTCGATCCGCGGTATTGGACGGTCGATTTTGCGCGGCCGATGATGGCGAGCGTGACCAATCCGGCGGCGCGGGCGCTGCGCGTCGAGGCGGTGTTTTACCGCAAGCAGGATCTGGCGGGGCTGATCTGGGAGAGCGCGGATCGCTGGGATCACCCTCTGCTTGCCTATGAGACGAAGCGCGACTTTCGGCGCACGCAGCTCAAGTTCCGGTGGCGATCGGGCGGGGTCAAGCCGCTCGATGCGCTGCACGGGCCGACGCTGACGATCGAGGGGCGTGATGCGGCGGGGAGCCCGCGTGCCTGGTATGTGCGCCTGTGGAATTATGCGGTCGGCAGCGGCGAGGATGCGGTCGTCACGCTGGATTTCGATGCGCTGGACGGCGGGTTCCTGCTGCCCGGCGAGGCCGATCCGGTGTGGGCGGGCGACGTCGACCGGATGTTCATCTCGCTGGTGCCGCCGACTTACGACGGCGGCGAGGGTGCGCTGACGGCGCCGGTCGAGGGCTGGGCCGAGATGACCGACATTATCTGTTCCGGGTCGGGATCGGTGCTCGCGATCGGCGATGCGGTGCTGCCCGAAACGGCGCTCGGCATGACCAACGGCTATGACGATTGTTATCATCTGACCCCGGCGCGGGTGGTGCGGCAGATCGTGCAACTGGGCTATCGCGGCGACGTCGTCCATTATGTCGGGATGAGCCATTATATGCGGCTTGAGGCGCTGGGCGGCGGCTTTTACATCAGCCTGGCGGGCGGGGTGCTCAACCGGCCGACGAGCGAGTGGCACCGCGCGCTGGCGGCGGCGTGCGCCGCCGTCGGACTGGGGCTGATCTGGTCGCTGTCCTATGAAGTGTTCGACGCCTATTGCTGGAACGACTGGAAGCAGCGCGGGGCCGACGGCGCGCCCGCGCTGACCGGCTGGGTGCCACCATCGACCTTGTTGTCGCCCGCCAATGCGGCGGCGATGGGATATTTGCAGCTGGTCGCGCGCGCGTTCGTCGCGATCGGGCGCGACGCGGGGCTGGCGCCGAAATTTCAGGTTGGCGAGCCATGGTGGTGGGTCAACCCGGGCGGCAAGCTGTGCGGTTATGATGGCGCGACGAATGCGGCGCTGGGCGGGGCGAGCGTGGCGATTGCCGATGTGCGCGGAGCGCTCGATGCGGCGCAGCGCGCGATGCTCGATGCCTTGGGGGCACTGCTCGCGACCTCGACCGCAGCGCTGGTCGCGGCGGCGCGGCATGAAGCAGGGGCGGCGGGGCTGGAATCGCTGCTGCTGGTGTTCCTGCCGACGGTGCTCGATCCGGCGGCGCCCGAATTGCGGCGGGCGAATGTGCCGCTGGGATGGGCCCGGCCCGCCTTCGATGTCTTGCAACTGGAAGATTATGACTGGGTGACCGCGGAGCGCGGCGCCGAGACAGTGCCGGCACGCGCGGCGATGGTGCAGCGGCTCGGCTATCCGGTTCACGAACAACATTATTTTTCGGGCTTTGTGCTGAACGCGGAGGACCGCCGCCAGTGGCGGGCGATCGCCGATGCCGCAGATGCGGCGCGGCGCGCGGGAGTGGCGCGGACATTTGTGTGGGCGCTGCCGCAGGTCGCGCGCGACGGTTTTGTGGCTTTTGACGGGGAGGATGACGTGCAGGCTTTCGATGCGGTGGATTTCCCGCTGGCGATCGGGCGCGAGGCGATGGTCGCGACCGAATTTTCGACCCAGATCGTGAGCTCGCCGTCGGGGCATGAGCAGCGCGCGAGCGAATGGGCCGAGGCGCGGATGCGGTACGATGCGGGGCCGGGGATAAGGTCCGAGGCCGATGTGCGGACGCTCGCCGATTTCTTTCGGGCGCGGCGCGGGGCGGCGCGGGCGTTTCGTTTCCGCGATCCCTTCGACCCGAGTTCGGCGGCGGACGGCGGATTACCGACCGCGGGTGATCAGTTGCTGGGCGTCGGCGACGGGGTGCGGCGGCAGTTCGCGCTGGTGAAGCGGTACGGCGCTGGGGATGCGGAGCAGGTGCGCGCGATCCGCCTGCCGGTGGCGGGCAGCGTGCGGGTGTCGGTCGACGGGCTGGAGACGGCGGCGTTTGTCGTGACCGGCGACGGCGAGGTGTTGCTCGATGCGGTTCCTGCCGCCGGGGTGGCGGTGCGCGCGGGATTTCGCTTCGACGTGCCGGTGCGCTTTGCCGAGGATCGGCTGGAGGCGAGCCGCGCGACCTTTTTGGCGGGCGAGATCGCCAGCGTGCCGCTGGTCGAGGTGCGGGCGCCGTGGTGATGGCCGCAGTTGGTCGTTTTTCACCGTAGCCCTGAGCCTGTCGAAGGGCGCCTATCCGATAAGCGCCCTTCGACAGGCTCAGGGCTACGGTTTTTGTGTGAGGCGAAGCAGGATGATGACTGAAAGTCTGAGCGCGGCGCCCGATTGGCTGCGCGAAGAGGTGGTCACGCTGGCGTGGTGCTGGCGGCTGGCGCGGCGCGACGGGGTGGTGATCGGGCTGACCTCGCACGACCGCGACCTGATGGTCGGCGGGCTGCTCTATCGCGCCGCGCCGGGGATGAAGCCGTCGGCGCTGGAGACAAGCGACAGCCTGGAGGCGGCGACGATGGATCTGGAGGGGGCGATCGCGAGCGATGCGATCGCGGCGCGCGACCTGGACGCGGGGCGCTGGGACGGTGCGGAGCTGGAGCTGTTCGTGACCGACTGGACTGACCCGGAAGTGGCGCCGGTGACGGTCGCGCGCGGATCGCTGGGGGCGATCGAGCGGCGCGGCGCGGCGTTCGCGGCGGAATTGCAGGGGGTGACGCGGCTGCTCGACCGGCCGGTGTGTCCGGCGACGTCGCCGTCGTGCCGCGCGATGCTCGGCGACCGGGCGTGCCGGGTCGACCTGGCGCCGTTGACGCACGTTCGGCGGGTGGTGGCGGTCGATGGGCGCGCGGTGACGCTCGACAGCGCGGCGCCGAACATGGCGTTCGGCGAGCTGTTGTGGATCGAGGGCGCGAATTGCGGGCTGGGGAGCCCGGTGATTGCGGTTGAGGGCGCGACGTTGCAGCTGGCCGAGGGGCCGGTGTTTGCGGTGGCGGAGCCGGTGCGGGTGCGGCTGACCGAGGGCTGCGACAAGCAGCTCGCGACGTGCCGCGAGCGGTTTGGCAATGCGATCAACTTTCGCGGCGAGGCGCATCTGCCGGGCAATGATCTGCTCACCCGTTATCCCGGTGGGTGATCGGTCGCGACAGGATGTGGGGCAGCGCGCCTTCGTCCGCGCCCGGCGGCTGGTCGGGGCGCGGTTCCGGCCGCAGGGCTATGATCCCGCGACGGGGCTCGACTGCGTCGGGCTGGTGTGGGCGGCCTATGCCGCGGCGGGGCGGCGGCTGGTCCGTCCGATGGACTATCCGCTGCGTGGCTGGTCGGAGCAACGGATCGCCGAGGCGCTGACGCGCGCCGGCTTTGTTCCGACGGACGGCGCGCAGCAGAGCGGCGATGTGGCGCTGGTGGCGCTCGCGGCGGGGCAATTTCATCTCGCGCTGATGGGCCCGGATCGGTGCGTCCACGCCCATGCCGGGCTGCGGCGGGTCGTCGAGACGCCGCTCGACGCCATGGTGATGGCGGCGCCGCGCTGGCGGCTGGCACGGAAGGATTGAGCGATGGCGACTTTGGTGCTGACGGTGGTTGGCGGGATCGTTGGCGGGCCGGTCGGGGCAGCGATCGGGGCAGCGCTGGGGCAGCAGGTCGATGCGGCGGTGTTCAAGCCCAAGGGGCGCGAGGGGCCGCGGCTGGCCGACCTCAAGGTGCAGGCGTCGACCTATGGCCAGCAGATCCCGCAATTGTTCGGGACGATGCGCGTTGCGGGCAGCGTAATCTGGGCGACCGACCTGATCGAGCGCCGCACCAAGAGCGGCGGCGGCAAGGGGCGGCCGTCGGTGACCGAATATAGCTATGCGGTGTCGCTGGCGGTGGCGCTGTCGTCGCGGCCGATCCGCGCGATCCGGCGAATCTGGGCCGACGGCAACCTGCTGCGCGGGACGAGCGGGAGCTTTCAGGAGCGCTGTATCTTCCGCTGGCATGATGGCGGCGAGGATCAGGCGGTCGACCCGCTGATCGCGTCGGCGGTCGGGCCGGGGTCGGCGAGCGCGTTTCGCGGGCTGGCCTATGCGGTGTTCGAGGAGCTGGAGCTCGGCGCGTTTGGCAACCGCATCCCGTCGCTGACCTTCGAGGTCGAGGCCGATGCGGCGAGCGTCGATGCCGGGATGATCGGCAACGCGCTGCTTGGCGAGGCCGGGCGCTGCGCGGGCGAATGGCCGTTTGCAGGCTATGCGGCGTCGGGTGACCGGGCGCGCGATGCGCTGGCGCCCTTGTTCGAGGTTGACGGCGTGCGGCTGGCGAGCGGTTCGGATGGGTGGCGGCTGGTCCCCGCGACGCGGGCCGGGGCGCCGCTAGCACTGGGTGGTTTTCGCGAGGCGCGGCGCAGCGAGGTGGAACGCGATGCGATCGAGCGGCAACGCGCGCCGCTGGCGGCGTTGCCGGGGTCGATCCGGCTACGCCATTATGAGCCCGAGCGCGACTATCAGCTGGGTCAGCAGGGCAGCGCGGTGGCGGGCGGCGGGGTACGCGAGGAGCGGATCGACCTGCCCGCGGTGCTCCCGGCATCGTCGGCGCGGGCGCTGGCGCAGCGACTGGCCGCGGCGGCGGCCGACGGGCGCGAGACGTTGGTCTGGCAGGGCGATCTGGCGGCGCTGGCGCTGCCGGTCGGGCGGATCGTCGAGCTCGCTGATGGCAGCGCGTGGCGGCTGGCGGGGCGCAATGTGCGGGCAAACGAGATCAGGCTTGAGCTCAAGCGATACCAGCCCGTGCCGGTTGCCGAGCTTCCCGCCGCGCCGGGGGCGCCGGTGCGCCCACCCGACTGGCCCGATGCGACCGGAACCGTGCAGCTGTTCGACCTGCCCAATTTGGGGAGCCCGGGCGCTGGGGCGGCGCGGATCCTGATCGCCGCGGCGGGGAGCAACGATGGCTGGCGCGGCGCCGATTGCTGGTTCGTCGCTGCGGTCGATGCCGAACCGGTGGCCATCGGCACGGTGCGGCCGGCGGCGGCGCTGGGACATCTGACCGAGCCGCTGGCGCCGGGCAGTGAATATCTGATCGATTGCGTCCATGCGGCGCTGGTGACGCTGGTCAATCCGTCGATGACATTGGAATCGGTCGACGACGCCGCGCTGCTGGGCGGCGCCAACCGGGCGATGCTGGGCGCGGAAATGGTGCAATTCGGGACGGCGGAACCCGTGGGGGCGGGTGTCTGGCGGTTGTCGCGGCTGCTGCGCGGGCGGGCGGGAACCCGCTGCGCGGAGGTGCATGCGGTCGCGACGCCATTCGTGCTGCTTGACGATAGCGCGCCGATGCTGCTGCCCGAGGCGCTGGCGCATGTCGCCGAAAGCGGCGCTGCGCGGTTGCAGTGGGCACCGCGCGGGGGGACGGCGATGGCCGAGGTGGCCATCGCCGCCGCGGGTGCCGCGCTGGTACCGCTGGCGCCCATTCACGGGCGGATGACGCCCGACGGCACGGGGGGCGTGTTGCTTGGCTGGCGGCGGCGCAGCCGCGTCGACACCGGCTGGCGCGACCATGTCGACCTGCCGGTCGGGGAGGGGCGGGAGGCGTGGCGCATCAGCTTGTCGCCGCCGGTCGCCGGGATCGGGCCATGGGAGCGTGCGACGCCCGATCTGCATATCGGGGCGGACGTCCTCGCCGCTTTTCCGCCGGGAACGAGCGTCGCGATCCGCCAGGTTGGCGACTTCGCGCCGTCGCCGCCCATGTTGTTGCCGGTGACATAGAGGAAGAAATCATGAGCGAATTGCCGATGACGCCGCGCTTTGCCCTGCCGTTGCTGGGCGTGGCGCAAGCGCAGAAAGAGATCACGCATAACGAGGCGCTGACGCTGGTCGACGCGCTGGTTCACGCCGCGATCGAGGCCGGACCGCTGAACGATCCGCCCGCCGACCCCGAGCCGGGGCAATGCTGGCTGGTCGGCGCGGCGCCGACCGACGGCTGGGAAGGGCAGGTCGATGCGGTCGCGATCTGGAGCGGCGGCGGCTGGCGATTTGCCCCGCCGCGCGCCGGGATGGCGGTGGTGCGGCTGACCGACGGCGCGCGGCTTCGATTCGACGGGGACGCATGGGCCGTGCCCCCGACCATCGCCTCGCCGTCGGGTGGCTCGACAATCGATGGCGAAGCGCGTAGCACCCTGAGCGCGCTGATCCTGCACCTTGCGGCGCAGGGTCTTCTGATTTCAGGCTGAATTTCCTCTCGCTGGCTTTGAAAGTGCGACTTTTTGGCAACAGATTGACGATTTGTTCACTTGCACGGAACCAAAGCGACGAGTAGGACGTCTGCCGAGACGTATATCTCAAATTGAAAGGGGAATTACTATGAGGAAGCTTGCCGTAGCTGTGGCGTTAGCCTCCACTGCCCTGGCGTCGCCTGCTTTGGCGCGCGACGACTCTTGGTATGTTGGCGTGGGCGCCGGCGTGATGATCGTCGAAGATCTCGATCTCGACATCGGCACTGCCGCGAATGCCGCCGCTATCGACCACCGCAAGGGGTATGATTTCGAAGGTGTCGTGGGTTATGATTTCGGCGGTTTCCGCGCTGAAGTCGAAGTTGGTTATCGCGAAGCCGACATCAAGTCGGGCCGCTTTGGCGCCCCCGGTATCCCGCAGACGGTTTCGGGCGCAGGCCCGCTGTTCGTTGGCAATACCGACCTGAACGGCGACACCAATGCGCTGAGCTTCATGGTCAACGGCATGCTCGACTTCGGTGACGACGACGGCCTGCAGGGCTTTGTCGGTGGTGGCGCCGGTGTGGCCCGCGTGTCGGTTGAACCCGTGTTCGCTGGCGCATTCCTCGACGATTCGGACACCGGCTTTGCCTGGCAGGCGATTGCTGGCGTTCGCGCGCCGATCAGCAGCAACTGGGACGTCGGCCTGAAGTATCGCTTCTTCAACGTCGATAATCTCGACCTGGTCGATCAGCGTGGCCGCGACGTTTCGACGCGTTTCCGCTCGCACTCGATCCTGGGTACGCTGACCTACAACTTCGGTGGTGCACCGGAGCCGGTTGTGGCACCGCCGCCGCCGCCGCCGCCGCCCCCGCCGCCGCCCCCGCCGCCCCCGCCGCCCCCGCCGCCCGCGGTGTGTGAGCCTGGGCCGTACATCGTGTACTTCGACTGGGATCAGTCGAACATCACGCCGGAAGCGGCTTCGACGCTCGACAACGCGATCAGCGCCTACAACCGTGGTTGCACGGGTACGCAGGTCATGCTCGCCGGTCACGCCGACCGTTCGGGTGCAGCGACGTACAACGTCGGCCTGTCGAACCGTCGCAACGACGCGGTTCGTAGCTATCTGACCGCTCGCGGTATCTCGGATGGTGCGATCAGCGCGCAGGGCTTCGGCGAAAGCCGCCCGGCCGTTGCCACCGCCGACGGCGTCCGCAACGACCAGAACCGTCGCGTGGAAATCACTTACGGTCCGAACTCGGGCATGTAAGACCGGTTTCCATTCCCGACCGGGACTGGAAGAAACAAGCGAGGGCGGTACCGCAAGGTGCCGCCCTTTCTTTTTGTGCGAAGCGCGCAGCCGTTTCCTTGGCCGTGTGATGCTTGGCGAGCGGTCGGAGATCGTGATCGGATTTCGCTTGCTCTCATAAATTTATGATATACCGTCACGTCAAGGGTGCCGGATTGTTCGTGCTCCCTTGCCAAAAGGGGCGGACGCCCGTCATCGCGGTGCGACCGGCCCCAAACCGGGAGAGAGACCATGCGCCGACGCCGCAGCATGTTTCATCGCAGCATTTTTCGCGCCGATCCGAACGGCGATCCCGATATCAACACCACGCCCTTGATCGACGTGATGCTGGTCATGCTGGTGATGTTCATCATCACGATCCCGCCGCCGACGCATCGCGTCGACGTCACCTTGCCAGGGGCGGACCCCGGCCCCGCCGAAGTGCGGGATGAAAATCGCATTACCATCGACACGAGCGACATCATCCGCTGGAATGGCGAACCGGTCGATCTGGCCGAGCTCGGCCAGCTGGTCAAAATGGCGTCGGACCGTCCCGAGGTGGCGACGCTGATGTTCGAGCCCGAAGCGCGGGCGCGCTATCTGCGGGTCGATGAGGCGATCGGTGCGATCCGGCGCAACGGCGGGTCAAAAATCGCCTTTCCCGGTATTCACCAATATCGCGAGCTGATCTAACGGCGGGCGGACGCGGCCGGGGCGGCTTAAAGCCCTGTGCAGGCATGGCGAGGGATTGTTCCGAGCCTGCCGCGCAGGCGACACGGGACTGCACAAGCGCGAAACTGGCTGGCTGCTGCGATGTCGGTCAAATTTGTTTCACACAAAGACACAAAGGCACGAAGATGTCGTGCTAGCCGCAAGGCTGCCTCTTTTGTTCAGCCGCTGTGCCGGACCACCGCGGCTGACAGGAGGGTGGCCTAGCGGCCGCAAACCACCATTTTCATGTCTTTGGGTGAAAAAATCCAGACCTGCCTGGCCCGAACGAGGCGCTGTGCGTCGATCGGCTTCCCGCTCTATCAGGCGGCGGGCGCGGTGCCGGGGCGGAGATAGGCCATCATATAGCCGACATAGTCGGCCTTGCCGAGCGGGACACCCATGTGGCGGAGGATCGAATAGGCGGCAACGAGGTGAAAATAGAATTGCGGCTGCGCCCAGTCACGGACGTAAGTGAGCGCGGTCATGTCGAACGCCATGCCGTTCGGCAGGTCGAACCCGACCGCGCGGCCCGGATCGGTATCGAGCGCGGCCGCTTCGAGCGAATCGAGCCAGGTCAGCGTCGCAGCGATCTGTGCCTGAAGGCCAGCAAAATCGGTCGCGTCGTCGGTGAGTTCGGGTGCGCCAGTGGCGCCGAGGCGCGCAAGCGGCTGGACCGCCTGGAGACAGCTGAAACGCACCTGGGCGGCGAGCGGGAACATGTCGGGGGCAAGGCGCGCGACGATGAGTTGCAATTCGCCGACGTCGTTTTCGGCACCCCAGGTTAGCGCCTTGTCCAGCTGCGCCGATAGCGCGCGCAGGCCGTTCTGATAGGCGGGAACGGTCATGTCGTAGAGCATCGTCACATCCTTGGCAGGCAGGGGTTGGTCAGGCGGTCGCGAGATTGTCCTGGAATTGCAGCCGCGCAAGGCGGGCGTAGAGGCCATCGGCGGCGACGAGCGCGTCATGCTTGCCCTCCTCGACGATGCGGCCATCGTCCATGACGATGATCCGGTCGGCGGCGCGGACCGTGGCGAGCCGGTGCGCGATGACGACTGTCGTGCGATCGTGCATCAAGGTTTCGAGCGCGTCCTGCACCAGCTTTTCGGATTCGGCGTCGAGCGCCGAAGTCGCCTCGTCAAGCAGGAGCAAAGGCGCGCGGCGGAGCAACGCGCGGGCGATCGCGACGCGCTGGCGCTGGCCGCCCGACAGGCGCGCGCCGCCTTCGCCCATGAAGGTGTCGAGGCCGTCGGGAAGCTTGCGCAGAAACTCCTCGGCATTGGCGGCGCGCGCGGCGTCCCAAAGCTCGTCGTCGGTCGCGTCCCAATTGCCGTAACGCAGATTGTCGCGCGCCGAGGCGGCGAAGATCACCGTTTCCTGCGGCACCATCGCGATGCGCGCGCGGATGTCGGCGGGATCGGCGTCGGTGAGCGCGACGCCGTCGAGCAAGACCTGTCCCGCCTGCGGATCATAGAAACGCTCGGCGAGCTGGAACAAGGTCGATTTGCCGGCGCCCGACGGGCCGACGATGGCGACGGTTTCGCGCGGCTGGATCGCGAGGCTGAAATCGTGCAGCGCGGGGGCGTCGGGACGCGTCGGATAGTGAAATTCGACATGCGCGAATTCGAGCGTGCCGCGCGGAGGCTCGGGGAAGGCGCGCGGCTGCGCAGGCGGCGCGATGCTCGCTTCGGCATTGAGCAGTTCGGAAAGGCGCTCGGCGGCGCCCGCGGCGCGCAGCAGGTCGCCATAGACTTCAGTGAGCGCGCCGAATGCGCCCGCGACGAGGCCGCCGGTGAGGACGAAAGCGGCGATCGTGCCGCCGGTGATCGTCCCCGCCGCGACGCCTTCGGCGCCGTACCACAGCAAGGTGGTGATCGCGCCGAACAACAGGCCGATGACGATCGCGGTCATGATCGCGCGGAGGCGAATGCGGCGTTTGGCGGTCGCAAAGGTCGCCTCGACGGCGCTTTCAAAACGTGCGGCTTCGCGGTCTTCCTGCCCGAACGCCTGGACGATCTTCATCGCGCCCAATTGTTCGGAGGTGGTGGCGCCGATGTCGGCGACGCGGTCCTGGCTCGACCGCGCGACCTTCTGCAGGCGGCGCCCCAGCAGCACGATCGGCATGATGATCACCGGAATACCGAGCAGGATGCCGCCGGTCAGTTTGGGTGACAGGGTGAACAGATAGGCGATGCCGCCGATCCCCATCACCAGGTTGCGCAGCGCCACCGACACGGTTGTGCCGACGACCTGTTCGATGATCGTGGTGTCCGACGTCATCCGCGAAGCGATTTCGGACGGGCGGTTTTCCTCGAAAAAGCCGGGCGCGAGCCGCAGCAGGTTGCGCTGCACCGCCTGACGGATGTCGGCGACGGTGCGTTCGCCCAGCCAGCTGACGAAATAGAAACGCAGCGCGGTGGCGAAGGCGAGGGTCAGCACGATTGCGTAGAACAGGCGGAAATGCGGTGCGACGTCGCCGCCGCCAGCGACGAAGCCGCTGTCGATCATTTCCTTGAACTGCCAAGGGATCGCCAGCGTGGCGAGCGCGGCGACGCCCAGCGCGACCGCCGCGATCACCAGTTGCAGCGGGTAGGCGCTGGCATAATGCCAGATCATCCGCAGACTGCCGAGCTTGCGGCGCGGTTCGGCGGGGGTTTTCGCGGCGGAAGGGTCGGAAGCGCGTGCCATCGCAGCGGCCCTAGCAGCGGCGGCGCTCCCGCTCAACGACGCAAAAATGGTGCCGCGCTTCATGGATTATGAAGCGGAACTGCAAAGCCAGCGATGCGATTTCGGACAAGGATTGCTCGCAATCGCGTTTATGATGCATTGCACAATGGAACGGATGCCCTAGACTGGCCCCAACGACAGACGCCCAAAGAGCGTCGGGGCTTGCCAAGGAACGTATCGAACATGCTGTATCATGCCTTTGAAATGCAAAAGAGTTGGCTGGCGGGCGCGAGCGCGCTCGCGACCGCAGGCGCGCAGGTGATGCAGCATCCCGCGAATCCGCTTGGCTATTTCGGCGGCAGCCCGATGTTTGCGTCGGCGCTGGAGGTGTTCGCCCACGCCGCGGCGCCGCGCGGCAAGCCGGGTTTCGAGCTGTATGAGACGATCGTCGATGGCGAAACGGTACGCGTGACCGAAGCGATCGAGGCGCGCAAACCCTTTGGCCAGCTCAAGCATTTCAAACATAAGGGTGCGAAGGACGCCCCCAAGCTGCTGATCGTCGCGCCGATGTCGGGCCATTATGCGACCTTGCTGCGCGGGACGGTCGAACGGATGCTGCCCGGCCATGACGTGTGGATCACCGACTGGCGCGACGCGCGCAACGTGCCGCTGGAGGCGGGCAAGTTCGACCTCGACGATTATATCGACTATCTGATCGGCTGGCTCGAGCATATCGGCGCCGGCGCGCATGTGCTCGCGGTGTGCCAGCCGTCGGTCCCGGCGCTTGCCGCGGCGGCGATCATGGCCGCCGACAAGCATGAATGCCGCCCCAAGACGCTGACGATGATGGGCGGGCCGATCGATACGCGCAAGGCGCCGACCGCGGTCAACCAGCATGCGATGACCCGCCCGCACGCCTGGTTCCAGGAAAATGTCATCGCAACGGTGCCGGCCTATTATCCGGGCGCCGGGCGCCGCGTTTATCCGGGCTTTTTGCAATTGGCGGGCTTCATGTCGATGAACCTCGGCAATCACATGATGAGCCATTGGGCGATGTTCAAACATCTGGTCGACGGCGACGGCGAGGAAGCCGACAAGACCAAGGAATTTTACGACGAATATCGTTCGGTCTGCGACATGACCGCCGAATTCTATCTGCAAACGGTCGACGTCGTGTTCCAACGCCACGCCCTGCCCAAGGGCGAGATGCTGCATCGCGGCAAGCCGGTCGACCTGAATGCGATCGAGGATATCGCGCTGCTGGCGATCGAGGGCGAGCGCGACGATATTTCGGGGATCGGGCAGACGAAAGCGGCGCTGACGCTTGCGAAATCATTGCCCGCCGAGAAGAAGAAGTACCTGATGGCCAAGACCGTCGGCCATTACGGCATCTTCAACGGCCGCAAATGGCGCGAGGATATCGCGCCGGTGGTCGAGGGGTGGATTCGCAGCAACGGGGGGTGAGGGTCTTCAGCTAACGACCGATAGCGGACGCAGCGAAGAGACAGCCCCTCTCCTTCAGGGGAGGGGCAACGAAGACTTGGCAGCTTGCTGCCTAGTCGTAGTGGGGTGGGGGCCAGCGGTCATGGGCAAGGCCGCTGGCCCCCACCCGCTGCGACTAACGAACAAGTTCGTAAGTCTCGCGGCCCTCCCCTGAAGGGGAGGGCGTGGTTTTTGCTGCAACATCTGCTCCTCACCCCAAACCAGACATCCGGGTGATCGCCCGCTCAATGCATCGGCGAGGTGCGCACCGCCCAATAGACCAGATAGAGCAGCCCCGCCCACAGCAGCAGGATGAACGCCATGCCCGCGCGGCTCGACGGGCGGATGCTTGCCGCTTCGGCGGCCGCGTGCAGTTCGGCCCATAGCGGGTCGGGGATCAGGCGGCGCACCGCCCACAATCCCAGCGGCACGATGATCAGATCGTCGAGCCAACCCAGCACAGGTATGAAATCGGGGATCAGGTCGATCGGTGACAGCGCATAGGCGGCGACCGCCACCGCGAGCAGGCGCGCGAGCTTCGGCACGCGCGGGTCGCGCGCGGCGAGCCATGCGGCGTGCGCCTCGACCGCGAGGCGGTGACCGAGGTCGCCGATGCGTTCGGAAAGGGATTTGCCGGTCATCCTTTACTCCATAGAGATTTTGTTGGTCATTGCGAGCGGAGCGAAGCAATCCACAGCGGCCTGGCACCGCTCTGGATTGCTGCGCTTCACTCGCAATGACGATGTTGTGGGACGGCAGTCTTCGCTTATGATCGCGCGATGGCGATCCAACTGAAAAGCGCGCGTGTCGAACGCTGGCCGGTCGCGGCGGATTTCGCGGTGGCGCATGGCGCCCATGTCGATGTCATCGTGGCCGAGGTGGCGGGTGAAGGTGCGATCGGGCGCGGCGAGGGGACGCCCGTCGCGGCGCTGGGCGAGGATGCCGCGACGTGCCGTGACCAGATCCTGCGCGCCGCGGCGCACATCGGCGGTCTTGGCACCGCTGCCGCGCGCGCGGCGGTGCAGGAGCTGTTGCCGCCGGGCGCGGCGCGCAACGCGCTCGATTGCGCGTTGTGGGAGCTTGAGGCCAAGGAAAACGGGCTGCGGCTATGGCAGCTGGCGGGGTGCGATGCAGCGCCGACGGCGCGGGCAACCGCGTTCACGCTGTTGCCGGGCAGCCCCGGCGCGATGGCCGAACAGGCGGCGACGGCAGAGGCCGACGGCTATAGTCTGCTGCGGATCGAGCTAACCGGCGGCAACGACCGGCTCCGCGTGACCGGCGCGCGCAAGGGGGCGCCGAACGTCCGGCTGATCGTCGATGCCGCCGCGCGCTGGGGCGAGGCGGATATATTGAGCGAGGCCGAAGCGCTCGCGGATCTGGGCGCCGAAATGATCGTCCAGCCGGTGCCGGTCGGCGCCGATGCGCTGCTCGATCCCGTCTATGCGCCGGTGCCGTTCGTCGCAGGTGACAGCTGTCAGACCGCCGCCGATGTAGCGCGGATCGGCGCCTTTTACGATGGGGTCAATATCCGGCTCGACCATGCGGGCGGACTGACCGAGGCGTTGCGCATTGCCGACGCCGCCGATGCGGCGGGGCTGGCGATCATGGTCAGCGGCGCGGTATCGACCAGCCTCGCGATCCTGCCCGCCTTCGTGCTCGCGCAGCGCGCAAAGTGGGTCGACCTTGGCGGTCCGGCGCGTCTCGCCGAAGACCGCGATGGCGGGTTCGAATATCGCGGCGGACGGATCGGGCCGCCGGTCGCTTGATGCGATCCTCCCTGTCGCGAAGCGATGGGGAGGGGGACCGCCGCGGAGCGGTGGTGGAGGGGCTTTGCGACGGCCGCGTCATGGCCCCTCCGTCAGCGCTCCGCGCTGCCACCTCCCCATGGCTTCGCCACGGGGAGGATATGTTCTACAGCGCCACCTCGGCGTGCTGGCCTAGCTCGCCTTCTTTCATCGTCATGCCCGTCATCAACTTGAAGATGCCCTTGATACCAGGATCGGCGGTCCAGATTTCGGCATCGCTCAGGTCGAAGCGCAGCAGGAGCAGCTTCGGATCGTCCTTGCCGTCTTCGTACCAGGCGGCGACCCCGTTGCTCCACAGCTTGTCGAGCATCGCGCGGTCGTTTTCGCGGACCAGCGTGCCTGAAATGCAGGCGAACAGGTCATGCCCCTTCGATGCGAACTGCGCCATCGCGGGGCCGCCGCCGGCCAGCCGGTTGTCGGTCGAGGTGAAGAACCAGAAGGCGCTGTCGGCGTCTTTGTCGAGCTGCGCATTCATCGGGATATGATGCGCCCGCTCGCCGGCCCGACCGACCATCACATAGGGGCTTGCGGCCAGCGCCTTCCAGAACTGCTGCTTGATGTCGTCGCTCATTGGGGGGCTCCTTTTGGGGTGTGGATGGTCCACCAACGCACCACGGCCCCCCAATGTTGCGCCGGTCAGCTTGCGGTCGCGAGCCTCGTCCGCGCCTCGGCGATCACGGCAGCGAGCTGCGGCTCGTCATAGTGCGGCAGCGCGGTTTCCATGATCGCGATCGCGCCTTCGATCGTCTTGCGATCGGCGCCGGGCGTTTTCGAGCGGTACAGCCCCCACGCCGCGATCAACGGCACGTCATATCGGGCGGGATCGGCGTTGAGCGATTGCTGCGCCGCCCCGGTATCGCCCGCCAGCATCTGGCTGATCAACGCGATGCTGCGTTCTTCGGCCAGCAGCTCGCGCGGCGCGACCTTGCGGCCCATCGCGCGCACGACGGCTTCGGCGGTGCTGAAGGTCGAATAGGGGTTTTGCCCGGTAATGATGCGGCCGTCGGTGACGACATGGTTCAGCATCATCGGCGCTTCGCTGAACCGCGCCCCGGCGCCGCGCAGCCCGTCTTCGAGCAACACCGGAAAGGCGGGCAGCCATTTTTTGCCGAACAGCAATTCCTCCTCGTTCGACATGCCGGTCACCGCGCGTCCGGCGATCAGCGTCGTTCCGTCCTTCATCGGCACGTTCATCAGCGCCGCCGGTCCGTGGCACACGGCGCTGATCACGCCGCCGCGTTCATAGGTCTGGGCGAGCAGGCTCTTGAGATCGACATCGACGGGGAGATCGAACATCGCACCCTTGCCGCCGACGACGAAGACTGCGGCGTAGTGCTGGTCGCGCACGCTGGCCAAGGTCAGCGTCGCGTTCAGCTTGGCGCTGGCGACCGGATCGGCGGCGAACCGGCTGTTGAAGGATTTTTTGGGGTTGAACTTGTCGGCGACGACGATGCCGCCTTTGGGGCTCGCGATATCGACGGTGAGCCCGTTGTCGGCGAATACGGCATAGGCCTGCGACAGCTCGTCCATCTCAAAGCCCGGACGCGTCTGGCCCTGGTCCACGCCGTTGCTGCTGATGACGAGCAGCACGCGGTCCGGCCGGGCGCCCGTATCGGTGCTTGCCTGCGCCGGAATGGCGGCGGTGGCCAGCAGCCCCAGCGCGACGCTTGCCAATATTTTCTTTCTCTTCTGCATGTCCTTACTCCAAACCGTTCCACGATGCGGCACGGTCTGTCACAAGGGCGGTCGGGGCGATGTGAAAGGGATTTTGACGCTAATTTGATCCGGCATCGCCAAGGGCAGACAGCCAAACAGCGTCGCGGCAAAGGATTTCGCTTGAACAATGCGTTGGACATCCTGCTGGTCGAGGACAACGCCGATCTGGCGGACAATATCATCGACTATCTGGAAACGCTCGGCCATCGGCTGCACTATGCGGCCGACGGCGAAGCAGGGCTGCGCGAGGCGCTGACGCGGCCGATCGACGTCGTCTTGCTCGATCTGGCATTGCCCCGCCGCGACGGCCTGGACGTGTGCGCCGACATCCGGCGCCGCGCCGATCATCATCTGCCCATCCTGATGCTGACCGCGCGCGACACGCTCGACGACAAGCTCGCGGGTTTTGCCAGCGGCGCCGACGACTATCTGGTCAAGCCCTTCTCGCTTGCCGAACTTGCTGCGCGGATTGCGGCGCTCGGACAGCGACCGCAGCTCGGGCGATCCTATCAGATCGCGATCGGGCCGCTGACCATCGACCGCAAGCTGCGCACCGCGACGCGCGCGGGTCAGCCGCTACGGCTGTCGCCGCTGCTCTGGGACATCCTGCTGCTGCTTGCCGAAGCATCGCCGCAGCCGGTCGCGCGCAGCGAGCTTGCCCGCAAGCTGTGGGGGGACGAGCCGCCGCCGTCGGATGCGCTGCGCAGCCATATCCACCTGTTGCGGCAGATCGTCGACAAGCCGTTCGATCGCGCGATGATCGAAACGGTGCACGGCGTCGGCTTTCGCCTGAGCGTGCCGCAATGAGGGTGCGCCGCCATAGCCTGCGCCGCCGCGTCATCGCCGCGCTGGTTGCCGCCGTGCTGGCGACGAGCGCGATCTTCGGTCTGGCGACCTTCATCTTTGCCTATACGATGGAAGACCGCCTGTTCAGCGACGCGCTCGACGGCGAAATCGCGCGGCAGCAACAGGGCTGGCGCCGCGACGGCCAACTGCCGACCCCTGAAATCGCGTATATCAAGGTCTATCCGAGGGCGGCCGGCCTACCTGCCGATCTGGCACCGCAGGTTGCGGCCAACCCGCAGCAGCGCGAATTTTACGGTGCCGCGGGGCGCCATTATCATGTCGCGCCCTTCGCGCTCGACGCGCACACCCCCGCCGTCGCGGTCGCCGAGGTCAGCCGCTACCTGCTCGTCCGCCCGGTTCGCGACGGGATGATCCGGTTCCTGATCGGGCTTGGCCTGTTCATCGCCTTGTCGATGGCGCTGCTCGGCTGGTGGCTTGCCAGTCGCGCGATGCGCCCGCTCAGCCGCCTTGCGAACGACGTCTCGGGGGGCGGCGATGGGGTGCCGGTCGTGCGGACGGAGGACTATCCGGCGAATGAGATCGGCGTGCTGGCAGGCGCGCTCGGGCAGGCGTTTCAGCGCATCCGCGGCTTCGTCGATCGCGAGCGCAGCTTTACCCGCGATGCCAGCCACGAGCTGCGCACGCCGTTGGCCGTCGTCCGCGGTGCTGCCGAAGTGATCGGCCTGCAAGGGGACTTGCCGGCGCCGGTCCCCGAAGCGCTGCGCCGGATCGAAACCGCGACGATCGACATGACGCAAACGCTCGACCTGCTGCTGGCGCTGGCGCGCGAGGGCGATGCGCTGCCGGTGGAACATGTCCAGTTGCGGACGGTCATCGAAAAGGCGATCGCGGCGGCGGCGGTGCGCTATCCGGCGAGCGGGATCGCCGTCACGAATGCGGTGGCGGCGGACGCCGCCGTGATCGTCCAGCCGACATCGTTGCAGCTGGTGCTCAACAATCTGATCGGCAACGCGTTTCAGCACGCCGCCACCGCGAATTTGCGGATCATGTTCAGCGGCGGCGAGCTGACGATCGTCGATGATGGACCCGGCCTTGGCGCGACAACCGACGCGTTCGCGGCGTTCGCCAAAGGCGACGCGAGCGCGGGCAGCGGGCTCGGCCTCGATATCGTCCGGCGATTGTGCGCGGCAGCGGCCATCGGGCTTCGCAGCGATGCGGGTCCGGACGGACGCGGCGCCTGTTTCACGCTGAATTTCGGCGAGCGATAGGAAAGCGGGCGGCACTGCGCTAATCTGCGTGGCATGACCGACCGGAAACCCCGCTACCGAACCTATACCAGCCCTGCGGGGGGCTGGGGCGCCGCCGCGGCGACGGCGAAAGTGCTGATGGAACAGAGCGTCGTCGGCAAGGGATCGCGCGCGCTGCTCGCGATGAACCAGCCCGGCGGGTTCAAATGCCCCAGCTGTGCCTTTCCCGACGCGACCTGCACCAAAAAGCTCGAATTCTGCGAAAATGGCGCCAAGGCGCTCGCGCATGAAGCGACCAAGTTTCGCGTGACGCGCGACTTTTTTGCCCAGCACAGCGTATCCGATCTGATGCAGCAATCGGACTATTGGCTCGAGATGCAGGGGCGGCTGACCGAACCGATGCGTTATGATGCGGCGAGCGACCATTATGTCCCGGTCAGCTGGGACGATGCCTTTGCGCTCATCGGTCGTCATCTGCGCGCCCTCGATATCCCGCATCAGGCCGAATTCTACACCTCGGGCCGCACCGCGAATGAGACGGCGTTCCTCTATTCGATCTTTGTGCGCGAGTTCGGGACGAACAATTTTCCCGATTGTTCGAACATGTGCCACGAACCGACGAGCCGCGGCCTGCCGCCCGCGATCGGTATCGGCAAGGGCACGGTGGTCCTCGACGATTTCGAACATGCGCAAGCGATTTTCCTGATCGGCCACAACGCCGGGACCAACGCGCCGCGGATGATGACCCCGCTCGTCGAGGCGCGCAAACGCGGGGTGCCGATCGTCGCGGTCAACCCGATGCCCGAACGCGCGCTGATCCAATTCACCGAGCCGCAGGACATCGTCCAGATGGCGACGCGGGGGTCGACCGCGATCACCAGCGAGTTCGTCCATATCCGGATCGGCGGCGACCTCGCGCTGCTCAAGGGCATGATGAAGGTGATGTTCGAGCGCGAGGCGGCGGGCGAGGCCATATTCGACCACGCATTCATCGCCGAACATACGTCGGGTTTCGACGCCCTGAAGGCCGACATCGCGGCGCAGAACTGGCCCGATCTGGTTGCCGCGGCGGGGATCGACGAGGCGCAGATCCGCCGCTGCGCCGACATCTACATCGCATCGAACGCGACGATCATCTGCTATGGCATGGGGGTCACCCAGCATCAGCAGGGGTCGCAGCTAGTGCAGCAGATCGCCAACCTGCTGCTGCTCAAGGGCAATTTCGGTAAGCCGGGCGCCGGGATTTCGCCAATCCGCGGCCATTCGAACGTGCAGGGCGACCGCACGGTGGGGATCGATGAGAAGCCGAGCGCGGCCTATCTCGACAAGGTGCGCGAGGTGTTCGGATTCGAACCGCCGCGCGCGCACGGCCATCACAGCGTCGAATCGATCGAAGCGATGCTGGACGGCAGCGCGCGCGTCTTCATCGGCCTCGGCGGCAATTTCGTGCGCGCGGTTCCCGACACCGACCGCGCCTATGCCGCGATGCGCCGGCTCGACCTGACCGTCGGGATCGCGACCAAGCTCAACCGCGGCCATCTGGTCCATGGCAAGGACGCGCTGATCCTGCCCGTCGTCGCGCGGTCCGAACGCATCGTCACCGCGGCGGGCGAACAGTTCGTCACCATCGAGGATTCGATGTCGAACGTCACCGCCTCGCGCGGCGTCCTCGACCCGGCGAGCGAGCATCTGCTGCCCGAAACCGAGATCGTTTGCCGCATCGCGATGGCGACGCTGCCCGACAGCAAGGTCGATTGGGCGCGCTATATCGACGATTATGGCACGATCCGCGACAAGATTGCGGCGGTCTATCCCGCGCTTTACGAAGGCTTTGCCGAGCGCATCGAGGCGGCGCAAGGCTTCCACCTCGACATCCCGCCGCGCCGCCGGGTGTGGGCGACCCCGAACGGCAAGGCGAATTTCCTGATCCTGCCCGGGCTGGCGGTCAACGCGCCCGTCGACGATCCGGCGATGCTGCGGCTCGCCACCGTGCGCTCGCACGACCAGTTCAATACGACGATCTACAGCTATAACGACCGTTACCGCGGTGTGTATGGCGACCGGATGGTGCTGTTCATGAACGCCGACGACATCGCCGACCGCGCGCTGGAGGCGGGCGCGAAGGTCGCACTCGAAACCTTCAGCGACGACGGCGCTCGCCGCCGGGTCGAGGGGCTGACGATCATCGACTATCCGATGTCGCGCGGCTCGGTCGCGGGCTATTATCCCGAACTCAACCCGCTGCTCCCGCTCGGCTTTTACGACAAGACGAGCGGTTGCCCGGCGGCAAAGGCGATCCCGGTGCGCGTTGTGGCGATGGCGTCGGTGGTTTAGCGCCGGTGCTTTTGGCGCACCCCGGGATACGGAAATGCGATATTGAACCGTAGCCCTGAGCCTGTCGAAGGGCGCTTATCGGTGAAGCGCCCTTCGACAGGCTCAGGGCTACGGTAATGGACGCTCCCGCGTACTCCAGCCCGCTTCGCCCGCGAGCCGCGCCAGATCGTCGGCGCTGTTGATATTGGGCGGCACAAAATCGATCGCGACCGCGCGCGCGCTGATGCGCAGGGCAAAGGCGCGCACCGCAAGGTCGCTTTCGCCCTCGAGCATCGCCCGCAGCGGGGCCAGCGACGCGACCGGCCAAAGGCCGATTACCGGCTGGCTGTCCAGAAACGCCGGAGCGGGTTCGAGCAGCAGGCGGAGGTCGGGCGGCAGGCGCACGCAATCGACCGGGACGGTCAGCAACTGGTCGAAACCCCCGGTAGCGGCATGGCCGAGCGCGCCGGCAAAAGCGCCGAGCGGCCCCATGTCGGCGCGGGGCCAGTCGGCGATCCCGCCGTCGCGGCCGACGATCACAAACGCGTCGCAGTGCGGCGCAAGCGCCGCCGTCGCATAGTCGAGCAGCGTCCGTCCGCCCAGCATCGCGAGCGCCTTGTCCGACCCGAAGCGGCTCGACCGCCCGCCCGCCAGCACCGCGCCCAGCGTCCTCACGCGATCATCCCGTGCGCGTCGCTGACGATCAACGCCGAATCCGGCCGCGCCAGCGCGACCAGCGTCAGCCCCGCTGCCGCGGCGCGCTCCGCCGCAAGGCTCGTCGGTGCCGAGATGGTGACCAGCATCGGACAGCCCGCGCGCACCGTCTTTTCGACCAGCTCGTAGCTGCACCGCGCCGACAACAGGACGAAACCCGCCGCGGGATCGATGCCCGCGCGCGCCAGCGCCCCGATCAGCTTGTCGAGCGCATTGTGCCGTCCGACGTCTTCGCGCACCAACCGGATGTCACCGGTCGGCGAGCAGAAGGCCGCGGCATGCACCGCGCCGGTTGCGCGCGCGAGCGGCTGTTGATCGCGCAGCGCCGCCAGCGCCGCCGCGATGGCGCTGCGGTCAGTCCTGATGCGCGCCGTCAGCGGGGGCAGGGGGCGCAGCACCTCCTCGATATTCTCGATCCCGCACAGCCCGCAGCTGCTCTCGCTCACCCGCTTGCGCGCCCGTTCGAGCGCGATCGCGTTGCGCTCGGGCGGCACCCAGAGGCGCAGCGCCCAGCCGCCCTCGATCGGATGGACATCGACGCGGTCGATCTGGCCCGGCGTCTCGATCAGGCCTTCGCCGATCGCAAAGCCGATCGCATAATCCTCCAGGTCGGCGGGGGTCGCCATCATCACCGCATAGGCGATGCCGCCGACCTCGACCGAAACCGGCGCCTCGACCGCGATGCTGCGGACCAGCGCCGCGTCGCCCGGCTCGGCCAGCCCCAGCTTGCGGACCGGCATATCGATCATCTGGTGCGGGTGGGTTGCGCGATCATCATGACTCATGGCGGCATGATAGCCGATCGGGCTCAGCCTGTCCCGGTCCGGGCGACCCGTTCGGACGGGACAGGCTGAGATCGGCAAGGGGGAGGGGAAACCTTGCCGATATGGCGACGTCGCCTGCGGCGGATCAGCCCCGCTTCACATCGTCCAGCGAGGCGCCGAAATTGATGTGATAGACCTGGCCGTCGACGACGAGCGCGGGGACCGAGACGACGCCCGCCGCTTCAGCCTCGCCGATCCGGCCCGGCGCGTCGGCGAAATTGACGATCTCCGCGTTGAAGCGCGCGGGATCGAGCGCTTGGGCCAGACCCCGCTCGGCATCGACGCAGACGGGGCACCCGGCATGATAGAAAATGGCTTTGGACAACATGGTCATTCTCCTTTCTTCGAATCGGTATCGACTCGATACAATATGAATGGCGCCATCGCCGCGGCTTGCCAAGATGGTATTTAGTCGATACCAAATTTCCATGGACCGGGCCGCCGAACTTCTGACGCGCTTCAGCCGCATCATTGCCGCCGACGGTTATGACCGCGGCTTGCAGCCTGTGCAGTGGCAGGCGCTCTTGTTCCTGCGCTCGGCAAACCGCTTCTCGCGCACGCCAAAGGCGCTGACCGCGTGGCTTGGTCAGACGAAGGGGAGCGTGTCGCAAACGCTCGCGGCGCTCGAGAAAAAGGGGCTCGTCGCGCGGCGCGCCGATCCCGAGGATCAGCGCGTGGTCCGGCTCGAGCTGACCGCAGCGGGCACCCGTGTCGTCGCGGGGCCGCCGCCGGCGTTTGCAGAACAGATGCTCGGCCATCTGACCGCGGCGCAGCGCGACAGCTTTTCCGGGCTCGTCGAACAGATGCTGCGTGCCGAACTCGCGCGGTCGGGCGGGCGACCCTTCGGCCTCTGCCGCGATTGCCGCCATTTCGAACCGGATGCGCGCGGGCCGGGGCTGCACCGCTGCCGCCTGCTCGACGTCGCGCTTGGCGAAGCCGACAGCGCTCTGGTCTGTATCGAACAGGAGGCCGCATGAAGACCGAAATCCTCGCGGTGCTGACGGGCAAGGCGATCCCCTTTCGCGGCGATGAGCCGAGCGCGATCGCCAAGCTGCCGGTCGTCGACGCGGTCGCGGTCGGGCCGCTGGGGCTGGTAGGCGACGAGCAGGCTGATCGCAGCGTCCACGGCGGCATCGACAAGGCGATCCACCATTATCCCGCCGACCATTATGACTGGTGGCGCGGCCAGCTGGGCGATGCCCCCTTGCTCGACGCGCCCGGCGCGTTCGGCGAGAATATCTCGACCATCGGGCTCGACGAAAACAGCGTCTGCCTCGGCGACCGCTTCCGCCTCGGCAGCGCGCTCGTCGAGGTGACGCAGGCGCGTCAGCCCTGCTGGAAACTCGACCATCGTTTCGGCGCGAAGGGCGTTATGGCGGCGGTGGTCCAGACGCGGCGCTCAGGCTGGTATTACCGCGTGCTCGAACCCGGCACGGTGCGCGCGGGCGATGATCTCGAACTTGTCGAGCGCCCCTGGCCCGACTGGCCGCTCGCATCGCTGTTCGGCCTGCTGATCGGCGGCGAGGCGAAGGACCGCCCGGCCGACCTCCGCGCGCTCCGCGACGTGCCGGTCCTCGCCGAAACATGGAAAGTCCGCCGCGCGAAGCTCGCCGAACAGTTCGGCACCGATCTTTAAGGGCGCTCGGTCCTGCTGCTCAACCACGCCGCGAGCTTGGCCACCTCGTCGGCGCTGAAATGCAGTCCCAGCTTGCTGCGCCGCCACAAGATGTCGCCCGCCGTCTGCGCCCATTCCTGATCGACCAGCCACGCCGCCTCGGCGACGCTCAGCCCGTGGGCGATTTCGCCGCCGAGCGCGTCCCAGCCGTCGGCGTCGTCCAGCCAGCGGTGCGCGTCGGTGCCATAGGCCTTGACGATCCGGTCGACGGTGTCGGCGCTGAGGAAGGGGTGGGCGAGCTTGATTTCCGCCTTGAGCGCCGCGGCGCCGGTGACCGGGAAATCGCCGCCTGGTAGCGGTGCGTTCGCGGTCCAGCGCTTGCCGGTCAGTGCCGCGACATGGCCCGTCAGTTCATCGACGGCGGCTTCGGCAACATGGCGATAGCTGGTGATCTTGCCGCCATAGATGGTGAGCAGCGGCGCCCCCTCCGCCATGTCGAGGTCGATGCGGTAACCGCGCGTTGCCGCCTCGGGCCGCCCCGACCCGTCCTCGATCAGCGGCCGCACCCCCGAATAGGTCCACACAACGTCGGCGGGGGTGATGGCTTCGCGGAAATAGAGGCTCGCGCCTTCGCACAGATAAGCGATTTCCTCGTCGCTCGCGCGCGCTTCGCTCGCCGCCCCGTTATGATCGACGTCGGTCGTGCCGATCAGCGTGAAGTCGCGCTCATAGGGAATGGCGAAAAAGATGCGGCCATCGGGGAGCTGGAAGAAATAGGCATATTCGTGCCGGAACAGCCGCCGCACGACGATGTGCGACCCGCGCACCAGCCGCATCGCATGATCGGGCTCGGCATCGGCGCGCTTCAGCAGGTCGAGTACCGCCGGCCCCGCGGCGTTGACGATCGCGCGCCCGGTGAAGCGATATTGATGCCCATTGGCGCAGCTCGCCTCGACCACCCAAAGCCCGTCCTCGCAGCGCAGCATGTCGGCGCGGGTGCGGGTACGGACCTTGGCGCCATGCGCGGCGGCGTCGCGCGCGTTCAGCACCACCAGCCGCGCATCGTCGACCCAGCCGTCCGAATATTCGAAGCCGCGCTCATATTGCGGCTGCAACGCTTCGCCCGCGGCATGGCGGCGGAGGTTGATCGAGCGCGTCGCGGGCAATTTCTTGCGCCCGCCGATATGGTCATAGAGGAACAGCCCGAGCCGCAGCAGCCAGCGCGGACGCAGCCCCGGCCGGTGCGGCAACACAAAGCGCAGCGGCCAGATGATGTGCGGCGCGATCCCCCATAAAGTCTCGCGCTCTTTCAGTGCTTCGCGCACCAGGCCGAACTCATAATGCTCCAGGTACCGCAGCCCGCCGTGGATCAGCTTGGTCGATGCCGACGAGGTGCCCTGCGCCAGATCGCCCGCCTCGAGCAGCAACACCCGCGCCCCGCGCCCCGCGGCATCGCGCGCGACCCCGGCGCCGTTGACACCGCCGCCGATGATGATGACGTCATAGGGCTGGGCGCTGTCGGGCATGGCGATCTTCCTAAGACAGACGGGCTGGTCTTGCCAAGCGTCGCGGTCGATGCAGGGGGTCATCGACCAAGCTGGACAGCGGCGCGCTCCGGGGCAAAGGTCGCCGTGGATGAGGGCAGGAGGAGGGGATCATGCAGCGTTTATCGAAACGGTGGAGCCGGTGCGCCATGGCCATGGCAGGGCTGTTCGCCGCGGTTACAAGCGCCCCGACGGCGGCGCGGCAAGCGATGCTCGATCCGGCGGTGCTGGAGGAATATATCGCCTTCCTGTCGCTGCCCAATGATGCCGCGAACCCCGCCGACGCGCTCGCCAACGCGCGCTTCGTTCAGGCGATGATGCAGCGGCGCGGGATCGCGTCCGAGCTGCTCTACGATCCCGACCGCAAGGCGCCGCCTGCGGTGTTCGGCGAAGTCACGACCCCCGGCGCGACGCGCACGATCGTCTTTTACGCCCATTATGACGGCCAGCCGGTGGTGCCCGAACGCTGGGCGCCGGGGCTGTCGCCCTTTCGCCCGACCGCGATCTCGCGCCCGATCGAACAGGGCGGCACGGTGCTGGGTCCATGGTCGCCCGGTACGGACTTTCCGACCGGCTGGCGGCTCGCGGCGCGCAGCGCCGCCGACGACAAGGCGGGGGTGATGGTCGCGCTCAACGCCTTTCGCGACGCCGCCGGAGCTGCGGCGCGACTGGGCGTCAATGTGAAATTCTTTTTCGAGGGCGAAGAGGAAAAGGGGTCGCCCAACCTCCGCGCGATCCTGCACGCGCATAGCGAAAAGCTCGAAAGCGACCTCTGGGTCATGGTCGACGGCCCGCGACATACCGAGGGCTATCGCGCGATGGTGCTGGGGGTGCGCGGCGTGGTCGATGTCGGCATCACCGTTTATGGTGCGAAGCGGCCGCTGCACGCGGGCAATTACGGCAATTGGGCGCCAAACCCGGCGCTACAGCTCGCGGCGCTGCTCGGCAGCCTGAAGGATGGCGATGGGCGCATCCGGATCCCCGGCTTCTACGACGACGCGGTCCCGGCGACCGCCGCCGAACGCGCCGAAATCGCCAAGGCACCGTCGATGGACGCGACGCGCCAGAGCCTGGGCATCGCGCGGACGCAGGGCGGCGGCAAGCTGCACGGCGAACTTGTCCTGCTGCCGGGGATCGAGATCACCGGGCTGCGCGCGGGCGCCACCGACGCGCGCGCCGCCAACGTCATCCCGACCGAGGCCGAGGCGCGGCTCGACATGCGGCTGGTCAAGGGCGACCGCATCGACCGCCAGCTCGCCCGGCTGGTGCGCTTTGTCGAAGCGCAGGGCTATCTGGTCCTCGATCGCACCCCGACCGCAGAGGAGCGGCTGGCGCATCCGCTGATCGCCAAAATCACCTCGGGCTTTGGTTATGAAGCGCAGCGCACCTCGCTGGACGAACCGATGGTGACGCGGGTCAAGCAGCTGCTCGAACGCGTGTCGCCCGACCGGCTGGTCGTCGTGCCGTCGACCGGCGGCAGCCTGCCGCTGTCGCTGTTCGCGCACGAACTCGGCGCGCCGATGGTGACGATCCCCGTCGTCAACGCCGACAACAACCAGCATGGCGAAAATGAAAATGTCGATCCGGCCTTCCTCGCCGAAGGGATCCTCAACATCCGCGCGATCATGGAGGATGACTTTTCCGCTCGCTGACGCGTCGCTGGTGTGCGGCGGCCGATCAGGGCCATGCGGGATTGATTATAACAGCACTTATATATAAGCACTGTTATAATGTCGAACGATCACCAGTCGCGCGGGCTCGGAACGCTGCTTCGCCACCTCGTCGACCTGCTCGATGGCGACGTCGCGGCGGCCTATGCGGCGGCGGGGCTTGCGGATTACCGCCCCCGCTTCACCCCCGTGGTGCGGGCGCTCGACGTGCAGGATCCGGTCTCGGTCGGGGGCATCGCGCAATATGCTGGCATCTCCCACTCGGCGGCGAGCCAGACCGTCGCCGAAATGGTGCGGCGCGGGCTGGTCGAACGGTGCAAGGGGCGCGACGGGCGGCAGGCGATGATCCGCAAGTCGGATCGGCTCGTCGCGCTGTTGCCAACGCTGCGGCGCCACTGGGCGACCGCAAATCGCGCCGAAGCCGCGCTGAACGCCGAACTGTCGCACCGCCTGCGCGCGCTTGTTGTCGAGACGATCGAGACGCTGGAGCGCCGGAGCTTTCTGGAGCGGATCGCGGCTGAAAGTGATCAGGGCGACGCGGAAACGCGTTCGGAATGAGGAGATTTGAGATGGATTATCGAGCCCTGGCCGCGGTCGTGGCGCTTTGCTGCGCAATGGGTCCGCCAGTCGCGGCGCAGGCCCCCGGTCCGGCGGCGGTCTCGGGCTCCGCGTGGCAATCGAGCGCGCTCAGCGAGGTGAAGGACCAGATTCGCGCCCATTATGTCTTTCCCGAAATGCGCGCGCCGCTCGTCGCTGCGATCGAAGCGCTGGAACAGGGCGGCACGTTGGCGCCGCTGTCAGGAACGGCCTTTGGCGACCGCGTGACGCGCGTGATGCAGGACGTGGCGCACGACAAGCATCTCGCGCTCGTTTTTGATCCGAACTGGGCCGCAAGCTTTGCCAAACAGCAGGATGATCCGGCGGCCCGCGATTTTGATCGCGAGGCGATCCGCGACAATTTTGGCGTCGTCAGCCTCGAGCGCCTGACCGGCAATATTCGCTATATGAAGATCGACGGTTTCGGCTGGGTCGATGATGTGACCGGCGAAACCTATGATGCCGCCGCGCGCTTCTTGAAGGCCGGTTCCGCGATCATCATCGACATTCGCGGCAACAGCGGCGGCGATCACAGCGCGGTGCGCTATCTGGTCAGCCACTTCATGAAGCCCGACACCCCGCTTTACGAATTTCAGTCCACCCGCGAGGCGACCTGGCGATCCTATGCGCTCGACCAGCTTCCGGCCGGACGGATCAACGGCGTTCCGCTCTATGTGCTGATCGACGGTCGCACCGTGTCGGCCGGTGAGGATCTGGCCTATCAGGTGCAGCAATATCAGCTGGGGAAACTGGTCGGGACGCGCACCGTCGGCGCGGCGAACAACAACGAATATTTCGCCGTCGCGGGCCAGTTTCGCCTCAGTCTCTCGGTCGGTCGTCCCGTGCATCCGGTCAGTCAGACCAATTGGGAGGGTCAGGGAATCCATCCCGACATCGCGGCCCCCACGGGCGAAGCGCGCGACCGGGCGATCATCGCCGCGACCGAGCAATTGCTGAAGAACGCCGCGGCATCGCCGATCGAGCGCGCCGAATATCGCTGGGCGCAGGAAGACGCCGAAGCGCGGCTGGCTCCCGCCAGCTACAGCGCGTCGCAGCTGCGCGGCTATGCGGGACAATATGGCGACTATCTGGTCAAATTGTCGGGATCGGATCTGTGGCTGGAAGCGAGGAATCGGGACCCCCTTCGCATGGTTCCGCTCAAGGAAAAAGGACAGTTCGGTCTTGCGGGACGCAGCTATCTGCGGGTGCGATTTGCCGATGGGCGCCTGGAGGTGATGCCGCTGGGCGCTCCCGAGCCGTTGGTCGTTCCGCGCACGTCGCCGGGACAACGGGCCAACTAGCGCGGCGGCCCCGGACCCGAGCGGGGGTTCGACGGACAGCCTACGTATGCGCGTTGCAATCGCGGCGCGGCTCCGCCATTTCCCGTGATGGATATCCAAGGGGATTGGCGTGAGCGTGAAAGTCGAAACATTGATATTGTTCGGCGCGACGGGCGATTTGGCGCAACGCATGCTGTTCCCTTCGCTTTACAATCTCCACGTCGATGGCCTGCTTGCCGACGCGCTGACGATCGTCGCGTCGGGGCGGTCGCAGATGGAGCGCGCGGCGTGCCACGCGATGGTGCGCAAGGCGCTGACCGATCATCTCGCCGACGATCGCCTTGATGACGCACAGATCAGCGGTTTTCTCGATCGCATCGACTATTGCCCGGTCGATGCGGGCGCGGGCGCCGGTTACGACGCTCTTGCGGCGATGCTCGGTGACCGGATCGGACGCCCGATCGGCGCCTATCTTTCGACCCCGCCGTCGATGTTCGGCCCGATCGCACAGGGGCTGAAAAGCGCAGGGATCGCCTGCGCCGAATGCCGCATCGCGATGGAAAAGCCGATCGGCCACGACCTCGCCTCGTCGCTCGAAGTCAACGAACAGGTCGGCGACGCCTTTGCCGAGGACCGGGTGTTCCGCATCGATCATTATCTCGGCAAGGAAACGGTGCAGAATCTGCTCGCGCTGCGCTTTGCCAATATGTTGTTCGAGCCTTTGTGGAACGCGCAGGCGATCGACCATGTCCAGATCACCGTCGCCGAAACCGTCGGCCTCGAAGGCCGCGTCTCCTATTATGACGGCGTCGGCGCATTGAAGGACATGGTGCAGAACCATATGCTGCAATTGCTCGCGATCATCGCGATGGAGCCGCCGGCCAGCGTCAGCGCGACCGCGGTGCGCGACGAAAAGGTCAAGCTGCTGCGGAGCTTGCGCAAGATGCGCGCCGAGGATGTCAAGGCGCACAGCGTCAAGGGCCAATATGGTAGCGGCGCGGTGAATGGCGCCGCGGTCGCGGGTTACGCCGACGAGCTCGGTAGCGCTTCGAACACCGAAACCTTCGTCGCGATCAAGGCTTTCATCGACAATTGGCGCTGGAAGGGCGTGCCCTTTTACCTGCGCACCGGCAAACGTATGCCCGAACGCAAGTCCGAAGTGCTGATCCAGTTCAAGCCCGTCCCGCACAACATCTTTGCGCGCGTCGGCGCGGGCAAGCTCGACGCCAACAGCATGATCATCAACCTCCAGCCCGAGGAGAATATCCGCGTCAAGGTGATGGCGAAACAGCCGGGGCTCGACCGCGACGGTGTGAAGCTGAAAGAGGTGACGATGGACGTCTCGCTCTCGCACAGCTTTGCCGGCGAGCGGCGGCGGATCGCGTATGAACGGCTGCTGCTTGATTTCATCGAGGGCGACCAGACCCTGTTCGTGCGCCGCGACGAGGTGGAGGCGCAGTGGCAATGGATCGATTCGATCCGCGACGCTTGGGGCCAGGTCGACATGGCGCCGCAAAGCTACACCGCGGGCAGCTGGGGGCCGTCGAGCGCAATCGCCTTGATCGAACGCGACGGGGCGAGCTGGCATGATTGAGACAACACTAAACCTTCTCCCCTTGAGGGAGAAGGATACGAAGCCTTGCGCCGGAGGCGCTAGGCGCAGTTGGATGAGGGGTATGCGAGCCAGAGGCTCGCGCGGTCGCGTCGCGACCGCAACCCCTCACCCAGCTTCGACTAGGCAGCAAGCTGCCAAGTCTGCGCATCCCTCTCCCGCAAGGGGAGAGGGGATTGGATATTCCTATGACTGACCTCCACCCCACCATCGCCGCCGTCACCGACCGCATCATCACCCGCAGCGCCCAGCGCCGCGCCGCCTATCTTGACCTTATGGACCGCCAGCGCGAAGCCGGCACCAACCGCGGCAACCTCTCCTGCGGCAATCTCGCGCACGGCTTTGCCGCGGCGGGCGACGACAAGCCGGTCATCCGCACCGGCGCGGCGATGAACATCGGCATCGTCACCAGCTACAACGACATGCTCTCGGCGCATCAGCCCTATGGTCGCTACCCCGAGCAGATTAAACTCTTCGCGCGCGAAGTCGGCGCCACCGCACAGGTTGCGGGGGGCGTCCCCGCGATGTGCGACGGCGTGACGCAGGGGCAGGCGGGCATGGACCTGTCGCTGTTCAGCCGCGACAATATCGCGCAGGGCACGGTGATCGCCCTCAGCCATGCGATGTTTGAAGGCGCGCTGCTGCTCGGCATCTGCGACAAGATCGTGCCGGGCCTCTTGATCGGCGCGCTGCGCTTCGGCCATCTCCCGCAAATCCTGATCCCGGCCGGGCCGATGCCGTCGGGCCTCGCGAACAAGGAAAAACAGCGCGTCCGCCAGCTCTATGCCGAGGGCAAGGCAAGCCGTGACGAACTGCTCGAAGCCGAGGCGGCAAGCTATCACGGCGCGGGCACCTGTACCTTCTACGGCACCGCGAACTCGAACCAGATGATGATGGAGCTGATGGGGCTGCACATTCCCGGCAGCGCCTTCACCAACCCCGGCACCAAGCTGCGCCAGGAACTGACCCGCGCCGCGACGCACCGGGTCGCACAGATTGGCTGGGACGGCGACGATTACCGCCCGCTCGCCCGCTGCGTCGATGAAAAGGCGATCGTCAACGCCGCGATCGGCCTGCTCGCGACCGGCGGCTCGACCAACCATGCGATCCACCTGCCCGCGATCGCACGCGCGGCGGGGATCGTCATCGACTGGCAGGATTTCGATGAACTGAGCCACGCGGTGCCGCTGCTCGCGCGCGTCTATCCGAACGGCGCGGGCGACGTGAACAATTTCCACGCCGCGGGCGGCATCGGCTATGTCGTGCGCGAGTTGCTCGATGCCGGGTTGCTGCATGGCGATGTGCTGACCGTCGGCGGGACGATGGCCGACTATGCCGCCGAGCCCGTGCTGGTGGACGACGAACTCCACTGGCAGGCCGCGCCCGCCGAGAGCCGCGACGACACGATACTGCGCCCGGTCGCCGCGCCTTTCTCACCCGACGGCGGCATGCGCCTGCTCGCGGGCAACCTCGGCCGCGCGATCATCAAGACCAGCGCGGTGGCCGAGGATCGCTGGACGATCGAGGCGCCGTGCCGCATCTTCGACAATCAGGACGCGGTGCTGGCCGCCTTCAAGGCAGGCGAACTCGAGCGCGACGTCGTTGTCGTCGTCCGCTTCCAGGGGCCGCGCGCCAATGGTATGCCCGAACTGCACAAGCTGACCCCGGCGCTCGGCGTACTCCAAGACCGCGGTTTTCGCGTCGCGCTGCTCACTGACGGCCGCATGTCGGGCGCCAGCGGCAAGGTGCCCGCGGTGATCCACCTCTCGCCCGAAGCGCTGCCGGGCGCTGACGGGGTCAGCGGCCCGCTGGCTTTCCTCGCCGACGGCGACGTCGTGCGCGTCTGCGCGGTGAAGGGCGAGGTGCTCGCGCTGGTCGATCCCGCGATCTGGGCCGCGCGCTCACCCGCCGTCGCCCCGCCGCCCGCGCTCGGCGTCGGGCGCGAGCTGTTTGCGCTGTTTCGCCACCACGCCGACGAAGCCGAAAAGGGCGGGTCGGCGGTGCTGGCGGCGATGGAGGCGGTTACGGGCTAACCCCTGATCCGTTCGTGCTGAGCTTGTCGAAGCACCGTCCTTTTCTTTCGACGCCGCAAAGAAAGAACGGCCCTTCGAAAAGCTCAGGGCGAACGGAGCTTAGAGTTTCGAACGGAGTATTTATGCCAGACCAATCCATCGACCAGATCATGGCGCTAGCCCCCGTCATCCCGGTGATCGTCATCGACCGGGTCGAGGACGCGGTGCCGATGGCCGAGGCGCTCGTTGCGGGCGGCCTGCCCGTACTCGAAGTCACGCTGCGCACCCCTGCGGCGCTCGACGCCATCACTGCGATGAAAGCCATCAAGGGCGCGGTTGTCGGCGCGGGGACCGTGCTCAACCCCGCGATGCTCACCGCCGCGATCCACGCGGGCGCCGAATTCATCGTCTCGCCCGGCCTCACTGACAATCTTGGCAAGGCGGCGGTCGCGAGTGGCATCCCCTTCCTGCCCGGCACCGCCAATGCGGGTGACATCATGCGCGGCATGGACCTCGGCCTCGACCGCTTCAAATTCTTCCCCGCGGCGACCAGTGGCGGCATCCCGGCGCTGAAGGCGCTCGCTGGCCCGTTCGGTCAGGCGCGCTTTTGCCCGACCGGCGGCATCACGCTGGCGACCGCGCCCGACTGGCTCGCGCTCGATGCGGTACGCTGCGTCGGCGGCAGCTGGGTTGTCCCGTCGGGGCCGCTCGACCCGGCGCGGATCGAGGCGCTGGCGAGAGAAGCGGCGGCGCTCGCCCCCTAGCAGTCGCCCCCGCGAAGGCGGGGGCCGCTGGCGGTTTATTCAACTACGCAGCATGAGGCCGATAACGGCCCCCGCCTGCGCGGGGGCGACGAATTGGGCGCCATTGATAAACGCCATCTTTACTGCCATCGTGCAGGGAAAGGCGGCAATATAGCCGCTGGTGGGGAGATGCGCGTGCCAAGACCGCAGCCGCATTTGGAAGAAGTGCTCGCGTCCGAACCCGGATCGCATATCGCCGCATTGTTCGATTTCGACGGCACCATCATCTCGGGTTATTCCGCCACCGCGATGCTGCGCGAGAAATTCCAGCGCCGCGAAATGTCGGTCGAGGAAATCGCGGAAACCGCGCAGGTGATTGCGCAGCACAGCCTTGGCACGATCGGCTTTTCGGGGCTGATGTCGGGCGCCGCCAAATTCATGAAGGGCGTCGACGAGGAAAGCTTCATCGAGTTCGGCGAGGAACTCTACAAGAAGCATATCGCGCGCAAAATCTATCCCGAGACGCGCGCGATCATCGAGGCGCATCAGGCGAAGGGCCACCGCGTCGCGATCATCTCGTCGGCGACGATCTACCAGATCGAACCGACCGCGCGCGACCTTGGCATCACCGACATCAAATGCTCGGCCTATGAGATCGAGAACGGGGTGTTCACCGGCGAGATCATCCGCCCCTTGTGTTTCGGCGAAGGCAAGGTGCTCGCCGCCGAGGAACTCGCCGCCGAATATGGCCTCGATCTCGATCAGAGCTTTTTCTATTCGGACAGCGACGACGATATCGAATTGCTCGAGCGCGTCGGCAAGCCGCGCCCGCTCAACCCGAATTTGAAACTGAAAGCCATCGCCGAGGAAAATGGCTGGCCGGTGCAGCGCTTTGCGAGCCGCGGCACGCCGTCGTGGGTCGATTACACGCGCACCATCTACGCCACCGGCTCGCTGGTCGGCGCTTTCGCTGCGGGGCTGCCGATCTGGGCGCTCACCCGTTCGCAGCGCGAGGCGGCGAATTTCTCGATCGGGCTGTTCGGCGATTTCGCGACTGCGATCACCGGCGTCGAGCTGGAGGTCGAGGACGAGAAGCATCTCTGGTCGTCGCGCCCCTGCGTCTTCATCTTCAATCACCAGAGCAAGGCCGATGTGATGATCCTCGCCAAGCTCATCCGCCGCGACATGGGCGGGGTGGGCAAGAAAGAGATCAAGGACATCCCCGTCCTCGGCAAGCTGATGGAATGGGGCGGCACCGTCTTCGTCGACCGCGCCGACGGCAAGAGCGCAATCAAGGCGATGGAGCCGCTCGTCGATGCGATCAAGGTCGAGGGCAAGTCGATCTGCATCTCGCCCGAAGGCACGCGCAGCCTGACGCCGAAGCTCGAACCGTTCAAGAAGGGCGCGTTCCACCTCGCGATGCAGGCGGGCGTCCCCATCGTCCCGATCGTGATCCATAATGCGACCGACGTCGCGCCGAAGAACGAGTTTGTGATGCGCCCCGCCACGGTACGCGTCACCGTGTTGCCGCCGGTCGATACATCGGGGTGGTCGCCGCGGACGGTGGGCAATCATGTCCGCGACGTGCGGAACATGTTCCTGCGCACGCTGGGCCAGCCCGAGGAAAGCGTCGCCGAATCGGTGGCAAAGGAACCGGCGCCCAAGGCTGCGGCATCCGAGGATCAGGCGAAAAAGCCGAAGGCCAAAAAAGCAGCGGCGAAAAAACCCGCCGCAAAGAAAAAGGCAGCGCCGGCAAAGGCGGCCACCAAGAAAGCCTCCCCGCGAAAGGGAAGGGCGGCCTAGCGCATGTCCCACATCGTCATTGCGAGCGAAGCGAAGCAATCCAGGGCGGGGTACGCCACGCTGGATTGCCGCGTCGCTTCGCTCCTCGCAATGACGGAGGGATTTTAGCGACATGGCCGACGGCACGTCCCGCCCGCCCATCGCGACCGCGGACGCCGCCGACCGCCTCTACATCATCGACGCACGCCACGGCGTCGAACGCCAGCTGCTGCTCGATTGGGTGCATGCCACCGCGGGCGACGACGACCCCCAATGGGCCAGCCTCGCGATCGAGGACGACGATCAGGCTTTGCCGCTCGACATGCTCCGCGCGCGGCTCGGCGGGCTGCCGTCGCGGCAGGTCGTGCCGCTGCGCGTCGCGTGGCGCATCCCCGGCTTCGACAAGGACCGCGCGCTCAAATTCCGCCACATCTTGTTCGGCGACCCGCGCCACCCGGGATCGCTGCGCGCGCGGTTGATCCTGCTCCGCGACCGCCGCCGCGCGCAGATTTTGGTGGGCGAGGCGGCGACGCTCGATGCGCTGCGCGACCGCTTCACCGCGCAGACCGGCGGCGGCGACGGCGCGGGCTGCGACAGCGCCGAATTCGCCGCCTTCGTCGCGCGGCAGGCGTCGCTCGCGCTCGACGTCGCCGAACGCGGTATCCGCGGGACGCGCTACAAGGTGCCGCGCTTCGTTGCCGACGGGCTGCGCACCAGCCCGAAATTCCGCGCCGCGCTCGCCGACCTCGCCGAAGCGACAGGCCGCCCCGTCGCCGACCTGTTCCGCGAAGCGCGCCCGTTGATGAAGGAAGTGATCGCGCGGCCCAGCGCGATCTTCCTCGATCTCCGCGCCCGGCTCGACCGGATGATGTTCGGGGGCTACGCGCCCGAGATGGAGGTCGACGCCGCCGAGCTGGCGCGGCTGCGCGCGATCCTGCGCGAACATCCGACCGCGATCCTGTTCACCCACAAAACCTATATCGACGGCGCGACCCCCAGCCGCCTGACCTATGAAAACGATATGCCGATGCTGCACAGCTTCGGCGGCGCCAATCTCGACTTCGCGATCATGGGCGAATTTTTTCGCCGCTCGGGGATGATCTTCATCCGCCGCAGCTTCCAGGACCAGCCGGTCTATAAACTCGTGCTGCGCCACTATATCGCCTGGCTGCTTGCCAAGCGTTTTCCGCTGAGCTGGGCGTTCGAGGGCACCCGCTCGCGGCTCGGCAAGCTGATGCCGCCCAAATATGGCCTGATGAAATATGTCCTCGACGCCGCGCATGCGACGGGCACGCGCGGGGTGCATTTCGTCCCCTTCGTCACCAGCTTCGACCTCATTCGCGACGTCGAGGAATATGCCGCCGAACAGACCGGCCGCAACAAGAAGCCCGAAAGCCTGTCGTGGTTCATCGCCTATATGAAAAGCCTGAAGGAACCCTCGGGCCGCATCCGGCTCGACATCGGCAATCCGGTGGTGATCGACAGCGCGCCGGGGGCCGACGACAAGCGCGCACTCGAACGCATCGCCTTCGCCGTCGCGGTCGAGGCAAATCGGGTGACCCCGCTCACCGTCACTTCGGTCATGTGCCTGATCCTGCTCGGCATGGCGCCGCGCGGCGCGACCTCGGCCGAACTGCTTGGCGCGATCGGCGCGGTGACCGACTGGGCGCGCGCGCGCGACATCAGGCTCAGCAGCGACCTTGCGAGCGGCGACGATGCGGCGCTTTCGGCCACCGTCGACACCCTCGTCGCCAGCGGGCTGCTGACCCGCTACGAAGCGGGCAGCGAAAATATCTATTCGATCGACCCCGCCAAACATCCGATGGCGAGCTATTACCGCAACATCATCGCGCATCACTTCCTCGACCGCGCGATGATCGAACTCGCGCTGTTCGAGCTGCGCGACGCCGACAGCGGCGATGCGACCGCGGCGTTCTGGGCGAAGGTCGATCGCCTCCGCGACCTGTTCAAATTCGAATTTTTCTATCCGCCGCGCGACGAGCATATGGCCGCCTTGCGCGCCGAGCTCGAACGCATCGACCCCGTGTGGGACCGCCGCCTCGCCAGCGGCGACCGCGGCATCGCGCAGCTGCTCCGTCGCTGCCAGCCGGTCGTCGGCCACGCGATCCTGCTGCCATTCGCGGAGGCCTATTCGGTCGTCGCCGACCTGCTTACGCACGCGAAACCGGGCGATGCGGTCGACGAAAAGGCCTTGCTCGACGCTGCCCTCACGGAGGGCAAACAGGCCTATCTGCTCCGCCGGATCAGCAGCGAGGCGGCGATCGGCAAATTGCTGTTCGCCAACGGCCTGTCGCTGATGCGCCACATGGGGCTGGCCGAGGAAGCGACGCCCGAAATTCTTGCCCAGCGCCGCGCGCTGCTCGCGGAACTGCGCGGGCTGGCGAACGTGATGGAAACGATGCGGCTGTCGACGGTGGCGCTGGCGGATCGGTTGGTGGGGGTAGGGGCGTGACGGTGCCCTCACACCCTTCGTCATTGCGAGCGAAGCGAAGCAATCTCCAGCGATCAAAGTCGCGCTGCGTTGAACACTGGAGATTGCCGCGTCGCCTGCGGCTCCTCGCAATGACGGCAGGGTAGAAGGAAAGAGACATGCTCAAACAGCTCAGCGCGCAGGACGCCCAGTTCCTCTACACGCAAACCGCGAACAATCTGACGCACATCATGGGGGTCTATATCTACGATCCCTCGACCGCGCCGGGCGGCTTCGTGCGTTTCAAGGACATCATCCGCCACGTCGAAAGCCGCGTCCATACCTCGCCCTTGTTCAAGCGCCGCCTCCACCGCCTGCCGTTCGACATGGACCATCCCTATTGGGTCGAGGATGAGCATTTCGATATCGAGGCGCATATGAGCCATGCGCGCCTGCCCGAACCCGGCGACTGGCGGCAATTCTGCATCGCCACCGCGCGCTATTTTTCCAAACCGATGGATATGAACCGCCCGCTGTGGGACATTTACATCATCGAGGGGCTCGACCGGATTCCGGGCATTCCGAAGGGCAGCTTTGCGATGCTCCACCGCGTCCACCACGCCGCTGTCGACGGCGCCTCGGGCGCGCACGCCTTCATCGCGATGAGCGACATCGATGCCAAGGGGACGCCCGCGATTGCCGAACCGCCGCCCGTCGAGGAATTGGGCGATCCGCCGTCGAGCGCCGAAGCGCTGTCGCGCGCCTGGTCGGCGTCGCTGCAATCGCCGGTCAAATTCATGAACGCGTTGATGAAGATGTCGCCCGCGATCATCTCGTCGGCGCGCAAGGCGATCGAGGGTGGGATGACCGCGGGGGTTCCCGAAACGCGCTTCAACACCGCCGTCGGCCCGCACAAGATGTTCGACGGCACCTCGGTCGCGCTGTCCGACGTCGCGCTGGTACGCCAGAAGGTGCCGGGCGCGACGGTCAACGATGTGGTGCTGACCACGGTCGGCGGCGCGCTGCGCAAATATCTGGCCAAGCACAAGGAATTGCCCAAGGAAAGCCTGGTCGCGGTCGCCCCGATCAACCTGCGCGGCAAGGACAAGGGCGCCGGCAAGGCCTCGACCCCCGGCAATCAGGTGTCGGCGATGAGCGTCCCGGTCCGCACCGACATTGCCGATCCGCTCGCGCGGCTGGCGGCGGTCCGCGACTATACGGTCGAGGCGAAGGAGGCAAAGGCGGGGGTCAGCGCGCGGATCATGACCGACCTGTCGCAACATATTCCGGGCGCGACGATGGCGGCGGTGGCGCGGCTCGTGACCAGCGAGCGCTTTGCGGTGCGCGGTACGAACCTCTTTATCTCGAACGTGCCCGGCGCGCAGGTGCCGCTCTACCTCGCGGGCGCGCAGTTGGTGATGCAGCACGGCATGGCGCCGCTCGCGAACAATATGGGGCTGTTCGTCGCGACCCCCAGCTATAACGGTCGCATCGCCTTTTCGATCATCTGCGAACGCGCGATCATGCCCGACATCGCTTTTTTCCGGGAGTGCATCGACGAAAGTTTCGCCGACCTGATGGCGGCGGCGCCCAAGCCCGAAAAGCCCGAGCCCAAGGCCAAAGCCGCTACGGCAAAGCCGAAAACCGCGGCGAAGCCCAAGCCCGCGCCGAAGGCTCCGGCCAAAAGCGGGACGGCGCCGGCGAGCAAAACCAAACGGAAACCGGTTGCCAAAGGCAACGCAACCGGCAAGACTCGCAAAAAATAACCATGTTCTGCAGGACGACTAGATGCTTTTCACCCCGACGCTCAGCGCCGACCGCGATCTCGTGACCGCGTCCGATTACCCCGCCTGGGCCAAGGCCGCGCGCGAGCATGACAAGAAATCGGGGATGCAGGCGTGGCGCGACGCCGACGAAAGCAAGCATTTCGACTATAAGGCGATCCGCGCCCGGCTCGAAAAATTGCGCAAGCTGTCGGCGGCGGGCGACGTCAAGGGGCTGCTGTTCGTCCTTAACGAAGGCATCCACGGCAATATCGACGGCATGGGCCACGAACGCCTTTACCAAAAGGCGCGGTTCGGCACCAAGAAGCTGATCGAGGATTATGTCGCAGAGGTCGTGGCGTCGCTCGACAAGATCGCCGCCGCGCGCAGCATCGGCAAAGAGGAAAAGCGCGATTTCTTCCGCCGCGCCCAGCATTGCTACGGCCGCTCGGCGCTATTGCTCTCGGGTTCGGGCAGCTTCCTCTTCTTCCACATCGGGGTCGTGAAGGCGCTCTGGTCCGAAGGCGTCTTGCCCGCGATCATGTCGGGCGCCAGCGGCGGTTCGATCGTCGCGGCGGTCGTCTGCACGCGCAAGGATGCCGACATCGGCGCTTTCCTCGAAAGCGATCGCCTCGCCAACCCCGACCGCGACACCGACGGGCGCCGCCTCGCCTCCGACGAGGTGCGCGACCGGCTCGCCGACCTGATCCCCGACCTGACCTTTCAGGAGGCGTTTGAGATCAGCGGCCGCCACCTCAACGTCTCGGTCGCGCCCGCCGAAAAGCATCAGAATGGCCGCCTGCTCAACGCGATCACCGCCCCCAATGTGCTGATCCGCGAGGCGGTGCTGGCGTCGTGCGCGGTGCCCGGCGTCTTCCCGCCGGTCATGCTGATGGCGCGCGACGACAGCGGCGCGCGCGTGCCCTATCAACCCGACCGGCGCTGGGTCGACGGATCGGTGACCCACGACATCCCGACCAAGCGCCTCGAACGCCTCTATGGCGTCAACCATCATATCGTCAGCCAGGCGAACCCGATCGCGCTACCCTTCGCGACCGACACGCGCAAGCAGATGGCGCCGATCGAGGCGATCCAGCATGCGTCGATGGCGACCTTCAAGGCGTGGCTCAACGCCAATATGATCATTTTCCAGAAACCGCTCGAATGGGTGCCGCCGCTCAACAGCATCGCCAATATGGCGCGGTCGGTGATCAATCAGGAATATACCGGCGACATCAACATCATCCGCCCACCCAAATTCTGGTCGCCGACCAAGATATTGAGCGATCTGGCGCAGGACGACATCGACGAACTGATCGACACCGGCGAACGCACCGCCTGGCCCAAGGTCGAAATGGTGCGCACCCAGACCGCGATCAGCCGCGCGCTCGAAGGCATTTTGGCGCGGATCGACCGCGCGGGCGACGATGGTCCCGGCCACCGCAGCACCGCGGCGTTGAAGAAGGCGGTGCGCTGACCATGGCGGCGGGCGCGGTCATCTTGCCCGCCGGTTCCGCCGGTGCAGGGGCGCGGCTCCATGTCACCCATTGGCTGCCCGCAGCCCGGCCCAAGGCCGTTGTGCTGCTAGCGCACGGCTATGCCGAACATGCCGGGCGCTACGCGCATGTCGCCAAGCGGCTGACCGGCGCGGGCTATGCCGTCTATGCGATCGACCATTGGGGCCACGGCCAATCGGACGGGGAGGGCGGTTATGTCCCGCGCTTCTCGGCCTTCACCGACGGTATGGCCGAACTGCTGACCCTGATCGAGGTCAATCATGGCAATACCCCGCGCCTGCTCCTCGGCCACAGCATGGGCGGGCTGATTTCGACCCTGTTCCTGATCGATCGGCAGCAGGCGTTCGCCGCCGCCGCGCTCTCCGGCCCCGCGATCGTCCCCGCCGCGCCGCCCTCGCGCTTCACCGTCTGGATCAGCCGCTTCCTGTCGCGCTTCCTCCCGCGCCTCGGCGTGCTGTCCTTGGACGCCAACGGGGTCAGCCGCGATCCCGCGGTCGTCGCCGCCTACCTCGCCGACCCGCTCGTTTACACCGGCAAGATCGGCGCGCGGCTGGGGCGCGAGTTCATGGATGCGATGGCCGCGGCGCAGGCGGGCGCCCCCAAAATCACGCTGCCGATCCTGCTCCAGCACGGCAGCGCCGACAGCCTCGCCTCGCCCGCGGGCTCGCAATATCTTTTCGACCATGTCGCCTCGGCGGACAAGGCGCTGAAAATCTACCCCGGCCTGTTCCACGAAATTTACAACGAGCCGGAACAAGATGGGGTGCTGAGCGATTTGATCACCTGGTTCGATGTGCCTGTTCGGCCGCGTTGAGCTCACCCCAATTTCCGTTCGTGTCGAGCGAAGTCGAGACACGCGAAGGCAGGCGCTCCCCATGGGTGTCTCGACTTCGCTCGACACAAACGGATGAAGAGGACAGCTTTTAGACCATGAAAACCCTCCTCATCCTCCTCTTTGCCCCCATCATCGCGCTGACGCTGATGTATTTCGTTTTCCCCGGTCGCCTCGTCGCGCTCGGGCGTGCGTTGCTGCGTCAGCGCGGGCGGATGGTGCAGAAAAGCGTGATGGTTGACGGCCGGAACTGGCCCTATCTGGAGGGCGGCGATCCCGCCAAACCCCTGCTCCTGCTCGTCCACGGCTTTGCCGGCGACAAGGATAATTGGTCGATGATCGCGCCGTACCTCACGCGCGACTATCATGTCATCGCCCCCGACCTGCCGGGTTTCGGCGAGAATGAGCGCAACCCCGACCTCGCCTATGACCTCGGCGCGCAGACCGCACGGCTCAAGCAATTTGCCGACACGCTCGGCCTCGACCGCCCGCATGTCGGCGGCAACAGCATGGGCGGCTGGATCGCGCTGCGCTATGCGATCGACTATCCGGGCGCGCTCGCCAGCCTGATCCTGCTCAACAATGCCGGGGTCAACGGCGCCAACGAAAGCGACCTCCAGAAACAGGCAGCCGACGAGACCTATAATCCGCTCGTCCTCGCGGGGCTCGAGGATGCCGACCGGCTGGTGGCGATGGTCGTCCACAAACCGCCCTATATCCCGGCGCGGCTCAAGCCCGTGCTCTACGCCGACGCGCTCAAATATCGCGACCAGCTCGACACCATCTTCTGGGTCATCGCCACCGAGGGCCGCGACCAGCCGCTCAACGACCGGCTGGGCGAGGTCAAGGTGCCCACCCTCATCATCTGGGGCCGCCACGACCGCCTGCTTGACGTCAGCTGCGTGGCCGTCCTCGAAGCGGGCATCGCGGGCAGCCGCAGCCATATCTTCGAACATGTCGGCCATGTCCCGATGATCGAGGATCCCAAAGCGACGGCGGCGGTGATGAAGGCGTTTTTGGCCAAGCTGTAAATCCTCCCTGTCGCGCAGCGATGGGGAGGGGGACCGCCGCCGCAGGCGGTGGTGGAGGGGCGAGCAACGGTAGCGCCATGCCCCCTCCGTCAGCGCTTCGCGCCGCCACCTCCCCATCGCTGCGCGACAGGGAGGATCGCAAGCTTGCCAACCCGCCATAACCCCGCCACTCTCCCCTAAAAAACAGGGGAGAGACATATGCGCCTGAAGGTCGGCCTGCTCGGTGGGGGCAGCTGGGGGACGACGGTTGCGGCGGTGGTGTCGCGCAACGCGCCGATCACCCTCTGGGCGCGCGATGCCGAGACGGTCGAGGGCATCAATCGCGACCATGAGAACCGCAAATATCTGCCCGGCATCAAACTGCCGTCGGCGCTCGGCGCAACGCAGGACATGGGCGAGGTCGTCGCGGGCGCCGACGTCCTGATCATGGGCGTCCCCTCGCACAGTTTCCGCAGCGTGCTCGAGGAAGCGCGCCAGCACCTTCGCCCATGGGTGCCGGTGATCAGCCTCACCAAAGGCCTCGAGCTCGCCTCAGGCCAACGAATGACCCAGCTCATTGAGGAAGTCCTCCCCGGCCACCCGGTCGGCGTCCTCACCGGCCCCAACCTCGCGCGCGAAATCATGACCGGGCAGGCGGCGGCGAGCGTGTTGTCGATGGAGGACGAGATCGTCGTCCGCGCGCTCCAGCCGGTGTTCCATTCGGGGCTGTTCCGCGTTTACACCAACACCGATCTGCTCGGCTGCGAACTCGGCGGGGTGCTCAAGAATATCATCGCGATCGCGGTCGGCATGGGTGACGGGCTCGGGGCAGGCGACAACACCCGCTCGGCGCTGATGACGCGCGGGCTGGCCGAGATCACCCGGCTCGGCGTCGCGATGGGCGGGCGCCCCGAAACCTTTGCCGGGCTCACCGGCATGGGCGACCTGATCGCCACCTGCACCAGCCCCTTGAGCCGCAATCGCCATGTCGGGGTCGAACTCGGCAAGGGTCGCCCCATCGAGGAGATCATCGCGGGGATGAACATGGTCGCCGAAGGCGTCAAAAGCGCCCCCACCGTCATCGCGCTCGCCGAACAGCACGGCATCGCGATGCCGATCGCGCGCGATGTGTATGACGTGACGCAGGGCAAACGCAGCGCGCAGGACGTGTTCCGCGGCCTGCTCCGCTCGGCGGTTGGGGATGAGGCACATCCGGGATAATCCACCGTAGCCCTGAGCCTGTCGAAGGGCGCTTCTCGGATAGGCGCCCTTCGACAGGCTCAGGGCTACGGTTTTTGGGCGGTCCGACGATATTCCACCGCCAGCCGTGCCTTATCTCGGTTCAGCCGGGAAGAAATTCGCCGCCTGCTTCGTTGACTCCCCTGACCGCCCGGCAACGGACGGACAATCAGGAGATGGACGATGAAAAAATGGACCACCCTTGCAGTCATTCTGGCGCTTCCCGCCACCGCCGCGATTGCGGCCGTGCCCTATCATTCGATGCCGCCCGGCTTCGAACCGCCGCCGATCCGCGAGCGCCCGATCGCGGGCGTCGTCAACCAGCAATGGTATAATTACAAAGCCGACATTCTCGAGGCCGAGAAGGAACTGACCAGCGACCTTCGCCGCGCCACCGACCGCGAGGACCGCTGGGATGCGTGGGACGAATGGGAAACCGAAGTCATCGACGCCGACAAGGATTATGTGAAGGAAATGCGCAAGAAAGGCTATCGCACCGGTCGCGTGACCGTCGGCGGTTAAGTTTCCCCGGAGCAGCTTCCGGGTCGCAAGGGAAGGGCGGGCGTCTGGGGCGTCCGCCCTTTTCCTCTCTCAAATCCTCCCTGTGGCGAAGCCATGGGGAGGTGGCAGCGCGAAGCGCTGACGGAGGGGCCATGGCACTACCGTTGCGGTCCCTCCACCATCGCTTACGGCGACGGTCCCCCTCCCATCGCTTCGCGACAGGGAGGATTAAGTCGCTTCCGCCAGCAACGCCTTCGCCTCATCCCCCTGCCAGTCAATCGCCCCGACCACGCGCCAGATCTCGCGCCCCTCGGCATCGTAAAAGATGCTCGTCGGCAACGCGCTGTTGGCGGCATCGAGCAACCCGTTCTCGGGATCGAGATAGGGCTGGAGTGCCTTCAGCCCTGCCTTCTGGAACCACGGATCGACGACTGCGGCGCCCTGCAGGTCCTGCGCCACCGCGATCACCGCCATCGCCTCGCCGCTCTCTGCCGCCAGCGCATCGAGCGTCGGCATTTCCGCGACGCACGGCGCGCACCAGGTCGCCCACAGATTGACCAGCAGCGGCTTGCCCTTGAACGCCGCCAGCGTAACCGCCGCATCGTCGGGGCCGGTAAAGGCCGCGGTCGGCGCCGCTTTGCCCTTGTGGCTGCGGTCGACGATATATTCGAACTGGCCGACGCCCTTCGCTTCGCCCGCCGAAACATTTGCTTGGCCTTGCCCCGCTTGCTCCGCGCCCGCCTTTTCCCTATCGCAGCCCGCGATTGATCCGGCCAGCAGCAGGCCAAGGATTGCAACGGACGGGCTTGGAACGCGGCGGATGGCGAATACTCCGGACAGTAACAGCATGTGGGGCGGCCGCTTCGGTGGCGGACCCGCGGCAATCATGCAAGAGATTAACGCCTCGATCCCGATCGACAAGCGCCTGTGGGAAGAGGATATCGCCGCCAGCCGCGCCCATGCCGCGATGCTCGGCGCCGCCGGGATAATCGGCGCCGACGATGCGGTCCAGATCGATCGCGGCCTCGCGCAGATCGCCGACGAATTTGGCGCAAATGGCGTCCCCGTCGACCTCGCGCTCGAAGATATTCACATGACCGTCGAATCGCGGTTGAAGGAACTGGTCGGCGACGCCGCCGGTCGTCTCCACACCGCGCGTTCGCGCAACGACCAGGTCGCGACCGATTTCCGCCTGTGGACGCGCACCGCGTGCGAGCGCATCGACGCCGGGCTCGCCGCGATGCAGGCGGCGCTGCTCGCGCGCGCCGACGAACATGCCGGCAGCATCATGCCCGGCTTCACCCATTTGCAGGTCGCGCAGCCGGTGACGCTCGGCCACCATCTGCTCGCTTATGTCGAGATGCTCGGCCGCGACCGCAGCCGCTTTGCCGATGCGCGCCGTCGCCTCAACGAATCGCCGCTCGGCGCCGCGGCGCTCGCGGGCACCGGCTTCCCGGTCGATCGCCACGCCACCGCCGCCGCATTGGGCTTCGACCGCCCGATGGCGAACAGCATCGACGCGGTGTCCGACCGCGACTTCGCGCTCGAATTCTGCGCGTCGGCGTCGATCGCTGCGATCCACCTGTCGCGCCTCGCCGAAGAAATCGTCATCTGGGCCAGCCAGCCCTTCGGGTTCATCAGCCTGCCCGATGCCTGGTCGACGGGCAGCTCGATCATGCCGCAAAAGCGCAATCCCGACGCTGCCGAACTGGTGCGCGGGCGCGCGGGGTTGTTGCTCGGCGCGTTCCAGCGGCTCGCCGTGATCGTCAAAGGCCTGCCGCTGACCTATTCGAAGGATCTGCAGGACGACAAGGAAACCGTATTCGGTGCCTTCGACGCGCTCGCGCTGTCGCTCGCCGCAATGACCGGCATGGTCGAAACCTTGACCTTCCGCACCGACCGCATGCGCGCGCTCGCCGCCTCGGGCTATTCGACCGCGACCGACCTTGCCGACTGGTTGGTGCGCGAAAACGGCCTGCCGTTTCGCGAGGCGCATCATGTCGTCGGCGCCTGCGTCAAGCGCGCCGAGGAACTGGGCGTCGAATTGTCCGCGCTGCCCGCCGCCGACGCCGCCGCGATCCACGCCGCGGTCACTCCCGACGTGCTCGCCGCGCTGACCGTCGAGGCGTCGGTCGCCAGCCGCACCAGCTATGGCGGCACCGCCCCCGAACGGGTAAGGCAGGCGATCGCTGCGGCCCGCGCCGCGCTGGAAGGATCATATTGATGGCGACGAAGCGCCTCATCATCGCAACATTGGCTGCATCGGCGCTGCTCGGCGCCTGCGGCAGCAAGGAAGATCTGAAACCGGTGGCGGGCCAGCCCGCGCCGGTCGTCCCCGTCGGCGCCACGCGCGCCCCGACCACGGAGGAGCTCACGACGCCTGACGCGCAGGCCCGGCCCGCGCGCAGCGACGAACTTCTCAAACGATCCGAACAACGCGAACCCGACGATTTCGACTTGCCGCCTCCGGGCTGAGCTAACCAAATTATCTGATCCGTTCGTGTCGAGCGAAGTCGAGACACCCATCGGCGTGGCTCCGTCCTTTGGGGCATCTCGACTTCGCTCGATGCGAACGGAAGAACAGGATTAGGACTTTATCCAATGGATCAATTTGCCCTTCGTGACGGCGTCCTCCACGCCGAAAACATTCCGCTGCCGCGCCTCGCCGAAGAAATCGGCACCCCCGTCTATGTCTATTCGCGCGCGATGCTCGAAGCGCATGCGCGCGAATTTCGCGACGCGCTGAAGGACGTGCCGAAGAAGCACCTTGCCTTTGCGATCAAGAGCAACCCCAACCTTGGCGTACTGCGCGTGCTGGCGCGGCAAGGCTATGGTGCCGACGTCGTGTCGGGCGGCGAACTCGAACGCGCGATTGCCGCGGGCATGGCGCCCGACGACATCGTCTTTTCGGGCGTTGGCAAGACCCGCGCCGAGCTTGCGCTGGGGCTCGATCGCGGCATCGGCCAGTTCAATATCGAACATGAGGCCGAAGGCGTCGCGCTCGCCGAAATCGCGCTCCAGAAGGAAATGACCGCGCGCGCGGTGCTGCGCGTCAATCCCGACGTTGACGCCGGCACCCACGCGAAGATTTCGACCGGCAAGGCCGACAACAAGTTCGGCGTCGGCCTCGACGTCGCCCCCGCCATGTTCGACCGCCTCGCCGCGCTTCCCGGCCTCCAGATGCGCGGCATCGCGGTCCATATCGGCAGCCAGCTGACCAGCCTCGACCCGCTCGAAGCCGCGTTCGAACGGCTCGCTCGCCTGATCGCCGACCTGCGCGCCGCGGGGCACAGCATCACCCACGTCGATCTCGGCGGCGGGCTCGGCGTGTCGTACAAGCCCGGGGATAATCCGCCCAGCATGGCCGATTATGGCGCGATGGTCGCGCGCGTGACGAAGGATTGGGACGTCACCTTGATGTTCGAACCTGGCCGTGTCATCGCGGGCAACACCGGGGTGCTGCTGACCGAAGTCCTGTGGGTCAAGCCCGGCGCGACCAACCCATTCGTCATCGTCGACGCCGCGATGAACGACCTCGCGCGCCCGGCGCTCTACGACGCCTATCATGATTTCGTCGCGGTACAGCCGAGCGGCGAAAAGATGACCGCGTCGATCGTCGGCCCGGTGTGCGAAACCGGCGACACCTTCGCGCGCGACCGGGTGACCGACGCGGTCGAACCCGGCGACCTCGCGGTGTTCCGCACCGCGGGTGCCTATGGCGCGACGATGGCGTCGACCTATAACAGCCGCAGCCTGGTGCCCGAAGTGCTCGTCGACGGCGACCGCTATGTCGTCGTCGCCGACCGCATCGCCGCCGGCACGATCATGGCCGCCGAACGCGTGCCGGACTGGATCGATTGATACGCTTCGTCATTGCGAGGAGCGAAGCGACGCGGCAATCCAGTGTGGCGTAAACCGCCCTGGATTGCTTCGCTTCGCTCGCAATGACGATTGCCATGAAATCGACGTGGTCTAGAACCATCCCATGCACCAACTCCCGATCTTCCTGAACCTCACCGGCCGCACCGTCGTGCTGGTGGGCGAGGGGGAGGCCGCCGCCGCCAAGGCGCGCCTGATCGAACGCGCCGGGGGCCGCATCGTCCCCGCGTGGGAGCCGGGCGCCACCATCGCCTTCGTCGCGCTCGACGACGAAACCGCCGCCCGCACCGCCGCCACCGCGCTCCGCGCCCACGGCCTGCTCGTGAACGTCGTCGACCGGCCGGAGCTGTGCGATTTCACCACCCCCGCGATCGTCGACCGCGCGCCGGTCACCATCGCGATCGGCACCGGCGGCGCCTCGGCGGGGCTCGCGAAGGCCGTACGCCAACGCATCGAAGCCTTGCTCCCCGCCCGCCTCGGCGCACTCGCGACCGCGCTCCACGCCGCGCGCGCCGCGATGAAGGCGCGCTGGCCCGCCCCCGCCGATCGCCGCCGCGCCATCGACGCCGCACTTGCCAGCGGCGGCGCGCTCGACCCGCTCGACGACCGAGCGGCGGACCAGGTCGATGCCTGGCTGGCGAGCGACGCCGCGCCGCACGCGTCGCGCCTCGAAACGATCCACCTGACCAGCCCCGACCCCGACGACCTCACCCTCCGCGCCGCGCGCCTGCTCGGCGAGGCCGATCATATCTTCCACACCGCGACGGTCCCCCCCGCGATCCTCACCCGCGCCCGCGCCGACGCAGTGCGGCATGTTGTCGACGCGCCGCCACCGGATGCCCCGACGGGTTTGTCGCTGTGGCTGGACATGCGGAAAGACTGCTAGCGACCAGTAGCAGCCGGTCAATCCAGTCCCCGTTCGTATCGAGCGAAGTCGAGATACGCGTGGCTTGGCGTGAGCCTTCGGCGTGTCTCGACTTCGCTCGACACGAACGGAGGTAGGAGACGGTCGGGAATCCACCCCAAATATGCCCACCCGGCAAACCGCCCTCAGGGCGCGATCGCCAGCCCGTCGCCCTGCTTTCCCGCCGCGATCCGGCGCAGCACCTTGCCGCTTGCGACGTCGATTTCCGCCACCTTGTCCACCCCCGTCTCCGCCGCATAAAGCCGCGTCGAATCGGCGCTGAACAGCAACGTCACCTGCCGCGCCGCGTCGCCCTCCGACACCTGGATCGTCCGCACTGGCGCGCGCGTTTCGGCGTCGAACAGGCTGATCGTCCCCTTGCCGATATTGCTCGTCGCGATCAGCCTGCCGTCAGGGCTCGCCAGCACCCGGATCGCGACTGGATCGACCGGCAGCTCGGCGACCTTCTCGCCGCTTACGGTATCCCACACCGTCACCCGCGGCGCGTCGAGATCGCCGACCCACAGCTCGCGCCCGCCCTTTGCCAGCGCCAGCCCCTCGGGCTTGCCGCCGATGGTCAAGTCGCGGAGCTTGGTCCCCGCATTCAGGTCGAGTATGCTCACCGTCCCCGACCCGATATTGGCGGTATAGGCGGTGCGATTGTCGGGCGCGACGACGACCATGTGCGTCCCCTTCTGCCCCGTCGAGATCGAGGTCACCGTTCCGTCCGTCGCCACCACCGCCACCGACTCGCTGCCCTCGGTCGTCGCGACCAGGCGCCCGTCGGCGAGCCACAGCAGCCCGTGCGGCCGCCGGTTCGGGCTGAGGTCGATCGTCTTCAGCTTGCGCCGTGCCGCAACGTCGAACACGTCGATCGTCGTCCCGCCAAAGGCGACCACCGCCGCTTGGCCGCCGTCGGGCGACACCGCGATCTCGTGCGGCATCTTGCCCGTCGGCAGCCGCGCCAGCTCCGCGCCCGACGCCAGCGCGACCAGGCTCAGCGTATCTTCGCCCTTGTTGCCGATCAGCAAGGTTTCGGCGGCGACGGGCCCCGCCAGCAGCAGGGCGGCAAGGGCGGTGGCAATCGTGCGGCGCATGGCAAATCTCCCGGTTCGTTTCCGCCATCCTATGCCGCCGTCGCGCGCGGGCAAGCCGCCTTCGACCAGCGACATTACGACAAGTTAACTGGCGCACGGGGCGCGGCTTCCTAACCCTGCACCGCGGCGGCAGGTCGCGCCGCCGGTCACCACAGGAGAAACATATGGGTCTGCCAGCCATCGACATCGACGCGCTGCCCTTGCTCGACACCGCGGTCGGGCTGTTCGGTTCGCTCGTCAGCGAAAGCGCCTCGTCGGGGCCGTCGGTGTTCGAGATCGCGGTCACCATCGCGCTGATCATCCACGACTGACGAAGCGGCGGGAAGGGGCAGCGGGTCGCCCCCCGTCCTTTCCCGCGCATCGCGCGCCCGCTCCTGCCAAGATGCCCGCCGCCCCCTCGCGCCACGATCATTTCCCCCGCGCCGACCGCGCGCGCCGCACGGCGATCCGCCACGCGGTGAGCGAACTCGCCGCCGCATGGACCGCGATCGATACCGCCCCCGACGGCCTGCTCGCCGCCATCGATGCGCAGGCGGACGCGAGCCCCGACGCCGCGATCGCCGCGCTGCTCCCGTGGCTCACCGACCCAGGCTGGCTCGCCGCCCGCCTCGCCGGCGCGCTCGCGCTGCTCCGCGCTGATCCCTTCGCGCGCCCGCCGCTCCGCGCCTTCGGGGGCGGCGAGGGCGGCGGGGCAGGGGATGCGCCCGGCGGGCTCGTGCTCGCCGACCGCGGCACCGTCCGCCTGACCCTCCGCCTGTGGCCCGCCGCGGCGCGCCCGGCGCCGCCCGCCGCGCCCGCGATCTTCGTCCCCGGCCGCGCCGCGCTTCACATCCTCGTCAGCGGCGGTGCGCAGCTCTGCCTGCACCGCGTCGCGGTCACCCTTGCCGAGGAAGCCGGCGCCTTCACCGCGCGCGCCGCCGCGCCCTGCCACACCACCGCGGCGCGCCCGCTGCACCGCGGCGAGACGCTCCGCCTCGACACCGCGCGGCAAAGCTTCTCGCTCATCCCCGGCGGCCGCGACACGCTCCTCCTCGAACTCACCGTCCAGCCGCCGTCGCGGCTGCCGATCCGCAGCTACGACCCCGCCACCGGCCGCCTCCTCCACGTCAGCGCGTCCCGCCGCGACAGCAGCTTTCGCGCCATGGCGCTGACCCTGCTCCGCCACCTCGGCCGCGCCGACGCCGCGCCGCTGTTCGACGCCGAAACCCACAGCAGCGATTTCGCCGCGCGCTGGCACGCCATGCGCGAACTGATCGCGCTAAGCCCCGCCGCCGCCCGCGCCCCGCTCACCCGCATGGCGGCGCACGACCCCCACCCGGAGGTGCGCGCCGCTGCAGAAGCCACGCTGGCGCTCTTATCTCCCTTACCGCTTGCGGGAGGGGGTGTCACGAGGCACGTGACTCGTGACACGGGAGGGCCTGTTACTCCCAACGCGGCGGAACATGCCCCACCCAAACCCTCCCCCAAGGGGGAGGGCTTAAAGGAAGCCCCATGCCCCGCGCCATAACCCCGCCCCCCGGCCCACCGCTGTCCCTCGCGGACGTCACCGCCACCCTCGACCAGCACGGCGTCGACCTCACCGACGAAGCCAGCATCGCGCGCTGCGCCACCCTCCTCGCGGGGCTGCAACGCAACCGCGCGTTCCTCGCCGACCGCGTCATCGCCGCGCTGAAGGCCAGCTACGCCGACCAACTCGAAATCAACCGCTATTCGGCGCAGGTCTTCCTCCTCCACCGCAGCCCGCGCGGTTTCTACCTCCGCGCCAACCTCTGGCTCGCCGCAGGCGACGCCGTCACCACCGCGAGCGGCCCCGCGGCCTTCTCCTACGGCGTCCCGCACGACCATAATTTCAGCTTTCTCACCATCGGCTATTTCGGTCCCGGCTATGTCAGCGACTATTATGAAGTTGATCCGGAGGCGGTCGACGGGCGCCGCGGCGAACCGCTGGCCCTCAAATTCATCGAGCGTAGCCAGCTCAGCGAGGGCAAAATGATGCTCTACCGCGCCCACCGCGACATCCACCGCCAGCTCCCGCCCGAAAGCCTGTCGGTCAGCCTCAACATCATGGACGAGGGCGACCATGTCCCCTGGCGCGACCAATATATCGTCGACCTCGGCCAAAAAGTGCAGGGGGGCGCCACGATCGCCAAGCGCCCGACGCTGACGAGCAGCGAAATGCTGCTGCGCTGCGCGGTGCATCTGAACGACGACGCCCACGACATCGCCGCCCACTTCGCGAAGGCGCACCCCGTCCCCCGCGTCCGCGCCAACGCGATCGCCGCGCTCGCGGCGGCGGCGGAGGGCGAGGGCAGGGCGGCGGTGCTGGAGCGGGGGATGCGGGATTGCGACGCGCGGGTCAGGGATGATTGCGCGCGGTGGATGGCAGAATGATCCTCCCTGTGGCGAAGCCATGGGGAGGTGGCAGCGCAAAGCGCTGACGGAGGGGCGATGGCACTGCCGTCGCGGCCCCTCCACCACTTGCTTCGCAAGCGGTCCCCCTCCCCATCTACGCGACAGGGAGGATCAACCCCCTCTCCCCTTGTGGGAGAGGATAGCGCAGCTTGCTCCGTCAGGAGCTAGCGAAGCTTGGAGAGGGGATGCGCCGCCAGCGGGCGCAGAACCGCCGCATCCCCCTTGGCGCCCGAATCCACTTCGTCTAGCTTCGCACCGTCATAAGGGGGCGGCATGCGACTGAGTTGGGACGAAATCAAACGCCGCGCCAAGGCGTTCAGCGAGGAATGGCACGACGCCCATTATGAAAAGGGCGAAACGCAAAGCTTTTACAACGACTTCTTCGACATTTTCGGGATCAAGCGCCGCACCGTCGCCGTCTATGAACAGCGCGTCAAACTGCTCGATAACAAGCACGGCTTCATGGACCTGTTCTGGCCTCGCACGCTGCTGATCGAACAGAAATCGAGCCGCCTCGACCTCGGCAAGGCACAGGGGCAGGCGCTCTCCTACGTCGAGGGGCTTCACCCGACCGATCAGCCGCGCTGGGTGCTGACTTGCGATTTTCAGAACTGGAACCTGCTCGATCTCGAAACCGGCGCCGAGCTGAAATTCCACCTCAAGGATCTGCACAAGCACATCACCGCTTTCGACTTCATGCTCGGGCGGCGCGTCAGCTTCGAAAATCAGGCGGGGGTGACGATCAAGGCGGCGGAGCTGATGGGCAAGCTCCACGACGCGCTGGAGGATGCGGGCTATACCGGCCACGACCTCGAACAATTGCTCGTCCGCATCCTCTTCTGCCTGTTCGCCGACGACACCGGCATCTTTCAGCCGAAGGATATTTTCCTTCAGCTGATCGACAACGACACCCGGCCTGACGGCAGCGATACCGGGCTGATCCTCAGCCAGCTGTTCGACGTCCTCGACACGCCAGAGGGGCAGCGGCAAAAGGGTCTGGCGGGCGAACTCGACGCCTTTCCCTATGTGAACGGGCAGCTATTCGCCGGGCGCCTGCGTATCCCGCAATTCGACCAGAAGATGCGCGAACATCTGCTCGACGCCGCGCGCCACGACTGGTCGGGCGTGTCGCCCGCGATCTTCGGCTCGCTGTTCCAGTCGGTGATGGACGCCAAGGAGCGCCGCGCGAAGGGCGCGCATTACACGACCGAGGCGAACATCCTGAAGGTCATCGGTCCGCTGTTCCTCGACGATCTGAACGCCGAACTCGACAAGATCGCGGCGCGCCGAACCGGCCGCGACGCCGCGCTGACCGAATATCTGGCCAAGCTCAAACGGCTGACCTTCTTCGATCCGGCCTGCGGCTGCGGCAATTTCCTTGTCATCGCCTATCGCGAAATTCGCGCGCTCGAACTCCGCGCGCTGCGCCTGCGCTATCCCGATGGCGGCATGAACGCCGCGCTGATGAGTCAGGTGACGGTCGATCAATTCTACGGCATCGAATTTGAAGAATTTCCCGCGCGCATCGCCGAAGTCGCAATGTGGATGGCCGATCATATCGCGAACAACTGGATCAACGAGGCGTTCAACACCAACATCGCGCGCATTCCGCTCAAGGGCGGCGCAACGATCCTCCACGGCGACGCGCTGGAAACCGATTGGGCCGAATTGCTGCCGCCCGAAAAATGCAGCTACATCATGGGCAATCCGCCCTTCATCGGCGCCAAGTTCCAGAGCGAGTTTCAGCGCGCGCAGGTCCGCCGCATCGCCAATCTCGGCGGCAGCGGCGGCACGCTCGACTATGTCGCCGCATGGTTCATCAAGGCAGGGCAATATGTGAACGGCCAATCAAGCCCCTCCCCTTCAGGGGAGGGGTTGGGGTGGGGGCCATCGGCCTCGCGAAACGCCGATGGCCCCCACCCCGCTGCGACTAACGGCGGCGATGCCGCCGCAAGTCTCGCTGCCCCTCCCCTGAAGGGGAGGGGCTTGGACGGGGCCAACCGCCGCATCCGCATCGGCTTCGTCTCGACCAATTCGATCACCCAGGGCGAACAGGTGGCGCAGCTCTGGCCGATCCTGTTCGACCGTTACGGCCTCGAAATCGCCTTCGCGCACCGCACCTTCAGCTGGGGCAGCGAAGCGCGCGGCAAGGCGCATGTCCATGTCGTCATCATCGGCCTCGCGCACCGCGACCACGAGCCCGCCGAAAAGCGGCTGTTCAGCTATCCCGACATCAAGGGCGATCCGGTGGAGAGTCGGCACGCGGCACTGACGGCCTATTTGTTCGATGCCAAGGGCTTGGCGAACCGGCATTTGGTGGTGAAAGAGGAGGCACGACCTATCAACGGTGCGGCGCGTCTACTGACCGGCAGCCAACCTATTGATGGAGGGCAATATATCTTTGACGGTACGGAGCGTGCTCGTTTTCTCGAAGCTGAACCCGGCGCCGCGAAATTTTTCAAACCTTACCTTGCTGCCGTTGATTTTATTAATGGAGGGCAGCGGTGGGTTTTGTCCTTATGGGATGCCAACCCTTCAGAACTAAAAGCACTGCCGAACGTGATGGAACGTGTTCGCCGCGTTCGCGAGTTTCGTTCTTCAAGCAATCGCAAAAGCACGTTGATTGCGGCAAATACCCCCGCTGAGTTTGGGATGACAGTCATTCCAGATTCTGAGTTTTTGGTTATTCCAAAGGTAAGCTCCGAACGCCGGCAATATGTCCCCATCGGCCACCTTGGTCCTCCAACCATACCTAGCGATCTTGTTTTCATTTTGATGGACGCAACGATCTTCCATTTTGCAATTCTAACAAGCCGGTCGCACATGGCTTGGCTTGGTCATATGGGCGGGAAACTAAAGAGCGATTTCCGTTATTCGATCGGCCTCGTTTACAACACCTTCCCCTGGCCCGACGCCACCCCGGCACAGCGGGCCAAAATCGAAGCCCTCGCGCAAGCCGTGCTCGACGCGCGCGCCGCGCATCCGACCTCCAGCCTTGCCGATCTCTACGATCCCGACACCATGCCGGGCAATTTGCGCAAGGCGCATGCCGCGCTCGATGCTGCGGTCGACAAACTCTATCGCGCCGCGCCCTTCGCCTCCGACCGCGACCGCGTCGAACATCTGTTCGGCCGCTACGAAGCGCTGGTGAACCCGCTCGAACGCGAGGCGGCGAAGCAGAACAAGCGCGTCGCGCGCAAGGCGGCGAAACAGGATTGACCCCCTCCGCGCCCTCCGCGTGAAAAACCCCTTTCCTACATTATCTCGCCATGCCAGCATCTTGCCGCTGGCTCTTTGACTCGTTGAAATCTGCTGCCCGATCGCCTCTCGCCAATCGTCGCGGGCGCGCGCGACCTTTGCGATGTTTCGTCCGTGCGCGGGGTGGGTCACCTTCGCGACCTTTGGCGCCGTCTCGAACGGCCGGGACGGGATGCGCCATTGGGCTGAACTTTCCTGAACTTTGGATCGTTAAAGCCACAAAGGAGACAATCCCGACGTGCGCACGCGGGGCTTTTGTGGCTTTAAGACCTTGCTGACAGCGCCGCAAACCCCTGCTAGGGCGCCGCGCATGACCACGCCCTTGTCCCACATCCGCAATTTTTCGATCATCGCGCACATCGACCATGGCAAGTCGACGCTCGCCGACCGGCTGATCCAGTTCACCGGCGGGCTCACCGCGCGCGAAATGTCGGCGCAAGTCCTTGATAATATGGATATCGAGAAAGAGCGCGGGATCACGATCAAGGCGCAGACGGTGCGCCTGAAATATACCGCGAAGGACGGCGAGACCTACGAGCTCAACCTCATGGACACGCCCGGCCATGTCGACTTCGCCTATGAAGTGTCGCGCAGCCTTGCGGCGTGCGAGGGCGCGTTGCTCGTCGTCGACGCGGCGCAGGGGGTCGAGGCGCAGACGCTCGCCAACGTCTATCAGTCGATCGAGCACGACCATGAAATCGTGCCGGTGATCAACAAGATCGACCTGCCCGCCGCCGATGTCGACAAGGTGAAGGCCGAGATCGAGGATATCATCGGGCTGCCCGCCGACGACGCGGTGCTCGCCTCGGCCAAGTCGGGGATCGGTATCGAAGAATGCCTCGAGGCGATCGTGACCAAGATCCCGCCGCCAAAGGGCGACGCCGCGGCGCCGCTGCTCGCGATGCTCGTCGACAGCTGGTACGATCCTTATCTGGGCGTCGTGATTTTGGTCCGCGTGGTGGATGGCGTGCTGAAAAAAGGTCAGCAGATCAAGTTCATGCAGGCCGGCACCACCCACCTGATCGACCGCGTCGGCTGTTTCACGCCGAAGCGCGAGGAGCTGACCGAGATCGGCCCGGGCGAGATCGGCTTTATCACCGCACAGATCAAGGACGTCGCGCAGGCGCGCGTCGGCGATACGGTGACCGACGCCAAGAAACCCGCCGCGGCGCCGCTGCCGGGGTTCAAGGAAGTCCAGCCGGTCGTCTTCTGCGGCCTGTTCCCGACCGACGCGAACGATTTCGAGAAATTGCGCGAGAGCATCCAGAAGCTGCGGCTCAACGATGCGAGCTTCTCGTTCGAGATGGAGAGCAGCGCGGCGCTCGGCTTCGGCTTCCGCTGCGGTTTCCTTGGCCTCCTGCACCTCGAGATCATCCAGGAGCGGCTCAGCCGCGAATATGACCTCGACCTGATCACTACCGCGCCGTCGGTGGTCTATAAGCTGAAGCTCAGCCACACCAAGAATGAGGCGGCGAAGGAGATCGAGCTCCACAACCCCGCCGACATGCCCGACCCCAACCGCATCGACGAGATCGAGGAGCCGTGGATCGAGGCGGTGATCTATGTCCCCGACGATTATCTGGGGCCGATCCTGAAGCTGTGCCAGGACCGCCGCGGCATCCAGAAGAACCTGACCTATGTCGGCGGCCGCGCGCAGATCACTTACGAACTGCCATTGAACGAAGTGGTGTTCGACTTCTACGACCGGCTGAAGAGCATTTCGCGCGGCTATGCGTCGTTCGACTATCACCAGATCGGCCACCGCCCCGGCGACCTTGTGAAGATGAGCATCCTCGTCAACAACGAGCCGGTCGATGCGCTGTCGATGATCGTTCACCGGGGATCGGCGGAAAGCCGCGGCCGCGGCATGTGCGAGCGGCTGAAGGACCTGATCCCGCGCCACATGTTCAAGATCCCGATCCAGGCCGCGATCGGCGGCAAGGTCATCGCCCGCGAAACCATCGCGGCGCTGCGCAAGGACGTGACCGCCAAATGCTATGGCGGCGACGCGACCCGCAAGAAGAAGCTCCTCGAAAAGCAGAAAGAGGGCAAGAAGCGGATGCGCGAATATGGCAATGTGAACATCCCGCAGGAGGCGTTCATCGCCGCGCTGCGGATGGGCGACGACGCCTGATCGGGGCGGCGAAAGCGGGTGCCGCGGCGCTGGCGCTGCTGCTCGCCGCCTGCGTTCCCGCATCGGTCGGGCAAGCGAGGGAGGATGCGGCGTTGAACGAAAAGCCGATCATGGCCTGGCCCGACCTTTTGACCCGCGCCAAGCCCGCGTCCGACGCGACGATCCGCTATGGCGAGGATCCGATCCAGATCGTCGATGTCTGGGTGCCGAACGGGAAGGGGCCGCACCCCGCGGTGATCATGATCCACGGCGGCTGCTGGCAGACGTCGGTCGCCGAGCGCGACATCATGAACTGGATCGCGGGCGACCTGCGGTCGCACGGCGTCGGGGTGTGGAACATCGAATATCGCGGCGTCGACCGCGGCGGCGGGATGCCGGGAACCTATGACGACGTCGCTCGCGCCGCCGATCTGTTCGTCGCCGATGGCGCGAAGCACGGCTTCGACACCGGCGGCACCCGTATTGCGATCGGGCATAGCGCGGGCGGGCATCTGGCGCTGTGGCTGGCGCGGCGTCCGGCGCTGGCGGCGGGCGATGCGCTGCGCGGCGCCGACCCGATCCGCATCGATCTGGCGATCAGCCAGGGCGGCTTGCCCGACCTGCGCGCCGGGGCGGCCAGCATCGGCCATGCCTGCGGCGCCGACGCCCCCGCCGCGATGGCGCGCGGCGACTATGCCCGCACCTCGCCCCCCGAAATGCCCGTCGGCACCGCGCGCGAGATGCAGTTCAACAACGACCGCGACCATGTGACCCCGCCCGCGACGGGCGCCGCCTACAGCGCCGCGATGGCAAAGCGGGGCGTGACGGTGCCGATGGAGGTGACACCGGGCGAGGGGCATGTCGAACTGATCGCGCCCGACAGCGCCAGCTGGGCCAAGCAGCGCGCCGCGATCCTGACGGCGCTGGGACCACCAGCCGCTGCGCCTACATCTCGATAACGATCCGCACCTTCGACGGATTGGTGCCGGCGACGCGGGCAATCTCGGCCCGCGTCCGCGCGACCAGGTCGGCGAGATTCTGTCGTCCCGCTATGCCGTCATCGCTCAGCAGATCGGCGGTCGAGACGCCGAACAATTGCGACAACGACTGCAAACGTGCCGCCTTTGGCCGCGACCGATCCTGCTCCCAATGGCAGATCGCGGTGATGCTGATCCCCAATCGATCGGCGACCTCGGTCTTGCTCAGTCCCTGCATCCGTCGCAGCCGCGCCAGTCGGGCGCCAAGCGTTTCGATCGCAGGAGCGCCTTCGATCAGGCTGTCGATCGGTGAATGGATCAAAAAACGGTCCCTTGTCGGCTTGCTTTGACGGTCCCCACCATAGAAGTTCACAAGCCCAACCGCTTTCAACATCTCACTGATCGGGTGCTGCCCCATCGCACTGGATTTGCCAGCGGTGCGGGCCGCCTCTATCAGTAATGGATCGGGAGGCAGCGATGACCGTCACGGATGGACAGGCGCCACGACGCGCAAAGGCGATCGCGGACATCGCGGTGCACAGCGCGCTGAACGATGGCACGGTCATTTGCCTGCGCACCATCACACCCGACGATGAGCAGTTACTGCGCGACGGAATCGCCCAATTGTCCGCTGAATCGCGCTATCTGCGCTTTTTTTCGCCGGTGGCGGTCCTGCCCGATGCGGTGATCGAACGGCTGGTCGACGTCGATGGCCACGACCATATCGCGTGGGGCGCGATCTGCACCGAATGCGAAGGGCAACCGGCGATCGGCGCGGTTCATGCGGTGCGCTATGGCGACGGCGGCCGTGCGGGCGAGTTTTCGGTGGCGGTGGTCGATGCATTCCAGGGGCAGGGGTTGGCGCGGATGATGACCGCGGCGCTGCTCGTCCATTGTTTGGCGGAAGGGCTGTCGGTGCTCGACGTGCATATGCTGTCGGAAAACGCTGCGGCGAAGCGACTGGTAAAGTCGCTGGGCGCTGAATGGACCGGCGAGTCGGCCGGTGTCGCCGAATACCGGCTCGATGTCGCAGCGGGCCTTGCCGCGCTGCGCGCCGATACCGACGCGCCGGGGGTGCAGGACGTCCTGCAGGCGTTGGAAGGCAATTCGCGGGCTTCGAACTAGTCCCTCCCACCGCCGGGGGTCGCTACCGGCGGTGGGAAGGTAGGCCGTGGCGCAAAACGAGATGCGTTCCGGCCACACCGCTCTCATAGCCGCAATCGGATTACAAAGTGGTGACCCGCGTCACATGATGCCAAAAGCGCAAACATGAGCGCCGCACACGACAAAGGGCGCCGGAATCGATCCGGCGCCCTTCGCGCTGCCCTTTAGGGAAGGCAGGCCTTACTTCTTGGCCGGGTCCGCGCCGACTTCCGACGGGGCGATCTCGCCATTGTCGTCCATGGCGTTGGCCTTTTCTTCGCCAGCGGCTTCGACGGCATCGGCCTTGTCTTCCATGGCTTCCTTGGCCGGACCTTCGGGCATGGCGTCGGCCTGATCGTCGATCACGTCGGCCTGCGCTTCGGCCTGATCTTCGACCTTGTCGGCAGCGGGGCTCTGGCAGGCGCCGAGAGCGAGGGCCGAGGTGGCGGCGAGGGCAATGAACATCTTACGCATAATCGAGTGACTCCCAAAGTTGACTCCGGGGCTTAACGCGGGGTGAACAATAGGGTTGCAACGAAAACGTCAAATTGCCGAAATGCTGTGGAATTGTCGCGCCTCGCAGGCTGGTCACGGTCGAAGCGGACAAAAAAGAGGGCGCCAAAGCGCCCTCTTTCGCCTGATTTTTGCGCGACCGCGGTCAGAAGCGCTGCTGACGCTCGTACAAATCGCGGTAATGCTGGATGCGCGTGACGCGCAGCCCTGGCATGCCGCTGCGATCGATCGAGCGTTGCCAGCCGGCAAACTCCTCGAGCGTCAGGCTGTAGCGCTCGCACGCTTCATCGACGCTGAGCAGACCGCCATTGACCGCGGCGACCACCTCGGCCTTGCGACGCACGACCCAGCGCGTCGTCGACGGCGGCGGCAGCGAGTCGATGGTCAGCGGTTCGCCGAGGGGGCCGATGACCTGAGCCGGCCGGATTTTCTGATTCTCGATCATATTCATTCCATGGTTTCGACGTCGGGGGGGAATGTGTCCGACGCATTTGTCTCTAAAACAGAGGGACTCAACATCGGCTGAAATCCTCTGGTAAACAGGCCGTTCATAGTTTCGGGCAGAGCGTTCGCTCCGTCCGACAGGTCGAAGAAACGAACGACACGCAGCGCTTTTTGTTCCGGCGCGCGGCGCGATCCGCCGAGCGTGTGGCGCAGCGCGTTAAGTGTTTCCGCATGCGCCCGGCGACTCGCAGCCGCCTGCAACAACCGCACGGTCGGCTGCGCTGCCTGCCGCGCGCTCGACACGGCCAGGATGATGTCAAAGCCGGGCTTCGACAGTCTGGCCGCACCGGCAAGGCGCGGGAGTTCGGACGGTGCGACATTCATGATGCTGGTCTAGCGCGGACCGCCTAAGGTCACGTAAATGCCCATTTCATGCCTTGTTAGCGAAGCTTAACCCCCGTCAATATCTTGACAGCTGTGGCGGAAAAGCTGGATTTTTTGGGTTGGCGTCCCTAGATGGCGCGCATCATGGCAACGATGATTTCTCCCGTCGGACTGGCCCAGGCCGACTTTCAACTGGCAGCGCCGTTGAAGGATCGCCGAATCGTGGTCGCGATGTCGGGCGGAGTCGATTCGAGCGTTGTCGCCGCGCTGGCGGCGCGGTCGGGGGCCGAGGTCATCGGCGTCACGCTGCAACTATACGACCATGGTGCGAAGGCAAAGCGCGTCGGTTCCTGCTGCGCGGGGCAGGATATTCGCGATGCGCGGGCGGTTGCCGATCGCCTGGGCTTTGCGCATCACGTCTATGACCATGAAAGCCGCTTTCGCGACACGGTGATCGATCAGTTCGCCGACGAATATCTGGCCGGCCGGACGCCGATCCCGTGCGTGCGCTGCAACATGGGGGTCAAGTTCACCGACCTGTTCGCGCTGGCAAGGGAGCTCGGTGCCGATTGTCTGGCGACCGGCCATTATGTCCGCCGCATGATCGGGCCGAACGGCGCCGAACTGCACCGCGCGGTCGATCCGGCGCGCGACCAGAGCTATTTTCTGTTCGCGACGACGCAGGCGCAGCTCGACTTTTTGCGCTTCCCCTTGGGCGGGCTGGAAAAGAGCGTCGTGCGCGAGATCGCGCGCGACCTGGGGCTGGGGGTCGCGGGCAAGCCCGATAGTCAGGACATCTGTTTCGTTCCCGACGGCGATTACGCAACGCTGGTCCGCAAGCTGCGTCCCGAAGCCGATGATCAGGGCGAGATCGTGCATGTCGACGGCACCGTATTGGGCGCGCACAAGGGGCTTATCCACTATACCGTCGGCCAGCGGCGCGGGATCGACATCGGCGGACAGGCGGAGCCGCTCTATGTCGTGCGGCTGGATGCAGCGGCAAAGCGGGTGATTGTCGGTCCGCGCCGCGCGCTCGCGGTAGCCGCGGCGCGGCTGGGCGAGGCGAACTGGCTGGGCGATGTCGATGGCCGCACGGTATTGGCCAAGGTGCGTAGCATGGCGCGGCCGGTACCGGCGCGGGTGGTCGGCGACCGGCTGATCTTTGCTGCGCCCGAATTCGGCGTCGCGCCGGGACAGGCCGCGGTGCTTTACGACGCTGCCGACGCAACCCGCGTGCTGGGTGGTGGCTGGATCGAAGAGACTTTTGCCGCCGACGCAACCTAAGCCCGCGCAACCATTGACATTCCCGCCTGTTGGTTCAGCTTGGACGACAGGAATGGGGAGACGATCATGACCAACTGGATCTGGCGCGGCGCGGTGCTGCTGTGGGCCGCCTTTTTTGCCATCGTGGGTTTGCGCGGCGTCATCGACCCGGCGAGCTATTCGGAGACGTTCAACTTCTCCATCACCGGGGTGGCGATCAACACGCTGCGTGCCGACCTGTCGGCCTTTTTCATCGTGGCGTCGGGTGCGGCGGTGCTGGGCGCGCTGGTGCCGGGGTGGGTACGCGCCTTGCTGGTGCCGGCGGCGCTATTTGGTACCGCGCTCGCCGGTCGTCTGATCGGTGCGGCCATGGGCGATCCGACCAATTGGGGCATCATTCAAGGTATGATCGTCGAGGCTTTGACGGTCGTGCTGATGCTGGCGAGCTGGTGGGCCTTGTCGCGGCCCGCCGCAGCGCCGGTCGCGACGGCCGATGGCGGCGGCCTGGACGAGGCATCGCGCTGATCGGTGACCGCGAATCCGGGTCGGTTGTTGTGTTTTCGGCCATTCTATGAGCTAATGCCCACCGGGTTGCTTCTTTTCCCTTTCATGGCGGACGAAGCGTATGGCAGTCGATGATGAGAAGCGAGCACCGTCGGACAGGCGATCGACGGACAGGCGCGTTGCCGAGGATCCCGGCTATAAGGGGCCAGAGCGGCGCAAGGCCGACCGGCGCTCCGGCAAGGATCGCCGATCGGTCGATTGAACGCGCGGCACGGGAGAGTTTCTTTGGCTGAACCGAATGTGCCGCGGCTGAGCGTCGATATCGTGTCCGATGTCATGTGCCCCTGGTGCATCATCGGTTGGCTGAAGTTCCAGCATGTGATGGCGCATTTCGCCGGACGACTCGATTTTCGCGTCCAATGGCATCCGTTCGAACTCAACCCCGATATGCCGCCCGAAGGCGAGGATGCCGCCGCGCATGTCATGCGCAAATATGGCATTACCGCCGAACAGAGCCGCGCCAACAGCGGCAAGCTGGCGGGCGTCGCGGCCGACCTTGGCTTTGTATTCAACCGGGGACCGGGCTTCAGGATGCGCAACAGTTTCGACGCCCACCGTCTGCTGACTTGGGCGGGGGCGCTGGAAGAACCTGAGCAAGCGGCGGCGACCGGGGTGCAGACCGCGCTGAAGCTGGCGCTGTTCGCGGCGCATTTCTCCGACAATCGCGATGTCAGCGACCATGCGGTGCTTGCCGACGTCGCCGCCTCGGTCGGTCTCGATCGCGCCCGCGCCGCGGCGATCCTCGCTTCGGGCGAGTTCGGCGAGATGGTCCGCGCCGAAGAGGCTTATTGGGCCGACCAGAATATCACTGGCGTTCCCGCCTTCATCCTGGGCGGTCGCATGATGATTCCCGGCGCGCAGGATCCCGAGGTGTTCGTCCGGGTCATCGAGAACAAGATCCTCGCCGCGGCGGCGTGACCGCGTCACCGCGGCGCGCCGAACGCCTAGCGTTTTGAACGCAGGATGTCGGCGAGCGCGATCGGGCCGATCGTCAGCGCAAAGCTGATCATCATGAAGGCAAAGACGAGGACGGGCGTCTGCATAAGCGGGTGGGTCATTGATCGGCTCCCTTGAAATGGCGATGTCCCGCCATCACCGCATTGCCGGTCAGCGTCGTTGATCTGCGTCAAATAGCCTTTGCGCCAGCGCGCCGCCCCGGTGCTAATCGTCAGTATCGCCGGGCGCGGGCGGCAATTCCCCGCGCAGCGGCGGGTTCGGGCCGACGAGCTGGCGGGCGATGTCGGCGGCGATCAGCTGCGCCACCGGATCATCGCGCCGGGCGCCATATTCGTCGCGGCGCGCGCTCAGATAGGCGGTGCGGTCGCTGGCGGGCAGCGCGGCGGCTTCGGCATAGAGGCGCACCACCTGTAGCCATGGGGCGTCATCGGTCAGCACATCTTCGGCCCAGCGGCTGAACGGCCCGCCCGCGGGCGTCCAGCCGCCTTCTGATTGGCGGAGAAAGAACAGCACCCGCGAACCCCAGGGGATCATGTACCGGATACAGCCGCCGGTCTGTGACAGCGGGTGGGCATGTTCCAGATCGTACGGATGGCTGGGGATCGCCAGCGGAGCCGGGGCCAGCGCGATCGGCAGGCTCGTCGGTGCGGCGGCGCGGTCGCCCTTGATCGCCGCCACCGGCGTGATGTCGATCCGCATGGCATCGGGATCGTCGATGGCATCCACCGCGGTACCGCCATCGACGGTCGCGAGCAGGATCATGTCGGCGCCTTCGACCAGTTCCATGTTCGTCGGGATCCGGTAATCGCCAGCGACCGAGCAGGCCGCGGCGGGAAGCGGCGTGGCGCCAAGCGCGGCGGCAGCGAGCAAGGGCAGGATACGCATTGGCCGAGCGTAGAGCATGGCGGCGCGCGCAGGAAGTCCGGCGTTGCTTTCGGGCGGCTCGTCGGCGGCGCCGGATCGATGGCGGCTGCCGGACGTTTGGGTTCCAGACTTTGCGGGCGGTCCCGCAAGGCGGCAAGGAGAATGACGATGGCTGAGCACGACCATAGCGCGATCAAGGAACATATGAATGTCATCGGCGCCGACGGTGTCCATGTCGGCACCGTCGACCATCTCGACGGCGAGCGGATCAAGCTGACCAAAGGCGACAGCGGCGACGGCAAGCATCATTTCCTGCCCGCCGGACTGGTCGCGGCGGTGGAGGGCGACACGGTACGCCTGTCGGCGACCGGCGCCACCGCGGTCGACCTGTTCGAAGAGGCCGAATAACCCGCGCACCGCGCGTACGTATCCGGCGCTATGGCCCGCCCCGGCATTCGGGGCGGGCCATTTCTTTTGCGCCGCGGCGCGCGCTGCCGCCGGGGCGGGATTTTGCGCAAGGTCAAAGACTCGCGCGCGATTTTGCGGTACTGGAGTCGCACAGTCGGCGCGGCCGTGAACGGCCCGCCGACGGGGTCGTTCGGGCTGCGCGACAGGCCAAAAACGCCGCGCCATCCCCCATGTGGCAATGCAACAGGGGAAAGAGCATGAAGCATTTTTCGATGAAGAGCATCGCGGCGCTGGCGGCGGTGTCGATGCTGGCGACGCCGGTGCTGGCGAAGCAGGCGCCGGGGTTGCAGGATCTGGTGGGTGCGCGCGGGTCGAGCGGCGAAACCCAGTTGGAAATGCGCGGCTATACGCATATCGAAACGCACAACGACGGCGACCGCAAGCACAGCTATTGGTGGAACCGCGACAGCAAGCAATGCGCGCATGTCGTGACGTGGGACGGCAAATATCAGTCGGTCGAAACGGCGTCGCGGTCCGATTGCAATCAGGGCGGCGGTGGCGACAATGCCGGGGCCGCGGTTGCGGCGGTCGCGGGCGTCGCGCTGATCGCGGCGCTGGCGAGCAAGAAACACCATAAGGACAAGGAGTATGACGCGCAGGGAACGGGCGAGTTCGACCGCGGATACCGCGACGGCCTGTATAATGCGCCCTATCATAATTACGGCCGCTCCGACGCCTATTCGAGCGGCTATCAGGCGGGGGTGAACGAACGCAGTTCGAACCTCGGCCATCATTATGGCGGCGGCGGTTATGCCGAGGTCGGGCAGTATATGGACCTCAACGGCGCGCGCGCGTCAAGCGCCGACGATGCGATGCGCGATCGCGGCTTTACTAATGTCGACAGCTTCAAATCGGGCAACACCGCGTACAGCGTGTGGAACCGCCGCGCGAGCCGCCAGTGCGTCCAGATGACCGTCGCCGACGGCCGCGTTTACGACATCCGCGACATCGGCACCCACCCGCGCTGCCGTTAGGCGGCGGGGCGATCGCGACGGACGGCTGGCGCCCGGCGGCAAGGCTGCTATGGGCGGGGCGATGAAGCCTGTGGGATCGCGAAGGGTGGTGCTCGCCCGGTTGAAGGCCAAGCCGTTGCTGGCGGGGCAATTGCTGTGCGCGCTGGCCGCCGCGGTGCTGGCGCTGCGGCAAGCGCTGCCGGTGTGGGACGATGGCGCCGCCGCGGTGGTGCGCGCGGTGCTGGTTGGCAATCTGCTGGTCAGCGGCATGATGCTGTCCGCGCTGGTCGGAGTTGCCGCCTTTCACCGCGCGTGGCGCTGGCGCGATGCCTATATCTGGCACGATGGCGCGATGCTGTATCGCGGCGGCGGCGAGCGCTGGCCGCTGGTGCTGATCCAGGACGTGGTTGTCGCGCGAAGCGAGCTGGGCATCGCGTCGCTGCGGCTGGTGGTCGACGACGACAGCGAGGTGACGCGCGAGCTGGTGAAGCTGTACCTGCTGGAGGATGCGCCCGAGGCGGTGCGCGGCGGGGTGATGTTCGCGGTCGCCGGGGTGCGCGGGTTTCCGAGCGGATCGGTACTGAATTAGGCGGGGTGCGCCGCAAAGTTCAGCAAAGTTCAGCCCAACGGCGCGGCGCGCTGGTCAAAGTTCAGGAAAGTTCAGCCTCATCCCACGCCGCCACCACGGGCGGCGTTGCGGGCGGCACGAGCGCTTCGTCCGCGTCGTCGCGGTACCAGCGCGGCAGCTCGCCATCGCAGAGATCGGCAACCTCGAGCGCCACCGCGAGATCGTCGGGCGCCATCAGCGCCGCGGGCGCGGCCGGCGGTTCGGGGTGGAGGTGGACCAGCGCCTCGGCAACCGGGGTCGCGGCGGGGGCGTGCGCCGCGCCGCCATCGCGGAAGCGGTCGGGGCCATAGGCGCGGAGCAGGAACATCAGCAGCCGGTCGCTCTGGCGCAGGCGGCGGCCGACGCGGTTACCCTCGCGGTCGAACACCGGCTCCTCGCTGCCGACGATCGCGCGTTCGAAGGCCGCATCGAGCAATTTTTTGGACGCCGCATCGATCGCCGCCGACCAGGCCCGATCGAACGCTTCGGCGCCGGGCGAGCGGCGCAGGCGATAGGCGGAGGATTCGGACATGCCGACGCGCTGCGCTGCGGTGGCAACCGAGCCGCTGTCGGCCAGCGCCTCGACAAAGGCGCGCTGCTTGTCGGGCGACCAGCCGTCATGGCGGCGCTTTTTCAGCACCGGCACCCAGTGGTAGGCGGCGGGGTCATGGCCGTGCGCGTCGAGCGCGGGGGTGGGGGTGGATTCGGGGGTGGGGGAGGGGATGATGTGGCTCATCCGACAGTATGAACCATAGCCGGAGAATGTAGGAAAGGGGTTTTGGGGGTGGGTGGTGCGAAATAGGATTTGGGGGCGTGGGTGATTTTGTCTTCAAACGGAGGCCCGGAGAAACGCTCCCTATTTAGTCGATGTGGCCCGCATCGCGAAGCAAGGCCGCTTCTGCTTCATTCTTCGCGCGATATGATACAAACTCGCGTGATCCGAATGACAGGCCGAGCCGCAGCATCAGGTCGCGGTCCTTTTCCGAGTAAAGCACCGCGATGCCTCGCGGCGCGAGATTGTCGCGGGCGCCGCCATTTTTGCGGATGCGCTTCATGAAATCGTCCTGCGCGGCGATGCTCGCGATCAAGACGCGCGAGACCGGCATACCCAGACAATTCTCAAACAATATCGTCAGGCGCTCGGTCCCGCCGCGCGGTGACATGATTTTATCGCGAAGGTCGGTGTCGATCTGCGTCCAGAAATTGGGCGTGTAAGGAAAATCCTGAACCATCCACCAAATATTTCTGCGACCATCGGCAGAAAAGCTGCTCTTCTTGTCACGATTCTCACCCGCTCGAAGATAGGCTTGACGCGCTCTGGCCAAGCCCACGGCGCAAGTAGATCGATCTTCGTTCACCCTGAGCAGGATGCAAAGGCGGTTGATCGCTTCGGGCGGAATCATCCAGCCCGACCCTCCGCTTGTTGTCGACTTAACGTCCACTTCCGTTCCGCCAATCAACAGGTCGAGCACGACTCCACGGGGAACTTGCAACCAGTCACGCAGGAGGATTTCAAACTTCGTGCCGAGGTACGTCTTTTCGGTCTTTTCGATGTCTGACAACAAAAAGCGCCCAGTGCGGGCGGTGTCGATTACTTCGTCAATCGCAGACCGGAAAAAGGATCGCAATCGCTCTTCAAAAACTTGTTGGCCATCGACGGCGGCGAGCAAATCGGATTCAAGCGTTGATAAATCATCGAAGTCGGGATGATTCTCACCGAGCGGTTGTCTGCCATTCGCCGAGAATAGCGTCACGCCACCGCTTTCACGGAAAATAGCTTCTGAACACCCAGTGCGATTTTGAGGTTCTGGGCAACGGCTTTGGCGACCGGCGGGGGGAAGGCATTACCAACCTGACGATAAGCGGTGGTCTTGCGGCCATAGAATTGCCAATTGTCCGGAAAACCTTGAAGGCGCGCGACCATGCGCACGGTGAGCCGTGGCATACCGAAAAATTCCGGTTCAGGGGCCGTCTCAGCCAGACTTCGACCTTCAACGCCCATGGATGCCCACGCTTGTCGTGCGCGGGTAGGCCCAAGGTCGGGGCCGCCGTGCTTTTTCGAGCCGCCGACAATTGTTGGTGCGATGTCGTTTGCCTGTTGAGCCCAGCGCTCGGCACCCGCCCATCCATTTGCTGCCATCAAGTCTTTGAGGGTTTCTCCGACCGACGGCGGGTTGTGAGGGAACGGCGTTGGCCAATCGAACGCATCGACCAGATCTTTTCGTAGCGCAACGATTACGACGCGAGGCCTGAGTTGTGGCACTCCATAGTCGGAGGCGTTGAAGAGGCGCCAGTCCGCGAAATATCCAAGCTTGTCCAATTGCTGCTTCAAGTGCAGGCGATAATCTTCGAATACGGCGGAGAGGAAGCCGCGCACATTCTCGATCATCACCGCCTTGGGGCGGATTTCGTCGATTAGACGCAATGCTGCCGGAAACAGGTTCCGCTCGTCCTTGTCGCCCAACTGTTTACCGGCCACGGAAAAAGGAGGGCAGGGCAGGCCGCCGGTCAGAAGTTCGACGCCCCGGTATGGCGTCCCGTCAAATGTGTTCATATCGGCGGTATGAACATCCCAAGTCGGTCGGTTCAGTCGCAGGGTCTTGGCAAAATCAGGCTCAATTTCCACCAGCGCGGCGTGCCGAAAGCCTGCTTGCTCCAGCCCAAGGGCTTGGCCGCCCGCTCCCGCGCAAAATTCGATGGATTGCATGATTTTCCTCCTGCCCTATGCAGGTTATGTTCTTGTTGCGTTCTCGTCAATCCTGAAGGGGTTCTTAAACCGAAAACCCGCCCGCATTCCGCCGGTTCGAGCTCGCCGCCAACACCTTCTTGCCTTGCGGGGTCAGCGCCCATTTGGCGCCCTGTTTCACCACCAGCCCCAGCGTCACGAGTTCGTCGCGGACGGGATCGGTGGGGAGTTGGGGGCGGCGGTTTGACAGGCCTTCCAGCGTCGCGCGCTGCGGCTGGCTAAGGATGAGGAGCTTCTCTTTTTTCTTTTCGGTCATTTTGGTCTCTGACTATTGCGTTGCGCGGGGGTGCGGCGTTGCTCGCCCTCCCCGCTGCAACTAGCGGCCCTTCGACAAGCTCAGGACCGCAAGTTTCGCTGCCCCTCTCGCAAGCGGGAAGGGATTAATATCATTCGGCAGCAATCCCCGCTTTCGCGAACATGTCCTCGCCGTCGGTTTCGGCGGCGGGGGCCGCGGCGGCGCCGTCGTTGGCCTTGGCTTTCTTGCGGTTGTCGAAGCTCGACCACACGGTGTTCCAGTCGCCGCGCGTTGCGCCCTTGCTGTATTCGGTCGCGCGGGTTTCGAAGAAGTTCGCGTGCTCGACGCCGTTCAGGAGCGGGGCGAGCCAGGGGAGGGGGTGTTCGTCGATCATGTAGATCGGCTGGAACCCGAGCTGTCCCAGGCGCCAGTCGGCGATGTAGCGGATGTAGCGCTTGATCTCCTTCGGCGTCATGCCGGGGACGGGGCCCTGTTCGAACGCGAGGTCGATGAATGCATCCTCGAGCCGCACCGTTTTCTGGCAGGTGTCGATGATGTCTTCCTTCACCGCCTTGGTCAGGCAGCCGCGCTCCTTCACGAAGGTGTGGAACAGCTTGATGATGCCTTCGCAGTGGAGGCTCTCGTCGCGGATCGACCAGCTGACGATCTGGCCCATGCCCTTCATCTTGTTGAAACGCGGGAAGTTCATCAGCATCGCGAAGCTGGCGAAAAGCTGCAAGCCTTCGGTGAAGCCGCCGAACATCGCGAGCGTGCGCGCGATATCCTCGTCATTCTCGACCCCGAAGGTGCCCATATAATCGTGCTTGGCGCGCATCTCGTCATATTCGAGGAACATGCCATATTCGCTTTCGGGCATGCCGATGGTGTCGAGCAGGTGGCTGTACGCCGCGATGTGCACCGTCTCCATGTTGCTGAACGCGGTCAGCATCATCTTGATCTCGGTCGGCTTGAACACGCGGCCGTATTTTTCGTGGTAGCAATCCTGCACCTCGATATCGGCCTGGGTGAAGAAGCGGAAGATCTGGGTGAGCAAATTGCGTTCATGGTCGCTGATCTTTTGCGCCCAGTCGCGGCAATCCTCGCCCAGCGGCACTTCCTCGGGCACCCAGTGGATCTGCTGCTGGCGCTTCCAGAAATCGAACGCCCAGGGATATTCGAAGGGCTTGTAGGTCTTGCGGGCTTCTAGAAGGGGCATTGTTCAACTCCAGTCGCAAATTCGGTCCAGTTTCCCTCTCCCCTTGTGGGAGAGGGAGGGGCCCAAGGCGTCAGCCTTGGGAGGGTGAGGGGGTGTCGGCCTCGTTCCCCCTCATCCGGCCCTGCGGGCCACCTTCTCCCGCCAGGGGAGAAGGGAGGGTGGACGCGATCGAGGTCAATACGCCCTCCAGATTCGTCATCACATCGTTATTCCAGAAGCGGATCACCCTGTAACCCTCGCCTTCGATAAAGCGTGTCCGCGCTTCATCCCGGGCGACCGCTTCGCCATGCTGTCCTCCGTCGATTTCGATCACCAGCCGCGCGGCGTGCGATGCGAAATCGGCGAAATAGGGCCCGAGAGCTTGCTGGCGGCGGAACTTTGCGAGAGGGAAGGCCTCTCGCAAGGCGCGCCACATGCGCTTCTCGGCTTCGGTGGAGTTACGGCGGAGCTGGCGCGCTCGTTCGGTCGTCCACCAAGGGAGGTCGGCTTTGCGGCCTCGCCCCCTCACCCTCCCATCGCCGCTCACGCGGCGACGGGCCCCTCCCTCTCCCACAAGGGGAGAGGGGTTTTATTTACTGACAAGCCAGACACTCGTCATAATCGGTGGTCTGCAGCTCGAACTTTGCCGCCTCGGGGGTGTTGTCGGCCTCGACCCCGCCCGCGAAGCCGGCGCGCTGCACCGATTTCGAGCGGAGATAATAGAGCGATTTGATGCCGAGCTCCCACGCGCGGTAGTGGAGCATGAGCAGGTCCCATTTCTCGACGTCGGCGGGGATGAAGAGGTTCAGCGACGCCGCCTGATCGATGTACGGCGTGCGGTCGGCGGCGAGTTCGAGCAGCCAGCGCTGGTCGATCTCGAAGCTGGTTTTGTACACATCCTTTTCGTCCTGCGTCAGGAAGTCGAGGTGCTGGACGCTGCCGCCGCGTTCGAGGATCGAGTTCCACACCGCGTCGCTGTTCTTCGCCTTGTCGACGAGCAAAGCTTCGAGGTGCGGGTTGCGGATCGAGAAGCTGCCCGAGAGCGTCTTGTGCGTGTAGATGTTCGCCGGGATCGGCTCGATGCACGCGCTGGTGCCGCCGCAGATGATGCTGATCGACGCGGTCGGCGCGATCGCCATCTTGCAGCTGAAACGCTCCATCACCCCCTGATCGGCGGCGTCGGGGCAGGGGCCGCGCTCGTTGGCGAGCAGCATCGAGGCGGCGTCGACCTGCGCGCGGATATGCTTGAAGACGCGGAGGTTCGACGATTTCGCCATCGCGCCCTCGAACGGCAGGCCGCGCGCCTGCAGGAAGCTGTGGAAGCCCATGACGCCGAGGCCGACCGAGCGTTCGCGGCTCGCGCTATATTTGGCGCGCGCCATTTCGGGCGGGGCGCGGTCGATATAGTCCTGGAGGACGTTATCGAGCATGCGCATGACATCCTCGATGAAGCGCTTGTCGCCGTTCCACTCGTCCCAGGTTTCGAGGTTGAGGCTCGACAGGCAGCAGACCGCGGTGCGATCGTTGCCGAGATGGTCGCGGCCGGTCGGCAGCGTGATTTCGCTGCACAGGTTCGAGGTGGTGACCTTGAGCCCGAGGTCGCGATGATGCTTGGGCATCATGCGGTTCACCTGGTCGATGAAGATGATGTAGGGCTCGCCGGTCGCGAGGCGCGTTTCGACGAGCTTCTGGAACAGCCCGCGCGCATCGACGCTGCCGCGAACGCTGCCGTCCTTGGGCGATTTCAGGTTGAATTCATTGCCGTCGCGGACGGCTTCCATGAACTCGTCGGTGATGAGGACGCCGTGGTGGAGGTTCAAGGCCTTGCGGTTGAAGTCGCCCGACGGTTTGCGGACCTCGAGAAACTCCTCGATCTCGGGGTGCGAGATGTCGAGGTAGCAGGCGGCCGAGCCGCGGCGGAGCGAGCCTTGGCTGATCGCGAGGGTGAGCGAGTCCATCACGCGGACGAAGGGGATGATGCCGCTGGTCTTGCCGTTCAAACCGACGGGTTCGCCGATGCCGCGCACTGCACCCCAATAGGTGCCGATGCCGCCGCCGCGCGAGGCGAGCCAGACATTCTCGTTCCAGGTGCCGACGATGCCCTCGAGGCTGTCGTCGACCGAGTTGAGGTAGCAGCTGATCGGCAGGCCGCGGCCGGTGCCGCCGTTCGACAGCACGGGGGTCGCGGGCATGAACCACAGTTTCGAGATATAATCGTAGAGCCGCTGCGCATGCTCCTGATCGTCGGCATAGGCCGACGCGACGCGCGCGAACAGATCCTGATATGATTCGCCGGGGAGGAGGTAGCGGTCCTCGAGCGTTTCCTTGCCGAAATCGGTGAGCAGCGCGTCGCGGCTCGCGTCGGTCACGATTTCGAATCGGCGCGCGTGGACCTTGGCCTCGCTGCTGTCGTTAAGCTTGGCGGCAGGCGCTGCTGCCGGGGTCGATTCGTTCGCTGGGGGCGCTTCGTTTTTCGTCAATTCCATCGTCGCCACGTCGCTCGTCTCCACCCGTTCTGTCTCGCGAAAATCCATCTTTTCCGTCCCCGATTGCCCATGCGCCGCGGCGCATATGTTCCTGTCTTGTTCGACTCGGGACGAAGCCCCAGCCTAGCATTTATTCGATCCGCGGGGGCACATATTTTTGGCCGCACGAAGTAGTTTTCCGAGCCCATGTGCAGCGGGCGACGGAAATCCGCCATTTTTGGCTAACCACTAATGCTTGGGGTGCCCCCTCGGCTGACCCACCATCTATAGTGCCACGTCGGCGTGACGATGCAAGACGGTAAATGACGTTTTAGCGACTCGGTTCGTCGATATTTTGATTCGTCTCGTCGCTGGCGATGCCCGCGCGCGGCGCGCCATGCCAGCGTTTCCGCCGCTCAGGCTCGGCGGCTGCGCCGTGCGACCGCGCGCAATCTTTTTGCAAGCGGGATCGGGCGGCGATCAAGGAGCGGCGCGGAGGCGGCGCTTCGCCGGGCCACTATTCGTGATTTCGCTATCGCCCGCGCCGGGGACGGACGCATGGCAGGCAAAGAACATGACAGGCAAAGAAAAAGGGCCCCGGACATGTCCGGGACCCTTTTCCGTTTGATATTCGGATTAAGCTTCTGCGCCGCCGTTGCCGGAGCCGCCGCCGCCCATCCATCTCCAAAACCAACCCATAAGATATCTCCTGTCGGCACTGCCCACGAAGAACAGTTAACGGAGTATATACCATCTTTGGTAAGGTAAATCGAGTCTTAACCATAAAATTGCCACCAATATGGCAGCTATCCGGTGCGGTTTTGTTGCGGTGCAGCAAGGGTGGCCGTAAGTTCGGAAAACAATTGCGGTTTTCCAAGATGATAACCCTGACCAACGTCGCAGCCGAGCTGGCCGAGCAGCGTCATGGTTTCGGCATCTTCGATGCCTTCGGCGACTGCTACGGCGCCCAGGCGATGTGCTAGGTCAATGGTCGACTTAACGACTTCGAGGTTGCGCTGCGAATCGCGCATGGTCATCACGAATCGCTTGTCGATCTTGATTTCGTCGGCCTCGATTTCGGTCAGATATTCGAGATTTGACTGCCCCGTCCCATAATCGTCGATCGACAGCCGGATGCCGGTGCGGCGAAGCTGCGCCAGCGTCTGGCGCGCCTGGCGGCTGTTTTCGATCTGCGCGGTTTCGGTGATCTCGATCGTCAATATCTCGGGCGGCAGATGATGCGCGGTCAGCATCACGCGGATCGTCCCGACCAGATCATTATGGTCGAGCAGCGCCGCCGACAGGTTGACCGACATGTTGATCCGCATTCCGCGCTCGTGGAGCTGCGCCGCCGAACGGATCGCCTGATCCATGACGAACAGGGTCAGGCGGTAGATGTCCTGGCTCTTTTCGGCCTGAACGATGAATTCGTCGGGCGGGATCGGACCGCGCGTCGGGTGGGTCCAGCGCGCGAGCGCCTCGACCCCGACCAGCTTGCCCGTCGCGATGGCATATTGCGGCTGGAACGCGACCCAGATGTCGCCCCCGGTCAGCGCATCTTCGAGCTGCGAGTGGAAGGACAATTGCCAGCCGGCATCGTCCTTTTGCCGCGGGACATATTTGGTCCACAGCGCGCGCGTACGGATCGCGCGTTCGGCGGCGACCAGCGCGGCGGCGAGCCGCTGCGCGTTCGATCCTTCGAACTCGTCGTTGACGCCGAAGGCGATCGCGACGTCGACGCGCAATTCGCCGATCGTGAGCGGCGCGTTGAACAGCGCGGCGAGGCCCGCCAGCTGCCCTTCGATCTGGCTATGCTGATAATAGGGGACGAGCCAGGCAAAGGTGCCGTCGAGATCGTGGTGCAGCGTGGTGCCTTGCGACGCCAGTTGCAGGCGGCGGGTGACCTGTTCGACCAGCTTGCCGATGCCGTCGCCCGGAATGAAGGCGGCGAGATCCTCGAAATTGACCACCTTGGCGGCGATAACGGTCGCGCTGCCGAAGGGAGCCTGGGTACGCAGCGCTTCGAAATTGGGCAGGCCGGATACGGGATTTTCGCGCTGCGCAGACGAGCGGCGGCGGGTGCGCGCGACGTTGGCACTTATCGCCGCGATCAGGAAACAGGCCGCGCCGATGTGGATCGTGACGAGCGAGAGGCTGCCGACGACCTTTACGACCAGCAGCGCCGCGGCGATCACGCCCGCCGTCACGCCCTGCCACCGGCCGTTTCGCCACGCGAGCGCCGCGAGCATCGCGAGGAAGCTGACGGCAAGGGCAGGGAGCCAGCCAATATCGACCGGCTGCCCACGCTTGAGTGCTTCTCCCGCGATCAAATGGATATAGGCGCCATGCACCTTGTCACGACCCGGCAGATAATGCTGGTCAGGCAAGGCCGCCGACGCCGAGGCAAAGATCACATCCTTGCCGCGGAGCAGCTCTGGATCCAGTTTGCCCGTCATGACGTCGATCGCGCTATATTGCGTGATCGTGTCGGGGTCGTAGGACAGGTCGAGGGCGAATTGGCCGGGCGCGTCGAGCGGGCGATTTGCCAGCAGTGCGGCAAAGCTGGGCAGGATCCGGCCTTCGGCGTTCACCGCGAGAGGCACTTTCCATACCTGCCAGAATTCATATTCCAAACCGATGAAGCCAAGCGTGGCCTGGTTGCCAAAGCGCGAATCGGGCCATCGCAGCGCGGTGGCCGTGGTTCCACCGAAGCTGGCGGACGGCACCGCGAGGATGATGCGATTGCCCATCTGGCGCACCGCTGCGGCAAATTTTGGAAAATCCCGATCCTCGGTCCGGCGTGCGTAGGAAAAATCGACGAATAGGCGCTTTGCTGGCGACGCGTCGATCGCACGCACCAATTGCATGTGGTGGTTGATGTCGAAATCCTGATTGCCGACCGCCTGCAACGTCTTGTCGTCGAGCGCAACGACGACCGTGTCACCCGATACCGCGCGCGCGGTGATGCGGCTGGTGGCGACCGACGCTAGCCGATCGGGTAGTTCACCCGCACCGCTGACGCCGACGATCAGGCTGAGAATCAACGCCAGGGCGATCGTGCGCCAGCTGATGATCAGACTTTTGACCGGGATGGGCACGCACGTCTCCAGCAATTGCCGGATGTGCCTAGTCCGAGATGGTTATCATCGCGTTAATCATGAACAAATTCTTGCCGGGGTCGAAGCGCTCGAAACCGGCTTGAATCCGCCGGAATCAGGCGAGTTTCGGGAGCGGAGCCAGCACGGCGTCGCCGGCCAGCGCCGACGGTGCCAGGCCGATCGCCGCGGGGACGATCTGGGCCAGGTAAAAATGCGTCGACGCGAGCTTGGCTTCGAGGAAGGCGCGGTCGCCGCTGCCCTCGTCGAGCGCGATTTTCGCCGCGCGATGCTGAAGCGCCATCAGCCAGCCGCAGGTCGCGGTCGCGAGCATGGTCAGATAGGGGTAGCTGCCCGCGAGCCGATCGGCGGTGTTCGCATCGACCATCCAGTCGGTCACGGCACGGCACGCGTGGGCAAGCTGCTGAAGCTCGGCGAAATCGGTGGCGGCATCGGTGATGTCGTCAATCAACCCGCGGACCAGATCGCCACCCGCCATGCCGAGCTTGCGCCCGACGAGATCGGCCGCCTGAATGCCGTTGGTGCCTTCGTAGATCGGGGCAATACGCGCGTCGCGATAATGCTGCGCGGCGCCGGTTTCCTCGATGAAGCCCATACCGCCGTGAACCTGAATGCCGAGGCTCGCGACCTCGCAGCCGATGTCGGTGGCGTGCGCCTTGACCAGCGGGATCAGCACTTCGGCGCGCATTGCCGCGTCCTCGTCGCCCAATTTGCCGAAATCGGTCTGCGCCGCGGCGTAATAGGTGAGCGCACGCGCGGCTTCGGTCTGGGCGCGCATCCGCCACAGCATGCGGCGGACGTCGGGATGCTGGTCGATCGTCACCGGGGTGCGGTCGGGCGAGCCCGCGAGCGACGACTGGACACGCTCGGCGGCAAAGCGCTGTGCCTGCTGCGTCGCGCGTTCGGCGATCTGGACGCCTTGGCAACCGACCATCAGGCGCGCATTGTTCATCATCACGAACATGGCGCGCATCCCGCCCATTTCGTCGCCGACGATCTCGCCGAGGCAGTCTTCCTCTTCGCCATAGACCATCACCGCGGTCGGCGAGCCGTGGATGCCGAGCTTATGCTCGATCGAGGCGCAATGGACGCCGTTCGAAATCGTCGGATTGCCGTCCGCGTCGAGGCGATATTTGGGGACGAGGAACAGCGAGATGCCGCGCGTCCCCTCGGGCGCGCCGGGGGTGCGCGCGAGCACGAGGTGGACGATATTGTCGGTGAGGTCATGCTCGCCGAAGGTGATGAAGATTTTCTGGCCCTTGATCCGGTAGAGGCCCGCGTTGGGGCCTTCGGTGACCTTTTCGGCGGTCGAGCGCAGCGCACCGACGTCGCTGCCCGCGGCGGGTTCGGTCAGGTTCATCGTCCCGTTCCATGCGCCCGACACCAGTTTGGGGAGCCAGGTCTGGCGCTGCTCCTCGGTGCCATAGGCCATCAGCGCGTGGATCGCGCCGGGGGTCAGGATGTTGCAGAGGGTAAAGCCCATGTCGGCGCTGCCCAGCGCCTCGATGATCACGGTCGCGAGGGTGAAGGGCAGGCCTTGCCCACCATATTCGGTCGGGCCGTCGATGCTGCCCCAGCCGGCATCGACGAACTGTTGATACGCTTCCTTGAACCCCGGGGGCATGGTGACCTTGCCGTCCTGCCATTTGGGGTTGTTGACGTCGCCGACGCGGTTGAGCGGCGCATAGACCTCGGCCGCGAATTCGCCGATGCCGGTGACGATCGCCTCCACCATATCGGGGGTCGCATCGGCGAAACGCTCGTGCTGCGCCATCGCGTCGATGCGCGCGATGTGATTGAGGACGAAAAGCTGTTCGGTGGTGGGCGGAGTATAGGTCATAGCGGGTACTTTGCTGGTGAATATCGTTGCGTGGGCGCTATAGCGCGGCATGGCCAAGGGTCAAAACAACAGCGGTGCGACCGAAACCTTCCCCTACGGCGCCGACGCGATCGCGCGCGCGGCGGCGCTGGTCGCGGCGGGCCAGCCCGTCGCGGTGCCGACCGAGACGGTCTATGGCCTCGCGGCCGATGCGCGCAACGCGGCGGCGGTGGCGCGGATCTATGCGGCGAAGGGGCGGCCCGATTTCAATCCGTTGATCGTGCATGTGCCCGATCTGGCGGCGGCGGAGCTTTTGGGGGTGTTCGGCGCGGCCGAACGGGCGCTGGCGACGCTTTTCTGGCCGGGGCCGCTGACGCTGGTCGTGCCGCGTACGGGCGACTGCCCGGTGGCGAGCATCGCGACAGCGGGGCTGGCGACGATCGCGCTCAGGGTGCCCGGGCATCGCGCGATGCAGGCCTTGCTGGCGGCGAGCGGGGCGCCTTTGGCGGCGCCCAGTGCCAATGCGAGCGGCGGGGTCAGCCCGACGAGGGCAAGCCACGTGCTCGCGACGCTGGATGGTCGGATCGCGCTGGTGATCGACGACGGGCCGACAACGGCAGGAGTCGAATCGACGATCGCGCGCGTGAACGGCGGCGCGGTCGAGGTGCTGCGGCCGGGGCCGGTGACCGCGGCGATGCTGGGCGAAGCGAGCGGCTTGCCGGTGACGGGGATCAAGGGATCCGAGATTGTCGCGCCGGGGATGCTGGCGAGCCACTATGCGCCGGGCAAGCCGGTGCGGCTGGAGGCGACGGATTTTGCGGAGGACGAGTTCGGGATCGGATTTGGTGCGGTTCGGGGCGATTATGATTTGAGCGCGGCGGGCGATCTGACCGAAGCGGCGGCGCGGCTGTTCGATGCGCTGCACGCCGGGGCGGCGAGCGCGAAGACGCGGATTGCGGTTGCTGCGATTCCTGCCGAGGGATTGGGCGCGGCGATCAACGATCGGCTTTCGCGCGCGGCGGTGTGATTTTTTGAATCACACAAAGACACCAAGGCACAAAGAGATAGCCCCTCACTCCGTTCGTGCTGAGCTTGTCGAAGCACCGTTCTTTCTTTGACGTTGAAAGAAAGAACAGCCCCCTTCGACTGACTTGTCAGTCGCTCAGGACAGGCTTCGACAAGCTCAGGGCGAACGGAATTTGAGCCTTCTTTGTGCCTTTGTGTCTTTGTGTGCGATATATTCTAAGCCGCCGCCGGTTCGACCGGGTCGAGCTGCGGGGTCTTTCGCGCCACGATCAGGCAGCCGACGACGATCAGCGCCGCGCCGGCGATCGTCGGCCAGGTCACCGCTTCGTCGAAGAACATCCAGCCGAACAGCATCGCCCACAGGAAGCCGGTATATTCGGTGGTCGCGAGAATCTGTGCCTCGGCGCGGGCGTAGGCCCAGCTGAGGAGGAGGAGCGAGGCGACCGCAAGGAAGGCGGCGCCGACGATCGGTAGCGTCTGGTCGCTGCCGGGGACGGCGAGGAACCAGGGGGCGCCGAGCGCGAGGATCAGCGCGACGAAGCCGTTCTGGAAAAAGGCGATTTCCATCGGTTCGGCCATCTTCGCCTGCCGCCGCGCGAGGATGAGGTTATAGGCATAGAGCAGCGCCGAGCCGACCACCGCGCCGACCGCCCACAAGGCTTCGGGCGCATAGTCGCCGCGGCCGAGCTTGCCCGCGACGATCACCAGCACCCCGCCGAGGCCGAGCATTGAGGCGAGGATCGAGCGCGGGCCAATCTTTTCGCCGAGGAAAATCGCCGCCATGTAGAGCGTGACGAGCGGCGCGATGAAGGCGATCGCGATCGCCTCCGCCATCGGCAGCCGCGCGAGCGCCCAGAAAAAGCTGACCGCCATGCCCGCGACGAACAGCGAGCGCACCGCGTGGATGCGGAGGGTTGCGCGGTCGGGCATCGCCGGGCGCGAGGCGAAATAGAGCGCGCCGCTGAGGATTGTCCCCGCGCCGGTGCGCCAGAGCACGGCGTTATAGGCGCCGATGTCGATCGAGAGCCCCTTCATCAGCACGTCCATCGCGGAGAATGTCGCGATCCCCGCGCAGGCGATGAGGAAGGGGATGACGGGAGAGGGCGAATCGGGGCGCATGGGCGGGCTTTAGCGAAGATTGCGCTGGTTAGCTCCCCTCCCTGCAAGGGAGGGGCCGGGGGTGGGTGCGCGGCCTGGCCGCGCAGCGACGTCGCGAGATATTCGTCCGGCGGGGCATCGAGCCCCGCCCGACGAGACCCACCCCTAACCCCTCCCTTGCAGGGAGGGGAAATCTATCGAAACGTCGCCTGTCCCGCGCCGTCGATGTTGAGCTTTTGCCCCGAGCAATAGCTGTTCGCATCGCTGACGAACCAGACCACCGCCGCGGCGACGTCGGCGGGGACGGCGACGCGGCCGAAGGGCATTTTGGTGTCGAGGTGGTGGATATCCTCGTTGCCGGTGATCGCGCGTGAGAGTTTTTCGCCCATGTCGCTGACGGTGAGCGCGGGGGCGACGATGTTGACGCGGACGCCGTTTTTCAGCTCTTCCTTGGCGAGGGTGAGCGCGAGGGCTTCGCCTGCCGCCTTCGCCATCGTGTAGGGCGCGCCGTTCGGCGAGTTCACATAGGTCGCGATGCTGGAAATGACGATGATGTCGCTGCGCGCGTGGGCCCGCAGCTGCGGCAGCGCGAGGCGGCTCAACCGATGCGGGCCGGCGGCGTGAACCGCGAACAGCTTGTCGACTTCTTCGGGGGTCGTGTCGGCGACCGACAGCCCGCGGCTGGCGATGCCCGCGTTGTTGACGAGGATCGACATCGCCCCGAAATCGGCCTCGATAGCGGCGATCATTGCGGCGCAGGCGGCCTCGTCGGTGACCGACGCCTGATAGGCCTTGGCCTTGCGGCCGAGTGCTTCGATCGCGGCGACGGTTTCGGCGGCGGCCTCTTCGCCGCGGGTATAGTTGACCGCGACATCGGCGCCCGCTTCGGCAAGGCCGATCGCGATGCCGCGCCCGATGCCGCGCGAGGCGCCGGTGACGAGCGCGACGCGCCCCGCAAGGTTCATCTCGGCCATATCGCTCTCCCTAATTCATCAATTCGTTATAGATGTCGTCGTCGCTGCGGCTGGCGGCGTTGCGCCATTTGGGGGCGGCCTTGCGATTGAGGACGCGGCCATTGGCGTCGAGGATCGCGACCGTCGGGGTGCCCTTGATCTTGAAGCGGAACCGCTTGGCAACCTCGGGATTGCGGCCCCAGCCGCGGACGTGCGGCATGCCGATATCGGCGTGGACAATTTCATAGCGCGCGCGGACGGGGGCGAAGCGGTCGGTGGCGATGAGGTTGGCAAGCCACGCGCTGTCGTGGCAACCGCCGGTGCCCATGATCAGGAGGACGGGTTTGCCCGATTGTCTGGCGGCGGCGAGCGCCGCGTCGATCGCGGGCATCGGATCGGCGATGAAGGCGGTGCTTTTATACGCATCTTCGACGCCGGGGAGCGTGCGCGGTTCGGCGGCACCGGTAGGGGATGTTGCGAGCATCGCGGCGGCGACGGCAAGGGTGATCGGACGCGTCATGCTTGGACGATAGGTTTCGGATGACGTTTCCGTCAACGTAAGATAGCCTCCCGCCCATGAGCTGGAAAAAAGAGATTGACGAACTCGCCGCGCGGCGCGCGATGGCCGAGAGGATGGGGGGCGCCGAAAAGGTCGCGCGCCAGCATGGGCGCGGCAAGATGGACGCGCGGGCGCGATTGAACGCGATCGTCGATCCGGGCAGCTTTCGCGAAATCGGCAAGATCGCGGGGCGCGGAACTTATGGCGCTGACGGCGAACTCGAAGACCTTGCCGCCAGCAATTTCATTTTCGGGCGCGCGAATATCGACGGGCGGCCGGTCGTCGCCTCGGCCGACGATTTCACCGTGCGCGGCGGCGCGGCCGATGCGGCGCTGCACCGCAAGTTCGTCCAGTGCGAGGCGATGGCGCATGAATATCGCCTGCCGCTCATTCGCATGATCGACGGCACCGGCGGCGGCGGGTCGGTCAAGACGCTGGAGGATATGGGTTATACCTATATCCCGCATGTGCCGGGCTGGGACCAGATCATCGCCAACCTCGATACGGTGCCGGTGGTGGCGCTGGCGCTGGGGCCGACGGCGGGGCTGGGCGCGGCGCGGGTGGTGGCGAGCCATTATAGCATCATGGTGCGCGGGCTGTCGCAGCTGTTCGCGGCGGGGCCGGCGGTCGCGGCGGCGATCGGCGATACGCTCGACCGCGAGGAGCTGGGCGGTAGCGACGTCCATACGCGCAACGGCGTCGTCGACGATGAGGTCGCAAGCGAGGCCGAGGCGTTCGCCGCGGCGCGGCGGTTCCTGTCGTACCTGCCGTCGTCGATCGATGACCGGGCCGAGCGTAGGGCGTGCAGCGATCCGGTCGATCGCCGCGACGAGAGCCTGCTGTCGGTCGTGCCGCGCGAGGCCAAGCAGGTCTATTCGATGCGGCGCATCGCGGGTGCGGTGTTCGATCAGGGCAGTTTCTTCGAAATGGGCGCGCGCTGGGGGCGGGCGGTGATTACGGCGTTTGCGCGATTGGGCGGCTATCCGGTCGCGGTGCTCGCGAGCGATCCTTCCTATCTGGGCGGATCGTGGGACGCAAAGACGAGCGAGAAGGCCGAGCGCTTCGTCAAACTGGCCGACCAGTTCCGGCTGCCGATCGTCCATCTGGTCGATAATCCGGGCTTCATGATCGGCGGCGAGGCCGAGCGGACGGGGACGATCCGGTACGGGGTGCAGGCGATGAACGCAATCTACCGCGCGAGCGTGCCGCTGGCGTCGGTGGTCGTGCGCCGCGCCTACGGGATCGCGGGCAGCGCGATGTCGAACGCCGAGCGCTTCCAGTACCGCTTTGCCTGGCCGTCGGGCGACTGGGGCAGCCTGCCGATCGAGGGCGGGGTTGAGGTCGCGTACAAGAGCGAGCTGGAGGCGGCCGAGGACCCGGCGGCGCATCTGGAGGCGATCAGGGAGCGGCTCAACCGCGTGCGCAGCCCGTTTCGGACGGCGGAGAAATTCGGGGTCGAGGATATCATCGACCCAAGGGATACGCGGCCGTTGCTGTGCGAATTTGCGGAGCTGGCGTGGCGGGTGGTGGGATAGCCGGAAGGTGACGCTGGACGTAGTTGCGGGGTGCCACAACAGCGCTGAGACGTTCTCTTGGTCCGTCATCCCGGCGAAGGGTGAGACGGTGGAGAAATAACGTCGTCATTGCGAGCGCAGCGAAGCAATCCAGAGTTGCGTAAACCGCTCTGGATTGCTTCGCTGCGCTCGCAATGACGGGATGGGAAGGCAGCGCATGAATTCCACGCGCCATTACGGCATGGACTGGCTGCGGATTGCGGCGTTTGCGCTGCTCATCCTCTATCATATCGGCATGTATTTCGTGCCGTGGGGCTGGCATGTGAAGATTGCCGAACCGCTCGACTGGGTGACGGTCCCGATGCTGGCGACCAATGGCTGGCGCCTGGCGCTGCTGTTCCTCGTTTCCGGCTATGCGAGCGCGGCGCTGTTCGCGAAGCTCGGCGGGAGCGGCGCGTTCGCGCGGTCGCGCAGCGCGCGGCTGCTCATTCCCTTGCTCTTTGCGGTGGCGGTGATCATTCCGCCGCAGCCGTGGATCGACCTCAAGGGACAGCATGGCTATCCCCACGGCTTCCTGCATTTCTGGCTGCGGGATTATTTCGGTTTCCAGTTCATCGACGGCATCGCGCTGCCGACCTGGCAGCATCTGTGGTTTGTCGTGTACCTGTGGGTGTACACGATGCTCGCGGCGCTGGTGATCGCCACCGTCCCGGCAACGCTTCGCGCGCGCGTCGCGGACGGCGCGGCACGGCTGCTGCGCGGCTGGGGCCTGCTGGCCGTGCCGATGCTGCTGTGGATCGCGATTTACGTCGCCTTTCCCGACCATGACGAGACGCATGCGCTGTTCGACGATGGCCCGTCGCACCTTCATTATCTGGTCGCCTTTGCCGCCGGCTGGCTGCTCAGGGTACGCCCGCAGCTGTTCGCGGCGGTCGCGCATTGCTGGAAGGTTGCGGCGGTGCTGGCGGTGACCGCTTTTGTCCCCGTTGCCTGGGTCGAGCTGAGCTGGCCCGGCGATACCCGCGCACCCGAATGGGCGATCCTGCTCTATCATCTGGCGCGGCAGGTGCAGGGGTGGGCAACGATCGTCGCGCTGCTGGGGATCGCCGACCGATATTGGAACCGCGACCATGCGCGGCGCGCGATGCTGGCCGAGGCGGTGTTCCCCTTTTACATCATCCACCAGACGATCATCGTCGTTGTCGGCTGGTATCTGCTGGGCGCCGGGGTCGCGGCTTTGCCGTCCTTCCTGATCCTGCTCGCGGCGACGGTGACGGGATGCTGGCTTTTCTATTGGATCGGGCGCAGCATCGGCTGGCTGCGACCACTGATCGGATTGCAGCGCATATAGGGGGAGGTCATCATGGGTGCATTGAAAGGAGTTCTCGCGATCGTCGGGGTCGCGATGATCTTGGTCGGCGGGTTGTGGGCGTTGCAGGGGCTCGACATCGTGCGCTGGCCGGCGAGCAGCTTCATGCTCGGCGACACGACGTGGACGCGCAACGGCGTCGTGCTCGCGGTGGTCGGCATCTTTCTGGTGTGGTTCGCGCGCAAGCGCTGACCCGGATTATCGACTACAAATGTAGTTGATCTGTATTGCCGGTACGATACACTTCCTTTTGGCCGGGGCTGGATGGGAGATCAAAGGTGATTCGTTCGACGCATATTATGGCCGCTTTGCTGCTTGCCAGCGGCGCCGCGCTGGTTCCGGTGATCATGGCGGCGCCCGCCCAGGCAGCCGACGATGCCAGCGCCGATGCGATCGCGGAAACATATGCGTCGCTGCTTGAACGCGATTATGTCTATCCCGACACCGGCAAACGCTATGCGGCGGCGATCCGCGGCGCCATGGCGTCGGGCCGCTATGCACCGCTGTCGGGCGACGCGCTGGCGAAGGCGCTCGATGCGACGGTCAACGGGGTGTCGCCCGATGGCCATTTGCGCGTCCGCCCGCCCGAAGGCAGCACGCCCGTCGCGCCGCCTGCGGGGAGCGGCCCACCGCGCGCGGCGCCGGTGAGCCTGCCCCCCGTCGAGCAGCCCGGATGGATCGCACCGGGGATCGCCTATATCCGCTTCAACCTGTTTCCGATGGACGCGGCGGTGACCGCGCAGGCGGCAAAGTTCATGGCCGACCACGCCGATGCCCAAGCGATCATCTTTGACATCCGCACCCATCGCGGCGGCGGGCTCGACCAGATGGACGTCATTTTCCCGTGGCTGTTCGACAAGCCGACGCGGCTGGTGACGATGGCGACGCGCGCCTCGGTCGACGCGGCGGGCGGCTCGCCGATCGCGGGTGTCCCGACGCTGCGGCAGGTCAGCGGCGATCCGGGCATGGTGGCGCGCGAGCATTGGGCAACGCCCAATGGCGACAAGCGACTGCATGATGCAAAAATCTTTGTCCTGACGTCGGGCGCGAGCGGGTCGGCGGCCGAACATTTTGCGCTGGCGATGAAGCACACGGGGCGCGGCACATTGATCGGCAGCGCCACCGGCGGCGCCAATCATTTCGGCTATGGCGAGGAACTGGGCGGCGGGTTCCAGGCATTCATCCCGGTCGGGCGAACCTATGACCCCGTCACCGGCAAGGATTGGGAAGGCGATGGCGTCGCGCCCGATGTCGCGGTGGCCCCGGCGGATGCGCTGGTGCGCGTGCTGACCGAGCTTGGCGTCGCGGCTGGCGAGGCGAAGCGATTGTCCGACCTGTACCTGCCGAAAGCGCCGATGGAACGGCGGCGGCCAAGGGCGGCCGGCTAGCTCTCCATTGTCATTACGGCCTTATCCGGGATGACGGGTCGCTAGGACGCGGCGAGTTTCGTCAGCGCGTCGCCATCGACGCGCATGACGGTCCATTCGTCCATCAGCTTGGCGCCGAGGCTCTGGTAAAAGCCGATCGCGGGCGCGTTCCAGTCGAGCACGCTCCATTCGAGCCGCGCGCAGTCGCGGGTCACGCACAGCTCGGCGAGATGCGCGAGCAGCGCCTTGCCGAGCCCCGATCCGCGCGCGGCGGGGCGGACAAAAAGATCCTCGAGATAAATGCCGGGGCGCCCTTCGAAGGTCGAAAAATTGTGGAAGAAGAGCGCGAAGCCCTGCGGCGTCCCGTCGAGTTCGCCGATCACAACCTCGGCATAGGGGCGCGGCCCGAACAGCTTCGCACCGAGCGTGGCCTCGTCAAAGCGAACCTCGTGCGCGAGCTTTTCATAGTCGGCAAGGTCGCGGATGAACTGCGCGATCAGCGGCAGGTCGGCGGGCGTGGCGGAGCGGATCGCGAGGGTCATGCCCGCCCTGTGTCGCGCGCCGCCGTTGCTGTCAAACCTCCAGCTTGTGGAGCGCGCAGCTGTTCGCGAAGCCGAGTCCGCGCTTCAGCGCCGGATAGGCGGTGACCGTTGCCGCGGTGAGCGCCATTTCGAAGCGGACGGTGCGCCCATAGAGCATTTCGACCTGCGCGCCATGCGCGTCGGCGGCGGGGTCGTGACTGCCGATCGCGACACCGAAGGCAAAGGCTTCGGCAAGGTCGGCGGGCGGGTCGCCGGCGAGCAGGCGGTTGACGGTGGCGCGCGCGACGCCGTCGCCGAGCGCACTTTCGGCAGCGATCAGCGCGCAGGGGCCGCAATCGGCAGCAAGCGTCGCGCCGATCCGCGCGGCGTGGAAAGCGTCGGCGGGCGCGGCGTGGCGGTGCGCGGTGACCGGCATGAAGTGCTGGAATTTTTCGGCAGCATGACCGGGCGCGGCGATCAGGTCGCGGAGATAGGGGCTGTTGCCGCCGGTTGCCTTGTCCGCGGCCTGCGCGAACAGCCGCGCGGGGATGCCCGCGGGGGCGATCCGCTGGCGCGCGAACAGGATCGCCAGCGCCGCGATCACCAGCAAGGGATGGCCCAGAACTCCCGGCGCGTCGGCCCAGAAGGTCGCCGGACCGCAAATGCCCGCCAGCACTTCATAGATGTGGAGCAGCCCGTGCAGCGTCAGCCACAGCCCGCCGACGACCGCGGCGCGCCAGCGCAGAATGGGATGCCCGGCGGCGTAGAGCAGGATCAGTCCCGACCCTACATAGGCGAGGCCGATGTCACGGATGAAATGCGCGTTCGGCGGCCCGGTGGTGATGACGGTCGGGATGAACACATACCAGGCGAGCGGATCGACGAGCATGAAGCCGCCATTGGCGATGGCGCCGACCGCGGCGATCAGCAGCAGCAGCTGGACCAGCCGGTCCAGCGCATCGAATTTGCCCAGCATATCGGATCCCCCCTCGCTTGGTATCGCCGGGCAATTTAGGCGGCTGCGGCCAGCGTGTAAAAAGCTAAGATGTACCGGGCGCAGGCATCTATTTCCCCTTGATCCCGGCCGCTTGTTCCAGTTCGACCAGCGCATCTTCCAGATAGTCGATCAGCCGCTGGACGTGCGGCACGCTGCGGCGGCACGCGGTGATGCCGAAATCGATATTCTTGTTGTTGCTGACCTGGGTGATGTTCATCGCCATGCCGTCGACCGGGATGCTCGCGGGATACATGCCGTCCAATCGTGCGCCGTTCCAGTAGAGCTGTTCGCGCGGACCGGGGACGTTCGAGATGGTGACGCTGTACGCGGGAAATCGGTCGGCGGTGCGGGTGAGCGCGGTCAGCATCTGCGGCATTTGGGTGATCGCGGTGTATATCTGGATCTGCTGCGCGGTCATCTCGCGCAGCTGCGCCTTCGCCGCGTTCATCGAAGCCTGGATAGTGCGCATGCGCTCGGCGGGATCGTCGATATGCGTCGCGAGATTGGCGGTCACCGCGGCGACCGAATTGCCCGAATCGATGTCGTCCTTGGCGCGGATCGACACCGGGGCCATGGCCTTCAGCGGCTTGTCGGGCAGCTCGTTCAGCGATTGCAGATATTTGCGCATCGCGCCCGAACACATGGCAAGCACCGCGTCGTTGATCGTCCCGTCGTACGCCTTGCCCATCGCGCGCACGCGTTCGAGCGACCAGCTTTGCGCGACGAAGCGGCGGGCGCCGGTGATGTTGCGGTTGAAGCTGGTGCGCGGCAGGCCCGCCCACGGTGTTGCAAGATCGCCGCCGCCCAGCCCGAACATCGCCGCGGCATATTGGTTCAAGGCCTTGGTCACCCCGACGCTGTTGCCCCATTGCTCCTTCAGAAAGGCGGCGATGGCCTTGAGGTCGGTGATGCTGGGGGTCGGCGCCTTTTTCGCGGTCGGGAATTTGCGCTTATAGGCTTCATAAACTTCGACCGACATCGGCGAAGCGGTGGGTTTGTAATTCTTGTCGTTGCTGAGCATCGCATTGGTGAAATGCATCGAGCTGGCGCCGTCCATGAAGGCATGGTGGATCTTGAAATAGGTCGCGATCTGGCGGTTCGGCAGCCCCGAGATCAGCGTGATCTCCCACATCGGCCGGGTGCGATCGAGCAGGGTGCCGTGGAGGCGCGAGGCGAGCTCGAACATCTCGCGATAGCGCCCCGGTTTCGGCAGCGCCGCGGCGCGGACATGATAATGCATGTCGATGTCCTTGTCGGGGACCAGCCGGATCGGGCCATATTGACCGAGCGGGGTGAGCTTCAGGACTTCGGAAAACGGCCGCCGCAGCCCTTCCTGCTGGCGGAGCAAGGCGAGCATCTCGTTCAGCCATTCGGTCTCGTCGACCTTTTCGGGCAGGGTGTAGAGATTGACCCCGCCGACATGCATCGGCGTCTCGCGCGTTTCGGCGACGAGGAACATCGCGTCGGTCACCGGCATCAACCGCATGGCAGCTCTCCCCACTGTTTATGCTGCGTCTTTGGTGCGCAGCATGAAAGTGGGGTGGGGGTGAGTCAAGCGATCCAGCCTTCAAGGAAATCGTCATCCCGGCGAAGGGTGTTCAGAGGCACGTGACTCTGAACCACGATCTCGCCGCCGCGTCGTGGCGAGAGGGCGAGATCCCGGCCTTCGCCGGGATGACGAAGAGGGGGGCGATTGCCTCTCCCAAGGGGAGAGGCTAGCAGCACCTCATGGCCAAGCTCTATTTCTATTATGCCAGCATGAATGCGGGCAAATCGACCACGCTGTTGCAGGCGGATTTCAACTATCGCGAGCGCGGCATGCAGACGATGCTGTGGACCGCGGCGCTCGACGACCGTTATGGCGTGGGGCAGGTGACGAGCCGCATCGGGTTGATGGCCGAGGCGCATAAATTTGATCCCGACAGCGACCTGTGGGCCGCGGTGAATGCCGAACATGCGCAGCGCCCGCTCGCCTGCGTGCTGGTCGACGAGGCGCAGTTTCTGACCCGGGCGCAGGTGCTGGAGCTGGCGCGGCTTGCCGACGAAAGCGGCATTCCGGTGCTCTGCTATGGCCTGCGTACCGATTTTTCGGCCGAGCTGTTCCCGGGTTCGGCGGCGCTGCTCGGCATCGCCGACGCGCTCGTTGAACTCAAGGCCGTGTGCGAATGCGGACGCAAGGCGACGATGAACCTGCGCGTTGACGAACAGGGCCGCGCGGTGGTCGAAGGCGCGCAGACCGAGATCGGCGGCAATGATCGCTATGTCGCGATGTGCCGACGCCATTTCATGGCAAAGCGGCGCGAGGCCGCCGCCGCCGGGGTTCCCGCTTGATCGCGGGCGCGTGCCGACACTTCGGTTTTGATGAAAGGATTTCCATGCGTAACACGCTGTTGCTGACCGCTGCTGCCCTGCTGGCCGCCGCACCCGTCCAGGTCGCATCGCAGCCGAAGCCCGAAGCGGTGCTCAAGACCAAGGGCTATTTGTCGGCGGTCCGGATCCTCGATCGCGATCACGACCGGATGGTCGATGAAATCATCAAGCTGACCGAAATTCCGGCGCCGCCGTTCAAGGAGGCCGCCCGCGCCGCTGCCTATCGTGACATGTTGATCGAGGCCGGGCTGGCAGATGTCGAAATCGATGCGGAAGGCAATGCGATGGGCGTCTATCGCGGCACCGGCCCTGCAGGCGGTCCGGCGGTCATGATCGCCGCGCATCTCGACACGGTGTTTCCCGAAGGCACCCCGGTCAAGGTGCGCCGCGAAGGCACGCGCCTGCATGCCCCCGGCGTCGGCGACGACACGCGCGGCCTGGCGGTGTTGCTCGCCTATGCGCGCGCGATGAAGGAAAGCGGCGTCCGGGTGAAGCAGGACATCATCTTTGTCGGCAATGTCGGCGAGGAAGGGCCGGGCGATCTGCGCGGGGTCCGTTACCTGTTCACCAAGGGCAAATATAAGGATCGGGTGAAGACCTTTATCTCGATGGACGGCATCGATCCGTCGAGCATCGTCACCGGCGGTGTCGGGTCGAAACGCTATCGCGTCACGTACAAGGGACCGGGCGGCCACAGCTTCAATGCGTTCGGCCTGGTCAATCCCATGGCTGCGATGAGCCAGACGATCGTCGATTTCTATAAGATACCGGTGCCGGCGACGCCCAAGACGACCTATTCGGCCAGCGTCACCGGCGGCGGTACGTCGGTCAATTCGATCCCGAACGAGGTGTTCGTCGAATTCGATATGCGGTCCGAAAATCCGGCTGAGCTCGCCAAGCTGGAACAGGCGTTCCTCGCGGTCGTCAAGCGGGGCGTCGAAACCGAAAATGCGGCGCGGTCGGTGAAGGAAGGGCCGATCACCGCCGACATCAAGCCGATCGGCGACCGACCGGCGGGCGAAACGGCGGCGACGCAGCCGATCGTCCGCAATGCCAATGCGATCATTCGCGCGCTGGGGCTGACCCCCCGATCCGCCTTTTCGTCGACCGATGCCAACCTGCCGATGAGCCTGGGGATTCCGGCGGTGACGATCGGGTCGGGCGGCGAGGGCGGGCGCGCGCATGCGCTCGACGAGTGGATCGACGTCGAGAAGACCAAGAGCGTGCACGGCGCGTCGGTGGGGCTCGCCATCCTGCTCGCGACCGCGGGCGCCCGATGATCCGCGATCGCCTGTATGTCGAATTGGCCGACGGGGATTTGCGGCTCGTCAAATTGGCCGAGGCGCATCGCGAGGCGCTGCGCGCGGTTTGCGCCGACGACGGCGACATCTGGGCGATCTATTCCTCCAGCTTTGGCGGGGAGCATTTCGATCGGAGTTTTGACGCGCTGATCGGTGGCGACGGGCGGATGCCCTATGCGATTTTCGACGGCAACACGCTGGCCGGGATGACCGCGTGGCTGCGCCCCGACTGGTCGGCTGAGACGGTGGAGATCGGCAACAGCTATCTCCACCCGAATGCGCGCGGTACCGGCTTCAACGGGCGCCTGAAGCGGCTGATGATCGACCACGCCTTTGCCGCCGGTATCCGCCGCATCGAATTTCGCATCGACGAGCGCAATAAGCGCAGTCAAGCCGCGGTCGCGAAGCTCGGCTGTACCAAGGAAGCGACGCTGCGGTCGGAACGGATCACCTGGACCGGCCATGTCCGCGATACCGCGTTGTGGTCGCTGCTGGCCGACGAATGGGCGAGCGGGCGCGCTTGAACGGCTGGATCATCCTCGACAAACCGCTGGGACTTGGCTCGACGCAGGCGGTCGGCGCGGTGAAGCGCGTGTGCCGCGAGGTGGGGCTGGGCAAGGTGAAGGTCGGCCATGGCGGCACGCTCGATCCGCTGGCGACGGGGGTGCTGCCGATCGCGCTCGGCGAGGCGACGAAGCTGTGCGGGCGGATGCTCGATGCCAGCAAAATCTATGAATTTACCGTCAAGTTCGGGACCGAGACCGCGGGACTCGATGCCGAGGGCGAAGTGGTCGCGGTAAGCGATGTGCGGCCGACGCTGGCCGAGGTGGAGGCGGCGCTGCCGCGCTTCACCGGGCCGATCGAGCAGGTGCCGCCGGCCTATTCGGCGATCAAGATCGATGGCGAACGGGCTTATGATCGCGCGCGCAAGGGCGAAGACGTCGAGATGAAGGCGCGGGGGGTGACGGTGCATTTGCTTGAGCCCCTCCCCTTCAGGGGAGGGGTTGGGTTGGGGGCCATCGGCCTTGCGCAGGGCCGATGGCCCCCACCCGCTGCGACTAAGCCGGCAAGCCGGCAAGTCTCGCTGCCCTCCCCTGAAGGGGAGGGCGTGGAGGAAATCACCCTCATCGCCCACGTTTCCAAGGGTACCTATATCCGCAGCCTTGCCCGCGATATCGCGCGCGCCGTCGGCACCGTCGGGCATGTCACGATGCTCCGCCGCACGAAGGCCGGGCCGTTCGACCTGTCACAGGCGATTTCGCTGGACAAATTGAACGCGTTCGGCCAAGGGGCCGCGCAATCAGAGATATTTCTGCCGCTCGAGGCAGGGCTGGTCGACATCCCGGCTCTGAACCTTTCCCCGGAAGCGGCAGGGGCGATCCGTCAGGGTCGTGTCTGGACCGGGGTAGCTACGGATGACGGGCTCTATTGGGGACGGGACGATCAAGATCGTCCGATCGCCCTGATCGAGGCTTTGGCGGGAACGCTGAAGGTCGTCCGGGGCTTCAATCTGTAAACAGGATGTTCGAGGAAAAACGAATATGTCGATTACCGCCGAGCGCAAAACCGAAGTCATCAACGACAATGCCCGCGCAAAGGGCGATACCGGTTCGCCGGAAGTGCAGGTCGCAATCCTGACCGACCGCATCAACACGCTGACCGCCCACTTCAAGGCGCATCACAAGGACAACCACAGCCGCCGCGGCCTTTTGATGATGGTCAACAAGCGCCGCAGCCTCCTCGACTATCTGAAGAAGAAGGACGAGGCCCGCTATCAGGCGCTGATCGCGAAGCTGGGTCTTCGTAAGTGACGCAATCGTTCGGCCCCCGGTAACGGGGGCCGTTTACGTATTGCGTCATCCCCGCGAAGGCGGGGATCCAGGGCGGCATCAACCGAGGTTCATTCCGCCAGCGACCCCCGCCTTCGCGGGGGCGACGTTAAAGAGTAAGGGCCGCCCCGCATCCGGCGGGGCCGCCATAGGGCAGACAGACGCCCTACACCGCCCCGGGCCGGATTGCCCGGACACAGAGGCCCCGCCCGGCATAGGGCCCGGCGGGCGAAGGAAACCACATGTTTGACGTGAAAAAAGTATCGATCGAGTGGGGCGGTGAAACGCTGACGCTCGAAACGGGCAAGGTTGCCCGCCAGGCCGACGGCGCCGTGATGGCGACGCTGGGCGAAACGGTCGTCCTGTGCGCCGTGACCGCCGCGAAGTCGGTGAAGGACGGGCAGGATTTCTTCCCGCTCACCGTCCATTATCAGGAAAAATATTCGGCCGCGGGCCGCATCCCCGGCGGCTTCTTCAAGCGCGAACGCGGCGCGACCGAAAAGGAAACTTTGGTCAGCCGCCTGATCGACCGTCCGATCCGCCCGCTGTTCCCCGAGGGTTTCTATAACGAAATCAACGCCATTGCCCAGGTTCTGAGCTATGACGGCCACAATGAGCCCGACATCCTCGCGATGGTCGCCGCGTCGGCCGCGCTCACCATTTCGGGCGTGCCCTTCATGGGCCCGATCGGTGCCGCGCGCGTTGGCTACCTGAACGGCGAATATATTCTGAACCCGACCGACGAACAGGTTGCCGAGGGCGACCTCGACCTGGTGGTCGCAGCCACGCACGACGCGGTGATGATGGTCGAATCCGAAGCCAATGAGCTGTCGGAAGAGGTCATGCTCGGCGCCGTGCTGTTCGCGCACGACGCGTGCCGCGAAGTTGTGAAGGCGATCATCAAGCTCGCCGAACAGGCCGCCAAGGATCCGTGGGAAATGGCCGCGTCGGACGACAATGCCGCGCTCAAGGACAAGCTCAAGAAGCTGATCGGCAAGGACATCGCGGCGGCTTACAAGCTGACCGACAAGTCGGCGCGTTCGAATGCCTTGAACGAAGCGCGCGCGAAGGCGAAGGAAAGCTTCGCTGCCGACGGCCTCAGCCCGCAGGACGTCATGGCGGGCATCAAGCTCACCAAGAAGCTCGAAGCCGAAATCGTGCGCGGCGCGATCCTCAAGGACGGCAAGCGCATCGACGGCCGCACGACGACGCAGATCCGTCCGATCGTCGCCGAAACGCACTTCCTGCCGCGCGCGCATGGTTCGGCGCTGTTCACCCGCGGCGAAACCCAGACGATTGCGACCGCGACGCTGGGTACCAAGGATGCGGAGCAGATGATCGACGGCCTCAACGGCCTGTCGTACCAGAACTTCATGCTGCACTATAACTTCCCGCCCTATTCGGTCGGCGAAGTCGGCCGCTTCGGCGCCCCGGGCCGCCGCGAAGTCGGTCACGGCAAGCTCGCATGGCGCGCGCTGCACCCCGTGCTGCCGACGAAGGACGAGTTCCCCTACACGATCCGCCTCACCAGCGACATTACCGAGTCGAACGGCTCGTCGTCGATGGCGTCGGTGTGTGGCGGTTCGCTCGCGATGATGGACGCCGGCGTGCCGATCAAGCGCCCCGTGTCGGGCATCGCGATGGGCCTGATCCTCGAAGGCAAGGATTATGCGATCCTCAGCGACATCTTGGGCGACGAAGATCACCTCGGCGACATGGACTTCAAGGTCGCGGGGACGTCCGAAGGCATCACCACGATGCAGATGGACATCAAGATCGCGGGCATCACGAAGGAAATCTTCGAAGCCGCGCTCAACCAGGCGAAGGAAGGCCGCGCGCACATCCTTGGCGAGATGAACAAGGCGCTCGGCGAGACCCGCAGCGAATTGTCGGCGCACGCACCGCGCATCGAGACGATGCAGATCGACAAGTCGAAGATCCGCGACGTCATCGGCACCGGCGGCAAGGTGATCCGCGAGATCGTCGCGACCACCGGCGCCAAGGTCGACATCGACGACGAAGGCCTGATCAAGATCTCGTCGAGCGACCTCGACCAGATCGAGGCGGCCCGCAAGTGGATCAGCGGCATCGTCGAGGAAGCCGAAGTCGGCAAAATCTATGACGGCAAGGTCGTCAACCTCGTCGATTTCGGCGCATTCGTGAATTTCATGGGCGGCAAGGACGGCCTCGTCCACGTCAGCGAAATCGCCAACGAGCGCGTCGAGAAGGTGGCCGACGTCCTCAGCGAAGGGCAGGAAGTCAAGGTCAAGGTGCTCGAGATCGACCAGCGCGGCAAGGTTCGCCTGTCGATGCGCGTCGTCGATCAGGAAACCGGCGCCGAGCTGGAAGACACCCGCCCGCCGCGCGAACCGCGCGGCGACCGTGGTCCGCGCGGTGATCGCGGCGATCGTGGCCCGCGCCGCGATGGCGGCGGTCGTGGCGACCGTGGTCCGCGCCGCGACGGCGACCGCGATCGCGGCCCGCGCCGCGAACGCAACGACGGCCCGGAAGATCAGGGCCATGTGCCTGACTTCCTGAAGGACTAAGCCTTCGGTTTATCGAAACAGGAAAGGGGCTGCCGAGAGGCGGCCCCTTTTTTGTTGCCGCCGCAAATGACGTGACAGCGCTTGGTGTCCGAAATCACCACCAACTCGGTTGCCGTTCGTGGCGAGCGAAGTCGAGACACCCATCGGTGTAGCGCAACGACGAAGGGTGTCTCGACTTCGCTCGACACGAACGGGACGATGGATCAAATTATGCGCATGAAGTTATTTGCGCGCGGCGGCGCTCTGGTCGCGGATCGCCTTGAATTCGCTGCCGGCTTTCCAGCCGGGCCAGCGTCCCGAGCGCGCCAGTTCGTCGCCGATTGTGTAGAATAGCGAAATATCCTGGACCGCGCCGTCGAGGTTCCAGTCCGGGCCCCAGGCGTCGCACGCCTGATGATAGCATTTGCCGGTATAGGCATCGACCCACGCCTGCCCCGCGGGCTTGCCGCCGCTGACGAGGTCGGAGGCGCCGGCGATCCCCATCATCAGCAAAACGGGGACGCCGCGCTTGGCCATGCTGAAATGGTCGGCGCGGTAGAACAGGCCGCGTTCGGGAAGGCTTTCGACCGAAACGGTGCGTCCCTGCGCGGCGGCGACGCGCGCCAGATCCTCCTCGAGCGTTCCCTGTCCCTTGCCGATCAGGATGACGTCTTTGGCGCGCCCCGCCGTCTGCAGGATGTCGAGGCCGAGGTTGGCGACGGTCTTTTCGACCGGATAGAGCGGGTTTGCCGCATAGGCCTCGGAACCGAGCAGGCCGCGTTCCTCGGCGGTCCAGAAAGCGAAAAGGATGCTGCGGTCGGGCGGCGGCGCGGCCTTGAAGCCCCGCGCGATTTCGAACAGTCCCGCGACGCCGAGCGCGTCGTCGTTGGCGCCGGCGCGGTAGATGCGCCCCGTTTCGTCGGGCGCGCCCGCGCCATAGGCGTCCCAGTGCGCGCCGTACATCACGACCTCGTCGGGGCGTGTGGCGCCGGGGATCTTCGCGAGGACGTTCTGGCTTTGCACGACCGCGTGCGTCACCGGGACCGCGGCATTAAAGCTGGTGCCAAGGTCGACCGGTTTGAAGGCCTTGCGGCGCGCGGCGATGCGTAGCTTGGCAAGATCCTGCCCGGCGTCGGCGAACAATTTCGTCGCGGCCTCGCCCGAAATCCAGCCCTGCAGCGCGAGGCTCGTCATCTTTTCGGGCGGCACGACGAGGCCGTAATTTTCGCCGCCGCCGCTTTTGACGACATTCCAGCCATAGCCGACGCCGTCGGTGTCGTGGACGATCAGCGCCGCGATGGCGCCGCGCCGCGCCGCTTCTTCGAATTTATAGGTCCAGCGGCCATAATAGGTCATGGTGCGGCCGCCGAACTTGCCGAACGCGTCCTCGCCCCTGTCCGCGACAAAATCGGGGTCGTTGATCAGGAAGACCGCGACCTTGCCCTTGAGGTCCTGTCCCGTGAAATCATCCCAGCCGCGTTCGGGCGCGGTGACGCCATAGCCGACGAAAACGAGCGGCGCGTTCTGAACAACCGCCTGATCCTTGGGCTGGAGCGTCGAGACATAGATGTCGGTGCCGAAAGCGAGCGGTGTCGCCGCGCCCTTGCGGTCGAACGCCAGCGTCGTCGCGGTTCCCAGGCGGGTGTGCAGCAACGGCACCGGCTGGGTCCAGCCGCCGTCGACCCCCGCTGGTTCGAGCCCGAGCGCCTGCAGCCGCCCGATCAGATAGCCGATCGTGCGCTCTTCGCCTATCGTCCCGGGTGCGCGGCCCTGAAACTGGTCCGAAGCGAGCGTGCGCACGGTTTCGGTCAGCTTGGCGGCGTCGATCGCCGGGGCGGTTTGCGCGACGGCAGGGACCGAAACGGCAGCAAGGAGCATGGCGGCAGCGAGGCGTAGGGTCATGAGGCAAAAGCTTCCCGGTTGATGAGCCGCCAGCCTAAGCGGTTTCGACGCGACATTGAAGCGCTGAGGTCGCGTCAGACCTCCAGACACGCCAGAACAGCAGGAAGCAGCGCGGCGGCGGCGCGCTGGCGGGTGCTGGGGTCGCTACCGAACACGTCCTCAACCGCCAGTTTTGCGAAACCATGGACCAGCGACCATGCGGCGATGGTCGGCGCCAGTGCGGGATCGAGCGGGTCGGCGATGGCGGGCTGGCCCGCGCGAACAACCTCGTCGAGCATCGCAAAGGCGCGGCGGCCCGCGGCGGCGAAATCGGGATCGGCGGCGTCGACCACCGCGCGCCGCCACATCAGGTCGAACGCCGCCGGATGCGCGAGCGCGAAGCCGATATAGGCGCTTCCCTGCGCATCGAGGCGGGCGCGGCGATCGCCCGGGGTCGCTGCCGCCGCGCCAAGCGCGTCGCCGAGCGCGGTAAAGGCCGCGGTCGCGACGGCGGTGAGCAGGCCGCGCGCATCGCCGAAATGATGCCCGGGCGCGGCGGGCGACACCCCGGCGCGGCGCGCCGCCTCACGAAGCGAGAAGCCATCGACCCCGCGTTCAGTAATCACGGCTTCGGCGGCTGCAATCAACGCGGCGCGAAGGTCGCCATGATGGTAGGCGCGCGCCTTCTTTGCGATCTTGACACTGTTCAGATTATTGCTCACAAAGCCATCTTTGCAGTGTTCAGATAGGGGTGGCAAGATGGTTGAACCGGCGGCACTTTTTTCACTGGCGGGAACGCTGGCGCTTTTGGGATGGGTGGCGCTGCTCGGCGCCCTGTTCTTCCGGCGCGCGCGGCCCGGGGTCTGGGCGGTCACCCAATATGTCATCCCCGGACTGATCGCGGTCGCCTATGGCCTGCTGTGGTGGGGTGGGCGCGGCGCCTATGCGGACGGCGGCTTCGGGTCGATCCCCGAAGTTCGCGCCTGGTTCGCCAATGATTTTCTGCTGACCGCGGGGTGGCTGCATTATCTGGCCTTTGACCTGTTCATCGGAACGTGGATTTGCCGCGATGCCGAGGCGCGGGGGATTCATCCGCTGCTGGTGCTGCCGACCTTGCCGTTGACCTTCTTGTTCGGTCCGCTGGGATTGCTGCTGTGGTTCGCGGTTCGCGCAGGGGCTCGCGGGATCGCGCGCACGGAATGATTTGATCGCAAGAAACGGGGCGCCCTCCACGCGGCGGCGTGGCAGGGGCGCGGCATGACCAAGACGATCGATACCGAGATTGCCGCGCGCATCGCCGCGCTCGACTGGCCTGCCATTGCCGCCTCGCTCGACGGCGAGGGGTGGGCGGTGCTGCCGCGGTTGCTCTCGACGCGCGAATGCGATGAGGCCGCCGCGCAATATGACGACGAGGCGTTGTTCCGCAGCCAAGTCCATATGGCGCGGCACGGCTTTGGGCGCGGCGAGTATCGCTATTTCGCCTATCCGTTGCCGCCGCTGGTCGCGGACTTGCGCGGCGCGCTCTATGCGCGGCTCGCGCCGATCGCCAATCGCTGGCACGAGCGGACAGGGCGCGATGAATGTTTTCCCGCCCGCCACGCCGACTATCTGGCGCGGTGTCACGCGGTGGGGCAGGTGCGGCCGACGCCGCTGCTGCTGCAATATGGGCCGGGCGATTATAATTGCCTGCACCGCGACCTGTACGGGGCGGAGGTCTTTCCTTTGCAGGTCGCGGTGCTGCTGTCGGCGCCGGGCGATGATTTCACCGGCGGCGAGTTTGTGCTGACCGAGCAGCGGCCCCGGATGCAGTCGCGCGCCGCGGTCGTGCCGCTGGGCAAAGGCGATGCGGCGATCTTTGCGGTGAACGAACGGCCGGTCGCGGGCAGCCGCGGCGATTATCGCGTGGCGATGCGCCATGGGGTCAGCGCGATCCGCGCGGGGCGCCGGCATACGCTGGGGGTGATCTTTCACGACGCGGCCTAACTCCGCCCAGCGGGTGGACATGGCGGCTAGGGCGGCTAAGCCGGTGCTTTCCCCACGGCACCAGCGAGGACAGCGGCGATGGATTTTTCCCGGCTTCAGACGAGCAGCAAGATCGGCGACGACTGGGTCTATCCGCAGCCGCCGTGCCTGAACTTCGGCTGGCTCGAGGTTGACCGCGATCCCGACCACCGCGTCTATTGGGAGGAATATGGCAATCCCGCCGGTGAGCCCGTCATGTTCCTGCATGGCGGCCCCGGCGGCGCCTGTGCTCCGGCGATGGCGCGTTTTTTCGATCCGGCGCGCTATCGCGTCATCCTGTTCGACCAGCGCGGGTGCGGCAAGAGCGAGCCCAATGTCGCGTCAGCCGGTCCCGCGGTCGCGCTGGCCAAAAACACCACCGCCGACCTGATCGGCGACATCGAGAAATTGCGCGACCATCTGGGGATCGCGGGGCCGATGCACGTCTTTGGCGGCAGCTGGGGCAGCACGCTAGCGATGGCCTATGCGATCGCGCATCCGGCGCATTGCGCCAGCCTGATCCTGCGCGGGATCTTCCTCGGCGCGCCCGAGGATCTGGATTATCTGTATCAGGGTAATGCCGCGACATGGGACGCCGACCCGTTCGGGCTGACCGCGCCGGGCGCCTATATCAAATATCCCGACGAATGGGCGGCGCTGCTGAACGTCCTGACCCCGGCCGAACGCGGCGATGTGATGGCGTCGTACAAGGCGATCTTTGACATGGTGCCGACGAGCGCGGCGGAGAAGGCGCGGCAGCTGGAGGCGGCGCTGACCTGGTCGTTGTGGGAGGGGGTGATTTCGAACATGATCCCCGAAGCCGCGGATGCCGGCAAGTTTGGCGAGGCGGACTTCGCCTTGTGCTTTGCGCAGATCGAGGCGCATTATTTCGCCAATAGCCTGTTCCTGCCCGCGGGGCATTTCTTCGATCATATCGGGGCGCTTGCGGCGATTCCCATCCATATCGTTCATGGCCGCTTCGACGAGGTCTGTCCGCTGACGCAGGCGTCGCGGCTGGTCACCGCGCTCCGCGCGGCGGGCGCCGAGCCGGTCAGCTATATCGTCACCAACGCCGGACATAGCGCGATGGAGCGCGAAAATGCGCTGGCACTGACCGCGGTGATGGATGGGTTGGTGCCGCTGCCCCGGGCTTAGGCATGGCGCGTTAAATCCGCATCCCCTTCAAATCCGTTTGTGCTGAGCTTGTCGAAGCACCGTTCTTCCTTCTGACGTCAAAAGAAAGAACGGCCCTTCGACAAGCTCAGGGCGAACGGTTCATATCAGATGCTCAGGGCTACGGTATTGGAACGACAGGACGCCCTGCCGCGCTTACGCGGCCTTGCCGTGCGTGACGTCCATGCTGACCGCGCTGCCCGCATCGATCTCGGCGGCCTTGGCCTCGACCAGCTTCACGACATGCGCGATCATGTCGGCGTCGGCGATCGTGTGATCGGTGACGCCTGACAGATAGACCATATGCTTGCCGTTGCCGCCGCCGGTGATGCCGATGTCGGTCTCGCGCGCTTCGCCGGGGCCGTTGACGACGCAGCCGAGTACCGAGAGCGACATCGGGGTCTTGATGTGGCCGAGCGCCTCTTCGAGCGCCTGCACGGTGCGGATGACGTCGAAACCCTGCCGCGCGCAGCTGGGGCAGGAGACGACGCGCACGCCGCGGGTACGCAGACCCAGCGACTTCAGAATTTCATAGCCGACGCGCACTTCCTGTTCGGGTTCGGCCGACAGGCTGACGCGGATCGTGTCGCCGATCCCCGCCCACAGCAGGTTACCGATGCCGAGCGCCGATTTGACGGTGCCGCCGATCAGTCCGCCGGCTTCGGTGATGCCGAGGTGGAGCGGGCAGTCGACCGCGTCGGCGAGCTGCGCATAGGCGGCGACCGCGAGGAAGACGTCGCTCGCCTTCACCGCGACCTTATATTCGTGGAAGTCGTGATCCTGGAGCAGCTTGATATGGTCGAGCGCGCTTTCGACGAGCGCCTCGGGGCAGGGCTCGCCATATTTTTCGAGCAGGTCTTTTTCGAGCGACCCCGCATTGACCCCGATGCGGATCGCACAGCCGTTCGCCTTGGCCGCGCGGACGACCTCGCCGACGCGCTCGGACGAGCCGATGTTGCCGGGGTTGATGCGCAGGCAGGCGGCGCCGGCGTCGGCGGCTTCGAGCGCGCGCTTATAGTGGAAATGGATGTCGGCGATGATCGGGATGCGCGCAGCGCGGACGATCTGGCCGAGGGCCGCGGTCGAATCGGTGTCGGGGCACGAGACGCGGATCAGGTCGGCACCCGCCTCTTCGCAGCGGCGGATCTGGTCGATCGTCGCGACGGCATCGCTGGTCAGCGTGTTCGTCATCGTCTGCACGCTGATCGGCGCGCCGCCGCCGACGGGAACCGCGCCGACCATGATCTGGCGGCTGGTGCGTCGCGCGATGTCGCGCCAGGGGCGCAGGCCGGGGTTGTGATCGCTCATGGCATCGGGCTCGATCGAGAAGGGGACAGGCGCGCTCTTTAGCCGTCGCGACGCGACTTGGCAAAGCCTGCGCGCTCCGATCAAGCTGTTGCGCGAAAGACACAGTTTGTCGCCGAATCATAGGCAGCCGCAATTTTTGTTTGTGCGGCGCAGCAAAATCGGCAATTTCGAATCGTTCGACGTCACAGGCCCGCTCAAAGAGGCGTGGACAGCGTACAGCAGGCTGGGACGATCCGTTGTTTTACTAGGGGGATCACCCATGAAGTTTCTTACCAAAGCGTGTTTCGGCATGCTGCTCGCCGCGTCGGCCATGTCGACGCCCGCCTTCGCCCAGGAAGAAGAAGCCAGCGGCCCGGTCTCGCTTTCGGGCGGTGTTTCGGTCGTTTCGGATTACCGGTTCCGCGGCATTTCGCTGTCGAACGAAAAGGTGGCGGTCCAGTCGACGCTGACGGTCAGCCACGAAAGCGGCTTTTATGCCGGTGTGTGGGGATCGACGCTTCCCGACAGCCCCCTTTATGGCAAATATGAGCTCGATCTTTATGCGGGCTTCGCGACCGAAATCGCGCCCGGCACGACGGTCGATCTCGGCGCAACCTATTATGTCTATCCGGGCAATCAGGATTTCGCCGGTCCCAGCGACTATGTCGAAATCATCGGTAAGCTGTCGCACGACATCGGCCCCGTTTCGGCAACCGGCACGGTGGCTTATGCCCCCGACCAGAACTCGCTGGGCAGCAACGACAATATCTATCTGAACCTTGGCCTCGGCTACGGCATCCCCGACACCCCGGTGACGCTCAACTCCGGGCTCGGCTATACCGACGGTTCGCTCGGCGCGCTGGCGCCCGGCGGTAATTACCTCGACTGGATGCTCGGCGCTTCGTTCGCCGCGGGTCCCGCGACCTTCACCGTTCAATATATCGACACCGACATCAAAAAGTCGGGCATCAAGGCCGTCGATACGCTGTTCGATCCAACCGTGGTCTTTACGCTGGGCTTTTCTTTCTGATCGCCTAGCGGGTCAGCGACCACGCGCGAAGGGGGCGGCTTCGGGGGAGGCCGCCCCCTTTTTCGTGGGTGCAGCAAAAGCATCGTGCATCAATTCTGCACGATCTCCAAACCCGTTCGTGCTGAGCTTGTCGAAGCACCGTTCTTCTTCTTGCGACGCTAAAAGAAAGGACGGCCCTTCGACAAGCTCAGGGCAAACGGCTCATATTTTACACACGATGCTCTAGCGCCAGCGCAGATTGTCGCGCGACAGGTCGGCGAGCGACTTGGCGCCCATCAATTTCATGCCCCGCTCCATTTCGGCGCGCAGCAGCGCGATGGCGCGGGCGACGCCATCCTCGCCCGCCGCGGCGAGCGCGTAGAGATAGAGGCGGCCGCCCGAACAGGCCTTGGCGCCGACCGATAGCGCCTTCAGCACATGCGTTCCGCGGGTGATGCCGCCGTCGCAGATGACCTCGATCCTGTCGCCGACCGCATCGACGATCTCGGCCAGCGCATCGAACGGCGCGCGGCTGCCGTCGAGTTGGCGCCCGCCATGGTTCGATACCATGATCGCTGTGGCGCCGATGTCGACCGCGCGCCGGGCATCCTCGACCGCGACGATGCCTTTCAGGCAGAAGGGGCCGTCCCATTGCTTGCGGATCGCCTCGGCGCGGCTCCAGTCGAGGCTCTGGTCGAGCATCGAGGTGAAATAGTCGGCGACCGATTTGGGGACGCTCGATCCTTCGGAGACATGCGTCGCGAGGTTCGGCAGGCTGAATTTCTCGCGCAGCACATAGTTCAGCCCCCAGCCGGGCTTGGCGGCGTAGCTCAGCATATTGCCCGCCGTGAAGCGCGGCGGCGAGGTGAAGCCCGAGCGCAGGCAGCGTTCGCGGTTGCCGCCAACGATGGTGTCCACCGTCAGCGCGACCGCGTCGAACTTCGCGTCGCGCGCGGCATCGAGCATCGCGCGATTGAGCCCTTCATCCTTGTGGACATAGAGCTGGAACAGCTTGGGACCATCCGTCAGCGCGCCCGCTTCGGCAAGGCTGATCGTGGCGAGGCTGGAGATACCCGCCATCGTCCCGGCGCCTGCGGCGGCGCGCAGCACCGCGCGCTCGCCCTGCCAGTGGAACAGGCGTTGCAGCGCGGTCGGCGACAGGAACAGCGGCATCGCCATTTCGCGCCCGAACAGGGTGGTGCGCATATCGACGCTTTCGACCCCGGCGAGGACGCGCGGGATCAGGTCGCAATCGTCGAACGCGGCGCGATTGCGGCGGCGGGTGACCTCGTCGTCGGCGGCGCCGTCGATATAGTCGAACACCGGCCAGGGCAGGCGGCGCTTGGCGAGGGCGCGGAAGTCGTCGATATTGTGGCAGTCGGTCAGGCGCACGCTTGTCTGTCCCTCTTAAATCGTCATCCCGGCGAAGGCCGGGATCTCACCCTCTCGTCCTCCCTCACCGGCGAGATCCCGGCCTTCGCCGGGATGACGAGGTTGGGGTGCGTGATCGAAATTAGAAGACGGTTCTTGCCGCCACCGTCCCCTTGGTCGCGAAGCTGAAGCGCGGTTCGACCGCCAGCTTCGCGTCAAGGATATGCGCCGCGACCCGCTTGCCCACCGCCGGGCCGTTCTTGAACCCGTGCCCCGACCCGCCACCGACCAGCCACACGCGCTCCTGCCCTGGGAACCGATCGATCAGATAATCGCCGTTCGAGCTATTCTCATATTGGCAGACGCGCCCGCCGATCAGCGGTGCCGAGGTGAGCGCGGGGAAACGGCGGGCGATATAGGCGCGCGCCTCGGCGATCCCCGCAGGGGTCAGGCTGCGCTCCATCGTGTCGGGGTCGATCGCCGGGCCGTGGCGGTCGATCGCGATCTTGAACCCGGCGCCTTCCAGATCGGGGATGCCGTAAAAAATGCCATTGTTGCTGTTGTCGGCCCACACCGGCAGTTCGGGCGGGGCAAAGCGCGTGTCGCCCTGCGGCGCGCCGAAATGATAAACCTCCTGCCGCGTCGCGACGATCCGTCCCATCAACTGCTGCGGGAACAGTTCGGCGAGCCACGGCCCGGCGGCATAGACGAGATGGTCGGCGGTGCCGCCGTCGGGCAGGCTGTGGCGCTTGATCCGTTTCGACAGCAACGGCGCGGGCATCACGACGCGCTCGACGGCGATCTCAGCATCGGCGATGACTTCCAGGACCCCGCGTCCGGCGATCAGCGCGCCGCATTCGGTTTCGAGGATGCCGGTTTCGCCCTGATAGAATTGGATCTGGCGATATTTGTCCTGCAGCCAGCGCACGTCGCCATGCTCGTGACCGACGCGATTGGCCTGAAGCCACGCCAGCGACTGCGCGGTATAGGCGTCGCCGGCGGGCCCAAACCACAGCACGCCGGTGTTGTGAAAGATCGGCGCGCTGGCGCTGTCCGACAGTGCTTTCCAATAGGGCAGCGATTCGCGCGCCATTTCGGAATAGATGGTATCGGCGCCGTACCCCATGCGGATGACGCGGCTTTCGCCACCCGAGGACGAGCGAACATGCCCCGCGCCATAGGCGTCGAACAGGCGCACGCTCTTGCCCGCGCGGATGAGGTGCCACGCGGTCCACGCCCCGAAAACCCCGGCGCCGATGATCGCGACATCGACGTGCTGGACCCTAGGCTTGGCGGGTTTGCGCTTCTTCGAGCGGCGCTCGGCCGCCGCCGCACTCGCCGCAACCGGCAGCGCAGCGAGTCCGGTCAGCAGCGCCCGCCGGCTGGGGACGCTATCGCCCGCCACCCGGCGCGCCCCTCTTGTAATAGCGATAGCCGCCGATCCACGTTTCGAGCGGCACCATCTTGCGAATTTCGTCGGGGCTGGCGAGCATCGGGTCGGCGTCGATCATCAGGAAATCGGCGCGCATCCCCGGCATCAGCGTGCCGATGCGGTCCTCGGCGAAGGCGGCGTAGGCCGCGGTGCGGGTAAAGCCGTCGAGCGCCGCTTCGCGGTTCACCGCTTCCTCGGGCCGCCAGCCGCCGAAGGGCTGGCCGTTCGCGTCGGTGCGCGAAATGGCGGCGGCAAGGCCGGCAAAGGGATCGGCGCTTTCGACCGGGACGTCGGAGCCAAAGGCGAGGCGCGCGCCCGCCGCTTGCAGGCTGCGCCAGGCATAAGCGCCCTTCAGCCGATCGGGGCCGAGCCGTGCCTCGGCCATCAGCCGGTCGCTGGTCTGGTGGACCGGCTGCATCGACGCGATCACCTTCAGGCTGGCGAAGCGCGGGATGTCGGCGGGGTCGATCACCTGCGCATGTTCGATGCGCCAGCGACGTTCGCCCGGAAGGTCGGCGGTGAGATCGGCGATCGCGTCCAAGGCCTCGGCATTGGCGGCGTCGCCGATCGCGTGGATCGTCACCTGGAACTTGTCCATCGACGCGCGCACCATCTTGTTGCGGAGCTGCGCCGGGGTGAGCAGCGGCAGGCCGGTCTGGCCGGGGGCATCGCTGTACGGCGCCTTCAGCCACGCCCCGCGCGACCCGAGCGCGCCGTCGAGGTAGAGCTTGACCCCGACCATGCGCAGCCGGTCGTCGTACAGCCATGGCGTCGGTTCACCGCCCGCGATCATCGCCATATTGTCGATGTCGCCGCCGTAGCTCAGGATGCGCACCGCAAGCTGTTTCTTATCGCCGGCGCGGCGGAACGCCTGCCAGTCGAGGATCGACGTCCCCATGTCGGCGATCGCGGTAATTCCCTGTTCGAGCAGTTTCTGCTGCGCGAGCAGCAAGGCGCGGTCGAGGTCGCGCGCGAGCGGTTTGGGCTTGGCGCTATCGATCAGGCTCATCGCGGCGTCGACAAAGACGCCGCTCGGCTTGCCGCCCGCCATCTCGATGCGGCCGCCGTCGGGTGACTTGCTGGCGGCGGTCACCTTGGCGGCGGTCATCGCGGCGGTGTTGGCCCAGCCGGCATGGCCGTCGACGCGTTCGAGCCAGACGGGGCGGTTCGGCACCGCGGCGTCAAGGTCGGCAGCGGTCGGGAACCGGCCCAGACCCCATTTTTCTTGGTTCCATCCCGACCCGATGATCCACGGCATTTCGGGATTGTCGGCGGCATATTTGCGGATCGCCGCCTGCGCTTCTGCAAGGCTGTTGGTGTCGGACAGATCGAGCAGCATGAGCTGGAAGCCCAGCCCCATGACATGACCGTGCGCGTCGATCAGCCCGGGGATCAGGGTGCGGCCCTTGCCATCCTCCTTGAAATCGGGGCGTTCGGGGCGCTTGTCCTTGCGGTCGAGCAGCTCTTTGACCTTGCCGTCCTTGTCGATGACCAGCCCGGTAAAGCGGACCAGCTTGCCGTCCTTGTCGAGCGTGATGCCGTTGACATTGTCGACCAGCGTGTCGGCGTGCGCGGGGGCGGCGAGGGAGAGGGCTGCGAGCATCAGCCATCCCCTCCCGCAGGCGGGAGGGGCAGCGAGACTTGCCGGCTTGCTGGCTAGTCGCAGCGGGGTGGGCAGCAGGCGAGCCGTGGAAGCCCACCCCGCTGCGACTAAGTCCGGCTTCGCCGAACCAAGTCTCGCTGCCCCTCCCGCCTGCGGGAGGGGGGTGTGGTTCTGTTCGCGGTTCATTTCGGCAACCTTGTTACGAGTGAGCTGGTGTCGCGGCGACCATGCCCGGCCTTTTGCACATCGGCGTAGAATTGATCGACGATGGCGGCGACCGGGATCGTCGCGCCGTTCGAGCGCGCTTCGTCGAGCGCGAGGCCGAGGTCCTTGCGCATCCAGTCGACCGCGAACCCGAAGTCGAATTCGTCCTTTGCCATGGTATCCCAGCGGTTGAGCATCTGCCAGCTGGCGGCGGCGCCGCCCGACACCGCCTCGAACACCTTGTCGGTGTCGAGCTTCGACGCCTGCGCAAAGCGCAGCGCTTCGGACAGGCCTTGCAGCACCCCGGCGATCGCGATCTGGTTGACCATCTTGGTCGTCTGTCCCGCGCCCGGGCCGCCGATATGGACCATGCGCGCGGCATAGGCCTGCATCACCGGCGCGGCGGCGTCAAAGGCGGCCTTGCTGCCGCCGCACATGATCGACAGCGCTCCCTTCTGCGCCCCCGCTTCGCCGCCCGAGACGGGCGCGTCGAGACAGAGCAGGCCAAGCCCGTCGGCCTCGACCGACAGCTGGCGCGCGATCCGCGCCGATACCGTGGTATGGTCGATGAACAAGGCGCCTTTGCGCATCGCGCGGAACGCCCCGTCGCGCCCCAGCGTCACCTGCGCCAGATCATCGTCGTTGCCGACGCAGGTCAGCACGACATCGGCGCCCTGCGCCGCCTCCGCCGGGGTCGCTGCCGCCTTGCCGCCATGCGCCGCGACCCAGGCATCGGCTTTGGCGCGCGTGCGGTTATAGACGGTGAGGCCATGGCCTGCTTTCGCAAGATGCCCCGCCATCGGACCGCCCATGACGCCGGTGCCGATGAAGCTGATGCGCAATTTTTGTTCGCTCATAGGACGATCCATAGCATTGTTTTGAGGGGGTGCCAGAGCGAGCAGCACAATCAAGCCCCTCCCCTTCAGGGGAGGGGTTGGGGTGGGGGCCATCGGCCTTGCGCAAGGCCGATGGCCCCCACCCGCTGCAACTAGGCAGCAAGCTGCCGAGTTTCGCTGCCCTCCCCTGAAGGGGAGGGCGCAAGAAGGCCTTTCCCTTCGCTGCCCTTGCCGTTAGGGCCGCAACGCCATGACCGATCACCTGACTCTGACGCCCGCTGCCGAACTTCCGGCGATCACCCTCGACGATGTGCGCGCGGCGGCGGAGCGAATTGATGGCGCGGTGGTGCGCACGCCGACGCTGAAGTCGCAGACGCTTTCGGAGCTGGTCGGCGCCGACGTGTGGCTGAAGTTCGAAAATCTGCAATTCACCGCGGCGTACAAGGAACGCGGCGCCTTGAATGCCCTGCTGTTGCTGAGCGAGGAAGCCAAGGCCCGCGGCGCGATCGCCGCATCGGCGGGCAATCATGCGCAGGGGCTGGCCTATCATGGCAAAAGGCTGGGCGTGCCGGTCACCATCGTGATGCCCAAGACGACGCCGCAGGTGAAGGTGTCGCAAACCGCGAGCCACGGCGCGACCATCGTGCTGCATGGCGAGACCTTCGACGACGCCTATGCCCATGCGCGGCTGCTGGAGGTCGAACGTGGGCTGACCTTTGTCCATCCCTTCGACCATCCGCACGTCGCGGCGGGGCAGGGGACGGTTGCGCTCGAAATGCTCGAGGATGTGCCCGAGCTTGATACGCTCATCGTGCCGATCGGCGGCGGCGGGCTGCTTGCCGGCATGGGCACCGCGGCGCGCGGGATCAAGAACGACATGCGGCTGGTTGGCGTGCAGGCCGAACTATATCCGTCGATGTATGCCGAGCTGAACGGCGTCGACATGGCGTGCGAGGGCGACACGCTCGCCGAGGGTATCGCGGTGAAGGAACCGGGGTCCTACACCCGCAAGCTGGTCGCCGAACTCAACGACGACATCGTGCTCGTCGCCGAACGGCATCTGGAGCGTGCGGTGAGCCTGCTGCTCCAGATCGAAAAGACGGTGGTCGAGGGTGCGGGCGCCGCAGGACTCGCGGCGATGCTCGCGCATCCGGAGGAGTTTGCGGGGCGCAAGGTCGGGCTGGTGCTCACCGGCGGCAATATCGACACGCGGCTGCTCGCGAACGTGTTGCTGCGCGACCTGGCGCGCTCGGGGCGCATCGCGCGGCTGCGCATCCGCTTGCAGGACCGCCCCGGCGCCTTGTTCAAGGTGATGAAGCTGTTCGACGAGAAACAGGTCAACATCATCGAAATCTATCACCAGCGCATCTTCACGACCTTGCCTGCCAAGGGGCTGATCACCGACATCGAATGCGAGGCGCGCGACCGCGAACATCTCGACAGCCTCGTCGCCTCGCTGCGCGATGCGGGCTATATGGTGACGACGGTGGAGCTGGCTTAGCCTCTAACCACTTCGTCATTGCGAGCGAAGCGAAGCAATCCAGGGGCGGTTTACGCCACTCTGGATTGCCGCGTCGCCTTCGGCTCCTCGCAATGACGAGGCTTTTTGTCGCGATGTGCACAGGCTAAGCATATCCCATGAAATCCTTCACCCTCAAACTCACCGCCACCCCCGACGCCATCGACGAACTCGGTCATGTCAACAATGCGGTCTGGGTCCAGTGGATCCAGCAGGTCGCGACCGGCCATTGGGACGCCGCGGCGCCGCAAAGCCATAAGGACGCCTATATCTGGGTCGTGGTGCGGCACGAGATCGACTATCTGCGCGCGCTCGGTCCCGGCGAAACGGTGACCGCGCGGACGTGGGTCGCCGACACGCCGCAGGGCGCAAAGTTCGACCGCTTCATGGAATTCACCGGCGCCGACGGCAAGGTGCATGTGCGGGCACGGACGGTCTGGGCGCTGCTCGACAAGGCAAGCGGACGGCCGCTGCGCGTGACCGCCGAAGTGGTGGCGCCTTTTCTCGATTAAGGCGATTGCGGCGCGGTGCGTTCGCGAAGCGGCCGCTCGTTGAGCGCCCGCAAGACTTTCAATATCATCGCATGCACATCGCCGGTCTCTTCGAAGAGTCGTCGGTACACCTCGGAAATTTCTTCGCTATATCGGTCTTGCATCGCCATTTGGGCCGCACCCTTTTCGGTCAGGCGAAACAGTTTGCGGCGCGCGTCGGCCGGATCGGGATGCTGGGTTATCAGGCCGAGGCGAATCAGCGCCGGGCATTTCTGGATCACCAGCTGGTGCGACTGCCCCAGCGCTCGTGCCAGCTCCGCCGCCGACGCCTCCCCCGCCTGCCGCAGCGCGGTGAGCAGCGAGCAGGATCGCACCGGAATGACGATGCCCGCCGCATCGAACAGCTCGCGCGTCTGGTCCTCGATCGTCTGGCTCAAGGCCTCGCTGAGCCGACCGAGGAACGATATGTCGTCGAGGTCGGCTGCGCGGTCAGTCGAGGCGGGCATAGCTGTCGGTCGTTCCATCGCGGTTGATGCGTTCGAGCGCGATGACCTTGCCCGCCTTGCGCACAACACGGAAGCGGAAATCGCTGACCCCCTCGACGGCGAAAAGATCATTGCCGAGCGGTTCGAGCGTGGCACGGAAACGCTCGCGCCAGCTGTAGAGCAGCTTGCCGTCCGCCATGGCGATCTGCCGACCGTCGTAGCGTCCGGCGACCGCCTTCATTTCGGCGGGCGTCAGCTGGACCGCCTTGGCGCGCGCGGCGAGCGTCGGCGCAAACCAGTCGGCGTCGGCCTGTTTTGCAGGATCGGCCTTTGCCACGTCGGCCATCGCCATGCGATGCGCGACGATCAGCGCGTCGGCGGAAGCAACCCGATGATCGGGGGTGACGCCGCGCCCTTCGAAATCGCCGCGATCAACGGGGTCGTGGATCTGGCCGATCGGAACCTGGACGAAAAAGTCGGTCCCCACCGGCTTGCGGTCGACCGGGTGCGCGCCGCCCGCCGTGCGCTCGCCGACCAGCGTCGCGCGGCCGAGCTTTTGCAGCGAATAGCCGAACCATTCCGCCGCCGAAAAGCTGGTCGAGGACGTCAGCACATAGACGGGTTTGCCGGTCAGGCGTTTGGCGGGAAGGGCGGGGAGCACCCATTGGCCGCGGGCGACGCGGCGGCCATCGTCGGTGTAATAATAATCGAACAGCTCCTGATCCTTGTCGGCGCGGAACAGCTGGCTCGCAAGCAACTGCGCCATCTCAAGATGCCCGCCATTATTGTATCGCATGTCATAGATGACCGCGTCGCTGTTCTCGATAAAGCGCATCGCGGCGGCTGCCGCGTCATAGCCGAGTTCGGGGTCGGCGAAGTGCGACATTCCGACATAGGCAATATTGCCCTCGAGCCGGCGCAGGTCGGTGAAACCGAAGTTTTTGCGTTCCTCGTCCCGCCGGTCGGTTTCGCGCAATTCGGCGGCGCGCGCGGGATCTTTCCGCGCGGCATAGTCGGCGGCGAACTTCGGATCGACGCCGACGAAGAAATGGAGGTCGTTGCTGGCCGCGACCAGATCTTTGGTCAGCGCCTGCGCGAGTGCGTCCTTGTCCTGCGCGCTGTCATAATCGCCCTTGTCGAGATGCGCGCGCAGCGCGGCGGCGAGCGTCTTGGCCTTGTCGGCAAAGACGTAATTGGCCTCCAATGTTTGCCCAAGCTGCTCGACCACCCGTTGCCGGTCGGCGGGCGTCAATGGCGCCTCGCCAGTGGCGCCGACGCCGAGTAGCCACGCGGCCGCAACGACCGCAGCCGATCCGAATTTTTTCATGGGAAGCATCAATATTCACCCGCGACTCAATTATGCAATATATTGCGCAATATATTGCATAATTCGAGCGGGCAAGCGCGAAAACGGCTGTGCGTCAGGCGTAGGCGACCCAGCCGCGCCAGGTGAACGCCGCATAGAATTGCTCGACGCCGTTAAAGCCCGCGTCGCGCAGGACGGCTTCGTCCGCCTCCGGGCTCAACATCGCGACATGCGCGGCGACGGCGGCGCGGGCGGTGGCGGTCTGGTCGGGGTCGGCGCCCGAGGCGATGGCATAGGACGCATAGCGATCGAGCCAGCGGTCGCGTTCCTCCGGGCCTTGCGGGAAGCTGCCATGCGCGGCGACGAATGGCGCGCCGGGTTTTAACCGCGCGCGGATTTGGGCCGCGGTGCGGATGCGTTCGTCGGCGGCGAGGAAATGCAGGGTGAGCAGGCAGACGGCGCCATCGAAGGGGCCGGGAGGCGTGTCGTCAATATAGCCCTCGATCAGTTCGGCGCGATCGGCGTTGGCGCCAAGCGTGTGCGCGGCAAGCCGCAGCATCGCGGCTGCCGGGTCGACGCCGGTGAAGGTCCAGCCGGGATAGGCCTCGGCCATCGCCCTGAGCTCGAGGCCGCCGCCAGCCCCGAGCACGAGAATGCGCGCGTTGGCGGGCACGCGTTCGGCGAGCAGCAGCCCGGTCATCCGGTGCAGCGCGTCGAAGCCGGGGACGAAGTGCCGCGGGCCGTCGGCGTAGCGCGCAACCGCATCGGCATCGTTGAAATGGTCGAGGAAATGCTGGGCGCCTTCAGCCATGAATATGGTCCTTTACTGACGTTACCGGGCGCGCCGCCATGCGGGTGTGGAAGTCGGCGGCGAGTTCGGCGAGCGTCACTTGCGCGAACCGTGCGAGCAGCAACGCCTCCGCGTCGCGAAAGCTGGTGTCGAGCGCCGCGTTGACCGCCTGCTCGACCAGGCATCCGGGCGCGTCGGTGCGGTGGCCCATCGCCATCAGCGCGGGGCGGCCGATCGCGTCATAGATGTCGCGCATCGTGATATCACCAAGCGCGCGCTGGATCGTCCAGCCGCCGCCATGGCCCTTTTCGGAGCGGACGAACCCCGCATCGCGCAAACCGCCGAGGATGCGGCGGATCACCACGGGATGCGTCTGCATCGCCTGCGCCAGCGCCTCCGACGTCATCGGATCGCGCCGCTCTGCCATATGGAGGAGGACGTGGAGTACGCCCGAAAGTCGGCTGTCGCGTTTCATGTAACTTTAAATAATACGTGAAATCGCCCTGTCAATCGATAGAGGCCGGAATATGCAGATCCGCCCCGCCACGCCCGCCGATGCCGCCGCAATCTGGGCGATCATCGGCCCCACGATTCGTGCCGGCGAAACCTACACGCTCGATCGCGACATGACCGAGGCGGAGGCGATCGCCTATTGGTTCGGTGTGGGGAAGGCGGTGTTCGTTGCCGAAGCGGACGGTGCCATTGTCGGCACCTATTATCTCCACGCCAACCGGGCGGGCGGCGGCGCGCATGTCGCGAACTGCGGCTATATGACCGCGGCATCGGCCACGGGGCGCGGGGTTGCGCGGGCGATGGCCGAGCATAGCCTGACCGAAGCGCGCGATCGCGGTTTCCGCGCGATGCAATTCAACTTCGTCGTCGCGACCAATGATCGCGCGGTACGCCTTTGGCAGTCGCTGGGGTTCGAGACTGTCGGGCGGTTGCCGGGCGCCTTCGCGCATCCGGCGCACGGCCTGGTCGATGCGCTGGTCATGTACCGCAAGCTTGACCCGCAGCGACCGAGCGATTAGCCCCGCCGACGATGACCAGCAACCGATCCACCCGATTCAAGGCATATTGGCGCTCCTTTACCTAGGGGCGGCATGGCATCACCTTTGACCATCGCCGCCGTGACCGGAAGGCGAATGGTTGTCATCACATCATCACACCATGATCCCCGGCTGCGGCGCGTTTTTTTTGAAGAAGACGCGACATGACCGACACTTTGCTTGCCCTTTCGACCGCGCGGTGCCGCATCGCGCCCTTGCACGCCGACGATGCCGCGGCGCTGGCCGCCATCACCGACGCTTCGGTGACCGATCGCGTCGATTTCCTGCCCGCGCCGTTCACCGCGGCTGACGCGCGCGCGTTGATCGCGGGGTCGGGTGGCGGCGACGTGTTCCACGCGGTGCGCGACCGCAGCGGCGGTCGTCTGCACGGCGTGATCGGCGTCCACCGCCGCGATGCGCATATGGTCGAGGTCGGTTACTGGTTCGCCGCGTCTGCGCGCGGGCAGGGACTGGCGACCGAAGCGGTCGAGGCGGTCGTGCGCGAAATCGCGGCGTCGCGCCCGGATGCCGCGATCATCGCCGAATGCCATCCCGATAACGAACGCTCGCGCGCGCTGCTGCGCCGGATCGGGTTTCTGGCGACAGGGCAGGCGGGGCGGCGGCCCGGGCGCAGGGTGATGAAATGGCGCCCCGGTGCCGGGATCGACGTGTGTTGATCAATCCGCGCGCGCCACATCTTCCTTCAGCGCCTTGACGATCGCCGCCACCGACGTCGGTGCATAGGCAAAGCCCATATGGCCGCAATCGACCTCGACCTGGCGATCGCTTTCGTGCGGCTGGCCGCGCGCGCTGCCCACCGCGACGACGCCGTCATAGGCCGACCACAAGGCAAAGGTCGGCATTTCGGGGCGCGGGGCGGGGTGGAAGTCGATCGGCGGATTGTCGACCGGATGGCGCGCGACGAGGTGGTAGAGGCGCCACGCGCGATTGGCGCGGCGGCTGCCCGAAAAGGGCGAGCCGAGCGTGACGACGCGGGCGACCTTGTGCGGGTGATGCTTGGCATATTCGCGCGCGTAAATGCCACCCAGGCTCCAGCCGACCAGCGCGGGAGCCTGACCGGTGCGATCGATGATCCATTGCACGCGGCTGTCGATCCGCTCGATGATGTCGGGGGTCGCGCCGCGGTTGAAACCGAGCCCCCAAGCGTAGCAGCGAAAGCCCGCACGGCGCAGGTCGGCGCGCAGCGCCTTGGTCGCCCAATCGCCCGACAGGAACCCCGGCAGCACCATCACCGGCGGATGATCGCTGTCGGGATTGGGCTCGGCGGGCATCGGGCGGATGCGACCCCATACTGCACGCGCGAGGCTGGTCACTTCGCGCCACAGCAGCCCCAGCGGCGGCAGCGCGTCGGGATCGGGAATGCGCGCGGGCCATTCGGCGCGCCGGGTGAGGAAGCCGCGGATCATGGCAAAACCCTATCACCGTCCCTCCCGCGAAAGGAGGGTTTGGGTTCAGCGCTTCGGAACCAGCTTGACCAGCTTGCCATTCTCGCCATCGGTCAGCAGCCATACGGTCCCGTCATCGCGCACCTCGACCTCGCGGATGCGGGTGCCGAAATCCCAACGATCGGCCTTGCTCAGCCGCTCGCCATCGATGCTGGCGCGGACGAGGCCTTCGCCCGACAGCGCACCCATTAACAGGCTGTTCTTCCAGCCGGGGTAGAGGTCGCCGCCGTACCAGGCGAGCCCGCCGGGCGAGACTGCGGGGTTCCACCACAGCTTCGGCGCCGCAAATTCGGGCCGCGTCGGGTGGTCGGGGATCGCGCTGCCATTATAATGGTCGCCGTTCGACACCACCGGCCAGCCATAGTTGGCACTGCGTTCGACCAGGTTGATTTCATCGCCGTGACGCGGTCCCATTTCCTGGTTCCACAGCTTGCCCGCGCCGTCGAAGGTCAGGCCAAGGATGTTGCGGTGGCCCAGCGACCAGATCTGGGCCGTGACGCCGCCCTCAGCCGCGAACGGATTGTCGGTCGGTACGCTGCCATCGGGTTTGAGCCGGACGATCTTGCCCAGCGTGCCGCTCTTGTCCTGCGCCGGTTCCATCTTTTGCCGATCGCCCGATCCGATGAACAGATATTGCCCGTCGGGCGAAAAGGCGAGGCGGTGCGAATAATGGCCTTTGCCGCTGACCTTGGGCGACTGCGACCAGATCGTTTTCAGCCCCTCCAGCCGCGGCGCGGCGCCCTGCACCAGCTTCGCCATGCCGACGACCGCGCCGGCAGTGTCCCCGGCGCCGGGCTCGGCCCAGCTCAGATAGACGGTCCCGCTCGTCGCGAAATCGGGCGCAACGATGACGTCACCAAAACCGCCCTGGCCACCATAGGCCACCGCCGGAACGCCCGCGACATCGAGCGTCGGGCCATTTTCTTGCCAGAGTTTCAGCTTGCCCGATTTTTCGGTGATGAGCGCGGCGCGGGTGCCAGGGATGAAGGTCATCGCCCAGGGTTCGTTGAAGCTCGCGACCTCCTCTACGGTGAACGGCGCATCGGCGACCGGGGTCGCCGGATGCTCACCCGAAGCGTCGAGCGCGGCGGGATCGGCGGCCTGGCTCGAGGCCGTGGTGGCCGAGCAAGCGCCTGCCGCAAGCGCGGCGGCGATGGCGAGGAGCGGCAGTGATTTCATGGACAGAAGCTCGCTTTGCTAGGGAGGGAAACGCCAATCTGGCGCGGCAATGCGGCAAAGTCGAGAGGGCTTAACGGTTCGCCGCCTCACGCCGCGCGGTGATCGTCTCGACGCTGTCCATGATCGCATCGACGGCCTCGCTGGCGGGCGGGGCGTCGGCCCGCTTCTGCGAGAATTGGCCGCTGTTCATGATTTCCTCGAGCGCGGTGCGCGCGCGCGATACGCGGCTCTTCATCGTGCCGAGCGCGCAGTCGCAGATGCTGGCGGCCTCTTCATACGACATGCCGCCCGCGCCGACCAGGATCAGCGCCTCGCGCTGGTCCTGCGGCAATTCCATGAGCCCGCGTTGCAGGTCGGCCATTTCGCCGCTGTCTTCCTGGCTGGCCGGGGTCGACATCGTGCGTTCGACCGCCGTTTCGTCATATTCGCCGACGAACTTGTTGCGGCGCATCTGCGACAGAAATGTGTTGCGCAGGATGACGAAGGTCCACGCCTTGATCGATGTGCCGCGCTCGAAACGATCGCGCGAGGCCCATGCCTTGACCATCGTGTCCTGCGTCAGGTCATCGGCAAGGTCGGGATTGCCCGACAGGCTGCGGCCATAAGCGCGCAGATGCGGGATGACTGCGGCGAGCAACGCCTTGAATTCGGCGTCGGACAGGCTTCCGCCGGTCGGCGCCGCAGCGGCGGGCGCGGCCATTAGCCCTTCGGACTTTTCTGATCGAGTTGCGACAAGAGGTCGAGCATTTGATCGGGCAATTGTTCCGATACGATATTGCCGTAAATCATCCGCAGCTTGGCGCTGACGGGTTCGGGTGCCTGACGACCGGTCAGCGTGCGATGCCATTCATCGCTGTCCGTCCCGGGAAAGCTTCCTTGCTTGCGATTTGGCGCATCAGCCCCCGGGGGCGGGGTGCCCGTGCCGTTCGACCTGTTGTTGCCTTGCGTAGCCATGTCGGAGCAACGACGAAAAGCGCCGCAGGTTCCCGACGGTCGCGTTTTTTGCGACGAAAGCGTTGCCAAGATGTCACAACCGCCCTATCCGGTCCGCCGCGTAGGCGACCAGGCTTGCGGCGAGGGGTTATGCATTGCCTTTCCCGCGTGGCGGTAGGCTGGAGGACGTCGCTTGCTTTCCGTTATCTATGTCAGCGTTGCCGATCCGTTGATCGGCGAACAGGATATTGCTGCCCTCCTTGTCCAGGCCCGTCGCAACAACCAGCGCGATGCCTTGACCGGCGCGTTGATTTTCAACGGCCACAATTTCCTGCAATTGCTGGAAGGGCCGGGCGACAAGGTCGATGCCTGCCTGGCGGTGATCCGCAACGATCCGCGGCATAGCGGAATGGTCGAGATCCGCCGCCGCGAAATCGCCGAACGGGCCTTTGCCGAGTGGACGATGCTGTACGACCCCGAGTTCCGCAGCCATGACGATGATCTGGCGCAGGTGGTTGCGCGCGGTCGGCTTGACCCCCAGGATGCGTTGATGATGGAAAATTTCATCGCATTGGGGCGCCGGACGCGGCCCGCCGACTGACGTTTTCGTGTCGCACACCGGTTCTCGTTTGCATCATGGGCGCGACGCGCTAAGCCTGACGGGCATATCAACGACTTCTGCGTAAACTAAGGCTAGATTATCAACGACCTGACGCCTCCGCCGCTCGATCACCAGCCGCTCGACGATGCCAGCTTCAAGCGCGAGCTGGCGGCCATGTTGCCGCATTTGCGCGCCTTTGGCCGCAGCCTGTGCGGCAACGCCGACCTGGCCGATGACCTGGTGCAGGAAACGATGCTGAAGGCGTGGAAGGCGCGCGCGCAATATGTGCCGGGGCCCGCCAGCATGAAAAGCTGGGCGTTCGTGATCCTGCGCAACTGTTTCCTGTCGCAGATGCGGCGCAAGAAATTCACCGCCGAATATGACGAGATGGCCGCCGAGCGGCTGCTGGTGGCGCCCGACGATCAGGACGACAGCCTGCACCTCGCCGATGTCCAGCGCGCGCTGTTGATGCTGCCCGTCGATCAGCGCGAGGCGCTGGTGCTGATCGGCGCCGGACAGCTGTCCTATGAGGAAGGCGCGGCGATCTGCGACTGCGCGGTGGGGACGATGAAAAGCCGCGTGTCGCGCGCGCGCGCCGCGCTGCAAGCGATATTGGAAAGCGGCGCGATGCCGCTGCGCAGCGCGGACGAGCTGGCGTCGAGCGACGTCTTCGGGTCGATCATGGACGATGTCGACCAGCTGACTGCGAACGGTCCGGGGCGCGACTAGGGTCCTGACCCCAAGCCTCGCTACGCCGCCAGCTGCGGCGTGAACATCAGGCTCTGGCTGATCGCTGCGCGCACGGTATTCTCGCGGAAGGGCTTCGAGATCAGGAAGGTCGGCTCGACGCGCCCGCCGGTCAGCAGACGTTCGGGAAAGGCGGTGATGAAGATCGCCGGCACCGGCGCGATCGCCAGAATATCCTGCACCGCGTCGATCCCCGACGATCCGTCGGCGAGCTGGATATCGGCGAGCACCAGCCCCGCGTCGGTCGCCTCGAATGCGGCGACCGCGTCGGCATGGGTGGTGGCGACCCCGGCGACCGTGTGACCCAGTTCGCGGACGATTTGTTCGAGCTCCATCGCGATCAGCGGCTCATCCTCGATGATCAGCACCGACGTCCGCGATTCGCGGTCCAGTTCGCCGACCGCCTCGGCGAGCAAGGTTTCGACGGTGCCATGGTCGGTGCCGGTGATGATCCCGGCCTCGGCGACCGAAAAACCCTCGAGCGCGGTCAGCAGCAGGATCTGCCGCCCCAGCGGGGTGATCCGGGCGAGGCGCTGGTTGGCGGCGCGAACCAGCGGGTCTTCGCAATCGTCATCGCCCTCGCCATCGTCGATATAGGCGCTTTCCCAGATGCGGTGGAAATTGCGGTAAAGGTCGATGCGGGTGCCGTTGCCCGCGCTGAATTCGTCCGGGGCGGCGACGATAACCTCCAGCGTCGTGTGGACAAAATTGTCGCCATGCTGCTGGCTGCCCGTCAGCGCGCGCGCGTAGCGCCGCAGATACGGCAAATGTCCCCGAAGCTCTTCACCCAACGGCATATATTACCTCCCGCTTTGGCCCATCATACGCGCCCCGGCGGGCGACGGTTCCGTAACCTTGGGTCAAAAATGCGCGACGAAGCGCTGCAACTTGTCATCGCGCAATGCGTAGAGTCAGCCGGGACGCTTCGCCGCCATCGGTAAGTCAGTGGAATTGGGCCGCTTTCTGTTTCCAATGGCAAACAGACTTTTGTAGGGACCATATTCATGGCAGAGCGGCCCGCAGGATCCGGCGGAGGTGAGGGGCATCAGTTGGCGGACGGTGGTTATGCAAGTCCGGAGCAGGCCGAGCGCCTGCGCCTCGATACGCTTCGCGAATATCGGATCATGGACACCGATCCCGAGGAAGCGTTCGATCGCGTGACCAAGATGGTCGCCGACCTTTACGATGCACCGATCGCGCTGGTTTCGCTGGTCGATGATTGTCGGCAATGGTTCAAATCCTCTTATGGCCTTGATGTCCCCGAAACGCCTCGCGACATCAGCTTTTGCCAATATGTGATCGCCGACGACAAGCCGGTGGTGATCGCCGACGTGCTGGGCGATGCACGCTTTCGCGACAATCCGCTGGTAACTGGCGACCCGTTCATTCGCTTTTACGCGGGGGTGCCGCTGCGCGCCTATAACGGAACGATTTTGGGCACCTTATGCGTGATCGATCGCAAGGAACGCCCCCTGTTGAACGATCGCGAGCTGGAGCGGCTCGAAGATTTCGCCGCGATCATCATGGCCGAAGCCGACCTGCGGCGCATCGTTGCGCAGCGCGACGATGCGCGGCAGACGCTCGAGCGGGCGCTCGATTTTTCGGGTATCGCGACCTGGCGTTACGATGCGCGGACCGGATCGATCGAATGGGGCGGCGCCGTCGCCGAATTGTGGGGCGCCGATTTCGCCACTGCGCTGGCCGATATCGAAGGTTTCTGGGAGCGGCTGCTGCCCGACGATCGCGACATGGTGCGCGGCGTGCTGGGCGGCTCGGTCGAAAGCGGCACCCATTATGCGACCGAATATCGCATCCAGCACCCCGAACGCGGGGTGCGCTGGATCGCGGTCCGCGCCGATTGGGACGTCAACACCACCGACGCGATCCTGACCGGAATCAGCATCGACATCACCGAGCAGAAAAGCCGCCAGGAAAATGCCAATCTGTTGATGCGCGAACTGCATCACCGGATGCGCAATTTGTTCGCGACGGTCAGCGCGATCATCTCGCTCACCCGTCATGCCGCGACCGACGTCGACGATTATGTCGAGCGAATCACGGGGCGTCTCGATGCGCTCAATCGCGCCCAGAATGTGCTGCTCGGCGCCAATTTCATGACCGGGTCGATGCACGCGCTGCTGCGCGAGGTCGAAGCGGCCTTCCCGCGCATCCGATGGTCGGGACCGGATCTCCTGCTTCCCGAAAACGCGCTGGTCGCGATGGCATTGGTGTTCAACGAACTCGCGACCAATGCGGTCAAGCATGGCGCGCTGTCGGGCGCCAATGGCGAGGTCGACGTGCAATGGACGCAGGATCCCGAAGATGCCGATCCGAGACTGTTTCGGCTCACCTGGACCGAAACCGGCACCGATGCGCCGGTCGGCCCGCCCGAGCGCACCAGTTTTGGCACGCTCCTTATGGAACGGAGCGTCCGCAACAATCTGGGCGGGACGATCGAGCGGCACTGGAAGCCGACGGGACTGGTCCTCGACATCACCTTGCCGGCGCGGTGGCGCGACGCCTGAGCGCGGCGATGTGATTTGTTCCTGATATGTTCCTATGCTATGTGTAGGAAATGTCTGGAAAAGCGATTCTCGAAAAACTCGGCATTTTGGCCGATGCCGCCAAATATGACGCGTCATGCGCGTCGTCAGGCACTGTGAAGCGCGATTCGACCGGCACCAAAGGCATCGGGTCGACCGAAGGCATGGGCATCTGCCACAGCTATGCGCCCGATGGCCGCTGTATCTCGCTGCTGAAGATATTGCTCACCAATTTCTGCATCTATGACTGCCGGTTCTGCATCAATCGCGCGTCGAGCAATGTGCCGCGGGCGCGGTTCAATCCGCAGGAAGTGGTCCGGCTCACCCTCGATTTCTACAAGCGCAATTATATCGAGGGGCTGTTCCTGTCGTCGGGGATCATCCGATCTGAAGATTATACGATGGAGCAGTTGGTCGAGGTGGCGCGCATCCTGCGCGAGGAGCATCGCTTCGGCGGCTATATCCATTTGAAGACGATCGCCGGTGCCGATCCGGGCCTGATCGCATTGGCGGGCCTTTATGCCGACCGGCTTTCGACCAATGTCGAATTGCCGACCGAGGCGGGGCTGTCGAGCTTTGCGCCCGAGAAAAAGCCCGCGACGATCCGCAAGACGATGGCATCGGTGCGCGTCGGGGCCGACGATGCGATCGATGCCGCGAGAGGTCGGCTGCTGAAAAAGGCAAATCCGCCGCGTTTTGCCCCGGCGGGCCAATCGACCCAGATGATCGTCGGCGCCGATGGATCGCGCGACGACGACATTCTCGCGACCGCGACGAACCTTTATTCGGGCTATCGCCTCCGCCGCGTCTATTATTCGGCGTACAGCCCGATCCCCGATGCGAGCAGCGATCTGCCGCCGGTGCGGCCGCCGTTGATGCGCGAACATCGGCTGTATCAGGCCGACTGGCTGCTGCGCTTCTACGGCTTCGAACGCGCCGAGATCATGGAAGGCGCAAACGGGGGTATGCTCGACCTGGCGATCGACCCCAAGCTTGCGTGGGCGCTCCAGCGGCGCGAGGCATTCCCGGTCGACATCAACCGCGCCCCGCGCGAGATGCTGCTGCGCGTGCCGGGGCTGGGGACGCGCGCGGTCGACCGGATCGTCGCGGCGCGGCGGCTGGGGAAACTCAGGCTGGGCGATCTCGCCAAATTGACCGCCTCGGTCAAAAAGCTGTTGCCGTTCATCGTCACCCCCGACTGGCGGCCGGGTTCGCTGACCGACAGCGCCAGCCTGCGCGCGCGCTTTGCGCCGCCCGCCGAGCAATTGTCGCTGGCGCTATGAGAGAGGTCGTGCTGGCCCATCCCGGCGATTTCGCCGAATGGCGCGATGCGGCGCGCGCCCTGCTGGCGGGCGGGGTGGCGCCCGAGGATGTGAGCTGGCGCAGCGCCGACGAGGGCGCGTCGCTGTTTGGCGGCACGGGGCCCTTGGCGGCGCCCGGTACCGTGTCGCTGCCGCGCGAATTGCTCGCGATGGCGGATCGCGTCATCTGCCACCGCGATGCCGCGGTTCCTGCCCGGCTCTACCGCATCGTCTGGCGCGCGGCGCGCGACCGGCAGCTGCTGGCGCGGCGCACCGACCCCGACATTGATTGGCTGTGCAAGGCCGACAAGGCGATCCGGCGCGACATTCACAAGATGCACGCCTTCGTGCGCTTCCGGCGGTTGGGCGAGGAGGCGGGCCGCGAATCCTTTGCGGCGTGGTTCGAGCCCGATCACCGCATCCTGCGGCTGACCGCGCCTTTCTTTCGGCGGCGCTTTTATGGCATGGATTGGGCGATTGTGACCCCCGATGCGCGGGCAATCTGGCACAAGGAGGCGCTGGTCTATGGCGCGGGCGGCACGAAGGACGAGGTGCCGGACAGCGACGTCGTCGAGAATCAATGGCGCACCTATTATGGCGCCATCTTCAACCCTGCGCGGGTCAAGATTGATGCGATGCGCGCCGAAATGCCCAGGAAATATTGGAAGAACCTGCCCGAGGCGCAGGACATTGCGCCGCTGCTGGCCGGGGCCGAGGCGCGGGTGGAACGGATGCGTGCGACCGCCGTTTCCATGGCCAACCCCTTGACCGACAAATGGCGGACGCGCGTGGCCGATGAACTGCTCCTCGACGATGACATCCAGACGCTGGCCGACGTCGCGCGCGCGGTCGATCGCTGCAATCGCTGTCCGATCGGGTGCAACGCGACGCAGGGGGTCGCGGGCGCGGGGCCAGCGGACGCGCAAATCATGCTGGTCGGCGAGCAGCCCGGCGATCAGGAGGATCTGCAGGGGCGTCCCTTTGTCGGACCGGCGGGGCAGGTGCTGGATCTGGCGCTGGCGGAAGCGGGGCTCGACCGCACGCGATTGTTCCTCACCAACGCGGTCAAGCATTTCAAATATGAACCGCGCGGCAAGCGGCGGCTGCATCAGAACCCGACGGCGGGGGAGATCGACATCTGCCGCTGGTGGCTCGACAAGGAACGCGCGCTGGTGCAGCCCAAGCTGATCGTCACGCTGGGCGGCAGCGCGCTGCGCGGGGTCATGGGCAAAAGCATGAGCGTCACGTCGATGCGCGGCGCGGTGCATGAACTGGCGGGGGGTACGAAGCTGGTCGCGACGATTCATCCTTCCTTCCTGCTTCGCCTGCCCGATCGGACGCGCGCCGCGGAGGAGCGGGCGATGTTCGTCGCCGATCTCGCGCAGGCCCGGGCACTCGCCGCCTGATGGCCAAATCCAAGCCCTGGCTCGAACCGCATCCGCACGGGCTCTATGTGAAGCCCGCCGACCTGTGGATCGATCCCTCGCGCCCCGTCGAACGCGCTGCGGTGACGCACGGCCACGCCGACCATGCGCGCAGCGGCCACGGCGCGGTGTTCGCGACCCCCGAAACGCTGGCGATCATGGCGCTGCGCTATGGCGTCGATGTCGCGGCAAGCCATAATCAGGCGTTCGCTTATGGCGACGGGTTTGAGCGCGGCGGCGTCCGCTTCAGCTTCCATCCCGCCGGGCATGTGCTGGGCAGCGCGCAGATATTGATGGAATATGCGGGCGAGCGGATCGTCATCACCGGCGATTACAAGCGCCGCGCCGACCCGACCTGCGCCGCGTTTAAGGTCGTACCGTGCGACATCTTCATCACCGAGGCCACGTTCGGCCTGCCGGTGTTCCGCCATCCCCCGACGGGGCCGGAGATCGCCAAGCTGATCGGCGCGGTGCGCGCCGAGCCCGATCGGTCGGTGCTCGTCGGCGCCTATGCGCTGGGCAAGGCGCAGCGCGTGATCGCCGAGCTGCGCGCGGCGGGGTGGGACGCGCCGATCTACATCCATGGCGCGCTCGAAAAAATGTGCGCGCTCTATGCCGCGCACGGCATCGATCTCGGCGAACTGCGTCTGGTCAGCGAAACCGACAAGGCGGACATGGCGGGGCAGATCGTCGTCGCGCCGCCGTCGGCGCTGAACGACCGCTGGTCGCGGCGGCTGCCCGATCCGGTGACCGCAATGGCGTCGGGCTGGATGCGTGTGCGCCAGCGCGCACGGCAACGGATGGTCGAACTGCCGCTCGTCATTTCGGACCATGCCGACTGGGACGAACTGACCACGACAATCAGCGAGGTGAACCCCAAGGAAACGTGGATCACCCACGGCAGCGAGGACGGCCTGCTGCGCTGGTGCGAACTGCATCAGCGCAAAGCGCGCGCGCTGCATCTGGTTGGCCGCGATCTGGAGGAAGAGGCTTGAAGGCCTTTTCCGCCTTGATCGACAGGCTGATCTATACGCGCTCGCGCAACAGCAAGCTGGCGCTGATCGTCGATTATCTCCGCCATACGCCCGACCCCGATCGCGGCTGGGCGATCGCGGCGCTGACCGAAAGCCTCGATTTTCCGGCAGTGAAATCGGCGATGGTGCGGGCGCTCTTGGCGACGCGGGTCGACGAGGAATTGTTCCGGCTGTCGCGGCATTTCGTCGGGGATACGGCGGAGACCGCGGCGCTGCTGTGGCCGGAGTCCATTCACCCCTCCCCTTCAGGGGAGGGGCCGGGGGTGGGGGCCATCGGCCTTGCGCAAGGCATTGAGCCCCCACCCCCAACCCCTCCCCTGAAGGGGAGGGGCTTAAGCGTCTCCGCCGCCGTCGATGCCCTCTCCGCCGCCACCCGCGCCACCGCCCCCGCGATCCTCGCCTCGCTCCTCGACCGCCTCGATGCCGACGGCCGCTATGCTTTGCTCAAGCTCGCGCTCGGCGGGATGCGCGTCGGGGTGTCGGCGCGGCTCGCGAAACAGGCGTTCGCGCAGGCGTTCGACGTGGCGGTCGACGATGTCGAGGAGCTGTGGCACGCGATCCCGCCGCCCTATGCGCCGCTGTTCGCGTGGGGCGAGGGCAGGGCGGAGCGCCCCGACCTTGCCGACGTCGCCTTCTTCCGCCCCTTCATGCTCGCGCATCCGCTCGAGGACGGAACGGTCGATCTCGCCGATTATGCCGCCGAGTGGAAATGGGACGGCATCCGCGTCCAGATTGTGCGCGGCGGTGCCGAAACGCGCATCTACAGCCGCGGCGGCGAGGAGATCAGCGCCGCCTTTCCCGAACTGGTCGCGGCGTTCGACCAGGATGCGGTGATCGACGGTGAACTGCTCGTGCGCGGCGAGGTGCAGGGCGGCGAAGCGGCAAGCTTCAACGCGCTGCAACAAAGGCTCGGGCGCAAGACGGTGTCCAAGAAGATGCTCGCCGACTATCCGGCGTTTGTCCGCGTCTATGACCTGCTCGCCGTGGACGGGAACGATCTGCGCCCGCTGCCGTGGACCGAACGGCGGCGGCAATTGGAGGCGTTTGTCCCGCGGCTCGCCGCCAGCCATTTCGACCTGTCGCACGTCATCGACGCGACCGACTTCGACGATCTCGCCGCGCGCCGCGCGGGCGCGCGCGACGCCGCGATCGAGGGGGTGATGCTCAAGCGCCGCGATGCGCCCTATGTCGCGGGCCGCCGCGCCGGGCTCTGGTATAAATGGAAACGCGACCCGCTCACCGCCGATTGCGTGATGATGTACGCGCAGCGCGGCAACGGGCGGCGCGCGAGCTTCTATTCGGACTATACCTTCGGCTGCTGGAGCGACGAGGGCGAGCTGCTCCCGGTCGGCAAGGCCTATTCGGGCTTCACCGACGAGGAGCTGAAGTGGCTCGACAAGTTCGTCCGCGACAACACGCTGAACCGCTTCGGTCCGGTGCGCGAGGTCGAAAAGTCGCTGGTGCTCGAGGTCGCCTTCGATTCGATCCACGCGTCGAAGCGCCACAAGTCGGGGCTCGCGATGCGCTTCCCGCGCATCTCGCGCATCAGGCGGGACAAGCCCGCGGAAGAGGCGGATCGGATCGCGACGTTGCTGGCGATGGTGACGTAGCGTCGCCGTCATTGCGAGCGAAGCGAAGCAATCCAGGGCGGTTTACGCGTGCTCTGGATTGCCGCGTCGCCTTCGGCTCCTCGCAATGACGCGTTTGGCGCGAAAATTTCCCCACGCAAACCTTGCAACCTGCCGCCCCGATACCGAGTTTAAGCCCTCATCCCCTCTGATAAACATAATGGAGACTGCCATGACGATCGCCCATCCGCCCCTGCCTTACGCCCAGGATGCGCTGGAGCCGCATATCTCGGCCGACACGCTGGCGACGCACCATGGCAAGCATCACAAGGCCTATGTCGACAAGACGAACGCGGCGATCGAGGGTACCGACCTTGCCGACAAGAGCCTTGAGGAAATCATCCACCACGCCGAAGGGTCGGGCAACAAGGGGCTGTTCAACAACAGCGCGCAGTCGTGGAACCATGCCTTTTACTGGGAAAGCCTGAGCCCGACCAAGACCGAGCCCAAGGGCGACCTCGCCGCCGCGATCGAGCGCGATTTCGGGTCGCTCGACGAGCTCAAGAAGAAGCTCAAGGACACCGCGGTGAACCATTTCGCCTCAGGCTGGGCGTGGCTGGTGTCGCGCGACGGCACGCTGTCGGTGACCGACACGCATGATGCGGGAACCGAGCTGACCGCGGGCATCAAGCCTTTGCTCGTGATCGACGTGTGGGAACATGCCTATTACATCGACCGCAAGAATCTGCGCCCGGCCTATGTCGATGCGGTGGTCGACGAACTGATCAACTGGGATTTCGCGGCGGAGAATTTCGCGCGCGACACGACCTGGACCTACCCGGCCTGACCTGAATATCCTCCCTGCGGCGAAGCCGTGGGGAGGGGAACCGTCGCCGCAGGCGATGGTGGAGGGGCAGAGACGGTAGCGTTATCGCCCCTCCGTCAGCGCTCCGCGCTGCCACCTCCCCATCGCTGCGCGACAGAGAGGATTTCGCGGATGCCGTAACGAAATTTGAACTGGTATCTATCGTGATGACGGTGCCGCCTCTATAGGCGCCGTCATGACGATCAGCCTGTTCGAACTCTTCAAAATCGGTGTCGGTCCTTCCAGCTCGCATACGGTCGGGCCGATGGTTGCGGCGCGGCGTTTCACCGTCTGGCTCGACGAGTCCGAACTGCTCACGAAGACGGCGCATGTCGAGGCCGACCTCTACGGCTCGCTCGCGCTGACCGGCAAGGGGCACGCCGCCGACACCGCGGTGGTGGCGGGGCTCGCGGGCGAAATTCCCGCCTCGACCAGCCTTGCCGCGATCACCGCGCATTGGGACCGCGCGACGAACGAGGGCTTTCTCTACCTTCTCGGCCGCCAGCGCGTGCGCTTCCAGTCGGCGCGCGACCTGCATTTCCAGATGCGCCAGCGCCAGCCCTTCCACAGCAACGCCTTGAGCTTCACCGCGCGCGACGGCGACGGCGAGATTTTGGCGAAACGCATGTATTTCTCGATCGGCGGCGGCTTCGTCGTCGACGAGGACGAGGCGGGGCGCAACAGCCGCGGCGCCGAGGACGAGGTCGAACTGCCCCACGCCTTCACCTCGGGCGCCGACCTGCTGACCATGGGCGCGGCGGCGGGCAAGAGCTTTGCCGAAATGATGCTCGAAAACGAGCTCGTCCACCGCAGCCTCGACGAAGTGAACGCCGGACTCGATGCCATCGCCGCGGCGATGGACGCCTCGATCGACGCCGGTTGCTGCAGCACCGGAATCCTGCCCGGCGGGCTGAAGGTCAAGCGCCGCGCGCCGCAGATCGCCGCCGACATCCGCGAACGGCATGAGGCCAATTTGTCGGACCCGATGGCGATGATGGACTGGATCAACCTGTGGGCGATGGCGGTGAACGAGGAAAATGCCGCGGGCGGCAAGGTGGTCACCGCGCCCACCAACGGCGCCGCGGGGATCATCCCGGCGGTGATCCGCTATTATAAGCGCAGCTATCGCGGCGACGCGGCGGGGGTGCGCACCTTCCTGCTTGCCGCGGGCGCGGTCGGCGCATTGTACAAGCGCAACGCCAGCATTTCGGGCGCCGAGGTCGGCTGCCAGGGCGAGGTCGGCGTCGCCTGTTCGATGGCGGCCGCGGGTCTGACCGCGGCATTGGGCGGCACCAACGCGCAGGTCGAAAATGCCGCCGAGATCGGCATGGAACATAACCTCGGCCTCACTTGTGATCCCATTGGAGGTCTGGTCCAGATCCCGTGCATCGAGCGCAACGCGATGGGCGCGATCAAGGCGATCGACGCCAGCCGCATCGCGATGATCGGCGACGGCACGCATGTCGTCAGCCTCGACACGGTGATCGCGACGATGCTGCAGACGGGCCGCGACATGCGCGACAAATACAAGGAAACGTCGAAGGGCGGGCTGGCGGTTAGCGTGGTGGAGTGTTGAGAGACCCTTTCCTTCCAGCGTCATCCCGGACTTGATCCGGGATCCATGACGTCGGCGCCGCGGTGGACCCCGGATCAAGTCCGGGATGACGAGGGTGGGGAGGGCAGTGACGACCGGGGGGCAGGGACCACACCCTTTTTCTCGTCACCCTGGCTCCGGCGATGGCCTCGCTGTTTCAGGGGCCATGGCCTGCCTTTTCCTTCGATGCCTTGTCTTTTTGTTTCACACAAAGACACGAAGCCACGAAGAGGTCGCGCCGACCGCGAAGCGGCTTTCCCCTGCAACGGTGCGGCCAGTCGCGCCGTTGATGGAGGAATGGACCTGTCGGCTCAAGCCCACGTCTTCGTGCCTTTGTGTCTTTGTGTGAAAAATATCTGGCGCCGTCCCAAGCGGCTGGCGCCGGGCCATGGATGCTGAAACCCGTTCAGCATCGCGAAAATGGTGGAGCAGCGCTCAACTCCGACGAACGGATGCGTGCCGAAAAATAGCGCTTTCCTACAATATTTCGCTGTGTCAGCCTGCAATTTCGGCCCATTGGTCCGCCGATATTCGCGGTTCGACTTAAAGCCACAAAGGACACAGTTTTGACGCGCGCATGCGGGGCTTTTGTGGCTTTAGGGGCGAAGCAGCGCCGTCAATCCTCCCTGTCGCGCAGCGATGGAGAGGTGGCAGCGCGAAGCGCTGACGGAGGAGCGATGACGCGACGTCGCGGCCTCTCACCATTCGCTTCGTGAATGCTCCCCCTCCCCATGGCCTTCGGCCACGGGGAGGATCAGTATCTTGCATTGCCGCCCCATTTGCCTGATTGGGACGCCCGAGAAGGAGACCCGCCATGAAGACCCGCGCCGCCGTTGCGTTCGAAGCGAAAAAGCCGCTCGAAATCGTCGAACTCGACCTCGAAGGCCCGAAGGCGGGTGAGGTGCTGGTCGAGATCATGGCGACGGGCATCTGCCACACCGACGCCTATACGCTCGACGGCTTCGACAGCGAGGGTATCTTCCCGAGCGTGCTGGGGCATGAGGGTGCGGGCGTGGTGCGCGAGGTCGGCGCTGGCGTCACCAGCGTGAAGCCCGGCGACCATGTCATCCCGCTCTACACCCCCGAATGCCGCCAGTGCAAAAGCTGCCTCAGCGGCAAGACCAACCTCTGCACCGCGATCCGCGCGACGCAGGGCAAGGGGCTGATGCCCGACGGCACGACGCGCTTTTCGTACAAGGGCCAGCCGATCTTCCATTATATGGGCTGCTCGACCTTCTCGAACTTCACCGTGCTGCCCGAGATCGCGGTCGCGAAGATCCGCGAGGACGCGCCGTTCCAGTCGAGCTGTTACATTGGTTGCGGCGTGACCACCGGCGTCGGTGCCGTCATCAACACCGCGAAGGTGCAGGTCGGCGACAATGTCGTCGTGTTCGGGCTCGGCGGCATCGGTTTGAACGTGATCCAGGGCGCGCGCCTTGCCGGGGCTGACAAGATCATCGGCGTCGATATCAACCCCGACCGCGAGGAATGGGGCCGCAAGTTCGGCATGACCGAATTCCTCAATTCGAAGGGCATGAGCCGCGAGGACGTCGTCGCGGCGATCGTCGCGATGACCGACGGCGGTGCCGATTACACCTTCGACGCGACGGGCAATACCGAGGTGATGCGGATCGCTTTGGAGGCTTGCCACCGCGGCTGGGGCACCTCGATCATCATCGGCGTCGCCGAAGCGGGCAAGGAAATCGCGACGCGGCCTTTCCAGCTCGTCACCGGGCGCAACTGGCGCGGCACCGCCTTCGGCGGCGCGAAAGGGCGCACCGACGTGCCGAAGATCGTCGACATGTATATGACCGGCAAGATCGAGATCGACCCGATGATCACCCACGTCATGGGGCTGGAAGAGATCAACAAGGGCTTCGACCTGATGCATGCGGGTGAGAGCATCCGTTCGGTGGTAGTCTTCTAACCCTTATTTTCCGTTCGCCCCGAGCTTGTCGAAGGGCCGCTCTTGCTTCATGCGGCGGCCAAGGAAAGAACGGTGCTTCGACAGGCTCAGCACGAGCGGTTGTGGGGGTGCGCCGAGGGAGGAAGAATTTGACCGGACCCTATGTCCTGACTTTCAGCTGCGTCGACGCGGTGGGCATCGTGGCGGCCGTGACCGGGCTGCTCGCGGAGCGCGACGGTTTCATCCTCGACAGCCAGCAATATGCCGACCTCGATTCGGGGCGCTTCTTCATGCGCGTCGAATTTCGCGGCGCGGGGCCGCGCTTTCCCGAGGGGCTGGCGGGGGTGCAGGCGGCCTTCGCCCCGATCGTCGAGCGTTTCCAGATGGACGCGCGGATCAGCGACAGCGCCGCGAAACCGCGCTTCGTGATCGCGGTGTCGCAGGGCAGCCATTGCCTCAACGACCTGCTCCACCGCTGGTCGACCGGCAATCTCGCGATCGACATCGTCGCCGTGGTGTCGAACCACGAGCATCAGCGGCGGCTGAGCGAATGGCACGGCGTGCCATTCCACCATTTCCCGGTCAGCGACGCCAATCGCGCCGACCAGGAAGCGCGCATCCTCGACCTGATGGCGCGTAGCGGCGCCGAATATCTGGTGCTGGCGCGCTACATGCAGGTGTTGTCGCAGGACTTGTCGGCGGCACTGGCGGGACGCTGCATTAACATCCACCACAGCTTCCTGCCGGGGTTCAAGGGCGCCAAGCCCTACCACCGCGCGCAGGAACGCGGGGTCAAGCTGATCGGCGCGACCGCACATTTCGTGACCAGCGATCTCGACGAAGGGCCGATCATCGAACAGGCGGTCGAGCGCGTCGACCATCGCGACAGCGTCGAGGATCTCATCCGCATCGGCCGCGATGTCGAGGCGCAGGTGCTGGCCAAGGCGGTGCGCTGGGTCGCCGAACAGCGCGTGCTGATCGACGGGCGCAAGACCGTGGTGTTTCGCTGACAAGGCTGGCAGAACATCGGTATCGATTCGCAACGAAAAAAGGAGAGAGCGGTGTATAGTCACAACATGGTCGGCACGAACGACGTCGCGAAAGCGAAGGCATTCTACGATGCGACCTTCCAGGCGATCGGCGGCAAGCCGGGGATCGAGGACGACAAGGGCCGCCTGATCTATATGCACAATGGCGGCCTGTTCCTGGTCACCCCGCCGATCAACGGCGAGCCGGCGACGGCAGGCAATGGCTGCACCATCGGTTTCGCGATGGAGGACGAGGCGCAGGCGAAGGCATGGCACGACGCCGGCGTCGCCGCGGGCGGCACCAGCATCGAAGACCCGCCGGGCGTGCGCGAAGGCGGTTTCGGCAAGCTGTACCTTGCTTATCTGCGCGATCCCGACGGCAACAAGCTGTGTGCGCTGAAGCGTCTGTAAGCCGCAGCTGAAAGATTGACGATGCGCGGCGAAGCGGGATTGCTGGCCGACCTCGGCACGCTCGCCATCCGCTTCGCCGCGCACGAACATGACGCGGTGTTCACGGTTGCGGAGAGCGATGCGGTGAACGCCGATATTCCCGGCGCGCATACCAAAAACCTGTTCCTGAAAGATAATGGCGGCGCCTTCTGGCTCGTCACCGTGCCGTCGGATGCGCGCGTCGACCTGAAGGCGCTGCCCGCCGCGATCGGCAGCAAGCGGGTGAGCTTCGGCAAGGCCGACGACATGGATCGGCTGCTCGGCATCGCGCCGGGATCGGTCACTCCGCTCGCCGCAATCAACGCGGCGCCGGGCAGCATCACCGTCGTGCTCGACCGGGGGCTTGCTGTCGCCGACCGGGTGAATGTCCATCCGCTGCGCAATACCGCGACGCTGGGGCTGGCCGGGGCAACGATCGTCGACCTCCTGCGTCATTGGGGGCATCAGCCCCTTGTCGCCTCCATCCCCGTTCAGGATCGCGTATGACCATCGAAACCCTTTCTACCGTTCGCAGCCACGGCGGGACGCAGGGCGTGTACAAGCATGCCAGCACGACGACCGGCACCGACATGGTCTTTGCGGTATTCGTCCCGGACCACGAACCCGGCACCAAGCTGCCGCTACTCTGGTATCTGTCGGGGCTGACCTGCACCCACGCCAATGTGATGGAGAAGGGCGAATATCGCGCCGCCTGCGCCGAGCATGGCGTGATCTTCATCGCGCCCGACACGAGCCCGCGGGGTGAGGGGGTTCCTGACGATCCCGACGGCGCGTGGGATTTCGGGCTGGGTGCTGGGTTCTACGTCGATGCGACCGAGGAACCATGGGCGAAACATTACCGGATGCGATCCTATGTCGAGGACGAGCTGCCGTCGCTGGTGCTGCGCAATTTCCCGAGCGCCGACCTGACGCGGCAGGGCATCACCGGCCACTCGATGGGCGGGCATGGCGCGCTGACCATCGGGCTGCGCGGTCAGGAGCGGTTTCGCTCGGTCTCGGCCTTTTCGCCGATCGTCGCGCCGCTGCAATGCCCGTGGGGTGAAAAGGCGCTCGGCCATTATCTGGGGAAGGAACGCGAGGATTGGCACGCCTATGACGCGTGCGCGCTGCTCGATCAGGGGCTGCGTGTCCCCGACCTGCTGGTCGATCAGGGCGAGGCGGACAATTTCCTGGCCGAACAGCTGAGGACCGAACTGCTCGTCGCGGCGTGCGAGCGCGCGGGGCAAAAGGCCGAGATCCGGCTGCAGCCGGGATATGACCACAGCTATTATTTTATCTCGACCTTCCTGGCCGAGCATGTCGCGTGGCATGCGGAGCGGTTGAAGGCGTAATTTAAGCCCCTCCCCTTCAGGGGAGGGGCAACGAAGACTTGGCAGCTTGCTGCCTAGTCGTAGTGGGGTGGGGGCCAGCGGCCTTGCGCAAGGCCGCTGGCCCCGACCCGCTGTGACTAACGAACAAGTTCGTAAGTCTCGCTGCCCTCCCCTGAAGGGGAGGGTGTTTTGGGATCACGGAATCAGCAGGCTGGATCCCGTCGTCCTACCCGCTTCCAGATCGGCATGCGCCCTTGCCGCATCCTGCAAAGAATAGCGCTGTCCCACCGTGACCGCCACCGCGCCGCTTTCGATCATCTCGAACACCCGGGCCGCACCCGCGGCGCGCTCGCCGGGAAGGTGGTAATAATCGAACAAAGTCGGGCGGGTGACGAATTGGGAGCCATGCTGCGCGAGGACGCCAAGGTTGACGCCGGTCACCGGCCCGCCGGCATTGCCATAGCTGACGATCAGCCCGCGCCGCGCGGTGGCCTTCAGCGATACGTCCCATGTCGCCATGCCGATGCCGTCGAAGGTGACGGGAACGCCTTGTCCGTCGGTGATTTCGCGGACATGCGCGGCGACATCGTCGGTCTTGTAGCGGATGACATGATCGGCGCCCGCCGCGCGGGCGGCATGTTCTTTCGCCTCGGTGCTTACGGTGCCGATCACCGTCGCCCCGATCGCCTTCAGCCACTGGACGAGGATCAGTCCGACCCCGCCCGCGGCAGCGTGGACCAGTACCGGCCAGCCCGCTTCCACCTTGGCGCAGCGTTCGGCGAGCATTTCGACGGTGCAGGCCTTCAGCAGCGCGGCAGCGGCGGTTTCGTCGTCGATGGCGGGCGGCAGCTTGAACAGCGATGCCGCGCCGACCAGCCGCGCGCTGGCATAAGCGGTGCGTTCGGGTCCGAAGGTCGCGGCGCGATCGCCGGGCTGGAAGCCGTGGACGCCCTCGCCGACGGCGATCACTTCACCCGCCGATTCGAGGCCAAGTCCGCCCGGCAGTTGCACGGGATAAGTGCCGTCGCGGTGATAGATGTCGATGTAATTTAGCCCAATCGCGGTCTGGCGCAGCAGCACCTGCCCGGGTCCGGGCTTGTCCAGCGTCACTTCGCGCCAGTCGATGACCTCCGGTCCGCCCTGGCTTTCGATAAAGGCTTCGATGGCTTTCATGGCGCGCTCCTGCTGTCCCGTCCATCTGGGATGGCTGGGCGGGAGGCGCAAGGGCAAGTGTTGATCGACATCGTCATTGCGAGGAGCCGCAGGCGACGCGGCAATCCAGAGCCTGCGTAAACCGCTCTGGATTGCTTCGCTCCGCTCGCAATGACGAGGGGTTATTTCGGACGCCGCGGGCTGCGCTGGCCGTAGGGCTTGGGCTTGTAGCGTTCGTTCTTGTCGCGCGGGCCGCGGTCGCCGCCCCGGTCGCCGCCGGGGCCGGCGCGCATCGGGCCACGCGGGCCGCGCGGGGCGCCGTCGCGCGGTCCGCCATGGCCGCCCTTGTCGCGGCGCGGGGGATAGGTCGGGCCGTCGGGCGCCGGGGTGATCGCGACGCCGCTGTCATCCTCGCCATCGGCATTGGCGCTGCGCACGACGGCCTCCATGAAGCGGTCGGCGATGCCGCGCGGGATGTTGAACATCGTTTCGCGCGGGCCGATGCGGATCGCGCCGATTTCATTCTTGCTCACATGCCCGCGGCGACAGAGCAAAGGCAGGATCCAGCGCGGGTCGGCATTCTGGTGACGCCCGATGTTCAGGCGGAACCAGACGCTGTCCTCGAACCCTTCGCGGCGGTCGGCGCTGCCGCGCTCCGGTCGCTCGAAACGCTCGCCGCGCTCGGGACGATCGCGGCCGCGCGGGCCGTTGTCGATCAGATCCTCGGGCGGCGGCATCAGCGCGCGGTGGGCGCGGACGAGCGACGCGGCGATGTCTTCGGCGCTCCGCTCGGCCATCAGCCGCTGCGCCAGTTCGACATCTTCTGGTTCATGTTCGACAGGGGCGAGCAGTTTTTCGATCAGCCGTTCCTGATCCTTTTGGCGGACGTCGGCGGCGGTCGGCGCGTCCATCCATTCGGCCTCGATCTTCGCCCCGCGCAGCATGCCGTCGACGCGGCGGCGGCGCGGATAGGGGACGATGAGGACCGCGGTGCCCTTTTTGCCCGCGCGGCCGGTGCGGCCCGAACGGTGCTGGAGCGCTTCGGCGTCGCGCGGGATTTCGACGTGGATGACCAGGCTGAGCGTCGGCAGGTCGATGCCGCGTGCGGCGACGTCGGTTGCGACGCACACCTTGGCGCGGCGATCGCGCAGCGCCTGCAGCGCCGCGTTGCGCTCATTCTGGCTATGCTCGCCCGACAAGGCGACTGCGGCGAAACCGCGCTCGACCAGGCTGGCGTGGAGGCGGCGGACATTGTCGCGCGTCGCGCAGAACAGCATCGCGGTTTCGGCGTCGTGCAGGCGCAGCAGGTTGATCACCGCGCCTTCGATGTCGGCGGGGGCGACGGTCACGACCTGATAGCTGATGTCGCCATGGCCGCGGTCTTCGCCGACGGTCGAGATGCGCAGCGCATCCTGCTGGTAGCGTTTGGCAAGCTGGACGATCGGTTTGGGCAACGTCGCCGAAAACAGCAAAGTGCGGCGCGTTTCAGGGGTGGCGTCGAGGATTTCTTCCAGATCGTCGCGAAAGCCCATGTCGAGCATTTCGTCGGCCTCGTCGAGCACCGCGACGCGCAGCGCCGAAAGGTCGAGCGCGCCGCGCTCGAGGTGATCGCGCAGGCGCCCCGGCGTGCCGACGACGATCTGCACGCCCTGATTGAGCGCGCGGCGTTCCTTGCTGGCGTCCATGCCGCCGACGCAGGTCGCGATGCGGGCGCCGGCCTTGCCGTAAAGCCAGCCGAGCTCGCGGCTGACTTGCATAGCGAGTTCGCGCGTCGGCGCGATGATCAGCGCGAGCGGCGAGGTCGCGAAGGGCAGGCGGCCATCCTCGATCAGCTCGTCGGCCATTGCGAGGCCGAAGGCGACGGTCTTGCCCGAGCCGGTCTGCGCCGAGACGAGCAGGTCGCGGCCCTTGGCCTCATCCTCGGTCACATGCGTCTGGACGGGGGTCAGCGCTTCATAGCCGCGCGCGGTAAGGGCGTCCGAAAGGACGGGCGAGAGATTTTCGAAAGGCATTGTTATCTCAATAGCATAGGCGGTCACCGGTGCGGTGACGAGCCGATAGAAAGGGGCTCAATGGGCTTAAATCACCTGTCCGGCAGCGTGTCCGCTTGCCCAGGCCCATTGAAAATTATAGCCGCCTAACCACCCTGTGACATCTACGGCTTCGCCGACCGCATAGAGGTTCGGGACGGTTTTGGCCACCATTGTTTGCGATGACAGGCCCGTGGTCGAGATTCCACCGACGGTGACCTCGGCTTTGGCAAAGCCTTCGGTGCCGTTGGGGTGGAAAATCCAACCGGCCAGCCGCGCCTCGGCATCCGCAAGTTTGCGGTCGGTCTGCGCGCCGAGTTCGCCGGGCAGCGCAAGGCGTTCGGCGAGCGTGTCGGCCAGACGATCGGGCAGCAGCGCGCCGAGCGTCGCGCGAAGCGTCGCGCGCGGACGGGTGCGTTTGGCTTCCAACAGCCAGCCGTGCGGCGCGTCGGGCAGCAGGTTGAGGGTCACCGGCTCACCATGGCGCCAATAGCTGCTGATCTGCAGGATTGCGGGTCCCGACAGCCCGCGGTGTGTGAACAGCGCGGCTTCGCGGAACGCCGCCTTGCCCGCGCGCGCCTCGACCGGCGCGGCGATGCCCGACAATTCGCGGAACAGCACATCGTCGCCGCCCAGCGTCAGCGGGACGAGCGCCGGGCGCGGTTCGACGACCTTCAATCCGAACTGGCGGGCAAGATCATAAGCGAAGCCCGTCGCTCCCATCTTGGGGATCGACGGGCCACCGGTGGCGATGACGAGCGCGGGGGCGGTAAAGCGCAGGTCGCCGAACCCGACGCCGAACAGGCCATCGGCATGCGTGACATCGCTGACCATTTGGCCGGTGCGCACATCGACGCCGCCTTTGGCGCACTCCTCCAGCAACATCGCGACGATCGCTTTCGCCGATCCGTCGCAGAACAGCTGGCCGAGCGTCTTTTCATGATAGGCGATGCCGTAACGCTCGACGAGCGCGATGAAATCGGCGGGCGTGTAGCGCGCGAGCGCCGATTTGGCGAAATGCGGGTTCGCCGACAGGAAGCTTTCGGGCGCGGTGTTCACATTGGTGAAGTTGCAGCGCCCGCCGCCCGAGATCAGGATCTTCTTGCCCACCTGATCGGCATGGTCGAGCAGCAGCACGCGCTTGCCGCGCTGTCCCGCGACCGCGGCGCACATCAGCCCGGCCGCGCCAGCACCCAGCACGATGGCGTCGTAAGGGGATGTGGTCATGCCAGTTGAATCGTCATCCCGGCGAAGGTCGGGATCTCGCCGGTGCGTTGACAAGCGAGGTCGAGATCCCGGCCTTCGCCGGGATGACGGGCAAGAGAAGAAGGCTGATCGGTCATGCTCAGCGCAGCTTGGCGATCGACAGCCCGTCGGCCTTGGCGCGCTGCTTCACCGATTCCTCGCTGCGGGTCAGCGCCTTGGCGATGGCTTTCAGCGCCATGCCCTTTTTCGCCAGCGTGTGCAGCTTGTCGATCTCGGCCGCGGTCCACGGCTGTTTGTGGCGTTCGAACTTATCCTTCATGCCATGACCTCCGGGTCGGGTTCGACGGCGATGATCGCGATCGCGTCGTCGCGGCCCTGATATTCCACGCTCTCGCCTGCCTCGGCGCCCATCAACGCGCGCGCGAGCGGCGCGGAAAAGGCGATGTGGCCGCGCGCCGGGTCGGCCTCGTCGCCGCCGACAATGGTGATCGTCTTTTCGGTTCCGTTCAATCGATAGGCCACGCGGTGGCCGATCCCGACGCTGCCATCGGCGGGCGGCGCCTGCACCTCGGCAGTCGATTGGCGGGTGAGGAAATAGCGGAGGCGCCGCTGCAATTTCTTGCGCGCTTCCTCGTCGGCCGCCCCGGCGATCTCGGCTTCGATCCGCGCGACCTCTTCGCCGAGCAGGCGGAGCCCGCGCGGGGTTACGAGGTTCGGGCCGACCGCGATGGGCAGCTCATACTCGGGTTCCTTATGTTCGTCGTCGCTCTCGCGGCGAAACGCTACGCTCATGCTCTGCAGTCCGGTCGAAATCGTAAATGCCGCCCTTGGGCGCCGAAGGTGGCGATAAAATGGCGCAGTCCACCGCGCCGGGCGTAACCTTCGGCGGGCGCCGTGCGAAACTCCTGTCGATGCCATCCCCTGCATCGCCCATTTTCCAAGGGAGTATCCATGATGTCGAATAGTCTGAAACTGTCGCTCGCCGCCTCGGCCGTCCTTGCCATGGCGGCTGGCACGCTCGCCAACCCAGCCGTTGCCGCCGATGGCGCCAAGGAAAAATGCTATGGCGTGGCATTGAAGGGCAAGAATGACTGCGCCGCGGGTCCCGGCACCAGCTGTGCTGGTACCTCGACGGTCGATTATCAGGGCAATGCCTGGAAATATGTTGCCAAGGGCGGCTGCGAAAAGATGGGCGGCACGCTGGCGGCGCACAAGGGCAACGCCAAGCCGGTCGCCAAGAAGAGCTGAGGCAAGTGCCCCCCCGCCCGCTCCGTGACTTGCCGCAGCGCGCCGGTTTCGGGCTGAAGCCCGAACATTATGCCGACGTGCTGGCGGCGGCGGAGCGGGGTGCCCCGCCCGCCTGGGCCGAAGTTCATCCCCAAAATTACTTCGGCGCAGGCGGGCCTCCGCATCGCTGGCTGACTGCGATCGCAGCCCATGTTCCGCTGAGTTTCCATTCGGTCGGGCTCTCGCTGGGGTCGGCGGCGGGCGTCGACCGCGATGAGCTCGCCTCGCTCGCCGCGCTGTGCGAGCGATACGAACCGGCGATGGTTTCGGATCATCTGAGCTGGAGCAACGGACTCGACGACAAATTCCCCGATCTGCTGCCCATTCCCTACAGCCACGCGGCGCTTGGCCATTTCGTCGGCGAAGTCGGACGGGTGCAGGACCGGCTGCGGCGGCCGATGTTGATCGAAAATCCATCGCGTTACCTTGGCTATGCCGCCGACGATTGGGGCGAGGTCGATTTCCTCCATGAACTGTGCCGCCGCAGCGGTTGCGGGCTGCTGCTCGACGTCAACAATGTCGAGGTGTCGGCATTTAATCTGGGGCTGGACCCGGCGCCCTGGCTCGACGCCGTTGATCCGCGACTGGTTGGCGAGGTGCATGTCGCGGGGCACAGCCGCAAGGACGATGGCGTCGGCGGGACGATCGCGATCGACGATCATGGATCGGCGGTCCGGCAAAGCTGCTGGGATTTGCTGGCCGCCTTTCTGCGCCGCGCGGGCCCAAGACCGGTTCTCGTCGAATGGGACAGCGATGTTCCCGATTATGCGACGCTGGTCGCCGAAGTGGCCCGGGCCGATGCGCTGCTCGCGCCGGAACCGGTCGATGCGTGACGCGCAGGCAGCGATCGCCGCGACGTTGCTCGGTGGCCCCGGTCATCTCCCCGCTGGACTGTTCGCGGGCGATCGCGGCGCGGTGCTGCGCGGGCTCTGCGTCCATGCCAACACCATATCGCATGCGCGGCTGGTGGCGCTGGAGGACAGTTTTCCGCGCACCCGCGACCATTTGGGCGCCGCCGAATTCAACCGCGTTTCGCGCGCCTTTGTCGATAGCGGCGGTGCGCAGGGCCGCGCGCTCGCGCTGATCGGTGCGGCGTTTCCCGATTGGCTCGCCGATCCGCTCGCCGCCGATCTGGCGCGCGCCGAATGGGCGTGGCTCGAAAGCTATCATGCCGCCGACGCACCGGCGCTGGCGCTTGCCGACCTTGCCGGGATGGACGAAGCGGCGTTGCTGAGCCTTGCCGTGCGGCGTCACCCGGCGGTGCGTGTCGTCGCGCTGTCGCGCCCGTCGGCCCCGCTGCTCGATCCCGGCCTGACGCGCGATGTCCGCATGCTGTTGATCGCGCGGCCTGACGCCGCGGTGCGGCTCTTTGCGATCGACGCTGCCGATGCTGCCGCGGTCGATCTGGCGCACGAAATTGCGCCGCTCGGTAACCTCATTGCGCATCTTGCCGAAACCCATCCCGATGGCGGCGCTGCTGTCGCGGCGCTGATCGGCGCTGGTGCTTTCGAAAGGCTTGCGGAATGAACCGGGTGGTTGGACTTTACGATCGCAGTGTTGCGCTGATCGCGGGGCGGGTGCCCGAAGCGTTCGCATTGCTGTTGCTGCGGATCGCACTCGCCGGGGTGTTCTGGCGATCGGGGCAGACCAAGACGGTCGAGGGCGCGTTTCTGACGATCGATCCGGTGCAATATGACCTGTTCGCGTCGGAATTTTCGGGCCTGCCGCTCGATCCCGTTATCGCGGTCCCCCTGACCACCTATGCCGAGCATATTTTCCCGGCGCTGCTGCTGCTGGGGTTGGCGACGCGATTGTCGGCGGGCGCGCTGCTGGTGATGACGCTGGTGATCCAGCTGTTTGTCTTTCCCGATGCCTGGTGGCCCGTCCATTCCCTGTGGGCGGCGATGGCGGCGATCCTGATCGTGCGCGGCGGCGGATTGTTTTCGCTCGACGCGGTCATTGCTAGACTGCGGAGCAAATGAGCATCGACGAACCCTCGCTGGCGCGCCTGACGACGGCGGCACAGCGCGGCGACCGCGCCGCCTACCGCGCGCTGCTGGGCGATTCGGGACGGTGGCTGGCGCGCTATTTCGCGCGGCGGATCGCGCCGCACCAGGTCGACGATCTGGTACAGGAGACGTTGGTATCGATGCATCGCAAGCTTGCGACTTGGGACAATAGTCGGCCGTTCCTGCCCTGGCTGGCGGCGATCGCGCGCTATCGCTGGATCGACCTGTTGCGCCGCCAGCGCGACGAGGTCGAACTCGGCGAGGGCGACGCGGCGGTCGGGGCCGAGGACGAGGTCGTCCACGCGCGCCTCAGCCTCGACCGCATGCTCACGCTGCTGCCCCCGGGGCAGGCGCAGGCGATCACGCTGGTCAAGATCGAGGGCGCCTCGATCGCCGAAGCGTCGCAGATTTGCGGGCAGAGCGAGGCGCTGGTGAAGGTGAATATTCATCGCGGGCTGAAAAAGCTCGCGCAATTGATTGAAAGCGAATGAGATGAGCGACGCCGCGATCGACGACCTGATCGACAATCTTGCCGAAGAGCTGGAACCGGTGCGCCCACGCCGGGTCGCGCGCGGATCGCTGTGGGTTGCCGCGGGCTGGGCCGCAGGCGCCGCGATCTTGTTCGGGCTGGGTGGAATGCGGCACGATCTGGCCGAAGGCGTCATGATGCCGCCGCTGCCGCTGCTTGCCTTCTGGTTGATCGTGGCGTTGGGCTTGGCTGCGGCGTGGAGCGCGCTGCGGATGGGATTGCCGGGGGTTGGCCGCGATTACAGCGGGTGGCGCTGGGCGGGACTGGCGGCGCTCGCCTTGCCTTTGTCGGCGCTGGTGATGGCGATGGACGATAGCCATGCGGCGCTGGAGGCGGCGCATCCCGAGAATGGCCTGCATTGCCTGATGCAGGGGGTGCTCGCGGGGCTGGGGGTCGGCGCGGCGCTGTTTGGCTGGCTGAAGCACGGCGCGCCGACGTCGCCGGAACGCGCCGGCTGGGTGGTCGGTATCGCCGCGGGCGCGGCGGGGGCGACGATCGTCGCGCTGCATTGCGCATCGAACGACATGATCCATATCGCGCTGTGGCACGGGCTCGCGGTGCTGTTGTCGGGCATTGCGGGCCGCATATTGCTGGCGCCGCTGCTGCGCTGGTAGGATCGCTGGACAGCATATCTTCTGTGTGTTATACGTGTAATACACAAAGGAGATTTGCGATGCGTAACTGGACGATGGCGGCGCTGCCGCTGGCCTTGGCGATGACCGTCACCGCGTGCAGCGGCGCCGACCGCAAGGACGGCGCTTCGGCAGGCAAGGGCGACGCGGCGCAGCCCGCCGATGCAGGCCCGACCACGACCCAAACCTATGCGCTGTCCGGATTTACCGAGGTCAAGGTCGCCGGTCCCGACGACGTGACCATTCGCCGCGGCGATGCCTTTTCGATCAGCGCGAAGGGGCCGCAGGCGGTGCTCGACCGGCTCGAGATCGAGGTTGACGGCCCGACGCTGTCGATCGGACGCAAGCGCGAAGGCTTCAGCTTTTCGAGCCGCGAGGACAATGATGTCGAAATCACGATCACCATGCCGCGTCTGACTGGCGCGCGGCTGACCGGGTCGGGGTCGATCGATGCCGACAGCATGGACGGCGATGCGGTCGAGGCTGTGGTCACCGGTTCGGGCGACCTCAAGGTCGCGAAGCTGACCGCCAAGCGTGCCGACATCAGCGTGTCGGGATCGGGCGACATCGAAATCGGCGGCGGCACCGTTGACGCCGGCGAATATGGTATCACCGGATCGGGTGACATCGACGCCGACGGCCTTGTCGCGCGGACGCTGGAGGTGTCGGTTACCGGATCGGGTAATGTCGAGGCGCAGGCGTCGGGCACGGCGGATGTCAGCATCCTGGGATCGGGCGACGTGACGCTGGGCGGCGGCGCAAAATGTTCGTCGCGCGAAGTCGGATCGGGGACCGTGACCTGCAAATGATGCGGTGCTGGTACCGCCTGCCCGGACCGGGTAAGGCGGTGCCATGACCCTTGCGCTTCGAAACGCCGCACTGGCGGCCTCCGTCCTTTTGGCCATCGCCCCCGCTGCGGCAGCCGAAAAACGCTTTGGCCTCACCAGCTTCGAGGCGATCGAGGTCAACGCCGACTATGTGATCGAGGTGACGACGCGCGCTCCCGTCGGCGCCGTCGCGTCCGGGCCGCAGGATGCGCTCGACCGGCTGAGCCTTGAGGCGCGCGACGGACGGCTGGTGATCGGGACACGCCAGTTCGCGGGCGACGAGAAACGCCGCGCGCCGCGCGGTGCAGTGACGATCCGGATCAATGTTGCGGGGCTGCGATCGGCGACGATGGGCGGCGCGGGATCGCTCAGCATCGACCGGATGAAGGGCAATCGCGTATCGATCGCGCTGCGCGGGCCCGGGACGGTTTCGGTCGGCGCGATCGCCACCGACCGGCTTTCGATTGCGATGATCGGCAACGGCACGATGACGCTGGGCGGAACCGCAAAACAGGCGCAAATGACCGTGTCGGGCGCGGGGCTGTTCGACGCGGGCGCACTGGCAGTCGACATGCTGACCTTCGACGGCGAAGGCGCGGGCGAGAACCGGCTGCTTGCAGTAAAGACCGCGGGAGTGACGGCGCGGGGGGTCGGCACGACGGTGGTGCTGGGCAAGCCCGTCTGCACGGTGCGCAATGTCGGCGGCGGATCGGTGCAGTGCGGGGCGGCGAAGAAATAGTATAGCGTGTAAAGCGGGAATGTCGGGAATCGACCGGAAGCTGCCGTTTTCATTCCTCCCCGGAACGGGGAGGGGGACCGCCGCGAAGCGGTGGTGGAGGGGGCGGGACGGTGCGTCATCACGAGAGGTTTCGGCCCCTCCGTCAGCCCTACGGGCTGCCACCTCCCCGTTCCGGGGAGGAACGAACTACGTCATCTCCCCACCCCAAAGCTGACCTTCGGCGGCAGGCCGCTTACTGCCCGGCTGTCCCCAACCCGTCGATCTTCTTCGACTGGCGCATGATCAGTCCGGGGAACCAGCGCGCGAGGCGCGCCAGCCGCTTGGCCATCTTGCCGACGGTCACATGGACCTTGTCGCCGTGGACCGCCGCCCACGCCGCCTCGGCGACGCGTTCGACCGGGACGATCTCGAACCCGCTCTGCGACAGGCGGTCACGCGCGGGTTCGTTGCTGTCGGCGCTGACCTGGTCGAGCAGGGGGGTGTCGATGAAGCCCGGCATCAGCGAGCGGGCCTTGATGCCATATTTCGCAAATTCGATTTCCAGCGCCTCGGTCAGCCCGCGCACCGCGAATTTGGTCGCCGAATAAATGGCCAGCCCGGCGACCCCGTAGAATCCCGATGCCGACCCGGTGTTGAGGATCGCCGATCCCGGTGTCGCACGCAGCAGCGGGAGCGCCATATATATGCCGTTGACGACGCCGCCGAAATTGATCGCGATCAGCCGATCGGCCTCCTCGGGCGGCATGTCGGCGAACTGGCCGCCGGTGCCGATCCCGGCATTGTTGAACAGGACGTCGAGCCGGCCGCCGCTGGCCGCGGCAAATTCATCCAGCGCCGCCTTCCACTGATCGCGGTCGCGCACGTCCATGACGTGGCGCGACGATGCTCCGTCGGGGAGGAGCGCGGCGGTCTCGTCGATCCCGGCGCGGTTGACGTCGGCGATGCCGACGAACCAGCCCTGCGCCGCGAAATGGCGCGCGACCGCGCGCCCGATGCCCGAACCGCCACCGGTAATGAAAATCGCCTTTCGAGCCATCCCGCCCCTCCTTACATTCTTGTCAGTCCGACAAGATGCCAAGTTGACGTGTCCGTCAAGCGACAATGACGGCTTGGCAAGCGGGCGGGCGGCTGGCTAAGAGGGCGGCAATGACCCGCGGCCTCCGCCTGATCCTCTTGTTCCTGTTGCTGTTTTGCGCCGGACTGACCGCTCCGGCGCGTGCCGAGGTGGTCGTCAGCTTTTACAGCCATGATTTCGGCGACCGCTTTCCGCACGCCTTCATCGTCATCAAGGGCAAATTGGATGCGACGGGCGAGGCGATCGACGCCAATTACGGCTTTACCGCGACAACGGTCAGTCCGGCGATCCTGTTCGGATCGGTCAAGGGCAAGGTGGAATCGTCGGAGCCCGATTATATCGCCAAGAGCGATCGCCAGTTCGATGTCGTCATCGACGATGCAACCTATGCGCGACTGATCGCCAAAGTCGCCGAATGGCGCGACCGCGAACAGCCGAGTTACAGCCTGAACAAGCGCAACTGCGTGCATTTCGTTATGGAACTGGCCGAGGCGGTCGGGCTCAAGGTCAATCGCAACAGCAAGCTGTTCAAGAAACCGAAGAGTTTCCTGATCGAGGTGAAGGGGTTGAATCCGGCGCTCGGGTGACGAGGCGTTGCGACCGGAAGCTGCCATCGATCCTCCCTGTCGCGCAGCGATGGGGAGGTGGCAGCGCGAAGCGCTGACGGAGGGGCTTTAGCGCAACGTCGCCGCCCCTCCACCACCGCCTGCGGCGGCGGTCCCCCTCCCCATGGCTTCGCCACAGGGAGGATCAATAGCATCGTCATCCCGGCGAAGGGTGTTCAGAGGCACGTGACTCTGAAACACGATCTCGCCGTTGCGTGCGATGAAAGGGTGAGACCCCGGCCTTCGCCGGGGTGACGACAAAAATTGACCGTCAGCTCCCCCCCCCAAAAAAAGAAGCAAACGCCTTCAAATAAGCCTTTCCTATTATATTTCGCCGTGCAAGCCTTGCTTCCGGCGCCTTCATGCGCCCCACCCACGGGTTTTGCGGGTTGGCTTGCCGGCGCGGTCACGGCCCATTGTTGCGAACCCGCCAGATCATCATGGGTCCAAATTGGCGGTGCCATTGGGCTGACCTTTACTGACCTTTGGAATATCTGCGGCTGACGGAATACACCCCATGCCGACGATTTACTCCCCCTAGACGCCGCGCCGCTTTCACCCTATGTTCAGGGAACGGGGCGCAATATGTTACGCTCCGATGCGTAACAGGGGCGATTCTTGCGGTTATTGCTGACCCTTTTGGCATTGCTGACCGGTCTGGCGACTGCCGACCGGGCGGTGGCCGCGCCTGCCGTTCCGGCGGCGATGGGGGCGCTGGTCCTGCTCGCCGAGACCGCGGGCCAGGCCGAGGTCAGCGATAGCGAACGTCGTCCGTCCGCGACAACGCCGACCCGGCGATCGAGCGGCGGCGGTACGGGCCGCAAGCCGCGCAAGGCGCCGCCTCCGCATCTTCCCGGCCTCCTCACCGGCAGCGACCGCGCGCTCGAATAGAGTGCCGCTTTAGCGACCTGTTCTTGCAGGCGCCGCCCCGCGATGGGGCTTTGCATATTCTTGCGGCCTCCGGGCCGCCCTTCCATTCATATTCCAAGGAATCCTAGATGTTTTCTGGCCTCGCCAAGAGCCTGTTCGGCTCGTCCAACGACCGTTATGTGGGCTCGATCCGCAAGATCGTCGACAAGATCAACGCTTTCGAACCCGCGATGCAGGCGCTCGACGACGCCGGATTGCAGGCGCAGACGCAAAAGTTCCGCGACCGGCTCGCGGCGGGCGAGACGCTCGACGATATCCTGCCCGAAGCCTTTGCGACGGTGCGCGAGGCGGCGATCCGTACCTTGGGAATGCGCCATTTCGACGTCCAGATGATCGGCGGCGTCGTCCTCCACCGCGGTGAAATCGCCGAAATGGCGACCGGCGAGGGCAAGACGCTGATGGCGACGTTGCCCTGTTACCTCAACGCCTTGGAAGGCAAGGGTGTCCACGTCGTGACCGTTAACGACTATCTGGCGCGCCGCGACGCCGAATGGATGGGGACCGTCTATGGCTTCCTGGGCCTGACGACCGGGATCATCGTCCCCAACCTCAACGAGATGCAGCGCCGCGACGCTTATAACAGCGACATCACCTATGCGACGAACAACGAGCTGGGGTTCGATTATCTGCGCGACAATATGAAGTTCGATCGCCAGCAGATGGTCCACCGGCCGTTCAATTTCGGCATCGTCGACGAGGTCGATTCGATCCTGATCGACGAAGCGCGCACGCCGCTGATCATCTCCGGCCCGACCGACGACAAGTCGGAACTGTATATCCGCGTCAACGAGATCGTCCTGCAGCTGACCGACGAAGATTATGAGAAGGACGAAAAGTCCAAATCGATCAGCCTGACCGAAGAAGGCACCGAACATGTCGAGCGGCTGCTCGAAGCCGCGGGGCTGCTCCAGGGCAGCAACCTTTATGACATCGAGAACACCCAGGTCGTCCACCACGTCAATCAGGCGCTGAAGGCGATCCAGATGTTCCGCATCGACACCGACTATATCGTCAAGGACGGCAAGGTCGTCATCATCGACGAGTTTACCGGGCGCATGATGGACGGCCGCCGCTGGTCCGACGGCCTGCACCAGGCGGTCGAGGCCAAGGAAGGCGTGCAGATCGAGCCCGAAAACCAGACGCTGGCGTCGATCACCTTCCAGAATTATTTCCGCATGTATCCCAAGCTTTCGGGCATGACCGGGACGGCGGCGACCGAGGCACCCGAATTTTTCGACATCTACAAGATGAATGTCGTCACCATCCCGACCAACCGCCCGATCGCGCGGATCGACGACGAGGATGAGTTTTACAAGAATATCACCGACAAGTTCGGCGCGATCGCCAAGACGATCCGTGAGGCGCAGGAGCGCGGCCAGCCCGTGCTCGTCGGCACCGTGTCGATCGAAAAGTCCGAACTGCTGTCGTCCTTCCTCGAAAAGGAGAATGTCGCGCACAGCGTCCTCAACGCGCGTTTCCATGAAAGCGAGGCGCATATCGTTGCGCAGGCGGGCCGCACCGGTGCGGTGACCATCGCCACCAACATGGCGGGCCGCGGCACCGACATCAAACTCGGCGGCAACGAGGAATTCCGCATCGAGGACGAGCTGAAGGACATGCCCGCCGGTCCCGAGCGCGACGCCGCGGTCGAGCGGATCAAGGCCGAGGTCGCCGCCGAGCGCGAGGCGGTGAAGGCCGCGGGCGGGCTGTTCGTCCTTGCCACCGAGCGGCACGAGAGCCGCCGCATCGACAACCAGCTGCGCGGTCGCTCGGGGCGTCAGGGTGATCCCGGCCTGTCTAAATTTTACCTATGTCTCGACGACGATTTGCTGCGCATCTTCGGCCCCGACACGCTTTTCTCCAAGATGATGAACAAGAATCTGGAGGATGGCGAAGCGATCGGGTCGAAATGGCTGTCGAAAGCGATCGAGACCGCGCAGAAAAAGGTCGAGGCGCGCAACTACGACATCCGCAAGCAGGTCGTCGAATATGACAACGTCATGAACGACCAGCGCAAGGTGATCTATGAACAGCGCGGCGACATCATCGACAGCGAAACCGTCGATGATGTGATGACGGCGATGCGCGCCGAAACGGTGAACGCGATCGTCGCCGACGCCTGCCCGCCGGGCAGCTATCCCGAGCAATGGGACATCGAAACGATGAAGGAGCGCGTCGCCAATATTCTCGATCTCCACCCGCCGATCGACGAGTGGATGCAGGAAGATGCCGTCGATCCCGAGATTTTCGAACAGCGTATCCAGGCGATGGCCGACGCGGTCGCGGCGGAAAAGGCCGCGCAGGTCGATCCCGACACCTGGAAAGGGATCGAGAAATCGGTGCTGCTCCAGACGCTCGACCATCAGTGGAAAGACCATCTGGCGACGCTCGACGCGCTGCGTCAGGCGATCTTCCTGCGCGCCTATGCCCAGAAACAGCCGATCAACGAATATAAGCAGGAGGCGTTCGCACTGTTCGAGCGGATGCTGTCGAACATCCGCGAGGATGTGACGCGCACGGTCGCGCGCATCGACCTGCGTTTCGAAGAGCCCGAGCCGATGCCGCTTCCCGATCTGCCCGATTTCCTGACGACGCATATCGATCCGTTCACGGGTGAGGACAACAGCGCCGACATCGACAGCGGCGGGCTGGGCGTCATCGCCAACACGCTGCCCCCGATGCAAATCCCGCGGCCCGACATGCCGGAAGGTGAGAACCCCTATGCGGCGCTGGAAATCAGCCGCAACGCGCCATGTCCATGCGGTTCGGGGCGCAAATACAAGCATTGCCACGGCGCGATCTGATGGCGGACGTCGGGCGGACCGAGCTGCGGCTGCGGATCCGGCTCGGCGATGCCATTGCGATGGGACCTGGCAAGGCCGACTTGCTCGACGCGATCGACGCGACCGGTTCGATCTCGGCAGCGGCGCGCCAGCTGGGCATGAGCTATCGCCGCGCATGGTTGCTCGTCGAGGAGATGAACAGCTGTTTCAGCGTGCCGCTGGTCGAGGCCAAGCCGGGGGCGGGTGCGCAGCTGAGCGTTTCAGCCCGCGCGGTGCTTGCCGCCTACCGGGCCAGCGATGCAGCAGCGCAGGCGGCGGCGACCCGGGCCGCTAGAACGATCATTGCTGCCCTGCGATCAGGGAGCTCGAACGATCAATAGTCGGACGCGCGCGACCTCGGCTTTGGACAACGCCATTTCGTAAGTCCCAGCCGACAGATCGAACCAGACGATCTTGCGAATGCCCGAACAGGCGGGGCCATGGCCGTGCCCGATCGATGACACGGGTGCGGCGTTCGTAATGACATCGATCCAGACTTTTCCATCGGCGGCGATCCCATAGCGACCCGCCTCGGTGATCGCGATCTGCCGCGATGTGCCGCCATTTTCGAGCGCTAGTACCGTCGGGCGGCCGATTTCGGGGATCGCCGCGTGGTTCCCGTCGGGCAAGGCCCATTCAGCAAACGGTGTGGCGCGCAGGTCCGCGGGGGCGGCGCAAGTCGCAGCGACCGGCTCTGGCGCGGGGGGTGTCGCTGCAACGATCTGCAGCGCAAGCAAGGCGGTGTGCAGCGACATCGTGATCATTCTCTCCCTCTGGCCAATCTATATCCCGCTGTATATGGCTTGACGCATCAGGCAAGGGGGATTCATGGGCGGACTGGCAATAGCTTTCGGTTTCACGGCGCTGCTCTACGCGGCGGTCGGGTTCGGCGGTGGGTCAACCTATACCGCGCTGCTGATCCTCGGGGGCGTGGCGGTGGGGCTGGTTCCGGCAATCAGCCTCGCGTGCAACGTGGTCGTCGTCAGCGGCGGGACGATCCGGTTCGCACGGTCCGGAGTGATGCCGTGGGCGAAGGCGCTGCCGCTGATTGCGGTCGCCGCGCCGCTGGCCTTTCTTGGCGGGCTGACCCCGGTGAAGCAGGGTATGCTCGTCACGCTGCTGGGATTGTCGCTGCTCGCGTCGGCGCTGGCGCTGCTGATCCAGCCGCGGACCGCCAAGCCTGTGCTGCTGCGGCCCGCGCTGTTGCTGCCCATCGCCGCGGCGCTCGGCTATCTTGCGGGTGTGGTCGGCATCGGCGGGGGAATTTTTCTGGCGCCGATCCTGCACCTCATCCGCTGGGCCGAAGAACGGTCCGTCGCCGCGACTGCGAGCCTGTTCATCCTCGTCAACAGCCTGTTCGGGTTGACCGGCCAGCTGATCAAGGGGCAGGGCGACGCGATGGTCGGCGCTGTCGCCAGCCACTGGCCGCTGCTGGTCGCGGTGTTGATCGGTGGCGCGATCGGAACCCAGCTTGCGGTCAAGAGCGGACCCGCGGCGCTGATCCGGCGGCTCACCGCCGTGCTTGTCGGCTTTGTCGCAATCCGTCTGTTATTTGGTTTCTAACGCTTTTTTGTGCGCTTGCCTTCGCGCGTAGCGGTGCTAGCATCGTTGCCATAAGCTTGGTGGCCACGTAGCCGGCAAGCGGCGCAGCAGCTGGAACAGGATGCGCCGTGCAAGCCCAGGACATTGGGTGCGCGGCATGGGTTGGCACGTTGCGTGGAAAGGGCAGGCGCATTTCCTTTTTTGACGAAATGAACAGCCATGGCGGCGAGACCCGGTCGCCCTATCGCGAATATTGCGACTGGTTCGAAGCAGAGGATGTGGCCCGCATCCAGCACAAGGCGGTTCAGGCCGAGGCGCTTTTCCGTACCACCGGCATCACCTTTAACGTCTATGGCGCCGTCGACGGCGACGAGCGGTTGATCCCCTTTGACGTCGTGCCGCGGATCATCTCGGCCGGCGAATGGCGCCGCCTGTCGCGCGGCATCGAACAGCGCGTGCGCGCGCTCAACGCCTTCCTCTACGACATCTATCACCGGCAGGAGATTTTGCGCGCCGGCCGGGTGCCGACCAAGCTGATCGCCGACAACGACGCCTTTCTGCCGATGATGATGGGGCTCGACCCGCCCGGCGGCATCTATACGCATATCAGCGGCACCGACATCGTCCGCACCGGCGCCAACGAATTTTATGTGCTCGAGGATAATGCGCGCACCCCGTCGGGGGTGTCGTACATGCTCGAAAACCGCGAAACGATGCTCCAGATGTTTCCCGAGCTGTTCGCGAAAGTGCCGGTGCGCGAGGTCAGCGATTATCCGATCAACCTCTTGAAATCACTTGCCGCTTGTGCGCCGCCGGCATGCGGCGGGACGCCGACGGTCGCAGTGCTGACCCCGGGCATCCACAACAGCGCCTATTATGAGCACAGCTTCCTTGCCGATCATATGGGCGCCGAACTGGTCGAGGGGCATGATCTGCGGGTGGTCGATGGCCGTGTCGCGATGCGCACGACGCAGGGGTATAAGGCGATCGACGTGCTTTATCGGCGCGTCGATGACGACTTCCTCGACCCGCTGAATTTCCGCCCCGACTCGATGCTGGGGGTGCCGGGGATCTGGGACGTCTATCGCGCCGGGGGCATCACCATCGCCAACGCGCCGGGAACGGGCATCGCCGACGACAAGGCGCTGTACAGCTATATGCCCGACATCATCGAATTTTATACCGGCGAAAAGGCGCTGCTCCCCAATGTGCCGACTTGGCGCTGCTCGGAGCCCGAGCATCTGCGCGAAGTGCTCGATCGCCTGCCCGAACTGGTGGTCAAGGAAGTCCATGGGTCGGGCGGATACGGGATGCTCGTCGGCCCCGCGGCGAGCAAGAAGGAACTGGCGGCGTTCCGCGCCAAGCTGGAGGCGAACCCCGGCAATTATATCGCGCAGCCGACGCTGTCCCTGTCGACGGTACCGATCTTTACCAAGAAGGGTCTGGCGCCGCGCCACGTCGACCTGCGGCCCTTCGTGCTGATGTCACCGCAGGGGATCACGATTACGCCGGGCGGGCTGACGCGCGTTGCGATGACGCGGGGATCGCTGGTGGTGAATTCGAGCCAGGGCGGCGGGACCAAAGATACGTGGGTGTTGGAGGATTGATGGGGGTGGTGGATAATCCGTTCTTCATCCCCTCTCCTTCAGGGGAGGGGCAGCGAGACTTGCGAACTTGTTCGCTAGTCGCAGCGGGGTGGGGTCTATCGGCCTTGCGATACCCTGCGAAACCCCACCCCAACCCCTCCCCTGAAGGGGAGGGGCTTTAGATGCTAGGCAAGACCGCAGGCAGCCTCTTCTGGATGGCGCGCTACCTCGAGCGCAGCGAGAATAACGCGCGTTTGATCGACGCGGGGTTTCGCATCGCGCTCACCCGCTCGCAGACCGCGGCCGCCGAGTGGAAGTCGGTGCTGGTGACCGCCGGGGTCAATCAGGCGTTTCAGGCGGCGCACGGCGATTACAGCTCGGCGCGGGTGATCGATTTCCTGCTGCGCGATCCGGCCAACCCGTCGAGCATCCTGTCGGTGATCCGCCAAGCGCGCGACAATGCGCGCACCGCGCGCACCGCGCTGACCCGTGAAACATGGGAGGCGGTCAACACCAGCTGGATGACGCTCGTCGCGCTGCTCAAGCGGCAGGTGCGCGAGGACGACCTGCCCGACGTACTGACGACGATCCGCCAGCAGAGCGCGCAGGTTCGCGGTGCGCTTAATGGCACGATGCTGCGCAACGACGGCTATCATTTCGCGCAGCTCGGCACCTTTCTGGAGCGCGCCGACAACACCGCACGCATCCTCGACGTCAAATATTATCTGCTGCTGCCGTCGGTCGCGCATATCGGCACCTCGATCGACAATGTGCAGTGGGAGACGATCCTGCGGTCGGTGTCGGCGCACCGCGCCTATCGCTGGCTGTACGGAGCCGAGATCAGCGCGCTGAAGATTGCGGAATTCCTGATCCTCTATCGCCAGATGCCGCGCAGCCTGACCTTTTGCAGCGAGCGCATGGAAAATCATCTGAACGAACTGCAACGCCACTATGGCGATGAGACCGAGGCGTGGCGGATGGCGCATGCGCTGGTTCACGACAAGCTGAACGCCCCGATCCAGTCGATCTTTGACGGCGGCCTGCACCAATATGTCACCGGCTTTCTGCGCGACACCGCGGCGCTCGCGCGGCAGGTCGAGCGCGACTATCGGTTTGTGGAATAGGGCGGCCGGTCATGCGTTTGTTCGTCGAACATATCACCCGCTATCATTATGACGCTCCGGTGCGTTACGCGCTGCAGCAGCTGAAACTGACGCCCAAGGATCGCCCGGGGCAGCAACATGTCGTCAATTGGGCGATCGATATCGAAGGCGGTACGCAGCAGCTTCATTACACTGACCATCACGGCAATGGTGTCGACCTGATCGCGGTCGAGGGCGGCGCCAGCGAGCTGATGATCCGCTGTCATGGCGAGGTCGAGCTGCAAAGCTGGGACGGGGTGATTGGCCCGCACCGCGGCGCCATGCCCTTATGGACCTTTCTGCGCCCGACGCCGCTGACCCGTGCGGGGCGGGGGGTGCGCGGGCTGGTCGCGCAGCTCGGCCGCGATCATGCCAGCGACATCGAACGCGCGCACGCGCTGTCGGCGCTGATCATCGACCGGCTGGCGTACCGGATCGGGATCACCAGTGCTGAAACGACCGCCGAACAGGCACTCGCGGGCGAGGGCGGGGTGTGCCAGGACCATGCGCATATCTTCATCGCCGCGATGCGCCATCTCGGCCACCCGGCGCGCTATGTCTCGGGTTATCTGATGATGAACGACCGGACGCAGCAGGATGCGACGCACGCCTGGGCCGAGGCGCATTTCGACCATATCGGATGGATCGGTTTCGACGTCAGCAACGGCCATTCGCCCGATCAGCGCTATATCCGCGTCGCCACTGGGCTCGATTACCGCGATGCAGCCCCGGTTCGCGGCATGCGCTATGGTGCGGCGCAGGAAAATCTGGTTGTTCAATTGCAGGTCCAGCAATAAGCGGACTGCGGGGACACAGGACGATCCGGGGCGGGGATACGGGATTCGATGACTTATTGCGTGGGAATGCGGCTCAACAAGGGGCTGGTGTTCATGTCGGACACCCGCACCAATGCGGGCGTCGACGATATCGCGCAGGTGCGCAAGATGCGCAGCTGGCACGTCCCCGGCGAACGCGTCATCACCTTGATGTCGGCGGGCAACCTCGCGACGACGCAGGCGGTGGTCAGCCTGCTCGACGAGCGCACCAAGGCGCCCGAAGACCGCCATCCGTCGATCCTGGCGGCGCCGTCGATGTTCCAGATCGCGACGATCATCGGCGAAACGCTGCGCCAGATCGTAATGCGCTACAACAGCGAGGGGCCCGCCGCGGCGGCGGCCTTTCGCGCCTCATTGATCGTCGGCGGGCAGATCAAGGGCGCCGAACCGCGATTGTTCCTGATCTATCCCGAGGGCAATTTTATCGAAGCGGGCGAGGACAATCCATTTTTCCAGATCGGCGAAACCAAATATGGCCGCCCGATCATCGTGCGATCCTATGACCCCGCGATGTCCTTCGAGGATGCGGTCAAGCTGCTCTGCGTCTCGTTCGATTCGACGATCCGCGCCAATGCGGGGGTTGACCTGCCGATCGACCTCAAGATCCACGAGCGCGACGATTATGTGAGCGTGCGGGAGCGGCGGTTCGAGCGCGGAGATGCCTATTTCCAGAGCGTCGCCGACGGCTGGGCCGAAGCGCTGGGCATCGCGCTGGCGGAATTGCCGGACTTTCATTTCTGACCGGCTTCGGCCACCGTCCGCCAGCACCGGATCGGGAGGGATCGCCATGATGCGCTGGATCGCCGCCGCGCTTGTTCTGACAGCCACGCCCGCTGCCGCCGACGAGGCGCGTTTCGCCAAGGCGCTCAGCGAATTTCGCGAACTGCATCGCGCCGAAACGCGCAAAGTGAACATTGCGGGCAGTAGCTTTTATGTTGTGCGGGGCGGGCAGACGGTCGCCGCCGATCATCTGGGCGAGCAGGATGCCGATGCGAAGGTGCCGGTCGATGCGCGGACCATCTATCATTGGGCGTCGGTGACCAAGACGATGACCGGGATCGCAATCATGCAATTGCGCGATCGCGGGCTGCTGTCGCTCGACGACCCGATCGTCAAATATGTTCCCGAGCTGGCGGCGGTGCATAATCCCTTTGGCGACACCGGCGCGATCACGCTGCGCCAGTTGATGAGCCACAGTGCGGGGTTTCGCAGCGGCACCTGGCCGTGGCGCGAGCATGACTGGCAGCCGTTCGAACCGCAGGGGTGGGAGCAGCTGGTCGCGATGCTGCCCTACACGCGCGTCGAGTTCAAACCGGGTAGCCGCTTCGGCTATTCAAACCCGGGTATCGTCTATCTGGGGCAGGTGATTGAGCGGCTGTCGGGCGAGGATTATGAAGTCTATATCGACAAGAATATCCTGAAACCGCTCGGCATGCACGCCAGCACTTTCGACCGCACTCCGCCGCACCTGCTGCCGCATCGCTCGCACAGCTATTACATTCGCGATGGCAAGCGGGTCGCAGCGCCGTTCGATGTCGATACCGGCGTGACCGTGTCGAACGGCGGGCTCAACGCGCCGATGCCCGACATGGCGAAATATGTGGCGTTCCTGCTCGGCGATCCGGCGCGGCAATCCGACTATGATCTGGTGCTGAAACGGTCATCGCTGGAGGAAATGTGGGTGCCGCAGATTTCGGCGGGCGAGGATTTCACCCAGGGCCGCATGGCGACGACGACGCAGGCTGGCTTGTCCTTTTTCATCGACCACAGCGCGGCGGTCCGTTTTATCGGCCATAATGGCGACCAGAACGGCTTTCGCGCCTATCTCAGCCTCTGCCCCGACCAGCGCGTTGGCAGCTTGCTGGCCTTCAACACAGAGACGCGTGGGGTGCAGAACCGCCCCGCCAATCGCGAGACGGCGGAATCGCGCATCGCGCTGGCGACCGACCGGCTGTGCGAGGCGCTGGCGGAATAGCGATCATGACCGTAGCCTGAGCCTGTCGAAGGGCGCTTCTCGTTGAGGCGCCCTTCGACAGGCTCAGGGCTACGGTTCCATTTTTCCAAGGCCGGTTCTATCGGTTCTTCCGCCCGTCGATCAGCCCGTCGACCAGACTCGGATCGGCGAGCGTCGAGATGTCGCCCAATGACCCGAAATCATTCTCCGCAATCTTGCGCAGGATTCGGCGCATGATCTTGCCCGAACGCGTCTTGGGCAGTCCCGGGGTCAAATGGATATGGTCGGGGGTCGCGATCGGGCCGATTTCCTTGCGGACTTGCTGTTTGAGCGCCGCGGCGACTTCGTCGGTCGGCTCGACCCCGGCGTTCAAGGTGACATAGGCGTAGATGCCCTGGCCCTTGATGTCGTGCGGAAAGCCGACGACGGCGGCCTCGGCGACATCCTCGTGCAGCACGAGCGCGCTTTCGACCTCGGCCGTGCCCATGCGGTGGCCCGACACGTTGATCACATCGTCGACGCGCCCGGTGATGCGCCAGTAACCATCGGCGTCGCGGCGGCAGCCGTCGCCGGTGAAATATTTGCCCTTATAGGTCGAGAAATAGGTCTCAGCGAAGCGGGCGTGGTCGCCATAGATTGTCCGCGCCTGCCCGGGCCAGCTGTGCGTGATGCAGAGATTGCCTTCGGCCGCGCCGCCGGTTTCCTCGCAGACGAGCTTGTTGCCCTCGGCATCGACGAGTTCGGGGCGGATGCCGAAGAAGGGCTTGCCCGCGCTGCCGGGCTGCATCGCATGCGCGCCGGGCAGGATCGTGATCATGATGCCGCCGGTTTCGGTCTGCCACCAGGTGTCGATCACCGGGACGCGGCCCTTGCCAACGGTCTCGTGATACCAGCGCCATGCTTCGGGATTGATAGGTTCGCCGACGCTGCCGAGCAGGCGAAGCGACGACAGGTCGTGGCGCGTCACATAATCGTCGCCCTCGCGCATCAGCGCGCGGATCGCGGTCGGGGCGGTGTAGAGGATGTTGACCCGATGCTTGTCGACCACTTGCCAGAAACGGTCGTGATCGGGATAGTTGGGGACGCCCTCGAACATCAGCGTCGTCGCGCCATTTTGGAGCGGGCCATAGACGACATAGCTGTGTCCGGTGACCCAGCCGATGTCGGCGGTGCACCAGAAAATCTCGCCGGGACGATAATCGAAGCCGTAATGAAAAGTCGTCGCGGTCCACACGCTGTAGCCGCCGACGGTGTGCAGCACACCCTTGGGTTTGCCAGTCGATCCCGAGGTGTAGAGGATGAACAGCGGGGCCTCGGCGTTCATCGGTTCGCACGGGCAGTCGGCACCAACATCGGCCGACAGCGCGTCGTACCAATGGTCGCGGCCTTCCTTCATCGCGACGTCGCCGCCGGTGTGCGTGATGACGAGCACCGCCTTGACGTCGATGCGCTGGAGCGCCTTGTCGACATTGGCCTTCAGCGGCACCACCTTGCCGCCGCGCAGCCCCTCGTCGGCGCAGATCACCCAGTCGCTCGCGCAATCCTCGATGCGCCCGTGGATGGCCTCGGGCGAGAAGCCGCCAAAGACGACGCTGTGCACGGCGCCGATGCGCGCACAGGCGAGCATCGCGACCGCGCCTTCGGGGATCATCGGCATATAGATGGTGACGCGATCACCTTTCTGGACGCCCATCTTCTTGAGCGTATTGGCAAAGCGGATGACGTCGGCGAGTAGCGCGGAATAGCTGATCGTTCGCGTCTCGCCATCGGGTGCGTCGGGCTCAAAGATGATCGCGGTGCGCTCGCCATGGCCCGCCGCGACATGGCGGTCGACGGCGTTGTGGCAGAGGTTGAGAACGCCATCCTCAAACCATTTGATTGCGACCGGGTCGTAGGACCAGTTGCCGATCTTCGTCGGCGCCTTGATCCAGTCGACGCGTTTCGCCTGTTCGGCCCAAAAGGCGTCGGGGTCGGTGACGCTCTGCGCATACAGCCGATCATAGTCAGCGGCGGTGCAGTGCGTGTCGACCGCGGCATCGCCGGGAACGGGAACGAACGGTTCTGACGGCGGCAATTCGGACGACACGGTTGATTCTCCCGTATGGCTTTCGATACTGGGCGGTCAGATAGCCGCCTCACGAAAATATGCAAATGCTTGGGCCGCGATCGATGAAAGGAAATTGCGCGATGGTGATCGCGGACGAAGTCGGACGATTGCTGGACCGAATCGAGGTCGATCGCGCGCTGTGGACCGACGGATCGATGCCGTCGACGACGCCGCTGACTGGCGAACAAATCGCGATGGTGCAGGTCGCTGATGCCGCGGCGATCGACGGGGCGCTGGGCAAGGCTGCCGCCGCCTTTCGCAGCTGGCGCCATGTCCCCGCGCCGCGCCGTGGCGAGCTGGTGCGGCTGCTTGGCGAGGAACTGCGCGCGGCGAAGGATGATCTGGCCAGATTGGTGACGATCGAGGCGGGCAAGGTGCCGTCCGAAGGCGCGGGCGAAGTGCAGGAAATGATCGACATCTGCGATTTCGCGGTCGGCCTTTCGCGCCAGCTCTATGGCCTGACGATCGCGACCGAGCGGCCGGGGCATCGGATGATGGAGGTCTGGCACCCGCTGGGCGTCGTCGGGGTGATTTCGGCGTTCAACTTTCCGGTTGCGGTATGGGCGTGGAACGCGGCGATCGCGCTGGCGTGCGGCAACAGCGTGGTGTGGAAGCCGTCCGAAAAGACGCCGCTGACCGCGCTGGCGGTGCAGGCGATTTTTGAACGCGCGGCTGCGCGCTTCGGCGATGCGCCGCAAGGCCTCGCACAACTGCTGATCGGCGGGCACGAAGCGGGGGAGGCGCTGGTCGACGACCGGCGCGTCGCGCTCGTCTCGGCGACCGGATCGACGCGGATGGGGCGCAGCGTGGCGCCGCGGCTCGCGGCGCGTTTCGCGCGCGCGATCCTCGAGCTTGGCGGCAATAATGGCGCGATCGTCGCGCCGTCGGCCGACCTCGACCTCGCGCTGCGCGGGGTGGCGTTCGGCGCGATGGGGACCGCGGGGCAGCGCTGTACGACGACGCGGCGATTGTTCGTCCATGACAGCATCTACGAAGGTTTTGTTGCCCGGTTGAAGGCGGCCTATGGCAGCGTCGCGGTCGGGAATCCGCTCAAAGAGGAGGTGCTGGTCGGGCCGTTGATCGACCGCGCCGCGTTCGACGCGATGCAAAGCGCTCTCGATGCGGCGCGCGCCGCGGGCGGGGTGGTTTTTGGCGGCGACCGCGTGGGCGACGGCAACAGCTATTATGTGAAGCCGGCGCTGGTTGAAATGCCGGGTCAGGTCGGGCCGGTGCGCGACGAGACCTTTGCGCCGATCCTGTACGTCATGCGCTACTACGATCTCGACGCGGTGATCGAAGTGCACAATGATGTCGCGGCGGGGCTGTCGTCGGCGATCTTCACCACCGACGTGCGCGAAGCAGAGCGGTTTCTGGCGACGAGCGACTGCGGCATCGCCAACGTCAACCTCGGGACCAGCGGCGCCGAAATCGGCGGCGCGTTCGGGGGCGAAAAGGAGACTGGCGGCGGGCGTGAAAGCGGATCGGACAGCTGGCGCCAATATATGCGGCGCGCGACGAACACGGTGAATTATTCGGACGCATTGCCGCTGGCGCAGGGGGTGCGTTTCGAACTGGATTAGAGATTCTCGTCATTGCGAGGAGCGTAGCGACGCGGCAATCCACCGCAGGCGTAAACCGCTCTGGATTGCTTCGCTTCGCTCGCAATGACTAAGGGTCAGGCGACCCGCCAGCCGAAGCCATCGTCGAGCGCCACGACCTGCCCCGCAGTTCCCACCGGCTCCTGCGTCCCGTCGGTCAAATACGCCAGCATCGCCGCATCGCTCACATCGACATGCGCCAACGTGCGCTGCCCCTCGGGTGTCCGCGCCACCACCACGCCCGCCTTTGGCGCCCGGTCGCGGCCGTAGAAAAGGGTATAGCTCTCGATTGTCGCTGGTCCGGCATAATCTTCGACAAGGCCGGGGACGGGGCCGCGTTTTGCCTCGGCTTCGGCCTGATAGTCGAAGTCTTGCGGGAATTGCGCCACCGCGATCGGCTCGCTCCCCAATATGATGCAATGATTGTCAGTCGCGAAGCCGCCGTTGGCAAACAGAAAGCCGTAGCGCCCCTCGTTGCGCAGTTTCTGAACCATCGAGACCACCGCATGGCTCATATAATTGGCGATCGGACCACCACCAAAGGTCAGCCCGCCGAACACCGTCGCGGGGCGGTCCCACGGCCAGCCGAGGATGCGCCGCGCCATCTTGGGGACGCACGGGAAGCAGCTGTAAAGCTCGACATGGTCGAAATCCCCGACCGTCATGCCGTTCAACGCGAGCGTGCGCGTGATCGACGTTTCCATGCTGACGCTGCCGTCGTACCGGTCGCGGTGTAGGATGCTCGCGGGTTCCTTCGCGGCGGCGCCCATGCCGACGTAGATCAGCCGGTCTTCGGCGACACCGCGGCGGCGCGCTTCGGCAAGGCTGGCGACGATGAAGCCTGCGCCCTGATTGACCGACGAGTTGGCGACCATCAGTTTCGAATAGGGAAAGGCGATCGGGCGGTTGCGCTCGTCGATGCGCAGGATGTCTTCGGGTGAGGCAGGTTTACGGATCCACGCCCCTTCGTTTGCCGCCGCGACCTCGGAGAAGCGCGACCAGATTTCGGCGCTTTCGAACTGCGCGTCCGCCAGACTTTCGCCCCACGCGGCGCGCGTCGCGTTCTCGTAGAGCGGATAGACATCGACCGGCGCGGCGAGCCCGTGCTTCTGCGCATAATTGGGTTCGCGGCGCGTCGCGACCTTGCGGATCGCGTTATAGCTTTTGTCTTCGCCGCTCGCGGCCTTGGCGGCGCGGCCCGCGGCGGTGCGCAGCGCCTCGCCGCCGACGATGGCGGCGAGTTTGACCTCGCCTGCGCCGATGCGGTTCGCGGCTTCGTTGAGCAGGCGGACGGGGGTGTCGCCGTGCGGCGCGGCGGACTGATAGTTGATCGCCGGATTGGCGCCGATCGCGGCGGCGAGCGGTTCGCATAGCTTGCCGAGGTGGTGGAAGCTGATCTGATCGACGATCGCGAGGCTGTCGATGTCGGCGAGTGGGACGCCGGCATCCTTTGCCGCGAGTTCCAGCGCGGCGACCATCAGCCCGAGCGAATCGAGTCCCTCATCAGGATCGTCGGGCCGGTCGTTGACCTGTCCGACGCCGATGATGACGGGAATGCGCTCGGGATCAGTCATCCAAATTCTCCATTCGTGTCGAGCGAAGTCGAGACACCACGAGGGCAAGCGCCAAGCCGACGGGCATCTCGACTTCGCTCGATGCGAACGGAAACGGGGGAGCATCGACGGTCATCATGTCAGCGCGCCTTCCATTCGGGTTTGCGCTTCTGGGCAAAGGCAAGCGGGCCTTCGCGCGCGTCCTCGCTGCGCATCAACGCGCTGCGTTCGATGGTGTTGTGCTCCCAATAGGGTGCGTCCGCCGCGATCCGCCCATCCTGGATGCCGAGCGCGACACGCTTCGATGCCTGCACCGACAGGGGGGCGTTATCCGCAATCTTCTCCGCGAGGGCGATCGCGGTCGGCATCAACTCGGCGAGTGGCACGACATGATTGACGAGGCCGAACTCGGCGGCGCGCGCGGCGGGGATCGGGTCGCCGGTGAGCATATATTCCATCGCGAGCTTGCTCGGCAGTTGCTGCGCCAGCCGGAACGCGCCGCCCGCCGCGGCGAACAGCCCGACCTTGACCTCGGGCAGCCCGAATTGCGCATGGTCGGCGGCGATAATGATGTCGCTCATCAGCGCGATCTCGCAGCCGCCGCCGAACGCGAAGCCGTTGACCGCGGCGATGATCGGTTTCGAGATCGGGTGCGACACCATGCCGGCAAAACCCCACGCCTGCTGCGCCGGGTCGTCGGGATAGAGGCTTTCGCCGCGCGACAGCGCGACCAGATCAGCGCCCGCGCAGAAGCTCTTGTCGCCCGCGCCGGTGATGACGACGACGCGGATTTCGGTATCATTCTCGGCCTCTTCCAAGGCGCTGCCGATGCCGACATGGACCGCGGCGTTGACCGCGTTGCGCGCTTCGGGCCGATTGATCGTGACGATCAGGATGTGGCCGTGGCGTGTCGTGAGGATGGTGGTGTCGGTCATCGCGAATCTCTCCCTTTCGAGGGAGTATCGCGGTTGGTTGACGTTTACGTCAACTGGAAAGGGCGGAGAAACAATCGTCGCCCCCGCGAAGGCGGGGGCCGCTGTCGGTTTAGTCCCGCATAGCTGCGGAGACCGCTAGCGGCCCCCGCCTTCGCGGGGGCGACGGTTTATCAGATCGACTGCCCGGTCTTTGCCCAGTCGGCGAGGAAACCTTCGATGCCCTTTTCGGTCAGGATATGCTTGAACAGCCCCTTGATCACCGACGGCGGCGCGGTCATCACGTCGGCGCCGATCTTGGCGGCTTCGAGCACATGGATGCCGTGGCGGACGCTCGCAACGAGGATCTCGGTTTCATAACCATAATTGTCGTAGATCAGCCGGATGTCGGAAATCAGCTGCATGCCGTCGAAGCCATTGTCGTCGTGGCGGCCGACGAAGGGCGAAACAAAGGTTGCGCCGGCTTTGGCTGCCAACAGAGCTTGGGCCGCCGAGAAGCAGAGCGTGACGTTGACCATCGTGCCCTCGCTGGTCAGCGCCTTGCAGGTCTTGAGCCCGTCGATCGTCAGCGGCACCTTGATGCAGACATTGGGCGCGATCTTGCGGAGGATTTCCGCCTCTTTCATCATCGTGTCATGGTCGAGCGCGACGACTTCGGCCGACACCGGGCCGGTGGTCAGCGCGCAAATCTCGCGGGTCACTTCCTTGAAATCGCGCCCCGACTTGGCGATCAGCGACGGGTTGGTGGTCACCCCGTCGAGCAGGCCGGTCGCGGCGAGTTCCTGGATGTCGGCGATTTCGGCGGTGTCGGCGAAGAATTTCATGAGATGGGCGATCCTGCTGAGCCGCCGGTGGACGGCGGGCGATTCGGTGGGCTCGCTATAGCGCGGCGCGCCCGGGGTCGCCACCGGGTCAGCCAGGGCGGCGCGGACGTTGCTTCGCCGAGATCGACTTGATGACGAGCGGGGCGGGACCATCGCCGGGGATCGGCGGTTCGGCAGCCGCAATTGCGCGGGCGATCAGCGGCTCGACGGCAGGGGCGTCGAAGTCGTCAACGGCGTGAAGTTTGATGTGGCGGACCTGGCTGCCTTCGCCGAGCAGGATGCCCGCTGGGTCGTCGAGCATCGCGCCCTGCAGAAAGAAGAGATTGACCCAGCGCGGCATCACCGCGAGCGAGAGGATCGCGTGATTGGCCTTGTCGTCGCCGCCATAGCCGATCACCAGCCCGTTGTAATTGTCATAGACCGTTCGAGTTGCGCCAGGCATCCGCGCATCCATTCGCCTCTTGAGCGCGCGCGCCAGCGCTTCGATCGCGGGGTCATATTTGGCCAGAAAAATGTCGAGTTCGGTCGAAGCGGTCATATCGCATCTCCACTCAAAAAGCTGGCGTTCCTTTTTTGTTCCGACTATGCGAGGTCGCATGGCCAAAGCGAAGCGTCAATATGTCTGCCAGAATTGCGGCTCTGCCACCTATCGCTGGCAGGGGCAATGCGCCGATTGCGGCGAATGGAACACCTTGGTCGAGGAAGCGGGCGAGACCGTCTTTTCCGCCAAGCACGACCTGAGCAAAGGCGGACGGACGCTGGCGCTCGAAACACTCGATGCGGTCAGCAAGATGCCCGAACGGATGCTGTGCGGGATTGCCGAGTTTGACCGCGCGCTGGGCGGTGGCTTTGTCGCGGGATCGGCGACGCTGATCGGCGGCGATCCGGGGATCGGCAAATCGACCTTGCTGCTGCAGGCGGCGGGACGGCTCGCGAAGGCCGGGAAGTCGGTCGTCTATATCAGCGGCGAGGAAGCGGCGGCGCAGGTGCGGCTGCGCGCGCAGCGGCTGGGGCTCGGCGACGCACCGGTCGCGCTGGCGAGCGCGACGTCGGTACGCGACATCTTGGCGACGCTCGACCGGCAGACCGCCGATTTCGTCGTGATCGATTCGATCCAGACGATGCACAGCGACCTGATCGACAGCGCACCGGGGACAGTGAGCCAGGTCCGCGCGAGCGCGCAGGAACTGATCCGCTATGCCAAGGACAGCGATGCCGCGATCGTGCTCGTCGGGCATGTGACCAAGGACGGGACGATCGCAGGGCCGCGCGTGCTCGAACATATGGTCGATACCGTGCTGGCGTTCGAGGGCGAGCGCAGCCACCAATATCGCATTTTGCGCGCGGTGAAGAACCGCTTCGGCGGCACCGACGAGATCGGGGTGTTCGCGATGGGCGAGGAGGGGCTGGGCGAAGTGGCAAACCCGTCGAGCCTGTTCCTGACCGACCGCAGCCGCGACGTGCCGGGGTCGGTGGTGTTCCCCGCATTGGAAGGTACGCGCCCGGTGCTGGTCGAGGTGCAGGCGCTGACCGTGCGGCTGGCGAGCGGCGCGACGCCGCGCCGCGCCGTCGTCGGCTGGGACAGCGGGCGCCTCGCAATGGTGCTCGCGGTCCTCGAGGCGCGCTGCGGGCTCCAGATGGGCGGCGCCGAAGTCTATCTCAACATCGCGGGCGGTTATCGCCTGACCGACCCCGCCGCCGACCTGGCGGTCGCGGCGGCACTGATCTCGGCCTTCAGCGAGCGGCCCGTTCCTGCCGATGCTATAGTCTTTGGCGAGCTGTCGTTGTCGGGCGAGGTGCGGCAGGTTTCGCACGATGGGCTGCGCCTGCGCGAAGCGGCGAAGCTTGGTTTTTCGCGCGCTTGGGGGCCAAAGGGGCTGAAGCCTGTCGGCGGAATAGCGGTGACCGGTTTCGACCGGCTCGGCGAACTCGTTGACCTGATGCTCGGTCGCGACTAGCCACCCCTGAATGGGAAGTCTGACAGCTCTGGACATACTCGTACTGACGCTCGTCGGCGGCAGCGCGGTGCTCGGTTTTTCGCGCGGCTTGGTGCAGGAAGTGACATCGTTGCTTGCCTGGGTGCTGGCGATCGCGGCAGTGCGATTTTTCCATCCGGTCACGACCGACCTGCTCACCGGCTGGGTTGGCAGCGACGGCGGCGCCGCGATGCTGGCGTTCGTGTTGCTGTTCGGCGGGGTGTTCGCCTTTGCCAAATGGGGATCGCGCGCGATGGGACAGCGCAGCCGCGCGTCGCTCGTCGGCGGCTTTGACCGCGGCCTCGGCGCCGGCTTCGGCGCGGTGAAGGGGCTGATGATCGCGGCGCTCGGCTTCATGGTGGTGACGCTGCTGTACGACATTGGCTATGGCAATGCGCAGCGCCCGGCGTGGATGACCGAAAGTCGCACCTATCCCGCGCTCAACGCGACGAGCGCGGCGCTGAGCAAGGTGATCGCCGAACGCCGCGCCGCGGCCCGCGAAGCCGAAGCGACATCGTCATGAGCGCGCCGCTCTACAATCGCGACATTTTGGCGCTGGCGGTGGCGACCGCCGACCACCTGCCCAATCCCGACGCGGGGTATCATGCCACGGCGCGGGCGCCGCTGTGCGGGAGCCGCATCCTGCTCGACCTTGACGCCGACGACCATGGGCGGGTGACCGCCATCGGCATGCACGTCGAAGCCTGCGCGCTGGGGCAGGCCGCGGCGACGCTGCTGGCGCGGCACGCGCCGGGGCGCAGTGGCGACGAGATTCGCGCCGCACGCGATGCGATCGCCGACTGGTTTGCCGGCAGCGGCAACACGCCCGACTGGCCGGGCTTCGACCTGCTCGCCCCGGCACGCGACTATCCGGCGCGGCAGGGGGCGATCCTGTTGCCCTTCGACGCCGCGATCCTGGCGCTCGAGAAGCAAAGCGCCCGCGTATGAGCCTGCTGATGCTGAGCGCGGTGGCGACCGAAGTGGCCGCCGAAAAGGCGACCGATACAGCGCTGCTCGAAGGCGCGATCCTGCTCGGCGTCGCGACGCTGTTCGTGCTGCTGTTCCGCCGGCTCGGGCTGGGGGCGGTGCTCGGCTATCTGATCGCGGGATCGCTCGTCGGCCCCTATGGGCTGGGGCTGGTCGGTGGCGGCGAATCCAAGCTCGCCTTTGCCGAAATCGGCATCGCGTTCCTGCTGTTTCTGGTCGGACTCGAACTGCATCCGCGCCGCTTGTGGGATATGCGCCGCGCGATTTTCGGGCTGGGTTTGGTACAGGTGGTGGCGACCGGACTGATCCTGTCGGCGCTGATCTTTCTGACGCTGGGTTTCAGCTGGCAGGCGGCACTGGCGCTCGGGCTGCCGCTGGCGCTGTCATCGACCGCGCAGGTGCTGCCCAGCCTCAAAAGCTCGGGCCGGATCAACTCGCCCTTTGGCGAAAAGGCCTTTTCGATCCTGTTGTTCCAGGATCTGGCGATCGTCCCGATGATCACGATCGTCGCCGCCCTGTCGCGCGCACCCGCCGATCCTGCCGCGGCGCCGGGCTGGCTCAGCGCGCTCTACACCGTCGGCGCCATCATCGTGCTGGTGCTGGCGGGGCGTTTCGTCGTCAACCCGCTGCTGCGCGTCATCGGACGTTATGGCGAGCGCGAGTTGTTCGTCGTCGTCGGGCTGCTCGTCGTTCTTGCCAGCGCTGCCTTCATGCACAGCCTTCACCTCTCGACCGCGCTCGGCGCGTTCATCGCAGGCGTCATGCTCGCCGATTCGCCCTATCGGCACGAGATCGAGGCCGATGTCGAACCCTTCCGCCTCGTGTTGCTCGGGCTGTTCTTTCTCGCGGTCGGGATGGTCCTCGACCTCAATGTCATTCGCGACGATCCGCTGCGCGTCGTGGCGCTGGCCGCGGGGCTCGTCGCGGTGAAGGTCGCGGTGCTGACCGTCATCGTCCGCCTGTTCGGCAAGCCGTGGAGCGTCGCGCTCGGGCTTGGCCTGTTGCTCAGCCAGGGCGGCGAATTCGGCTTTCTGCTGTTCACCCAGGCGACCGAAGCCCAGCTGATCGCGCCCGAGGCTGCCAGCCTGTTCAGCGCCGTCGTCACATTGTCGATGGTCTCGACGCCGTTCCTGATGCTGTTCGCGCGCAACCTCGAATTTGCGCCCGAAAGCGTCGCGGCCGAACTCGACGACCCCGTTCACGCGCCGCGCGGATCGGCGATCGTCGTCGGTTACGGTCGGTTCGGCCAGATCGTGACGCAGATGCTGCACGCGGTCGATTGTTCGGTGACGCTGATCGACAAAAAGGCCAGCCAGATCGAAACATCGGGGCGTTACAACACCAAAGTCTATTATGGCGACGGCCTGAAGGTTGATGTGCTGCGCCGCGCCGACGCCGAACAGGCGCGGCTGATCATCTTTTGCACGGACGATCGCAGCGCGGACGCGGCGGTGCTGGCGCCGATCGTGAAGGCGTTCCCGAATGCGCGTATCCTGACCCGCGTGTTCGATCGCCGCCAGTTGCTGGCGATCGACGGCGCCGGGGTCGATGGCGCGGTGCGCGAAACCTTTGAAAGCTCGATCGCGCTGGGGCTGCTCGCGCTCAAGCAGATCGGCGTGGGCGACGATGAAATCGCCGATGTCGAACAGGCGCTGCGCCACCTCGACGCCGAACGGCTGCATGCGCAGATCAGCGAAGGCGACCTGACCGCGGGGATGAACCACCGCTTTGTCGCGGGCGGCGGGCGGCAAGCGGCAAGCGTGCTGGAAACGCTGCGCGAACGGCGGAACGCCGCGAAGCTGGCGAAAGAGGCAGGCGAGACGGCGGGGTAGGTTTCGTCGCTGTACCCTATTTGTCGTCATTGCGAGCGAAGCGAAGCAATCCAGAGCGGTGCAGTGCCGCCTGTGGATTGCTTCGCTTCGCTCGCAATGACGTGGCGATTGATTCAGGCCGCGCCGTCCAGAAACGCCGCCACCGCATCCAGTCCGTAGGCGTCGGTGACAAAGCTCTGCCCGATGCCGCGGGTCAGGATCAGCGGCAGTTTGCCGCCGCGCACCTTTTTGTCATGCGCCATATGGCCCGCCAGCGTCGCGCCGTCGGCGTCGATCCCGGCGCTTGAGAGGTCATGCGGCAGTCCGACTGCGGCCAGATGCGCCGCGACCCGTTCGGCATCGGCTTCTGGACAAAGGCCGTTGGCCGCGGAAAAGCGATGCGCCAGTGCCATGCCCGCGGCGACGGCCTCACCGTGGAGTAGCCGGTCGGAATAGCCGGTCTCGGCTTCGAGCGCGTGGCCAAAGCTGTGGCCGAGGTTGAGCAAGGCGCGAATATCCTGCGTCTCACGCTCGTCGGCGGCGACGATGCGGGCCTTTGCGGCGACGCTGTGCGCGATCGCCTTGTGCCGCGCGGCGCCGTCGCCTGCGAGCAGCGCTTCGCCGTTCGCCTCGCACCAGGCAAAGAAATCCGCGTCGTCGATCAGGCCATATTTGACCACCTCGGCATAGCCTGCGGCCAGATCGCGGCGCGGCAGCGTGTCGAGCGTGGCGGGGTCGATGACGACCAGCGCGGGCTGGTGAAAGGCGCCGATCATATTCTTGCCCGCCGCGACGTTGATCGCGGTCTTGCCGCCGACGCTGCTGTCGACCTGCGCCAACAGGGTGGTTGGCACCTGGATGAAGTGGCAGCCGCGTTTGACGATGCTGCACGCAAAGCCGACGAGGTCGCCGATCACCCCGCCGCCGAGTGCGATGACATGGTCGCTGCGCTCGACACCTTCGCCGATCAGCCATTCGGTCAGCCGCGCGAGCCCCGCCCAGCTTTTGGTGGCTTCACCGGGTTCGAGGACGAAGGACGAAAAGGAGATATTCTCCATCGCCAGCGCGGTGCCGAGCGGCACCAGATAATGGTCGGCGACATGGGCGTCGGTGACGATCATCGTCCGCGGACGTTTGAGCAGCGGGGCGACATGCGCGCCGATCTCGCGGATGAGCCCATCGCCGATCAGCACCGGATAGCTGCGCGCGCCCAGTTCTACGGTCAGCTGTTCCATTGCGGATCTTCCCACTTCGACAGAGCTTCCAAAATCGCGCGGACCGTCTGGTCGTGCGGCGTGCTCGCCGAACTGACGCGCAGATGCGCTTCGGCGTAGATGGGATTGCGGACCGCGGCCAGTTCGCGCAGCACCTCGCCGGGGTCGCGGTTCTTGAGCAGCGGACGATGGCTGCGGCGCCCGACGCGCTCGACCAGTGTCGGGATGTCGGCGTCGAGCCAGATGCACAGGCTGTCCCGGAGGATCAGCGCGCGTGTTTCGGGGTTGATGAACGCGCCGCCGCCGGTTGCCAGCACCATTGGTTTTCCCGCCAGCATGCGCGCGATTACGCGCCGCTCGCCGTCGCGGAAATGCGCTTCGCCAAAGCGTTCGAAAATGTCCGAGATCGTCATGTCGGCGGCGCGTTCGATTTCATCGTCGGCGTCGGCGAACCGCATCCCGAGCCGCCCCGCCAGACGGCGGCCGACGGTGGATTTTCCCGACCCCATCAACCCGACGAGCACGATCGACCGCTCGCGAATTGCGGCGGGGATCGCGCTGGAGCTGTTCGGTGCCGGGCTTTTCGGGTTTCGCGACATGGTGCGCGCGGCTATACCGCCAGCTACGCGCGGAACAACGGTTTTCGGCGATGGTGCAAGCCCGATCGCGCGGGCGTGAACGATAGAGGTGGACGTGGCCGACAAGATTGGCGAAAGCGCGGCGCAATGACGAAGAAATTGCTGACGCTGACCTTGGGCCTGTCGGGCTCCGCGCTCGCCGCCGCGCTGGTGTTACCGGCGATCGCGCAGGAATCACTGCTGCCCGAAGGCTTTGGCAACCCAGCCGACACCCCCGCGCCGCGCCCCACGCCAGCGCCGTCGCAAACCCCCGCACCGAAATCGACGCCGAAAAACGGCGCTGCTCCGCCGCCGGCCACCCCGACCATCAGTTCGACCGACACCGCCGGGGCGACCGATGACGCGGACGAAGACGATGTCGATGACGAAACTGTTGAGCCCGGTACGCTGAAATATGACCTGCCCCCGGGGGCGCGGCGGCTGCTCACCCGCATTGGGCCGCTGACGCCCGAAACCGGTGGGCTTGGTCCCGATGCCTTTGGGGTGCGGGGTCAATATGCCGCCGCGATCATGCGGCGAACCAACGGCCAGTTCGCGTCGCGCTGGGGCCAGATCTTGCTGCGCCGTTCGCTCGTTTCGGCGATCGATACGCCCGCAACGATCAACGGCGCCGACCTTGCCGCCGACCGCGCCTCGCTGCTTTTGCGGATGGGCGAATCGATTGCGGCGCGCTGGATCGTCCAGTCGGTCGATTATGACCGCGCGAGCCCGCGGCTGGTCGCCGCGGCGCAGCAGACCTACCTCGCCAATGCCGATCCGGCGGGCCTGTGCGCCTATGTTCCCGCGGGGCTGGCACATGGCGACGAGCAGGCGTGGCGACTGGCGTCAGCGATCTGTTCGGGCCTGTCGGGCGAGGCGGGACCGGCGGGCTGGGCGATCGGCCGCGTACGGTCGAGCGGCAGAATCGCGAATTTCGACATATTGCTCGCCGAACGCGTGCTCGGCGCCACGGGCAGCGGACGCCGCTCGACGACGATCGAATGGGACAATGTCGATCGGTTGACCAGCTGGCGGTTCGGCATGGCGACGGCGACCGGGGTTCCCGTTCCCGACGCGCTGCGCACCGCCGCGCCTGCCAATATGAAGGGCTGGACGGTGCTTGCGCCGATGACCGACATGGCGAGCCGCGTCGCCGCGGCGCCCGAAGCCGCTGCGCGCGGCGTGCTGTCGAGCGATGCCTATGTGTCGTTGCTGAGCGCTGCGGCGGGGGAAGAGGAGCCGTCCGAGGCGCTGGCGGCGCAAACCGACCAGCTCCGCGCGGCGTTCGGCTCGGCGCGCGGCGCCGATCGTTATGCCGCGATGGAGGCGATCTGGGCCGCAGGCAGCGCGCCGGTGCAGCGCTACGCCGCGATGGTATCGACCGCGCGCGCGGCCGCGGCGTTGCCGGTGAACACCGAAATCGGCGACGATCCGTGGCAGCTGTTGGGATCAATGCTCGCGGGCGGCTATGATGCCAATGCGATCGCGTGGGTACCGACGGTCACCGTAGGCAGCCGCGCCTGGGGCGTGCTCGCGGTCGGGTCGCCGCGGCCGCTGAACGGGACGACGGCGGGGACCGTCGGTCAATTTTCGGGCAATGACGATAGCGCCGACTATCTGCGCTCGAAATTCCTGCTCGCGGGGCTGGCGGGGCTCGGGCGGATCGATGCTGGCGCCGCAGCGTCGGCGGCGAGCGATCTCGACGTCGATCTGGGCAAGCAGACGCGCTGGTCGCGCGCGATCATGGCGGCGGCCGAACGCCGCGAACCCGGCATGGTCGCCTTGCTCGCCGCGGCGGGGATGCAGGGCGAATGGTCGAAAGTCCCGCCCTATCATCTCTATTACATCGTCCGCGCGCTGCGCGAGGTCGGGCTGGCGTCCGAAGCGCGGATGATCGCCGCCGAAGCGCTGGTGCGTGTCTGAACCGGCCAGCGCGACCGGTATCGACCATGTCTGACGGCGCCGCGATCGACCGCTTTCTTGAGATGATGGCGGCCGAGCGCGGTGCTTCGCGCAACACGCTGGTCGCATATCGCCGCGACCTGGAGCAGGCGGCAGAACGGGTTAAAGGCCCGCTCGCCGGTGCCGATGTCGCGGCGTTGCGCCAGTTGATGGCCGATTATCAGTCGCTTGCGGCGAGCAGTGCGGCGCGCAAGCTGTCGGCGTTGCGCCAGTTTTTTGCCTTTCTGCAGGGAGAGGGCGACCGGGCCGACAATCCCGCGCTCGACATTGCGCGCCCGGCGACGCGCCGCGCGCTGCCGCGCATCCTGACCCACGCGCATGTCGAACAATTGTTTGCGCAGGCCGAGTCGGAAGCGGCTGGCGATCCACCGCCCGCGGCGGCGATCCGCATGCTGCTGCTGCTCGAACTCCTCTATGGATCGGGGCTGCGCGCGAGCGAGCTGGTGACGCTGCCGCGCCGCGCGATCGGCGGCGCGCGCGAATTTCTGATCGTCAGGGGAAAGGGCGACAAGGAACGGCTGGTGCCGCTGTCGGATCGCGCCCGCGGCGCGCTCGACCGCTGGCTTCCGCTGCTCGCCGACGCATCGCCCTGGCTGTTTCCATCGGGTAAAAGCCATGTGTCGCGCGTCCGCCTGTTCCAGATGCTGCGCGACCTTGCGGGCCGCGCGGGGATCGATCCCGCCGCGGTCAGCCCGCACGTCCTGCGCCATGCCTTTGCCACCCATTTGCTCGAAGGCGGCGCCGACCTGCGCGCGCTGCAGCTGATGCTGGGCCACGCCGACATCGCGACGACCGAAATCTATACCCATGTCGACAGCCGCCGACTGGTCGAACTGGTCAACCGTCGCCATCCGCTCGCGCAGATGGACGCGGGGCAGGGATCAGCAGACGTTGACGTCGCGGCACCATCGGCTTAGCGGTCCGACGATGACAGCCTTTCTGGACTTCGAAAAACAGGTCGCCGCGCTCGATCGGCAGATTGCCGAACTGCGCGACATGGGGGACGACCCCACCCTCAACATCGACAATGACATCGCGCGGCTGGAGGATAAATCCTCGAAATTGCTGCGTGATATTTATGCGAAGCTGACGCCCTGGCAAAAAACGCAGGTCGCGCGTCACCCCGACCGCCCGCACTTCAAACATTATGTCGCGGGGTTGTTTGACGACTGGATGCCGCTCGCCGGTGACCGCAATTTTGGCGATGATCAGGCGATTTTGGGCGGGTTGGCGCGTTTTCGCGGTCGCCGCGTGATGGTCATCGGGCACGAAAAGGGCGACGATATTCCGTCGCGGATGAAGCATAATTTCGGAATGGCCAAGCCTGAGGGCTATCGCAAGGCGATCCGCCTGATGCAGCTCGCCGACCGTTTCGGCCTGCCGGTGGTGACGCTGGTCGACACGTCGGGTGCCTTTCCGGGCATCCAGGCCGAAGAACGCGGCCAGGCCGAAGCGATCGCACGCTCGACCGAACAATGCCTGGCGCTGGGCGTGCCGATGGTCGCGGCGATCGTCGGCGAGGGCGGCTCGGGCGGCGCGATCGCGCTGGCTGCGGCGAACCGCGTGCTGATGTTCGAGCATGCCGTCTATTCGGTGATCTCGCCCGAAGGGTGCGCGTCGATCCTGTGGCGCACATCGGACAAGGCCGCCGATGCCGCCGCCGCGATGAAAATGTCGGCGCAGGATCTGCTGGGGCTCAAGATCATCGACCGCATCGTCGCCGAACCGGTTGGGGGGGCGCATCGCGCGCCCGACGTGGCGATTGCTTCGCTGGGCGATGCCATCGCGCAGGAACTCGACGGCCTGTCGGGGCTGCCGCGCGATGCGATCCTCGCAGCGCGCGAGGAGAAATTCCTCGCCATGGGTCGCGGCTGAGGCCCCTCGACGGAACCCGATCGTCGCAATTTGCGTTCACCCTCAAGACAGGGCTCCTGACGCACATCAGGCCGCGTTCGACAACGGCTTGTCTCGCCGCGAATAGGGAATATGCCCTGATAAATGCATGGCTTGTGGGAGGCGCATCGATGATCCGAAGAAAGAAGACCGGCCTTGCCGTCAAACTCGCAGCGACTGTGGCGCTCGGCAGCATCGCCCTCACCGGGGCCGCTGACGCTCAGCTCAAGGCGATCAAGACCGCGACCAACATCACGCCGTCCGAACGCAAGCAGGGCGACGAGGCGCATCCGCAACTGATGGCGGAATTCGGCGGTGCGTACAGCGGACCGCAGACCGCTTATGTCGTCCGCGTCGGCCAGAATATTGCGCTGCAATCGGGGCTGTCGAACGCGCGCAGCGACTTTACCGTCACCCTGCTGAATTCGCCGGTGAACAACGCGTTCGCGATCCCGGGCGGCTATGTCTATGTCACCCGCCAGCTGATGGCGCTGATGAACGACGAGGCCGAACTCGCCGGGGTGCTGGGGCACGAAGTCGGCCATGTCGCGGCCCAGCACAGCAAGAAACGCCAGTCGGCGGCGACGCGCAACCAGATCCTCGGCGTCCTCGGCGCGGTGCTGGGGGGTGCGATCGGCGACAGTGGCGGCGTGCTCGGCGGGCTCGGCGGCTTGCTCCAGAACAACGCAATGCAGGTCGCGCAGCTCGCGACGCTGGGCTTTTCGCGCAGTCAGGAATTGCAGGCCGACCAGTTGGGCGTCCAATATTTGCGCAGCGCGGGCTATGATCCGCTCGCGCTTTCGACGATGCTCGCCAGTCTTGCCAATCAGACCAACCTCGACGCGCGACTGTCCGGCGGCGATGCGCGTTCATTGCCCGCGTGGGCGAGCACCCACCCCGACCCCGCCTCGCGCGTCCGCAACGCCCAGACGCTGGCAAGCCGCGTCGGCGGCACCGGCGGAACCCGCAATGCCGATGCGTTTCTGGCGGCGGTCGATAATGTGCTGTACGGCGACGATCCGGCGCAGGGCGTCGTCGAGGGCAATGAATTTCTCCACCCCGACCTCCGGTTGCGTTTTGCGGTGCCGGGCGGTTACGGGATGCAGAATGGGACCACCGCCGTCACGGTGAGCGGCAATGGCGGTCAGGCGCAATTTACCACCGGCCCGTACAGCGGCGACATGAACGCCTATATCGCCGCCGCGTTCAAATCGGTGGCGGGCAATACCGCGATCAGCCCGAGCGCGGTTCAGCGCAGCACCGTCAACGGCATCCCCGCCTCTTACTCGACCGCGCGCGTTGCCAGCCAGTCGGGGCAGATCGATGTCACCGTCTTTGCCTATGAATTTTCGCGGAGCAGCGCCTTTCATTTCGTCACGTTGACCAAGGCGGGCGGGACCGGGGTCTTCAATTCGATGTTCAATAGCGTCCGTCGGCTCAGCACCGCCGAAGCGGCGGCGATCAAACCGCGACGGATCGATGTGGTGACGGTGGGGCGCGGCGACACGATGGCCAGCCTGGCGCGGCGCATGGCGTACAGCAATTATCAGGCCGAACGATTCCAGGTGCTTAACCGCCTGACCGCGTCGAGTCGGCTGACGCCCGGGCAAAAGGTGAAAATCGTCGTTTACGCCAGCCGTTGATCGGACAAAAAAAGGGGCGGTGTTTCCACCGCCCCCTTCTGTTTGGTTGATCGCGCTATTACGGCGTGGTCAGGTTGGTGTTCACCTTGTTGAAGGTGCTGCTGACGCTGCCGCCAACGGCGCTCATGGCCGAAATGCCGGCGACGGCGATCAGGGCCGCGATCAGGCCATATTCGATGGCGGTTGCGGCTTTGGTATCGCGAACGAATTTCTTGATGAACTTCATGACTGGTCTCCTGATTTCACTTACCCTGTTGACGGTCTGGTCTGGGTCAACAGTGGCTGGTTTAGGACGAATAGGTTTTGAAAATCTTAATGGCTGACGGCGAAAGGATTGGTCGCAAGTCCAGAAAAGGGACAATCGCCGCGCTGCTACATATTGGTCTGGGCCGCGGTGGAGACATCGTTCCACATGAGGCCCGTACTGTTCGCGACATTTCCGACGGCGCCGACGGCGGCGATGAAGATGAGGGCCAGTATCAGCCCATATTCGACGGCTGTAGCGGCCCTGGTCGACCGCATCAGCCTGTAAAGGTTGCGCATTGTTCCACCCCTGCTTGAAGTGTAGTTCCCGAGGATGCCGATGATCGCACAGGAAGGTTAACAATTTGTCCGTCGCCAGCCCCGGAAAACCGCCAAAAAATGACCTGGTCGTGGTCGCTGCGGCGCTCGTCGATCGCGACGGCCGCCTGCTCGTTCAGCAGCGCCCAGAGGGTCTGTCGATGGCGGGGTTGTGGGAGTTTCCCGGCGGCAAGGTCGAACCCGGCGAAACGCCCGAACAGGCGCTGATCCGCGAGTTGGGCGAGGAACTGGGCATCGACGTCGAACAGGCCTGCCTGGCCCCCGCCTGTTTCGCCAGCGACATGCTGGGCGACCGGCATCTGTTGTTGCTGCTCTATGTCTGCCGCAAATGGCGCGGTACCCCGGTTGCGCACCATGCGAGCGCGCTGCGCTGGGTGCGTCCGGTCGAGCTGCATGGTCTGGCGATGCCGCCGGCCGACAAGCCGTTGATCGGCCTGCTGGAAGCGCTCGTTTAGCTTTTTGGCGTCAGTGCTGCGGTCAGCGACGCGGTGCCGCTGCCGCGCCGCGCGGGCTGCGGTTGATCGGGATGCGGCGCCCACCCGCTGAAATGGACGATGCGCAGGCTTTCGGCGACGCGACCGTCGGGGTCGGCTTGCGCGGCGAAGGCGGCGGCGATCTGCGCTGTCTCGGCGCGCGTCAGCGGCGGCGGGGTGGGCACGAGGCGGCTGGTGAGCCCGACCGCGCGCAGGTCGCGGACCAGCGTGAACCAGTCGCCATAACGCACGGTGAGCGCCTCGACATCGACCACCGGCAAGGCAAAGCCGACGCGTTGGAGCAGATTGCCCATCGCGGCGAGATCGATCTGGGGGTGCATCCGGGCGATCGGGCGCACCGCGTCGACCATCATTGCACGGCGAAGCCGCGGCAAGCTGCCGTCGCCGACGAACGCACCCAGCAGCAAGCCGTCGGGCGCGAGCAGGGCGCGCAGGCGGAGCAGCGCGCCGGGGACGTCGTTGACGCTGTCGAGGCCGCCCGGCCAGACGATCAGGTCGAAGCTGGCAAAGGGCAGGTCGAGCGCGTCGGCCTCGACAATGATCGCGCCGCTGGCTGCTGCCAGCCGCGGTCCCGCTTCGATGATGGTCAATTCCGTGCAGATGTCGCGGAGTCGATCGGCGAGTGCAGGATCGTGCGCGCCGATGAGCAGGACGCGCGGAAAGTTGCGGGTCACCATCGTCAGCCGGTCGAGCAGGGTTTCCGCGATGATCGGGGCGAGGAAGTTGGCGGACGCGGGCAGGCGTGCCATGCGATCGCGCTGGGCGCGGTGACGGGCGGCCGAAAAAAGCGGGCGGGGAGGCTGCGACATCCGCCGCTTGTGCCGTCCCCGGTCATGCTTCACAAGCGGCGGATGATCACCGCGACCGGGGATGTCGAAGAAAAACGTGCGCCGTTCGGAGCATTGTCCCGCGGTTTGCGCAGCGCGACGCGCGCGGTCGTCGATTATGCGCTACCGCCGCGCTGCCCCGGATGCGGTGTGATCGTCGGGGACGATCGGCAATTTTGTCTGACCTGCTGGGTGTCGCTCGAATTTCTCGATGGACCAGCTTGTTCGCATTGCTCGATCCCGTTGCCAGCGGCGCTGCCCGGCGGGCCGATCGCCTGCGGTGCCTGCCTCGCCAGCCCGCCGCCGTTTGACGGGGCGCCTGCCGCCGTAGCTTATGGCCCGGTCGCCCGCACTGTTGCCCTGCGTCTGAAATATGGGCGGCGCACCGGTCATGCGCGGTTGATGGCGCGGCTGATGGCACGAAGACTGGCGGCGCTCGGCGACACCGCAAACATGCTGATCATCCCCGTGCCGCTGCACCGCTGGCGGCTATGGTCGCGCGGTTTCAATCAGGCCGCGCTGGTCGCCGATGAACTGGCGCGCACCAGCGGCGCGCCGCGCGACCATCACCTGTTGCACCGCGTCAAATCGACTGCATCGCTGCGCGGCAAGGGGCGGCGCGAGCGTGAGCGGATCGTTGCCGGAGCGTTCGCGCTGGCCGCTGATGCCAAAGCGCGTGCGGCGGGGCGCCACATCATTCTGGTCGACGACGTTCACGCCAGCGGCGCGACCCTGCGCGCCGCGGCCAAGGTGCTGCGGCGCAGCGGCGCGGCGCGTGTCTCGGCGCTGACCTGGGCGCGCGTCGTTCCCGAGGCGCTGATGACGAGCAACATATTTGACTTTGCTTCGTTGGATTCCGATATGTCGGACCAGATGATGACAGGATAGGTCATGGCCAAGATCGAAGTTTTCACCAAGTTCCTCTGCCCCTATTGCTCGCGCGCGAAAGCGCTGCTCGATCGCAAGGGCGCGGCGTATCAGGAAATCGACGTGACGATGGACCGCGCCGGGTTCGACGCCATGGTCGAACGTGCCGGCGGCGCGCGCACCGTGCCGCAGATTTTCATCGACGGGAAACATATCGGCGGCAGCGACGATATGGCGGCGCTCGACGCGCGCGGCGGGCTGGATCCGCTGCTCGGCCTCGCCTGACCTTGATCGTCTTTGACCTTTGCTGCGCCGCCGGCGATCACCGGTTCGAGGCCTGGTTCGCAAGCAGCGACAGCTTCGCCGAACAGCGCGCGCGCGACCTGATCGCTTGCCCGGTCTGCGGTGACGTCCGGATCGAAAAGGCGGTGATGGCGCCGCGGATCGGCGCCAAGTCGAACCAGCTGATCGTACCGGCGCCAACGCCGTCACCCGATAGCGCGGCGTCAAACGAGATATCGCCCGAGCTGGTGCGCAAGATCGTCGCCGAAATTGCGGCGAAACAGGCAGAGATGCTGCCGCAATCGCGCTGGGTCGGGCGCGATTTCGCCGATGCGGCTCGCGCCATGCACGAAGGCCGCGCGCCCGACGACCTGATCCATGGCCAGGCCTCACCCGAGGAGGCGCAGGCGCTGCGTGACGACGGGATCGCGGCGATGCCGCTCCTGGTACCGATCGCCCCGCCCGACGCGGTTAATTAGCCGCGCCGATTGACGCTGCGCGCCTCGCGCCGCTACACGAACCGCGGCGCACCCGTAGCTCAGCAGGATAGAGCATCAGATTCCTAATCTGGGGGCCACTGGTTCGAATCCAGTCGGGTGCACCATCTTTTTCAATAGCTTAGGGTTTTCGGTTGCTTGCGGTGGTTGCGCTTAGCAATCACATAGCAAGCGTCGTGAATAATTTCGGCGCGCCGACCGCTCCCTCAAACGCATAGCAGTTTCGATATGAAACTTATATTGAAGGGTACTACCCTCCTCGGATTTATGATTCTGGATGCGCCTCGATAGAGGCGTCGACTTTCCTGAGATAATTTTTCAGTTTTCTGGACGATAGGGACGCGCGCAAGCATTTAGACCATGCGTGGCGGCGGCTATCAGCGGTCCAAATCGATCTTCAAACTCATCCCATAGATATTCATAGAGTTGATCCAACTGGCGCTCGATCTGGCGCAGATGGAGATTGAAATCCCTCTGGAGGCAAACCAGCCCCTCTCGGAATGACAAATCGACATCGATCTTTCGACCGTACCGATCATGGCCAACCATGCCATTCAGCTTATCGTTAAAGAGTGACGCTGTCCGAAATGTCGTGTCGTCATCTGTGAACTGTCGTTCCCGACCATGATGAACGCGGGCGTTGCGTTCGTGACGGATCTGCTCCTGTTCGTCGAGCATGTCGCGCAGATGATCGAATACGATGGTGGCTAAACCTGCTTTCTTCAGATTAGACATGGTGCAGTTTCGTGGCGCGAGGCCGAACTGATATACCTGATTGACCGTTAAAAGGGCGCAATCGACCACTGAGACATACCTGACCAGAAATGCATCAGTCGCGACGGTCAGCCACTCGTATCGGCTTATGGCTATTTTGTTGGCAGGACTCGGGAGAGGAGCGGGCCAGAGCATATCTCCGACGAGATTAAGCGATTCTAAGCGGCGCGCGAGATTTTGGAGCCAATGGCCCGTGTCCACCACATATTTGCAGTCGGGATACCGTGCGAGATCGTCATAGGAATCGAAGTTCAAGCTCACGATTCCTAGATCGTAAACCCTGCCTATGAAGCCATGATGGTCAGACGTGACGATATGGCGCTTCAAAAAGCGGGTCTGTCGGCGGGCCGGTTTTGGCGGCGGTGCCGTTTTCGCCGTTTCGCTACTCATTGAGGCAATGGACGATCAGTTCTGCGAAGGTGTCCCATATCGCCGTGAGATGATCGGGAGCCGGAACCAAGCGGGAGGAGTGAACATATTTGTTCAACGTATCGACCGAAATCATGGCGTCCATGTTTTGAGCTTTTCGGATGACCTGGAGGTATCGCTTGTCGATCTTCGCCTTGCAATGAAGGTCGTCAGCCGCCGCTATCAGTTTTCGGACGAGGGGGTCCGGCTCTGAAACGGTCGTCAGCGCCGCCCTGACGACGTAGTTATCCACCGCCAGTTCGAGCAAGACGCGGCCAAGCACTGCAATCGCGTTGGGATGATGGTCCAACTCCAGATTGAATTGAAGCTCGTCCCATATTGCGTGCTGTCTCTGGAGTCGTCCGCTCCAAGCGACGCCATAGTCCTCGGGTGGGATTAGGTGCGCGCGCCTTGTCGGTTTCGCGGCCTTCTTTTTAGCCTTGGGCTGTGTTTGCCCCTTGCCGCTCGCGGGCTGAGGTATCGCATCAGCCGCCGACGGCAGTACGCCTTCCCTTTCAAGATTGTCTAGATAAGCTGATTTCCGCTCAACGTCCCAGACATCATCAAGAGTGATCTTCTTCTCGGCTAAATCGTTCGCAATCCGCGCGAGTGCGGGGAGGACAGCATCTTCTTTTCTGGTGAACTGAAACTTTCCCTTGCTGCCGGAAATGCCGACGCGACTGCGAAAAGCCTCTGCGGAGAGAAGTCGGTTGAGATTGCTACGAGGAATCTTCTTCTTTTCCGGGAGCATTTTTGCATTGCGTAAACGCTCTTCGATCTCGTCGGCTATATTCAGCCCGCCGCCCTTGCCGGTTCGACTGACAAAGGTGGCTTTCATTCGGCCATCCCAATTCGCCTGCCCGACGCCGCCTTGGCTCCCGGTGTGTCTTCTGAAGAGTATCTCGTCGATCCGATCCCGATCAGTTTCAACTCTACAAGTGATCTTGGCTGGGAATGTGCCGTTCCATTCTGCCTTAAGCGTCGCAAAGAATTTTTGCAGTTCAACCGACGGGGCTTTTTTAGGGTTGGAAATGAGCTTTAAGCAGGTCGTGCGACGGTTGCCGTCAAACACGGCGAATTTATCGCCCTCAGGGAAAACCAATGGTGGCTCAAATATCCCGCCTGCCGCCGCAACATCTTTCGCCAGCTTCTTCATCTGAGACTGGTGATTGGAGAACAGCCAAGCGATTGCCGCAGTCTCGTTCTCAAGTTCGCCATGGCGATCATTGGCGCGATTTACATTTAGCTTGTCCAGAGCAATCGGTTTGTAGCTCATACTTCCCCCTTACGAGTACCCTAACTCACGGATTGGAAGATGCACGATTTAATTGCGATCGTTGAAGCGTTCCTTTTTGCAGGCTACAACAATCGCGCAGCCGGTAAATCCCGTCTGTGAGGCGTGGTAACCTCAGAGCTTCCGGCCGGTCAGATTTTATCTGGCCGGGTGGCTGTCGCGTATGTCCAAGGTTCTGCCCAAAGGCGGCAGCGCCTGCGCGGAAGCCTAGGTTACCAACACCCGGCTTGGGCCGCCTCTCATTCGATTTGGGGGGTGTTATGAACCGAGCTATCTCGACGAAATTCAGATTCGCTGTTTTGACGCGGTTCGCTTCGGCTGACCTCAAAGCTTTTCTATTGCCAATAGCATTGCTGTTAGTTCCGGTTCTGTCCAGTTGCACTGGCTACGACATTGAGGATGCCGTTTCAGACCAAAAGCAGTTCAATCAGGCATTTCGAGACGGCGAAAATGAAGCGATGCGTGTAGCCTCTGAACGATTCCGAAAGAACTTCGAAGCACGCCGCGTTACAGATCAGAGCGATCGATACGGTTGCACGGCTAACGCGCTTGCAAGTTTGGAGTACGACGTGCCCAAAGTTCACAAAATCGCATTAGATTGGGCTAGCAACAAGAGCGAAAAACTCGTCCTTAAAACTTGGGACATGCTGGATGAGCGGGACGAAGTTTTAGCTCGTAGGAATCGTGACTGTGCGGGCAAAGACCTTCCCGAATTGAACCAGCTTACTGAACTTATTGCGCTTGTTCGAACCGATCTTCGGGAAAATTACGATTTGGATGCGCTCTTCGTTGCCGAAAAGAAAATGCTGGAGCAGCGACGGGCCAATTGCGACCTTGAGGAACCACATAAAAAATTGATATTTCAGAGTTTTGTGCGGCTGGAGGACGTCTACGGGCTTAGCGGTCGGCAGCGCGTGATAAGTGAAGTCGCGAAGGATCATAAAATTTCAGAGGATTGTGTAGATCGCGTCGCAAGGAACGCAACATTCGATCACCCCGAGTGGATTCCAGACCCACTTTAAGTTCCAGAGCGCCCCTCTCCCCGGAGCAGGGGAGGGCCAGTTACGACCCGCGTTCTGCTGACACCCTGATTCTGGGTGGGGGCGATGACGTTGTCAGGTCTAGGCGGGAGACGGAAACTTCCATGATCTATCAATCTATTATCTCTAAGTTTCCTCAGTTTTTTTAGTGAGGTAGGTAGGCAGACAAATGTGCCCCGAGAGGGGCAAGCCCCTCCCACCTTATTGAGCCACCTCCAATCGCTTGTATTCATCGGAGATTTGCTTTCCCGATGCAGCAAGCCAATCCTCGCCATTCCGACAAGCCCAGAAACTGCCCCGCGACTGGCTCCCATCGACACGATGCTGCCCCAGCGGTTCAAATCCGGCCTCGCGCATCGCTAGGGCCAGCTTCTGAGGCGTTTCACGCCCATGCCCCCGCAACTTCAACGCCGACTTGATGTCCTCCTGTGTCAGAACGTCGCGGTCGAACGGCCAGAGTCGATTATCGACAAGTTCCTTCAACTCCTGAACCAGCGGGCTTTCGCTGTGCCGCTTTAGCCGTTCTTTGGCGGGTGTTTCAGGCGGCGGGGCATAGGGCGCAAAGTCTTTCAGATCGACGGAATCGAAGTAGCGTTTCACCACGCCGAGATTGTCTCGCCACCATTTCTGAAACTCGCTCCAGTATGAGGCAGGGCGCGGGTCGGCAGGAGAGTCGATGACAAAAAATCTCCGGTCATTCTGTTCGATCAGAAGCGGTGCGGTCAAATTCGACAGAAAAACAAAATTTGCCGTGTTGGGCACCTCCCGCTGTTTCACATACTTCTCATTGATGATCGCGGTTTCACCCGTGATCATATCCTTGAGGCGGTTGTAAACCTGAATGCCGCTGCCGAGGTTCAATTCTTCGAGGACGACCAAAATCGTATCTGCGAGATAGGATTGGTAGTTCCCCGACATCTCTTCCGAGTTCGTTTTTCGGGTGTTCGACGGCCCAAGGAGCTGACGCCAAATGTCGATCAGCGTGCTTTTTCCGACGCCGTGCTTCTTGGATTGGAGCAACAGCGCATAGGTCAGCTTCTCGCCGGGATGCGCGACCGTCCAGGCGATCATCTTCACGAGATGCTCTCGTTCCGCCGCTTCTGGAACAAGATACTCCAGAAACTCGATCAGGGGCGCGGGGTCGCCTTCGGTCGGCTCGATCTCGGGGGCGGCGTAGGAATTGTAGAAGTGAATGCCATCCTTCTCATACACTCCCGTTGGTTGGCTTGGCTCAAACCGCAGTCCCACGACCTTTGTGATAAGGCCACCCTCCAACAGAAATTTGGCGGGAGGCGTTTTTTTGAATGGCATGGTGTCGGCGAAGTATGGCGAGAACGCCGTGCGTGCGAGCCATTGGTTTGAACGGGGCGACCAGAATTGGTCCGACCCGCCGACGAATATCCATTCACGCGCGACTTCGATCCATTTCGTCGGGGTGGCGCTTCCAGTTTTCCACGCGCTTGCTAGGGCCGCGTCGGCTTCACCCACAGCGAGGCCGATTGCCAAAGCAACCGAGCGAAATTCATGGGCGATGGGCGTCCAGTCCAGCCCCAAGGCAGCAACGTGATTGGCGACACGGGCGGCGAGCCTGAACAGTGTATTGTTCCGGTCTCCCTCTACATCGTGGGCGCGCAATTCGGTCAGCGCCTCTTGGACCTCTTTGTTCAGGAATGTGCTAAACGGCCCCGCTTCGACAAACTCGCCCTCGCCAGCGGAGTGAGCTATCGCGGAATGTGACGGCGATTTCGTCAGGAATGACAAAACTGCATCGGGCAAATCGGCAAACGGCGCGTCGTCGGGCGACATTTCCCATCGATAGATCGTGCCATCGGGGTGCTTAGAGCCAGCTCCCACTACATAGCCGCCATCAGCGCGAACGTCCAAGCCGACGCCTTCGACGCGCACCGTATTCCGCAGCGGGGTTGCGGGACGTCGAAAATAGTAGTGCCGTCCCTTGGACGTCACGACCGTAGGCGTCTGCGGCAGATCGAACCTATCGAGGAAGGCCTGCCCATCGGCACTATCAACGTCGAGAACGACAATATTGCTGATGGCCCCGGTTACGACCGCCACGTTCAGATTGGCGTCGTCCCATGCGGCGACTTCGTCGAGGCTGGCTCTTTCATTTTGGTATTTGCGCCAATGTGACGCCGGGGCTTTTTCGCCCCTCGGGAGTGGGAAAATCGAAAAGCCGTAATCAAAGAGCTTTTCGAAATCAGGGGTGTCAATGGAGGTAACGCTAATCTGGCTCATATCAGTCTCCTTCTTCTGTGCAGTTGAACCAGACAGGCCAACAAGTTTCAGATCGGAGATTTAGAAAATTGAGCAGATATTCGGATGCTATAGACCATCCAACATGAATCTACGATGAGTCCTAAAGTGAAACCCTTGTTAATGTAGCATTCATCTTGCGAGGCGTGATTATTACCCCTTGGCTAATCTTAGCTGAACGACGTTTGAATCGATTATGACCGACCGGATATGGGCGTCCCATCGGTCCAGCGCCTCGCGCTTTTCCTGCCCATAGTCATACCGCTGGTAAATTGCAGCCACGCCTGCCTTGCGCCGATTTTGAACGGCCTCGATCCAATCGCTTGAGATGCGGAGCCGCTGCATTCCTGTTGCCACGGAACGCCGTAGATCATGGTAGCGCCAAGGCTCAAGTGCTGGCGCATCGCCATCTGCGATCAATTTGGCAATGGCTTCGTCGAGCTTTTTCTTTGCTTTGGAAAAGCCCGATACGCGGGATTTTCCTGCATCGGTCGTCAACACATAGCCCTGTGAGGGCCAATCCTCACCACCAGCCAAAGCGTCAAGTTCGTCGATTGCCTGTGACGACAAGGGAATGAGATGCGGCCTGCCATTCTTGGCCCTAATAGCCGGTAGCAGCCACTCTGAGCGGTCGCGGTGCAATTCGCGCCAGTCGAGCGCCGCCACTTCATCGCGCCGCTGCCCCGTCAACAGCAATAACCGCACGAGCGCACCGAAAATGGGGCCGAGGGAAGTTGAAGCGGAAACAACGAGTTTCAGTTCGCGATCATCGAGAACGCGGTCGCGGCTTGTAGCCAAAGCTGGCGCGTCAAAGCCTTCCAATGGGCTTCGATCAATATCGCCTCGCCCCTGTGCCCATTTAAATAGCCGATGTGCCACCGCATAGATGTTTCGGCGAAGCGCCGTCCCGCAGTTCATGTCGTCGAGCAGGGCGGTGATTTCCGTACCGGTTATTGAGGGGAGGGGGCGTTTGCCGAGTTTCGGGCGGAGATGCAGGCGAAGGGTCGCTTTGACGAACTCGCCAGACTTCGCCCACCGAACAGGCACTTCCAGCCGCTCAAAGCGATCAGCAACCGCATTGAACGACAATTCGTTGGCTTCTCGCACCTTGCGGCGCTTCATGTCGGCTGGATCGATACCTTGCGACACAAGCGTCATCAGTCGCCGTGCTTCCTCACCTGCGGCGGCGGGAGTCCAAGGGGAGTCGTGCGCGCCTATCGTATATCGCCGCGTCGGAGAGCCGCGCCCTCCGAGGCGATATTGCAGGAGGTATACCAGCTTGCCCGCTGGCGTGATCTTCACGCCAAAGCCCTTGCATTCGCTATCCCAAAGAAAGGCGTCTCTGTCCGACGGACGCAGCGCCTCGACGGTTCGCTTGGTGATCTTTGCAGTAGCCATAGCAACCACGTAGCAATCACCGAATCACGGATCAACTCTCCAGAAATCAAAAATGCCCTGAAAACTAGGCTTCACCCGTAGCTCAGCAGGATAGAGCATCAGATTCCTAATCTGGGGGCCACTGGTTCGAATCCAGTCGGGTGCACCATCTCCCCTTCGTGGCTCAGCCCGCGCACCCTGATTGCCGCCGTTCCTGCGCGCCAGGGACCACGCGCGGGAACGACGGCTTGCGGCGATTGGCCGTCAGGGCTTTTCGCCGGGAAACAGCAGCAGCCAGTCGGCCTCGGCCTGGACCCGGGCAAAATAGCTCCAGCTGTCGACGTTGATCGACCGCTGGAGCCAAGGTTTCGCCTTTTCGGCCTCGCCCATCAGGATGTAATAATTGGCGAGGCTGTAGGCGGTCGATGCGGCGACGCCATCGGCAGTGGCAAAGGCGCGGCCGGTGTCTTCGGCGCTGAAGAAGGATTTGGGCGAGCGGTTGCCCTTGAACAGCTGGATGCCGTCGAAATAGGTGTCGGGGCTGCCGTCGGGCTGCACTTCGAACAGCGTCAGGTCGTAATCGTCCAGCACCTTCTGCGCCGCGCGCAGATTGCCGCCGCGCGCGAGCGACAGATATTCCCAATAGCTGTTCGCGGTGCGCGCTTCGACATCATGGTTGAACGCCGCGGATTCGGCCGACTTGGCGAACCATTTGGCGGCATTGTCGAAATCATGCTTGGCGAAATAGGCCTGGCCGAGGTGGTAATAGAGATAATATTGCACGACATCGGGCGAGCCGGGGAAGTAGTCGGGGCCGGGCTTTTCGCGTTCGAGCGGCTGGCCTTCGTACAGCTTGGCGGCCTTCAGCCCGACCTCGACCGATTTGTCGAACTGGCGGAGCGAGAAATGGCGATGCGCGAGGTGGCGCATCAGCTTGGCCGAATTGGGAAAACGCTTGAGCGCGGTTTCATAGACCGCCGCGGATTCCTTGGAATAACCCTGATAGAAGAGGATGCGGCCGTACCAGGTCGCGGTGTCGACCGTCATGTTGCTTTCATAGGCCGCCTTGGCATCCTTGGCGGCGCGTTCGAGCGTCGCGACCGCGGCGACGCCGACATTGCGGTCGGGGGTGGTCACCATCGGCTGGCCGAGCAGCGAGGTGCCCTGGAAGCTGCCTTCCTGCGCGGTCGCGAGCGACGGGGTAGCCAGCATCAGCAGGCTGGCCGACGCCAGGAATTTCAGGGTGCGGGGGATCATATTCACTCTCCTTGGATTTGTTTCTTGTGCGTCTGTTTCACGGATCGATGTCGAGGTCGAACTTGACCCCCTGCGCGAGCGGCAGCGATGCCGAATAATTCACCGTCGCGGTGGCGCGGCGCATATAGTTTTTCCAGCTGTCGGAGCCCGACACGCGCCCGCCGCCGGTCACTTTTTCGCCGCCAAAGGCGCCGCCGATTTCGGCGCCGCTGGTGCCGATGTTGACGTTGACGATGCCGCAGTCGCTGCCCTCGGCCGACTGGAAGCGCTCGGCCTCGCGGACGTCGCTCGTAAAGATGCTCGACGACAGGCCTTGCGCGACGCCGTTCTGGAGCGCGATCGCTTCATCGAGCGTGTCATAGCCCATGACATAAAGGATCGGCGCGAAGGTTTCCTCGCGCACGATCGCGGTCTGTCCGGGCATTTCGGCGATCGCCGGGCGAACATAATAGCCGTCGCCTCCTCCCGCGATGTCGACCCGCTCGCCGCCATGGACGGTGCCGCCCTCGGTCCGCGCCTGTTCGAGCGCGCGCTGCATGCCGTCGAACGCCATCCGGTCGATCAACGGCCCGACATGCGTGGCGTCGTCGAGCGGCGATCCGATGCGCAGCGTGGCGAAGGTCGCGATCAGCCGCTGGACGAAGGCGTCGCGGATGCTGTTGTGGACGATCAGGCGGCGCAGCGTGGTACAGCGCTGGCCGCAGGTGCCGGTCGCCGCGAACACTGCGCCGCGCAGCGCGAGGTCGAGATCGGCGCTGGGCGCGATGATCGCGGCGTTGTTGCCGCCAAGTTCGAGCACCGGACGGGCAAAGCGTCGGGCGAGGCGCACCGCGACATCCTGCCCCATCCGCACGCTGCCCGTTGCGCTGACGATCGCGACGTCGGGGTGGTCGGCGATCGCGGTGCCGCAGCGCGCGTCGCCGACGACGACCTGCACCAGATGGTCGGGCGCGAGATCATAGTCGGCGGCCGCCTTTTCGAGCAGCCCGGCAAAGGCGAGCGCGGTGAGCGGGGTCTTTTCCGACGGTTTCCAGATCGCGCTGTCGCCGCACACCAGCGCGACGGTCGTCCCCCACGCCCAGACCGCGGCGGGGAAATTGAACGCCGAGATCAACCCGAGCACCCCCATCGGGTGCCAATATTCGGTCAGCCGATGTTCGGGGCGTTCGCACGCGATGGTCAGCCCGAACAGCTGGCGCGACAGGCCGACGGCATATTCGCAGATGTCGATGACTTCCTGCACCTCGCCGCGCGCTTCGGTCAGGATCTTGCCATTCTCGATCGACAGCAGCAGCGACAGCGCTTCCTTATGCTCGCGGACGAGGGCGCCATAGCGGCGAACGAGTTCGCCGCGGTGCGGCGCCGGGACCAGCTTCCACGCGGCAAAGGCGGTGCGCGCATTGGCGACCACCGCGTCGATGTCGGCGGGGGTGTCCATGCGCAGCGTCGCCAGCCCGGATCCGTCGATCGGTGAAAAGACGGGCAGGTCGGCGCCGAGGCGATCGCCAAGCGACAGGCCGAGCTGATCGAAGGTCGCGGCGGCCTGCTCTGCCAGCGGGGAGGCGGCGTGCGCGGTCGACGGGATTTTTGCGATATTTTCAGGAGCGTTCATAAAATTCTTTTCTGTCATATCTTCGGTGGTTTGGGGTGTTCATTCGTCAATCGGCATGCCGGGCGACAATCTGGCCGTTCTTGATCACGACCGCGACTCTCTCCAGCACGGTGATGTCGCGATAGGGATCGCCCGCAACCGCGATGATGTCGGCATATTTGCCGGGCGCGATCGTGCCGATATTGTCCGACTGGCCGAGCAGCGCCGCGGCGTCGACCGTCGCCGCACGGAGCGCCGCCATCGGGGTCATCGGACCCTGTTCGACCATCTTGCGAAACTGCCGCGCATTTTCGCCATGCGGGGACACGCCGGCGTCGGTGCCAAAGGCGATGTTGACCCCATGGCGCACCGCGAGGCGGATATTGTCGCCCGACACTTTGCGTGCCTCGGCTATCTTGGCTGCCACCGCGGGGGTGATACGCGCGGTATCGGCACTGTCGTGCGAATCGAGCAGGCCGAGCGTCGGCACCAGCCAGGTGCCACGCGCCGCCATCATCTTCGCGGTTTCGGCGTCGAGATAGGTGCCATGCTCGATCGAATCGACCCCGGCGCGCACCGATGCGGTGACCCCCTGCGTGCCGTGCGCATGCGCCGCGACCTTCAGCCCCAGGCTGTGCGCGGTGGTGACGATGGCGTTCAGTTCCTCGTCGCTCAGATGCTGGCCCAGCCCACGCGCCTGCTGCGACATGATGCCGCCGGTCGAGGTGATCTTGATGAGGTCGGCGCCATATTTCGCGGCCTCGCGCACGCGCAGCGCGCATTGGGTCGCGCCGGTGCAGGCGCCGGTATAGTCATAGGGAAACAGCGCTTCGGTCGTCTTGCGGTTGAGCCCCGACATGTCGCCATGGCCGCCGACGATCGACAGCGAGGTGCCCGACAGAAAGATGCGCGGGCCGATGACCGTTCCGTCGTTGATCGCATCGCGCAGCGCGTGGATCGCATAACCGTCCGACCCGACATCGCGAACCGTCGTGAAGCCCGCCTCCAGGGTCTTTTTCGCATTGGAAAAGGAAAAGAGCGCGACGTCTTCAGGCGTGTCGATCGCCGCCGACCATAGCCGTGTCGCGGGCGAGAAGCTGAAATGGACATGGGTATCGATCAGCCCGGGCAGGACCGTCCGGTCCTTGAGGTCGATCACCGTCGCGCCGCCGCCATCGACATGGCCCGGCAGGATCTGAGCGATCCGCTCATTGCGCACGACGATCGTCGTCGGGCCGAGCGGGCGCTCGCCGGGCACCGCGATCACCGATCCCGCATGGATAACAACATCTTGCGCGGCCGGGCCCGGCTGAGTCGCTCCCGCGGCGCCCGCCAGCAGCGCGGCAAATGCCGTTGCCGACACGGCGCCGAGGCGACGGAGCGACCGGACACGCGCGGACGGGTTGGCGATGTCGGTCACGTCTTGAAGCTCCCCGTCGATCAGGGCGACGCAGATCGGCGCCGCCTTGCACTGCCACATAGGAATATTTTGCTGGCGAGGCAATAAAATTTATGATAGGAAAATTTTCAAGAATATGACGAAGCCCGGAAATTTGGGGTTTCCAGGGTCGATAATGGGTTACCAAGGAGGGAAATAATGTCGAAGTTCGTTTCACGTCTGCTGTTGTCGTCGGCGCTCGCATTCGCGATGGCGCCGGTTGCCCAGGCGCAGACGCCGCCGCCCGAAGCCGAAGGTGCCGACACCGATGAGGGTGGCAACGACATTGTTGTCATCGGGACACGCCGCAAGGACCGCTCGATCACCGACAGCTCGGTCGCGATCGACGTCATTGCCCCCGAAAGCATCACCGCGACCGGCTATACCGACGTGAACGACGCGCTGCGCACGCTCGTCCCCGCCTTCAATGCCCAGCGTCTGCAGGGTAATGACGGTTCGTCGTTCGTCCGCCCGATCACGCTGCGCGGTTCGCCCGCCGACCACGTCCTGCTGCTGATGAACGGCAAGCGCCGCCACCGCGCATCGATCGTCCAGATCGGTACCGGTCACTCGTCGACGTCGGGTTCGCAGGGCCAGGATTTCAACGTCATTCCGCCGATCGCGCTGTCGAGCGTCGAGGTGCTGCGCGACGGCGCGTCGGCGCAATATGGCTCCGACGCGATCGCCGGGGTGATCAACATGGAGCTGAAAAAGCAGAAAAGCGGCGGCTCGATCATCGGGCAGGTCGGCGAATATTTCAGCAGCGGCGGCCGCACCTATGACATCCAGGGCCATATCGCCGTGCCGGTCGGCGACAACGCCTATTTCAACCTGGCGGCCCAATATACCGATCAGGCGAAGGCCTATGCGCGCAAGGCCAGCCATGCGGGCGCCGTCGCGCTTCGCGCGGCGGGTATCCCGGGTGTGCCCGAGCATCCCGAAGGCAACCTCGATCCGCGCTATATGGCGTTCAAGTCGGTGTGGAACGCCGGGATCGAACTGAGCGATTCGCTCGAGCTCTATACTTTCGGCAACTATATGACCGGCAAAAGCTCGGTCACCTTTGGCCTCCGCCAGCCGATCACCGCGGGCGGGCTGAACCGGCACGGCACCTATGCCAATTCGGCCTTCGACCTGTCGCCCGCGCATCCGCAGCTGTTCGACCTGACGGCCATCTATCCGGGCGGCTTCACCCCCGAATTCGGCGGCCATCTGGAAGATTTCAGCGCCCTTGTTGGCCTGCGCGATCAGGAAGGGCCGCTGACTTGGGATCTGTCGGCGCGCTATGGCACCAACACCGTCGATTATTCGATCACCGGGACGATCAACGCGTCGATGGGGGTCAATTCGCCGACGTCGTTCAAGCCGGGTTCGCTGACCCAGCGTGAAATCCAGTTCGACGGCGAAATTTCCTATGAGCTGAACGACCAGATCTTGCTGTTCGCGGGCGCCAGCCATCGCAAGGAAACCTATGTCATCGGCGAGGGCGACCTTGCCAGCTATCTGACCGGGCCGCTGCGCGACCTGCCCGCCGGATCGAACGGCTTCCAGGGCTTCTCGCCGGAATTTGCGGGCAGCTTTGACTCGAACAGCTATGCGGTGTTCGCCGAAGTCGACGCCGACATCACCCCGTGGTGGAACCTGTCGGTCGCCGGTCGTTACGAGGATTACGACCAGTTCGGCACCAACTTCAGCTACAAGGCGGCGACCCGTTTCGAGCTGAGCGATGCCTTTGCCCTGCGCGGATCGGTGAGTACCGGTTTCCGCGCCCCCGCCGCCGGTCAGGTGTTCGGGACCAGCCTGACCTCGCAGCTCGACGGGGTTGGCGGGTTCATCCTCGACGCCGTGCTGGTACCGGGCTCGCCCGCGGCGCAGGTGTTCGGGTCGGAGGCGCTGACGCCCGAAACATCGTTCAACATGTCGGCAGGCGTGGTGTTCACCGGGCTGGACGGCTTCCTGACCACGCTCGATTTCTATCAGATCGACGTGGACGATCGCCTGTTGCTGACGCCGTCGCGCAACACGACCGCCGCCGAACGCGCCGCGCTGGCCGCGATCAATTTCCCGAACGGGGCGGACATTCAGCAGGTGCGTTATTTCCAAAATGAAATGGACACCCGTGTGCGCGGCTTCGACCTGGTCAGCACCTATCGCCACAGCTGGTCGGACAATGCCTCGACCGACTTCAGTCTGGCGGTGAACTATAATGAACAGCATCTGCGCGGCGCACCGCCTCCGGGCTTCAGCCCGGCGATCGTGACCGAATTCGAACGGGGAACGCCGCGTTGGCGCGGCAATTTCTCGACGACCACCAAGGTTGGCGATTTCGGGTTCATGGCGCGCGCCGTCCACTATGGCTCGTGGCGCCGTCTGGATGGCGCGACCTTCCTGCCGCGCAAGGCGGTGACCTTGTTCGACGCCGAAATCTCCTACACGGGGATCCAGGATGTCGAGCTCAGCGTCGGCGCGCGCAACATCTTCAACATCTTCCCGCCGGGTCGCGGTGCAGCCCGCGCGCGCGCTGGTCTGATCTACGACAACCACAGCGTGTTCGGGGTTGCCGGCGGCTTCTATTATCTGAACGCCAAATATAAATTCTGATCCTCGCGTTCCGCGAGACACAGATTGTTTCCGGTGGGCCTATGCGGCGCTGACATGGGCGAAATGTCAGCGCCGTAGCCTATCGGAAATTTGTGCATTATAGGATCGAGACGCGGACGGGGCTGCTGGTTGTCGATAGTCACCCCGAACTCGTCGATCTTGCACTGTTTGGCCAAGGTAAGGACCGCCGATAATGCCCCCCAGAACAGCAGATGAACCCGAAATTCTGGGCGCCGTTCGTCAGTCGAAACGGCCGCGAACCGAAGGATTTCATCTGGGACGGCGCCTGCACCAGCTTCGCCGCGAGCGCGGGATGACGCTGGAAGATGCCGGGCGGTTGACGTCGCTCGCCGCATCGACGCTGTCGAAGATCGAAAATGACCAGATGTCGCCGACCTTTGACGTCGTGCAGAAACTGGCGCTGGGGTTCGACATCGACATTACCGACCTGTTTGCCAGCAATAGCGGACAGGATGCGGCCGGTCGGCGCAGCATCACATTGGCCGGGGCGGGGCGCCCGATGGAGACCCCGGTCTATAACCACCGGCTGATTGCGGTCGAGTTGAAGCACAAGAAGATCCTGCCCTTCGTGACCACGATCAAGGCGCGCAGCCTGGAGGATTTCAAGGCCTGGTCGCAGCACAGCGGCGAAGAATTTCTGTACGTGCTGGAGGGGGAGATCTGTTTCCAGACCGAACATTATGAACCCGCGATCCTCGGGGTCGGGGACAGCGTCTATATCGACAGCAGCATGCAGCACGCCGCCTATTCGACCAGCGAGCAGGATGCGGTGGTGCTGTGGGTGAACACCGGCTGATTTCGCAGACCGCGCGGCGGCATTTTGCGTCTCTTGCAATAATTTTCTTATTGGCTATAAATTTCCAATAGAAAATATTGGGAGTCGGTAGGATGGGCAGGGCGATGGATAGACGGCAATTTGTGCTTTCGGGGGCGGCACTATCGGCCGCCGTGGCGATGTCCCCCACTTTGGCCGCGAAGACGACCGCGCGCCCGCTGACCTTTGACGCGATGGGCGAGGTCCGGTTCGAATATGACGCGGCGCTGGTCGGCCAGATGCGCGACAGCGGGCTCGACGCGATCACCGTCACGCTATGCGATCCCAAGACCTATGAGGCGCACGCCTATGACGACGCGATCCAGGCGGTGCTCGACCATGACGCGCATATCGCCGCCAACCCCGCGCTGTTCCTGAAAGCGACGCGCACCAGCGACATCGACGTCGCGCGCCGCAACGGCCAGATCGCGATCTATTACCTGTTCCAGAATTCGACCCAGTTCGGGCGCGATCTCGACAATATCGACCTGTTCTACAAGCTGGGCGTCCGATCGTCGCAGATCACTTACAACGACCAGAATTGGGCGGGCGCGGGGTGTAAGGAATTGGGCGCCAACGGGCTGACCCACTGGGGCCGCGCGGTGACCGAGCGGATGAACAAGCTTGGCATGCTGATCGACCTGTCGCACGCCAATATGCAGACGATGGCGGACACGATCAACGCATCGGCCGATCCGGTGATCATTTCGCACACCGCGTGCATGGCGCTGCACAAAAATGTCCGTAACACCACCGACGACAATCTGCGGCTGCTCGCCAGCAAGGGCGGGGTGGTCGGCATCTGCCAGATGCGGCCGTTCCTGACCACGAAGCGCCAGGGCGCGCTCGCCGATTATTTCCGCCATATCGACCATGCGGTAAAGCTGATCGGTGCCGAGCATGTCGCAATCGGCAGCGACCGCGACCACCGCGTCGTCGAAATGACCGACGCCTATATCGCCGAGTTGAAGCGCGAAGAGGGCGCCAATTTCAACGCCGACGACTGGCCGCTGTTCATCGACGAACTCAACGGTCCGCGCCGGATGGAAGTAGTGTGGGACGGCGTGCGCAAGCTGGGCTATGCATCGAGCGACGTCGAAAAGATCATGGGGACCAACGTCCGCCGCATCTATCAGGATGTGGTCGGATGATCGTGCGCGCATCGGTGGCCGCGCTGGCGCTGTTGGGCGCCGCGGTTCCGGCGTTTGCGCAGCCCGCGGCGACCAGTGCCGGGCAATGCACGACCAGCCTGATCGGCACGCCGCTGAGCTTGCCCAAATTTTCGGAGGCGACGCAGAAGCGGCTCGATCAGGATATCGAGATCGCGCGCGCGGCGCTGCGCATCGCGCCCGACCGGGAAGATTCACACATCTGGCTCGGTCGGCGCCTCGACTATGCCGGGCGGATTTGCGACGCAGTCGACGCGTTCACCGACGGGCTGAAGGTCTTTCCGAACAGCTACAAGCTCTACCGTTTTCGCGCCCGCGACCTGACCCGCGCGCGGCAATTCGATGCGGCGCTGGCCGATTACAGCAAGGCGCTGGAGTTGATGGGCGACATCCCTGACACTTTCGAGCCTGACGGGCTGCCCAACCCGATCGGGCTGACGATCAGCACCTATCGCGGCAATATCGTTTATTATCATGCGCAGACCAGCTTCGCGACCGGCGACTATCAGGCCGTTGTCGATGGGATGGCGAAGTCGCTGGCACTTTCGGCCGACTTTGCGCGCGACGATATGCGCGTGCCGACCGCCTATTGGACCTACATCGCTTATCGCAAGATGGGCGAGCACGCCAAGGCGCGCGCCGCAATCGACGCGATCGAGCCGGGGCTGAAACTGATCGAGAACGACATCTATTATCAGGCGGTCCAGATCATGCAGGGGCGGTTGAAGCCCTCCGACGTCGGCGCGACGAAGGACAGCACGATCAAGTTCGCGATCGCGATGGAGCGCCGCTTTGCGGGCGACGAAGCGGGTGCGAAGGCGCTGCTGGCCGAAATCATCGCCGAAAATGCGCAGGGACACTGGCCGTCCGAAGCCGAGCTGGCGGCGCCGGATCGGGCGCCGCGCAGCTAGGGCGCCCTGCCACGCCAATCAGCTAGACCCCGCAGGTCGGATCCCGCATGATGTTTGCGGGAGATCTGACGTGACATATGACATCGCTGCCCTCGACTTGCCGCTGCGCGACGAGCAACAAATGCTGCGCGACAGCGTGCAGCGTTTCCTGGCCGACAATGCGCAGCCCGGTTGGCGCGATCTGGTGGAATCGCTGGGGCTGGCCGGGGTAGCGGTTCCCGAGGCACACGGCGGTTTTGGCGGCGGCATGGTCGACATTGCGGTGGTCATGGCGGAGCTTGGACCGGCACTGGCGGGTGCCGACTGGCTGTCGCACAGCGCCGCCACGATGCTGCTCGCGCGCGCGGCGCCGGACCATGCGGGGCTGGCCGGTCTGGCGCAGGGCGACCGGCGCGCGGCGGTGATCTGCGCTGCCTCGAGTGCGACGATGCCGATCGTCGATGCGGACGGGGCGATGCGCGGCACGGCGACGCTGGTCGCAGGTGGCGCCGAGGCCGATATGTTCGTGCTTGCCGATGACGATACAGTGCTTTTGATCGCCGCGGACCGCGACAAGGTCGAGCAACGCCACCGCATCATGCACGACGGCAGCGTGACCGCCGACCTCAGCTTCACGGTGAAGGCAGGCGAAGGCAATCGTCTGGCGACCGGCGGCGCGGCGCGCGTTCTGGTAGAACTGATCAACGACGTCGTGCTTGTCGGCCGCTGCGCCGAGGCGGTGGGGCTGATGCAGCATATGATCGCCGCCAGCACGCTTTACCTGGGCCAGCGCCAGCAGTTCGGGCGCGCGATCGGCAGTTTCCAAGCGCTCCGCCACCGCGCCGCAGACATGCAGCTGGCGGCGATGAAGGCCGCGGCGCTGACCGAGGCGGCAATATTGTCCGTCGATCAGGATCGTGCGGACCGCGCCGCTACGGTGAGCGCGGCCTGCGTCGAGGTCGCCGACGCGGTGCGGACGGTCGGCGAAGGCGCGGTGCAAATCCATGGCGCGATGGGGCTGACCGAGGAGCTGAGCCTTGGCAGCCATTTCAAGCGCGCACTGGCGATCGCATCGGCGATGGGACCGCGCGCCGACCATCTGGCGCGTTTCGCCGAAGCGGCGGCCTAGAGCGTTGTCAGGATCGCGTCGCGTTTACGTGACACCGTAGCCCTGAGCCTGTCGAAGGGCGCTTCTCGGCTAGGCGCCCTTCGACAGGCTCAGGGCTACGGTGCCTTGTCGCCTAGCCCAGCATCAACCGCGCGATCAAGTCGCGCTGGATCTCGTTCGACCCGGCATAGATGCTCGCTGCACGGTCGTTGAGGTAGCGCGGGACCGCGACCGCCAGCTCGGCGGGCGCCTGTCCGTCGGCGTCCGCCCAGGCCGCATAGCCTGCGGCTTCGCAGGCCAGCGTATCGATGCGCTGGGCGCTTTCGGTGCCGAGGATCTTGAGCGCTGACGCATAGAGCGCCGGGCTACCGCCGACGCCGCGCATCGCTTTCAGCTCGAGCGCCTGCAACGCCTGCAAGGCGATGGCCTCGCGGTCGAGCTGCGCGCGCAGCACCGGATCGGCGATCGATTGCGCGCGCAAACGGGTCAGGCGCGCCATCAGCCCGGGCGCATATTTGCCGCCGCGTTCAAAGGTCAGCAGATGCTTGGCGACCGACCAGCCTTCGTTTTCGCCGCCCAGCCGGTTTGCCTGCGGCACCCGGACATCGTCGAAGAAGACCTGATTGAACTCATGATCGCCCGCCAGCGTGCGGATCGGTTCGATCGTGATCCCCGGTGTCGCCATGTCGAGCAGCAGGAAGCTGATCCCCGCCTGCGGCTTGCCCTCGCTCGAGGTGCGGACCAGCGCGAACATGCGGTTGGCGAAATGGGCGTGGGTGGTCCAGATCTTCGACCCGTTCAGCACATAATCGCTGCCGTCGGGGACTGCGCGCAACTGCAACGCCGCAAGGTCTGATCCCGCCCCGGGCTCCGAAAAGCCTTGGCACCAATAATCCTCGCCCGACAGGATGCGCGGCAGATAATGGGCGCGCTGCTCGGCGCTGCCATAATGCATGATCACCGGCGCGACCATCTTCAGCCCCATCGGGGCGAGGTTCGGCGTCCCGGCGCGGGCGCATTCGGCGGCGAAGATATAGCGTTCGATTTCACTCCAGCCCGGGCCGCCGAACTCGGCGGGCCAGTCGGGCGCCGCCCAGCCGCGTGCGTGCAGGATGCGCTGCCAGGGCAGCGAGACGGCGGGATCGTGAAAGACGCTGGTGGCACGACTGGCGGCGCGGCGGAGGTCATCGGGCAACGCCTCGGCAAGAAAGGCGCGAACCTCGTCGCGAAAGGCCTCGAGCGCGGGATCGTTCAGCATGTCCATGGCCTCGCCTTGTACGCCGCGGGATCGGCAGGCCAAGCTGGCACCTGCATCAGGCGGCCCGCGCGCCGACGAAGCCGAGCCCGGCGGCAATCTGAATCGACTGCGCGCGCCCGGTCGCGCCGAGCTTGGCGGCAGCATTGCGCAGGTGAAAGCGTACGGTCGAGACCGACAGCGACAGGATGATGCCGATCTCGCCATCGGTCTTGCCCGCCGCCGCCCAGCGCAGGCACTGCACCTCGCGCCGCGTCAGCGTTTGCGGGACGGTCGCGTTGCGCGGCCGCCCGCGGGCTTCATTGTGGGTCGCGACCAGCTTGAGCGCGAGATTGTGCAGATCGCCCGCATGCTGGTCGAACAGCGCCGCGACCCCGACCGGTTCGCGCGAGCACCAGAAGACCGCGCCGACCAGACCGCGTGGCAGATGCACGGGCGCTATGATCGCCTCGCCGAAATTCGGTGTGTTCTTTGCCTGCTCGCAATCGACCGCCGCGAGCAATTGCGTCGGACGCCAGGTCCGCAACTGGCCGTCGCTGTAGTAAAAGGGTTCGGCGGTCAGCCGCGCTGCGGTCAGGAAGGCGATCTGCAGCGCGAGCTTGCGATCGCGCCAATATTGGTGCTGGGGATCGATCCAGCGAAAGCTGGTTTCGGCATAGGGCCGCCCGTCGGCGTCGGCCATCGGTTCGGGATCACCGAGGTCGGCCTGCGCCGCGATATAGGGCAGCCCGATCGCATCCCCCGCGGCCTGCACGGCGCGAACCAGCGACGGCATTTGCGCCCAGCCTGTCGATCGATCATCGGTCACTCGGCCCCGTCTCCATCCATCCTGACACGGATGCCAGCTTGTGACTGACCCCGCAATTTCGTCTTTGGCCAGCGTCCGGCTGTCCGCACGCTCGCACAAAGACGAGCCTCGCGACAAGTCGTTTGAGGGAGGATGAGTGATGAAGGCATTCCGTATCGTTCTGGCGGCAAGCGCCGCGACCGGCATTGCGCTGTCCGTGCCCGCGGTCGCCGCAGAGGAAACCGCAGCGGACGCCGTTGCGGCAGAAGGCGAGATCATCGTCACAGCGCAGCGCCGCGCCGAATCGATGAACGATGTCGGCATGGCGATCCAGGCCGTCGATGGCGCGACGCTGGAAAATCTGCGCGTCACCGACCTCCGGGACCTGACGAGCGTTGCACCCAGCTTCACGGTATCGCAAAGCTATCAGGGGGTGCCGACCTATACGCTGCGCGGTATCGGCTTCAACACGATCAACCTGTCCGCAACCTCGACCGTCGGCACCTATGTCGACGAGGTCGCCTATGCCTATCCGATCATGAACACCGGGCCGGTGATGGATCTGGAGCGGGTCGAAGTGCTGAAAGGCCCGCAGGGGACGCTGTACGGCCGCAACACCACCGCGGGGCTGATCAATTTCATCACCGCCAAGCCGACCGACAGCTTTGACGCCAGCATCAGGGCCGATCTGGGGAACTACCAGACCTACAATATCGGCGGTCATATCTCCGGCCCGCTGGGCGAGGGGATCGCGGCGCGGGTGTCGTTCCGCAGCGAGAACAGCGACAAGGGCTGGCAGGTCAGCAACACGCGCGGCGAACGGCTGGGCGAGGTCGAGAAATATGGGGTGCGCGGGGCGCTGGCGATCGACCCCGCGCCGGGGACGCATTTCGACCTGTCGGTCACCTGGTGGCGCAACAAATCGGACACCGTCGCGGGGCAGGGGATCGGCTTCACGCCCGCGACCAATCCGGCGACCGGCACCAGCAATTCGCGCTTCTTCAACGCGCCGGGGCTTGCCAATTATATCGCGGGCAATTTCCCGACCAAGGCCAGCCAGGCCGACTGGGCGCCCGAAGCCAGCCGTTCGGCAGACATCGGGACGGGGCTCGGGCTCGATGGGCCGCTGGCCGAGAATAATCGCTTTTGGGGACTGAAGCTACGCTGGGACCAGGATCTGGGCGACACGATAAAGTTTGTTTCGCTGACCAGCTATAATGATTTCAAGCGCGATGCGCTGTCCGACTGGAGCGGCGCGCCCTATGAAATCCTGCTCCAGAATACCGTCGGGCGGATCAAGAGCTTTGCGCAGGAACTGCATGTCGAGGGGGAGGCGGGAGCAGCCAACTGGCTGGTCGGTGCCTATTACGCCAACGACCGGATCATCGATTCGAACCGCACCTTGCTGGGTCAGAATGCCAATGTCGGGCTGATCCGCGCTGCCGGAGCGCCGCTGCTCGCCAGCCCGATCTTCAACTCGGCGGGTTACACGCCGCTCCAGCTGAGCCAGGCATTTCGTACCTATGAGGATTTCGGCCGCATCCGCACCAAGACGTGGAGCGTGTTTGCCAACGCCGATGCCGAGCTGACCGACCAGCTCAAGCTGACCGCAGGGATTCGCTACACCGAGGACAAGCAGCGCTACAACGGCTGCTCGCGCGACTTCAACGGCAATATGCTGCCGAACGTCAATGTCGTGAACCGCGCGCTGTACCTGCAAACCTATGGCGTCCTCGCGCCGCAGATCAGCCAGGGGCAGTGCAACACCTTTGACCCGGCAACCGGCACCTTTGGCGAGGTGCGGTCGCTGCTGAAGGAAAATAATGTCGCTTGGCGCGTCGCGCTCGACTGGTCGCCCGACGATGACACGCTGATCTATGCGTCGGTGTCGCGCGGCTATAAATCGGGGACGACGCCGATCAATGCGGCGAACCTGGCGCGCCAGAATGCGCCGGTGACGCAGGAAAAGCTGACCGCGTATGAACTGGGGATCAAGGCGACGCTCGCCGATCGGCTGGTGCAGGCGAATCTGTCGGCTTTCTATTATGATTACCGCGACAAGCAGATCAGCACCTATTTCGCCGATCCGATCTACACCGCGCTGTCGCGGCTCGACAACGTGCCCGACAGCGAAGCCTATGGTGTCGAGGGCGAGCTCACGATCCGTCCGGCGACGGGGCTGACGATCGCCGCCAACGCCCTTTATCTCAAGACGCGGATCAACGGTTACAATGGGACCAACGCCGCGGGTCAGCCCGAAAATTTCGATGGCGCCGAATTCATCTACAGCCCCAAATTCCAGGGCAGCCTGACGTTCGCCTATGACACGCCGGTCAGCGATACGCTGAACCTGACCGGGGCGGTGAACGCGCGCTATCAGAGCCGATCGAACACGATTTTCGAGGACATCGACATCTACAAGGTCGATTCCTATGGCACGGTCAGCGCCAGTCTGGGGCTGAAAAGCGAGAGCGGCTGGTCGGTGTCGCTGTGGGCGAAAAATCTGTTCGACAAATATTATTGGTCGGCGGTCGCCAGCAATGCCAATGTCGTGGTGCGATTTGCCAACCCGCCGCGGACCTATGGCATGACCGTCGGGTTCGATTTCTAACGGGGGCGATGGTGATGGCGCTGGCGATAGAGGACAATTATCTGGGGACGGCGATCGATTTCGCCGGGCCGCCGGGTGAGCCCGCCTTGCTGGCGCCCGACAGCGTCCAGTGGCGCGTGTACAAGAACCCGATCGCGCTGGGGATCGGCGGCATTGCGGCGGTACTGCTGGAATTTGCCGAACCGCGCATCCGGTCGGGGGTGTGGGATCATTCGACATACAAGGTCGATCCGATCGGCCGGTCGCGCCGCACGGGTCTGGTCGCGATGCTTGCCTGCTATGGACCCGCAAGCAGTGCCAAGGATGTGATCGGCAAGGTCAACCGGATGCACGGCAAGGTGAAGGGGGCAACCCCCGCGGGGCAGACGTATCGCGCGCTCGACCCGGTGCTGCTCGATTGGGTCGCGGCGACGGCGTCCTACGGTTTTCTGATGGCCTATGACCGCTTCGTCCACCCGCTGAGCGATGCCGACAAGGATCGCTTCATGCGCGACGGCGATGCGATCGGGCGCGAATTCGGGGCGCTGCACACGCCGCCAACGGTCGGTGCTTTCATGGCGATGCTGGACCGGCTGGAACCGTCGTTCGAACCGCATCCGATCCTGTTCGAATTTCTGGACATCATCCAGTCGGGCAGGGCGGCGCCGGGGGTGCCGCGCTTCCTGCACCGCGCCATCGCGCGCGCGTCGGTTTCGCTGCTTCCGGCGCACATCCGGCAGCGGCTGGAGCTGGGTTCGGCGTTCGACCTGACGCGGCTCGACCGGTTGTTGCTCGGCACCGCGGGGCGCCTCGCCGACCGCCGCGTCGATCGCAAATCGCCACCAAGTCTCGCCAGCGTGCGGCTGGGCCTGCCGCATGACTTTCTGTATCGGTCGCCGGGCGAGCAACAGCGGCTGCTGGCGGCGCGCGGGCGATCTCGACGCGCGGTGCAAAGCCAGCTCGCGCCGAATTAGACGATCAGTTCGTTACCTCGGCGCGCATCGTCGGGCGTCCATTGGCGTCGCGCGCCCATAGCCGCGCGCCGTCTCCCTCGCGCGCCAGGCAGAGGTCGAACGGCATGCCGTCGATCAGGGGGGCTTCGGCGCGGAAGCTGAAGCGGGTCGGCGTCAGGCCGGGCATTTCGCGCAGCGCGTGGTCGATAAGCAACGTCGCAATCAGCGGGCCGTGCACGACCAGCCCGGGGTAGCCCTCGACGTCGCGGGCGTAGTCGCGGTCGTAGTGAATGCGGTGGGCGTTGAAGGTCAGCGCCGAATAGCGGAACAGCAGGACGGGATCGGGCGTCACGCGGCGGACCGCATCGGCGGGTTCGGGGACGGACGCGGGGGCGGGTTCGGCAGGGGGCGGCGAGGCGGCCGTCGCGGGCGCGCGATAGACCAGATCCTGTTCCTCGCGGATCGCCGGGATGCCGTCCGCTGCAATCTCGTGCTGCAAGGTCACGAACAGCAGGTCGCCGCTGGCGCCGCGCTTGGCGCGGATCGCGGCGATCGTGGTGACGCGGGTCAGCACGGCGCCGACCGCGATCGGGGCGAGGAATTCGACGCGCCCTCCCGCCCACATCCGGCGCGGGAGCGGGACGGGGGGCAGCAAGCCGCCATCGTCGCGGCGCGGGTGGCCATCGTCGCCGATCGCCGACTGGCGCGCGTCGGGCAGGAAATAGAGCCAGTGGCCGAGCGGCGGCACAATCGCGGGCGGCGCGGGATCATGGTCGAGCAAGGCGGCAAGACCGACGAGCGGCGCCGCGGTTGCCATATCGTGCCGCGTTTCGCTGCGCCCGATCCAGTCCGAATAATCGTCCATCGCGGTCCTCAGAAACTTTTGGGCAGGCCAAGCGCGTGCGTCGCGACATGGCTCAGGATCAGGTTGGTGCTGATCGGCGCGACCTGGTAGAGCCGCGTTTCGCGGAACTTGCGCTCGATGTCATATTCCTCGGCAAAGCCGAAGCCGCCGTGCGTCTGGACGCACATGTCGGCGGCGTACCAGCTCGCCTCCGACGCCAACATCTTCGCCATGTTCGCCTCGGTCCCGCCATCCTGTCCGGCGTCGAACAGCCGCGCCGCCTTGTCGACCATCTCGGCGGCGGCGGCGAGCTGGACATAGGCGCGCGCGATCGGGAACTGGACGCCCTGATTTTCGCCGATCGCCCGGCCGAACACCTCGCGCTCTTTCGCATAGGCGGCGGCGCGGTCGATAAAGAAGCGGCCGTCGCCGATGCATTCGGATGCGATCAGGATGCGTTCGGCATTCATGCCCGACAAAATGTAGCGAAAACCCTTGCCCTCCTCGCCGATCAGGTTGGCGGCGGGAACTTTGAGGTCGTCGAAGAACAGCTCGGTCGTCGCATGGTTGAGCATCGTGCGGACGGGGCGGACGGTTAGCCCGTTGCCGACGGCTTCGCGCATGTCGACCAGCAGCACGCTCATGCCGTCCGACGATTTGGCGCAGTCCTCGCGCGGGGTGGTGCGGCACAGCAGGATCATCAGGTCCGAATGTTCGGCGCGGCTGATCCAGATTTTCTGGCCGTTGACGATATAATCGTCGCCAACCCGGCGGGCAAAGGTGCGGATGCGCGTGGTATCTGTCCCCGCGGTTGGTTCGGTCACCCCAAAGGCTTGCAGGCGCAGATCGCCGCTGGCGATCGCGGGCAGATAGGCGGCCTTTTGCGCCGCCGAACCATGTTTCAGCAGCGTCCCCATCGTGTACATCTGCGCATGGCAAGCGCCGCCATTGCAGCCCGAACGATGAATTTCCTCGAGCACCGCGGTTGCGGCGCCGAGCCCCAGTCCCGACCCGCCATATTCCTCGGGGATCAGCACCGACAGGAACCCAGCCTCGGTCAGCGTGCGGACAAATTCGATCGGATAGATGCGGTCGCGGTCGAGCCTCTGCCAATATTCGCCGGGAAATCCTGCGCACAGGCGGCGCACCGCGTCGCGAATTTCGGGATAGCTTTGCGGCTGGGCTTCGGACATCGGCACTCGCTCTCCCTGATCGTCCGCTCAGCCTTAGGCCGACGTCATGCGGCGCGCCAAGATGAATCGATAGCGGCGGCCCTCTTTAAACGCACTGTATAATCGGGCTATGACACCGCTGCCGATTCAGGAGGTCGCCATGTCCGAGGTCCAGTCATTCCTATCCGATCGCCGCGGCGCTTTTGGTCGGTATCTGGTGGGGCATCGCAAGCGCGATGGCCGTTCGCAGCTGGCCCTCGCGCTCGACGCCGGCGTGTCGTGCCGCCATCTGGGATTTCTCGAAACGGGCCGCGCCAAGCCCAGCGCTGCCATGGTGGCCCGGCTGGCCGCGGCGCTCCGCCTGTCGGGCATGGAACAGGATCGGTTGTTGCTCGCGGCAGGGCTGGCGCCACGTTTTGCGGACCGGGTTCGCGACACCGGGACACTGGAGATGCGTGCCTTTGACGCGGTCTTCGCGCTGGCTGGATCGACGTCGGCGGCGCGGTCGACCGCGATTGCGGCCGAATTTTTCGGCGAGATCGGCATCGATCATTTCATCACCGGCACGCTGCGCGGTTCGCGCGCTGGTTGGGACATCCGCCGCGATGCGGGTGGCCGCCCCGCCGTCCAATGGCTCCAGCACAATGTCACGAACCGCTATCGCAACGTCGATTATCTGGTCCGCGCGACCGCGGCGCGCGACCGCGGATTTTTCTGGAGCGACATTCCGCCCGCGCTCATGAACGACGCCCAGCGCCGCATCCTGGCCGAAGCGCGCGATTTTCGGATCAACGACGGTTTTGTCCTGCCGATCCCGGTCGGCGACGGGTCGGTTCGCGCCTTTTCGTCGTGGGGCGATCGCGTCGACATCGCCGCCGAGACCCGCACGGCGGCGTCGCTGGTGGCGCGGGCGCTGGTGGAAAATCTGGATGACCTCAGCCGCCTACCTGCGGGGTAGTGGCGCGGCGCATGAACCGCTGACATCGTGCGGCTCCACCGTCGAGGGGCAGATGATGAACAGGCGTGAGGTTTTTGCAGGGACGCTGGCGGGCGGCGCCGCGCTGGCGCTGGCGGCAACCGCGACGCACGCGGCACCGCGCGCGGCGATGACCAGTCCAGCGTGGGTCACGGCGCCCGACGGGACGCGCCTGTATGTCCGCAGCTGGGGAACCGGCGTGCCGGTCCTCTTCCTGTCGGGTTGGGCGTTGTCGTCGGACATGTGGGCGTATCAAATGGCCACGCTGTCCGAACGCGGGTTCCGCTGCATCGCTTTCGACCGGCGCGGCCATGGCCGGTCGGACGATCCGGGACGCGGCTATGATTATGCGACGCTGGCGGGCGACATCGACGCGGTGCTGACCGCGCTCGACGTCAGCGGCGCAACGGTCGTCGCCCATTCGATGAGCGGCGGCGAGATATTGCGCTATCTGGGCGGCAAGCCAGCGGCGGGCCGGGTCGCGCGCGTGCTGTTCCTGGCGACGACGCTGCCGTGCCTCGCGGCCAAGCCCGACAATCCGGCGGGGGTTCCCGCCGCAGCCTTCGACCAGATGCGCCAGCAATTTTATCGCGATTTTCCGCAATGGATCGACAGCAACAGCGACGCGTTCGTGGTTCCCCAGACCAGTCCGCTGATGCGCCAATGGATCAAGAATATCATGCTCGGGACGTCGCTGCGCGCGGTGATCGACCTCAACCGGGCGATGACCGCAGCGGATTTCCGCACCGACCTTCGCGCCATCAACATCCCGGCCCTGTTCATCCATGGCGACAAGGACGCCTCCGCGCCGCTTGCGCTCACCGGGCTGCCGGCGTCGCAGCTGGTGAAGTCGGGGCGGCTTGTCGTTTATGAAGGCGCCCCGCATGGGCTGTTCGTGACCCACATCGACCGCCTCAACGCCGATATCGAGGCGTTCGCGAAGGCCTGACTACCGTCGATCCGACGATCTTCAACGCTGACTGTGGAAACGCGCCGACGACACTCGCGCGCAGAGACCGGCTGTCTGTGCGCCGTTCACGCGCTCGCCGAGAAAATTGCCATTGCGATCCAAGGTGATGCTACCGGGGGAGTCCGACACCCCGCCTTGCGATATATCCAAAATCGAATATCAGACGATATACAATCTATTATATAGATATACAAACACCGGTAACGTCCAATCTGCAAATCAAACGGGCCGAACCTGGTGCTTTCCCTCTACAAGCTTGGGGCGCGGGCGGTCGTTGGGGGAGACGGACAATGAAATCAACACGGACCATGCGCGGGGCGCTTCTTGTAACGGCGGCGGCTTTTGCCGTACCGGGCCTCGCTCATGCCCAAGCGGCGACCGACGGCGCGGTCGAGGCGTCGGCGAACGACGAAATCGTCGTCACCGCCCGCAAGCGCGAGGAAAGCCTACAGGACGTGCCGATTTCGGTTCAGGCGTTCAGCGGCGCCGCGCTGGAGCAGGCGGGGATCAAGGATTTTTCCGAAATCGCGTACCGCGTTCCCGGTCTGAAGCTGAGCGCCGAACGCGCGGTCGATACCGAATTGTTCATCCGCGGCATCGGGTCGGACATCCAGGGCGCGGGCGCCGACGGCGCGGTCGGGATTTTCGTCGATGGTGCCTATCTGTCGCGCGGTACCGGATCGCTGCTCGATCTCTATGATCTGGAGCGCGTCGAGGTGCTGAAGGGGCCGCAGGCACTGCGCTTTGGCAAAAGCGTCGTCGGCGGCCTGATCAACTATGTGACCAAAAAGCCCGGCGATCAGTTCGAGGGTCGTGTCGAGGCGACCTATGGCAATTACGACAAGCTGGACGTCGCCGCTTCGGTGCGCGGGCCGGTGTCCGACACGGTGGGCATCGGGCTGGTCGTCAGTTCGCGCAGCCACGACGGCTATGCAATCAACACGCGCGGCGGCGACGAGGAGGATCAGAATGTCCAGTCGGTGCGCGCCCAGCTGCGCTGGCAGCCGTCGGCGACGGTCGATATCAATCTGTCGGCCGACTATACCCGGCACCGCGACGGGGCGCGGTGGGTCGATGTGATCGTTCCCGGCGACAGCAACGAAGTCACGTACAACAGCTTCTTCGCGCCGCCGATTGCCAGCCTGCCCGGCTTTGTCCTGCCCGACCGCAACGCCCCGTTCAAAAATGCCAATCCCCGCAGGGGCGCGCATAATTTCACCGGCTTCCAGAACTCGGACATGTATGGGGTCAGCGGCTCGATCGACTGGGAAGCGAATGACAATCTGAGCATCGCGTCGCAGACCGCCTATCGCGATTCCTCGCTGGCGGCGCGCGAAGACGGGTCGGGGCTGTTTTTCAACTTCCCGATCGATCCGGCAACCAACGCGCCCGACGTCACCTCGGCGATGGTCGCGGGGCTCGATGTCTATCTGGCAACCGTCCCCGACAGCTATTTCGACAGCGGCAAGGCCGAAGACGTCAAACAATTCTCGCAGGAGCTGCGGCTGCGCTGGGATGACGGCGGCCCGTTGCGGCTGGAAGGCGGGGTCTATTATCTGCGCGAAAATATCCGCCGCGCCGAGGATGTGAACTTCCTGTTCCCCGATTTCCAGGCGATCACCGAATTCGCCTTTTCGATGGCCTTTGGCGGCACGCCCGCGTCGCCCTTTCCGGGGTCGAACCATACGGTCACGACGTCCAAGAACGACAATATCGGGGTGTTCGGCGAGGTCAGCTACAGCCTGACCGACCAGCTGACCTTCGATGCCGGGCTGCGCTATGCCTATGACCGCAAACGCTATTCGAACAACCGGTCGGGGGAATCGTTCGAGGGCGCGCCGGTGAACTTTACCGTGACCGACAAACGCAGCTGGGACGCCTGGCTGCCCAGCGCAACGCTGCGTTTTGAACCGAACAACGACGTCACCCTCTATGCCCGCTATGCCAAAGGTTACAAGCCGGGTGGCTGGACCGGAGAGGATGCCAACACCCCCGCCGAAGCCTTGGTGTCGTTCGAGCCCGAAACCGCCGACAGTTTTGAATTGGGGGCGAAGCTGGCGCTCGCCGATCGGCGCGTGTTCGTCAACGCCGCAGCCTATTACACGCTGTACGACAATCTTCAGACCAACCAGTTCCTGTCGCCCGGCCCGGGTCTGCCGCCCGACAATTTCGTATTCAACGCGGCGAACGGCACGCGCGCTTACGGGCTGGAGCTCGACATCCAGGCGCGGCTGACCGACAGCTTCAGCGTGTCGGGCAACTATGCCTATTCGCGGTGCAATTTTACCGGCGAGCTGATCATCGACGACGACGGCACCGACCTCGACGGTAACAGCTGTCGCCGCACCCCCAAGCATGCGTTTGGCATTTCGGCCAATCTGGACCAGCCGGTCAGCGACAAGATTGTTCTGATCGCAGGGAGCGATTTCCAATATACCGGCGCCAATTTCTTCGACAATCCAAACTCGCCGCTGCTCAAATTCGACAGCGAAATCCTGCTGAACGCGCGGATCGGGGTGCGCGACGTGGACAGCAAGTGGGAATTGACCGCCTGGGCCAAGAACCTGACCAACGAGCTGAATTATACCAGCAAGCTCGCGCTGTTCGGGACGATCTACGGCACCTATATTCCGCCGCGCACCTATGGCGTGACGGCCCGGTTCCGTTTCTGACGGCGCGCCGGGACCATGGTATCCCGAATTGACGAGGCAGGAGGCCGCCGATGAAACGCGTAAACAGGATCATCGGCGGCGGCGCGGCGGTCGTTGCGGGGCTGCTCTATGCCACCGCGCTGACCGCGGCGGGCGGCGAGGGCGGCCATCGGACCGGCCCGGTCAACATCATCGACCCCGATCTGAAGGCATGGCATCAGGCGACGCCGGAGAACCCGCCAGCGCCGCCCAAGCCCGACGTCGATTATGGCATGGACCCGGCGACCGGTATGTTTCGCCACCCGGTCGCCACTCCGCTGACCACCAATGCGCCCAATTTTTCGGGACAGCTCGATCATTGGGACCAGAATAGCTACGCCAAAAATGTCCGAGTTATTGGCTTTTATCCCGGCGTCACCTCGCCTTGGCATGCATGGGCCAGCGTCGTCGATTTCGGCGGCGAGCGGTATCTTTACACCCACGACCGCGACTATCTGCGGATCATGGACGTGACCGATCCGCGCAAGGCCAAGGTGGTCTGGTCACAAGGCGGCGTGTGGAACAGAAAGGGGTCCAGCGAAGATTGGGACGCGTCGACGGTCACCGACTATTTCGGCGGCGTCACCATCGCGTGGAACGAGAAACTGCGGCGCAATGTGCTCGTCGCATCCTATGAGATCGGGCGTTTCGGCCTGATGGACGACAAGCTGCGCCAGCCGGACAAGGTGGCGGCGCAGCGCAACTACAATTCGCTGAAGGGCTTCAAAGTGTTCGTGATGAACGGCCCGACCCCGGACAAGTGGGACCTGATCGCGACGCGCACCACCGACTATCGGCATCCCGACGCGCCGATCGGCCAGCAGCAAGGATCGGGCGCGCTCGACGCGGCGACCTGGTGGGGCGGTAAATATATGCTGCTGTCGGCGGCGCCCGACGACAGCTATGCGCTGACCGAATATCCCGACTATCTCTATTCGCCCGGCTATCAGGTCTGGGACATGGACGATCCCGCCAACCCCAAATTCGTGTCGCAGATCAGCGTGCCGGGGCAGCGGCTGGGCGACAAGGACAGCGAAGCGGCGTACCGCGCCAATCCGCGCGCGGGCAACCGCACCAGCTGGATGGGGTCGCGTAGTCCGATCGTGCTGACCAAGCCGATCGAGGCCGGCGGCCGGATCGGCTTTGGCGGCATGGGCGGGCTTGGCTTTTACACCTTTGACCTTGCCGATCCCGCCAACCCGAAGACGCTCGGCCACCTGAGCGTGCCGCCGAGCTATGCGGGCACCGAATTCGACAATGTCGATGTCAGCCAATATGACCGCACCGGCTTTGTCTTCTCGAACGGCTATCCGATGAATGAGAATTGTTACGAGCCGTACAAGGATATTTTCTCGATCGACGTGCGCGATCCGGCAAGGCCCAGAGTGGCGGCGAAATTCCCGCGCCCTGTGCCGCCGCCGGGCGCCGCCTTCACCGATTTTTGCCAGCGGCGCGGCAGCTTCGGGCCGAAGCGGTCGGGCGGGCTGGGGCAACCCGAGGGCGGGCGCCAGGGGCTTGCCATTTATGCGTTCTACAACGCCGGGATCCAGATTTTCGACGTGAAAGACCCGGCGAAACCGAGCATCGCGGGCTATTTTGTCCCGCGCTTCCCGACCAAGGAGGAACTGCCCGAATATACGTTCGGCAATTCGACCTTCGCGGTCTTCACCGAATATGACCGCAACATCATCTGGGCCTTTTCGGTCAACGGGGTTTACGCGCTGTCGAGCCCGCTGCTCGGCAAGCCGCGGCTCGGTGCGCCGAAGAAAATCTGGCCGGAACGCCGTTAGAAGAACCGAAGCAAACGTCAGACGGTCATCCGGGCCTTTGCCGGGATGACGAAAAAAGGAAATCGACAATGCGCGCATGTCATGTGGCGCTGGCGGGAGCATTGCTTCTCGCCGGATGCTCGAACGCACCCGCCGAAAAGGCGGGGGAGAAGCCTGCCGAGCCCGCGGGCAACAATATCCTCCACATCAGCTGGGGCGGTATCGCCGAGGCCGAGGTCGGCGAGGCGAAGCGGCATTGGTCGACCTATACGATCAACCTGGTCGATGGTGGTCCTGCCTATGGCTGGCTGTCGGACAAGAATATCCGCTTTCCGCACACGTTGAATTTCGAACTGGCGGGCAATGGCAAGATCGACGCCGTCGTGATCGACAGCCGGTTCGAGCCGGTGGTCCGCGAAGACGGGTCGATGTCGCAGACCGCCGAAGGGTCGCCGGTGCGGCGCTTTGCGTTGCTGGGGTCGACGACCGGACCCGACGGGCCGTTCGAACTGCTGGTCGATGGCGAGGCAAAGGCCGATGCCCGGACCTTGGTCGAATTGCCCAAGCAGGGCCGCGCGCGCTGGCTGCGGCTGCGCATCGACAGCAATTGGGCCGGGAGCGGCGCGACGCGCCTGTCCGATGTCGCGATCATCGGCGATGTCGAACAACGTGGCGCCGCGGCGGTGGCGGATGTCAGCGGGGTTTATAGCCACGAATATGGCCCCATCATGATGCGCCAGCGCGGCAACGAGATATTGGGATGCTACAACAACGGCCTCGGCACATTGCGCGGCACGATCTTTGGCCGGATCATGCGGCTCGCCTGGTTCTCGAGGGAAGAAGGCAGCATCGGCGCGGCGACGCTGGTGGCGGCGAACGACAAGCTGTACGGCTTTTGGTATCGCCCCGAGGATCAGATGGGCAGCCCGTGGAACGCCGACAAGCAAAGCGGTCTCGACGGGGCCGATCTGGGCAAGTGCCGCGCGATCCTCTATCCGCCGGGCTGAACAGCAAAGGGCGCCGCATGAATACCGTCTTTTCGATCGATAATCCGTCCGCCGAAATTGCCGGGAGCGATCGGCGGTTTCCGATCCGGCGCATCTTTTGCGTCGGCAAGAATTACGCCGATCATGCCCGCGAAATGGGCGGTGATCCCGATCGCGAACCGCCCTTTTTCTTTTCCAAACCCGCCGATGCGATTGTCGCGGCAGGCGCCGATATTGTGATGCCGCCGCGCACCACCAACCTGCATCACGAGATTGAGCTGGTCGTGGCGCTGGGTGGCGGTGGCGCCAATATCGGCGAGGACGACGCGTTGGCGGCGGTGTTCGGCTATGCCGTCGGCAATGACCTGACGCGCCGCGACCTGCAGGCCGATGCCAAGGCCGGAGGGCGACCGTGGGACATGGCCAAGGGTTTCGACCATAGTGCGGTGCTGTCGCCGATCCGCCCGGCGGCCGAGGTCGGCCATCCGTCCGCAGCGCGCATCTGGCTGTCGGTCAACGAAGAACTGCGCCAGGACGGCGACATCGCCGACATGATCTGGCCGGTGGCCGACATCATCGCCGAACTGTCGACTTACGTCGAACTGAAGGCGGGCGATCTGATCTATACCGGCACCCCGGCGGGTGTCGGCCGCATCGTTGCAGGCGACCGGGTTGCGGGCGGGATCGACGGCATCGGCACGATCGCCAATCGCTTCGTCTGATCGGACAATATAACCTCAGGCATATATCGAAGCGGTCATTCGGTATTATTTGTTTATGACAGGGCGGCCTAGGCCGCTTGCAGAGACAGGCTCTGTTTGAAGGATCGCGCATGAAATCGACCAATGTGGCCCGCAATGTCGTTGCGGCGCTCCGCGATATGGGGGTGCGCCATGTCTTTGGCGTGCCGAGCGGCGGCTGGGTCGATTATATGGAGGCGATCCGCACCACCGACGGCATCGACTTCGTCCTCGCGAGTCATGAGGGCGGCGCGGGTTTCATGGCCGACGTATGCGGGCGGCTCACCGGGGTACCCGGTGTCTGTTTCGGCACCTTTGGCCCCGGCGCGACGAACCTTGCCACCGGCGTCGGCGGCGCGACGCTCGACCGGTCGCCGATGATCGCGCTGACCGACGAAATGCCCGCGCCCTGGCGCAGCCGTACGATCCAGATGGGGATCGACCATCAGGCGCTGTTCGCTCCGCTCACCAAGGCGACGATGCGGATCGAGGCCGACACCGCGGTCGATACGCTGGCGGCGGCGGCGCGGATCGCATTGTCGGGTCGCCCCGGCGCGGTGCATGTCGGGCTGCCGCAGGGAATGAGCGCGGTCGCTGTGGACGAGGCGCAGATTGGAGCGGTCGCCGCCGATCCGGTGCCTCCTGCTGCCGCCGATGATGTTGCCGCGCTAGTCGCGGCTTTCACCGCGGCGCGCAAGCCGGTGCTGGCAATCGGGCTGGGCGCCGTCCATGCCCGGGTGCAGGACCGCATCGTGGCGCTCGCCGAACGCTTCGGCCTGCCGGTGCTGCTCACGCCGATGGCCAAGGGCATGGTCGCGGAAAGCCATCCCAACTATGCCGGGGTATTGTTCCACGCGCTGTCCGACATGGTCGGACTGACCCATGCCGAGGCCGATCTGGTCGTCGCGGTCGGTTATGACCCGATCGAGTTCAATTATGAAAACTGGATGCGCGACGGGCTGGCGCTTGCCAGCATCGACATCGCGCCGGCGGACGTCGATGCTGCGCTGCACCCGGTGGTCGCCGATGTGGTCGGAGCAATGGCGCCGACGCTCGATGCCCTGCTGGCGCTGCCGGTCGACGGCAAAGATTGGGACCTGGCCGCGCTCGCCGCGCGCAAGGACGCGATGTTCGCCAAGCTTGCCGGGCGAGACGGCGCCTTTGGGCCGTGCGCGGCGCTCGACGTGCTGCGCGACGTGCTGCCCGGCGATGGCATCATGACCTGCGACGTCGGGGCGCATACGCATCTGATCGGCCAGCATTGGCGCACGCCCGCGCCGGGCACCCAGATCATGACCAACGGCTGGTCGGCGATGGGTTTCGGATTGCCCGCGGCGATCGCGGCAAAGCTCTGCCGCCCGGATACGCCGGTATGCTGCGTGCTGGGCGACGGCGGTTTCCTGATGACCGTCGGCGAACTGGCGACGGCGGTGCGCGAGAAATTGCCGATCGTCATCGTCGTCTTTACCGACAATGACCTCGCGCTCATTCGTATCAAGCAGGAAAAGAAGTCGAACCCGATCTACGGCACCCCGGTGCGGGCCGAGGGAACGATCGGCGGTCCGTCGCTGTTCGGGGTTCCGGTCACCGTCGCGCGCGATCCGGCCGAGTTCCGCGCCGCGCTGGAGGCGGGCTTTGCCGCGGGTGGCCCGGTGATCGTCGAGGCATTGCTCGACAGCCGCGAATATGACGGCCTGGTGCTGCGCAAGGACAAGCCATGATGCATGTCGCGTTCGACAGCGGCCGATCGCTGTTGATCGACGGTCGCTGGGAAACCGCGACGGCGACGATGACGGTGGTCAATCCCTGGTCGGGCGCGGCGCTGGCCGAGGTCGCCTGCGCCGATGCGGGCCATGTCGAGCGAGCGGTGGCGAGCGCGGTCGAAGGTGCAGAGGCAATGCGCGCGCTGTCGACCGGCGCCCGCGCGCGCATCCTTCACAATACCGCGCTGGCGCTGGAACGCGATGCAGCGCGCTTTGCTGCGGCGATCACGGCCGAGACGGGCAAGCCGATCCGCAGCGCGGCGCGCGAGGTCGCGCGTGCGGTCAACACGCTGCGCCTTTCAGCCGAAGAGGCGACGCGGCTGGTCGGCGAAACGATCTCCTTCGACAGCTTTCCGGGCGGCGAAGCGCGGTCGGGCCATTATATCCATGAACCGTTGGGCGTCATCGCCGCGATCACCCCGTTCAACGATCCGCTCAACCTGATCTGCCACAAGCTGGGTCCGGCGCTGGGTGCCGGTAACGCGGTCGTGCTGAAACCGGCGGAGCAGGCGCCGCTCGTGGCGATGATGCTCGCGCGGTTGCTGCTCGCCGCGGGGCTGCCCGACGGGGCGCTGCAACTGCTGACCGGGCGCGGGCGCGATTTTGGCGACACGCTGTCCGGGCATCCCGACGTCGCGATGGTCAGCTTCACCGGCGGCGTCGGCGTTGGTCAGGCGATCACGCGCGCTGCCGGGATCAAGCGGCTGGCGATGGAGCTTGGCGGTAATGGCCCGGTCATCGTCATGGATGACGCCGATGTTGTGAAGGCCGCCGATGCCTGCGCGGCGGGCGCCTTTGGCGCTGCTGGGCAGAATTGCATCGGCGTGCAGCGCATCTATGTCCATGACGCAGCATATGACGCCTTTCGCGATGCGCTGGTCGCGCGCATGGGTCGCCTGCGCGTCGGCGATCCGACCGATCCAGCCACCGACGTTGGGCCGATGATCTCGGCCGCGCAGGCCGAACGGATTATCGCGTGGACGGCCGAGGCGGTGGCGCAAGGCGCGACCGTGCTGGCGGGCGGCGAGCGCGCCGGAACGCTGGTGCGCCCGACCTTGCTGGCGGGCGTCGCCGACGATGCGCGCGTTGCGTGTGACGAGGCCTTTGGACCGGTCGCCAGCCTGTTTCGGTTTACCGACCTTGATGCCGCCATCGACGCGGCGAACCGCGCTGATTATGCCATCCACGCTGCGATCTTCACCGAATCGATCCGCCACGCGCGCCACGCGGCGCGGCGCTTGCGGGTCGCCGGAGTGATGATCAATGATTCGACCGACTATCGGCTCGACGCGATGCCATTCGGCGGCGCCGGGCGGGGCAATATGGGACGTGAAGGCGTGCGCTTTGCGATGCGCGAAATGTCCCAGACAAAGGTGATATGTTTCCATGACGCTTGATCTCGCCACAATGGCAATTCCCGAAACGCCCGACCGCGCGTGGTGCGAGGCGATGGACCGCGCCGATCCGCTGGCGCCGATGCGCGGCCAGTTCGTCCTGCCCGACGGCATCATCTATCTCGACGGCAATTCGCTGGGGGCGATGCCAAGGGCGGCGAGCGCGCGGGCGCAGGCGGTGGTGACCCACGAATGGGGTACGGACCTGATCAAGAGCTGGAACAGCGCTGGTTGGTTCGACCTGCCCGAACGGCTGGGCGACAAGCTGGCACCGCTGATCGGCGCCGACGCCGGGGAGACCCTGATCTGCGATTCGACCAGCCAGAATCTGTTCAAGGTGTTGTCGGCGGCGGTCGCGATGCGGCCCGACCGCAGCGTGCTGATCCTCGAGGGCAGCAATTTTCCGACCAATAATTATATCGCCGAAGGCGTCGCCGCGGCGACCGGCGGGCGGGTGACGGTGCGCCTGTGCGAAAAGGACGAGATTGCGGACGCGATCGACGAAAACACCGTCGCGGTCGCGATCACCCATGTCCATTACAAGAGCGGCCATGTCCACGACATGGCGGCGATCACCGCGCGCGCCCATGCCGCGGGGGCGCTCGCGATCTGGGATCTGTGCCACAGCGCCGGGGCGATGCCGGTCGACCTGAACGGTGCGGGCGCCGATTTCGCGGTCGGCTGCACCTATAAATATCTGAACGGCGGTCCCGGTTCGCCAGCCTTCCTGTTCGCGGCGAAGCGGCATCAGGGGCAGGCTTTGCAGCCGGTGACAGGCTGGTGGGGCCATGCCGCGCCGTTCGCCTTCGAACCGGGCTACCGTCCGGAGCCGGGACTGCGGCAGTTTCTGATCGGTACCCAGCCGATCCTGTCGATGGAGCTCGTCGAGACCGGGCTCGACATTCATTTGGAGGCCGACATGGCGGCAATCCGCACCAAGTCGATGGCGCTGACCGACCTGTTCATCCGCCTGGTCGAGCAGCGGTGCGCGGGGCACGGATTTACCTTGGCGTCGCCGCGCGAGGCGGCCCAGCGCGGCAGCCAGGTGTCGTTCGCGCATGCCGAGGGCTATCCGATCATGCGCGCGCTGATCGCCGCCGGGGTGATCGGCGATTTCCGCGCGCCCGATACGGTGCGCTTTGGCTTTACGCCGCTCTACGTCGGCTATGCCGATGTCTGGGATGCGGTCGACCGGCTGGTGACGATCATGGATCGGGGCATCTGGAAACAACCCGAACATCAGGCGCGCGACGCCGTCACATGATCAAGAATTAGGGGGAATGGCGATGGACGAACAGTCCTGTGTGGACCGCGAGGCGGGGCTCGAACGCGGGCTGACCAAGGCGCAGATCATCATGATCGGGCTGGGCGGCGCGATCGGCACCGGGCTGTTCATGGGGTCGGGCATCGCGATCGGCTACGCCGGTCCCGCGGTGCTGGTGAGCTATGCGATCGCGGCGCTGATCGCGGTGATCATGGTGTTCAGCCTGTCCGAAATGGCGGTGGTCCATCCAACTGCGGGATCGTTCGGTACCTATGCCGAAATCTATCTCGGCCCGATGATGGGGTTCATCGTCCGCTATACCTATTGGATCCAGCAGGTCTTGCTGATCGGCAGCGAAGCCGTCGCGGTCGGCATCTACATGACCTGGTGGTATCCCGACACGCCGGTGTGGATGTGGGCGATCGGCAGCGCCGCTGTCGTCGTGTGGGTGAACACCCGCGCGGTGCATAATTTCGGGTCGGTCGAATATTGGCTGACGGTCATCAAGGTGTCGGCGATCGTAGGCTTCATCATGGTCGGCCTGTCGCGCATCTTCGGGATCGTCGGCGACCCGGTGGGCCTGCACAATGTCACCGGGCTGGCCGGCGGTTTCTTTCCCAACGGCTTTTCAGGCGTGTGGATGGCGGTGCTGATGGCGCTGTTTTCCTTCATGGGGCTGGAGTTCGTCGTCGGTACCGCCAGCGAGGCGAAGGATCCGAAAACCGCAATTCCGGCGGCACTGCGTACGATGGCGGCGCGGTTGTTCCTGTTCTACATCCTCGCGCTGTTCATCATCGTCGCCTTCCTGCCGTGGACCGAATCGGGGGCGAAGGTCGTCACCGAAAGCCCGTTCGTGAAGATGTTCGCCAGCGCAGGCATCCCCTATGCCGCGGGGGTGATGAACTTCGTCGTCGCCTCGGCGGCGCTGTCGGCGATGAACACCAGCATCTATATGGGGTCGCGGATGCTGTTCTCGCTGGCGCGTGGCGGCTATGCCCCGCGCGCGCTGGGCGAATTGAACGCGCAGAAAGTGCCGATGCGCGCGACGCTGCTGACGGGTGTCTGCATCCTCGCCGCGGCGTCGGTGTCGATCCTGACCCCGCTCGCCTATAATTATCTGTTCGGGATCACGCTGTTCGGTGGGCTGTTGGTATGGAGTACGATCCTGGTCAGCCACCTGCGGTTCCGGCGCCAGCACCGCGCCGCCGATCTGCCGGTGCAGATGCCCTTATTTCCCTATGCGCAGCTGTTGGGGCTGGCGTTGCTCGCCGCGATCGCGGTGACGATGGCGCTCGATACCGACTTTTGGCAGACCGCGGTGATCGCCGGGGTGCCGTGGCTGGTGATCGTGGCGTCGGCCTATTTTGTCTGGCGGCGGCTCTCGCCCGGACCGTCCGCGACGTCCTGATCCTGCCCCAATTCGGCGCGGATCTCGGCGGCGACCTCGTGGACGACCGCCATGAAATAGCGCGCCGCCGCCGACAGCTCGCCATGCGCATGGGTCGTCGCGCCAATGCGCGAATTTGCGCCCTCCAATATGACGGGCAGCGCGGTCAGCCCCGCCTGACCGATGCCGACCTGATGCGGCATCGTTGCCAGCATGTCGGTGTTCATCAGCAGCGCGTGATTGGTGAGGATCGACACCGATTCGATGACGTCTTGCGGCGGCTCCAGCCCTTCGTGGCGAAAGGCGTGATCGACTTGGCGGCGCAGTGACGTCTGCGGCGGGGGCATCACCCACGCCTGGTCGACCAGATCGGCAAGCGTCAGGTCGCGGCGTTGGGTCAGCGGGTGTCCTTCGCGGACCATGATCGACACGGTGTCGAGATAGAGCACCTCCTGGCGCAGTCCTTCGCGCTCGCGATATTCGGGCAAGCGGCCCAGCACGACATCGATATCGCCGGTGCGCAGGCCCGGCATCAGGCGGTCGATCGTTCCCTCATCAACGGTCACCGCTATCCCCGGGCGTCGTTCGCGCAGCCGCGCCAGCGCGCGCGGTAGCAGCGAGGTCGATGCGGCGAGCAACGTGCCGACATGCACGCGGCCCGACAGGCCTTCCTCCAGCGATTGCAGTTCCTCGCCCGCGTGGCGCAGCTGGGTCAGGATCAGCTTGGCATGTTTGATCATGACCTGGCCAAAGTCGGTCGGCGTCACCCCGCGCGACGAGCGATCGAACAGCTGGACACCTAGCGCGTCCTCCAGCTCCTTTATGCTCTTGGTCGCGGCGGGCTGGGCGATGTTCAATGCCTGCGACCCTTTCAGCACCGTGCCTTCGTCGGCGATCGCGGTGAGCAGGCGCAGCTGGCGCAATTTCAACCGACTCAGCAGAAAATTTTCGTGGAACTTTGGCATCTTGGCCCCCGGACAGCGGATTTCGGCAGTTATATCCATTTTATAATAGCGAGGGCAAGTCTCGGGATTATTGTTGATAGCCAAGCCCCGTTACCCACGGTCATGGCCTGCGCCCGATCCGGCGAGCAGGCGCGACGGCGAACGGGGATGCGGCAATAGTCATGACCAAAGAGGCTTCACAAAAAATGGCGGTCATCGACATGCACAGCCATTTCTTTCCCTTGATGGATGCGGATTATCGCGCCTGGGCGGAAACCGAGGGGTTGCCGTGGCTGCACGATGCCGGCGGTGGCGAGGGTTTCATCATGCAGGGGGCAAGCGAGTTTCGCCCCGTCGATGACATTTTGTGGGATCCCGCGCGGCGGGTCGAGGCGCTCGATGCGCAGGGCATCGATTTGCAGATCATCTGCGCCACCCCGATCATGTTCGGCTATAGCCGCCCGGCGGCGAAGGCGCTGGAATGCGCGCAGCGCTTCAACGACGAGGCGCTGATCTTCTGCAACCATGCGCCCGATCGCATGAAGGCTTTGGCGCAGGTGCCACTCCAGGACATCGACCTGTCGTGCGCCGAAGTCAGCCGCGCGATGGCGACCGGCCATCTGGGGGTCCAGATCGGCAATCATATGGGGCTGCGCAACCTCGACGACGCGGGCATTTTGACCTTTCTCACCCATTGCGCCGACGTCGGCGCCGCCGTGCTGATCCATCCTTGGGACATGATGGCGCGCGAGCGGATGCCCAAATATATGCTGCCCTGGCTGGTGGCGATGCCCGCGGAGACGCAGCTGTCGATCCTGTCGCTGATCCTGTCGGGCGCGTTCGAGCGACTGCCGAGGAACCTGCGCATCTGTTTTGGCCACGGCGGCGGCAGCTTTGCTTTCCTGCTCGGCCGCGTCGAAAATGCCTGGACCCACCGCGACATCGTGCGCGTCGATTGCCCCAATCCGCCGTCGAGCTATGTCGATCGTTTCTTTGTCGATTCTGCCGTGTTCGACCCGCGCGCGCTCAGCCTGCTGATCGATGTGATGGGCGAGGATCGCGTGCTGCTGGGATCCGACCATCCGTTCCCGCTCGGCGAGCAGGACATCGGGTCGCTGGTGATGGGGCATGACGGGTTGAGCACCGCGCAGAAGGCAAAGATCATGAGCGGCAATGCGAAGGCGTTTCTGGGCTTGTAGGGCCGACCTAAAAGCACGTCATTGCGAGCGAAGCGAAGCAATTCAGGGTGGCGTAAACCGCTCTGGATTGCTTCGCTTCGCTCGCAATGACGATATAAACTACACATGCGGACATCAAAAAAGGGCGGTCGGAGCGATACTCCGGCCGCCTTCCTTTTGTCTGCGCGGTCACGCGGCGCTGCGTTCAATCTGCTTTGGGCGCACCCTGAAAACTCTCGGTCCCCGCCCAGCCGCGTTCGGATACGTCGACCATGACATTTTCGGGCCCGGTCATTTTATATTCGGCATTGTCCTTGGCAGGGTTCTTGCCCAGCCCCTGCGCCAGATTGACGTCGTGGCGCGGCGCGTAGCCCGAGTTTTCGAACCGCTCGACAACCGCGGCGATGTCGTCGCATTGGAAACCGATGTGGTGCAGCCCGGTATAGCCTTCGGGGAATTCCATCCCCGCTGCGGGCCGGTTCTTGAAGCACAGCAGCGCGATGTTGATGTGGCCGTCGGTGACATAATAGCCGCGCGCGTTGCGGCTATCGATCTTGCCGGCCAGCGTCCAGCCAAGCACGTCGGTAAAAAAGCCGACCGAATTGTCGGGGTCGGCGGATGCGATCGCCACATGGCGCAGGCGGGTGGTCATGATTGGGCCTTTCTAGGTTCCGATACGGATGGGGCTGACGAGATCATTGAGCGCCGCGACGATACTCTGCGCGGTGATCCGGCCGGTGCCGGGGTTCTCGTCGGTGGGAATATTCTCGATGATCAGTTCGAAGCGCGCGCTGTCGGAATCGACGATGATGCGGTGGGTGTTGCGTTCGAGCGTCGGGTCGGCCCAGATTTCGAGCCGGGTCAGCGCCGGACCGATCCCCGCCATCCCGAGCGCCGCGGCGACGTTGACGTTGGCGGGAAAGGCCATCGCCCCTTCGAGCGCGCTGCCCGCGAAGATTTTCAGCGGCTCGGTAAGCCCCGAAAGGTCGATGCGGTTGCGCACGACATGTTCGGCCTTGACCAAAGACTTCACCGGCTTGCGCGTCACCATCGTCACCGAGTGGATAGTGCCGACGGCGGCGGCGCGGACGGCGTCGAGCCCGAGCAGTGCGCCCGTCGCCAGGATGATGCGCCCGCCATGCGCGCGGGCGATCTCGATCGCTTCGGGCCATTGCATGAGCGCCGCGCCACTGACCGTGACCAGCGTTTTGCCTGCGCCAAGCGTCGCGGTGGCAATGTTCCGAAAGGCGGCCGTGGGGGCGCTGTCGACGATGACGTCGGATACAGCGACGAGCTCGGTAGTGTCGACGATCGGAACCGGCGAGTGCAGTTGCGCCATCGCCGTGGCGGCGCGTACCGGGTCGCCCGCCGATACTGCGGCGAGTTCCAGCGGCAGTGCGCTGGCTTCGATATGGCGCGCCACGACGCGGCCGATGGTGCCGAACCCGGCGATGCCAATCTTCATCATGGCATCGGCGCTACGGGGTCTTTGCTATATGCGATAATATCCAATCGCCGCACTGCTATCCCTGAAAATATATAGAATGCTCGCCCGCGATCGTTATATATTTTTCGTTATATATTCGCTCATTTTCTATCTTTGACTGAATATCAGGCAATCCGCACAAGCAGGATCGAACTTGCGGGGGAGCCGATGCATTCGCTTTTGAATCCTGATCTGCTGACGCTGGCGGCGATGATGCTGCTGACCGGAGCGATCGGCGGCGTGATTGCCGGATTGCTGGGCGTCGGCGGCGGGATCGTCATCGTCCCCGTGCTCGACCTGGTGCTTGCGGCGCTCGATGTCGACAGCGCGGTGCGGATGCATGTCGCGGTCGCCACCTCGCTTGCGACGATCGTGCCGACCGCCATCTCGTCGTCGCGCGCGCATCATGCCAAGGGCGCGGTCGATCGCGATCAGTTGCGCCGCTGGGGCATCGCCATCTTTCTGGGCGCGATTGCCGGCGTCCTGCTCGCGTCGCGCGTGAGCGGCGACATGTTGTCGGCGGTGTTCGGGGTCGTTGCGCTGATCGTCGCGATCAAGATGTTGTTGCCGCTGGAGGGCAAGCATATCGCCGACGCTGTCCCCGGCGGACCGTTGGGGCAGGCCATCCCTTTTGGCATCGGCGGCATTTCCAGCATGATGGGCATCGGCGGCGGGACGCTGAGCGTGCCGGTGATGACTTTGTTCAATGTCCCGATCCACCGCGCCGTCGGGACGGCGGCGCTGTTCGGCCTGTTGATCAGCGTTCCTGCGACCGCAGCCTTCATCGTCACCGGCTGGAACGTCGACGACCTGCCGCCCGGCAGCCTCGGCTATGTCAATCTGATCGGCTTCGCGATCATCGCGCCGGTATCCTACCTGACCGCGCCGTGGGGTGCGCGCATCGCGCACGCGCTGTCAAAGCGGCAGCTGAGCCTGATGTTCGGCCTGTTCCTGACCGTCGTCGCGGTGCGGATGCTGATCCGGGCGTTCGGATAGATGCGATGCCTGGCCCCCTTCACAATTTTGGCCCGCCCGCTGCGCCACGCCGTTTCAACCGCCGCACCGCGCTTGTGCAGATCGGGGGCGCCGCGCTCGCCTGCGCCGCGCCCGCGCTTGCCCGTCCCCCTCGAAAGAAAGATCACCGCATGACCTGGTTCGCCCTTGCCACCCGCGCCGGAGCCGACGGCCCGCGCCCCGTAATCCAGATCGGCGACGCCTTTCACGACCTTCATGATGCTGCCGGCGCGCACGGCTTTGCGGCGGTCGCGGCTGATGTGTCCACGATCATCCGCGATTGGGACGCCCGGCGTGACGCGCTGTTCGCGCTCGCCCGGGCGCTCGACAATGTTTCGGGCGGGATGGCGGCGCCCCAGCTCGCCGCCCCGTTCGAACCGCGGCGTATCTTTGCCGCCGCATCGAATTTCATCGAACATGCCGAGGAAATGCAGACGAAGCTGGCGGCCAAGGCCGACAGCGAACCCTATATTTTCCTCAAGACGGTCGAAAGCATTGTCGGCCCCGGCGCGACGGTCGTTGTCCCGCCGCAAGTGTCGCGCCCGGACTGGGAGGTCGAGCTCGGGGTCGTGCTGGGGCGACCCGGCAAGAATGTCGCGGTGGCTGACGCGCACGCGATGATCGCAGGTTATACGATCGTCAACGACGTCTCGGCGCGCGACCGCACGCGGCGCAGCGACTTTCCTTTTTCGCACGACTGGTTCCGCGGCAAGAGCTTTGACAGCTTTACCCCGCTCGGTCCGGTATTCGTGCCGCGCGATTGCCTGGGCGATCCGCACGACATTCGCTTGGGGCTGAAGGTCAATGGCGAGACGATGCAGGACGGCAATACGTCCGAGATGATCTTCAACATCTATGAGCAGATCGCCTATCTCTCGACCATCCTCGAACTGCGCGCGGGCGACCTGATCGCGTCGGGTACGCCCGCCGGGGTCGGCATGGGGCGCGGGGTGTTCCTGAAGGATGGCGATGTGATGACCGCGTGGGTCGACGGCATTGGCGAACTCGCCAATCCCGTCGCGGCGCCGCACCTGCCGAAAGGAGCATGATCATGGCCGCCTTGTCCCGCCGTTCGCTGTTGGTCCCGATCCTGGTCGTCGCGGGAATCGCGGCGCTGACATTGTGGAGCGCCTTTGGCGGCAGCGCATCCAAAGCGGTGTCGCAAGCCGACACGCGCAACGTCCGCTTCAACATGGCCTGGCTGCCGCAGGGCAGCATGGCCGGTATCTTTGTCGCGCAGGACAAGGGATATTTCGCCGAGGCCGGGCTGAATGTCGAAACCGTGCGGGGTTTTGGCGGCATCCGGACGGCGAACGAGCTCGATCAGGGCATGTTCGAATTTGCCTATATCGACCCGCTGTCGGTGGCGCTCAACCGGTCGAAAGGCGGCGCGGCGAAGATGATCGGCGGCATCAATATGCGGCTGCCCGCGGGTGCCTGCTTCGTCAAGGAACGCCACCGGATCGCCAAGCCCGCCGACCTTGCGGGCCTGCGCTTCGGTGCCGGGCAAAGCTCGGCGATCCAGGCGCTGCTCCCCGCGTGGCTGAAGGATAACGGCGTCGATCCGGCGCGCGTCGAACAGATCCAGCTTGATCCGGCAATCGTCGTGTCGTCGCTTGTCGAAGGGCGCATCGACGCCGCCGAATGCTGGCTGGGCAATTCGATGGCGCTGTTCGACAAGGCGGCCAAGGCCAAGGGCGTGACAATCGGGCGCATCGCCTACGCCGATTTCGGGCTCGACGTGTACGGCAGCGGCTTTGCGACGCGCGATGCGCTGATCGAAAAGGAGCCCGAGCTGGTGCGCGGCTTCCTGAAGGCGGCTTATCGCGGCTATGCCGACGCAGCGCGCGATCCGAAGGGCGCGCTCGCGATCCTTCGCAAGCATCATCCGCTGCTGGACGAAGCGGTGACCGAACGGCAGATTCGCGAAACCGCCACGCTGATGGCGGCCGAAGGAGGATCGCACCGCCTGAACCCCGAAAAGATCGCGCGAACCGTGACCTATCTGCAGGCGAGCGGCCAGTTGCAGGGCTTTGACGCGACCGCAGCGCTGTTCACCAATGCCTTCGTGCCGACGGGGACGCGGTGATGACCGATCCCGCCGCCTATCGCCCGCAACCGACCCGGCTTGGCCATCTGGTGCTGAAAGTGCGCGACATCGATCGTTCGCTCGCTTTCTACACCGAGGTCATGGGCCTCGAGGTGTCCGACTGGATCGACCATCAGATGGTGTTTCTGCGCGCGGGTGAGGACCATCATGATCTGGCGCTGCTGCAACTGCCTCCCGGTCACACCGCGACGCCCGAGGGACATTTTCCGGCGGTCGAGCATTTTTCCTATCGCCTCGAAAGCATGGACGAGATGGAAAAGGTCGCGGCGATGCTGATCGCGCGCGGTATCACCATCGACCGCGGCATCGGCAAGCATGGCCCGGGCGCGAACAGCTTTTTGGTGTTCCGCGACCCCGACGGCAACAATGTCGAATTCTACACCGACATGACGCGGATCGACGCCGACCATCCCTATACCCCGTCGGTTTGGGACGGCAAACGGCTGGAAACATTCGACCGCTGGCAGCTGGAACATTTTTTGGTCCCGCCACCGGCGCGTATTCAGTCGCTGATCGACGAGGAGCGAAGCCAATGACCACGTCGCCCATCACCCGCGATCGTCTGATCAGCGCCGGCTTTTTCCTCCTCCTCGGCCTTGGCTGGGAGTTCGGCGTGCGCTGGTCGGGGGTGCAATCCTATCTGTTGCCGCCGCCGAGCGCGATCCTCGCCGAACTGTGGCAATCGCGCGCGCCGATTCTGGCGCAAAGCCTGGTCACGCTGACCGAGGTGTTCTGGGGCTTCATCATCGCGGTGGCGCTGGGGGTGCCGATCGCGGCGCTGATCTTTTCCTCGCGCACCGCGAAGCGCACCATCTATCCCTTGTTCGTGGCGTTGCAGAGCATTCCAAAGATCGGACTCGCGCCGCTGATCGTCGTCTGGTTCGGCTATGGGCTGACGTCGAAGCTGATCATGGCGTTCCTGTTCGCCTTTTTCCCGATCATCATCTCGACCCTCGGTGGGCTGGCCAGCACGCCCGCCCATCTTGAAGAGCATTTCCGCGCCCTGCGCGCGTCGCCGATGCAGAATTTCTGGCGGCTGCGCGTTCCGGCAGCGCTGCCGAGCTTCCTCGACGGGTGCAAGGTCGCGATGCCGCTCGCCGTCATCGGCGCGGTGGTCGGCGAATTTGTCGGATCGAACGACGGGCTGGGCAATCTGATCCTGACCGCCTCGGGTTCGGGGCACACGACGCTGACCTTTGCAGCGTTGATCGCGGTGACGATGATGTCGCTCATTCTTTTCTACAGCGTGGCCTATTGGGAACGCTTCATCTGGTGGCGGGCAGCATGAGTGCGGTGATTTCGATGGCGAGCGTCGGCAAGACGTTCGGCGACCTGCGCGTGCTGGGCGATGTCAGCGCCGACATTGGTGCCGCGGAGTTTGTTTCGGTCCTAGGCCCGTCGGGCTGCGGAAAAAGCACATTGCTACGCCTGATCGCCGGGCTGACGTCGTTCGAGGATGGCAGCATCTGCTTCAATGGTGCCAAGGTGGCGAGGCCCGCGCCCGAAATGGGGTTCGTGTTCCAGACATCGAACCTGCTGCCCTGGCTTACCGTGCGCGACAATCTGCTGCTCGGCGTCGATCTCGATGCCGCGGTGCAGCGGCCCAGCGACGCGGCGTTCGCCGAGCTTGTCGAAACGCTGGGGCTGACCGGGTTCGAGGCGAGCCATCCGCACCAGTTGTCGGGCGGGATGCGGCACCGCGTCGCCATCGGACAGGCGCTCGCCCGCAACCCCCAGGTGTTGTTGATGGACGAACCCTTTGGCGCGCTCGACGCGCTGACCCGCGACCGGCTGAACATGGAATTGCTGCGGATATGGCAACGCGATCGCAAGACCGTGGTGCTGGTCACGCACAGCATTTCCGAAGCGGTATTGCTGTCCGATCGGGTGCTCGTGATGTCCGAACGGCCGGGAACGATCGTCGAGGATGTCCGCATTGACCTGCCGCGCCCGCGCGACCCCAGCGTCACGCGCGAGGACCCGGCGTTCGGCGACTATGTCGTCCGGCTCAGCAAATTGATGGGAGTATCGTGATGGACAGCGGCCTATTGGCGACCGCGGGCGCCGAAATCTATTGGCAGGCGCACGGACAGGGGCCGGCGGTGGTGCTGGCGCACGGCATCGGCGGCAATCATGCGATCTGGTACCGCCAGCTCGACGCGCTGGTGCGGTCGAACCGCGTCATCCTGTTCGATCACCGTGGCTTCGGACTGTCGCGCGACCTGGACGGGCGCGGGCGCGATGGCTTCGTCGATGACCTTGTGGCGCTGCTCGACCATCTGGGCGAGGCGAAGGTCGCGCTGGCCGGTCAGTCGATGGGAGCAGGCACCTGCATCGGTTTTGCCCATCGCGCGCCCGAACGGGTCGCGGCGCTGGCAATCTGCGACAGCCTGCATGGGATCGCCGAAACGGGCGAGGTCAAGGCGATCATGGACGCAGCGCGGGCGAAAACCGCCGCGATGGGACAGATCGAACGCGTGCTTGGGGCCGCGGCGCCGCGCGAGCTGGCAGCGCTCTATGCCCAGATCGCCAGTTTCAATGCCGCCGATCGCCACAGCCTGACCGGGCGGTTCGACGCGCAGCCCGCGGCGGCGCTGAGCGGCAAGGGGTTTCCGGTCCTGTTCCTGTGCGGGACCGACGACGGGCTGTTCCCGGTCGAGGCGGTGCGGCTTGTCCAGGCCGAGGTCGCGGGGTCGTTCATGGTCGAGATCAACGATGCCGGTCACTCGGCATTTCTGGAACAGCCGGTGCAGTTCAACGACACCCTCCTTTCGCTGCTACAGATGGCGGGGCATGTCGGGAAAGGTGGCGCGGCGCATAGCAACACCGCAGGCTATGCGCGCGTCGGGGGCGAGGCATGACCGATACGGCTTATCCCTTCGCGAACCGCGAGATCCTGAACTATGTCGACGGCGCGTTTGTCGCGACCGGTGCGCAATTTGACAATGTGAACCCCGTCACGGGCGAGGTCGCGGCGCGCGTGTCGCTGGCCGACCAGCCGCTCGTCGACCGCGCCGTTGTTGCCGCGCGGCGGGCGCTGAAGGGGCCGTGGGGGAAGATGTCGCAGGCTGAACGGTGCAAGCTGCTTGTCCGCGTCGCCGAAGGGATCGAGTCGCGCTTCGACGAATTTGCGGCGGCCGAAATCGCCGACACCGGAAAGTCGCTCCATCAGGCGCGCACGATCGACATTCCGCGCGGCGCCGCCAATTTTCGGACCTTTGCGGCGCTCGCTGAAGCGCGCGCGATGGCGAGTTTCCGCACCGACCTTCCCGACGGACGCAGCGCGATCAACTATGCGATCGCGCGGCCGCTGGGCGTCGTCGCGATCATTTCGCCGTGGAACCTGCCGCTGTTGCTGATGACGTGGAAGGTCGCCCCGGCGCTCGCCTGCGGCAATGTCGTGGTGGTGAAACCCAGCGAGGAAACGCCATCGACCGCGGCGCTGCTCGCCGAGGTGATGGACGCCGCGGGCGTGCCCCCGGGGGTGTTCAACCTGGTCCACGGCTTTGGCGCCGCATCCACCGGCGAATGGCTGACCGCGCATCCCGATATCGACGCGATCACTTTTACCGGGGAATCGGCGACGGGCGGTGCGATCATGCGCGTCGCGGCGGCGGGTGTGAAGCCGGTGTCGTTCGAACTGGGCGGCAAGAATGCCGCGCTGGTCTTTGCCGACTGCGATTTCGACGAAGCGGTGGCGGGGACGGTGCGGTCGGCGTTTTCGAATTGCGGGCAAGTTTGCCTGTGCACCGAGCGCGTCTATGTCGAGCGACCGATTTTCGACCGCTTCGTCAAGGCGCTGGCCCAGCGCGCCGCGGCGCTGACGATCGGCGATCCCTGGTCGGGTGCGGACATGGGGCCGCTGATCTCGCACGGCCACCGCGACAAGGTGCTCGGCTATTACCAGCTCGCGCGCGACGAGGGGGCGACGGTGGTGACCGGCGGCGGGGTGCCCGCGTTCGGGAGTGCGCTCGATCAGGGGGCGTTCGTCCAGCCGACGATCTTGACCGGACTCGGCCCCGATGCCCGCTGCGTGCGCGAGGAGATTTTCGGGCCGGTCTGCCATATCGCGCCCTTTGACCGCGAGGACGAGGTGATCGAGCTGGCGAACGACAGCGCCTATGGGCTGGCGGCGGCGATCTGGACCCGTGACGTCGGACGCGCGCACCGCGTCGCCGCCCAGATGGAAACGGGGATCGTCTGGGTCAATGAATGGTTCCTGCGTGACCTGCGTACCCCGTTCGGCGGGATGAAATTGTCGGGCATCGGGCGCGAGGGCGGCGAACATTCGCTGGGCTTTTATTCCGAGCCGACCAATATCTGTGTGAAGCTGTAAGAGGATCCTATGGCCAATATTGCTGCCATTGCCGCGAGGCTCGACGCCGCCGCCAGCGAGGCGAGGGCGATCGCGCAAATCACCGGGCAGGAGGGCGAATTGTCGCTCACCGACGCCTATGCGATTCAGCGCGCCGCGATCGACCACCGGCTGGCGCGCGGCGCCACACTTGTGGGAGTGAAGATGGGCTTCACCAGCGAGGCGAAGATGGCCCAGATGGGGCTGACCGACCAGATCTGGGGCCGGCTGACGTCGGACATGGTCGTGACCAACGGCGCCGCGATCGACCGCGCGCGCTTCATCCATCCCCGCGTCGAGCCCGAGGTCGCGGTGCGGCTGAAGGCGCCGCTGTCGGGCGAGGTGACGCGCGAGGAAGCGCTCGCGGCGGTCGACGCGGTTGCCGCCGCGCTCGAGATCATCGACAGCCGGTATGAGAATTTCCGCTTCGCGCTGGGCGATGTGGTTGCCGACAATGCCTCGTCATCGGCCTTTGTCGTGGGGCCGTGGCTGCCCGCCACGACCGACGTCGCCGATGTCAGGATGGAAATGCGCGTCGACGATGTCGTCGTCGAGACCGGGTCGAGCGCGGCGATCCTGGGCGACCCGATCCGCTCGCTCGTCGCCGCGGCGCGGCTGGCGGGGGCGGCGGGGCTGACGCTCCAGCCGGGCTGGACGATCATGCTGGGCGGCGCGACCGCGGCGGCGGCGATCGGGTCAGCGCGCGCGGTATCGCTCGACGCCGGGCATCTCGGCCGCGTCGGCTTCACGATCGCGGGAGAGGCGGCATGAGCGGCGCGAGCGCCGAAAATGGAGGGGGCCGGGTCATTCCCGGCAAGGCGCAGCCGCGCGGGCGCTTTCCACATTATCGCCGCGCGGGCGATTTCGTGTTCGTATCGGGCACCAGCTCGCGGCGGCCCGACAATAGTTTTGCGGGTGCGTCGGCGGACGAATATGGCACGGTCAGCCTCGATATTCGCGAGCAGACACGCACGGTGATCGAGAATATTGCGGCGATCCTGACCGATGCGGGCGGATCGCTGGCCGATGTCGTCGATGTGACGAGCTTCCTCGTCAATATGAATGATTTCGGCGGCTACAACGCGGTTTACGCCGAGTTTTTCGATGAAGCGGGTCCGGCGCGCACGACGGTCGCGGTCCACCAGCTCCCCCACCCGCACCTGCTGATCGAGATCAAGGCCACCGCCTTCATCCCGCGCGCGCCCACGAAAGGATAGCGCTCATGCTGACCTATGGATTGCCCTTCAATTTCCGCCAGTGGATCGAGGATCACCGCGATGTGCTGAAACCCCCGGTCGGCAATGCGCAGATCTGGGAGGATGCCGATTTCATCGTGACGGTCGTCGGCGGTCCGAACCAGCGCACCGATTATCATGTCGATCCGCTGGAGGAATTCTTCTTCCAGCTGGAAGGCGACATGAACCTGCGCCTGTGGACCGACGAGGGTCCGAAGGATATGCCGATCCGCGAGGGCGACATCTTTCTGTTGCCGCCGGGCGTGCCGCATTCGCCGCAGCGCCCGGTCGCGGGCAGCGTCGGGCTTGTGATCGAACGCAAGCGCCCCGACGGGATGATCGACGCCTTTCAATGGTATTGCGACGATTGCGGCCACATTGTCCACCGCGTCGAAGTGCAGCTGAAAAGCATCGTGCGCGACCTGCCGCCGCTGTTCGCCGCCTTTTACGCCAGCGAGGAGCTGCGCACCTGCGGCCAATGCGGCGCGGTGCACCCGGGCAAGCATGCGCCGGAGGCCGCGGGATGACCGATGGGTTCATCCATGCCGCGAGGCGTTTGCGCGACGCTTATTCGGGCGGGGCGATTGCGCCGCTGCGCGATGCGCTGGCGCCCACCGATGTGGACGGCGCCTATGCGGTGCAGACGATCAACACGCGCTTCTGGGAAGCGCAGGGGCGGCGGATCGTCGGGCGCAAGGCGGGACTGACGGCAAAGGCGGTGCAGGTCCAGCTCGGCGTCGACCAGCCCGATTTCGGGGTGCTGTTTGCCGACATGCGGATCGCCGACGGCGGCTCGCTCGATCCGGCGCGGACGTTGCAGCCCAAGGCGGAGGCCGAGATTGCCTTTGTGCTGGGCGCCGACCTGCCCGCCGCCGATACGACGGTGGAACAGGTCGCGGCCGCGGTCGCCAGCGTCCACGCGGCGATCGAGATTGTCGACAGCCGCATCGCCGACTGGAAAATCACTTTCGCCGACACGGTAGCGGACAACGGCTCATCGGCCTTTTTCGTGATTTCCGAAGCGGGGCTGCCGCTCGCGGGCCTCGACCTCGAAGGCGCTGCGATGGAAATGGATGTCGGCGGCAAGACCGCCTCCACCGGGTTGGGCGCCGCGGCGCTCGGCAACCCGCTGAACGCTGCGGCGTGGCTGGCGCAAACATTGGCGGCGCGCGGCGAACCGCTCAAGGCAGGCGACATCCTGCTCGCCGGGGCGCTGGGGCCGATGGTGGCGCTGACCCCCGGCGATCATGTCGAGGCGCGGATCGCCGGGATCGGCTCGTGCAGCTTCACCTATGGGCCGATGCGATGAGCAAGGCCAAGGTAGCGATCATCGGATCGGGCAACATCGGCACCGACCTGATGATCAAGATCATGCGCCTGTCGGACGTGCTCGAGATGGGCGCCTTCGTCGGTATCGATCCCGAGAGCGACGGGCTGAAGCGCGCCGAGCGGCTGGGGGTGCCGATCACCGCCGACGGGCTCGACGGCCTTGTCGCGATGCCAGGCTTTGCCGACATCGCGATCGTGTTCGACGCGACCTCGGCGGGCGCGCACCAGCGGCATAGCGAAGTGTTGATCGCGCACGGCAAGCGCGTCGTTGACCTGACGCCGGCGGCGATCGGTCCCTATACGATCCCGCCGGTGAACGGCGACGCGCACCTGGACGCCGCCAACGTCAATATGGTGACCTGTGGCGGGCAGGCGACGATCCCGATTGTTGCGGCGGTGAACCGCGTCGCGAAGGTGCATTATGGCGAGATCGTCGCCTCGATCGCTTCCAAGAGCGCTGGGCCGGGGACGCGCGCCAATATCGACGAGTTCACCGAAACGACGAGCCGGGCGATCGTCGAGGTCGGCGGGGCGAGCCGCGGCAAGGCGATTATCGTGCTCAACCCCGCCGAGCCGCCGCTGATCATGCGCGATACCGTCTATTGCCTGTGCGATGACGGCGATCGTGACGAAATCGCCCAGAGCATCGCGGCAATGGTCGCCGAGGTGCAGGCCTATGTACCCGGCTACCGGCTCAAACAGGCGGTGCAGTTCGAAAGCATCGGCAGCAATGCGCCGCTGCGCATCCCCGAAATGGGCGGCCGCTTTACCGGACTCAAGGTCAGCGTCTTCCTCGAGGTCGAGGGGGCGGCGCATTATTTGCCCGCCTATGCCGGCAACCTCGACATCATGACATCGGCGGCACTGAAGACCGCCGAGAAGATGGCGCAAAGGCTGGCCGCATGACCTTGGATCCGATGACCACCAAACTCTATATCCAGGACGTGACGCTGCGCGACGGGATGCACGCGATCCGGCATCAATATGGCCTCGATCATGTCCGTGCGATCGCAAAAGCGCTCGACCGCGCGAAGGTCGACGCGATCGAGGTCGCGCATGGCGACGGGTTGCAGGGATCGAGCTTCAACTATGGGTTCGGCGCGCATACCGACTGGGAGTGGATCGGCGCGGTGGCCGAGGTGCTCGAGCATAGCGTGCTCACGACCTTGCTGCTGCCCGGCATCGGCACCATTCACGATCTGAAACATGCCCATGACATGGGCGTGCGCTCGGTGCGGATTGCGACCCACTGCACCGAGGCCGATGTCGCGAAGCAACATATCGAGTTTGCGCGCGGCATCGGCATGGACGTGTCGGGCTTCCTGATGATGAGCCATATGTCCGAACCCGACGCGCTCGCGCAGCAGGCGCTTCTCATGGAAAACTATGGCGCGCACTGCGTCTATGTCACCGACAGCGGCGGTGCGATGACGATGGACCAATATGCGGCGCGATTGCAGGCCTATGACCGGGTGCTGAAGCCCGAAACGCAGCGCGGGGTGCATGCGCACCACAATCTGTCGCTCGGCGTCGCGAACAGCATCGTTGCGGTGCAAAATGGCGCGGTGCGCGTCGATGCCAGCCTGGCGGGCATGGGGGCGGGGGCGGGGAACGCGCCGCTGGAGGTGTTCATCGCGGCGGCCGACGTCCATGGGTGGAACCATGGCTGCGATCTTTACGCACTGATGGACGCGGCGGAGGATCTGGTGCGGCCGTTGCAGGACCGTCCGGTGCGGGTCGACCGCGAGACGCTGACGCTTGGTTATGCCGGGGTTTATTCCAGCTTCCTGCGCCACGCCGAAAAAGCAGCCGCCGACCACGGCCTCGACACGCGCGCGATCCTCGTGGAACTGGGGCGGCGCAAGATGGTCGGCGGGCAGGAGGACATGATCGTCGACGTCGCGCTCGACATGCTCTCGGCGGGCAAGCTCGCAGGGTAAACCGGCATTCGGCGCGAAGCGCGCGGCGTCAAACCGTCGCTCGGCGAAAAATGTCGCTAGTGCGCGTCGCGGGACGCGCCCGTTCTCCCAGATATCGCTCCATCGCTGCGAGGCCGCAGGCGGTCAGCGCGACATGGATGACGCGATTGTCCCGCGCCGATCGTTCGCGCGCGACGAGCCCGCAGTCGTCGAGCTTTCCGATCCAGCGCAGTGCCGTCGTCGCGGGGACTGCCGCGGCGATGCACAGGCTGTGGATGCTCACCGGTCGCCCGCGATGATGTTGCACAAACAGGTCGAGCAGCATGTCCCATGCGGGTTCGGCAAAGATGTTGGCGGCGAAGCAATGCTCGCGGCTGCGGCGGCTCGCATATTCCTGTTGGGCCAGCAGCACCAACGTCTCGGTATCGATATCGACGTCGCGGATCGCCGCGCGCGCTTCCATGGCGCCGCTCATAGCAGCCCCCTTTCGCGCATACTGACGATCGTACGGCCGCTGACGATCAGATGATCGAGCAGGCGGATGTCGACCGCGCGCGCCAGACGCTCGATCTTCTTTGTCATCGTGACATCGGCGGCGCTGGGCTCGGCCGATCCCGACGGATGATTGTGCGCGAGAATGATGCCGTGCGCCCCAACGTCGAAGGCCCGGGCGAGAAGGCGCCGGAGCGGCCCCTCGACCTGCGCGATCGTCCCTTGCGCGATGGTCTCGTCGGCCAGATAACCCCAATCCTGCGCGACAAAGGTGACATGCAGGCATTCGGTCGCCGACTTGCCGATCACCAGCCGCAAATAGGCCTGAAAGCGCGGATCGGTGGTGGTCACCGTGGTGCGCGATACCTCTTCGCGAAGCCCAGCTTCGATCAGCGTCCGCGCCGCGACGATGGACTCGGCAAGCTTGCGGTCGCCTTCCAGCGCGTTAGCGAGTTGATCGCAGCTGGCGGTCAGCGCCCGCCCGATACTTCCGAAATGCCGGATCAGCCGTTCGGCTGCGGTGTCGGCAAGCGTTCCGGCAAAGGGCTGGAGGAGGTCCGCCAGGACCGGTAGCGCCCGTAGCGCCGGACCCGTGTCCGATGCCGCCAGATCCCCGCCGCCAGGATTATCAGGATGATGGAATAGGGGCCGTAGCTCATGATCCCATAAGCCAGCTTCGGAAAGATTTCGGTCACTTCGCGTACGAAGTGAGAAATCACGGACACGAGTTGGAAGGCGGCGAGCCATAGCGGATAAATCCTGTTCGCCCAGAGCGCGACGCCCAAAAAGGTGGCGGCGAGCCCAAGGTCGATGAGCAAGTGACCCGTATCGACCGATCCATAGATCGTGCTGCGCCCCACCAGCAGGTGGTAGAGGGGGTCGGCGAGGGTCACGAAAAAGAGCACCGCCGCGCAGATCCTTTCGGGGGCCGCGCCCCAACGCAGCGCAGCTGCCCCGAGGAGCGTCACCAACAGGATGTTGATCATCTGGATATTTTCCATGATCAAATCCTGACCCGCGGCGGCGGCGGCGTCAATCGTCAGGCGGCTTGCTGGCGCCCGGGGTCGTCGGCTTCAAAGGCCCAAGTGTCTTCGTGCGTCGGGCCGCCCGTAATTTGCGTCTTTGCATCGACCAGAGCGTTGTGCGAGCGGAAGACGTCGTTCGCCGACGCGATATCCGACTGGATCGCGCGCCCGAGCCGGACGATCGCGTCTTGGCCGACATGCGGCGCGGGCATGTCCTCGGTCTGGCGCGCGCGCAGGATCGCCTGCATCACGTCGAGCTTGGCGAGCAGGCTTTCGTCCGCCTTGGCTTCGGCGGTCCGGATGTGGTTGCGGATACGCCTCATATAGGCGGGTACAGCTATCGTCATCGTCTTCCCCCTCGGCGCCGATGCTCGTTCGCGGCGCGCGCAGTGGTCCGGACGGGGCGGCTAGCTCACCACATCCGCGAGCGCCCTGGCGGCGGCGATGCCGACGACCAGGCTGGCGAGAATGGCAAACAGGATGATGCCGATCGCCGCGCCGCGGGTGAGGAGGGCGTTGTCGCCGTCGAGCACCCCGGGGACGACCGATGGCTCGGCTGGCTTGCTCCAGGGCGCTTCGATCGAAATCGCAAGCTGATCCCTCATCGCGTCGCCGGCGGGCACCACGTCGTCCCGGGAGCTGACATCGCTCGGCGGCGCGGTTGCGGCCAGCGGGAGAATCTGCATCTCATTTTCTTCACATGCCCTCTCAGCCGAAAGATCGCCATTTTGTGCCGCCCATTCGCGATACTGCCGCGCCAGTTCGTGTCGCGTGACCCCGCCCAACCGTGAGCGGAGTACTTCGATGCGGCGATTCACTGCGGCTTCCGAAATGCCGAGCTGATGCGCGATTTCCTTGCTCGTGCGACTGTTCGCGAGCAGGTCGAGCACCGCGCGCTGCCGCGTCGTGGCAAATGCGAAATCGTTGATGATCGATGTCATCGGTGTGCGACCCTTCCCGGCGCGCTTTTAATCACGACGGATGCAACGATTCAACACAAAGCGCGGCTATCCGCCCGCTTCGCAGTCGAGGATGGTGATTTGATGCGGTCGATCGCGCTCGCCAGTCGGCGCCAAACACGTCGCCGTCCCAAGCAGGGCTCAGCGCCGCAGGCGAGACGATGACGAAGAAGAAATGGCTCCCCGGGTAGGATTCGAACCTACGACCGATCGATTAACAGTCGATTGCTCTACCGCTGAGCTACCGAGGAACACCCCGCTGATGCGGGCAAGGCGGCCCCTTTGCCGCGTGCCGCCAACTTTATCAAGGGGGTTTTGGCGCGAATTGTCTCGCTCAGACGATAAATTGTTCCATTGCGATGCGTTCGTCCAATCCCTGGTCGGGGTCGAACAGCAAAGTCAGCGGTCGGCTGCGGTCGGTGGTGACCAGCACCGTCTTTACATCGCGGATTTCGCGCTGGTCGGCGACCGCGCTGACCGGGCGCTTCGCCGCTTCGCGGACGTTGAAGCGGATGCTGGTCGATTCGGGAACCAGCGCGCCGCGCCAGCGGCGCGGGCGGAAGGGGCTGATCGGGGTCAGCGCCAGCATTTCCGATTCGAGCGGCAGGATCGGGCCATTGGCGCTGAGATTGTAGGCGGTCGACCCGGCGGGGGTCGCGACGAGCACGCCGTCGCACGCCAGTTCCTCGAGCATCGTCTTTTCGTTGATCATCACCTCGAGCTTCGCCGCCTGACGCGTTTCGCGGAGCAGCGAAATCTCGTTGATTGCGGGCAGGATATGCCGCTCGCCGCTGATCGTCGTGATGTCGCCCGACAGCGGATGGATGAGGAAGGGGCGCGCCGCCGCGATCCGGTCGAGCAATCCCTCGACGCGAAACTCGTTCATCAGGAAGCCGATCGTGCCGCGGTTCATCCCGAACACCGGCAGGCTGCGGCGCTGGTCGAGCAATTGGTGCAGCATGTGGAGCAGGAAACCATCGCCGCCGAGCGCGATCAGCAAATCGGCCTCGTTCAGATCGACAAAGTCGTAGAGCGGGCGCAATTCGGCTTCGGCTTCCATCGCCGCGGGCGCGTTCGATGCGACGAGCGCAATCTTGCGTTGCATTAAGCTTCCCCCAGAAGGCGCAGTGTCAGCCGCCCGTTGCACTCATATGACGCGCGACCGCCGGTGTGGACTTTCGTTCGATATGAAAGTCATGCGCGCGGGGTTTGCCAGCCAATGCGGCATCAATCAAGCCGTCGACATCGCCGCGCTCACGCAGCGCCGCGCGCAGGTCGATATGGTCTTCCTGCCCAAGGCACATATAGATGCGTCCTTCGACGGTTAGGCGGATCCGGTTGCACGTCGTGCAGAAATTGTCGCTGAGCGGGGTGATTAGGCCGAGTGTGACCGGGCTGCCTTCGACCGCGAAGTATCGGGCCGGGCCACCGGTGCGCTTGTCGACCGGATAGATGGCGGAGACCTCGCGGAGCGGAGCGATGAACTGGTGGAGCGGGATATAATGGTCGCTGCGATCCTCGGCGACCTCGCCCAGCGGCATCGTTTCGATGAGCGTGAGATCGCAGCCGGTCGTCGCGCAATAGTCGAGCATCGGGAGCAACTGGTCCTCGTTGAGCCCGGCAAGCGCGACCATGTTGATCTTGACCGCGATCCCTGCCGCGCGCGCCGCGGCAATTCCCCCGAGCGCGACATTGAGGTCGCCGACGCGGGTGATGTGCCGGAACGTGCCGGGGTCGAGCGTGTCGAGGCTGACGTTGATCCGGCGCACGCCCGCCGCCGCTAGCATCGGCGCATATTCGGCGAGCCGCATGCCGTTGGTCGTGAGGGTAAGTTCATCGAGCCCGTGCCCGATCATTGCGCCGAGCCGCTTTGCCAGCGTATCGATCCCGCGGCGGACGAGCGGCTCACCGCCGGTCAGGCGGATCCGGCGAATTCCGCGCGCGACGAAGCGTTCGGCGAGCTCGCCCATTTCTTCGATGGTCAGCACCGCCGATTTGGGCAGGAAGGTCATGTCTTCGGCCATGCAGTAACGACAGCGCAGGTCGCAGCGATCGGTCACCGAAAGGCGTAAGTAATTGATCCGCCGACCATGGCCGTCGATCAAAGGTGCCGTCGATCCGGCAGGTTGGGAAAATGTGACAGCCACCGCCACCTTGTGATGCAAAAGGCAGGAACTTGGCAAGCAAAGCCTGCTACGGAGACGCCATGAATCGCTTGTCCGAAACCCTTTCCGCGTGCGTCCGTAAACTCGAAGGTCTGCATAACCGCCACGACGCCGATGCCGGTGTCATTCTGGTCCAGATCGACCAGATGGCCCGGATCAACAGCAGCGCGGGGACCGCGACGGGTGATGCGGTGCTCGATGAAATCGGGCGGCGGCTGGAAAATTTCGCCAGCGACGAATTCGGGCCGGGATCGTGCGTCGATCGACTCGACGGGCCACGCTTCCTGATCGTGCCATCGACGCCCATGTCGCTGGGGGCGCTACGCGCGCAGGAACGCGCGCTGCACGTCGCGCTGGCCGAACCGATCGTCGGCGATCCGAACGGTCGCCTGTCGATCCGTATCGCCGCGGCGCTGATCACGCGCGACGAATCGGTGGCCGAGCAGCTGCGCAATGCGGGGGAACAGCTGTCGCGCCCGGCGTCGGCGCGCGATGGTGTTATGGTCCATGCGGCGCTTTCGGGCGACGAGGTGCTGATCCATTATCAGCCGCAATATGACGTGAGCACCGGCGAGATGGTCGGGGTCGAGGCGCTGCTGCGCTGGCAGCATCCCGAGCTCGGCCTGCTCGGTGCGGGGCCGCTGGTCACCGCGGCACGCGCCGCGCGGCTGGAATGCGAACTGACCGAACATGCGCACCGCGTCGCGCTCGCCGAAATGGCGAAATGGCCGCGGGCGCTGGCGAAACTGCGCGTGTCGCTCAACATCACCGCCGCCGATCTCGGCGATCCCGAATTTGCGGGTCGGTTCGCGGCGATGGCGAAAGCGGCGCAGGTCGATCCCGACCGCCTGACGCTCGAGCTGACCGAACAGGCGATGCTGAGCGATCCGGCGAGCGCTGCCGAGCAATTGGCGCAAATTCGCGCGCTCGGCTGTGCGATCGCGATCGACGATTTCGGCACGGGCTATTCCAGCCTGTCGCTGCTCGCGCGGCTGCCGATCGATTATCTCAAGATCGACAGCGGCTTCACCCGCACCATCGACGGCAGCGACCGCGACCGCATCGTCGTCCGCGCGATCGTCGACCTCGCGCGCGCGCTGGGGCTGCTGGTGGTGGCCGAGGGGATCGAGAATGAGCGCCAGCTGGAACGGCTGCGCGAACTAGGGGTCGCGACCTGGCAGGGGTTTTTGAAGTCGGGACCGGTGCCGGGGGATCAGTTGCCGGGATTGATGGGATAAATGTCGCCCAGGTCGGAATTGAACCTTAGCCCTGAGCTTGTCGAAGGGCGCCTATCGGCGACAAGCGTCCTTCGACAAGCTCAGGGCTACGATGATGGACGATGCGGTTGAACCGAACTGTTTCTAGCCCGCCTGCCGCGCCAGCTTGCCCAAACCCTTCGACAATTGCAGCGCGCCGTTCAAACGCGCCCCGGTGCTCATCCAGTCGCCGCTGACGGACAGCTTGTTGTCGGGGCGGATGCGCGCGCGGCCTTTCAGCCGCTCGACATAGGCGATCAGCCCGGGGACGTTCGCGAATTGATCGCCGTGGAAGCTGACCAGCGCCCCCTTCGTCCCCACGTCGAGCTTGGCGATCCCGGCGAGCTTCGCGTTCGCCTTGATCTCCATCAACTGGACAAGGTTCGCGGTTTCGGGCGGCAGCGGGCCGAAGCGGTCGATCATCTCGGCGGCAAAGGCGTCGAGCGCGGCGCGGTCCCCGGCATCGTTGAGACGGCGATAGAGCGCCATGCGCAGCGGCAGGTCGGGAACGTAATCCTCGGGGATCAGGATGGGCGCGTCGACGGTAATCACCGGCGACAGCGCTTCGCGCGGCGGCAGCTTGCCCGCGCCTTCGGCCTTGGCGACCAAGATCGCTTCTTCGAGCATCGACTGATAGAGTTCGAACCCGACTTCGCGGATATGCCCCGACTGCTCGTCACCGACGAGGTTGCCCGCGCCGCGAATGTCGAGGTCGTGGCTGGCGAGCTGGAACCCGGCGCCCAGCGTATCAAGGTCACCGAGCAGCTTCAGCCGTTTTTCGGCGGTGTCGGTTATCGCGCCATGCTCGGGCGTGGTGAGATAGGCATAGGCGCGCGTTTTGCCGCGCCCGACCCGTCCGCGCAGCTGGTACAGCTGGGCGAGGCCGAAACGGTCGGCGCGGTGGATGATCAGCGTATTGGCGCTCGGGATGTCGAGGCCCGATTCGACGATCGTCGTCGACAGCAGCACATCATATTTGCGGTCGTAAAAGGCGCTCATCCGGTCCTCGACCTCGGTCGGGGTCATCTGGCCATGCGCGACGACATATTTGATTTCGGGGACGCGGTTGCGCAAAAATTCCTCGATGTCGGGCAGGTCCTTGATCCGCGGAACGACAAAGAAGCTTTGCCCGCCGCGATCATGCTCGCGCAGCAGGGCTTCACGCAGCACCACCGCATCCCACGGCGCCACATAAGTCCGCACCGCGAGGCGATCGACCGGCGGCGTCTGGATGACGCTGAGTTCGCGGAGGCCCGACATCGCCATTTGCAATGTGCGCGGGATCGGGGTCGCGGTCAGCGTCAGGACATGGACGTCGGTCTTGAGCTGCTTCAGCCGCTCCTTGTGGACGACGCCAAAGCGCTGTTCCTCGTCGACGATGACGAGGCCAAGATTCTTGAACTCGACCGATTTGGCGATCACCGCATGAGTGCCGACGACGATGTCGATGTGACCGCTCGCCAGTCCGTCGCGCGTCTTTTGCGCTTCGCCTGCGGGGACGAGGCGCGAAAGACGTCCGATATTGACCGGAAAGCCTTTGAACCGCTCGACGAAATTGGTGTAATGCTGGCGCGCGAGCAGGGTGGTCGGCACGACAACCGCCACCTGCACCCCCGCCATCGCGGCGACAAAGGCGGCGCGGAGCGCGACCTCGGTCTTGCCGAACCCGACATCGCCGCACACCAGCCGGTCCATTGGCTTGCCCGACGCCATGTCGGCGAGCACGTCGCCGATCGCGCGATCCTGGTCGTCGGTTTCCTGATAGGGGAAGCGGTCGGCGAAGGCGGGGTAGGCCGCGTCCTGCGCCAGCACTTCGCCCGACCGCAGCGCGCGCTGCGCCGCGGTCGCCAGCAATTCGCCCGCGATCTCGCGGATCCGCTCCTTCATCCGCGCCTTGCGGCGCTGCCATGCTTCGCCGCCGAGCCGGTCGAGCGCGACCCCGTCGCTCTCGCCGCCATAGCGCGACAGCACGTCGAGATTTTCGACCGGAACGTACAGCTTGTCGCCGCCGGCGTAGGTCAGCGCGACGCAGTCATGCGGGCTGCTCCCGACCGGGATCGAGGTCAACCCTTCATAGCGCCCGATGCCATGGTCGAGGTGAACGACAAGGTCGCCGACGCTGAGTGTCGCAAGTTCGGCGAGGAAGGCATCGGCGCTCTTGCGGCGCTTCTGGCGGCGGACCAGCCGTTCACCGAGAATATCCTGTTCGGTCAGCAGGCTGATCGCGTCGGAGGCAAAGCCATGGTCGAGCGGGAGGACGACCATCGCGGTCGCCCCGCCGCTCTCGGTGGACGCGGTCCCGAGCGCTTGCTGCCAACTATCGGCGGGGGCTAGCGAGGTCACCCCATGCTCGCGGAGCAGCCCTGACAGGCGATCCCGCGCCCCTTCCGAATAGCTGGCGATGATCGTCTTGCGGCCCTTGCGGCGCTCGTCCGACAGATGATCGGCGACCTTGTCATAGACATTGAGGTCGGCGGCGCGTTCGGGGGTGAAATCGCGCGCGGCGAAGGTTTCGAGATCGACGACCTTCGTGCCCGGGGGGACGTCGAACGGCGTCACGATATGGATCGGGCGCTGCGCTGCCGCCCCGGCCCATTCGGTCTCGCTCAGATACAGCGTTTCGGGCGCCAGCGGCCGATAGCTGCCGGGCGATTCGCGCTCGGCGGCGACGCGGTTGGCGTGATAGTCGGCGATCGCGGCAAAGCGCGTCTCCGCCGTCGCGTCGCTGCGGTGGCCGCGCAGCACCGGGGTCGCGGGGTCGATATGGTCGAACAGCGTCGCCAGCCGCTCCTCGAATAGCGGCAGCCAATGGTCCATGCCCGCCTGCCGCCGCCCGTCGCTGACTGCCTGATACAGCGGATCGCCGGTCGCCTGCGCGCCGAACAGTTCGCGGTAGCTCGAGCGGAAGCGCTTGATCGTGTCCTGATCGAGCAACGTCTCGGCGGCGGGGAGCAGTTGCAGCGCCTTGGCAGGGCCAAGGCTGCGCTGGTCGGCGGGGTCGAAGCGGCGGATGCTTTCGATCTCGTCACCGAAAAAGTCTACGCGCAGACCGGCTTCCTCGCCTGCGGGAAACAGGTCGAGGATGCCGCCGCGCACCGCAAACTCGCCCTGATCGGCGACCGTGTCGACGCGGCTGAACCCATTGGCGACCAGCAGTTCGGCGAGCGCGTCGCGGTCGATCCGCTGCCCCGGCGCGAGCGTCGTCGCGAGCTGCCGGATGCGGAAAGGCGTGAGCGTGCGCTGCGTGATTGCGGCGACGGTGGTCAGAATCAGCTCCCCGCGCTTCGGCGGCGCCTGCAAGGCCGACAGCGTCGCCAGCCGGTCGGCGCTGACCCGCATCGACGGCCCGGCGCGGTCATAGGGCAGGCAGTCCCATGCCGGGAAGCGATAGATGGTGAGATCGGGCGCGAAAAAGGGCGCGGCGTCTGCGATCGCCTGCATCGCGGCATCATCGGTCGCGACATAGACCAGCCGTTTGTCGCTGGCGCGCGCAAGGTCGGCGAGCAGCAGCGGCAAAAACCCGTCGGCGGCGCGCGAAATCGTCAGCGGCGCCGCTGCCGATCCGATCGCGGCAAAGATGTCGGCGGCGGGAATGGTCATGGCAGCGGAATATAGTCCAGACGGCGCATCGCGGCGATCAGGTCGGGACGGTCCAGATGCGCGGGCGGTTCGCCGGTGCCCAGCGCCCACGCCATGATGTCGACATCGTCTTCCTCGACGACGGTTTCGTACCAGGCGATCTCTTCCTCGCTCCAAGTCGCGGCATAGCGATCGAAAAAGCCGCCAATCATATAATCAGCCTCGCGCGTGCCGCGGTGCCAGGCGCGGAATTTCAGGCGTTTGAGGCGGTCGGTCATGGCGGGCCTTTTAGAGCGGTTGCGTGCGGTATCAACCGTCATCGAAGCCTGCTCATCCTCCCTGTGCCGCAGGCATGGGGAGGGGGACCATCCGAAGGATGGTGGAGGGGCGGCAACGGTGGCGCCAAAGCCCCTCCGTCAGCGCTTTGCGCTGCCACCTCCCCATCGCTGTGCGACAGGGAGGATTGTTGGCGGCCATTTAACTGGGTGTTGGAATTCCAATCTCGGCGCTACACAAACGTCACCCATGCGACCCGAAATCCTCAATCCGCTCTTTGCCGCGCTCACCGACCTGAAAGGCGTCGGGCCGCAGCTGGCCAAGCCGCTCACGCGGCTGGGGCTGGAGCGTGTTGTCGATGTACTGTTTCACCTGCCGACGGGATTGATCTCGCGTTTTCCGGTCGACCGGCTCGACGAAGCGCAGGCGGGGCAGACGATCATCGTCGAGCTGACCGCGCAGGATTATCGTTCGGGCCGCTCGCCCCGCGCGCCCTTCGGGGTCGAGGCGTTCGACAGTGCGGGCGACCATGTCCGGCTCGTCTATTTCGGGCGCACATCGGGGCTGGCGAGGAAATTGTTCCCGCTGGGCGAAAAGCGCCGCGTGTCGGGGCGGCTCGATCTCTATGGCGAGATGCGCCAGATCGTCCATCCCGATCAGGTCGTCGAGCCGGGCGACGCGGCGGGCATCGCGATTCACGAACCCGTCTATCCGCTGACCGAAGGGCTGACCAACGCGCGGCTGGCGCAACTGGTCCAGATCGCGCTCGAACGGCGCCCCGAGCTTGCCGAATGGATCGATGGCCCGCTGCTGACCAGCCGCGACTGGCCCGCGTGGCGCGAGGCGCTGACGCGCGCGCACGCCAGCCCGCAGGATGCGGCGGCGCGCGACCGGCTGGCCTATGACGAGATTTTCGCGAGCCAGGTCGCGCTGATGCTGATCCGTGAGGGGTTGCGCAAGCGCAAGGGGCGCGCGGTGGTCGGCGACGGGCGGCTGGTGGGTGCGCTGCGGCTGCCGTTCGGGCTGACCGGCGCGCAGGAGCGGGTGGGACGCGAGATCGCCGATGACATGTCGCGCGAAACCCCGATGCTGCGGATGCTGCAGGGCGATGTCGGATCGGGCAAGACACTCGTCGCGCTGCGCGCGATGCTGGCGGCGGTCGAGGCGGGAACGCAGGCGGCGCTGCTCGCGCCGACCGAGATTTTGGCGCGCCAACATTTCGCGACCTTGCAGGCGATGCTCGCGGGGCTACCGGTGAACATTGCGATCCTGACCGGGCGCGACAAAGGGCGGGTGCGCGAATCGACGCTCATGGGGCTCGCCGACGGCAGCATCGACATATTGGTCGGCACCCATGCGATTTTTCAGGATGCGGTGACATACCGCGATCTGGCGCTGGTCGTCGTCGACGAGCAGCACCGCTTCGGCGTCGCGCAGCGGTTGATGCTCACGCAGAAGGCGGCGCGGCCGCCGCACCTGCTGGTGATGACCGCCACCCCGATCCCGCGCACGCTGCAACTTGCCAATCATGGCGAAATGGACGTGTCGCGGATCGACGAGATGCCGCCCGGGCGCACCCCGGTCGATACGCGCGTCGTGTCGGTTGACCGCCTCGACGAAGTGGTCGGCGGGTTGGAGCGCCATCTGGCGACGGGGGCGCAGGCCTATTGGGTCTGCCCGCTCGTCGCCGAGAGCGAGACGAGCGAACTCGCCGCCGCCGAGGATCGCGCGGCGCTGCTGCGCGAGCGGCTGGGCGCCGATCGTGTCGGACTGGTGCATGGGCGGATGAAAGGGCCGGACAAGGATGACGTCATGGCGCGGTTTCAGGCCGACGACATCGGGGTGCTGGTCGCGACGACGGTGATCGAGGTCGGGGTCGATGTTCCCGCCGCCAGCCTGATGATTGTCGAACATGCCGAAAATTTCGGGTTGGCGCAGCTGCATCAACTGCGCGGGCGGGTCGGGCGCGGCGCCGCCAAATCGGTGTGCCTGTTGCTGCGCTCGCAGAACCTCTCTGAAACCGCGCGCGAGCGGCTGGCGCTGATGCGCGAAACCAATGACGGGTTCGTGATCGCCGAGAAGGACCTCGAACTGCGCGGCGGCGGCGAACTGCTGGGGCTCAAGCAGTCGGGCGATGCCGATTACGGGCTGGCGAGCGCCGAACAGCTGGTGCGGCTGCTGCCGGTGGCGCATGACGACGCGCGGCTGTTCGTCGAACGCGATGGCGGGATGGAGGGGGTGCGCGGCGAAGCGGTGCGCCACTGCCTCTATCTGTTCGAGCGCGATGCGGCGGTGCCGCTGCTACGGAGTGGTTGATCAAGTTGATGGCCAATGCACCGTAGCCCTGAGCTTGTCGAAGGGCGCTTCACCGAGAAGCGCCCTTCGACAAGCTCAGGGCTACGGTTGTAATCGGTATATTTGTTTAATTCACGTCCGCCCGTGCACCCATCGCACGGATCATCGGCAGATAATCTTCAACCGCGATCGACTTGTCGAATTGCACACCGGTCTTGCCGCCGAGCGACCACACGACCTTGGCCGCAGTGCGACCGATGATCGGCATGCGGAACACGACGAGGTCGCCGATCTCAAGGCCGCGCTCGAAACGCATCAGCATCCCGTCGGCGCTGATGTTGACGCAGGTGCACATTTCCTGCCGACCGTCGGGCATGACGAAGGGCAGGCGAACATAGACGTCGCTACGCGGAGCGATCCGCTGGTCGAGCCCGACATAATGGGCTTTGCTGGTGTCGATCTTGCGCATTTTTGTGGACCTTGTTGATTTGGGCATGACGATCCACCGGAATGCTGAAAATTGGGTAAACGGGTTTTGCGCCTTATCGCGTTACAAGACCATGTTTTTTCGCGCCTAGGCTCAGCGGCACCGGGTCGTCGGCGCCGAGGATGCGATACTGCGGGTTGCGAATGACGACGCCGTCGACCTTGACCGCGCCTTCGTCGAGCTTGCGCCGCGCTTCCTTGTTCGACGCGGCAAAGCCGAGTTCGCGCAGGGCATCGACGATGTTGATCCCTCCGGCTGGCGCGGCAACCTGCGGCAAGTCGCCACCAATCTGTCCTTTTTCAAAGGTTTGCGCGGCGGTCTCGGCGGCGGCCTTGGCCGCCTCGGCGCCGCGGCATAGCGCGGTCGCTTCGTTCGCCAGTATTTTCTTCGCCTCGTTGATTTCGGCGCCGCCCAGCGCTTCGAGCCGCGCGATATCTTCGAGCGGCAGGTCGGTGAACAGCTTGAGGAAGCGCCCGACATCGCGGTCGTCGCAATTGCGCCAGAACTGCCAATAGTCAAAATGGGACAGTTGCGCCGGATTAAGCCACACCGCACCCGCGGCGGTTTTGCCCATTTTGGCGCCCGCCGCGGTGGTGAGCAGCGGAGTCGTCAGGCCATAAAGGTCGGCGCCGTCCATGCGGCGGCCGAGCTCCATGCCGTTGACGATATTGCCCCACTGGTCCGACCCGCCCATCTGGAGCCGCACCCCCATGTCCCTCGACAGATGGCGGAAATCATAGCCCTGCAGGATCATGTAGTTGAATTCGAGGAAGGTCATCGGCTGCTCGCGTTCGAGCCGCAGCTTGACCGAATCGAACGTCATCATCCGGTTGATCGTAAAATGCGTGCCGACTTCCTGCAGCAATTCGATGTAACCGAGCTTGCCCAGCCAGTCCTGGTTGTTGACCATCACGGCGTCGGTCGGACCATCGCCGAAGGTCAGGAAGCGCTGAAAGATGCTGAAAATCGACGCGATGTTCGCGGCGATCGTCTCGTCCGACAGCATCTTGCGGCTCTCGTCGCGCCCTGTGGGGTCGCCGATCCGCGTCGTCCCGCCGCCCATCAGCACGATCGGCTTGTGCCCCGTCTGTTGCAAGCGGCGCAGCATCATGATCTGGACGAGGCTGCCGACGTGAAGGCTGGGCGCGGTTGCGTCGAAACCGATATATCCGGGGACGACCTGTTTCGCCGCGAGCGCATCGAGCCCTTCCGCGTCGGTCATCTGGTGGATATAGCCTCGCTGATCGAGGACGCGCAGCAGGTCGGATTTGTGGTTCGTCATAGCGCGCGGGCGCTTAGCATGGGGTTGGGGTTTTGGATAGCATTCGCAAATCGCTGGTCTGCCACCCCGATACCCCGGCGCGAGCGGTCCGGTCGGTCGCGGTCGAGATCGCGCTGTCGTTCGATGAGGGTTTTGCGTTGCACTATGTCGTCGAGGGCGGCGTGGGAGACATCATCCTGCCGCCGGGCGACGGGCAACTGGTCATTGCCGACAGCGCGACCGACGGGTTGTGGCAGAGCACCTGTTTCGAGGCGTTCCTGACCGAGGAGGGGCAGCCCGACTATACCGAATTCAACTATGCCCCCGACGGCCGCTGGGCCTGTTACCAGTTCGACGATTATCGCTCGCTGCTGCGTTCGGACGAGCTCGCGCCATGGGAGATGACGGTCGAGCGCAGCGACGTGCGCTATATATTGCGCGTCGAACCCGGAATTTTCCCCGATACGGGATCGAAACTTGGGCTGTCAGCGGTGATCGAGGAGCTGGACGGCACCAAAAGCTATTGGGCGCTCGCGCACCCGCCGGGCAAGCCCGACTTCCATCATCCCGATTGCTTTGCGCTCACGCTTGAGGCACCCGGGCGCGCATGACAGTCCAGTTTGGCATCGACCGCCTGCTCGCCGACCCCGCGCTCATGAAACCGCTCGAAGGAAAGCGCGTCGCGCTGCTCGCGCACCCCGCGTCGGTCACCGCCGACCTCACGCACAGCCTCGACGCGCTCGTCGCTGCGGGGGTGAACGTCACCGCGGTGTTCGGGCCGCAGCATGGCGTGCGCGGCGACTTGCAGGACAATATGATGGAGTCGCCCGACTTCACCGATCCGACCTATGGCATGCCGGTGTTCAGCCTCTACGGCGAAGTGCGCCGCCCGTCGGGGCAGTCGATGCACACCTTCGACGTGATGCTCGTCGATCTGCAGGATCTCGGCTGCCGCATCTACACCTATGTCACGACGTTGCTCTATGTGCTCGAGGCCGCGGCGGAGCATGGCAAGGCGGTGTGGGTGCTCGACCGCCCGAACCCCGCGGGGCGCCCGGTCGAAGGCACGCGGCTGCGCGAGGGCTGGGAAAGCTTCGTCGGCGCGGGGCCGATGGTGATGCGCCACGGGCTGACGATGGGCGAGATGGGGCATTGGTTCATCCGCCAATTCGGGCTCGACGTCGACTATCGCGTGATCGAAATGGCGGGGTGGGAGCCCGACGGCCCGGGCTTCGGCTGGCCCACGACACGCGTCTGGATCAACCCCAGCCCGAACGCCGCCAACCTCAACATGGCGCGCGCCTATGCCGGGACGGTGATGGTCGAGGGCGCGACCTTGAGCGAAGGCCGCGGCACCACGCGCCCGCTCGAACTCTTCGGCGCGCCCGACATCGACGCGAAAGCGGTGATCGCGGAGATGCATCGCCTCGCGCCCGAATGGCTCGCCGGATGCAGGCTGCGCGACATCTGGTTCGAACCGACCTTCCACAAACATATGAAGCAGCTCAACAGCGGCGTGCATATTCACGCCGAGGGCGGCTGGTACGACCATGCGGCGTTCCGGCCCTGGCGCGTGCAGGCGCTGGGGTTCAAGGCGATCCGCTCGCTCTACCCCGGCTATCCGATCTGGCGCGGCACCGATTTCAAATATGAATATACGGACGATGTGCTCGCGATCGACGTGATCAACGGCGGCCCCGACCTGCGGCTGTGGGTCGACGATGTGGGCTCGGTGGCAGGCGATCTCGACGCATTGGCGCAGCCCGACGAGGCGGCATGGCGCGATGAGATTTCAGATTTGCTGCTTTACTGATGCGGATTTTCTGCTCCCGTTCGTCCTGAGCTTGTCGAGAGGCGGTTCTTCCCACCAGCGTGAGATGAAAAGAACAGCGCTTCGACAAGTGCAGGGCGAACGGGTTAAAGGTTGGCGCCAGAGCGCGCGGGGAGAGTGAAATGATGCAACGCAGGCAATTTCTTGGCACCGCAGCGCTCGGCGGACTGGCGGCGACACTGCCGCTCGCGGCATGGGCGGCGGACACCGCGGGCCTGCCCAATCTGGCCGCCAAGGCGGTTCCGATCGGCAAGGCGGAGCGCGTGGCGCGGCTCGCCAAGGCGACGCATCTGCTGCGCGCGAACGACATGGATGCGCTGCTAATCGAGCCGGGATCGAGCCTGATCTATTTCACCGGGGTGCGCTGGTCGCGCAGCGAGCGGCTCACCGCGGCGGTGCTGACGCGCGAGGGCGAGCTGGCGGTCGTCACGCCCTTTTTCGAAGAACCGTCGGTGCGCGAAAGCCTGGCGGTTGCGGCCGACGTGCTGACCTGGAACGAGGATGACAATCCGCTCGCCGCAGTCGCCGCCTGGCTGAGCAAACGCGGGCTGACCAAAGGCAAGATCGGCGTCGAGGAAACGGTGCGCTATTTCGCGGTCGACGGGCTCGAAAAGGCGATGCCGAACGCGACCGTCGTCAACGGCGCGCCCGTCGTGCGCGGGTGCCGGATGCACAAATCGCCTGCCGAAATCGCGCTGATGCAGATCGCGAGTGACGTCACGCTCGCCGCCTATCGCCACACCGCGCCGCGGATCGAGGCGGGCATGACCCCCGACCAGATCGGCGCGATCATGGCGGCCGCGACGACCGCGCTCGGCGGACGCAGCGAATTCGAACTGATCCTGCTCGGCGAGGCGAGCGCCTATCCGCACGGGTCGGGCAAGCCGCAGGCGGTGAAGGATGGCGAGGTCGTGCTGATGGATTGCGGCGCGACGGTGCACGGCTATCAGTCCGACATCTCGCGCAGCTTCGTTTACGGCAAGGCGACGCCGCGCCAGCGGCAGGTCTGGGACCAGATGCGCAAGGGGCAGGACGTCGCCTTTGCCGCGGCAAAGCTCGGCACGCCCGCGGGCAAGGTCGATGACGCGGTGCGCGCCTATTATGAAAGCCTCGGCTGGGGACCGGATTACAAGCTGCCCGGCACGTCGCACCGCACCGGCCACGGCATCGGGCTCGATGGGCATGAGCCGGTCAATCTGGTGCGGGGCGAAACGACGAAGCTCGCACCCGGCATGTGTTTCTCGAACGAGCCCGGCATCTATATCCCCGGCGAGTTCGGTATCCGGCTCGAGGATTGTTTCCACATGACCGAGAGCGGTCCCAAATGGTTCAGCGAACCGCCGTCGTCGATTGACAAGCCGTTCGGTTAACCCGTCGCCCCCGCGAAGGCGGGGGCCGCAGTCGGCCTTTTTCAGCGTGGCGGCGCAAACCGCTGGCGGCCCCCGCCTTCGCGGGGGCGACGGTTACCCAGTGGTGTCTGGTCCCTTCGGCCGCTGCACCAAACTGACCAGCACGAACGAGATGATCATCAGCAGATACCAGCTGCCGAGCTTCTCCAGCCCGACCATGTGCCAGCCATCGTCTTGGCTCGGGTAGGTCCACGCGCGCGCGAAGGTGCCGATATTCTCCGCGAACCAGATGAACAGCGCGACCAGCCCCCAGCCGACGAGTAGCGGCATGCGGCGGTGCACGTGGAGCGGGCGGAACCATACTTGGCAGCGCCAGAACAGCAACGCGGTCGCCGCGAACAGGAACCAGCGGATGTCGTACAGCCAGTGATGCGCGAAGAAATTGACGTAGATCGCCGCCGCGAGAAGATAGCTTGTCCAGACCGGCGGATAACCCGTGTAGCGAAAGTCGAAGATACGCCACACGCGCGCAATATAGCTCCCCACCGCGGCATACATGAAACCCGAAAAGAGCGGGACCGCGCCGATGTGGAGCAGGCTCGCCTCGGGATATTGCCACGACCCTGCGGCGGTCTTGAACAGCTCCATCACCGTGCCGACGATGTGGAAAATCAGAATGACGAGCGCTTCCTTCGGTGTTTCCAATCGGAACGCGAGCATCCCGAGCTGGATCAGCACCGCGCCGATCGTGATCGCGTCATAGCGATGCAGCGGCGCATCGTCGGGCCAGAAGAGATGCGTGCCGAGCAGCAGCGCGAGCATCAGCCCGCCGAACAGGCACGCCCAGCCCTGCTTAAAGCCGAAGACCAGAAATTCGAGAAACCAGCCACGCGGACCCGGCGTAACCGCCATCGCTTCCAGTTGCGCGCGGACCGCGTGAAAGCGGCTGTGGCCGCGCTCGCGGTCAGACATAAACGGCCACCCATGCGATCAGCGCCGCGGCGGGCAGCAGCAGCGCCTGCGCAAGTACCGTCCCGGCGAGGCGGCTTAGCGAGATGAGCGTGATCGCGCGGCGAAAGTCGGCCTCGTCGACCTTCCCCTCGACCGCGTCGTCGGTCATCACCGACAATTGCGGGTCGATGAAGGCAAACAGCAGGATCGTCGCAAAGCCGTTGATCAGCGCCGAGAGCTGCGACGCGGTGACGCGAAATTCGGGCGCGAGATAGCCGGCGTAGAGCGACGCCACCACGCCCACGGCGAGCAAGGATTGCGCGAGGCAATTGGCGATCAGCACGCCCCAGCCGATACCCTTGGGCATCTTCCAGTTTTTGAGGTGAGACAGGCTGGGAAAGGTCAGTGACCGGCCCAATGTGCGGAGGCCGCTCGGACTTGCAGCCTTCAGCGCGAGCTTCGTCGTCGACCGATTGTCCTGATACCAGCCGATCGCGGTGGCAAACATGCGCTGCCCCGTGGGCACGAGCAGAATGCCGATCAAGGTCGCGACGCTCGCTGCGGCGAGCACGAGCTGCATGTCGATGAACAGCGACGCGCCGCTGCCGTCGTGGATGCGCGTCTCGATCCGCTTGGCGAGAAAGGGGCCAAGGAAGCTGTTCGAGGTCCGCGAGAAGAGCACGAGGATGTTGAACAGCGCGAAGGACATGGCGATCCGCCGCGTCCGCACCCCCGCGATGCGCGCGGCATAAGCGAGCGCGCCGATCAGGTTGATGAAGCCGGTGAGCAGCAGGATCGTGACGAGGGGAAGGTCGAACATGGCAAGCCTAGCGGAACTTTTGAAATCCGTTCGTGTCGAGCGAAGTCGAGACACCCCTAAGGCGCGCGCAACCGACGGGTGTCTCGACTTCGCTCGACACGAACGGGATTAGGGGATCGGTTCAAGATTGCTACAGTAGAAATCGTCATCCCGGCGAAGGCCGGGATCTCGCCGGTACGAAGGGATACGAGGTTGAGATCCCGGCCTTCGCCGGGATGACGGTAAGTTAGGCTCAATGCTTGCGCGTCAACTCGCGCATCGCATCGTCGAGCCCGGCGAGGGTCAGCGGATACATGCGGTCGTTCATCAGCTGTTTGATCAGCTTGACCGACTGGGTGTAGCCCCAATGCGCTTCGGGCACCGGATTGAGCCACACCGCAGCCGGATAGACATGCGTGATCCGCTGGAGCCAGACCGCGCCCGACTCCTCGTTGAAATGTTCGACGCTGCCGCCCGGATGGGTGATTTCATAGGCGCTCATCGATGCGTCGCCGACGAATATCACCTTATAGTCATGGCCATATTTGTGCAGGATGTCCCACATCTGGTGGCGCTCGGACCAGCGGCGCTTGTTATCCTTCCACACGCCTTCGTACGGGCAATTGTGGAAGTAGAAGAATTCGAGGTTCTTGAACTCGGTCGTCGCGGCGCTGAAGAGTTCCTCGCAGAGCTTGATGAACGGGTCCATCGACCCGCCGACGTCGAGAAACAGCAGCAACTTGACCGCATTGCGCCGTTCGGGGCGCATCTTGATGTCGAGCCAGCCCTGCCGCGCGGTGCCGTCGATCGTGCCCGGAATGTCGAGTTCGTCCGCCGCGCCCTCGCGCGCGAATTTGCGCAAGCGGCGGAGCGCGATCTTGATGTTGCGGGTGCCGAGCTCCTTGGTGTTGTCGAGGTTCTGGAACTCGCGCTTTTCCCAGACTTTCAGTGCGCGCTTGTGCTTGCTCTCGCCGCCGATGCGCACGCCTTCAGGATTATAGCCCGAATTGCCGAAGGGGCTCGTGCCGCCGGTGCCAATCCACTTGTTGCCGCCCTCGTGGCGCTTCTGCTGTTCCTCGAGCCGCTGTTTCAGCGTCTCCATGATCTTGTCCCAGTCGCCGAGCGATTCGATCGCGGCCATTTCCTCGGGCGTCAGGAATTTCTCGGCGACCGCTTTCAGCCAGTCGGCGGGGACGTCGACCGGGTTCTGGCCGTAATCCGACAGGATACCCTTGAAGACCTTGTTGAACACCTGGTCGAAACGGTCGAGCTGCCCTTCATCCTTCACGTAAATCGCGCGGCTGAGATAATAGAATTGCTCGGGGCTGCGGTCGATCACCTCGCGGTCGAGCGCTTCCAGCAGCATCAGATGCTCTTTCAGGCTGGCGGGAATGCCCGCGACGCGTAGCTCATCGAGAAAGCCGAAAAACATGCCCGCAGGCGTATCGCGTTCGCGCGCCGCACGCAATCACTTTACGTTTACGGAAAGTGCGGGGCGGTCGCTGCGCAAAAAGAGCTGCAGCGACCGCGCACCACTATCGCTGCGTTGCGCCCGCCGGCTCGCTGCCCGCGCTTGTCCGGTCGGGCCTTTTTTGCGCGATCATCGCGAATTTCTGACCACCGTGATAGGTGACGATGCCGCACATCCGTTTCGCGTCGGGGGTGAGCGAACCGTCGAAGCGCACATCGCCCTCACGCGATGCGACGACCATTGCCACGGTCCGGCCATCACTCTTCAGGCTGCGAACCACCACGACGCCGGGGGTCAGCGCCAGCGATCCGCCGAGCTCCGAACCCGTCATTCCGACCGAGAGGAGGCCGAAGCTCGGAGTGCCGCCCACATCCATGAGCGCATCCCACAAACCTGCGAGCTCGGGCGGTTGAGTGGGCGTCGACGTCGCCGCCGCCGCCGGACATGCGAAACGCATGTCGACCGCTTCGCTTGCTGCCGCCGGGACAGCTGCCGATGCCAATACCAGACCAGCGATAATCCGTTTCATTACTTTCTCCCTGCCAATAGTCCTGCGCTAGTGCCGGCTCGTTGACGGGGCTTGACGCGGGGCGGCAATGGGGGAAGTCGTGAATGGTGGCCGCAATTTCGTGAACGGTAGACCGATGCAGTTGGCGATGCGTGAATGGCGGATACCGGGAAAGTGGCGCGGGCTGGTGAGTGCGGTTGCTTTTGGTGCGGTGCTGGGTGTGATGGGGCCGTTCGGGTCGCAATCCGCCCTAAGTCCCGTCGTGCGCTATCTATTCTGGATGGTGGTTGCGCTCGCCGGCTTTGGAACTGCGGCCGTCACCCAGCGCGCTCTTTTGTCCGCCTGGCCGGACGGGAGCGGTGCAAAAAGGATCGCCGCGGTCGCCGCCGCTTCGGCAATACCCATGACCTTCTTCGTGGCCTGGGCGTTTGGTGTGGTCCAGCCCGGCAGGATATTCAGCCCCGCTCAACTCCTCGCGCTGTTCCCCTATGTGGCGCTGGTCCAGATGCTGATTGCGGGCATCATGTCGCCCGCGGATCCGGTCGCAGCGGTCACGGCAGTCAAACAGCCCGAATATCCGTCCGATTTCATGTCGAAGCTTCCACCCGCATTGCGCCGGGATATTGTGGCACTCGAAGCCGAAGACCATTATCTGCGCGTTCACACGCTGCACGGTTCGGCCTTGATCCTGATGCGGCTGGCGGACGCGGCGGCGATTATTGACCCCCGGCTGGGGCTTCGGGTGCACCGCAGCTGGTGGGTGGCGAAAGACGGCGTCCGCGGGATTGAAAGACGATCCGGGCGAGCGATTGCCCGGCTGGCCAACGACGCCGTCGTTCCGATCAGCCGGACATATTTTCCGGCGGCGCGCCTCGCCTTGGAAAACTAGTCCGATCGACCTGGCGTGATTCGGCAGGCTGAACCCGCTTGTCGCGGATTTGCCGCGATGCGCGCAGTTCGGCGTCCCTCGCAAGGGTCGGGGCGGTCGGAGTCCGGGTCGTTGACGCCCCGTTAACCATTATCCGGCATGACCCGTCGATGGTTTTTGGGTGGGTGCGCGCATGAAATATGATCCGATCAATCCAGCGGGGCCGGTGCTCGACCAGTCGGTCGCCAGCGACTGCGGCGAACTGGCCGTGGGGTGCAGCGAAGCGGCCGGGCGCATCAAGCGTGCGACCGGGCAGATGGACCGCCAGATCGACGAGCTCGGGCGGCTCGAGGATTTTGTCGTCAGCCTGGAATCTGACCAGCGCCAGATCGCCGATTCGACCGACGAGGCAAAATTGCTGTCGGCGCGCGCGTGCGAACAGCTTGATGCCGGGGCCGAACGCGTCAATGGCGCGGTCACCGAATTTCGCGCGGTGATCGACCTCGTCGCGCGGTTGGGGACGCATGTCACCAATTTCGCCGCGGTCATGGAACAGGTCCAGCAGGTCAGCCAGTCGATCGAGCAAATTGCCAAGACCACCAACATGCTGGCGCTGAACGCCGCGATCGAGGCCGAGCGCGCGGGCGATGCCGGGCGCACCTTTGCCGTCGTCGCCGCAGAGGTCAAAAAGCTGGCGCAGAACACGCGCGGCGCCACCGACGAAATTCGCCGCAGCATCGGCAGCCTGGCCGCCGAAGCGAGCGGGCTGGTCACCGAAATCCAGGCCGGGGTCGAACAATCGAGCCGCGCCGAGGCGCAGTTCGAAACGATCACCGACGCGCTGCACGACGCGACGCACCTCGTCGCGCTGCTCGACGATCAGAGCGACCGCATCGCGCAGTCGAGCGCGATGGTGCACGCCAATGGCGCCAAGGTGCGCGAAGCGGTTGATCGCGTCGTCGGTTCGGTGCGCGACAATCGCGCGACGCTGGAGGACACGCGCACCTCGATCCTGTCGATGGAGCATGTGTCGAACCGGATGTTCAACGCTGTGATCTCAGCCGGGGTCAGCCCGCAGGATTCGGCGGTCGTCGAACTCGCCGCCAAGGTGCGCGACAAATTTGTTGCGATCGCCGAACGCGCGCTGGCCAATGGCGAGCTGACGATGGAGCAATTGTTCGACACCAATTATGTCCGCGTCCCGGGTTCGAACCCCGAACGCTTCCGTACCACGCTGTGCGACTGGGCCGATGCGAACTGGCGGCCGTTGTTCGACGACGTCGTCGCGAACAATCCCAATGTAAAGATGTCGTCGGGCGCCGATATGAACGGCTTTCTGCCGACCCACATCAGCGAATGTTCGCGCGCGCCGACCGGCGATGTCGCGCATGACACCGCTTATTGCCGCAACGGCCGTATCCTGTTCGACGAAACCGACAAGGCGGCCAAACGCAGCAACGCGCCCTTCTTCATGGCGGTCTATCGGCAGGAGGGCGACGGCACCAACTATGTCACGGTGCGCAATTGCTATACCCCGGTGGTGATCAACGGTCGCCGCTGGGGCGACGTCGAGGTGGCTTACCAGCTCTAAACAGCCTCACGACTTCTGCTCCCACAGCCGTTCGTATCGAGCGAAGTCGAGATACGTCTAACACTGCGTTCGCGTGTCTCGACTTCGCTCGACACAAACGGAGATAGGCGTGGGTCGCCTTCAGCTCCCCTGGCGCCGCGCCATGAATGCCAGCTTTTCGAACAGCATCACGTCCTGCTCATTCTTGAGCAGCGCGCCATGGAGCGGCGGGATTGCCTTGCCGACGTCGCGGTTCTGGAGCACTTCGAGCGGCATATCCTCGTTGAGCAGCAGCTTCAGCCAGTCGATGAGCTCGCTGGTCGACGGCTTTTTCTTCAAGCCCGGAACCTCGCGCACTTCGTAGAAGATGTCCATCGCACGGCTGACCAGCGTTTTCTGGATGCCGGGGAAATGCACGTCGACGATCGCCGCCATCGTGTCGCGATCGGGGAATTTGATATAGTGGAAGAAACAGCGGCGCAGGAAGGCGTCGGGCAGTTCCTTTTCATTGTTCGACGTGATGACCACGATCGGGCGTTCGCGCGCGCTGATCGTCTCGTCGGTCTCGTAAACATGGAACGCCATGCGATCGAGTTCCTGCAGCAAATCGTTCGGAAACTCGATGTCGGCCTTGTCGATCTCGTCGATCAGCAGCACGGGGAGCTTGGGGCTGGTGAACGCCTCCCACAATTTGCCCTTGCGGATATAGTTGCGGATGTCGTGGACACGTTCTTCGCCCAGCTGGCCGTCACGCAGCCGCGCCACGGCGTCATATTCGTACAGCCCCTGCTGCGCTTTCGTGGTCGATTTGATGTTCCAGGTGATCAGCGGGGCGTCGAACGCTTTGGCGATTTCCTCGGCCAGCACGGTCTTGCCGGTGCCGGGTTCGCCCTTCACCAGCAAGGGGCGGCGCAGCAGCGTCGCGGCGTTGACCGCGACCTTCAGGTCGTCGGTGGCGATATAGGCGCTGGTGCCATCAAAGCGCATCGGCTCATCTTTCCCTTAACGTGAACGTCAAGCAGGCATAGCGGGGGCGGGGGGAGGGTGCAAGCCGAAGGCGTCGCCCCCGCGAAGGCGGGGGCCGCTGGCGCAATAGAATTGTCTGTCGATGTTGGGGCGATAACGGCCCCCGCCTTCGCGGGGGCGACGCACTAGATTGCTCGGCTTGCCGCGCGCGCCGCCATCAGATCCCACAGCCCGTTGTGCTGCGCGATGAGCTGCTGGGCGCCGAACACCATCGCGCGTTCGATCGCCGGACTGTCGGCGACCGTCCCGGCCAGCCGGGCCGTGTCGCGCAGATCGGGCAGGGCGCAGGTCGGCGGGGTCATGTCCAGCCGCTGGGCGCTGATGTCGAGCAGGACGCGGATCGTCCGCCAGTCGAGCGTCAGCGCGATCGCGGCGCCAACGGCGCAGCCGTGGCGATCCGATTCGGACAGCATGTCGATCGCCTTGCGCTGCGCGGCGACTGCGGCCTCGCATTGCGCCTGCCCCTGGGTGCTTGGCACCGGGCCGACTGCCGAGGCGATCTTGGTCAGAAAGGCGCGTTCCTGAACAAATGCCTTGGCGGCCTGGTCCATCCAGTGGCGCGATGCGGGGTCGACGGCTTTGCGCGCCGCATTGTCGATGACCCCGGGGTGGCGGCCGTGAAGAAGGCATAGGAAATGGACGGCGTCGGCCAGGTTGCGCATCGCATCCGGCCCGCTCGACAATGCCCCGGCGCGGACGTGCGAATGCGCGCCGGTGCCATTGCTGGCGACCAGCGAATCGAGCATTTCGGCGACGCCGCGCGGCTGCAGCAGGGGCTGGGTCGACTGGCTCAACGCATGTTCCTCGCCTGTGGCGCGAGCCGCAGGGGCCGGGCCGGTGAAATTCAACGCCCGGTCATAGGGCAACGTCGTAAACGTCGCGTTTATGGCCAGCGCTTGATTTGTACCGGTGCTGTTTCAGTCAGGGACAGACGCAAAGGGACCGGCAAGCCCCGGGGGAAGCTTGCCGGTCCCATCGATGGTGCCCGGGGGGACGCCATCAGCGCGAAAGGGCCGGATCCGGGGAGAGGGAGTGTCCGGCCGTTTCGGCTCAAGCTGCGAGGGCGAACTCCTCGGCTTTCTGGCTGGGCTGTTCAGCGGCTTCGACCGCGGCCAGCGCCGGGGTTGCGGGCGCAACCGACTTGGCGGGGAACAGCAGGCGCGAGGCCAGCACGACACCGCCAAGCGCGAAATAGCCGATGAAGGTCTGCACCGGGAAGAAGAACAGCGGCGCGACAAAGGCAAGGCGCAGCCACAGCGGGTTGAAGCCAAAATCCTGGCCGACAGCTTCGCAGATGCCGAAAAACGTATCGCGGCGGTTGAAAAGGTTGGAGGTTTCGTTTGCCATCTTCTTGTCTTTCCCTTGGGCTGCGAGCACTGCCCCGCGCCGATGCACCATGCATCGCAAAGGCCGTGCCAGTTTCAGCAATCCCCCGAAAATCCGAGCTTTATGGGGTCGGTCATGATAAGCCGCCCGCTCTGGACTGTGAATCGATTCCCATTGGTTGGGAATGATTGCCATTTGATGGGCGGCGCCTGAACCGTTGATGAAGCGCGCCGCATCGCGTGACGGGGGCTATCTGGCGTTCAAATGTGAAGATTTAAAGAGCATCGGGAGAAATATTTGTGCAGTGCAGCAACCCGCGCATCAGCCTCGATAGTTGCCCGGTCGAAATGAAGAACGGCGGGTAACGACCGAAATCAGCCGCTCAATCCAGTCCCCGTTCGTATCGAGCGAAGTCGAGATACGCGTGGCTTGGCGCGAGCGGTCGGCGTGTCTCGACTTCGCTCGACACGAACGGAAATAGGAGACAGTCTGGAATCCACCCCACAGCGCACAACAAAAGGGCGGCCCGTTGCCGGACCGCCCTTGATATTCCTGCTCGCAACCCTCGCTTACTGGTCGAGGAACGACCGCATCTTGCGCGACCGCGACGGGTGTTTCAGCTTGCGGAGCGCCTTCGCCTCGATCTGGCGGATGCGTTCGCGGGTCACGCTGAACTGCTGCCCGACTTCTTCCAGCGTGTGGTCGGTGTTCATGCCGATGCCGAAGCGCATGCGCAGCACGCGCTCCTCGCGCGGCGTCAGCGACGCCAGAACGCGGGTGACCGTCTCTTTCAGGTTCGACTGCACCGCGGCATCGACCGGGATGACCGCATTCTTGTCCTCGATAAAATCGCCCAGATGCGAATCTTCCTCGTCGCCGATCGGCGTTTCGAGGCTGATCGGCTCCTTGGCGATCTTCATCACCTTGCGGACCTTTTCGAGCGGCATCGACAGCCGCTCGGCCATTTCCTCGGGCGTCGGCTCGCGGCCGCTCTCGTGAAGGAACTGGCGGCTGCAGCGCACCAGCTTGTTGATCGTCTCGATCATATGGACCGGGATGCGGATCGTGCGTGCCTGGTCGGCGATCGAGCGGGTGATCGCCTGGCGGATCCACCAGGTCGCATAGGTGCTGAACTTGTAACCGCGGCGATACTCGAACTTGTCGACCGCCTTCATCAGGCCGATATTGCCTTCCTGGATCAGGTCGAGGAACTGCAGGCCGCGGTTGGTATATTTCTTCGCGATCGAGATCACGAGGCGGAGGTTCGCCTCGACCATTTCCTTCTTGGCGATGCGCGCCTCGCGCTCGCCCTTCTGGACCATGTTCACAACGCGGCGGAATTCGGTGAGGCTCATGCCCGCGGCTTGGGCGATTTCCGAAATTTCGATGCGGATGCGATCGACGGCGCCGGCTTCATTCTCGGCGAAGGCGGCCCATTTCTTGTCGATACCGCTGACGCTCTCGATCCAATTTTCTTCGAGCTCGCGCCCGATATAATTGTCGAGGAACGCCTTGCGCGGCACCTTGTGGCGCTCGGCGAGGCGCAGCATCTGGCCGCCGAGCGCGGTCAGGCGGCGGTTATAGCTGTACAGCTGGTCGACCAGATATTCGATCTTGGTGTTGTGGAACTGCACGCTTTCGACCTGCGCGGTCAGCTCCTCGCGCAGCTTGTGATATTTCTTTTCCGACGCGGCGGGGAATTCGTCGCCCGACGACAAGGCTTCGAGGCGCGTTTCCTGCAGCTTCGAAAACGCCTTGAAGCTCTTGGTGATGTTCGCGAATTTCTCGAGCGCGTCGGGCTTGAGCAATTCCTCCATCGCCGCAAGGCTCAGCGTATTGTCTTCCTCGTCCTCTTCAAAGCTTTCGCGCTTGCCCGACGATCCCTCGCCGTCCTCGTCATCGCTTTCGGCGGCGGGTTCTTCCTCGACCTCATCCTCGTCCTTGAACGAGACGCCAGCAGTCTTCTCGCTGATCTCGCCGTCGTCCTCGGCGCCTTCGTCGTCCAGATTTTCGGGCGCCGGATCCTTCGACAGCATCGCTTCCAGGTCGACGATTTCGCGCAGCTGCATGTCGCCATTGTTGAGCGCGGTCGACCAGTCGATGATCGCGTTGAAGGTCAGCGGGCTTTCGCACAGCCCCAGGATCATCGTGTCGCGGCCCGCCTCGATGCGCTTGGCGATCGCGATTTCGCCCTCGCGGCTGAGCAACTCGACCGCGCCCATTTCGCGCAGGTACATGCGCACGGGGTCGTCGGTGCGATCGACCGTTTCCTTCTTCTTTTCGATGGCAGGGTTCGAAACCGACCCGGTGCCGGCCGAAATGTCGACTTCGTCGTCGGCCTCCTGATCGGCCTCTTCCTGCACATCTTCATCGCTTTCGACGATGTTGATGCCCATGTCGGAAATCGCCGACATGATGTCCTCGATCTGCTCCGACGACATCTCGTCCTGCGGCAGCGCCGCATTCAGTTCGTCATAGGTCAGGTAACCGCGCTTCTTGCCGCGCGCGATCAGCTTTTTGACATCGGCCTCGTTCAGGTCGATCAGCGGGCTGTCGGTGTCGGCTTCGGTTTCGGCGGTGTTCTTGGTGGCCATATTTGTTCCTGCCAATGGGGCAATCAGTGGGTCAGCCTGGGCTGCTGTCGGACAGCGCGGCCAGGCGGCGGGTCAATTCCTCATCCATCGCACGCAGCTTCTGCTGCCGCGCATGGCCTTCGTCGTCCATCGAGCGCATGTAATCCGCAGTGGCTTCGGCGAGCCGGGAGCGGATTTCAGGCTGGGTGACCAGCACGCCGATATATTCATCCAGGTCGCGAAGCGCAGTTTCCCGCGCTGCATCAACCTCTTCGCCGTCAAGCCTGCGATTGAACGAGAAGTGCATTCCGTCGGCTCTGAGCAATGTCGTCGCCCTATTATACACTTTCATTGGCTCCAATATGGCAAGCAACCCCTCGCAATCAAGCCCTTCTTGACGCTTTAAGTTGTCAAGCCTGACCCGCCTCAATCTGCGCGTTGGACGTGTCCATCCAATCGAGAGCATCGCCAAATAGGCGTGTCCGCTCCTTCCAAAGAAGTTGGCGACGCTGCTGGACAGCACGGTATGTTTCTTCCGAGAAGTCCATCATCAGTTGCTGATTGAGCCTCTCGAGTTCCATATTGAGGTCGGCCTCAACCGAGAGGAAGTCTATGAATAGCGGAAGCCTTTTTTCGACCAGAGATGGGTCCGTATCCCACGGAAACCGCAAATCCAGTTGCAGATTATGCTTGTTGATTGACTCATACTCGCCCCGTGCAATGATTTGCGCGATCGCGTTGTCGTCCGATCCACCGTTGTGAAAAATGAAATCGCAAACCTCGTCCTGCCAACGCTTTAGCACATCGAACTTGCCACCGTTCGGTATCGGAATCCGGGATAGCGCCTCAATATTTTTGTATATGAATTGAGGGAAGCGCGATGCCGCATGAAATGCGTTGCGGATATATGAGTTGTAGAGGGCGATATCCATCTTTGGGGATGTGGCAACGGCGCTCTGCTGGATGATGTGCCGATTTTGCGAGTTCCAGCCAAAATCTTGGTAAAAACGGTCCTTAAACCACCTTCGATATTCGCTCTTCATGATGGGATCGGGAGCCGAATCCGATATTTCGTTCAGAGAAGTTTGGAGAGTGATGCGGCCTTCCGGCAATCGGTTATCCGATTCAAGGAAGGTAGCTTGATAGGTAAACTCGGCGAGAGGCAATGCATCTGTCAGATGCTTTTCAAAAGCTCCAACACCACTTTGCCGAACGACGTCGTCAGGGTCCAAGCCAGCCGGTAGCTGCGCGATCTGAACCGTTTTTCCGGCCTGTAGAGTCCTGATGGCGAGATGTGCTGCTCGTTTAGCGGCCCTACTTCCCGCATTGTCACCATCAAAACACAGAACCGGGGCATCGACCATCCGCCAAAGCAGACCAAGCTGGGTTTCTGTGAGCGCGGTTCCTAGTGGAGCCACAGCATCAGCGATGCCCGCCTCGGCGAGGGCGATGACGTCCATATATCCCTCGACAACGATGACACGTTTTGTCTGACGTGACGCGGGACTCGCCTTGTCGAGATTGAAAAGCGTGCGGCCTTTGTCGAACAGGGGCGTGTCCGGCGAGTTCAGATATTTGGGTTCGCCGTCGCCCAAGATGCGCCCGCCGAATGCAATAACGCGCCCGCGCGCATCGCGGATTGGGATCATCAGGCGGCCGCGGAATCGGTCGTAGGGTTCCTTGTTCTCAACCTCAATCAGGAGGCCGGCTTCGACCAGCATTGCCGTAGGAAATCGCTTAAGCGCATCCTTTAGTGCGCTGCGGCTTTCGGGCGCGAGCCCAAAGCTAAATGCCTCCCGCGTTACGTCGGAGATGCCGCGCTTGACCACATAGTCGCGTGCTGGTGCGCCGTTGCTGCTCGCGAGTTGCTGAGTGAACCAGTCTGCTGCCGCTTGCATAACGTCGCGGAGGCTTGCCTGCTCCTCAGCTTTCTTTGCGGCCCGCGGATCGGCAGCAGGGACTTCCATGCCGGCTTCGGCGGCAAGCTCCTTCACCCCATCTATGAAAGAAAGGCCGCGTTGATCCGTCATCCAACGGATTGCATCTCCGTGAGCCCCGCAACCGAAGCAGTGATAGAAGCCCTTTTCGTCGTTGATTGTGAAGCTGGGCGTCTTTTCGTTGTGGAAAGGGCAGCAGGCCTTATACTCGCGCCCCGCACGCGTGACTTTCACCGTCCTCCCGATTAAGGTGGACAGCGTGATCCGGGATCGGAGTTCATCCAGCCATTGCGGTGAAAGCGCCATGGTACATTAATGCCGTACGCGTTGCACGAAGTCGAGCAAATGCGCCGGACAGGATAAATCTCGTCCGGGCATCATGATTCTGCGCGAAAAATCAGCTCAACGCCGCCTTCACCCACCCGCTCGCCTTGCTCATATCAAGCTGCGAACCCAGCCGGTCCTTCACCGCTGCCATGACCTTGCCCATGTCCTTCGGGCTGGTCGCGCCGAGTTCATCGACGATCGCCTTGATCGCCGCGGTCGCGTCGGCTTCGGAAAGTTGCGCGGGCAGGAAATCCTCGATCACCGCCACTTCCGCGGCCTCGATGTCGGCGAGCTCCTGGCGGCCGCCCTGTTCGTACATGGTGATCGATTCGCGGCGCTGCTTGACCATTTTCTGCAGCACGTCGGTGACGAGCACATCGTCGTCGGCCGGCGCGGTGCCGGTGCGCAGTTCGATGTCCTTGTCCTTGATCTTGGCCAGCATCAGCCGGATGGTGCCCAGACGCGCCTTGTCGCCGGCTTTCATCGCGGCAACCTGCGCAGCCTTGATGTCGTCACGAATCATGCGCGTCCCCATGGCTCTGAAATTTCGGAAAGACCCTCTCTAGCGGGAAGATTCCAAATCCGATAGCTTGTGAATCACTTTTTTGCCGCCTACTTGGTCGGCCGTTTAGCCCCCGTCCGGAGCATGTTGAATGGCACCTGCCAACCCCTCTGCCGCGCCTGCGGTCCAGCCCTCGGGCGCCACCGGCGTCCTTGTCCTTGCCGATGGCACCGTCCTGTGGGGCGTCGGCTATGGCGCGAGCGGCTCTGCCGTGGGCGAGATTTGTTTCAATACGTCGATGACCGGCTATCAGGAGATACTGACCGACCCGAGCTACGCGGGGCAGGTCGTCACCTTCACCTTCCCGCATATCGGCAATGTCGGCGCGAACCCCGAGGATATGGAGCGCGGCGTGCATGGCGCGCTCGGCGCGATCACGCGCGAGCTGCCGACGCAGCCCAGCAACTTCCGCAGCGTGCAGACGCTGCCCGAATGGATGGCCGAACAGGGCGTGATCGGGCTCGCGGGCATCGACACGCGTGCGCTGACGCGCCGCATTCGCGACGCGGGCGCGCCGAACGGCGTGATCGCGCACAGCCCCGACGGCAAGTTCGACATCGACGAGCTGCTCGCGATGGCGCGCGGCTGGGCAGGGCTTGAGGGTATGGACCTTGCGAAAGCGGTCAGCCGCACCGACACCGGCGAGTGGACCGGCGGCGCGTGGACGCTGGGGCATGGCTATGCGACCGAGGACGGCGGCGCGCGGCCGCATGTCGTCGCGATCGATTATGGCGCAAAGGACAATATCTTCCGCAACCTCGTGAAGGCCGGTGCGCGCGTTACCGTGGTCCCCGCGACCGCGAGCCTCGACGAAGTACTGAGCCATAGCCCCGCGGGCGTGTTCCTGTCGAACGGCCCCGGCGACCCCGCGGCGACGGGCGAATATGCGGTGCCAGTGATCCAGGGGCTGCTCGAACGCGACGTGCCGATCTTCGGCATCTGCCTCGGCCACCAGATGCTCGGCCTCGCGGCGGGCGCGAAGACGGTAAAGATGCATCAGGGCCACCGCGGCGCGAACCATCCGGTGCAGCGCGTCGGCGGCGATTTTGCGGACGGCGTGGTCGAGATCACCAGCATGAACCACGGCTTCGCGGTCGACGCCTCGACCTTGCCCGCGGGTGTGGTCGAGACGCACAAGAGCCTGTTCGACGGATCGAACTGCGGCATCGCGATCACGGGGAAAAATGCGTTCAGCGTGCAATATCACCCCGAGGCGTCGCCGGGGCCGCAGGACAGCTTCTATCTGTTCGAGAAGTTTGTGGGTGGGCTGAAGTGAGTTCGCGGGCGCTTCTGGCTCTGGCGATGCTTCCGGCCTTGATCGGTTGTTCTTCGAGCGGCGCTGATTCTGCGACCGAACGAAAAAAGGCGGCATTGGTCGGCATCGAGAAGATGTGCCGTGTCGCGCCCGGCACCTTGGAGCTGGGTGAAGGCAACCAACTCGCGATTCAGCCCTCACCGCATGAGAAATATGACAACGTCGAATGCGTCGTTCGAGAATTGAGGAAGAGCGAATTCGCGGCGGATATGAAACTCGGCTTCGTCGGCAACGAGATGCATCCAAGAGAAGAACAGAAATAATGCCTAAAAGAACCGACATCCAATCCATCCTCGTCATCGGCGCCGGCCCGATCGTTATCGGTCAGGCCTGCGAGTTCGACTATTCGGGGACGCAGGCGATCAAGGCGCTGAAGGAGGAGGGCTATCGCATCGTCCTCGTCAACTCCAACCCGGCGACGATCATGACCGATCCCGACCTCGCCGACGCGACCTATGTCGAGCCGATCACGCCCGAGATCGTCGCGAAGATCATCGCGAAGGAGACCGCCGAGTTTCCTGGAGGTTGGGCGGTGCTGCCGACGATGGGCGGGCAGACCGCGCTCAACACCGCGCTCGCGCTGTTCAACGATGGCACGCTGACCAAATATGGCGTCGAGATGATCGGCGCCGACGCCGAGGCGATCGACAAGGCCGAGGACCGGCAGAAGTTTCGCGACGCGATGGACAAGATCGGGCTGGAGAGCGCGCGCAGCGGCGTTGCCCATACGCTCGACGAGGCGCTGAAGGTGCTCGAACGCACCGGGCTGCCGTCGATCATCCGTCCGTCTTTCACGCTCGGCGGCACCGGCGGCGGCATCGCGTACAACCGCGAGGAATTCGAGCATATCGTCCGCGGCGGCCTGATCGCCTCGCCCACCACCGAAGTCCTGATCGAGGAATCGCTCCTCGGCTGGAAGGAGTTCGAGATGGAGGTGGTGCGCGACCGCAAGGACAATTGCATCATCATCTGCTCGATCGAAAATGTCGATCCGATGGGCGTCCACACGGGCGATTCCATCACCGTCGCCCCCGCGCTGACGCTGACCGACAAGGAATATCAGATCATGCGCAACGCGAGCATCGCGGTGCTGCGCGAGATCGGGGTCGAAACCGGCGGATCGAACGTCCAGTTCGCGGTCAATCCCAAGGACGGCCGCCTGATCGTGATCGAGATGAACCCGCGCGTGTCGCGCTCGTCGGCGCTCGCGTCGAAGGCGACGGGCTTCCCGATCGCCAAGGTCGCGGCGAAGCTCGCGGTCGGCTATACGCTCGACGAGATTATGAACGACATCACCGGGGTGACCCCGGCGTCGTTCGAACCGACCATCGATTACGTTGTGACCAAGATCCCGCGCTTCGCCTTCGAGAAGTTCAAGGGCGCCGAGGCGACGCTGTCGACCGCGATGAAGTCGGTCGGCGAGGTGATGGCGATCGGCCGCACGATCCATGAATCGATGCAGAAGGCGCTGCGCGGCCTCGAAACCGGCCTTTCGGGCTTCAACTTCGTCGACCGCCTGAAAGGCGCGAGCCACGACCAGCTGCGCAATGAACTCGCGCAGCGCACCCCCGACCGCCTGCTCAACACCGCGCAGGCGATCCGCGAAGGCCTGCCGCTCGCCGAGATCAACCGCGTCGCGGGTTACGACATGTGGTTCCTCGAACGCATCGCCGAGATCGTCGCCGCCGAACAGGAGGTTTGCGAAAACGGCCTGCCGCGCGACGCCGAGGGCTTGCGCAAGCTGAAAGCGATGGGCTTTTCGGACAAGCGCCTCGCTTATCTCGCGCTCCAGTCGGCGAACCTCCGCCCCGGATCGAAGCGTGCGACGGCGCGCGGTTCGGGCCTGATCCACGAAGCGGTGAAGGCGATGACGGGCGGCGTCACCGAAGCCGAAGTGCGCGACCTGCGGCACAAGCTCGGCGTGCGGCCGGTGTTCAAGACGATCGACACCTGCGCGGCCGAATTCGCGGCCAAGACGCCCTATCTCTATTCGACCTACGAAGCGCCGACCTTTGGCGAGCCCGAGAATGAGGCGAACCCGAGCGAGCGCAAGAAGGTCGTCATCCTCGGCGGCGGCCCGAACCGGATCGGGCAGGGGATCGAGTTTGACTATTGCTGCTGCCACGCCTGCTTCGCACTCGAAGAGGCGGGCTATGAAACGATCATGGTCAACTGCAACCCCGAAACGGTGTCGACCGACTATGACACGTCGGACCGCCTCTATTTCGAGCCGCTGACCGCCGAGGATGTGCTGGAAATCCTGCACGTCGAAATGTCGAAGGGCACGCTGGTTGGCGTGATCGTCCAGTTCGGCGGGCAGACGCCGCTCAAGCTGGCGCAGGCGCTGGCCGAAGCAGGGATCCCGATCCTCGGCACCTCGCCCGACGCGATCGACCTGGCCGAGGACCGTGAGCGTTTCGCGGCGCTCGTCAACAAGCTCGGGCTCAAGCAGCCCGAAAATGGCATCGCACGCAGCCGCGAGGAAGCCGTCGCGGTCGCGGCGCGCATCGGTTACCCGGTGCTGACGCGCCCGTCCTATGTGCTCGGTGGCCGTGCAATGGAGATCGTCGACGATCAGGCGCAGCTCGAAAATTATATCGAGACCGCGGTGCAGGTGTCGGGCGATTCGCCGGTGCTGATCGACCGCTATCTGCGCGATGCGATCGAGGTCGATGTCGATGCGCTCTGCGACGGCACCGACGTCGTCGTCGCGGGCGTGCTTCAGCATATCGAGGAAGCCGGGGTCCATTCGGGCGACAGCGCCTGTTCGATCCCGCCGTACAGCCTGTCGGATGCGATCGTCGCCGAAATCGAGCGCCAGGCCGATGCGTTGGCGCGCGCGCTCAATGTCCGCGGCCTCATGAATATCCAGTTCGCGGTCAAGGGCGACGAAGTCTATCTGATCGAGGTCAACCCGCGCGCATCGCGCACCGTGCCTTTCGTCGCAAAGGCCGTCGGTTCGCCGATCGCCAAGATCGCGGCGCGCGTGATGGCCGGCGAAAAGCTCGCCGACCTGCCGAAGATCAACCGCGACATCGACCATGTTGCGGTGAAGGAAGCGGTCTTTCCCTTCGCGCGCTTCCCCGGCACCGACCCGGTGCTGTCGCCCGAGATGAAATCGACCGGCGAAGTCATGGGAATCGACCGCGATTTCAACCTCGCTTTTGCCAAGGCACAGCTCGGCGCGGGCGACCGCCTGCCGACCGACGGCCGTGTGTTCGTGTCGGTCAAGGACAGCGACAAGCCGCGCATCCTGGACTCCGTCCGCCGCCTGACCGGCTGGGGCTGGAAAGTGATCGCGACGGGCGGCACTGCCGACTATCTGGCGGCGCAGGGGATCGAGGTCGAGCGCGTGAACAAGGTCGCCGAGGGCCGCCCGCACATCGTCGACCGGATCAAGGACGGCGACGTCCAGCTGATCTTCAACACCACCGAGGGGTGGCAAAGCTTGCAGGATTCGCAATCGATCCGCGCGTCGGCGCTGGCGGGCGACGTCGCCTATTACACGACCGCGGCGGGCAGCGATGCCGCGACCCACGCGATCGGGGCGCTGCGCGCGCACAGTCTTGAAGTAAAGCCGCTTCAGGACTATTATTGAGGGACCGCTCCACCTCCCCGACATTACGGAACAGCGGCGCAGCCGCCCCGGCGAAGTTTCGCTGGCGGCGGATTATTGACGAAGGACAAGATGATAATGGCAAGCGTTGAAAAGGTACCGATGCTGGCAGAAGGCTATGACAAGCTGAGCGCCCAGCTCAGCGCGCTCAAAGCCGAGCGACCGCTGATCGTCGACGCGATCGAGGAAGCACGCGCCCACGGCGACCTTTCGGAAAATGCCGAATATCACGCCGCGAAGGAACGCCAGGGCCAGGTCGAAGCGACGATTGGCGACCTTGAGGACAAGCTTTCGCGCGCGCAGGTCATCGACCCGACGACGCTGTCGGGCGACCGCATCGTGTTCGGCGCGACGGTGACCCTCGCCGACGAGGACGACAAGCCGGTGCGTTACCAGATCGTCGGTCAGGCCGAGGCCGACGCCAAGGATGGCAAGATCAGCTACAGCTCGCCGCTCGGCCGCGCGCTGATCGGCCGCCGCGTCGATGACGAGGTCGAGGTCACCGTGCCGTCGGGCGACAAATATTATCTGGTGACCAAGATCGAATTCATCTGACGGGCGGACGGACGCGATGAACCCGCAGCAGGCGCCGCTGGTCACCGGCTACGCGCTCGTCTGTGTCATCGTCCATGTCCTGCTGTCGATCACCGGGCTGCAGATCGACGCGATCATCCGCGCCGGCTTTATGCCGGCGCGGTTCGCATCCGAACCGATCGTCCCGCCGGGGACGATGGTGCCGTTCCTGCTCACCCCGCTGACCTCTGCCTTTCTGCATGGCGGGGTGCTGCACCTCGTCTTCAACATCATCATCCTGCTGTTCGTCGGCCGCCAGCTCGAGGCGCCGCTGGGCGCCAAGGCGATGGCGGTGCTGCTCGTCGCCGGTGCTTATGCCGGGGCGCTCGCGCAATTTCTGTCCGATCCGCAATCGGCGGTGCCGATGATCGGCGCCAGCGGCGCAATCTCGGCGGTCATTGCCGTATTTGCCTTGATCTTCAGCCGCAGTCAGGCGCCCGCGATCGGCCCGGTCCCGGCGCATTGGGTCCGCGCGCTGTGGCTCGCCGCGGCGTGGATCGGGCTGCAACTGCTGATCGGCTTTGCCGGTGGCGGTAAATTTGGCGCGATCGCCATCTGGGCGCATGTCGGTGGCTTCCTGGCGGGATTACTGCTGGCGCGGCCGTTGCTTCGGTGGCGGTTCGGGGCGCGGTAAGGGCTGCCATTTTCGTCCGCTGTTTTCTGACCGTCTCCTGATTTGCGGGGCCGATCGTCCAAAGTTCAGGAAAAGTCAGCCCAATGGCGTCGCGTTTTGACGCTGATGATGACTGGGTCGCGTTGATCGCGCGCACGAATCGCACTTGCAGGCCGACGGGCTGTCGCATCCGAATCCGCAGCAACCAAGGCTGGCACACTGGGAAATAGTAGGAAAGACCTATTTGCTGGTGGGGGCCGCTTTGGGGTGGATTCCCGACCTTGCCTTATTCGTCATCCCGGCGAAGGCCGGGATCTCACCCTATCGGTTTTTCGTACCGGCGAGATCCCGGCCTTCGCCGGGATGACGATGTTATAAATCCTCCCTGTGGCGAAGCCATGGGGAGGGGGACCGTTCGCGAAGCGAATGGTGGAGGGGCCGCCACGGTAGCGCCAAAGCCCCTCCGTCAGCGCTTCGCGCTGCCACCTCCCCATGGCTTCGCCACAGGGAGGATCGATGGCAGCTTACGCTCAAAACCGGCCGTCACCCGAGCAACCCGCCCGCCAGCAGCATCGCCACCCGTACGTCGATTCCGCATCCCTCGGCGCGTTTCGCCGCGATGAATTGCTCGATCCCGTCCAGCGGCACGCGGTGGACGGCAATGTCCTCGCCCGCGACCCCGCCGCCAGCGCCAACCTTGTCCAGACCCGTCGCCACCAGCAACGTAAAGCTTTCGCTGACCATTCCCGGCGAGCTGTAGAATTCGCCCACCGTCCGCCAATGCGCGGCGCGATAGCCGGTTTCTTCTTCCAGCTCGCGCGCTGCCGCGACCTCGGCTGCCTCACCCGCGCGGTCGTCGCCGACCAGCCCCGCGGGCAGTTCGAGGCAATTGACCTTCAGCGGCACGCGATATTGCTCGACCAATATGACATGGCGCCCGTCCGCCGCGTCGTCGATCGCCAGGATCACCGCGGCATGGATGCCGCGCGAGCGTGAGACATATTCCCACGTCCCCTGCTGGCGCACCGTGATGAACTTGCCTTCCCAGCGGGTTTCGATGGGGGTGTCGGGGGTAGGGCGGGTCACCGGCGAGACGCCTAAATCTCGATCAAGCGATCGGGCAGCTCGTTTGGATTCTCGCTACCGCGCGGGAAATGCTGTGCCAGCACCGCGCCCATCTGCGTCACCGCCGCCGCCATCCCGGCGCCCGGCTGCCCGGCGCGAACCTGCTCGATCAGCGCCGCCATGGCATCGCCCCACCCGTCGGGCGACACTTTCGCCGCGATCGCCTCGTCGGCGACGATGTCGGCGCGATGCTCGTTGAGGCTGAGGTAAAGCAGCACCCCGGTGCGGCCCAGGGTCTTGGCCTCGGTCCCCACCTTGAACAGGTCGACCGCGCGCGCCCGCACCCGCGCAGCCTTGATCGCACGCGGGGTCAGCGCCAGCCGCAGCGGCCGCCACAGCAGGATCAACCACATACCGATCCACTTGACGACGCCGATCGCGATCACCGTGCCAAGCCATTGATTGGCGGTCAGTTCATAGCCCCAGCCGCCGGTCAGCCGGTCGTACAGGCCGCGATAAAATTCGGGGAGCAGCGCGATGAGCGACATCGCGATGAAGGCGACGACACTGGCCCACACCAGCGCGACATCGTCATAATCGTTCGACTGCGCCGCGACGACGGTGACGATCTCCCCGCTCGTGTGCGCCTCCGCCGCGGCGACCGCGACGGTCACGACATCATGGTCGGCGGCGCTGACATGGCTGACTTTTGTTGGCATCGCTCGAACCCCTTACCAGCCGCCCGAGGCGCCGCCGCCCCCGAACGAACCGCCGCCGCCGGAAAAGCCGCCAAAGCCGCCGCCTCCGCCGCCGCTCCAGCCGCCCCATGAAGAGCCGCCACCGCCGCCCCAGCCGCCCCAATCATCGTCGTCACCGCCCCAGATGATGATCGGCGCGTCCCACGGCCGCCCCTTGCGCCGTTTCTTGCCGCGCCGCCCGAGCCGCGCCAGCATCGGCAGGACGAAGAAGATCAGGATGATGAATCCGACGAAAAAGAGCCCGGCCATATTGCCGTCATCGGCGCGGTCGCGTTCGTTCGCGGCGGCGGCCTGCGCGCGCGCCGCGGCTTCCTCGGGCGGCAGCTGGATCTGCTGGGCGATCGCATTCACCCCCGATTGAATGCCACCCGGCATGTCGCCCGCTTTGAATTTCGGCGTCACGACGTCGCGGATGATCCGGCCCGAGAGCGCGTCGGTCAGCACCGGTTCAAGGCCCAGCCCGACCGCGATGTGCATCCGCCGCTCGTTGGGCGCGATCAGAAAGACGACGCCGTCGTCCTTTTCGGCGTCGCCGATCCCCCACTCGCGGCCCAGCCGATAGCCATAATCGGCAACATCGCGGCCTTCGAGATCGTTGACCGTTGCGACGACTAGCTGGTGCCCGGTGGTCTTTTCAAGCTCGAGAAGCTGCGCGTTGAGCGCCGCTTCTTCGCCCGCCGGGATGATATCGGCCTGATCGACGACGGGATTGCCCGCGAGTTTCGGGAAGGTTTGCGCGGCGGCGGGCATCGCGAGCGCTGCGGCGATGGCCAACACCCACACCGCCAACGCAGCAGGTCTATTCTTGCGCCGCAAAGCTCCGTTCGTGCCGAGCCCGTCGAAGCACCGTTCTTCCTCCTTCTGTGGTCGAAAGAAAGAACGGCCCTTCGACAAGCTCAGGGCGAACGGAAAAGAGATCATCCTGGTGGCCTTAGCTGCCGAAATCGACCTTCGGCGCCTGATTGGCGTTCGGTGTGATCGCCTTGTACGGGGTCATCGGCTTGGCGCCATGGACGATCTTGGCGCCGATGACGTCGGGGAAGGTGCGGATCGTCGTGTTATAATCCTGCACCGCGCCATTATAGTCCTGCACCGACACGTTGATGCGGTTTTCGGTGCCTTCGAGCTGGGTCATCAGGTCGGCAAAACGCTGCTGGCTCGCGAGCGTCGGATAGGATTCGACCGTCGCGAGCAGGCGGCTGAGCGTGCTGGTGACCTGGCCCTGCGCCTGCTGGAACGCTTGAACCTTCGCGGGGTCGTCAAGATCGTCGGTGCTGAGCTTGACCTGCGTCGCTGACGCGCGCGCCTGGATGACGCCTTCCAGCGTCGATTGTTCGATCTGCGCGGCGCCCTTGGCGGTTTCGACAAGGTTGGGGATCAGGTCGGCGCGGCGCTGGTACGCGGCCTCGACATTCGCCCATTTCGCCTTGGCGGCTTCTTCCTTGGTGGGAACGCTGTTGATGCCGCACGCGGACAGCGACACGGCTGCGACGGGGATGATCATCCAGCGGGCAGAACGGAAAGTCATGGGTCAAACACTCCCTCCGGGCGGCACGGCGCCGCGCCAACTGCCTTAATATAGTAAGACGCCCCGCCGCCCGCAATCATTGACGCCGATAATCGTGTCATGCAGTCTGAAACCCGCAATCGAGGCGACCAAAGGGGTTAGAACATGATCAAGGATTTCAAGGCGTTCCTCAATCAGGGCAATGTGATGGGGTTGGCGGTCGGCGTCATCATCGGCGCGGCATTCGGGACGATCGTCAAATCGCTGACCGATGACGTGCTGATGCCCTTTATCGGCTTTATCACCGGCGGCGGGGTCGATTTCACCAACAAATATCTGGTCCTGTCGGGCGGCGAAAAAGTGACCGCGGACATGACGCTTGCCGCCGCGAAGGCGACCGGCGCCAATGTCATGGCGCTGGGCAGCTTCGTCACCGCGATCATCAATTTCATCCTGCTGGCGTTCGTCGTCTTCCTGCTGGTGCGGCAGGCGAGCAAGTTCATCGCGATGCCCGAGGCCGGGCCGACGCAGGTCGACCTGCTCACCGAAATCCGCGACGAATTACGGAAGAAATAGCGTAAATCCGTTCGTGTCGAGCGAAGTCGAGACACCCCGCGCGGGTGTTCGGCCTCACGGCATCTCGACTTCGCTCGATGCGAACGGTCAAGGAAGTGTTGCGTACCCTTTCATTCGGTGCGCACCCACCCTATATAGATCCTGTCGGTTTCGACCGACTATGAGGATAAATGGTGTCGTGGAATAGACACAGCGGACCCGGGGGCAGTACCCGGCGGCTCCACCACAAACCCGTGTTTGCGACAGCGGCGCGGGCTTCTGACGGGGCCGAACCAGGATCGACGTGTGTTCAAAGACGATATTTTCTTCCGGGCTGAGTAACCCGTTCAAGGCTCAAAACCAATAGGTGCTAACGATAACGAAGCACTCGCTCTGGCTGCCTAACCGATAAGCCTCACGGCCTAAGGTTAGACAAATAGAACGCGGTTCGGACCGAACCGGGCAACAGAATCGGATACCAGCGGCTGGGGACGAGCCGGGCAACAGAATCGTCCCACCTTATTCCTAAATGTCCCATCCCCTTCGTCATTCCCGCCAAGCCGCGACCCCGGTTCCGGCTTGCAAATCGATCGTCATTGCGAGGAGCGAAGCGACGCGGCAATCCAGAGTAGGCGTAAACCGCCCTGGATTGCTTCGCTTCGCTCGCAATGACGAGAAAAAGAGGCGTTCAGTGCGCACTCTCGCAATGGCGATGATCGCCCAGCGCTTCGATCACCCGGCAATCCGCCGCGATGCCGCCGCGGCAGCGCCCGACGATGCGCGTCAGCTCGTCGCGGAGCCGCGCCAGCTGCGCGATCTTGTCCTCGACCTGCTCCAGATGGCGGCTCGCGATGCGGTCGGCCTCGCTGCAATCGCGCCCCGGATCGTCCGACAGGTCGAGCAGCGAGCGAATTTCATCGATGGTAAAGCCCAGATCGCGCGAATGGCGCACAAAGGCCAGCCGCGCGCGGTGCGGTTCGCCATAGCTGCGGTAATTGGCTGCGGTGCGGTGCGGCGCGGGGAGCAGGCCGATGCGCTCATAGTAGCGGATGGTTTCGATATTGGTCCCGGTCGCCCGTGACAGCTCGCCGATTTTCATGGCTTGACCCCGTAGTTGCTACAGGGTGCATATAGGGTGCCGACTCGAAGATCAAAGGAGGCCATCGCTTGTCCGATCATTGCTGTGCCGGTGCCAGCGGCAAGACCGCGCTCAACGACCCGCGCTGGCGGCGCATCCTGTGGGCCGCGCTGCTGATCAACGCCGCGATGTTCGGGGTCGAGATTGTCGCCGGGGTCGCAGCGGATTCGCGCGCGCTGCAGGCCGACGCGCTCGATTTCCTGGGCGACGCGGCGAATTACGCGATCAGCCTGGGGGTGGCCGGCATGGCGCTTGCGTGGCGGGCGCGTGCGGCCCAGGTCAAGGCGGTGACGATGCTCGCCTTTGGCCTGTGGGTGCTGGGTTCGGCGGTATGGGGGTTCATCGACGGGTCGGCGCCGCACGCCGAAACCATGGGGCTGATCGGCGCGCTGGCGCTGGCCGCCAATGTTGTGGTTGCGCTGATGCTCTATCGCTATCGCACCGGCGATGCCAATATGCGCTCGGTGTGGATCTGCTCGCGCAACGACGCGATCGGCAATGTCGCGGTGATGGGGGCGGCGCTGGGCGTGTTCGGCACCGGGCAAAGCTGGCCCGATCTGGCGGTAGCGGCGATCATGGCGACGCTCGCCATCTGGGGCAGCATCGAAGTCTTTCGTCAGGCGCGCGGGGAACTTGCCGCGGTTCCGGCGGGTTCATCTGGTGGCTGACCGATCGGTATGTTAATCTGATTCCCGAATCCGAAAGCTTCTGCGCCGACGCGGCAAATCATAAGAATCGCGCGGCACCGACTGCCTGACCTTCCCGTGGGCGACCCCGCCCATCGGTAACCAGAAACAGAATCGGGGACGCGCGATGCGAACGCCTGGCGATTTAGACTTTTCACGGCGCGGTGTACTCGCCGGGGGCGCTTCGGTAGCGGCGGTGACCGCCCTGCCGACGCGCGCCGCGGCGGCGCCTGGCGAGACGGCGGCCGCGGCGCCGCCGACCGCTGCGGTCGCTTTCAAGGTGAACGGCACGGCGCATAAGCTCGAGCTCGATACGCGCACGTCGCTGCTCGACGCGCTGCGCGAGCATCTGCACCTGACCGGCACCAAAAAGGGCTGCGATCATGGCCAGTGCGGCGCGTGCACCGTCCTCGTCGATGGGCGACGGATCAACAGCTGCCTGACGCTCGCGGTGATGCATGATGGTGAGAACATCACCACGATCGAAGGGTTGGGGACGCCGGACAAGATGCATCCGATGCAGGACGCTTTTGTCGAACGTGACGGCTATCAATGCGGTTATTGTACGCCGGGGCAGATTTGTTCGGCGGTCGCGGTGCTGGACGAGATCAAGGCGGGCATTCCGAGCCACGTCACGGCCGATCTGACCGCGACACCGAAAGTCACCGCAAGCGAGCTGCGCGAGCGGATGAGCGGCAATATCTGCCGCTGCGGCGCCTATTCGAACATCATCGACGCGATCACCGATGTGGCGGGAGTGAAGGCATGAAAAGCTTCACCTACGAACGCGCTGAAACGCCCGCCGCGGCGACCGCTGCCTTTGCGAAAGTGAAAGGCGCGCGCTTCATCGCGGGCGGCACCAATCTGCTGGACCTGATGAAGCTGGAGATCGAAACCCCGGCGCATCTGATCGATGTCAGTCGGCTGGCGCTCGACAAGATTGAACCCACGACCGATGGCGGGCTGCGCATCGGGGCGATGGTCCGCAACACCGATCTGGCGTCGGACCCCCGCGTGCGGCGCGACTATGGCCTGTTGTCGCGCGCGCTGGTCGCGGGCGCGTCGGGCCAGCTTCGCAACAAGGCGACGACCGCGGGTAACCTGCTCCAGCGCACCCGCTGCCCCTATTTTTACGACACCAACATGCCGTGCAACAAACGCAAGCCGGGCAGCGGCTGCGCGGCGATCGGCGGGTTCAGCAGGCTGCACGCGATCGTCGGTGCGAGCGATGCGTGCATTGCGACCCACCCCAGCGATATGGCGGTCGCGATGCGCGCGCTCGACGCACGCGTCGAAACCGTTGATGCGGCGGGCAAGGAACGGAGCGTTGCGGTGGCCGATTTCTATCGCGCGCCCGGTACCACCCCGCATCTCGACACCGTGCTGGCGCCGGGCGAGCTGATCACCGCGGTGACGCTGCCCAAGCCCGTCGGCGGTACGCATATCTATCAAAAGGTTCGCGACCGCGCCTCTTATGCCTTTGCGCTGATTTCGGTCGCGGCGATCGTGCAGAAGGACGGGTCGGGGCGCGTCGCGCTCGGCGGGGTCGGCCACAAGCCCTGGCGGGTCGAGGCGGCCGACGCCGAATTGCCACGCGGGGCGAAGGCGGTCACCGCCAGCCTGCTCGCCGGTGCCAAGCCGAGCCATGAAAATGCCTATAAGCTGCCGCTGGTCGAGCGCACGCTCGCCGGGGTGCTGGCGCAAGCAAGGGGCTGAGCCATGAAGTTCGATACCCCCGCGACGACCAATCCGATCGACCAGCTAAAAGTGGTCGGCAAACCCACCAACCGCATTGATGGTCCGCTCAAGACGACGGGGCTCGCGCCCTATGCCTATGAACGGCATGATGTCGCGGCGAACCAGGCCTATGGCTATGTTATCGGGTCGGCGATCGCCAAGGGGCGGATTGCGTCGATGAAGCTCGACGAAGCGCGTGCCGCGCCAGGGGTGCTGGCGATCGTCACCGCCGACAATGCGGGCAAGCTGGGCAAGGGCAATTTCAACACCGCAAAGCTGCTCGGCGGTCCGGAGGTCGATCATTATCATCAGGCGATCGCGCTGGTGGTCGCCGAGACATTCGAACAGGCGCGCGCCGCGGCGGCGCTGGTGCGGGTTGAATATGCGCGCGGCAAGGGAGCGTTCGAGCTGGCTGCCGCGCTGGACAGCGCGGTCAAGCCGCCGCCGTCCTTCGGGACCGAGGCGGACAGCAGCGTCGGCGATTTTGCGGGCGCCTTTGCCGCGGCGCCGGTACAACTCGACACCCGCTACACCACCCCCGACCATGCCCATGCGATGATGGAGCCGCACGCGTCGATCGCTGCCTGGAGCGGCGACAAGCTGACGCTGTGGACGTCGAACCAGATGATCGCCTGGTCGGTGGGCGACATGGCGAAAACGCTGGGCATCCCGAGGGAGAATATCCGTCTCGATTCGCCCTATGTTGGTGGCGGGTTCGGCGGCAAGCTGTTCATTCGCGCCGATGCGCTGCTCGCGGCGCTCGGCGCCAAGGCGGCGGCGCGGCCGGTCAAGGTCGCGCTTCCGCGCGCCTTCATGTTCAACAATACACCGCACCGCCCGGCGACGATCCAGCGGATCCGGATCGGCGCGACCGCCGATGGCAAGATCACCGCGATCGGTCACGAAAGCTGGTCGGGCGATTTGCCCGGCGGCGGCCCCGAAACCGCGGTCGGGCAAACGCGACTGCTGTACGCGGGCGCGAACCGGATGACCGCGATGCGGCTCGCGGTGCTCGATTTGCCGGAAGGCAATGCGATGCGCGCGCCGGGCGAAGCACCCGGGATGATGGCGCTCGAAGTCGCGGTCGACGAGATGGCGGAAAAATTGGGTCTCGATCCGATCCGGTTCCGCATCATCAACGACACCCAGGTCGATCCCGAAAAGCCGAGCCGTCCCTTTTCGCAGCGCCAGCTCAACGAATGCATGACAATCGGTGCCGACAAATTCGGCTGGGCCAAGCGCAGCACGACACCGGGGGCGAGCCGCGATGGCCAATGGCTGGTCGGCATGGGGGTCGCCGCGGCGTTCCGCAACAACCTCAACGGCCCGTCGGCGGCGCGCGTGCGGCTCGACAAATCGGGCGTGGTGACGGTCGAAACCGATATGACCGACATCGGCACCGGCACCTATACGATCATCGCCCAGACCGCCGCCGAAATGATGGGCCTGCCGCTCGAGAAGGTGGTCGTGAAGCTTGGTGATTCGGCGTTCCCGGTGTCGGCCGGATCGGGCGGCCAGTGGGGTGCGAACAGCTCGACCGCCGGGGTCTATGCGGCGTGCGTCAAGCTGCGCGAAGCGGTGGCGCAAAAGCTCGGCATGAACCCGGTCGATGCGGTGTTCGCCGACGGCAAGGTCAAGGCGGGGCGGCAGAGCGTGGCGCTGGGCGACGCAGCCAAGGACGGCGAAATCGTCGCCGAGGACAAGATGGATTATGGCGATCTTGCCGAAAAATATCAGCAATCGACCTTTGGTGCGCATTTTGTCGAGGTTGGGGTTCATGCCGCGACCGGCGAAATCCGCATCCGCCGTATGCTCGCAGTGTGCGCTGCGGGGCGCATCCTCAACCCAAAGGCGGCGCGCAGCCAGGTGATCGGCGCGATGACGATGGGGGCGGGGTCGGCGCTGATGGAGGAGCTTGCGGTCGACAAGCGTTTCGGCTTTTTCGTCAATCACGACCTCGCGGGATACGAAGTCCCGGTCCATGCCGACGTCCCGCATCAGGAGGTGATATTCCTCGACGAAACCGATCCGACAACGTCGCCGATGAAGGCAAAGGGCGTCGGCGAACTCGGCATCTGCGGGGTCGGGGCGGCGGTCGCCAACGCGGTTTACAACGCCACGGGCATCCGCACCCGCAACTATCCGATCACCCTCGATAAGCTGCTCGACAAGCTGCCCGCGGTCGCGTGACCGGCTGAACCGAAAAGGGCTCCGCCGCATAACGGCGGAGCCCTTCCAGGCCGCACACAATGATGAGGACCCTCGCCCTGCCGTTCGGGGTCGCGTCGAACGACAGGAATATTTTGGGCCCGACCCCTTCGACGCATCGCAGGTCGTCCGGAACGAATCCAGCGCGATGCGACCGAAGGGATGGCCCCCCTTAGTCCTTGCAAATGGACCCTTATTTCGGCGATGTGACGCGATCATCCCCCTGTTGGGGGATGGTCAACTTAAGATCGGCGCCAGCAGCCGCATCAATGCCGCTTCGCTGTCGACGCCGCATTTCAGATAGATTTGCTTGATCTGCCCGCGCAGCGTTTCGGCCGTCACGCCGCGTTCCGCCGCGATCTGGGCACGCGGTTTGCCTTCGAACAGGCGCACCGCGATATCGGCTTCGGCGGGGCTCAGACGGTATATCGCGCTCAGATACTGGGTCACCCCGGCGCGATCGCGCCGGGGTCCGTTGGCGATCAGGATCGCATGCGGCAATTTGCCGAGCGACCATTCGCGTTCGGGCAGACGAAAGCCTTCGATCATCAGTGGCGGACGGTTCTCGGCGGTGATGATTTGCGTCCGCATATGGTCGAGGCCGCCATCGGCGGTCAGCGCCTGGACCGTCTGACGCAGGGTGAAGGGGGCGCCCGGCGCATCGATCGACCGCCCCGCCACCCGGACGTCGCCCGCCGCCAGCATGGCGTCGGCGCCGATGCTGTGGGCGAGCAACTGACCGCGCACGTCGATGATGAAGGCGCTGACCTGGATCGCGTCGAAGGCGCCCGCCAGCAGCTTGGCCTGCTCGCCCTCCAGCTTTTCCTGCAAGCGCACGGCGCGCCGCGCCGCCTTGGCGCCATTGGCAAAAATCTTGCGCTGGGCGGCGGTCGTCCGCCCGTCCTTGCGATCGCGCAAGGTCGCGAGGCCGACGATCCCGAAATTGTCGATCACCAAATTGGTCTGGCATCCAAAGGGAATGCCAATTTCTTCGCACCAGTCGAGATAGTCGGACGAGGCAAGCTGCGGGATGACCTGATCGTAATGTTCTTCGAACAGGACCGGATCGTAAAAGCCGCGCTCGATGTGGCGGTTCGACGCGGCGACGCGAAAGTTGTGGGTTTCGGCACCCCAGCCGCTGATGGCGAAATGATCGATCAGATCGGTGCTGAAGTTGGTGACGATGTTGAACGGAATCTCGCGCGCGCCGCCGACGCCGATGAGCTGGCCGTGCCCCGAACCCGTCTGGCTGGCGAGCGCGTCGAGCGCACCCAGCCACATGTCAGGCTGCAACGCGGCCTGCATGAATATTTCGTCCCAATCCGGGTCCGCCCGCTGCCCCATTGCGCCTGTCGCTTGCCCAATCGTGCCCCAATTTCACATGGTGTCGCCCAAGTTTGTGACAAAAGCCAATATATTAACTTTAAAAAAGTTGAGTTCGGCCTCGCTTGGGCCGCGTCGGCGCGCGCGGGAGCGGTAGGCGCTATCCGTTCATAGGGAACAGGGGGACGATGCGCGCAGTGCAACAACTGCTTGTGGTGCCGGCTACAGGATTCGAACCCGTGGCCCCCTGATTACAAATCAGGTGCTCTACCAACTGAGCTAAGCCGGCGCTCGCGTTCCCCTAAGCATTTTTTCGGTGGATGGAAACAGCGGACATCGCACCGATGCCGAGGGCGACAAATCGTCAGACGATGCCAAAGGTCCAGCCCTCGGTCCTGGCGATCGCTTCGGTGAGCGGCGCGGGCGACCAGCACGCACCTTCGCGCGCGACGGCGCGCAGCCAGGCAGCGGTCATCAGCGCGTCGCTGGCATGATCGCTGATCGGCCCGGTCACCCCGACCGGGGGCGAGCCCAGCGCCGCCAAGGCCGCGTCGAGCGCGGCGCCGTCGCGGATCTTGCTGCGGCCCGCCGCGATCCCGGCTGCGCGCGCCGCAACGCCGGTGTAGATTTCGACGAGCAATGGACCGCTGCCGGGTACAGGATCGAGGGGCCACAGCGGCAGCGCGGGGTGCAAGCGGTGAAGCAGCCGCATTCCCGCAAGGCTTGCCTTGCCGACCTGCGCCGCGCCGACCAGGTTGAAATTGCTGACGCTCGCCGCCTGCCGGGTCGCGCGCTGATGCTGCTCGACGACGCGCAGCCGTCCCGTGCCTGGGGCGAACAGGTCGCCGACGTCGCCGCGCGCGTGGCGGAAATGTCGCCGGGCGTCGCGGTGATTGAGGAAACCGTCGATCTGATAATGCGGGTCGGACCGCGTCAGCCGCTCGACGAGCGCCCACAGCGCGGGCAGGTCGTTCGGGCTCAAGTCCCACTGCGGAAAATAGGCGTCGCAATCGGCAAAGGCGAATGCCGCCGAAAAGTCGAAACCGATCAGCATGTCGGCGCGCGATGCGGCGACATGCTGCAACCATGCCAGGATCTCGGCGCGCGACCAGATATGGCCGGGACGCACCAGCTGGGGCGCGCCGGAGCCGCTTGCCACCGCCAGCGCGATCCCGCGCTGCCGGGGTCCGCGCGCGCCCGACCAGTCGAGGGCTGCAAAGTGGGCGAAGCGGCGCATGCGCTACGTTTAGCGCGGCCAATCGGCTTGCACAAAGCGCGATGGCGTCCCACATGCACCCCCATGCTGATCGAAACCGAATCGACGCCCAATCCCGCGACGCTCAAATTCCTGCCCGGCCAGGCGGTGATGACATCGGGAACCCGTGACTTTGCGAGCCCCGAAGAGGCCGAGGCGTCGCCGCTGGCGAGCGCGCTGTTTTCGCTGGGCGATGTGACCGGCGTGTTCTTTGGCAGCGATTTCGTGTCGGTGACCGCGGCGCCGGGCGTTGGCTGGAGCGACCTGAAGCCCGATGTACTGGGCATTTTGATGGATCATTTCCTTGCCGGTGTGCCGCTGTTCAACGTCGTCAGCGCCGACTTTGCCGTGCCGCCCGAGGATGGCGCCGGCTTCGCCGACGATCCCGCCGATGCCGACATCATCGAACAGATCAAGGAACTGATCGAAACGCGCGTGCGTCCCGCGGTCGCCAACGACGGCGGCGACATCGTCTATCGGGGTTTTGACAAGGGCAATGTGTATCTGAAGCTGCAGGGCGCCTGCGCCGGTTGCCCCTCCTCGTCGGCGACGCTCAAGAACGGCATCGAATCGCTCTTGAAACATTATGTTCCCGAGGTAACGGCGGTTCACGCCGTCTGACCCATTTTCCACCGAGGAGTTAGCCCATGAGCGAGCCGCTATCCGACAGCGCCCTCGACCAGCTGTTTCGTACCGCGCGCACCTATAACGGCTATCTCGACCGGCCCGTTTCCGACGCGCAGTTGCACGCGATCTGGGATCTGATGAAATTTGGTCCGACCAGCGCCAATTGCCTGCCGGCGCGGATTATCTGGTGCACATCGGACGCCGCGAAGCAAAAGCTTGCCGCGCTGGCGATGCCCGCCAATGCGGAAAAGATCCTGGCCGCGCCGGTTACCGCGATCATCGGTATGGACCTTGAATTCTACGAGAATCTGCCCGAACTTTTCCCGCATACCGATGCCCGCAGCTGGTTCGTCGGCAATGACGAGCTGGCGAAAGCGACGGCGTTTCGCAATTCCAGCCTGCAGGGCGCCTATTTCATTCTGGCCGCGCGCGCGCTGGGTCTGGGCACCGGCGCGATGTCGGGTTTCAACAATGCCGCGGTCGATGAAGCCTTTTTTGCCGATCAGCCGAGCGTGAAGAGCAACTTCATCTCGACGCTTGGCTATGGCGATCCGGCGACGATCTTCGAGCGCAGCCCGCGTCCGGACTTCGATCGCTTCAATCGTATCGCCTGAGCCGGAATTTCCGGGCCATATGCGCCAGTTGGTGATCGATTCGGCTAGCGAGGCCTGTTCGGTGGCGCTGATCGAGGGCGCCGATATTGTCGATTTTCGCCACGCGGTGATCGGCCGCGGCCATGCCGAGCGGCTGGTACCCCTGATCGCCGAGCTCGTCGATGGCGGCAAGGCCGACGCGATCACCGTCGGCTGCGGGCCGGGCAGCTTTGCCGGGGTGCGCATCGGCGTGGCCGCGGCGCGCGGGCTGGCCTTGGGCTGGCAGGTTCCGGTGCAAGGCTTTTCGACGCTGGCGCTGGTGGCCGCGGGCGCGGCTGACGCGATTGTCGCAGCGGATGGTGCGCTCGTCGTGATGGAGGGCGGGCACGGGCAATGGTTCGTCCAGCCGTTTGCCGCCGACCTGTCGCCGCGCACCGATCTTCGCTCGCTGCTGCCGGGCGCCGCCGCGGCGCTTGCCGACGAACTGATCGTCGGCAACCGCGCCGAACAATTTGTCGCGCTGCGGGGCGGTGGCCGCGCGCTCGCGATGCTGCCCGATGCGCGCGCGTTCGTGCACCTGCCACCGGCGGCGCTGCTCGATCAGCCCAGCCCGATCTATGGCCGCGCGCCCGACGCCAAGCCGATGGCGACGGCATGACCGGCGACATCCGCCTCGCCACCGCCCGCGTGGCGGATCTGGCCGCGGTGATGCGCGTGATGGATGCCGCTTTCGAGCCGGCCTATGGCGAAGCGTGGAGCGGCGCGCAGTTGCTCACCTTGTTCGCCTTGCCGTCGGCGCGCGTTTGCCTTGCGTGGGACGGCGATCAGCCCTGCGGCTTTTCGGCGGCGCGGATCGCGGGACCCGAAAGCGAGCTGCTGCTGCTCGCGGTCGACCCGGCCTGGCGCGGCCGCGGGATCGGCAGATTGTTGATGCAGGACTGGCAGGCCTGGGCCGCGGCGCAAGGCGCCGATGACTATTTTCTGGAAATGCGCGCCGATAATGACGCGGTGCATTTGTATTCGCGCAGCGGATTTTCGGAAGTCGGCCGGCGGGCCGCTTATTATCGCGGTCAAGACGGCAAGATGCGCGACGCGATTACGATGCGGCGAACATCGCCGGTAACCGGTAGCAACTGATCGGTTGTTGCGCGATCGTGCGCAAAGTGGCAACATTGTAATTGGCGCAACAGGAATTCCAATGTTCGCTGTCCAGCTTCTGGGTCAAAACAATAAGGAATAGTCTCATGTCCGACCAAAATGATACCAGCGAAATGCTCGTTACACTGACAGCCGACATCGTCGCCGCGCATGTCAGCAACAACAGCGTCGCGATTTCCGATCTTTCTTTGCTGATCAATAATGTCCACGCCGCGTTGACCGGTCTTGGCTCGACGCCGGTCGTCGAGGAAAAGCTGGTCCCCGCCGTATCGGTCCGCGCTTCGGTAAAGCCCGACTTCATCATTTGCCTGGAAGATGGCAAGAAACTGAAGATGCTGCGCCGCCACCTGATGACGCATTATGGCATGACCCCGGACGATTATCGCACGAAATGGGGACTGCCCGCCGACTATCCGATGGTCGCGCCGAACTATGCCGAACGGCGCCGCGCGCTGGCGAAGGAAATCGGCCTTGGCACCAAGGGCCGCGGCGGCGGACGCAAGCGCAAGGTCAAAGCCTGACCTTTTGGGCATCGACTGATCGCGAGGAGAGGGGCGGTGCCGCGGGGTGCCGCCCTTGTCCTATCGCGGGGTCGCCCCTATACAGTCTGAACACAAAAGACGCGGCTGCATCTTGCAGGAAAGGCCAGCATGTCCGGTACCATCGACCTTGAAGCCCTGTGCCACGAAAAGGGGCTGCGCATTACCGAGCAGCGTCGCATCATCGCGCGCGTCATCTCGGATTCCGAAGATCATCCCGACGTCGAAACGCTGTACGAGCGCGCGTCGAAGATCGACAGCGGCATCTCGATCGCCACCGTCTATCGCACCGTGCGCCTGTTCGAAGAGGCGGGGATTCTCGACCGCCATGATTTTGGCGACGGTCGTTCGCGCTATGAAGCCGCGCCCGAGGCGCATCACGATCACCTGATCGACGTCGAAACGGGCAAGGTGATCGAATTTGTCGACCCCGAACTCGAAGCCTTGCAAAAGGTCATCGCCGAACGGCTGGGCTTCCGCCTCGTCGACCATCGCATGGAGCTTTATGGTGTCGCCATCGATCGCAAGCGCGACTGATCGCGCTGCGATCACCTGGCGTACCGTCGCCCGCCTGACCCTGATGGTGCTGGCGCTGCTGTTCCTGATCGTCCCGCACCTGCTCTATCGCGCCGTGGGCCGGCCTTCGCCGATGGTCATGGCGTTCCTCAATGCGGTCGGCTGGATCGCCGGGCTGCGCATCCGGACCACCGGCACCCGGCTTCGCCGCGACGTCCTGTTCGTATCCAACCATGTCAGCTGGCTCGATATATTGGCGCTCGGCGGCGCCGCGCGTTCGGCCTTTGTGTCGAAAGCCGAGGTGAAAACGACCCCGCTCGTCGGCTGGCTCGCCGACCAGAACAGCACCATCTATGTTCAGCGCGAAGCGAAACGCGACATTCACAGCCAGGCGAACAGCCTGCGCGACGCCCTCGCGCGCGGACGCCCGGTGACGCTGTTTCCCGAGGGGACGACCGGACCCGGCGACGGGCTGCTGCCCTTCCGCGCCTCGCTGTTCCAGGCGATCATCCCGACGCCGCCCAATTTGCAGGTCCAGCCGGTGTTCCTCGATTATGGTTCGCAGGCAAACGACATCGCCTGGCTCGACCCCGAATCGGGGCTCGACAATTTCAAGCGGCTGCTGGCGCGCAAGCGGCCGATCCCGCTGACGATCCATTATCTCGACCCGTTGCCCGACGAGGCCGAGCGCGACCGCAAGGCGATCAACGAAGCCGCACGCGCGGCGATAGCGGCCCGGATCGCGGCGACTTCCGCCGCGCCGCGGCATCGCCTATAGCGCGCCGATGAAATCCGACTCCCCCACCACCGCCAAGACCTTTCACGTCAAATCCTTCGGTTGCCAGATGAACGTCTATGACGGCGAGCGCATGGCCGAGATGCTGGGCGCCGAAGGCTATGTCGCCGCCGCCGAAGGCGTCGACGCCGACCTGGTCGTGCTCAACACCTGCCACATCCGCGAAAAGGCGGCGGAGAAAGTCTATTCGGACATTGGCCGGTTGAAGCGCGCCGATGGCAGCACGCCGACGATCGCCGTCGCGGGCTGCGTCGCGCAGGCCGAAGGCGCCGAGATCGCGCGCCGCGCCCCGAGCGTCGATGTCGTCGTCGGCCCGCAAGCCTATCATCGCCTGCCCGATCTGATCGCCCGCGCCGCGCGCGGCGAGAAGGCGGTCGACCTCGACATGCCCGCGATGAGCAAGTTCGGCGCGCTGCCGGGGCGCGCCGGCGGGCAGCGCCCGACCGCCTTTCTGACGGTGCAGGAAGGCTGCGACAAATTCTGCACCTATTGCGTGGTGCCCTACACGCGCGGCGCCGAGATCAGCCGACCCTTCGCCGACCTGATCGCCGAGGCCCGCGCGCTGATCGCGGGCGGCGCGCGCGAGATCACGCTGCTCGGCCAGAACGTCAATGCGTGGGACGGCGAGGACGACCGGGGCAGGGCGATCGGCCTCGACGGGCTGATCCGCGAACTGGCGCGCGAGGATGGGCTGGAACGCCTCCGCTACACGACCAGCCACCCCAATGACATGACCGACGGGCTGATCGCCGCGCATGGCGAGGTCGACAAGCTGATGCCCTTTCTTCACCTGCCGGTGCAGGCGGGCAGCGACCGCATCCTTGCCGCGATGAACCGCAGCCATAGCAGCGAAAGTTATTTGCGCGTCATCGAACGCGTCCGCGCTGCGCGTCCCGACATCGCGATTTCGGGCGACTTCATCGTCGGCTTTCCGGGCGAGACCGAAGCCGATTTTCAGGCGACGCTCGATCTGATCCACGAGACCCGCTACGCCATGGCGTACAGCTTCAAATATTCGCGCCGCCCCGGCACTCCGGCGGCGACGATGGCGGACCAGATCGCCGAAGAGGTGATGAACGATCGCCTCCAGCGGTTGCAGGCGCTGCTCAATGAACAGCAGCAGGCGTTCAACGAAGCGAGCGTCGGGCGCACGACGCGGCTGCTCCTCGAACGCAAGGGCAAGCTCGATGGACAGCTGATCGGCAAGACGCCGTGGCTCCAGTCGGCGCATGTCACCGCACCGGGCCTGGCGATCGGCGACATGATCGATGTGCGGATCGTGTCGGCGGGCGCCAACAGCGTGGCGGCCGAAGCCCTTATGGAGCCGGTCGCCTAGTGCGGCTGGCGGAAGCTGTCTCCCCGAAGACACACTCCATCGGCTTCCGTCGAATTCCGAAACTATCGGTGATGGACTCCCGCCTTCGCGGGAGTACACAGGATCATTCTTAGCTTAGGTGACTTGCCCATATGTCCAAACGCCCGCTGACTGCCTCGACCCCCGCCGAACCCGGCGACCGCGTCCGATTGACCGCGGAGTTCGAGCGAACGCAGCTGTTGGGCATTCTGTTCGGCGAGTTCGACCGAAACCTGGTCAGCATCGAAAACCGCCTCGGCGTTTATATCTCGGCGCGCGGCAACCGGGTCCAGATCGAGGGCGAGGCCGAAGCGGCGGCGCGCGCGCGCGACGTCCTCACCGACCTCTATGACCGCATCGAAAAGGGGCAGGAGGTCGATGCCGGCATGGTCGATGGGGTGATCGCGATGTCGGCGCAGCCGACGCTCGACGGCATCATCCGCCACGACAAGGATGAAGCGCCGACGGTGATGATCCGCACGCGCAAAAAGACGATCGTCCCGCGCGCGCCGTCGCAGGTTCCTTATATGAAGGCGCTGGCACGCGACGACGTGATATTTGCGCTCGGCCCGGCAGGGACGGGCAAGACCTATCTCGCGGTGGCGCAGGCGGTGGCGCAGCTCATCACCGGCAGCGTTCAGCGCCTGATCCTCTCGCGCCCCGCGGTCGAGGCGGGGGAGAAGCTGGGGTTCCTGCCCGGCGACATGAAGGAAAAGGTCGATCCGTACCTGCGGCCGCTCTACGACGCGCTCCACGACTGCCTGCCCGCCGAACAGGTCGAGCGCCGCATCGCGTCGGGCGAAATCGAGATCGCGCCGCTGGCGTTCATGCGCGGACGGACGTTGGCCGATGCCTTCATCATCCTCGACGAGGCGCAGAACACCACGATCCCGCAGATGAAGATGTTCCTGACCCGCTTCGGCATGAACAGCCGGATGGTGATTTGCGGCGACCCCAAACAGGTCGACCTGCCGATCCCCGCGACCTCGGGCCTTGCCGACGCGGTCGCGCGGCTCGAGGGGCTCGAAGGGATCAACGTCAGCCGCTTCACGAGCGCCGACGTCGTCCGCCACCCGATCGTCGGGCGGATCGTCGAGGCTTATGAGGGGCCGGGAAGCTAGGGTGGCCCGTTAGGCGTGGGGAGCGGACGTTGGCGATCCTCCCCGGAACGGGGAGGGGGACCAGCGAAGCTGGTGGAGGGGCACCATCGGTTTGCCTTGCCGCCGAAGTCGTGCTCCACGGCTCGCACGTCTAAAAAGTGCAGCGCATCCGGTTGAGCGCCGCGTAAACCTCGCGTGCCCCTCCACCACCCTTCGGGTGGTCCCCCTCCCCCGTTGGGGGAGGATCGGCGACGTCTTCTTCGACCGAACGCCGCCACCGACCTCGCTCACATTGGCTATTTCTTCATCCCTTCCACGCTCCAGATTCCCGCCCCGCGCGTCGCGATGAACAGGAATATGAAGCAATAGAGCGCGATCGTTTCGCCGCCATTGGCGATCGGGAAGGGGCTTTGCAGCCCGTGCGCGACCCAATAGCCGACCGCCGACATGCCGCTGGCGATGAAAGCCGCGGGGCGGGTGAACAGGCCGATGGCGATCAGCGCCCCCGCGATCAGTTCGATCGCGCCGGCAGCGTACAGCATCGGATTGAGCGGATAGGGGAAATCAGCCGGGAAGTTGAAGAATTTCTGCACCCCATGCGCCATGAACAACAGACCCGCGATGATGCGCAGCAGCGCATAGGCCTGTTCGCCGAAACCATCGAGAAACTTCATGATTGGACCCCTCCTCCTCATTGTCGAGGCGGGCAGGCTATCGGATTTTTGCCTCCGCGCGAAATATTTTCGCCTGTCATGTCACAGCCGCCGGTCGTGCCGCGTCAAGCCGGTACATCGCAACCAAAGGAGACACGTCATGACCGTCGTAACCGATCCCTTCGCCGCCGCCCCGCAGCTGATGAAACAGTGGATGGGCCTGTCGCTCGCGGCACAGGGCAGCCTTGAAAAAAGCCTGATCGAGCTGGTCAAGCTCCGCGCGTCGATCGTCAACGGCTGCGCCAATTGCATCAACATGCACAGCATCGAGGCGCGCGCCGCGGGCGAAACCGAGCAACGGCTCCATCTGCTCGCCGCGTGGCAGGAGGCGCCGGTCTATACGCCCCGCGAACGCGCCGCGCTGGCGTGGACCGACGCCTTGACCCGCCTGTCCGCCGGTCACACACAGCAGGCCGCGAAAGAAGGACTCGAAGCGCATTTCACGCCGGAGGAACAGGTGAACCTTACCCTGATGATCAACGTCATCAATGGCTGGAACCGCCTCGCGGTGGGTTTCGACCTTTGGTATGACATGCCGGCGACCAAGGCGGCCTGATGACCGCGCAGGGCTCGCAGGATGCAGCGGACGCGGCGGTCAGTTTCGACCCGTTGCGCCCGCTGCTCACCCGCGTTGCGTACCGTATGCTCGGCTCGGTCGCCGATGCCGAGGATGTCGTGCAGGATGCTTTCCTCCGCTGGCTCGGTACCGACCGCAGCGTCGTGCGCGAGCCCGCCGCATTCCTTCGCCGCACCGTGACGCGGCTCTGCCTCGACCAGCTCAAATCGGCGCGGAGCAGGCGCGAGACCTATATCGGTCCGTGGCTGCCCGATCCGCTGGTCGGGGAGGAGGAGGAGGAAGACGATGTCACGCTTCCGCTGATGCTCGCGCTCGAACGGCTCTCCCCCCTCGAGCGCGCCGCCTTCCTCCTCCACGATGTTTTCGGGGTCGGTTTCGACGAGGTCGCGAAAACGATCGACCGCGATCCCGGCGCGACGCGCCAGCTTGCAGCGCGCGCCCGCGCGCACGTCCGCGACGCGCGCCCGCGCTACAAGCTGGAGAAGCAGCGCGGGCTGGAAATCGCCAACGCCTTTTTCGAAGCGTCGCGCAGCGGCGATATGGCGGCACTCGGCGCGATGCTTGCCGCCGACGTCGGCATGTGGGTCGACGGCGGCGGCAAGCGCCCCGCCGCCGCGATCCCGATCCTTGGCAAGGCGCTGGTGATGAAGGTGCACCGCAGCGTCGCGGTGCTGCTGCGCAAATATGGCTCGACGCTCGTCCACACCGGCCTGATCAATGGCCTGCCGGGGTTCGTCACGCGCGAGGCCGACGGCGAGCTCCAGACGACCGCGCTCGAGATCGAGGACGGCAAGGTCACCGGCATTTATGTGATGCGAAATCCCGACAAGCTCAAACATATGCACTGACGCCGTTTGCCAAGGTGGCGGTGATGCCGACAGCTTTGGAAAAATTTGATACTTTTCGTTTTGCACGTTGCGGCTGCCCGAAGCGATATTAGGATCGCGATCAGAACGAGTTGCTCGGGGGGACGGCGATGATCGGACGGATATTCCTTGCATTGGGGCTAGCAGGTGCGGCGGCTGTAGTGCTGGCGCAGGTCGATACCGGCGCGGAGTTCGATCTCGATACACTGCGCGATGTGACAATCGACAAGTATCCAGTTAATGTAGTTGCAAATGGGGAGTGGTCACTTGGGGGCCGATATAAAATTGGCTTCGATCCCTCGCCACAGCTCCTCTACGTGTCATTTGACGCGCCCGAAGGGATTTCATCACAGCCCGTCGATGTCCGCTATACTTTCTCGCTGGATGGAAGGTATGGTTGTGATGATGGCTATGCCTTTTTAAGGGCGCTGGCCCGCAAATATGGTTTCGAAATCGCTTCGCTGCCGCAACCTGTTTGCAAGCCAGCTCGAGGTGGCGGCGTGACAAGCGAAGGGCGGATGACCATCGGGAAGGCGAGCGCGCCGCAGGTCATGGCCCAACAATGCAAATCCGACGCCTATATCGGTGCGTGGCAACGCAAGGGCGAGGGCGCACAGAAACCGCAGGTGCAGATCGTCTTCGCTACCGAACGCGGCGCCAGCGCGCCGGTCGGATCGACGCGCGGTTTTGCGTCGGCGCCTTACGGCGACGGCACGGTCGTCGCGTCGCGGATTCGGCAGGTCGGCGACAGCTGCACCTTTGACGCGCAATGCGGGTCGAACCTGTCGTCGGCCAACGCGTGCAAGCTGGTGATCGACCCCGCGAAAAATACGCTGAAGGTCGAGGGCGGGTCGCAGATGTTCATCTCCGATCGCGTCTGGGCGCGGTCGGCGCCAATGGCGGTCGAGGCGATGTGCAGCCGCGAGGATGTCGAGGGCGACTGGCGGCGCAGCGACGGCGCGAACGTGCCGATCGTCGGAGTTCATGTCTTCAAGAACGGCCCCGGCGGCAACGCGCTGCTGTTCAACCATCCTGAGGGCTGGTGGCCCAAGGGGCAGACCAAATTCACCGGCATCTATCGCGAGGGCGGCGACCGCAGCTGCAAGCTCAAGGCGACCTGTGCGACCTACGACCGCACGGCAAGCGGCACTGTCGTCCGTCGCGAGCGCGCCTGCACGCTGACGATCGACCCGGTGAAAAAGCGCATGACCGAAAGCGGATCGAGCCTGTTCTACACGCGCGAAGGGGCAGCGAAGGCGCCAGTTGCCAAGCCCGATTCCGCGGTAACTGCGGCCCCGAAAGCACCATCGGCCGAGGAGCAGGCGGCGACCAGCGCGCTCAATGCGCAGCAGGCGGAAACCGCGAAGCGGGAGATCGCCGAATATGAAGCGCAGAAAAAGCGGATTGCCGACGAGCAAGCGGCGAAAGAGGCTGCGTATCGCAAGGCGCTGGCCGACCGCGAGGCGCTGATCGCCGAAAATGAGCGCAAGGCCAGGGAGGCCTATACGAAATGGGAGGCCGCCGCCGCCGCGTGCCGCGCGGGCGACCAAAGCCAATGTGCGCCGCAGCCGAAGCCCTGATCGTTCAAAAAACGCTGTTCCTGCCCATCGGAACCGGGTAGCCGACCGCGATGATGCCGATTGTCGAAACTGCGCGGCCATACCTGCCCGCAACCATGGGGTCGCACGCGGGGCGATGTTACAGAGTGCTGCGAACCGACAGGATCGGGCCGTGCTAGTCGTCGAGACCCATGAGGCGACGCCCTGGCCCGATCCGCTCGATTGGGAAACGCGCGCCGCGGAAGCGGTGGCAGCGGCGCTGGCGCTGACGCCGTACGCAGCGCTGGCCAATGCGGCCCCGCTGGTCGAGGTCGCGGTGCGGCTTTCCGACGATGCCGAAGTCCAGACGCTGAACCGCGATTTTCGCGGCAAGGACAAGCCGACCAATGTGCTGTCCTTTCCGCAGGTCCAGGCCGACCTGCTCGAAGGTTTGGCGAACAGCGACGACGGCGAAATCCTGCTCGGCGACATTGTGCTCGCACGCGAAACCTGCGCGCGCGAGGCTGGGGAGAAAGCGATTTCGACCGGCGATCATGCCACGCATCTGATCGTCCACGGGACCCTGCATCTGCTCGGCTATGATCATGGCGATGATGCGAGCGCGGGTGCGATGGAGGCCTTGGAAGTGAAAGCGCTTGCATCGCTGGGCATCGCCAATCCATATGCGGATCAGGATTAACAGAGGAACCGCGACCTATATGCCCGACGACCAGGGATCTTCCAGCCGATCGGAAGAGGACAGTAGATCCGGCCTGTGGGCCGGGCTGCGGACATTGCTGTTCGGCGGCGACAAGGAACCGTCGCTGCGCGAACAGATCGAAGAGGTCATCGACGAGGCCGAGGAAGAGGGGCACGACCGGCGCGGCAGCAATATCGTTGGCGATATGTCACCGATCGAGCGCAAGATGCTGCGCAACCTGCTCCATTTTGGCGAACAGACGGTCGACGATGTCGCGGTCCCGCGCGCCGACATCATCGCGATCCCCGAAAGCGCCAGCTTTGCCGAAATCGTCGCGCAATTTGCCGAGGCGGGGCATAGCCGCCTGCCGGTGTACCGCGAAAATCTGGACGAGGTGGTCGGGATGATCCACGTCAAGGACGTGTTCGCGGTGCTCGCCGAGGGACGCCCGCCGCCGCCGCTGCTCGACCTCATCCGCCAGCCGCTCTATGTTCCGCAATCGATGGGCGTGCTCGACCTGCTCGCCGAAATGCGCGCCAAACGCACCCATCTGGCGATCGTCATCGACGAATATTCGGGGACCGAAGGCCTGCTCACGATCGAGGATCTGGTCGAGGAGATCGTCGGTGAGATCGAGGATGAGCATGACGACGAACCGACCGCGCTGTTCGTCCCGGGCGACGACGGCTGCTGGGACGCCGATGCGCGCGCCGAGCTTGACGACGTCGGCGAAGCGATCGACCCCCGGCTTGCCGAGATCGAGGAAGATGTCGATACGCTTGGGGGGCTCGCCGCGGTGCTCGCCGGCCATGTTCCCGAGGTCGGAGAAATGCTCGTCCATCCGAGCGGCTGGCGCATCGAGGTGACCGAGGCCGACGAACGGCGTGTCCATCGCCTGCGGCTGCACCCGCCGGTCGAGGTCGATCTGGAAGCGCCGTTGGAACGCGGCGACGAGTTCTGACGGAATTGCCTTTGCCGGGCTAAAGGATTAGGCGAGGCCGGATGGAAGTTTCCGACCTTCGCATCGCGCTGTTCAGCGGCAATTACAATATGACCGTCGACGGTGCGAACAAGGCGCTGAACCGCCTTGTCGGCTATCTGCTTGCGCAGGGCGCGGCGGTGCGCGTCTATTCGCCGACCGTCGCCAACCCCGATTTCGCGCCGACCGGCGATCTGGTCAGCGTGCCGTCGTTCGCGATTCCGGGGCGCAGCGAATATCGCATTCCGGTGACCTTTTCGTCGCGCGTCCGGCAGGACATCGCCGAATTTGCACCCAATATCCTTCATATCTCCAGCCCCGACCGCGTTTCGCGGCAGGCCGCGGCGTGGGCGCGCCGCCGCAAGCTGCCCGTCGCCTGTTCGGTTCACACGCGCTTTGAAACCTATTTCCGATACTATAATTTGTCGTTCCTCGAACCGGTGATCGTCGCCTGGCTGCGCAAGCTCTACCGCAAATGCGATGCGCTGATCGCACCGTCGGAAAGCTTTGCGCAGGTGCTGCGCGACCAGCGGATGAATTACGACATCGGCATCTGGACCCGCGGGGTCGAACAGGATGTGTTCAATCCCATGCGCCGCGACATCGAATGGCGCCGCGGGCTTGGCATCGACGATGATATCCCGGTGATCGCTTTCCTTGGCCGACTGGTGATGGAAAAGGGGCTCGACGTGTTCGCCGACAGCATCGATGTGCTGGCGCGGCGCGGGGTGCCGCACAAGGTCGTCGTGATCGGCGAGGGACCGGCGGGCGAATGGTTCGAATCGCGACTGCCGAACGCCAGCTTCGTCGGCTTTCAGGGCGGCGAGAATCTCGCGCGGGCGCTGGCGTCGTGCGACATTTTCTTCAATCCGTCGGTCACCGAAACCTTTGGCAATGTGACGCTCGAGGCAATGGCATGCGGCCTTCCCGTCGTCGCCGCGCGCGCTACGGGCAGCGCCAGCATCGTCAAGCATGGCCAGACGGGCTACCTCGTCTCGCCGGGGTCGATCACCGGCTTTGCCGATCATCTCCAGCGCTATTGCGCCGATCCCCGGCTGCGCGCCGACCATGGCGCGGCGGCGGTGAGCGAAAGCGGCGCCTATCAATGGGACGCGATCAACCGCGCGGTGGCCGACACCTATCTGCGGCTGATCCGCCAGAAACAGCGGCGCGGAGGCTGAGCGTCCGATGGCCGGAGATTTGTTCGGCGGCGAGACACCGGCCCGGCGCGATGAGAGCGCGGTCGGCCCGGTGCCGCTCGCCGAGCGGTTGCGCCCGCGCACGCTGGGCGACGTTGTCGGGCAGGAACATCTGACCGGACCCGAGGGTACGATCGGCCGCATGGTCACGGCGGGACAATTATCGTCGATCATCCTGTGGGGGCCGCCGGGCACCGGCAAGACGACGATCGCGCGATTGCTGGCCGAGGCGGTGGGGATGCGCTTTGCCGCGCTGTCGGCGGTCTTTTCGGGGGTTGCCGACCTGCGGACTGCCTTTGCCGATGCCGAAAAAGTGGCCGCGGCGGGCAAACGCACCTTGCTGTTCGTCGACGAGATTCACCGATTCAATCGCGCGCAGCAGGACGGATTCCTGCCCTATGTCGAGCGCGGCACCGTGGTGCTCGTCGGCGCGACGACCGAGAACCCCAGCTTTGCCTTGAACGCCGCGCTGCTGTCGCGCGCGCAGGTGCTGGTGCTGAACCGGCTCGGTGAAGATGCGCTTGGCCTGCTGGTCGCGCGCGCCGAGGCCGACGTTGGGCAGGCGCTGCCGGTTACCGACGAGGCGAAGGCGGCGCTGGTCGCGAGCGCCGACGGCGACGGACGCTTCCTGCTCAACCAGGTCGAGACTTTGTTCGCCGCCGCGATCCCCGAGCCGCTGGGGCCAAGCGAGCTGGCGCAGTTTCTGCATCGCCGCATGCCGGTTTACGACAAGGATCGCGACGGGCACTACAATCTGATTTCGGCGCTGCACAAGGCACTCCGCGGTTCCGATCCGCAGGCGTCGCTATACTATCTGGCGCGGATGCTGGTGGCGGGCGAGGAGCCGCTCTATGTGCTGCGGCGGCTGGTGCGCTTCGCGAGCGAGGACATCGGCCTCGCCGATCCGCAGGCGCTGGTGCAATGCCTTGCCGCAAAGGATGCCTTTCAGTTTCTCGGCTCGCCCGAGGGCGAACTCGCGATCGTGCAAGCCTGCCTCTATCTCGCCACCGCGCCCAAATCGAATGCCGCCTATGCGGCGCAAAAGGCGGCCTTTGCGTCGGCGCGCGATACCGGATCGCTCGCGCCGCCCGCAAATATCCTCAACGCCCCGACCAAGCTGATGAAAGACTTGGGTTACGGCGCGGGCTATGCCTATGACCATGATGCGGAGGGCGGCTTTTCAGGCGCAGACTATTGGCCCGCGGGCATGGGCGCGCAAACCTATTACCAGCCGACCGATCGCGGGTTCGAAAAGCGGATCGCGGAGCGCATCGCCTGGTGGGACGAACAACGCCGAACACGAAACGGCGGGTGACGCGGTCGGGCGCGCAACTCCGCCATAGCTGCCCAATGATGCGTGCTGATGATGCGCGCTGACCTTTATTCGAACGGCGGATAACGCTCGAACGCGGGCAGGCTGTCCAGCTTTTCCATCCAGCCGATGCGTTCGGCGGTCTGAATCTGCACCTGCGCCGGGATCAGGCCGGGGTCGTCGAGCGTCGCCGACTGGACGTCGATCTGCCCCGGGAAGATCGCTTCGCTGGTGTAGAACAGCCCGGTGCCGCATTCGCCGCAGAAATGACGGCGCCCATGTTCGGACGACGCATAGATTTTGGGCGTCCCGCTGATCTCGATCTCGTCCTGCCCGACCAGCGCCCATCCGACCATCGGCGCGCCCGCGTGACGGCGGCAATCGCTGCAATGGCACAGCGCATGATGCTGGACGGTGGTGGTCATCGAATAACGGATCGCACCGCAATGGCATTGGCCGGTGGCGCGGGGGCTCGAATCGCTCATTATCGTCTCCCTGACTTAGTTGGGAGAACATAACATAAACATCGCCGGTGACGCAATTACCTCGCGCGTCAATCCCCCAGGTCGACCTGATGCGCCTCGGCCCATGCCTGATACTGGCCGCGCGGGTTGGATGAGGGTTGAGCCAGGATTGCCGGCATGTCGGCGCGGAGCGCGGCGAGGTCGAGCGAGCGGATCATCGCCTTGACCGGTCCGACCCCCGCGGGGGTGATCGACAGGCGTTCGATACCGACGCCGAGCAGCGCCATGGCTTCGAGCGGGCGTCCGCCCATCTCGCCGCACACACCAAGCGCAACCTTCGATCCCGATACCGTGCGCACGACGCGCGCCAGATAGCGCATGACGATCGGCGACAACCAGTCGTAACGCTCGGCGAGGCGCGGGTGCGCGCGGTCGGCGGCGAACAGGAACTGGGTGAGGTCGTTCGTCCCGACCGACAGGAAATCGAGGTGCGGCAGCATCAGGTCGAGCGTTTCGAGCAGCCCCGGCACCTCGAGCATCGCGCCATAGCGGATCGCGACCGGAAGTTTCTTGTTGTGCTGCGCCAGCCACGCCCGCTGCCCGACGAACAGGTTGCGTGCGGCTTCATATTCCCACGGCTCGGACACCATCGGGAACATGACGTTGAGCGTGCGTCCGGCGGCGGCCTCCATGAGCGCCCGCGCCTGAACCTTGAGCAGCCCTTCGCGTTCGAGCGCCAGACGCAGCGCGCGCCAACCCATCGCCGGATTTTCCTCGAGTGCGCCGTCGCCCACATTCATGTAGGGCAGCGCCTTGTCGCCGCCGATATCGACGGTGCGAAAGATCACCGGACGGTCGCCCGCGGCGTCCAGCACGTCGCGATAGAGGCGCTGCTGGCGGTCGCGCGAGGGCAGGGTCGCCGACACCAGGAACTGGAATTCGGTGCGAAACAGCCCGATACCGCGCGCGCCGGTCAGGTCGAGCGCGGCGACATCTTCGCGCAAGCCCGCGTTGATCATCAATTCGATTGCGACACCGTCCTTGGTGACGGCCGGCAGGTCGCGCAGCGAAGCAAGGTTGGCGCGGCGTTTTTGCGAAATCACCAGCTTGGCGTCGAAGGCATCCTGGACCGCCTGTGTCGGACGGACGTGCAGCGCGCCCGCCGCAGCATCGAGCAGCAACAAATCGCCCTCGCGGATCGAGGCGCGAACGTCGCTGACGCGGCCGATGACGGGAACGCCCATCGCGCGCGCCACGATGATGACATGGGCGGTCAAAGAGCCTTCTTCGAGTACCACGCCTTTCAGGCGGCGGCGGTCATATTCGAGCAGTTCGGCGGGGCCGAGGTTGCGCGCGATCAGGATAGAATCCTGGCGTAGCCCCATCTGCGCCGCGGTACCCATCTGCCCCGACACGATGCGGATCAGCCGGTTCGACAGATCCTCCAGATCGTGCATCCGGTCCCGCAGCAACGGGTCGTCGATCTGGCGCATCCGCATCCGGGTGCGTTGCTGGACGCGTTCGATCGCGGCTTCGGCGGTCAGGCCGCTGTCGATCGCTTCGTTGATCCGCCGTGACCACCCCTCGTCATAAGCGAACATCTTGTAGGTCTCTATGACCTCTTCATGTTCGCCGCCGACCCCGAAATCGGCCTGGCTTGCCATGCGGTCGATCTGTTCGCGCATCTTGTCGAACGCAGCATAGACGCGGTGGCGTTCGGCCTCGGTATCTTCGGCGACGGTATGTTCGATCGTGATCCGCGGCTGATGGAACACCGCGACCCCGGCGCCCATGCCGTCGACCAGCTTTTGGCCGTTCAGCCGCTGCGCCGACTGGTCGGCGGCGGCGGCGTCGATGCGCGCGGTGGTGTCAACGAGGTCGGCGTTGGTGATCAGTTCGGACAGCACCATCGCCACCGTCTGCAACGTCTCGATCTCGATATCGGCATAGCGGCGGGGGTCGGCGTGCTGGACACAGAGGACGCCGACCGCGCGTTCGCGGCGGATGATCGGCACCCCGGCAAAGCTGTGGAACAATTCTTCGCCGGTTTCGGGGCGATAGGAAAAGTCGGGATGCGCCGCGGCTTCGTCCAGGTTCAGCGTTTCGATCTGCTCGGCGATCGTACCGACGAGCCCTTCGCCGAGCCCCAGCCGCGTGACGTGCACCGCTTCCTGTTTCAGGCCGCGCGTGGCGTAAAGTTCGAGCGCGCCATCGCGCAGCAGATAGATCGAGCAAACCTCGCTATCGAGGCACTCGCCGATGATCCCGACGACCTGGTTGAGCTTGCCCTGCGCGTTGGCGCGCGATGCCATGACCTCGTGCAGCCGCGTCAGGATGGTGCGGGCCGACTGGGCAGCGGACGAAGGCGGAGGCGGGGCGTTGGTCATTCGCCCCCTGCTAACAGATGGATGCGCCGAGCGCCATGACCCCCGCGCGCCGACGCGGCAAAACTATTCTTGGCGCCTGCCAAGCCTGCGTCAGTTGGTGCCGGTCGACGCAGGCCGCGGCGTGGCGGTCCCGACCGGCGTCATCGTCGTCGTCGGGCCGACGGGCGTCAGCGGCGCCGGGGCGCTCATGATCGGCGGCGGCGGCGCATATTTGGCGTCCCACGCCGCGACGTCCGACTGGTAACGCGCATAGGCCTCGTAAAAGTCATGGAACGGCTGGTCGAGCCGCACCAGATGCGCGGGCGACTGTTCGATCACCTGCGCGGTCGGGGTCGACGAAACCAGCTGTGCGATTTCATTGGCGCGGGCGCAGAATGCCCGCTGCGCGGGGGGCTGGGCAAAATAGTTGAACAGCTGCGTCGACAGCCGATCGCGCGCGGCGGTGCCGTTGGTCTTCGTTTCTTTGCCGAGCTGGGTGATCACATTTTTTTCGCTCGAGCGGATGATCTTGCCATGCGCCTTGATGATATTGTTGTACGCCGACACCAGCGTCGTTTCCTCGAGGCCGCGGCAACCGATCGCAGCGACGTTCAGCCCGATCTTGAGCTGCCAGAAGGCGCGGTCGCCGGTGACATTGCTGTTTGCCGTGACAAACCTGCCGTCGATGCCGCGACCGGGGAGAATCTGGGTCACCGACGCATTGCCCGGCGGCAGCGGCCGCGGCGGCACCACCACGACCACTGGCGGCGGGGGCGGCGGCGGGGGCGGCGGAGGCGGCGCTTTCGTACAAGCAGCAACGCTCGCGAGCAAAGCTGCGACGATAATCTTCCGCGACATATTCATGTTCCACTCCCCAACCGCGATACCATGCGGCGTCAACCCCTGGCGTGCAACGCGGCTTCGGCCTGTTGCACCAGAGATGCGACGATTTCCGCCACACTCTCTTCTTGGGATACCATACCGACAGATTGCCCTGCCATTAACGAACCATTCTCGACATCGCCGTCGATCACCGCGCGGCGCAGCGCGCCCGCCCAATAATGCTCGATTTCCAGCTGCGCTTCCATCATATCGACTTCGCCTGCGTCCAGCTTGTTCGCGACCTCGCGCTGCTTGGCGGTGAAGGCTTCCGTGCCGGCGTTTTTCAGCGCGCGGACCGGGATGACGGGCAGGCGCGGATCGATCTGGACGCTCGCGACCGCCTCGCGCGCCGATGCGCGGATAAACGCCTTCTTGAAATTGGGATGCGCAATGCTTTCAGTCGCGCAAACAAAGCGCGTGCCGAGCTGGACGCCCGAGGCGCCCATTTCCAGATAGGCGGCGATCGCTTCGCCGCGGCCAATGCCCCCGGCGACAAAGATCGGCACCTCGTCCGCCAACGTCGGCAGGATTTCCTGCGCCAGCACGCTGGTCGACACCGGACCGATATGGCCGCCCGCCTCCATGCCTTCGATCACCAACGCGTCGACGCCCGACCGGACCAGCTTCTTGGCGAGCGCAAGCGTCGGGGCGAAACAGATCACCTTGGCTCCCGACGCCTTGATCGCCTCCAGGCTGCCCTTGGGCGGCAGGCCGCCCGCCAGCACGACATGGCCGACGCCATGTTTGGCGCAAACGTCGATCAGGTCGAACAATTGCGGGTGCATGGTGATGAGGTTGACGCCGAAGTTCCGCGTCGCCAGCGCCTTGGTCGCGGCGATTTCGGTATCGAGCAGGTCGGGCGTCATCGCGCCGCACGCAATCACCCCAAAGCCGCCCGCGTTGCTGATGGCGCTGACCAGATGGCGTTCGGAAACCCAGCTCATCGCGCCGCAGAGGATGGCATAATCGCTGCCGAGCAGGTCGGTCCCGCGCGCCATCAGTTCGTTCATTTTGCTCATTGAGGTTGCCTTTGCCAGCACTGGGACTCGCGCGCAATCCCTGGCGGCCACGGGGCAATCGGCCCGTCGTATGCTGGAATCCGTTTGGCGCAGCAACCGAACCTTTCGGCGCAGAAAGCAAATCAATCATTGTCAACCAAAACACTTGGCATATGCTTGGACGGCGAATCCATCAGGGAAAGGATTATTCATGCGTTCACCCACGGAGACCGACAAAGACGGATCCGAACAGACGCCTCGCGCGGTGCAGACCGTGCTCGATGCGCTTCAGAAACTGAAATTTGGTGCCATCCAGCTGACCGTTCACGAAGGTCGTCTGGTGCAGGTCGATGTGACCGAACGGCACCGCTACCCCAACTGAACTTTCAAAATCTCCCAAGGGGGCTCTCCCCTCATCCTGCCGCAGACCGGACCACCGGATGTGGCAATTTCTTTGCAACAGGAAATTGTCATGACCGCAAAATACCCGTCCGCCCGCCGCCGCGCGCAGGCCTCGTCGCTCACCATTTCGCTTCTTCTGGCCATCGGAGCCACGCCCGCCGCGGCTGAGGAGGTGTCCGCAGCCAATGGCGCGGAAGAGGGCGCCCCAGCCACCGCGCAGATCGACGATGACGTCAGCCGCGGCGACATCATTATCGTCACCGCGCGCCGCCGTCAGGAAACCGCGCAAGAGGTGCCGGTCGCGATTTCGGTCATCCGCGGCGATTCGATCGAGGCGACGGGCAACTTCAACGTCGTAAAGCTGCAACAGCTCGCCCCGACGCTCCAGGTCTATACGACGAACCCGCGCAACACGTCGGTCAACATCCGCGGCATCGGTGTGCCGTACGGCCTGACCAGCGACGGGTTCGAACAGGGCGTCGGCATCTATGTCGACGACGTCTATAATTCGCGCGTCGCCGCTGCGACCTTCGACTTTCTCGACGTCGATCAGGTCGAGGTGCTGCGCGGGCCGCAGGGGACGCTGTATGGCAAGAATACCACCGCGGGCGCGATCAACATCACGACCAATCAGCCGACCTTCGATTTCGAGGGGCGGGCCGAAGTCAGCGTCGGTAACCTCAACTACCGGCAGGCGAAGGCCGCCGTGTCGGGGCCGCTGACCGACACGATCGCTGCGCGCATCGCGCTCGCCGCGACCAGCCGCCGCGGCACGCTGTTCAACACGCGCACCGATCGCTGGATCAACGAACAGGACAATCTGGGCCTGCGCGGCCAGCTGCTGTTCCAGCCGAACGACGATCTGTCGATCACGCTGGCTGCCGATTACAGCAAACAGGATCCCGAATGCTGCGGCACCGCCTTCGTCCGCGTCGGGCCGACGCAGCGGGCGCTGAACCGGCAGTATGACGCGATCATCGCGCGGCTCCAGGCGGCCAACCCCGGCTATAATTACACGGTTCCCAGCCGCAATGTGTACGACCGGCTGACCGACATCGACGCCAGCCTGAATGCCGGCAACAAGATTGGCGGTGCATCGCTGCGCGTCAAATGGGACGTCGGGCCGGGGACGTTGACGTCGATCACCGCGTGGCGCTTTTGGGACTGGCTACCGGAAAATGACCGCGATTTCACCGGCGCTTCGGTGGTGGCGCGGTCGCAAAATCCGTCGCAGCAAGACCAGTATAGCCAGGAATTCCGCTACAATTACGAGGGCGACCGGGTCGATTTCGTCGTCGGTCTGTTCGGGTTCAAGCAGCGCATCGATACGCAGGGGACCGAGCAGCAGGGTATCGACGCAACGCGTTACAGCCTCGCGCCGTCGACCGACCCCAACAATATCTATAACCGGCCCGAGGTGCTGAACGGCCTGACCGCCAGCAACACCCAGTTTTTGAAAGCCGACAGCGCGGCCCTCTATGGGCAGGTGAGTTACAAGCTGACCCCCGAACTGACGATCCAGCCGGGCATCCGCATCAATTATGACAAGAAGCAGGGCTTTTACCAGCGCGTGGTGACCACCGGTGCGGGGCAGGTGATTGCCAGTTGCGCGCCGACGGCGACGGCGGGCAATGCGGTGCTCACCGCACAGTGCGGGGTTTACCAGCCGCAGCTGACCGAGCCGTCGGTCAGCGACTGGAATTTCAGCTATGATCTGAACGTGAACTACAAGCTCGCGCCCGACGTGCTGGCCTACGCCACTTACGCGAAAAGCTTCAAGACCGTCGGCATCAACCAGAATGGCTTGCCGCTCGATACCAACAACCAGCCGGTGCTGAGCGCCAGCACCGTGAAGCCGGAATCGGTCAATCATTTCGAAATCGGGCTCAAGACGCAGTTCCTGAACCGTCTCGCGACCTTCAACCTCACCGCCTTCCGGACCGAGATCAAAAATTTCCAGGCGACGGTGAACGGCGGTCAGTTCGGCACGGTGCGCGGCTATCTGGCGAACGCAGAAAAAGTGGTGTCGCAGGGTATCGAAGCGGACTTCAAGATTAGGACCAGCGACCGGTTCACCGCTTATGCCAACGGCGCTTACACCGACGCCAAGTATAAACGCTTCACCAACGCGCCATGCCCGCCAGAACTCTCTGGCGGGACATTCCAACCGGCCAATGCGGCGCCCGATTATTCGCAGCCAGGGATCCCCGGCGCGCTCAGCCCGCGGCAGTGCGACATTTCGGGCGCCGACCTGCCCGGCGTATCGAAATGGGCGTTTTCCTATGGTGCGGAAACGAACATCCCCGCCACGCTGCTGGCGAAGGATGGTCAGGTCTATCTGGGCGTCGACGGCAATTATCGCTCGCACTGGAATTCGAACGCGTCGCCGTCGATCTACACCGACGTCAAAGGTTATGCGCTGACCAATTTCCGCGTCGGGTTTCGCGCTGACGGGTTCGATATTTTCGGCTGGGTCCGCAACGCCTTAGACGTCGATTATATCGAAACGCTGCAAGTGGCGCCGGGCAATGTCGGGCTGATTGCGGGCCAGCCCGGCGATCCGCGGACCTGGGGCGGAACGGTCAAGTTCAATTTCTGACCCGGCCCATTCGCCGGACACAGAGAAGGGGGCGTTCCGCGAGGAGCGCCCCCTTTTCGTACGGGCTGATCGATCAGCGCTGCTGCGGGTTGCCGCGGTCCTGATCGGGACGCTGGCCGCCTTGCTGGCGATCCTGGCCGCCATCCTGCTGTTGCTGCTGCTTGCGGCGTTGTTCGTCGTCGCGCTGCTGCTGCTCGTTGGGGTTCTGGTTGGCCACTTTCTCTCTCCATTTCGTCACACCATTGTGCGGGTGACATCATGCCAACCCGCTGTTCCTGCGTAATGTTGCGCTACCTCGCCGCGCTTTCGTCGGGGCGTGGCAGCAGCGCGACCAAGTCATTTCATTGCCGCAACCCGCCGCCCTGTAATCGGTTCGTTCAATGACTGAATTCAGCTTATTCGGTTATGTCGATGGAAGAGGCCGTCCTATCCTTTCCATCCCAAGGCGAAAGGACGACCCAATCGACTCGCGACCAGCCAGCATCGATGCGCCTGCGGTGACCCCCCGGTCGCCCGCGCGTCATGCGCCGGTCATCCTGTCGCGTCACCCTTATCCAACGAGAACCCCCAAAGGAGAGACTGTATGAACGACCAGACCCCCATCAGCGGCGGATGCCCGGTTCACCAACCAGGCGGCGTGCGTTCGCTGCTCGGTCGCACCAACAAGGATTGGTGGCCCGACATGCTGGCGACCGAAGTCCTGACCCCGAACGGCGCGTCGAACCCGATGGGTGACGATTTCGATTATTCGAAGGCGTTCGCGCTGCTCGACTATCAGGCGTTAAAGGCCGATCTGACCGCGCTGATGACCGACAGCCAGCCGTGGTGGCCCGCCGACTATGGTCACTATGGGCCTTTCTTCATCCGCATGGCGTGGCACGCCGCGGGCACCTACCGCACCGCCGACGGCCGCGGCGGCGCCAACAGCGGGCAACAGCGTTTCGCGCCGCTCGACAGCTGGCCCGATAACGGCAATCTCGACAAGGCGCGCCGCCTGTTGTGGCCGATCAAGCAGAAATACGGCAACAAGATCAGCTGGGCCGACCTGTTCATCCTGACCGGCAACGTCGCGATTGAAAGCATGGGCGGGCCGGTGTTCGGCTTCGGCGGCGGCCGCGCCGACGTGTTCGAGCCCGAGCGCGACATCTATTGGGGCAGCGAAGACAAATGGGTCAACGAAGGCGTCCAGACGCGCATCGATCCGGACAAGGGCATGGATGCGATCGAAGGGCCGCTGGCCGCGATCCAGATGGGCCTGATCTACGTCAATCCCGAAGGCCCGGGCGGCAATCCCGATCCGCTGCTGTCGGCGCGCGACATGAAGGAAACCTTCGAGCGCATGGCGATGAACCACGAGGAAACCGTCGCGCTGACCGCGGGCGGTCACACCTTTGGCAAGGCGCATGGCAATGGCGACGCGTCGCTGCTCGGCGCTGCCCCTGCGGGCGGCGACTTGGCGGCGCAGGGCTTTGGCTGGGTCAGCAGCCATGAGAGCGGCGGCATCGGCGAGCATAGCGTAACCAGCGGCATCGAAGGGTCGTGGGTCAACACCCCGACCGAATGGTCGGAGAATTATTTCCGCCTGCTGCTCGACTATGATTATGAGCTTGTCCACTCGCCTGCCGGTGCGCAGCAGTGGCAGCCGATCAACCAGAAGCCGGAGGACATGGCGCCGGCGGCGTGGGATCCGAACGTCAAGGTCCCGACGATGATGACGACCGCCGACATGGCGCTAAAGATGGACCCCGAATTCCGCAAGGTCAGCGAAAAGTTCCGCACCGACCATGAAGCGTTCAAGGATGCTTTCGCGCGTGCCTGGTTCAAGCTGTGTCACCGCGACATGGGTCCGAAGGTCCGCTATCTTGGCCCCGAAGTTCCGGCCGAAGACCTGATCTGGCAGGATCCGATCCCCGCGGGCACGATGCCGTCGGACGCCGACGTCGCCGCGGTCAAGGCTACCATCGCGGCGAGCGGGCTGACCGTCAGCGAGCTGATCAAGACCGCCTGGGCCTCGGCCAGCACCTATCGCAAGTCGGATCATCGCGGCGGCGCCAATGGCGCGCGCGTGCGCCTCGCGCCGCAAAAGGACTGGGAAGTCAACGAACCCGCGCTGCTGGCCAAGGTGCTGAGCACGCTCGAAGGGCTGCGCGGCAATCTGTCGATCGCCGACACGATCGTGCTGGGCGGCGTCGTCGGGCTGGAAAAGGCGATCAAGGATGCGGGCTTCAACGTCGCGGTGCCGTTCACCGGCGGGCGCGGCGATGCGACCGCGGAACAGACCGATGCGGACAGCTTCGACGTGATGGAGCCCGAGGCCGATGCGTTCCGCAACTATCTGGGCAAGAAGAAGCTCGCGGTAAAGACCGAGGAAATGATGCTCGACCGCGCGTCGCTGCTCGGCCTGTCGGTCCCCGAAATGACCGTCCTGATCGGCGGCCTGCGCGTGCTGGGCGCCAATCATGGCGAGCGTGGTCACGGCCACTTCACCAAGCGTTCGGGGCAGCTGACCAACGACTTCTTCGTCAACCTGCTCGACATGACCAACGTCTGGAAGGCGGTCGACGGGTCGGATGACCAGGAATTTGTCGCCACCGACCGCAAGGGCGGCGGTGAAACCTGGCGCGCCACGCGGGCCGACCTGGTGTTCGGTTCGAATTCAGAGCTGCGCGCGGTCGCCGAAGTCTATGCGCAGTCCGACAATGGCGAAAAGTTCGTCAAGGACTTCGTCAAGGCGTGGACGAAGGTGATGAACGCCGACCGGTTCGACCTCGCCTGATCGGCACCAGCCGCACAGACGACGGGTCGCGGACCCGCCCCCGGGGACATGGGCCTGGGGGCGGGTCTTTTCTTTGGTGTTGCAACAGGGGTTGGGTGCTGGCGTCGGCCAGCGTCGGAGCCGCCGCGGCGCGCCCCTTACCGATAGATCAGATAGGCCGCGACAATCGCCGCGAGCAAAAAGCCGCGCAGGATCAAGCCATTGCGGAGCGAATGGCCTTCAAGATGGGATTGCAGGTCCGCCGGTATCGGCATCGGCCGGGTGGCGGATACGTCGGCGCCGCCGGTGTTGCCGACGGGCACCCAACCCGCGAGGTGAAAGGGGCCCGCGCCGATCAACCGGACAAGCTGACCGCGCGCCTCTTTCGCGTCCGACCGTTTCAGGGCAAGCCGCAACATATGATAATGCGTTCGGATATGGGTCACATACCAGCGCTGGCCCAGGATATGGGCGCGTTCCAGATGCCGGGCGGCGAGGGCAAAGTCGCCTGCCGATTCGGCTGATCGGGCGGACGCCATTTCGCTGGCAAAGGCTGCTTTGACCGCCGATTTCATAACGAACACCTCCAAAGTGGGTGCTTGGGGCTACCACAGGAATTGGGTTTCGATCGAGAACCTAATCATACCGGTACATGGTGTGCTGCCCTATGTTAACAGCGTAAATTTATGCTTGACCGCATCGGTCTGGTCGATCAATGTTTACGGCGAAAACATTTGATTCGCGACAAGAGGATGCGGCATGCGAACTTTGCTCTACGCGATCGGCCCGATGCTGTTCGATTCGCTGGGTGTCATCCTTTTTGCGGTGCTGCTGGCGACCGGGGCCGGGATCCTGGTTGCGACGGTGGCGGGCACGGCGGTTGCGCTGGCGGTCGTCGGCTACGAACTGGCGCGCGGGCGCAAGGTTGCGGCGCTGCAATGGATCAGCCTGGCATCGGTACTCCTCGCCGCTGCCGCCACACTCTTCACCGGCGATCCGCGCTTTGTGATGGCGAAGCCGACGATCGTCTATCTGATCGTCGGCAGCGTGATGCTGCGCAAGGGCTGGCTCAATCGCTACATCCCGCCCGAGCAACTGGCGGTGGTCGGCGATGTGATGGACCGGTTCGGCATGATCTGGTCGGCGATGATGTTTGCGAGCGCAGGGCTAAACCTGATCATCGCGATTTTCTTCACCGCCTGGTGGCCGCTGTTCATCGGCGTCTTTCCGCTGGCATCGAAATTCGGCCTGTTCGCGATCCATGTCGCGGTGGTGCATTTTGTAATGAAGGCGCGGCTGCGGCGAGCGGGCGGCGAGTCTGCGCCCGCTGGGATATGATCTTCCTCGACCTCATCGTCATCCCGGCGAAGGCCGGGATCTCGCCAGTGCGGCAATCCGATAAGGTGAGATCCCGGCCTTCGCCGGGATGACGGAAAAAGGGTTTTCGACGCTGAGAACTGGCTTGCCGCGAGAAGGGGTCAGTCGGCATCCAGCCCATAGGCCGTGTGCAGCACGCGCACCGCAAGCTCGGTTTCGTCCTCGTCGATCAGCACGCTGACCTTGATCTCGCTGGTCGAGATCGCCTGGATGTTGATGCCGCGATCCGCCAGCGCGCGGAACATCGTGCTCGCGACGCCTGCATGGCTTTTCATGCCGACGCCGACGACGCTGATCTTGGCGACCTTGTCGTCGCTGATGATGCGGTTGAAACCGATCTTTTCCTTCGCGCCCTCGAGCAGGTCGATCGAGCGCAACAAGTCAGTGGCGGGAACGGTGAAGGTCACGTCGGTCTCGCCCTTGTCGCGGCCGACGTTCTGGATGATCATGTCGACATTGATCCCCGCCGCGGCGAGCGGGCCGAAGATGTTGGCGACGCCGCCCGGACGGTCGGGGACGCGCGTGATGATGACCTTCGCTTCATTCTTGTCGTGGGCGATGCCGGTGATCAGCTGCCGTTCCATCTGATGTTCCTCTATTTCCTCGTCGCTGACGATCATCGTGCCTTTTTTGGGAGCCTCGTCGCCTTCGACGAAGCTCGACAGAACCTGCACGCGCACGCCCTCTTTCATCGCCAGCCCGACCGAGCGGGTTTGCAGCACCTTGGCGCCGACGCTCGCAAGTTCGAGCATTTCTTCATAGGTGACATAATCGAGCTTGCGCGCGCGCGCGACGATGCGCGGGTCGGTGGTATAGACGCCGTCGACGTCAGTGTAGATGTCGCAGCGATCGGCCTTCAGCGCCGCCGCAACCGCCACGGCACTCGTGTCCGACCCGCCGCGGCCGAGCGTCGACACGCGGCCATCATCCATCAGCCCCTGAAAGCCCGGGATCACCGCGACCTCGCCGCGTGCCATTGCGGCACCGAGCGCGCCGGTGTCGATGTCGGCGATGCGCGCGCGCGCGTGCGCTTCTTCGGTGCGGATCGGGAGCTGCCAGCCGAGCCAGCTGCGCGCGGGGGTTCCCATCGCCTGCAAGGTCAGCGCGAGCAGGCCCGAGGTGATCTGCTCGCCCGCGGCGACGACAACGTCATATTCGGCGGGGTCGTAGCGCGGATTGGCCTCGCGGCAGAAGTTGACGAGCCGGTCGGTTTCGCCTGCCATGGCCGAGACGACGACCGCGACCTGGTTACCGTTCGCGACTTCGCGCGCGACGAGTTTCGCCACGGTGCGAATCCGCTCGGTGCCCGCCATCGACGTGCCCCCGAATTTCATCACGATCCGCGCCATCTCGCCCCGCTTTCCTGAACTCGTTTCAACCGCGACTTTTCCAAGCATTTCCGCGGCGCTCGCGTCGTTACGGAAGGGGAGGTGCAATGGCAAGCATGAGAACCTATGCGCGCGATAGAATTTCTTGCGCCGCGGAAGGCGGAGTGCCACATCGCGGGGCATGAGCACAGCGACGATCAACCCGAACGAAGCCGCCCATTTCGGCGCGCTCGCCGCCGACTGGTGGGACCCGCATGGTTCGTCGGCGATGCTGCACAGGCTGAACCCGGTCCGTCTCGCCTATATTCGCGACCAGATCGACGCGCATTGGCACGTCGATGCGCGCGAACGCCACCCGCTTGCGGGGCGCAGCGCGCTCGACGTCGGTTGCGGCGCGGGACTCCTCGCCGAACCGCTCGCGCGGATGGGCGCGCAGGTGACGGGCGTCGATGCGGCGCCCGAGAATATCGCCGCGGCGCGGGGTCATGCGGCGGGGCAGGGGCTTTCGATTACCTATTTTGCAGGCGAGCTCGCCGACGTCCCCATTCCGTTCGTGTCGAGCGAAGTCGAGACACGTTTGGGGGATGCCAGCCTTCCGGGTGTCTCGACTTCGCTCGACACGAACGGGGGAGCGATTTTCGACCTTGTCACCTCGATGGAGGTTGTCGAGCATGTCAGCGACCCTGCTGCCTTCATCGCCGAACTTGCGGGTCGGCTCGCGCCCGGCGGGCTGATGATCCTCTCGACGCCGAACCGTACGATGCTGTCGAAACTGCTGCTCGTCGAGGCGGCCGAGCGTGTCGGCGCGGTGCCGCGCGGGACGCACGACTGGGACCAGTTTCTGAAACCCGAGGAGTTGACGAAATTGCTCGAAGGCGCCGGGCTCGAGGTCATCGACCGCACCGGCCTGTCGCCGTCCGCAGCCAAGGGCTTCAAGCTCGGCGGCAGCGAGGCGCTCAACTATCTGCTCGCGGCGAGGCATGCGGGGTGAGCCGCGACCCGCGCGTCGACGATTATATCGCGAAGCGCCAGCCCTTCGCGCAGCCGATCCTGAACCATTTGCGCGAGCTCGTGCACAAACATGCGCCGGGCGCGGAGGAAACGCTCAAATGGGGCGTGCCGCATTTTGTGCTGAACGGACAGAATCTCGCGGGCATGGCGGCGTTCAAGGAACATGCGACCTTCGGTTTCTGGCGCGACGAGGACGTGACCGGCTCGCCGCGCGACACCGGGGCGATGGGCAGCATGGGGCGGCTGACGGCGCTTTCAGACCTGCCCGGCGACAAGGCGATGGCGGATTATATCCGGAAGGCCGCGGCGCTGTGCGCCGAGGGCAAGCCCAAGCGTACGGCGCCGGCGCCAAAGGCGGCGCTCGACCTGCCCGATGACCTCGGCGCCGCGCTGGGGGCCAATGCCGCGGCGCAAGGCCATTGGGACGCCTTTTCGCCCGGCAAGCGCCGCGACTATATCGAATGGGTGCTCGAGGCGAAGCGCGAGGAAACGCGCGTCAAACGCATCGAAACGATCGTCGCGCAGGTCGCCGAGGGCAAGGACAGGAACTGGAAATATAAGGGGTGCTGACGGCGTTCGTCATTGCGAGCGAAGCGAAGCAATCTCCAGCCAGTGAACTTGCGCAATCTCGATAGCTGGAGATTGCTTCGTCGCTATGCTCCTCGCAATGACGAAGCTTAGAAGTCGACATCTTCGTAGTACTTCGGCGGTGTCACAATCTCCATCCGCTCGGCCAGCAGCGGGCGGAAGCTCGGACGCGATTTGAGGCCCGAATACCAGCCCTTGGTCTGCTCATGCCCGGTCCAGTCGATGCCGCCGAGATAGTCGGCGACCGAGATATGCGCGGCGGCGGTGAGGTCGGCGAGGCTCATCGTCGCGCCCGCCAGCCAGGTGCGGTGGTCGATGAGATAATCGACATAGTCGAGGTGGTTGTTCGCCGCCTTCATCGCCTCGCGCAGCGCGCCGCCGTCGGGCGGCTGGCGGTGGACGATGCGCTTCTGCATCCGCTCGAACAATAGCGGGCCGGTAACTTCATAATAGAAATCATGGTCGAACCATGCGGTCAGCCGGCGGATCTCGGCGCGGTTCGCCGCGGTGCCATTGATCATCGCCTTGCCTTCGACGGTTTCCTCGAAATATTCGGCGATCGCCATGCTGTCGATCAGCACCTGGCCGCGCGCCTGATCGACCATCACCGGGGTGCGCCCGGCCGGATTGAGGTCGATGAATTCGTCGCGGCGTTCCCACGGCGATTCGCGTACCAATTCGTACCCGACGCCCTTTTCGCCCAGCAAAAGGCGGACCTTGCGCGAAAAGGGACATAGCGGGAATTGATAGAGTTGCCACATCGTTTCGGCATAGCGGCAGCGGGGCGCCGCGCGCAACGCCCGATGCTGGACTTATCCGTAGTTTCGTCATCCCGGCGAAGGCCGGGTTCTCGACCTGGCGAAATGACGCATCGGCGAGATCCCGGCCTTCGCCGGGATGACGAAGTCAGTGAACTTAGCGGCGTTGCGCGGCGCGCTCGCGTTCCCACTGCGCGGCCATATCGCGCGCCATATCCTTGAGCACGGGGGCGTAAACCGCCAGCGCCGCGGCGGCCTGTCCCGCCATCCGGGTCGTGGCGCGCACATCGGCGCCCATCCGGTCGGCATAATCGGGATCGCGGCCCGCGACTTCGCCCAGCGTCGCGTCGCGCGGGATATAAGCGGCGTCGGAGTCGGGATCGACGCGCGCGACCGCCTCAGCGAGTGGGCCGACGGGCATCTGCATCAGCGCGCCGACGATCGCGGTGATCGTGTCGGCCATCCGGTCCTGCGTAGCGGGGTCGTTCAGCGTCGCGACGGCATCGCGCATTTGGCCATCGGCCGCCGCAGCGGGCAGCGGCGCGGCGAGCGCGAGCAAGGGAAGGGCGATCAGGGCGAGGCGGGGCATGATTCCATCCTTTCGAAGGACGTATGGTTCATCGAAGCGGCGTCCGTAGCGGATCGACGCTTTCGCCCCGGTGAACGCGAGTGAGGCTTGCGATGAACCGCGGCAACGACGCGGTAAACGATCCTCCCTGTGGCGCAGCCATGGGGAGGTGGCAGCGCGACGCGCTGACGGAGGGGCCATAGCGCTGCCGGTGCTGCCCCTCCACCATCGCCTACGGCGACGGTCCCCCTCCCCATCGCTTCGCGACAGGGAGGATTTGCCGACTATTCCGCTGCAACCACCTCGGCCTCAGCATCACTCAGCGGGTGCGCGAGACGTGACAGCATTTCCTTCGGACACACCTGCCAGAACTGGCCCTTCCAGCGGTCCCAGTCGGCGAGGATCTCGCTCGACCATTTGCTGCCGGTGGCTTGCGCATGATCTTCGACCAGTTCGCGGACAACAGCCTCCCAATGCGCGCTGCCGATGCGTTGCCAGACGATCGATTCGTCGTTGGCGCGGCTTTCGAACAGGCCGTCGGTGTCGAGGATGAACGCCATGCCGCCGGTCATCCCGGCGCCGAAGTTCGATCCCACGGGGCCGAGGATCACCGCGGTGCCGCCGGTCATATATTCGCAGCCGTTCGCGCCGCAGCCCTCGACGACGACTTTCGCGCCCGAATTGCGGACCGCGAAACGCTCGCCCGCCTGACCCGCGGCGAGCAGCGTGCCCGAGGTCGCGCCATAGAGGACGGTGTTGCCGACGATGCTGTTGTGCTGACTAACCAGCGGGCTCGACACCGTTGGGCGCACGACGATGCGGCCGCCCGACAGACCCTTGCCGACATAATCATTGGCGTCGCCAAAGACTTCGAGCGTGATGCCACTGCACAGGAAGGCGCCGAGTGACTGGCCCGCGGTGCCGCGGAGGCGGACCTGGACGTGATTATCCGCAAGCCCGTTCATCCCGAAGCGCGCGGTCACTTCGGCCGACAGGCGCGTACCGACCGCGCGGTGGGTGTTCCGGACATTATAGGTCAGCTGCATCCGCTCGCCGCGCTCGAACAAGGGCTTCGCGTCGTTCAAAATCTGCGCGTCGAGGCTGTCGGGTACCGGATTGCGGAAGCTCGGTCCTTGTGAGCGGCGCTGATCGTCGGGCGCGTCGACCTTGGCGAGGATGGGGTTCAAATCGAGGTCGTCGAGATGTTCGGCGCCGCGGCTGACCTGTCGCAGCAATTCGGTCCGCCCGATCACCTCGTCGAGGCTGCGGCAGCCGAGCTTCGCAAGGATTTCGCGCACCTCTTCGGCGATGAAGGTCATCAGGTTGATCACCTTCTCCGGCGACCCCGTGAACTTCGCGCGCAGCTTTTCGTCCTGCGTGCAGACGCCGACGGGGCAGGTGTTGCTGTGGCACTGGCGCACCATGATGCACCCCATCGCGACGAGACTCAGCGTGCCGATGCCATATTCCTCGGCGCCCAAAATGGCGGCGATGACGATGTCGCGCCCGGTCTTGAGCCCGCCGTCGGTGCGGAGGCGGATGCGGTGGCGCAGGCCGTTGAGGGTCAGCACCTGATTGACTTCGGACAGGCCCATTTCCCACGGCGTCCCCGCATATTTGACACTGGTCTGGGGTGAGGCGCCGGTGCCGCCGGTGTTGCCCGCGACAAGGATGACGTCGGCATGGGCCTTGGCGACGCCCGCCGCGACGGTGCCGATACCCGCCGAGCTGACGAGCTTGACGCACACACGCGCCTTCGGGTTGATCTGCTTGAGGTCGTAGATGAGCTGCGCCAGATCCTCGATCGAATAGATGTCGTGGTGCGGCGGCGGGCTGATCAACGTCACACCCGGGGTCGCATGGCGCAGCCGCGCGATGAACTCGGTGACCTTGAAGCCCGGCAGCTGGCCGCCCTCGCCGGGTTTGGCGCCCTGTGCGACCTTGATCTCGATCTCGTCGCACGCGCCGAGATATTCTGCGGTGACGCCAAAGCGGCCCGATGCGATCTGCTTGATGTTGCTGTTGGCGTTGTCGCCATTGGCATAGGGCTGATAGCGTTCGCTCGCTTCGCCGCCTTCGCCCGATACCGCTTTGGCGCCGATGCGGTTCATCGCGATCGCCAGCGTCTCGTGGGCTTCGGGGGAAAGCGCGCCGAGCGACATGCCCGGCGTGACGAAGCGCTTGCGGATCTCGGTGATTGCCTCGACGCTGTCGAGCGCGACACCCTGGTGGGGATAGTTAAACTCCATCAGGTCGCGCAGATAGACGGGCGGCAAATCGGCGACCCCGCGCGAAAATTGCAGATAGGTCGAGTAACTGTCGGTCGCGACGGCGGTTTGCAGCAGGTGCATCAGCTGCGCCGAATAAGCGTGCGTCTCGCCGCCCGCGCGCTGGCGATAGAAGCCGCCGATGGGCAGGGTGGTGACGCGCTTGTCGAACGCGGCCTCATGCTTCTCGGTCGCGTTGATGAACAGCGACTGATAGCCTTCGCCCGAAATCTTCGCCGGCATGCCGGGGAAGAGGTCGTTGACCAGCGCGCGGGAGAGCCCCACCGCCTCAAAATTATAGCCGCCGCGATAGGAGGAGATCACCGCGATCCCCATCTTGGCCAGAATCTTGAGCAGCCCGTCGTCGATTGCCTTGCGGAAACGCAGGCGGCAGTCGTCGAGGCTGAGCTCGCCGAACAGCCCGCGCGCATGGCGGTCGGCGATCGCGGCTTCGGCCAGATAGGCGTGGACGGTCGTCGCGCCGACCCCGACCAGCACGGCAAAGGCGTGCGTGTCGAGCACTTCGGCCGAGCGCACGTTGATCGAGGCATAGCTGCGCAGTCCCTTACGCACGAGGTGCGTGTGCACCGCGGCGGCGGCGAGTACCATCGCGACGCCGACGCGGCCTTCGCCGATATTCTGGTCGGACAGGAACAATTCGCTGCGTCCTGCACGCACCGCTTCCTCGGCCTCGCGGCGGACGCGGGCGATCGCTTCGCGCAGCGTCGACGCGTCGCCGCCCGCCGCGAAAGTACAATCGATGTCGGCGACTGCATCGCCGAAATAGGCGCGCAGCCGATCCCAGTCGTCACCGACGAGCACGGGCGAGTCGATCACGAGGACGTGATCGCTCTGCCCCTTTTCATCGAGGATGTTGGCAAGGTTCGCAAAGCGCGTCTTCAGGCTCATCACATGCCGCTCGCGCAGGCTGTCGATCGGCGGGTTGGTGACCTGACTGAAATTCTGGCGGAAAAATTGCGCGACGTGGCGCGGCTTGTCCGAAATGACCGCGAGCGGCGTGTCGTCGCCCATCGATCCGATGGCTTCCTTGGCATCCTCGACCATCGGGGAGAGGATCAGTTCCATATCCTCCATGGTCAGCCCCGCGGCGACCTGGCGGCGGAGCAGTTCGGGACGGTCCCAAACGGGGAGGCTCGCCTTGCCGCCTCTTGGCAGGTCGGCCATCGTGCGGAAACCGCGCACGCGCGAGGCATAGTCGGCGGCGCCCGCGATCTTGTCCTTGATCGCGCGGTCTTCGTACAGCGTGCCTTCGTCCAGATCGACCGCGATCATCTGACCCGGGCCGAGGCGGCCCTTCTTGCGGATGCTCGCCTCGGGCAGCAGCACCATGCCGCTTTCCGAGCCGACGACGAGCAGATTGTCGGCGGTGAGCGTGTAGCGGAGCGGGCGCAGCGCGTTGCGGTCCATGCCCGCGACCGCCCAGCGGCCATCGGTCATCGCCAGCGCGGCGGGTCCGTCCCACGGCTCCATGACGCTGGCGAGATAATTGTACATTGCCTTGTGCGCGTCGGGCATCTCGGGCTCGTTGACCCACGCCTCGGGGACCAGGATCAGCTTTGCGGTCGGCGCGTCGCGGCCGGCGCGGCACAGCGTTTCGAACACCGCGTCGAGCGCCGCGGTGTCCGATGCACCCGCCGGGATCACCGGCTTGATGTCTTCCGAATGCTCGCCGAAGGCGAGGCTCGCCATCTTGATCTCGTGGCTCTTCATCCAGTTCTTGTTGCCGCGGATCGTGTTGATTTCGCCATTGTGGGCGAGGCAGCGGAACGGCTGTGCCAGCCACCATTGCGGGAAGGTGTTGGTCGAATAACGCTGGTGGAAAATCGCGACGCGGCTTTCGAACAGCTTGCTGGTCAGGTCGGGATAAAAATCGGCGAGGCTCTCGGCGAGGAACAGCCCCTTGTAGATGATCGAGCGGCACGACAGGCTGCACACGTAAAAGTCGGCGATCTGCGCCGCGATCACCTTTTTCTCGATCCGGCGGCGGACGAGATAGAGCTGCTTTTCGAACTCGGCGAGCGAGGCTTCGTCGGGCAGCGGCCCGGCAATCATGATCTGCTCGATTTCGGGGCGCGTGCGCTGCGCCTTGTCGCCGATCACCGACACATCGACCGGCACCTGGCGCCAGCCATAGATGGTGAAACCCGCGTCGATGATCTCGGCCTCGACGATCGTGCGGCATTCCTCCTGCGCGCCAAGGTCGGTGCGCGGCAGGAACACCATCCCGACGGCCAGCCGGTTCGGGCGCACCTTGTGCCCCGACGCTGCGATCGCGTCGTCAAAGAAGCGCAACGGCAGGTCGACATGAATGCCCGCCCCATCCCCGGTCTTGCCGTCGGCGTCGACCGCGCCGCGGTGCCAGACCGCCCGCAAGGCTTCGATCGCGGCCTCGACGACGCGGCGCGACGGCTTGCCGTCGGTCGCCGCGATCATGCCGACGCCGCAGGCATCGGATTCCAGGTCGGGACGATACATGCCTTCGGCTTCGAGCCGCGCATGGTCGGGGGTGGGGTAATGGGTCATGATATTCGTCCTGTGGCCTATTCGGCGGAAGGGGGCAGGCGCTTGCGCGCATTGGCGACGGCTGTTTCTTCGGCCTCGACCGCTTTGTACGACGCAGCCTCGATCGCGGCTTCGGCGTCCTCGACGCGCTTTCGGTCGGCGTCCGACCAGTTGCTGCGGTCAAATGCGGGGTCGACGGCGGCGTCCGCTGCGGCTTCTGCTGCATCGGCCGCCGCGTCGGCTGCATCCGCTGCGGCTTCGACAGCATAGTCGTCGGTCAACGCCACATCCTCGACCGCTTCTGTCTTCCACATGTCGCGCTGGTCTTTCAGCACCTGCACATCGACCTTCATCAGCTTGGCCAGCGACGCGAGTTCCTTGTCGCTGAAGTCCGCCAGCTGCTTTTCCTTGGGCAGCTCCTTCATGTCCTTTTCGATCTGCGGGCCGCGATCCATGAATTTGGTGATCAGCGGCGGCAGCGCCTTCATTACCGCGACCATCACTTCGGGATCGGCCTGCAACGCCATCCATTCGCTGGCATAGATATTGCCCGTGGGGGTCGCGAGGAAGGTATTGAGGTCGGCCAGCTGCGGCGCGCTGAACTTGCGGGCATAGGCTTTGGCCATGCCGTCGCGCATCGGCCGTTCCATGTCGGCCAGCGCTTCGCTGATCAGCGGGCGCAGCACCCGCATGATCTGGTCCTCGCGTTCCTTGCGATGCGGATCAAAGATGTCGGCAATCTTCGCCCTGGTCGGCTCGTCGAGCTTCGCGATCTGTTCGCTTTCGACCCCGGTCTTGATCGACAGCATCAGGTCGGACTGGCCGCCGAGCTCGCCCAGGACCGTCTTCAGCATCTTGCCATACATGTTGTCGATCATCTTTTCGAGGCTGCCGACCGGGATCAGCGCCCCCATCGTCTGCTGCGCCAGCGTCAGCCGGGCCGGATCGATCGGCGGCAGGCTGCTGGTGTCGAACATTTTTTCGACCAGCGCGATCGCCTGATCCATTTCCTTCTGCATCTTCGCCTTGGCGTCGGCGGCATAGGCTTCGCTGCTGGCGTCGCTTTGCTCATCGGCGGCAACAACCTCGGCGACCGGCGCTTCCTGCGCGGCGGCGGCCAGCGGCGCCAGCGCGAACGTCCCGGCGAGCAGCATGGCTTTGAACTTCGACATCATGAATTTCCTTCCCCTGTTGGTCATGCTGCCTTCTTTTCGCTTTTCGCCTTCGCCTTCAACCACTTTGCCATCTGATCGCTGACATCGCGTCCATCGCGGATGCCCCACACCACCAGGCTGGCGCCGCGCACGATGTCGCCCGCGGCGAACACGCCCGGCAGGCTGGTCATCATCGTCTGGTGATCGACGCGCAGCGTGCCCCAGCGCGTGACGCTGAGGTCGGGGGCGCCGAACAGATTGGGCAGTTCCTCGGGGTCAAAGCCAAGCGCCTTGATCACCATGTCGGCAGGTACGTCGAAGGTGCGCCCCGGGTCGGCCTCGGGGCTGCGACGACCGCTGGCGTCGGGGGCGCCAAGGCGCATCCCCGCGACGGCGACTTCCTTCACATGGCTGTCGGCAGTAAAGCTGGCAGGGGCCGACAGCCAGACGAATTCGACGCCTTCTTCCTCGGCATTCGATACCTCGCGCAGCGAGCCCGGCATATTTTCGCGGTCGCGGCGATAGAGGCATTTGACCGACTTCGCGCCCTGGCGCACCGCGGTGCGAACGCAGTCCATCGCGGTGTCGCCGCCGCCGATGACGACAACATGCTTGCCCGCGGCATTGAGGCGACCGTCGTCGAAGGCGGGCACCGCATCGCCAAAGCCCTTGCGGTTCGAGGCGACGAGATAGTCGAGCGCGGCGATCACACCCTCGGCGTCGTTGCCGGGAACATTGATCTCGCGCGCCTTGTAAACGCCGGTCGCGATCAGCAGCGCGTCATGTTTCTGGCGCAGCTGATCGAGCGTGGCGTCGGCGCCGACCTCGAAACCCAGATGAAACTGGATGCCGCCCTCGGCCAGCCGATCGATGCGCCGCATCACGACATCCTTTTCCAGCTTGAAGCCGGGAATGCCATAGGTGAGCAGCCCGCCGGCGCGATCGTGGCGGTCATACACATGCACCTCATGCCCCGCGACGCGCAGATATTCCGCCGCCGTCAGCCCTGCGGGACCGGCGCCGATGATGCCGACCGACTGGCCGGTCGCGGCACCCGGGTGCAGCGGTTCGACCCAGCCCTCGGCCCAGGCGGTGTCGGTGATATATTTCTCGACGCTGCCGATCGTCACGGCGCCATGGCCTGAAAATTCGATGACGCAATTGCCTTCGCAGAGGCGATCCTGCGGGCAGATGCGGCCGCAGATCTCGGGCATCGTCGAGGTCGCGTTGCTGAGCTCATAAGCTTCGCGCAGCCGACCTTCCGCCGTCAGCCGCAGCCAGTCGGGGATATGGTTGTGGAGCGGACAATGCACCGAGCAATAGGGGACGCCGCATTGCGAGCAGCGCGCCGCCTGTGCGTCGGCGTCGGGCGCCGCATAGCGCTCGGCGATTTCCCGGAAATCCTGCGCGCGATCCTCGGCGGACCTTTTGTTGGGATAGGATTGTTCACGCTCCACAAACCGGAGCATGCGATCGGCAGCCATGCAAATTCCCCTTCTGTGCGGGGCAGATGCATGGCCGGATCGGCGCTGTCACGAAGGAAATCGCAGTTAGGGAAGCAATGCTGACCTAAAATCACACCTCTGCTGGCTTCGCAATCCGACGAACGCAATTATGTTTCGCAAATAGTACCGTATCGGGCCTATCTGAGTGCCAGCCAGATCAATGCCACGCTGCCCAGGATGATTCGATACCAGGCAAAGGGCGCGAAACCGAAGCGGCCAACGATCGCGACGAGCGCCTTGACCACCGCCAGCGCGACGACAAAGGCGACGCCCAATCCGACCGCGATCGCGGTCAGATCGTCGACAACCAGCACGTCGCGGTCCTTCCACAGCGAATAGACGGTTGCGCCCAGCATCGTCGGAACCGCGAGGAAGAAACTGAACTCGGCGGCGGTCTTGCGTTCGACCCCCATCAACAGCGCCCCCATGATGGTTGCGCCCGACCGGCTGACCCCGGGGATCATGGCGATACACTGGATCGCGCCGATCGCGATCGCGGTCCCGAGCGGCATCGCCTCGACGCTTCCGACCTTCACCACCTTAACCATGCGCTCGATCGCCAGGATCACGACGCCGCCGACGATCAGCGCGACGGCGACGGTCGTTGGCGACTGGAGCAGCGCGCGGATCGCTTCATAGGCGACCGCGCCGATCAGCATCGCGGGCAGAAAGCCGATCAGGATGTTGCGCGTGAACAGGATGGAATCGCGGTCCTGTCGCAGCAAACCCATGCCGACATTCCAGAAGCGCTGGCGATAGGCGACGAGCACCGCGAGGATCGCGCCGAGCTGGATCGAAATCTTGAACGCCGCCGATCCCTCGCCGGTAAAGCCGAGCAGTTCGGCGGCCAGGATCAGGTGGCCGGTCGACGACACCGGCAAAAACTCGGTCAGCCCTTCGATGATGCCGAGCAGGATGATGGTCGCAAGGTCGTGCATGGAATGTCCTGGGGTTGTTCACCCCAGCGACCAAGGCGATCGGGCGGGGCAGGCCGTGGCCTGAGGCGTGGATATTATGCGGGCTTCTGGACCGCAAAGCGGCCGTTGCGGCGATATTGCACCAGCCAGTCGTCGGCAACCGCGGCCAGCGAGGTCGACTGGACGCCAAGCTCCGCCAGCCCCGCCGCGCCCGGCGCAACGACATTGTCTGTCTGCAGCATCAGCCACTGATCCTTGGTGATCGGCGCGCCGGGTGCCCAGCCGAATCCCGACGCGAGCGCTCCCGCGACGACATCGGGCACATCGACGAACAGCGGCGCGCGGCCGGTCGCATCGGCGATCCAGCGTTGCAATTCGCCCATCGTCAGCACCTGCGGCCCGCCCAGCTCGAAGGTCTGGCCTGCCGCGGCGCTATCGAGCGCAGCGACGACCGCATCGGCGACATCGCCGACATAGACCGGCTGGAATTTGGCGTTTGGCGCCACGACGGGGATCACCGGCGACATACGGATCATCGCCGCAAAGCGATTGATGAACTGGTCCTCGCGGCCAAAGACGATCGAGGGGCGCAGGATCGCCGCGGCCGGGAAGGCGGTGCGCACCGCGGCTTCGCCGTCGCCCTTGCTGCGGCCATAGGCCGACGGGCTGTCGCGGTCGGCGCCGATCGCCGACACATGGACCAGCGCGCGGACCCCGGCCGCTTTCGCGGCGGTGGCGACGTGCCGCGCCCCGTCGGCCTGCACCGCCTGCATATCGGCAAAGGCGCCGACCAGATTGATCGCCGCGTCGCTGCCCTGCACCGCGCGCGCGATGCTGGCGGGATCGCCGACGTCGGCGGCGACGAACTGGGTCTGGCCGAGCCCGCCCAGTGGCTTCAGGTACGTCGCGGCGCGCGGGGTTCGTTGCGCGACGCGGACGCGCGCGCCGCGCGCGAGCAGCCGCTGTACGACATAGCGACCGACAAAGCCGCCGCCGCCCAGCACCGTGATCAATTGCCCGTCGAATTTCTGCATGGGATCCGCCTGTGATCGATTCTTCTAAGTGGCGCGCCGCGCGCGCCCGACGGCATCCCCATGCCGCGAAGCGGGAGAGGGGGCAAGGGGCGACGACAGCCAGATCGCGCGAAACCGGCAGCTTTGCGATAAAATATGCTTCGACGGGCGCAGCGCAGTTGACAAGCCGCCAGCCCCGCCGCTAAGCGCCCGCTCCTACCCCGTGCCCAGATGGCGGAATTGGTAGACGCACCAGCTTCAGGTGCTGGCGATCGCAAGGTCGTGGAGGTTCGAGTCCTCTTCTGGGCACCATTTTTCCTTTGCGGGGATTCCGCAAAAGCCCAAAAAATGAACGCCCTCTGCGGGCGTTGTTCAACGCCTTTTCCGGCGTGGGCGCTGCTCGATTGCGACGGTGCGTCGACGGCCGCGCACCGCGTTGGCCCCGTGTTGTCGGAGCCCGGGAATCGTCGCCCGGTTGGGACGCACAGGGCGTTTTGACGCCTCATATTCGGGCGGACAAAAGCGGTCTGAATCTATGCGGTTAAATCCCTCAACTTATATGAACTAGCACATTTCCCTTCCTAGTGATGCGGCGTCCCCGCTCCTAGGGTCCGCCGCGGGCGGTCTTGGTCATTTGATGGACCCCGTGGGGACGGAATATTATGAAACTGGCGGTTTTGCGCGTGGCGATGGCGCGGTGGATGGCGATTGCGGTGCTGGTCGTGCTGGGCACACTGTTGCCGCAGTCGGCGAGCGCACAACATACGTCGGCCGAATGTCCGCCGCAGAGCGCGACCGTAACGACCGGTGGCACCGTCACGATCGACATAACCGATTGTGCTTCCAACATTGCCTTCGTCGGAGTTGGCGGTGTCGATGGCGGCAGTACTCCCGTCGGCGCACCGTTTGACCTCCCAGACCATGGCTCGGCGAACTTGCGCCTTGCAGGTAGCCAGTGGTTCCTCGACTATAGTCACAATGGCACAACCGGCATCGGTTCCACGGACGTCTTCGAGTTTACCGAAGCGACGGCCACCGGCAACGGCGACGTATTGGTGACCATCACGATCACCGCCGCTACCTCGCCGCTTACAGTCGCTCCGGGAAGTTTGCCGACGTTAACCGCTGGTACGCCATTTTCGCAAACGCTGACGACTACCGGCGGCACGGCTCCATATACATATGCGCTGCAAGCCGGTGCGCTTCCTGCGGGCCTGTCGCTTTCGCTCAGCGGGGTCTTGAGCGGAACGCCGACCCAGCGTGGCGGCTATTCTTTCAGCGTGCGCGCGACGGATAGCACGACGCCAACGGCGCACACCGTCGACAAGGGCTACACCGGATCGGTGCAGGACCCCAGTCTGTCGCTGGCAACGCCGACGGTCACGCTGGTGTCGGGGCAGGCGGCATCGGCGCAGCTGGCGACCAATGGCGGCGTGGCGCCCCATATTTATGCAACCGAGCCGTCGGGGACGCCCATGCCCTTCGGGCTCAGCCTGTCATCAGGCGGCCTTATCACGGGAACGCCCAGCAGCACCGGCACGGCCAACATCCTGCTGCGCGTCACCGACGCCAGCACCGGCCCCGGACAATATTTCGAACCGGAGACGCTGACCATCAACGTGATCGCGCCGCCCACGGTGTCAATCGCCGTGTCGCCAGCATCGGTATCCGAAGATGGCGCGACCAATCTGGTCTATACCGTCACGCGCAGCGCCGCGAGCGCCAGCGCGCTGACCGTCAACCTGACGACATCAGGAACGGCGACGTCGGGAACAGACTACAGCGGCGGCGTGGCATCGGTGACAATTCCGGCCAATGCCACCACGGCGACCGTCACCATCGATCCGACAGCCGATGGCACGGTCGAGGCGAATGAAACCGTCATCCTGACCGTCGCGGCAGGGGCTGGTTATGTGGTCGGCGCTCCGGTGTCGGCGACCGGCACCATCCTCAACGACGATGTCCCGTCCGCGTCGATTTCAGTTTCGCCGGCAAGCGTCGTGGAAAATGACGGGCCAAATCTGGTGTACACGATTGCCCTGAGCTCCGCGGCCGTATCGCCGCTGACGATCAATTACACGATCGGCGGGGACGCGATTAACGGCGCCGACTATGCATCGATCGGAACTTCTGTGGTCATACCTGCCGGTGCGACCAGCCAGACGGTCACCGTCGATCCCAACAACAACGGCACCATCGAACCCCACGAGACGGTGATCATCACCCTGGCGGCGGGCGCTGGCTATACGATCGGTGCGCCGAACAGCGCGACCGGCACGATCCTCAACGACGATTTCCCCAGCATAGTGGTCGGCAATGCCACGGTGACCGAGGGCAATGGCGGGACGACCAACGCGGTCTTCACCCTGACGTTATCGTCGCCTGCGGCGACGGGGGGCGTGACCTACGATATTACGACTGCCAACCGGTCGGCGACCGCTGGTCAGGATTTTGTCGCCAACAGCCAGACCGGGCTTGTTATCCCGGCGGGAGCAACGTCCGCGACCTTTACCGTCGTCGTGAACGGCGATGTGCTGAACGAGGCCGACGAAGAATTCTATGTTCAGATCTCGAATGTCACCGGCGCCTTCGTCAACGGTGCGCGGGGGAGCGGCTTCATCACCAATGACGATCCGTTGCCGTCGGTTTCGATCGATGGCTTTTCGGTGGTCGAGGGCAATAGCGGGGCCGTGGTTCGGAACTTCGTGATTATGCTCGACGCCCCCAGCGGTCGGCCGGTGTCGATCAATGTCGCGACCGTCAATGGATCGGCGACCGCTGGCACGGATTATAATGCGAATACGGCATCTTTCGTGTTCCAGCCCGGCGAAACGACCAAGAATTTCCCGGTAACGATCCTTGGCGACACGGCTCCGGAAAGCGACGAGAGCTTCTCTGCCGTGTTGTCGAACGCGATCGACGTCGCCATTGCGACCGGTACGGCGACCGCGACGATCACCAACGACGATGTGCCGCTCGACATCCAGCCGGTCAATCTGCCCAGCGGGACCGTCGGCATCCTGTACAGTGCGATCCTGACCACCAGTGGCGGCGTTTCGCCCTACAGCTATGCCGTGACCGCGGGCACCATTCCCACCGGGCTGACCTTCAATCCCAACGGCACCCTTTCCGGCACTCCCGTTGCCGCGGGCAATTTTAGCTTCACCATCACCGCGACCGACAGCAGCGGCGCGCCCGGACCCTATACGGCCAGCCGCGCCTATACCGTGGCGATCGCGGCGCCGACGATCGTGCTCGATCCGGTGACGCTGCCGAACGCGACCTTTGGCGTGGCATATAGCCAGACGATTACCGCCGACGGATCGATCGCGCCGTACAGCTTTGCCGTGACCTCGGGATCGCTGCCCCCCGGCTTGACGCTGGCGCCCGGCGGAACGCTGTCGGGCACGCCGACCCTCAGCGGCAGTTGGGGCTTCACGATCACCGCCACCGACGCCACTGCGGCACCCGGACCCTATGCCGGTGCGCGCGCCTATTCGATCACCGTTGCCCAGGTGCCGCTGGTGTTGCCGCCGACGACGCTGCCCGACGGCGCGACCGACGTCGCTTACTCGGCGCAGATCGCGTCCGCCACCGGCGGCGTTGCCCCGTACAGCTATATCGTGACCTCGGGCGAACTGCCTTACGGCCTGACGATGTCGGCGTCGGGTGCGATCACCGGAACCCCGACGACCGCCAATCTGTTCAGCTTTGTCGTCACGGCGACCGACAATGATGGCGGCGTGGGGCCGCAGGTCGTTCAGCAAAGCTATTCGATCAACATCGTCAACACCCCGCCCGTTGTCGGCGCGGTCACGGCCAATGTGGCTTATGGCGCGGGGCTGACCCCGATCCCGCTCAGCATCACCGGCACCGCAAACTCGGTCGCGGTGGTCACGCCGCCGACGGGTGGGCGCGCAATCGTCGATCGGATGACGATCAGTTACATTCCCGATACCGGCTTTGCCGGGGCCGACAGCTTCACCTATCTTGCCAGCAATAATGGCGCCAATTCGGCACCGGCCACCGTGACGATCAGCGTCGCCAACCCGGCGATCACGATCACCGCGGGCGGACCGCTGACGGCGACGGTCGGGGTGCCTTATGGCGAAACCTTTACCTTCAATGGCGGAACCCAGCCCTTCACCAACTATCAGGTCACCGGCCTGCCAGCCGGGGTGCAGGTCGGGAGCAGCGGTGCGAACAGCATCGAAATCATCGGCACCCCGACCAGCGCGGGCAGCTTCCCGATCACCGTATCGGCGACCGATGCCTCGACCGGGACGGGGCCGTTCAGCACGAGCCAGGTCTTCACGCTCGTCGTCGCAGCGCCGACGCTGAGTATGACTCCCGGGGCAGGGACGCTGACCGCCGCCTATAACACCCCGTTCACGCAGGCCTTTACCGCCAGCGGCGGGGTCGGGCCGTTCACTTATGCGCTCACCGGCGCATTGCCCGCCGGGCTGACCTTCGCGGGCAACAGCCTCAGCGGCACCGCGACCGCGCCGGGCAGCTATCCGGTAACCGTCACCGCGACCGATACCGGATCGACAGGCACCGGATCGCCGTTCGCCGTCGCGCAGAATTACATCATCAACGTCCCCGCGCCGACGATCATGATTTCGCCGGAAAGCCTGCCGAACGGCACCGTCGGTGCCAGCTACAGCCAGACGGCGAGCGCGTCGGGCGGTGTCGCGGCCTATGGTTACGCGGTAAGCGCGGGCGCGTTGCCGCCCGGGCTGAGCTTGTCGGCTGGCGGCGTCATCGCGGGTACTCCGACGGCGGGTGGCAGCTTCAATTTCACGCTGACCGCAACCGACGCCAATGCCCAGACGGGCAGCCGCGCCTATACCTTGACCATCGGCGCGGCGGTGGTGTCGCTGCCCCCGACGACGCTCGCGGGCGGGCAGGTCGGCTTTGCCTATAATGCGCCGCTCAATCCCGCGAGCGGCGGCACCGCGCCGTACAGCTATGCGGTGACGGGCGGCGCATTGCCGGGCGGGTTGACCCTGTCAGCAGGCGGGACGCTGTCGGGTACGCCGACCGCCTTTGGTACCTTCAACTTCGCGGTGACCGCCACCGACAGCAGCACCGGCAGCGGGCCTTATGCGGCGACGCAGAATTACACGTTGCTGGTCGAACAACCGGCGCCGATCGCCAATCCGGTGTCGGCGACGGTCGCTTATGGCAGCACCGTCAACCCGATCGCGCTCAACCTGACCGGCGGCGAGGCGGCGAGCGTTGCGATCGTGACGCAGCCTGCAAACGGGACCGCTGTCGCCAGCGGCACCAGCATCACCTATACTCCGAACGCCGGTTTTGCGGGCGGTGACAGCTTCATCTACACTGCGACCAACGCGGGCGGGACATCGGCACCGGCAACGGTGACGATCGCCGTCGTCAATCCGGCGATCACGATCACCGCGGGCGGACCGCTGACCGCGACGGTGGGGACGGCCTACAGCCAGACCTTCACCTTCAGCGGCGGTGCACAGCCCTTCTCGGGTTATCAGGTCACCAACCTGCCGAGCGGGCTGGCGATCAGCGGCAGCAACGCGAACAGCGTGACCATCGCGGGCACCCCGACGGCGGCGGGCAGCTTCGCGCTCGCGGTGTCGGGCACCGATGCGTCGACCGGCAGCGGGCCGTTCAGTACCAGCCAGACCTTCACCCTGGCCGTCAGCGCGCCGACGCTCGCGCTGACCCCCGCAACGGGCAGCTTCACCGCCACCTATGCGGCAGCGTACAGCCAGGCGATCACCGCGACGGGCGGGGTCGGTCCCTATAGCTACAGCCTGACCGGCAATCTGCCGGCGGGCGTTACCCTCAATCCGTCGACCGGACTGCTTTCCGGGTCGCCGACGGCGTCGGGGGGCTTCAACTTCGCGGTGACCGCGACCGATACCGGATCGACGGGGGCAGGCGCGCCGTTCACCGTGCAGGGCAATTACAGCCTGACCGTCGCGGCGCCGCTGGTTACGGTCACCCCGACCACCCTCCCGGTCGCAACCGCCGGCGCCGCGTACAGCGCGACGCTGACCGCTGCGGGCGGGGTCGGGCCATATCGCTTTGTGTTGAACGGCGGCGCGCTGCCCGCTGGACTGGCGCTGTCGCCAGACGGCATCGTGTCGGGAACGCCGACGGCGGCGGGTGCCTTTGCCTTCACGGTCAACGTCACCGACGCCAATGGCCAGGCGGGCGCTGCCAGCCTGACGCTGAACGTCGCCAATTCCGCGATCACCGTCACGCCGGTCACGCTGCCGGGGGGCACGCAGGGGGTCGCCTATAGCCAGCGGATCACCGCAGCGGGCGGCATCGCGCCGTACAGCTTCGCGGTCAGCTCGGGCGCGCTGCCTGCGGGCCTTGCGATCAATGCGACCACGGGCGTTATCGCCGGGACGCCGACCGGATCGGGCGACGCGACCTTTGCGATCACCGTCACCGACAGCACCGGCGGCACGCCATCGACCGCGACGATCACCTATACGTTGCGTATCGTGGCGCGGCCCAACCCGGCGAACGATCCCGAAGTGCGCGGGCTGGTCCAGGCACAGGTCAATTCGGCCCGGCGTTTCGTCGATATCCAGATCGGCAATTTCAGTCGGCGGCTCGAAGGGATGCGCCGCGGCGGTGGCGGCGGCGGGTTCAGCAACTCGCTGCGGATCAGCGCATCGGATCATTGCATCGACACGGTGACCGCATGGACCAATCCGATCTGCGCCAATAGTGGCGACAACGCCATGGGCGGGGGTACCCGTCAACCGGGCGGCTTTGGCACCAACCCGCATGGCGGTCCGGTGACCGGCGGCACGATGGGCGGCGGGCTGCTCGGCGGCGGTGCGATCGGCGCGGCGACGACTGGCGACGGCAGCGACGCGGCGGCCAACGCCAATGGGTCGGGGGGCAGCGCCCCATCGCCGCTAACCATCTGGGCGGGCGGCACGATCCGCTGGGGCGACCGTGACGAAAAGACCGGGCGCCCGTCCGAACGCTTTGAATCGGAAGGCGTGACCTTCGGCGCCGACTATCGCTTCAACCCGTCCTTTGCCGCCGGTATCGGCATCGGCCTCGGGCGTGAGACGACCGATGTCGGCCGCAACGGGTCGCAGAGCGAAGGCGAGGCGAAAACGCTGGCGATCTACGGCAGCCACCTGCTCGGCGGCGGGCTCTATCTCGACTGGCTCGCCGGTTATCAGTGGCTCGATTTCGACCTCCGCCGCTACGTCACGCTGTCGGGTGCGATGGTCAACTCGTCGCGCAGCGGTCGCCAATGGTTCGGCTCGGTTTCGGCGGGCGCCGACATCGAAAGCGGCAACTGGCGCTTTACGCCCTATGCGCGGATCGATGCGCAGCGCGGCACGCTGAACGGCTATACCGAAAACAGCGGTTCGGTGTTCGACCTCACCTATCGCGATCAGGACGTGGCCTTCACGTCGATCGGGGCCGGGGCCAAGTTCGATTATCGCATCGCGGTCGAAAACGGCTTCTTCCTGCCGCGGCTGCGGCTGGAATATCAACGCGACATCGAACGCGACAGCGAGGCGTTGGTCGCCTATTTCGACCAGCTCTCGGGACCGTTCAACGCTGTGCCGCTGACCGGCTACGCGCGCAGCCGGTTCCTGATGGGGCTCGGGGTCGAAATGATGATCGGCGATCGGACCGCGGTCGATGTCGAATATTCGCGGCGCGACAACAGCGGGGCGGGGGTCGATCAGGGCGTGTTGATCAACCTCAAGCAGGCGTTCTGATCCGCAGCCATGATGGCGCAACGGCGCCGCGATGATCTCGCGGCGCCGTTTCCGGGCTCGCGGCAGGCTCCCTAGCCACCCAGCCGTATCGAAACGGCCGTTGGCGTCCGCAGCCATGCCCGGTCCCTATGTGCGGACCCCACCGCACCGCCGCGGCAAAATGTCATGGTGCATCGGAACGCTTGCGCCCGCCGCTCCCCCACCGGCACATTCGTGCGCTGCGGCCGGGCATCGCTTGGCGACTAAATCCAGAGACGGGTCGTAGATGCGATACGGGCAAATCGCCGCCGACATGGGTGCAGGTGTGCGGGGGCTGTTCCGACGTGCGCACAGCACGCCGCTCGAAGACGCGCTGGAAGGTAAACAGTCGTGGATCCGCCTCGCGCTGCTGGTGCTGATTTCGACCTACGCCACGGTCGCCAGCATCATCGTGTCGCCCGATCACCGGGTCGAGCCTTGGGCGATCGCCGTGCTCGGCTATTTCGCGTGCTACACGCCGCTCGCGCTCGGCCTGCTCTATGCCATCCGGCGCTATCCCGGCCATTATCCGGCGCGCCGTCTGTTTTCGATGGCCAATGACTATGCCGGACTCGGGTTCGCGATCATCGTCGGGTGCCAGGTGATGCTGCCGATGTATGCGATCATCATGTGGGTTACCGTCGGCAACGGCCTGCGCTTTGGGTCACGCTACATGATCGTGGCGGCGGTCATGGCGCAGATCACGCTGGCGATCATCACGATGCTGACCCCCTATTGGCAGGCAAATCCGCCTTTGGTCGTCACATTGTCGCTCACCGCGCTGATTGTCCCGCTGTATATTCGGACCCTGCAGCGCAGCACCGAACAGGCGCGCCGCGACGCCGAAGAGGCCAACGCCGCCAAGTCGCGGTTCCTGGCACAGGCCAGCCATGATTTGCGCCAACCCGTGCATGCGATCGGGTTGTTCCTCAACAGCCTGACCCAGACCGGGCTGGCGCCGGAACAACGCGGCATTGTCGATCGCATCGACCGCTCGCTGCAAGGCGTCGCCGAACTGTTCCGATCGCTGCTCGACATCTCGACCCTCGACAGCGGCGCGGTGACGCCGACGCTCGAGCCGGTTGCGATCCGCCAGCTGTTCCGGCTGCTCGAGCAACAAAATCAGGCGAGTGCCGAATGGGCAGGCGTCGATCTGCGTTTCGTGCCGTCCGACCAGGTCGTCCTGGCTGACAAGACGCTGTTGCTGACGATGCTGCAAAATCTGGTATCGAACGCGATCAAATATGCGCCGCGCAGTCCGGTACTGATCGGCTGCCGACGCCGCGGCGCCTCCATGTCGATCTGGGTCATCGACCGCGGCCCGGGCGTGGCGGCGGAACATCTGCCGCGGCTGTTCGACGAATTTTACCAGATCCGCAAACTCGGCGGTGCCGACACCCAAGGGGTCGGCTTGGGACTTTCGATCGTTCGGCGCCTTGGTGCGCTGATGGGACTGGCTGCGGAAATTCATTCGCGGCCCGGCTGTGGTACGGCGGTTGCGATCCACGGGCTGACACCAACGTCTGTGGCGGTGCGCGAGACGGGCGGCGATAGCGGCTATGCGGCGCCGCTGCACGATTTGCGCGTCCTGCTGGTCGAGGACGATGTCGACGTGCTCGATGCCACCGCGCATCTGCTCCGTTCATGGGGCGCGGCCGTGACGGCCTGGTCGACCGTCCCGCCGCAGGCTCAGCCGTGCGACCTGATCGTCACCGATTTCGATATCGGCGGCGGGCTGACCGGTGCCGATTGCATCGCGCTGCATCGGCACCAAATGCCGCGGCCGATGGCGATCGTGATGACCGGGCATGACGAAATGGCGATCGAAGAGATCATCGCCGACACCGCGGTGCTGATCCTCAAAAAACCGGTGCAACCCGCCGCGTTGCGGTCGGCGATCGCAGCGTTACGCCGCCGTGGTGCGCAGGATTAGAGTCTGTCCAGTTCAAATTGATCCGTAGCCCTGAGCCTGTCGAAGGGCGCTTCTCGCCGATAAGCGCCCTCCGACAGGCTCAGGGCTACGGTGATATGATTCAGCCCGAGCAGGCCAGACTCTAGTGCAGCCCCAGCGCGCTCGCCTTGGCCGCGGCCTCGCTCCGCGTCTGGGCACCCAATATTCGCAGCAGCGCCGACACATGGATGCGCACGGTGAACGGCGATATGTCGAGCTGGCGTCCGATTTCCTTGTTGGTTTTGCCCATCGCCAGTTGCGACAATACGTCGCGCTGGCGGGGCGTGAAATCCTGGCTGCGGCGCGGCGATGCGGGCTGCGGAACGATGGAGGCGGTCGTGGGCACGAGAACCAGCGTGTCGCCGCCGCACACCGCCTTGATCGCCGACAGCATCGCGTCGGACGGCATCGCTTTGCCGATAAATGCGTCGGCGCCCTGCTGCATCACCCGCGCGATCGTTTCGGTGTCGTCGGTCATCGAAATGATGATCAGCGACGATGTGGGAAACTGGCCGCGCAGCGTGGCAATCGTCGTCTGCGGATCCATGCCGGGAAACAACAGGTCGAGGATGAACAGCGTTGGCGCCGCGCCGCCGCTGACCAGCGCCTGCATTTCATCGACGCTGCCCGCTTCGATGATCTCGGCGTGCGGAAAAGCACCGCCAACCAGACGGCACATCCCGTCGCGAAAAATGGGGTGGTCGTCGGCAACCAATATTCGTTCGGCGGTTGGCATCTGCATCGGGCGCTGAAACTCCGCTGCCATCACGATCATAGCGGCAGTGGCGGCTTGGTCGCGCAATGCGTGCGCGGATGCCAGTCCGATAAGGTACCGGTTCGCCTTTTTCGTTGGAAAAGGAAGGGGCCTGCATCGCTGCAAGCCCCTTCGCCACCAAGCGACCCTTTGGCGGACTAGAGCTTCCGGTGTCGCCGCGCCTGCAAAGGATGCCAGGAGACGATGCGCAACAGCGCAGCGACAAACCGATGCGTGAGATTGCCGCGATCGGCGACGCCCGGCAACCGACGCGATGGGCTAGCACGTCATGGCGGCACGGGGCCGGGTCGCGGGGCGGCGTACCAGTGCATCGATCGATGTTGTCTTTGGCCGGCCAAAGGCGCTTGTCGGTGGGATGGCGATTTTGGACAGGATGGCCGCGAAACCGGCGCGCACCGCGCTCGAATGCTGCGCTTTCCTGATCGCCGCGTCGGCGACCGATCACGCCCCCGCCGATCCGCCGACCGTCGCGATCGCCAGCGAGCAGGGTGAACCGAGCGTCGCGGCGTGGATCGCTGCGGGGTCGAACCTCGAAGGATTGCGCGCGCTGCTCGATGCGGGGCGCGATCCGCTGCGCCCGGATCGCGACGGCGATACCGCGGTTCACGCTGCCGCGATGGCCCGCGACCCCGCCTATCTGGAATTGCTTCTCGCGCGCGAACTGAGTCCCGACGTCCGCAATGCGCGCAGCCAGCGCACCCCGATCATGTCGGCCATGACGGCAGATCGCGACCGGCAGTTCGCCATGCTGATCGCCGCGGGCGCCGATCTCGCTCAGGCCGATGCCATGGGCAACACGCCGCTGCACGTCGCGGCGCAGATCAACCAGCCGGATTATGTGTTGGCGCTGCTGCGCGCGGGCGGTCCCCCCGCAGCGCTGAATGCGCAGGGGCAGACGTTCCAGCGCTATCTGTTCATGACCCCGGGCCATTTGCTGACCGAAGAAAACTGGCGGTCGCGGCGCGCGGTCGCCGACTGGCTGCGGCGAAGCGGTATCGCGTTGGAGGTGCTGACGCCATGATCGGAAAACTGGGTCTGTCGTGTCTCGCCATGCTCGGCCTGCTGTTTGCCGCGCCCGCGCACGCGACACTGCCGCCGCCGACCCCGCCCGAATATGGCGCCTATGGCCCGCGGGTCGTTTGCGAAGGCGACCTGTCGATCGCGGTGCGCGCGGACGAGGCGGTGCATCTGGTCGGCCCGATTTTTCGGATCATCGGCGATGATCATCTGATCGCCGCCACCCCGATGCTGTTGCCGCCCTCGGCGCTCTCGCTGTTCAATGGGCCGGTCAGGCACGGGATTTTCGCGACCGGCGGTCTGCCGAACAATCCTGCGATCGCCTTTCGCTATTCGGGCGACTTGCCGCCTGCCACGGCGCCCTATGCGATTTTCGCGCGCGATGGCTTCGGCAAAGACGAAGTGCGTTATGCGGTCGAGACGCGCGTCGGCGCGGCATCGTCCGCCGACATGCTGCCGATGCTGATCGTCGCGTCGCCTTCGTTCGACGGGTCCGACGCCGACAAGGCGATTCTGGCGCGATTTCAGCTGGGTGCCGCTGCCGTTTCCGACTGCGTTCGGCCCGCAGACCTCAGCGCAGGCAAGGCCGATTATCGCGCAGCGGGTTTTGAACGATCGTTCGACAATCCCTATTACGCCGGGCTGTACCCCGCGCAGCCCGATGTCGGGCCGGGCTATCATTGCCTGGGGGGCATCGGTTTTGCGGTTGCGGCGGGGGAGCAATTGCGCCGTCCCTGGAAGTCGCAACGCGGCGGCCAATCCTATCTGATCAGCGGCGGTGTGACGGTGGCTTTATGGGGTCCGGTCGCGCCGATGCGGCCGATCGATCCCGAAGATCGACGCGAGCACCCCGCGGGGCAATTGCACCGCAGCGCGCTCACCTTTTACCCCAGCCGCGGTGTCGGGCCGCCTTATGCGGCGCCGGGGGTGCGCGAAGACGGCAGCTGGCTGGTCGAACTGGGTCAGGACAGGAATAGCAGGCTGCAAATCCGCTTTCCGGCGGGCGACAAGGCGGCGCTGGGGTTTTCGCTGATCGAGCGGCTGGAATTTGTCGCCGACGATGACCCGCGATGCGGAATTTCGCCGCGCTGATGCGAGCAGCGCGAAGGCGCCTCATGTACCGGTTCACGCGGTCGATTGGGTTCGCGATTGCCCTCCGCTAGGGTGTGGACGTCGATAAATTTCCACAGGATTGCATCGATGCAGGGGCTGAAATTTCATCATCTTGCGCTCTGTCGAGCGCCGGATCCGGGCGATCATGGCCGACGTGCGGGCGCGCGCGGCCTATGCCGCCGCGCCGTCGGTGCGGTTCGTCACGGCCAAGCCCGCTGGCGGCTACGCGGCCAGGGTGGTGGGATATGTCGGCGCGGTACGCTCGGGTGTCAGCGACCGCCGCATCGCCCGGCGGCAGGGATAACCCAGAATGCGCAGGATATTCGAAACATGGTTGCGCACCGTGAAATGCGACAGCCCGAGCTTGCGGCCGATTTCCTTGTTCGACAGGCCGCGGAGCAGATAGTCCAGAATCTCGCGCTGGCGATCGGTGAGCGGGGAGGGCGGTGCCACGGGCCCGGGCGTCGTCGCCCCCGCGTCGCGATCGACGTAGAGCTGCGACAGGTTGATGATGTCCGAGTCGGGAAGCGCGGACTTTATTCTCGAAATGACATCGTCGCCGCAGTGCCGCGATATGGTGACCAGCACGATGGTACGGTCTTCGGGGGCGAAGCTATCCGTCGCCGACATCGGCGCGGGATAGACTGACGGATCGATAGGTTTCATGGCGCAGCGATGCTATCGCAGTGTCGGCGAACGATGAGGGGGGAAACCGGCGATTGGCTTATTGGGGGCAATGAACGGGTGGGGTTTTCTACCAATGGCTTGTCGGCGACGACCAGCGTTAAGGGGCAAAAGGCGGAATCGTCGATGACACCGCCCGAAATTGCGCGCCCGCACGCCAGATCGTCGCTCGCCGCGGGGCAGGAGCGCAGGGCGATTACCGCGACGACGGTGAAGCTTGCGGCGCTTTTCTGGTTCTGCGTGTTCGTCACCGACAGCTTCCTGTGGGGCCTCGCGGGTGTCGATCCCCTCAAATCGGCGCTGGGCAAATTGATCACGAACAGCTTTGGCGTTGCGCTGACGCTGATCGTCACGGCGCTGCTGTTCCGGCTGCACCGCGTGTCGATTTTTGCCAAAGTGGCCATCGCCTTCACCTTTTCGATTCTGGCGGCGGCGATCCTCAGCGGGATCGATATTCTGGTTTATGTCGCGTTCGTGCGACCCGCCAGCTGGGCGTTTGACCAGGTGGTGTTCGGTCATACGATGATCTCTGCCACCGGCATGTTTTTCGGATGGTCGTGCCTGTATGTTGCTCTCCTCTACAGCTTCGAGGTCCGCGACCGCGAACGGAGCCTTGCCTTGGCGCGCGAAGAAGCGCTGTCGGCGCAAATGCGCGCGCTGCGGTACCAGATCAACCCGCATTTCCTGTTCAACACGCTCAATTCGGCCATGGGTCTGGTCGAGGAGGGAGCGACGGCGCGCGCGCAGCGCATGATGTTGTCGCTGTCGACCTTTCTGCGTCAGACGCTCGAACTCGATCCGCTGAAGGATGTGACGCTTGCCGCCGAACTCGAGTTACAGGAGGATTATCTCGAGATCGAACGCGAACGCTTTCCCGACCGCATGCGCTTCACGATCGACGTGGAGGCTGCGGCGTTGAAGGCGCTGGTCCCGAACCTGTTGCTCCAGCCGCTGGTCGAAAATGCAGTAAAGCACGGGATCGAACCATGCACGGGCGAAGTCGGCATCCGGATCACCGCGTGGCGCGATCGCGACCAGCTGTGCATCCGGGTCGAAAACGACCTTTGCTCGATCGATGAGGGCTCGCCGCGACCGGGGAGCCGGATCGGGCTGCGGAACGTCGCCGAACGGCTCGCGGCGCGTTTCGGAACGCGCAGTTCGTTCGAAACCAGATTGACCCCGGCGCTGTTTCGCGCCGAGATCAAGCTGCCGTGGTCGGTCTGATGCGGGAATTTGCGATCCTGGTCGTCGACGACGAACCTTTGGCGCGCCGCCGCGTGGTGCGGCTGGCGCAGCAACTGCCGTGGGTCGGCGACGTCGCGCAGGCGGGCAATGTCGCGCAGGCGGCCGAGTGGTTGGCCAGTGCCCCGTGTCACATCATCCTGCTCGATATCCGGATGCCCGGGGGCAGCGGCTTCGACCTGCTCCGCCATTTGCCCGACCCGGCTCCGGCGGTGATCTTTGTGACCGCGTTCAGCGATCAGGCACTGCGCGCCTTCGATGCGCAGGCGGTCGACTATGTCACCAAGCCGATCGAGGCCGGACGGTTCCAGACCGCGATGGAGCGCGCCCGCATGGCGGTCGAGCAAAAGCAAAGCGCCGACCGCATCCGCGAACTGGAAGAGGTCGTCGCGACGCTGCGCGCGGCAGAGCCTGAAACGCGCAATCACCTGGGCGAATTATGGGTTCGCGCGGGCGGCGAATATGTCCGGATCAAGCCCGAGAGCATCTCGCACATCAGCGCCGAGCGCGACTATGTCCGCGTGCATGTCGACGGGAACAGCTATTTATACAATGAAAATCTGGCGACGCTTGAGCGGCTGTTGCCGGCGTTCCAGTTTCAGCGCATCCACCGCAGCACGATGGTGCGTATCGATGCGGTCGATCGTGTCAAGGCCGGGCAGTTTCACTCGCTGATCGCGGTGCTGAACGATGGCACCGAATTGCGCGTCGGCCGCACCTATACCGCGGCGATTCGGGCCCGGCTCGCGCGCCGCGGCTGACGCGGCCATCGCTTCCCGGCCTCCGCAGCGCGAAGTTTTTCTTGCCCGCGTCGCAGGGCGAACCGCCTTGTTTCCGTTACGTCGCCGTGCAAGGGGACGCGCTTGAAAAGCGGGAGAGCGAGCGATGCATTTTGACGTGGTGATTGTCGGGGCTGGCCATGGCGGAGCGCAGGTCGCGATCATGCTGCGTACCCAGAAATTCACCGGCAGCATCGCGATCATCGGCGACGAACCCGAGCTTCCCTATGAGCGCCCGCCGCTCTCGAAGGAATATTTCGCGGGCGAGAAGGAATTCGAGCGGATCCAGCTGCGCCCCGCCAAATATTGGGACGAGCGCGAGGTGACGATGCTGCTCGGCAAGCGCGTCGTCGCGGTCGATCCGGCAGCGCATGCGGTCACCACCGATGGCGGCGAGACGGTCGGCTATGGCAAGCTCGTCTGGGCGACCGGCGGATCGCCCCGGATGCTGCCGATCCCCGGCGGCGACCTGCCCGGCGTACAGGGCGTGCGGACGCGCGCCGACGCCGATGCGATGAAGGCCGCATCGGAAACCGCAAATCAGATCGTCGTGATCGGCGGCGGCTATATCGGGCTGGAAGCGGCGGCGGTGCTGCGCAAGGCGGGCAAGCAGGTCGTCCTGCTCGAAGCGCTCGATCGGGTGCTGGCGCGCGTTGCCGGGACCGAACTGTCGCGCTTCTACGAGCGCGAACATCGCGATCATGGCGTCGATCTTCGGCTCGGGGTCGCGGTCGAGGCGATCGAGGGCAGCGATCATGTGACCGGGGTGCGGCTGGCGGATGGCGAGGTCATCGCCGCCGACCTGGTCATTGTCGGCATCGGCATCATCCCCGCCGTCGAGCCGCTGATCGCCGCGGGGGCCGAGGGCGGCAACGGCGTGCTTGTCGATCGCCTGTGCAAGACCAGCCTGGCTGATATCTATGCCATCGGCGACTGCGCCGCGCACGAAAATGACTATGCCGAAGGCGTCGTGATCCGCCTGGAATCGGTTCAGAACGCCAATGACCAGGCGAATGTCGTCGCGAAGGGCATCGTCGGCGACGAAGCGCCCTATCACGCGATCCCGTGGTTCTGGTCGAACCAATATGACCTCAAGCTTCAGACCGCAGGGCTGTCGACCGGCCACGACCGCGCCGTGATGCGCGGCGACCCGGCGACGCGCAGCTTTTCGGTGATCTATCTGAAGGCGGGCAAGGTGATCGCGATCGACTGCGTCAACGCCACCAAGGATTATGTCCAGGGCCGGATGATCGTCACCGCGGGACTGGTGGCAAGCGCCGAGCAGCTCGCCGACACCGAAACGCCGCTCAAGCAGTTGTTGCCGGGCGCCGCCTAGGGTCAGGACCCATTAATTCCACGTTCGAGGCGTCGAAATGGCGAAGATATCGGGTGCGGGCGGGTGCAGCGGGTAGCATCGCTACCCGCAAGGCCGCACGGGCCTGAGATCGAAGCCATTTCGGCGTCCCTGCGGGATTTGACCGATTTTGCCCATGGCTTCGTCAAAAAGGCTTGAAATATCGACATATTCCTGCGCCTTTTCTCCTCGCCCTGAGCAAAATCGCTTCAAACCTCGAACGCGGAATTAATGGGTCCTGACCCTAGGGTTTGGCCCAGAGTTTTGTCCCGAATAGACGGCATCGTTCGTCGCCGTAGCCCTGAGCTTGTCGAAGGGCGCCTATCCGAGAAGCGCCCTTCGACAAGCTCAGGGCTACGGTTCAGTTTGGCCAGAGTTGTCCCTAGGAGGGCGCTCCCCCGTCGGTTCGCGGAGCCTCATCGCCGAGCGCGCGCTTCAGCGTCGCCTTGATGTTGCGGAGCAGGCGGCGCAGCGCGATGATCACGACGACCGCGGCGACGGCCATCACGACCGCGATCAGGATTGCGAGCGGGGGGAAGGCGATCGCCAGCGCGAGCAGGCCGCCGGTCGCGACATCCTCGCCGGTCGAGACCACCGCATTGCTGAAAGGTTCGGGGCTGGCGTTGACGACGGCGCGCGTCGTCGCCTTGGCGCCGTGGCTCAGCAAGGCGCCGCCACCGCCAAGCAGAAAGGCGATCACCTGCCAGGTCGGATCGGACGCGTCGACGAGCGCAAGCGCAAGCAAGGCGCCGCCGAGCGGGCGGATCACGCTGTGAACCATGTCCCACACCGAATCCACCCACGCGATCTTGTCGGCCAGGAATTCGGCGAGTGTCCCGATCGCCGCGACCCCCAGCACCCACGGGTTCGCGAGCACCTGCAACGCCGCGAGATGCTCGGGCAGCGGCAGCCAGCCGAAATGCATGGCGGTGCCGGTGGCCAATATGGTCAGGTACAGCCGCCAACCGGCGAGCAGGCTCAGGCTACCGGCGACGCCCAAAATCTCGACGATTCCCAATGTCCTGCTCCCCTTTATCGGTCAGCGGACATCTTGCACCCGCATCGCGGCGGCCGCAATGCCGGGATGACAAGGGGCGATGGCCCGGTTATCGCTTGGTCGATGAGCAGCCCCGTCCCATCATCACCGACCTCGGAGAATTTGCCCGACGGCGCGATTCCCGCGGCCACGCTGGTCATCATGCGTCCGTCGGACGACGGCGGCCCCGACGAAATCCTGATGGTCAAGCGCTCGACGAATATGGCCTTTGCTGCCGGCGCGGTCGTTTTTCCCGGCGGGCGGGTCGATCCCGACGACTATCTGGTGGCGCGCCAGCACGCGCCCGATCTTGCCGAAGCTGACGGCGCGGCGCGGGTGGCGGCGCTGCGCGAAACGCTCGAGGAAACCGGGCTCGCGGTCGGCTGGCCGGGGCTGGCGGACCGTGACGTTCCCGACGTGCGCCGCGCCTTGCTCGCCGGCACCCTGCTCTCGGACATGCTGGCGGCGCGCGGCGATCGAATCGCGTTGGATTCGTTGGTCCCCTTTGCGCGCTGGTGTCCGAACTTCAAGGAAGCGCGGACATTTGACACGCGATTCTATGCCGTTAGCGCGCCGCCGCACAGCCACGAACTGACGGTCGAGGAGGCTGAGCACAGCCATATTTTCTGGGCCACCGCGACGAACACGCTGGCGATGGCCGACAGCGGCCAGGTCTCGGTCATTTTTCCGACCCGCCGCAATCTCGAAAAATTGGCGCAGGCACCTGATTTTGCTAGATTTTCGGATCATGCGAGGCAGTTTCCGGTCGATCTCGTGACCCCGTGGATCGAGGATCGCGACGGACAGGCGTTTTTGTGCATTCCGGGGCATTTGGGATACCCGGTGACAAGCGAATCTTTCGAGCGTGTTCGCCGGGGCTAGTGACCTTTTTGCAACAAGTTTCTCTCTATTTAGCAATTTGGTAAGAATTGCCGGACTAGGGCAAATCGTCGTTGCATTTGCTGAACGCTGTGCCTAAGACGGCCTCGCAGATGAGTGTTGGGGATTTCCCCGGTGCGATTCGACAAGACTAATCCAGTGGACGGAGAATATAATGAACCTGCTCAAAAAGGCTGCGATCTCTCTCGCAGCGACCTCGATGATTGCAGCCCCGGTTGCGGCGTCGGCCGCTCCCGCAGCCCGTGCAGCTTCGGCCGTTGACGGCCAGAGCGAGCTCGAAGGCGGCACCAGCTGGATCATCGCAATCGTCGCGCTGGCTGCCATCATCGGCGGCATCATCATCGCGTCGGACAACAACGACGACTCGCCGACCAGCCCGTAATTTTCGGCTGATCGCTAAAGATACCAAAAGGCTCCGAGCTTCGCTCGGGGTCTTTTGTGCGTCTGTAGTAGATGCGCTAGCGGCGCAGATGTTTACCGACCCTGACCACAATGGGTTCCGAAAGCGCGATTGCACATCGCCTACAATGTGATGCCGCGCATCTCCCGGGAACGGTCCAGCGGGATCGCTTGCCGGGCGCGGTCGGTCGCAGCGCCGTCGATCGCCGCCGACACGATGCGATACCCCGCTTCACCCTCGACCGTGCCGCCATCCGCCAGCACCGCCCCCCACGGATCGACGATCAGGCTGTGGCCATAGGTCGCGCGGCCATCGTCATGAAGCCCACTTTGTGCCGCTGCCAGGATGTGGCACCCGGTTTCGATCGCCCGCGCGCGCATCAGCACATGCCAGTGCGCTTCGCCCGTCGACACCGTGAAGGCGGCGGGGATTGCGACCAGCGTCGCGCCCTGATCGACCAGCGCCCGGTAAAGTTCGGGAAACCGCAAATCATAGCAGATGCTCAGGCCCAACCGGCCCAGCGGGGTATCGACGACCGCCAGTGTATCGCCCCCGGCATAGGCCGCCGACTCGGTCCAATTCTCGCCCGACGGCAAGGTCACGTCGAACATATGGATTTTGTCATAGCGCGCGCGGATGCTGCCATCGGCGGCGATCACATGGCTGCGGTTGACGCGCCGCCTTCCGTCGTCGGCAAGCAGGGGCATCGACCCCGAATGGAGCCACAGCCCATGCTTCTGCGCCATGTCCTGTAGCGCGGTCGGCCAGCGGCTCTCGGCCTCGCGGACGATATGCGCGCCCGATCGCGCCCGATCGCGGTCGAGCAGCAGCGACATTTCGGGCAGGAAAGCCATCGCCGCGCCGCGCGCCGCCGCATCGGCCATCGCGCGATCGATCGTCGCCAGGTTGCGCTGTGGGTCGGTACCGCTCGTCATCTGGATGAGCGCGGCGATCGGCGGGGAGGGCGGTGAAGCAGTCATCGTCACTGGCTAGGCCTGCGCAGCGAGCAGGACAAGCGCCGCGACAGTTCAGTGGCCAGCAAGGTTGGAACGGGTTAAGATGGCGCAATGTCCTATGCCCCCGCGCGCGCGCCGCTTCGTTTTTCTCGATCTTTTTTGTTTGTCGGCGTCGCTGCGCTGCTGCTGGTCCCGCTCGCGGCGACCGCACAGGGCAGCGCGGCGCCGACCACGGCGACCAGCCAGTCGGCAAACAGCGACTGGCTCTACGCGGGCAGCGACATCCCGCGCGACACCGCCTGGCAGTTCGGCGTTCTCCCCAATGGCGTGCGCTACGCAGTGCGCAACAATGGCGTACCGCCTGGGCAGGTGTCGATCCGGGTGCGGATGGACGTCGGATCGATGTTCGAAACCGAACAGGAGCGCGGCTACGCGCATTTGCTTGAACATCTGACCTTTCGCGGTTCCGAACATATTCCCGACGGCGAAGCCAAACGCATCTGGCAGCGGTTCGGGGTGACCTTTGGCAGCGATTCCAACGCGCAAACGACGCCGACGCAGACCGTGTACCAACTCGACCTGCCCAGCGTGACGCCCGCCAATCTCGACGAAAGCATGAAATTGCTGTCGGGGATGATCCGCGAACCGCGAATTTCGGAACTCGCGGTCGCCGCCGAGCGCGGCGTGGTGATGTCCGAACTGCGCGAATCGGACGGCCCGCAAAAACGGATCGCCGACGCGACCAACGCGCATCTGTTTGCGGGGCAGCTGCTCGGCGACCGCTCGCCGATCGGCACCACCGCGTCGCTCGGCAAGGCGAGCGCGACGTCGGTCGCGGCGTTTCACAACCGCTGGTACCGCCCCGAACGTGCGGTGGTGGTCATCGTCGGCGATGCCGAACCCGCCGAACTGGCGCGGCTCGTCGCCAAATATTATGGGGACTGGCGCGCCGAGGGTCCGAACCCGGTCGATCCCGATTTCGGCAAGCCCGACCCGGCGGCGCCCACCGCGCGCGAGATTGTCGAGCCGAACCAGCCGCTCGCGCTGACACTGGCGATGGTCCGGCCGTGGCAACGGCGCATCGATACGGTGGAAAATACCCGGCGGCTGTATCTGGAATTCATCGCCCAGGCGCTGGTCAACCGGCGGCTCGAAAACCGCGCGCGCAGCGGCGGCAGCTACCTGGTCGCCACCGTCGAACAGCAATATGTCAGCCGCAGCGCCGACGTCACCATGGCGTCGATCGTCCCCTTGAGCGACTGGAAAGCCGCGCTTGCCGATGTGCGCGGGGTGATCGCCGATGCCGTCACCAACCCGCCGTCGCAGGCGGACATCGACCGTGAAGCCAACGAAATCGAAGCGTTCCTGCAAAAGGAGCTGGAAAATGCGCGCAACGAACCCGGCGCGCGGCTGGCCGATGACATGGTCCGCGCGGTCGACATTGCCGAAACGGTAACCAGCCCGCAGGGGCAGGTCGACATGTTCAAGGCGATCCGCGCCTCGGCGACGCCGCAGGTGATGCTGGACATCAGCAAGGCGATCTTTGCCGCGCCGGTCACCCGCGCGGTGCTGACCACCCCGACTGCGGCGGGGGGTGATGCTGCGGTGCTCGCGGCGTTGAAGGCGCCGGTCACCGCGCGCGACGACCGGCTGGCGGCGGTTCAGGCCGATTTCAAACAGCTGCCCGCGTTCGGGACGCCGGGCACGATCACCTCGACCAACAGCCTGCTCGGGCTGCGCGCCGAACGGATCGAATTCGCCAATGGCGTCACCGCGCTGGTGTCGAACAACAAGGTCGAACCCGGCAAGGTGCGCGTCAACGTCCGCTTTGGCACCGGCAACCGCAGCGTTGCCGCCGACGCGCCGAACCTGCTGTGGACCGGCGATTATGCGCTGGTCGCCAGCGGCATCGGGCCGTGGGGCCAGAACGAGATCGACCAGCTGACCAATGGCCGCCAGATCCAGCTGAATTTTGCGATCGATGACGATGCGTTCGAATTGTCGGCGGAAAGCAAGCCCGCCGATCTCGCCGACCAGATGCGGCTGATCGCGGGCAAGCTGGCGCTGCCACGCTGGGATGCGGCGCCGGTCGAGCGCCTGCGCATCGGTTATCTCACCGGCTATGATCTCAACGACGCGACCCCCAATGCGGTGCTCGACCGCAATTTGCGCGGCTGGCTGACCGGCAATGACGCGCGCTGGGCGGCGCCCGACAAGGCTGCGATCGCGGCGCTGACCCCCGCCGCTTTCCGCGCTTTCTGGGAACCGCGGCTCGCCAGCGGCCCGATCGAGGTGCAGATTTTCGGCGATCTGGAAGCGGTCGATTATCGCCAGATCCTGGCGAACACGCTCGGTGCGTTGCCGCCGCGAAAAGCACTGGCCCCCGCCGGCGGCCAGCGCGTCGATTTTGCCAAGCCCGCCAAAACGCCCGAGATCGCCTATCATCGCGGCGAGCAGGGGCAGGCGGCGGCAATGACCGCGTGGCAGACCGGCGGCGGCCTCGCCAATCCGCGCGACGCGCGCGGGCTGGAGGTGCTCGCCGCGGTGTTCAACGATCGGCTGTTCGACCGGCTGCGCGCCGAACAGGGCGCGAGCTACGGGCCCGTGGTGGACAGCCATTGGCCGACGGGGTTCGACAGCGGCGGCTACCTGCTCGTCGGCAGCCTGCTCGCGCCCAAGGATTTGGACCGTTTCTATGGCATCGCGCGCGACATTGCCGCCGATCTCGTTGCCACGCCAGTCAGCGCTGACGAGCTGACGCGTAACGCCGTTCCGATCCGCGAACAGGTCGCGCGCGCGTCGACCGGCAATGTCTATTGGATGTTCCTGCTCGAGGGCGCGACGCGCGATCCGCGTGTGACCGCCGCCGCACTGTCGATGCAGGACGATATTGCCGCGGTCACCGCCGCCGACGTCCAGCGGCTGGCGCGCCAATATCTGACCCCGCAGCGGCAATGGTCGCTGGCGATCCTGCCCAAGGGGATGACGCTGGCCGACGCATCGGCGCTGGGCGCGGCGACCGCAGCGCCATCGGCGGGCGGGCGTTAACATCGGACCCGTTCAAACGATCCGTAGCCCTGAGCTTGTCGAAGGGCACCTATCCGAGAAGCGCCCTTCGACAAGCTCAGAGCTACGGATATGGGGAGCCGAAGTGCGTTAAGCCGCTTCCTCGCCCGTCGCCGGGCGGCGTACCTTGCGAATGCGCGGTTCGCGGTCCAGCTCGCCCTTGGTCATGATGTCGCGCCGCATCTTGGCGCGGACGTCGTGGATCGACGCGATCACCGGTCCCATCGCAACGCCGAGGTCGATCAGCACCGCTTCGGCGAGTTGCAACGAGCTTTCGAGCGTCTCGGGCACCGCGTCGCTTGCCCCCGCCTGATACAGCGCCGCGGCATGGTCGGCGTCGCGCGCGCGGCTGATGATCGGCAGCTCGGGAAATTTCTGCCGCAACTGCTTGGTCATCCGCAACTGCTGCACCGGATCGTCCATCGTCAGTACGATGGCGTCGGCGCTTTCGATCCCCAGCTTGTCGAGGCTGCCGGGCCGGGCGACGTCGGCAAAGCGCACCGAAAATCCTTCGCGCCGTGCCGCCGCCACCGTGTCGATGTCGGCGTCGACCGCGACATAGGGACGCCCATGTTCGCGCAGCAGTTCGGCGACGGTCCGGCCGACGCGCCCGAACCCGATGATCATCGTGCGCGCCGCGACCGTTTCTTCTTCGGGAAGTTCGCCGCTCCGCATCTCGATCCGCCGCGCGATGTCGTGGCCGATGCGCGCCAGTAGCGGCGTGATCGTCAGGCCGATCGCCGTCACCAATTGCCAGAAACTGGCAGTTTCGGGGTCGATCAACCCGGCGGTCAGCGCCGCGGTCAGCACGATCAGCGTCGTCTCGGACGGGCTCGCCATCAACAGGCCGACCTCGGCCGCCGTGCCGCGGCGCGCCCCCGAAAAGCGCAGCAGCAGCGCGGTGACGGTCGCCTTGATGGCGACGACGCCGACGACCGCCGCAACCAGCATCGGCCATTGTTCGGCGATCGTCTTGAGGTTCAGCCCCATGCCGACGCTGATCAGGAACACCCCCAGCGCCAGCCCCTTGAACGGTGCGGTGATCGCCTCGACCTCGCCATGATATTCGGTTTCGGCGATCATCAGCCCGGCGAGCAGCGCCCCGACGATCGGCGACAGGCCGACGGCGGCGGTCGCCAGCGCGGCCACGATGACCACCAGCAGGCTCGCGGCAAGGAACAGCTCGGGATCCTTGGCGCGCGCGGCCTGCGCGAAAATGCGCGGGAGCAGGAACCAGCCCGCGACCGCGAGAACGGCAACGACCAGTGCCCCCTGCCACAGCGTGGTCAGCAGCAATTCGGTGCTGTCACCCGCCGGATTGGGGGCAAAGGCGCCGAGGATGAAGATGATCGGAACGATCGCCAGATCCTCGAACAGCAACATCGAGAATGACGCGCGGCCGACCGCCGATTTGGTGCCGACCATCGGTAGCACCAGCGCGGTCGACGACAGCGCCAGCGCGATGCCCAGGCCGAAGGCCGCGGGGGTCGAAAGCCCGCCGAGCAGCCACAGTCCGCCGCCCAATATCGCCCCGCCGATCAGCAACTCCGCGGCGCCGACCCCGAACACCAGCTTGCGCAGCGACCACAGCCGCCGGAACGACAGTTCGAGCCCGATCGAGAACAACAGCAGGATGATGCCGAATTCGGCGAACAGCGCGATGTCGTCTGGCGAGCCGATCGTGATATGCTCCAGCCAGGGGTAGTCGCCCGCGAGCGAGCCCAGGCCCGACGGCCCGACGAGCAGCCCGACCAGGATAAAGCCGATGACGGGCGGCAGGCGAAAGCGCGCGAACGCCGGGATGACGATGCCCGCGGCGCCCAGCACCACCAGCGCGTTGCCGATGGCTGAAGTTTCGGTTTCCGATACCATAGGGGCCGACCTTATGCAGGCCGGCCCCGATTGGCTAGGTGGTTATAAGCCACATCTAAGCCGTCATCCCGGCGAAGGCCGGGATCTCACCCTCGCGTGTTTACGCACCGGCGAGATCCCGGCCTTCGCCGGGATGACGAAATTAGGTCACCCACCCATCTTGGCGTCAAGATTCTCCACGATCGCCTCGAAGAAGCCCTCGGTGGTCAGCCAGTTCTGGTCGGGGCCGATCAGCAGCGCCAGATCCTTGGTCATCTTGCCGCTTTCGACCGTCGCGACGCAGACCTTTTCCAGATCGTCGGCGAATTTGATCAGCGCGTCATTGCCATCGAGCTTGCCGCGGTGCTTCAGCCCGCCGGTCCAGGCAAAGATCGACGCGATCGGATTGGTCGACGTCGCCTTGCCCTGCTGGTGCATGCGGTAATGGCGGGTGACGGTGCCGTGCGCGGCCTCGGACTCGACGGTCTGGCCGTCAGGGGTCATCAGCACGCTGGTCATCAGCCCGAGCGAGCCAAAGCCCTGCGCCACGGTGTCCGACTGGACGTCGCCGTCGTAATTCTTGCAGGCCCACACGAACTTGCCCGACCATTTCAGCGCCGAGGCGACCATGTCGTCGATCAGGCGATGTTCGTAAACGATGCCGAGCGCGTCGAACTTGGCCTTGAATTCGGCCTGGAACACTTCCTCGAACAGGTCCTTGAAGCGCCCGTCATAGGCCTTCAGGATCGTGTTCTTGGTCGACAGATACACCGGCCATTCGCGGGCAAGGCCATAGTTCAGGCTGGCGCGTGCGAAGTCGCGGATCGAATCGTCGAGGTTGTACATCCCCATCGCGACGCCCGAGGTCGGGAACTGGAACACTTCCTCGTCGATCACGGTGCCGTCCTCGCCCTCGAACACCAGGCGTAGCTTGCCGGGGCCGGGGACGCGGAAATCGGTGGCCTTATACTGGTCGCCAAACGCATGACGCCCGACGACGATCGGGTCGGTCCAGCCGGGGACGAGCCGCGGGACGTTGCGCATCACGATCGGTTCGCGGAACACCACGCCGCCCAGGATGTTGCGGATCGTGCCGTTCGGCGACTTCCACATTTTCTTGAGGCCGAATTCCTCGACGCGGGCTTCGTCGGGGGTGATCGTCGCGCATTTCACGCCGACGCCATATTTCTTGATCGCGTTCGCGGCCTCGACGGTGATCTTGTCGTCGGTGCGGTCGCGTTCCTGGATGCCGAGGTCGTAATAATGCAGGTCGATGTCGAGGTAGGGCAGGATCAACCGTTCGCGGATCCATTGCCAGATGATCCGGGTCATTTCGTCGCCGTCGAGTTCGACGACCGGGTTGGCTACCTTGATCTTGCCCATGCGTTCAGCCTTTATCCTTGGGGAGTCGGAGTTGCAGCGGGCCTTAGGCAAAGCGGCGCCATTGATCAATGGGCGTGGTGGCGGCGGTCCGGAACCCGGGACGTGCCTTATCCATTGTCAGTATCAGGTGCGCCCCCTAGAAGAACGGCCATGTCCAATATCATCTCTTCCAACCGCCCCGGCGGCGGCATCAAGTGGCAATGGCCATCGATCCACCCCGAAGGTCGCAAGTTCCTGCTCATCGCTGGCATCATCACGCTGTGCTTCTGGCTGCTCGGCTGGGAAATTGTCGGCTGGCTGATGTTCGGGGTGACCTTGTGGGTCGGCGCCTTCTTCCGCGATCCGGTTCGCGTCACGCCGACCGGCAGCGATGTCGTCATCGCGCCTGCCGACGGGTTGATCACCCAGATCGCCGAAGTTGCGCCGCCGCCCGAGATCGCGGGCGCCGACGGGCTAGGCGACGCACCGATGCTGCGCGTGTCGATCTTCATGAGCGTATTCGATGTCCACATCAACCGCACGCCCGTGGCAGGAACGCTGCGCAAGCTTGTGTATATTCCCGGAAAATTCCTCAACGCCGATCTCGACAAGGCGAGCGAGGAGAATGAGCGCCAGCATTTCGTCGTCGAGCGCGCCGACGGGGTGCGGATCGGCTTCACCCAGATTGCGGGGCTGGTCGCGCGGCGGATCATGCCGTTCGTCACCATGGGCAACGAACTCGCCACCGGCCAGCGCGTCGGCCTCATTCGCTTCGGCAGCCGCGTCGACGTCTATCTGCCCGTGGGGACCACGCCGCAGGTGCTGCTCGGACAGCGGACGCTGGCGGGCGAAACCGTGATCGCGCGGATCGGCCAGGCGGCAATGATCGACGGCATCGGGCAATAGGGTGAGCGAAGACCAGCAGATCGCCCCCGACGCCGCTGGGCGCCGCATCGGCGGCATCAGCCTGCGCGCCTTCGCGCCCAATGCGATCACCGTGCTGGCGCTCTGTTTCGGCCTGACCGGGGTGCGCTTCGCGATTGGCGGGCAGTTCGAGCTGGCGATCGCCGCGGTGATCTTTGCCGGGGTGCTCGACGGGATGGACGGGCGCATCGCCCGGCTGCTGCGCGCGCAGAGCAAATTCGGCGCCGAGCTTGATTCGCTGTCGGACGTCATTGCCTTCGGCGTGGCGCCCGCGATGATCCTGTTCCTGTGGTCGCTTCAGGACGCGCCGAAATTCGGCTGGACCGCCGCGCTCGCGCTCGCGGTCTGCTGCGCGCTCCGCCTCGCGCGCTTCAACTCGCGCATGGACGCCGATTTTCAGCCGCATAAATCGGCGGGCTTCAACACCGGCATTCCCGCCCCGGCAGGCGCCGGCCTGTCTTTCGTCCCCGTCTATCTGTGGCTGACGACGGGCAATGAGCTGTTCCGTGAATGGTATGTGGTGATGCCGTGGGCGCTGGCCGTCGCGATGCTGATGATCTCGGCGATCCCGACTTACAGCTGGGCCTCGATCCGCCTGCGCCGGTCGTGGCGGCTGTTCGCGCTGGCGGGGGTCGGGTTGCTCGGCGCCGCGCTGGTGACGGCGCCCTGGCTGACCCTGCTGGCGGTCTGCGCAATCTATGCGGCGACGCTGCCGTTCGGGCTGGCCAGCTATGCGCGGGTCAGGCGGCGCGGCTGAACTGCGGACGAGCCGTCATGGCGACGGGCACCCGGCGCGGGACAGCGCGGCGAGCATTTGTCCGGTGGATCGGCAGCGCGGTGACGGCGGGGTCCGATTCGGGTGACGTGGCGACCGGGAAAGCGCCTTCGCCAAGCAGCGCCGACAGGATTGCGGTCTCGTTCGATTTCAGCATCGCCAGGATCACCGTGATGCCGAGTCCGGCGGCGAGGGCAAAGAGGAGTGCGGCTGCGACCTGAACCATGATCTGTCCTTCCGGGTTTTCGTTAACGAAACCTTTCCAACCGGAATGACGGTTTCGCTTGGCTTTTGGTTGCATGTTCCTGTTTTGTTCTCAACTGTTTTGCGACGAACCGAGTAAATTTGTCGTCGGATCGATCGACGGCGCGCGCCCGCGGCTCGTCGCAAAGCCGCGCTCGACGCTTGCTTTTGACCGCCAAGGCCGCTAACGGGCCGCCCATTCCACATGGAAGGCGCACATAAACCGGTGCCGGGACCGTCGCTTGCGACACCTGGTTCTTGCTTTCCAGAGGACCAACCGGAAGGAGAAAGACCATGGCGGCACCTGTCGTCACGATGCAGAATCTTATCGAGGCTGGCGCCCACTTCGGCCACCAGACCCACCGCTGGAACCCGCGCATGAAGCCGTACATCTTCGGCGCGCGCAACGGCATCCACATCCTCGACCTGTCGCAGACCGTGCCGCTTTTTGCGCGCGCGCTTGAGTTTGTGGCGTCCTCGGCGGCGTCGGGCGGCAAGGTGCTGTTCGTCGGCACCAAGCGCCAGGCGCAGGGTCCGATCGCTGACGCCGCGCGCGCTTCGGGTCAGCACTTCGTCAACCACCGCTGGCTGGGCGGCATGCTCACCAACTGGAAGACGATCTCGAACTCGATCAAGCGGCTCAAGACCCTTGAGGAACAGCTTTCGGGCGACACCTCGGGCCTGACCAAGAAGGAAGTGCTCAACAAGACGCGCGAACGCGACAAGCTCGAAATGAGCCTGGGCGGCATCCGCGACATGGGCGGCATTCCCGACGTGATGTTCGTGATCGACGCGAACAAGGAAGAGCTGGCGATCAAGGAAGCCAACGTCCTTGGCATTCCCGTCGTCGCGATCCTCGACTCGAACGTCTCGCCCGACGGCATCGCTTTCCCGGTTCCGGCGAACGATGACGCCGCCCGCGCGATCCGTCTCTACTGCGACGCGGTTGCCCAGGCAGCGACGCGTGGCGGCCAGCAGGCCCGCGCCGATCGCGGCGAAGATCTGGGCGCGGCGGTCGAACCCGTTGCCGAGCCCGTGCTCGTCGAAGCGGCTGTGACCGAAGACGAACAGGTTCCGGCCGAAGCGGCCGCCGAAACCGAACGCCAGAGCGACGCTTAATCCGCTTTGCGCATGACGGGACGGCGCGGCTCTGCCCGACGCTGTCCCGTCATCGTTTTGACTTGTCGTCCCGCCATGCGCGCGGACGTCCCGCGGGCCGAAACGGGCCCGCCCTTTTGGAAAGGAATATCCCATGGCTGAAATTACGGCCGCTCTCGTCAAGGAACTGCGCGACCGCACCGGCGCCGGCATGATGGACTGTAAAAAGGCGCTTGCCGAAAATGGCGGCGACATCGAAGCATCGATCGACTGGCTGCGCACCAAGGGTCTCGCCGCCGCCGCCAAAAAGGCCGGCCGCGTCGCTGCCGAAGGTCTCGTCGGCGTTGCCACCGACGGCACCCGCGGTGCGATGGTCGAAGTCAACAGCGAAACCGACTTCGTCGCCAAGAACGAACAGTTCCAGGGCTTCGTCCGCGACGTCACCAACGTGACGCTCGCCGGCAGCATCACCGACATCGACGCGCTGGGCGCTGCCGCCTACCCGACCGGCGGCACCGTCGCCGAGGCGCTGACCCAGAATATCGCCACCATCGGTGAGAACCAGTCGCTCCGCCGCACCGCGATCGTCTCGGTCGGCTCGGGCGTCGTGACCGGCTATGTCCACAATGCGGCTGCGCCCGGCATGGGCAAGATCGGCGTGCTCGTCGCGCTCGAATCGACCGCAGGCGCCGACGTCCTCGAACCGCTCGGCAAGCAGCTCGCGATGCATGTCGCCGCCGCCAACCCGCTGGCGCTGAACGGCGACGACCTCGACGCCGACCTCGTCGCCCGCGAACGCGCGATCGCCGAGGAAAAGGCCGCCCAGTCGGGCAAGCCCGCCGACATCGTCGCCAAGATGGTCGACGGCGCGATCGCGAAGTTCCGCAAGGAAAATGCTCTCCTTTCACAGTTGTTCGTGATGGACGGCAAGACCCCGGTCGCCGAAGTCGTTGCCGCTGCCGGCAAGGATGTCGGTGCGACGATCACGCTCAAGGGTTTCACCCGCTTCCAGCTCGGCGAAGGCATCGAGAAGGAAGAAAGCGATTTCGCGGCGGAAGTCGCGGCGGTCGCCGGCGTTTAACAGAAGAATTGGGCTGCGGGCTTCGGTCAGCATTTTTTCCCAGCGTTCGTCATGCCGGACTTGATCCGGCATCCACCCCGGCCTCGCCGCATGGACCCCGGATCAAGTCCGGGGTGACGACTTGGGAAATGCTGTCCGCACAACGCCGCAGTCCGCTTGGCAATGGCGCGCGCCTTCACTAGGGTGCGCGCCATTCGCGTATCTAATTCCCAAAGAGGTTCCCCCCGACATGGCTCTACCCGGCATGAAACGCGTTTTGCTGAAACTGTCGGGCGAGGCGCTGATGGGATCGACCCCCTTCGGCATCGACCCCGAAACCGTCGCAAGCATGGCGGCTGAGGTCAAGGAAGCCAAGGATCGCGGGCTCGAAATCTGCCTCGTCATCGGCGGCGGCAACATCTTCCGCGGCATGGCGGGCGCGGCGAAGGGCATGGACCGCGCGCAGGCCGACTATATGGGCATGCTTGCGACCGTCATGAACGCGCTGGCGATGCAGAATGCGCTCGAACAGCTGGGCGTCCAGACGCGTGTCCAGTCGGCGATCGAGATGGACAAGGTGTGCGAACCCGTCATCCGCCGCCGCGCCGAACGCCATCTGGAAAAGGGCCGCGTGGTGATCTTCGCCGCGGGCGTCGGCGCCCCTTATTTCACCACCGACAGCGGCGCCGCGCTCCGCGCCGCCGAAATGAAGTGCGACGCGCTCTTGAAGGGTACCAGTGTCGATGGTGTCTATAACGCCGATCCCAAAAAGGATAAGTCGGCGGTCCGTTACGACACGCTGAGCTATGACCGGGTGCTCGCCGACAATCTGAAGGTGATGGACGCGAGCGCGGTGGCGCTGTGCCGCGACAATCATATCCCGATCGTGGTGTTCAACATTCGCGAAGCCGGCAATCTGGCGCGCGTGCTGGCGGGCGAGGGGGTTTCGACCGTCGTCACCGATGCCGCCGCGACCGCCTGAGCCAAAGCATAAGAGAGGACAAAGACGATGGCGAAATATGACAAGGCCGACCTCGAACGCCGCATGCACGGCGCGGTCGAATCGCTGAAAAGCGACCTTTCGGGCCTGCGCACCGGGCGTGCGCACACCGCGCTGCTCGATCCGGTGACGGTCGAGGTTTACGGCAGCCACATGCCGCTGAACCAGGTCGCGTCGGTCAGCGCGCCCGAACCGCGCATGCTGTCGGTGCAGGTGTGGGACAAATCGAACGTCGGCCTGGTCGACAAGGCGATCCGTTCGGCGGGGCTCGGCCTCAACCCGATCGTCGACGGCCAGATGCTGCGCCTGCCGATCCCCGAAATGACGCAGGAGCGCCGCAAGGAATTGTCGAAGCTCGCCGGTCAATATGCCGAAAAGGCGCGCGTCGCGGTGCGCAACGTCCGCCGCGACGGCATGGACAATCTGAAGGTCGACGAGAACAAGAAGGAAATCAGCGAGGACGAGCGCAAGCGGTCGGAAACCGAGGTCCAGAAGCTGACCGACGCCACGATCGCCGAAATCGACGCCGCCGCGGCCGCCAAGGAAAAGGAAATCCTGGGCTAGTGCTGTCGAGGCCGCACTCCTTCTCCGTTCGTGTCGAGCGAAGTCGAGACACGCCGAGTTCGCACCAGCCTTCACGTGTCTCGACTTCGCTCGACACGAACGGGTTCTGAGGCTTGTTGTGACTATTCCCGATCACGGCGCACGCCATGTCGCCATCATCATGGACGGCAACGGTCGCTGGGCCAAGAAACGCCTGCTGCCCCGCGTCGCCGGCCACAAGGCGGGGGTCGAGGCGGTGCGGACGATCGTGCGCGCCGCGGGCGACCTCGGGATCGAGGCGATGACGCTCTACGCCTTCAGCTCCGAAAACTGGAAACGGCCCGAGGAAGAGGTCAACGACCTGATGGGGCTGATGAAGCGGTTCATCCTCAGCGACCTCGACGAATTTGCGGCGAACGACGTCCGGCTCAAAGTGATCGGCAACTGGCGCGCGCTCGCCCCCGATGTCGTCGCGCTGATCGACAATGCGCTCGAACGCACCTCGGGCAACAAGCGCACGACGCTGGCGGTCGCGCTCAACTATGGCGCGCAGGATGAGCTGGTGCGTGCCGCGACCGCCGCCGCGGCGGAGGGGCCGGTCACCGAGGAAACGCTCGCCGCGCATCTCGACACCGCCGACATGCCGCCGCTCGACCTCTTGATCCGCACCTCAGGCGAAGTGCGGCTGTCGAACTTCCTACTCTGGCAATCGGCCTATGCCGAGCTCTATTTCACCGACAAGCTGTGGCCCGATTTCACGCCCGCCGATCTCAAGGCGGCGCTCGACCATTTTGCGCGGCGCGACCGTCGCTACGGGGGACTATAGGCATGGCGACGGCAGGCAAATCGGACCTGTGGACCCGGATCGGGTCGGCGATCATCCTGTTCGCGATCGCGGGAACCGCGCTGTGGTTCGGCGGGCTGGCGTTTGGCCTGCTCCTGCTCGTCGGCGGCGCGCTGGTGCTGGTCGAATGGTTTCAGCTGGTCAAGCGGATGACGCTTGGCGGCGGCGCGAAGACCGCACTCAACATTCTCGGCCCGATCCTTGTGCTCGGCGCGATGGCGGGGCTGTGGTTTATCCGCGACCAGCTCGGCATGACCGCGGCGCTCTGGGTGTTCGGCATGGTGTGGGCAACCGACATCGGCGCTTATTTCGCTGGCCGCGCCTTCGGCGGCGCACGTCTTGCGCCCAAAATCAGCCCGTCGAAGACCTGGTCGGGGCTGATTGGCGGCATGGTCGCCGCGCTGATCGCCAGCGCCACCATCGGCGACCGCGCGGGCATCATCGGCGTGCCGCTGTGGATCGGCCTGTTCATGGGGCTGCTCGCGCAGCTGGGCGACCTCGCGCAAAGCTGGATGAAGCGCCGCGCGGGGGTCAAGGATTCGGGCAAGCTCATCCCCGGCCACGGCGGATTGTTCGATCGCGTCGACGGCGTGCTCCCGGTAGCGTTACTGCTCGGTGCGCTGGCGTATCTCGGGCAACTCAGCGTCGGGACGGCGGGCTGACATGACGCAGCGCCGCCTTTCGCTGTTTGGCGCCACCGGGTCGGTCGGGCAATCGACCCTCGACCTGGTGCGGCGCGACGGCGCGGCTTGGCGGGTCACCGTGCTCACCGCGAACAGCGACGTCGCCGAACTGGCAAGGCTCGCGCGGGAATTTCGTCCCGATGTCGCGGTGATCGCCGATGCGGCGCGGTTTGGCGAGCTTCGCGATGCGCTGGCCGACACCGACATCGAAGTCGCTGCCGGTGCCGAGGCCTTGGTCGAGGCCGCGCAGCGCCCGACCGATCTGGTCATGGCCGCGATCGTCGGCACCGCAGGTCTCGCCCCGACAATGGCGGCGCTCGCGGCGGGATATGATGTCGCGCTCGCCAACAAGGAAGCGCTGGTATCAGCGGGCGAATTGATGACCGCCGTTGCGCGGACCTCGGGCGCCACCATCCTGCCCGTCGACAGCGAGCATAATGCGATTTTCCAATGCCTCGCGGGTGGGCGCGTCGATCAGGTTCGCCGCATCATCCTGACCGCCAGCGGCGGGCCGTTCCGCACGATGAGCGCCGCCGACATGGCGCGCGTCACCCCCGCGCAGGCGGTTGCGCACCCGAACTGGTCGATGGGCGCCAAGATCAGCGTCGATTCGGCGACGATGATGAACAAGGGGCTCGAACTCATTGAGGCGCACCATCTGTTCCCCGTCGGCCTCGACCGCATCGAAATCCTCGTCCACCCGCAATCGGTGATCCACAGCCTGGTCGAATATATCGACTGTTCGACGCTGGCACAGCTCGGTTCGCCCGACATGCGGATCCCGATCGCCAGCGCGCTCGCCTGGCCGCAGCGGATGGCGACGCCGTGCGCGCCGCTCGACCTCGCGACGATCGCGCGGCTCGATTTCGAAGCACCCGACGAGGTGCGTTTCCCCGCGACCGCGCTCTGCCGCGCCGCTATCGCCGCAGGCGGCGCGCGCCCGGCGCAGCTCAACGCCGCGAACGAGGTGGCGGTGGCCGCCTTCCTTGCGGGTCGCATCGCCTTTCCGGCGATCGTCGATACGGTGCGCCGCGTGATCGACGCCGATGCGCCCGCCGCGCCGTCATCGCTTCAAGATATATTCAGCGTCGATGCCGCATCGCGTGCGGCTGCCCAACGCTTTGTGGACCAATATGAACATGCTTGACGTTCCGCTTTGGCTTTATCCGATCGCATTTCTGGCGGTGCTCGGCCCGCTCGTGTTCGTGCACGAATATGGCCATTACATCGTCGGACGCTGGTGCGGGGTGAAGGCTGATACCTTCTCGATCGGCTTCGGGCGCAAGATCGTCAGCTGGACCGACAAGCGCGGCACCGAATGGAAGATCGGCTGGCTGCCGCTCGGCGGCTACGTCCAGTTCGCGGGCGACCGCGATGCGGTCAGCCAGCCCGACGCCGAGTGGCAGCATCTGCCCGCCGAACAGAAATCGCATACTTTTCCCGCCCAGCCGGTGTGGAAACGCGCGCTGATCGTCGCGGCGGGGCCCGTGACCAATTTCCTGTTCGCCATATTGATCCTTGCGGGCTTTGCCTGGGTGGGCGGAACGCTAGTGACGCCGCCCGTTGCAGGCGGGATCGAGGCGGGGTCGGCGGCGGACGCCGCTGGCCTGCGTCCGGGCGACCGGATCGTCGCGATCGATGGGCGGAGCATCGACGTATTCAGCGATATACCGATGGCGGTCGCGCACCGTCCGGGCGAAACGATGCAGGTCCGCGTCGCCAGCGGTGGCAGCGAACGCACGATCGCGCTGACCCCGCGACTGGTCAAAGACAAGGATCCGTTCGGCAAGGAATATGAACGGGCGATCATCGGGCTGGCACCGCCGCCGGTTCAGATCCAGTCGGTCAGCTTGCTCGAGGCGCCTGCCGTCGGCCTGCGCCAGACCTGGCAGATCGTCCGCCAGACCGGCGAGGTACTCGGCCAGTTCCTGACCGGGCGCCGGTCGATCAAGGACATGAACGGCCCCGTCAAGATTGCCGAAGTGTCGGGCCAGGCGGCCACGCTGGGGCTGGCGTCGCTGATATTCTTCATCGCGCTGATTTCCATCAATCTGGGGTTCATCAACCTCTTGCCATTGCCCATGCTTGATGGAGGCCATTTGCTTTTCTACGCCTATGAAGCTGTGCGGCGCCGCCCGGCGCCTGCGCAGGCCCAGGAATGGGCGTTTCGATTCGGCTTTGCGGCGATCGTCACGCTGATGCTGGTCGTGACTTTCAACGATTTGGGCTCATTGGGCCTGTGGGACGGGATCGCGCGCTTGATTGGCTAGCGAGTCTGGGGCAGGGAGTTGCGCGCGAACCCGCGGTCAGGCGGGCTTGGCGCTTTTGAGTTATTTTTTCGGGATGAACAGCGTGGCTTCACACAAATTCTCGGCGCGGACACAGCTGTCGGCCCTCCTTATGGCAGGAACGATGCTCGGAGCGCCGGTGATGGCGCAGGAGGTCGCGCCGCCGCCCGTCCCCGCACCAACCGTTCCAGTGCCCGCTCCCGAAGCGGCGCCCGCCGCGACCACGGTCCAGTCGATCACGATTGTCGGCAACCAGCGGCTCGAGGCGCAGACGATCCTGTCCTACCTTCGCCTGCGCGTCGGCCAGCGCTATGACCGGTCGATCCTCGACCAGGCCTTGAAAGACCTTGCCGCGACCGAGCTGTTCAAGGATTTCCAGATCACCGACAATAATGGTGCGCTGACGATCGAGGTCACCGAAAACCCGGTGATCAACCGCGTTATCCTGGAAGGCAACAAGCGCCTGAAGGAAGACAAGATCCGCCCCGAGATCAAACTCGCGCCGCGCCAGATCTTCACCCGCTCAAAGGTCCGCGCCGACGTCGCGCGCATCATCGAACTCTACAAGCGGCAGGGCCGCTTCGCCGCGACCGTCGAGCCCAAGATGGTGTCGCTCGACCAGAACCGCGTCGACGTCGTGTTCGAAATCAACGAGGGGCCGAAGTCTAAGGTTCGCCAAATCAGCATCATCGGCAACGAAAAGTTCAGCGACGGTGACCTGAAGGACGAGATGGCGACCAAGGAATCGGGGCTGCTGACGATCCTGTCGTCGAACACCAGCTACGACCCCGATCGCCTGGCCTATGACCAGCAGAAGCTGCGTCTTTTCTACCTGCAGAACGGCTATGCCGATTTCCGCGTCATTTCGGCGGTCGCCGAGCTGACCAGCAACAAGCAGGACTTCATCATCACCTATGTGGTTGAGGAAGGCGAACGCTACAAATTCGGCGACGTCGATGTGAAGAGCGAATTGCGCGATTTCCAGCCCGAGATGCTGAAGACGCTGCTGCCGATGAAAACGGGCGACTGGTATGATGCCAAGCTGGTCGAGGACACGGTCGAAAGTCTCAGCGAAACCGCCGGTCTGTTCGGCTATGCCTTTGCCGACATCAACCCCGAATTCCGCCGCGACGCCGAAACGCGGACGATGCAGATCACCTTCAACGTCGCCGAAAGCCCGCGTACCTATGTGGAGCGCATCGACGTCAACGGCAACACGCTGACCCACGACAAGGTCGTGCGCCGCGAATTCCGTCTGAACGAAGGCGACGCTTTCAACAGCTTCGGCATCAAGCGTACCGAAAACCGCATCAACAGCCTCGGCTATTTCCAGGAAAATCTCGAGATCGAGCGCAAGGAGGGCAGCGCCCCCGACCGCATCATCCTGGAAACCAATGTCGAGGAAAAGCCGACCGGCGAATTGTCGCTGTCGGCGGGTTTCTCGTCGATCGAGAATTTCCTGCTCCAGGCGTCGATCCGCCAGCGCAACTTCCGCGGCCTCGGCCAGCAGTTGCAGGCGTCGGTCAACTATTCGAGCTATTCGAAGTCGGTCGAGCTCGGCTTTACCGAACCCTATCTGTTCGACCGCAATATCTCGGTCGGCGGCAGCATCTATCGCCGCGATCTGAACTCGTTCAACTTCATCAACAATGATCGCCAGACGACGTTCCAGCAGGTGACCACCGGGTTCCAGCTCAACGCCGGGGTGCCGCTCACCGAATTCATGTCCTTCTTCGGTCGTTACAGCCTGAATTATGACGATGTGACGCTCGACCGCGGTATCTATTTCTTCGGCAACCAGTGCGACCCGCTCGTCGCCGGGCGCTATCTGTGCGACGCGATCGGCAAGCGCACGACGTCGCTGATCGGTTACACGCTGGCCTATGACGACCGCGACAATCGCCTGCGCCCGACGCGCGGCCAGTCGTTGTCCTTGAGCCAGGATTTCGCGGGCCTTGGCGGCAGCGTCAAATATGTCCGCACCCGCGCCAATGCGTCGAAGCACTTCAACCTGGGCAGCCGTTTCGTCCTCAACGTGTCGGCCGAGGGCGGCTATATCTATCCCTTCGGCAGCGCCCCGACCCCGGGCAGCGACAAGGTGCGCCTGACCGACCGCTTCTTCCTCGGCGAACCGCAGATGCGCGGTTTCGACATTCGCGGCGTCGGTCCGCGCGTGATCCGCTATTCGGTCGACAATACCGACCCCGCCAATCCGATCGTAATCACCGAGGGCGACCGCGACCGCGGTCAGATCGACGACGCGCTCGGCGGCCGCGCTTATTATCAGGGGCGCCTGGAACTCGACATCCCGCTCGGCACCGGCGCCAAGGAACTGGGGCTGCGGCCGTCGATCTTCCTCGACGTCGGTTCGGTGTTCAGCGTCAAGCGACCGACGCTGACCACGCTCGCCAATTTCCGCGAAACCAATCCCGCTGCGCCGGGCTTTGGCCTGATCAAGTCGCTGTGCCGCAACGCGACGACGGGAACCAGCCAGTTCGCCGATGAAACGACCACGACGCCGCCGGGCGGCGTGCCGACGGGCACCGGGCAGTACACCAGCTGTCCGACCGGGTTCACGCGCCTTGATCCGTTCGAGGAACGCTTCTTTGGCGACAGCTGGATGCCGCGCGTTGCGATCGGCGCCGGGGTCAACTGGAACTCCCCCTTCGGTCCCTTCCGGATCGACTTCGCTTACGCCCTTCGCAAAGAAGAGGGCGATGATACCAAACGCTTCTCATTCAACGTAGGAACCCAATTCTAATGAAGAAAATTCTTGTCGCCTCGGCGCTGGCCATCGCCACGCTGTCGGTTTCGCCGATCGTTTCCGCACCTGCGATCGCGCAGGCAAAGGGCGTCGGCGTCGCCGACGTTCGCGTTGCGGCCGCGCGCTCGAACGCCTTTACCGTCGCCTCGCAGCAGATCGAAACCACCTACAAGGCCCAGATCGATCAGCAGCAGTCGCGCGGCCAGACCCTGCAGGCCGAAATCAACGTCCTGATCGCCAAATATAATGAAGAAGCGAAAAAGACCCCGCAGAACCAGGCCGCGCTGCAGGCTGCCGGCAAGGCCGTCCAGGACAAGCGCCAGGCGGCGCAGGCTGAACTCGGGCAGATCGGCGCCCCGATCGAACTCGCGATCGCCTATGTCGAAGACCAGATCAGCATTCGCATGAACGAAGCGATCCGCGCCGCAATGGTCGCGAAAAAGATCGACCTGCTGCTCAACCCCGATGCGGTGCTGGCGCGCGAAAACAATGTCGACATCACCGACGCCGTCGTGACCGAACTCAACCGCATCCTGCCGACCGTTTCGACCGCGGTTCCCGCCGGTTACCAGCCGGGCCAGCTGGTCCAGCAGCGCAACCAGCAGCTGATGGACGCCGCTCGTGCCGCGCAGCCGGGCGCCGCGCCCGCCGCACCGGCGCCGACCGGCACCGCGCCGACGACGCGTTAATATCGTGTCCGACGGGGATAAAGCAGCAGGGGCGATCGGGGCGGCGGACGTCCGCCGGATCCTGACGCTGCTGCCGCATCGTTATCCGATGCTGCTCGTCGACCGGGTGGTTTCGATCGTGCCCGACACGTCGATCCACGCGGTCAAGGCGGTGACGATGAACGAGCCCTTTTTCCAGGGCCATTTCCCCGGTCGGCCGATCATGCCCGGCGTCTTGATCGTCGAGGCGCTGGCGCAGGCCGCCGGCGTCCTCGCGATCGAATCGATGGGGCTCGCCGGGACCGGCAAGCTCGTCTATTTCATGGCGATCGACGGGGCGAAGTTCCGGAAGCCGGTCGAACCCGGCTGCCTGCTCGACCTGCACGCCACGATCATCCAGGCCAAGCGCAGCGTCTGCCGTTTCGAGGGCAAGGCGATGCTCGACGGCGTCCTGGCGGCGGAATGCCAGTTCACTGCGATGATCGCCGATCCGCCGAGCGACTAAGCCAACACGCCTTCTCGTCATCCCGGCGAAGGCCGGGATCTCACCCGTGCATCCTTACGCCCCGGCGGGATCCCGGCCTTCGCCGGGATGACGGAAGGGTGACCCGCAAGCCCACTTGCGGAATCGGGATTTCGCCACTAAAGGCCGCACCTTCGCGTTTCCGGACGCACAGACTCACGCTGCTGGTCGGTAACCAGCGGCACAGGAGCTTAAGACATGAAAAAAGACATTCACCCCGACTATCACATGATCACGGTCAAGATGACCGATGGCACCGAATATCAGACGCGCTCGACCTGGGGCAAAGAGGGCGACACCATGACGCTCGAAATCGATCCCACCGCGCATCCGGCCTGGACCGGCGGCACCGGACGTCTGCTCGACGCGGGCGGCCAGGTTGCGAAGTTCAACAAGCGTTTCGGCGGTTTGTCGCTCAAGCGTTAAGCCGATTATCCTCCCTGTGGCGAAGCCATGGGGAGGGGGACCGCTCGCGAAGCGAGTGGTGGAGGGGCCGCAACGGTAGCGCCATCGCCCCTCCGTCAGCGCTTCGCGCTGCCACCTCCCCACCGCTTCGCGGCAGGGAGGATTGGAAACTATCCCAAAATCTTTGCAAGCGCGCTTTGCCACCCGGCAAGGCGCGTTTTGCGTTTTTCGGCATCCAGCGCGGGGGTGAAGCGCGTCGTGGTGCCGCGCATCGCTTTCGCCGCGCTCGCCAGATCGGGGTAGAGCCCCGCGCCCGTCGCTGCCAGCATTGCGGCGCCGAGCGCGGTGCTTTCGACAAAATCGGGGCGCTCGACGGTCAGGTCCAGCATGTCGGCCAGATCCTGCGCCATCCAGTCGTTTGCCGCCATGCCGCCGTCGATACGCAGATCCGCCCAATCGACCCCGTCGGCGGCGAAGGCGGTTTTCAGGTCGTGCGCCTGATATGCCTGCGCTTCCAGCGCGGCGCGCGCGACGTGGGCCTTGGTGCTGGCAAAGCTGAGGCCAGAGATCGCCGCGAGCGCATCGGGCCGCCAATGCGGCGCACCAAGCCCGGTGAGGGCAGGGACCAGATAGACCCCGCCGTTGTCGGCGACCGATCGCGCCAGCCCCTCGCTCTCACCCGCGCTGGCGAGCAGCCCCAGCCCGTCGCGCAGCCATTTGATCAAACTGCCGGCGACGAACACCGATCCCTCCAATGCATAGGAGCGCACATCGCCTTCCTGCACCAGCACCGTCGCGAGCAGGCGATTGGCCGATTGCGGGCGCACGGTGCCGCTTGCCGACAGGATGAAGGCGCCGGTGCCAAAGGTCGCCTTGGTCTGCCCCGGCGCGAGGCATGCCTGGCCGATCGTCGCCGCCTGCTGGTCGCCCGCCATGCCGCAGATCGGGATCGCGCCGCCGAACAGCGCGGGATCGGTCGTGCCGACGCTGGTCGTGCAGCCGGTGATTTCGGGCAGTAGCGACATCGGGACACCAAGCAGATCGCAAAGCCCCGCATCCCAACCGCCCGCGCCATTGATGTTCATGAGCAAGGTGCGCGACGCGTTGCTCGCATCGCTCACATGCACCCCGCCGGTCAGGCGATAGACGAGATAGGATTCGATCGTCCCGACCGCGAGCCGGTCGCCCGCCTCACGCAGCTGCGGCCAATGCTTCAGCGCCCAGCCGATCTTGCTCCCCGAAAAATAGGGATCGAGCAGCAGGCCGGTCGTCTCCTGCACCGCGGGCTCATACCCCGCATTTTTCAGCGCCGCGCAATCGTCGGCGGTGCGGCGGTCCTGCCACACGATCGCGGGCGCCAGCGGCTCGCCGGTGGCGCGGTCCCAGAACACCACCGTTTCGCGCTGGTTGGTAATCCCGATCGCGGCGACCCGGTCGGCCCCCCCGGCCTTCTTGATCATCGCGCGGGTGCAGGCGAGCGTCGCCTCCCAGATTTCGGCGGCATCATGCTCGACCAGCCCGGGGCCGGGATAATGCTGCCGAAACTCGCGCTGCGCGCTGCCCAGCGGGGTGCCGTCGGCGGCGAACAACATCGTCCGGGTCGAGGTCGTCCCCTCGTCGATTACGATGATCTTGTCCGTCATGATGCTCTCCCGCTTTGGCCGCGACCTTGCCGCAGCGCCGCAGGCGACTCAAGAGCGGGGCGCGGGTCAGATCGTGTCGAGCGGGATGCGCAGATAGCGTCGGCCGTCGAGGTCGGGCGGCGGCAATTCCCCGGCGCGGATATTGACCTGCAACGACGGCAGGATCAGCTGCGGCGCGGCCAGCCCCTTGTCGCGCGCGCTGCGCATCGCGACGAAATTGGCCTCGCTGACCCCGTCATGGACATGGATGTTCGCCGCGCGCTGCTCGGCGACGGTCGATTCCCATTCGGGTTCGCTGCGGTCCGCGGTCGGATAGTCGTGGCAGGTGAAAATGCGCGTTTCGGCGGGCAGCGCGAAAATCTTGCCGATCGACCGATAGAGCGTCGCCGCGTCGCCCCCCGGAAAATCGGCGCGCGCGGTGCCATAGTCGGGCTGGAACAGCGTATCGCCGACGAACGCCGCGTCGCCGATTCTATAGGTCACGCACGCCGGCGTATGCCCTGGCGTGTGGATCACCCCGATCGTCAGCTCGCCGAGCGGCAAGCTGTCGCCTTCGTCGACCAGCCGCGAAAAGGCGCTGCCGTCGGGGACGACGTCGCTGGCGGCGAACAGCGGCGCGAAGATGCGCTGGACGTCGCCGATGTGGCGACCGATGACGATCGGGGCGCCGGTGCGTTCGTGAATATGATGCGCCGCGGTCAGATGGTCGGCATGGGCGTGCGTTTCGAGGATCCATGCCAGGTGCAGCCCGCGCGCTTCGATCTCGGCCAGCAGGCGGTCGGCGGCGGCGGTCGAGGTGCGCCCGTCGCGCTGGCTGAAACCCAGCACCGGGTCGATGATCGCCGCAGTGCCGCTCTGCGGATCGGCGACGATATAGCTGATCGTATTCGTTTCCTGGTCGAAAAAGCCGGTGACGTCGGGGGCGGGGGTCATGGCGAGTCTCCTTTGCCAATATATTAGGTCTTGCTAAATTAGAATCAACTAATATATTGGCGCCATGTTCGACCTGACCCGTTTCGACCTCAGCCTCTTCGAAGCCAGCGCTGGCCGCGCCGCGACATTGCTGCGTCTGCTCGCCAACGAAAAAAGGCTGATGATCCTTTGCCAGCTCGCCGATGGCGAATTGGCCGTCGGCGATATCCAGTCGCGTGTCGGCCTGTCACAATCGGCGCTGTCGCAGCATCTCGCGCTGCTTCGCGCCGAGGGCATCGTCGCAACGCGCCGCGAAGGGCAGGCGATTTTCTATCGGCTCGACGATCCCGCCGCGATGCGGGTGATCGAGACGCTCGCCGAACTTTTCTGCCCCCCTGAAATGAGGACGTCTTGATGCCCGCAACACTCACCAGCCTCGCTCCGGCGGAGGTTCGTGCCCGCATGACCGGACGCGGCGCGGTCCTGGTCGATATTCGCGAAGCCGACGAATTTGCGCGGTCGCACATTGCCGGCGCGGTGTCGCAGCCGCTCTCCGGCTGGGAACAGGCGCATCTCGCGATCGACCCCGCCGCCGACGTCATCTTCACCTGCCGCTCGGGAATGCGGACGGCGGGGGCGTGCGACCGGCTCGCCGCGCGCGTGACCGGCGAGGCGTTCGTGCTTGCGGGCGGGCTCGACGGCTGGCGGCGCGCAGGCTTTCCGGTGGTGACCGATCGTTCGGCGCCGCTCGAAATCATGCGCCAGGTCCAGATCGCGGCGGGTATGCTGATCCTGATCGGCGCTTTGCTCGGCACCTTGGTCGCCCCCGCCTGGTTCGGCCTGTCGGCTTTTGTCGGCGCCGGGTTGCTGTTCGCCGGCCTTAGCGGCTTTTGCGGCATGGCCCGGCTGCTGATGCTTGCGCCGTGGAACCGGCACCGGGCGGCCTGACATGCGCGCCGCCCGGACTCTCCTGACCGCGTTAGACCGCCGCTTGTGGCGCCCGCGCTGGCTGGCGCGCCGTGCCGAGGCCATTTTTCGCGTCGCGGTCAGTTTGATTTTCATCGTTGGCGGCCTCGGCCATTTTGTCGAGCTGGACCAGATGGTGCAGCGGATCGAGGAATCGCCCTGGCGTGATCAAGTCGCGATGATCGGCGATCCCGCGATACTGCTGTGGCTGAGCGGAGGTGTGTTCATTCTGTTCGGACTGTTGCTGGCATTGGGGTTGCTTCAGCGTCTGTCGGCGCTGCTGCTGTTCGTGACGCTGGTTCCGATCACCCTTTCGATTCACCTCGCGCCGGGGCATGTCGGTCCCTTGCTCAAGAACGTCGCCATTCTGGGCGCGCTGGTGCTCCTCTACGCGCAGCCGCGCCTGCAAAGCTGATGGAAACGCTGCTGCTTGCGCTGCTCGGCGGATTGCTCGTCGGGTTGCTGCTGACGCTGTTCGGGGGCGGCGGGTCGGTGCTGGCGACGCCGTGGCTGATCTATGTCGTCGGGGTTGCCGACACCCATGCCGCGATCGCGACGTCGGCGGCAGCCGTCGCCGTCAACGCCGCGACGGGGTTGTTGGCGCAAGCAAAGGCAGGCCGCGTGAAATGGCCCTGCGCGTCGGTGTTCGCCGTTGCCGGGTTGCTCGGATCGGTGCTGGGCGCGCGGCTCGCGATGACGATCGACGGCGATCAGCTGATCCGCGCCTTTGGCGCCGCGATGATCGCGATCGCCCTGTCCATGCTGATCCCCCGCGAGAGCGAAGGCAATCCGGGGGTGCGCCTGACGCCGGTCATGGTGTGGAAACTGGCGCCCGTGGGTCTGGTCGCGGGCCTCGCGGCGGGATTTTTCGGGATCGGCGGCGGCTTTCTGATCGCGCCGGGGCTGATGGCGGCGACGGGCATGACGCTGGCCAACGCGTCGGCTTCATCGCTGGTGTCGGTGACCTTGTTCGGCAGCGCGACCAGCGCGACCTATGCCGTGCATGGTCAGCTCATATGGTCGCTGTTCGCCGCGCTCGTGGTCGGCGGCGCGCTCGGCACCCTCGCCGCGATGCCGATCCTGCGCCGCATCGAAGCGCACGCGCGCATCCTTCGTCTTGCCTTCGCACTACTGGTGATCGCGGTCGGTCTGTTTATCATTTTTGGCTAGCATCTTGCCAATCGGGCTTTTTCATGCCATATATTGTGCAGCGCAGCATGGCGGACCTATCCGCCGCAACCACCGGCAGCGTGATTTCCCGCCCAGTTTCAGGCGCGGGCGAGCCGGACCAGCGCTTTGTCCCCAGAGGCACCCTTTCACGCGGGTCGTTTCGAACCCGCGGCCCGTGCGCCGTCCGTTCGATGCGAACGGATGCGCCTGCGCGTCGCCCTATGTGAGTATTTTATGACGACTTTTAACGACTTTGGCCTGCACGCCGACATCAATCGCGCGCTTGCCGCCAAGGATTATACGCAGCCGACCCCGATCCAGATGCAGGCGATCCCGCCGCTGATGAAGGGCCGCGACCTGTGCGGCATCGCGCAGACCGGCACCGGCAAGACCGCGGGCTTTTCGCTGCCCTCGATCCACCACCTGATCACCTATCCGCACAAGACCAACCCGCGCAGCTGCCGGATGCTCGTGCTCGCGCCGACGCGCGAACTCGCGGCGCAGATCGCGCAGAGCTGCCGCGACTATGGCCGCTTCACCAAGCTGCGCGTCTCGACCGTGTTCGGCGGCGTGCCGGTGGGCAAGCAGATCCGCGACCTTGCGCAGGGCGTCGAAATCCTCGTCGCTACGCCGGGCCGCCTGCTCGACCTCATCGACCAGCGTGCGCTGCGCCTCGACGATGTTGAAATCTTCGTTTTGGACGAAGCCGACCAGATGATGGACATGGGCTTCATCCATTCGCTGCGCCGTATCGCCAAGCTGCTGCCCTCGCGCCGCCAGAATCTCTTCTTCTCGGCGACGATGCCGAAGGAAATCGCGCACCTCGCCGAACAGTTCCTCGAGGATCCGGTGACCGTGTCGGTGACGCCGCAGGCGACCACCGCCGAAAAGATCCGCCAGTTCTCGACCTTCGTCGAGCAGAAGGAAAAGCAGGCGTTGCTCCATCATGTCATCAAGACGTCGGACATCGACCGCGCGCTGATCTTCACCCGCACCAAGCATGGCGCCGACCGCGTCGTCCGCCATCTGAAGGGCGCAGGCATCGAGGCGTTCGCGATCCACGGCAACAAGAGCCAGGCACAGCGTACCACCGCGCTGCAAGCCTTCCGCTCGGGGCAGGTGCGCCTGCTCGTCGCGACCGACATCGCGGCGCGCGGTATCGACGTGTCGGGCGTGTCGCATGTCATCAACTTCGAGATTCCGAACGTCCCCGAACAATATGTCCACCGCATCGGCCGCACCGCGCGCGCCGGGGCAGAGGGCATCGCGATCAGCTTCGTCGCCCCCGATGAGCGCACCTATATGCGCGACATCGAGCGCGTGACGCGCACCAAGTCCGAACCGATGGCGCTGCCCGAAGGCTTCAACGAACTGGTGCGCAACCTGCCCAAGCCCGCGGCGCCGCCGCGCGATACCGGTAGCAAGGGCCGCAATCCGCAGCGCCAGCGCGACGAAGCGCTCGCCGGGCGCGGCGAGGGCGGTCGCGGCGGCAACCAGCCGCGGGGCGACCGCGGTCCGCGACGCGACGGCGCCGCCGCCGATGGCCAGCCGCAGCGCAAGCGCCGCTTCCGCCCGCGGAACAAGAGCGTCGGCGCGCACAAGGGCGCGGTCAAGCGCGTCGGTTGACGCATTACACCTCGTCATTGCGAGGAGCGTAGCGACGAAGCAATCCAGGGCGGAACGAGCCGCTCTGGATTGCTTCGCTCCGCTCGCAATGACGAACTTCATGGCGCCGAGGTCCGAATGGGACGCCTGCGTCATTGACCCTACGCGGTGACCGGCTACCGTTCGCGCCAGAACATGGCGAGGGGGTAGCGGATGAGCGAACAGGTCGAGGCAGTGACGGTACCCGATACGCGCCAGAGCGAACGCAAGGTAATCCTCGCCTCGTCGCTCGGCACCGTGTTCGAATGGTATGATTTCTACCTCTACGGCCTGCTGGCGACGGTCATTTCGGCGCAATTCTTCTCGGGCGTCAACGAAACCACCGGCTTCATCTTCGCGCTCGGCGCCTTTGCCGCGGGTTTTGCGGTAAGACCCTTTGGGGCGATCGTATTCGGTCGCATCGGCGACCTCGTCGGGCGCAAGAACACCTTCCTCGTCACCATGGGGCTGATGGGCGTATCGACCTTCCTCGTCGGCGTGCTGCCCAGCTACGCGTCGATCGGCGTCGCCGCGCCGATCCTCCTCGTGCTGCTCCGTCTCGTCCAGGGGCTTGCGCTCGGCGGCGAATATGGCGGCGCCGCCACTTATGTTGCCGAACATGCGCCCGAGGGCAAACGCGGCCTGTTCACCAGCTTCATCCAGACGACAGCGACGCTTGGCCTGTTCGCGGCGCTCGGCGTCGTCATCGTCATCCGCTCGGTGATGGGCGAAGCGGCGTTCGCCGAGTGGGGCTGGCGCATACCTTTCCTCATCTCGGTGATCCTGCTCGGCGTGTCGCTGTGGATCCGCCTCCAGCTCGAGGAAAGCCCGGTTTTCAGGCAGATGAAGGAAGAGGGTACGACGTCGAAGGCGCCGCTGACCGAAGCGTTCGGGCGCTGGGCGAACCTCAAATGGGTGCTCGTCGCCCTGTTTGGGGCGGTCGCGGGGCAGGCGGTCGTTTGGTACTCGGGTCAATTCTACGCGCTCTTCTTCCTCGAAAAGACGCTGAAGGTTGATGGCGCAACCGCGAACATCCTGATCGCCATCGCGCTGGCGCTCGGTACCCCCTTCTTCATCTTCTTCGGCTGGCTCAGCGACAAGGTCGGGCGCAAGCCGATCATCCTCGCGGGGTGCGCGCTCGCGGCGCTCACCTATTTCCCGGCCTTCCAGATGCTGACCAGCGCCGCCAACCCCGCGATGGCGAAGGCGCAGCAGAATGCCGCGGTGATCATGGCCGCCGATCCCGGCGCCTGCTCGTTCCAGTTCGACCCGATCGGGCGCAACAAGTTCGAGGGCAGCGGCTGCGACATCATCAAGTCGACGCTGGCGAAGGCGGGCGCGACCTACACCGCCTTCACGCGCGAGCGCATGACGGGAGACCCCGCGCGCGTCCGCATCGGATCGCGCGTCCTCGCCGCGCCCGATCCGTGGCGCCTTGCCGAAGAAGATCGCGCGGGGGCGATCGCGGCCTTCCGCTCGGACCTCGAACGAGCGCTGGCGGACGCGGGCTACCCTGCGAAGGCCGATCCGGCAGCGATCAACAAGCCGCTCGTCGTCGCGATCCTCTTCTACCTCGTCCTGCTCGTGACGATGGTCTACGGCCCGATCGCCGCGCTGCTCGTCGAGCTCTTCCCCAGCCGCATCCGCTACACCGCGATGTCGCTGCCCTATCATATCGGCAATGGCTGGTTCGGCGGCTTCCTGCCGACGACGGCGTTCGCGATGGTCGCCGCGACGGGCAATATCTATTACGGCCTGTGGTATCCGGTCGTGGTCGCGGCGCTGACCGTCGTCATCGGGCTGTTGTTCCTGCCCGAAACCTTTCGCCGTCCGATCCACGAATAGCGTGCATTGACGCGGCGCGTCGGCGCGCTAGGTTCGCCCCGCCTTGAGGGGGGCGTAAGATGACGATCGACCAAGACGATTTCGAACCGCTTCCGCCGCGGCGCCCGTTGTTCCGGCGCAAGCGGGTGCTCATCCCGCTTGGCCTGCTCGTCGCGATTCTCGCGCTCTTCTTCGCGCTGCGCACCTCCGATACCGACCGCGACGCGATGATCGCCAAATATGGCGGGCCGAACGCGACCTTTGCCGCGGGGCCCGCCGGCCAGCGCATCCATTACCGCGACCAGGGCAAACGCGACGGACCCGCGATCATCCTGCTCCACGGCTCGAACAGTAGCCTGCATACGTGGGAACCGCTCGTGCAGCGGCTGGGCGCCGACTATCGCATCGTCACGCTCGACCTGCCCGGGCATGGGTTGACTGGCGGAACGCCCGACAAGGACTATGGCGCCGACGGCATGGCGGCGGCGGTCGATGTCGTCGCGGCCAAGCTCGGACTCGATCGCTTCATTCTCGGCGGCAATTCGATGGGCGGCTGGGTGTCGTGGCGTTATGCGCTGGCGCAGCCGGAGCGGGTCGATGCATTGCTGCTGCTCGACGCCGCGGGGATGCCGCTGCGCAAGGGCGAAAAGGCGCCCGAATCCAATATCGGCTTTCGTATCCTCAAATATCCCGCCGGACGCTGGCTTGCGACGCAGATCACGCCGCGCACGCTGGTCGAACAGTCGCTGCGCGGTTCGGTTGCGAAGCAGGGGATCGTCGATGAAGCGATGATCGACCGCTATTGGGAACTGCTGCGCTTTCCGGGCAATCGCGAGGCGACGGTGCTGCGCGCGAGGCTGGACCGCGAGCCCGCGATGGCGGCGCAGGTCGGGCAGATCAAGGCGCCGACATTGATCCTGTTCGGTGACAAGGACCGCTTGATCAACCCCAGCGCCGCGCAGACCTTTCATGAAAGGATTGCGGGGTCGGAGGTCGTCCTGCTGAAGGACATCGGTCATTTGCCGATGGATGAAGACCCCGATGCGACCGCGGCGGCGATCGCCGACTTCCTTAAGCGGCGGCTTGCTGCGCCGCCGCCGGTTGCTCCAGAAACGCGCTGATCCGCGCCGCGATGGCGGCGGCGTGGGTAAAGGGGAACAGGTGCGATCCCGGCACCACCTCCAGAACCGCGCCGTCGATCAGGCTGGCGAGCATCTGGCCGTAACAGGGGGGCATCACACCATCGCGCTCGCCGGTCAGGACCAGCGTCGGCATCGTCTTTAGCCCCGGCAAAAACGCCGCGCTACTCCACCCCGCCATGGCGGCGGTCTGATACGCGATGCCGAGCGGCGTCGCGGTCTGGATTTTCAGCCCGCTCGCCAGCATGTCGTCGTCGAACAGTGCGGTCCAGCCGATACCCGGGGCGCCCATCACCGGCGTCGTCGCCATCAGCACCATGCGGCGAACGCGCCCCGGGAACTGGATCGCGATCTGCTGCGCCAGCGCGCCGCCCCAGCTGAACCCGGCGATATCGAGCATTTTGTGACCCAGCCGCTCGGCGATTTCCATCACCACCGCGGCGATCGTCGATGCGCCATAGGGCAACAGCGCGTCGGGCGAGCCGCCGACGCCGGGCATGTCGAGCGTCCACACCTCGCGCCCGTGCATCTGCGCCAGCAGCGGCGCAGCGGCGGCGATGTCGGCGCCGATACCGTTCAGGAACAACAGCGGCGTGCCGCCGGCATCGGCCCGCCAGCGCGCTACGCGCAGCGTCAGGCCATAAACATGTTCGGTGCTGATGGCCGGGCGGCCGCTGATCCTGCTCATGGCAGCGGGCTTGGCATATCCGGATGACATCCGAAAGGCCGCAGGCGCTTATTCGGCCTGTTTTGCCTTTGCCGCCGCCTGTTCATAGCGCAGGCAGTCGAAAATCTTTGCGCCCGCCAGGAACACCGCGCCGCTGCACGCGACCAGCAACAGCTGGCCGCCGATCCCGGGATATTCATGGAGATAGGCGCTGCCGCGCGCCATGGCGCCCACCGCCAGCGCATAGATGATCAGGCACGCTTCAAAGCGGGTCTTGATGACGAACAGGCGTCCGATTTTTTTCAACATCACAGTTTACCCAGCAAGAGCCATGCCACTGGCGCAAAAGCGGGATTTGTCGCCGCGGGCTTATGGTAAACTGTAAGTTAATCCGACAGCGGAGGGAAGAGCGGACGTGAAGACGAGCGTCGACGATGGGGTGCGGGCGGGCGGAGCCGATCCTCCCCGGAACGGGGAGGGGGACCAGCGAAGCTGGTGGAGGGGCACCGTCGGTCTACTTTGCCGCCGAACTGGTGCTCCACTGCTATGGTCCCCGAAAGTTTGGCGCTTCCAGCCCAGCGCTGCGTAAACCGCCGGTGCCCCTCCACCACCCTTCGGGTGGTCCCCCTCCCCCGGTGGGGGAGGATCGGCTACTTCCGTCTTCACTCGCTCGCCACCCACGGCGTGGCACGCGCCTAACCCGCCCGCGCAAACCAGATCATATGGCGCGGACCTTTGCCGTTGCTGCGCGCACGCACACCGACCTCTTCGACCGCAAAGCCCGCGGCGCTCAATCGCCGCGTAAAGCGCGGATCGGGCGCGGCCGACCATATCGCCAATATGCCGCCGGGCCGCAGCGCCGCCCTGGCCATCGCCAACCCGGTCGATGAGTAGATCTGGTCGTTGGCGGCCCGCGTCAGGGCGTCGGGGCCATTGTCGACATCGAGCAGGATGGCATCGTAATGGCGCGTCGCCGACCCGATCACGGTTGCAACGTCGTGCAGGACAAGCTCGACCCGCGGATCGTCGAGGCAGCCGGCGGCAAGCTCGGCCATCGGTCCGCGCGCCCAATCGATGATTCCGGGAACCAGTTCGGCAACGGTGATCCTTGCGTCCGGCCCCAGCGTCGCCAGCGCGGCGCGCAGCGTAAAGCCCATGCCATAGCCGCCGATGAGCAGGTGCGCGCGATCGGTGCTGCGCAGCCGGTCGCAGGTCATCGTCGCCAGCGCTTCTTCCGAACCGCTCATCCGGCTGCTCATGAGCTCATTGCCCTCGACCGCGATGATGAAATCGTCGCCGCGCCGAAACAGCCGCAGTTCGTCGCCGCCCGGAACCAGCGCCGTGCCGATCAGTTCGCGCATTTTCACGGGTCAGGCCAATATGTTGAGGTCGAGCGCTTCGAGCAGCGCGGCGCGCGCCTTGCGAACCTCGCCCGCCAGCGTTGCGGACGCCAGGTCGCCCGGCGCGATCGCTTCGGGCCAATGCCTCGCGACCACCGCGGCGATCCGGTCAAGCTTCTCCGCGTCGGCGATAAAGCGCGGATCGACCGTCACCGGGTCGGCGACGACGCGCAGTCGCAGGCAGGCGGGGCCGCCGCCGTTCGCCATCGACTGGCGGACGTTGACCGGCAGCAGTTTGCGGATCGGACCATTCCCCGCGACATGCGCCTCCAGCCATTTCCAGACCGCGGGTGTATCCTGCGCCTCGGTCGGCAGCACCAGTCCCATGCCGCCCTCGGGCAGGCTGACGAGCTGGGCGTTGAACAGATAGGATTTGATCGCGTCGGGCAGCGTCACCGCGCTGGTCGGCACTTCGACGATCTCGACGGCGGGAAAGGCGGCGCGAATTTCGGCGTGCGCGGCCTCGCGATCCTCGAACGCGGTTTCGTGGGTGAACAGCACATGCTCGTTCGCCACCGCGACGACATCGTTGTGAAAGGCGCCGCCCTGGATCGCGGTGTCCGACTGGCGAATGAACAGCGTGCGCGCGGGATCGAGCCGGTGGTGGCGCGCAATCGCCTTGGAAGCGTCGAGATGCTGGCGCGCCGGAAAGCGGCCACCGCCGACCCCATAGACAAAGATTTCGACGCCCGCGGCGTCATGCCCGCTGCACAGCCGCATATGGTTCGCCGCGCCCTCGTCGCCAAAGGGCGCCGGGATCGGCGCGTGGACCGCAAAGGCCGGGTTGGCGAAGGCCAGCCGCAGCTGCGCCAGCGTCCCGGGCCATTCATGGCTGCGGTGCGGCATGGTGACCAGGTTGGCGACGGTCAGATGGCATTTGCCGTCGGCGCTGTCGGGGGCGGGCGAGACGGTCGCGGCATTGGCCGCCCACATCGACGATGCCGACCAGGCCTGCGCGCGAAGGTGGGCCTCGGCGCCTTCGTCGGTCGTGCCTAGCGTTTCCAGCCAGCGTGTGTCGGGGCGATCGAGCGGCACGAAAAAGCCCTGCGGCAGGCCGAGCGCCAGATTGTGGCGCATTTTGTCGATGCCCTGCAACGCCGCCGCGCGCGGCTGCGACACGTCACCCGCGTTCGACGCCGAAGCGATGTTGCCGCGGCTGAGCCCCGCATAATTGTGGCTGGGGCCGATGATCCCGTCGAAGTTGATTTCGGTTAGCATGAATTTCCTTCTCCAATCCCTCCCCTTCAGGGGAGGGCAGCGAGACTTGGCAGCTTGCTGCCTAGTCGCAGCGGGTGGGGACCGGAGGCCATGTGCTACGTCGCGAAACCCCACCCCAACCCCTCCCCTGAAGGGGAGGGGCTATATTACCGTCCGATCCAGCTGATCTGGTCGCCCTTGTCGACGCGCAGGATGCGTGCTGCGTCGGCATCGATCGTGCCGTCCGTACCCACCTTGCCGAAACAGCAGCGGAAATCGGCGAGACGACCAGTCGCAATCAGCGCGTCCTCTCCGTCCTCGCCAATGCCGGTGACCTCGACATGTTTTGCATCGCGGATGCTCGCCACCTGGTCGGTGCGCGCGGTCATCGTCGGGCCGCCGTCAAAGATGTCGACATAATTTTCGAACGCAAAGCCTTCATTCTCCAGCATCCGCATCGCGGCGCGGCCGGTGGGGTGGGGGACGCCGATGACGCTCCGCGCATGTTCGCCCAGCATCGCGATATAGACCGGATGCTTGGGCATCAGGTCGGCGATGAACTGGTTGCCGTGGACCGCGTTGAACTGGTCGGCTTCCTGGAAATTCATCCCGAAGAACTTGCCCGCGACGCCGTCCCAGAAGGGCGATCCGCCCGCCTCGTCGATCACCCCGCGCAGCTCGGCGAGGATACGGTCGCCGAAGCGCGCGCGGTGGCGCGCGATGAACAGATAGCGCGACCGCGCGAGGAGCAGCCCGAGCCCGCCCGCGCGCGCCGCGGGGTGGAGGAACAGCCCGCCAACCTCGGATGCACCATTGAGATCGTTGCTCAGCATCAGCACCTGTGCGTGAAAGGTGCGGCCAAGCTGCTCGCTATGCTTGCTGTCGGTGCCGATGCGGTACGAGTAAAAGGGCCAGCGCTGGCCGACCTGCCCGAAAATCTGGCAGGTGCCGCGCACCTCGCCGCTGTCGAGATCCTCGAGCATCATCAGGTAAAGCTCGTCGGCGGGATATTCCTTTTCGGACGCGAAACTCGCTTCGGCGCGCTCGAGCTTGGCGCGCAGCGCCTTTTTGTCGGGGGGCAGGTTGGTGAAGCCGCCGCCGGTCAGCTTCGCCATCTCGTAAATGCTTTGCAGGTCGCCCGGTTTGGCCGCCCGGATCACATAATTCACACAGTCCCCCGTTCCGCTATTCTGGTTATGGCGAGCGCCGACAGCTGCGCGCGTTCGGCGAGGCTGTCGACGATCAGAAATTCGTCCGATGAATGGATCGCGCCGCCGCGCGGTCCCATGGTGTCGACCACGGGAATGCCGCACGCCGCGATATTATTGCCGTCGCACACGCCGCCTGTCGCATTCCAGCGGATCGGCGGCAGGCCGAGCGCCGCGCCGCAATCGCGGACGAGTTCGAACAGGCGCGTCGCCGCGGCGTCGAGCGGTTTGGGCGGTCGGTTGAAATTGCCGTGGATATGGCAATGCACGTCATGCTCGCGCGAGACCGCAGCGACAGCGGCGCGCAGCGCGGCTTCGGCCTCGATCATCGCCTCCGGCGTCGAAGGCCGCATGTTGACGCGCAGGATCGCCTGATCGGGGACGACATTGTTCGGGCTGCCGCCGTCGATCTTCGCGGGATTGACTTTGAGCGCGGGCGATTTGAGCGCCGAGAGCCGCAGCGCGAGGTCGGCGGCGGCGAGCAGCGCGTTGCGCCCGTCGTCGGGATTGCGCCCCGCATGCGCCGACAGGCCGTGGACGATCACCGAGAAATTGCCGCTGCCCGGCCGCGCCCCCGCGAGCGTGCCATCGGGCAGCGCGGGTTCGTAGGTCAGCGCCGCGGTCTTGCCCTTCGCCAGTTCGGCGATCAGCGCGGCGGAGGCGTGGCTGCCGGTTTCCTCGTCGCTGTTGATCATCACGTCATAGCCGACGCGGTTCGCGAGCGGCGAGGCTTCAAGCGCCGAGAGCGCGGCGAGGATCACCGAAATGCCCGCCTTCATGTCGGCGGTGCCGGGGCCGTTCAGGACACCGGGCTCGCGCCATTGCAGCGACTGGAAGGGGTGATCGACTGCGAACACCGTGTCCATATGGCCGGTGAAGAGGAGCTGGACCGGCGCGTCGGGCCGCACGCGCAGGTGCAGATGGTCGCCGCGCTGCGTCGTTCGGATCTGCCCCGCGGCGTCGACGCTTTCGATCGGGTCGGGGGTGATCAGGCGGATGTCGCCGGGCAGCGATGCAAAGGCGTCGGCGAGCTGGCCCGCAACATTTTTCAGGCCCACTAGGTTGCCGGTCCCGCTGTTGATAGCCGCCCAGCGTTCGACCTGCGCCAGCATCGGCGCATCGGCGGCGCGCTCGATCGTCGCGGTTTCGGTGGCCGAGATGGAAGTCATGCTGCGGCTATAGCCGCGAGTGGAGTCGTTTGGCGACCCCCGAGATTGCGTGACGCACTACGCGTCAGGGAGCCTTTTCGGACTTCGGCTACGGCTGCAGCAGCCGAGCATAGCCGTGAAGCTGTAGCGCCTTTCGCGGTGACAGATCGGTGGTGAGGGGCGCGAGTGCCTGCTCTGCCCGGCGTGCCTGACCCTGTGCAAACAGCGTCCGCGCCAATTCGACGCGGGCGCGTTGCCGCACATCGAGATTGCCAAAGGGGTCGAAGAACGAATCGATCCGCGAGCGATCCTTGACGCCATTCCAGGTAAAAGGCACTGCTGCCGACGCGTCGTTGGCGATCAACTCGTAACGCCGCGCGGCATCGGCAAGCGACAGTTTTCCCGTCAGCACTGCGTGCCGCGTCTGGAACAGCTTTGCTTCGGGTGAAGGTGTTGCTCCGGCAAAATCGGTGAGTACGCGCTCGATCCAACCCCAGTTCACGTTGCCAGTCGCCGCCTGCATTCCGAGCAGGTTGAACGCGAGGATCGCGCCGCGATGTTCCGCGGTCGTAGCAGCGCGCACCGCCGCGTCGGTCGGTCGGCCAACGCTGGTGGCGGGTACCAGTTCGATCGTGGGATCATGCTGCAGTATCGCTTCGATATCGGGTTTGTGGAAGTGGCCGACAACGACAAGAACGGTTTGGCCGCGCCTCTTGTGCGCGATGGCGCGAACGCGCTGCGCCTGCATGTAAGTGCGATAAAGATAGAGGCGACGTGGCAGGTCACGATCGGCGCGCGGTGCTGGTTCGGCCGCCCATTTTTGCGCGGGGGCCAAGGTTTCGGGCTTTTCAGCGGCGAAGAAGTTCCAGTCCAACATTTTGGCATCGGGAAACGTCAGGAAACCCTGAAACCCTTGCGGGCGCCGTATTTCGAGCGGGGTGTCGAGATCGACGCCAAAGCCCAATAGCTGGTCGTCGAACGGGGGCATCCAGTCGATCGGACATAATTCGATGCCGCGGTCGGTCGCATAGGGCAGGATGATCCCCTGAACCTCATAGGTGAACTCATAATAGTCCTGTCGAGACGCCTGCTCCGGCGGTCTTTCGATGCAAATCGCCGCAGGCTTCAGGAGATCGAAATAGGCTGGGTAAATGCCGGGCTGGTCCCGCTCGGCAACGAGTTGGGCGGCATGGTCGACGCCCAGAATCACGAGCCTGCTCTTGGCTTCCTGCGCAGCGACGAGCGATGGAAATGCGATCGCGAGCGAAACAAGAATCCATGCAAAAACAGCGCGGGGACAAATGTTCTTCATGATCGTTCATCCGATGGCTGGCGTTCGGCGACCCCATAGCCACGGTGTGCTCAATCGGCAATCCACGCCAATTTGGCGTGGGCCCCGCGGTCAGATCGCGAGGAGCAACGTGTCGTCGCTTTGCGGCGCGGCGGCCTCGAACGAGGGGAGGGGGTCGAATTCGGCGTCGATGATCGCCGGGGCAACCAGTCCGTCGAGCTTGAAATGGCCGAGCCGCCGTTCGTCGTCGGACCGCCAATTCTTGTCGAGGTTGAGCGCGCTGACGAACAGGTCGCCGCGACGTTCGAACATCTGGTGCGGCGCCAGCTTCATTTGCTGGCCGTTATATTGTGCGGTCACGACGCGCTTGCGCGCGATCGCTTCCATCAGGGTGAGCCGGGTTTCGCTCATGATCTAGCCTTGGAGAGGGGAGGAGAGTTTTGTTGTGCGTTGCAGCATAATGCACATGGCGACGCCCCCGGCAAGTGTCGAAACGCAACTTATTCCCTGAAATCCTGCGCGCGATATCGTCGCCATTGCCATATCGGGCCAATCGCGGCATAGGGCGCTGGCCCTTTCCTCCCCGGGTCCACTGGCGCAGCCGCGCCGACCAGAGGGTGCATAAATGACCGAATTTCTCGACCGTGCCGGGCTGTCCGTCGATTCGCGACTGGCGGAATTTATCGAGGCGCGCGCACTGCCCGGTACCGGGATCGATGCCACCAAATTCTGGGCCGACTTTGCCGCCTTGCTGGGCAGATTTGCGCCCGAGAATGCGGCCTTGCTCGCCAAGCGCGAGGATTTGCAGGCGCAGATCGATGCCTGGCACGAAGCGCGGGCGGGACAGGCGCATGATCCGGAAGCCTATCAGGCGTTCCTGCGCGATATCGGCTATCTGGTTCCCGAACCTGCGCCGTTCAAAATCGGCACCCGGAATGTCGATCCCGAAATCGCGACGATGGCCGGGCCGCAGCTCGTCGTCCCGGCGCTCAACGCGCGCTTTGCACTCAATGCCGCCAACGCGCGCTGGGGCAGCCTCTATGATGCGCTCTACGGCACCGACGCGCTCGACGCACCGCCCGCAAAGCCCGGCGGCTATGACCCGGACCGCGGCGCCGCGGTCATCGCGCGCGCCAAGGCGTTTCTGGACGAAGCGGTGCCGCTGGCGTCGGGAAGCTGGGCCGATTGGCAGGGCGGACAGCTGACCCTCGCCGATCCGGCGCAATGGGTCGGCAGCAAGCCGGGTGGTATTTTGCTGCGTCACAACGGCTTGCACATCGAACTGGTGATCGATTCGGCGAGCGCGATCGGCAAGAGCGACCCGGCGGGGATCGCCGATGTCGTGCTGGAAGCCGCGCTGTCCACGATCATCGACCTCGAGGACAGCGTCGCCGCGGTCGATGGCGAAGACAAGGTGCTCGGCTACACCAACTGGCTCGGCCTGATGCGCGGCGACCTCGTCGAAAGTTTCGCCAAGGGTGGGCAGACCGTCACGCGCGCGATGGAGACCGACCGCGAATGGACCGCACCGACCGGCGACCCCTTTGTCCTCCATGGCCGCAGCGTGATGTTCGTTCGCAACGTCGGGCATCTGATGACGACGCCGATGATCCGGCTGCCGAACGGTGCCGAAGCGCCCGAGGGGCTGTGCGATGCGGTGATCACGAGCCTCTGCTCGCTCCATGACCTGAAGGGGCTCGGCACGCTGACCAACAGCCGCGCGGGCAGCATCTATATCGTCAAACCCAAGCAGCACGGGCCGGAGGAATGCGGCTTCACCGATCGCCTGTTCGACGCGGTCGAGGATATGCTCGGCCTCGCGCGGCACACGATCAAGGTCGGGGTGATGGACGAGGAGCGCCGCACCAGCGCCAACCTCGCCGCGTGCATCGACGCGGTGAAGGACCGCATCGTCTTCATCAACACCGGCTTCCTCGACCGCACCGGCGACGAGATCCACACCAGCATGCGCGCGGGGCCGATGATCCCCAAGGGCGAGATGAAGGCGAGCGACTGGATCGCATCCTATGAGGACCGCAACGTCCGCATTGGCCTCGCCTGCGGGCTCAGCGGCAAGGCACAGATCGGCAAGGGCATGTGGGCGATGCCCGACCTGATGCGCGGCATGCTCGACGCCAAGATCGCGCACCCGAAATCGGGCGCGAACACCGCGTGGGTGCCGTCGCCGACCGCCGCGACGCTCCACGCGCTGCATTATCATCAGGTCGATGTGTTCGCGCGCCAGCGCGAGATCGCGGGCGAGGCGGTGCCGTCGCTCGACCGATTGCTGAACATCCCCGTCGCCACCGGCCGCAACTGGAGCGAAGCCGAAATCACGCGCGAACTCGACAATAATTGCCAGGGCATCCTCGGCTATGTGGTGCGCTGGATCGATCAGGGCGTCGGCTGTTCAAAGGTTCCCGACATCGACGACGTCGGCCTGATGGAAGACCGCGCGACGCTGCGCATCAGCAGCCAGGCGCTCGCCAACTGGCTGCTCCACGACGTGTGTTCGGCGGATCAGGTCGATGCCGCACTCGCGCGCATGGCGGCCAAGGTCGACGCGCAGAATGCGGGCGATCCGCTCTACGAAAAGCTGACGCCCGAGGGGGTCGCCTATCAGGCGGCGCGCGCGCTGATCTTTGAGGGCGTGGCGCAGCCGTCGGGTTATACCGAGCCGTTGCTGCACAAATATCGGCTGGCGAAGAAGGCGGGGTAAGGGGCACGGCGGCTGGCGACCAGACGCTGCTCCTGACCAAATTCGTCATCCCGGCGAAGGCCGGGATCTCACCCGATCGGATCTACGCACCGGCGAGATCCCGGCCTTCGCCGGGATGACAGAAGAGAAGATGTGCAGGAACGACCGAAGTCGGCTGGGCCCCGGCTTTCGCCGGGGAGCAGAAGGTCCGCCCCCCACCCCAAAGAGGACAAGCCATTGTAAACATTGCGCGACGAGCGTAGTCCTTCAAGGTCAATTGATCCTTTGGGTGAGCAGCTATCGTGGCGAACCGAGCCTTTCGCGAGCTTCAGTCGAACGCGGGTGGTCGATAAATGCGGTTGCGTTCGCGCGCTCGCCTCGCCGCCGCGATTGTGCTGTTCGTCAGCGCCAGTTTCGCCGCATCCCCCGCCGCCCACGCGCAAGGCAATGTCAGCACCGTCATGGAAATCGGCGGCAGCAAGCTCGCCGTGTCGCCGCAGGAAATGCGCGCACTGTCGGCGCTAGGCAATCTGGCTCGCGCTACGCAGTCGGCGCGGCAGGATCGCGCGCTCGCCGATGCCCGGCGGGTGGCGAACAGCCGCGACGCACGCTTCGCATTGGCCCTGTATGAGCTGGAGATCGGCAATCGGCGCGGCGATGACGTGATGCGCGCTGGGGCGCTCGACGTGCTGATCGCCAGCCCCCTGACGCGGCCCGAACGACTGGTCGGTCATTTGGCGGCGCGCGGGCAGATTGCCTATCGCGCCGGCGATTTCGATACCGCGGGCGCTTTGTGGGGGCGACTGGCCGAGCTGACGCCGACCGATCCCGATGCGCTCGCCAATCTGGCGCAGGTTCGGCTGGCGCAACAGGATGCGGCGGGCGCGCTGGACCTGCTCACGCGCGCGATCGCGGCGCGGACGGCGCTGGGACAGCCGGTGGCGGAGGGCTGGTATCGGCAACGGCTGAGCATTGCGCAGCAGGGGCAGCTGGTTGCGGCCGGCGTCGATGCGGCGCGCGCGTTGGTCAGCGCCTATCCGACCCACGAAAACTGGCGCATCGCGCTGGTCACGTATCGGCAACTCGTCGCCGCCGAGGGCGCGCTGGAGATCGACCTGTTCCGCCTGACGCGCCAGGTGGGGGTGCTGACGCAGGCAGCCGAATATCAACGGATGGCGCAGCTGCTCAACGAAGCGGGCGAGCCGCGCGAAGCGAAGGTGGTGCTGGCGGAGGGGACGCAGCGCGGGCTGCTCGACGCCGCCACGTCGCCGACGCGCGAAATCATCGCCGAGGTCGAGCGGGCGATTGCGCGGGTGCGGCCCGGCGTGGAGCGCGCCGAGCAGCCGAGCGCGGCGGGGATGCAGGTTCGGCTGGGTGTGGCGCGGCTGAACGCCGGACAGCGCAGCGAGGCGGAGGCGGCGTTTCGGGCGGCGGCGGACGATCCGGCGGGTGGGCGTTACACCGATCTGGGCTTTTTCTGGCTGGCATGGTTGGCGCGGCGTTGAGCGGGCATCTTTCTCCCCTCCCTTTCAGGGAGGGGTCGGGGGTGGGTAGCCGCCAAAGGCGGCGTTCTTCGCTTTGCTCGCTATCGCTCGCGCACCCACCCCTACCCCTCCCTGAATGGGAGGGGAACGTGCCCATCCCCGCCGTTTCCATACAATACGCCTTGCCCTCACTCGCTATAACACGCCATCTTGGGCGCAGGGCAAACTGGGGGCAGGGCGATGACGGCACCGTTTAATTTCGGGCAGCTCAAATTTCTGAAGGCGCTGACCGAGGCGCTGTTTCATGGCGCCGAGATGGTGATTACCGCCGATCAGGTGGTCGACAATATCTGCGACCTGTTCGCCAAGGTCGGCGGGACCAAGCTCGACGAGATTAGCCTGTCGCTGACCGCGACCGAGCTGGTGCTGGGCGGGCCGTTCTTTACCGAGGATGATGTTGCGGGGCGCGCCGCCAAGCTGAAAAACCGGCTTCAGGACAGCCAGATCGACCTGTTTCAGGACATGGCGCGGCTGCGCGGTATCGTTTACGCCTGCTATTACGGCCATTGGCAGCCGGGGCTGGAACCCGGCGATCAGGAGGCCAATGTCGCCAATCCGGTGCACCGCCAGATCGGGTTCAAGCTGCCCAAGCACCGTGTTCGCGGCGATGGCGAGGTCGAGATCAAGCCCGTCGTCGGCCGCGAGATCGACGAGGCGCATGTTCTGAGCGCGGCGACGCTGGCCGACGAATATGATGTGGTGGTGATCGGTTCGGGCGCGGGCGGGGCGGTCGCGGCGCACAATGTCGCGGCGCAGGGCTATAAGGTGCTGATCGTCGAGGCGGGGCCGTTTTTCCCGTCGCCCAAGATCCACCACCACGAACTCGACATGATCGCGAGCCTCTACAAGCATGGCGCGCTCCAGACCTCGACCAACCGCGATTTTGTCGTGTTCCAGGGGCGCTGCGTCGGCGGGTCGTCGACGATCAACAATGGAATATGTCTGCGCGTCAACGAAGCGGGGCGCACGCACCCCGACGCGCAGGATGTGCTGGCGAAATGGGCGAGCATCGGTGCCCCGATCGACGCCGCGGCGTTCCACGCGAGTTACGACGCGGTGCAGGCAAAGCTGGGCATCGCGCGGATCGAACCGCGTAGCGGGCGGCACAACGGCCCCCATCTGATCGAGGGGTGGAAGACCTATGCCGCGCAGTCGGGCAATCCGCGCGATGCGCGCGCGGTCACCGACTGGTTCGCCAAGAATTTCGGGCCGCCGAACACGCCCAACGCCTGCGCCTATTGCGGCTATTGCAATTCAGGCTGTCCCTATGGGCGGCGGATGGGGGTAGCGCAGACCTATCTGCCCGCAGCGTGCCGCGATTTTGGGGCGCGCATCCTGCCCGATACGAAGGCCGAGCGGATCGTCTGGCAGACCGCTTATGACGGGCGGCGCGAGGCCGAGGCGGTGGTGCTGATCCTGCCCGGCGACGTCCGCAAAATGGTCCGCGCCCGCGTCGGCGTCGTGGTCGCGGGCGGCACGATCGCCTCGTCGAAGCTGCTCGACCGCAGCGACATCGACGGTACCGGCTATCAGGTGTCATTGAACGTCGCCTCGCCCGTCGTCGCGCTGATGCCCGAGGGAGTCGGCGGCAATGCGTGGGACGAGGACCAGATGTCGAGCTATGTCGATGTCGGCGACTATCTGCTCGAAAGCCATTTTCAGCCGCCGATGTCGATGGCGTCGCTGATGCCCGGCTGGTTCGCCGACCATGCGAGCCGGATGAAGAATTTCGGCCGCGTGCATTCGGCGGGCATCCTGTTTCCCGCCGACCGGCGCGGGCGGGTGACGGGCGACAAATTGCAGTTCAGCCTCGATCCGACCGACGATCTGCCGGTGCTGCGCGACGCGATGGCGACGCTGACCAAGGTGCATTTCGCCGCCGGGGCGATCGAATGCTATCCGGCGCTGGCGCGGGGGCAGGTGGTGACGCCCGACATGGACGTTGATGCCTTTTTCGCCGCTGCGATTCGCGAACAGGACGACGTGACGCTGTCGAGCAGCCACCCGCATGGCGGCAATGCGATCAACGAAGACCCCGCGCATGGCATCGTCGACCTCGGCTGCCGGGTGCACGGGACGACCAATGTACTGGTCACCGATGCGAGCGTGTTTCCGAGCTGCATCCGGGTGAATGCGCAATGGACCACGATGGCAATGGCGCATTATGCGACCGGGCGGGGAGATCCGTTCGGGTAGAAGGGGCTAATTCGCTCGTTCCCGTTCGTGTCGAGCGAAGTCGAGACACGTCAGCGCTGGGTCGGCGTGTCTCGACTTCGCTCGACACGAACGGCTAAGGGCGTTGATCATGACCTTTACCGTTGCCGCCCTCTACCGTTTCGCGCCGTTCGACGATCCCGCCGCACTGCGCCATCCGCTGATCGACTCCTGCGCCGAGCAAGGGGTGAAGGGGACGGTGCTGCTGGCGCGCGAGGGGGTGAATGGCACGATCGCGGGCAGCGCCGAGGGTGTCGCCGCGGTGATCGACCACATTCGCACTCTCCCCGGTTGCGCCGAACTCGATGTCAAATATTCAACCGCCGCAGCCATGCCGTTCCAGCGGATGAAGGTACGGCTGAAGAAGGAAATCGTCACGCTCAAGGTTTCGGGCCTCGATCCGGCGCGCGACGCGGCGCCCTATGTCGATCCCGCCGACTGGAACGCGCTGGTCGATGACCCCGACACGGTGTTGATCGACACGCGCAACGGGTTCGAGGTGGGGTATGGCAGTTTCGACGGCGCCGTCGATCCCGCGACCAAAAGCTTCGGCGAATTTCCCGACTGGTGGTGCGCCAACGCCGACAAATTTGCCGGCAAGCGCGTCGCGATGTTCTGTACCGGCGGCATCCGCTGCGAAAAATCGACCGCCTTCCTGCGCAGCGAGGGCGTCGAGGATGTCGTCCATCTGAAGGGCGGCATCCTCGCCTATCTGGAACAGGTTCCGGCGGAAGAAAGCCGCTGGCACGGCAGCTGCTTCGTCTTCGACGAGCGGGTGAGCGTCGGGCATGGGCTGGTCGAGGTGGGGGAGAAGGAATAGATGGACGGTTGTTTAGGGGCGGGGAGCGGACGTCGCGGCAAAGACACTCCCTCCCCTTCAGGGGAGGGCAGCGAGACTTGCGAACTTGTTCGTTAGTCGCAGCGGGTGGGGGCCAGCGACCTAGTGCAGGGGCCGCTGGCCCCCACCCCACTACGACTAGGCAGCAAGCTGCCAAGTCTTCGCTGCCCCTCCCCTGAAGGGGAGGGGCAGCTTTTTCCTTACGTCCGCAACGGGTCGCTAGCTGACCACCAACGTGTACGTGACCCGATAGTCGCTCGCGTCGCCGTCCAGCGTCCGGGTGAATGTCCCCGCGGTTTCGCCAATGTCGATCGTCCCGATATTGTCGCTGCCGCCGATGTCGTCGAATTCGCGCAGCTGGAAACTCACCGGCTGGTCGAATTCGAAAATCTGATCGACGACCCAACTTTCGCCCTTCTTGATCGAAAAAATATCGCCCTTGCCTTCGGGAAAACGCTGGCCGGTGTTGAAGCGCAGGAACAGCTGATCGGGCAGGCCAAGCCCCAATCGCCCGGTCAGCTTGATGCATTCGACGCGGATGTTGGTCAGCGTGAATTTGCGCGTGACCGGGCGGGCGGTTGCTGCGGGCTGCTTCATCGCCACCATCGTTACCGGCGCGGCAATCGCGTTGGGCGTTTTCAGCAGGCGATTGATATTGTCGTTCGCCTGACCCGCATATTTTCCCGATGGAAATTCCGCGAGATATGCCTTGAATGCCTCGACATTATTTTCGGCCATCGCGCCTTTCCACAGCAATTCCTCCAGCCCGCGGCGTTCACCCGATGCGCCGGACGCGCGCGGCACGAGATAGACCGGGGTGCCGGTGATGCTGGCGCTGACGAAGGGGCGCTGGCTGCCCCCGGTCGCCGCCAGCACATCGTCGCGGATCAGCCCGCCCAGCAGCTGAACCGGCACGTCGGGTTGCGGCAGGCGCTTGGCGAGCGAGGTCGCAAAGGGTGAATTGCCGGTGGTGCCGTCGGCGGCGGTCTGTCCCGGCGCGGCGGCAAAAATGACGAGCACATCGTCGGCCTCGACCCCCGCCAGCCCGTTCACCACCGCGCGCGTCCCCGATCGCCACGACCGCCCGAAGGGATTGTTGCGGCACGAATCGAGGATCACCATGCGGATCTGCGCGCCCGACACCGATTCCATCAAACGGTCGAGGTTGATTGCCTCATAGGGCAGGTCGAGGTCCGATTTCAGCTGCGCGTCGGTCGGGATCAGCCAGTTCTTGCCCTGCGCCTCGATCCCGTGCCCGGCGAAATAGACCATCGCGACCTCTGCCCCGTCGGCCTTGGCGCGAAAGTCGCGCATCGCTTTCTGGAAGTCATTGACCGCGAGATCGGCGGCGATCGTCACATCGTCAAACCCCGCCGACCGCGCTGAGGCGGCGATGATCCTGATATCGTTGACCGGGTTGGCGAGGCGGCTGGTGTTGGCATAGTCGCTGTTGCCGATGACCAGCGCGACCTTGCGCGCCTCGGCGACGCTCGGCGCGAGCAGGAAAAATGCGGTGAGGATGACCGGCCAGAATCGCAACATCTCGCAATCCTCTCTCTCAGGCGGCGTGCGCCGCGCCATATTCGTACCAGCCGAACGGGCGGGGGGTTTTGGGGATATAGGCGGCGGCCTGGCGGTCGACCGCAAAGCCTGCCTTTTCATAAGCCTCGCTGATCGGGCGGGTCAGGTGGCAGTTGCCGCCGATGCGTTTCCAGACGGGTTCGATCCGCCGCTGCCATTTGGCGACCCCGGCATCGGGCGCGGCGCCATGTTCGAGGAACAGCGCGGTGCCGCCGGGTTTCAGCACCCGGCGGATTTCGGCCAGCACCGCGGCTTGATCGGCGACCGAGCAGAGGGTGAAGGTGGTGACGACGGTGTCGAACCGCGCATCATCGAACGGCATCGCTTCGCCAACCCCGCCCTGGATGTCCGCCGCCATTCCGCGCGCCTGCGCCGCGGCGCGGCTCATCGCCAGCAGTTCGGGTGAGGGGTCGAGGCCGGTGAAGCCGGTGATCCGGGCGGGATCGTAAAATTCCATGTTGATCCCGCCGCCGCAGCCCAGCTCGAGCACATCGCCGCTGGCGTTCGGCACCACCTTGCTCCGCACCTTCATGATCTGCCCCTGCGAACAGGCGCATTTGATCAGCCGCGGCACCCCATGACGTTCCCACCAGCTTGCCATTTAACGGACTCCCCTTGGCGCGGAAGGTGACCCTTGCTAGCGCGGTTGGCAACACCCATCTGTGCCTGCCCGCACAGCCAGAGAAAGATCGTCATGCCCACCACCCATCACACCAAGATGCTCATCCTCGGTTCCGGCCCTGCGGGCCTGTCCGCCGCCATCTATGCCGCGCGCGCCGGGATGATGCCGATCGTGGTGCAGGGGCTGCAACCCGGCGGCCAGCTGACGATCACCACCGACGTCGAAAACTACCCGGGCTTTGCCGAGGTGGTGCAGGGGCCGTGGCTGATGGAGCAGATGACCGCGCAGGCGACGCATGTCGGCACGTCGATGATCTGGGACACGATCGTCGATGTCGATTTGTCGCAGCGCCCGTTCAAGCTGACCGGCGACGGCGGCGACCTCTATATGGCCGAAACGCTGGTGATCGCGACCGGCGCGCAGGCGAAATGGCTGGGCGTGCCGGGCGAGCAGGAACTGGGCGGCAAGGGCGTTTCGGCTTGTGCCACTTGTGATGGCTTCTTCTATCGCGGCAAAAAGGTCGTGGTGATCGGCGGCGGCAATACTGCGGTCGAGGAAGCGCTTTACCTGACGAACCATAGCGACGATGTGACGCTGATCCACCGCCGCGACCATTTGCGCGCTGAAAAGATTTTGCAGGACCGCTTGCACGCCAATTCCAAGATCAAGGTTTTGTGGAACAAGCGCGTCGACCGCTTTGTTGCGGGCGAGGGCGTTTCGGGCCTCGTCGGCGTCGACCTGATCGACACAGTGACGGGCGAAGCAAGCCACGAGCCGACCGACGGCGGCTTCGTCGCGATCGGCCACAGCCCGTCGACCGAGCTGTTCAAGGGCAAGCTGCCGCTGGATAGCGATGGCTATCTGGCGGTGACGCCAGGAACGTCGCTGACGTCGATTCCGGGGGTGTTCGCGGCAGGTGACGTGACCGACAAGGTGTATCGCCAGGCGGTCACCGCCGCGGGCATGGGCTGCATGGCGGCGCTCGACGCCGAGCGGTTTTTGGCCGAGGCGGAATATAAGGCGTTGGTCGAGGCGTAAGTATTCGGCAGTAATGGCCGGAGGCGACCGGTAGCGGACGTGGATCCTCCCTGTCGCGCAGCGATGGGGAGGTGGCAGCGCGGAGCGCTGACGGAGGGGCTTTGGCACTACCGTCGCGGCCCCTCCACCATCCCCGCTTTCGCGGGGACGGTCCCCCTCCCCATGGCTTCGCCACAGGGAGGATTTATAACATCGTCATCCCGGCGAAGGCCGGGATCTCGCCGTTGCGTTAGAATGCGAGGGTGAGACCCCGGCCTTCGCCGGGGTGACGACAAAAAATTGACCGTCCGCTTACCACCCCAAAGCAGACGCGGGCCTGCGTCATATCATAGCGACCGCGTCAGTAACCCCAGAACGCGCTCTGCCAACCAATCCCCATCATCCCCCGCAAAGCTGTGCGACGCACTGTCCAATCGTTCGACCGGTACCGCGCCCGCATCGCAATTCTCGACGAACGCCTGCGCTGTTCTGTCGCCGGTGGCGAGCAGGATCGTGGCCGGGCAGGCGAGGTTCGCGAGCGCGGCGTCGAGCCGCGCCGGCAGGCTGTCCGGCGCGGCGGGCGCGGCGCGGCGGCCGAGCGCGGACAGGCCGCGTGCCAGCTTCTTGAGGTCGATGTCGCCCTTCAGCAGCCGCAGCAGGCTTCTGGGATCGGTCAGCCGCGCAAGGTAACGCGCGCGGATCGCCGAAGCGGGGGGCAGCGCGGGTTCGTCGGCCTCATCGTCGGCGCCGCCTTCATAGGTCCACGGATTGGCGAGGACCAGTTCGTCCAAGCCAAGCGGCTGGTGGAGCAGCAGCGCGCTCGCGGCGTCACAATTGCCGAAGGCGACGATGCGCGTCACATGCGGCGCGGCCGCGCGAAAGGCGGCGATCGCGGCGGCGATGTCGGGGGCGCTGCTTTCAAAGCCGCCGTTCGCGCCGTCGCTGTCGCCGATCCCGCGGCGGTCGAAGCGGAAGACGGGGTGACCGGCGTCGGCGATGCGCTGTGCCAGCATCGCCATGCCGCGATGCGCGCCGCTGCGGATTTCGTTGCCGCCCGAGACGATGAGCAGCCCGGTGGTGCTGGGCGCGTCGTCAAAGCTGGCGGCGAGGGTCGCGCCTTCGCAGGCGAAGCTCAGCTGATGCCGCATGTCTGGCTCCAGGCGGCGATGTCGGCGGCGATCGCCTCGGCCATCGCGCCATCCTCACCGGGTTCGGCGCGCAGCCACAGCGGGGTTCCGGCGATCGCGTCGGCACCGCTGCCGAGGGTGACGGTGCGCAGCGGCGCCACGGGCTCGACCTCGGCGCTGCCAAGCTGTCCCATCATGGCGCGCGACAGCAGGTTGCCAGCGAGAAGCAACGGCGCGGTGGCGGCTTCGGCTTGCAGGCTGTCGAGCGACGAGGTCAGCCCCGCCTCGCGGTCGGCGGCGACGCGGGCGCGCATCAACGTGCGGAGCAGCGAAGCGCCGCCGACGGGGGCAAGCCGCCACCATGCAGCGGCGCTCGCGCGATGATCGATCAGCGCGCCGCCGCGCAGCGACGCGATGATCAGCGGGCCATCGAGCGTCGCGGAAGCCTCGGCTAGCGCTTCCTGCCAGCGATGAAGATCGGTCTGGGCCAGCGGCACAAGGCTTTCATTCTGGCCGGGCAGGTCAGGGAGAACGGCGGCGAGCCCATGGCGCGCCAGCGCGCGCATCGCCAGCACCAGTGTGCGCCGGGTGCGGTTCGCTTCCTCGAACAAAGGCGGGACGAACAACACCGTGGCGCGCGGGGTGTCGGCGGGAGCGATGCGGAGGATATGTTCGGGGGTGGGGAGAGGCATTCGCATGCTCCCTGTCGTCATCCCGGCGAAGGCCGGGATCTCACCGTCGCGGAAAACGCCACGGCGAGATCCCGGCCTTCGCCGGGATGACGATGTAGGGAGGACGGCGCGACCTTCAATCGGTCACCTTGCGCAACGAGAACGCCAGCAAATTTCCATAGGTTTCAAAGATTTCGCTGTCGATTTCATCATCGTCGATCAGGATGCCCAGCCGATCTTCCATCTCGGTCAGGACCGTCGCCACCGCCATCGAATCGAACTCGGGCAGCGCGCCGAACAGGCCGCTGTCGTCGGTCAGAGCCGCGGCGCGCGCTTCGCCGAGGCCGAGGACGTCGGCGAGCAGGGCGCGGAGGGTGGCGTCGACGGTATCGGGTGCGGTCACTTGTCTTTCCTCAGTAGTGCGCGGCCGAAGGCCTTCAATGCCGGACCCCATGCCGCGACGCGCGACGGATTGAAAGCCTCGATCCGCCACAGCGGGTCGTGGCGGTTCATCCAGTCGCGCTTGTAGCCGTCGTTGCCGGTGCCGAAATCGACGCGTTTGACGCCGTCTATCGTGATGACGTGACGGAACAGCGCCGCCGACAAGAGCGTCCCGGGCGAGGCTTTCAGACTATCCTCGACATGCGCCAGCTTGTGGATGAAGGCGGTGCCGTCCTCGACGGTCCAAAACTGCGCCGCGACCGGCGTCCCGTCGATGCGGGCCAGCCCCATGCGAAGCGTGCCGCGCCCGCCCTCTGCCTCGGCAAAGGCGCGCAGCAGGGCCGGGTGCCCTTCCTCGGGTTTCCAGCTCGCGGCGTAGATTGCCTCATAGGCAGCCCAGCTGTCGGGGTCGAAATGAGTGAGCAGCTGAATATCGACGACGCCCTTTTTCGCCTTGCGCTGGACGGTGCTCCGCAGCGCGCCGGGGCGGCTCGCCCACCAGGCGTCATGGTCCATGTCGCCGAGATCGAGCCAGTGGCGATCGCCCGCTGGGGTTGCTGTCACCCACCAGCCGGCCGCGCGCAACGCGGCGGCGAGGTCGTCGGGGGCGCTGACCGGGTAGAACGTCAGATGCGCGGCTTGCTGGCGGAGATTGCGGAACAGCGCCCGCAATGCGGCGCTGCGGTCGCCATCGCCGGTAAACAGCGGTCTGATCGCAAAGCTGTACCAGTTGGTGAGGCCCGCGAACTTGCCGGGCTTTTCGATCCGTAGCGGCAGCCATGCGGTGACGTCGCCCGCGCGGCCCTGCGCGTCGATCCGACCCTTTCCGGCAAAGTCATGCGCCTCGAGCAGGTCGAACCACGCCGCGCGATCGAAGGGCGAGGCAAAGCCTTCGGCGCGCGCCGTCGCGGGCAGCCGTTCATCATTAGCGTGATGTTCACCGTTCCCTTGCATGCTGCCGCCCTCTATCACTGCACTCCTAACAGCCGATGACCAACGCCGAAAACCCATCTTCCAGGCCGATCGACCATCTCGCCCGCTGCGGCGCGCCCGATGCGGCTGCCTTGCTGATCGGTGACGCCGGGCTGACCTTTGCTGAACTTGACGCAGGCGTCGGGCGGCTGGCGGCATGGTTGCTGGCGCAGGCGGGTGCGCCGGGTGAACGGGTGGCGAGCTGGAGCGCGAAGACGCGGCTTGCCTGCCTGATGCCGCTGGCGGCGGCGCGCGCCGGGCTGATCCATGTGCCGGTCAATCCGCTGCTGAAAGCGCCGCAGGTCGCGCATATATTGGCCGACAGCGGGGCGAAGCTGCTGGTCACCAATGGCGCGCGCGCCGAGATGCTGGGCGATGGATTGCCGCAGGACTGTGTGGTGCAGGACCTGAAGATCGCGGAGGACGCGATCGATTCGTGTGCGCAGGGACTGGCGCCGTCGTCGGCCGACCCGGACGATCTCGCGGCGATCCTCTACACCAGCGGATCGACCGGACGACCAAAAGGCGTGATGCTGAGCCACGCCAATCTGTGGATGGGCGCGGAAAGTGTTGCTTCCTATCTGAAGGTCGCGCCAGAGGACCGGGTGCTGGCGGTGCTGCCGCTCAGTTTCGATTATGGGCAAAATCAGCTGCTTTCGAGCTGGTTTGCCGGCGCGGCGGTCGCGCCGCTCGATTTCCTCACCCCGCGCGACGTCGTAAAGGCGGTGGCGCGACACCGTGCGACGACGCTGGCGGGGGTACCGCCGCTGTGGGTGCAGTTGGTCGAGAGCGACTGGCCGGGCGAGGCGGCGGCGCATCTGAAGCGGCTGACCAACAGCGGCGGCGCGCTCACACCCACGCTGATCGACGCGATGGCCGCGACCTTTCCGAATGCGGACATCTATCCGATGTACGGGCTGACCGAGGCGTTTCGCTCGACCTTTCTGGAGCCGAGGTTCGTTGCCGACCATCCGACCTCGATGGGCCGCGCGATCCCGCATGCCGAAATATTGGTATGCCGCCCCGACGGGACGATCACCGCCGACGAGGAGCCGGGCGAGCTCGTGCATTGCGGGCCGCTGGTCGCGCAGGGCTATTGGCGGGATGCCGAACGGACGGCGCAGCGCTTCCGCCCGGCGCCGCGCGCGTCCGAATATGGCGGGATGGCGGTGTGGTCGGGCGACACAGTGCGCCGCGACGCCAATGGCCTCCTCTATTTCGTCGGTCGCGACGATGCGATGATCAAGACCGCGGGCAACCGCGTCAGCCCGACCGAGGTCGAGGATGTCGCGGTGGCGTCGGGGTTGATTTATGAAGCCGTCGCCTTCGGCGTTCCCGATGCGCGGCTCGGCGCCGCGATCATCCTGATCGTGCGCGGCAAGGACGGCGTTGCCGACGAAGCGGGGCTCGCGGGCTGGCTGCGCCAGAATCTGCCCAATTTCATGCAGCCACAGGTAATCGAATGGCGCGATGCGCTGCCGCGCAATCCGAATGGCAAGCTCGACCGGGTGGCGATCGCCGCCGATTGGGTGCCGGTGGTCACGGCATGAAACCGCACGGGCCGATCCCGCCGGGATTTTCCGCCGATGAGGACGGCGTGCTGCTGATCGGCGGCGACCGCGCCGATACGCTCGCCGATATGGCGGGCGACACGCCGCTGTTCGTTTACGACAGCGCGATGTTGACCGCGCGGGTCGCCGAATGGCGCGCCGCAATGCCCGCCGACGTGCAGCTGCATTTTGCGATGAAGGCAAACCCCTATGCGCCGCTGCTCGCCTTCATGGCGCGGCTGGTCGACGGGTTCGACGTCGCGTCGGGCGGCGAGCTCAAGGCCGCGATCGACGCCGGGATGCCCGCGGGCGACATCAGCTTTGCCGGACCTGGCAAGCGCGACCGCGAGCTGGAGGCAGCGATTGTGGCGGGCGCCACGCTCAATCTGGAATCGGCGGGCGAGGCGGAGCGCGCGCTGTCGATCGCCGCGCGTCTCGGTCTGACACCCAGCCTGGCGGTGCGGGTCAATCCCGACTTCGACCTCAAGGGCTCGGGGATGAAGATGGGCGGCGGCGCCAAGCCGTTCGGGGTCGATGCCGCCGAGGTTCCGGCGCTGGTTCGACGCCTGATCGCGGCGGGCGCCGACTGGCAGGGCTTCCATATTTTCGCGGGATCGCAGGCGCTTGATGCCGAAGCCATCGCCGACACGCAGGCGCAGACGGTTGCGCTGGCCGCCAGACTGGCGGACGAAGCTGGCGCGACGCCGCCGCTCGTCAATCTGGGCGGCGGGATGGGGGTGCCCTATTTCCCCGGCGACAGCGCGGTCGATGCCGCGGCGGTCGGCGCGGCGCTGGGCGATACGCTTGCCGCGCGCGCCGATGTGCTCGCGAAAAGCCGCTTTGCGATGGAACTTGGGCGCTGGCTGGTGGCCGAGGCGGGTGTCTATTTGACCCGGGTCGTCGATCGCAAGACCAGCCATGGCGAGACGTTCCTCGTCACCGACGGCGGGCTCCACCACCAGCTCGCGGCAAGCGGCAATTTCGGAACGGTGATCCGGCGCAATTACCCGATCGCGGTCGCCGGGCGGTTCGGCGATGCACCCGCCGAAACGGTGTCGGTGGTCGGTTGCCTCTGTACCCCGCTCGACCGGCTGGGCGATCAGGTCGCGTTGCCGCGCGCCGACGTCGGCGACCTGATCGCGATCTTCCAGGCGGGCGCCTATGGCGCAAGCGCGAGCCCCGCCGCCTTTCTGGGGCAAGGCCCGGCCCGCGAGATGCTCGTCTGACGCGGCAAAACCTGTTCCTTAACGGGACAGTTCTGCCGTTGTGCTAGTCAAACCTATCTCAATACTAACTCTATGTTCACCCTTTTCGCGCAAGGGTGGATGCTGACGCATTGACGGTTGCCGCGGGGATTTGCGCCGCGGCGGCTGCCCGCGGCACGAAAGGTTGATTGATTATGGCTTCGTTCCCTTCGCTTCGCGTCGCGCGCGCCGCGCTTGTTTGCGGTATCGCGTCGACCGCGCTCGCGGGCTGCGCCAGCACGGGCGGCGGCGCGCCGCAGCTGCCGAGCGCGACCTTTGTCCAGAATCAAGAAGGCCCGGGCGAGGAATACATCATCGGCCCGCTCGACGAACTTCAGATCTTCGTGTGGCGCAATCCGGAACTCGGCGGCAAGGTGCAGGTGCGACCCGACGGGCGGATCACGACGCCGCTGATCACCGATATGCCCGCGGTCGGCAAGACCCCGACAATGCTCCAGCAGGATATCAAGCTGCAGCTCAGCCAATATATCACCGACCCGATCGTCAGCGTCATCGTCACCACGTTCAACAGTACCTTTTCGCAGCAGGTGCGCGTCGTCGGCGCGACCGAGAAACCGGCCTCGATTCCATTCCGCGCCAACATGACCGTGCTCGACGCAATGATTGCAGTCGGCGGCCTCGGCGAATATGCGGCTGGAAACAAGGCGCGACTCGTCCGTTTCGACAAGGGCAGCGGCAAGCAGCAGGAATTTGCCCTGCGGCTGAATGACCTGATCAAGCGCGGCGACATCAAGGCCAATGTGCGGTTGCAGCCCGGCGATGTCATCATCATCCCCGAAAGCATGTTCTGACCCAGACCGACCGCCGACCGACCCATATCCAAGGATTGACCGTAGCCGATGACCAGCCTTTACGACGAATTCCGGGTGGCGCTACACAGCGTCTGGACGCGCCGGTGGCTCGTGCTGGCGGTGGCGTGGGGCATTTGCATCCTGGGCTGGCTGGCGATCGCGTCGATCCCCAATCGTTATGATTCGCGCGCGCGGCTGCTCGTCGACATCAACGAAATCCTGCCCGATGATCCGCAGGGCGGCGCCTATGGCGGACGCCAGCGCATCGACCAGATCCGCGAAACGCTGACCAGCGCGCGCAACCTGGAAAAGGTCGCCGCGACGACGGGTCTGCTTCCCGCAGGCGCGGGCGAGCGCGAGAAGGCGGGCGCGGTCGCGATGCTGCAAAAGAATATCAAGGTTGTACCACAACAGGATAATATCTTTGAAATAACCTCGAGCGTCGGGGTTGGCAGCCTGTCCGACGCCGACAATGCCAAGCTGGCTTCGGGTGTGCTCGACAGCCTGATTACCGTGTTTCGCGACGACCAGCTGCGCGGCGGGCGGATGAACGCGCGCGAGGGGCTGAAATTCCTCGATGCGCAGATCGCCGACCGCGAAAAGGCGCTGCGTGAGGTCGAAGCGCGGCGGGCGGCGTTCGAGGCGCAGAATATTGGGCTGATCCCCGGTGGTGCCGGATCGCCGGCGCAGCGCGTCGAAGCGGCGCGCGCCGAGCTGGGTCAGATCGATTCGCAGCTCGTGGCGGCGCAGGCACAGCTCGCCGCCGCCAACGGCCAGCTCGCGTCGACCCCCGCGACGATCAACGTCCCCGGCATGGGCGGCGTCGGCGGCGGGGTTGCGCGGCAGCAGCTGGCAGGCGCGCAGAACGAACTGTCGTCGATGCGCGCGCGCGGGCTGACCGATGCGCATCCCGACGTCATCGCGCTGAAAAGCCAGATCGCGTCGCTCAAAGCCATGGCCGACCGCGAAGGCGCGGGCGGCGGCGGTGGCGGCGGCAATTCGCAGAACCCGGCCTACGCCTCGCTCGCCGCGATGCGCGCCGAGCGGCAGGCGACGGTCAGCGCGCTCAATGCGCGCAAGGCGCAGCTGAGCGGCGACATCGCGCGGATCACCAGCCAGCAGATCCAGAACCCCGGCATTGCCGCCGAATATGATCGGATCAACGGCGAATATACCGCGTTCAAGGCGCAATATGACAAGCTGCTGGCGCAGCGCGAACAGGTGCGGCTGCGCGGCGACGTGCAGACCGAAACCGACGCGATCAAGATCGAACTCCTCGATCCGCCGACGAAGCCGACCAGCCCCGCGGCGCCCAATCGGCCCTTGTTCCTGACCCTCGTTCTGCTCGCCGGGATCGGCGGCGGGATCGGCGCTGCCTTTGGCCTCGGCCAGGTGCGCGCCAGCTATGCCACCGCGGCGAAGCTGGAGCGCGCGAGCGGATTGCCCGTGATCGGGTCGATTACCGAAGTCGTGACCCCCGAACGCCATGTCGAACGGCGCAAAAAACTGGTGTGGCTGGCAAGCGGCGGCGGCGCCTTGGTCGGGCTCTACGCCCTGCTGCTGGTCGCCGAATTCATCCAGCGCGGCATGGTAGCGTGACGGGGGACGATGACATGAACGACCAACGCAAAGTCAAGCGCCCGCCCTCGCTCCTCGAACGCGCGGCCGACATGTTCGGCCTCGATCCCGCGGCCAATGCGCCGACGATCGACGTGTCGAGCCTGCCCCCCGAAGCGCCCAAAAAGGCCAAAAAGGCCCAGGCCGAACCCGTTGCGGAAGTCTTGCCGCCCGAGGCGATCGCCCCGGTCAGCCCGACGGTCGAAACCGCCCCGACGCCGCAGCCGTCGCCGCGCAAGGAGATCGCCAAGGCCGCTCCCGCGATCGTTCCGACGCGGCAGGGGACGATCGACCGCGAGCGGCTGGCGTCGCGCGGGATGATCGTACCCGGCACCCCGGTGACCGGCATTTCCGAAGAATATCGCATCGTGAAGCGCGAATTGATCCGCAACTTCGGCGGCACCGGCAATCGCCCGATCCTGCCGCGCGGTCACCGCGTGCTGATCGCCTCGGCCAACCCGGGCGAGGGCAAGACCTTTTCCGCGGTCAATCTGGCGCTCAGCCTGGCGGTCGAGGCCGACCATGACGTCCTGCTGATCGACGCCGACATCGCCAAGCCGAGCGTGCTCGAAGCGCTGGGGCTGGAGGATGGTCCGGGGTTGATGGACGCGCTGGCCGATGCGCATCTGCCGCTTGGTGATTGCCTGATCCAGACCGATATTCCGGGCCTGAAGGTCATGCCCGCGGGCACCGGGCATATGCACGACACCGAACTGCTTGCTTCGGCGCGCACCGATGCGTTGCTGGCGCAGCTCGAACAGGGCGCCCCCGGCCGCATCCTGATCATCGATTCGCCGCCGGTGCTGGCGGCGTCGCCCGCCGCAGTGCTCGCCGGGCATGTCGGACAGACGATCATGGTCGTGCGCGCCGACGAAACATTGGAATCCGCCCTGCGCGACGCGATCGGCCTGATGGGCGCGTGTCCGCATATCCAGCTGCTCCTCAACGGCGTGAAATTTTCGCCGGGTGGCCGCCGCTTCGGCACCTATTACGGACAAGGAGGCGCGTGATGCGCACCACCACCACATTGCGCCGCACGGGCGCGCTGGCGGCGCTGCTGCTGGCGGGAACCGCGACCGGCGCGCAGGCGCAATTTTCGGGTGATCCCGCATCCGGCGCCAGCGACGCTCCGGCCAGCGCGCCGTCGGCCGAGCCGGGCCGATCGGCCAAGCGCGCCGAAGCGCGTCGCAGCCAGCGACAGGTCGATGTCAGCCCCTATCTGGAGGTCGGTCAGGTGCTGACCGCCGACCTGAAGAACGGCGGCGACGTCCTGACCTATACCACGGTGGCGGCCGGCGTTGACGCCGCGATCGTGACCAGCCGCGCCGAATTGGCGGCGACGGTACGGTATGAACATCGTTTCGGGTGGAACGGCGGGCTGGACGATTCCAATACGATCAGCGGGCTGGCGCGCGGCCGGATCGAAGTGGCGCGTGGGCTGAACCTGGAGGGCGGTGCGCTTGCGACCCGCACCCGCGCCGACAGCGGCTTGTTCATCGGTGACGCCAGCAATGTCGCGAACCTCTATTCGGTGTATGCCGGGCCGACCTTGGCGCGGCGGATCGGCGGGCTTGATGTCGGTGCCGGTTACCGCTTTGGCTATACCAAGGTCGATGTCGATACGCCCCCGATCCTGTCGCCGGGATCGCAGCCGCAGGATATTTTCGACAGCTCGACCAACCATGTCGCCTGGGCCAGCGTCGGCGCGCGCCCCGGCGATCTGCCGTTCGGCTGGCAGGTTTCGGGCGGCTATGAACGCGAGGATGCCAGCCAGCTCGACCAGCGTTTCGAGGGCAAATATGCCCGGGCCGACGTGACCATGCCGATCGGGCCGACCGTCGCGCTGCTCGGCGGGGTCGGTTACGAGGATATCGAAATCGGCCAGCGCAATCCGGTGGTCGATGCGGGCGGCGTGCCGGTGCGCGACGCCAACGGACGTTTCGTGACCGACAAATCGACCCCGCGCCAGCTGTCGTTCGATACCGACGGCCTGATCTGGGACGCGGGTGTGATGTGGCAGCCGAGCCGCCGCACGTCGGCGACCGCGCGCGTCGGGCGCCGTTATGGCGATACCATCTATACCGGCAGCTTTTCCTATCGCGCCGACCATGCGACGACGATCCAGGTCGGCGTTTATGACGGGCTGTCGAGCCTTGGTCGCGGGCTGTCGGGCGGGCTGGCGGCGCTGCCGACCCAGTTCGATCCGACGCGTAACCCGATCGGCGGCAATATCAACCCGTGCGTATTCGGACAGGCGGGCGGCGGATGCCTCAGCAACCAGCTCGGCAACGCAACGGCGGCGCAATATCGCAGCCGCGGGGTGCAGGCGACGATCGGCTCGCGCTTTGGCGGGTGGAATTACGGGGTCGGCGTCGGCTATGACCAGCGCAAGCTGCTTGCCCCCTTGCTGTCGCCGATCGCCAGCCTGAACGGGATCAAGGACGAGAATTATTATCTGTTCCTGTCGGCTGGGCGCCGGCTCGACGCCGATTCGGACATCAGCCTGTCGGGCTATCTCAATTATTTCGACAATGGCGCTCCGGGGGTCAGCGACGTACAATCGGCGGGGCTGTCGGCCGCCTATTCGCGCCGGTTCTGGCGCAGCCTGACCGGCACCGCGGCGGCGAGCCTGAACGCGTTCGATCAGGATGGCTTCAACAGCCAGCTTATTGGTTCAGCTTTGGTGGGACTGCGTTACAACTTCTGATGGGCTGGACCCATTGGGCAACGGGAATTCGCGATGTACGATCAATTCTATGGTTTCACCGGCCGTCCGTTCCAGCTGACGCCTGATCCGCATTTCTATTTTGAAAGCGGCACCCACCGCAAGGCCATGTCCTACCTCGGCTATGGGCTGGCGCAGGGCGAAGGCTTCATCGTCATCACTGGCGATGTCGGCGCGGGCAAGACGACGCTGGTCGGGCATCTGATGAATACGATCGATCCCAACCGCCTGACCGCGGTCAAGCTGGTGTCGACGCAGGTCGAGGGCGACGATCTGCTCCGTCTGGTCGCCGAACAGTTCGGGATCGAATGGGAAGGCGAAAGCAAGGCCGAGCTGCTGCGCTCGATGGAACAATATCTGCGCGAACAGGCGCGTGCGGGCAAGCGCACGCTGCTGATCGTCGACGAGGGGCAGAATTTGGCGATTTCGGCGCTCGAAGAGCTCCGGATGTTGTCGAACTTTGTGCTCGGCGGCCATTCGCTGCTGCAAATCTTCCTGCTGGGTCAGCCCGAATTTCGTCAGACGCTGTTCCATTCGCCGACGCTGGAGCAATTGCGCCAGCGCGTGATCGCGACGCATCACCTCGATCCGATGGAGCCCGAGGAGGTCGAACCCTATATTCTGCACCGGCTGGGCAAGGTCGGCTGGACGGGCAACCCCAGCTTCAGCCCCGACGCGTTCGAGGAAATCTTTGACTATAGCGAAGGCGTGCCGCGCAAATTGAACGTGCTGGTCAGCCGCTTGCTGCTCTACGGCGCGGTCGAACAGATGACGCGGATCACCGCGCAGAATGTGCGGTCGGTCGTCGCCGAGATCGAGGCCGATCGCGGCATCGACGCATCGACGCTGGCGCCGCTGCCGGTCGAGGAGGTCGTGGCGGCCGCCGCCGCTGCGGTCGCGCCGACCCCGGCGCCCTTTGCGGCCCCGACCCCCGCCAATGAAACGACGCTCGAGTGGCCGCAGCGTGCTGCCGACGGGCGCCCGCCCTTCGCCCAGCCTGCCGAGACGGTCATCCTGACCCCGCCCGATCCCAGCGCCGACGAGGTTCTGGCGCGGATGGCTGCTGCGGATGGCGATGCCCCGGCGGCACCCGCGATCGACCTCGAACAGCTGGCGGCGCTCGAAGCGCAGATCGCCTCGCTCGAGACGCGGCTGGTGGAACAGGACGCGGCGCTGCGCCGCGTACTCGACCTGCTGATCGAATGGGTCGAGCGCGATCCCGAGAATGCCCCGAACCCGGCGACGTCGCGGACCTGGGCGGCCTGACGAAAGAATCACCCCTCCCCTTCAGGGGAGGGGCAACGAGACTTGGGAGCTTGCTCCCTAGTCGCAGTGGGGTGGGGTCTATCGACCTTGCACAATCTCGATAGACCCCACCCCAACCCCTCCCCTAAAGGGGAGGGGCTTATGTTGGATGGGCCAAGGTGAGAAAAGATGCAGAACGGCCTGTCGGTCGATGTCGAGGACTGGTTCCAGGTCGGCGCCTTTGAGCGCACGATCGACCGCGCCGACTGGCCGACGCTCGAGTGCCGGGTCGAGGCGAATTGCGACGCGGTGCTGCAGATTTTTGCCGATGCGGACGCCAAGGGGACGTTCTTCACGCTGGGCTGGGTTGCCGAACGCTATCCCTCGCTGATCAAGCGCATCGTTGGCGCGGGGCATGAGCTGGCGAGCCATGGCTATGACCACAAGCGTGTGTTCAACATGACCGCCGACGAATTTGCCGCCGACCTCAAAAAAACGCGGGCAATCCTCGAGGATCTGGGCGGCGTTGCGGTGCGCGGCTATCGGGCGCCGAGCTTTTCGGTCGATACGCGCACCCCTTGGGCGCATATGGTGCTCGCCGAGCAGGGCTATGCCTATTCGAGCAGCGTCGCGCCGGTCGTCCATGACCATTATGGCTGGCCGCAAAGCCCGCGCCATGCATGGCGACCGCTGCCCGATAACGAACTGGTCGAATGGCCGGTGACGACCGCGCGCTTTGCCGGGCGGACGCTCGCGGCGGGGGGCGGGGGCTTCATGCGGATGCTGCCCTATGGCTTCACGCGCTGGGCGATCGCGCGGATGAACGCCGAGGGGCATCCGGCGATCCTCTATTTCCACCCATGGGAAATCGATCCCGGCCAGCCGCGCGTGGCCGACGCGCCGATCAAATCGAAAATCCGTCATTACAGTGGCTTGTCGGCCATGGCTGGCAAGCTGAAGAAACTGCTCGCCGATTTCGAATGGACGCGCGCTGACGCGTTACTGCCCGCGCAGCAGCAGCGCGCCGAGCCGTGGCGCGCCGCGGCGTGAATGCGCCGACGCGTCCGATGATGCAGGGCTTTTCCGGCGCGCCGCTGTCCGACGCGGCGGCATGGGATGCCTATGTCGCGGCGCATCCGCACGCGACACCCTTTCACAGCCGTGCCTGGTGCGAGGCGGTCACCCGGGCGACCGGGCACCAAAGCCATCTGGTGACCGCGCGCAATGTTGAGGGGACGCTGACCGGCCTGCTGCCGCTCCACCATGTCCGCTCGCCATTGTTTGGGCAGGCGCTGGTCGGCAGCGGCTTTGCCGTCGACGGCGGCATCCTCGCCGATGATCCGGCGGTCGCCGCGACGCTGGCCGAGGGGGCAGCGGCGATGGCGCAATCGCTTGGGGTGCCGTCGGTTGAACTGCGCGGCGGGCCGCAGCCGGACGCCGACGGTTGGCGCCGCGAAGAGGGCGTTTACGCCGGGTTCGCGCGCGACCTGGGCAGCGGCGACGATGCCGAATTGCTGGCGATCCCCCGCAAGCAGCGCGCCGAAGTGCGCAAGGTGCTGGACAGCGGTCTGACCGTGACGTCGGGGCGCGATGCTGACGAACGACGCGACCATTATCGCATCTACGCGACCAGCGTCCGCAACCTCGGCACGCCGGTATTCCCCAAAGCCCTGTTCGATGCGGTGCTCGATGCGTTCGGCGACGATGCCGACATTTTGACCGTGCGCGCGGACGGGAAACCCGTGGCGAGCGTGCTCAGCCTCTATTGGCGCGGGACGGTGATGCCCTATTGGGGCGGCGGCACCGCCGATGCACGGCGGCTGCGCGCTAACGAACTCATGTATTTCGCGCTGATGCGCCATGCGCGCGCCAAGGGTTGTACGCGCTTCGACTTCGGGCGGTCGAAAATTGGCACCGGCCCCTATAGCTACAAGAAGAACTGGGGTTTCGAGCCGCAGCCGCTTGTCTATGCGCGCTGGCTGGCGCCGGGCGAAACGCCGCGCGACACCAATCCGAACAGCGCCAAATATCGTTTGCAGGTCGATTTGTGGAAGAAGCTGCCGCTGTGGGCGGCAAACCGGATCGGGCCGCTGATCGCGCGCGGATTGGGATGATCCGCGTGCTTTCAGATACATCGTCATTGCGAGCGCAGCGAAGCAATCCAGAGTGGCGCAAACCGCTCTGGATTGCTTCGCTGCGCTCGCAATGACGGAGAGCGGCGATGCCTGAAATCCTGTTCCTCGTTCACCGCGCGCCCTGGCCGCCCGACCGCGGCGACCGCATTCGCAGCTGGCATATGTTCGAAGCGCTGGCAAAGCTGGCGCCGGTGCATGTTGCGGCGCTGGCCGACAATGAATCCGACGCTGCACAGGCACGCGAAAAAATGACGCCGCTTTGCAAGAGCCTGGCGATCGAAGAGCGCAAGGTTTTGCGCCCGCTCGCGCTGGCTTCGGCGGTGCTGCGCGGCGAGCCGGTGTCGAATCGGCTGTTCCGGAATGCGGCGCTCGCGCGCCATGTCGATGCCGTCGTCCGCCAAGGCGGCATCACCCATATCGTCGGCTTCTCCGGCCAGATGGCGCAATATTTGCCCGCCGGTTTTGACGGGCCGGTGCTGATGGATTTTGTCGATGTCGATTCGGCCAAGTTCGCGACCTACGCCGAGCAGGACAAGCGCCAGCCGCTGAACTGGGTCCACCGCCGCGAGGCTCGCGTGCTCGGCGCGTATGAAGCTAAGGTGGCGCGGCACGTCGACGCGAGCCTGTTCGTCAGCGAGGCGGAGGCGGCGTTGTTTCGCACGCGCAGTGGCCTGGGTGGCGACACGGTGCATGCCGTCGAGAATGGCATCGACACCGACCGTTTCGACCCTGCGCTGACATTCGACGCGGTCGCTGGCGACGAAGGGCCGCTGGCGGTGTTCACCGGGCAGATGGACTATCGCCCCAATGTCGACGCGGTGCGCTGGTTCGCTGCCGACATCCTGCCGCTGATCCGTCAGCAGCACCCGGACGCGCGGTTCGCGATCGTCGGGCGCGCGCCGACCGACGAGGTGCGCGCGCTGGCCAAGCTGCCCGGGGTGCTGGTGACTGGCGAAGTGCCCGATGTCCGGCCATGGCTTGCCGCCGCCGCTGCGGTGGTCGCGCCGCTGCTGCTCGCGCGCGGGGTGCAGAACAAGTTGCTCGAGGCGATGGCGATGGCGCGGCCTGTGGTCGCAAGCGCCGCCGCGGCGACGGGCATCGACGCGACCCCCGGCGAGCATCTGCTGGTCGCCGACGATGCCGCGGGCATGGCCGCCGCGGTGAGCTCGCTGTTTGCCGACCGCGAGGCGGCGGCCCGGATGGGACATGCGGCACGCGCGCAGATGATCGCGCGCTATGGCTGGGACGCACGGCTGGCGCCGCTCGGCGCGCTGCTGGGGCTGCCCGCATGACGCTGTGGCAGCGCCATCTCGGCGCGCTTGCGCTGCTGTCGGCGGTAATTCTCGCGCTCTTCTGGCGCGATGCTGCCGATATGGCGGGCATCTGGTGGAACAGCTCGACCTTCACGCACTGCCTGCTGATCGTGCCGATGATTGGCTGGCTGGTGTCGCAGCGCACCGCGCTGCTGCGCCCGCTGACCCCCGCCTTCTGGTGGCCCGCGCTCGTCTGGATGGCGGGGGCGGGTCTGGTGTGGCTGGTCGGCGAAGCGGCGGGGATTGGGCTGTTTCGCCAGCTCGGGTTGATCCTGATGCTGCAGGGCGCGGTCGGCGCGACACTCGGGGAGAAGCTGGTGCGCGGGCTGCTCTTTCCGCTCTGCTACGCGCTATTGCTGGTGCCGTTCGGCGAGGAACTGGTGCCGCTGCTCCAGACCTTTACCGCGCATATCAGCGTCATCCTGCTCCATCTGTCGGGCATTTCCGCCGAGATGGAGGGGGTTTTCATCACGACGCCCGCCGGCTTCTTCGAGGTGGCCGAGGAATGTTCGGGGGTCAATTTCCTGATCGCGATGCTCGCCTATGCGGTGTTCGCGGCGCATCTCTGTTTCAAAAGCTGGACGCGGCGCATCGTCTTTGTCGCCGCGGCACTCGCTACGACGATCATCGCCAACGCGCTGCGCGCTTATGGCACGATGGTCGCCGCCGAAATCTGGGGGATCGAGGCGGCGGGCGGGATCGATCATATCTTTTATGGCTGGATATTTTTCGGGCTGGTGATCGTGATCGTGATGCTGGTCGCGCGGCGCTGGTTCGACCGGCCCGCGAACGATGTTGCGGTCGACGTCACCGGGCTTGATGGCGCGCCGCGCTTTGCCGGTGCGGCGAAGGCGGTGATGCCCGCCGCGCTCGCGATCCCGCTGATCTTTGCTGGCTGGGCATGGCTTATGGGCGGACGCAGTGCGCCGCTGCCCGCGACGATGGGGGTCGAGGCGCCGCGCGGCTGGAACGAAACGCGCGCCGAGGGCATGGCGTGGGCACCGCGCTTCGACGGCGCCGACCAGCAGCTGCTGCGACATTTCGTCGATGCGAACGGACGCCGGGTGACGGTCGCGATCGGCGGCTATGAACGCCAGGCCGAGGGCCGCGAGGTGGTTGCCTTCGGACAGGGGGCGGTCGACCCGGACAGCAAATGGGCGTGGAGCGCGTCCTTGCCCGCGGTCGACGGCGCGCGGACCGAACGGTTGCTCCACCCCGGCCCGGTGCTGCGCGATGCGGCGACCTGGTATCTTGTGAACGGGGCGATTACGGGCGATCCGCGTGGCGCCAAACTCGCGGGGCTGAAGGCGCGACTGCTCGGCGGCGATCCGCGCGCGCTGTCGCTGATCGTGTCGAGTGAGGCGGGGCAGGGCGGGCGCGATGCGATAGAGGATTTCGTTTCCGCGTCGGGCGGAGCCACGGCGATGGCTGACCGCGCGCTGAAACTGCGTTAGGGATCGCGCCATGTGTGGGATCGCGGGCATCTATCATCTGGAAACGGCGAAGCCCGTCGACCCGGCGCGGCTGCGCGCAATGCTGCATCCGATGGCGCATCGTGGCCCGGACGGGTCGGGCGTGTGGACCGCTCCCGGCGTCGGGCTCGGTCATTTGCGCCTGTCGATCATCGACATCGACGGCAGTCCGCAGCCGATGGCGAGCGACGACGAAGCGGTAACGCTCACCTACAACGGCGAAATCTATAATTTCCGCGAGTTGCGCTCCGAACTGGAGGATCGCGGCCATCGCTTCCGCACGAGCGGCGATACCGAGGTGATCATTGCGGCGTGGCGGCAATGGGGGCCCGACTGCCTGTCGCGGCTGAACGGGATGTTCGCCTTTGCGATCCACGATCATGCGCGCGGCTGCCTGTTCCTTGCCCGCGACCGCTTGGGAGTGAAGCCGCTGCATTATACGCGGCTGTCGGACGGGTCGGTGGCGTTCGCGTCGGAACTGAAGGGGCTGCTGCGCAATCCGCTCTTGCGGCAGGAAGCCAACCTGACCGCGATCGAGGATTTCCTCGCCTTTGGTTATGTACCCGACGACAATTGCATCGTCGCGGGGGTCGAGAAGCTGCCCGCGGGCCACTTCCTTTTGCTCGAACGCGGCAAGCCCGTTCCCGCGCCGACGCGCTGGTGGGCGCCCGATTTTTCGCGGCGCATCAAGGCCAGCGAAGGTGAGGCTGCCGAGCATCTTGTCCATCTGATGCGCGCCGCGGTGACCGACCGGATGGTCGCCGACGTTCCGCTCGGCGCCTTTCTGTCGGGCGGCGTCGACAGCAGCGCGGTCGTCGCGTTGATGGCCGAGGCGAGCGCGAAGGCGGTCAAGACCTGCACGATCGGCTTCGATCAGGCGGCACTCGACGAGACGGAATATGCGCGGCAAATCGCCGAACGCTTCGCGACCGATCACCGCACCCGCACCGTATCATCGGGCGATTTCGGGCTGGTCGACACGATCGCCGATCATTTCGACGAGCCCTTCGCCGACGCGAGCGCGCTGCCGACGTATCGCGTGTGCGAACTGGCGCGCGAAGAGGTGACGGTGGCGCTGTCGGGCGACGGCGCCGACGAGGCGTTTGCGGGGTATCGGCGGCTGGTGTTTCAGCATCAGGAGGAACGGCTACGCGGGCTGATTCCTGGCTTTCTGCGCCGCGGGGTGCTGGGGCCGCTGGCGAAGGTTTGGCCGCAGATGGACTGGGCGCCGCGTCCCCTGCGCGCCCGCGCGACGCTTGCCAGCCTGTCGAAAAGCGGCGCCGAAGGCTATGCCGAAGCTGTCGGGGTGACGGGGCAGGCGCAGCGGTCGCTCCTGTTCAACGACGCGGCGCATCATGCGCTGGGCGATCATGTCGCCGAGGCGCGCTATTGGAAGGCGATGGCCGAAGCCCCGGCGCGCGAGCCGCTCGACCGCGCGCAATGTGCCGACCTGATGATCTGGCTGCCCGGCGACATTTTGACCAAGACCGACCGGATGAGCATGGCGGTGAGCCTGGAAGCGCGCGAGCCGCTGCTCGATTACCGGCTGATCGAATTTGCCGCGAGCCTGCCCGCTTCGATGCGCGTCAAGGGATCGACCGGCAAGGCGATCATGAAGCAGGCGATGGAACGCTATCTGCCGCACGACATCCTGTATCGGCCCAAGATGGGATTTGTGACGCCGGTGTCGCAGTGGTTTCGCGGGGCGTTGGTCGAGCAGGCGAGGGGGTTGGCGACGTCGTCGACGCTGGCGCGGTCGGGCTGGTTCGACATGGCCGAGATCGAGCGTATCGTTGCGGCGCACCAGTCTGGGCGGCGCGACCATGGGCGGCTCATCTGGCAATTTTTCATGTTGGAAAAGTCGCTGGCGAAACTGTTCGGGATATAACTCGCCTCGCGCTTGCCAGAGCGGTGGTCCCCTCGTTCGTCATGCTGAACTTGTTTCAGCATCCATGGCCTGACCTGTCGTCCGAAGGAGCGCCGAAGGAAGTGGCAGGCCATGGACCCTGAAACAAGTTCAGGGTGACGAATACTGAAACGTCTGCGACACATGGACGGCGAAATCACCACCCCATTTTAACGCTTCCCTGCTAACCTCCACCCGATGACGGTGCACCCCGCCTTTCCCGCCGACGCCACCCCCGCCGATCCGCTGACGGTGCGTATCGTGGATCCGCTGGCGCTGTCGTCCGAACTGGCGGCGGCGTGGGACCGGCTGGCGGCGGAGGCCAGCGAACCCAATCCCTTTGCCGAACGCTGGTGCCTGCAATCGGCGTTGCACCTGCTCGACCCCGATCGCACCGCGCGGCTGGTCATGGTGCGCGACGGCAGCGACGGGCCGGTGATCGGCATCATGCCGATCGCCGCTGCGCCGCAATATGGCCGCCTGCCGCTGCGCCATGTGACCGGCTGGGCGCACCCCAATCATTTTCTGGGGTTGCCGCTGGTCCGCGCGGGGTTCGAACGCCTGTTCTGGTCGATCCTGCTCGGCTGGTGCGACGCGGCGCCGTGGGCGCGGACCTTGTTGCATGTGCCGCGATTGACCGAGGATGGACCGCTGCACCGCGCGCTGGTCGACGTCGCGCGGGTGCGCGGTGGCGAAGCCGAGATCGTCCATCGCGAAGAGCGCGCGCTGCTCGCCAGCGACCTTTCGCCCGCCGAATATTGGGACACCGCGGTGCGCGCCAAGAAGCGCAAGGAGCACCGGCGCCAGGCCAATCGGCTCGCCGAGCAGGGGGGCGTGCGTTTTCGGCGCTGGCGGGCGGGAGAGGCGATCGATCCGTGGATCGATAGTTTTCTCGACTTGGAGGCGCGCGGCTGGAAAGGCCGCGCCGGATCGGCGCTCGCCAGCCATGGCGATACCGAGGCTTGGTTCCGCGCGATCATCGCCGGTGCCGCAGAGGCGGGGCGGCTCGACATGCGTGCGCTGGACCTCGACGAGCGACCGCTGGCGATGCTGATCAATTTTCGGGCGCCGCCCGGGGGCTTTTCGTTCAAGACCGCGTTCGACGAGGATTACGCCCGCTTTTCGCCCGGGGTGTTGCTGCAACAGGAAAATCTCGACCTGCTGGACGACCCTGCGATTGCGTGGGTCGACAGCTGCGCTGCACCCGGACATCCGATGATCGACAGCGTCTGGCGCGAGCGCCGCGCTTTGGTGTGGGTCAACGCCGCGCTGTCGTCGCCCGCCGACCGGCTGCGCTTTGCGATGCTCGCCAGGATCGAGCGGCTCTGGCGACGCTGGAAAACTCCCACCGCCGTCGAAAATGAAGTAGAAAGCCCGACATGACTGCGCATCAGCCAATCTCTGCTCCTGTTTTCCCCGCCGACACGCTGGCGGCGATGGCGGCGCTATATCCTTTGAAGGCGGGGCTGCTGCGCCATCATCTGCCCGACCATCCCTTGCTGTCGATCGAAGCGCTGGCAGAGCTTGCCGAAAGCATGCCGGCGAGCGCGGTCGAATATAATCCGGGCAATGTCCCGATCGGGATCCGTCCCGAGGACGTCCCGTCGAACGGCCTGTCGATCGGCGAGACGATCCGCACCATCGACACCAATGGCAGCTGGGCCGTGCTCAAGAATATCGAAAATGTTCCGGCTTATCGCACGCTGCTGATGGACCTGCTCGGCGAACTCAAGTCGGTGGTCGAACCGCAGACCGGTGCGATGCTGACGCCGCAGGGGTTCATCTTCATTTCGTCGCCGGGGTCGATCACGCCCTATCACTTCGACCCCGAGCATAATATTCTGCTGCAACTGCGCGGGACCAAGGTCATGAACGTCTGGCCCGCGGGCGACGAGCGTTTTGCCGATCGCCGCGAGCATGAACGCTATCATGGCGGCGGCCACCGCAACCTGCCGTGGCAGGACGATTTCCATGCCGATGCGCAGCAAGTGCCGCTCGCTCCCGGCGACGCCGTGCTGATGCCGGTCATGGCGCCGCACTTTGTCGCCAATGGCGATGCGCCGTCGATCTCGCTGTCGATCACCTGGCGCAGCGAATGGAGCTATCGCGAATCCGAAGCGCACGCCGCCAACGCCGCGCTGCGCCGCATGGGGCTGGACCCGGCGATGCCGCCGCGCTGGCCAAGCTATGCCTGGGCGCGGTCGGTGGGCTGGCGGATCGCGCGAAAGCTGCGGCTCGTCGCGTGACAGACTGCTTTCCATCGCGGCATTTTGCGGCTATGGGCGCGCATCCTTATTTTGTGAGATCCTAGAGGACTGATGGCGAAAGAAGAACTTCTGGAGATGCGCGGCCAAGTGGTCGAACTGCTGCCCAACGCGATGTTTCGCGTCAAACTGGAAAACAACCACGAGATTCTGGGCCACACGGCCGGAAAGATGCGCAAGAACCGCATCCGTGTCCTGGTTGGCGACGAAGTGCTCGTCGAACTCACCCCCTATGACCTGACCAAGGGTCGGATCACCTATCGCTTCAAGTGAGCGGCGCGGCGAAAACTCCTGCGCCCATGCCGGTACTGGTTCTCGCTTCGACTTCGCCCCGGCGGCGTGAGCTGCTGGCGCGCATCGGCGTGATCCCGGCGCGGATCGCGTCCCCCGACATCGACGAAACGCCGCTGAAGGGCGAACTGCCGCGTGATTATGTCGCGCGGCTGGCCAAGGGCAAGGCGCTGGCGGTCGCGCGCGCGGCGGACGAGGTGGTGCTGGCGGGCGACACGACGGTCGCGGTCGGGCGCCGCATCTTGGAAAAACCCGCCGACGAGGCGGATCTGCGCCGCATGCTCGGCCTGCTGTCGGGGCGGCGGCACCATGTCTATTCGGGGCTGTGCGTCGTCGGGACCGACGGCAAGGCGCGGGTGCGCGTCGCCGACACCATCGTCGCGTTCAAGGTGCTGAGCGCCGCCGAGATCGACTGGTATGTCGACAGCGGGGAGGGCATGGGCAAGGCTGGCGGCTACGCGATCCAGGGTCGCGCCGAGGCCTTTGTCCGTTTCCTGTCGGGCAGCCATTCGAATGTCGTCGGGCTGCCGCTGTTCGAGACACGCACCCTGCTGACCGGCGCGGGCATCCCCCTTGGCTGAATGGCTGTACGAAGCCGGGATCGGCGAAGCGCGCGCGGCGCTGGTCGATGGCGACGACATTCTGGAGGCACGGATCGAGCGCGAAGGCGCCGGGCCGCGCGTCGGCGCGGTGGTCGCGGCGCGGCTGGTCGAAGCCGGGAAATCGCCACTGGTGACGCTCGACTGGCCCGGCGCTCCCGCCGCCAGCTTGACCGGATTGCCGGCTGCCACATCGATCGGCGCCGCGCTGACGGTCGAGATCACCCGTATGGCGCTGCGCGAACGCGGGCGGGGCAAACCGGCGCGGGCGCGGGTGGCCGAGGCGGGCGCGGTCATCGGCGACGGTCCCGACCTGCGCGCGCGGATCGCAGCGAGCGGTCTGCCGGTGACCGAGCTTCGCGCGACCGATCCCGACCGGCTCGAGCAGGCCGGTTGGTCCGAGCTGATCGATCATGTCCGCACCGGCCATTGGCCGTTCGACGGCGGTGCGCTGTGGGTCGATGCGACGCCCGCGATGGTGCTGATCGATATCGATGGCGACGGCGATGCGCTGGCGCTGGCCACAGCCGGTGCCAAGGCTGCGGCGGCGGTGATCCGCTGCTGCGACATCGGCGGATCGATCGGGATCGATTTTCCGTCGCTGCCGGGCCGTGCCGGGCGTCACGCGATCGATGCGGCAATCGACGCGGTGTTGCCCCAGCCTTATGAACGCACCGCCGTGAACGGATTCGGGCTGATGCAGATCATCCGGCGTCGCGATCGCCCCTCGCTGATCGAACAGGTCGTGCTCGACCCGGTCGCCACCGATGCGGCGCTGTTGCTGCGGCAGGCCGAGCGTGCGGTGGGGACGGGGGTGTTGACGCTGACCGCGCGGCCCGCGGTGATCGACCATATCACGGCGCATCCCGCATGGACGGCGCTATTGCAAAGCCGCACCGGGCGTCCGGTCCAGCTCACCGTCGATGCCGCCAGCAAAGGAACCGGACATGCCCAATAAACCGCCGCGCTGTCCGCTCTGCGGCAAGCCGCGCGAGCCGGAGTTCAAACCCTTTTGCAGTCGCCGCTGCCGCGACCGCGACCTCTTAAACTGGTTCGGCGAAGACTACCGCGTCGCCGCGACGCAGGCGCCCGACGGGACCGCCGACAGCGATCGTTTCGACGAAAGTTGACGCGGAAAATCGGACATCACAAAGCCACTGGACAGGACAACAAGCCCTGCCTATAGCCGCCGCTCGCCAGCGCGACCAACGGGTCGCAGCGGCCCTGCCCGGGTAGCTCAGTTGGTAGAGCATGCGATTGAAAATCGCAGTGTCGGCGGTTCGATCCCGTCCCCGGGCACCACTATCCCAGCCGCCGGATTCGCCGCGATTGCTGCACGTTATGTGCCTGCTCAGGCATTATTGCGCGCGCTTCGCGGGCGCGGTGAGCCGTCTCCCGGTAATTGTCCGGACGATGCAGAGCGGCGCGGGCCGAAGGCGGCGCGCGACGACGACCCGTCGTTTATGGACGCGGCCAGCTGCCGCGCCGCATCTGTGAACGACCGGTTCAGTCGTTCATCAGATGGTTGATCAGGAAGGTCATGCGCATCGCCATGATGTCGGGACGCGCCAGCGGGTCGCTGACGCCATGACCGCCCTCTTCATCCTCCAGCAACCAGGCCTCGCCGGGCGTTTCCATCAGACGCGCGGCCAGTTTGCGGGCGTGGCCCGGACCGACGCGACTATCGTTGGTCGACACGGTCACCAGAAAGGGCGGATAGGTCGCGCCGGGGTCGATGTTCTGGACGGGCGAATAGGCGCGAAGCTTGGCCGCGATCTCCGGTTTTGACGGGTCGCCATATTCGTCCATCCACGCCGCACCCATCGCGATTTTCGGGTAACGCAGCATGTCGGCGAGCGGCACGTCGCTGATCGCGGCGCCATAAAGGTCGGGGCGCTGCGTCGCGACAACGGCAGAGAGCAGCCCGCCATTCGAGCTGCCAAATACGCCGATATTTTTGGCGCTGGTGAACCCCGACGCCACCAGATCCTGCGTCACCGCGATAAAGTCGTCATAGGAAATCTGGCGCTTTTCGCGGATCGCTGCCTGATGCCACGCCTGGCCCCGTTCGCCGCCGCCGCGGATCGCGGGGAGTACCAGCGCGCCGCCGCGATCGAACCAGAGCTTCAACGCCTGACCGCCGAACGACCTGCCGAGATAGGATGGCGAAAGCGTGATGCCGAACGCGCCATAGCCGGTGATCAGCGTCGGGACGGCGCCCGGTCGGGCAGGGCTTTTGGGCCGGACCAGATAATAGTCGATCGAGGTTCCGTCGGTCGACGGCACCGATTTGACGTCGACGACAAAGGCGCTGGCATCGAAGCCATGTTTTTCCTGCGCCAGCACATGCGTCGCCCCCGTCGCCGAGCGGAGTTCGAGCGACGTCGGATTGAGAAAGCCGGTACGGCGGATCACGATGTCCTCGCCCGCGGCGCTCGCGCTCGCGACACTCAGGTCGATGCCGGCTTCGCCCACGATGAGGGGCGTGACGTCCCAGCCCTTGGTACCATATTGCGCGGCCTTGATCGTTGTCTTCAGCGATTTCTGCACCGGCAGGAAGATGCGGTCGCGGCTGGACGCATAGCCCGCGAAAAATCCGATTACCTCGCCTTCGGTCGGCGCATAGACAAGCTGAACGCGGTCGGCATCGGCAATCTTCGGCCCGAAATCATAGGCCAAGATGGCCTCGCCGGGATAGCTTCGCCCGTTGACAGTCGCGGGCTCGGCAAGCTGGAACAGCGCGTGACGGTCGGTACCGCCAAGCGGACCAAAGGGTTTGAGCTTGGCGGGCAGATCCAATTTGGTCACCACCCCGGCGGCGTCGACCGAATGGAGCTCGAACGTCGAATAATTGATGACGCGCGTGATGATTGCGCGCGCTGCGCTGCCTTGGCGCGCAAATTGAAGCGTCGCGTCGGTCGACGGCGCGGTGAAGATCGCCGGCGCGGTTGCGGCGTCGGTGCCGCGTTTCCACAGCCGGGCCGCCGCGCCCCATCCAGCCGCGGTTTTCGGACTGTCGCCGATCGTGTGCGCAATCAGAACCGAATCCTTGGTCAGCCAGGCTGATTGAACGCGCGCCGCGGGGGACGAAAATCCACCGACGACAAAGGCCGCAGTTTTCAGGTCAAATTCGCGCAGGGCAACCTCGTCCGAGCCGCCGTCGGAAAAGGCGAGCAGGCAGCGTTCATAGGCGGGCGGGAGGCAGGAGGAAGCATAGCCCCAGTTGAGCGAATAGGGTTTGCCCTGCGCCTTGCCATAAGCGGCGACATCGAGCACCGTGCGCCAGTCGCCTGGCGTGCCGTCCGCGCCGCGATCGGCGACCTGCAGCAGGCCTTTGGGATGACCGGCGTCGCGGAACAACCGCACCGCGCGGTCGCCCATCAACTGGACATCGGCGATCGGGGTATTGGCTTTGAGCGCGGTCCGGAGCGCGGCCAGCACATCGGGGTAGCCCGGCAAAGCCGCCAAGGCCGCCTTGGTTTCGGCGGTCTTGGCCCGCGCCCACTCCAGCGCTCTGGGGTCGTCGGATTTTTCCAGCCATTCCAGATCGTCGGCAGCGGCGGGGGACGCGGCGACGGCCAGCGCGGCGGCGAGAACGGCAAAGCTGGTGCGGTGCAGGCTGGACAGGGGCATGGGGTCTCGCTTGTCGATCAGTTGGCGGCGGGCGGGCTGGGCTTGGGCGTCGGCTTGTGGCTGATCAGCTGGATGCGAAAGATCAGCGTCGCATGGCCCGGGATGGGCCCGACACCCGCGGCGCCATAGGCCATTTCCGACGGTACGGTGATGATCCACTCGTCGCCGGGCCGCATCAGGCGGAGCGCGATACCCCAGCCGGGAATCAGCGGTCGCAGCGGAAAGGTCACCGGTTCGCCCTTGGCAAAGGATGAGTCGAAAACGGTGCCGTCGACCAGCTTGCCTTCATAATGGACGGTGACGTCGTCGGACAGCTTGGGCGAAATGCCGTCCGCCGGACCCGATTTGACAATTTCATATTGCAGCGCGGGCAGCGAGACGACGCCAGGTTTTTTGGCGTTTTCGGCCAGATAGGCCGTGTCGGCGTTGGGGGTTTCGGCTGCGGCGAGGCCGGGCAGGGCGATCGCGGTCAGCGCGATCAAGGCGGCGACGCGATGACGATGGCGCATGGGGAGCCTTTCTTTGGGAATGCGGGCGGGACGCTCGCCCCGCCCGGTCGCACAAGGGATCAGAAGTCGTAGGTCAGGCGAACACCCGCGGTGCGCGGGCGGACATAATATTCGCGCAGGCCCGCGCGGCCCGTCTCCTGCACGGTGACGCCGCGCTTGTTGCCGATATTTTCGACAAAGGCTTCAAAGCGGGCACCGCGGTAGCGGATGTTCCCGCGCAGGTCGAAAACGCTGTAGCCGCCCTGCGTCAACGTGCCAGCCAGGTTGCTGGGCGCTTTGGAGACATAGCGGTGCGACAGCATCGCCATCGGTTCGAGATCGCCTTCACCGCGCCAGGTGACGCTGTTCGACACCCGCCAGCGCGATGCGCCGGGAAGCCGTGACCCGGCCGGGACGTTGACGCCGCCCGCGACCACATTGTCGCGCAATTCGGCGTCCAGATACCCCAGCGTCGAATTGAGGGTGAGCGATCGCACCGGGCGCCAGCTGAGCGCGACGTCGGCACCGACATTGCGGGCGCGCCCGACGTTATCGGCATAGGCCAGATTGTCGCCGCGTACGATCAGCAGCTGGATGTCTTTCCAGTCGATGTAGTAGCCGGTGACGTCGAGCGTGAACCGTTTGTCGGGCGACGAAGCGCGCAGCCCCAACTCGTAATTGATCAGCTCGTCCGAACCGAAGTCGGCGGGCGAGGGAAAGGCGGGGTTGACCGGGATGGCGTTCGGGCCACCAAAGCGAAAGCCCTTCGATACCAGCCCATAGACCATCAGGTCGGAATTGGGCTCGAAGGTGAGCGACACCTTGGGGTTGAAGCCATCGGCCTGCTGCGTCACCGGCGCCGGTTCGTTGACCAGCTGGCCGCCGGTCGACAGCAGGTTGAGCAGCCCCGTCTGGCGGGTGCGATTGCTGACCTGCGTATCGAAATAGCGTCCACCCGCCGTCAGTTTCAGCGTCGGGGTGAAGCGCCAGGTGGCTTCGCCGAACAGCGCCTTTTCGGTGCCGTTGACGCGCAGGATATAGTCGGTGAAGCGGTCACCCGGCGCAGCGCGCGCGCCGATGCCCGCGCCGAAGCGCCCGGAATAGAGCGTTTCGATCAGGCCCGCCGCCCCTGCAAACTCCGAATAGCTGGGCAGCGCGATCTTGATATTGTTGTGGCTGGCACCGACCAGCCATTCGAAATCGCCGCCGCTTTCGGACGTCAGCCGTGCCTCGATCAGGTCGCCATTGGCGCGCCGTTCGGCAACCAGCGGAATCTGGGTCGGCGTGCCGCCGAACAGCCCCCGAAAGTTCAGCGTGAAATCGGTGATGTTTTTCGTGCTCTTTTCCATATGCGCGGCGTTGACGGTCAAGGTCGCAAAGCCGAGATCGAAATCGCCGCGCAGACTGTGGACTTCGGCGGTGGACCGGAAGGGTTCGGCCAGTACGGTGTTCCGCTTCAGATCGCCCAGCGCCGGGAGCGAGACGAATGCATCGTCATATTTCCCTTTGAAATAGAGGCTTAGCGCCGAAATGTTCACGCCTTCGGCGGGCTCCCATTCGACCGACACGCGCCCGCCATAGCTGTCCATCGCGTTCGAATCCTTGCGGCCGATGCCGACATTGTCGATGAAGCCGCTGCTGTGGCGATAGGTGCCGACGGCGCGAACGGCCAGTCGGTCGGTGACGATCGGGACGTTGATCATCGCCTTCGCCGACCAGCCCAGATCGTCCGAACTGTCGGTGATCGACGCGCCGGCCTCGACGCGTCCCTCGACCGCGCCCAGCCGCGCCCGCGCCGCCACATAGTTGATTGCCCCGCCCAGTGTGGCCGATCCGAACAGTGTCCCCTGCGGGCCGCGCAACACCTCGACGCGGTCGACGTCGAAGGTGTCGACGTCGGGGATCCCCGCGCTGTTGAAGGGTTCGGTCAGCGGGACTTCGTTGATGTAGATGCCCGTCGTTCCCTGGCCGACGTCGATCGATGTGGTTGATGAAACACCGCGAATCGCGATCGACGAATAGCCGGGGATGGCGGCATTGAACTGCACCCCGGGTAGCTTCGTCAGATAGTCGGCGTAGCTTTGCGCGCCTTGCTCGTCGAGCTGGCGTCCGGTCACCGCGGTAACCGACCCGGCAACCTTGCGCACATCCTCTTCACGCTTGTTGGCAGTGACGATGATGATCTCGCTGTCGGTCGTTTCGGGGGCAGTGCTGGCGGCGACTGCCGCGGCAACGGGTGCAGCGCTGCTGATCGTGGCGCCCTTGCCCGCCCGGCGGCGCACGATCAGCCCACCTGCGCCGTCCGGAACGACCTCCAGCCGGGTTCCCGCGACCAGCTTGCGGACCGCGTCGCGGGCGGTCATCGTGCCGTCGATCGATCGTCCACGCAGACCGGCCACGGCGTCGGGGGTGAACAGGATGTTGGTGCGCGACTGCGCCGCGACCTGCTTCAGCGATTTTTCGAGCGCCTGGCTCGGCACCGAGATATTGGCGCGCGCCTGTGCCGCCACGGGCGCGGCTGCCAGCGCGAGAAATGCGGCGCCGGTTGCCAATGCGATTTGCAGATTATTCTTGATGAGCCGAGCCATTGAGTCCCCCCTTGTGAAGGCGGCTTGGTGCCGCGTCCTTATGATGGAAGGACGAAAGAGGGGCGATTTACCCCACCCCCTTTAAGTGACGTTGGAGGTAAGCGGTTCTGAAGGAAGCGAAAAAATTTCAAGATTGCCGTTATTGGTGCGAACCCCGACGGGCAGCAGCTGGCGGATCGAGCGCGCGAAGGCGGCATTCTCACCGACCCGGTACACCCCGCTCAATTTCAGGCTGGCGGCGCGCGGATCGGCGATCACCAGCTTGACCGACGAATAGCGGTTCATCTCTGCCACCATCGCGCCCAGGCTTTGATTGTCCGCGATCATCTGGCCATTCTGCCAGGCGAGTTGCTGCGCGAGATCGGGGGTGTCGATCTGGCCGGCATGGGTGCGATCGATAATGATCCGCTCGCCTTCGCGCAGCCGTCCGACGTCGTTGGCGGGGCCGCCGTCGGCCTTCTGAACCGCGACGCTCCCTTCGATCAGCATCACCGACACGCGTTCGGCGTCGCGGCGGACATCGAACACGCCGCGCGGGGCGAGCACCGACTGCGCGCCTGCATGAACGACAAAGGGTCGTGCCGTGTCCGCGGCTACCCGAAAATTGGCGCGGCCCTGATGCAGCGTCACGGCGCGCTGGCGGTCATCGAACTGTGCTTTCAATTTGGTGTCGGTGTCGAGGAACAGGATCGACCCATCCTCCAGCGTCACCCGTTTTTGTTCGCCCAATCCCGTCTGATAGACACCCGCCTGGGCGCTTTGCCATCCGCTGAGGCCGATACCCATTGCAGCAATGGCGCCGCCACCCGCGATCAGCGCGCGGCGGTTCATCAGCGATGGCGCGGCCACCGCATCCGGGTTGCGCTCGACATGGACTGCGCCGACGGCGTCCCAGACCGATGTCGCATGCCGGAACGCCTCGGCATTGGCGGGGCTGGCGTCGATCCAGCGCCGAAACTCGGCCTCGTCCGATGGGTCGCGCGCATCGGCGTGAAGTCGTGCGAGCCAGGTGGCGGCTTCGGCATCTGCGGTAGCCGTGGAGTGGGCGCGCGCGCTCATCGATCGCGCGTCCATTGCGCCAGAAAGAGCACCGCCTTCGCGATATGCTTTTCGACGGCGCTCTGGCTGATCCCCAGGCGCTCCGCGATTTCGCGGTACTTCTGACCGTCGAGGCGGTGCATCAAAAAAATCTCCCGGGTGCGCGGGGTCAGCTGCGCGAGTCCCTGTTCTACATGGCGGAGACGATTGCGTGCCTCGATTACCTCATCCTGCAATGGCGCCGAATCGGCGATATTCGCAAAAGCCTCTTCGAACGGGCCGTCCATCTCGAACGCCTTGCGGCGATGGGTGTCGATGGCGATGTTGCTGGCGACGCGCACCAGATAGGCTTCGGGATTGTCGATCCGGGGCTGGTCGGGCTGCGCCAATATGCGCACGCAGGCCGATTGGAGCGCGTCCTCTGCCTCCGCCGGGCCTTGCCGCCGCGACAGTTTGCGCAGGACGCGCTTCCAGAGATTATTGTTCTGCAGTTCGTCGCGCATCGGCTCTCCACCGCACATGCTAGTAGGAAGGGAGTTTGCGCATAACAAGCCTTTTGGCCGAATGCGGCATCGACGCGGACGCAATCGTCAGGTGCGGCGGATGACCGCGGCGGTGGGTTGCCTGACGCTACGGCTTGTGCGGTTGCGCATCGGCGCTTGGGCGCTGAGCGATCTGGCGTCCGGCGCATGGCGCGCGATGGACTAGGGCATTTGCAGGGCTTTCGGGGCTCGTGCGCGACGCTTATGTTGCAGTGCAAACTGTTGCTTTTCGGACACAAATGCGAAGAAAAACGGCATTACCTGATGCCGCCGCGTTGACGCGGCGCGCGCGGCAACTACAGCGGCCTGTTCCGGTGGGGCATCTCCCTCTTTGGCCGCAGGGCCGCGCTTGCACCGGTTTGGAGAGAGAGACATCATGACTTTGCGCAACATTTTGCTGGGCGCCACGATGCTGTGCGCCAGCGCCACCCCTGCCATTGCTTTTGCCCAGGACGCCGCCCCCGCCGACGACAGCGCCGTCGCGGTCGACGATACCGATTATGGCAATGACATCATCGTGACCGCGTCGAAGCGGTCGCAGACCCTGCAGGACACGCCGGTCGCCGTTTCGGTGACGTCGGCGGCGCAGCTGGAAGAATCGCAGATCCGCGACCTCATCGACCTGCAGACCGCGGTCCCCAGCCTGCGCGTGTCGCAGCTCCAGTCGAGCGCCAACACCAACTTCATCATTCGCGGCTTCGGCAACGGTGCCAACAATGCCGGTATCGAACCGTCGGTCGGCGTGTTCATTGACGGCGTGTATCGGTCGCGCTCGGCCGCCCAGATCGGCGACCTTCCGAACGTCGAACGCATCGAAGTGCTGCGCGGGCCGCAGTCGACCCTGTTCGGCAAGAACGCATCGGCGGGCGTCATCAGCATCGTCACGCAAAAGCCGCAGTATGAATTCGGCGGTTCGGCCGAAGTGACCTATGGCAATTTCGACGCGATCACCGTCAAGGGCGACGTGACCGGGCCGATCAGCGAGACGGTCGCCTTCTCGATCGGCGGCAGCTACAATCGCCGCGACGGCTATGCGCAGGATCTGAAGCTTGGCACCGACGTCAACGACCGCAACCGTTGGGGCGTGCGCGGCCAGCTCCTGTTCGAACCGACCGACGCGCTGTCGATCCGCCTGATCGGCGATTACGACAAGATCGACGAAAATTGCTGCATCGCCGGCAATGTCATCGCCGGTCCGACCGTCGCGATCACCAACGCGCTGGCGGGCGGCCCCAGCGTCGATGCCAACAACCCCTTTTCGTACAATGTGTACAACAACTTCCTGTCGTCGAACGAGATCGAAAATTACGGCGGTTCGGGGCAGATCGACTATGACCTCGGCAACCTCGCGCTGACGTCGATCACCGCCTACCGCAAGGTCAAGGCGCTGACCAACCAGGATTCGGACTTCACCGGCGCCGACCTGATCGGTGAAAACAGCCAGGACTTGGGGATCAACACCTTCACCCAGGAACTGCGCGTCACGTCGGATTTTGACGGCCCGATCAACTTCCTGCTCGGCGGCTATTACTTCAACGAAAAGATCCGGCAAAAGAACGACATCCGCTTCGGCACCCAGTTCCGCCCCTATGGCGACCAGCTGATCCGCGCCGCGAGCGGCAACGCGCTCAACGTCGCGCTGCTCGAAGGCACGTTCGGCGCGCTCGAGGGCGCCCCGACCCGCTATCTCGGCACCTTCTTCCGCGCTGGTGACGGGCTCGACGAAGCCTATCGGATGAAGGACGAAGCGTTCTCGATCTTTGGTACGCTCGACTTTGAAGTCACCGACCGGCTGACCCTGTCGTTCGGCGGCAACTACACCAAGGACCGCAAGAATTTTTCGACCAATGTGATCAGCACCGACACCTTCTCGGGGCTCAATCTCGATGCGCCGCAATATGCGCCGTTCCGCAACCAGCTGCTGTTCCAGGGCGGCCTGGCGCAGACGATCGGCGGCCCGAGCGTGCTCAACCTCGGTCGTTCGGCGACCGCGGCTGAAATCGGTGCGTTTGCAGCGGCGAACCCGGCGGCTTTCGCGGGGATTTCGGGACAGGTGCAGGCTTTTGCCAACGCCAACCAGAACAACCCGGCGGCGAACCCGCTCAACGGGCTGAAGGCGTTCCAGTTCCTGCCGCCCTTCCTGAACGTCCCCAATGCGGTCGAGGATGGCAAGACCAGCGACGGCGATTTCTCGTACAGCGTTCGCGCCGCCTATGAGGTGACCGACACGGTCAACGTCTATGCGACCTATGCGACCGGCTTCAAGGCGAGCTCGGTCAACCTGTCGCGCGACAGCCGTCCGCTCGCGTCGGACCTGGCGGCGATCACCGCTGCGGGCCTGCGCACCCCGAACCTGGCGACGGGCTCGCGCTTCGCGGCGCCCGAAGAATCGACGGTTTATGAATTCGGGATCAAGGGCCAGTGGGATGTTGCGGCGGTCAACGTCGCGGTGTTCAAGCAGTCGATCAAGGGCTTCCAGTCGAACGTGTTCACCGGCACCGGCTTCGCGCTGGCCAATGCGGGCAAGCAGTCGACCTTTGGCATCGAGTTCGACGGGTCGGTGCGGCCGGTCGAGGGGCTGAACCTGACGCTGGCGGCGACCTACCTCGACGCCAAGTACGACAGCTTCGTCAATTCGGCGTTCGGCGACATCTCGGGCACGACCCCCGCGGGCATCCCCGCGCTGTCGATGTCGATGGGCGCCACCTATACGCATGAATTTGCGGGCGGGACGAAGGCGATCGCGCACGTCGACTACAGCTATGAAAGCCCCGTCCAGATCGTCGAAGGACTGAGCGGTTTCCCGGCAGGGGTGGTCGAAAGCCTGCAGCGCGAGGTGAACTCGCTCAATGCATCGTTCACGATCCGGCTGACCAACGGGCTCGACGTCGGCGTGTGGGGTCGAAACCTGACCAACGCGCAATATCTGACGACGATCTTCCCGGCCGTGGCGCAGGCGGGCAGCGTGTCGGGCTATCCCAGCCAGCCGCGCACCTATGGCGGCACCGTTCGCTTCAAATTCTGATCGCGGCGGGCTGGAGCGCTCGAACGCTTCGGCCCTCCGGTCAGCGGACGAAAGAAACCCCGGCCTCTCGATGGAGAGGCCGGGGTTTTTCGTCGGCGTTACCGCCGGTCGCTTAGAACTTCACGCCCGCCGCGATGCCATAGCGGCGCGGTTCGAGGGTGAAGATGTTGGTGTAGTTACCCGACGACTGGTCGGTGATGTACAGGCCGGTGACGCTGGCCGAGTCGAAGACGTTCTGGATGAAGCCTTTGACATACCATTTCTCGTCGGGGCCGTTGAGCTGCAGCTGGGCATTGACCTGGGCATAGCCCTTGATCCGGTTCACATTGCCGTTGAAGATGCTGCCGTAGCTTTCGCCGGTGTAGGCGAGGTCGAGGCGGGGGACGAGCGTCATGTCGCCGCCGCCCAGCCGCGCGGTATATTGCACGCCGGCGCTGAACTTGTAGTTCGGTGCCTGCGGCAGCTGGTTGCCCTTGATGTTGACGGGAACCCCGGCGGAGAAATATTCGATCCCGCCGAAAGCGGTCGGATTGAGCCCCGCCCCGGCAAAGGCGCCGGCTGCCGCTGCTTCCATGACGCCGCAGATGCTGAATGCGCCGGTTGACGCGATGCCGCCGTCGGCAGGGAAGGCGGTGGTCGGTTGCAGGCCGGCCCCGCCCTGGACACCGGGAACGAAGCCGCCGTTGATGACCTGCTGCACCCCGTTCACAAAGGCATTGACCCCGGCGACGTTGCCCGACCGCGACGCCACGGCGCAGTTCGCGGCATTGGTGATGTCCTTGATGATCACCGCGTCAGAGCGGCCGCCACCAAAGTCGCGCGGATTGCTGGTGAACTTGTCGTCGCTGACCTTGCTGTGCAGGTAGCTGAAGCCCAGGTTGATCACCAGGTCCGGATCGGGCCGCACGATCGCTTCGGCTTCGAACCCGTAAATGTTGGCGCTGACATTGTCGTTGACCGCGGTGCGGGCGACGATCTTGCTCAGCTGAAGATCCTTATATTTGTAATAGAAGGCGGTCAGGTTCAGCTGGAGCGCGCCGTTGCCGAAGCTGTTCTTCGACCCGATTTCGAACGCGTCGACCTGTTCGGGGGCGAAGCTTTCGGGAACCGCAAAGATCGGCTGCAGCGGCGGGTTGATCCCGCCCGATTTATATCCGCGCGAATAGGACGCATAGATCAGATTGTCGTCGGTGACCTTGAAGTCGAGGACGGCGCGTCCGGTCAGCTTGTTGAACTTGACCTGGCGTGACTGGATGATCTGATTGCCCGGTGTGCCCGGATCGGCATCGAACGACCCGACGAACGGCGATCCGAACACGGTGTCGCTGGTTCCGCCATGCGGGGCCAGGAAGCTCGCGAGCGTCGAACGCGCCGTGACCGCCTTTTTGTCATTGTTGTAACGCAGGCCCGCCGTCAGTTTCAGCCGGTCGCTGAACTCGAAATAGGCTTCACCGAACAGGCCGTAGGACGTGATCTTGAGGTCGTCGGTGTTGTTGCGGAAAAAGGGCGTCGCCAGGAACGACGGCGGCAACGGACCGCCCGCAGCGGGCGGATTGGTCGCCGCGGTGAATGCACCCAACACCCCGGTCAGATAATCGATCGGGAAGGCGTTCACATAATAGCTGTTCTCGGTCAGATGATAATCGGCATAGATGCCGCCGACCAGGAAGTTGAACGGTCCGTCGAAATCGCTGGTCAAGATACCTTCGACCGACCAGCTGCTGTTATTCTGGTTCGACCGGTCGAATTGCAGCGACTGATCGCTACAGATTTTTTTGCCGCCATAGGCGCCATAACCCGTTTCCTCGGCGAGCGAGGTGCAGAGCTGCCCGGTCGGCCCATTGGGAATGATCGCCGCGGCGACCGGTGCAAAATAGGGGGTGAACGCGGCGCCAAGCGCGCCATTTGCGGCCGCCTGCAAGGTCGCAAGGCCGCCCGCGTAGAGCGCGCGGTTGCCGACATTGCTGTTATAATCCTGCGAAGCGTCCAGTTTGACCTTTTGATATTGGCCCGACACCTGCAGCGACACCGGCCCGAAATTATGCTCGATCTGGCCCTGAAGGGTCAGTTCGCTGGTGAAATAGCTGGGGGTGTAAGCGGTGTTCACCACCCGCGGATCGGCGGGAACGGTGGTGTTGGCATAGACGTCGGGACCGTAGAGGCTGCCGAGTGCAAAGGCCTGCGGAATCCCGCGAATGGCGAGGAACTCGCGCGAGGTCAGCGCCGCGGTAAAGGTGGCGTTGCCGTTGAACGGTGCGTTGTCGCGGCGGGTGTTGAGACAGCCCAAAATGCCGGTCGGATCGCGCTGGCAAAGCTGTTTCTGGATACGGGTGCGTTGGTCCCTTTCGTGGAAATAGGACGCCAGAATGTCGATCGTGGTGTCGTCGCTCGGTTCCCAGCGCAGCGAGCCGCGGACCGAATAAAGGTCGCGATCGTCGATGCGGGTATTGAGGAAGGCGTTGCGGGTATAGCCGTCGCGGTTCAGGTAGATGCCCGCAACGCGGAACGCCATATTGTCGCCGAGCGGGATGTTGACCATCCCCTTGCCCTTGATCGAATTATAGTTGCCATATTCGCCCTCGGCCGCGGCTTCGAACGTCCCGAGCTTGGGCTTGGCGGTGATCACGTTGACCACGCCCGACGTTGCGTTGCGGCCGAACAGCGTGCCCTGCGGCCCGCGCAGGACTTCGACGCGTTCCAGGTCATAGAATTCGGTTTCGAACAGGGGGGTCGAAAACAGCGGGTCGCCGTTCAGATGGATCGCGGTCGCGCTGTCGCAGGTGGTGCCGACGCACAGGTCACCGATGCCGCGGATCGTAAAGCTGGCGCCGGTGAAGTTGGTTTTTGTAAAGGTCACATTGGGCAGGGTCAGCTGCAAATCCGACGGCGTCTTGATCTGCTGCGCTTCCAGGGCTTCGGACGAAAAGGCGCTGACCGCGATCGGCACGTCCTGGAGCCGTTCGGACTGACGCTGTGCCGTGACGACAATTTCGCCGCCGAACGCGTCGCGTTCGACTTCTTCCGCCGGATCCTGCGCCCACGCGGGTGTCGCCACCGCCATCGCAAGAATCGACGTTCCGATCAGTGCCTTGAACTTCATTTACAGCCTCCCTTTTTCGAACCCGCGCACTGCGGGGCCGCCCAAATTCAAATTGTGGTAAGGGGAGGGGATAAGACCAGACATGGCAAAGGCTGTCCGACCGAAACGGCCGGATGCCCGGGTGTGTCCCACTTGCCAGCTGTGCTGGTCATCGTCCTCTCCCACCGGCGTCGGGGAAAAACGCCGGCCTCTCCGGATCACGACCCGCTTGAGCGGGTTCTGTAATGCAACCCAAAGGTGCGCTTAGTTGACGCGAGCGTCAAGCCACTTGTTCGATCTGGAAAGCGACATGAAATGGGGCAGTTGCAATGATGCAAAATCCCAAGTTTCCGCAACGTAAACTTGCGCACGCTGCAATATTGTTGTCGTGCGACCCTTGTTTATCTAGGCGTGGGCACCGAAATGTGCGGCAAGAATGCAACAGTGAAAGTGGGGCGATGAGCGACAGCAAGGTTGAAGTGGGAGCGGACGGCAAGGTGGTCGTTCCCGACCATGTCGCGGACGCGGTGCGGACGCTGATCGAATGGGCCGGCGACGATCCGGCGCGCGAGGGATTGCTCGATACGCCCAAGCGCGTGGCGCGCGCGTGGAAGGAATATTGCAGCGGCTATGCCGACGATCCGGCTATCCACCTGGCGCGCACCTTTGAAGAGGTGGGGGGCTATGACGAGCTCGTGCTGCTGAAGGATATTCCGTTCCAGTCGCATTGCGAACATCATATGGCGCCGATCACCGGCAAGGCGTCGATCGCCTATATGCCGCGCGACCGTGTCGTCGGCATTTCCAAGCTGGCGCGCGTGCTCAACGGCTATGCCCGGCGGTTGCAAGTACAGGAACGGCTGACCGCCGAGGTCGCGCGCTGCATCTGGGACAATCTGCACCCGCACGGCGTCGCGGTGGTGATCGATGCGCAGCATGGCTGCATGACCGGGCGCGGCGTGCGTACCCCCGGGGTGGGGATGGTGACGAGCCGGTTGCTCGGCTGTTTCCTCGATGACCAGCGCAGCCGCAAGGAAGTGCTGAGTTTGATGGGGTATTGAGGGGGGCGCTTGCGACCAGTTGCGGACGTAGAGAAAAAGCAGCCCCTCCCCTTCAGGGGAGGGGCAACGAAGACTTGGCAGCTTGCTGCCTAGTCGTAGTGGGGTGGGGGCCAGCGGCCTTGCGCAAGGCCGCTGGCCCCCACCCGCTGCGACTAACGAACAAGTTCGTAAGTCTCGCTGCCCTCCCCTGAAGGGGAGGGCGTGTCTTTGTCGCTAACTCCGCTCCCACCCCCAAGCCGCCACCCGCCGCCAAAAAAACGCTTTCCTACAATCTTCGGCTGTGCCAGCCTTCGTCTCAGCTCTTTCCATATGTAGCCAAAAAGCGGTCGCCGCCTGGTTTCCGGATGCGGCGAAGACTCGACCGCCCTCTGTCCGCCGAGCACGACAATCCGGGCGCCGCAATGGGCTGAACTTTCCTGAACTTTGGGATGATGGCGCGGGGCACGCGCCGCGCGGATCGCGGCCCCGGCCCGCGATAACCGGGGACGGAAAAGCCCGCTTCCTGCCGATGGGCTGACATTGAACCCAATGGAAAGCCAAAGAAAAAGGCTCCGGAACGCCAGGTTCCAGAGCCTTTCCTGTCTCGTGCGAGAGCGAAGCGCTTAGGCCTCTTCGTCCTCGGTCGCAGCCGGAGCTTCCTCGGCAGCGCGTTCCGACGGCGGCGTCGCGTCGTCGAATTCGTCTTCGCTGTCGGGTTCCAGCGCCGAAGCGACGGCTTCGGCCTGTTCTTCCTCGAACATCGCGGCGATGACGTCGATGCCCTGCTTCTGCATTTCGGCTTCGTCGGGCGAGCGCGCGACGTTGACGCCGACGGTCACGGCGACCTCGGGGTGCAGCTTGACCTTGACGTCGACCAGGCCGAGCGCCTTGATCGGGCGTTCGAGTTCGACCATCGACTTGGTCACGCCGGTGACGCCGTCTTCGACGAGCGCGTCGACGATGTCGCGGACCGAAACCGAGCCATAGAGCTGGCCGGTGTTCGACGCCTGGCGGATCAGGACGATCTGCTTGCCGTCGATGTCCTTGGCGCGAACTTCGGCTTCACCGCGACGTTCGGCGTTGTCGGCCTCGATCTTGGTGCGGTTGGCTTCGAACAGCTTGCGGTTGGCGTCGTTCGCGCGCAGCGCCTTGTTGTTGGGCAACAGGTAGTTGCGGGCAAAGCCGTTCTTGACGGTGACGACATCGCCGATGCCGCCGAGTTTCTCGATGCGTTCGAGCAGAATGATTTCCATCAGACCAGCCCTCCTTACTTCACAATGTAGGGCAGCAGGCCGATGTGGCGCGAGCGCTTGATCGCTTTCGCCAGCTCACGCTGCTTCTTGGCGGACACCGCGGTAATCCGCGACGGGACGATCTTGCCGCGCTCCGACAGGTAACCCTGGAGCAGGCGGACGTCCTTGTAATCGATGACCGGTGCGTCCTTCGCAGTGAAGGGGCAGGTCTTGCGGCGGCGGAAAAAGGGTCGTGCCATGGTCTTTATCCTTATTCTTCGCCGTCGCGGTCACGGCCGCCACGGCCGCCCCGACGTTCCTGCTTGCGCATCATGACCGACGGGCCTTTTTCGAGTTCGTCGACCTTGATCGTCATCCAGCGGATGATGTCTTCGCTGATCGCGGCCTGGCGCTCGATTTCGGCGATCGCTTCGCCCGAAACTTCGGCCGACAGCATCACATAATGACCCTTGCGGTTCTTCTGGATCTTGTAGGCGAGCTGCTTCAGGCCCCAGGTCTCGGTCTTGTGGACCGTGCCCTTATATTCGCCAATGACGTTGGTGACGGTTTCCGCCAGCGCGTCGACCTGAGCCTGGCTCAGGTCCTGACGCGCGATAAAAACATGCTCGTAAAACGGCATGGTGCGCTTCCTTCGATTTGGCCGATCGCTGACCTGCGCCAATCGCAGGCCCCTCCGGCTGTCGTCTTGCCCTGCGAAATCGGTGCAAAGCAAATGGGGCGACGGCAAAGCGCCTCGCCCCAATGGAGCGCGCCTATACAGATTCGCGCGATGAAATCAAGCGTTGCCGAGCTTTCCCAGCAACTCGCGCCCGAATTCGGTCAGCGTGTCGTCGCGCGCGCCGAGGATCAGGATGCGGTCGCCGGGCTTCGCCTCATCCAGCATTGCGGCGCCGCAATTGGCGCGAGTGGTTAGATGAACCGCATCGCCGCCGCCCGCAACGATGTCCGCGACCAGCGCTTCGCTGCCGATGCTGCGGTCGACGGTGCCGCCGAAATAGACGGGGTCGCACACGAACAGCCTGTCGCCGTCGCGCATGCCCTTCGCGAAGCTCGCGGCGAGTTCCTTGCCCATCTGGCGCAGCGGGCCGTAGCCGTGCGGCTGAAAGAAGATCAGCGCGCGGCCGGGAAGCTCGCCCACCGCGGCGAGCGTCGCGGCGACCTTGTCCGGGTTATGCGCGAAATCGTCGATGACTGTGACGCCGCTTGCCTGGCCCAGTACCTCGTACCGGCGCGCGAGGCCGGTGAAATCGGCCAGCGCCGCGGCCGCACCGGCGACCGATATGTTGATCGCGCGCGCCGCTGCGATCGCCGCGAGCGCGTTCATGGCATTGTGGCGCCCGGGCATGCGCAGCCGCACCTCGTGGGTGGTCGCGAGGAAATGGACCTTGAAGCGGCACCCGTCGGGCAGCGCCTCGAAATCGCTGCCGCGCACCGCGGCGCCATCACCAAAGCCGAAACGCAGATTATTGTCGGCGTTGAACAGCGGCACCGATTCGGGATCGTCGGCGTTGATCACCGCGATCCGCGCCTTGGCGACGAAGTCGCCGAACAGCGCGTGGAGTTCGTCGAGGCTTTTGTGGTCGAGGCTGATGTTGGTGACCACCGCGACGTCGGGGCGATAGAGCGCGATCGACCCGTCGCTTTCGTCGACTTCGCTGACGTACAGCGCGTCGTCGCCGACGAGCGCGCTGGCAAAGGGTTGGTCGGCTTTGGCGAAATTGCGCATCACCGCGCCGTTCATCACCGTCGGCTTTTTTCCGGCGCGGTCGAGGATCCAGCCGATCATCCCGGTCACGGTCGACTTGCCGCTGGTCCCGCCGACGCCGATCGCCTTGCCTGCGGCATTGAACAGGGCCGCATTTAGGTCGGCGCGGGTCATGCGCGCGAGGCCGAGCCTGTTCGCGGTGGCAATGTCGGGAACGCTGTCCTCGACCGCCGCCGAGGCGACAAGCGTCTGGCCCGCGGCGACGCCGCTGCCGTCCTGCGCGAAGAGCGCGATGCCCTGACCCTCGATCCACGCGAATTTGTCGGCGCTGCGGCCCTGGTCGCGGCTGCGGTCCGAGCCCGACACGCTGGCGCCGCGGGCCGCGACGATCATCGCGAGCGGCAACATGCCCGACCCGCCGATGCCGCAGAAGAAATAGGATTTGTTTTCCGACATGGCGCGGCGTTATGGGCTTGTCGCAAGCTTTGCAACTGGCACCCACCGCAAATCCCGTTCGTGTCGAGCGAAGTCGAGACACCCATCGGAATAGCGCAAGGCCGTGGGGCATCTCGACTTCGCTCGATGCGAACGGAATTTGGAGTTGGTTCTAGAATGCGCATCGGGATCGTCGCCCCATCCACACCCATCCTGCCCGACGATGCCGAGGCGGTGCGCGCGCTCGCCAGCCTCGGCTACCCCGACGTCGAGCTGGTGTTCGACGAGCAATGTTTCGCGACGCACGGCCATTTCGCGGGCGAGGACGGGCATCGCTTCGCGGCGTTGGTCGAAATGGCAAACCGTCCCGACATCGACGCAATCTGGTTCGCGCGCGGCGGCTATGGCGCGTGCCGGATCGCCGAAGATGCGGTTGCGGCGATGACCGACGTCGCAAGGACCAAGGCCTTTCTCGGCTATTCGGACCAGGGCAATCTGCTCGGCGCGCTCTATCGCGACGGTTTCGACCATGTGGCGCACGGCCCGATGGTCGCCGACATCCGGCGTGACGGCGGCGATGCGGCGGTGCTCCGCGCGCTCGACTGGCTCGTCGCACGCGATCCGGGCGCGTGCGAGAGCGGGCTCGAACATGGCGCGCGCCATGCGGCGTTCAACATGATGACGCTGTCGATGCTGCTCGGCACCCCGCTCGAGCCCGATCTCGCGGGGCATGTCCTGCTCCTCGAAGAAGTCAGCGAATATCTCTACGCCTTCGACCGCGCCTTTTTCCACGTCGCAACCTATCTTGGCCCGCGCGGGCTTGCCGGCATCCGGCTTGGGCGCGTCAGCGACATTCGCGAAAATGACCGGCCGTTCGGGCTGGAGGCCGAAGAGATAGCGCAGGGCTGGTGCGCGCGATGCGACATTCCCTATCTTGGTCGCGCCGACATCGGCCATGATGCGGACAACAAGGTCGTACCCTTCGGCTTGCATCGCGCAGGGTGAGCGAATAGGCGCCACAACTCGTCGCCCCCGCGAAGGCGGGGGCCGCCGTCGGCCTATCCCGGCGGTGAAATATGGAATTCCAGCGGCCCCCGCCTTCGCGGGGGCGACGATAAAGGGCAGGGTCATGCGCGCATTCATCTTTCCGGGTCAGGGCAGCCAGTCGGTCGGCATGGGCAAGGCGCTCGCCGACGCATCACCCGCGGCGCGCGAAGTGTTTCAGGAGGTCGACGACGCGCTGGGGCAGAAGCTGTTCCAGCTGATGACCGAAGGTCCGGAGGATCAGCTCACCCTTACCGAAAATGCGCAGCCCGCGATCATGGCGAACGCGATCGCGACGCTGCGTGTGCTCGAAAAGGAAGGCGGCGTGACGCTCGCCGCCAAGGCCGATTATGTCGCGGGCCACAGCCTCGGCGAATATAGCGCGCTCTGCGCTGCGGGCGCCTTCGACCTCGCGACCACCGCGCGGCTGCTCAAGACCCGCGGGCAGGCGATGCAGGCGGCGGTGCCCGTCGGCGTCGGCGCGATGGCCGCGCTGCTCGGCGCCGACGTCGAGACCGCGCAAAAGCTCGCCGATGCGGCAGCCGAGGGCGAGGTCTGCACCGTCGCCAACGACAACGACCCGTCGCAGGTCGTGATTTCGGGCCACAAGGGCGCGGTCGAACGCGCGGTCTCGATGGTCAAGGATTTCGGGATCAAGCGCGGGCTGCTGCTCCCGGTCTCGGCGCCCTTCCACTGCCCGCTGATGCAACCCGCGGCAGACGCGATGGCCGAAGCGCTCGGCGCGAACCCGCCTGCAGCGCCGCTGGTGCCCGTCGTCGCGAACGTCACCGCGAGCCCGGCGAGCGACGCCGACACGATCCGCGACCTTCTGGTACAGCAGGTCACCGGCCGCGTCCGCTGGCGCGAAAGCGTCGCGTCGATGGAGGATATCGGCGTTGCACAGTTCGTCGAATTCGGCGGCAAAGTTCTGTCGCCGATGGTGAAGCGCAGCGCGAGCGGTGAGGTCGAGACGGTCAGCGTGATTTCGATGGACGACATCGAAGCTTTGCTGAAAGCGCTTTAGTAGTTTCGCGCAGAGGACGCAGAGATCGCAGAGACAATGGCCTCGCACATCGATCAAATTTCCCACGATCTGATTGGTGTTGCGATGCTACTCCATAGTGAGATTGGACCAGGCTTGTTGGAAAGCGTCTATGAGACGCTGCTGGCCGGTCGATTGTCGATGATGGGATATAAGGTTGATCGGCAAAGGCCGATAAACATTGTTTTTGACGGTATCGATTTTAGCGAAGTGGCGCGCGTGGATTTGCTGATCGAAGATCAGCTTGTCGTCGAGATCAAATCGGTCGAAAAATTGCATCCGGTTCATGCAAAACAGGTTCTGACATATCTACGGCTGTTGCATATGCCCGTCGGATTGCTGATAAATTTTGGTGAACTGACCTTGCGACAAGGGATCCGGCGTCTGGTCAACGACCATAAAGACTCTGCGCTCTCTGCGTCCTCTGCGCGAAAATCACGAGAAGCTGACGCCCGACTGTCCGGGCCAATTATAAAGGAATAATCTCATGTTCGATCTCACCGGCATGACCGCCCTCGTCACCGGCGCTTCGGGCGGCATCGGTTCGGCCATCGCGCAGGCGCTCGCCGCGCAGGGGGCGCGGCTCGCGGTGTCGGGGTCCAATGCCGACAAGCTCAATGCGTTTCGCGATACGCTCGGCGGCGATCATGTCGCGCTGCCATGCAACCTCGGCGATGCTGCGGCGGTCGATGCGCTGGTGCCTTCGGCGGTCGATGCGCTGGGCGGCAAGCTCGACATCCTCGTCAACAATGCAGGGGTGACGCGTGACAATCTGATCATGCGGATGAAGGACGAGGAGTGGATGGAGGTCATCCGCATCAACCTCGAGGCCAATTTCCGCCTCGCACGCGCCGCCGCCAAGCCGATGATGAAGGCGCGTTTCGGGCGCATCATCTCGATCACCAGCGTCGTCGGCGCGACCGGCAATCCGGGGCAGGCCAATTATGCCGCGTCGAAGGCGGGCGTTACCGGTATGACCAAGGCGCTGGCGCAGGAACTGGCGAGCCGCGGGGTGACCGCAAACTGCGTCGCGCCGGGCTTTATCGCCACCGCGATGACCGACGATTTGCCTGAGGCGCAAAAGGAAGCGCTCAATCAGCGTATCCCCGCGGGGCGCATGGGTGAGGGCAGCGATATCGCCGCGGCGGTCGTCTATCTGGCGTCGAAGGAAGCCGGATATGTCACTGGCCAGACATTGCATGTAAATGGCGGGATGGCCATGCTGTCGTGATGGTTCGCGATGCGACGTTGAAGGGAATTTGCGCATGCTGAAGGGTTTGATTGCGGGCGCCGCGCTGGCGATGGCGGCGCTGCCCGCCGCGGCCACGGCGAAGGAAGGTGAAAAATTCGATTGCGTCGTGACCTCGGTGGCCGCCGATACCAAGGCGTCGATTGGCGCCGCGATGGCGGGCGCGGGCGACGATGCTGCGCGCGACGCGCTGTTTCAGCAACTGTCGACGGTTACCGACGGGTGCGTCGCGAAGCATGGCATCGCCGAAGCCCAAAGGGCGGCCTATTTCGATTACAGCCTCGCGCGCATTTCGCGCGAGTGGCTGGTCGGCGATATCGCCAAGCTCAACCTGTCATCGGCAATTGTCGACAAGGCGCTCGATTTCGGCCCGACGGGTGCCAACCCCGATCTGTCGAGCGACATGTCGGAGGACCAGATCATGGCGATCGTTCAGGCCTATATCGACAGCGGCGTCGACATCGAAAAGGTGGACAATGCGGTGTGGGAAAAGGTCGGGGCTTACGCGGCGGCGACCTCGATCTACTGGAACAAGCGCAAGCAATTGCCGTTTTGACACCATCGTCGCCCCCGCGCAGGCGGGGGCGACGATATCTCAGAAACTCGCCCGCGCGGTAATCCGGAAATCGCGGCCCGCGAGCGGCACATAATCCTTGGTAAAGCTGGCGTGGCGGCGCGCTTCGACGTCGAAGATGTTGTTCGCGGCCAGCGACAGCGTCAGGTTCCTGGTATCGGGCAGCGGCCGCCAGCTGATCGACGCATTGACCAGCGTAAAGCCCTTGGTCGCAGTCTCGAACGGCGCAATGCGGGTCTGGTCGTCGGTCCATTCGACCTCGGCGCGCGCGTCGATGCGTTCGCCCTGCGCCTCGAGCCCGCCCAGCACGCGCAACGCGGGGATGCGGGGGACATGGTCGCCGCCCTTGATCTTGGCGCGCGTCATGTCGGCAACGACGTCGCCGACGATATTGAAGCCGCCGATCTGCGCCAGCCGGGCGCTTGCTTCGGCCTCGAAGCCCCAGACGCGCGCGTCGCGCTGAAAATATTGGAAGACCGGCAGCTCGTCTTCTTCTTCACCGGTGGCTTCGGAATAGATGAAATCGTCGAACCAGTTGGCATAGCCGGTGAGGCTGAGGCTGAAGGCATCGGTCTTGACCTTGAACGACGCTTCGGCGCCCCAGCTCGCTTCGCGCTTCAGATCGACATTGCCGACCTCGAACGCCTGCGTGGCGATGTGCGGGCCGTTGGAGAAAAGCTCCTCGGCCGAGGGCGCGCGGACGGCACGGGCGACGGACAGACCGATCTTGGCGCTGTCGCTGAGGTCGTAATTTGCGCCGAGCGCGCCAGAAAAAGTGTCGAAACTGCGCGATATGCCCAGCGACGGCGCACGGACATCGGTTGTTTCATAGCGGGCTGCGGCCTCGACGCCGAGCGAGCCCAGCGTCCATTCCTGAAGCGTGAACAGTGCGAACTGGTCGGTCAGGTTGCGCGGGACGAACGCTTCGGCGCCGATCGCGTTGAAATCGCGGTGGCTGTACTGGATGCCGCTGGCGCCGCGCCAGCCGCCACGATCATTTTGCGCCAGTTCGAGCCGACCTTCGATCCCCTGGTTGGTAAAGACGGTGCCGACTTCGTCGCCTTCGAACTCGGTATGTTCGTAATCGGCGAAACCGGCGCGGATGCGGAGCTTGTCGAAGAAGCCATCGCCCATTGCGACCTCACCGCGCAGGTCGGCGCGCCATTGTTTCAGGCCGATCGTCACCGGACCTTCGCCATGGTCATGGCCTTCCTCTTCTTCGCCTTCTTCGCCGCCATGGTCGTGGGCGGTGTTCGGGCGCGAGGGGACGCCATAATTGCTATCGTAATAGCTGACCGAAATCCCCAGCTGTCCGCCGTCGTTGATCAGCGACAGGCCGCCCGCCGCGGTCCAAGTCTCGCTGGCGGTGTTCGGGATCTTGCCGCGCCGGTTGGCGTCGGCGGTCAGTTCGGCGGCTTCGTCCAGATGACCTTCTTCGACCTCATGTTCCGCAAGATGGAGCAGGTCGTCGCGGATGCCGGGCGCATAGACAAAGCCGCCCGAGCGCGCATCGCCGGTCTTGCGCCAGCTGCCGTCCAGATGCGCGACGATCTGCGGGGTCAGCGCGACGTCGATCGAGCTACCGATGTTGCGGTCGTTGGCGGCGGTCGCATAGCCGCCGATCGCATCGATATGGACGTGGTCGGCCGGAACCTTGCGCGGGATGCGGCGGTCGAACAGGTTGACCGCGCCGCCGATCGCCTGGCTGCCGAACAGCAGCACGGCGGGGCCGCGCAGGATTTCGATGCGCTCGACGGTGAGCGGATCGATGGTGACGGCGTGGTCGGCGGAGGTGTTCGACACGTCGATCGACCCGATGCCGTCGGTCAGGACGCGGACGCGCTCACCCGAAAAGCCGCGGAGCACCGGACGCGAGGCGCCGGGAGCAAAGCTGGTGGCCGACACGCCAGCCTGGCGGGTCAGTGTGTCGCCGATCTGACCGCGGATGTCGCGCGCCAGCTCGTCGCCTTCGAGAACCGAGACATTGCCGAGGATGTCGAGGCTGCGGACATAGGGTGCGGTGACGATGATCGGGTCGCCGGTGTGCACATCGTCGTCGCTGCCCGCAGCGGCGCGGTCCTGCGCCAAGGCGGGGGCGGCGAGGAAGACGGCAAGGGAAAAACTGGCGGAGCAAAGCAAACGCATGAGGGGAAAGTCCTGTTCTGTAACGATCTGTGCGGGCTCCAGTAATGATATACTGTCACAGTGGCAACCCCGGTCGTCGCGCCTGCGCGGTCGTTTGTCGGAAGAGGGCGCCCGGTTGTCGACAAAGGCCGATCATGGCGGCGCCAAGCGAAGCTGTCTTGCGAGGCCGGGGGCGCGGCCCTAGATCAGGGGCATGACTATAGCTGCAAACAGCCTCGACCTGATCGGCAACACCCCGCTGGTGCTGCTGAAGGGGCCGAGCGAAGCCACCGGCTGCGAAATCTGGGGCAAGTGCGAATATGCCAATCCCGGCGGTTCGGTGAAGGACCGCGCCGCGCTGTATATCGTCCGCGACGCCGAGGCGAACGGCAGCCTGCGTCCCGGCGGCACGATCGTTGAAGGGACCGCGGGGAACACCGGCATTGGGCTGGCGCTGGTCGGCAACGCGCTGGGGTACAAGACCATCATCGTCATGCCCGACAACCAGAGCGCCGAGAAGATGGCGACGATCCGCGCGCTGGGTGCCGAACTGGTGCTCGTGCCGCCCGCGCCCTTCGCCAATCCCGGCCATTTCGTCCACACCTCGCGCCGCATCGCCGAGGAGACCGACAATGCGATCTGGGCCAACCAGTTCGACAATATCGCCAACCGCAAATCGCATGTGATGGGTACCGCCGAGGAAATCTGGGCGCAGATGGACGGGCGCATCGACGGCTTTACCTGCGCCGCGGGAACTGGCGGCACGATCGCGGGGACCGGGCTGGGGCTGAAGGCCAAGAACAGCGATATCGTCATTGCATTGACCGATCCGCACGGTGCGGGCCTCTACAATTATTACCAGTGCGGCGAATTGAAGGCCGAAGGCAGCAGCGTTGCCGAGGGGATCGGTCAGAACCGCATCACCGCGAATCTCGACGGGGCGCCGATCGACACCCAGTTCCGCATATCGGATGCCGAAGGGTTGAAGGTCGTACGGCAGTTGCTCGACGAGGAAGGGCTGTGCCTGGGGCTGTCGTCGGGAATCAATGTCGCCGGGGCGATGGCGCTCGCGCGGCAGTTGGGGCCCGGCAAACGGATCGCAACCATCCTGTGCGATAGCGGGTTCCGCTATCTATCGACGCTTTACAATCCTGAATGGCTGGCGAGCAAAGGTCTGACGGAGGCGGCAGCATGAACCAGATCCGCACCGACAAGCAGGCGGTACCGCCGCCAGTGGCGCCCGCTCCGGTCAACGACACGATGCGGCGGTTGCAGATCGGTATCGCTGGCGTACTCACCGTGCTGCTGCTCGTCGGCATGGCGGGGCTGATCGGCGATCGCGCGCGCGAAAATGTCGAGAGCGACGCTGCGGCCTCCGCCGACGTGAAGATGCCGGGCGAAGAAAAGGGCAGCGGCGCGCCGCTCGAAGAATTGGGGGTCCAGCCGGTATCGCCGTCGACGAAGGACGAAAATGCCGCGACCGAGATCAAGGTGCCGCAGGCGGCGCCGTCGCCAGCCACCGTCCCCGACCTGGAGCCCGACCCCGAATTGCAGCGCGCGCGCAAATCCGCCCCGTGACGATCGGGACGCGCCGCTCGGTGGCGCGCACTATCCCGATCGCTGCCTTGACGCTGTTGCTGGCGTGGATCGTCGGCGGGCAGGCGCTGCTCGGCCGTATCGACCCCGCGCTTGCGCTGCCGATACTGGCTTTGGCGATGCTGCTGCTCGCGGTCTGGCAGCGCGGCGAGGAAACCGCGTCGCGGCGGTTCAACGCATTGGCGGTGCTCGGCCTGCTGCTCGGGGCGCAAGCGCTGCTCGGGGTCGCCTTGGCCGGTTCGGCGGGCTGGCGGCAACTGGCGCTGGTCGGTGTGGCGGGCGCCGCCGCGGCATGGGTTGCCGATCGGCTGGTGCAACGGCGTTGGCGGATGCGATGGCTGCCGTGGTTCGCCGGATTGGTGCTGGTCACCGGCTGGTTCGCGGCCGGACATATGTTGCTGGCGGCACTTTATCGGCCCGCGTTGGCAGCGGCTGGCACCCCGGCGGCGACGATGCTCACCGGACTGCCGCTGCGCTGGTCGGGTAGCGGCGATATCGCCGCGATCATTTCGTCCGGCGCCGAGGATGATCCGGCACTGGTTCGGCTCGAGGCGTTGGGACCGGTGGCGCTGGCCGACAGCCTGGCCGAACAGGTGCCGCCGCCCGGCGGTACGCTGCTGATCGCACACCCACGCGCGCTGGCGCCGCGGGAATTGGTGGCGATCGACGCTTTTGTCCGGGGCGGCGGCAAAGCCGTGCTGCTGGCCGACGCGCTGTCGGGCTGGCCTGCGCGCCATCCGCTCGGCGATCCGCGCAACCCGCCGGTCACCAGCCTGCTGACCCCGCTGCTCGATCATTGGGAGGTGGTGCTCGGGTCGGCGCCGACCGGCGATACTACAGTGTCGGCGGTTGAGGTCGACGGCGCGCGGCTGCGCCTGTCGAGCGCCGGGGCGTTCGAGCGGTTGCCGCCGCGGTGCCGCAGTTTCGCCGATCGCCGCGTTGCACGATGCCCGATCGGTGAGGGCGAGGCCTGGCTGGTGGGCGATGCCGATCTGCTGTTTGCCCCGCTGTGGTCGCCATTGGTGCCTGGTGCGCATCATCTGCGACGGGCCGACACCATCGAATGGTTGGCGGCGCGGCTGTGGCCGGGCGCCGGAGTCGCGCCGCTGCAACCGCTGTGGATTCGCCCGCGCGCCAACTGAGGCGTGCTTTTGACCCATTTTGAAGCTGAGAAGGCCGCGTCTTGCGGTCCGCCGATCGGTGCCGACCGCATTTTGACCGTTGAATCGGGCATTTTGCGGCAAATAGGGAGTAGATTCCCTATTTCACCCCAAAATACCCCTTTTCACCCCGATCTATAGTTGATAGTCAGGAATCGGAGAGGGGCAATCTCCACCGACACCGAACCAACTGGAATCATGCGATTTCGGGGCCAGGGAATTATTGCCCGGTGGCGCATAGGGGGAGGGCAGAGCGATGGCGATTGTGACGCCCGGCCAATATGCAGGCACCAGTTTCGCCGCGATCGATGGCAAGGGGCGCATCGCCGTCCCCTCTCAGTTCCGCAACAATGTGCCCCTTACTGCGGACGGCCAGCGCGTGCTTTGGGTCGGTTTCCATGAAAGGCTGCCCTGCCTCGTCGCCTATGGCCACGATCAATATGACCGGCTGAACAGCGAGATCGAGCGTGATCGCGACACCGCGCGCGCCCGCAATCTCGATTTCGACGAAGACGCCGAGTTCAAGAAGCGCTTCAGCTATACCGAGGCCTATGCACTGGACGACAGCGGTCGGTTCCTGCCCGGCTTTACCCACCGTGACCGCGTTGGCGATGCCGGTGCGACCGCCTTTGTCGGATCGGGCCGTCGTTTCGAAATCTGGTGGTTGCCGACGCTTGTCGAATGCGCCGACGCCGATCCGGTGTTGCAGCGGCTTGCCGCGGCGTGGGATGCGACGAAAGGGAAGGGGCGCAAATGAGCGACCTTTCCGCCGCGCTGCCCCGCGATCCGCGCCATGACCCCGTCCTGCGCGACGAAGTCGTTGCCGCACTCGCGATCACGCCCGGCGAGCGTCACGTCGACGCGACCTTTGGAGCGGGCGGCTACACCCGCGCGATGCTCGCCGCGGGCGCCGATGTCGTCGCTTGCGACCGCGATCCCGATGCGATCGCCGAAGGGCAGGCGCTGGTCGAGGCGGCCAACGGCCGACTGACCTTGATCCACGGCCGCTTCGGCGAGATCGACCGGCTGCTGGCCGAGCGCGGAATCGATACCGTCGACGGCATCACCTTCGACATCGGCGTGTCGTCGATGCAGCTTGACCGCGACGAGCGCGGCTTTTCGTTCCAGAAGGACGGCCCGCTCGACATGCGCATGGCGCAGGAGGGCGAAAGCGCCGCCGACTGGCTGAATCGCGCCGATGAAACCGAGATCGCCGACGTGCTGTTCCATTATGGCGACGAGCGTCAGTCGCGCCGCGTCGCGCGCGCGATCGTTGCCGCGCGGCCGCTGACGCGCACCGCCGAACTGGCGGCAGTGGTCCGCAAGGCTCTCCGTCATCCGCCGGGTGCGCCCAAGGACCCTTCGACCAAAAGCTTTCAGGCGATCCGCATCCACATTAATTCCGAACTCGACGAGTTGGTCGCGGGGCTGGCCGCCGCCGAACGGTTGCTCCGCCCGGGCGGCCGGTTGGCGGTGGTCAGCTTTCACAGCACCGAAGACCGCATCGTGAAGAATTTTCTGCGCGAACGGAGCGGAAGCGATGCCGCCGGTTCGCGTCACCGGCCCGCGCCGCTCCCTCTGGCGCGGGCTGCCACCTTCGAAACGCCGGCGCGCAAGGTGCGGCCGAGCAAGGCCGAAGAGGCGCGCAACCCGCGCGCCCGATCGGCGACGCTGCGCAGCGCGGTGCGGACGGCAGCCCCGGCCTGGCCGGGTCAATCCAATATGAAGGAGGCGATCTCATGCTGATGGCGGCGCGCAAACTTCAAGGGATCGGACTGGTCCTGCTGGTGCTGATCTGTGCGATGATGCTCTATCCGGTGTCGCTCAAGGTCGCGGCGACGCGCAGCGAATTGACGCGGATCGAAAAAGAGATCGAGCGCAGCCGCGACAATATCCGCTACCTGGAATCCGAGCTCGCGGTGCGCGCCTCGATGCGCCAGCTGGAGCAGTGGAACGCCGACACCTTTGGCTATTCGGCGCCGGGCGCGGGGCAATATCTGGAAAGCGAGCGCCAGCTGGCGTCGCTTGACCGCCTGCCGCGCGCGCGCGGCGCCAACGAGGTTGCGCCGGTGCTGATGGCAATGGTGTCGCCGGTCGCCGTGCCCGCCGCACCCCAGGAAAGCCCGGTCGCAGCAAAGCCCGCTGCGGCAAAGCCAGTCGTGCTGGCGCAGGCCGAAACGGGCATTCGCAGCGACACCGCGCCGCGCATGGCGCCGACGCGCCGCCGCGAACAGCTCAAGATGATCGAGGACCAGTTGCTTGCCGAATCGACGCTCGCCGATCTGAAGCGTGCCGCCGCCGCCGAAGCCGCAGGAGGGAAGCCCACCCGATGAACACGCTGGTCGTCCGTCCGACCCGGGTGCGTACCGCTGGGGTGCGGCAACAGATTTTGCTGACCGCGCAGCAGCGCCTGATGATCCTGATGCTGCTGTTCATGGCGGCATTTTTTCTGGTGTCGATGCGCCTGCTCTATTTTGCAATGTTCGACACGTCGTCGCGGGGCGGTTCGGCATCGACCGCCTTCCTTCCGGCGCGCGCGGACATTGTCGATCGCAACGGCATCCCGCTGGCGCGGACGATCGACGGCTATTCGATCCGCGTCGTTCCGGAAAAGCTGCTCAACAATCGGCAATATCTGGCCGACGAACTGCACAAGATATTCCCCGACATGTCGCGCGCCGAGCTGTTGGCCAAGGTGAGCGGGCCGCGCCCGACCTATATCCGCCGCCGCGCGCTGCCCGATCAGGTCGCGGCGGTGAACGCGATCGGCGACGTCGGTTTCGACTTCCCGCGCGAGAAAGAGCGGCTGTATCCGCAGCTCAGCCTCGCCGCGCACGTGCTGGGTTTCACCGATGCGGCGGGGCATGGCGTCACCGGCGCCGAGGGGGCGTTCGACAGCCGCCTGATCGACAAGGCTACCCGCGGCGAGCCGCTGGCGCTGTCGATCGATGCGCGGGTGCAGGGTGTGCTCGAAAGCGAACTGGGCTCTGCGGTCACCAATTTGGAGGCGATCGGCGGCGCGGGCATCATCCTCGACGTCCATACCGGCGAAATCGCGGCGATGACGTCGCTGCCAACCTATAATCCCAACAAGCTGGCGCCGGACAATATGGCGGCGCGGCGCAACGCGGTGACGCATAATCTGTACGAGCTGGGTTCGACCTTCAAGCCGCTGACGGTGGCTGCCGCGATCGACGCGGGAACGGTAACGAGCATGGCGCGGCGTTATGACGCGACCGCGCCGCTGGCGATCGCGGGCTTTCGCATCCGCGATAGCCATCCCTCGAACCGCTGGCTGAATGTCCCCGAAACGCTGATCCATAGCTCGAACATCACCACCGCGCGCATTTCCGACGAATTGGGGCGCGAGAATATGGAGGCGATGTTCCGCAAGCTTGATTTCAACACGCGGCCGAAGATTGACCTGAAGGAACGCGCGTTCCCGATCTGGCCCAAGAATTGGGGCCGCCTGACCACGATGACGACGGGCTTTGGCCATGGCATCGCGGTGACCCCGTTGCACCTTGCCAGCGCCTATGCCGCGCTGGTCAACGGCGGCATCTATCGGCCCGCGACGATCACCAAACTGGGCGATCAGGCGCCGCCGAAGGGGCGCCGGGTGTTCAAGGCCGCGACCAGCGCGCGGATGCGCCAGTTGCTGCGCCTGATCGTGTCGGACGGCACCGGCAAGAAGGCCGAAGCGCCGGGCTTCCGGGTCGGCGGCAAGACCGGCAGTGCTGAAAAGCCGGGCGCGGGCGGCTATCGCCGTAGCTCGGTCGTCGCGACCTTCGCTGCCGCCTTCCCGATGGATAATCCGCGCTACGTTGTGCTGGTGATGATCGATGAGCCCAAGGGCAACGCCTATAGCTCGGGCCAGCGCACTGCGGGCTGGACCGCAGCGCCGGTGGTCAGCAAGGTCGTGATGCGCGCCGGACCGATGCTCGGCGTATTCCCCGACGAAAGCCGCGACGTCGATGTCTCCGAGCTCACCCCGCTGCTGTGGAGAAATGGGGAAGACGAATAATGCGCCTGTCCGCGCTGACGGGGGATCAAGGGGGTGCGGGCACCGACCCGGTCGTCACCGGCCTCGCCATCGATCATCGCAAAGTGGCGCCAGGGACGGTCTTTGGCGCCTTTGTCGGCGAGAAATTCAACGGCGAGGATTTCATTCCCGCGGCGATCGAGGCCGGGGCGGTGGCGGTCGTCGCGCGGCCCGAAGCCTGCGTCGACGGTGCGGTGCATATTGCCGAAGCCAATCCGCGCCGCGCTTTCGCGCATATAGCGGCGCGCTTTTTTCACCGTTTTCCGGCGACCTGCGTCGCGGTGACGGGGACCAACGGCAAGACCTCGACCGTCGAAATGACGCGCCAGCTGTGGCGTATGGCCGGGTTCAACGCGGCGTCGATCGGCACGCTGGGGATCACGACCTCGGTCGACAGCGCCGCGACCGGGCTCACCACGCCCGACATCGTGACGTTCCTCAGCAATATGTCGGGGCTGGCCGTCGAGGGCGTCGGCCATGCGGCGTTCGAGGCATCGAGCCACGGGCTCGACCAGTATCGCACCGAAGGCCTGCCGGTAAAGGCGGCAGCGTTCACCAACCTCAGCCATGACCATCTCGACTATCATGGCACGATGGACGCCTATCTGGCGGCGAAGCTGCGCCTGTTTACCGAGGTGGTCGACCAGGACGGCGCGGCGGTGGTGTGGGCCGACGATGAATATTCGGCGCAGGTGATTGCTGCCGTGAAGGCGCGCGGCGTCCGCCTGCTGACGGTCGGGGCGCACGGCGAAGCGCTGCGCCTGATCTCGCGCGAACCGACGCAGCTCGGCCAGTCGCTCGTTATCGCCGCGGGCGATGCCACCCATAAAATCGATCTGCCGCTGATCGGCGCCTACCAAGTCGCCAATGCGCTGGTGTCGGCGGGGCTGGTGATCGCGACCGGCGGCGACGTCGCGCAGACTCTGGCCAACCTCGCCCGGCTTCAGCCGGTGCGCGGACGGCTCGAACGCGCGGCGATCACCAAGGCGGGAGCGCCGGTCTATGTCGACTATGCGCATACCCCCGATGCGATCGCGGCGGCGCTCGACGCGCTGCGTCCGCATGCGCGGGGACGGCTGATCCTGGTGTTCGGCGCCGGTGGCGACCGCGATCAGGCGAAGCGCCCCGAAATGGGGAAGGTCGCGGCGGCCAAGGCCGACGTGCTGATCATCACCGACGACAATCCGCGCGGCGAGGATCCGGCGCTGATCCGCGCTGCCATCGCCGACGGTGCGCCCACCGCGCAGGTCATTGGCGACCGCCGCGCCGCGATCGCCGCGGCGATTGCCGAGGCGCGCGCCGACGACATCGTCTGCATCGCGGGCAAGGGCCACGAGCAAGGCCAGATCGTTGGCGCGGGCGCCGACATGCGCGTCATCCCCTTCGACGACGTCGCGGTTGCGCGCGAGTGTGCGGCATGAGCCCGCTGTGGACCGCCCGCGCCATCGCCGCCGCGACCGGCGGCGAGGCGAGCGCCGATTTCACCGTGCACGGCGTTGCCTTTGATTCGCGCGAGGTCTCCACCGGCGACCTGTTCGTCGCGATGCGCGGCGAGGCGACCGATGGGCACAAATTCATCGACAAGGCGATTGCCGCGGGCGCCGCGGGCATCGTCTGCGAATCTGCGATCGACCACCCGCATGTCCGCGTCGCCGACAGCGCCGCGGCGCTGAATGCGCTCGGCACCGCGTCGCGCGCGCGCAGCCATGGCCGGATCATCGGTGTCACGGGGTCGGCGGGCAAGACGGGGACGAAGGAAGCGCTGTTCGCGGCGCTCGACCGTTTCCGCCCCGGCAAGGCGCATCGCTCGGTCAAGAGCTATAACAACCATGTCGGCGTGCCACTCAGCCTCGCGCGCATGCCTTCGACCGCCGATTTCGGCGTGTTCGAAATGGGGATGAACCATGCAGGCGAGCTCGCCGAGCTGACGCGCATGGTCCGTCCGCACGTCGCCATCGTGACAACCATCGCCCCAGCGCATATGGAATTTTTCGGTAGCGAAGAGGCGATCGCCGACGCGAAGGGCGAGATTTTCGAGGGGCTGGAGCCCGGCGGTACCGCGATCGTCCCCTTCGACAGCCCGCATTATGCCCGGCTGCGTGCCAAGGCCGAACAACATGCCGCGCATGTCATCAGCTTCGGCCTGGGCGCCGACGCCGATGTGCGCGCGGTTGACTGGTTGCCCGACGGCCAGGGCGGGTCGCTCGTCACCGCGCAGGTGCAGGACTCGCTGCTCTGCTACACGATCGCGCAGGCGGGGGTGCATTGGGTGTCCAATTCGCTCGCGGTGCTGGCGGCGGTGAAGGCGGTCGGCGGCGACCTGCCCGCGGCGGGGCTGGCTTTTGCCGAAATGGCCGGGCTCGCGGGGCGCGGCGCGCGTCATCCGGTGCCGTTTGGCGGCGGGCATATCCTGCTGATCGACGAAAGCTATAACGCCAACCCCGCGTCGATGGCCGCAACAATCGAGCAGCTCGGCAGCGAATCCGGCGATCGCAAGGTGGCGATTCTCGGCGCGATGAAGGAGCTCGGCCCGGACGGCGAGACCTATCATGCCGGGCTTGCGGCTCCGCTCGTCGCAGCCGGGGTGCAATTCGCCCTGCTTGTCGGCGAAGAGATGGCGCCGCTCGCCAAAGCGCTTGAGGGGCGCATCGATTTCGAGCATGTGGCCGCCCACTCTGACGCAGCGGCACGGCTGGGCGACGTGATCCACGCCGGCGACACCGTGCTGATCAAGGGGTCGAACAGCGTCGGCTTGTCGCATCTGGTGACCGCGCTGACCAACGGGGACTGTTGATGTTATACTGGCTGGCGGAATGGCTGGGCTTTCCGGGGGTATTGAACCTCATTCGCTATCTGAGCTTCCGCTCGGGCGCGGCGGTTGCGACCGCATTGATCATTGGCCTTTGGATCGGGCCGCGCTTCATCCTGATGCTGCGGATGCGGCAAGGCAAGGGACAGCCGATCCGCGAGGACGGGCCGCAAAGCCACCTTGCCAAAAAGGGCACGCCGACGATGGGCGGGCTGATGATCCTCATCTCGCTGATGATCTCTGCGCTCTTGTGGATGGACCTGTCGAACCGCTTCGTCTGGGCGTGCATTTTCGTGACCGGCGGCTTTGCGGCGGTCGGCTTCCTCGATGATCTCGACAAGGTGACGAAGGCCAGCCACCGCGGCATTCCCGGACGCGTCCGCCTGCTGATCGAATTTCTGATCGCCGGGGTGGCGGTGTTCCTGATCGTGTCGCGCACGGGCACCGACCTGTATCTGCCCTTTTTCAGCGGTGTCGTGCTCGAACTCGGGCCGCTCTATTATGTCTTTGCGATGGTGCTGATCGTTGGCTTCGGCAATGCGGTGAACCTGACCGATGGGCTCGACGGCCTCGCGACCTTCCCGGTGATCATCGCCAGCTTGACCTTCCTCGTCATCGTCTATCTGTCGGGCAATGTGAAATTCGCCGAATATCTGGGCATTCCGCATGTTTCGGGCGCCGGCGAGCTGGCGGTGTTCGCCGCCGCGATCATCGGGGCGTGCCTCGCTTTCCTGTGGTTCAACGCGCCGCCTGCGGCGGTGTTCATGGGCGACACCGGCAGCCTCGCGCTCGGCGGCGCTCTGGCGACGATCGCGGTGACGGCGCAGCATGAGCTGGTGCTCGTCCTGGTCGGCGGATTGTTCGTGGTCGAGGCCTTGTCGGTGATCATCCAGGTGTTCTGGTACAAGCGTACCGGCAAGCGGGTGTTCCGCATGGCGCCGATCCACCATCATTTCGAGCAGATGGGCTGGCCCGAATCGACCGTTGTCATCCGCTTCTGGATCGTTTCGATCGTTCTGGCGCTCGCGGGGCTCGCGACCTTGAAGCTGCGGTGATCACCTCGCGCGCCTTTGCCGGACGCCGCTACGCGGTGCTGGGGCTGGCGCGCTCGGGGCTGGCGACGGTCGCGGCGCTGGTTGCCAGCGGCGCGGGGGTCACCGCGTGGGACGAGCGCGAGGAAGCGCGCGACGATGCGATGGCGCTGGGCGCTGACATCGGCAATCCGCTGGAGATTGACCTGATCGGTTTTGCCGGGGTGGTCGTGTCGCCCGGCGTGCCGCTCAACCGCCACCCGATCGCCGCGCACGCGCGCGAGGCGCATGTACCGGTGATCGGCGACGTCGAGCTTTTTGCCGAAGCGCGCGGCGAACTGCCGCCGCACAAGGTGGTCGGGATCACCGGAACGAACGGCAAGTCGACCGTCACGGCGCTGATCCACCATATGCTGGAAAGCGCCGGGGCGCCGTCGCTGATGGGCGGCAATATCGGGTTGCCGATCCTCTCGCGCGATCCGCTCCCTGAAGGCGGCGTCTATGTGCTCGAGTTGTCGAGCTACCAGATCGACCTCTCGCATAGTTTGGCCTGCGATGTCGCGGTGCTGACCAACCTCAGCCCCGACCATCTTGATCGCTATGACGGGTTTACCGGCTATGCGGCGTCCAAGGCGCGTTTGTTTTCGCTCCAGCATCAGGATCAGGTCGCGATCGTCGCGGTCGACGACGATCCGTCGAAGATGATTGCGGGGCGGATCAATCACCGCCTGCACCGCGTGTCGGGCAAGGACATCGACCCGGTCGATCAGGCGCGCTGGCCCGCGCTGCAAGGCCCGCACAACGCGCAGAACGCCGTCTGCGCGATCGCGGTGTGCCGGGTGCTGGGGCTGAATGACGAGCAGGTCGAACACGGCCTCGCGACCTACCGGTCGCTGCCGCATCGGATGGAATTGGTCGGCGAAGTCGCAGGCGTCCGCTGGTTCAATGACAGCAAGGCGACCAACGCGGCTTCCGCTGCACCGGCGCTGGCGGCATTCCCGCCGGCGCCGGACCAGCGTTTGCACTGGATCGCCGGGGGGCAGGCCAAGGGCGACGGGCTGGCGGCGTGCCGTCCGTGGTTCGGGCATGTGAAACAGGCCTATCTGATCGGCGACGCGATGGAATCTTTCGCTGCCGAAATCGGCGATGCGATCCCGGTCGATCGGTCCGCCGATATGGCAACGGCCGTCGCGCACGCCGCGGCGGCGGCGCGGCCCGGCGACATCGTGCTGCTGTCGCCGGCCTGCGCGTCGTTCGACCAGTTCAAGGATTATGAGCAGCGCGGCGATGTTTTTCGCGGACTTGTCGCGGCGCTTGGGGCATGAGCGGGGGAATGGACAATATGGACGCCACCACCGAAAGGCCGGTGATTGCGACGACGCGCACCGTCAAGCGCCGCGGCCCGCGCCTTAGCCGCGCCGACCGCACCCCGCTGGGGCTGTGGTTCTGGGAAATCGACCGGGTGCTGTTGCTGCTGGTGTCGATGCTGGTCGCGATCGGACTCGTTGCGGTTGCCGCGGCGTCGCCGGTGGCGGCACAGAAATTGTCGACGAGCACCGCGTCGCTCGACCCGCTCTATTATTTCTATCGCCAGCTGATGTGGGTCATTGTCGGGGTTCCGGTGATGCTGGGCGTGTCGATGCTGCCCAAACCGCAGGCGCGGCGCTTTGCGATCTATGGCACGATCACCTTCCTTATCCTGCTTTTCATGGTCCCGCTGCTTGGCACGACGGTCAACGGCGCCCAGCGCTGGATTGGCGGCGGTGTTTTCCGGCTGCAGCCGTCGGAGTTTCTCAAGCCCTTTTTCGCCGTGTCGCTGGCGTGGATCCTGTCGCTGCGCCTGCACGACCAGAGCTTGCCCGTGGTGCCGCTCAGCTTTGTGCTGACGGGGGTGATTGCGGTGCTGCTGATGGGTCAGCCCGATCTGGGGCAGACGGTGATCTTCGCCGCGACCTGGCTGGTGCTGGTGCTTGTCGCCGGGCTGTCGATGCGGATCATGGGGATGCTCGCCGCAACCGGCGTGGTCGGCATCATCCTAGCCTATTTCTTCTATCCGGTGGCGCAGCAGCGCATCAACATCTGGCTGTTCGCCGAGGGTGACAGCTTTCAGGTCGACAAGGCGCATGCGACGCTGACCGCGGGCGGACTGATCGGGACGGGCCCCGGCGCGGGCCTCGCGAAATTCCAGCTGCCCGAGGCGCACACCGACTATATTTTCTCGGTCATCGGCGAAGAGTTCGGGATGATCGCGTGCATCGCGATCGCGATCCTGTATCTCGCGATCATCGTCCGCGTCCTCGTGCGTCTGCTCGATGAGGAGGACAGCTTCCTGATCCTTGCGGTCGCGGGATTGATCGCACAGTTCGGCGGTCAGGCGACGATCAACATGGCGGTGAACACCCAGCTGTTCCCGTCGAAGGGCATGACGCTGCCGTTCATCAGCTATGGCGGCTCGTCCTTCATCGCTTTGTCGATCGGCATGGGTTTGCTCTTGTCGCTGACCCGGCGAAACCCCTATGCGGCGCGGGTGTCGATGACCCGCAACTGGAACAAGAAATGAGTGCAACGCGCCACTATCTGCTCGCTGCTGGCGGGACGGGGGGGCATATGCTGCCCGCCTATGCGCTCGCGGGCGAGCTCATCGCGCGAGGGCATCGCGTCGCGCTGGTCAGCGACGACCGCGGCCTGCGCATTCCGGGCGCTCCCGCCGAGATGGAAACGCATGTCCTCCCCGCCGGGCGCGTGTCGGGCGGACCCATCGGCTGGGTCAAGGCGGCGCTGGCGATCCGCAAAGGGCGGCGGATGGCGATCGACCTGATCCGCGACTTCGATCCCGCGGTCGTCGTTGGCTTCGGCGGCTATCCCTCGCTGCCCAGCCTGCTCGCGGCGGGAGCCACAAAGCGGCCGCGCGTGCTGCACGAACAAAATGCCGTGCTGGGGCGCGTCAACCGGATGATGGCGCCGCGCGTCGACGCCGTTGCGGTCGCTTATCATAATATCCAGCGTTACCCGGCGGGGCATGAGCTGAAAAAGCATATCACCGGCAATCCGGTGCGCGACGAAATCATCGCGATCCGCGAGGAAGGCTTCCCGCCGCTGAGCGAAGACGGCATTTTCCGCCTGCTCGTGGTCGGCGGCAGCTTGGGCGCGACGGTGCTCAGCGACGTCGTGCCCGCCGCGATCGCGATGCTGCCGCGCGCGCTGCTCGACCGGTTGCAGGTCGTCCAGCAATGCCGCGAGGCCGATCTGGAGGAAGTGCGCGGCAAATATGCGGCGATGGGCGTCGCCGCCGAATGCGCGACCTATATCGCCGATTTCCCCGACAGGCTGCGTTGGGCGCATCTGGTAATCGCGCGCGCCGGGGCATCGACGGTGGCCGAACTGGCCTGCGCCGGGCGGCCCGCGATCTTTGTTCCCTATCCGCACGCGATGGACAATCACCAGACCTATAATGTCGTCGATATGGTCGAGGCGGGCGGCGCGCGCTCGATCCCGCAGCCGCAATTCACCGCCAGCGAGCTGGCCAAGCAGATCCAGCGCATGGCGCTCGAACCCGGTGCGCTCGAAAATGCCGCGGCGCGTGCCGCGAGCTGCGGCCTGCCCGACGCGACGCGCGACCTCGCCGACCTCGTCGAATCGCTTGCTGCACCGCCGATGATGGACGTCATCCGTGTCGGCGCACCGGCGGGCCAGCGGGCGGCAGCAACCGGCATGGCGTCGGCGCGCGCGGGAGGCGAATGATGCGCGGCGTTGCGACCGACATCGGCACCATCCACTTCATCGGAATCGGCGGCATCGGCATGTCGGGCATTGCCGAAGTGATGCACAATCTCGGCTATCAGGTGCAGGGCAGCGACATCGCCGACAGCTATGTGGTCGAGGGTCTGCGCAAACGCGGGATCAAGGTCGCGATCGGGCATGAGGCGTCGAACGTCGACGGCGCCGCGGTCGTCGTGACCTCGACCGCGGTCAAGCGCGGCAACCCCGAGGTCGAGGCCGCGCTCGCGCAGCGCATCCCGCTGGTCCGCCGCGCCGAGATGCTCGCCGAACTGATGCGGCTGAAATCGACCGTCGCCATCGCCGGTACGCACGGCAAGACGACGACGACCAGCCTCGTCGCCGCGCTGCTCGACGCGGGCGGGATCGACCCGACGGTGATCAACGGCGGCATCATCAACAATTACGGTTCGAACGCGCGTCTCGGCGCGTCGGACTGGATGGTGGTCGAGGCCGACGAAAGCGACGGCAGCTTCCTGCGCCTCGACGGCACGATTGCGGTCGTCACCAACATCGATCCCGAACATCTCGATCATTACGGCAGCTTCGACGCGATCAAGGACGCGTTCGTCGAGTTTATCGAGAATGTGCCCTTCTATGGCGCGGCGATGCTCTGCCTCGACCATCCCGAGGTGCAGGCGATCATCCCGCGCATCCGCGACCGCCGCATCGTGACTTATGGCTTCTCGGCCCAAGCCGACGTGCGCGGCACCAATGTCGTGCCCGGTCCCGACGGCAATCGTTTCGACGTCGTGGTGCGCGACCGCGACGGCAACAGCCGGACGATCGAGGGCATCCACCTGCCGATGTCGGGCCGCCACAATGTCCAGAATTCGCTCGCCGCGATTGCGGTCGCGCTTCACATGGGCGTTTCGGACGACAAGATCGTTTCGGGCTTCAACGGCTTCGCCGGCGTCAAGCGCCGCTTCACCAAAGTGGGCGAGATCGCGGTCGAGGGCGGTGTCGTCACCGTGATCGACGATTACGCCCACCACCCGGTCGAAATCCGCGCTGTCTTGTCGGCCGCGCGCGAAGGCGCGGGGGCAGGGCGCGTCGTCGGCGTCGTCCAGCCGCACCGCTTCACGCGCCTGCGCGATCATATGGACGATTTCCAGCAGGCGTTTAACGACGCCGACATGGTGCTCGCGCTGCCCGTCTACACAGCGGGCGAGGCGCCTATCGACGGTGTGACGTCGGACGCGCTGGCGCAGGGGCTGCGCGATCGCGGCCACCGCCATGCGTCGACCGTTGCCGACGCCGGCGCGCTGGCAACCACCATCGCCGATGCGATCCGCGCGGGCAGTCTCGGCGCAGGCGACATGATCATCTGCCTCGGTGCGGGCGACATCACCAAAATGGCGGCGGGACTGGCGAGCGCGGTGGAGGGCGAGGGGTGACAAACTTCTCCGTTCCCATCCCACTTCCGTTTGTGTCGAGCGAAGTCGAGACATGCCAGCACAGCGCTAGGCGTCCCTCGACTTCGCTCGGGACGAACGGGGAAGGGGTGCGGTTGTGAGCGACCTTGCCACGCTCCCCGCCGTGCGCGGCAAGCTGACGACGAAGGCGCCGCTGGCGCCGCTTGTCTGGTTCAAGTCGGGCGGTCCCGCCGACTGGCTGTTCGAGCCCAAGGATGCCGACGACCTTTCGGACTTCCTGCGCGATCTCGATCCTGCTGTCCCCGTCATGGCATTGGGACTTGGCTCAAACCTGATCGTTCGCGACGGCGGTTTTCCGGGCGTCGTCGTACGGCTCGGCAAGGCTTTCGCGAAGGTCGAGGCCATCGACGCAACCACGCTACGCTGCGGCGGCGGCGCGTCGGGCATCCTCGTCTCCTCGACCGCGCGCGACGCGGGCATTGCGGGCATGGAATTTCTCCGTTCGATCCCCGGCACGGTCGGCGGCTTCGTGCGCATGAACGGCGGCGCCTATGGCGGCGAGGTGAAAGACGTTTTGATCGATGCCGACGTGGTGCTCCGCTCAGGCGAGCGCCGCACGCTGGCGCTCGACGATCTGGGATATACCTATCGCCATAGCGAATTGCCCGAGGGGGCGGTCGTCGTCGGCGCAACCTTTCGTGGCCGCCCGGGCGAACCTGCGGCGATCCAGGCCGAGATGGACCGCATCTCGGCGAGCCGCGAAGCCTCGCAGCCTTTGCGGTCGAAAACCGGCGGGTCGACCTTCAAGAACCCCGACGGGCACAAGGCCTGGCAGCTTGTCGATGAGGCTGGCTGCCGCGGTTTCGCCGTCGGCGGCGCGCAGGTCAGCGAAAAGCACACCAACTTCCTCATCAACACGGGTGAGGCGACGAGCGCCGACATCGAGGCACTCGGCGAGGAAGTCCGCCGCCGGGTGAAGGACAAGAGCGGCGTCGATCTGCAATGGGAAATACAGCGCGTGGGAGTGGCGAAGTGACGCCGAACTACCCCACTCCGTTCGCCCTGAGCTTGTCGAAGGGCCGTCCTTTTCTTGCAACGTCGACAAGGAAGAACGGTCCTTCGACAAGCTCAGGACAAACGGTTTTGAATATCGGAGTAATATTGTGAGCCGCGGCCCCTGGCATGTCGCCGTCCTGATGGGCGGCTGGTCCGCGGAACGCGAAGTGTCGCTGATGAGCGGCAATGGCGTCGCCGACGCGCTCGAGTCGCGCGGCCACAAGGTCACGCGCATCGATATGGACCGCGACGTTGCGCTGCGGCTTGCCGAGGCGAAGCCCGATGTCGTGTTCAACGCGCTTCACGGCGTCCCGGGCGAGGATGGCACGGTGCAGGGCATGCTCGACCTGATGGGGCTCAAATATACCCACAGCGGGCTCGTCACCTCGGTGATTGCGATCGACAAGGAATTGACGAAGCAGGCGCTGGTGCCGCATGGTATTCCGATGCCGACGGGGACGATGGTCGACAGCGAAAGCCTGTTTACAGTCGACCCTTTGCCGCGCCCCTATGTGCTGAAACCGGTCAACGAAGGCTCGTCGGTCGGCGTCGCGATCGTCAAGGACGACAGCAACTACGGAAATCCCATCGCGCGCGACGCGGTCGGGCCGTGGCAGGAGTTCGACCGCCTGCTCGCCGAGCCCTTTATCAAGGGTCGCGAGCTGACCGTTGCGGTGCTGGGCGATCAGGCGCTCGCCGTCACCGAACTGCGCGTCAAGTCGGGCTTTTACGATTATGACGCCAAATATACCGACGGCCTCACCGAACATGTGTGCCCCGCCGATGTCCCGGAGGACGTCGCGCAGCGGATGAAGGATCTGGCGCTGCAATCGCACCGCCTGCTCGGTTGCAAAGGCGCGTCGCGTTCGGACTTCCGCTGGGACGACGAGCATGGGCTTGCGGGCATTTATCTGCTCGAGGTCAACACGCAGCCGGGCATGACGCCGCTCAGCCTTGTTCCCGAACAGGGGCGCGCGGTAGGCATGGATTATGCCGAACTGGTCGAACGCATCGTGGGGGAAGCGTTATCATGAGCAAGACACAGATCAAACGGGGCAAGGCGCCGCCGCGGCGCCCGGCGCGGGCGCCGAAAAAGCGTCGCAAGGTGCAGACATCGCGGCTTAACGCCGTGATCAACGCGCTGCCGATCAGCCCGCAGCGATTGCAAAAAATCGCCAACTGGACGATCGGGCTCAGCTTGGTCGCGGTCGCGGGCATCGCGGCGCAGGCGACCGGCGTGACCGCAAAGATCCACGAGGAATATGCGCAGGCGGTCGGCCGCGCCGGGTTTCAGGTCAAGAAGGTCGAAGTCGTCGGCGCCGACCGGATCGACCGGCTGAAGGTCTATGACATCGCGCTGGCGCAAAAGGACCGTTCGATGGCGGCGGTCGATCTGGAAGACGTCCGCGGCGACCTGATGCAATATGGCTGGATCAAGGATGCGCGCGTGTCGCGCCGCCTGCCCGATACGCTGGTCGTCGATATCGTCGAGCGCACGCCGGCGGCGATCTGGCAGCATAACAATCGCCTGTCGCTGATCGACGACAAGGGCGTGGTGCTCGAACCGGTGACCGTCGCGACGATGCCCGACCTGCCGCTGGTGATCGGACCCAAGGCGAACCAGCGCTCGCAGGATCTCGACCGGCTGCTCGCCGAGGCAAGCAGCCTCAAGGAACTGCTGGCGGGGGCGACGTGGGTCGGCAACCGCCGTTGGGATCTGCGCTTCCGCAGTGGCGAGACGCTGTCGCTGCCCGAGGGCGAGGCCGAGGCAAGGGCGGCGCTCGCCAGGTTCGCGCATATGGACGGTGCCAATCGCCTGCTCGGGCGCGGCATCCTGCGCTTTGACATGCGCGACCCCGCGCGGTTCGTCCTGCGGCTGCCGCATGAAGGACAGGTGGCGCCCGCCAAGCTCGACGAAGCGCGCGCTGCGGTTGCAGACGTCGCGGCGGCAGAGAAGGGGTAAGCGATGGCCCCGCCGCGCATCGAAAAGATCATCACTGCGCTCGACGTCGGGTCGTGGAAGGTGTGCGCGCTGATCGCGGGGCAGGCTGCCGACGGCCAGCTGCATGTGCTGGGTACCGGGCAGCGCGAAAGTCGCGGCGTCCAGCGCGGCTATGTCGCCGACATGGAGCAGACCGAACATATCGTGCGCGAAGCGATCGAACAGGCCGAGCGCATCGCGGGGCTCAATATCGACGATGTGTGGGTCAGTTTTTCGGCGGGCGGTTTGCTGAGCGACGTCGCGCCGATCGAAAGCGAACTCGGCGGCCATCGGATCGAGAAAGAAGATATCGACGACCTGCTCGCCGCGGGACGCGCCGGGATCGATCCCGAAGGGCGCATGATCCTGCACGCGCAGCCCGCGCTTTATACGCTTGACGGCCTGACGGGGGTGAAGAACCCGATCGGGCTCCACGCCGACCGGCTGGGCGTCGACATCCATATCATCATGGCCGACGGCGCCCCGGTGCGCAATCTGGAGGCGGCGGTGCGGCAGGCGCATCTTGACGTCAACGCGGTGGTCGCGTCGCCGATCGCGGCAGGGCTGGCCTGCCTGTCGGACGAGGAACGCGACCTTGGCGTCGCGCTGGTCGAACTTGGGGCCGCGGTCACCACGGTGTCGCTTTATGCTGGCGGGATGCTCGTCGAAATGGCGTCGCTGCCCTTTGGCGCAAGTGACATCACCGACGATATTGCGTCGGCCTTTGGCATAAGGCGCAGCCAGGCACAGCGGCTGCAGAGCTTTTACGGTTCGGCATCGGCGAGCCCGCGCGACAACAACGAGGTCATCGAGCTAGAACCCGGCGCGCCGACGAGCGGGGATTCCCCGCGCATCACCCGCGCGCAGCTGGTCTCGGTTATCCGCCAGCGTCTCGACGCGATGATGGGCGAGATTGGCCGGACGCTCAAAGACCTGCATTTCGTTGGCCCGATCGGGCGCCAGGTGGTGCTGGTCGGCGGCGGCGCCGACCTCAAGGGGATTGCCGATTATACCCAGAGCGCCCTTGGACGCGCCGCACGTGTCGGCAGGCCGCGCGGCCTGCACGGCTTGCCCGATGCGCATAGCGGTCCCGCTTTCGCGACGCTGGCCGGTCTGGTTCTCTATGCGGCGTCGGATCCCGTCGACCTGCGCGATTTGCCGATGATGTCGCAGGACGTCTATCGTCCGGCAGGCACATCGATCCTGCACCGCCTGATGGCGGCGCTAAAAAGCAGTTTTTAGCGGTGAAACGCGAAAAAAGGTTAATTTTTTGGATGATTCCCACGTCACAATAGTGCAATGCGGGGTAAGAAAACCGGGCGGCGGGACACCCGCCCGTTCGGGTCGCAAGGTTGGGGAAGCGGCACCTGTCCGCCGCTGCAGGGAGACTTTTTGATGAGCATCAATATTGGCCCGCCGCAGGTCGACGAACTGAAGCCGCGGATCGCGGTGATCGGCGTCGGCGGTGCGGGCGGCAATGCCATCGCAAACATGATTGCAGCGCGGGTCGAAGGGGTCGACTTCATCGTTGCGAACACCGATGCGCAGGCGCTGAACGCGTCGCCCGCCGAGCGGCGCATCCAGCTGGGGACGCAGATCACCCAGGGGCTGGGTGCCGGCTCGCGGCCCGAGGTTGGCCGCGCGGCCGCCGAGGAGAGCATCGCGCAGGTCGAGGAAGCCTTGAACGGCGCGCATATGTGCTTCGTCGCCGCGGGCATGGGCGGCGGTACCGGCACGGGGGCGGCGCCGGTCATCGCCAAGGCGGCACGCGATCGCGGCATCCTGACCGTCGGCGTCGTGACCAAGCCCTTCACCTTCGAAGGCGCGCGCCGCATGCGGTCGGCGGACTCGGGCATTGCCGAGCTGCAGGACCATGTCGACACGCTGATCGTCATTCCGAACCAGAATCTGTTTCTGGTCGCCAACCCCAACACGACCTTCAAAGAAGCCTTCACCATGGCGGATGAAGTGCTGCAACAGGGCGTTCGCGGTATCACCGACCTGATGGTCATGCCCGGCCTCATCAACCTCGACTTTGCCGACGTGCGCAGCGTGATGCGCGAAATGGGCAAGGCGATGATGGGCACCGGCGAGGCGGAAGGCGATGGCCGCGCATTGGAAGCCGCGCAAAAGGCGATTGCCAACCCGCTGCTCGACGGCGTGTCGATGGCGGGCGCCAAGGGCGTCATCATCTCGATCACCGGCGGCGAGGACATGCGCCTGATGGAGGTTGACGAGGCGGCGAATCATATCCGCGAGCTGGTCGACCCCGACGCCAACATCATCTGGGGCAGCGCCTTCAACGATAGCCTGGACGGCAAGATCCGCGTCTCGGTGGTCGCGACCGGTATCGACAGCAGCGGCGAAATGGCGGCGCAGGCTTCGCCCGCAACGCGCAGCTTCTCCTTTGCCCCGGCGCGCGCCGCGGCGCCGACGCCGGTGGCCGAGGAGGCTTTTGAACCGGTTGTCGAGGAAGAGACCGTTGCTGACGCAACCGCCGAAGAGGCGAGTGATCCTGCGCCCGGCTTTTCGCTGAGCGATACGGTCGAGGCCGAGGCGCCTGCCGCCGAAGACGAGCCGATGGAATTGTCGCAGGTCGCCGCGAGCTATGACGATACGGCGGAAGAACTGGTGCTCGATGCACCCGAAGCGCCTGCGGCCGATTATCGGTCAGCGCCGGCCGCAGCATCGGATGGCGGTGCTGGGGCTGCCGCGGAATCGCCGGCACGCGCGATCGGTGGCGGAACCTTGTTCGAACGTATGTCGCGCCTGTCGCGCGGCGCCACCGCGCCCGAGGGTGAGGCAGCCGACAAGGAAGACGGGGTCGATATTCCGCGCTTCCTGGGGCGTCAGAACAACCAGTAACGGGGCTAGCGAACGGCCGCCCACCGGGCACGGCGGGCCGGAAATCGGGATGATTTGCCCATGCGGCAAGCGAAAATGACGGCAAGGCCGGCCCGCGCGCGGCTTTGTTCGGGCGCGTTCGGCGCGCTGTTGCTGGGGCTGATGGCGGCGCCTGCGTTCGCGCAGGTGACGCCGCCCGACGCCGCGACCAAGGCGGCAATGGAGAAGCGTACCGCGGCGCGGACGTTGCTGTCGTCGGCGCTCGCGCGGATTGCGTCGAACAACAGCGATCCGCGCGCGCTGCTCGACGCCGGGCGGGCATCGATCGAGTTGGAAGATTATCGTGCGGCGCTCGGCTTTCTGGTCCGCGCCGAGCAGGCGAGCCCGCGCGATGGCGCGATCAAGGCCGCGTTGGGATCGGCAGTGGTTCATATGGAAAACCCGACCCGCGCCCTCGATTATTTCGGCGAGGCGCAGCTGCTCGGCGCGCCCGAGCGGCTGTTTCTAGCGGACCGTGCGCTAGCCCGCGATTTGCTGGGACAGCAGGATGCGGCGCAGCGCGATTACCAGCTGGCGCTGTCGATCGCTCCAAATGACGAACTGACGCGGCGCTATGCCCTCTCGCTCGGGATCAGTGGTGAGACCGATCGCGCGATCCAGATGCTGACGCCGCAATTGCGGGCGCAGGATCGCGGCGCTTGGCGGTTGCGCGCGATGATCCTGGCGATGAATGGCCGCGACGGCGAAGCAACCGAGATCGTCAACGCAACAATGCCGCCCGCGATGGCGCAGAATATTCTGCCCTATCTGACCCAGATGGACCGGCTCAATCCGGCGCAGCAGGCCGCGGCCGCCCATTTCGGGCGCTTCCCGAACGGCCAGCTCCCCGCGAAGCGCAAGCCGGTTCAGGTGGCGGCCGCGACGCCATCCCCGACACCGCCCGCGACGTCGACCCGGCGCCCCAGCGCTGGCACCAGCCGCCCGCCCGCCGCGTCGGTCGCTGCGACGCCGGCCCCGACGCCCAGCACGCGGCCAATCGGGCCCGCCTATGCCCAGCCGCGCGAGTCCGCGCCGCAGCCTGCATCACCCCCAAGGCCAACGCCCGCTCCAACGGCGCGCACCGCACCGTCGGCGGTCGCCTTGCCGGATGGGCCTGCGTCGTCGGGGTCGCCGGTCTTGCAATCGACATTGCGCCAGACGCTTCGCCCCGCCGTTTCCCCCTTGCCTGAAAAAGCATCCGATATCGCGGCGGGGTCGGCAGTCGCGGCAGGACCGTCACCGGCGGCTGCAAACCCCGATCCGGTCGTCGCCGCACAGAGTGGCGCGCGCGAAGTCGCTCCGGGCTTCTCGATCGCCGACGTTGGAACCAGCGGAGCCGTCGCGGCAGCGAACATGGCAACCATATCGCGCGATGCCCCGCCATCCGCGCCAACGCTCGCCGCTGTATCCAATTCTTCCGCGCCTGCTCCCGCTCCCGCTCCCGCTGCGGTGGGCCCACTGGCGTCGCTTGCCGACATCGTCGGGTCGATCGAGATTCCGCCGGAGGAACTGAACCAGCCCGACAATGCGATCGGTGCCGACACGCTCGCCAAATTGCTCGAAGACAAGCGACGCGCCGACGCGGCGGAGGATGCAAAGCGCGAAAAGGACGCGGTCGCGGCGAAAGCCAAGGCCGAGGCTGATGCAAAGGCCAAGGCCGAAGCGGCAGAGAAAAAAGCCAATCCGGCGCGCATCTGGGTGCAGGTCGCGACCGGTGCCAATGCGCGGGCGCTCGCGACCGACTTTGGCAAATTCGCGAAGAAAAGCCCCGACTTGTTCAAGGGCAAATCGGGCGCGACCGCCGAATGGGGGCGGACCCGCCGCTTGCTGGTGGGGCCGTTCAAGGACCGCAAGGCAGCGCAGGATTGGCTGACGGGTTACAAGAAAGCGGGCGGCGACGGGTTCCTGTTCAACAGCGAGGCGGGCCAGGCCGTCGATCCGATTTAGGGCCAGAATCCGCCATTTGCGCCTTCGAGGTTTGAAGCGATTTTGTTCAGGGCAAGGAAGCGAGACGCAGGCATATGAAGATATCCCAAGGCTCGCTGACGCAGCCATGGACAAAATCGGTCAAATCCCCCCTCTCGCTTTACTGGGGGGACGTCGAAATGGCTTCGATCTCGTCCCCGCGCGGCCTTGCGGATGGAACCACCATCAGCGGCGGCCACGCGAAGACGATATCTTCGCCATTTCGACGCCTCGAAGGCGCAAATGGCGGATTCTGGCCCTTATGAGCGTCGCCGATTGCGCCAGCAACCCGGCGCAAAGTCGCGGGCGACGCTATGCCGAGCAGGGCCGCGTCGTTCGCGGCCCGCGCGACGATTTCCAGCGCGATCGCGACCGCATCATCCATTCGATCGCATTTCGTCGCCTACGCCACAAGACGCAGGTGTTCGTCGCCCCCGACGGCGACCATTATCGCGTTCGCCTGACCCACAGTATCGAGGTCGCCCAGATTGGCCGTGGCATCGCGCGCGCACTAGGGCTGAACGAGGATCTGACCGAGGCGCTTTGCCTGGCGCACGACATCGGGCATCCGCCCTTCGGTCATGCGGGCGAAGATGCGCTGAAGGCGGCGATGGCCGAGCATGGCGGTTTCGACCATAATGGCCATACGCTGCGCACGCTGGCGCAGCTCGAATGTCCTTATCCCCGTTTCGACGGTCTCAACCTGACGTGGGAGACGCTCGAAGGGTTGGCCAAGCATAATGGCCCGGTGACGAACCCCGGCTGGGCGCTGGCCGCGATCGACGATGATTTCCGCCTCGACCTTGGCAGCCATGCCAGTCTTGAGGCGCAGATTGCGGCGGTCGCCGACGACATTGCCTACGACAATCACGACATCGACGACGGGCTGCGCGCGGGCTTGCTCGACCTAGATCAGCTGATGGAGCAACCGTTTGTTGCCGCCAATTTCGGCGCCGTCGAGGGCCGCTTCCCCGGCGCGCCGCGCGACCGGTTGCTGCGCGAACTGGTGCGCGATCAGATCGGGGTCATGGTCAACGACGTCATCGCCGCGACCGCGGCCAATGTCGCGGCTGCCGGCGTCGCGAGCGTCGCCGACGTGCGCGCCGCGGGCCGAGCGCTCGGCGGCTTTTCGCCCGAGCTTGCGGCGCAGGAGCGCGAGCTGAAACGCTTCATGTACGCCAATCTCTATCATCATCCCGAACAGATCGCGGCTGCCGAGGCGGCGAACCGGGTCGTCGGCCGCTTGTTTGCCGCCTACGCCGACAATCCGGGGCTGATGGGCGAGGACTGGTCCGCGCGTTTGCCCGGCGAAGAATGCGCGACAACGCGGCATATTGGCGATTATATTGCAGGAATGACCGACCGGTTCGCGATAGATCGCTATGCCGAGATTTTTGGCCGCGAAGCGGTGCCCGAGGCGCTGGCGCATGTCTGACGTGCTGATCGTCGGTGCGACCGGGCTGATCGGACGCGCGGTGATCGACGCTTTCGGGAATCGCGGCATCACGATCGTCGCGCGCCGACCGGTCGAGGGGCTGGCGCCGCATCATATAGCACGCGTCGCACCGCCGGAAGACTGGCCCCACGTCATCGCCGCCGAACGGCCCGCGGCCCTGATTTGCTGCCTTGGCACCACGATCCGCCAGGCGGGATCGCAGGCGGCGTTTCGCGCGGTCGATCATGACCTCATCCTCGCTGCGGCAGAGGGGGCGCGGCAAGGCGGCACGGGGCACATGATCGTCGTCAGCTCGGTCGGGGCGGCGGCAAAAGCAGGCAATTTCTATCTGCGCACCAAGGGTGAGACCGAGGATGGCCTGCGTGCGCTTGGGTTCGACCGGCTCGACCTGATCCGTCCCGGGCTGCTGACCGGCGATCGGCTCGGGCCGCCGCGACTGGGCGAGGGGCTGGCGACCATCGCGGCGCCGCTGATGGATGCGTTGCTGCACGGTTCCCTTCGTCGCTATCGTTCGATTCCCGGCGACAAGGTCGCCGCGGCGATCGTCCGGTTGGCGGCGCAGGGCGGTTCGGGCGTGCATATCCACGAAAACGACGCGATCCGCGCGCTCGCCGATTGACTCCGCCCGGGGGCAGCGCCAAGGCTCGCTGCGTCTGTCGGGCCTCCCCTAAAGAGATTCGACCGGCCGCGCGGGAGAGCGTGGGGCAGGGCGACCGGCACCCACCACCGAAGGAGCAACCGCCCCGGAAACTCTCAGGTCAGCAGGACCGCGCAGGCTGGAACGGACACTCTGGAAAGCGTTCCGGCTGTCGGCTGGAACCACCGAAGGGGTAACTCCATGCGATCATGGAGGAAAACTCTCAGGTTCCCGTGACAGAGGGGGCATGGCGAAAGGCGCGGCACCCCGCCGCGCATCCGCCGTGCAACCGCGGGAGACTGACATGACCGAAACCGAACAATTGGATGACGACGGCGCGATCGCGGCAGCGACCGAAGTGTTGCCGCTCGACGCCTGGCACCGCGCCAAGGGCGGCCGGATGGTCGAATTCGCCGGTTACTGGATGCCGATCCAATATGAAGGCATCATGGCCGAACATCTGTGGGTCCGCGAACATGCCGGGCTGTTCGACGTCAGCCATATGGGGCAGTTGCTCCTTTCGGGCGACAAGGTCTCCGAAGCGCTCGAAACGCTGGTTCCCGGCGATATTTCGGCATTGAAGCCCGGGCGGATGCGCTATTCGCTGCTGCTTGCTGAGGACGGCGGCATTCTCGACGACCTGATGATCACCAACGAGGGTGATCAGTTCGGCATTGTCGTCAACGGCGCCGTGAAATGGGAAGACATCGGATATCTCCGCGAAAATCTGCCCGACGACATCACGCTGAATCATAATGAAGATTATGGGCTGCTGGCGTTGCAGGGTCCGAAAGCGATGATCGCGCTGGCACGTCTGGTCCCCGAAGCGGCTGGCCTCGTGTTCATGCAGGCGATCCCCGCGACATGGAACGGCCATGCGATCGGGATCAGCCGTTCGGGCTATACCGGCGAAGATGGGTTCGAAATTTCGCTGCCGAACGAGGCGCTGACCGAATTTGCCGATGCTTTGTGCGCGATGGACGAAGTGAAGCCGATCGGGCTCGGTGCACGCGATTCGCTGCGGCTGGAAGCGGGGCTGCCGCTCTATGGCCATGACCTCGATCCCGCGACCGATCCGGTCGAGGGCGATCTGGCGTTCGCGATCAGCAAGCGCCGCCGCGAGGAAGGCGGCTTTCCTGGCGCGGCGCGCATCCTCGGCCACCTCGCCGACGGCGCCCCGCGCAAACGGGTCGGCCTGCTCGTCGACGGCAAGATGCCGGTGCGCGAGGGCGCAAAATTGTTCGATGGCAACACCGAAATCGGCGTCGTGACGTCAGGTGGTTTCGCCCCCAGCGTCGGTGCGCCGATTGCGATGGGCTATGTGCCGACCGGATTGTCGGCGCCGGGGACGGCCGTCGCGGCCGAAGTGCGCGGCAAGCGCGTCGCCTGCACCGTCGCCACCATGCCCTTTGTTCCCCATAATTATGTCCGTAAAACAGGAGCTTGATCGATGCCGCGTTACTATACCGAAGAGCATGAGTGGATCGAGGTTGACGGCGACGTCGCGACGGTCGGCATCACCGATTTCGCGCAGGGCCAGCTGGGCGACATCGTGTTCGTCGAAGTCCCCGACACCGGCGCCGAGCTCAGCCAGGGCGGCGACGCTGCGGTGGTCGAATCGGTGAAGGCGGCGAGCGACGTTTACGCCCCGGTCGATGGCACCGTGACCGAAGGCAACGGCGCGCTCGAGGAAGATCCCGCGCTCGTCAACTCGGACCCCGAAGGCGAAGGCTGGTTCTTCCGGCTGACGCTGAGCGACAAGAGCCAGCTCGACGGCCTGATGGACGCCGCCGCGTACAAGGCGTTCTGCGACGCGCTCTAGCGATGTCATCCCTCCCCCTTCGGGGGAGGGGTTTATGGAGAAAATGCAATCGCCACGGACGCCGCCCTTGCCAACTGCCGCCTGATGGTGGCGACCCCGATCTATGAGGGGGCGCAGGGGACTTATGTCCGTGCGGCGCTAGCGCTCGCGCTGCGCGCCCAGGCGGCGGGCATTTCGGTACGCTTCGAGTTCATCCTCTACCAGCCGTCGATCACCCGCGCGCGCAACATGCTGACCGCGATGTTCCTGGCGAGCGATTGCACCCATCTGCTGTTCATCGATGCCGACATCGATTTTTCGGCCGACGACGTGTTTTCGCTCGTCCGTGCGATGGAGGCGAACCCCGACTGTGGGGTGCTGGGCGGCGCCTATCCGCGGCGGATGATCAACTGGGCCAATGTCGCGCGCGCGGTCGAGCAGGGGCTGGCGAAGGGTAACCCGGCGGACCTGGCGCGCTATACCGGCGACTTTGCGCTGCATTTCCTGAATCCCGAGCAGAATTTCAAGCTGACCGACCTCGTCGAATTGACGCGGCTCGGCACCGCGATGATGCTGATCCGCCGCGCAGTGCTGGAAGGCATGGCGGCGGCGCTGCCCGACCTCGTGTTCCGGCCCGACCCAGCCGAGCGACAGGCGCATGGCGTCGGTGAAATCGTCCCGGCCTTTTTCTGCCCCTATATCGAGCCCGAAAGCCAGGCGCTGCTTTCCGACGATTATGCCTTTTGCCGCCGCGTGCGCGACGCGGGCTTTCGCATCTGGCTCGCGCCGTGGATTCGCACGACGCACGCCGGCCCGGCGATCTTTTCCGGCACTCTCGCCGACACCGTTCAGCTTTTCTCCCTAAAACCAGAATCTTCTGCGGAGTAGTTCATGCGTTATCTCCCCCTCACGTCCGATGACCGCAGCGCGATGCTTGCAACCATCGGCGCGTCGTCGATCGACGATCTGTTCGCCGATGTTCCCGCCGACGCACGGCTCGACGGCCCGATCGCGGGTTTGCCGCCGCACGCCAGCGAACTCGCGGTCGAGCGCCATATGGCGGCGCTGTCGCGCCAGAACCGCGCGGCGGGCGACGGTCCCTTCTTTTTGGGCGCCGGGGCGTACCGCCACCACGTCCCCGCCAGCGTCGATCATCTGATCCAGCGCGGCGAGTTTCTGACCGCCTACACGCCGTACCAGCCGGAAATCGCGCAGGGTACGCTCCAGATGCTGTTCGAATTCCAGTCGCAGGTCGCGCGCCTGCTCGGCACCGACGTCGCCAATGCGTCGATGTACGACGGATCGACCGCCTGCTGGGAAGCGATTGTGATGGCGCGGCGCGTCACCAAGCGGAACAAGGCGCTGCTGTCGACCGGGCTGCATCCGCATTACCGCAGCGTCGCGCGCACGATGGCGAAATATACCGGCGATATACTGGTCGATGGCGACCCCGGCCTCGATGCGGGAACCGACTGGGCGGCGCTTGCCGCCAGCATCGACAGGGACACGAGCTGCGTTGTCGTGCAATATCCCGACATTCTCGGTCGCATCGACGACATGACCGCGCTCGCCGCGGCATGTCAGGCGGCGGGCGCGCTGCTGGTCGCGGTGGTCACCGAGCCCGTGGCGCTCGGCCTGATCAAGGCGCCGGGCGAAATGGGCGCCGACATCGTGGTGGGTGAGGGGCAGTCGCTGGGCGTTGGGCTGCAATTCGGCGGGCCTTATGTCGGCCTGTTCGCCTGCAAGTCCAAATATGTCCGCCAGATGCCGGGGCGCCTCTGCGGTGAGACGGTCGACGCGAACGGCAAGCGCGGCTTCGTGCTGACGCTCTCGACGCGCGAACAGCATATCCGCCGCGAAAAGGCGACGAGCAATATCTGTACAAATTCAGGGCTCTGTGCGCTGGCTTTCAGTATTCACATGACCTTGCTCGGCGAAGCGGGGCTGCGCCAGCTTGCCGCGATCAACCATGGCCGCGCAAAAAAGGCCGCGGCCGAACTCGCCAAAGTGCCGGGCGTGTCGGTGATGAACGACAGCTATTTCAACGAATTCACCCTGCTGCTGCCGACCGAGGCGCGCCCGGTGGTCCACAAGCTGGCCGAAAAGGGCGTGTTGGGCGGCATCTCGCTTGGCCGTCTCTACCCCGACAATGCGGCGCTCGCGAATGGCCTCGTCGTCGCGGTGACCGAGACTGTGACCGAGGAAGACATTGCCGCCTTTGCCGCGGCGCTGAAGGAGGTGCTGGCATGACCGCGCTCAACCGCGCCGGCTGGCGCCCCGAAATGAACGTCGCCGGCGGCGCCGACGACACCGCGACCTTCACCGGCAATCGCGCGCTGATGCTCGAGGAAGCGCTGATCTTCGAGATTGGCGGGGCCGAAACCACCGGGGTCGATTTCGACGAAGCGGCGCCCGCTGCCGACTTGGGCACGTTGCTGCGCAGCGACCCCATCGGCCTGCCGGGCCTCAGCGAAGCCGAAACGGTGCGCCACTATACGCGCCTCAGCCGTCAGAATTATGCCATCGACCTCGGGCTATTCCCGCTCGGCAGCTGCACGATGAAGCACAACCCGCGCCTCAACGAAAAGGTCGCGCGGATGACGGGCTTTGCCGACGCCCACCCGCTCCAGCCGCAGGAGACGGTGCAGGGCGCCTATGCGGTGATCCACGAACTCGCCGAATGGCTGATCACGCTCACCGGCATGCACAGCGTCGCGATGTCGCCGAAGGCCGGCGCGCATGGCGAGCTGTGCGGCATCCTCTGCATCAAGGCGGCGCTCGAGGCGCGCGGCGAGGACCGCGGCGTGATCCTCGTTCCCGAAAGCGCGCACGGCACCAACCCGGCGACCGCGGCCTTTGCTGGCTTCACCGTCGAGGATATTCCTGCGACCGAGGCCGGCCGCGTGAACCTCGAGGCGCTGAAGGCGCGGCTCGGCCCCGACGTTGCGGGGGTGATGATCACCAATCCCAACACCTGCGGGCTGTTCGAGCGCGAGATGAAGGCGATCTCCGACGCGGTCCACGCCGCGGGCGGCTATGTCTATTGCGACGGCGCGAACTTCAACGCCATCGTCGGGCGCGTGCGCCCCGGCGACCTCGGCGTCGATGCGATGCACATCAACCTTCACAAGACGTTCTCGACCCCGCACGGTGGCGGCGGCCCCGGTTCGGGGCCGGTCGTGCTGTCCGAAGCGCTCGCGCCCTTCGCGCCGCTGCCGTTCGTGACGAAGCAGGGCGAGGGCTTCCGCCTGATCGAAGAAGAAAGCGCGGGCGAGGATCATCCGCAGACCTTTGGCCGCATGACCGCTTTCCACGGCCAGATGGGCATGTTCACCCGCGCGCTGACCTATATCCTCAGCCACGGTGCCGACGGCCTCAAGCAGGTGGCCGAGGATGCCGTACTCAACGCCAATTACGTCCTGCGCAGCCTCGAGGATGTGCTCGACGCGCCCTTCGCGGCATCGGGTCCGTGCATGCACGAGGCGCTGTTCAGCGACAAGGGGCTCGCCGAAGGCTTCTCGACGCTCGACATCGCCAAGGGGCTGATCGACGAAGGCTATCATCCGATGACGGTCTATTTCCCGCTCGTCGTCCACGGGGCGATGCTTGTCGAGCCGACCGAGACCGAGAGCAAGGCAGCGCTCGACCAGTTCATCGGCGCGCTGCGCAGCATCGCGATGCGCGCGCGCAATGGCGACCCGGCGCTGAAAAGCGCCCCTCATTTCGCGCCGCGCGCGCGGCTGGATGAGACGGCGGCGGCGCGCAAGCCCTTATTGGCCTGGGAGGGTGACCTATAATCGATCGTCATCCCGGCGAAGGCCGGGATCTCGCCGGTGCGTCATGATGATAGGATGAGATCCCGGCCTTCGCCGGGATGACGGATAAAGGGGAGGGTGCGATGAGCTGGGACACGATCTTTCTGATCGCCAATTATTGGGCCGTTGCGGCGTGGATCGCGCTCGCCTTTCTGCCGCGCGGGCCAAAGATATTGGCGTTGATCCTCTATGCCGGCGTGTTCCTGCTGTGCCTTACCTATACGGTGATGATTGTCGGTTTCCTGACTGGCGGCATCGATCCCGGTGGGCCTGGCGGCGGTGACTTCACGACGCTGGCGGGGGTGATGAAGCTGTTCGACAGCCCCGGCGGCGCGACCCTCGGGTGGGTTCATTATCTGGCGTTCGACCTGTTCACCGGCATGTGGATCGCGCGCGACGCCGACCAAAAGGGGTTCAGCCGGGTCGCGCAATTCCCCTTTCTGCTCCTGACCCTGATGGTCGGCCCGGTCGGGCTGTTCGCCTGGCTGATTGTGCGCGACCGGCGCGCGCGGGCGCAGGCCAAGGCGTAATGGCGTCATCGCCGCCGTGGATGCCGAGCGACGGCGGCAGGGGCGACAAACGCCACGCCCCGGCGACGCTGCGCAACCGCGATGCCATCACGGCGGTGCTGACCGAATGGCTGCCAGCGAGCGGTACGGTGCTGGAGGTCGCGAGCGGATCGGGCGAGCATGTCGTCCATTTCGCCGCAACCTTCCCGGCGCTCGACTGGCAGCCGAGCGATCCCGATCCGGCGGGGCGGATCTCGATCGCCGCGTGGACCGCCGAGGCTGCGCTGCCCAACGTGAGCGCGCCGCTGGCGCTCGATGCGGCGGCGGCAGACTGGCCGCTCGATCGGGCCGACGCCATCCTGTGCATCAATATGGTCCACATCAGCCCGTGGGCGGCGACGCTCGGGCTGCTGGCGGGCGCGGCGCGGTTGCTCGCGCCGGGGGCGCCGCTCATCCTCTACGGCCCCTATATCGAGCCCGACGTGCCGACGACCGACAGCAACCTAGCCTTCGACGCCAGCCTGCGCGCGCGCGATCCGACGTGGGGGCTGCGTCCGATCGACGACGTCAAGGCGGCCGCCGCCGCCGTCGGACTGCGCTTTGCCGAACGCCGCGCCATGCCCGCCAACAATCTGATGCTGCTCTTTCGCCGCACCTGACGTTGCTGACAGGGTTGTCGATACGCGCTTTACCTGCCGCGTACAGCCGCTAGCCTTTCCCCAATTGCGCGCCAAAGATGCGATTCGAGGAGAGAGAACCCATGCCCCGCGACGTTTCGGAGCTTTTCACATTCGATGAATTCCTGACCCATTGGGCCAGCGAGCGTCCCGACCGCGTCGCGCTGCGTGAAGAAGATCGCGTTTATAACTACGCACAGCTCGACGAAGCGACGGCGAAGGTCGCGTCGGCGCTGATCGCCGCGGGCCTGGGCAAGGGCGACCGGATCGCGTGGATCGGCAAGAATAGCGACCTCTATTTCATCCTCTTCTATGGCGCGGCGCGCGCCGGGATCGTGATGGCACCGATCGGCTGGCGGCTGTCGCCGACCGAATGGGCGTTCATTGTCAACGACACCCAGGCAAAGCTGGTGTTCGCGGGGCCGGGGTTCGAAACGATTGCCGACCAGCTGGCCGGCAAACTCGACCACGCCCCCAGGATGATTGACGCCGCCGCTGCGCGCGCGATGATCGATGGCGCGGCGCGGACTGCGTTCGCGCCTTCGACGGCGCATGATGCGGTGCTGCAACTCTATACGTCGGGTACGACCGGCAATCCGAAGGGCGCGGTGCTGTCGAACCATAATCTGTTCGCGCTGCGCAAACATTCGAACGACCTCGACCTGCCGTATACCAAATGGGAGGATGATGAGGCGGTGCTCGTCGCGATGCCATGCGCGCATATCGGCGGCACCGGGCTGGGTATCATGGCGCTGGCCGCGGGACTTCCCGGCATCATCCTCGCCGAATTCAACCCTGATGGGGTGTTCGACGCGGTCGAGCAGCATGGCGTCACGCGCTTTTTCATGGTCCCCGCGGCACTCCAGTTTCTGCTGATGCACCCGCGCTGCGCGACCGTCGATTACAGCCGCCTCAAATATATCCTGTACGGCGCCGCGCCGATCCCGCTCGAATTGCTGCGACAGTGCATCCAGATGTTCGGGGCGCAGTTCATCCAGGCCTATGGGATGACCGAAACCACCGGCACGATCTCGATGCTGCCGCCCGAGGATCATGATCCCGCGGGCAATGCGCGGATGCGCTCGGCGGGCAAGCCGTTGCCGGGGGTCGAGATCAGGATTTTGGGGTCAGATGGTGCGGAAGTTCCGGTGGGCGAGGTGGGCGAGGTGGTCACCCGTTCGTCGAACAACATGCTGGGATATTGGAACCTGCCCGAAGCGACGGCGAAGACGGTCGATGCCGACGGCTGGATCCGCACCGGCGACGCAGGCTATATGGACGCGGACGGCTATCTGTTCATCCACGACCGGATGAAGGACATGATCATTTCGGGCGGCGAGAACATCTATCCCGCCGAAGTCGAAAGCGCGATCTTTGGTCACCCTGCGGTGCAGGAGGTCGCGGTGTTCGGTATCCCCGACGACAAATGGGGCGAGACGGTGAAGGCGGTCTGCGTCGCCAAGCCCGGCATGACGATCGACGAAGCCGACATCATCGCCTGGACGCGCGAACGTATCGCGCCGTTCAAATGTCCGCGCAGCGTCGATGTGATCGAAGCCCTGCCAAGGAATGCGAGCGGCAAGATTTTGCGCAAGGATCTGCGCGCGCCATACTGGGCGGGATATGAGCGGATGGTGAATTGACGGGGGGCAGCTAGCGACCGGTAGCGGACGTGTCTTCTCCCCTCCCTTTTAGGGAGGGGCTGGGGGTGGGTAGCCGCCGAGGGCGGCATTCTGCCTCAGCTCGCTTCGCTCGCACCCACCCCTAACCCCTCCCTGAAAGGGAGGGGAATGGCTTAAAACGACCCCAAAGCACACGTTGCGGCTAAACCTTCTGCCGCTCCCGCGCCCGCACAAACCCCTCACGCGCCATGCATCGCTCTAGCCAAGCCTTCGTCGCCTCGCCCAGCACATCTTCCGCCCCCAGCGTCGTCGCCAGAAACGCCGCGTAGCCGATCGCAATATCGGCAATCGTAAAGCGCCCCGCGACCAGCCATTCGCGCCCGTCGGCCAGCGCCGCCTCGATGCTCTTTGCGCGCCCGCCGAAGAAGGCTTTATAGTCCTCGACGGCCTGCGTCAGCCGCCGCTCCTCGGGCTCCACGCGCGTGTAACGGATCATGATCGCGAGCGGAAAGGTCAGCGTCGCGTCGCTGCGGTGCAGCCAGTTGCGATAGTCCCAATATTCGCCCTCGTCGCGGCGCACCTCCAGCGGCGTCCCCTCGGCGATGCGTTCGCAGATCGCCGCCGATTCGGTCATCAGCCGCCCGTCCTCGACCCAGCCGGGGATCGTCATCAGCGGGTTCACCGCGCGATACTCGGGTTCGAACGCGCGCGGCGGGAATTTCAGGACGCGCAGGTCGACGTCGATACCCGCCTCCTCGACCGCCCACAGACAGCGCAGCGAGCGGGCGTCGGGGCAGTGGTAGAGAATAGGGCGCGTCATGCGGCAACCTCCTTCGGTCGGTTGATGTGGCGGCGATGCTCGCGCCAGGCGATGAACAGGCCCGACGCGACGATCAACGGCGCGCCGATCCATGTCGTGTCGGCGGGCAGGGTGCCAAAGAACCACCAGCCCGCGGCAATCGCCCAGAGCAGGCTGGAATAGTCCATCGGGATGACCACCGACACCGGGGCAAGGCGCAGCGCGCCGGTCAGTGACATTTGCGCGACCGCGCCAAGGAAGCCGAGCGCGATCAGCAACAGCCACTCCCCGCCGTCATGCGGCGTGATGAAAAAGGGCAGGGCGATGCCGAGCGGGATCATCGAGAGCAGGCTGAACCAGAAGACGATTGTCGCAGCGGCTTCGGTGCGGCCAAGGTCGCGGACGGCAATGGTGATCAGCGCGGTCATGATCGCGCCGCCCAGCGCGACAAGGGTGCCGAGTGCATGGGTGCCATCGAACCCGCCGGCAAAGCTTGCAAACGGATCGAGTACGACGAGCACGCCGACAAAACCGATGATCACCGCGCTCCACCGCTGCCACCCTGTGACTTCGCCGAGCAGCAGCGCGGCAAAGATCACCGCAAAGATCGGCACCGAAAGGCTGATCGTCGTCGCTTCGGCCATCGGCAGCAGGATCATCGCGCCGAAATTGCACGCCATGCCGGTCAGCCCCATCAGCATCCGGCGCGTGTGCGCCCCGATGCGGCGGGTCTTGAGTGACGCGAAACCGCCGGTCGCCTTCACCCACAGGAGCAGGAAGGGCAGCACCAGCGCCTGTCGCCAGAACAGGCTTTCGATGATGTGGATGCCGGCCCGGTCGATATATTTGACCACTACGAACATCAACGACAGGCTGGCCATGGCGAGGAGACGGAGCGCGATGCCGCCGAGATAATTTTGCGGCGCGGCGGCGGAGGGGGCGGCGGCGGATGTCATGCCGCTCTGCGCATATCAGGCGGGTGCGTGCGCGCAAGCCGTGATCCCCCTTGCCCCGCCTCCGCAATCGGGCTAGGGGCGCACTCCGGCCTAGGGGTATAGCTCAGTTGGTAGAGCATCGGTCTCCAAAACCGAGGGTCGCGGGTTCGAGTCCTGCTGCCCCTGCCAGGCCATAAATCACCAAGAGGCCACGTCCTCGCCTGCATCATGGGCAGGCTTTCAAGTCCGGGACGGCCCGGCAGCTTGGAACGGAGGCTGTCATGGCCTGGATCTATCTCGCAATTGCTGGTGCGCTCGAAATCGTCTGGGCGTTTTCGATGAAACAGTCGGACGGCTTTACCAAGCTTGGTCCGTCGTTGCTCACGCTGGTCGCGGCTTTTGCCAGCTTTGCGCTGCTGGCGCTGTCGATGAAATCGCTGCCGCTCGGCACTGCTTACACGATCTGGACCGGCATCGGGGCGGTCGGCGCATTTGTCGTCGGCATCCTCGTGCTGGGCGAACAGGCAAGCGCGATGCGGATATTTGCCGCAGTGCTGATCGTCAGCGGCCTCGTCTTGATGAAATTGTCGGCGCCCGCCTGATCGGTTCAGATCAGGATATGACAGACGCCCGGCTGCGGGCGGACAATTCCGCGCGTGAGTTGCGCCAAGGCACCCTCGTCGATCCGTGCCGCGTCGGTCAGTTCGACGCGGTAGCGGCCATGGAGCGCGCGGACGGCGCGGACATTGTCGTTGCCGCCGAGCGCAGCGGCGATATCGTCGGGCAGAGCGATCGGCTCGACGTCGCGGCTCGCCGGTTGCGCATCCGCGGCCGGGGCGACTGTCGCACCGCCTGACAGCGCGCCGCGAATTTCCTCGGCGACCAGATCGGCGATCGGGCCGAGCACGACCTGCGCCGCCTTGTCGGACGGGCGGATGATGCCGCGCGCACCGAGCCGCGACAGCGCAGCGTCGTCGATCGCGTCGTTGTCGGCGACGATCAGGCGGAGCCGGGTTGTACAGGCATCGACGCTGACCAGATTGGCGGCGCCGCCCAGCGCGGCGACAAAGGCGTCGCCGCGGGCGCTCCCGGCGGCGGTCGCCGCGGCCTCGGCGACCTCGCCTTTTTCGCGGCCCGGGGTCGGCAAGTCGAAGCGGCGGATGAAAAAACGGAAAAGCCCGTAATAGAGCAGCGCATAGACCGCGCCGATCGGCAGCAGCAGCCACGGCCGCGTCGCGAGGCTGAAGTTGAGCACATAGTCGAACAGTCCCGCCGAAAAGCCGAAGCCGAGCCGGATGCCGAGCGCGTCCATCAGCGCCATCGACACGCCCATCAGCAGCGCGTGGATCGCGTAGAGCAGGGGCGCGACGAACATGAAGGTGAACTCGATCGGTTCGGTCACCCCGGTCAGAAAGCTCGTCAGCGCCAGCGACAGGAACATGCCGCCGACCGTTTTGCGCCGCTCGGGCCGCGCCTCGTGATACATGGCGAGGCATGCGGCGGGCAGGCCGAACATCATCACCGGGAAGAACCCCGACATAAAGGCGCCGGCATCGGGATCGCCCGCGAAGAAACGGCGCAGATCGCCCGTCGCGCCGGCAAAATCGCCGACGACGAACCAGGCGGCATTGTTGATGATATGGTGCAGCCCGGTGACGATCAGCAGGCGGTTGAGCGTGCCATAGACGAACAGCCCTATGCCGCCGCTTTCGACGACGGTGCGGCTGGCGGTGTCGATCGCGCCGCTGATATGCGCATAGCCATAGCCGAGCACCGCGGCGAGCAGCAGCCCGGCGACCCCGCTGGCGATCGGCACGAAACGGCGACCGCCAAAAAAGGCGAGATATTCGGGCAGCGCGATCGTCGCAAAGCGGTTGTAGAAATTGCCGCCGATCAGCCCCGACAAGATACCGATCGGCACCTCCAGCTTGGCGATCTGGCTCAGCGCCCAGGTCTTTGCGGCGAGCGCTGCGGCGGCTTCGGGCAACCCGGCGCCAACATCGGGCGGCGCGATCAGAAAGGTCTGCGCGCCGGTCGTCGTGACCAGATAACAGACGATGCCCGCCAGCGCGGCGGCGCCATTGCCGTCGCGCGCGAACCCCACCGCGACGCCGATCGCGAACAAGATGCCGAGATTGTCAAAGATCGCCGCGCCCGCGGCGGAGATGAAGGCGATGTCGAGCAGGTCGGGCTGGCCGATGCGCAGCAACAGACCCGCGATCGGCAGCACGGCAATCGGCAGCATCAACGCACGGCCGAGCGGCTGGAGCGTTTCGAGTATCTTCCTCATCGACGTGTCTCCTCGAAAGCGCGGGAGAGCGCACGAACTTCGGCGGCCGACTTGCATTGCAGCGCGAGTTCGGCATGCGCGCGCGCTTCGCTCAGCGTCAGGCCGCGGACGATCTGCTTCGCCTCGGCGACGAAGCCGGGGACTGCCGACAATTCGGTGACGCCCAGACCGATCAGGATCGGCAGCGCCGCCGGATCCGACGCGAGCCCGCCGCACACCCCGACCCAGCGCCCGCGCGCAGTGGCGCGGCGACAGGTTTCGCCGATCATGCGGAGCACGGCAGGATGCATCGCGTCGACCCCGGCGGCGACCGCCGGATTGCCGCGGTCCATCGCCAGCACATATTGGGTGAGGTCGTTGGTGCCGATCGACAGGAAATCCGCTTCGAGCGCGAGCAGGTCGGCGGTCATTGCGGCGGCGGGGGTTTCAACCATCACGCCGACCTCGACGGCGCCGACGATCGTCATATCGCTGCGCAGCCGATCGACCAGCGTGCGGACTTGCCGCAACTCGTCGATGCTGGCCACCATCGGGATCATGATCTTGCACGCGCCCACGGGCTCGACGCGCAGGATCGCGCGGATCTGGGTTTCGAGCAGGTCGGGCCGCGCGAGCGCGACGCGGATGCCGCGCTGGCCCAGCGCCGGATTTTCTTCGGCGGCAATCGGAATATAGGCGGCGGGCTTGTCGCCCCCGATGTCGAGCAGGCGGATGATGACGGGTTTTCCGGGCAGTGCGTCGGCGATTGCCTGATAGGCGGCATGCTGTTCGTCCTCCGACGGCGCGGCATCGCGATCGAGGAACAGGAATTCGCTCCGCACCAGCCCCGATCCCTCGGCACCCTGCGCCGCGGCGAACAGCGCGTCGGCTGCGCTGCCCAGATTGGCGCAGATCTCGATCCGGGTCCCGTCGGCGGTCCGGCACGCTTCCTGCGCCGCGGCCTGCGCGGCGTCGCGCCGCGCGGCGCGTTTCGCCAGCCGCGCGGAAAAGGCGTCGGCTTCGGCGGGGGAAGGGTGCAGCGTCACATGGCCGAGTTCGGCGTCGAGCAGCAGCGGCGCGCCATCCTCGACCGCACCCAGCGCATCGCCCATCGCGACGAGCGCGGGCAGCCCCATTCCGGCGCAGAGGATTGCGACGTGCGAGGTCGGTCCGCCGCGCGTCAGGCAGACCCCGGCGGGTCTTGCCGCGGCGAGCGCCACAAGCTGCGACGGCAAAAGATCATCGGCGACGATGATCGCGCCGGCGGCGACCGCGGCGGTTTCGAGCGGCGTTCCGGTGAGCGCCGAAAGCAGCTGCCGTTCGATGTCGACCAGATCGTCGATCCGTTCGATCAGATGCGCGTTGCCCGTCGCGCGGATCGCGTCGATCTGGTCATGGATCGCGCCGCGCCAGGCAAAACCCGCGCTGCGTCCTGCGGCGATCCGTGCGTCGGCGCCCGCGATCAGTTCGGGATCGTCGATGAGCGCAAGATGCGCCTGCATGATCGCCGCGATGCTGGGGTCGTCGCTGTCGGCGCGCGCCGCAATATGCGCGCGCACTGCGTCGCGCGCCGCCAGCAGCGCGGCGCGCTCTTCCGCCGCGCTTTTGCCCTCGCTCGATACCGCAATCTCGGTCTGCCGCAGCCGCGCCGCCGGTCCCATCGCGAGCCCGGGCGACGCGATCACGCCGCCGATCTGTCCAGCCTGCAACGGCATCGCCGCCGCCGGGGTCGCAGCGGCGGGCGGCACGGTGGGTGCGGTTTCGCCCATGTCGGTCGCCAGCAGCGCGGCGATGGCCGCCAATGCTGCCTCGGCGTCGTCGCCGCGCGCCTGCACGACGAGCTCGTCGCCGAACCGCGTGCCGAGCGCGAGCAGCGCCACGGTGCTGCGCGCGTCGCCGCGCTTGTCGCCGTTGAGCACGTGCAGTTCGGCCTGAAACCCGCGCGCGGCTTCGCCGATGCGCGCCGCGGGCCGTGCGTGGATGCCGTGCGGCAATGCCAGCTTCACCGTCTGCTCGATCACGATCCCGTCGTCCGAGCTGCGCCGGATATTCGCCTGCACGGGGACCAGCGTCATCAGCGCTTCGCACGCCCCGATCGCGCAGTCGGTGTTGCGGCGGCTGATCGCAAAGGCTTCGGCATTGGTGATGATCACCGGGGTGATCAGGCTGGGCGCCGCGAGCGCCACGGCGTCGAGGTCAAAGCGGATCAGCGGGTCGCCGCGCGCGACCGTCTGGCCGATCGCCACGAGCGGCGTGAAGCCTTCGCCCTTCAGCATCACGGTGTCGAGCCCGATATGGATCAGCACCTCGGCGCCCTCGGCGCTGCGCAGCGAAATCGCATGCCCCGCGTCGTGCAGCGTCACCACCTCGCCGTCGAACGGCGCGACGATCGTATCGCCGAGCGGCTCGATTGCCACGCCGTCGCCCATCATGCGCTGCGCGAATACGGGATCGGGAACGCTGTCCAGCGTCGTCGCCCACCCTCTGAGCGGAGAGGTGATGATCAGGCTCATCGATTCAATCCCCAAAACTTCCGCCGCTTTTTTGTGCGGCTTGATTATCATTTTACGCGTGGGCCAGGTCCGGTGCGGTTCCGGGTGCAATCCTTCCGCCGATCCACGTCGCGCGCGGGTCGAGTCCGGCGTCCAGCCACACCCAGTCGGCGCGCTGCCCCGGCGCGATCGTGCCGATCCTGTCCTGCAGCGACAGGAAGGCGGCGGGGGTCGCGCTGGCCATCGCCGACACGTCGGTCACCGGCAGCCCGGTCACCTCGACCGTCTTGCGCAGCGCCGCTGCCATGTCGAGATGTGTGCCGGCGAGGGTGCCGTCCTCGAAAATGCAGACGCCGTCCTTCACCGCGATACGCTTGCCCTGCAGGGTGAATTCGCTGTCGTCGGTGCCAACGCTGGGCATCGCGTCGGTGACCAGCATGATGCGCTCGATGCCCTTGGCCTTGATCGCCAGACGGACGACGGCGGGGTGGAGATGGACGTCATCGACGATCAGGCCGCAATAGCTGTCCGAATCGAACGCGGCGCCGACCGCACCCGGCGCGCGGTGGTGCAGCGGCGACATCGCGTTGAACAAATGGGTAAACCCCGTAAGTCCCGCGCCGATCGCTCGCTGCGCCTCGTCATAGGTCGCGTCGCTGTGACCAGCGCTGACGATCACGCCGTGGCGGACGAGGGTGCGAATATCATCTTCGTCGCAGAGCTCAGGCGCCAGCGTCAGCATCACGCGCCCGCGATGCGGTGCGGTGAGCGTCGCGAGCGTGTCGGCGTCGAGGCGGCGGATGCGATGCGCCTCGTGGATACCGCGCTTGACCTCGTTGATGAACGGTCCTTCGATATGGATGCCGATCACCCCCGGCACCCCCTGTTCGATCGCGGCATCGACCGCGGCCATCGCGGCGGCGATCTGGGCCGGGGTGTCGCTGATCAGCGTGGGCAGGAATGCGGTGGTGCCGAACCGGGCGTGCGCGGCGCCGATTGCAGCAATCGCCCCGACGTCGACCTGATCGTTGAACAGGACGCCGCCGCCGCCATTGACCTGCGTGTCGACGAAGCCGGGGAGCAACCAGCCACCCTCCAGATCGACCACATGATCGGCGGACGCCGGTCCGGCCGGGGTGACGGAGGTAACGACGCCGTCGGCGACGGCAATATCTGCCGCGCCGACGGCGCCGTCCGGCAGTGCGACCCGGCCGTTGTGAAAGCGATAGATCATAAAGTCTCGGTAACCTTGTTCAGATGCGGAGGCGAGTCGGGGTTGCACCCGCGCGCCAGCGCCAGCGCGCTCGCCATGCGATAAAAGCTCTGGATCATCAGGATCGGTTCGATCGCCGGATGCGCTGCGATGGTGGGCAGCTCGCCGACCGCAGGATCGGCAAGCAGCACCGTCGCACCGCGCTGGCGAAATTCGGCGACCGTATCGCGGACGCTGATCGCGGCGCGATCGGTGCCGCCGAGCGCCAGCACATGAAACCGCTTGCCGACGATGGCCATCGGTCCGTGGCGCACTTCGGCGGCGCTGAACGCTTCGGCGTGAAGCGCCGATGTTTCCTTGAATTTGAGCGCCGCCTCTTGCGCGGCGCCAAGGCCATAGCCGCGGCCAAGGACGAACAGGTTGCTCGCGCCGCGATAGGCCGTGACGGCGGCCGACCAGTCGAGAGCAAAGGCTTCGGCGAGGCTGGCGGGCAGCGTATCGAGCGCCGCATCGAGCGCGGCGTTTTGCGACCAGGCGGCGACAAGCGCCGCGATCGCCGCCAGCGAGCAAATATAGGATTTGGTCGCGGCGACCGATCGTTCGATCCCCGCCGACAACGGGATCACGACGTCGGCGACCTTGGCGAGCGGAGTGTCGGGCGCATTGACCAGCGCGACGACAAACGCGCCCGACGCGCGCTGCTGCTCGACCGCGGCAAGCAGGTCGGGGCTTTGGCCCGATTGCGAAATCGCCAGACACAAGCGGTTGCCGACCAGTGAGGGAGCGTCATAGAGCGACGCGATCGACAGCGCCGCCGATGCGGTCGGCGTCCCGGTGAGCGTTTCGATCAGATATTTGGCATAGGTCGCGGCATGGTCCGACGAACCGCGCGCGCAAGTGACGACGGCGACCGGCGGCGCGGCGTGAAGGCGGCGCGCGATGGCGGCAAACGCATCGCGGTTCGCCTCTAGCATGCGCGCGACGGCCGCCGCCGCCTCGCCCGCTTCCTGCTCCATCAGCGTGTGTCGTCCGTCTCGCGCGGCGCTCAGCGTCATCAATCTGGCCTCCCGGTCGAGCGGCTCGCGGCGGCTCGATATATTGGTACTATATAGGTTATATATAGCTCATCAAGATGTATGTTCAAAAAATCGGTTCAACCGATCTGGCGGCCCTTGGGATCGCACGCGCGACGCGGCGCGCACGGCGTCGATCAGCGCGCCGCGCTGGCATCAATGCCTCGGTATGTCGGGGCTGGGCTAGCCGTTCAGCTCCGCCACGACGTCATAGGCGTCGCCGCGATAATAGCTTTGGGTGAATTCGGCGGTGCGCCCGTCGGCCAAAAAGCCGCGTCGTTCGATGAACAGCCCCGGCATGCCCGGCTCGATCCCCAGAATGTCCGCCTGTTCGGCGGTGAAGGCGATGGCACGCAATCGTTGCAACGCGCGCGCGGGCAAATGGCCGGCGGCTTCCAGCGCTTCATACAGCGACGCATCCACAGCTTCGACCGAGGGCAGGCAATAGGCAGGGATCGTCGCATATTCGAGCGCCATCGACGTGTCGTCGGCATAGCGGATGCGGTGGAAGCGATAGACGAGCGACCCCGGCGACAGCCCCAGCGACAATGCCTCTTCGGGCGTCACCGCGCCGGCCGTCTTGCTGATCCATTCGCTGTGCGGCTTGCGCCCGCGCGACACCATATCCTCTGAAAAGGACGTGAGCTTGGAGAAGCTTTTTTCGACCCGGGGACGCGTGACAAAGGTCCCGGCGCCGCGGCGCCGCGCGACGATGCCGTCGGCGACCAGCCCGTCGATCGCCTTGCGCACGGTGATGCGCGACACGTCGAATTCGTCGGCCAGATCGCGCTCGGTGGGGATCGCCTCCTCCGGCCTGACCAGCTGCCCCTCGATCGCGCCGCGCAGAACCTTCTGTAATTGCAGATAAAGTGGGGTCGGGTCGTCCTTGTGGAGCGGACCCACGCGTTCGATCAATGACAACGACCTTGCTCCACCTGATTGCCCCGGCACAATGGCGAAAAGGCCAGCGCCGCGATCATATGTGTTGCATTGGTATCGTTGCGTCAATCTTTGTTGCGTGTGGCGACGGATGCTGCTGCGGTGCGCGCTCGTCGTTTTGGGGCAGTCGAAGGGTGGCTTCCCGGCAGCGATCGACGTCTCGGCCATGCCCATCGGCGAGAAGCAATACTAATTTAGAACCAATGCCTATGCCGTTGACGAGGGTTCATCGGTTTTGATTACGTTAGATTTAGGTGGACTTGTTGCATCTCCAAGCTCGTGGAAAGGCGTTGACCGTTTCGCACCGACATGACAAATTGAATACAAATTTTAGGACGGGAGACGATTATGCAGCCGGTGGGTTGGGCGATGCTTGCCGTGGCGGTGCTGATCGCGCCGCAAGCCGCGGCAGCCGAGGCGTCGCCGCAGGCGGCACTCGACCAATTCGCCGACACGCTGGGCTATCAGCTGGAAACCGTCGACAACCAGCCCCAATGCCCGAGCGGGATTGCGGGCTGTTTCCTGACCACCCTCACGCTGACGGTCCCTGAAACCCTGCCCGATGCGCTGCCGACGCGCGGCCTCTCGCTCTATTTCAGCTTCGTCAATCAGCTGCCGCTGGTCGAAAGCGACGTCTTTGCGCACCGGCTGATCAACGGCGATGTTCAGCAATTGACGCTGAAGCCCGGCGTGACGCTGCGCCCCGGGGCAAGGCACGTCGTCAAGCTATGGGGGGTCGGCGCCAATTTCTCGCGGGCATTTGCGATGCCCAATGCCTATCTCGTCGCCGACGGCTTGAACCCGCGAACGATCGCTGCCACGCGCGCGGTCATCGATCCCGAAACCGGCCTCGAAGCCCTGCCGTTCGCAGCGCCGATGACCAACGAGGCACGGCTGGCGACCAAAAGTGACGCCGATCGGACCCGCTGGTTGATCGCCGAACGGGCCTTTGCCGTGCAGGCGGACCGCCAGGCCGTTGCGACAACCGGTGTGGCCATCCTGCCGAAGCCGATCGAGGCGGCGCAGGGCATTCGGCCGTCGGTCGATCTTGGCCGGGGGATTGCGTTGACACTCCACGGTGTCGAAAGGGTGGCCGTCGCGCCCGCGCTCGCGTCGCTCGGTGTCGCGGAAACCGGCGCATTGCCGTTGACGGTCCGGGTCGACCCGGCCGCAATCGTAAAGCCCGAGGGATATATGCTAGACGTCCGGGCGTCGGGGATCGCGATCACCGCGCACGACGCAGCGGGAGCCAGCCATGCGCTGCGCTCGCTCGCGCAGCAGGCGGCGTTTGAAAAGCGCCGGATGAAACCGCTGCGCGTGGTGGACGCCCCCGAATATGGCTTTCGCGGGTTGCACATCGACCTTGGCCGCAATTTCCATGGCCGCGACCAGATATTGAAGCTGGTCGAGGCCATGGCGGCGTACAAGCTTAACAAGCTGCACCTCCATCTGGCCGACGACGAGGGCTGGCGGATCGAAATCCCGGCGCTTCCCGAACTCGCCGAAATCGGATCGAAACGATGCCATGACCTGCAAGAGCAGGCGTGCCTGCTGCCCCAGCTCGGCGCGGGTCATGACGGGAAGGGCAGCGTCAACGGCTATCTGACCGCCGCCGATTATGTCGCGATCGTACGGGCAGCGGCAGCGCGGCAGATCGAGGTCATCCCGTCGATCGACATGCCGGGCCACAGCCGCGCCGCGATCAAGGCGATGCAGGTTCGCCACGCCCGGCTGATGGCCGCGGGCAAGGCGGCCGAGGCCGACGCTTATCGCCTGATCGACCCGGCGGACACGACCGAATATCGCAGCATCCAGCATTACAACGACAATACGCTGAACGTCTGCCTGCCCGCGACCTATCGCTTCGTCGATATGGTGGTCGATGCGCTTGCCGACATGCACCGGCAAGCGGGAACGCCGCTGCGTATCTTTCACATCGGTGCCGACGAAACCGCGGGCGCCTGGGTGAAATCGCCAGCCTGCCGGGCGATGATCGCCGAAAATGGCGGCGACGCGGGCAAGCTGACCCCGCGCTTCATCGAGCGGGTTGCGCAGCGTCTCGCCGCCAAAGGCCTGCGCACCGGCGGCTGGAGCGACGGAATGGGGCATACCGATGCGGCAAAGATGCCCGGGAATGTCCAGACGAACATCTGGGGCGTGCTGCACACCGGCGCGGTGCGCGAGGCGCATGATCAGCTGAACCGCGGCTGGGACGTCGTGCTGTCGATCCCCGACCTCGGCTATTTCGACATGCCCTATGCCCCGCATCCCGACGAGGGCGGCTATCACTGGGCCTCTCGCGGAGTCGACGACTATCAGGTGTTCGGCTTCATGCCCGGCAACCTGCCCGCCAACGCTGCGACGATCCGCGACACCCACGCCGAGGGCAGGGCGATCGCGGACGATCCGGTGCTGCAATCGGGACGCCGGATCGCGGGGGTCCAAGCGCAATTATGGAGCGAAACGATCCGTACCGATGGCCAGGTCGATTATATGCTGTTCCCGCGCCTGCTCGCGCTCGCCGAACGCGCGTGGAGCCCGGCGACATGGGCGCCGCCCTACGGTGCGGGTGCCACTTATGAATGGGGTGACCAGCGCGTCGATGCGGTGAAGCTCAAGGCGGGTTGGCAGGATTTTGCGGGACGCGTCGCGGCACAGCTGCCGATGCTCGACAAGATGGGGATCGCCTATCGCGTCGCGCCTCCGGGTGCGCGCATTGTCGACGGCCGACTGGAAGCGAACACCGTGTTTCCGGGTACCGCCATTGAATATCGCGTCGCGGGCGGAGACTGGACGCGCTATTCGGGGCCGGTTGGCGTCAGTGGTGAAATCGAACTGCGCAGCCGCTCAGCCGACGGCAAATGGACAAGCCGCACCGTGCGTGTGGCTGCTCCAGTGCGTTAGCCAGAGGCGCGGCCAAACACCGTGATCGTGGGCCAGTCGCCGGCGGTCTCGACCGCGGCGTCGATCCCGTACACCGCGCGCAGACGCTCGGCGGTCAGCACGTCGGCGGGCTTGCCATCGGCGACGATCCGCCCGCAATCGATCAGCAACAGCCGGTCGCAATAGCGCGCGGCGAGCGTCAGATCGTGCAGCACCGTGATCACCAGCCCGCCGCCCGCCGCCTCGGCGCGCAGCATATCCATCACGTCGATCTGGTGTCCGGGGTCGAGGCTGGCGAGCGGTTCGTCGGCGATCAACGCGGGCGCCTCGACCGCCAGCGCGCGCGCGAACAGCACCCGCGCGCGCTCGCCGCCCGACAGCTCGGTCGCTATCCGGTCGCGTAGCTTGAGCACATCGGCGCGCGCCATCGCACGCTCGATCGCGGCGGTATCGGCGCCCGATATCCGCGACATCGGGGCAAGGTGGGGCAACCGCCCCAGCCCGACGAGCCGTTCGACCGTCAGCGGCCAGTGCAGCGTTTGCCCCTGCGGCACATAGGCGATCCGCCGCGCGAGCTCGCTGCGCGGCATCGCCGCCACATCGGTGCCGTTGATCGCGACCGTCCCGCTGGCGGGCACCAGCGCGAGCATCGCGCGCGCCAGCGTCGATTTACCCGCGCCATTGGGGCCGACGATGGCGGTCAGCGTTCCTGCGCCGAACTCGGCGCTGACATCGTGCAAGACCGCGCGGCGGCCAAGCGTGACACCCACTTGATCGAGAGTGATGCTTACCATAGCCGCCGCTCCCGCATCAGGTGGATCAGGAAGACCGGCACCCCCAGAAAGGCGGTGACGACCCCAAGCTTCAATTCGTTCGTCGTCGGGATGATACGGACGCCAAGGTCGGCGAGCGTCAGCAGCGCCGCGCCGCCGATCGCCGAGGGCAGCAGGATCGCCGACGGGCTGCGGTCGGTTAGCGGACGGATCAGATGCGGCACGATCAGCCCGACAAAACCGATCGCGCCCGCGACAGCAACCGCGCCGCCGACTCCGATCGCGGTTCCGGCGAGCAGCCGCAATCTTGTTCGCCGAAGGTCGGTGCCAAGCGCCTGCGCGGCATCCTCGCCGAGCGTCAGGGCATCGAGCGCGCGGCCATTCCACAGCAGCATCGCCCCGCCGATCGCGATGCACGGCAGGGCGATCCACACATGGTCGAACGACCGGTTCTCGAGGCTGCCGAGCAGCCAGGTCATGATCTCCATCGCCGCGAACGGATTGGGTGACAGGTTGAGCGCGAGGCTGGTCCCCGCGACAGCGAGCGTGCCGACCGCAATCCCCGCGAGGATCAGCGTAAGCGGGCTTTCGGCGCGACCGGCTAGGACGAACAGCAATGCGAGCGAGACGAGCGCGCCGCCGGTCGCCAGCACCGGCAGCATCACCGGATGCAGCTCGGCGATGCCGAAATAGATCGCCGCGACCCCGCCGAGCGCCGCAGCGTTCGAGGTGCCGAGCACCGACGGTTCGGCAAGCGGGTTGCGCAAATAGCCTTGCAACGCCGCGCCCGCGAGCCCGAGCATCGCGCCGACCGCAAGCGCGAGGATTGTCCGCGGCAGGCGCAGGTCGAACAGGATGATCGACGCCACCCGGTCGCCGTTGCCACTTGCCGCCGCCAGCAGTCGCGCGACCGACAGATCGACCGCACCGAACAACATTGAGCCAACCGCGGCAGCAAGCGTCAGCAACAGCAGCGACGCGATCAGCGACCAGCGGGGCAGGGCAAATCGGTTCATGGGCGGTCCCCGTCGATGCGCGCAATCTGCGCCGTGATGCTCCGCGCCGCCGCTGTGTAGGCGGGGCTCCCGCACACCGTCCATGCCTGCGGAATGCTGATGCGCGGGATCCCGCTCAGCGCTGGATGGTGCAGCATTTCGCTCCCTTGGTCGGTCACCACGTCGGTTGCGCTTTCCACGATCAGGAAATCGGGCTGCGCAGCGACCATTTCCTCAAGGCTCAGTTGCGACAGCGGCGGCTTGCCGAGCTTGCCCGCCAGATTGACCAGCCCGACGCGCCCCATCAGCTCGTCGATCAACGTCCCCGTTCCGGTCATATAGCCGCGCCGCTGATAATAGGCAGCGACGCGGCCCTTGCCCGGCTTGGGCAACCCGGCGAGTTCTCCCTGCATCCGCGCGATCAGCGCGCCGCCGCGTTCGGGATGGCCGACCGCCGCCGCTGTCTCGCGGATAGAAGTGTAGATTTCGTCCAGGCTGTTCGCGGTGGCGAGGTCGAGCAGCGGATAATCCTGCCGCGGCAGCGCGCGCAGCGCGGCGCTGCGGCTTGCAGGCATGCCGACGATCAGGTCGGGTTCGATCGCCAATATCTGCTCCGCCGAATTGCTGAGCAGCGGGATACCGCGCGCCTTGGCGGCCTCGCCCGACATTTCGGCGTCGGTCGCATTTTTCGTCAGCCCCGCGATCTGTTCCCGGTCGGCAAGCGCAAGCACAAGCTGGTCGGCGCAGAGGTTGATCGACACGATGCGCTGCGGCACCACGGGCGCCTTGGCGCGCGGGGCGGGGGCAGCCGCCCACAGCAGCCCCGCGCCGCCGATCAGGGCCGCTGCCGCCACGAGCGCGCGTCGCCGCATCAGAACTCGACCCCTTTCTGCGCCTTCACATTCTGTTCGCGGAACGGATGCTTCACCTGCGCCATTTCGGTGACCAGATCGGCGACCTCGATCAGCGCCTCGGGCGCGTTGCGGCCCGTGACGACGACATGTGTCATGTGCGGTTTCGCGGCCAGCGCCTCCAGCACCTCATCGACGGGCAGATAGTCATAACGCAGCACGATGTTGAGCTCGTCGGCGATCACCATCTTGTAGCCCGGATCGGCGATCATGCGCTTGACCTCGTCCCACGCTTCGCGCGCGACCGCGATATCGCGCGTCCGGTCCTGCGTATCCCAGGTAAAGCCTTCGCCCATCGGCTTGAATTCGATCAGGTCGGGAAAGCGGTCGAACACCGCCTTCTCGCCCGTCTTCATCGCACCCTTCACGAACTGCACGACGCCAACCTTCATGTCATGGCCGATCGCGCGCACCGCCATGCCGAGCGCGGCGGAGGTTTTGCCCTTGCCGGGACCGGTGTGGACAATCACCAGCCCCTTTTCGACCGTCTTCGTTGCGACCTTTTTTCGCTGCGCGGCCTGAATCTTCTTCATCTTCGCCGCATGTTCGGCGTCGGTGCGGGGTTTCATCAGAAGCGCGCCCGGACGCCGCCATAGGCCGCGCGGCCGTAGGTTCCGTAACCCGCGGCGGTCGCATAATCGGCGTCGAACAGATTATCGACGCGGCCGTAGATCTCGAAATGTTCGCTCACCGGGAAGGATGCGCGAAGCCCGGCGAGCGCATAGCCGTCGAGCCGCACATTGTTCGCCGCATTGTCGAAACTGTCGCCGACCATCGTGATCGTCGCGCCGGTCGACAGCCCGAACGACCAGTCATAATCCGCCGACAGGCTGACCGCGTGCGCGGCGCGGCGCGGCAGGCGTTTGCCGTCGAACGCCGGACGGCCCGACCGGTCGCGCGCGTCGATATAGCTATAGGAAGCGGTGACGTTCAGCGCATCGATCGGGCGCAGCGCCAGCGTCGCTTCGACGCCCTTGGCGCGGGTGCGGTCGATATTGCCATAGGTGAAGGTCGCGTTGTCGTAATTGATCTGGTCGCTGGTGTTGCGCAGGAACGCGGTCAGCGAAATCAGCGCGCGGCCGTCGGCGAGGTTCTGGTCGATGCCGACGTCATAGCTTTTCGAGCGTTCGGGGCGCAGCGCCGCATTGCCGCTGAACGCATCGTAAAGCTGGTACAGCGACGGTGCCTTGAAACCCTCGCCATAGCTCAGCCGGATGTTGGTCGCGCCACGGTTGGGCGAATAATTGGCGTTGGCGCCGAACGTCGTCGCGCCGCCGAACTGGCTATGGTCGTCGTGACGGACGCCGCCCGACAGCGACAGGCCGGTGAACGGCTGGACGATGCCCAGCGCATAGACGCTGTCGATATTGGCCTGCTGGCTGTCGGTCGATCCAAAGCCGAAGAAATCATAATCGGGCCGCTCATGCTCGTAGCCGAAGATCAGCTTCGCTTGGGTGGCCGGCGTCACGACCCCCTGATATTCGAACCGCAAATTGGTGCCCGAATAGCCGTAATCGGGCGCGGTACCGCGCACGAAAAAATAATCGCGCTCGTTGCGCATCCACGTCACCGCCGCGCGGCTGGTAAAATTGCCGTCGAACAGGCCAATGTTCAGCCCCGCATAACCGACATATTGGTCGAGCTTGGCGACGTCGGCGCTGTCGGCGGGGGCGCCGAAGAAGCTGTCATAATCTAGGTCGGCGTTGATGTAATAGCCACGCAGGTCAAGGCTCAGCGCATCGCTGAACGCGACCTTCAACCGCGCGTTGCCCGCGAAATTCTTGTATCCATCCTTCTCGGTGCCGACCGCCGCCGACGAAATGCCGTCGGTGCGAAAGTAAGCCCCGCCGATCCCGCCCGAAATCGCGCCGGCGGTGCCCGACACATCGGCCTTGGCACTCACCGTATCGCTATAGCCATATTCGGCTGACGCGTTCGCTGCGACACCCGCCGCGGGGGCCCTGGTCATCAGGCTCACGACACCGCCGATGGCCTGGCTGCCATGCACGACCGAATTCGACCCGCGCAGCACTTCGATCCGGTCGATATTACCGGTCAGCAGGTGGCCGAAGTCATATCCGTCGCCGATCCCGCTCGGATCATTGACCTTCACCCCGTCGATCAGCACCAACGTCTGCGTCGTCTCTGCACCGCGCAGCGAGATGCCCGCAACCGACCCGGTACCGCCATTGCGGTTGAAACGGACGCCGGGCGTCGTCGCGAGCAGGTCGGCGATATCGATCGTCTGCCGCGTTTCGATCGTATCGGCGTCGATGATGGTGATCGCCTGACCGACTTCGTCGCGCGGCTGCTCGATTCCCGAAGCGGTGACGACGATGTCGCCGCGGTTGCTGTCGCCAGCGGTGGTTTCGGCGAAAGCGGGTGTTGCCGCGGCCAGCGCGATCAGCGAAATGCTCGATAACTTCAACATGGGAAAGCCCCCGTACGCCGACAACGAAGGCGGAGCCTGCCGATGCGCGGGCGCGATCGACCGATGCTGGCGGCGCAAGTGGCGTAAAATACCCGCGGCCCCGGCACCAAGGCGGCTCCAGCCACCTGGTCGTCGCTCGACGGAAACCTCCGTGCCGCGGCCTTTCCCTGGACCTTGGCATTGAGCGACCCACGCCGGCAGGTCTCCTGGCTCGCGGGTCAGGGCTCAACGCACGCCTTCCCAGGTCGCCCCAGTGGCTGTCCGGACCGAAGTCCGAACTTTGCATCTCGCTCGCCGCTTACAGTTGCAGGGACAGCCTCGGCTTCGGGGGGGTCGGCAAGAACCCCGCCACCGCGTTCCCATTTTAAGCCCTTTCGGGCACCGGCGCGATCATGCGCAGGACAAGCCCCGCACGCGCCGCCCATAGCGGAATGCGGGGCGGGTGCAATCGGGATTTGTTGAGGGGGCAGGTCTGCGCATTTTGGTGACGCGTTTCATCTTCTTTTCGTCATCCCGGCGAAGGCCGGGATCTCGACCTATCGCAACGACGCGCCGGTGAGATCCCAGCCTTCGCCAGGATGACGAAACTTAGGTCAGCTTTCTACCCGCTCGACCACCATCGCCGCACCAACCCCCATCGCGCCGGTCAGCACGACCAGCCCGTAGCGGCCCCCGCACCCATCGAGCGCGTCGAGCAGGGTCGAGGTCAGGATCGCGCCGCTCGCGCCCATCGGATGTCCCTTGGCCAGATGCCCGCCGCTGACGTTTGCCCGCGCCGGATCGGCATCGCGGTCGCGCAGGAATTTCGCGATCGTTACAGCGAACGCCTCCATGAATTCGATCCGGTCCATGTCGCCGAGCGCCAGCCCGGCGCGCGCCAGCACCTTGTCCATCGCGGCAAAGCCCGCGGTCAGGGAGGCGACGGGATCCCCGCCACTTTCGGCAAAGGCGATGACGCGGGCGCGCGGCACGATGCCCAGTCCTTCGCCGCCGACCAGCGCCAGCCCCGCGCCGTCGCAGATCGGCGGGGCGTGCGCGATGCTGTGGAGCGGCTCGAAGGTGGCGCCTTCGAGCGCGCCCGCATATTGGCTCTGCAATTCGCCGAACGCAGCGGGGGCTGCGGCGAGCGATTCCGCGCTGGTTTGCGGCCGGATACATTCCTCGCCATCGAGCGCGCCCGTCGCGATCCGCGAGCGTTGCAGCGCGGGATCGCGATCGGTCGCCGCCGCCCGTTGTTGCGACGTCAGCGCCGCGGCGTCGAGGTCGGCGCGGGTCATGCCTTCGCTGTTGGCGAGCCGGTCGGCAGCGAGCACCGGCGGCACAAAGCGCGCGCGCGGCGGTAATTCGTCATTGCCATAAAAGGCGGCGCGATCGCTCAGGAACGGCACCGCGCTCATCGACTCCACGCCGCCGGCCAGGATATGCGATGCCTGACCGCTCGCCACGCGCGCGACGGCCTGGCCGATCGCCGACAGCCCCGATGCGCAATAATTGTTGATCGTCTGCACCGCGATCGTGTCGGGCAGGTCGCCATGCAGTTTCGCCAGCATCGCCAGATGACCACCCTGCGCGCCGGTCTGTGTCACGCAGCCGAGGATCAAGGCGTCGGGGTGCGCGGCCATGTCACCGCAGCGTGTGGCCAGCGCGGCGGCCTGCTGGCGCACCAGTTCCTGCGGACTGAGGCTCGCGAGCCCGCCATCGGGCCGCGCCCTGCCGCGCGGCGTGCGCACCGCGTCGTAGAGATAGACGTCGGCCAAATCAGGTGCCGACGACGAAGCTGACCGCCGTCGTCGCGCTGCCGCCGACGTTGAAGGTCGCGAAGTTGCGCGCACCTTCAACCTGATAATCGCCGGCGTTTCCAGTGACCTGGCGCCAGCTGTCGAGCAGCATGCGGACCCCGGTGGCACCTACCGGATGCCCCAGCCCGATCAGCCCGCCCGACGGGTTGACCGGCAGCTTGCCGCCGAGCGCGATCGTCCCGTCCTCGACCGCGCGCCAGCTTTCGCCGGGTTTGGTGATGCCGAAATGGTCGATCGCCATATATTCGGTGATCGAAAAGCAATCATGCACCTCGACCCCGTCGCACGCATAGATGTCGGGCATTTCGGCGCGGCGCAGCGCGTCCATCATCGCCTTGCGCACGCTGGGGAAGACATAGTCGCCGCCGCGGCTGTCGTTGACTTTCGTCTGATAGAGCAGGGGCGCGGTGGCATGGCCCCAACCTTTGATGCGCGGGATGCGGTCGAGGGGGATGCCTCGGCGTTCGGCATAGGCCTCGGCAACGTCGCGCGAGGCGAGGAAGATCGCCGCGGCGCCGTCGGTGACCTGCCCGCAATCGGACTTGCGAAGCGAGCCTTCGATCAGCGGATTGACCTCATCATTCTCGCCGAGATGGTCGTCGGTCACCGCCCAACCCCGCGTCTGCGAATAGGGGTTCTTCTTGGCATTGGCGAAATTATTCGCCGAAATCGCGCGGAGATGCGCGCGGTCGAGCCCGAAGCGCCCGTCATATTCCTCGGCGACGCGTGCGAACATCCACGGCCACAGGTAACGCGCCTCCTGCGCCTCGCGGCCCGCCCAGGCGGCGGCGCCGAGATATTCGGCAGCGCGCTGGCCGGGGACGTTGCGCATCAGCTCGATGCCCAGCACCAGCGCAAGCCCATAGCGCTCGGCCTCGATCTCGGCGGCCGCAGCGAGGATCGCGATGCTGCCCGACGCGCAAGCGGCCTCGTGGCGCGACGCGGGAATGCCCGCGAGGTCGGGATGGACGTGACCGAAAAAGCCGCCGAGTTGGCCCTGCCCCGCGAAGAGTTCGCCGACGAAATTGCCGACATGCGCTGTTTCGACTTCCTTCGGCTCGATCCCCGTCGCGACGAACGCCGCTTCGGCGACGTCGCGGAACAGTTCGAACAGCCCGCCGCCCTCGCGCTCCAGATTGCGCGAAAAATCGGTCTGCGCGCCGCCGAGGATGAAAACGTCCTTTGCCATGTCAGGCTTCCTTTTCGAGAGTGGCGAGCGCCATTTCGCGCACTTCGCTGCGCATCACCTTGTTGGTGACGTTGCGAGGCAAGGCGTCGAAGCGGAACAGGCGTTCGGGTAGTTTGAACACCGCCAAATCCTTTTCGCGCAGATAGTCAGTCACGTCGGACAGGCTGACATCGTCGGCGCCGCGCGGGACATAGGCGAGGCCGATACGCTCGCCCATCGTCGGGTCCGGGAGCGAAAAGACGCAGGCTTCGGCAAGCAGCGGATGCCCGCCGAGCAACTGGTCTATCTCCTCGGGCGAGATATTTACCCCGCCGCGAATGATCAGATCCTTGCAGCGCCCGACGAAGCGATAGAAGTCGCCTTTCTCGGCGATTTCGAACAGGTCGCCGGTGCGGAACCAGCCGTCGTCGGTGAAGGCCTCGGCGGTGCGGTCGGGGGCGTTGTGATAGCCCTCGAACAGGCTGGGGCCGCGGATCTGCAATTCGCCCGATATGCCGTCCTGCTCGATCGGATCGCCGCCGCCGGGGGACACGAGGCGGCTTTCGATATTCGCTGCGCGGCCCTTGCCATAGGGCGGAGGATATTGGCCGCGGCGCGGGAACAGGCTCGCGCGCTTGTCGGGGTCGGACATGTCGCCTTCGCCGGTGATGAAGCTCATTCCTTCGTTCGACCCGAAGACATTGACGATGATGATGCCGAGCTTTTCCTGAAACCCGCGCACCATCGCGGGCGCGAGCGGCGCCGAGCCCGAGGCGATGACGCGCAGGCTCGAAAGATCGACCGAGGCGAGCAGCGCCTCATTCTGCAGCAGCATGTTGAGCACCGCGGGCGGCGCGATCGTCAGGCTCGGCCGCTCGGTCGCGATCTGCTTGAGATAGATGCCGGGGTCGAAGGGATGGTGCAGTACCATCGTTCCCGCGCTGGTCAGCCAGCACATGGTGATGCCGCCGATGCTCGCCATGTTGATGAGGGGGAAGGGATTCAGCAGCACGTCGCCGGGGCCGACCTTCATCGCCTCGTAGCCCGCGGCGGCGACCGCAATCCAATGGTTGTGGCTGCGCGGCACGCCCTTCGGCACGCCGGTGGTGCCCGAAGTCCAGCAGATGGTGAAAATATCGTCGGCGTCGACCAGGTTCGCCGCAACATGCGCAGCGAGGGCTTCGGCGTCACCGTTGGCGGTTGAAAGGTCGAGCGCGCCTGCGGGCGCATCGGGGCCGAAGGTCATCAGCGCAATGCCATCGAGCAGCGGCGCCGCGACGCCGATATGGTCGCAGCCTTTGACTTGCGTCGCGCAGACGAAGGCCTTGGGTTCGACGACCCCGATCATGCCCTTCAGCTCATGGCTGCGATATTGCACCGCCGCCGGGCTGACGATCGCGCCAATTTTTGCCGCCGCAAAATAGAGCGCGACGAACTCGCTGATGTTGGGAAGCTGGACCAGCAGCACATCGTCCTTGCCGATCCCGGCGGTCACGAGCGCGCCCGCGAGCCGATCAATCTCGGCTGCCAGCTCGGAGTAGCTTAACCGCTGCGGCTCGCCGAATGCGAAATCCGCGCGATTCGGCGCATCGACCAGCGCGAGCCGGTCAGGATGCGCCGCGGCATTGGCCGCGAACAGGTCGGCGAAGGTCTGGTCGCCCCACCAGCCGCTTGCCCGATACTGCCGCCGCTTTTCCTCTCCCGCGACAATCATCTCAGGCGGCCAGTACGCTGTTTTCGCCCATGCCGATATCGTCGCCGCTCGCCCAGATGCTGTGCGTTCCCGAACAGATGCGTTCAGGCAGGATGATCCGGCACACCGGTCCTGCTGCGATATTCTTCGCGTCGATCAGCACGCATTCGGATGTGTCGGTTTCGAGGTCGGCGATGAACGAGACAAGATAGCCGTCGTCCTCGTCCTTGGCGTTGATCCGCGGCGCAAATGGCGCTTCGCTGCCGAAGCGGCCGGGACCAAATTCATATTCCTCGCTCGTCCGCGCATTGAGGTCATGTTTCACCAAGCCGCGGAACAGGAACCAGCCCGGCTCGGGGATCGCGCTATAGGCATAGCGATAGGGCTTGCCCGCATAGCGATGGTTGAACATGCCGAATTCGAGGTCGCGCTCGTCGAGCCGATCTTCCTTCGTCTCGCCCGTTTTCAGGTTGAAGCGCCAGCGGTGGAGGCGCGGCTTGAGCAGCCCTTGGTCGAGATAGGCCATCATCCGCTCCAAGCCCTCGGGGGCATTGGGGTAGGATTTCGGCATCGGCTCTTCCTGATAATAGCCGTCGAGGATGATCTCGTCGCCTTCCTCCCACGCATTGAGCCAATGCAGCGTGTAGGTCGGCTCCGCTTCGAACCAGCGGATGTCCTCGGGCTGCCCATGCCGCGGGATAATCGCGAAGCGCGTCTTCTGGTCGGGGTGGAACTGCACGACGTGCAGCTTCTTCTCCAGCAGCTCCTCGTTCCAATAGAGCGGCATGTCGTTGAGGATCGTGTAATTTTCGGTGAACGCCATGTCGTGCGGCAGGCGCGGGCCAGGCAGCGGAACCGGGATATAATGCTTCAGCACATTGTCCGGCCCGACGACGCCATAGTGCATGTAGGGCGCGTGCTTCGAATAGTTGAAGAACATCAGTTCGCCGGTCGCGAGGTCGACCTTGCAATGCGCCGAAATGCCGTCGAGCGGCACCCAGCTTTCGGTGCCGTATTGTTCGAGGGTGAAGGGGTCGAGCCGGTACGCTTCGCCGCATTGGTAGAAGGTCGAGATGATCTTGCCCGCGTGGATCGCGACGTCGGTCGAGGAGGAATCCTTCAGCCATTCCTGCGCGCCCCAACCGTGGCGCGTCGACTTGTGCGGCGGCTCCATCAGCCCGGCCCAGAGCGAGCGGCCCGCTTCCTTCTCCGCCTCGAAACCCTTGGTGCGGACGAACCGGCTGCGATAGCTCGCCCGGCCATCTTTGAACGAAATCGCATGAATAAATCCGTCGCCGTCGAACGGGTGGTAACGCCCGATCGGTTCGTGAATCTGGTTCTCGCCGGTGCGGACATAGACGCCGTCGATATCGGTCGGGATGTTGCCGATCACCTCGGCATCGCCATTGGCGAAGATCGCGTTCCATTCGTTGTACGTCGGCCGCCACGCGCCCTTCATATAAGGATGGTCGTTCGGCTGGATCGTCGTCTCAATCGTCTCGACAAGCTGGGCGGTCATGCGAGGACTCCTTCGGCGGGGGTAAAGCGCGGCCTTGCCGCCGCGGCATCATATTCGGAAACAAGGCGATCGACGATGGTCGCGATAGGTTCGACGCCGCGCACCGCGCCGACGCCTTGTCCGGCGGACCAGACATTCTTCCACGCCTTGGCGTCGTCCTGCGCGTCCGAAAAGTTCGGGCGCTTGTCCTCGGGCATGTTCGCGGGGTCATAGCCTGCGGCGACCAGACTCGATTTCAGCCAGTTGGCGGTCACGCCGGTGATGCCTTTTGAAGGCACGATGTCTTCGGCACCTGCGGCCACGACCATGTCCTTATATCCCGGCACTGCCATGCTCTCGGCACAGGCGATCAGCGATGTGCCGAGATAGGCGACGTCGGCGCCGAGTATCTCTGCTGCGCGGATCGCATGGCCGGTCGAGATCGCGCCGCCAAGCACGAGCGGGCCGTCCCAGAACTGCCGCACCTCCTCGACGAATGCGAAGCCCGCGGTCGCCCCGGTGTGGCCTCCTGCGCCCGCGGCGACGAGGACGAGGCCGTCAACGCCCGCCGCTGCCGCCTTGCGCGCAAAGCCGACCGAATTGACGTCGGCGAACACCAGCCCGCCATAGCTGTGGATTTCCTCGGCCACCCGCGCCGGGCTGCCGAGCGCGGTGATCACCAGCGGCACCTTGTGGCGCACGACGCAGGCCAGGTCTTCGGCGAGGCGGCTGTTGGATGGATGGACGACAAGATTGACTGCCCAAGGTGCGGCGTCGGGATCGTTCGACAGCGCCGCATCGATCCGGCTGACCCAATCCTCCAGATCGGCCGACGTCCGCGCATTGGGGGCAGGAAAGCTGCCGATCACGCCCGCGCGCGACGCCGCGATCACCATCTCGGGCCCCGACACGAGGAACATCGGCGCAGCGATCGCGGGCAGGCGCAGATTGCGCGTCAGCGCGGGGGGAAGGCCGTTTTGCGGCACCAACTATCCTCTCAAATTATCTGACTTGCATAACGATACTTAAAGCCGTTATGAGTCGCAAGGCAAGAAAAACATCGCGGGCGGTGGTCGCCAAGACGATGGAGCGTGGGAGGATCCTTATGAAGAGCTATTTTGTTGCGCTGCTCGCTGCATCGGCGCTCGCCAGCCCCGGTATCGCCCTTGCGCAGGACGCGGCGCCGGCTGAAGATCAGGGTGGGCTCGAGGAAATCATCGTCACCGCGCAAAAGCGCGCCGAAGGGCTGTCGGACGTGCCGATCTCGATTTCTGCGGTCAGCGGCAAGCAGGTCGAAAATTACGGCCAGACCAACCTTGAACAGATCAGCTCGTCGGTTCCGAACCTCAAGATCACCCAGACCGCGATCGCCAACCGCATCGCGATCCGCGGCATCGCCTCGGGCGACAACAAGGGGTTCGAACAGTCGGTCGCGATGTTTGTCGACGGTGTCTATTACGGCCGCGACCAGCTTTCACGCCTGCCGCTCGTCGACATGGAACGCGTCGAAGTTCTCCGCGGGCCGCAGCCTACCTTGTTCGGCAAGAATGCTATCGCGGGGGCGGTCAACATCACGACGCGCAGCCCGACCGACGAGTTTGAAGGGTCGGTGAGCGGCCTCTATGAATTCAACCATAAGGAGTTCCAGCTGACCGGCGTCTTGTCGGGACCGCTCAGCGACGGGATCGAGGCGCGCGTCGTCGGCTACCACCGCTCGATGGACGGCTATTTCTACAATCAGAAGCTCGACCGCGACGAACCGAATGTCGACGAATATCATGTTCGCGGCAAGCTGGAGTTCGACAAGGGCGGGCCGCTCGCCGCCGAGCTCAAGCTGGAATATGCCGACTTCGAAATGAAGGGGCAGCCGCGCGACGTGTTCGGCGCGGTCGGCAATTACAATACGGTGTTCCAGGGACCGTTCTTCGTCAGCACCAACCCCGACTTTGTCCGCGAGGACAATGGCTATGAAAGCCGCAACAAGGTGTTCGGCGCGACGCTCAACGCCAATCTGGACATCGGCGAGCATACGCTGACCTCGGTCACCTCGCTGCTCGATTACAAGACCCGAGAAATCGTCGATGTCGATTTCTCGGGGATCAGCTTCCTCGATGGCACCAACTTGCAGGAGGATTATCGCCAGTTCTCGCAGGAATTGCGGCTGGCATCGCCCGGCGGCGAAGCGTTCAACTATATCGCCGGCGTCTATTATCAGAACGCCAAGCTCGATGTCGACGATCAGGTGCTGTTCAACTCGACCTTCCTTGCGCTGGGGCCGCCGTTCAATGCCATCGGCGATACGCGCAACGACCGCGTCTACTCGCAGAAATCGGACCTGATCTCGGTGTTCGCGCAGGGCGAGCTGGCGCTGAGCGACCGCTTCCGGATTACTGCGGGCGCGCGCTTCAACCATGAAAAGAAAAGCGGCAGCCGTACCCTCGCGGTGGTGCAGGGGCCGCTCAACAGCTTCAATCCGCTCATCGTCGCCGCCACCTTCCGCGCGCTCAATATCGAGGCGCACAGCATCTCGGGCAAACTCAGCGAAGACAGTTTCAACCCGATGGTCAACGTCCAGTTCGACGCGACTGACGACCTGATGCTCTATGCCTCGTTCGCGCGCGGCACCAAGGCGGGCGGTTTCGACATCCGCTCCAATTCGCTGCCGGGATCGACCACCGTCGCCCGGCCCGGCGCATTCGAATTCGAGGACGAGAGCGCCGACAACTTCGAGGCGGGGCTGAAATACAAGGGGCGCAATGTTGCGTTCAACCTGTCGCTCTATCGCACGACCTACAAGGATCTGCAGGTCAATATCTTCGACGGCACGCTGAACTTCAACGTCGCCAACGCCGCGGGCGCGCGCACCCAGGGGGTCGAGGCCGATTTCCGTGCCGCGATCGCCGACGGGCTGACGATCAGCGGGGCGGTCGCCTATCTCGACTTCAAATTCACCAACTTCACCTCGGGCCAATGCTATTATTTGCAAACGCCTGGGCCGGGAGGTTTCTGCGACTATACCGGGCTGCGCAACGCCTTGTCGCCGAAATGGTCGGGCAACCTCAACCTCGACTATACGACCCCGATCAGCAGCGACATGAAGGTGGCGTTCAACGTCAATGCCGACTTCTCCTCCTCCTATATCGCTGCCGCGAACCTCGACCCGCGCACGCATCAGGACGGTTACGTCAAACTCGGCGCCCGGCTGGCACTGGCGCAGGTCGATGACCGGTGGGAGATCGCGCTGATCGGTCGCAACCTGACCAACCAGCGCATCCTGCAAACCGCGAGCTCGATGCCGCTGGCGACGACGATCACCCGCAATGCCGGCAATGCGTACAACGGCATCGTCGATCGCCCGCGCACGATCGCGGTCCAATTGACCGGGCGCTTTTGACACGGGGGAGGGCGGTGTACTGCCCTCCTGCCAGCCTTGTCGGGATAGCGGCCGTGGTTTAGTGGCGGCACGGACTGCAGGATGGCTTGAGCTTGAAACACGACCGCACCATCAGGGCTTGTTCGATCTGGCGCGCACTCGACGTCGTCGGCGACGTGCCGGTGCTGCTGCTCATGGAACAGGCTCTGCTCGGCATCCACAGCTTCGACGAATTTGTCGCGCGCACCGGCCTTGCGCGCTCGGTGGTCAACGGGCGGCTCAAGAAACTGGTCGAGGAAGATTGCCTCGCCAAGGTGCCGCGCAAGGGCGGCCGCGGTTTTCATTATATGCTCACGCCAAAGGGCCGCGACCAGTTTCCGAACGGCCTGATGATGCTGCGCTGGCAGCATAAGTGGGAGGCGGACGGTCGCGACTTTCAGGTCCGCCTGCACCATGCAACGTGCGGCCATGCGACCGAACCGGTGCCGACCTGCGGTCATTGCCACGCCGAAATCGACCCGCGCGACGTCGACTGGCGCGAAGGGCCGGGACTGGCGCAGATCGTCCCGCATTACGAGCGCCGCCGGTTCAACGGCGAAATCGGCGCGCGGCGCCCGGGTGGCCGCCCATTGGTCGACACGATGATCGAGCTGTTCGGCGACCGCTGGGCGACGCTGGTTGTCCGCGCGATGTTCACCCACATCAACCGCTTTGACGAGATCCAGCGCGACACGCTGATGGCGACCAACATCCTGACCGGGCGGCTCGAGCGCCTGATCCGGCAGGGGATTATTCGGGCGGTGCCATATTCCGACCGCGGCGACCGCTTCGAATATCGCCTGACTGCCAAGGGCCGCGACCTTTATCCGGTGTTGCTCGCGTTGCTGCAATGGGGCGACCGCTGGTTTTCGGACGAGCGCGGGCCGCCGGTGCTGTTGACCCACCGCCCCTGTGGTCACGATCTGAACATGGTCGTCGCTTGCAGTCATTGCGGGGACGAACTGCAGCTGGAAAACAGCCGTTTCACTGTCGAGCCGACCGAAACGTCGCCCGCGAAATAATCATGCGCCGCCCACTGGCGCGCGCGGGGCCGACTGGTTACATGGGCCGCCACCAAACGAATCGCGCGCGCCGCCCCGATATGCGGGACAGGCGCCGCCCGCACCAGAAAGTGGCCCCGATGGAAATCACAACCGGTCTGACCTTTGACGACGTCCTGCTGGTGCCGGGGCCATCCGAAATCCTGCCCAGCGACGCGGTCCTCGCGACCCAGCTGACCAGCGAGATCGGCCTCAACATCCCGATCCTGTCGTCGGCGATGGATACGGTGACCGAAGCGGACATGGCGATCCTGATGGCGCAGATCGGCGGCATCGGCGTTCTCCACCGCAACCTCACGATCGAGGAACAGGCGGCGGCGGTGCGGCAGGTCAAGCGCTTTGAAAGCGGGATGATCGTCAACCCGATCACCATCACCCCCGACGCGCCGCTTTCTTATGCCACCGCGCTGATGAACCAGCACCGCATTTCGGGTATCCCGGTCGTCGAAACCGGCGGCAAGCTGGTCGGCATCCTGACCAACCGCGACGTCCGTTTCGCCGACAATCCCGGCCAGCCTGTGCGCGAACTGATGACCGCCGACAACCTCGCCACCGTTCGGCCCGGCGTCGGGCAGGACGAGGCGCGCAAGCTGCTGCACCAGCGCCGCATCGAAAAGCTGCTCGTCGTCGACGATGATTATCGCTGCATCGGCCTGATCACCGTCAAGGATATGGAAAAGGCGGTCAATTTTCCCGACGCGACCAAGGATGGCAGCGGCCGCCTGCGCGTCGCCGCGGCGACCAACACGGGCGATTCGGGGATCGAGCGCGCCGAGGCGCTGCTCGATGCGGAGTGCGATCTGATTGTCGTCGATACCGCGCATGGGCACAGCAAGATGGTCGGCCACACCGTCGAACGCATCAAGAAGCTGTCAAACCGCGTCCAGGTGCTGGCGGGCAATGTCGCGACAGGTGACGCGACCAGGGCGCTGATCGATGCGGGTGCCGACGGCGTGAAGGTCGGCATCGGTCCGGGCTCGATCTGCACGACGCGGATCGTCGCGGGGGTCGGCGTGCCGCAGTTGACCGCAATCCTCGACAGCGTCGAACAGGCCGCGAAACAGAATATCCCGGTCATCGCCGACGGCGGCCTCCGCACCTCGGGCGACATCGCCAAGGCGCTGGCGGCGGGCGCATCGTGCGTCATGGTCGGCTCGCTGCTGGCCGGGACCGCCGAGGCGCCGGGCGAAACCTTCCTGTTCCAGGGCCGGACGTACAAAAGCTATCGCGGCATGGGCAGCGTCGGCGCGATGGCGCGCGGTTCGGCCGACCGCTATTTCCAGCAGGACATCAAGGACCAGATGAAGCTGGTCCCCGAAGGGATCGAGGGTCAGGTGCCGTTCAAGGGCGCCGCGAAGGACGTGATTCACCAGCTCGTCGGCGGGGTAAAGGCGGCGATGGGCTATACCGGCAGCCGCACGCTCCCCGATTTCCGCGAGCGCGCAAAATTTGTTCGCATCACCAACGCGGGGCTGCGCGAAAGCCATGTCCACGACGTCGCGATCACGCGCGAAGCGCCGAACTATCCGGCCGGGTAACCTGCCCAGTCGTCATTGCGAGCGCAGCGAAGCAATCCAGAGCGGCCCTGTACTGCCCTGGATTGCTTCGTCGCTTCGCTCCTCGCAATGACGGGGAAGAAAGGTTGAACCCATGACCCCCGCCGCCCGCGTCCAGACCGCAATCGAAATTCTCGACGCTATCGCTGCCTCGGCGCGCGAGGGCGGCGCCCCTGCCGACGCGATCTTTGGCGAAGCGATGCGCGCGCGGCGCTATGCGGGGTCGAAGGATCGCCGCGCGATCCGCGGCCTCGTCTATGATGCGATCCGCCGCGTCCGGTCGGCCCCGCCGTCGGGCCGCGCCGCTATGCTCGCGCTCGCCGACACCGATCCCGAACTGGCGGCGCTGTTCGACGGGTCTTCCTACGGCCCGGCGGCGATTGCGGCCGACGAACCGCGCGCCGAAACCGGGCTTGCCGCGACCACGCTGCTGGCGCTGTTCGACCCGCTGGTCGATGCGGCCGAGCATGATGCGATGCTGGTCCGCGCATCGCTCGATCTCCGGGCCAATCGCCTGCGATCGAGCGGCGATGAGCTCGCGACGATCTTTCCCGAGGGGGAGCCAATCGCGGGGCTTGCCGACGGCTGGCGTCTGCCGGGCGAAACCGCCGCCGTCCAGCACACGGCCTATGCCGAGGGACGTTTCGAGGTTCAGGACGCCGCGAGCCAATATGCCGCTGCGGCGCTCGATGCTCATGCAGGGCAGGCAATCGTCGATCTGTGCGCTGGCGGCGGGGGCAAGACACTCGCGATCGCGTCGGCCACCGGCGACGCCGCCGACATTCTTGCCTGCGACACCAACCGCGCGCGGCTCCAGCAGCTTTTGCCGCGCGCCGAACGCGCGGGGGGGACGCGCATCGAAACGCGACTGCTCAACCCCGGCAAGGAACATGAAATGCTCGCCGACTGGCAGGGCCGGGCCGACCGCGTTTTCGTCGATGCGCCTTGCTCGGGCAGCGGAACCTGGCGGCGCAGTCCCGAGCTTCGCTGGCGGCTTACCCCGTCGCGGCTCGACCGGCATCTCGCCGATCAGGCGAAGCTGATCGAGCTTGGCGCCGATCTTGTGGCGCCGGGGGGCAAACTTCTTTATGCCGTCTGCTCGATCATCGCGCGCGAGGGGCGGGCACAAGTGGATGATTTTCTGCATCATCATCCGGGCTGGACTGCTGACACCGGCTATCTACCGGACGGTATTGGCCGCGCCGCGGGGGCCGGTTTTCTGCTCACCCCGGCACATGACCGCAGCGACGGATTTTTTCTCGCACGACTGACAGCGCCATGTTAGCATCCCCGCCAATGAATAGATGGGAGAATGCGATGCGCGTCGGTATTCTGGCTCTGTCCGCGGGTCTTGTCCTGGCCAGCCTGCCCACGGCATCCGATGCCCAGCGCGCCGATAACGACATCTTCCCGCGCTCGACCGCGCTCCAGCAGGAAGGGCAAAAGGCGCAGGAAGCCGGCGATCTCAACCTTGCGATCGATCTGTATGAATCGGCGCTCGCCGCCGACCCGCGCAACCGCTCCGCGATCATCGCGCTGGCGCAGGTCGCGCGCGCGCAGGGGCTGCCGGGCAAGGCGATCGGCCTTTATCGCGAAGCCCTGGTGCTTGAACCCAACGACGTCGTCGCGCTGACCGGACAGGGCGAAGCGCTCGCCGACAAGGGCGCCCTCGAACTTGCACGCGAGAAGCTGGCCGAGGCGCAGCGCGTCTGCGGCGACAAATGCCCGCAAGTCGCGGCGCTCGAAAAAACTATCGCATCGAGCGCCTCGAAACGCGTCGTCGCCGCCGAAGTGCTGGTGCCGAAACCCGTCGTCGCGACGGTTGGTGCCAGCAACCAGAACTGATCCTCGCCCCAGGGCGATTGGGAACGGCGGTTAACGGTCGTTAGCTGCCATTCGTGTCGATTTGGATCGAATGACCGGAATCGACCGGAAGCAGCCGCTCAATCCAGTCCCCGTTTGTATCGAGCGAAGTCGAGATACGCGTGGCTTGGCGTGAGCGGTCGGCGTGTCTCGACTTCGCTCGACACGAACGGAAATACGAGACGTCTGGAATCCACCCCAAAACCGACATGCCAGTCGCCACCAAGTCGTGGCGACCTATCTTAGCCCCCCAGCGTCCGCGCCAGCTCGATCCATTCGGCGACGCTGACCGTTTCGGCGCGGCGGGTCGGGTCGATCCCGATCGCTTCGGCTGCCGCGACCGCGCCTTCGACACCCTTCAGGCTCTGGCGCAGCATCTTGCGCCGCTGGCCGAAACCCTTTTCGGTGAGCTTTGCGAGGCGCTTCGCATCGACCCCCGCCGGTTCGTCGCCCGGTGTCACATGGACGATCGCCGACATGACCTTGGGCGGCGGGGTAAAGGCCGACCGGTGGACCTTCATCGCAATCTTCGCGTTCGACCGCCACTGCGCGAGCACCGCGAGCCGTCCATAGGCATCGGTCCCGACCGGCGCCACGATGCGCTCGGCGACCTCGAGCTGGAACATCAGGGTGAGCGATCGCCATTGCGGCGGCCATGCGGCGGGTTCGAGCCAGCGGGTGAACAGCGCGGTGCCGACATTGTACGGCAGGTTCGCGACAATATGGTAGGGCGCGCCGCCGGTAACTGCGTCGACGTCGACCGCCATCGCATCGTCGGCAATCACCGTCAGTTGCCCCGGGAACGCCTCGCCCAATTCCGCGAGCAGCGGCAGGCAGCGATCGTCGCGTTCGACCGCGATCACCTTTGCCCCGGCACGGAGCAGGGCGCGTGTCAGGCCACCGGGGCCGGGGCCGACTTCGAATACCGTGGCGCCGTCGAGGTCGCCGGGGATCGCGGCGATGCGGTCAAGCAGTTGCTCGTCGAACAGGAAATTCTGCCCGAGCGCCTTGCTGGCGGAGAGCCCGTGCGCGCGCACCGTTTCACGCAGCGGTGGCAGGTCGGGCGCTGGGCGGGCGCTCACTTCGCTGGCGCGCAGCTGCGCTCGCGCGCGATGGCGAGCGCGGCGGCCATGGCGATCGCGGCAATCGTCGGCCCGGGATCGGCCAGTCCGGTACCGGCGATGTTGAACGCGGTGCCATGGTCGGGCGAGGTCCGAATGATCGGCAGGCCGAGCGTCAGATTGACGCCGTCGTGGAAATGCAGCGCCTTGAATGGCGTCAGCGCCTGGTCGTGATAGGCGCAAAGCAACGCGTCATAGCGCGCGCGGACGGCTGGCGCGAACAGGCTGTCGGCGGCGAGCGGACCATCGACGATGATGCCCTCCTCGGCCAGCTGTGCCACCGCGGGAATCATGACGCGGTCTTCCTCGCTGCCGAGCTGGCCGCTTTCCCCAGCGTGCGGGTTTAGTCCCGCGAGGGCTATGCGCGGGCTTTCGATGCCAAAATCGCGTTTCAGCCCGCGCGCCACGATCCGCGCCTTGGCGACGATCAGCTCGACCGTCAGCCGCTCGGGCACTTGGGCGAGCGGGATATGGACGGTAAGCGGAACGACGCGGAGGGATGGCCCCGCCAGCATCATCACCGCATTGGTTGCGGTGACGCCGCAGCGTTCGGCGATGAATTCGGTCTGGCCGGGATGGGTGTAGCCGATACCGTGCAGGGCGAATTTCGACACCGAACCGGTGACCAGCGCCGAACTCGCCTGGTTGCGGGTCAGGCCGATGCCCGTCTCGAGCGCGTGCAGCGCGCAGGTCGCGCCCGCGGCGGTCGGTGTGCCGGGGGTCAGCGGGCCGCTGTCTTCCAGATGCCACACGGGCAGCGCGTCGTCGAAGACCCGCTGGACCTCGTCCATGTCGCCGACGCGGGCGATCGGACCGTCCCAAACCGCTTCGATTGCCGCAGAGTCGCCGATCGCGACGAATGCAGGCAGGCCATGTTCGCGGCGCGCGGCCCAGGCGCGGGCGGTCACGTCGGGTCCGACGCCGGCCGGATCACCCATGGTGACCGCGATCGGCTGTCGAAGATCAGGGTAAGCCATTAGCTATATTCGATCACGGCATCCCGGCGGAGATCGCGCAGATAGCGCTGAGCCCGCTTGTTGACCTTTTCTTCGAGCAGGCGCTGTTCGATCTGCTCGATGTTCGGCGCGGTCGCCGTTTGCGGCATATCGCGGCCGCATAGCACCAGAACGCTGATCCCTTCGTTGGCGGCGCCGAACGGCTGGGTCGTCTGGCCGATCTGCAAATTCACCAGCGTGTTCTGGAGCGGTGCGGGCAACACCCGCATTTCGATATTGTCGCGCGACACCACATTGGCGCCCAACTGCGCGGCAACCGCATCGGCGGCGCCGCAGCCCGCGATATTGCGCGTCGCCTCGGCGAACTGTCCCGCGATTTCCGACGCCCGCGCCTGCGTGGTACCGGCGGGGAAATCGAGCGAAATCTGCTTGAGGCTGAGGATCGCGTCGCGCGGATCGGCGGTCAGCACCTGTCGCCGGTCGACCATCAGCATGATCGACACGCCGCCGGGAACCTCGATCGGACCGACCAGCTGGCCCGGCTGCATCGTCGCGGCAGCTTCCGCCATGGACGTGGGCAACTGGCCTGCCTTTACCCATCCCAGATCGCCGCCGACGACGGCGGTCGATGCTTCGGAAAACTGGCGCGCATAAGCGGCAAAACTGCCGCCCGACTGCAAGGCCTGGATGATCTTGCGCGCATTCTCGACCACCGCAGCAACATTTTCGGGCGGTGCCGACAGATAGATTTCGCCAAGATGGAACTCATCCTGTCCCTTGGCATCGTTCATCCGCTGGACGACCGATTCCACTTCCTCGGTCGAGACGTTCGTGGTCGACTGGATATTGCGCGACAACAGACGGTCCCACGCAAATTCGCCGCGGATCTGCTGTTTCACCGCAGCAGCCGACGAACCTTTCGAAGCGAGGTAGGTCGAAAACTGCTCGGGCGTCTGCTTGAAGCGCAGCGCGAGCCGCGCGAACTGGTCGTTGACGACATTTTCGTCGATCGTGATGTCCGCTGCCTTGGCTTCCTGGATCTGCAATTTCTCGTCAATCAGGTTGCTGAAAACCTGCTGGCGCAGCCGCTGCAACTCTTCGGGGGGCAATGCGACATCATTGTTGGCGATCCGGATCAGCGCCATGCGATGTTCGATGTCGGTGGCGGTGATGATCTCACCGTTCACGGTCGCCGACGGGCGATAGACATTGCCCTTGGCATCGCCGAAGATCTGGACGTTGCCCGGGATATTGAGGCTGGTCGTCGGCACTTCATTGTCGCTGACGGTCTGGGCCAACACCGGCGTGATGCCGACGGCGGCCACGGCGATCAGGCTGATCATGGTCGAAAACTTGGTCATCTTTACCCTATTCGAGAAGGTTTGGACGCTCCGTATCAGCGGATGCGCCCGATGGTCCAGCGCAATCCGCCATCCGGACGTGTTTCAAGCCCGCCTTTAGGTCGGGCACGCTGAACCTACGCTGAGCGAGGCGTTCAGAACCCAAGGTTGCGGAAAGCGATGCGGAACGAGAAGCTGTTGCCGCGCCGGGCGTCGCCGGTATCGGCGTAGTCGCGGCGCCAGGTCAGCGCGATCGACAGGCAATCGTCGTCATAGGCCACCCCCAGCCGGTGGCGAATCGGTTCGAACCCGTCCGCGGTACTCAAGGGGTCATCGCTTCGCTTGGTCAGATCGACGATCGCCGAACCAAAGACCGACCAATATTGCGCCACCTTGACCCGTCCGCCGACGCGCGCTTCCTCGCGGTCTTGGAAATCTTCGCCGAGCAACAGGATGTCGCGGTTGAGCCGCGAATAACCGAGTACCGCATAGGTTGAGCGACTGCCGATCGTCGCGTCGAATTCGTTGCGGCGGATAGCCAGGTTATCCTTGTCGAGCCGGTAGCGGTGGGTGAGGCGCAAAAAGTCGCGATAGGCGATCGTCGTCCGCCCGACGACGTCCGACGTGCGGCTGGTCAGTCCGGTCCCGTCGGGGAACAGCGCGGGCTTGTCCGACAGGCGATAACTTTGGCCGACGCTGCTGCTGATGTTGAATCCCGGGCGGCTGAAATTCCATTCGACACCATAGGTGATGCGCGCGCCATCCTCGAACCGGTCATAGCCGTTGAAACGGTTGATCGCGAACAGGTTGCTGTCTTCCAGATCAAAGGCGCGGGCATCCTCGTTGGGGATGTCGATATTTTCGATCGGCGGAGTGGCGACGATCTGGACGCGCGGGGTCAGCGTCTGGGTGCCGCCTGCAAACTCCCCGACAAAGGGCCAGCGCATGTCGGCGGCGACCGCCGCGATGCCGCGCGCCTGCCAGCCCGATTTGCCGCGATAGCCGGGGATCGCGGTCAGCAGATTTTCATCGCTGTGATAGACGTCGCCGCGCACCAGCGCGGTCAAGGTGACTTCCTGCCCCAGCCGCGTCAGGCCGCGCAAATCCCAGCGCGCACCCGCGAAGGCGCGCTGCGTATCCTGTCCCGCGGTGCGGCCGATCGCTAGCGTGTTCAGCTGCAACTCGACCTGGCCGCCCAGCACCGGATCGGCAAAACGCTGGCGGTAATCGACGATCGGCAGCGCAATGGGTTGCTGCCCTTGGCTGTCGTTGGCGCGCAGCGTCTGCGTCGCCCAACCCGCGATCGAGAGGTAGGAATTGCCGCCGATCCGCTCGAGCTCGAAGGTCGAGCGCAGCCGGTCGTCGCGGCTGATGTCGTAGCGGCGCATGAACGTCCGGTCGGTCGCGATGCGGCCCGAATAGCTGAAGCTCCAGCGCGGGTCGAACTGGAACTTGCCGGCGCTTTCAAGGTAACCGCGAAAGCGTTTGCGGCTGTCGGGGTCTTCGCCAGTGAGCGGGACCAAAGAGCTGTAGGTCGCAAAGCCGTTGATGCGGAACGAACCAATGTCGGTCAGCGCGCGGAATTCGCCTTCCAGCATCGGTGCGGCGCCGGTGTAGAGGTGCGGGGTGATGGTAATATCGCGGTCGGGCGCCAGGCGCAGGTAATAAGGCACCGCAATTTCAAAGCCGTTGCTGCGGTCGAGCCGGATCTCGGGTACCAAAATGCCGCTGCCAGCCTCGCTGTTCGCTGGATGGCTGAGCCCGGGGAGCGGGATCAGCGGCAGGCCGAAAATCTCGACCCGCGCGCCCTTGTAGCGGACCTTGTTGTTCGCCCGGTCATAGGTCACGCGGACGGCGCGGATTTGCCAGCTCGGGTTCTTGGGGCAACCGTCGGCGTCCTCGACCGGGCAGGCGGTGTAAGCGGCATTTTCCAGCTGAATATTGCCGTTCTCGAACCGCGTGCCCTTGACCGCGGCTAGCCGCGAGCCGTTGTCGAGGACAACGAGCAGGTTTTCGACGACGCCGTCGCGCAGGCTGTCGGTCAGCTCGATCCGGTCGCCATATGCAATGTCGCCCTCGGGGTTCTTGATCGCGACATTGCCCTCGGCGAACACCTCGCCGGTCTTGCGATTCCACGTCACCTTGTCCGCGCGCATCGAAATCGCCTCGCGGTTCATCGCGACATTGCCCTCGGCCACGACGATTTCGGTATCGCTATCGTAATTCAGGCTGTCGGCGGCAAAGCCGACCTGATCGTCGGCGGCGACCGCGGGGGCGTCGGTGGTGACGGGCGCAATATCGGGGGTCTGAAGATCGGGCTCGCCAGCAATTTCCTGCGCGGGACGCGAATCGCCGATCTGCTGTCCCGCCGCAGGGCTGGCGAGCAGCGCAAATCCACTCGCGGTGGCCAGCCACAGCCGCTGCGATCGGTGCGCGCTTTGGAACAAAGTCCAGCTCATTTAATCACTTTGTCCCACTTGATCGATCGCGTCCGCCCGGGTTGGACCGGCTGCTTTGTTTTTGCAACTCGCAAGCGAAACCCCTATCGGTCCCGCACGTTGCAATCAATCTTCGCATAAGAGAGTTACCGAATGGACATTCACTTTGTCGCGCAAATCGATGCGTCTGCCGACGTCGTCGCTTTTCCGGTCCGCAAGGGCGAGCTGAACGCCTTCGTCCAGGCGCTGGGCGAGCCGCACGGTGCGTTGCTGGGTGGCGCCGCGGCACAGGCGCGGTTCGAGGGCGCGGCGGGCGGGATTGCCGAAACCGCCGCGGTCGATGGCGGGCGCGTGCTGCGCCTGCTGCTCGTCGGGATCGGCGAAGGGTCGGTGCACGACCTCGAGCGTGCGGGCGGGGCGTTGACCGCGCGCTTGCAGACCAGCGGCGCCGCGGCGGTCCATGTCGATTTTGCAAGCGCGGGCGCGGTCGATGAAGAGGATGTGCTGGCGTTCGCCATGGGCGCAAAGCTGCGGAACTGGCGGATCGACACCTATCGCACGCGGCTTGCCGACAACGCAAAGCCCAGCCTCAAGTCGCTGACCATCGCGTCGCCGCACCGCGACCTGACGGCACGCTGGGCGGAGAACGCAGCCATCGCCGATGGTGTCGCCCTGACCCAGACGCTCGTCGCCGAACCGCCGAATATCCTCTATCCCGAAAGCTTCGTCGAACGCTGCCAGCATCTCGCCGAGCTTGGCGTCGAAATCGAGGTGCTCGATGAACGCCAGATGCAGGCGCTCGGTATGGGCGCGCTGCTCGGCGTCGCGCAGGGTTCGACCCGTCCGCCGCGGCTGCTCGCGATGCGCTGGAACGGGGGCAAGGACGGCGACAAGCCGGTGGTATTCATCGGCAAGGGCGTGACCTTCGACACCGGCGGGATCAGCCTGAAGCCCGGTCCCGGCATGGACATGATGAAATGGGACATGGGCGGCGCGGGTGCCGTCGCAGGCGCGATAAAGGCGATTGCGGGCCGCAAGGCCAAGGCGAATGTCGTGGGCGTGGTCGGACTCGTCGAAAATATGCCCGACGGCAATGCGATGCGCCCCGGCGACATTGTCTCGACGATGTCAGGCCAGACGGTCGAAGTGCTCAACACCGACGCCGAGGGGCGGCTGGTGCTGTGCGACGCGATCACCTGGGCGCAGAAGATGTATTCGCCGAAGGTCGTCGTCGATCTCGCGACGCTGACGGGTGCGATGGTGATCTCGCTCGGGCATGAATATGCGGGCATCTTTGCCAATGACGACGCGCTTGCGGACAAGCTGATCGCCGCGGGCGAGACGAGCAATAACAAGCTGTGGCGCTTTCCCCTCTCGGCGGCCTATGACAAGCTGATCGACAGCCCGATCGCCGACATGAAAAATATCGGCCCGCGCGAAGGCGGCTCGATCACCGCGGCGCAGTTCTTGAAACGCTTTGTCGACGAAGGCGTCGCTTGGGCGCACCTCGACATCGCCGGTACGGCCTGGTCGGACAAGGATGGGCCGGTGTGGGCCAAGGGCGCGACGGGTTACGGAGTGCGTCTGCTCGACCGTTACATCGCCGAGAACCACGAGGGTTGATAGTCTCATGCTCGTCATTGCGAGGAGCGAAGCGACGCGGCAATCTCCTGCTATCGGCCTTGCGCAAGGCTGCTGGCTGGAGATTGCTTCGCTTCACTCGCAATGACAAGAGTGGTGTTAGGCATGCCGCGCGTCGACTTCTACCGGCTGACCCGCGACCCGGTTGAACGGGTCCTCCCCGCCATCGCGGCGCGTGTCTTGGCGAACGGCGACCGCCTGCTGGTGGTTGCCGCGCCGGCGATGCAGCGGCAGTCGATCGATGACGCGCTGTGGACGTTGCAGCCTGCCAGCTTCCTGCCGCATGGCCACGCGGGCTCGCCCGACGCGGCAATCGAGCCGATCCTGATTTCCGGCACGTTCGAGGCCGCGGTCGCCAATGGCGCAACGCATGTCGTGCTTGCCGACGGCGAATGGCGCGACGAGGCGCTGGGGTTCGACCGCAGCTTTCTGATGTTCGACAACAGCCGCATCGACGACGCTCGTACACTCTGGCGGACGCTTGCCGCGCGCGACGACATCGATAACCGCTTCTGGAAACAGGACGAAAACGGCCGCTGGTCGGAGGGGCCGTGAGTGTGACGAGGGTCACCGCGCGATTGCGCGCGCGGTGGCACGCATCAGGATAATCAGCAACGGGAGCCGATCATGACCAGAATTTCCGTTATCGTCCTGGCGGCCAGCGCGCTGCTCCTTGCCGCTTGCGGTTCGAAATCGGAGTCCGAAGTTGCCAGCGGCACTTATACTGATCCCGAAACCGGGCAGACCGCCGATTACAAGATTACCAGCAGCGACGACGGCGAGAGCGGCAAGGTCAGCATCAAGACCGAAGACGGCGAGATGGTGTTCGGCGACGGCGCCGACAACGCCAAGCTCCCGGCGGGCTTTGCTCCCTATCCAGGCTCGAAGATGACCGGGGGTTTTTCGGCCAGCGGCACCGAGGGGACCGGCGGGATGGCCAGCTTCGAGGTCGATGCCAAGGCCGCCGATGTCATCGCGCATTTCCGCAAACAGGCCGAAGCGGCGGGCATGAAGGTCACCAGCGAGATCAAGAGCGGCGATACCATGATCATCGGTGCCGAAAAATCCGGCGACGGCCAGGGCGGGGTGCAGATCACGGCCACGCAAACCGGATCGCAGGTGAACGGCACCATCACCCACGGCGGCGGCTGACGCGCGCCCGTACGGGGTACACTCTCCGACCTTGCGGCGGCGCGAAAGCGCGGCTAGAGGCGCGCGCATCGCAGACCATAACAACACAGGAGCTTCCCCCATGGCGGTCACCCGCACGTTTTCGATCATCAAGCCCGACGCTACGCGTCGCAACCTGACCGGCGCCGTCACCAAGATGCTGGAAGACGCCGGCCTGCGCGTCGTCGCGTCGAAGCGCATCCACATGAGCCGCGAACAGGCCGAGGGCTTCTATGCCGTCCACAAGGAACGCCCCTTCTTCGGCGAACTCGTCGACTTCATGATCAGCGGCCCGGTCGTCGTCCAGGTGCTGGAAGGCGAAGACGCGATGCAGCGTAACCGCGACATCATGGGCGCCACCAACCCCAAGGACGCGGCGCCGGGCACGATCCGCAAGGAACTCGCCGAAAGCATCGAAGCGAACACTGTTCACGGTTCGGACAGCGACGAAAACGCCGCGATCGAAATCGCGTACTTCTTCAAGCCCGAAGAAATCGTCGGCTGATAAAAACGCGTCGCCCCCGCGAAGGCGGGGGCCGCAAGCCGCATGGCGCTACGCCGATAGCGGTCCCCGCCTTCGCGGGGACGACGGATATAGAAAGGCCGCCGGATTGCTCCGGCGGCCTTTTTTTGTCAGAATTCGTCGGCAATCCCTATTAACCCAGCCAGTTTCTTCGGCGCGACCGCGAGCCAGCTCTTGCGCAGCCACTCGCCGATCGCGTCCCAATCGGTGTCGCCAAGGTCGAGGCGGATGCCGACCCAGCCGTCGCCGAAATAGGCGGGGCGGTAATAGCGATCTTCGTCGAGTTCGATCAGCATCGCCTGCTCCTCGGCGCCGCTGATCTTCACCAGCAGCGCGATCTTGCCGTCGCCGTGATGATCCTCGGTGAAATAGGCGAATTTCTTGCCCTTCACGATCCCGAAGCAGGGCATGCCGTGGGACAATACTTCGTCCGCCTCGGGCAATGCCATCGCCAGATCGCGCACGCGGGCGCGCAGATAGTCGGGCGATCGTTCGCGCGTGACGAAGGCGGCAAGGGTCGGGGGATAGAGCTGATGCTCGGCAATCCGCACGCGTGCGGCAAGGGTTTCGACGGTGTCGCCGGGCAAGATCACGACCGGCGTCTGCGCCAGCACCGGGCCGTCATCGACCCCGGGGGTGACGATGTGGACGCTGCACCCGCCGAACTTGTCGCCCGCGTCGATCGCTCGCCGGTGGGTGTCGAGTCCCTTGTAGCGCGGCAGCAGGCTGGGGTGGATGTTGAGCATCTTGCCCGCCCAGCGCGCGACGAAATCGTCGCTCAGGATGCGCATATAGCCCGCAAGCGCGACAAAGTCGGCTTTGGCTTTGCGCAGTTCTGTGTCGACAAGCGCGTCGAATGCGTCGCGGGCCATGCCCTTGTGCGGATGCGTCCAGGTCGCGACGCCCTCGGCTTCGGCGATCTTGAGTCCCGGCGCGTCGGGGTCGTTGCTAGCGACCAGCACCAACTCATAAGGGCAGTCTTCGGCCTTTGCCGCATAAAGCAGCGCCGCCATATTGGTGCCTGCGCCCGAAATCAGGACGGCGACTCTGGCTTTCACGCCAATCTTCCCTGCGCGAAGCGTGGGGAGGGGGACCGCGCCCGAAGGGCGTGGTGGAGGGGCGAAGACGCCGCGCTACCGGCCCCTCCGTCAGCCCCTGCGGGGCTGCCACCTCCCCATTGCTGCGCAACAGGGAGGATATTATCCATTATGCGTCGCGCTCCACGCGCCCATCGCGCTCCATGTTTCGGCGCTGCCCGTCACGGTGCAGCCTTTTTCGCCCTCGGCGATATGCCCGATACGGTGGACCGTCTCGCCCGCGGCTTCCAGCGCTGCGGTCACCTCGGCAACATCGCCCTCGGCGACGACCACCGCCATGCCGACCCCGCAGTTGAACGTCCGCGCCATTTCCTCGGGCTCGATATTCCCCTGCGCCTGCAGAAACGCCATCAATCGCGGCTGGTCCCACGCATCGGCATCGACATGCGCGTGCAGCGTCTTGGGCAGGATGCGCGGAATGTTCTCAAGCAGTCCGCCACCGGTGATATGCGCGAGCGCATGGATCTTGCCGGTCTTTACCAGCGGCAACAGGCTCTTCACATAGATGCGCGTCGGCGCCATCAGCGCGTCGATCAGCAGGATATTCTGGTCGAACAGCGCAGGGCGGTCGAGTTTCCACCCCTTGTCGGCGGCCAATCGGCGCACGAGCGAAAAACCGTTCGAATGGACCCCCGACGACGCGAGTCCGAGGATGACGTCGCCCGCGGCCACCTTGTCGGCGGTCAGCACCTGGTCGCGCTCGACCGCGCCGACGCAAAAGCCCGCAAGGTCATAATCGCCGTCCGAATACATCCCCGGCATTTCAGCGGTTTCGCCACCGATGAGTGCACACCCGGCCTGCTTGCATCCCTCGGCGATGCTCGCGACGACTTCGGTGGCGACGTCGTTATCGAGCTTGCCGGTCGCATAATAATCGAGGAAAAACAGCGGCTCGGCGCCCTGCACGATCAGGTCGTTCGCGCACATGGCGACGAGGTCGATCCCGACCCCGTCATGCTTGCCCGATTCGATCGCCAGCTTGAGCTTCGTTCCCACGCCGTCGTTTGCGGCGACCAGCAGGGGGTCGTTGAAGCCCGCGGCCTTCAGGTCGAAAAAGCCGCCAAAACCGCCAAGGTCGGCATCGGCACCGGGACGGCGCGTCGCGCGGGCGAGCGGGGCAATGGCACGGACCAGCGCATTGCCGGTTTCGATCGATACGCCAGCCTGCGCATATGTGTAGGAGGCGGGTGAGTTGTGCTTGGAATCCATGGCCAGCGCGACTAACGACTCTGGCCACGAAATGCCATGATTTCCTTGTCCGGGGCCACGCTTTTGGGCAGAGCATAGAGAAGATATGACTTCGGCTGCCATTCCCCGCTTCGCCCCGAGCCTCTTCCCTCGCTCGCTGGCGCCCCGTGACTGGCGCTGGGCCGCGCTTGTCGGCCTGTTCTTCGCTATTTTGCTCGCGGGCATCGTCGACGGCCAGATCACGCGCGGCAATCGCGGCATCACCCCGATCAACAGCAGCGGCGATTTCCTCGCCAGCGGTATCCTCGTCGACGTCACCGGCGACAATGCCGACGATGCGCGCACCAAGGGCTGGCGCGAGGCGCAGCGCAAGGGCTGGGCGCAGCTCTATCGCAAACTGAACGGCAGCGATGGCCCGGCGCTCGGCGATTCGGTGCTCGACGGCATCGTCACCGCGATCGTTGTCGAGGAAGAACAGATCGGCCCGCGCCGCTACGTCGCGCGTCTTGGCGTCCAGTTCGATCGCGTCCGCGCGGGTCAGATCCTCGGCGTCAGCGGCCGTACGCTCCGCTCGCCGCCCTTGCTCGTCATTCCCGTCTATTCGATCGACGGCATCCCTCAGGTGTTCGAACAGCGCAGCGCGTGGCAGCGCGCCTGGGCCGAATATAATACGGGGCAAAGCGCGATCGACTATGTCCGCACCGCGGGGACCGGCGCCGACACGCTGCTGATCAACGCAGGGCAGACCGGCCGCCGCGGCCGCGTGTGGTGGCGCGTCATCCTCGACCAATATGGCGCCGCCGACGTGCTGACGCCGATCGCACGCGTCGAATATTCCTATCCGGGTGGCCCGATCAAAGGCTATTTCACCGCGCGCTTCGGCCCCGACAGCAAGCTGATTTCCAGCTTCACGATGACCGGACCCAGCCCCGCGGCGTTGCCCGACATGATGGAAAAGGCGGTCGCCCGAATGGACCGCATCTATATCGACGCGCTCGCCGCGGGCGTGCTTCGGACCGACACCTATCTTGTGCTCGAAAAGCCCGTCGAACGCGAAGACCTGCCCGAAGAGACGCTGGCGACCGATGACGACGCGTTGCCCGCCGAGACCGACAGCAGCGTGCCGGTGACCGCCGCCGCCGGGGTGCAAAGCTTCACTGTCCAGTACAGCTCGCCCGACGTCGATTCGGTCACCGCGACCGAGCGCGCGGTTGCGGGCGTCGCGGGGGTCCAGTCGGCCTCGACGACCAGCCTCGCGCTCGGCGGCACCTCGGTGATGCGTGTGACCTTCCGCGGCGACCTTGCCGCGCTCCGCGCCGCGCTCGCCGCGCGCGGCTTTACGGTGCAGGAGGGCGGCGGCCAGCTGCGGATCAGCCGCTGATGGCGCGCAAAAGCTCCGGTCAAATCGCCCTGCCGCTGGATTGGAGCGCAGGGGGCGCCAACGATGGTCCGCTCATCGTCGGGGCCAGCAACGGCGATGCGGTGCGCTATTTGCGCCATGTGGCGACCTGGCCTGTCCGCACCGCCGTGCTCACCGGCCCGCGCGGCTCGGGGCGCAGCCTGATGGGGCGCCTGTTCGCCGCCGACACCGGCGGACGCGTGATCGACGGCCACGACGGCGTGTCGGAAGAGGAGATCTTCCACGCGTGGAACGCCGCGCAGGCGAGCGGCACGCCGCTGCTGATCATCGCCGACGCGCCGCCCGCCGCGTGGAATATTGCCTTGCCCGACCTCCGCTCGCGCCTCGCGGCGGTGCCGGTGCTGACGATCGGCGATCCCGACGACTGCCTTGCGCGCGACCTGATCGAGGCGCTTTTTGCGCGGCGCGGGATGGCCTTGGCGCCTGGCGTCGCCTCCTATATCGTGCCGCGCATGGAACGCAGCTATGCGATGATCCACCGCGTCGTCGCGGCGCTCGATGCGGCATCGCTCGAAAAGGGCGGCGGCATCGGCATCCGTCTTACGCGTGAAACATTACTGTCACAGGGGCTCATCGACCCGGATTTGCTCGAAAGACAGGATGACGCGACATGTCGATAGCTGGCGGCCCCTTACGCGCCGACAATGATGCCGATACGGTGGCGACGCCGCCGCGCTTCGGTCCCGAACGCTTCTTCAACCGCGAACTGTCGTGGCTCGCCTTCAACCGGCGGGTGATGGAGGAAGCGCGTAACCCCGCGCATCCGCTGCTCGAACGCCTCCGCTTCCTGTCGATTTCGGGCAGCAATCTCGACGAATTCTTCATGGTTCGCGTCGCGGGGCTGAAAGGGCAGCAGCTTCAGGGGATCGACGACCCGTCGGCCGACGGCCGCTCGCCGGGGCAGCAGCTCGCCGAGATCGAGGCCGAAGTGCATCGCCTCGTCGATCAGCAGCAGAGCGAATGGCAATTGCTCCATCGCCAGCTCGCCGAACAGGGCATCACCGTCCACGGCGCGGGGTCGAACAAGGAGGTGCTGCGCACCGCGCTGCGCCAATATTTCATCGACCAGATTTTCCCGATCCTGACGCCGCAGGTGCTCGACCCGGCGCATCCCTTTCCCTTCATCCCCAATCGCGGCCTTGGCGTCATTTTCGACCTTCAGCACAAGGCGAGCGGTGACACGCTCCGCGAACTGGTGATGATCCCCGCCTCGCTGTCGCGGTTCGTGCCGGTGCCGGGGCAGGCGACCAGCTTCGTCCCGATCGAATTTTTGATCGAATTGTTCGGCGACCTCCTGTTTCCGGGGTTTGCGATCCGCTCATTGGGCGTGTTCCGTATCATCCGCGACAGCGACATCGAGCTGGAGGAAGAGGCCGAGGATCTCGTCCGCCTGTTCCGCACCGCGATTCGCCGCCGCCGCCGCGGGCGCGTGATCCTGATGGAGCTGGAGGCCGACATGCCCGCCGAAATCGCGGCGGTGCTCAATGCCGACATTCAGGGGCATGAGGCGATCGTTGCCAAGATCGGCGGTTTCATCGGGCTCGCGGCGCTGTCGGCGCTCGTCGACGTGGATCGACCCGACCTCAAATTTCCGGCCTATTCGCCGCGTTTTCCCGAACGTATCCGCGAACATGGCGGCGATTGTTTCGCGGCGATCCGCTCGAAGGACATCGTTGTCCATCATCCGTATGAAAGCTTCGACGTCGTGCTGTCCTTCCTGCGGCAGGCGGCCGCCGATCCCGACGTCGTCGCGATCAAGCAGACGCTCTACCGCGCGGGCAACCAGTCGCCGGTCATCCGCGCGCTGATCGAGGCGGCGGAGGCAGGCAAGTCGGTGACCGCCGTGGTGGAACTCAAGGCGCGTTTCGACGAGGAGCAGAATCTGCTCTGGGCGAACCAGCTCGAACGCGCCGGGGTGCAGGTCGTTTACGGCTTCATCGAATGGAAGACGCACGCCAAGATTTCGATGGTCGTGCGCCGCGAAGGGCAGGGGTATCGGACCTATTGCCACTTCGGCACCGGCAACTACCATCCAGTCACCGCGCGCATCTATACCGATTTGAGCTTTTTCACCGCCGATCCGCGCGCGGGGCGCGATGCGGCGCAGCTCTTCAACTATATCACCGGCTATGTCGAACCCGAACGGCTCGACCTCATCACCATGTCGCCGCTCAACATGCGCCAGCATCTCAGCGAGCTGATCGATGCCGAAATCGCGGCGGCGAAGGCGGGGGCGCCATCGGGGGTCTGGGCCAAGATGAACAGCCTTGTCGATCCCGACATCATCGACAAGCTCTACGAGGCGAGTGCAGCGGGGGTACCGGTCGAGCTGATCGTGCGCGGTATCTGCTGTCTGCGTCCGGGGGTCGCGGGCCTCTCCGAGACGATCCGCGTCAAATCGGTCGTTGGCCGCTTCCTCGAACATAGCCGCGTGTGGGCCTTCGCCAACGGCGCGCCGCTGCCGCACCGCACGGCGAAGCTCTACATCAGCAGCGCCGACTGGATGCCGCGCAATTTCGACCGCCGCGTCGAATATATGATCCCGATCGACAATCCGACGGTGCACGACCAGATCCTCGATCAGGTGCTGGTCGCCAATCTGATCGACAATGAACAAAGCTGGGTGCTGCAACCCGACGGCGTCTATGTGCGAACCGCGTCCGGCGACAAGCCTTTCAACCTGCATCATTATTTCATGAACAACCCGTCGCTGTCGGGTCGCGGGACGGCGCTTCACAAGCGTCAGGACGTCCCGACGCTCGCTTTCACGATGCGCGAAGTCTGACGCCTTGGGATTGCTGCGCGCCTCGAAGTCGGCGGTTCACCGCTCGGCCGTGATCGACATCGGTTCGAACTCGGTTCGCCTTGTCGTCTATGAAGGACCGTCGCGCGCGCCCGCGGTGATCTTTAACGAAAAGGTCGCCGCCGGGCTCGGCCGCGGGCTGGCCGTCGACGGACGGATCGCCAGCGAGGATGCGATGCGCGGGCTCATGGCACTCCGTCGCTATGCGCTGCTCGCGAAGCATATGGAGGTCAAAAGCCTGCTCTGCGTGGCCACCGCGGCGGTGCGCGACGCTGAAAACGGACCCGAATTCATCGCCAGCGCCGCCGATGCGGGGCTGGCGATTCGGCTGTTGTCGGGCGAGGAAGAAGCTGAGGCCGCGGGTTATGGTGTGCTGTCGGCGATCCCCGACGCGCATGGCATCGCGGTCGACCTTGGCGGTGGCAGCCTCGAACTGGCCGAGGTCGCTAACGGGCAGGTCGGGCGCCGTGCGTCTTTTCCGCTCGGCGTGCTGCGCCTGCCCGCGCTGCGCAAGCAGGGGCAACAGGCGTTCGAACGCGCCGTCCGCAAGATGCTGCGCGGCGCCGGGTGGCCCGACGGGATGTCGGGGCTGCCGCTCTATCTGGTCGGCGGATCGTGGCGCGCGCTGTCGCGACTCGATCTCGAATTGACGCAAGACCCGCTCGCAGTGCTCGACCAGCACAGCCTGCCGCGGTCGGCGCTCCGCCGTCTGGTGCGCGCGACCAACCGCCTGAGCTTCGAGGAGTTGCGCGCCATCCCCGGCATGGCGTCGAACCGCGCCGCCGCGCTACCCGATGCGGCAGCGTTGCTCTCGGCGCTCGTGAACATCCTCGACGTTCCGGAAATGACCGTGTCGTCATCGGGGCTGCGCGAAGGGCTGCTCTATCAGGCGCTCGACGCCGAAACGCGCGCGCAGGACCCGCTGATCGTCGCCGCCGAATTCGAAGGCCGCCGCCTCGCGCGCTTCGCCCCCCACGGGCGGGCGATCACCGAATGGATCGCGCCGCTGTTTGCCGGCGAGGCGCCCGCCGACAGCCGCGTCCGGCTCGCCGCCAGCCTGCTCAGCGACGTCGCCTGGTCGGCCAACCCCGACTTTCGGGCTGAACGCGGCACCGAAATCGGGCTGCACGGCAATTGGCGCGGCATCGACATTCCGGGGCGCATCCTGCTCGCGCGCGCGCTGCACGCCGGGTTCGGCGGTGCTGACAGCGATTTCCCCGACATGGGCAGGCTCGTCACCGCCGACCGGCTGGCGCGCGCGCGGCAGTGGGGACTGGCGATCCGGCTGGCACAGCGACTGACCGGCGGGGTCGAGGCGCCGCTGAAGGCCAGCCACATCGCGCTGGTCGATGGCAAGCTGCGGCTCAGCCTCGACCATGGCTGGCATCATCTGGCGGGCGAATCGGTCGAGCGCCGCCTGCGCTCGCTGGCGCATGCGCTGGATGCCAAGGCCGAGCTGGTGATGCTTTAGGCCCACTTCGTCATCCCGGCGAAGGCCGGGATCTCGCCGGTGCGGTTCGACGATAGGGTGAGATCCCGGCCTTCGCCGGGATGACGATATTGGGGTGGAGAAGGTCAGTCGGCGCTCGCCGCCGCGTCGATTTCGCTCATCACCAGCTTGCCGTTCTTGACCGCAAAACCCATGCGCCCCTCGACCAGATCGAGCGCGGCGTGGCCGAACACCTCGTATCGCCAGCCCTGCATCATCGCGATGTCCTGACGACCGCCCGCCGCCAGTGCCTCCAGATCATCGCTGCGCGCGATCAGCCGCGCGGCGACATTGAGTTCGCGGGCGCGAATCTTGAGCAGGAGCTTGAGCAGGTCGGCGACAAGCACGCCTTCTTTGCCCAGCCCCGGTCCGCGCGGCGCGCGGTCGGGCATATCGTCCTTGTCCATCGGCTTGGCATTGGCCAGCGCGTCCATCAGCCGCGCGCCGATGTCGTTCGATTTCCACGTCGCCGACAGGCCGCGGACACGGCCGAGGCCGTCCTGATCCTTCGGCGGATGCGCGGCGAGGTCGGCCAGCGTTTCGTCCTTCACGATGCGCCCGCGTGGTAGGTTCTTCGACCGCGCCTCGCGCTCGCGCCATGCGGCGAGCGCCTTCAGGCGCCCGAGCACGTCGGGTTTGCGCGACGGGATCTTGATCCGCTGCCATGCCTTTTCGGGATCGATGCTGTAATTCGCCGGATCGGCGAGCTTTTCCATCTCTTCGTCGAGCCAGTGACCGCGCCCGGTCTTGACCAGCTTGTCGAGCATCATCGGGAAAATCCGCGCCAGATGGGTGACATCGCCGATCGCATAATCGATCTGGCGCTTGTCGAGCGGGCGGCGACTCCAGTCGGTAAAACGCGCACCCTTGTCGAGTTGCAGACCGATCCACGCCTCGACGAGGTTCGAATAGCCGACCTGTTCGGCCTGGCCGATCGCCATCTGGCCGATCTGGGTGTCGAAAATCGGGTGCGGGGTCTTGCCGGTCAGGTTGAAGATGATTTCGACATCCTGCCCGCCCGCGTGAAACACCTTCAGCATGTCCTCATTGTCGACCAGCAGGTCGAGCAGCGGCGCAAGGTCGATGCCGGGCGCGAGCGGGTCGATCGCCGCGGCATGTTCGCTGTCGGCGATCTGGATCAGGCAAAGCTCGGGCCAGAAGGTATTTTCGCGCATGAATTCGGTATCGACGGCGATGAAATCGCTGTTCCGAATGCGGTCGCAAAATTCGACCAGCGCGGCGTTGGTTTCGATCAACGGATGGACTTGCATAGCGCGCCTATACAGCTAGTTGAAAGGAACGGGCAGGAAAAATTGTCCGTGCTCTTCGGGTCGCGGAACCGGAATACCGGTCAGGGGAAAAACGAAGGGGTTTGGGGCATGATGTGGCTCGGATGGGCGCTCGCGGCGCTCGCGTTTCTGCTGCTTTTCGGCCAGTATCTGGCGGGGCAGGCGGATATTTTCGTGTCGATCGCCAATCCGCGGCCGCTCGACGAAGAATCGATGGTGGTGACGCTGAAAGGCTGGGGCTTCGCGGCGGAGGCGGCGCAGCCGTTCGTCACCCCCGAATCCGATCACGGCCTCAGCGACGTACGGGTCTTTGCAACACGGCGCCAGATGCTGATCGCGATCGCGACGGTCGGCTTTCTGCGCCCGGTTACCGTCGCCTGGCGCGCCCATGCGGGTATCCTGCCGTTGGGAGACGCCTGATGCCGTTGGTGCAACTGGGCGACGAAGGGCGCTGGACCAATTATCATGGCACCGGCACCTGCGAGGCGGCGACGCGCTTTGCGCTGCGCAGCGGCGACGCACCGCGCGGGCGCGACGAGATTGCGATCGCGGCGAAAGCGGTACAGGATTGGCTCGCCGCGGCGGCCTCGGCGAACCGCCGCGTCCGCCCGCTCGGGGCGGGCTGGTCGCCGTCGAACGTCAATATCGCATCGCAATGCTGGCTGCTCCACACGCGCCGGTTCAACCGTTGTTTTCGTATCGATGCCGCCGACGTCCGCCCGGGCGTCGATGCCAGCGGCCTGATGCTGGTCGAGGCGGGCGCGCTGGTCGACGAAGTGTCGGACAAGCTGGAGGCGCAGGGGCGTTCGCTGTGGACCAGCGGCGCCGGCAATGGGCAGACCTTTGCGGGCGCGGCGGCGACGGGTACCCACGGGTCGATGATCGCCAGCGGCGGCATTCAGGATCATATCCGCGCGGTCCAGTTGGTGACGCCCGCGGGAGTCCACTGGATCGAGCCCGCCGCGGGGTTGATGAGCGACAGCTTCATCGCCGCGACGGGTTCGACCCTGCTGCGCGATGACGATGTGTTTGCAGCGGCGCAATTGCCGGTCGGCGCACTCGGCATCGTCACCGCGCTGGTCGTCGGCAGCGTGCCGAAATTCCTTGTCCGCCCGATCCAGAATCTCCGCAAGGTCGATCGCGCGGCGCTGGGGTGGCTGGCGGTCGGCGATTTCCGGCGCTTTTCGGCGGCTTATGCGCTCGATCAGGACCCCGATTTCGTCCAGATGATCGTGAACCCGTATAAGCCGTTCAAGCGCCCCGCGATGCTGCGCTTCCTCTATCGCGAACCATGGCGCGACGATTATCGGCGCGCGACGCCGGGACAGCTTGGCGCGGGTTATGACGCGCTCAGCCTGCTCGGGCGGCTGCTCGACGATTATCCGTGGGCGCGCGGCGCGCTGCTGCAGTTCGCAATGAAACAGGGCTATGCCAGCGGCCCCGATGTCGACGCGCCGCCGGTCTATGGCAGCTGGGGCGAGGGGCTCGACACGCATCGCCCGCTGGCCGATCTGTTCAATGCGTCGGTGACGATCGACCGCGCCGATCTGGCGCATGCGTTCGAGCTGATTTGCGAGGTCTATGCGCGCCACGGCGGGTCGACCGTCGTCACCGTGCGTTTCATGGCGCGCGCCGAAGGGCTGCTGGCGCCCGCGCGCTTTCCGGCCAACGCGGTGATCGATTTCGACGGCCCGCGTAGCCGACGAACCGCAGACGCCTATGCCCGCGTCGTCGAACGGCTCGATGCCGAGGGGATCGCCTTTACCCGCCATTGGGCCAAGAGCTGCCAACTCGATGCCGGGCGGGTCGCGGCGGATTATGGCGAGGATTACCGCCGCTGGCGCAGCGCGCGCGATCGCCTGATCCCCGATCCCGCGCACCGCGCGCTGTTCGCCAGCGACGTGCTCGACGGTCTGGGGCTGACTTGCTGACGCGCCAAGCCTTGACAAATCGCTCCCCGCGCTGCCTTAGGCGCGGCCATAACGGCGCGCTTTTGGCGCGTCCTTCCGACCATTGAAAGACAATCACATGCACGCCTATCGCACCCATAATTGCGGCCAGCTTCGCGCCGAACAGGTCGGACAGTCGGTCCGCGTCTCGGGCTGGGTGCATCGCAAGCGCGACCATGGCGGGCTGCTCTTCGTCGATCTGCGCGATCATTACGGCCTGACCCAGATCGTCGCGGACTCGAGCGATGCGGTGTTCGCGACGCTCGACGGCCTGCGCGCCGAAAGCGTCGTGACGATCACCGGCGATGTGGTCGCCCGCTCGGCGGAAACCGTCAACGCGAACCTGCCGACCGGCGAAATCGAAGTGCGCGCCCGCGACGTCACCGTCCAGTCGGCGGCGATCGAATTGCCGATGCCGGTCGCGGGGGAACAGGAATATCCCGAGGATATTCGCCTGAAATACCGCTTCCTCGACCTTCGCCGCGACCGTCTGCATCAGAATATCTTGCTGCGTTCGAACGTCATCGCCTCGCTCCGCCGCCGCATGGTCGAACAGGGCTTTACCGAATATCAGACGCCGATCCTGACCGCCTCGTCGCCCGAAGGCGCGCGCGATTATCTGGTGCCGAGCCGCGTCCATCCCGGCAAATTCTATGCGCTGCCGCAGGCGCCGCAGATGTTCAAGCAGCTGCTGATGGTCGCGGGCTTCGACCGCTATTTCCAGATCGCGCCCTGCTTCCGCGACGAAGATGCGCGCGCCGACCGTTCGCCGGGTGAATTTTACCAGCTCGATTTCGAAATGAGCTTCGTCACGCAGGACGATGTGTTCAACGCGATCGAGCCGGTGCTGGCGGGTGTGTTCGAGGAATTTGCGAACGGCAAATCGGTGACCCCGGCGGGCTCGTTCCCGCGCATCCCTTACCGCGAATCGATGCTAAAGTACGGCAATGACAAGCCGGACCTGCGCAACCCGCTGATCATCACCGATGTGTCGTCGCACTTTGTGGGGTCGGGCTTTGGCCGCTTCGCCGACATCGTCGCCGCGGGCGACGTCGTGCGCGCAATCCCCGCGCCGAACACCGCCGAAAAGAGCCGCAAATTCTTCGACGACATGAACAGCTGGGCGCAGGGCGAGGGCTTTGCGGGGCTGGGCTATGCAACGCGCAAGGGCGGCGAATGGGGCGGCCCGATCGCCAAGAACCACGGTAGTGACAAGATGGACGCGCTCGCCGCCGAGCTTGGTATCGGTCCCGACGACGGGCTGTTCTTTGCCGCGGGCAAGGAAGCGGTCGCGGCGAAGCTCGCGGGCTTTGCGCGCACCCGCGTTGCCGAACAGCTTGACCTCATCGATCCGAACAAGTTCGAAATGTGCTGGATCGTCGATTTCCCGATGTTCGAGGCCGACGAGGACACGGGCAAGATCGATTTCAGCCACAACCCCTTCTCGATGCCGCAGGGCGAGCTGGAGGCGCTGGAAACCAAGGACCCGCTCGACATCCTCGCCTGGCAATATGACATCGTTTGCAACGGCGTCGAACTGTCGTCGGGGGCGATCCGGAACCACCGCCCCGACATCATGTACAAGGCGTTCGAAATTGCGGGCTATTCGCAGGCCGATGTTGATGCGAATTTCAGCGGCATGATCAACGCGTTCAAATTCGGCGCGCCGCCGCACGGCGGTTCGGCGCCGGGCGTCGATCGCATCGTGATGCTGCTCGCCGATGAACCGAACATCCGCGAAGTCGTCGTCTTCCCGATGAACCAGAAGGCCGAGGATCTGATGATGGGCGCCCCCGCGCCGGTCAGCGACAAGCAGCTCAAGGAACTCGGTATTCGTATCGTCGATGGGCCCAAGGGCTAAACCTTCGTTGCTGTTTCCCTCCTTGCTCCGTCATCCCGGCGAAGCCCGGGATCTCAACCTCCCGCCTAGCCCCAACGGCGAGATCGCGGCCTGCGCCGCGATGACGATCCGGGGGATGACGTGAGCGAGCCGCGCGAACACCGGCTGAACACGCCGGCGGGCGAGATTTGCTGGTTCGAATGGGGCCAGCCGTCGGACCGGCCCTCGCTGCTGCTGCTGCACGCGACCGGCTTTCACGCGCGCCTCTGGGATCAGGTCGTCGCGGCCTTGCCGCATGGCACCCACGTCATCGCGCCCGATCAGCTCGGTCATGGCCGCAGCGCCAAGCCCGGCTCGCTGTCCGACTGGGCCGTCACCGCCGACGCGCTGTTGCCGCTGGTCGACCGGTTCGCCGGAGCGCGCCTGATCGGATGCGGTCACAGCATGGGCGGCTATGTCCTGACCCGGCTGGCGGCTGAGCGGCCAAACGCCTTTGCCCATATCTTCCTGATCGATCCGGTCATCATGCCCCCCGAATTTTATGTCGGCGCCGCCGATGTGCCGGTCCCCGATCCGGTCGAGCATCCGGTGGCACGGCGGCGGGCGCGCTGGGACGGGTGGGAGGCGATGAACGCGCATTTTGCTTCGCGTGCGCCCTATGCGCATTGGCAGCCGCAAGCGCTCGCGGACTATTGTCGCTTTGGCCTGCTGCCTGCCGCGGTTGGCGACGGCTTCGATCTCGCCTGTCCGCCCGCACTCGAAGCGTCGGTCTATCAAAATGCGCTGCGGACCAACCCGCACGACTGGCTGGGGGCGGTCGGCGCGCCGGTGAGCGTGATCCGCGCCCGAACCGGCGAGCGCGCGGGCAACCTCGACTTTTCGGTCAGCCCGACCTGGCCCGGGCTCGGCGCCGCAATTGGCGCGGTGCGCGACGAGCAATGGGCCGACCAGAGCCATTTCATCCCGATGGAAGCGCCGCAGCGGCTGGCCGATCTGATCACCAACGAATTCTGACCCCGGTCCGCGCGCGGTTTTGACAGTCACCGACGGCTGCGATAGCTCGGCGGAAACTGGCTAATGGGGGGTGGTCATGATCGATGCGCGATGGATGCTGGGTGCGGCTTTGCTGAGCCTTGCGGCGCCCGCGACCGCCGAAACGCTGACGATCAATACCGGTGATCCCGCCGAGGCTAATGTCACCGACCTGCTTCGCATATCGGTCGAGCGGTTCGAGGGCGAGGATGGCGCGGCCTTTGCGCAGGCGCTCGAAGCTGAACTCGCCGCCGCGACATTTCACGGAAGCCGCTTTTACCGGGTCGTCGCTCCCGAATCGGGGGCGCCGACCGACGCGTTGGTGACCGGGACGGTGCGCGCCAGCGTCGACGAAACGCCGGTGATCGAAAAGCGCCGCCGCTGCACCGAATATGACCCCGCCGACAAAAAGAAGTGCATCAAGGAAATCGACGTCGACATCCGGTGCCGCCGCCGTGCCGCGGTCGTTGCAACGACGGTGCGGCTGGTTGCCATCGGCGACGGATCGATCCGTTACACCCGGCCACTGAATGCGCGCGATCAGGTGACGCTTTGCCCCGACCGGAGCGCGCCGCCGAGCGTCGAGGATTATTTTGCCGCCACCTTCCGCAGCCAGGTGCGGACGATCCGCGACGACCTGGCGCCGCGCAGCTACGCGATCGACGTCCGCGTCGACGAGAGTACAAAAGGGCTGACCAAAACGGCGCAGGCCGCATTCAAGGCGGCGGTGCGACTGACGAAGAGTGATCAGACCGGTGCCTGTGCCGCGTGGACCGCGCTGACGCGCGATGTCGAGCCGACCGCGGCACTGGCGTTCAACCTGGGGCTTTGCAACGAGATGGAGGGCGACCTCGACGCGGCGGCGGACTGGTATGGCGATGCGCAGCGACAGGGTGCGCGCGGCGGCGCGGTTCCCGAAGCGCTGGCGCGGCTCGATCGCTATCGGCGCGCGCTGGGCGCGTGGACCGCGCGCAAGGCGGCGATGGGCGCCGAGTAGCCGCGGCGACCAGGCTGTACCAGAAAGTGACAGCCTGAGCGCTTGGTAGGACAGGGGGGAGTGCGCTAGACAGCGGCATGACCATTTCGCTTTCCGATTATGAGACCGGCGCCAAATTCGACGGCGACCATTCCGACGCGATCGAGGCCTTGCAGGAGCGGTTGGAGCGTGTGCAGGCGGCGCATATCACCCATGGCCAGCGCAGCATCATCATGTTCGAAGGCTGGGACGCGGCGGGCAAGGGCGGGATCATCAAAAGGATCACCGCGCTGCTCGATCCGCGCTATTTCGATGTGTGGCCGATCAGCGCGCCGACCGAGGAGGAAAAGGCGCGCCATTTCCTGTGGCGGTTCTGGAAACGGCTGCCGGGCAATCGCGAGATCGCAATCTTTGACCGCAGCTGGTACGGGCGCGTCCTGGTCGAGCGCGTCGAGGGATTTGCCACCGAGGCCGAATGGCGCAAGGGCTATGACGAGATCAACGAGTTCGAGGCACAGCTGACCGGCAGCCGGACCAACCTGGTCAAGATTTTCGTCCACCTGACGCAGGACGAACAGGACAAGCGCTTTGCCGATCGCCTCAACGATCCGTGGAAGCGCTGGAAAACCGGGAGCGAGGATTATCGCAACCGCGCCAAGCGCAAACAATATCTCGCCGCGATCGACGAGATGTTTGCGCAGACCAACACGCGCTGGGCACCATGGAAGGTGATCGACGGCAACAACAAGAAAGCGGCGCGCATCGCGGCGCTGACCCATATTGCCGAGACGCTGGAGGCCATCGTGCCGATGACCCCGCCCGATCTGGACCCCGCGGTCGTCAAACTGGCGGGCAAGGCGTTCGGCTACACGCCCGAGGCCTAGGTTTGTGGCCGCCGACGGCTAGCAATCAGGCCGACCAATGGCTACATGGGGGAGATGAGCCGCGCCAAAAGATCCGATGACTGGGGTTTCCCCCGCTGGCGCCCCTATGGTTCGAACAATGAGGCGCAGAAGGTCCGCCTGTGCGATCGGCATGGTTGTAGCAACCCCGGCAACTGCCCCGCGCCGAAGTCCCCGAACAGCCCCGAGCGCTGGTATTTCTGCGAAGCCCATGCCGCCGAATATAATCGCGGCTGGGACTATTTCGAAGGGCTGAGCGCCGAAGACGCCGCCGCCCGCGCCGCCGAGGAGGCGCAGGGCGCACGCAGCTATGCGCGAGCCCAGCATTATGCGTGGGGCGGCCCCGGCGACGGCACGCGCAGCAGCGACGAAATGCGCGCGCTCGACGTGCTGGACCTCGAACCCGACGCCGATTTCGAAGCGGTCAAGAAAGCGTGGCGCGCGCTGGCAAAGGAAACCCACCCCGACGTCAAACCCGGCGACGCCGACGCCGCCAAACGCTTTGCGGCGGGGCAGGCGGCGTTCGAGGTGCTCAAGCAGGCGGAAGATCGCAAGAGCTGGAAACCGGCGTAGCGACGGCGCGGCCTTTCGATTTCGCGTACCAGTGCTATTATTGGGCATTGCAGGGCCAGCATAAGATGCGACGATGGACCGGGGTGGAAAACGAAGCGGCAAAGGGGGCGGATATGCGGATTCTGGGTGGGCTGTTGATTGGCGCGGCACTGACGACCTCGGCCATGGCCGAGCCGCTGGCCTATCAAAATGGGCTGACGCGCGTTGACGGCGTCGTGGGCGTAGGTCTGACCATCCCGATCGGCGGCGAGCGGACGAAAGCGCCGCCCCGGGTCGAACTCCGCCTGACCCGCGACGTGGTCGGTTTCGATGGCACCCGGCAATCGAGCAGCGGATACCGTCCGAACGAAACGCGGATCGGCTTTTCGCTGGAGCGTGACAACCGGCTGCTGCTCAACGGGCGACCGATCGATACCAGTCGGCGTAACAATGTGTCGACGGTCGGCTGGATCGCGATCGGCGCCGGGGTGGTGCTGATCGGCGGCGCGCTGCTCGTCGCCGATGCCGCGCGCGACGCGTCGGAATAGCGCGGGCTGACGATTTAGGACGGGCGATCGCGAGCCCGCCCGTTGACACCAGACCCTCCCAAACCTATATCGCCCCCACACCCCATCGTCCGAGATAGAGTCCGCCTTGCGCAGCGGATTGTACGGATAGGTCGGCGGGGATTTCGACAGGCGTTGGAAAGCTGCGGTAAACCGGCAACGGTTGCTTGCGGCTTTTTTCGCGTCGATGCGCCCGCGATTTTGACTTTTTGACAGGCGAGACAATCACTTATGGCGACCAAGGCGAAGTCGGTGGGCACGGCCCTCGAAGCGACCGCGAGCAAGCGAATCCGCAAGCTGTTCGGCAACATCCACGAAGCGGTGGAAATGCCCAACCTCATCGAGGTGCAGCGCGAATCCTATGAGCAGTTCCTGCGCTCGGACCCCTCGATCGGTTATGTTTCGGGCCTGGAAAAGACGCTGCGCAGCGTTTTCCCGATCCGCGATTTCGCCGGTACCGCCGAACTCGACTTCGTCCATTACGAACTCGAAGCGCCGAAATATGACGTCGAGGAATGCCGTCAGCGCGGCATCACCTATGCGGCGCCAATGAAGGTCACGCTGCGCCTGATCGTCTTTGAAGTCGACAGCGAAACCGACACCCGCTCGGTGCTCGATATCAAGGAGCAGGACGTTTACATGGGCGACATGCCGCTCATGACCGAGAACGGCACCTTCTTCGTCAACGGCACCGAGCGCGTCATCGTGTCGCAGATGCACCGTTCGCCGGGTGTGCTGTTCGACCATGACCGCGGAAAGACCCACTCGTCGGGCAAGTTCCTGTTCGCCGCGCGCGTCATTCCGTATCGCGGTTCGTGGCTCGACTTCGAATTCGACGCCAAGGATATCGTCAACGTCCGTATCGACCGCAAGCGCAAGCTGCCGGTCACCAGCCTGCTCTATGCGCTGGGCATGTCGGGCGAGGAAATCCTCAACCATTTCTATGACCGCCTGGTGTTCGAGCGCGCCTCGAACGGCTGGAAGGTTCCGTTCGTCGTCGAAAACTGGCGCGGTGCGAAGCCCGCGTTCGACGTGGTGGATGCCAAGACCGGCGAAGTCGTCTTTGCCGCCGGCCACAAGATCAGCCCACGCCTTGCCAACAAGGCCGCGAAGGACGGGCTCGACACGCTGCTGATCCCGACCGAGGAAATCTTCGGCCGTTACAGCGCCTATGACCTGATCAACGAAGCGACCGGCGAGATCTACATCGAGGCCGGCGACGAAGTGAGCGCCGAAAATCTGGAGAAGATGGACGCCGCGGGCATCGATAAGCTGGTGCTGCTCGACATCGACCACAACAACACCGGTCCGTGGATCCGCAACACGCTGAAGGCCGACAAGGCCGAGGATCGCGATCAGGCATTGAGCGACATCTACCGCGTCATGCGCCCCGGCGAACCGCCGACGCGCGAAACTGCCGAAGCCTTGTTCGGCGGCCTGTTCTTCGACCCCGAGCGTTACGACCTGTCGGCTGTCGGCCGCGTCAAGCTCAACATGCGCCTTGGCCTCGACGCCGAGGACACGGTCACCACGCTGCGCAGCGACGACATCCTGGCCGTCGTCAAGGAGCTGGTGAACCTCAAGGACGGCAAGGGCGAAATCGACGACATCGACAACCTCGGCAACCGCCGCGTGCGTTCGGTCGGCGAATTGCTCGAAAACCAGTATCGCGTCGGCCTGCTCCGCATGGAACGCGCGGTGAAGGAGCGCATGAGCTCGGTCGACGTGTCGACCGTCATGCCGAACGACCTGATCAACGCGAAGCCTGCGGTTGCCGCGGTGCGCGAATTCTTTGGTTCGTCGCAGCTTTCGCAGTTCATGGACCAGACCAACCCCTTGTCGGAAGTCACCCACAAGCGCCGCGTGTCGGCGCTCGGGCCGGGCGGTCTGACCCGCGAGCGCGCGGGCTTTGAAGTCCGCGACGTTCACCCGACGCACTATGGCCGCATCTGCCCGATCGAAACGCCCGAAGGCCCGAACATCGGTCTGATCAACAGCCTCGCGACCTTTGCGCGCGTGAACAAGTACGGCTTTATCGAAACGCCGTACCGCAAGATCGTCGACGGCAAGGTCACCAACGAAGTCGTCTATCTGTCGGCGATGGAAGAGTCGAAGCACACGGTTGCGCAGGCGAACGCCGATTTGAATCCCGATGGCAGCTTCATCGACGAACTGATCTCGGCGCGCGAAGCGGGTGAATTCCTGATGGCGCCGCGCGATCAGATCACGCTGATGGACGTGTCGCCGAAGCAGCTCGTTTCGGTCGCGGCCTCGCTGATCCCGTTCCTCGAAAACGACGACGCCAACCGCGCGCTGATGGGATCGAACATGCAGCGCCAGGCTGTGCCGCTGATCCGCGCCGAAGCGCCGGTCGTCGGCACCGGTATGGAAGAGACGGTGGCCCGCGATTCGGGTGCGGCGATCGCCGCGCGCCGCGGCGGCGTGATCGACCAAGTCGATGCGACGCGTATCGTTATCCGCGCGACCGATATGGTCGAACCCGGCAAGTCGGGCGTCGATATCTATCGCCTGCAAAAGTTCCAGCGTTCGAACCAGAACACCTGCATCAACCAGCGTCCGCTGGTGAAGGTGGGCGACGTCGTCCGCACCGGCGACATCATCGCCGACGGTCCGTCGACCGAGCTCGGCGAACTGGCGCTCGGCAAGAATGTGCTCGTCGCGTTCATGCCGTGGAACGGCTACAATTATGAGGACTCGATCCTCATCAGCGAGCGCATCGTGAAGGACGACGTCTTCACCTCGATCCACATCGAGGAATTTGAAGTCACCGCGCGCGACACGCGCCTTGGCCCCGAAGACATCACGCGCGACATCCCGAACGTCGGCGAGGAAGCGCTGCGCAACCTCGACGAAGCGGGCATCGTCTATATCGGCGCCGAAGTCGGCCCGGGCGACATTCTGGCCGGCAAGATCACCCCCAAGGGTGAATCGCCGATGACGCCGGAAGAAAAGCTGCTGCGCGCGATCTTCGGTGAAAAGGCCAGCGACGTGCGCGACACCTCGCTCCGCCTGCCGCCGGGCGTGTCGGGCACCGTCGTCGAAGTCCGCGTCTTCAACCGTCACGGTATCGACAAGGACGAGCGTGCGATCGCGATCGAGCGCGAGGAAATCGAGCGTCTGAAGCAGGACGCCGACGACGAGCGCGCGATCCTCAACCGCGCGACTTTCTCGAGCCTCAAGGACCTGCTGATCGGTCAGACGACCAGCGCGGTGCCGAAGGGTCTGAAGAAGGGCGACGTCGTCACCGAAGAGATGCTGACCGACCTCGATCGTTCGGATTGGTGGAAGCTGGCGGTTGTCGAAGACAATGCCCAGACCGCCCTTGAAGCGATCAAGGCGCAGTATGACGATGCGATCAAGCGGATCAGCGCAAAGTACGAGGATCGCGTCGAAAAGCTGCAGCGCGGCGACGAACTCGCGCCGGGCGTGCTCAAGATGGTCAAGGTCTTCGTCGCGGTGAAGCGCAAGCTCCAGTCGGGCGACAAGATGGCCGGCCGTCACGGCAACAAGGGCATCATCAGCCGCATCCTGCCGATCGAGGACATGCCGTTCCTCGAAGACGGGACGCATGTCGACTTCGTGCTCAACCCGCTGGGCGTGCCGTCGCGCATGAACGTCGGGCAGATCCTCGAAACGCACCTCGGCTGGGCATCGCGCGGCTTTGGTCGCCAGATCACCGCGGCGCTCGAAGACTGGCGCATGGCGAACCCCGACCCCGAAGCGGGGGCGCCGCCCGAAGCGGTGCGCGAAGCGCTGCTTCACGCCTATGGCGATGAATATGCCGACGACATCAAGGCGCGCAGCACCGACGAAGTCGTCGAGCTGGCGGGCAATCTGTCGGTGGGCGTCCCCTTTGCGACCCCGGTGTTCGACGGCGCGCGCGAAGGCGATGTGTCGACGATGCTGGAACGCGCCGGACTCGACCGGTCGGGCCAGGTCGATCTGTACGACGGCCGCACCGGTGACCGTTTCGACCGCAAGGTGACGGTGGGATATATGTATATCCTGAAGCTGCACCACCTGGTCGACGACAAGATCCACGCGCGTTCGATCGGGCCGTACAGCCTCGTCACCCAGCAGCCGCTGGGCGGTAAGGCGCAGTTCGGTGGCCAGCGCTTCGGGGAAATGGAAGTGTGGGCGCTCCAGGCCTATGGCGCGGCGTACACGCTCCAGGAAATGCTGACGGTGAAGTCCGACGACGTCATCGGCCGCACCAAGGTTTACGAAGCGATCGTCAAGGGCGACGACACCTTCGAGGCCGGCATTCCCGAAAGCTTCAACGTGCTCGTCAAGGAAATGCGCTCGCTGGGCCTCAACGTCGAACTGTCGTCACTTGCCGACCAGGATCCCGACGAGGCGCCCGACGCCCTTCCCGAAGCCGCCGAATAAGATCTTTTCCTCACCCCCTTCGCCCGGCGCGAAGGGGGAAGAGTGGAGCTAGAATATGAACCAGCTTACCAACTTCATGAACCCGGTCGCGAAGCCCGAAACCTTTGACATGATCAAGATCGGCATCGCGAGCCCCGAGCGTATTCGCTCGTGGTCGTTCGGCGAGATCAAGAAGCCCGAAACCATCAACTACCGCACGTTCAAGCCCGAGCGTGACGGCCTGTTCTGCGCGCGCATTTTCGGTCCGATCAAGGATTATGAATGCCTGTGCGGCAAGTATAAGCGGATGAAATACAAGGGCATCGTCTGCGAGAAGTGCGGTGTCGAAGTCACGGTGACCAAGGTCCGCCGCGAGCGCATGGGCCATATCGAGCTCGCCGCACCCGTCGCGCACATCTGGTTCCTGAAGTCGCTGCCGTCGCGCATCGGCCTGTTGCTCGACATGCAGCTGAAGCAGCTCGAGCGCGTGCTGTATTTTGAAGCCTATATCGTTCTCGAACCCGGCCTGACGCCGCTCGAGAAGTTCCAGCTGCTGACCGAAGACGAACTGCTCGACGCGCAGGACGAATATGGCGAAGACGCGTTCAGCGCCGGCATCGGCGCCGAGGCGATCCGCGTCCTGCTCGAAAATCTCGATCTGGAGCAGGAACGCACCGATCTGATGGAAGATCTGGCGACGACCAAGTCGGAGCTGAAGCCCAAGAAGATCATCAAGCGCCTGAAAGTGGTCGAAAGCTTCATCGAATCGGGCAATCGTCCCGAATGGATGATCCTGGAAGTCGTCCCCGTGATCCCGCCCGAACTGCGCCCGCTGGTGCCGCTCGACGGCGGCCGCTTTGCGACGTCGGATCTGAACGACCTCTATCGCCGCGTCATCAACCGCAACAACCGTTTGAAGCGCCTGATGGAACTGCGCGCGCCGGACATCATCGTCCGCAACGAAAAGCGCATGTTGCAGGAAGCCGTCGACGCGCTGTTCGACAACGGCCGCCGCGGTCGCACGATCACGGGCGCCAACAAGCGCCCGCTGAAGTCGCTGTCCGACATGCTCAAGGGCAAGCAGGGCCGCTTCCGTCAGAACCTGCTCGGCAAGCGCGTCGACTATTCGGGCCGTTCGGTCATCGTGACCGGCCCCGAACTCAAGCTGCACCAGTGCGGCCTGCCGAAGAAGATGGCGCTCGAGCTGTTCAAGCCGTTCATCTACGCGCGCCTCGACGCCAAGGGTCTGTCGATGACCCTGAAACAGGCGAAGAAGTGGGTCGAAAAGGAACGCAAGGAAGTCTGGGACATCCTCGACGAGGTGATCCGCGAGCATCCGGTCCTGCTGAACCGCGCGCCGACGCTCCACCGCCTTGGCATCCAGGCGTTCGAGCCCGTGCTGATCGAAGGCAAGGCGATCCAGCTGCACCCGCTGGTCTGCGCCGCGTTCAACGCCGACTTCGACGGCGACCAGATGGCCGTGCACGTCCCGCTGAGCCTCGAGGCGCAGCTGGAAGCGCGCGTGCTGATGATGTCGACCAACAACATCCTGTCGCCCGCGAACGGCAAGCCGATCATCGTGCCGTCGCAGGACATGGTGCTCGGTCTCTATTATCTGTCGATGGAGCGCGAAGGCGAACCCGGCGAGGGCATGCTGCTCGCCGACATGGCCGAAGTGCATCAGGCGCTGCACGTCGGTGCGGTGACGCTGCACAGCAAGGTCATCAGCCGCGTTCCGCAGACTGATGAGCAGGGCAATGAGTATCTCAAGCGCTTTGAGACGACTCCGGGCCGCATGCTGATCGGCGAATGCCTGCCGAAGTCGCACACCGTGCCGTTCGACGTCGTCAATCGCCTTCTCACCAAGAAGGAAATCGGCGACGTGATCGATCAGGTCTATCGCCACACCGGCCAGAAAGAGACCGTGCTGTTCGCCGACGCCATCATGGCGCTGGGCTTCCGCAACGCGTTCAAGGCCGGCATTTCGTTCGGCAAGGACGACATGATCATTCCGGCGTCGAAGGAAGGCCTGGTCGACGAAACCCGCGCCCTGGTGAAGGATTTCGAGCAGCAGTATCAGGACGGCCTGATCACGCAGCAGGAAAAGTACAACAAGGCGATCGATGCCTGGTCGCAGTGCGGCGACAAGGTCGCGAACGCGATGATGGACGAAATCCGCGCTGAGCCGAAGGATCCGGACACCGGCCGCCTGGCCCCGATCAACTCCATCTATATGATGGCGCACTCGGGCGCGCGTGGTTCGCAGGCGCAGATGAAGCAGCTCGCGGGTATGCGCGGCCTGATGGCCAAGCCGTCGGGCGAGATCATCGAAACGCCGATCATCTCGAACTTCAAGGAAGGTCTGACCGTTCTTGAATATTTCAACTCGACCCACGGTGCGCGTAAGGGTCTGGCCGATACGGCGCTCAAGACGGCGAACTCGGGTTATCTGACCCGCCGTCTGGTCGACGTGTCGCAGGACTGCGTCGTGATCGAGGAAGATTGCGGCACGACCCGCGGCATGGAAATGCGCGCGATCATCCAGGGCGGTTCGACGATCGCCTCGCTGGGCGAGCGTATCCTTGGCCGTACGACGCTGGAAGATGTGCTCGACAAGGACGGCAATGTGCTGGCCCCGGTCGGCACGCTGCTCGACGAAGCCACGACGCAGAAGATCGAGGACGCCGAGGTTCAGTCGGTCAAGATCCGTTCGCCGCTGGTTTGCGAAGCGGTGCTGGGCGTTTGCGGCAAATGCTATGGCCGCGACCTCGCGCGCGGTACCCCGGTGAACATCGGCGAAGCGGTCGGCGTTATCGCTGCCCAGTCGATCGGTGAACCCGGCACCCAGCTGACCATGCGTACCTTCCACATCGGTGGTGCGGCACAGGTCAACGAGCAGTCGAACGCCGAAGCGATTTCGGACGGCACGATCGAATATCGTGACATGCCGACGATCGTCGATCAGCGCGGTCGCCGCCTGGCGCTCGCCCGTTCGGGCGAAGTCGCGATCATCGACAGCGAAGGCCGCGAGCGCGCGTCGCACAAGCTGCCCTATGGTGCGCACATCCTGTTCAAGGATGGCGACAAGGTGAAGAAGGGCGACCGGATTGCCGAATGGGATCCGTTCACCATGCCGCTGATCACCGAAAAGCAGGGCGTCGTGAAATATCAGGATCTGGAAGATACCAAGACCCTGATCGAACAGGTCGACGAAGCGACGGGCATCGCCCAGCGCGTCGTGATCGAATATCGCTCGGCGGGCCGCGCCAAGAAGGAAGACCTTCAGCCGCGCCTGACCCTGCTCGACGATGCGTCGGGTGAGGCCGCGCGCTACCTGCTTGCGGTCGGCACGATGCTGTCGGTCGAGGACGGGCAGGAAGTGCAGGCGGGCGACGTGCTGGCGCGTGTCAGCCGCGAGGCGTCGAAGACGCGCGACATCACCGGCGGTCTGCCGCGGGTGGCCGAGCTGTTCGAAGCGCGCATTCCGAAGGACAACAGCGTCATCGCAAAGATCAGCGGTCGCATTGAATTCGTCAAGGATTACAAGGCGAAGCGCAAGATTGCGATTGTTCCGGAAGAAGGCGATCCGATCGAATATCTGATCCCCAAGTCGAAGGTGCTGGAAGTGCAGGAAGGCGACATGGTCAAGCGCGGCGATGCGCTGATCAGCGGTTCGCCGAACCCGCACGACATTCTGGACGTCATGGGCGTCGAGGCGCTGGCCGAATATCTGGTCGCGGAAATCCAGGAAGTGTACCGACTGCAGGGCGTGAAGATCAACGACAAGCACATCGAGGTGATCGTTCGCCAGATGCTGCAGAAGGTCGAGATCACGACCGGCGGCGACACCACGCTGCTGCCGGGCGAACAGCTCGATTATCTGGAGATGATGGAATATAACGCCAAGCTGCCGAAGAATGGCGTGCCTGCCGAGGGCCGTCCGGTCCTGCTGGGCATCACCAAGGCGTCGCTGCAAACGCGCAGCTTCGTTTCGGCGGCATCGTTCCAGGAAACGACCCGCGTGCTCACCGAGGCTTCGGTGCAGGGTAAGGTCGATTCGCTGATCGGGCTGAAGGAAAACGTCATCGTCGGTCGCCTGATCCCCGCGGGTACCGGTGCCGCGATGAACCGCGTCCGCGTCACCGCGTCGAGCAAGGATGCCGCACTGCGCGCATCGATGCGCGCCGCAAGCCAAGTCGACCTGATCGCTCCGGCGAGCGCCGCAGCCGAACATGCCGCCGAACTGGCGCAGGGTCCGGAAGCCGCGATGGGCGACGATCCGTTGGGCAAGGTGCAGGGTGAAGACTTCACCACCGACGACGTGATGGTCGAAGAACGCCCGGAGGGTGAGGGCGAGGCGTAAGCCTCACCTCGGCCTTTGGCTGACAGAAATGAGCCCCGCCGGAGCGATCCGGCGGGGCTTTTTCGTTTTGCTGCTAGATTGTCGACTTTGGGGTAAGGAGCGGACGGTCAATTTTCGTTGTCACCCCGGCGAAGGCCGGGGTCTCACCCTATCATCGCAACGCAGCGGCGAGATCGTGTTTCAGAGTCACGTGCCTCTGAACACCCTTCGCCGGGATGACGATGCTATAGATCCTCCCTGTCGCGAAGCGATGGGGAGGGGGACCGTTCGCGAAGCGAGTGGTGGAGGGGCCGCAACGGTAGCGCCAAAGCCCCTCCGTCAGCGCTCCGCGCTGCCACCTCCCCATGGCTTCGCCACAGGGAGGATCGGCTATGACCGCAACCGGTCGAAATCTGACATTCGTATCCCGGACCTGATCCGGGATCCACCCACGGGGCTGAAAAATCCCCGATCACCTCCGGGATAACGAGGGGTGGCGGTCCGCAATCGACCGCCACCGCCGCTCGTCAATAAATCCCGCTCGTCCCCGGGGTCGTTGCGCGCGCGGTCGTTTGGACCGTGGGGGTCACCGGCGGTGCCGTGACCGGCGCGATGATTGTCGCGGTCGGGCGGCCGGGCTTGGCAAAGCTAGCCACCACCGGCGCATCGCGACCGTAGAGGTCGCCGAGCTTCCTGGTGCCGCCCTTGCCGTCGGGCACGACGGTCCAATAGGCGACATAGACCGGGAAGGGCTTGTCAAAGCCGAAGCGCGTCGTTTCGCCGCTGGCGATCGCCGCGCCAAATTCTTCGGGGCTTCTGCCAGCGAACATCACTGCCATCAGGCCAGAGAAATGCAGCGCGCGCTCGGTCCGAATGCACCCGTGGCTGAAGGCGCGGGCGGCGGCGTTGAACGCGCCCTTCGATGGCGTGTCGTGGAGATAGATCGCGTGATCGTTGAGCATCTCCATCTTCATCACGCCGAGCGCATTGTTCGGGCCGGGCTTTTGCACCACCGACAGGGTCTTGCCGCTGCCGGTCCAGGTATAGCCCTGCGCGCGCGCGGACGCAGGGTTGCGCGCGATTGTTGCTCCGATGCCTTCGTTGATGATGCTGCGCGGCAGCGTCCAGTTCGGGTTGACGATGATCCCAGTCGCCATCGGATTGAGCTGCGGGGTCGCGGTCGACGGCTTGCCGACGACGGCCTTGTGGGTGGCGATGACGGTCCCGCCATGGACCACGCGGGTCATATATTCGGGTACGTTGCTGACGACATAACGATCGCCCAGCGCGCGCGGCATCCAGCGCCAGCGTTCCATGTTGACGCGGATCGCATTGGCGTCGGCGGGTATTTTGGCCTTGGCAAGCGACGCCTTGAGCACGGCAAAGTCAGGGTGGACCGGGTTGAGGCTGGCGAGCGCCTCGGCGATCGTGCCGCTATTCAGCGCATTTCCAAGCAGCGGGAGCAGCGGTTCGGCATCGGCGTCGCTATCGACCATGAACCATTGCTTGCGCGCCGCATTGGGCGTGCGTCCGTCCCGCAAATGGGTGGCGAGCAGCAGGAAGGTGTCGGTCGCGATCTTGTCGAGCCGTGCCTGATCGTTCGCCAGGATCGCCGCGGCCAGCGCATCGGGGTTATAGTCCTTGGCGAACAGGCCTTCGGCGCCGATTTTTTCGATCGCGCTCAGCAAAGCAGTGGCGTTTTCCTCGGACCAGCTCGGCAGGGCGACTTGCGCCGCGATCACCGGGGCGTCGTCGGCGACCTTGTCGGGTTGCAGGACGACCGAGTCCTCCTTGACGCCGGTCTGTGCGAGCGTGGGCGTCGCCAGCAGGCTCAGCGGGAGGAGGAGCATCGCGGCGCGGCGCGCCGAAAAAGAAGCGTTTTTGACCATGGTTAAAGGCCATAGCCAAAATCTTCGGGCAATTAAAGTGACGCGGCACACAGTTGGGCGCATCCGCTCTGTCGACATTCCGGCGGAGTCCGGGATCTCGGCGGTGCGTTGGAAACGGCCGACGAGACCCCGGCTTCGGCCGGGGTCGGATTGTGAATCAGGCTTTCGCCGCCTCGTCCTGCTGCGCGAGCCACTCTTCGAGCCACTTGATCGTATAGTCGCCGTGGATGACGTCGGGGTCGGCAAGCAGCGCCTGGTGCAGCGGGATGTTCGTCTTGACGCCGCCGATCACCATTTCCTCGAGCGCGCGGCGCATCCGCATCATGCAGCTTTCACGGCTGCGGCCATAAACGATCAGCTTGCCGATCATGCTGTCATAATAGGGCGGGATCGAATAGCCGGCGTAGAGCCCGCTATCGACGCGGACGTGCATGCCGCCCGCGGCGTGATAGTTGGTGACCTTGCCGGGCGAGGGCAGGAAGCTGCGCGGGTCTTCGGCATTGATCCGGCATTCCATCGCATGACCGCGGAATTCCAGATCTTCCTGTTTGACCGACAGCCCCGCGCCGCCCGCGATGCGGATCTGTTCGCGGACGAGGTCGAAGCCGGTGATCATCTCGGTCACCGGATGCTCGACCTGGATGCGCGTGTTCATCTCGATGAAGAAGAATTCGCCATTTTCCCACAGGAACTCGATCGTGCCGGCGCCGCGATAGCCCATCTTGGCCATCGCATCGGCGCAGATGCCGCCCATGCGCGCGCGTTCCTCGGCGGAGATGATCGGCGAGGGGGCTTCTTCGAGCACTTTCTGGTGGCGGCGCTGGAGCGAGCAGTCGCGCTCGCCGAGATGGATGGCATTGCCGTTGCCGTCGCCGAAGACCTGAAATTCGATGTGGCGCGGGTTGCCGAGATATTTTTCCATGTAAACGGTCGGGTCGCCGAAGGCGGCCGCCGCTTCGGACGAGGCCTGACCCATCAGGCTTTCGAGGCTGTCCTCGTCGGGAACGACCTTCATGCCGCGCCCGCCGCCGCCCGAGGCAGCCTTGATCAGCACCGGATAGCCGATTTCCTTTGCGAGGCGTTTCGTTTCGTCGCCAAAGGTGACCGCGCCGGGCGAGCCCGGGACGACGGGCAGGCCGAGCGCGACAGCGGTGCGCTTCGCCTCGACCTTGTCGCCCATCGTGCGGATATGCTCGGGCTTCGGTCCGACGAAGACCATGTCGTGCGCTTCGATGATTTCGGCGAAGCGCTCGTTTTCCGAGAGGAAGCCATAGCCCGGATGGATCGCGTCGGCGCCGGTGATCTCGGCGGCCGAGATGATCGCCGGGATGTTGAGATAGCTGTCCTTGGCGGCGGGCGGGCCGATGCATACGGCCTCGTCGGCGAGGCGGACGTGCATCGCGTCGGTGTCGGCGGTCGAATGGACCGCGACCGTCTTGATGCCCATTTCGTGGCACGCGCGATGGATGCGCAGCGCGATCTCGCCGCGGTTGGCGATCAGCAGTTTCTCGATGGCCATGGGCTGATTTTATCCGATGGTGAACAGCGGCTGGTCGAATTCGACCGGCTGGCTGTTCTCGACATGCACGGCCTTCAGCGTCCCCGCGGCGGTCGCGGTGATCGGGTTCATCACCTTCATCGCTTCGATGATCAGGATCGTGTCGCCAGGCTTCACTGCCGAGCCGACGGCCGCGAAATTGGGCGCGCCGGGTTCGGGCGCCAGATAGACGGTGCCGACCATCGGCGACTTCACCGCGTCGGCGAAGCTGTCGGCGGCGGGCGCGGCGGCTGCCGGAGCCGCGGCGGGTGCGGCCGGGGCAGCGGCGGCGGGCGCAGCGACCGGTGCGGGCGCATAGGCGACGGGTGCGGCGGCGGTCAGCGTGCGCGCGACGCGAACCTTGCGGTCGCCGTCCTCGACCTCGATTTCCGAAAGCTGCGTGTCGTCGAGCAGTTCGGCGAGCGCGCGCACGAAAGCCGGATCGATGTTGATGCCATTGTCTTTATGGTCACCCATGAGAATTTTTCCTGTTGTTGCGGCGCCGTCATTCGGGCGCCTGACCCCGTTTTTTTGATGCGCCCTATTGTCAGAGACGGGCCGCGGCGTCCAGCGCCAGCGTATAGCTGTTCGCGCCGTGTCCGGCAAAATGCGCGACGGCGGCCATCCCGACATAGCTGATGTGACGGAACGCTTCGCGCTGCATCGGGTCCGACAGATGGACCTCGATCACCGGCACCTTGATCGACTTGATCGCATCGTGGAGCGCGATCGAGGTGTGCGTATAGCCGCCCGCGTTGAGCAGAACCGCCTTGGCGCCCGCCACATAGGCCTCGTGCAGCCAGTCGATCAGCACGCCTTCGTGGTTCGTCTGGCGGCATTCGAGCCTGAGCCCGAGCGTTTCGGCCTGCGCCTCTAGCCGCGCGTGAATGTCGTTGAGCGTGTCGTGGCCGTAAATCTCCGGCTCGCGCGTGCCGAGCAGGTTGAGATTGGGGCCGGAGAGGACAAAGACGGTCGGAAGTTCGGACAAGCTGCGGTCTTTCGGTTGCTACGCGATGCGCTCCCCCTATATGGGCTGCTCGGCAAAAGGCAAAGCAAGGCGGATATGCGGTGATTTCTGTCATCCTAAACGGCGAACAAAGGCAGGTGCGCGAAGGCAGCGTCGCCGATCTCGTCGCTTCGCTGGGCCTCGATGTCAAAAAGGTTGCGGTCGAGCGCAATCGCGAAATCGTGCCGCGCTCGACGTTAGGAGAGGTGGCGCTCGCGGAGGGCGACGCGCTGGAAATTGTGCATTTTGTGGGAGGCGGTTGTTGACCGACACTTGGAGCGTTGCCGGGCGCACATTCACGTCTCGGCTGATTGTCGGAACCGGCAAATATAAGGATTTCGAGCAGAATGCGGCGGCGGTTGCGGCTTCGGGGGCGGAAATCGTCACCGTCGCGGTGCGCCGGGTCAATGTGTCGGACCCGACTGCGCCGATGCTGACCGACTATATCGATCCCAGGAAGATCACTTATTTGCCTAATACAGCGGGCTGCTTCAACGCCGATGACGCGATCCGTACCTTGCGGCTGGCGCGCGAGGCGGGCGGCTGGGATCTGGTGAAGCTGGAAGTGCTCGGCGAAGCGAAGACGCTCTATCCGAACATGCGCGAGACGCTGGAGGCGACCGAGGTGCTCGCGAAAGAGGGCTTCCTGCCGATGGTTTACTGCGTCGATGATCCGATCGCCGCGAAACAGCTCGAGGACGCGGGCGCGGTCGCGGTGATGCCGCTCGGTGCGCCGATCGGGTCGGGGCTGGGCATCCAGAATCGCGTCACGATCCGCCTGATCGTCGAGGGGGCGTCGGTGCCGGTGCTCGTCGATGCCGGGGTTGGAACCGCGAGCGACGCGGCGGTGGCGATGGAGCTCGGCTGCGACGGCGTGCTGATGAACACCGCGATCGCCGAGGCGAAGGATCCGATCCGCATGGCGCGCGCGATGCGCCAAGCGGTCGAGGCGGGGCGCGACGCCTATCTGGCGGGACGCATGGGCCTGCGCAAATATGCCGATCCGTCGAGCCCGCTGGCGGGGCTGATCTGAGGAGCCTGAGTTGAAAATCCTGACCCTGCTGGCTGCCGCGCTGTTTGTCCCGCAAGCGGCAATCGCGCAGCCGGTATTCGACAGCCATGTCCATCTGTGGAACGGAGAGACGTCGATCGCCGAATATGAGGCACAGGTAAAAGCCGCCGGGCTGACGATCACCGGCTTTGGCGGCATGTGGTTCGGCGGGCCGGAGAATCAGGCGCTGGCGGGCAATCCCGCCAGCATCCGGGCGCATAATGACGCGTTGCTGGCGCTCGCGAAAAAGCATCCGGCGATGGTGCCGATCGCGACCGTCCACCCCTATGACGCGGCGGCGGCGCTCGACGAGTTGCAGCGCGTGGCGGGGCTGGGCGTCAGGATGCTCAAGATCCATCCGCATACCCAGCGCTTCGACCCCGCCGACCCGCGCGTGCTGGCGCTGGTCCGCCGCGCCGGCGAACTGGGCGTCGTCGTGGTGATGGACAATGCCAATATCGTGCCGGGCGGCGACAGCGAAAAGCTGTTCAATCTGGCGCTGTCGGCGCCGAAGACCAAATTTGTCTTTGCCCATATGGGCGGGCTGAATTTCCGTTTCTGGAACATATTGAAGATGGCGCGCACCGCCGAGGGGCTGTTCGGCGACAACATCTATTTCGACATTTCGGCGATGGTGACGCTGGCCGCCGATGCGCCGATCGAGGAAGAATTCATCTGGACGATGCGCAATGTCGGGATCGACCATGTCCTCATCGGATCGGACTATCCGCAGTTTTCACTCAAACAGACGCTCGACGCGCTCGATAAGCTCGACATCACGCCCGCCGAAAAGGCGAAAATTCGCCACGAAAATGCGCGGGCGCTGTTGGGCCTGAAGCCGTAGGGCGAAATCAGAAGGGGGCCGGCGGGCGATAGAGCATCGCGATGTGCTCGATCTGACCGTTGATGCCCAGCACCACCTCGACATCCCACAGCAATTTACCGGGCCCGTCGGGAAGGACGATGATCCGATAGGGCTGCCACAGCTTGTTGTCGGTTGCCTTGCGCTCGACGCTGAACGTATTGGCGAGCAGGAGGTTGAGGAAGGCGTCGCGGGGCGCGGTGCGCGTCATCGGATAGGATGCGGGCGCGCCGGACAGCAGTTCGAAATACGCCTTTTCGTCATTCTTGAGCCTGGCCTGCGCGTCGGCGATCTTTGCGATCAGCGCCGCGGCCTCTTCGGCGGTTAGGCCGCGCGTTTGGGGCTGCGCCGGGACGCTGGCCGGTGTCGGCTGCGCAAGGGCGGTGGGAGCGAGCAGAAGGGCGGTCGCTGCGAGCAGGACGAAGCGTGGATTTGTCATGCCGCTATTCAATCCTCTTTGGGCCGCAGGTCAAACATCCTTTTTTCTGAACGCTTTGCCGGGTGCGCGGAACATTGGCGACGGTGGCCCGTTGGTGGGGCAAGAGGCAGCGTCGCCTCGGCCATCAGCTAAGGAGAAATTCCATGGGTGAACTCACCGAAAAAGCCAAAGGTCTCGCCAACGAAGCCGTCGGCAACACCAAGCAGGCGATCGGCAAGGCGACCGACAACGAGCGGCTGCGCGCCGAAGGCGAGGCGCAGGAGCGCAAGGGCGAAGCCCAGAATCTGAAGGGCAAGGTCCAGGGCGCGCTGGGCGACAAGGTCTGACGATCCGCCGTCATGCTAAAGGAAAAGGCTCCGGGAGACCGGAGCCTTTTTCATTGGGTGGTGGATCGCTCGCATTCCACCGTAGCCCTGAGCCGGTCGAAGGGCGCCTATCGCCGATAAGCGCCCCTCGATAAGCTCAGGGCTACGGCTGTTTAGCGCCCGCCCGACGCGACCAGATCGACGTCGGTCATGCCGCCGTCGCGGCGCGCCATGATGACATAGGCGAGGTCGCCCTTGGTGCCGCCCAGCATATGCTCATTGCCGTTGACGCGATGGTCGCTGGTGTAACCGGCGCGCACCGCCATCGTGTGATAATAATCGAACACGCCCTGGATCGACGCCGCGGTCTGGAAATTGACGACACGGATGTTGCACTTGCCGCCCGCGATGCCAGCGGCTTCGCGCAGCGTCGCGCGCGGATAGACTTTGAACGCGGCGGGCAGGCGCTCGGCCCAGGCATTGCCATAGGTCAGCTTGGCGTCGCAGCCGCCCTTCGACTGATCGCGGGCGAGCGCGCCAATGGTCACCGGGCGGTCCTTCGCCTCGCAGCCGTCGCAGCCGGCTTCGAGGGGCAAGGCTTTCGGGGCAGTCAGCAACTTGCCGGCCTTGAGCGCCGCAGCGGCTTCGGCGACGGTCGCGGCCTTGCCGCCCGCAACGCCGGGAACGCCGCCATCGACGGGCCGGTTACCCGGACCGACGGCATTCTGGTTCGCCTGACCCGCGAGCTTGGGATCGACCATGATCTTGTCTTCGAGCGCGCCCTTCACCGCGGGGTCGGCGCTGGTCAGCCCGTCGTCGAGCGGGGCGAGTTCGGACTTGGCTTCGGGGTTGTCCCGGCAACCGGCAAGCGGTGCTGCCGCCATCAGCAGGCCGGTGACCAGCCATTTTCCGCGCAAGATCATCGCTAACACTCCCTTAATCTTTGACCCGGATTGCCCGATCCTGGTTAAAAAGGCGCAAAGAAAATGCGTTAACGGGTAACGCTTTGTTAGCCGAAAACTGTCTCGGACAGGGACGCTTTCGGGTCGCAGCGGATGAGCCGCGAGGTTGCGACGGCCGCCTGACGGTGGATGACCGCCTGTCGATAGACCGGATCGGTGACCATTTCCATGAAGGCGGCGCTGGTCGGATATTCGGCGATGAACATCGCATCCCAATGTTCGGCATCGGGACCGATCACCATCGCCTGCATCGTCCCGCGCCACACGATCCGGCCGCCGACGCGCTGGAATATCGGTCCGCTGTCGGCGCCATAATGGGCATAGGCGTCGGCGCCGCTTAGCCCTTCGTTGGCCAGCCCATGGTCGGCGGGGTAGGTCGCGGTGGCCTTGAAGCGGACGAGGTTGAGCATGTGGATCACGCAATCGCGCGGCAGCGCCTTGAACGCATCGAACTGCGCGCGTTCGGGGTCGATGTGCTGGTCGGTCATGGCAGGAACTCCTTGCGCTTGATCCGCCAGGCATCGGCGCTTTGCGTCCAGGCGTCCACCGGCGCATCCTCGAACGGCGCGGGCAGTCGGGTCGGGCCGCTGTTGGTTGCGCCGAGCCGTGCAGCGAGCGCTTGCGACCGCGTGTTGGCGGGGTCGATGCTGTGCATCAGTTCGGGCCATTTCAGAAATTCGACGGCAAAATCGCAGGCGGCGACCGATCCTTCGAATGCGTAGCCTTTGCCGGCGAATTTGGCGCGCACGCCATAGCCGATCTCGGGCGCGGGCCAGCCGTCGGGCTCCCACGGCCCCAGTCGTCCGACCCATTCGCCGCTGGCGCGTTCAATCACCGAAAACATCGAGAAACCGCGAATATGCCATGCGCCGGCGAGCGTGCACCATTGGCGCCAGGCCGCGGCGCGGGGGCAGGTACCACCGATGAATTTCATCGTTTCGGCCTCGGCGCACATTTCGGCGAACGCGTCGAAATCCTCGGCGGCGGGCGGTCGCAGGATGAGGCGCTCGGTAACGAGCAGCGGGCCGTTGAGCATGGTCGATCCTCTCCCGTTGGTCAGGGAGAGTGCTTGTGGGCCAAGTCGCTCGGCGGGACAAGCGCCGGCTGAAGGCCAGACACGATGTTGAGGGCGCCGACGACCAGGTCGACGCCCTCTCCATCACGTGTGCGGGCGGAGGGGTCTCGGACCCACACCCGTAACGGGGTCTCTATCGCTTAGCGGCAGCGATATTTGTCGCGGTCGATCTCGCGGCCGATCAGCGCGCCGCCCGCGGCGCCAATCACCGTACCGAGCAGCTTGTCGCCGCGACCGGCGATTTCATTACCGGCGAGGCCGCCGACGGCGCCACCGATCAACAGGCCCGTGGTGCCATTGTCACGCTTGCAGCGATAACGACCGTCGTCACCGCGCCAGACGCGGGTGTTCGCATGGACGCGCTGGTCGTGATAATGACGCTTCTTGCGCTTGTGAAAGCTGCTCGACTGATCGAGTTCATGAAAGCCTGGCGCCTTGGCGGGGGCCGTCATGCCCGCATAGGCCGGAGCGGTCAGGGCAACGCTGGCAGCGGCGATAGCGCCCATCAGGCCTTTGTTGAAGTTACGCATCTTATAATCCTTTCCTGGCGTCGCGCCTTGTGCCGCTGGACGGCTTTGGGCGCTTCGACGAGAAAACGACCCACGCCCCAATCGCGTTGCATGAACGCGGGGCAACAAGATGAAGCGAGCGTTATCATCGACGAACCGAAAGGGACTTGCTGGTTGCGCGGTGGCATGCGACAGTCCCGACATGCTCAATATTGCTTCGCTCGTCATCGGCGCCATCGCTCTGGTTCTGGCCGTTTTTGCCTTCATTCCGTTGCTCGGGTGGGCAAATTGGGTGATCGTTCCCTTTGCGGTTGTCGGCCTCGCGCTCGGCGCCATGTCGAGCAGCACCAGCGGTCGCAATCTCAACATCGTCGTGATCGTCATCGGCGTTGTCCGCCTGATGCTGGGCGGCGGCATCATCTGAACTTCGGCCGAAAGGCAGGTTTCTTGTCCATGGTTGAGCCGACCGTCCCCGCGGCGCGCGAGCAGCGCGGTCTGCCCTATGCGCTGGGCGCTTATGCGATCTGGGGCTTTGTTCCGCTGTTCTTCAAGCTGCTGGAGGCGGTGCCGCCGGTCGAGGTGCTGGCGCAGCGGATCATCTGGTCCTTGCCGCTGTGTTTCGTGATCATGGCGTTTCGCCGCCAGATCGGCGAATATCTGGCGGCGCTGAAAGACTGGCGCGTGCTGCGCCTGCTGCTCGCGAGTTCGCTGCTGATCGCGCTCAACTGGCTCGTTTACATCCATGCGGTGTTTACCGATCATGTGCTCGCGGCGAGCCTTGGCTATTATCTCAACCCGCTGGTCAATGTGCTGCTCGGCATGATCTTCCTGGGTGAGCGATTGTCGCGGCTACAGGCGGTTGCCGTGGTGATCGCGGCGATTGGCGTTGCGATCCTGCTGGCCGGGGCACTCGACACGCTGTGGATCAGCCTGACGCTGGCGCTGAGTTTCGGAACCTATGGGCTGATCCGCAAGGTGGTGCCGGTGGGTTCGCTCCCGGGGCTGGCGATCGAGACGACCTTGTTGCTGCCCGTGTCGCTGGCGGCGGCGGTTTATTACCTCTGGATCGGCGACGGGCTTGGCTTTGGGGCGAGCGCCAAGATCAGCTGGCTGCTCGCGGCGGCGGGCGTCGTCACCGCGATACCCCTGCTGTTGTTCGCGACCGCGGCGCGGCGGATGAGCTATGCGGCGCTCGGCTTTGTCCAATATCTGGCGCCGAGCATCGCCTTTCTGCTTGGGCTGTTCGTGTTCGATGAACCGCTGAAGCCCGCGCAGCTGTTTTGCTTTCTGCTGATCTGGCTCAGTATCGCGGTGTTCAGTTTCGACATGTGGCGCAAGATGCGCGCGGAGCGGATGGTGACGGTGGCCTGAGTTTGATCCTCCCTGTCGCGCAGCGATGGGGAGGGGGACCGTTCGCGGAGCGAATGGTGGAGGGGCGACGACGGTAGTGCCAAAGCCCCTCCGTCAGCGCTTCGCGCTGCCACCTCCCCATGGCTTCGCCACAGGGAAGATCGTTAGACCAGCCGCCAGCCCAGCGTTTCGCCCGCATGGAAAGGCACGACCTCGCCGATCCGGTCGGGGACGACGACCTCGGCGCGCTCCAATGTCACCGTGCCGTCATTGAGCGGCAGGCCGTAAAAGCGTGGTCCATGTTCGCTGGCGAACCCCTCGAACCTGTCGAGCGCGCCATCCTCGTCGAAGGCCGCGATATAGCTTTCGAGCGCATAGGGCGCATTGAAGATCCCCGCGCAGCCGCACGAGGCTTCCTTGGTATGCACCGCATGCGGCGCGCTGTCGGTCCCGAGGAAGAATTTGGGCGAGCCCGAGGTCGCGGCGGCGCGCACCGCGAGGCGGTGATGCTCGCGCTTGGCGACGGGCAGGCAATAAGCGTGCGGGCGGATGCCGCCGACCAGCATGGCGTTGCGATTGATGTGGAGGTGCTGCGGGGTGATCGTTGCCGCGACGTTGGCGGGGGCGTCGGCGACGAACTGCGCCGCCTCGGCCGTCGTGATATGTTCAAAGACGATCTTGAGCTCGGGGAGGGCGCGGACCAGCGGTTCCAGCGTGCGCTCGATGAACACCGCCTCGCGGTCGAAGATATCGACGTCATGGTCGGTGACTTCGCCATGGATCAGGAGCGGCATGCCAATGTCCTGCAACCGCTCGAGCACGCCCATGATGTTGGCGACGTCGGTGACGCCATGCGCGCTGCCGGTGGTGGCGTGCGCGGGGTAGAGTTTGGCGGCGGTAAACACGCCCTCTTCATGGCCGCGCGCAATCTCGTCGGCGACGGTGGCGTCGGTCAGATAGGCGACGATCAGCGGGGTGAAGTCGAGGTCGGCGGGGACCGCGGCGTTGATCCGGTCGCGATAGGCGCGGCCTTCCTCGGCAGTGGTCACCGGCGGCGACAGATTGGGCATGACGATCGCGCGGCCAAACTGACGCGCGGTGTAGCGCGCGACATGGGTCAGCATCGCGCCGTCGCGCAGGTGAACGTGCCAGTCGTCGGGGCGGCGGATCGTCAGGCGGTCGGTCATACGGCTCTCGCGGGTGAAATGGGCGCTTGGTTTTGGCTGCCGCGTCCCTAGATTATCGCCATGGCCAATACCACCCTCATCAACCGTGCCCTGATCCGTCTGTCGGGGGACGATGTCCGCGGCTTTCTGCAGGGTTTGGTCACCAACGACACGTCGGGCGATTTGCCGGTCTGGGCGGCGCTGCTTTCGGCGCAGGGCAAGGCGCTGTTCGATTTCCTGATCTGGGGGCATGGCAACGACATATTGATCGATTGCGAGCGCGATGCGGCGGGCGATCTGGCGAAGCGGTTGACGCTCTATCGCCTGCGCCGTGCGATCACGATCGAGCGCGAGCCCGACCTCTGCGTGCATTGGTCGGTCGAGGGTGACGCGGGCGTCGTCGATCCGCGGCTGCCCGAGCTGGGTCGGCGCTGGCTGGCGCCCGCCGATGGTGATGCGGGCGCGGACGAGGCATGGCGCGCGCACCGGCTGGCGCTGGGCGTCACCGAAGGGCGCGCCGAGCTGGGCGACGGGACGACGCTGTGGCTCGAATGCAATGCAGCCGAACTGAACGGCGTCAGTTTCTCCAAGGGCTGCTACGTCGGACAGGAAAATACCGCGCGGATGAACTGGCGGCAAAAGGTCAATCGGCGGCTGGTCGTGGTGCCGATCGCCGAAGCCGACGACAAGCGGCAGGTGATCGCCTATCCCGATCTCGGATGGTCGGTCGAGCATCGCCGGGTCGAGAGCATCGACCCCGCCGTAGCCCCGCCCTGGATGCGCGGTGCACTGGTGCCGTCGGGCGCCTGACACGCGCCGCGATGTCTGCTATGATCCAGCCATGCGCGCTTTCCTGATTTCGTCGGCGCTGGTCGCCGCTTTCGCCACGCCCGTTCTCGCGACGGAGGCGGGTGCGCCCGCTTCGTTGCTCGCGGTCGAGACTGAAGCGGCCGCACCGCGGGCGCAGCTGGCTCCGCTTGCTGCCGATTCGGCGTGGACGCCGCGCTTTGCCGCGGCCGCGGACGAGTTGGCGACGGCGCTGCGGTCGCGCGATGAGGCGCGCTGGGCGCCGCTGCTCGGCGGACAATGGCTCGCCGCGACCGACCGTGCGCAAATCGCGGAACTGCTCCGCGACGGCAACAGCCCTTTTCGGCACGCCTTGTTTTCCAAGGGGTTTACGCACCGCGCGATCCTTGGCTGGAGCGCGCCCGCGTCGCTGAACGCCGACGAACGCGCCGCGATCGAAGCCGGGACCGAGGCGGAGGCGCTGGTGTGCTGGTCGGCGGGTGGCGCTGGCGATCAATGGCCGGTGACCGCCGCCGATGCCGACAATCGGACAGGCCGACCCTATGCTTGCGCGCGGATCGCGTATAGCATTCGCGGCGAAAAGCCGACGTGGCGCGCCTTCATCGAACAGCCGCTCGCTTAACCATTCTCCAACCCAAATCTGCGACAAGCCGCGTCATGTTCGGGCGCTTCCTTGGTTTGACCGCGGTCATCGCAGCGGTTTCGATCGGCATCGCCGGGGTCGCCATCCGCGCGCCCGGCAGCGATGCCCGCGCGGCAGCCGATGCCGATGCCGATGACAACAGCAACTGGACGACTGAGCGCAGCCGCAGCGGCGGCTGGGATTCGTCGACCAGCAAGCCGCGTTCGTCGGGGGGCGAAGTGCGGCTCGGCCGATCGGGCGATTCGCATTTTTACGCCGACACCAATATCGACGGCACCAATATCCGGATGATGGTCGACAGCGGCGCTTCGATCATCGCGCTCACCCGCCGCGATGCCGAAGCAATCGGGATCGATGTCGATCGGCTGCCGATCGGCGGCATGGCGCGCACCGCGGGCGGCGAGGTTCCGATGCGCACCGTGATGCTCGACAGCGTCGAGGTCGACGGACTGGAAGTGCGGCAGGTGCAGGCAGCGGTGATCGACACCGACATGGGGGTGTCGCTGCTCGGCCAGAGCTATCTGTCGCAGCTCGATGCGGTGAATGTCGAAGGCGACACGATGACGCTGCGCTGAGGCGCCGCGCTATTTCGCCTTCTTGTCGATCAAAACCGCCTGTTGCCAGCGGCTTGGCGCCTTGTCGGTGCGGTGGATGCACCCGGCCCAGCAGCATGGCCGCTTCTTGCCCTCGTGCAACTCCTCGATCGTCCGCTGGATCCGGCGCGTCCGCGTCTTGGCCTGTTTGGCGTCGTCGACCCAGCAGATAAACTCGTTGCGGCCGAGCGGGGTCAGGCTTTGCCACAGCGCCAGCGCCGCGACATCGGAGGTCAGGGCCGCCTGCATATCGTTGCCAGCGACATGCACGGTGCCGTGAAGAAAGGCGTCGGTCATGGCCCGCAGGAATAGGAGGGCCGGCTCGGCGGGTCAAATCGGCGATGGCTTGCCATTTGCACCGCTTTTCCCCACATCACCGGCATGAACGCTCCCCAACCTCCAATGCGCGCGGCGATCGTGCCGGTCACCGCTTTCCAGCAGAACTGCACCCTGCTCTGGTGCACCGAAACCAACAAGGCGGCCTTTGTCGATCCGGGCGGCGACCTGCCCAAGCTGAAGGATGCGGTGCGGCAGACGGGGGTCGAGGTCGAGAAGATCCTCGTGACCCACGGCCATATGGATCATTGCGGCCAGGCGGGGATGCTGGCGAAGGAACTGGGCGTGCCGATCGAGGGGCCGCACGAGGATGACCGCTTCTGGATCGCGCAATTCGCCGAGGATGGCGCGCGGTTCGGCATGGTCGGCGAAACCTTCGAACCCGATCGCTGGCTGGTCGATGGTGACACGGTGACCGTCGGCAATTTGACGATCGACGTCATTCATTGCCCCGGTCATACGCCGGGCCATGTCGTGTTCCACCATGCGCCGTCGAAGCTGGCGATCGTCGGCGACGTGATTTTTCAGGGATCGATCGGCCGCACCGACTTTCCGCGCGGCAATCACCAGCAATTGCTCGATTCGATCACGCAAAAGCTGTGGCCGCTCGGCGGCGACACGACCTTTTTGCCCGGGCATGGCGCGCACAGCAATTTCGCGCATGAGCGGCGGACCAACCCGTTTGTTGGCGATATGGTGTTGGGAACGGCTGGCTAAACATTCTCGTCATTGCGAGCGCAGCGAAGCAATCCAGGGCGTGACAAGCCGCTCTGGATTGCTTCGCTGCGCTCGCAATGACGGTGCGTTTACTTCGGCGCCACCACCATGGTTTCCTCAATCTCGGTCGTCGTGATGCTGGTCGGTGTCATATATACGATCCACAGCGCGCCGAGCGCCAGGCCGAGCTGGGTCAGCATGGTGATGATCGTGCCGACCATGCGGCCCCACATCATGCCGTCCATGCCGATGGCGTGCAGGATACGCCCGACGAGGTACAGCGCGCCGACCCCCCACAGCCACATCGACGAGCCGAGGCCGAGTTCGACGAGCGCGAGCAGGATCAGCACAAAGGCGGTGTTTTCGACAAAATTGCTGTGCGCGCGCATGCGGCGGGTCACCATTTCGCTGCCGCCGTCGCCGATGAAGACCTTCTCCTTGGTCCGCACGCGGCCGACGCGGATCGACAGCCACAGGTTGAGCAGCGCCGCTCCCGCGGCAATCGTCAGGCTGATTGGCAAGATTATCATATGCGTCCCCCCATTCGTCCGCAGCTGTTGTCGCCGGACGCTGACCGCGTGTGTGGCATCGCACCAGCGGATCGGCAAGAGCGACACATTCGCGCGTCGATTGTCATCCGCAGGGGTTGCCTTTGCGAGCAAAAACGCTATAGCCGCGCCCGATCCGGCACCCGACACCTTCTGGCGTTGAGGCACCCTTCGGCGGACGATTTCCCTGTCACTATCGGACCGGGACAAAGTATCGCACGGCGGGCGGGCCAGTCATTTCCGGTGACGGCGATGACAAATCCGGGTAGCCGATTCGTGACACACTATTGAGAATGCAGGAAATATCATGGCCGTTCCCAAGCGAAAAACCTCGCCCTCGAAGCGCGGCATGCGTCGCAGCCACGACAGCCTGAAGGTCGAAGCCTTTCAGGAATGCCCGAACTGCGGCGAGCTGAAGCGCCCGCACAATCTGTGCAATGCCTGTGGCCACTACAACGGCCGCGAAGTGGTGTCGGTCGGCGCCTGACCCCTAGCCGGAGCGCGAATACATGGCACTGACACCGCGAATCGCGATTGATGCGATGGGCGGTGACGTCGGCGTGCGCATGATGCTCGCCGGCGCTGCGATGGCGCGCCACAAGCACGACGGGCTGCGCTTCATCCTCGTCGGCGACGAGGTGCAGATCAAGGCGGCGCTCGACAACCACCCGAATCTGCGCGCGGCGTCGGACATCATCCACACCGATGGCGTGGTGACGGGCGAGGACAAGCCGAGCCAGGCGATCCGCAAGGCGAAAAGCACCTCGATGGGGCTCGCGATCGACGCGGTGAAGCGCGGCGACGCCGGCGGCGCCGTGTCGGCGGGCAACACCGGCGCGCTGATGGCGATGGCCAAGCTCGCGCTGCGCACCATGCCGGGGATTGACCGGCCCGCGCTCGCGGCGCTGCTGCCGACGCTCGGCGCCAACGACGTGGTCATGCTCGACCTTGGCGCCAACACCGAATGCGACGCCACCAACCTCACGCAATTTGCGGTGATGGGCGCGGCCTATGCGCGCACGGCGATGGGGCTGGAACGCCCGCGCGTCGCGCTGCTCAACATCGGCACCGAAGAACTGAAGGGCACCGACGAGATCCGGGATGCCGCGGCGTTGCTGCGCGCTGCCAAAGGGCTGCCGATGGAGTTTACGGGCTTTATCGAGGGCGACAAATTGTCGCGCGGCGACGTCGATGTCATCGTCCATGACGGCTTTTCGGGCAATATCGCGCTGAAGACGATCGAGGGGACGGCGCGCTTCGTCACCGATCTGCTCCGCCGCGCCTTTACCAGCTCGACGCGCTCGAAGATCGGTTTCCTGATCTCGCGCCCGGCGACCGATCTGCTGCGTCATCATCTCGACCCCAACAACCATAATGGCGCGGTGTTCCTGGGCCTCAACGGCGTCGTGCTCAAAAGCCATGGCAGCGCGGACGCGAAAGGGGTCGCAAATTGCGTTCACCTGTGCGCTGAACTGATCGAAAAGGACATTACGCGGCAGGTGACCGAGGATCTGGCGAATTTCCGCAGCGGCGACGCGGCGTGACCGTGCGTGCGATCCTGGCCGGAACCGGTTCGGCGCTGCCGCGCACCCGGGTGTCGAACGCCGAACTCGCGGCGCGGGTCGACACCAGCGACGAGTGGATCGTCGAGCGCACCGGCATCCGTTTCCGCCACATCGCCGAACCCGACGAGACGACCGCGACGCTGGGCGCCGACGCCGCCAGACAGGCGCTGGCCGCCGCCGGGCTGGAGCCATCGGATATCGGGCTGATCATCGTCGCCACCGCGACCCCCGACAACACCTTCCCGGCCAGCGCGACCAAGGTCCAGGCGCTGCTCGGTGCGCCCGATTGCATCGCTTTTGACGTGGCCGCGGTCTGTTCGGGCTTCCTCTATGCGGTATCGGTCGCCGACTCGATGCTTCGCACCGGCGCGGCAACGCACGCGTTGGTGATCGGCAGCGAAACCTTCAGCCGCATCCTCGATTGGGAAGACCGCACGACCTGCGTGCTGTTCGGCGACGGGGCGGGCGCAGTGGTGCTGTCGGCAAAGGATGTCGAGGATGACCGCGGCATTCTCGCAACCCGGCTGCACGCCGAGGGCAAATATTGCGACATGCTCTATGTCGATGGCGGGCCGTCGACCACGGGCACGGTCGGCCATGTGCGGATGCAGGGCCGCGAAGTGTTCCGCCATGCGGTGACCAACCTGGCGTCGGTGCTGGGCGAAGTGATGACCGATGTCGGCCTGTCGTCCGACCAGATCGACTGGATCGTGCCGCATCAGGCGAACAAGCGGATCATCGACGCCACCGCCAAGAAGCTCGGCCTGCCCCCCGAACGCGTCGTGCTGACCGTTGACCAGCATGCCAACACCTCGGCGGCGTCGGTGCCGCTGGCACTCGACCTCGCGGTACGTGACGGACGGATCAAGCGCGGCGACCTGGTCGTGCTCGAAGCGATGGGCGGCGGCTTTACCTGGGGCGCGGCGGTCCTGCGCGTCTGACCTGCGGCTTCACCGCATTAACTCCTCGTCCCATCCATTTCAGTTTGGCGGATTAATTCGCTTTTGTTACATAGGGGCACGGGACTCGTGACGGTGGGGGCTGTCCGGGACCGGTTCGAACATTTTCGCTTCACGAGGGGGAAGGGACCGTCATGACCGCAGGAACGCTTACGCGAGCCGATATTGCGACGCGCATCAACCAGCAGATCGGCTTGTCGCGCAACGAATCGGCGACGATCGTCGAGTCGATTCTGGACCATATGTCCAACGCGCTGGCGGACGGGCAGAATGTCAAAATCTCCGGCTTTGGCACCTTTGTCCTGCGCGACAAGGCGCAGCGTATCGGTCGCAATCCCAAGACCGGCATCGAAGTGCCGATCCTGCCGCGCCGCGTGATGACCTTTCGTGCCAGCCAGACGATGCGAGCGCGCGTTGCCGGTAAATAATCCAGGCCTCGGCCATGGTGGGGTTTGACGTGCCGGACGACAACGGCAAGGCGCCCGCTGCCATGCTCGCGATCGGCGAGCTGGCCGACCGCATCGGGGTGCCGACGCACGTCTTGCGCTACTGGGAAACGCGCTTTCCGCAACTGAAGCCGCTCCAGCGCTCGGGCCGCCGCCGCTATTACCGCGCCGAGGATGTGGCGCTGGCCGAGCGGATCCACCATCTGCTGCATGTGCAGGGGTTCACGGTCGAGGGCGCGCGCAAGGCGTTGTCGGAGGGCGGGGCGAAGGCTGCTCCGGCACCAGCCGTTGAGGTCCGCGCTGGGCGCACGACCGAGAATGACGCGATGGGATCTAGGCAGGGTGTACCGGTTGCGGCGCTCGTCGCGCTGCGCCAGCGATTGGCGGCAGCGCTGGATTGACGCGACCAGCGTCGGGTATCAGCAAGTTCGAGAACGCCTGTTTAGGGTGGATTCCCGACCTTTCCCTATTCGTCATCCCGGCGAAGGCCGGGATCTCACCGGTGCGGTAAACCGAGAGGGTGAGATCCCGGCCTTCGCCGGGATGACGATGTTATAAATCCTCCCTGTGGCGAAGCCATGGGGAGGGGGACCGTTCGCGAAGCGAATGGTGGAGGGGCGGCGACGGTAGTGCCATGGCCCCTCCGTCAGCGCTGCGCGCTGCCACCTCCCCATCGCTGCGCGACAGGAAGGATGACCTGTCAATCGTGATCCATCGCCGGCGCCAGCGTCGGGTCGAGGTCGCGGGGGCGGATGAAGGCGGTGAAGCGCGCCATGCCGGTGTCGAGATCGTGCCAGTCGGCGATGTCGAGTTCGAGCCGCGCCAGCGCCGACGTCGGCAGCTTTTCCTCGACCTCGGCGCGCAATTCGTCGCTGCTCGTTTCGGGGACGAGCATCAGGATCAGATCCTCCAGCCCCGGATTATGCCCCGAAATCAGCAGATGTTCGGCATCGCGGCCGGTGTCCCGGATGACGTCGATCAGCGTCGCGGCCGAAGCGAGATAGATGCGGCGGTCCCAATGCGGTTCGATCGTGTCCAAATCGGCGGCAGGCTGGAAGATGTCGAGCGTTTCGGTGACGCGCACCGCGGGCGAGGCGACGATGCGGTCGATGGGCAGTTTCTGACGCTTCAGCCATTGCCCGATGATTTCGGCGCCACGCGCCCCGCGTTTGTTGATCGGGCGGTCAAAATCGCGCTCGACCTGAACGTCCCAACCCGATTTGGCGTGGCGCAGGATCGTCAAAGTCTTCAAAATCTTCCCCCGCGCGTTCGCGCTTATGCCGTCGTTCGAGCCGCCTTGTGCCGCAAACTTATGACGGTGAAAAGGCTGGAAAGGCGCTTTTTCTGCGCTCGACGTTCGCCGCCGCGACATGATTGACCGCTTCGTCGAGCGGCAGGCGGCGGATGGGGGTGCCTTCGGGAAAGGCGCTGAGCAGGCGCGAAGGGAAGCTGGGCGAGAGCATCACGAACTGGCCGAAATCGTCGGCGCGGCGGATCAGCCGCCCGAACGCCTGCCCGATGCGGCCGCGAATGACCATGTCGTCATAGGCGCTGCCCCCCTGCGCGGCGCGGCGCGCGGCGTGCAATATCGTCGGGCGCGGCCATGGCACCCCCTCCATGATCACCTGCCGCAGCGATTCGCCCGGCACATCGACGCCATCGCGCAGCGCATCGGTGCCGAGCAGCGAGGCGTGCGGGTCGGCGCGGAAAATATCGACGAGCGTGCCGGTGTCGAGCGGATCGACATGCTGGGCATAGAGCGGCAGGCCCGCGCGGGCGAGACGGTCGGCGATGCGCGCGTGGACGATACGCAGCCGCCGGATCGCGCTGAACAGCCCGAGCGCGCCGCCCCCCGACGCCTCGATGAGCCGGCTATACGCGCCGGCGAGCGCGGGCAGGTCGCCGCGCGCGATGTCGGTGACGATGATCACCTCCGACTGGCGCGCATAATCGAACGGGCTGGGGACCGCGAAGTGGCGAACCCCGCCGTCCATATGGCGCGCACCGGTGCGGATGTCGGCTTCGGTCCAGCCCTGCGCACCATGTCCGCTCCGCAAGGTTGCCGAGGTCACCAGCACGCCCTGCGCAGGGCGATAGACGATGTCGGCGATCGGGCGCGCGGGGTCGAGCCAGTGGCGGTGCAGCCCGGTGTCGAACTCGCGCCCATCGTAGCGGTCGATCGCCAGCCAGTCGACAAAATCAGGGTCGGCGGGGCCGCCGACGCGGCCGAGCAGCGACAGCCAGCTGCCGAGCGTGTCGATGCGCGTGCCAAGGCTGTGGCGCGCGCCGTCAACCCTTGCCCGGGCTTGCCCGTCGAGCCAGTCGGGCGGATCTTCGATCAGGGCTTCGAGCCGCTTGCCGAGCGCCAGCAGCGGGCGGAGCAACGCCTCGACCGCATCGCTCGCGGCGGCGGCGGCGGCGACCAGCGCGGCGTCGGGATCGGCGAGTTCGGTTTCAAGGCCGTAGCCCGCGTCGGCGGTGCGCGTATCGACCGCGCGCGCATAAACCTGTCCGCGCACCGCGGCGAGCAGCCGTTCGATCGCGCCCCACGGGTCGTTTTCGGACAGGCGGCCGAGCCAGCCGTCGCCGGGCAGTTCGGCGGCGGCGGTGATCGCTGCCTGGATCGCGCGGTCGCCCGCCTCGTCATAGCTCGCGACATCGGCGAGCCGCGCCGCGAGCCCGCGCCGCCGCCCGCGCGACTTGCCCTCTGGCCCCAGCACCCAGCGGCGGATTTCGACCGCTTCCTGCCCGGTCAGCGCCGCGGCGAACATGCTGTCGGCGGCGTCCCACAGATGATGGCCTTCGTCGAAGATCAGCCGCGTCGCCGCGGCGCCGGCATCGCGCGGGCGCGCCGCCTGCACCATCGTCAGCGCGTGATTGGCGATGACGATGTCGGCCTGCGTCGCGGCGCGCGCCGATCGTTCGATGAAGCATTTGCGGAAATGCGGGCAGCCCGCATAGATGCACTCGCCGCGCCGGTCGGTCAGCGCGGTCGTCCCGTTGCGGCGAAACAGCGCGGGCAGCCAGCCGGGCAGGTCGCCGCCGATCATGTCGCCGTCGCGTGTATAGGCGGCCCAGCGCGCGACGAGCTGCGCGAGGATCGCGGCGCGCCCCGAAAAGCCGCCCTGCAGCGCATCTTCCAGATTGAGAAGGCAGAGGTAATTTTCGCGGCCCTTGCGCACCACGACCTTTTCGCGGTGCGTCGCGGCGTCGGGGTAGAGTTTTTCGGTCTCGCGCGACAATTGGCGTTGCAGCGCCTTGGTAAAGGTCGAGATGCAGACGCTGCCCGCCGACTGGTCGATCCACTGCTTGGCGGGCGCGAGGTAGCCCAATGTCTTGCCGATCCCCGTTCCCGCCTCGGCAACGAGCATTTGCGGTGCATCCTTGCGCTCGCGCGGGGCAAAGATCGCGGCGGTCGCGCGTGCATAATCCTGTTGCCCTGCGCGGCGTTCAGCGCCGTCGCCGGTCAGCCGGTCGAGTCTCGCGCTGACGTCGGTTTCGTTGATTGTTACCTGCCGCGGGGCGGGGCGCGGCAGTGCCTCCTCCCACTCGGGCAGGCGCGCGAACAGCCAGCGTTCATTGGCGTCGGGCGTGCTCAGCCGCGGCTGGACGAGCGGCGCCCACGGCCAGCGCTGGCGCGCCAGCGCCTGCATGCCGTGCCAGGCGCCTTCGCGCTCGGGCCAGTCCGGACTGTCGATATTGTCCAGCATTGCCGCCGCCGCCTTGGGCAGAAAGGCGGCGATCTCAGCTTCGCCTTTCGGCGGCGTCAGGCGGGCTGCGGCGGCGATCCCCGCCGGGGTCGGCACCGCAAAGCGCGCGGGATAAAGGAAAGCGAAAAGTTCGAGCAGGTCGAGCCCCGACAGCTCGGGATAGCCCAGCCGGTCGCCGGTCAGCGTCGCATTGAGCAGCAGGTGCGGGGTCGCCGCAACCGACGCGATCGCTTCGCCGCGCCCCACCCGCTGCACGCGCCCGTGCGTATCGGCGATCCAGATGCCGACGTGACTCGCGTGGATCGCGGGGAGGGAGAGAGGATCGGGCGCCACCGTTCCAGCCTAGGGACAAAAGGCGAACGCGGCAAGGCGGGTGGTGGCGCCCGCCCGCTTTCTTCTTGCGATTGGGCGGAAATGATCGATGCTTGGTCGCGGAGCAGGAAAGGATGTTGGGATGAGCGAAGAAGGCGCGATCGGTGCGGTAGTCGACGAGATGTATGCGATGATTTCGGGGCCGAAGGGGCCGCGCGACTGGTCGCGGCAGGCGAATTGCTTTCACCCCGACGCGCGGCAGATCCGGACGTGGGTCGATGCGGAGGGACGCGCGACCTTTCGCAGCATGGGGCTGGAAGACTATGCGCGCGACGCGACGCCCTTTTTTGCCGCGAATGATTTTTTCGAGATCGAGATTGGGCGGCGGATCGATGTGATGGGCAATATCGCCCACGTCTGGAGCGCCTATGAAGCGCGCACCGCATTGGACGATGCGGCGCCCGAGCGCCGCGGGATCAATTCGATCCAGCTGTTCAAGGATCCCGATCTTGGCTGGCGGATCATGGCGATGATCTGGGACAATGAGCGCGTGGGCGTGGCGATCGCGCCCTTTTGACGCCCCTTCCGGCGATCAGTTGAGGCCGCGGCGTCCGAAGGTGACCGGCCGACTGCTCTGGAATATCTGCGCGGGTTCGATCAGCATGGCATTTCGCGCGCGATTCAACGCGTTATAGAGCGGACCGTGGGTCAGTTCATAGGGGAAGCGCACCCCCATGCGATCGACTTCGGACCACATGACGACCGCGTATGTGACCTGGCCGCCATAATGGATTTCGCAGCGCGAGCGCGCCGGCATGCTGGCACCGTCGATCCGCGCGCCGCCCTCGGACAGGTCGGTGATCTGCCCTTCGACGAAGTTGAGGACGCCGTTGACGGTGACGTCGAGCGCGACCGGCGTGCGGGTCTGGCGGCGGGGCTGCGGGATGCGGGGCGTGTCCATGGCATGATGCTAAGCCAAAGATGGTAAACAATCCGGTAACGATAGTCCGTCAATGCTGACCCGCGACGACGATGCCCCGGTACATGGCCGCGGCTGGCGCGGCGCGCCGAAACGGGCAGAAGGGCGCCGCCCTCCCCAAGGTCAGGATTCGCCGATGAAAGCCGTTGTCTGCCCCCGCTATGGTGGTCCCGAGGTGCTGGAGTTTCGCGACGTGCCGATGCCCGAACCCAGGGCGGGCGAGGTGCGGGTCAAGGTGATGGCGACGTCGGTGACGTCGGGCGACAGCCGCCTGCGCGCCGCGCGGTTTCCTACCGGCATGGGCCTGCTTGCGCGGCCGTTCCTGGGCTTTCGCGGGCCGCGCCAGCCGATTTTGGGGACCGAGATCGCAGGGATCGTCGATGCCGTCGGCGCTGGGGTCACCCGCTACCGCGCTGGCGATGCGGTGATGGCCTTTCCGGGCGGCCAGATGGGATGCCATGCCGAATATCGCTGTGTCCCGGAAAACGGGCCGATCGCGCGAAAACGCGCCGGTTTGAGCTTTGCTGACGCGGCGACGCTGTGTTTTGGCGGCTGTACGGCGCTCCATTTCCTCGATGTCGCGGCGGTTTTGCCCGGCAACCGCATCCTGGTCGTTGGTGCATCGGGCGCGGTGGGGTCGGCGCTGGTTCAGCTCGCGTCCCACCGCGGTGCGCATGTCACCGGCGTCTGTAGCGCGCGCAACGCCCATCTGGTTCGCGATCTCGGCGCGGCAGCGGTGATCGATTATGAAACGACCGATTTTCGCAGCGATGCAGAGGCTTATGACGTCATTTTCGAAACGGTTGGCAGCATCGTGACGCGCGAGGCGCTGCCCTTGCTGCGCCCCGGCGGCCGTTTCGTCGCGATCGCCGCGGGGTTGCCCGACATGCTGGCGACGATCGGGGGACCGGGGCGCCAAGGGCGGCGGGTGATCGCCGGGCCCGCAACCGAAAAGCCCGAATATGTTCAGCAATTGGCCGACCTCGCCGCATCCGGGGTGCTGCGTCCGCTGATCGACAAAAGTTATGCGTTCGAAGAGATTGCGGCGGCGCATGCCTATGTCGACACCGGTCGCAAGCGCGGATCGGTGGCGGTGCTGCTCGATCCGGCGGCGCGCGGCTAGCCCGGTCCGGTGCATCGCGCTTGCAAAAACGCGCAAAAAGGGGAAAGGGCGGAGCCCCCGCCACACAAGTACCGGAAGATAGTCGTGACCGATTTTCGTGCCGCCGCCCTCGCGTCCAAGGCCTGGCCTTTTGAGGAAGCGCGCAAGCTGGTCAAACGCTATCCCGACGGCAAGCCCAGCGGTGCGCCGATATTGTTCGAAACCGGCTATGGCCCGTCGGGCCTCCCGCACATCGGCACCTTCAACGAGGTGCTGCGCACGACGATGGTGCGCCGCGCCTATGAAGAAATGACCGGCGCGCCGACGCGGCTCGTCGCGTTCAGCGACGACATGGACGGGCTGCGCAAGGTTCCCGACAATGTCCCCAACGGCGACATGCTGCGCGAATATCTGGGCAAGCCGCTCACCGCCATTCCCGACCCGTTCGGCAAGTATGAGAGTTTTGCGCATCATAACAATGCGATGCTGCGCGAGTTTCTCGACCGTTTCGGCTTTGAATATGAGTTTGTGAGCTCGACCGAACGCTATACGTCGGGTGCCTTCGACGACGCGCTCAGGAACGTCCTGCGCCACAATCAGGACATTCTCGACATCATGTTGCCGACCCTGCGCGCCGAGCGTGCGGCGACCTATTCACCGATCCTGCCGGTCAGCCCCAAGTCGGGTATTGTGCTGCAGGTGCCGGTGACCGTCGTCGACGCCGATGCGGGCCTCGTGTCGTTCGAGGATGAGGGCGAGACGATCACGCACAGCATCCTCGGCGGCGGCGCGAAGCTGCAGTGGAAGGTCGACTGGGCGATGCGCTGGGTCGCGCTCGGCGTCGATTATGAAATGTACGGCAAGGACCTGACCGACAGCGGCGTGCAGTCGGGCAAGATCGCCAGGGCGCTCGGTGGGCGCAAGCCCGAGGGGCTGATCTACGAAATGTTCCTCGACGAAAAGGGCGAGAAGATTTCGAAGTCGAAGGGCAACGGCCTCAGCCTCGAACAATGGCTGGCCTATGGCAGCGAGGAAAGCCTGGCCTTTTTCGCCTATCGCGAGCCCAAGGCGGCAAAGCAGCTGCACATCGGGGTGATCCCGAAGGCGGTCGACGAATATCTGCAGATGCGCGGCAATTATCCGGCGCAGGAAGCCGACAAGAAGCTGGGCAATCCCGTGCATCATGTCCATGTCGCGCGCGGGCAGGAGGTGCCGACGACCGAATTGCCGGTAACCTTCGGGCTGCTGCTCAACCTCGTCGGGGTGATGGGCGCTGACGCGTCGAAGGAGCAGATCTGGCGCTATCTTGGCCAATATGTCGACGGCGCGGACGCCGCGACCTGGCCCGAGCTCGACCGGCTGATCGACAATGCCATGGCGTATAACCGCGATTATGTCGCGCCGACGCTGAAGCGCCGCAAGCCGCAAGGCGGCGAGGGCGCGGCGCTGGCCGAACTCGACGCCAAGCTCGCAGCGCTGCCCGCCGACGCAAGCGCTGACGACATCCAGAACATTATTTACGAGATCGGCAAGAACGAAGCCTATGGCTTTGAAAATCTTCGTGATTGGTTCAAGGCACTGTACGAAACTTTGCTCGGATCGAGCGCGGGGCCGCGGATGGGCAGCTTTATCGCGCTGTTCGGGATCGACAACAGTCGGCGGTTGATTGCCGAGGCGCTGGCGTAAACTTTTCCTTTCGGTTGGATGCGAACGGCAATTATTGGGAGGACTGCATGGCAGCTTATGAGTTGGCGCAGATCAATATCGCGCGTTTTCGCCTGCCCGCCGATCATGTCGCCAACCGCGATTTCATGGACGCGCTCGATGCGGTGAACGCGATTGCCGAGGCAAGCGACGGCTTTGTCTGGCGGCTGGTCGGTGATGGCAATGACGCGACCGACGTTGCCGTGACCGACGATCCGCACGTCATCGCCAACATGTCGGTTTGGCGCGACGTCGATGCGCTGGCGGCGTTCGTTTATCGCGCACCCGAACATCTGGCGATCATGCGTCGGCGCAAGGAGTGGTTCGATCACATCGATGCATTTCAGGCGCTGTGGTGGGTTCCCGCCGGGCATCGGCCCACCGTGGCCGAAGGCATGGCGCGGATCGACAGTCTCGCCGCCAACGGCCCGACGCCAACTGCTTTCTCATTCAAACAGCCCTTTGCCGCGCCCGACGGCACCCCGGCGGCGCCGGTGCAGGACGAATGCGCATGATCGAAATCTTCACCACCGGCGGCACGATCGACAAGGTCTATTTCGACGCGCTGTCCGAATTCCAGATCGGGCCGACGGCAATTCCCGATTTGCTGCGCGAGAATAATGTCCATGTCCCGCACCGCGTGACGCAGTTGATGCGCAAGGACAGCCTGGAACTTGATGACGCCGATCGGGCCGCGATCCGGGCGGCGGTGGAGGGCAGCGAAGCGTCGCACATCCTGGTCACCCATGGCACCGATACGATGGTCGTCACCGGCCGGATGCTGGCGGGCATCGCGGGCAAGACGATCGTGATGACCGGCGCGATGCAGCCGGCGTCGGTGCGCGCCAGCGACGCCGAATTCAACGTCGGCTTTGCCTTGGCCGCGGCGCAGATTTTGCCGCCCGGGGTTTACATCGCAATGAACGGAATGATCTTTGACCCGGCGACAACGGTGAAGGACCGCGCCGGGGCGCGCTTCGTCGCGCAGTAGAGGACAGGCTTTTCTCATTTGGAACCGTAGCCCTGAGCCTGTCGAAGGGCGCCAATCCGATAAGCGCCCTTCGACAAGCTCAGGGCTACGGTTTGACCCTTTCGTGGCCTATCCCGCCGTAACCTGCCGCAGCACCGCGGCGTAACTGGGTGCGATCGTCATCGCTTCATGGCGCCCGGCGTGCCCCAGCATCGCGTGAACCTGTGCCAAGCGATAGCAGGGCACCCCCATGAACAGATGATGTTCCGCGTGATAATTCACCCAATATGGCGCGACCGTCGCGCGCGCGAGCCAGCCTGCGTGGGTGGTGCGGGCATGGGTGAAGGGGTCGTCGCTGCCGGTCGTCGTACAGGCATGTTCGGCGATATTGCGGATGCGCAGGTATAGCTGGAAGGTCGTCGCCAGCCCTGCAAGCCACAGCAGATAGGGCGTCCAGCCGTAGAGGGCGAGCGACGCAGCGAGCAGCACCGCCTGCATCAGCAGGAACCGCCCAACCGCGCGCGCCACCGCCATCGCGCCCGCAACATCGGCGGTCGGTGACGTCACGCCGTCATCCGATTGCTTGTTGAACGGTGTCCCGGCGGTGGTACTGGCGCGGCCCTTTTCGGCGGCTTCGCCGCGCAGCATCGCTTTCAGCCCGACAAGCGCGAAGCCGAATTGCGCGATGCGCTGCTTGAAAAAGGTCTGGCCGGTGAGGTCGCGCAATATCTTGCGGCCCAGGCTGGCGCGGGTGGTGGGGAAGGGCTTCGACAGCGCCAGATCGGGGTCTTCGGCCTGTTGGGTAAATTTGTGGTGCTGAAGATGATAGGTCCGATAGGCGATGAGGTCGGATCCGATCGCGGCGCCGGTCAGCCATTGGCCCAGGAAATTGTTGATCTTGCGCACCGGGTGCAACAGGCCGTGCGCCGCGTCGTGCATCAATATCGCGAGGCCAAGCTGGCGACCGCCGACGAAGATGATCGCGGCCAGCCACGCCAGCGGGTTTTGCGACCATGCGGCCAGCCCCACCAGCGCGATGCTGACGATCCACGCATGGGCAACCAGCCAGATTCCGCGCCAGCGCGACGCGGTGGTGATCGCCGCCCATTGGTTGCGGTCGAAAAAGCGGTCGGGCGGGAGCAGGCGGACGGCGGGCATGCGGCTCTATAACAAGTTGCGATGCGAAACGGAATAGCATCCATTTTGGCACAGTAACGGGGTTAACGAGCGGCCCGCGGTAAGGAATTGGCAACCCCTCTCCGGCCACTGCACCGGACGGACCAGACGAACAGGACAAGCGGGACATTGGGGGATCGGCGTAGCATCATCCGGCCAACGGTCGGCGACGTGACGACGGGCGAATCGATCTTTGATTCACCCGAATTCGTCACGCGACTGCTGCGCGTCGCTCAGCTATGGCATTATGTCCTCATCGGCCGGGTTCTGGCGTTTTTCACCTTTGCGTTCGTGCCGGGGGTCGCCGGGTTTCTGGATCAGCCGCTGCAATGGCTGGTCATGGCGGTGGGACTGTTTTTCGACCTGGTGCTGACCGTGGTCGGCCAGATGATGCGGCGCCCGGGCCCCGCGCTGCAACAAGGATTGCGGGCGCTGGTGGCGGCGAGCATGGCGCTGATCCTGCTGGGTAGTTTGCTCAACGCCGCCGCGATGTTCGCCGCGGTCGCGATATCCGACGGTCGCCACAGCTTTGACGCCTTCACCGCGATTCAGATCGGGTCGCTGCTCGTCGCGGCATCGGCGGCGGCGATTGCGCGCCCGGCCTTTTTCGCCTTTGCCGGCGCTACCGCGCTGGGGGGCGCAATCGGTATCGCGTCGTGGCCCTTTGCGATCGCGGGCTGTGTCTTTCTCGCCCTGCTGATCGTGATGATGCGCGAAGATATTCGCCACCAGCGCCGGGCAACGCGCGCGGCGCGATTGTCGGTCAGCGACCAGCAACGGGCGCTCAACCTGATGCGCGATTTCGAACGCGCCGGACGCGGCTGGTTCTGGGAAACCGACCGCCATGGCCAGCTGGTCTATATCTCGGCGACGGTCGCGGCGCGGCTGGGGCGTCCGGTATCGGAGCTGCTCGGCCAGCCGTTCACCGACATCATCCGCAAACGCATCGGCAACGACGAGAATGAGGAGCGCACGCTGGGCTTCAGCCTGTCGTCGCGCACCCCGTTCAAGGAACTGACAGTGCAGGCGGCGGTTACGGGTGAAGAACGCTGGTGGTCGATCTCGGGCCAGCCGATCAGCAACGAACTTGGCAATTTCCAGGGGTTTCGCGGCAGCGGCACCGACCTGACCGACAAGAAACGGTCGGAGCGCGAGATCAATCAGCTCGCACGTTACGACACGCTCACCGGGCTCGCGAACCGGCCGCACATCACCGACCTGCTCGAACGCGCGCTGAAGAGTCATATCGGCCAGCCGCAGCCGTGCGCGCTGCTGCTGATGGATCTCGACCGGTTCAAGGCGGTCAACGACACGCTCGGCCATCCGGTCGGCGACCAGTTGCTGCAACAGGTCGCGGGACGATTGACCCAGATCGTCGGCGACAAGGGGCAGGTCGGGCGGCTTGGCGGCGACGAGTTCCAGATCGTCGTTCCGCAGCTGAGCCAGCCCGAAAAGCTGGCTGGCATCGCCAATGCCATCATCCTGAGCCTCGCCAAGCCCTTTTCGATCGAGGGCGAGCAGGTCCGTATCGGCTGTTCGGTCGGCATCGCGGTGTCGGAGGGGCAGGGGGTTTCGGCGTCGGCGCTGGTCCGCAACGCCGACCTCGCACTTTATGCCGCCAAGGATGCCGGGCGCGGCGTCTATCGTTTCTATGCCGACGCGATGCATAATCAGGCGAGCGAGCGAAAGGCGATCGAGGACGCGCTGCGCGACGCGCTGGTCAAGGACGAGCTGCGGTTGCTGTATCAGCCGATCGTCGACGTCGGCAGCGAGCGGATCACCGGCTTCGAGGCGCTGATCCGCTGGCACCACGCGCGCGACGGGATGATCAGCCCGTCGAAATTCATCCCGATCGCCGAGGAATCGAACCTGATCGTGCCGATCGGCGAATGGATCATCCGCACCGCCTGCGCGAGCATCGCCCTGCTCGGTCCGGGGTACCGCGTCGCGGTCAACGTCTCGCCGCGCCAGTTCGCCAACGAGAAATTGCCGGCGACGATCCTGAGCGCGGTGTCGGCGGCCGGGATCCGCCCCGAACAGCTCGAGCTGGAAATTACCGAGGGCGTGTTCCTCGACGAGAGCCCCGAAAATCTGGCGATGTTCCAGAAACTGAAGCGTACCGGCGTGCGGCTGGCGCTCGACGATTTCGGCACCGGCTATTCGGCGCTCGGCTATTTGAAGAAGGCGCCGTTCGACAAGATCAAGATCGACCAGAGCTTTGTCCTCGGCGCCGCTGACCCAAGCAGCATGAACGGCGCGATCATTTCGTCGATCGTCGGGCTGGCCACCGCACTCAACATGGAAACGACCGCCGAGGGGGTCGAGACGCATGACGATCTGGCGCTGATCCGCGGGCTCGGGTGCAGCCACGTCCAGGGCTATATCTACGGGCGCCCGATGGATCTGGCCGAGGTTCTCGCGCTGCTGCGCGATGGCGGCGGGCGGGTCGAAGCGCAGGGCTATAAATGCGCGCGCGAGCCGCGGACCACGATCTTTCGGACGATCCAGGTCGCGAGCGGCGGGCATCAATATGAAGCGATCGTGCGCAACATGTCGCCGCGCGGCGCGCTGGTCGAGGGATTGTGGAATGTGCCGCCGGGCACGCCGCTGACGCTGGAGTTCGGCGCCGATCAGGCATTCGATGCCGAGGCGCGCTGGTCGGCGGGCAACCGCGTCGGGGTCAAATTTGCCGAGGCGATCGATCTGGACGCACTGCTGGGGCCGAAAACGGGGGTAGCGGCGCGCGGGCGGGTGCGGCGGGCGGCTTAAACACCCTGCGTCATCCCGGCGAAGGCCGTGATCTCATCCTGCAACGATGACGCACCGGCGAGATCCCGGCCTGCGCCGGGATGACGATCTATGGCAAATCAATCCGCAACGCGCCCGCGCACCATCACCCAGTCGACCTTTTCCAGCGCCGTGACATCGGCAAGCGGGTCGCCGCTGACCGCGATCATATCCGCCGACAGGCCGGGCGCGATGCGGCCGATCTCGCCCTCCATCGACAACGCCCTGGCGGCGACCGTGGTCGCGCTCGCGAGCGCCTCGCGCGGGGTCAGCCCCGCCTTGACCAGCAGCGCAAATTCGCCGCCGTTGCGGCCATGTTCGAACACCCCGGCGTCGGTGCCAAAGGCGACGGGGACGCCCATCGCCTTGGCGCGCGTCACCGCCTTGCCGACGCTGCCCAGCGTCATGCGGACCTTTTCCTCGACCGTCGCGGTATAGACGCCCTTGCCGAGCCGCTCGCGGATTCCCTCGAACGCCATCAGGGTCGGGACCAGATAAGTTCCCTTCGCCTTCATCACCTTCAGCGCTGCATCGTCGGCAAAGGTGCCATGATCGATCGTGTCGATCCCGGCCGCCGCTGCGGCCTCGATCCCGCGCGCGCCATGGGCGTGCGCCATCACTTTCAGCCCCAGCGAATGGGCGGTGTCGGCAATGCTTTGCAGTTCGGGACTCGTGAAATGCCCCTCCAGCCCGCGCCCTTGCTGCGACAGCACGCCGCCGGTTGCGGTAATCTTGATGATGTCGGCGCCCGCGCGCGATGCCTTGCGCACCTTTTCGGCGCATTCGAGCGCGCCGGTGCAGGTATAGCCCTGATCGAGCACGTCATGGACGTCCTCGCGAAAGCCCGTGACGTCGCCATGCCCACCGATGATCGACAGCGCCGGACCGGCGGCGATGATCCGCGGCCCGGTGACGAAGCCCGCGGCGGTGCCCCGGCGCAGCGAATACGCCGTATATTGCGCCGACCCCGCCTCGCGCACCGTCGTGAACCCCGCGCGCAGCGTGATGCCGGCATTCTTCACGCCGACAACGACGCCCCATTCGTCGGGCTCGACTGCCGCGCTGCGGAAATCTTCGCCGGGGTCGCCGGTCAGGTGGACGTGCAGGTCGATGAGGCCGGGAAGCAGCGTCTTGTCGCCCAGATCGACGACGGTCGCGTCGGCGGGCGGGGCGCTACGGCCTGCGGTGATCGACGTGATGCGATCGTCGGTGATGACGATCGTCGACGGCCCTTGCGCCGGCTTGTCGGCATCGGTGATGACGCGCGCGGCATAGATGACCGTGGTCTTGGCGTTCGCCGCGGTGCCAAGCAGCGCCAGCGTGAGCGCCGCAAGCATTCCGTATTTTCGCATGAAGAGTCCCCTGTCCTGATCCGGCATCGTGACGCGTGGGGCCGTGGACGGCAAGGGGGAAAGGGGTGGGTGAACGGGTTGGATCGACGGGTGGCGGCTTTGGGGTGGGGAGCGGACGTTACCGATCCTCCCCGGAACGGGGAGGGGGACCAGCGAAGCTGGTGGAGGGGCACCATCGGTTTGCCTTGCCGCCGAAGTCGTACTCCGCTGCACCGTTCCCGGAAAATTTGGTCTTCCAGCCTAGCGCTGCGTCTGACCTCCCGTGCCCCTCCACCACCCTTCGGGTGGTCCCCCTCCCCCTTTGGGGGAGGATCGCTTACGCCTGCACCCGATCGGAAGCGACCGCGCTACGCATAAAAAGAGGGGCCGACTGGGTCGGCCCCTCAAGTTTGTCTTCGGGTAATCGAAAGGGCTTACCAGAAGAAATCGTAGATCACGTCGACGACCTGGCCGTTGTACGTATCGACGAGGATCGCGTCGTTGTAATAGCGGATCCAGCGATAGCCGTCGTACGCGGGCGGCAGGCGATAGTACCACGGATCGTTGATCCAGTAGCGGCTGCCATAGAATAGCGAACCCAGGCTGAACCCGATGCTGAACCGCGTGTAGCGGTGGTTGCGGTACGGCGAATAATAGGCCGGCAGGCGGTAGTGGCTGCGATAGCGTTGGCGATGGTCGCGCCAGTTGTAGCGGCGATCGTCGCGCCACGAGCGGTTCCAGTTGTTCCGACGATTGTCGTAGCGACGATCGACGCGGTCGTTGTTGTTGCGATCGTAGCGCCGGTCGATCTGGCCGTCGCGATTGCGGTCGTACCGGCGGTCGCGCTGGTCGATGCGATTGTTGTTGTTGCGATCCCAGCGGCGGTCGAGGTCACCATCGCGATTGCGGTCATAGCGGCGATCGACGCGGTTGTTGTCGTTGCGGTCGTAGCGCTGATCGACCTGGCCGTTGCGATTGCGGTCCCAGCGACGGTCGATGCGGCCGTCGTTGTTGCGGTCATAGGCGCCGCCCTGGCGGACCTCGCGCTGCTGTTCGCTGCGTTGCTGCCACTGCTGGCGCTGCGCGTCGCGCTGCCCGCGATCGCCGCGCTGCTGCCATTGCTGCTGGCGCGTTTCGCTGCGCTGCGGGCGCTCGGCGCGCGGTTGCTGGCTCTGCTGACGCTGGACGCGCGCTTCGCCGCCGCTGTTGCCGCGGCGGGCTTCGGGGCCGCGCGGACCGCGGTCGCCGCGGCTGCCGCGATCGCCGTCGCCGCGCTGCGCCAACTGGATGCGCTCGCCCGATGCCTGGGCGGCGGCAGGGGCAATGGGGGTCAGGACCGTTGCAGCGATCAGCAACCCTCCGAACATTTTTTTCATCTCGCCATTCTCCAACTCATGTCCCGATTGCTGGAGAGGCCAGCCGGGATGATGAATCGTGTGTTACCGGCGGCAAGATGATCGGCGGCTGAACCATGCTGTTGCCTGCGGTTCAGCTAGATGAACAAGAGGGTTCAGCTGCCGGGGGGCAGCCGCAGCGCAGGTACGGCGCGCGCGGCATCGTCGGGCCGGATACCGGGCGGCGGCGCGGCAGCGATCCGTTCCTCGCCGCGCAGCACCCGGCCTGCGCGGCGGATCGCGGTGCGGATGCGCGGATAGGTGCCGCAGCGGCAGATGTTGGTCATCGCCGCGTCGATTTCGGCGTCGCTGGGGTTGCTGTTCGCGCGCAGCAGCGCGGCCGCGGCCATGATCATCCCCGACTGGCAAAAGCCGCATTGCGGCACCTGTTCGGCGACCCACGCCTGCTGGACGGGATGGCTACGGTCGCGCGACAGGCCTTCGATCGTCGTGACGAAGCGGCCCTCACATTCCGCGATCGTGACCATGCAGCTGCGGATCGGCTCGCCGTCGATGTCGACGGTGCACGCGCCGCAATCGCCCGTGCCGCAGCCATATTTGGTGCCGGTCAGGTTCGACGCATCGCGCAGCGCCCACAGCAAAGGCGTGTCGGGCTCCATGCGATATTCGACCGGGCGGTCGTTGACCGAGAATCGTGTCATGCCGGGATCAATAGCCGATCGTTCGTCTGGAGACTGTCAGATTCTTCAAAACATCGTCATTGCGACCCCGGCGAAAGCCGGGGGAAGCAATCCAGGGCGGCCTGACACCACTCTGGATTGCCGCGTCGCTTCGCTCCTCGCAATGACGGAGCTAGGGGGTCAATCGCGCCAGCTCGTGTCGATCTTGTCGACCTTGCGCACCATCGCGTCGAATTCGGCTTTGCCCGACTGGCCCGGGATCGCCGCCATATACAGGTCGCGCTGGTGGACCTTGATGACGTCCTCATCGACGAGCACCGGCTTGCCCATGCTCATCGTCGCGAGCTGGATCTCGCACGCGCGTTGCAGCGCCCAATATTTGATGAAGGCATCGGACAGCGACTTGCCCATCACGACGGGACCATGGTTGCGCAGCATCAGGATGCGCTTGTCGCCTAGGTTTTTGACCAGCCGCTCGCCTTCTTCCTCGCGTACCGTCACGCCCTCGAAATCATGATAGGCGAGCTGGCCCATGAAATTGCAGGCATAGAAGTTGGTCGGTTGCAGCCCGCCCTCGAGCCCGCACACCGCCATCGTCGCGGTGGTGTGGGTGTGGATGATCGCATGCGCGTCGGGCAGGACGCGGTGGAACAGGCTGTGCTGGACGAACCCCGCCTTGTTGACGTGCCAGGGATTGTCCGCGTCCAGCTTGTTGCCGTCGATGTCGATCTTGATCAGGCTCGACGCCGTGACCTCGCTGAAATGCATGCCATAGGGGTTGATCAGGAACGCGCCGTCCTCGTCAGGAACCTTCACCGTGATGTGGTTGAAGATCATCTCGTCCCAACCCATCATCGCGAAAATCCGGTAACAGGCGGCCAGCTCCTGCCGCGCCGTCCACTCGGCTTCGCTATATTTGCTGTTGCGCTTGAGCTGCGTCGCCATGGCCTGTCCCTTTGATGTTAGTTTCGTCTTGCTACCTATGCCACAAGGCGAGGGGGCGACACAATCCCGCAAGCGGGCTAGGGCTCCGGACACAGGGGCAAGGGCTTTTGCCGCGCAGGGGCTTGCATTTTACTGCGAATCCCCTTATCGGCGCAGCCATCGGAACGTCGCGGGTTCGCGGCGCTTCTTTTATTGCCCTTATATCGGCGATTTATGGCGGACCGGATGACCGGTTGCCGTTCATCGTTGGACGAACCGGAGACGACACGGCACATGCAGATCATCGTTCGCGACAATAATGTCGACCAGGCCCTTCGCGCGCTCAAGAAGAAGCTGCAGCGTGAGGGCGTGTATCGCGAAATGAAGCTGCGCCGTCATTACGAGAAGCCCAGCGAAAAGCGCGCGCGCGAACACGCCGCCGCCGTCCGCCGCGCCCGCAAGATGGAGCGCAAGCGGATGGAGCGCGACGGGATCAAGTAAGACCCATCCATCCTGACGGATTCGGATCGTGAAACAGGCGCTGCGGGTAACCGCGGCGCCTTTTTCGTTTGGGGCGCGCGCATAATGCCTCTGGACCGCCGCGCGCCGCACCGCCTATAGGCCTCGCCAACATTTGCGCCCGCGGGCGCCTGCGGAAGGATCAGCAGACATGAGCGTGACGACGGTTCCCTTGCGCCCGGTGAGCAAAAGCGGCTTGTGGCTGATGTGGTTCGGCCTCTTGGCGCTGCTCGCCCTCGGCGCCGCCTTTGCTTGGCACATGACCCCGCGCATCGGGTTCGAAGTCGTCAAGGAAGGCACCGGTGCGAGCCCGACCCGCGCCGATGTCGTGCTGGTGAAATATGAGGGCAAGCTGGACGACGGCACCGTGTTTGACGCAAATGAACAGGCGCCGATGCAGGTCGCGGGCGTCGTACCCGGCTTTTCCGAGGCGCTGACCCGGATGAAGAAGGGCGGCGAGTACAAGATCACCATTCCGCCGCAGCTCGGCTATGGCGACCGCGCGACCGGCCCGATCCCGGCGAACAGCACGCTGCACTTTACCGTGACCCTGCTGGATTACCGTTCGGAGGCCGAGGTTCGCGCGATGCAGCAGCAGATGATGCAGCAGCAACAGATGATGCAGGGCGCGCCGGGCGGCGCTGCTCCTGCGGGTCCGCCGCCGGGTGCGCCGCAGCCCTGACCCTGATTTCCGTTATCCCGGTTATTCCCGTCATCCCGGCGAAGGCCGAGATCTGGCCCGTTGCGTTAGAAAGATCGGGTGAGATCCCGGCCTTCGCCGGGATGACGAACTGAAATGAGGGGCGATGGTTTTCAGACTGCCGCCGCCTTCGCATCCTTGGGCGCTGCCCCGGCATTCCTCTCCGCCTCGCGCTCCAGCGCGACCTTGATCATCGCGACGATCGGGTCGGCCAGAAACAGGCCCATGATGCCGAGCAGCGCGCCGAGCAGGATTTGCGCGCCGAGCACAAGCGCGGGGGCAAGGTCGACGGTCTTTTTCGCCACCATCGGCACGATCAGATAGCCATCGACGGTCTGGACCACCAGATAGATGACGATCGCCCATAGTCCCGCATCGGTCCCCGCGGAAAAGCCGACGAGCACCAGCAGCACCCCCGACACGATCGCGCCGATATTGGGGATGAAGGCGAGCAGACCGGTGAGGAGGCCCATCAGTGCCGCCATCGGGATGCCGACCGCGAGGCACGCGAGCCATGTCCCGATGCCTTCGACCAGCATGCCGAGCAGGCGGCCCGCCATCAGGCGGCGGAGGGTGAAACCCATGCGCGCGGTGGTGATATAGAAATTCTCGCGATGCTTCATCGGCAGCATCCAGGCGACACCGCGTTCGTACAGTCGCGGTTCGATGGCGATGAATATTCCCAGCACGACAATCATCACCAGGCTGGTCAGGGCGCCCAGCACGGTGCCGACCGCGGCGGTAACGCGGCCCACGGTGCCCGCGATATTGTCGGCAATCGTCTTGGTATCGATCTGGAAATTGCCCATGCCATGATCGGCGGCCCAGGCCGCGATCCGTTCGACCTGGACCATGATGACCTGTTGCAGCGTCGCCGCCTGGCTGGCGATCTGCGACCCCGCGAACATCGCGGTCCACGCCAGAAAGGCCAGCAGCGACAGGCACACGATCGCCAGCCGCCAGCCGCGCGCGATCGGCAATATGCGACCGAGCAGGCGCGTGCCGCCGTCGAGCATCGACGCCATGACGATCGCCGCAAAGATCAGCAGGATCGGCTGGATCAGCACCACGCACGCCGCGATCAGCAGCGCGAGGCCGAGCCACACGCTGGCCTTCAGCAATTCGGTGCGGACCAGGTGGCTGCGGATTTCGGTGGGGCCGGGGGCGTTGGCGGTCGCCTTGGCGCGCGCCTGAGCGCGTTCTTTTCGCTCGACCCGCTCCACCATGCCCGCGCTCCCTATTTTGCTGTGCTGCTACGTTCGGGCCGCAAGTCGGTTCCCGCGCGGCCCGAGCGCAGCGCATTGAACCAGCTGAGCGGATTGTACCACACGGCGGTACCATCGGTCGAAAAGCTAATGATCTCCGCCCGCCCGGCGATCACGTCGAACGGGACAGGGCCGCCCAACCCCTTTTGCGACGTGTCGACCCGGCTGTCGGCGCTGCCGTCGCGGTTGTCGCCCATCAGGAACAGATGGTCGGCGGGTACTTTGATCGGGCCATAATCGTCGGTGGTGTACCCCGGGCCCATATCGATCGTGTCGAAGGTCGCGCCGCCGGGCAGCGTCTCCCGCACGATCGGCAGTTCGAGCGTTTCGCGCCCGTCAGCGCCGCGGGTGATGAAGCGGTCGAGGCTGCTGTCGCCGCTGGGCAGGTTCGGATCGACCGGGATCGACAGCAGCGGCTGGACTTCGCGCTTCACCGGCTTGCCGTTGATGCTGAGTTCGCCGTTGGTCAGCTGGATGGTGTCGCCGGGAAGGCCGATCACGCGCTTGATATAGTCGACCCGGGTGACCGGATGTTCGAGGACGACGATGTCGCCGCGCTCGGGCAGCTTGGCGAACCAGCGGCCCGCCGTCTTGGGTGCGAGGTGAAAGCTGACCGAGGCGTAGGACCAGCCATAGGGAAATTTGCTGACGATCAGTCGGTCGCCGTTGCGCAGCACCGGCATCATCGAATCGGACGGGATATAGAAGGGTTTGGCGACGCAGCTGTGGATGCCCAGCACGAGCAGCAGGATCACCACGATGTCGCGGATAAGCTTGCCCCAGCTGCCGTCGTCCTTTGCTTTGCCCTTCGCCATATTGCCGTCAGTCCTTGATCGCTTCGATAATGACGAATGCCTGCGCCCAGGGGTGATCGTCGGTCAGGGTGAGATGAATATGGGCGCTGTGTCCCGCCGGGATCATCGCCGCCAGCCGTTCGGCGGCGCCGCCGGTCAGCGCCAGCGTCGGCGCGCCCGAGGGCGCGTTGACGACGCCGATGTCCTTCATGAACACGCCGCGCTTGAACCCGGTGCCGACCGCTTTCGAGAAGGCTTCCTTGGCGGCGAAGCGCTTGGCGTAGGTACCCGCGCGAGTGAACGGTCGGCGCGCGGCCTTCGCGCGTTCGACGTCGGTGAAGACGCGATTTTCGAAACGCTCACCAAAGCGGTCGAGCGAATTCTGGATGCGCTCGATATTGCAGAGGTCGGAGCCGAGGCCGATAATCAACTGAAATCCTCCATGTCGCGAAGCGATGGGGAGGGGGGCCGCGCCCGAAGGGCGGGGTGGAGGGGCCGCGACGTAGCGCCATTTGCCCCTCCGTCAGCGCTTCGCGCTGCCACCTCCCCATGGCTGCGCCACAGGGAGGATCTGGCCCTGGTCACGCTCACCCGCGCGCCTCGTCCATCAGCACCCGCATCCGGCGCACCGCATCTTCGAGGCCGGTAAAGATCGCCTCGCCGATCAGATAATGGCCGATGTTGAGCTCCGCGAGCTGCGGGATCGCGGCGACGGGGACGACATTCTCATAGGTCAGGCCGTGTCCCGCATGGGGTTCGATGCCGTTCTTCCATGCGAGCGCGGCGGCGTCGGCGATGCGGCTCAGCTCGACCGCGCGTTCCTCGCCTTCGCAATGGGCATAACGGCCGGTGTGAAATTCAACCACCGGTGCGCGGAGCCGCATCGCGGCCTCGATCTGGCGCGGATCGGGCTCGATGAACAGGCTGACGCGAATGCCCGCGTCGGCGAGGCGCGAGACGATCGGGGCGAGGTGGTTATGCTGCCCGGCAGCGTCGAGCCCGCCCTCGGTCGTGCGCTCCTCGCGCTTTTCGGGGACGATACACGCGGCGTGCGGTTTGTGGCGCAGCGCGATCGCCACCATCTCGTCGGTCGCCGCCATTTCGAGATTGAGCGGCAGGTCGGTCGCCGCCTGGATGCGCGCGAGGTCGTCGTCGCGGATGTGGCGCCGATCCTCGCGCAGATGCGCGGTGATGCCGTCGCCGCCGACCGATGCGACGATTTCGGCGGCGCGCACCGGATCGGGATGCTCGCCGCCGCGCGCGTTGCGGATCGTCGCAACATGGTCGATGTTGACCCCCAGGCGAAGGCGACCCGTCAATTCGCGCGGCTTCCGGGCTTGATCGCCGACGTACCGGCGAGATGTTCGGGGAGCTCGTCCGCGGCATAGGTCGGAAAGTTGATCGCGACGAGCGGATAGAAGGGGACGCCAAGGTCGATGTTGCTGCCGGCCGAACGATCGACGAGCGCCGCCTCGGCGACCACTTCGCCGCCCGCGGCGGTCACGCAGGCCATGGCTTCGCGCGATGACAGGCCGGTGGTCACGACATCCTCGACCATCAGCACCTTGGCGCCGGGTTCGATGGTGAAGCCGCGGCGCAGCTCGAAGGTGCCGGTCGGGCGCTCGACGAAAATCGCGGGTTTGCCGAGCGCACGCCCCATTTCATGGCCGATGATGACACCGCCCATCGCGGGCGACACGACGATGTCGATCGCCTGTTTGAGTTCGCGCGGCAGCTTGGCGGCGAGGGCGATCGCGAGGCGTCCGGCGCGCTCCGTATCCATCAGGACGCGCGCGCATTGCAGGTAATATTCGCTGTGGCGGCCCGACGACAGCAGGAAATGCCCCTGAAGCAGGGCGTCGGCAGCGCGGAATTCGGCCAGGATTTCGTCATCAGTCATGGGAGTATTGTTCTTTTGTCCAGTGCGTCGTCCTGTGCGGACGACCGGGTTTTGGCGGCGAAGATTATCCAGCCGCAAAATAGTGTTAGAGATGCTTGAGGCAAGCGGCAAGCGGGTCTATAGCGCCCGCGAGATTCAGCCCATCCTCCGGCTGTCGCGACGCTTGTCCGACCGCCGCCGAAGAGGGGTGAAATGTGATAAAGAACAACAGGCAACGGGCGGCACCAGTCTTATGAAGAGCTTGAAAACCCTTGTAATTGCGGCGGCTTTGTCGCTGGGCGCAGTGGGCGCCGGTCATGCGCAGGCACCGGCGGCGGCTCCGGCCGAAGCCCCTGCTGCGGCACCCGTGGCGAATCCGGCGCCGGTTGCGGCCGACGCGGCTGCCCCGGCGGCTGCGCCCGCGGCAACCGAGGCGGCGGTCCCGGCTGGCGATGCGACCTATGTGCCGATGAAGCCGACCCCGGGGGTTGGTCAGCCGATCGATGCCGGTATCGATTTCCAGCCGCAGGTCAGCCCGGTCGGCGAACAGGCCTATTGGTTCAATCATGTCATCCTGTTGCCGGTGATCACCGTGATCACGCTCTTCGTTCTCGGCCTGTTGCTCTGGGTGGTGTTCCGCTACCGCGCCAAGGCGAACCCCGTCCCGTCGAAGACGACGCACAACACCTTCATCGAAATCATCTGGACCGCGATTCCGGTGCTGATCCTCGCAGTGATCGCGGTCCCGTCGATCCGCCTGCTCGCGCAGCAATATGAGCCGCCGAAGAAGGAAGCGCTGACGATCAAGGTCACCGGATACCAATGGTATTGGGGCTATGCCTATCCCGACCAGGGCATCGGCGAATATGTGTCGAAGATGCTGACCAAGGAACAGGCCGATGCCGCCGGTGAACCGCACCAGCTGGCCGTCGACAACCGCATGGTCGTTCCCGTCGGCCGTCAGGTGAAGCTGATCATCACCGGCGCCGACGTGATCCACAGCTTTGCCGTCCCGGCCTTCTGGACCAAGATGGACGCGGTTCCTGGCCGCGCCAACGAAACGACGTTCACCGCGAACAAGGTTGGCGTCTATTACGGCCAATGTTCGGAACTTTGCGGCGTTGATCATGGCTATATGCCGATCGCGGTCGAGGTTCTGCCGGTCGACAAGTGGGAGGCCTGGGTCCGCTCGAAGGGCGGCAATCCGGCCGGTCCGGTTGTCGCCGCCGCAGCGCCCGCTGTCGCCGCGCCGACACCTGCCGCTGCTGCGCCAGCCGCGACGCCGGCCGCCACCACGACCGAAGCTGCACCGGCAGCGGCGCCTGCCGCTGCACCGGCTGCCAAGAATTAATAAGGGGTCCGACAGATGACCGATATTGCCGCAACTGCACCCGCCCATGGCCATGCCGATCACGCGCATGACGACCATGATCACGATACGCCGGGCTTTTTCGTCCGCTGGTTCATGTCGACGAACCACAAGGACATCGGCACCCTCTACCTGATCTTTGCGATCGTCGCCGGTATCGTCGGCGGCGTGATTTCGGGCATGATGCGCTGGGAACTGGCCGAGCCGGGCATTCAGTATCTGACCGGCTGGGCACAATTCTTTGACCCCGCCGCAAGCGAAGTGCAGGGCAAGCATTTCTGGAACGTGATGATCACGGCGCACGGCCTGATCATGGTGTTCTTCATGGTCATGCCCGCGATGATCGGCGGTTTCGGCAACTGGTTCGTGCCGCTGATGATCGGCGCGCCCGACATGGCATTCCCGCGCATGAACAATGTCAGCTTCTGGCTGACCTTCGTCGCGTTCGTCATGCTGGTCGGCTCGATGTTCGTTCCGGGCGGCAGCGGGCTTGGCGCCGGCACCGGCTGGACGGTTTACGCGCCGCTGTCGACCAGTGGGTCGGCGGGTCCGGCGGTCGATATGGCGATCTTCTCGCTCCACCTTGCGGGTGCGGCGTCGATTCTGGGCGCGATCAACTTCATCACCACCATTTTCAACATGCGCGCACCGGGGATGACCATCCACAAGATGCCGCTGTTCGTGTGGTCGGTGCTGGTCACTGCCTTCCTGCTGCTGCTCGCGCTGCCGGTTCTGGCGGCGGCGATCACCATGCTGCTGACCGACCGCAACTTCGGCACCACTTTCTATGATGCGGCTGGCGGCGGCGACCCCGTTCTCTACCAGCATCTCTTCTGGTTCTTCGGTCACCCCGAAGTGTACATCATGATCCTGCCGGGCTTCGGCATTGTCAGCCAGATCATCTCGACCTTCAGCCGCAAGCCGGTGTTCGGCTATCTCGGCATGGCCTATGCCATGGTCGCGATTGGCGTCGTCGGCTTCATCGTGTGGGCCCACCACATGTTCACCGTCGGCATGTCTGTGAACCTCAAGATGTACTTCACCGCGGCGACGATGGTCATTGCGGTCCCCACGGGCATCAAGATCTTCAGCTGGATCGCCACCATGTGGGGCGGTTCGATGAGCTTCAAGACCCCGATGGTCTGGTCCTTGGGCTTCATCTTCATGTTCACCGTCGGCGGCGTGACCGGCGTCGTGCTTGCCAATGGCGGCGTCGACACCAACCTGCACGACACCTATTATGTCGTGGCTCACTTCCACTATGTGCTGTCGCTGGGCGCCGTGTTCTCGCTGTTTGCCGGTTTCTATTACTGGTTCCCGAAAATGTCGGGACGGATGTACAACGAGTTCCTGGGCCAGCTGCACTTCTGGATCTTCTTCATCGGCGTGAACGTCCTGTTCTTCCCCCAGCACTTCCTGGGTCAGCAGGGCATGCCGCGCCGTTATCCGGACTATCCCGATGCCTATGCCTATTGGCACCTGATCTCGTCCTACGGCTATGTCATCATGGCGGTCGGCGTGCTGATCTTCTTCGTCAATATCCTGTGGTCGCTGGCTGCCGGCAAGAAGGCCGCCGACAACCCGTGGGGCGAAGGCGCGACGACGCTCGAATGGACGCTGTCGAGCCCGCCGCCGTTCCACCAGTTCAACGAACTGCCGCGTATCGCCTGACAAGGTTCGCCCCCTGCTGATTTCCGGCAGGGGGCGTTTCCCTGATGGCCGGAGTTAACATGGCGCAAAGCCTGACCCATGGCGAAACGGCGCTTCCCGCCGACTGGCGCGACCTGTTCGCGCTGACCAAGCCGCGCGTGATGTCGCTGGTGGTGTTCACCGCGCTGTGCGGGTTGCTCGCGGCGCCGGTGTCGGTGCCGCCGGTGCTTGCCTTTTCGTCGATCCTCGCGATCGCCTTGGGCGCTGGGGCGTCGGGCGCTCTCAACCAATGGTATGAGGCGGGTCTCGACGCCAAGATGAAGCGGACCGCCGGGCGGCCACTCCCGGCCGGGCGGCTCGACCCGCAGACGGCGCTCCAGTTCGGGATCGGCCTTGCTGCCTTTTCGCTATTCCTGATGTTGTTTGCGTCGAACTGGCAGGCGACGTTGCTGCTGGCGGTGTCGATCCTGTTTTACGTGTTCATCTATACGATGTGGCTGAAACCGCGGACGCCGCAGAATATCGTCATCGGCGGTGCGGCGGGCGCTTTTCCCCCGCTGATCGGCTGGGTCGCGGCGACGGGCAGCGTTGCGCCGCTGCCGGTGATGCTGTTCCTGCTGATCTTCCTTTGGACCCCGCCGCATTTCTGGGCGCTCGCGCTGTTCGTGCGCTCGGACTATGCCGCCGCGGGCATTCCGATGATGCCGGTCGTGGCGGGCGAGAAATCGACGCGGCGCCAGATCCTGTTTTATGCGCTGATCATGGCGGCGGCGGCGATCGCGCCATGGCCGCTGGGTTACACCGGTGCGCTCTATGGTTGGACCGCCACGATCCTGTCGGTTCTGTTCGTGGCGCTGTCGGCGCAGGTCGGCACCCGCACGACGGGTGAGCGCGATCTGATGCAACCCGAAAAACGCCTGTTCGCTTATTCGATTGCCTATCTTTTCATTTTGTTCGGCGCCGTTGTTGCCGACCATTGGTGGACCATATGACCGACGAACCCAAGCCCGCGCCGTTCGACGAGGCGGAGTATCGCCGCCGCCAGCGTAGCCGCGCCAATATGATGGCGTGGATGCTGGGCGCGCTCGCGATCCTGTTTTTCTTCATCACCATCGCCAAGATCCAGATATTCGCATGAAGAAGACGGCCTTCCTCTGCGCGATGCTGGTCGTTGCAATGACGGGCCTCGGCTTTGCGGCGGTACCGCTCTATGATCTGTTCTGCCGCGTGACGGGCTTTGGCGGCACCACGCAGCGTTTTGATCCGGTTGCGGCGGCCGCTGAACCGAAGATATTGAAGAACACCATTTCGGTCCGTTTCGACGCCAATGTGTCGGCGGGGCTGCCGTGGAAATTCTATCCCGAGCATCCGACCGATACGGTCAGCATCGGCGCGCGCGACATGGCGATCTTCATCGCCGAAAACAACTCGTCAAGGCCGGTCGTCGGCACCGCCGGGTTCAATGTCACGCCGACGCAGGCGGGCAAATATTTCACCAAGATCCAGTGCTTCTGCTTCACCGAACAACGGCTGGAGCCGGGGCAGCAGATGCGGATGCCGGTGCTGTTCTTCGTCGATCCCAAGATCATGGACGATCCGGACGCGCGCGACATCCAGGAAATCACCCTCAGCTACACCTTTCACCCTGTAGACGAGGGTAAAAAGGCGAGCTAAGGCCGCGATCAGAGTCTTATTTCAAGGACCGGCGAGCGATGGGGAATCGCGACGCTGGGGCTGCAAAACGGGAAACACGCAATGTCCGGTGCCAAACATCATGACTATCATCTGGTAAACCCCAGCGTCTGGCCGCTCATCGGCTCGTTGGCGGCGATGGTGATGTTCTTCGGGCTCGTCATGTACATGCACGACGATTATTTCGGCGGCGTCGGCAAATGGGTGCTTGGCCTCGGCTTCATGGGGGTGATCGCCACCTTCTTCAGCTGGTGGTCGGACGTCATCAACGAAGCGCACGCCGGTGACCATACCCCGGTCGTACAGCTGCACCTCCGCTACGGCATGATCCTGTTCATTGCGTCGGAAGTGATGTTCTTCGTCGGCTGGTTCTGGGCCTGGTTCGACTTTTCGCTGTTCCCGGTGCCGATCGAATATGCCGAAGGCGCGGTGACGTCGATGTTCGGCCAGGAAGGCGCCGAAGCGATCACCATGTGGCCGCCCAAGGGTATCGAAGTGATCGATCCCTTCTCGCTGCCGCTGCTCAACACGCTGATCCTGCTCTGCTCGGGTACCACGATCACCTGGGCGCACCATGCGCTGATCCACGGCGACCGCGAAGGGCTGAAAAAGGGTCTGTGGCTGACCATCATCCTCGGCGTCATCTTCTCGATGATCCAGGCTTATGAATATGCCCATGCGCCCTGGGGTTTCGGACAGAGCAACTATAGCTCGGCCTTCTACATGGCGACCGGCTTTCACGGCTTCCATGTGCTTGTCGGCACGATCTTCCTGATCGTCTGCCTGGTGCGCACCTACAAGGGCCACTTCACCCCGAAGCAGCATTTCGGCTTTGAGGCGGCAGCCTGGTACTGGCACTTCGTCGACGTGGTGTGGCTGTTCCTGTTCATCATCGTCTATGTCTGGGGCGGCTGGGGCGCGCCGGTCGCCGCGCACTAAGTTGCCGGACACCGACTCCATTCCAAAGGGGCAGCCGCCGGTCTGGCGCGCTGCCCTTTTTGGCCTTTGCCCCGAATGCGGGGCAAAGACGCTGTTCGACGGGCCGGTGCAGTTTCAGCCGACGTGCCGTGCCTGCGGGCTCGATTACAGCCGCTACAATGTCGGCGATGGCCCCGCCGCCTTCCTCACCCTGATCATCGGCGCCTTGCTCGTCGCGATCGCGCTGACCCTCGACGCTGCGGTCCAGCCGCCCTTGTGGGTTCATGTCATATTGTGGGTGCCGCTGACCGCTGCCGCGGTGGTTTATGGCCTGCGCGTCGCCAAGGGCGCGCTGCTGGCAAGCGAGCATCAGCGGCAGGCGGCCGAGGGACGCCAGCTGGACCAGCCGCATGACTGATACCGCAACGCTCTCCGCGCGGCGCTGGCCGCTGATTCCGACCATCCTGGTACTAATTGCGGTGGCGGTGATGATCGGGCTCGGCGTGTGGCAGTTGCAGCGGAAGACGGAAAAGGAAGCGCTGGTCGCGCTCTATCAGCGCAATATGGCGATGTCGGCGCTCGTCACTTATCCCGAACTGCCGCCGGTGGCCGACAGCTTGCTGTTTCGCAAAAGCAGCGTCGTGTGCCTGGAACCCGTGCGCTGGGATCCGCGCAGCGGCACGGACCAGAAGGGAAGGGCGGGTTTTCGCATGATCGCCGACTGCCGGACCGGCGCCGAAGGGCCGGGGGTGCTGGTCGATGTCGGCATCGGCGATGATTTTACCCCGCCCAAATGGAGCGGTGGGATCGTTCAGGGGACGATCGTTCCGGGGCCCGACCAGCCCACCGTGATGGAGCGTGCCGCCGGCAACGGGGTTGCTGCGCGCGCCATGCTGATCGCCGACACACCCGCCGCGGGCCTGCGCGCCAGTGCGGTTCCGTCGGCCGACAACACGCCGAACAACCATCTGGCCTATGCGGTGCAATGGTTCCTCTTCGCCATCGCCGCATTGGTGATCTACGTGCTGGCTGTCCGTCGCCGCTTGCGGCCTTGAAGCTGGCCCGCTAGGCGCTGGGCCGCCATGGAATATATCAGCACCCGCAGCTCCGCGCCGACCCTCGACTTTCGTGCCGCGACCCTTGCCGGTCTTGCCAGCGATGGCGGCCTCTATCTGCCCGCGCGCTGGCCGCAGATGGCGGCGGACGAGATCCGCGCGCTCGCCGGGCTCGACTATGTCGAAACCGCGGTGCGCGTCATGCGCCCATTCGTCGCAGGCGTGCTGTCCGAAGACGAACTGCGGGAACTTTGCCGCGCCGCCTATGGCAGCTTCAGCCACGATGCAGTGACCCCGCTCGTCCAGCTCGACCATCGCCACTGGCTGCTCGAACTGTTCCATGGCCCGACACTGGCGTTCAAGGACGTCGCGCTGCAACTGCTCGGCCAATTGTTCGAAAAATTCCTGAGCGGCGGTGAAACGAACATCACGATCGTCGGCGCGACGTCGGGCGATACCGGGTCGGCGGCGATCGAGGCGGTCGCCGGGCGCGAGCATATCCAGATCTTCATGCTCCATCCCGAGGGCCGGGTCAGCGATGTCCAGCGCCGCCAGATGACGACAGTGCTGGCGCCGAACGTCCACAATATTGCGATCGACGGCAGCTTTGACGATGCGCAAGCAATGGTAAAGCGGCTGTTCGGCGATGAAGAGGCGCGGGCTGAGGTCAATTTGTCGGCGGTGAACAGCATCAACTGGGCGCGGTTGATGGCGCAGATCGTCTATTATTTCTATGCCGCAGCGCGGCTGGGTGCGCCCGACCGCGCCATTGCCTTCTCGGTGCCGACGGGCAATTTCGGCGATGTTTTCGCGGGCTATGTCGCCGCGCAGATGGGGCTCCCTGTCGCGCGGCTCGTCGTTGCGACCAACGTCAACGACATCCTCCACCGCGCGCTGACCCGCGGCGACTATAGCGCCGGGACGGTGACGCCGACCGCGACCCCCAGCATGGATATTCAGGTCAGCAGCAATTTCGAGCGGCTGCTGTTCGATCTGTCGGGCCGCGACGGCGCCGCGATCACGGCGATGATGCGCGATTTCGATCAGAGCCGCGCGATGACCATCCCCGAAGACATGCTGGCGGGAGCGCGCGGGTTGTTTTCGAGTGCGAGCATCGACGGTGACGCGATGGCGCTCGCGCTGCGCTGGGCGCAGGAGCATGGCGGCCAGATCATCGACCCGCACAGCGCGGTTGGCTTGGCCGCCGCGCGCCAGCTCGAATTGGAAGCCCACATCCCCGTTGTCACGCTGGCGACCGCGCACCCCGCCAAGTTCCGCGAAGCGGTCGAGCGCGCCACGGGTGTCCGCCCGGCGCTGCCCGCCCGCCTCGGCAATCTGTTCGAGCGCGAGGAGCGCTACACCAAGCTCCCCGGCGACTATGACGCGGTCAAGGCCTTCATCCTGATGGAAGCCGCGCGTGGCTGAGTTGCTCCCCCTCGTTACGCTCGTCGGCGAGGCGTGGGATGATTATGGGCTGATCGACAGCGGAAACGGGCGCAAGCTTGAACGCTATGGCCGCTTTCGCTTCATTCGCCCCGAACCGCAGGCGATGTGGGCACCCGCGCTGCCCGACAGCGAGTGGGCAGCGGCGGACGGCGAATTCATTCCGGCGTCCGACGACGATGGCGGCGGGCGCTGGTATTACAACAAGCCCGTCCCTGCCGACGGCTGGCCGCTCGCGTGGCGCGAAACGCGCTTTACCGCGTCGTGCACCCCCTTCCGGCATCTGGGCTTCTTCCCCGACATGGCGCCGGTATGGGACTGGTTGCGCGCAAAGGTCGCCGACAAGCCCGACCCGGCGTTCCTCAATCTGTTCGGTTACACCGGGGTTGGCAGTCAGGCGCTCGCCGCCGTCGGTGCATCGGTAACCCACGTCGATGCATCGAAAAAGTCGGTCGGGCAGGCGCGCGAGAATGCGGCGCTGGCGGGCATGGCGGACAAGCCGGTCCGCTGGATTCTGGATGATGCCGGCAAATTTACCGCGCGCGAGGTGCGGCGCGGCAAACGCTATGACGCGATCCTGCTCGATCCGCCGAAATTCGGTCGCGGCCCGACCGGCGAGCGCTGGCAATTGGAGGAAGGGTTGGCCCCGCTGCTGACCGATTGCCGCCAATTGCTCGACGCCGACAGCCGCGCGCTGTTCCTGACCGTCTATGCCGTGCGCATGTCGGCGCTCGCGATCGGCGAGCTGCTGGCGCAGTTGTTCGCCGATCTGCCCGGCACGGTCGAATGTGGCGAACTGGCGGTGCGCGAGGAGACGCGCGGACTGTTGCTGCCAACCGCCATCTTCGCGCGCTGGAGCCGCTGAGGCCCGACCGGGGCAGAGCAAAAAAAAAGGCCGCACCAGCTCCGGTTTGGAGCTGGCGCGGCCGCTGCGCCCAGTGTCAGAATTTGGCGCGAACGCCGAAGTAGAATTGGCGACCATTGTCGTAGGTCGCGCGCGGCTGCGCCCGGGTGCCCGAATATTGCTCGATCGGTTCGTTGGTCAGGTTGACCGCGTCGAGGGTCAGCGCGATGCCGTCGGTGACGTTGACGCTGACCGACGCATCGAGCGACGACAGGGGGGCCTGATTGAGCGGTGCGGCGCGGTCGATGTCGATGAAGAATTTCGAGCGATAATTGTACGACAGGCGTGCGCTGAGCAGGTCGTTTTCATAATAGCCCGTCAGGTTGAGCGCGTGTTTCGAATTGCCCGGGATCGGGTCGCCATTGTTCGCCTTGGCGTCCGAATAGGTGTAATTCACCACCGCGCCAAAGCCGCCCCAGATCGGGCGCGACACCTGGAATTCGAAACCCTGATTGCGACCGCCGGTCCCGTTGCTGCGGCGGTTGATCTGGTAGGGGCAATTGAACAGGTTCGGATTGCCGCCGCCCGCCGCGACGCAGCCTGCGGGCTGCGATCCCGGGACGAATACCCCGGGCAGGGTTTCGACCGACGTCGCATTCACGATATACGACTGGATATCCTTGTAGAATGCGGCAAGCGCGACGATCGTTTCGCGATCGGGATACCATTCGATCGACAGGTCATATTGGTTGGCGCGGTAGGGATCGAGATTCGGATCGCCGCCGCGTCCGGTGAGCAGGGTGCCGTTGAGATCGACGCCGGGGGTGATGTCGACAAAGTCGGGGCGCGTCACCGTCTTGCCCGCACCGAAGCGCAGCACGACCTGATCCGACAGGTCGAGCGACAGGTTCGCGCTCGGCAGGACGTCGGTGTAGGAGCGCTTCGCCGTGCTCGGGGTGAAGCCGCCGAACGGGTTGGTGAACTGCGGGTTGGCACCGCCGATGATAAAGCCCTGCGACGTCTGGTCGGTGGTGATGACGCGCAGACCAACATTCCCGCGCCAGTTGTCGCCGCCGAATTTCGCGAGGCCGTAGCCGCCATAGGCCTTTTCATTGATCGAATAGCTGTTGCCGGGGACAAGGAAGCGATCGGTTCCCGGGGCGGTCTGCGCGGCATAAATGGCGCGTAGCTTGGCCGGGTCAACGCGCCAATAGTCGGTCAGCGTGCCATCAGACGCGATATTGTCGAGGAAGTCGCCGGGCATGCCGCCGCCGGTGGCAAAGCTTGCCGAGGTGCATGGCGCGCCGCCGCAACGCAGGCCGGGGGTGAAGACGCCGCCATTGGTCGCGAAGCGTTCGGCGACGCGGTCATGGTCGGTATATTTGACGCCAAATTTCAGCGCTGTCAGCGGACCCCATTCGACCTCCTTCTCGAGGTCGAGGTAAAGATATTTTTCCTCGTCGTCGTTGGTCACCGACTGGATGCGCGCGAAATCGGGGCGGATGCCCGCGGGGTTGAGCGGGCTGGGGCTGCCAAAGCTGACTTCGGGGCGACCGCTGCGCAGGTCATAGGTGAAGCGGCCCGGCCCCGCGAATTCGATGAAATTCTCGTTGCTCGTATCGCCATTCGCCTTGGTCCAGCCCGCCTTGAAATGGACGGTCAGCGTGTCGCTGGGGCGATAGGTCAGGTCGAAGTCGGCCGAAACGGTCTTGGCAACCGCCTGACGATCGATCGCGTCATAGACGACGCCAAATCCCTCCGTGCCATTGTTCCGCGACGCGATGGTGCCCGCGACCGCGATGCCGTCCTGCACCACGGCGTTGGTCAGCGTGCCGCCGCCGCCGAGCGCCTGATCGCCCCAGGCGAGATAATTCTGGTTGAAGTTGTCGGCGTTGAAGCGCGAGTAAAGCCCGGTGATATTGATCTCGAGCTCGTCCGAGGGGCGGAACTGGATCCCGATATTGGCGCCATAGCGTTCGCGATTCTGTTCGAACATCGTCGAACCAATCAGCGTCGGGATGAGCGCGGTCTGGCCACCACCGGCGGGGCGATAGCCAAAGATTTCCAGGCCGTCGCGGCGGGTGCGGCGCTTCTGATAAATGCCGCCGACCATGACGCCAAAGGTCTCGTCGGCATTTTTCCAGCTGACCAGCCCCGAAACCTGCGGATCGACCTTGCCCGACAAGTCCGAATAGACGCCCTGCAGCGACGCCGAGACGGTGAAGGGTTCGAGGTCGAGCGGGTTGCGGGTGATGACGTTGATCGTGCCGCCAACGCCGCCTTCCTCGACATCGGCCTGCGGGCTCTTATAGACTTCGAGGCGGCCGACGATTTCGGCGGGCAGGGTCAGATAGTTGAAGCTGCGGGTCGAGGCGACCTGATCGAGGATGAACCAGTCGGCGGTGGCAACCGAATGGCCATTGAGCAGCGTCTTGGTGAGGTTGGGGGCGGTGCCGCGCAGCGAGACGCGCTCGCCTTCGCCGAATTCGCGATTGACGACGATGCCGGGAACGCGCTGGAGCGCTTCGGCGACGTTCTTGTCGGGGAATTTGCCGATGTCTTCGGCGGTCACGACGTCGGCGATCACCGCCAGGTCGCGCTTGGCGTCGATCGACTGCGCTACCGAGCCGCGAAAGCCCGTGACGACGATTTCATCCGCAGCCGCCGCGTCGGTGCCTTGCGCCGCCGCCGGGGTAACGCAGGTCGCGAAAGCGAGAATGCTTGCGGTGGCAAAAAGGCGGTTTGATTTCAGCATGTCGATCCTCCCAAAGATCCGTTGGTCTTTATTGGTAATGCATAAGTCATAACAATCCTGCCTATGCTGTCAAGATTGGAGTTATGCGGGGGTGAATGCTTGGTGTGCGGCGCCGCGGCGGGGCGCCAATATCAATATTGGTATTATATTGGACTTGTTAAGATGTTCGCTGTGTGCCGGGGGTGACCTGCCGACGTTTGAACAGACGGTGGCAGCGGTCCTTGCCCGCCGGTCGCGCCGCCACGCACGGAAATCGCCGCGGATCGTCGCGCTCTGGTGCGCGATGATCCGCGGCGTCCCGCCCCCTTGCGGGAAGCCCGGTTCAATTGGGTTCGGCGAGTTCGATGCGGTTGCGACCGCCCGCTTTCGCTTTGTACAGGGCGTCGTCGGCGGCCTTGAGCGCGCCGCGCGTTTCGCCATAGCCAAAGACGTCGGCGACCCCGCCCGAGAAGGTGATCTGCCCGAACGGTTCGTCGGTCTTGCGGTTGATCAGGCGGCGTTCGGCCAGCCCTTCGCGCGCCTCGTCGAGTCGCTGCGCGGCCTGGGTCGGGGTCAGGCCGCGGAACAGCATGACAAATTCTTCGCCGCCATGACGGGCGACGTGACAGCGATCGTCGGAAATGCGCGCGAGCGTGTCGGCGATGGCCTTGATCACGCGGTCACCGGCTTCATGGCCATGAAGATCGTTGACCTTCTTGAACTCGTCGATGTCGCAAAATGCGACGCTGAGCGGTTCGCAGGCGGCGCGGGCTTCCTTGTAATGGCGTTCGAGCAGGATTTCGAACGCGCGGCGGTTGGGCAGGCCGGTCAGGAAATCGAGCTCGGCGTCGCGCTTGGCGCGCTCGAGGCTGCGGCGCAGCGCCTTGGCCTCATCCTCGCTCTTGCGCATATGGTCTTCGGCCTTGCGCGTGCGCTCCAGCATGACCTTGGCAAGATCGGCGAGGCTAGAGACGATCCGCCCGGTTTTCTGGAGCTGTTCCAGGTCGTCGACATGCTGTTCGAGTTCGGTGCCGTAATCGCTGGTGACGCTCCGCGCTTCCTTGGCGTGGGCGTGAAAGGATTCGAGATTGGTTTCGAGCCGCGTCATCAGGCGGTCGAGATCGGCGTGGTCGGCGGGGGCGCTATTCTGTTCGCTCAGCTCGTTGAGCCATTGCTGCGTGATCCCCTCGGGCGATTGCGACCGCGCGGTAATTTGCCGGGCGAGCGGCGGGTTCATCCCCGAAAAGGCGCCATGCGCGAGCAACAGGTTCGCGGGCGACACGTCGAGGTCGTTGTCGACCAGAAAGGCCATGATCGTACCGATCAGCTGATGCCGCGCCAACTGCGCGAGGTCGCGCGTGCCGCCACCGTCCGGGGGTGCCGGGCGTCCTGCCGCGGGATCGTTTCGCCCCTGGCGAAATCCCAGCCAATCCAGAAGCCGTCCTACCGGCTCGTTCGATGGGGTTGCTTTGGTGGTCATGCGAGAATTAACGGGCTCGCATCGACGCTTTTAAGCCGATTTTGGAAGGAATTTGCACTTTGGCGCTGGGGCGATGGACTAGTTCATGCAAACCAGCGTCAAAACAGCAGCTTAGTTATGCGCATTTTTTAGCGCCGCCAGTGCGGGGTCATCGGCATCGGTTCCAGCCCGCCCCGCGCACCGCGCGCCCCGGCGTCGTGCCGCTATGTTCGCCATCGCGCAGCACGGCCACGCCGTTGACGAACACGTCGCGCACGCCGACCGAATATTGGTGCGGATCCTCGAAGGTCGAGCGATCGGCGACCTTGGCCGGATCAAAGACGACGATATCGGCATAATAGCCGGGCTTCAGCGCGCCGCGCTCCTTGATCCCCAGATTGGTCGCGGGCAGGGTGGTGAGGCGGTACACCGCCTGCTCGAGCGAGATCAGCTTTTCGTCGCGCACATAACGGCCCAGCAGGCGCGCGAAATTGCCATAGGTACGCGGATGCGCGCCCGATTTCAGGAAATCGCCCTCGGCCGCCTGCGATGCGCCATCGGACCCGAAGCTCATCCATGGCAGCTGGACCTGCTTGCGGACATTGTCCTCCGACATCAGGAAATAGACGGTGCCGACGCGCGAGCCGTCCTCGACCACCAGGTCCATAGCGGTTTCCTCGGGCGATTTGCCGCGCATCGCCGCGACGTCGGCGAGCGTCTTGCCGGTCAGTGGTTTGAGCTTCTCATTCTTGAAACCCGAGAGGATCATCTTGTCGGCGCCTGCGCCCAGGTAGAGATTTTCCCAGTCGCTGCCGGGCTGCTGCATTTCGGCGGCAACGCGCGCGCGGGTGGCGGGGTCTTTCAGCCGTTCGATCCACGCTTCCAGCCCGCCCGCCTGCACCCAGGTCGGCATCGCGGCGTCGAGCCCGGTCGCGCCGGCGGTATAGGTGTACATGTCGGTGGTGATCCGCTGCCCCGCGGCGCGGGCGGCCTCGATCTTGGCGACGACGGAATCGAGTTTGCCCCAATTGCTGCGCCCCGCCATCTTGAGGTGATAGATTTCGGCAGGTGCGCCCGAGCGCCGCGAAATTTCGATCAGTTCGTCGACGGCTTCCTCCAGCCGGTCGCCTTCGGAACGCATATGGCTGATGTATATGCCGCCGCATTTGGCGGCCTCGCTGGTCAGCGCGACCAGCTCGTCGGTTTCGGCATAGGAGCCGGGAGCGTAAATCAGCGAACTGCCGACCCCCATCGCGCCTTCGTTCATCGCCTGTCGGACCAGCGCGCGCATCTTGTCGAGCTGCGCCGGGGTCGGATCGACATCGCCTTCGCCGAGCTCGTGGACGCGCACCGTCGCCGCGCCGACGAAGCTTGCGACATTGGTCGAAACGCCGCGCTTTTCGAGATAGCTCAGGTAATCGCCGAGGCTGGTCCATTCGATCGGGAATTTGAGGTCGCCCTGGCGTTCGATCTCTTGCACCTTCATCGCCGGGCTCAGCGGTCCCATCGACCAGCCTTCGCCCATCACCTCCAGCGTCACGCCCTGCCGGATGTCGCTCTGGCTTTTGGGATCGACGATCAGCGATTCGGTGGCCCAGCTCAGCATGTTGATGAACCCCGGCGCCACCGCCATGCCCTTGGCTTGCACCTCGCTTTTTGCCGTACCCGCCACTTTGCCGACGGCGACGATCCGGTCGTCGTTGATCGCGACATCGCCGACGACGGGCGGCTGGCCCGATCCGTCGTAGAGCGTGCCGCCGCGGATGATCAGGTCATAGGCAGGCGCCTGAGCGCCAACTGACGCCGAAAGCAGCATCGAACTGGCGAGCAGCAGGGCCGATGGGACGAAGCGCCGCGACGAGGTCATCAATTTTCTCCGATTGGGATCAGCCGTGCAGGCTCATCAGCGAATCCATCAACCCGTCGTCGGCGCTCGAACAGACGCCGAGTACCAGCGCCTCGTCGAACCCGTCGGCGACGACATAAGCGTGGCCCATCGACGAATCGAGATAGATGCCCTCGCCGGTCTTGAGCGCGACGGGATCGTAAAATTCGGTGTGAATCTCGATCGCGCCCTCGAGCACATAGATGAACTCCTCGCCCTGGTGGCGGACCAGCTCGCCGAACTCGCTTGCGCTGTGGGCGCGGATGCGGGTGATGATCGGGATCATCCGCTTCTGGCGCAGGTCGGTGCAGAGGTAATGATAATCGTAATTGTCGGTGGTGACGCGCACCGCCTGATCGATTGTTCCGACGCTGCGGCGGCCGGTGACGCGCGGAGTGGTGTCGCCCTCATCCTCGGCGAACAGGTCCGACATGCGGATGCTGAGTCGCTGGCTCAGCTGCTGAAGCTTGTCGTAACTGAGCGTCAGCCGGTCATGTTCGACCTTCGACAGCGTCGAGACCGGGATCCCCGATTTCGCGCTCATCTCCTTGAGTGTCCAGCCGTTTCGCGAGCGAATGCTCTTCATCACGGTGCCGAGTGTGGGTGGGGCCGCACGCGCCGCCATCAAAATTTCCATTCCATGTTTGACAATTTTCTAATCAGGATCATTATGTCCCTATTGGGTTAACAGTTGTTGACCCTTGGTAAGGCGTCGCGCCGCTTGCTGCAAGGTCAGACAGGGCGACCCAGACAAAAGGGGAAAGTGATGCGTTTCATCCGCAAGGCGATGATCGGACTGGCGGCGCTCGCTGCGCTGCCGCTGGCGGCGCAAGGACCGCTGCCCGCACCGACGGCGAAGAAAGTCGAAACAGCTGCGGTGGTCAGCCCTGCCGCGCCGAAAGCGCCGGTTACGCTCGATGCAGCGGACCTGGAAGCGTGGATGGACGGCTATCTGCCCTATGCGCTCGAACGCGCGCGGATCCCCGGCGCGGTGGTCGTCGTCGTCCGCGGCAATCAGGTCGTGCTGCAAAAGGGCTATGGCTTTGCCGATGTTGCCAGGCGCGCGCCCGTGCTGCCCGAAACGACGATGTTCCGCCCCGGATCGGTGTCGAAACTGCTGACCTGGACCGCGGTGATGCAACAGGTCGAGGCGGGCAAGATCGACCTCGACAAGGATGTGAACGCCTATCTCGATTTCAAGATCCCGCCCTTTGAGGGCAAGCCGGTCACGATGCGCAACATCATGACGCATACCCCGGGGTTCGAAGAGTCGGTGCGTCACCTGATCAGCAGCGATCCCAAGGCGGTGATGACGCTGAAGCGGCAGATGCCGCTGGCGCTGCCCGAGCGGGTCTTTGCGCCGGGGACGACCCCCGCTTACTCCAACTATGCGACGGCGCTCGCAGGCTATATCGTCGAGCGCGTCAGCGGCGAGCCGTTCGACAATTATATCGAAAATCGCATCTTCAAGCCGCTCGGGATGAATCATTCGACGTTCCGCCAGCCGCTGCCCGCGCGCCTCGCGCCGCATATGGCCAAGGGCTATCCCGACATCACGCAGAAAGCGAAGCCCTTCGAGATCGTCATCCCCGGACCGGCGGGCAGCCTGTCGGCGAGCGGCGCCGACATGGCGAAGTTCATGATCGCGCACCTCAATGACGGCGCCGGGTTGATGTCGGCTGCCACGACCAAGCAGATGCACGATTTCAAGGCGCCCGGTGTCGGCCCGCTCAACAGCATGGCGCTCGGTTTCTACGAACAATGGGTCAACGGTCGGCGCGCGATCGCGCATGGCGGCGATACGGTCTGGTTCCACTCCTATCTGTGGCTGTTCCCCGACGATGACATCGGCGTCTATGTGTCGATGAACAGCGCCGGGACGCAGGGCGATGCGGGCGCGATACGCAGCGCGTTGTTCCACAAATTCGCTGATCGCTATCTGCCGGGCGAGGACAAGGCGGGCCAAGTCGATGCCAAGACCGCGAGCGAACATGCGCAGATGATGGTCGGCAATTATGTCAGCAGCCGCGGTTCGTTCACCAACTTCATGAGCCTGCTCGGGCTGCTCGGGCAGGCCACCATCTCTTTGACCGAAGACGGCAAGATCACCTTCCCCGCGCTCGACGGCCTTGGCGCTGGTGCGCGCGACTGGGTCGAGGTCGAACCGTTCGTATGGCGCGACCGCGGCACCGGCGAACGCCTTGCCGCCGAAGTGAAGGACGGCCGGGTGGTGCGCTTTAGCGTCGACGCCGGATCGCCGTTCATGGTGTTCGAACCGGCCCCGCCGGGCGTCAATGCCGCCTGGCTGACTCCGGCGCTGATCGCGGCGCTCGGCATCGTCCTGCTCGCCGCGCTGGCCTGGCCGGTGCGGGCGCTGGTACGGCGTAGCTTCAAGGCCGATTTCGCGCTCGAAGGGAAGTCGCGGCGCGCCTATCGCCTGTCCCGTATCTTCGCCTGGCTCGTCCTCGCGGCGCTCGCGGGTTGGCTCGGACTGATCGCGGCCTTCTCCGCCGACATCGGCAGCCTCGGCGGCCCGCTCGACTGGCTGATCCACTTGCTGCGCATCCTGACCCCGGTGGCCTCGTTCGGGCTGTTGGCAGCTGCTGGCTGGCACCTGTGGCTGACGATCAAGGACAAGCGCCGCTGGACGATGAAGCTTGGCGCGGTGCTGCTGCTGCTCGCGGCGCTGGTGCTGGTGTGGGTGACGCTCGCCTTCAACCTCTATGGCTTTGACATGGTGTATTGATGGCGACGCAAATGACGCAGGAACTGACGCTCGACCTTCGGGTCGAGCGGTTTCCCTACCACCAGCCGTTCCGCATTTCAGGGCATGTCTTTACCGAAACCGCGCTGCTCGTCGCCGAACTGTCTGACGGGACGCACGTCGGCCGCGGCGAGGGGGCCGGGGTCTATTATCTGGGCGACGACATCGACCATATGCTGGCCGAGGCGACGCGGGTGCGCGAGGCAGTCGAGCGCGGTGCGACCCGCGCCGATTTGCAGGCGTTGCTGCCGCCGGGCGGGGCGCGCAATGCGCTAGACTGCGCCTATTGGGATCTGGAGGCGAAGCAGGCGGGGCGCCCGGTGTGGGAACTGGCGGGATTGAAGCCGCCGCGCGCGCTGCCCTCGACATTGACGCTTGGCGCCGACAGCGCGGGCAATATGGCGAAGGCGGCGCTGGCGATCGATCCGGAGGCGCCGATCAAGGTCAAGCTGACCGGCGACCTCAGCGACGACATCGCCCGGATTGTCGCGATCCGCACCGCGCGCCCGCATGCGTGGATCGGGGTCGATGCCAACCAGGGCTATGATATTGCGACCCTCGCCGAGCTGCTGCCGGTGCTGGTCCAGACCCGCGTCGCACAGCTCGAACAGCCGCTAAAGCGCGGGCGCGAGTCCGATTTGGACGGGCTGAAGCGGCCTTTGCCCTTTGTCGCCGACGAAAGCGCGGTGACGCTCGCCGATACCGCGACGCTGGTCGGCCGCTTCGACGTCGTCAATATCAAGCTCGATAAATGTGGCGGGCTGACCGAGGGGCTGGCGATCGCGCGGCAGGCGCGCAAGCTGGGGCTCGACGTGATGGTCGGCAACATGATGGGCACCAGCCTGTCGATGGCCCCGTCGTTCGTGCTGGGCCAGCTATGCGACATCGTTGACCTCGACGGGCCGACCTTTCTGGCGCGCGACCGCGCGCCGGGCGTCGAATATCGCGGCGGGATGATCCATTGCCCGGCAGAAATTTGGGGATAGGTGACAATTTTATGTCCTAAATGGGTTGACAATTTTCTGATTAGGACAATAGTCGTCATATTGAAATTTGGTTGAGAGGGAGGCTGGAATGACGGGGTCATTCGCAGTAACGCGCCGCGCGGTCATCGCCGGCGCGGTCGGCGCCGCCTTGTCTGCGCCGATGGTGAACCGGGGAAGTTATGCGTTCGCTGCCGCACCGGGGCGCGCTTACTCGCGCCGCGCGGTCGACCTCGTCGCGCGGTCGCTCGTCATCGACATGCTGGCGCCGCTCAAGATCACTTTAGCCGAAGATTATGTCGCGCACCGGCTGACCGATGCCGAAGCCGCAGAGTTTCGCGCCAGCGGCATCACCGGCTTTCACAATGCTTATGGGTTGGGCGGCCCCGATGCGAAGCAACAGGCGCTGACCTTTCTGGCGGGGTGGCAGGGTTTCGCGGGGCGTAACAGCCATGTGTTCACGCTGGTCGATGGCGTGGCCGATCTCGATCGTGCGAAGGCCGACAAGAAATGCGCCGTCATCATGGGCATCCAGAATGCCGAGCATTTCGAAAAGATCGAGGATGTCGCGTTGTTCCGCCGCCTTGGCCTGCGCTGCGCGCAGCTGACCTACAACAGCCAGAATATGATCGGATCGGGCAGTACCGAACGGATCGACGGCGGGATCAGCGACTATGGCGCCGCGATTATCGCCGAAATGGAAAAGCAGCGCCTGCTGGTCGACGTGTCGCATTGCGGCGACAAGACGACCCTCGACGCGATCGAGATTGCCAAGGGGCCGATCGCGATCACCCACAGCAACGCGCGCGCGCTGGTCGATCATCCGCGCGTCAAGACCGACGCGGCGATCAAGGCGCTGGCGGCCAAGGGCGGGGTGATGGGCATCACCGGGGTGCGGATGTTCGTGCGCACCACCGACCCGACCAACGTCGGACATATGGCCGACCATATCGATCATGTCGCGAAGCTGGTCGGGATCGATCATGTCGGCATCGGATCGGATGCCGATTTGCACGGCTATGACGACATGCCACCGCAAGAATATGCGCTGCTGAAAGGCGCGTACAAGGGCAGCTACGCGTTTCGCGACAAGATCGACATCGACGGTTTCGATCATCCTCTGAAGGTTTTTGACCTGACCGAGGAACTGATCCGCCGCGGCTATTCGAACGACAACATCACCGCCGTGTTGGGGGGCAATTTTCGCCGCCTGCTGGCGCAAGTCTGGGGGTAAGACAATGAACAAGGGACTTTATTTCGCTACAAGCATTGCCGCAATGATCGCCGCGATGCCCGCGCAGGCCCAGGAACCGGGCGCCATCGAGGCGGCGGGCGAAATCGTCGTCACCGCGCAAAAGCGCGTCCAGAATGTCCAGGACGTGCCGATCTCGATCGCCGTCGTGAACGGTGAGGAACTGCAACAGCAGGGCTCGGCGTCACTGGTTGACTATGCCGGTTACGTCCCCGGCATGAACGTCAGCAACAGCGGTACGCCGGGTCAGACGACGATCACGCTGCGCGGCGTCGCGCCGCTGAACTCGAGCCAGACCGTCGGCATCTATCTGGATGACGCACCGGTGGGATCGAGCGCGATCTACAACCGCGCTGGCTCGTTCACCATCGACCTGATGCCCTATGATCTGGAACGGATTGAGGTGCTGAAAGGGCCGCAGGGGACGCTCTATGGCGCCAGCTCGATCGGCGGCTTGGTCAAATATGTCACCGTCCAGCCGAACACCAATGCCTTCAGCGTGAAAGCGGGGGCCGAAGGCTTCGCGATCAAGGGCGGCGACGGCCTCGGCTGGGGCGCGCAGGTGATGGTCAATGTGCCGATCGTGGAGGACAAGCTGGCGGTGAGCGGCAGCTTCGCCTGGCGCAGCACCCCGGGCTGGGTCGACACCGTCAATAATGCCGCGCTGACCGACCAGAATGATTATGAACAGCGCGGCGGCCGCGCGGCGCTGCTGTGGACCCCGACGCCCGAGTTCAGCGTGAAGCTGGCGGGGATCTGGCAGTCGCTCGATTCCGACGGCAACGCCCTCTACGCCGCGGACCTGACCGGACAGCGGCTGGGCGATGGACGCTCGTTCAACAATTTTGTCCCCGAATCCTTCGATGTCGATCTCGACTATTATTCGGCAACGCTCGACTATGATTTCGGTGCCGCGACGCTGACGTCGGCGACGACGTACAGCAAGACGCAGAGCGCGCAGGTGCAGGATGCGAGCTATGCCTTTGGCGTGCTGTTCCCGCTGCTGACCGGCGGCGCGGTTCCGCCGGGCATCACGCCGTTCTCGCTCGACCTCGGCCTCAAGAAATGGACGCAGGAACTGCGGCTTGCTTCGCCGAGCGGCGGGCGGTTCGAATGGCTGATCGGCGGCTTCTTCACCGACGAAACCACCAGCAATGCGCAGTTGGTTCGCTCGTTCGACATGGCCGGCAATCCGATCGCCGGGCTCGATCCGCTGGCGATCGTCGGGCTGCCCGCGACATACAAGGAATATGCGATCTTCGGGAACGGTACGTTCAAGCTCAGCGAGCAGTTCGAAATCACCGGCGGCCTGCGCTGGGCGCGCAACAAGCAGACGTTCCGCCAGATCAGCTCGGGGGCGATCGTACCCCAAGCCGACGATCCCGGCACATCGGCGGAAAGCGTGTTCACCTATTCGATCAGCCCGCAATTCCACATCAACGACGACGCGATGCTCTATGCGCGCCTCGCGACCGGCTATCGCCCCGGCGGACCGAACGTCATCGTTCCGAACGTCCCGCCGACGGTCGATGCCGACCGGATGAAGAACTATGAGGTAGGGCTGAAAGCCGACTTTGCCGACCGCATGGTTTCGGTCGATGTCGCGCTGTTCCTGATGGACTGGACCGACATCCAGGTCGTGCGTTCGTTCGGCGGCGTGTCGGGCGGCGCGAACGGCGGCAAGGCGCGGAGCAAGGGGATCGAGGGCAGCTTCGCGCTGCGTCCGTCCCCCGGCCTGACGATCAGCGCGACCGGCAGCTATACCGATGCGGGGTTGAGCGAGGATGTGCCCGAAATCAGCGGCGTCAAGGGCGACCGCCTGCCCGCGGTACCGAAATTCAGCGGGGCGCTGCGCGCCGATTATGAATTCGAGCTGGGCGGCGGCAACAAGGGCAGCTTTGGCGCCGGCATCCGCCACGCCAGCAACCGGCTGTCGCTGGTCGAAAGCGATCCGCTGGTGGCAAAGGCCAAGGCCTATACTTCGGTCGATCTCAACGCCTCGATCACCGTGGGCGATCACTGGACATTGCGTGCCTATGCCCGCAATCTGCTCGATAATCAGGGTGAGATGGCGCGGTCGACCTTTGCCAACGGGCTCAATCAGCCGAGCTTCCTTGGCATTTCGCCGCTCCAGCCGCGGACCGTCGGCCTCGCGCTCGACCTGGCCTATTGAGCGGACTGGAGTTGGAAACGATGAACGCGCCCTCCGGCAGGCTGGAGAGCAGCCTGACCCTGCCGCAGCCCTATCTGCTGTTCCTCGGCGACACGACCGAGGCGGGTTATGCCAAGACCGCCTTCGGGTTGGCTGACTGGGCCGCGGATCGCTGCGTCGGCGAGCTGGCCATTGGCGGCTGCACCGTCACCACCGGCCTGCCGCCGATGTCGCCCGCAGAGGCGCGGGCGGCGGGGGCGCGGTCGCTGGTGATCGGCGTCGCCAACCAGGGCGGGGTGATCGGCGACAGCTGGATCGCCGCGCTGGTCGAGGCGATGGAGGCGGGGCTCGATATCGTCAGCGGGCTGCACGTCCGGCTGGCGAGCCTGCCCGCGCTGGCCGAGGCGGCGAAACGCACCGGCCAGCGGCTGATCGATGTGCGCACGCCGCCGCCGTCGATCCCGATCGGTAACGGCCGCAAGCGCAGCGGCAAACGCTTGCTGACCGTCGGCACCGACTGCGCGCTCGGCAAGAAATATACCGCGCTGGCGCTGCACCGCGCCTTTGTCGAACGCGGCATCGATGCCGATTTCCGCGCGACCGGCCAGACCGGCATCATGATCGCGGGCGGCGGGATGCCGATGGACGCGGTCGTTTCCGATTTCGAAGCGGGGGCGGCGGAGATATTGAGTCCCGACGCACCTGCGGATCATTGGGACTTGATCGAAGGACAGGGGTCGATCTTTAACCCCGCCTATGCCGCGGTGTCACTCGGCCTGCTCCATGGCAGCCAGCCCGATGTGTTCGTCGTCTGTCACGATCCGACGCGCAAGGTGATCCTGGGCATGGAAAGCTTTGCGCTGCCCTCGATCGAAGAGGTCATCGATCTGACGATCCGTCTCGGCAGCCGCACCAACCCGGCGATCCGCTGCGGCGGGGTCAGCCTCAATACATCGAGCTATGACGCCGACGCTGCCGAAGCGCTGATGGCGACGGAGCGCCAGCGGCTGGGGCTGCCCGTGATCGACCCGATCCGCGGCGGCGCGTCGTTCGATGCGCTTGTCGAAAATATCCTCGCGTGAGTGTCGGCGCGACGGGCGGCAGGGCGAGCTGGTTCCAGCGCTTCCTGCTGCCCGGACTGGCGCTGAAGGCGGTGATCATCGGCGGCGGCTATGCCACCGGGCGCGAGCTTGCCGAATATTTCGTGCCGTCGGGGCCGTGGGGCGGGCTGTCGGCGATGCTGCTCGCGACGCTGATCTGGAGCACCGTTGCCGCGGTCACTTTCGCGCTCGCCCGGAAGATGGGCGCCTATGACTATCGAGCGTTTTTTCAGCGGCTTCTCGGGCCGGGCTGGGTTGCGTTCGAGCTGGCCTATCTGATCTTCGTGATCCTGATCCTCGCCGTGTTCGGCGCCGCGGCGGGCGCGATCGGCGCGGCGACCTTTGGCTGGCCCGAACTTTTGGGTTCGATCGTGCTGGCGGTGAGTATCGTCGCTTTCACGGCGTTCGGCACCGACACCGTCGAGACGCTGTTCAAATATGCCTCGATGCTGATCTATGCGGTTTATGCGCTGTTCCTGATCTTCGCGCTGACCAGCTTCGGCGGATTGATCGCAGAAGGGTTCGCCAATGCGCAGGCGCCGTCGGGCAATTGGGTCGCGGGCGGGCTGACCTACGCCAGTTACAATATCGTCGGCGCGGTGATCATCCTGCCGGTGCTGCGCCACCTCACCAGCCAGCGCGATGCGGTGGTCGCGGGGATCATCGCGGGGCCGCTGACCATGCTGCCCGCGATCCTGTTCTTCGTCGCGATGATGGCCTTTTACCCCGCAATCGGTGCCGAGACCTTGCCGTCCGATTTCCTGCTGCGCCAGATGGCGGTGCCGGGGTTCCATATCCTGTTCCAGCTGATGATCTTTGCCGCGCTGCTCGAAAGCGGGGTCGGCGCGATCCATGCGATCAACGAGCGCGTATCGGGTGTGGTCGAGGCGCGCGGCCGCCCGCCGCTCGGCACCGGCGCGCGCGCTGCGATCGGCAGCGTCATCTTGGTCGGCTGCATGTTCGTCGCCGCGCGCATCGGCCTCGTCGACCTGATCGCGAGTGGTTATCGCTTCCTCGCCTGGCTGTTCCTGATCGTCTTTGTCGCGCCGCTGCTGACCATCGGCGTCTGGCGCCTCTTGCGCCCCGCTCCCGTCCGAATGGAGACCCTGCCATGAAAGCCGTCCGCCTGCTCGCCCTGTCGTTGATGCTGTCAGTCGCGGCGCCCGCCTGGGCCGAACCGCCCAAGGACATCGTCGAAAGCGTCGAGGCGCTGCGCACGAAGATCGGCGCGCCAGGCGTGTCGATCGCGATCGTCGAGGATGGCAAGACCACGCTGGCGCGCGGCTGGGGCGTTCGCAAGCTCGGCGAACGCGCGCCGGTCGACAAACAGACGCTGTTCCAGACCGGATCGACCGGCAAGGCAATGACCGCGGCGGCGCTCGCGATCCTGGTCGATGAGGGCAAGATCGCGTGGGACGATCCGGTCATCAAACATATGCCGTGGTTCCGCATGCACGACGCCTGGGTCACCCGCGAGATCACGATCCGCGATCTGCTGGTTCACCGCAGCGGATTGGGGCTGGGGCAGGGCGATTTGATGTTCGTGCCGCGCACCCATCTGACGCGCAAACAGACGGTCGAGCGCGTCGCTTTCCTCAAGCCCAAGACCAGTTTCCGTTCGGCCTACGCCTATGACAATATCCTCTATGCGGTGGCGGGGCAGTTGATCGAGGAGGTTACCGGCCAGACGTGGGAAGTGTTCATGCGCGACCGCCTGCTGCGTCCCGGCGGCATGAACGACGGGACGACCGACAGCGAGGATCGTTTCCGCATTGCCAACCGGTCATGGCCGCACGCGCGGCTGTCGGGGCCGCTGCGCGGGCTTGGGCCGCAGCAGGCGCTGAATGAGCGCGACGAGCTTGGCCGCAATGGAGCGCCGGCGGGCGGGCTTGCGCTCAGTGCCGACGATATGGCGGCGTGGCTCAATATCCAGCTCGCATTTGGCGCGTTACCCAATGGCAAGCGGCTGTTCAGCGAAGCGCAGGCCAAGGAGATGTGGGCGCCGGTTACCCCGATGCCGATCACCCCGCTGCCCGACAGCCTGAAACCGGCGCAGCCGAACCAGCAGGCCTATGCGCTCGGCTGGCAGGTGCAGGATTATCGCGGCCACCGCATCGTGCAGCACAGCGGTGGGGTGTTCGGATCGATCACCCGCGTCGTGATGATCCCCGACAAAAATGTCGGTTTCGCGATCATGATGAACAGCGAGGACAGCGGAATGCTCCTCGGCCTCTATTTCGATCTGCTCGACCATTATCTCGATCAACCCGATTATGGCTGGATCGAAAAATGGGAGAGCTGGTACCAATCGCGGCTCGCGGGCGGCGTGGAATATCTGAAGCAGACGCAGGCATCGCCGGTAAAATCGGGGCCGTCGCTGGCGCTCCCGGGCTATGCCGGGCGGTACCGCGACCCCTGGTATGGCGATGTCGTCGTCGGATCCACGACGAATGGGCTGACGATCGACTTCGCCTCGACCCCGCGGATGGCGGGTCGGCTGAAGCATTGGCAATATGACAGCTTCGTCACCGATTTCGACGACCCGGCGATCGAGCCTGCCTATGTCACCTTCGCGCTCGATGCTGACGGCAGGATCACCGGGGTGACGATGAAGGCGGTAAGCAAGATTGCCGACTTCAGCTGGGATTATCACGATCTCGACCTGAAACCGGTGGAGGACAAGAAGTGAAGCATCTCGCAATCCTGCTCTCCGCCACCGCGCTGTCCGCCTGCTCGACGGGCGAGCAAGCGGTGAAGGCGCCCGAAGCACCGCTGCACAGCCGGATGCTGGTTCTCGACACCCACCTCGACACCCCGCTGCATTTCGAGCGGCAAGGGTGGAGCTTTGCCGACCGCCACGGTCTGACCGAGGATATGGTCCAGCTCGACATCCCGCGGATGAAGGACGGCAATCTCGATGGCGGCTTTTTTGTCATCTACACCGAACAGGGCGCGCTCAATGCGAAGGGCTATAGCGACGCCTTGGCCTTTGCGCGGGCGCGTTCGGATCTGATCGACGCCACCATCGCCAAGCATAGGGACGCCATCGGTCCGGCGCGAACGGCTGACGATGCGCGGGCGCTCAACAAAGCGGGCAAGCTGATCGCCTATAAAGCGATGGAGAACAGCTATCCGCTGGGTGAAGACCTCGCGCTGCTCGCCGAGTTCCACCAAAAGGGCGTCCGCATGGCGGGGCCGGTGCATAGCAGGACCAACCAGTTTGCCGACAGCGCGACGGGCGAGGCGCGCTGGAAGGGGCTCAGCCCGCTGGGCAGGCAGTGGGTGGCGGAGATGAACCGGCTTGGCATCGTCATCGATGCGAGCCATGCGTCGGACGCGGCGTTCGACCAGTTGCTGGCGTTGTCGAAATATCCGATCATCCTGTCGCATTCGAGCCTGCGCTCGGCGAACGACCATCCGCGCAACCTCGACGAGGGGCGATTGAAGGCGCTGGCCGCAAAGGGCGGTGCGATGTGCATCTCGACAATTTTCATGTCGGACATGAACATGACCGCGGCGCGCGGCGAATTGTTCGGGCAATATGAACGCATCGGCAGCCTGTCGCCCGCCGAGCAGGCCGAGCTCAACCGCAAATGGCGTGAGCTCGACAAGACCGAGCCGCTGTGGGCGGTCGATTTCGAACGATATATGGCGATGGTGTTGCGGGCGATCGAGGTCGGTGGGGTGGACCATATCTGCTTCGGCGCCGACTGGGACGGCGGCGGCGGGCTGAAGGGGATCGAGGATATTTCCGCGCTGCCCAAGGTCACCGAGCGGCTGAAGGCCGCGGGTTATTCGGACGCGGACATCGAAAAAATGTGGAGCGGCAATGTGCTGCGTGTTCTGGCCGCGCAGCAGGCCCGCTGATCGATCGGGCGTAGCGGCATTGCGGCGCCGCTTTCCTAAACGCGTCGTTAACCATGTTGCTGAAGCATATTCTCACGTCGCTTCGGCATGCCTCGCGCTATGTTCGCGCGGCTCCATCCTTCAACCATCGCCAGCGTTGCAGCGCTCTCGCTTGCCGCAATGGCGCCCGCGACGGCGCATGCAGCGACCGGAGCGACCGCAATGAAGATGGCCAATGCCAAGTCATTTGCCATCGGTGATAGCTGCCAAGCCGCTGTCGCCCCGCCATCGACGACGTCGACCTTTGCCGCCGTCGCCCCGTTCGAACCGGAGGCGCCAAGCGCGCTCGACCGGATCCGGATGAGCCAGGAACGACCGGCGCCGACGGTCGACGCCGCTTCAGCGCCCACCAATCCGATGGTCGTCCACGCGATTTCGCGGGGCGCCTACCGCCTGTTCAATGCCGATCGCCCGGCTGCCGTGTCGGTACGGGTCGATTGCACCGCGCCGGTTGCGGCGCTGGCGACGGCTGCTCCGGACCCCGACAGCGAGCTTGGTACGCTCGCCATTCCCGTCGATACGACGCGCTTTGACGATCGCTGGGCGCGGGTCCGCCGCGCTCCCGCCGTGCGGCTGATGCAGGCGCAGCTCGATCGCGCTGCGGTGACGCCGGGGCTGGGCGAAGCGACGACGCTCGAACGGGTCAACCTGTGGGTCAATCGCCAGATCGCCTATGCCGACGACGAGCGCAATTACCGGCAGCGCGACTTTTGGGCGACCGCCGATGAAACGGTCGCGCGGGGCAGCGGCGATTGCGAAGACTATGCGATCCTGAAAATGCACATGCTGCGTGCGGCGGGCATCGACGGCGACCGCATGAAACTGGTCCTGCTGCGCGACCTCGCGATCAATGCCGATCATGCGTTTCTGATGGTGCGGTCGCAGGCGGGCTGGGTCGTCCTCGATAATATGACCGACCGCATCTACGACGGGCGCCAGGCCAATGCGGTGCGCCCGATTATGTCGTTCAGCGGCGACCGTCGCTGGATCCACGGCTATCGCGACGCCGCGGCGCCCATGGTGATGGCCGCAGTGGCGGCGCCAAAGGTGTCGGCGACGGCATTCGCCAGCGCTGCCCGCGCCGCGAATGGGCGTCCGTCTTTCAAGACGGCGTTGCAGCCTGCCACCGGCGTCAAGCTCGCTTTGGCGCATGTTTCGATTGGCAATGCGCTGCCCCGGATGTTCGGGCGCCTGGCATCACGCGGAACCAAATGATCGCCTGATCGGCGCGTGCAGCGCCATATCACCGGATTTCAAATGCTTCTGTGACGAAGCGAAAATGCTGTCAGATTGGCAGCATCGAATCGGCTCCGACTCGCGCGGCGCGATACATTCGAATCGGAGTCTTTCTCGATTGACGGTCGTCGATTAACCAGAATTGTTAGGGGGTGTGGCCAAATTTTGGCCGTATCGCTCGGGTGAAATCACCCGAAAGGCTAGCAAATCGGCGGCTCTGCGGCGGCAGCGTAAACTGCTGCATTTGATGCGATTTGGACCGCGTCGTCGCTGGCGGCGCTTTTCCCGCGATGCTGCGCGTGCGAGCGACCATACCTCTTTGTGGGTATGTATCAAAATCCTCGTAGATTCTGTCATTTAGTTGTATAACCTTTAGGGTAGTTATTGGATAACCAAACTAAAAGGTTAACATATTCAACGTGGGGAGGGGTCCGCCGCGATGAAGATCAAAGGGAATTTGGGGTTTAGACCGAAGTCCAGACAAGTTGGGTCGCCTTGACTGAGAGTTCAGGGGAGGCGGAAATGTCGCAGTTGATCAAGATTTCGCTTCTAGCGAAATATGAAATCGCGAGGGAAGGGTTACGCAACATCCTTTCCGGCGAAAGCTTTCAAATCCAGGCATCGGTTTCCGATGCTTCGGCGTTGTTCGACCCGCAAGGACGGATTGCGGACGACGTCGATTGCCACGTCATCGTCGTCGATGGCGGCGATACCGGCTATGGTCTCGACGCCTGTCGGCGGCTTGTCGCAAAGAAGGATCGAGCACGCCTGGCGTTGCTGTTCGACCATTATGTCTTTGAAGATGTGGTCGAAGCGTTTCAGATCGGCGTCGATGCCGTGATCATCAAGGAAATTCTGTGCGCACCGCTGGTCGAATCGATCAAGCTGGTGGCACTGGGGGAAAAGGTCTTTCCGTCGCAGCTGGTGAACAATCTGACCAGCTGGGTCCCCGCCGCGCTTGGCGGCGACTGGAAAACCAGCGCGGCGTCGGTCGGCTTGTCCGACCGCGAGATCGAGATACTGGAAAGCATCATGGCCGGGATGGCCAACAAGGTGATCGCGCGGCAATTCGGCATCTGCGAAGCCACCGTCAAGGTCCACGTCAAGGCGATCCTGCGCAAGCTGGGGGTCGAGAACCGCACCCAAGCGGCAACCTGGGGGGTCAAGAATGGCCTGGGGGAGCCGGTGCAGCTAAATCTCCGCGAGGTAAGGCCCGTTCGCGCTCCGATTAGGCCGCCGCCGTTGGCCGGACGCGCCGCCTGACGCGGCCCGGCACCGCGCCGACATGCAAAGGGGCGCTACGGCAATGGCCGCAGCGCCCCTTTTTTTGGCCGCCAGCGTAATCAGCGTTCGGTAAATGCTTCCGAACGGGCGCGCAGGAACGGCTTGAACAAATAGCTCAAGATGCTCTTCTTGCCCGTCAGTACTTCGACGTCGCACACCATCCCCGGCGTGATCGGTAGCTGGCGGCGGCCATTTTTCAGATAGGCGACGTCGGTTTCGACCACGACGGTGAAATAGGCTTCCTTGGTGGCTTCGTCGTACAGGCTGTCGGGCGAAATCTGCACGACGCGCCCCGACAGGCCGCCATAGACCGCAAAGTCATACGCCGTGACTTTCACATTGGCGCGGTCATTGACCTTGATGAAAGCGATGTCTCGTGGTGCGACACGCGCCTCGACCAGCAATTTGTCGCCGACCGGGACGACCTGCATGATCTTTTGCCCCGCCTGCACGAAGCCGCCCACCGTGGTGACCTGAACGTCGTTGACGATGCCGTTGGCGGGCGAACGGATCTCGCTGCGCTGCTGGCGCCCCGCGGCACCGCGCAGCGATTCCGAATTGACCGCCATCTTGGCGACGATCTGGTTGCGCTCGTCGAGCGCTTCTTGACGAAACTCAAGCCCGGCCGCGGCGACCTGCGCCTGCGCCTCGCTGATCGCTGCGGCGGCGCGCGACGCGGCCTGTTCGGCGGCGGCGAGCTTGCCGCGCACCTCGGTCACCTCACGCTGGGCGTTGAGCAGCTCGGTCTGCGGGACGATCGATTTGGCAGCAAGCGGCGCGAGCAGGTCGACCTGATTCTGCGCCAGCGACAGGCTGGACCGGAGCGAGGCGATCGTCGCCTGCGCCTCACCATAATCGCGGCGTCGCTGCTCGACCGCGGCGTTCAGCGCCATCCGGCGGCTGCGCTGGGTTGCGGCGCGCACGGATTGCAAATCGGCTTCCTGGCTGCATTCGGCGGGCCTGACGCCGCTCGCGTTCGGGGTGCAGTCGGCCGCCGCCCCGCCATTGCCCTCGCGGCCGAGGCGCGCGGCACGCGCCGCCAGCGAGCGGTTTTCGGCCTCGATCTGACCCAGCTGCGACGAGGATTCGGTGTCATCAAGGCGGACCAGCAACTGGCCCTTGCGAACCGCTTGCCCCGATCGCACGACAATGTCCAAAATCGTTGCCGGTTCGGCGGACTGGACGATCTGCGCCTTGCTCGACGGGATGACCCGCCCCTGTCCGCGGGTGACTTCATCGACCTGCGCAAAGCTGGCCCAGCTGACGAAGACGAACATCCCGACCCCGGACGCCAGGATGATCCGGCGCGTGCCGACATAGGGCCGCGATCTGATCATGTTCCGCTCTCCTTTGTGGCGACGTCAAACTCGCCGCCCTGCTGGCGCGCCATCATGCGCGAGGCGCGGCTGGTTTCTTCGGGTTCGGGGATCGCCAATTCCCACCCGAGCGACGGGTCGAGCCGACCACCGGCGTCGTTGTCGGCGCGGCGATCCTGCAGGGCTTCCAGCGTATTGCCCGACGATGCCTGGATCAGGCCTTGCCCATCGCCGCCATCGCGCTGCCGCACCACCGCGCTGCGCGCCAGGATCGTCGGGATCGCTTCGACGCCGCTGTAGCGGCCCGAAAACGCCCCCGGCGTGCCCCATTTGCCGGGCCAGCGATAAAAGATATGCGCACCCAGCTGCGCGATCTTGACCAGCTTAGGCGCCCAATAGGGCGACACATAATTGGCGTGATAGTGGGTCGCATGACCGACCGAAGGTTCGACATAACCCGCGAGCGCGGCCCGCGCGACATCCTCGGCCTCTTGCCATTTCGCCGGGTTCGGACGCCGATTGAGCGACCCGTCGCAGGTGAAGCTGAACTGGCACACCGGGCGATTGACCCCCTGATAGACGACACCGCAGATCGATTTCGGAAAAGCAGGGTGCAGCGCGCGGTTGATGACGACCTGCGCCACCGCCCGCCGCCCGGCAATCGGTTCATAAGCCGCCTCGAAATAGACCGCCTGGGTCAGGCAGCGCAGCGCCGTCAGCGCTGCCCTTTGATCGACCGTCACCGGATGAAACGGCCGCGCCGACGCCACCGGGCCGGTGGAGAAAGGGATCGCCTGATTGCGCGTCATCGCGGTTTCGGGCGCCTGGATCGGCGTTGCTGCGGGATCTTCGGTCAGCTTGATGAGCCGCACCATTTCGGGATCGGTGATCACCGGCGCGTCGGGGCGGCTGTAGCCGGTCTCGGGTACGTCGCCGCCGACAAAGTCGGCCACATGTGCCCACATCGTCCGCGAGGTCAGAAGGGTGACCACCACGGCCATGATCACCAGCCACATGATGGTGCGGCGGTTGTCGTCCTGGGCGACCGTGCCATATCGCCGGGCGGTCGCGGCGGTCATGACGCGGCTCGCTGGGCAAGGATTTCGTCGCGCGGCCCGTCGGCGACGATCCGGCCATTATCCATGACGATCAGCCGGTCGACCAAGCCGAGCACGGTCATCCGGTGCGTCGCGATGACCAGTGTCTGCGTCGAGGGAATCGCCGCGTGCAGCCGGTCGACGAAATGCTTTTCGGTCTGGCTGTCCATCGCGCCGGTCGGCTCGTCGAGGAACAACAGATGCGCCGGGGTCATCAGCGCCCGGGCGAGGACCAGAAAGCTGCGTTGCCCGCCCGACAGGCGCGCGCCGCGTTCGCCGATATGAAAATCGAACCCCGCCGTGTCGCGGCCCAGGAATTCGTCGGCACCCGACCGACGAACCGCGTCGATGATGGCCGCGTCGTCGGCATCGCTGGCACCGACCATCAGATTTTCGCGCACCGTCCCGCTAAACAGCTCGGCATCCTGGCCGACGAAACGCAGCGTCGAGCGCAAGTCGTGCGGATCATATTGGCGGCTTTCCAGCCCATCGATCCGGTAACTGCCGCTGGTGGGATCGTACAGGCCGCACAGCACGCGGCCGAGTGTCGATTTGCCCGACGCGACACGGCCGATCAGGCCGACCCGTTCGCCGGGCTCGATGATCAGGCTGACATCGGCGAGCGATTCCCGTTCGGTATCGGGATAGCGAAAGCTGACATGGTCGAGCTGTAGCCGCCCGTCGCGGATCTCGGGGGTGATCGAACGGCTGCCCTTATCGCGCTCGTCATCCTGATCCATCAGCTGTTGCAGGCTGTTCAGCGTGACGAACGCCTGCCGTCCGCGCGTCATCAGAAAGGCGAGCTGGCCGACCGGGGCGAGCGAACGGCTGGCCAGCATGACGATCGCGATGATCGCCCCCATCGAAATGCTGCCGGCATTGAACAGGTAGAAACCGCCGATGATCAGCGCCACACCGGTCGCCTGCTGGCATAGTGTTGCCAGGTTGACCGCGGTCGCGGTCAGCTTGCGCATTTCTTCCTGCGTATAGGCATTGGATGCCGACAGCCGCCGCCATTTGCCGAGCATGCGGCCCTCGGCACGGCACGCCTTGACGGTTTCGAGGCTGCCGATCGTTTCGACGAGCGTTGTCTGCAACATGCTGGCGTCGACCTGTGCGTCGGCGACCGCAGCGCTCATCCGGCGCTGCAAGACCCAGCCCATCGCAAGCATGACGGCCATCGCGACGATCGGGATCACCGCCAGCCAGCCGCCAAGCACCGCGATCAGCGCGACGAACACCGCTAGGAACAGGATGTCGGTGATCAGGACGATGGTGGTCGAGGCAAAAAAATCGCGAACCTGCTCATAGTCGGTCACGCGCCGCGCAAGCGCGCCGGTGCTGCCGCGCTGGGTCGCCAGCGGCAGGTTCAGCACCTTGTCGAGCAGCCGCTGCGACAGCCGCGCGTCGATGCCGCGCCCGACCTCGTCGATCAGCCCGGTACGTGCCAGCCGCAGCCCATATTCGACCGCAATGGCGAACAGCGCACCCAGCGCCAGCATCCACAGGCTGGCCGCCGCCTTGTTGGGAATGATGCGGTCGTACACATTCATCGTGAACAACGGCATCGCAAAAGCGAGCAGATTGATCAGCAGCGATGCGAACATCACATAGCCATATTGGCTGCGCTCCTTCCACACCTCGCTCCAGAACCAATGCTGTTTCGTGGCTTCATCCCACGGACGTTCGCGCGCCGTTTCGCTGGCGGGGTCATGGCGGACGATGACGCCCTGTCCCGAATAGGCGGCGTCGAGCAGGCGGCGATCGATTTGCAGGTCGCTGCGCGCACCCGGCAAGCGCACCCAGCAGCTGTCATCGTCCATCGCGGTCAGGACCAGCGGTCGTTCTTCGTCCAGCAGCAGGATGGCGGGAACGTCCTGCGCATTCCACGCCGCGAGTGGACGCCGCACCAGATGGCAGCGGAGGCCAACGGCATCGAGGGCGTGATCGAGTTGATCGAGCGGCACCAGGCCGTCGTCGTCGAGCGCGAGCCCCTTTTTGATGCGCAGGTCAGAGAAGGGACGTTCGAACAGCGCCGCGATGGCCGCCACGGCATCGAGCAATTCGTCGCCCTGCGCCGGGGTGCTGCGCCATGCTTCAAAACCCGTGGCGGGGGAGGGCCGGCGCGACCGCCGCGCCCCGCGGGCGTCGGCCGGATAGTTCATGTGGGATCCCGCATCGCTTCAGGATTCATTTCCGGGGTCGGCCCGACCTTGAAGCGTTCGCGCGCGGTGGCCGCGGCCGCGGCAGGCGGCTGGACATCCATTGCCGCGAGCAGGTCGTTGAGTGCGGCAAGCAGTTTGAATTCGGAATAGAATTGCGCGAATTTTGCCGTCTCGGTGCGAACCTGGACGTTGTAGCGGGTGTTTTGTGCGTCGAGTACGTCGAGCAGCGAGCGACGCCCGACGTTGAACTGGGCGCGATACGAGCGCAGCAATTCGTCCGAAACCCGGCTCTGCTCTTCCAACTCCTTGACCAACTTACCCTGCGCGTCCCAGGTGTTCCACGCGACGCGCACATCCTCTTCGGCTTCACGGATCATCTGATCCATCCGATAACGCGCTTCCTTTTCGCGCCGGTGCATCTCTTGCACCTTCGACCGCTTGAGGCCGCCGTTGAAAATGTCCCAGCGCAGCACCAGTCCGGCGCGCAGGTCATTGGTCTCGCCGCGGAAGCCGTCGATGTCGTCGCCGATCCGTGCATTGCCTTCCAGCGCCAGCGTCGGAGACATTTCGGCCTTCGCTTTGCGAACGAGCGAATGTGCGGCGTCGAGGTCCGCCTGCGCTTCGCGCACGCGCGGGTTGCGCTCGCGGGCGCGGGCCAGCGCATCCTCGAGCGTCGCCGGAATGCTGCCTGCAAGCGAGGGCGGCAGTGCGGCGCCGTCGACCAGATCGAGCCCGGTCAGGGTGCGGAACGAGGCCGATGTGTTGACAAGGTCGAGATTGGCTTCGGTCACCCGCGCCCGGGCGGCCTGCTGGCGCTCCTCGGCTTGCTGCTGGTCGGCGATGCTCAGCGACCCCTTGGCGACGCCTTCGCGGAGGTCGGTGACCAGCTTGCTGTGGAAATCGATATTGTCCTCGGACGCCGCGACGATCCGCTGCTGCAACAGATAGTCGAGATATTGGCGCGTGACCTGGAGCGCGATGAACTGCGAGCGCTCCTCGACGCGGAACGCGGCGCCGTCGGTCCGTGCGGCCTGGCGCCGCACCTCGTTGCGCCGAACGCCGCCGTCGAACAGCGTTTGTTCGACGCTTAGCGAACCTTCCATCGGATAGAGCTCGTTGTCGGCGATACCGAGTGCGCGGCGGGTGCTGTTCTCGAGACGCCGAATACCGACCGACCCTTCAACCGAGATGCGCGGGGCGAACAGCCGCTGCGCGTGTTCGCGCTCAAACTCGATCGCGGTCTTGTTCTCGACCGCCTGATTGATCTCGGGGTTGGTCTGGACCGCGGTTTCCACCGCGGTTTTCAGTTCGATCCGCTGGGTCCAGCCGGCATCGTGCGTAGCGACGAGCGCGGCGGCGGTGAGCAACAAGGCTGCGGTACGAAGTTTCGGCATTTTCAGTCCCCTGCTTTTATCCGGTCGAAGTCGAAGATCCTTCTGCGTGATCTTTCACCTGCGCCGGTGTTTCGTAATGTTCGGCCTTTCCGCCGGTGTTTCAGGCGTGTCCGGCCGACGCCATTTGTTCGAGCTGCACCACGACATGCTGCTGCGCGAGGTCGGCGATAAACGAATGGCCCGATGCGCCGTCGCCGATCCCGCCGATCGTTCCGCCGTCGCCCAGCATGATGCGGGCCAGTACCGGTTCGGCTGGCGTCGCCGGACCGAGCAGCGCGTCGAGTTCGACTTGCGGTCCTTCCAGCGCGGCGGCGACGATGGTGTCGAGCTGCGCGGCGGCCGGGTCGGTGACGGCCTGCGGCGGTAGCGCCATCTGCATCTGGTCGCTCGCGGCGGTTGCCGTTGCGGGTTCGGGCGGCAGGTCGACCTCGGTCCCGGCAAGCAGCTCCGAATAGCTTGGGTCGGGCGCCGCGCTGTCGGCCGGGTCGCTCTGCGCTTCGCGGCGATCATCCTCATCCATCTGCCGCTGGGTATTTTCGGGCTCGATGCGAGCGGTCGTCGGGCCGGAGAAATATTCGTGGACCAGTCCGTCGGCCTTGGCAGCGGGCAGGGCATCCGATTGCGCAGCGGCTTCGCTCGATACCCCGACCTGCTGGTTCGCAACGGCGTTGTCGCCGTCGGGCGTCGCGGGGGGACGGGCCGCCAGCGGTGTCGCTGCGGCCAGCCCGGCCACCAGCATCGCGGTCGAAACGCCCGCGGCGCCATTGGTCGCGGCGATCCGTTGCTGGTCGGCAAAATTGGTGGCGAAAGCCGCGTCGGCAAGCTTGCCCGTGGTGCCGTCGGCGCGGGTGTACAGCGCTTCACCCTTGACCTGCACCTGTCCGTCGGCGGCGGCATAGGCCTTTCCGTCGGAGGTCAGCGAAATGCTGATGATGCCTTCGCTGATCAGCGAGCGGAATTCGCCAGCGTCGGTCACACCGTTGCTGTTGGCATCCTGCCAGATCCCGAATTTTGCGAAATCGGCATCGGCAGCGTCGAGCTTGCCATCGCCATTGCTGTCATAGGCGGCGGCAAGACCTTGCAGATCGGACAAGCCCGCGCCGCCGAACACCAGCTCGGCGCCGTTGTTGACCTTGCCATCGCCATTTTTGTCGATCGCCAGCAGGCCGTCGTCGGCGCCGACCCAGGCGGTGGTTTCGGCGAAGCCGTCGCCATTATAGTCAAAGCTGACCCCGGCGGCGTTCGACACGAACTCGACCCCGTCGCCGTCCAGATCGACCGCGATCGGCGGTGCGAGCGCGGTGATGGTCACCGACAGGTTCGCGGTCGCAGTGTCGCCATCGCGGTCGGTGATGACATAGTTGAACACTTCGGTCGCGGTCACCGTGATCGGGCTCGGCGGCTGGTAATTATACTGGCCCGTCGCGAAGTTCAGCGTGAGCGTTCCGCCCATCGGTGTGGTGATCGCATTCAGCGTCGTTCCCGCAATGCTGCCGCCGCTCGACACCGCGATGCTTGACGCGCCATCCCAGCTATAGGTGGTCGAACCGATGGTGATCGACAGCAGGCGCCCGCCATCGGCGCCAAAGAAATCATTCGCGTCGAGATCGCCCGACACCGCCGACGGGACGATCACCGACAGCAATGTCGCCACCAGATCTTCGAAATCATCGACCAGGATTGGTTCGTTGTTCGGCGCTGCGTTCAGGTCGACGTCGCGCAGCCGCTGGATGTTGAGCGGTTGCAACGGGTTGTTGTCGATGCCGATCGCGGTGACGTTGACATTGTTGTTGTCGACGAAATTGTTCCACGCCGTTGCCGTTGCGGCGGTCAGCGAATTGGTGACCATCGGCGGGATGCCACCAAACTGCGTCTGCTGGTTCGGGTTGCCGTCGCTCAGGAAAAACACCTGGTTGCTTGCGCCGGGGATGGCGCTGAAGTTGGCCAGCGCGGTCTGGATCGCGCCGGTGTAGTTGGTGTTGAACCCGATGTCGTCCTGTGACGGGCGTTCACCGCCCGCAGCCGGGTTGAGCGAGTCGAGGTACGCGTTCGCTTCGGCCGCCGTTGAGAAAGCTTCGGATGCGAAGGAGCCCGACGAGAAGATCACGAACTTGATCGTGAGCGCCCCCGATGCCGCGCTGTCGAGCTGTGCGAGCGCGCCCTGGACCGCCTCGAGCATGATGTTGAGTTCGCTATTGTCGATGCTGTCGCTGAAATCGAGGATGAACAGCGTGTTCACATCCTGCATCGGCTGCGACGAGGATCCGGTTTCGCCGGTGGCGGTCGGCGCATCATCCTCGATCACGATCTGGATCGCCGATGCGTTGGTCGTCGTCGTCGTGCCGTCGGACACCGACACCGGGACGAAGAAGTCCTTAAGGTCTTCCAGCGCGACGGTCGGGTGATCGACGGCGCGCGACAGCGTGACGGTGTAGGCGCCGTTCGACGCGAGCGTGACGCGGATGACTTCCGATCCGCCGACCGAACCGATCAGGGTTCCGGTGCCGATCCCGGCCCAGGTGACGGGAACACCGCCTGCGGTCAGGACCGCGCCGGGGTTGCCGAGCGTAGCGGTCAACGTCTCGCCCGCGTCGGCGTCGCCGATCGCGAGCGTACCGCTGAAGGTCGCGCTGTTGGTCGTGTCGAGCGTCGCGTTCGGCGCCGTATCGGGCAAACCGTTCAACAGGCCTTCTTCGGAAATCCGCGCGATCGCGGTACCGATCGTCGGCGCGTCGTTGGTGCCGAACACCGTGATCGTCAGCGTCGATCCGACCGAAAGCGATCCGTCGCTGATCGTATAGGCAAAGCTTTCGGTCAGCGTCTGGCCGCTGTCCAGCGCGTTGACGATCGGTTTGTCCTCGTCGAGCGTATAGGTGTAGCTGCCGTCGCCGTTGATGACGAGCGTGCCGTACAGGCCGACATAGGTGCCCGCCGAAGTGACGGTGATCGCCTCCAGATCGGGGTCGTTGTCGGCGACGTCGGCAAAGCTGCCAAACGGCGCGCCCGGATGGGCGATGTCCTGCAGCACATTGCCCGACGCGCTGGGGTCCGAACCGCTGACGCCGTCGAGCACCCAATTGGTATCGGCGCGCGCGATCGGGAAATCATTGGCGCCGGTGATCGAGATGGTGATCGTCGCGATCGACGTGTCGCCGTCGGCGTCGCGCACCGTGTACTGGAACGTATCGGTCAGCGTCTCGCTGGAATTGAGCGCGATGACCGCCGGGTCATTGGGGTCGAGATCATAGCGATAGCTGCCATCGGCGGCGATCACGATCGAACCATAGTCACCCGCGAGGGCAGCGCCGATTGTTCCCGTCGTCGCCCCGAATGCGACGCCGATCACGATCAGTCCGCCGTCGGCACCTCCATTGTCGGGCGATCCGTCCATGCCGTTGACATCGGTGCCGCCGATGCCGGTCAGCACGTTGCCGTCGGCAAAAATCTCGCCGTCGCGCGACACATTGTCTTCGTCGTGGACCGCTTGCGGCGCATCGTCGCGGATCGCGAACTGCCCGGTAATGTCGGCCGTCGCGCGCGCCGTGTCGTCGTCGCCGTCGGTTGCAATGGCGTTCAGCGTGATCAGATTGCTTCCCGAGAGGAATTTGGTCTGATCGGGGCCGCTGTCGGGCGTGTGCATGATCGCGCGCGACTGGTCAAAGGTGACCAGACCGCCCGGGGCCACCGAGATGCGGAACACCTCGTGCGTCGATGTGCGGCCAAAGATCACGCCGCCCTCGATCGACAGGATAACCGGCTCGCCGGTGAGCGAGTCGATGAGGCCGCTCGCTCCGGCCGTGACGCCCAATTCATAGGTGACAAAACCCGGACCATCGGCACCGAAATCGGTGGTGCCGTTAAACAGCCCCGACAGATTGACCGTCGCATCGGTCGCAAAGTCGCTTTCGTCGACGGTCAGCGTCGATCCCGCGCCGCCAGCGGTGATCGACGGGCCGTCGTCGGCAAAGCGGATATTCCCGCCCAGATCGACGGCAACGGTATCCGACACGCTGTCACCGTCGCGATCGACGATCGTCGCGGTGCCGCGCAGCTCGACCAGATTGGCCGCCAGCTCGACGATCTGGGCGGCATAGTTGCTGGCCGAACCCGGCAACGGATGGTCGATCTCGGCAAATTGGGTCAGTGTGACGACGCCGGTGGCGGCGTTCACCGCGATGGAGAAAATGGGCGTGCCGGCCGCGCTGCCGACGATCTCGCCGGAGACAAGGGCCAGCGTGACCGGCACGCCGTTGCTGGTCAGGGCGGAGGTCGCGGCCGCCGAGCCCAGCGCAAGGGAATAGGTCCAGGTGACCGCGCCCGCGTCCGCGGGACCATCGGCGCCGAAATTGACCAGTGAAGTCGAAAAGGCCGCCGAAAAATTGGCGGTCGCGACGTCGAACGCGCTGCCGCGCGTATCGGCATCTTGCGTCGTCAGGGTGATGCTGTTGGTATCGGCGTTGGTGGCGTCGATCGACGGGCCGTCGTCCTTGAACACCAGCGTGCTGCCGATCGCGACGAGCGCCGACGCCTGATCACCGTCGCCGTCGGTCACCGTCGCGGTCAGCCGGATGATCGTCGGCGACAAGGTTACCGGATCGTCGGGGTTGGTGGCATCGGGGTGACGGATGGCGCGGATCTGGTCGAGCGTTGCCTGTCCGTTGGAGGCGACGGTCAGCCGGAACGCGACCGTCGACGGCGAATCCTGCAGCCGTCCCTCGACGACGTTGCCGATCGCCTGCAGGATGATCTTCGACCCGGTGGCGACGTCGACCAGCCCGGTGGCGGTTGTCACCTCGAAGGTATAGCTGACGCTGCTGCCGTCCTGATCGGCACCGATTACGATGTTGAACAGGCTGGCGAAATTGGCAGTCGCATTCATCGCGAGGTTGGTTTCGTCAACCGTCAGCAGCCCTGCGGTCGGCGACAAGGCGGTAATCGACGGCACGTCGTCCGATACCGAAATATTGGCCGTACCCGCGACCTGATCGCCGTCGGCGTCGGTCGCCACCACCTCGATCGATCCCAGATCGACCAGATCGTCGATCGTCGTGTCGGGATGCAGATTGTAATTATATTGCAGCGTGACGCTCACCGTCGCGACATTGCCCGACAGGCTGAGGTCGATCACGACCACCGGATTCTCGTCGGCGTCCCAGCCGATGATCTGGTTGTCGGATTCCAGCGTCCAGCTGAGCCCACCGTCGAGTGTCGAAATGTCGCCAAAGCCGATCGATGCGATGGCATCGGACCCCGGTGTGAACACGATGTTGCCGCTCGACGTGACCGGCTGCATCGGCGACGGCGTCGAACCGCTTTCGAGATGCTGGTCGTCGACGGTCAGCTGGATCGGGCCGCTCGCGGTCGGCAGGCTGCCGTCGGCAAGGCGGATTTGCTGCACCGCCGACGACTGATCGCCGTCGCCGTCGGTGATCGTGTAAGTGAAATCGGCGTGGATCGGGAACACGCTGACCTGCGGCACGGGATCGAAGCTCCAGGCGCCGTTGGCCTGAAAGGTGTAGGTGCCGTTGGCGTTGGTGAAACTGGTAATGCCGGTTGCGGCGACCGCCACGACGGTGCTGCCGATCGTCACCGACGTCACCGTTGCCCCGTCGGCGCCCTGCGTGTCATTGGTCAGCAGATTGCCCGTGATCGCCGGCGCGTCTTCGGCGACGGTAATCGACGGGGCCGACCGCGCGACCGGGACATCGTCGATCACGTCGATGACGATGACATTCTGGGTGACGTTCCCGAATGCGTCGGTGACATTGTAGGTGAAGGTTTCGACCGCGGCGACAAGGTTGGTGCCATTGTTCGCGGTCACCCCGTCCACCGTGCTGGTCAGTGTGTAGAAATAGGTGCCGTCGGGATTGAGCGTGAAGGTACCATGCGTACCCACGCCATTACCGACCAGGCTGAATTCCAGCGGACCAGTGCCCCCCGCGACATTGTCGTTGAGATCGCCCAACACCGTTTCCGCATCGCTGTCCGGATTGCTGCCGGTGGCAAGCGCGGCTTCGTTGACCTGCAACTGAACCGCCTCGGCGGACAGACCGGCGTCGCTCAGGCGAATGGTCAGTGTCGTCGTCGATCGGTCGCCGTCGCCATCGACCAGCGTGTAGACAAAGACATCCTCGGCGCCGTCGGGCGGGACGATGTTCGCATTGGCGACGTAGATATAGCTGCCATCGGCGGCGACCGTCAGCTGACCGTACAGACCAACGATGACCGCGCCGACACCGCCGATCGCTGGCGCCGACAGATTGTCACCCGCCGCGCGCACGCCCAGGATTTCGCCGCCATCGGCACCCGGAATGTCGTTGGCGAGCAGCCCGCTTGCCGCATCGGCTTCCAGCGTCTGGCCTTCACCGACGTCGCCCTCGTCAGCTTCCGCTGCCGGATTGTCGTCCTGGATCAGGACGTCGAGCGTCGCCGCCGCGACAGTGCCATCGCTGTCGGTGATCTCGATCGCAAAGCTTTCGGTCAGCGCGGCGTCGGTCGGGCCGCTGTGCAACAGGCTGTTGTCGATGAGCTCATAGCTGTAGCTGATCGTCCCGCCGACGACATCGCCTGCCGCATCGAACACCGGTTCGAAATCGGTGATCGTCAGGATGCCAAGGTCGGTGGTGATCACCAGTCCCGCGACGATCGTCTCGCCCGCTAGCGTGATCGCGGCGACGCCATCGGCGGCGCTGAAGGTAAAGCTGCCGAGCTGGAGCAGCGCGTCGCTGTCGGGCGCCGACCCGTCGGCCAGATTGGCCTCCGACACCATGGCTTCGGCGCCATCGGGGTTCAATCCGTTGATCGTCACGATGTCATCGCGGCCGCGGATGATCACGGTCAGCGTGGCGGTCGCTTCGTCACCGTCGGCATCGGTGATCACATATTCGAACGTCTCGGTCAGCTCGTCGTCACCATCGAGTCCGGCGACGTCCGGGTTCTCGGGGTCGAGCGTGTAGAGATAGCTGCCGTCCGCCGCGATCTGCAGCGTGCCATAGGCGCCAAAGGTAAAGCCGTTGATGTCGCCGCTTTCGCCGCCGAACGCGATGGCGGTAACGCTGGCGCCGTCGGCGCCCTCGACATCGGCTTCACCATCGCTGTCGTTGGCATCGACGCCGCCAATGCCCGTCAGGACATTCCCGTCGGCGGTGCTGGTGACGCCCGATTGCAGCGAGTCCAGATCGTCGATCGCGGTCGGGACGTCATCCTCGACCACGATGCTCAGCGTGCCGCTGGCGGCGTCGCCGTCGAGGTCGGTGACCACGACGCCGAAATTCTCCATGACATCGTCGCCGCTGGTCACCTCGGTCAATGTGTAGCTATACTCGATCGAGGTCGCCGTGATGCCGGTGATGGTGAGCGTGCCGAACTCGCCCGCGATCGTCTGGCCGACCGCCGTGATCGTCTCGCCATTGATCCGCACCGTGCTGACGCCATCGGTCGCGGCAAAGGTGATCGACCCTGCGGTGGTGTCGGCGCCGCTGCCCGGCGCCGATCCCGTTGGCAGGCCGGCCTCGGACACCTGCTGGCCATCGTCGTCGCCCGTCGGAAGCGACAGGGTGACGCCGCCATCGCCGATCGCAATCCGCAGCGTCGCGGTGGACGTATCGCCGTCGCCGTCGGTCAGTCGATAGGTAAAGGTATCGAAAACGCCGCCCGGGGTGCCAGGATTGCGCACATAGCTGTAGCTGCCATCGCTGTTCAGCGTCAGGACACCGTACAGCCCCGCGGCGGGGGTTCCTGCTGCGACGGGGTCGCCGCTGCCCGAAACCGACGACACGGTTGCGCCGTCGGCACCGGGGAAATCGCGTCCACCGTCATTTTCGGCGTCGGTGATGACATTGCCGGTGGCGGGGCCAAAGGTACCCGCGGCGATGCTGTCGAAATCGGCGACGGCTTCGGGAACATCGTCGATGATGTCGATATTGAAACTCGTCGAGTCCGTATCGCCGTCCACATCGGTGATCTCGACAGTGATCAACTGCGAGGTGGTGTCGCCCGATGTGTTGTCAGTCAGCACAAAGAAATATTCGATCGAATCGGGATTGATCGCGATGACGTAGAAGGTGCCGGTCTCCAGATCGATCTGCTGCCCCTCTTCGGTAACGGACACGCCGTTGATGCTGATCGCGGTCGCACCGTCGCCCGGACGGAACGGTATGGTGCCAAAAGTTGCATTGGAATCGTCACCGGACCGCGACCCAGGGCTTTCGCCGTCGCGTTCGGGCAGGCCAGCTTCGCTGACGGTCGTGCGTTCGCTGTTTTCCCCGTCGGGCGGCGGCGGCGGAGGGGGAGGGAAGCCGGGTGTGCTGTCGCCGATCCGGATCGTCAGCGTCGCGGTCGTGACATCGCCGTCGCCGTCGGTAAGCCGATAGGTGAAGACGTCTTCGACGCCGCCCGGCGTTCCCGCCGACCGGACATAGGCATAGGTTCCGTCGGGGGCGATCACCAGCCGGCCATATTGGCCCTGTACGGGCGTCCCGGTCGGGCTGAAATCGGTGGCGGCGGCGCTGCGCACGCCGGTGACCAGCGCGCCGTCGGCGCCGGGCGAGTCAGCACCGGCAGCACCCGTGGCGGTACCGGCACCGGTGATGACATTGCCGCTCTGCGGTGCGTTGCTTCCGGCTTCGGTGTCGTCGATGTCGGCGCGCGCGATCGGGGCATCGTCTTCGATGGTCAGCGTCAGCGTCGCCGTACCGATGTCGCCGTCTTTGTCGGTGACGGTGATCGTCACGATTTCGGTGGCGACCGGGTTGGTGCTGTTGTCGGTCAGCGTGTAGCTGTAGCCGATCAGTCCCGGGGTGATGCTGGTGATGGTCACCTGGCCCAGCGGGGTCGCAATGACCTGTCCGACCGTGGTGACGACGGTGCCATTCACCGCGACGACAACCGGTTGGTCGAGCGCCGTGATCTGGATCGTGCCGCTGGTCGATTCGCGCGGTGATGCGGGGTCTGTCCCGGCGGGTTCCGCGCCGCGCGCGGCCAAGGCCGCTTCAGAGACCACGGCGGTCGCGGCGGTAACGCCGACCTGCTGGTCGGGCGTGGTGATCAGGATCTTGGGCTTGTCGTCCGGCGCGTTGGGAATGACTTCAAGGTCGAGAATTTTCGGAAAGCCGAATTCGGTTGGCGGCAGCAGATTGCCGAGCGCAAACGGGTCGCCAATATCGCCCGGCGTCTGGGCGAAATTGCCGCCTGAACTTTGCGGACGGCCAGCGGCGGGCTCGGGTTCCTGATCGGCGATCAGCGCCGCGACGGTGGGCGCCGGGATGTTGATCGGGCCGACCTTGATCTGCGGGATGCGCAGCGCGCCATCGACGATCACCAGCACTTGCCCGTCGGGAAGGGTGACCAGCAAGTCGTTGCCCGACAGCTTGATCGCGTCGAGCCGCGTTCCGGGCGGCAACTGGATAACGCCATCAACGGGCAGGATGGGCGTCGCACCGGGCGGAATGGCGCGTGCTATGGTGGCGATTTCGCCGACCTGGTCATTCCGCTTCAATTCCATCGCCTAATGCCCCCTGCACCTCGATGTTCGCTGGTCATGCGGCAGCGACCTGTACGGGGCCGCTGCGGAAACGGGCGAACGGCACTGCATTTCCGCGCCGGATGTCGCGCAGAGCAGCAATGCAAGCTCTTGTGATCGTGCTGGGTTCTCTTTGGCGACCTGTGCCCGTGCCTTGTCACTGACCCCGGAAATACAAACCTCGGGGGGTGATTCTGCAATGGCAATTTTCGGTATGGGCACCTATACCTTTGTATAATAACACTATCTTATGAGTTAATTTTTCGTTAAAATTCCTATTATTTGTAAATTTGGCAATCGTAACTGTCGCAAATTGAATATGATGCCTTTCATATGTGATGCATGTTTGATACCATGTTCAATTATCAGGAATATATAAATCATTACATAAGCTAATAATTTGCATTTTTCTGGAAAAAACTGAGTCTTGGTTCCATTGTTAATTTAACCTTATTTTATCGTTTCTGACGTTTCGATCGTCGCGACCGTCGCGCCGCCGCGTTTTAGCAGATATCGTCCGGTATAGCGGCCCCCCGGCCATCCCGTCGGTGGGGCACGTTTGCCACTATAGGCAAACCAGCTGAGCCCGCCGCCCTCGACCAGCGATTGCTGTTCATGAACGATTTGCCCGTCGGGTCCGGCGATCGAGAAGTGCTGACGGTCGCCGGCGCGCGCGCCGATCGTATCGACCCACAGGATCAGCGGCGCCTGCCGCCCGCCCGGCCCCGGCGGCGGATCGCGTTCGGCAACGGCCTTGGGCGGGACGGTGGAGGCGAGGCCGCCTGCGATCACCGCCGTGGGCGTGTAACCAAGCGAACGCGCCGCCGCCGCTGTCCAGAGACCCGCCGGGCGGGCTTCGACGTTGCAGGGGGCAGGGGTCGCGCCGCCAACGAACGGATCGACGGCCTCGCCGCGATGACGAACGGTGAAATGGAGGTGCGGAAACTCGCTGTTGCCCGACAGGCCGATCAGCCCGATCCGCTCGCCAATGCCGACGCGCTGCCCGGGACGAACGCTGATGCTGCCCTGGCGCAGGTGGCTATATTGCGTCTGCCAGCCGTCGCCATGGTCGATCACGACGGCGTTGCCAGCATCCTTGCCATCCAGGACGGCCCGATCCTCGACGCTGCGGTCGGGTTCGCCATCGCGCGTGCGCAGCACCGTTCCCGGTGCCGCGGCGACGACCGCAAAGCCGGTGCGCATGTCGGCCATGGTGCGCAAACGAATATCCACCCCATCATGCCCGTTCGTCGTCAGCAGCCCGCAGCGATAGTCGCGACGACCCGGTCCCGGGTCATGGTCGACCAGTTTCTGGATGAGACAGGTTTCGCCGACGACACACTCGACCGGAAAACCAAGGGCAGGGGCGCCGTCCGGCGGCGGCGGCTGCAACGCAGCAATGGCCAGCGCGAAGGAGAGGTGGAACGCGTGCATCATGGTCGGGCTCTTGTTGCGGACAGGCGTTCGCGGCGCAAAAGTGACGATCGATGGAATTTCGACGCCGGCCGCCGCCAGGGGGCGTGGCGGCGGACACGGCTAGCCAGCGGGAGCTGGCCGAACTATAAAATCTGCCAATTGTCGTGGGGCGAAATTACCCCCGGGTCGTCGGCAGGATTCTTACTTTTATTACACCCAATCTCTGCAGACCTGCTTGGCTAAAGCAGGCATCGTCCGGATGATTCTTGCCCGTCATCCTTGTGTCAAAATTGGCGGAAAGCGCGGTTTCCTGCCATTCCCTGATGGGGACATTTCAAAAATTGGCCACCGGCGAGATGCTATTTGGTTGCAGCGCCGGGAAAATATCCTGGCGCCAGAACACAAAAAGGAGGGCAGGCCGCGGCCTGCCCTCCAGTTAGCAGAGGTCCGTCGAGGAGTGGCTCCCCGTACGAAGCCTTGTCCTCAGACGAACGTGATCATGTCATAGGACGCGTTGCCTTGGCTGTACGCGTTGATCGCGGCAACCGAGTCATACGCACCGGCTGCGGCGAGCGCCGCGATCGGAGCCGAAGCGCCTTCCCAGAAGTCTTCGATCAAGACGACGCCCGCTGCGGTGAAGACGAAAAGGTCAAGGGAATCGCCTTGGCCATCCCAGTCGCCCGTCAGCACGAAGGCATCATTGGCAGGATCAAATCCGGCATCGACGTCGAACACCAAGGTGTCGCGGTTCGCGAGGTTGAAGTCGCGGCCCGATCCCAAGCTGAACGGTGCGCCGATGACGTCGAAGCCGAAGCCCGGCGATGCATCGGTCGAGTCGAAGCGGAAATAGTCGCGTCCCGCGCCGCCCGACATATGATCGTCGCCTTCACCACCGGTGATGGTGTCGTTGCCCGATTCGCCTTCCAGATTGTCATCGCCAGTGCCACCGTCAATGGTGTCATTGCCGGTGTCGCCCCGGATGCTGTCGTCGCCGTCATCGCCGTTCATCACGTCGTTGCCGAAGCCGCCCGACATATAGTCGTTGCCGTCGCCGCCCGACATGGTGTCGTTGCCGCCACCCGGATTACCCAGGTTTTCGTACAGCGTGTCACCATACATGATGTCGTCGCCAGCGCCGCCCGACATATTGTCGTTGCCGGCGTCACCAGCAAGCTGGTCATCGCCGTCATTGCCGTTGACGACATCGTTGCCGGCGCCACCATAGATCAGGTCATCGCCGTCGTTACCCGACAGATTGTCGGCGCCGTTGTTGCCCTGAATGACGTCGTTGCCGTCACCGCCCGACACCACATCGTTGCCGTCGTTGCCGGTGATGCTGTCATCGCCTTCGCCACCGTCAATGACGTCGTTTCCGGCATCGCCCGCGAGCAGATCGTTGCCGTCATTGCCTTCGATAACGTCGTTGCCTTCGTCACCGTTGATGGTGTCGTTGCCGTTGCCGCCCGAGATGAAGTCGGCATCGGTGTTCGACGGATCGAGCGGATCGAAGAAGGGATCCCCGTTGCCGCGGATCACGTCGTCGCCATCGTCGCCGTACAGCGCGTCATCGCCGCTCTGGCCCCAGATCAGATCATTGCCCGCGTCGCCGTGGACCAGATCGTTCCCGTCGTTGCCGTTCAGCGTATCGTCGTCGTCGCCGCCGCCGATGTCATCGTCGTCAGCACCGCCCTGAACAAAGTCAAAGCCAGCGCCGCCGCGGATGATGTCGTTGCCGACATCGCCGCTCAGTTCGTCGTCGCCTTGTTCACCGACCAGGGTGTCGTTGCCATCGCCGCCGTCAAGTGCGTCGCTGCCAGTCCAACCCAGAATGACGTCGTCGCCGTCGTCACCCCACAGAAGGTCGTCGCCTTCCCAGCCGTCGATGTAGTCGTCGCCGCCCTGGCCAAAGACCTGGTCGTCCCCGGTTCCTGCGAAGATGCTATCGGCATGGCCCAGGCCGGGGTTATACCCGCTCTGGTTGTAGGCATAGTCGCCGTCGGCGTTGCGGTTCGGGCCGCCGTCGCCGAAGATCACATCGTTGCCGTCACCACCATTCAATTGGTCAACGCCGTTGGCGTTGGTGCCGCCGTTGATGTAATCGTCGCCGGTGCCGCCGAGAACCACGTCGGTTTCGGTGCCGCCATACAGGTTGTCGTTGCCGCTGCCGCCGTCAATGACGTCATCGCCAGCGCTGCCTTCGATACGGTCATCGCCCGATTGGCCATTGAGCGTGTCGTTGCCGGCGTCGCCGCGGATGAAGTCGTTTCCGCCGCCACCCCAGGCCGTGTCGTTGCCAGCACCGCCGAGCAGCGTGTCGTTGCCGTCAGCGCCGCCATTGTCATCGCCGGTATAGACGACGTTGCCGGGGCCGACGACGACGAACGACGCTTGGTCGCCGATCAGCGTGTCGTTACCGGCGCCGCCATCGACGCGGTCATTGCCGCTGCGACCGATAACATTGTCATTCCCGCCATCGCCATAAAGGTCGTTGTCGAAATTATTGCCATAGATCGTGTCGTCGCCGCCGTTGCCGCGCGCATTCCACGGCAGCGCAGCGGTCGAGGTGATCGCATTCAGATCGATGAAATCGACCGAATTCGTCCCCAGAACCTGACCGCGCGAGGTCGGGTTCTTGGGATTATTCGGTGCGCTAGAAGGTCCTACTGTAGGCATTTCGCTATCCTCTTCTTTCATGGGTCGCAAGGGATGCGTGGTCGCCGACTCGGCTTGCTCATCCCCCCAATGACCCCGAAAACTCGAGGCCATGACAATGGGATATGGCGGGGCAGGGGGACCGGACATTCCTGCTTGGGGACATGGCGGATAATTTTGTGAAGTGGTTCATTTTGGGGCAGGTCGACGGCGCTTAGCGTCGGTGATCTGTCGGAAATGCGCGGATTTCCGCCGTTTCGGCGATTGCCGAAACAGAACAGTCCAGAAAGAAAACTTGCTTGCTAGTTAAGTTTGCGACCGAGCGCAGAGCTTGCGGGACGCCCTGAACTGCCTGCAGGCGCGGCTGCGTCGGCGGGGGTGCGATTGGGCGTCTGGCCCAGCGATGACATCTGCGGGCGAGGCGCCGTCGCGGGATCGACAACTGCCTTGCCGACCTCGGTCATGCGGGGTCGGCCGAGCGCGGACATCGTCGGGCGCTCGCTCGTGTCGGCGCCGCAGCAGCGGCCATCGAGAATCGCCTGGGCGTTGAGCTGACCGGTCGCCGCGAGCAGGCTTGCGCGGGCGACGAATTCGTTGCGATGCGCGCGCTCGAGGGTCACGCGCGCGTTCAGCAGCTCATTCTGCGCGTTCAGCACGTCGGTCAGGGTGCGATTGCCGCCGACCGCTTCCTTCTTGATGCCCTCTGCCGCTTCCTGGGTGGCGGCCACTGCCGTTTCGGCCGCCGCGATCGTGCTCTTTGCCGATTGCCAGCGGGTCCAGGCGCTCGCTACCTCCTCGGCTACCGTTCGCACTGCCATATCGGTTTGCGAGAGACGCTGATCGCGGACCGCACGGGCGCGGCGCACCTCGGCATGGTCGCGCGGGAGGAAAATCGGCACGCGCAGTTCCAGCCCATAATAGAGCGACGAACGATCGTCGGGATATTTGCCCGTGAAAGTGTTCGTCGCGCCGCCGGTCAGATAGTCATAGCCGGTCACCGCATCGAGCTGGGGCAGCAAGGCGCCGGTCGCAAAATGCACCCCCGACTTGCCCGCCTGGGCATTCAGCCGCGCCGCGCGGAGCCGCGGCGCGGCGTCCTGTGCAATCTTTTGAGCAGCGGCAAGTGACGAAGGAACCGGCGCGAGCGGCGGCAGCGGCGGAACCATCGTTCCCGACTGGCCGCTGACATTGCGAAACCGATGTCCGTTCACCCCCAATTCTTCGGTCGCGGCAAGCACCCCGGCTTGCGAGGTCGCGAGACGCGCGCGCGCCAGTTCCTCATCGGTGCGGGTGGCTTCGCCAAACTCCAGCCGACGCGACGTCGCGCGTAGCTGCTCCCCGATCGCTTCGGTCTGTGCTTCGGTGAATTGCAGGATCTTGCGATTGAGCTGGACGTCCGCGGCGCTGGTCAGCAGCTCCAGCAGGATGTCCGACGTGATCGCATCCAGCCCCGCGCTCGTCGCTTCCAGTTCGGCCTTGGCGATTTTGACGCCGTTATACGTGCGGTCGCCGTCGTAGAAGCGGAGCCGTGCCTCGATCCCCGCCTGTCCGGCGGTATATCGCGCGTCGTTCGTGCTGCTCCCGTTCTTGATGTCGATCTCGCGCCGTTGGACCGTACCGTTCGCCTCGATGGTTGGCAGATAGCCTGCCTCTGCCGCCTGGAGTCGCGCCGCAGCCACCCGGACCTGATGGCGTTGCGCCGCGATTTCGGGGTTAGAGATGACGATCTGACGCGCGAGCGCGGCCATCGTGCTCGCCGGCGCGGCGGCGGGCGACGCCGATTGCGCCAGCAGCGGAGTCGCGGCAATCGCGAACGCCGCGACGGCGGCCGGCGCGCCAAGGGCGCTCGCCCAAAAAGTCCATGATTTCCGCACGTCACCCCTCCTGAATCATCACAGATTCGAGTGCCGACCCCTCTTTTGTGTAGTTACCAAAGAGTAATGTGCGGTGGCGGAACGGGAAACTACTCTAACGGATATGTCCGAGGGGGTAATAGACTCAATCCGCCGAATCGAAATAGACAAAGCTCGTCGCCAGCATCCGTCACGGCAGGCGACGCTATCGAGAGATTCGCATCAATCGACAGCCAACGCCGGGAAAAAAGGGCTTCAGCCGATCCCGGTGGGCGCGTGCGTTCTGGCCCGTAACCAGAGCATTGCGCCAGACATCATGGTCGCGCGTGAAACGCCCGTTGCGAGGTTGAGCCTTGCTTCGGGGACGATGTTTTTTGGGGGCCATAATGTCTGCGACAATGGAATTTTCGACGCAGTATGCAGAATCAATCCGCGACGATGCCCATTTGTTCGAGGGGGTGTCGGAAAGCGAAAATCATGACGTCATGGCGGACCATCCGCTGTCGGTCGATGTCGCGGCGAACACCCGGCGGCTTTGGCACGATTACCTGGCACAATTTGATGTCGCATCGGCGATTTTGACCGTCACCTTGCCGGGCGTCGGGCATCAACGCCACGCATTTTTGATCGGCTTTGACCAGGTGCGCGGCGACGCTGCGGCCACCCGGCGCCTGCTGGCGATGGTTGAAGACGTCTGGGTTCGGATCGGTGAGCAGCCGGTGCATCATTTCCAATTCTCCGGCGCCCTCTTCGGCGCGACGAACGGCCCCGTCGATGCGGACGCCGACACTCCGCTCCACAATGGCATCGCGATCCAGATGAAGCGCGAGGGCAAAGTCATTCGCGCGCTGTTCTTTCGCGAGGACGGCAGGGAGCATTTCAGCGATCGCGATGCCGCATCGCTGCAACTGATCGCGCCGCTGCTCGCCGAATCGGCGACCGGCGTGGCGCAGCTGGCGCAGCAGTCGCAGCGTTCCGCCATGCTGGAGGGAATGTTCGACCGGGTATCGATGGCAATGGCGCTGTTGTCGGCCGACGCGCAGCCCTTGTTCCTGAACAGTGCCGCGACCGGACTGGTCGAACAAAGAAAATGGCTGATCCGCGCCGCCGACGGCGCGATCGTCGCCGCCGATCCGGCACAGGCCAAACAGCTGCGCGAGAGCATCCGCCGCGCCGCCACCGCGGCGCCCGATGCGGCGGTCGAAGATGTTTTCCGTCTCGATTGCCGCGATGGCGAATGGCGCCTCGCCTATGTCATCTCGGCCAAATCGCGCACCGGGGACAGCATGACGCGCTGTGCCATGGTCATCATCATGGGGCCGGGCAAGGTCGATGCGCCGACCTCGCTGCTCGAAGCGCTCGGCTTGCTTCCTTCCGAGCAGCGGTTTCTGGGGCATTTCCTGAAATCGAGCAGCCTGTGCAACGCGGCGGAAGGGTGCGGACTGTCAGAGGAAACCGCGCGCACCTATCTGAAGCGCGTCCGCGCGAAGCTGGGGGTTCATCGCCAGATGGAACTGGCCGGATTGATCTCGGGATTGGTGCTGCCGCTGAACGCTGCGGATAGCTCTGCGCAACTGGGACGATAAACATGTCCTGGAATCCTCTCGCCGCGGGGCGGGCGTCCGACAATCCGGACAATCTGCTCAAAAAGCTCCTGATCCCGCAAAAGCCGATTGCGGTCCGGCTCATCCTGTTCTCGGCGATCACCAACATGGCGGCGCTCGCCATGTCGCTTTACATGATGCAGGTCTTTGACCGCGTCCTGACCAGCCAGAGCAAGGATACGCTGTTCTTCCTCGCGCTCGCGATCACGCTGGTCGTGGCATTGGGCTCGATGCTCGACGGCATCCGGCAGCAGGTCGCCAATCGCGTCGGGACCTGGATGGCGCAGCAATTGGGACCGACGCTGCTGCTGCGTTCGCTCGAGCAAAGGCTGATCGCGCCGAATGTGCGGCTCGAAGCGCTCCGTGAACTGACGCAGGTCAAGAATTTCATCTCGACCCCCACGGTGTTCAGTGTCGTCGATATGCTGTGGGTGCCGCTTTACCTGCTCGTCGTATTCTTGCTGCACCCGGTCTTTGGACTGCTGTCGGCCGTTGGCGCCGCGATGCTGTTCGGCCTGACCTGGTACAATGAACGGATCACGCGCACGGCGATCCGCGACACCCAGGCGCTTGCGACCGCGAACATGCAATATGCCGAATCGCTGGTACGCAACAGCGAAGTCATCGACGCGATGGGGATGGGCAAGGACACCATCGCGCATTGGCGCGAGCGCTACATTGCCGAAACCGAAGCGGTCGACGGGACGCAGTTTCAATCGAGCAAGATCCTGGCGTGGATGAAATTCGTCCGCAATCTCGTGCAGGTTGCCGTGCTCGGCATCGGGGCGCTGCTGGTGCTCGACCAGCAACTGACCGGCGGCGCGATGATCGCCGGATCGATCCTGATCGCCCGCCTGCTCGCGCCGATCGAGGCGGCGATGAGCTATTGGAAGCAATTTGTGCTGGCGCGCGAGAGCCTGCAGCGGTTGTCACGTTTCTGTGACCTGCCGACGCCGCGCCCCTCGCAGATGGCGCTGCCCAAACCGTCGGGCGCAATGGCGGTCGAGAATCTGACCTATGCGGCACCCGGCATGAAGGGGGCAATCCTGAAGAACGTCAGCTTCGCGATCGCGCCGGGGACGTCGCTGGCGATCGTCGGGCCGTCGGCGTCGGGGAAGACGACCTTGTCGCGGCTGCTGGTCGGCGTCCTGAAGCCTTTGTCGGGGCATGTGCGGCTCGATGGCGCCGACACGTTCGACTGGATGCGCAGCGATTTCGGGCCAAATGTCGGCTATCTGCCGCAGGACGTCGAACTGCTGCCTGGATCGATCCGCGAGAATATCGGACGCTTTCGTCCCGATGCCCGCGACGCCGACGTGATCGCGGCGGCGAAGCTGGCCGATTGCCATGAAATGATCCTGCACCTCAATGGCGGCTATGACTGCGTCCTGACCGACGGCGGGCATCAGCTTTCGGGCGGTCAGCGCCAGCGCATCGGGCTGGCGCGCGCGCTGTTCGGGCTGCCGCCGCTGATCGTGCTCGACGAACCCAATGCCAGCCTCGATGCGCGCGGCGACGCCGCACTGCTCGCGACGATCAAGAAACTGAAAACGCTGAACATGACGACGATTATCGTCTCGCACCGCGCCAATCTGCTCGAACTGGCCGACAAGATCTTGCTGATGATGGACGGGCAGGTCGCGAAATTCGGCGATGCCCGGACGGTGGTCGAGGAGATGGCTGGTAAGCGGCGATCGATCCCCCCCGGCGAAGCAGTGCCTCCGGGCGGGCCCGGCAAGGCCAATCCGGCGATGTTCAAACAAGGGGGAATGGAGGCATGAACATTCCTTTTCGCCTGGGCGAAGACGGCGACCCGGTGCGTCTCGCGCTGCCATCTCCCGATCATGATGTCGCCGGACCGCGGGTGAACGGCTCGATGCGGCTCGCGCTGTTGTCGATCGGGCTGTTTGTTCTCGCTTTCGCGGTCTGGAGCTGGGCTGCGCCACTGAATAGCGCGGCGATCGCCAGCGGGTTTCTGGAGGCCGAAGGCGGTGGCCGCCGCACGGTCCAGCATCTGGAAGGCGGCATCGTCCGCCAGTTCCTGGTCAAAGAAGGGCAGGAGGTACGCGCGGGCCAGCCGCTCGTGCTGTTCGACGAGACGCAAAGCGAGGCCTCGGACGCGGCCTTGCGGACGAGCTTTTACGGTCTGCTCGCGCAGGACGCACGGCTCACCGCCGAGCGGTTGGGGCTGCCCACGGTCCGCTATCCCGCCGAACTGCTGGCGGCGGCTGGCGATCCCGAGGTGAAGGAAATCATCGCCGCGTCCAATGCGGAATTTGCCTCGCGGCGTCGTGGCTTGGCGGAACAGGCGCAGATCTTGTCGCAGCGGATCGGGCAGTCGAACGCCGACATTCGCAGTTCGGGGGCGCAGATCGCGGCGCTGACCGATCAGGCGAAGCTGCTCGACGACGAACAGATGGGCGTCGACATGCTCGTCGATGAGGGGTTGGAACGCAAATCCCGACTCCTCGCGCTGCAACGGCAAAAGGCGCTGGTCGACGGCGAACGCGGCAAGCTGACCAACAATCTCGACCGGCTGCGCGATACGATTGGTGAGACGCGCGCCCAGATGGTCTCGCTACGAGGGCAGGCGGTGCTCGAGGCGAGCGGGCTGCAGCGCCAGGTGCAGTTGCAGATCGCCGAGGCGCGCGAAAAGCTTACTGTCAGTAGCGATATTCGTGCGCGTCAGCAGGTGCTGGCTCCCGTCGCCGGGCGCGTGGCCAATCTGCGGTTGATCACGCCGGGCGGGGTCATCGGTGCCGGGCAGCCGATCCTCGACATCGTGCCCACGTCCGAAAAGATCGTGGTGTCGGCGCGCCTTCGCCCGATCGACATCGACGTGGTTCACAAAGGGCTGAAGGCGGAAATCAAGCTCACGCCGTACAAGGCGCGCGTGATCCCCAATCTGATCGGGACGGTCAAGGAAGTCAGCCCCGATGCGATCTACGACAAGGACGCACAGCAAATCTATTACAAGGTGATCGTCGAGATATCGGCGGCGCAGCTCAAAAAATATCCCGACGTTCAGCTGATGTCGGGGATGCCGGCCGAAGTCTATATCGACCTCGGGTCAAGCTCGCTGCTGCAATATCTGTTCCAGCCGATGATCGACAGTTTCAACCGGTCCTTCCGCGAGGGATGACCCCGACGCGGCTTGGGAGAAGGTGAAGCCGGGACCGGCCGGCATGACAGGGGGAAGAGGTTGACGGGATACGGAATATTGTTCCGGGGCGTTCACCAGGCGGTGCAAGGCACCGCGCTGGGCGTCGCGGTAATATTCAGTGTCGGCGAAACCGCGCCGCTCTACGCGCGCGAGCGCGACATCGTCCAGGCCGCGCCCTACGCGACGCTGCGTCAATCGACGGCGATGGCGCGGGTGCTGTCGATCCAGGAAGGGCGCCCGCTCGACGAGGTGCAAGCCGAGTTTGCCGACATGGCGCCGACGCCCAATTCGGACGCGCTCATTCTGACCGCATCGATCGCGCCGGGGCTGGTCGAAGCCCGCGCGCCGATTGCCGCACCCGATGCTGACGCGAAAACGGCGAAGCCCGCTCCGCTCGTCATCGATTGGAATGCGCCGATCGCACCTTCGGTCGCTTCCGCAAATGCCGCAACCGGCAAGGCGCGGACGGTCGTGCCGTTAAAGACCAGCGTCATCCCAGCGGCCGCGATCGACGAAGCGCTCGCCGAACTGAAGGTCGATGTCGAACGAGCGTTCTGGCTCGGCGATGCCGGCGTTCGGCGGCAGGCGGTAATCGCGCACACCGCGGCGGCCCTGGCGACGGGAGGGGCGGCCTGCGCGGATTGCCTTGCTCCCAAGGCCGCAAAGGTCGCAGGCAAGCGGACCGCGTCGGCATTGCAGCCGAGCGTCGCGGCGCGCAGCAGGAAGGCCGCGACGCGCGGAAGCCCTTCCCATGTCGCGGCGAAGGCTGTTCCAAGCGATCTGAAGCCGAGCCTTGCGGTGCGCTTCGGACCACCGGCCACGATCACGGCGTTCGACCTGCCCGCACTGCCCGCCGACATGGTCAATCTGGCGTGCGTCGTGGCAGCACAGAATCGGATGGGGCCGCCGTGCTTCGCGATCGGCGGAGTCCAGCGGGTCGGCCGCAAAGCGGCGGCGGGGATGCGCAAATTCCCGGCGTTCGATGGCGACGTTTCGACCGCGCCATGGCTGGGCGACGCCGGTTCGCGCCGCGCGGCGCTGGACGGGCGCCCCGATGCATCGAAGCTCGGCATGGCGTCCGCGGAGCCTGAATATGGCGAACAAGGTCTCGCCGAAACGGAAGCCGAAGGCACGACCGGTATCGACGGCGCCGATGGTCAGGCCAGCGAAACCGACCTGCTGTCGATCGAGACGCTGCCGCGCGGCGGCCTCGCTTTTTCAGGCGGCTATTCCTCGCTCGAAGGTCCCGTCGGAACGGTCAAGATCGCGCGCACCAACATCGGTGCCCCGGGCCGCGACATCACCGCGTCGGCGCGCTATTCGAAAATCCAGCGGCTGTTCGAACTCGGGCTGGCCGACGCCAATTTCATGGGCAGCAAGGTGTCGCTGGCGCCGACCTTCTTCTATTCGCGATCGACCGCGGTCGGTTTCGACGCCCAAAGCAAGTCGTCGGTGTTTCGGCAGACCGCGCGGGGGGTCAATTTCTATGCCGGCAAACCGCTGGCGCGCGGCTTGCGGGTCGCAGCCAATTACCGATATTCGGATGAGGATTTCCTGATCCGCCAGAAAAATGCGCAATGCGACGTGGGGCTGCATGGAAGCCCGTTTTGCAATGCCCTGGGCCGCTCGACCAGTTCGGTCCTGAGCGTCGGCCTTGTCCTGGATCGGCGCGACCGAGCCGTCGATCCCACACGCGGTTTCCAGCTTCGTCTGACCCCCGAGATCGCCGGACCGGGCGGAACCTCGCGCTATGCCCGGATACGGGTCAGCGGAAACTTTCATCACCGCATCGGGGATATGTTCGACGTTTCGCTCGGCCTGGAGGGCGGGATGATGGAATCGATCGGCGGTCGGACGATCCCGCTGTTTGACCGTTTCTACATCGGCGGCAACAGCATGCGCGGGTTCGACCTGCGCGGGATCGGACCCAAGGTCGTTCCCCTGAAGGCGCCCGTTGCGCCCCCGACGGCGATCGGCGGCCGTGCCTATTATGTGGGTCGGTTGGAGGTCGCGTTCCGGGTCGAGGGCGCGATGCAGAGATTTGGCGTGTCGCCCAGCGTCTTTGTCGACGCCGGATCAGTGTTTGGCGCGTCGAAGAGCGAATTGATCGCGGGTGAGCGGCTGATCGGCAATTCGGCCAAGCCGCGCGTCGCGGTCGGCTTCGGACTGGCATTCAATGCCGGGCCCGGCAAGCTACGCTTCAACATTGCCCAGCCCGTTGTGCGGCAGGACGGCGATCGTTCGAAAAAATTCTCGATCTCTTTGGGAACCGCTTTCTAGCCCTTGAGCACCGCAACCGGACGCCCATCACCCCCGAAATTGTGCAATCGCGGGACAGGCGGATTTTTCGATGTCCCCATCGGGGAATGACGAAAAACCGCGATTTCTGGCACATTAAGTTCGATCGTGGCGCGGGACTTGAGGGGGCGTCAATGGATATGAACGTCATCGGCAAGAGCGGTGCTTTTTCAAGCCGCGCCGAAGCCGGGCCGAGCCGGGGGTCGCAACCGCCCGCCGCGGCACGGAAACTGCGGGCGTTGCATCGCCCATGAGCGCCTCGGCCCGCCCCATTGAGTATGACGCGGCCGAGCCCCTGCCGACGCGGCTTCGCCGTTATCGCGAGCAATGCGGCATCAGCCGGTCAGAGCTTGCGATGCGGACCGGCCTCAGCAGACCGACGATCTGGGCGTGGGAGTCGGGCAAAACGCAGCCGCGGCTCAGCAACCTGCGGGTGCTGGCGAGCGTGCTCGGGATCTCGCAACTCGAACTGGTCGGCGGGCTCGAGGCGGCGGTCCCGGACGACGAAGTCGATGTGATGCTGGAGACGGGGTGGGAACATGGCGAAATTCCGGCTGGGCTGGCCAATCCGCAGCGGCTGAGCATCATGATCTACGCAGCCAAGCTCAGCATTGCAGCGCTCGCCGGGATCAAGCCGCAGAATGTGAAAATTTCGATCGAGCTTTGAAGCGCTCAGCTCCGGCTATTGCCGATAGGCGCCGACCCCTTCACCCAAGAACTGGTTGTTCGCCTCGCGCTGCGCCGCCGCCTCGTCGTCATAGAGAAAGGGCAGAAAGGCGTAACGCCGTCCGCGCGTGACCGGTGTCGCTTCGTGGAGCAGGCCGCAACCGAACACGATCGCGCCGCCGGGGGCCGGGCGATAGGTGCGCGTGCCGAATTCGGGGAAGCGCAGCTCGCCGCCGTCGAAATCGTCATTGAGGTTGATCGTGACCGCAAAGCGGCGGTGCGCGGTGCCCATGGTGGTGTTGTCGCGATGGGCGCGAAAATGGCCGGCGACCGATGCATCGTAACAGGCGACGATGTAGCGTTCCATGCGCGTCGCGTCGAAATTGAACGCGCGCTGGATCACCGGGCGCAGGCAATGGTTCACCCGGGCGCTCAGGGCGCGGCAGAAGGCCTGGTCCCTAATTGTGACGTCCGAGCGGCGCTTGTGGCCATGATCGATGACCGACACCGTCTTGCCGTCGACTTCGCGCATGAATCCCGAATCCCGTCCGCCTTCGGCGTCGTAAAGCTCGATCAGGCGCTGACAGGTGGCGCGATCAAATACGCGCGGCACCGACAGCACTGGCGCCCAGTCTTCAGGCTTGCCCTCTTCGGCGAGGCGATCGATCAGCGCGAGTGCCTTGTCGGCGTCGGGCAAATGATAGCGTCCCGCGACGCGCAACTGCCGGTCCAGAACCATGATATAAGGCTCGTAATGATCGCTGCCCGAAAGGCTCGCCCCATAAGCCTCGCTGACCGCCCGATCGCTGTCGAGGATATAGCGGATACCAGGGATTCGCGTCTTGATCCGTTCTGCCGTGTGGTCTTCAGCATCGACGGTCACGCCGAAAAAGCAGCTGCGCACGTCGTCGAAGCGCTCGGGGTCGGTCATAAGCTTGGCATGAGCAGCGCGGACGCGGTCACGGGCCGCCGACCCCATGAAAAACAGCAAGACGGTTCGTCCGGCCACGGTGTGAAAAGTATATTGCGGGTTGACGTCCAGAACATGCGCCTTGAACCAAGGTGCAGCCGATCCGACAATCGGTTTCGGGATTGAATCCACTGTCGTTGCAGATTGTAACATGAACTTGCCCCTGCCCCCGCGCGATGCCGAAATTTTTTAGCATTAGGGACAAATGCGTACAAGCTATCCCAAAGGCTTAAGCGGCACGACTGTCCCAATTTCGGCGCGTCGGGATCACCATCACTTGCGCCGCACCGCGCATTTTGACCGCGATCAATGACGCGGCGTTCGTCGCCGTGTCTTGTCCCTGTTCCAGCAGGAGATTTGACGTGCGCAATATCTTGATTCACGCCGATGACGGCCCCGGAATGTCCGCGCGACTGGAGAGCGGGCTGGCGATCGGGCGGCGGCACCGATCGCATCTGGATCTGGTGATCAGCTCGCCGTTTCAGCAGTTTATCGCAACCGACCCGTTTGGCGGCATGTATCTGGCGGGCGAGCAGCTGGCCAAGGCGCAGGCGGCCGATGCTGCCCTCGACCGGCGGTTGCGCGCCGACCTGGAACGCGAAGACGTGCCATGGGAGGTGAAGCGGGCCGATGGCGACGTCCTGGCGACGCTGACGCTGGCCGCAACGCTGGCCGATCTCGTCATCGTCTCGCTCGGCACCGCCGATCGGCGCCGCAGCTTTACGCCGCCGATGATGGCGGGCGACCTCGCGATGGCGGTCCCTGCGCCGGTGCTTGCCATTCCCGAACCCTGTGGTCCGATCGACCTCGATGCGCCGGTGATGATCGCGTGGAATGGCAGTCCGCAAGCCGCGCACGCGCTGCGCGCTGCGGTGCCGCTGATGCGCGATGCGGCGCAGGTGATCATGGTCATGGTCGGTGAGGAGGAGGGGTTGGTCGCCGCCGACGATGCGCTGCGCTACCTGTCGCGCCACGAACGCCATGCCGAGCTACGCCATGTCGAGCGCGGGGTCGAAACGATCGAGGAGGCGCTCGAACGGACCGCGCGCGACATCGGGGCCGGGCTGATCGTGATGGGCGCGTTCGGCCATACCCGGCTTCGCGAGACGTTTTTCGGCGGGGTAACCCGATATTTGCTGGAATCGGCGCCAGCGCCGTTGGTGCTGATGCACTGATCGCTACAGGCGGCTCGGCTTTCCAAAATCGCCGCGCTGTTGTACGGCGGCGGCATGACCGATTGTTCTGCCTGCGTCGTTCGCAACCGCGCCATTTGCGCGAGCCTGAACGCGACGGAAATTCTGGCGCTCGGCAAGATGGGGCGCAAACAAAAGGTTCGCCAGGGGCAGACCTTGCTGTGGGAGGGCGACGGCGCACCGGTTGTCGCCAATGTCCTGACCGGCGTGTTGAAGCTGGTCGTCTCGACCGCCGATGGCCGCGAGCAGATTGTCGGGGTGGTGTTCCCGTCCGACTTCATCGGCCGTCCGTTCGGCAAGGAAAGCCCCTATAGCGTCACCGCGATGACCGATGCCGAGGTGTGCATTTTCAATCGCAACAATTTTGACGAATTTGCCAGCTCGCACCCCGACCTTCAGCAGAAACTGCTGCGCCGCACGCTCGACGAGCTCGATCGCGCGCGGCACTGGATGATGCTGCTCGGGCGCAAGTCGGCGTCGGAGAAGGTCGCGTCGTTCCTGCTCGAAATGTCCGAGCGCTTGTCGGGGCAGGGATGCGACGCGACGCTGCCCAAGGGCGGCTTCGAGCTGCCCTTCGGACGCCAGCAGATCGCAGACATTCTGGGGCTGACGATCGAGACGACCAGCCGCCAGCTGACCAAGATGCGCGGCGAAGGCGTGCTCGACCTGCCGTCACGCCGCGAGATCGTGATCAACGACCGCGCGGCGATGGAGGCGATGGCGGGCTGACCCGCCGCGTCAGAAGCGGAAAGCAAGCCCGGCGCTGACGACCCACGGGTCGAGCTTGTGCCGCGTGCGCAGCACCTCGGTCGGACCGGCAAACCAGCGCGCGGTCGAGCGCATAATATAGCGTTTTGCGTCGAAGGTCACCGACAGCCCCTTGGCGTTCACCGGGACATCGAGCCCGGCCTGAAAGGCCACGCCCAGCGAATCGCTCATCTTTTGCCTTGTCGCACCCAGCGCGACCGCCGTCGCACCGGGCTTTTCGTCGATGAAGATGAAATAGCTGGGACCGACGCCGACATAGGGCTTGATCCCGGTGTCTGCTCCGAAATGATATTTCAGCGTCAGCGTCGCCGGGACGATATTCGCATTCGATACCAGACCCGCACCGGCCAGGGCGCCGCGGCCGACGACATCATGCTGGGTGACGCCTGCGATCGTTTCGACCGAGATATTGTCGGCGACGAAATATTCGACCGCGACCGTCGGTACGACATTGTCGTCTGCCTTGGTCTGGGTGCCCGCGGGCAGGCCGATCGCATCGAGCTTCACATCCTTGATCTTGCCGTCGGGCGCCACATAGGTCGCGAGCAGCTTGAACTGGACGTCGCCGCTTTTCGCGGCCGCTTGCCCGGGCACCGCCAGCGCTACGGCCAGCGCGGCGAGGGAGAGATATCGGGTATTCATGGGTATTGGCTCCTGTTGTTGATGGAGCCGTCCCTGCGCCGCCGAGCGCCGCGCCGCATTGATGAAGCGCAAGCAATTTGTTGATCCCGATCAATGTTTCAGCGGTCCGCCGCGTCCATGAGCGACCCGAAGCGCGGCGCGAGAGCCGCACCAAGCGGGGACAAGCATATGGACGGTCTGGTAATCAAGGCGGGCGGCTGGCTGGCGCTGGCGCTGCTGGCGCTGGTGATGGCGGCGCTGGCGGTCGATGCGCCCTTTGCGGTGCATATGGGCATCGTCGCCGTCGCGGCGTTGGCCGTGCTGTGGGCGACCGTTTCGCAGGCCGATTATGGTGCGATGGCGCGCGGGTTGCTCAAAATGCCCGCCAGCGAGGGTGTCTATGATGACGATCCCGTGCGCTGGGGCGTTATCGCGACCCTGTTCTGGGGCATCGCCGGCATGGGGGCTGGGCTGTTCATCGCGCTCCAGCTCGCGTTCCCGGCGCTCAACTTCAATCTCGAATATACGACTTTCGGGCGGCTGCGCCCGCTGCACACTTCGGCGGTGATCTTTGCGTTCGGCGGCAATGCGCTGATCGCGACGAGCTTTTACGTCGTTCAGCGCACCTGCCGCGCGCGGCTCGCTTTCCCCAAACTCGCCCGCTTTGTGTTCTGGGGGTATCAGCTGTTCATCGTCCTTGCCGCCACCGGCTATCTGATGGGCGTCACCGCGGCGAAGGAATATGCCGAGCCCGAATGGTATGTTGACCTGTGGCTGACGATTGTCTGGGTCGCTTATCTGGCGGTGTTCGTCGGCACGATCGTCAAGCGCCGCGAGCCGCACATCTATGTCGCGAACTGGTTCTACCTCAGCTTCATCATCACCATCGCGATGCTCCACATCGTCAACAATCTGTCGATGCCCGCCAGCATCTTCGGGTCGAAAAGCTACGCCGCCTTTGCCGGGGTGCAGGATGCGCTGACCCAATGGTGGTACGGGCATAATGCCGTCGGTTTTTTCCTGACCGCGGGCTTCCTTGCGATGATGTATTACTTCGTGCCGAAGCAGGCCGAGCGTCCGGTGTACAGCTACCACCTGTCGATCATCCACTTCTGGTCGCTGATCTTCCTCTACATCTGGGCGGGGCCGCATCATCTTCACTACACGGCGCTGCCCGACTGGGCGCAGACGCTCGGCATGGTCTTTTCGATCATGCTGTGGATGCCGAGCTGGGGCGGGATGATCAACGGGCTGATGACGCTCAACGGCGCGTGGGACAAGATCCGCACCGATCCGATCATCCGCATGATGGTGATGGCGCTCGCCTTCTACGGCATGAGCACCTTCGAAGGCCCGATGATGTCGATCAAATGGGTCAATTCCATGTCGCATTATACCGACTGGACGATCGGCCATGTGCACAGCGGCGCGCTCGGCTGGAACGGCATGATCACCTTCGCCTGCGTCTATTATCTCGTGCCGCGTCTGTGGGGCCGCGAGCGGCTTTACAGCCTGCGCATGGTCAACTGGCACTTCTGGCTCGCGACGGTCGGCATCGTTTTCTACGCCGCGTCGATGTGGGTCGCGGGCATCATGCAGGGGCTAATGTGGCGCGAATATGGTGCCGACGGCTACCTTGTGTACAGCTTTGCCGAGAGCGTGTCGGCGATGCATCCGATGTACCTGATCCGCGCCGCGGGCGGGGCGATGTATCTCGCCGGGTTCCTGATCATGATCGTCAACGTCTGGGCGACGCTCGCCGGGCGGGTTCGCGCCGAAAAGCCGATGACCGAAACCCCTTACAATGCCGCTGCCGACCGCCCGCTGGTCGCTGTCCCCGCCGAATAAGGAGCCGCATGATGGCCACCCAACCCGCCGAAAAGCGCCTCAGCCACAAAAAGCTCGAACGCAATGTGACGCTGCTCGGCTTCTTCTCGCTGATCGCCGTCACCATCGGGGGCATCGTCGAGATCGCACCCTTGTTCTGGATCGACAATACGATCGAGAAAGTCGACGGCATGCGCCCCTATACCCCGCTCGAGCTGGCGGGTCGCAACATCTATATGCGCGAGGGCTGCTATACCTGTCACAGCCAGATGATCCGCCCGTTCCGCGACGAAGTCGAACGCTATGGCCATTACAGCCTGGCAGCCGAGAGCATGTACGATCACCCGTTCCAATGGGGGTCGAAACGTACCGGCCCCGACCTCGCGCGCGTCGGCGGGCGCTATTCGGACGAGTGGCACAAGGCGCATCTGATCGACCCGCGCAGCGTGGTGCCGGAATCGATCATGCCGCCCTACGCCTTCCTCGCCGAGCGCGACCTTTATGTCGGCGACATGCGGAACGACCTCACCGCACTGTCGCGCGTCGGTGTGCCGTACAGCAGGGAAGCGATCGCCGCCGCGAACGACGATATGAAGGCGCAGGTCGATCCGGCGGCGGGCGTCGAGCTGCAGAAACGCTACCCGAAAGCGCAGGTGCGTGATTTCGACGGCAATCCCGACCGCCTGACCGAAATGGATGCGCTGATCGCCTATCTCCAGATGCTCGGCACGCTCGTCGATGTCGAAAAGGCCGCGCCGCAGGAACAGGGCGCTGCGCCAGAGGAGGTGAAGCGGTGAACTACAACGACCTCCGCCATTTCGCCGACAGCTGGGGGCTGCTTGCGATGACCATCCTGTTCCTTGGCTTGGTTGCCTGGCCGTTCCGCAAGGGCGCCCGCCGCCGCAACGAAGAGGCCGCAACGATGATCTTCAAGGACGACGACCATGGCTGACAAAAAGCGTATCGACGAGGCCACCGGTACCAGCACCGTCGGTCACGAATGGGATGGTATCGAGGAACTCGACACCCCGATGCCGCGCTGGTGGCTGTGGACCTTTTACGCCTCGATCGTCTGGGCGGCGGGCTATGTCGTCCTCTACCCGGCCTGGCCGATGCTCAACAGCGCGACGCAGGGCGTGCTGGGGTGGACCAGCCGTGGCGCGCTCGACCGCGAGATGGAGGCGCAAGCGGCGCGCCGCGCGCCGATCAACAGCGCCATCGCTGCAACGGCGCTGACCGACCTGCCTGCAAAGCCCGAACTGATGCAGGCGGCGGTGCAGGGCGGAGCCGCGGCCTTCCGTGTCCATTGCGTCCAGTGCCATGGTGCGGGCGGCGCGGGGGTGAAGAAACTCTACCCCAGCCTCACCGACGACGACTGGCTGTGGGGCGGCGACCTTGCGAGCATCGAATATACGATCGCGCACGGGATCCGGAACCCCGATCATAAGGCGACGCGGACCAGCCAGATGCCCGCGTTTGGACACGACGGGATTCTCGATGCGGCGCAGATTGCCGATGTCGTCAGCCATGTCCGCGTGATCAGCGGGCAGGAAAAACCGAGCGCGGCGGCAGCGCGCGGCAATACGCTGTTCCAGGCGAATTGTGCGGTCTGCCACGGCGCCGCTGGCGCCGGCGATCGAACCGTGGGCGCGCCAAAGCTGACCGACGCCGTCTGGCTCTACGGCGGCGATCGCGACAGCCTGACCGCGACGATCGTGCAACCCCGCAACGGGGTGATGCCGCGCTGGGCGCACCGGATCGACCCGGTAACGGTCAAGATGCTCGCGACCTATGTCTATTCGCTCGGTGGCGGCGAAAAAGCCCCGCCACAGGTGACGACCGATGAAGGGCAGGGAGCCGATGGCCAGCCCTGACGACCTGACCGGCGAAAACGCGCCGCTCTATGCGGCGCGCAAAGGCGTCTATCCCAAAAAGATCGATGGCGCTTTTCGCCGCTTCAAATGGGCGGTCATGGGGATCACGCTTGCCATATATTATGGCACGCCATGGATCCGCTGGGACCGTGGACCCTATGCGCCCGACCAGGCGGTGCTCGTCGACCTCGCGAACCGGCGCTTCTACATGTTCCAGATCGAAATCTGGCCGCATGAATTTTACTATGTCGCCGGACTGCTCATCATGGCGGGGATTGGGCTGTTCCTCGTCACCAGCGCGGTGGGGCGTGCCTGGTGCGGCTATGCCTGTCCGCAGACGGTGTGGACCGACCTGTTCCAGCATGTCGACCGGCTGGTCGATGGCGACCGCAACGCACAGATACGGTTGGCGAACGGCCCATGGACGCTGGAGAAGGTTTCCAAGCGGACGGTCAAATATCTGATCTATCTGACCATCGCCTTCTGGACCGGCGGCGCGTGGATCATGTATTTCGCCGACGCGCCGACGTTGACGGTGGATTTCTGGACCGGGCAGGCGGCACCCATTGCCTATGCTACTGTCGCGGTGCTGACCGCGACGACCTTTGTCCTCGGCGGTTTCATGCGCGAACAGGTGTGCATCTATATGTGCCCCTGGCCGCGCATCCAGACCGCGATGATGGACGAAAAATCGCTGCTCGTGACCTACAAGGACTGGCGCGGCGAACCGCGCGGCAGTGTCAAGAAGGCGCAGGCGCATCCCGGCGCTTTCGGCGACTGCATCGACTGCAACCAGTGCGTCGCGGTGTGCCCGACGGGCATCGATATTCGCGAAGGGCCGCAGATCGGCTGCATCACCTGCGCGCTGTGCATCGATGCCTGCGACGATGTCATGGGCCAGATCGGGCGGACGCGCGGGTTGATCGACTATTGCACGCTCGACGATGCCGCGGTCGAAAAGGCGGGCGGCGTTGGCAAGCCGGTGATGAAAACGCTGCTTCGCCCGCGCACCCTGATCTATTTCGGCATCTGGTGCGCGATCGGCGCTGCCATGCTGTTTTCGCTCGGTCAGCGCACGCGGCTCGACCTCGCGGTGCAGCACGAGCGCAGCCCGCTCTATGTCCAGCTGTCGGACGGCCACATTCGCAACAATTACACGCTAAAATTGCGCAACATGGAAACGCGCCCGCGCCGCGTGGCGGTAACGGTCGATGGCCTCGCGGGGGCGGCGGTGTGGACCGAAAGCGGATCGCGCGAGACCGCCACCCGCCGCGTCGAGATCGCGCTCGCACCCGACAGCGTGACCCGCGTGAAATTGTTCGTTGCGGCGCCGGGCGAGGGGCCGGCGCGGCAGGATTTCACCATCGCAACGCGCGGCCTTGACGGCGACCCGCGCGGCGACAGCGATATCATCCAGTTCGATCGGCCGGAGGCAGGGCAATGACAGGCAAACCGATGCGGGGGGGCTTTACCGGGCGGCACATGGCCGCGATCCTCGTCAGCTTCTTTGCCGTGGTCATCGCGGTCAATTTCACGATGGCGCGGTTCGCGATGTCGACCTTCGGCGGCAAGGTGGTCGAAAACAGCTATGTTGCGAGCCAGCACTATAATGTCTGGCTGGCGCGCGCCGCGGCGCAGGACCGGTTGGGATGGACACCCTACGTCTCGCTCGATGCCGGTCGCCACATCCGCCTCGAAATTCGCAAGGACGGCCGAGCGCTGGCGGCCTCGCGCGTCGCCGCGACCGCCAGCCATCCGCTCGGGCGCACCGCTCCCGCCATCCTCCGGTTCGAAGCGATGGCGGATGGCGCGTGGCGCTCGGTCGAGCCGCTGGCGATAGGGCGCCAGCGGCTCGACATCGTCGTCGGTCGGGGGACCGACGAGGCGCGCTATCGGATGGACATGCAATGACCGCCGCAGCTTTGATCGAACGCGATTTCGCCGTCCCCGACATTCGCTGCGCGGGATGTATTGCCAAGCTGGAGCAGGGACTTGTTCGCGATCGGCGGATTGCCGCGGCGCGCGTGAACTTCACCGAAAAGCGCGTCCACCTGTCCTGTGTCCCCGATGCCGAAATGCCCGATCTGATCGGCGCGTTCACGACATTGGGGTTCGAGGCGCACCCGATCGGCGATGCGTTGGGCGATGCCGATCCGACGGCGGCAGACAGCCGCGAACTGCTCCGCGCGGTTGCCGTTTCCGGCTTCGCGATGATGAACATCATGCTGCTTTCGGTATCGGTGTGGTCGGGGGCATCGGGCGCGACGCGCGACCTGTTCCACTGGCTGTCGGCGATGATCGCGCTGCCGACGATCGCCTATGCCGGGCGGCCCTTCTTCCGTTCGGCGTGGCGCGCGCTGCGTCATCGTCAGACGAACATGGACGTGCCGATCAGTATCGGCGTCCTCATCACCACCGGGCTCAGCCTGTTCGAGACCGCGACCAGCGGCCCGCACGCCTATTTTGACGGCGTCGTCATGCTGCTGTTTTTCCTGCTCTGTGGTCGCTGGCTGGACAGCGTGATGCGCGATCGCGCGCGCGGCGGCGTCACGGCTTTGCTGCGCAACATGGGCACCGGCGCGATGGTGCTGGGCGACGACGGCAAAAGCCGCTGGACCGATGCCACCGCGCTCGAGCCCGGCATGGTCATGCTGGTGGCCGCCGGCGAGCGGCTCGCCGCCGACGGCGCGGTCCTTCGCGGCACAAGTCGGCTCGATCTGTCGCTGCTCACCGGCGAAAGCGCGCCGCAACTGGTCCGCGTCGACGACCGCGTCCACGCTGGCACACTCAACCTTGATGCGCCGATCGAGGTCCGGGTGTCGGCGGTCGGCGGCGACACCGCGCTGGCCGACATCGCGCGCCTGATGGGCGAGGCGGCGCAGGGCAAGTCGCGCTACGTTCGCATCGCCGACCGCGCGGCACGGCTCTACGCTCCCGCGGTGCATGCGCTGGCGCTGATCGCCTTCATCGGCTGGATGATCGTTGGGGCGGGGTGGCATCACAGCCTGCTGATCGCGGTTGCCGTGCTGATCATCACTTGTCCCTGCGCACTCGGGCTGGCCGTCCCCGCAGCGCAAATCGTCGCGGCGGGGGCGTTGATGCGCGTCGGGGTGCTGATCAAGGACGGGTCGGCGCTCGAACGATTGGCCGAGGTGGACCGGGCCATGATCGACAAGACCGGTACGCTGACGCTCGGCCGCCCCGAGGCGCGCGATCTCGAACGCCTCGACCCGCAGCTTCAGTCGCTCGCTCTCGCGCTGGCGCAGGCCAGCCGCCACCCGCTCAGTGAAGCGCTGACGCGCGGCTTGCAAGCGCTCGATGTCGCGCGCGCCGATGTCCATTCGATCCGCGAAACCCCAGGCTTTGGCGTCGAAGCAAAATGGGGCGACCATATCGTCACCCTTGGCCGCCCGGGCGATCCGGTCGAGGGTGACGCCCTCGCAACGCAGCTGTCGATCGATGGCACACTCGCCGCGACCATCCGTTTCGCCGATCGCCTGCGTCCCGATGCGCGCGCCGCGATGGACGCGCTGCGCGCCGACGGCATCGACGTGTCGATCCTCAGCGGCGATCGCGCCGCCGCGGTGGCGCCCGTCGCTCGCGAACTGGCGATGACCGCGCAAACCGGCATGAGTCCGCAGGACAAGCTGGCGGCGCTCGCGCGGCAAAGCGCGGCGCACAAGGTGCTGATGATCGGCGACGGATTGAACGACGGCCCGGCGCTCGCGGCGGGGCACGCATCGATGGCGCCGGGTTCGGCAAGCGATGTCGGGAAAAATGCCGCCGACTGCATTTTTCTCGGCGACCGGTTGATGCCGATCGTCGCGGCGCTGCGCATGGCGCGGCGCACGCAGGCGATCGTCCGGCAGAATTTCGCGCTCGCGATCGGTTATAATGTAATCGCGGTGCCGCTCGCATTTCTCGGCTATGTCACCCCGCTTGTCGCGGCGCTCGCGATGTCGGGGTCGTCGCTGATCGTCGTCGGCAATGCGATGCGGCTCAAAAGGGCGATCCGGTGAACGGCCTCGCGCTGCTGATCCCGATCGCGCTCGGGCTAGGGCTGCTCGGGCTTGCGGCCTTTTTCTGGTCACTGCGCCGCGGCCAGTTCGACGACCTCGACGGCGCGGCGCTGCGCATCTTTGTCGAGGATGAAGAGGAGGGGGCGGCATGATCGGCCGCGCCTTCGCGTCGCTGGCCGGCGCAACCGCGCTCGCATTGACGCCGCTGACGGTCGATGCCCGGATGCTGATCATTCCCGATTGCGGCGGCGGTCGCCACATGCTGCTGGTGCCGAACGGATCGGACAAGCCGGGCAGCGACAGCTGCGCCAAGGCGTGTCACGCAATGACCGATCGGCGCAGCAAGTCGGCAGGCGTTCGGAAGGGCTGCTGCTGATGAGGCCGTTGATCTGCGTCAATGCGGTCGCGCGCGCTTCCGCCTAATTGCCCGCTATGTGGAGTTATCACCCCGATCTGCTGGCCACGCCGGTCCCGCGCTACACCAGCTATCCGACCGCGGTCGAATTTACCGACGCCGTCGGCGCCGACGATCATGCGGCGGCGCTCGACCGGATCGCTTCGGCGACCCCCGTCTCGCTTTACGTCCACATCCCGTTCTGCGACCAGATCTGCTGGTATTGCGGCTGTAACACCGGCGCCGCGAACCGGACCCAGCGCCTCGCCGATTATCTGACCGCGCTCCGCTCGGAAATCGCCATGGTCGCCAAACGCCTCGGCGGCCGCGCGCGGGTTCAGCGGATCGCGTTCGGCGGCGGCAGCCCCAACGCCATCGCGCCGGTCGATTTTGTGCGTCTGCTCGACCGTATCCTGACCGTGTTCGACGCCAGCAACCCCGATATTTCGATCGAGATCGACCCGCGCGGTTTTTCCGCCGACTGGGCGCGCGTCCTCGCGGCCTCGTCCGTCGGGCGCGTCAGTCTGGGGGTGCAGACCTTCGCGCCGCAGCTCCAGCAGGCGATCGGACGGGTCCAGCCGCTCGCGGACATCGAAAATGCGGTGGCCAGCCTGCGCTTGCGCGGGATCGACGCTATCAATTTCGACCTGATGTACGGCCTCCCCGGGCAAAGCCTTGCCGATCTTGACGAAACCCTCGACGAAACGATCCGGCTCGCGCCCAGCCGCATCGCGCTGTTCGGCTATGCGCATCTGCCCGCCATGATTCCGCGCCAGCGCCGGATCGACGCCAGCAATCTGCCCGATCAAAAGCTCCGCTTTGAACAGGCGGCGCTCGGTTTCGCCCGGCTGACCGCGGCGGGCTATATCCCGGTCGGCTTCGACCATTTTGCGCTGCCCACCGACACGCTCGCGATCGCGGCGGGCGAGGGACGGGTAAACCGCAACTTCCAGGGCTTCACCGACGACGACACCGACGTCTTGCTCGGCTTTGGTGCCAGCGCGATCAGCAAATTTCCCGATCTGATCGTCCAGAATGAAAAGCGGGCCGGCCCTTATCGCGACCTGATCGGCGCGGGGCATCTGACTGCGACGCGCGGTGTCGCGGTGGATGTGCATGAACGCCAGCGCGCGGCGATCATTCGCGAGCTGCTGTGCTGCGGCAGGGCATCGATCGACAGGCCGCTCAGCCCTGCGGCGCACGTCGCAATGCGCGATTTCGAGCGGCGCGGCCTGGTCGCCTGGCACGGCGATGAACTGGTCATCGACGCGTCCGGTCGCCCCTACGCCCGCCACATCGCGGCACAGTTTGACCGGGTTCGGGGTGCCGTTCGGGCCACCGAATGATCGCCATCGGCTGCGCGGCGCCGTCGCTGACGGTCAGGCCTGCTGCGGGCGAATTTCAAATCCGGTGGCATGCGGATCGCGCGCCAGCGTGGCGGCCAGTCGCTCGGCATTATCCTCGCAATACCCATGCGCGATCGCGCCAAATTCGAGGATGTCGTCGGCCATCACTTGGTCGATGGTGATCGATTTCAGCCCATGCTCGGCAAGAAGAGCGCCAAATTCGCTCTGCGTCATCGCCTCCGACCGGCGGTAGCGGGCCTTCAGATGCACGATGCGCTGCTGCGGCGCGCGTCGACCGGTGATCGTGACAGCGGCCAGGACCAGCAAGGTTGCAGCGGCCCCAAATATCGCCAGTTCATAAAACCCGATTCCAAACAACATTCCCAATGTTGCCGTCATCCACAGCGACGCCGCGGTGGTCAGTCCCCGGACGTTGAACCCTTCGCGAAAGATGACCCCGCCGCAGAGAAAGCCGATGCCGGTCAGAATGCCGTGCGCCATGCGCACCGGATCGATGCGGACAACCTCGATCGGTGCATCGTTTAGCCACGCCATCTGGTGCACCGCCGACAGCATCAGCAGGCAGCAGGAAAGGCCGACCAGAATATGCGTCCGCAGCCCCGCAGGACTCGCCCGGTACTCGCGCTCCGCACCAATGATCGCGCTCGCGACGATGGCGCCGACGATCGGCCAAATCAGGTCGGGATCGAGCAGTTCCATTTACGCGTTCAACGGCGCGTAGCCGTGCGCGCGGACAGATTGCGAAAAATGGCTGGAACGCATTGGCAGGGTCACAAATCTGTAACGCCCGCAGTCTTTGTCAGTTGCTCAGATGATGCAAAGAAATGGTGGACGCACTAGGGCTCGAACCTAGGACCCGCTGATTAAGAGTCAGCTGCTCTACCAACTGAGCTATGCGTCCACTGCCGGATTTCGGCGCGCTTGGCGGCGGTGAGCTATGCTCTTTGCTGCGAAGCGAGCGGCCCGCTATCATGCCATTCGGGGGAACGCAATGCCTCTGCCAAAGATTTTTCTCAATGCAGGCGGCGTGTGCCCGTTTTGCTGTCGTTTTCGATCGCCAGCATGATCCCGACGCACGTCATGATCGTCAGCATCGACGATCCGCCATAGGAAAAGAGCGGCAACGGAATGCCGACCACCGGCGCCAGCCCCATCACCATCATCAGGTTGATCGCGATGTAGAAAAAGATCGTCATGGTGAGCCCCGCCGCGGTCAGCTGGCCAAAGCGGGTGCGTGCTTTCAGCGCGACGCGCGTTCCCCAGCGCAGCAGGAGGAAAAAGGCAAAGAGCAGCCCCAGCCCGCCGATCAGCCCCCATTCTTCGGCCATCGTGGCGAAGATGAAGTCGGTGTGACCTTCGGGCAGATAGTCGAGATGGCTCTGCGACCCGTTGAGAAAGCCCTTGCCGCCGACCCCGCCCGATCCGATCGCGATTTTCGACTGGCTGATATGATAGCCGGCGCCGAGCGGATCGCTTTCGGGATCGAGGAAGATCAGCACGCGCTTTTGCTGATAATCGTGGAGGAACGAGAACAGCACGGGCAGCGCCGCCGCCCCGGCGATCGCGGTGCTGCCGAACCACCAGAAGGGCAGGCCCGCGACGAACATCACCACGACGCCGCCGATGCAGATCGACAAGGCCGTGCCAAGGTCGGGTTGCAGCATGACGAGCGCGGCGGGCAGTCCGATCATGATCAACGCCGGCCACAGCGCGGTCCAGCTGCGCGTGTTCCCGGGCGGCAACTGCGCGTAGAAGCGTGCCAATGCGACGACGATCGTCACCTTCATCAATTCGGAGGGCTGGAGGTTCATGAAGCCGAGGTTCAGCCAACGCTGGCTACCCCCGCCGACAAAGCCGAGCAATTCGACCGCGATCAGCAGGACGAGCACGCCGATATAGGCGATGTACGAGAAGTCCTCAAAAATTCGGATCGGGAAGCGTCCGATCACCATCGCGACGGTCAGGAACACCAGAAAGCGGATGGTCTGCTGCATCGCCCACGGCGTGAAACTGCCGCCCGCGGCCGAATAGAGCACCAGAATGCCAAAACCCGTGATGGCGCTGAGCAGCGCGATCAGTTTCCACGGAATGCGCTGGATGGCGGGCGGCACGACGATCATTGTGGCAGCTCCGGATTGGGATCGCTCGACGCACCGGATTTCCACGCGGCATAGTCGCGGTCCATCCGCTCCTTGATGTTGCCGCCCCAGCCAGCCTCGAACGTCTCCAGCGCTTCCATCGCCTTTTCGCGGTCGTAGAGGAAGGTGAAGATGTCCTTGGCGATCGGCGCCGCGGCGCGCGATCCGCCCATGCCATGCTCGATGACCACCGATGCGGCATAACGCGGGTTTTCGACCGGCGCGAAGCAGACGAACAGGCCGTGGTCGCGATATTTCCACGCCCCGCTCTGACCGCGCGAGCCCGAAGCGAGGCCGCGCACCTGCGCGGTGCCTGTCTTGCCGCCCATGGTGATGCCGTCGAGCGGCAGGCGGCTGCGCACTGCGGTACCTGCCCCGTTTACGACGCGGTCCATGCCCGAGCGCGCAACGGCCAGCGCCTCGGCCGAAAAGGGCAGCGGTTCGTTGCGAAATTCGCGGTTGATCAGGCGCGGATACAGCCGCCGCCCCGACGCGATCCGCGCCGTCATCACCGCCAGTTGCAGCGGATTGACGCTGACATAGCCCTGGCCGATCACCGCGTTCAGCGAATCCGACGCCGACCATTTCTGGTCGTACCGGCGCATCTTCCACGCGCTGTCGGGGATGGTGCCGTACCGCTGGTTGCTGCCCGCCAGCTGAAATTCCTCGCCCAGCCCGAGCAGCTTGGCGGTGGGCGCCATCGCGTCATAGCCCAGCCGGTGCGCCAGCCAGTAGAAATAGCTGTTGCAGCTTTTTTCGATCGCGGTCGCCATGTCGACGCTGCCGTGCGTGCCGAGACAGCGAAAGAAGCGGCTGCCGAGCCGATAACCGCCGATGCAGGTGTGCCGTTCGCCGGGGTCGACGCCGTGCTGGACCGCGGCGATCGCCGCCATCGGCTTCAGCGTCGACCCGGGGGGATAGAGCCCGCGGGTCGCCTTGTTGATCAGCGGCTGGTGATCGTCGGCGCGCAGCCAGCTATATTCGCTGTTGCTGATCCCGTCCGAAAAGCTGTTCGGATCGAAACTGGGCATCGATATGAACGACAGGATGTCGCCGGTCAGGCAGTCGATAACCACGACCGCGCCCGATTCGCGGCCCATGCGCCGCGCCGCATATTCCTGCAGATCGGCGTCGATCGTCAGATGGATAGTCTTGCCCTGGACGTCGGGCTGGGTGTCGAGATCGCGGACGATCTTGCCCCGCGCGGTCACCTCGACGCGCCGCGCGCCCGGCTTGCCCTTCAGCATCGGCTGGAAATATTTCTCCAGCCCATCCTTGCCGATCTTGTACCCCGGCGTGATGTACAGCGGATCCTTCGCCTTCTGATATTCCTCGGCATTCGGTGCCCCGACATAGCCGATCAGATGGCCGACCGCCGCGCCGGTCGGATAATTGCGGGCAAAGCCGCGCTGCGGCGCGATGCCCGGCAGCTCGGGCAGGCGGACGAGGATCGAGGCATATTCGGCCTCACTCATGTCTTCGGCCACCGCGACCGGTTGAAACCCCGATGCGGCTTTCAGATCGCGATTGATCCGCTCCATCGTGTCGCCGTCGAGGCGCAACAAGGTCCGCAGTTGGCCGAGCACGAAGTCGCGATTGTGCAGGCGGTCGGGGATGATGTCGATGCGCAGCGAGACGCGATTGTTCGCCAGCGCCTTGCCATGGCGATCGACGATCCAGCCGCGACGCGGCGGGATGAGCGTCAGGTTGACGCGGTTGCTTTCCGATTCAAGGACGTAGCGGTCGCTGTCGATGACCGAGATATAGGTCATGCGCGCCGCCAGTGCGAGCCCGACCGCCGCCTGCGCGCCGCCGACGACCAGCGCGCGGCGGGTGAAGGTGATACCCCTCCAGGCTTCGGTAATGGGCGGGTTCTTGCGCGGCATTGCTTCTGACTAAGGCGATTATCGGCGTTTCAGGCGGAAATTGTCAAACTTGCCGGTCAGCCGCATGAACAGCGGCACCAGCAGCGCCGAGATGATGATCTGCGGCACGACCAGCCCCAGCACGCGTCCCGTCGCCGCGCTCGGATGAACGATCAGCGCCGCCAGCGACTGGATAACCGCGATCAGCAAGGCTGCAATCGCCCAATCGTGCAGAAAACCGCGCCAATAGATGCGCTGCGACGAATAATGGATCGCGATGCTGGCGAGCGTCCACAGCCCGACCGCGGTGCCGATCGGCTGGCCGCTGAACAGATCGTCCCACAGCCCCAGCGGCAGGCCGATCCACACCGGCCACATTTCGGTGCGCAGTAATTGCCAGCAGAGGAAAAACAGCAGCCCAAGCGGTGGCAGCACCGGCGAGTTGGCGACGAGCGGCAACATCAGCGGCAGCGCCGAAGCGATCATCACCGTCGCCACCGGCACGATCCGCATGCGCCACAGCGAAGCCGGTTCGCCCAGACGCGGCGCGGCGCGGTTGTTCATGGGGTGGGCCCTGCGGCAGTTGGGGGCGGCGGGGCTGGGGCGGGTTGGGCCTCGATATTGTCGGGGGTGTAAGGGCGCAGCACCGACACCGCATCGACCTTGCCGGGGTCGGCGAGTGGGCGCGCCAACGCCCCGTCATCCTGTCGCCGCACGACGATCGCGACCGGGATATTCGGCGGATACAGGCCGCCGGTCCCCGACGTGACCAATATGTCGCCGGGCTTGAACGGATTGTTGGCGATGTTGAGGGTGCGCACGTCGAGATCGCCATTGCCGCGGCCATAGGCCAGCGCGGGCAGGCCGTCGCGCGCGCGGCGGACGGGGACGATATTGTCGACGTCGGTCAGCAGCAGCACCTGCGACACCGAAGGGCCGCTACTCAACACGCGCCCGATCAGCCCGTCGGCGCCGCGCACCGGCTGGCCTGCGGCGACCCCCAGATTGCGCCCGATGCTGAGCAGCGCGATGCGCTTGCTGCTGGTCGAGGTCGAGGTGAGGAGATAGCCGTTAGCGAGCGCGGTCTTGTCGGTTTCCTGCAATTTGAGCAGCGCCTTCAACTGGCGGTTCTCTTCCTGCAAGGTGCTGGTGGCGACCAGTTCGCGGCGTGTTTCGGCCAGCTCGCTGCGCAGCCGCCGGTTCTGCGATCCGGCGCTGACATAGGCGCCGACGCTATCGTCGATGCCCGAAATCGACCCGATCACCGACCGCGATACCCGCGCCACCGGCGCGGTGATTTCCTGGCTTGCCAGGCGAAGCTGGGCAAAGCCGACGGGGTCAACGACCGACAGGATCGCCAGAAGCAGCCCGGCGACGGCCCCCGTCACCGCGATGACATAGGCCGCGAACAGGCTGTACTGGGCCTTTCGGGATTGCCCCGGACGTCGATGTACCGGGCGGACCATGAAGCGTCTTTACCCGATCAGGCTTGCTGCAACACGCCGCGGAAGGCAGGGTCTTCCATCGCGCGGCCCGTGCCGATCGCGACGCAGGTCAGCGGGTCTTCCGCAACCGTCACCGGCAGGCCGGTTGCTTCCTTCAGCAGTTCGTCGAGTTCGGCGATCAGCGCGCCGCCGCCGGTCAGCACGATGCCCTGATCGACGATGTCGGCGGCCAGCTCGGGGGCGGTATTTTCCAGCGCGATCCGCACGCCTTCGACGATCGTGCCGATCGGTTCGGACAGCGCTTCGGCGATCTGCGCCTGATTGATCGAGATTTCCTTCGGCACGCCGTTGACGAGGTCGCGGCCCTTGATGTGGATCGTCATGCCGGTCCCGTCGGCGGGAATGCGCGCGATCCCGAAATCCTTCTTGATCCGCTCGGCGGTCGCTTCGCCGATCAGCAGATTGTGGTGGCGGCGGACATAGCTGACGATCGCTTCGTCCATCTTGTCGCCCCCGGCGCGGACCGAGGTGGTGTAGGCGAGGCCGCGGAGCGACAGCACCGCAACTTCGGTGGTGCCGCCGCCGATGTCGACGACCATCGACCCGATCGGTTCGGTGACCGGCATGTCGGCGCCGATCGCGGCGGCCATCGGCTCCTCGATCAGCCACACTTCGCTCGCGCCCGCGTTCGATGCGGCATCGCGGATTGCGCGGCGCTCGACGCTGGTCGATCCCGAGGGGACACAGATCACGATCTCGGGGCTGCGGAACGCATTGGGCTTGCCGCCATGCACCTTGGTGATGAAGTGCTTGATCATCTGTTCGGCGACGTCGATGTCGGCGATGACGCCGTCGCGTAAGGGGCGGATCGCCTCGATGCTGTCGGGGGTCTTGCCCATCATCAGCTTGGCGTCGTCGCCAACCGCCTTCACCCGCTTGATCCCGTTGACCGTTTCGACCGCGACGACCGACGGTTCGTTCAGCACGATGCCCTTGCCGCGCACATACACGACCGTGTTCGCGGTGCCGAGGTCGATGGCCATGTCTTGAGAATTGAATTTCAACCAGCGAGAAAAGAAGGACATCAGATTTAGTTTCCCTGTCATCGACGCCGACCCTCAGGGAAGGGCGCGCCGCCGTCGTCATTGAACCCGCGCGCCCGACCGGGGACAGGACCAATCAGGGAGAGATTCCGGCTCGGCCGACGGGGGCTGGCTGGACAATATGATAAGGCTGTGCGGGTGGGTCGCGATTTGCGTCCGACTGCGCTAGGACAGGCGCCATGTCAATACGTCGCCTGCCCGAAACGCTGGTAAATCGGATCGCAGCCGGTGAAGTGGTCGAAAGACCCGCCGCGGCGCTGAAAGAACTGGTCGAAAACGCCATCGACGCCGGTGCGAGTCGCATTTCGGTGCGAATCGCCGAGGGCGGAATTTCGCGGCTGGAGGTCGAGGATGACGGCTGCGGCATGACCGCTGCGGACATGGCGCTCGCGCTCGAACGCCATGCCACATCGAAGCTGCCCGACGACGCGATCGAGGATGTCACCACGCTGGGTTTTCGCGGCGAGGCGCTACCGTCTATCGCCAGCGTCGCGCGGCTGACGCTCGACAGCCGGGTCGCGGGCGGCGACGGCTGGCGGCGCGTGGTCGACAATGGCGCGCTCGTCGCCGAAGGACCCGCGGCGCTCGCAAACGGCACCCGCGTCACGGTCGAGGATCTGTTCGCGCGCGTCCCGGCGCGGCGTAAATTCCTGCGCAGCGCGCGCAGCGAATTTGCCGCCTGCCTCGACGTCGTGAAGCGGCTGGCGATGGCGCGCCCCGACGTTGGGTTTGTGGTCGAGCATGACGGACGGCGCGTGCTCGACGTGCAGGGCGGGCAGGATCAATTGAGCCGCGTCGCGGCGCTGACGCAGCGCGATCTGGCGGCGAACAGCATCGGCGTCGATCTTGATCGCGGCGATGTGCATATCGGCGGCGTGATCAGCCTGCCGACCTACAATCGCGGCATCGCCGACCATCAATATCTGTTCGTCAACGGGCGTCCGGTGAAGGACCGGCTGCTCGTCGGGGCGCTGCGCGGTGCCTATGCCGACCTGCTGGCGCGCGATCGTCATCCAGTCGTCGCGCTGTTCCTCGAGGTACCCGGCGGCGAGGTCGATGTGAACGTCCATCCGGCAAAGACCGAGGTGCGGTTTCGCGATCCGCAGCTGATCCGCGGGATGATCGTCGGCGGCCTCCGCCGCGCGCTCGACGAGCATGGCTTTCGCAGCGTCCAACGCCCGGCCGAGGCGGCGCTGGCGGCGTGGCAGCAGGAACCGGTTGCACCGGCGCCGCCCACGCCGACGCTATTCGCCGCGCACTACCCCCATCCGCACGCCCCCGCGACGCACCTGTTCGGTGCCGACACCGATCCCGCCACCCATGCGCTGGTGCGCGACCGCACCGTTGATTTCGCGCCGCCGCGAGACGCGCTGCCGATGGGCCGCGCCGAGGCCGCGACCGCACCGGTGCCGCACGGCGATGTGCATCCGCTCGGCATCGCGCGCGGGCAGATCGCGAAAACCTATATCGTGGCCGAGGCCGAGGACGGGCTGGTCATCGTTGACCAGCATGCGGCGCACGAACGGCTCGTGCTCGAACAACTCCGCCGCGGGATGAGCGGGCAGGCGGTGCCAAGTCAAGGCTTGCTGCTCCCCGAGGTCGTCGAACTCGACGAACCCGCCTGCGACCGGCTCGAAGCGGCGGCGGCGCAGCTTATGGCGCTCGGGGTGGAACTCGAACGCTTCGGCCCCGCCGCGGTGATGGTCCGCGCCACCCCGGCAATGCTCGGCGCGATCGACTGCCACAAGCTGGTCACCGACATTGCCGACGATCTGGCGGGCTATGACGCCGCGCTGGGGCTCAACGAGCGGCTCGAACTGGTCGCCGCCACCATGGCCTGTCATGGCTCGGTTCGCGCGGGCCGGACCCTCAGCGTGACCGAAATGAATGCGCTGCTCCGCACGATGGAGGTCACCCCGCATTCGGGCCAGTGCAACCACGGTCGCCCGACCTGGGTGAAGCTGGCGATGGACGACGTGGAGCGACTGTTTGGCCGGAAATAGCCGTCAGCGGCGCCGTTGCGCCAGAACCCCCACCGCGTCGCTGGCAAGCGGCGGCACGCCCAGTAACGCCATCAGCAGCGGATAGACCTCGATATTGTCGACCGTGCCGACATCGCCCGACAGTCCGCTGCCATGCGCGATGAACAGCGCCAGCATTTCGGGATCGCGATTGTCATAACCGTGCGCGCCGCCCTTCACGGGCCAACTCGGCGGACCGGCAAGGATCGACCAGCCAGGCTCGGCGATGCAGATGATCGCCGCGACGCGCGGGTTGCGGCCATAGTGGAGCTGCTTCGGCAGCTCCTCGCGGCGATGGCACGTCATATGCGCGTGCGGTTTCAGCAACGCCTGCGCGACGCGGTCGTCGGTCCCGGCGGCGGGTTCGATCGCGGCGTAGGGGCCAACCTCGACCGCGATGATGCTGGCGAGGTCGATCAGGTCGGCGAGCTGGATCACCCGGCTTTCGTCGGTCGCGCGCATGCCATGATCGGCGACGATCAGCAGCCGGGCGGGCTGCCCGAGGTCCGCCAGCCCGGCAAGCAGCTTGCCGATGCGGCCGTCGACGTCGGCGATCGCGGCGTTCACTTCCGCGCTGTCGGGGCCGAAACGGTGTCCCGCGTCGTCGACCGCTTCAAAGTAAAGGGTGACGAAAGCTGGGCGGATTGCGGCGGGACGGCGCATCCAGTCGAGCACCGTTGCGATCCGCTGTTCATAGCCGACATGCCGGTCATAGCGCAGCCAGTCGGCGGGTCGGGTCGCTCCGATCGCGACCTCACTGCCCGGCCAGAACATCGTCGCGCTGCGCACCCCCGCCTTTTCCGCGGTCACCCACGCGGGTTCAGCCTGATCCCACCAGAAGGGATCGAGGGACTGTTTCGGGTCGCCCAGGCTGAACTTCTCGCCGGGTCGCCGCGGGTCGACCATATTGTTGCCGACGATGCCATGGTTATCGGGACGCTTGCCGGTGACCATCGCATAATGATTGGGAAAGGTCTTGGTCGGGAACGACGGGCGCAGCTTGCCGCGCGCCCCTTCGGCCGCGAGCCGCGACAGGTGGGGGGTGATCCCGCGATCGAGATAATCGGCGCGGAACCCATCGATCGAGATCAGGATCGTGACCGGCGGGCGCTCGCCATCCTGCGCCCGCGCGGCAAAGGGCAGGCAGAGGGCGAGCAGCAAGAGATACAGGCGCGTCATGCGCGATCCGCTATGACAGCGATGTGACCGCCCTGCGACACGTCACGCCATCTTGATCCCGGCAACGTCGCGCTCGACGATGCCGGTCGCGCGCTTCGACAGGGTGCTCACCGGCGTCGTCACCTTGTCGACGACCATGAAATGCGTCTGCCATGCTTCGCGCCCGACCTCGCACACCAGATAGCCGCGCTGGTCGTTGGCGAATTTCAGTTCTGGGTTCTGGCTGAGGAAAACATCGGTGCCATTTCGCCTGTCGCTGCCGTCGCCGCCGCTCGAAATCGAGGTCGCAACAAATTCGGCGCCGACGACCTTGTCCTTCAAAACCAGGTCGCCGCAGAAATTCTGGTGCTCGTCGCCGGTCAGCACGACGCAGTTGTCCAGCCCGCCCAGCCGCGACAACATCCGCTCGCGCGGCGCTTCATAGCCCGCCCAGCTGTCGAGATTGACGATCTTCTTCGGCTCGTCGGGCTTGCGCCGCCGGTCGAGCGACATCATCGTCACCTGCTGCGCCAGCGCGTTCCACGTCGCGCCGCCCTTCGCCAGATTGCGGTTCAGCCAATCCTCCTGCGCGCGGCCCAGCACTTGCGCGTCCTTGGCGAACACTTCGGGGCAGGCGGGTTTGAACCCGTCGCCGCACGGCTGGTCGTCGCGGTACTGCCGCGTGTCGAGCAACTGCATCGCCATCAAATCGCCGTAGCGAAACTCGCGGTTCATCGCGACCATGCCGCCGCGCGGCAACAGCGCCTTGCGCACCGGCATATGTTCGTACCAGGCCTGCATCGCCGCCTGTTTTTTCAGCATGAACACTTCGGGCGACGGTGCGTCGGGATCGTTGCCGGGCAGGTCGAGCGACCAATTGTCGATGTCGGAGACCCAGTCGTTGATGATCTCATGATCGTCGAAACTCGACAGATGCGCGTGGACCGAACGCACCGCCTGCTGGTCGATATCGAGCAAGGTCTGCGCATAGGCGGCGCGGAAATCGGTGACGTCGATCAGCGCGCGCTGCTCGTACCGGCGCACCGGGCGGATCGGCAGGCCGCTGTCGTACAGATAATTCTGCTGATACTCGTAAATGAAGTCGCCATAATGATAGACAAATGCCAGGTCTTCGCGCGCCATGTGGCGATAGGCGCCGTAAAATCCGGACTCGAAATGCTGGCACCCCGCGACCCCGAATTTGAGCGCATCGACCTTGGCGCCGGGGGCGGGCAGGGTGCGCGCGCGCCCGCGCAGGCTGCGCTCGCCCGCAGCGGTAAAGCGGTAATAATAGGGGCGGTCGGGCAGCAGCCCTGCGACCTCGACATGGACGCTGTGCGCGAGTTCGGGGCGCGCCAGTTCGGTGCCCTTGGCCACGACGTCGCGAAACGCGGTGTCGCTCGCGACCTCCCACTCGACCGGCACATTGGTGAGCGGCATCCCGCCGTGGCGTTCCATCGGTTCGGGGGCAAGGCGCGTCCAGATGACGAAGCCGTCGCTCGCCGGATCGCCCGCCGCGACTCCCAGCTTGAACGGAAAGTCGCGCAAAATGCCCTGTGCGCGGACGATCGCGGGCGCGGCAAGGCCGGCGAGGGTGGCCCCGGCAAGGAAGTGGCGGCGGTTGTACATGGCTGGGCTCCGTTGGCGCGCGAATCGCTGCTCCTCGATAGCCCAGCCATGGCTTTCATCAATGACCGATGGCGGCGCGGATCAGAATCCCATCGACACCATCCATAGCGCCATCGCCACCATCATCACATTCTCGGTCAGCGACACGAATCCCAATGGCACCTTGCTGCTGCCGCCGACACAGGCGCATTTGATGTCGCGCCGGTCGATATAGACCGCCTTGAACACCGACACCGCGCCGACGCCGCCGATGGACAGCGCGATCGGGATCGACAGCCAATTAAGGGCATGCGCGGTCATCAGCACGCCAGCCAGCCCTTCGGCAAAGGGATAGATGCTCGCATAGGGTACCCAGCGCTTCGCGAGCAGGTCGTAATTCAGGAACATCGTCGCGAATTTGTCGACGTCCTGAAGCTTGAGCAGTGCAAGGACGATCATGCTGAACGAGATGAACCATTCCGCGGCGCGGACGGTGAAGGGGGTGCCATAGACAGAAAAACTGGTCGCCAGAGCCATCAGCGCGGTCATCGCAAACAATGCGATCACGGGGGTGTAGCTCGTGGCGTCGGGGTCGGCGACCTTCAGCCCGAAATGGCGGCGCAGATCGTCATATCCGCCGATACGAACGCCAGCGATAAAGGTCTGCGGCGTCGTCTTGACGCCATGCTCGGCCTTGAACGCGTCGGTTGCCTCGCGCGTCGTCAGCCGACGGTCGTCGACCGTGAAGCCGCGGCTTTCGAGCAGATGTTTGGCCTTGAGGCCATAGGGACAGGTGTGTCCCGGCATGACCATGCGATGGAGGGTTGCTTGGTGTTTCATGCCCCCCAATATAGCGTCCGTACCATGGTACGGAGTCAAGCGATGCAAATCACGATCGGCAAATTGGCGGCGGCGGGCGATGTCGGCGTCGAAACGATCCGCTATTACCAGCGCCGCGGGCTGATGGGCACGCCCGCGCGCAGCGGCGGCGACGGCTGGGGCGGCGGGGTGCGCCGCTACGATGCCGATGATATAAGGCGCCTCAAATTCATCCGTGCAGCACAGGTGGCGGGCTTCACGCTCGATGAAATCGGCGAACTGCTCGCGCTCGAGGCGAGCGACGACCGCGTCCGGGTCCGTACGCTCGCGCGGCAGCGGATCGAGCTTCTCGACAAGAAGATCGCCCACATGACGGCAACCCGCGCCGCGCTGGCGCGCCTCGCCGATCAATGCGCGGCGGGCGACAAGGGGCCATGCCCGATCTTGGCGGCGTTCGAGGTTTAGGATTTGTCGGAAAATTCGGACAGATGACGGCTTTCGAACGATTGCGGACATAGCCGATCCTCCCCCAACGGGGGAGGGGGACCACCCGAAGGGTGGTGGAGGGGCACAGGAGGTTACCGCAGCGCCGGGCCTAAAGAACTGCGCTTTCCGGGAGCCTCGCGGTAGAGTACGACTTCGGCGGCAAGGCAAACCGATGGTGCCCCTCCACCAGCTTCGCTGGTCCCCCTCCCCGTTCCGGGGAGGATTGCTCCGTCCGCTCCCCACCCCGCAGACGACATTCCCGCGAACTTCTGTTACAGATGTTGCGTGCTGTTGGCGCCGGTCGCGGAAAAATCGTGAGGGAGCAGGGCGAGATGATCGAGAGTTTTGGAGCATTGGTCGGCTGGACCCATCATGATGCGGGCGATCGCATCATGCTCCGGCTCGAAAGCGTGCAGTCCTCCGAAGCCGCCCGGAAGCACGACCCCGATCTGTTTCGGTTCGCCATGACCAAGCAGCAAGCGGCCATCCTCGGTAATTATCTGGTGCGGCTGTCGGGGCAGCATCCGGTCGTTCCGCAAAAGCGAGGGTGGTTTCGTCGTCACTTCGGCTGACGGCGACGCATGGCGCCGCGCCGCCTTCGGATCAGCTGTGCAGGAAGTGCATCACGTCGCCGTCGTGCACCACATAGGCCTTGCCTTCGGCGCGCAGCTTGCCGGCTTCGCGGGCCTTGGCTTCGCCGCCGAGCGTGACATAATCGTCGTAGGCGATCGTTTCGGCACGGATGAAGCCTTTCTGGAAATCGCTGTGGATTTCGCCGGCGGCTTCGGGGGCGGTCGCGCCCTGATGGACGGTCCACGCGCGCGCTTCCTGCGGGCCGACGGTGAAGAAGGTGATCAGGTGGAGCAGCTCGTACCCCGCGCGGATGACGCGCGCGAGGCCGGTTTCGGTCAGCCCCATCTCCGACAGAAATTCCATCCGGTCGGCCATGTCCATCGTCACCAGCTCGCTTTCGATCGCTGCTGACACGACGACCGCCTGCGCGCCTTCCGCGGCGGCCTTGGCAAAGACCTTTTCGGAGAAGGCATTGCCGTTCGCAGCGCTGCCCTCGTCGACGTTGCAGACATAGAGGACGGGTTTCGACGTCAGCAGCTGCGCGGTGCGCAGCACGCGGGCTTCCTCGTCATCCTTGGGTTCAGTCAGCCGTGCGGGCTTGCCTTCGCGCAGCAGCTCGAGCGCTTGCCCCAGCACCGAGGCAGCGATCTTGGCTTCCTGGTCGCCCTGCGCCGCCTTTTTGGCAAAGGCGGGAACGCGCTTTTCGAGGCTTTCGAGGTCGGCGAGCAGCAGCTCGGTCTCGACCGTTTCGGCATCGGCGACCGGATCGACCTTGTTCTCGACATGCTGGATGTCGTCATCCTCGAAACAGCGCAGCACATGGACGATCGCGTCGACTTCGCGGATGTTGCCGAGGAACTGGTTGCCCAGTCCTTCGCCCTTCGACGCGCCACGGACCAGCCCGGCGATGTCGACGAAGGCAAGCTGCGTCGCGATGATCTTCTTGCTGCTGGCGATCGCAGCCAGCTTTTCCAGCCGGTCGTCGGGGACCGCGACATTGCCGATATTCGGCTCGATCGTGCAGAAGGGATAGTTGGCTGCCTGCGCCGCTGCCGTTTCGGTCAGCGCGTTGAACAGGGTGGACTTGCCGACGTTGGGCAGTCCGACGATGCCGCATTTGAAACCCATAAAAACTCCGTGTGACCGGCGCGCTGATGATGGAGGCGCCTGGGTTGCTGCGCCCCTAGCGCCAAGTCGCCCGCGACGCCAGCTTTTGCCGCGCCAGATTATCGTTGCGAACGGTTCAGCCTTGCGGCTTTATCGCGGGCGCCATGACGACAATCTCTCGATGGGGCGCTGCCGCGCTGGTGCTGGGGCTTGGCGCGGTTGCCGCCAGCGCTGCCCCCAGCCGTTTCGAAGCCGGTGTGCTTGCCGAACTCAATCGTTTTCGCAGCGATCCCGCGGGCTACACCGATGTCCTGCGCGATTATCGCGAGCGCTTTGATGGCCGGCTGTTGCTTGCCGACGATGATGGCGAAATCGACATCATGACCAACGAGGGCGTCGCCGCGGTCGATGAAGCGATCCGCGACCTGCGCCGCGAAAAGCCGCTGCCGCGTTTGCAGCAGAGCGACATGCTGGCCGCCGCGGCCGCCGATCATGTCGCGGTTCAGTCGCGATCGGGGGCGGTCGGCCACTATACGCGCGGGCGCGGTCCCGGCGAACGGATGAAGGCGCGCGGCGGCGGTCCTTACGTCAACGAAGTCATCACCTATGGTCACCACAGCCCGGCGGGGGTGGTCCAGCAATTGCTGATCGACGACGGGGTGCCGGGCCGCGGGCATCGCCACAGCCTGCTGCGCGCGACGCACCGTTATGCCGGGGTCGCCTGCGGGACGCATCGGGTGCATCGCACCATGTGCGTGACACTGATGTCGCAGACGCCCGACGGATCGCCGCCGCCTCCCCCCAAGCGTACGCCCTAGCGCGAGGCCCGCCTGCCCGCAAAAGACAGGCGGGCCGGTGCGTTTATGCGCCGACCGGCTGGTTGTCGGTGCGGCGCACGACGATCGTCGACGATCGCGGCTGCTGGCCCGCCACCGGCCAGTTGCCCGTCGGATGCTGGATGTTGACGAAGAAGGTGCGCAGGTCCGGCGTGTAGGTAAGGCCCGTAATTTCGCAGCCCAGCGGGCCGACGAGGAAGCGTTTCGACAGCTTCGTTACCTGATCGACATGGAACATCGCATTGTGCCCGAACGCCTGATCGATCGTGCGGCCCGCGACCCCTGAATTGCCCGGGACGCTATGATCGGTCTGTACCCACAGCCGTCCTTGCGGGTCGATGGCGATGCCGTCGGGGCTGGAGAAGGTGTCGCCGTTGATGTTGCCGGTCAGGTTGCTGCCTCCCGCCGCCAGCGACGGATCGCCCGCAAGCAGGAAGATTTCCCAGCGAAAGCTTGTCGCCAGCGGCGAATTGCCCTGTTCGCTGAACTTGATGATATGGCCGTGCAGGTTCGACGTGCGCGGGTTCATCGGGTTGGTGACGCGGCGGCCGCTGTTGTTGGTCAGCGTCACGAACACTGCGCTGTTGTCGGGCGCGACGGTGATCCATTCGGGGCGGTCCATCACGGTACCGCCCGCGACGCGCGCCGCCGATTTGCAGTTGATCAGCACATCGGCCTGGCTGTTGAAATTGACCGTCGTCGGCGCGGGCGGGGTGGTGCTCTGGCTGGTGTTGCCGGGATCGGACGCGCCTGCGGTCAGCCCGTTCTGTCCCACCGCCAGCGCGCGCCACTCGCCGGTGCCATCGCCGTTGAAGCGCGCGACATAGAGCGTGCCTGTATCGAGCAGGTCGGTGTTCGCGGCGCGGTTCGTCGCGCTGTAGGCGCGGTCGGGAACGAATTTGTAGATGCACCCCGGGGTGGAGTCGTCGCCCATGTAAAAGGCGGTGCGGCGGTCGCTGTTTTCCAGGAAAGCGACATTTTCATGGTCGAAGCGGCCCATCGCGGTGCGCTTGGTCGGCTCCGCCAGCGCGCGGCGCGGGTCGATTTCGATCACCCAGCCATAGCCGTTGGCGGGCTGCGTCGGGTCGAGATAATTGTCGGTCGTTTCCTCGCAGGTCAGGTACGTTCCCCACGGCGTCCGCCCGCTCGCGCAATTGTTGAGCATGCCCTTGATTGGACCGGCGACGACGCCGGCGGCGGGGCCGCCGACGCGGTAGCTGCTGTTGCCGGTATAGCGGCGGTTATAGGTCGATCCCGACTGGACGGCCCATTTGCCGTCGCTGCCCTTGGCGATCTCGACGACGCTGATCCCGACCGCCGACAGCGCGATCGCCTTCTGGTCGGCGGTCGCGGTGGCGGCATTGTAACTGCCCGACATCAGGATGTTGAAATCGGGATATTCGTGGTTGATTGCCAGCAGGCCGCGGTTGTTGGCATCGACCCCCGGAAAGGCGAAATATTCCATCCCGTCATGATTGCCGCCGGCCCATTTCTCGGCGACCGCCGGGGTCGGGAAGCTGCCGGTGTAGGGGGCGCCGCTTTCGACCGAATCGCCGGCCTTCAGCAGCACGTCGACGGTGTAACCGGCAGGGACGGTGACCGCGTCATTCTGGTTCGCGGCGACCGCGGCAAAGGTGACGGCATAGCTGACCGGCGGCGGGGTCGGGGTCGGCGTCGGGCTCGGCCCGGCGGTGGGGGGCAGGGTGACCACCGGATCGCCGCTGGTTCCGCCGCACGCTGCTAACGCGGTGGTGGAGAGCATCGAGAGGCCGAACAGGCCGTTGCGGAGCAGGGTGCGGCGCGTCGGATTGGCGGCGACGATCGCCTCCAGGCTGCCCGGTGCGTGATCGTTGATGGTCTCGCCGCGATATGGCGCGCGGGCGTCGTCGGTAAGATGTGACATGCAGTCCCCCTGTTTTCGGTTGAGCCCCGGACTGGTTGGTCCGGCTTTGGGTGGCGCACCGATGGCAGCGGGAGGTGTCAGCTAAATGGCTTCACCAAGTCAGAAAGGCAGGATTTGCATGACACTCTGGTGACACGGCAGGGCTCAGTCGTGCACCGCCTTGACCAGCGGCCCCAGCGCCCCGCCGCCCAGCCATGCCAGCTGAACTTCGGCCGACACGCGATTGATCGCCTCCTGCGGCTTGTTGCCCGGATGGACCGCGCGACGCAGCGGGCGCTTGCCCGCGGGCATCGCCATGATCTCGGCAATCGCGCGTGGCACATCGAGCGGATCGGCACTGCGCCCGCTGCCGTCCTCGGTCCCCATCCCCCGGGTGAAGGGCGCATAGGCCTCGAGCAGCGCCGCGTCGCTGCGCGCCTTCAGCGCGCCGGTATAGGCGTTGCGATTGACCCACACCTTGGTCGGGTAGCCGCCGGGCTGGATCACCGTCACCTCGATGCCGTGTGGGACCAGTTCATAGGCCAGCTGTTCGGACATCGCCTCGACTGCGAACTTCGTCGCCGAATAATGGCCACCGCCCGGCACGATGACACGACCGAGCTGCGACGAGATGTTGAAGATCTGCCCGTTTTTCGCGGCGCGCATCTGGGGCAGCAACGCCAGCTGCATCCGCTGGATGCCGAGGACATTGGTGTCGAAGATCAGCTGCGTCGCCGCCATGTCCTGCACTTCGACCGGGCCGGTGATACCGATCCCGGCATTGTTGATCAGCGTATCGATACGCCCGCCCGCGATTTTCAGCGCCTTCGCGGTCCCCGCGGCGACCGACGCATCGCTGGTCACGTCGATCTCGACGATATGCAGGTCAAGCTTGTCCTTGGCGGCCTCGGCGGCGAGCGTGTCCGCCTCGGGCCGCGGCAGCCCGCGCATCGTCGCGATCACCTTCGCGCCCAGCTTGGCATAATAAAGCGCACCCACGCGGCCGAACCCGCTCGAAGCGCCGGTGATCAGGATCGTGCGACCTTTCAGCGAAGGCGCTGCGGCGGGGGTCGCGGCGTGCAGCAGGGCGGGGGCGGCGGCGGTGAGCGCGACGGCGCCGGCGATGAGCTGGCGGCGGCTGGGAAGAATTGGATCGGGCATCGGACTCTCCTTTGGAGCGCCATCATGCCTCAGTTGGTGCGCCGCGCCAAATTTCTGCGTTGGGGTGGGGAGCGGTCGTAGCGATCCTCCCCGGAACGGGGAGGGGGACCAGCGAAGCTGGTGGAGGGGCACAGGCGGTTTGCCTTGCCGCCGAAGTGGTGCTCCATTGCTACGTTCCCGGAACGCTTGGCTCTTCCAGCCCGGCGCTGCGGTAACCTCCTGTGCCCCTCCACCACCCTTCGGGTGGTCCCCCTCCCCCGTTGGGGGAGGATCGGCTACATCCGCAATCGGTCGCTTCCAGACCCCGGCTTCACCCGTGCAACCGCAAGGCAAGGTCGCTGGCGAAGCGCACATCGTCGCCCTCGGCGAGCCATTTTGCCTCCGCGGCGATCGCGCCGAGCAGGTCGATCAGCGGCTCCATCTCGCTCTTGTGATAATTGCCCAGCACGTGGCCGGTCACGCGGTCCTTGTGCCCCGGATGGCCGATGCCGATGCGGATGCGGCGGAAATCCTCGCCGATATGCTGGATCATGCTGCGGATGCCGTTGTGGCCAGCCGCGCCGCCGCCGCGTTTGACCTTCACCTGCATCGGGGCAAGATCGAGCTCATCGTAGAAGACGGTGACGTCGGGCGCGGTCAGCTTGTAGAAATCGAGCGCGGCGCGCACGCTGCGGCCGCTTTCGTTCATAAAGGTGCCGGGTTTGAGCAGCAGGATGCGCTGCGATCCGATGCGGCCTTCCTGGATCCAGCCCTGGAATTTCTTTGCAGGTGCGGCAAAGCCATGAACGTCGGCGATGACATCGGCGGCCATGAAGCCGACATTGTGGCGGTGCATCGCATATTGGGGCCCGGGATTGCCGAGGCCGACCCAGAGCTGCATCATACTGCCTTTCCCGGGTCCGATGGAAACGCCCCTCCCGTACGGGGAGGGGCGCATCCGAATGCTTAGGCTTCGCCGCCTTCGGCAGCTTCACCGTCATCCTTCGTCGTGTCGCCGTCGCTGGACTTCAGCGCCGACGGGGCAACGATGGTGGCGATGGTGAAGTCGCGATCGGTGATCGCGCTTTCCACGCCCTTGGGCAGCGTGACGTGGCTGATGTGGATCGAATCGCCAACGTCGAAACCGGTGACGTCGATCGCGATGTCGTCGGGGATCTTGTCCGCGTCACAGATGAGTTCGAGTTCGTGGCGAACGATGTTCAGCACGCCGCCGCGCTTCAGGCCCGGCGAGGCTTCTTCGTTCTGGAACGCGACCGGAACGGCGACCTGGACCTTGGCATCCTTGCTGATGCGCAGGAAGTCGGCGTGGATCGGGCGATCCTTGACCGGATGAAATGCGACGTCCTTGGGCAGCGTGCGGATTTGCTTGCCGCCGACGTCGATCATGACGACCGAGTTCATGAAGTGACCCGTCATCAGCTGCTTCATCAGCAGCTTTTCTTCGACGTGGATCATCAGGGGTTCTTCTTTGCCGCCATAGACAACGGCGGGGACGCGGCCTTCGCGACGCAGTTCACGCGAGGCTCCCTTGCCTCCCCGATCACGCGTCTCGGCCGACAGCACCAGCTGGTCGCTCATCATTTTTCTCCGAAACAGATTACACAGTCCGCCACGCCTCCAGGGATGACCATGGACGGAAGCGGCGGCGCTTAGCGGGGAAGCGCGGGAAATGCAAGCGCGGGTGGGATCGGGAAGCATCGGACGGCGGGTGTCGACCGGAAGCAGCCTTCAATCCCGCCCCCGTTCGTATCGAGCGAAGTCGAGATACGCGTGGCCTGGCGTGAGCGTGCGGCGTGTCTCGACTTCGCTCGACACGAACGGAGGTAGGAGATGGTCGCGAATCCACCCCAAAGCGGACGCTGCCGGGCCCGTCACCTCACTGCACCCGCGTTACCGTCATCCCCTGCGCCGCCAGTATCGCCGGGACGCCGGCCGCTCCCACCAGATGCCCCGTGCCGACCGCCATCAGCACCGTGCCCGGCTGCGCCATCCGACGTTTCACCCAGGCCGCCCAGCGCCGGTTGCGGTCGGTGATGATCGCCTTGCGTGCTGCGGGGACGGTATCGACGTCGGCGTTGATCATCTGTTCAAGCCCATCGACGTCGCCGCTACTCCACGCGGCGGTCAGCGCGCCGATCTTGCCAACCGCCTCGTCCGCGCCGGTGGCGGCGCGGGTCAGTAACGCGCGCTGGGTCGATGCGTCGAGATTTTCGAACAGCATCAGCTGGCCCTGCGCCGATTCCAGCCCGCCGATCGGCTTGTTCGCGGCTTCGAACATTTCGGTCAGTCCTTTTTCGACCCCCGCGGCGGGCGTCAGGTCGGCGGCGCGCGCGGCGCGCTGTCCGACCAGGATCATGATCGCCCAATCGTCGAGTTTTTCGCCGCCGAACGAACCGCCGCTTGCCTCCAGCGCGCGGTAGCGCGCAAGCGCTGCGCCGGAAAGCCGGGCTTCGATCGGCAGGGGCGCGGCGCGCGGCGCCAGCGTCTGGAACATGGTGCCTGCCGCCGCCAGTTCGCGCGGCGACAATTCCATGATCAGCTCGTCGGCCGACGCAATCGCCTGCCCGACCGCACCGTCATCCCAGTCGGTCCCGCGGGGCAGCGCGTGCATCGTGCCGAGCATATAAATTCGGGTATCGGCATCCGCGATCAGCCACATTGCCGGCTTTGCCTTCGGCGCCGGATCGGGCGAGCCACACCCCGCCAGCAGCAACGGCAAAAGGGCCGCCGCAATGCGGCGACCCCAATGTCGGGACAGAGGCGCGGCAGGGCTCAATATTCGACCCGCGTCGCGGTCAGCCCCTGTGCCTTCAGATAATCCTGCACGCTCTTTTCGCCCGCCAGATGTCCCGCGCCGACCGCGATGAACACCGTGCCCGGCTTGTCGAGCCGCGTCTTGATCTGGTCGGCCCAGCGCGCGTTGCGATCATAGAGCAGCGTCTTGGCGAGCTCGGGGGTCGCCGCCATGCTTTCGTTCATCGCGACCGCCAGCCCGTCGGGATCGCCCTTGGCCCACAGTGCGACCATCTTGTCGAGCATCGGCCCCAGCTTATCCATATCTCGGACCACGGTATTCAGGAATGCGACCTGCTGGACGTCGGGCAACTGGTCGAAAAAGCCGAGCTGCTCTTCGAGCGTTTCGAGGCCCGATACCGGCTTCGCATCGGCCTTGGCAAATTTGGTGAGCAGCTTTTCGGCCCCCTGTTCGGGGTCGTAGCCAAGCTTGGTCAGCGGCAACACCGACAGCGTCATCGCCGGGAACCAGGGTTCGAAATTGTCGAACGCATTGGCGGGCAGGCCGACACTGACGATCGCCGCCTGATAAGCCTTGAGCTGGTCGGCGGTCAGGCGCGACGGGATGGTCTTGCCGCTCTGGTCCATCGCCAGCGGCATCATCGTCCTGGCGACCGCATTCTGGTCCTCGGGCATGACGATTTCCAGCATCATCTCGTCCGATTTGTCGAACGCGTCCTTTACCGCTTCGTCGAACCAGCTGAGGCCGGGCTTCAGCACATGGACGGTGCCGAACAGATAGATCGTCGTGTCCTCATCCTTGACCACCCACAGCGCGGGGTCGGCATCGGTCAGCGCGGTCGCGGCGGCGGCAACCGGTACGGGTTCGGCGGCGATGGCGACATTGCCGCCGGGCAGCACGGCGCATTGCGCGAAGGGGATGACGGCGCAGGTGGCGGCGAGCGTCTTGAACCATTTTTTCACGGGGGAATATCCTTTCATTATTGGCCCTTATGGCCGGATGTGGTGGGGAAGGGGAGAGCGAAAAGGGTCAGCGAAACTTGAACCAGAAATAGAATAGTGCATTGGCGGCCAGCGACAGGGCGAACAGCGGCATCGCCTCGACCGGGGGTGCCAGATCGGCGCGCCACAGCACCCACCAGACGGGGCAGGGAAAAACGAAGGCGTAAAAGCCGGCAAGCCCGCCCAGATGATAGGCCCGCCGCTCATGGTCATCGACTGTGCGGTGATAGAGGACCAGCGCGACCGTCAGGCCGACCACCCACATCACCGACAGGCCGATCGCAACCGTCGGGGTCATTGCGGCATTGCTGAACAATCCCTCGGGTCCGTTCGCCCCCGATTGCATCACCATGGCGGCGACGAAGCCCAGCGCACACGACAAGGTCAGGCTGACCCAGTACAGGCGCTTGCGCGGCGACCAGCTGCGGAACCAGTCGGCATAACGGCGGATATAATAGGCCAGTGCCAGACCGCCGACCAGAATCGCGACGACGGGACCGATCCAGGGTGCCAGCACGGCATCGCCATTTTCGGCCGCCGCCTGATTGTAACCGGCAAAGCCGCCCGCCAGCATCGCGGTGCCGAGGCCGATCGCGATCGGCCAGACCATGCTAGGCGCGCGGCGCTTTTGCGGTTCAATGTCCATCATCTTGTCCCTCATGGCCATCGTCGAAAATTTCCTCGATCGGCATGGCGAACAGCCGCGCCAGCTTGAATGCGAGCGGCAGCGACGGGTCGTATTTCCCCGTCTCGATCGCGTTCACCGCCTGCCGCGACACGTCGAGCCGGTCGGCCAATTCGGCCTGGCTCCAGTTCCGCATCGCGCGCAGCACCTTCAACTGGTTGTTCATCGGCAATCCGTCATGCGTCCCTGACCGTATGTCAGGTGTTGTTGACTAAATGACATGATTCGCTGACTGTGTCAACAACACCTTACATTTGCAGTCGGATGTCGCGTTACGCGGCACTTTCGCCGACATCCGCGCGCCCGTCGCCCTTGACCCTGCGACCCCGCTGCGCCAAGGGCGGCAGCAGTTGTTGCACCTGCGAAAGAGCGGACAGTGGCCGACGCGGCGGAGACGAAACCCTTAAGCTTTCAGGACATGATCCTGACGCTCCAGAATTATTGGAGCGCGCGCGGCTGCGCGATCCTGCAGCCTTATGACATGCGCGTCGGGGCAGGGACATTCCACCCCGCGACCACGCTGCGCAGCCTCGGTCCCGAACCGTGGAACGTCGCCTATGTCCAGCCGAGCCGCCGCCCGACCGATGGCCGCTATGGCGAGAACCCGAACCGGCTCCAGCATTATTACCAGTATCAGGTCATCCTGAAGCCGTCGCCCGCCGACCTGCAGGAGCAGTATCTCGGCTCGCTCGCCGCGATCGGCATCGACCCGCTGCTCCACGACATCCGCTTTGTCGAGGACGACTGGGAATCGCCGACGCTCGGCGCATGGGGGCTGGGCTGGGAAGTTTGGTGCGACGGGATGGAAGTCACCCAGTTCACCTATTTCCAGCAGATGGGGGGCTTCGACTGCAAGCCCGTCGCGGGCGAGCTAACTTACGGGCTCGAACGGCTGGCGATGTATATCCAGAATGTCGACAATGTGTACGACCTGCGCTTTTCGGACGCGGTCGGCGATGTCGCCGCGGTGAGCTATGGCGACGTGTTCCTCGAGAACGAACGCCAGTTCTCGAAATGGAATTTCGAGGTCGCCGACACCGACAGCCTGTTCGCGGGATTCAAGGCCGCCGAGGCCGAGTGCCAGCGCGCCATCGAGGCGGGTGTCCCGCTCGCGGCCTATGATCAGGCGATCGAGGCGAGCCACCTCTTCAACCTCTTGCAGGCGCGCGGCGTGATCAGCGTGCAGGAACGCGCCAACTACATGGCGCGCGTCCGCGACCTTGTGAAAGGCAGCTGCAAGGCGTGGATCGACAGCCAGTCCGAACGCTGGACCGAAAAATATCCGGGGTGGACGCTGTGATGGCCTATCGTTGTTTCGCTGCCCGCTTCTCCGTTCGTGTCGAGCGAAGTCGAGACACGCAGCGGTCTAGCGCCATCCTCCGGGGCATCTCGACTTCGCTCGATGCGAACGGGGTTTGGGGTTCGGAGGATTTGCTGTGACCGACTTTCTTCTCGAACTGCGCAGCGAGGAAATCCCCGCGCGGATGCAGGCCGGTGCGCGTGCCGAACTGGAAAAGCTGTTCCGGGCGCAGATGTCGGCCGCGGGCATCGAGGCGCGCGACCTTACCATCTGGTCGACCCCGCGCCGCCTTGCCCTGATCGCGCGCGACCTGCCCGAGGCGACCGCTGCGGTCAGTGAAGAACTCAAAGGCCCGCGCAGCAGTGCGCCGCCGCGGGCACTCGAAGGTTTCCTGCGCAAGACCGGGCTGACGCAGGACCAGCTCGAGGATCGCGACGGCGTGTATTTCGCCGTGATCGACAAGCCGGGCCGCGCGACCGCCGAAGTGCTGGCCGAGGCGATCCCCGCGATCGTCCGCGGCTTTGCGTGGCCCAAGTCGATGCGCTGGGGCAAGGAAAGCGCGAGCAGCGAAAGCCTGCGCTGGGTGCGCCCGCTGTCGGGCATCGTCGCAATCTTCGGCGAAGCTCTGGTTCCGTGTAAAGTTAGCGGGATTTCCGCGGGTTTCGCGACGCGCGGCCATCGCTTCCACTGCCCGGGCGAGATCACCATCGGCTCGGCTTCGGACTATGCGGAAAAGCTCCGCGCCTGCCACGTCATCGTCGACCATGAAGAGCGTCAGGCGATCATCCGCGACGGCGCCGCCAAGGCCGCGGCTGATGCGGGGCTGAGCCTCGTCGAGGACGAGGGGCTGGTGATCGAGAATGCCGGGCTCACCGAATGGCCGGTGCCGCTGCTCGGCCGCTTCGACGAAGCCTTCCTCGAAGTGCCGCCCGAGGTCATCCAGCTCACGGCGCGCGTGAACCAGAAATATTTCGTCGTGAACGGGGCGGACGGCAAGCTCGCCAACGGCTTCGTCTGCACCGCGAACATCGACGCAAAGGATGGCGGCGCCGAGATCGTCGCGGGCAACCGTAAGGTGCTGGCGGCGCGTCTGTCGGACGCGCGTTTCTTCTGGGAGCAGGATCAGAAGAAGACGCTCGAGCAGCACGCCGGGAAGCTTAAGAACATCACCTTCCACGAAAAGCTGGGCACCGTCGCCGACAAGGTCGAGCGCGTCGCAAAGCTCGCACGGTGGTTAGTCGAAGAACAGATCGTCGCCCCCGCGAATGCGGGGGCCGCTGGCGGTAGTGCACCGACGACAACGGCCCCCGCCTCCGCGGGGGCGACGGCTGAATTGGCCGACCAAGCCGAACTCGCCGCGCGCCTTTGCAAGGCCGACCTCGTCACCGAAATGGTCGGCGAATTCCCCGAACTGCAGGGCCTGATGGGCGGCTATTACGCCCGCGCGGAAGGCCTGCCCGATGCCGTCGCCGACGCGATCCGCGATCACTACAAGCCGGTCGGGCAGGGTGATGATGTGCCGACAGCGCCGGTGACGGTGGCTGTCAGCTTGGCTGACAAGCTGGATACGCTTGTTTCGTTCTTTTGGATCGAAGAACTACCCACTGGATCCAAAGATCCGTTTGCATTGCGCCGAGCAGCTCTGGCGGTCATCAGGCTCGTTGTCGATAATGGGCTGCGTGTTTCTCTTGATCGCGCGGCTGGTTACGGCACCCAACTCACAGCTTTGCGCTTTATGCCTGCGCAAGGACAGACGGCGGCAAGCCATTTCTCAGTGACAGAGCTTTCTTCCTTCGATCTAGAGAAAGTCGAAAGACAGGTCGTTCGCGATGTGGCCAAAAATCTAAGCGCGCAGTTGACGCAAACTGCGGAGGTCTTGGAAGGGCTAGAAAAGGTCACCAAACAAGTTCTCGACTTTTTCGCCGACCGCCTCAAGGTCCAGCAACGCGAAGCCGGCGTCCGGCACGACCTGATCGACGCGGTATTCGCGCTCGGTGGTGAGGATGATCTCGTGCGTCTTCTCGCCCGCGTGAAGGCGCTTCAGGCGTTCATGGCAACCGAGGACGGCACCAACCTGCTTGCGGGTTACAAGCGTGCGGCGAATATTTTGAAACAAGCCAGTGTTCCGGCGGAAGCCGGAACCCAGGGCGGGGCAGCCCAAGCGTCGGAGCAAGACACTCCTGGGCTCCGGCTTTCGCCGGAGCGCATGACGGATGTGGACAAAGCCTTGCTCGCCGCGCTCGACACCGCCGAACCCGCAGCCTCTACCGCCGTCGCCGAGGAGCGTTTCACCGATGCCATGGCCGCGCTCGCCTCGCTTCGTGCCCCGATCGATGCCTTTTTCGACGGCGTGATGGTCAACGACCCCGACGAAGCGGTCCGCGCCTACCGGCTCGGCCTGCTCGCCCGATTTACCGGCGCGGTGCATGGCGTCGCTGACTTTTCGAAGATCGAGGGCTGACGCTGCGGCTGTGCCCCGCTTCTTATACCGCGCGAAGTAAATCTGAATCGACGATAGACATTCCCCACCCTATCCAGCCGCAACCTCCTCCCCGGGGCAGCAGGAGCATATGATGACGAAGATGGTGCATTTGTTCGGCGGCGCGGCCACGACGGCCGAGCGTTCGAAGGAATTGCTGGGCGGCAAGGGCTCGAACCTCGCCGAAATGGCCTCGATCGGCCTGCCGGTTCCCCCGGGCTTTACGATCACCACCGACGTATGCACCGCTTATTACGCCAATGGCGAACAATATCCGGCCGGGCTGGTCGAGGATGTCGCCGCGGGCATCGCGCATATCGAGGGGATCACCGGCAAGCGCTTCGGCGATGCCGCCGATCCCTTGCTCGTCTCGGTCCGTTCGGGCGCGCGCGTGTCGATGCCGGGGATGATGGACACCGTTCTCAACCTCGGGCTCAACGACCAGACCGTCGTCGGCCTTGCCGAAGCGTCGGGCGATCCGCGCTTTGCGTGGGACAGCTATCGCCGCTTCGTCCAGATGTACGCCGACGTCGTCATGGGGCTCGACCATGCCGAGTTCGAGGAAGCGCTGGAAATCGCAAAGGAAGACAAGGGCTTCTATCTCGATACCGAAATGTCGGCTGAAGACTGGCAGGCGCTGGTCAAGCAATATCAGGCGATCGTCGAGCGCGAGACCGGCGCGCCTTTCCCGCAGGAACCGAACGACCAGCTGTGGGGCGCGGTCGGTGCCGTGTTCGCGAGCTGGGAAAGCGACCGCGCGAAAGTCTATCGCCGCCTGAATTCGATCCCCGCCGAATGGGGCACCGCGGTCAATGTGCAGGCGATGGTGTTCGGCAATATGGGCGACACCTCGGCGACGGGTGTGGCGTTTACGCGCGATCCCGCGACGGGCGAACGCGCCTGGTACGGCGAATGGCTGATCAACGCGCAGGGCGAGGACGTCGTCGCGGGCATCCGCACCCCGCAATATCTGACCCGACAAGCGCGCGAAAAGGCCGGTGCCAAGCCGCTGTCGATGGAAGAGGCGATGCCGGAGACGTTCGAGGAGCTCGGCCGCGTCTTCGACACGCTCGAAACGCACTATCGCGACATGCAGGACATCGAGTTCACCGTCGAACGCGGGACGCTGTGGATGCTCCAGACGCGGTCGGGCAAGCGCACCGCGAAGGCGGCGCTGCGCATCGCGGTCGAAATGGCGGCCGAGGGGCTGATCACCGAAGAGGAAGCCGTCGGCCGCGTCGATCCGGGCGCGCTCGACCAGCTGCTCCACCCGACGCTCGACCCGAACGCACCGCGCGATGTGCTGACCAAGGGGCTTCCCGCAAGCCCCGGCGCGGCGTCGGGCAAGATCATGTTCACCGCCGATGATGCTGAAAAAGCCGCCGAAATGGGCGAGGCGGTGATCCTCGTCCGCGTCGAAACTTCGCCCGAGGACATCCACGGCATGCACGCCGCGAAGGGCATTTTGACCGCGCGCGGCGGGATGACCAGCCATGCGGCGGTGGTCGCGCGCGGCATGGGACGTCCGTGCGTCTCGGGCGCCGGCGGGCTCAGCATCGACGGTAATGCGCGCGTGCTGCGCGTCGGCCGGCGCGAGCTGCGCGAGGGCGACATCCTCACCCTCGACGGTTCGACCGGCGAGGTGATGGCGGGCGAGGTGCCGACGCTGCTGCCCGAACTCGTCGGTGATTTCGGCACCCTGATGGGCTGGGCAGACAAGGTGCGCCGCATGAAGGTGCGCGCCAACGCCGAAACCCCGGCGGACGCGCAGGTCGCGCGCGATTTCGGTGCTGAAGGCATCGGGCTTTGCCGCACCGAGCATATGTTCTTCGACGCCGCGCGCATCACCGCGGTTCGCGAGATGATCCTCGCCGACAGCGAGGACGGTCGCCGCGCGGCGCTCGCGAAATTGCTCCCCGAACAGCGCGGCGATTTTGCCGCGATCTTCGGCGTGATGGCCGGCTTGCCGGTGACGATCCGCCTGCTCGACCCGCCGCTCCACGAATTCCTGCCGACGCGTGAAGAGGATTTCGCCGACGTTGCCGCCGCGGCTGGCGTGGGCATCGAAGCTTTGAAGGCGCGTGCAAACGAACTGCACGAATTCAACCCAATGCTCGGGCATCGCGGTTGCCGCTTGGGTGTCACCTACCCCGAAATCTACGAGATGCAGGCGCGCGCGATCTTCGAGGCGGCGTGCGACGTCGCCGCGACAACCGGCGCCGCGCCGATCCCCGAGGTGATGATCCCGCTCGTCGCGACGCGCCGCGAATTCGACCTCATGAAGGCGGTCGTCGACGCGCAGGCGAAGGCGGTGTTCGCCGAAAAGGGGCGTGAGATAGCTTATCTGGTCGGCACGATGATCGAACTGCCGCGCGCCGCGCTGATGGCGGGCGAGATCGCCGAAAGCGCCGAGTTCTTCTCTTTCGGCACCAACGATCTTACCCAGACGACGATCGGCATCAGCCGCGACGATGCCGGCCGCTTCCTGACGCAATATGTCGACAAGGGCATCTTCCTGACCGACCCGTTCGTCAGCCTCGACGTCGAGGGCGTCGGGCAGCTGATCGAGATCGCGGCCGATCGCGGGCGGGGGACGCGCCCGAACGTCAAGCTCGGCATTTGCGGCGAGCATGGCGGCGATGCGCCGAGCATTCATTTCTGCGAAAAAACCGGCCTCGACTATGTCAGCGCCTCGCCCTACCGTGTGCCGATCGCACGTCTGGCGGCAGCGCAGGCGGCGTTGAAGGCGAAATGATCGGCGCCCCCGCGAAGGCGGGGGCCGCTATCAACCTTGCGTAACGCTGCCAGCGGCCCCCGCCTTCGCGGGGGCGACGGGGGAACGCGCACATGAAAAGCTGGCACCGCTATTCGATAACCCTGTTAGGCGGGTTGGCGGTGGGGCTCGGCGCGGCCTGGGCGCTGACCAACGGCGGCCTTGGCGACGGTGCGATCAGGAACGGCCCGTGGACGACGTCGCTCGGCTATGGGACCAAGGCGACCGACCCGCTGACGCGCGCGATGGTCGCGCGCTCGGGGCTGCTCGCGCTGCCCGCCAGGGAAACGATCTACTGGATGGCGAAAACCGACGCGAGCGGCGCGCCGCTCGACGGCAATTGCCGCTACAGCCTGTCGGGTACCCCGCTCGATGCACGGTGGTGGAGCGTGACGGTCTATAACGATACGGGCTATCTGGTTGATAATCCGGCGGGGGTCTGGTCGGTCAACGGCGCCAACGTCGCGCTCGATGCCGATGGCGCGTGGCGCGTCGTCATTTCGCCTGACAAACCCGCCGACGCGGCGTGGTTACCCGGGGTCAAGGGCGAACCGTTCCAGCTGACCCTGCGCATGTACAATCCCGGGGCGGCTTTTCGGGCCGACCCGACGAAGGCCGTGCTGCCGAAAATTGTGAAGGAGGGCTGCTGAGATGCGCAACTGGCTCGGTCCGCTCGCCTTTGGCCTTGTCCTTGCCGCAGTCACCGCATGGGCGGCAATCGGCGCGATCCCCTATGGCCTGATGAACGTCGCGATGGAGCGGCTGGGGCAGGGCGGGATCAACACGATGTCGCACGGCAATTTGGCAACCCCCGCGCGCCAGCCGGTCGTGCGGCCCAGCCCCGATCTCGCCTACTCCAGCTGCCCCTACGATCTGTCGGCGGGGCCGCTGGCGATCGACGTCACCCCCGTTCCCGGCCGCTACAGCTCGCTGAGCATCTTTGATGCCGCGACCGATGTCATCTTTGTGCGCAATGATGTCGAAGCACAGGGCAAACCATTCCGAATCATGGTGGCGCGCGATGGGCAGGCGGTGCCGGCGGGCGCCGAAGTGGTCCGCACGACCCATGATCGCGGTATCGCGCTCGTTCGTCTGCTTTTGAAAGATCCCAAGGAAATCGGCGCCCTGAACGCGGTCCGGCGCCAATCGACCTGCGCGACGGTCACAAAGCTGAAATAGGGGGTTGCGCCCCTGCGCCGCGCCCCTTAAAGGCGCCTCTCCACGCACCCGTAGCTCAGCTGGATAGAGCACCAGACTACGAATCTGGGGGTCGGACGTTCGAATCGTTCCGGGTGCGCCATTACTTTCTAGGACTTCTGCGGGTTTCGCGGATCGTGCCAAAAGTTGGTTTGGCACGATTAGTTCTAGTAGCGCGAAGGTTCTGTATGGCGGCGCATGCGCCATTGCATTCGTGAGTTGATCGGGTCTTGCCTTCTAAACTTTACGCCCACGTCAAATCTCTCGACACTTTCGCTAATGCAATTATTTTGCTGAGCGAGGACATGCCCAAGAGGATGACTGCGTCACAGTTGGTCTTCTTCGTTGCGACAGCGTCAGCGGACTTGAAGGGGCATCGCCCCACCTACAGCCAAATAAGAAATGAGATAGGCGAGACATTGGATCGTTCGCTTCACTCGACCTATCGAGTGTTGCTGGCGAAGTGCAAAGCCTACCCGAATGGCCTAGGGCTCCTTCGTCGAGAGGTAAATCCTAGCGACAATCGCGAGTTTTTCCTTCGGCTGACGCCGAAAGGCAGGAAGCTAATCGAGCGAGTTGCGATGCAGTTGGAAGATCGTTCGGAGATGGCGAAGCCCAACGGGTAGGCCGCGGCAAAACTCATTGGCACGATCGCACCACAATTTATTTCTGTTAGTGTACCTTTCGTGCCAAATCGTGCCATCCGAATGACTATTGGATCGTGACAGTTTGGCACGATCAGAAAATCCAAGAAAAATGGGAGATTGCCGCTGAAGTGGCGGCTCCGGGTGCGCCATTTCCCACCATCGGCCTTCATCCTGCAGCAGAGCGTTGAAGATTCCGCTGGCCTCGCGCAATGAAAATCGGCAGCAAGACGGTATGGCCGCGCGTCCCGTCCTTGGTATTATCGCCTGCAACCGCACCGTCGGCGTCGAGACGGCGCAGGCGGTGATGAACCGCTATGCGACCGCGGCGATGCAATATGCCGACTGCGCGGCATTGATCATTCCCTCGCTCCCCGATTTCATGCGGGCCGACGAGGTTGTCGGGCGGCTCGACGGCGTGCTGCTGACCGGAACCCCGTCGAATGTCGAACCGGCGCGCTATGGCGATGCGGGGGCGGGCGAGGGGCCGTTCGATCCCGACCGCGATCGGATGATGATCGAGCTGGTCGACGCGGTGATCTCGGCGCAGCGGCCGCTGTTCGGTATCTGCCGCGGCTTTCAGGAAATCAACGTCGCGCTGGGCGGGACGCTGCGCCGTGATACGTCGGCGAGCGAGGAACTGCTGGCGCATCACGCGCCCGACGGCGTCAGTTTTGACGGCATGTTCGAGCATCGCCACGCAGTCGAGCTGGCCGACGACGGCCTGCTTGCCGCCGCTTACGGCAAGGCGTCGATCGACGTCAATTCGGTCCACTATCAAGGCGTCGGCGAACTCGCGGACGGTTTGCGGGTCGAAGCGCGCGCGCCCGACGGGCTGGTCGAGGCCTATAGCGCCCGCCCGAACGGCGCGCCGCTGCTCGCGGTGCAGTGGCATCCAGAATGGGCGACCGACTCCAATGCCGACAGTCAGACCTATTTCCGCCTGCTCGGCCGCGCGTTAAGAGGCGAATTATGAACCGCCGCGTCACCCGCTACGATCGCTATCTCGCGCGGATCAGCTTTTCGCCCTGATCAAAAGGACGACGTGTCCTTCTCCGCTCGTGTCGAGCGAAGTCGAGACACCCATCGTCGGTGCGCAAGATCGAGAGGCATCTCGACTTCGCTCGATGCGAACGGAATTCTGGATCAGGAACAAAAACATGCCCCGCAATCACGACATCGCCGAACTCAAGCGCCTTGACGTCGCGCACCACTTGCCCGCCCAGGCCGACTGGGCCGAGATCGAAAAACTCGGCGGCAGCCGCATCATCACCCATGCCGAAGGCTGCTACATCACCGACGGCGATGGCCACCGCATTCTCGACGGCATGGCGGGTCTGTGGTGCGTCAACGTCGGCTATGGCCGTGACGAACTGGTCGAGGCGGCGGCGGCGCAGATGCGTGAGCTGCCGTTTTACAACACCTTCTTTAAGACCGCGACGCCGCCGACGGTGACGCTGGCGGCCAAGATCGCCTCGCTCACCGGCAATCGCCTGCCGCATGTGTTTTTCAACGCGTCGGGCAGCGAAGCCAATGACACCGTCTTCCGCATGGTACGCCATTATTGGAAGCTGAAGGGCGAGCCCAAGCGCACCGTCTTTATCAGCCGGTGGAACGCCTATCATGGATCAACCGTCGCCGGCGTCTCGCTCGGCGGGATGAAGGCGATGCACGCGCAGGGCGACCTGCCGATCGCCGGGGTCGAACACGTCCGCCAACCCTATGCCTATAACGAAGGGCAGGGGATGACCGAGGAGGAATTTTGCGACGCCTGCGTACAGGCGATCGAGGACAAGATCCTGGAGGTCGGCCCCGAAAATTGCGCCGCCTTCATCGGTGAGCCGGTGCAGGGCGCGGGCGGGGTGATCATTCCGCCCAAGGGTTATTGGCCAAAGGTCGAGGCGGTGGCGCGCAAATATGGCCTGCTGATTGTCGCCGACGAGGTCATTTGCGGCTTCGGGCGCACGGGGAAGATGTGGGGGCATGAGACGATGGGCTTCACCCCCGACCTGATGCCGATGGCGAAGGGGCTGTCGTCGGGTTACCTGCCGATTTCGGCGACCGCGGTCGCGGCGCACGTCGTCGATGTGCTCAAGACGGGCGGCGATTTCGTCCACGGCTTCACCTATTCGGGCCATCCCGTGGCGGCCGCGGTTGCGCTCAAGAATATCGAGATTATCGAGCGCGAGGGGCTGGTCGAGCGGACCGGCAGCGTGACCGGCCCGCATCTCGCCAAGGCGCTTGCGACGCTGAATGACCATCCGCTGGTCGGTGAAACGCGCTCGATCGGGCTGCTCGGCGCGGTCGAGATTGTTGCCGACAAGGCTACGCGCGCGCGTTTCGGCGGTGCCGAGGGGACCGCGGGGCCGATGGCGCGCGATGCGTGCATTGCAAACGGGCTGATGGTCCGCGGCATCCGCGACAGCCTGGTGATGTGCCCGCCGCTGGTGATTTCGACCGAACAGATCGACGAGATGGTTGCCATCATTCGGAAATCCTTGGATGAGGTGATGCCGAAACTCCGCGCGCTTTAAACAGGAAAGACCAAACCCTTATGCCCTCCGGCCTTTTTGCCCTGCTCGACGACATTGCGACCATCGCCAAGGTCGCCGCCGCGAGCATCGACGATATCGGCGCTGCGGCGTCGAAGGCCGGGGTCAAGGCGGCGGGGGTCGTGGTCGACGATACGGCGGTGACGCCGCGTTACGTCACCGGCTTCACCCCCGACCGCGAGCTCCCGATCATCTGGCGGATCACCAAGGGGTCGATCTTCAACAAGCTGGTGCTGATCCTTCCCGCGCTGCTGCTCCTGTCGGCGGTCGCGCAATGGGCGATCACCCCGCTGTTGATGATCGGCGGCGCTTATCTTTGCTTCGAGGGTGCCGAAAAGGTGCTGCATTCGCTGCAGAAGGACAAGACGAGCCTTGCCGAAGATGCCGCGATCGTCGTCGATCAGGATCATGAAGAGGCGATGGTGAAAGGCGCGGTGCGCACCGACTTCATCCTGTCGGCCGAGATCATGGTGATCGCATTGAACGAAGTGCTCGACGAACATTTCGCGATGCGTGCCGCGACGCTCGCGGTGGTGGCAATCGCGATCACCATCGCGGTTTACGGCGTCGTCGGGCTGATCGTGAAGATGGACGATATCGGCCTGCACATGGCGAAGGAAGGCAATGCGGCACGCAAGGCGATCGGACGCGGGCTGGTTTCCTTCATGCCCAAATTGCTGTCGGCGCTCGCGCTGATCGGTACCGCGGCGATGCTGTGGGTCGGCGGGCAGATATTCCTCCATGGCCTCGACGAATATCATATCGGCAATATCGGGCATGGGCTGCACGACTTCGCGCACTCGGTTGCGGGCGGCCTGCCCGGCGCGGGCGTTTGGGAGTGGCTGATCAACGCGGGCGGCGCGGGCGTATTCGGGCTGGTGCTGGGCGGCGTGATCGTCGGCATACTGCACCTGTTACCGGGAAAGAAGGCGGCTCACTGAAGTCGTCACCCCGGACTCGATCGGCGTTTATACCCTTGAGACAGGTAATGCTGCTACATCCTGCATCGTCATCCCGGCGAAGGCCGGGATCTCGCAAGTGCTTTTATGCGATAGGGTGAGATCCCGGCCTTCGCCGGGATGACAAGGAATGGGGAAGTCACCTACTTGTCCTCAGGGTGTAAATGCCGACTCGATCTGGGGTCAATGACACCAGCGCCGCAATGGATCCCGGATCAAGTCGAACGAGCCACGTGTTTCGTTCTAGGATGACGAAACAGGCCTTAAAGCCACAAAAGACCCGCATGCGCGCATCGAAACTGTGTCCTTTGTGGCCTTAAGGAGACAAAGGATACGGACGCGCACGTCGATAATGTCTCTTTTGTCGCTTTAAGCCGATGGGCGACGCGGACCAAATAGACGAGGAGAAAGAGCCGAGACGGAGGCTCTCACACCGAAATAATGTAGGAAAGCGTTTATTGCGGCGTCGCGGTTAGCCCAGCAGGACGACAGGACTGTCGGCGCGCCAGTGCATGCTCACCCGGTCGTCCCAGGTGAAATCCTCCTGATCGTGACGCGACAGATTGGGGCGCGACACGCGGATGCGCGCGCCGTCGTCGAGTTCGATTTCGAACAAGGTGATGTCGCCGAGGTAGCTCATCCCTTTGATCTTGCCGCGCGCGAAATTATAGCCGTCGGGGGCGTCCTGCGCCGCGGCCTTCACCGCTTTGCCTTCGCCCGGAACGTGCAGGTAGATTTTCTCGGGGCGTAGCGCGACCCACACGTCGGCGCCGTGGGGGCCGGTGACGCCGTGGTTGAGGTAAATCTTGCCGACCCCCGGGCAATCGACCGCGGCCTTGTCGGGCTCGTCCAACGTCAGCTTGCCCTCGAAGATGTTCACCGACCCGACGAAGTCGGCGACGAAGCGGTTGGCGGGATATTCGTAGAGGTCCGAGGGGGTCGCAAGCTGCGCGACCTCACCCTTGTTGATGACGCCGATGCGGCATGCCATCGATAGCGCCTCGTCCTGATCGTGGGTGACGGTGACGAAAGTAATGCCGACCTTTTCCTGCAATTCGCTGAGCTCGAACTGCATCTGCGCACGGAGCTTTGCGTCGAGTGCCGAGAGGGGTTCGTCGAGCAGGAGCACCTTTGGCCGCATCACCAGGCTGCGCGCAAGCGCGACGCGCTGGCGCTGACCGCCCGACATCTGGTCGGGCATGCGCTCGCCAAAGCCGCCGAGTTTGACGAGTTCGAGCGCCTCGGCGACGCGGTCCTTGATCTCGCCGCCTTTTACCCCGGCGATCTTCAGCCCGTAAGCGACATTGTCGGCGACGCTCATGTGCGGGAACACCGCGTAGCTTTGGAACACCATGTTCACCGGGCGCTTGTTCGGCGGGATGCCGGCCATGTCCTGCCCGTCGATCAGGATGCGCCCCTCCGTCGGCAGCTCGAAACCGGCGATCATCCGCAGCAGCGTCGTCTTGCCGCAGCCCGACGGGCCAAGCAGGACGAAAAACTCCCCGGCGTTGATGTCGAGGCTGACATTGTCGACCGCGGTGACCTTGCCAAAGCGTTTCGAGACATTCTGGATCTGGATGATCGGTTTGGCGGGTTCGGTCATGGTCAGTGGGTTTCCGCAATGGCTTTCACGCCCTGGGCCTTCAATGCGATAAAGGTCAGGACGACGGTCAGGATGATGAGCAGGGTCGACGCCGCATTGACTTCGGGCGTCACCGAGAAGCGGACCATCGAATAGACCTTCACCGGGAAGGTGATCGTGTCGGGGCCGCTGGTGAAATAGGTGATGACGAAATCGTCGAGGCTGAGGGTGAAGGCGAGAAGCGCGCCCGCGACGAGCGCGGGCTTGATATGCGGGATCAGCACGTCGCGGAACACCTGCGCCTCGCTGGCGCCGAGGTCCTTGGCCGCCTCCTCCTGCTCGCGATTGAAGGTTGCGAGCCGCGAGCGGACGACCATCGTCACGAAGGGAAAGCAGAAGGTGATGTGCGCGATCGTGATCGCGCCGAGGTTGAACGGCCAGATCAGGTCGGTTGGCCAGCCGACCGCGGCAAAGAACATCAGGAACGCGACGCCGAGGCAGATCTCGGGAACGATGATCGGCAACGAAATCGTGCCGTCGATCGCGCCCTTCCAGGGGAAGCGGAAGCGCCAGAGCATCACCGCGGCGAGCGTGCCGAGGACGAGGCTGGCGAGCGTTGCGAGCGCCGCGATGGTCAGCGAGTTGATCAGCGCTTCGACCAGCTGGTCATTACCCAGCGCCTTTTCATAATATTTGGTCGTGAAGCCGCGCCACACGACGTTGCGCTTGCTGTCGTTGAAGCTGAAGATCATCAGCACGACCAGCGGTGCGTACAGAAAGACCATCACCGCGCCGACCCAAAGCCGCATCCATAGCGTGCGGCTATATTCGAGCGGGGCAATTGGTGCGCGCGCGAACAGGGCCATCAGCGAACCTCCGGCACTTTTTTGCGCATCGACTGGATCGCGATCAGGATGAACATCGCGTAGATGAGCAGGAAGGACAGCGCGGCCCCGAACGGCCAGTCATTCGCTTTTTTGAACTGGCGTTCGATCACATTGGCGATCATCTGGCTGTCGGTGCCGCCCATCAAGTCAGGCGTCAGATACGCACCGAGCGCGGGGATCAGCGTGATCATCACCCCGGCGATGATGCCGGGCGCCGCCAGCGGCACAACAATGCGCATGATCGTGCGGAAATGTCCGGCGCCGAGGTCGAGGCTCGCCTCGATCAGGCTGCGGTCGAGCCGGTCAAGCGCGGCGTAGAGCGGCAGTACCATGAAGGGCAGGTGGACATAGACGAGGCCGAAGACGACCGCGAAATTGTTGAACAGCAGCTGCACCGGCTCCCACGTCGGCAGCGGTTGCAGGCCGACGAGGGTCTTGAGCCAGCTTGTTCCCTCCCACAGCGCGCCGAGCCCCTTGTTGGCGAACCCCTGCGTGCCCAGCAGCATCATCAGCGCATAGGTGCGGATGAGGAGGTTGGTCCAGAAGGGCAGCATGATACCGAGCAGCAGCCACGGCCGCCACTTCTCGCTGGCAAAGGTGATCGCCATTGCGACCGGGAAACCGACGATCAAGCAGATCAGGGTGACGAGCGCCGCGACCGCGAAACTCTTGCCGAAAATGGTCAGATACAGCCATTCGGTGGCGCGTTTGTAATTGTCGAGCGTTCCCGAAATATCGATCTCGGTCAGGCCGCGGTTTTCGCCGAAGCTGTAGAGCCAGACGATGGCCATCGGCACGAGGAAGAAGAGGACCACCCAGAACAGGGTCGGCAGCGATACCGCCGCGAAGGTTCGTTTGCTCGTCTTCCAGTCCTGTTCGGCCACCCCCCGATTGCCTCCTCTAAATCCCTATCAGCAACAATCCCCGTCATTGCGAGCGCAGCGAAGCAATCCAGTGCGGTTTACGCATGCTCTGGATTGCTTCGCTGCGCTCGCAATGACGAAGGGAATGAGCATCCGATTACGCCGCGCGCACCCGCGTAAAGGCTTCCTCGAACAGCGGCTGCAAGGTCGGGTTGAACTTTGCATATTCGCATTTCGCCAGCACGTCGGCGGGCGGATAGATGACCGGGTTGTTCTTGTAACTGTCGGGCATCAGCGCCTTCGCCGCAGCGTTGGGGGTCGGGTAGAGGATCGTTTCGGTGATCTTCTTGTCGACTTCGCCGTCGAGGATGTAATTGATGAAGGCGTGCGCGTTCTTGGGGTGCGGCGCGCCCTTCGGGATGCACAGATTATCCGAATTGAGCTGGCTGCCCTCCTTGGGCACGACGAAATCGATGTCGTCGTCCTCGGTCATCGCCTGCGCAATGTCGCCATTATATTCGAGCACCAGGTCGATATCGCCCTTCAGCAGCAGATCCTGACCGTCGTCGACGTGGAAATTCTTCACATTGGGCTTTTGCTTGATCATCATCGCCTCGATCGTCGCGATGTCGGCCGGGGTCAGCGCATTGACCGATTTGCCGAGATATTTGCCATAGAGGCGGAACATGTCGCCGGCTTCGGAAAGCCAGGCGATACGACCGGCATATTCGGGGCTGTCGAACAGGACTTTCCAGCTGTCGGGCTTCGCCTTCACCTTTGACTTGCGATAGCCGATCCCGAGTGCGAGCCAGGTGTAGGGCATCGAGAATTTGCGGCCCTGATCGTAGTCGACGTTGATGAAGGTCGGGTCGATATTCTTCATATTGGGGATCGCGGCATGGTCGAGCGCCTGCAACATGCCCGCCTGCGCCATGCGTTCGACAAAGTCGTTCGAGGGAACGATGACGTCGTAACCGGGGTTGCCCGCCTTGAATTTCGCGAACAGCACGTCGTTGCTGTCGAACAGGTCCATCTTGACCTCGACGCCGCTGGCTTCCTTGAAATCGTCGAGCGTCGTTTCGCCGATATAGGTATCCCAGTTGTAGAAGTTGAGCTTGGCTTCCTCGCCATTCGCGAGCTTCTTGCCTTCGCCCTTGCTGCACGCGGCGAGGCCGCCGAAGCTGATCCCGATCGCGGCGACGCCCATCGCCTGAAGCAGCGAGCGGCGCCCGCGGGTCTGTTTGATCAGTTCGTTGAAATCCATCGCGAGCCTCCCTGTCTGTGACGTCAAGCTGGCTCAATCGAGCGCGCTTGGGAAGTGGTTTTTTGCGCTGCACCAAGATTTCGTGAAACTTTCATGCGTTGCGCAGGTACCAATCGTAATCGAGCGTTGGAACGACGCTGAAATAATTATCCTGTTCGACGCGTTTGACGATGCTGAACATATCGACGAAGCGGTCGCCGAGATAATCGCGCATCAGCCCGGACGCGTGGAAACGATCGACGGCGGCAAACCAGTTCGACGGGGGCTTGTCGTCGCCGCTGTTGTCGCGGTCGTAGCCGTTGCCGACGACCGCGGCGCCCGGGTCGGCCTTTGTCGTCATGCCGTGGTGCATGCCCGCCAGGACGGCGGCGACCGCGAGATAGGGGTTGGCATCGGCGCCGCAGGCGCGATGCTCGACATGGCGGCTCGGCGGCGGGCCGGCGGGGATGCGGAACGACACCGTGCGGTTGTTGACGCCCCAGGTCGGGGCGACAGGGGCGTAGCTGTTCGCCTTGAACCGGCGATAGCTGTTCGCATGCGGCGCAAAGAGCGCAAAGCCATCGCCGACAGTGCCGATCATCCCGCCGATCGCGTGGCGCAAGGCGGGCGTGCCTTCGGGGTCGTCGCTGGCGAAAATGTTGGTGCCCGCGCCGTCGTTGACCGAGACATGGATGTGCATGCCGCTGCCCGCCTGATCGGCAAAAGGCTTGGCCATGAACGTCGCTTCGAGGCCGTGCTGCTGCGCTACCGCCTTGACCAGCCGTTTGTACATGATCGCATCGTCGCAGGCGCGCAGCGCGTCGGGTTTATGGCGCAAGGTCAGCTCGAACTGGCCGGGCGCGAATTCGGATATCGCGCTTTCAAGCGGGATGTCCTGCGCGTCGGTCGCGGCGTACAGCGCGTCGAAGAAGGGGCGGAAATCGTCGAGCTCGCGAAGGCCATAGACTTCGACATTGCGCGGCGTGTCGCGGCTGTAGCCGGGGCGGGCGGGGCGGACCGTGCCGTCGCGGGCGCGGCGCGGATCGACGAGGTAGAATTCCAGCTCGACCGCAAGCACCGGGGTCAGTCCGTCGGCGGTGAAGCGATCGATCACACGGCCAAGCACATGGCGCGGGTCGAGGTCGTGCGGGGTGCCGTCAAGCTCGTAGAAATCGACGAGGAACTGCGCGGCATGGTCGCCGCCCCACGGGGTGCGGACGAGGGTGCCGGGGATCGGCTTCATCGATCGGTCGGCGTCGCCATCCTCCCACACCAGCCCGGTTTCGACGGTGTCCTGCCCGGTGATATCGACGACGGTGATCGATCCGGGGAACATCCGCCCGCTTTCGTACACCGCCATCACCTCATGCTGACGCAGCCGCTTACCGCGCGGCACGCCGCCCATGTCGGTGTAGATCATCTCGATCGAATCGACGTCGGGATTGGCCTTGAAAAAAGCTTCCGCCTCCGACCGCGGCGCCACTACGCCCGATGATTTCGACATCGCCCCTCTACTCCTTCAATGCCTTTGCGCAGTCGGCAAATGCGCCGACGAGCCGGTCGATCTGGTCGTCGCCGGTAACCGGGCTCACCAACATCATATTGTGGAACGGCGCCAGCAAAATCCCGCGATTGGCAAGGAACAGGTGGATCGTGGCCTCGAGTTCAGGGTGCATCGCCGCCTTGGCTTCGCCGCCGTTCCGCGGTGGGGTCGGGCAGGTGAGGAATTCGACGCGCGCGCCGACCTGCGTAACGTGCCAGTCGAGCCCGGCGGCTACGATTTCCTGCTCCAGTCCCGCGACCAGCTGCGCGGCGCCGCGCAGCATATCGTCGTAGGCGGCTTCCGTGATGACATCGGACAGCATCGCGTCCATCGCGGTGATTGCGAGCGCGTTGGCGGAAAGCGTGGTGCCGATGCCGCTGTGCCCGGGCGGGCGCGACGCATTGAGCGCCGCCATGCGTTCAGCGACCTCGGCGCTGAACCCATAGACCGCGCAAGGCACGCCGCCGCCGATCGACTTGCCGACGACCATCAGGTCGGGCCGCGGGCCGTGCGTGACCCCATGGCCGCCATAGCCCGACGAGATGGTGTGGGTTTCGTCGAACACGAGCAGGGTGTCGGTCTCGGTGCAGAGCTCGCGTAGCGTTTTCAGAAATCCGGGCGCGTCGCGGACCATGCCGACGTTGGTCATCACTGGCTCGGCAAGGACGCAGGCGATGTCGCCGGTCCGGAGAGCGGCAGCGAGCGCATCTTCGTCGTTGAACTCGATCACTGTCGTCGTATCGCGCAGGTCGTGAACCTGCCCCACCAGACTGGCACGCATAACCGGCGCGCCGCCTTTCAGGTCGACAAAGGCGTCGTCGACCGCGCCATGATAGGCGCCGTTGAAGGTCAGGATTTTGGCGCGCCCGCTGATCCCGCGGCACCAGCGGATGACCGCGCGATTGGCTTCGCTGGCGGTGGTCGTAACCTGCCATTGGGGCAATCCGAACATCGCGGCGAGCTTGGCCGACAGCGCCGCGCCGCGCTCGGTCGGGAGCATGTAGCTCAGCCCTTCGCGCGCCTGCTGGGTCAGCGCGGCTGCGAGCGCGGGGGACGAATGACCGAACAGGCTGGCAGTGTCGCCGAGGCAGAAGTCGTCATAGGACTGGCCGTCGATGCTGGTCAGCGTCGCATCCTTCGCCGACGCTGCCACGATCGGCACCGGACTCGGCCAGTCGCGCATCCAGTGGAACGGCACCGACTGAAACCACCCGGTCGCGGCGGCGTGATGGGCAAAGGCGCGCGGGTTCGCGGCGCGGAAGCGTTCGGCTTCGCGGTCGGCAACGCGCGCAATGGCAGCATTGGCGATCATCCGAGCCGGTCCTTCATCGCATAATAGAGCAGCCCCAGCGTCGCGAGCGGCTGGCGCAGCCATTTGCCGCCGGGGAAGGGCTTTGAGGGCAGGCAGGCGAGCACATCGAACCGCTCGGCGGTCCCCGCCATCGCCTCGGCAATCAGTTCACCCGCCAGCGTCGTCACCAGCGCGCCATGCCCCGAAAAGCCGTGGGCAAAGAACATGTTCCCGCGCCGCCCGATATGCGGTAGCCGGTTCATCGTCACCGCCACCGCGCCGCCCCAGCCATAGTCGATCGGGGCATCGGCGATCTGCGGAAAGACTTCCGTCATGAACGGGCGCACGAACGCGGCGATGTCCTTTGGCGGCGTCTGCGAATAGCGCTCGCCGCCGCCGAAAATCAGCCGCTTGTCGGCGGACAGGCGGAAATAGTTGAGTACGAAGCGGCTGTCGGCGACCGCGGCGTCGCTTGGCAACAGGTCATCGGCGTTCACGAGCGGCGCGGTCGCGATATTATAGTTCATGATCGGCACGGTGTAGCGGCCAAGGTCAGGCTCGACATGGCCAATCCAGCTGTCGGTCGCGTCGATCACGAAGCGCGCACCGATATGCGCACGATCGGTCATCACCCCCGGTCCTTCAGGATTATCGGTCACGCGATGGGCGCGCTCACGCTCCCAAATGCGGACGCCAGCGGCTTCGGCGGCCTGCGCGAGGCCGATCGCATAGTTCAGCGGGTGGAAATGACCGCCCTGCGGGTCATGGATGCCGCCATGGTAGAGCGGGCTGGCGATATGCTGCGCCATATCCGCTTTGGTAACGACATCGGTCCGGTAGCCGAAACGGTTTGCAAGATAATCGGCTTCGCGCCGCATCGCGCCGAAATCCTTGGGCGTCCACGCGGCTTCCAGATGTCCGGTTTTCAGGTCACAGTCGATGTCATGCTTTTCGATCCGCGCCTTCACGCGGTTGTTGCGCCAGCACAGGTCAAACAGCGCATCGGCGCGATCGCGGCCGAATTCGGATTCCAGCTCCGAGGCCGTCCAGCGAAGTCCCGGGATCAGCTGGCCACCGTTGCGACCGGATGCGCCAAAGCCGATATGCTCGCGTTCGATCAGGATGACCGAAAAGCCGCGCTCGGCGCAAGCTAGAGCGGCGGACAATCCCGTGAACCCACCGCCGATCACCGCGACGTCGCAGCTGCAATCGTCCCCGTCGAAGGGTCGCGGCCGCCATGCGCGCGCGGTTGCGGCATAATAGCTGTGGTTCAGCGGATCGGTCATTCAGACACCACCGTCCAAGCCCGTTTGTGTCGAGCGAAGTCGAGACACCGCACATGCCTGCGCGGCGTCTCGACTTCGCTCGACGCGAACGGAAAGGGCGGGCTGGATGTCATCGGCGGGTCAGACCCGCATCAGCAGATGTTCGCGCTCCCAGCTCGACACCACCGACTGATAGTTGAACAGCTCATAATCCTTCACCGCGAAGAAAATCTCGAAGAAGTCGTCGCCGAGCAGGTTGCGGACCTTCTTGCACGAACTGAACCGGTCGAGTGCCGCCTCCAGCGTGCGGGGAAGGGTGCGGGCGCGGTTGTACGCGCTGCCGGCGATCGGCTTGGGCGGTACCATGCGGTCGACCATCCCGATATAACCGCACACCAGCGATGCGGCGATCGCCAGATAAGGATTGCTGTCGGCGCCGGGCAGGCGATTTTCGACGCGGCGGTTATGCTTGTCGGACACGGGGATGCGGAAACCGCACGAGCGATTGTCCACCCCCCACTGGACGTTGATCGGCGCCGCGCTGTCGGGGCGCATGCGGCGAAAGCTGTTGACGTTCGGCGCCCACAGCGGCGCGATCTGCGGCATGAAGCGGATCAGCCCGGCGACATAGGAACGGAACGCCGCACTGTCGCGCCCGTTGGCGGTCGAAAACAGGTTCTTGCCGGTGGCGGCATCGACCACCGACTGGTGGATGTGCATCGCGCTGCCCGGTTGGCCCGCCATGGGGTTCGCCATGAAGGTCGCATAGACATTGTGTTGCTTGGCGACGCCGCGCACGACGCGCTTGAACAGGAAAACCTCGTCGGCGAGCCGCAGCGGGTCGCCATGCTCGAAATTGACCTCGAGCTGCGCGGCCCCCATTTCGTGGATCATCGTGTCGATATCGAGCCCCATCAGCTCGCAATCGTCATAGATATGATCGATGATATCCTCATATTCGTTCATCGCCTCCAGCCCGTAAGGCTGGCTGGCGCTCTCGCTGCGCCCCGACTGGCCGACCGGCGGGGTCAGCGGGAAATCGGGGTCGGCATTCTGCGAGACGAGGTAGAATTCGACCTCGGGCGCGATGATCGGCTTCCAGCCCTTTTCGGCATAGAGGCCGAGGACTTTTTTCAGGATCGTGCGCGGCGCGATGTCGACTTCGCTACCGTCGCCATTGAAGGCGTCGGCAATGACGAAGGCGGTCGGCGAGGTGAAGCCGGGCGCGACGCAGATGGTATCGGGGTCGGCGATCAGATATTTGTCAGGATCCTTGTCCCAGATGTCGTCGATGTCCTCGGGGTAATGGCCGTCGATGGTGCAGATGAACACGCTGCCCGGGATGCGCAGCGACTTGTCCTTGACCGAGGAAAGGAACTTCTTGGCCGGCAGCACCTTGCCGCGCTGGACCCCGTTGATGTCGGGGACGATACATTCGACTTCGTCGATTTTATGGTCGCTGATCCATTGTTCCAGATTGACTGACATGCGCCCCCGATTGGGCCGAGGAGCCGACCCGTTTGTGGAAGGCCAGCGTATCGCAAGCCGGGACGAAGCGCCAGAGGGGCCGTTATCGGCCATTTTCGGCGTTGCCAGCCCCGCGTTTGCTAGCCACATTGCAACGCGTCATTGCGAGCGAAGCGACGCAATCCAGGGGCGGTTTACGCCTGCTCTGGATTGCCGCGTCGCTTCGCTCCTCGCAATGACGGTCAATGGCAGCGGAAGGCGGTACGCGATGAAGGGCGAAAATGATCCACTGGCAGCCTTCTGGATGCCGTTTACCGCGAATAAGGCCTACAAGGCGCACCCGCGCCAGCTCGTTTCGGCGAGCGGCATGTACTACCGATCGAGCGACGGGCGCGACATTCTCGACGGCACGTCCGGCCTGTGGTGCAGCAACGCCGGGCATTGCCGCCCCGAGATCACCGAAGCGATCGCGAAAGCCGCCGCAACGCTCGATTTTGCGCCGACCTTTCAACTTGGCCATCCGCTGCCGTTCGAACTGGCGCAGCGGCTCGCGGCGCTGATGCCCGATGGCCTCGACCGGATATTCTTCACCAACAGCGGGTCCGAATCGGTTGATACGGCGCTGAAAATCGCGCTGGCGATCCAGCGTGCCAAGGGGCAGGGGACGCGCACCCGCCTGATCGGGCGCGAGCGCGGCTATCATGGTACCGGCTTTGGCGGGATCAGCGTCGGGGGTCTGGTCAATAATCGCCGCGCCTTTGGCGGCGGACTGCCCGGCGTCGATCATCTGCGCCACACGCACGACATCGCGCGCAACGCCTTCACGCGCGGCTTTCCGCAGCATGGCGCCGAGCTGGCCGACGATCTCCAGCGTCTGGTCGACCTGCACGGCGCCGAAACGATCGCGGCAGTGATCGTCGAACCGATGGCGGGCTCGACCGGCGTGTTGATCCCCCCGGTCGGCTATTTGCAGCGGCTGCGCGAGATTTGCGACCGGCACGGCATCATCCTGATCTTCGACGAGGTCATCACCGCCTTCGGACGCGTCGGCGGCGCCACCGCGGCGGGGCAGTGGGGCGTGACCCCCGACATCATCACCATGGCCAAGGGATTGACCAACGCCGCGGTGCCGATGGGCGCCGTCGCAGTAAAACGCGAACTGCACGATGCGGTACTCGACAGCGTCGATGCGGGCATCGAGCTGTTCCACGGCTACACCTATTCAGGCCACCCGTTGGCGAGCGCCGCCGGGATCGTGACGCTCGATCTCTACGCGCGCGACGGTTTGTTCGACCGGGCGACGGAACTCGCGAGCTATTGGGAGGAAGCGGCGCACAGCCTGAAAGGGCGACGCCATGTCATCGACATCCGCACCATCGGTCTGGTCGCCGGTATCGAACTGGAGCCGCGCCCCGGCGCGCCGACTGCGCGCGCGATGGAGCTGTTCCACGCCTGTTTCGACAATGGCCTGTTGGTGCGCGCGACCGGCGACATCATTGCGCTGTCGCCGCCGCTGATTGTCGAGAAAAATCAGATCGAGGAAATGTTCGGAAAGATCGGCGATCTTGTCGATCGTATCGACTAACGAATTCGGTCAGTCCAGCATATCTGCAATCACGCGCCGCAGTTCGCGTCGCGAAAGCGTCGGCGACCGCCGCGCTGGTTTTTCGGCCCGCGCTTCGATGGCGCTATAGGGGCGGAGAAGGGAAGGGAACGCATTTAATTTGAAGTACATATTTTCCTTTGGTTTTCTTTTGTTTTCAGATTGAAGAAAGGTCGGCGATATGCCCCGCGGGGCAATCCGCCGATCGGGAAATGGTGACGGGGCCGACAAATTTCAAGATGCGGGTGTCGGGACGAGCCCGCTGTCAGTCCTCGCTCACCAGCGGGAAAGTGACCGAAACCCGCGTTCCCTTGCCGACCTCGCTGTCGATGTCGAGTTGGCCCTGGTGGCGCTCGCTGATGTGCTTGACGATAGCAAGGCCAAGCCCGGTACCACCGACCGATCGGCTGCGCGCCTCGTCGACGCGGTAGAAACGCTCGGTGAGGCGCGGCAGGTGGTCGGGCGCGATGCCGTCGCCTTCGTCGCTGACCGACAGGCGTATGCGGCGCCCTTCGCGCGCGAGCTCGACGGTGACGGGGGTATCGGCATGGCCATATTTCATCGCGTTCGACACGATGTTGTGGGCCAGCTGTTTCAGCTGCGCTTCGTCGCCCAGGATCAGTGCGGGGTCGTCGCCGAAACGGGTGACGACGTCCTTGGCGCGCACCGGTTCGCTGTCGCCAAGCTGCGCGACGGTGGTGCGTAGGATTGCGCCCAGATCGACCGTCGTCGTCGGGCGCCGAAAGCGGTCGGCCTCGACGCGCGAGATCGACAGCAGATCAATGACAAGTTGCTGCATCCGCCGCGCCTCGCGCTCAATGATCGACAGGAAACGGTCGCGGGTTGGCGCGTCGGTGTCGCCGTTCATTTCCTGCAGCGTCTCGACATAGCCAAGGATCGCGGCGAGCGGCGTGCGAAGCTCGTGGCTGGCGTTGGCGACAAAGTCCGACCGCATCCGGTCGGCGGCGTCGATCGCCGAGCGATCGGACAGGAAGATAATATTCTCGCTGCCCGACAAGCCGGCAATCCGCATGGTCCAGCGCTGGCCCGGCCGCGGAAAATCGACCAGGTTGACCGGCTCCAGCGGCGTGCCGCCCTGAATATGCGACAGCCATTCGGTCGCTGCCGGATGCCGGATCGCGGTCCGCACATCGGCGCCGACGATATGCCGCCCAAGCAGTCGGACGGCCGCGTCGTTGGCGATGGTCACGATATTGTCGGCGGTTCCGAGCAGGGGCTCTTTTTCCTGATCGACCCAATGCGCGAAATCGGGATGGCGGAGGAGTGACGCCGGGGCAATGGGGGTGGGAGAAGGGGGAGCGGTCGAAGGTTCGGCGATGCTGGCGGGAAGCGCGCTGTAAACGGTCCACGCGGCGATGCAGCCGACGATCGCCATGATTGCGATCGCCAACAGGTCGCCACCGGTCAATGCGGCAAAGATCGCCGCGATGACGATCATGGTGAGCGCAATGACGAGGCTGGACAGGCGATCGAACATCGTCTGCCGCCTCGCACGAAGCAAGGGGCAGGCGCAAGGCCGTTTGCGGGCGTTAACGCTTCGGCGGCGGATGTCCCAAACCGGGATGCAGGCGGTCGTACGCGGTGTTTTGCTTTTCCTTGCGTCGTCATTGGGTTATGCGCGGCGCATGGATAATCGCGAAATTCCAACCGAGAACGCCCCCAGCCCCGGCGACGCCATTCCCTCACGGCGGCGCATGTTGGCGCTTGGCGCAGTGGGCGTGTCGGCGGCGCTGACGATCCGTCCCGCCTTTGCACAGACGGCGGTATCGGTCATGAATTGCCAGATTCCCGTGCCGGGTCCGGGCGGCGCGGGTCAATTTATCGATGCGCAGGGCAAGCTGGTGCCGCCGGGCACCAAGGGGGCGTTTCCGGGCGCCCTGCGGCCCTTCACGGGCGAAGAAGTGAAACGCGCTTTTAGGGGCCAGACGCTCCCCGGTACGACTTATAATCAGTCGCAAGCGTATCTGCAGTACATCCGGCGCTTGCAGGCGGGGCAGAGCGGCTTTACCTGTTTCGCCTCGATCACGACGTCGCGCTGATTTTCGCTCTTTCGCGGGCGACGTCGGTTCAGCCGCGTCGCCAGCCAAAGGAGTTTTCGTGAAATTAGCTTCGCTCAAGCACGGCCGCGACGGCCGTCTCGTTGTCGTTTCGGACGATCTGGCCTGGTATGCCGACGCTGGTCAGATCGCGGCGACAATGCAGGCGGCGCTCGATAATTGGGCCTATGCCGCGCCGCGCCTTGCGGCGCTGGCCGAAGACCTGAATCACGACGCGATTCCGAAGGAGCGGTTTCACGAGCGCGACGCGGCATCGCCGTTGCCGCGCGCTTATCAATGGGCCGACGGCAGCGCCTATGTGAACCATGTCGCGCTGGTCCGGCAGGCGCGCGGCGCCGAGATGCCCGACAGCTTCTGGCACGATCCGCTGATGTATCAGGGGGGCAGCGATGCGTTTCTGGCGCCGCGCGATCCGATCCCGCTCGCCGACCCGGCCTGGGGCTGCGATATGGAGGCCGAAGTCGTCGTTGTGACGGGCGACGTCCCGGCCGGCATCGACGCGGTCGCGGCGCGCGACAAGATCTTGCTGGTTGGGCTGACCAACGACGTGTCGCTACGCGGGTTGATCCCGGGCGAACTCGCCAAGGGGTTCGGCTTTTTCCAGTCGAAGCCGTCGAGCGCGATGTCGCCGGTGTTCGTGACGCCCGAGGCGCTGGGCGCGCGCTGGCAGGACGGCAAGCTGCACGGCACCCTGTGCGTTGACCTCAATGGCCAGCCGCTCGGCCGCGCCGACGCCGGCGTCGACATGACCTTTGATTTCGGGGCTTTGATCGCCCATGCGGCCAAGACGCGCGATCTGGGCGCCGGGACGATCATCGGGTCGGGGACGGTATCCAATCGCGACGCCGATGGCGGCCCCGGCAAGCCGATCGCCGAGGGCGGTCTGGGTTATAGCTGTCTGGCCGAGGTGCGGACGGTGGAGACGATCCAGCAGGGCGAACCCAAGACGCCGTTCATGCAAAAGGGCGACACGGTCCGCATCTGGATGGACGACGAACGCCACCACAGCATCTTTGGCGCAATCGAACAGCAGGTTGCCTGAATGAAAAAGGGGCGGGATTGATCCCGCCCCTTGTTTCCGATGGGTGAACCGCCGCCGGATCAGCCGAAGCTGCCGCCGGACATCGCGTCGGAGAGCGAACAGGCCGCCGGGCCGAGAATGACGATGAACAGCACCGGCAGGATGAAGAGGATCAGCGGCACCGTCATGATCGCCGGCAGGCGTGCGGCCTTTTCCTCGGCGCGCATCATGCGTTCGTTGCGGAACTCGGCCGACAGCACGCGCAGCGCGCTCGCGAGCGGCGTACCATATTTTTCGGTCTGGATCATGGTCGTGACCACGCCCTTCACCGACTCCAGGTTGACGCGATAGGCCAGATTTTCGAACGCTTGGCGGCGCTCGGTCAGAAAGCCCAGCTCGATCGAGGTCAGCGCAAACTCCTCTCCGAGTTCGGGATAGGCCCGGCCCAATTCCTTTGATACCCGCGAGAAGGCAGAGTCGACGGTCAAACCGGCTTCCGCGCAGATCACCAGGAGGTCGAGCGCGTCGGGAAGCCCCTTGCGAATGGCGTCGGTTCGCTTGGTTCGCTTGTTCTGGACGAACAGGTCGGGTGCCTTGTAGCCGAGGATCAGCGCCGCCATCGTCGCGCCCGAGCGTTTGATCGGCGTCAGATCGGGCCACATGTCGAGGCCGTAGATCAGAAACGCCGCAAGACCGCCAAACACGATCGGCAGCACGAGGCGGCCGAAAATCACCGCGACCGCCAGATCCTTTGACCGGATCCCCGCTTGCGCCAGCTTTTGCTGAACCTCTTTGACCTGGCCTTCCTGCAGCACCTGAAGCTTGCCCAGGAAGGTCCGCATCTTGTCTGCATGCTGGTTCTTGCGAACCAGCTTGGCACGGCGTTTCGCGGTCGATGCCGTGATGCCTGCTTTCAGCTGTTCGCGGCGGTCGTTGAGCGCCTTGACGCGCTTGGTCATCGGATTGCGCACCGTCAGCGCGCCATAAATGGCGAACAAAACGGCAAATACGCCGACCGCGGCCAGCATGGTACCGGCCCAGATCACGTCGACGCCCATCAGCGTCGGCCCAGCCTGGGCGCCGGTGAAGGTGGTGAGAAGGAGGCTGCTGTTCACTGGTTCCGCCCCTTCAGATTTCGAAACTGATCATTTTGGCCATGATCCCGGCCCCGATGCTCATCCAGATCAAGCCGCCGATGCCGGTAATGATCAGCCGCTGCTCGTAGAAGAAACCCGCAAGATAGCTGGGATTCATCGACCACACGACGCCAAAGACGAAGAAGGGCAAAGCGCCGACGATGTACGCCGATGCCTTGGCTTCCGACGACATGGCCCGGATCTTGAGCTTCATCTGGGCGCGCTTGCGCAGCACATCCGACAGGTTGGACAGCGTTTCGGCGAGGTTGCCGCCCGTCTCGCGCTGAATCTGGATGGTGATGCAAAAGAACTGAAACTCGGGTGTCCCCAGCATCACAGCCGATTCCTGCAATGCGGCTTCCATCGTGTTGCCGATACGGATGCGTTCGACAATGCCCTTGAATTCCTCACCCACCGGTCCGGGGAGCTCCTGGCTCACCACCTGAAACGTCTCTGTGACGGGCAGGCCGGACCGCAGGCCGCGGACGAGCAGGTCGATCGCATCGGGAAAGCGGGTGTTGAACTGGGCGACGCGCTTCTTGATCGCGCGCCCGACGATCAGATACGGCAGGCCAAGGCTCAACAGCAAGCCGATGAGACCGGCCATGGTGATCGGCGCGCGCATGGCCAGCATGCCGCCGGTGACGACGACAAAAAGGCCCATCGAGGCGAACATATATTGGGTCAGCGTCCATCCCTTGCCGGTGCGGCGAAGGCGCTTTTCCATCTCTTCGCGGCGCGGCATCAGGCTGGCCAGCGTTGCGTTGCCCTGGACACCCGACTGGATCGTCTTGCGCATCTGCGCCGCCACGACCGCCTCGGTCGAAGCGGCATGACGGTCCTTGACCATCGCCAGTCGGCGCGTCTTGGCTTTGCCGGCCGAAGGCCCGCCCAGCAGGACGACGAGCAGGGCAAAGGCCAGCACGGCCCCGGCGATGATAAGGATGACTGGCAGATTCATGTCAGCAGATGTCCGCTTCTATCGCTTTTGGTGGTGAAGGTCCGCCTAGCGGCCCCTCATGCCGCCTGCTTCGCGCCCTTTTTCGTCATCAACCCAAGCTTGCCGAGCAACGAACCGCCCGACTTGCCCTTGGCCGTTGCCGCCTGCGCCTCTTCGGCTTCGACATCGGCGCCGTCGAGGATCAGGCGCATCAGATTGCTCCACACCTGCGCGGCTTTGGTGCCCTTGCAGACTTCGGCATAGGATTTGCCAAGCTTTGCCGACTGGCAGACCAGTTTCGGGTCGAACGGGATCACCACGTCGATCTGGCGTTCGATCGAGGATTCAAATTCCTTGCGCGACAGCTCACCGACCGCGCTTTGGAACTTGTTGGCGACCAGCACGACGCGGGCGCCGGGCACATTCTGTTTGAACCAGGAAAGCAAGCGAATGGTATCGCGCGCGGCGGCCAGCGTGACGTCGGTCACCAACAGGATCGTTCCAGCCTCCGCCACCAGATGGGGGAAGGGGATCAGCACCTGGCGCGGAATATCGACGATCGTCATTTCGAACGCACCGCGCAATTCTTCTTCCAACTGGAAAAAGGCGGATCCGTCCGTCATTACCGGCTGATGGATCGGCGCCTCGGCCGACAGCAGGCTGAGCTTGTCGGACGCCCGCACCATCGCGCGTTCGATGAACAGGCCGTCGATGCGGCTGGGATTGTCTATCGCGTCGATCAAACCGCGGCCGGGTTCCAGGTCGAGCGTCAGCGCGCCGGTACCGAAATGGACGTCTAGGTCGAGCAGCGCCGTCTGGCGGCTCGCCTGTTCGCTCATCGCCCAAGCGAGCGAGGTCGAGACAAGCGAAGCGCCGACGCCGCCACGCACCCCGACGACCGCCATCATGTGATGCGGCTTGTCGTCCTGCATATCAGCATGTTTCGGCGCGGTCAGCATCGCCTGCGCCATGGTCAGCGATTCGCGAACCTGTTCCAGCGACAACGGTTTGAGCAGATAATCCTGGATACCGCTCGACAACAGGTCGCGGTAGAGCCGGACGTCGTTGACCTGCCCCGCCGCAATCACGACGGTGCCGGGTTCGCAGACTTCGGCCAGCGCGTTGATGTCGTTGATCGGGTCACCCGATTCCGACATGTCGACGAACAGGATGTTCGGGCTGGCGGACACCGACAGCGACTGGACCGCGTTGCGCAGACCGCCCTTGTTACATTTCTCGATCGGCCAGCCCATGTCGTTGGCGGCCGCGCGGATCAGCTCAAGCGTATCGTCGTCGCACACGAAGGCGCTGAACGGGTCACGCAAGCCTGCGGATTTGAACGGCGCGTTCACTGGCCACCTCCTTCGCTGGTCTTTTCGCCGCGCAGTTCACCGGCCCCTGTTGGCGGCTTCTCGCGGAAGGTCTTGATCGCGCGCGTCGCCATCGACGGATCGTTGCCGTCGCTGCGCGCGCCCTTGATCAGATCATTGGGGTCGGCGACCATCGCAGCGAGGTTGCTGTTCGTCGCGCAGCCATAATTGGCCGACGTCGCATTGGCGGTGTTGATCGACGACTTGCTGGCCCAATCGGGGCAGCCGGGGACGAAGGCCGACGCGCGGGTGATGATCACGCGCAAATGGCCCTGCGGCACCGCACCGGTGGTTACCGGGACAACGTCGCTTACCAGCAGTCCGCGACGTGCGACCATCGACCGCACAGTCGCTTGCGCCGACGTGGCGCCATAGACCGAGGGGTCCTCGATCGAAATGCGGTCGCCGTAACGCACGCCCATCGCGTCGAACCAACCTTGCAGTCGGCTCTGCTCGCTGGGTGCCAGCTCTCCGCTGGACGCGGCGACGTCGAACTGATGGATGGCATTGCGCACGACCGGTTGATGCACCGAATCGAGGCTGCGGTTGCTGTAGGCGGTGCCGGTGCATCCCGCGAGCGAAGCGCTCAGTGCCAGGACCGTCCAAGTTGCAATTTTTTTCATCACTTTGCTCCTGAAATCCTGGACATCACTTGATGCTGAAGCCGGGGGCGGCGTCGGCGCTGCTACCGCGCGGGCGATCCGCGTCGCCGACGCTGGTGTCGAGCCGCGGCTTAGGACGATCGCCGCCCGTCACGCCGTCGCCCGTCTGATTGAGCAGGATCCGCTGCAGATCGTTCGCGTCCTGATAGGCGTCGGTCGGCAGCTTGATGTCGTTCGCCGACACCGGCTGGACCAGATAGGGGGGCACCACGATGACCAGTTCGGTCTCGCCACGCCGGAAACTGTCCGATTTGAACAACATGCCGAGCAGCGGCACGTCGCCAAGGCCGGGCATCTTGTCGATGGCGCCGATCGAACGGTTGTTCATCAGGCCGGCGATCATGAAGCTTTCGCCCGATCCCAGTTCGACGGTCGTTTCGGCCCGGCGAACCGTCAGGGCCGGAACCTGGAAACCGTCGAGCTCGATGGCGCCTTCGGTCGAAAGTTCCGAAACTTCGGGGCGAACGCGCAGGCTGATACGACCGTTCGACAGCACCGTCGGCGTATAGGCCAGGCTCACGCCATATTTGCGATATTCGATCGTCGTCCCGGCAAGATTGCCGGGGATCGGAACCGGGAATTCGCCGCCCGCCAGGAAGTCGGCGGTTTCGCCCGAGATCGCGGTCAGATTGGGCTGCGCCAGGGTGGCGACCAGCCCCGATCGTTCGCCGATATCGAGCGACGCCATCAGGTCGAGCCCGAACAGACGACCGGCACCGGCCAGGCTGCGCCGACCGGACGGCGTGGTGAATTGGTAATTTGTGCCGAGGGTCGTGCGACCGTTGGTGAGCGGCAAGCCGGTCGCGGGATTATACGGCACGGGAACCGGACTGCCGGGAAAGACGGCGGTCGGTGCCGGAATGTCGGTGATCGTGCCGGGGCTACGACCGCCAAAGATCCCGCCAAGGAAACCGTTGCCCAGCGCACCGTCGGTGTCGCGGGTCAGCAGATTTCCGCTCATTTCCTTGACCAAAGTGCGGTTCACTTCGGCGATGCGGACCTGCAGATTGACCTGCAGCGGCGTTGCCGTGCGCAGGCGCGACAGCACTTTCGTACCCTCGCCGACAAATGCCTGAACGAGCATTTCGGCTTCGGCCGCGTCGTCGGGCGACTGGACGGTGCCGGTGAGCAGCACAAAGCCGTTCATGGTATTCGCCGAGATGCTGGCGTCGGGCATTGCCAGCGACAGCATCTGATCGATCGTTTCGATATTGTTGCCGACGCGGGCGACGGTCGAGAACACGACGCGGCCGCTGGCATCGGTGGCATAGATGCTGGTTTCACCCGGCTTTTTGCCAAAGATGTAAAGCTGGCGCCCCGAACGGACCTGGACGTCGGCGACTTCGTCATTGGCGACGAAGATGTCGGTCATGGCAGCCGGAAGGCTGATCAGGCGGCCACGGCCGACCGACAGGTCGATGCTGCTGCTGGCGTTCTGGGTTGCCTGGGCGGCCACCGGCTGTACCGGCGCGGAAACCAGCGTCGCGGCGACCAGGCCAATGGCCAGAGTGCGGGCCAGGGCCGCTGCCTTGAAATTGGGTTTGCTGTTCATCTTACTTACCCCCAACCGAAACTTCGGTCACTTTGTCACCGCGCGTCACGCGAACCACCGGTCCACTGCGCGCCGCCGGCCCATAATTGCCGCCTGAAGGTGCCGGCATTCCGGCTGCCTGCTGCTGCGGACGCGATCCGCCGCCGCCGACACGGCCGCTGACCGGGATCCAGAAGCGCGATACGTCGCCGCCGGTTGTCGCGGTCTTTGCGGTAACCGGGCGGGCCTGGGCCTGCGCCAGCATACGGCGTTCGGCTTCGGTGCCGCCCTTTGCGGGGACGCTGATGTCGCCCGAGGCGATCGCGGCTTCGAGTTCGCCGCTGCTTTCGGCCAGCGGACGCAGCGCCAGCGACAATTTGCCCATGCTCTGCGCGACCGCGATACGTTCGGCGAGTTCCGGAGTGGCTTCCAGCGTAACCGAGCCAAAGGTGCGAACCGGCGTCTTGCCCGTTTCGTCCTCGGCGTCGTAGCGCTGGTCGGTCGCAAGCACGCGGACGTTACGCACGATCGTTTCGGCGGTGAAAATCTGATCGTCAGGATAGGCGCTGCCTTCCTTGACCTCGATCGTCTGCGCCAGCAGGACATCGACGCGGTCCCCCGGAAAGACGAAGCCGGCGACGCCCTGTTCCTGGCTGACCTTGACCGTCACGGCGCGCATGCCGGGGCCGAGCGCCGCAGCAAGGAAGCCGCGATCGTCAGGATGGACCAGCGCGCCCTGGGTCAAGGGCTGCCCCGCGGTGATCGGATAGCGCACGACGGTGCCGACCAACGTGTTCACGTCGGTCTTTTCCTTCATGAAATACGCCTTTTCGACCAGCTCTTTCGGCCAGGGCTGGAAACGGAAGCTGTCGGGGCCGATGATCGTGCCGACCGGCAGCTGCCGCGTTGCGACCAGGATCATCGGACCGGTAATCTCCGGCGCCGCAGCGGCCCGAGCTTCCGGAGCCGAAGCCCCGCGCATCATCTGGTTGACCCCGAATGCCGCGCCGATCGCAATGACCAGCGCGCCAACGATCAGCATAATCTTTCGCGTATCCATGACGATTTTTCGCCTCCTAACACCAGCCAGACACGGCGGTGTTTGCCCTCAGGCTCAACCGATAGCCTGAAACTGGTTAAGATATTGTTGGTGAAGCGCCCAAAGCCCCGCGGCGGCGATCGCGACCCCATAGGGCACCTCGACCGGCGTTTCGGAGCGACGAATTTTCATATGAATCAGCATGACGGCGGACAGGATGCCGCCGCCCACGGCCATGACCGTGAGCATCGGCAGGAACAGCGGCAGCGGGATCCACAGCATCACCGCGCCGATCATCTTCACGTCGCCGCCGCCCATCGCGCCGATTGCAAAGAGTCCGGCAAAAACCAGGAAGACCGCAAAGGCCGCACCGAACTGAACGGGCATGTCGGGCCACAGCGCGAGGCCGCTGGCAATCCAGAAAGGGATCGCGAGCAGGGCGATCGCCGCGTTGAGCTCGTTGGAGATTGTCCGCGATCGCAGGTCGCTGATCGCCGCAGCGATCATCAAAAGGCCTAATATGGCCATCAGGCCAAGGGAGATGTTGCCGCTGTCCATCGGCGGCCTCCTACGCAATATGGCTTACCAAACGGTAACCATGCACTGCCGACGGCGCGGCTTGCATTCCGCGGGCCAATGGATATGCGGCAGGGCATGACCGCCGCGCTGCCTTCTGCCATCGACGTGCTGATCGTCGGCGCAGGCATCGCCGGTGCCAGTCTGGCCGCGGCGCTCGCGCCGTGGCGCCGGGTGATGCTGATCGAGGCGGAAGATACGCCGGGTTACCACGCCACTGGCCGATCGGCGGCTTTCTGGCACGAAACCTATGGCGGGGCGACGGTCCAGCCGCTGTCCATCGCGTCCTTCGATACGCTTGCGCACCCGGCTCCCGACTTTTCCGAACGCGCCTTTCTTTCGCCGCGCTCGGCGCTGACCATCGGCCGTCGATCCGAAGCGACGGCCGTCGATGCCTTTGCTGCCAAATTTGCGGCCAGGGGCGTCGATGTCGTGCGGATAGGCGCAGCAGACATAGCCCGGAGCATCCCCGGCATTCGTGCCGATTGGAGCGAAGCGGCCTATGAGGCGGCGTGCAGCGATATCGATGTTGGCGCGCTTCACGCCGCCTATCTGCGGGCGGCCAGGCGTGATGGAGCGTTTCTCGCGATCCGTGCACCGCTGGAATCGGCACGGCGGACCGCCGACGGCTGGGACGTCCGGGTGGGGGGGGAGACCATCCGTGCGGCGCTGATCGTCAATGCCGCGGGGGCTTGGGCGGACCGCGTTGCGGCGGCGTGCGGGGTGGCGCCGGTCGGCATCCGTCCCTATCGCCGCACCGTCGTCCAGCTGCGGCTCGGGGTGGCTGTGCCTGCCGAACTGCCGCTGATCGTTCACGTCGGCGGCGATTTCTATTTCAAGGGCGAGAGCGAAGGGCGGGTGTGGCTCAGCCCGCATGATGAAACGCCGGTCGAGCCGCACGACGCGGCACCCGAAGACGTCGATGTGGCGATCGCGATCGATCGCTTGCAGGCCGTCGTCGATTGGCCCGTTGCCGCCGTCGAACGTAAATGGGCGGGGCTGCGCAGCTTTGCGCCCGACCGTGTTCCGGTGTTCGGCGCCGATCCGCACCAACCCGGGTTTATCTGGTGCGCGGGGCAGGGCGGCGTCGGGATTCAGACCTCGCCCGCGATTGCGGCGCTGCTGGCGGCCGAGCTCGGTGCGCCGCCACCCGGAGGCATGATCGGGGACGTCGATCCGTTGCCCTTCGCGCCCTCGCGCTTCGCCTGATATCAATCTGGCGGCTTGCACACCGCCTCCGTCTGCTTACCATAGGCTTGTCGCGTCACCGTGGCGCGCCAACGACCTGCGGAGGATCCGATGGCCCATTATTTCGAGATCAAGAAGAACAAGGCGGGCGAGCATGTCGCCTATTTCAAATATAACAGCGAAACGATTTTCTGGACCGAAGGCTATTCCAGCAAGGCATCGGCGCTCAACGCCATCGAATCGATCAAGAAAAACGGACCGGGCGCGGAGATACGCGAAGCCGAATAGAGCGACGGGCGCGGGCGTTCATCGCGCCCGCGCAACCTCCAGCGCGGCGTCGCTGGCGAGCTGATCAGCGATTTCATTGTCGCCATGCCCGGCGTGGCCCTTGACCCACAGCCATTCAATGTCGTGCCGCTTGGCTTCGGCCAGCAAGCGCTGCCACAGGTCGGCATTGGCCACGGGCTTTTTGGCAGCGGTTTTCCAGCCGTTTTTCTGCCAGCCAAATATCCATTTGGTGATGCCGTCGCGCACATAGACGCTGTCGGTCGATAGTTCGACTTTGCAGCCCCGCTTGAGCGCAGCCAGCGCCTCGATCGCGGCAAGCAGCTCCATGCGATTGTTCGTGGTATCGGGCTCGCCGCCCGATAGTTTCTTGACCACATCGCCCCAGCGCAGGACCGCGCCCCAGCCGCCCGGACCGGGATTGCCCTTGCACGCACCATCGGTGGCGACGATCACCGTCTTCGTCCGTTCGTCGCTCATGCGGCAACAAACAGGCTGGCGGCATCGGCGGCGCGATAGCGCAGCAGGCGCGCGAGGAAGGGTGAGGGATCCTTGCGCGTAACCAGCGCGTCCGCTGGCGTATGCACCCAGTCGTGCGCGCGCGTCAGCAGGAACCGCAGCGCGGCGCCGCGCGCCAGCGTCGGCAATGCGGCTCGCTCGGCCTCGGTCAAGGCAATTTCGCGCGCGTAGCCGCGCATCAGCGCTCCCGCGAGCGCGGGGTCGCAGGTGCCGCCATCGGCGGAAAAGGTCCATGCCGCATGGGTGATCACCAGATCATAGGCGCGAAAGTCGGTGGCGGCGAAATAGAAGTCGATCAGCCCCGTCACCCGGTCGCCGAGCATCAGGACATTGTCGGGAAACAGGTCGGCGTGAATGACATGGGCAGGCAGGTCGGCGGGCCAATGCGCCTCCACGAAGGCGAGTTCCGCATCGACGATCGCCTGCAAGCCCGGGCGTACTGCGTCGAGGTTTCCGGTCGCGTCGGCGACACCGCGCCAATGTCGGTGGCCCATGCTGTTGTCGCGAGCGCCGTCATAGCCGGCGAGCGCGCGGTGCATCGCGCCGAGCGCGGCGCCCGCCGCCTCGCACTGCGCCGCGTTGGGATGAGTGAGCGATATGCCCGACAAAAACTGGATAATGCAGGCGGAACGGCCCGAAATCTGCTGGACGGCGACGCCGCTGCGATCGCGGATCATTGCCGGCACCGGGGAGCCGCTGGTTGCCAGATGGTCGAGCAGGTCGACAAAGAACGGCAGGTCGCCTGCGCTGACGCGCTTTTCGTAAAGCGTCAGGATGAACCGGCCCGCGGTCGTTTCGAGCAGGAAATTGCTGTTCTCGACCCCCTCGGCAATACCCTTCCACGACAGGACGCTGCCAATGTCATAGCGTGCGACCAGCGCAGCCAGGTCGGCGGGATCGACATGTGTATAGACCGCCATCAGGCGGCTGCCGGTTCGAGCCCGCGCGGCAGCTTGAACACCATATTCTCTTCGGCGGTGACGACGACATCTTCAACGATGCGTCGGTGCGCCGCAACCGCATCGATGACTTCGCGGACCAGCGTTTCGGGCGCGCTGGCGCCCGCCGTGATGCCTAGTGTCGCGATATCGGCGAGCCAGGCGGGATCGATATCGCCACCGCGCTGCACCAGATGCGCCGGGGTGCCCATGCGCTCGGCCACTTCGACCAGGCGCAGGCTGTTCGAGCTGTTCGGCGCGCCAATCACGATCATGCGGTCGCAGTCACCGGCAATTGCCTTGACCGCATCCTGCCGGTTCGAGGTGGCGTAACAAATATCTTCGCCGCGCGGACCCGAAATGGTCGGGAAACGGTGCTGCAGGGCGGCGATGATGTCGCGGGTGTCGTCCACCGACAGCGTGGTCTGGGTCAAAAATGCCAGCCTGTCGGGGTCGGGCGGTGTCAGCGCGGCGACATCATCGACTGATTCGACCAAAGTCATCGCACCATCGGGCAATTGGCCCAGCGTGCCGATGACCTCGGGATGACCGGCGTGGCCGACAAAGACGATGTGGCGGCCCGCTTCATGCGCGCGCTCAGCCTGCCGGTGGACTTTCGATACCAAGGGGCAGGTCGCGTCGATGTAATCGAGTCCACGCGCTTCTGCCTTCGCGGGGACTGCTTTGGGTACGCCATGGGCGCTGAAAACAACGGGCACACCATCGGGAACCTGATCGAGCGATTCGACAAAAATCGCGCCTTGCGCCTTCAGCGTGTCGACGACGTAGCGGTTGTGAACGATTTCGTGGCGGACATAGACCGGTGCGCCAAAACGCTCGAGCGCGAGTTCGACGATGCGGATGGCGCGATCGACGCCGGCGCAAAAGCCGCGCGGCGCGGCGATCAAAACCCTGAGTTCTGCGGTTTCGTCGCGGTTCGGGCGCGGTGTCGGATGGGGAGCGTTCATGATGGAGGCGCTCTAGCGCAGCAGGCCATATAGCGTAAAGCGGCTTCACACCGTTGCGCCGCGTTCATCGCACCGATAAGAAGCGGCGCGCATGAAGCGGGATCAACCGTCCCGACTGACTTGAACTGGTTAGTGCGCCTGTTTGGAAAGCCCGATTATCATGATGTCCATTTCGTTCCCGTCGCGTAAACTTCTGACCGTGCTGTGTGGCACGGCGGCCATGGCGACGGTCGCGGGCTGTGCGAAGGACAATGACATCGACGTTTCGGGCGGCGTCGGCATCACCGCTACCCGCAGTGTGTGCCCTGCGGTCGCTGTCCCGCTGCACACCGGCGACATCACGCTGTTCGACCCGGCGACCAGCCGCGATGCGAGCGCGATCGACGTGGTCGCCGCGATCACCAATGTGACGCCAGTATGCAACGACGCGAGCGAGAAGGTATATCAACTTGCCAGTTTCGATGTCGTCGCCACGCGCCGCGATGCCGGTCCGGCGCGTTCGGTAACCCTGCCTTATTATGGCACCGTGTTGCAGGGCGGCACGGCGGTCGTTGCCAAGCGTCTCGGTAATGTCGTGGTGACTTTTCCCGAAGGACAGACCCGCGGCACGGGCCGCGGGCAGGCGTCGGCTTATGTCGACCGCGCTGCTGCGACGCTCCCCGCCGATATTCAGGAACGCATCACGCGCCGCCGCAAGGCAGGCGACCAGGATGCCGCGATCGATCCGCTGAGCCAGCCCGAGGTGCGCGCCGCGGTACAGCGTGCCAGCTTTGAACTGCTCATCGGTTTCCAGCTGACGCAGGAACAGCTCGAATATAACGTCCGACGATAGTTTCGCGGCGGCGCTTCGGCGTCGTTCGCAACTGTTTGCCCTGCGCGCCGTTCCGGTGACGCAGGGCTTTTCGCGTGCGCCAAGCTGCGATAGGGCGCGCCAGACTTTCTCCGATCGAAGATAGGCCAAACCCCGTGACCCTGTTCAGCCGCTTTTCCGACCATATCGGCGCCGCGCTCGATACGCTCGCCGCCAAGGGCGCCTTGCCTGCCGGGCTCGACCGCGCCGCGATCAGCGTCGAGCCGCCGCGCGATCCGGCGCACGGCGATGTTGCCACCAACGCCGCGATGGTGCTGGCCAAGCCCGCGAGCATGAACCCGCGCGCGCTCGCCGAGCTGCTGGTCGCCGAGCTGGCGGCGCTCGACGAAGTGACCGAAGCGAGCGTCGCCGGTCCGGGGTTCATCAACCTGCGCCTTGCCGATGGCAGCTGGCGCGATGAACTGGCGCTGATCCACAGCGAAGCGGCCGATTATGGCCGTTCGGCGATGGGGCAGGGGCGGCGCGTCAATGTCGAATATGTGTCGGCGAACCCGACCGGCCCGATGCACGTCGGCCACTGCCGCGGCGCGGTCGTCGGCGACGCGCTCGCGGCGCTGCTCGAATATGCCGGGCATCAGGTCACCCGCGAATATTATGTCAACGATGCCGGAGCGCAGGTCGATGTTCTCGCGCGGTCGGTGCATATGCGGTACCGTGAGGCGCTCGGCGAGAATATTGGCGCGATCCCTGAAGGCCTCTACCCCGGCGATTATCTGATCCCGGTCGCGGGTAAGCTGGCGACCGAATATGGCGACCGTTTCGTCGAAGCGCCCGAAAGCGCCTGGCTTGGCCTGTTCCGCGCCGAGGCGGTGAGCGCGATGATGGACATGATCCGCGCCGACCTGGCCAAGCTGGGCATTCATCACGACCTGTTTTCGTCCGAAGCCGAATTGCAGGCTGCGGGCAGGCCCGCCGACGCCGAAAAATGGCTGCGCGATCATGACCTCGTCTATGACGGCGTGCTCGAAGCGCCGAAGGGCGAAACCCCCGAGGATTGGGAACCGGTCGAGCTGCCGCTGTTCCGCTCGACCAAGTTCGGCGACGATCAGGACCGCCCGATCAAGAAATCGGACGGCAGCTGGACCTATTTCGGCGCCGACCTTGCCTATCATTTCCAGAAAGCCGAGCAGGCCGACGAGCTGATCGACATCTGGGGCGCCGACCATGCCGGGACGGTGAAGCGGATCAAGGCCGCTGTGGCGGCGTTGACCGACGGCAAGAAGAAATTCGACGTCAAGCTGGTCCAGATGGTTCGCCTGCTCAAAAATGGCGAACCGTTCAAAATGTCGAAGCGCGCGGGCAATTTCGTCACGCTCGCCGACATTGTCGATGAGGTGGGCAAGGACGCCGTGCGCTTCACCATGCTGACGCGCAAGGCCGACGCGCAGATGGATTTCGATTTCGCCAAGGTGGTCGAGGCATCGCGCGACAATCCGGTCTTTTATGTCCAATATGCCCATGCGCGGATCGCGTCGCTCAAGCGCAAGCTCGTCGAGGCGGGGGTCGCATCCGCTGCCCCGAACGCGGCGCGCCTGGACGACTATGAACTGGGCCTCGTCAAGCTGCTGGCGCAATTCCCGCGGATCGTCGAGGCGGCGGCCTTGGCGCGTGAGCCGCATCGGATCGCTTTCTACCTCGGCGACGTTGCGGCGGCGTTCCACGCCTGGTGGAACCTTGGTAACGATCGTCCCGACGCCCGTGTCATTTTGGCAAATGACCCCGAATTGACGGCGACGCGCCTTTATTTGGCCGATGGAATCGGGCAGGTTATCCGAAACGGGCTGCACCTGATGGGGGTAGAGGCGCTCGAGGAGATGAACTGATGGCCGAGGACAAGAACGCCGAGCAGGGCGAAGCGGGGCTGGGGCTGGAAAGCGAAGACCGGCTGCCGTGGCTCGAAGCCGCCGACGGGGTCGAGGAAGATGGCGAAGTATCGCCCGCGCGCCTGCTGGTGATGGTGCTGGGCGGATTGCTGTTGATCGGCGCGGTGCTCGGCGGCCTGTGGTGGGTCCAGAACGGCGGCGCGCGCGGCAAGGGCGAACTGATCGCGGCGCAGGACGGCAATTATAAAGTCGCGCCAAAGAATGACGGCGCGAAGACTTTTGAAGGCGAGGGCGATGCCAGCTTCTCGGCCAGCGAAGGCGCCGAACCCGCGGGCAAGGTCGATCCGACGCGGATGCCCGAAGAACCCGCCGTCACGCCGCAGGAACGCGAAGCGGCAAAGGCAGCGGCGGCCAAGGCCGCTGCGGACAAGGCGGCAATGGCGAAAGCCAAGCCTGCGCCGACGACCGCCAAGTCGGAGCCGAAGGTCGCTGCGGCCTCCGCCAAGGCACCCGCCGCGACAGCGAAAGCCGCGCCGCCGGCGGCCGCAGCGGGATCGGCGATGATCCAGCTTGGCGCGTTCAGCAGCGATGCCGCCGCGGCGAAGGCATGGACGAACCTGTCGAAGCGCTTTGCCTATCTGGCCGATCTCAACAAATCAGTGTCACCGGCCAAAGTTGGCGATGGCACGGTCTATCGCCTGCGCGTTGCGGCCGGAACGGCAGCTAACGCCGCGAATTTGTGTGGGAAATTGCGCGTCGCGGGTGAAAATTGCGTCGTCGTTCGCTGATTTGGCCCGTCTGGCCGCAGACTCCGTTGGTACAATCGCGCCGCTATGGCATGTTGCGCGGCGTGGCGGCTGCGTGAGGGGGCGGCGGCCAAGGGAGTTTGAGATACCATGATACCCGCCATTTTCGGCCTGTCGGGACTGACCCTCACCGACGACGAGCGCGCCTTTTTTCGCGACAGCGACCCCGCGGGTTATATCCTGTTCGGGCGCAATATCGAAAATCGCGAGCAGTTGCGGCGGTTGACCGACGAGCTGCGCGCGCTCGACGGGCGAAGCAATGTGCCGATCCTGATCGATCAGGAGGGTGGCCGCGTCGCGCGCATGAAATCGCCCGAATGGCCGCTGTTCCCGAGCGGCGCGACCTTTGACGCGCTCTATGATCGCGCCCCGGCGAGCGCGATCGAGGCGGCGCGGTTGAATGCGATGGCGCTCGCCGCGATGCTGGCCGAGGTCGGGATCAACGTCGATTGCCTGCCGCTGCTCGACGTGCGTCAGCCCGGCGCCAGCGACATCATCGGCGACCGCGCGCTGGGCAGCGAACCGATGCGCGTCGCGGCGCTCGGCCGCGCGATCCTTGGCGGACTGCAGGATGGCGGCGTGCTCGGGGTCGTCAAACATATTCCCGGCCATGGTCGCGCGCTGCTCGACACGCACGAGGCGCTGCCCGTCGTGACCGCGTCCGACCGCGATCTGCAAACCGATCTCGCACCGTTCGCGGCGCTCCGCGATGCGGCGATGGCGATGACCTGCCATGTGATTTTCGACGCCTGGGACCCAGACCGGCCCGCAACGCTGTCGCCGATCGTCATCGACAGCGTGATCCGCCAGCGTATCGGTTTTCACGGCCTATTGATGTCCGATGATCTGGATATGAAGGCCTTGTCGGGCGACGTTCCCTCGCGCGCGGCTGACGCCGTGGCGGCCGGGTGCGACATTGCCCTCAATTGCTGGGGCAAGATGGACGACATGATCGGCATTGCGAACCGGCTCGATCCGATCAGCACCGTATCGCGCGCTCGGCTGGAAGGCGCGATGGACCGTATCGCGGGAGCCGGCGACGACCGCGCCTTTGCCACGCTGGTCGATCAGCGCGACGCGCTGCTCGCGGTCGCCTGAGCGGTCGATGGACGAGCTGGCGCTCGAATTCGAAATTGCGCCAGCGGCGCCCGAGCGCGACGACGCCCTGCAGCTGACGCTCGAAAGCTGGGAGGGACCGCTCGACCTGCTCCTCGCGCTCGCGCGCAGTCAAAAGGTCGATCTCAAGCAGATTTCGATCCTCGCGCTCGTCGAGCAATATCTGGCGTTCATCGCCGAGGCGCGCGAGCTGAAGCTGGAGGTCGCCGCCGATTATCTGGTGATGGCAGCGTGGCTCGCCTATCTCAAATCGGCGCTTCTGCTGCCCAAGGATCCGCTCGAGGAGCCGTCGCCCGACGAACTTGCACTGCGCCTGCAACTTCGGCTGCAGCGGCTGGCGGCGATGCGCGAGGCGGCGGCGCGGCTGCTCGCGCGCGATCGCATTGGGCGCGACGTGTTTCTGCGGACCAAACCCGAAGGACTGCGCGACGTCCGGGTGCGGCGCTGGGATGCGAGCCTGTACGACCTGCTGGTGGCCTATGGTCAGGTCAAGCTGCGCAGCGAACCCGTCGTCCATATGGTGTCGCGCCGCCCGGTGGTCACGCTCGATGCCGCGCTTCATCATTTGCAACGGATGATCGGGGTCAAGCTCGACTGGGCCGAACTCGCCGATTTCCTGCCGCCCGACTATGATGGGCCGCTGCGCCGCTCGGCGATTGCATCGAGTTTTGTCGCGGCGCTCGAACTGGCGCGGCAGGGGCGCGTCGACCTGAAACAGGCCGGGGCGTTCGAGCCGCTTTATCTGAAAGCCGCACAGACGGGACAAGCTACCGCATGATTGACGATCTGGAACGCGCCATCGAAGCGATGCTGTTTGCGAGCGACGCGCCGCTCGACCCGCGCCAGCTCGCCGCGCGGCTCGGCGATGAAATGACGCCGGGGCAGGTGCGGGCGATCATCGAGGCGATCGCTGCGCGCCACGCGGGCAGCGGCATCGAACTGGTCGAACGCGGCGGTCATTGGCACTTTCAGACCCCCGCCGATCTGGCGCATCTGCTCCGCCGCGAGCGCGACGATCCGCGCAAGCTGTCGCGCGCCGCCGCCGAAGTGCTGGCGATCGTCGCCTATCACGAGCCGGTCAGCCGCGCCGAGATCGAGGCGATCCGCGGCGTCCAGACCTCGAAAGGAACGCTGGACGTCCTGATGGAGGCCGAATGGATTGCGCCCGCGGGGCGTCGCGAGGTGCCGGGGCGGCCGCTCATCTACAAGACGACAGACGCATTTTTGCAGCATTTCGGCCTTAGCAGCCGCAAGGATCTGCCGGGCATCGACGATCTGCGCGCAGCAGGTTTGCTCGACCCCGTCGATCTCGCTTTTGACGATGCGATGAGCGAGCTAGACCTAGTAAAAGACGGCGAAGAAGCTTAGATGAGCGCCGCAAGGAGAATTTGATATGGGTAGCTTCAGCATCTGGCATTGGCTGGTCGTCGGCATCCTCGTGCTGCTGCTGTTCGGCAAGGGCCGGTTTTCCGATATGATGGGCGATGTCGCCAAGGGTATCAAAAGCTTCAAAAAGGGCATGGCGGACGACGAGGAAGCGCCCGGCACGCCGAAGCATATCGAAGGCCAGCGCGCGCCCGACGGCGCCCCGGTCTCCACGCCGACGGGCGAGCGCGACAAGCTCTGAACCTTTTCGGCGCGCGGGAAAATTAGGTCATGTTCGACGTCGCGCCTACTGAGCTGCTGCTCGTCATCGTGGTTGCGCTGGTGGTCATCGGTCCCAAGGATTTGCCCAAGGCGATGCGCTTTGTGGGCAAGTGGATGGGCAAGGCGCGCGGCATGGCGCGCCACTTTCGATCCGGGCTCGACACCATGATGCGCGAGGCTGAGCTTGAAGAGCTCGAGAAGCAGTGGCGCGCGCAGAATGACGCGATCATGCGCGAATTTCCGCGCATCGAGAACGCGAATGCACCAGCGCCATCCCCGACGCCGACACCGGACACGAGCGCCTCGGCTGACGCTTCAGGACCGCCGAGCGACGCCGATGTCGATCAGGCCGCCGCCGCGACACCGCCCGAAACGCACGCCGTGCCTCCGCGTGATGGGCCGCTGCCATGACCGCCGAACCCGTTTCCGTCGCGAGTGAAGAGGATGGCGCGGGCGGCAAGATGCCGCTGCTCGACCATTTGATCGAACTGCGCTCGCGCCTTCTGAAATCGCTGGTCGCCATCGGCCTTGCCTTTGGCGTCTGCCTCTATTTCGCCGAGCCGATCTTCAGCATCCTCGTCCAGCCGCTCGTCGCGGCGGGGCAGGGCAAGATCATCTATACCCAGTTGTTCGAGGCGTTCTTTGTCCAGATCAAGGTCGCGCTGTTTGCGGCGATGATGATCGCCTTTCCCGTGATTGCCAACCAGCTTTGGAAATTCGTCGCGCCGGGCCTCTATCGTCAGGAAAAGCGGGCGCTGTTGCCGTTCATTCTGGCAACCCCCGTCCTGTTTACGGCGGGGGCGTGCCTCGCCTATTTTGTCACCATCCCCGTCGCGTTGAAATTCCTGCTCGGTTATCAGGGCGATATGGGCGGCATCCAGCAGGAAGCGCTGCCGTCGGTCGCCAATTATCTGAGCTTCATCATGCAGTTCATCATGGCGTTTGGCATTGCCTTTCTGCTGCCGATTTTCCTGATGCTGATCGAACGATCGGGCTTGGTCACGCGCGCGCAGCTGGTATCGGCGCGCCGCTACATGATCGTGGCCGCCTTCGCGATCGCGGCGGTTGCGACACCGCCCGATATTCTCAGCCAGTTCCTGCTCGCGGTCCCGCTGATCCTGCTTTACGAGCTGTCAATCTTCGCCATCTGGTTTACCCAGCGCCGACGCAAAACAGGCGCCGAAGCGGCGCCTGTCGAGCCTCTCGAAGAGGCTTAGGGTAAGCTCTACTCGCCCGATCAGTTAATCGCGTCGCTGCCGGCCTGACCGACGGATTCGATGTCGCGGCCTGCACCCTTCACCGTGTTGCAACCGGTGACGACGACGCTGGCCAGGATGGCGAGAATGATTGCTCGAAAACTGGTCATGGAATCCAACCTCTCTGAACTCGATGCAAAATGGCCCGGCGCGCTTCGAGGGGGGGGGAGGGAATGCGGGCCGGGCCAATGTTGCTGAGCAGCGCTGCGGGGGGGCGATGATCGCTGCTCGAACGGGAAACGAGCCAGATGTCCGATAAGTTCCCGAAAAAAGTGATCGTAGCGAAATAATTTTTGATTTTTTCTTCGCCGAGAAAATCGAATTTGGATTCCAATGGCTTGATTACGTCAGCGTGGTCAGCCCGCTGAGTACCGCCAGCCCCAGGAAGGCCAGAAAGCCCATGGAATCGGTGGTCATGGTGACAAAAATCGAACTCGCGACGGCCGGGTCCTGATCGAGCCGGTCGAGCAGCAGCGGGATCGCGACGCCGGCGACCCCGGCGACGAAGATGTTGACGATCATCGCCGCCGCGATCACCGCGCCGAGCTGTGGGTTCGCGAACCACAGCGCGGTGGCGCAGCCCGCGATCAGGGCAATCGTTCCGCCGTTGAGCAGCGCGATCTTCATCTCGCGCCAGATCGCGCGCCAGCTGTTCGAATCGGTGAGCTGGTTCATCGCGAGCGCGCGCACCGTCACCGCCAGCGTCTGGGTTCCGGCATTGCCGCCGACCCCGGCCACGATCGGCATCAGCGCGGCGAGCGCGACCATCTGTTCGATCGCACCGCCGAAAAATCCGACGATCGACGACGCGAGCAACGCCGTGCCAAGGTTGGCGACCAGCCAGCGCACGCGCGCGCTGTATGTTTCGCGGATAGGTTCGTTGATGTCGCCATCGCCAGCACCCGACAGGCGGAGAATATCCTCGCCGGCCTCTTCCTGGATGATGTGCACGATGTCGTCGACCGTGATCATCCCGACCAGCCGGCCGCCCTTGTCGACGACCGCGGCGGAAATCAGCGCATATTTCTGGAAGCGCAGCGCGACCTCTTCCTGGTCCATGTCGATCGTGATCAAGGTCTGCTCGCGCTTCATCACGTCGCTGATCGCGATGTCGCGCGGGGTGCGGAGGATCCAGCTGAGCTGACAGGTGCCGATGGGGCGGTGCATCGGATCGACGACAAAGATTTCCCAAAAATCGCTGGTCAGCGTGGTGTCTTCGCGCAGCCGGTCGATCACGTCGCCGACGGTCACATGTTCGGGCACGGCGACGAGGTCGCGTTGCATCAGGCGCCCGGCCGATTCCTCGGGGAAAGACAGCGCATCCTCGATCGCGGCGCGATCTTCGGGCTCCATCGCGTCGAGCACCGCCTGCTGCTCGTCGGCTTCCATATCCTCGATGATCGCGACGGCGTCGTCGGTATCGAGTTCGGACGCGAGTTCAGCGACCTGTTCGGGCGCGAGCAGGTCGATCAGCTCCTCGCGCACATAATCGTTCATTTCCGCCAGCACGTCGGCCGACAGCATATTGCCGAGCACCGCCGCCAGCATCGGGCGCTCATCGCTGCGCGCGAGTTCGAACAGGTCGGCGATGTCGGCGGGGTGCAGGCGCCCGATCCGCTCGCGCGCCGCTTCGCCTTCGCCGGCTTCGGCCAGTTCGATGACGTCGCGGACGAATTCGGGCTTCAGCCGATCGTCTTCGTCCAGTTCGGTTTCGGGCTCGCGCAGCGGCTGATCACGGTCGCGGTCATCGGCGACGATGAGGTCGTCCGGCGGCAGGGATTCTTCGCGTTTGTCCATCGCGCGGTCCTCCCCGGTTTTTGGCGGCGTCCGAATTTCCCCTAGAGCCGCCACCCGCCGATGGCAACGCTGCGAACGCCTTTTTGGCATTTAGTGCGTGGCTTTGATCGCGGCGGCGGCTATGGGACCGCCAACGCAGACCGCAGGAGTTCAACCATGTCCGAAACGCTCACCCTTTCGCTCTCGACCGGCGATGTCGTCATCCGCCTCCGCCCCGACCTCGCGCCGCAGCATGTCGAACGCATCTCGTCGCTTGCCAAGGAAGGCTTTTACGACGGCGTCGTGTTCCACCGCGTGATCCCGGGCTTCATGGCACAAGGCGGCGATCCGACGGGAACCGGCATGGGCGGCAGCCAGCTTCCCGACCTGCCGCAGGAATTCAACAGCGAACCGCATGTCCGCGGTGTGTGTTCGATGGCGCGCGCGCAGAACCCGAACAGCGCGAACAGCCAGTTCTTCATCTGCTTCGACGATGCACGTTTCCTCGACAACCAGTACACCGTCTGGGGCGAAGTGATCGAAGGCATGGAAAATGTCGACGCGCTGCCCAAGGGTGAGCCGCCGCGCGAACCTGGCAAGATCGTGAAAGCGACCGTTAGCTGATTTCGGCGTCGCCCCCGCGAAGGCGGGGGCCGCTGGCAACCTTGCGCTATGCCGATAGCGGCCCCCGCCGTCGCGGGGGCGACGCATCCTATTCCCCGATAAAGCCGTTCAGCCGCTCGCACGCGGCGACCCAGTCCTGCTTGAACTCCTGCACGACCTGTCCGGCGCCCATCGCCTCGTTCATCAGCCCGACGCCCTGACCGACCCAATAGGTTGCGAGCGCCTTGGCGCCTTCGTGGCCGCCCTCGGATAATTTGTCGACCTTGCGCAGCGCGGGCTCGCTGACCAGCGATTGCAGCGGCATCGGCAGCGGTTTGGGCGCGCCGTCGGCTTCCCACGCGTCGGTCCACGGTGAACGCAGCTGGCGCGAGGGTTTGCCGGTGCGGCTCTTGGAGCGCACGGTGTCGCGCGCGGACGCGGCGAGCATCTTTTCCTTCACGACAGGATTGGTTTCGGCTTCGGCGGTGGTGAGCCAGACCGAACCGCACCACGCGCCATGCGCGCCCATCGCCATCGCCGCGGCCATCTGGCGCCCAGTGACGATACCGCCCGCGGCGAGGATCGGCGTCGTGTCGCCAATCGCGTCGAGCGCCGCCGCGACCTCCGGGACCAGCACCATCGTCGCGACTTCGCCGCAATGGCCGCCCGCTTCGCCGCCCGCGACGACCAGGATGTCGACCCCCGCGCGAACCTGCGCCAGCGCATGATCGCGGGTGCCGACCAGCGCGGCGACAGGAACATTGTGGCGCTTGCCGAGCTCGAGCATCAGCGGCGGCGGGACGCCGAGCGCGTTGGCGATCAGGCGGATCGGATGACGGAACGCGACTTCGAGCAGCTTGGCGGCGCCATCCTCGTGCATATTATCGCCAAAGCTCTGGCGGCTTTCCATCGCGGCTTCGAGCCCCGAAGCATCGACGTCATATTTGCCGAGCAGGTCGGCGGCGAATTGCAGATGCGTTTCGGGGACTTTCGCCGCGCCCGACGAGGGCGCCTCGCCCTTGCCGACGAAGCTGTTCGGGACGATCAGGTCAACGCCATAGGGCTTGCCGCCGATATGGTCGTCGATCCACGCCAGCTCTTCCTCGAGCCGTTCGGGTGAGAGCGCCGCGGCGCCAAAGACACCCATACCGCCGGCCTTCGACACCGCGACGACGACGTCGCGGCAGTGCGAGAAGGCGAGCAGGGGGAATTCGATGCCAAGCATCGCGCAGATCGGGGATTGCATTGGGCCTCTCCATTTTCTTTTGCGCCGCCCCCCCGGACCGTTTGTCCCGAGCTTGTCGAAGGGCCGCCTTTCTTTCGACGTCGGAAGAAAAGGACGGAGCTTCGACAAGCGCAGCACGAACGGAGGAGTGAACGGCTCAACCTGTTCACCCATGTCAGCGCTAGTTTACGTAAACGTCAAGTTGATTTGCGCAGCGGGCCGATTATCGCGGATCACATGACCCAGTTTTCCCTTCCCGACTTCGACCTCGACGCCTTCGTTCGTGCTACCCTTGCCGAGGATCTGGGGGCGGGGGGCGACATTACATCGATGGCCGTGATTCCCGCCGACGCCCGCTTTGGCGGGGTGATGGACAGCCGCGATCCGATCATCGTCGCAGGGCTGCCGATCGCCGAAGCGTTCTTTCGCGCGCTCGATCCAGCCATGGAGATCGAAATCCTGGCTGCCGAAGGGGCCGAAGTGGCCGCGGGCAGCGATTTGATGCGGCTGTCGGGCAACGCTCGCGCGATGCTGACCGCCGAACGGTCGGCGTTGAATACAGTCCAGCATCTGTCAGGCATCGCGACGATGACGCGGCAATATGTGGACGCGCTGTCGGGAACCGGCGCGACGTTGCTCGACACGCGCAAGACGATCCCCGGCCTGCGCGTGCTGGAGAAATATGCGACGCGGATGGGCGGCGCAAAAAACCACCGTATGGGCCTGTGGGACGCGGCGATGATCAAGGACAATCATGTCGCGGTCGCCGGATCGGTCGAGGAAGCGGTGCGGCGTGCGGTCGCGGCCGAGATCGCCGATATCATTGTCGAGGTCGACCGGGTGGCGCAGGTCGAACCCGCGCTCGCCGCCGGGGCGACGCATCTCTTGCTCGACAATATGACGCTCGATGAATTGCGCGAATGTGTGGCGATCGTTGGCGGCAAGGTGCCGACCGAGGCATCGGGCGGGGTGCGGCTCGACACGATCGGCGCGATCGGCGCGACCGGGGTGACCTATGTGTCGGTCGGGCGGTTGACGCAGTCGGCACCGGCGGCGGACGTCGGGCTCGATTTTGCCCTGGTCTAGCGTCTGCTAATCCCCTTACTCCGTTTGCCCTGAGCTTGTCGAAGGGCCGTCCTTATCTGGAAGGAGAGAAGAACGGTGCTTCGACAAGCTCAGCACAAACGGAAAAGCGGCATGGCGCTGACCACACTCGCGCTGCTCCTCATACCCACGGCAGCCCACGCGCAGGCGCTCGCGTGCCAAATCCCCGATCGGATCCCGGTCCCGCGGCTCGAACAGCCGAAGCGCGGCGAACCTGTACGGAAGCCGCCGATCACCGGTTATCTGCTCGCGATGAGCTGGTCGCCGCAGCATTGCGCCAATGTTCGCGATCCGCGCGACGCGCGCGACCAGTTCCAATGTGCGGGCGAAAATGGCCGTTTCGGCTGGGTGCTGCACGGGTTGTGGCCCGAAACCGACAGCCGCGACTATCCGCAATGGTGCCGCCCGGCCAAGGTCGTGCCGCAACCGGTGCTGCGCCAGCATCTGTGCATGACGCCATCGGCGCAGCTGCTCCAGCATGAATGGGCGAAGCATGGCACATGCATGAGCCCGCATCCCGCGGCCTATTTCCGCTCCGCCGCGCTGCTGTTCCGCGCCGTCCGCTTTCCCGACATGGCGGCGCTGGCGGCACGGCCACAGACCGCGGGCAGCATCCGCCGCGCCTTTGCGGCGAGCAACCAAGGCGTGACCGCGCCGATGATTGCGGTGACCGCCGACCGACAGGGCTGGCTCAAGGAAGTGCGGCTGTGCTTGGGGTCGCGGATGCGGCCGCAGCGCTGCAAGCCGTTTCAGGTCGGCGCGCGCGACGCGCGGATGGTGCGGGTCCGACCTATCCCAAAGGATTAGCCGCTGTGCCGCTTTGACACGCCGCATCTGTTAACGATCTTTTAACCTTACCAAGTCGTTAAGACCGGCATAGCTTGCCGGGCATGGACTCGGATCGCATCGACATTCGCCGCCGTCTTCAGGCCCATGGCGCCCGCCAGCTGACGATCGCGCGGCTACTCGCTCCCACCGACTGGCAGGGCGAATTGCGCACGGCGCTGGCGGCGCACCGCGAGCCGGTGACGATTTTTGCCGGGAACGACCTGAGGCTGTTTCTGCAGAGTTTCGCGGTGTTTTTCACCGCGACGATGATGTTTTTGATCTGAAGGCTGACGTCCGAAACAAGACGTCGCCCCCGCGCAGGCGGGGGCCGCTTTCGGTTTACGCAGCGTCGCAGAAATAGGCGGCTAGCGGGCCCCGCCTTCGCCGGGGCGACGGTCTATTTGACCGTCCGCTCCCCACCCCAAAGCGGACGACCGTGACGACATCAATAGCGCCTGCCCGAAACAGGCGGCCAGCGCCGCCCCCTATTTCGGGCGCCCGCTGAACCCCGCTGCCGTCCGCAGCGCGTCGGCGTCCATCACATAGCCGTCGCTCACCACCGTCACCACGCGGCGGAGCGCGCCGAGATCGGTCGATGCGTCGCCATCGACCAGCACCATATCGGCTTCCTTGCCCACCGCGATCGATCCGGTGCGTTTGTCGGCGCCGACGACGCGGGCGGGAATGATCGTTGCGCTCTGGAGCGCTTCAGCGGGGGTGAAGCCGGCCTGGCGGTAGATTTCCAGTTCGCGGACGAGTTCGATGCCCCAGCCGTCGGTCCCGGCGACGATCGGCACGCCCGCCTTGTGCAGGCGGCCGACCAGTTCCACCATCTTCGCATAGCTTTTGCGGTAATCGTCGCGGGTCAGCCCCTCGACGAGCGGATAGCCGCCCGCGATGAAGTTCGACCGTTCGATGACCGGCGAGACGATGCCCATATAGGGGGCATAGGCCGGGTGCGGCTTGCCGCCGTCCTGCGTCAGCATGCCTTCGAAGATGACGATCGTCGGGTCGACCAGCGTCTTCCTTTTCGCCAGGTCGGCGATGAAGCCCGACATCAGCGGGGCGTCGAGGTCGACGTCTTTGAAGTAGCGCGCCGGGCCTTCCATCCGCTGGCGCGTGTTGGCGCGGTCGATGACGTCGCGCGGCATCGATTCCATCACGACGAAATTGAGGTGGGTGAGCTCGTCATAGCCCGCCGCGACGGCTTCGCTGGGCTTCATCGTGGCGGGGACGTGGCCGTGGACGTGCAGGCCGAGCTTGTGCGCTTCGATGGCCGCGGGGGCGATCCACGCCGGGTTCATCGAGGTATAGAATTTGATCCCCCACAGCCCGGCATCCTTCACCCGCCGCACCGCGGCGATCGTTTCGGCCTCGCTGCTGACCACTTCGGCGCCCTGCGCGGCGAGGGGATCCTTTTTGTCGATGATGACCGAGATGAAGGGCTCGCCCATGAGCAGCGTTCCCGCGGCGCGCCGCTTCGTCGCATCGACCGCGCGGTCGAAGGTGGTGCCGGGGCTGCGGAAGCTGGTGATGCCGTTCGCCATGTTGGCAAGCACGCTCCAGTCGTCGCCGATATGCAGATGGCTGTCCCAGATGCCGGGGACCAGCGTCTTGCCGGCGCCGTCGATGACCTGCGCGCCTGCGGGGGCTTTCAATGATCCGGCGGCGCCGATCGCGGCAATCTTGCCGTCCTGCGCCAGCACGGCGCGATCGGTCAGGAAGGTGCCCTTGTCGGCGTCGAACAGCCGGACATTGTCGAACAGCACCGGCGCCCTGGCGGCGGGCGATTGAAAGCGTTTGGCGATCGCGGCCACGGTGTCGGCGGTCGCGGCGTCCTGCGCATCGCGCAGCTGGCGGAGCGCGCCTTCATAACCCGCGGGCATCACCGACAAGAAGCTGACGTCGGCAAAATAGCGCTTCTGCTCGTCGAGCCAGACCGGATAGGGCGAGGGCAATATGCCGCTGATGAAAGCGAGCTGGACGGTTTTGGGGCCGTTCGGGCCTTGGATCACCTGGGTCGGGCCAAAGCTCATACGGCCCTTGCCGCTGGGCAGGAAATTGAGCCCCTTGTCGCCCGCGGCGGCGAGCGCGTTGATCAGCGGGGCATTGGCGATGCCGACGCCGCCGGCCGGGATATACCAGCCGCCTGCTGCGGCTTCGCCCGCGTCGGTCGCCGTTTTCCAGGTCGCACGGCCGCCCGCGACGCGATAATCCTCCGCCGCGTCGCCCGACATCGTGACGCCGCGAACGGTCGTCGCCGCAATCGTGCCGTCCGCGGCAAAGGTGGTGACCTGATCCATCTCGGTGATCCAGCCGCGCAGTTCCTGCGACCAGCGATAGGCGGTGCGGCCGTCGGGCAATTGCCATTGCCACGGCGTACCATGCTGACCGGCTTCCGACACCACGAGATAGCGGACCGCGTCGGCGGGCGGCTTGAGCAGATCTTCCTTGGGAACCGGCGTCGATGCCGCGGCGGGCGCGGTGGTTTCATGCGCGTGAGCGGCGGGCAGGGCAGTCGAGGCCAGCAGAGCAGCGGCAAGAATCAGGCGCATTGTCGATTTCCCCCAATATGTGGTGCGATGACCGACAGTGGTAGGCGCATGGGGGCAGCCGAAGCAAGAACCGACCGACGGCGAACAATTGTCGATGAGTGTCGGTCACCGCCCCGGCGGGCGCGGGGGCGAAGATCGTCAGTCGCGCTTTTGCAGGCTCACCACCGCATGGATCGGCAGTTCGGCATAGATATGCGGAAACAGGTCGCCGCCGCGCGCTGGCTCCCAACGGACGGCGTCGCCGAGGAGGAACAGGTCCACCTCGGCGATCATCAGCGGGCGGCAATCGGCAAAATATTTGGCGATCGTGCCTTCCAGCTGTTCGGCGGTCGACAGGTGGATATAGCCGTCGGCAATATCCACGGGCGCGCCGCGGAACACGCGCTCGCGTTCAAAATCGGCCCATTGCTGCTGGGTCAGTATCTTGAAGGCAGTCGCGGCGGTCATGCGGAGGGCGCGTCCGTTGCCGGGGGTTCCGCCGCGGCCCCGGTGGCCTCGACGCCTTCGGCCTCATCCTCGTCGCCATCCTCGATCAACGCTGCCGAGACGACATGCTCGTCCTTGGAGACGTCGAACAGGCGGACGCCCGCGCTGCCGCGGCCGATGACGCGCATCGTGTCGAGCCCCATGCGAATGAGCTTCGCCTGATCGGTGACGAGCATCAACTGATGCGCCTGCGTCGCCGGGAAGCTCGCGACAACGGGGCCGTTGCGGCCGATATTGTCGATGTTGGTGATCCCCTGACCGCCGCGCCCGGTGCGGCGATATTCATAGGCCGACGACAGCTTGCCATAGCCGTTGGCGCAGACCGTGAGAATGAACTGTTCGCGCGCGGCGAGCTCGGCCATGCGGTCGCCCTCCAGCGTCGGTTCATTCTCATTATCCTTCCACGGCGCGGCGCGGAGATAGGCTTCGCGCTCCTCGCTGCTGGTGCCGACGCGGTGGAGGATCGACAGCGAAATGACTTCGTCGCCATCGGCGAGGCGCATCCCGCGCACCCCGGTCGAATTGCGGCTCTGGAATTCGCGGACGTCGTCGCCGGCAAAGCGGATCGCCTTGCCCTGACGCGTCGCGAGCAGCACATCGTCGCTCTCGTCGAGCAGGGCAACGCCGATCAGGCGGTCGTCCTCGTCCTCGCCCTCGAACTTCATCGCGATCTTGCCGTTTGACGGGACGTTGGTGAAGGCGTCCATGCTGTTGCGGCGCACGCTGCCCTTCGCAGTGGCGAACATGACGTGGAGCTTGCCCCATTCGGCCTCGTCTTCGGGCAGTGGGAGAACGGTCGAGATCGTTTCGCCCTGCGCCAGCGGGAGGAGGTTGATCATCGGACGGCCGCGCGTCGCCGGGCCGCCTTCGGGCAGGCGCCACACTTTCATGCGATAGACCTTGCCCGCGGTCGAGAAGAAGAGGACGGGGGTGTGCGTCGAGGTGACGAACAGCTCGGTGACGACATCCTCGTCCTTCGTCGCCATCCCGGCGCGGCCCTTGCCGCCGCGGCGCTGGGCGCGGAAGGTGTCGAGCGGGGTGCGTTTGATATAGCCGTCGAGGGTGACGGTGACGACCATCTCCTCGCGCTCGATCAGATCCTCGTCGTCGATGCCGTCGGCGGCGGGGGCGAGGAGGGTGCGGCGCGGTTTGCCGAATTCGTCGCGCACCTGGGTCAGCTCTTCGCGCATCACGGCGTAGAGTTTGTCGCGGTCGGCGAGGATCGAAAGAAGTTCCTCAATTTCGGCGGCCAACTCGCCGAGTTCCTTGCCAATTTCATCGCGGCCAAGCGCGGTCAGGCGGTGGAGGCGGAGGTCGAGGATCGCCTTCACCTGCACTTCGGACAGGCGATAGGTTGCGGCTTCTTCGACCTCACCCTCGATCGCTTCGACGAGGCGGATATAGGGGGCGATATCGCCGATCGGCCATTCGCGCAGCAGCAGCGCTTCGCGCGCCGCCGCCGGGCTGGGCGAGCCGCGGATGATGCGGACGACTTCGTCGAGATTGCTGACCGCAACGACCAGCCCGAGCAAGATATGCGCGCGGTCGCGCGCCTTGTTCAGCTCGAACTTGCAGCGGCGGGTGATCACATCTTCGCGGAAGTCGATGAACGCCGACAGGATCGTCTTCAGCCCCATCATTTCGGGACGACCGCCGCGGATCGCGAGCATGTTGGCGGGGAAGCTCGACTGCGCCGGGGTGTGGCGCCACAGCTGGTTCAATACGACCTCGGCGGTCGCGTCGCGCTTCAGTTCGATGACGACGCGGACGCCTTCGCGGTTCGATTCGTCGCGGATGTCGGCGACACCTTCGATCCGCTTGTCGCGCGCCGCCTCGGCGATCTTCTCGACTAGGCCCGATTTGCCGACCTGAAACGGAATCGACGTCAATACAATCGATTGGCGATCGTTCCTGCCTTCCTCGATGATATGCGTCGAGCGCATCATGATCGAGCCGCGACCGGTGGCATAGGCATTGCGCGCACCGCCCTGGCCCAGCATCATCGCGCCGGTCGGGAAGTCTGGGCCGGGGACGATCGCCATCAGTTCGTCGAGGGTGATTTCGGGATTGTCGATCGTCGCGAGCGTCGCGTTGATCACCTCCGCCAGATTGTGCGGGGGGATGTTGGTCGCCATGCCGACCGCGATGCCGCCCGCGCCGTTGACGAGGAGGTTGGGATAGCGCGCGGGGAGGACGGTCGGTTCGGATTCGGAGCCGTCATAGTTCGGCTGGAAATCGACGGTATCCTTGTCGAGATCGCCGAGCAGCGTGTTCGCGACCTTGGCCAGGCGCGATTCGGTATAGCGCATCGCCGCCGGCGGATCGGGGTCCATAGACCCGAAATTGCCCTGGCCGTCGACGAGCGGGACGCTCATCGACCAGTCCTGCGTCATGCGTGCGAGCGCGTCATAGATCGAGCTGTCGCCGTGCGGGTGATATTTACCCATCACGTCACCGACGATACGCGCCGATTTGCGATAGGGGCGGCCCGCGACGTAGCCGCTTTCAAACGCCGAATAGAGGATGCGGCGATGCACCGGTTTCAGGCCGTCGCGAACGTCGGGCAGCGCGCGGCTGACGATCACGCTCATCGCGTAATCGAGGTAGCTTGTCTTCATTTCGTCGACGATATTGATCGGCGAAATACCGTCTTCGGACGGCGGCGTCGGCGTATTTTCTTCGGTCAAGACCCGGCCTTTTTTCTGCTTTTCGGGAAGTGGTTTTTACCTAGCCGACGGTGGCGGGAAATGCCAGTGATTCGGTGGGTTTTCAGGGAATGATTTCGCTGCCGTCCCACGCGAAAATCCGACCGCTTTGGGTGGGCGTCAGCGCCCCCAGCACGCGCAACAGGTTGGCGGCTGCAGTGGGCGCGCTGGCAAGGTTTTCAGGGGGAACGCCGCGCTGGAATGGCGCCGACAGGCCGGTATCGACGGTGCCGGGATGCAGCGCGACAACAAGGGCGTCGGCATTGCGGCGCGCCTCGGCGATCGCAAAGCTGCGCACCAGCTGGTTGAGCGCGGCTTTCGAGGCGCGGTAGCTGTACCAGCCGCCGCTGCGATTATCGCCGATACTGCCGACGCGCGCGGACAGCATCGCGAACAGCGTGCGCCCGTGGCGCGGCAGCAGCGGCAGGAAATATTTGGCGACCAGCGCCGGACCGATCGTATTGACGGCGAAATTGCGCGCCATCCAGTCGGGATCGATGTCGGCGAGCTTGCGTTCTGGCTGGCGTCCGTCGGCGTGGAGCAGGCCAGTCGCGACGATGACCAGCCGTGGCGGCGGGCCGCTGTCACGCACCAGCGCCGCCGCGGCCGCGACCGAGGCCTCGTCGGTGAGATCGATGCGATGTGGTGCCGGGAATGAGCGAGCGAAGCGGTGGATGACGTCATGGCGTCCGTCGGCGTGCAAAGCCTCGGCGAGGGCGTCGCCGATCCCGCCTGAGGCGCCGATGATTACTGCCGAACCAGCGTCTGTCACCGCGGCGGCGTATCACGCCGGTTGCCGCCGCGACAAGCGATGCTTGCCAAACCGGCTGTGCGCCATATGACGGTGCGCCGTGACCAACCTGCTTTTTCCTGCCCGTCGATGGCCCTGATCGCGCTGATTGGCGCCAGCGAAGTCTTGCCGGACGGCGGGCTGCGCGCGCTCGTCACCGTCGCGGGCGAAACATTGATCGAGCGGCAGGCAGCGCGGCTGGCCGATGTCGGGGTGACGCATATCGCGGTCGCGGTGGCCGCAGTCCCCGCCGACCTGCTTTCGACGTGCGACCGGATCCGCCGCCGCGGGCTGAAGATAACCCCCGTGCGCGCGGCCACCGACCTGATGGGGCTGGTGCAGGAGGATGACCGGATCATATTGGTCACCGACGGGCTGCGCGCAGGCGGGACGCATTATGCGGCGATCGCCAGACCCGGAGCACCCGCGATCCTCGTCACGGGCGACACTCCGCTGACGCAGGGGTTCGAGCGCATCGACGCGACGCGGCGCTGGGGCGGGCTCGCGAGTATCTCACAGCCGATGGTCGCCGAGCTGGCCGCGATGCCGGGCGAATGGGACATGATGCTCACGCTGCTGCGCCTCGCAGTGCAATCGGGCGCGCGGCGGCTCTATTGCGAACCGGCCTTGTTCGAGCAGGGTGAGATTGCCATCGTCACCGATCGCCCGACCGCGGCGCTGATCGAGCAGTCAAGCCTCCAGCAGGTCGAATATGGCGGGATGGGGTTCGGGCGGTCGGCGATCATGATGCCGATCATCCGGCTCGCCGGGCCGCTGCTGGTCAAATCGCCGACGACGGCGCGCTATTTGCCCTATGTCACCGCGCTTTTGTGGGTGGCGGTCGCGGCGCTGGCGGCGAGCGGGTTGGCGGCCGCGGGCGCGCTGGTCGCCATCCTTGGCGGCCTGGGGCTGACCGCGATGCGTTTCCTGTCGGCATTTCGCGCCGAAAGTGCCGCGCAAGACCGGGCGCGCGACGTCATCCGGATTTTTGCCTGGCTTCTGCTGGCGGTGTTTCCGTGGCTGGTGTCGCTGGCGGGACCGGGGCACCAGATGCCGCCGTTTTCAGAGGCTGCGCTGGCGCCATGCCTCGCCGCGACGATCCTCGTCGCGCGATCGCTGTACGAAGATTCGGGCGAGCGGCGGCGCTTTCACTGGCTGCTGCCTGATGCCGATCAGGCGTGGATCATGCTGGCCCCGGCGCTGCTGTTCGACTTCGCCTCGCTGATGTTCGCAATCCTGCCGCTGCTCGCGCTGCTCCAGATATTGGTCTGGCTGCGATTGGCGCGTCGTCCGGAAGCGCGCTAATACAAAGCGCTTCAAGGTTTAGCGCGTATTAACGTCATCCTGCTATCCGCGACCGTGCATGACTGACTCCGCCTCCTTGTCCGGCATCGATCCGCTGTCCGCGCGCTTGCGCGAACTCGCCGGCTATCTGGCGGCGCCGACGGTCGCGCGGTTGACCGAGGAGCAGCGCGCCTTGTCGCTGGGCATCGCGCGGCGACTGGTCACCGATGTCGCGACGCGGCTCGATCGCGCGATTGATACCGACCGCTTGTGGTGCGAATGGCTGCGCGGCGGGTTGCCGGGAGCCGAACGGCTGGCGCGCATTTGCTTTGCGCGCGCTGAGGAGCATCGCTGGCGCGACCTGTCGATGCAACGTAGCAGCCCGCCGCCCATTTTGCCGGAAACCGACGAGGCCGCTGCGGACGTGCCGTCAATCAATGCGCCGTTGTCCGACGTCGACCGCGCCTATCTGGCGTTGCAGATCGCCGACCGCCGCCGGTTCGACGCGCTGGGGCATCCCGCGCTTGCCGTTGCGGATCTGGACGACGACGTCTTTCGCGCCGTGCTGCTGGATATTGCGGGCTGGCGTTTGTCCGAGGTCAGTCACGACCATAAACGCGCCGCTGAGCTGGGCGACGCGGTGCGGATCGCCACCGAGCGACATGCAGATGAGAAAGGGATCACCCAGGCAGGCGCCGCGTATCACGATCGGTTGGGGTCGGGACTGGCCGATGCCGCGCGCGACGCGATCCTTCGCCATGACTGGCCGACGCTGATCGCGCTGGCGGCGGCCGCGCACCGCCGCAGCTATGGCGACATGGCGCTGGCGCTGCTGACCGCGGAGACCGCGGCGCTGCCATCGGTGCTGGCGCCGCTGGGCCTCGATCGCGCTGCAATGGCGCCGCTGGAAGCGTCGCTGACGATGTTGCCCGCCCGGGCGGTCGCCGACGATGCCGCGTTGCTGATGTCGGGACTGACCGCATAATGGACGAACGGATCGTCCGCGGCCGGATCGACCGGTCGGGCGCGCTGGTCAGCGCCGACGCGCCGCTGCTGCGCCTGCAACAGCGCGCGGGCGCGGGGCTCGGCAAGCCGTTGGCGTTGCCGCACCTGGCGCGACTGGTTGCGCTGGCGCAGCGGCTGCACCGCGAGGTCAGCCGCCCGCTGCACGCCGCCGACGACCATAGCGACATCCATGCGCTGGTGCGCATCATTCCCGATGCCGACGGGGCGGCGCTCGAGATCAGCGATTGGCGGACGCGTCCGATGACCCAGCCGCAGATCCCGGTGATCACCGACCCTATCGCAGCACCGCACGGATGGACGTGGGAGTGCGACCAGCAGCTGCGAATGGTCGCGCTGCGCGGGGCGCCCGACGCACCGTCGGTTCCTGCCGATTGGGAAGGACGGTCGCTGTCCGAGCTGTTCGAACTGCAGCCCGACGGCGACGGTCGCTTTCCGGTCCTGCGCGCGCTGGCGCGGCAATCGCGTTTCGACGGCCAGCTTGTCCGCGCGGATGCCGGGTCCGAACGACTGTCCATGACCTTGTCGGGTGATGCGCTGTTCGACGGCGTTGGGCGCTTCACCGGATTTCGCGGCACAGCGATGGCGGCAGAAACGGACCCTGCGGTTGATGCGATCCCCGCGGCGACGCTGATCGACCCGGCGTTCGGATCGCTGCCGCTGTCCGATCCGCAGTTCGGTCGCCGTATCGACGGCGCACTGCGCGGCCCGCTGAGCCGGATCATCGCGACCGCCGAGACGATCTCGGGTCAGTTCGATGGACCGATCCGTGCCGATTATGCGCGCTACGCGGGCGACATTGCCCATGCCGGGCGGCATCTGCTGGGTCTGGTCGACGACCTCGCCGATTTGCAGAATATCGAGCGCCCGGGGTTCAAGGCAGCCGCCGACGAAATCGACCTCGGCGATCTGGCGCGCCGCGCCGTCGGTCTGCTCGGCATGAAGGCCGAGGAAAAGGGCATCCGCATCGACGCGCCCAAGGTCGACGACAAGGCACCCGCGACCGGCGAGTTCCGCCGCGTGTTGCAGGTGCTGCTCAACCTGTTGGGCAATGCGATCCGCTATTCGCCCGACAATTCGCAAATCTGGATCCGCGTCGACCGCGAGGGCGACCGCGCGATGGTGACGGTCGCCGACCAGGGGCAGGGGATCGATGCCGAACAGCAGGCGGTGGTGTTCGAAAAATTCGAGCGGCTGGGCCGCACCGACAGCGGGGGCTCGGGGCTGGGCCTCTATATCGCGCGGCGACTGGCGCGGGCGATGGACGGTGACCTAACGGTCGAAAGCGCGCCGGGGCAGGGGGCGCGGTTTACGTTGAGTTTGCCGGCGCGGGATGGGGTATAGCCGATGGCGTCCGCTTTGGGGTGGGGAGCGGACGTAGTTCGTTCCTCCCCGGAACGGGGAGGTGGCAGCCCGTAGGGCTGACGGAGGGGCCGAAACCTCTCGTGATGACGCACCGTCCCGACCCCTCCACCACCGCTTCGCGGCGGTCCCCCTCCCCGTTCCGGGGAGGAATGAAAACGGCAGCAATCGGTCGTAACAGGCAAAAAAGGGGGCGGTTTCGCGCCCCTTTTTCTTTTTGGTGTCGGCCCCGATCAACGCTGACCCACCGGCACATAATCGCGCGGCGCCGGACCGGTGTAGAGCTGGCGCGGACGACCGATTTTCTGGGCGGGGTCCGAAATCATTTCGTTCCACTGCGCGACCCAGCCAACCGTGCGGGCCAGCGCGAACAGCGCGGTGAACATCGTCGTCGGGAAACCGATCGCCGACAGAATGACGCCCGAATAGAAATCGACGTTGGGGAACAGCTTCTTTTCGACGAAATAGGGGTCGCTGAGCGCCATTTCCTCCAGCTGCAATGCGACTTCGAACACCGGGTCGTTGACCTTCAGCGCGTCGAACACTTCGCGCACCGTCTTCTGCATCACCGTCGCGCGCGGGTCGTAGTTTTTGTACACGCGATGGCCAAAGCCCATCAGGCGGAACGGATCGTCCTTGTCCTTGGCGCGCGCGATATATTCGGGGATGCGTTCGGGGCGGCCGATTTCGCGCAGCATGTTGAGCGCGGCTTCGTTGGCGCCGCCATGCGCGGGGCCCCACAGGCAGGCGATGCCCGCCGCGATGCACGCGAACGGGTTTGCGCCCGACGAGCCCGCAAGGCGGACGGTCGAGGTCGACGCATTCTGTTCATGGTCGGCGTGGAGGATGAAGATGCGGTCGAGCGCGCGCTCGACGACCGGATTGACCTCATATTCCTCAGCCGGAACGCCAAAGGTCATGCGCAGGAAATTGCCGGTGTAGCTGAGCTTGTTGTCGGGATAGACGAAGGGCTGGCCGACCGAATATTTATACGCCATCGCGGCGATCGTCGGCATCTTGGCGATCAGCCGGTGGCTGGCGATCATCCGCTGGTGCGGATCGTGGATCTCGGTCGAGTCGTGGTAGAAGGCCGAAAGCGCGCCGACGACGCCGCACATGATCGCCATCGGATGCGCATCGCGCCGGAAGCCACGGTAAAAGGTTGCCAGCTGTTCGTGCAGCATCGTGTGGCGGGTGATCGTATTGTCGAAGTCGGCCAGTTCCTGCGCGTTCGGCAGTTCGCCATTCAGCAGCAGGTAGCAGGTTTCCATGAAGCTGGAATGTTCAGCAAGATCGCCGATGGCATAGCCGCGATGGAGCAGCACGCCCTCGTCGCCGTCGATATAGGTGATCTGCGATTCGCAGCTGGCGGTCGAGGTAAAGCCCGGGTCGTAGGTGAAGGCGCCGGTCTGGGCATAGAATTTGCGGATGTCGACGACATCGGGGCCGATGGTGCCCGACAATACCGGACTTTCGACAGTCTTGTCGCCCAGGGTGATTTTTGCGGGTTGGTCGGTCATATGTTTTTCCCTGTTATGACGGCGAGGAGAGAGCGTGGCTACGCCCCTGCCGGATAATGTTGCACTGCGTCAAGTCGGGCCAGACTGACATCACGCCCGAGCAACAACAGCACGTCGAAAATCCCTGGGGAAACGGTGCGGCCGGTTAAGGCAGCGCGTAACGGTCCAGCCAATTTGCCGAGTCCCAGTTCGGCGGCTTCGGCCTCGGCCCGCACGGCGGCGTCCAGCTCTTCTATCGTCCATTGGTCCAGCCCGCGCAGCCGCTGCGTCACGGCAGCCAGCAAGCCTTCGGGCGCAGCCTTTAGCACCTCGGCAGCCTTTTCGTCCACCGGCAACGGATCGCCCTGGAACAGGAACATCGCGCCGTCGGCGACCTCGTCTAGCGTCTTGGCGCGTGGTTTGAGCGATTCCATGGCGCGGGTCAGCGTATCGCGTTCGGCGTCGGTGAGCGCGCGGCCAGCAAGCTTTTCGACGCGCGGCGCGACCAGCGAGGCGAGCCGCGCATCATCGGCCTCGCGCAGATAATGTCCGTTGAGATTTTCGAGCTTTTTGAAGTCGAAGCGCGACGGCGAGCGGCCGACATGGGCAAGGTCGAACCACGCGGTCGCCTGTTCGCGGCTGATGATTTCATCGTCGCCATGGCCCCAGCCGAGGCGGAGCAGATAATTGTTCACCGCTTCAGGGAGATAGCCCATTTCGTCGCGGTAAGCGTCGACGCCGAGCGCGCCGTGGCGTTTCGACAGCTTCGCGCCGTCAGCGCCGTGGATCAGCGGCACATGCGCATAGGTCGGCTCCCGCCAGTTCATCGCGCGGATCAGCGCGAGCTGGCGGAAGGCATTGTTGAGATGGTCGTCGCCGCGGATGACGTGCGTCACGCCCATGTCGTTATCGTCGACGACGACGCTGAGCATATAGGTGGGCGTACCGTCGCTGCGCAGCAGGACAAAATCGTCGAGTTCGGCGTTCTGGACGGTGACGTCGCCCTGCACCTTGTCGGCGATCGTCGCGGCGCCCTCCTGCGGCGCGCGCAGGCGGACGACGTGCGGCGCCGACGGATCACCGTCGTTCCGGTCGCGCCAGGGGCTGCGAACACGGAAGGGCAGGCGCCTTTCCTGCGCTTCGGCACGCATGGCGGCGAGTTCGTCCTGCGTCAGATAACAGCGATAGGCCTCGCCCTTCGCCAGCAATTCGGCGGCGACCGCGGCGTGGCGATCGGCGCGTGCGAACTGGAACACGGTCTCGCCGTCCCAGTCGAGATCCAGCCATTGCATTCCGTCGATGATGGCGTCGATCGCGGCGTCGGTCGATCGCGCGCGGTCGGTATCCTCGATCCGCAGCAGGAATTTGCCGCCATGATGCCGCGCGAACAGCCAGTTGAACAGCGCGGTGCGCGCGCCGCCGATATGCAGGAAACCGGTCGGCGAGGGGGCAAAACGGGTTACGACATCGGCGCCGATTGCCTCCGGGTTTTTCGCGGTCATATCGGTTTCAATATCGGTTGCCACCACGGCCTCTTTCACTCAATTTGCCGCGCGTCGCGGCGGCGTTCGGGGAGCCCCTAGCATGGCGACAAGACAGCTTCAAACGCCCATTGCCCCGCGCCGCGGCAGCCGCTGGGGAGCGCTGGGCGATGCCATCGAGCTGCGGCTCGAGGCAGAGCGCGAGCGGATCGCGTTGTGGCTTCCCGCCGCGCTTGGCGCCGGGATCGCGCTGTGGCTGGCGCTGCCGACGGCGATGCACTGGATCGGGGCGCTGCTGGCGCTGGGCGCAGGGGCGCTGGCAGGCGGCATGATCGGCTGGGACCGACGGCTGGGCCGCCTAATCGTCATCGGCTGCGGTGTCATGGCGACCGGTATCCTGCTCATCTGGGGCCGCGCGCTGTGGGTTGCGGCGCCGGTGCTGGGGCAGCCTGTCACCACCAGCTTTTCGGCGGAGGTCGAGCGCGTTGACGCCCAACCGGCGCGCGGACAGGTGCGGTTGATCGTCCGTCCCCACGCGCGCGCCGATCTACCGCCGCGATTACGCGTGACGGCGAGCGAGGATCAGGCCGCCGGGGTCATCCCGGGCGAGCGGATCGGCCTGCGGGCGCGATTGATGCCCCCACCGACCGCCAGCTTGCCGGGCGGCTATGATTTTGCCCAGCGCGCCTGGTTCGACCGACTGGGCGCGGTCGGGACGGTGATCGGCGACATCGGCCGCGCGCCCGGTGCGGGCCAGGGACCGCCGCCGCTGCGGGCGCGGTTGACACGGCATATCCACGATCAGGTCGACGGGTCGGCTGGCGGCGTCGCGGCGGCGCTGGTGACGGGCGACCGCGGCGCGATCAGCGAGGCCGATGACGAGGCGATGCGGCGCAGCGGGCTGGCGCATCTGCTGTCGATCAGCGGGCTGCATGTGACGGCAGTGGTCGGTTTCACAATGCTGCTGTCGATGCGGTTGCTGGCACTCAGTCGGCGATTGGCACTGCGGGGCTGGGTGCTGCCGCTCGCCGCCGCCGCCGCCGCGCTGGCGGGCGGCGGCTACACGCTGCTCGCCGGGGCCGAAGTGCCGACGCTGCGGTCGTTCATCGCGTCTTTGCTGGTGATGCTCGCCTTTTTGCTGGGCCGTGAGGCGCTGACGCTGCGGCTGGTGGCGGCGGGGGCGTTGCTGGTGATGCTGTGGCGGCCAGAGGCGCTGGCGGGGCCGAGCTTTCAGCTCAGCTTTGCCGCGGTCACCGCGATCGTGGCGCTCCACGAAAGCCGCTGGATGCGCGCCTATGTCGCGCGGCGCGAGGAGCCGTGGGTGCTTCGGCTGGGCCGCGGCATCGGCGCGCTCATCCTGACCGGGCTGGTCGTCGAGGCCGCGCTCGCGCCGATCGCGCTGTTCCATTTCCACAAGGCGGGCCTCTATGGCGCGCTCGCCAATGTGGTCGCGATCCCGCTGACGACCTTTGTCATCATGCCCTTCGAAGCCTTGGCGCTGCTGTTCGACAGTGTTGGTCTCGGCGCGCCATTCTGGTGGGTTGCCGAAGCGGCGCTCGGCGCACTCATTGCCCTGGCGCATTGGGTCGCGGCGGCGCCCGGCGCGGTCGCGACGCTGCCTGTGTTTCCGCCATGGGGATTTGCGATCACGGTGTTCGGCGGCTTGTGGTTTCTGCTCTGGCAAACGCGCTGGCGCCGAGCGGGCCTGATCCCGGTAGCGATCGGCATGGCGGCGCTGCTCGCCCAGCCGCGCCCCGATCTGTTGGTGACCGGCGATGGCAAGCATATCGCCTCGGCGCTGCCCGATGGCGGCTACGCGCTGCTGCGTAGCCGCGCGGGCGATTATGTTCGCGATACGCTGTCCGAGGCGGCGGGGATCGATACGCCGCTGGCGGCGCTCGCCGAGCTCGACCATGTCGAATGCAATCGCGATTTCTGCCGCTGGAACCAGGGCGAGGGCGCCGCGCGGCGCGTCATCCTGGCATCGCGCGGGCGTGATCGGATCGACGGCGCCGATATGGCCGCCGCCTGCGCCGCCGCCGATGTCGTGATCAGCGACCGCTGGTTACCGCGCGAGTGCGCCGGACGCTGGATGACGATCGATCGCGATAGCCTGGCCGAAACCGGCGGGCTAGCGCTCTATCTGGGCGATCCGCCCACCGCCGCCAGCGCGCTGCGCCGAGGCGGCGGGCATCCGTGGCGCCGCCCGCAACAGCTTAGTGGTAACGACGAAGCAATCCCGACAAGCGCCCTTGCACAATGACGCGGTCGGCGGGGTAGCGCTGCGGTTCATAGGCGCTGTTCGCGGGGTCGAGCCGGATCATCGGCCCTTCGCGGCGGAAATATTTGAGCGTCGCGTCCTGCCCGTCGACGAGCGCGACGACGATGTCGCCCTCGCGCGCGGTGCTCGCCTTCTGGATCAGCGCATAATCGCCGTCGAAAATGCCCGCTTCGACCATCGAGTCGCCCGACACTTCGAGTGCATAATGCTCGCCCGAACCGAGCAGCGCGGCGGGGACTGCGAGCTGGTTGTGATCCTCGAACGCTTCGATGGGGACGCCCGCGGCGATCTTGCCGTGCAGCGGAACCTCGATGATGTCGTTCGCGGCGATCGGCCGCATCGCGGGGGCGGGTTTGCGCAGCGGGACCACATTGTCGCGATCATTGCGCACAGCGGGCTTGCTGCCTTCGGGGAGCTTGATCACCTCGAGCGCGCGGGCGCGGTTGGGCAGGCGGCGGAGGAAACCCCTTTCTTCCAAAGCACTTATCAGGCGATGTATGCCCGATTTCGACTTGAGTCCGAGCGCTTCCTTCATCTCCTCGAACGACGGCGAAATGCCGCCCGCATCGAGCTTTTGCTGAATGAAGTGAAGCAGTTCATGCTGCTTGGCGGTCAACATCGATCATCCTCCGTCAGGACCAGAACCGGACATAATGAGAACGATAGTGGAACAGAGCGGAACTTGTCAAGCGATGACGATATAATCCGCCATGGCGCCCGCATCGCGCGGCGGGGCAGCGATCTCGCGGATCAGCAGCGCGTTGGCGGCGACGAGCGGCGACGTCCTGCCGCTGTCCTGGCCGATCAGCGGGGTGAGACGGCCCCTCTCGAGTCGCGCACGCAGATAGTCACGGCGCGCGCCGCCGCCGTCCAATGCGATTGCGAGCGGCGCTTGGTGGATCGCGGGCAAGGGATCGCGCGCGCCCGCGAGTTGGCGAACGAGGGGAAGAAGGAACAATGTCGCGGTGACGAACGCCGACGACGGGTTGCCGGGCAGGCCGAGCAGCACGGCGTCGCCGATCGTTCCGGCGATCAGCGGCTTGCCGGGGCGCATCGCGATCTTCCAGAAATCGATGTTTCCGCCCGCGTCTTCGAGCGCGCCGCGGACATGGTCATGATCGCCGACCGACGCGCCGCCGACGGTGGCGATGACGTCGTGACGTCGCGCTAACTCTTTCAAAAGCTTGGCGAGTATCGCGCGGTCGTCGCGGACATGATGCGGCAGGCTGACGATAGCGGGTTCGCCGGCAAGCATCGCGGCGAGCATCGGGCTGTTGCTGTCGGGGATCTGGCCCGGGGCGAGCGGTCGCCCCGCCTGGACGAGTTCGTCTCCCGTGGTCAGGATCGCAACGCGCGGACGGCGCCCGACCGCGAGCTGGCCCGCGCCGCTCATCGCCGCGGCGGCGATGGCGCCGGGGGTCAGGCGGGTTCCGGCGGGGAGCAGGCAAGCGCCCGCGGCAAAATCGCTGGCCCGCGCGCGAATATGGCGGCCGCGGGCGCCGGGGCCGTCGCCGGTCAGCGTCAGCACGGCGCCATTGGCCGATACGTCCTCCTGCACGACCACGGTATCGGCGCCGTCGGGAAGCATCGCGCCGGTGAATATCCGCATCGCTTCGCCTGCGTTCACCTGGCGATCGGGCGCGGTACCCGCGGCGCTTTCGCCTATGATTGTCCAGGGGCCGGGCAGGTCTTCGAAGCGAATCGCATAGCCGTCCATGGCCGAAAGCGGCGCGGCAGGTTGATCGCGCGCCGCGAGAATCTCGTCCGAGGTGTAGCATCCAAGACATTCGGAAAAGGAGATATTCTCTGTCGGCAGCGGTTCGCGGAGCGCCAGCAATCGCGCCTGCGCCGCTTCGACCGGCAGCAGCTTCGATTGGATGACGGTGCGATCGGTCAAAATGGTCCTATCCTGCCGTGCCGTTCGTGCTGAGCTTGTCGAAGCACCGCTCTTTCCTTCCGCCGTTTGAAGAAAAAGCAGCCCTTCGACAAGCTCAGGGCGAACGGATTTTATTCGGCGCGCCAGTCGCCCGAGCGCCCACCGCTCTTTTCGAGCAGCCGGATGTCGCCGATCACCATCGCGCGGTCGAGCGCCTTCGCCATGTCATAAAGGGTGAGCAGCGCGACGGACGCGGCGGTGAGCGCCTCCATTTCGACCCCGGTCGGACCGTTGGTTGCGGCGGTCGCGGTGACCGCGATCCCATTGGCTTCCCACGCAAAGTCGACGCCGACCTTGGTGAGCGCGAGCGGATGGCAGAGCGGGATGAGGTCGGACGTGCGCTTGGCCGCCATGATCCCGGCAATGCGCGCGGTCGACAGGACGTCGCCCTTGGGCGCGTTGCCGCCGCGGATCGCCTCCAGCGCGTCCGCCGACATGGTGATGCGGCCGCTGGCGACGGCGCGGCGCTGCGTGGCGGGCTTGGCGCCGACATCGACCATGTGCGCGGCGCCGGTTTCGTCGAGATGAGTCGGTTTGAGGGTCATGGGAGGAGCGAAGCAAGGTGGTGGGCGAAAGGCAAGGGGAGATGGGGGGTGGGGGTGAGCGTCAATGTCGGGAAACGACCGAATTGCGGACGTACGTCATTTCCTCTCTCCCCATGTGGGAGAGATACGAAGGCTTGGCAGCTTTGCTGCCTAGCCGCAGTTGAGAGGGGGTTTTCGCGTGCTGGCGTCCGCCCCCTCACCAAGCTTCGCTAGCTCCTGACGGAGCAAGCTGCACTATCCTCTCCCACAAGGGGAGAGGAGCTTGTAGCAACTCCCCCACCTCGAAATGCGCTTCAGCCCTCGAGCAACGCCCTCGTTGCCGCCGTGACGTCATCCTGGCGCATCAGGCTTTCGCCGACGAGGAAGGTTTTAACGCCGCTCGCCGCGAGGCGCTGGCAGTCGGCGTGGGTGGCGATGCCGCTTTCGCCGACGAGCAGCGTGTCCGCGGGAACCAGTTTTGCGAGGCGTTCGGTGACGGCGAGGTCGGTTTCGAAGGTTCTGAGGTCGCGGTTGTTGACGCCGATCAGCCGCGATTTGAGCTTGCTGAGTGCGCGGCCCAGTTCGGCTTCGTCATGGACTTCGACGAGCACGTCCATGTTGCGTTCGATCGCGGCAGCCTCGATCTCCTGCATCGCGCCGTCGTCGAGCGCGGCGACGATGATCAGGATCGCGTCGGCGCCGATCGCGCGCGCTTCGGCGACCTGCCAGGGGTCGATCATGAAATCCTTGCGCAGCGCGGGCAGGGGGCAGGCGGCGCGCGCGGCGATGAGATAGTCTTCATGACCCTGAAAATAGGGCGCGTCGGTGAGGACCGAGAGGCAGGCGGCGCCGCCTGCGGCATAGGCGCGGGCGTGATCTGCTGGACTGAAGTCGTTACGGATCAATCCCTTGGAGGGTGATGCTTTCTTGATCTCGGCGATGAGGGCGAAGCCGCCTGCGTCGATCTTTGCCTGCAAGGCGGCGTGGAAGCCGCGTACCGGGCCTGCGGCGATGGCGTCGAGGTCGGAGAGCGAGCGTAGCGCGCGGCGCGCGGTCACTTCTTCCGCCTTGGTGGCGAGGATCTGGGTGAGTTTGTTCATCGGTAGATTCGCAAATTTTTCCGTAGCCCTGAGCCTGTCGAAGGGCGCTTCTCGGATAGGCGCCCTTCGACAGGCTCAGGGCTACGGTGATGGTCGTCGGGGATGCTCATTTATAGGCGATCCAGCAGTTGAGCAGCGCGTTGGCCAGCCCCTTGTCGATCGCTTCGGCGGCTTCCTCGACCCCGTCGGTCAGCGTTTCGACCGAACCAGCGATGACGAGCGCTTCGGCAGCGTTGTAGAGCACCGCATCGCGGTAAGCGCCAGGGGCGCCTTGCAACAATTCGCGCAGCGCCTTGGCATTGTCCGCCGCGTCGCCGCCGCGGATCGCCGAAATCGGGTGGGTGGGCAGGCCCGCGTCGCTGGCGTGACTGCGCTGCATGAACACGCCCTCGGCATTGACCACTGCGACCTCGTTGCCGCCCGCGAGCGAGAGTTCGTCGATGCCTTCGTCGCCCGACACGACACGCGAATGGTCGGTACCGAGGCGGTGCAAGGCCTCGGCATAGACGGGGACATAGGCGGGGCGCGCGATGCCGATGAGCTGGCGGGTGACGCGCGCCGGGTTGGCGAGCGGCCCCATCAGGTTGAAGATGGTGCGGCGGGCGAGCCGGGTGCGGATCGGCTGGATCCGCTTCATCGCCGGGTGGTGGTTCGCGGCGAACAGGAAGCAGATGCCGAGATCGGCGAGCGTCGCTTCGGCGAGACGCCCGGCGCGTTCCATGTCGAGGCCGAGGACTTCGAGTGTGTCGGCGGCGCCCGATTTCGATGAGGCGGCACGATTTCCGTGCTTTGCGACAGGGACTTCGCAGGCTGCGACAACGATAGCGACGGCGGTCGAGACGTTGAGCGTGTGATGGCCGTCGCCGCCGGTGCCGCAGACATCGATCGCGCCCGCCGGGGCATCGATCGGGATCAGCCGGTCGCGCAGCGCCTGCGCCGCGGCGGCGATCTCGACCATCGTCTCGCCGCGGTCGGACAGCGCGGCGAGGAATTCGGCGATTTCGTCCTCGGTCGTGCGCGCATCGAGGATGTCGGCGAAGGCCTGCGCGGCCTCGTCATGATCCAGCAGATGCGCAGGATCCGGCAGCGGACCGAAGCGGCTCATGCGGCTTGCCGTTCGCGCACCGGCAGCCCAGCCAGCGCCATGAAATTGGCAAGCATCGCATGGCCATGTTCGGTCGCGATGCTTTCGGGGTGGAACTGGACGCCGTGGATCGGCAGCTCGGTGTGGCGGAAGCCCATCACCGCGCCGTCATCGCTGGTCGCGTTGATGATCAGGCTGGCGGGAATGTCGACGACCTCGAGGCTGTGGTAGCGCGTCGCCTGAAACGGCGAGGGCAGGCCGGCGTAAAGCCCGCTGCCGTCGTGGCAGACGGGCGAGGTCTTGCCGTGCATCAGATGGCCGCGCTGGACGGTGCCGCCGAAATGCTGGCCGATCGCCTGATGGCCGAGGCACACGCCGAGCAGCGGGCGGCGCGCATCGGCGCAGGCGGCGACGAGGTCGAGGCTGATCCCGGCTTCATTGGGGGTGCAGGGGCCGGGCGAAATCAGGATCGCCTCGGCACCGGTCGCGAGCGCTTGCGATGCGGTCAGCGCATCGTTGCGCTCGACGCGCACGTCGGCGCCCAGCTCGATCAGATAATGAACGAGGTTGAAGGTGAAGCTGTCGTAATTGTCGATGACGAGGATCATGGGGGTGGGCCGTAATGGGTGAAAGGGCGCGAGTGAAGCAATAAGTCCTTTTGTGCGGACGAGGCGGGATTTGCGGGTGGTGATCCTCCCTGTCGCGCAGCGATGGGGAGGGGGACCGTCGCCGCAGGCGATGGTGGAGGGGCGGCGACGTTGCGCCATGGCCCCTCCGTCAGCGCTTCGCGCTGCCATCTCCCCATGGCTTCGCCACAGGGAGGATTGGCTATTCCGCCATCAGCTTGGCGAGATCGTCTTTCCAGAATTTCGCCCAGGTGTGGGTGCTGTGGCCCTTGGTTTCGGGGCTGGCAGGGATGAGGATGAAGCGCGTGGTTTTCATCCGCGCCGCCGCCTTTTCGGTGATGCCATAGGCGGGCGGGTTGATGAAATCGTCGGCGCTGTTGATCCATAGCGTCGGCACGTCGATCTTTTCGAGCAGCAGCCACGGGTTGTAGGTTCGCGAGCTATCAAGCTGATAAATCGTGCCCTTCGAGCAAAATTCTTGATCTCAAAGCTACAAAGCGCAGGGTATTAGCCTTCAACTGGTCTATCCGTTGTTGAACGGCATGACTTAATCTGCACAAATTTGATTGAACCATCTTTCGATGTCGAAGATGATATCGCACCTCTGCAACGAGCGCCGCCCATGACGCAGGCATTATTAACAATTGTATCGCTACAGAACCGGTTTCCGGCGCCACTGGCGCATTTGTTGTTTACGCAGATAAAGCAGGCTTGCGCGCTCGCCTGCTGAGGTATCATAAACACCAAGCTGGCAGTCAAGTAAGGAAGTATAGTTACTGAAAAGCGACGCACAACATTCATCTCGTGCTCCTCTTCGAATTATGAAAAATATATCGCCACGGATATATCGGGCTGATCATTTCCGTTTGAAATCGCTAGTGTTGCCTCTTTGTCTAGCGACGAGGCAATTTTATCGACAGCACCAGAAAGGTTTTCACCGAATTTTTGATCGATATTCTCCGCTGGCGGCATCGATGCTCTTGGTATTACAAGCAGCACCTCGCAAATTGTTGATTTGCATCGAATGCTCGTCTGGCCTGCCTTGTTGGCGACCATGGCGGACAGCGTCGAGTTGATTTTTGCCTCGGACGCTACCGCCCATGCTTCACTCCGAGCCTCACTCAAAAAGGTTCTACGAAGAAGCGATGGATCCTTTATCTCGGGGGGCATATCCTTCGCATGCCTCTCTGACCATACCTCCTTAAAAAAGGCGTTGGACACGGCATTTTGTGATGAGCCGCTAGTCGGTGTTGCTACTAAGCAAGCTGACACCAGTATCAAGCATTGTCGAGCATGCATTTTTGAGAAATCCATAGAACTCTCCTCATTCCGTCAGAGCAGTTGAGTCGTAGTAATGGCTAGTGGTACATTAAGTCGAAGCTCTTGGATACTAATTTATTGCCCGTAACCCGGCGTTCCCGCCAGTCGTACCGCCTCGCGCGCGGCGGCGAAGAGGGCGCCCGCCTTGGCCTCGCATTCGCGCTGTTCATAGGCGGGGTCGCTGTCGGCGACGATGCCGGCGCCTGCCTGGACGTGCATTTCGCCATCCTTGACGATCGCAGTCCGGAGTACGATGCAGCTGTCCATATTGCCGTCGGGGGCGAAATAGCCGACGCCGCCGGCATAAGGCCCGCGCGCGTCGGCCTCCAATTCGGCGATGATCTGGCAGGCGCGGACCTTGGGGGCGCCGCTAACGGTGCCCGCGGGGAAGCCCGCGAACAGCGCGTCGATCGCGTCCTTGCCCGGCGCGATGCGGCCGATGACGTTCGACACGATGTGCATGACGTGGCTGTAAAATTCGACGGTGTAGCTGTCGGTGACCGTGACGCTGCCGCCGACCGCGGCGCGGCCGACGTCGTTGCGGCCAAGGTCGAGTAGCATCAGATGCTCGGCGCGTTCCTTGGGATCGGCGAGCAGGCTTTCGCGGTTCTCGACATCCTCGGCGCTGGTGCGGCCGCGCGGGCGGGTACCGGCGATCGGGCGGATCGTGATCTCGCCGTCGCGGACGCGGACCAGGATTTCGGGCGACGAACCGATCAGCGCGAAGCCGGGGAGGTCGAGGAAATAGAGGAAGGGCGAGGGGTTGATGCGGCGGAGCGCGCGGTAGAGATCGAAAGGCGGCAGGTCGAACGGGGTCGAAAAGCGCTGCGACAAGACGACCTGGAAGATGTCGCCCGCGGCGATATAGTCCTTGGCCGTGGCGACCATCGCGGCGAATTGCGCGGGCGGGGTGGCGGGGGTGGCGGCGATGTCGGCGGGGAGCGCGTCGGTGATGGCGCGGTCGGCGGACAGGCTGGCCGTCGACAGGCGCGCGGCGACGCTGTCGAGGCGATCCTGTGCGGTTTCGATCATCCGGTCGAGTGCGCCGCCCGCATCGGGCCAGATCGGCGCGATCAGGAACAATTCGTCGGCGAGGCGGTCGAAGACGAGGATGGTCGTGGGCCGCACGAACACCATGTCGGGCAGGGCGAGCCCGGCACCCGGCGCGCGCGGGATGCGTTCGACGAGGCCGATGGTTTCATAGGCGAAAAAGCCGACGAGCGTTGCCAACGCCTTGGGCAAGCCTTCGGGCACGTCGAAGCGGCATTCGGCGACGAGATCGCGGAGTGCCTGCAATGCCGGGGTGGCGAGGGGCTGAAACGCCTCGCGGTCGTGGCGCCAGTCGCGGTTGATCCGCGCGCTGTCGCCGGTGACTTCAAACATCAGATCGGGGTCGAGCCCGATCAGGCTGTAACGCCCGCGCGTTTCGCCGCTTTCGACCGATTCGAGCACCCAATCGCCGCGTCCCGGCTCGATCAGCTTGAGCGCCGCCGAAACCGGGGTTTCGATATCGGCGATCAGCCGCTGCCAGACGACCGCGCCGCGGCCGCCCGCCAGGGCTTCGAGCGCCGCGGCTTTGCCCTCCAGCGCCACCGGTCGGCTATTCGACGACCGGCGCGGTGCCGGTGAGTTCCTGGCGCAGCTGTTCGACCAGTTCCTTGTTGATCGTCACCCCGACGCGGCGCTTGGCTTCGGCGGCGAGCTGTTCGATCAGCTCGTTACCGAAAGCGGGGGCGAGCGGCTGGGCGATCGCGGCGACGCGCGCGGGCTCGATCGATTTGGGATCGGGGCGCTGCACATCGGCGAGCGCGATCACCATCCAGCCGCGATTGCCCGGGATTTCGAGCGTCTTGACGCTGTTCTTCGCCATCGAAAACAGCAAGGCGAGTTCGGGCGGCACGGGCTGGCCGTTCTGGCCGAGTTCGCCGCGGCGTCCGCCGATCGTCTGGACGCTGCCGATATTCGGTCCGGCGGCGGCGACCGCGGCGGCGAGCGTCTGGCCCCCCTCGACCGCCTTGACGATCGCGCGGGCCTTGTCGCGGGCGACTTTTTGCCCTTGCGCAAAACGCCAGTCGGCGAGCAGGTCGGCGCGGATCCGGGCGAAGGGCGGCGGGGCGGCGGCGATGATCGATTTCACCGCATAGACGGCGAATTTCTGGTTCTCGACGAGCGTGGCGAGCTGGCCTTCGCCTTCCGAGCCGCCCTGGAACGCCTGGCTGACCAGCGGGGCGAGTTCGGGGGGCAGGGTGTAGCCGGGCTGGCCGGGGACGCGGCCGCTGGGGAGCAGCGCCGGGGTGGTGGCGAGCGTGAGCTTGCGGTCGGCGGCGATTTCTTCGATCGATGCACCGCTGTTCACCGCGTCCTGGATCGCGTTGTAATAATCGACGATCGCCTCGTTCGCCTTGTTCTTGGCCAGTTCGGTGCGGATGTCGGCGCTGGCGTCGGCAAGGCTGCGCGCCGGACGCGCGGTGACGTTCTCGACGCGCGCGACATTCCAGCCAAGCCCGGTCTGGACCGGGCCGATCAGGTCGCCCTGCTTGGCGGCGAAGGCCGTTTTTGCCGCCGCGGCGGTGCTGGTCGCGGCATAGGCCGACTGGGTGAGGTCGCCGGTGGTCGAGGCCGACAGCCCAGCGGCCTGCGCCGCAGCGGCGAGCGACGTGCCGCCGCGCACCTTGGTCGCCAGCGCGTTGGCGGTTGCCTGATCCGGCGCGATCACCTGCGCAAAGCGGCGCGTTTCGCTGGCGGCATATTGCGCGGCATTGTCCTTATAGACTTTGGCGATTTCGGCGTCGGTGACCGCTGGAACCGGCACGGCGGCGGCGTCGAACACCGCATATTGGATGACGCGGCGTTCGGGCACGGTGAATTTCGCGGCGTTCTGCGTGAGATGCGTCTTGAGCGCGGCGTCGCCCGGGTCGGCGGTCGGCGCAAAGGCGCTGGCCGGAATGAAGGTCGCCTGGCCGCGGCGCTGTTCGAGGAGCAGCGCGGCATAGGGCTGCGCCATGCCGGGCGCGAGGCGCGGCATGCCGGCAATCGGGGCGGCAATCTGTTCGATCAGCAATTGCTGGCGCAGGTCGCGGCGCAGCTGCGCCTCGGTCATGCCATTCTGGCGCAGAAAGGTTTCGAACGCGGTCTGGTCAAAGCTGCCCGACACACCGGCAAAGGCGGGGATATCGGCGATACGCCCGTCGATCAGTCGCTTGCTGACGCCAAAGCCCATCTCGGTCGCGAACTGGTCGAACGCCATGCCCTCGACCATCTGATTGAGCACCTGGTCGAGCCCGCCCGATTCGACGAATGCCGCCATCGTCATCCCGGGCTGGTCCTGACGCGCCTGGTTATAGGCGAGGCGGACGCGATCGCGCAGTTCGCCGACGCCGATTTGTTCGCTGCCCACCTTGGCGACATTGGCACCGCCGATCCCGCCAAAGGTCGAGTTTCCGGTGACGTCGCTCAGCGCAAAGGCCACCCCGATAAAGGCGACGAAGCCCAGCGCGAGGATCTTGCCGAGCGTCGAGGAAAACATACGGCGGATGGCGGTAATCATGGGGCAGCTATTCTTTCGGCGGGGCGCGGGGATGCGCGGCTGGGCGATGCTTTAGAGAGGTGGCGGCACCGCATCAAGGCGCGAAAGGGGCTTTTCGCGGCCCCGCGACACCGCTTGCCTATCGCCCCCACCCGCCGCTAGGGCATCGACTTCGTTCGAACAGCGGGAGAGACGCGGCAATGGCACGGCGCAAATATGTGGTCGGCAACTGGAAAATGAACGGCACGACGGCGGCGCTGGCCGAAGCGCAGGCGATTTTCGCTGCGGCGGGCGATCATCCCGGGGTCGATGTCGCGCTGTGCCCGCCGTTCACGCTGGTCGGGGCGATGGCTGCCGCAGTGCCGGGGGCGGCGGTGGGCGGGCAGGACTGCCATAGCGCCGCGTCGGGCGCCTTTACCGGATCCGTCGCGGCACCGATGCTGGCCGACGCCGGGGCAACGCTGGTGATCGTCGGGCATAGCGAACGCCGGGAAGGATGCGGCGAGAGTGATGCCGACGTGCGTGCCAAGGCCGAGGCCGCGCTGGCGGCGGGCCTGTCGGTGATCCTGTGCGTCGGCGAACCGCGCGAGGTGCGCGAATCGGGCGGGGCGATCGACTATGTGCTGGCGCAGATCGCCGGATCGGTGCCCGATAATTTCGATGCCGCGCGGTTGGCGATCGCTTACGAGCCGATCTGGGCGATCGGCACCGGGCTGGTGCCGACGGTCGCCGATGTCGCGGCGATGCACGGGGCGATCCGCGATGCGCTGGCGGCGCGCTTTGGCGGCGCGGCGCAGGATATGCGGTTGCTGTACGGTGGGTCGGTGAACGGCGACAATGCTGCTGAGCTGCTGGATGCGGGCGATGTCGACGGGGCGCTGGTTGGCGGTGCGAGCCTGACGGCGGCGAAATTTGCGCCGATTGTTGCGGCTGCTGCGGCGTTGGGGTGATTAGCGTGATCCTCCCTGTGGCGCAGCCATGGGGAGGGGGACCGCTCATCGCAGATGAGTGGTGGTGGGGCCGCGACCTCTACGCAACGGCCCCTCCGTCAGCGCTTCGCGCTGCCACCTCCCCATCGCTACGCGACAGGGAGGATCGTTGCGAGCGACGATATGCTTGAAGCCAAGATGCTTGAAGCCCAGCCGCTTCGTCTCTATGTGCGCCGCGGGCGCGTCCGTTTGAGGGCGTGCGAGTTCAGGAAAATATGATGTCCAGCCTTTTCACCTTCATTCTCGTCCTGCAGGCGCTGGTTGCCGCGGCGATGATCGGCGTCATTCTGATGCAGAAGTCCGAAGGTGGCGGCCTGGGTGTCGGCGGCAGCCCGGGCGGGATGCTGTCGGCGCGCGGCGCGGCGGATTTCATGACCCGGGCGACGACGATCCTGGCCTGCCTGTTTGTCGGTCTGTCGATCGTGCTGGCCGCGATGGCATCGGTCGGGCGTACCGGTTCGACGATCGACACCTCGCTGTCGAAATCGGCGCAGACGAGCGGCGCAGCGCCGACGTCGTCGCTGACCGGTCCGGCGCAGCCCGTGCAGGCGGCCCCGGCCACGGCCGCGCCCGCCCCGGCGAGCGACGATCCGCTGGCGGCGGCAGCGGCGGCTGCGACGCAGGAAGCCGCTCCGGCTCCGGCTGAGGCGCCCGCCAAGAAATAATCCTCGACCCCGGTCGATACAGCAGCCCGCGCTGCGGAAATAAATTCCGCGGCAAGCGATTCGACGGCTTGCGCCGTCCCCCTCCCGTTGAGTAAGTCTTTCCTCCCATGGCGCGGTTCATTTTTATCACCGGCGGCGTGGTCTCCTCGCTTGGCAAAGGTTTGATGGCGGCTAGCCTCGCGGCCTTGTTGCAGGCGCGTGGCTATCGTGTCCGTATTCGCAAGTTCGATCCCTATCTGAACGTCGATCCGGGGACGATGTCGCCGTATCAGCATGGCGAGGTCTATGTGACCGACGACGGCGCGGAAACCGACCTCGACCTCGGCCATTATGAGCGGTTTACCGGCGTTGCGGCGCGGCAGAGCGACAATATCACCTCGGGCCGCATCTATCAGCAGATCATCACCAAGGAACGCCGCGGCGATTATCTGGGCGCCACCGTCCAGGTCGTCCCGCATGTGACCGACGCGATCAAGGCGTTCGCGCGCGCCGAACTCGACGACCTCGATTTCGTGCTGTGCGAAATTGGCGGCACGGTGGGCGACATCGAATCGCTGCCGTTCATCGAGGCGATCCGCCAGCTGCGCAACGAAGAAGGCCGCGACAAGACGCTGTCGGTCCACGTCACTTTGGTGCCGTACATCGCCGCGGCGGGCGAGCTGAAGACCAAGCCGACGCAGCATAGCGTGCGCGAGCTCGCGTCGCTGGGCGTCCAGCCCGAAATCCTGCTCTGCCGCTGCGAACGCCCGCTGCCCGATGGCGAGCGCGCGAAGATCGCGCAATTCTGCAACGTGCGCAAAGAGGCGGTGATCCCGGCGCTCGACGCCGACAGCATCTATGCCGTGCCGGTGCAATATCATGGCGAAGGGCTGGACAATGAAGTGCTGCGGCACTTCGGCATCCATGACGCGCCCGCGCCCGACCTGTCGCGCTGGTACGACATCATGGACCGCAAGCAGCACCCCGAGGGCGAGGTCACGATCGGTGTCGTCGGAAAATATGTGTCGCTGCCCGATGCCTATAAGTCGCTCAACGAGGCGCTGGTCCATGGTGGCATGGCGCACCGGGTGAAGGTCAATATCCGCTGGCTCGATGCCGAAATGTTCGAGCGCGATGAAGATCTGGCGGCTAATCTCGAGCCGCTGCACGGCATATTGGTGCCCGGCGGGTTCGGCGAGCGTGGGTCGGAAGGCAAGATTTCGAGCGTGCGGTTTGCGCGCGAGCGCGGGGTGCCCTTCTTCGGCATCTGTCTGGGGATGCAGATGGCGTGCATCGAGGCGGCGCGCAACACGAGCGGCATTGCCGACGCGTCGAGCACCGAATTCGGCAAGACCGACGAGCCGGTGGTCGGCATGATCACCGAATGGATGAGCGCCGAAGGGCTGCAAAAGCGCGGCGCCGACACCGACCTCGGCGGCACGATGCGGCTGGGTGCTTATGATGCGAAATTGTCGCCGAACAGCCATGTCGCGAGCGTCTATGGCGCGAACGAGATCAGCGAGCGCCACCGTCACCGCTATGAGGTCAACGGCGCGTATCGCGAGCGACTGGAAAAGGGCGGGCTGGTGTTTTCGGGCATGTCGCCCGACGGCATGTTGCCGGAAATCGTTGAGCGTCCCGACCATCCGTGGTTTATCGGGGTGCAGTTCCATCCGGAGCTCAAATCGAAGCCGTTCGATCCGCATCCCTTGTTTGCGGGCTTTATCGAAGCGGCGGTGAAGCAGAGCCGGCTGGTCTAGAACAACGCAAAAGGGGTGTCAGGGGCTATGGATCACGCGAAACTCGCCGAGTTGCAAAGCCCCGACAGCATTTTTTCCGGCCTTTCGGCCGAAGACTGGGCCGAAATCACCAGCCGCGCGGTCCAGATCAATTTCGTCAAGGGCAAGGAGCTGCTGGTCCAGGGCGACCCCGGCGACATGATGCTGATCCTGACGCAAGGGACGGCGCGCGTGTCGATGCTGACCGGCGGCGGGCGCGAGATCGTCCTGGCCTATGCCGAACCCGGCGCGGTGCTGGGCGAGATCGCGCTGCTCGATGGCGGCGAACGCACCGCATCGGTTACCGCGACGAGCGCGGGGAGCGCCTTGCAGCTAGGCCGCAACGCGCTCAAGGATTTCGCGGCGAGCCACCCCGAATTCACCTGGTCGCTGATGCAACAGCTCGCGCGCCGCCTGCGCACCGCCGACCAGACGATCGAGAGCGACCGCGCCTATGCGTCGGGGCCGCGGCTTGCCCGCTATCTGAAGCGCCTGATCCGCAAGGATGTCGAGGCGTCGCAGCGCGTCGAGCTCAGCCAGACCGAGCTCGGCAATTTTGCGGGCATGAGCCGCGAGCATATCAACCGCCAGCTGAAAAGCTGGGAGGAATCGGGAGTGATCTCGCTGGAGCAGGGGCGGGTGCGGGTGCTCGATGCCGATATGCTGGAGGATATTAGCGAGAGCGAGGGGTAGGGGCATCTCTGACTGGTGGAATAATCTGCCTCCGTGGCTGAAGCTGATCACCTCGTTTGTCGCTTGTCCGGCTTGGGTCGTGGTGGTCTATTGCATCCTCTCGGGGCAGACGAAAAGTCTAGTGGCACTGTCGGCATTTGGTGCCTTTGTCGCCGCCACAATTCTGCATATCCTGTTTGACCGCCGCCATCGCCAATTCCGCCGCGAAGATAGCGGTATCGGGTTTTCGGACGGAGGCGAGTAGCTGGTTGGCGATTTAGCGTCCTGAATCACAACGCCCGGGCCTCGCTTTGCAAGACCCGGGCGCGTGTGACGAACACTCGCCATCCCCTTTTGTTGCAGGCCCGGCGAAAGGCCTGCACTCCCTGGAACCGGGCCTTGGGGCCGCTTGATCCAGAAGTCATCGGGCTAGGCGCAAGGGGGCGGTTTGTCACCCTGTGCAAGCCGTTCGCCGCCGCTTTTGCCCCCTGCTGTGGCCGATGTGCAACATATTCTGCGATTCGATCGCAACAGATGGGCATGTTGGCGCCCATTGCCAGCGGCGAGGATGGCCCGTAAAGCCGCGGCATGCGTGTCATTTCCCATGCGCCGCAAAGGCCCATTGCCCCATGATCCTGCGTCCGTACGAGCGCACCATTTTCAAACGCTATATGCTTCCGCAGCGCGGCGAGGGTTTCATCTTTGTCGCGGCGGCGTTCAGCTTTGTCGCGGTGACGCTGGGCGTCGCGGCGCTGGTGATCGTGATGAGCGTGATGAACGGCGTGCGCGCCGACCTGTTCGACAAGATCGTCGGGCTCAATGGCCATGCGGTGGTGCAGGGGTTCGGCGGACGGCTCGACGACTGGCAGGGCGTGCTCAAACAGGCGAAGGCGACGCCCGAGGTCGTGTCGGCGACCCCGCTGATCGAACAGCCTTTGCTGGCGACGTTTAACGGCCGCGTCGAGGGCATTTTGGTGCGCGGCATGACGGTCCCCGACATCCGCAATAACCAGACGCTGGGCGGCAAGGTGTTGCAGGGCAATCTCAATACGCTGACGCCCAATGCGGGCAATGTTGCGATCGGCAGCGAGCTCGCGCGCAACATCGGCGCGACGGTCGGATCGAATTTGACGATCATCAATCCCGCCGGCCGCTCGACCCCGTTCGGCACGGTGCCGCGTGAGATCAGCTACCGCGTGACTGCGGTGTTCGAGATCGGCGTCTATGATTTCGACAAGGCCTATGTTGTGATGCCGATGGAGGATGCGCAGTTGCTGCTGCTGACCGGCGACCAGGTCGGGATGATCGAGGTCAAGGTCACCGATCCCGACAAGGTGGGCGACATATTGGCGCCGCTGAAGGAAAAAGTCGCGGCGCAGGCAGTGATTTCGGACTGGCGGCAGATGAACAGCAGCTTGTTCGAGGCGCTGTCGATTGAGCGGGTGGCGATGTTCGTCATCCTGTCGCTGATCGTGCTCGTCGCCGCGTTCAACATCGTGTCGTCGCTGATCATGCTGGTGCGCGCGAAGACGCGCGACATGGCGATTTTGCGCACGATGGGCGCGCCGCGCGACGCGGTGCTGCGCATCTTCATGGCGATCGGGCTGTCGATCGGCATTGCGGGGACGCTGATGGGCATGGCGCTGGGGTTCAGCCTGCTCTATTTCCGGCAGGGGGTGCTGCGCGGGGTCGAATTTCTGACCGGCCAGCCGCTCTGGGATCCGTCGATCCGTTTCCTGACCGAATTGCCGTCGAAGCCCGACCCGTTCGAGATCGTCGGGATCGCGCTGATGGCCGTCGTTTTCAGCTTCCTCGCGACGCTCTATCCGGCGTTCAAGGCGGCGAATACCGATCCGGTACAGGTGCTGCGTTATGAGTGACACGATCCTCGAGCTCGTGGCGCTCAAGCGCAGCTTTACGCAGGGCGATGTCACGATCGACGTGCTGCGCGGGGTCGATGCGCATCTGAAACGCGGCGAGATTGTCGCGCTGCTGGGTCCGTCCGGGTCGGGCAAGTCGACGATGTTGCAGGCGGTCGGGCTGCTCGAGGGCGGGTTCGACGGGACGATCCGCATCGACGGCGCCGATGTCACGCAATATGAGCAGGGCGAGCGGACGAAGACGCGGCGCGAGAAGATCGGCTTCGTCTATCAGTTCCACCATCTGCTCCCCGATTTCAACGCGATCGAGAATGTCGTGCTGCCGCAGCTGATCCGCGGGGCAGGGCAAGCCGAAGCCGAGGAGCGCGCCGCCGACCTGCTGGGGCGGCTGGGCCTTGGCGAGCGATTGCATCACAAGCCGAGCAAGCTGTCGGGCGGCGAGCAGCAGCGCGTCGCGGTCGCGCGCGCGCTGGCGAACCGGCCCTTGCTGGTGCTCGCCGACGAGCCGACGGGCAATCTGGACGAAGCGACGGCGGACCGCGTGTTCGACCAGTTTGTGAAGCTGGTGCGCGATCATGGGTCGGCGGCGCTGGTCGCGACGCACAACGAACGGCTGGCAGCAAGAATGGACCGGGTGCTGCGCTTGCATGACGGGCGGATAGAGGCGTAAGCTGCCCCCGCAACCTGGGGGGGCGAGCATGATGCAATACAGGCCTTTGCTGCTGATCGCGCTGTCGCTGACGGCGATGCTGCCGGTGGCGGGGGCGCAATCGCCGCCGCCACCGCCGCCCGCTCCTCCTCCTCCGCCACCCCCGGTCGCCGCGCCGCCCGCGCCGCCAGCCTGCGCGACGGCCGATCATCGCGCCTTTGATTTCTGGGTCGGCGAATGGGACGTCTTTGCCAACGGCAGCGCGACACAGGTCGCGACGAGCAGCATCGAGGCGATGTTCGCGGGCTGCGCGATCCGCGAGACATGGAAGCCGCGGACGGGCGGGGGCGGCGGATCGTTCAGCCATTATGACGCCGAACGACGCCACTGGCGGCAGGCGTGGGTCGACAGCAGCGGCGCGCGTGTCGATTTCGATGGCGGCCCGGCGAACGGCAAGATGGTGCTGACGGGTCATTGGGCGAATGTCGTCGCGCGAGGACAGGATGGCCTGATCCGCATGAGCTATAGCAAGGAGGCGGGCGGGGCGGTGCGCCAGCATGGCGAACAATCGACCGACCATGGCCTGACCTGGACGACCAGTTTCGATTTTATCTACAAACCGCAGAAGGCGGGGGAGAAAAAACCATGAACCTCTATGATTTTTCGGCGCCGCTGCCCGGCGGGGCAAGCCAGTCGATGGCCGATTATCGCGGCAAGGTGCTGCTGATCGTCAACACCGCGTCGAAATGCGGCTTTACCCCGCAATATGAGGGGCTGGAGGAGCTGTACCGCGATTACAAGGACCGCGGGTTCGAGGTGCTGGCCTTTCCGTGCAACCAGTTCGGGGCGCAGGAACCGGGCGACGCGGCGGAAATCGCCAATTTCTGTTCGCTGACCTATGATGTCAGCTTTCCGGTGATGGCGAAGATCGAGGTCAATGGCGACGGCGCCGACCCGATCTTCAAGCATCTGAAAAAGGAACAGACCGGGCTGCTGGGCAGCGCGATCAAGTGGAATTTTACGAAGTTTCTGGTCGATCGCGATGGCAAGGTGGTGTCGCGGCATGCGCCGACAACCAAGCCGGAGCAGCTGCGGAAAGAGATTGAGGCATTGCTGGGCTGAAGGGTCGTCATTGCGAGGAGCGTAGTGACGAAGCAATCTCCAGTCATCGGTGCCGTGCGAGGGCGATGGCTGGAGATTGCTTCGCTTCGCTCGCAATGACGATTTTGTGAATGGGTTGTGGTCGAATCAATAGCGCCGCGTTAGCGTCACCGCCATGGCCTACAGCCCCTTTGTCCCCCTGCGCGTCTTTTCCAGCTATACGATGCTCGAAGGGGCGATCGAGCCGAAAGCGATCGCCAAGGCCGCGCGCGAGCGCGGGTTTCCGGCGATCGCGATCTGCGACCGCAACGGGCTGTACGGCGCGATGGCGTTTGGCGAGGCGTGCAAGGCGGCGGGGGTGCAGCCGATCGTCGGCGCGATGCTCAGCGTCGCGCGGCCGGGGCAGCGACTGGCGAATGGCGCGCCCTTGATCGACTGGTTGGCGCTGTTTGCGCAGGACGAAGCGGGCTACAATAATCTGTGCGCGCTCGTGTCCGCGGCGCATCTTGGGCGTCCGGTCGAGCAGGAGCCGCATGTCACGCTGTCCGACATGGCGGGCAAGACCGACGGCCTGATTTGCCTGACCGGCGGCGGCGAAGGCGCACTCGCGCGCTTGCTGGCGGGCGAGCAGCAAAGCGCCGCCGAGGATTATGTCGAGCAGTTGGAAGCGCTGTTCGGCGGGCGGCTCTACATTGAATTGTCGCGGCGGGACGATGCGACCGAGATGGCCGCCGAAAACGCGCTGATCGACCTCGCCTATGCGCGCGCGTTGCCGCTGGCTGCGACCAATCCGGCGAATTTCGTCGAGCCGCAATTCCACGCGGCGCACGACGCGATGCTGTGCATTGCCCAATCGGCCTATGTGGAAAGCGAAGACCGCCGGGTGTCGAGCCCCGAGGCTTGGCTGAAGCCCGCCGAGGCGATGGAAGATGCGTTTTCGGACCTGCCCGAGGCGATCCGCAACACGCTGGTGATCGCGCAGCGCTGCGCGTTCATGGCGCCCAAACGCGCGCCGATCCTGCCCAGCCTCGCGGGTGACCGCGAGGGCGAAGCCGCCCAGCTAGCGCAGGATGCGCGGGCGGGGCTGGAAGCGCGGCTGGCGCTGTATGACGATCTGACCGACGAGCAGCGGCAGGCCTATATCGAGCGGCTCGATTTCGAGGTCGGGGTGATCGTCCAGATGGGCTTTCCCGGCTATTTCCTGATCGTTGCCGACTTCATCAAATGGGCGAAAGCGCATGATATTCCGGTGGGGCCGGGTCGCGGGTCGGGTGCGGGCAGCGTCGTCGCGTGGGCGCTGACGATCACCGACCTCGATCCCCTGAAGCTTGGTCTGCTGTTCGAACGCTTCCTCAATCCCGAGCGCGTGTCGATGCCCGACTTCGACATCGACTTTTGCGAAACGCGGCGCGGCGAAGTCATTCGTTATGTGCAGGAAAAATACGGCCGCGATACCGTCGCGCAGATCATCACCTTTGGTAAGCTGAAAGCGCGCGCGGTGCTGAAGGACACCGGGCGCGTGCTCCAGATGAGCTATGGGCAGGTCGACCGGCTGGCGAAGCTGGTGCCGAACCATCCGACCGACCCGTGGACGCTCGAGCGCGCGCTGAACGGCGTTGCCGAGCTGATGACCGAATATAAGCAGGACGACGGCGTGCGCCGCCTGTTCGACATGGCGCGCCAGCTCGAAGGCCTGCCGCGGCACAGTTCGACGCACGCTGCGGGGGTGGTGATCGGCGACCGGCCGCTCGACCAGCTCGTCCCGCTCTATCGCGATCCGCGGTCGGACATGCCGGTGACGCAGTTCGACATGAAATATGTCGAGAGCGCCGGGCTGGTGAAGTTCGACTTTCTCGGCCTGAAAACGCTGTCGGTGCTGAAAGAGGCGCGGCGCTTGCTGGCGCTGCGCGGGGTCGACGTCGATCTCGATTCGGTCGGCTGGGACGACCCGGCGGTTTACGAGCTGCTCCAGCGCGGCGAGACGGTCGGGGTGTTCCAGCTGGAATCCGAAGGCATGCGGCGCACGCTGTCGGCGGTGAAGCCGACCAATTTCGGCGACATCATCGCGCTCGTCGCGCTCTATCGGCCCGGCCCGATGGACAATATTCCGCTGTTCGGGGCGCGCAAGAACGGGCGCGAGCCGATCGCCTATCCGCACCCGCTGCTCGAGGGCATCCTCGCCGAAACCTATGGCATCTTCGTCTATCAGGAACAGGTGATGCAGGCGGCGCAGATCCTCGCCGGCTACAGCCTCGGTGGTGCCGACCTGCTCCGCCGCGCGATGGGCAAGAAGGTGCAGGCGGAGATGGACGCGCAGCGCGACACCTTTGTCAAAGGGTGCGGCGAGCATAATCAGATCGATGCCAAGGCGGCGAACGAGCTGTTCGATTTGATCGACAAGTTCGCGGGCTATGGTTTCAACAAGAGCCATGCGGCGGCCTACGCGCTGCTGTCCTATCAGACCGCGTGGCTGAAGGCGCATTATCCGCACGAGTTCTTTGCGGCCTCGATGTCGTTCGACAGCCACCAGACCGATAAATTGTCGATCTTCATCGACGACATGCGGCGGCTGGGCGTCGCGGTGGCACCGCCGTCGATCAACGACAGCGAAGCCGATTTTTCGGTCGGGCAAAGCGACGACGGGCTGGCGGTGCGGTACGCGCTCGGCGCGCTGAAGGGCGTCGGCGAACGCGCGATGGAGGCCTTGGTCGCCGAACGGCGCGCGCGCGGCGATTTTGCGAGCCTCGACGATTTTGCGAACCGGATCGATCCCAAGCTGCTCAACCGGCGCCAGATCGAGGCGCTGGCGGGGTCGGGGGCGTTCGACGGGATCGAACCCAACCGCCCGCGCGCCTATGCCGGAGCCGAAAGCCTGCTCGCCTGCGCGAACAGTTCGGCGCATGAGCGCTCGACCGGGCAGGGCGGGCTGTTCGGCGGCGACATCGACGTTGCGCCGGTGCTGCAATTGCCCGCGGCGGAACCATGGACGCTGGCCGAACGGATGACGCGCGAGAAGGAGGCGTTCGGCTTTTACTTCTCGTCGCACCCCGTCGAGCAATATGAGGCGATCGTCGCGGCGCGCGGCGCGCGGACCTATGGCGATATTTGCGCCAATGTCGAAATGACGCCGGGTACGCGCCTGCCGATGGTGATGGCGGGGATGGTCGAAAACGCCAAGGCGCGGGTGTCGCAGCGCGGCAACCGCTTCCTGAACCTGACCTTGTCAGACCGCAGCGGGCAGTTCCAGTCGAGCTGTTTCGACGAGCAGACGTGCAAGCTCCTGGAAACGCTGGCGGTCGATGGCGGCTGCGCGATCCTGTCGGTCGAGCTCGACCTGCTCGAAGGCGAGGAGACGCCGCGCGTCACCGTGCGCGGGGCGCAGCCGCTGGCGGAAATTGCGGCGACCGCGGCGCTCGAGCTGACGTGCCGCGTGTCGATGCCCGAGGCGATTGCCGAGATGGCGCGGCTGCTCGAAAAACGCGACGATGCGCGCGGGCGCGTGATCGTGATGACCGAAGATCCGGAGACCGGCGGCGACATCCGGATCAACCTCGGCCGCGGCTTTGCGCTTGGTCCCGATCTGGTCGCGCGGTTCGAGACGATCGCTGGGATCAGCGAAAGCGCGCTGTCGCTGGTCACGCCGCGCGATTTCCGGATGCGCTAATCCCGGTTCACGCTTGCGTAAAGCGGCGTCCTCGCCTTATTCCTTGAGGAAACAAGAGAGGAATGCCGAGATGTACGGAATGCAGAGCCAGCCGCTGCTGGTCACCAGCCTGATCGACCATGCCGCGCGCGAACATGCGGGGCGCGAAATCGTGTCGCGCTGGGCCGACGGCAGCGTGACGCGATCGAACTGGGGCGAGGTGGGGGTCGACGCACGGCGCTTTGCCGCGGCGATGACGCGGCTGGGCATGACCAAGGGTGACCGCATCGCAACGCTGGCGATGAACCACGGTCATCATCTGGTCAGCTGGTACGGCAGCGCGGGCATGGGCGGGGTTCTGCACACGGTCAATCCGCGGCTGTTCGACGAGCAGCTGGTCTATATCATCAACCATGCCGAGGACCGCGTGCTGCTGTTCGACGCGATGTTCCTGCCGATTGTCGAGCGGCTGCGCAGCGAACTGCCAACCGTCGAGCATTTCATCCTGTTCGATGCGCCCGCGCAGGGCGATTACAAGTCGTACAGCGACCTGATCGACGCCGAGGATGGCAGCTTTCAGTGGGTGGCGCTCGACGAGCGCGATCCGGTCGGGCTGTGCTACACCAGCGGCACGACGGGCAACCCCAAGGGCGTCTTGTACGAGCATCGTTCGAATGTCATCCACGCGATCACCGAGATCCAGCCCGATGTGTTCGACATGTCGAACCGCAGCGTGATCCTGCCGATCGTGCCGATGTTCCACGCGAACAGCTGGGGCATTCCGTTCGCGGCGGCGACGGTTGGCGCCAAGCTGGTGTTTTCGGCGACGAACGATGCCGCGGTGCTGTGCGACCTGATGCACGGCGAGGGCGTGACGCACAGCGCCGGGGTGCCGACGGTGTGGATTGCGATGTTCGCGCATATGGACGCGACGGGGATCGATTATGGCAAGCTGCACCGCGTCATCATCGGCGGATCGGCCTGCCCGCGCGCGATGATCGAGCGCTTCATGAAGGCGGGGATCGACGTCGGCCACGCCTGGGGGATGACCGAAACCAGCCCGATCGGAACGATGGGCAAGCGCCCGTGGAACTGGGACGAGATGAGTTTCGACGAGCGCGTCGACGTCGTGGCGCGGCAGGGCTGTCCGCCGTTTGGGGTCGAGCTGCGCATCGTCGACGATGAAGACAATGAGCTGCCGCGCGACGGGGTGACGAGCGGGCGACTGCAATGCCGCGGGCCGTGGATCATCCAGCGCTATTTCAAGGCCGATGCCGACGCCGCCGACGCCGATGGCTGGTTCGACACCGGCGACGTGTCGGTCATCCACCCCGACGGGGTCATGCAGATCACCGACCGCGCCAAGGATGTGATCAAGTCGGGCGGCGAATGGATTTCGTCGATCGAACTCGAAAATGCCGCGATCGGCGCGCCGGGGGTGCAGGAGGCGGCGGCGGTCGGCGTCTATCATCCGAAGTGGGATGAGCGGCCGATCCTGCTGATCGTGAAGAAGCCGGGTGCCGAGACGAGCGAGGCGGCGATCGTCGATTATCTGAAGGACAAGGTCGCGAAATGGTGGCTGCCCGACGAGGTGGTGTTCGTCGACGAGCTTCCGCATACGGCGACGGGCAAGATCTTGAAGCGGCAGATCCGCGATGACTACAAGGATTACAAGCTGAAGTCGCTGGCCGAGGCGTAATTCGCCTCACCCTCAATCTTTCGTCATTGCGAGCGCAGCGAAGCAATCCAGAGCCTGCGTAAACCGCTCTGGATTGCTTCGCTGCGCTCGCAATGACGGATTGCCGATTGGGCGACGGTTTATTTCAGAACAACTCCATCTGCCCATCGCGCTCGGGCGGTTTGAACAGGTCGCTGCGCAGCGGCGGGAAGCGGCGGTCCATGCCATGTTCGCGTGCGGCGCGTTTGACGCGGGTGCGGATCAGTTGCGCCCAGACGCCCTGGCCCTGCATGCGGGTGAAGAACCCCGCATCATTGTCGCGGCCGCCGCGGATGTCCTGCACCATGTGCATCACCTTGTCGGCGCGGTCGGGGTAGTGGGCGGCGAGCCAAGCGCGGAACAAAGGCGCGACCTCGAACGGAAGGCGCATCAGGATGTAGGAGGCACGGATCGCGCCAGCTCCGGCCGCGGCGGCCATGATTGCTTCGATCTCTTGATCGGTGATCGCGGGGATGATCGGCGAGATGTTGACCTGCGTTGGTACCCCGGCGTCGATCAGCGCGCGGATCGCGGCGAGGCGGCGTTTGGGATGCGGCGCGCGGGGTTCGAGGGTGCGGGCGAGCATGGGATCGAGCGTCGTCACCGAGATCGCGACGCCGACCAGATCGTCCTTCGCCATCTGGCTCAGCAGATCGATGTCGCGCAGCAGCCGGTCAGACTTCGTCGTGATGAGCAGCGGGTGACGCGTTTCGGCGAGCACCTCGATCACCGAACGGGTGACGCCCCATTCGCGCTCAATCGGCTGATAGCCGTCGGTGTTGGTACCGATCGCAAGCGGGGCCGGGGCATAGCCGCGCTTTGCCAGCTCGGCGCGGAGCAGCTTCGCTGCGTCGGGCTTGGCGAACAGGCGGCTTTCGAAATCGAGGCCGGGGGACAGGTCGTGAAAGGCATGGGTCGGGCGCGCATAGCAATAGATGCAGCCATGCTCGCAGCCGCGATAGGGATTGATCGAGCGGTCGAAACCGATGTCGGGCGAGCTGTTGCGCGCGATGATCGTTTTGGGATGCTCGACGGTGACTGTGGTGCGCAGCGGCGGCGGCGCGCCGTCGACCCGTTCGGCGGTGTCGAGCCAGTCGCCATCGGGCTCGCGATCGAGCGATCCGGTGCGCGTCGGGCGCGGGTTGGCGGGGGCGCCGCGGCCAGCGATCGGGGGAAGGGGTTTGGCGGGTTCCACCGGCGCACTTTATCTGCCTGATGAGAACAAATAAAGAACAAATGTCGGGGCCGTTCTCTTCGTCATGCCGGACTTGATCCGGCATCCATGCAGCGGCGCCGGAATGGACCCCGGATCAAGTCCGGGGTGACGAGGTTTTCAAAGTCCGGCTATTCCATCAACCGCGGCATCAGGTCGACGAAGTTGCAGGGGCGGTTGCGGCTGTCGAGCTGGGTCGAGAGGATGCCTTCCCATGCGTCGGTGACCGCGCCGGTCGAGCCGGGGAGCGCGAAGATGTAGGTGCCGCGGGCGACGATGGCGCAGGCGCGCGACTGGATCGTCGAGGTGCCGATCGACTGGTAGCTGAGCCAGCGGAACAGTTCGCCGAACCCCGGAATGTCCTTGCCGTCGAGCCGGTGCAGCGCCTCGGGCGTCACATCGCGCCCTGTCAGCCCGGTGCCGCCGGTGGTGATGACGACGTCAACCTCGGGATCGTCGATCCAGTTGTGGAGGCGCGAGACGATCAGGTCGGTTTCGTCCTTGATGATCGCGCGCGCGGCAAGGATGTGTCCAGCGCCGGTCAGCAATTCCTCCAGCTTGTCGCCCGAGCGATCCTCGGCGGCGCTGCGGCTGTCCGAAATCGTCAGCAGTGCGATGCGGACCGGCTTGAAGGTCAGGCTTTGGTCAATCGGCATTGGCCAGGCCGCCCGCCCAGGTCAGCCGGGTGCGATCCTTGCTGTCGGGGAAACGCGGCCATTTGCCCTGCGCCAGCGCGGCGCGGCTGACCGACGGTTTGCCCTGCTGCGCTTCGTACATCCAGTAATTGCGCAGCACGATGCCGACATAGCCGCGCGTTTCCCAATAGGGGATCGATTCCATATAGAGCAGCGGATCGCCATTATCGCGAATTTCGGACTGCCAGCGCGCGATCGGTGCGGGACCGGCGTTGTACGCGGCGATCACCTTGGGCAGCTGGCCGCCGGTCGAGGCGTCGCGGGCGAGATATTGCAGATAGCTTTGCCCCATGTCCATGTTGACCGCGGGGATCGACAGGTCACGCGTGTCGATGCTGTCGCCGCGCCAGCGCGCGACGTCGCGCGCGGTGCCGGGCCGCACCTGCATCAATCCCTTGGCGCCCGCGGGGCTGACCACGGCGCGCTGGAAACGCGATTCCTGCAGCGTGTGGGCGAAGACCAGCGCCGGGTCGACCTTCCACCCGCCATTGGGTTCCCATTTGGGCTGCGGATAGCGCGCCTGGGCCGCCGGTTTGCGGCCCTGCGGGGTGTTGTGGGCGAGATAGAGCTGGGTTTCGGGCAGGCTGAGCGCCCCCGCCATGGCGAGCAGCTGGTCGTGCTGGCGCGCGTCGCCGATCCGTGCCTGATGGCGCAGAACGGTGTCGGCATATTTATCCTCGCCGATTTCGGCGAGCGCCATCGCGGCGCGAACATTGGGCAGGTTTTCGAGCGCGCGCCACGCGGTGCGATCGGCGCGGACGAGTTCGCGCTGGTTGTTGGGGGCGATGCCGAGCGTTTCGACCGCGAGCATGCCGTAGAAGGTTTCTTCATTGGCGGCGGCGGCGCGCAGGCGCGATTGCACTGACGCGGGTTCGCCTGCGGCGATCGCCGCGCGCGCGGCCCAATAATAAGCGGCGGCGCGCAGCTCGCTGTCGGGCGCTTCGCGTGCGACCCGATCGAAGGCGGTTAGGGCCGTGCGATAGTCTTGGGTGCGCCACGCGGCGAGCCCCTGAACCCACGCGCCCTGCGTCGACCAGGCGCTGCGCCCGCCCGAACATTCCGCGGCGAGACGCAGTGCATTCGCATCGTCATTTTCGATATAATAGGACCAGGCGACTTTCTGGCGCCATTCGTCGCGGGCTTCGGGCGATAGCCGGTCGGCGACCGCATTCAGCAGCGCTTCGGCGCCTGCCGGATCGTCGTTCTTGATCCGGTCGGGAATGGTACGGGTCAGCGCGGCGGCGGCGGGGTCGCCACTGACGGCATCGGCGCCGAGACGGCGCGGCGCGCTACCGGCCCAGGCAAGGCGGGCCTGCAAAGGCAGCGAAGGCAGATCGGTGGCGCCGCGCTTGGTCGCCAGGCGGCCAAGCTGTTCGGCCTGTGGCAGATGCGGCGAGCGCGACAGGATCGGCATGATGTCGGCGACTTCGGCGCGCGGGCTGTTCGCGGCGGTGAGCAGTTCGGCGCGCAGGAAGTCGGTGAGCGGACCCCCCCTTGCGTCGGCATCGGCATTATCGAGCAATGCCTTGGCGTCGGCCCAGCGCTGGCTGCGGATCGCTCTCAGCACCTCGGTATATTGTTGTTTCTGCTTCGATGTCAGGATGTCGGGCACGGTTTGCGGCGCCGCAACGACGTCGCGGCTGCTGGCATCGGCCGCCAGCGCGGGCGTTGCGACAACAGCCGCGGCAAAAATTCCGCTTGAGATCAAAGTTCTGGTCATCATTTTCATCTGTCAACGTCCCCGGTTGAACAGTTTCAGGCTGTCCCAGGCCGCTGCCTTTTGCGCGGGCCGGGCCAGGAGCATCGTCGGATGCGCCACCGCCACCGCCGCCACCTTGCCGCCGTCTTGGTTAATTTCGAGTAACTTGCCGCGCGTGTCGGGCAATTCGCTGGCTGCCGCCATGCGGACGATGTCGCTGCCGATCAGCAGCAACCGTTCGGGTCTTGCCAGCCGCAAATGGTGCCACAGCAGCCGGTCGAGCTCTGCCGCGTCGCGGCTGTCGCAGCGCCCGCCCGCGGGACGGGTAATGGCAAGGCTGGCCACGTAGGATTCGGCGCGCGTCGTACCGATCGCCGCGAGCATCGCGTCGAGCAGTTTTCCGGCCGCGCCGGAGAATAGCGCGCCGCTTTGCTGATCGTCGATTTCAGGCCAGGCGGTGAGCAGCATCAGCGCGGCGCCCGGCGCACCGATCGGCAGGACGCGGCGTGCGTCCCACTGACTGCCCGGCACATCGTCGCCGGTCGCCAGCCATTGCTGGAAATCGCCCCAGTCGTCCGGGAATATGACGGGCCCCTTGTTTTCAACGACTTCCGGAGCTTCGGGGCGCTGCAAAACCGCAGGTAGCGGGGGCAATTCGGGTTCAGCCGCGCGCAGCGCCTTTGGCTTGGTTGCCGCAGCGTCATTCGCCGGTGGCGCGACAAGCCAGCCCGCCGGTTCATCGCCGACAAGCGCGTCGACGCCCGCCAGCGACCACCAGTCGCAAATGCTTTCCGCCAGCAACGCAGAGTTACGCCCACCCATGAAAATGTTTGAAACAGACAGTTGACGGGCGCGTCAATTGGCGGGCATCGCAATTCGTGACAGAATGAGCGCCCGACGCGATGAACGTCGGCGCGGGGACGGCAGAAAGGTATTTGCGGTGAGCGAACGGGAATCGATGCCCTATGACGTGGTCATCGTCGGCGCGGGGCCGGCGGGGCTTTCGGCGGCAATCCGCCTTAAGCAGCTTGCGAACGAAGCGGGCAGCGAATTGTCGGTCTGTATCCTGGAAAAAGGGTCCGAAGTCGGCGCGCACATCCTGTCGGGCGCGGTGATCGACCCCAAATCGCTCGACGAACTGTTGCCCGAATGGCGCGACATGGGCTGTCCGATGGCCGAGGTGCCGGTCAACGACAACCAGCATTGGGTGCTGACCAAGACCAAGAAGTTCAACCTGCCCGAGTTCATCTCGCCCGGCTTCATGCACAATCAGGGGACTTATACGGGCAGCCTGGGCAATCTTTGCCGCTGGCTGGCGGAGCAGGCGGAAGCGCTGGGGGTCGAAATCTTCCCCGGCTTTCCGGCCGCCGAGATCCTTTATAATGAGGATGGGTCGGTCAAGGGCGTCGCGACGGGCGACATGGGCATTGCGCGCGACGGCAGCCACAAGGGCGATTATGCGCCGGGGCTGGAGCTCCACGCCAAATATACCTTCTTTGGCGAAGGCGTGCGCGGCCACCTGACCAAGATGCTGAAAAAGCAGTTCGCGCTCGACGCTGATTGCGAGCCGCAGGTCTATGGCCTGGGGGTCAAGGAATTGTGGGACATCGACCCCGAACTCCACGCACCCGGGCGCGTGATCCACACGCAGGGCTGGCCGCTCGACGAAAATGCCAATGGCGGCGGTTTCCTCTATCATCAGGCGAACGGACAGGTCGCGCTGGGGTTCGTCACCTGGCTGAACTATCGCAACCCCCACATCTCGCCGTTCCAGGAAATGCAGAAGTGGAAGACGCATCCCGAGATCGCGAAAATCCTGAAGGGCGCCAAGCGCGTTTCTTATGGCGCGCGCGCGATCAGCGACGGCGGCTATCAGTCGGTGCCGAAGCTGGCGTTTCCGGGCGGCGCGCTGATCGGCGACAGCGCCGGCTTCCTGAACGTCCCGCGGATCAAGGGGACGCACACCGCGATGAAATCGGGGATGATGGCGGCCGAGGCGGCGTTCGCCGCGGTGACCGCCGGACGCGGCAGCGATACGCTGGACGGTTATCAGGCCGCCTATGACGACAGCTGGGTCAAGAAAGAGCTGAGCGTCGTGCGCAACGTGTTGCCGCTCGTTGAAAAATGGGGCGACCTTGCCGGAACGATGCTGGCCGGGATCACGATGTGGCTGGAAACGCTGAAGATCAAAGTCCCGTTCACGATGAAGCATCATCCGGATAACGAGAGCCTGTACCGCGCCGACATCATGCCGAAGCCGGATTATCCGAAGCCGGACGGCGTGCTGACCTTTGACCGCCTTTCGTCGGTGTTCATTTCGAACACCAATCATGAGGAGGACCAGCCGGTCCATTTGCAGTTGAAAGATCCGACGATCCCGGTCGCGTATAACCTGCCGCTGTATGACGAGCCCGCGCAGCGTTATTGCCCGGCGGGGGTGTATGAAATCGTCGGCGAGGAAGAGGGCGACCCCAAGTTCGTCATCAACGCGCAGAATTGCGTCCATTGCAAGACGTGCGACATCAAGGATCCGACCCAGAATATCAACTGGGTCACCCCCGAAGGCGGCGGAGGCCCAAATTACCCGAACATGTAAGCTCGCGCGGGTTTTTCTGGCGGTCGGCGCGCTTGCCGCCGCGGCGCCTGCGCAGGCCGCCGACGATGGCGGCGCGGCGCTGAACGCGCTGGTGCGGGCGCGGCTGGCAGAGGAGGGCGGCGAGCCCGCCGCGGCGCTGGCGGCGTTGACCGATGTGTCGAGCCTGGCGCCGGGCCTTCCCGGGGTGCGCGGGCGAATATTGGAGCAGGCGATCGAAGCGGGCGACCTTGCCGCTGCCCGCACCGCGGCGTTGCAGCTCTGGACCGCGGGCGATCGCCGGTTCGATGCGCAGCTGGTGCTGCTGGTCGATGCGATGCGGCGGTCGGATTGGAAGGCCGCGCGCGATGCCATGGCGGGGCGCAGCGACAAGACGGGGGCCGATACCATCGCGCGGTTGATCCTGCCGACGGTCAACGCGTGGATCGATGTCGGCGCGCGCGAGAAACAGCCCGAACGGCATTTGCTGGACGTCAGCGGCCGGTCGCGCCCCGAACCGGCGCTGACATTGCAGGTCGCGCTGGTGCAGCTGGCGACCCGGCGCGCCGATGAAGCGGCGGCGCTGACCGACGAGATTGTCCTGACCGACCGGACGAGCCAGCTGGTCGGGCTGCGGCTGGCTGCGACGCTCGACAAGGCGGGTGAGGGGGACGCCGCGCAGCGTTTGCGCGGACGGATCGCGCTGGCGGCGGGACAGCGCGAGGATCCGATGCTGTTGCTGCCCGATCAGGCGGTGGCGACGCCGCGCGCCGGGGTGGCGCAGTGGCTGGGACTGCTCGCCGACGGATTGGCGCGGGTTCCGAACGGCAATTCGAAACTGCCGTTGTTGTTCTCGCGCGCGGCCTTTTGGCTGAACGATGCCGATTGGGCGGTGCGCGCGACGCTGGTCGAGGCGCTCGATCGCAATGGGCAGCAGGGGGCAGCCGCGGCGCTGATCGATGGTGGGCGCGCGGACGTGCCGCCGGTGCTGGCGATGCGGCGCGCCGAATTGCTCGCCGATGGCGGCGACCTCGCGGGGGCGGCCAAGCTGGCCGAAACGGCGGCGGCGGGCGATGCGCCGCGTAGCCTGTTGGTGCGGCTCGCGGATATTGCGCGGCGGTCGGAGGATCCGAAATCCGCAGCCCGCGCCTATGAACGGCTGGAGGCCGCGCTGGAGGATGGCGAAGGCGACCAGATATTGCGCGGCTCGTTGCTGATCGCGCGCGCCGAGCTGCATCTGCAGGCGGGTGAATGGGAAGCCGCCGCGCCGCTGATGGAGCGCGCGGTCGCGCTGCGGCCGAACGATGCCGCAGTGCTCAATTTTGCGGGCTATTCGGCGCTCGAACGGCGCAAGGATGTCGAGAAATCGCTGGCGCGGATCGAGGCAGCGTGGCGGCAGGAACCGCAGAACGCGAGCATCACCGACTCGCTCGGCTGGGCCTATTTCCTGACCGGGCGTACCGACGATGCGGTGGCGCTGCTCGAAAAGGCGCAAGCGGGCGAGCCCGCCAATGCGGTGATCGTCGAGCATCTGGGCGACGCTTACTGGCAGGCGGGACGCAAGTTTCAGGCGCGCTATACCTGGCGCGCGGCGGCGCTGCTCGCCGAGGCAAAGATGGCGACGCGGCTGGCCGCAAAGCTGCGCGACGGGCTGACGCCGGCGACGACCGCGCCATGAGCCAAGTGATGATCGAAACCGGTTGGGCGAAAATCAACCTCGCACTCCACGTCCGCGGGCGGCGGAGCGACGGCTATCATGACATCGAGACGCTATTCGCCTTTGTCGATGGCGGCGACGGGATCGTTGCCGAAGTGGCGGGCGCCGATCACCTGACGATCGAGGGCGAGTTTGCCGAGGGGCTGAGCGCGGGCGCCGACAATCTGGTGATGCAGGTGCTGGCGCTACTGCGGGCGCGCCATGGTGCCGAGCGGGTCCCGTCGCTGGCGGTGACGCTGACCAAGAATTTGCCGGTCGCGGCGGGGATCGGCGGCGGCTCGGCCGATGCGGCGGCGATGGCGCGGCTGCTGCGGACGCATTTCCTGCCCGAACTGGGTGATGCGGCGCTGGCGCGGATCGTCAGCCCGCTCGGCGCCGACATTGCCGCCTGCGTCGCGAGCGCGACCTGTCTGGGCGTCGGCGTCGGCGAGGAATTGCGCGCGGTGCCTGAGCTGCGGCTCGGCGGCACGCCGGTGCTGCTGGTCAATCCGCGCCAGCCGGTCGCGACGGGGCCGGTGTTTGCGGCGTGGGACGGCATCGACCGCGGTCCGCTTTATGGCGACCCGGCGGGGCGAGCGCAGTTGCTGGCGGCGCGCAATGATTTGCAGCGTCCCGCGACCGCGCAATGTCCGGCGATTGCCGATGTGCTGCTCGAGCTTGGCGCATTGCGACCCTGGCTGGCGCGCATGTCGGGATCGGGCGCGACCTGTTTTGCGCTGTTCGATGCCGCGGCAGAGCGCGACGCGGCGGCGGTCGCGCTGGCAAAAAGCCGTCCGCACTGGTGGCAGCTGGCGGGGGCGCTGCGATGAGTCAGGAGGAGAGCGAAGCGTGGCGCGAGCTCGGTACGCCGCGCTATGGCGGCATCCTATTGATCGCCGATCATGCGTCGAACCATGTTCCCGATGACATCGACCTCGGCATCGATCCGGCGCTGCTGACCAACCATATCGCGATCGACATCGGGGTGGCCGAGGTGGCGGCCTTGCTGGTCGCGGACGGCGCGGTCGATGCCGCGATCCTCGGCGGCGTGTCGCGGTTGGTGGTCGATTGCAACCGCGAGGAAGAAGCCCCGGGGGTGCTGCCGATCGCGAGCGACGGGCATGCGGTTCCCGGCAATGCGCTGGACGATGCAGGCCGCGAGGCGCGGCTGGCGCGCTTTTTCCGGCCCTATCACGATCATATCGCGGCGACGATCGCGGCGCATCGACCGGCGATGATCCTGTCGCTGCACAGTTTCACCCCCGCCTTGTCGGCGCATCCCCATCAGGCGCGGCCATGGCATGTTGGGGTGCTCTATAACGAGGATGACCGGCTGGCGGGCGCGGCGATTGCGGCGCTGGCAGCGGAGGGGCTGAATGTCGGCGACCAGCTTCCCTACTCGGGCAAATTGCTCAACGCGACGATGAACCGTCATGCCGAGGGCAATGCCATTTCCTATGTCGGGATCGAGATGCGGCAGGATCTGGTCAGCGATGCGGCGGGGCAGGCGCTGTTTGCGCAGCGGCTTTCTCGCATGTGCAGCAAGCTTGCATTGTATCCGGGCGAATAGGCGTGTAGAGGCGCGTTTCTTCGCTCAATATTGAAATATAATTATCAGGACTGCTCAAAATGCCTTCATATCGTTCGCGCACCACGACCCACGGCCGCAACATGGCGGGCGCGCGCGGCCTGTGGCGCGCGACGGGGATGAAGGACAGCGATTTCGGCAAACCGATTATCGCGGTGGTCAACAGCTTCACCCAGTTCGTCCCCGGTCATGTCCATCTGAAAGACTTGGGCCAGATGGTCGCGCGCGAAATCGAGGCTGCGGGCGGGGTCGCCAAGGAATTCAACACGATCGCGGTCGATGACGGGATCGCGATGGGGCATGACGGGATGCTCTATTCGCTGCCGAGCCGCGACCTGATCGCCGACAGCGTCGAATATATGGTCAATGCGCATTGCGCCGACGCGATGGTGTGCATTTCGAACTGCGACAAGATCACCCCCGGCATGCTGATGGCGGCGCTGCGCATCAACATCCCCGTCGTGTTCGTGTCGGGCGGGCCGATGGAGGCGGGCAAGGTCGTGCTGAAGGGCAAGGAGGTCGCGCTCGATCTGGTCGACGCGATGGTCGCCGCCGCCGACGAAAAATACAGCGATGCCGAAGTGAGCGAGATCGAAAAGGCCGCGTGCCCGACGTGCGGATCATGCTCGGGCATGTTCACCGCCAATTCGATGAACTGCCTGACCGAAGCGCTGGGGCTGTCGCTGCCGGGCAATGGCTCGACCCTCGCGACCCACGCCGACCGCAAGGAGTTGTTCCTGCGCGCCGGGCGGATCGTCGTTGAAATGTGCCGCCGCCACTATGAAGAAGGCGACGACAGCGTCCTGCCGCGCAATATCGCGACGTTCGAAGCGTTCGAAAATGCAATGAGCCTCGACATCGCGATGGGCGGATCGACGAACACCGTGCTGCACCTGCTCGCCGCGGCCTATGAGGCCGGGGTCGATTTCACCATGACCGACATCGACCGGCTGTCGCGCCGCGTGCCGTGCCTGTCGAAGGTCGCGCCCGCGAAGAGCGACGTCCATATGGAGGATGTCCACCGCGCCGGCGGGATCATGGCGATCCTGGGCCAGCTCGAGCGCGCGGGGTTGATCCACGGGCATCTGCCGACGGTGCACAGCGCGACGCTGGGCGACGCGCTGAACAAATGGGATATTTCGCGCACCAATGATCCGGATGTGCAGAAATTCTTCATGGCGGCGCCGGGCGGGGTGCCGACGCAGACCGCGTTCAGCCAGGAACGGCGCTGGGAGTCGCTCGATCTGGACCGTGAGGCGGGGGTGATCAGGTCGGCCGACCACGCTTTCAGCCAGGACGGCGGGCTCGCGGTGCTGTCGGGCAATCTGGCGGTCGACGGCTGTATCGTGAAGACCGCCGGTGTGGACGAGAGCATTCTGAAATTTTCAGGTCCAGCCAAGGTATTTGAAAGCCAGGACGCGGCAGTTGCGGGCATATTGACCGGGCAAGTGACGGCGGGCGACGTCGTCGTGATCCGTTACGAGGGGCCAAAGGGCGGACCGGGGATGCAGGAAATGCTCTATCCGACGAGCTATTTGAAGTCGAAGGGGCTGGGTGCGGCGTGCGCGCTGGTCACCGATGGGCGCTTTTCGGGCGGCACCTCGGGGCTGTCGATCGGCCATGCTTCGCCGGAAGCCGCCGAGGGTGGGACGATCGCACTGGTCGAGGACGGCGACCTGATCAACATCGACATCCCGTCGCGGACGATCACGCTGGCGGTAGCCGACAGCGTGCTGGCCGAACGGCGCGCGGCGATGGAAGCCAAGGGCGACGCCGCGTGGCAGCCCGCCAAGCCGCGCCCGCGCAAGATTTCGGTCGCACTTCAGGCCTATGCCGCGATGACCACCAGCGCCGCGCGCGGGGCGGTGCGCGACCTGTCGCAGTTGAAGGGCAGATAATGCGGATTGTTGGGGGCTTGACGGGGCTCTTGCTGCTGGCGGCGTGCGGCGGCGCCCCCGACAATGGCGATCTGGCCGAAGCCGAAGCGCGCGGATCGCGCGAAGCGGCGGCGGAAGGGCGGATCGAATGCGCGCTGGAGGGCGCGAAGCTGTTCGATCGCACCTGTACCGTCGAAGAGATCAGTGGCGCGAACGGGACCGTACTGGTCGTCGGGCGGGCCAATGTCGGCTATCGCCGGTTGCAGATCGCGACTGATGGGCGCGGCGTCGTGTCGGCGGACGGCGCCGAACCAGCGAAGGTGACGATCGTCGGCGACGGGGTGATCGAGGTGGCGATCGGCAGCGACCGGTACCGATTGCCCGCGAATACCGGCGGCGCGAAGTAGCCACAATCGTCATTGCGAGCGCAGCGAAGCAATCCAGAGCGGTTCATGCCTACCCTGGATTGGCTTCGCTGCGCTCGCAATGACGAGGTGTAATGGTGGGCGCTTCCATCGCGACTTTTCTGCCAGCCGTGCTAGTCTGGCCCCATGTCCATCCCCGCCGACGCCCCGATCCTGACCAGCGCCGCGATGCGCGAGGCGGAGGCCGCCTGCGCGGTACAGGGGACGTCGCTCGCCGAACTGATGGAGCGCGCCGGGGCGGCGGTGGCCGACACCGCGTGGCGGATGGCGGCGGGCGCGCCGGTGCTGATCCTGTGCGGACCCGGCAATAATGGCGGCGACGGCTATGTCGCGGCGCGGATGCTGGCGGCGCGCGGTGCGGCGGTGCGGGTTGCGGCTCTGGCGGAGCCCGCGACGGATCTGGCAAAGGCGGCGCGCGGCGCGTGGAGCGGCCCGGTCGAACCGATCGATGGCAGGCTGGCGGCGGCGCCGGTGATTGTCGATGCGCTGTTCGGGGTCGGGCTGTCGCGGCCGCTGACCGACGATCTCGCGGCCATGCTTCGCCGTTTCGCGGGGCAGCGTGTGCTGGCGGTCGATGTGCCGAGCGGCGTTGAGAGCGACGGAAACGCCGACTGGATGCCGCCGCTGCCCGCCGATGTCACGCTGGCGCTGGGCGCGTTCAAGCCAGCCCATATCCTGCTGCCCACCGCGCCCGCGTGCGGTCGGGTGCTGCTTGCACCGATCGGGATTTCCGCGCGGGCCGCTATGCGCACGCTGCCGAGGCCGACGGTCGCAACCCCCGCTGCGGCGGCGCATAAATTCGACCGGGGGATGGTGCTGGTCTTTGCGGGACCGATGCCCGGTGCGGCGGGGCTGGCGGCGGCAGCGGCGCTGCGCGCAGGGGCCGGTTACGTCGTGCTGGAGGGCAGCGAACGCGCGCCGTTCGCTGCGATCATCACCGAAAGCGATGCGCGGTTCGGCGAACGGCTGAGCGATCCGCGCGTCGGCGCGGTGGTGATCGGCCCGGGCTTTCCGGCGAGCGACGAACTGTTGTTCGATGTCGAAGCGGCACTCGATTCGGGCAAGCCGCTGGTGCTCGACGCGGCGGCGATCGCCGCGGCGTTGCCGCGCCTGTGCGAAACGCCGGGCAAAGCGATATTGACCCCGCACGAAGGCGAGTTCGCGCGGACCTTTCCCGAACTCTACGGCAGCAAGATCGATCGCGCGAAGGCCGCGGCGGTGCGGACGGGGGCGGTCGTCGTATATAAGGGTGCCGATACGGTGATCGCGGCGCCCGATGGCCGGGTTGCTGCGGCGTGGCCGGGCAGCCCCTGGCTGGCGACAGCGGGGACCGGCGACGTCCTGGCGGGGGCGTGCGGGGCGATGCTGGCGAAAGGCGGCGATGCGTTCGACGCTGCGGTGGCGGCGGTGGGGTGGCATATCGCAAAGGCCGCGCGTATAGGCCGCGGCCTTGTCGCCGACGATCTGGTTAGGGAATGAAATGAGCAACAGCGCGCTGATCGAGCGCATCGCCGCGCGCGGCGATGGTGTGACCGGCGATGGCCGCCATGTCGCGGGTGCGGTACCAGGCGACCGGGTGCGTGACGACGGGATCATCATTCCGGGCCCGAACCGCGCCGAGCCGCCGTGCCGCCATTTCGGCAAATGCGGCGGGTGCGAGTTGCAGCATGTCGCCGAAGGCGCGCTCGCCGATTTTGTCCGCGACCGGGTGGTCGGGGCCTTGGCGGGGCAAGATGTCCCGGTTGGTGACGTGCTGCCCGCGCAGCTGTCGGCGCCGCAGAGCCGTCGCCGTGCAGCGCTGACCGCGCTGCGCACCGGCAAGCAGGTCGCGATCGGGTTCAACGCGGCGCAGAGCAACCAGATCGTCGACATGCGCGAATGCCCGCTGCTGCTGCCCGAATTGTTCGCGCTGATCGCGCCGCTGCGCGACCTGCTGACCGAAATTGCGCCGCCAAGGCGGCCGGTGAAGGTCAAGCTCCAGATGCTGGACCAAGGCGTCGAGGTGGTGCTGGAGGGCGTCAAGGCCGAGGGGCTGGACGCTGCGATGGCGCTGCAGGATTTTGCGGGCGCGCATGCGCTCGCGCGCCTGGCCGTCGATCAGGGCTATGGGCTGGAAACGCTATGGCAGCCCGAGCCGCCGACGGTGGTTTTCGGTGGCGTGACGGTCGAAGTGCCGGCTTTCGCGTTTCTCCAGGCGACAACGGCCGGGCAGGCCGCGCTGGTCGACGCGGTGATCCGGGCGATCGGCGATGCCGGCGCGGTCGCCGATCTGTTCGCGGGGGTGGGGACGTTCGCTCTGTCGATCCAGCAGGGCCGCAAGGTCTATGCCGCCGAGGGCGCGCGCGACGCGATCGCGGCGTTGCAGGCGGCAGCCAACCGGGCGCGGGCGCTCGTCGCGACCGAGCATCGCGACCTGTTCCGCCGCCCGTTGATCCCGGCGGAATTGAACCGCTTTGGCGCGGTGATCCTCGACCCGCCGCGCGCGGGGGCGGAGGAGCAGGTGGTGCAATTGGCGGCGTCGGACACGCCGGTGATCGCCTATGTCAGTTGTAACCCGGCGAGCTTCGCGCGCGACGCAAAGCTGCTGGTCGCGGGTGGTTACACGCTCGACTGGGTGCAGCCGGTCGGGCAGTTCCGCTGGTCGACGCATGTCGAGCTGGCGGCGCGGTTTTCACGGTAGCAAAAGCCCCTCCCCTTTAGGGGAGGGGTTGGGGTGGGGGCCATCGGCTTTGCGCTAGGCCGCTGGCCCCCACCCGCTGCGACTAACGAACAAGTTCGTAAGTCTCGCTGCCCTCCCCTGAAGGGGAGGGCGTAGAGGCATCAATTCAGCACAAACCCCATGAACGCATGGACGCACAGCGCGAGCAGCGCGAGGCTCGCCAGCGCGAATACCAGGAACCGCCACATCACGCGGTTGACCGTCACCTGGATCAGGCTGTGAACGATCCGCAAGACCACATAGGCCCAGGCGAGCTGGGCGTTCAGTCCGCCGCCCATCCCGCCGACCGCCAGCGCGATCGCGACGGCGTAGAACACCGTCGGCTGTTCCATCAGATGGTTATAATTGTGCGCCTTCCACTGCACTTCGGCGGGCAGCACCTCGTCGAGCCCCCTGCCGGTCGTCCCCACCAGATTTTTCGCGTCGATCTTGGCGCGCTGCATGGCGGGAATGCGTGTCGCATACATCCACACCCACATGATCATCGACCACAGCGCGAGCGTGGCGACCGGTCCGAGAATGTCGTTCGTATCCATTTATCGTCCCCCTCAACCCAAAGTGGCGATCACCGCCAGCAAAGCCAGCGCGATCAGACAGAAGGTCGCCAGCGCGAAGATCGCGAAGCGCACCGGGATCCGGTTGACCGTCGCCTGCCAGAGGCTGTGGACGATGCGCAGCACGACATAGGCCCACGCCAGCCCGCGCGTCAGATCGGTGCTGCCCCCCGACAGGTGCAGAAAGATGATCACGGCGTAGAACAGCGTCGGCTGTTCGAGCAAATGCGTATAATTGTGCGATTTCCAGTTGATCGTCGGCGGCAGCACATTTTCCAGGTCGATCCCGCGCCCGCCGGGCGGCGCGGCGCTGAGGTCGACGCCCGCTTTCGACATCGCCGAAAAACGGGTGACGGCGACCCAGCCGAGCATGATGAGTGTCCACAGCGCGAGGACCGCGCCGGGTGCCAGCAGATTTTCAGGCATTTTGTTCCCCCTCCCAGAATAGGCGCGATGCTAGGGCGCGCGCGCCGCAATGCAATCGCCGAAATTCAGCCCTGCCGTGCGGCGAGTTCGGCGCGGATCGCAGCGCCATCGCCATCGACCTTTGGCGCAAGGCCGAGGTCGCGGGCGGGCGCTGCGCCATATTTCACCGGCGGCTGCATTTCGTGGAACGCGCCGACGTCGGGGTGGACGCGCGGCCGGAAAAAGCCGGTCGCGGCGAAATGCGGGTCGTCCTTGATGTCCTGCAGGTCGCGCGCCGCCATCGCGGGGATGTCGTTTGCCGCGAACAGCGCCAGCCATTCGGCGGTCGTCTTGGCCGGGGTCTTGCGCGCGATCTCGCGGTAAACGATCGGCATATGCTGGCCCTTCGCCTTCGCCGCCTCGAACTCGGGCGTTTCGGTCAGCCCCGCGCTGCCGAGGAGTGCCATCAGCCGCGCGGTCGATTCGGGGGTGTAGGGAACGATCGCGAGATAGCCGTCGCTCGTCGGGAAGGGCTGGCGCGTCGGATCGAGCTGGCGCGGATAGCCCGCGGGGCCAAGCGGCGGATCGAGCGCGGCGTTGCGCAGATGCTCGGTCAGCATGAACGATGCAAAACATTCGAACATCGGCACCTCTACCGCTTGGCCTTCGCCGGTGCGCAGCTTGTGGATCAGCGCCGCGAGAATCGCCTGCGCGCCGAACTGGCCTGCGATCTTGTCGGCGATCAGCGACGGGAAATAGCGCGGGCGCGGGTCGCCATCGACGCGCGGCAGCAGGCTGGTGGTGCCGGTCGCGGCCTGGATGACATCGTCATAGGCCTGGAGATCGGCATAGGGGCCGTCCTGTCCGAAGCCGGTGCCATGGACATAGATGATGTCGTCCTTGATCGCCTTGCAGCCCGCATAGTCGAACCCCAGCTTGGCGATCGCCTTGCCGCGGACATTATGGAAAAACACGTCGGCAGTGGCGACGAGGTCGCGGAGCACCGCGGCATCATCGGGTTTTTTGAGGTCGAGTGCGATCGAGCGCTTGCCGCGATTCACCGTCAGGTGGATCGACCCCATCGTCGGATCGGGAACCCCGCTGCCCAGATAACGCGAGATGTCCCCCGTTCCCGGCGTTTCGACCTTGATCACCTCGGCGCCGAGATCGGCGAGCATTTGCGTCGCATAGGGGCCGAAGATCACCGTCGTCAGGTCGACGATTCGGATGCCGGACAGCATGGTCACGCGGCGCGCCCCGCACGGTTCGACTTTGGTGCCATCCTATGCCTTTCCATTTCCCATTTCTGCTAGAATGGTTGCAGAAGGAAACCGAAAAGGCAATCGGTCGTCCCTATTGCTGGGCGGCATTTTCGTCGAGCGGCGCTCCCGCCGCATAGGCTGCGGAAATCTGGCGATAGGCTTGCGACCGGAACGCCGCGAGCGTCGCCAGCACGCCGAGCAGGCCGGTGATCGTGAAGACGATCGCAATGCCGCGCTCGGCACCGCGCCCGTACCAGTCGCCAATCATCTCGGCCCCCGCGCCGCTGGTCATCAGCGGGACGAAGATGAACTGGGTCAGCGGGGCGATGAGGAAAGCGGTCAGCGGCGAGGCCGCCTGTTCGACCGATTGGGCAAAGCCGAAGACGCGGCCCTGCCGCTCGAATGGTACGACCTTCTGCAACGTGGTCTGCTCGGCGGCTTCGGCATAGGGGCCGAGGAAAAGCCAGATGAAGCAACCGATCGTCAGCAGGATGATCGACGACTGGATCGTGAACACGGCCGCAACCGCCCATACGATCAGATTGACAAGCAGCAGCGTCCGCACCGGATTGGCGCCAAGACCGGTGCGCGCGATCACCATGCCCGCGAGGATGAAGGCGCAGGATACAAAGGCCCAGAGCAGCCCCCATTGCTCGACCTTCATCAACGACAGGCCATAAGCATCCATCAGCGCCATGAAGACGCCGCCGAGCAGATTGTTGAACGCCGCGAACAGGATCAGCGCGAACAGCCCCGGAATGGCGCGCACGACGCGAAATGTGCCGGCGAGATCGATCCGACGCGGCGCGTCATGCGCATCGGCTTCGCGTGGCTCATCGACCGATACGAACAGGAGGTGGAGCGCGGCGACGAGCGAAAAGATGATCGCGAAGGCCAGGGTTGCGACCATCCCGCCCCATGCGACGAGGAAACCGCTGATCGCGGAGGTGGTCAGGAAACCGATGCCGCTGACCATCCCGACCAGCCCGTTCGCCTTGTCGCGCCGATCGGCGGGCACGAGCAGGGTGACGAGCGTTGGCAGCGCGATCATGCGAATATTGCCGACGATGACGCCGAGCATCGTCAAGAGGACGAACGACCATAGTGCGACGCTGTCGGTCGCGGCGACGCGAATAGCGGGATCGAACGCATAGGCGCCGAGCGCGGCGGCATAGATCGCGAGCGACGCGATGCTGGAGACCAGCATCATGCTGCGCTTGCGATGATGATCGACCAGGCTGCCGAACCAGATGCCCAGCGCCCCGGTGAGCACCAGATAGATGCCCGCAATCATTCCCGTCGCGAACACCGACCGCGTTTCGAGGAAGATCCAGAACGTGATCGCAAACCACACCGTGAAGTTGGTGATGTTGGCGATCAGATTGTTGATGAGGAGGTGGTGAAAGGGACGCATGGGCCGACTGGCTTAGCGCCCTCGGGTTCCGGCGTCAGCAACATCTATGCGCGATCGACGGCGCCCCCGGCACCCGGGGCCGAAACCGCGGGGACAAGGACGCCGCCGACTGACGGAGATGTGGGTCGCAGAAACGCCGCCAGTGGAAGGATAAGACCCGATTCGGCGGCAAGCCGCATCCTCCATATGAAGGATGGGCGCGCGGATCAGCCAGGCGCGTTCGCGCCGATCCGCGCCAGCAGCGCCGCGAGATCGGCCTGCCGCGCGCAGCCCGTCTTTTCCAGCACGCGGCGAAGCTGCGTTCGTACCGTGCTGATCGCGACATCGCCTTCGGTCGCGAGCGCCTCGGGCGTTTCGCCCGCGGCGATGCCGCGCGCGACGCGCGCCTCGGCGGGCGTCAGGTCGAACAGCGATTTCATCAACGTCGCGCTCGGCACCCGGTCCGCCGCGACGGGGATAAGCAGCAGGAGCGCAAAACTGTCGCCGAACACGTCATGCGCGCCGCGCCGAACGGGAATGACATGCGCGACGAGACGGGGCAGGCCGTCGTCGCCGCGCACCGGAAAGGAGCGGACCATGTCGCCGGCATCCCGATCGAGCGCAGCGATGGCGTCGGTCAAAATCCGGTCGGCCTGGCCGTCGCGCAGACGCAGGCGTCCGTGCGCCCCATGTACGACATGATCGCTGAGGTCGCCGGCAAGCGGGCTGATTTCCGCCACCTCGCCGGTCGCCTTGAGCAAAAAGGCGGGGAGTTGGAGCGCGGTCAACGCCTCGCTCGCGCCCTGCGCCCGCTTGTGCTGGAGCCGCGCACTGACCAGCGCGCTGCGCGCGAGGTGGGGCCGGATCATGTTGAGCCGCGCGACGCTGTCCGGGTCGACCGGGCCGTCGGTAAAGGGGCGTTCGACGCTGAACACGATATTGTCGCCCGTCGGCACCTGCAGCCCGGTCCCCGCCGACCAGCCGAGGCCGCGCGGGCGAAAGAAATCGCGATACACGGGGTCGGCATCGATTTCCGCGTCGCTCCAGAAATCATGCTCGACAAAGAAGGACGGCGCGTCCTGGCTCATAAGGCAGACGCGGCGGCTGCATTTGCCGAACCAGCCGTCGTTGACATATTCGGCAAACACATCGGCGACCCGATCCGACGCGGTCCAGTTCAGCGCCTTGCGGGCGGAGAACAGCAGGCCGCCGACCGCCCCGGACAGCGCCGCGACATCGTCGAGCACCGCCGGCCACGCCTCGGGCACCACCGAGCATTCATAGATTCGGTCGATCAGATCGTCCTGCATTCCGCCCCCGTTGCTGCGACGTCACGGCGACTTTCGAGTGCCGGCGCGTTTTTTGCAAGGGCGCCCCGGTGAAAATGTGCAAGCGCAGCGGCGTGATATATTTCGATGGACATCGAAATATGAATTGACCGTCCTATTTAATTCGATAATTCCGGAAATATAGAATCAAAAGAGCGCAAAGGACGCACCTCCTGCGCGCAAAGGACCGGAAGGACGAAAAATGGTATCCTTGGTGACGTCGCCCGCGCCGTGGCGCGGCGAGGCTCTGCAAGACCGGCCCGAGCAGTGGCTTTACCTGCTCGATGAAGCCGAAATACGGACAATCGCGACGGCGGCGCAATCGGCGGTTGCAGCGGGCGTGCCGCTGCGGGAGCTGGCGCGGCGCGATTATCCGCTGACCGGGCTCGAGGCGGCGCTGGATGATTGGCGCGCCCGGATCGATGGCGGTCATGGCATGGTGTTGATCCGCGGACTTCCCGTTCGGCGCATCGGGCGCGAGGTCGCGGCGTCGGCCTATTGGCTGATCGGGCTGCATCTCGGCCAGCCGACCGCGCAGAATCCGGCGGGCGAGATGCTGGTCGATATTCGCGACACCGGCGCACCGGCCAGCGATCACAATGTCCGCCTGTACAAGACGCGCGCCGAGCTCGCCTTTCATACCGATGGTGCCGACATTATTGGGCTGCTCTGCCTGCGCGGTGCGCGGGCGGGCGGGGTCAGCCGCATCTGTTCGTCGGTCGAGGTCTATAACCAGGTCGTCGCGCGGCGCCCGGAGCTCGCGCCGCTGATGGAGCACGAATTTCACCATCACGCGCACGGGCAGTTGGAGCCCGATGGCCCCAAGACCTTTCGCTATCCGATCGTCAGCCGCGACGGCGGGATTTTCCGGATGATGCTGCTGACCTGGTATATCCGCAACGCCGCCGAGGATTTTCCCGAGATCGCGGCGCTCGGTGACGACGAGCAGAGCCTGCTCGACCTGCTCGAATGGCTGCCATTCGAACCCGGCATGGCGCTCGACATGAATTTTCAGGAAGGCGACATGCAGTTCCTCAAAAACTCGGTCGTGCTGCATGCGCGCACCGATTATGAGGATTGGGACGCGCCCGATGAAAAGCGGCACCTGCTGCGCCTGTGGCTGAATGTGCCCGAATTTGCCGATGGCGATGACCGGTTGCGGCACGGCTTTGCCGAGCGGGCCACCGTATGAGCGACGTCGACTTTCTGGTGATCGGCGCCGGGCAGGCGGGGCTGGCGGCGGCGCGGCGCTTGCAGCGGTCGCGCGCCGACTTCCTGCTGGTCGACGCTGCGCCGTCGGTCGGCGGATCGTGGCGGCATTATTATGACAGCCTCGAGCTGTTTTCGCCGGTGCGATATTCGTCGCTGCCCGACCTGGCGATGCCAGGGGAACCTTATGCCTATCCGCGGCGCGACGATGTCGTCGAATATCTGCAGCGCTATGCCGATCACTTCGCCTTTCCCGTGCGGCTGGCAACGCGCGTCGCGGCGGTGACGCGCGATGCTGGCGGCTTTTCGGCCGACATCGGCGGCGGGCAGGCCATCAGCGCGCGGAAACTGGTGGTCGCATCGGGTGCGTTCGGGACACCGAACATGCCGACGCTGGCGAGGCAGGCCGATTTTCGCGGGCGTGTCCTGCATTCGTCGGATTATCGCAGCCCCGACGGCTTTCACGGCCAGCGCGTGATCGTCGTCGGGGCCGGAAATTCGGCGGTGCAGATTGCGGTCGAGCTCGCCGGGCATGCCGACGTCACGCTGGCGGTCCGCGACCGCATTCGCTTTCTGCCGCAACGGGTGCTCGGCCGCGACGTCCATTGGTGGTTCGACAAGCTGCGCCTGAACGGTCTCAACCTGTTTTCCGACCATGGCGTGCCGATCGTCGATGACGGGCGCTACAAGGCGGCGTTGCGGGCCGATCGCCCCGCGACGCGGACGATGTTCCGTGCCTTCAGTCCCGACGGCGTCATCTGGCCCGACGGCACCGAGGAGCGGATCGACGTGGTCATTTTTGCCACCGGCTTTCGCCACGCGATGGACTTCCTCCGCCCGTCGGGCGCGCTCGACGCGCATGGCCAGCCGCTGCATCGCCGCGGCGTATCGACCGCCGTCCGCGGGCTCGGCTTTGTCGGGCTTTCGGGCCAAAACGGCTTTGCATCGGCGACGCTGCGCGGCGTCGGGCGCGACGCCGATTACGTGATCCCCCGCATCGCCGCGATGTGAACCGATCGCGGCGCGGCGGCGCTCAGAACAGCTTGGTCACCGTCGCGCTGCGGCGTTCCTGTTCGACTTCGCCGGTGTAGAGGCTGGCCATTGGTTCGTCGCTGACGACATGGGTCTCGTCGGCGCCAAAGCCGTTGAACTTGGTCCGCATCGCGCAGCCATAGGCGCCGAGCATGCCGATTTCGATGAAATCGCCCGCCTTGATGTCCGCCGGCAAGAAGAACGGCCCGGCCATATGGTCGAGGTCGTCGCAGGTCGGGCCATAGAAGCTGAACGGCACCATCTCGGCATCGCTGCCGCCATCGCGCAGCAGCGAGACGGGGAAGCGCCAGCCGACATGCGCAGCGTCGAACAGCGCGCCATAAGCACCGTCGTTGATGTAAAGCTCGTCGCCGCGGCGCTTTTCGACGCGGACGATCAGCGAGCTGTACTCGGCCGACAAGGCGCGGCCCGGTTCGCACCACAGTTCGGCCGAATAGCTGATCGGCAGGCTTTCAAAGCTGCGGTGGATGGTGTCGAAATAGGCGCCGAGCGGCGGCGGCTCCATGCCGGGATAGGACGACGGAAAGCCGCCCCCGACATCGATGATGTCGACGGTGACCGACGCCGCGACGATCGCGGCGCGGACGCGCTCCATCGCCTGCGCATAGGCGTGCGGGGTCATCGCCTGGCTGCCGACGTGGAAGCAGATGCCGAGCGCGTCGGCGGCCTGACGGGTCGCCATCAGCAGCTCGACGACTTCATCGGCTTCGGCGCCGAACTTGGCCGCGAGGCTGAGCTTCGAATGGTCCGACGAGACGCGCAGGCGCACGAGCAGGTTGAGGTCGGTTGCGCCTTCGGTCGCGCGGACGATCTTTTCGAGCTCGTCCATCGTGTCGAGCGAGAAAGTGCGCACGCCATGCTTCCAATAGGCTTCGGAAATCGCTTCCTCGGCCTTCACCGGATGCATGAAGCAGAGCGTCGCTTCGGGAAGCGTGCGCGCGGCCAGCCGCACCTCGGCGATCGAGGCGACGTCATAATGGGTGACGCCCGAATCCCACAGGACGCGCAAAAGGTCGGGCGACGGATTCGCCTTGACCGCATAAAGGGTCGTGCCGGGAAAGCGGTCGATGAAGAAACGCGCTGCGCGCCGCGCGGCGTGCGGGCGGACAAGCGTGACAGGTTCGACCGGCGAAAGTGCCTGAATCAGCCCGTGGGCGCTATGATGCTGGTGCAATGCAAGGGACCCCCAAAAGTGTAACGGTAAACGACAAGGCTGCCTTGCGGTTATTGGAAGTCCCCCTGGGGCAGCGGAGGGCGATATATTGAGGGGGGTCCCCCCTGTAAAGACCCCATCGCGCAATTTTGTAATAGGCACGTAACGGTCGGGGCGAAACGGGGCAGCGGTGCGCCGAGCGGGGCAAAGACGCGACAAACGATCGCCTGTCAGCTAGGCTGAGTCCCGATTATGTTCTTCATCCCGGCAAAGGCCGGGATCCCGACAGTGCATAGGGACGCGACGTTGAGATCCCGGCCTTCGCCGGGGTGATGATGAAGGGAAGCTGGCAGCCCATGGTTTCTCCCGCCGATGTGAATCACACGTTCAGCGACGCCGAGCTCGACGAGCTGTGCGCCTTTGGCACCGCCGAGTCGCACAAGGTCGGCGACCTGCTTGTTGCCGAAGGAACGATGGCGCCCGATTGCATCATCACCCTGTCGGGCCACACCGACATCTTTGCCGCGACCGATGAGGGGCCAAAGCGCGTCGGCTGGATGGAGCGCGGGCAGTTCGCGGGCGATCTGTCGGTGCTGACCGGACAGCGCCACCTCTCGCGCGTCGAAATGGGCGCTGATGGCGAGATATTGCGCATCAAGCACGCCGATTTCCAGCGGTTGATCGCAGGCAATTCGCACTATTCGGACATCTTCGTCCGCGTGCTGTCGGCGCGGCGCGAATTCAGCAACCAGCGTGGCTTTGCCGCGACGATCGTGATCGGTGCGGCGCTCGACCGCAGCGTCTATGCGCTGCGGGACCTGCTCGCGAAGCATGGCGTTGCACATCGCTGGTTCGATCCCGCGGATGGACCCGTCCCCGCGCACCTGCTCGCCGAGCGCGACCTTGCCGAGGATCAGCTGCCGGTCGTGATCCTCGGCGCGTCCGACATGCTCGTCCAGCCGACACCCGAACAGCTCGCGGCGGCGCTGGGGCTCGATTTGCTGCCCGACGGCGCGACCGCCGACGTGCTGGTCGTGGGCAGTGGTCCGGGCGGTCTCGCGGCGGCGGTCTATGCGGCGTCCGAGGGGCTGACCGTGATCGCGCTCGATTCGCTGGCGCCGGGCGGACAGGCCGGCACATCGTCGAAGATCGAAAATTACCTCGGCTTTCCGACGGGCATTTCGGGGAACGAACTGGCGCGCCGCGCGACGGTGCAGGCGCAGAAATTCGGCGCGCGGATTGCCGCGCCGGTGCGCGCGGCGTCGATCGTGCGCGACGAAGACGCCTATTGCCTGCACCTGGCCGACGGGCGGAGGCTGCGCAGCCGCGCGGTGGTGGTCGCATCGGGCGCGCAATATCAGCGGCTGCCGATCGAGGGGATCGAGGCTTATGAAGGTCGCGGCATCTATTATGGCGCGACGCCGATGGAGGCGCAGCTGTGCGGCAATGCCGAGGTGACCGTCGTCGGGTCGGGTAATTCGGCGGGGCAGGGGGCGATCTATCTCGCGAGCGTCGCGAAGAAGGTCTATGTCATCTTCCGCCGCAAGAGCCTGCGCGAAACGATGTCGGAATATCTGGTCAAGCGGCTCGAAGAGCATCCGAATATCGAGATTATCGGATCGACCGATGTCGTTGCGCTGCATGGCGAGGATCGGCTGGGTGGGCTGACCTATCGCGACCGCGAGAGTGGCGACGAAGGGCATTGCGACTGCGGCTTCCTGTTTCTGTTCCTCGGCGCCAGTCCGAACACCGGCTGGTTGCCAAAGGAAATGGTGTGCGACGAGCGCGGCTTCGTGAAAACCGGTGCCGACATTGCGCCGATGGAGCTGGTGAAGGCCGGCTGGTCGCTCGACCGGATGCCAAGCCGCTACGAAACGAGCTGGCCGCGGATTTACGCGATCGGCGACGTGCGCAAGGGATCGGTCAAGCGCGTGGCCTCGTCCGTGGGCGAGGGGTCGGTGGTGGTCAGCGATATTCACGCGGCGCTGGCGGAGGTTGTGGGTAGCTGATCCTCCCTGTCGCGCAGCGATGGGGAGGGGGACCGCTCGCGCAGCGAGTGGTGGAGGGGCGGCGACGTCGGCGCCAAAGCCCCTCCGTCAGCGCTCCGCGCTGCCACCTCCCCATCGCTGCGCGACAGGGAGGATCGACTCAACTCAACCGCGTTTTGAAGTCCTCATAGCCGAACTCGCGGATCAGCCGGAGCTCGTCGGTTTCGCTGTCCCACAGCCAGATCGAGGGCAGCGGCACGCCGTTGAAGGTGTTTGTCTTGACCATCGAATAATGCGCCTGGTCGAGGAAAGCGAAGCGCTGGCCGATGCGCGCGCCGCCGGGGAGGCGGTAATCGCCGATGACGTCGCCCGCGAGGCACGAGGGACCGCCGAGCCGCGTCGGCATGCCCTCGCTGTTTTCGCCGAGCAATGCGGGGCGGTACGGCGCTTCGATCACATCGGGCATGTGGCAGGTCGCCGAAATGTCAGTGATGCCGACCGGCATGCCGTTGTCGAACAGGTCGAGGATCTCACCAACGAGAACGCCGGAGTCGAGCGCGATCGCTTCCCCCGGTTCGATCATCACGTCGCAGTCGGTGGCGGCACGCACCTGTTTGAGGAATGCGATCAGGTCGTCGACCTGGTAATCGGCGCGCGTGACATGATGACCGCCGCCGAAATTGATCCATTTGAGCTGGCCGAAAAAGGGGCGCAGCATGGGCTGGACGGCGTCCCACGTGCGCTCAAGCGGCGGGAAATCCTGTTCGCACAGGCTGTGCATATGGACGCCGTCGACGCCCTCCATATGCTCGGGGAGCAGCTGGGTGATCGGAAAGCCGAGGCGGCTGCACGGCGCCGCGGGGTCGTATTTCGCGACTTCGCCCTCGCTGTGCATCGGATTGATGCGCAGGCCGATGTCGAACGCCACGCCCTGCGCGCGAAGGTCGTCGAGCAAGGGGCGAAAGCGCGCGATCTGCCCCGGCGAGTTAAAGATCAGATGGTCCGAGAGCGCCGCGATCTCGGGCAAGTCGGCTTCCTTGTAGCCCGCGCAATAGGTCGCGACTTCGCCGCCATATTCGGCGCGGCCCAGCCTGGCTTCGTACAGGCCGGACGCGCAGACGCCGTCGAGATATTCCGCAACCGTCGGGCCCAGCGACCACATCGAAAACGCCTTGAGCGCCGCCAGAACGCGCGCGCCCGACGCGTCGCCGATATGGCGCAGCACCGACAGATTGGCGCGGACCTTCGCGGCATCGACGACAAAGGCGGGCGAGGGGACGCGGCTGAGGTCGAAGCTTGCGAAAGCTCCGGGGTCGCCGGCACGGGTTTCCATGGCTTATCGGTTCCTATGCGACCGCAATCGGGCCTTTGAAGATGAAGAATGCCCCCGCCGCAATCAGGCCAAAGCCGACGAGATGGTTCACGGTCAGCTTCTCACCGAGCCAGAAGACCGCGAACCCGGCAAATATGACGAGCGTGATGACTTCCTGCAAGGTCTTGAGTTCGGCCGCGGTGTAAACGGCATAACCGATGCGGTTGGCGGGGACCGCGAGGCAATATTCGAAGAAGGCGATCCCCCACGCGATCAGCACCGCCAGCCACAGCGGCCGCGACATGTCGCCCAGATGGCCGTACCAGGCAAAGGTCATGAAAATGTTCGAGATGATGAGCAGGCCGATGGGGGCGAGATAGGCGGTCATGGCTTGTCCTTCGTCCGGCGGGAATCGCGGACGGAAGACCCATAGCCCGTTCGCCCTGAGCTTGTCGAAGGGCCGCTCTTTCTTGTCACGTTCAAAGAAAGAACGGTGCTTCGACAGGCTCAGCACGAACGGAATTGAGGGTTACGGCCGGACCTAAAAGTTCAGCGGTGCGTCCAGTTCCTTCACCTGCCACGGCAGGCCGTGCTTCATCAGCATGTCCATGAAGGGATCGGGATCCATCTGCTCCATATTGAACACGCCGTCGCCGCTCCACGTGCCGGTGACCATCATCGCGGCGCCGATCATCGCGGGGACACCGGTGGTGTAGCTCACCGCCTGATTGCCCGTTTCGGCATAGGCGTCCTCATGATCGCAGATATTGTAGAGATAGAGCGTCTTTTCCTTGCCGTCCTTGCCAAGACCGGTCGCGATGACGCCGATGTTGGTCTTGCCCTTCGTCGTCTCGCCCAGGCTCGACGGTTCGGGGAGGACGGCTTTGAGGAATTGGAGCGGGATGATTTCCTTGCCCTCGTAGATCACCGGATCGATCCGCGTCATGCCGACATTCTGGAGCACGGTGAGGTGCTGGATATAGGCGTCGCCGAAGGTCATCCAGAACCGGATGCGCTTGATTTCGGGCAGGTGCGTTTTCAGGCTTTCGATTTCCTCATGATACATGAGGTACATATTTTTGGGGCCGACTTCCTCGAAATCGAACTGCTGCTTCACCGACATCGGCGGGGTTTCGACCCAGTCGCCATTTTCCCAGTGGCGCGCGACCGCGGTCACTTCGCGGATGTTGATCTCCGGGTTGAAGTTAGTTGCGAAATGCTGGCCATGGTCGCCGCCATTGCAGTCGAGAATGTCGAGCGTATCGATGCGGTCGAAATGATGCTTCTTGAGCCAGGTGGTGAAGACGCTGGTCACGCCGGGGTCGAAGCCCGAACCGAGCAGCGCCATCAGCCCGGCGTCCTTGAAGCGATCCTGATACGCCCACTGCCAATGATATTCGAACTTCGCCTCGTCGCGCGGTTCGTAGTTGGCGGTGTCGAGGTAATGCGCGCCGGTCGAGAGGCACGCCTCCATGATGGTGAGGTCCTGATACGGCAGGGCGAGGTTCACGACATGCGTCGCACCGATTTCGCGGATCAGCGCCGCGGTCGCGTCGATATGGTCGGCGTCGACCTCGGCGGTCTTGATCGTGACGCCGGTGCGCGCCTTCACCGACTCGGCGATCGCATCGCATTTGAACTTGCGGCGGCTGGCCAGCGTGATGTCGGGAAAGATATCGGGGTTCATCGCCATCTTGTGCACCGCGACCGAACCGACGCCGCCTGCGCCGATCACCAGAACCTTGCTCATCGAAAAATCTCCTGCGCCTACCTATGCGGCTTGTCTTGTATGCCCGGCCCTATAGGACGAAGCCATGACACAGCAAAGCCCCGATGCCCTTCTCCGTCCCGACCGTGCACCGACCCTTGCCGGGGTTGAACGCGCCGCTGCGAAAGTCGCTGCCTTGCTGCCGCAAACGCCGTTGCTGCCGCTCGACGTCGACGGCAGGACGATCTGGTGCAAGGCCGAGTGCCTGCAGCCCGTCGGTGCGTTCAAGATTCGCGGCGCCTGGCACCGGCTGACCGACCTGACGCCCGAACAAGCGGCGGCGGGCGTGGTCGGTGTGTCGAGCGGCAATCACGCGCAGGGCGTCGCCTGGGCCGCGAAACGGCTGGGCATCGCGGCGACGATCGTGATGCCGAGCAATGCGCCCAGGATGAAGCTGGCGGCGACACGCGCGCTGGGGGCCGAGGTAGTGCTGTACGACCGCGCGACCGAATCGCGCGATGCGGTGGCGGCGAAACTGCTCGAAGCGAGCGGGGGGACGCTTGTCCATGCCTATGGCGATCCGTGGATCATCGAGGGGCAGGGGAGCGCGGGGATCGAGGCGCGGGCGCAACTAGCCGCGCGCGGGATCGCTGGACCCGACAAGGTCGTCGCCTGTTGCGGCGGCGGTGGACTGTCCGCAGGACTAGCGCTGGCGTGTCCCGATGCCGAGATCATCGCCGTCGAGCCCGAGGGCTGGGACGATGTAACGCGCTCGCTGGCAGCACGCGAAATCCTGTCGGTCGAGGACCTGGCCTATCCGACCGAATGCGACGCGCTGCAAACGCCGCAGACTTGGCCGATCAATTTTGCGGTGCTGCAGGCGCGCGGCGTGCGCGGGGTCGCGGTGACCCGCGACGAGGTGCGGCACGCGATGCGCGTGGCGTTCGAGCGGCTGCATCTGGTAGTCGAGCCCGGCGGCGCGGCGGCGCTGGCCGCGGTGCTCGCGGGCAAGGTGGAATTGGGTGAGGCAACGCTCGTCACCCTGTCGGGGGGCAATGTCGATCCCGGCCATTATGCGGAAATTCTTGCCGAATGACGGGATATTTGTTTGCTTTGCCGCGTTCGGAGTGGGGAAGGAGACGCAAGATGCGAAAGCAAGGCCTGATTTTCGCCGGCGCAGCGGCGCTGGTTGTTCTGAGCGGATGCGAGAAGGCGGAAGCGCCGGCGCCCGCGCCGACCGATACGACGACGACCGAGGTTCCGGTCGAAACGGCCCCGCCCGAAGCGACGGAAGCGGCCGCGACCCACCGCTATGCGGCGTGGGCGGGCAAATGGACCGGGGTCGAGGGCATGTATGTGACGATCACCCCCGGCGAACCCGGCAAGTACAAGCTGGAGATGCAGTCGGATCTCGACACCAAGGGTGCTTATGATGGCAGCGACAGCGACGGCGGAATTGCGTTTACCCGTGGCACTGAAACGCTGACGCTCGCCGCATCGACCGGCGATGCGACCGGCCTCAAATACCTGGCGGGCAAGAGGGATTGCCTGAAGGTCAAGGACGGCGAAGGTTATTGCCGCGATTGATCACCTGACTTCCTCGTCATTGCGAGCGCAGCGAAGCAATCCAGAGCTTGCGTAAACCGCTCTGGATTGCTTCGTTGCGCTCGCAATGACGATGGGGGGCGAATGGATCAGATCGACAAAGCAACGGTAGCAGACCAGCCCGCGCTCATCGAAACGCTGGCGCAGGCGTTCCAGACCGATCCGGCGCTGTCGTGGATTTTGCCCGATCCCGCCCACCGCGCTCGCGCGCTGCGCAGCCTGTTTCATACCCTCGTTCCCGCCGACATGCGCGCGGGCGTCGCGCTGCGGTCGGCGAGCGACGAAGCGGCGGCGCTGTGGCGCGCGCCGGGGCAGGCGCATGGCGGAACGGTGGAATTCCTGCGTACCGTCGTCCCGCTGATCGCGACCTTCGGCACCGCCCTGCCGCGCGGGTTGAAGGTACAGGGCGGCATCGACGCGCATCGACCGCAGGGGCGCTTCTGGTACCTCCATTATGTCGGGGTGCGCCGCGACCATCAGGGCAAGGGCCATGGCGGGCGGATCATCCGCGCGCAAACGGCGGTTGCCGACGCCGACGGGCTACCCTGCTGGCTGGAAACCGCGACGCCCGAAAATGTGCCGCTTTACGAGCGGCTGGGCTTCGTCACGCAGGTGGAATGGGATGTGCCCGGCGGCGGGCCGCATTTCTGGGGGATGATGCGGGCGGCGGCCTAGTCGTCGAACCCCACAAACCGCGCTGCGTCCGCGACGCTCTTGCGATTCGACACCACCGCATTGGCGGGAAAACCGTCGTCGGGCCAGCCGAGCGCGACGCAGATCATGATGACCTGATCGTCGGGGATTTGCGCATGCTCGCGCACTACCGGCGACTGCATGATGCCCTGGCTGTTGATGACGCAGCCGAGCCCGCGCGACCAGGCGGCGTTGACCAGCGCGTTGGTGACGGCGCCGCAATCGAACGGCGCGATGTCGCTGCCGAGCAGGACGCGGTCGTAAGTGACGACGATGCTGACCGGCGCGTCGAACTGGCGGAAACCGCGCAGCACCCAGTCCTGGCGCCCGGCCTTGTCGTCGCGGTCGATGCCCATCGCACCGAACAATTGTTTGGCGACCTCGATCTGGCGGCCGCGATGTTCGTCGGGGACGACGTTGAAGCTCCGAAATTCGCGGCTGTCGGGCTTGCCCGCCAAAATGCCTTCGGTGTTGCCAAGGCGGATCGCGTCGAGCGGCGCGCCGGTGACGACCGAGAAATTCCAGCACTGGTTGTTGTAGGACGAAGGCGCGCGCATCGCGACCTCGATGATCTCGGCGATCAATGCCTTCGGGACGGGCTTGTCGAGGAAGCCACGGATCGAGCGGCGTCCGACGACGATCTCGTCATAGGTCGGCGCGCCCGTCACGCGGCGTCGCGCCGATCGAGGCCCAGGATGGTTCGACGGAGTTCCATTATATGAGCAGGCAGCCGGTGCAGCATGGTGGCATCGAGTTGCGCGAGGCGCCGCTTGCCGATGCGGGCGTCGGCGATGGCGAGCGACTGGATCAACGGATCTTCGTCGTTCAGCGCCTGTTCGATCGAGAGCTCATGCACGAATGCCCAGCAGGCCTGATAGGCATCCTGACGGCTCAGCTCGCCGAAATCGGCGAACTGGTGCCGGTACATGGCGTTTTGCTTAGCCGCCGAGGTGTCCATGCCGCTCGCGATGAAATGCGCGCGTGTACAGAAATTCGCGATGACGTCGCCGTCGAACGTCAGCCATGCGTGGCCGCAACTACAATTGCCATAAGCGGCGCTATGGATGTCGAGCCGTTTCCGCAGTTCGGGCGCGAACCGTTCGATCACTACTGCACGGAGACCGCTCCACCGCAAATTACGCGGCCTTGCGCAGTTCGAGCCGGTCCCAGATTTCGACGAGCGCTTGCGTCAGCTCGTGCATCATCGCCTCGTCGTGCGCGGGGCCGGGGGTGAAGCGCAGGCGTTCGGTGCCGCGCGGCACGGTCGGGAAATTGATCGGCTGCACATAGACGCCATATTCGGCGAGCAAGATGTCGCTGATCTTCTTCGCGCGCACCGGGTCGCCGACCATCAGCGGCACGATGTGCGTCGTCGAATCCATCACCGGCAGGCCCGCGTCGCGGAAGCTCTGCTTCAGAAACGCTGCCGCGGCCTGCTGCGCGTCGCGTTCGACGCTCGATTCTTTCAAGTGACGGACACTGGCGAGCACCCCGGCGACGAGCACCGGCGATAGGCTGGTCGTGAAGATGAAGCCCGGCGCATAGCTGCGGATCACGTCGATGATATTCTTGTCGGCGGCGATATAGCCGCCCATCACGCCGAACGCCTTGCCGAGCGTGCCTTCGATGATGGTCACGCGGCTCGCGGCTTCGTCGCGGTCGGTGATGCCGCCGCCGCGCGGGCCGTACATGCCGACCGCATGGACTTCGTCGCAATAGGTCAGCGCATTATATTTGTCGGCGAGGTCGCAGATTGCGTGGATCGGGGCGACGTCGCCATCCATCGAATAGACGCTTTCGAAGGCGATCAGCTTGGCCGCGTCGGGATCGTCCTGCGCCAGCAGTTCTTCGAGATGCGCGAGGTCGTTGTGGCGCCACACGCGCTTTTCGCAGCCCGAATTGCGGATGCCCGCGATCATCGAAGCGTGGTTGAGTTCGTCCGAATAGATGATGCAATTCGGCAGCAGCTTGCCAAGCGTCCCGAGCGTCGCTTCGTTCGAGATATAACCCGAGGTGAAGAGCAGCGCGCCTTCCTTGCCGTGCAGATCGGCAAGCTCGGCTTCGAGATCGACGTGGTAATGGGTGTTGCCGCCGATATTGCGCGTGCCGCCCGACCCGGCGCCGACGTCATGCAGCGCTTCTTCCATCGCGGCGACGACCTTGGGGTGCTGGCCCATGGCGAGATAGTCGTTCGAGCACCAGACGGTGATCGGCTTCGGGCCATTGTGGCCGGCAAAGCAGCGCGCATTGGGAAAGGCGCCCTTGTTGCGGAGGATGTCGATGAAGACGCGGTAGCGTCCCTCTTCGTGCAGCCGGTCGATCGCGCGAGCGAAGATGTCGTTATAGTTCAAGGTCCGGCCCCGCAGTCAGGTTCCCGCGCCGCTCGTTTTGGGCGGCTATTAACAGGCGGGCCAATAACGGCGAATTGGGCCAAAATCCAGTGCAAACGATTCGCAAGTCATTGCGTCGATCACTGTGATCTATCGCACCGGTACATTGACGCCCGGCGGCTAAGGCGCGAACCGTAAGCTGCGCGAAGGAGCAAGATCATGATCCGTTTTCCGGTTGTTGTCATGGGGGCGGTTGCCGCCGTGATAGGGGTGTCCGCTCCCGCCCCGGCGTCGACGCCTGCCCCGTTCGACGGCGCATGGATGTCTTGCGAGACCTATCGCGGGGCGGAAATCTGCTCGTACAAATTGCTCGCGCAGCGCGGGAACCGCTTGTGCGGCGTCCAGCGCCATTTTGCGACGAACGCTTATTATGAACAGCGGTTGGTTGGCACGGTGACGGGCGGCGTGGCACAGATCGACAAGATCTGCGGCGACCCGGGATCGGAGACGGACAGCTATTGTCCCGGTCGGGCGCCGCAAGATGCCGCCAAGGTGGGATGGGCTCCGTCGAAAGAACGACTGTTCCAGTGCCGCGGTCGATTGTTCAGCGCGTCGAGCGATGCGCCGCCCAGTTGTCGGGGTGTGACGCGCGACATGGGCATCCCGCGCGTCCGCAGCCTGGGCGGACAAGGGCCGCAGCCGGAGGATCGCACCTGGCTCGCGGCGTGTGCCGCGGGGCGCGAGTGACGCGTCAGATCGTTTCGACCCGGTCGATGCCATAGGGCGCGAGCGTGGCGAGCGGCGGCGGTGGACGGTCGATGCTGCGCGTGAAGACCGCGACCCCGGGCGTGGGGAAGGCGGGCCAGGGCTGGCCGTGCGTCAAAGCGGCGATCCGCCGCGCGATGCCATCGGCGCCGTCGATCAGGGTCACGGCGGGACCGGCCGCCGCCTGAAGCTCATCCGTGAGCAGCGGAAAATGGGTGCAGGCGAGGACAATCACGTCGATCGCATCGCCGCCCGCTTGATCGCGGAGGCCCGCAATGGCGCGCGCGATGACGGCGGGATCGACCGGTTCACCCCGCAGCTTGGCCTCTGCGCCGGTGACCAGCCCGGGACTGCCATGGCGCAGCACCGTTTTGCCGCCCGCAAAGCGCGCGCTGAGGTCATCGACATAGGGCTGGCGGACCGTCGCTTCGGTGCCGAGAACCCCGATGACCCCGGTCTTCGAGAGGGCCGCGGCGGGCTTGATCGCCGGTACCGTTCCGACGATCGGCAGGTCGAGCGCGGCGCGGACATGGGCGAGGGCGATCGTCGATGCAGTGTTGCACGCGATCACCGCAAGCCGGGGCTGGTAGCGTTCGACAAGCCGCCCGAGCAGCGCCGGGACGCGCGCCGCAAGTTCGGTCTCGCTTTTCTGGCCATAGGGCAGCCCGGCATAGTCGGCGGCATAAACGATCGGCGCGGTCGGTAGCAGCGCGCGGGTGTGGCCGAGGACCGTAAGGCCGCCAAGGCCGGAGTCGAAGAACAGGATCGGGGCGTCGGGGGCGGGGTTCATGCGCGGCGATTAGCAGGGGGGCGGTTGGCGCTCAATCGTCACGTCGCACCCAACGATCGTCATTGCGAGCGCAGCGAAGCAATCCAGAGTTGGCGTAAACCGCTCTGGATTGCTTCGCTGCGCTCGCAATGACGGCGTGATGGGATGCAACGGGCTTTTGCCAATGTTTACGCACGCTAGTTTGTCCAATATGGCGACGACCGCATCCGAATCCGTTGCTTGCGTGCGCCAACTTCGCCACAACCCTCGCGAACGGAGCAAGGAACGCCATGACCAATTTGCTTTTGATCGCCATGGGCTATCTGCTCGGGTCGATCCCTTTCGGAGTCATCTTGACCCGTCTGTTCGGGGCAGGCGACCTGCGTCAGATTGGATCGGGCAATATCGGGGCGACCAATGTGCTGCGCACCGGGCGCAAGGGGCTGGCGGCGGCGACCCTGATCCTCGATGGCGCGAAGGGCGCGGTCGCGGTCCTGCTGGCACGGCATTTCGTGCCGGAGCTTGGCGATCAGGCGGCGATGATTGCGGGCGCGGCGGCGATGATCGGCCATTGCTATCCGCTGTGGCTCAGGTTTCGCGGCGGCAAGGGGGTGGCGACATTGCTTGGCCTTGCGCTCGCGCTGGCTTGGCCGATCGGGCTTGTCTTTGCTGTGGTATGGATTGGCGCGGTCCTGTTGCTGCGCATCTCCTCGCTCGGCGGGATGCTCGGGGCGGTGGCTGCGCCGATTGCCGCGATCGCGCTGGGGTATCCGGTTTACGCGATCGGTCTGGCGGGACTCGCGGTCATCGTGTTGTGGCGGCACCGCGAGAATATTGCGCGGCTACGCGCCGGGACCGAGCCCAGGATCGGCGCGAAGAAAGACGCTGCCGCGTGACGCCAGCGGAGCGGCTGGCGCGGTTGCGGCTGATCCGCACGCCGCATGTCGGCCCGGTCAGCTGGCACCAGTTGATGCAGCGGTTCGGATCGGGCGAGGCGGCGCTCGATGCGCTGCCCGAACTGGTCCTGCGCGGCGGGGCAGGAAAGGCGCGGATCGCGCCGATCGAGGCTGCCGAGCGCGAATTTGCACGCGTCGCCGACCTCGGCGCGCGGCATATTTTCAGCGACGAGCCCGAATATTCATCGCTGCTGCGCGAAGTCGAGGGCGCGCCGCCGGTGATCGTCGTGCGCGGCGACACCGCGATGCTGCGGCGCCCATGCGTCGCCATCGTCGGCGCGCGCAACGCTTCGGCGATCGCGTGCCGCTTTGCGCGCCAGCTCGCCGCCGACTTGGCGACGCGCGACGTGACGGTGGTCAGCGGGCTGGCGCGCGGGGTCGATACCGCCGCGCATATCGGCGCGCTCGGTGGATCGACGGTGGGGGTGATCGCGAGCGGCATCGACATCGCCTTTCCGCCCGAAAATGCCGCGCTACAGGAAAAGATCGCCACCGACCAATTGCTGATCGCCGAACAGCCGCCGGGCAGCGAGCCGTTGGCGCGCCATTTCCCGTCGCGCAACCGCATCATCGCGGGGCTGGCGCATGGCACGGTGGTGATCGAGGCAGCGCCGCGCTCGGGATCGCTGATCACAGCACGGCGCGCGGGGGATTATGGGCGCGAGGTGATGGCGGTGCCGGGGTCGCCGCTCGACCCGCGCGCACAGGGCTGCAACCTGCTGATCCGCGAAGGTGCCACGCTGATCCAGACGGTCGAGGACGTACTCGAGGCGATCGGGCCGATCGACAGGCGGATGGTGCGTGAACCGGCATCAGCGCCGGTCATGCCCCCGATGCACGTCGACGCCGCGGGATCGCTCCGCGACAACGACCGGCATAGCGTCGTCGACCTGCTCGGCCCGACGCCGGTCGCGGTGGACGAAATCATCCGCCTGTCGGGACGTCCCGCGCCGGCGGTGCAGCTGGTCCTGCTCGAACTCGAACTGGCGGGACGGATCGAGCGCCATGCCGGCGCGCGGATCAGTACCGTCTGATCGACATCTTCAGGGGACGAAGCGGCGTTCGCGGATCCAGCGCGATGCGATATATTTTGTCCCGCTGATCACGGGCATGCCGCAATGTTCCGATGCCGGGTCGACAGCACCGTCGGGCAGGGTGTTGCGGAACAACAGCAGGTCGCCTTTGCGCGCTTTGAACTTCAGCGTCGTCTTCACGAAATTGGTCTCGCCGCCCTTGTAGTCGTGATTGAGATAGATGAGCGCGGTCAGCACCCGCTGATTGTCGAGCTGCGGGTTGAAATCGAAATGCGACCGATATTGCTGGCCCGGGCGATAACGCAGCAATTGCAGCGCCTCGCCGCAGTCCGCGTCGCTTTGGGCGACTGCTGCTATACGGCGGTTGATCGCATGGACCACCGGGTCTTCCAGCAACCACTGGATCGTGAATTCATCGCTGTTGCGGATCGGGTCGAGTCGCGTTCCGCCGCGGCCGTCGTTGATCTGGGCCGGTCGATAGTTTTTGCCGCCGACGTCGAGCAGATAGGCGCATTCGGCGGCCGTGGCAAAGCCGGGGTACCGAAGGGCGTCGGGCGCTTCCGCCAACCGTTCGGGCTTGCGGCAGACTTCGGGATCGCCCGACGCGGTCAGCGCCATTTTTTTCAGCAATTCGATCTGCAGCTTGCGGCGCGGATCGATTGCGACTTCGCTGGCCATGCGGGCAATCGCGGCGGGCCAGTCGCGCGGCCCCGCAATGCCGCTCGCCAGCAAATTTGTGCTGAGGATCCGCGCCGGGCCATGCCCCGCCTTCGCGGCTAGATCGAACTGAACGCGCGCCGCGACCGGGTCCGATGCTACGGCGCCGCCGCTCCACAGGTTGCGGGCAAGGACGAACAAGGCGTCGGGCTGGCCTTGCGCGGCCAGCTGGCGGATCAGCAGCATCGCTTCTTCCGCGCGTCCGGCATTGGCCAGCGCTTCGGCGCGCGCCATCATCGGATGTGGTTGGTGAGGATTGAACTGCGACGCCATGCGCCGCTCCTTAGCGCAGGGCGATGCGCGATGACAATGTGATCGCGGGCATAGTCGGTTCGGCGCAATTCACCCATGGTTCACCGCAGCGGTCGCAATCAAAGTGCGGGTTCGCATCAACCGTAGTGGCGAGGGCCGGGGAGCGTTCATGAAAAGCAAGTTTCTGACATCGGCGACATTGTTTGCGGTGCTGACGACGGGTGCCGGTCCGGTGCCGATTGCGGCGACCCAGGCGCGGGAAGCGTCCGGACAGGGTTTCTGCCGCACCGCCGATCCGTTGCCGCGCCTCGATCCCGAGGTCCAGCCGCAGCAGCAGTCCAGCAACAGCGGCAAGACGAAGGGCGGGGGCAAGCGCGATCGTGCGGTCGCCAGGGCGTCCGAGCCGATGCCGCCGCCACCCCCGCCACCACCACCACCACCTCCGCCGCCGCCACCGCCACTTATGGCACCGCCCGCGCCCTCCTATGTCGATGCCGGAGAGGTTTCGGAGGTCGTTGTCACCGGTTCGCGCATATCGTCGCCCGCGCTCGATTCGCCGAGCCCGGTGACGAGCATCGGCGCCGAAGAAATGAGCGCCGAACGATCGGTTGCTCCGCCGGTGCCAGGTTCGGTGGGCGACGCGCGGATCGCCCTGCCGCATCCGCCGCGCCCCTATCCGCGGCCGCAGCCGCAGGCGGGCATACTGACCGCGGGCGAGCATGACGATCTGCTCAACCCCGAACTCTACGCCGCCTATGTGGGCCGCAGCGGCGATCTGGGGCAAGAGGTGCAGAGCCTGCCGCGCGTCGACACGACGCGCGTGGTGACGGTGAAGGTCAACGACCGGAGCGGCCAGCCCATCCCCTTTGCCGATGTCATCGTGACGTGCAGCGACGGCAACAGCATCACCATGGCAACGCAAGCCGATGGCAGCGCGGTGTTCTTCCCGGGCCTCGACCGGCTGAGCGAGCGGATCACCGTGACCGCGCGCAAGGCGGGGCGCACCATCGCCGACGCGCGTCCGGTGCTCGTCGCCAACGCGGCGGGCGGCCAGCTCGTCGGACTGACCGCCAACCAGGCGACGACGAAGGTGACCAAGCTCGACCTGATGCTGGTCGTCGACACGACGGGCAGCATGGGCGACGAGATCAATTATCTTCAGTCCGAACTGCGATCGATCATCAGTGCGATCACCGCCAAGCATCGCGATCTGGATATTCGCATCGGTTTTGTTTTCTACCGCGACTTGGGCGACGAATATGTCACGCGCACGGTCGTTTTCGACCGCGACGTCGGGCGGGTGCAGGGCACCCTTGCGCGGCAGAATGCGAACGGCGGCGGCGATTATCCCGAAGCGATGGATCAGGCGCTGATCCGCGCCGTCGGGCAGGAGTGGCGCGCCGACGCGGTCAAGTCGCTGCTGCTCGTCGCCGATGCGCCGCCGCACGACCAGTTGTTCGGGCGGACGTGGCAGGCGGCGGAAGCCGCGCGCGCCAAGCGCATCCACATCACGCCGGTTGCCGCATCGGGCGTCGCCGACAAGGCCGAATATGCGATGCGCGCGATGGCCGCGGCGACCCAGTCGCGGTACCTGTTCCTGACCGACGATAGCGGCGTCGGCAATCCGCATGCGCCGCCGGCAATCGACTGCTATCTGGTGACCAGGCTCGACGCGCTGGTGCGCCGCGTGATCGACAGCCAGATCAGCGGCCGCCGGGTCGAGCCCGAGGATCAGGAGATCATCCGCAGCGTCGGCAAATATGACGCGGGCAAATGTATCCTGCCCGCCGATTTCAAGTGGCAGAACGGGTGACGGCGTGACGTCACAAGCTTGACATGCCCCCCGCATCTGGCCGATGCGGGGGCCGTGGGTTGCTTCGATAACTCCCTTTTCCGGTCGGGTGGGTCGACCGGCGGGGTGGGGAGTCGGAGGGGGAATACCCATGAGGAAGTTATTGGCGGGCATCGCCATGGCCGTACTGCTCGCGCAGCCCATCACCATTGCCGCAAAAGAAAAGGAACCGGTCAAGATTTCCGGCCCGTCGAACGCCAAGGGCGTGACGACGGTCGCGATCGGTGCGTTCAACGTCGGCTTCATCTTTGAATCGATCGACCGCACCGCGGCTTCGGGTGGATTGATGGGGGCGTTCGGGGGGACGACCAAGGCGAAGAGCGAATTGGTCGGGGTTACGCCGGAAATGATGCAGGCAATCACCGACGCTGCCTATGCCGATTTCGTGTCGCAGCTGACCGCGGGCGGCTATTCGGTCCAAACGGCTGGCGATCTGTTTGCTCATCCGGCGCTCGCAAAGACCAAGTCGCAGGCGGCGCCGCTCGACATCAACCTGGCGCTGGAAAAGGGAAGCACGGGCAAGGCGACCTATTTCAAACCGTCGACATTGCCGTCGCTGCTGATGATCCCCGGTGATTTCATGGGCAGCGGCATGAGCAGCATGGGGATCAACATGGCGGCGGGGCAGGCCGGTATGGCGCTGAACAATTATGCGCGCGAAAGCGGCGTCGGCGTGATCGACGTCGTCTATCTGATCGATTTTTCGCAGCAGAAGCGACCGGGCGCCTTCAGCTTCGGCGGGCTACAGGTGAACAGCGCCCTGTCGGTCAGCGCCGACTATTCGCGCATGACCCTGATCACCCCTGCGGGCAAGCAGGCGGTCATCACGGTGAAGGCGCCGGTCGCCGTCGAGGGCGAGTTCGTCGAAAAGAATGACGCGACGAGCGGCACCGACAAGGCGCTGCAGTCGGGCGCCAATGTCGCTGGCGGCCTTGCGGCCGTCGCCGGCTTTGGCGGGCTGCGCTTTGGCAAGACGCGCAAGTTCGAATTCACTGCCAAACCGGGGAATTACGAGGAGGGGGCAGCGAAGGCGGCAAGCCTTGCCAGCCAGATGCTGATCGGTCGGCTCAGCGCGCTGCGTTGACCCCTCGGCGGGCGCTTCTTAAATCCGCTTGACGGAGGGCCGGAGCGCCCGCCACCCTCGCGCGTGTACGTGAGAGTAATCGGGGAACGAATTTTTCCATGCAATTGGTAATTGTGGAATCGCCCGCCAAGGCGAAGACGATCGAGAAATATCTGGGGCGCGATTTCAAGGTGCTGGCCAGCTATGGCCATGTGCGCGACCTGCCGCCCAAGGACGGATCGGTCGATCCCGACGACGGTTTTGCGATGCAGTGGCAACTTTATCCCGACAAGACGAAGCGGATGAAGGAAATTCAGGACGCCGCGAAGGGCGCCGATCGACTGATCCTCGCGACCGACCCTGATCGCGAGGGCGAGGCGATCAGCTGGCATGTCCAGGAATTGCTGCGCAGCAAAAAGGCGCTGCCGCAGGCGGTCGACCGCGTGACGTTCAATGCGATCACCAAGCAGGCGGTGACCGACGCGATGGCGCATCCGCGCGAGCTCGATACCGATCTGATCGACGCCTATCGCGCACGCCGTGCGCTCGACTATCTTGTTGGCTTTACCCTGTCGCCGGTGCTGTGGCGCAAGCTGCCCGGCGCCAAGTCGGCGGGGCGCGTGCAGTCGGTCGCGCTGCGGCTGGTGGTCGAGCGCGAGCGCGAGATCGAGGCTTTTGTTGCGCAGCAATATTGGTCGGTCACCGGCCTGTTCGAAATGGGCGGCACGCCGTTCAAGGCGCGGCTGTCGCGGTGGAAGGGCGACAAGATCGAGCGGCTTTCGATCACCAGCGAAGCCGATGCCCGCGCCGCCGAAGCCGATGTGAAGGCGGGACATTTTACCGTCGATGCGGTCGAGACGAAACCGCTCACCCGCAATCCGCCGCCGCCTTTCACGACATCGACCCTGCAACAGGAGGCCGCGCGCAAGCTCGGTTTTTCGGCCAGCCATACGATGCGGATCGCGCAGGCGCTCTACGAGGACGGCGCGATCACCTATATGCGTACGGACGGCGTCCAGATGGACGGCAGCGCGATCAGCGCCGCGCGCAAGGCCATCGCGACGCGCTATGACGGCGGCTATGTCCCCGACCAGCCGCGCCAGTATCAGACCAAGGCGAAGAATGCGCAGGAAGCGCATGAGGCGATCCGTCCGACCGACTTTTCGAAGGACAAGGCCGGCAGCGGCGACCATGCGCGGCTCTATGAGCTGATCTGGAAGCGCGCGATGGCGAGCCAGATGGCGTCGGCGCGGCTCGAACGCACGAGCGTCGACCTTTCCGACGGGACGGGCAAGACGGTGATGCGGGCGACCGGCCAGGTCGTGAAATTCCCCGGCTTCCTTGCGCTCTATGACGAAAGCCGCGACGATGCGGGTGACGATGACGACGCGCGCCTGCTGCCCGCGATGGCGAAGGGCGATGCGCCCGCGAAAACCGGAGTGGAGGTCGAGAGCCACGAGACGCAGCCGCCGCCGCGCTATTCCGAGGCGAGCCTGGTCAAGAAGATGGAGGAACTCGGCATCGGGCGCCCGTCGACCTATGCGTCGATCCTGCAGGTGCTGAAGGACCGCGCCTATGTGACGGTCGAGAAGAACCGCTTTATCCCTGAGGAAAGCGGACGGCTGCTGACGGCGTTCCTCGAGCGCTTCTTTGAACGCTATGTCGGCTATGATTTTACCGCGGGGCTCGAGGAAGAACTCGACGATGTCTCGGGCGGCCGCGCGCAGTGGCAGGCGGTGCTCGAACGCTTCTGGCGCGATTTCAAGCCGCGCACCGGCGAGGTGATGGAGCAGAAGCCGTCGGAGATCACCGCGGCGCTCGACGAATTCCTTGGCCCCTATCTCTTCCCCGACAAGGGCGATGGCAGCGACCCGCGGCTCTGCCCCAATTGCGGCACCGGCAAGCTGGCGCTGCGCGGCGGCCGTTTCGGCCCGTTCATTGCATGCAGCAACTATCCCGACTGCAAGTTCACGCGAAAGTTCGCGCAGCCGGGTGGCAGCGATGGCGCCGATACGGGGCCGGAGACGCTGGGCAATGATCCCGACAGCGGGCTGGAAGTGACGAAGCGCAGCGGGCGTTTCGGGCCGTATATCCAGCTCGGTGACGGTAAGGAGGCGAAGCGTTCGTCGATCCCGAAGGACATCCCGGGCGAGGATTTCGACCTTGATTATGCGCTGCGGCTTTTGAGCCTGCCGCGCGAAGTCGGGGTGCATCCCGAAAGCGGCAAGCCGATCATGGCGGGGTTGGGACGCTATGGCCCCTATCTGCTCCACGACGGCAAATATGCCAAACTGACCGGCACCGCCGAAATCTTTGACATCGGGATGAACGCCGCGGTCGTCCGCATCGCCGAAGCCGCCGCGGGTGGCGGACGCGGGCGGACCAAGGCCGAACCGCTCAACACATTTGGGCCGCACCCGACGAGTGGCGGCGAGATGAAGCTGATGGAAGGGCGCTTCGGTCCCTATGTCACCGACGGCACGACCAATGCGACGCTGCCCAAGACCGCCGACCCGGCAACGCTGACGCTCGAAGATGCGATCGCGCTCATCGATGCACGCGCCGCGAAGGGACCGGCGAAGGGCAAGAAAAAGGCGGCGCCGAAGAAGAAGGCTGCTGCCAAGAAGCCCGCAGCGAAGAAGGCGCCGGCCAAGAAGAAGTCGGCTAAGGAATAGCCTTCATACAAACGTCATCCCGGCGAAGGCCGGGATCTCACCCTATCGCCAAGACGTATCGGTGAGATCCCGGCCTTCGCCGGGATGACGATCATATTGAGCTATGTTAGGCTGGCGCATCGGGAGGTCTTTCGATGCGCCATTTGCTTGCCGCCTTATCCGCCCTTTTCGCTTTGCTCGCCGTGCCTGCCATCGCGCAGCAGCCCGGCACGCTCATCGCCGCCGAGCCGATGGCCGACACACCGCCCGGCACCCAGGCGTGGCGTGTGCAATATTGGACCACGAACGGAAATGGGCAGCGCCTGGCGGTCACCGGCGTCGTCGCGGCGCCGATGGAGGCGCTCCCTCCGCGCCCGCGCCGCGTCATCGCGTGGACCCACGGTGCATGGGGCGTCGCCGAAAGATGCGCGCCGTCGCTCAGCCCGAATTTCTTCGCCGCGACCGCCGGGATCGACGCCGTCCGCAGCGGTTATGTCGTCGTTGCGCCCGACTATATCGGGCTCGCCAGCCCGACCATGCACCCGTTCCTCGTCGGCCCCGACACTGCCCAAGCGGTGCTCGACGGGGTGCGGGCGGCGCGCGCAATTCCGGGTGCCGCGGCGGGCAGCGATTTCGCCGTGTGGGGCGAATCGCAAGGTGGTCATGCTGCGCTGTGGACGGCAACCGCGGCGCGCGCCTATGCGCCCGACCTGAACCTCGTCGCGACCGCCGCCGCCGCGCCGCCCACCGACCTTGCCGCCAATCTGCGCGAAGCGGGCGACAAGAATGCGCGCGCGCTGCTGCTGTCGTTCGCGCTGCATAGCTGGTCGACGCTATATGGCTTTTCGATGGATGGCATCGCCAACCCGGCGAACCAGGGGATCATCAACCGACTGGCACAGAATAATTGTGTCAGCCTCAACGCGAAGCCAAAGCTCGGCACGATCCTTGGCCTCCTCGCCGTCGCCCGCGCGACAAGGAACAAGGACATCGCGCGGATCGAACCCTTCGGCAGCTTCGCCCGCGCCAACAGCGTCGACGCCGCGCGCGTCCCCGGACCGCTACTGATCGCGCAGAGCAGCAAGGACACGATCGTCGCGTCGTCGGTGACGCGCAAATTCGCCAAGGCGGTTTGTCGGCGCGGGACGGGTATCCGCTGGATCGAGATGACGGGCGATCATGGCAGCAGCGCCAAAGACAGCGCGCAGGAAACGATCGGCTGGATCACATCGCGGTTCGACGGCAATCCAGCGCCGAACGATTGTCGGCGTTTCTGATGCGCGCGTTCCAATTATTCGGAGATGCCACTAGTCTGTGCGGCATTTGACCAAGTCAGCGTTTCGTTGACATATTCTACTTACTGTGGTTTCTCGCGGCCAGAGGGGTCCGATGCCGAAAAGAATACTTACTGGGCGCGTGGTATCTGATAGGGGCGACAAGACAGTCGTCGTGATGGTTGAGCGCAAGGTCAAGCACCCCCTCTACGGCAAGATTATTCGGCGATCGAAAAAGTATCACGCCCACGATGAGCGCAACGATTATCGTGAAGGCGATGTTGTATCAATTATCGAAGATCGACCGCTGTCCAAGCTCAAGCGTTGGAGTGTGGTTTCTATAACCACCAACGAACCGATACCGAAAGATAAGGCTAAGCCGCGGGAGGGGAATGACAAAGGTCAATCCCGCAGCTCTTCTCGATAGGATCGATTATGGATAGGGATGACATACTATTTCTAGCTGAAATGTCATCGCGATACCATCGAAGGCGCGCCGCATTTCTTGAACGTTTGTCGAACTTTTTTAACGCGGTGACGCTGATTGGTGGTGCTAGCGCATTTTTGGCGTTGCTCAATAGCGGTTCGGAAACGGCAAATGATCTGGCCAAATTTTTGACGGCGATGATCGCAATCATTGGCGTCGTTCAATCCATTTACCGGATCGAGCAGGCTGCCTTTGAGAACAAAAAATGGCTAGTCGAATGGATGGATTTGCTAACCGAAGTCTATAATAATGAAAATCCGTCGGCCGAAATGATAAGGGATTGGGTTCGGCGCAAAAATATCTTGGATAGCCAAACTGTTTGCGAGCTAAGGGCGCTTCAAGTTGACTGCGCCAACAAGACAGCAAGTGCGCTTGGATTACATTATTCTGGTCGATTGCGTTGGTATCACAAATTTCTGATGCAGGTCATTTCGTTCGAAAACTCGAGTTTTCCTGCATAGAATGACAAGCCCCGCGATCTAGTCCACCCAATCAAGCCCCATGTCGCGGTACACGCCGCGGTCCTCGTCCCAGTTTGCTTTCACCTTGACGTGCAGGAACAGGTGGACCTTGCGGCCTAACAGCTCGGAGAGCTCAGCTCGCGCCTTGCTGCCGATTTCCTTGATCCGTTCGCCCTTGTGGCCAAGGATGATCGCGCGCTGGTTGTCGCGTGCGACGAGGATTTGCTGGTGGATTTCGGCGCTGCCGTCCGCGCGCGTCGTGAATTTCTCGGTCTCGACGGTCGACTGATAGGGCAGTTCTTCGTGGAGCTGGCGATAGAGCTGCTCGCGGGTGATCTCCGCCGCCAGCATGCGTTCGGGGGCGTCGCTGACCTCGTCTTCGGGGAAATGCCATGGTCCCTCGGGCATCAGCGCCGCCAGATGCGCTTTCAGCTCGGGAACCCCGTCGCCGCTGCTGGCCGAGATGAAGAAGGTTTCGTCGAAGGCGACGCGGCTGTTGAGATCGGTCGCGATCGTCAGCAATTTGTCCTTCCGCGTCAGATCGACCTTGTTCAGCACCAGATATTTCTTCTCGGGCCGGTTCGCGACGCCCTCAAGCACGCGCTCGACGCGGCCCGTCAGCTTGGCAGCGGCATCGACCATCACAAGGATCGCTTCGGCCTGCTCGAGGCTGCCCCACGCCGCGGCGATCATCGCGCGGTCGAGGCGGCGGGTCGGGGCGAAGATGCCCGGGGTGTCGATCAGCACGATCTGCGTCTCGCCGTCCATCGCGACGCCCATCAGCCGCGTACGGGTCGTCTGCGCCTTCGGGCTGACGATCGCGACCTTCTGGCCGACGAGCGCATTGACGATCGTCGATTTGCCCGCGTTCGGCGCGCCGACGACGGCGACAAATCCGCAGCGGTGGGTCATTTTTCCTGTCCTTCGAGTTCGGCAAGCAAGAGTGCCGCGGCAGCCTTTTCCGCCGCCTGTTTGCTGGCGCCTTCGGCTTCGGCGCGCGCAAGCTTGCCGATGCTGACGGCGACACGAAAGCGGGGGGCGTGGTCCGGGCCTTCGCGCGCGACGATTTCATATTCGGGCGGACGCCGTCGCCGGGCAAGCGCCCATTCCTGCAGCGCTGCCTTAGGATGCTTTGGCGCCGCGGCCTGCCCGTCGATCATCTCGCCCCAATGGGCGGTGACAAAGGCCCGCGCGGTATCGATGCCCTTGTCGAGATAAAGCGCGCCGATCAGCGCTTCGATCGCATCGGCGGCGATATTGTCGCTGTAGCGGCCGCCGTCGTTACGGGCCTGCGCGCCGAAACGGATCAGCGCGGTGAGGTTCAGCCGCTGCGCGATCGCGGCGCAGGTTGCACCCGACGCCAGCACATGCAGGCGCGACGACATCTCGCCCTCGCTAGCGTTCGGAAAGCGCGTGTAAAGTTCGGACGCGATGACCAGCCCAAGCACGCGGTCGCCCAGAAATTCGAGCCGCTGGTAATCGGCGCGCCCGGTGCTGCCGTGCGTCAGCGCCAGTTCGTAGAGCGCCAGATCGTCCGGGGTGCTACCGAGAATTTCGGCCAGCGCCCCGCCATTCAGCGGGTCGTTCAAAAACCGTCCCCGATGCGGTTCCAGCGCGCGGCGGTGAACCAGCTGATCGGGTTGATCCAGCTCGCCGATCCGTCGGTCGAGAACATGCCGACCAGCGCCTTGCCGACCAGATTTTCCTCTGGCACCAGCCCGATGCCCTGGTTCTCCATCGCCGGAAAACGGCTGTCGGCGCTGCGATCGCGGTTGTCGCCCATCATGAACAAATGACCTTCGGGGACAATGATCAGCGGCGTATTGTCTTCGGCGATCGGCGCGATGTCGAGGATCGCATAGCTTTTGCCGCTCGGCAGCGTTTCGCGAAACTGCTTGTACCGGCATTGGCGCAGGCCGTCGGCCCCGACTTCCTCGAATTCCATCGAATAGCAGGGCAGCGTGCCCATCGCGCGCGACGCCTCGATCATGTTGGCCGTCACCGGAATCACAAAGTCGGGCAGGGCTTCGCGCTTCAGCGGCTTGCCGTTGAGCCAGACAATGCCGCCCTTTACCTGCACGCTGTCGCCGGGCAGGCCGATGACGCGCTTGATATAATCATTCTGGGCGGTCGGTGGTGCCTTGAACACCGCCACGTCGCCGCGTTCGGGGGTGCGGGCGAAAACCCGGCCGGGGATCAGCGGCACGCTGAACGGCAGGCTGTATTTCGAATAGCCATAGGCCATTTTGTTGACGAGCAGATAATCGCCGATCAGCAGCCGCGGCTGCATCGATTCCGACGGAATGTTGAACGGCGACAGGAAAAAGCTGCGGAAAATCAGCACCGCGATCGCGAGCAGGGCCAGGAAGCGAACGGTATCGACCGCTTCCTCCTTGGCCGACACCGGTGCGGGAGGGGGCGCCGGGGTGGGCGCGGGCTCGGTCGGGGGCGTTACATCGGCGGTAAAGCTGGCATTGGTCATGTCGCGGCATTTGGCGGTGAATAGGTCTGCGTGCAAGCAAATATCGGCGGATCGTACTGGCGCGCGCGCGGCGGCGGACCTATGGAACGAGCCATTATTTTCCCGTTCGCATCGAGCGAAGTCGAGATGCCCATCGGCCTTGGGCGCCCTCGGCGTGTCTCGACTTCGCTCGACACGAACGGATGAGGGAGGATGTGGACGATGACAACCGCCGATCAAGCCTGGCAGGCACTTGCCGAATGGCAGCCGCAGAAACTGACCGGCCTGGTCGCCGCCGATCCCGCCGCCCGCCTCGACGCGATGGTCCGCGGCGTCGCCAACATCCGGTTCGATTTCGCCAAGACGCATCTCGACGATGCTGCGGTCGCGATCCTGTCTGACCTCGCCGCGGCGCAGGATTTCGGCGGGCGGCGCAAGACGCTGTTTTCGGGCGGCATCGCGAACCCGACCGAACAGCGCGCCGCCGAACATAGCGCTGAACGCGGCGACGGGGCGCCCGAATCCGTCCATCGCGCGCAGGCGCTGCACCAGCGGATGCGGATGATGATCGACGCGATCGAGGCGGGCGCATTCGGCGAAATCCGTCACTTGCTCCACATCGGCATCGGCGGGTCGGCACTTGGCCCCGACCTGCTCGTCGATGCGCTGGGGCGCCACAGCGATCGGTATGATGTCGCGGTGGTGTCGAACGTCGACGGCGCGGCGCTCGACGAAGCGTTCGCCAAATTCAGCCCCGAACATACGCTGGTCGCGGTTGCGTCCAAGACCTTCACGACGACCGAAACCTTGCTCAACGCCAATTCGGCGCTGCAATGGCTCGATGAAGCCGGGGTTGCCGATCCGCTCGGGCGCTTCATCGCACTGACCGCGATGCCCGATCGCGCGATCGAATGGGGGATCGACGAAACGCGCATCCTGCCGTTCAGCGAGACGGTCGGCGGGCGCTATTCCTTATGGTCGTCGATCGGCTTCCCTGCGGCGCTCGCGCTCGGCTGGGATGCGTTCGAGGATCTGCTTGAGGGCGCGGCCGAGATGGACCGGCATTTCCGGCTGGCCGATGGCGCCGACAATGTCTGCCTGCTCGCCGCCTTCGTCGATCAGCTTTACGCCAACCGGCTGGGGTGCCAGACGCGCGCGGTGTTCGCCTATGACGAACGGTTGCGCCTGCTGCCCAGCTATCTGCAACAGCTGGAGATGGAATCGAACGGCAAGTCGGTGACGCTGGCGGGCGAGGCGCTGGGTCGGCACAGTGCACCGATCACCTGGGGCGGGGTCGGTACCGACGCACAGCATGCGGTGTTCCAGCTGCTCCATCAGGGAACGAACCTCGTCCCGGTCGAACTCGTCGTTGCGCGCGAGCCCGACCATCTGCTCGACGAGGCGCATCACGAAACACTGGTCGCCAATTGCATCGCGCAGGGCGCCGCGCTGATGACGGGGCGGGCCAGCGCCGATGGCGCGCGCCACTATCCCGGCGACCGGCCCTCGACGACGGTCCTGCTCGATCAAGTGACCCCGCACGCGCTCGGCGCGCTGATTGCCTTTTACGAGCATCGCGTGTTCGCCAATGCGGTGCTGCTGGGGATCAACCCGTTCGACCAGTTCGGGGTCGAGCTCGGCAAGGAAATGGCGAAGGGGTTGGCTGAGGGGACCGTCGAATTCGACCCCGCGACACAGGCGCTGATGGCCGCCGCGCTGGGCGAATGAGGTCGCGCCACTATCTGTAATGGCAAAAATCGATTGGCATATGCGGCGCGCGTAACCACATAGGCGCGCGCTGCGAACGTCAGCCAAGTCAATTTTCGGGGATCTCCTTCATGAGCAATTTCGACTTCGACCTGTTTGTCATCGGCGCCGGGTCGGGCGGGGTTCGCGCCTCGCGCGTCGCTGCTTCGCATGGCGCGCGCGTCGCGGTGGCCGAAGAACATCGGGTCGGGGGCACTTGCGTGATCCGCGGCTGCGTGCCGAAAAAGCTGCTCGTCTATGGCGCCCATTTTGCCGAGGATCTGAAGGACGCGCGCCACTTCGGTTGGGACGTTCCCGACTGCAAGTTCGATTGGGACCGGCTGCGCGACAATGTGTTGAACGAGGTGACGCGCCTTGAGGGGCTGTACGGCCAGACGCTCGACAATCACAAGGTCACCCTGTTCAAATCGCGCGCAACGATCGTCGGACCGCAGAAAGTCCGCCTGAGCGACGGGCAGGAAATCAGCGCCGAGCGCATATTGATCGCGACCGGCGGCTGGCCGTTCGTCCCCGAATTTCCGGGCAGCGAGCATGCGATCACCTCGAACGAGGTCTTTCACCTCGAGAGCCTGCCCAAGCGCGTCGTGATCGCGGGCGGCGGCTACATCGCCAACGAATTCGCCGGCATCTTCAACGAATTCGGCAGCAAGGTGACGATCGTCAACCGCGGCGACACGATCCTGCGCGGCTATGACGAGCAGATCCGCGACCGCCTGCTGCAAATTTCGATGACCAAGGGCATCGAATTCAAGTTCAACGCCCCGTTCGAGTCGATCGAGAAGAAGGCCGACGGATCGCTGACGGTCCATCTGGGCAACAGCGACCCGATCGACGCCGACATCGTGCTGTTCGCGGCGGGGCGGGTGCCGAACACCAAGGGGCTGGGGCTCGAGGAGGCCGGCGTCGAACTCGACAAGGACGGCGCGATCAAGGTCGACGAAACGAACCAGTCGTCGGTAGCCAGCATCTATGCGGTCGGCGACGTCACCAACCGCATCCAGCTGACCCCGGTGGCGATCCGCGAAGGGCAGGCCTTTGCCGACAGCGTGTTCGGCGGCAAGCCGACGGTCGTCGACTACGCCAATGTCCCGAGCGCGGTATTCAGCCACCCGCCGATCGGCGCGGTCGGCATGACCGAGGCCGAGGCGCGCAACAAGCTAGGTACGGTGCGCGTGTACACCAGCGATTTCCGTGCGATGAAAAATGTGCTGGCGGGACGCAACGAACGCGCGCTGTACAAGATGGTGGTGAACGAGGCGACCGATCAGGTTGTCGGGCTGCACATGATCGGGCCGGATGCGCCGGAGATTTTGCAGGCGGCGGCGATCGCGGTGAAGGCGGGGCTGACCAAAGCGGACTTCGACGCGACGGTGGCACTGCATCCGAGCATGGCCGAAGAGTTGGTTTTGCTGAAGTAGGTTAGGGTAAGTCCTGAATTCCGTTCGTGTCGAGCGAAGTCGAGACACGTGAAGTCTGGCGCTAACTCAGCGTGTCTCGACTTCGCTCGACACGAACGGACTTTAGGTTGCTATTCCCGAAATCACCCAATCCGATACGGCACCACATCGCGCCGATCCGGATCGACCAAAATCGGTCGGTCGCTGGGCGGAAAGGCGCGCTGGTCGCAATCGTCGCGCGGGCAGATGCGGCATGACGATCCGATGCGTGTTGCCGCTTGCGGCGCCGCGACATCGACCCCGTCGGCATAGATGAAGTCACCGGCATATTGCGCCTCGCACCCTAGCGCTACGGCGTAGCGGCGAGGTGAGCGGGCATAGCTGCCAGACGGCTTCACCAGACCCTTTGCCATCGATACGTAGCGGAGCCCGTCGGGGGTTTCGGCGAGCTGGAAGAGGATGCGGTCGGGGATCGCGGCGGCTTCGTGGACGATCCACAGCGGACAGGCGCCGCCGAAACGCGCGAACTGGAGGCGTGTCGCGCTGTGCCGCTTGGTGATGTTGCCCGCCATGTCGACGCGGCAAAAGAACATCGGGATACCGCGCGCGCCGGGGCGCTGGAGCGTCGACAGGCGGTGGCACGCCTGCTCGAAGCTGACCCCATATTCAAGGCGCAGGCGGTCGATGTCGTGGCGCACTGCGCGCGCGCTGGCACGAAAGGGGGCGTAAGGCATCAGCACCGCGCCAGCGGCATAGTTGGCGAGGCCGACGTGCAGCAATTGGCGCGCTGCTGCGGTGCGGAGCGGCGATGCCTCGACGACCGCCGCGATCTCGCATGCCAGCGCCAGCGCGGCGAGCTGATGCGCCAGCTGGAAGCGCCGCGTTTCGGCGGGCTGCGACGGGTCGATGACGAGGTGGCGCATCGTCGCGTCGAAATCGCGCAGCGCCTGCGCCTGCTGATAGACGATCGAAATGCCGAGCGCGTCACGCAGCCGCCGCTCGATCGTCTCGATCGCGGGCGACGGCTCGCGGCCGCGCAGCTGTCCCGCGAGCGTTTCGGCCGCGCGGTCGATGCTGTCGACATAATTGCCCGCGTCGTGGAACCAGTCGCGCACCTCTTCCCACGGCAGGCGACTGCCCTCGGCGGTGCCGCCGGTCAGCGCCTCGTCGATGATCTGCAATCGCTGTCCCGCGCGGCGATAGGCGGCGTGAAGCGCGACGAACTGGTCGGCGAGTTGCGGCTGTTGCAGCGCCGCGCGTTCGAGCTGTTCGGGGGGCAGGGGCGATGCAGCGAACAACGGATCGGCCGCCGCCTCGCGCAGCGCGCCCGCGCGGCGATCGCCGGCGTCGGCGGCGACCTCTTCCCATTCGAGCGAGAAGAGTTTTTGCAGGCGGTCGAGGAGCGCGGGGGTCAGCGGGCGGTCGTCATGTTCGATCTGGCTGAGGTAGGAGGCCGAGATACCGAGCTGGCCCGCGAAGTCGGCCTGACGGAGCGCGCGGCTTTCCCGAAGGGTACGAAGTTGCCGCCCAGCGTAGAGTCGGGTGGGGGTCATCGGCTCGCTTCTCCATCCCCGTTCGCATCGAGCGAAGTCGAGATGCCCCTCGGGCTGGCACGATGTCGATGGGTGTCTCGACTTCGCTCGACACGAACGGCAACAAAAGAAGGTTACTTTGCAAAGTCTGACTTTGCAACTTCGCAAATTCGCATTTGCATCGGAGCGCCGACGGAGGCAGACCGCGCATTCGACACTATCGGAGAGCTGCATGTCCGCCAATATCGCCGAAATGGAACGCCGCCGCGCCGCCGCCCGCCTGGGCGGGGGGCAGAAGCGCATCGATGCGCAGCATGCCAAGGGCAAGCTCACCGCGCGCGAACGGCTCGACGTGCTGCTCGACGAAGGATCGTTCGAGGAACTCGACACCTATGTCGAGCATGATTGCGTCGATTTCGGCATGGAAACGCAGAAGATCCCCGGCGACGGCGTCGTCACCGGGTCGGGGACGATCAACGGCCGCCTCGTCTATGTCTTCAGCCAGGATTTCACCGTGTTCGGCGGATCGCTGTCGAAACGCCATGCGGAAAAAATCTGCAAGGTGATGGACAAGGCGATGCTCGCGGGCGCGCCGGTCATCGGGCTCAACGACAGCGGCGGCGCGCGCATCCAGGAAGGCGTCGCCTCGCTGGGCGGCTATGCCGATGTGTTCCAGAAGAATGTGCTGGCGTCGGGCGTCGTGCCGCAGATCAGCCTGATCATGGGGCCGTGCGCGGGCGGCGCGGTTTACAGCCCGGCGATGACCGACTTCATCTTCATGGTGAAGGATTCGAGCTATATGTTCGTTACGGGTCCCGATGTTGTCAAAACGGTCACGAACGAGGTGGTGACGCAGGAGGAACTGGGCGGCGCGATCACGCACACGACCAAAAGCTCGGTCGCCGATATTGCGTTCGAGAATGACATCGAGACGCTGCTCGCGACGCGCGACTTCTTCGATTACCTGCCCGAAAACAACCGCAGCGGCGTCCCGGCGCGCCCGACGAGCGACCCCTATGACCGCGAGGACAAGAGCCTCGACACGCTGATCCCGCCCAATGCGAACCAGCCGTACGACATGCACGAACTGATCCGCAAGACGGTCGACGAAGGCGTTTTTTTCGAGGTGCAGCCGGCGCATGCGGGCAACATCATCTGCGGTTTTGGGCGCATCGAGGGGCGCACGATTGGCATCGTCGCGAACCAGCCGCTGGTGCTCGCCGGGGTGCTCGACATCAATTCGTCGAAAAAGGCGGCGCGTTTCGTGCGCTTCTGCGATGCATTCGAAATCCCGATCATCACCTTTGTCGACGTTCCCGGCTTCCTGCCCGGCACCGCGCAGGAATATAACGGCATCATCAAGCATGGCGCGAAGCTGCTCTTTGCCTATGCCGAGGCGACGGTGCCCAAGATCACGGTGATCACGCGCAAGGCCTATGGCGGGGCCTATGACGTGATGGCGTCGAAGCATCTGCGCGGCGATTTGAACTATGCCTGGCCGACCGCCGAGATTGCGGTGATGGGCGCAAAGGGCGCGGTCGAGATCATCTTTCGTAGCGACATCGGCGACCCCGAAAAGATCGCCGAGCGGACGAAGGAATATGAAGACCGCTTTGCCAATCCGTTCGTCGCGGCGCAGCGGGGGTATATCGACGAGGTGATCTATCCGCACTCGACGCGGCGGCGGATTGCGTTGGGGCTGCGGAAGCTCAGGAACAAGAGCCTCGAGAACCCGTGGAAGAAGCATGATAATATTCCGCTATGAGTTTTCTTCGTCACCCCGGACTTGATCCGGGGTCCCGCTAGTCGGCGCTTGAAAAGCGGGATGCCGGATCAAGTCCGGCATGACGGAATTGGAGAGTTTGAAATGAAACTAGGTCGCCTCAATCATATCGGCGTTGCGACGCCGTCGATCGCCGACAGCATCGTCTTTTACCGCGAGGTGATGGGCGCGACGAAGATCCATGAACCGTTCGACCTGCCCGAGCAGGGGGTGAAGGTGTGTTTCGTTGATACGCCGGGCGTCGGCGGCGCGTTGGACGGCACGCAGATCGAGTTGATCGAACCGTTGCCGGGCAACACCTCGATCGCGGGGTTTCTGGAGAAGAACCGGGCGGGGGGGCAGCATCATGTTTGTTATGAGGTGCCCGACATCCACGCCGCCAAGGCCGAGTTCGAGGCGCTGGGTAAGCGCGTGCTCGGGGAGCCGCGGATCGGGGCGCATGGGACGCTGATCTTCTTCCTGCACCCCAAGGATATGGGCGGGGTGCTGACCGAGATTATGGAGACGCCGAAGGGGGCGCATTGAGTTTTCGCTCCTCCCCCCTTGCGGGGGAGGAAAGTGGAGGTTGGGGACTTGTCCCCTACCGCAACTTGGAGAGGGGGCCGGTGGCGAGCCAGAGGCTCGCGACCCCTCTCCCAGCTTCGACTAGCCAGCAAGCTGGCAAGTCTTTGCATCCCTCTCCCGCAAGGGGAGAGGGGAATGAGGTTGAGATACGCATATGACCGACAAACCCACGCTCGACCAATGGGCCGCCGCCGCCGATAAGGAAGTGAAGGGCCGCGACCTCACCTGGCGCACGCCCGAGGGGATCGACGTCAAGCCGCTCTACACGGCCGACGATGTTACCGCCGATCCCGGCCTCCCCGGTTTCGCCCCCTTCACCCGCGGCGTGCGGGCGTCGATGTATGCCGGGCGGCCGTGGACGATCCGGCAATATGCGGGCTTTTCGACCGCCGAGGAATCGAACGCCTTTTATCGCCGCAACCTCGCCGCGGGGCAGAAAGGGCTGTCGGTCGCCTTCGACCTTGCCACCCACCGCGGCTATGACAGCGACCATCCGCGCGTCGTCGGCGATGTCGGCAAGGCAGGGGTCGCGATCGACAGCGTCGAGGATATGAAGATCCTGTTCGACGGCATCCCGCTCGACCAGATGTCGGTGTCGATGACGATGAACGGCGCGGTGATCCCGATCCTCGCCTTCTTCATCGTTGCGGGCGAGGAGCAGGGGGTCGAGCGCAAGCTGCTCGACGGGACGATCCAGAACGACATCCTCAAGGAGTTCATGGTCCGCAACACCTATATCTATCCGCCCGAACCGAGCATGCGGATCATCTCGGACATTTTCGGCTACACCAGCCGCGAGATGCCGAAGTTCAACAGCATCTCGATCTCCGGCTATCATATGCAGGAAGCCGGCGCGACGCAGGTGCAGGAGCTGGCCTTCACGATTGCCGATGGCGCCGAATATGTGCGCTATGGCGTCGCATCGGGCCTCGACATCGACAAGTTCGCCGGGCGCCTGAGCTTCTTCTTCGCGATCGGCATGAACTTCTTCATGGAGATCGCGAAGCTGCGCGCCGCGCGCGTGTTATGGCACCGCGTGATGACCAACCTCGGCGCCAAGGACGAGCGGTCGAAGATGCTGCGCACCCACTGCCAGACCTCGGGGGTCAGCCTGACCGAGCAGGACCCGTACAATAACGTCATGCGCACGACGATCGAGGCGATGGCGGCGATGCTCGGCGGGACGCAGAGCCTGCACACCAACGCGCTCGACGAGGCGATCGCGCTGCCGACCGATTTCTCGGCGCGTATCGCGCGCAACACGCAGATCGTCATCCAGGAAGAGACGGGAATGACCAAGGTCGTCGATCCGCTCGGCGGCTCTTATTATGTCGAGGCGCTGACGCAGGAACTGGTCGACAATGCGTGGGAGATTATCGAGCGCGTCGAGAAGGAAGGCGGCATGGCGAAGGCCGTCGCCGCCGGCTGGCCCAAGGCGATGATCGAAACGGCGGCGGCTGCCCGTCAGGCGCGCGTCGACCGCGGCGACGATGTGATCGTCGGGGTGAACAAATATCGCCTGAAGGACGAAGACCTGCTCGAAACGCTCGAGGTCGACAATACAAGGGTCCGCGAGGCGCAGATCGTGCGCATCAACAAGATGAAGGCGAGCCGCGACGAGGCGGCGTGTCAGGCAGCGCTCGATGCGCTGCGCAAGGCGGCGGCGGGCGAGCAGTCGATCGAGAACAACCTGCTCGCGCATGCGGTCGAGGCGGCGCGCGCGCGCGCGACGCTGGGTGAAATCAGCCTCGCGATGGAGGAAAGTTTCGACCGTTACGGCACGCAGCCGACGCCGGTGAAGGGGGTCTATGCCGCGCCCTACGACGGCGATCCGCGCTGGCAGGCGGTGATCGATGGCGTCGCTGCGGTCGAGCGCCGCATGGGGCGCAAGCCGAAGCTGCTCGTCGCCAAGATGGGGCAGGACGGGCATGACCGCGGCGCGAACGTCATCGCCTCGGCTTTCGGCGACATGGGTTTCGACGTCGTGTCGGGGCCGCTGTTCCAGACCCCCGAGGAGACGGTGGTGCTGGCGCTCGACAGCGGCGTTGACGTCGTCGGCGCATCGAGCCTCGCCGCGGGTCACAAGACCCTCATCCCCGAACTGATCGGCAAGCTGAAAGAGGCGGGGCGCGGCGACATCAAGGTGATCGCGGGCGGAGTGATCCCGCCGCAGGACTATCAGTTTTTGCGCGACGCGGGGGTGCAGGGGATTTACGGGCCCGGCTCGAACGTCGTGGAGTGCGCAGCCGACGTGCTGCGCTTGCTGGGGCATAATATGCCGCCGATTGGAGAAGCTGCGTGAGTAATACCAACCTTTCTATCCCGTTCGTGTCGAGCGAAGTCGAGACACCCTTCGACCGCAAGCCGCGCCCCACGGGCATCTCGACTTCGCTCGATGCGAACGGGGAGGGGGATGTGCGCCGTGACTGGACCCGCGAGGAAATCGCCCAACTGTTCGATCTGCCGTTCGACGAGTTGATGTGGGAGGCGCAGGGCGTCCACCGCCGCCATCATGCGCGCGGCGAAGTGCAGCTCTGCACCTTGCTCAGCATCAAGACCGGCGGCTGCGTCGAGGATTGCGGCTATTGCTCGCAGTCGAAAAGCGCGGATAGCGGCCTCAAGGCCACCAAGCTGATGGACGTCCGCGCGGTGCTGCAAGCCGCGGCGCAGGCGAAGGATTCGGGATCGAAACGATTCTGCATGGGCGCCGCGTGGCGCAACCCCAAGGACCGCGACATGCCCGCGATCGTCGAGATGGTCGAAGGCGTGCGCGCGATGGGCATGGAAACCTGCATGACGCTGGGCATGCTGACGAAGGAACAGGCGCAGACGCTCGCGGTCGCGGGGCTGGATTATTACAATCACAATATCGACACTTCGCCGGAAAATTACGGCAATGTCATCACGACGCGGACGTTTCAGGACCGGCTCGACACGCTGGAGGAAGTGCGCAACGCGGGGATCAACGTCTGCTCGGGCGGGATCGTCGGGCTGGGCGAGACCCGGCAGGACCGCGTCGGCTTCATCCACGCGCTCGCGACGCTCGAACGCCATCCCGAAAGCGTGCCGGTCAACGCGCTGGTGCCGGTAAAGGGCACGGTGCTCGGCGACATGCTGGCGGACACGCCGCTCGCAAAGATCGACGATATCGAATTCGTCCGCACGATCGCGGTCGCGCGCATCACCATGCCGAAATCGATGGTTCGGCTGTCGGCGGGGCGCGAGAGCATGTCGGAGGCGACGCAGGCGCTCTGCTTCATGGCGGGCGCGAACAGCATCTTCACCGGCGACAAGCTGCTGACCACCGGCAACCGCGGCGACAATGCCGACGCGGCGCTGTTCGCAAAGTTGGGGCTGCGTCCGATGGAGGCTGAGGAGCCGCTTAGAGCTTGCAAAGCGCCGGAAGCGGCAGAGGTACTGTCGGCGTTTGGCCGCGACAAGCTGTTGGTAGGGAAGTGATCACCTTTGCACCTAACGCATCTTCAAAATGATATTTCAGTGTGGCTCGCTAATTCGGCGAAGCGCATTGTCATTCCGTTCAAACGCCAGAAATTCCGGAAGATGCTTAAAGAAGTTGCAATCGGGGTTGAGGTTTACGTCATGCGATACAATCGAGAGCTCGCGTGCGTTGAGTATACTTTTTACTGGCCCGCTCTGGCTGCCGAGTGCTTTGAGTGGAAGAATGCACCCGCCCTAACACGGCGAATGATGGCTGCACCGCGAGCAGGGAGCGATTTTCGGAGCGACATTTATCTCTCGTGGTACGGAGAAGATCGACTCGCAATGGAAAGTGAAATAATTCGGCAGGGTGAAAATTTGTTTCACCATGTGAATTCGGTTTCATCATTGCTTGATTTGCTAAATGGTAAAATAAATGAAGTTCCGGGAACTCCAGATGAGTTAAAGTATAATTGGCCTCAACTTTTAAATATGATCAAAGCTAATGGATTGGCCGGAGTTTATTCGTAATGTTCAAGAAAATCCTGATCGCCAACCGTGGTGAAATCGCCTGCCGCGTCATCAAGACCGCGCGGCGCATGGGCATCGCGACCGTCGCCGTCTATTCGGACGCCGATGCGCGCGCGCCCTTTGTGCAGATGGCCGACGAGGCGGTGCATATCGGGCCGTCGCCCGCGTCCGAATCCTATTTGATTGCCGACAAGATCATCGCCGCGTGCAAGGCGACCGGCGCCGAGGCGGTGCATCCGGGCTATGGCTTCCTGTCCGAACGCACCAGCTTTGCCGAGGCGCTGGCGAAGGAAAATATCGCCTTCATCGGCCCGCCGGTGAACGCGATCGCCGCGATGGGCGACAAGATCGAGTCGAAAAAGCTCGCGAAAGAAGCCGGCGTCAACGTCGTCCCCGGCTTCGTCGGCGAGATCCGCGACACCGAACATGCCGTCGAGATTTCGAACGAGATCGGCTATCCGGTGATGATGAAGGCGTCGGCGGGCGGCGGCGGCAAGGGCATGCGCCTCGCCTATGACGAAAAGGACGTCCGCGAGGGGTTCGAGAGCGTCAAGCGCGAGGGGCTCAACAGCTTCGGCGACGACCGCGTGTTCATCGAAAAATTCATCCTCAATCCGCGCCACATCGAGATCCAGATCCTCGGCGACCAGCATGGCAATGTGCTCTACCTCAACGAGCGCGAATGCAGCATCCAGCGCCGTCACCAGAAGGTCGTCGAGGAAGCGCCGTCGCCGTTCGTGACCGAGAAGATGCGCAAGGCAATGGGCGAGCAGTGCGTCGCGCTGTCGAAGGCCGTCGGCTACTATAGCGCGGGCACCGTCGAGCTAATCGTGTCGGGCGCCGACCCCACGGGCGAGAGCTTCTACTTCCTCGAAATGAACACGCGGCTGCAGGTCGAGCATCCGGTGACCGAGGCGATCACCGGCATCGACCTCGTCGAGCAGATGATCCGCGTCGCGGCAGGCGAAAAGCTCGAACTCCGCCAAGACGACGTGAAGATCGACGGCTGGTCGATCGAGAACCGCGTCTATGCCGAGGATCCGTATCGCGGCTTCCTGCCCTCGACGGGGCGGCTCACGCGCTACCAGCCGCCGGTGGCGGGCTGGACCGACGATGGCGCGGCAAACGGCCGCCGCGGCGTCGATGGCGTGCGCGTCGACGACGGCGTCTATGACGGCGGCGAGGTGTCGATCTTTTACGACCCGATGATCGCGAAGCTGATCACCTGGGGCAAGACGCGCGACGAGGCGGCGGATTTGCAGGTCGCGGCGCTCGACCGCTTCGAACTCGAAGGGCTCGGCCACAATATCGACTTCCTGTCGGCGATCATGCAGCACCCGCGTTTCCGCTCGGGCGAGCTGACGACGGGCTTCATCGCCGAAGAATATCCGGAAGGGTTCCACGGTGCGCCGACCGACGAGAATGTGACGCGCGCGCTGGCCGCGATCGCGGGCTTCATGGCGTCTGCCGAAGCCGACCGCGCGCGGCGCACCGACGGCCAGCTCGGCGACCGGCTCGACCCGCCCGCGAAGTGGCAGGTGACGATCGGCGGCACGAGCCACAAGGTGAAGCTCGGCCACAAGCATATCAAGGTCGATGGCGACAAGGTCGACATCGCGCTGGAATATACGCCCGGCGACCGGCTGGTGGTGGCGGAGATCGACGACAGTGAGCTGTCCGTGAAAGTCGCCAAGACGCGCACCGGCTGGCGCATGACGACGCGCGGGCATATCCATGACGTGCGCGTGCTACCCTGGCATGTCGCGCCGCTCGCGAGCCACATGATCGAGAAGATCCCGCCCGATCTTTCGAAGTTCCTGATCTGCCCCATGCCGGGGCTGCTCGTCGCGCTGCATGTCGGCGAAGGCGACGCCGTCGAGGCGGGCCAGCCGCTCGCGACGGTCGAGGCGATGAAGATGGAAAATATCCTGCGCGCCGAAAAATCGGGAGTCGTGAAGAGCGTCAACGCGGCGCAGGGGGATAGCCTGGCGGTCGATGCGGTGATTTTGGAGATGGAGTGACACCGCGCCATTTCGTCATTGCGAGAAGCGAGGCGACGAAGCAATCTCCAGCTACCGGCATTACAGGACGATAGCTGGAGATTGCGTCGCTTCGCTCGCAATGACGGAACCGCGAGAACGACGGAGAGTGGAATGCACCTGGATCATGATGCAGATACACCCGCCGCGTCCGAAATCACCTTCGACGACTTCCTCCGCGTCGACATCCGCATCGGGACGATCGTCGAGGCCGAGCCCTTTCCCGAAGCGCGCAAGCCTGCGTTCAAGCTGAAGATCGATTTCGGTCCGGCGATCGGGGTGAAGAAAAGCAGCGCGCAGATTGTCGACCGCTACGCGCCGGAGGAGTTGATCGCACGGCAGGTCGCTGCGGTGGTCAACTTCCCGCCGCGCCAGATCGGCAAATTCATGTCTGAAGTGCTGACATTGGGGTTCGCCGATGAAAATGGCGCGGTGATCCTGTTCGCGCCCGACGTGCCGGTCCCAAACGGCTCGCGGCTGTTCTGATCCCCGCGGCGCACTAGCTCATTTCGATCGCAGCGTTCCGGCGGCGGCGCGATTAGGTGGCGTCGGCAAAGCAACAATCAACGGGAGAGGGGCCGATGATCCGGCGTGCAGCTATGGTCGTGGCGGCGATGGGTATGGCGTTGGCGACGACGGCAACCAGCACCGCAAATGAGGGCGGGAAGCGCAGCTACGGCGTGATCGAGACGCGCAACGTCGTTTATGGCCGCGCGCCGGTCGGCGTATCGGCCGACGGCGCCGACGCGCGCGATCTGCTCCTCGACGTCTATCGCCCGGTTGCCGCCGACGGCAAGCCGCTGACGGGCCGCCCAGCGGTCGTCATGGCGTTCGGCGGCGCCTTTCATCGCGGCGACAAGGGCGATTTCAACTTCACCGTCGAGGGCGCGCAGGACAGCTCGATGGCGGATTATTGCCGCAGCTTTGCGCGCGCGGGCTACGCCTGTTTCTCGATCGAATATCGTTTCGTGCAGGAGCAGCCGGGGCTCATCCGCCCGCTCGACGAAAAGCGCATCGTGCCGCGCGCGGTCAACCTGTCGCCCGAAAAGCTTGAGCGGATCGCCGAAGTGCGCCACCAGATGAAGCTGCCGCCGTTCGACGAGACGACGCTGACGCATTATTGGCACGCGACCTTTGGCGCCGCCGACGACATGGCGATGGCGGTCGATTTTGTCCGCGCGCGGGCAGGGGAATTTGGGGTCGACGGCGATCGGCTCGCAATCGGCGGCTTTTCGGCGGGGGCGATCACCGCGCTCAACACGGCTTATGGTCTGGGTGTTCCGGCAAAGGCCGTGGTGTCGCTGTCGGGCGGGATCAGCGGCTATAATCTCTATGAGACGGCGACGAACGGCATGCCGCCCGCGCTCTTGATCCTCGGTCAGAATGATTATGTGGGGGTGCTCAATGGCACGCGGCATACCGCCGCGGCGCTCGGCAACAAGGGCATCGCGAGCGAAACCGTGTGGGTGCCAGGTTTCGGGCACTTCTATCCGATGGGGGCGGTCGGGCTGGGCGACAAGGTCAGCCGCGCACCCGTCGCGGCGCGGATCGTCGCCTTTCTCGACGCCAATATGAAGTAGGCATAGCGCGCGCCGGGCGATTGGTCGTGCCAAGTCGCCGGTGACCGGCTAGGTTGCACCGGCATTTTGGGGGAGACACGATCATGACATTACCGGTTACCGCTTTCGTCGGCGCGATCTGCGCGCTGCTGCTGCTGTTCACCGCGATGCTGACGGTGCGCCAGCGGCTGCGCCTGAAAGCCGCGTTCGGCGACCATGGCGACGCGAAACTGATCGCGGCGAGCCGCAGCCACGGCAATCTTGCCGAACATGCGCCGATCGTCGTCATCCTGCTCGGCCTGCTCGAAACGGCGCGCGCCAATCATATGGCGCTGATGGTGATCGGCGCGCTGTTCCTGATCGGCCGCGTCGCGCATATCGCCGGGCTGCATGCCTCGGTCGAGCCCGGCAAGCCGCCGGTTACGCGCCAGATCGGGGTTGCCGCGACGTGGATCACATTATTGGCGCTGGGCGGGTGGACGTTGTGGATGCTGGCGACGGTGAATCTTTGAGACACCTTCGGCCGCGCTGGAGGAACGAGCTAGGAAGAGCCAGCTATGCTGCCGATGGAAGTGGTGGACCGTACTTTTCGTATCGCAACGAACGAAAGTGAGGGGACTGCCTTTGCGTTTGATTTCCAAGGACGTCAGTATCTTGTGACTGCGAAACACGTCGTGAAGGAGATTGAAGCGAAAGGCACTATCGAAATTTTTCATGACGACCAGTGGAAGCCACTACCTGTGCGTCTTGTTGGGCATAGCGAAAGCGACGTCTCGGTTCTCGCGGCGACGGAATTGCTTGCCCGTCCGGAAATGGTACTGGAATCGTCGATCGGCGGCTGGTTTGTGGGCCAAGATGCGTATTTCGTAGGGTTCCCCCTCGGTTTTGCAGGCGAACCTATTCACTCGTCCTTCCCCTCGCCATTGCTCAGAAAAGCGATCATTTCGGGGAAGTTGCGCAGCGGCTACATGGAGCCATTCGTTTTAGACGCAGTAAGCAATCCTGGCTTTTCCGGCTCTCCAGTCTATTTGAAAACTGGAGGTGACGAACGCTATAAGGTGGCAATGATAATTGCTTCGTATGCGGCGTCGCAAGAAGCGGTCTATGACGCTCAAGGCAGCGAAACCGGCCTGACTTGGCAGAATAGCGGTCTAACTTATGCGTACAGCATCAAGGTAGCGATCGACCTAATCGAATCAAACCCGATTGGGTTTGAGATAGTTAGCCAAGGATAGCCACCGCCCTTATCCATCCCGCGCTCGCGCGTTCGATCTTCACCGGGAAGCAGCTGAAGGTGAACCCCGTCGCGGGGATCGCGGCAAGGTTAGTCAGTTTTTCGATCTGGTAATAGGGGCGGATGCGCCCCGCCTTATGCCCTTCCCAGATGATCGACGGGTCGCGCGTTTCGGCCCAGCGCTTGGCGGTGTGACTGAACGGCGCGTCCCAGCTCCACGCGTCGGTGCCGACGACCTGCACGCCGCGCTCCGTCAGGTACAGCGTCGCCTCGGCACCCATGCCGCAGCCCTGATCGGTGAAATTGTCGGTGCCATAGATGGCGCCCGACTGGACAAGCACGATGTCGAGTGGCTGGAGGTCGTGGCCGATCCGCGCCAGTTCGGTCTCTACCTCGGCGCCCGTCACGACGTGGCCGTGCGGGCGGTCCGAAAAGTCGAGCTTCACACCGGGACGAAAGAACAGGTCGAGCGGGGCTTCGTCGATCGACGGCGCGGGCGAGGCGCCGTTGTCGGTCGTCGAATGATAATGCCAGGGCGCGTCCATATGCGTGCCGTTGTGCGTGCTCAGCGACAGCATCTCGACCGCCCAGCCTTCGCCGTCGGCCAGATCTTCGCGCGTCAGCCCGGGAAAGAACATCGCGATCTGCTCCCATGTGTTTTCATGGGTCATATAGGTGATGTTGGGGCGCATCACCGGCGGGTCCGAAACGACATCGTTGGTGATGGGGATGGACAGGTCGATGAACTGCATGATCGCAGTCTGACACGAACGGCGGCTCGCGCCAAGAAGGCTTGCACCACGCCGCGGTGCAACTAGACGTAGCGTAACCGTTCGTATCGAGCGAAGTCGAGACACGCCGCTTCGGCGATGCGCGCGAGGCATGTCGACTTCGCTCGATGCGAACGGAAAAGTGACAAGCCCGACGGGGTGGGGGAGCCAGAAATATATGACCGAAGCCAGTGCCGCGGGCGCCGTTTACGAACCGACGCAGAAGGAAATCCGCATGGTCATCGCCGCCTCGTCGGCAGGCACCGTGTTCGAATGGTATGATTTCTTCATCTACGGCACACTCGCCGCGATCATCGGCAAGGCATTTTTCCCGAGCGACAATGCGACGCTGGAAACGCTGCTCGTTTGGGCGGGCTTTGCGGTCGGCTTCGGCTTTCGTCCGCTCGGCGCGGTGCTGTTCGGTTTCCTCGGCGATCGGCTGGGGCGCAAATATACATTCCTGGTCACCGTGACGCTGATGGGCGTGGCGACCGCGGGCGTCGGCATGATCCCGTCGGCGGCGACGATCGGGATCGCCGCGCCGATCATCGTCATCCTGCTCCGCGTGTTGCAGGGACTGGCGCTCGGCGGCGAATATGGCGGCGCGGCGGTCTATGTCGCCGAACATTCGCCGCCCGGAAAGCGCGGCTTCTACACCAGTTTCATCCAGGCCAGCGTCGTCGGCGGATTTGTGCTCAGCCTGGTGGTCGTGCTGGGATGCAAGGCGTTGATGCCCGATGCGGTCTGGGAAAGCTGGGGCTGGCGGGTGCCGTTCCTGCTGTCGCTGATCCTGCTCGCGATCTCGTTGTGGATGCGCCTGAAACTGTCCGAAAGCCCGGTGTTCAAGGCGATGAAGGCGCAGGGCGAGCTGGCGAAGAATCCGCTGAAGGAAAGCTTCACCTATCCCGGCAACCCGCGCCGCATCTTCATCGCCCTGTTCGGGATCGCCGCGGGTCTGACCGTGATCTGGTACACCGCGATGTTTTCGGGCCTGTCGTTCCTGAAAGGGCCGATGAAGGTCGAAGATACCGCTGCCGAGATCATCGTCGGCGTCGCGGCGGCGGTCGGCATGGGCTTTTTCATCTGGGCAGGGCATTTGTCGGACCGGATCGGACGCAAGAAGCCGATCGTATGGGGTTATGGCGCCACGCTGTTGCTGTTGTTCCCGCTGTTCTGGTGGATGGGCAGCGTCGGCAATCCCGCCCTGTCGGCGGCGGCCGAGCGAGCGCCGGTGACCGTGACCGGGTCGCAGTGCAGCTTTGATCCCTTTGCGCAGGTCCAGCAAACCGCGTGCGGCAAGACGCTGGGCGAACTCACCAAGCTTGGCGTCCCCTACAGCGTCGTAGCGACCGACAGCGGCTTCGACAGCGTCACCATCCGTATCGGTGAGCGCGAGGTGGCGAGCGAGGATCCCGCGCTGCTGAAACCGGCGCTGGAAGCGAGCGGCTATGATTTCGCCAAGCAGGTGCCGGGCTGGGGCGGCATCGCGATCATCTTTCTCGCGCTGCTCGGGCTCAGTGCCTTGTCGGGCTTTACCTATGGCCCGGTCGCGGCGCTGCTGTCGGAAATGTTCCCGCCGCACGTCCGCTATTCGTCGCTGTCGATTCCCTATCATATCGGGACCGGCTATTTCGGCGGCTTCCTGCCGTTGATCGCCAGCTTCATCATCGCCAAGACCGGCAATGCCTATGCGGGGCTGTGGTACACCTGGGTCGTCGTGCTGGTGGCGTTTCTGGTCACCGCCTTCATGCTGAAGGATCCGGTGGAGGGCCAGTGGGACAAACAGCCATCCGCGGCGGCGGAGGCCTGATCGAACCCATTGGCGCAGCCCGCCAACCCGTATAGGGCACGCCGATGATCGCCGTGCCTTCACCCCTCCGCCTGTGTCTCGACCGCGACGCGCTGGTTGCCAACTGGCGCTGGCTGGCGGCAGAGAGCGGCGGCGCCGCGTGCGGCGCGGCGCTCAAGGCCGACGGTTACGGCCTCGGTGCGCGCGCTGTGATGCAGCATCTTGCCGCCGCGGGGTGCCGCGATTTTTTCGTTGCCACCTGGTCCGAAGCGGCGGCGCTGATGCCGCTGTCCGCGGGCGTATCGCTGTCGGTCCTGCATGGGGTCGGAGCGAGCGACATGGTCGCCGCGCGCCTGCTCCCCGCGCGTCCGGTGCTGAACAGCGTCGAACAGGTGCGGCGCTGGCGCGATGCTGGTGAGGGACGACCGTGCGACGTCATGGTCGACACAGGCATGAACCGCCTCGGCCTGCGCGTCGAGGAAGCGCTGGGCGGTGCGCTCGACGGACTGGCGATCGACACGCTGATGAGCCATCTGGCGTCGGCGGACGAGGACAGCGCACAGAATGCGCGGCAGCTCGCCGCGTTTCGGGCGCTGCGCGAGCGGGTCGCGGCGCGGCGATACAGCCTCGCGAACAGCGCCGGGATTTGCCTGGGCGCCGATTACGCGTTCGACCTGACGCGTCCGGGGATCGCGCTTTATGGCGGCATCCCGCGCGGCGAGGCTGCAGGCCATATCGGTCAGGTGGCGTTTCCCGAAGCGCGCGTGCTGCAAGTGCGCCCGGTACCCACGGGCGAGACGGTCGGCTATGGCGCGTCGTGGACGGCGGCGCGCGACAGTCGCATCGCGGTGGTCAACCTCGGCTATGCCGACGGCTATCTGCGCTGTCATGCGGGCAGCGGGCGCGCGACGTGGCAGGGGCGGGCACTGCCGCTGGTCGGCCGTGTGTCGATGGACCTCACCGCGTTCGATGCCAGCGATGCGGCGGGACTGGGCGAGGGCGAATGGCTGAGCCTCGACTACGACCTGCCCGCCGTGTCGGCGCAGAGCGGACTGTCGCAATATGAGTTGCTCACCGGGCTCGGCCGCCGGTTCGAGCGCGTCTGGGGCTAAACCGGACGCATCCCCCACGGGTCGAAGTCGTGGATGCGGATCCAGCGGGTGCTGATCCATTTTTCGCCGCGGGTAACGGGTAGCCCGGCGTGGCGGCTGCGCTCGTCGACTTTGCCGTCGGTGAGTGTGTTGGCGAACAGGATCATGTCGCCGGTTTGTCCGCGAAACTCGACGCCGACCGACGGAAACTGCGTCGCACCGCCGTCATAATCGTCGTTGAGATAGGCGATGGCCGTCATCATGCGCTGATTGCGTTCGCCGGGCAGGCAATCATGATGCAGCCGATATTGCTGACCGGGCGCATAGCGCAGCACGGTGAGCGGTTCACCCTGTTCGGCGCGCGTGCGTGTCGCCGCCGCAATCCGCCGGTCGATCGCGTGGATGACCAGATCCTGCTGGATGGGGCCCAGCACCGTACCCTCGGAGGTCCGGATCGGGTGCGGAATTTCACGGCCTGTGGTCGAATCAACGACGATCGACGGCACCAGCCTGGGCGCTGAAAGCGCCATGACGTGCGCGCATTCATCGGGCGTGAGCAGGCCGCGCACGACACCGAGCGTCGGCGACGTCGCCAGCGTTTCGATCGGCGATGCCGAGGCCGGATCGCCCGTCGGGGTCAGCGCCATCGCCGCGAGCAGCTCGCGCTGGCGCGCCGCGTCGGGATCATGCTTGGCCGCCTTGTCGAGCAGGTTCAGCGCCGCGTCCCAGTCCGCTGGGCCGCCCGCGCCGATGGCGACAAACACCGCATGGGTCAGCGCCCCGCCGCAATGCCCCGCCGCGCCCGCCTTTTCGAACAGCGCCCGCGCCGCGGCAAAACTGCGCGGTACCGGGGTGCCATAGACGTGCCACAGCGCGAGCTCGTAAAGCGCGTCGCCATGCCCGCGTTTAGCCGCGTCGATGAGCAGGTCGACCGCTGCCTGCGCGCGCCCGGCATCCAGCAACGCATTGGCGCGTTCGACGATGTTCGACGGCTGCACGCGCTTCAATCCAGCGCCGGATTGGCAAAGAAGGTCGCAATTTCTTGACGCTCTCGGTCGCCAAGTTCGGGGCGCCAGATGTCGAAGATCAGCACGACGCGATCCTCGTGGCTGTTGTTCCACGCCTCATGCTCGATCGTGTCGTCAAAGATCAGCAGCTTGCCTTCTTCCCACTCCCGCACGTCATTACCGACGCGAAAACCGCAATGCGGGGGCACGATAAGCGGCAGGTGGCAGATCAGCCGGGCGTTGTGCATCCCGTTGTGCGGGGCAATCCGCGCGCCGGGGCGGAGCAAAGAGAACATCACCGTCGGCGAGCTGGCGATCCAGGGCAGCGGAACGGCGTTCACTGCCTCCCAGGTCTTGGGGCAGCGGGCAATGACATCGTCCGACAGCGCACCGTTTTCGGCAAAGAACAAGGTGCTCCAGTCGCTATTGTCGAGCAATGGATTGGCGTCGGCGCGCGCCCGATCGACGTGCGACGTCATATAGGGCCGGAATCCGTCGCCCCCCGCCGCGAGCAGCGCCACAAGCTCGTCGCGGATGGCGCCGGTCGCAGCCTCGAGCGCCGGAGCCCAGGCGAACGCGGCAGGGTCGTAAAACTGGATCTGCGGCAGCTCGGGGACGTAATAGCCCGTTGGTTCCTGCACAAAGATGCGCTTGCGGCCCGCGAGTATGTCGAGCGACTGCTGGAAGCGGGGACTGCGGGCATCGGGGGGCAGCCCGGCATCGATGAGTTTGGTTTCGCGCTGCTTGACAATGCGCGCCTTGAACGTCGCGACCCATGTTTCCGCGCGCTGCACTTCGCTGTGCAGGTCGGGTGGCAGCTCCTGGCGCTGGGCAACAAGAAGGGCGATTTCATAGCGTTGCAGCGCATTGCGATCATCGCCCGCATGTGCCCGGCAGTCTCCCTTCATGATGTGCCCACGGACCGCTTGCGGTTCGAGCGCGAGCAATTGGTCGAGCGCGGCTTCTTCGGCAACGCGATCGCCATCCGACCGGCAGGCGACCGCGAGGAGCAGCCAAATCTGCGCATTGGCGCGGCCGCTCTGCGTGATTGTTTCGAAGCGCGCGCGGGCGATGGCCGACTGCCCACGCTGGAGTGCATCGACGCCTTCTTTCGCGAGGCGTTCGGCATCGTGATTGCTCAACTGCAAAATCAGTCCTTTGGGCCAAAGAAAAGGGACCGGAACAACGTCCCGACCCCCAATCTATTCCGATCGCGTTGCGATTAGAAGCGGGCGCGTGCGCCAGCGTAAACCGTGCGGCCGCGGAAGCTGTAGATCGCGCTACCCGCACCCGTTGCCGTCGATCCCAGCGGCGGCATCTTGTCGAGGATATTGTCCATCCCGACGTAGAAGTTCAGGTTCGGGCCGCCCGCTTCCTTGTTCACGTCCCACTCGAGGCGAAGGTCGTGATAGAAAACGGCCGGATATTTTTCGCGGTCGGCAAAGTCGATGTTCGCCGGCGGCAGACCGTTCAGCTCGTTCAGATCCTCATAGGTGGTGAGGAGCATCGGGCCGATGTAGCGCAGGCGGTAGCCCAGCGTGAACGGACCCTTTTCGAAGTCGAAGTCCCAACGGAATTCGTCCTTCGGATCGCCCAGCTCGCCCAGGATCCGGTTTTCGAAGTCCGGATTGACCGAGTCCTGATAATTGCTGACCTTCAGATTGTGGGTGTAGATGAGGTTCGTGTTGAACTTCACCGAACCCAGGTCGGTGCGATACGACAGGTTGACGTCGATACCTTCGCGAACGCGCTTGGCGAAGTTCACCGGTGCCACGATCAGCGAGTTGCTGACGATACGGCCCGATGCGTCACCCGCACTGTTCGGCCCGCCGCTCAGGTTACGCGTGAACTGGCCGCAGAACACGTTGTTCAGGTCCGCCGAGTCGTAGCAGCTGTTCACGATCTGCTGCGCGGTCAGCGCGACGATGATGCCGTTCACCTTGATGTCGTAATAGTCGACCGACAGGTTCAGGCCCGGGATGAAGCGCGGCTGGATGACCACACCATAGGTGTAGCTGTCCGACGTTTCCGCGGTCAGGTTCGGGTTTGAACCGCTGACGATCGCCAACGACTGGGTGATGTCGGTCAGATTGTTGAGGAACGCACCCAAAGCTGCCGTACAGTTGGCCAGACGAACGCCCGAACCGCGCTGCGCGGGGTTACAGGGATCGACGAAGTTCGGCGAGAAGTTCGGAACCAGCGGGAATGCGGTTTCCGACACGTTCGGTGCGCGAACGGCGCGGCTGTAGTTGCCGCGGAAGCGGATGTCTTCGACCGGCGCCCAGTCGAGACCGGCGTTGTACGAATACACCGTGCCGACATTGCCCTGATACTTGGCAACGCGACCCGCACCGCTGATCGTCAGTTCGTGCGCAAACGGCACTTCCTTGAGCAGCGGCAATTGAAGTTCGCCGTACAATTCCTTCACCTTGAACGTGTTCGGTTCAAAGCTAGGGATCGAGACACCGTTGGTGAACCCGTCGGTCACGAACGCATCCTGCTGATAGAACGCGTTTTCTTCGCGATACTCGGCACCGATTGCGAAGCGGATCGGCCCGCCCGGCAGGTTGAAGAAGCCGCTGGTATCACCCGAGACGAAGCCCGACAGCACGAGCTGGTCGAGGCCCGAACGCGCCGTGAAGGTGCGGGCGAAATAGTTCTTGGCGGCCGTGTTGTCCGGCGATCCGAACGGATTGTAGGGAACGCAGGCGGCGATATCGGCAGCAAGGCGAGCCGCATTGCGCGCCGCGATCGCGGTCGAAACGGCGTCGGTGCGCTGGATCGGCAGCGCCGCGGTCGGGTCGAACTGCGAACGGCACTGGATCTGGCCGGTCACCGGGTTGCGGCCCGCGTCCATCGACAGCATGAAACGCTGGCGATCGAGGAAGCCGTCGGTGGTGATGGCTTCCTTGAACTTGCCATAGTTCGCCGAGATTTCGTAGCTCCAGTCTTCGTTGAACGTGCCGCGAAGGCCGCCAACCACGCGCCACGTGTCGCGCTGGAACGCTTCATCACGAAGCCCGACGTCAAGCAGGTTGCGCGCCAGAACGAAGCGGTAGCTGCCGTTGTTGATGTTGGCGATGTCCGTTGCGGTCAGGTTGCCGCCGGCGGGGCAGGTGACCTGAAGGTCGCTGCGGCACCCTGACGCGAGGATCGCGTTGGCGAGCGTCGTGCGATCGGCCGGGTTCAGGAACGGGTTGTCGATGCGCGGACGTTCGCGGAAGTCGAACGCCGACTGCACACCCTGGAAGAACGACGGACCGGCGTTGTTGCCGAGTGCGTTCACGCGGTTCCACTTGGCTTCAAGGAAGACCTCAGCAGCTTCGCTGAATTCGTAGCGCGACAGCATGTTGAAGTTGTAGCGTTCGGTGAACGGCAAAACCGACAGGCTCTTGCCTTCGCGACCGGTCTGGCCATTGCCGCCGACGATCCCACCAATGATGCCCGAGCCGAAGCGCGTGCCGGTCTGCTGAACCAGACGGCCATCGTTGGTGAAGATATAGGTGCAGTTATACGGCGTGCCGTTGCTGTTCGGGCCACCGTTATTCGCTGCCGTACCGCGACCGCAAGCGGCCGCCGCCGTATTCTGCTGGTTGACGGGGATCAGGCCGTTGAAGTGGATGCTGGCGCTGCTCAGGCCACGGAAAAAGGTGCGATCGGGGAAACCGTCGCCACCGTTGACGATACCGGCGCCGCCATCGGCATCGATAACGCCAAAGCCGTTGTTCAAGCGGAATTCCGGAATGTCCGATGCAAACACACGGTCGTTGCGCGCATATTCGGCGTGCAGCGTGATGTTGCCGCGATCTTCAGCAAAATTCTTGCCGACCATGCCCGAGATATACTGGTTCCCGCCGAAGCCCGAATCGGCCACACCGGCCTGGGCGCGCAGCTGGATGCCTTCATAGTCGCGGCGGAGCACGAAGTTGACGACGCCGGCGATGGCGTCCGAACCGTAAATGGCCGAATTACCGCCAGTGACGATATCGACGCGCTCGATCAGGTCGTTCGGGATGGTGTTGATGTCGGGCGACACGGCGTTGTTGAGGATGTCGGCCGGGACGTGACGGCGGCCGTTGACCAGAACCAGCGTGCGCTGCGTGCCGAGACCGCGAAGGTCGAGGAGGTTCAGACCGGCGATGCCGATGCCGAGGCCCGGGTTCTGCTGGGCGAAGGTGCTGCGCAGCTGGGGAAGATCGTTCAGCGTGTCACCAATATTGGTCTGACCCTGCTGGAAAAAGCTCTCGCCCGTGATCGACGTGATCGGCACGGTCGATTCGAGGTTCGGACGGCGGATGCGCGACCCGGTAACGACGATAGTGCCTTCATCGGCGGTCGCTGCTTCGTCGGCAGGCGCGACGGGATCCTGGGCCATCGCCGGCATGGCGCTGAACAAAGCGAGAGTCAGGGCCGAGCCCCGCACTAGCAGGCTAGTCTTCTTCATAATGTTATTCCCCGGTTGCCGTTCAAAAGATGAGAGTGAACGGGTTGCGCCCTAGAAAGACAAAAAAGCCGAGCGGCACAAGCTTTTGATGAAATTTTGATGTGATTTTTGTGGCACCGGTTCAACTCGGTCGAGGGCTGTGCCATTTTCGCAACAGGTAGCCGGGTGGGCCTTGCGGAAGCCAATGGATGCGCCCAGTTGAAGGGGTGGCAATGAAGTTTTGCGCACGAAGATTTTTCGCGCCATTTATACCAAGATTGTGATTTCATGAGAAACTAAATTACGCTCAAGGCGCGACGCATCTTCATTGCGGCGGCAAGCGGCCGCGGACGCTTGATCGTTTTCCGAAGCCGCAATTCACCATGACAAGGCCCCCGCAAATCGCGGGAGGCGAATCGACCGCTGCGCGGTTGGCTGGCCTATAGGTCGCGCATGTTGCGATGCATCATAATTTGGTGCTATTGCGCCGATCGATCAAATATCCCGCGCGGCGTGGTCGCCAGGATGCGGAGCAACAAGGAGCGCGGGTCAAGATGGCGAAGTCCAAGGCGGCGGCGGACGATGGCGTCGTCACGATCAAGAAATATGCCAACCGGCGGCTCTATGACACCGAACGCAGCTGTTACATCACGCTCGAAGATCTGGGCACGATGGTCCGCGACGGGCGCGAATTCCGCGTCGTCGATGCCAAAAGCGGCGAGGACATCACGCATAATGTGCTGACCCAGATCATCATGGACGAGGAAACGCGCGGCGAAACGCTGTTGCCGGTCAATTTCCTGCGCCACCTGATCGGCATGTATGGCGACAAGATGCAGTCGATGGTGCCGCAATATCTGGAAGCGTCGATGACCGCCTTTCGCAAGAACCAGCAGGATGTCCGCGCGGCATTCGAAGGCGCGCTGGGTTCGAACCCGCTCGCCGAGCTGACGCGGCGCAACATGGAAATGTTCCAGCAGGCCGCGGGGGCATTTATCCCGGGCGCGGGCGGCGCGAAGGCCAAGGACGCCGAAATCGCGGCGCTGAAGGCCGAAGTGGCGGCGCTGAAGGCCGAACTCGCGAAAAAGTGACAGATGGGTGCCGCGTCGCCCTCAACGACAGAAAAATCGGATATTTCATGGTCAAACATGCGCTCAGCGTAACCCGGCAGGCCGACTTTGCGGCCTGGTATCAGGACGTCATTGCCGAAGCCGATCTTGCCGAGGAATCGGGCGTGCGCGGCTGCATGGTGATCAAGCCGTGGGGTTATGGCATCTGGGAGCGTATCCAGACGGTGATGGACGCGGCGATCAAGGATGCCGGGGTGCAGAACTGCTATTTCCCCTTGTTCATCCCCTTGAGCTTCTTTGAGAAGGAAGCCGACCATGTCGATGGTTTCGCAAAGGAAATGGCGGTCGTCACCCATCACCGCCTGATCGCGGACAAGAGCGAGGGGGGCAAGGGGAAGCTGGTCCCCGACCCGGAGGCTAAGCTCGAAGAGCCGCTGATCGTCCGCCCGACGTCGGAGACGGTGATCGGCGCCGCGATGAGCCGCTGGGTGCAGAGCTGGCGCGACCTGCCGCTGAAGGTCAATCAATGGGCCAATGTCGTGCGCTGGGAGATGCGCACCCGCATGTTCCTGCGCACCAGCGAATTCCTGTGGCAGGAAGGCCATACCGCGCACGCCGACCGCGACGACGCGATGGCCGAAACCTTGCGCGCGCTCGAAATGTACCGCGCCTTTGCCGAGGATGTGCTGGCGATGCCGGTCGTCGCGGGCGAAAAGCCCGAGAATGAGCGCTTCCCGGGCGCGGTCGCGACCTATTCGATCGAGGCGATGATGCAGGACGGCAAGGCCTTGCAGGCGGGCACCTCGCACTATCTCGGCACCGGCTTCGCCGAGGCCGCGGGAATTCGGTATCAGGACAAGGACGGCGGCCATTCGCTGTGCCACACGACGAGCTGGGGCGTGTCGACGCGAATGATCGGCGGCGTGATCATGACGCACGGCGACGATGATGGCCTCCGCTGTCCGCCGCGCATCGCGCCGCACCAGATCGTGATCGTGCCGATGCTGCGCGACAATGACGAGGATGCCGCGATCATCGACTATTGCCGCGACCTCGAGGCGCAGCTGAAAGCGCTCGATGCGTTTCGCGAACCGGTGCGGGTGCTGCTCGATACTGGCGCGAACAAGGCGCAGACCAAGCGCTGGGGCTGGGTCAAGAAGGGCGCACCGATCATCGTCGAGGTCGGCCCGCGCGACGTTGCGGGCGGCAATGTCGCGGTCATCCGCCGCGACCGGCTGTACAAGGATGACGGGAAGCTCAATTCGGCGTTCATCGCGAAGGGCGATTTCGTCGCCGATGCGGTCGCGACGCTCCTCGACATCCAGGCGAGCCTCCACGCCGAGGCGAAACAGCGCCTCGACGCAAATATCCGCCGCGACGTCACCGACCTGGCCGCGCATTTCAAGGGCGAGGACAAGTTCGTCGGCTGGGCCGAAGTGCAATGGTCGCGCCCGACCGGCGCGGCGCTCGACAAGATCGTCGAGCAGCTCAAGTCGCTGAAGCTCACGATGCGCAACACGCCGATGGACGCCGCGCCCGCCGATGGTGACTGCTTCTTCACCGGCGAACCGGCGGTCGAGCGGGTGCTGATCGGGCGGACCTACTAAGCGTAGGCGCCCTTGCGCGGGAGCGCCCGGCGTTCTAGCCTTCGGGCCGAGGGGGCCGAAGGAGACTGTCGATGCGATATCCCTTGCTGACGGCGGCCGTGACGCTTGCTTTCGCTGCGCTGCCCGCCGCTGCGCACCATGGTTGGTCGTCCTATGACGAAACCAAACCGGTCACCTTGACCGCGTCGTTCACCGAATTGTCGTGGGGCAATCCGCATGGCAGCGCCAAGATGCGCTGGAAGGGCAAGACCTGGGACGTCATTTTGGCGCCTGTCGGCCGGATGGAGGGGCGCGGGCTGACGCGCGCCGAGGTTGAACCCGGCAAGCGCGTTCGCCTGACCGGCTATGTGCGGCGCGACGGCGCCGCCGAAATGCGGGTGGAGCGCGTGATGATCGGCAAGAAGACGGTCGAGCTGCGCTGAGCCCAGCGGGGTGGAACCCATCCTGACCGCCGCCGCGGCATGGCTCGACATGATCGGCATCGGGCCATGGGCGCGTGGTTCGGCGCTTGCCTATCCCGTCGCCAACACGCTGCATCTGCTGGGTCTGGTCATGCTCGTCGGGGGGATCGGCGTCGTCGATTTGCGCATCACCGGCCTGTGGCGCGCCTTGTCGGTTGCGGACCTGTCGCGCGCGCTGACGCCGGTCGCCATAGCTGGCCTGATCCTGATGGCGGCGAGCGGCGTGATCCTGTTCGCGGCCGATGGCATGGCGCTCGCGCGATCCTCGCTGTTCGGCCAAAAGCTGGTCATCATCGCGATCGCACTCGCCAACGCCGCGGCCTTCCGTTTGCTCTGGGGTGCGCGCTATGGACGCTGGCCGGATCGGGCGCCGATTGCTGCGCGGGCGATGGCCGCTGCGTCGCTGGTCCTCTGGCTCGCGGCGGGGGCGTCGGGACGCTGGATCGCCTATAGCTGAGGGCGGCCAGACCGCGCTATCGCTTGGTAATGCGGTCGGGCGCGCTTATAGCCATTCGCCAATGACGAAACGCTCCTACAATTCGCCCGGGCTGCCGAGCAGCCAACAAATTCTCGACTTCATCGCGGCGTCCGATCAGCCGGTCGGCAAGCGCGAGATCGCCAAACATTTTGCGCTCCACGGCAACGACAAGATCGCATTGAAGGCGCTGCTCAAGGACATGACCGACGAGGGGTTGGTCGACATGGCGCCGGGCCGGGCGTTCCACAAGCATGGCGGCCTGCCGCGGGTGACGGTGCTGCGCGTCGTCGCGATCGAGGGCAGCAACCTCTGGGCGGTTCCCGACCGCTGGGAAGGAACCGCGCCGCCGCCGCGGCTACGCGTGATGGAGCAGGGGCGAAAAGGCGCGCTCGGCGTCGGCGACCGCATCCTTGCGCGCACCGAGGAGCGCGGCAACGGCCACGTCGCTCATCCGATGAAGCGGCTCGCGGCGAGCGCCGAGACGGTGATCGGCGTGCTAGTCGAAGATGTCGGCCCCGGTGGCAAACCGATGATCTGGCTGCGCCCTGCCGACAAGCGCGCGCGGTTCGACTTCGCGGTTGCGGACAAGGGTGATGCCGACATCGGCGACCTCGTGCGCGCCGAGCTGACCGGACGCGGCGCGGCGATCAAGGCGAAGGTCATCGACCGGATCGGCGACCCCTTTGCGCCGAAGTCGCTGAGCATGATCGCGATCGCGCGGCACGAAATCCCGCATGTTTTCGACGGCGAGACGATTGCTGAGGCCGAACGCGCGGCCAGGCTGCCGCTTGCCCCCGACGGGCGCGAGGATTTGCGCGACCTGCCGATCGTCGCGATCGACCCCATCGACGCGCGCGACCATGACGACGCCGTCTGGGCGATCGCCGACGAGGATCCGGGCAACAAGGGCGGCTATAAGGCGATCGTCGCGATCGCCGACGTCAGTTTTTATGTCCGCCCCGACGGCGACCTCGACCGCGAGGCACGGCGGCGCGGCAACAGCGTCTATTTCCCCGACCGCGTCGTGCCGATGCTCCCCGAAACGCTGTCGGCGGGGGTTTGTTCGCTGAAAGCGCGCGAAGACCGCGCCGCGATGGCGTGCCACCTGGTTATCGACAAGCATGGCAAGGTGACGTCATGGCGCTTTAACCGCGCGGTCGTGCGGCTGCGCGCCAACATCGCCTATGAACATGCGCAAGCGGCCTATGATGCCGATACGCCGCGGGACGATTGGGACGCCGATGTGCTCCCGACGCTGCGGAACCTGTGGGCTTGCTGGGCTTTGCTCGCGAAAGCGCGCGCCGCCCGCGCGCCGCTCGACCTCGACCTGCCCGAACGTCAGGTGATCCTCGACGAGGCGGGCGGCATTGCCGAAATCCGCGTGCGCGACCGGCTCGATTCGATGCGGCTGATCGAGGATTATATGATCGCGGCGAATGTCGCGGCGGCAAAAGCGCTCGAGGCGAAGAAATCGCCGGTCATGTACCGCATCCACGAGCCGCCGAGCCGCGAGAAGCTGGTCAGCCTCAAGGATTATCTCGAAACCTTTGAACAAAGCTTCGCGCTGGGGCAGGTGATCACGCCTGCGGTGTTCAACCGGCTGATCGACGGCTTTTCGGAGGATGACCGGCTGCCCGAGATCATGCAGGCGATCCTGCGCAGCCAGACGCAGGCCTATTACGGCCCCGCCAATGCGGGCCATTTCGGCCTCGCGCTCGGCTCTTACGCCCATTTCACCTCGCCGATCCGCCGCTACGCCGACCTGATCGTCCACCGCGCGCTGGTCGACAGTTACAAGCTGGAGGTGCCGGGCAAGCCCAAGGGATTGCCCGAGCGCACCGGGCTGGGCGAAGCCGACGCCAAAGGGCTGTCGCGCATCGGCGAGGCGATCAGCGCGCTCGAACGCCGTGCGATGGAGGCCGAACGCGAGACGGTCGATCGCTATGTCGCCGCCTATCTGGCGACCAAGACGGGCGAGGTGGTGACGGCGCGGATCACCGGGGTCCAGCCGTTCGGCTTTTTCGCCACCGTCGACGGGTTGGGGGGTGACGGGTTGGTGCCGGTGTCGACGCTGGGCAGCGAGCGGTTCTTTTACGACGAGGCGGCGCGGACGCTCGACAGCGAGCATGGCCGGGTCAGCTATACCGTCGGTCAGCGGCTGGACCTGCGGTTGATGGACGCGAACCCGGTGAGCGGCGCACTGCGTTTCGAGCTGCCCGATGCGCCCGAAGGCGGCTTTCGCAATCGCCCGCCGCGCCGCGACGGGGTGAAGGTGAAGGCGACCGGGAAAGACAAGGCGGGCAAGCATATGGTCGGCAAGCGCGGGCGGCCGGCGAACATCAAGCACAAGGGGCGGCGGCGCTAACTCCCCCTCCCTGCAAGGGAGGGGTTAGGGGTGGGTGCGAGCGAAGCGAGCCGCACTGCCGTCGCTGACCCACCCCCAGCCCCTCCCTTGCCGGGAGGGGAGATCACTTGCCCGCCAATTTCTGCAACAACGCTGCACTCTCTGCATCCGCCGGAAAGAACGCCTCGATCGCCAGTTCCGACAGGGTGATATCGACCGGCGTCCCGAAAATCGTCACCGTCGACACGAACGATATGCGCCCGGCATCGGTGTCGAGGATCAGCGGGACCGCGATGCTGCTGGCATGGCTGTCGCGATGCTCGGCGCTATGATCGTCGCTCCGCACCGCATAACCCGCCAGCTCGTCGCGCAGCGCGATCAATCCGGTATCGGCGCTTGTCGCAATCTGGACGTCGATCCGCTCCAATATGTGCGCGCGCCATTCGCCATAGTTGACGATCTGCGGCGCCAGCCCCTCGGGGTGCAGCGCGATGCGAAGCACATTGACCGGCGGGGCCAGCAGGGCGGGCGCGACCTGCGCGGTCAGGATCGCGATCGCGCCGTTCGCAGCGACCAGGTTCCAGTGGCGATCGACCGCGAGCGCGGGATAGGGCTCGTGACCCTTCAGCACATGCTCGACGATCGCGCGTACCCCCGCCATTTCGGGACTGTCGAGCGGGCGTTCCTGATAGTCGGGGGCGTAACCCGCGGCGAGCAACAGCGCGTTGCGGGCGCGGTGCGGAACTTCCAGACGATCGGCGATGCGCTGCAACATCTGCGCGCTCGGTTTTGACCGCCCCGTTTCGATAAAGCTCAAATGCCGGGTCGATATGTCGGTGTCGAGCGCCAGGTCCATCTGGCTCATCCGGCGGCGGCTGCGCCATTCGCGGAGTTGGGTGCCGAGCGGTGCGGGTTGCATCATCGTCTCCTTTGCCGCGAGAGCTATACCCCGGCTTTCTGCTTTTCCATTACCTTGCGCGTAATCGACTGGCGGCGTTCGGCGCGGCAGATGCAAGGGGTCATCCCGAAAGGAGAACCCCAATGTCGCTTTTCAACCTCAAGAACACGCTGATCATCGATGCCATCACCTGCACCGGATTGTTCGTCTTTTGCGTCTTTGCGACTGCGACGGTCGCCACGCTGCTCGGCCTCCCCTCCGAAGTGGTGACCGTCGCAGGCTGGATCGGGCTGCCGTCGGCGTTGCTGATGCTGTTCGTCGCGAACCAGAAGGTGCCGAACAAGGGGCTCGCCAACCTGATCGCGGTCGGCAATCTTGGCTGGGTCATCGCGAGCTTTGCGGTGCTGGCGATGTTTGCCGCTCAGATGACCGCGTTGGGCATTGTGGTTGTCGTGTTGCAGGCCATCGGCGTGCTGGTTTTTGCGATCTACGAAGCGAAGGGCGCGGCAGCATTGCCGCGCACGATTACCGTCTAACTCAACGCATCGAGCCGGGCGAGGTCGATCCCGCCCGGCACGATCATCACCGGGCAGGGCAGCGTCCCGGCGTCCTGTCCGGTGAAATGCGCCACCAGCGGCCCCGGTGCGCCGTTCGCCGCGGTGGCCAGCACCAGTGCGGCAATCTCGTCGCTCGCATTGATCACCTCGCGTACGACGTCGGCGGGTTTGCCCGACTTCACCAGGATTTGCGGCGTCACCCCCGCTTCCTGCACCACCGCGTCGGCGGCAGCGGCGACCAGTTCCTCGGCATGTTCGCGCGCTTCGGCTTCGATCGTCGCCTGCACGCTGCCAAAGGCGACGAAATCCTGTGGCGTCACGATCGCCAGTACCGCGACCCCGCCGCCGGTCCGCGCGGCGCGGCGCGCCGCAAAACGCAGCGCCAGCGACGCCTCGGGGCTGTCGTCGATCACCACCAGATATGTCCGCATCGCCCCGACCCCCTATGCTTTTTGTGCGTAGAGAGTGCGTCACATTCGTATGAAACGCAAGTTTGCGCCAATGGACGTTGACGAACGATGCTCTTATGACGAGGGACGAATCCGTAGCGGCAGGCATGGCCTGCAAGACTGACAGGGACACGCCTAGACATGCCAATCGAACTCAAGATGCCCGCCCTCTCGCCGACGATGGAGGAGGGCACGCTCGCCAAATGGCTGGTGAAGGAGGGCGATGAGGTCAAATCGGGCGACCTGCTGGCCGAGATCGAGACCGACAAGGCGACGATGGAGTTCGAAGCGGTCGACGAGGGCGTGGTCAGCCAGATTCTGGTCGCCGAGGGGACCGACGGGGTGAAGGTTGGGACCGTGATTGCGGTGATCGCGGGCGAGGGTGAGGATGCCGGGAGCGCGAAGGCGGCTCCGGCGCCTGCCGTTGCTCCCGCCCCTGAACCCGTTCGCGCTGAGCCTGTCGAAGCGCCGTCCTCCTCTTCTCCGGCAGCCGCGAAGAAGGACGGTCCTTCGACAAGCTCAGGACAAACGGAAAAAGGAGAAAGGATCAAAGCCAGCCCGCTCGCCAAGCGCCTTGCCGCCGAACGCGGCATCGATCTGGCGACGATCACCGGTACCGGCCCCGGCGGCCGCATCGTCAAGGATGACCTCGACGGGGCTGCTCCGTCCGTCGCCCCCGCGAAGGCGGGGGCCGCTGGCGAAACGGCGCCCACGTCCGCGGCGCCGGTTGTTGCCGCATCGGCCCCAGCCGCCGCCGGCCCGATCCCCGATTTCGGCATCCCGCACGAGGACGAAAAGCTCAGCGGCATGCGCAAGACGATCGCGCGCCGCCTGACCCAGTCGATGCAGGAAGCGCCGCACATCTACCTCACCGTCGACATCCGCCTCGACGCGCTGCTCAAGCTCCGCGGCGAACTCAACGCCAGCCTCGAAAGCCGCGGCGTCAAGCTCAGCGTCAATGACATGCTGATCAAGGCGCTCGCGGTCGCACTCGAACGCGTGCCCGCGTGCAATGTCAGCTTCGGCGGCGACGTCATGCGCAAATACAGCCGCGCCGACATCTCGGTCGCAGTGAGCATTCCGGGCGGGCTGATCACCCCGATCATCACCGACGCGGGCGGCAAGTCGATGTCGAAAATCTCGACCGAAATGTCCGAGCTCGCGGCCAAGGCGAAGGAAGGCAAGCTCCAGCCGCATGAATATCAGGGCGGCACCGCCTCGATCTCGAACATGGGCATGATGGGGATCAAGCAGTTCACCGCGGTGATCAACCCGCCGCAGGCGATGATCATGGCGATCGGCGCGGGCGAGAAGCGGCCCTATGTGGTCGACGATGCGCTGGCGATCGCCACGGTCATGTCGGCCACCGGCAGCTTCGACCACCGCGCGATCGACGGCGCCGACGGCGCGCTGCTGATGAAGACGTTCAAGGAACTGGTGGAGAACCCGCTGGGGCTGGTGGCGTAGAATGCCCGATGCGGCCCATAGCCCCTCTCCCCTTGCGGGAGAGGGGTTGGGGAGAGGGGGGCGGCCTGTCGCACTCGCCCGCGCAAAGCGCATCCGATCGGAACCCACCGACGCAGAACGGGCGCTTTGGCACCTTCTCCGGGCCAAACGGTTCGTGGGCTACAAATTCAAGCGCCAAGTGCCGATTGACCGCTACATTGTTGACTTCGTCTGTTTCGCAGATCGTCTGATCATCGAAGCGGACGGTTCGCAGCATGCAGAAAGCGACTATGACTCAGAACGCCACGCTTACCTCGCCGGACAAGGCTTTCGCGTCCTTCGTTTCTGGAACAATGACATTCTTGCCAACACCGAGGGCGTGAGCGAAGCCATCTGGGCGGCGCTTCAGGACGATAAGTCCACCCCCTCTCCCCAACCCCTCTCCCGCAAGGGGAGAGGGGCTTTTGAAGGAGCCCATAATGGCTGACACCAACTACGACCTTATCGTCCTCGGCTCCGGCCCCGGCGGCTATGTCGCCGCGATCCGCGCGGCGCAGCTCGGCCTCAAGACCGCGATTGTCGAGCGCGAGCTGCTTGGCGGCATCTGCCTCAACTGGGGGTGCATTCCCACCAAGGCGCTGCTGCGGTCGGCCGAGATCTATCACTACATGCAACATGCGGGCGCCTATGGGCTGAAAGCCGCCGAGATCAGCGCCGATATCGATGCGGTGGTGAAACGCTCGCGCGGGGTGGCGAAACAGCTCAATCAGGGGGTTACGCACCTGATGAAGAAGCACAAGATCACCGTCCATATGGGCGAGGGCAAGCTGACGGCGCCGGGCAAGCTTGAGGTCAAGGGCGAGAAGGGCAGCGAAACCCTCACCGCCAAGAATATCATCGTCGCGACCGGCGCGCGCGCGCGCGACCTGCCCTTCGCGCCTGCCGACGGCAAGCGTATCTGGACCTACCGCCACGCGCTCGTCCCGCCCGAAATGCCGGCGAAATTGCTCGTCATCGGATCGGGCGCGATCGGGATCGAATTCGCGAGCTTCTACAAGGATATGGGCGCCGAAGTGACCGTGGTCGAAATGCTCGACCGGCTCGTCCCCGTCGAAGATGCCGATGTGTCGGCATTCCTTGAAAAGCAGCTCAAGAAGCAGGGGATGGCGATCCATACCGGTGCCGGGGTCGAGGAACTCAAGGCGACCGCGAACGGCGTCACCGCCAAGATCAAGACCAAGGACGGCAAGACCGAGTCGGCCGAATTCAGCCATGCGATCGTCGCCATCGGCATCGTCCCGAACACCGAGAATATCGGCCTGGAGGCGCTCGGCGTGAAGACGACCAAGGGCCATATCGACACCGACGCGATGTGCCGCACCAACGTCCCGGGCCTGTGGGCGATCGGCGACGTGACCGCGCCGCCGTGGCTTGCGCACAAGGCGATGCACGAGTCGATCATCGCGGTCGAAGCGATCGCGGGCAACCACCCGCACGCGATGGACGTCCGCAACATTCCGGGATGCACTTATTGCCGCCCGCAGATCGCCAGCGTCGGGCTGACCGAGGCCAAGGCGAAGGAGCTGGGCTATGAGGTCAAGGCGGGTACCTTCCCGTTCATCGGCAATGGCAAGGCGATTGCGCTGGGCGAGGCGGAAGGTTTCACCAAGACCGTGTTCGATGCGAAGACCGGCGAACTGCTCGGCGCGCACATGATCGGCGCCGAGGTTACCGAGCTGATCCAGGGCTATACGATCGGCAAGACCGCCGAGCTGGTCGAGGATGACTTCATCGGCACCGTCTTCCCGCATCCGACGCTCAGCGAGACGATGCACGAGGGCGTGCTGGCGGCGTTCGGGCGGCCGCTGCACATCTGATCGCGCGCCGCGATCCCGCCCGCCGCGTGAACCCGTCGATCCTGCATTTTTCCCGCGCGGGCAATTTGGGGAAGGCGCTGCTGTTTGCGGCGTTCGCGGCCGCGGCGTTCGCGCTGGCGTGGATCGAATATGCCGAGCGTATCGCGCCGCCGCCGACGATCGGGCTGCCGGGCCTGGAATTTTCCGCGCTGGTCCGTCGGGACGACGGCGTGCTCGGATCGCTGCAAATCCCGTTCCTGTTGCTGCTGGGCAGCGCCAGCCTGTTCTATGTCGGGCGGTTCGGCGCGCGCGTCGTGCGCGGCGGGGTTGCGGCGCGGATCGAGGGCCATGTGCTCTATCTTCATGCAAGCTATGGCGCGGCGAGCCCGGTACCGGTGGCCGATATTGCCGAGGTGATTGTCGACCGCGCCGATCGCCTGCCGGGTGAGGGGGGCGGCGGAGCGGCGCGGATCGGCGCGCGTCTGCGGCACGGGCTATACCTTCGCTACCGCAGCGAAGGCGGCGACCGGGAGGTGCGGTTGTTCGACAATGACGTCGAGGGCGGGGTCGATCAATTGCGGCGCTTTGCCGGACAGCTGGACGCATGGCGCCGGTCGGGCGCGCGCATGACAAGGGAGACGGGCCGGTGAGCATGACGGGACGGCAGGTGCCGACGATCGCGGCGCTGATGCTGGCGGCGATGATCCTGCTGGGCTTTGCGGTCGGCGCGGGATGGACCGAAGACATCGATCGGGCGGTTTCCGCCGCGCTCGCGCTGCGCGTCGAGGCGGTCGATCCGGCGCTGGTGACGTTCATGCAGGCGGTGAGCTGGATCGGCGGCGGCATTCCGCGCTGGGTCATCGTCATCCTGCTGTGCGGGCTCGTGTGGCATTGGTGCGGGCCGCGCTGCGCGGTGGCGCTGGGCGGGGCGTCGCTGCTCGCCAATCTGGCGTCGAGCCTGCTCAAGTTCGGCTTTGGTCGCGCGCGGCCCGATGTGATCGATCACCTCGATCATCAGACGAGCTTTGCTTACCCCAGCGGGCATGCGACGAGCGCGGCGGTGGTTTATCTGCTGCTTGCCTGGCTGGCGCCGCCGCGTTGGCGCACCGCGGCCTGGGCGCTGGCGGTCGCGATGATCCTTCTCAACGCCTTTTCGCGCATCATGCTCGGCGTCCATTGGGCGAGCGACATCGTCGGCGGGACGTTGCTCGGCACGGCGTTCGCGCTGACGGCGGCGTGGTGGGTCGCGCTTGGCCGCCTGAACGGCAGCGGCGCACTAAGGGAATCGTAAACTGTCGCTGCTATTGCGCTCCGCTGAATAGTGGGAGCTTCGGCATGGACATTTCCCCTTGGATCATTTTGGTCGTGGTCGGCGGGTTGTTGATCGCGCTGCCGCTGATCATCAAGAATCTGGGTACGGCTGCTGGCGCCCAAAATGGCACGGATATGGGTTTCGAGGCCAGGCTGAAACCGGGCGAGGTTCTGGTCGAACCGGAGTTCGATCCCGATGCCGCCTTTGCCAATTATATGCGCAAGCGCGAGGCCGGGCTGGTCGGCGACGTGTCGGTCGATGCCGACGACGCGGCGTCCCACGTGTCGACGCACCCCGCCAGCTTTGGCCGCAAGGCGATTTAGCAGCCGCTTCGCTCTCGACAGCCGCGCGCGAGCGGCTACCAAGGGGGCATGGCCCAAGGCACGCATGACTTCGTCCCCGATCCGCGCAACGACGCGATCCTGATCAACATCAACGGCACGCTGGTGCCACGTGCACAGGCCAGCGTGTCGGTGTTCGACAGCGGCTTCATGCTGGGCGACGGGGTGTGGGAAGGGATTCGCGTCCACAAAGGACGCATGGCGTTCCTCGACCAGCATCTCGACCGCTTGTGGGAAGGGGCAAAGGCGATCGCGATGGACATCGGGATCAGCCGCGACGCACTCACACAGCGGCTCTACGACACGATCGACGGCAACAGCATGGACGCCTGTCACATCCGCTTGATGGTCACGCGCGGCATCCGCTCGACTCCGTATCAGGACCCCCGCGTCGTCATCTCGCCCGCGACGATCGTCATCATCGCCGAGCATAAGGATCCGCTCCCTTCGACGGTCGAAAAAGGCCTGTCGCTGTTTACCGTGCATGTCCGCCGCGGCGACCCGGCGGTGCAGGATCCGAAGCTCAACTCGCATAGCAAGCTCAACTGCATCACCGCGTGCATCCAAGCGGCACAGGCGGGCGCCGACGAGGCGTTGATGCTCGATCCGCACGGCTTTGTCGCGACATGCAATTCGACGCACTTCTTCATCGTCCGCAAGGGCGAGGTGTGGACGTCGAGCGGTGACTATTGCCTCGCCGGGATCACGCGCAGCAATGTCATCCGCATCTGCCGCGAGAATGATATTCCCGTGTTCGAGAAGAATTTCTCGCTGACCGAGGTCCACGGCGCCGACGAGGCCTTTGTGACCGGCACCTTTGCGGGAGTGGTTCCGGCGCATACGATCGACGGCCGCAAGCTCACCGACGGTCGCGGGCCGATGGTCGAGCGGCTGCAAGGGCTGTACAAGGCGTTGATCGAGCGTGACATTGCGGCGCGCTCTTGATGGATAAGCGGCCCTCCCAATCCCGTTCGTGTCGAGCGAAGTCGAGACACGTCTGGCGCCAACGTGTCTCGACTTCGCTCGACGCGAACGGAGGAAGGGAAGCGGCGCGATGACGATCCGCATCGCCCCGAGCGGGGAGCCGCTCAAGATCGCAATGTGGTCGGGACCGCGCAACCTTTCGACCGCGATGATGCGCAGCTTCGGCAGCCGCGCCGACAGCTTCGTCACCGACGAGCCTTTCTATGGCGCCTATCTGAAGGCAACCGGCGACCCGCAGCCGATGGCCGACGAGGTTATGGCGTCGATGGACTGTGACTGGCATGGCGTGGCGCGCAGCATGACCGGCGCGTGCCCGACCGGCGCGCCGATCTGGTACCAGAAGCATATGGCGCACCACATGGTCGGACCGATCGCGCATCACGACCTGCCGGGCCTGCGCCACGCTTTCCTGATCCGCGATCCCGCGCGCGTCGTCGCGAGCTATGCCGCCAAGCGCGTCGCGGTACGTCCCGACCATCTCGGCACCGACAAGCAGGTCGAATTTTTCGATCGCGAGGCCGATCGTCTGGGCCACGCGCCGCCGGTGATCGACAGCGCCGACATCTTGCGCGATCCGGCAACGATGCTGCAGAAATTGTGTGCGGCGCTGGGCATCGCATGGGATCCGGCAATGTTGTCGTGGAAGCCGGGGCTTCACGCCACCGACGGCATTTGGGCAAGCCATTGGTATGATGCGGTCGCCGCCAGTACCGGCTTTGGCGCGCCCGACAAGCCGCAGCCCGAACTGACCGCGGAGGCGCAAAGCGTCGCCGACGCCTGCCGTCCCGATTATGAGTATCTTGCGCAGCACAAGATTTCGCTGTCCTAATTTTATTGCCTTTGCCATCAAGGTACCGGGCAACAAAAGCAGGCGGATCAGACTATGGAATCGCGAGTAAAGTTCGGCAGTTTTCTGCGGGGAATCACGTTGGGCTCGGCGGCGCTTTTTGCGGTCTCCACGGCGGCGCAGGCGCCCGCGGGGCAGACCGTCATCACCGCTGCCCGCTATGTCGATGTGCTGTCTGGCAAGACGGTCGAACATCCCGCGATCTTCGTCGGCGCCGACGGGCGGATCACCAACATCGCCGATGCGCGCACGGTGCGCTGGGGCAGCGACGTCAAACATATCGACCTGGGGCAAACGACGCTGCTGCCCGGGCTGATCGACATGCACGTCCATCTCGACGGACCTGCCGACATCGGCGGTTATCGCGGGCTGGAGTTCACCGACAGTTTCTGGGGCATGACCGCGGTCAAGAATGCCCGCGACATGCTCGACGCCGGCTTCACGACGGTACGCAACGTCGGCGCAGGCGACCGCAACGACATCGGGCTGAAGCAGGCCATCGACGCTGGCTACGCCACCGGGCCGCGCATCGTCCCCGCGGGCTATGCGCTCGGCGCGACCGGCGGGCACTGCGACAGCACTTTCCTGCCGCCCAGCCTGGAGAAAGCGGACGGCAAGGAAGAGGGGATCGGCGATAATCCGGAAGAACTGCGCTATCAGGTGCGGCGCCAGCGCAAATATGGCGCCGAGGTGATCAAGGTGTGCGCGACGGGCGGCGTCTTTTCGCGCAACACCGAACCGGGGCAGTTGCAGGTGCCCGAGAATGAACTGCGCGCGATTGCCGACGAGGCGCATCGATGGGGATTGCGCGTCGCCGCGCACGCGCATGGTGCGGCGGGCATCCGCGCCGCGATCGCGGCGGGGATCGACACGATCGAACATGCCAGCCTGGTCGACGACGAGGGCATCCGCATGGCGGTGGCGCGCAAGCAGCCGGTGTGGTTCGCGATGGACATCTTCAACACCGAATATACGCAGGCCGAAGGCGCCAAAAACGGTGTGCTTGAGGATAATCTGCGCAAGGACCGCGAGATCGCCCAGATTCAGCGCGACAATTTCCGCAAGGCGCACCGCGCCGGGGTACGGATGGTGTTCGCGTCGGACGCGGGGGTGATGCCGCATAGCCAGGTCGGCGGCCAGTTCCGCGTCATGGTCGAATATGGGATGACGCCGATCCAGGCGATCCAGGCGGCGACGAAAAACGCCGCCGAGGCGCTGGGGCGCGAAAAGGACGTCGGGGCGATCGCGGTCGGGCGCTATGCCGACATCGTCGCGGTCGATGGCGATCCGCTGGCGGACGTGCGGCAGCTGGAAAGCGTCGATGCGGTGGTCAAGGGCGGGGTGCTGGTGAAGGGGGAGTAAGAGTCTCACCGTAGCCCTGAGCCTGTCGAAGGGCGCCTACCCGAGAAGCGCCCTTCGACAGGCTCAGGGCTACGATTTTTGGGATGGTTCAGTACACCACCAGCTTGTCCACGATCGCATCGCGCATGTCGGGGGTGAAGTTCAGCACCGCCTCGGCATAGGTCGCGACATCGCCATGATCGCGGCGCACGGTGGCGAGCGCGGCGTCGAGGAAGATCGGGTTCACCGACATCAAGGTGCGGATCGCATCGTCGTGGATGTCGGCGTTATATCGCGCGCGGATCACATCGCCGCCTTGTGCAATGCGTTCCTCGATCTTGCCCGCGCTGTTGGTGAGCAGATAATCGTGCATCAGATCATCCTCATGCACGCCGAGCAACCGGTGGACGATCGCGACGGCAAAGCCGGTGCGGTCCTTGCCCGCGACGCAGTGCACCAGGCTCGGCGCGTCATATTCGGCGAGCGCGGCGAGGTAGAGCCGCAATGTGGCGACGAGTACCGGGCGGTATGGCATCCCGGCATAGGTATCGATCATCCGCGCCCGCGCCGTTTCGTTGTCGATTGCCCCTTGGGCCGCCTGCAGATGCGGGGCAAGGCCCGCCGTATTGCCGTCGGCGAACAGCACCCGCGCCGAAAAGCCTTCGGGTCGCTTGCAGGGATGCGCGGCGCGCTCGTCATCGCCGCGCAGGTCGATGATCGTCTCGATCCCCAGCTTGTCGATCGCCGCCAGATCGTCGTCGCTCGCATCCTGATGATGCGCCGAGCGCCACAGCATCCCGCTGCGCAGTCGCCCGCCGCCCTCCACCGCATAGCCGCCATAGTCGCGGAAATTGTGGATGCCCGACAACGGCAGGACGCGCTCGGCAATCATGGTCATTCTCCCGTAAACACCGGCGGGCGCTTTTCGACGAAGGCGTTGATCGCCTCCCGATTGTCGGCCGTTTCGTGGACAATCGCCTGATAGGCGGCGCTGAGCTCCAAAATGTCGCTCATCCGGCTATGCTGCGCCTCGCGCAGCAACCTTTTGGTCAGGCGCAGCGCGCGCGGCGGATTGCACACGATCCGTTCGGCAATCGCCACGGCGCGATCGAGCAGTTCCGCGTCGGGGACGACGTCCGTGACCAGACCATATTCCTTTGCTTGGCGCGCGTCAAAGCGGTCGCCCGTCAGGAACAGTTCGGCGGCGCGCGGATAGCCGAGTATCTTTTGCAGCAGCCACGCCCCGCCGTCGCCGGGGACGATCCCGACCTTGATGAAGCTGCACGCAAACTTCGCGCTTTCGGCTGCGATGCGAATGTCACAGGTGCAGGCAAGGTCGGCGCCAAGGCCGATGGCGTGGCCGTTGACCGCGGCGATCATCGGCACCTCGCAATCCATCAGGGCGCGGATCACCGCCTGTACGCCCTTGCGGTAGTTGGCGCGCGTCGAATCGGGCTGGTCGAGCACCCCGATGCCGGTGCGGTCCTGCATGCCCTTCAAATTGCCGCCGGCGCTGAACGCCTTGCCGCTGCCGGTCAGGATGATCGCGCTGACGCTGCGGTCGTCGCCAAGATCGCGGAGCGTGTCGATGATGTCCTGGCAATCTTCGTGGGTGCCGATCGCGTTCATGCTTTCGGGTTTGATCATCGTCAGGATCGCAATCTTGCCCCGCCGCTCGACACTCAAAAACTCACCCATGTGAAAATCCTTTTGCTGCTCGGGAAAAGCTATTGCATGGCTGACGGGACATGCAAGGCTTTGCGCTCTATCCCTTCGATCCACCCGGCGACATCGCGGCACTGCGCGCCGAATTGCGGGCATGGCTCGCGGTGAACCAGCCGCAGGGCGACATCGTCGCGCGCGCCAATTGCTGGGCGAGCTTCGATGCCGATTTCAGCCGCGCGCTCGGCGCGGCGGGCTACGTCGGGATGACCTTGCCGAAACAATATGGCGGCGGCGACCGCCACCCGCTGGAACGCTATGTCGTCATTGAGGAATTGCTGGCGGCGGGCGCGCCGGTCGGGGCGCACTGGATTGCCGATCGGCAAACCGGGCCGCTGATCCTGCGCTATGGCAGCGAGGAACAGCGCCAGCGCTATCTACCGGGGATTGCGAGGGGCGAGCTTTATGCCTGCATCGGGCTGTCCGAGCCGGGGGCAGGGTCCGACCTGGCGGCGGTGCGGACCACGGCGCGCGAAACCGCCGAGGGTTGGTGGATCAACGGCCAGAAAATCTGGACCACCGGCGCGCATTTCTCGCACATCATGCTGGCGCTTGTCCGCACCGAGGAGGGCAGCGAGCGCAACGCGGGATTGAGCCAGCTGCTGATCGACCTCGACACGCCCGGCATCACGATCCGCCCGATCATCGATATGGCGGGCCACCACGACTTCAACGAGGTGTTTTTCGACGATGTGCTGGTGCCGCATGGCGCGCTGGTCGGGACGCGGGGGCAGGGGTGGCAGCAGGTCACCGCCGAACTCGGGCTCGAACGCTCGGGGCCGGAGCGTTACCTGTCGAGCCACGCGCTGCTCGCCGCGCTGATCGATGCGGCGGGCGCCGAACCCGACCCGGCGGTCGCGGTGCTGATCGGCGAACTCACTGCCGAAATGTGGACGTTGCGGCAATTGTCGATGTCGACCGCGGCGAAGCTGGCAGCGGGTGAAGATCCGATGGTCGAGGCGTCGGTGGTCAAGGAACTGGGCAATGCGTTCGAACAGGACATGCCGCGCCGGGTGCAGGCCATCGTCGATTGTCCGTGGGATGATCTGGGCGACCTTGGCCGCTTGCTGCGCGCACTGCTGATCGCGTCGCCCAGTTTTTCGCTGCGCGGCGGAACGCGCGAAGTGATCCGCGGGATCATCGCGCGCGGATTGGGCCTCAGATGAGCGCGGCGCGCGACATGCTGTGCGACACCGCGCGCGCGGTGTTTGCCGAGGCCGCCACCACGGGGATGGCGCCGATTGAAGAGGCCGGCTTCGGCCTGCTGCTTGTGCCCGAAGCCGATGGCGGTTTCGGCGGTGATTGGGGCGACGTGAATGCGGTGTTGCAGATCGCGGGTGTCGCGGTCCCCGACCTGCCGGTCGCCGCGCTGATCGCGCCCGATGCGTTGCAGCCTGCCGCGACGGTCAGCCTGATGGCGGGCGCGATGGGGCAGGCGCTGGCGCTGTCGATCGAGCATGTGAACACGCGCCAGCAATTCGGGCGGCCCTTGGGCAAATTTCAGGCGGTGCAGCAATCGCTTGCGGTGATGGCGTGCGAGGTGCGCGCGGTCGAGGCGGCGGCGGCGGCGCTGGCGGCGCGGCTGGATGCGGTGGGGCTCGATCCCGCCGCGGCGGCTTTCGAGATCGCCGCTGCAAAGCTGCGCGCCAACCGCGCGGTCGGGGTGGTGACCGCAATCGCGCATCAGGTGCATGGCGCGATTGGCTTTACCGCCGAATATGAGCTGAACCGCGTGACGATCCCGCTGATGCGCTGGCGCGGAGAGCATGGGAATGATGCTTATTGGGCGGCGAAGCTGGGGCGGCAGTTGGCCGGGCTTGGTGGACAGGGGCTGTGGGAAGCGCTGACGGCGCGGTAAGCCTGAGCTGTACCACGCGGTCATCACCGCAGCCCTGAGCCTGTCGAAGGGCGCTTCTCGGATAGGCGCCCTTCGACAGGCTCAGGGCTACGGTTCAGATTGAACGAGCATCCACTACCGAACCGCACCACCATCGCGAAGCGCCGCGATCTTGGGCGCGTCATAACCGAGTCCCGCCAGCACCGCATCGCCGTCGGCGCCGACCGCAGGCGCCGCGCGCGGGGTGTCGTTGACTGTCGCCGAATAGCGCGGCGCCGGAGCGGGCTGGACCGCGCCGCCGACCTCCAGAAACGTCTCGCGCGCGATATTGTGCGGATGCTGCGGCGCTTCGGTCAGCGACAGGATCGGCGCAAAGCAGACGTCGGTCATCTCCATGACCCTGCACCATTCGTCGCGCGTCTTGGTCTTGAACAACGCCGTCAGCTTATCCTTTAGCACCGGCCATTTCGACGGATCGAGCTGCGCATCGAAATCGGGATCGTCGGCAAGGCCGGTCTTTTCGCGCAGCAGGGCATAGAATTGCGGCTCGATCGACCCGATCGAGATGAACTTGCCGTCGGCGCAGACATAGCTGTCATAGAAATGCGCCGCGCCGTCGAGCAGGTTGACGCCCGCTTCATCCTTCAGTCGTCCCATCGCCTTGAAACCCCAGGTCATGCCCGCGAGCAGCGCCGATCCGTCGGTCATCGCACAGTCGATCACCTGACCCTCGCCGGTGCGCGCGGCATGGACGAGTGCGCTCGCCATGCCGAACGCCAGCATCATCCCGCCGCCGCCGAAGTCGCCGACATAATTGACCGGCGGTACCGGTTTCTCGCCCGCGCGCCCGATCCCGTGGAGGACGCCCGAGAGTGCGATATAGTTGATGTCGTGACCCGCGGCTTGGGAGTAGGGTCCAAACTGCCCCCACCCGGTCATGCGGCCGTAGATCAGTTTAGGATTGTCGGCGAGCAGCACATCGGGGCCAAGGCCAAGCCGCTCCATGACGCCCGGGCGATACCCCTCGATGATCCCGTCGGCGCTTTTGCAAAGATCGCGCGCAATCGCGACCGCGTCGGGGTTCTTCATGTCGAGCGCGATCGAGGTGCGGTTGCGGCTCAATGGATCGCGCGGGTCCATGAAGCCGCCGGGGCGGTCGATGCGGATCACCTCGGCGCCATGGTCGGCAAGCATCATGCCGCAAAAGGGACCGGGACCGATCCCGGCGAATTCGATGATCCGGATGCCTTGAAGCGGTCCCGTCATGCCTCAGATCCGTTCGATGATGATTGCGGGCGCCATGCCGCCCGCGGCGCACATGGTGACAAGGCCGTAACGGCCGCCCGAGCGTTCGAGTTCGTCGAGCGCGGTACCAATCAGGATCGACCCGGTCGCGCCGATCGGATGGCCCAGCGCCATCGCGCCGCCGTTGATGTTGACCTTATCGCGGTTGAGATCGAGGTCGCGGATGAATTTTTCGGCGACCACGGCAAAGGCTTCGTTGATTTCCCAGACGTCGATATCGTCCTTGGTCAGTCCAGCCTTTTCGAGCACTTTTTTCGCGGCGGGAACGGGGGCGTTGAGCATCAGCGTGGGATCGTCGCCGATATTGGCATAGGCGACGACGCGGGCGCGGGGTTTCAGGCCGTGCTTGTCGGCATAGTCTTTGGACGCAAGCAGGATCGCGGCGGCGCCATCGACAACGCCCGACGAGTTGCCGGCATGGTGGAAATGCTGGATCTCGACATCGGGATAGCGGCGGTTGATCTGCTTACGGAAGGTGAAACCGCCGCCAAGGTCGAAATCGGCGAGCCCGGTGAAGGCGGGCTTGAGCGACGCCAAGCCTTCGGCGGTGGTTTCGGGACGCGGGAATTCTTCATGGTCGAGCGCGACGCTGCCGTCGGGGTTGAGCACGGGGACGACCGATTTGGTAAAGCGACCTTCCTTGATCGCCCGATCGGCGCGCTGCTGGCTGACCAGCGCGAGCGCGTCGAGATCTTCGCGGCTGATCCCCTCGATCGTCGCGATGGCGTCGCCGCAGACGCCCTGATGCGACTGCGGGTGGAGCTCGTCGAGCGCTTCGTGACCCGATCCCATCAGGCGCGGCGGCAACCCGGCGTTGGCCTGTTCGGCGGCGAACGCGGTGGTGTAGCTCATCATTTCGGTGCCGCCCGCGATCACGCAATCTTCCATGCCGCTCATGACGGTGGCGGCGGCGAGGTTGACCGAGGTGATGCCGCCGCCGCAGAAACGGTCGAGCGTCGTCCCCGAAGCTTTGGTATCATAACCCGCCGACAGCGCTGCCATCCGGCCGAGGTCGCCGCCCTGCTTGCCGTTCTGGCTCGATGTCGACCAGATGATGTCGTCGACCGTCGCGGTGTCGAGGTTGTTGCGCTCCTTGATCGCCTTCAGCACCGTCGCGGCCAGATGCTGCGGATGGAGGTGCGACAGCGCGCCCTTGCCGGGCTTGCCAACCCCGCGCGGGGTGCGGACGGCATCGATGATATAGGCTTCGGGCATGGAAGTATCCTTTCAGAAGGAAATTATGGGAACATCATGATTTGGGGATTTGCTGACCTCTACCCCGTTCGTGTCGAGCGAAGTCGAGACACGCCGAGTTCGTGCATGGCTTCACGTGTCTCGACTTCGCTCGACACGAACGGAAAGCGGACAGTGCCATATCTCAGCGGGGGGCCATGCGGATCGCGCCGTCGAGGCGGACGGCCTGGCCGTTGAAATAGGTGTTGCGGATCATTTCCATCGCGAGGCTGGCATATTCTTCGGCCTTGCCGAGCCGCTTGGGGAAGGGGACCGACGCTTCGAGGCTTTCCTTCACCTTGGGGTTCATATTGTTGAGCAGCGGTGTGCCGAACACACCCGGCATGATCGAATTGACCCGGATGCCGAGGTCCATCAGGTCGCGCGCCATCGGCAGGACGAGGCCGTTCACCCCGGCTTTTGCCGAGCCATAGATGACCTGTCCGATCTGGCCGTCCTGCGCGGCGACCGAGGCGGTGAGCACGATCGCGCCGCGCTCGCCATCCTCCATTTCGGGCAGGGTTGCCATGCCTTCGGCGGCGATCGATGCAACGCGATAGCTCGCCGTCAAAATGCCCTCGACGCCAAAGGCATAATCCTCGGTCGGGGTCCGACGATAGCCGCCCGTTTCCTTGTCATAGGCGAGCGTCTTGCCGCGGCGCGAGGTCATCGCGCAGTGGACGCAGATGCGCTCCTGACCATGCGCCGCGCGCGCTTTCGCATAACCGCCCAAGACCGATTGCTCGTCGGTGATGTCGACATGGACGAACAGCCCGCTGATCGACTGGGCGACCTCTTCACCGAGCGCGTCGTTGATGTCGAAGATCGTGACTTTGACCCCTGCCGCCGCCAGCGCTTCGGCAGTGGCGCGGCCAAGTCCCGAAGCGCCGCCGGTAACGACGGCCGATGTGGTGGAATCGAATTTCATGCGCGCCTCCTCAGGCCGGGATCTGGTTGAACGGGACGCCCTTGTCGGGGCGATGGTCCTGCGGCAGGCCGAGCACCTTTTCGGCGATCGTGTTGAGCAAGGTTTCGTCGGACCCGCCGGCGATGCGTCCGGTCGGGGCGTTGATCCAGCTCGACGCCCAATCCTCTTTTTGCGAGGCATGTTCGTCGAAGGCAAAGCCGCCGGTGCCTTGCAGATCGATCGCGAGTTCGGAGAGTTTCTGGCGCGAACGCACCGCGACCAGCTTGTTGAGCGAGCCTTCGGCGCCGGGGATCATCCCCGCCTGCATCATCAGCCGCGCGCGGACGTTGATCGAATCGAGCCCCGACCGCATCGCATAGTTGCGCGCGATCTGCTGCCGGATGCGGCCGTCCTCGATCGCCGGCTTGCCGCCCAGCGAAGTATGCTTCGCCAGATCCACGAACAGGTCGAGATGCGGACCAAAACCCGCGCTGTCGGTGGCGACATATCGTTCGATCATCAGCGTGGTGATCGCGACCGCAAAGCCGCCCCCTACAGGCGACATGCGGTGATCGTCGCTGATCTTCACATCGTCGAAAAACACCTCGTTGACGTGGCTGTCGCCGCCCGCAAGCTTGATCGGGCGCACGGTCACCCCCGGCGCTTTCATGTCGACCCAGAAGTAGGTCAGACCTTTGTGCTTGGGCACGGTCGGGTCGGTGCGCACGACGATGACGCCATAGTCGCTGTAATGCGCCCAGCTGGTCCAGACTTTCTGGCCGTTGATCTTCCATCCGTTGCCGTCGGGTTCGGCGCGCGTGCGCAGCCCCGCGAGATCCGAGCCGCCCGAGGGCTCCGAGAACAGCTGGCACCAGATTTCCTCGCCCTGCAGCGCCTTCAGCACGCGTTCCTTGACGAACTCCTTGTCGCTGCCGAACTGCATCAGCACCGGCACCGGCATGCCGAGCGAGATGCCGAAGTAGAAGCTGGGGAAACCGTGCTTCATTTCCTCGGCGTCGAAAGTCACTTTTTCCAAATGGGTCAGCCCCTGGCCGCCATATTCGGTCGGCCAGTTGATCCCGGCATAGCCCGCGTCGAATTTCTCCTTTTGATAACGGCGCCCGAGCGCGAGGTCGTCGGCTTCCGACAGACCCTTGCGCGCCTCGCGGCCAAAGGTCGGCGCCACCGATTCGAGCCAGGCGGACGCCTTGGCGCGATAGGTTTCGAGATCGCTCATGCTGCTTCTCCTGCCAGACGGTCGACCAGCACATCCTCCCAGAACAGGCTGCTGCCCTGTTCGATCGCAAGGCTGCGCGCGCGGCGCATATGGAGGTGCAGGCCAAGTTCCCACGTCACGCCGATGCCACCATGGATCTGGATGCAATCGCGCGCCGCGGTGTCATAGGCTTCGGTCGCCGACAGCCGCGCGGCGGCGGCGGCGGTGATGAAGTCGGGCTGGCCCTCGCGCGCGGCAGCATGGATGCAATTGGCGCGGGCGAGTTCGACCAGCCCATAGAGTTCGGCGATACGGTGCTTCACCGATTGGAAGGCGCCGATCGGCTGGCCAAAGGCGCGGCGGGTGAGCGCATAGTCGCGGGCGATTTCCATCAGCACCTCGGCGCCGCCGGTCTGCTCATGCGCCGTCACCACGGCTTGCAGGGCGAGGATGTGGAGCGCGGCATCGCGCGCCGCATGGCCGATCGCCAGGGTCTCCGCGGGAGTGCCCGCAAAGTGCAGGTCGGCGAGGCAACGGCTGTTGTCGAAGCTAGCAACTGCCGATCGTTCGACCCCCGCAAGCTCGACCAGCGTCAGCGCAGGCATTCCGGGACCGTTGGCCAGCACGATCGCGATGTCGGCGGCCAGCCCACCCGAAACAGCGCTGGCAACCCCGGCGAGCAAATCGCCGGTGAGCGTCACGTCGGGCTGAGCGGGCAGCGCATCGGGGCCAGCGGCAAAGGCGATCGCGCCGATCGTCTCGCCCGATGCCAGCCCGGGCAGCCACCGGGCCTTTTGCCCATCGGTGCCATAGATTTCGATCGCCTTGGCGGCCCCGAAATTCGAAGTCAGAAAGGGTGCGCCGCTGAGCGACCGGCCTGCCTGATGCGCGATCAGCCCAAGCTCGACCAATCCAAGCCCCAGGCCGCCCTGTGCTTCGGGGAGCGCCAGCGCGGTCCAACCCTGCACCTTTGCCGTGTCCCAGAAGGGGCGATGATAATCGCCGACCGATTCGAGCAGTGGCAGCAAGTCGTCCTTGCTGACGCGCGCTTCGAGTACCCGCCGCGATTCGGTCGCGATGGCCTGTTGGCCTTCGTCGTAAAGGATCGTCATGACCGCATTTGTCCCGTTCCCATATATCTTGTCTTGCCAATGAACCGGACGTTGACGTAAACGTCAAGTCAATTCCGGCGCGGCGGCGACGTAGCGTCATTTGCCGCGACCAAAATGGGGAAGGACAGGCCATGGCTTTCAAGACACGCATCACCGACATGCTGGGGATCGAACATCCGATCGTTCAGGGAGGCATGCAGAGCGTCGGCTATGCCGCACTCGCCAGCGCGGTTTCGAATGCCGGCGGGCTCGGGATCATCACGGCGCTGACGCAACCCAGCCCCGAAGCGCTGCGCGCCGAGATCGAGCGCTGCCGCGCGATGACCGACAAACCGTTCGGGGTGAACATGACCGTGTTCCCGACGATCAACGCCCCCGATTACAAGGCCTATGCGCAGGCGATCATCGACGGCGGGGTCAAGATCGTCGAGACCGCGGGGACGCAGGCGGTGCGCGAAATCTGGGAGATGCTGAAACCGCATGGCGTCACTATCCTCCACAAATGCACCGCGGTGCGCCACGCGCTGTCCGCCGAGCGCGCCGGCTGCGACATCATTTCGATCGACGGTTTCGAATGCGCGGGCCATCCCGGCGAGGACGATATCCCGGGGCTGATCCTGATCCCCGCCGCTGCCGACAAGGTGAAGATCCCGATGCTGGCGTCGGGCGGCTTTGGCGACGGGCGCGGCCTGGTCGCGGCGCTGTCGCTGGGTGCGGAAGGGATCAACATGGGAACGCGCTTCTGCGCGACGGTCGAGGCGCCGATCCACGACAATGTGAAGCAGGCCTATATCGACAATGACGAGCGCGGCAGCTTCCTGATCTTCCGCAGCCTCAAGAACACCGCGCGCGTCGGCAAGAGCGCGGTGAGCGAAGAGGTGGTGCGCCGTCTCGCCCAGCCCGATGCGACCTTTGCCGATGTTGCCGAACTGGTGAATGGAAAGGCGGGGCGCGAACTGCTCGAAACCGGCGACCTCAGCAAGGGTGTGTTCTGGGCGGGCATGGTGCAGGGGCTGATCCACGACATCCCGACCTGTCAGCAACTGATCGACCGCATCATCGCCGAGGCCGACGCGATCGTCGATCAGCGACTGGCATCGATGCGGCGTTAGGCCGATATGCTGGCGCGCCGCGCGGGCTTTCGATATGATCCGATTCTTCGCAATCTGATCATTTCGTTGCCCACGGCGTTATCGCCCGCCGGTGCGCCAGGGGGGATGTTTGAGCCTCATCGAATATAAGGGTTTTGGCGGCGTCCCGCTGTCCGCCGATGTGCTGGGCGACGACAACGACCCTGCGGTGCTGCTGATCCCCGACATCGGGCAGCCGCGCAGCGCGTGGCGCGCGGTGGCCGAAGGCCTGGTGCTGTCGGGGCGCCGCGTGGTCAATCTCGACCTGCGCGCGCCCGGCGGCCTTGACCAACTCGCTGCCCATGTCGAAGATTTGCGGCTGGTCCTCGCGCAAATGGGGTCGCGTCCGGTGGTGGTCGCCGCGCGGCATGGCGGCTGGATCGCGACGCGCGCGCTGGCGACCGACGGTATTTTGCTCGCGGGCGGGCTGGTGCTGGTGGATATGCCCGACGATGCCGACGCGGTGGCCAGCGGTATCGCGGCGCGGCAGGCGCTACCGACGCTGGTGGTGCGCGGCGGCTTTGCCGCGGTGCCGAGGGGCGTCGGGGGCGATGCCTTCCAAGCCGCGCTGCCGATCGGCGAACGGGCCGATATCGACGACAGCGATCTGGCGTTGGGCACCGACCGGACCGAGGCGCTGCTGGGCCAATTGCTCGAATTTCTTGAACGCCGCCAGCCACGCGAGGCGACCGAGTTTCAGGCGGGATCGGACCCGCGCACGCTGCGCGATGCGATGGGCTGCTTTGCCACCGGCGTGACGATCGTCACCGCGTTGGACGCTGCGGGAACACCGGTCGGATTGACCGCGAATAGCTTCACCTCGGTGTCGCTCGACCCGCCGCTCTTGCTCGTGTGCATCGCCAATTCGGCAGGGACGGCGCCGGCGCTGCGCGAGGCGGGACATTTCGGGGTCAACGTCCTCCAGATCGGCCAGCAGCCTGCATCGAACCGCTTTGCCACCCGCGGCGAGGACCGCTTTGCCAATCTGCCGTGGGCGCCGGGGCAGACCGGCGTCCCGCTGCTCGGCAGCTCGCTGGTGTCATTCGAATGCCAGCGCGAATCGCTGCACGAGGCGGGCGATCATTTCATCCTGGTCGGCCGCGTGGTGCGGGCGCAGTTCGAACCGCACCGCGACCCCTTGCTCTATTTCCGCGGCAAATACCGCCGCCTGCATTTCGCTTGAGGTTGATGGTCGGACCGGACGGTCGATGGCGGAGCGGGAGGGATTCGAACCCTCGATGGGCTTTTGACCCATACTCACTTTCCAGGCGAGCGCCTTCGACCACTCGGCCACCGCTCCGCATGCTTGGAAGGGGCGCCCTAGTCGCTGGGCAGGGCTTTCGCAAGTCGGTTGCGCATGGCACACAGGTGGCATGAGACATCTGCTTCTGGCCGCCGCTGCCGCTTCGCTCGCCCTTCCGGTCACTGCGCAGGAACCCGTGCCGATCCCGTCACCGGGTGAGATCGCTGCCGCGGCGCCCGCGAGCGACTGGATCGCGATCGCGCCATCCGACCTGTTGGTGATGGATCTGTCGCCCGACGCCAACGGCAAGCCGCGCCGCGTCATCATCCAACTGATGCCCGCGCCGTTCAGCCAAGGGTGGATCGGCAACATCCGCAAGCTCGCCGCAGCGCATTGGTGGGACGGGACGAGCGTCAACCGGGTGCAAGACAATTATGTCGTGCAATGGGGCGATGCGACCGAGAAGAAGGCGCTTCCGGAGGGGTTGGTGATGGTCGCAGAAGGCGCATATGTGACTTCCGATCCCGCGAGCGGGCATACCACCGTGGATGGCAGGCCGGGGATCCGCCTCTCGAGGGCCGAGGCGGAACGGCGGGCGAAGCATTTTGAACGGTCGGTAGATATTTTTGGCGGCGCGTCGATGGCTGACGCCTATGCGCCGACCGTGATGTTCGAATCCGGATGGCCTATCGGCTATTCTAATGCGTCGGTGCCAGATAGCCGTTGGCCTCTTCATTGCTACGGCATGGTTGGTGTAGGCCGCAACCTGTCGCCCGACACGGGCACGGGCGCTGAACTCTACACCGTCATCGGCCACGCCCCGCGCCATCTCGACCAGAATATCGCGCTCGTCGGCCGCGTGATCAGCGGGATCGAGCATCTGTCGAGCCTGCCGCGCGGCACTGGCGCGCTGGGCTTTTATGAAACCGAGGCCGAGCGCGTACCGATCGCCTCTGTCCGGATCGCTACCGAACTGCCCGAGGCCGATCAGCCGCGCTTCGAATATCTGTCGACCGAAAGCGACAGCTTCGCACGCTATGCCGACGCCCGCGCCAATCGCCGCGATCCGTTTTTCATCAAGCCTGCGGGCGGGGCCGACATCTGCAATATCCCGGTGCCAATTCGCGCGGTCGGCGAAGGGAAATGACGTTAGTGCATGATCGATAGACGCCCTTCGACAGGCTCAGGGCTACGGTGTTGGAAGCGTGAGGACTCATTTTGTTACCGTAGTGCTGAGCTTGTCGAAGCACGCTTGTCGTCCAAGAGCATAGGGTTGTGTGATGGACTGGATGTTCCACTGCTATTTGCTGCGCTGCGCGGACGGTTCCTATTACACCGGCCACACCGACGATCTGCCGCGACGGATTGGCGAGCATCAGTCCGGATTCTTTGCGGGATACACCTATAAGCGGCGACCAATCGAGTTGGTCTGGAGCGACGCTTTTCAGACGCGCGATGACGCGAAGGCGGCGGAGCGTCAGATCAAAGGGTGGAGCAGAGCCAAGAAGGAAGCACTGATAGCTGGCGATTGGAACCGAATCTCGGAATTGGCGACATACCGGTCGCTGGCCGATAGGCGCGCTTCGACAAGCTCAAGGCTGCGGTGATGGAAAGTTTCACCGTCACCACCCCGCTCTGGCGCTGGCAGTCCGCGACCGCCCCCGCGGCGTGGTTCTTTGTCACCGTCACGGGCGATGCCGCCGATGGCATCCGGATCGCGGCGATCAGCGGCCAGTGGCTGGATGGGCGCAAGGGATTCGGATCGGCGCGGGTCGATGTGACGATCGGCGCCACAAGCTGGCAGACATCGGTGTTTCCGCACAAGGAAAGCGGCGGCTGGCTGCTCCCCGTCAAGGCTGCGGTGCGCAAGGCCGAGGGGCTGGTCGAGGGCGATCTGGTGCGGGTGACGGTCAGTCTTTAGCCCGCGTGTCCGCTTTCGTTTCGCGCGCCTGCGCCTTGCGCTTGCGCAGATTCTCGCGCAGCGCCTCGGCCAGACGGCGTTCGCGTTCGATGTCGGCGGGGGAGGGTGCTTTGCTCACCTTCACGGCCATGCCCCCGAAATCGCCCCATCGTCAACCCTGGCACCTTGACAGGCGCGGGGCGCCCCGCCATAGGCCGCGCCTGCCCACCGAACAGAGGTTCGCCGGGCGCCCGGTTGCTGCTGTAGCTCAGTGGTAGAGCGCGTCATTGGTAATGACGAGGTCGACAGTTCAATCCTGTCCAGCAGCACCACTTTTCCTTAGATCTTCGCCGCCAGCAACCAGTCGTGGAACAGCTTCACCGCGGGCTGACGCAGCGCGCGCGGGCGGCAGACGAACCAATAGCTGTACGGGCTGTCGACGTCGAAATCGAACAGGCGGACCAGCCGCGGATCGTTGGCATCGTCGAGATGATGGCCGTGCATGAACGCGATGCCGATGCCCTGCGCCGCCGCCTCGAGCATCAGCGGTCCCGAATCGAAATAGTCGATTCCCGCAGGCTCGAGATAGGGCATGCCGATCGCCTTTTTCCATTCGGTGAAGGTTTCCGGCATCTCGCGGTGGAGCAGCACGGTCATGCGCTGCAATTGTTCGGGAACGGCGATGGCGCGATTCCCGTCGGTGAGCGTTCGTGCAGCGATCGGGAACACCTTGTCCTGATCGAGCCGCGCCGCATAAAGCGCGGGATCGATCGAGCGGGCTAGCGCGATCGCGGCGTCGATGCCGTCGCCCAGCCGTGCTTCGGCATGCGACATCGTGTCGATGTCGATGTGCAGTTCGGGATGTTCGCGGCGCAGTTCGGGCAAGCGCGGGAACAGGCGTTGCTGCGCAAAGAGCGGCAGCACGTTAAGATGCAGGCGCAGCGACGCGTCGGGGCTGCCGACCTGGCCGATCACGGTGCGCAATTCGTCGAGGATCGGCGCCAGCTGACCCTGCAGCGCGCGTCCCGCCTCGGTCAGGCTGAGCCCGTGGTGATGGCGGTTGAACAGCGGCCGCCCGACGGCGTGTTCGAGCGTCTGGATACGCCGCGACAGCGCGGGCATCGACAGGCCAAGTTCGATCGCGGCGGCCTTGACGGTGCCGTGGCGCGCGACCTCCAGAAAGGCTTCCATGCTGCTGAGGGGAGGAAGGCGGGGCATATCGGGCGCCGATGATACATGCCGCCGCGCGATGTGCCACAATTTTGTGCAGTGCGTCATAGGATTGCGAACGGCGCGACGCGGGCGAGGGGTCGCAAATCGGGAACGACCTCCCTATCTTCGGCATTCTGACCTTTTTGAGGGAGACGCGCCTTGGCCGACGCCGCGGTAAAAGAAAAACAGGTGAAACTGCAGGTGGCGAATTCGCGCGCCGAAGAAAGCGGCGGCGGCATAGCGCGCATCCCGCGTTCGGCGATGGCCCAATTGGGCGTGACCGAGGGCGATATCGTCGAGATCAGCGGCAAGCGCCAGACCGCTTCGCGTGTCGTCGCCCCCTATGCCGAGGATGAGGGGCTGGAGGTTATCCGCCTCGACGGGTTGCAACGCGCAAATGCCGGCGCGGGTGCCGGCGATATGGTGGTGCTGAGCCGCGTCGAAGCCCGCCCGGCGACGCGCGTCGTGTTCGCCCCCGCGCAGGAAAATCTGCGTTTGCAGGGATCGGCGAACGCGCTGAAGCGCAGCTTTTTCGGGCGCCCGGTGGTCACCGGCGATACCGTCGCGACCGCGGGCCAGCAGCGGCTCGAATCGGGCGATATGCCGCCGCAGCTGCGCCAGATGCTCAATGCGCCCGCCTATGCGCTCGCCGAAGTGCGGTTGGTCGTCGTCTCCGCGGCGCCCAAGGGGGTCGTGTTCATCGACGAAAACACCGAAATCGAACTGCTGCCCGAATATCAAGAGCCGCAGGACGCGCGCCGTACCGATGTCACCTATGACGATCTGGGCGGGCTGGGCGAAACGATCGACCAGCTGCGCGAGATGGTCGAACTGCCGCTACGCTATCCCGAATTGTTCCGCCGCCTGGGCGTCGATCCGCCGCGCGGGGTGCTGCTCCATGGCCCGCCGGGGACCGGCAAGACGCGGCTGGCGCGCGCGGTCGCCAACGAGAGCGAGGCGCAGTTTTTCCTGATCAACGGCCCTGAAATCATGGGTTCGGCCTATGGCGAATCCGAAAAGCGGCTGCGCGATATTTTCGAACAGGCGGCAAAAGCGGCGCCGTCGATCCTGTTCATCGACGAGATCGATTCGATTGCGCCGAAGCGCGGACAGGTGACGGGCGAGGCCGAAAAACGCCTCGTCGCGCAGTTGCTCACCTTGATGGACGGGTTGGAGCCGCGCACCAACCTGGTCGTCATCGCGGCGACGAACCGCCCCGACGCGATCGACGAGGCGCTGCGCCGTCCGGGCCGCTTCGATCGCGAGATCGTGATCGGGGTTCCCGACGAAAGCGGGCGGCGGGAAATATTGGGTATCCACACGCGCGGTATGCCGCTGTCGGCTGACGTGGACCTCGCCGAACTCGCGCGCACCACCTTTGGTTTTGTTGGCGCCGACATGGCGTCGCTGACCCGCGAAGCGGCGATCGAGGCGGTGCGGCGAATCATGCCAAAGCTCGACTTGGCCGAAGGGACGATCCCGCCGGAGGTGCTGGAGGAATTGCGCGTCACGCGCGATGATTTCAGCAATGCGCTGAAACGCGTGCAGCCGTCCGCGATGCGCGAGGTGATGGTGCAGGCGCCGACGACGCGATGGAGCGACATCGGCGGGCTGGATGCGGCGCGAGAAAAGCTGATCGAAGGGGTCGAGCTGCCGCTCAAGCATCCCGAAGCCTTTCGGCGGCTGGGAATCCGGGCCGCCAAGGGCTTTCTGCTCTACGGCCCGCCCGGGACCGGCAAGACCCTGCTGGCCAAGGCGGCGGCGCGCGAATCCGACGCCAATTTCATCTCGATCAAGTCGTCTGACCTGCTGTCGAAATGGTATGGCGAGAGCGAGCAACAGATTGCGCGGCTGTTTGCACGCGCGCGCGCCGTGGCGCCGACCATCATCTTCATCGACGAGCTCGACAGCCTGGTCCCCGCCCGCGGCAGCGGCACATCGGGCGAGCCGCAGGTGACCGAACGCGTCGTCAACACGATCCTGGCCGAGATGGACGGGATCGAGGAGATGCAGTCGGTGGTCGTCATTGGCGCCACCAACCGCCCGAACCTGATCGACCCGGCGCTGCTGCGACCTGGTCGGCTCGACGAGCTGATCTATGTGTCGGTTCCGGACAAGGACGGGCGCCGCCGCATCCTCGAAATCCAGACCGCCAAGATGCCGCTGGCGGGCGACGTCGACCTGGCGGCGCTGGCAGAGAAGGCCGACCGTTTTACCGGCGCCGATCTGGAAGATCTGACCCGCCGCGCCGGTCTGGCTGCGCTCAAGCGGTCGATCAACAGCGACGCGGTGACGATGGCCGATTTCGAAACGGCGCTGAAGGATACCCGCGCCTCGGTCACCGAAGCGATGGAAAAGGATTACGAAAAGATCCAGGGCGAGATCAAGCAGGCGGCGATGAGCGTCAATCCGATCGGCTTTTTTGCGCCCGGCATGCTCAAGCCGGTGCGCGAGCAGAAACATGCCGACGACGTGGTCAAGGATTAGCGTCGAAGTCAAACCGTAGCCCTGAGCCTGTCGAAGGGCGCCTATCCGGATAGGCGCCCTTCGACAGGCTCAGGGCTACGGCGATTTGGTTTCGGGCTGGTCCAAGCGCAGCGAGGACCAGCCCCACAGCACCAGCCAGCCGCAGAAACCCGCCATCAGCCCATAAGCGACCATCGGGTGCCAGTTGTAGAGCAGCACCCCGATCGCCGGGGAGACGATATAGGCCGATCCGTTGATCGACGCGGTCATCCCTGCGACGCTGCCTTGATCGCGGCGCGGCACCGATAGCGAGGCGCCTGCGGTAAAGCCGGGGCGGAAAAGTCCGAAGCCGAGCGAGGCGAGCGCGAAGCCGATCACGATACCGTGCAGATCCTGCGCGACCCCGGTGATGATCAAACCGCTGGCGCCCAGCGCGGCGCCGATCAGTACCGCGGTGCGCGCCGAAGGCTTGAGCAACGGGATCAGGCCCCATTGCGACAACAGCGTGGCAAAGGCGCCAGCCATAAGCACGATGCCGGTCATGGCGGCGCCTTCGTCGGGGCGCGGGCGAAGCTCGAGCCGGTCGAGGATCAGAAAGCCGATCACGCCCAACATCATCGCCTGCGCTTGCCCGCCATAGAGGCCGGCGAGCATCCACGGTCGCACGCGTTTGTCCGTCCAGCGCAGCGGGGTCGGGGCCGGGGCGTCGCTATCGACCATATCGTCGTCGCTGTCGTTACTGGCCGATGCGGGCGATCCTGCCGCGGTCGGATAGGCCGCGATCGCGCCGCGCGCGGCAAACCTTGGCACATCGTCGGGCAGCCGCCAGCGCAGCATGATGAGCACGATCAGGCCGATCAGTGCAAACACGAGCAGCGGTCCCGACAGCCCGACGAAGGGGAGGATGAACAGCGGGGCGATCGCCGGGCCGATGACCGTTCCCAGTCCGAACGATGAAGAAACGAGCGACAGCGCCTGCGTGCGCTCCTCCGGATCGGTGCGCGATGCGACATAGGCCTGGACCGCGGGCGGCGCCGCCGAACCCAGCCCGCCGTACAGGCTGCGAAACAGGGCGAAGATGATGAAGGTGGTTCCGGCGGCGAGATAGCCCGCCAGCCCCGCCCACAGCGCCAGCCCGCAAAACGCCATCGACAGCATGAAACCAACGACGCCGAGCGCCATCAGCGCCTTGCGCCCGCGCTGGTCCGACTGACGCGCCCAATAGGGTGCGGTCATCACCCACAGCAGCGCCGACCAGCTGAACGCCAGGCTGACCCACACGTCGGGAATATGCAATTTGGCGCCAATCGCGGGCAGGATCGACTGCATCGCGGTATTGCCCGCGGCGGCGACCAGCATCACGGCGAACAGCACCGCCATACGGTCGGCGGGGATCGAGCGCGATAGAGTCGCCATGCCGGAAATCCCCTTTGCTATTCAACCTGCGCAACCCGGCCTTTCCCTACACGCGGGCGCCCCGCTGTCCAGAGTCAAGACAGACTCTTTCCTTGCGCCCGCGCGCTGTTTTTGCCACGCCCACGGCAACCGCAACAACGCGAAAGCCACCATGACCAATCCGCGGGCGCAGGCCCAAGAAACGAAAGCCCCGCTGGCCCGTCGGCTGCGCGAGGGTTTCAAACGCTTTTTCGGGCCGTGGGGCATGTTCGTCCGCGGCTTCATCAAGCATCCGGTCATGGTGGGATCGATCGTGCCGTCGTCGCCGACGCTGATCCGCCACATGCTGCGCCCCGTCGATTGGAAGAACACGAAGCTGTTCGTCGAATATGGCCCCGGGGTCGGCACCTTTTGCCGTCCGGTACTCGAACGCATGGCGGGCGATGCGACGCTGATCGCGATCGACACCAACGAGGATTTCATCGATTATCTGCGGAAGGACATCCGCGACAGCCGCTTTATCGCGGTCCATGGGTCGGCGTCGGAGGTGGAAGAGATCATCGCGGCGCATGGCTTTGACAAGGCCGATTATGTGCTGTCGGGCCTGCCCTTTTCCACTTTGCCCGCGGGTGTCGGCCCGGCCATCGCCGCCGCAACGCATCGCGTGCTGCGCCCCGGCGGCGCGTTCCTCGTCTATCAATTCCGCGCCCGAGCGCGCGATTTCCTGGCACCACATTTCGCCCGCATCGATAATGCGTTCGAATGGGTCAATGTGCCCCCATGCTTCCTGTTCTGGGGTTGGAAAGACTAAACTTCCAGATCGGGATCGGACTCTCCCAGCCCGAAGTTAAGCCGCCGCGACACGGTATAATCCGCGGCACCCACCACGAACCACGCCAACGTCCAGCGCAGCCGGGTGAGCCAGCCCGCGCGCGCTTTATGCGATGCGCGCGTGATATTTTCGCATTCGGGCTGCTGCGCCGCGATGAAGCCGCGCATTTGCGCCGCAAAACCGGCGTCGGCGACGCGCAGCATCACTTCGACATTGACGAACAGGCTGCGCATGTCGAAATTTGCGGTGCCGATATAGACAACATCGTCGATCACGATCAGCTTCATGTGCAGCTTGCACGGCTGATATTCCCAGATCTGCGCACCCTTGCGCAGCAAATAGCCATAGAGCAGCCGCGAGGCGCCGATCGTCGCCGCATTGTCGGATTTCGCCGCCATGATGAAGCGCGCACGCCCGTCGCGCGCGACCCGGCCAAGTCGCCGCAACATGCCCTGCCCGGGGGAGAAATAGGCCATCGCCATATCGAGCTGCCGCGCCCCGGTGAGGTCGGTGCGCACCGCCCGCGCCCATGGCGACAGCCGCTGCGTCGGGCCGCCGACCAGCCAGGTGACCGGCCCCGCCTCGACCGGCCATTCGCGGATCAGGCGGCGCAGCATCAACAGCTTGCCGTCATGGTTCACCGTATAATCGTGGATCGCCTCGAACCACGCGACCATCCGCGCGACCGATGGACCGCGAACCACGATCCCCAGGTCGAACCAGCAATTGTCGGGCTGTGTCCCCAAATAGGGTGCAGCGATGTTGAAGCCGCCGGATATCGCCACCGTCTCGTCGATCAGCAGCAATTTCTGGTGGTTGCGGATCAAATAGCTCGACCGCCAGCGCCGCGAGAAAAAGGTCACGCTGCCGCCCGCCGCGCGCAGCGGGGTAAAGATGCTATCCGAAATATCGGACGATCCGAAGCTGTCGATCACCGCGCGGACGCGCACACCGCGCCGCGCCGCGATGGTCATCGCATCGAGCACCCGCGTTCCGGCGCCGTCATGTTCAAAAATATACATGATGATGTCGATGCTGCGGATCGCACCGTTCAGCAGCGTCAGGATATGGTTGAGCCGCTGGTCGCCATCGACGATGACCTCCAGCCGATGGCCCGCGACGTCGGCGGTCAGCGTGTCGGGATCGCTGGCGGGGCAGGGCGCGTCGCTCATCCTCCGCTCATAGGCGGCGCGACGCGAGCCCCGCAAGGCCAGCGCTTTTATTGACAGCGGCGGGCCGTCCTGCTAGCGCGCAGCGCTTGCCGCCACGCCTCCATAAAGGGCTGGCCTCTCCTGTATCTTTAAGGAAACAACATGGCCCGCGTTACCGTCGAGGATTGCGTCGACAAGATTCCGAACCGTTTCGACCTGGTCCTGCTCTCCGCGCACCGCGCGCGCGAGATTTCGGGCGGTTCGGAACTGACCGTCGATCGCGACCGCGACAAGAACCCCGTCGTGGCGCTGCGCGAAATTGCCGAACAGACCGTGCGTCCGAAGGACCTCAACGAAATGCTGGTTTCGACGCTGCAGAAGGTTGTAATCGACGACGACGATACGCCCGACGAAATCAGCTCGATTAGCCGCTCGGCCGAAGCCCTCCGCCTGACCGCCGCCGCGCCGCCGCGCAGCCCCGCAGGCGGTGGCAGCGACTTCGAATAAGCGCTGCGAATAGCGATACGAAAGGGCCGCGGGAAACTGCGGCCCTTTTTGTTTTGGGCGGTGTGCGGGTGATGTCGGCTATCGACGATAAGCCGCCGCGCAATCCAGTCCCCGTTCGTATCGAGCGAAGTCGAGATACGCGTGGCTTGGCGTGAGCCTTCGGCGTGTCTCGACTTCGCTCGACACGAACGGAAATAGGAGACGGTCGGGAATCCACCCCAATTTAGCGCTCAGCTAAGCAATCTGCGTCAACTCCGCGATGCGGATCGCCTTTGAGGTCAGCATGGGATCGATAATCCGCTGGATACGCCGTGCGCGCGGTGAGGCGACGGCGATGTTGAACAGGCTGTTGGCGATCACATCGGCGATCTGCACCCCGTCGCTGCGGCGACTGTCGGCCAGCGAGGCGCGCCCCCACTGGCCAAGCCCCGACTGAATGTCCGCGCGCACCTTCGCAAGGATCGTTGGGTCGTAGCGACCTTCGTCGATGACCACATCGGTGCACACGCCGCCGGTTTCGGGGAGCCAGCGCCCGACCGCGAGATCGAGCAGCGCCGCGTAGAGGGCGAGGTCGCTGGGCAATGTTCCGCCCGGATTTTTGGCGAGCGCATCGCGCTTCGCCACCGCGACCCACGCGCGTCCGCCGACGCGATCGAACAATTCGAGCAGATAGGCCCGCTCGACAACGCTGATCCGGCTGCCTTTGAGTTCGCCGCGCAGTCCCGTGACGCTGCGAAACCGCTCATGGATGTCGGCGGCAGCCTGCGGGGTGAGCATCACTGCGGCAAAGGTCATCGCCCCTGCGTTGAGCCCGCCCGATTCGTCGCAATAGATCGTCACCGGCCAGGTCGCCGTCCGGTTACCGGACGCGCCCGAAGAAAGCGACCGAGCGGCTTTGTCCGGGCGCGATCGCGTCGGGCCATGTCCAGCGGACGTGGGTCACGTCGGCCAAGGTCGCAGGCCGCGGCGCCGCGCCTTCGACCGGCACGCTCAGCGCGCCCAGCGGCGCGAACTGCTTGCCGCCATCGACCGAAACGCCAAAGCCCACCGGGTCGTCCGTGCCGTCGAACAGCAGCGCCGCCGGGATCGGATTGGATATCACGACACCCGAAGCCGGCTGCGCGCCATTATTGGTGAAATTGAGCGAGATGCGCACCCGGTCGCCGGGGACAACGACGTCGGGCGTGTGGTAACTTTTGGCGGCGGGCTGGCCGTCCGGACCTGCGACCGATTTTTCCACTTCGACCTTGGTGGTCAGCGCGCTCGTGCTTTGTGCCAGCGCTGGTTGGGCGCCGATCATCAGAAGCCCTGCCGCAGCCCAAATGCCCCACCGTTTTCCCGTCATCGCTGTCTCTCTCCTGATCCGTGTCCGCACCTTTGGCGTATCAGGCGGGGCAGGGATAGCGTTTCTTCATCAGCGCGTCGAAGGCCCAATAAACGCTGACCTTCTTGCGCGCGGCGGCGGGATAGGAACGCAGATGGCTGAGCCATTGATCGGGGGTGAGCGTTCCCGATTCGGGCGGGCAACTGGTCGTTCTGCGTCCGGCGCGGCGGTCGGCATCTATGCGCGCCTTATAGCGTTTGCCCGCCGCGATCACTTCGCCCTTCAGCTGGTTTCCCTGCGGCGTTGCAAGCGCGAGCGGGCCAAGCCGCTCGAGCGCGTCGGCGCGCACCAGAAAGGCGGCAACGCTCATGTCGCCCGGCGCCATGGCGCACAGCAACGGCGCGGCGAGCAGGATGGGCAAGATGCGCGCGCGTTTCCGGAAGGTCATGCGCCGCAACTTGCCGTCAGCCAATGAATAACCCCTGAATCGAACGCGCCAGGCGCCAAAGGCTTAGGCGCCTTGCGGCTTCGGGTCGCCGAACGGTCCGCGCGGCTTGCGCTTGATCTGCGGCAGCGAACCCGCGTGGCCTGACACCGGCGTACCGCGCTTGTCGGCATCGTCCTCGCGCCCGATGTCCTCGCCTTTGATCGCGCGGCGCGATTCGTCGCCCGACAGCGTTTCATATTCGAGCAGCGCGGCGGCGAGCAGGTGGAGCTCGTCGAGATGGTCGGTCAGCACCTTGCGCGCGGTCTTTTCGCCTTCCTCGACCAGGCGGCGGACTTCGGCGTCGATCAGCTTGGCGGTTTCTTCCGACATATTCTGAGCGCGCGACACGCTATGGCCCAGGAACACCTCGTCCTGATTATCGCGATAACGCAGCCAGCCGAGCTTTTCCGACATGCCATATTCCATGACCATCGACCGGGCCATGTCGGTCGCCTGCTGAATGTCATTCGAGGCGCCGGTGTTGAGCTCGTCCTTGCCATAGATCAGCTGTTCGGCGATGCGCCCGCCAAAGCAGAGCGCGAGCCGCGCCTTCATCTGCTTCATGCTCATCGAATAACGATCGCGTTCGGGTAGGTTCCACGTCACGCCCAGCGCGCGGCCGCGCGGGATGATCGTCACCTTGTGGAGCGGATCGCAGCCGTCGACGTGCAGCGAAACGAGCGCGTGACCGGCTTCATGATAGGCAGTCGATTTCTTCTCGTCCTCGGTCATCACCATCGAACGCCGCTCGGCGCCCATCATGACCTTGTCCTTCGCCTCTTCGAACTCGTCGTTGGCGATCAGGCGCTTGCCCTTGCGCGCCGCGAGCAGCGCCGCTTCGTTGCAAAGATTAGCCAGATCGGCGCCGGAGAAGCCCGGCGTGCCGCGCGCCACGCGGCGCAGGTCGACGTCGGGCGCGATCGGCTTCTTGCGCGTGTGGACCTCGAGGATTTTCTGGCGGCCCTCGATGTCGGGGCGCGGCACGACGACCTGGCGGTCGAAACGGCCCGGGCGGAGGAGGGCAGGGTCGAGCACGTCGGGGCGGTTGGTCGCCGCGACGATGATGATGCCTTCATTGGCTTCAAATCCGTCCATTTCGACGAGCAGCTGGTTGAGCGTCTGTTCGCGCTCGTCGTTGCCGTTGCCAAGGCCGGCGCCGCGATGACGACCGACCGCATCGATTTCGTCGATAAACACGATGCACGGCGCGTTGCGCTTCGCCTGTTCGAACATGTCGCGGACGCGGCTGGCGCCGACACCGACGAACATTTCGACGAAATCCGAACCCGAAATGGTGAAGAAGGGAACGCCCGCTTCGCCCGCGATCGCGCGGGCGAGCAGCGTCTTGCCGGTGCCGGGCGACCCGACGAGCAGCGCGCCCTTGGGAATCTGGCCGCCAAGGCGCGAAAACTTGCTGGGATCGCGCAGGAATTCGACGATTTCTTCCAGCTCCTCGCGCGCCTCGTCGATACCCGCGACGTCGTCAAAGGTCACCTTGCCCTGTTTTTCGGTCAGCATCTTGGCGCGCGACTTGCCAAAGCCCATGGCGCCTGAACCATTGTTCTTCTGAACCTGGCGGAACACGAAGAAAGCAATGCCCAGGATCAGGATGAACGGCAGCGACTGGATGAGCATGTACATCCAGAAGTTCGGCGCCTCGGTGGCCTTGCCGTCATATTTGACGCCATTGTCGTTGAGCATCTTGAGCAGGTCGGGGTCGCGAACGACATTGGCGGTGAAGCGGTCGCCGTTCGACAGCGTGCCGGTCACCTTGTCTTCGGACAGCACGACGTCCTTGACGGCGCCTTCCTCGACCTTTTGGCGGAACTCGGAATAGGCCAGCGCGCTGCCCGCGGGCTGCGCGGCGCCACCGAACATCGAGGCAACGAGGAGCATGGCAAGCAAAATGCCGCTCCAGATCATCACGCTCTTCATCCAGGGGTTGCCCTGCGGTTCCTTGTCGTCCTGCATGCGAGTACTTTCCTAATCGGCGCGGCGCCGCGCCCACTGCCACCAAGATAGGGCGGTAGCGTTAAATGACAATGAGCCAGTCAGCCCTTTTTTGGCGGTTTCCGGCGCGGTGCCGCAGAAATACGCCAAATCGTCCCTTCGAAACCGCGAACCGGGTCGATCAGCAGCGCGCCGACCATCGCGCGCTTGCCCTTGTGCATCGCGGCGATCACGCCGTCGAGCGAGGCACCGCGGATCGCCAATTGCGCCGCATTGGCGCGCAGCCGCAACGCGACGATGCGGCGAAACATTTCGGGCGGGTAGGCGTCGTTGCGGATCACCGCGATGTCGGATGCGTCGGGCCACGATGCGACAAGGCGCTCGACCGCCCAGTCGAGCGCTTCGTCGGCTTCGGCCAGCCAGTCCGCCGATCGCGCCGCGGCGGCGGGATCGAGAATCGTCTGCGACTTCAATGCTTTGCGCAAACGGGCGCGATCGAAGCGGTTGTTGCTGTTCGACGGGTCGTCGACAAAGGGCAGGTCATTGTCGAGCGCCAGCGCGACGAGATCGTCGCGTCGCCAATGGAGCAAGGGCCGCATCACGACGCCGTTGCGCGATCGAATCGCGGCGAGGCCGCCAACGCCGCTGCTGCGGTTCAGCCGCATCACGACCGTTTCCAGCTGGTCGTCGGCATGATGCGCGGTCAGGATATGGTCGAGCGCATTGGCGCCCCGCCACTGGTCAAGCAGCTGGTAACGCTCGGCGCGCGCCGCGGCCTGCAACGATCCCTTGATCGGTGCGGCGGGGCGCAGGGTCGAATGGGGGATATGTTCGCGGTTGCAGAAGCTCGCGACCATGCGCGCTTCCTCGTCCGACCCTTTGCGCAGGCCATGATCGACGGTCGCGGCCCAGACCTGTCCGGGCAGCAGCGTCGCCATCAGCCACAGCAGCGCCATGCTGTCGGGGCCGCCCGACACGGCAATGCCATAGTGCAAGCGGTGCCATTCGGGCCCGACGAGCGCGCGCAGGTCGCCCGCCAGCCGCTCGGCGCTGTCGCGATCAGCAGCCTGCTTTTGTTTTTGCGGCGGCTGCATCGGTCCGGACATCCTGTGGCGCCTTGTCGCCATAGACTTCTTCGAGTTCGCGAAACGCCTTGCAGGCGTCGGCCTTGCGGCCGAGCTTGTCGAGCGCGACCCCCATGTACATCAGGCTGTGCGGCGCGCGGGCGCCGCTGGGACGGTCCTTGTAATTATTGTAGAAAGCCACCGCCGCAAGGCTGGGCTTGCCTTCATCGAGATAGGCGCGGCCGAGCAGATTCTGGGCAAAGCTCGCGTGGCTGCTGCTGGGCCATTTGGTCACGACCTGCTTCAGCTGTGCCTGCGCCTCGGGATACAGCTTCGCCTCCCACAGCCGATAACCATAGTCATAGGCGTCTTTGGTTTCGTTTCCGGTCGCCGGGATCTCGACCTTCTTGACCAGCGCCAGGCGCGCCGCGTTGGGCGTCGTTGCCGCCGGTTTCGCGGCAGGCGTCGCGGGCTTCTTCGCGGGGGTGGCGGCGGCGGTCGACGTCGCCGCCGGCGGCTTCACGGTCGGGGCGGGGGAAAGGCTGGCGGGCGTTGCGGCGGGCTCGGGCTCGGCAAAGCGTTTGTCCATCTCCGCCTTGTAAGCAGTGAACCGCTTTTCGAGCTCGCGAAGCTGAAACGCATTCTGCTCGGTCTGGCCGGTCAGCGCCTGGAGTTGGCTTTCCAAGGCATCGACGCGCGCCGTCAGGTCGATCACCGGCGCATTGCTGCGCGCGCGTTCGCCGGGGGTGTTGTCGGGCGCGATCTCGCCTTCGAAAAAGGTCGGGCTACCACCGGGGAACACCGAGCGCTGGACCGCCCGCATTTCCTTTTCAAGCCGTTCGACGCGCTTGTCGATCGCGCCGTCCTGCGCCTGCGCGGGCATGGTCGCCGCAAGCGCAAGCGCCGCGGCTCCAAGGAAAGTGATCTGACGCATTTTCATTTGCCGTTCGGCCCCCACCAATTAACCATTTTGTCGTTCATAACGCGGCAAAGTGCGGCAGCGCAAACCCAATTCGGTGCGCTGCCGATCGTGCCGACCCAAAAGATGGACGCTTCAGCCCTTGGGAAGCGCGCGGGTCGCGGGCGCCGCGGCGCCGGGCGTGCTGTTCCCTTCGGTGCGCGCCAACAGGTCGGCGGGCTTCAGCGAAACGCCTTTGACCAGCGTATCGGCGGGGCCGATCGCGCCAATGTCGCGGCCACCGACGGTGACCTTCAGCGCTTGCGGAATACTGGTGCGCAGCGTGAATTGCTGAATATATTCGGGCGGCACCTGGTAGGTCTCGCCCGGATCGAGCGTCCGCCAGTTTTCGGTCTTGCCCGCCGCATCGTCGAACCCGATCCAGACTTCCGAAATGCCGGTCAGCACCACCGGCGCATTGGCGGCGACCGCCGATGGCGTCGTTCCAGCCTTGTTTGCGGGCAACGCGACCACATCGCTCTGCGGTGCTTCGGATTCTTCGGCGGCCCGATTCTGCGCCGCCACCAGCGCTTCGCCGGGTTCGACCGACAGGAACCGCCAAACGCCATAAGCCGACGCGAGGAGCAGGGCGACGATCACCAGCGTCCAGGTCATCCGCGCGGTGGGCAGCCGGGCCGGATCGGTCGGTTCATAAGCTTCGTACAGCGGGCGCGCGCCATAGGCGTCTTCTTCGAGCTCGCGGCGCACCGCGGCCCCGACTTCAGCTTCCGGCAAATCGACGGCGCGGGCATAGGCGCGGGCAAAGCCGGTGACATAAGTACGACCTGGAAGCTCCGAAAAATCGGACTTTTCGATCGCCGACAGATGCCGCTGCGTGATCCGCGTCCGCGTCGCGACATCGGCGAGCGACAATCCCGCCGCTTCCCGCGCCAGCCGAAGCCGATCGCCGGTGCGCGTGATCGCCAGCTCGCCCTGCTCCGGGGCGACATCCTCGTCCGTCATTACTGTCTCCGCGCCGGTCGGTTGCAACCCAGGTCGACCGTGTCGCACCGTTCATCGCATTGACGAGCGGAAAAAGTCAAATGAAGTTCGGCAAACGACCGGCTGAAAAGATGCAGATTTGAGACCGTTGGAGCCGGGTCCGTATCGCTCACGTCGCCGGGTGAGTGAAAGCCGGTTTCAATGGAGAGGCGATCATTAATGATCGATGGTCTAAGCAGGGGAAGAGCCCGCGGGAACCTCGCAAATCAGGAGCATCTTTATGCAGAATCGCGTTGGACCAGCCGTTGCGGCTATCGCTCTGATGCTTGCGAGCCAACCGGCTTTTGCCTGCCGCATGGCGAACGAGCGAAATCTGCCGGACATCCATCTGGCCGATCTGGTCGTCGTTGGGCGGATATCGAACTACGAGATCGTCCGTGACAGCGGCTATTATGCGACATTTGCGGTTGAGGTCGAGGAGGTGGTGAAGGGTAAAGCAGAGCAGCGCCTCACGGTCAGGTGGGACAATTCAACTTTTGCCCTGCCCAACGAAATGGGCCAAGGCCAGTTTCTGATCGCTCTGCGCGCGCAACGATCTGAAATCTCTGGGAGTGCCACGATGCTGGAAAAACAACGTCATGGTCGCGAGCTCATGACGGTTCTTCAAGCCCCCTGTTCGGGCGCGTTCATACTCCGGATACCGAGCGAGGAGGCCAGGATCGCGCGCGACATTTTGTCGTTTCAAACAGAATGATGGACGGTCGCAATCGGTGATTGCGGCAGTTGTGCATGATCAGGTTGCGCCAACCGATACGGGCAGAAAATGCTGCATTTGCGGGAATGACGGCTTTGGGGTGGGGAGCTGCCCTAAACTCCTCTCCCCTTGCGGGAGAGGATAGCGCAGCTTGCTCCGTCAGGAGCTAGCGAAGCTTGGAGAGGGGGTGGACGCCAGCAGGCGCAAACCCCCTCTCAACTGCGGCTAGGCAGCAAGCTGCCAAGCCTTCGTATCTCTCCCGCAAGGGGAGAGAAACAATGCTGTACGCTCCCAACCGCTCGTTGCCACACCTTCGTCATCCCGGATCAAGCCTGCCCTGAGCTTGTCGAAGGGTCCGGGCTAACGATGTGATGGACTACCACTTCCAGCCCGCTCCCACTCTCCGCCACCGTCGCACCTGAACCGGTACAGAAATTTCCTTCCGCCGCGCTTTCGGCAGCTTATGAGCGTGACGATAAACGCGTTCGTCGGTCTGCCCTGTCAGCGCGCGTCCGACCATTCCGATGGAGCTTGGGATTGATCAAAGGTCTTTTGTGCGCCGCCCTTGCAGGCACGGTGCTGGCAAGCTGTTCCGACGTGGCTAATGGGCAAGCTGCGGCTTCCGCGGCGCCCTCGGTCGCCGCCCAGCGCGGCGAGGGACTGCCCTACGAAATGTCGGATACCGAGGTCTGGGATGTCCCCGACCCGGTTTCAGGCCGTGACTATCAACTGTTTGTCGCGCTGCCCCAATCCTATGGCACGCAGCCCCAGCGGCGCTACCCCGTGCTTTACGTCACCGACGCCGACTATGCCTTTCCCGTAATCAGGCAGATCGCACGGCGCCTGAATATCGAACGCGCCACGCTCGACGAGTTCATTCTTGTCGGCCTGTCCTACGCGAAGGGGGAGGGCGGTGCGCAAAGTCGGCGGCGCGATTACACTCCGACGCCGAACGGACCCAGCACCGCGCCGAGGGACTCGGTGCATGGCAAATCGGTCGCCTACACCGCTTATGTCCGCGATCAGGTGCTGCCATTTGTGGCGGGACGCTACCGGACCGATGAAAGCCGCCGCCTGTTCCTCGGCCACTCCTATGGCGCGCTGTTGGGGGCGGAAATATTGTTCAGCGAGCCGCGTCTGTTTAGCGGTTACATCCTCGGCAGCCCGTCCTTCTGGTACGATCGCCACCATATGGCGGCGCGCGAAAAGGCCTATGCCGCGACGCACAACGACCTTCCGGCCCGCGTCTATATGTATATCGGCGAATATGAAGAGATGCGGCCGGGCGATCCGCGCTATGCCAAGGACGTCAATATGGTGACCGACACCCGCAACATGGATCAGGCGCTACGGTCGCGCAAATATCCGTCGCTCCGTATGGAGGTCGAGGTGCTGAACGACGAAGATCATTTCACCATCGCGCCGCGCGGGTTCACCCGCGGGTTGAAATATCTGCTCCCCGCCAAGGCGCAGTGAAGCTCGACTGGATCAGCTACTCTTCCCCGCATCCAGCGCATAACCCGCCGAACGCACCGTCCGGATAATATCGCTCGTCCCCGGCAGGTTGATCGCCTTGCGCAGCCGCCGGATGTGCACGTCGACGGTGCGCAGTTCGATGTCGCTGTCCTGGCCCCACACGCTGTCGAGCAATTGCCCGCGCGAAAAGACGCGGCCCGGATGCTCCATGAAATGGCGGAGCAGGCGGAATTCGGTCGGCCCCATATTCACCGTCTGACCATTGCGGATCACCTTGTGCGCGACCGAATCGAGCTCGATGTCGGCATAGGTCAGCAATTCGCCGGCGAGCGCCGGGCGCAGGCGGCGGAGCACCGCCGAGACGCGCGCGACCAGTTCGCGCGGGCTGAACGGTTTGGTGACATAATCGTCGGCGCCGGTTTCCAGCCCGCGGATGCGGTCCTCTTCCTCGCCGCGCGCGGTCAGCATGATGATCGGCACGTTGGCCGACTTCGGGTTGCGGCGCAGGCGGCGGCACACTTCGATGCCGGGCAGGCTTTCGATCATCCAGTCGAGCAGGACGATGTCGGGGACACGCTCCTCGACCAGCACCAGCGCCTGTTCGCCGTCGGGTGTTTGCCGGACCGAAAAACCCTCGCGTGCGAAATGCCAGACGATGAGCTCGGCGATCGCCTCGTCATCCTCGATCAGCAGCAGGTCGGGCTGCGGCATCAGCCTTGCTCCTGCTCCGCGGCGCCATCTTCGGGCTGTTCGCCGCGCTCGCGCTCCTCCATATGTTCGCCGGTCACGACATAATAGACCATCTCGGCGATGTTGGTCGCATGGTCGCCCATGCGCTCGAGGTTTTTGGCGACGAACAGCAGGTGCGCGCTTTCCGAAATATATTTCGGATTTTCCATCATGAAGGTCACGAGGGTGCGAAAGATGCTGTTGTAGAAATCGTCGACATTCTTGTCGCGCACCGTCACTCGTACCGCCAGTTCGGCGTCGCGCGCGGCAAAGCTGTCGAGCGCGTCGTGCACCAGGTCGGCGACGTTGGACGACATCGACATCAGCAGCGGGATCGCCTCGATCGAGCGTGTCTGGTCCATCAGCGCGACGCGCTTGGCGATATTCTTCGCATAGTCGCCGATGCGTTCGACGACCGACACGATCTTCAGTGCCGCGATCATTTCGCGCAAATCGTCGGCCATCGGTGCCCTGAGAGCAATCGTCTGGACCGCGAGCTGTTCGACCTCGGCCTCCAGCGCGTCGATCTTCTTGTCATCGCGCACCACCTGCGCCGCGAGGTCGAGGTCGCCCTGTTTCAGCGCGGTCATCGCCTGGAGCAGCGCCTGTTCGGCGCGGCCGCCCATCTCGCTGATCAAACCGCGCAGGCGGTTGAGGTCTTCGTCGAAGGCTTTGACCGTATGATCGTTCGTAAGTGCCATCAATCTTGTCCTGTTGCGCTGCGGATCAGCCGTAGCGGCCGGTGATATAATCCTTGGTGCGTTCCTGCTTCGGGTTGGTGAAGATGTCGGTGGTCTTGCCATATTCGACCAGCGTCCCGAGGTGGAAAAAGGCGGTGCGCTGCGACACGCGGGCCGCCTGCTGCATATTGTGGGTGACGATCACGATCGCATATTTGCCGCGCAGTTCGTGGATCAGCTCCTCGATCTTGGCGGTCGCGATCGGGTCGAGCGCCGAGCAGGGTTCATCCATCAAAATGACTTCGGGATCGACGGCGATTGCGCGCGCGATGCACAATCTTTGCTGTTGCCCGCCCGACAGCGCGGTGCCGCTTTCGGCCAAGCGGTCCTTGACCTCGTCCCACAGGCCGGCGCGCACCAGCGCGCGCTCGACGATGACGTCGAGGTCGGCCTTCGACGGCGCCAGCCCGTGGATGCGCGGGCCGTAGCCGACATTGTCATAGATCGACTTGGGAAAGGGGTTCGGTTTCTGGAACACCATGCCCACGCGCGCGCGGAGCTGTACGACGTCCATCGACGGCGCGTAGATATCCTCGCCGTCGAGTTCGATCCTGCCGGTAACACGCGCACTCGCGACGGTGTCGTTCATCCGGTTCAGCGAGCGCAAAAAGGTCGACTTGCCGCAGCCCGACGGGCCGATGAAGGCGGTCACCAGGTCGGTGCCGACGTCGATCGACACGTCGTTGATCGCCTGCTTCTCGCCATAGAAGACGTTGACGCCATGCGCCTTCATCTTGGGGTCGGTAATGGTCAGGTCGTCTTGGGTCATGATCATGTCTTCAGCTTCACCAGCGTTTTTCGAATCTGTTGCGAAGATAGATCGCAAAGGCGTTCATCGACAGCAGCACGATAAGCAGCACGATGATCGCGGCGGAGGTTTTCTCGACAAAGCCCCGGTCGACTTCGTCCGACCAGAGGAAGATCTGCATCGGCAGCACAGTCGAGGGCGAGCAGATACCGCCCGGAACGTCGCCGATAAAGGCGCGCATGCCGACGAGGAGCAGCGGCGCGGTCTCGCCCAGCGCGCGCGCCATGCCGATGATCGTGCCGGTCAGGATGCCGGGGAGGGCGAGGGGCAGCACATGGTGGAACACCACCTGCACCGGGCTGGCGCCCACGCCCAAGGCTGCATCGCGGATCGACGGCGGCACCGATTTGATCGCGTTGCGGCTGGCGATCACGATCACCGGCATCGTCATCAGCGCCAGCGTCAATCCGCCGACGAGCGGGCTCGCCTGGCACAGCCCGAACCAGTTGATGAACACCGCGAGCGCGAGCAGGCCGAAGATGATCGACGGCACCGCGGCGAGATTGTTGATCGACACTTCAATGAGGTCGGTCCAGCGGTTCTTCGCCGCATATTCTTCCAGATACAGCGCCGCGAGCACCCCGGTCGGGAAAGCGATCAGGAAGGCGATGAAGATCGTCAGCACCGATCCCTTGAGCGCGCCCCAGATCCCCGCGACCGCGGGGTCGGTGGCGTCGGCGTTCTTGAAGAAGGGCCAATGAATGCCCGTCGACAGCTTGCCGTCCTTCTCCAGCGCGTCGACCCTCGCGCCGAGTTCGCCCCTCGCGCCCTCCTTGGCGGCAATATCGACTTCGGACGAAGCGGGCAGCTCGAACACCGTCTTGCCGTTGAGCAATTCGGGATCGGCCTTGATCGCCGAGCGCACTTCCTTCCACGCATTCTCGCTGATCAGCTCGGCCCCGTCAGCGCCCAGCGCCTCTTCCGCCGCAAAGGCGACGATGTCGGCCAGCCCGGCGTTCGCGATCATCTGATCGGCATCGGCATCGTCCAGCCGCGCGGTGTCGATCGTCAGCGGCATCGCCTTGAAATCGATCGGCACTTCGACATTGGTATAGGTGAAACCGCGCGCGCCGTTGCCGACCATCACGAACAGCAGGAACGCCAGGAACGCGCCCGACAGCAGCACCGCGCCCAGCCCCATCAGCTTGAAGCGGCGTTCGGCGGCATAGCGCCCCGCGATGCGTTTCTGCATCGCCGCGCCCCGCCAGTCGGTGGGGGACGTTTCCCTATTCATATGCTTCCCGATATTTTTTGACGATACGCAGCGCGACGATGTTGAGCAGCAGCGTGACGATGAACAGCACCAGCCCCAGCGCAAAGGCGGCGAGCGTCTTGGCGCTGTCGAATTCCTGGTCGCCGGTCAGCAGCTTGACGATCTGCGCGGTCACCGTGGTGACGCTGGCAAAGGGGTTGGCGGTCATGTTCGCCGACAGGCCGGCGGCCATCACCACGATCATCGTCTCGCCGATCGCGCGGCTGACCGCGAGCAAGATGCCGCCCATCACCCCGGGCAGCGCAGCGGGGATCAGCACCTGGCGGATCGTTTCGTTCGGCGTCGCGCCCAGCGCCAGCGACCCGTCGCGCATCGCCTGCGGCACCGCGTTGATGCTGTCGTCGGCCATCGACGACACGAACGGGATGATCATCACCCCCATCACGATCCCCGCCGCGAGCGCGCTTTCGGTCGAGGCGTTGGGAATGCCGATCATCACCGCAAATTCGCGCAAGGCAGGGGCAACGGTCAGCGCGGCGAAATAGCCGTACACCACCGTCGGCACCCCCGCGAGGATCTCGAGGCACGGCTTCACCCATTTGCGCACCGTCGGCGCGGCATATTGGGTGAGGTACACCGCGGTCATCATCCCGATCGGGATCGCGACGATCATCGCGATGATCGCGCCGATCAGCACCGTGCCCCAGAACAAAGGGATGCCGCCAAAGGTGTCGGGCTGCGGCGCGCCGCTGGTCGGCGCCCAGGTCGTCCCGAACAGCAGCTCGACGGGCGAGACAAGGCGGAAGAAGCGGATCGATTCGAACAGGAGCGACAGCACGATCCCGAACGTCGTCAAAATCGCGACGAGCGACGCGAGCAGCAGCACCGCCATCACGATCCGTTCGACCCGCGTCCGCGCGCGGAAATCGGGTTTGATGCGGGTAAAGGCATAAAGCCCGCCCGCGAGCGCCAGCGCCAGCATCGCCGCGATGCCGATCCACGCATAATGCTGCGTCGCATCGGCGTAAGGCTTGACCAGCGGCGCCGCGGCGGGCAGCCGCACGTCGGGCTGGCGCCCCTGCGCGACCGCGCGCGCGTCGGACAATATCGCCCCGCGCTCGAAGCCAAAGGCGGGCAGGCTTTGGGCCGCCTCGCTCGCCAGTACCTGGTTGGTGATCAGCGCCGGCGACACCGACGACCACACCGCCAGGAACAGCGCCGCGGGCGCGAACAGCCACAGCGCGACATACCAGCCATGATATTGCGGCCGCGAATGCAGCTTCGCCCCCGCACGCCCCGCGAGCAGGTTCGAACGCGCCCGACCGGCAAGCCAGCCGATCAGGGCAAGGCCCGCAATCAGGAGCAAAAGGGCGGCGGCGTTAAAGGTCACTTGGTCCTCATCTTGCGGTGCGCCGCGGGTGCGCCAAAAAACCGTAGCCCTGAGCCTGTCGAAGGGCGCCTGTCGATCAGGCGCTTTCCTGCGAGGCGCCCTTCGACAAGCTCAGGGCTACGGTGAATTTGCAACAGCCTTTGCTCAGCGAGCATGGCAATTTGGTGACGTCCAAAAAAGCGGTGGCCGGACCGGGCAAGCCCCATCCGGCCACCGGGGGGGAAACCTACTTCAGCTCGGCGCCGTTCAGCGCGGTCATGCCGGTGCCGTTCGCCTTCGCCGTCGCCGCGATCGCGGCGGGCGACACGATCAGCCCCTTGGCGTTCAGATAACCGCCGTCGCTCGCACCCTTCAGGAACTCGGCGACAAACTCGGCCAGCCCGGGGACGACGCCGACATGCGCCTTCTTGATATAGATGAACAGCGGGCGCGAACCCGGATAGCTGCCGTCGGCGATCGCCGCATAGGTCGGCGCGACGCCCTGCACCGGCACCGCCTTGATCTTGTCCTTGTTCGCATCAAGGTACGAAAAGCCAAAGATGCCGAGGCTGGTCGGGTTCTTGTCGAGCTTCGAGATGATGAGGTTATCATTCTCGCCCTGCTCGACATAATAGGGCGCACCGCGCAGCGTCGTGCAGGTCGCTTCGTGCTTGTCCTTGTCGCTGTCCTTCAGCGCCTTCATCTCGGGGTTCGCGTCACAGCCGCGGCCCAGGATCAGCTCCTTGAACGCGTCATAGGTGCCGCTCGTCGACGGCGGGCCGAACACCGAAATCGCGACCGCGGGCAGCGCCGGGTTGACGTCTTTCCACGTCTTCGCGGTGTTGGGCTTGCCATAGGGGTTCGCGGCCAGCGCCTTGTACACATCCTCTTCGGTCAGCTTGAAGCCCGGGCCGCGCGTCGCTTCGCCCAGCGCGATGCCGTCGATGCCGATCTGGACTTCGACGATGTCCTTGACGCCGTTGGCGACGCAGGTGTCGAATTCCTTCTTCTTGATCCGGCGCGACGCGTTGGCGATGTCGGGGGTGTCGCCGCCGACGCCCGAACAAAAGCGTTCAAAGCCGCCACCGGTGCCGGTGCTGTCGATCTTCGGCGTCTTGTTGCCCGTCGCTTCGGCGAACTTCTCACCGACCGCGGTGGCAAAGGGATAGACCGTCGACGAACCGACCGCGCTGATATAATCCCGCGCGCCGCCACCCGACGAAGCCTGATCCTGACAGGCGGAAAGCGCCAGCGCGCACGTCGCCGCACCAGCGATAAGACTGAATTTCTGCAACATGGAATGATCCTGTCGGGGGTCGTTACCAAACCAAGCCGCCACCCCCGCGGCGACTCGCTGAGCCGCCAATGGGGGTTTTGTGTGACGCGTTTGTGACAGGAAGTGTCATATAAGTGTCATGCGAGCGGTGTGGGTTTGACGACGAAGGACAATCCGCCATAACGGATGCAATCGGCAGAATATCAATTGCGTGGAATCATCGTCATGCTAGATCAAATCAAGAACGGCGGGGCATAGCAGAGCATGGCATCGTTTAACTTTGCATCCTTGTTCTCAGGAGGCATGGGGCTCGACCTTGGGCTGGAAGCTGCCGGTGGCAATCTGCTGTTCGCCAATGAGATCGATCCGGGCGCCATTGCCACGATCAGGCACAATCGACCGGGCGTTCCCGTGATCGAAGATTCGGTTCACGATGTCACGGCAGCGCGTTTTTGCGCCGAAACGGGCGTGCGGCCCGGAGAACTGGATTTGCTGTGCGGCGGTCCGCCGTGCCAGTCCTTTTCGGTCTATGGCAATCGCGCCGGGGTGCTCGATCCGCGCGGGCAATTGGTGTTCGAGTTTGTTCGCATGGTCGGCGAACTCATGCCGAAGTGTTTTCTGATGGAAAATGTCCGCGGATTACACTCGATGCCATTGGTGCCAAAGGCTCATGCCGACGCGGTTCCATATTACGCCGACTGGATGTCGAAAAAGGGTTCCTTGATGGAAGAACTCGTTCGATCGTTCCGGGCGTTCGGCTATAACGTCGACGTGTTCCTCGTAAATTCTGTCAACTACGGCGCCCCCCAGATCAGGGAGAGGATGCTCATTGTGGGGAACCGTCTGGGTCAGGAAAATCCCGTTTTCGAGCCGACCCACAGCAATCGCCCGCAAGACAATTTATTGCCTTTTCGAACATTGCGCGACGCGATCGGCGACGATTTCCATGATCCTGTTCCGGAGTTGATGAATTTCAGCGAGCGCAAGCGGCGTTACCTTGCGATGGTACCGCCCGGCGGGAACTGGCGCAGCCTTCCGATCGAAATTCAAAAAGAATCAATGGGAAAGAGCTGGTATCTGAAAGGGGGGCGCAGCGCGACGTGGCGTCGCCTGTCATGGGATTACCCGTCGCCAACGGTCGTCACCATGCCAAATCATGCATCGACCAGCATGTGCCACCCCAACGATGTTCGTGCACTTACGGTTGGTGAATGCGCAGCGATTCAGGAGTTTCCGACAGACTGGCACCTGCTTGGGACGACGGCCGAAAAATATCGGCAAATCGGAAACGCCGTACCCATCCGTCTCGGCAAGATCGCGGGGGAAGCAATCGTGCGAATGTTGAATGGCACGGCGCGCGCGCCGGTGGATACGTCGCGCGAAGGCCCGATCAACGTCATCCACCTTCGTCCCCATGTCCGGACCAAACGCTACTGGCATAACGGCAAAGCGTTGGCGGGCGATCACGGCTACTATGATAACGGAATGCCGATGTTCGGGGCGGTGTAGCCCGGTTAACGATTGATCGCGTTGATGAAATTGATCCAGTCTTGCTCGGTCTTGACGTCGCCGACTTGCGACAACATGCCCGTAACCCGATGCTCGATTTTTTCGTCGGCCCGCTGGGCCTCGACTTCTGCGGCCGACGATGAAGCGATTGCACGATGGATGCCGACCATGACCCATTCCTGCGCGGCTTCGTCGTCGGCGAGCCAACTCCAAAAATCACGACCGGAATGGACATCGACGTGAGACGAAATGTCTGTCACATCGTGCGCGGCACCTGTCGTAATGCCGCGTAATATTCGATACTTATCTGTGAGGTCATCGGCGTGACCATAAAATACGCCAACAACAATCTTCTTGAAATCGACCTGTCCGGCCTCGCGCAAATTGAGAAGCGATCGAAACGATCGGTTGAGCCCCATTGCCTGACCCAGCTGGATTGTCCATTTGCTGGCTTTCTGGGACAGAAGATAACGTCCATCCGGCTTGATCACGATTTGATCAATGTCGTCAAAGGCTGGATCGGTGAGTCCTGCCTGTTCCCGGTAAGCTTTGTCGAGCTTGATGGTTCCGAACGCTCTGGGCAGAATCTTCTCGTCGATCAGTTTCCCAAAGCCTGTGCCATGGCCGATATAGAAATGGCCCGCGGTGATAAACTTTGACAGATCGGAAGCCGAATCCAGACCATGGAGAGCACAGATAAGGGGCGCTAGAAACGGATTGATTTCCATCGAGCCATGCTCGACCTGCCCAATTTTTGCCGCCCGTTGCTCGATCCACCAGCGGACGCATTCTTCGACCTCGGCGATAACTTTCGACTTGTCCAATTTTCGATGCTCCATAACCACGGCGCTAAGGCTGTTCGTTTGGATCGCAATCGAGCGATTGGCAACGCCGTGTATTGAGCTACTTGTTGCTTAAGATGAAAAATGTCCGTGACCCAATTCATCGGCCATGGCATCCTCATACTGCTGCGTTGCGAGCAAACTATCATGCTCGGTGCCGAATAAGATGCGTTGCCACGCGGCTAAAAGGTCCATCAGCCGATTGATCGGTCAGACAATGTCATCAGATTCTGGGAGAGGTTATGGCAAGACAGGATTGTTCGTACTGCCGAGGTTCGGGTCAGGTTCTGAGAACGGTGCAGGAGCGCTGCTATGGTTGTGGGGGTACTGGGCGCAACAATCAGGGCCAAAGTTCTCATAATTGTATGTCCTGCGGGGGCCGTGGCCAAACCGATCAGCAACGCTACGTCAGTTGCGGTTGCGGCTGATCGAGCGCTGCTAGAATGATCCTCATCACCGGCAACGTCATCCTAACCTCCGAGCATCGCGAGCGCATGATCACGCTCGGCGCCAAGCATAGCGCGCGGTCGCGCGCCGAGCCGGGGTGTCTGGCGCATAACTGCCATGTCGATGTCGAGAACCCCGACCGCCTCGTCTTTGTCGAGGAGTGGGCGGATATGGCCGCGGTGCGCGCCCACTTCGCGGTCCCCGCGTCGGGCGCCTTCGTCGCCGAAATGCGCGCCCTCTCGCCGCAGCCGCCGGTGATCCGCATCTATGCCGCCGAGGATGTCACCGCGAAGCTGATGGGGTGACCTGATCCGCCCCTCCCTTCGGGGTGGGGTTGGGGGAGGGCATGGACCCAGGGGCCATGGGTTGGTTTACCGGCCCTCCCCAAATCCCTTCCGCAACCGGCGGGGCGAAAAAACCGCTGTCCTACAATATTTTGCCGTGGCACCATCGCTTTGGTCTTTCCTTTGGGCGATTGGGCGATCCGCGCGCCACGGCGATCCGTGTTGGCGGGCGGCGCCGGCGAAGCGGCTTAGGGTCAGGACCCTAAAGCCACAAAGGACACATTCCGGCGCCGCGAATGCGGGGTTTTTGTGGCTTTAAGCGGGGCAGGGCGTCGTTACGGGGAATGGCCGGGGGGCATATGAGCGGGTTTGAATTCATCTTTTCGCTGTTCGGGCTGATCCTCGGCCTCGCGCTCGCCGAGGGGCTGGGCGGGCTGGCGCGCGCGATGAAGGCGTCGCACCGCGTCCGCATCGGCTGGCCGACCGCGCTGCTCGGGCTGTTCGTGTCGTGCGACGTCGTCACCTTCTGGATGTACGGCTGGGCGGTGCGCGACCTGCTGCCGCTGAGCTGGCCGGTGCTGTTCGGCGGCTTCGTCGTCACCGCGCTCTATTTCGTCGCCGCCTCGCTGGTGTTCCCCGACGATCCCGAAGGCTGGGACGACCTCAACGCCCATTTCGACAAGCACCGGCGCCAGGTGATCGGCGGGGTGTTCCTGTGCAATGTCGCGCTGCTGGGCACCGTCGCCTGGCTCGATGGCGCACCGCCCTTCGACCTGCGTCGGATCATCCTCACCTGGTCTTTCTTCCCCGCCGCGCTGCTGGCGATCGCGACCAAGGACCGCCGCGTCGTGCTCGCCTGCCTGATCTGGCTGATCGCGCTCTACCCGCTGTCAGCGGTGTGGCGTTAGCCTGAGGGAACCGTCCTAAACCCGTTCGTGTCGAGCGAAGTCGAGACACGCCGCGTTCGCGCTCTAACTCGCGTGTCTCGACTTCGCTCGACACGAACGGCAATAAGGGGATGACATTGGGACGAAAGGGAGGCCGACGCTCTACTTCAGCAGCGGCGCCAGATATTGCCCGGTGAAGCTCCGCTTCTCCTTCACCACCTGCTCCGGCGTCCCCGCCGCGACGATCTCGCCGCCCTTGACCCCGCCTTCGGGACCGAGGTCGAGGATATAGTCGGCGGTCTTGATGACGTCCAGATTATGCTCGATCACGATCACGCTGTTGCCCTGGTCGACCAGCTGCTGGAGCACCTCGAGCAATTTGCGGACGTCCTCGAAATGCAGACCCGTGGTCGGTTCGTCGAGGATGTAGAGCGTCTGCCCGGTCGAACGCCGCGACAGCTCCTTGGCCAGCTTCACCCGCTGCGCCTCGCCGCCCGACAGCGTCGTCGCCTGCTGCCCGACCTTGATATAGCCCAGCCCGACACGCACCAGCATCGCCATCTTGTCGCGGATCGCGGGCACCGCCTTGAAAAACTCCGCCGCATCCTCGACCGTCATGTCGAGCACGTCGGCGATGCTCATGCCCTTGAACTTCACCTCCAGCGTTTCGCGGTTGTAGCGTTTGCCGTGGCACGTCTCGCACGTCACATAGACGTCGGGCAGGAAGTGCATCTCGATCTTGATCAGCCCGTCGCCGGTGCACGTCTCGCACCGTCCGCCTTTGACGTTGAAGCTGAAACGCCCCGGTTTGTAACCGCGCGCCTGCGCCTCGGGCAGCCCCGCGAACCAGTCGCGGATTACCGTGAAGGCGCCGGTGTAAGTGGCGGGGTTCGACCGCGGGGTGCGGCCGATCGGCGACTGGTCGATGTCGATCACCTTGTCGCAATGCTCCAGCCCTTTCAGGCTGTCGTGCGGCCCCGCGACCATGCGCGCGCCGTTCAGCATGCGCGCCGCGCTGGCATAGAGCGTGTCGATGATCAGGCTCGACTTGCCGCTGCCACTGAGGCCGGTGACGCAGGTGAAGGTGCCGAGCGGGATCGTCGCGGTGACATTGTTGAGGTTGTTCGCGCGCGCGCCCTTCAGCACCAGGTCGAAGCCGTTGCCGGGGCGGCGGTGCTTCGGCACCTCGATTTTCTTCGCGCCCGTCAGATACGCCGCGGTCAGGCTCTTCTTGTTCGCCAGCACTTGCTTCAGCGTTCCCTCGGCGACGATCTCGCCGCCATGGACGCCCGCGCCGGGGCCCATGTCGACGACATAGTCGGCGTGGCGGATCGCATCCTCGTCATGTTCGACGACGATCACCGTGTTGCCGAGGTCGCGGAGTCGTTTGAGTGTTGCGAGCAGCCGGTCGTTGTCGCGCTGGTGCAGGCCGATGCTCGGTTCGTCGAGGACGTAGAGTACGCCCGACAGCCCGCTGCCGATCTGCGAGGCGAGGCGGATGCGCTGGCTTTCGCCGCCCGAGAGCGTCCCCGACGTGCGGTTGAGGTTGAGATAGTCGAGCCCGACATTGTTGAGGAAGCCGAGCCGCTCGTTGATCTCTTTCAAGATCGCCTTGGCAATCTGCTTCTGCGTGTCGTTCAGCTTCTCGTCGAGCGTGCTGAACCAATGGAGCGCGTCCGCGACCGACCGCTGCGCCGACATGCTGATGTCCTCGCCCGCGATCTTCACCGCGAGCGGTTCGGGGCGCAGCCGCGCGCCGTGGCACGTCTCGCACGGCTGCGGCGTCTGATATTTGCTCAGTTCCTCGCGCATCCACGCGCTTTCGGTCTGGAGCAGGCGGCGGTTGAGGTTGCCGATCACCCCTTCGAACGGTTTGTGCGTCGTGTAGCTACGCTTGCCGTCCTTGAAGGTCAGCTCGACGGGCGTCCCGCCGGTACCATAAAGGATGATCAGCTGCACCTCGCCGGGCAGATCCTGCCAGGGCGTGGTGAGGTCGAAGCCATAGGCTTTGCCGAGGCTTTCGAGCACCTGCATATAATAGGGTGAGGGCGGGTTCGATTTCGCCCACGGCACAACGGCGCCCTTTTTTAGGCTGAGCGCATGATTGGGGACGACGAGGTCAGGGTCGAACTCCTGCCGTTCGCCAAGTCCGTCGCACGCGGGGCAGGCGCCCTGCGGTGCGTTGAAGCTGAACAGCCGCGGCTCGATCTCCGCGATCGTGAAGCCCGAGACAGGGCAGGCGAATTTCTCCGAAAAGATCAGCCGGTTCGCGGGGATACCCGCCCCCTTCATCGCGCCGCCGGTGTCCTCCTCCTCGCGCCCCGGGACGGGCCCGTCGGCGAGGTCGACATAGGCCAGTCCTTCGGCCAGTTTAAGCGCGGTCTCGAAACTGTCGGCAAGCCGCGTCCCCAGCCCTTCGCGCACGGCGATGCGATCGACGACAACCTCGATGTCATGCTTGTACTTCTTGTCGAGCGCCGGAGCGTCGCCGATCTCGTGGAATTCGCCGTCGATGCGGACGCGCGTGAACCCGTCCTTCTGCCACTGTGCGAGTTCCTTCTTATACTCACCCTTGCGGCCGCGGACGACCGGGGCGAGCAGATAGGCGCGCGTGCCCTCAGGCAATTCCATCACGCGGTCGACCATCTGGCTCACCGTCTGCGCGCTGATCGGCTCGCCGGTTTCGGGCGAATAGGGGATGCCGACGCGCGCCCACAGGAGGCGCATATAGTCGTAAATCTCCGTCACCGTCGCAACGGTCGAGCGCGGGTTCCGCGACGTCGTCTTCTGCTCGATGCTGATCGCCGGCGACAGCCCGTCGATATGCTCGACATCGGGCTTCTGCATCATCTCCAGAAACTGGCGCGCATAGGCCGACAGGCTCTCGACATAGCGCCGCTGCCCCTCGGCATAGATGGTGTCGAAGGCGAGCGACGATTTGCCGCTGCCCGACAGGCCGGTGATGACGATCAACGCATCACGCGGCAGGTCGACGTCGACGCCCTTCAGATTATGCTCGCGCGCACCGCGCACTTTGATGTGGGTGAGACTCATGGGAGGGGTATGTTCCAGATTTGTTCTTATGGCGCAAGGGGGCGTTTCGACCCGGCTCTCCCCGGTAGATAGGATGCGTGGACACCGCCCGCAATGCGGGGAATTTCCACCAACATGACAAAGGCTTCGACCAGCGTCATGCTGCTCGCTTGACCCTGTGGCGGCGCAGTCGGACAGTCGGACCATGGTCGTCGTCCGGTTTCGGGCGGCGCGGGGAGACAGGGAGACTGGGGAATGATCAAATTTTTGGGCGGGGCCGCGGGCCTTGCGATCGCAATCGCGCTATCGACGACACCGGCAACCGCGAGGGAAGCGGCGCCGGGCGCATCCTTGCATGCGGGCGACGCGGACGAAGGTGCGGGTGACGCGGAATCGCTGAAGGCACTGACCTTTGGCACCTGGGGGGTCGATCTCGGCGCGCGCGACCCGAATGTAAAGCCCGGCGACGATTTCGACAAATATGCCAATGGCGGCTGGTTCGCGCGGACCGAGATTCCGTCGGATCAGGCGTCGGCGGGGGTCGATTACGACGTTTACAACCTGACCCAGCGCCAGCTGCGCGCGGTCGTCGCCGGGGCGCCGGCGACGAGCCAGGTCGGCGGGCTTTATCAGAGCTTCATGGACGAAGCGCGGGTCGAGGCGCTGGGCGCCAAGCCCTTGCTCGCCGACATCGGCGCGGTCAGCGCGATCAAGGACAAATCGGCCATGGCGCGCTTCATGGGCGGCACACAGGGTGGTTTCGGCGCGACGATTGTCAGCGGCGGCCCCTATGCCGACACCGCCGACCCGACGGTCAACGTGCTGTGGCTGGGGCAGGCGGGGCTTGGCCTGCCCGAGCGCGACTATTATCTGAGCGACGGTTTCAAGCCGCAGCGCGATGCCTATCGCGCCTATATCGCGCGGACGCTGAAGATGGCGGGGAACGCCGACCCCGAAAAGGCCGCCGATGCGGTGCTGGCGTTCGAGACCGAGATTGCAAAGGTCAGCTGGGCGATCGCCGATCGCCGCGACATCGGCAAGATCAACAATCCGATGTCGTCCGACGAACTCGCCGCCTATGCGCCGGGGCTCGACTGGACTGCGTGGTTTGCGGGGGCGGGTATCGCACCGCAAAAGCGCATCATCGTCAATGAAAAGACCGCGGTGCGCGATATTGCGGCGCTCTATGCCAAAACGCCGCTCGACACGATCAAGCTGTGGCAGCAGTTCCATGTCGCGAACAGCGCCGCGCCCTATTTGTCGAAGGCGTTCGTCGACAGCCGCTTCGAATATACCAAGGCGCTGAGCGGGGTCGGCGAGCTCCGTCCGCGCTGGAAACGCGGGCTGACGTTGGTCGATGGCAGCCTCGGTGAGCTGGTCGGCGAAACCTATTCGACGCAATATTTCCCGGCGAGCGCCAAGGCGAAGATGGAGGTGCTGGTCGCCAATCTGAAGCTGGCGATGGGCGATCGCATCCGGGCGAACGGCTGGATGGCGCCCGCCACCAAGCAAGCGGCGCTGGCGAAGCTCGCCAAGATGGACGTCATGGTCGGCTATCCCGACAAGTGGCGCGACTATGCGGCGCTCCGGATCGATCCCGCCGACCTGTACGGCAATGTGAAGCGCAGTTCGGCGTTCGAATATGCCTATGCGCTGGGCGATCTCAACAAGCCGGTCGATCGCAAGAAATGGGCGATGAACCCGCAGGAAGTGAATGCCTATAATGGCGGGCTGGAGAACAAGATCGTGTTCCCGGCGGGTATCTTGCAGGCACCCTATTTCAGCGAGAGTGTCGATGATGCGGTCAATTATGGCGCGATCGGCGCGGTGATCGGGCATGAGATCATTCATGGCTTCGACGATCAGGGGCGTAAGATCGACGCTGACGGCGCGGTGCGCGACTGGTGGACCGCCGAGGATGCGGCGAAGTTTGACGCCGCCGCAAAGGCATTCGGAGCGCAATATGCGACCTATGAAGCCGCGCCGGGATCGTTCATCAACCCTGACTTGACGATGGGCGAGAATATTGCCGATCTCGCGGGACTCGAGGTCGCGTATGATGCCTATCAGCGCTCACTGGGCGGCAAACCCGCGCCGGTGATTGACGGCCTGACCGGCGACCAGCGCTTTTTCCTGGCCTTTGCGCAGGCGTGGCGCACCAAGCAGCGCGAGGATGCGATCAAGCAGCAGGTGGCGAGCGATCCGCACAGTCCCGCGCGCTGGCGGATCATCGGGCCGGTGCGCAATGTCGACGCGTGGTACAAGGCGTTTGGCGTTCAGGCGGGCGCCAAATATTATCTGAAGCCCGAAGAACGCACCCGGATCTGGTAGTCCTGAGACCCCTTTCTCAGGATTGGGCGGGGGCGGCGTCATGCCGTCCCCGTACCGCCATTGCGATCAGCGACAGCGCCGCTCCGATAATCACGAACAGTGCAGGAAAGCCACCGAGGACCGACATCATGCGGATGCCATCGATGCCGCCGCTCGCCACGAGCACCAGCGCCACCAGCCCGACGGTGATGCCCCAGACGGCCTGCACCCAAAGCGGCGCTTCCGGCGTTTCGGGCGAGATGCCGTGCGTCGACAGCGCGCTCATCGCAGAGACATTGGCGTCCGCCCCTGCGACATAGGACAGGAAGATCGCGAACAGCACCACGGCCGCGACGCCGGGGCCGCCACCGAGCGCGCTGAACAGGCGGAACAGCACGGGGTCGGGACCCTGCGCGGTCAGGATCGCGTAGAGGCTGGCGCCGCTTTGCTGGTCGAGCGCGATCGTTGCGCCCGCGATCGCGGTCATCCACACTGCGCCGAACAATGATGGCAGGAGCAGATTGTAGAGGATGAAGGCGCGGACGCTGTAGCCGACCGCGAGCCGACCGAGGAACAAGGCGGTGACTGGCGCCCAGGCGAACCAGTTGGCCCAGTTGAAGATCGTCCATTGCCGATGCCACGCGGTGTCGATGTCGAGGCCGAGATTGCGGGGGATGAAGGTCTGGAAATAGTCGAAGGTGCCACGTAGCGCGACGTCGAACATCCGCGCGGTTGGGCCCGCGAGCAGCACGAAGGCGATGATGGCGAAGAATATCCAGGTGTTGAGGACCGAAAGCCCGGCTATCCCCTTTTGCAGGCCCGTCGCCGCGGAGATGAGGAAGCTGCCGACGATGGCCGCGGCGATCGCCCAGCGGAGAGCGGTGCCGCCCGCAAACCCGCCGATCCCCTCGATCCCGCCCGCCAGCGCGAGCAGCCCCGCGCCGAGCGAGGCTGCCATGCCTGCGACGAGGGCGAAGAGGCAGAGAATGTCGATCCCGGTGCCGACGGGGCCGTTTGCGCGCGGCCCGAGGAGGGGGACGAACAGCGACGACAGGCTGAACGGTTCGCGGTGATTGTAATAGACGAGCGCGAAGGCGAGCCCGGCAACGGTGTAAATGGCGTACGGCGTCAGCGTCCAGTGCAGGAACATCGTCGACATCGCAAAGGTGGCGGCAGCATCGCTGCCGGGTTCAAGGCCGAGCATCGCGGGCGGATCGTTGAGGTGGAACAGCGGTTCGGCGGCACCCCAGAACAGGATGCCGGTCGCGATCGTGGTACAGAGCGTCACCGCGAACCAGCGCCAACGGTTCAGGATCGGCTTCGCATGCGGTCCGCCGATGGTGCGCCCGCCGAGCGGAGAAAGTGCGACACCGGCAAGCAGCGCCAGAAAGGCAAGACCGGACCAAGCGAATAGCGGCGAAAAATGGCGCAAGATCCAGTCGTTGATTGCGACTTCGGCGGCGAGCACGGCGGCGCCCTGCCACAGGCTGAGGACGACCGCCGCCAGCAGCACCGCGAGCGGGGTGAAAAAGACGGCGCGGTTGAGCGGGTGCTTTGGCAATGCTGGCAAATCGGCGTCCGATCGGACAAGGTGCGGCGGGCCAGCATGACCCTTGGCCTTGCGAAGGTCAATCAACGGGCTCGGACCCGGGCTGGAACGCCCGATGCAGCCAAGCGTTGGTCCGCCAAAGCGATGGATTGAAGGAGAGACTTCGATGAAAAAGATGATTTTGGCGGCAGCTACCGCAATGGCACTGGTCGGCACCGGACAGGTGGCAGCGTTTCAGGCGCCGGTCGCGACGCCCACCGAAGCGCCCGCAGCGCAAACCAAGCTGCCCGACGGTACGACGGCCGAGGAACGGTCGAACACCGCACGGCTCAATGCCGAACAGGCGGCGCGCGCCAAGGCCGAAATCACCACTTATGAGCAGGAAGTTTCGGCAGTGGCGCAGCAGGTCGCGCATGACCAGGCCGAGTTCGCCGAAGAAACCGCTGCTTACGAAGCCGAAAAGGCGCGTGTCGCGGCGATGTCGGCCGAAGAACGGATGAAGTGGGAGGCCGATGTCGCCGCGTGCAAAGCGGGCGACACGACGCGCTGCGCCAAGCCGGTCGCGCCGCAGCCGCGCTGACCGATCAATATTGCGTTGGTAGCGCGGACGTTTCCGCGGCGACCGGTTCGTCGCCCGCCACGCTGGCGGGCACAATCGCGGGAGCCGTCACGACGCGACGTACCTCGCGCGGCGGCGGGTCCGGAAAGCGGCCGCCATAGCGATAGCCGTCATCGGGTTCGTCCGGTGGCGGCGGATCGACCTCGACCGCGCCCAGCTCGCGAAACTCATGACTCATCCGGTCTTCGCGATCGGCGCGGAGGCGCGCGGCGACGCCGTAGCTGTCGCGGCAATCGGGGCAAGGCGCCGCACCGCCGACGGGCGCCGCCGCGGCGTCGGGGTTGGCGCTGAGGTGCGAATAGGTTGCGGGTTCGCCCATTCCGCCGATCGAACGCGTTCCAACCGCCATCTCGCCGAGCAGCATCCCGGCAATGACCCCGGCCAGCGCCGCCGCCGACCAGCGGAACAGCCGGACACCGCGATGACGACTCGCGACGAAAGATAATTTCCTTGGCACGGCGCGATTTGGTCATGGGCGGGCGCCGGATGCAAGCGCGACGCCATCAAATTGCCCGCCTCTCGTCCGTTCGTCGACGGATGAACGGCTTTCGTCCGGTAATCGACCGGCCTTTCGCTCCGATCGATCCAAACGCGATTCTGATGACGTCTAGGGAGTATCACGGTTGTGCGGGATGCGGAGGTGCTGGTCTCCCCGGTCCAGAAACTCCGTGTCCCGCATCATCCCCCAAGAGAGGACTCCCCCATGGCGAAACTTTCCCTGATCCTGCTGACCGCGCCGATCGCGTGCGTCGGCCTGAGCGTCCCGGCCATCGCGGCCGACGACGAAGACAACCAGCGTAGCGTCGTCGTGCGCTACGACGACCTGAACCTGACGAGCGTGGAAGGGCGCGACCGGCTGAACGCGCGGGTTAAGTCGGCCGTTCGCAAGGTTTGCGACAGCCGCCCCAACTACCGCCAGACCTTGCACGAGCGGGCATTGTCGCTGGAATGCGAAACCGCCACGCTGGCCGACGCGGATGTGAAGCTCGCCAGCCTGCTGAACGGCGACGGCACCCGGTTGGCCGATCGCGGCAAGACGATCACGGTCGCCGCGCCCTGACGGTGCGGAACGCGCCAACCAAAAAGGCGGTCATGCTGGAACAGCATGGCCGCCTTTTTCGGTTCAGGCGTGCATGATGGACTTGACGTCGTGGAGATAGGTGCGGCCGACGCGGTGGATGCCGCCATCGCCCAGATCGACGCTCCACGCCCCGTCGCCATGATGTTTCAGCCCGACGATCCCGTCGCGGCGAACCATTTTCGAGCGGTGAATGCGCATGAACTGATCGGGGTTCATCCGCGCTTCCAGTGATTTGATGGTCTGGTGAATGAGCCAGCTGCGCGCGCCGACATGCAGCCGCATATAATCGCGCTCGGCCTCGATCAGATCGACCTGGCCCGCGTCGATGCGCAGCATTTCGCCGCGGTTCTGAACCCAGAATTCGTTGATCCATTTGCTCTTTTGCGTCGGCGCGCGTTCCGCCGCGCGCCATTCGCGCACCCGCGCAAGCGCGCGGGCGAGGCGGTCGGGTGATACCGGTTTGAGCAGATAGTCGACCGCCGCGACGTCGAAGGCGGCGACCGCATATTGGTCGAATGCGGTGACAAAAATCACCGCCGGCGGATTGTCGAGCCGGTCGATCGCGGCGGCAACCTCCAGCCCGTTGAGATCGGGCATCGCGATGTCGCAGAGGACGAGATCGGGGGCGAGCGCGTCGACCATGCGGAGTGCCGAGGCGCCGTCGCTGGCGGTGCCGACCAGCGATACGCCGTCCTGCTGGCCGGTCAGGATCTGCAGGCGTTCGATCGCCAGCGGTTCGTCATCGACGATCAGGGTACGCAGCGTCTGGATCATCAGCGCGCCTCTCGTGACAATGGCAACCAGAGCGACACGACAAAGCCGCCATCGTCTGACGGTCCCCATTCGCATCCTGCGGTCGGACCGTAGCGCGTGAGCAGTCGTTCGCGAACATTGCCGAGGCCGAGCCCGGTTCCCGACGCCGGGGTCGGCGCCTTGGGATCGATGTCGTTGTCGATGCGCAGCACCAGCAGCCCATATTCGGCGCTGGCGTGCAACCGGATCGCGATTTTGCCCTTGGTCGGCGCGACGCCATATTTGATCGCATTTTCGATGATCGGTTGCAGGATCAGCACCGGGACGCAGGCGTTTTTCAGCTCGCCGGGCATCGTGACCTCGACCTGCAAACGATCGGGAAAACGCGTCTGTTCGATGTCGAGATAAAGCCGCTGGAGCGCGATTTCTTCGTCAAGGCTGACAAGCTGTTCGGGATCGACCGCCAGGCTCGAGCGCAGGAAGGATGACAGGTTCATGATCATCGTCTCGGCCTCGCTCTTCGATCCTTTCAGGACGAGCGTCGACAGCGAGTTGAGCGTGTTGAACAGGAAATGCGGGTTCACCTGATAATGCAGCGCGCGGAGCTGGGCATTCTTCGCTTCAAGCCGGAAATGGTTGGCGCGCCGTTCGACCGCGCGCATTTCGTTCGCATAGCCGAAGGCGACATAAAGCGCCGCCCAAACGGCAAAGAAGAAATACCAGCGAATCGAGCTGTCGAGGATCAGGATCGTTTCCCACGCGCCGGGGAACTTCGCCTGCATTTCCTCGATGATCCGCGTCGCTTCGGGAACCGGGAACCAGTAATAGAAGACGAGCAGGTTGACCGAGGCGTAGACGATCACCAGCGGCACCGCCGCGCCGAGCGCGGCGGCCAGGCGCGCGCCGAAACTCTGTGGCTGCGCGCGTTGCAGCAACTGGTAGAGGACAAAGGTGCATAAAATGCCCGCCACGACCACGATCGCGCGGCGCCAGATCGACGACAGCGGCTCCGCCACCCCGGTCAGCATCGCAAGGCCCGTGGTGATCAGGAAATAGATCACCCACATCGCGACGATCGAACCGATCGCGACCCGCGGGTTGACGCGTGCGTCGGAGGCGCGCCAGTCGGGCGCCGCCGCCAACATTTTTGCGCGCTGATCGCGCAGCGCGTCCTTACGTAGAGCCATGTTCATTGCGCCTGCTTTAGCGCCAAAACCGGCGCCGACGCTAGCAGACGGCGGGCCGCCAGTCGAACCCCCGGGCGCTTTGGTCGAAAGCCGGAGCGTCGGTCGTCACCCCAGTCGGGCCAGCGCGGCGGTCAACCGGTCGGCTTCGGCGTCCTTCGCGGCATGATCGGCGCGCGCCTTTTCGACCGCTTCGGGCTTGGCGCGTTCGACGAACGACGGGTTATTGAGGCGCCCGGCGAGGCCGTCGCGTTCCTTGGCCGCGGCGGCGAGCGCCTTGGTCAGGCGATCGCGTTCGGCGGCGATGTCGATGACGCCTTCGAGGGGGACGGTGATCGTCTCACCCTCGACGACGAGCTGCGCCGATGCGCCGACGGGTGCGGGGTCGAAGCTGACGGCTTCTAGCCGCGCGAGGCGGTCCAGCTGCGCCGCGAGCTTGTCGGTGCGGCCCTTGAGCGACGCCGGGAAATGCGCGGTCAGGCGCGCGCCCGGCGGCAGGCCGAGCTCGGCCTTCGCACCGCGCAGTTCGCTGACCAGCTTGATCAGCCAGTCGATATCGGCGCTCGCTTCCGTGTCGTGGGTGGCGCTCGGCGCAGGCCATTTGGCGGTGATCAGCGGATAGTCGGCGCGGTCGCCCAGCCCCGTCCACAACTCTTCGGTGATGAAGGGCATGAAGGGGTGGAGCATGACGAGGATCTGGTCGAGCACCCAGCCGGCGACGGCCTTGGTCTCGTCGTCGATCGCGCCCTTGATCAGCTCGAGATACCAGTCGCAGAAGCGATCCCAGGCAAAGCTGTAGATCGCGTTCGCGGCTTCGTCGAAGCGGTACGCGGCGAAGGCCGTCTCCATCGCGGCGACGGTCGCGGCGACCTCGCCGATGATCCAGCGGTTGACCGGCAGCGTCGCGTCGGGGGCTTCGAAGCTGGTCGACGCCGATATGCCATTGGCTTCGCAGAAGCGCGCGGCGTTCCACAGCTTGGTCGCGAAATTGCGATAGCCCGCGAGGCGCGCATCATCCATCTTGATGTCGCGGCCCTGGCTTTCCATCGCGCTCATGAAGAAGCGCAGCGCGTCGGCGCCGTACTGGTCGATCAGCCCGAGCGGGTCGACCACATTGCCCTTCGACTTCGACATCTTCGCGCCGTCGGGCGCGCGGACGAGGCCGTGTAGGTAAAGTGTCTTCCACGGGACATCGCCCATGAATTCTATCCCCTGCATCGCCATGCGCGCATCCCAGAAGAACAGGATGTCGAAGCCCGAGATGAGGACGTCGTTGGGGTAGTGGCGCTTGAGCAGGTCGGTATTCTCGGGCCAGCCGAGCGTCGCGAAGGGCCAGAGCGCGGAGGAGAACCATGTGTCGAGGACGTCCGGGTCGCGATAAAGATAGACGTCAGCCGTGTTGCCTGTCGCAATCCCGTCGGTGAATTCGATCTTCTTATCTGAGCCGTAGTACTCGCGTGCCTGCTCAAGTACTTCGGCCTCATCGATCCCCACGAAGACCTGTTGGCCGCTGTAAAATGCTTGCTCGCGGTCGGGCTTGCGGGAGTCGATAATGACCGTCTTTTTCTGATCCTTGCCCGGCCCATACCAAGCAGGAATCCGGTGCCCCCACCAGAGCTGGCGCGAGACGCACCACGGCTGGATATTCTCCATCCAGTTGAAGAAGGTCTTTTCCCACGTCTTGGGCACGATATTGATCCGCCCGTCGCGCACCGCCGCCATCGGCGGCTGCGCCAGCGTTTCGGCATCGACATACCATTGGTCGGTCAGCCACGGCTCGATCACCACGCCGCCGCGATCACCGAACGGCGTCTGGATCGTGCGCGGCTCGGCGTCATGTTCGTTGCCGTCCTTGTCGACATGCGGGATCAGGAAGCCGCCTTCCTTCATCCGCGCCACGACCAGTTCGCGTGCACCATCGACACCGTCGCGCTTGAAGCGGTGGAGGCCCAGATATTCTTGCGGAATCAGCCCGTCGGCAGTCTGGATGACGTTGGCGTCACCGTCGAGCATGTTGAGCATCTCGCCGGGCTTGAACCCCGCGCGCTTGCCGACCTCGAAGTCGTTGAAGTCATGCCCTGGCGTGATCTTCACCGCGCCGCTGCCCAGTTCGGGATCGGCATGTTCGTCGGCGACGATCTTGAAGCGGCGCCCGGTGATCGGCTGCAGGATATCCTTGCCGATCACGCTCTTGTAGCGCGCATCGTCGGGGTGCACCGCGACCGCCATGTCGGCGAGCATCGTTTCGGGGCGCGTCGTCGCGACCTCGATATAGTCGCGTGCCCCCAAAGGATTATTGGCGTCGAGCGTCACACCGTCGGCGAGCGGATATTTGAAGTGCCAGAAGCCGCCCTGAATCTCGTGCGTTTCGACCTCGAGGTCCGAAATCGCGGTTTTCAGCTTCGGATCCCAGTTCACGAGGCGCTTGTCGCGGTAGATCAGCCCCTTTTTGTGGAGGTCGACGAACACCTTGACCACGGCCTTGGTGAAATGCGGGTCCATCGTGAACTGTTCGCGCGACCAGTCCATCGAACAGCCGAGGCGACGAAGCTGGCCGGTGATCTGCCCGCCGCTTTCCGCCTTCCATTGCCACACCTTGTCGATGAAATCTTCGCGGCTGTAGTTGGTGCGCTTGTCCTGCCGCGCCTCGAGCTGGCGCTCGACGACCATCTGGGTCGCGATGCCGGCATGGTCCATGCCGACGACCCACAAGGCATCCTTGCCGCGCAGCCGCTCGTAGCGGACGAGGACGTCCTGCAACGTATTGTCGAGCGCATGGCCGATGTGCAGCGCGCCGGTGACGTTCGGCGGCGGGTTGACGATCGTGAACGGCGTCGCGTCGGGGCGGTGCGGGCGAAACAGCCCGCGGCTTTCCCACTCAGTGGCCCATTTCGCCTCGATTGCGGCGGGATCGAATGTTTTTTCCATCGGCATAATGCGGCGCGCTTTGCCAGCCATGGTGCGGCGCGGCAAGGGGGAACCATAGAGTTTCCGCTCGCATCGAGCGAAGTCGAGATGCCGATCGTCGGCGCTCGCCTTCGGTGTGTCTCGACTTCGCTCGACACGAACGGGATTGAGAAGTTTCTACTTCTTCAAATGCCCGCCCAGCCAGCCGAACACCGTCTGATACCATTGCACGCTGTTCTGGCCCTTCAGTATCCAGTGGTTTTCGTCGGGGAACACCAGCAACTCGCCCGCGACGCCCTGCCGCTGCAAGGCATGGAATGCCGCGAGGCTTTGGCTGTACGGAATACGGAAATCCTTTTCGCCGTGGATCACCAGCATCGGGGTCTTCCATTTGGTGACATGGTTCACCGGGTTCCACTTCTCGGCATCGCGGCGCTGCCACCAGGGGCCGCCATGATCAAATTCGTCGAACCATGTCTCCTCGGTCTCGAACGCCATGGCGCGCAGGTCGAATACCCCGGCATGGTTGACCAGGCATTTGAAGCCGTCGGGCCAGTTGCCCGCGATCCAGTTCATCATGTAGCCGCCATAGGAACCGCCGAGCGCGCAGGCGTTGGCGGTGTCGACATTGGCGTCCTGCGCTCCCGCCGCGGCGAGGCCGAGCTTGAGGTCTTCGAGCGGCTTGCCGCCCCAATCCTGATTGATGCTGTCGGTGAACGCTTGGCCGTAACCCGTCGAACCGTGGAAATCGACGGTCACCGCGGCATAGCCCGGCGCCGAAAACAGGCGCGGGTTCCAGCGCGTCGACCAGCTGTTGCCAAAGCTCGACTGCGGGCCGCCGTGGACGAGGTAGGCGACCGGGAGCTTGCCCTTGGTGTCGGCGGTCTTGACGATCTGACCCCACACGGTGTCGCCATTGGCGCCCTTGAAACTAAAGCGTTTGGCATCGACGGGGTCCAGTTCGGCCAGCTGGGCGCGGTTGACGTCGGTCAGGCGGGTGATCTTGCCTTTCGCGTCGCGCGTCCAGAGGTCGGTCGGCACCGCGACGCTGTTACGCGAGTACAGCAGCGCGCCGCCGGGCAGGGGGGTGACGTCGCCGATATTGCCCTCATAGGCTTCGGTAGTGGCCTTGAGCTTGGCCATCTTGCCGGTTTTTACGTCGACCTGAAAGACGGGATGGTCGAGCACATCCTGCGCGGTGACAAAGAGCGATTTGCCGTCCGCCGCCCAGGCGATCGAGCCGACCGAACGGTCCCACCCATCGGTTAGCTTGCGCGTTTCGCCGCTGGCAAGGTCGCGCAGCATCAGCACCTGCCGATCGGCCTCATAGCCGGGGCGTGCCATCGCGGCATAGGCGAGCCATTTGCCGTCGGGCGAGGGGGTGGGGAGGGTGTCGGTCGCCTTATTTTCGGCCGTGAGGTTCCGCGGCATCATCCGGCTGTCGACCAGCCAGCTATAGATATCGAGGTTGGTCGAGGTCGGCTCGTCCTTGTCGGCCTTGCGCAGGGTGAAATACACCGTGCGGCTGTCGGCGCCCCATGCCAGTTCCTCGCCACCGCCAAAAGGTTTCGACGGGCTGTCGCCGGTCAGCCCGGCATCGACGGCGCGCGCCGTCGTCGCCTTGCCCCCGCCGAGATTGAAGACAAAGGGGCGGCTGTAGGTGCCGGGGGTTTCCCAGCTGTCCCAGTGGCGAACGAAGCCCGTGCCGTCCTTGTACAGGCGGCCGGTGCCGGGGCCAGGCTGTGCGCCCTTGTCCTTGGCGTCGCAGCCGAAATCGGTGCATTCGCGCGGCACGTCGCCCCAGGCCAGCAGGCGCTGGCCGTCGGGCGAAATCTTGAACCCCGACACGTCAGCCACAGTATCGGTAACCTGCGCGGCGCCGCCGCCGGTCGTGGGATCGACGCGCCACACCTGGCTTTTGCCGCTGGCGTTCGAGAGGAAATAGAGGCTGCCGTCGGGGTGGATGGCGGGGGCCGATTCATTCTTGTCGGCGGTATCGGCGACGCGCACTGGCGCGGCGTCCTTCGCATTGCGATCGATAAGCCACAGCCCGGTCGAGCGCTTGTAGGTCGCGGCGTCGGTCTCGGTCATCTGGAATACGACCCAGCGTCCGTCGGGTGACGCAGTTGGCGCCGCGACGCGCTTCAGCGTCGCCAGATCGACCTCGGTCATCGGGCGCGCAAAGGCGGGGGTGGACAGGGCAGCGGCGAGCGCCAGGGCGCTGGTCAGGATATGGTTTCGCATGAAAGCGGTTTAGCGGGGTAGGGCGCGCGTTCAAGCGTGTTCGTCGATTGCGGGTTCAGGGCGTTCGGTTTGGGGTGGGCGGGCGTTTCCCCTTATCGTCGCCCCCGCGAAGGCGGGGGCCGCTACCGGCCTTGTCTTTCGTCGCTGCGTAAACCGCCAGCGGCCCCCGCCTGCGCGGGGGCGACGTCTTACTTCGGCCGCCTCCAGACCTTCGTCATCCCGGACTTGATCCGGGATCCATTCACGCAACGCCGGAAGAATGGATCCCGGATCAAGTCCGGGATGACGATGCAATGAAGGTCTGCTACCGGTCGCTACCGGACGATCACGCCGCCCTTCATCACATGGTCGATCTTTTCGAGTACCGCGATGTCGGCAAGCGGGTCGGCCTTTACCGCGACCATATCGGCATAGCGGCCGGGCACGATCGCGCCGATGTCGCCCCGGCCCATCTCGATCGCGGCGCGGCCGGTGGCGGACTGGATCGCCTGCATCGGCGTCATGCCATATTTGACCATATTGCGGAATTGCCGCGCGTTCAGCCCGTGCGGATAAACCCCGGCATCGGTGGCGTAGCCGATATTCACGCCGAGCTCGACCGCGCGGCGAAACGCGGCGCGTTGTGCGTCGGTGGTTTCGCGGTTCTTGCGCAGATATTCCTCGGGCCAGCCCTCCTTGGTCCCGACATCATCGATGTAGGTGCCGTTATAGATGTCCATCGCCAGCCAGGTGCCGCGCGCCTTGGCAAGCCGGAGCGCTTCCTCGTCGGCCAGGCTGGCGTGCTCGATGCTGTCGACCCCGGCGTTGATCGCGATCTTGATCCCCTCGGCACCATGGGCATGGGCGGTGACCTTTTTGCCGCGCGCATGGGCCACCTTCACCACCGCACGCAGATATTCCTCTGACATCTCGACCGCGCCGGGTTCGGTGCCGATCGCCAGCACCGCGCCGGTGGCGATCGTCTTGATGAAATCGACGCCGCTATCGAGCAGGAAGCTTGTCCTGGCGGCCGCTTCCTCGGGGGTTGCAGCAACGCCCAGCCGCATGTCGGGCGGCAGTTGGTCGTTGGGCACGACGCCGTTCAATTCGCCGCCGCCCTTGGGGATCGTGATATAGGCGCCTGCGACCCACATCCGCGGTCCGGGGACATCGCCCCGCTCGATCGCGTTGCGCAGCGTCACGTCGGTCAGCCCGCGATAGGTGCCGACGTCGCGTACGCTGGTGAACCCCGCGTCGAGCGTCACACGGGCGTTGCGCGCGCCGACAAGGACGGTCTCGGCAGGCGACGCCTTGATCGGCGCGGCAAGGTCGGCGCTCTGGCCCAGGTCGGCGAGATGGGTGTGGAGGTCGATCAGCCCGGGCAGGACGGTGAAGCCCGACCAGTCGAGCCGCGTCGCGCCCGTGGGCGTTTCGCCGCATGGCCCGACCGCCTTGATCCGTTCGGCCTCGATCGTGATGCATTGGCCGGTGCGAACTTCGTCGGTCACGCCGTCGATCAGCCGTCCGGCCTGAACATAGATCGTCTGCGCCGCGACGGGCGTCGCGGCGACCGCAACCACAAGCGCTGCGATCAGATGGCGGTGTCGAACGCGTTGCACTGACGCGGATCCCCCGATTGCAGGCCGCGGCGCAGCCATGTCATGCGCTGTTCGCTGGTGCCGTGGGTAAAGCTTTCGGGAACCGGACGCTGCCCCGCCGAACGCATCAGCGTGTCGTCGCCGATCGCGTTCGCCGCGCGCATCGCCTCTTCCATATCGCCCGGCTCCATCACCGGCTGACCCGCCGCAGTGCGCGCGCGCGCCGCCCAGACACCCGCGTAGCAATCGGCCTGCAATTCCATGCGGACCTGCAGCGCGTTGCCTTCGGCCTGCGAGGCGCGTTGCTGCGCCTGGCGGACCTGGTTCGAAATCCCGCTGATCGTCTGGATATGATGGCCGACCTCGTGCGCGATCACATAGGCCTGCGCCGCGTCGCCCGCGGCGCCGAATTTCTGTTCGAGGTCGCGGAAAAAGTCGGTATCGAGATAGACACCTTGATCAGCAGGGCAGTAAAACGGCCCCATTGCCGAACTCGCGGAACCGCAGCCTTTGCTGTCGACGCTATGCGAATAGAAGTTGAGCCTGGGCTTCCGATACCCATTGATCAGCCCCTCCCAAACCGTGTGCGTCGATCCGAACACGTTGCAGGCGAACCGTTCCGAAGCGGTGTCGCAGGCGACGCCTGCGCCGCTCCGGCTGTCCGCCATCGGATCGGCGGTGCCGCCGCCGCTGCTCAGCATATTGGCACCGGGGCCGAGCAGGAAAAAGGCAACTGCGCCGATCAGCAGGATCGTCCCGCACCCCATCTTGCGTCCGAGCAGCATCGGCAGGAACCCGATCAGCAGTCCGCCCAGACCACCGCCACCGCCTCCAAAGCCGCCGCCCCCGCCGCGGCCGAGGTCGCGAATATCGTCGCCGGGATCATAATCGTCGAGGCGCATGGGGGTTCTCCGCCGCTAAAGTGTCAGTCGGTCCCGATAGTTACAGCAGCGCCGGGCAATTGAAAGAGACTTCGCGCGCGACGCGGCGCTTGCATTCATTTGTGCTGCGGCGCACCAATTGCGCTGTCGCGGATCAGAGGAGCCCCCGAGTCCATGCCACGCCGTGCTGCTGTCGCCGCGCTCCCGCTTCCCGACCTCGTCGTGCTTGTGCTGCAAGGCGGCGGAGCGCTCGGCGCCTTTCAGGCAGGTGTGTATGAGGCGTTGATCGAGCTCGGGATCGAGCTCGACTGGGTTGCGGGGATTTCGATTGGCGCGGTCAATGCCGCGATCATTGCGGGCAATCCGCGCGATACGGCGGTGGGCAAGCTGCGCGAATTCTGGAACGGCGTATCGTCGGCGCTGCCGTCGCTACCCACCGCCGATAATGATTGGGCGCGCGAATGGGCGCATATGGTCGCGGCGGGTCAGGTCGCGGCGTTTGGCGTGCCCGGCTTTTTTACCCCGCGCTTTCCGCCGCCGATGTTCGCCGAGCGTCAGACCCCCGAGGCGGTCAGCCTTTACGATACCAGCCCGCTGATCCAGACGCTCGACCGCCTTGTCGACTGGGACCGGGTGAACCATGGCAAGGTGCGGCTGTCGGTCGGCGCGGTGGCGGTCGAGACCGGGAATTTTCGCTATTTCGACACCAGGATCGACACGATCGACGCGCGGCATATCCTGGCTTCCGGCGCGCTGCCGCCGGGGTTGCCACCGGTCGAGATCGACGGCACCTGGTATTGGGACGGCGGGCTGGTGTCGAACACCCCGCTCGAGCATGTCGTCGATGCCGCCAAAGAGGATATGCTGGTGTTCCAGGTCGACCTGTTCCCCGCGCGCGGCGAGCGACCGCACGACATGGAAGAAGCCTGGTCGCGCGAAAAGGATATTCGCTATTCCAGCCGTACGCGGCGGATTTCGGACGGGCTGGTGCGGCGGCGCAAGGAGCATCAGCTGATCGACCGGATGCTCGCGAAGCTCCCGGCGGAGGCGCTGGACCTGCCAGAGGTCAAGGCGGTGCAGCGCATGGTCGATTGCAAAGCGCTGAACGTCGTCCAGCTGATCCACCAGCCGCCGAAATGGCAGACCGGGGCGCGCGATTTCGAATTTTCGCGCTCGACCATGGAGGCCAATTGGGCGCTGGGACGCGCCGCGGTCGAGGCCGCGATGAAAAACGGGCACCTGCTCGCCGACAGCATCGCTGAAGGGCGATCAGGCAGTTTTGCGGTGCAATCCGACGCGCTGCGTTCCAAGGCCGATCCCGACATCAACTGAAGATTCTTCCATCGAAAGGACTTGCACCATGCGTCTCAAAGGAAAAACCGCGCTCGTCACCGGATCGACGTCGGGCATCGGGCTGGGCATCGCCAAGGTGCTGGCGAGCGAGGGCGCGAATCTCATCATCAACGGCTTTGGCGACGCCGCGGCGATCGAGGCCGAGCGCGCTGCGCTCGAAGGCTTGAGCGGCGGCAAGGCGAGCTATGACGATGCCGACCTGACCAAGGTCGATGCGATTACCGCGATGTTCGCGCGCGCCGATGCCGATATGGGCGGCGTCGACATCCTGGTGAACAATGCCGGGACCCAGTTCGTGTCGCCGATCGAGGATTTCCCGGTCGAGAAATGGGATCTGATCCTGGCGCTCAACCTGACGTCGGCGTTTCACACCATCCGTCACGCCGTCCCCGGCATGCGCAAAAAGGGGTGGGGGCGGATCATCGGCACCGCATCGGCGCACTCGCTCGTCGCTTCGCCGTTCAAATCGGCCTATGTCGCGGCGAAGCACGGGCTGGTCGGAATGACCAAGGCGGTCGCGTTGGAAGTCGCGGACGCCGGGATCACCGCCAATTGCATCAGCCCCGGCTACGTCTGGACCCCGCTGGTCGAGGGACAAATTCCCGACACGATGAAGGCGCGCGGGATGACGCGCGAGCAGGTGATCAACGATGTGCTGCTGGCGGGTCAGCCGACCAAGCAGTTCGTGACCGTCGAACAGGTCGCGGCGCTGGCGTCTTTCCTGACCCGCGACGAAGCCGCCAACATCACCGGCGCCAATCTGAGTGTCGATGGCGGGTGGACCGCGGCCTAAGCCTTGAGCATTCTCCTTTCCCCTCCTAAGGTTAACGCAGCCGGACCAGGGGAGAGACGGAGAATGAGGGGTCGCACCAAATATCTATTCGCCCTTATGCTGGGGGCGAGCGTCGGCGCATGCCAGACGGTGCCGAAAATACCGCCGTCGGCGGCCGACGAGCCCCCCGCCGCGGGAAGCTGGCGCGCCACCGCGACCGATGCCGACAAGGAACGAATTCGCGGCTGGTATTCCAGCTGGGAAGCGGCGCTCGCCGACGCCCGCGCCAAGGGGCATGGCGCAGAGATCGACCGCGAGGGCGTGCTGCTGCAACCGATGGCGGCGCTGCCCAACGCGCATCTGCCGGCGGGCGATTACCGCTGCCGAACGATCAAGGTCGGCGCCAAGGGACGCGGCGGGCTCAGCTATATCGCCTATGGCTGGTTCCGCTGCCGCGTCGCACCCGAGCAGGGGCTGTCGAGCCTGACCAAGCTGACCGGGTCGCAGCGCCCCGTGGGCCTGATCTTTCCCGATCATCTGAAACGCCAGATTTTCCTTGGCACGCTCGAGCTTGGCGACGAGAAAATGGCGGTGAATTATGGCAGCGACCGGATGCGCGACATGGCGGGGCTGGTCGAACGGATCGGCGACAATCGCTGGCGTCTGGTGCTGCCCGCACCCGCGTATGAATCGCTGATCGACGTGATCGAACTGGTCCCGGGGGGCTGAGAGAATCTAGGGGGGATTCTCCGTTTTTCCGTTCGTGTCGAGCGAAGTCGAGACACGCTTGGGGCGCGCTACGCCGCGGGGTGTCTCGACTTCGGCCAAAAGCCGAAGTTTATCCTGAGCGCCTGCCAAGGCAGTCGAAGGGCTCGACACGAACGGATTTGGTTCGGCTCGCAAGAGCTTGGTACAGGGGAATGACAATGCGGAATTTGTGGACGGGCGCTGCGGCGCTGGCGCTGATCGTTTCGGGGGCCACTCCCGTGGCGGCGCAGCAGCTCGGCAGCGAAGTGCAGAAGCAGATGCCGTCGCTGATGAAAATCTATGACGACCTGCACGCCAACCCCGAACTCAGCTTCATGGAGGTCCGCTCGGCAGGCATCCTCGCGGCCGAGGCGCGCAAGCTGGGCTTTGAAGTCACCGAAAAGGTCGGCGGGACCGGCATCGTTGCGGTGATGAAGAACGGCCCCGGGCCGGTCGTCATGGTGCGCGCCGACATGGACGGGCTGCCGGTGACCGAACAGACGGGGCTGCCGGGCGCGTCCAAGATACGCGTGACCACCGCAGAGGGCGTCGAGACCGGGGTGATGCACGCTTGCGGCCACGACACGCATATGACCGCGTGGGTGGGCGTCGCGCGGCTGATGGCGGCGAACAAGGCGAATTGGTCGGGGACGCTGGTGATGATCGGCCAGCCTGCCGAGGAACGCGGCGCCGGGGCGCGGATGATGCTAGCGGACGGGCTCTATACCCGCTTTCCCAAGCCGCAATATGCGCTGGCATTCCACGACGCGGCGCAGTTTCCTGCCGGGGTAATCGGCTACACGCCGGGCTATGCGCTCGCCAATGTCGACAGCGTCGACATATTGGTAAAGGGCGTCGGCGGCCACGGCGCCTATCCGCAAACGACCAAGGACCCGATCGTGCTGGCCAGCCGCATCGTGTCGACGTTGCAGACCCTGGTATCGCGCGAGATCAGCCCGCTCGACAGCGCGGTGGTCACCGTCGGCAGCTTTCACGCCGGGGCAAAGCACAATATCATCTCGGACGAAGCGAAGCTGCAACTGACGGTGCGCAGCTACACCGACGCGGTGCGCGAACATCTGCTCGACGGCATTGCGCGCGTCGCCAAGGGCGAGGCGATCGCGGCGGGAATTCCCGAGGACAAGATGCCGGTCGTGACCGTGCAAAAGGACGAATATACCCCCTCGACCTTCAACACGCCCGATTTCACCCAGGAAATGGCGGGCTTTCTGAAAACCAGTTTCGGCGACAAGCGTGTCGTCCAGGTGCCGCCGGTGATGGGCGGCGAAGATTTCGGCCGCTTCGCGCGCGACGACAAGGACATCAAAAGCCTGATCATCTGGGTCGGCGGCGTGCCGCAGGCCGAATATGACGCGGCGAAAAAGGAAGGCCGGACGCTGCCCAGCCTGCACTCGCCCTTCTGGGCACCTGATGCCCCGGCGGTAATTTCGACCGCGACCGAGGCGCTGACGGCGATGACGATGAAGTTGATGGGGAAATAGCGAGCCGCGCTGGAGCCGACCGGTCGCGGTCATGCCACTATCGTCATCCCGGCGAAGGCCGGGATCTCACCCTATCGGTTTGCCGCACCGGCGAGATCCCGGCCTTCGCCGGGATGACGAATAAGTGACGGGCGGGGATACACACCAAAAGTCACACCCCATCTATCGTGACCATTGCTCCACCCGGTCGGTCGAACGAACGACTTTTCCGCCAATATGACATCGGGAGTCTTGAAACCGTCACATACCCCACCTAAATTGATGTCATGCGGGCCGGGCCCCTCTGGCGTCGGCGGGATTTTTCCCGCCACGTGATGTCGGACCGCATCGGGTGACACCGATGCTCTGGGCCTACCTCCCCCCTTACACCCGGGTCCGGCATCGGCGTCACCTGCTTGATTTTCAATCAGGAGGCCCATTTTCATGACGCTTAATCCCAATCTTTATCGGCTCACCCTGCTGCATCGCCAGCTGGACGAGGCGGCGCGGCGCGAGGCGCGGCGGCGCGGGGCCGATCCGTTCCGCCTGCTGCGGCTGAAGACGCTGAAGCTTGCGGTCAAGCGGCGCCTGGCGGCGCTGTCGCTGCGTCCGGCGCTCGCCCGCTAATCCATCCTAATCAAGACCGGAAGCGTCGTCCCGCCGGGGCGGCGCTTTCTGGCGTTCACCAGGGACATCACCATGGAATTTCTGATTGCTGACTGGCTGGGTACCCCGGCCTGGTTCTGGCTGGCGTTCATCGCGCTGGTCGTGGCGCTCACCGCCTTTGACCTTGGCATCCTGAACAAGGAAAACAAGGAAATGGGGATCGGTGAGAGCCTGAAACTCTCGGCGCTCTACATCGGTATCGCGATGGCGTTCGGCGCGTGGGTGTGGGTCGCGAAAGGTGGCGAGGCCGGGCTGCAATATTATACCGGCTTCTTCATCGAGAAGGCGCTGTCGATCGACAATATCTTTGTCATCTCGCTGATCTTCACGACCTTTGCGATCCCGCCGCGCTTTCAGTACCGCGCTTTGCTGTGGGGCATCGTCGCGGTGATCGTGCTGCGCGGCATCATGATCGCGGGCGGCGCGGCGCTGGTCACCGAATATGGCTGGGTGCTCTATATTTTTGCGGCCTTCCTTGTCTTCACCGGCGTGAAGATGCTTTTTGCGAGCGACACGCCGATGGACGTCAAGGGCAATCCGGTCGTAAAATGGCTGTCGCGGCACATTCCACTGACGCACGAGCTGCACGGCGAGAAATTCTTCGTGCGCGTGGCCGACAGCAAGACGGGCAAGCTGGTGCTGACCGCGACGCCGCTGTTCCTCGCGCTCGTCGTGATCAACCTCGCCGACCTCGTGTTCGCGGTCGACAGCGTGCCGGCGATCTTTGCGATCACCACCGATACCTTCATCGTCTATACTTCGAACATCATGGCGATCCTGGGCCTGCGCGCGCTCTATTTCGCGCTGTCGGCGATGGTGCACCGGTTCCATTACCTCAAATATGCGCTCGCGCTGGTGCTCGTGTTTATCGGGTCGAAGATCTTCGTCGCCGATTTCATCCTGGGCGGCGACAAATTCCCGCCGCTGGTCAGCCTGGGCGTGACAGTCGCGCTGATCGCGGGCGGCGTGATCTGGTCGCTGGTCAAGACGCGCGGCGAGGAAGCGATCGTGCCGCAATAAAAATGTCCGCCGGAAGCCCGTATAAGCTTCCGGCGGACAGGCTTTCCTCCCCAGGAAAGCTCGGGAGGCGCGGGGGCTGGGTCGCTAGCCCCCGCACCAAGCGGGGTGGCGCGAGCGGGTGCAACGGGCCGCTCGCGCCGAACTCGTGTCAGGCGGCGAACTGGTTCATCGTATTGTCCTTGCCTGCGGCCTTCAGGGCCGCTTCGCCGGCGAAATATTCCTTGTGATCGTCGCCGATGTCGCTGCCCGACATATTCTGGTGCTTCACGCAGGCGATACCCTGGCGGATCTCGGCGCGCTGAACGCCCTTGACGTAGCCGAGCATCGCTTCGTCGCCGAAATATTCCTTGGCGAGGTTGTCGGTGCTGAGCGCCGCGGTGTGATAGGTGGGCAGCGTGATCAGGTGGTGGAAGATGCCCGCCCGCTTCGCCGCGTCGCGCTGGAAGGTGCGGATGCGGTTGTCGGCCTCCTCGCCCAGCGGCGTCGCGTCATAATCCGCGCTCATCAGCTTGGCGCGGTCATAGGCGCTGACATCCTTGCCCTCGGCCTGCCAGCTGTCGAACACCTGCTGGCGGAAGTTGAGCGTCCAGTTGAAGCTCGGCGAATTGTTGTACGCCAGCTTCGCGTTGGGGACGACTTCGCGGATGCGATCGACCATGCCGGCGATCTGTTCGATGTGCGGCTTTTCGGTTTCGATCCACAAGAGGTCGGCACCGTTCTGCAGGCTCGCGATGCAGTCCATCACGCAGCGGTCCTCGCCGGTTCCGGGGCGGAACTGATAGAGGTTCGAGGGCAGGCGCTTCGGGCGCATCAGCTTGCCGTCGCGGTTGATCAGCACGTCGCCGGGGTTGCCCGCGCCTTCGACTTCTTCGCAATCCAGGAAGCTGTTATACTGGTCGCCAAGGTCGCCGGGTTCTTTCGAAAAGGCGATCTGCTTGGTCAGGCCCGCGCCGAGGCTGTCGGTGCGCGTCACGATGATGCCGTCCTCGACGCCGAGTTCCATGAAGGCGTAGCGGCAGGCGCGGATCTTCGCGATGAAATCCTCGTGCGGCACGGTGACCTTGCCGTCCTGGTGGCCGCACTGCTTTTCGTCCGAGACCTGGTTCTCGATCTGCAGCGCGCAGGCGCCGGCCTCGATCATCTTCTTGGCGAGGAGGTATGTCGCCTCAGCGTTGCCGAAGCCCGCGTCGATGTCGGCGATGATCGGCACGACGTGCGTTTCATGATTGTCGATCGCGGCCTGGATCTGCTTCGCCTTGAGCTCGTCGCCCTCGGCGCGCGCGGCGTCGAGATCGCGGAACAGCATGCCGAGCTCGCGGGCGTCGGCCTGACGCAGGAAGGTATAGATTTCCTCGATCAGCGCGGGAACGCTGGTCTTTTCGTGCATCGACTGGTCGGGCAGCGGACCGAACTCGCTGCGCAGCGCGGCGATCATCCAGCCCGAGAGATAGATGTAGCGGCCCTTGACGGTGCCGAAATGCTTCTTGATCGAAATCATCTTCTGCTGCGCGATGAAGCCGTGCCAGCAGCCGAGCGACTGGGTGTAATTGGCGGGATCGGCGTCATAGGCGGCCATGTCGGCGCGCATGATGCGCGCGGTGTAGCGGGCGATGTCGAGACCGGTGCGGAACTTGTTCTGGGCGCGCATGCGGGCGACGCTTTCGCCGCTGATGCCGTCCCACGTGCCATCATAATCGCGGATGAGGCGGCCTGCCTGCGCCATGTCTTCGGTGTAGCCCATCGTTCGAGTCCTTGTGGAGAGGTGATGGGCCGAAGGTGGCGAAAGTGCCGCACAAAGTGAAAAGCTTTGTCAATAATATTTGTGAAATATGCCGTTCTGGTGCTAATGAGCGTGTAAATCAGTAAAGAAAGTTACATCTATGGCCGAGCGGCGGGTGTTTGCAGGGGCGGCGGTACGGCGGGCGCGGCGCGATGCGGGGATGACGCAGGCGGCGATGGCCGAGGCGCTCGACATTTCGCCGAGCTATCTCAACCTGATCGAGCATGGGCAACGCCCGCTGAGCGCAACGGTAATCGTCAGGCTGGCCGAACGCTTCGATTTCGATGCGGCGAAACTCGGCGGCGAAGAGGTGCCGGGCGGGTTGGCGGGGTTACGGCGGCGGCTCGCCGACCCGCGTTTCGCTGACCTGGGGATCGGCGCGCAAGATGTCGAGGAGTGGTTGCAGAGCGCGCCGGCGACCGCCGCGGCCTTTGCGCGATTGTTCGATGCGGCACCCGAAGCGCGCGCCGATGTGTCGCAGGAAGCGCCCGAAGTTGCCGCGGTTCGCCGAGCGATCGAAAAATGGCGCAACCATTATGCCGACCTCGACGCGAAGGCCGAGGAGCTGGCCGACGAGCTGCGGCTGGCGGGCGGCGATCTTTACGGCACGATTTCAGAGCGTTTGCGCACGCGGCACCAGCTTGGCATTCGCATCCTGCCGAGCGATGTCATGCCCGACCGGCTGCGCTGGCTCGACTGGCACGCACGGCAGTTGATGCTGAACGAACTGCTCCGCCCCGCCTCGCGCACCTTTCAGGCGGCGGCGACATTGGCGCAGGTCGAGGCGAAGGGCGAGATCGACGCGCTGGTCGCCGGCGCCGAGTTTGCCGAGCCCGCAGCGGCGCGCCTGTTCGAGCGGCATCTGGTCCACTATTTCGCCGCGGCGCTGATGATGCCGTACAGCCGGTTTTTGCGGGCGTGCGACGCGACCGGCTATGACCTGCTGCTGCTCCAGCGGCGCTTCGGTGCGGGCTATGAGCAGGTCGCGCACCGGTTGACGACGCTTCAGCGCGTCGGCGCGCGCGGACTGCCCTTTTTCATGCTGCGCATCGACCGCGCGGGGCAGGGCAGCAAGCGTTACGCCGGGGCGAGCCAGTCGCCGCTGGTCGACGGCGATGCGCGTTGTCCGCTGTGGGGCGTCCATGAAGCGTTCGCGCGGCCCGGTGAAGTGATCGCCGACCTGATCGAGCTGGAGGACGGCACGCGCTGGTTCACCCAGAGCCGTTCGGTCGCGGCGCCCGGAGCAACGGGTAGCGGGACGCCGGCGCGTTTTGCGGTGTGCGTCGGCGTCGATGCGAAGGTCGCGGCACCCTTGATCGCCGCGCGCGGAATCGACCTGATGCGATCACCCGCGACGCCGATCGGACTCGGCTGCCGCCGCTGTACGCGCACCGGATGCGTGCAAAGATCGATGCCGCCGCTGGGACGGCCTTTGCGGTTCCGCGAGGGCGAGCGAGGCGTTAGTGCCTTCGATTTTGCCGGGGATTGAGCAGCGTCCAGCTCGATACCGAGGAGATTTGGCGCAAACAGGCGGGACGGTCGTGGGGCGAGCGCAAATCACGGCGCCTTTTTCAGCTCGTCGCTCTACGCCTGCATTTGTCCGATCGCGGCTGCAATCTGGGCGGTGTAGCAATCGGCACCGAACCCGCTATCGGCGATTTCGGACGCCAGGGTTACGCGCATCTGTTCAATAGAATGTGCCCGCAATATCTTGCGGAACCACAATTGCTCCTGCCATCCACTGCCGGGCGGAGCCTTATTCGGAAAGATCGTCATATCTGCCCCCTCGTCCGAATATCCCATCCATTTTGGCGGCAAGCCGGGAACCAGGTCGCCCTCTTTCAGATACGCATAGCGCGGCAGGCGCTTTGCGACCGATTTTGTTCCGAACCGCGGTGACGAAAACAGGTACGGCGTCATTGGCTTCACAGGGCCGGTCCAGATACTGCACAGGATTGACGCCATCGCCGCGCCCAGCGAATGTCCGGTGATATGAAGCGGCGTTGCGTTACCTACCGCCTTGACCAGGTCGGCTAGCTTGTCGTGCGCCTCATCGTAGAAGCCGCGGTGATAGAAACCGTTTGGGGCGGCGACTTTCAGGGCGTCGAGATCGGCAAACCAGTCGCGCCGATCGGTCATCACCGTTCCGCGCACCGCGATCACCGCCATGTTGCCAATCGGCAGCACGAAAAAGGCAAAGCGGTCAGACTGGATGACCGAAATCTCCCCCAGTTCGCCTGCTCGCTGCAACGCCTGAATCGTGAAACGGGCATGATTGCGATGGAGTAATCGTCCAGCTCGGCTGGGTATGTAGAGCCGCAACCGGCTGTCCTGTTCCAGCTCGCGATCGGTCAGGTAAAGATAAGCAATCTCGCTGAGGCACGCCAGCATATAGGCTTTGCGTTCATCGCGCTGGTTGCTGGCCCAATCCACCCCGGCGTTCCCGAAATAGTGCCATATTCTGGAAAGTGGCGATGCGGCGGGCAGCAAATGCAACTCGGTAATTGGCTGTACTCGCTCCCTCAGCCCCAATTTGACCAGCCGCTTCGTCAGGCGAGCGTGACGAATTTGCTCCTCCATCCCGGTGGCGGTGCTGCGGAGCGCGCCTGCTTGTAGCACGATTGCCACCAGCGCGCGCTTGTCTGCCGCCGACAGGACAGAGATTCGAGTGCTTACTTCGTGCGCCAACGCACGACGGAGATCATCGTCCGACGATACGCCGGGGTGGTTCGGGTTGGGGTGTCGCGGACTGTCGAGATACAATATGGCCTTTGCCAGCCAGTCGAAATCGGGGCCGTCCACTTCCGACACTATCGATGCTCCCTTTGGCTTTGCGGGGCGAGGCTAATTGCCGCACCGGGCTATGGCTAGGGGCTTTCCGGACGGAAATGGCGCATTCTGTTTTTCGCGGCGCGGGAGCCGGGGCCACCGATCACACGGGTGATGGGTACCATCGCTAAATCGCGTCGCGTTCCGGTCGTTAAGCGACTGTGGCATATGCCATTTGGGACCACATCAATGCTGCTTCACCTCAAACCCGAGCAAGTCGAGATCGGCATGTTTGTCGATGGGTTCGACGGACGATGGATCGATCATCCGTTCTGGCGCAGCCGGTTCCTGATCGAAACACCCGAACAGCTGGCGCGCATTCGCGAGTCCGAGGTGACAGCGGTGATCGTCGACCGCAGCCGCAGCCGATGGGCGGAAACCGACGCGGCACGCGAGTTTACCGCCGATGACCGCCGAAAATCGGCAACCGGCCTTGCGCCGCCCTATCGCGGGATCGAGCGACGGCGCGCGCATATCTTTGCGCCCCCGCGCGAGCGGGTGGAGCGTCCCGCAAGCTATGCCCAGGAGCGCCGCCGCGCCGAGCGGCTGATCGCGAAGTCGAAACAGGCGGTGGTCGACCTGTTCGGCGCTGCGCGGATGGGGCGCGCGGTCGAAGCGCGGCGGGTGGCGTCGCTGGCCGAAGCGGTCGGCAAATCGATCACGCGCCAATCGCGTGCGATGATCGACCTGGTGCGGCTGAAGCAGAAGGATGAATATACCTATCTTCATTCGGTCGCCGTCTGCGCGCTGATGATCAATTTTGCCCGCCACCTGAAACTGGACGAGGCCGAGGTGCAGGCATTGGGGGTGGCGGGATTGCTGCACGATGTCGGGAAGGTCGCGATTGCCGACGACGTCCTGTTCAAGCCCGGCAAGCTGACGATGTGCGAACGCAATGCGGTCGAGGTGCATCCCGAAGCAGGCCATGCCTTTTTGATGAAATCGCAGGATATTCCGGCAGCAGCGTTTGAAGTGTGCCTGCGCCATCATGAAAAGATGGATGGTACCGGCTATCCGGGCGGGCTGGCGGGCGATGAGCTGTCGCTCTATGCGCGGATGGGGGCGATCTGCGACGTGTATGACGCGGTGACGTCGGATCGTCCGTACAAGGCGGCGTGGTCGCCGTGCGAGGCGCTGACCGCGATGCAGGGGTGGGCCGGCCATTTCGACCCGCACCTGCTCGACCAGTTCGCCGACAGCTTGGGGATATATCCCGTTGGAACGCTGGTCAGCCTGTCGAACGGAATGCTGGCGGTGGTCACCGGTAGCGCGGGCGAGACGGGCGCGGCGGTGTCGGTTCGGCTGTTCTTTGACTGCAACCTGCTCGCCGAAGTGACGCCGGTGGACCTGGAGATTGCGCCAACCGATCGGGAACCGCGCATCGTCGGCCGTTCGAGCCCGGGGTTCTGGCGGTTCGACGATTGGGAGCGGACCGTTGATCGCATCCTGACGGCCAGTCCGGACGGTGCGGTGCAGCACTAAGCCGACCGCCCGTCCGCACGTTACAGCAACCAGCCAATCGCATTGCCGAAGTTGTGAAGGATAACCGGCAGCAACAGACTGCGCGTCCGCAGCACCAGCCAGACCGCCAGCAGCGACGGGACGGCGGTCAGCGCCATGATAATCGGATCGAACGAGAAAGTGCCATCGGAATAGCCGAAGGCATGCGCCATGCCAAACAGCGCACACGACAAGAGCGCGCCCCAGCTCCAATCGACGCCGAGAAAACGGATGCGTGCCGTGAATGCCTGCGCCAGCGCGAACAGCAGGATGCCGCGGTAAAAGGATTCTTCTTCGAACCCCGGCATCGTGAGCTGAAAGGCAATGGCTTCGGGCGATGCCGGGTCGCTGGGGAAGGCCACGGCCAGCGCCAGGAAGAAGGCGCAATAGAGGATGGCAACGGCGATTACCGCGCGCAGGCTTCCAGACTGTTGCCGCAGTGTCAGGCCGACACGTCGCCAGCCAAGGGCAGGGTGTGCGGCGATGGCGAGGGTAGCGATCAGCGCCAGCAACTTGCCGTCCCAGTTCCAGTCGCTGTCGGGTAGCAGCGACGGGATCAGCCCATAGACGCGGGTGAGTAGCAGATCGTTGAGCAGCACGAGCGCCGCGGCGACGCCAAGCCAGCGCGCGGAAAAGGCGCTGCGCTGGCAAAGTCCGATGGCGGCCCCCGCAACAAGCAGGAGCCCGACAATCGCGACGATAGCGATCACCCCATCCATGATGTCCCCCCGTTGCAACGCGGCACGGGATGGTTAGAAATTCCTGTGGCTTCGTTCAAAGCCGATCGCGTACCGGGTCATGTCAGGTGGAAGCGAAGCGGATGCGCTCATTCGCGCGCTTTGGCGGCGACGCGCACATCTTGCGAACGGGCGAGCGGCATGACGAGGATGTCGTCGCCGTCGACGATCACCGCGACGTCGTCCATGCCAACCAGCGAGACACGCTTGTCGCCCGCGCGGACGAGATTGCCGCGGCTGTCGTGCAGGAAAACGTCGCCGGTGACCGCGTTTTCGGCGTCGTCTTTGGGCGCGAGCGCATGGACCGCCTGCCAGCTGCCGAGGTCGGACCAGCCCATCGCGGCGGGGACGACGGCGACGCGGTCGTCCTTTTCCATCACCGCATAGTCGATCGAATCCGACGGGGCGGCGGTGAAATGCTCGGCGTCGGCGTAGAGTGCGTCGCCGTCGAACATCCCCGCAGCGACGGCGCGATCGGCGGCTTCGAAGATGGCGCGGCAATGAGTGAGCATCGCGTCGCGCATCCGCCCGGCGCGGAACAGGAAGATGCCGGCATTCCAGCTATAGCCGCCGGCGGCGAGCATCGCTTCGGCATCGGCGAGCGGCGGCTTTTCGATGAAGCGATCGACCGCAAAGCCGTCGTCGCCCAGTGCCTTGCCATTGGCGATATAGCCAAATCCGGTTTCGGGGGCGTCGGGCGTGATGCCAAAGGTGACGATCCAATCCTGCTGCGCGAGGCGCGCGCCGCTGGCGATGGCGGCGTGGAAGGCCGCGACGTCGGCGATCACATGGTCGCTGGGCATCACCAACAGCAGCGCGTCGGCGTCGGCGCGCGCCACCGCGAGCGCGATCGCGGCAGCGGTGTTCCGCGGCATGGGCTCGACCAGAAGCGATGCCGGATGCGCCCCCATCTGATCGCGCACCGCAGCGACATGACCAGCGCCGCACAGGATGACCGGCGGCGCGAAACCGGCGTCGGGGGGCGTGCGCTGGTCGGTTTGCTGAAACAGGCTTTCGGGGCCGGTCAGCGGCAGGAACTGCTTGGCACGCTGGCCGCGCGATTCGGGCCACAGCCGCGTTCCGGCGCCGCCGCACAGGATGACGGGTTGGATCATGCTGGTCATCGCGCCCGTCTATCGCCTTGGGCGCAGCAGGTCATCCCCGATTGCGCGCATCGTGAGTGTAAAATTAACCGACAGTACACGCCTCGGTTGTAGTATTGGGTGACGCGAAAGGGTTGCCCGTTTTACCATGTTCCGGCTGTTCAAACATTATGTGCCGCACGCCGTTGTCTGGCTGGCGCTGATCGAATTTCTCGCGCTGCTCGGCTCGGCCGAGGCGGCGTGGCATCTTTATGCCAATCAGGCCGCGTTCGACGCCGGACCGCTGGGCGAGCGCTGGTTGCCGCTGACGACCTTTGCGGTCGCCAATTCGCTCGCGATGATGGCGACCGGAATGTACGGCAACGAGGGGCTGCGCTCGATGCGGTTCGCGACCGCGCGCCTGCTCGCGGCGATTTCGCTGGGGGTGATTTTCCTGTCGGTGGTGGGGTTCCTGCTGCCGACCGCGACCCTGTGGCGCGCCAACAGCCTGTATGCGATGATGATGGCGATCGCGGCGCTGTTCGTCATCCGGCTGGTGCTCACGCAATCGGCCGGCGCCGAGGCGTTTCGGCGCCGGATTTTGGTGCTGGGCGCGGGTGCGCGCGCGGCGCGGCTGGGCGCGCTGGCGGACGCGCCGGGCAGCGGGCTGGAGATCGTCGGCTTCGTTGCGATGAGCGGCGCCGAAAAGACCGTGGCCAGCGCAGTCCCGCGCGATGCTATCCCCAATTTGTCCGATCATGTCGTCGCGCTGCGCGCGGGCGAGGTGGTGTTGGCGCTGGAGGAGCGGCGCAATGCGCTGCCGCTGAACGACCTGCTGCGGGTCAAGACGACCGGAGTGCATGTCAACGACATCGCGAGCTTTATCGAGCGCGAGACAGGACGCGTCGACCTGGCGACGACGAACCCCAGCGGGCTGATCTTTTCCGACGGCTTTTCCGCGGGGCAGCGGATTTCGAAGGTCGGCAAGCGATTGTTCGATATCCTCGCCAGCCTGGTCGTGCTGGTCATTGGGTTGCCGCTGATCCTGGTCGCGGGGATCGCGGTCGTGCTCGACAGCCGCGGGCCGGTCTTTTACCGCCAGCCGCGCGTCGGGCTGTTCGGCGAAACCTACGACATCTACAAGATCCGGTCGATGCGCACCGATGCCGAGGCGGCGGGACAGGCGGTGTGGGCCAGCGAGAATGATCCGCGCGTGACGCGCGTCGGACGGATCATCCGCAAGCTCAGGATCGACGAGCTGCCGCAGCTGTGGTGCGTGCTGAAGGGCGAGATGAGCTTTGTCGGGCCGCGCCCCGAACGGCCAAGCTTCGTCGCGGAGCTCGAGCAAAAAATGCCCTTTTATGCCGAGCGGCATATGGTGAAGCCGGGGCTGACCGGCTGGGCACAGATCAATTACCCCTATGGGGCGTCGGTCGAGGATGCGCGGGTCAAGCTGGAATATGACCTTTATTACGCCAAAAATTATTCGCCCTTCCTCGACCTGTTGATCCTGCTCCAGACGGTGCGCGTGGTGCTGTGGCCCGAGGGTGCGCGCTGACCATGCTCGCCGGGCTTTCCGAGATTTTGTCGGTGCTGGCGTTGGTCGGCTTTTCGGTCGTTGCGCTGTGGTTGCTGGCGCGGCCGACGGCGCGGATGGCGGTGCTGATGCCCGCGCCGCGGCTGCTCACCCTGGCCGCGGCGGCGACGGCGCTGTGGTGCGCGGCGCTGGCGATGTTCGGAGCGGGGTCTTCGCAAGCCTTTGTCGTACAGACGCTGCGCGATCTGGCGATGCTGGGGTGGCTGAGCGCGACCTTCTGGACCGCCGTGGCACCCATGTCGCGCCCGCTGCGCCTGATCCTGCGGATGCTGATGACGATCGCCGTCCTGGCGCTGGTGCTGGGGGCCGCGGCGCATTGGCGCGCCGGGGCGGAGGCGGAGGCGTGGATGGCGCCGACGCTGATCTTTGCGGCGATGGTCGTGGCGACCGGCGGGCTGGTGATCGTCGACAGCGGGGTCCGGCACGCGAGCGCCGGATTGCGGATGCCGGTGATGGCGGTCGCGGGCGGTTTCGCGATGCTGTGGGCCTATGAGCTCAATGCCCAGCTGATCGGGGCGCTGACCGGCAAACGGGCGCAGGCGCTGATCGAGCTTCTGCCTGCGGTCGTGTTGTTGACGCTGCCCACCTATGTCGTCGCGGCGATGGACATCGGGCGCGAACGGATGCGCCTATCACGCACCGCAGCGGTGCGGACGCTGATCCTGGTCGGCGGTGCCGCCTATCTGATCGTCATCGGGCTGACCGGTGCGATCGCACGGTGGGTGGGCGGCGATTATGCCGTGCTGGCGCAGGCGGCGTCGCTGGTCGTCGCGCTGGGTGCCGGCGGGCTGCTGATCGTGTCGGCGCGGCTGCGCGCGTGGTTGTCGGTGATGATCTCGAAGCATTTTTTCGAGCATCGCTATGATTATCGGACCGAATGGATGCGTTTCACCGCGACGCTGGGGCAGGGTGCCAAGGGCGATGACGACGCGGATGATCGCAACCTGCACGGCCGCGTCGCCAAGGCGATGGCCGAACTGACCGGCAGTCCTGCCGCGCTGTTGATGCTGCCCGGTGCGGGGGGCAGCTTTCGCGTCGCCGAACAATGGCAATGGCCGGTTGACGTCGAGGGTGAGGATATGGCGCTGTCGGTGCGATCGGCGTTCATGTTGCAGGAAACGCGGCATATCGTCGACCTCGATGCGCGTCGGCGCGGTCTGAGCGGGGACGTGCCGGACGGCGACGACCTGGCGCTGCCCGCATGGCTGCTGTCAGATCCGCGCGCGTGGGTGGTCGTCCCGATCCTGCATTTCCAGCGAATGATCGCAGTCGTCGTGCTGCACCGCCCGCCGGTGTCGCGCGCGCTGGACTGGGAAGATCTGGACGTACTGCGTATCGCGGGGCAGCAGGCGGCGAGTTATCTGGCGGAATCGCAGAGCCAGGAGGCCTTGTCGGAGGCGCGGCGGTTCGACGAGTTCAACCGCCGCTTTGCCTTCATCATGCACGACATCAAGAATCTGGCGAGCCAGATCGGCCTGCTAGCGCGTAACGCCGAACGGCACGCGGACAATCCCGCGTTTCGCGCCGACATGGTCGAAACGCTGAAGATTTCCGCTGGGCGGCTCAGTGACTTGCTGGTGCGGCTGGCACCCCGCGCGCGCGGGACTGCGGCAGAGGCCGCGCGCGTATTGATCGAGCCGATATTGAACGATGTCGCGGCGGAGGCACGGGCGCGGCGCGCGCTGTTCGTCGGCTGTCAGGCGGGGCTCGCGGCGTGGGGCGACGCCGCGGCGGTGCGGCAGATCGTGCAGCATCTGGTCGCCAATGCGATCGATGCTTCGGCATCCGATACGCCGGTTCAGGTGGTGGCGGTGTCCGAACATGGCCGCGTGCGCATCGACGTGATCGATCAGGGCAGCGGGATGACGCGCGCCTTCATACGCGACGAATTGTTCAAACCCTTCGTATCGACGAAGGATGGCGGCTTTGGCCTGGGTGCGTTCGAAGCGCTCAACATCGCGCAGGCCATGGGCGGCGCGATCGATGTCGAAAGCGAGCCCGGCAAGGGCAGCAGCTTTACCCTGTCGCTACCGCTCGCCGATGCGCGGGACGATGGCGGCAACGCAAACCTGATGATGAAAGTAGCATCGCAATGAGCGACAGCGGCGCCGATATCCGCAAATTGCTGGTGGTCGAGGACGATCCCGGGCTGCAGGCGCAGCTCAAATGGGCGTATGAGGATTATCAGGTGCTCATCGCGGGCGATCATGACGCCGCGATCGAATTGCTGCGCGCCGAGGAGCCCGAAGTGGTGACCCTCGACCTGGGACTGCCGCCCGATCCCGACGGGACGCGCGAAGGGTTCCGGACGCTGAGCGCGATCCTGGAAGCGAAGCCCGATACCAAGGTCATCGTCGTGTCGGGGCATGGCGAACGCGCGAGCGCGCTGGCCGCGATCGCCAACGGCGCGTGGGATTTTTATCAGAAGCCGATCGATATCGACGAACTGGGGCTGATCGTGCGCCGCGCCTTTCATGTCCGCGAGCTGGAAGTCGAAAATGCGCGGCTGGCACAGCAGGGGAGCAGCGACAACCGCGTCCTTGGCGGCATGATCACCGGCGCGCCCGAAATGCAGAAGGTTGCGCGGACGATCGAGCGGGTCGCCAATCTGGATGTCAGCGTGATGCTGCTCGGCGCGAGCGGCACCGGCAAGGAACTGCTGGCGCGCGGGCTGCACCAGGCGAGCGGCCGGCGCGACGGCGCGTTCGTCGCAATCAACTGCGCCGCGATCCCCGAAAACCTGCTCGAAAGCGAATTGTTCGGGCATGAAAAGGGTGCGTTTACAGGTGCGGTCAAGACGACCGAGGGCAAGATCGAACTGGCGCACGGCGGGACATTGTTCCTCGACGAAGTCGGCGACATTCCGCTGCCGCTGCAAGTCAAACTGCTGCGGTTCTTGCAGGAACGGACGATTGAGCGGATCGGCGGGCGCAAGCCGATCGCGGTCGACACGCGGATCGTGTGCGCGACGCACCGCGACCTTGACGCGATGATCGCCGAACAGAGTTTCCGCGATGACCTTTATTACCGGCTTGCCGAGATGGTGGTGAAGATCCCCTCGCTCGCCGAACGGCCCGGCGATGCCGTGCTGTTGGCGCGCCATTTCCTGCATCAGTATGCGCCCGCGATGAACCCGGCGGTGCGCGGCTTTGCCCCCGATGCGTTGCAGGCGATCGACGAAGCGCGCTGGCCGGGCAATGTCCGCGAGCTGGAAAACCGGATCAAGCGCGCCGTGATCATGGCCGACGGCAAGCTGGTCGCCAAGGACGATCTTGACCTGATGAACGGCGGGGCGGGCGACGGCGACGAAGCCTGGCTCAACCTGCGCAGCGCGCGCGAGGCGGCCGACCGCGTCGCGATCCGCCGTGCGATGACCCAGAGCGAGGGGAATATTTCCGCCGCGGCCAAGCTGCTCGGGATCAGCCGCCCGACGCTGTACGACCTGCTGAAGCAATATCGGATGCAGGCCTGAATGGGCCTTGGGCGTTTCTGGATCGGCGCGCTGCTGGTGGCGGCGACGCTCGCCGGATGCGGCGAAGCCGGTTCGGATGCGCCGCGCGCCGCACTCGCCGAACGGCGCGCCGAATTGCAGGATGCAATTGCCGATAATCCGCAGGCGATTGCGGAGCGTGTCGAGCTGGCGCGCGTTGCGATCCGGATGGGGGATGGGGTCGGCGCGGAAGCCGCGGTGAACGGGGCGCTGGCGGCGGGAGGTAATGCTGCGGCGCTGCGACCGTTGCTGGCACGCGCTTTTGCGATGCAAGGTGAGGGTCAGCGTGCGCTGGAAACCATCGACAGCGGCGCAATCATTCCCGAGATGATCGGCGAGGCAGCATGGGTCGCGGGCGACGTCCACCTGTCGAACGGCGATCTGGTCGCAGCGCGCGACGCTTATGATCGGGCCGTGCGCGAAATGCCCCGCAATTCGCCGCTGTGGGTCGATGTGGCGCGCTTTCGCGACGCCAGCGCCGACACGGCGGGCGCGCGCGATGCGGTCGATTACGCGATCGAACTCGACAAGGGGAACAGCGCCGCACTGGCGTATAAGGCCAATCTGATCCGCACCGAAGACGGGTTGAAGGCGGCGCTGCCCTGGTACGACCGGGCGCTGGCCGCCGATCCGGACAATGCCGACGCGCTGATCGATCAGGCGGCGACGTTGGGTGATCTGGGGCGGTACCGCGACATGCTGGTCGCGCTGCGTCGCGCCGCGACGGTGGTACCCGGAAATCCGCGCATCTATTATCTGCAAGCGGTGCTGGCCGCGCGGGCCGACAATTACCGGCTGGCGCGCAGCTTGCTTCAGCGCACCCGCGGGGCGATCGACGATCTGCCGGGGTTCATGCTGCTGAGCGCGGTCGTCGAACTGGAACTCGGCGGCGAGGCGGTTGCGGCGACCTGGGCCGACCGGCTGCTCGTTGAACAACCGAATAATTTTACCGCGCGGCGCGTACTGGCGGCGGCGAACTGGGCCGACGGCGATGCCGACGGGGCGATCGAGGCGCTGCTGCCGATCGTCGATCGGCCCGACGCCGACAGCTGGTCGCTGCTGCTGGCGGCGCGGGCGGCAAGCGAATTCGATCGGCGTTCCGAGGCGGCCGACTATCTGGCGCGCGCCGCAACGCTGGCGCGCGGTGAAGCGACGCCCTTCGCCGCCGATTACGACTATGGCGTGTTGAGCCAGGCGGCCGACGCCCAGCCGCTGAACCCGGGAATCGCGATTCCGGCGATCGGTGCCGACATCCTGCGCGGCAATGCCGAACGGGCGGTAGCGCGGGCGGCGCGGCTTCGTGAAGCCAACCGCGGGGTGGCCGACGCGCACATCCTGCTCGGCGATGCCGCGCTGGCGAGCGGGCGCTTCGACCTCGCCGTGCAGGCCTATCGCACCGCGCGCGACCTGGATGCCAGCGAGCGCACGACGTTGCGGCTGGCCAACGCCTTGTTCCGCGCGGGCGATGCGGCGGGGTCGGGTGCCGCGATCCTGGCGCTCCGCGATACCCAGCCGTCGAGCATCGCCGCCGATCGGCTCGCAGGGCATCTGGCGATGGATCTGGCGCATTGGGACGAAGCGATCGGACATTTCGAGCGCGTACGCCGGCGGATTGGGGATCGCGATGTCGTGGTCCTGCGCGAACTGGCGCGCGCTTGGGCTGCGAAGGGCGACGATGTCCGGGCGCTGGCGCTGATCGATCGGGCGTATCGATTACAGCCGCTGAACGCGGCGATCATGCGGATCTATGCTGATAGGTTGGCGAAGCGCGGCAATGCGCAGGCGGCGGCGGATCTGCGCGACAAGGCAGCGCAGATCGGGCGTTAGGGGGAAATGCCCGGTTTTGACCGCACCTAGGCGTCGCCCCCGCGAAGGCGGGGGCCGCTGTCGGTTTGCGCAGCGTCGCAGGGAAAGCGGCGGGCGGCCCCCGCCTTCGCGGGGGCGACGGATGGTTGAGCCGTCCGCTTCCACCTCCCAAAATAACAGAGGGATCAAGCCTCGGTCAAATCCAGCAACGTCCGCGCATCAAGTCCGATGCGGCGCATCTGGTCGGCGACGGGGGGCCACACGTTGGTCAGGAAATCCTCGCGCATCATCGCGCGCAGCCGTTCGGTCGCCCCGGCGGCGACGAACATGCCGACGCCGCGCTTGACCGTCACCAGCCCTTCGTCCTGAAACGTCTGATACGCCTTGGCGACGGTCAGGGGGTTGGCCCCTTCATCGGCGGCGAGCGAGCGGACCGACGGCAGCATGTCGCCGTCGCGAAAGCTGCCATCGAGAATCGCGTTGGCGATCACGTCGCGCAGCCGCTGATATACGGGTTTGGATTGATCGAGCATGCCGCCTTAATGCCATAAGACAGCAGCACAGTCAAATGCGTGTTGTTACAATCAGGCGACCTGCGGCGTAACTAAATTTCCCAAGGCCGAACAACGGCGTCATATTCGGGGCGTGGCCGCTCATCGAGCTGGCGTGCGGGGGAACCCAGGAAGAAATAGCCGACGATGCTGTCGCCGTCCTCAGCGCCGAACGCCGCGACGACGTCGCGATTGTATGCCGCCCAACCGGTCAGCCAGCTGCCGACATAACCATGCGCATGTGCGGCGTGGAGCAGGTTCATGCCGACGGCGCCGGCGGACATTTGCTGCTCCCACACCGGAATCTTGCTGCCCGCGACCGGGGTCGAGAGCAACACGAGCAGGCTGGGCGCCTGATGCGCGAACTGGTCGAGCGCCGACAGATCGAGCCCGGCGGCGCCGGGATTCTCTGCCACCCAAGCCGCTTTGAGCAGCGATGCCAAGGCCTCACGCTGGTCGGCGGTGATGGTGACGATGCGCCAGGGCGCGAGCTTGCCATGGTCGGGCGTGCGCAGTGCAAGGGCGATGATGTCGCGCAATTGCGCAGCGTCGGGGCCGGGCGCGACCATGTCGCGTGCCTTACCCGAACGGCGGCTGGCGAGGTAGCCGCGGAGCGAGGAAGTGTCGTTGAACATGCGCTGTCCTGTGGCCCTTTATGCGGCCTTGCGCAAGTGTTGCGAGCCATTCGCAACAGAAATGGATCCGATCATAGGGGCCCGCCAGAAAGTTTCCGGCGCAATTAGATTCTTCCCTTACGCAATTTTCGCGTTAGGTTGCCGCCCAACCGGGCCGCATCGACGGCACCCAAACCAACAATCTCCAGGGAAAAGTCGCACATGACCAAAGCCTATGCTCAGCCGGGGGATGCCGCAGGAACCTTCCTCGGCCATCCCAAAGGCCTGTTCGTCCTGTTTTTCGCCGAGATGTGGGAGCGTTTTTCCTATTACGGGATGCGCGCGCTGCTCATCTTCTATCTTACCAAGCACTGGCTGTTTTCGGACGGGGAATCGGGCGTCATCTATGGTGCCTATACCGCGCTCGTTTACATCACGCCGGTGCTCGGCGGTTATCTGGCGGACAAATGGCTGGGGCAGCGAAAGGCGGTGCTCTATGGCGCGGTGCTGCTGACCTTTGGTCATTTCATCATGGGATTCGAGGGCGATGGCGGGCAGGATCCCGCCAGCCTGAACATCTTCTGGCTGGCGCTGGCATTCATCATCGTGGGGTCGGGCTTCCTGAAAGCCAATATCTCGGTGATCGTCGGCCAGCTCTATCCGCGCACCGACGTGCGCCGCGACGGCGCCTATACGATCTTCTACATGGGGATTAACCTCGGCGCGTTCCTCGGTTCGCTGCTCTGCGGTTATCTTGGCGAAACCTATGGCTGGGCCTATGGCTTCGGCGCCGCCGGTTTCGGGATGCTGCTCGGCCTGATCGTGTTCATCTGGGGCAAGCCGCTGCTGCTCGGACGCGGCGAGGCGCCCGATCCGGTCAAGCTGGCCGCGCCCGTGATGGGCATCAAGCTCGAATGGCTACTCTATCTCGTCGGTCTGGTCGCGGTTGCCGTTTGCTGGTGGATGGTACAGAATCAGGCGATCGTCGGCACGCTGCTCGGCCTCGCTGGCGCGGTACTGGTCGCCTATGTGATTTTCACGGCGGTGGTGAAGCTGCCCCGCGAAGATCGCGACCGCATCTTTGCCGCCATGTTCCTGATCCTCGGATCGATCCTGTTCTGGGCGCTGTTCGAACAGGCGGGCTCGTCGCTGAACCTGTTCACCGACCGCTATGTCGATCGCGCCGGGGTTCCGGCATCGGTGTTCCAGTCGCTCAATGCCGGTTATATCGTGCTGCTCGCGCCGCTGTTCGCGGCGCTGTGGACATGGCTTGGCCGCCGCAACATGGAACCGTCGGCGCCCGCAAAATTTGGCCTGGCGATGCTCCAGCTCGGGCTTGGCTTCCTTGTTCTGAAATGGGGTGCCGAAGCGGTTGGCATGGGCGTCGCGACGCCGGTGCTGTTCATCTTCCTGATCTATCTGCTGCACACGACTGGCGAGCTTTGCCTGTCGCCGGTCGGCCTCAGCGCGATGAATCGGCTGTCGCCCGCCCATATGGCGTCGCTGATCATGGGTACCTGGTTCTTTGCGTCGGCCACCGGCAATTTCGCCGCGGGCCTGATCGCCTCGGCCACCGGTTCGGAAAAGGCGAGCGGCGAGGGTGCGGGCAAGGCGCTGGTGCTCGACGTCTATCAGACCATCGGTTTGTGGGCGATCGGCTTTGGCGTGCTGGTCATCCTCGTGTCGCCGCTGATCAAGAAGCTGATGCACCTCGACACGCTGCGCGATGCCGATGAGCTGGCGGGTCAGGGCGAACTCGGCGAGCCGCAGGCCGCGGGCGTCCATCCCGAACCCAAGGGGGCGTAAGTCATGATCCGTGGTGTGAAGGACAGCCTGCTGGCTGCGGTGTCGCTGGCGCTCGTCGGTTGTGCGGCGACCGGCAAGGAAACGGCGTCGGCGGGCGACAAGCCCGCCACGGCCGAAAAGCCGGTCAAGTTCAACAAGGACCCCTATCCGTCGACCTATCGCCCCTATGGCGGGCGGCCGACGGCGGTGCGCGGGGTCACCATCTTTGATGGCGAGGGCGGGCGGATCGACAATGGCGTCGTGCTGTTCGCAGGCGGCAAGGTCGAGGCGGTCGGCGGCGCCGACACCGCGATACCGACGGGCTATGACGTGATCGACGGCACCGGCAAGTTCGTCACCCCCGGCGTCATCGACATCCACAGCCACCTTGGCGACTATCCGTCGCCCAGCGTCGATGCGCATTCGGACGGCAATGAGGCGACCAGCCCGACAACTCCCGAAGTGTGGTCCGAGCACAGCGTCTGGCCGCAGGATCCGGGTTTCAGCCGCGCGCTGGCCAATGGCGGCGTGACGTCGCTCCAGATTCTGCCGGGCAGCGCGAACCTGATGGGCGGCCGCTCGATCACGCTCAAAAATGTGCCTTCGCGCACCGTGCAGGGGATGAAATTCCCCGGCGCGCCCTATGGCCTGAAAATGGCGTGCGGTGAAAATCCGAAGCGCGTCTATGGCAGCAAGGGCCGGATGCCCTCGACCCGCATGGGCAATTTCGCGGTCAATCGCGCGACGTGGCAGAAGGCGGCGGCGTACAAGAAGAAGATGGACGACGGCAAAGCCGTCGATCGTGATCTGGCGATGGAGACGCTCGCGGGCGTGCTGTCGGGTGAAATCCTGCTCCACAATCATTGCTACCGCGCCGACGAAATGGCGCTGGTGATCGATATGTCGAAGGAGTTCGGCTACAAGGTGTCGACCTTTCACCACGCGGTCGAAAGCTACAAGATTGCCGACATATTGGCGAAGGAGGGCATCTGCTCGGCGATGTGGGCCGACTGGTGGGGCTTCAAGATGGAAGCCTATGACAGCGTGAACGAGAATATCCCGCTGGTTTACAAGGCGGGGGCGTGCACGATCGTCCATTCGGACGATGCGAACCAGATCCAGCGATTGAACCAGGAAGCGGCAAAAGCGCGCGCCGCGGGGCGCCGCATGGGGATCGACGTCAGCGACGAGGTGGCCTGGACCTGGCTGTCGCTCAATCCGGCCAAGGCGCTGGGGATCGGCGACCGGACCGGCAGCCTGAAACCCGGCAAGATGGCCGACGTCGTGCTGTGGAACGGCAATCCGTTCAGCGCTTATACGCGGCCCGAAAAAGTGTGGATCGACGGCGCGCTGATGTTCGACGCCAATGATCCGAAACGGCGACCGGTCAGCGATTTCGAGCTTGGCCAGCCGGGCGAAGGAGATGTGAAATGAAGTATCTCCTGAACGCTATCTCTCACCTCCATTCGTCCCGAGCGAAGTCGAGGGACGCGAAGGCTGGCGCAGACGTGTCTCGACTTCGCTCGACACGAACGGGGTTGGGTGGTGCACTGGTTGCAGCCTTGGCGCTTGCTGTACCCGCTGCTGGACAAGACATTGCGATCACCAACGCAAAGCTTGTCATCGGCGATGGTAGCGCGCCGATCGACGGCGGCACCGTCGTCGTGCGCGGCGGCAAGGTCGTTGCCGCAGGCGCGGGCGTCGCGGTGCCCGCCGGGATCGAGCGGGTCGACGCGGGCGGCCGCTGGGTCACGCCGGGGATCGTCGCAGCGTTCAGCCGCGTCGGGCTGGTCGAAGTCGATGCGGTCGGCGGCACCAACGATCGCAATGCGCCGCGTACGCGCTTTTCGGCGGGGCTCGACATCGCGCCCGCGCTCAACCCGATGGGCTCGCCCGTCGCGGTCAATCGCGCGGCGGGGGTCACCCGGGCGATCGTGGCGCCGGGGGGCAGCAGCAATTTGTTCGCCGGGCAGGGCGCGGTCGTCGATCTGGCCGACGACATGGACATGGTGACCAAGCCGCGCGCGCTGCAGTTCGTCGCATTCGGCGAGGATGGATCGGCCAAGGCGGGCGGCAGCCGCGCCGCGACCTTCCTGCTTTTCCGCGAACAATTGCTGGCGGCGCGCAGCTACGCCCGCAACCCCGCGTCGCTGGCCGAATGGGGCAATGACGCGATGATCCAGCGCGCCGACGCCGATGCGCTGGTGCAGGTGATCAACGGCGTAACGCCGCTGTTCGTCCGCGTCGATCGCGCCGCCGACATCATCAACGTGCTGAAACTGAGGCAGGAGTTTCCGGCGCTGAAGCTGGTGCTGGTCGGGGTGACCGAGGGCTGGATGGTCGCGCGCGAGCTGGCGGCCGCAAAAGTGCCGGTGCTGGTGTCGCCGCTGACCGATCTGCCGTCGAGCTTTGAACAGCTCGGCGCGACCCAATCGAATGCCGGACGGCTGAAAGCTGCGGGCGTCGACGTGTCGGTCGGGGTGTTCGATGACGATGATGCGCACAAGATGGGCTATGCCACGCAATATGCAGGCAATCTGGTCGGGCTGACGCGTGTGCCGGGTGCCAGCGGCATGACCTGGGATCAGGCGTTCGCGTCGATCAGCAGCGCACCCGCGCGCGCGGTCGGGATGGATGCCAGCATCGGGTCGCTGCGCCCGGGGCGCGTCGGCGACGTTGTCGTCTGGGACAATGATCCGCTGGAACTGGGCAGCCGCCCGACCGCGATCTGGATCGACGGCAAGGCGCAGTCGCTGACGACGCGGCAGGATCGGCTGCGCGATCGTTATGCGACGCCGAGCGAGGGTGCTTTGCCCAAGGCTTTTGATCGCTAGCACTGGCTCCATTTCGTCATCCCGGCGAAGGCCGGGATCTCGTCGTTGCCGGTGAACGCGAGGGAGAGATCCCGGCCTTCGCCGGGATGACGGGCTGGCCTGGCGTGGCGAGTCTCCCGTTGATCATGTTGACACTGTTACCTTTGTAGTGGATGGTGCCAGCATGACGACGCGAGTCGTGCGTCGGCGGGAGGTCGTCGGCGATAGTGAGGGGTTGGCCATGCAACCGATGTCGCTTCTGATCACCACCTGCGCGCTGTTTGTCGGCTCGCACCTTGCGCTTTCGCATCCGCTTCGCGCCGGACTGGCCGGTCGGCTGGGTGAGCGGGGGTTCCAGATCGTCTATTCGATCGTCGCGATCGCGACGCTGATCATGGTCGTTCAGGCTTGGCGCGGGATGCCGCCCGAACCGCCGCTGTGGGCGGTCGGCGACGGATTGTGGATCGTCGCATCGCTGATCGTGCTGTTTGCCAGCATTCTCTTCATGGGTTCGCTGATCGGCAATCCGGCCTTGGCCGCTCCGGGCGCGGTGGAGGCGGCCCAAGCCTCGCCGCGCGGCGTGTTCGCGATCACGCGGCACCCGATGATGTGGGGCTTTGCGCTGTGGGCGATCGCGCATGTGATGGTGATGCCGACGCCGGGGCAGATCGTGCTTTCGGCCACCATCGCCTTCCTTGCGCTCGCCGGGTCGGCGGGACAGGATGTCAAAAAGGCGCGGCTGATGGGCGAGGCATGGCGCGGCTGGGCGGCACGGACGAGCTTTGTGCCCTATGCGGGGCAGCTTTCGGGCAAGGCATCATGGGCCGAAGCGATCCCGCGGCCGCACGCGCTCTTTGGCGGAATAGTGCTTTGGATTGCCGCGACCTGGGCGCATGGTGCGCTTGGCTATATGGTCGCCGGGATCTGGCGCTGGACCGGATAGGGGACGAATGAACGCGGAGATGCATCTCAACGATTTGTCGCTGCGATTGCTGGGCCGCGCATTCGATGATCTCGATCCGGAAGAAGGCCGTGTCGTTCAGGCGATCGCCAAGCGCGCGCCGAGCAGCCGCGACGCCGCCGACATGGGCGATGCGCAGGCGAGCAGGGGCGATCGGCTCGCCGACAAGGTCGCGGCGGTCGGCGGGTCGTGGGGCTTCATCATCGTCTTTGCGCTCGTGCTGCTCGGCTGGATGCTGCTCAATTCGGAGATACTCGAGCGCTGGGGCATGGCGTTCGATCCCTATCCGTTCATCTTCCTCAATCTGATGCTCTCGACGCTTGCCGCGGTGCAGGCGCCGATCATCATGATGAGCCAGAACCGGCAGGCGGCGAAGGACCGGCTGACCGCGAGCGTCGATTACGAGATCAATTTGCGCGCCGAGCTGGAGATCATGCGGCTGCACCACAAAATCGATGCGCTGGTCGAGAAGGTTGAGGGATTTGGCGGGCAGGTCGCCAGCTAGTCCTCCCTGTCGCGCAGCGATGGGGAGGGGGACCGCTTGCGAAGCAAGTGGTGGAGGGGCCGCGACGTTGGCGCTATCGCCCCTCCGTCAGCGCTTCGCGCTGCCACCTCCCCATGGCTGCGCCACAGGGAGGATTGGTTATTACAACCGCACCATCCGCATCCCCATCTCGCCATAGCGCTGGCCGCTCGTGCCGCCCTTCGGCGCGGCCGCGTCGATTGCAGCAAGGTCGTCGGCGGTCAGCGTGACATCGGCCGCAGCGACACTGTCCTCCATCGTCGCGCGGCGCTTGGTGCCGGGGATCGGGACGATGTCGTCGCCCTGCGCGAGCAGCCAGGCGAGTGCGACTTGCGCCTTTGACGCGCCATGCCCGTCCGCCACTGCGCCGATCGCATCGACGATCGCGAGGTTGGCGGGCAGGTTTTCGTCCGAATAGCGCGGGTCATTGCGGCGCCAGTCGGTTTCGGGAAGCTCGTCGCGGCTGCGCACCGCCCCTGCGAGGAAGCCGCGGCCGAGCGGCGAATAGGGGACAAAGCCGATGCCATTCTCGCGGCAGACGCTGAGGATTTCGTCCTCGATGTCGCGCTCCCAGATCGAATATTCGCTTTGCAGCGCAGTGATCGGCGCGGCCTTGGCGGCGCGGCGCAGCGTTTCGGGGCCGGCTTCGGACAGCGCGATGTGCCGCACCTTGCCCTCCTTGACGAGTTCCATCATGCCGCCGACGACCTCCTCGATCGGGATCGAGGGATCGACACGGTGCTGATAAAAAAGGTCGATCGTGTCGATGCCGAGCCGCTGGAGCGAGCCTTCGCACGCGGCGCGCGCGTTGGCGGGCTAGCCGTCGACGCCGACGATCGCCTTGCCGTCGAATTTGAAGCCGAATTTGGTCGCGATGATCAGGCCGTCGCGCTTGCCCTTGATCGCCTGCCCAAGCAGTTCCTCGTTCGAGAACGGGCCATAGATTTGCGCGGTGTCGAAGAAGGTGACGCCAAGGTCGATCGCGCGGTGAATGGTCGCGGTCGATTCGTCCAAGTCGGCGGCCTCACCATACAGGATATTGCCGCCCTTGATCATCGGCATGCAGCCAATGCCGATCGCCGACACTTCAAGGCCGTGGCCGAGCTTGCGATATTTCATGGCGTCTCTCCTGTCGGTTCGGGCTCCTCGACCCCATCGGCGGCAAATTTGGTCGCGGCGACGTCGCCGACGACATTGCCGAGCGTGCGGAAAATATCAGGAAAGGTCTCGACCGCCACCAGCAATCCGAGCGGGGCGACGGGCACGCCCATCGACACCGCGATCGGCGCGATCGAGGTGACGAAGCTGATCGACCCCGGCAGGCTGACCGAGGAAAGCGCGGCCGCCATCGCGACCGCCAGCCCGACCGCCATTTCCCACGGGGTGAGCTCGACCCCGAACAGCCACGCGACATAGACGACGACCGCAAGGTTCATCGCCGGGCTGGTAAAGCGGAACAGCGCGACCGCGAGCGGCAGGACGACGTCGGCTTTCTTGGGATCGACGCCCAGCGCTTCCGACGATTTGAGCATCGCGGGCAAGCTGGCGAGCGAGCTTTGCGTGCTGATTGCGACGGCCAGCGTCGGGACCATCGCGCGGATGAAGCGCGGCAGCGATATGCCGACGACCAGCCAGGCGAGCAGCAGCCCGAGAATGAGGCAGCTGACCCCGATCCCCATCAGGATGAGCACATAATGGATCAGCCCGCCGAACGCCGCGAGGCCCGCCTTGACCGCGAGCGCATAGCCGAGCGCAAACACCCCGATCGGGGCGAGCGCGAGCACCCAGCCGATGACGATCAGCATCGCGTCGCCGAGCGCCTTGAAGAAGCCCGACAAGGCTGCGCGCTGTGCTGGCTCGAGCTTGGTGATCGCAAAGGCGAAGATGGTCGTGAAGATGATCAGCGGCAGGATAGCGGTATCGGCGGCGGCGGCGATCGGATTGGTCGGGACCAGCGAGAGGAGGAAGTCGCCAAAGGTGGGCGACGGCCCTGTCTCGGTCGTGCCGCCAAGCCCGCTCCGCAGTGCCTCGGCGGCGCTGGCGGAAAGCGGGAACAGGCCAAGCAGCAGCGGCGTCATCAGGAGCGACATGGTTCCCGACAGCGCGATCGCGCCAAGGAAGATCATCACCGCGCGCGCCGCGAGCTTACCCGCACGCGCGGCGTCGGCGGTCGCGGTGATCCCGGTGATCAGCAGCGCGACGACGAGCGGGACGATCGTCATCTTGAGCGCATTGAGCCACAGCAGCCCGATCGGTTCGATATAGGGAAGTGACGCAGTTCCCGCGGCGGGCTCGATCACTTCGACCGCGATCCCCAGCAGCATCCCGGCGACCAGCGCCGAGAGGATGATCCATGCCGATTTCAAGCGATATTCTCCCGGTGATAATCCTGGCCAGCTTGCCAAGCAAATGGCGGTGACTTAGGGCCATCCGGAACAAACCGGGCAGGCATTGGTCTGACCCTCGGCTTAAGTAGCAGAGGTGGCATGCGCAAGTTTTTCGGAACCGACGGGATTCGCGGACTGACCAATCAGGTTCCGATGACCGCGGAAGTCGCGATGCGCGTCGGCATGGCGGCGGGCGCGCATTTCCTGCGCGGCGACCACAAGCATCGCGTCGTGATCGGCAAGGACACGCGATTGTCGGGCTATATGCTCGAAAACGCACTTGTCGCGGGGTTCACCAGCGTCGGCATGGACGTCGTGCAGGTCGGCCCGATGCCGACCCCGGCGATCGCGATGCTGACGCGCTCGATGCGCGCCGACCTTGGCGTGATGATTTCGGCGAGCCACAACCCCTATCACGACAATGGGATCAAGCTGTTCGGTCCCGACGGCTACAAGCTGTCGGACGAGGACGAAGCGCAGATCGAGCATCTGCTGGCCGTACAGCCGACGCTGGCGGACGCGGGGCATATCGGCCGCGCCAAGCGGATCGACGACGCGCGGGGTCGCTATATCCACGCGGTAAAGCAGAGCCTGCCCGAATCGGTGCGCCTCGACGGGCTGCGCATCGTGCTCGATTGCGCCAATGGCGCGGCGTATAACAGTGCGCCGACGGTGTTCTGGGAATTGGGCGCCGACGTCGTCGCGATCGGCGTCGAACCCAACGGCACGAATATCAACAATCAATGCGGATCGACGGCGCCCGCGCTGCTTCAGGAAACCGTCGTCGCGAGCGGCGCCGACATCGGCATCGCGCTCGACGGCGACGCCGACCGGCTGATCGTGGTCGACGAAAAGGGGACGATCGTCGACGGCGACCAGATCATGGGGCTGATCGGCGCGAGCTGGGCGAGGCAAGGCCGGCTGAAAGGCGGCGGCGTCGTCGCGACGGTGATGTCGAACCTTGGCCTCGAACGCTTTCTCGAGGGCGAGGGGCTGCGGCTCGAGCGCACCAAGGTCGGCGACCGCTATGTGCTCGAACGGATGAAGGAGGGCGGCTTCAACGTCGGCGGCGAACAGTCGGGGCATATGATCCTGTCCGACCATGCGACCACCGGCGACGGCACGCTGGCGGGGCTGCAGGTGCTGGCCGAGCTCGTCGCGTCGGGCAAGCCGGCGAGCGAATTGCTGCACCAGTTCGACCCGGTGCCGCAGCTTTTGAAAAATGTTCGCTTCGCGGGCGGAAAGCCGCTCGACCATAAGGATGTCATCGCGGCGATCGCCGAAGGCGAAGCCGCGCTCAATGGTCGCGGACGTCTCGTCATCCGACCGTCGGGTACCGAACCGCTGATCCGTGTGATGGCCGAGGGCGACGATGCCGGACAGGTCGAGCAGGTCGTCGACATGATCTGCGACGCGGTGCGCGCCGCGGCAACCTAATTATCTTCTCTTCCCGTTCGTGCTGAGCTTGTCGAAGCACCGTTCTTTTCTCTATTGGAGGGGAAGGAAGAACAGCCCTTCGACAAGGTCAGGGCGAACGGCCTTTAAGGAATAGTCATATGCTTGAAATGCGACCCGATTGCGAAAAATGCGGCCGCGATCTGCCCGCCAATCTTCACGGCGCCTTCATCTGCTCGTTCGAGTGCACCTTCTGCGCGAATTGCGCCGACAAGCTCGATGAAATCTGCCCCAATTGCGGCGGTGACCTGCTCGACCGCCCGCTGCGCGAAGGCGCGGCGCTGGCAAAATTCCCCGCTTCGACGGAGCGAAAGCATAAGGGGTGACCGCCCGCGTCCTGATTATCGCCGGATCGGATAGCGGCGGCGGCGCGGGGATCCAGGCCGACATCAAGGCGGTGACGATGCTTGGCGGTCACGCGATGACCGCGATTACCGCGATCACCGCGCAGAATACGCTGGGGGTGCAGGGCGTCCATCCGGTTCCCACCGACATGGTTCTGGCGCAGATCGACAGCGTTGCGTCGGACATCGGCGTCGATGCGGTCAAGATCGGGATGATCGGCAGTGCCGCAACCGCCGCTGCGGTCGCGGAGCGCCTGTCGCAGCCCGACCTCGCGCAAGCAGCGCTGGTGTTCGACCCGGTGATGATCGCGACGAGCGGGTCGGTGCTCGCCGACGCCGCGACGATCGCGGCGTTCAAGGCGCTGCTCGACCGCGCGATGGTCGCGACGCCGAACCTGCCCGAACTCGAAGCGCTCGGCGGCGAGGATGCGGTGCTCGCGCACGGCTGTTCGCTGCTCGTGAAGGGTGGCCATGCCGAAGGCGACACGGTGACCGACCGCTTGCTCGAAACGGGCGAGGGCGAGGTCGCGCGCTGGGAAGCGCCGCGGATCGACACCCCGCACAGCCATGGCACGGGTTGTACGCTGGCAAGCGCGATCGCGACCGGGCTGGCGCAGGGCATGCCGCTCGAACCCGCAATCGCGCGCGCGCGCGACTTCGTGCGCCTGTCGCTGATGGGCGCGCCGGGACTGGGGCAGGGGCATGGCCCGATGGGGCAGCAATATGTCCGCAACGACGGTCTGTTCACCGGCCCGGCGCTCAACCAGATCACGCTGCCCGCGAATGACTATGCGGCGTCGGTGGCGTTCTACAAACAAATGGGTTTGAAGCAGATCGTCGATAGCCCCGGCAATGGCTATGCGCGCTTCGAGGCCGCCAATGGCGTCACGCTGTCGATCCATGTCGACGAAAGCGTCGGCGACGGTGCGGCAGGCGGGACGACGGCCTATCTCGAAAGCGGCGCGCTCGACGCGTGGGTCGCCTATCTCGCGCGCCGCGGCGTGCGCTTCGACCAGATGCCCAAGGATGAGGAATGGGGCTGGCGTGAGGCGCGGCTGAGCGACCCGGCGGGCAACCGGCTGTGCCTGTATCAGGCGGGGGAGTATCGAAGGTATCCGCCGTGGCGGGTGTAGATTTGGACGGCACTATATTCTCCCGTTCGTGTCGAGCGAAGTCGAGACACGCGAAGGCCAGCACAAACTCGACGTGTCTCGACTTCGCTCGACACGAACGGAAACTGGGGTTCGATTTGCTGAGCTACGGTCGATGATCGTCGGCGTCGACGAGGCGGGGCGCGGGCCGCTTGCGGGACCGGTGGTTGCCGCGGCGGTGTTGCTGTGCGACGGCGGCATCGAGGGTCTGGACGACAGCAAGAAACTCTCCGCAAAACGCCGCGCCGAACTGGAAGACCAGATCAAGGCGCGCTGCCGCTGGGCGATCGGCGAGGCGAGCGTCGAGGAAATCGACCGGATCAATATCCTGCAGGCGACTTTCCTCGCGATGACGCGCGCGGTCGAGGCGCTGGGGTTCGAGCCCGCAGAGATACTGGTGGACGGCAACCGGCTACCGCGCTGGCGCTACACGGCGCGCGCGGTCGTCGGCGGCGACGCGCTGCATCCGTGCATTTCGGCGGCGAGCATTTTGGCGAAGGAGCATCGCGACCGCTTCATGGTTGCGGCCGCGCGCGATTTCCCGGCTTTTGGTTGGGAGACCAACATGGGTTATGGTACGGCTCAGCATCTCGCGGCGCTGCGCCAACATGGCCCGACGCCGCACCATCGGACCAGCTTTGCCCCGGTCGCACAAATGCAACTGGTCTGACCGCCCGAAGCCTAAGAGGGGAACAGGCGATGAGCAGAGGATTTTCGGCCGACGATGTCGGCATGCAAACGGGACGCCGCGTCCTTGTCACCGGTGCCAATGCCGGAATCGGGTTCGAGGTCACGAAAGTCCTTGCCGCGCGCGGCGCGCATGTCGTGCTTGCCTGCCGCGATGAAGGCAAGGCCGAGGTGGCGATGAACCGCATCTGGGCCGACGTCCCACAAGCCGAGCTGTCGTTCCAGCCGCTCGATCTTGCCGACATCGATCAGCTACGGGAGGCGGCACGGGCGGTGCTGGCGGGGCCGCGGATCGATGTGCTGGTGAACAACGCCGGGGTGATGATCCCGCCGCGGACGCTGACGAAACAGGGTTATGAGCTGCAATTCGGGGTCAATCACCTGGGCACCTTTGCCTTCACCGGGCTGGTCCACCCCCATGTCGACGACCGGATCGTGATCACCGGGAGCATCGCGCACAAAAGCGGCACGATGGATTACAGCGACCTGTCGGCGGCGCGCAGCTATCATAATTGGGCCCGCTACCAGATGAGCAAGCTCGCAAATCTGCTCCATATGTTCGAACTCGACCGCCGGCTGAGCGCGGCGGGCCGCGCGACGCAGGCGATCGGATGCCACCCCGGGGTCGCGCTGACCGAACTGACGCGGCACCTGCCGTTGCCGCTGCGCACGCTGACCCCGCTCGCCGGCCCCTTTTTCAACAGCGCCGCGCAAGGGGCATGGCCCACCTTGCAGGCGGCGACGGGCGCGCATGTCCAGGGCGGCGACTATCTGGGGCCGCAGGGGCTGGGCGAGGTGTCGGGACGATCGGGCCCGGCGCGCGCGACGCGCGACGCGCGCGACCCGAAGCTGGCGCGCGAATTGTGGCAGCGGTCGATCGAGCTGACCGGGATAAATCCGGGGATTTAGCGCTGTACAATATTCGTCATTGCGAGCGCAGCGAAGCAATCCAGAGCGGTTTACGCACGCTCTGGATTGCTTCGCTGCGCTCGCAATGACGATCGTTATCGTTCACCAGGCTGTCTCAAACGCTGCGCGGCTGGGAGGACCATAACGAAATATTTTTGACCACTGAGTCCTCGCTGCCACACCACCACCCGTTGAGTCCCCGAGTCGCGGCCGACTCCATATGCTGTGTCAGACTCGTTTCGTTCTCATCCCGTTAACCACTTAGTCACGCGGAATCCCTAGGATTCTGCGCTTGACGGCGGACTCCGCCGGACTCATCAGGGGCTTCTTTCGGATCTTCGCGGGGGCAGAACATGGGTGTGATGGAACGGGTGAAGACCCCGGCGGTAAAGCAGCGGGCGGCGAAGATTGCGCCCGCCCAGCTGCCGCTCGACAGCATCCTGCAGGGCGATTGCATCGAAATGATGCGCTCGCTGCCTGCTGCGTCGATCGACATGATCTTTGCCGATCCGCCGTACAATCTTCAGCTTGGTGGGGACCTGCATCGCCCCGACGGCAGTCAGGTCGATGCGGTCAATGACGAATGGGACAAGTTCGACAGCCTCGCGACCTATGACCGCTTTACCCATGCCTGGCTGAAGGAAGCCAAGCGCATCCTGAAACCCAACGGCAGCATCTGGGTGATCGGCAGCTACCACAATATTTTCCGCGTCGGCGCGGCGCTGCAGGACCGCGGTTACTGGATCCTCAACGACGTCGTGTGGCGCAAGGCAAACCCGATGCCCAATTTCAAGGGCACGCGCTTCACCAACGCCCACGAAACTTTGATCTGGGCGTCGATGGGCGAGAAGGCGAAATATACCTTCAACTATCGCGCGATGAAGACGTTGAATGACGAATTGCAGATGCGCAGCGACTGGCTGATCCCGATTTGTGCGGGGCAGGAGCGGCTGAAAAAGGGCGGCCACAAGGTCCACCCGACGCAGAAACCCGAAGCCTTGCTGTATCGTGTGCTTCTCGCCTGTTCGAACCCCGGTGACGTGATCCTCGATCCGTTTTTCGGGACCGGGACTACCGGCGCGGTCGCCAAGCGGCTTGGCCGCCACTTCATCGGCATCGAGCGCGAGGATGACTATATCGCCGCGGCGAAAGAACGCATCGAAATGGCGCTGCCGCTCGACGAGAGCGCGGTGAAGACGATGATGGCACCGCAAGCCGCGACGCGCGTCGCGTTCGGCACGCTCGTCGAATGCGGCATGATCGCGCCGGGTACGCTGCTCACCGATACCAAGCGCCGCTGGAAAGCAAGGGTGCGCGTCGACGGCAGCCTCGACTGCGAAGGCCAACCCGCCGGATCGATCCACAAGGTCGGCGCCGGGGTGCAGGGCGCGCCCAGCTGCAACGGCTGGACCTTCTGGCATGTCGATAATGGCAAGGAATTGCGCGTCATCGACGCGGTACGGCAGGACTGGTTGCTGGCGAACGAGGCTTGATTTTATTCACTTCGTCATTGCGAGGAGCGAAGCGACGCGGCAATCCAGAGGTGGCGTAAACCGCTCTGGATTGCTTCGCTTCGCTCGCAATGACGAAAAAAGGATAGGGCGATGTTTGCACCGCTAACCAAACCCGACCTCGGTACCGCCTCCGCCAGCGCAAAACTCTATTGCCGCCCGACCTGTTTGGTCGATCGCCCGCACGAACTCGACGACAATTGCCTCCGCATCGCCGACACGATGGTCTGGTTCGCCGCGTGGCACATCAGCCTGCGCGACGGCGCGCATGTGAAATCGGCGATCGTGACCGTGGGCGAATGGACCGACTGGCTTGCGGCGATGCCCGATACATTGGCCCAGACGGCGGCCGCACAGCGCGCGGCTGTGGTTCGCCCGCGCGGCGCGCTCCAGCTCGGTGAACGGATGGTGCGGCTGAACGAGCCGCAGTTGATGGGCATCCTGAACGTCACCCCCGACAGTTTCTCGGACGGCGGCAAACATGTCGATGCGGTTGCGGCGACCGATGCCGGCTTTGCGATGGCGTCGGCGGGGGCGGCGATTATCGATGTCGGTGGGGAATCGACGCGGCCCGGCGCGCCGCTGATCTGGGACGGCGACGAGATCAAGCGCGTCGAGGGCGTCGTGGCGGGGCTCGCGCGCGGCGGCGTCGCGGTGTCGATCGACACGCGCAAGGCCGCGGTGATGGAGGCGGCGCTCGCTGCCGGGGCGCGGATCGTCAATGATGTGTCGGCGCTGCGTTATGACGACCGCGCGATGGAGGTTGTGCTGGCCGCGGGCTGTCCGGTCGTGCTGATGCATGCACCATCGGCCAAGAGTGATCCGCATGCGGGCGGCGAATATGGGCACGTCCTGTTCGACGTTTACGACATGCTTGCCGAGCGGGTCGCGGCGTGCGTCGCCGCCGGGGCCGATCCGGCGAAGATCATCGTCGATCCGGGACTAGGCTTCGGCAAAGGTGTTGCGGACAATCTGGCGCTGATCAACGGCTTCGCGCTGTTCCACACTTTGGGTTGTCCGATCCTGTTCGGCGCGAGCCGCAAACGGATGATCGGTGCGCTCGACAATGAAGCGCCCGCCGACCAGCGCCTCGGCGGCACCGTCGCGCTACATTACCAGGCGGCGGCACAGGGCGCGCAGCTGCTCCGCGTCCACGATATTGCCGAGAACCGGCAGGCGCTGCGCGTGTGGCGCGGGCTGCGCGATGCGGCGCTGACCGGCTGATTATAAGGAATAGCCACCATCGGCGGCAAGGACCGCGCCCGTGATCGTCGCCGCGTCGTCGGACAGCAGGAAAGCGATCTGACGTGCGGTTTCCTCGGCGGTCGCCCAACGCCCCAGCGGCGTGGCCATTTGCGCCAGCGCCGCGGTGGCGGCGGTGCGGCTGCCGAGATCGGTGACCATCTGGCCGAAGAAATCCATGCCATCCCAGATCGGCGTGTCGACCCCGCCCGGGGCGATCGCGTTGACGCGGATGCGGTGCGGCGCGCCTTCCTTTGCCGCGACGCGTGCGAGGTGGATCGCGCCGGCCTTCGACGCGGCATAGGCCGCGGTGCCGGGTTCGGCCTTCAGGCCGGCGATCGACGCGGTCACGACGATCGCACCGCCGCGGCCATGGCCGATCATCGCGCGCATCGCCGCCTGCACGCTGAGCATCGCGCCGTCGAGGTTGACCGACAGGGTGCGGCGCCAGTCGGCAAAGTCGAGTTCGGCGATCGGCGCGGCGGAGGAGACCCCGGCGTTCACGACCGCCAAATCGATACCGGCGAGCTGATCCGCGAGCCCGGCCCATAGAGTCGGATCGGTGACGTCCTGCCCTCGTGACAAATCGACCCCGATGACTTCGGCCCCCTCGGCGCCGAGCAGTTTGGCGGTTGCGGCGCCGATGCCGGAGGCATGGCCGGTGACGAGGGCGGTTCGATCGGAAAAGCGGCGCGACATGCCGCTGCGGATAAAGGGTTCAGGCGGCGGTGTCGATGCCGAGGTCGCTGAGTTTGCGGTACAGCGTCGAGCGGCCGATGCCCAGTCGCCGCGCGACTTCGCTCATGCGGCCGCGATAGTGGCCGATGGCGAGGCGGATGACGTCGGCCTCGATTTCTTCGAGCGGGCGCAAATTGCCGTCGGGCAGGTAGAGGGTGACGCCGATCGCTTCGCCATTGATCGCAATCTCGCCTTCGCCGGTCGGGCTGCCGCCGCCCAGCGTCGCCTCGATGGCGCGGAAATCCGCGCTGGTCAGCACATCGGTCTTGCTGCCGACCGCGGCGCGGAACAGCACGTCCTGCAACTGGCGGACATTGCCCGGCCAGGCATAGGCGGCAAGCAGGCGCAGCGCGTCGTCGGTGACCCCGATCGGCCCCATGCCCGGCAACCCGCCGATGCGGGCGAGCAAATGGCGCGCGAGCGGGCCGACGTCGCCGCGGCGTTCGGAAAGCGAGGGCAGGGTGAACTGCGCGCTCGACAGCGCGTAATACAGGTCTTCGCGGAAATGCCCCGCCTCGATCAGCTTTTCCAGCGGGCTGGTGCTGGTCGCTATGATGCGGACATCGACGCTCTGGCGGATCGTGCCGCCGATCATCTGCACCTCGCCGCTGCCGAGAAACTCGACGAGTTTGGCCTGCGTTTCGAGCGGGATACATTCGACATGATCGATGATGAGGCTGCCGCCGTCGGCCTGGACGAGCCGCCCGACCTGACGGTCGAAGGCACCGGCAAAGGCGCCGCGTTCATGCCCGAACAGCCCCGATCCGATCAGCCCCGGCGAGACCGCCGAACAATCGACCATCACCAGCGCGCCGCGGGCGCGTGGGGACGCGTTGTGGATCGCGCGGGCAAAGACTTCCTTGCCGGTGCCCGGGCGGCCGTTGATCATCACCGGGACGCGGGCGCGCGCGGCTTTCGCGGCGATGGCGAGCGCGCTGCGGAAATTCGGGCTCGACCCGATGATCTCGTCAAAAGCGAGCGGCGCGCGCAGCTTTTCGGTCAGCGGGCGCAGCTCGCCCTGCGGACCGCTGGTCGATACCACGCGATCGAGCGCTTCGAGCAGGCGGTCGGGCGCGATCGGTTTCTGAACAAAGTCGCTGGCCCCGGCGCGCATCGCACCGACCGCAACCTCGACCCCGTTGCGCATGGTGATGACAATCAGGGGGAGGGCGGGCCGCCAGCGGCGCAGTTCGGCGACGAATTCGGCAATCTCCATGCCCGGCGCGCCCTGATCGACGAGCACTGCGTCGAGCGCCATGCCTTCCTGGGTGCCAAGCTTGGCGAGCGCGGTGTCGGTGTCCGCCGCAACGGCGCTGCGCCAGCCGCCGCGCGATACCAGCGCCGCCAGAAAGCGTTGCTGCGCCGGCTCGCTGTCGACGATCATCACTGTTCGCGTATCGCGCGTGGTTGCCATCGTTTTCGAATCCGCCCTTGTTCGGCGCTGTCGTGCCGATTTCTCCGCTTGAACGCTGTGATGTACGCCACACGGGTAAAGGGGCGATTAAGGCCGTTCGGCTTTTGCGGCTCGGCGCGCGGGCCAAAGCGCGCTTGAGCATCTGCGGCAGCGTGGCTAAGACCGGCGCGAAGGCCGATTCTGGGCCGGGTGCGTGGCGCCTGTGCGCGGAAAGTGGCGACTGAAGGGGAAAGAGCCATGGCGGAACAGGAAATGAAGGCGGCAACCGAAACCTATTCGGGTTTCCTCAGCCTGCTGAAAGTCGGATCGATCATCACCGCGATCGTGACCGTTTTTGTCGTTCTGATCATTTCCTGATCGGGTTGGCATGCGCATCGCCGTCCTGAAGGAGCTCGCCCCGGGCGAGACCCGCGTCGCCGCGACCCCTGAAACCGTGAAGAAATTCATTGGCTTGGGTGCCGAAGTTGCCGTTGAATCGGGGGCGGGTGAGGCCGCATCGGTCGCCGACGCCGACTATAGCGCCGCGGGCGCCAGCGTCGCCAGCCGCGCCGACGTGCTGAAGGGCGCCAACATCATTCTGGCGATCCAGGGGCCGGATCCCAAGGGACTTAGCGGTTTTGCCGACGGTGCCTGGCTTGCCGCCGGTCTGAACCCGTTCGGCGAGCGCGCGCGCGTTGATGAGTATGCGAAGCTCGGTCTCGAGGCGCTGGCGATGGAATTCATGCCGCGCATCACGCGGGCGCAGTCGATGGACATCTTGTCGAGCCAGGCCAATCTTGCGGGTTACAAGGCGGTGCTGATGGCAGCGAACGCCTATGGCCGCGCCTTTCCGATGATGATGACCGCCGCGGGTACGGTGAGCGCTGCCAAGGCGTTCGTGATGGGCGTCGGCGTCGCGGGCTTGCAGGCGATCGCCACCGCCCGCCGTCTGGGTGCGCAGGTCAGCGCGACCGACGTGCGCGCCGCGACCAAGGAACAGATCCTCAGCCTCGGCGCCAAGCCGATCTTCGTCGAAAGCGTTGCGGGGATCGAGGGCGAGGGCGCAGGCGGCTATGCCACCGAAATGTCGGACGAATATAAGGCGGCACAGGCGGAACTGGTATCGTCGCATATCGCCAAGCAGGATATCGTCATCACTACCGCGCTGATCCCGGGGCGCCCCGCGCCGCGGCTGATTTCGGACGCGCAGCTCGCGACGATGCGCACCGGCAGCGTGATCGTCGACATGGCGGCCGAAAGCGGCGGCAATGTCGAAGGATCGGTGCCGGGCGAAGCCAAGCGCATCCACGGCGTCACCGTGATCGGCGCGAGCAATATCGCGGCGCTGATGCCCGCCGACACCAGCGCGCTGTTCAGCCGCAACCTGTTCAACTTCCTGTCGGCCTTTTGGGACAAGGAAGAGGGCAAGCCGGTGCTCGACGAGGAGATCGGCAATGCAATCCGCCTGACGCAGGGCGGCAAGGTGGTGAACGAGCGTCTGCTCTGATGGCCGCGCTGGCCGTTCTGGCGGCGACCGGCGCGCTGCTGACCCCGGCGCCGAATCCCGATTATATCGCCACGGCCTGGATTGTTCAGCCCGACCCGATGCAGGTCGGCGAGCGCAGCGTCCGCGACGGCGAATATGTGCTCAAACACCGGCTGTTACCGCCGTCGCTGGTTGAGCTGCGCGAAGATGTTCGCGATGCGAAATCGGGCAAGCTGCTCGCGAAAGCGGGGGATCAATTGTTCGGGCTGCTGACCAGCGGCGCCCCGGTGTTCTGCGTCAACAGCGTGCCAAAGCAGAATCTGGGGCGCAGTCTGTTGTTAGGTTCGGGCAATCTGCAACGCTGCCTGATCGACAATGACACCGACGGTCGGCTCGACGCCGCCTTCAACGCGGGCAATGCGATCGCCGGGCTACCCAATTTCATGCGCAAGCGGCCCAAAAAGCCCGACGCCGTGACGGGTGGCGCCTATGCGTCGATCGATCCCGGTCAGGATCGACAGAATTATTTCGTCGCCGTGCGTTACGAGGGGCGGGCGGGCATTGTCGGCAAAGGATCGGTGCCGACCTTCAGCATTCGTTATGGCACCGACGGCAATGTCGGCAGCCTGACCTATGACAAGATTCCCGAAAATGGCACGATGCCAATCGCGATGACGATTTTGGGCGCGCGGTTTCTGGTGCTGTCGCGCGACGAAGAGGTGATCCGCGTCAAGGTCGAAGAGGCGATGCCGGAACAGCGGTTCGGCGTCGTTCAAACCGTCCGCTACTACTGAGGAGGCGCGTCAGCGCGGCCGGGTCGGCTCTCGCTCTCGTCGTTTCCTGTCATCAAAACTTTTGAAAATTGGCGCCATTGTGCACCGGATGAAACCATCGTCCGTCGCCGTGCGTCTTTTGTTCGCGACCGACCGTATCTGCCACAACGCAATGGAGACTTGATAATGCGTGCGAAGTTTTTTGCTCTTCCCCTGTTTGCCCTGACCGCTGCGACGCTGGTTGCCCCGGCGCACGCCCGCGCCGCCGACGAGGCGGCAGAGGCGACGACCGCCGAGGCCGAAGCCGCGGCGGGCGCGATGGTCGATAGCTGGAACATCGTCCAGAACGCAACGAAGTCGCCCGAACATACGACGCTGGTCAAGGCGCTGACCGCCGCCGGGCTGACCGAAACGCTGAGCGGGGCGGGCCCCTTCACGGTGTTCGCGCCGACCGATCAGGCCTTTGCCGCGGTGCCGCAGTCGATGACCGCCTATCTGATGGATCCGGGCAACAAGGCGGCGCTGGCCCAAGTGCTGACCTATCATGTCGTGCCAGGCGCGATCAGCTCGACCGATCTTTATGCCAAGATCAAGGCGGGCGGCGGCAAGGCGACGCTGACCACCGTCGAAGGCCAGCCACTGACCTTCACCGAGGTTTCGGGCAACATCAAGGTCGACGGCACCCAGGGCAGCAGCGGCTATGTGACGCAGGCCGACGTGGCGCAGTCGAACGGGATGATCCACATCCTGAACGGCGTGCTGATCCCTGAAATCAAGCCCGCCGCCGCAGCCGAACCGGCTGCCGCGCCAGCCGACACGGCTCCCGCCGCGGAAGCCACGCCGGCAAGCTGATTGCTGAACCCAGAGGAGAGTTTATGAAACGCACGACTTTGTTGGCGGCGGTTGCCGCCGTCGGACTTGGCCTTGCCGGATGCGGTGGCAAGAGCGAAACACCGACCGAAACGACCACCGTCGATGCCGGTGAAACGGCCCCGGTCGAGACCGCGGGCGCCAACCCGACCGTCGGCGGCGCGGAGATGCTGCCGACCAAAAACATCGTTGAAAACACATCGGCATCGCCGATTCACAAGACGCTGGTCGCCGCCGTAACGCAGGCTGGTTTGGTCGAGACGCTCTCGGGCGCAGGCCCGTTCACCGTCTTTGCGCCGACCGATGCCGCCTTCTCGCAAGTCGCCCCGGTGACGCGGGACGGCTGGATGCGTCCGGCGCAGAAGGAAGTGCTGGCGGGTGTGCTGAAATATCATGTCGTGCCGGGCAAGCTGACCGCGGCCGATCTGGCGGCGCAAATTACTGCCGGTGGCGGAAAGGCGGTCCTCAAGACCGCTGACGGTCAGGATCTGACGGCGACCAAATCGGGCGACGCGATCATCCTGACCAGCGCCAGCGGGAACAAGGCCGCGGTTACGCAGGCCGATGTCGGCCAGTCGAACGGCGTGATCCATGTCGTCGACGCGGTGCTCGTGCCGAAGATGTAATCAAAGCTGGTCATCCCCCTTCATGGGGGAGGCAGTGAGACTTGGCGGCTTGCCGCCTAGTCGCAGCGGAGGGGTGTGTTCTCGGCCTCGGATGATGGTCCAAGGACGCGCCCTCACCCCATCCAACTTCGCCTAATCGCTTCGCGATAAGGCTCCATATCCTTCCCTCAGCAAGGGGGAAGACATTTTGGCGCCCGCGACATTTAATTTCGCAGTTGGCCCGCATTTCTCCTCATCGAGGGATGCGGGCCTTTCTTTTTGGCCGCTTTGGAGTCGACACGCTCCGCGGGGCGCGGCAAGAGGTGCGCGAAACGGAATCAGCAGGGGAGCGAGCCCGTGGATTTTATCGCGATTTTTTCGATTTTCATCCTGGCGTGCTTCGTCGGCTATTTCGTCGTGTGGTCGGTGACCCCGGCGCTGCACACGCCGCTGATGAGCGTGACCAATGCGATTTCGTCGGTGATCATCGTCGGCGCGCTGATCGCCAGCGCTGCCGCGGGTTCGGCCTCGTCGAAATGGCTCGGGCTGGCCGCGGTCGTTATGGCGAGCATCAACATTTTCGGCGGCTTTGCCGTCACCGCGCGCATGCTGGCGATGTACAAGAAGAAGGAGCGCTGAGATGGACATCCAGTCGATCCTTGCGGCCGCGGCGGACGGCCATGGCGCGGTAAACCCCTGGGCCGCCATCGCCTATCTCGTTGCGGGCGTGCTTTTCATCCTCTCGCTGCGCGGGCTGTCGAGCCCGGCGACGGCGCAAAGCGGTAACCGCTTTGGCATGATCGGCATGACCATCGCGGTGGTCACGACGCTGCTGACGCATATGCCGATGAAATTTGGCGACGCGACCAACAGCTATACCGGGGTCGACCCGGTCGGGCTGATCGAGATTCTGGCGGCGATCGGCATCGGCGCCGTCATCGGTATCGTCATGGCACGCCGGATCGCGATGACCGCGATGCCGCAGCTGGTTGCGGCCTTCCACAGCCTCGTCGGCCTCGCCGCGGTCGCGGTGGCAGCGGCGGCCTATCTCAATCCGCAAGCCTTCGGGATCGCCGACGCGGCGGGTCAGATTTTCACCGTCAGCCGCATCGAAATGGGGCTGGGTATCGCGATCGGCGCGATCACCTTTTCGGGATCGGTCATCGCCTTCCTCAAGCTTAACGGCAATATGTCGGGTTCGCCGATCATGCTGCCGGGGCGGCACATCATCAACCTCGGCACGCTGGCCGCGATCATCGGTCTCGTCGCCTATTTCACCGTCGACCAGTCGCCCTGGGTATTCTGGACCGTCACCGGGCTCAGCTTTGCGATCGGCTTCCTCTTGATCATCCCGATCGGCGGCGCCGACATGCCCGTCGTCGTGTCGATGCTGAACAGCTATTCGGGCTGGGCCGCGGCGGCGATGGGCTTCACGCTTGGCAACACCGCGATGATCATCACCGGCGCGCTGGTCGGATCGTCGGGTGCCATCCTGTCGTACATCATGTGCCGCGCGATGAACCGCAGCTTCATCAGCGTGATCGCGGGCGGTTTCGGTGCCGAGGCTGCGGCGAGCGGCGGCGGATCGAAGGAACAGCGCCCGTGGAAGCCGGGCAGCGCCGACGACGCGGCTTTCCTGATGAGCCAGGCCGACACCGTCATCATCGTCCCCGGTTACGGCATGGCGGTCGCGCAGGCGCAGCACGCGCTGCGCGAAATGGGCGACCTGCTGAAGAAAGAGGGCGTCACGGTCAAATATGCGATCCATCCGGTCGCGGGGCGCATGCCCGGCCATATGAACGTGCTGCTCGCCGAAGCGAACGTCCCCTATGACGAGGTGTTCGAGCTGGAGGATATCAACGGCGAGTTCGCGCAGGCCGATGTCGCCTTCGTCATCGGCGCCAACGACGTCACCAACCCGTCGGCAAAGACCGACAAGACGTCGCCGATCTACGGGATGCCGGTGCTCGACGTCGAAAAGGCCAAGACCGTGCTGTTCGTGAAGCGATCGATGGGCGGGGTCGGCTATGCCGGCGTCGACAACGACGTTTTCTACATGGACCAGACGATGATGCTGCTGGGCGATGCCAAGAAGATGACCGATGACATCGTGAAAGCGCTGAACGGCGGCGGGCATTGACCCGAATCGTCATCCCGGCGAAGGCCGGGATCTCGACCTCGCGTTGAATAGCAACGGCGAGACCGTGTTCGGAGTCACGTGCCTCCGAACACCCTTCGCCGGGGTGACGATAAAGGGGACATAGTTCGTTATGCGTAAAATCGGCCTGATCGGCGGCATGAGCTGGGCATCGACCGAGCTCTATTATCGCCATCTCAACAAAGGGGTGCAAAAGCGGCTCGGTACCGCCTGTTCCGCGCCGATCCTGCTCGAAAGCCTGAATTATTGCGACCTGTCGCGGCTGACGACGCCCGAGCAATGGGCGCATGCGAAAGAGGTGCTCATCGCGTCGGCGCAGCGGCTGGAGACGGCGGGCGCGACCGCGCTGATGATCGCGGCCAATTCGATGCACAAGGTCGCCGATGAGGTCGCCGCGGCAATCTCGATCCCGCTCATCCATATCGTCGACGAAACCGGCGAGAAGATGAAGGCCGACGGGATCAAGGCTGCGGCGGTGATCGGCACGCGCAATGTGATGACCGAAGCCTGGTTCCGCCAGCGCCTTGTCCGCCACGGCCTGACGCTGGCGCCCTATGACGCGAGCCGCGCCGACGAGATCGACCGGATCATTTATGAAGAGCTGATGCAGGGCAAGGCGAACGAAGCTTCGCGGCGCACGATGAAGACCTTCATCACCGACATCGCCAAGCAGGACATTCAGGCGATCGTGCTGGCGTGCACGGAATTGGTGATGCTGGTCGACCCCGACGCCAATGTGCTGCCGATCTACGACACGACGCGCATTCACGTCGCGGCGGGGGTAGACTGGATTTTGGGGGATGAAGGCTAGTTAAGTCCTCCCTGTGGCGATGCCATGGGGAGGGGGACCGTCCCCGCGAAAGCGCGGATGGTGGAGGGGCGGCGACGTTGCGCTAAAGCCCCTCCGTCAGCGCTTCGCGCTGCCACCTCCCCATCGCTGCGCGACAGGGAGGATTTGGATCAGCTCATCTTCGTCCATGTCACGGTGCGGCAAAACAGGCTGACGCAGCCCTTCATCGTCAGTTTGCTGCCCTTCACGCGCAGATGCGCCTTGTAATATCGCCCGTCTTCGGGGCTGTAGCCTTCGCCTTTCCAGCCATCACCGTGCGGGACCAGATCCCAATAGATTTGCAGCCCGGTAATCTGTCGTCCGCGCTTGGCCTTGTCGGGATTGCGTTCGTCAAGCTGGCCGCCCGCGGGCTGCTTGACAAGGATGCGTTCGATGCGTCCGCACATCTTGTTGCCGCACGCCGCCATGACGACGACGCCTTTACCATCGTCGGTTTTCCAGCGTCCCGCGATCGGCGCGGGCGCGGCGGCCATCGATGGCACGGCAATGAGCGCGACAAGCGCCAATGATAATCTGGTAAGCAAAGCGACCTCTCCCCGGTTTTTTAGCTACACGCATGTCAGCAACCCGCTTGGCATCCGTCAAGTCTTGCCGCATGTTCTCCCGAAATCAGGGGAGAGAGCGATGCGATTCAACGGCTTTCACGCGGCGGCGCTGGGCGTATTGGCGGTGCTTGGCGCCAGTCCGGCGACCGCCAAGACGATCAGCGTCAGCGCGACAACGCCCGACGCCAATGAAAAGCTGCAAGAGGCGCTGATTCTGGCCGAGCCCGGCGATGTCGTCCAGCTGGGCGCCGGGGTGTGGACGCTGACCGATGGCCTGTCGCTCGACGTCGCGGGGGTCACCGTGCGCGGCGCCGGAGCGGGTGAGGGCGGATCGATCCTCGACTTTACCGGGCAGCAGGGCGCGGGCGAGGGGTTGCTCGTCACGAGCGACGATGTGCTGCTGACCAATTTTGCGGTGCTCAACACCAAGGGTGATGGCATCAAATCGAAGGGCGCCGACCGTATCGTCTATCACCAGCTGCGCGTCGAATGGACTGCGGGGCCGAAGGAAACCAACGGCGCCTATGGCATTTACCCCGTCGAAAGCACCGATGTGCTGGTCGACAGCGTCTATGTGCGCGGGGCATCGGACGCGGGCATCTATGTCGGCCAGTCGAAAAATATCATCGTCCGCGATTCGATCGCGACCGAGAATGTTGCGGGTATCGAGATCGAGAACAGCTATAACGCCGACGTCCACGACAATATCGCGACCAAGAACACCGGCGGCATCCTGGTGTTCGACCTGCCCAGCCTGCCGATGCAGGGCGGCCATAATGTCCGCGTGTTCGAAAATATCGTCAACGACAACAGCACGCCGAACTTCGCGCCAAAGGGCAATATCGTCGCCAGCGTGCCGACCGGCACCGGGGTGCTGGTGATGGCGAACCGCAACGTCGAAATCTTCGACAATGTGTTCGCTGACAACGGCACCGCCAATGTGATGATCGTCGGTTATCGCTACGAGCATAAGGATCCGAAATACCAGCCGCTGCCGCGCGCGATCGTCGTGCGCGGCAACCAGCATGGCAAGGCGGGTTATGCGCCGAAGTTTCCCGGTGGTGACCAGATCGCGGCGGCGATGGGCGGGGCGATCCCGCCGGTGCTGTGGGACGGGTCGGGCGATGCGGTCGTGCTGGACAAGGTCGGCGTGTTGTCGCTCAACTTGCCCGACGTGAAGACGCCGCAGAGCGAAGCCAAACCTGCGCCCGCGGATCTGTCGAAGGGGACGCCGCCCGCCGCGCTGCCAGCGATCACCCTGCCGGAAAGCATGGAGGCCAAGGTCAAGTGAAGCGGATATTGGCTGCGGTTGCCGCGACGCTGCTATGTGCAAGCGGCGGCGCGGCCTTTGCGCCACCCGGGGTCGACCAAGCGGTGGTCGAGAGCGATGCGATGCCGCCAAAGCTGTCGGCCTTCGGGTTGTTCCGCGGCAATGATCCAGGGCAGCCATCGACCGGCATCGGTTACACACTCCGCGCGCCGCTGTTCAGCGATTATACCGAGAAGCACCGCTTCATCGCGATCCCGGCGGGCAAGAAGGCCAGGGTCGGGAGCGATGGATTCATCGACTTTCCGGTCGGCACGGTGCTCGTCAAAAGCTTCGGCTGGAACGACGTCAGCGGCGGACGCCCGGTCGAGACGCGCCTGTTGATCCACCGCGCTTCGGGCTGGGTCGCGCTGCCCTATATCTGGGATGCCGACGGCAAGGATGCGACGCTCGCGCTGGGTGGTCGGCGGGTGCCGGTGACGTTCAGCTCGCCCGATGGCGAGACGCACAGCATCCGCTATGCGGTGCCGAACAAGAACCAGTGCAAGGAATGCCACAGCCTGAATGGCGAGATCGTGCCGATCGGGCCAAAGGCGCGCAACTTCATTCTCGATCCCGCCGCCTCCGACGCGGTACGCGCTCGCTATTTCGAAAATCCGGCGGCACTCAAGCCGACCATGCCGATATGGGACGACCCCAAGTCGGGCAGCGTCGCGACCCGCGCTCGCGCCTATCTCGACGTCAATTGCGCGCATTGCCACAATCCGGCGGGCAGCGCGTCGAACAGCGGGCTGTTCCTGCGCTGGACCGACGATCCGGCGGGGGTCAATTACGGCATCGGCAAGCGCCCGACCGCGGCGGGACGCGGCAGCGGCGGGATGGACTTCGCGATCGCGCCCGGCGACCCCGCGCACAGCTTCATGATCTATCGCCTCGAAAGCACCGACCCCGGCATCGCGATGCCCGAGGTGGGGCGATCGACCGTGCATAAGGAGGGCGCCGCGTTGCTGCGGCAGTGGATTGCGGAAATGCCGAGGGGCGCAAGCAACTAGCTTTCCCCCGGCCTTGAACGAAACAGTTTCCGCCCATATGCGTCATCCCGGCGCAGGCCGGGATCTCGACGATGCGTCAGGTCGCGACGATGAGATCCCGGCCTGCGCCGGGATGACGACAAGATAGGGACGCGCTGAAGCTTATGATGAAACTCGTCCTCCACGACTATTTCCGCTCCTCGGCCAGCTTTCGCGTTCGCATCGCGCTGAACCTGAAAGGGCTCGACTATGAGCGGGTCGAGGTCAGCCTGATCGCGGGTGAACAGCGCAGCGACGCCTATCTTGAACAGAATGCGCAGGGCTTTGTCCCGATGCTCGCCGTCGATGGCGAACCGATCATCCAGAGCATGGCGATCATCGACTGGCTCGACCGTGCCTATCCCGAACCACGGCTGATCCCCGACGAAGCGATGCCGCGCGCCGTAGCGCTGGCGCAGGCGCAGGTGGTGGCAAGCGACATCCATCCGCTCAACAACCTGCGCGTGCTCAAATATCTGACCAAGGACCTGGGGCTGAACGAGCAGACCAAGGACCGCTGGATCGCGACATGGATCACGCAGGGGTTCGAGGCGCTCGAGGCGATGGCGGGCGATGCGCGCTATCTCGGCGGCGATGCGCCGGGGATCGCCGACTGCTGTCTTGTCCCGCAAATGTACAATGCGCGCCGGTTCGACGTGCCGCTCGACGCCTTTCCGCGGCTGGTCGCGATCGATGCGGCGTGCATGGGGCTGTCGGCGTTTCAACAGGCGCATCCCGACGCGGTCAAGGCGGCGTGATCCGCCTGCTCGCGGGTGTCGCAGCGCTGGTCGTACCGGCGTCGGTGGCGGCGCAGGATGCCGCGACCTCGCCAACAAACGACGACGTTCTTGACGACGTTATCGTCTGTCGCGCGCCGACGATGCAGGAACGCCTTGAGATTGTCGTCAACGGCGCCGGCGCGCTGCCGCTGACGTCCGCCGACGCCGTACAGTCGACCAGCTTGATCGAGAATCTCAGCCCCGGCCTCGGCGCCCGCGTCGAAAACCGCCTGCGCGACGAAGCCGGGATCGTCCAGTTCCGCCGATCGGACGGGCGGACGGCAAATCCGACCAGCCAGGGGGTGACGCTGCGTGGGCTCGGCGGTAATGCGTCGAGCCGCGCGCTGGTGACGCTCGATGGAATCCCGCAGGCCGATCCGTTCGGCGGCTGGGTCGCTTGGACCGCTTATGACGCAATCAACTTGCGCGGCGTGACGATCACGCGCGGTGGCGGCAGCGGTGCCGACGGGCCGGGAGCGCTGGCGGGCACGATCGGGCTCCATTCCGATCTGACCCATGGCGGCACCGCCAGCCTGGCCTATGGCAGCCGCGATAGCTGGGACGCATCGGCATCGGTCGGCGGCGAACTGGGCGGCGGTGAGGTCGCGGTCGATGGGCGCTACAGCCGCGGTGATGGCTTTATCCCGATAGCCGGTGGCCAGCGCGGCCGCGTCGATCGCGCCGCGCCATACGAGCAGGGCGGGCTCGGCGTGCGAATGCGCTTCGACGCTGGGGAGGGCGGCCGGATCGAGGCAAGCGTGCGCGGCTTTGCGGACCGGCGCGACCGCGGAACCGATTTTACGACCAGCCGGGTTGACGGCATCGATGCGAGCCTGCGCTTTGTCCATGATCCGTACCGGGCCAATCAGCTGTTCGCGCTGGCCTATATCCAGCTGCGCGATTTCGAAAGCGGCTTTGCCAGCGTCGCCGCGAACCGTAACAGCGTGACCCCCGCGTTGTTCCAGCGCGTTCCGGCCACGGGCCTTGGCGCGCGGGTCGAATTTCGCCCGCTCATCGGCCGCGCCAACCCGCTGCGGATCGGGGCCGACTGGCGCCGCACGACGGGCCGCACCGAAGAGGACTTCTTTTTTGCCGGGACCGTTCCCGGTCGCCACCGCACGGCGGGCGGCGACAGCGACACCGTCGGGGCTTTCGCCGAATGGACGTCGGGGTACCGCGACTATGGCCTGGTCTGGACGGTCAGCGGGCGCGTCGATCGCTGGTGGCTGGGCGAGGGGTATCGGCTTGAGCGCAACATCGCCGGTCCCGTTATCACCGACCTGCGCTTCGCCGCGCGTCAGGGCTGGGAAGCCAGTGGTCGCGCCGGGGTGCAGTGGACGAAAGACGCCTTGTCGCTGCGCGGCGCGGTCTATCGCGGCTGGCGCCTGCCGACGCTGAACGAGCTCTATCGCCCATTCCGCGTTGGGGCCGAGGTCACGACCGCGAACGAGATGCTGAAGCCTGAACGGCTGTGGGGCGGCGAACTCGGCATCGATTGGAAGCGGGACGACACCAAGCTGTCGGCGACCCTGTTCGTCAATCATCTGACCAATGCCATCGCCAATGTGACCTTGGCGCCCAATCTGAACCAGCGGCAGAATCTCGATGCGATCGACACCAAGGGGATCGAAATTAGCGCCGAACAGCGGATCGATTTTCTGACGCTGCGCGCAAGCTATGCGTTGACCGATGCGACGGTCGATGCGTCGCGCGCCGCCTCAGCGCTCGACGGGCGCCGTCCGGCGCAGATCGCCAAACATGGCGGCAGCGTTTCGCTGCGCAGCAACGCCCGCGGCCCGCTCGGCGGTTTTGCGACGCTGCGCTATATCGGCAAGCAGAATGAGGATGATCTGGGGCTGCTGGTTCTCGGCGATACATGGACGTTCGACGCGGGACTGTCGTGGCGGCTGGCGGATGCGATCCGCATCGAGGCGCGCGGCGAGAATCTGTTCGACGAACTCGTGCCCGCCGCGATCTCGTCGGCGGGGATCGTCGAGCGCGCGACGCCGCGGACGCTGTGGCTGGGGGCGCGGCTGTCTTTCTGACCTTCACAGGGCGGCGATTGTCGATAAGAACAGGTCATGGCCGCCAAGAAACTGAACCTCGACAATTTCCTGCCCTATCGCCTGTCGATCGCGTCGAATGCGCTGTCCGAACGGATCGCCGCCGAATATCAGAACCGCTTCGGGCTGAAGATTCCCGAATGGCGGCTGATGGCTGTGCTGGGCGAGGGGCGGCCCAAAACGCAGCGCGAATTGGTCGAAGCGACGCGGATGGACAAGGTGACGGTCAACCGCGCCGCCAAAGCGCTCGCCGACCGGCAGCTGATCGCGCGGCAGGCGCATGAGGTTGACGGGCGGTCGCATCATCTGGAACTCACCGCGACCGGGTGGTCGCTGTACGACGCGATCGTCCCTGCGGCGCTGGCGAGCGAGGCGCAGCTCGAAGCGCGGATCAGCGCCGCCGAGCGCGAAACAATGATGGCGATCCTTGCCAAGCTGACCGCCGCCGCCGAAGATTATGCCTGATCCCGCCTATCGCGCGGCGCCGCCCGGCGCGCTGCGCGTCGAACCGCTGGGCGAGGTGACGGCCATCTTTGATCGGCGGTCGGTGCAGACGCATCTGGTCGTGTCGCCGATGCCCGAAATACTGGAGGCGATGGGTGTCGCCGATTGCGATGCGGCAGCGCTGGCGGCACGGCTGGCGGCGCGTTTCGACTTTGATGATGCGGCGGATGCGCGGGCGATCCTCGCCGAACGGCTGGCGGAGCTTGCCGCGATAGGGTTGGTGGAGCGCGCGTGAGGCACAGCACGCGCATCACGGTCGGCCCCGTGCAGTTCCGGATCGGTAGCGACTGGGCGGCGCCGATTGCGGCGCTCGACCGACTCTACGCCGGTTATCCACGTGACGAAGCGCGCACCGCCGAAGCGACGGTGCGGCTGTTCGCGGCGCGGCCATGGCGGCGCTGGGTACGACCCTCGGTGCATATCGGCGGCGATTTTGTCGTCCCCGATGCGCTGCCGCTGCCGCTGTCGATGGGGCTGCTCGCGGCCGAGATGGGGATGAATTTGCAGGTCGCGCTCGGGTGGCGGCGCCACATGCTGCTTCACGCCAGCGCGGTGGCAAAGGGTGGCCGCGCGCTCATCATGTCGGGCGAATCGGGGTCAGGAAAATCGACGCTCGCGGCGCTGCTGGGTGAGGGCGACTGGCGATTGATGGGCGACGAATTCACGCTGATCGACCCGGCGAGCGGCGATGCGCTGGCGTTCCCGCGCGCGGTCAGCCTCAAGAATGAAGCGATTGCGGAGGTTGCGGCGCGGGTCGATGCCGCGCGGCTCGGTCCGCTGCTGGCGGGGACGCCAAAGGGCGACATTCGCCACCTGATCCCCCGCGCCGATGCGATCGCCGCGATGCACGAACCCGCGCGCCCCGCGCTATTGCTGTTCCCGCGCTTTGGCGGCGCGGCGAGCATCGAGCCGATGGGCGAGGGCGAGGCGTTCGTGCGGCTCACCGAGGCATCGACCAACTATGTCGCGCTCGGCGAAGCGGGTTTTGCCGCGTTGACGCGGCTGGTGCGCGAGACGCCTGCGTACGGCATATCCTATCCCGACGGCGCCGCGGGGATCGCGCTGGTCGAACAATTATGGGCGGACGCGGCCCGGTGAACTCAGCGCAGACCTTCGTCGACCTGCTCGCCGGTCACCGCGATGCCGCCACGCTGGCGCCGCGGGACTGGGACGGGGTGATCGGCGTCGCGCGCAGCGAGGCGATGCTCGCGACCCTCGCGCACCGCCTGAAAGATTCCGCGCTGCCGCCGACCGTTGCGGCCCTGTTTGCCGATCAACGCGCCGCGGCGGCCGTCGCGCGGCAACAGGCGCTGTGGGAGGCGGAGATGGCGCGCCGGGCGCTGGCCCCGCTGGGGATCGAGTTCGTGCTGCTGAAGGGTGCAGCCTATGCCGCCGCCGATATGGCCTGCGCCGCCGGACGGCAGATCGGCGACCTCGACATTTTGGTGTCGGAGCCCGACATTCGCCGCGCCGAAAATGCGCTGCTCAAGGCAGGGTGGGAGTGGGTCAAGGCTGACCCCTATGATGATTTCTACTACCGCGAACATATGCACGAGCTACCGCCGCTGATCCACAAGGCGCGCGACCGGATGATCGACGTCCACCACACGATCCTGCCGCGCACGCACCGGATCACGCCTGATGCGCTGGCGCTGATGAGCGATGCGGTGAAGCGCGCCGATGGCTTTGCGGTGCTGAACCCCGCCGACATGGCGTGCCACTGCGCCGCGCATCTGCTCGCCGACGGCGATTTGCAGGGCGGGCTGCGCAATCTGTGGGATTTCCATGTCATGACGCGCGATTTCGCCGCCGCGGACGCGGGCTTCTGGGGCAAGCTTGACGCGCGCGCGCAACTGCACGGGCTGCGCGCTGCGGTGCGGCGGGCGGCGCGGCTGGCGCGCGATTTGTACGGCAGCGTGTTGCCATCGGGCTGGGACGGGCAGGATGGGAGCGACGTCTGGTATCGCCGACGCCTGCTCGCGCGCGACGATTGGGGCCGGGTGACCCGACCGCTGCTGGAGCAAGCTTTCTACATCCGCTCGCACTGGCTGCGCATGCCGCCCGCGATGCTCGCGAAGCATCTGTGGACCAAGTGGCGGAAGAAGCCATAAGCCCCTCCCCTTTAGGGGAGGGGTTGGGGTGGGGGCCAGCGGCCATGCGCTCGGCCGCTGGACCCCACCCGCTGCGACTAACGAACAAGTTCGTAAGTCTCGCTGCCCTCCCCTAAAGGAGAGGGCTATAGTTCCCGAAGCAGCGGGACCAGTTCGTCATAATGGTCGATGACATGATCGGCGCCAAGTTCCTGTGCGGGGCGATCGAGAAAGCCGAAACTGACCGCCACACTGGTCACACCGGCGCCGTTAGCTGCCATCACGTCATAAATGCTGTCACCGACAAACGCCGCGCGTCCGCCGCCGCAGCGCTCGATCATTGCAAGGATCGGGGCGGGCGAGGGCTTGGCGTTATCTGGCCCCAGCGTGTCGCCGCCGATGATCGTCGCCATCCGCGCCGCCAGCCCGAGCGCGCCGAGCAGTTTGCGGGCCATATCCTCGCGCTTGTTGGTGACCACGGCGGTCTTGACGCCCATGGCATCGAGCCGGTCGAGCGCTGTGATTACGCCGGGATAGGGGCGGCTATGCACCGCGATATTCGCTTCGTAAAAGCGCAGCAGCTCGCGATACAGCCGCTCGAAATCGCCGCCCGGAACACCGCCCGTCGCGGCGAAGCCCTGCTCCAGCATATGTCGCGCGCCCAGCCCGATCATCGGTCTGACGTCGGCCTCGGTCAAAGGCGCGCGCGCGGCGAGGCTCAAGGCATGGTTGACCGCGGCGGTCAGGTCGCCCGCGGTATCGACCAGCGTGCCGTCGAGGTCGAAGCCCACGATCGCGAAAGGAAATCCGTTCATCGGCTGCGCATGGCGCGATGCTCTGGAAACCGCAATGAATTGCTGGCATGGCAGCGCGCATGAGCATTCCGATCGCCGCTATCGTCCTTGCCGCAGGCAAGGGAACCCGCATGAAATCCGACCTGCACAAGGTGCTGCACCCGATCGGGGGGCGCCCGATGCTGCTGCATCTGATGGCCAGCGTCGATGCGCTGAGCCCCGCGAAGAAAGTGGTGGTCGTCGGCGACAAGGCCGACCAGCTCGAAGCCGCGCTCGCAGGCACTGCTGATCTGGCGGTACAGGATCCGCAGCTCGGCACCGGCCATGCGGTGCAGCAGGCCGAAACCGCGCTCGCGGGTTTCGACGGCGATGTCCTGATCCTCTATGGCGACGTGCCGTTCGTTCCCGCCGCGACGATGCAGGCGATGATCGACCGTCTCAACGCCGATGACGCACCCGCAGTCGTCGTGCTTGGTTTCGAACCGTGGGACGGGCTTCAATATGGCCGGGTGATCAGCTGGGACGATGGCACGATCACAAAGATGGTCGAATTTAAGGATGCGACGCAGGCCGAACGCGATTTTCGCGTTTGCAACAGCGGCCTGATGGCGGCGCGTGCAAAGGATTTATTCGCCCTGCTCGCAAGGGTGACCAATGAAAATGCGGCGGGAGAATATTATCTGGTCGACATCGTCAATCTGGCGATTTCGGACAAGCGACGCTGCGTGGTCATCAAGACCGATCCCTATGACGTTGCCGGAATCAACAGCCGCGGCGAGCTTGCGTCGATGGAGGCGGAATGGCAGGGGCTTCGCCGTCATGAAGCAATGGCCAACGGCGCGACACTTATCGCGCCCGACACGGTCTGGTTCTCATGGGATACCGAGCTTGGCCGCGACGTGACGATCGAGCCCAACGTCTTTTTCGGCCCCGGCGTGAAGGTCGCCGACAATGTGAAAATCCGCGCCAACAGCCATATCGAGGGCGCGACGATCGGCGCCGGCTGCGAGGTTGGCCCCTTCGCGCGTCTCCGCCCCGGCACGGTGCTCGGCGAAAAGGCCAAGATCGGCAATTTCGTCGAAACCAAAAAGGCGGTGCTGGGCCAGGGCGCGAAGGCGAACCACCTGACCTATCTGGGCGATGTGACCGTCGGCGCGGGCGCCAATATCGGCGCCGGGACGATCACCTGCAATTATGACGGCTATTTCAAATATCAGACGGTGATCGGCGAAAATGCGTTCATCGGGTCGAACAGCGCGCTGATCGCCCCCGTCACCATCGGCCGCGACGCGATCGTCGCCGCGGGCAGCGCGGTATCGCGCGACGTCGCCCCCGGTGACCTGCGCATGGTCCGCGCCGAGCAGCTGATCAAGCCCGGCTGGGCCGACCGCTTCCACGATACGATGCGCAAGAAAAAGGCGGCGGAGAAAAAATAGTCCAATGCCCGCGCCGACGCTGACAACCGCGCGCCTGGTGCTGCGCCAACTGCGCGCGGACGATGCCGCCGCGCTGTTCCCGGTGTTGTCCGATCCCGAGGTGATGACCTGGTGGTCGAGCGGACCGCACCAGTCGCTCGCCGAGACCGCCGATTATGTCAAAGGCAATGCGGCCGAGGATGAGGGCTACCTCTGCTGGGCGATCACCGACGCGGGCGACGACACCGCGCTCGGCTGGGTAATCCTCATCGACGGCAAGCCCGACGTCAAGGAGATCGGCTATATCCTGCGCCGCGATCAATGGGGCAGCGGCCTAGCGCGCGAAGCTGTCGCGCGGGTGATCGATTACGGGTTCGGCGACCTGGGATTGCGGCGCATCTTTGCCGATACCGATCCGGAAAACGGCGGATCGATCGCGCTGCTCGAACGGCTGGGTTTCGAGCGCGAAGGTCGCCTGCGTGGTGAGTGGGAAACGCATATCGGCATCCGCGATTCGCTGATCTATGGCCTGCTCCGCGACGAATGGACGATGGAGAAGAACAAGTGAGCGATCGTTATACCGACAAGCCCTTCCTGCGCTTTGTCGATGCGTGGGTGCTAAAGGCGATCGGGCATCTCGACGCGGCCACGGAAACCTATTGCAAGGCGATGGTGCCGCAGCTCGAGCAAAGCTTCGGCATCACCGGAAGCTGGGAACAGATCGTCGAGCAGCAGATGAAGTTCGGCCCCGATCTGCCCGCACAGATCCGCAAGATCTGGACCGACGGTCAGGCGCGGTTCGAAGCAGGCAACGGAATGGCGCCCGATCCGGTGCAATTCGCCATGATTTTCGTCGATCGCAACTTCGACCGCGCTTGACATGATATCATGATATGATATCAGTATATCAATGACCCGAATTCTCGCCGACCTGCCCGATGAAGACATCCAGTGGCTCGACCAGCTTGCTGCCGAGCAGGGAAAGTCGCGCGCGTCGGTGCTTCGTGATGCCGTTACGGATTATCGGGCGCAGTCACAGGCGTCGCAGCGCAAGGAGTGGCTCGATATCGGCTTCGGTGCCTGGAAAGACCGGGCTGATATCGGCGATTCGGTCGAGTGGCAGCGGCGCGAACGCGCCGCCTCGACGCGCCCGTGGGATGATGACTACGAAGACGTCAAAGCCGAATTTCCCGACCTGTTCGATGCAGAAGACGATCGCCAGCGCCAAATCCATCTCGACATGCTGGCCGGAAAATACCCCAAGCCCAAAAAGCCCGCTTCTCGGTGAGTGGCTTCAGCTTCGATTCAAATATCATCATCGATGCGCTCGCCGGCTTTGGTCCGGCGCGCGCAGAGATCGATCGCGCCACCGACTTCGGTTCGCGGGCGTGGATTAGCCGCGTGGTGTGGATCGAAGTGATGTCGAAGGGCGAGGGCGATGGCCTGCGGCGCGCCGAAACGCTTCTGTCCGGGTTCAGCGTGGATGAAGTCGATGCCGAAATTGGACGGCGCGCTGCTGCCTTGCGGCGCGAACGCGTTCGGCTGAAAGCGATGGATGCCATCATCCTCGCAACCGCGCTTACCCGCGGACGGGTACTGATTACACGCAATACAAAGGATTTCCCGGCGAACATGCCGGGGATCCGTGTCCCCTACACGCTCTAAGACGAAAGCCAGGCCCACATGTGCGGAATTATTGGAATCATCGGCAAGGATCAGGTCGCCGATCGGCTCGTCGACGGCCTGAAGCGGATGGAGTATCGCGGCTATGACTCGGCGGGCGTCTGCACGGTCGAGGGCGGCCAGCTGATCCGCCGCCGCGCCGAGGGCAAGCTCGGCAATCTGGTGAAGGAGCTAGCGGGCAACCCTGCGCCCGGTACCGTCGGCATCGCGCACACGCGCTGGGCGACGCACGGCGCGCCGACGACGAGCAACGCGCACCCGCACGCGACGGGCGAGGTCGCGCTGGTCCACAACGGGATCATCGAGAATTTCAAGCCGCTGCGCGAGGCGCTGCAGGCGCGCGGGCGGAGTTTCGAGAGCGAAACCGACACCGAAGTCGTCGCCCACCTCGTCAGCGAACAGGTCGAAGCGGGCAAGTCGCCGCAGGAAGCCGTGCAGGCGGTGCTGCCGCAGCTTCGCGGCGCCTTCGCACTCGCCATCGCCTTTCGCCAGCATCCCGACCTGCTCATCGGCGCGCGGCTCGGTTCGCCGCTCGTCGTCGGCTATGGCGAGGGCGAGACGTTCCTCGGCTCCGACGCGCTCGCGCTGGCGCCGCTGACGCAGAAAATCGCCTATCTCGACGAGGGCGACTGGGTCGTCATCACCCGCGAGGGCGCGCAGATCTACGATGCTGAAAATAATCCGGTGGAGCGCGAAATCACCACCAGCGGCGTCACCGCTGCGGCGGTCGAGAAGGGCAATTACCGCCACTTCATGCAGAAGGAGATTTTCGAGCAGCCGACCGTGGTCGCGCAGACGCTCTCTTCCTACATCCGCCCGCTCGAACAGACCGTCGCGCTGCCGCAGATGGATTTCGACCTCAGCGCGATCGACCGCATCACCATCGTCGCGTGCGGCACCAGCTTCTACGCCGGCATGGTCGCCAAATATTGGTTCGAAACCTTCGCGCGCGTCCCCGTCGACATCGATGTCGCGAGCGAGTTTCGCTACCGCGACCCGGTGCTGCAACCCGGCGGGCTGGCGCTGTTCATCTCGCAGTCGGGCGAGACCGCCGACACGCTCGCGGCGCTGCGTCATTGCAAGGCGAACGGACAGACGATCGCGGTCGTCGTCAACGTCCCGACCAGCAGCATGGCGCGCGAAGCCGACTTGCTACTGCCGACCCACGCGGGGCCGGAGATCGGCGTCGCCTCGACCAAGGCCTTCACCTGCCAGCTCGCCGTCCTCGCCGCACTCGCCGCGCACCTTGCACTCAAAAAGGGCAAGCTCAGCGAAGCCGACGAGCGCGAGATCGTCAAACATCTGATCGAGGCGCCCGCCGCATTGAACGCCGCACTCGCGCACGACGAGGACATCTCGAAAATGGCGCATCTCGTCGCCCCGGCGCGCGACGTGCTCTACCTCGGCCGCGGCCCCGATTACCCGCTTGCCCTCGAGGGCGCGCTAAAGCTCAAGGAAATCTCCTACATCCACGCCGAAGGCTATGCGTCGGGCGAAATGAAGCACGGCCCGATCGCGCTGATCGATGAGGCGGTCCCCGTGATCGTCCTCGCGCCGAGCGGGCCTTTGTTCGAAAAGACCGTCAGCAACATGCAGGAAGTGATGGCGCGCGGCGGCAAGGTCGTGCTGATCAGCGACGCCGAAGGCCTCGCCGAAGCGGGCGATGGCTGCATGGCGACCATCGAAATGCCCAAGGTGCATCCGTTGATTGCGCCGCTCGTTTATGCGGTGCCGGTGCAATTGCTCGCCTATCATGTAGCGGTGGCGAAGGGGACGGATGTCGACCAGCCGAGGAACTTGGCGAAGTCGGTGACGGTTGAGTGAGCTGGAACACCACCTGCCACTGCGGCGCCGTCTCGGTGCGGCTCGCCAAGGAGCCCGAGGAAGTCTCCGAGTGCAATTGCTCGCTGTGCTTCTCGCACGGCATCCTCTGGGCCTATTATTCGCCGCGCGATGTGGTGATCGAAGGGCCGACACGGACCTATAACCGTGCCGATCGCCCGAACCCCAATTCGGACCTGCATTTCTGCGCGACCTGCGGCTGCGCGACGCACTGGTCGGCGACCGCGGGGCTGATCGAGCGCATGGGCGGTTCGGTCGACCTGATGGGCGTCAACATGCGCCTGTTCGCGCCGGAGCAACTGCGCGGGCTCAAACTTGTCTTTCCCGACGGGCGCGGCTGGTCGGGCGAGGGGGCGTGGGCCTATGCGCGCGACGCCGGGGTCATGCCCTAGCCGCATGTCTTTCGCCGCCATCATTTTTGATTTCGACGGCGTCATCGCCGACAGCGAGGTGCGCGCGAATATGTCGCTGTCCGAAAGCCTGACCGCGATCGGGATGCCCGCAACCTATGACGAGTGCTTCCGCGATTATTATGGCCATAACTGGCAGGAGACGCAGCGGCGGATCGAGGCGCGCTTTGGCCGTCCGCTTCCCGCCGATTTCCGCGAGACGCACCGGACCCGCGCCCGCGCGCGCTTCATGGAAGGTTTCGACGCGGTTCCGGGCGCCGCCGAATTCCTCGCCCGGCTGGGGCCGCTGCCCCGCGCGATCGCCTCGTCGAGCCGCGCCGAATATATCGGCTGGGCGCTGGGGCTGTTCGGGCTCGATCATCATTTCGGCGGGCATGTCTATAGCGCCGACGGCTGGGATCGCGGCAAGCCGCATCCCGACATCTATCTGGCGGCCGCCACAGGGCTGGGCGTCGATCCGGTGCGGTGTCTTGCGGTCGAGGATTCGCCGACCGGCGCACAGGCGGCGCTTGCGGCGGGAATGACCGTCGTCGGTTTCTGCGGCGCGGGGCATATCGTCGACCGCGCCGCGCATGGCGCGCTGCTGCGCGAGGTTGGCGTGCATCATGTGGCGCTGAGCTTCGACGAGATCGATTTCCTCCCTGTCGTTTAGCGCCAGCAAAAAAGCGCTGTCCTACAATCGCGCGCTGGATTAGCTTTGTCCTTGGCTCGATCCCGAAGGCGGGACGAAATATGCAATCGCGAGTAAAGTTGCGCAGTTTTCCGCGACTTCTCCACAAGCCGCCAAGGAGAGACAGCATGTGTACCGACAAGACCGAAGCCGATCTCGACCGTGCCGGGATGCCCGTCGGGCGCCGCAGCTTTGCCGCGCTGGCGGGCGCTGGCGCGCTGATCGCGGCGCTGCCCGCGCGCGCGATCGCGGGGAAGCCGGTGAAAGGGCGCGATGTCACGATCAAGACCGCCGACGGCGTGTGCGACGCCTATTTCGTCGCGCCCGCGCAGGGCAGGCACCCGGCGGTGCTCGTGTGGCCCGACATCCGCGGGCTGCGCCCGGCCTTTCGCCAGATGGCCGACCGGCTGGCGGGCGAGGGCTATGCGGTGCTGACGATCAATCCCTTTTACCGCTGGCAGAAATCGCCGGTCGTCGATGCGGCGAATGATTGGGGCAGCCCTGAAGTGCGCGAAAAGCTGATGGGCTATCGCAAGCAGTTGACCCGCGCGACCGGCGAGACCGACGCGGCGGCGCTGCTCGCCTTCCTCGACGCGCAGCAGGAGGTCAATACCAGGCGGCGGATTGGCACCACCGGCTATTGCATGGGCGGGGAGATGACGATCTACACCGCCGCGCTGCGTCCCGATCGCGTCGGCGCCGCAGCGAGCTTTCACGGCGGCGGGGTCGGCACCGACAAGCCCGACAGCCCGCACCTGCTGATCCTGGGGACCAGTGCGGGTTACCTGTTCGCGATCGCCGACAATGACGACAAGGAAACCCCGAACGAGAAAGTGCTGCTGAAGGCGGTGCTCGAACCGCGCAAGCAATGGCACGAGGTTGAGGTGTATGAAGGCGCGATGCACGGCTGGTGCCCGCCCGACGGCCGCGCCTACAACGAGGCCGCAGCCGAAAAGGCGTGGGCGCGGATGCTGGAATTGTTCAAGGCCGAGCTGGCTTAGCGCGTTTGGTCCCCCCGGCCTGCGCCGAGATGACCAAACCCTGTCAATGCGCGTGGGCGCCGCCGCTCGCCGCATAGCTCGCGTAAACGCGCTGTCCGGCGGGGCCGAAGGTCATGACCTTATAGGCTTCGCGCACATTGCCATATTCCATGCCCGGCGAACCGGTCGGCATTCCGGCGACCGCAAGGCCTTTGACGCCCTTGGGCTTTTCACGGAGCAGGCGGGCTATGTACTTCGCGGGGACATGGCCTTCGATCACATAGCCGCCGACCAAGACGGTGTGGCAGCTGCGCAGCGCCTGCGGCACGCCCTGCTTGTCCTTGACCGCGTCCATGTCCTTCGAGTTGACGACCACCGCCTTTTGTCCGAACGACGCCTTCACCTGTTCGAGCCATTTGAGGCAGCAGCCGCACCCGGCGTCGCGGAACATCACCGGGTTGGCGGCATGCGCGGTGCCAACCGCAGCGGCAAATGCGGCGAGGGCGAAGAGCGGGCGGCGGACGGGGAGCATCGGGGGATCCTTTTTCAACGGTTGGCGCAGATTAGCAGTCGCGACGCGCCGCACAAGCCGCTCAACCCATGGGATAGAGGATGTCCTTGCTCACCTGATGCAGCGCGGTCATCACATCGTCGCCAAGGACAAGGTCGATCGCGTCGAGGATCGGCTGGACCTGCTCATAGGCGCTGACCCCGACGATCGTCGAAGCGACGAAATCATGCTGTTTCGACCAGGCCGTCGCCATCGTCACCGGATGCAGCCCCGCTTCGGCGGCGATCGCCAGATAGCGTTCGGTCGCGGCAAGGCTCTTTTCGTTCACGAAGCGTTTGCCCATCGCGGCCTGCCGCCCTTCCATCGCGAGGTAGCGCGAGAAGCGTGCGCCTTCGGGCGTCGCACCGCCCTGATATTTGCCCGACAACACCCCGCCCGCCAGCGGCGAATAGGGGATCAGGCTGACGCCTTCCTGCCGACAAACCTGTTTCAGCTCGTCTTCAAAGCGGCGGTTGTTGAGGCTGAAATTATTCTGGATCGTCTGATAGCGCGCGGCCCCGAGCCGTTCCGATGCCGCGAGCGATTTCATCAGCCCCCAGCTCGTCTCGTTCGAGCAGCCGAGGATGCGCACCTTGCCGACGCGGACGAGTTCGTCGAGCGCGTCCATGATCTCGTCATAGGGCGCGTCGTGGTCGGGCCAGTGCGTCTGGTAAAGATCGACATAGTCGGTCTGGAGCCGCGTCAGGCTGTCGTCGATGGCCTGCATAATGTTCTTGCGGTCGAGCGCGGTCATGCCGCTGCGGCACGGCGACTTGAACCAGACATGGCTGGGCCCCGACACCTTGGTCGCCATGATGATCGCGTCGCGCGGCTTGGTCTTCATCCAGCGCCCGACGATTTCCTCGGTGCGGCCGACCCATTTGACATCGGGCGGCACCGGATATCCTTCGGCGGTGTCGAAGAAGTTGATCCCCGCGTCGAAGCAGCGATCGAGCACCCGGAAAGCCGTCGCCTCGTCGGTCTGGCTGCCGAAGGTCATCGTCCCCATGCAGATGTCGGAGACGTGGATGGCGCTTTTTCCAAGGCGGCGGCTTTGCATGGCTCTTTCTCCGGTCAGGGGAGGGGAGCGCGATGCATAGGTTGCGGATCGCAACCTGGCAATTGCATCAAATGAGCAGCGCGAGCGATCCCACCAGCAACGCCGCCATTGTCCAGTTGAAGGCCTTCAATCGCGCCGGGCTCGACAACCATCCGCGCAGCGATACGCCCATCACCGCCCACAGGCTCGTCGACGGCAGGTTGATAAGGCCAAAGATCACGGCGACAAGCAGGACCGCGACGAAATTGCGATCGGGCGCGTAGAGCGCGATCGCGGTGAGCGCCATCGACCAGGCCTTGGGGTTCACCCACTGGAACAGCATCGCCTCGACAAACGTCATCGGCTGACCGCGCGCGTTTCCTTTGGTGTCGGGTGCGGCGGCGTTGGCGATCTTCCACGCGAGCCACAAGAGATAGGCAACGCTCACCACCTTGAGCACGATGTTGAGCACCGGGAACAGGTCGAACAGCCCCATCAAGCCGACACCGACGAGGATGATCATCACCGTGAAGCCGATTCCGACCCCCAGTGCGTGCGGTATCGTGCGGCGCAGGCCGAAATTCGCGCCCGACGCCATCAGCATCATATTGTTCGGCCCCGGCGTGATCGACGAGACGAGAGCGAAGGCGGAGAGCGCCGCGAGGGTGGTCTGGTTCATACGCGCAATATATTCTGCAATTCGGCGCTTCGGGTTGCAAACTTTGGCGGCTTTGCGATAGAAATCACAATCTATGACCAAGATTGACGATATTGGCCGCAAGATATTGCACGAATTGTCGCGCGACGGACGAATCTCGAACCTCGACCTCGCCGATCGCGTCGGGCTGTCACCCTCGGCCTGCCTGCGACGGGTGCAGGAACTGGAACGCAGCGGGTTGATCACCGGCTATCGCGCCACGATCGACCCGGCGAAGCTGGGGCTGAGCTTCCTCGCCTATGTCACCGTCGGGCTGTCGACCCACACCAAAAAGGCGCAGTCCGATTTTGAATCAGCGATGTCGCTCGCGCCCGAGGTGCGCGAATGCCACAATGTCACCGGCGCAATCGAATATCTGTTGCGGATCGAGACCGCCGATCTGGTGTCGTACAAGCATTTTCACACCGAGGTGCTGGGGGTGCTGCCGCAGGTGCATTCGATCAGCACCTATGTCGTGATGGATTCGACGAAGGACGAGCGGGCTTAGAGTCAAAAAGCTTCGTCATTGCGAGGAGCCGAAGGCGACGCGGCAATCCAGAGTTGCGTGAACCGCTCTGGATTGCTTCGCTGCGCTCGCAATGACGACGCGAGAGGTTGAACCGCAGGCCCGCTGACCGCATATCGGTTTCATGACGAAACTTTCCTTTCTCGATCTCGTACCCGTCACCGACACCGGCACGATCGCTCAGTCTCTCGCCAACGCCGCCGATCTCGCCCGCCACGCCGAAGCGCTCGGCTATGAACGCTATTGGGTCGCCGAACATCATGGCATGGCGGGCATCGCGAGTGCCGCGACCTCGGTTGTGCTCGCGCATATCGGGCAAGCGACCTCGAGCATCCGGATCGGTGCGGGCGGCATCATGCTGCCCAACCACGCCCCGATGGTGATCGCCGAGCAGTTCGGGACGTTGGAGGCGCTGTTCCCGGGCCGGGTCGATCTGGGACTTGGCCGCGCGCCCGGTTCGGACGGCATCGTCGCGCGCGCGCTGCGCCGCAACCTGGCGAGCGACGAGCGGCAATTCCCGCAGGATGTCGTCGAGTTGCAGGCGTTCCTCGCGGGCGACGACCGGCTCGGCATCCGGGCGGTGCCGGGCGAGGGGACGAATGTGCCGCTCTGGATATTGGGGTCGAGCCTGTTCGGCGCGCAGCTCGCGGCGATGCTCGGCCTGCCCTACGCTTTTGCGAGCCATTTCGCGCCCGACGCGCTCGACGAGGCACTCGACATCTATCGCCGCCAGTTCAAGCCGTCCGAGCAATTGTCCGAACCTTACGCCGCTGCGGCCTTCAACGCCTTTGCCGCCGACACGCGCGAGGAGGCCGAACTGCTCGCCTCGTCGCAGCAGCAGGCGTTCGTCGCGCTGCGCACGGGCAACCCGGGCAAGATGAAGCCGCCGCTGGCGGGCTATAAGGACAGCCTGCCGCCCAACGCGCGCGCGATCCTCGATCATGTACTGCAGTGTTCGGCGGTCGGGACGGTCGACGATGTTGCGGCGGGGCTGAAGGCGTTCAAAGCGCGCACCGGGGCCGACGAGATCATTATCGCTTCTTCGATGTATGATCACGGCGCACGCAAGCACTCGCTGGCGCTGACGATGGCGGCGGCGAAGGCGCTCTGATCGTCGCTGTGTTGACGCGCCTCGGGCGGCGGCAGTATAGGGACGGCCCGACCAAGGGCGGCCCGAACGGGGTCGCCTTTTTACTTTTGACTGAAAGGTGCTTGCCATGACGATCACGCCGCTGATGCCCGTATACCCCCGGTGCGGTGTGCGTCCGGTTCGCGGCGAGGGCGCCTATCTGATCGGCGAGCGCGGCGAGCGCTATCTCGATTTCGCGAGCGGTATTGCGGTGAACCTGCTCGGTCATGGCCATCCGCATCTGACCAAGGCGATTCAGGATCAGGCCGCGACGCTGATGCATGTGTCGAACCTGTACGGCAGCCCGCAGGGCGAGGCCTATGCCGCGCGCCTTGTCGAAAACACCTTCGCCGACACGGTGTTCCTGACCAATTCGGGCGCCGAAGCGGTCGAATGTTCGATCAAGACCGCGCGCGCCTATCATTCGAGCGCGGGTAATGCCGAAAAGCACACACTGATCACCTTCAACAACGCTTTCCACGGCCGCACGCTCGGCACGATCTCGGCGACCAATCAGGAAAAGCTGCGCAAGGGTTTCGACCCGCTGCTGCCGGGCTTCGCCTATGCGCCGTTCGACGACATCAACGCTGCGCTCGATCTGGTCGACGACAACACCGCGGGCTTCCTTGTCGAGCCGATCCAGGGCGAGGGCGGTATCCGCCCGGCATCGCAGCCGTTCCTGCAGGCGCTGCGCGATATTTGCGACAAGCGCGACCTGATGCTGGTGTTCGACGAAGTGCAGTGCGGCGTTGCGCGCACCGGCCATCTCTATGCCTATGAGCATTTCGGCGTGGTCCCCGACATCATGGCGAGCGCCAAGGGCATCGGCGGCGGCTTCCCGATGGGCGCGTGCCTCGCGACCGAAAAGGCTGCGCGCGGCATGGTCATTGGCACGCATGGTTCGACCTATGGCGGCAACCCGCTCGCCTGCGCGGCGGGGCAGGCGGTGCTCGACGTCGTGCTCGAAGAGGGCTTTCTCGAGCAGGTCAAGACCACCGGTGACCGGCTGCGCGGTGCGCTCGAACAGCTCATCCCGAACCATGACCAGCTTTTTGAAAGCGTGCGCGGCGTCGGGTTGATGCTCGGGCTCAAGCTCCGGTCGGACAGCCGTGCGTTCGTCGCGCACCTGCGCGACAATCACGGATTGCTGACCGTCGCGGCGGGCGAAAATGTCGTTCGCGTGCTGCCGCCGCTCAACATCGACGACAATCACATCGCCGAATTCATCGAGAAGCTCTCGGCAGGCGCGGCGAGCTATACGCCGCCCGAAGCCTGATGCGGAACTTTCTCAACCTGTCCGACGCGGGCGGGGATGCGGTCGCGGCGATGCTGTCCGACGCGATCGACCGCAAGGCGGCGCGTGCGGGCTGGCCGAAGGCAAAGCCCGATAGCGACAAGCCGCTCGCCGACCATGTGCTGGCGATGGTGTTCGAGAAAAACTCGACGCGCACGCGCTGTTCGTTTGACATCGCAATCCGCCAGCTCGGCGGCGTGCCGATGATCCTTGATGCGGGGACCAGCCAGCTGGGCCGCGGCGAGACGATCGCCGACACGGCGCGCGTCCTGTCGCGCTACGCCGATGCGATCATGATCCGCACCGACGATCATGCCAAGATCGAGGAGCTCGCCGAATATGCGAGCGTTCCCGTGATCAACGGCCTGACCGATCTGTCGCATCCGTGCCAGATCGTCGCCGACCTGCTGACGATCGTCGAACAGGGCAAGGCGTTGCCGGGGCTCGAACTGGCGTGGCTCGGCGACGGCAATAATGTGCTGTCGTCGCTGATCGAGGCGGCCGGGCTGTTCGGTTTCCACGTTCGCGCCGGCGTGCCGCAGGGCTATGAGCCCGATCCGGCCTTCGTCGAAGCCGCGCGCGCCAGCGGCTCGCGGATCGACATCGTGCGCGATGCGCGTGAGGCCGTGGCGGGCGCCGATCTGGTCGTTACCGACACATGGGTGTCGATGGGGCAGGATCACGCGCACAACAAGGTCGCGGCGATGGCGCCCTTTCAGGTCGACGAACGGTTGATGGCGGGCGCCAAGGGCGACGCGATCTTTCTCCATTGCCTGCCCGCACACCGCGGCGACGAGGTGGTCGATGCGGTGATCGACGGTCCGCAATCGCGCGTCTGGGACGAAGCGGAAAATCGTGTTCACGCGCAAAAGTCGATCCTGCTGTGGGCGCTGGGCAAGTTGTGAGTTTGGAATTGTGAGCGAGACCATCGAAACCTGGTTCGACCAGCCGTTGCTGTTCACCATCGCCGCGCGCCATGTGCGCGGGCGTCTCGTTCGGCTCGGGCCGACGCTGCGGACGATCATTGCGGCGCATAATTATCCGCCCGTGGCCGAAAAATTGCTCGCCGAAGCCCTCGTTCTGACCGTGCTGCTCGGTTCGACGCTGAAGGACGAGAATGGCCAGATGACGTTGCAGGCGCAGACCGGTGGCGGGCCCGTCGAGCTGCTCGTGTGCGACTATCGCGCCGGCGAGCTGCGCGGTTATCTGAAGTTCGACGCCGAACGGCTCGCCGAGGTCGGCCCCGAACCGACGCTGTTCGCGCTGTTCGGTGAGGGCTTCCTCGCGATCACCTTCGATCAGGCGACGACCGCCGAGCGTTATCAGGGCATCGTCCCGCTCGAGGGCGCCTCGATCGGCGAGGCGGCGGAGCATTATTTCGAGCAGTCGGAGCAAATTTCGAGCCTGATCCGACTCGCCGCCCGCCACGACGCCGAGGCGGGGTGCCTCGCCGGCGGCCTGCTGCTCCAGCATTTGCCCGAGGGAGAGGTCGGTCGCGACCGGCTCCATGTCCGCCACGACAATCCCGAATGGGAGCATGCGCGCACCATCGCCGCGACGCTTAAGGACGATGAACTCACCGATCCGGCAACGTCGCTCGAAACGCTGGCGTGGCGCTTGTTCCACGAGGATGAAGTGCGGGTCGAGCCCGGCGTGGCCGTATCGCGCGGCTGCCGGTGCAGCACCGGCTATTTCGCGGGCGTCCTGGCGCAGTTTCCTGAAGCCGAGCGCCGCGACATGGCCGATGAGAGCGACAACATCGTCGTCGATTGCGCCTTTTGTTCGCGCATTTTCCCGATCCCGCTAGCGGACATCGCCACGCCAAACTGACGACGAAACGTCCTAATCCAGCGGCAAACGGTTGAAAATCCGGGTCGGCATTGTTATCTCGGTTGAAACGGGGTCGCAATTCTGCCCGGATCCGGGCGTCCGATGGATAGGTGACAATGGCGATCTTCTCTCCCATTTTGCGATATTCCTTTGCCGTCGCCGCGCTGGCGGGAGCAACCGCGGTTCCCGCCCAGGCGCCGTCGCTCGCGATGCTTGACGGGCTTGAAAAAGGCAGCTGGCAGCTGCGCGAGCGCGGCAGCGATGCGGTGTTGCAAACAATTTGCGTCGGCGACGCGCGGCGGATGATCCAGATCCAGCACCCGCGGGCGAATTGTTCGCGCTACATCATCGAGGACACGCCCAAGTCGGTGACGGTGCACTACACCTGCCCCGGGGCAGGCCATGGCCGCACCAGCATCCGCAACGAAACGAACCGGCTGGTCCAGATCGACACGCAGGGCATCGCCGACGGCAAGCCTTTTTCACATGCTATCGAAGCGCGTCGGGCGGGGCCGTGCTGAACCGCCTGGCGGTGCTAACCGGTTGTTAACCATCCGGCGTTAATCGGGACATGCGGCACACCGATGTGTGTCCTTCTCCCTAACGGCTTTCATGCCGCACTGGGCCGTGTGACGATCGTCGCGCGGCCCGTTTCTTTTGGGTGCGCCGCAGCAAGCGGCCCCTTGCGCCGCTATCGGTGCAGGCGTATCGGGCGCCGATGCACGATGTCGCTGGAAAAACCCTGATCGTCCTGTTGTCGGGCGGGCTCGACTCAATGGTATGCGCCGGGCTCGCGCGCGAAGCCGGTGCACGCATCGTCGCGCTGACGATCGATTATAACCAGCGCCACCGCGTCGAACTCGCATCGGCCGCGCGGATCGCCGCCGAAGTGGGCGCGGCCGAACATATTGTGTTGCCGCTCGATCTCCGCCGCTTCGGCGGCTCGGCGCTGACCGCCGACATCGACGTGCCCAAGGACGGGGTCGGGGGCGACGTCCCGATCACCTATGTCCCCGCGCGCAACCTGATCTTCCTGTCACTCACGCTGGGGCTCGCCGAAGCGCGGCAGGCGCAGGACATTGTCATCGGCGTCAACGCGCTCGACTATTCGGGCTATCCCGACTGCCGCCCCGAATTCATTCAGGGCTTTGAAAAGCTCGCGGCGCTTGCGACGCGCGACGGCGACAAAGGCGTCGAATTCCGCATTCACGCGCCGCTTCAGCATATGACCAAGGCCGATATTGCGGCCGAAGCTGCGCGGCTCGGCATGGACGCGGCGATGAGCTGGTCCTGCTACGATCCGACGCCCGCAGGCCTGCATTGCGGATCGTGCGACAGCTGCCGCCTCCGGTCCAAGGGCTTCGCAGACGCCGGTCTCGCCGACCCGACGGTTTACGCCTGATCCGATGACTTACGCCGTCAAAGAGATTTTTTTGACCCTGCAGGGCGAGGGCGCGCAGGCGGGGCGGCGAGCCGTGTTCTGCCGCTTTGCCGGATGCAATTTGTGGACGGGACGCGAGCAGGATCGCGCCAAGGCGGTCTGTCGGTTCTGCGATACCGATTTTGTCGGCACCGACGGGACATTGGGCGGCAAATATGCCGACGCCGGTGCACTCGCTGCGGTGATCGCCGAAAGCTGGGGGGCGGGGGGCGAGGACCGCTATGTCGTGCTGACCGGCGGTGAACCGATGTTGCAGGTCGATGCGGCGTTGATCGATGCGCTCCATGCGGCGGGCTTTACGATCGCGATCGAAACCAATGGCACATTTGCGGTCCCGCGCAGCATCGACTGGATCTGCGTCAGCCCCAAGGCGGGCAGCGAATTGGTGCAGACGAGCGGCGACGAGCTGAAGCTGGTGTGGCCGCAGCCTGGCAGCGATGTCGCGCGGCTCGCGACGCTCGATTTCACCCATCGGCTGGTGCAGCCGCTCGACAATCCGGACGCGGCAAACAACGTGCAGCGGTGCATCGATCTGGTGATGGCCGATCCGCGCTGGCGGCTTTCGCTCCAGACACACAAGAGCCTGGGGCTACGCTAGGTCTTATTCGGCCTTCTTCGCCGCGCTGTCCGTGGTAATTGCCTTTTTCGCCGCAGGAGCCGGAACCGCGTCGGGATTCTCGCTCGTTTCGGGGTCGGCGGTTGTTTCGTCGGCGTTGTCGGTGTCCGATTTTGTCGCTTCCTTGGCGGTGCCATCATCGGGGACGCTGTTGTCGACCGCGGTACCGTCGGTGCTGGCATCGTCGAGGATGATCATCGAATCGCTGACCGATCCCGGCTGCACCTCCACCGCGTCGAGTTTGGTCGTCGATTTGCCTGCGGGGTCGCCGCTGCCGCAGGCGGCAAGCGGGATGAGCAGGAGCGAGGCGATGAGGGTGCGGATCATGCGCCGTTCCTAATCGCTCGGTCGAAGCTTGTCGAGAAAGGCGGGCAGGGTGTCGGCCAGCGCGGCGTCAACATCGGCGAAGGATGCCGATTTGCCGAGTTCGGAAAGACTGGTGACGGGAAATTCGGCGATGCCGCATGGCACGATGCCGCCGAAATGGGCCATGTCGGGCGACACGTTGAGCGAAAAGCCGTGGAGCGTGACCCAGCGTTTCACGCGGACGCCGATCGCGCCGATCTTGGCCTCGCGACCATCGGGCGCGTCGGTCCAGATGCCGATGCGCTCGTCGGCGCGCCTCGCCTCGACTCCAAGCGAGGCCAGCGCGTCGATCACCCAGCCTTCGAGCGCCGATACATAAGCGCGCACGTCGCGGCCGCGCCGCGTCAGGTCGAGCTGGACATAGCCGACGCGCTGGCCGGGGCCGTGATAGGTGTAACGTCCGCCGCGGCCCGCGTCATAGACGGGAAAACGCGGGTCGAGCAGTTCGGCGGGATCGGCGCTGGTTCCGGCGGTGTAAAGCGGCGGGTGCTCGAGCAGCCATATCCGTTCGCCTGCCTCGCCCGCGTGGATCGCGGCGGCGCGCGCTTCCATGTCGGCAAGTGCGGCGGCATAGTCGGTCAGCCCAGTTGACAGGGTCCATTCGGGGGATGGCAGTCGGGTCATTGCGGCGCTTCCTGCCTCGCCGCGCCCCGCCGCGCAAGGCTCTGTGCGCAGATCGCCGACAGGGCTGGACAGACGCGGCGAACGGCGTCACCTTCGTAGTCAATCGGGGATCCAGAAAATGACGGGGTATCAATGGTAAAATTCGACATGGGTGCGGCGTGGGAAGACAGCATCCAATTGCTGAAATCGCATCCTGCCTTGATTGGTGCAATCGCAGGGGTGTTCTTCTTCCTGCCCGCGCTGGCGATCGCCTGGTTCGGCCCGGTACCGATCGAGCCGCCCGCGGGGGCGAGCGTCGAGCAGTCGATGGCGGCGCTGCAGGAGACGTTTCGGCAGCTGATCCCCGGCCAGATCATCGTCGCGCTCACTACGATCATCGGATCGGCGGCGATTCTGCGGCTGTGGCTCGCGCGCGGTGGGATCAGCGTCGGCGAGGCGCTGACGTTCGGGCTGATGTTCTTTCCGACCTTGCTCGCGGTGCAAATATTGTCGGGCCTCGCGATCGGCTTTGGGCTGATCCTGCTGATCATTCCGGGTCTGTATCTGGTCGGGCGCTTGACGCTGGTGGCGCCCAGCGTCGCCGATCGCAGCCTTTACAACCCTTTCGAAGCGCTGAAGACCAGTTGGGAACTCACGCGGAACAACGGCTGGGCGATCTTCTTTTTCCTGTTTCTGGTCACCATCGTGATTTTCATCGCCGCGATGATCGTCGGGCTGGTTGTCGGCGCCATTGCCGGGACGGGCGATGGCATCGGCCGCATGCTGGGCGGGGTGATCGAAGCAGGTTTCGGCGCGCTCGGTAGCCTCGTGTCGGTGGCGATTTCGGCGGCGGCGTATCGCCAGCTCGCCGTGCGATCGTCGAGCGACGTGTTCCAGTAAAGGGCATCGGCACAGCGACGCTTCAGGATGAACGATTTGGGGAATGGGGTTTAACAACGGGGGGAAGTGACATGATAAAGATGAGCATTGGGGCGGCCTTTTCGGAAACCTTTGCGTTTCTGAAGGCCAATTGGATGCAGATGCTGATGTGGGTTGGCGGCGCGCTGGTCGTCGTCGGTTTGCTCGGGTTCCTTTTCCTGGGTTCGACCTTTACCGCGATGGCGATGTCGCCCGCCGATCCGTCGGTGGCGTTCGGTGCGATCGGCAAGATTTTCCTCTTTGCCCTCATCGCTTCGGTCATTCTTTACGGCGTCTGCATGTTGATCTGGCGCGGCGGGATGCATCCCGGTGAAGCACCTAATTTTACGTGGGCGTTTCAGGCCGGCCCGGCATTTGCCTTTGGCATGTTCGTCGTGATGATCGCTGCCTATATCGTGATCTTCGTGGTCATGCTGGTCTTCGCGCTGGTTTTTGGCGCGGCGCTTGGCGGCATGGGTGCGATGTCACCCGACGCCCTGGCATCGGGCGCGGTCGGCGGCGGCGCAATCTTTGTGATGCTGCTGCTCTACGTCGGCGTTCTGGTGTTCATGCTGTGGATCCAGTCGCGGGTTTCGGTGGCCGGACCGGTCATGGCCGATCGGCTGACGCGCAATCCCGTCACCGGCTTTGCCGAATCGTGGCGGATCACCGGCGCGTCGCAGTGGAAGATCGTCGGCTTCTACCTGCTCTTTGCGCTGGGCATGCTCGCCTATCTGTTCGTCGCAAGCCTGATTTTCGGCGGCATTCTGGGGACAATCCTGGGGGGCTCGGCATTCGGGGCGATGCTGACGATGATCGTGATGGCGGCGCTGGTCTATCTGCCGATCATGATGTTTTCGTTTTCGATGCCGGTGGGCATTTACCGCGCGATCACGCCGCGCGCGGCGGGTGACGTTTTCGCCTGACCGGGAAAAATTGAAGCAAGCGAGGGGCGCTCCGGCGACGGGGCGCCCTTTTGCTATTTCAGCTCCATTTGGCGAGCGGGGGCAGGCTCATCAGGATCGCGTCGATATTGCCCCCGGTCTTCAGCCCGAACAGGGTGCCGCGATCATAGACTAGGTTGAATTCGGCGTAGCGGCCGCGCCAGATCAGTTGCGCGTCGCGCTCGGCCTCAGAAAAGGGCAGGCCCATGCGGCGCCGCACGATCTGCGGAAAGATGTCGAGAAATGCCTCGCCGACCGCTTGGGTCAGCTGAAAGTTGCGATCGAATTCGGCGTCGTCGCCGCATTCGAGATGGTCGTAGAAAATGCCGCCGACCCCGCGGTGGACGCCGCGGTGCGGGATATAGAAATAATCCTCGGCCCATTTGGCATAGCGTTCATAGACGTCGGGGCCGAAGGGCGTGCACGCCGCGCGCAGCCGTACATGAAAGGCGTCGGTGTCCTCCTGATACGGAATCGGCGGGTTGAGGTCGGCGCCACCGCCGAACCAGCGCTTCGTCGTGACCAGGAAGCGCGTGTTCATATGGACGGCGGGAGCGTGCGGGTTCGCCATATGTGCGACGAGGCTGATTCCCGTGGCGAAAAAGCTTGGGTCTTCGCCCGCGCCGTGGATCGACGCGGCGAAATCGGGGGCGAACTGGCCGCCGACGGTCGAGACGTTGACGCCGACCTTTTCGAATACCTTGCCCGTCATCACCCCGCGCACGCCGCCACCGCCTTCGCCGGGGGCGATCCCCACGGCTTCACGGTCCCACGGCGTATAGGCAAAGCGCGCGTCGCTGCCTGCCTCGGCCTCGATGCGCTCGAATTCGACGCAGATTCGGTCGCGCAGCGATTCGAACCAGTCGCGTGCTGTTTGCTGCTGCGGATCGAGCGTGATCATGCCGGAAAGCCTTTCGTTTGCCTGAGCGCTTCGGCGAGCGCGATGCCAGCCGCGACGGCGACATTCAAGGAGCGAAAACCCGCCTGCATCGGAATCGCGACCCGCGCCGCCGCGGCATCATGGACATGGGGCGGGACACCCGAAGATTCGGCACCGAGCAGCAGCACGTCTGCGGACGAAAAATCGAAGTCGGGCAGGGGCGTTGCGCCCGCGGTGGTCAGCAGGACCAGCCGGTGTCCGGCTGCCGCCGCCCAGCTTTGAAAATCGCGCCAGTCGGCGTGGCGGCGGACGTTGGCGCGTACCGCATAATCCATCCCGGCGCGTTTCAATGCGCTGTCAGAGAAGGGAAATCCGCACGGTTCGATGATATGCGCGGGAACGCCAAAGCAGGCGGCAGTGCGCAGAGTGGTGCCGACATTGCCCGCAATATCCGGCTGAAACAGGGCGATTTCCATCGCTAGCCCTTAGCCGCGCGCCGGTGCGGAATCGAGGGCTTTCGCGGCGGCGTCATACATCGGTCAAAGAAGGGGAAATTGCCTGTTGGCAAGCCCCGGATGTGCGGCTATCAGGCCCGCAATTCCCGGAGGGGCCGCCGGGGCGTGCCATTTTGTGCGCGCGTCGCGGGGCGGCCCGACTTTCCGAGAACTTTGTCAGTTCACCCATGCAAGGGCAGTCGAATGGCCAGTGAATCCGAACTCAATGCCGGCATCGAAGATGGCGTGCGTCGCCGGGACTTCATTAATATTGCGGCAGTGAGTTTCGCCGGGGTTGGCGCGGTTGCGGTCGTGCTGCCGCTGGTCAACCAGATGAATCCGTCGGCCGACGTTCTCGCGCTGTCGACCACCGAGATCGATATTTCGGCCATCCAGCCCGGTCAGGCGATCAAGACCAGCTGGCGCAAGCAGCCGGTCTTTGTCCGCAATCTGGTCGAAAAGGAAATCGCCGAAGCCAAGGCGGTGCCGCTCAGCGATCTGCGCGATCCGCAGACGATCGACGAGCGTACCAAGCCCGGCAAGGAAAACTGGCTGATCACCCTTGGCGTCTGTACCCACCTCGGCTGTGTGCCGCTTGGTGCGGCGGAAGGCGAGAACAAGGGCGATTTCGGCGGCTATTTCTGCCCGTGCCACGGTTCGCACTACGACACCGCGGCGCGCATCCGCAAAGGCCCGGCGCCGACCAATCTGGTGGTGCCGCCTTATGAATTTACCAGCGACACTGTCGTGACGATCGGCTGAGGAGCGAGATAAGATGAGCTTTCCCTGGGCCAAACCCTACGAACCGAAGCATCCGCTGATGAAGTGGATGGACGAGAAGCTGCCGATTCCGCGTCTGGTCTATAACGCCACCGGTCCCGGCTATCCCGTCCCGCGCAACCTCAACTATTTCTGGAACTTCGGCGTCCTCGCCGGCGCCGCGCTGATGATCCAGATCATCACCGGCATCGTGCTGGCGATGCATTATGCCGCCAACGTCGGGGTCGCGTTCAATTCGGTCGAGCATATCATGCGCGACGTCAACGCCGGCTGGTTCATCCGCTATGCGCATATGAACGGCGCGAGCATGTTCTTCATCGTGGTCTATCTGCACATCTTCCGCGGCCTCTATTACGGTTCGTACAAGGCGCCGCGCGAAATGGTGTGGCTGCTCGGCGTCGTGATCTTCCTCCTGATGATGGCGACCGCCTTCATGGGCTATGTGCTGCCGTGGGGCCAGATGAGCTTCTGGGGCGCGCAGGTGATCACGGGCTTCTTCTCGGCTATTCCGCTGGTCGGCGAGCCGGTGCGCCAGTGGCTGCTCGGCGGCTTCGTCCCCGACAATGCGACGCTGAACCGCTTCTTCTCGCTGCACTATCTGCTGCCGTTCGTGATCCTGGGTGTCATCATCCTGCACATCTGGGCGCTGCATATCCCCGGGTCGAACAATCCGACGGGCATCGAGGTCAAGGACGAACAGGACACCGTCCCGTTCCACCCCTATTACACCGCGAAGGACGGTTTCGGGCTCGGCGTATTCCTGCTGGTGTTCGTCGCGCTGACCTTCTTCAGCCCGAACATGTTGGGTCATGCCGACAACTATATCCCGGCCAACTCGCTGTCGACGCCGGCGCATATCGTTCCCGAATGGTACTTCCTGCCCTTCTACGCGATTCTGAAGGCCTTCACCTTCAACTTCCTGTGGATCGATGCAAAGCTGTGGGGCGTCATCGCGATGTTCGCATCGATCGCGCTCCTGTTCTTCCTGCCTTGGCTGGACAGCTCGCCGGTGAAGTCGTCGACCTATCGCCCGCTGTACCGCATCTTCTTCTGGGTGCTCGTCGCCGACGTGCTGCTGCTCGGCTGGTGCGGCATGCAGCCCGCCGAACAGCCGTGGGTGATCCTCAGCCAGCTGGGCGCCATCTACTACTTCGCCCACTTCCTGGTCATTCTGCCCATCGTTTCGCGGATCGAACGTCCGCTGCCGATGCCGAATTCGATCACCGAAGCGGTTCTTGCCAAACATGCCCCCGACGCCGCGTCGGGTCCGGCAGCGGCCTGAGCGCCAGACTTTAACAGGAGCTGATACAGCCATGGTTCGCCCGCTCGGATTTCTCGTCGGCCTCGGTTTCATTACCGCGCTGGTGCTCGCGATCTTCACGACGCCGCTCAAGAATGAGCCGAATGTCGCCTATTCCTTCGTCAAGCATCCCCGGCACCTGAAGCTGGCCAGCGACGGCCTGGTGCCGCATTGGGACAAGGCGCAGTTGCAGCGCGGGATGCAGGTGTACAAGGAGGTCTGCTCGGCCTGCCACAGCCTGAACCTCGTTGCGTTCCGCAACATTCAGGATCTGGGTTATACCGAAGGCCAGGTGAAGACCTTTGCCAAGGGCTTCCAGGTTCCGTCGGTCAATCCCGACACGGGCGAAGTCGCGACGCGCGACGGCTTGGCATCGGATCATTTCCCGGCGCCTTACGCCAATGATGTGGCAGCGCGCGCGGCGAACAACAATGCGATCCCGCCCGATCTGTCGCTGATCACCAAGGCGCGCGAAGGCGGTAAGGACTATGTCTATTCGCTGCTGACGGGCTATCAGAACCCGCCGGCGAACCTGCCTGCCGAACTGAAGCCCGGCACCGGGTTGCACTATAACCCCTATTTCCCGAACCTGAACCTCGCGATGGCCAAGCCGCTCGCCGACAATCAGGTGACCTACGCCGATGGCACCAAGGCCAGCGTCGACCAGATGGCCAAGGACGTCACCGCGTTCCTCGTCTGGACCGCCGAGCCGAAGCTGGTGAAGCGCGTGCAGGTGGGTTGGGCCGTGTTCTTCTTCCTGCTGATCTTCACGGTTCTCGCCTATCTGTCGTACCGCAACATCTGGGCCGACAAGAAGCATTGAGCGATTAAGGGCAGGGCGATTGTGACCGCATGATCGCCCTCCCACCCCAGCCCGACCTCGACCTGGCGTCGCTGGTCCGCACCATCCCGGATTTCCCGAAGCCGGGCATCCAGTTTCGCGACATCACGACGCTGATCGGCGACGCGGCAGGTTTTGCCGAAAGCGTGCGCCGCCTGTCTGCGCGCGCCGCGGTCCATCGTCCCGACCTGATCGTGGCCGTCGAGGCGCGCGGCTTTCTGTTCGGCGCCGCGATGGCAACCGCGATGGGGCTGGGCCTTGTTCCCGTGCGCAAGGCGGGCAAGCTGCCGGGCGTGACGATCGGGGTCGATTACGCGCTGGAATATGGCACCGACCGGCTGGAACTGCACGAAGGCGCGGTGATGCCGGGGCATCGCGTGGTGCTGGTCGATGATTTGCTCGCCACCGGCGGCACGATCCTGGCGGCGGCGGATTTGATGCGCAGCGTCGGGGCCGAGGTGGTCGCCGCGCTGTTTGTCATCGACCTTCCCGACCTGGGCGGTTCGGAGCGGCTGGCGGTGGCTGGGCTAAGGTGTGAGACGTTGATCGCGTTCGACGGCGATTAGGCTGCGATGCGCGGGGCGCTGACCTTCGTCACCCGGCCCAAAGTTCAGGAAAGTTCAGCCTTGTGCGCGCCGCGATGCGGACCCGCTGTTCTGCTGGGGGTTGCCCGAGGTAAACCGTCCCTGCCGACTGCGAGCGACGACTTGATCCGTCAGAAGCATGAGACAAATGAAGGCTGACATAATCGAATAATGTAGGAAAGGCCTTTTTGGTGGTGATGTCTGTTTTGGGGTGGGAGGCGGACGTTGCCTGATCCTCCCCGGAACGGGGAGGTGGCAGCCCGCAGGGCTGACGGAGGGGTCGAAGCCTCTCGCCACGACGTACCGTCCCGCCCCCTCCACCACCGCTTCGCGGCGGTCCCCCTCCCCGTTCCGGGGAGGAACTTTCTGCCCGCAATGGGTCGGCTGCTGTCGTTCAGATATTTCGCGCAGAGGCGCAGAGAACGCAGAGATGTTTTGTATTTTCTCTCTGCGTTCTCTGCGCCTCTGCGCGAATTTTATCATAGCCTGACGGCAGCTACCGGTCGTTAGCCGTCATTTCGCCGCTAACCTCTGTCCCCCAAAGAAAAGCCCGCGCCGGACGGCGCGGGCCGTCTTTTCGTTGGCGCGCGGGCCGATACTTAGAACGGGACCCAATTCTGCTTCTTGCGGAACTTCATATAGCCGACGTTCGCGCCCAGCCGTGCGCCGACGCCGACGCGGATCGGGATCAGGACGACGTCGCCGCGGCGCAGGTAGCTCGCGTTGAAGCCACCGAGCAGATAGGCGGCGCCTTCGCCCGCAGGGAAGCGCTTGTAGAGATCGTTGCTGTCGAACAGGTTATAGACGAGGACAAAGGTATTGCCCGCATTGGCGCCCGCATCGAAGCCGACCGAGGGACCGGTCCAGTAAGCGGGCAATTCGCCTTCGATTTTGTGGTGCAACGTGCCCGAACCATAGCGCACGCCGAGCACCAGCGCACCGCCGGCTTCGCGGCCGACGATATAGGCGTTGGGTTCGCCCTGTTTCTTGAGGATGTCCTCGATCAGTCCGGCCAGCCCCTGCGCACCCTTGCCGAACACGCCCTCGGCGGCGCCGATCAGGTCGTCCTGCTTATAGGTCGCCGTATCTTCGGTGATTACAGTGGTGGTCGTCATATCGCCGGGGGTGGCGGTGCCGCTGATCGGCGCTTCGCTGGTCTGCTGGTCCCCGGTCGCAAGGTCGCTGTCGTAATTGATGACCTCGTCGGTGGCATCGCTCGATACGGGTGGGGGCGGTGTGGGGTTATCGAGATCGGAATCGATCGCGGTGTTTGGATCGAATTCGCGCATCTGGGCCGCGGCGGGAACCGGCGATAGCGCCAAGCCGAAAGCGGCGGCCGCCGCCAAAGCAAAGCTGGTGAATGTGTGTCGCATGTCTGACCCCCAAAATTCGAACGGTACGAGCGCACCGAAAGCGGCGTTAATCATGACTCGGTTTGCGCGGCGGGCAATGAACCGGCGATGACCCGAGTCGATTTTGCGCCAGACCGAATCGATAGCGCGCCGAAATGCTCCGCCTCGGGGTAAAATTGGGCAATCTTTGGCGTTGCGGGGCGCGAAGTGCATGGCTATAGCGACCCGCCTAGGCCAAACCTGTCGTTAGCGCGGCAGACCATGCGGAGACGTGGGTGAGTGGCTGAAACCAACGGTTTGCTAAACCGTCGTACTGGTAAATCCGGTACCGAGGGTTCGAATCCCTCCGTCTCCGCCACCCTTTCCTTCATCGTCAGATCGACCGGTCGGTAAAGCGCCAGCCAGCGCCTTCGCGCGCTGTGCGTGGTCAATCAAATTTCGTTCTCACCGCGGAATAGTTATTGTAATTGCGAAGCGTTCGCGATAATTGCCGCGCATCATTCCCATCCAGAATTCTTTCATGCACGCACCCAACCCCTCGCGCCTGGCGATCAAAAAGAGCCGGAAAGCCTTTTGGCTGAAGCAGTTGCACATGTGGCACTGGATGAGCTCGGCTGTCTGCCTGATCGGATTGCTGCTGTTTGCGATCACCGGCTTTACGCTGAACCACGCCGCCGACATCGAGGGATCGCCGGTCGTCACCGAAAAATCCGCCGACCTTCCCGCGCCGCTGCTTGCCCAATTGGCCGCGGCAGTCCCGGCGGATGCCAAGGCGCCGCTGCCCCCGCCGGTCGCCGCATGGGTCGAGCAGACGTTCCCGGTCAAGGCGTCGAACGAGGCCGAATGGTCGGCGGGCGAAGTCTATCTACCCGCGCCGCGTCCGGGCGGCGACGCGTGGGTCGCGATCGACCTGACGACGGGCGCGGCAACCAGCGAAGTCACCAGCCGCGGCTGGATTTCCTATCTCAACGATCTTCACAAGGGCCGCAATTCGGGCGGCGAGTGGAGCCTGTTTATCGACGTCTTCTCGTTCGCCTGCTTGGTTTTTGCGATCACCGGGCTGTTCCTCCTCCAGCTTCATTCGGCGAAGCGCAAGAGCACCTGGCCGCTTGTCGGGTTGGGGCTGGCGATCCCCGCCGCGATCGCCGTCGTCTTCATTCACTAGGGAGTTTCGTGATGCAGCTTTCCACCCGCGCGCTCGTGCTCGGTTCGACCGTCGGCCTGGGGGCTGCTTTCGCGGCGCCTGCGCTGGCCGCCGACCCGGGCACGATGGACGTGACGATCAATATCCCGCGGCTGAAGGTCGCCGAATATCACAAGCCCTATGTCGCGATCTGGGTCGAAAAGGCGGGCGCCAAGGCCAAGACGGTCGCGGTCTGGTACGATCATGACATGAAAGCGAATGAGGGGACGAAGTGGCTCCGCGACGTGCGCCAGTGGTGGCGCGTGTCGGGACGCTCGCTGGCCTTTCCCGCCAACGGCATCACCGGCGCCACCCGCGCGCCGGGCGCGCATAAGGTGTCGTTCTCGCGCGCGCAGTTGGGCGCAGCGGCGCCGGGGCAATACACTTTGGTGATCGAGGCGGCGCGCGAGGTCGGCGGCCGCGAATTGTTGCGCATTCCGTTCAGCTGGCCGGCGAAGGCGGGTGCGGGCGGGCGCGCGGCTGGAACGACCGAACTGGGGGCCGTCGCGGTCTCCTTCCGTTAAGACGAGAGGGCAGGATGATGAACAAGCGGTTTTGGGGTTTGGCGGCGGGCGCCGCGCTTGCGGCTTTGGCAGCGGTTCCGGCCAGTGCGCATCGCCAGTGGATGATGCCGTCGTCGACGGTGGTATCGGGTGACGATGTGTGGGTGACCGTCGATGCCGCGGTATCGAACGACCTGTTCTATTTCGAGCATCAGCCGATGCGGCTCGACGCGATGAAGGCGTGGGCGCCCGACGGGACCGAGGCGGCGATCGAGAATAAGTCCACCGGGCGGTATCGCAGCACCTTTGACGTGCGCCTGACGCAGCGGGGAACGTGGCGGATCGGTTCGGCGACCGACATGCTGATGGGCAGCTATGAGCTCAATGGAAAGACCGAGCGCCTGCCGCGCGGGACGACCGCGGCCAATCTGGCCGAGCGTCTGCCCGCGGGCGCGACCAATGTGAAGACCGCCGAAGCGAACAATCGCAACGAAATTTTCGTGACGGTCGGCGAGCCGACGACGAGCCTGTTCAAACCGACCGGCAAGGGCATCGAGCTGGCGCCGGTGACCCACCCCAATGATCTGTTTTCCGGCGAAGCGGCGACGTTCCAGTTCCTGCTTGACGGCAAACCCGCGGCGGGCCTGCCCGTCACGGTCATCCCGGGCGGTATCCGCTACCGCGACCAATTGGGTCAGATGGACCTGACCACCGACGCCGAGGGCAAGGTGGCCGTGACATGGCCCGAACCCGGCATGTATTGGTTGAACGTCACGACGCCGCAAGTCGAGCGGGAAGAAGGCGAAGGCGGTGCGTCGCCGCCGCTGGCACGGCGCGCCAGCTATGTCACGACGCTCGAGGTGCTGGCGCCCTGAACGATCGTATCCTGATCCCCCGGGCGCTGACGCCCGCCGCCTTTGCGGCGCGCGATCCCGGGGCAGCGATTGCAAGCTTCGGCGGCGAAACGATGGGGACGAGCTGGTCGCTGCACGCGGTCGGGTCGTCGTCTTCGCTCGCCGCGGGGGTGCAGGCGGCGCTGGACCTTGTGGTCGCGCAGATGAGCCAGTGGGACAGCGCATCTCACCTGTCGCGGTTCAATCGCTCGGCGGTCGGCGAATGGTTCGACCTGCCCGCTGAATTTGCCCATGTCGTCGATGCCGCGCTGACCATTCAGTGCGCGAGCGACGGTGCGTTCGACCCGGCCCTGGGCGCGCTGACCGATCGTTGGGGTTTTGGCGCGAGTGGACCGGTTGATCGCGTGCCTGACGTCGCCGACGATAGCGAGCGCCCGATCGATTTCGATGCGGACGCGCGCCGTATCCGGCGCAGCGAGGGTGCCGTGCTGGACCTCTCGGGGATCGCCAAGGGCTATGGCGTCGACCTGGCCGCCGAATGGCTGCTGGCGAACGGCGTGCGCCACTTCCTGCTCGAGGTAGGCGGCGAGTTGCGCGGGGAGGGAATTCGCCCCGACGGCCAGCCTTGGTGGGTCGATGTCGAAATGCCGCCGACCACTTCGGTGGCGCCCTACCGGATTGCGCTGCACGATCTGTCGGCGGCGACGTCGGGCAATTACCGCCGCGGCTTGACGATCGACGGGCGGCATTATTCGCACAGTTTCGACCCGCAAACCGGGCGGCCGATCGTCAACGCCGTGTCGTCGGTGACGGTGCTGCATCGGAGCTGCATGATGGCCGACGGCTGGGCTACCGCGCTGACCGTGCTCGGCCCCGCGGCGGCTATCGCGCTCGCCGATGCGCAGCAATTGGCCGTGTGCGTAATTGCGGGCGACCGCGAATATGTCTCGCGCGGCTGGCGCGCGATGCTGGACTAGCTGTCGGCCCAGCGGCGCAGCAGATTGTGATAGACGCCGGTGAGCTCGATCACCGATCGATCCTTGCCGCCCAGGTCGCCGGTCAGCCGCTGGACCGCGCGGTCGAGGTCGAACAGCAGTCGCCGCGCCTCGGTATCGCGCACCATCGACTGGATCCAGAAGAAGGAGGCAACGCGCCGCCCGCGCGTGACCGGGGTGACGCGATGCAGGCTGGACGAGGGATAGACCACCGCGTGTCCGGCAGGCAGCTTGACGCGCTGGACCCCATAATGATCCTCGACCAGTAACTCGCCGCCGTCATATTGGTCTGGCGCTTCGAGGAAGACAGTGATCGACAGGTCGCTGCGCATCCGAAACTCACTGCCGCGCTTCAGCCGCACGGCATTGTCGACATGGGTGTCGAATTCCTGCCCCTCGCCATAGCGGTTGAACAGCGGCGGAAAGATTTTGAGCGGCAGTGCGGAGGCAAAGAACAAAGGCGACCGACCGAGCGCGTCGAGGATCAGCCGTCCGGCGTTCCGCGCGGCATCGCTGTCTTCGGGCAATTGTTCGTTGTTCTTGGCGAGCGCCGCCTGATGGCCCGACGTGACATTGCCGTCGACCCATTCGGCACCATCGATGATCCGCCGGATTTCGGCCAGCTCGTCGGCGGTCAACAGATCGGGAACGGCAATCAACATGGCAGGGTCTCTTCGGCGATACCGCGACGGGCTGCCATAGGTTCGGGCGCGAAGCAATGGCGGGGACGGCAGCGGCGCCGCCGTCCCCGCCATGCAGGTCAATGCGTGTATGTCAGCGAGAAGATCGCCGCGCGCGCATCGCCCGGGGTGGCCCAGCCATTGTTGCGGACGCGGGTGAAGTAGAGCTCGTCGGTGAAATTCTTCACATTGAGCTGGGCCTTCAGCTTGTCGGTGACATTGTAAGCGACATAAGCGCTATGGACGAGATAATCGTCCGAGCGGAAAATCGTCGGGCTGGCCGCGGTGGGCAGGTTCAATGCGAAGCTGCCCTGATAGGTCATGCTGTATCCAAGCGTCAGGCCAAATGGCAGCTCGTACGTCGTGAACAGGCTGCCCGAATGCTTCGGCGTGTTCTGAAGCTCTGCGCCCGCTGCCGGGTCGGGCAGGCCGTCGGCGACCGACTGGATCAGCGTGCTGTCCAGATAGGTGTAGTTCGCCGTCACCGACCATTGCGGGGTGATCTTGCCGACGACGCTGAGCGCGACGCCATCGACGCGCGATTTGCCGTCGAGCACCTGGTCGGGGATCGTCGGATCGTTCGACGGCACCTTGTACTGGTTGCGTTCGTTGCGGAATGCCGACGCGGCAAGGAGCAGTTTGCCGCCTGCGACTTCGGCCTTGGCGCCGATTTCGTAGTTGCGCGCGCTTTCGGGATCGACGTTGCAGGTCAAGGCGGTGCAGGCGCCGTTGACCGCGCTGATCGAAGGCGTTCTTGAATTGCCATAGGCCGCATAGAGCGTCACGGCTTCGACCGGTTTGTAAACCAGCCCGAGGCGATAGGAAAACAGGTCGGCATCGTTGCGGAATATGGTGCCGGGCGTCACCACGCCGGCCGTCGTTACCGTGTCGGTACGGTAATTTCCGCTGTTCTTTTCCCAGCGGACGCCGCCGTTGATCTCGAACTTCCCGATCTTCATCGCGTCGAACAGATAGACCGCATAATTGTCGATCTCGCCGCGCTGGCGACCGCTTTCAAAATAATTCTCCGGGCCGGTATAGACGTTGCTGCCATAGACAAAGCCGGGCGGTCCCTGAACGATTTCGTTCGGGTTGGCGATGTTGATCAGCGGGAATGTGGCAAAGGCCGGGGTGCCGTTGGCGTTGCGGTACACATTGCCCGTCGACAGCAGATATTTTTCCCAGCTTGCCGACGCGCCAGCGACCAGCGTGTGTTCAACCGAACCGGTGTTGAACACGGCGCGCAGATCGAGCTGATTATACATGATTTCGTTGTTCGAATCGCGGGTGTTACCGCGCGGGCCGCCGATCAGGTAATAGCCTGCGGGGACCGTCGCAGGGCACGCTGCCCCCGTGGGAAGTTGGTTGTTGGCCAAGCAATAGGTGCCCTGCGGCGGGCCGACGATCGTCAGCTGCGATACCTGTTGCCAACGAGACAGATTGCGGAGCGATACCTGATCGCTCAGCTGATGTTCAAAGGTCAGCGTGGCCTGATCGACCGTAATGTCCTGCGTATCGACGTTGCGGTACCCGAAATAGTCGCTGCGATCGACGCCGGGAAGGACGCCCCCGGCAACCGCGTAATAGGGCACGCCATATTGCGGGATATTCTCGTCCTCCTGATGCAGATATTGCAGCGTCAGGCTGGTCGCGCCGCCGACACCAAGGGTGACCGACGGCGCCACACCCCAGCGCTCGTAATATTCGACGTCGCGGCCCGGAACGTCGTTTTGATGGATCATCGCGTTCAGGCGGAAGGCGATCAGGTCATTGGCGCGGATGTTGGCGTCGATCGAACCGCGATAATAATCGTCGGTGCCGATACCCGCCGTCGCGATGACCCGGGTTTCCGCGAGCGGACGCTTGGTGACGAGGTTGATCGAGCCGCCAACCGATCCCGATCCGCCATAGACCGAATTGGCCCCGTTGACGATTTCCAGCTGTTCGAGGTTGAAATTGTCCGACCGGTTGTACGCACCGCTGTCGCGCACGCCGTCCTGCGTGATGTCCGACCCCGCCGAATAGCCGCGCAGCGTGATCGAATCCGCCGGCGGCGAGCCGCCTTCTGCGGCGCCAAAGGTAATGCCCGGAACGGTCGAAAGCATGTCGCGCAGCGTCAGGAGGTTCTGCTGTTCGATCGTTTCGCCGGTGATCACCGTCACGGTTTGCGGCGTGTCGCGCACCGAGCGCGTCGATTTCGGCGATTCCTGCTGGGTCTGATATTGCTGCCCGGTAACGATGATCTGCTCGCGTTCTTCGCGGCGGTCGCGCTCCGCTTGCTGTTCCGCAGCGGCATCGGCGCCGACTTCGGCGGCCATGGTGGGGGCGCTGATCAGACTTCCCACGCACGACATGGCGAGGAAGGTGGCGGACGTCGATTTTTTCACAATATTACCCCTGCTGGTGTTCGGAGGGGCCGCTATTGCGAATCGATCGCAGAGTCAATTTATATTGCGAATTAGTCGCATCCTTCTCGCAAATTGTCGCGAAGATGGCGGTGCGGCTGCGATCAGGTCGCCTAACGACGCGGTTCGAGCCACCAGCTTTGCCGCCAGCCATAGGTACTGGCGACGGCGACGCCCGCGGCATTGGTGGCGGGTTTGAAGCGAAAACGGTCTTCGATCAGGCGGCAGGTGGTCTGGTCGAGCGCGGCGTCGCCGCTCGATCGCGTCACCAGGCAGCCGGTGACGCGGCCCGACGGCTGGATCGTGAAGCGAACCTCGACGTCGCCGCCGACGCGGGCGCGGCTCGCGCTACGCGGATAGTCGCGGTCGCGGATCGTGCCGCTCTGCCATACCGCCTTGGTGCCGCCGCCGGTGCCGTTGCCCGACCCGCCTGCGCCCGTTCCATCACCGCGCCCACCCGCGCCCGATCCGGTGCCGGGGTTCGGTGTCGCGCCCGCAGATGCATCGCTTCCCGTGACGGGGTGCGGCGCGGCGGCAACCGGAGGCGTGATCGGCGGCAGTTTGGGTTTAGACGCGATGATGGGGGCCGCTTTGGCGTGCTGATTGGCTGCCGACGCCTTGCCGCTGGCGATGTCGCTGGGCGAATTTGGGGGGACGACCGGCTCGGTGGGCGGCGGCGCCGGGATGGCAAGCGCGGCGATTGCCTGGCTGGCCTTGCGAACGACGTCGAGGTCGAGCCCGCTGGCGAGGCCGAATCCGACCGCAACTGCCGCCAGCAAGGCGCCGCCGCCCGCCACCATCCGCTGCCGTCTCGAAACCTGCCCGCTATAGGCCATCTTCTGCCCCAAAATGCGCGCCATCGCGCGCCAATGGGCCGGGTTTACAGGAAATCGTCTAGCGTGGACATGAACCGGTCGAACTGGTCGTGGTGCAGCCAGTGGCCGGCGTTCTCGAACTCGATCACCTTCGCGGTGTTGAACGCGGCTAGGCGCCCATCGCGCTCGGGGTTCGATGCCCAGCTGTTGGCGCCATAGAGCAGCAGGGTGGGACAGGTGATCGCGCCCCACAGCGCTGCAATGTCGTCCTGGGGCATGTCGAAAGCGGGCCAGACATTCAGGTAATTGTCGAATTTCCAGCTCCAGCTGCCATCCTCGTTGCGGCTGATGCCATGGATGGTCAGGTGGCGCGCCTGCGCTTCGGTCAGATAGGCGTTCTCGCTCATCATCCGCGCCAGCGCGTCATCGAGCGTTGCATAGCGGCGCGGCGTGCGTCCGGCGGCCTGCCGCTTGTCGTCGATCCATTTGCGGAAGCGTTCGGCATAGGGTTTTGCGGCGCGCTCGGCGATGATCTTGGGGGATGGGCCAAGCCCCTCGATCGCCACCAGCTTGCTGACATTTTCGGGATAAAGGCCGGTATAGCGGAGCGCGATATTGCCGCCCATCGAGTGCGCGACGATGCTGACCGGTCCCAGATCGAGCTGGTGGATCAGCTGCGCGAGGTCGTAAACAAAGCCGTCCATCGCGTAATTGCCGTCGGGCGACCATGCGCTGTCACCATGCCCGCGCAGGTCCGGCGCGATGATGTGATAACGGTCACGCAGCTTTTCGGCGACCCAGTCCCAGTTGCGGCAATGGTCGCGCCCGCCGTGGACGAGCAGCAGCGGCGGCGCGCCGCGATTGCCCCAATCGACATAGTGGAGCTTCAGCCGCTGTGAAATGAAGCTGTTCGAGGTGGGGCCGGCACTTGCCATCGGTTCGTCCTTGCTGTCTGATCCAGTTTCAAAAGGCGACTGGTTCCGATCCGTCAACCCCGGATCGTTACCGCGACGGATCAAGGGAGAGCAGCATGACGACATTCCGCGAAAATTTGCTGGCGGGCAAAACGGCCTTCGTTGCCGGTGGGACGAGCGGTATCAATCTGGGGATTGCCAAGCGTTTCGCCGAGCTGGGCGCCAAGGTTGCGGTCGCGGGGCGCGACCCCGACAAGGCGGCGCGCGCAGCGGCAGAGATTGGCGCGGGCGCGATCGGACTGTCGGCCGATGTTCGCGATTATGCGGCGATTCGCGGCGCGATGGAGCAGGTGGCCGACCAGTTGGGACCAATGGACATCGTGATTTCGGGGGCGGCAGGCAATTTCCTGGCGCCCGCGCTCGGCATGTCGGCGAATGCCTTTCGCACCGTCGTCGATATCGACCTCAACGGCACCTTCAACGTGTTTCGCGGCTGTCACGACCTGCTCAATCGTCCCGGAGCGTCGCTGATCGCGATCACCGCGGGGCAGGCGGTCAACGCGTCGGCGCTGCAAGCGCACGCCTGCGCGGCAAAGGCGGGGATCAATCAGTTGATTCGCGTCCTCGCGCTCGAATGGGGGCCAGAGGTCAGGGTGAACGGCATCTCGCCGGGTCCGATCGCCGATACCGAAGGGATGAAGCGGCTCGCGCCCGATGCCGCGACGCGCCAGTCGCATTTCGACCGCATCGCGATGAAGCGCTGGGGCAAGATCGAAGAGGTCGCCGAATCGGCGGTGTTCCTCTGCTCGCCTGCCGCGGGCTATATCACCGGCACGATCCTCGACTGCGACGGCGGCAGCCAGGTCGGCGACGCGTCGCGCGGCGATCTGGCCAAGGGGATGGCGTGAGGCTAGGCGGGCCAGCACCGTAGCCCTGAGCCTGTCGAAGGGCGCTTCCCGGATAAGCGCCCTTCGACAGGCTCAGGGCTACGGTTATTGATGCTGCTGACGCCGAAAGCAAAAACGCCGCCAACCCGGCTGGGTGGCGGCGTTTTTAATGGTGGGCGTGGCAAGGATTGAACTTGCGACCCCTGCGATGTCAACACAGTGCTCTACCACTGAGCTACACGCCCATCCCTTGGGGTGACGGCCCCCTAATATCCCCGGCCACGCTTGGCAACCCCTTCGCGGCGGATGATGTCGTTATTGTTGGCTCGACCGGTCAGCGCGGCCGAACAGATTGTCGACTTCGCGCACCAGATCCTTGAGGTGGAACGGCTTTGACAAGAGTTTGGCCTGCGGCACATTTTCTTCGGCGCGCAGCGACACGGCGGCAAAGCCGGTGATGAACATCACCTGCGTTTGCGGCGCGACCTTGGCGGTGTGCTGCGCAAGCTCGATTCCATCCATTTCGGGCATGACGATGTCGGACAGCAGCAGGTCGAAGGTTCCCGAATCGATATAGGGAACCGCGGCGGTGCCGCGATCGACGGCGGTGACGTGATACCCGGCGCTGGTCAGCGCCCGCGCAAGATATTCGCGCATCACGTCATCATCCTCGGCCAGAAGAATACGAATCATATGAAAATCTGTCCCCTGGTCGCTCGATACGGCCGGTTCCGGTCGGCCCTATCCTTAATTCCACGTCTGCCATAGCGGCAGAGATTTAACAAATTGACTTGGCGGTGCTGGATTCGTCGCGCTTTTTTTGCCACCCATGGTCCATGCTCTCCCGCGTTCCCCCGTCGACCGCCATTGCCGTCGACCGCCCTCCGGCCATCGGTCCGGTGGTGGTGTCGGTGCCGCACGCGGGACGGATCTATCCCCCCGAAATCCTGGCAGCGGCGCGCGTCGGGAAGGGCGATCTGGAGCGGCTGGAAGATAGTTGGTGCGACCTGATCGCGCGCGGCGCCGTCGATGCCGGTGCGACCATCGTCCAGGGTCTGTGGGCGCGCGCCGTCGCCGACTGCAATCGCGGCGAGGGACAGATGGCGCCGGGCGAAGTCGCGATGCCGCTACGCGCGCAATTTTCGGCCCCGGGGCGCAAGGAGCGCGCCGGCCTTGGCGTCGTACCGACGCGGCTGGCCGATTGCGGGCCGCTCTGGAAACTGCCGGTCGATCAGGCGGCGCTGCAATGGCGGCTCGATTCCTTTCACCGTCCTTATCATGCCGCACTCGCGGCGGCTTTGGCGGCGGCGCGTGAGCAGTTCGGCTACGCCATCCTGCTCGATCTGCACTCGATGCCGTCGATTCCGATTGGCCAATCCGGTCATGGCGCGCGGATCGTCGTCGGCGATCATTTCGGGGTGACGTCGGCGGGGTGGCTGGTTGACCTGGTGCTGGAGGCAGCCGAACGTCTGGGCGAGCCGGTGTCGCGCAACCAGCCCTATGCGGGCGGACATATCATCCGCACGCATGGCAATCCGGGACAAGCGATTCACGCGGTGCAGATCGAGATCGACCGGCGCCTGTATCTGACGCCTGACCGCGCGCCCGATGCCCCGCGAATTGCGACGATGGCACAATGGTTTACCGACCTGGTAGGCGCGGCCGCGCGCGTACGTCCGATGCCCGACGCCAATATTCAGGCCGCCGAATAAAAAACCACCCCGTACCGAAGTACGAGGTGGCCAGGGTCCAGGGAGGACGCGCCACGCCAAAGCTGGCGGGACGCTGGCCGCGGTGGAAAGGGGGAAAACACGGCGGCGTAGAACAAATCTAGGGTGTTGTGCGCCGACTTACAAGAAGCGACGGTGCAGAATCTGCAATATGCGAAGAAATTGGTCGGGGAGAGAGGATTCGAACCTCCGGCCCCTGCCTCCCGAAGACAGTGCTCTACCAGGCTGAGCTACTCCCCGACCGATCTGCGCGCCGACCGGGGTCGCCGCGAAGGCAGGGCGGTCCTCTAGACGCGCAATCGGCGAACTTCAAGCGCCAATCGGCACATTGATCTGGATTGCCGCAACTAGAGCATTTCGGCACTTCGAAAACTGAAATGCCCGTCCGCAACGAATATCAGATGATCGACCAGCTCGATGTCCATGGTGCGCAGAAAAAGCGCCATTTCGTGGGTCGTTCGCGTGTCGGCGGCGCTCGGGCGGGGATCGCCCGACGGGTGGTTGTGCGCCATGATGACCGCGACGACGCCGCTGCCGATCAGGCCGCGCCAGCAGCGTGGCGGGATGATGCAGCGGCTGGCGTTGTCGCCACCGGTGCGTTCGACGCGAACGAGCCGATCAAACGCGTCAAACCCCGCCAACAGCAGCGTTTCGCGGTCAGCGGCAAAATGCGGGCGCAAAAGATGCCGCGCGATGTCGTCTTCGGCATCGCAAGCGACATAGCCCACCATTTCCGATGGAACGGCGGGCGGGTCGATGGGGGCGAGCAGGGTCATGGAATATGCCATGTGCGTCGCGCGCGCGCGCGCCAATCGACGACTGCGCCGCATTGGACCCTTTCTGCGCGCATTCCCGTTGCGCCCTTGTCCGCATGGCGCGCGCGGCCTAGCAAAGAGCGACCAAAACGGGAGCGAGTCTTGGCTGAGTCCATCCATTATGAACTGCAATATCTCGACCTGATGCGCCGCATCTGGGTCGAAGGCGACGAGCGGGTCGATCGTACCGGAGTCGGAACGCGGTCGCTGTTCGGCGAAACGATGCGATTCTCGCTGAAGGACGACGCAATTCCTTTGCTGACGACCAAGCGCGTCTATTGGAAAACGGCGCTGCGCGAACTGTTGTGGTTCCTGACCGGCGATACCAATATCCGCTCGCTCGTCTCGCAAGGCGTCAAGATCTGGACCGACTGGCCGCTCGAAAAATATCGCAAGGCGACGGGCGAGGCGATCAGCGCCGAGGAATTCGAGGCGCGGATCATCGCCGATGACGACTTTGCCGCGCAATGGGGCGACCTTGGTCCCGTCTATGGGCATCAATGGGTCAACTGGCCGCGCTACGAGCCGGCGGGCGAGGGGCTGTTCCGCCGCGCCAGCCAGGGGCACAACCAGATTGCGGCGCTGATCGACGGACTGCGGAACAATCCGGGATCGCGTCGGCATATCTTCACCGGCTGGAACGTCGCCGATCTTGACCGCATGGCGCTGCCGCCGTGCCATATGACCTATCAGTTCCACGTGCGCAGCGACGGCGGGCTGTCGTGCCTGTTGTTCCAGCGTTCGTGCGATCTGGGGCTGGGCTTCGCGTTCAATATATTCGAGGCGGCGCTGCTGACCCGCATGGTCGCCGACCAGTGCGGCCTGCACGCGCATGAACTGGTGTGGACGGGGGGTGATGTCCATCTCTATCTGAACCATGCCGAACTGGTGGAGCAGCAAATGGGGCGCATACCGGCGGGCGCGCCAAAGCTTCGGATCTTGCGCCGTGCTGACAGCATTTTTGACTATAATTTCGATGACTTCGCGGTTGAAGCTTATACGCCGCAGGCACATATTTCGGCACCGGTAGCGGTGTGATCGCTAGCGTTGCATTCGTATGGCGATCGAAATAATATGTCGCCACGCTGAAATATAACTAGGCGCTGATTCGCGCCGCAATGGGAAGACGATATGCCCGAAACGGACCGGCGCCCGGCGAGCAATCTGCCGCCGCTGTCGCTTCATATCCCCGAACCGCGCTATCGCCCGGGCGACACGCCTGACTTTGGCGATATTGTCGTTCCCGCGGTCGATGCGACGCCGCGGCCAGGCGAAGCGACGAAGCCCGATGCGATGCGCGAGCTGTGCTACGGCCTCGTCCGCGTGCTCGATTTCGACGGGCAGGCCAAGGGCCAGTGGGATCCCAAGCTGACCCCCGAGCGGCTGCGCACGATGCTGCGCTACATGATGCTCGTGCGCGCCTTCGACGACCGGATGTTCCGCGCCCAGCGGCAGGGCAAGACCAGCTTTTACATGAAATGCACCGGCGAAGAGGCGACATCGGTCGCCTCGACCATGGCGCTGGACCGCGGCGACATGTGTTTCCCCAGCTATCGCCAGCAAGGCATTTTGATCGCGCGCGACTATCCGCTGATCCAGATGATGAACCAGATTTATTCGAATCGCGGCGATCATCTGCTCGGGCGCCAGCTGCCGATCATGTATTCGGCCCCCGAGCATGGGTTCTTCAGCGTGTCGGGCAACCTCGCGACCCAATATCCGCAGGCGGTGGGCTGGGCGATGGCGTCGGCTTCCAAAGGCGACAGCCGCATCGCGACAGTGTGGTGCGGCGAGGGGTCGTCGGCCGAGGGGGACTTCCACTCGGCATTGACCTTTGCGACGGTCTATAACGCGCCGGTGATCTTCAATGTCGTCAACAACCAGTGGGCGATCTCCAGCTTTTCGGGTTTTGCCGGCGGCGAGCGCACGACCTTTGCGGCGCGCGCCGTGGGTTACGGCATTGCCGGGCTGCGGGTCGACGGCAATGACCCGCTGGCGGTCTATGCCGCGACGCAATGGGCCGCGGATCGCGCCCGGACCAACAGCGGGCCGACGCTGATCGAGCATTTCACCTATCGCAGCGAAGGGCATAGCACGTCGGACGACCCAAGCGCCTATCGCCCCGCCGACGAAGCCTCGGCATGGCCGTTCGGCGATCCGATCGCGCGGTTGCGCCACCATCTCGAAACGCTCGGCGAATGGGATGGCGAACGGCACGAAGCACAGCGCGCTGAACTCGAAGATTTGGTAAAGACGACGCAGAAGCAATCGGAAAAGCTCGGTATTTTAGGGCATGGCATGCACCAACCGTTCGAGACTATGTTCCAGGACGTGTTCGAAGACATGCCTTGGCACCTGAAGGAACAATGCGCGCAGATGCTCGCCGAACAGGAAGCGAAGTTCGGCCCCGACTGGAAGCCCGAATGATGAGCGCCGACACGATGACTGCGACCAAGACCATGAACATGATCGAGGCGATCAACAGCGCGATGGACGTGATGCTCGAGCGCGACAGCAATGTCGTGGTGATGGGTGAAGATGTCGGCTTCTTCGGCGGCGTGTTCCGCGCGACTGCCGGATTGCAGAAGAAGCACGGAAAAACGCGTGTTTTCGACACGCCGATCAACGAATGCGGGATCATCGGGGTCGCGGTCGGCATGGGCGCCTATGGCCTGCGTCCGGTCCCCGAGATCCAGTTTGCCGATTATATCTATCCCGGGCTCGACCAGTTGGTCAGCGAAGCGGCGCGGCTGCGCTATCGCTCCGCGGCTGATTTTATCTGCCCGATGACGGTTCGTACGCCGTTCGGCGGCGGCATTTTTGGCGGCCAGACGCACAGCCAGTCGCCCGAATCGATCATGACGCATATTTGCGGCGTGAAAACCGTCATTCCTTCGAATCCCTATGACGCAAAAGGCCTGTTGATCGCGGCGATCGAGGACAATGATCCGGTCGTCTTCCTCGAACCCAAGCGTATCTATAACGGCCCGTTCAGCGGCTATTACGACCGTCCGGTCGAGCCATGGTCCAAACACGCGGCAAGCGCGGTGCCCGAGGGGCATTATCGCATCGAGCTTGGCAAGGCCGCGACGGTACGCGAGGGCGAGGCGCTGACCGTGCTCGCCTATGGCACCATGGTCCACGTCGTGAAAACAATTGTAGAAGAATTGAAGGTCGATGCTGAAATCATTGATCTGAGGACACTTCTTCCGCTCGATATCGATGCGATCGAGGCGTCGGTGAAGAAGACCGGGCGCTGTCTGGTGATCCATGAAGCGACGCGCACCTCAGGTTTTGGCGCCGAACTGGCCGCGCTGGTACAGGAACGCTGCTTTTACCACCTCGAAGCGCCTGTTGAGCGCGTCACCGGCTTTGACACGCCCTATCCGCACAGCCTGGAATGGGCCTATTTTCCCGGTCCGGTCCGCATCGCGACCGCGCTGACCAAGATTTTAAAGGACTGACGCCAATGGCCCGCTATTCATTCCGTCTGCCCGACATTGGCGAAGGTATCGCCGAGGCCGAAATCGTCGCCTGGCACGTGCGTGTAGGCGAACGCGTCGAGGAAGACGCGCAGCTGGCCGACATGATGACCGACAAGGCGACCGTCGAGATGGAATCGCCGGTGTCGGGGATCGTCGTCGAGCTGGCCGGCGAGGTCGGCGACCTGATTGCGATCGGATCGACGCTGGCGGTGATCGAAACCGACGCCGACGGCGATGTCGAAGCGCCGCCGATGGACACCGCGGTCGAAGCGCAGATCGAAGCCGAAACTCCAGGGTCGGATTCCGAGCCTGAACCCAAGGTAACAGAGTTAACATCGGCCGCCGAGGCGCCGAAACCAGCCGAAAAGCCTCCCGAAACGTCAGCCGCTCCGGCGGCCTCGGCTGTCGCCGTCCATCACGACGCCAAAGTCCTTGCATCGCCCGCCGTTCGCGCCCGCGCCAAGGATTTGGGAATCGATCTGGGGCAGGTGCAGTGCGACGGCGATCGCATTCGCCACGCCGATCTCGACGCTTTCCTGCGCTATAGCAGCGGACAGGGCTATCATAGCCCCGGCGCCAGCCGTGCGCGCGCTGACGAGCCGATCAAGGTAATCGGCATGCGGCGCAAGATTGCCGAGAATATGGCGGCGTCGAAACGCGCGATCCCGCATTTCACCTATGTCGAGGAAATGGACGTCACCGCGCTGGAAGAAATGCGCGCCGATTTGAACGCCAATCGCGGCCAGCGGCCAAAGTTGACGATGTTACCTTTTCTGATTGTAGCGATTTGCCGTACGATTCCGCAGTTTCCGATGATCAACGCGCGCTATGACGATGAAGCGGGCGTCGTGACGCGCTACGGCGCGGTGCATCTGGGCATGGCGACGCAGACCGATGCGGGACTGATGGTCCCCGTGATCCGCGACGCGCAGGACAAGAATGTCTGGCAATTGGCGAGTGAAATCAGCCGATTGGCTGAGGCTGCGCGGACCGGAAAAGCGAAGGTTGACGAACTGTCGGGATCGACGCTGACGATCACGTCGCTGGGGCCACTCGGCGGCATCGCGACGACTCCGGTGATCAACCGGCCCGAAGTCGCGATCATCGGTCCGAACAAGATCGTCGAACGCCCGGTTTTCGACGGCGACGACATTCGCCGGGCGAAGCTGATGAACCTGTCGATCAGTTGCGACCACCGGGTGGTCGATGGCTGGGATGCCGCGAGCTATGTCCAGGCGCTGAAAAAGCTGGTTGAGACGCCGGTTTTGCTGTTCGCGGACTGATAAGCCTAACCAACAACCGTTTGTGTCGAGCGTAGTCGAGACACGCTGCGTTGGCGTGCGCCTTCACGTGTCTCGACTTCGCTCGACACGAACGGAGTGTGTGTATGTTTAAAGGCCCAACCCGGCAAAGCTTGTCTGGTCGAACTTCAGCTTGAACGTCACATAGGCGCCCGAGCGCGAATAGCGCGCGTCTTCGAAATCGCGGTCGTGGAATCCTGCGAAATTATAGCCGAAAGTGATGTTCGCATTCTTCATCGGCGCCAGCGTCACGGTCGGCCCGCCCGCCCAGTTAACAGTGTCAGCATCGGTGCCGACGCGCACCGTTCCCGACGCGCCGACGTTGACATGCTCGCCCAGATTGAAGCGGAAATCGGCGCCGATCAGGTTCGACCAGCCCTTGACGTCGTCAGCGCCGAACTTGTCGAAGTTGTAACGCGTGCCCCAGAAAAAGCCGAATTCGCCCTTTTCGTACCATGCGCGGCCCGCGTCGCGGCGGTTTTCGCGGTCGCCGAGCGGGGTCCAGTTGACCGACAGGCTATTGAGCAGGCGGCGGCTGGTGGCGTCGCCGTCGATCGTCAGCGCGCCGCCGCCGATCGGGCCGGGCTGACCCGCGATGGCGTCGCGGACCTTGTCCGAACGGAACTCGCTCTTGTTGAGCCATGAAATGGCGGAATTCGCGGGGCGGTGCGCCCAGCTCATCTCGAAATTGATAACCTCGGTCGTCGGGGCCGTGCCGCTGCCGCTGGCCTTAGCGTAGGTGAACAGCGCACCGAGCGCACGGCCTTCGCCGAGCTGGCGGAGGCCGCCCAGCGTCAGCCCGTACCGATTGGCGATCTCGCCATCACGATATTCGGCGCGGCCCGTCAGCGTCCAGCGATCGGCGCGATAAGTCGCGCCGGTGCTGATCGCGAGGAAATCCTCGGTCAGCGTCCCGTTATCACCAAGGAAACCGCCCGAAGCAACGGGCTGATTAACATTGATAACATCGCTCGCCCGGATCCCGCCAAGGGTGCGATTGCCGTCCACCGACACATCGACCGACCAGCGTTCGCCGAGCTTCAGCGACTGCGAGAGGCCATAGGCGGCGAAGCTGCGCGGGCCATATTCGCCGATTTCCTGCTGGTTCGCGGTGGCGAGCAGGCGCGCGCCTGACCAGGGCGAGAGGTCGAAGCCCAGCCGCGCGGTGCGCGCCTTGATCGTATCGCCGTCGGCGATTTCATAGCTGCCGACCAGATTGACGTCGCGATGGATCGCGAAGCGCGCGCCGAGGCGGTGGCGGGTCGGGAAATCGATGCTGGCATCCTTGCCGCCCAGCGCAAATTCGGTCTGCGCGTCGAGTTCGAGGCGCTTTTCGAACAGCCGCTGCGTCGCGCCGAACTGGACGATGTTCGAGCGGTTGCGCGTGCCGTCCGACAGCCGGTCGTCGGCGTGGGTCAATCCGGCACGCGCCACCGTCGTGCCGTTGTCATATTCGGCCAGCGCTCGCGCGGCGCGGCGACGGGCGCCGGTATCCAGATAATCTTCCTGCCAGGCGCTGGCGGTCAGCGACAGGGTGCGGGCGGCGCGCAGCCGGGCATCGACCCCGAATTTGCGCGTGCCATTCTCGCCGCGGTTGAGTTGGCCCGCGCCAAAGCCGCTCTCGCGCTCGCGGACATAGGCCAAGAAATCGGCATTGCTGCTGTGATGCTCGGCCTCGATCAGCCACGCCTTGGCGGTGCCGTTGGCGGCAACGGGGCTGCCATTTTGGGCTTTGGCGTCGCTGACCGCCAGCTCGGCACGCACTTCGGTGTCGATATTTGGCCGATAGCGCGCGTCCACGCCGCCGAGGTCGGTCTTGGCGTTGCCGTCTTCGTCATGGATGAAGGTCGCACCAACGCGCAGTTTTTCGTTATTCGACTGGTAGCTGACGCGCCCGCCGGCGTTGAGCACGCGCTGGCCAACACCGTCCACCTCATATTCGGCGACGATGAATTGCGGATCAAGATCCGACGAGCGGCTGAGCACCGGGCTGCGGAAGCGGATCGTTCCCGACAGATAGTCGATGTCATAATCGACGTGGCGCGTCATGCTGACACTGTTAACTATGCGCTCGCTGCGCAGGCGATCGCGCGTTTCAATGACGATGCGCTCGCTATTGGGCAGAATATCGCGCGCGCCGAGCTGATACGGCCCGGTAAGTCCGTTGCCCTGGATTTCGTCGCGGCGGAACCGATAGGGAGTATCGGCGACGAACGCGGTCGCGGCGAAATTGCGGCCGCGATATTCGGCTTTGCCGCCGTTGAGCGCGCGCTGGTACCGTGCAAGCTCGGGTTCCGAAATACCGGTCTCGATGTCGCCGAACATCGCGTAGAATTGCGGGCGTTCCAAGCGCAGGTAGAGCTTGCGCACCGACGCCGCGTCGTAACGCGTCTCGTTGCGATCAGCATAGATGGTGTAATAGGCGCGTGGATCGATCACACCGCCGAAGCGGGCGTCGTCCTGTTCCTTGTCGCTGTCATAGGCCAGCGTCATCAGCCATTTCCCGCGCACGCGGCCCTTGGCATAGAGCGCGAGGCGTGCATCGGCGTTCAGATCGTCGAGTGTTTCCGCAACCGGTTCCATGCGATCGTCGAGCGTGTTGTAGCCGAGCGTCCCGGCGGCAAAGCCGACGACGGTCCACGGGCGATCGCCCGGATCGAGCCAGGTTTCGATCGTCTGCTTGCGCACCACCTTGTCGTCGCGGAAGATGAAATCCATCGCCAGCGTGCCCGACGCGGTCGTCGGTTCGAGTTCGATATAGGCGATACCGTCATCGCCATCGATCTTCCACAGCGGCTGGGCGCGCTCGAGCCCGGCGAGCTGGCGCGCCTGCTGCGCATCGGCTTCGACCGCAGGATAATAGGGGGCAGGGACGCTGAAATCGCCCGTCAGCCCGGCGCGCACGGGCTTGCCGTCGCGATCGGTCAGCCGCACCGCGATCACCGGGCGCGTCACGCCGTCGGCGACCAGCACCGAGCGTTCGCGTACCAGAATGGCGCGCATCGGCGTGATCGAATAGTGAACATCGCGCGCCAGCGTCTCGATGATAACGCCGTTCACATCCTTGACCTCGGCGATCAGGCGGTTTTCGCCCTCGCGAATTTCGAGCCCGCGCCACAGACTGACCGCGACGCTGCCGTCGGCGGACTTGCTGGTGCCTTCAAAGGTCAAAGGATCGGCTGCCTTGCCATTGACGCGCAGCGTGACCGACTGACCCGGCGCGTGCTTGATCGCGGCGCGGATCGCCTTTGAGCGCGGATTGTGATCGGTGGCGGGAAACAGCCATTCGATGCCCGGGGTTTGTCCAGCGAGCCAGTCGCGACCCGCCCCGGCAGCTTCGGGGTCGCTGAGGACCACGGGCGCGGCAACGGCCGAGGTTTTTGCCGCCGCGCGCGGCGCGCTGGCCACGGCGCGGAAATCGGCGCGCTTGAGCGCTCCGCCGCGCCCTTCAACAAAGCGCGAGATGGCGCTGCCCGCGCTTTGCGTCGATCGAGCGCAGTCGATTGCGCTGCGATCGAGCGGCAGCGTCGACGGATCGATCTGGACGACGTGGAGGCCGGGGCGCACGCCCTCGAAGTGATAGCGGCCATCTTCGTCGGTGACGGTGTAGCTGCCATCCTGGAGCATCACGCGGACGCCTGCGATGCCGTCGGCCTTGCGCGGATCGACCGTGCAACCGCCGTCGGTGATGCGCCCGATGATCGTCATCCGGTCGCCAAGCTGGTCGCGTTTGATCGAGATCGTCGCCTCGGCAATGTTGCTCGCTGCACCGCGGTTATCGATGGCCGAGGCGCGGTTGAGCGCGTTGCCAGGCTGCGCCGAAACGATGACTTCGGCCAGATAGGTCAGCAAAACGGTCCGCGATGCGCCGATGCTGGGCACCACCACGTTGAATTCGCGGCCGTTGGCGGCGACATTGGCGGTCGCCCGCACGCCGTCGATACGCACGGTATCGGCGCGCAGACGCATGCCGAGCGGCAGGACGTCGCTGACCGTCACGGCCCCGGTGGTGCGCCGCGCGTCGCGGTTCGCGACCTCGATGCGGTACTGGATCACGTCGCCGGGCACCGCGACCTGCGTCGAGGTCGTCTTGCGCAGCACCAGCGGCAGGCCGGGCTGATCGACCGGAATATCGACGCGCACCGGGGCAGGGCTGTTCAGCGTGAAGGGATTGCCATAGCTGGCGCCGCTGATTTCGAATGGCAGGCCGTCGTCGGGACGGCGGAATCCCGCCAGATCGGCACGATTCGAGGTCGACGGCGCGGTGAACGGCGACGGCGGCTGGACGATCAGGCGATAGCTTCCCGGCGCGACGAACGGGAAACGATAGTCGCCGGGAGGGAAGTTATAGACCGTGCCGCCCGAATCGGTGACGCTCTGGCCGGTGACGACGCTGGAGGGATAGCTCGAGACCCCGTCGTCGCCGAAAACCTGCGCGGGCTGACCCGTCGCGGCGTCGACGATGGTGACGCGGCTGCCCGGAACCGGCGCGCCGTCACCGCTATCGAACACGATGCCGAAGGGATCGACGAGGAAGTTGATCGTCGCCAGCGCGACCAGACTGGCGTTCGCCTGGTCGGTGACGCGCAGCGACAGCGCTGCGCCCGGATTGACCGACAGGCGGCAGTCGCCCGGCGCGACGGCGGGCGGGACGCCGATAGTGTTAATAAACCCAACGAATTCACCGCTGTTGTTGGTCGTTTCCGTCAGCGTGATCTGCTCACGGTCGCCATTTTCGAGTTCGAGCACGACGTCGAGCCTATCACGTGCCTGCGGATCGGCATTGGCCGATGCGAGCGTGACCCCGACGACGAGCATTTCGCCAGCGCGGAAATTGTCGGTGCTTTGCAGCGACGCAGGGGCGGTCGAAATGCCCTCATAAACCCCGCTGAGCGGGATCGTGCTGCTGGTGCTGCCCAGGCTGGTGCTGCTGTTCGCGATGCCGCTGCTCAAGGCGTTGGCGATGGGGCCGCCGGCACGGCTGCACTGGGTCGGCGCGAGCGGCACCGATTTGTTGCCGCCGCCATTGGTCAGGCGGTACGTGGTAATCGTCGGCCGTTCGGGGGGCCGCGGCGCCACGGTGACGTCGACGCGGTTCGACAGCGCCTGACCGGGGTTCCCGTCATGCGTCCACTGCGCCGAAGCGGTGTTCGTGATCACCTGCGCGTCTGCCCGGGGAACCGCAGGCAGCAGGGCTGCCGCGACCAGGGAGGTCACAAGGCCGAAATATTTGGTTCCGAGTGCCATGATAGCCCCGAACGGAGCAGCGGGAGACGGATTTTGGGCCGTACCCGCTGCTCTATCGGCTCTCCGATCAGTTGACCGTCGCGCGGAAGACGAGCGTGCTCGTGGTGCCCGCTGCGATCGATGCAATCGTGCCCGACACGTTGGGTGCGGTGTAACTGCCGCCCGCGGTGCCGTTGAAATCGCACGTGCCGCTGGGTACGGTACCGGTGTAGGTACCGCCGAGCAGGATCGAACTCGGAATGTAGGTCAGCTGGCCAGGTACGGCGTCGTTGATGACGACCGAGCTGGCAGCCGCGGCGCCTGTATTGGCGACGGCGATGCAATATTCGACCACTGCACCCGGGATCAGCTTCGGATTTGTCGTGCCGTTGAACGGATCCGAGATCACGCGGCTGCTCTTGGCGACCGCAAGCGTCGCCGTCTGCACCGTATAGTCGTCGTTGTCGCTGTGCGAACCGTCGCGCGCGGCGTCGCCGGTCACGCCCGCGATGTCGGCAAAGACCGTGTCCTTGCCCGCCGTGTTCGCTCCGGTCGTTTCGGTAATCGCGGCGCCCTGAGTGCTCGCGGTACCGCCTTCGCGAGCGGTGGCGCGCAAGGTAACGCCGGCGACGGCGTTGTTGGCGAGCCCCGCCGGGATGTCGGCGACGACGAACAGGCGGATCGCGGTATCGACGACCAGTTCGTCGACGAAACCGGTGAGCAGGGTATCGCCCACGTCCCAGCTGCCGACCGTACCGGTGACCGTATTATCGCGGTAAATCCGGACGTTGGTGGCGTTGAACGTGTCCGTCCCACCGTGCGCCGCGGTGCCGCCGACGATCTGCGACGCAACGAGCGCGAAATCGAGCGTTTCGTTCGAGCTGTTGGTCAGCTGGAACGTCGTGACAGCGTTCGTCTGCCCCGGCACGACGTTGGTCGTGACCGTGCCGACTTCCTCGACGAGCAGGTTGATCTTGCGGTCGACGGTGAAATTATTCGACGCCGATTGCTGGCCCTGCGCGACGCCACCGACCTGATAGTCGACGGTGGCGGTATTTGTGATCGTGGTACCCGCGGTCGTCCCGGCAGCAAGTGCCGGGGTGGCGGCGAGACTAGAAATCGCCGCCAGACCGATGATGCCCACGGTGTTCAGCTTGCTGGTCATAGCTGAGCTCCTTGGCTTTGGTCGATTGCCGTTTCCCCACCGCTGGCAATCATTAAGCGGTTATTTTAATGCACTATTTTACGACTCCTCGAAACATCAGCTTGCCGCTTGCACCCGCCGGAATGGGCTTTTGAAAGGCCCAGCGGATATGCGTGACATCGTCCGGCTGCGCGGCGCGGCGGGTACCGTCGGCCATCATCACCGTGAGTTGATCGAGTTGGCCCCAGCCTCGACCGCCATCGATCGAGACGAGCGGCCTGGTGTCGCCCGCATCGGCAAAGCGAACGGCCGCGGGCAGGGGGTTGGTGATGACAAATTTGTCGGCGGGCTGAGCGCCCGCGTTGCGATAATTGAGCACGAAGACGAGCCGATCGCCGGGAACGACAACCTTTGGTTCTTCCAGCAGGATCCGCTGCTTACCTTGCGCGTCGGTGCTGACGCGCTCGACAAACACGTCGTTGGCGAGTGCCACCTGGTTGGCGGCGAGCGCCTGACCCGGCAAAAGCGCCGCGAAAAGCAGGAAAAGGGCGGTGCGCATGCGCATCTCCATCAATCGATCGTGGTACGGAAGGTGACGGTGCGGGTCTGGCCCCCGGCAACCGTGCCGAGCGCGACGTTGATCCGCGTGCCATTATAGTCGCCGGCATCAGCATCGACCGCGTCGGACTGCGCGACGCCGCCAAGCGTGATCGAGCCCGCGACATAGCTGGTGTCAGCGGGGATATTGTCGGTGATCGCAAGCCCGCTGACCGAGCCGCTGCCCGCGACGGTCGCAACGATCGTGTAGGTGATGGTGGCGCCCGGAATCGGGTCGGCAGTGCCGAGCGTGTTGGTCACGACGGCCGATTTCACCAGCGTAACGGTCGCGGCCGACACGATGAACGCGCCCGCATCGGTGCCATCGGCGCCGGTCGAGCCGACAACGGCGTCGCCGCCGCCTTCGCCCATGCCGGCAAAGCTGTCGCCCGGATCACCGGTGCCGGTTACCGCGGCCGCAACCAGGCTGACGATCCCGCGGTTGCCGTCGACGACGGTTCCCGGCGTCGCCGCGACGACAAACACCGTCACGCTTTCGTCTGGATCGAGCTCAGGGTCGTTGGCACCGGGCGTGTAAAGCGTGTCAGTGCCTGCGTCGAACACGCCGTCGCCATTGTCGATGTAGATTTGGGTGACGACCGGGTCGTAATTGTCCCCGCCAGCGTTGGCGATCGCGCTCAGCACGAAATTTTCGACGCCATTGCCGTTATTGGTGACCGAAAAGGTCAGGACCTGTCCGGTCGCGCCCGGGGTGGTCGGCACATCCGCCGGATTGCTCGAATCGACGGTGACGTCGAGCAATTCGTCGACGAGCAGGTCGACCTGGTTCGAATTGATCGTCGTCGAACCGCCGCCCGTGTCAAAGCTGGCCGAGGCGGTGTTGCTGATCGTCGAGCCGGCACGCGTTCCGGCGGCTTGCGCCTGCATCGGCAGCGCGAGCGCGGCCAGCAGGGCGATGGCTGAACAAGAGGGTAGAAGCTGATGCTTCGCGCCCCCCACAGGCGCTTTCATCATCACTTTGACTCCGAAGTGGTTGGTCCTTGGAGCCCTCAGTCGACGAAAAAGGGTAATTTACGGTTAAAAAGCAGCGAGAAAGACGCGTTCTGCCCCAGAAGGAGACAGGTGCCCGGGGCGATTCGTCGCAAAACGGGGCGGCTGGCGCAAAATGCAAAGCACGCGTAAGAAGAGGCGGTTAACGCAAGGAGGCATGGGGTGGCGGACGATCGGGGGAGCAGAGACGCGCGCCCGCGTTCGAACCCTCTCCATCAAATCGAGATCGATGATTTTCGCCGCGATCGGCTGCTCGCGGCGCTTACGCTGATCTTTGGCGCGAGCTTCTGCCTGGGGTTGCCCTTTGCCCTGCAGCACGGCGCGGAGTTTTTTCTGCCACTGACCGCTGCGATCGTGATCGCGATCGCGCTGGTGCCGCTGCTCGAATGGCTCGAGCGGCGCGGTGTTCCGTCGGCGCTGGCGGCGTTTCTTTCGCTCACCGGGTTTCTGATGCTGATCAATGCCGCGCTGGCGATCATCGTTGTCCCCGCGACGGGCTGGTTTGCGCGGCTGCCCGATTCGATCCCGCGGATCCAGAGCAACCTGGCGCCGCTGATCGATTTTTACTCGACGCTGCAAAGGTTTGTCGATCGCACATTGTTGTCGATGGCGAGCGGGAGCGAGGCGACGGCGCAGGCGGTAGCGGCGACGGCGCCCACGTCGGTCGTCGACTATTTCATCTCGGCGGCGCCATCGGCGGCGATCCAGCTGTTCTTTGCCGTGCTGGTCATCTTTTTCTTTCTGTCGGGATGGACGCGCCTGCGCAAAGGCACGATCCGGCGCCGTGGCAGCTTCGATGGCGCGATGCAGACGGCGCGGGTGATCCAGAATGTCGTCGACGCGACCGCCGATTATCTCGCCACGATCACCTTGATCAACGCAATCCTGGGACTGTCGGTCGCGCTGCTGTTGTGGGCGCTTGGCATGCCGTCGCCCTTCATGTGGGGGGGTATCGTCTCGCTATGCAATTTCGTGCCCTATGTCGGCCCGATTGTGGCGGCGATCCTTCTGGGCCTTGGTGGGTTGATGACCTTTGATGCGGTCGGGCTGGCGTTGCTGCCCACGCTGTTGTTCATCGGTGTCCACACCGTGGAGGCGAATCTGATCACGCCATTGGTGCTCGGCAAGCGGCTGACGATCAATCCCTTGTTGATTCTGGTGTCGCTCAGCTTCTGGGGCTGGGTATGGGGCGCGCCGGGAGCGCTGCTGGCGGTGCCGCTGCTGCTGATTTTGCAAACGGTGTTGCAATCGACCGGGACGCCCGATCTCGCGGGATTCCTGTTCGAACGCGGCACGTTGACGACGGTCGACGAGATGCGCGATCGATTAAATCGAAGCCAATCCGAAAGGGATGGTTGACAGGTCGGGGCGAGCGCCATATTGGCGCGGCTCCCAAGCGCACGCGGGTGTAGCTCAGTTGGTTAGAGTGCCGGCCTGTCACGCCGGAGGTCGCGGGTTCGAGCCCCGTCACTCGCGCCATTCCTTGTCTTTCGGGACGGAATGGCCACCGCAGCTTGGAACTATTCCATCACCGGAAATCTGGAAATGGCGCGGCTGTCAGTCGCGCCATCTCCCCAATTCCATCCATCGCAGCAGCGGCTTGAGCGGCAGGATCCAGACGATCCCGGCGACCAGATAGAAAATCGCCTGACCCAGCACCGGCCAGGCGCCGATCCATGGCGACAGGCTGACGACGATCGCGGTCCAGCCGCCGATCAGCGCGAGGATCAGAAACATGCCCGCGGGCTTGCGCCAGCTTGGCTGGGGGGTGGCCGGATCCTCACTCACAAACGATCTCCGCAAAGGATGAATTCCTGTTCGGTCAATATCGCGTCGAGCGCGACGTCGGTCGATTCGCGCGGCGTAGCGTCGATTTCCTGCACCGACCAGCCGATACCGATCCGCAGCGCGTCGGGATGCGCGGCAAAATAGCGATCATAATGACCGCCGCCCTGGCCAATGCGGCCGCCCTGGCGGTCGAAACCGACCAGCGGGCAAAAAATGAGGTTGGGCACGAACAGCGTCGCCTCATCGGCGGGCTGCCGCGTTCCCCACGGCCCCTTTGTCAGCGGCTCATCGGGCTGCCAGCGCCGAAAATCCATCGTGTCGACGCGCGCGGCGTGGTGCGGCAGCGCGAGCGCGCCTGCCGCCGCGAGCTCGCTGAACATCGGCAGGATGTCGGGTTCGTCACCCCACGCGGCATAGGCGCCAACAATGGCATGGCGGGCGAGCAGCTCCGAAAGCGATGCGGGTAGCGCGCGAAACGCCGCAAACTGCGCCATCCCGTCGAGATTCGCGGCGAAATGCTTGCGGCGAAACCGCAGCTTTTCGCGCAGCCTCTGTTTCTGCTGGACCAGATCGGCGGACAAATGGCTCATCGCGCCCTCCGGCTTGGGATACGCCCGTTTAAGGGTCGGTTGGCGGGACCGCCGAGGTCGTTTGCTGGAAGATCCTCTGACGCCAGTAACGTCAGGTGGGGACCATGTACGTCGGACCAGGGTCCGGGCAGGGACAGCCCCCTAGGATGATGTATCGCCTCAGGGATTTTCGCAAAAGCTCGTGCCGGGCAGTACCCGCCGTCCCTTATGTAGGGGGGCGGGCGACCGCGCTCAAGAGATTTGCTCGACTTTCGTCGCCAAAGCCTCGATCCGATCGGCGATCTGCAGCAGGGCGCGATCATGGGCCGGCTTCGCGGACGCCGCCGCCGGGGCCGAGCGCAGCGCTTCCAGCTCTTTCAGCGCCGCTTGTTCGCGCGTCACCGCGGCGCGCAGTTCGTCGCGCGCCGCCGCTTCGCGGCTTTCGGCCAGCGCGACCGCCGCGCGTAGCGAATCGGACTGCGGTTCGGCCTTGTCGGCCTTGCCCCGGGCCTCCTGGGCATCGTCGGCGAGCATCAGCGCAGCGAACAGCAGCTGACGAACTTCGGTTCCGCCCTGAATTCCGCGGGCCTTTTCATCGACGACGGCGGCGAGCTGGAGCAGCTGCGCTTCCTCTCCATCGGCACAATGAACGTCATAGGGACGTCCGGCGATCATCAGCTTGACATCAGCCACGGTCGGCCTCCGCTATCAGTCGGTCGAGTTCGCCGATCACCGCGGCGACTTCGGCCCGGAGCGCCGACTGGTCGGCTGCCGGGGCCGCTGAAGCGGATAGCGGCTGCTTTGGCGCGTTGGCCAGCGCCTTTTCAATGCGACTGAGCGCGCGTTCGATGCGGCCAATGGCCAGGCTGGATTCGTCGAGGTCGAGTTCCATGCGCGATGGGTAGCAGCGCGGGCAGGGGGGTGCAATTGCCCTGTCGGTCCAAAATGCGCCGATTTTCCGATCGCAGCGGTTGACTCCTGACCCCGCCGCCGCAAAGGGCTGTGCGCATCCAGTCGGGCCGTAGCGTCCGGCGCCTGCCCAGCCATTTCCGGGGGACAAATGACACTGCCCGAACGTCAGCTCGCCAATGCCATCCGCGCGCTTGCGATGGACGCTGTTCAGGCCGCAAACAGCGGCCATCCGGGGATGCCGATGGGCATGGCCGACGTCGCGACGGTGCTCTATTCGGACTATCTGAAATTCGATCCCAGCGACCCCAAATGGGCCGATCGCGACCGATTCGTGCTGTCGGCGGGGCATGGTTCGATGCTCGCCTATGCGACGCTGCACCTCGCGGGCTATGCGCGGCCGACGATCGACGACATCCGCAATTTCCGCCAACTGCACAGCCCCTGCGCGGGCCATCCCGAGAATTTCGAGCTGGAAGGCGTCGAAACGACCACTGGGCCGCTGGGGCAGGGGCTTGCGACCGCGGTCGGCATGGCGATCGCCGAGCGGCATCTGAACAGCCTCTACGGCGACGATCTGGTCGATCATCGCACCTGGGTGATCGCTGGCGACGGCTGCCTGATGGAAGGCATCAATCACGAAGCCATTGGTTTGGCTGGTCATTTGCAACTCGGTCGGATGACCGTGCTGTGGGATGACAACAAGATCACGATCGACGGGGCGACCGATCTGTCGACGAGCGAGGATATTGCGGCGCGCTATGCGGCGACCGGCTGGCATGTCGAAAGCTGCGACGGGCATGATCCCGCCGACATTCGCCGCGCGATCGATGCAGCGCTCGCCGATCCGCGACCGTCGCTGATCGCGTGCCGCACGATCATCGGCTTCGGTGCGCCGAACAAGCAAGGCACGTCGGCGACGCACGGTGCGCCGCTGGGGGCCGACGAGATTGCCGCGGCGCGCAGCGAACTCGGCTGGACCGCCGAACCTTTCGATATTCCGGCCGACATAGCGGCGGCGTGGGCGGCCTTTGGCAAAAAGGGCAAGGTTCTTCATGCCGAATGGAATGATCGCCTTGCAAGCAACGAAAAGAAAAAGGAATTTGAAGATCGCCTGAGCGGCAAGATTGTTCCGGGCGATGCCTTCAAGGCCTATCTCGACGGGCTGGTGGCCGAGCCGCCGAAAGTCGCGACGCGCAAGGCTTCGGAGAACACGCTGAGCGCGCTGACTGCCGATATCGCCGCACTCGTCGGCGGTAGCGCCGATCTGACGGGTTCGAACAATACTAAAACGTCGTCGACCAAGCCGCTGACGAAGAATGATTATTCGGGGCGCTACATCTATTACGGCATCCGCGAGTTCGGCATGGCGGCAGCAATGAACGGCATGGCGCTGCATGGCGGCATCGTTCCTTACGGTGGCACCTTCCTCGTCTTCGCCGATTATTGCCGCGCCGCGATCCGGCTGTCGGCGCTCCAGCAGCAGCGCGTCGTCTATGTCATGACGCACGACAGTATCGGGCTGGGCGAAGACGGCCCGACGCACCAGCCGATCGAGCATCTGCAATCGCTGCGCGCGATGCCCAACCTCCTCGTCATGCGCCCCGCCGACGCGGTCGAGACCGCCGAGTGCTGGGCGCTCGCGCTGGCGCAGGAAAGCCGCCCGTCGCTGCTCGCGCTGACGCGTCAGAACCTCCCGCCGCTGCGTCATGACGTCACGGAAAATCTTTGCGCGAAAGGCGGTTACCGCCTGCGCGAAGCCAGCGCGGACCGCAAGGTCGTCCTCGTCGCGACCGGCTCCGAAGTCTCGCTTGCGGTCGAGATCGCGGACAAGCTCGAGGCCGCGGGCCATGGCGCCGACGTCGTCTCCATGGTCTCGACCGAATTGTTCGACGAGCAGGACGGCGCCTATCAGGACGCGATCCTGCCGCGCGACGCGCTGATCGTCTCGATCGAGGCGGGCGCGACCTTCGGCTGGGAACGCTACACCGGCCGCGACGGGCTGCGCTTCGGCATCGACAGCTTTGGCGCCTCGGCGCCCATCGACGACCTGTACAAGCATTTCGGCCTGACCGCCGACGCGATCACCCCCCAGATACTGGCAAAGCTCGGCGCGTAACGACCGGGCTTCCATTCGCAGAAAGGACTTCATCGACATGGCAGTGAAAGTTGCAATCAACGGTTTCGGACGCATCGGCCGCAATGTGGCGCGCGCCATCCTCGAACGGACCGACCACGACCTCGAACTCGTGTCGATCAATGACCTCGCCGACGCCAAGGCGAACGCCCGCCTGTTCCAGCGCGATTCGGTCCATGGGCCTTTCAACGGCACGGTCGAAGTCGACGGCAACGACCTGATCGTCAACGGCAAGCGCATCCAGGTCACCGCCGAACGCGATCCCGCCAAGCTGCCGCATGCCGCCAATGGCATCGACATTGCGCTCGAATGCACGGGCTTCTTCACCGACCGCAAGGGCGGCCAGGCGCATCTCGACGCCGGTGCCAAGCGCGTCCTGATCTCGGCCCCCGCCAAGGAAGTCGACCTGACCGTCGTCTATGGCGTGAACCACGACAAGATCGGCGCCGAGCATGTGATCATTTCGAACGCGTCGTGCACCACCAACTGCCTCGCGCCGATGGCCAAGGTGCTGCACGAGAAAATTGGTATCGAGCGCGGCCTGATGACCACGATCCACGCTTATACCAACGACCAGAAGATCCTCGACCAGATCCACTCGGATCCGCGCCGCGCCCGCGCCGCCGCGATGTCGATGATCCCGACCAGCACCGGTGCGGCGGTTGCCGTCGGCCTCGTCCTGCCCGAACTCAAGGGCAAGCTCGACGGCTCGTCGATCCGCGTTCCGACCCCGAATGTCTCGGTCGTCGACCTGACCTTCACCCCCAGCCGCGACACGACCGCCGAAGAGGTCAACAAGCTGCTGAAGGAAGCCGCCGAAGGCGAGCTCAAGGGTGTGCTCGGCTTCACCGACGAGCCGCTGGTTTCGATCGACTTCAACCACGACGCGCATAGCTCGACGATCGACAGCCTCGAAACCGCGGTGATCGACGGCAAGCTGGTGCGGGTGCTCAGCTGGTACGACAATGAATGGGGCTTCTCGAACCGCATGATCGACACCGCAGGTGTGATCGCCAAGTTCCTCTAAACCAAAGGAAAGAAGCGATGACCGCGTTCAAGACCCTCGACGACATCGGCGACGTCACCGGCAAGAAGATACTGGTGCGCGTCGACCTCAATGTCCCGATGATCGACGGCGCGGTCGGCGACAAGACGCGGATCGAGGCAGCGATGCCGACGATCCGCGAATTGTCCGACAAGGGCGCGATCGTCCTGCTGCTCGCGCATTTCGGGCGGCCCAAAGGCGCGAAGAACCCGACGCAATCGCTAAGCCTCGTCATGGGCGGGGTCGAGGATGTGCTTGGCCATTCGGTGATGTATATCCCCGAAGCGGTTGGCGAGGGCGCCAAGGCTGGCGTCGCGGTGCTCGCTCCCGGTGACGTTGCGGTGCTCGAAAACACCCGCTTCTATCCCGGCGAGGAAAAGAACGATCCGGCCTTTGCCGATGCGCTGGCCGAAATCGGCGACCTTTATGTCAACGATGCCTTTTCGGCGGCGCACCGCGCCCATGGCTCGACCGAAGGCATTGCGCGCCGGCTACCTGCGTATGCGGGACGCGCGATGGAAGCCGAACTGAAGGCGCTCGACGCCGCGCTCGGCAATCCGGTGCATCCGGTGGCCGCGGTTGTTGGCGGCGCCAAGGTGTCGTCTAAGATCGACGTGCTGCGCAATCTGGTCGGGCAGGTCGATCATCTTATCATCGGCGGCGGCATGGCAAACACCTTCCTCGCCGCGCGCGGGGTCGATGTCGGCAAGTCGCTGTGCGAGCATGACCTGGTCGGGACCGCCAATGCGATCTTCGATGCCGCGGATGCCGCGGGCTGCACCATTCACCTGCCTTACGACGTCGTAGTGGCGAAGGAGTTCGCGCCCAATCCGCCGACACGGACGGTCAATGTGCATGAGGTGGCTGCCGACGAGATGATCCTCGACGTCGGCCCCGCCGCGACCGAAGCGCTGGCCGATGTGCTCAAGAACTGCCGCACTTTGGTGTGGAACGGCCCGCTCGGCGCGTTCGAGACGCCGCCGTTCGACGCCGCCACCGTCGCGCTCGCGAAAACCGCCGCGGCGCTGACGCGCGAAGGCTCGCTGATCTCGGTTGCGGGTGGCGGCGATACCGTCGCAGCGCTCAACCACGCCGGGGCGGGCAAGGATTTCACCTTTGTTTCGACCGCTGGCGGCGCCTTCCTCGAGTGGATGGAAGGCAAACCGTTGCCGGGCGTCGACGCGCTCAAAGCCTGATTTTCCGGCGCATTTGCATCCCGGTGTCGGGATCGCTATGCGCGCCGCACCATACGTATGCAAACCCACGGAGACGTTATGACCACCGCCAATGCCGCCATGCTGGAGCAGATCAAATCGGGACAGGGCTTTATCGCCGCGCTCGACCAGAGCGGCGGCTCGACGCCCAAGGCATTGAAGGGGTACGGCATCGAAGCCGACGCCTTCTCGAACGACGAGGAAATGTTCGCGCTGATCCACGACATGCGCAGCCGCATCGTCACGGCGCCCTGCTTTAACGGCGACAAGGTGATCGGCGCGATCCTGTTCGAGCGCACGATGGATGGTGACGCGGGCGGCAAGCCGGTTCCGGCGCTGCTGTGGGAACGCGGCGTGGTGCCTTTCCTGAAAGTTGACAAGGGACTTGAAGACGAAGTTAACGGTGTTCAGCTGATGAAGGCGAACCCCGGCCTTGACGATCTGTGCAAGCGCGCGGTCGCCAAGGGAGTATTCGGCACCAAGATGCGCAGCGTGATCAATCTCGCCAATGCGGCGGGCGTCAAGGCGATCGTCGAGCAGCAGTTCGCCGAAGCGGCGCGCATCGCCGCGCACGGGCTCGTCCCGATCATCGAACCCGAAGTGAACATCAAGAGCGCCGAGCGCGACGCCGCCGATCGGCTGCTGCTCAACGAAACGCTCGCCGCGCTCGACGCGTGGAACGGCGCGCCGGTGATGCTGAAACTGTCGTTGCCGACCGAAGCGGGGCTGTTCCAGCCGCTGGTCGATCATGCCAAGGTGCTGCGCGTCGTCGCGCTGTCGGGCGGCTTCGCTCGTCCCGAGGCGTGCGTCGAACTGGCGAAGAACCCGGGGATCATCGCGAGCTTCAGCCGCGCGCTACTGGAGGACCTGCGCCACCAGATGAGCGACGACGAGTTCAACAACTCGCTCGGCGGCGCGATCAACGAAATTCACGCGGCCTCCGTGGCCTGAAGTGATGGGAGAGAGGTGGCAAGCCGTCGATGATTATATCGCCGGCAAATTGCTCGGCGCCGACGACGCGCTTGCCGCCACTCTCGCCAACAATGCCGCGAACGGGTTGCCGCCGATCGACGTGTCGGCCGCCCAGGGCAAGATGCTGTTCTTGCTGGCGCAGACCGCGGGTGCCAAAAACATCCTCGAGATCGGAACGCTCGGTGGTTATTCGACAATCTGGCTGGCGCGCGCCCTGCCCGAGGACGGCCGCTTGGTGACGCTGGAGCTCGAGGCACATCATGCCGATGTCGCCCGGGCCAATCTGGAACGCGCCGGCGTCGGTGGGCTGGTCGACATTCGGGTGGGGCCGGCAAGCGACACCCTTTCCGCGATGACCGGCGAAACGGCGTTCGACTTCGTGTTCATCGATGCCGACAAGCAGAACAATGTGCATTATGTGCGCGAGGCATTCAGGCTCGGGCGCGCCGGAACGACGATCGTCGTCGACAATGTCGTGCGCGAAGGCGGGGTGCTGGACGGTGACAGCGACGACGAACGGATCGTCGGAACACGCGCGCTGTTCGACATGCTGAGCGCCGAACCGCGACTTGATGCGACGGCGGTGCAGACCGTCGGCGCGAAAAAGTGGGACGGGTTTATATTGGCGCGCGTTCGCTGAGGGGACGTTTCATGTTCTGTCATCCCGGCGAAGGCCGGGATCTCACCGTGGCAATTTGATGCAGCGTCGAGATCCCGGCCTTCGCCGGGATGACGAGACTAAAGTGTGGTGTTTGTCAGAGCCCACCCGCGAAACGAAACGCAAAGCGGTAATCCTCCGGCTTCAGCTCGACGTTCGTCATCCTGTCGGGGCGTACCGATTCCAGCGTGATGCTTCCGTCGGCAAGCGGCGTCGCTTCGCCCAGCGTTACTTCGAACGGCTGCCGTTCGCCGTTGCCGCGAATCCACAGCATCTGCACCCGCACGCGCCCGGCCCAGATGCAGCGGGCGTTCATCGGGCAGCGGCTGTCCTCCAGCACTGCGACCGGCTGAACGATCGGCCCGTCGACATAAGCGCGCTCGCCGAGCGCGACGTCGCTGGCATCGGCGAGCGGCGCCGGATCGCGCGTCGTGGCACATGCCGACAGCGCGAAGGCGGCGGCCAGAAGGAGATGGGTAAGGCGCGGGCTGTTCTGCATTTGCGGGTTCATGAGCGCATCGCTATGAACCCGCCATGACCCAAGTGACCCGCATTCCTTGCCAGCTCTACCTCATCTCGCCTCTTGATGTCGGCGGCGATTTTCCCGACCAACTTGCGGCCGCGCTCGATGCCGGGCCCGTTGCCGCGTTCCAGTTTCGGGTGAAGGGGCTCGATCAGCACGAAGCTGCACGCTTGGCCGAGCCCTTGCAGGCGATCTGTGCGGCCCGCGACGTCGCGTTTATCGTCAACGACGACGTCGCGCTGGCCAAGCGATTGGGCGCCGATGGCGTCCATCTGGGGCAGGGCGACGGCGATCCCAAAGCGGCGCGGCGCGAACTGGGGTCCAGCGCCCAGATCGGGATCACCTGTCACGCCAGCCGCCATCTCGCAATGGAAGCGGGTGAGGCCGGAGCGGATTATGTTGCCTTTGGGGCGTTTTTCCCGACCACCACCAAGAGCGTCGAACATCACGCCGATCCGGCCATCCTGGAATGGTGGCAAAGCATGTTCGAATTGCCCTGCGTCGCAATCGGCGGGATCACCGCCCAAAATGCGCGCGAGTTGATCGATGCCGGCGCCGATTTCCTCGCGGTCTCGGGCGGGGTATGGGCGTACCCCGATGGCCCGGCGGCGGCAGTGCAGGCGTTTACTGCGCTGCTGAACGATCAGCCGGCAGGATAATCACGTCCCGGCTTCTTCGGCATTTCGGCGGATGGGCCGGGCGGAACGCCATCCTTGCGCCAGCCAAACAGGCCGGCGCAAGGCGCTGGGCGGTGCGGTGGTACGGCACCGCTGCCGCGTGGTCGGGGCGTGACGTGCGAAAGATCGCTATTCATCATGTCGCCGATATACCGCGAACCAATGCCTCCATATTGGATCGATACGTCAAATCGGCTTCGGTTCATCGCTTTTCGGCTAGCCCAAATTTGGACTTGCGCAAGGCGGGGCGGGCCGCGAGACAGCGGGCGGGGAGAATGACATGACCGACAGCACCACGGCGAGCACACGCGGGCGCGAACTGACGATCCGCGCGATTATTCTTGGCGGCGTGCTGACGCTGATGTTCACCGCCGCGAACGTCTATCTGGGGCTGAAGGTTGGATTGACCTTTGCCACCTCGATCCCAGCCGCGGTGATTTCTATGGCGCTGCTGCGTTACATGGCGGGGTCGACAATCCTCGAGAATAATATCGTCCAGACGATCGCGAGCGCCGCGGGTACGCTGGCGGCGATCATCTTCGTGCTGCCGGGGCTGGTGATGGTCGGGTACTGGCAGGGCTTCCCCTTGCTCGAAACCACCGCGATCACGATGCTCGGCGGCATTTTGGGCGTGCTGTTCTCGGTTCCGCTGCGCCGCGCGCTCGTCGTCGATTCGGACCTGCCTTATCCCGAGGGCCGCGCCGCCGCCGAAGTGCTGCAGGTCGGCGCCGCCAGCGCCGAAGGCGCGGCGGAGAACAAGGCGGGCTTGTCGGCACTCCTGTGGAATTCGATTGTCGCTGCCGGTTTCACGCTGCTGACCCAGATGAAACTCGCCGGCGCAGAAGTTGCGCGCTGGTTCGCGGTCGGCAGCGGCGCGACCGGGATCGCCGGCGGGCTCGCCTTTGCGCTGTTCGGCGTTGGCCATCTTGTCGGCCTGTCGGTGGGTATGGCGCAGCTCGTTGGCCTGGTCACCGGCTGGTGGGTGCTGCTGCCGATCCTGACGCAGGGCGGGGTGGGCGACGCTGAAACGCTGGCGAACACCGTGTTTCGCGCCGATGTGCGCTTCTTTGGCGCCGGGGTAATCGCGGTTGCCGCGATCTGGACGCTGATCAAGATCGCCAAGCCGGTGATCGGCGGCATCCGATCGGCAATGGCGGCCAGCCGCGCGCGGCAGGGCGGGCACGCGCTGGCGATCGAGGAACAGGATATGTCGATCGGCTGGGTGTTCGGCGGATCGCTGTTCCTGATGCTCCCGATCAGCATCCTGCTTTGGTCCGAACTGTCGGGCGGACCGCTCGCCGGGGCGTCGTTTGCGCTAATCGCCGGCGCGATCCTGTTCATCATCATCGTCGGGCTGATGATCGCGTCGGTCACCGGCTATATGGCAGGGCTGATCGGCGCGTCGAACTCACCGGTGTCGGGGATCGGTATCCTTGCAATCATCGCCTCGTCGCTGCTGCTGCTCGGCCTCCTCGGTCGCGGCGGCGGCGAAGCGGAAGTCAATGCGATGGTCGCTTATGCGCTGATCGTCACCGGGCTGGTGTTCGGGATCGCGACGATCTCCAACGATAATCTTCAGGACCTGAAGACCGGCCAGCTCGTCGGCGCGACGCCCTGGAAACAGCAGGTCGCGCTGATCATCGGCGTGATCTTTGGCTCGCTTATCGTGCCGCCGGTGCTCAATGTGCTCAATGAAACGGTCGGATTTGTCGGCGCCCCCGGCGCGGGCCCGAATGCGCTTGCCGCGCCGCAGGCGGGGCTGATCTCGTCGCTCGCGCAGGGCGTGCTCGGCGGGGACCTCAACTGGACGATGCTGGGTTACGGCGCCCTCGCCGGGGTGGGCTTCATCATCGTCGATGCGCTGCTCGGTCGCGCAGGCAAGCTCCGCCTGCCGCCGCTCGCGATCGGCATCGGCATTTATCTGCCGATGGCGGTGATCCTGCCCGTGGTGATCGGCGCGGTCGGTGGCTGGTTTTACGACCGCTGGGCAGCGAAGCGTCCGAACGCGGGCTTCGCGCACCGCATGGGCGTGCTGACTGCAACGGGGATGATCGTCGGCGAAAGCCTGTTCGGCGTCCTTTACGCCGGTATCGTCGCGGGCAGCGGCAGCGATGCGCCGCTTGCCGTCGTCGGCGACGGCTACGCCCCCTATGCGCCGTGGGTCGGGCTGATCCTGTTCGTCGGGCTCGTCTGGCTCAGCTATCGGCGGACGCGCGCGATGGTTGTCGCCACGGCCTGACACGCGGCTTGCCCTTCGCCGCTGGCGCGGCTAAAGGCGCGCACCTGATAGCGGTGCCCGGCGGGCGCAGCTTTGCTCTTTCCATCCTTGTCTAGTGAGTGTGCGCGATGAAGATCACCGGCGTTGAAATCCGTCCCGGCAATATCCTCGAATATGAAGGTGGCATCTGGAAGGTCACCAAGATCCAGCATACCCAGCCGGGCAAGGGCGGCGCCTACATGCAGGTCGAAGCCAAGAATCTGATCGACGGGCGCAAGCTCAACAACCGTTTCCGCAGCGCCGACACGGTCGAGAAGGTCCGCCTCGACACCAAGGATTTCCAGTTCCTCTATGCCGAGGGCGACGATCTGGTGTTCATGGACAAGGACACGTTCGAACAGATCAACATCGGCAAGGATGTCGTCGGCGAAGCGCATGAATTTCTGCAGGACGGCATGGATGTCGTACTCGAACTTTGGGAAGAGCGCCCAATCTCGGTCGAACTGCCCGAAACGATCGAAGCGACGATCGTCGAGGCCGACGCGGTGGTGAAGGGGCAGACCGCCTCGTCGTCGTACAAGCCCGCGATCCTCGACAATGGCGTGCGCGTGATGGTGCCGCCGCACATCACCAGCGGGACCAAGATCGTCGTTCATGTGTACGACCGCGAATATGTTCGCCGCGCCGACTAAATAACGTCGCCCCCGCGAAGGCGGGGCCGCTATCGGCGTAGCGCAAGGTTGCTTGCGGCCGGTGTAGGGTTGGACATGCCCCCCGGCATGTCCAAGGGTTGTCCGGGGGACAACCCGACCCTCTACCCCTTCGCGGGGGCGACGCTTTGGAGATCGAACAATGGCCGTATCCGGCATTATCACCGTCATGGAGCGCGCTGCGCGCAAGGCTGGCACCAAGCTGCGCCGCGACTTTGGCGAGATCGAGCATTTGCAGGTTTCGCAAAAGGGACCTGCCGATTTCGTGTCGAAGGCCGATCAGGCCGCCGAGCGCACCCTCTACGACGAACTCGGCCGCGATCGTCCGGGCTGGGGCTTTGTGCTCGAAGAGGGCGGGGTGATCGAGGGTGAGCCGGGCAAACCGCGCTTCATCATCGACCCGCTCGACGGCACATCGAACTTCCTCCACGCGATCCCGCATTTCGCGATTTCGATCGCGGTGCAGGAACCCAAGCCCGGCGGCGGCTGGGGCGACATCACCTCGTGCCTGATCTATCAGCCGGTCACTGACGAAAGCTATTGGGCCGAGCGCGGCCGCGGCGCGTGGCTGCACGACCGCCGCCTGCGCGTGGCGTCGCGCCGCCACCTCAACGAATGCCTGATCGCGACCGGCATCCCCTATATGGGTCATGGCGATTTCGCGCAGTGGAGCCGCATTTTTGGCGCTGTCGCCCCTGAAGTCGCGGGCATCCGCCGCTTTGGTGCCGCCAGCCTCGACCTCGCATGGGTCGCGGCAGGGCGTTACGACGGCTTCTGGGAAAGCGACCTCAAGGTCTGGGACGTCGCGGCGGGCATGCTGCTCGTCCGCGAAGCCGGCGGCTTCGTTAGCGATTTCCGCGGCGGCGACCGCGCGATCGAGCGCAGCGAATTCATCGCGGGCAGCGCCGCGGTGCATTCGAAGTTGCAGAAACTGGTCGCGGGCGCGCTGCGCAACGCGTGAACGCGTCTATTTTTTCGCCTTGGCCTCGTTTCCGTCGTCGAAGACGAAGGAATCGAAATCGGCCATGACGTCGGTCCAGATCTCCAGATTTTTGATGAACTGCGTACGCGGCATACCTCCGGCATCGAGATATATATCCATCTCGATGACGGGGTCATTTTCTTTGTCGACGTAGGTGCGAGCGTAACGGTTTTTGGCGTTCCATTCGTTCGTCCGTTCGATGGGGAAGGGTTTGCCGATCGTGAAGCCGGTATAGAATTCGATCGAGCTACAAGGCCCGAGCTTCACGCCGCCGCCACATCCCATAAAATAGACGGTAAAATTGCGTCCGCCGCTTCCCGATCTGATAAACGGGGTTCCGTCCGTCTCGGTTTCGACCTTGGCACGATAACCTTCGTCGGACAGCAGCTTGGCGATCTGCCCGACATCAGCTTTAATCGGCATATCCGCGGACGCTGCCACTGGCTGGGCTGCCGCATTTTGGATGGCGCCCTGCGTCGGCACCGCAAGCGATTCGGCGAGCATCGCCACCGCAAAAATCGTCTGCACATTTCCCCCTTTTTACCCGTTATCTAACCGCGTACCCGCTCACTTCTCGAAAACATACTCGCGGAACGAATCCATCAGCGTCGCCCAGGTGTTGAACGTCTCGCCGACATTTTCGCGCGGGATGCCCGCAAAATCGAGATCGACGTCCATTTCGAGCACGGGATCGCCTTCGTCATCCCGGTACGCCCGCGCAAAGCGTTTGTCCTTGTTCCACTTGTTCAGCTTCTCGAGCGTCACGTCCTTCGCGTCGCTGAACCCCATATAATATTGCAGCGTCTTGCATTTCTTGCCCTCGTCGCAGTTCATGAACAGGACGAGGAATTTGAGGCCGTTGCGGTTGCTTTCGATATAGGGGTCGTCACCCGGCTTGGCGACGATCGTCGCGGGCCAGCCCTGCGACTCGACGATCGCCTCGATCGTCGCCGGATCGGTCGCATTGACCAGTTCGGCGTGCGCGGGCGTCGCGGCAAGCAGGGCGGATGCGCCCAAGGCAAGTGCGGTGCGCGTGGCAAATGATCTCATGAAACTCCTCCCTGCATGAACCGCCATCGAAATCGCCCCGAAAGCGCTCAATTAACCCCAATTCGTGCGGCGTATCACAGCGATAGGCGCTGCCGCCAGCGGCGTTTGTGCTTTTGGTCACTCGGGGCATGAAAATCATGCCCGCAGCGCTTGCGACGGGCGGCAGGCTGGCCTAAAGCGCCCGCATAACGGGTGGCAAACACCTCTAAAACAAGACTGCGAGCTCCCATGGTCGATCTGACGCAATATTTGCCGATCCTGATATTCCTGGTCATTGCGGTCGGGCTGTCGTCGGCGTTCGTGTTCCTGCCGATGGGCGTGGCGCGGCTGACTGGCGCGCACAAGCCCGAGCCGGCAAAGCTGACCGAATATGAATGCGGCTTTCCCGCGTTCGAGGATGCGCGCAGCCAGTTCGACGTCCGCTTCTATCTCGTCGCGATTCTGTTCATCATTTTCGACCTCGAAGCGGCCTTCCTCTTTCCTTGGGCGGTCAGCCTGGAGGAGATCGGCTGGGCCGGTTGGGCCACGATGATGATCTTCCTCGCCGAACTCACGCTCGGCCTTGTGTACGCGTGGAAAAAAGGCGCGTTGGATTGGGAATGAGCACGTCCAGCATCATCATGCCCGGCCAGATGCCGGTGGCTCCCGGCACGAATCCGGACCAGAGCTTTTTCGACGACCTCAACAGCGAGGTCGGCGACAAGGGCTTTCTCGTCACCTCGACCGAGGATCTGTTCAACTGGGCGCGCACCGGCTCGCTGTGGTGGATGACCTTTGGCCTCGCGTGCTGCGCGGTCGAGATGATCCACGTCAACATGCCGCGTTATGACATGGAGCGTTTCGGTGTCGCGCCGCGCGCGTCCCCGCGCCAATCGGACGTGATGATTGTTGCGGGAACGCTGTGCAACAAGATGGCGCCCGCGCTCCGCCGTGTGTACGACCAGATGTCGAACCCGAAATATGTGATTTCGATGGGCAGCTGTGCCAATGGCGGCGGCTATTACCACTATAGCTACAGCGTCGTGCGCGGCTGCGACCGTATCGTGCCGGTGGACATCTATGTCCCCGGCTGCCCGCCGACCGCCGAAGCCTTGCTCTACGGCGTGATGCAGTTGCAGCGGAAAATCCGCCGCACCGGGACGATCGAACGCTGATGGCTCATCCTGCTCCCCTCGTCGCGCCGCAGCCCACGCTTGCGGCAGCTCTCAAGGCGTTGCTCGGCACCGATCTGCTGGCGCATGATTTCGCTGCCGACGAAGACAGCATCACCGTCGATCGCGCCGCGGTCGCCGGGGTGATGATCGCGCTGCGCGACAATCTGGAGTATCAGCAGCTCATGGAGATTGCCGGGGTCGACTATCCCGACCGTGCCGAGCGGTTCGAGGTCGTCTATCACCTGCTCAGCGTCACCAAGAACCACCGCCTTCGCGTCCGCGTGTCCACCGACGAGGCGACGCCGGTGCCGACGATCGTACCCGTGTGGCCGAACGCCGGCTGGCTCGAGCGCGAAGTGTTCGACATGTATGGCGTGCTGTTCGCGGGCAACCCGGACCTTCGCCGCATCCTGACCGACTATGGTTTCCAGGGGCATCCCCAGCGCAAGGACTTCCCGCTGACCGGCTATACCGAGCTGCGCTATAGTGAAGAGGACAAGCGGGTCGTTTATGAGCCGGTGAAGCTGGCGCAGGATTTCCGCAACTTCGACTTCCTCAGTCCGTGGGAAGGCGCCGACTATGTGCTGCCCGGCGATGAAAAGGCTGGGGGGACCGGCGAAGCGCCCGGTAAGGGCGCGCCCACGCCGATGACGTCGAAAGAGGTCAAGGCCGCCGACGACAAGGCGAAGGCGCCGCCGCCGCCGACCCCGAAGACCACCGACAGCCCGGCGCAGACGGGCGCGGGTGCCAAGGTCAACAAGGTCGCGGCAAAGACGAGCCGCGACGGCGCAAAGGCGACGACGAGCGCCAAGGCCAAGACTCCGGCAACGAAGAAAGCCGAGGCTCCTGCCAAAACCAAAGCGCCGGCCAAACCGCGCGCGCCGCGCAAGCCCAAAGCAGGAGGTGACGCATGACCGACGCTCCTCAGGTCAAGCACCACGGCAGCGACATGTTCGAAGGCTATCCGGTCGACACCGCCGATACGGCGGGTGATCAGGCGGTCACCAACTACACGATCAACTTCGGCCCGCAGCATCCTGCGGCGCATGGCGTGCTGCGCATGGTGATGGAGCTCGACGGCGAGATCATCGAGCGCGTCGACCCGCACGTCGGACTGCTCCATCGCGGCACCGAAAAGCTGATCGAATATAAGACCTATTTGCAAGCCTTGCCCTATTTCGACCGGCTCGACTATTGCTCGCCGCTCGGCATGGAGCACAGCTATGTGCTGGCGATCGAGAAGCTGCTCGATCTCGAAGTTCCCGAGCGCGCGCAATATCTGCGCGTCCTGTTCGCCGAGCTGACGCGCATCTGCAACCATATGCTCAACATCGGGTCGCACGTCATGGACGTCGGCGCGATGACGCCGAACCTGTGGGTATTCGAACTGCGCGAGGATTGCCTCAACTTCTTCGAACGCGCCTCGGGCGCCCGCATGCACTCGGCCTATTTTCGTCCGGGCGGCGTCCATCAGGATGTGCCGGAGCGGCTGCTCTACGACATCGGCGAATGGTGCGAAAAGCGCCTGCCGAAGTTGTTCGGCGACGCGATGAGCCTCGTCATCGACAACCGCATTTTCAAACAGCGTAATGTCGACATCGCGACGGTGAGCAAGGAAGATGCGTTGGCGTGGGGCTTCTCGGGCCCGATGATCCGCGGCAGCGGCATCGCATGGGACCTGCGCAAATCGCAGCCCTATGATGCCTATGCCAAGATGGAGTTCGACATTCCCGTCGGCACGCGCGGCGACTGCTACGACCGCTTCATGGTCCGCGTGCAGGAAGTCTATCAGTCGGCGCGCATCATCCTGCAGTGCCTGCGCGACATGCCCACCGGCCCGATCGCCAGCCTCGACCGCAAGGTCGTGCCGCCGAAGCGCGGCGAGATGAAGCAGTCGATGGAATCGCTGATCCATCACTTCAAGCTCTATACCGAGGGCTTCCACGTCCCCGCGGGCGAGGTCTATGTCGCGACCGAAAGCCCCAAGGGCGAATTCGGCGTCTATCTGGTCAGCGACGGCACCAACAAGCCGTACCGCTGCAAGATCCGTCCGACGGCGTTTTCGCACCTTCAGGCGATGGATTTCATGTGCAAGGGCCACATGCTCGCCGACACCACCGCGATCATCGGCGCGATCGACGTGGTGTTCGGGGAGTGCGACCGGTGACTTCGCGACAGGCATTGCTCCTATTTTTCGTCTTGTGCTTTTTGATCGGGATTGCGGTTGTGATGACGACTGACATGCCCCTCATGTTCGGTGTCGTGGCGCTTATGATTGCTGCGACCTGGTGGGTCCGCAATAAACTAGTGAGCAAGCAGCATGGCTGACGCACCCGAAATCCCCGACGAAGCCGAAACCCGCGCGCGCTGGGGCGCCTTTGCGTGGACGGCGGAAAATGCCGAAAAGGCGAAGGCGGTCATCGCGCGCTACCCCGCGGGGCGCCAGCGCTCGGCGGTGATGCCCTTGCTCGACCTCGCGCAGCGCCAGGTCGGCGCCGAGACGCAGACGCAGGGCTGGCTGCCCGTGCCGGTGATCGAATATGTCGCCGCCGCGCTCGATATGCCCTTCATCCGCGCCTATGAGGTCGCGACCTTCTACACGATGTACAATCTCGTCCCCGTCGGCCGCTATCATGTGCAGGTCTGCGGCACGACGCCGTGCCTGCTGCGCGGGTCGGACGATGTCATGGCCGCGTGCAAGAACCGCGGGATGACCAAGGGCAAGACCACGCCCGACGGCCTGTTCACGCTGACCGAGGTCGAGTGCATGGGCACCTGCACCAACGCGCCGATGGTCCAGATCAACGACGACAATTTCGAGGACCTCGATTACGACAGCATGACGCGCATCCTCGACGATCTGGCGGCGGGCAAGTCACCCAAGGCAGGCACCCAGAACCCGAAGCGCCACACGAGCGAGCCCGAAGGCGGCCCGACGACGCTGAAGGAGATGGTCAAGGCCAACCACGACTATCGGAAGGAGTGGTAAGCCATGCTCGCCGATAAGGACCGCATTTTTACCAATCTCTACGGCTTTCAGCCGTGGAACCTCAAATCTGCGCAGATGCGCGGCGATTGGGACAAGACCAAGGATTTGATGAAGCGCGGCCAGGACGCGATCATCGAGGAGATCAAGGCGTCGGGCCTGCGCGGCCGCGGCGGCGCGGGCTTCCCGACGGGGCTCAAGTGGAGCTTCATGCCGAAGGAGCCGCGCGCCGACCGCCCGAGCTTCCTCGTCATCAACGCCGACGAATCCGAGCCGGGTTCGTGCAAGGACCGCGAAATCATCCGCCACGATCCGCACAAGCTGATCGAAGGCGCGCTGATCGCGGGCTATGCGATGCGCGCGCGCGCCGCGTACATCTATATCCGCGGCGAGTTCATCCGCGAGGCCGAGACGCTCTTCGCCGCGGTGCAGGAGGCGTATGACGCCGGGCTGCTCGGCAAGAATGCCGCGAAGTCGGGTTATGATTTCGACGTCTTCGTCCATCGCGGCGCCGGCGCGTACATCTGCGGCGAAGAAACCGCGATGATCGAAAGCCTCGAGGGCAAAAAGGGCCAGCCGCGCCTGAAACCCCCGTTCCCAGCGGGTGCGGGCCTTTATGGCTGTCCGACGACGGTGAACAATGTCGAGAGCATCGCGGTCGTCCCGACGATCCTCCGCCGCGGCGCGGCGTGGTTCTCGTCCTTCGGGCGCGAGAATAACAAGGGTACCAAGCTTTTCCAGATCAGCGGCCATGTGAACACGCCGTGCGTCGTCGAGGAAGAGATGAGCATCCCCTTCCGCGAGCTGATCGAAAGGCATTGCGGCGGCATCCGTGGCGGCTGGGACAATCTCCTCGCGGTGATCCCCGGCGGCTCGTCTGTCCCGCTCGTTCCCGCAGCCGAAATCATGGACTGCCCGATGGATTTTGACGGGCTGAAGGCCGTCGGATCGGGCCTCGGCACCGCCGCGGCGATCGTGATGGACAAGTCGACCGACGTCGTTCAGGCGATCAGCCGCATCAGTTACTTCTACAAGCATGAAAGCTGCGGCCAGTGCACGCCGTGCCGCGAAGGCACCGGCTGGATGTGGCGCGTGATGGAACGGCTGCGCACCGGCGACGCCGACATCAGCGAGATCGACACGCTGTACGACGTGACCAAGCAGGTCGAGGGCCACACCATCTGCGCGCTCGGCGACGCCGCGGCGTGGCCGATCCAGGGTCTGATCAAGCATTTCCGCCCCGAAATCGAGCGCCGCATCCGCGAGAATCGCGGCGTGTTGGAGGCGGCGGAGTGAGATTTTCGGCGGCCATATCCAGCACCTGCCTCGCCGCTTGCATAGCAGTGAATGCGCAAGCGCAGCCGGGGGTTCTCAAGTTGTTCGACAAGGGCGCGATCGACAACTGGGCGCAGTGCAGTTGGGAGCAGATGCCCGTAACGGCAGAAGCTTTGGTGAGCTTGGGCGGCAGTTCGACCGGTATTCCCAAATCTGACGATATTCCCTTTGCCAGCCGGGAAGAGAATCTGAATGCGCGTCTGAATTCCGTTTGCGGCTATCTCCTTTCGCCTTCGGACCTGAATGCTATCGGCTTTGGTCCACCGCAGGCCAAGAAGCGGGCTCTTAAGGAGAAGCGCCCCGAAACGCCCGGTACGGAAGACAAGAAGATTTCGCTCTTCATCTGCGCCCACAAGCTTTCGGGCAGATATGTGATGACCGAGCGTGGCTTGCCAAAACCGAAGCCAAAAAGAGAGCTTTCTGGGGCTTCGGTTGATTGTTTCAAATTAGAAAGCGATGGGAGCCTATCCCGTGCCTAAAGTTACCGTAGATGGCGTAGAACTTGACGTCCCGCAGGGCGCGACCGTGCTGCAGGCGTGCGAGCTGGCGGGGAAGGAAATTCCGCGTTTCTGTTACCACGAACGCCTGTCGATCGCCGGCAATTGCCGGATGTGCCTTGTCGAAGTGTCGCCCGGCCCGCCGAAGCCGCAGGCGTCGTGCGCGTTGCCGACCGCCGAGGGGCAGGTGATCAGGACCGACAGCCCGATGGTGAAGAAGGCGCGCGAAGGGGTGATGGAGTTCCTGCTCATCAACCACCCGCTCGACTGCCCGATCTGCGACCAGGGCGGCGAATGCGACCTGCAGGACCAGTCGGTCGCCTATGGCCGCGGCGCGACGCGCTATGACGAGAACAAGCGCGCGGTGACTGAGAAATATATGGGCCCCATCGTCAAGACGGTGATGACCCGCTGCATCCAGTGCACGCGCTGCGTCCGCTTTGCCGAGGAAGTCGCGGGCGTCGAGGACATCGGCGCGATCTATCGCGGCGAAAATATGCAGATCACGAGCTACCTCGAACATGCGGTCGCCAGTGAACTTTCCGGAAATATCGTCGACCTGTGCCCGGTCGGCGCGCTGACGTCGAAGCCCTATGCATTCGAGGCGCGGCCGTGGGAGCTGACGAAGACGCTGGGTATCGACATGATGGACGCGGTCGGCACCAATGTCCGCATCGATAGCCGCGGGCGGCAGGTGCTGCGCGTGCTGCCGCGCGTCAACGATAACGTGAACGAGGAATGGGCGAGCGACAAGACGCGCCACCATGTCGACGGGCTGACCCGCCGCCGCCTTGACCGCCCTTATGTCCGCAAGGAAGGCCAGGTGGTCGAAGCGACATGGGCCGAAGCCTTCGACGCGATCAAGGCGGTGAACGCGGGTTCGTCGGTCGCGGCGATCGCGGGCGATCTGTCGGATTGCGAGACGATGTTTGCCGCAAAGGCGCTGGTGAACGCGCTCGGTTCCGACCTGCTCGAAGGGCGCCAAACCGGCCTCGACTATGACGTGTCCAGCCTGTCGGCGGTCAATTTCAACACGACCATCGCCGAGGCCGAAAATGCCGATGTCATCCTGCTCGTCGGCACCAACCTCCGCTGGGAAGCGCCGCTGATTAACACGCGCATCCGCAAGGCGGTCTGGAAGAAGGGCGCGAAGGTCTTTGCGATCGGGCCCGAGAAGGACCAGACGTACAAGGTCAGCTGGCTCGGCGACGACGCCTCGCTCGTCGGGAAACTCCCCGCGGCGGCGCTTGATGCGCTGAAGGGGGCCGAGCGCCCGCTCATCATCCTTGGCGGCGGCGGCCTCGCGGTGCCCGGCGTGCATGGCGCGGCTCTCGCACTCGCCAAGTCGGTAAACGCGGTCAAAGACGGCTGGAACGGCTTCAGCGTCGTCCATATGGCGGCGAGCCGCATGGGCGGGCTGATGCTCGGCTATGCGCAGCCCGGCGGGATCAAGGACATCGTCGCCGCGAAGCCGAAGCTTGCCTTCTTCCTCGGCGCCGACGAGGTTGATTTCACCGGCTTTGGCAAGACGTTGAAGGTTTATGTCGGCCACCATGGCGACAAGGGCGCGCATGCGGCCGACGTCATCCTGCCTGCCGCGGCGTGGACCGAAAAGGATTTCACCACGGTCAACACCGAAGGCCGCGTCCAGCGCAGCGAGAAGGCGGTGTTCGCGCCCGGCGACGCGCGCGAGGACTGGAGCATTTTTCGTGCGCTTGCCGACGCGCTTGGCGTCAACGTCGGCTTCGACAGCTTCGACCAGTGCCGCGCCGCGATGATCGCTGCGGTTCCGGCGCTCGGGCAGGAAGGCCTCGCCGATTATGGCTGGTCGGCTCCCAAGCTGCCCGCCAAGCCCGAGGCGCGCGCAATCCCGTCGCCGATCAAGGATTTCTACCTCACCAACGCCATCTGCCGCGCGTCGCCGACGATGCAGCGCTGCTCGGAAGAGCTGGTGCATGGCGTGGATTTTGCGGAGGCCGCGGAATGACCCCGGTGCATGCCATTGCGTCGATGCTGTTCGTCAGCATGGGCTATGCCGTCTGGCGCGGCTTTAATCCCAAGGGCAAGTCGGACAAGCCCGGCCCGCACAACGGCTGGCGCAACCAGGACGGGGCCGGCAAATGACCGAGACGTTCATCTCCTGGGGCATGGATCCGAACTGGGCTTGGGGGCTCGCGACGATTTGCGGCATCCTGCTCATCGCGCTGCCGCTGATGCTCGCGGTTGCGATGATCATTTATGCCGATCGCAAGATCTGGGCAGCGATCGCGCTGCGCCGCGGGCCGAACGTCGTCGGCCCCTTCGGTTTGCTGCAATCGTTCGCTGACGGGTTGAAAGTGTTCCTGCAGGAAACGATCATACCCACGTCCGCCAACCGCGGCCTGTTCCTGATCGCGCCGATCATCACCTTCACCGTCGCGCTGCTCGCGTGGGCGGTGATCCCGTTCAATTCGGGCGCTGTGCTCGCCGACATCAACGTCGGATTGCTCTACATCCTCGCGATCTCGTCGCTCGGCGTTTATGGCGTCATCCTGTCGGGCTGGGCGTCGAACTCGAAATATCCCTTCTTCTCGGCGATGCGCGCCTCGGCGCAGATGATCAGCTATGAAGTCTCGATCGGCTTCATCCTGATCGGCGTCGTGCTGTTCGCCGACAGCTTCAACATGAACGAGATCGTCAAGGCGCAGCAGGGTCACGGGCTCGGCTTCGTCAACGCGTTCGGCTTCAACCTGCTGCTTTTCCCGCTCGCAGTGATGTTCCTGATTTCAGCGCTCGCCGAAACCGCGCGCGCGCCGTTCGACCTGACCGAAGCGGAAAGCGAGCTCGTCGCGGGCTATCAAACCGAATATTCGTCGATGAGCTTCGCGCTCTTCTGGCTTGGCGAATATGCCAACGTCCTCCTGATGTGCACGCTCAACGCCGTGCTGTTCTGGGGCGGCTGGCTGCCCCCGATCGACTGGGCGCCGCTCTATGCCGTCCCCGGCATCATCTGGCTGTTCGCGAAAATCCTGTTCTTCTTCTTCGTCTTCAGCTGGGTCAAGGCGACGGTCCCGCGCTACCGCTATGACCAGCTGATGCGGCTGGGCTGGAAAATCTTCCTGCCGATTTCGCTTCTGTGGATCTTCCTGATCTCGGGCTATCTGATGCTGACGAGGTACAGCGCGTGATGAAGCTTGGTATGGCCATGATGACATATGTCATTCCGACCGCGCCGCTTCCCGCGGTGTTGCCTGAGTACTCAATGGAATGTCGTGCCGGTGAAATGACCGGCGGAAAGACCCGGTTATTGATCGAAGTGTTGGGTAACGCGAAGGCACGAACAGCAAAAATCCAAGAAGGGTCGGTGGAGTGGGAAGCGAAAGTTGAGACCCACCCGATCTCTCGTCAATCGTCGGTCGGCAACATCGGATTTGTCGATATGATCAAGTTTCAAGAAGGCGGTCAGAACGGATTTATGAGGATCGAAGTTCGCGGCCCAATTGAAGATGATCTCGTATCCTTTTTTACGACGGATAGAGGCTCGAAAAAGTCAATGCAGGGTTCCTGCAACCTTGTAGCCGCGGGCCGGGAGATTAATCCGTGAGCACCATCGCCCACCTCATCAAAAGCTTCACGCTGTGGGAGTTTGTGAAGGCGCACGCCCTCACGTTGAAATATTTCTTCAAGCCGAAGGCGACGATCAACTATCCGTTCGAAAAGAACCCGCTCAGCCCGCGTTTCCGCGGCGAGCATGCGCTGCGTCGTTATCCGAACGGTGAGGAACGCTGCATCGCGTGCAAGCTGTGCGAAGCGGTGTGCCCGGCGCAGGCGATCACGATCGAGGCCGAGCCGCGTGAAGACGGCTCGCGCCGCACGACGCGGTACGACATCGACATGACCAAGTGCATCTATTGCGGTTTCTGTCAGGAAGCATGCCCGGTCGATGCGATCGTCGAGGGGCCGAACTTCGAATTCGCGACCGAAACGCGCGAGGAACTGCTTTATGACAAGGCCAAGCTGCTCGCCAACGGCGACAAATGGGAACGCGCGATTGCGGCGAATCTTGCCGCTGACGCGCCCTATCGATAAGGGCGCGCGCACATGATCCAACTCATCGCCTTTTACCTGTTCGCGACCATCGTCATCGCCTCTGCGGCGATGGTGATTTTTGCGCGCAACCCGGTCCACAGCGTCATGTGGCTGATCCTTGCCTTCTTCAACGCGGCGGGGCTGATGTTGCTCGCGGGTGCTGAATTCATCGCGATGCTGCTTGTCATCGTTTATGTCGGCGCTGTCGCGGTGCTGTTCCTGTTCGTCGTGATGATGCTCGACATCGATTTCGCCGAATTGCGTGCCGGTTTCGTGCGCTATCTGCCGCTGGGCGCGCTGGTGGCGATCATACTGGCCGCCGAGCTCGTTTTTGCGGTCAGCGCATGGAGCGCCGGCGGGGTTGACCTCGCGGCGCGCGCCGCGCCGGTGGTGACCGACAAGAGCAATATCCAGCAGATCGGCGAACTGCTCTACACGAAATATATCTTCCTGTTCGAGGCGGCAGGCATCGTCCTGCTGGTGGCGATGATCGGTGCGATCGTGCTGACGCACCGCCAGCGTGGTGGGGTGCGTACCCAGAATATTTCGGCGCAGAACCGGCGCCGCCCCGAGGACGCAACGCGCCTCGTCGATCCGGGCGTCGGGCAGGGGATGGAACTGTGATTTCGGTCAATACCCAATCCCCGTTCGCATCGAGCGTAGTCGAGATGCGTCTGGCACTGCGCTTGCGTGTCTCGACTTCGCTCGACACGAACGGAAATGAAAAGATCGTGATTGGAGCGGGCGCATGATCTCCGTCGGCCATTATCTCGCCGTTTCGGCGGTGCTCTTCACGCTCGGCGTGCTCGGCATCTTCATCAACCGCAAGAATATCATCGTCATCCTGATGGCGATCGAGCTCATCCTGCTCGCGGTGAACATCAATCTCGTCGCGTTCAGCGCGGCGCTGAACGATCTTGTCGGGCAGGTTTTCTCGATGTTCGTGCTGACCGTCGCGGCGGGTGAAGCCGCGATCGGTCTTGCCATTCTCGTTATCTATTTCCGCGGCCGCGGCACCATTGCCGTCGACGATGCCAACCGGATGAAGGGGTGAACCGGTGATCCAGGCGATCGTATTCCTGCCGCTCTTGGCGGCGCTTATCGCAGGCCTCGGCCAGCGCGTCATCGGCACCACCGCGTCGAAAATCCTGACGACGGGCGCGCTGTTCACCAGCTGTGCCTTGAGCTGGCCGATCTTCCTGTCGTTCGTGATGGGCAGCGGCGAGGCCGAAGTCGTCACCGTGCTGCACTGGGTCAGCTCGGGCGCGCTCCAGTTCAACTGGGAGCTGCGCGTCGATACGCTGACCGCAGTGATGCTCGTCGTGATCACGACGGTGTCGGCGCTCGTCCACCTCTATAGCTGGGGCTATATGGAGGAAGACCCGGACCAGCCGCGCTTCTTCGCTTATCTGTCGCTCTTCACCTTCGCGATGCTGATGCTCGTGACCGCGAACAACCTCGTCCAGATGTTCTTCGGCTGGGAAGGCGTCGGTCTTGCATCCTATCTGCTCATCGGTTTCTGGTACAAGAAACCGAGCGCCAACGCTGCGGCGATCAAGGCGTTCGTCGTCAACCGCGTCGGCGATCTGGGTTTCATGCTCGGTATCTTCGGTACTTTCCTGGTCTTCGGCACCGTCTCGATTCCCGAGATCCTCGCCGCGGCGCCGGGCATGGCGGGATCGACGATCACCTTCATGGGGATGCGCCTCGACACGATGACGATCCTCTGCCTGCTCTTGTTCATCGGCGCGATGGGCAAGTCGGCGCAGCTTGGCCTCCACACCTGGCTGCCCGACGCGATGGAAGGCCCGACCCCGGTGTCGGCGCTGATCCACGCCGCGACGATGGTCACCGCGGGCGTGTTCATGGTGTGCCGCCTGTCGCCGATGTTCGAAACGAGCGAAGTCGCGCTTGGCGTCGTGACCTTTGTCGGCGCTGCGACCTGCCTGTTCGCCGCGACCGTCGGCACGACGCAGTGGGACATCAAGCGCGTCATCGCCTATTCGACCTGCTCGCAGCTCGGCTATATGTTCTTCGCTGCGGGCGTCGGCGCCTATGGCGCGGCGATGTTCCACCTGTTCACGCACGCCTTCTTCAAGGCTTTGCTGTTCCTCGGTGCGGGCTCGGTGATCCACGCGATGCACCACGAACAGGACATGCGCTATTATGGCGGCCTGCGGAAACACATCCCGATCACCTTCTGGGCGATGATGATGGGGACGCTGGCGATTACCGGCGTCGGCATCGCGGGCGTTGCTGGTTTCGCGGGCTTCCATTCGAAGGACGGCATCCTCGAGGCGGCCTTTGCCGCGGGCGGCGGCGGCGTGATCGCCTTCTGGGTCGGCATCTTCGCCGCGCTGCTGACGAGCTTCTATTCGTGGCGCCTCGTCTTCCTGACCTTCTATGGCAAGCCGCGCTGGGAACAGAGCGAGCATATCCAGCACGCAGTGCACGACGACCATGGTCACGGCCATGACGATCATGCGCCCGCCGCGCAGGGCGATCATCACCACCATGATGCGCATCATGGCGCTTCGGGCGACGGCACCGCGGGTTACCACCCGCATGAAAGCCCGGTCTCGATGCTCATCCCGCTGGTGCTGCTTTCGATCGGCGCGGTGTTCGCGGGCTATGCGTTCAAATATCAGTTCATCTACCCCGAACAGGGGCTGGCCTTCTGGAACGGCAGCATGCTCGCCTATGACGCCGAACTGATGCACCATTCGCACGAAGTGCCGACGTGGGTGAAGTGGACGCCGTTCACGGTAATGGCGATCGGGCTGTTCCTCGCGTGGAACAGCTATATCCGCAACACCACGCTGCCGGCGCGCTTCGTGGCGCAGTTCAAGCTGCTCCACCAGTTCCTGTACAACAAATGGTATTTCGACGAGCTCTACCACGTCCTCTTCGTGAAGCCCGCCTTCTGGATCGGCCGCTTCTTCTGGAAGAAGGGTGACGAAGGCACCATCGACCGCTTCGGTCCCGATGGCGCCGCGGCGCTCGTCGCTGGGGGGACCCGTCTCGCGGTCCGGCTGCAATCGGGTTATGTTTATGGATATGCGTTTGTGATGCTGCTCGGTCTTGTCGGCCTCGCCAGCTGGGCCATGGTGAATTTCCTGTGAGCGGCTTCCCGATCCTTTCGCTGATGCTGGCGATTCCGCTGGTCGGCGCCATCGCCTGCCTGTTCGTTGGCGACAAGATGTCGCGCTTCGTCGCACTCGGCGCGACGCTCGCGACCTTCGTCCTCGGCTGCATCCTCTGGGCGAACTTCGACATTGGCGGCGCGCAGTGGCAGTTCACCGAACGCGCCGACCTGTTCGGGCGTTTCCAGTGGGCGCTGGGGATCGACGGCATGGCGCTGATGCTGATCATGCTCAGTGTTTTCCTGATGCCGCTCTGCATCCTCGCCAGCTGGGACGCGATCAAGAGCCGTGTCGGGCTCTACATGGCGATGTTCCTGATCATGGAAGTCGTCATGATCGGCGTCTTCATGGCGCAGGATCTGCTGCTCTTTTACATCTTCTTCGAGGCCGGCCTTATCCCGATGTATTTCATCATCGGCATCTGGGGCGGTGCGAACCGCAAATATGCGGCGTTCAAATTCTTCCTCTACACGCTGCTCGGGTCGGTGCTGATGCTGATCGCGATGATCGTCATGATCGCCGAAGCGGGCACGACCGACATTCCGACGCTGCTGAATTACGACTTCCCGGCGGGGATGCAGACGTGGCTGTGGCTCGCCTTTTTCGCCAGCCTTGCGGTCAAGATGCCGATGTGGCCCGTCCACACCTGGCTTCCCGACGCGCATGTGCAGGCGCCGACCGCGGGTTCGATGATCCTCGCGGGCGTGCTGCTGAAGCTCGGCGCCTACGGCTTCTTGCGCTTCATGATGCCGATGTTCCCCGACGCTTCGGCGCAGCTGATGTGGCTGGTCTTTGGCCTGTCGATGGTGGCGGTAGTATATACCAGCCTCGTCGCGCTCGTCCAAAGCGACATGAAGAAGCTGATCGCCTATTCGTCGGTCGCGCACATGGCGATCGTCACCGCGGGCCTGTTCGCGTTCAACCAGCAGGGTATCGAGGGCGCGCTGATCATCATGCTCAGCCATGGTGTCGTCTCGGCCGCGCTCTTCTTCTGCGTCGGCGTGATCTACGACCGGCTCCACACGCGCGAGATCGATCGTTACGGCGGGCTCGCGGTGAACATGCCGGCCTATGCGCTCTTCTTCATGCTGTTCACGATGGCGTCGATCGGCCTGCCGGGGACCAGCGGCTTCGTCGGCGAATTCCTGAGCCTGCTCGGCATTTACGAAGCGTCGAGCGTCGTCGCCTTCGTGTGCACCACGGGCATCATCCTGGGCGCCGCATATATGCTTTATCTCTACCGCCGCGTCGTGTTCGGCGAACTGACCAAGGACGATGTGAAGGCGATGCCCGACCTAAATGCACGCGAATGGGCAATCATGGCCCCGCTTGCCGCCGTGGCGCTGTGGATGGGCGTCTATCCCGAAAGCTTCCTCGCGCCGATGCGCGGCGACGTGACGACGGTCGTCGCGCGCCTTGCGCCGGCGAAACCCGCGGGCGACGCGCATCTTGCCGCCGGGAAGCCCAAGCCCGCCGCGGCGCAGGGTGAAACCGCGCACGGCTCCGCGCATGCGGGAGGCGCAAAATGACCGCCGATCTCGCGCTCATCTGGCCCGAACTGATCCTGACGATCGGCGGGCTTATCACGCTGATGCTCGGTACCTTCCTCGGCGATCGCCAGGTCGGTATCTACCAGCTCAGCGCGCTGCTCACGCTCGCCGCCGCTGCGGCCGCCGTCGTCGCATTGTTCGGGGTCGAGACGACCGTTTTTTCGGGTACGCTTTCGGTCGATGGATTCGGCGGTTTCGCCAAGCTCCTGATCTATGCTGCGAGCTTTGTGTGCATTCTTATCGCGCCGCGCTTTTTCAGCGGTGGCATGCGCGCCGAATATCCGACGCTGATCGTCTTCGCGGCGCTCGGCATGGGCATCATGGCTTCGGCGCGCGACCTGATGACGCTTTATGTCGGGCTCGAACTCAACAGCCTCGCGGCCTATGTGCTTGCGAGTTTCATGCGCACCGACGAGCGGTCGAGCGAGGCCGGGCTCAAATATTTCGTCCTCGGCGCGCTCGCGTCGGGCATGCTGCTCTACGGCATTTCGCTGCTCTACGGCTTCACCGGCACCACCGACTTTGCGGGTATCGCAGCGGCGATGGGCGGCGAACTCAACATCGGGTTGATCTTCGGGATCGTGTTCGTGCTCGCTGGCCTTGGTTTCAAGGTCAGCGCGGTACCGTTCCACATGTGGACCCCCGACGTCTATGAAGGCGCGCCGACCCCGGTGACGACCTTCTTCGCGAGCGCGCCCAAAGTGGCGGCGATGGCGCTCATGACCCGCGTCGTGATCGACGCGATGGGTCCCGCGATCGGCGCGTGGCAGCAGATCATCATCTTCCTCGCGCTCGCCTCGATCATCCTCGGCGCGGTCGGTGCGATCGGGCAGAAGAATATCAAGCGCCTGCTTGCTTACTCGTCGATCAACAACGTCGGCTTCATGCTCATCGGCCTCGCGGCGGGAACGCAGCAGGGGGTGGAGGGCGTGCTGACCTATCTGCTCGTCTATGTCGTGACGACGCTCGGCGCCTTCCTCGTCGTGCTTCAGCTGCGCGATGCGGACGGCAACCAGATCGAGAGCATTCCGGCGCTTGCCGGGCTGTCGCAGCGCCGCCCGGGCCTCGCCGCCGCGATGGCGGTGTTCATGTTCAGCCTTGCGGGCATCCCGCCGCTGTTCGGTTTCTGGCCAAAATATCTGGTGTTCGAGGCCGCGGTGAACGCGAACCTCGTGCCGCTCGCCGTCGCGGGTATCGTCGCTTCAGTGATCGGCGCCTTCTACTATATCGCGATCATCAAGATGATGTATTTCGACGATAAGTCGGACACCGAGATTCCGGCGGGCGGCGGCGCGATCGTCGAGGATGCGGTGATCACCGCGAGCGCGCTCTGGCTCTCGGTCATCGGCTATCTCTTCATCCCCGTGCTGGCGGTCGTTTCGGCCAGCGCTGCCGCGGTGCTGTTCTGATACCGCCCATCGAGCGGATAGCGCAGACAGGTTCGACCAACGCCGACCTGCTGGCGCGGCTGGCCAGCGGCGAGCATGTCGGTGAGGGGCATTGGCTCGTCGCCGACCGTCAGACCGCCGGGCGCGGTCGCCTCGGGCGGGACTGGAACGACGGGCAGGGCAATTTCATGGGCTCGACCGTCGTCCATCTGACGATCGGCGATCCGTCGGCGGCGACGCTGGCGCTCGTCGCCGGGGTTGCGCTCGCAAAGACCGTCGCCGCACTGGCGCCCGGCGTCGGCGCGCAGCTCAAATGGCCAAACGACCTGCTCGTCGATGGCGCCAAATGCGCGGGCATATTGATGGAACGCACGGGCAATTCGGTTGTCATCGGCATCGGGGTCAACCTCGTCGCCGCGCCCGATCTGGCCGATCGGGCGACCGCGACGCTGGCGGGGCAGGGCGTGTCGCTCGACCGCGACCATTTCGCCGGGGCGCTGGGCATCGCGATGATCGACGCGCTGTGGACCTGGCGGCAGGAGGGCGTGGCAAGCATCGTTCGAGCGTGGCTGCCGCTGGCGCATCCGCTCGGCACGCCGCTCCATGTGTCCGAACAGCGCATCGACGGAACCTTTGACGGGCTTGCCGACGATGGCGCGCTGCGCTTGCGCGTTGCGGGCGGCGGGACCATGCTGGTGCACGCCGGCGACGTCGAACTGCGTCGCCCGGTCGAAGAAGGGAGATAGTCGTGCTGCTCGCGATCGATGTCGGCAACACCAACGCCAAATTCGCGCTGTTTCGCGGCACGAGCCTGCTTGCGCGCTGGCGCATCGCCACCGACGATCGCCGCACCGCCGACGAATATATGGTGTGGCTTGACCAGTTGCTGCGGATCGAGGGACATGACCGCGCCGAGGTCGATGCGGTGATCATCTCGACCGTCGTGCCGCGCGCGCTCCACAATCTGCAACTGCTCGCGGTCAAATATTTCGGCGTCGAGGCGCTGGTCGCCGGGCGCGAGCCGGTTACCTGGGGCATCGCGCTCAAGGTTGACGAGCCGCAGTCGGTCGGCGCCGACCGTGCGGTCAACGCGATCTCGGCGCAGGCGGTGGAGCCGGGCAAGGACAAGCTCGTCATCAGCTTTGGCACCGCGACGACGCTCGACCATATCGGTCCCGATGGCGCCTATCTGGGCGGGATCATCGCGCCCGGGGTCAACCTGTCGCTGGAGGCGCTGGTCGCCGCCGCCGCGAAGCTTCCGCGCATCGCTATCGAGGCACCGGCGACGACGAGCGTCATCGGCCGCACGACTGAAAGCCAGATGCTGATCGGCGTCTATTGGGGCTATGTGTCGATGATGGAGGGGCTGATCGCGCGGATGAAGGCCGAGATCGGCAAGCCGCTTTCAGTGATTGCGACCGGCGGCCTTGCGACACTGTTTCAGGAACAGGCCCACCTGTTCGACCGTATCGAACCCGATCTGACGCTGAACGGGTTGATGCACCTTTATCATCAACGAAAGCCAACGACATGACGACTCCGGGCAAGGAGCTGCTTTTCCTCGCATTGGGCGGGTCGGGCGAGATTGGCATGAACGCCAATCTTTACGGCTGCGATGGCAAATGGATCATGCTCGATCTGGGCGTGACCTTTGGCACCCATGATTATCCGGGCATCGACATCATCATGCCCGACCTCGAATTTATCGAAGACCGCAAGAAGGATCTGCTCGGCATCATCCTGACGCACGGGCATGAGGATCATATCGGGGCGCTGCCCTATCTCGCCGCCGACCTCGGCGTGCCGCTCTACGCCAACCGCTTCACCGCGGGGCTGATCGCGAACAAGCTGGCCGAAGAAGGGCTGGAGAAGGACGTCAAGATCAGGACGGTCGACATCGACGCGCATTTCCAGCTTGGCCCCTTTGGCATCCGCCTGATGCCGCTCGCGCATTCGATCCTCGAGATGAGCGCAGCGGTGATCGACACCCCCTATGGCCGCGTGTTCCACACCGGCGACTGGAAACTCGACGACGATCCGGTGCTTGGTACGCCGTCGAGCGCCGCGGCGCTGACCGCGATCGGCGACGAGGGGGTCGATTTCCTGATCGGCGATTCAACCAACGCCTTCAATCCCGAGGCATCGGGCAGCGAGGGCGACCTTTATGACGGACTGCGCGGTGCGGTCGGTGCAGCGAAGGGGCGCGTGATCGTCACCACCTTCGCATCGAACGCAGCGCGGCTCAAAACGCTCGGTCGCGTGGCCGAGGCGACGGGCCGCACGCTGTGCGTCGCCGGACGCTCGCTCGATCGCATCCTCGGCGTTGCGCGCGCGGTTGGCTATCTGAAAGACTTCCCGCCGACGGTCGATTTCGACGAAGCGATGCGGCTGCCGCGCGACAAGGTGATGGTGATCGCGACCGGCGGGCAGGGCGAACCGCGTGCTGCGCTGGCGCGCATGGCGTCGGACAACCACCTGATCAAGTTGCAGGCGGGCGATACCGTCGTCTTCTCGTCAAAGCAGATTCCAGGCAACGAGGTCGCGATCGGGCGGATCATGAACCAGCTTGCCGCCAAGGACGTGCTGACGGTCACGGAGAAGCAGGCGCATATCCATGTCAGCGGCCACCCGGGACAGCCCGAGCTGGCGGCGCTCTATGGCTGGTTGCGCCCGAAACTGGTGGTGCCGGTGCACGGCGAGATCCGCCATATGCACGAACAGGCGCGCTTTGCTTTGGAAACGGGCGTTCCTGAAGCGCTGATCCAGGAAAATGGCGATCTGGTTCGGCTCGCGCCTGGTCCGGCGCAGATCGTCGAGCGCGTGCGCGCCGGGCGGCTGATCCTCGACGGCGACGTCATCCTGTCCGCCGATGGCGAGACGATCAACGAACGGCGCAAGCTGGCGCTGCACGGGCATATCACCGTTGCGGTCATCTTTACCGATCAGCGCTTCACCGATGTCGCGGTCAGCTATCGCGGCGTCCCGGTCGAGGATGAGCGCGAGGCGTTCATCGACGAGATGCGCGAGGCCGCCGAGCAGGCGGCGCTGGCGCCCGCCAAGGAGCAGGAAAAGATGCGCGAGGCGATCCGGCTGAGCGTGCGCCGCGTCGCGACCGACTGGACCGGCAAGAAGCCCGTCGTCGATGTCATGCTTGTGCAACTCTGAACGGATCACTGACGATGAAATGGACCTCGGCGCTTGCCATCTATTCGCTGTTCTTCGCGCTCAGCGCCTTTTTTGTGCTGCCGTTTCACGGCCGCAAGGCGAGTGACGATGAAGCGCCATTGGTGCGGGGGCAGGATCGCGGCGCGCCCGCGGTATTCCGTCCCGGGCGTATCCTGCTCCAGATGACGATCGTCGCGACGATCGGGTTTGTGCTCTACTATGCCGCTTATGTGAACGGCGTTGTCGATCCTGACGTGGTGAGCGGTCGGGCCTGAGTCGAGACGCTCGGAGGCTGGTTTCGTGGGTTTCCTGCAATTACGCCGGGGTGGGGCCGTTCACAATCCCGACGATAGGAATCCAAAGGTCAGTAAAAGTCAGCCCAACGACGATAATCTTGCGTTCCTATTATGTGCTCGATGGGCCGTGTCGATGAGGTGAAACGAAGGCTGGCACAGCGAAAGATTGTAGGAAAGACCTATTTGAAAGCGATGTCGGCTTTGGGGTGGGGAGCGAACGCTGTGTCCTTTCCTTTCGTCATCCCGGACTTGATCCGGGATCCATGGCCCGACCTCGAAATCGACGCGGCGCCGAAGGCAGCGGCAGACCATGGATCCTGAAACAAGTTCAGGATGACGATGCTATAAACGTCTTGCTTCGACCGTCAGCGGCTCTCGCGCTCGCCGGTCAGCCCCGCAGACGGTCGATCGCCTGCGCCAGTGCGACGTACAGTTTGCCGATGTCCGACGACAGCAAGGTCACGCTGATCGCCGAACCGTCGCGCGCGCCGATCAGCAGGCGGAGCATCGCCTCGAAATCATGGATGAACTGGTTCACCGACGCGTGGAAACCGTCGTCATTCTGGTAAAGACGGAGAATTTCCTTGGCCTCGCTGTTTTCGATCAGCTTGACCGCGCGGCGCGCGAACACGCCGCGATCGCCCTTCAGATACGCGTCCCAGGCGGTGTCGCTGACTTCGGTCGACAGAATTTTGGTGACGTCGATCGCGGTCGATTTCAGCGCCTCGGTGAGCAGCCCGACCTGTTTCGCAAGCGAATCTCGGCCTGACGTCGCGATCGCCTGTTCGGCCTCGGCGACGCGCTGTTCGACGCTGGCGCTGGTGTCCATGATCGTGATCAGCTGGCGCATCAGCCGGTCGGCGGCGCCGTTCGCCGCCGCCACCGCGCGTGCGGAGGCTTCTTCGATTGCGGTCAGCTGGGCCATGATCTCGTTCTTGAACGCCGCGTCGATCGCCTCGGTCGCGGTGGCCTGCATCGCTTCGCGTGCGCCCGACACCAGCTTTTCGAGCGTCTGACGCGCCTCCTCGGCCGCCGAATCGGCGGTCGCACGCACCTCGCCCAGCGTTGCGATCATCCGCGCGCCGCCCTGTTCGGCAAATTCATCGGCGCCGTCACGCAGTTTCGCCAGCGCGGCCTCGGCGTCGGCGAGCGATCCGTTGATCCGGTCGACGAGCGCCTGCTGGCTGGTCGCATGCCCCGCCATCTGCTCCTCGTTCGACTTGAGCGTCGCCTGCACCGCATTGACGTGCGACATCGTCGATTGCGCCACGAGTTCGGACGCCTCGAGCATCGGGCGCAATTGCGCCAGCGCGGTCTGCGTTGCCTTGCCGTGCGACGTCATCCGGTCGAGCGCGTGGGGCAGCGTTTCGTCGAGTTCGCGGGTCACCGCGTCGAGCGCCAGCAGCAGCGATTCGGCGTGCGTGATCAGCTGATGCGCCGACGCATTGCCGCTCTGCACTTCCTGCATGAAGGCGCTGAGCTGGGTCTTGGTGTCGTCGATCGAGCGACCGATGACGCCGGTGCTGGCGGTCACGCTGACATCGAGCACGTCGAGCTGCTGCGCGACTTCGGCGACATGCGCGGTTATCCGCGTCGCAAGCGCGTCGCTGGCGTCGGCGTGGGCGGCCAATTGCGCGCCCATCGCATCGCCCGCATCGCGCGCGGCGGCGAGCTTGGCATCCATCTGCGCGGCGGCGGTATCGACGCCCTCGCGGAACCGGCGCCAGCTTTCGTCGATCTGCGCGGTGATCGTGGCGACGGTCGATGCCATGTCGTCGCGCGCGGTAGCGCCGACGCTCGTGATCCGGGCAAGCGCGGCGTCGTGCGCGCCGCTGACCTGGGTGGAGGCAGCGAGCAGGCCGGTTTCGGTCTCCTTGCTCTGTTCTTGCAGCGCGACGATCGCCTCGAGGACGCTGGCGGTCGCGCTTTCGCCGGTTTGGGCGGTTCTTGCGGCTGCTTCGCCGAGTTCGGCGAGCTTGGCCTCGAGGCTCGCGCCCTGCTGGTGCGCGACGAGGCCCGCTTCGCGGAAATTGACCGCGAGCCGCTGCGCGACATCGTCGATCCGTGGCAGGCCAGCGAGCAGCCCGTCCATCCGCTGCAAGGCGACATCGCCCGACCGCGCGAGCTGATCATGCGCATTGGCAATCACCGACGCGTTGCTGGCCAGCTTGTCGCTGCTTTCGCCCAGCCGCATCACGGTGTCGAGGCCGAGTTGCTGGACGATCTTCGCCTGTTCGCCGAGCTGTTTCTGGGCATCAGCCAGATGCAGGCCGAGCGAGTGCATCGATTGATTGAGCGCCAGATTTTCCTCGCGCAGCGCGGCAGCGACGCGCGCGAAACGCGCCTGTTCCGAACGACCCGACCGCAGTAGCACCATCCACAGCACCGCGAGCAGGGTCAGCGGCATGGCGATCGTCGCGATCAGCGTCGGCAGGGTAGCGAGCGCCGGTGCGCGTGCGAAATTGTCGGTCGCGACGGCCAGCGCGAATCCGGTCCAACCAATCGCCAGCAGAACAAGCAGGGCGGGGGCAACTCGGTCGCGCCACACGGAAGCCTGCTGCGCCGTATCGTCAGCGGAGTCGCCAAGATCGTCGTCCGCATTGAGTACCGACATGTCGAGCCATTCGCGTTCGACCGGGGCAGCCGCTTCGGACGCAGACAGCGTTTCCGGCGGCGCGGCGTCGGCCTGCGCGGCGCTGTCGGCTTCCTGGATTTTGGCGGAATCCCGCCACAATCCGACGATTTTCTTGTCCCCCGTCATCCCGCCATCTTAGCATCAAATGACCGTCTTGAAACGGAAACTTAACTACAAGCTGCCAACCCTGTGGAATGTCGTTCGATAGTGGCCCCCTTGACCGTTACCTGAGCGCCGCGATCGGCGACGATCCGGCGATCGCGATGGACCTGCGCACGGCCTTTGCCAGCAGCGCGCGCGACCTCGCCGACCTGATGCGCCGGGCCCGCTGCGATGCCAATTGGGAGGTTGCGGCGCTCCGCCTGAAGGGGCTTGCGGCGACCTTTGGCATCATCTCGCTCATCGAACTTGCCGAGCAGGCGATGGCCGGCGCGCCCGGCGACCCGCTGGTGCTGCGCCAGATCAACGCGGCGATCGACGAGCTCGGCTGAGCGACGAGGCGCGCCCTGGGCGGGGTTCAATCGCCGTTCAGCCGCTTTCTTCCAAATAATATCGGTACGGGCCGTCTTGCCTTGGCAACGCGACGGGTTTAGCCGCGTTATGAACGCGCGCCGGAACCCTGTTTGCGTTGCCTGTTTTCGTTGGGCGAGCCGGCCGATTCTGAGGAGAGATTTCGATGTTCACCCGTTTCCGCTCGATGCCCGCGACGGCCATGGCCGCCGTGCTGGGCTGCGCGCTGATGGCGACCGCTACCCCGGCTGCCGCTCAGAAGAAGGAAAAGCCGAAAAAGGAAGAAGCTGCCAAGGGCAAGCAGCTGACCGCAAGCAAGGGTTTTGCGCCTGCGCTCAAGAAGATGACCGACGCCAACTCGGCCAAGGATGCCGCGGCCCTGCAGGCGGCGCTGACCGAGGCGCAGGCAAGCGCATCGACCCCCGATGACAAATATCTGGTCGGCTTTTACCAGCTCCAGCTTGGCATTCTGGGCAAGGACCAGGCGTTGCAGGGGCAGGGGCTGGACGTGATGCTCGAGTCGGGGCTGACCCCGGCGGAGAACATCGGCGTCTATAATTTCTATTCGGGCAACTTTGCCTATGGCGCGAAAAACTACACCAAGGCGATTCAGCGCCTCGAAGCGGCAAAGGCAGCGGGGTCGACCGAAAGCGCGCTGTCGCCGATGCTGATGGACAGCTATCTGAATGCCGGACAGATCGACAAGGGCTGGGAAATTGCGCAGGCCGGGATCGCGGCCGCTCGCGCGGCTGGCACAAAGCCGTCGGAAGAGCTGTTCGTGCGCCCCGCGCAGGCTTTTCAGAAAGCCAAGCGGACCAACGAGATGCTCGACGTGCTGACGATGCGCGTTCAGGATTATCCGACGCCGGCGACGTGGCGCAACACGCTGTATATCCTGTTGCAGCAGTCGGGCGGTGACAAGGAGCTCAACCTCGATATCCTGCGCTTGATGCGCGCGACCAATTCGATGACCCAGCGACCCGAATATCTGGAATATGCGGGCCTGGCGACCGAAGCGGGTTATCCGGGCGAGGTCGTTGCGCTGATCAAGCATGGTCAGGACAGCGGCGCCATTCCGAAGACCGACGCGCATTTCGGCGGCATCCTCGAATCGCAAACGCCCCGCGCGACGGCTGACGCCGCAGCGGTTGCGGCGGATGCCACCAAGCCCGCCACGCTGACCAACCCGAAGGCGGCGCGTGCGACCGCCGACGCGCTGGTCGGCAATGGCGACGCTGCAAAGGCGATTCCGCTGTATCAGGCCGCGCTGGCGGCCAGCCCGACCGATGCGGTCATCCAGTATCGCCTGGGCGTGGCGCAGGCGCTCGCCGGGCAGAGCGATGCGGCGGTGGCCAGTTTCGCGAAGGTTCAAGGCAATCGCCAGCGGTTGGCGCAGCTGTGGACCGTACGTGCCAAGGCTGGCGCCGCGCCTGCTGCGGCTCCGGCGGCGACGCCTGCGAGCTGAGGCGCGGCTTCACGGCATCAAAAAGGGCGCCGTTCCGATGGGGAGCGGCGCCCTTTTTGATGGGCGGTCAGGCGTCGATAACGGTCAGGAGTCGACCGGAATGCCCGCCAACTGCTTCGCGGTGCGGATGGTCAGCGACGTCTTGACGCTGGTGACGTTGGGGGCCGAGGTCAGATGCGCGGTCAGGAAGGACTGGAAACTCTGCAAATCGCGCGCGACGACTTTCAGCAGAAAATCGATTTCACCGTTGAGCATGTAGCATTCGCGCACTTCGGCGAGGCCGCCGATATAATCCTCAAACGCTTTCAGATCGGCTTCGGCCTGGCTGCGCAGGCTGACCATCGCGAACACGGTGATGCCATAGCCCAGCTTCGCCGCGTCAAGATCGGCATGATAGGACCGGATGACCCCCGATTCCTCCAGCGCACGCACCCGGCGCAGGCACGGCGGTGCGGTGAGCCCGACCATTTGCGCCAGTTCGACGTTCGTCATACGGCCATTTTTTTGCAGCTCACCCAATATCTGAAGGTCGATTTGATCGAATTTCTGACTCGCCATCGTTGAAACATCCGCTTTCCAAAACTGCGGTGACCATAATATTATTTCAGGCGATTGCAATTGTCCCACAATGTGACGAGCCCGGTTAAGGCACTTTCATGACCAAGGGATTCACGCTAGCCGGTAAGCGTAGGGTAACCAACGATAGAAGCTGTGGGGTTCGGTTCGCGTGATGGCTGACTCGATGATCGCGACCATCTTGCGCCAAGCGCCTTCCGACACGCGCGCGAGCATCGCGGCGTGGCGGCAACTGTCCGATATTCTGGCGCAGCGCGGCAATCAACTGGGTGATGACGATATTCGTCGCAGCCTGCATGCGCTCGCGGTTTTGCGGCCGCGCGTCCCGGAGGCGGTACGCCGCGATTGTGCGCGGGCGATCGCGAAACGTGGCCGATTTGCGCCGCTGGTTGCGCTCTACGCCAATGATGTCCCGGCGGTTGCCGCGATCATGCTCGGTAGCGCGCAGCTGCCCGAAGCGGACTGGCTGGCGATGCTGCCCGCGACCAGCGCGATGGCGCGATCGGTGCTGGCGGGGCGGAGCGATTTGCCGCGCGGCGTCTATCGCGCACTGGCCAGCCTCGGCAGCGCGGCGGTGGCCTTGCCGCAACCGGCGGTATCGGTCGAAGCCGCCCCCGCGCCGGTGGTGCCGCTGCACGCCGCGCCCGATGCGGCGATTGGCAGCGGAACCAGCCAGATCAGCGAACTTGTGCGGCGGATCGACAAATATCAGTCGACCCGCGGCCAGCCTGCGACCACCGCGACTCCGCAACAGCAGCGTTCGGCCTTCCTGTTCGAAACCGGCCCCGATGGGGTGATTCACTGGGTCGATGGCGTCACCCGCGGCGCGGTGATCGGCCTGTCGATAGCCGAGGCGGCGTTTGGCGGCGAACCGGGAACGGACGGCGTGGCTGCGGGGGCATTTCGCCAGCGCGCCGAAATCCTCAATGCGCGGATGATGCTGGAAGGCACGCCTGCCGATGGCGGCGAGTGGCGCTTTTCGGCGCTGCCGTGGTTCGATCCGGCGACCGGGCAGTTTCGCGGCTATCGCGGCAGCGCGCGCCGTCCCAACCGCAACGAAACGCCCTATGGTCGGCCCGTTGGCGAAGATTCGGGCGATTCGATTCGTCAGCTGATCCACGAGCTGCGTAGCCCGCTCAATGCGATTTCGGGTTTTGCCCAGATCGTCGCAGGACAGATGTTCGGACCCGTCAGCCGAGGTTATCGCACCATGGCCGACACGATCGTCGCCGACGCGCTGTCGGTGCAAACGATCATCGACGATCTGGAAACCGCGGCGCGGAGCAATGTCGCTGCCACGATCGACCCGTCCCCGGACGAAGTCGTCGATATGGGCACCGTGGTGACGCAGGTGGAAAGCGACCTTGCCCCGCTGCTGGCCGAACAGCATGTGGACCTCAGCATCTCGCGGGTTGGCGGCCCCTTCATGGGGCTCGCCAATGATGCCAACGCACGGCGAATGGTCGGCCGCCTGCTGACCGCGCTGATAGATGTATCCGAAACGGGTACAATTCTTGTCGGCCAGCTCGTCACCGAGACGCCGCACGACGATATGCTCCAACTACGGATCGTTCGTCCGGCGACGATTCGCTTCGCGACCGCATCCGACCTGCTCGATCCGGGCTTCAGCCCCGAAGGCGAAGCCCCGGGGGCGGCGGTACTCAGCCTCGGCTTTTCGCTCCGCCTCGTCGATAGCCTGGCCCGCGCTGCGGGCGGGCGGCTCGACATCGGGCATAACGCCTTGACCTTGCACCTGCGCTCCGCCAACTCGAAGACCGAAGCCGGGCTGGAGGCCCAGCAGGGCGAATAGCCCGAACGGTCTGGAAGCAAGGGGGAGCGTGGTGCAGCCTGCGGGCAATTTCTTTGCTGAGCCTGCGCCGTCCGACCTGGTGGAACTCGCAGCGGACGAACGGCCGCGTTTCTGGGTCACGATCGATACCGAAGAGGATTTCGATTGGGAGGCGCCCTTCGCCCGCACCGGCTATGGCCTTTCGTCGATTCCCGCGCTCGCCGATTGCCAGCGCTATTTCGCCAGTGCGAAGGTAAAGCCCATCTATCTGGTGGATTGGCCCGTCGTCGCCGATGATCGCGCCGTCGATATTCTGGGCGCGGCGCGAGCCGACGGCGCGTGCGAAATCGGCGCGCAGCTGCATCCCTGGGTGACCCCGCCCCACGACGAGGATGTCAGCGCGCGCAACAGCTATACCGGCAATTTGCCGCGCGACTTGCAACGCGCCAAGATGACCGCGCTGCGCGATGCGATCCGCGATCGTTTCGCGATGATGCCGACGGTCTATCGCGCGGGGCGCTACGGGCTTGGCGAGGAAACCGCCGCGATGCTGGCCGAACTTGGCTTTCGGTGCGACACATCGGTGCGGTCGGGCTTCGATTATCGTTTCGGCCATGGTCCCGATTACCGCAATGCCCCGCTGCATCCCTGGTGGGTGCGCACCGCAGCCGGGGCGGTGCTTGAGGTGCCCGTGACCACCGTGTTTGGCGGGCTGCTGGGGAAGGCGGGTGAGCCGGTCTATCACCGCGTCGCACGCAACGGCACACACGCCGGGGCGGCACTCGCCCGGCTGGGGATCGTCGAACGCATTGCGCTGACGCCGGAAGGCATTCCCGCCGACCGGGCCTGCAAGGCGATCGATATCGCGGTGGACCGGCGCGTGCCCGTTCTCAACTTCTCCTTCCATTCGCCGTCGCTTCAGCCAGGGAATACCCCCTATGTCCGGAGCCAAGCCGATCTCGACCTGTTCTACCGGTGGTGGGATGTCGTGCTGGATCATCTGGCGCGGCGCGGGGTCGAGGCGACGACCGCAGCGGACATAATGGCCATGGCGGCGCGCAAGGCGCCCGGCTGAGCCTTGGTGCTTGCCAATATGGCGCGCGCTCCGCTATCGCCCGCGCATCCCCTACCGGGTTTCGACGGGGGGCCTGTAGCTCAATGGTTAGAGCTGGCCGCTCATAACGGCTAGGTTGCGGGTTCGAGTCCTGCCGGGCCCACCACTCCCCGATCTGACGCGCTAGGGGCCCTTGGGCCGGAGCCGCTGCGCGGCGGTCAGGTCGCGCAATACCTGCGCCCGCATCTCCAGTTCGCGCCGTTCGGAATCGGACAGGCCGTCGCGCCCGTAACGATCGGCAAGCGTCGATATTTGCCCGGCCTCGCGGCGCAGCGCGCGGGCTTCGCGCTTCGACAATTGCCCGGCATCGCGCCCATCGCGGATCCGCGCGCGGGTTTCGCGAAGATCATGATCGACGGTCGATCGCTGGGCTGCCGTCCCCATTTCGGATATTCCGGGCATCCGGTCGCTCGGCGGCGGCGTTCGCGGCACAAACTGCGCCTGTGCCGCGGTCGGCACCAGCAGGACGGCAAGAACGACAGACAATCGCATGGGCGGCCTCAATCGCAGGGGTGAACCAGAAATCGCGCTGCGGTGATGAATGTGCACTGAACCCGCGGGAGGCATGCATAATGCTTGCAAATCGAAACCGATAACGGTCCATTGGCGCGGGAGCAGGAGGGCGATATGGGCAAGCGGCGTGTAATATTGATCGGTGGTCTGGCGATCATTGCGGTGGTGGCGGGAACGGTGGCGGTACGCACTGCCAGCTTTGCGCCGAAAGACATCGCCGATGGCAGCGATGTCCGACTGGCGGCGGTGCCGCCTTATGAGCTGGACGCCGCGGTTGCGAACCTGAGCGCAGCGGCGCAGATCCGCACGATCTCGCACCAGGATCCCGCCGACGACGAGACGGCGGAATGGGACCGGTTGCACGGCTGGCTTGCCGCGACCTACCCCGCCGCGCACCGCGCAATGGCGCGCACGATCCTGCCCAACCGCACGCTGATCTATCATTGGCCGGGCAGCGATCCGGCGCTGGCGCCGATCATCCTGATGGCGCATCAGGACGTGGTGCCGGTCACCGAAGGAACCGAGGGCGACTGGAAATATCCCCCCTTTGCCGGGACTATCGCCGAACAGGCGGTGTGGGGGCGCGGCACGGTCGACGACAAGGGCTCGCTGGTCGCGCTGTTCGAGGCACTCGAAGCGCTGAGCGGGCAGGGGTTTCGGCCGAAGCGGGGTATTTATCTGGTGTCCGGGCATGACGAGGAGGTCGGTGGTTCCGGCGCGGCCGCAGCCGCGGCGAAGCTGAAGGCCGACGGGGTGAGGGCGATCTTCACGCTCGACGAAGGCAGCGTCGTGCTGACCGACACGCCCGTGATCAACGGCCCTGCGATCATGATCGGGATCGCCGAGAAAGGCTATGCGACGCTGAAGGTCACCGCCGATGCGCCGGGCGGCCACAGTTCGATGCCGCCCGCTGAAACCGGCGTCGGGACGCTGGCGCGGGCGATCACCGCGATCACGGAAAAGCCTTTTCCTTTGAGCATTCAGGGACCGGGCGCCGCGATGCTCGAAACGCTGGCCGCGAAAAAGGGCGGGACCACCAAAATGGCGGTGGCGAACCAATGGCTGTTCGGCCCGATCCTGAAAGGCGAAGTCGCCGCGACGCCATCGACCGCGGCGGCATTTCACACGACGATTGCGCCGACGATGCTGGAGGGAAGTCCAAAGGAAAACGTCCTGCCGCAAACCGCGAACGCGCTGATCAACTATCGGATCGCGCCGTGGAACCGATCCGGCGACATCATGGCCCGCGCGAAGGGCGCCGTCGGCGATTTGCCGGTCGAACTGGCGTGGGTGAAACCGCCGCGCGAACCGTCGCGGGTGTCGTCGACCAGTTCGCAAGGCTGGAAATGGATCGCGGCGACGGCGCGGGCCGACGCGCCGAATGCAGTATTGTCACCGATCCTGGTTGTCGGCGGCACCGACAGCCGCAGCATGGAGCCGGTTTCGGACGATGTGTACCGGTTTATGCCGATGCATTTTTCGCTGAAAGAAACGGCGATGATCCATGGCACGAACGAACATATGAAGATCGACAGCTTCAAACGCATGATCGATTTCTATGCGCGGCTGATCGCAACGTCGGCGGGGTAGCCGGGCCGGGCTCATTTTTTTGGGGGGCAGTGGTCGGGGAGACAGGATTCGAACCTGCGACATCCTGCTCCCAAAGCAGGCGCGCTACCGGGCTGCGCTACTCCCCGACTACTGCTGGGCGCCTTAGACAGCGCGCGCGCGCAAGTCTATCCCGCCTTTGCAAAAGGCAAAGAAAAAGGCGGCCTTCCCGAAGGAAGACCGCCCAATTCTAGTTTCGGTCAACGCCCCGAAGGGCTGTGACTTACTTCTTTTCTTCAGCCGGAGCGGCCGGAGCAGCAGCGGCGTCGGCCGGAGCAGCAGCGGTCGCAGCAGCGTCAGCCGGAGCAGCGGCAGCAGCGTCGGCACCAGCGGCAGCAGCTTCGGCACCAGCAGCAGCGGCGTCGGCGCCAGCAGCAGCGGCGTCAGCGCCTTCTTCAGCAACAGCTTCAGCAGCCGGGGCTTCCGTGGTGGCTTCTTCAGCAGCCTTTTCACCGCAAGCGGCGAGGGCGAACATGCTGGCAGCAACGGCGATAGCAGCAAATTTCTTCATGATGTGTGGGCTCCCTAAAATGCCTTACCGCGATGGGGAAACTTCCCGTCCCGCGAGCGGCGGGATTTAGCCGTTCCGTATGGATCGTCAACAAAAATAATTGAGATGCCGTGCGCTGGCGGAAAACTGTCATTTCCGCGCAACATTCACGGCAGCTCGGCGTCGCTGCTATTGGCGAGAATCGCCAGTGTCGCGCTCCAGACCGCGACATTTTGCCGCAATTGCACCGGATCGATCTTGTCCAGCGTGTCGTCGGGCGTGTGGTGCAGATCGAAATAGCGCGTCCCATCCTGGGCCAGGTCGATCGTGGGCACCCCCGCGGCGACCAGCGCGCCAATATCAGCACCGCCACTTGCGGGCTGGCGGCCGCGCACGACACCGAAGGGCGCCACGGCGGCGGCCAGCCGGTCGGCGAGCGGCTTTGCACTGTCGGGCAGCTTGAAATCGATGCGCCAAACGCGATCGGCTCCAAAATCGGACTCGAGCGCGACCGCATGCTTCTGTTCGCCATGGCGCTCGAAATAGGCCTTGCCGCCGAACACGCCCACTTCCTCTGCTCCCGCCCACAAAATGCGGATCGTCCGGCGCGGCTGGCCCGCCGTCATCACATGTTTCGCCGCTGCGGTGATAATCCCGCACCCCGCGGCGTCATCGATCGCGCCGGTGCCCAGATCCCAGCTGTCGAGGTGACAGGCGATGATGACCGGGCTGGCGCTGCGATCGCTTCCGGGTACTTCGGCGATGACGTTCCCCGATTTGCGGATGCCGAGGTTCTGCGGAGTCAGGATGAGCTTCATGCGGAGCGGCTGGGCGATATAGCCGAGCGGGGTTTCACTCTTGCGCATCAGTTGCGCGCGTTTCCATTGCCGGACCAGCTGGTCGGCGTCGGGATTCGAAATGGCGCCGGCGGGGATCGGCGTGACGCCCGCTTCGAAATTCGTGCCGCCAGTGTGCGGATTGCGGTGGTCGTCGGTGCCGATCGCGCGGATCACGGTGGCGATCGCGCCTTTCTTTGCGGCAACATTGGCGCCGATGAAGCGCGCGCGGCCATAAGCGCCATAGCCGCTGCCGTCCTGCGTCGGCACCATCTGATGGTCGATAAAAGCGATCCTGCCCTTCACCAGATGGTCAGGGGCAGCAACCAGCGCATCGAAGTTCTTGAAATAGGCAATATCGCCTTCGATACCCTTCGGACCGGTCGAGGCGCTGGTTCCAAGCGCGGTGATTGAGAGCTTCTGGGGCAGGAAGGGGCTTGTCAGCCATGCTTCTTCGGCGCCGCGCACCCATGTGGGCATATCGAATGGTTCTTCGCGGACGTTGGCAAAGCCCATCGCCTGCAACCGCGCGATCGCCCACTTCCGCGCCGCAGCCTCGGCTTCGGTGCCGGCCATGCGCGGGCCTATTTCGGTCGTTAGATCCTCGGTGATCGACCAGGCGAGGTCGTCGCCTTGCTGCGCCAGCTCGACCGCGCTGGGCGGCGGCGGAATCGAGGCCGACAGCGGCGCTGCAAAAAGGGCGAGGCTCGCGCTGCCAAGCGCGAAAAGGCGGAAAGGGATCTGGATGGTCATGGTACAGTCCTAGCGAGGCGGTTCGCGCAGGCGCAAGCGCCGATTGCCCCGGCGATTGCCAAGCCCGCGCCCATTCGCTAACCGGCGCGCAACATCTCTCCCGGCCGCGCCTGCGGCCCAGCCCTCACCGGAGCATTTCCATGGCCGCCCAATATAGTTTCGTGATGAAGGGTCTGACCAAGACCTATCCCGGCGCGCAAAAGCCGACGCTCAACAATTTGAGCCTGCAATTCTATCCCGATGCCAAGATCGGCATCGTCGGTCCGAACGGCACCGGTAAATCGACGCTGATGAAGATCATGGCGGGCATGGACACCGAATTTTCGGGCGAAGCCTGGCCGGGTGAGGGGATCACCGTCGGTTATCTCGCGCAGGAGCCCGAGCTCGACCCGACCAAGACCGTCAAGGAAAATGTCATGGACGGCGTTCGCGGTGTCGCCGACATGATGGACCGCTTCAACGAAATCAGCACGCTGATGGCCGATCCGCCGGCCGACGCCGATTTTGATGCGCTGATGGAGGAAATGGGCACGCTGCAGGAAAAGATCGACGCGGTCGACGGCTGGACGCTCGACAACCAGCTTGAAATCGCGATGGAAGCGCTGCGTTGCCCGCCGGGCGACTGGAGCGTCGAGAATCTGTCGGGCGGCGAGCGGCGCCGCATCGCGCTGACGCGCCTCCTGCTCGAAAAGCCGTCGATCCTGCTGCTCGACGAACCGACCAACCACCTCGATGCCGAAAGCGTCGCCTGGCTCGAAAAGCATCTGGTGGACTATCCGGGCAACGTCATCCTCGTCACCCACGACCGTTACTTCCTCGACAATGTCGTGAACTGGATCCTCGAACTCGATCGCGGCCGCTATTTCGTCTATGAAGGCAATTATTCGACCTATCTGGAAAAGAAGGGCAAGCGCCTCGAGCAGGAAGCGCGCGAAGACGCTGGTCGCCAGAAGGCGATCAAGGACGAGCTCGAATGGATCCGCCAGTCGCCGAAAGCCCGCCAGGCCAAATCGAAGGCGCGTATCAAATCGTTCGATCAGCTCATCGAGGCTCAGGAAAACCGCGCGCCCGGCAAGGCGCAGATCGTCATTCAGGTGCCCGAACGCCTTGGCGGCAAGGTGATCGAGGTGTCGGGCATCTCGAAGGCCTATGGCGACAAACTGCTTTTTGAAGATCTGTCGTTCACCCTGCCGCCGGGCGGCATCGTCGGCGTCATCGGCCCGAACGGCGCGGGCAAATCGACGCTGTTCAAGCTGATCACCGGGCAGGAAACCCCCGACAGCGGAAGCGTCGCGATCGGCGATACCGTCCGCCTCGGCTATGTCGACCAGAGCCGCGATGCGCTCGACCCGAACAAGAATGTCTGGGAAGAGATTTCTGGCGGCCATGACATGATGAACATCGGCAAGCACGAAATGCAGACCCGCGCCTATGTCGGCGCCTTCAACTTCAAGGGCACCGACCAGCAGAAAAAGGTCGGCCAGCTGTCGGGCGGTGAACGCAACCGCGTCCATATGGCGAAGATGCTGAAGCAGGGCGGCAACGTGCTGCTGCTCGACGAACCGACCAACGACCTCGACACCGAAACGCTCGCGGCATTGGAAGAAGCGCTCGAAAATTTCGCGGGCTGCGCGGTGGTGATCAGCCACGACCGCTTCTTCCTCGATCGCCTCGCGACGCACATTTTGGCGTTCGAAGGCGACAGCCATGTCGAATGGTTCGAAGGCAATTTCGAAGCGTATGAAGAGGACAAGATCCGCCGCCTCGGTGAGGGCGCGACCCGTCCGCACGCAACGACTTACAAGAAGCTGTCGCGCTGACCCCTAAATCTGCAGAATGTCGTCGAAATAGCGCTGGAGGTCCGGGTCGACCTTCAGCGTCTCGAACCGTGCCGCCAGGACGTTCGCGCACCAAGGATAGCCGGGACGTCGATTGAACGTCACAGTCTCGAGATCGCTGCATATCGGATGTAGCGTCTCGTCGCCGCTATTTGGATCACGAGGGCTGCGCCGAAAACCTTTCCCGATGCTTCGGTGTTGGTCGATAAAATAGTGGCGGCTGTGATAGCCCTCTCGAAAGCGCTCCTCCTTGGCGTCGATCGCCGACTGACGGATGCCTAAATTGGTATGTTCTTTAATGAACTGGACCATCGCGAGAAATGACGCGCGTCCCCAAACCGCATTGCCGGTCCCGCCTACGTCCGAGTGAAGTCCGGGCATCCATATCTGCTTGAGCATCCGTGTCGCGTCGAAGTCGGGCTTTCTTGCGCGCGGCGTGATTCCATCCCAAACATTGGGTTTGAAGTGGCGCCGGTTTTCGTCGATCGCCAGGATCTGGACCGCCCGGCGGCATCGAGCCGGTAGCTTGAAATTCTTGAAACGGATGGGGTTGAAGGTGCGAAGCCAGCTGACGCCGCCCATCACCGAGTCGAATAGCCCTACAAACTCGACCTCGGCGTTTTCCACCTCGACCTTGGGGTTGAGGTTAGGTTTCCCCAGCGACCGATTCCACGCATCCAGGACAATAGGTAGGTCGCGAATATGCTCCGGACGTAACAGGCCAAATTCGGAGATCAGCCCGGCGAGTGCCCTGATCGCCATAGCTCCGCGTGAGAATCCGAAAAGATAGATTTTGTCACGGCTGCCCTCAGGCGCGTCGAAATTATAGTTCGAGCAAATATTGATGTACTGATCGATGATCTGCGACCAGATCGAGTTGCCGGTGACGAGGTCGTAGGGGCTCCATGTGTCGGGCCGTGACGATATCCCCGAAGAGTAGAAAACAATCTGTGGCCCCCCGTCGTCCGAGCGGTCGCTCAGTTGCAGAAGGCACGCGAGTTCGAAGACGTTGGAATAGGAGCCATAGGCGCTAGCGGTCGATGGTGACACCATCGTTCCATCGATCAACCCGACAAGATGTCTCACCATGCCTTCTCTTCCTTGAGCAAAGCAGATCATTCCCGCGCAGCGAGGCCGTTACGCAGTCGTTCGGAGGCTCAATCTAACCACAGCCATTTTCAAGCTCGATTGATTCCGATCCGGTTCGATATTTCGCTGAGAACGCGCGCTGTCATCGCATTTGATGGGGGCACTGCATCGGCGTTCTGTTGACCCACCATGCGTAACGGACTTTACGCGCTCGCCAACCATCGGGTACCGCGTTGCCATGTCACAATCGATACCAATCTCGTCGAGCGCGATCCGGCTGGACGCCGACGCGCTCAACGCTTTCATGGCGGACGCCTTTCCCCACTCGGCGCCGGGTTCACGCGGCACCGTCGTGTCGGCGGCGCCCGGCCATGTGCAGGCGCGGATGGACCCGAATGAAAACGCATTGCGGCCCGGTGGCCTGATTTCCGGACCCACGCAGATGGGCTTTGCCGATATGGCGGCCTACGCGCTCGTTCTGGCGCATATCGGTCCGGTCGCGATGGCGGTGACGAGCGCGCTTAACTATCAGTTCCTGCGTCCGTGCCGGCCGGGGCCGCTGTTCGCCGATGCGCATATGTTGCGGCTTGGGAAACGGCTCGCTGTGATGGACGTCCGGATCTGGACCGACGACCCCGACAAGCCTGTCGGGCAGGCAAATGTGACTTACGCCATTCCCTAGACCGCCGCTTGAACGCCTATTCTCCTCGGCCATGCGCTGTGTTATAGCGATAACACAATTGGGGAGGGATATCATGCGAATTGCTCTTGTTGCCGCAGCCTTGCTGTCGGCTGCCGTCTTGCCTGCGCAGGCGCAGATGCGGACCGATCCTGCGGTCATCGCCGAACAAAAGGCCGCGATCGCCCGATTGGCGAAGCTGCACGGCGAATGGCGCGGGACTGCGACGATCACGTCGCCGGGCGGCACGATCAAGCTGGTGCAGACCGAACGCGCCGGGCCGATGCTGGACGGCACCGCGCTGGTGATCGAGGGGCGCGGTTATGACGAGGCGGGCAAGCTTGCCTTCAATGCCTTTGCGGTGATTTCGTACGACGCCGCGACCGACCAATATGCCATGAACAGCTGGACCGACGGCCGCACCGGGAAATTCCCGTTTGCGGTGACCGACACAGGCTTTGAATGGAGCATCCCCGTCCCGAACGGCGCCACGATCAAATATGTCGCGACAGTCGCCGACGGCAAATGGACCGAAGTCGGCAGCTACATCGGCGCCGGCATGCCGCCGGTCGAGTTCGCCAAGCTGGAGGTTGCGCGGACCGGCGACACCGATTGGCCCGCGGCGGGGTTTGTCACGGCGAAACCGTAACGGGGACATTTCATTCTCGTCATTGCGAGGAGCGAAACGACGCGGCAATCCAGAGCCTGCGTAAACCCGCTCTGGATTGCTTCGCTTCGCTCGCAATGACGCCGAGAAGAAGGTCAGGCGGGCGGCACCTCCCACAAGATCAATTTGGTCGCGTGGACATCTTCGCGCGCTTTGGCGGCGTCGAGGCGTTCGAGCTTGATGCTGCCCTTGAGCGCCCCCATTTCGATCATTGCGCCGATCACGACGACCCCGCCCGCCCCGACATCGATGTCGAATTCGGCGGGGTGCGCCAGCTTTGCCTTGGCGGTGGCGAGATGCAAATGATGCATGCCCGGCGCGACGTCCGCCATCAGCATCTGGCCTGACTTGATCTGCCCCTTCGCCACGCCGCCGAGCGTGACGTCCATCCCCTGCAGCGCCGCGACAAAGCCGCGGCGCGTCACATAGATCCGCGCCTTGTCGGCGGGCGCCTGCATCGTTCGTGCATCGGCGGTCGCCGCGGTATCGGCCTTCGCGCCGCCCTTGTTGCTCGACAACGCCCAAAAGCAGAAAATGACAACGCCCCCGATCAGCAGCACCGACAGGATGAGCAGGGTTTCGGGCGGCAGCACGCTGGCCAGCGACGGCCCCATGAACGCCCCGATGATCGCCGCCGCAAAAATCAGCGTCAGCCACATCGCATTCTTGCTCATATCGCGCTCCTGTTTCAGGCGGCGGGCTGAAACTCCCGCGTCGCATCGTCCATAAGGTGCAGCACCCCGTCGCTGATCGCGAAAAAGGCGCCGCGCAGCCGCAAGGTGCCGCGCCGTTCCTTTTCCTGGATGCACGGGAAGGTCCGCAGATTGTCGATGCTGACGCGCACCGCGGCCAGCTCCATCGCGCGGCCCGCTTCGCGGTTGTCGATGTCTGCGTGGTCGTGGCGCACCTGTTTGCTGGCATCGTCGAGCAGCGCGATCCAGTCGGCGATGAAGCCGCCGCGGCCCGGCTCGGCTCCCGCCATCGATTTGTGAAGCGCCGCATGGCACCCGCCGCAGAGGCCGTGGCCCATCACGACGATTTCCTCGACCTTCAGGAACTGGACGGCGAATTCGAGCGCCGCCGACACGCCGTGACGGCCCGGCGTCGTTTCGAAGGGCGGGACCAGCGCGGCCACGTTGCGTACGACGAAGATTTCGCCCGGATTGGTGTCGAAAATCTGCGACGGTTCGACGCGGCTGTCGGAACAGGCGATCACCATCACCTTGGGCGACTGGCCTTCGGCGAGCTCGTCCCAGCGGTCGCGCTGTTGTTGCCAGCCGCCGCTACGGAAACGGCGGTATCCCTCGATCATGTCGGTAAAGTGAGTCATGGACTCGCCTTAGCATAGGTAGAGAGGTTGAGAAGAGGCGCGCGCGCGACTATGTGGGCGGCATGACCGCTCCCGCACAGCCCGTTTCGACTCCCAGCCAACGCGCCCGCAAGCCCGACTGGATCCGCGTCAAGGCGCCGACCAGCCCCGGCTATGCCGAAACGCGCAAGCTGATGCGCGAGCTCAACCTGCACACCGTGTGCGAGGAAGCGGCGTGCCCGAATATCGGCGAATGCTGGACGAAAAAGCATGCGACGGTGATGATCTTGGGCGATACCTGCACCCGCGCCTGCGCTTTCTGTAACGTCAAGACGGGGATGCCGCGCGCGGTCGATCCGTTCGAGCCCGAGCATACGGCGATCGCAGCGGCGAAGATGGGGCTGAGCCACATCGTCATCACCTCGGTCGACCGTGACGATTTGCCCGACGGCGGCGCGAGCCAGTTTGTGAAGGTGATCAACGCGCTACGCCGCGAAACGCCGCAGACGACGATCGAGATCTTGACCCCCGATTTCCGCAATAAGCCCGAAAGCGCGATCGCGGCGATCGTCGATGCGCGTCCAGACGTTTACAACCATAATCTGGAGACCGTGCCGCGGCTCTATCCGACGATCCGTCCCGGCGCGCGCTATTATGCGTCGCTGCGCCTGCTCGAAAGCGTCAAGCGCCGCGATCCGTCGATCTTTACCAAATCGGGCATCATGCTGGGGCTCGGCGAGCAGCGGATGGAAGTCCATCAGGTGATGGACGACATGCGCAGCGCCGACATCGATTTCATGACGATGGGCCAGTATCTCCAGCCGACGCCGAAGCACGCCAAGGTCATCGACTTCGTGACGCCGCAAGCGTTCGACGCCTATGCGCAAATTGCGCGCGCGAAGGGCTTTCTTCAGGTCGCCTCGTCGCCGCTGACGCGCTCCAGCTATCACGCCGGCGACGATTTCGAACGGATGCGCGCGGCGCGCGAGGCACAATTGGCCCGGACCAAGGCGGACTGATTGCCAAGGCACCATGAAACCCGCGTTCTGCCGTATAGCGACGAGCAGATGTTCGCGCTCGTCACCGACATCGAGCGCTATCCCGAGTTCCTGCCGTGGGTGATCGCGCTGCGTATCCGCAGCGACAGCGAGCATGAAGCGGTCGCCGACATGATCGTCGGGTTCAAGGGACTGCGCGAAAGCTTTTCGTGCCGCGTCCACAAGGAACGGCCGCGCGAAGTGACGGTCAGCTATATCGACGGGCCGATGCGCCACCTGAACAATGAATGGCATTTCACGCCGACCGATGGCGGCGGGTGCCGCGTCGATTTCATGGTCGACTTTGCGTTTCGCAGCCGCATGTTCGAAGCGCTGGCGGGCCAGATGTTCGACAAGGCGCTCCGCAAGATGATCGCGGCGTTCGAGGCGCGCGCCGATGACCTTTACGGCGCGGGGAGGGCGATGTCCTCCGACGGGCGCAGCGCGTCCCTTTCGGGCTGAAGCAGGTCGAGCGCGAACAGCGTGGCCGCATGGCGGATCGCGGCGCGATCGGTCGATTCGAACTGCACCCGCTGGGTGAAATAATCGTCGGGATCCTGACCGCGCAGCGCGCGAGCGAAAACGACCAGCCCGACGGGCTTTTTCTCCGATCCGCCGCCCGGGCCGGCAATTCCGGTGATCGCTACGGCAATATCGGCGTCGCTATTGGCGAGCGCGCCGCTCGCCATCGCCCACGCCGTCGCCAGCGACACTTCGCCGAAGGTTTCAAGGATTTCGCTGCTGACATCGAGCTGGCTTTGCTTGGCATGGCCCGAATAGGTGATGAAGCCGGCGGAAAACACGTCCGAACTGCCCGCGATGTCGGTCAGCGCGGCGCTGACCATGCCGCCGGTGCAGCTTTCGGCCACCGCCACCTTGCGTCCCGCCGCGCGATTGTTGGCGAGTACGCTGGTCGCAAGCTCGTCGCGCGCGAAAAGGCGCGATTCAGGGTCTGGCAACACGGTATCAATTCTCCGGAAGTCGCAGGGTCGCGACGGCTTGGGCAGCTATCCCTTCGCGGCGGCCGGTGAACCCCAGACGCTCTGTCGTTGTCGCCTTCACACTAACCCGTTCGACCGGAATCGCAAGGATTTCGGCAATCCGCGCGCGCATCGCGGCGCGGTGCGGGCCGATCTTCGGCGCTTCGGCGATGATGGTAAGATCGACATGGTCGATCCGGCCCGAACGCGCCGCAACGCGCGCCGCGGCAAAGGAAAGAAAACGGTGCGAGGCGGCGCCGCGCCATTGCGGATCGCTCGGCGGGAAATGATCGCCAATGTCGCCGTCGCCGAGCGCGCCGAGGATCGCGTCGGTCAACGCATGAAGTCCGACATCGGCATCGCTATGGCCTTCAAGCCCATGACTATGCGCGATTTCTATCCCGCCGATCCACAGCGGCTTACCGGCAACAAGCCGGTGGACGTCATATCCCATTCCGACGGCGGTTCGTGTCATGGTCTCAATCCCCAACAATCCTGACAGGATTGCCATATCTTCGGCATAAGTCAGTTTGTGGAGCCGCGCGTCGCCCGCGACAGTCGCGACGGAAAGCCCCAGGCGCCGCACCAACTGCGCATCGTCGGTTGCGGCCTCCTCGGCCGCTGCGGCGTGGGCACGGCGCAATGTCCCAAGATGGAACGCCTGCGGGGTCTGAACGCGCGCCAGCGCGGCGCGATCGACGACGTCACCAGCTTTGCCCTCCGCGTGCTCGACGAGGGTATCGGGAACCGGCAGCGTCGGAATTGCAGCGTTGGCGACGTCGAGCGCCGCAAGCAGCCGATCGATGACGTCGGCGGTCACGCCGGGCCGCGCCGCGTCGTGAACCAGTACCCGCACCGCGTCGTCGCAGTGGGCCAGCCCGGCGAGCGCGTTGGCGACCGATTGTTGCCGCTCTTCGCCGGGATCGGCAGAAATCCAGCCATCCGGCAGCGTACCGAGCGCCGCCATGACGTCATCATTGCCAACGATGACGCCACCATCGATCGCAGGGTGCGCGGCAAAGGCGTCGAGACTCCAGCGCAAGACCGGCTTGCCGCCGAGCATCGCGAGTTGCTTGGGCAGCACGAAGCCGGCGCGGCTCCCACGACCGCCCGCGAGCAATATGGCCATCGCGCGCGGCGTGGCGAAGGGAGCGGACTCAGTCATGTTGCGCGCCGGTTAGCGCAGCGGCGGCTTGCGGGAAAGCGGCTTAGCGTGTACGGGCTGCTCAAATTTTAGGCAATTTCGAGAAAGCTCCCGTCATGGCGCCGCTGCGGCCCATCCAGATCGGCAACATCACCATCGCGGATCCCGTGATCCTCGCGCCGATGACGGGCGTCTCTGATCTGCCATTCCGCAAGCTGGTGCGCTATTATGGTTCGGGGCTCAACGTCACCGAGATGATCGCGAGTCAGGCCGCGATCCGCGAAACGCGCCAGTCGATCCAGAAAGCCGCCTGGGATCCGGTCGAAGAGCCGGTTTCGATGCAGCTTGTCGGATGCACCCCTTATGAGATGGGCGAGGCAGCCAAGCTCAACGAGGATCGCGGCGCATCGATCATCGACATCAACATGGGCTGTCCGGTGCGCAAGGTGACCAACGGCGATGCCGGATCGGCGCTGATGCGCGACCTGAAGCTCGCCGCGGCGCTGATCGACAGTTGCGTGAAGGCGGTGTCGGTGCCGGTGACGGTCAAGATGCGCATGGGGTGGTGCCACGACAGCCTTAACGCGCCCGAACTGGCGCATATTGCCGAGGATCTGGGCGCCAAGCTGGTGACGGTGCATGGCCGCACCCGCAACCAGATGTATCGCGGCGAGGCCGACTGGGCTTTTGTCCGCTCCGTCAAGGAGGCGGTATCGATTCCGGTTATCGTCAATGGCGACATCTGCTCGGCCGATGACGCAAGGACCGCGCTGGCGCAAAGCGGCGCCGACGGGGTGATGATCGGTCGCGGCGCCTATGGCCGACCGTGGCTGCTGGGTCAGGTGATGGCGGCGCTGCGCGGCGAGGGCGAGCGTCCCGACCCCGGCATCGACGAACAATATGACGTCATTACATCGCATTACCGCGCGATGATCGACCATTATGGCGAGATTACCGGGGTCAATATGGCGCGCAAGCATCTCGGTTGGTACGTCAAGGGGCTGCACGGATCGGCCGAGTTTCGCAACATGGTCAACCAGATCCCGAGCAGCCGTGACGTGCTCGACGCGCTCGAACGCTTCTATGCGCCTTTCCTGACCAAGGCCGCCGCGTGACCACGCTCACATCGAGCATCCCGCGTTTCGACCATGACGAGCTGATCCACTCGCACCCCGTTCCCACCCTGCTGATCGACAGGGGCGCCGTCGTCCTGTTCGTCAACGCCGCCGCCGAGCAAATGTGCAATATGAGCCGGTCGGCGATGATCGGGCGGGTCGTCTATGACGTGATCGACATGGACCGCAGCTATCGCCAGCGAATGAGCGACGCCGCGACGTCGGCGCTGTTCGCGCATCGCGCCGAAATTTCGGTGGGCGGACGCAAGGCGATTTTTGTCGACATGCAGATGGTGCCTTATGGCCAAAGCGGCCACCGCATCCTCGCGCTGATTCCGGCCCACAGCGATGCCGAACTGATGGGCGGCGCGATTGGACGATCGGGACGCGCCGCCGGCGGCGCGGCATCGATGCTGGCGCACGAAATCAAGAATCCGCTCGCGGGGATAAAGGGCGCGGCGCAATTGCTGGCGCGCAAGACCGACGCCAGCGGCGAACGCTTTACGACGCTGATCTGCGCCGAAGTCGACCGTATCGCGACGCTGATCGATCAGATGGAGCATTTTTCGCGCGGGCAGCCGATCGCCTGCGCCGCGATCAACCTGTACCAGCCGATCCACCAGGCGATGGAAACCGCGCGCGCGCGCCAGTTTCCGGGGGTACGCTTTGCCGAGGATTTCGACCCATCCTTGCCGCTGGTGCACGGCAACCATGACGCCATGGTGCAGATATTGCTCAACCTGGTCACCAATGGCTGCGAAGCGCTGGGTGGGCGCGACGACGGCGTGGTGCGGATCGCCACCGCCTACCGCCACGGGCTGTCGATCGACAATGGCGACGGGCGCGGGCGCATCGCACTGCCGATCGAGGTCAGCGTCAGCGACAATGGTCCGGGGGTTCCAGCCGATATTCGCGGCGATCTGTTCGATCCGTTCGTGACGACGAAGCGCGAGGGGCGCGGGCTGGGGTTGGCGCTGGTGGCCAAATTGGCGCGCGATATGGGTGGCACCGTCCAGCATATGCGCGACGGCGACTGGACGCGCTTTCGCGTTCATTTGCCGGTCGCGCAAAAGGTTCGCGCGGCATGAGCACCGCCAAAACGATCCTGCTGGTCGAGGATGATCCCGCGATCGCGATGATCATTCGCGAAACGCTGCTTGGCGAATGCGGACATTTCGCATCGGTCGCCAGCATTGCCGAGCGCAACGCCTGGCTGACGGCCAACCGCCCCGATCTGGTCATCACCGACGTCGTCTTGCCCGATGGCGACGGCATCGATTCGCTGCGCATCGATGCGGCGATACCGGTCATCGTGCTGTCGGCGCAAAATACGCTCGACACGGCGGTGCGCGCAACCGGGATCGGCAGCTACGACTATCTGCCCAAGCCGTTCGACCTCGACGAATTGACCGCGAGCGTTCGCGCCGCGCTGCAACGCCGCGCCGAACCGGCGACGAGTGCCGACCCGGCACAGGCCGACAGCCATGGGCTGGTCGGGCGCGCGCCCGCGATGCAGGCGGTGTACCGCACCATCGCGCGCCTCGCATCGAACGATCTCGCGGTGCTGATCCTCGGCGAATCGGGGACCGGCAAGGAAGTCGTGGCGCGCGCGATCCACGCCACGGGGCTGCGCCGGTCGGGTCCGTTCGTGGCGATCAACATGGCGGCCATCCCGCGCGAGTTGATCGAGGCCGAGCTGTTCGGCCACGAAAAGGGCGCCTTCACCGGCGCGCACAGCCGCAATGCGGGGCGGTTCGAGCAAGCGGCGGGCGGTACGCTGTTTCTCGACGAAATCGGCGACATGCCGCTCGAGGCACAGACGCGCCTGCTTCGCGTCCTGCAAAGCAACGAATATTCGACCGTCGGCGGCAATCAGGCGCTGCGCGCCGATGTCCGCGTCATTGCCGCCACGCACCGCGACATGCGGACGCTCGTCGCCGATGGCCGGTTCCGCGAGGATCTCTTCTACCGCCTCAACGTCATCCCGGTTACGCTGCCGCCGCTGCGCGACCGGCGCAGCGACATCGCGGCGCTCGTCCGCCATTTTGTCGATGCGGGGCGCAGCTCCGGGCTGCCCGACCGCCAGTTTTCGCCCGCCGCTATGCAGTGGCTCGAGCGCCATGACTGGCCGGGCAATGTCAGAGAACTTGGCAATGTCGTTCAGCGACTTGCCGTGCTGTCGCGCGACACCGTCGTCACCGAACGTGACGTCGAAACGGTGCTGCACGAAAATGGCGAGAGTGGCGGCGTGGTGGCGCCCGCCGACCTGATCGCCCGGGCGGTCGACGATTGGGCGCGCGAGCAGATGGCGAACGGCGCCAGCGAAGGCGATCTGCACGGCCAGCTCGAGGCGATTGTCGAGGCCGCGCTGTTCCGCCGCATCCTGCGCGAGGTGCGCGGCAATCAGCTCGAGGCGGCGCGGCGGCTGGGGATCAACCGCAACACACTGCGCAAGCGCTTGGCGCAACTGAATGTTGACCCAAGCAATCCGTAACTATATCCCAGTAAGCGAAGCCGAAAATTCCTCCTACTGCCAATTCGGTTTCTAGGTTAATAAGTTAACCATTTACGGGAGTGTATTTATGAAAAGAAAGATTTTGGTGTCGGTGATCGCTCTGTCGACTGCCCTGCTGCCGACGCAGGCGTTCGCTCAATTTATGTATGCTTGTACAGGTGGTACGTGCCGGGTATACTGGTGTGATGGTTACGGTCCTGCTGCGACCTGTACATATCTTTATACGATTGCGAGAAAAGTAACACCGGAAGGCTAAGCATCTTAGACTAGTATTTCTGTAGGAATTTTTGTCGATTTTCCGACGGTTGCAGAGCGGGGGTGAAACGGAGCCGCTAAAACCTCTCATCCCCGTTTTTCGCCCTCACTATAGCTGCAGTGCGCTTTGTGTGTTTTCTATGCAACAGGTTTGTCGTAGCATAGCAACAATGGCGCATGCGGCACCCCTGACTCAAGATCATGATCTAGCCGAAGAGGAAGCGCGCTCGGGCTTCTGGCGTTTTGCCGCGCCCGAGTATTACACGCTGGCGCTGATCGTCAGCATCGGCATCGCGACCTATGTCTTCGTCACCGGCGACGCGCAGAGCGAACGGCTGCTCACCCCGGCGCTGGTCGCGGCGATCATGGTCGCCAATCTGGTGCCCGCGATGGCGCTGATCGTGCTGATCGGCAGCCGCATCGCGCGGGCGCGCGCGGTGCGATCGATGGAGGGGGGCAATGGCCGCCTGCACGTCCGGCTCGTCGCGCTATTCTCGCTGATCGCGGCTACGCCGACGTTGCTTGTCGTGATTTTCGCGTCGCTACTTTTCCAGTTCGGTGTCGATTTCTGGTACTCCGACCGTTCGCGCGGCATGTTCGAAAACGCTGCAACGCTGGCTCAGTCGTTTTACGAAGAAAGTCAAAAGTCGGTTGCCGGACAAACGAAGGCAATGTCCACGGATTTGGGCAAATATCTGGACAGCCAGACGATCGATAGCATCAGTTTCCAAGACGCCTATGGATTTCAGGTTGTAGTTCGCGAACTGAATGAATCCGCCATTATCGAGATTGGGCGAGACCGAATCCCGCGAACTGCGGTAATGATCGACCCCGACAATAGGGCGGCGGAAGGGCGGGTAACACCATCTATCATCCAACGCCTCAACGCTGGTGAAGACGTAGTAGTCACGCGAAGCGCCAACAGGATTGAGGCGGTCACAAGACTTCCTGGCAGGCCCAATGCGTTCCTTTATGCGTCGCGTGCCGTGTCCAGCCTTGGGCAGCAGCAGTTTCAACTCGCGCGCACGGTGCTTGCGGACTACAATGCGTTGTTCGAGCGCTCGCAGCTCTTGCAGCTGCAGTTCAACGGCGCCCTTTACCTTGGTTCGCTGCTCCTCCTCGCGTTGGCGGTCATCGCCGCAATCGTCGTTGCGGACCGCATCGTCCGCCCGCTCGGCACGCTCATCGGCGCGACGCGTACGGCGGCGGGGGGCGATCTGTCGGTTCGCGTGACGCCGCCAGCGCGCGATGACGAGATTTCGGTGCTGACCCGCGCCTTCAACCGCATGACCGAGCAGTTGGAAGGCCAAACCGGCGCTCTGGTCAGCGTCAACGAACAGCTCGAGGCGCGCCGCAGCTTCATCGAAGCGGTGCTCAGCGGAGTCTCGTCGGCGGTGATTTCGGTCGATGCCGACCACCGGATCCAGCTCGCCAACGCGGCTGCGGAGCGCCTGATCTGCCAGTCGACCGACTGTTTGACCGGACGGCCTTTGGCCGAGGTCGCGCCCGAACTCGCGCAATTGCTGACCGGCGACGAGCGCGAGGCGATTGTGCAACTCGCCCGCCCCGATGCCGAGCCCGCGACGCTGGCCGCCAAGGCGGTTGCGCAGGGCGACGGCTTTGTCCTGAGTTTTGAAGATATTACCCAGCAATTGCTCGATCAGCGCCGCGCCGCCTGGTCCGACGTTGCACGGCGCATCGCGCATGAGATCAAGAACCCGCTCACCCCCATCCAGCTCGCCGCCGAACGGCTCCAGCGCCGCTTCGGCGACAAGGTTGAAGGTGACAGCGCGACCTTCAAAAAGCTGACCGATACGGTGATCCGCCAGGTGCATGACATGCGGCGGATGGTCGACGAGTTTTCGAGCTTCGCCCGCATGCCCAAGCCGACCTTCGGGGTCGAAGATGTCCGCGATATTCTGCGCCAGTCGGTCTTTCTGTTCGAGGTCGCGAAGCCCGAGATCGCGTTTACGATCCAAACCCCGGACGAGATCGAGCCGCTGGTTTGCGACCGCCGCCTGTTGTCGCAGGCAATGACAAATATTGTCAAGAATGCGGTAGAAGCCATTGAAGAACGACTAAAAAGCTCCGATTCCACGCCAAGCGGTCATATCGACGCGGCGCTCGACATGGGGCCGCGCGGTGAATTGATCATTCGGATATCGGATGACGGCATCGGGCTGCCGCAGGCGCGCGAAGCAATTGCCGAGCCCTATATGACGACCCGCCAGGGCGGGACCGGGCTGGGGCTCGCCATCGTCAAGAAGATCGTCGAGCAACATTATGGCGAGCTGGAATTTTCCGACAATCCGGCAGGGCAGGGGACGTGCGTCACGCTGACGCTCCATCCCGACCGCCTGCGCGGATTGGAAGGCAAGGGCGAAGAAACAAGTATGGGGTACGCAGAATCGGTTCCGGGGCGGATCCGCAACCGACAGGACAGAGAAGAACATGGCGCTTGATATTCTGATCGTCGACGACGAGCGCGACATTTGCGATCTGGTCGCCGGCGTCATGGAAGACGAAGGTTATGAGGCGCGCATCGCCTCGGACAGCGACTCCGCGCTCGAGGCGATCCGCCAGCGGCGACCGTCGCTCGCACTGATCGACGTGTGGTTGCAGGGCTCGCGGCTCGACGGCCTGGGCCTCGTCGAAGCGATCAAGGATTTTGACCCGACGCTGCCGATCATCGTCATTTCGGGCCATGGCGGGCTCGACACCGCCGTCGCAGCCATTCGCCGCGGCGCCTATGATTTCATCGAAAAGCCGTTCGAAGCCTCGCGGCTGCTCCATCTGGTGGCGCGCGCGACCGAGAGCGAACGGCTGAAGTTCGAATATGAGCAGCTGCGCGAAAAGGCCGGGCCGTCGGACGAGCTCACCGGAACCAGCGCGGCGATCAACAATGTCCGCGCGACGCTGAAGCGCGTGGCGGGCACCGGCAGCCGGGTGCTCATCACCGGCGCGGCAGGGGTCGGGAAAGAAGTCGCCGCGCGTGTGCTGCACGGGTGGAGCGGCCGCCACAATGCGCCCTTCCGCGTCATTTCATCGGCGCGCATGGACCCGGAGACCGTCGAAACCGAATTGTTCGGCGCCGAAGGCGACGACGGGGCGATCCGTGTCGGGTTGCTCGAACAGGCGCATGGCGGAACCTTGTTCCTCGACGAGGTCGCCGACATGCCGCTGACGACGCAGGGCAAGATCCTGCGCGTCTTGACCGACCAGAGCTTTACGCGGGTGGGCGGCCGCACGATGATCCGCGTCGATGTGCGGATCATTTCCGGATCGGCGCGCGACCTGATGACCGAAATCGCCGAGAGCCGCTTTCGCGAGGATCTCTATTATCGGCTCAACGTCGTGCCGGTGCATATCCCGCCGCTGCGCGAACGGCGCGACGACATCGCCAGCCTGTGCGACCATTATATCCGCCGCTACGCCGCCGACCGCCGTGTGCCGCCGCCCGAGATCAGTTCGGAAGCGATGGCGGCGTTGCAGGCGCATGAATGGCCGGGCAATGTCCGCGAGCTGCGCAATGTCATCGAACGCGTGATGATCCTGGCGCCGAGCGACCGGTTGGCGCGCATCGACGCCGACATGCTGCCCGGCGAGCTGGTGCGCGGGGGCACCGACATCCTGCCCAATTCGGAATCGATCACCGCGATCCCGCTGAAAGAAGCGCGCGAGAATTTCGAGCGCGAATATCTGCGGATCCAGATCAATCGGTTTTCGGGCAATATTTCGCGCACCGCGACCTTTATCGGCATGGAAAGGTCGGCACTGCACCGCAAACTGAAACTTTTGGGGCTCACCGAGAGTTCGGACGGCGAGGGGTAAAGGCTTTGCGCTAGACCTGAGGCAGGCTTTGCCGCATATTGACAGCAAGAAGAAGGTCTTAAAGCCGGAAAACCGGAGCATACCCGCGGTCGTACCGCCAAAAACAGGAGGCAAATGTGTCCGATAAGAGCCAGAATCTCCAGGATATTTTTCTCAACGCCCTGCGCAAGAGCAAGACGCCGGTGACGATGTTTCTCGTCAAGGGCGTGAAGCTTCAGGGCATCATCACCTGGTTTGACAATTTTTCCTTGCTGCTGCGCCGCGACGGTCAGTCGCAGCTTGTCTATAAGCATGCGATCTCGACGGTGATGCCGTCGCACGACTTTGACCTGTCGTTGCTTGGGGCGAGTTTGCGCGATGCGCCCGCGAGCAAGGGCAAGGCTTTGCAGGACGTATTCCTGAATGCGGTGCGCAAATCCGACGAATCGGTGACGATGTTCCTCGTCAACGGCGTGATGCTGCAGGGTGATATCGTCGCATTCGACCTGTTCTGCATGCTGCTCGAGCGCGAGCGCCAGGTGCAGCTCGTGTACAAGCACGCGATTTCGACGGTGCAGCCGAACGGCCCGATCAACCTGACCGATAGCGGCGAGGGTGACGGCGAAGCGGACGACACCTGATCGCCTCGATTATCGACAGTCCGGAAGAGGTGACCCGCGGCGCTGCCGCGCTGTTGGTCGTGCCCGAATGGCATAGCCAGCGACTGGCGCGCGATCTCGACGCGCGCGCCGAGGAGGCGCGGGGACTTGCACTCGCGATCGGGCTCGACGTCGTTGCCGTCCACAATTTGCGCCTGCGCCAGACGCGCGCAGCGACCTTGCTCGGCGTCGGGCAGATCGAAGCGATTACGCCCGACATCGAGAAGTACGGCGTCCAACTGGTCGTGGTCGACGCCGCGCTCAGCCCGATCCAGCAGCGCAATCTGGAAACGGCCTTTGGCACCAAAGTGATCGACCGGACCGGGCTGATCCTCGAAATCTTTGGCGAACGCGCCGCCACCGCCGAGGGGCGTTTGCAGGTCGAACTCGCGCATCTCGATTATCAGGCGGGGCGGCTGGTGCGCAGCTGGACCCATCTCGAACGCCAGCGCGGCGGCTTTGGCTTCCTTGGCGGTCCCGGCGAAACGCAGATCGAAGCCGACCGCCGGATGATCCGCAACCGCATGGCCCGCATCCGCCGGTCGCTCGACGATGCGCGGCGCACGCGCCAGCTCCAGCGATCCAAGCGTCAGCGTGCACCATGGCCGGTGGTTGCGCTGGTTGGCTATACCAACGCTGGTAAATCGACGTTTTTCAATCGCTTGACGGGAAGTGACGTCATGGCGGAAGACATGTTGTTCGCGACCCTCGATCCCACGATGCGCGAAATCCGGCTGCCCGGGATCGACAAGGCGATCCTGTCCGACACGGTGGGGTTTGTGTCGGACTTGCCGACCGAACTGGTCGCGGCCTTCCGCGCGACGCTCGAAGAGGTCACGACTGCCGACCTGATCGTCCACGTCCGCGACATCGTCCACCCCGACAGTGAAGCCCAATATGACGATGTCTGTGCGATCCTGAGCTCGCTGGGCGTTAACGGGCCGCAGGACGACGGGGAGGGGGATGCGCCGCCGCCGATCCCCCAGATCGAAATCTGGAACAAGATCGACACCGTAGACGACGAGCGACGCGCCGCGATCGAGGAGATGGCGGCGCGGCGTTCTGACGTCGCGGTCATCTCGGCCGTAACGGGCGAGGGTGTCGAGGACGCGCGCGCGCTGATGGCGTCGCAGCTGACCGCGCTCCACAAGATCCAGCGGATTTACCTGAGCTATCAGGACGGCGAAGCTGCGGCATGGCTTTACGCGCGCGGCGAAGTGCTCGCGGACGAGCCGCAGGGGGAAGGCCATGTGCTGACCGTGCGGCTTGATCCCGCCGACGGCGCGCGGTTTGCGCGGCTTTGGCCTACGGACGACACTCCGACGCCTTGACCGCCTGCCAATGGGCTTCCTGCACGTCGAGCGACAGGCCGGCCAGGCTGCCGCCGGCGCGATCCTCCATGGCGGCAAAGCGGCGGGCGAATTTCGCGTTGGCATCGCGCAGCGCGGTTTCGGCATCGACGCCCAGATGGCTTGCATAATTGACGACGGCGAACAGCAGGTCGCCGACCTCCTCGTGGCGCGCGGCATCATCAGAGGCGGTCGCGACCTCCTCCAATTCTTCGGCAATCTTGGCGCGCGGCCCTTCGGCATCGGGCCAGTCGAAACCGACGCGGGCGGCGCGCGACTGGAGCTTCTGGGCGCGCAGGAGTGCGGGAAGCGACAGCGCCACGCCCGACAGTGCGCCTTTCGGGCCGTCGGCGGCGCGTTCGTCGGCCTTGATTTGTTCCCACTGCTGGCGGACGTTTTCCGTCTTGCCGTCACCAAAGATATGCGGGTGGCGCCGTTCCATCTTGTCGCTGATCGCGGTGGCGACGTCGTCAAAGCCGAACAGGCCCGCATCGGCGGCAATCTGGCTGTGGAACACAACCTGGAGGAGCAAATCGCCAAGCTCGTCGCAAATTGCCACAGGATCGCCGCCAGCGATGGCATCGGCGACTTCATAGGCTTCTTCGATCGTGTAGGGTGCGATCGTCGCGAAACTCTGCGCCAGATCCCATTCGCATCCACCATCGGGATCGCGCAATTTGGCCATCACGGCCAGCAAGCGATCGATGGGGGACTGGAGCGACGTGTCAGGCATGAAATTATCCGATAATATATATTATGTTAAATCTACATCGATATGGTGGGGCCAGAAAGCCCCCTGCCGTTGGAATCAGGCAGCTTTCCGGGCAATCGTCAGGCCGCCTATTCGCCACCGATCATGTGACGAGCTGCCACGTCCGAATGACCAGAAAGACCAAAGCGAAAATCGCTACCCACGCCAGCGCCATTTTGACCCAGTCGGTCATTGGCAAGCGCCGCGCGACCAGCGAGCTGATCACCAGCGCGAACGCCCCGACGAACCAGATCAGCTGGACACCTGTGTCACCACTCATAGCTGTACCTCCAGCCCGTCATATCCCGGCTCGACACCCGGTGGCAATTCGGCCGCCAGATCGTCATAATCCATCGTGTTGTCCATGTGGGTGATGATCGCGCGTGGATTGCCGCATTTCTCAAGCGCCGCGAGCGTCATCGCCAGATGCGGATGCGTCGGGTGTGGATAGCGGCGCAGCGCATCGATCACGAACAGATCGACACCCTGGAAAAATTCAACCATCTCGTCGGTAAATTTCGAAAAATCAGTCGCATATCCGACCTTGTGGACGCCATCGCTAAAGACCAGTCCGCTCGCCTTGATCGGCCCGTGCGGCATTTCGATCGCCGACACCTCGATGGGACCGATCGACTGGTGATCCAGCAGATCGATCGGATCGACCAAGGCCGGATAGCCGGCATTGCCCGCAAAGGCGTAAGTGAAGCGCCATTTGAGCGTGTCGAGCACATGGCCGCGCGCATAGGCGGGCACCTGCGACCCGCGCAGGTGCATGATCTGGCGCAAGTCGTCGAGACCATGGCAATGGTCGGCATGCTCATGCGTCCAGATGATGCCGTCGATGACGCCGACCTTGGCATCGAGCAGCTGGAGCCGCATGTCGGGGCTGCTGTCGACCAGCAGGCGAAAACCGCCGAGCGAGATCAGGATCGATGCGCGGCTGCGCAGGTTGCGCGGATTGTCGGGGTCGCATTGTCCCCAATCGTTGCCGATCCGCGGTACGCCTGACGACGTTCCGCAGCCCAGGATGCGAACCTTCATAGCGCGCTTGACGTCACGGCGCCGCCTTTTTGAAAAGCTTGTAAAAATTGGCGCTCGTTGCCGCGGCCAGCGCTTCCTGATCCTCACCCCGTAGCGTCGCGAGAAACGCCAGCGTATCGGCAACAAAGGCGGGTTCGCCGGTCTTGCCGCGGTGCGGGACGGGGGCGAGGAAAGGGGAGTCGGTTTCGATCAGCAGCCGGTCCTGCGGCAGCCATTTGGCGGTCGCCTGCAGATCGGCGGCATTCTTGAACGTCACGATGCCAGAGATCGAAATAAACAATCCCAGCTCGAGCGCCCTGCGCGCGAAATCGTCACTCGCGGTGAAGCAATGGATCACGCCGGGAAACGCCGCCCTGCCCATCTCTTCGCCCAGCAGCGCCAGCGTGTCCGCTTCGGCGTCACGGGTATGGACGATGATCGGCAGCCCGGTTGCCTGCGACGCGTGGATGTGGCGGCGGAAACTGTCCTGCTGCCGGACGCGGTCGCTCTTGTCGTAATAATAGTCGAGCCCGGTCTCGCCGATGCCAACCACGCGCGGGTGCTCCGCACGCTCGATCAGCTTGGCGGTATCGACATCGGGATGATGATCGGCGTCGTGCGGGTGGATGCCGACACTGGCCCACACGTCCGGATTGGCCTCGGCCGCCGCCAAGACATCGTCCCATTCGCTCTCGCGCGTCGCGATGTTGAGCATCGCCGTCACGCCGCGGGCGCGAGCGCGGTCGAGCACCTCGCCCTGCTGTTCGGCGAGCCCCTTGTAATTGAGGTGGCAATGCGAATCGACGAGCATCACGCCTCCCCTTCCCCTTCCGGCACGTCGAGGCGGGGGAAGAGGGGGGTCGGCTGGCCGAGCGAAAAGCCGCTGTCAGCAAGCTTTGTGAACCAGTCCGGATCGGCCAGCGCGGTAAAATCACGCTCGTCCGCCGCAATGCCCATCTGATCGAGCAGATTATCGGCCGCTGTCGGCACGACAGGACGGATTGCAATCGCGAGATCGCGCACGACCATGAACAACGTCATCAGCACAGCCGTCATACGATCGGGGTCGGTCTTCTTGAGCGCCCAGGGGGCTTGTTCATCGACATATTGATTACAGGCAAACACGGCGCGCATCCAGGCTTCGATACCGACTGAAAAGTTGAGATTCTCAAATTCGCGCGGCAATTCGGTTCGAGTTGCTATTGCAACCTTGGCCGTCAGCTCATCATCGGGCGCGGCGGGAACAAACTTTTCCAGTTTGCCATCCAAGTTCTTGAAAATCATCGACAGGCTGCGCTGTGCCAGATTGCCGAAGCTATTGGCGAGATCGGCATTGGCGGTCCGCACGATCGCTTCCGCGGAATAGGTCCCGTCCTGTCCAAAGCTGACTTCGCGCAGCAGATAATAGCGCAGCGGATCGACCCCGAAGGTGTCGGCGAGCGCCATGGGATCGACGACATTGCCCAGCGACTTTGACATCTTTTCGCCGCGGTTCAGCAGGAAGCCGTGGCCGAACACCTGTCTGGGGAGCGGCAGACCGGCACTCATCAGGAAAGCCGGCCAGTAAACGGCATGAAAACGCACAATATCCTTGCCGATCATATGGATATTGGCGGGCCAGAATTTGCCGAAATCGCCATCCATATCTGGATAGCCCAGCCCCGAAAGATAGGTGGTGAGCGCGTCGACCCACACATACATCACATGCCCCGGCGATCCCGGAACCGGAACGCCCCAGTCGAAGCTGGTGCGCGAGACGCTGAGATCCTTGAGTCCGCCCTCGACGAAGCGCATCACTTCGTTGCGGCGGCTTTCGGGGCGAATGAAATCGGGCTGCTCTTCGTACAGTGCGAGCAATTTGTCCTGATAGTTCGACAGGCGGAAGAACCAGCTTTCTTCGACCGTCCACTCAACGGGGGTTCCTTGCGGCGACAGGCGGGCATCCCCTTCCCCGTCGACCAGCTCGCTCTCGTCGTAGAATGCTTCGTCGCGAACCGAATACCAGCCCTCGTAGCGGTCGAGATAAAGATCGCCATTGTCCTCCATTGCGCGCCAGATCGCTTGCGATGCGGCATGATGCGCTGGGTCCGACGTGCGCATGAAATTGTCATAGCTGATATTCAGCTTGGCATACATCTCACGGAAATAAGACGACATTTCATCAGCGAGGTCGATCGTTTCACGGCCCTGGTCACGCGCCGTCTGGAACATTTTCAGCCCATGTTCGTCGGTGCCGGTGATCAGCCGCACGTCGCGGCCCTGGGCGCGCTGGAACCGCGCCATCACATCGGTAGCAATCGCTTCATAGGCGTGGCCGATATGCGGGCGACCATTGGGGTAGCTGATCGCGGTGGTGATGTAGAAAGGGGCGCTGTTTTCGGACATGGCCGCGCCTTAGCCGCTGGCGCGCGCGAGGGAAAGCGTCAGCGTGCCGGTTGCGTCGAACGCGGCGCCAGTTCAGCAAGGCAGTTGCCGATTTCGAACCCGACCATCGTGCCGTCATAGGAGCCGCGGATCGCGTCGCGAACCGTGCGCTGGATGCGGTCCCATTGCGCCAGTATGGGAGCGATCTCCGCCACGGATCGTTCGCGCGCCAGCCGCGCGAGCAGCCCGGGGACGATGTCGATCACCAGTTCGAGCCGGGGGCGATTGCTCGTACCGCCGACCTCGCGCGCCAGCGCCTCGCGCAACCGGTTTTCAGGGTCGCCGGTCGCGGCGATCGCAAGCAGTTTTTTCTCCATCGCGGCGACATCGCTGTCGATCAGCGCCAGTGCCTTGCCCGGCACCCCGCCCGATGCGGCGACGATCGCGCGCACCTCGGCGACATCGAGCATCGGACGCAAATCATGCAGCCATGCGGTCATGACGTCACGGTCAACGGGTTGAAAACGCAGCGTTCTGCACCGCGACCGGATCGTCGGCAACAAACGCCCCGGTGAGTGGCTGACGAGCAGGAACAGCGTTTTTGCGGGCGGTTCCTCGAGCGTCTTGAGCAGCGCGTTGGCAGCGTCGGTTTCCAGATCGTCGATCGCGTCGACGATGATGACGCGCCAGTCTCCGAGCGACAGCGACAGATGCAGGCGGCGGATCATGGTCCGCACCTGATCGATCGTGATGTTGCGCGCGAGGTCCTTGCTCTTGTCCTTCGGCTGGCGCGTCAGGTGCAGGATCTCGGGATGATTGCCCGCCTCGACAAGTCGCCCCGCGGCGCTGTCCCCCGGATCGTCGAGCCCAATCATCTGCCCGTCGCCGCCGCTGCCGTGGGTGACGAGGAAGCGTGCGACGCGGGCGGCGAAAGCCCCCTTCCCCATTCCCTGCGGCCCGGCGAGCAGCCAGGCGTGGTGCAGCCTGCCGCCCTGCCAGCCTTCGAGAAAGGCGGCCTCGGCGTCCTGATGACCGATCATAGCCATTCGGTCAGCCCCGTGAGGATCGCCGCGGTGACCCGTTCGGCGGGGGCATCGGCATCGACGATCCGCCAGCGCTCGGGCTCGGCTCCAGCCATTTCGACGAAGCGCTGGGCCAGTCGGGTCTGATATTCGGCGGGCTTGCTGCCCATGCGGTCGCTGCCGCCGCGGACCGACAGGCGGCGCGCGGCCTCGGCGGGGCTGACGGTGAGCAGGAAGGTGCGATCGGGCATCAGCCCTTCGGATCCGACACCGTGCAGCGCCAATATGTCGGCGTCGGTCAGGCCGCCGCCGCCGCCCTGATAAGCGCGGCTCGAATCGACGAAACGATCGCACAGCACCCACGCGCCGCGGGCCAGTGCCGGACGGATCGTCCGCGCGACATGGTCGGCGCGCGCCGCCGCGAACAGCAGGGCTTCGCTGCGCGCATCCCAGCGGTCGTCGCTGCCTTCCATCAAGAGCGACCGGATCGCTTCGGCACCTGCGCTGCCGCCGGGCTCGCGCGTTGCCACGACGTCGAGGCCGCGCGCCCTGATCGCCTCGGCCAGTGCCACGATTTGCGTCGATTTGCCGACCCCCTCGCCGCCTTCAAGCGTAATAAAGCGCCCGCGTGTCATGCTGAAAGCCGACGAGGATCGAATGGGAGGCGCGCGTGCATTGGACTGCGGTAGCCGCCAGCACGGCGTTTGTCATCACGGCGCGGCGCGCGCGCCGCCGCTCGCGATCTTTTTGCCCTTGCCGCTTTCGTTGGTGGCCATCGATATGGCGAAACCCCAAGTCATCAGCCGCTCGGCTTCGTCGCGGCGCGCTTTGTCGCTCGGCAGGCCGGCAACGACCATGATCAGCCGCCGACCATCGCGCTTGGCCGATCCCAGCAGGCAATAGCCGGCTTCCGAGGTGTGGCCGGTCTTCAATCCGTCGGCGCCCAGAACGCGCCCGAGGATGGGATTGCGGTTGGCCTGGATGATCGGTTTGCCTTCGGGCGAAATACCGTGCTGGAGCCGGGGAAGTGAAAAATAGCGGGTGTAGCCTGCGGGGTGATCACGGATCAGCCGGTCGGCAAGCGTGATCAGATCGGCGGCGCTGACCTTGGTCACCCCGCCGTCGGGCCAGCCATTCGGCGTTCCGAAATTACTCGACGCCATACCAATCTTTGCCGCTACAGCGTTCATTCTTTTTACGAAAGCTTCCTCGCTGCCATCGATGCCGACGGCCAGTGCTGCGGCAGCGTCGTTGCCCGATACGGTGATCAGGCCTTTGAGCAGGTCGTCGGCAGAGACTTTTTCGCCGGGGCGTAGGAACATCGTCGATCCGCCGTTGCTGCCCCGCCATTTCTTCCAGGTCGCTTCGCTGACCGTAAACTGCTTGTCGCGCGTCAGTTCGCCCTTTTTGATCAGGTCGAGCACGACATAGGCTGTCATGACTTTCGCCATCGACGCGGGCGCGAAGCGTTTTTCCGCACCGCGCGAAAACAAAATTTCGCCTGAATCGAGATCCTTGAGCATCACGATCGGCGCCTGCGTGGTGTAGGCGGGGCGGGTTGCCGCTGCGCTTTTGGGTTGCGACCCGTCGGCTGCCACCGCTGGCATTGCCGAAGCCAGCAGAACGGCTGCGAAAATCGCGACGCTTTGCTTTATGGTCTTTCGCACGCGGCGCCCGTCAGCGATCGCGCTGGACCACCGCGTCGCGGAAGCCTTTCGCCTTCGCAGTGCCGAGCGCGGTGCGCGCTTCGGCGTCGCTCGCAAAGGGGCCGATCCGCACGCGCCAGAGGTTGCCGGCTTTGCTGACCGTCCCGCCCACCGACTTCGCGGCGGCATCGGCGCGGCTTTCGCTGCTGAAAGCGCCAACCTGGACGACGAATTTTCCGGACACCGCGGGAACGGGCTTGGCGGGTGTTGCCGGTTTGGCCGCAGGCTTTGGTTTTTCAACCGCAAGCCGGTCATCGCCGGGCTTCGCTGTTCCCGATGCAATGGGCGCCGCAGGCTGCGCTTCTACCGGCGGCGCGGCAGCCGGCGCTTTCGGCACCGGCATGGCTTTGAGCTTGGTGCGCAGGATCGACAGCAAGGAGTCGGGCGTCGCGATCCGCTCTGGAACCGCGCGGCCTGCGCGCAGTTGCGCTCGCTCGGCGGCGGGCGGGTTGGTGCGGCGAACGCGCACTGCGGATAGGCCGTCGGTCAAGCCCAGCTGTTCGGCGGCGCCGCGCGACAGGTCGATCAGCCGGTCGCCGACCATCGGGCCGCGATCGTTGACGCGCACCAGGATCGTACGTCCGGTATCGAGCGCGGTCACTTCGACATAGCTGGGCAGCGGCAACGTCTTGTGCGCGGCGCTGATCCCGGTGGGATCGAACGTCTCGCCGTTCGCGGTCGGTCGTCCAGCGAGTTCGTCGCCATACCAGCTTGCATAACCGACATCGTCATAATCGGCGATATCCGCGGGTGTGTAGGTGGTGCCTGCGATCGTATAGGGATCGCCGATCTTGACCGGCGTATCGCTCACGCCGCCGACGGATTGGGCCGGTGCCGGGCTGGCGGTTGGACCGCCCTCGCGCTCGCCGCCAAAACTGCCGCAGCCGGCGAGCATCAGCATCGCCCCGGCCATCAGCGCCGTTTTTCTACCGATCGATTTCATCCGCCAGCAACCCCACTGATAGTGCGTAAAAATTGGAACAATTATAGTCCAATATCGCACGATAGTTACCGGTCAGCAAATATGCGGTTCGCCCCGGCCCATCGGGTTCCAGCAGCACCGCCTGAACCTGTCCGTCGGGCCAGCGCCCGCCGATCGGCTGGATGCCGTCGGCGCGCCATTCGGCCATCGAGCGCCAGCGGCTGTGGCGGGCAAAGACGCGGGGGCAGCGGGTGGGGGTCAGGCGGCTGGCAAAACGATTACGGTCAAAGCCGTTTGGTACAGTTACCGCGACGCCCCACGGCTGCCCGGCGCGCCAGCCGGCGCGGCGTAGGTAAGCCCCAATCGATTCGATCGCATCGGCCTCGCTCGACCAGATATTGGCGCGTCCGTCGCCGTCGCCATCCTCGGCGACCGCCAGATAGACCGACGGCAGAAACTGCGGATAGCCGAAGGCGCCCGCCCAGCTGCCCTTCAACACGTCTCGCGGCACCCCACGCTGAACCATCTCCAGCGTCGCGAGGAACTCGGGTTCGAACAGGCTGCGGCGACGCCCTTCATAGGCCAGCGTCGCGAGCGCTTCGGGAAGGTCGAAATTGCCCGTGACCTGGCCATAGGCGGTCTCGTGGCCGTAAATCGCGATCATGATGCTCGTCGGAACCCCGGTGCGCGCTTCGATGCGCGACAGCAAGGGCAGCAAGCGGTCGTGGACGCGGCGCCCGCCGCCGATCCGCGCCGCATCGACATGTTTGGCCTTGTAGGGCGCGAAATTCGGGATCGGGGTGTCGTTGGTCGGCGGGCTACCCAGATTGTCGCGGTCGAGCGCGACCACGCGCGGGTTGTAGCGCAGACCGGCGGTAACCCGGTCGAACACCTGCCGCGACACGCCGCGCGCCTGCGCCTTGGGCCACAGCGACTGGACATAGGCATTGAAGCCGCTGTCGCCGCTCTGCGCGTGCAGCGGCGCCGATGCGGTGAGCAGCCATGCCGACAGAATGGCAGTGGTGACAGCGAAAAGGCGTCCGATTTTTAAACTGATAGCGTGCATCATGCTCCCACCCATAGGGCGTGTCTCGCACAGATGCGACCGGCTTGGCTAGGCAAGGGCGGGACGAGCCGAGTCATTCGCGCGGCGGGCCGAGCCAACAAGGTTTTTCTTGCCGCGGCGCATCCGCGCGCTATGGCGGCGGCCAAGCGGACAGGTGGCCGAGTGGTTTAAGGCAGCGGTCTTGAAAACCGCCGTGGGTGCAAGCTCACCGTGGGTTCGAATCCCACCCTGTCCGCCATCACCTTTTTCCGGTCGTAATAGCTCCTTTAACGCTCCGAATGGCAAGGAAATATCGGTGGTTTGAACACCCTGATTCCCGTCACATTTTGGATGAGAGGTCAAGGTCAACTTGAGCAAGATCTGACGATCCTTGAATATACCATTTTCTTAAATATTGCGACGCCTTGAGGAAAGTGGCAGCTTGATAAGTTTCGCCGTAATCTTCCGCGACCGCGCCGCATCGCTTGGTTTTCAGCTAGAACCAGTTTCTCGTGCTGCAATTCTTCCGCCTTGCGCTCGAATGCTTCAATCACGGTCGGGCTAGTCGTTGAGGGCTTCGCCGATGATCGAGGCGACAGGTTCGACACGCACGAGAATGGAACCGCCAGCCGGAGATTTTTTATAGCGATACCCAAGCGGCGCGTGGAACACTCAATACTCGCCAAGCATACGACCTTTTATACGATTTTTCGCTTGCTCGGCATTTTTTGGCGATGCTCACTGGCGAAAGCCGTTTCCCTGATTTCCAGTAGATCGTCGTCAGGCTTGCTCGCGTAAACGCGGCGCGGCAATTCCAATTTTCTGCCGACCGTCGAAAAGGCATCACGGATCGCGTAGTGCGTTCGCACTGAACGCGTGAGATGGTTGCCTTCCTTGGTTTGCCGCTTGGTGGAAACCCGGCAATAGATAACGCTTTCTTTCGGTCACGCGCGTCATGGGCTTGGTGCTTTCGGAGTAACTACTCTCAAAGGCGCTCATTCACGGTTGGACAAAGCCCAAAAAACGCCCTTCGCGCCAAAATATAAAACTACGCCTGCGCTCACCCCAACAATCATCAACAAAATAATATAACCTGCTACTAGACCCTTAACATCGCCACCCTTTTGAAAATCCTCCCATCCATAGATGATAGGAACGACGAACACTGCAATAAGAGCCAATCTTCTAGAAAATATTTCTTGTTTGGAAAGCATGTACCTATCCCCAACCCTGCGGTGCGCAATCTCATTCACAGAAGTGCAGAGCGCCATCTTCTTAGTAAATCAGCTCTGAATTGACGCAATGAAAAATGATCTGATGGCCGACGACAATACAGGATCACCGCCGCGCAACGTCATAGGCTACCGGCAGAAAGCGGTTTGAACAACTCCCTGTAGGTCCGCTAGATAACGCACGCGATGTCCGATTTGTCTTACCGCGATGCCCGGTGCAGAGTGGACGCTACCCCAGGCCGACGTCCGAAACGGTCGCGGCGAAATGCCACGGCGACCTTATGTTTTTGCCCCCCGTAGCGCGGTCGGCCATATCAGGCGGGCTGCGTATGGTAAACCCGATGTCCGGGCCGCTTTGAAGCGCCCGATTTTTGTTCAAGGCTGTGCCGCACCCGCTCCGTCTTGTGGTTGTCGCCGGGATGACATCCCGGCTCCGATCACAAGAGGAACCCGATGCGCAATACCTTGCTGGCCACCACCTGTCTGGCCGCCCTGCTTTCGACCGCGGCCCAAGCGGAAACGACGATCACCACCGCGACCACAGCGCCGGTGCGGACGTCGACGATCAAATCGGGCGCACCCGACGATATCAAGGTTACCTCGACAGGTTCGGTAAAACCCGCGGGCGGCGCTGCGGTTACTATCGACAGCAATCACAAGGTGATCAACGAAGGCACGATCGAGATCAGCAACGTCAACGGCGCGCGCGGCATCGTCGCCAATGCGGGAACGGTCGGCGCGATCACCAATGCCGCAACGGGCAAGATCATCCTCGACGAACCCTATGCGCCGACCGACATCGACAATGATGGCGACATCGATGGCGCTTTTGCGCTGGGCAGCAACCGCGTCGGCATTGCGACGCTCGGCGCCTTTACCGGGAATATCGTCAACGGCGGCGCGATCACGATTGAGGGCAATGATTCGGCAGGCATTCGGCTCGGCGGGCCGCTGACGGGCAATTTCACGACCGACGGCACCATCTCTGTGCTGGGCGACCGCGCGCTCGGCGTCGGCTTGCAGGATGTGACCGGCAACGTCCGGCTGGCCGGGACGATCACCGCGACCGGTCTCGATGCGACAGCGGCGCGGCTGGCGGGCAACATCACCGGCGCGCTCGTCGTTCAGGGCAATCTGACCGCGACCGGTTACCGCTTCACGACGCCGCCCGCCGACCCGTCGAAGCTCGACGCCGACGACCTGCTGATCGGCGGTCCGGCGCTGTCGGTCGAAGGGAATGTGACCGGCGGCATAATTCTCGCCGTCCCGCCCAAGGATACGAGCACGACCGACAATGACGAGGACAAGGACGGCATCCCCGACGACAAGGAAGGCAGCGCCGCGGTGCGGTCCTTCGGTTCGGCGGCGGCGGTGCGTATCGGGTCGGCAACGCAAAGCGTGACGATTGGCCCGGTCGCGGGAACTGGCACCGGCTTTGGCCTGATCATCGATGGCGGCGTGATCGGCAATGGCCTTTATGCGGGCAAGGACGGCAACGGGATGCAGATCGGCGGCCTTGGCGGCGCCGTGACCATCGCGGGCGGGATCGGTATCGGCGCGACGGGCAGTGTCGCGGCGCTGTCGAAAGATGTCGCGGCGACCGCGATCCGGATCGGCAGCGGTGCGACGACCCCCGAACTGCGCAACGCGGGCAAGATCGAAGCGACGACCGCAGGCAACGTCGCAGGTTCGGTTGCGACCGCAGTGCTGGTCGAAGCGGGAGGCAACGTCGCGTTGATCCGCAACAGCAGCTTGATCGCAGCCAAGACCGGCGGCGACAATGGCACCGCGCGCGCGATTGTGGATCTGTCGGGCACCGTCGCCACGGTCGAAAACAGCGGCACGATCAGCGCCACCGGCGCGCTAGCCACATCGGACCGCAACGTCGCGATCGACCTGTCGGCCAATGTCGCGGGCGCAACCGTGAAGCAGACCGCGGTTGCGTCGGGCGTCACCGCCCCCAGCATCGTCGGCGACGTTCGCTTTGGGGGCGGGAACGACGTGTTCGACATCGCCGACGGGTCGGTGAAGGGGAACAGCTTCTTTGGCGGCGGCAACAACCGCCTAGCGCTGTCGGGTGACGCGATTTACACCGGCAATGCGCGCTTTGGCGGCGGGAACGACAGCATGGCGCTGGTCGGCACGTCGAAATTCACCGGCGCGGTCGATTTCGGTGGTGGCGCCGATACGCTCAGCATCGGCGGTACGTCGATCTTCTCTGGCTCGCTGGCCAATGCGCAGGGGCTCGCCGTCTCGGTCGGCGGCGGCACCTTTGACGTCACGGGCGCAGCGCGGATTGCATCGCTGGCGGTTACCGACAAGGGAACGCTGGGCGTCCTGCTCGACACCGGCAGCACCGGCACGGCATTGCAGGTCACGGGCAACGCAAGCTTTGGCACCGAATCCAAGCTGGCGCTGCGCCTGTCGAGCATCGAACAGGCCGAAGGTCGGCACGTCGTCCTGACCGCCGGTACGCTGACCGGCGCGAACAACCTCACTGCGTCGCAGACGCTGCTGCCGTTCCTCTACAAAGGCACGTTGACGTCGAACGCGACGCAGTTGATCGTCGATGTATCGCGCAAGAGCACGTCCGAACTCGGGCTCAATCGGTCGGAAGCGGGCGCGTTCGACGCGGTGCTTGACGCGGTGGTCGCCGACCAGAAGATCGAGGACGTGTTCCTGGGGATCACCAGCGGCGATCAGTTCCGCAGCCAGCTGGGCCAGATGCTTCCCGAGCATGAGGGCGGCGTGTTCGAAACCGTCACCTCTGGCTCGCGCGCGCTGTCGCGCCATTTGCAGGACCCCAACGCGCCGTTCCAGGACGAGGGCAAATGGGGTTATTGGGTGAACCAGGCCGTCTGGGGCACGTCGAAGAGCGTCGGCGATACCGCGAGCTATGACGTCAGCGGCTGGGGCATCGGGCTCGGTGCCGAGATCAAGAGCGACATCGGCAACTTCGGTGGTTCGGTCGCTTTTCTGAGCGGTAAGGACAGCAACGGCAGCAATGCGAACGAGGTCAGCACCAGCCAGTTCGAGGGCGCCCTGCATTGGCGCCTGCGGTCGAAGGGCTTCATGGCCAACGCCCGCGTCTCGGGCGCGCCGATCAAGATGAAGGGCACCCGCATCTTCAGCGCCGAGGCGGGCGCTGACGACATCGAGAAGACGATGAAGGGGAAATGGGACGGAACCCTGTGGTCGGCGTCGGGCTCGCTCGCCTATGACGCCCGCGCCGGGGGGATCACGATCCGCCCGATGGTCGCGGTCGATTACTTCAAACTGACCGAAAAGGGCTATCAGGAAACCGGCGGTGGCGACGCGCTCGACCTGAAGGTGCTGGGGCGTGACAGCGATGAGCTGGCGGTGTCGGGTACCGTGGCGCTCGGCATGGATTTCGGCGGCCTCGACCAATATGACGGCTGGACGCGCTTCGAAATCGAAGGCGGCCGCCGCCAGATCGTCGGCGGCACGCTCGGCGCGACGACGGCATCGTTCAAGGATGGCACGCCGTTCACCCTTATCCCTGATGATCGCACGAGCGGCTGGGTCGGCCGTCTCCGTGGCATCGCCGGCAATTCGGCCTTTCAGGTCGCCGGTGAAGTGTCCGCGGAGGAACAGCAAAGCCATATTGGCTGGGCGTTCCGTGCGAGTCTGCGGGTCGGCCTCTAGCCCCCCGGCCGGCCCCGCGTGCAAGGGGGAGGCACCTCCCTACCCCCGCCTCCCCCTTGCTTAGACAGAAATGAAACAAGACGCCGATGTTTGCACTGCCCCTTCACTCTCGTCCGGTACCGCGGTTGCGCGGTGGGACTTGGCCGCTATATGACGGCGGCATCAGGGGAAGCTATGGCGCGCGCCGGGGCGGCGCCGACCGGCAAAAGATGGCGTTCCAGAGCAAGCAATCGATGACCAGTTCGAACGACCGAACCGATGCCGCGCAAGGCATCGAAGGCGTATTGCTCGCCAACCGCGATCGGATCGTCCGTTTCTTGCTGGCGCGCGGCGCGGGGGATGCTGCCGAGGATCTGTTCCAGGATCTGTGGATGCGGCTGACCGATCGACCCTTGGCGCCGGTCGCCGACCCCCTGCCCTATGTCATGCGCGCCGCCAACAATCTGATGCTCGACCGTTATCGTTCAGCGCGGCAGAGCGCGCTGCGCGATCGAGCCTGGGGGGAGACGGCGGCCACCCACGCCCCGTCGGCAGAGATCGCACTGATCTCGCGCGAGCAGCTTGGGCTGGTCGAGGCGGCGATTGCGGGTAGCGGCGAACGCGCCGCCCGCATCTTTCGCCGGTTCCGCGTCGACGGCGCCAATCAACGCGATATTGCCAGTGAAATGGGGGTCAGCCTGAGCACAGTCGAAGCCGATTTGCGCAAGGTGTATGCGACGCTTGCCGCGCTACGGAGACAGTTCGATGCGTCCTGATATCGACAGCATGGAAGCGCGCGCCATCGACTGGCTGATCCGCCAGCGCGACCCGGCGTTCGACGATTGGGACGGCTTTACCGACTGGCTTGGCGAGGACCCCGACCATGCCGCCATCTACGATGCCGTCGCGAGCCTCGATCAGGATCTCGGCGCGCTGCCTCCGGCGGTTAAGCCCACGGCCGCGACGGTGCCGACCACGCCGCGCCGTGCGTCACGCCGCGGCTGGTTTGGCGGCGCCATGGCGGCAGCGCTGGTCGCGGTTGTCGGGCTATCGACCCTCAATCCCTTCGCTAGCGCCGATCGGATCGAAACCGCGGCGGGCGAGCAGCGCACGATCGAGCTTGCCGACGGATCACGGATCGAGATCAACGGCGGGTCGGTGGTCGAAATCGACAAGGATCGCCCGCGCTTTGCTCGTCTGGAAAGCGGTGAGGCGATGTTCCACGTCGTCCACCGCGATAACGATCCCTTTGTCGTCGAAACGGGCGGCAACCGCATCGTCGATCTGGGAACCGCGTTCAACGTCGTTCGGCGCGAGCGCCAGACGTCGGTCGCCGTTTCGGAGGGTATCGTTCTTTACAACCCCGACCGCGACAAGGTTCGCCTGGTCGCGGGCAAGGCGATCGAGGTCCGCGATGGTGATCGAAAGGCGCCGATCGTGCAGGACGTCGATGTGGCCAGCATCGGCGGCTGGCGCAGCGGGCTGCTGGTTTACAACGGCGCGCCGCTGGCGGTGGTCGCCGAAGATCTGAAGCGAACCGCGGGAATGGACGTTCGGATCGCACCTGCGGCCGCCGACCTGTCGTTCCGCGGCGCGCTGATCATTGACAAGAACCGCGGCCGTACGATCGCCGATCTTGCCGCATTGTCGGGAACAAGGGCGCAGCGACAAGGCGACGGCTGGATATTGACCCGCTGACCATGCACCCGCGCCTCGCCCTTGTCGCCGCTGCGACGCTGCTGGCCCTGCCCGCGCAGGCCTTGGCGGCGGAGGAACGCACGTTCGACGTACCGAAAGGGAGCCTGTCGACCGCCCTGCCGGTGATCAGTCGGCAGGCCGGGGTGAGCATCAGCGTCGTTGACGCGAAACTGTGGCAAGCGCGGGTCAAACGGGTACGCGGACGGATGAGCGTCGAGCAAGCGATCCAGCGGCTGTTGCGCGGTTCCGACGCTCGCGCGATCCGTGTCTCAGCCACGAGCTGGCGTATCGAACGCCGTCCGCTTACGCCGCGTGTTGCCCACCGCCCCGCCCCGTCGGCGCGGCAGACGCCGCAGCCGCGCGCGCGCGAACCTTCGCAGGATATGATCGCCGCGGCGCAGGACGAGATCATCGTCACCGCGTCGAAAACCGACCTGCCCCATTCGCATTTTGCCGGCGTCGTCACCCAATTGAGTGGCGGCGATTTGGCGTTTGGCGGTGAACGCGGGATGGAATCGATCCTGTCGCGGACCGCGACCGTGTCGTCGACGCATCTGGGGTCGGGGCGCAACAAGCTGTTCATTCGCGGCATCGCCGATTCCAGCTTCACCGGCCCGACGCAATCGACGGTCGGGCAATATCTGGGCGACATCCGGCTCAGCTATAATGCCCCCGATCCCGACCTACGTCTTTATGACGTCGACAATGTCGAAATCCTCGAAGGACCGCAGGGCACGCTCTATGGTGCCGGATCGCTCGGCGGCATCATCCGCGTCGTCCCCAAATCGCCCGATCCGCGCGCGATGTCGGTGCAGGCGATCGCAGGCGTCTCGGTAACCCAGCATGGCGACCCCGGCGGCGACATCGCCGCGATCGCCAACCTCCCCGTCGGTGACAACGGCCATGCGCTGCGTCTCGTCGGCTATATGCTGACCGACGGCGGCTATATCGATAACCCGCTACGGGGACAGAATGACGTCAATCGCGTCCATGTGCGCGGCGGCCGCGCGGCCTTTCGTTTCGATGCGGGCGATGACTGGACCGTCGATCTGGGCGGCGTGTACCAGTCGATCAAATCGAACGATGCACAATATGCCGACAAGGCGGCCGACCCGCTGACGCGCAATTCGATGGTCGAGCAGAATGCCTCGGCGCGTTACGGGCTTGGTACGATTGTGGTGATGAAAGACTGGGACGGTCTGCATTTCCAGTCGTCGAACGCCTTTGTCGACCATCGCCTGTTCGAACGCTTCGACGCCAGCCTGCCCGAAGCGCCGCCCGGATCGGTCGTCTCGAGCGGCGCGGTCGATGTCGAGCGCCTGTTCGCACCAATCCAGGTCATCCCGCTCAGCACGGTGCCCCGCGTGCTCGACCAGCGCAACGCGACGCGAATGTTCGTCAGCGAAAACCGCTTGTCGCGCCCCTATCATGACGGCTTTGGCTGGGTGATCGGCGCGAGCTTCATCGACAATCGCGCGCGGCAGAACCGCGAATATCGCTATGGCGCGCTGCGCGCGGTCCTCCCCGGCGTCACCAACAAAATTTCCGAAGTCACGGGCTATGCCGAGGCGACGGTCGAAGTGACGCCGAACCTGATCGCGGCGGGCGGCGTCCGCCTGTCGCACGCGCGACTGGGCGGGATGGCGGAAGGCGTGTCGTTCGCACTCGCCCAAGCCGGCCGCGCGACGACCGCGTCGCGAAGCGAAACCGACCTGCTGCCCTCCTTCTCGCTGCTCGCGACGCCGCTGCACAACCTGCGTCTCTATGCGCGCTATCAGGAAGGATTCCGGCCCGGCGGCCTCGCGGTCGATGGCAATTTTGTGCGGCGCTTCCTGAACGATCAGGTGCGGACTTGGGAAGCAGGTGTCCGCTTCGGCGACAAGGGGCAAAGCCTGTTCGATGCCAGCATTGCGGTGTCGCACAGCCGTTGGCGCAACATCCAGGCCGATTTCATCGACCGCACGGGCTTTCCGACCACCGCCAATATCGGCGATGGCCGGATCACCAGCGTTTCGGGCGCGCTCGCGATGCGCCCGACCGAGGCACTGACCTTTGAACTCGGCGCAGTCTATAACCACAGCCGGGTTGACGATCTGGCGCTGGAAATCCTGCCGGTATTTGCCGCAGCGCCTGCCCGACTGGGCCGCATTCCCAACGTCGCCAGCCATGCGGTGCGCGGATCGGTCAATTATGCGACGGTGATCGGAGACGAGGATTTTCGCGTCAATGGCTGGGCCAATTATGTCGGACCGTCGCGGCTTGGGATCGGGCCGGTGCTGGGCGAAAGTCAGGGCGACTATATCGACACCGGACTGGCGATGCGCGTCGGCAACGAACGGCGCGGACTGTCGCTGACGCTGACCAATCTGTTCGATTCGCGCGGCAACCGCTTTTCGCTGGGGACGCCGTTTGTCGAGGGTAATGAAGGCTTTATGACGCCGCTGCGACCGCGGACGCTGCGGATTGCGATGGACGTAGCGTATTAGCGAAGGTCGGCTTTGTGGTGGTTAGCGGACGGCGGGTGCGCTAAATGTGACATTGTGGCGGGGGGAAGAGGAGCCCTGCAAAGGGACCAGAGGCGAAAGCCGACCGCGCCCAGGGTCTTGGGCACCGCTCACGTTAAGCCTATGCGTGAGCCTTAGCCCCGCCACACCGCCTACGTCCGCAACTGTTCGCTGGCCGTCGCCGCCATCGACGCCCCTCTCCGCCGGAGAGGGGCTCGTCCGATCAATCCGCCAGTACAAGCCGTTCGTAACGGTCCATGTGATAGTCATGGCTGCCGAACTGGCCCTCGATCAACGTCGCGCGCTTGAAATAGTGGCCGATCGCCAATTCCTGCGTGATGCCGATGCCGCCATGCGTCTGGATCGCGTTCTGGCCGACAAATTTGGCGCCGCGCGCGACCTTCGCCTTGGCGGCCGAAACCGCGGCCATGCGTTCGTTCGCGGGCAGGCCGAGCTTCAGCACGCCCATGATCGTCATCGAACGCGCCTGTTCGACTTCCATGAACATGTCGACCATGCGATGCTGCAGCACCTGGAACTTGGCGATCGGAATCCCGAACTGCTTGCGCTGCTGCGTATATTCCAGCGTGCCTTCGTGCAGTTTCTGCATGACGCCGGTCGCTTCGGCGCACACCGCGACGGTCGCTTCATCGACGATCTGTTCAACGAGCGGCAGGCCGGTGCCTTCGCCGCCGAGCAGCGCGTCGCCGGGGATCGCGACATTTTCGAAATAGATTTCCGACGCGCGGCTGCCATCGACGGTCGGATAGTCGCGGCGCACGATACCGGGCAGATTGGCGTCGATCAGGAATAGCGACACGCCTTCGCGGTCGCGCTGGCCACCGCCGGTACGCGCGGTAACGAGCAGATGCGTCGCCCAGGGCGCAGCATAGACGACGCCCTTGTGCCCGTTCAGGACATAGCCCGCGCCATCCTTCTTGGCGGTCGTGCGCAAATTGGCGAGGTCGTAGCGGCCTTGCGGTTCGGCATAGGCGAAGGCGACGATCGCGTTACCCGCGATAATCTCCGGGATGATCGCGTCAGCCTGCGCCCCGCCAACGGCTTTCAGTGCGCCGCCCGCGATGACGACGGTGGGCAAGTAGGGCTCGATCCCGATGACCTTGCCCAATTCCTCCATGACGATCGCATTTTCGAGCGCGCCGCCGCCGAGGCCGCCATGGTCCTCGTCAAAGGCTGCGCCGAGCATGCCGAGCTCCTGCGCCAGGGCGGTCCAGATCGCCGGATCGCGACCTCCGTCCGAATTGATGAACTTCTGGCGCGTTTCAAAATCATAGGTGTCGCTGAGGAAGCGTGACAGCGTGTCGCGGATCATGTCCTGCGTTTCGGTATAGGTGAAATCCATTATCGTCGTCCCTGAACTTGATCGTCATCCCGGCGAAGGCCGGGATCTCACCGTTGCGTCATGGCTAGAGGTCGAGACCCCGGCCTTCGCCGGGGTGACGGCTGTTTTCCGATTAGAGGCCGAGCACCATCTTTGCGATGATGTTGCGCTGAATCTCGTTCGATCCGCCATAGATCGTCGTCTTGCGCATGTTGAAATAGGTCGGCGCGGCGCGGTGCGCGTAGTCGGGCCCGATCGGATGTTCGTTATCGCCCTCGCCAAAACCGCGGAAATAGGGCGCGCCATAATGGCCGACGGCCTCCAGCGACAATTCGGTCAAGCGCTGCTGGATTTCCGATCCCTTGATCTTGAGCAGGCTCGATTCCGGCCCCGGGCCACGCCCGGCATTCGGGCCGGCAAGGCTGCGCAGCTCGGTAAATTCGAGCGCCGCCAGATCGACTTCCAGCTCGGCGACCTTGCGCTTGAAGAAGGCGTTGGCGAGCAGCGGCTGATCACCGTCGACCTCGGTGCGGGCGATGGCCTTGACCTTTTCGATCCCGCGCTTCGAGGCTGCGACCCCGGCAATGCCGGTGCGTTCGTGGGCGAGCAGGAATTTGGCGCAGGTCCAGCCCTTGTTTTCTTCATAAACGCGGTTGGCGACGGGGACGCGGACATCCTCCAGCCACACTTCATTGACCTCATGCTCGCCGCCCAAGGTGATGATCGGGCGCACGGTGATGCCGGGCGACTTCATGTCGATGAGGAGGAAGCTGATGCCCTCCTGCTGCTTGGCGTCCTTGTCGGTGCGCACGAGGAAAAATCCCCAGTCGGCGTGCTGCGCCAACGTCGTCCACGTCTTTTGCCCATTGACGATATAATCGTCGCCGTCGCGTACCGCCGTCGTGCGAAGCGAAGCAAGGTCCGATCCCGAACCCGGTTCCGAATAGCCCTGGCACCACCAATCCTCGCCCGACAGGATGCGCGGCAGGAAATGCGCCTTCTGTTCGGGGGTGCCGAAGGTGTAAATGACGGGGCCGACCATCGCGAGACCGAAGGGCATCAGGCGAATGCAGTCGGCGCGCGCGGTTTCCTCCGACCAGATGAACCGCTGCGTCGGGGTCCAGCCGGTGCCGCCATATTCGACCGGCCATGCGGGTGCGATCCAGCCCTTCTTGTGCAGGATCTTGTGCCAGACGAGGAAATCCTCCTTGGACATCTCCTCGCCCTCATCCTGCTTTTCGCGCAGTTCGGCGGGGTAATTTTCGGCGATGAAGTCGCGCACTTCCTGCTGGAAGGCGAGATCTTCGGGGCTGAATTCCATGTCCATCACGAATCTCCCATTGGGTAATGGCGCGCTTATACTGCGCGCTCACCTTTACGTAAACGGCAAGTTGCGATTTGCAACGCGGCTCCGCCCAGAGATTGCGCGTAACGTCGTCACTTGTCCAGCACGGGCCGAGCGCGCGGGCGGACAATTTTGTGGAAGATGGATGCTGTCAGCGTGGCCTGACCGCGGCGGGGGCTGTTATGACGACCGCCGGGTGACGAGGACCACGGCGCCGTCGCTCGCATAAGGGCCGCGCACTTCGGTGATCGTTAGATTCACATCGATGGCCTCGCCCTCCCGCGTGACGATTTGCGACGGCACGTGTCCCGCCCGCCCGGTGCGGAAAAGCGTCTCTAGTCCGTCGCCAAAGGCCGCGCGATGGCCGACCGCCAACAGCGCCGAAAACCGCACGCGGCGGATCGATGCCGCGTCGACCCCCAGCATGGCGAGCAACGGGGCGTTCGCCGTCTCAATCGTTTCGCGTACCGATATGCGTGCGTGTCCGATACTGCCATGCGCCTCGACCGCGCTCAACAAGGCGGCGCGTGCGTCGGTTGCGGCAAAATCGTCGATGGCACCGCTGATGTCGCGCAGGATCACCGCCCCGCCTGTCGGGGTCGGCACAAGGTCGATCCGCAGCCATTGGCGCGGTCGCAAGATGTCCGGCAACTCGCCCGAAAAACGCTCGCGATGGTCGATCAGGCGGATGACGTGCTGCGCCAGCATGCTGCGCTCGATCCGTGGCACCGCGGTGGTCAGCGGTGCGCCGATCATCGCCGCGCATGATCGTTCCAGCATGTCGCAGGCCGCCGGGTTGGCGGCGACGATCCGCCATTGCCGATCGATCAGGATCACTCCGTCGCGGATCGATTCGATCAGTCCCGCCAGCGATTGTTGCACGCGGTCTGCGGTCCCGGCGACATCATTCGCTTCGCTATCGAGCCGACGATAATCGTCGAGCGAGATCAGCACATGGGCATCCTTGCCATGGTGCGTCACGACGACGGGCTCGCGCGCCGATTGCAGGCGCCAATTGGCAAAGCCGCGGATGAAATCGGCTGCCGATACTCGCTGCGGTTCCTGCGCCGTCGCCACATTGACCTCCCGAAATTTCGATGCTTCGCGAGTATATTGGGACGTTTTCCCGAAGCTTGGCCGCGAAGTGCGTCCGATCCGGTGCCGGTCTGGCGGATCAGACCAGCTTCGCTTTCCCGCAGCGCAGCGCGTTGACCCGCGCGTCGGCCTGTCCGACGTGCACGCCGAGCAGTCCGGTGAGGTCCGCGATCACGGTGTCGACCACGGGGGCGGCAAGCGCGACGCCGTCGGCGACCGCCGTGCGCAGCGCGTTGAGGTTGAGCCCGATGCCCAGCACATTGACGCGAAGGTCCATACGGTCGGCGAGCGATTGGGCGGCACCGGCGACCATGCCGCTGCTCGACACGGTCTTGACTTGCCCATCGTCGATATCGCGGCGCGAAAAGGCGACCGGCTTTTCGGCGAGGTCGGAGAGCACCAGTTCGGCCTCGGCGTCGACGCTGGCCAGCGGCAGTTTTACCACGCGCGCGGGTGCGGGATCGAGCGGGCGCTTCATGTCCTGGAAATCGGCGGCGTCGACGGTGCCGATCGCCAGCATGGCGGGCGACGTCACCACCGCGAGCGACACCGCCGCGCTGCTGTTCGGACCACAATCGATCTCAGAAATCCGCGCCGATGCGGAGCCCAGTTCGGCGAGCACCGGGACGTGCACGCTGGCAAGCAGGGTCTGTACCCTCGTGTCGATCCTGAGCCGCACCTGTGCGGTGCGCACGACCACCTGATTGGTGTCGGTCACCGCGATCAATGGCGAATGGGCTGGCGGCTCGCCGATGAGCAGAGCGATGTCGATCCCGGACCCGCCCGGCAGCGCACTCGCGACCGAAAGGTCGACCTGGCGATTGGCGTTGCTCAGCAACAACATCGCGCGCAGCAGGCTGAGCGCATTGACCTTGACCGGATTGGCGGGATCGACGCGGATGCTTGACGAGCGCGGCCCCAGATCGATCGCGCGCGACGGCAGCAGGCTGCGCGGCAAGGCGCGTCCGGCGATATGTTCGAGTACCCCTGCGGCTTGGCCATCCGATGCGCTGGCCAGCGCTGATACGACCTGCGGCAGCGTAACATGGCTGTCGAGCGTCTGGCCAAAGGTCAGCACATCGGCATCGATTTCGGTTCGCAGCGCCTCGGAAAAGGCGAGCAAGTCGATGTCGGTGCTGGCGAGCGCATTATAATCCATCAACGACAGGCTGAGCTCGCTGCCGGTCAGCCCCGACAACAGCGCGTTGGGCAGCCCGCCGTTAACCGCAGCGACGCGCGACCCGAGCGAAAAAGCCGCGTAGCCGCGCCGCGCGCCGGTGGCCGTGGCGCGGATGACGGTGGCGCTCCTGCCCGTCAGGAAACGCCCGAAGTAGAGCGGGCGATTGCGGGTCAGGCTGATCTGCACAGCGTTCGCTGACGCTCCTCCGGGCGCGAAACGCTGCTCGGCCGCCACGGTCCGTTCGGGCGTATAGGTGCCTGTGGTGAGCGCTGCGATCTGGATGCCGCAATCGCAATTGGCCGCAATGATCCGCTCGGCCGCCGCCCGCTCCTCCCCCGGTCGCCCGGCTGCCGCCATCGCGGCGGCGTCGGCGATACCCTGCAATTTGCGCCGGTCGAGATAGAGCGAGCCGACATCGACCGCGAGCGCCGCGGTACCGATCAGCATCGTCATTGCAAAGGCGGTCGCGATGCTGATCCCCGCGCGGCAGTCGCGGACCAAGCCGCAAAGGAACGGGAGCAGCGCCACCGTCAATCGACCGGCAATTCAAAGGTCGCGCGCGACCGAATGACATTGGTCGGCGACGGGACCAGCGCCGAACGCATGAAGCTGTCCGGCGGGGCGGTAAAGGCGACCGCAACCGTGATGGCTTCGTTCGTTTCCGACACGGCGACGCTATGCGAGCCGCTCACCGATTGCAGGCTCCGCGCAACCGCGCGCGTCGCCACCGCGCTGCGATCGGCGGCATCGAGCCCGACGATGGCGGCGCGTGCACCGTCGTTCGCCGCTTGCTGGACGCTGTGCGCGAGCATGAAATATTGGCCATAGACCAGCATGCCCATCAGCAGCATGAGGAGCAGCGGCAGCACCAGCGCCATTTCGACGATGGCAGCGCCGCGCTCCTCGCGCGCCAGAGTGGGTCCGGGCGGAAACGGAGGGCGGGCGGGTCGCGGCAAGGCAGGGAAAGCTGTCATGGCCGCCAGCATGACCGTCCGAAATGAAAGCGGCGTCGAGATCGCCCGACGCCGCTTTTGCGTATTTTACATAGTCTTTGCGCGCAGTGCGGCGGCCTTGTCCGCGGTTTGCGCTATTCCTTGACGCAGCGCTAACGGCGGGCGGTCGTCGCCCGTCGCAAATTGCGCTTATTGAGCGGCCTCCAGCTTGTCCTGGGTCTTGAGGTCAAAGTCCGATGCGTCGTGGCGTTCGCGAAGCTGACTCGCCGGATCGCCGGTAACGCGATTGACCATCCGCCCGCGCTTGACCGCGGGGCGCATGGCCAGTTGGTCGGTCCAGCGCTGTACATTCTTATATTCATGCACCTGTAGGAACTCGCCAGCGTCATAGACCAGCCCCTTGGCCAGCGCGCCGTACCAGGGCCAGATCGCCATGTCGGCGATGGTGTAGTCGGCGCCCGCGATATATTCGCTCTCCGCGAGGCGCCGGTCGAGAACGTCCATCTGGCGCTTCACTTCCATCGCATAGCGATTGATCGGATATTCCTGCTTCGTCGGCGCATAGGCGTAGAAATGGCCAAAGCCGCCGCCAAGGAACGGCGCGCTGCCCATCTGCCACATCAGCCACGACAAGGTCTCGGCGCGCTTCGCGGTCTCGGTCGGCAGGAAGGCGCCAAATTTTTCGGCGAGGTGGATCAGGATCGCCCCCGATTCGAACACGCGGATGGGCTCGGCGCCGCTGCGATCGACGAGGACCGGGATCTTGCTGTTCGGGTTCGCCGCGACATAGCCGCTCGAAAACTGATCGCCCTCGCCGATGTTGATCAGCCACGCGTCATATTCGGCGCCGCTATGACCTGCCGCCAGCAGCTCTTCGAGCATCACCGTGACCTTCACCCCATTGGGGGTGCCGAGCGAATAAAGTTGCAGCGGATGCTTGCCGATGGGCAGATCCTTGTCGTGCGTCGGCCCGGCGATCGGGCGGTTGATGTTGGCAAAACGTCCGCCGCTATCCTTGTCCCACGTCCACACTTTTGGCGGCACATATTCGGCTTGATCGGTCATCGCGGAGCTCCTGCAATCAATTTCATACTGATCGGTATCTAAAGATCGATACAACCGCCGTCCACCCCTTGCGGGTCAAATAATATTTGCCGCGCGCAAAGCTGCGATCTCGGCCGCGTCATAGCCGAGGTCGGCCAGGATCGCGTCGCTGTGTTCGCCGACTTGGGGCGCGCGCATCGAAGCGACTTTGTCGCTGCCCGACAAACTGATCGGCGCCCGAATGACGGGCGCGCCGCTGGGCGTCCCCGGATAGTCGGCAGGCTCGATCAGCCCCATTGCGGCCACTTGCGGCTGCGCTAACGCTTCGGCTGCGCGCAGCACCGGCGCTGCCGGAACGCGGGCCGCGCCCAGTTCGGCGATCGCATCGGCGCTGCTCCGAGCGATGCACCAAGTCTGCATGATCGTGCTCAGCGCTTCGCCATTATCGCCGCGCAGGATGTCGCTGGCATAGCGCGGATCGTCGATAAGGTCGGGCCGCCCGACCAGATTGGCCCAGCGGGCGAAGATGCCGCCGCCGACGATCTGGGTAACGATCCACCCGTCGCGGGTGCGAAAGATGTCGGTCGGTGCCGAGCTGTAACTGCGATTGCCGATCGGCTGGCGCTCGATCCCATTGAGCGCATGATCGATCGCCAGCGCGTTCGAAAAGGTAAGCGCGGTGCCGAGCAGCGACCCCGAAACGCATTGCCCCTTCCCCGTCGTTTCGCGCTCACGGAGCGCCAGCATGACGCCAAAGGCGGTGTGCAGCGCGGTGCCGAAATCAACATAATTGACCTGCGCGCGATAGGGCTGATCGGGCGTCCCGGTCAGGTGTACCGCGCCCGACATCGCCTGTCCGACCGCATCGAAACCGACGTTCTGCGCCAGCGGCCCCTCGCTGCCGAATGCCGACGCGGTGGCGAGGATGATCCGCGGGTTGATCGCGGACAGGCTGGCGAAATCGAGTCCCAGCTTTGTCAGCGCATCGTGCGGCAGGTTGGCGACGACAACATCGGCGGTTTCGACGAGCTGCCGGACAATCTTGCGCCCTTCGGTGCTGCCGGGCTTCAGCGTCAGGCAGCGCTTGCCGCGGTTCATTTGCAGGAACATCGCCCCCGATCCGTCGTCGGCCACCGGAACCGTGAACCGGTCGTCATTGCCGCCCGGCGCCTCGATCCGGATCACGTCGGCGCCATAGTCGGCGAGCAGGGCGGCGCAATAGGGGCCGGCGATATAGCGTCCGAAATCGAGGACTCTTATTCCCTTGAGCGGCACGCTTCACTCTCCCCATTGCTTGTCTTTGGGTCGGGCTAGCAGCCGCCTGTCGAGCGTGCCAGCGCCTTCGTCGAAACCTGTCGCTTGCATGTTCGTTACAGCATCATATGGTCGGCACATAATTTCAAACGGGGATAATTTCATGGCGCGCTTCGCTCTCGCCCTTGCGGCGACTTTGGCTTGTTCGACTTCGGTTTTTGCCCAGCAGGCGACACCAGCGCCCGCCACAGATGCGAAAGCCGAGAAATGGGACGTCAACGCTCCGCCGGGGATGACGACGCGCAAGGTGCCGATTGCCGTCGACGAAGGCAGCTGGATGAACGTCGATGTGTCGCCCGACGGCCGCACCATCGCTTTCGACCTGCTTGGCGACATTTACACGATGCCGATCGAGGGCGGCACCCCGACGCGCATCGCCGAAGGTCTCGCGTTCGAGCATCAGCCGCGCTTTTCGCCCGACGGCAAGCGGATCGCGTTCGTGTCCGACCGTGGGGGCGGCGACAATATCTGGCTGATGAATCGCGACGGCAGCGGCAAGGTGCAATTGAGCAAGGAAGATTTCCGCTTGCTCAATCAGCCAAGCTGGTCGCCCGACGGGCAGTTCATTGTGGCGAAGAAACATTTCACCACGGGCCGCTCGCTCGGCACCGGCGAGGTGTGGATGTACCATGTCTCGGGCGGCGCTGGCGTACCGCTGGTCAAGAAACCCAATGAGCGCCATCAGAAGGAGCTCGGCGAACCGATCTTCGCCGCGGACGGCAAAAGCGTGTTTTACACGCGCAATGTCACCCCGGGCCCGATCTTTGAATATGCGCAGGACAGCAACACCGACCTGTTCCACATCGAACGCTATGATTTGCAGGCAGCGAAGGTCACCACCGCGGCGTCGGGCGATGGCGGGGCGGTGCGCCCCACCCCTTCGCCCGACGGCAAGCGACTGGCGTTCGTGCGCCGTGAAGCGACCCAATCGAAGCTTTATGTGAAAGATCTCGCTTCGGGCATCGAGCGTAAGGTTTATGACGCGCTCGATCAGGATGTGCAGGAAACCTGGGCGGTCACCGGCGTCTATCCGAACATGGCGTGGACTCCCGACAGCAGCGACATCGTCTTTTGGGCGGGCGGCAAGCTGCGCCGCGTCAGTAGCCAGGGCGGCGAAGCGCGGATCATTCCTTTCAGCGTCAGCGACGACCGCGTGATCATCGACGCCACCCACCCGGCGGTCGACGTGGCACCGGACAGCTTTACGACACAGATGCCGCGCTGGGCGGAGGTGTCGCCCGACGGGCGCAGCGTCGTGTTCGAAACGCTCGGCAAGCTGTACATCAAGCCCGTGACTGGCGGTGCCGCGCGGCGACTGACCGCCGCGAGGGACGATGCGATGGAGGCATGGCCAAGCTGGTCGCGCGACGGCAAATCGCTCGTCTTCGTCCGCTGGACCGATACCGGGCTCGGCGAGATTCATGTTGTCGGCGCAGGCGGCGGCGCGTCGCGCAAGCTTACGACCGTTCCCGGCCATTATGCCGAACCGCGTTTCTCGCCCGACGGCAAGGCAATCGTGTTCGAGCGGCGCGGTAGCGGCGGGCTGACCTCGACGCGCTGGAGCGAGGATAGCGGCGTATATCGCATGGCGGCGACCGGCGGCACTGCCGAACTGGTCAGCCGCGACGGCGCAAAGCCGCAATATGGGGCGACCAACGACCGCATTTTCATGGTGACCGCGGGCGACGGCAAAAGCCAGCTGGTGAGTACCGACCTCAGCGGACAGGACAAGCGCACCCATGCCAACGGCGAACTGGTCAGCGACTATGAAATCTCGCCCGACGGCGGGACTCTGGCATTCCGCCAGAACTACGACGCCTATGTCACCCCGCTGATGCCCGGCGGGCAGGACGTTTCGCTCGGCACCAAGAGCGGAGCCTTGCCCGTGACGCGGGTTAGCGGCAGCGGCGCCGAATATATCCATTGGTCCGACGGCGGTCGACGCCTTCACTGGAGCCGGGGGGCGACGCTGTTCAGTGCCGACCTGGCGCGTTTGTTCACCAATGCACCCGCCGACGACAAGGCGCCCAAATTCACGCCGCCGACCGATGGCGTCTCGCTCGCCATGACGCAAACGGCGGCCAAACGCCGCGGCACCGTCGTCATCACCGGCGCGCGCATCGTCACCATGGCGGGCGCCGACGGCGGCATCATCGACAATGGCGCGATCGTCATCGAGGGCGACCGCATCACCGCGGTCGGCCCGCTCGCGTCGATCAGCGTCCCGACGGGCGCCGTCACCATCGATGCAACCGGCAAGACGATCGTGCCCGGCTTCGTCGATGCGCACGCCCATGGCAGTCACGGCGATGACGAACTGATACCGCAGCAGAACTGGTCCGAAATCGTCAATCTGGCGATGGGGACCACGACCAGCCACAACCCCTCGTCGCGCGCCTCGGAAATCTTTGTGTCGTCCGAAATGCAGCGCGCCGGGCTGATCCTGGCGCCGCGGATCTTTTCGACCGGCGAGATCATCTATGGCGCGAAAGCGGCGGGGGTCTATGCCGAAATCAACGGCTATGACGACGCGCTGGCGCATGTCCGCCGCCTGAAGGCGCAGGGCGCGCACAGCGTCAAAAATTACAACCAGCCGCGCCGCGATCAGCGCCAGATGGTGGTCAAGGCCGCGCAGGCCGAAAATATGCTCGTCGTGCCCGAGGGCGGCTCGCTCTACACGATGGACGTGTCGTTGATCCAGGACGGCAATTCGACCGTCGAGCACAACATCCCGCTTCACACCTTCTACAAGGATCTGGTGCAGCTGTGGGGGCAGACGCAGGTCGATTATAGCCCGACGCTGGTCGTCACCTATGGCGGTCCGGCAGGCGACCCCTATTGGCGCGCGCACACCAATGTATGGGAGCATCCGATCCTGACCAGGCACATCCCGCCTGCCCAGCTCGCCGCGAACAACAAGCGCCGTACCATCGCGCCCGAGGGCGACTATGTCGACGATGATTCGGCGCGCGAGGCAGGAAAGATCGCCGCCGCAGGACGCATGGTGTCGATCGGCGCGCATGGCCAGCAATCGGGGCTTGGCGCGCATTGGGAAATCTGGTCGTTCGTGCGCGGCGGGTGGAGCAATGTCGACGCGCTGCGCGCCGCGACAATCATGCCCGCGACCTCGCTCGGCTATGGCAAGGATGTCGGATCGCTCGAAGCGGGCAAGCTTGCCGATCTGCTGATCCTTGACGCCGACCCGACGCAGGACATTCGCAATACCGAAAAAATTCACCGCGTGATGCTGGGCGGGCGGCTGTACGATCCGCTGACGATGAACGAGGTCGCGACGGGCAATCGCACGCGCGCGCCCTATTGGTGGGAAGCCGAAAAGCCCTGATTGGGACGCCATCGGGCGGCGGACGCGCGAAATTGTGACGAGAGGGTTGCAACTCGCGCGAGCCGCCGCTAGGGGCGTCACCTCTCAGCGAGGAGAGTTGGCTGAGTGGTCGAAAGCGTCGCACTCGAAATGCGAAGTGCCGGCAACGGTACCGAGGGTTCGAATCCCTCACTCTCCTCCATTTTTCCCTGATTTGACCACCAGCGGACGTCCGCCCCGGCATCACTGCCGGGACGGTCGAACGGACTACATGCGAATGTCGGGTAGCGACGGTGCGGTCAGCGATGCGATGATCGCGCCGACGATCAGGAACAGGACGATCGCGACGATGATCACCACCACGGTGTAGCCCATCGCCTTGTCCTGCGGCACCTTCATCAGGATCGGTAGTCCCAGGTACAGAAGGTAGAGGCTGTAGAGGCCGAGCAGGCCCAGGATCGCAAGCGCCGGGATCAGGCCGAAAATTCCGGCGAGCCATCCCGCGGTCGCCGAATAGGCCGCGACCTTAAGCGCCTGCACCTGGTTCTTCTGCCCGCCGAAATTCGGGGCCAGCCCATCAATAACCAGCGAGAGGGCAAAGGTCGTCGCCAGCGCCAGACCGTAAGACAAGAACGCCGAAACCAGCGCGGTCCCGATCGGCGGGTGGAAGCTGATCCCGAATGCGCCGTAACCGAACACCTGCCCGCCGATAAGCTGGGCGATCGGTCCGATCGCCGCCAGCACCAGCACATAAGGCATATAGATCGACTGGGTCGTCGCGGGCTCGGCGTCGATGATCGCCCAAGTCTCTTTCGGTTTGAGGATGATGTTCTTGGCCCGCTCGATGATCCCCGCTGCGGGGCTCGGCGGTGGGTTGCTCGTCGGAATGTCGCTCATGCTCTGCCTTTCCCTGTTGCAATCAACACGGCCCGCAATCCAGCCCGGTATTACCGGCGGCCGAGCAGACAGCTTAGCTCGGCTCGCGCCAACATCTGTAACGCGTATCACAGCCGGGATTCGGCCCACCGGCGGGCAAGCGAGTGTAACAGGGTTGAAACGGCAGGGAATAGCCATAGATTAGGCACATGATTTCCAAATCTTCCTCCGACCATGGTGGGGCGGTAACGGCACCGCTGATCGGTGCTGCCAGCTTCGCGCCCGGCGACATCGTGCGCCACCGCATGTTCGATTTTCGCGGCGTCGTGTTCGACATCGACCCGGTCTTTGCGAACAGCGACGAATGGTATGAAGCGATCCCGGAGGAAATCCGTCCGGCGAAAGAGCAGCCCTATTACCATCTGCTCGCCGAGAATGGCGATTCATCCTATATCGCTTATGTCAGCCAGCAGAATCTGGTGCCCGACGCCGAAGGCGGGCCGATCGATCATCCGCAGATCGACGCGATGTTCGAAGGTCTGGACGACGGCCGTTACCGCGTCCGCGCCATCCATCGCCACTGATGGTCAGGCTTTGAGCTTCCAGCCCGAAGCGAGCAGGCGATAGGTCAGCAGTCCCAGCACGATATTGACCGCGATCAGCACCGCGATTGCGGTCAACACCGGGTTGCTGATCGTCGAATCGACCGTACCGATAAAGCCGTAGCGAAAGCCCATGATCGCGTAATAGACGGGATTGCCGTGCGCGACGGTCTGGAACCAGGGCGCCAGCCGGTCGACCGAATAGAAGGTTCCCGAAAGCAGCGCGAGCGGGGTGACGACGAAATTGGTCACTGCGGCGGCATGATCGAATTTCTCTGCCCACACCGACGTAATAAGGCCCAGAAAGCCGAGCATCGCGGCACCGAGAACCCCGAACACCGCGACCGCCCAAAAATGCTGAGGCGTCACGCTGACCCCCGGCCACAGCGTCATCGCCAGCCATAATGCGATCCCGACAAGGATAGCCCGCGTGATCGCCGCGCCGATCAGCGCGATGATCAACTCACCCACCGCGAGCGGCGGCATCAGATAATCGACGATCGTCCCCTGGATCTTGCCGACGAGCAGCGAAAAGCTGGAATTGGCAAAGCTGTTTTGCAGCATCGCCATCATGATCAGCCCCGGCGCGATGAAGTCGGCGAAGGGAACCCCGATCACTTCGCGCCCCGCGCCGCCGAGCGCCACGGTGAAAATGACCAGAAACAGCAGCGTCGTGATCGCGGGCGCCCAGATTGTTTGCAGCTGGACCTTGAAAAACCGCCGCACCTCCTTGACATATAGCGCCTGCATGCCGGGCACGTTGAGCGTCCGGATGTGCGGCACTCCCGGTTCGGCAAAGGGCGGGGTTGCCGCGAATTTGCTCGAGTCGGGTCGCGAAATTTGGGGCTGGTCGTTCATGGCGTTCTCGCCTATCGCCTCCCCGATCTTACCGCAAGCTGGGCAGTGGCGCCGATCCGCAGGGATCGCATCGATGACCGCGACATCACCCGCGGCGTGGAATGATAAGGATTTGAATATGTCTTGGACCGATGAGCGCATCGAAAGCCTGCGCACCATGTGGGAAAAAGGGCTGACCGCCAGCCAGATCGCCGACGAATTGGGCGGGGTCAGCCGCAACGCGGTGATCGGCAAGGCGCATCGCCTGGGTCTGAAATCGCGCCCCTCGCCGGTCAAGGCGACCGACAAGGTCAAGCCGGTGAAAACCGCTGCCCCTGCGGCGCCCAAGCCGGCGGCGCCCGTCGCCGCCCCGCGCGCCGCTGCACCGGTGGCGCCGCGGCCCGCTGCACCCGCGCCGCCCAAGTCCGAAGCACGGCCGACGGTCGATACGCCGACCGCCGACGGATCGGTGGGCGAGCAGCCGCCGAAAAGCGACCAGCCGCGTATCGTGTCGATCGGCCCCGGGGGCTTCATTCGTCAGGGACCTGGCGATCAGCAGGCGCCGATCCCGCCTGCGCCGCCGCGCCGCTTGGTGCCGGCCAAGCCTAGCCCGGAAATCGCGGACAAAACCAGCCTGCTCGACCTCAATGACCGTATCTGCCGCTGGCCGATGGGGCATCCGGGCGAGCCCGATTTCCATTTCTGCGGCCAGGCCGTGAACCCGGGTTTTCCCTATTGCGTCGAACATTGCGGCCGCGCCTATCAGGCTCAGTTGCCGCGCGGCACGCGCCGTCCCCCGCCGCCGCCGCCGTTCGGAGGTCCGCGCGTACGATAGGGCGCGCTTGGTGAGGCCGTTCGCTCAGGAGTTCGAGTTCGCGCGCGCGCTTGGCCTGCAAATGGTCGAGCGCGGCGACGGGCGCTGCGTGATGGCCATCGACGTCAATCGCCACCAGCATTTCAGCCCGCAAGGTGCCGCGCACGGCGGTGTTGCCTATTCGCTGGCGGACACGGCGATGGGCGGCGCGCTGACCAGCGTGCTCGACGCCGATCGATGGTGCGCGACGCTGGAGATCAAGTTCAACTATCACGTCCGCGTCGGCGAAGGGCGGCTCACCTGCGAAGCGCAAGTGCTGCACCGGGGCAAACGTGTCGCCAATATCGACGCCAAACTATATCAGGATGGCCGCCTGGTCAGCAGCGCGAACGGAAACTTCGCGATCTTCGCGGCACCGACGCCCGAATAGCCAAAAGGCGCCGGATCTTTTGATCCGACGCCTTTCAACTACTTGTTTTCAATGGTTTAGAAGCGGAAGCTCAGCGTCCCGCGCACGCTATGGGTGCGGAAGTGCGGGTCGCTACGCTTAATGTCGGTACCGCCACCATTGAGCAGAAAGGGATTGGTCGCCGGCGCGGTGCCTTGGCCGACGTTGACGACAAAGTCGTTGTCCTTGATATCGGTCCGCAAATATTCGAGGCCAACCGCAATGTTGTCGGTCACCATAATTTCAGCACCGCCGCCCGCTGCATACCCCCAGCCGTTAGTTTTTCCATTGTTAGAAAAGCTATTGGCACCGTTGCTCGTTGAGAAGCGATTGTCGAGCCGGGCATATGCTCCGCCGCCTGTTACATAGAACAGCGCGCCGCCACCGGGGGTGTAGCCAATCCGTAAGCGAGCACTTGCCTGATAATCCGCTTCGCGGCTGAAGGAATAGCTCGCTGGGGTAGTTGAGAAGCCACTAACGCTGTCGCGCGCCTCGCTGCGCCCACCTTCGATCACTGCACCGACGACGAAATTGCCCATCCGCTTGTCGTAGCCCAACCGAGCAAAATACTCCGCGCCGTCCTTATCATTGGCGCAGCCAAGGTTGATGCTGCTGGTCGCAGTGCCGTTACAAAAGCCGGTGGAGAAGGCGTTGGATCCGCCGATAGTCGTGACTTGATCGCCATAAGTACCGTCGCGGTTGGTGTCAAAAACCAAGGCTTCGTTCGGATCGGTGCCTTGAAGCGTACCGCCACCAACAACGCTGATGTACGGACCGTCAAAATCCTGCGACGGGTCGCGATCCTGCGCGAAGGCCGGGACGGCAACAGTGCTGGCCGTCAGAACGGCTAAGAGAGAGAGAGCTTTCATGTTTTACTCCACTTTTTGAATGACTTTTTAGTCTCCGGCCAAACACCGTCCGATCGGCGAAAGTTCCCTCGGCCCATGAAAACACGATGAACCGAGCGACGGTTGCGCCGCCTGCATGGGCAGAAAAGCGCGCTTGCCAGCGGGCTTTCCTGCCCCCTATAGCCAAGGCATGAGTCACGATTTGTTCGACGCCGCGACCCCGGCTACCGAGAGCTACAATGCTTCGCAGATCGAGGTGCTGGAGGGGCTGGAGCCTGTCCGGCGGCGCCCCGGCATGTACATCGGCGGCACCGACGAGCGCGCCCTGCATCACCTGGCCGCCGAGGTGATCGACAACAGCATGGACGAGGCGGTGGCGGGCCATGCCAGCCGCATCGAAATCACGCTCGATGTCGGCAACCGGTTGACCGTCACCGATAACGGCCGCGGCATCCCGATCGACCCGCATCCGAAATTTCCCGGCAAATCGGCGCTGGAGGTCATCCTGACGACGCTCCATTCGGGCGGCAAGTTCGAAGGCAAGGCCTATGCGACATCGGGCGGCTTGCACGGCGTCGGGATCAGCGTCGTCAACGCGCTGTCGATCGATACCGAGGTCGAGGTCGCGCGGGGCAAGCAGCTCTATCGCCAGCGCTTTGCGCGCGGCACCCCGGTCGGCGGGCTCGAGGAGCTCGGTCCGACCCCCAACCGCCGCGGGACCAGCGTGTCGTTCACCCCCGATCCCGAAATCTTCGGCGATCATCAGCGCTTCAAGCCGCAGCGGCTGTATCGCATGGCGCGGTCAAAGGCCTATTTGTTCGCGGGCGTGGAAATTCGGTGGAAATGCGCCGCCGAGTTGATCGGTGACGACACCCCTGCCGAAGCCACCTTCCAGTTTCCGGGTGGTCTCGCCGATCATCTGAAGGAACAGATCGGCACGCGCGAATGTGCGACCGCCGAGCCCTTCATTGGCCGTCAGGATTTTCCCGGCGACCAGGGTCGCGCAGAATGGGCGATTGCCTGGCCGCTGTGGTCCGACGGCAGCTATAGCTGGTATTGTAATACCATTCCGACCCCCGCCGGCGGCACGCACGAGGCGGGGCTGCGCGCGGCGCTGACCAAGGGTTTGCGCGGTTTTGGCGAGCTGATTGGGCAGAAAAAGGCGGCGCAGATCACCGCCGAGGACGTGTTCAACGGCGGCGAGATGATGCTGTCGGTGTTCATTCGCGACCCGCAATTCCAGAGCCAGACCAAGGACCGGCTGAGCAGCCCGGAAGCGGCGCGCCTGACCGAAAACGCCGTTCGCGACCATTTCGACCACTTCCTTTCGGACAATATGGACCGTGGCCGCGCGCTGCTCGGGCTCGTGCTCGACCGCATGGACGAGCGACTGAAGCGCAAGGCCGAGCGCGAGGTCAAGCGCAAGACGGCAACCAGCGGGCGCAAGCTTCGCCTGCCGGGCAAGCTGACAGATTGTGCGAATGATGGCCCTGAAGGCACCGAATTGTTTATCGTCGAAGGCGACAGTGCCGGCGGCAGCGCCAAGCAGGCGCGCGACCGCAAGACACAGGCGATCCTGCCGATCCGCGGCAAGATATTGAATGTGGCAAGCGCGAGCGCCGACAAGATCCGCGCCAATCAGGAAATCGCCGATCTGGCGCTCGCGCTGGGCTGCGGCATGCGCAAGGATTGCGATGCCGACCGGCTGCGCTACGAAAAAATCGTGATTATGACCGATGCCGACGTTGACGGCGCGCATATCGCGACCTTGCTGATGACCTTTTTCTTTCAGGAAATGCCCGACATCGTGCGCCGCGGGCATGTCTATCTGGCACAGCCGCCGCTCTATCGGCTAACCGCGGGCAGCATGTCGGCTTATGCGCGCGACGACGCGCATCGCGCCGAGCTTGAAGCGACACAGTTCAAGGGCAAGAAAGTCGAGGTCGGCCGCTTCAAAGGATTGGGAGAAATGAATCCTAACCAATTGAAAGAAACGACGATGGACCCCGCGACGCGCTCCATGCTGCGCGTTACGCTCCCACAGGAATATGAGGAGCGATATCTGGTCAAGGATCTGGTCGACCGGTTGATGGGCAAGCATCCCGAACATCGTTTCCAGTTCATTCAAGCCAATGCCGCGACGCTCGACGAGGCGGCGATCGACGCGTAGGATTGCCGCTGAATTCTCGCCTGAAACGGGGGTCGTCATGGTCCGAAAGACTGTTTTACTGGCATTTACGCTGGCGCTGACGTTGCCCGCCGGACCGAGCCTGGCGCAGTCGCCTGAAATGCAGGCCGCGGTTGACTCCGCCTTCGAGCGGCGCGCTGCGCAGCTTGTCGATGTGCTGGGCGGCTCGGTTGCCTTCGCCGATTATTTCGACCCGACATTCCAATCCGCCCTGCCCGAGGCGCAGTTCAGGGCGATGACCGCCAGCCTGATCGCGCAATATGGCAAGCCGATCGCCGTCGAGAAGCTGGTGTCGAACGACGGCCGTTCAGGCTCGCTTGCGCTGCGGTTCGAGAAGGGCGTCGGGGCGGTACTGCTCGACGTTGGCGCCGATCCCGACGCGCGCGTCATCGGCCTGCGCCTGACCGGCTTTGAAATGGCGAACGACAGTTTCGACACCGTCGCCGCTGAAATTGCCGCATTGCCGGGGTCGACCGGGTTCCTCGTTGCCGAAATCACCGGCGACACCGTTCGCCCGCTCGCATCGGCTAACCCCGACCAGCAATTCGCCGTCGGATCGACCTTCAAGCTCTATATTCTCGATGAACTGGCGGCCCAGGTCGCCGCGAAGAAGCGCCGCTGGTCCGATGTCGTGCCGCTGTCGCATCTTAGTTTTTCGTCGATGGGCACCGCAAACTGGCCGAAGGATACACCGGTCACGCTGCAAAGCCTGGCGAACTGGATGATTACGGTCAGCGACAACAGCGCGACCGACACGCTGATCCACCTGCTCGGCCGCGAGGCGATCGAGGCACGGATGCGGGCGGCGGGGCACAGCAATCCGTCGCGCAACATCCCGTTTCTGACGACGGTCGAGGCCTTCGCCCTCAAGGGGAACAACTTTGAAGGCGAGCGTACCGCCTTTATCGCGGGTGACGATGCGGCGCAGCGCGAACTGATCAATACCAACCAGCTCCGGTTGACCCTTTCGAATGTTGACGGCGTGAGCTTCGCTGGAAAACCGCGCTATATTGACAGTCTCGAATGGTTCGCCAGCCCCAACGACGTCGCAAAATTGATGATTGACCTGCGCAAGCGCAACTCGCCGACGATGATGTCGGTGATGGCGATCAACCCGGGCGTAAACCCGGGCGCGACCAAGGATTGGAGCTGGCTCGGTTACAAGGGCGGGTCCGAGCTTGGCGTGATTTCGATGAGCCTGCTCGGCCAGCGGAAGTCGGACGGCAAATGGTTCGTGGTCACGGCGAGCTGGAACAACCCGGACGCGCCGGTTGCCACTGAAACGATGGTCGGGCTCGTCACAAGATTGCTGACGTTGGCGGCCAAATAGCGACCTTGAGGTCGATGTTTACGCCGTCAACGCGGCAACCAGCGCCTTGACCTTGGCCTGTCGCCATTGCGGCGTCGGCGCGACCAACCAGTAGCCCCGCTTCACGGTAACGGTCTCGCCAATCTGGCGAACGCGGCCCGCCGCAATATCGGCCTCGGCAAGCATCGCCGGGACATTGGCGTGGCCAAGTCCGTTGGCTGCCGCATCGATGGCGAGGCCGGCGTCGCCCAAACGCAGCGCGGGTTCGCCGTCGGCGACCGGGCAGCCCGGCCAGGCGATCCGCGTGTCGCTACTGCTGCCCGGACCGGCAACGGTCACCATCAGCGGATCGGCGAGCGCCACGCCCTCATGATCGCCCGCGCCGTCGGTCCAGAAAATGGCGAGATCGAGGTTGGCTTCGGTGAAGTCGATGCCGCTGTCGGCGGACACCAAAGTGAAACGCACGTCGGGCGCCTGCTGGCTATAGCGCGCGAGCCGCGGCGCGAGCCATTTTGCGGTCAGGTCGCGCGGCGCCGCGATGGTCAGCGATTGCGACGATTGCCCCGCCTGCATCGCGCGGACCGACTCCTCGAATTGCAGAAAGCCTTGTCGCAGCGCATCAAGGCCTGCCTCGGCCTCACCGGTCAGCTCCAAGCCTTTGGGCGTGCGGCGGAACAGCACGACGCCGAGCATATCCTCGAGCGCGCGGATTTGCTGTCCGACCGCAGCCGGGGTTACCGCGAGTTCGTCGGCAGCGCGCGTAAAGCTCAAATGCCGGGCAGCGGCGTCGAACACGCGCAGGGCGTTGAGCGGCAGGTGCGTGCGTTTCATGCGGCGGTCGCAGGCGCCACGAGCGGAAAATGCGGGATGGCGACCAGCATCTGCGATCCGTCGCCGATTTCCATCGCATAACTGCCGACCATCGACCCTTCGGGGGTCGGCAGCGGGCAACCCGACACATAATCATAGGCGCCGCCGGGTGCGATCAGCGGCTGTTCGCCGACGACCCCTTCGCCTTCGACTTCGCTGATCTGGCCGCGCCCGTCGCTGATCCGCCAATGACGGCTGATCAGCTGGACCGCGACGTCGCCATGATTTTCGATCCGGACATGATAGGCCCAGAACCAGCGACCGAGCGCCGGGTGCGACTGTTCGGGCAGATAGCTGACCGACACGCGCACGGTGACGGGGCCGGTGGTCGCGGCAAAGGGGAAGAAGGAGTCGATCATCGCGCCCACAGCGTCGCTCAAAGCCCGACTTTGGTCAATGCCTGGTCCAGATCGGCGATCAGGTCGCGCGGGTCTTCGAGCCCGATATTGATCCGCAGCATGCCGTCAACGACCCCCATGTCGGCGCGCGCTTCGGCGCTGACGCTATAATGGGTGGTCGATGCGGGGTGGCAACAAAGGCTACGCGAATCGCCGATATTGTTCGAAATATCGACCAGTTCGAGCGCATTCAGCAGCGCCATCGCCTGTTCGCGCCCTTCGAGAATGAAGGAAAAGATCGGCCCGCACGCCTCCATCTGGCTCATCGCCAGATTATGCTGCGGATGGCTGGCAAGGCCGGGGTGGAGGATCTTCGGCACCCGCTTTTCGACAAATTTGCCGACCGCCAGCGCGTTCTCCGACTGGCGCCGCGCGCGCAGGTCGAGCGTTTCGAGGCCTTTCAGCACCACCCACGCGTTGAAAGGCGACAGGTTGGGGCCGGTGTTGCGCTGGAACGGCAGCAACACGTCGTTGATGAATTTCTCGGTTCCGCAGACGGCGCCGGCAAGGACACGCCCCTGCCCCTCCATGAGCTTGGTCGCCGAGTAGGCAACAACATCGGCGCCGAAGTCCATCGGGCGCTGAAGCACGCTCGTGGCAAAGGCATTGTCGACCACCGTCGTGATGCCATGCGCGCGCGCGACGCTGCACACATGTTTCATGTCGACGATATCCATCGTCGGGTTCGCAGGCGTTTCGAAGAAAAAGACCTTGGTGTTTGACTTGATGGCCTTTTCCCACGCATCGTTGTCGCGCCCGTCGATCACCGTCGTCTCGATTCCGAAGCGCGGACACAGCTGGTCGACCAGCCAGCGGCACGATCCGAATGCCGCCTTCGCCGCGACGATATGGTCGCCCGCCGACAGCTGACAGAGCAAAGCAGTCGTCATCGCCGCCATGCCGGTCGCCTGCGTCCGGCACGCCTCGGCGCCCTCCATCAGCGCGATGCGTTCCTCGAGCATCGCGACGGTCGGATTCTGGAGCCGCGAATAGGTCATGCCCTGCGCCTCGCCCGCGAAACGCGCGGCGACCGTCTCGGCATCGTCATAGGTGTAGCCCGAGGTCAGAAACAGCGCCTCCGACGTCTCGCCATGCTCGCTGCGCCAGGTACCGCTACGCACCGCCTGCGTCGCCGGGTGCCAGTTGCGGGTGGTGCTGCGATCGAAGCCCGTGGTCTTTTTCATCTCAACCGTCCGTGTATTTCTAGCTGTCTAAACCGTAGCCCTGAGCTTGTCGAAGCGCGCTCCTCGCCGGGAGGCGCCCTTCGACAAGCTCAGGGCTACGGTGAGTAAAGTGCGGCTTTCACGCGTTCAAAGCCGCAACGACCGCATTGCCCAGAGCGGCCGTGCCCATGTTTCCGCCCAGATCGGCGCCGCGGCAACCGTCTGCGAGTATCTTGGCCACCGCCGCCTCGATCCGCGCCGCGCTTGCCTCGTCGCCGCCCGAATGGCGGAGCAGCATCGCGAGCGACAGGATCATCGCCAGCGGATTGGCGACGCCCCTGCCCGCGATGTCGGGTGCGCTACCGTGGATCGGTTCGTACAGGCCCAAGCGGCCTTCGCTGAGCGACGCCGAGGCGAGCAGCCCGATCGACCCGACGCACATCGACGCCTGATCGGACAAGATGTCGCCGAACAGGTTCCCGGTGACGACGACATCGAACTGGCCGGGATTGCGCACAAGCTGCATCGCGGCGTTGTCGACATACATATGCGTCAGCGCAACGTCGGGATATTCCGCCGCAACCTCGACCACCACGTCGCGCCACAGCTGCGACGTTTCGAGCACATTCGCCTTGTCGACCGAGCAAAGCCGCTTCGCACGGCCCTGCGCCGCACGGAAGGCGACATGCGCAATGCGCCGCACTTCGCTCTCGCTGTACGACATGACGTCATAACCCTCGCGCTCGCCGCCTGCGGTCGTGCGCATGCCCTTTTCGCCGAAATAGACGTCGCCGTTGAGTTCGCGAACGATCAAGAGGTCGATCGCCGACGCGACCTCGGGGCGCAGCGCAGAGCTGTCCTCGAGCCCGGCGAACAGCTTGGCGGGGCGCAGGTTGGCGAACAGGCCCAATTCGGCGCGGAGCCCGAGGATCGCCTGTTCGGGGCGCAGATGGCGCTCGACATTGTCGAAGCGCGGATCGCCGACCGCGCCAAACAGGATCGCATCGGCGGCCTTTGCCTTTGCGAGCGTTTCAGCGGGAAGCGGATGGCCGGTCGCCTCATACGCCGCCCCGCCGACAAGCGCGCGGTCGAGCGTGACGGGAAGCGCGAGCGCGCCAAGGACCTTTTCGGCCTCCGCCATGATCTCAGGACCGATACCGTCGCCAGCCAGCAGCAGGATTTTCAATGCGTCACCCTTTTCGTCCAGAAACACCGTTCGCCCTGAGCTTGTCGAAGGGCCGCTCTTCTCTTTGGCGCCGTCAAAGAAAGGACGGTGCTTCGACAAGCTCAGCACAAACGGAGTGGGCGGATAGTCCCGGTTTGACGCTGCTCCTCTAGGCAGCACGGCCGAGTCACGCAACCGCCCTCTTGAGCCGGTCGACCAATCTTTGCCTTGTCGCCAGCAAGTCGCGATTGCGCCCATCGAGGACGTCGCGGTCGAGGAAATGACCGGTGATGATCAGCCCGTCGATTACATCGTCCATCGCGGGATTTGCATCGTTACCCGGCAGGAAGCCCGGCAGGCGAAACAACCGTTCCTCATAACCCGCCGCCGCTGCAAGGCTCACCGCCCCGCCTGATTTCGGGCTGACGAACGCGAGTTTGTCCGTAGCGCCGGTCACCACGCATTCCTCAAGGTTCAGCCCGAAACCCAGTTCGGCGAGCAGCAGCAATTCGTAGCGCGCCAACGCCGCCGCCCATTGCCGCGCCGCGGAGGCGGCGCCGATCGCGTCGAGCACCGCCGAAAGCGCTACATAGAGCGTGGGATAAGGTTGGCTTTCCGGCAGCGTCGCCGCGGTCAGGCTGGTCACCCAGTCGATCGCCGCCGCCGCGAGCGGTTCGGCCAATAGCGGCGCGCGGCTGGCGAGCAGCTCGGCGGTCGCACTCGCCAACTGCTCCTCGGTCCGCGCGCGCAGCTCGAGCGCGACCAGATTGCCCGGGATCAGGATCGGACGCAGCCGCGTCGACCGCCCGCCGCGCACATAGCCGCCAACAAGTCCCGCTTCCTCGGTCAACACGCGCAGAATGGCGCCATGCTCGCCGTGCGCACGGACCGCGCAGACGATGGCGGTGGCGGTCAGGCTGGCCAAAGCACCATCTGCGTCTGCGTCACCAACGCCACGTCGGCGCCGTCCTCGGTGCGAATGCGCGTCTGCCACACCGACAGCCGCTTGCCGATCTTCACCGGGGTCGCTTCTCCGACCAACACCGATCCGACCGGCCCGGCGCCAAGGAAATTGGTCTTGCTCTCGATCGTCGTCGTGCCCTGCGCGCCTTCGGGCAGCGTCAGGAACGCGCCGACAGCGCCAAGGCAGTCGGCGAAGGCCATGATCGCGCCGCCATGGACGATATGGCCCGCGGTGCAGATCTCGGGACGCACGGGCAGCTTGCCCGCGACGCGATCCTTGCTGCCCTCATCGATGGTGACGCCCAGCGTCGCCGCGAGCGGCATGGCTGCTGCAAAATCCATAAATCTCTCCTCTGTTTCGTCACCCCGGCGAAGGCCGGGGTCTCGTCGGTGCGTCATGACGCAAGGTTGAGATCCCGGCCTTCCCCGGGATGACGAATGACAAAATAGCTACCCCCCCGGATTGTAGAAATCATAGACCGCCTGCGCGACGCCTGCACTGACCCCGGGCGCTTTCTGCAGATCCTCCAGACTTGCCCCCTTGATCGCGCGCGCGGTGCCGAAGTGCATCAACAGCGCCTTCTTGCGCGCCGGGCCGATGCCCGGCACCTCGTCGAGCGGCGAGCTGCCCATCGCCTTCGCGCGTTTCGCCCGGTGCGCGCCAATCGCAAAGCGGTGCGCTTCGTCGCGAAGCCGCTGGATATAGAACAGCACGGCATTGTTCGTCGGCAGCGTAAATTCGCGCCCGTCGGGGTGATAGAAGGTCTCGCGCCCGGCGTTGCGATCCGGCCCCTTGGCGACCCCGACGAACGGCAGGTCGTCGATCCCGAGCTCCGCAAAAACCGATGCGACCGCCGAAACCTGCCCCTTGCCGCCGTCGATCAGCACCAGATCGGGCCATTCACCCTTCGTCCGTTCGGGATCCTCCTCGATCGCGCGCGCGAAGCGGCGCTGGAATACCTCGCGCATCATTGCGAAATCGTCGCCAGGCTGGGTTTCGGCGCGCTTGATGTTGAACTTGCGGTACGCGCCCTTGATCCAGCCCTCCGGGCCCGCGACGACCATCGCGCCGAGCGCGTTGGTCCCCTGAATATGGCTGTTGTCGTAGATTTCGATGCGCTGCGGCGGTTCGTCGAGGTCGAACAGGTCGGCGAGCTCGCGCCCGAGCCTGGCCTGACTGCTGCTTTCGGCGAGCCGCCGGTCGAGTTCCTCACCCGCGTTGCGCACCGCCTGATCGAGCAGACGCTTGCGGTTGCCGCGCTGCGGGACGCTGATCTCGACCTTGCGCCCCGCCGCTTCCCCCAGCGCTTCGGCGAGCAACGCGCATTCGTCGGGTTCGCGGTCGACGAGGATCAGTTTCGGCGGCGGCACGCCCTCGTAGAATTGCATCAGGAAGCTTTCGAGTACCTCGCCCTCGGGTACACCTGCGACATGCGCGGGGAAAAAGCTGCGATGCCCCCAATTCTGCCCGCCGCGGATGAAGAAACCCGCGATGCAGAGCTGGCCGCCCTTCGCCGCCAGCGCAAACACGTCGGCGTCGCCCAGCCCGTCGGCGTGGACCGACTGGCTGCCCTGAATGAAGGTCAACGCCTTCAGCCGGTCGCGGAGCACCGCAGCCTGCTCATAATCCATCGCTTCGGCGGCCTTGGTCATCGCGTCGCCCAGCCGCTTCTGCACCGCGGTCGAGCGGCCTTCGAGGAAGTCCTGCGCGTCGCTTACCAGCGCCGCATAATCGGCCTTGTCGATGCGGTCGACGCATGGCGCGCTGCACCGCTTGATCTGATAGAGCAGGCACGGCCGCGAGCGATTGGCGAAGAAGCTGTCGGTGCAGCTGCGCAGCAGAAAGGTTTTTTGCAGCGCGTTGAGCGTGCGCCCCACCGAACCCGCGCTCGCGAACGGGCCATAATAGCGCCCCTTGGCGCGCCTTGCGCCGCGATGCTTCTGCACGCGCGGAAAATCATGATCGGTGCGCAGCAGGATGAAGGGGAAGCTTTTGTCGTCGCGGAGCAGCACATTGTACGGCGGGCGGTAGCGCTTGATCAGCTGCGCCTCGAGCAACAGCGCCTCGGCCTCGCTGGTCGTCGTGACGATTTCCATCGCGCGCGTCTGCGACACCATGCGCTGGAGCCGCTGCGGCAGCCGCGCGACCTGCGTGTAGTTGGTCACCCGGTTCTTGAGCGCGCGCGCCTTCCCCACATACAGCACGTCGCCGCGCGCATCGAGCATGCGGTAAACGCCCGGACGCACCGGCAATTTGCGCACGACGCTGCGGATCGCCTCGGCCCCGCGCTCGAGGTCGGGCTTGTCGCCCTCCTCGCCGCCGCCGCGCACGACATAGGTCGCCTTCTCTTCGTTGAATCGGTCGGGAGCGTTCGGGCGGGCCATGATTTTGCATGTAGGCGAAGGTGATACGACCCGCCATAGTGCGCGGGGTAAAACATGGGAGGGGTCTTATGGAGTTACGCGGCAAACTGGCGCTGGTCACCGGCGGGAGCGACGGCATCGGGCGCGAAATCGCGCTGCAATTGCAGGGGCTCGGCGCCGATGTGATCGTCACGGGGCGCTCGGCCGAAAAGCTTCAAGCGATGGCGGCGCTGGGATTCGGCACGATCGCTGGCGACCTGTCGACGGCCGCAGGGGTCGATGTCGTCGTGACGAGCGTAGCGGGGAAGCCGCTCGCCATACTCGTCAACAATGCCGGGATCGGCAGCGAATATGAGCTTGAGGACGCCGGGACGCTGGGCAGCGCCGAATTGTGCATCCGGACCAACCTCGACGCCCCGATCGCGCTTTGCACCCGCCTGCTCCCGGCGCTGCGCGCCCAGCGTGAGGCGACGATCGTCAACGTCACCTCGGGCCTTGCGATCGCGCCGCGCGCCGGCGGCGCGATCTATTGCGCGACAAAGGCCGGGCTCCGGAGTTACACCCAGGCGATCCGTCACTTGCTCAAGGACAGCAATGTCCGTGTGATCGAGGCGCTGCCCCCCGTCGTCGAAACCAACCTGACCGCGGGCCGCAGCGGCAAGAAAATGAGCGCCCACGACTGCGCCGCCGAAATCGTGCACGGCATCCGCACCGGCAAGGCCGAGATCAACGTCGGCATGGTGAAGATATTGCAGCTGGTCCACAGCATCTCGCCGGCTTTGGCGCGGCGGATCATGATCAAGTTCTGAGGCTGGATGGCGTTTGCCGAAGGATAGCTGTCGATGGACGGAATGTCCGGCGTCGGGTGGCTTTCCGATCATCTCCTACCTCCGTTCGTGTCGAGCGAAGTCGAGACATGCCGAAGGCCCACGCCAAGCCACGCGTATCTCGACTTCGCTCGATACGAACGGGGACTGGATTGAACGGCTGCTTCCAGTCGCCAGCAGTCCTGCGGCCCACATACAGCAAAACGCCCGCGGGAATCCGCGGGCGTTCTGTATTCAGCAATGTCCGGGTAATCAGCCCTTCGCGACGCTCGCAATGGCCTGATCGACCAGCGCCTTGTCGGCGTTGGCGTCATGTTTTTCGGCGATCAGCGCCGCTGCGGCGGCGGTCGCCGCCTTGGCGGTCGCTGCGCGGACTTCGGCGAGCGCACCGGCTTCGGCGGCCGCGATGCGATCTTCGGCCATCTGCTTGCGGCGTCCGATCAGCGCGGTGGCGTCTGCTTTCGCCTTGGCGATCACCGCTTCGGCTTCGGCCTCGGCACGCGTGCGCATGTCGTCGGCTTCCTTCGTCGCCGTCGCCAGTTTCGCTTCATACTCGGCCTTCAGCGATTCGGCGTCGAGACGCAGCGCTTCCGCTTCGTTCAATTGCTTCGAAATCTCGGCAATCCGCTTGTCGAGCATGGCGCCGATCGCGCCCGGAACGCCCTTCCAGATCAGGATGCCCAGGAAAACGAGCATCGCGATCGAGACCCAGACCGTTGCGTCCATCCCGAACGCGGTCGGAGCGGCGCCTTCGGCAAAAATCAGCGTCAGATTAGCCATGGAGCACCGCCTTCACCGCCGCCTTGGCGTCCGCCGCAGCAACCTTTACGCCCGACAGCTTGGCGACCAGGTCGCCCGCTGCGTCGGCCGCGACCGATTCGATTTCCGCCATCGCCGATTTGCGCGCCGCTGCAACACCGGCTTCCGCTGCAGCCAGCTTCTCGCTGAGTTCGGCGTCGACCTTGGCCAGACGCTTTTCGGCGTCCTTTGCGGCCTTGTCCTTGGCGGCAGCCACCGCCTTTTGCGCAGCAGCACGGCTTGCGTCGCTCTGCTGACGATAGCTTTCTTCCAGATTGTCCGCGGCGGCATGCGCCGCCTTGGCGGCAGCCAGATCGTCGGCAACCTTGCGGTCACGGGCGTCCACCGTCGCTTCGATCTTGGGCAGCATGCCGCGGCCGATCACCAGGTAAATCCCGGCGAAGACGACCAGCAGCCAGAAAAGCTGCGAGGCAAGATACCAGTTGTCAGCGGTGAGCTGGGCTATTTGAGGCATGGAAGGCGAGCCTTAACTTACTGAAAAACCTGCATAGGAAGGCCGACCCCGCCGGGGTCGGCGCTACCCGGTCGTCGGATCAGACGACGAACAGCAGGATCATCGCAACGACGAACGCCAGCAGGCCGAGAAGTTCGGCAGCGGCGAAGCCGATGAACAGGCGGCCCTGCTGGCCGTCGGCGGCTGCCGGGTTGCGCAGCGCGCTTTCGAGGAAGCTACCGAACACGTTGCCCACGCCGATGGCGGCCATGCCGGCACCAATGGCTGCCAGACCGGCACCGATCAGCTTTGCTGCTTCTGCGTCCATTATATTACTCCTTGGTATAATCGTTTGAAAATAAACGTAACTTAGTGAAGGTTGACCGCGTCGTTGATGTACAGCGAGGTCAACAGGGCGAAAACATAAGCCTGGATGCCGGCCACCAGCAGCTCGAGCGCGCTGATCCCGATCATCAGGATGAAGCTGAGCACCGACACGATCGAACCGAGCCAGAGCGTTTCGGCGTTGAAACCGTTGATGACAAAGCCCGACAGCACTTTCAGCAGCACGTGACCCGCGGTCATCGCGACGAACAGGCGCAGGCCAAGGCTGAACGGGCGGACCATGAACGACACGAACTCGATCGGCGCAATGATCGGGATCATCGGCAGCGGCGTGCCGTGCGGCACGAACAGCGAGAAGAAGTGGAGGCCATGGCGCCAGAAACCGACGACGAGGACGATCGCAAAGCTGATCAGCGCGAGCACGCCGGTGATCGCGATATGGCTGGTGACGGTGAAAGGATGAAGCCCCAGCACGCCCAGCGGCAACATGCCGAGCAGGTTGCAGAACAGGATGAACATGAACAGCGAGAAGACATAGGGCGTATATTTGCGGCCTTCGGTGCCGATATTCGCCATCATCATGTTCGAAATGAAGCCGGTGAAGCCTTCGACCGCGGCCTGCCAGCGGCCCGGAACGAGCTGGCGGCGCATGCCGCCCCACATGAACAGGCCCAGCGCAATCGCCGCGATCACCATCCACAACGCGCTGTTGGTGAACAGGACTTCATGCCCGCCGAGGTTGAAACCGCCGCCGAGCGGGGTCACCTCGAACTGGTGCATCGGGTCGATCTTGCCGGATTCCGCCGCCACTCTTCACTCCACGCGTCTGGCGAGGCGGCGAATGCGCCGTCCCGCTAAAAATATCTGGCGCGCCCCGCTAGTTGCGCGGCGTCTTTGATAGGCGAATGATGTTCCGAAAGGCCACGACTATGCCCATGAACAACATCACCAACAGACCCCAGGGTGACGTTTCCGCGAAGCGGTCGATCAGCCAGCCAAACAAGGCGCCGCCGATCAAACCGCCCAGCAGTTCGGCCAGAACGCGGTTGCCGAGCCGATAGTTGGCATCGGATTCCGGTCCGGCGTTCACCGCGGTCCGCTTTGCCTCTGCGGCTTCGGCCCGGTCCAATCGCTCGTTGAGCGAGACCAGGCGCGAATCCTCTGAGCCAAGTTCCGGATCGCTGCCGTTCCCCGTCATTTTCCGCCATCCTCCTGAAACAGAACCGGAAAGCCCCGATTCCGCCTGCGAAAAAAGGCCCGAAAAATCGGGAGACCCCTAAGGCGCGGTCCGTTTAGGAATGACGCCCGATGAAGTCAATGCTTGTGCGCAAGTGCACAAAAATGCCGCCGCGTTTAGGGGCGCGGCGGCATGTGGCGCTCGCGGGCGCCCTTGAACGATGTTGTGCCTCAGGGGCAGCTGGCGTTGCGCACCGGCGGGCTATCGTCGCGCGTCAGCCAACGCCCGTCGGGCGCCTGATATTTCTCACCCGGCTTGGTGTTCGCGATCAGGTTGCAACCGCTGGTAAAGGCGAATTGTTCAACGGTACTGCCCGTCGCCTGCGCGCGCTCGGTATAGGCGGCCTTTCGCTTGATGTTCAGATCCTGCACCAGAGCGCGGATTGCCGGGGTCGGCGGGCTGGCAAAGCCGAGATAGCCGTCGGGCTGTTCGCCGATCTGGCCCGCGGCGCGCGCGGCTGCATAAGCGGGATCGCGCTGCGCCATCGCCGACGGCACCGCGAGCGCAACAGCGGCGGTCGCCGCGATCGCGGCCAGCGCCAGCCCGGTGGGTTTCCACATCTTCAAACGCATCTGTTCATTCCCTGTCATCAGAATATCTCGCTTTTCTGCTCGATGAGCTTTTTGGCATCGCCATCAAGCCTGTACACCACTTCCTGACGAATGTTGATGTTCAGGTTGATTTCGATCGGCTTGTCGGGCGTTTCAATCTGCACACAGCCGGTCAAAGCCGCTGCACCGATCAGAACCGCCAGATTGCGTGCCGTTATGGCCAGCCTCCTTGCTCCTGTCTTCGTGATGTTCATCGCATGGGCTCGCTTTCTGGAGGCTGAACGGGGGCGGATCCGGCCTTTTCGGCCGCTTCGGCTTCTTCCTGGGCGCGCATCAGCGCCGGCAGATTCTGTTCGATCAACAACGACGGATCGTAAAATCCCTTGGCCGAAGTCAGCAGCTGGCGGAACGGCGCGGTAATCTTCACGTTGAAGACCAGCGGGATTCTGGCGACCGCATTGGTCAGGAAGTTGCGTGTCGCGCCCTCGCCCTGCCCCACGCCGCCAAAGCGGATGTCGGTCACCATTTCGCCGTCGAGATCCCCGTTCAATATGATCGTCAGATCATCATATTTCAGGCTGCGGAGCGCACCAAAGGCAAAATTGGCGATCGCGCCTAGGTTGCGGTTCGACAATTCGCCGACATAGGCCAGTGTGCCGCCACCGGCGCGCGAATCGATGCGTCCCCCGACGATGCGTCCGCCCAGCCCGCTGAATTCGACCGGCAGGGTGCCGTCGAACTTGCCGGTCGCGTTGATATTCTCGAACCCGAAGCTTTGCAGGAATACCGCCGCATCGACCCCGACGATGTCGAGTGACAGCCGCCGCGTCTGTTCGGCGCCGAAGTCGAGCGTTGTCGGGTGGAGCAACAACTGCCCCCCGGCAAAGGGCCAGCTGCCGCCCTCGACCCGCACCCGGTTATCGCCGAGCAACTGATATTCGATTTCGCCGTCGAGCACCGGGATGCCGGGGTTGATTTCCTTGATCTTGGCGATCTGCCCGGGAGCCGACCGCAGACCGATCAGATCGTCGAAGGTCAGCGTCGATGTCAGCCCGCTCACCGGACCGAACGCCGCCGCCAGGCTGGCGTCGGCGGTGGCAAAGGTGCCGCGGCTGGTCACCCCCTCGGCGGTCCATTCGATCCGACCGTCTCCCACGACCGACCCGCGCACATTGGCGACGACGCCCAGCGCAAGGTTGGTCAACTGGTCGGGCTGGAACCGTTCGTCGAACCGCAATTCCTTGACGAGCAGGTCCGCCGAACCGCTGCCATCGGCCAGCCGGTGACGAACGATCGCGTCCAGAATCTTCGTGCCGGTCGTACGCTCGTTGAACGCCGCCTTGGCGTCGATCACCCCAGCGGCAAAGCGCAGGCTCGCATCGTTGCTGATCAGCGGCGCAAAGCGCGCTTCCGGCGCCGCATCGGTCAGCAGCAGCCCGCCTTCGAGCGTCAGCGCGCCGTCGGCCCAGCGCCATCCGCCCGCGATTTCACTCATGTTTAGCGGCACCGCGCCGATCCTGGCGCTGGCATCGCGCAGATCGCCCGCCATTCCCTGCGCGGTGGAACGCCCGCTAATCGTGCCGGCACTGAAACGCGTAACGCTATCACCCTCCCCTAGCCGGAAATCGGCGAGCGCCAGCGACCAGCGCATCGTGGTCAGATCGACATTTGCCGGTCCGCTGGTCACGGCAAACGGCGAATCGCCGCTTGTGCCACGCAGATTGATGCCCGGAATGCGAATTTGGCCGCGCAGGCCATCCGGCCCCGCGCTCAACAAGGGCGCACCGGGACGGCTGCACAGATTGATCGCGCTGCGACCGATCTGGAAACCCGATATGACGGCGCGATCCGCGCTCACCCGGCTGCATCCTCCGTCGAGCGCCAACGCGCCGGTCGGCGCCAGAAAGCCGCGCAGCGGCACGCTCAACCGGTCGATACGCCCGCCCGCGAGCGGTCCCGACACATCGGCGCGCGTCGCAAATCGCAGCAGGCCGCTGCGATCGCCGGAAAAGCGCACCGGTGCCAGCGCGAGGCGCGCAGTGCCCGCCTGATAGGGCTCGAAGCTCGCCACACCGGTCATCGAACCGTCGCTACGGCGATCGAGGTTGACCGAACCCGCGGGCAGATCGCCGCCGCCGAAACGCCAGCGCCCGGCGGCGACAACCGTCGGCTGCGGCGCGCCATAACCATAGCTGATGCGGCTGTCGGCGCTGCCGGTGAAGCGGGCGCCGCTCGCGCTCGTCAATTGCGGCGCGATCAGGTCGATGCGGGCAAGCTTGCCCTCCCCGGCCAGAGCGAATGCCGCGCTGCCCCCGACATCAGCGAGCATCCGGCTGACCGCCGCGCCGCCCTTGGCCGCGAGCGGGCCAAGCGGCGTTTGGGCCAGATTGCGCGCGCCGTCCGTAAGCGTGCGCTGCATCGCCGCGCTGCCGCTCGCGCGGGCAAAGCGGATTTGACCATCCAGTTTCGGCGCGGAGCGCCCGACCACACCCTGTGCATCGACGCTTACCGTCTGGGCATTGAAATCTGAACCGCGGACACGCGCCATGTCGGCGTCGATATCCAGCTTGGTTGCCGCCGCATTGCCCTCGAACCTGGCGAGCACGCCCAGCCGATCCGCTTCGACCGAGCCCGCGATCAGTTTCGCGACACTGGCGTCGGCTTCGCCCTTCCAGCTTTGCAGATCCTCCGGCAACGACAGGTCGAGCGCTATCTGCGGCGACGCCGCGGTGACGTCGCCCTCGGCGCACGACAGGCTTTGGCCGCGCAAGGGACCGACGAGCTGGGGGCGGACGTCGCGCACCAGCAACGTGCCATAGAAGCTGACGCCCTCGCCATTGCACCCCGCGGCGGCGACGCGCGGCGCGACGAGCGCCAGTTTGCCGGTGAAATCGCGGCGGAGATTGCCGCCGCCGTTCAGCGCGGCGCCGATACTGCCCCACGGCGTGTCGACCCGCGCGCGCGCGTCGCGCAGCACGACGGTAAGGTCGGGCAAGGCAAAGGGATCGGTGCTCGTCGGATCGCGAAACTTGTCGAGCGCCCCGAACGAGAGGCGTCCGCCCGAAAAGCGGCCATAGAGCCGAACTCCCTCGGCGCGGATCTCGGTGACATAGGGACCGGACCAGCCATAACCCAGCAATACCTCGACCTTTTTCGCGGTCAGGTCGGGATTTTCGGGATCGCCGATCACGACATTCGACAACCGCTCGCTGCGGAACCCGATCGCGTCGATGCGATATTGCGCCGGAACGCCTCGGCTGCCCAATTCATCGCTGATGAAGCGGTCGGCGATCGGTTCGCGGGCAATCCATATCCCCGCGATCACCACGATCACCGCGCCCGCGGTCAGCCAGCGCTTTTTGAACAGCAGCGTGCGATGTCGCCACCTTGGCTTTAGGCTCTGGTCCGCGTCGCTCACGGTGCGGACGTCCTCAGCCAAGTCCTGTCAGCGGATGACGTCATGGCGTCCACTCGTCCTCCGGTCCGACCCATATTCCTGGCAGCAACGCCGGAAATCCCGTTTCGCTGCAACAAATTGGTCCGGATTGCCATCATCTGTGTCCTATGCCCGTTGAGTGCGGCTCACAAGGCGGTTATTCGGCGGACCGATGGCCAATGCCGACACGCCCGCACCTGTGCCCGATCTGGCCCCCGACCATGCGGGCCATCGCTCGCGGCTCCGCGGGCGGCTGATCGGTGGCGACGCCGATGGGATGGCCGATTACGAGCTGGTCGAATATCTCCTCGCGCTGGCGATCCCGCGCCGCGATACCAAGCCGCTGGCCAAGGCGTTGCTGCGCGAATTCGGCTCGCTGGCACAGCTGATCAGCGCCGACCCCGAATCGCTGCGCCGCGTCGATGGGCTGGGCGAATCGGGCATCGCGGCGCTCAAGATTGTCCAGACCGCCAGCCTGCGGCTGCTGAAGGGCGGGTTTCGCGACAAGCCCCTGCTTTCCAGCTGGGACGCGCTGCTCGACTGGCTGCGCGCCGACATGGGGCCGATCGACATCGAACGCGTACGCGTCCTCTACCTCAATGCGCGCAACATGCTGATCCGCGACGAACTCGCCAGCGAGGGATCGATCGACCAGTCGGCGATCTATGTTCGCGAGGTGATCAAGCGCGCGCTGGAACTCGGCGCCTCGGCGATCATCCTCGTCCATAATCACCCCAGCGGCAGCCCCGAACCCAGCCGGCAGGACATCGCGATCACCCGCGAAATCGCCGATGCGGGCGCGCGCCTCGGGATCGTGCTGCACGATCATATCATCATCGGCGGTTCGGAATATCGCAGCTTCCGGGCGATGGGACTTCTCTGACCGCCCCGTCGCCAACGCGCTGTATTTGACTTCGCCGGTGCGCTGCGACATCATTCGACCCATGCAGATCCGGCGCGGCCTTCTTCGCTTCCGTTTCCACGGGGGACAACTTCTCGCGGGCCTTTAGCCCCGGGTTCCGGCGCACTTGTGCCGAACCCGGGGCAACCTTCCCTTGCAACACTGTTGCGCGCGATTCCGATCGCCGCGCCTCAGCCGGAAAGCTCGTGCCATGTCAAATACCCAGGCCGCGAGGCCGCATATCCATATGATCGACAGCGAAGCCGACATACTAACCGAACTCACGCTGCTAAAGCAGCGCGATTCCCTCAACCTTTACGAAGGCTTGCTCGACGAAATCGATCGTGCGACGATTTGTAGCCGTTCCGACATTCCGTCCGACGTCGTGACGATGGGGTCGGAGGTGACCTTTATCGACGCGACGAGCGGCGCCGAGCGATCGGTGCGCCTGGTTTATCCGGGTGACGCCGACATCGCCGCCGGTCGTATCTCGATCCTGACGCCGGTCGGCGCGGGCCTGATTGGCCTCAGCGTCGGTCAGTCGATCTGCTGGCCCGACCGCAGCGGCGACGATCATGAGCTGAGAATCGTTTCGGTGCGGCAGCCTTAAGGCCGCCGCGCGCACGGCGATGCGGCCGCCGGATCGCTCCGACGGCCGCACCACCCCGCGGGAAGCCTGTTCAGGCGCCGCGCGAAAGGAAGCCGGTCAGCTCGGTCTTGTTGACCGCGCCCGATTTGTCGCCATCGGCGGCGGCAAACGCCTGCCCGATCCACGTCTTCACCTCAGCCGACTCGGTGTCGACGGTCGGTTCGGTGGCGGCGCGCAGCTTTTTCATCCACGCCGAAAATTCGGCCTCGTTCAGATCGCCATTGGCATCACCGTCATAGGTCGGAAATTCCTTGTCGACGATCTGCGCGATCTGGGTCGGCGTTGCCGGGGCGCCAGCGGCGGGTGCCGGTTCGGTCGCCGTCGGCGGCGCCGAAGCATCGGGAGCCGGAGCCGGGGCGGGCTCAGCCGACATCGTCGTGTCGGGCGTCGTTGCCGGTTCGGCAGCAGTCGTCGGGGCGGCAGGATCGGCCGCAGGCGGGGTCGTCTGCGCCAGCGCCGGGAAACTCACGGCGGCGGCACCGATCAAAAGCATCTGTTTCAACATGGTCATTCTCCTAATTTGTTGGTCGGGGGGTTATTCCGGGTCCGGTTCGGGGGTCGGCTCGGGCTCCGGAGCGGGTTGGTCAGCCGGCGGAGTCGGCTCGGCTGCCGGGGGGGTGTCGGTCGGCGTGGCGTCCTCGGTCGGCGCCGTGCCATCGGTCGGCTTGGCATCATCGGCGGGCTTTTCATCCGGCGCGGGTGCCATGGTGTCGGTCGGGGCAGGTTTCTCACCCGTCGGGGCAGTGGTCTGCGCCAGCGCGGGCAAGCTTACCGCCGCGGCGCCGATCAAAAGCATCTGTTTCAACATGAAATTCTCCTTTCGCGGCGACTTTTGAGGCCTGGGGCCGGTCGCCTATTCTGATGGGGCTATTCTGATGGGGCATGAAAGCAACCGCCGGGTTTGGGCATGGTTGCCGGTCTGCGGCATTTGGCGAAACGCCCCGTCCCTGCTACGGGGCGCCCCGGCGCGGTTCCGCAGGGATTCCGCGATGGAGCGCCCTAAAAGGAAGGAAATTCAATGGTTCCGCGTTACGCCAGGCCGGAAATGACCGCGATCTGGTCAGCCGAGAATCGCTTTCGCATCTGGTTCGAGATCGAAGCGCACGCCACCGACGCCCTCGCCGAGCTCGGAACCGTCCCCACGTCCGCAGCCAAAGCCTTGTGGGATTGGTGGGCGACCAAGCCCGTCATCGACGTCGCCGCGATCGACGCGATCGAGGCCGTCACCAAACATGACGTCATCGCCTTTTTGACCTGGGTGTCGGAAAATGTCGGCGAGGAAGCACGCTTCATGCACCAGGGCATGACCAGCTCCGACGTTCTCGACACCTGCCTCGCGGTTCAGCTGGCGCAGTCTGCGGATCTGTTGATCGCCGACCTTGATGCGCTGCTCGCCGCGATCAAGCGCCGCGCCTTTGAACATAGGCTGACTCCGACGATCGGCCGCAGCCATGGCATTCACGCCGAGCCGGTAACCTTCGGGCTCAAGCTGGCGCAGGCTTATGCCGAATTCGACCGCTGCAAGGCGCGCCTGATCGCTGCGCGCGCCGAAGTGGCCACCTGTGCGATCTCCGGCGCGGTTGGCACTTTTGCCAACATCGACCCCAGCGTCGAAGCACACGTCGCGGCAAAACTCGGGCTCGCGATCGAGCCCGTCTCGACCCAGGTCATCCCGCGCGACCGTCACGCCATGTTCTTTGCGACGCTCGGCGTGATCGCGGGCTCGATCGAGCGCCTTGCGACGGAAGTCCGACATTTGCAGCGCACCGAAGTTCTCGAAGCCGAGGAATATTTCTCGCCGGGGCAAAAGGGTTCGTCGGCGATGCCGCACAAGCGCAACCCGGTGCTCACCGAAAACCTGACCGGCCTCGCGCGCATGGTGCGCAGCGCGGTCGTTCCGGCGCTGGAGAATGTCGCGCTCTGGCACGAACGCGACATCAGCCATTCGTCGGTCGAACGCTTCATCGGTCCCGACGCGACGATCACCCTCGACTTCGCGCTTGGTCGCCTGACCGGGGTTGTCGACAAGCTGCTCGTCTATCCCGAACGGATGCAGAAGAACCTCGACCGCATGGGCGGCCTTGTCCATTCGCAGCGCGTTTTGCTGGCGCTGACGCAGGCGGGAGCAAGCCGCGAAGACAGCTATCTGCTGGTCCAGCGCAACGCGATGCGGGTTTGGGAAAGCGACGGCCAACTGTCGCTGCTCGACCTGCTGAAGGCCGATGCGGACGTCACCGCGAGACTGTCCGCCGATCAGCTGACGGAACTTTTCGACCTCGGCTATCATATGAAACATGTCGACACGATCTTCGACCGGGTTTTCGGCTCCGCGTAACGCGGGGTGGAAACCCGCTGGAAACTCGCATAGGGTCGGCGGACCCGAGCGAATGAGGAGCAGACGATAGTGGGAATCCTGCGAACGATCATCTGGGTGTTGCTGACCGCGGTGCTGGTCATTTTTGCCATGGCGAACTGGCTGCCGGTGACCGTGACCATCTGGCCGGGGCAGGTGCTCGATACCAAATTGCCCGTGTTGATCCTTGCTGCGTTCCTGATCGGCAGCGTACCGATGTGGATCGCGCTGCGTACCACGCGCTGGTCGTTGAAACGCCGCCTCGACACCAGCGAGCGCCAGCTCGCCGACATGCGCGCGCTGGCCAATCGTCCCGTGGAACCCGTGTCGGTGCCCACGCCCGCTCCCGCCACCGGAACCGCTTCCCCCACCCTGCCACTGGATGTCCCATGAGCTCGCCGCTTTATCTCGCCATCGATCATCCCCACCTCGACGCCGCGATGACGCTGGCGCAAAAGGTGCGGCATCATGTCGGCGGACTGAAGCTCGGGCTCGAATTTTTCTGCGCCAACGGGCATCATGGCGTGCATGAAATGGCCAAGCTTGGGCTGCCGATCTTCCTCGACCTTAAGCTCCACGACATTCCGAACACGGTCGCGAAAGCGATCCAGGCGCTGCGTCCGCTCGAACCGGCCATCCTGACCGTGCACGCCGCGGGCGGCCGCGCGATGCTGGAGGAAGCGAAAGCGGTGGCGGGACTGAATACCAAGGTGGTCGCGGTCACCGTGCTGACCAGCCTCGACGCCCCCGACCTCGACGACATCGGCGTCGGCGGCACCCCGCACGATCAGGTCGTCCGCCTCGCCGCGCTGGCGCGCGAAGCGGGGCTCGACGGCATCGTCTGCTCGGGACAGGAAGTGAAGGCGGCGCGCAAGGCCTGGCCCGGCGGCTTCTTCGTCGTTCCCGGCGTGCGGCCCTCCAACGGCAAGGCGGGCGACCAGAAACGCGTCGTCACCCCGGCGCAGGCGATGGCCGACGGCGCGTCGATCCTGGTCGTTGGACGCCCGATCAGCCAATCGCCCGACCCCGACCTTGCGGCGCGCGAAATCGAAGCGACGCTTTAACCCACCCCAATTCCCGTTCGTGTCGAGCGAAGTCGAGACACCCATCGGTACGACACTTGGTCGAGGGACATCTCGACTTCGCTCGATGCGAACGGACAGCTTGAGTCTGAACATGACCACCTTCGCCAAAATCTGCGGCCTTTCCACCCCCGAAGCCGTCGACGCCGCCATCGAGCTGGGCGCCACGCATATCGGGCTCGTTCATTACGAGCCCAGCCCGCGGCACGTCGATCTCAAGACGGCCGCTGAACTGCGCAAGCGCGCCGGACGTCATGTCGAGGTCGCGTTGCTGCTCGTCAACGCGTCGCAGCAGCTGACCGGCGAGGCGCTGGCAGCGGTGCGTCCGGACATCATCCAGTTTCACGGCAACGAAAGCCCCGAATGGCTCGCCGTGGTCAAGCGGATCGCGCCTGCGCAGGTGTGGAAGGCCGTCGGGCTGAAGGACGCCGGAACGCTGGAGCGGATCCAGAAATATCAGGGCGCGGCCGACCGCATCCTGTTCGACGCCCCCGCAGCCGCGCTACCCGGCGGCACCGGAACCCGTTTCGACTGGTCGCTGCTCAAAAATCATCGTCACACGATGGATTGGGGCGTCGCGGGCGGGCTCACCCCCGCCAACGTCGCCGAAGCGATCGCCGCGACCGGCGCGCCGCTGGTCGACGTCTCGTCGGGGGTCGAAAGCGCGCCCGGCGTGAAGGATGTGGACAAGATCGCCGCTTTCCTTAAAGCGGTCGCCGCATGTTGACGGCACGCCCCTTTCCTATGCGCATCGGAAAACGATGGCGCTGATCGCTTCAAATCCCCGTTTGAGCGAGCGCCCACCCCATTGCCGATGGAACTGACCATGACCGATACGACGACCCTGCCCAACAGCCTGCGCACCGGCCCCGATGAACGCGGCCATTTCGGCCAGTTCGGCGGCCGCTATGTCGCCGAAACGCTGATGCCGCTGATCCTCGACCTCGAACGCCATTATCGCGCGGCACAGGCCGACCCGGCGTTCAAGGCCAAGTTCGACGACCTGCTCAAAAACTATGTCGGCCGCCCCAGCCCGCTGTGGTTTGCACAGCGGCTGACCGAGCATCTCGGCGGCGCGAAGATTTACCTGAAGCGCGAGGATCTGAACCACACCGGCGCGCACAAGATCAACAATTGCATCGGCCAGATCCTGCTCGCCAAGCGCATGGGCAAGACCAAGATCATCGCCGAGACCGGCGCCGGCCAGCACGGCGTCGCAACCGCAACCGTCGCGGCGCTGTTCGGCCTGCCCTGCACCATCTTCATGGGCGCGGTCGACGTTGCACGGCAGCAGCCGAACGTGTTCCGCATGAAGCTGCTCGGCGCCGAAGTCGTCGCGGTCGAAAGCGGCGCCAAGACGCTGAAGGACGCGATGAACGAGGCGCTGCGCCATTGGGTCGCGAACGTCCACGATACCTTCTACATCATCGGCACGGTCGCGGGTCCGCATCCCTATCCACAGCTCGTGCGTGATTTCCAGTCGGTGATCGGTGACGAAGCGCGCGCGCAGATATTGGAGGCAGAAGATCGGCTGCCCGACGTGTTGATCGCGCCGGTCGGCGGCGGTTCGAACGCGATCGGGCTGTTCCACCCCTTCCTTGATGACCCGGACGTCGCGATCGTCGGTGTCGAAGCGGCGGGCGAAGGGTTGGACGGCAAGCACGCGGCCAGCCTCGCGGGCGGCAAGCCCGGCATCCTCCACGGCAACAAGACCTATCTGCTGCAAGACGAAGACGGCCAGATCACCGAGGCGCACAGCATTTCGGCGGGGCTCGACTATCCGGGCATCGGCCCCGAACATAGCTGGCTCCACGACATCGGTCGCGTCCGCTACGAGCCGGTGACCGACGCCGAGGCGCTCGCCAGCTTCCAGAAACTGACCAAGCTCGAAGGCATCATCCCCGCTCTCGAATCCGCGCACGCGATCGCCGCCGCCGAACGCATCGCCCCGACGCTGGGCAAGGACAAGATCATCATCGTCAATTGTTCGGGGCGGGGGGACAAGGACATCTTCACCGTGGCGGATGCGTTGGGGGTAGAGCTGTGACACGCTTCGCTGCTGTCTTTGCCAAACCCCGCCCCGCGCTCGTCGCCTTCATCACCGGCGGCGACGGCGACACTGCCGCGAACCTTGACGCGCTCGTCGCGGGGGGCGCCGATGTCATCGAGCTGGGCATGCCCTTCACCGATCCGATGGCTGACGGCCCCGCGATCCAGGCCGCGAACTTGCGTAGCCTCGCCAAAGGCACGACGACCGCCGATCTCTTCGCGATCGCCGCCGCTTTTCGCCAGCGCCATCCCGACACGCCGCTTGTCCTGATGGGCTATGCCAATCCGATGACGATCCGGGGCGGCGACTGGTTCGCGGCCGAATGCGCCAAGGCTGGCGTCGACGGTGTCATCTGCGTCGATGTTCCCGCCGAGGAAGACCCCGAACTCGGCCCTGCGCTGCGCGCCGCCGGGGTCGACCTGATCCGCCTCGCGACGCCGACCACCGATGCAGCGCGCCTGCCAGACGTGCTGAACGGCGCCAGCGGCTTCCTCTATTATGTTTCGGTAGCCGGCATCACCGGCCAGCAGCAAGCGGCGCAGGCGAGCATCGAGGATGCCGTCGCGCGGCTGAAGGCGGCAACCGACCTGCCCGTCGCGGTCGGCTTCGGCGTCCGCACCCCCGATCAGGCGGCGCAGATCGCGCGCGTTGCCGACGGCGTCGTCGTCGGATCGGCCTTCATCGATATCATTGCCGAGCATGGCGACGCCGCAGCGCCGCATGTCGAGGCCTTCACCCGCACCCTCGCCGATGCTATCCATAGCGCCAAGGAGATCGCCGCATGAGCTGGCTCGACCGCGTTCGCAACGCCCTGCCCTTTGGCGCCAAGCGCGATACCGCCGACAATCTGTGGCATAAATGCCGCCAGTGCCAGCAGATGGTGTTCGTCAAGGAGTGGGAGGACAATCTCAACGTCTGCCCGCGCTGCGACCACCACGACCGTATCGGCGCCAAGGAACGCTTCGCGCAACTCTTCGACGGCGGAATTCACGAACTGATCGCCGCCCCGGCAGCGCCCGAAGATCCGCTGAAGTTCCGCGACACCAAAAAATATGTCGACCGCATCAAGGCGGCGCGCGCGCAGACGGGCGATCGCGACGCCTATCAGAACGCCTTCGGTCGTATCTCGGGCCAAGGCGTCGTGATCGGCGTGCAGGATTTCGCCTTCATGGGCGGGTCGATGGGGGTCGCGGTCGGCGAAGCCTTCGTCGCGGGGGTCGAAAATGCGATCAAGCGCGGCGTCCCCTATATCGCGATCACCGCCGCGGGCGGCGCGCGGATGCAGGAAGGCACGCTGTCGCTGATGCAGATGCCGCGCGCGACCGTCGCGCTCGCCCGCCTGCGCCGCGCCGGCCTGCCCTATATCGTGCTGCTCACCGATCCGACCACGGGCGGCGTCACCGCCAGCTATGCGATGCTCGGCGACATCCAGATCAGCGAACCCAAGGCGCTCATCGGTTTTGCAGGCCAGCGCGTGATCGAGAATACGATCCGCGAAAAGCTGCCCGAAGGCTTCCAGCGTGCCGAATATCTGCTCGACCATGGGATGATCGACATGGTCGTGCACCGCAAGGAACTGCCCGAAACATTGGGGCGCCTGATAGGTTATCTGGCGCCTGAGAAGGCGGCCTGAACTTTCCCTTGTTGTCATTGCGAGGAGCGAAGCGACGCGGCAATCCAGAGTAGGCGTAAACCGCCCTGGATTGCTTCGCTACGCTCGCAATGACCAGTTTTGATAGGCTTCGTCCTAGATGCCCGACCACGCCCACTCATCCAACCCAGCCGTCCAGGCCCAGCTCGACCGCCTCGCCGCGCTCTCGCCGGGGCGTGATGTCCTCGGCCTCGAACGCATCGCCGAGCTTTGCGCGCGCCTCGGCAACCCGCAAAAACAGCTCCCGCGCACTTTCCACGTTGCCGGCACCAACGGCAAAGGTTCGACCTGCGCATTCCTCCGCGCCATCCTCGAAGCGCAGGGGCGCCGCGTCCACAGCTACACCAGCCCACATCTCGTGCGCTTCAACGAACGTATCCGCCTCGCCGGGACGCTGATCGACGACGCGCTACTTGCCGCGCTGCTCGAAGAAGTGCTCGACGAAGCCGCGGACCTTCACGCAAGTTTTTTCGAAATCACGACCGCCGCCGCCTTCCTTGCCTTCGCGCGCATCCCGGCGGACGACTGCGTCATCGAGGTCGGGCTCGGCGGGCGCCTTGATGCGACGAACATCATTCCGCCCCCGGCGGTCGCCGGCATCGCCTCGCTCGGCATCGATCATGAGGCCTTTCTGCTTGCGCCCGAAGCCGGGACGCCGGGGGAGCCTGCAATGCGCATCGCATGGGAAAAGGCTGGCATCATCAAACCGGGCACGCCCGTTGCCACCCTTGCCTATCCACCCCCCGTTCGCGATACGATCGCGGCCAAGGTCGGCCAGGTCGGCGCGACGCTCTTTCCCGAAGGCGACGGCTGGACGGTCGAAGCCGAAGGCGACGCCTTTCACTGGCGCTCCAAGCTCGGTTCGGTCGAGCCGCTGCTCCGTCCGCGCATGGCGGGCGCACACCAGATGCGAAACGCCGGTCTCGCCATCGCGATGCTGCGCCTAGCGCCTGATCCGCAGCCGACCGACGCGGCGATCGCGACCGGCGTCGCCAATGCCTTCTGGCCGGGCCGGATGCAGCATCTAGGCGCGGGCCCGCTCACCGCGTTGCTGCCCGCGAGCGCAGAGCTCTGGCTCGACGGCGGGCATAATCCCGATGCCGGGGTCGCGCTCGCCAAGGCGCTCGAAGGCCGCGCGCCGCTGCACATTGTCTGCGGCCTGCTGCGCAACAAGGACGCCACGGGCTTCCTTCGCCCGTTCGCCGATCGCATCGCGTCGTTTCAGGCCGTTCCGATCCCGGGCCACGAACATCACGATCCGAAGGATCTCTGCCATTGGGTCCAGACCGAACTTGGCATTGCCGATGCCCAGCCGTGCGACGACGTCGAGGTCGCGCTCCGCCATATCGCGGCGCACCGTCCGGCGGGCGACGTTCTGATCTGCGGGTCGCTCTATCTGGCGGGCGTGGTGCTGGGCGCGAACGGCGAGATGCCGGTTTAGGGGATATCATGTGGGGGCGGTTCAACACCGCCCGCAGTTTCCGTTCGTGTCGAGCGTAGTCGAGACACGCGAAGGCACGCGCTCCCCATGGGTGCCTCGACTACGCTCGACACGAACGGGAAGGAAACGCTGGTTTGACCGCGCTCGCGGAAGCGCCTCACGCCACCTTCGCGGTCGGCCCCTTCCACGCCAGCAGCGCGCCAACGACCAGGGCGGCGAGCGACGCATACATGATCTGCGACGCCAGCTCGAGCTGGTTGGCCAGCAACACGCCGACAACCCCCGCGACAATCAGCGCAAAGCCGGCGATGCGCGCGGCACCGACGGGCTTGCGAAGCTTGCCTTCGTCGATCGCGCCGCTCTGGCGGATCGATTGCACGACATAGCCCTTGCGCCACATCATCCACAACAGGATCATGCCCGGAATGGCGGCGAGGATCGTGAGCCCCCAGAAGCCTGTCCAACCCAGCCTTTCCGCGGCAAACCCGGCAGGCCCGGCCATGAAGGTTCGCCCAATCACCGCAACCGACGACAACAGCGCAAATTGCGTCGCGGTATAGGCGATGTTCGACAGTCCCGAGAGATAGACGGCGACGACGGTCAGGCCGATGCCGCTGGTGATATTCTCGGTCACGATCGCCGCAACCAGCATCCAATAGTCGTTGCCCACGATCGACAGCGCCATGAACATGACGTTCGAGAACATCATGAGCAGCACCGAAACGAGCAGCGCCCGGCCCATGCCGAGCCACAGCACGAACGGCCCGCCCAGCGCAGACCCGATAATCAGCGCAGCGAAGCCCCAGATCTTGTTTGCCGAAATATAGTCAAGGTCGGCGAAGCCGAGATCGACGATCATCGGGCCGAGCATCGCCTGCCCCATCGCATCGCCGACCTTATAGAGCAGGATGAACAACAGGATCATCAGCGCGCCGTTACGGGTCAGGAACTCGCGGAACGGGTTGACCACCGTTTCGACGAGCCACTGCCCCGGCTTCATGCCCGATGCGCTGCTGAAGCGGTCGACAAATTTGCCCTCACCCGCCCAGAAGGCGCCGAGGACCGCGGGAAGCACGCAGAGCGTGGTGAGGCCGTAGGCCATCGCCCAGCCCAGCCCCAGCCCTTCCTGCGAGGCGAAGTAGATCGTCCCCGCGCCCGCGATCAGATTGCCGGTGCGATAGCCGAACTGGTTGGTGGCGGTGCCGTGGGCGAACTCGTCCTCTTCCAAAATCTCAATGCGATAGGCGTCGATGACGATGTCCTGCGTTGCCGAGAAGAAGGCCGTGACGACCGCCCAGAACAAAAACCAGCGATAATCGTCCGGCTGCGGGTTGCTCGCACCCATCTGCCAGATCGAGATCACGAGGAAGAATTGAACGAGAAACAGCCAGCTTCGCCGCTGGCCGAGCGCCTTCGTTAAGACGGGCAAAGGAATTTTGTCGACCAGCGGCGCCCACAGGAATTTGATCGTGTAGGGAATGCCGACCATCACCGCAAAACCGATGGTTGTCGGCGTGAAGCCGACCTTTGCGAGCCAAAAGGTCATGGTGGCGGCGACCAGCGTGAACGGGAACCCGCTGGAAATGCCGAGAAGGAAAGCGACGGCGGGATTCTTGCGCAGATAGGGCCGGAAGGCCGGGACCGCGAGCGCGACGACGACCAGCCCGCCGAGAATGCCGACAAAAATGAGAAAACGGATTAAATCGACGGACATTCTGTGCTCCCCGCGGGCCGCGGGCGAGCGGCTCTGTGCTTGGCGCCAAGGCCTAATGCCTTGGGGTCAAATTGGAAGCGGGTATTTGGCGCCACGGCCCGCTATCGCGACAAGGCGTCTGCAAGAGTGCCGCCAGCAACATGCGCGCCGACAAAATCGTCGTCATCCCGGCGAAGGCCGGGATCTCGAACTATCGTTATGACGCACCGGCGATATCCCGGCCTTCGCCGGGATAACAAAAATGATGGTGATCCGTCGCGCTTACGCCGCCTCGGGGCGCCAATAGGTGGTGAGGCCGTTGACCTTGCGCGGCATCTTGTTCTGGCAGCTGATCGATTCCACTGCGCGCAACGCGGCAACGAGGGCCGAGGCGCTGTGCGGCTTGCTGAGGCAGGCCACCGCGATGTCACCAGCGTCGTCGGGACATTGCCCGGTCACGAGCAGGACCGCGATACCCCGATCGCGTGCCAGCCGCGCAACTTCGCGGCCCGTCATATGCCCGGCCAGCCCCAAATCGAGCACCAGTGCATCGATCTGTTCAGCGGCGATGATCGGCACGGCCGCTTCGCCCGAATCGACCGTCGCGACGATATCGTAACCGCTGTGCTTCAGCGTCCGCTCGTTATCGAACGCGACCAGCGGATCATCCTCGATGATCAGCAGCCGCTTGATGCAGGACGGGCGGGACGCAAACAGCATGGATACTCCCTTTAACGGCGCCATGACGCGCCCGCTCGCACTGTGCAAGATTGCTTCTGCTTCCCATCGACGAAGCGACACTTTTCCGGCTATGAGCGTGGCTGCAGGGCAACACTATGCCCCACATAATGACAAAAGGCCGTATCCGTTCCGATGACCACTCGCCGACCTCCCCGTGCCGCCCAGCGGACCGCGTCCAAAGCCGCCGGCGACCGCGACGCGCCAAGGGGACGCCGCGCCGCGCGCGGCGCCGCCTCCGCCCTCAAAACCAAGCCGGCAGTGGGCGAGCGCGAAGATGGGCCGCAGCGGATCGCCAAGCTGCTGGCGCGTGCCGGCGTCGGTTCGCGCCGTGACGTCGAACGGATGATCGAGGAAGGCCGCATCGCGCTGAATGGCCAGGTCATCGTTCAGCCCGCGCCTTTGCTCGCTTCGCTCGAAGGCCTGACGGTCGACGGCAATCCCGTCGCCAAACCCGTTTCGACGCGCCTCTACCGCTTTCACAAGCCTGCGGGCTGCCTGACCGCGGCGCGCGACCCCAAGGGCCGCAAGACCATCTATGACCTGTTGCCGAAGGATCTGCCGCGGCTGATGCCGGTCGGCCGCCTCGACTATAATACCGAGGGGCTGTTGCTGCTGACCAATGACGGCGAATTCAAGCGCCAGCTCGAGCTGCCCGCGAGCGGGGTCGAGCGCACCTATCGCGCACGCGCCTTTGGCGACATCAGCCAGGCCCAGCTTGAGGAACTGGCGATGGGGATCGAGATTGACGGCGTTCGCTATGGCAAGATCGACGCGAACCTCGAGCGCCGCACGGGCCGCAACCAGTGGGTCGAAATGACGCTGACCGAAGGCAAGAACCGCGAAGTGCGCAAGGTGCTCGAACATTTCGGGCTTCAGGTGAGCCGCCTGATCCGAACCCGCTACGGCGCGTTCGAACTCGGCGGCATGCCGCTTGGTGCAGTCGATGTCGTCCCGCGCGACGAATTGTTCAAATTCCGTCGGCAGATGGGCTAATGCGCGTCATTTCGGGCGACTGGCGCGGCCGCAAGCTGCTCGCGCCGAGGAATGACGCGACGCGCCCTACCGCCGATCGCACGCGCGAAACGCTGTTCTCGATGCTGACCAGCCGCGTCGGCAGTTTTGAGGGACTGGTGGTCGCCGACCTGTTTGCGGGATCGGGCGCGCTCGGGATCGAGGCGCTGTCGCGCGGCGCCGAACAATGTCTCTTCGCCGAGCAGGATCGCGACGCGCTCGACGCGCTGCGGAAGAATCTGGCGACATTGGGCGCAACCGGGCGCGCCGACGTTCGCGCGGGATCGGTGCTCGCGCTTGGTCCGGCGCCGCGCACGTATGACCTGCTGATGCTCGATGCCCCCTATGGCACCGGTGCGGGCGGCGTGGCGCTCGACAAACTGGGTCGCCTCGGCTGGATCGGGCCGGACAGCTGGATTTCGATCGAGACGGCACACAACGAAGACGTCGATGCTGCGGGGTTTGAAATCGATGCGACACGCAAGGTCGGCAAGGCGAAGCTGACGCTGCTCAGGCCTGCCTGATCATCTGCCGTCGGACCATCAGCAACCCCAGCCAGCTCACCACGCCTGCCAGCGCCAGATAAAGCCCGACCGTTTCGGTCCCGCCGCGTTCGGCGAGCGCCTGCGCGATGATCGGCGCCATCGCCCCGCCCAAAATGCCGCCTGCGTTGAACGTCACCGACGCCCCGGTATAGCGGACATGGACGGGAAACAGCGCGGTCAGCCAGTTGCCGAGTGGACCATAGACCAGCCCCATCACGAACAGCGCAGCGGCCAGTCCCACAAAGATGATCAGCCAGCTTCCGGACGCCAACGCAGGCCCAAAGACGAAGCCGATCAGGATCGTTGCGCCGCAGCCCCATGTCAGCACGCGCTGCGCACTCGACGCGTCGCTCGCATAGCCGGCAAAGATGATCCCCGCCGCCATGAACAGGATCGCGCCAAGCTGGATCAGCAGGAACTGCTCCTTGGGATAACCGAGCGCTGTGGTGCCATGGGCCAGCGCAAAGCTGGTCGCGAGGTAGAAAATCGCAAAGCAGGCGACGACGGCAAAGGTCCCCGCGAGCGTCGGCACCAGATGATGCCGGAACAGCTCGCCGATCGGGACGCCCACCGGCTTATCCTTCTCCAGCGCTTCCTGAAAATCGGGCGTTTCGCCGATCTTCAGCCGCACCCAGAGGCCAAGCCCGACGAGCAGCGCCGAAAACAGGAAGGGAATCCGCCAGCCCCAGCTCGTGAATTCGGCATCGCTGAGGCCGAGCCCGAGCAGCAGGAATAGCCCGTTCGCCGCGACAAATCCGACCGGCGCGCCCAATTGCGGAAACATGCCGAAGCGCGATTTCCAGCCCGGCGGCGCATTCTCGACCGCGAGCAGCGCCGCCCCGCCCCACTCGCCGCCGAGCCCGAAGCCCTGCCCGAAGCGCAGGACGCAAAGCAGAAGCGGCGCGACCCAGCCCACCATCGCGTAGGTCGGCAGGAAGGCGATCAGCAAGGTCGAGGCGCCCATCAGCATCAGCGACGCGACGAGCGTCGACTTGCGCCCGATCCGGTCGCCATAATGGCCGAACACGATGGCTCCCACGGGCCGCGCAAAAAAGGCAAGGCCAAAGCTCATGAAGCTCAGCATCAGCTGCGCCGACGGCGATTCGGATGGAAAGAAGAGCGGCCCGAACACCAGCGCCGCGGCCGTCCCGTAGATATAGAAATCGTAAAACTCGACCGCGGTGCCGACAAGGCTCGCGGTCAGGATGCGCCGATGCTGTCGATAGGGTGCCAGTTCCACGCCCAATGCCCCTTCCCGGATTGATAGCGCCGCCTTGGACGCGACGAGGCGATCGGTGCAAGGTCAAAATGCGCCTGCCCGCGCTGGACAGCCTGCCCTGCGTTCCCTAATCGTTCGCGCGTGAACATGCCCCCCATCTCGACGCCCGACCTGACTCGCCCCGACCCGTCGGACCCGCCCTATCTGCAAGGATTGAACGGGCCGCAGCGGCAGGCGGTGCTCACGACCGAGGGTCCGGTGCTGATGCTCGCGGGCGCGGGCACGGGCAAGACCGCGGCGCTCACCGCGCGGCTCGCGCATATCATCGCGACGCGGCGCGCCTGGCCGTCCGAAATCCTCGCGGTCACTTTCACCAACAAGGCGGCGCGCGAGATGCGCGAGCGTATCGGGCGGATGATCGGCGACGCGGTCGAGGGCATGCCCTGGCTCGGCACATTCCACAGCATCGCGGCGAAGATGCTGCGGCGTCACGCCGAGCTTGTCGGGTTGCAGAGCAATTTCACCATCCTCGACACCGACGATCAGCTTCGCGTGCTCAAGCAGCTAATACAGGCCGAGGGGCTCGATGAGAAACGCTGGCCCGCGCGCCAGCTCGCGGGGCTCATCGATAAATGGAAGAACCGCGGGCTGACCCCCGCCGACCTCGACGCCTCCGACAAGGAAGCCTATGCCGACGGCAAGGGCCAGCATTTCTACGCACTCTATCAGGCGCGGCTGAAGACGCTCAACGCCTGCGACTTCGGCGACCTGTTGCTCCACATGCTAGTCATATTGAAGACGCACCGCGACGTGCTCGAACAATATCAGGCACGCTTCAAATATGTGCTCGTCGACGAATATCAGGACACCAACGCCAGCCAATATCTCTGGCTCCGCCTGCTCGCGCAGGCGCGCAAGAATATCTGCTGCGTCGGCGACGACGACCAGTCGATCTATTCGTGGCGCGGCGCCGAGGTCGCGAACATCCTGCGTTTCGAAAAGGATTTTCCCGGCGCGACCGTCATCCGGCTCGAACAGAATTACCGCTCGACCCCGCAGATCCTGGCGGCGGCATCGGCGCTGATCGCGCAGAACTCGGACCGGCTTGGCAAGACGCTGTGGACCGAGCTCGAACCCGGCGACAAGCTGCGCGTCGTCGGCGTCTGGGACGGGCCGGAGGAAGCGCGGCGGATCGGCGAGGAGCTCGAAACGCTCCAACACCGCCAGGTCAGCCTCGACCGCACCGCGATCCTCGTCCGCGCGCAGTTCCAGACGCGCGAGTTCGAAGACCGCTTCATCGCGATCGGCATGCCGTACCGCATCGTCGGGGGTTTCCGCTTCTACGAGCGCGCCGAAATCCGCGATGCGCTCGCTTACCTCCGCCTCGTCCAGTCACCCGCCGACGACCTCGCGTTCGAACGCATCGTCAACGTCCCCAAACGCGGGCTCGGCGACAAGGCGCTGCAACGCATCCACCTGTTCGCGCGCGCTGAACGTGCGCCGCTGTTCCACGCCGCGGCGCGGATCACCGAAACCGACGAGCTGACCCCACAGGCGCGCCGCCAGCTCGCCAATTTCGTCGCGCAGATGCGCAGCTGGCAGGCGAAGGCGAACGAGCTCTCGCACCCCGAGCTGACCCAGCTCATCCTCGACGAATCGGGCTATACCGCGATGCTGCAGGCCGACCGCAGCGCCGAAGCCGCGGGGCGCCTCGAAAACCTCTCCGAACTCGTTCGCGCGATGGAGGAATATGAGACGCTCGAGGAATTTCTCGAGCATGTCAGCCTCGTCATGGACCGCGACAATGACGATCAGGTCGAAACGGTCACGATCATGACGATCCACGCCGCCAAGGGGCTCGAATTCGACCATGTCTTCCTCGCGGGCTGGGAAGACGGCGTGTTTCCCTCGCAGCGCTCGATGGACGAAGGCGGCATCGCCAGTCTCGAGGAGGAACGCCGCCTCGCCTATGTCGCGATTACGCGCGCCCGCCAGCGCGCGAGCATCTATCATGCCGCCAACCGCCGCATCTATGGCCAGTGGATGAGCAGCATCCCGAGCCGCTTCATCGCCGAAATCCCGCCCGAACATGTCGACAGCGAAAACAGCTTCGGCGGCGGACAGAGCCTGTGGCGCGCCAATTGGTCGGCGCAGGGCGATCCTTTCGCGCATGTCGCCGAACGCCAGCCGTCGCGCATCATGACGCGCGGTCCGGCGTGGCAGCGCGCCACCGCGCAATCGTCGACGATCACCCGGGCTCCCGCCCCCAGCGAAAAAGGCCCGGCGGCGTCGGTCGGTGCCAAACCGCGTGCCGACCTCGCGATCGGGATGCGCGTTTTTCATGAGAAGTTCGGTTATGGCGAAATCGCCGACATCGACGGCAACAAGCTGGAAGTCGCCTTTGAACAGGCGGGCAGCAAGCGCGTGCTCGACAGTTTCGTCCGCCTCGCCTGAGCCTATTGTCAACTATAACAGTTATGTTATGCCATCCCACGCGACCATCGAGTCGCGTTTTGGGAGAATCCTCGATGAAAATTAAGCTCTTAGCGGGCGCGATGGCGCTCGCCCTGATCGGCTGCTCGGAACAATCGCCGGATGAAGCAAGCACAGAAGCCGTTGCGGAGACCGAAGCGCCCGCGGCAACGGAGGAAAGTGCCGACGCCGCAGCCACGCCCCGTATCGCGATCGGAGCCGCCCCCGGCGTCGCCTTTGACTACGCCTACACCTTCCGCCTTGGCGACAGAAAGATAGCCAGCGTGCAGGAGGAGCATGCGGCCGCCTGCGAAACGCTCGGCACCCAGCGCTGCCGCATCGTCGATGTTCGCTACCAGCTCACCGACGAAAAGCTCGTCGAAGCCCAAACCCAGTTCAAGCTCGACCCCGGCATCGCGCGCAAATTCGGCGCCAATGCGATCGCCAGCGTCGAAAAGGCCGAGGGCGTATTGGCCGACGCCAGCGTCGCGGGCGAGGATGTCGGCACCGAAATCCTCGCTTCGCAGCAACGCAGCGCCGGGTCGGAGGCGGAGATTGCGCGGCTGGAAGGGCGGCTCAAGGCGGGCGGGCTCGACAAGCGCGAGCGCGCCGAGCTGCTATCGCAAATCAGCCAGCTCCGCGGACAGCTCGGCGATGAACGCCAGAGCCGCCGCACGGGCGAAGCGCGGATCGCGTGGACGAGCGTGGCGTTCAACTATGTCAGCGACGGCGGCTTGCCCGGGATCGGCCACGAAAACCCCTTTGCCAATGCGGGCGAGACGCTGATGCGGAGCGGCAGCACCGCGCTGACCTTTGTGCTGACGCTCGGCGCCGCGGTCCTGCCGTGGGGCATATTGCTCGCGTTGTTCATCGCCTTCTGGCGCAGCCGCTTCGTCGGCGCCGTTCGCCAGCAATTGCGAAGCACGCAAAAGGCGGTTGATCCGGTGATTCCGCCTGGCGTCTGACACGAAGCGGCGCGCCGTTTGCAAAGGCCGGTTGCTGCGTTATGGCGTGGTCCATGACGCAGCAACCGACATGGCTGGAGCAAGCGCGCGACGCCGAACGCCGCGGCGATGTCGAGGCCGAAGCCGCTATTTTGCGGGCGGCGATCCAGGCCGATCGTGCCAATATCGCCGCGATCCTGGCGATGGCCGAATTGCAGCGCAGCTTGCAAGACGACCGCGCGGCGGGGACATTCTATCGCCTGGCACTCGGCACAGCGGCCCAGATGGGCAATGTGCCGACCGCGCTTCATCCGGGCCTTCAGCGCGCCGAACAGTTCATCATCGCGTCCGAACGCGCCTTCGCCGACCATTTGCTGGGTCAATTGCGCGGCGCGGGTATCGACGCGCGAACCGCGACGCCGCGCGTTGCCGAAGCGCTGCGCCTGCTGGCGGGCGAACAGCAAGTCTATCTGCAGCAACCGAACATGTTCTATTTCCCCGGCCTTGCGCAGCGGCCCGTCTTCGACCGCGCCATGTTCGATTGGGTCCCGGCGATCGAGGCAGCGACCGATGCCATTCGTGCCGAGTTGCTGGCGTTGACCGACACCGCATCGGATCGCTTCGGTCCCTATGTCACGGCGGCACCCAATCGGCCGCCGCCCAACAACCCGCTGCTCGACAACCCCGACTGGGGCGCGGCGTGGCTGTGGAAGGACGGCAGGGTCGCCGATGGGATGGACCTGCTTTGCCCCGCCACGCTTGCCGCGCTCGAATGCGCCCCCCAACCGGTCATCCCGGGCCGCGCCCCGCTCGCGCTATTTTCGCGCCTCACCCCCGGCACCCACATCCAGCCGCATCACGGCATGCTCAATACGCGGCTGATCTGCCACCTTCCGCTCGTGGTACCCGATGGCTGCGGCCTGCGCGTCGGCCCCGAAACGCTTGGCTGGACCGAGGGCGAATTGCTGATTTTCGACGACAGTTTCGAACATGAAGCGTGGAATCGCGGCACCAGCGATCGGACCGTCCTGCTGTTCGAAATCTGGCGTCCCGACATCGATGCCGACGAGCGGGAACAGCTGACCCGCATTTTCTCGGCGATCGACAGCTATTCGGAATAATGGACCAAGGGACAGGAATATAATGACCAATCCGGGAATGGACGCCGACATCTACCACGCCTTTATCGAGCAGTTGCAGCGCTATGTTCGCGAGCGACTGATCCCGGCGGAGGACCAGCTTGAAGAGCTGGGCCGCGTCCCCGACGACATCTTGGCCGAAATGCGCGACATGGGCCTGTTCGGGGTCACCATGCCCGAGCAATATGGCGGTGCGGGCATGAACATCAGCCAATATGTCGGCTTCATCCGCGAAATCGCCTATGCCTCGCCGGCCTATCGCTCGATCGTATCGATCAACATCGGCATGGTGTGCAAATCGCTGCTCGGCTTTGGCACCGAGCAACAGAAGGAATATTGGCTGCCCAAGCTGGCGACGGGCAGCATTGCCGCCTTTGGGCTGACCGAGCCCGACAGCGGATCGGACAGCGCAGCCATGAAGACCCGCGCGGTGCGCGACGGCAATGGCTATGTGCTGAACGGCACCAAACGCTATATTACCAACGCGCCCTTTGCCGACATGATCCTTGTGATGGCGCGTACCAATGCCGAGCCGCTGCCCAAGAACGCCCATGTCAGCGCGTTCCTTGTCCCGCGCGATGCGCCCGGCGTCTCGATCGGCAAGCCCGATGGCAAAATGGGCCAGGCCGGATCGCAGATCGCCGATGTCATCCTGGAAGACGTTCATGTCGACGGCGACGCACTGCTCGGCGGCGAGGAAGGCATCGGTTTTCGCGCCGCAATGCAGAGCCTCGACAATGGGCGCCTGTCGGTTGCGGCCGCCAGCATCGGCTATGCCAAGCGGATGCTCGACGCGGGGCTTAAATATGCGATGGAGCGCAAGGCATTTGGCGAACCAATCGCCAATTTCCAGCTGATCCAGGCGATGCTTGCCGACAGCAAGGCCGAAATCTATGCCGCCGACTGCATGCTGAACGACGCCTGCGCGCGCGCCGACCGTGGTGAGAAAATCCTGGTCGAGGCCGCGGCAACCAAGATGTTCGCCAGCGAAATGTGCGGCCGCGTCGCCGACCGGGTTGTCCAGATCCACGGCGGCGCTGGCTATCTGAAGGAATATCTCGCCGAGCGCTTCTATCGCGACTGCCGCATTTACCGCATTTATGAAGGAACGACGCAGATCCAACAGCTAGTCATCGCCAAGAACATGATCCGCGATTACGCGGGCTGATCGGTCGTGAGGGCGGATGGGGTCGCTGGTGGAGCCGAGGGGAATCGAACCCCTGACCTCTGCAGTGCGATTGCAGCGCTCTCCCATCTGAGCTACGGCCCCGCGACCGCGGCGTAATAAACGCACCGCATTGCAGTTGGCAACGGCTTTTCTGACCACCGCCGCCATTGCCGCGCAAATCAGGGAATGGGGGTTCCGATGAGCAAAGCCTGGCATTTGATCAGCCGCCCGCAGGGGCTGCCGACGATGGACAATTTCGCGCTGCGCGAGATGCCCGATACGGCGCTGGAACCCGATCAACTGCGCGTGCGCAACCTGTGGCTGTCGGTCGATCCCTATATGCGCGGACGGATGAACGACGCCAAAAGCTATGCCGCGAGCTTCCAGCTCGACCAGCCGATGACGGGCGGCGCGATCGGCGAAGTGGTGGAAAGCCGGATGGAGGGTTTTGCCCCCGGCGACCTGATCCTGCACATGGGCGGCTGGCGCGACGGCGGCATCATCGGACTCGACATGATGCCGAACAAGCTGCCGCGCGCGGCGCTGGACGCGGGGATGACCCCGCAGACCTTCCTGCACAATATGGGCCTGACCGGCGGCACCGCGTGGATCGGGCTGCTCCGCGTCGCCGCAGCGAAACCCGGCGATGTGGTGTTCGTGTCGGCCGCGGCGGGCGCGGTTGGGTCGGCGGTGGTCCAGATCGCCAAAGCGCGCGAGATGACGGTTATCGGTTCGGCTGGCGGAGCGGAAAAATGCGCATGGGTCAAGGAACTTGGGGCCGATGCGATGGTCGATTACAAGGCTGGCCCGGTGCTTGCGGGGCTGGCGCAGGCGCTCGGCGACCTCGGCAAACCGGGCATTGACGTCTATTTCGACAATGTCGGCGGCGAACATCTCGACGCCGCCTTTGCGACGGCCAATGATTTTGCTCGTTTTGCGATCTGCGGGATGATCGACGTCTATAACGACGGCAAGGCGCAGGAGATGAAATATCTGATCCGTTCGATCCCGGCGCGGATCCGCATGGAGGGCTTCATCTACACCGATCAATTCTTCGACTGCATGGAAGAATTTTACGCCGACATGGGCGGCCTGATCGCCAGCGGTGCGGTCACGATCCGCGAAACGGTGCACGACGGGATTGAATCGGCCCCTGACGCCTTCCTCGGCCTGTTCTCCGGCGCCAATATGGGGAAAATGCTGGTCAAGCTCTGACGAGCCTGACCGGCTTATCCCTTAGCTTCCGAAACCGAAGGACAGGAAGCTTGGGGTCGGGCCGTTCCAACCGTCGTCAGGGCCATCCTGGTCGTCGTGCCGCGACGCAGGTTTCGGCTTTGACGGCGCGGCCGACTTGCGATCGTCGCGCGACTTGGTCGCCTTTGCCGAGGTGGATTTGCCTTCGTCGCGCGGCTGCTCCGCAACCTTGTCAATTTTCGCGCCGCCGCGACCGCGGCCACCACGCTCCGAGCGCGCCCGGCGCGGCTTGTCGTCCGCTTCGCGAGGTGCCGCAGGGGCGGCGTCGGCGGAGGCGGCATCACCACCATGGACCGGGATTTTATAGCCGGTCAGTTTCTGAATATTGTCGATCGCCTCGTCATCCGACGGGGTCGCCAGCGTGAAAGCGCGGCCCTTCGCGCCAGCGCGCCCCGTGCGGCCGATACGATGGACATAATCGTCAGGGTGCCACGGCGCGTCGAAATTGAACACATGGCTGACGCCCTTGACGTCGAGCCCGCGCGCCGCGACGTCGGAGGCGACGAGGATGTTGATCGTGCCATTCTTGAACCGGTCGAGTTCGGCAGTGCGGCTCGACTGGTCCATGTCGCCCTGGATCTCGCCCGCGCTATATCCCGAGCGCTGGAGCACTTTCGCAAGTTCGCGCACCGTCGTCTTTCGGTTGCAAAAGATGATCGCGGTGTTGACGTCCTCCGCCTCGAGCAAGCCGCGCAAGACGTCACGCTTGCCACGTTCCGACGTCTTGACCAGAAACTGTTCGATATTCTCGTTCCGGCTCGCCGGGCGCGCGACTTCAACCGTTTTCGGGTTCGACAGGAATTTGTCGGCCAGCCGCTTGATCGGTGCGGGCATCGTCGCCGAAAACAACAGGGTCTGACGGTTCGCCGGCAATTTGGTGCAGATATTCTCGATATCGGGGATGAACCCCATGTCGAGCATGCGGTCGGCCTCGTCGATCACCAAAAGGTTGCACCCGGTGAGCAGTATCTTGCCGCGTTCGAACAGGTCCATCAGGCGGCCCGGCGTCGCGATCAGCACGTCGACGCCCTTTTCGAGCGCCTTCACCTGATCGCCCATCTGCACCCCGCCGATCAGCAGCGCCATCGAAAGCTTGTGGTATTTGCCGTATTTTTCAAAATTTTCGGCCACCTGCGCCGCGAGCTCACGCGTCGGCGCGAGGATGAGCGAACGCGGCATCCGCGCCCGCGCGCGACCGTGGGCCAGGATATCGATCATCGGCAAAACGAACGACGCGGTCTTTCCGGTACCCGTCTGGGCGATGCCGATGATGTCGCGCATCATCAGGACCGAGGGGATCACCCCCGCCTGAATCGGCGTCGCTTCGTCATAGCCCGACTCGTCGATGGCGCGTAACAGTTCGTCGGAAAGGCCGATCTCGGCAAATTTCATGTGGCATCATGTCCGGAAAAAGAGGTGACGCTCAGCCTTCCACGCAGGCGGCGCTGCGCGGGCCTTGGGCAAATGGCGATGAAAAGTCAAGAAATGGCGACGAAATGCGCGATCAATCGTCGTCGCGGACCGGAACCATCAACCGAAACTTGTCGATTTCGCATTTGGCGCCGGTTCGCGCGTGGATCTGATCGCGATCCTCGCACAAATTTCCGTCCTTGCTGCCCTGCATGTAGAAACCGGCATAAAAGTCGAGCGCCCGGCACCCCCGATTGAGCTGCGCACGCAGCCGCTGCTTCTGCCGGGTGATGATGTCGATGCTGTCGCGCTGGGTCGCCTGCATCCCCATGATGTTGCGCATCGCTACACATTTGGGCGCCTTTTTCTCTTTCCAGACGATCGGGATTTCGGTCGCACGCCGCGACGGCATCGGTCCAGCGGCGAAATTGTTGAGCTGCGAACGCTGCGCCGGAACGCGAATGATCAATTGCTGTTCGATCACCACCTGCCAGAACGCGCTGATCTGTTCAGGCGTCGGCGCGGTCAGCGCGACCAGCGGTTCGGGCGCGGCGACCGGCGGCAAAGCATCGCTCGCAGGGGCTGCCGCCGCAATCCACAGAGCCGCCGCCGTCAGCACCAGCGCGCTGCCGCTCCTTCGGCGTCCTGATCGAAATTGCTGGTCACTCTTCGCTCCCGCGTCCAAACCCTCTGGACGAAAACCCGATATTCATCCAACCCCGCCTTAACAGCCATGATTGAACATCAAATGAACTATATTCGCCCGCGCGCCGCCGCAAGGTGGGAAAACAAGGCATGAGCCAGGCGCCATCGCCCGATTTGCTCGCTCGTCTGGCCGCGTTGCTGGGACCGAAGGGCTATACGACCGACGCCGATAGCATGGCGCCCTGGCTGACCGACTGGCGCGGCAAATATACCGGACGCGCCGCGGCGATGTTGTCGCCGGGGTCGACCGAAGAGGTCGCGGCGGTCGTGCGCTTGTGCGCCGCGGAACAGGCGGCGCTGGTGCCGCAGGGCGGCAATAGCGGCATGGTTGGTGGCGCTACCCCCGACTCCGGCGGCAACCAGCTGCTGCTGAGCCTGCGCCGCATGAACCGGATCCGCAGCATCGATGCAGCGGCGCAGATTGCGGTGGCCGAGGCGGGCGTCATTCTGGAGACCTTTCATCATGCCGCGCTTGAACATGGGCTGCGTTTTCCGCTGACCCTGGGCGGCAAGGGGTCCGCGACGATCGGCGGCCTGGTGTCAACCAATGCTGGCGGCACCCAGGTGCTGCGTCACGGCACGATGCGCGCGCTCGTCGCGGGGATTGAGGCGGTCCTGCCCGACGGCAGCATCTTTGACGGCCTCGCGCCGCTCAAGAAGGACAATCGCGGTTACGACCTGCGGCACCTGCTCTGCGGTGCGGAGGGGACGCTTGGCATCGTGACCGCCGCAACGCTGCACCTCGTTCCAGCGGCGATCGCCCGCTGCACCGCCTGGATCGCGATCGATTCGCCGGAGCAGGCGCTACGCCTGCTTCGCCAGCTCGACGCCAGCATCGGACGCGAGCTTGAAGGGTTCGAGATTATTCCGCACGCCTGTCTGGATGCAGTGCTGCGCCACATTCCGCAAACCCGCGCCCCGATCGCCGCGCCGCATCCCTGGTATGTGCTCGCCGAGCTTGCGGGCGACAATGAACAGGAATTGAGCGATGCGCTCGAACGCCAACTTGCCACGGCGCTCGATGCGGGGCTGATCCGCGACGTCGTGATCGCCAAGAACGATCGCGAAAGCGACGATTTCTGGCGCCTGCGTGACTCCATTTCAGAGGCCGAACGCGCCGAGGGGCCGGCGCTGCAGCATGACGTCAGCGTCCCCGTCGACCTGATGCCGACCTTCATCGCTGACAACCCGGCGCGGCTGGCCGCGGCCTTTCCCGGCGCCCGCGCGCTGTCGTTCGGGCATCTCGGCGATGGCAATGTCCACCATCATGTCCAGCCGCCGGTGGGGACCGACGGCGCGGCGTGGTTGGCCGAGCATGGCGCCGGGGTCAGCCGCCTCGTCTATGCGCATGTCATCGAACTTGACGGTTCGCTGTCCGCCGAGCATGGCATCGGCCAGCTGAAACGCGACGTCATGGCTGAGCTCGACAGCCCAGCGCGCCTGGCCGCGCTGCGCGCGATCAAGGCCGGTCTCGATCCGGCGGGTATCTTCAATCCCGGCAAGCTGATCCGCTGATGCCGTAACCGCCGCCTATCACGCCCCCTTGCGCCGCGCGGCGCGGGTCAATAAGGCGCGCTGTTATCTTTTGCGTCCCGGCTGGTCGGGGCGTCCTACCGGAGTTTTGTCATGGCCACTGCGCCCGCCCCTTCCAACCTGCCGCTGTTCTACAAGGATCTGATGCCGCTTTCGAGCGTCGAGCATGCCGATTTCCACGCGCGTCCGATGGACAATGCCGATTTCCTGATCAACCAGCACGCGGTTCCGCTGACGTCGGACGAGTTTGTTTCGGCTTGCCGCTTTTTCCCCATCGTCTTTTCGGCGGGCGACAATCCCGTGCCGCTGGCGCTGATGGGCCTGAACGAAGGCGTGAACACCTTCGTCGACGACAATGGCAAGCTGATCAACCCGGTCTATGTTCCTGCCTATGTGCGCCGCTATCCGTTCATGCTGGCCCGGCTGCAGCAGGGTTCGGAAGAATTGTCGCTGTGCTTTGATCCGACCTCGAACGCGATCGGCAAGTTCGACGAAGGCGATGCGCTGTTCGAAAACGGCCAGCCCACCCAGCCGGTCGAGGCGATCCTCGAATTCTGCAAGAATTTCGAAGAAGCGGGCCAGCGCACCGGTCTGTTTATGGAAGAATTGAAAAAGGCCGACCTGCTGATGGAAGGCGAAGTCAGCATCCAGCAGGAAGGCGTCGACAAGCCCTATATCTATCGCGGTTTCCAGATGGTCGACGAGAACAAGCTGCGCGAAATGCGCGGCGACGTGCTGCGCAAGATGATGCAGAACGGCATCCTCGGCCTGATCTTTGCGCATCTTTTCTCGCTGCAACTGATGCGCGAAGTCTTTGCCGAACAGGTCAAAGCTGGCAAGGTGCCGGAGATGCAGGAAATGCCCGCGATTTGAGGAGCGTAAAAGCTATGGCTACCCTGGCAGAAACCACCGGCACCGCCGGTTCGCGTTACACCAGGGTGGCCATCTGGCTTCACTGGCTGATCGGACTGGCGGTGATCGCCAATATCGGCCTTGCCATGCTGACCGAAGACATGCCGCGCGAAACGCATCGCGCGGCGATGGATGTGCACAAGGCGCTGGGCATTGCCGTTCTGGGGCTGACCATCGTCCGCATCCTGTGGCGGCTCGGCCACAAACCGCCGCCGCTGCCGATGACGACGCCAGCTTGGCAGCGACTGTTCGCCGGGGCCGCGCATTTCCTGTTCTACGCGTTGCTGATACTGCTCCCGCTGTCGGGTTGGGTCTGGATGTCCGCCGCGGGTCGGCCGATCGACTTTTTCGGGGTGGCGACCATTCCGGCGATCGTCGCGGCGAACGAGGGGCTGGCCGACGTCATGCACGACCGGCATGAGGTGTTGGGGCTCGCCATGCTGGGACTCGCGGCCGTGCACATCCTCGCGGCGCTGAAGCATCAGTTTGTCGATCGCAACGGGCTGATGGGGCGGATGAACCCTTTTTGACGCTCCCGGCTGCGGTCACGTCAGAAATCGACGGCGATCCCTTTCAGCTCCCAGTCGCCATAGCGCACCGGATTGCGGCCGCCGGGCTGATCCTCGGCCTTTTCCTCGCAGATCGGTTCGGGGCGTGGTACCGGGCTGGCCGTCCATTCGGCGGGCGCCTTCACATGGGCCGGACGCTGCACCGCGCGCGGCGTTCCGCCAATCGTGTCTGTTTCGCTGCGGCCAGTCATAACGCGCATCATATAGGATTTTTCATGCATCACGCCAGCCTCGCCGAATATCGTCATGGTTGATCGCTCGCGGCGCCCCAGGCAGCGCGGGGGACATGAGCCCGATCCCCCGGGTACCGCGCCGCGCCGCGCTGCGCTGCGGCTGGTCGACGCCATCCTGCGCCGGGGCGATTCACTCGACGTCGCGATGCATGCCGCGGCGCAGGGCCTGAGCGGCGCCGACCGCGCCTTTGCCGTGGCGATTGCATCCGAAACCTTGCGGTGGATGGTCGATATCGATGCGCTGATCGACAGCGCGACCGCGCAGATATTGCCCGACGACGTCAAATCGCGCGCCGTCTTGCGGCTCGCCCTCGCGCAGTTGCTTGTGCTCAAAAGCCCTGCGCATGCGGTGGTGGCGACCGCGCTACCGCTTGTCGCGGGCGGCCCGCGCCGACTGGTTCACGCAATTCTGTCGCGCGCGCAGCAGGACGATTGGCAGCTCCCCGACCGCGCCACCCTGCCGCTGCCCACCGCCGAGCGATGGGCCGAACAATGGAGTCTGGCGATCGTCGAAGCGGCGGAGGCCGGGTGGAGTTCGCCGCCGCCGATCGACCTTAGCTTCGCCGCAGAACCGGGCGCCGACGAATGGCCCGATGCCGTGTCGCTCGCACCGCGCCATCGGCGCCTGCCGCGCGGCCAGGCGGTCGAGGCAATGCCGGGCTACAGCGAAGGCGGCTGGTGGATTCAGGATCTGGCCGCCAGCCTGCCCGCACGGCTGCTCGGTTCCGGCGACGGACGCACCGTGCTCGACCTGTGCGCGGCCCCCGGTGGCAAGACGATGCAGCTGGCGTCCGCTGGCTGGCATGTCGTCGCGGTCGATTCCAGCGCGAAGCGGCTGGAACGGCTGAGCGCCAATCTGACGCGCACGGGGCTGGCGGCCGATATCGTGCAGGCCGACATCCGGTCTTGGGCGCCTGCCGAACCTGCCGACGCAGTGCTGCTCGACGCGCCCTGTTCGGCGACCGGGATCTTCCGCCGACACCCCGACGTGCTGCACCGGGTGGAGCAGCGCCAGATCGACGAAATGGCGGTGCTGCAAGGCGAATTGCTCGCGCGCGCCGCGGGCTGGGTCAAGCCCGGCGGCACGCTGATCTACGCCACCTGTTCGCTTGAACGCGCCGAGGGCGAGGAGCAGATCGAAGCCTTTCTCGCGCATCACCCGACATGGCGGATCGATCCCGTGCAGGCGGATGAACTGCCAGATGCGGTGACACCCGACGCAAGCGGGTTCGTCCGCACCCTGCCGGGCGTCCTCGGTGATGTTGGCGGGCTCGACGGCTTCTTTGTCGCCCGGCTGCGCGCGCCGGCGGGCTAAACGGCGTGACCGCGTCGGCTTTTTGAAACGTCATCCCGGCGAAGGCCGGGATCTCGCCGGTGCGGTTCGACGACAGGGTGAGATCCCGGCCTTCGCCGGGATGACGAGGAAGAGGAAGCGACTCTCGCTCAAGGATGATCATCCTCCCATCGCATTGTCAGCCTCAGAACACCGCCTTCGGCGCATCCTCTTTCATCATCGCCGCGCGTACCATCGGGATCGGCGGGCCGCCGTAGGAGAGGAATTCGTCGTGGAAGGCCTTCCACTTGGTCCGGTCGCCTTTCGTCCAGTCCTCGCGAAGCTTGCGGATCATCAGCTTGCCCATCGTATAGTTGAGGTACAGCGGGTCGTAGGTGCCGCGCGCCGCCTGCTGCCGTGCATTGCCCTCATCCTGATAGCATTGCTCCTTGAACAGCTTTTCGGAGTCCGCGACGGTCATCCCCTTGGTGTGCAGGCCGATTGCCGAAAGGTACCGGCAATTGCGTAGCAGCGCATTCGACAGCTGGCCGATGTGCGTTTCGGGATCGCCCTCGCCCAGCCCCGCTTCCCACATCATCTCCTCGGTATAATGCGCCCAGCCCTCGGCAAAGGCATAGCCGACGAACAGCTTGCCAAAGATACTCTCGGCTCGGTTCGAATGGAGGAAGTTGAGGAAGTGGCCCGGCCACACTTCGTGGACCGATGTGAACATCAGATCCTTTCGCCCGGGGACGAACGCATCCTGCGTTGCCTTGTCCCACGCCGGGTCGGGCGGCGAGATGTAATAGACCGACGGCAGCCCTTTTTCATACGGCCCCGGAATGTCGATATAGGCGCTGTTCTGCCGGTTATACGGTGGTGATTCCTCGACCTTGGCCTGTTCGGTACCCGGGATCGTCACCAGATCTTTCTCGATCAGGAACGCGCGTAGCGTCGGCAGCTGGCGCCGCGCCTCGGCGACCGGACCGTCGGCTGCCTTGTCGGCGCCCATTTTCTTCATGCAGTCGCCGATCGTCATTCCCGCGGCATAGGTCGCGCAGGCGGCTTTCAGTGCGTCCTGATTGCGCTTGAGATCGGCCTCTCCGATGCGCTCCAGCTCGTCCAGCGGGGTATCGACGCCCTCGTTGGTCAGGACCATCTTCGCAAATTTGTCGGCGCCCAGCGCATAGCCGTCGGGCGTACCCGGCTGCGATCCGACATATTTGGCAAGATCGCTCATCGCCGCACCGGCTTTGGCGGCGGCCTCGTCAAACTGCTTCTGCAGCGCCGCATCCTTCACCTCGGCAAAGGCGGCTTTGGCGTCGCCCTTGTAATAATCGGCGAAGCCGCCGAAGCCCGCGGTGCCATATTTGACGAAGGTCGCGGGCAGCGGCAGCTTCAAATTCGCCTTGATCTGCGCCGCGGCTGCCGGGACTTTCTCGGCATAGGCGATGAACGCCTTCATCCGCGTCGTCGCATCGGCATAGGGCCGCGCAATATAGACATTGGGATCGAGCGCGTCGGTGTAGAAGGCCGGGTTCTTCTGCGCAAAATCGGTGTCGCGCAGGAAGAACAGCTGGCCTTGCGCGACATGGACCAGATAGTCGCGCTCGAATTGTTCGGCGTCGGTCATCGCGCCGTCGAACGCCTTGGCGTCGGTGATCGCCTTTTCCAGATAGGCCGCCTGCTTCTCCAGCCCTTCGGGCGACCAGTCGGGCAGTTGCCCGTCAAACTCATGCTTACCTTGATAAACCGCGAAATTGGGATTGAGCGGGAAATAGCCGGCCAGGAACTGGTCGCGAAATTCGGTCCAGCTTGCTGCGCTGGGCGCGGTCGCGGACTTGTTGTCCGATGCGTTGCACGCGGTCAGCACCAACAGTGCACCAGCCATGGCCGCGCCGCCAAAACGGGTAAATTTGCGTGTCATTCGGCTATCTCCCTGTATTCCCAGCAGCCTGTTACTGGCATTCCTGCTGGCCATTGGCATCCGATAATCGACGAACGGCACCAGCAACCCCTCTGGACAGCGGCAAAAAGCCGTTTAGGGCGAAGCGCAATGGCGACGATCCCTCCCCCCGAAGGTGTAGAACCGGTCCTGCCGGATGCGACGCCCAAAACGCCGTCCCCACTCAGCTTTCCCGACTATCGCTATTACTGGTTGGCGCGCTTCACTGCGGTGATGGCGACGATGGCGATGGTCGTGGTCATCGGGTACCAGCTCTATGACACCGCGCGCACCGATTACGGCATGTCGATCCGCGAGGCTTCGTTCCAGCTCGGCCTGCTCGGGCTGGTCCAATTCATACCGCTGGCAATCCTGACCCCGGTGGCGGGCTGGGTCGCCGACCGGTTCGAGCGGCGCAAGGTCGCGATCTTTGCCAATATGATCGACCTCGCCATCGCGGTCCTGCTCGGCTGGTACACCTGGACGGACGGTCTGACCCTGCCGCTGCTCTTTGCCCTCGCCGCGCTGCACGGCGTCGCGCGCGTCTTTGTCGGTCCCGCGATGAGCGCAATCGCGCCGAACATCGTCCCGCCCGCCGTTCTGCCCCGCGCGATCGCGATGAGCAGCATCGCGTGGCAGTCGGCATCGGTCGTGGGCCCTGCCGCAGGCGGGCTGATCTATGCCGCGCATCCCGCATCGGTCTATGTTTTTGCCGCCATTCTGCTTGCCGTCTCGGCCTTTACGATCAGCCGCGTGCGCCCGGTGCTGCCGCCCCCCAGCGAGGTCCGCCGCCACCCCTTGCGCGAGATGGCCGACGGACTGCAATTCACCTGGCGCGAGCGCTTTCTGCTCGGCACGATCACCCTCGACCTGTTCGCAGTCATCCTGTCGGGTGCGACGGCGCTGCTCCCCGTCTTCGCGCGCGACATCTTGCAGACCGGTTCGGAAGGACTCGGTTTCCTGCGCGCCGCCCCCGCGGTCGGCGCCGCAATCGTCGCGCTCGGGCTCGCCGTCCGCCCGATCGAACGCAACGTCGGGGTCAAGATGCTGTGGGCGGTGGCTGCCTTCGGTGCGGGGACTGTCGCCTTCGGCTTTTCGACCAACTTCTTCCTCTCGCTCGGGCTGCTCGTGCTGATGGGCGCCGCCGACATGTTTTCGGTCTTTGTCCGCGGGACGCTGATCCAGCTCAACACCCCCGATCATATGCGTGGCCGTGTCAGCGCGGTGTCGGGGCTGGCGATTTCGGCGTCGAACGAGCTTGGCGAGATGCGCGCCGGATCGATGGCGGCGGCCTTCGGCCCGATCCCTGCGATCGTCGTCGGCGGCGTCGCTGCAATCGGCGTCACGGCGCTTTGGGCCTGGATATTCCCCGAACTGCGGCGGGCGCGGACGTTCGAGCCGCAATTCAAAGAGCCAGCAGCCTAGCCCGAACGATTCACCGCATTTGCCCGTCGCCTCGTCCATAGGGTATTGTCAATTTATTTGCTTGAGTTATGTTGCCTACACCCGTCACCGCGGTTCCCCCTCCCCCTCAAATGGAGCGACCGCCATGCATCACCTGACCATCCAGCACAAAATCCTGACGATCCCCGGCCTCAACAACAGCGGCCCGACCCACTGGCAAAGCTTGTGGGAACGCCGCTTCGCGCGATGCGAGCGCATCGAGCTGGGGCAATGGGATTCCCCCGACAAGGACCTATGGGTCGACCGGATCGCCGACGCGATCGACGTTGAACCCGATCCGCTCCTGATCGTCGCGCACAGCCTCGGCTGTCACGCCTTCGCGCACTGGTTTGCCGGAGCGAGCAGTATCGCGCGCGACCGCATTGTTGGCGCACTGCTTGTCGCACCCCCCGATCTGGCTCAGCTCCGCCGCAATCATCGCATCGTGGGCTTTGCCGATTCGCCCGCGCTGTCGTCGCAGACGCCGATGATCGTCGTGGCCAGCGACGATGATCCCTATGCAAAAACCGCGCATGTCTGGCACCTGTCGCGGCACTGGGACTCGCGTTTCGTCAACGCCGGTCCGTTCGGCCATATCAACGCCGACTCGGGCGTCGGCGACTGGCCTTATGGACAGTATCTGCTCGCCTCGTTACAACCCGCGCCGACGCCGGTGCTGGCGGACGAGGCCCGCTGGCTCCGCGCCGGTGACTGGCCAAACCGCGTCCGCCGCGACCCGCGTTTCGAATTCAACGAAAGAGCGCACCGATCATGAAAGCCAATTCGATCCTCGATACCATCGGCAACACGCCGCACATCCGTCTGGCAAAGCTGTTTCCGGGCGCCGAAGTCTGGGTGAAGTCGGAACGCAGCAACCCCGGCGGATCGATCAAGGATCGCATCGGCCTCGCGATGATCGAGGCGGCCGAAAAGGATGGCAGCCTCAAGGCTGGCGGCACCATCGTCGAGCCGACGTCGGGGAACACCGGCATCGGCCTTGCGATGGCCGCCGCGGTCAAGGGCTACAAGCTTGTCCTCGTCATGCCCGAAAGCATGTCGGTCGAACGCCGCCGGTTGATGCTCGCCTATGGCGCGACCTTCGACCTGACCCCGCGCGAAAAGGGCATGAAGGGCGCGATCGAGCGGGCGATCGAGCTCGTCGAAACCACCCCCGGCGCATGGATGCCGCAGCAGTTTGAAAATGAAGCCAATATCGACGTCCATGTCCGCACGACCGGCCCCGAAATCCTCGCCGATTTCAAGGACAGCCCGATCGACGTGCTGATCACCGGCGTCGGCACCGGCGGCCACATCACCGGCACCGCGCAGTTCCTCAAACAACATTGGCCGAACCTCAAAGTGTTCGCGGTCGAGCCCGAAGCCTCGCCGGTCATCTCGGGCGGCCAGCCTGCACCGCACCCGATCCAGGGCATCGGCGCCGGCTTCATCCCGCGCAACCTCCACACCGACCTGCTCGACGGGGTGATCAAGGTCGACGCTGGCGCGGCGAAGGATTTCGCCCGCCGCGCCGCGACCGAGGAAGGCATGCTCGTCGGCATTTCGTCGGGCGCCACCCTCGCCGCAATCGCGCAGAAGCTTGCCGAATTGCCGCCCGGCAGCCGCGTGCTCGGCTTCAACTATGATACCGGCGAGCGCTACCTCTCGGTCCCCGATTTCCTGCCGGAGATCTGAGGCCAGTTCATGCGCCCCGATGGCGATCAAGCAGCGTGGCCAATATGGCGCGACTGGTCCGGTTGGCTGTTCGTGCTGCTGGCCGCGGCCGCGATCGCGCTCGTCCTTTATGCCAGCGGCCGAAACTCCGAGCGGGCCTTGACCGCACGCCCGCACCCGGTCGCGCCGCCTGCCGACGTCGTCCCCGACGTGCTGCCGATGGAATTCGCCCCGGTCGCAGAGGATGACGCCCGCGCTGCCAACGCGCGCATCGCCCTCATTACAAAGGGCTTCATTGCTCCGCGCCCCTTCATCTACGCCGGGAATGGGGATGCCAAGGCGCGCGCACGCGACTGCCTCGCCGCCGCGATGCTGTACGAAGCGGGCGATGACGCAAGGGGCCAGCAGGCGGTCGGCCAGGTCGTCATCAACCGCGCCCGCCACCCGGCCTTTCCCAAATCGATCTGCGGGGTGGTGTTCCAGGGGTCCGAACGCGTCACCGGCTGCCAGTTCACCTTCACCTGCGACGGCGCGCTCGCCCGGCGCTATTCGGACGCCGCGTGGCAGCGCGCGCGCAATAACGCCGACCTGATGCTGTCGGGCGGCACCTATCCGCCCGTCGGCCTGGCGACCCATTATCACACCGACTGGGTGCGCCCTTATTGGAGCGACAGTCTTGAGAAGATCGCGATCGTCGATACGCACCTTTTCTTCCGCTGGCCGGGTTACTGGGGAACGCCGGGAGCGTTTCGCGGCGCCGTATCGGGCAGCGACGGACCGGTCGCAAAACTTGCCGCCATCTCGCCGCTCCACGCTATCGCGCTCGGATTGCCCGCCGATCTCGCGACGGGCGTCGACGCCAACGCCGCGGTCGGCGAAGCGCGAGTCGTGGCGGGCGCAGGCGAAAGCGCGGGCCGCGACACCATCTACACCCAGCTCGACCGCCGCGCCGCCCCCGAAAGCTTCGTCACCACCGCGCTGCGCCTGTGCGGCGACAAGCCTTATTGCAAGTTCATGGGCTGGACCAACCCGGTCCTCAAACCCGACAGCGACGCCATGAGCGACACCCAGCGCGCCGCCATGACCTTTTCCTACCTCCGCGACGACAAAGCTGGGTTCGAAAAGGCGCTGTGGAACTGCAGCGAGTACAAGCGCGACGATGTGCGGCAGTGCATGAAGCGGTAAGGTGCGCCTTAAAAACGGTTGGTTCATTGGCAGAAAAGGCAGTCGGTCGATCTCCGCACGCGACCGCCGCCAGTCGTTTTCCTATCAGCCCAAACCTACCGCCGCTTCGCCCTCCACGCCCGCACTGCCGCCATCGTCTTTTCAACATGTGCCTGCGGTTTGCTGTCGGTATAGCGCAACAGGATCGTGCCGTTCGGAGCGATCACAAAGGACGTGCGGTTCGACAGCCGGGTGCCGTCTGGACGCTGCATCACGGCGTTGTAACGCGCCGCGACCGTGGCGCCGGGGTCCGCCGCCACCGCAAACTTGTCGCGGCATTCGGATTTCGAAAATTCGGCGACGCGTTCGATATTGCCCGCGGTCACCCCGACGACGCGCGCGCCCAGCTTGTTGAAATCGTCGCTCGCCTCGGCAAACAGATGCGCCTCCATTGTGCAGCCGGGGGTGAAAGCAGCGGGGAAGAAATAGAGGACGACCGGCCCCTTTTTCAGCATCCGGCTGAGCGACAGGCGGATGGGTTTTCCCGCCAACGCCGCGCTCAGGGTAAAGTCGGGCGCCTTGGCGCCTTGCTGGAGGGCCGCGGTTCCCTGCACGGGAAGCACCGCCAGCGACAGGCCAGTGCTCAGCCCAATCGCCAATTTGATCAGCATTTTCATCTGCGGCCTCCGTCCGGGTGGCGGGACAACCACCCGCGCGGCCATAGTATCGCCTGCTGAGCAGACTTCAATCACCGGCGGTCAAAGGCTCTGAACGGAACCGTCGCGGTCAAGCGGCTCGGGTTCCGTTCAGTGGCCGACGCCGATCAGCAGCGACGCCCGCCGCGATCGATTTCGCGGCCGATCAGCGCGCCTGCGGCGGCACCAATGATCGTGCCCGGCGCGCGATCGCCGTACCGATCGACTTCGCGGCCCAGCAACGCGCCCGCGGCGCCGCCGACGATCAGGCCGGTGGTGCCGCTGTCGCGGCGGCAATAATAGCGGCGGTCGCGATAGTGGCTGCGGCGATAGTCGCGGCGATAATCGCGCCGATAATCGCGCCGGTAATCGCGATAGTCGCTGCGGTCGCCATAATAGCCATGGCGGTGGTGGCGGTCGCGCGCGTCGGCTTCGGCCGGCAGCGCGGTGATCGTACCGGCGCAGATCAGCGCGGCGAGCGCGAGTTTCTTGAGCTGGAACATATTCTTCTCCAAATTCGACCCCCTGGCGCAAAATTAGGAAAACAAAGATGGCGCTGGGCTGAACTGGGCGCGCCATTGCGCCGCGCGCGAGTCGTTTCGGCGATGTTTCGGGGCAGTCCGCCGCGCCCGATTGACCGCACCGGCCAATAGGCGCAGCATGGCGGCATGACCCTGACCATCACCCCCAGCGGCCAAGCCTGCGGCGCGCGCATCTCCGGCGTCGATCTGACCCAGCCGCTCGACCCCGCGACCGTCGCCGCCATCCGCGCCGCCTGGCTCGACCATCACGTCCTCGCCTTTCCGGGCCAGAAGATGAGCGACGATGATCTGGAACGCTTCACCCGCTATTTCGGCGGCTTCGGCGACGATCCCTTCATCCGCCCGATTCCCGGCCGCCAGCATGTTATCGCGGTCCGGCGCCGCGCCGACGAGACCGCGCCGCTGTTCGCCGAAAACTGGCACAGCGACTGGAGCTTTCAGGCGCGGCCGCCCGCAGGCACCTGCCTCTTCGGCATCACCATCCCGCCCGTCGGCGGCAACACCGAATTTGCGAACCAGCACGCGGCGCTCGACGCGATGCCTGCCGCACTACGTTCAAGGATCGAAGGTTTGCAGGCCGTCCACAGCGCCCGCGCCGGCTATGCGCCGTCGGGCATGTATGGCGCGAACGACAAGAACCGCAGCATGGATATTCGCTCGGGCGACGAAGCGCTGGAAACCCAGCTCCATCCCTTCATCCGCGCGCACCCCGAAACTGGGCGGCTCGGCCTGTTCGGTTGCGCGGGTTATATTATCGGCTTCGACGGTCTGGACGATGCCGAGGCGCTGCCTTTGCTCTACGAGCTGATCCAGTGGCAGGGGCGCGAGGAATTTCGTTACTCGCACCCTTGGGAGCCCGACATGCTGGTGATGTGGGACAACCGCTCGGTCCTGCACCGCGCCACCGGCGGTTACGATGGTTACGACCGGCTGCTCCACCGTACGACGATTGCGGCGTGGGAGGGGTAAGGCGTCGACCTAAACTCCTCTCCCCTTGAGGGAGAGGATAGCGCAGCTTGCTCCGTCAGGAGCTAGCGAAGCTTGGAGAGGGGGTGGACGCCAGCGGGCGCAAACCCCCTCTCAACTGCGGCTAGGCAGCAAGCTGCCAAGCCTTCGTATCTCTCCCGCAAGGGGAGAGAGGATAAAGATGCTAGGGAAGTTTATCCTTGGACAGCGTACTCACCACCCCCCGGGCAATCAGCGCCTGCCCGCCAAAATACAGCGGCCACACCAGCCACAAGGTCACATCCTTGCTCAGCGCCCCGCCCTCCCCGGCAAAGATGAACAGGTCGCTCGCCAGAAACGCCATCGCGCCGACGCCGGTCCGGTAGCGCGGAAAACGGCTCGTCCAGGCGGTCGCCGCCATGATCGCTACCCCGCCGGTATAGGCGATCGCCGCGGCCATCAGCGCCGCCTCGGCCCCGCGGGTCAACCCCCACGCGATGATCAACGCCAGCGGCACCAGCACCCACGCCAGCAGTTTCTGCGACGCGGTCAGGCTGGGCCGCCGGTTGCGCAGATAGAGGATGATCGCGATCAGATGCCCGGTGGCGAACGCCGCCGCGCCCGCGAGCATCCCGACCGCATCGAGCAGCCAGTCGCCGAGCGCCCCGAACGCCAGCACCGCCGCGATCAGCTTTCCGTCCGTGCTCCGTGCGTTCATCGCGGCCCAGATCGCGAGCAGCCCGACCCCCGACGCCTTCCACGCCCAGATCGCCGGCCCGTCGAGCCGCATATAGACCGCCGCGAAAAAGCTGATCCCGCCAACCAGCGCCGCGAGCCACAGCCACCGCGCCCGATCCCAACCCTCCTCACTCATGCCCGCCCCTTTGCATCTTGCCCGCAACGCGCCTAGTGCGCGGCAGATTGGTTGCAAGTCAACGGATAGGGTAAATGGCGGAATACGACGTGCACATCATCGGCGGCGGCCTCGCCGGATCCGAAGCCGCCTGGCAGCTCGCCGAGGCGGGGTATCGTGTACGCCTTTCCGAAATGCGCGGCGGCGGCGACATGACCCCGGCGCATCAGGGCGACGCGCTGGCGGAGATGGTGTGCTCGAACAGCTTCCGGAGCGACGACGGCGACAGCAATGCCGTCGGCCTGCTCCACCGCGAGATGCGGACGCTGGGCTCGATCATCATGCGCGAGGCCGATGCGACCAAGGTGCCCGCGGGATCGGCGCTCGCGGTCGATCGCGACCTGTTTGCAGGCGGCGTCACCCGCGCGCTCGAAGCGCACCCGAACGTCACGATCGTCCGCGAACGCATCGACACTTTGCCCAGCGCAGGCCTGACCATCGTCGCGACCGGCCCGCTCACCGCCGCCGCGCTTGCCGACAGCATCAGCGCCGCGACGGGCAACGATGCGCTCGCCTTCTTCGACGCGATCGCCCCCATCGTCTACCGCGACAGCATCGACATGAACGTCGCGTGGATGGCGAGCCGCTGGGACAAGGTCGGCCCGATCGGCGACGGCAAGGATTATATCAACTGCCCGATGGACAAGGAGCAGTACCACGCCTTCGTCCAGGGACTCGTCGACGGCGACAAGACCGAGTTCAAGGAATGGGAGACGAACACGCCCTATTTCGAAGGCTGCATGCCGATCGAGGTGATGGCCGAACGCGGCGTCGAAACGCTCCGCTTCGGCCCGATGAAGGGCGTCGGCCTCGACAATCCGCGCACCGGGCGCTGGCCCTATGCGGTCGTCCAACTGCGGCAGGACAATGCGCTCGGCACGCTGTGGAACATGGTCGGGTTCCAGACCAAGCTGAAGCATGCCGCACAGGTCGAGCTGTTCCGCACCATCCCGGGGCTCGAAAAGGCCGAATTCGCGCGCCTCGGCGGGCTTCACCGTAACAGCTTCATCCGCTCGCCCGAGCTGCTCGATCATCAGCTGCGCCTGAAATCGGCGCCGCACATCCGTTTCGCCGGGCAGATCACCGGCTGCGAAGGCTATGTCGAAAGCGCCGCGATCGGCCTCATCGCCGCTCGCTTTGCCGCTGCCGAGCTGGCAGGCCGCGCCCTGCCCCCGCCGCCGCCCGAGACGGCGCTGGGCGCACTGCTCGGCCATATCACCGGTGGCGCCGACGCCGCCAGCTACCAGCCGATGAACGTCAACTTCGGCCTATTCCCGCCGCTGGCCGAGGATGTCCGCAAGAAGGATCGCAAGCTCGGCTATACCCAGCGCGCGGGCGCGGCACTGGCGGAGTGGGTGAAGGTCGCCGAGGGCGTCGCGGCCTGACCGTCGCCCCCGCGCAGGTCAACAGCTACACTTCGCCTTCACCGCCCGTTTCGGCGCCGTCGTCGCGAACTCGGCGCGCGTCAGGTCGCCCGATTTGTCGCCGTCGGCCCCGGCAAAGCGCGCGCCCGTCGCCGCCGCCCATTCCTCGAAAGTCAGCAGATTATTGCCGTCCTTGTCGAGCTTGCGAAACGCTGCGGTACGCGACGACATCAGTTCGACGCGGCTGATCCGGTCGTTGCGGTCGCGGTCGAAACGGTTGAAGCGCCGTTCCTCGCGCGACGCCTCCTTCGCGGCGGGCAAGGCGGGCGGCGCTGGTCCGCGCGTCGGGGCATTCGGCGCGGCCACCGGGATCGCGGCGAGCGCGGGCGGCGGATCGGGCAGCAGCTCCTCCTCGGCAACCTGCGTATAGCCCGCCCACAGGAACAAGCCGCCGGTCAGCAGCAGCGCGCTGGCCACGCCGCCGATCAGAAAACGGGAAATTGCCATCCGCCCCTCCGCTTTGTCCGATCCTGTTGGCTATCACGGCGCCGCCGGTAGCGGCAACAATCGGAACCGATATGGCGACGAATATTTATCGGTAAAACCATTCAAAACGACCCGGTTCATGGCTATATCCGATCAATGTCGAACTACCTCCCTACCCTGAAGCAGATGCAATATCTCGTCGCGCTGCACGACCATGGCCATTTCGGCCGCGCCGCGGACGCATGCAACGTCACCCAGTCGACGCTGTCGGCAGGGATCCGCGAGCTCGAAACGCTGCTAGGCCAGACCCTCGTCGAACGCACGCGCCGCGTCGTCCGCTTCACCGTTCTGGGCAATGCGATCGTCGACAAAGCCCACCGCGTGCTGCGCGAGGCCGAGGAGCTGGCCGACATGGCCGCCGCCGCCGCGGCGCCGCTCGTCGGCGAACTCAGGATGAGCGTCATCCCGACTATCGCCCCCTTCCTGCTGCCGAACATGCTGCGCTTGCTGCGCCGCGAACGCCCGGCGCTCAAGCTGTTCCTGCGCGAAGAACCGAGTGCGCAGGCGTGCGAGTCGCTCCATCACGGTACAGTCGACTGCGTGCTGCTCGCGCTTCCCTACGCCTGCGGCGACGTCGAGAGCGAGCCGCTGTTCGACGATGCGCTGTTCGTCGCCTTCCCGGGCGACCAGTCCGAAGAGCTGCCCGCGATGGTCAGCGCCGACCAGATCGACCCGGCGCAGATGCTGATGCTCGAGGACGGCCATTGTCTGAAAGACCACGCGCTCGCCGCGTGCAACCGCCCCGAATTGCGCGCCGGGGCAAGGATGATGGGCACCTCGCTCCACACGCTGGTGCAGATGGTCGACAACGGCCTAGGCATCACGATGCTGCCGCAAATGGCGATCGAGGCCGGCATCCTCGACCACACCGACATCGACACCCGCCCGCTCGATTCGGACCACGACTGGCGGACGATCGCGCTGGTGTGGCGCAAGGGCAGCCCGCGGGCGGACGAGTTCCGGATGCTGGCGGATATATTCCGGAAGCATCGGGCGGGGTGATCTAGCGCCAAATACCCCGTTCGTGTCGAGCGAAGTCGAGACACGCGAAGGCACGCGCGAACCGCGCATCTCTCGACTTCGCTGGAGACGAACGGAAGTTAGTTTAGCTCCATCTATCGGCCCGCAGCGTATCCCCCGCTCGCGCCTCGACCCACGCCACGCGTCCGTCCTCGAACGTCTCGCGTTTCCACAGCATTACGTCGGTCTTGAGCCGGTCGATCAGAAACTCGCACGCCGCCAGCGCCTCGCTGCGGTGCGGGCTGCTCGCCAGCACCAGCACGATCGTATCGCCCGGTGCCATCGCGCCAACGCGGTGGATCAGCGTCAGCGCCGCGAGCTGCCAGCGCTCCGCCGCGGCCCGCGCCAGATCGCGCAGCCCCGCCTCGGTCAGCACCGGATGATGCTCGAGGAACAGTTCGACCAGCCCGCCATCGCCGCGCACCCGCCCGATGAAGCTCGCGCTGGCACCATGGCCGCCCGCATCGTGCCGGTCGAGCTCGGCGCCGACATCGATCGCCGCAGCCTGCACTGCGACGCGGATCATCCGCCGGTCACCGGCGGGAACAAGGCGACTTCGCGCGCCTCGCCGAGCGGCGCCCCCGCTCCTGCCATCACGCCGTCAATCGCGGCCCGAATCCGCTGCGGCTCCGAAAAGGCCGACGCCCCGCGCGCATCGCGCGCCGCCAGCCAAGCCAGCAGCGCGGTCAGGTCGGTCACATCGGCGGGCAGGTCGACGACCTCTTCGGCCACTCCCATGCGCTCGCGCACCCAGGCGAAATAGGAAATGTTGAGCGCCATCGCGCTAGTCCATGTGCTTCAGGCCGACGCGCAGATAATCCCAGCCGGTGATCAGCGTCAGCACCGCGGCGCCCCACAGCGTGGCCAGCCCGACGGTCTTGATCCACGCGAAGGCGGGAAGCGCGCCGGCGAGGATCAGCGCGCCGAACGAAACGAGCTGGAACGTCGTTTTCCATTTGGCGAGCTGGGTCACCGGCATCGACACCTGCAACGTCGCGAGGAATTCGCGAAGACCCGACACGATGATCTCGCGCAGCAGGATCATCAGCGCGGCAATGACATGATAACCCGCGATGTCGCGAGTGAACACCAGCAGCAGGATGACCGCCGCGATCATGATCTTGTCGGCGATCGGGTCCAGAAATGCCCCGAGCCGCGACACGATGCCGCGCGAGCGTGCCACATAACCGTCAAAATAATCGGTAATGCCCATCAGGCAGTACAAACCGAACGCCAGCGCATAATCGATCGGCTTGGGCTGGTGCGATCCTTCGACCACCCCCGGCCACAGCAGGAACAGCAGGATGGGCACCGCCAAAATGCGCGACAATGTCAGGATGTTCGGAAGACTCAGCATGACCCCTGATTCCCGCCGCTGCGGCGCGTTAAACCCAAAATGGGCTTTGACCCTGCCTGCCCTAACCGATAAGCCCCCCGCGCGACAACAATATTGCCGTGACGTCGCGGCGTTGTCCGAATGTCAGGCTGCAAAAGTGGATTTTCAATGACCGGTTCCTTTGCGCTGATGAAGCAACGCCGGTTCCTGCCCCTGTTCGCGACCCAGTTCCTCAACGCGTTCAACGACAATTTCTACAAGATGGCGATGGTGATCCTTGTCACCTTCACCATCTACAAGGATCCGGAGACCGAGGCGTGGTTCAACGCGCTCGCGGGCGGCCTGTTCATCCTGCCCTTCTTCCTGTTTTCGGCGCTCGCCGGGCAGCTTGCCGACAGCACCGACAAGACGCGGATGATCCGCCTCATCAAGACCGCCGAAATCTTCATCATGATCGTCGGCGCGATCGGCATCTGGCTGCATCTGGTGCCCGTCATGCTACTGGCGCTGTTCGCGATGGGAACGCACTCGACCTTCTTCGGCCCGATCAAATATGCGATCCTGCCCCAGCATCTGGAAGAGGACGAGGTGCTCGCCGGCACCGGTTGGGTGGAAGCCGGAACCTATATTGCGATCCTCGGCGGCACCATTGTCGGCGGCCTGACCCCGCCGCATATCGCCATTCCCGGGATCATCATCGTCGCCGTCATCGGCCGCCTGACCGCCAGCTACGTTCCCGCCGCGCCGCCCGAGACCGAGGCGCAGGGACTGGTCATCGACCATAATGTCTTTCGCTCGTCGTGGCGGCTGGTCAATTCGACGATGCACATCCCGCGCCTGTTCCTGGCGATCGTGTCGATCAGCTTCTTCTGGGCGATCGGCGCGATTCTGGCCGCGCAATTTCCGCCCTTGGTCAAGAACGCGCTCGGCGCCGACAACACGGTCGCCACGCTGTTCACGGCGATCTTCTCGGTCGGCGTCGCGATCGGCTCGATCATCGTCAACCGGCTGCTGAAAGGGCATGTGTCGGCGCGCTATTCGCCGGGATCGGTGATCGTGATGGGGCTGTTCGTCCTCGACCTGTGGTGGAACGTCAAAGGCTGGGAGCATATCGGCACCGAGTTGATGAACTGGCGCGACTTTCTGGCGCTGACGACCGGCGACCGCATCATCCTCGACCTGCTCGGCATCGCGATCGCCGGGGGCATGTTCGTCGTCCCGCTCTACGCCTTCCTGACCACCACCGTCGCCAAATCCCAGACCGCGCGCACCGTGGCCGCGAACAACATCGTCAATTCGGGCTTCATGGTGGCGGCGACGTTACTGCTCAGCCTGCTGATCGGCATCGGGCTGACGATCGACGACACGCTGCTGATGGTGGCGGCGATGTGCCTGGTATCCGCGGTGCTGGCGTGGAAGCTGCACAAGGCGTGCGATTAGAGCGCTCGACAATGTCGGCGTTGGGGTGGGGAGCGGACGGTCAATTTTCGTTGTCACCTCGGCGAAGGCCGGGGTCTCACCCAATCATCGCAACGCAACGGCGAGATCGTGTTTCAGAGTCACGTGCCTCTGAACACCCTTCGCCGGGATGAAGATGCTATATATCCTCCCTGTGGCGAAGCCATGGGGAGGGGGACCGTTCGCGAAGCGAATGGTGGAGGGGCGGCGACGGTAGTGCCATGGCCCCTCCGTCAGCGCTCCGCGCTGCCACCTCCCCATCGCTGCGCGACAGGGAGGATCAACGGCAACTTCCGGTCGAAATCAGCCGTGCGGCTTGATCAGATATTTCTCGCCCGTGCGTTTCGCATTATAGGCCTGCGCCGTATCGACATCGAGCGCGCCGGTCAGCGATACCTCGTGGCTGTAATGGCTCTTGAACGTCGTCGTCAGCTCGTCGACCACGCGCTTCCGCATCCGGCCCACGACCTCCGGCCCCGCCTTCGCCATGAAGGGCGTCAGCAAGAACCCGCCGAGCGCCCAGGTCAGGCCAAAACTGCGCGCCGCGAACGTCGTCGGCGACAGGTCGAGCGCGCCATAGATATAGACCTGCTTGAACGCGTCCGAACCATAGCGGCTGTACGTCGTCATCTTCTTGACCGCGGCGGCTTCCATCGCGGTCAGGATCTGCCCCGCCAGCTTGCCGCCGCCCGTGGCGTCGAAACCGATCGTCGCGCCCGTCTCGACGATCGCGTCGACCAGCCGCTCCATAAAATCGTCGGCGCTGCTGTTGACGACATGTTGCGCGCCGATGCCCTTCAGTATCTCGACCTGCGCGTCGCTGCGCACGATGTTGACGAGTGGAATGCCGTCCTTTGCGCAAATCTTGACGAGCATCTGGCCGAGGTTCGACGCCGCGGCGGTGTGGACGATCGCGCTGTGGTTTTCCATCCGCATCGTCTCGGTAAAGGCGAGGCTGGTCAGCGGGTTGACGAAACACGACGCGCCGTCGGCAGGATCGGTCCCGTCGGGCAGCGGCATCACCATCTGTACGGGCAGGCAGCGATATTCGGCGTACATCTCGCCGCCGAGCAGCGCGACGGTCTTGCCAATCAGCGCCTGCGCTTCGGGCGATGTTCCCGCCGCGACGACGGTGCCGCATCCTTCGTTGCCGATCGCCATCGCCTCGCCGACGCGCCCCGCCATCGCGCGCATGCCCGCAGGCGGCACGTCGGCGGTGACCACGGGCAGCCCGTCCCGCGTCGATGCGCGCGCCGTCGACATGTCGGCGCCGCCGAACAACAGGCCGAGGTCCGACGGGTTGATCGGCGCCGCGAGCATCTTCACCAGCACCTCATGCGGCTTGGGCGTCGGCATCGCGCGGCGTTCGAGCGACACCTCGAGCTGCCCCTCGGGCTTCACGAGCGTCAGCATGGTCAGGTTGGTTTCAGGCAGGTCGGTCATCATGCGTCTCCCGTGTTCGGTTTCTTGATGAAACGGATTAGGGCGCGACCGGGGGACTGGCAATGGCCTGTTGTCAGGCAGGCGTAAATTCCCCGGCAAGACGCAGCACGTCTTCGGCGAGTTCCTTCCTGCAGATCAGCAGGTCGGGCAGATAGGTGTCGGCATTATTGTAGCGGATCGGCGCGCCATCGACGCGGCTGACATGCAGGCCTGCCGCCTGCGCCACCGCGACCGGCGCGCAATTGTCCCATTCATACTGGCCGCCGGTGTGGAGGTAGATGTCGGCTTCACCGCGCACGACCGCCATCGCCTTCGCGCCCGCCGATCCCATGCCGACCAATTCGGCGCCGATCTTTCCGGCGACGAACACCGCTTCGGCGGCGGGCCGCGTCCGGCTGACCAGCATCCGCAGCGGACTGTTCGCGGGGCGGAGCGGAACCGGTGCGCCCGACGTCAGCGTGATGCCGAGCCCGGGCAGCGCGACCGCGCCGACCGTCGCGACACCGCCCACCGCCAGCGCGACATGCACCGCCCAATCGTTGCGGCCCTCGCCATATTCGCGCGTACCGTCGAGCGGATCGACGATCCAGACGCGCAGGTTGTCGCGGCGCGCGAGATTGTCCTTTTCCTCTTCGGACAAAAGCGCATCGGCGGGACGCGCGGCACGGATTTCGCGGCACAGCATCGCATTCGCCTGCTCGTCGCCCGCCTTGCCGAGCGCCGTGCCTTCAAACCCTCCGCGCGCGCGCAGCTCAAGCAGGATCGCGCCCGCTGCGGTCGCGAGCCGTTCGGCGAGCTGTTCGTCACTTTCCCCCGCGGCCATCATTACCCCAGCAAACGATCGATGATCAGGTCGGCTGCTTCTTCGGGCGTCATCGCGGTCGTGTCGATACGAATCTCGGGATTCTCGGGCGCCTCATAGGGGCTGTCGATCCCGGTGAAATTCTTGAGCTGCCCGGCGCGCGCCTTTTTGTAGAGACCTTTGACGTCGCGGCGCTCCGCTTCGGCGAGCGGCGTATCGATAAATACCTCGATGAACTCGCCCTCGGGCAGCATCGCGCGCACCATCTCACGCTCGGCGCGGAAGGGCGAGATGAAGGCGGTGATGACGATCAGCCCGGCATCGGTCATCAGCTTCGCAACCTCGCCGACGCGGCGGATATTCTCGATCCGGTCGGCCTCGGTGAAGCCAAGGTCGCGGTTGAGCCCGTGGCGGACATTGTCACCGTCGAGCAGGAAGCTGTGCCGGTTCATCCGGTGCAGTTTCTTCTCAACCAGATTGGCGATCGTCGACTTGCCCGACCCCGACAGGCCGGTGAACCAGAGCAGCGCGGGGCGCTGGTTCTTCAGGTTGGCGCGCATGTCGCGACTGATGTCGGTCGCCTGCCAATGAACATTCTGCGCGCGGCGGAGGCTGAAGTGCAGCATGCCCGCGGCGACCGTCGCGTTGGTCAGCTTGTCGATCAGAATGAAGCCGCCAAGCGTCCGGTTGTCGCCATAGGCCTCGAACACAATCGGCTTGTCGGTCGAGATTTCGACAACGCCGATGCCGTTGAGGTCGAGCGTCTTCGCCGCGAGATGGTCGAGCGTGTTGACGTTGATCTCGTACTTCGGCGCCTGCACCGTCGCCGACACGCTCTGCGTCGCGAGCTTCAGCCAATAGGCACGCCCGGGGATCATCGCCTCGTCGGCCATCCAGACGAGCGTTGCCTCGAACTGGTCGGCGGCTTCGGGCGGATTGTCGGCGGCAGCGATCACGTCACCGCGCGAGCAGTCGACCTCGTCGGCCAGCGTCAGCGTGACCGACTGGCCCGCGACGGCTTCGCCCAAATCGCCGTCGAGGGTGACGATGCGATCGACCGTCGTCGTCTTGCCGCTCGGCAGGATGCGTACCGCATCGCCGGGCCTCACCTTGCCGCTCGCAAGCTGACCCGAAAAGCCACGGAAATCGAGGTTCGGGCGGTTGACCCATTGCACGGGCAGGCGGAACGGCTTCGCTTCGTCGGCGGCGGCGCCGATCTCGACGTTTTCGAGATGCTCGATCAGCGCGGGCCCCTTGAACCAAGGCATATTGTCCGACAGCGCAGTGATATTGTCGCCCTTGAAGCCCGAGATCGGGATCGCGGTGAAGTTGGTGATGCCAATCTCGCTCGCAAACGCCCGATAGCTCAGCAAAATGCGCTCGAACACGGCCTTGTCATAGCCGACAAGGTCCATCTTGTTCACCGCGAGCACGATATGCTTGATGCCGATCAGGTGCGCGAGGAAGCTATGGCGGCGCGTCTGGGTCAGCACGCCTTTGCGCGCGTCGATCAGGATGACGGCGAGGTCGGCGGTCGAAGCGCCGGTGACCATATTGCGCGTATATTGCTCATGCCCCGGTGTGTCGGCGACGATGAACTTGCGCTTTTCGGTCGTGAAAAAGCGATAGGCGACGTCGATGGTGATCCCCTGCTCGCGCTCGGCAGCGAGGCCGTCGACGAGCAACGCAAAGTCGATCTCCTGCCCCTGCGTGCCGACGCGCTTGCTGTCGGCTTCGAGCGCGGCAAGCTGATCCTCGAAGATCATCTTCGAGTCATAGAGCAGCCGCCCGATCAGCGTCGATTTGCCATCGTCGACCGAGCCGCAGGTGATGAAGCGCAGCAGCGACTTCTTCTCATGCCCCGCGAGATAGGCGTCGATGTCCTCGGCGATCAGCGCGTCGGTGACGTAAACAGGATCGGTCATCAGAAATACCCCTCCTGCTTCTTCTTCTCCATGCTGGCGTCACCGCCGTCCTTGTCGATGATGCGGCCCTGCCGTTCGCTCGTCGTGGTCAGCAGCATTTCCTGGATGACCTCGGACAGCGTCGTTGCCTCGCTCTCGACCGCGCCGGTCAGCGGATAGCAACCGAGCGTCCGGAAGCGCACCGAGCGTGCGACCGGCACTTCGCTGTCCTTGAGCGGAAAGCGATCGTCGTCGACCATCAACAGCAGGCCGTCACGCTCCACCGTCGGGCGCGGCGCCGCGAAATAGAGCGGCACGATCGGGATATTCTCGCGCGCGATATATTGCCAGATGTCGAGCTCGGTCCAGTTCGAGATCGGGAAGACCCGGATGCTCTCGCCCTTCGCCTTGCGGGCGTTGTAGAGGTTCCAGAGCTCGGGGCGCTGCTTCTTCGGGTCCCATCCGTGGCTCGCGGTGCGGAAAGAGAAGATGCGTTCCTTCGCACGGCTCTTTTCCTCATCGCGGCGAGCGCCGCCGAAGGCGACATCGAAACCGTGGAGGTCGAGCGCCTGCTTCAGCCCCTCAGTCTTCCACATGTCGGTGTGCAGCGGACCATGATCGAACGGATTGATCCCGCGCTCCTTCGCCTCGGGATTCTGATAGACGATCAAGTCCATGCCCGATTCCACAGCCATACGATCGCGCAGTTCGTACATCGCCTTGAACTTCCACGTCGTGTCGACGTGCAGCAGCGGGAACGGCGGCGGCGAAGGATAGAAGGCCTTGCGCGCCAAATGCAGCATCACCGCGCTGTCCTTGCCCACGCTGTACAGCATCACGGGTTTGGCCGCGTCAGCCATCACTTCGCGCATGATATGGATGCTCTCGGCCTCGAGCCGGTCGAGATGGGTCAGCGTATCAGTCATGCCCCGCCCTTGCCGCCGCGACCTGCGGCGATCAAGCTGTATGGCCTTTTGCCCATGCAAGCCAGACTTGTAAGGAACCGCGTCATGCAGCGGCATCGACCCTTGTCCGGCGCCATTCGGCTGCGATGACGGCGATCGTTTCGCCCGCATGGACAAGGAGCGGGCTAACGTCGGGCAACACCGCCCATGCAGGATCGAGTATCAATCCAAGCTGGCGCCGAAAATCATAGCCGACAACCTTCAACGGTACGATGCCCTCAATCGCCAGCGATACGGGTGCCGTCGTGATGCCGATGCCGGCAGCGACCATCCGCAGACACCGCTCGTCGCTTTCGCTGCGCAACGCAAAGCGCGGGCGCACGCCGTGACGGGTGAAGAAACGGCTGGTCGCGTCCAGAAACTCGCATGAGCGGCGAGCGACCATTGTTTCAGCGGCCAGTTCTTCGGGGCTAACCTCGATACGTCCGGCAAGCGGGTGCTCCGCCGCGACGAACATTGCCAGCGGCTCTTCATAGAGCGGCAACACATGCGCGCCGCGTTCGCCCGAACGCAGAGGGACCAGCATCGCGTTGATGCGCCCGCTGCCCAGCGCCGCGCGCAGTTCAGATTCGCCATTTTCGACGATTTCGATGGCAAAGCTGGTCCGCAGCGCCGCAGCGATCGCCTGAAGCAATTCGCTCGGCGCCGATCGGATCACGCCGAGCTTTATTCCAGTGGGTTGGCGGGTTCCATCGCGACCGAAATCGTCGGCGGCACGAAAGCCGCGCTCAAGATCGCGCGCGATCGGCAGGAACCGCCCTCCCGCTTCGGTCAACCGGATCTGACGGCGGTTGCGGATAAACAGCGGCGTACCGACCAGCTTTTCCAGCTCGGCAATTCCGCTCGACAGTGCCGGCTGCGTCACCCGGATTCGCGCGGCAGCCTGCGTAAAGCTGCCCGCATCGACAACCGCCAGAAACTGGCGAACATGGGTGCGTTTAATCATAAATTTTACTTATGCGAAACTGCTTCTTATTTCAATTTCCATATGTTTGGCTTTTGAGGCAGTATCGCGCCCGTCCTTCCTCAACCGATAGGTCCCCCATGCGCGCCACCCCCGATTTCGATTTCGCGCTCGGCGAAACCGCCGACATGATCCGCGAAACCACCGCCCGCTTCGCCGACGAACAGATCGCCCCGCTCGCCGCCAAGGCCGACGCCGACGACTGGTTTCCGCGCGACGAACTCTGGATGCAGATGGGTGAGCTTGGCCTCCACGGTATTACGGTGGAGGAAGAGTTTGGCGGCCTCGGCCTCGGCTATCTCGAGCATGTTATCGCGGTCGAGGAAGTCAGCCGCGCATCGGCCGCGATCGGCCTTTCCTATGGCGCGCACTCGAACCTCTGCGTCAACCAGATCCGCCGCTGGGGCAATGCCGAACAGAAGGCGAATTATCTCCCCAAGCTGATCAGCGGCGAACATGTCGGCAGCCTTGCGATGTCCGAGGCGGGCGCGGGCAGCGATGTCGTATCGATGAAGCTGAAGGCCGAGAAGAAGGGCGGCGGCTATGTCCTCAACGGCACCAAATTCTGGATCACCAACGCGAGCCATGCCGACACGCTGGTCGTTTATGCCAAGACCAGCCCCGAGGCGGGATCGCGCGGCATCACCGCCTTCCTTATCGAAAAGGACATGCCGGGGTTCGCCATCGGACAAAAGATCGACAAGGTCGGCATGCGCGGTTCGCCGACCGCCGAGCTCGTCTTCACCGATTGCGAAGTGTCCGAAGAACAGGTGATGGGCCCCGAGAATGGCGGCGTTGGCGTCCTGATGTCGGGGCTCGACTATGAGCGCGTTGTGCTCGCCGGGCTCCAGCTTGGCATCATGCAGGCGTGCCTCGACACGGTCATTCCCTATGTTCGTGAACGCAAGCAGTTTGGCAAGCCGATCGGGTCGTTCCAGCTGATGCAGGCCAAGGTCGCCGATATGTATGTGATGCTCCAGTCGGCGCGCTCCTATGTCTATAATGTCGCCAAGGCGTGCGATGCGGGGCAGACGACGCGCTTCGACGCCGCAGGCGCGATCCTGCTCGCCAGCGAGAATGCGGTGAAGGTCGCGGGCGAAGCAATTCAGGCATTGGGCGGTGCGGGCTATACCAAGGACTGGCCGGTCGAGCGCTACTGGCGCGACGCCAAGCTGCTCGACATCGGCGCGGGCACCAACGAGATCCGCCGCATGCTGATCGGCCGCGAACTGATCGGCGCCGGCGCGTGATCTGGCTCTGGCTGTCGGCGGCCTTCATGGTGACGACAGCTCTGGTGCATGGCGCACTCGGCGAAAAGCGGCTGATCCGGCCGCTGCTCGCACTCGACCAGGGCATCATGGCGGTCGACCTCGCGCGCCGGGTGTTTCGATTTGCCTGGCACGCGATGTCGCTGCTGATGCTGGTGTCGGCGGCCACGGTGGTGTGGCCGGGGACGCCACGCGCGCTGATCCTGTTGGTCGGCGCGGCATGGGTCGCGGTCGGTCTGGCCGATGCCTTCTATACCCGCGGGCGGCACATCGGCTGGCCGATCCTGACCGCGTCGGGCGTCTTTGCCATTTTGGGCGCGGCAGCGTGAACGATACGCTGCTCACCGCCCTGCAATATTACGGCGCTGGCGCCTCGACGCTGGCGGCGCTGATCGTGTCGCTCAACCTCGGACGGCGCCGCACCGGCTGGGCGTTCGTGATCTTTGTGACCAGCAGCATCGCGCTGATTGCATGGGGGTTTCTGCAACCCGATAGCGAGGGCATCGGCTGGCAGAATATCGCGCTGCTCATCATCAACGCGATCGGCGTCTATCGTTACCTGATCCTGAAAGATACACCGGGTGATCCGGACGAAAAGCGGGGAGAGACTGAACAGTGAGCGCACCGGTTCTTGGCACCAATGTCGATCCCGACAGCGACGAATTTCGCACCCGCGCCGCGCACAACCGCGCGCTGAAGGACGAGCTGTACGCGCGCGTCGCCGAAGCCGCGCTCGGCGGCAACGAAAAGTCGCGCGAGCGGCACACGAGCCGCGGCAAGCTGCTCCCGCGCGAGCGCGTCGAGCGCCTGCTCGATCCCGGTTCGCCGTTTCTCGAGATCGGCCAGCTGGCCGCCAATGACCTTTACGATGGCGAAGTGCCGGGCGCCGGGCTGATCTGCGGTATCGGTCGCGTATCGGGGCGCCAGTGCATGATCGTGTGCAACGACGCGACGGTGAAGGGCGGCACCTATTATCCGATGACCGTAAAGAAGCATCTTCGCGCGCAGGAGATTGCCGAGGCGAACCGCCTGCCCTGCATCTATCTCGTCGACAGTGGTGGCGCGAACCTGCCGCATCAGGATCAGGTCTTTCCCGATCGCGACCATTTCGGGCGCATCTTCTTCAATCAGGCGAATATGTCGGCGAAACGCATCCCGCAGATCGCCTGCGTGATGGGAAGCTGTACCGCAGGCGGCGCCTATGTCCCCGCCATGTCCGACGAAACCGTCATCGTGCGCAATCAGGGTACGATCTTCCTTGCCGGGCCCCCGCTGGTGAAGGCTGCGACGGGCGAGGAAATCAGCGCCGAAGATCTCGGCGGCGGCGACCTGCATGCCAAGAAATCGGGCGTCGTCGACCATCTCGCCGAAAATGACGAGCATGCGCTGACGATCGTCCGCGACATAGTGTCACATCTCGCGGGTCCGTTCGTGTCGAGCGAAGCCGAGACACGTCCCTCGACTTCGCTCGGGACAAGCGGATCAAGAGAACCGCGCCCGCCCAAATATGATCCCGAGCAGCTCTACGGCGTCGTCCCCGACGATGTCCGCGCACCCTACGACGTCCACGAGGTGATCGCACGCATCGTCGACGGCAGCGAGTTTCACGAATTCAAGGCGAATTACGGCGCGACGCTCGTCTGCGGCTTCGCGCATATCTGGGGCATCCCCGTCGCGATCCTCGCGAACAATGGCGTGCTGTTCAGCGAATCTGCGGTCAAGGGCGCGCATTTCATCGAACTTGCGCAGCAGCGACGCATCCCCCTGCTCTTCCTCCAGAACATCAGCGGCTTCATGGTCGGCGGCAAATATGAGGCCGAGGGGATCGCCAAACATGGCGCGAAGCTGGTGACGGCGGTCGCGACCGCAACGGTTCCGAAGATCACCGTGCTGATCGGCGGCAGCTTCGGTGCGGGCAATTACGGCATGTGCGGGCGCGCCTATTCACCGCGTTTCCTGTTCACCTGGCCGAACAGCCGGATCAGCGTCATGGGCGGCGAGCAGGCGGCGAGCGTGCTCGCAACCGTCCACCGCGACGCGGACAAATGGACGCCCGAGGAGGCCGAAGCCTTCAAGGCGCCGATCCGCCAGAAATATGAGGATGAAGGCAATCCCTATCACGCAACCGCGCGCCTGTGGGACGACGGCATCATCGACCCCGCGCAAACGCGCGACGTGCTGGGATTGGCCTTCTCCGCGACGCTGAATGCCCCGGTCGAGGACCGCGGCTTCGGCGTGTTCAGAATGTGATGGGTACGGGCGATCAAATTCCTCCCCGGAACGGGGAGGTGGCGCCGCGAAGCGGTGACGGAGGGGTCGAAACCTCACCATCCAGAGCGTGTGCATGACCGATAGCGCCCGGCCCCTCCACCACCCTTCGGGCGGTCCCCCTCCCCGTTCCGGGGAGGATTTGGGACGGGTGCGGCATCGGACTTTGGGTGCGTCTGAAAAGACGGTTAAGCTCGCACGCAAGCTGCGGCGGGCAATGACGTTGCCTGAGGGGCTGTTATGGCGCGAGCTCCGCGGCAAGCGCACGGGACTGAAATTTCGGCGTCAGTTTCCCGTGCTCGATTATATTGCCGATTTCGCATGTGCCGAGATTCGACTGCTCGTCGAGGTTGATGGACTGGCGCATGATTTTAACGATCGCCCAGGACGAGATGCAAGGCGCGACAAGATTTTGAACGAGAGAGGATGGCGCATCGTGCGAATAGCGGCTGTTGATGTTTTGAGGGATGCGGCGGCGACCGCGCAGTCCATCCTCGCCTTGGCCGATAGCTTGCGGCCCCTCCACCATCCTGCGGATGGTCCCCCTCCCCGTGCCGGGGAGGATTGGCTGTGATCAGCTCCCTCCTCATTGCCAATCGCGGCGAAATCGCCTGCCGCATCATCCGCACTGCGCGCGAGATGGGCATCCGGACCGTTGCGGTCTATTCGGACGCCGACGCGAAGGCGTTGCATGTGCGCGAGGCCGATGAGGCCGTGCATATCGGGGCTTCCCCGGCGCGTGAGAGCTACCTTATCGGCGATAAGATCATTGCCGCGGCGAAAGCAACGGGGGCCGAGGCGATCCATCCGGGCTATGGCTTTCTGTCGGAGAACGCCGAATTCGCACAGGCGGTCGCCGACGCCGGGCTCATCTGGGTCGGACCCGAACCCTCGTCGATCACCGCGATGGGGCTGAAGGATGCCGCCAAGAAGCTGATGGCCGAGGCCGGGGTGCCGGTGACGCCGGGCTATATGGGCGAGAACCAGGATCCCGCCTACCTCGCCGAACAAGCCGCGCAGATCGGTTACCCCGTTCTGATCAAGGCGGTCGCGGGCGGCGGCGGCAAGGGGATGCGCAAGGTCGACGCCGCGGCCGATTTCGCCGACGCGCTCGCCTCATGCCAGCGCGAAGCCGCGGCATCGTTCGGCAACGACCATGTGCTGATCGAGAAATATATCCTGACCCCGCGCCATATCGAGGTGCAGGTGTTCGGCGATACCCACGGCAATGTCGTCCACCTGTTCGAGCGCGACTGCTCGCTCCAGCGCCGCCACCAGAAGGTGATCGAGGAAGCTCCCGCCCCCGGCATGGACGAAGCGACGCGCGCCGAACTCTGCGCCGCGGCGGTGCGCGCGGCGAAGGCGGTCGACTATGTCGGCGCCGGCACGATCGAATTCATCGCCGATGCCAGCGAAGGCCTGCGCGCCGATCGCATCTGGTTCATGGAAATGAACACCCGGTTGCAGGTCGAGCATCCGGTGACCGAGGAAATCACCGGCGTCGACCTTGTCGAATGGCAACTGCGCGTCGCGTCGGGCGAACCGATCCCGCTGAAGCAGGACGAACTCGCGATCAACGGCTGGGCTATGGAGGCGCGGCTTTACGCCGAGGATCCTGCCAAGGGTTTCCTGCCGAGCATAGGCACGCTCGAATTGTTCCAGCTTCCCGAGCATATGGGCCGCGTCGACACCGGCGTCTATGAAGGCGCGGAGGTGTCGCCCTTCTACGACCCGATGATCGCCAAGGTCATCGCCTGGGGCGAGGACCGCGAAGAAGCCCGCGAATTGTTGTCCGAGATGCTCGAGGACAGCGCGATCTGGCCAGTGAAGACCAATTCGGCGTTCCTGATCAACGCCCTCGACCATCCCGATTTCGTCGCTGGCACCGTCGACACCGGCCTGATCGGCCGCGACGGCGACGCGATGACGGTGGAGCCTGAACCCTCGGTGCAAGCGCTCACCAACGCTGCAATGGCGATGACGCCGCGCTCGCTGCAATCGGGCTTCCGTCTCAACGCGCCCGACGTGCGCAGCGCCCCCTTCCTGCTCGATGGCAAGCGCTTCGAGGTCGAACTTCACGGCCCCGGGACCGACGAGCCCGCGCCCGCGATGCTCGTCGCCGAGGCCGGGTCGGTCTGGCAGCTCACCCCATGGCGCGCCGAGGGCAGCGCCAGCGGCGCGGCGGGCGACGGCGCGATCCTGTCGCCGATGCCCGGCAAGGTCATCGCGGTCGATGTCGCCGCGGGCGACAAGGTGACCAAGGGGCAGAAACTGCTGACGCTCGAAGCGATGAAGATGGAGCACAGCCTAACCGCGCCGTTCGACGGCGTGGTCGCCGAACTCAATGCGAGCGCCGGCGCGCAGGTGCAGGTCGAGGCGTTGCTGGTGAAGATTGAGAAGAGCGACGACTAAATTCTGTTCTTCGTCACCCTGAACTTGTTTCAGGGTCCATGGCCGGACGTCAGAATAGACGCAGCGCCAGACGAGAGGACGGGCCATGGATGCTGAAACAGCGAAGCCATCGCTGAGCCAGCATGACAAGTTATGGAGTGAAGTGATGCCCGGCAAATTTTTCGACGAATGGACCATCGGCGACACGCTGACCCACGACATCCGCCGCACCGTCACCGAGACCGACAATCTGCTGTTCACGGTGATGACGCACAACCCGCAGCCGCTCCACCTCGACATCGAGGCAGCGAAGGCGTCGGAATTCGGCCAGATTCTCGTCAATGGCACCTTCACCTTCAGCCTGATGGTTGGGCTGTCGGTCGGCGACACGACGCTTGGCACGCTTGTCGCGAACCTTGGTTACGACAAGCTGGTGATGCCCAAGCCCGTATTCATCGGCGACACGCTGCGCGCGGAAAGCGAGGTGATCGGCCTCAAGGAATCGAAATCGCGGCCCAACGCCGGGATCGTTACCTTCCTCCACCGCTGCCTCAACCAGCGCGATGAACTTGTGTGTCAGTGCGAGCGTTCTACGTTGGTCAAGAAACGCACCGCCTGACGCAGATACCGCAGCCCTGAGCTTGTCGAAGGGCGGCTCACGGCTGATAAGCGTCCTTCGACAGGCTCAGGACTACGGATAGACCGCATGCGATTACGCTCCCTCCTCTTCGTCCCCGGCGACCGCCCCGAACGCTTTGCCAAGGCGGCCGCATCGGGCGCCGATGCCATCATCCTCGATCTCGAGGATTCGGTTTCGCTCGCCAACAAGGACGCGGCGCGGCACGCCATTGCCGACTATCTCGCCGCCGAACGCGAAGTCATCACGCTGGTTCGCGTCAATCCGCTCGACGGCCACCTGACCGCCGCCGACGTCGCCGCGATTATCGGCGCGCGCCCCGACGCGATCATGCTGCCCAAGGCCGAAGGCGCGCCGAGCATCGCGCAGCTCGACACGATATTGCGCAGCGAATCGGCGCCCGACGCCTCGCTGCCGCCTATCCTGCCGATCGCGACCGAAACCCCCGCGGCGATCTTCACCCTCGGCAGCTACCGCGAGGCGAAGGACCGCCTGCTCGGGCTGACCTGGGGCGCCGAAGACCTGCCCGCCGCGATCGGTGCCACGACCAGCCGTGAGGCCGATGGCAGCTATACCGCGCCCTATGACGTCGCCCGCGCGCTGACGCTGTTTGCCGCGCACGCCGCGGGGGCCGCTGCGATCGATACGGTGTTCCCGGCGATCAAGGATGAGGCGGGGCTTGCCGCCTATGCCGCCCGCGCGCGCCGCGACGGTTTTACCGGGATGATGGCGATCCATCCGTCACAGGTCGCCGCGATTAACGCCGCCTTCACCCCCAGCGCCGACGAGGTTGCTCGCGCGCAGGCGATCGTCGATGCCTTTGCCGCGCAGCCGGGCGTCGGTGTGCTCCAGGTCGACGGCAAGATGGTCGATGCCCCGCACCTCAAACAGGCGAAGCATATTTTGTCACTAGCGGATTAATCCCCACCCCATTTCCGTTCGTGTCGAGCGAAGTCGAGACACGCGAAGGCATCCACCAACTCAACGTGTCTCGACTTCGCTCGACACAAACGGAATTCAGGTCGACTTACGCCCAAACGGCCGATGGCGCTTCATCCAGCTGCGCCCGCGGTGCCAGCTCTTTTTCAGCCCGCGCTCGGCGATGCTTTCGAACATCGCATCGGGGCTGGTCGGATCGAGCACTTCATTGTCGGCGATAAATTCGTCCAGCGGGCCGGGCGGAACGAGGTCTAGAAGTTCAAACGACCGTCCCGTTCCACGCAACGCCTCGATGGTCTCGATCAACGACCCGCTGCGCTCGAACGTCGCCGCCACATCCTTCTCCGCCACCCCCAGATGCTCGGCCATCAGCGACTCGCGCAGCCTTGCAATCGCCGGTTCGACGCCCTTGTTCGCCGCCAATGCCGCATCGATCGTGACGTCACACTCGCTGTCGAGGCCCATCGACCGGTTGTTAAGGTTCGACGATCCGATCCGGATCAACCGGTCGTCGACGATCGCGGTCTTGGCGTGGACATAAATCGGCTCGCCGCCCTTGGTGTGCGGGACATAGACCTTCAGCCGGTCGCCGTGGCGCGACTTGGCGATCGAGCGGACCAGTTGCACCCGCGCCGCATCCATCGCCATCTGCTCCAGCCACCCGTCGGCGGTCTTCGGCATCACCATCACAAATTCGGGCGGGTCGTCCTCGTCGAGCCGCGCCGCAATCGCCGCGGCAATCGCGCCGCTGGTGAAATATTGATTCTCGAAATAGATGAAGCGCCGCGCCGCGGCGATCATGTCTAGATAGAGCTGCTCATTCTCGCGTACTTCGGTGCGACCATCATATTCGGCGCTGGTGCGCGAGATCGCGACATCGACGTCTGTGAAATCGGGTTCAAGATCGTCGGGCCAGTTCTCGCCAGCGCCGCTCAGGTCGCGCAGCGGCTTCTTCGTCGCACGCTGCCAACGCTCGTTGCCGAGATCGGCGAGCGCCTCACCGATCGGTCCCGATAGGATCATCGTCGAATCGTGCCACGGCATATAGGCTTTGCCGTTGGGGCCGGTACGCCGCGGGTCGTCGTCGACATGATCGCGCGTGTCCCAGCGCGCCGAGCTGACGTCGATGCCGCCGCACACCGCCAGATGATCGTCGAACACCGCCACCTTTTGGTGGTGGCTGCACCCGACCGGATGCGCGCTGTCGAGCCGGAAGCTAATCGACCGGGTCATTTTCCAGCGCAGCACCATCGCGACGATCGACGGCACGAACAGATGCTTCAGCCCGCCGAAATTCCAGCGCAAAATGTCGATGTCGCGCTTCGGCTGATCCTTGGCGAGACGGAGGAGATAGTGGCCGAGCGATTCGCCTTTGCCCCGCTCATCCGGGATGAGCGGAATACGCGGATCGAAATCCCACCCGATCAGCAGGATGCGCTCTTTCGCGCCCGCCATCAACCGTTCGAGCAGCGCATAATAGTCGGCTGCATCGACAATCATCCGCGCCTTGTTCGCCCGTTCGATACGCCAGCAGTTCCGTCCGGTGGCGACGATCGGAGCCAAAATGTACGGGCGTTCGGTATCGCTCATCGCCGACGCCACGCATGGCGTCGGCGATCGTTCCATCGGGCGCGATCAGGCGGCGTAAAATTGTTCCGGGGTCAGTGCCATCATCGCCTCACTGCCCGCCTCGATCTTGCGGCGCAGCGATCCCGCATCGGGCAGGAAGCGTTCGGCGAAATGGCGCGCCGTGACCAGCTTGGCCTCAAGAAACGCCTTGTTGCCGCGACCTTCGGCGAGCGCCTTCCCTGCCGCTTCGGCCATCATCAGCCACATCGAACCCAGCGCGACGATGCCCATGATGTGCATATAATGATGCGCGCCGGCGCCGATATTGTTGGGGTTCGCCATGCCATTCTGCATGAACCACATCGTCGCGGCCTTGAGTTCGCCGTTCGCCTTTTCAAGCCGCCCGGCAAAATCGGCCAGCGCCTCATTGTCCTTGGCGCGCGCACATTCGCCGTCGATGACCGCGAAGAAGGCCTGGATCGCGCGCCCACCATTCTGCGCCAGCTTGCGTCCGACGAGGTCCATCGCCTGAACGCCATTGGCGCCTTCGTAAATCATCGTGATGCGGGCATCGCGGACATATTGGCTCATGCCCCATTCCTCGATGTAGCCATGGCCGCCGAACACCTGCTGCGCGTTGGTCGCGACGTCATAGCCCTTGTCGGTGCCGTAACCCTTGATCACCGGGGTCAGCAGGCTGACGAGGTCGTCGGCGCGCTGGCGCTCCTCTTCGGTCTCCGCGACATGCGCCAGATCGACCTGCAACGCGCCCCACAGGCACAGCGCGCGAAGTCCCTCGACGGTCGCCTTGGCGTCCATCAACATGCGGCGCACGTCGGGGTGGACGAACAGCGGGTCGGCCTTTTCCTGCGGGTCTTTCGGCCCGGTCAGCGCGCGGCCCTGACGGCGGTCCTGCGCATAGGCAACCGCATTCTGAAACGCGATGTCGGCTTGGCCCAGCCCCTGGATACCGACGCCAAGCCGCGCCGCGTTCATCATCACGAACATCGCGGCGAGGCCTTTGTTTTCCTCGCCGACCATCCAGCCCTTGGCGCCGTCATAGTTCATCACGCAGGTCGAATTGGCGTGGATGCCCATCTTGTGCTCGATCGACCCGCATTGCAGCGCGTTGCGGTCGCCGAGCGAGCCGTCGTCATTGACGAGGAACTTCGGCACGATGAACAGCGAGATGCCCTTGACGCTGTCGGGCGCGTCGGGGGTCTTGGCGAGGACAAGGTGGACGATATTCTCGGTCAGGTCATGCTCGCCCGACGAAATGAAGATCTTGGTCCCGGTGATCGCATAGCTGCCGTCGCCGTTGGGCACCGCGCGGGTACGGATCAGCCCCAGATCGGTGCCGCAATGGGGTTCGGTCAGGTTCATCGTCCCGCCCCACTCGCCCGAAATCATTTTGGGGCAATAGGTCGCCTTTTGCTCGTCCGATCCCTTGACCAGGATCGCCGCGACCGCGGCCTGGGTCAGCCCCGGGTACATCGCAAAGGCCTGGTTCGCCGCCATGCGATATTCCTCGACCGGAAATCCGACGACATGCGGCAGCGCCTGCCCGCCAAATTCCTCGGGCTGGGTCAGCAAGGTCCAGCCAGCGTCGCAATAGGCCTTATAGGCTTCCTTGAACCCCTTCGGCGTGGTCACCGATCCGTCGTCGTGGCGCGTGCAGCCTTCCAGGTCGCCCGACTGGTTGATCGGGAACAACACTTCCTCACAGAATTTGCCGGCTTCGGTCAGCACCGCCTCGATCATGTCGGGGGAGGCGTTGGCGAAACCGGGCAGGTTGGCGTAGCGCTCAACCCCCAGCACATCGTTGAGGAGGAACAGGCTGTCCTGCACAGGCGCGCGATAGACGGGCATGGGAAATCCTTCTGAAAATCAGGTTGGCAATGGTAGCTTGCCTGGGGAGAGGCTCAACCGGCCTTTTGGCTCGCGTCGACTTTTTTCACCATATCGATGAACCGCGACAATTCTTCGACAGCGCTGTCGATATCGTCGCGCTGGCGCTGCAACAGGCCGATGCGCTGTTCGCATTTTTCGATCGTGACCTGCCGCTGCAACTTGCGACCATCACCGACGTCGTAGAGGTCGATCATCTCGCGAATGTCGGCGAGGCTGAACCCCGTACGCTTGGCGCGCAGGATCCACGCCAGCCGCGCCCGGTCGCGTTTCGAATAGATGCGCGACAATCCCTTGCGCGACGGGCTGATCAGCCCTTCATCTTCGTAAAAGCGCAGCGCACGCGCGGTCACGCCGAACTCGGTCGACAAGTCGGTGATGCTGAATTGTTCGCGCCCCAGATGGTCGGGGGTATCGATATGAGAGTGGCCGTAGGCTTCGGTCATGCCGAGGAAACTAGTTTCCGTTGACGTGAACGTCAAGACCGGCAAATCGGCGCATATCGGGACCGTTCAGCCCCCGCACGGTTGCAGCATATTGCCCTGCCCGTCGCGGATCTGCAAGCCCCGCGCATCGTCGGCGGACCAGCTCGCGCGCGGCAACCGCAAACCCGACAGCGACGCGCGGGCTGGACAGAGCGCGGCGCATTGCGGCGGCAAGCTTCCGGGGAGGCGAAGCTCGTCCTCCTCTTCGCGCACAAGTGCCTCGCAGCCGTCCGCTCCGGCAAAACGCATGCGCCAGCCGTCCCCGTCGCGCACGATCGTGCCGGTCGCCGAACAGGACAAAGTGGTCCCGAATGCGGCGGTCACCGCAAACCGCCACTGACCCGCTCCGTCGGGAACGACGCACATCGCGTCGCGGCCGAGATCGTGCGAACGCTCGAACACACCGACCGGCGTCGTCGCGTCCGGACTGACGACGCCGCGTTCGCGCGCGGCGATCTCCAGCGGGTTGTCGGCGTCGATCCCCGGCTCGCTCCGATCCGGCGCATGCCGCTCGCACGCAGCGACGAGCAATATGCCGAATGCCAGCGCGAGCTTAGCCTTGCGCATCATCGTCCAGGAACGTCAGCGCCCCGTCGGCCTCGACACGGCGATAAAAGCACGACCGGCGCCCGGTGTGGCAAGCCGGGCCGGCGGGCTTCACGCGCAGCAGCAGCGCGTCCTGATCGCAATCGACGCGCATTTCGACCATCGTCAGCCCGTTGCCCGACGTCTCGCCCTTGCGCCACAGCGCCGCGCGCGACCGCGACCAGAAATGCGCCTGGCCCGTCGCCTGTGTCCGCTCGATCGCCTCGGCGTTCATGTGCGCGACCATCAGCAGCATCCCGGTGTCGGCATCGGTAACGATGGCAGTCACCAGCCCGGCAGCGTCGAAACGCGGCAGAAATCGGTCGGCGGTGTCGCGCTGCTGGTCCATGTTTCGGGGCTTTAGAGCACAAGCCCGACCCCTGTCATCCCGTCGTTTGAACATGGCGTGACAATATCGTGAATAGGGGGGCGACATTTGCGATAACCGTCCCTATATGCGCGCCAGTCACTGCCCTCGTTGCTGGACCATCATGCTCACCACCAACCCTTTCGATGACGACAAGCTCCGCGAGGAGTGCGGCGTCTTTGGTATTCATGGCGCCGACAGCGCCGCCGCGGTCGTTGCGCTCGGCCTGCACGCGCTGCAGCATCGCGGCCAGGAGGCCGCCGGCATCACCGCGTTCGACGGCAAGGAATTCCACACCCACCGCGCGATGGGCCATGTCGCGGGCAATTTCGACCGCGACGACATCATGCGCCAGTTGCAGGGCGGATCGTCGGTGGGGCATGTCCGCTATTCGACGACCGGGGAAACCGCGCTGCGCAATGTCCAGCCGCTGTTCGCCGACCTCGCGACGGGCGGCTTCGCCGTGGCGCACAATGGCAACATTTCCAATGCCGCCGCGCTGCGCAAGCTGCTCGTTCGCCGCGGTTCGATCTTTCAGTCGACGAGCGATACCGAGGTGATCATCCACCTCGTCGCGACGTCGAACTATCGCTCGCTGCTCGACCGGTTCATCGACGCGCTGAAGCAGGTCGAGGGCGCCTATTCGCTGATCTGCCTCACGGCCGAGGGGATGATCGGCTGCCGCGATCCGCTCGGCATCCGTCCGCTTGTCATCGGCAAATTGGGCGACGCGCATATCCTGGCATCGGAAACGGTGGCGCTCGATGTCGTCGGCGCCGAGTTTGTCCGCTCGGTCGAACCCGGCGAACTGGTGATCATCCGCGACGGCCAGCTGACTTCGCACCGTCCCTTTGCCGATCAGTCCGCGCGGCCGTGCATCTTTGAATATGTCTATTTTTCGCGCCCCGATTCGATCGTCGATGGCACCAGCGTCTATTCGGTGCGCAAGGCGATCGGCGCCGAGCTGGCGCGCGAAAACCCGGTCGACGCCGATCTGGTGATTCCTGTTCCCGATTCGGGAACCCCGGCAGCGATCGGCTACGCACAGGAATCGGGCATCCCCTTTGAACTCGGGATCATCCGCTCGCACTATGTCGGGCGCACCTTCATCCAGCCGGGCGACAAGGTCCGCCATCTGGGTGTGAAGCTGAAGCATAATGCCAACCGGGCGCTGATCGCCGGCAAGCGCATCGTGCTGATCGACGATTCGATCGTGCGCGGGACGACCAGCCTGAAGATCGTGCAGATGATGCGCGATGCCGGCGCCGCTGAAGTCCATATGCGGATCGCCAGCCCGCCGACCCAGCATAGCTGCTTCTATGGTGTCGACACGCCGGAGCGCGCCAAGCTGCTGGCGGCGCAGATGACGGTTGGGCAAATGGCCAATTTCATCAACGCCGACAGCCTGTCCTTCCTGACCATCGACGGCCTGTATCGCGCACTCGGCGAAGCCGAGCGGCATCACGACGCACCGCAATATTGCGATGCCTGCTTTACCGGCGATTATCCGACCACGCTGACCGATTTCGACGAGCATGGGCTGGACGATCAATTTTCGCTGCTTGCCGAACGGGTTGTCTGACATCATGACTATCAGGACTGAAGAATTGGCGGGCCAGGTCGCGCTCGTCACTGGCGCGAGCCGTGGCATCGGCGAAGCAATCGCCGAAGCGCTGGCCGCGCGCGGCGCGCATGTCGTGATTACGGCGCGCACCGCGGGCGGGCTCGAAGCGCTCGAAGACCGTATTCACGAGGCAGGCGGCGCCGCGACGATCGCGCCGCTCGACCTGACCGATGGTGACAGCATCGCGCGGCTCGCCAGCGCCATGGCCGAACGCTGGCAACAGCTCGACATGCTGGTGCTCAACGCCGCCATGCTCGGCACGCTCACCCCGGTGGCGGCGATCGACGGCAAGGAATTCAACAAGCTGCTGACGCTCAACCTCATCGCGCAGCAGGCGCTGATCGCCAATTTCGACCCGCTGCTGCGCCGCGCCGCGAACGGCCGCCTGCTCGCGCTGTCGAGTGGCGTCGCGCGCGAACCGCGTGCCTATTGGGGTGCCTATGCCGCATCGAAGGCTGCGCTCGAGACCCTCGTGACCAGCTATGGCGCCGAGATGCGCAATATTTCGACGGTGCGGACCGCGATCCTCGACCCCGGCGGGACGCGCACGCAGATGCGCGCGCGCGCCTATCCCGGCGAAGATGCGAACAGCATCAAGGAGCCCGCAGCGGTCGGTGCCTTCGTTGCCGATCTGATGGTCAAGGGCTTTGACAGCACTGCATTCCACGCGCTGCCCAAGGTCATGGAAAAGGCTTAACGCCATCTTTGTTTTCCTGCACTAAGGCAGCCCGACAAGACGGGTTTGCAAGGGCGCAGCTATGACCAAGGATATTTTGCGATCGGCGATCGCGGCGGTAATTGGGATCGTCGTTGCTTTCGGGCTCATCTGGCTGGCGCAATATGCGGGCAGCGAAATTTCGCCGTCGGAATATGATGTCGAGAGTGGCGAAATTCTGATTCCGCTCGGCTCGACCATCGCTCTGATCGTCGGTTGGTTTATCGGCAGCTTCGCCGGGGGATGGCTTGCGATGCGGATATCGGCGGGAACCGGCGCGGGCTGGATCGTCGCCGGGTCGGTGATCGGCGCAGCGCTCTATCGTGCGGTAACGCTTGCTGACACATGGTGGATCATGGCGCTGGGTGTCGCAGTGCCGCTCGCGGCAGTATGGCTGGCGCAGCGCGCGACAGCGATGATCGCCGACTGAATGACCGTCGGCCTCCGCCTTGGCGGGGGCAACGAACCCTATTTCGCTTCCCGATCCACCGCCGCCTGCACGCTCTTGTAGAACGCTTCGCGCGCCGCGCCGACACCTTCGGGATCGGTCGCGGTCGGCCAGTTGCCGTTCGACGCGATCACCAGCTTGCGCTTCGGATCGATGAAAATGCCCTGACCAAAGATGCCCTGTGCGGCGAAGCTGCCATCGTCATTGGTCCACCACTGATAACCATAACCGCGGCCCGGCAGGCCGATATCGGCCTGTTTTGTCGTCGCGTTGCCGAACCAGTCGTCCGGCACGATCCTGACCCCGTCCACAACGCCGTCATTGAGCACAAACTGGCCAAGCCGCGCATAATCCTTGAGGCTTGCGGAGATGCAGCAACCGCTGATCTCATGCCCGGTTGCCCCAAGCATCCAGACCGCATCCTGCTCCATCCCGAACGGTTTCCAGATCTTTTCGGAAAGATAGGCCGACAAGCTTTTGCCCGTCGCACTCGACACCAGCACGCCGATCAAATTTGTCTCGCCCGTGCTGTACAACCATTTCGACCCTGCCGGAACATCGCGTGGCAAAGTCTTCATATAGCTGACGGTTACGTCTTCGCCCGCAATGGGCTTTTGCATATTGAACAGCGCGACGTCGGATTTGGGATCGGTATAATCCTCATTCCATTTGACGCCGGAAGTCATGGTCAGCAATTGGCGCACCGACACCTCGTCATAGGCCGATCCCTTGAGCCCGGGGATATAGACGGTGACCTTGTCGTCGAGGCTCTTGATATAGCCGTCCTTCACCGCTGCCCCGACGAGGGTCGAGGTGAAACTCTTGGCGACCGAAAAGCTGGTCCAGCGCCCCGCGGCGCCATAGCCGAGCGCATATTTCTCGAGCCGGATCTTGCCATCCTGGACGATGATCAGCCCGGCATGGCGCTGTTTGGCCATATAGGCATCGACGTCTGAGCCCAGATCGATAGGTCGACCGTGCGGCAACGGATAGACGACATCACCCGCTTCGACAGTATTAACCACCACTTTCGGGACGGTCTCCATCGTCCGGAAAGCAAGGTCGCGTTGATCCTGGGTCCAGAACAGCACATTCATATCCTTTGGCAGCGTGTCGGTGGTTTGGGTGGACGCGGGTGCCGTGCAGGCGCTCGCCGCCGCGCACAACAACGCCGCCGCCAGATATCGTCGCATAGCTTGCCTCTCCCCTGTTTTCAGGCTGTTTTTTCCAGCGTCACTTGCGCAACGTCGATGCCGCCGCCGCGAAATCCGCCCTCGCAATATTGCAGATAATAACGCCAGAGCCGCACGAAACGGTCGTCGAAACCGGACGGCAGCTGGTTAGCGGCGACCGCCGCGTCGAAACGGTCGCGCCACTGGCGGAGCGTTTCGGCATAATCCTCGCCAAAATGGTGAACGTCGCGCCACGCCAGACCGCGGGCCTCAGCCAACGCGCGGAACCGGCTTTCGGAGATCAGGCAGCCCCCGGGGAAGATATAGGCCTGGATGAAGTCACTGCTCGCCGCATAGCGTTCGAACAGCGCATCGTTGATCAGAATATATTGGATCGCAGCCTTGCCGCCCGGGCGGAGCAGCCGCGCGACTGCGTCGAGATAGGCTGGCCAATAGGCCTGCCCGACCGCTTCGACCATTTCGACGCTGGCGATCGCGTCATAGGGACCCTGCGCGTCGCGATAGTCGCAAAGCTCGATCCGCGACCGCCCCGACAGGTCCACCGCGGCCAGCCGCGCGTCGGCAATCTCGGCCTGCGCCGGCGACAGCGTGATGCCTGTGTAGATGACGTCGTGCCGTTCGACCGCCCGCTCCGCCAGCGCACCCCAGCCGCAGCCGATTTCGAGCAAGCGGCTGCCCGACCGCAAGTCGAGCCGGTCAAGGATCGCGTCGACCTTGCTGGTCTGAGCCTCTTCCAGCGACTGCGCCGGATCGGCAAACAGCGCACTGGAATAGTTCATCGCATGATCAAGCCACAAGCGATAGAAATCATTGCCCAAATCATAATGGGCATGGATGTTGCGCTTCGCACCGCGGCGATTGTTGCGGTTTAGGATATGGGCGATCTTGTTGAGCCAGCGCAGCGGCCCACGCGCGCGCGCCACGTCGCCCAGCGATTCGCCGTTGCGCATGAACAGATCGAACAGCGGCACCGGATCGGGCGATGTCCACTCCCCCGCGTCCCAGGCGCGATACCAGCCCACCGACCCCGACATTGCGAGGCGTGCCAACGCCGCCCAGCTGTGCAGATGCACGACCGCGGCCGGCCCCTTTCCACGCCCGCCAAGCAAACGGACGCTGCCATCGGGCGTATGCGCTTCGATCGTCCCCGCCGCGAGGCCTGCGTCGATCCGGTCGAGGAGACGATGAAACAGGCCCGCGGGCGCCAGTGCCAGCAACCGCGCCAGCGCGCCGCCGCTGCGATAGGCGCGGTCGGCGCGAAGCAATTGCTTGCCGCGGCGCGGGCTGACATGCGTGTTCATAGCGTCTTCCTGCCCCAAAGTCGGGCGCCTGACAATCAGTTGCCGCGCGCCTTCATGACGTCATAAGCAGCCAGCGCGCGTTCGCGTGCTTCACGGTGACCGATGATCTTGGCCGGGTAGGATTGCGGACGCTGACCGAAGGCTTCGGGATCGTGGATCGCGGGTTCGGTAAGCTGGGCGAGCTCAGGTACCCACTCACGAATATAGCCCGCCGCATCAAATTTTTCCGATTGGGTGAGCGGCGCCATGATCCGCGGAAACATATTGCTGTCGACCCCGCTCCCCGCGACCCACTGCCAGTTCACCGCGTTCGAAGCGTAATCGGCGTCGACCAGCGTGTCCCAGAACCATTGCTCGCCTTGCCGCCAGTCGATCAGCAGATGCTTGATGAGGAAGCTGGCGGCGATCATCCGGACGCGGTTGTGCATCCATCCCGTCGCCCACAGCTGGCGCATCCCGGCATCGACAATTGGATAGCCGGTGCGACCCTGCTGCCATGCGGCGAGATCGGCATCGGCCGCGGCGCCGCTGCGCCACGGCAAATGATCATCAAACGCCGCGCGCGCGCTGCGGCTGCCATAGTCCGGAAATTGCAGGATGATGTTCTGCGCATAGTCGCGCCAGCCAATCTCGCCGAGAAAGACATCGACCGAGCCGCCAGCATCGGCGGTCCGGTGCCAGATCGTCGCGGGCGACACTTCCCCGAAGTGCAAATGCGGCGACAGGCGCGAACTGCCCTCGCGCGACGGCAGGTTGCGTTGGCGGTCATAATCGGCGGCCTCATCGACAAATGCCGCGATCCGCTTGCGCGCACCCGCTTCGCCCGGCTCCCATTCGACCGCAAAACCGGTAGCCCAGTCGGGCTTGGTCGGCAGCAGACCCCAGTCCGCCAGCGTATCCGATTCGGGCCACGCGCCCGGCGCCGCGATTTTGCGCGGGCGGTTCGACGGCTCCGGCGGCGGCATATGGTCTTTAAGCGCGCGCCAATATGGCGTGTAGATCTTGTACGGCGTCCCACCGCCGGTCGTCAGCGACCCGGGCGGGAGCAGGTAATTGCCATCGTGGCAGACGAGGTCGATTCGCTTCGCCACGGCTTTTTCGGCATTGCGCCACCAGGGCTCATAGTGGCGCAGACAATGAACCGACGTTGCGCCGGTTTCTTCGGCAATCATCGCGAGTTGCTCGTCACAGCGCCCGCGCCGCAACACCAATTGCGATCCCTTTTCGCGCAGGCTGGCGTCGAGGCTGGCAAGGCTATGGTGCAACCACCAGCGCGAGGCCGCGCCCATGCGACGATGTTTGGGCGTTTCATCGTCGAGGATATATACCGGGATCACCGGCCCAGCCGCTGCAGCCGCGACGACAGCCGCCTGGTCGGAAAGGCGCAGATCGCGGCGAAACCAGATTATGCTCGGCGCGGTCATTCGTCGCGCGTAGCGGTGTCGGGTGCGGTCAGCCGGACCTGAAAACGATCCTGCGACAGGGGATGCATAAACCGCTGGTCACGCAGCAGAATCGCGTCGCCGTCCGCCTGCGCAACGGGCATCCGCGCCCAGAACAGGAAAGCGCGGGCACCGGGATCGCCCATCAGCCAGGTTTTCAAGCGGGGATCATCCATTCCGGTCGGCTGACCTGTGATGTCCAGACTGCCGCCCACCCCGGGGGTGAAGCTCCCGCTCCCATAACGGTCCGCGGTGCGCCAAAAGATGTCGCGTTGCCAGAAGGCGAGCGGCGGCGGACTCGCGACGACCAGCGCGTCGGGGTGTCCGCCCGCCGCCAGCGCGCTCGCCGTTGTCCGTTCGGCGGCGCCCGTGATCAGGCCGTTGGCAAAGATGTAGGCGCAGACCGCGGTGAAGCCGACCCACGCGGGCCGCTGCCAATTCGCCGCCCCGCCCCGTTCGCGGCGCAGCGACAGCCAGATCGACAGGCCCAGCGCAATCCATATCCACAGGTCGATGATGAAGATCGTATCGCCGTAAAACCATTGCGACGAAAAGGGTTCGAGCAAGCGGATGCCGTAATTGTTGAGCCAGTCGAGCGCAGGGTGGCTCAGGCAGCCGATATAGGAGAGCGCGAGCAACCAGCCCTTGTCGATCGGCAGCCGTCCCGCCGGGCGCTTGCCGCGCTTCGTCTGCCAGCGATCGAATGCCAACATCGCCGCCCATAGCAATATCGGCAGGACCAGCATCGCGATCGGACCATGCGTAATCCCGCGCCGAAACCCCAGATGCTGAACCCCGTCGAGCCACGCCAGACACGCGGCGTCGACGTCGGGCAGGTTCGCCGCCAGAATCAGCGTCGGGATCGCCAACCCCGTCGTTTTCTTGAGCCCCATCTGGCCGAGAAGCGCGCCGACAAGGCTGTGCGTCAGATTATCCATCGCCGCTTGGTGGCGCGGATCGGGCGGCTTTGCAATGCGTTATGCGGACCGGTTCATCCGCCCGCTGATGCGAACCACCTACGCCGCGATTACAGCTCCGGGCCGCCCTCGGTCACCGTCCACGTCTGGCCCTTTTTCAGCAGACCTTGGAGATCGGCGGTCTTGCCTTCGCGCGCCGCTGCATTCTGCCGCCATACGTCAGCTTCGAACGTCGGGCGCGGATCGTCGTAAAGCACGCCAAGCGCCATCGGAAATTCGCCGAAGCGCATCTCGACGAGCATGTGCGCGACGCTGCGGTTGGTGACGTCATGGACGATCACGCCCGCGGCTTCCCAGTCGCCATCGACGACATCGACGGTCTTGAGGTGCAGTTCGTCGGCATCGAGCGCGATGCCCCTGGTACCCTTGGCATAGAGCATCGGTTCGCCCTGCTTCAGCCACAGCTGGCGATCCTCGGCGCCCTTCGGCGCCGCGAAATCCTCGAACACGTCTTTATTATAGACGATACAGTTCTGGAAAATCTCGATAAAGGCGGCGCCCTTGTGGGCATGTGCGGCCTTCAGGACGTTGGGCAATTCCTTCGACACGTCGAAACCGCGCGCAACGAAGCGCGCGCCCGCGCCGAGCGCGAAGGCGGCGGGCTGCGCCGGACGATCGACCGAGCCATAGGGGGTCGACGGGCTGGTCGTGCCGACCCGGCTGGTCGGCGAATATTGGCCCTTGGTAAGGCCGTAAATCTCGTTGTTGAACAGCATGATCTGGCAATCGAGATTGCGGCGAATGAGGTGCATCGTGTGATTGCCGCCGATCGACAGCCCGTCGCCGTCGCCGGTGACGATCCAGATATCGAGGTTCGGATTGGCAAGCTTCAACCCCGTCGCGAACGCCGGCGCGCGGCCATGGATCGTGTGGAAGCCATAGGTTTCCATATAATAGGGAAAACGCGACGAGCAGCCGATGCCGCTGATGAACACGGTGTTCTCGGGCGCGGTGCCGATTTCGGGCATCGTGCGCTGCACCGCTTTCAGGATCGCATAGTCGCCGCAGCCGGGGCACCAGCGGACTTCCTGATCGGTTTCCCAATCTTTCAGCGTGGTGGCGCGGGTGATCGGAGTAACCTGGTTCACTTCAATGCCTCCTCGATGGCGGCTTCGATTTCGGCGATGGTGAAGGGCTGACCCGACACCTTGTTCACCGGCTTGGCATCGACCAGATATTGGTCGCGCAGCACGGTCTTGAGCTGCCCCGTGTTCATCTCAGGCACGATCACTTTGTCAAAACTCTTGAGCAATTCGCCAAGGTTGGCGGGCAGCGGCCAGATATGACGGATGTGAACGTGGCTGACGTCAAGACCCTCGGCGCGCTTGCGACGCACCGCCTGGTGGATCGGGCCGAAGGTCGAGCCCCAGCCGACAACCGCAAGCTTGCCGCGCTCGGCGCCCAGCTCGACGATCTGGTCGGGCACCTTGATGCCGTCGATCTTGTCCTTGCGAATGTCGGTCATCGCCTGATGATTGCCCGGCGCATAATTGATGTGGCCGGTGTCGACTTCCTTCTCGATCCCGCCGATGCGGTGGAGCAGGCCCGGTGTGCCGGGCTTGACCCACGGACGCGCGAGCTTGTCGTCACGGCCATAGGGTTTGAAGCCACCCTCGGGCACCTCGGTCAGGAACTCGACCGGGAAAGCCTCGTACGTCGTCAGATCGGGCACCGCCCACGGCTCGGCGGCGTTGGCGATATAGCCGTCGGTGAGCAGCATCACCGGGGTCATATATTGCACCGCGATGCGCACCGCCTCGATCGCGCAATCGAACGCGTCGCCGGGCGAGCGCGCCGAAATGACGGGCATCGGGGCGTCGCCGTTGCGGCCATAGACCGCCTGATAAAGGTCGGACTGTTCGGTTTTGGTCGGCAGGCCGGTCGAGGGACCCCCGCGCTGCGAATTGACGATGACGAGCGGCAGCTCGGTCATGATCGCAAGGCCCATCGCCTCGCCCTTCAGCGCGATACCGGGTCCCGACGATGACGTCACACCGAGCGCACCGCCGTAGCTCGCACCGATTGCCGAGCAGATGGCGGCGATTTCGTCCTCGGCCTGAAAGGTCGTGACGTCATATTCCTTGAGTCGCGACAAATGATGCAGGATCGCCGACGCCGGGGTGATCGGATAGCCGCCGAAGAACATCGGCAGCTTGGCGAGCTGCGCGCCCGCAACAAGCCCGAGCGCGATCCCCTCGGCGCCGGTCAGCGTACGATAGAGGCCCGGTGCAACGGGCGCCGGATCGACATGATGCTGCTTCAGCGGCCCCGCGAGCTCGGCGGTCTCGCCATAGGCGTGGCCCGCGTTGAGCGCCGCGATGTTGGCCGCCGCCAGATCGGGTGCCTTCGCAAACTTGCCGTTCAGCCAGTCGATCAGCGGCTGGCGATCGCGATCAAACATCCAGAGCGCCAGCCCTAGCGTCCACATATTCTTGCAGCGCAGCGCTTCCTTGTTGCCGAGGCCAAAGGGTTTGACCGCGTCCATGGTGAGCTGGCTGATGTTGAGCTTCAGCAGCTGCCACTTGGCCAGGCTGCCGTCATCGAGCGGGTTGGCGTCATATTTCGCCTTGGCGAGGTTGCGATCGTTGAACTCGCCCTCGTCGGCAATGATCAGCCCACCGGGTTTGAGCGACGGTACATTGGTCTTGAGCGCCGCAGGGTTCATGGCGACGAGCACGTCGGGCGCATCGCCCGCGGTATCGATCGCCGACGAACCGAAATTGATCTGAAAGGCTGACACCCCGAACAACGTGCCCTGCGGGGCGCGGATCTCCGCCGGGAAATCGGGGAAGGTCGCAAAGTCGTTGCCCGCGAGCGCCGACGACAAAGTGAACTGACCACCGGTCAGCTGCATCCCGTCGCCGCTATCGCCTGCAAACCTGACTACCACCGCATCCGAAAGGGGGGACTGCCACTTGTCGGCTTCGTCCACTACCGCTGTCGCCATTTTTTCTTCTGCCTTGAATCTTGCGAACCTGTGACGCTGGCCTAGGCCTGTGGGCGCGATGCCGCAATTCAGAAAAAATTGTGCGCTGCAAACTTCAAACGTCCGAATGGGTTGCGAATTGCGATTGAATTATCCGCGGCGATGCCGAATAGCTGCGCAAACAACAGGCCGCACAAGCGGAACGAAGGGATTACAGGATGACCGACGGCACCACGCATTTTACGCGCCCCGACGTGGCGATGTTCCTGGCGTTTCTGAACGCGCAGGAAGGTCCCAAGATGGAAGAGATGCCGCCCGAGGGCGCGCGCGAGATGTTCCGCGTGATGGCCCAGATGGCCGACGCGCCCCGCGGCGAGATTGCGCAGGTCGAGGACCGGAGCATCCCCGGCCCGGCTAGCGAGATTCCCGTCCGCATCTACGACAATCGTCCGGGCCGCGAGCCCGGCCCGGTGATGGTTTTCTTCCATGGCGGCGGCTGGGTCATCGGCGACCTCGATACTCACGACGGCTATTGCGCCGAAGCCGCACGCCTGCTCGATATTCCGGTGATTGCAATCGACTATCGCCTCGCGCCCGAACACCCCTTCCCTGCCGCGCCTGAGGATTGCGAGGCGGCGGCGCGCTGGGTTGCCGACAATTTCGCGTGCACCGGGCTGGTCCTGTCTGGGGAAAGCGCAGGCGGCAATCTGACCATTGCGACAGCGCTCACCCTTCGCGACAAACCCGCGTCGAAGCCAGTGATTGCCATGCACCCCATCTATCCTGCGGTTACGACGCACGATGACTGGCAAAGCTATCGCGATTTTGGCGAAGGCCATCTGCTGACCACCGGCAGCATGACGTATTTCGGCAACCATTATGCGCCCGATCCCGCCGACTATCGCGCCTCACCGCTCGATTTTCCGGCAGCCGGCCTGCCGCCGACGCTGCTCACCACCGCTGGCCTCGACCCGCTGCGCGATCAGGGCCGCGCCTATGCCGCCAAGCTGATCGAGGCAGGCGTCCCGACGACGTACCGCGAAGCGACGGGCAGCATTCATGGCTATATCAATCTGGCGCAAGGCATCCCGAGCGCCAAGGAGGACATCCGCGGCGCCTTGTTGGTCTTGAAAGCAATCGTCGCCGAAGCTAGCGGAGCGGCATGAACGATCACAACGCGCTTCCCTATCGCCCCTGTGCCGGCGTCATGCTCGCCAATCGCGACGGCAAGGTGTTCGTCGGCCAGCGGCTCGATACCTCGAGCGAAGCCTGGCAGATGCCACAGGGCGGGATCGACGACGGTGAAGATGCCGAAGAGGCGGCGATCCGCGAACTTGGCGAGGAAACCGGCGTCCACGGCGGGCTGGTCGAAATCATCGCGCGCAGCCGCGAGGAATATTTCTACGACCTGCCCGACCATCTGATCGGCAAGATGTGGGGCGGCAAATATCGCGGCCAGCGCCAGCACTGGTTCCTGATGCGCTTCATGGGTGAGGATGACGACATCAATATCGCCACCAAACATCAGGAATTTCGCGCCTGGAGGTGGGCCGAGTTGCACGAGATCGAAAAGCTGATCGTGCCGTTCAAGCGCGTGCTTTACCGCGGATTGATCGACGAATTCGGTCCGCTCGTCTGATCGCGCAGCGCCAGCGCCACGCGAAAGACGTCGGCGAACATTTCGGGGGTCAAGCGCCCGGTGTTCGTGTTGTATCGCGAGCAATGATAGCTATCGACAAGGTACCGCCCCTCTGCCAGCTGGTGAACCGCGCCATGGCCGAAAGGATACGCCGCCAGCCGGGCGCCCGCTGCTCTTAGCACCGCGTCATGCGCGATCCGCCCCAGCGCGACGATCACGCGCACACGGGGCAAGGCCGCTAGTTGCTGTTCGAAATACGGGCGACAATTCGCGATCTCGGCGGACGTCGGCTTGTTCTGCGGCGGCAGGCATTTGACGCTGTTCACGATGATCGTGCCATCGAGGGTCAATCCGTCGTCGATCCGCCCGTCAAACCGACCTTTGCTCAGCCCGAAATTGGCCAGCGTCGCGAACAGCAGGTCGCCCGCATAATCGCCGGTAAACGGTCGTCCGGTCCGGTTCGCACCATGCTTGCCCGGCGCCAGTCCCGCAAGTGCCAGCCAGGCGTCAGGGTCGCCGAACGCATGGACCGGCGCGTTCCACCAGTCCGGATATTCGGCCTGACATTCGCGCCGCAACGCGACCAATCGCGGACAGCGCGGGCAATCGCGCGGCGGCTCGGTACCAGGCAATGGGCTGTCAATCTCCACACAACTGCGATAGGCGCGAGAGCATGAGCAACGCAACGCCGCTTCCCCTCTATGCCATCGGGCTCGGCTCGAATCGCCGCCATGCGCGCTTCGGCGATCCGCGCGCGGTGCTGATGGCGGCGCTCGCCGCGCTCGAAAGCGACGATATCGAAGCGGTCGATGCCAGCCCGATCATCGCGAGCGATCCGATCGGCCCTTCGCGCCGGCGCTATGCGAATGCGGTGGCCTTGGTCGCATCGACGCTGACCCCGCCGCAGATGCTCGCAAGACTTCACGCGATCGAAGCGACCTTCGGCCGCCGCACCGGCCAGCGCTGGAGCGCGCGGACGCTCGACCTCGACATTCTCCTCTGGTCGGGCGGCATCTGGTCCGACAGCGCGCTCACTATTCCGCACCCCGCGATCGAACAGCGTGCCTTCGTCCTCGGCCCGCTCCGCGCGATCGTCCCCAAATGGCAGCACCCGCTCCACCGCCGCAGCGTCCGCCAGCTCGCCGCGCGCCTCGGACGTCCAAAGCCGGTTGACCGGGGCGCAGCAGCGCACTAGGGCGACGGCTCACTTCGCGCACCGCCTTTGCGGCACCGCGATGGGCCCTTAGCTCAGTCGGTAGAGCAACTGACTTTTAATCAGTAGGTCGCTGGTTCGAACCCAGCAGGGCTCACCATCCACGGCATTGATTTTGCTTACTTTTATCGACACGTTGAGGCGTGCACATTTGCTAAGCACCGAATAGGCACCGTCTCGGTGACGTCGAACTATCTCGTTCCTAAGATCGATAACCTGCGCTATCGTCCTTCAACGGCCTCTGGTCGTAATGGTCTAGGTCACGCAAATTCAGGCAAAAATGGCTGGCACAATCAAAACACTGAGTCTCTTCTCCGGTGCCGGCGGCTTGGACCTCGGTTTCCACCAAGCAGGTTTCGATATCGTCGCTTGCGTCGAGATCGAGGAAGCGTACTGCAAAACTCTAAGAGCGAACTCCGGAGGCAACCGTGCACTTGGCCCTCACGCTCAGGTGTTCTGCGAAGATGTCAATGCATTTGACCCCACGCCGTTTGTCAACGTAGGGATTGAGTGCATTATCGGTGGCCCTCCCTGTCAGACTTTTTCCGCAGCAGGGCGTCGATCTGGAGGCGTGATTGGGACCGGCGACGCTCGCGGTCGACTGTTTGAGCGATATTGCGAAATTCTTTCACTCATTCAGCCGCGAGTTTTTGTTTTCGAGAATGTTTACGGCTTGCCTGGCGCGAACGGCGGCGGACCTTGGCGCGAGATGCTCAGCGCCTTCTCAGACCTGGGCTATCAGCTAAAGGCCGAGGTCGTCGATGCTGCAGACTATGGCGTCCCCCAACACCGCGAACGATTGATTATGGTCGGGTACCGCGACGCTGATTTCCAGTTTCCATTGCCCACGTGTGGCCCGGATTCGACATCAGGCGCACCCCTAGTTTCAATCCGGACGGCGATTGCCGATCTCCAGTCTTCGGGCGAACCCTTCCATGACGGCTTGGGTGGAATGTATGGTCATCTATTACCTCTCGTACCTGAAGGATTGAACTACGCGTTTTTTACGGCGGAGATGGGCCATCCCGAGCCTCAGTTCGCTTGGCGGTCGAAGTTTCACGATCTGTTGTACAAGGTCGACCCAGACGCACCCGCGCGAACGCTCAAGGCTCAACCTGGCAAGTTCACGGGGCCGTTCCATTGGAAAAATCGTCATTTCACGATTGACGAGCTACGTCGCCTCCAGTCATTTCCAGATGATTACGAGATTGTCGGCCGGTACAATCAGGTCGTGGAGCAAATCGGGAATTCCGTTCCACCCCGCTTGGCCTATGTCATGGCATCTGCTGTCCGAGACCAGTTGCTGCGCCCGACGAAACAGGTCGAATTTGCAGTCCGCCCCTTTGGCTTCAGCTCTACGTTTCGACAACGGCAACGGGAACGATCGAAAACATTTCGCGAAATCGCAGCCCGCGCGATCGAGCAACAGTACCCGAAATCTCGCATATCTAACGAGAATGTCGAACCCATCCATGAAGATTATTTTGTTCGTTCGGAGGGGCACTTCAAACGCGCTGAAAGCTTCAGCGCGCCTTCTCACCTGACCGACGAAGAACGAGCCTACAAGATTTCGGTTCGTGACTCCAAGGACAGCATAACCTTGCGTTTTGAACGCTATGCATCGTTTGGAAACGTGAAAGGATTCGCCGAGATAACCGGCCTAAAGAAGTATCTTGGAAGGATTGACCGAGTAGATATTGAAACCAGCCTAGTGGATTATCGTGACGTTTTCCATCTATGGGCTGCGGTAGAACGGGCCCTAATAAAGCGTTCGCGCTTTTTTTCTCTAATAGATATTTACGGTCACTATGCGAACCGTGGAGATACGGTCCAGATTTCGTGCAACTTCGGCCTGCACGATGACCCAACTGACCGGCTACTCCATTTTGTATCGAATTCAGATTCATGCGGCGCATTCTTGACAAAAAATCAAGTCGCCGATGTGATCGACTGCCATCCGGTGGAACTCGAGGACGCGATATCAAACCTGCGCGATGAGCGGTTTGATGTTCGTACAAAGAAGACGCATCCGATAATCAAGAACGGTAGTTTGATCGCGACTTACCCGTTTCCGCTTCTTTCAGCCAAAGCCCTCGTTGTCAGCAAAGTGGAGATGCTGGACGAAAGCGACTTGGAGACTACCGGAGATCAGATCCAATCATACTTGCCGCTGTAATATTCATATCGCCGGGTCAGCATCTCGGGACTAGGTCGATGCTGTTCGTCTTGAGGAAGAGCTACGGCCTGGAAGGTCCCGGCGATAAAGGCTTGCAGCGGAGCAGATGTCTCTGCGGCAGCTAGGTAACGCAGGCTAAAGCGGGGCGCTAATGTGACGGGGTCTATCCAAAGATCATGGCTGTCAAAGGCAGCGTGATGGTTTGGGCACAGCGCCAGTCCATTGGAAACATTATCAGGAGAGTCCGGGGCGCTAGCTGGATAGATGTGCGCGCTCGTGACCAAATTCACACCCAGTCCGCAGAGACAGCATTTCCCACCGTGTGCCAGCTTTACGCGACGACCAAAGGAATGATGACGCACAAGAATACTGGCAGCGCGGCGTGTTCGTTCGCTCGCGATCGGATCTGGGCCAACGGGCGGCGCAGAAGCGGCAACGACCGCTTGGACCACACCGAAAGGAATATCAACGCCTAGGACCTCGACGAACGTCGAAAACAGCTCTGGCCGGAAAGCATAAATGCGCTCGCCTTTCGCCGATTCATAATAGGCTATGCCCTGCACTCGCGCTTCTTGAATTATTCTCCTGTGGAACAAGATGGAGAACCTGGCGTCACGATCAACCCGATCAGACCCGTCCAGCCCTATCAAGATTGGATGATTATCTGCGGACTCGGCCAATCCTATCAGCAGGGGATAGCCAGCAGCATCTCTAACTGGACTTCGATCACCGGGATTTTGGAATCGATACTCGTAATCGCGCCGGGCATGAGGCCCAACATTTGAAACGTGCAGTGCGAGCGACCGCACCTCTTCCCCAGAAGTCAGTTCGGCGATCATCGGCCAGCCGCCCCCACCTTCAATAAGATGCAAGGGGGGATCACCAATAAGCCCGGCTATATGCGGGGCTAGGCTAACACGCTTCAGTGCCACTAAATTGCCCTTCGAAGTTCATAGGGCTACCGACCTCAGTTTACTAGATAGGTCAAGAGAGAGATTGGTGGCGTTTCGTAGTTAGCCACTGCCGCGAAATAATTCGGCTGGTTGAATTGTCAGAGCCAATGACAGTTTAGCAAGAACGCTAACGGACGGATTGCGCCGCCCAGCCTCAATTCCTCGGAGGTATGTCACGTCGATCTCAGCATCATGGGCAAGCTGCTCCTGCGTCAGCTTTTGCTCGACGCGCAGCCTCCGCACATTTGCGCCGACGATCTTGTTCCAGTCCATCGGCCAGACTGATGCCCCGCCGCGCGACATTCACTAGGGACTATAGTCCCTATTTTATTGACAGCGCCGATTAGCGCGGCAGTGTCGCGCCATGTTCGATCTGTGGGCCCCTGAGCACTCGGTGCTGCGCGAGAAGGTGATCGAACACATATTCCTCGCCGAGCTGTCACGGCATCTCCTGCTCGACGTCGGACAACCATTCGAGGTTCTCCGGCCAGAGTACGACGCATTCGGCTATGACGTCGTCGTCCAGGTCGGCGCTGACATGCGGCATATCCAACTAAAGGCCACAACGGCGGGCGGCGCCCGCGCGCACGTCGATGTCCAGCTCGCATTGGCGCAGAAGCCGGGCGGATGCGTCGTGTGGATGTTCGTCGATCCGGCCACCCTCGCCCTTGGCCCATTCCTCTGGTTCGGCGGAACGGTCGGGCAGCCGCTGCCACCGCTCGGCGATCGGGCCGTGCGCCATACACGCGGCGATGCAGGTGGTGTGAAGAAGGTCCGAAGTGGGCTGCGGCGTTTACCGCGCGGCGAGTTCACACGGTTCGAGACTATCGGTGATCTGGCCATGGCCATGTTTTCGGATGCCGCTTCGCAGTCATAGTGCAGGTTCGCTTTCCCGCCCGCGTGGCGCTTTGTTTTCGGACACAATCGAAGGGAAAGCAGCGTGGCAGCATCAGCAAGCAGGGCGACAATGACTCGGAGCGATAAGGGGCCGGTCGCGAGATATGAGGTGCATCGGCAACGCGAGCCGGCCACGCGCGGGGTTCAGCGGCCGCCGGTCGTAGAGGAGTTTCAGGCGCTCGATCGGGCCCGGCTTTCCGCCCTCGGCTATGCACTCGACGGGCCCACGTCGTCCGGCGAGCGGTTCACCGGCACTGTGTCGGTGGTACAGGTTCTTTGGAGCGGCGACCGGCGGGCCACGGCCGATCTCATTGACGTGATCGATGAGCGGGTGGCGTTCCGGCTGCTCAACGAGGTCCGACTGCCACGTCCGCAAGACCTGACTGTTTCGCTGGATAGAATCCAGTCCGAGATCGACGCGCTCGCTCATATCGGCGTGTAGCAGTGCCCGCTTCGGTGTTTCCCTGACGGGCGAGAGGCGAAAGCGCGCATATCCAGACCGATTTGCGCGGCGACCCGCGAATATAATATCAGGGTGCGCGATGCGGCAAATGCATCGAGCCCCCAATATCATGCGACGCTGAAGATCACCGTTTTCCCGCTCTCGATCATCTCTGCATCGATGGGCCACGGGTCCCTGACCCACATAAGCTGCCCCTCGTCCGACCCGGCCTTGACCATGAACTTCTCCCGGTAGCCGAAGCCGCGCAGGATAGCGCAGAGCCCCTTTCTGGCGCGCGTGGGCATGAGGTCGGGGTCTCCCCTGCCCTCAATCAGAAGTTCAAAGGCATCGTACAGGCTGATCGCCTGGTGGCCGGCAAGCTTGCGGATCGACGAGAGAACCGGATCGTCGCCCACGTCACGCCGCGTCATTGGGCTGCTCGTCATCGCCGGTATAGGCACCGATTTCCTGTTCGCGCTTGCGGAGCATGGCGATCTGGAGAGTCCGTTGGGGATTGGTCTTGCCGGTCTCGAACTCGGTATCCTCGTCGAGTGCTTCCAGAACGCGCCGCTCGGCCTCGACGAGCGCCTGGTTCATCTCCCTGTGGAGGTCACCGAGAAGCACGTCGGCCAGCTCGGTCGCGGAAAAGGGGCGGTCGGTGCGCGGCAGGTCGGCAACGCGGCTGCACAGCGCCGCCGCCAATTCCTTGTCGCTGGTCGCCGCGGCATATTCGGCCAGGCTGGCAAGTTCGACCGGGCCTGACGCAGTGATCTGCTGCATGATCCGGCTGCGGCGTTCCGAACCGAGCGTCTCGCGCATCAGCATCTGGACCGGGCTGCGGTAATGAACGGACGCCGCTTTCAGCTTCTCCGCCAGACCGGACAAGCCGCGGGTATGGGCGAGTCTCTGGTCTGCGCTCTCGCGGACGAGTTCGCCGCGGAAGCCGCTGATCGACTTGGCCACGACCGACGGGCGGTCTTTGGCGTCGAGCGTGCGAAGGGAGTTGGACACCTGCTCGCCGTGCCGGTCGAGACGACCGGACAGGTTACGCAGGAGATTGGCGTGGGCCGAGCGGGCCGACTGGATGCGGGTGATCGTGGACCGGATGTCGGTCGGGCTCAGCCATTGGGCGCCGAGCGTTGCCTTGGGTGCGGGCATGTTCTTCTCCTCGAAGGTCATCGCGTCTCGCGACGGGCTTCATGATCCGACCATGCCCAGGCGCAGCCCAGGTAGCGCCCGCCATTGCGGGCATGGCCGAGACGCAGTTGCCTCGGTGCGAAACACGACGATTGGATGGGCTGCACAGAAAAAAATCGGGACCAATATTGATCGGAAGGGCATACTTAAGGCCCGCCGCAGTGTTCAAAGACACCGCGGCGGGCGACGGGCAAAGTTCTATGCCGCCTTCAGGAGTTCGCGCGCCCATTTGCGCTGCATCTTCGGATCAACCCCAGCGACGAGCACTTTCATAGCGGTCAGGCCTGGTCCACAACGCTTATGCACTTCGCGCGCTGCCGCGTGGGCAACGGCGCCATATTCGACAACCTCTGCGGACGCTCCCGGATTACGGGAACGCATCATGGCAAAGTCGCTGCTGAAGACTTCGACCATGCGTTTGTCGGCAGTGATAATCTTTCCCATTCAAACCTCCGAAAAATTGCGCACGGGGTTCGTGCGGGAGCTTCCATCAGGGTTTCAAAGCACCGCAGCTATCAACATTTAGATTAAAGACAGATTCATAAACTGCGCAGGGAAGCATAAGCGTTGCCAACTCTTGGCAGGGCAATTTCCGGCTATGACGGCACCGTTCGGTGTTCCACACGGTGTTCTCGCACGTTATCATCTTCGGGACATAGAAAGAGCTAGCTTGGAGTTAGCTGATCCACTGATCGACGATTAGATAAACATGTAATATCGTCGGAGACCGATGCCTTGAAAATATTATGATGACCGCCATAATATTCAAATGCGACCCAGCTCAATGGAACACACTTGGGGGAAGAAATGAGTTCAAAATATTCGAAGAAGGTGTCTGCGAGGGCCGCCGCCAAGCCAAGCAAGGGAAAAGGCGCGTCATCTAATGCCGACAAGGAGACGTTTCGGACTGGTCGAGCGCCCGCCCATGGAGAACTTATAGACCGTCGCGTTCATGTATTTGTTGACGACCAAAACCTGTTCTACGGAATCACGAATCACGAAAAGGGAAAGGATTTCAGGATCGACTTTGGGCAAATGCTTGCTGAGGTTTGCCGAGACACTGAAGGGAACGTCCGGCCGGTTGCAAGCGCATATATTGCCGGAGTAATTCCAGATGATGATAGCTTTTGGAGTGCCGCTGAAGCGAAGGGATTCACCGTTAGGCGCGGGTATCTAGGATCTGGCAACCGATCAAAACAGGACGACGCCTACTTGATCGCCGAGATTGTGGAGACAATTTGGTCCCAGGACGGACCCGCGACAATCGTTCTAGTCGCCGGGGACGCCGACTACGTTCCCGCTCTGATGAAGTCCCTTGCGAAGGGCTGGCGAAACGAAATCGCGTTTATAGATCGAGGAATTTCGATAGCGCTAGAACCTCAAGTTCATGAGTTTCGAACGCTGCGGGCGGGGGACTTCGAGCTACTTCGACGTTAGCCGACGACATCCGTGGGGCAATAACGCTAGCTGCCAATCCGACGATCGATACAGCGACCATCAAGATCGCGACCGCCAACCTCTTCCAGTGGACGCTCGCGATATTTCGCCTGCTGGAGTGCCGCAGCGGCATTCCATTGTTCGATCGGCATTGTGCCTGGCACGACGAGCACACCGCCGCCGCCAGTGTCTACATTCAGCTTCGCATCGTCGCGATCGCGCCAGCCGTGTCGCGCCTTGGCAAGGAAGATCGCCGCGACGGTATCGCCCTTCCGGGCGAGTTCCATCAGGATGTCCCGAAGCTCTGCTTCCTCAAAGGCCCGCTGCGCTTCGACCTGATCCAGAAGCTCATCGTCGTCATAGATGAGCCGATCGAGGGTCTTCGCGCTGATGGACAGCGCCTTGGCGATCGCTGCCTTCGGATAGCCATCGAGTAGCGCCGCCATGACGCGGTCCCGGTTGGCGTCAGACAGCCGAAACTTGTTGTGGGGTTCGAAGCCTTCGAGCTTCGGTCGCGCTGGCACCACCGACGAGCCAGGCGCGGGTTCGTCGAGGGGGTCGATGCCCATGCGGCGGGCGCGCTTGCGGGGTGATCCAGCCATACCTGCGGGATGGCGCAAGGTTGATGCGGGCAACACCAGCGCAGACACGACCGAGAATCGGCATTTGCTACTTGTTGCCCTGCCTGTTCCATTCCGGCTTGATGAGCCGGATAAGGCCAGTTTCCAAACCGGGTGCGCCGTCCACAGGTAGTCCGTTCCATTCGAAACTCGGCGGAGTCGCAACAAGAACTTGTACGTGCGCCCCGGCGCGAAGAGTGTCCATTATGCGCCCCTTGATGTGCGCCGAAGTTTTCTGGCCCTTGTGGCCGCGAACATAATGCCCGAGCCGCGTGCGAAGGGCGTTACGTGTCAACCCCACATATTTGATCCAGCCATCGACGGCAAAGGCATATACCCCAGCTTCGGCAGGTGCGACGGCGCTGTAGCCAAAGCCATCCGGGTCAGTCAGCGCGCAGTCGCCGAGCAGGATGAAGCCCGCATCGATAAGCCGCTGGATCGGCCAAGGCTCAACCGGCACAACATGCTTGGTCGCTGCCCGTGCTGCGGGCGTTCGTACCCCGATGGGCGCGCCCTGGATCAACGTATTGCGAACATGCTGATAGCGAATGTCGAGAAACTGCGCGATCGCGGCGCGTGAGAAACCGGCACGATCCAAAGCCCGGATCTTGTCCGCCTTCGTCGCCAGGCCTTCAACAATCTTTTGCGGCAGCGTCATCATTGGATGATTGTAACATCGAAGTTGGAGCCGCAAGTCCGATTTGGCAAGCGCGACCGACGTATATCGGTGCCCGGAGCGGTGCCCGCGCACGGGCAACCGTTCCAAGCCTCTGATTTTATATGGGTAAGAGCCTAGGTTTGCCTGATTCCCAATCAGTGGGGCAGATTGCCCGCGCGCGCGGGCGCGTTTTCGGAACGGACGGCGAGCATGACATGCCTATCTGCATTGTCGATTGCGCCCTATGCGATCGATGCTAACGAGACGCCTTGCTCATAGATGGGGTAAACGATCGTGAAGAAGCTTGACGACCAAACGTTCGACGAAATCCGAAAGGCAATTGATCAGGTTCTGGACTCGGAAGCCCCAGGCCAGCTTGGAATAGCCATGAGCTTCGAACTTGCTGGCGAGTTTCTTGTGCGCGATCTCTTGAAAATTGAAAAATTCAAGATGCTGGTGGATTGGGAATCCCGAACTTACCGAGGCCACCATGTGTACCCTGATCCCTGGATGTCCGACTTTACCTATCGTTTCGGAAACTGACGCCCACCCTTCTATCCGGCCAAACTAGGCCACCTTCGGTCAAGACAATGCCTGGAAGACAATACGACGGGGGTGCTCTGCACATTTCTCAAATTCGTGACTTTCTTATCTTTTCTAATCGACCCTTCCCCGATGGTGGGGCTGAAAGGTTCAGATCGGATAAGAATGCGCAATATCCGAGGAATGGCCGAGACACCGCTGTCTTGTCGTTGGATCAGGCCCCCGTCTTGGCCGCCAGGTAGGCCTTCTCCCTTTCAGACGGCCCCTTGGCAGACCACGCGTCGGCTGCTGGCGAGTAAATCGTCACGCCCTGGCCGTTGGTGTTGCGCGTGGGCTTGAAGCCCCGCGCGCGAAGCCACTTGCTGACTGCGTCAACAAGCTTGGCCTCCGACACCTCGAAATGATCAAGCTGCTTGACCCTTACAAGGGCGACGACATCCGCCACCGTGAATAGCGAGCCGAGCTCTTCCATTGCTTTGGAAAGGGCGCCGAAATTCACGATAGGGACGTGGTCGGCCTCCATTCCCTCACGGATTATGCTGAGCTTGGCGCCAGTCATGGGCGGATCGCTGTCGTAGCTGGCATGGCCGACGCCTGCGAGGTCGATCCCTTCCTCTTCATAGACCCTCCGCCCAGCAGACCACACGTTGATGAGCCACCATGAAACCGCTGCCATGTCCTCCTTGCTGGAGTAGTGGCGCTTGAGCCGCTGGAAGACGGGTCCCTTTTCATCGATCGGCACCGGCTCCGGACGCAGATAGCAGATGCGCCGCTCGTCGCCATCGATGCCCGCTGGAATGTAGAACTTCATGTCGGGGTTGCGATTGATCACATAGTTGGTGCCGTTTGGCACCTTCAGCTCACTCTCGCCGTTCATCGGTCGGATGGCGATATAGTCGTCGGTGATTGCCGTCTTCATCGCCTCGTAGGCTTCCCTCGCATCCGGCCATCTGTCGAAGCCGATCTCCTCGCCGAAGAGATTGGCTGCGCCGACCTTCCACCGATCAAACTTGTCCTTCATCTGGGTGACACTGAAGACGCCGCAGTTTCCCCAGCCGAACAGCGTCTCGAACCCGCCCTTCAGCAGACCCTTGCCGACACCCTGGGCGCTCTCGATGACCAAGGCGTGCCTGATCTTGCGCCCTGGCTCAAGCACCCGCAAAGCAAGTTCATCGAGGAGGATTTCCTGCTGATAGGCGTCGCCTGGAAACCACCTGCGCACCTCTTCAACAAACCAGTCGTGGTCGCCCTGGGCTGGCGGCAACGTCGTGTCGTACCAGGTGTTGAGCATGTCGGTGCCGTGGCCGCTGCCAAGCTCTGCCGTGACGATCCTGGGCCTTCCGGGGAAAGCTGCCGCCATGTATACGTCGGGGACGTCGATGCCGTTCTTGCCTTGGGATATGGCACGCACGAGCTGACCCTTACCGCCCGATCGCGCCCAGCCCGGACCATGCACGATTTCCATGTTGCTAGCGGTGAACTTCTCGCCCGTCTCGATGTTGAACCACTTCCCGTCATTCAGGCTGTAGACGAAGGTGCCGTTCACGAACCTAGCGTATGCGTCGGCATCCGCTGCCTGCCTGAGCTTGCGCAACTCGCCCTTTTCGGCTTTTGCCTGCCTGGCCTTGGCGGCATTCGCCTGGCGCTTCGCCTTCACGGCATCCACCTGCCTAGGCAGGGTGTCGGACAGTTCGATGTCGTCGGGAAAATCAAGCCTGGCGCTGAGCTTCGCAGCCGCCGCCTCATGGCCGCATCTGCGCAATTCGACCGCGAGCGTTCCCGCTGTTACGCGACCGGCCTTCCGATCCGAATGGAAGCTGCGCCACCGTGCCGCATTGTTATCCTGATCGCCGAGGTAACGCGCATCGCCGCTGGACCATTCGTCGAACTCTGCCTGTCCATGACCGCCTGTCGCATGATGCGCTGCCATGGCCACCTTCAGCCAGGAATCGTTGCTGGCATAGTCCTCAATGGGCAGGCAAGCGAGAAGGTCAGCAAGCTCGTCGGGCGAAATGATCCCCGGTTCCGCTCCCGCGCCTTCATCGTGGCGACCGAGTAAGTCCAGAAGCGCGGCGGGAATCGTCGGTGCCGCATGCAGCTCGACGCCGAGGGGGTCCCAGGCATACGCTTGGCCGGTCTCTGGATGCTTCGAGCCGGGAGCAACGACATATCCGCCGAGCTTCTTCACATCGAGGCCGGGATAGCCGTGGAGCTTGCCTGCCAATCGGACATCGTCAGGTATGGTCATGTAGATGTGAAGGCCACCCGATCCCGTAGTCACAGTGGGAAAGCCGGACAGGTCGATTTCCAGGTCCTGCTCAAGCTGCCTGAGCCTGTCCACGCCCTCAAAGTTGCGTGGGTCGACGTCAAGCACCAGGTCGCGTGCGCCGAGCCTGACCCCGACATTGCCCGCTCCGTGGTCGAGCCGGTTCATGGCGTCTTCCAAGCTCAACGGCTCCTGCCTGCGCCAGTAGCCGGTCGGCAGCTTCCCGCTCAACGGAATGAGCTCGTAGCGGCTACCTTCGAAGGCGAGCAGTTCGCCGGGCTCGAACCCAAACGATGGGGTGTCAGGGGCGGCCGCCGGACTATCGTGAAAATCGTCGAAGCACCCCATTCCACGCTGACGACCCCCGGGCGCGCCGTTCACGTCGGCGCGCCCATTTTTTTCCGAGTATGTCATGGCGCTACCTCCCCACGCACGAACGCGTCGAGATCGTTAACGTGGTAGCGCACAAGCTTGCTCTGGATCACGTGGTAACGCGGACCTTCGCCGCGGGAGCGCCAAGTCTTCATGGTTCCCGACGAGCAGCCGAGATAGGCCGCCGCCGCATCGCTATCGAGCCAAGGGGTATGCTTATGATCGTCGAGGACGCGCCGCAGCGCGTCCTCGATCGCGAGGATCGAGTCCGATTGCATCTGCAATCTCCTTCAGAATTGAGGAAATTGCCGGAATCTCTCTTGCTCGCTCACTCGGGACGGTCCGGCGACCGCGACACGATACCTAAGGCATCCCGATTCTCGTGTTCGACCCTGTATAACTTGGGCCTGCTGTAAAAGACCTTAATCGGCCGAAATAAGTTTGAGGCCCAACGGATCGATGGTGCCGCCATCCTGCTGACCGACGGCCTGCGGCTTCAGACCTGCGTCAAAAATCATGTCCTCTAGCGCCTGAACGTACGGGCGCAGCTGTTCTACCAAGTGTTGGGCATGGACGTATCCGCCACTGGCGCCTGGCAGCTTCTGGCCGAGCAGCAACGCACTCTCGGCATAGGGAACACCCGCAGCGATATAGAGTGTGCGAGCATGGTGGCGATATTCATGCGGGCTCGGAAGCCCCTTCTCCTTCGGCTCCTCGATATGGCCGCTGCGGCTGGTCACCGACGGCCAGAGCCAGTCGCTCGCCAACGGCGCATCCGCCCGCATCCGGTGATTGAGGATTGCGGCCAACCGACAGCCCATCGGAAGCTGGAGCGCGTCGTCGCTTGTCTTCATATGGGTCAGCGTCAACACCGCCTTCTCCGTGTCCACGTCGTCGCGACGCACCTGCAATATGGACGACCGACGCGCGCCGGTCAGCAACATGGAGATGTGGAGGTCGCGCCGCGCCGGAGTGAGCCGAAGTACATCGGCCCACCACGCCTTCAGGTCCAACGGCGCGACCCTACGGCGCTTCGTTGAGGGAACGTGGAGCGCGGCGACCGGATTTCCGACGAGAGTCTCGTCGATCCGCATCGCCGTGTTCACGACTGCCCGCAACGTCCGCATCACCGACGCAGCGGTCGTCTCGCCATGCTTCCGCTTCAGCTCGCCGAACAGGTCACGGACCATCTGTCGCGAAATGTCGGCCACGGCCTTCTTTCGCCACGCCTTCAGATAGTGGTCGAGATGGTAGCGATACCCCTCCTCAGTCCTCGGCCGGTGCGGCTTCTCAGTCAGATGGGCTTCCAACGCGCGCTCCAACGTGATGCCAGTCTCATCGGGCCCGTCCGTCGGATCGATCCCGGACTGTATCTGCGACATGAGAGCCTTCGCCCGGTTGCGGGCATCGCGCAGCCCGATCCGATCCACCCGATCGATTTTCACCCTCACCGTGCGGACGTGACGACCATTCCGCCGCACGTCGCCCTGGCAGGCGTATGACTTCGTGGTCTTGTGGCATATCACCATCAGGCCACGAACCTGAGTGTCTCGATGGATGCCAGATCCGAGTGGCAGCTCACGGATGCGAGCTTCGGTAAGGTTGAGTACGGCCATGCAACATTCTCCTGCAAACACCGCGTCAGACACCGAACGGCCACCATCCTTGGTTGCCGCTGAATGACGCTGAGTGCTGTGAATGTCGCGGTTTTACGTGCTTGCGAGCCGCCCGCTGACCATGATTAGCCTCAGATTACTCCGCTACGCGGGACTTTTAATCAGTAGGTCGCTGGTTCGAACCCAGCAGGGCTCACCATCCCCAAATAATCTCACGACTGCTGCGGCGCACACGCACGCGCGCGCTTCGCGGCGGTTGGCCAACAGCCGTCAATAATCCTGCTGTCGTTACCTCTGAATTTACCGATTGGCGTGATAAGAGCGGCATCGGGAGCGCACGCATTGTCGGGCAGCCAATTTTGCGGACTGGCTGTACGCAGTTTGACGGCCAAGGCAGGGACAGAATTTGACGACACTCATCACCGGTGCGGCAGGCTTTATCGGCATGCATGTTGCGGCGGCGCTGCTTGCGCGCGGCGAGCGCGTGGTCGGTATCGACAATTTCACGCCCTATTATTCGCTCGATCTCAAACGCGCGCGTGTCGCGCATCTTGCAGCGCGCTATGGCGACCTGTTCGCGTTCAGGGATGTCGATTTTGGCGATGCAGGGGCGCTTGACGCGGCGCTGACCGATGTGGCGATCGACCGCATCGTGCATCTGGGGGCGCAGCCGGGGGTGCGCTACTCGCTCGAAAACCCGGCGGCCTACATTCATTCAAACGTCGCCGGTCATGTGAATATCCTCGAACTGGCGCGCCATCGGACAATCGCGCATCTGGTCTATGCATCATCGTCGTCGGTTTACGGCATGCGTGCCGATACGCCCTTTCGCGTGGCCGACCGCGCCGACGCGCCGATCTCGCTCTATGCGGCGACCAAGCGCGCTGATGAACTGATGAGCGAAACCTATGCGCATCTGTTCCGTATCCCACAGACCGGATTGCGGTTTTTCACCGTTTACGGCCCTTGGGGGCGGCCCGACATGGCGGTGTGGAAATTCACCGAAGCGGTGCTGCAAGGGCGCCCGATCGACGTCTATAATCACGGCGACATGCTGCGCGATTTCACGTTCATCGACGATATCGTAAGCGGTGTCGTTCTGGCACTCGACCACCCGCCCAGCGATGACAAGCAGATGAAGCCTGGCGGCTTCATCACCCCGCACCGGCTGTACAATATCGGCAACAACCGGCCCGAACAGCTGACCGACCTGATCCGCGCCATCGAAACCGCCTGCGATCGCAAGGCCGAAATAAACTTGCTGCCGATGCAGGACGGCGACGTCTATCAGACCTTCGCCGATATCGAAGATATCAGCCGCGACCTGGGCTTTGCCCCGAGCACCCCGATGGCGGTCGGCATTCCGGCGTTTGTCGATTGGTATCGCGAAGACTGGTCAAAGCGCGGGTAACGTCGGCCGCACCGGCCTTATGGCGCAATGGGAGGTAGCCGGTGGCTTGGTCGCAGGCGCGGGATCGAATAGGGCGGATTCGTTGACGGCAAAATTTCCGCTTGGAGGCAAGGCAATCCGATGAATATCCTGTTGACCGGCGGTACCGGCTATATCGGCAGCCATGTTGCGACCGCTTTGATTTCAGCGGGCCACCAGGTCGTCTGCTTCGACAATCTGGCGAATAGCGATGCCGCGGTTATCGAACGGCTCGAAGCGATCACCGGTACGGCGGTTCCCCTGGTCGTCGGTGATATTCGTGATGGCGATGCGTTGCGCCGCGCGATGGCGGATCACGATATCGAAGCCGTCATCCATTTCGCGGGCCTGAAAGCCGTGGGCGAATCAGTCGCCGAACCGATGAAATATTACGACAATAATGTGCGCGGGACGCTGTCGCTGGTCCAGGCCATGGCCGATTGCAGCGTCAAGACGATGGTCTTTTCGTCAAGCGCAACGGTCTATGGCCAACCGCAATATCTGCCGCTCGATGAAAACCACCCGACATCGGCGACCAATCCCTATGGCCGCACCAAGTTGGTGATCGAGGAAATGCTGGCGGACATTGCAGCCTCCGACCCCGAATGGCGCATCGCGACCCTGCGCTATTTCAACCCGGTCGGCGCGCATGACAGCGGCCTGATCGGTGAGAATCCCAATGGTATTCCGAACAATCTGATGCCCTTTATCAGCCGCGTCGCCGCCGGACGGCTCAATGAGCTATCCGTGTTCGGCAGCGACTATGACACGCCCGACGGTACGGGGGTGCGCGATTACATCCATGTCGTCGACCTCGCCGATGGTCATGTTGCGGCGCTCGACGCGATCGTCCAGGCCGCTCCCGGCCTGTCGACCTGGAACCTTGGCACCGGGCAAGGCTATTCGGTGCTGGATATGGTTCGAGCGTTTGAGCGGGTGAACGGCGTCAGCATTCCCTATCGCCTCGCGCCGCGCCGCGACGGCGACGTGGCAAGCTGCTACGCCAGCCCCGAACGCGCGGCGCAAGAGCTTGGCTGGACCGCGCGGCGCGACCTCGACGCGATGTGTGCGTCCAGCTGGAGCTTCGAGCGGACGCTGGCGATGCGCAATGCAGGTTAGCCGAGCCAACCCGCGGCCTCAGCCAGCACCCACAGACCGATCAGCAGGAACAGCGCCGCCGCGACCATCCTGACTTTCGTCAGGTCGACGCGCTTCAGCAATTCATGCCCCAAGAAGATTGCCGGGACGTTGGCAATCATCATCCCCAGCGTCGTCCCCGCGGTCACCGCGACAATGTCATGATATTGCGCGGCCAGCGCGATCGTCGCGATCTGGGTCTTGTCGCCCATTTCGACGAGGAAAAAGGCAACCAAGGTCGTCAGAAACGCGCCGAACCGCGGCTTGGGCGCTTCATCGTCTTCGAACTTGTCCGGGATCAGCGTCCATGCCGCCATGGCCACGAACGACACGCCCACCCCATAGCGAAAGACCGGGCTGTCCAGAAAGGTGGCTGCCGTTGCGCCGAGCAGCGCCGCGAGCGCATGATTGGCAAGCGTCGCGACCAGGATACCGACAATGATCGGCAGCGGGCGGTTGAACCGCGCCGCGAGCAATATCGCGAGCAACTGCGTCTTGTCGCCGATTTCGGCGAGCGCAACGACGGCGGTCGAGGTGAACAAGGCTTCCATGAACAAGCTCCGGGGCCGAGCGGCTTCGCGATTCCAACGGACATCGAACCCGCCGCCCGGCCCGGACGAAGGTCGATGCCATTGGTCTCGCCCAAGCGGTGTCCCGCTTCCACCGCACCACGGCCTCTCGGCCGAGTATGTTGACACGGTGGCCCGTCCGGCTGGACGGCTGGCTACTCCCCAGATGACGGGGGCGGATTAGTCGGGTTGACGGTTTCTGGCAAGGGTTCGGGCGACACGCGCGGAATTTTCCCGCCCGGTTCCGTCTTCGGCGCTCGCATCGCCGCCGTCTCCCCCGCAACAGCAGCAGCGGCCTCGGATTCGGCGATCGCCGCATCCATCGCCTCGGCGCGCGCTTCAATCTCCGCCGCCGCATTGTCGTAACGCGCCTCGAAGTCGGGTTCGTCCTTGCACCCCGCGAGCAGCAGCAACGGCAACAGGGTCATGGCGCCACGCATCAATAATCCTTGCGGTAACGGATGCTGAGGTTCGACTGGCCCGAACCGCCCGCCTGACTGAGCAGCGACAGCGCCCGGGTCAGGCTGATCTCCAGCTGCGTCGCGGTGTAGCCGCGCGCGTCGGTGATCACCTCCAGATAGATGTCCTTGGTGATATACTGCCCCGCGGCAAGCGCTGTTCCCCGTCCGACGGTGTCGTCGGGACCGAGCACGCGCAGGCGGTCGATGCCGGTCGCCGACTGCAGCGCGCCCAAGGGGCTCAATCCCCCGCCCCCACTGCTCAGCGTATTGAGCGAGGAAGCCAGTTGGACCGCCTGGAGCGGCGACAGGGTCGTGATCGAATCGCCGAAAAGGATGCGCGATACGATCTCGTCCTGCGGCAGGCCGGGGACACTGGAAAAGGCAATCTGCGGATTGCTGGCGCGGCCGGAAACCGCGACGTTGACTGTCACCGTTTCGATCGTGTCGCTCGCGAGCAACCGGATCGCCGGGTCGTAAGCATCCCCGGTCGGGAAGGTCACGCGGCCTTCCTGCAATTCAAATGAGCGTCCTGCAAACCCCAGCGTGCCGCGCACCAGTTCGATTTCACCCGTCACGCGCGGTACCAGAGTGGTTCCGCGCAGCACAATATCGGCCATCCATTCCGATTCGAGCCCCATGCCGCTGACATAGATCTCGTCCGAAGCTTTCAGCGCGATGTCGAGACGGATGAGGTCGAACAGGCTGCCGCCGACCGCCGCCAGGCCATCGCCGCTGATCCGCCGACGCCCCGCTGCCGGTTTGCGCCTGATTCCGGTCAGCACTGGCACCTGCGCAGCCCCCTCGCGGACAATCCGATAGCGCGTTTCGGGCAGGCGCAGGCTGCCCGACAGCAGCGCCGCTTGCCCCGCCACCTTTTCCAGCACCAGATTGCCGGTGGCGCGCGCCGCGATATTCTCGCTGCGCGCGAGCCGTGCGTTGTCGAGCGTCATCGCGATGTTCATCGGATAGCCATCGGCCTGCGCGAGGCTGATATAGCCCTTCGCTTCGACCTTGCCGTCGCCCGCCGTCGCCGTCAGTTGGTCGATTTCCAGCCGGTTGCCGTCAAAGCGACCGTTGACGACCATGTTGGTCAGGCGGGTGCCATAGGTCTGGTTTTCATAGACCATGTCCTTGCCGCGCACGACACCCGACAGGCAGGGGTCGGCAACGCTACAGCTGAAATCGGCAGCGACGGCGATCGGTCCCGACACACCCTGATCCGCGGGACCGAAGAAGGAATAGAGTGTGTCCGATGGACCATTATAGCGGATGCCGCCGCCCAATGGCGCCGCGCGCAGCCGCGTCATCCAGTCGCCCGCACCCGGGCCAAGCGGGCGGAGCGACGCCTGCATCCGCCCGATCACGCTGCCGCGTTTGCGCATCACCGCGCGCGCCTCGCCACCGTCGCTGAGCAGCTTGCCGACAAAATTTACATCGACCGGTTGGCTGACCGACGCTGCTGTCGTCCGAGTAAAGCCGGTGATCGAGAGGCGCGCATCGGCGCGCGGGAAACTCTCTGCGCCGGCCTGCTCGAAATCGAGGCTGCCGGTTGCGCGCCCGCCGAGCCCCATGTCGGGGTAAACGGCGTTCAGGATAGCCATATTGACCCGCTCGAGCCGACTCTGGATCATGATCCCCTCGCCAAACCGCCCGGCGACGCGCGCGCTGCTGCCGCGGCCCAGATTGACCATCGTCGGCAGCAGTTCATAACCGTCGGCGCCAGGGATGATGCGCGCAGGCGAGGTGGTGCGGAAATTGATCCCCGTTGCGCGGCCCTGAACCGAGGCACGCCACAGCGCGGGGGTCAGATCGGCATTGGCGGCGACGCGGAACGGCACCCCGCTGGTACCCTCGACGAGCGCCTGCGCCTTGCCGCGTCCGTCGCGATAATCGATCTTCACCCGTCCGACCGCAATGTCATATTCGCGGATACGCGTTTCGGCGATCTGGATGTCGGCTACGACATGCGGGGTGTCGTAGAGCGTGACGTCGGCATCGACGATCGCCGATCCGACAGCCAGCTTGGCCGGTCCGGGCAGCACGACGTTGTTGGCGCGGACGTTGATCGCCGCTGCCTGATATTGCCCCGCAGCGCTCAGCCGGACGAGGCCGCCCAGCCCCTGCCCCGACGCGTTGAGCTGACCAACGAATGGCCCCGCCTGGCTGCGCACCAGGCGCCCGTTGAAACCGATGCCCGACAGATCACCGCGCTCGACATCGATGGTCAATGGTCCCGCCGCGGTCAGCAGCACGACGTCGGCGGCCAGCGGGCCATAATCGGTGTCGCCGGTGGCGGCGAGACGATACCCGTTCGGCGCGCCGTTGATCCGCGCGACCAGATTGGCCAGCCCGATGCCAAGCCCGGGACGCTCCGCCGTCACGACGGCACGCGGATCGCTGATCGTCCCGGCCAACTGAACGCCGACGGGCCCATAGTCGGTCGAACTGGCGCGCGCACTGATCTGGATCTGGCCGTTGGGCGCATAACTCCCCTGCCCGCCGGTGACGCGCAAACGCGGCGCCGCCAGCCGCAGATTGGCGAAGCGCACGACGCCATCGGTGCCGTAGCGGACGTCGCCCGACGCCGTCGCATTGCCACCCAGGAAATCGCGCACGCCCGAGTTGAACAGGCGCGTCGAACGCGCGCGCACGCGCCCGGCGATTTCGAAACCACCGCGCGGCGCGGTCTTCACATCGGCATCGGTGTCGATATCGAAGATGCCGACGCTTTCGACCCGATAGTCGTTGATCCGTCCGTCGATCGCGCCGGTGTAAAAGCCGCGATTGAGGTCGGCGATGACGATCGCCTTCGCGTCGATGCGCGGCGAGCGCAGGCGCAAATTGTCGCTGAGCACCCGTCCATTGCTGTAAGCGAGATCGCCGTCGAGTCGCACCTGGACCAGCGTGCCGCCTGCAACGGCATCAAGCCCGCGGATCCGCGCTGCGCGTCCGGCGACCGGGATGACAATCTGATCGGCGTCGACGCGCGCTTTACCCGCGAGTGCAAGCGTTTCGACGACAATGTCGTTGACCGCGAGGGTCGTGGCGTTCGCCTGATATTCGACCGTCGGCACGTCGAACGCGCCATCCAGCGTCGCGATCGCCCGCACGCCATTGGCCCGCACCGCGGGCGCCACCGCACTCGGACGAAGCAGGATGAACGCCAGTTGCAGCGCCTCGTAGCGGCTGTTGCCGAGGTCGACCCCGCCGCTCACGCCCAGCCGGAAGGCGTCGGACGACAATCGACCGTCGAGGTCGGCCTTGCGGTCGGCGAGCCGGGCCGTGAGATCCACAGCGGTTTCCGGCCCGAGCAGCGCCGCGGTCGGGCCGTCGAACAGGCGCGATGCCTGCGCGGCGCCTTTCACGGCGAATGTGCCGTTTCGTGCCGTCAGCGCCAGCCGCGCGAGCGGTGCGGCGCCAAGATTGGCGGTCAGATTGCCGTTCCAGACTTGCCAGTCGCCGCGCCCTGCCAACTTGGCAGTCATTGGTTGGTCAAAGCCGCCTATGGCAGCGAGCACGCCCCCCTGTGGCGCGCTAACGTCCATCCCTACGTCAAAGCGGTTCGCATCCGGAACGGCATCGAGGCGCAGGGTCAGCGTGTCACCTTTGGCATTGGCGCCGATCGTGGCGGCATTGGCGGTGATCTGCGCCCGCCGGTCGGCGATCGCGATCTTGCCATTCAAGCGCGCCTCCTGCCGCTCTCCCGCGACTGCAGGCTCAAAGACAAAGCGATCGACGCGCAGGGTGCCGACGTCGATATCGAGATCGGGGAGCAGCGGCTCGCCCGTGTCGGGCACGACCTTGAACGCAGGTATTTTCCGCATCGTCATCGTCGCCGCGGTCGCCGAACGAATATCGACATGGTTGGCGAAATAGCGAATCGGCCGCCAGTCGACCCGGACCTCGGGCGATTCCAGAAATACTCCCGTCGGATCGGACAGCGTGAAGTTGCGGATGACCATGCGACCATAGAGCGACCCGTCGAGCCGACCGATGCCGATCTTCATCCCGTTTTCAAATTCATATTTTTCGATCTGGGTGACAACGAAGCGCCGCCCGGCGTCGCTGTTGAGCCCGACAAGGAACAGCGCGAACAACAGGACTAGCCCCAGCAGCGACAGGCCAATCCAGCGCAGAATCGCCATGGGCCAGTTCCGCGGCTGCGCCGCCGTCGCCGTGTCGGCGGCCACGGGCGCCTCGTCGGCCATCAGAACGCCTGTCCGATCGACACATAGACGCTGACCAATGCCTCTCCCGGCTTGCGCCCGATCGGCGTCGCGACGTCCAGTCGCATCGGCCCGAAGTTGGTGTAATAGCGCGCGCCGATCCCGGCGCCGAAGCGAAGGTCGGAAAATGTCGGCGCCGACCCGCGATAAACCTGTCCGGCATCGACAAACCCGACGACGCCAAAATTACCGAAGCGATAGCGCCCCTCAAACGCCGCTTCAGCGACGCTGCGACCACCGATCGGATCGTCATTGGGATCCTTGGGTCCCAGTTCCTGATAGCCAAAGCCGCGCACCGACCCGCCGCCGCCGGCATAGAAACGCCGCGACGGTGCCAGCCGCTCGCGCGCCGCCCCCAGGATCGACCCGACCCGCACCCGCCCGGCCAAAACGATGTTGTCGGTGACCGGATAATAGCCGCTGACGTCGAGACGCGTCCGCGCATAGGGCGAAAACTGCCCGGCGAGCGAGCCTTCGGGCTGGATCAGCGCGGTCACGCGAAATCCCTTGGTGGGATCGAGCAGGCTGTCGGTACGATCCATCCCGACCTGGCCCGTCAGCCCAAAGATCGTGTAGAAATCGCGATCTCGCGTGCCGCGCGTGAAATCATAATCATCTTCGCTCGTCGCAATCAGTTCGGCACCGAACGCATAGGTGAATTTCTTTTGCCAGATCGGGGTCGAATCACGGCTGACTCGCGCCGCAACGCGGCCCGTAATCGCCTCGAACGCGTTGTAATTGCTGCGCGTCGCTTCGGCGACCAGCTCAAAAGTGCGGTCGCGGCGGCCAGCGTTCGACCGGCGCAGCGTCGCGCCGAGCCCTTGCTCCTGCGTCCCGACGACCCCGCGAAAGATCAGCGCACCCTCGGGCGGCAACAGGTTGCGATGCGTCCAGCTGCCTTCGAGGCGGATCCCCTCGCCCGTGCCATAACCCGCGCTCGCCGCCAAAGTCCGCGGCGGTCCCGCCTGCTGCGTCACCAGCATCGTCACATATTCGGTATCGTCGCCCGCACTTTCGCCCGTTGGCTGCGGCTCGGCGGCAACCGTGGCGAACAGGCCGGTCGCGACCAGCGCCTGCCGCAGGTCGTCAACCTTGCGGCTGTCGTAGAGCTCGCCGCGCTTGAAGCGCGCCAACACCGCAACATGTTCGGCATCGAACGCCAGATCGCCCGTCGTCTCGATCCCGCCGAACCGCGATCGTTTTCCGATGTCGATGGGCAGCGTATAAACGCCGTCACCGGTCGCTCCGTCGAGCAGGATGTCACGCTGTCCGACCTCGGCAAAGGGATAGCCCTCTTCGGGTAGCTTCAGCGCGATCGCCGCCTCGGCGCCCTGCACCCGCTGGGCGACGATGGGTTCGCCGACGCTCAGCGGAAAATTGTCGGCGATCAGGTTTGGCGGCACGGTCGGATCGGCCTTCAGGATGATCTCCGCCAGCCGATATTGCGTACCCGGCGTCACATCGATCACCGCGGTGATTGGTCGGCGCTGACGCGGCTGCCCCTCCTGCCGTTCTTCGCGCTCGCCGCGATCGATCCGCGTCTCGACGACGGCATCGTAATAGCCTTCAGACGCCAGGATGCGCTGCATCAACTCGCCGTCGGCGGTCAGTCGCGCCCGCACCATGGCGGCATTGTCCGCCTTGCCATCGCCGTCGTAAAGCGCCGACAAATCGCCAAACAGGTCGGCAAGATCGACGTCGGTACTGTCATCGGCGGGCGCGAGCCCGTTGACCTGGACGGCATATGCGACGCTGACATCACCATCGTCGGCCTCAGCCTCGGCAAATTCGACAGGCTCGACGTCGAAATTTTCAAGCGGCGGCAAAGGTGCCGCAAGTTCGCTGTCGGTGATCGGGGCATCGCCGATCACCTCAACCGCATCGCCATCGGCCAGCGCCGGGATCGGGACGCTATCGACCGCAGGCGTCGGCGCATCCGCCACCGAATCGCTCGCAGTGCTCGGCGCGGCAGCCTGACGCTTTTCAAACTCGGCGATCGATTCGAGCGGCCGATTGAGTTCGGGGTCATCCTCAACCGGGATCGGCGGGATCGCCTTCTCAAACTCTTCGTCGCTGATAATCGGCGCCACCTCGGGAAATGCAACGCCGGGCGGTGGCGGGGTCGGCACCGCGATCGCCGGATCGGATGTTGGTGCCACCGTCGGCACGACCTCTGGCGGTGCAACCGGCTGCGCGCTCGCAGAAGCCGTCCCGGCCAGTCCGAAGATCGAGGCCGACACAATCAATATCGGTCGCAACCGCATCAGGCGCGCCGGGTGATAATCACTGGAGGTTTCAGGATTTTGCATCTGTCAGCCGTCGATACGGCATCTCTGGCTGGCACGCTGCGACGGCGCAACCGGATTCTATGTGGGCAAAGCCATGTTTCCCCTTCGCTTCGTCGCATTTTCATACGCCGTCGACCGGGAGGCAGAAGCCTCGCGCCGCAGCTAGGAATCGACACCAAACAGATCGCGGCTGTAAACCTTGTCAGTCACATCGGCCAGTTCGTCGGTGACCCGGTTGGCGATAATGACGTCCGCCTCGGCCTTGAACGCGGCCAGGTCACGCACGACGCGCGAGTTGAACAGGCGCTCGTCGTCGATCAACGGTTCATAGACGATCACCTCGATCCCCTTGGCCTTGATCCGCTTCATCACCCCGAGGATGCTGCTGGCGCGGAAATTATCCGACCCGGCCTTCATTGCCAGGCGGTGGATTCCAACCACGCGCGGACCGCGCTTGAGGATTTCGGAGGCGACAAAATCCTTGCGCGTCGTGTTCGACGCCACGATCGCCTGGATCAGGTTCTGCGGCACTTCGCGATAATTGGCGAGCATCTGCTTGGTGTCCTTGGGCAGGCAGTAGCCGCCATAGCCGAACGACGGATTGTTGTAGAAACTGCCGATCCTGGGGTCGAGGCAGACGCCTTCGATAATCTGCCGCGAATCGGCATCGTGCATCGCGGCATAGGTGTCGAGTTCGTTGAAAAATGCGACGCGCATCGCGAGATAGGTGTTGGCGAACAGCTTGATCGCCTCGGCCTCGGTATTGCCCGTTTGCAATACGGTCGCATCAGGTTTCAACGAGGCGGAAAGCAAAAGCTGGGCGAACTCCGCGGCGCGCGGATGCGTGTTGCCGACGATGATCCGCGAGGGATGCAGGTTGTCGAACAATGCGCGCCCCTCGCGAAGAAATTCGGGCGAAAAGACGATCGCGTCGCTCTTGTGCTGGGCACGCATACGGACGGTGAAGCCCACGGGAACGGTCGATTTGACGACAATCACCGCGTCTGGCGCCAGCTCCCGCGCATCCGCGATCACCGATTCGACCGAGCTTGTGTTGAAATAGTTGGTGTCGGGATCATAATCGGTCGGCGTCGCGACGACGACGAAATCGGCACCGTCATAGGCCGATGCCTTGTCGATCGTCGCGGTCAGGTCAAGCGCACGTGTTGCAAGATACTCCTCGATCTCCGGATCGGCGATCGGCGATCGGCGCGCGTTGATTTCGTCCACTTTGCGGCGATCGATATCGAGTGCCACAACGTGATTATGCTGCGCGAGCAGCACCGCGTTCGAAATCCCGACATAACCTGTGCCGACAACTGTGACTTTGACCCGAGCGTTCGGCACTGGCGCTGTTCTCCTGCGATACTGCGCGGTCTCTAACAGCCGCGGCAAAATGGCTCAACCGCAGCGATCCAGCCGACTAAGCTCAGGTGCCGCAAAAGGTGATATGGGGCGCCGCATCTTCGGGTGCAGGATGCGCGTAAACGTCCCATTCGGGACGATGAACATAAGGGTTCTGAACGACCTCCAGCAACGCATGCCAAGGCGCCATATCGCCGTCCTCTGCCGCAATCAGCGCGGCCTCAACCTGGTGATTGCGCGGGATATAGAGCGGGTTTACCGCGTCCATCGCGTCCGCGCGTTCGAGCGGCGCGATCGCTTCTCGCTCCAGCTGCGCCCACCAGTCCGCGATCCACGGCGCCATCGCCTCGGCATCGGGCAAAAGCGATTGCAGCATGTCACCGTCGCCGCGAAGCAGTTGTGCCAGCGCGCGAAAGAAGGATGTGAAATCGACGGAATGTTGTTCCAACTCGCCGAACAGCGAATCAATCAGCTTTTCATCATCCTTGTGGGGCTTCCCCAGCCCCAGCTTTGCGCGCATTTCGCTGAGCCATATCGCCCGGAACCGTGCGGGAATCGCGTCGACCAGCGCCTTGGCCGCGTCGACGTCGGCCGGTTCGACGGCGTGGATCGCGGGCAACATCGCCTCGGCAAAGCGCGCCATGTTCCAATGCGTGATCTGCGGCTGGCGGCCATAGGCATAGCGCCCGTTGGTGTCGATCGAGCTGAACACGGTGTTCACCGCAAAGCGGTCCATAAAGGCGCACGGGCCATAATCGAGCGTCTCGCCGCAGATCGCGACATTGTCGGTGTTCATCACGCCGTGGATGAAACCCACGCCCATCCAGCGCGCGACAAGTTCGCATTGCAGGCCAATGACGCGGTCGAGCAGCGCGAGGTGCGGGTTGTCGGCCCCGGCGAGGTCGGGGAAATGCCGCCGGATGCTGTAATCGGACAGCTGCGTCACATGGTCGGCGCCGAAATGGGCGGCAAAAAACTGGAAGGTACCGACGCGGATATGGCTGCTCGCGACGCGCGTCAGCACTGCGCCGGGATGCGCGCGTTCGCGCTGGACGCGATCGCCCGTCGCGACCGCAGCGAGCGCACGCGTCGTCGGCACTCCCATCGCCGCCATCACCTCCGAAATCAGGAATTCGCGTAAGACGGGCCCGATCGCCGCCTTGCCGTCGCCGTTGCGCGAAAAGGCGGTCGGCCCCGAACCCTTGAGCTGCACGTCGAAACGGGCTCCGTCGGGGGCAACGATTTCGCCCAGCAGCAGGGCGCGGCCATCACCGAGTTGCGGCGAGAAATGGCCGAATTGGTGACCCGCGTAAGCGAACGCGAGGGGGTTGGCACCCTCGGGCAGCGCGTCACCCGAAAACAGCTGGGCCAGTTTCTCGTCATCCGCGCCCGCAGTGCCGAGGCCCCGTCTTTCGGCCAGCCCGTCATTGAAAGCCAAAAGCCGTGGCGCCGACGGTTTCGCAGCTTCGGCGGGCGCATAGAAGCCTTCCATCACCTCGTAGAAACTGTTGTCGAACGCAAAATTCATTTCACAGCTCCCGTCGCCCCTTAGTTTGACCGCCAAGATGATAATTGCAAGGCGCCCCAATTCGCAGCACGGCTTCGGAATCCAGTGTTCAGATGAGCAAATCCGGCACCCGGATGAGGGAAATATCTTTTGCTTTCAGTAATTTAATATCGCATTTTCCTTATTGACGTCAACAGGAGAAGATAGAAGTCGAATTGATGCATGACCGGCCGGCGCGGATGCGCCTACGTGAGCACGCATTGCCGGGCTCTGTTGCAGGGGACGAAACGATTGCCGCGGTCGACCGGGCCGACAATGGGTAACGATGACGCTCGTTACCAGTACCGCGGCTTTCATCGGCATGCGTCGCCGCAGCGCTGCGACAATCCGGGCGGCTTTTGCGACAACTAATCCTTCGCCCCCGCGGTCCGATGCCCGTCAGTTCAGAGTCGGCCCAATCCGGTAACGGTAGCGTCAACGTCGAGGCGCAATCCATTGAAGCCGTGGACCGGGCGTCCGTCATACGTGACCTTCGTTTCTATCGGCCGCGTTCGGTTCAGATTAGACCGGCGTATCCGAACCCTCAGCAGGTGCGCCGGATCCTCAGACGCCATGAGCGATTCGGTGATGTTGACGTGGCAATCGTCGATCGTCAGGTTCGCAGAACTGCCGGTTCCGAGCGCACCGGGTAGAAAAAAATATCGCGACAGCCCGTTATCTGAGAGGTTCGATATCCGGTAGGTCCGGGGACTTGTATCACCAGCGAGATTATACTGGAGCCCGATCAGCACCTGCTTTAGCTTACCGGTAGTATCGTGGACGACAATGTTGCGGATTTCTCCGTTTCCAAATGCAAAGCCCGGTGATCGCGCGTGCCCGGCACTCATCGAAATCACGGTTGTCGGCCGTTCATGTGCCCGGCCGGAATAGAATACTTCAATATCGGCCACCAGCCCGTCGCCATGCTGGTGATTGATCTCGGCTGCGCCGTAAATGGTCGATACGACCGAACGGAATATCTTTACATTCTGGGTCACGCCGCCGCCTCCAGGCGCATAAACCTTGACGCCTCGCCCTGCTGCTTCGCGGATGACGCCACTCCGGATGATTGGCCGCGTCCCGTCTCTCTCGGCCGACTGGAAAACCAGTATGCCGTCGATGTCAGTACGCTCTGGCGACGACGGCGGATCGTCGCTGTCGATGTGCGAAACCGAAAAATCCTCGATCAGGACATGCTTGGCGCTGATCGTTGAAGGAAGAATCGCCGTCACCCCGATACCCAGACACCCTTTCGACCCCGAGAGCCCCGCGCGCGCGGCGCGGGAGACGCGGCTCACCGAAATATTGCGGAGGTGCAATCGGTCGAAACCACCCATGAAAAGGACGCCAGCGGCGCCATAGGCATTGGTCGGCGCCCCATCGACCGGACTCCGTCCTGCGGTCATTCGCGCGTTCACAAGGGTGAGTCCGTCGACGCTGAAATCGCGGCGCATATTGCCGGACACGGTCTCGAACCGGACGAACAGCGGCATCGAGACCAAACTGGCGCCGTCGATCGTCAGTCCGCCGTCGATTCGGAAGGGGTTGGCTCCCTCCGAATAGAGGCAAAGCGCCCAATGATAGCGCGGGCCCTTGTACAACAAACGTCGCGGTCGATCGGTTGTCAGGCGATAGGATAACCCCGGCCGCGCATGCATCGTGATCGGCGCATCGACGTCGAAATCGCGGTCGATGATCAAGGCTCCGCCGATTTCTGCCCAGCGCGCGAAGGCGTCAGACAGCGTCGAAAATCTCGATGCCGCCAGTCCGTCCGGCGGCAAATTCTGTGCCGAGCAAGCGGCGTCGACCGGCAACATAAAGACTCCGACACCGGCGATCACAGACCGCCGGCGCCATAATGGAGCGCGTCCGCACTTGTCCTGAAAATCCATTCTCCAACATCTAGAGCGAACCCGAATGCAATCCAATCCCGACCGGAATGGAATCTTTGTCGATTGCCCTGTCCCTCGCCAAAATGTAGAGGCGATCGCCAATCCACCGGAACCTTTGCGGCGCCCGGTCATTTCTATGCGGCAATCGATTGTCGGGGAGCTCCCTTTGAAAATTGCGACTTCATTCAAACACGCAACCGCTTATTATATCGATCCTGATGCGACTTCGTGGCGCAACGGGCGATGATCGGACCTGATCGCTGGCGCCATGGGTTCATCCTATCCATGGGACAGCATTTGACCGACCACAGATGGCCTTTCTGACGATGGATTGGCTGAGAGATTCACGTTGGCCTGCTCTTCCGGCGTATATTTCGGGCTTTGTGCTCGAACGGACGCGCGACGAACGCCGATTCGCCGCGGCTGCGTTGGACGGTGTCCTCTGCGTTATTGCCGTATGGATCGCCTATTCGCTGCGGCTAGGTACGTGGGATTTCTTTTCCCAGCCCGTGGTAAATTTTGCGATCGTCACATTGCTCTGCTGGTATCCAATCGCCCTGGTTATGGGTATCTATAAGTCGCTGATCCGCTTTTCGGGTGCACGAACGATCGCCAGCCTCGCCGCTGCCTGTGCCGCGCTGACCGTTCCGCTCATGATAATTTTCGTCCTGTACCGGCTTCCCGCTGTTCCGCGAACAATGAGCATTCTCCATCCGCTGGTGTTCCTGATGCTGCTGGCCTCCAGCCGCATCATGATCCGGTTCGCGCTGCTCGATATGCTGCACCTCGTGTCGACCGGGGCCCGCCGCGTCCTAGTCTATGGCGCAGGCCGCGCCGGCCAGCAACTTGCGCTCTCATTGCGCCACGAAAGGCAGGTCTATGTCGTCGGCTTCATCGATGATGACCTTCGCCTCGACGGTCAGCGCCTCGACGGTGTTCCCGTTTTCGGATCGAACCGGCTACACAAGATGCTCGAAGAAACCGACGTCGACGAAGTACTGCTTGCTATCCCCAGCGCCTCGCGCTTGCGTCGCCGCGAGATCATTGAGACGTTGCAGGAGACCGACGTTTATGTCCGGTCGCTGCCCAGCCTGACGCACATCATCGAGGGCCGGGTAACAGTCAACGATCTGCGCCAGATCCAGATCGACGAACTTTTGGGCCGCGAGGCCGTCGCCCCCAATGAATTGCTCATGGGCAAGACGCTGGTCGGCAAAACGGTGCTGGTTTCCGGCGCTGGCGGTTCGATCGGCAGCGAATTGTGCCGCCAGATCTTGCAGTCGCACCCCGCCCGCCTGGTCCTGCTCGAGCAGTCGGAGTTTGCGCTTTATGCGATCGAGCAGGAACTGTCCGATATGGTCAAGGCGATGGAGCTTCAGGTTCCGCTGATGCTTGAGCTCGGCAATGTCGCCGACAGATCGACGATGATGCGCATTTACGCGAACCACCGACCCGACACCGTATTTCACGCTGCCGCCTACAAGCATGTTCCGCTTGTCGAAGCAAACCCGATTGCCGGTATCCGTAACAATGTCATGGGAACTCTCTACAGCGTCGAGGCTGCGGAGGCGCATGGGGTCACAAATTTCACGCTTGTCAGCACCGACAAGGCAGTGCGGCCGACCAACATCATGGGAGCGTCGAAGCGCCTGTGCGAGTTGATCCTCCAAGCGCGGGCGACACTGTCCGATGGATCAACAACGTTCAGCATGGTCCGCTTCGGCAATGTCCTCGGCTCGAGCGGCTCGGTCGTTCCGCGTTTCAAGGCCCAGATTGCCACCGGCGGACCGATCACGGTCACCCATACAGCGATCACCCGCTATTTCATGACAATCCCGGAGGCCGCCCAACTGGTCATTCAGGCGACCGCCATGGCGAAGGGCGGCGAGGTCTTCGTTCTCGACATGGGCCAGCCGGTGAAGATAATTGATCTGGCGCGAAGCATGATCCGTCTCTCGGGACTCAGCGTGCGCGATGCCGATCATCCCGAAGGTGATATCGAGATCGTCGAAACGGGTCTGCGGCCGGGCGAAAAACTCTATGAGGAACTTTTGATCGGCGACAATCCCGAGCCGACCAATCATCCTCGCATCCTGCGCGCGCGCGAGCGGATGTGCCCGTGGGACGAGCTGCAGTCCGAACTCGACGCACTTGACGAAGCAATCTATCGCACCGGAAACGCTTCAGCGATCATGGGCGTCATCGGACGGCTTGTGCCCGAATATGTTCCCGACAAAATATGGGCCGAGCGACTGGCCTAGATTAGCTAGCGGCAGCGCCTACCACGTCGCGGAGAACAGCGGCGCTGAGTTCGATCTGTTCCCTCGTCAGCGTCGGATGCACCAGCAACATCAGGCTTGTCTCGCCCAGCAGACGCGCCGTCGGCAAACGCTGCGCCGGGCGTGTGCCGGTGCCGTCAAACGCCTTTTCGAGATACACCTCCGAGCAGCTCCCCTGATAGCAGGGAACACCGCGGGTATTGATCTCGCTGACGATGCGATCGCGATCCCAGCCAGGTTTCAGCTGCTCGGGTCGAACGTAGGCGTAGAATTTATAATGGGCATGGACGCTACCATCCTGCTCCAGATCGGGAACCCGAACCGGCCCCGTCTCGTCCGCGAAAGGCGCCAAAGCGTCGCGGAGCACGGCGGCATTCCGCGTTCGCGCCTCCGTCCACTGGGGCATCCGCGCTAGCTGGATGCGGCCGATGGCGGCTTGCATCTCGAGCATTCGCCAATTGGTCCCGAAACCTTCGTGCAGCCAACGAAAACCCGGCGGATGATCGCGCTCATAGACGGCATCCCAGCTCTTGCCATGATCCTTGAACGACCACATGCGCAACCAGACCGAACGGTCGTTGGTCGTAACCATGCCGCCTTCGCCGCCCGTGGTCATGATCTTGTCCTGGCAGAAGGACCATGCGCCGACATGCCCGATCGAACCAACACTGCGCCCCTTGTAGCGCGCGCCATGCGCCTGCGCGCAGTCCTCGATCACCTTGATTCCCCGTTCTTCAGCTAGTGCCATGATCGGGTCCATGTCGGCGGACCAGCCGGCCAGATGCACCACGATGATGCCTTTGGTTCGGTCGCACAATCGAGGCGCGATGGTCGCCGCCGAGATATTGCCGCTGGCCACATCAACGTCCGCGAAAACGGGAACCGCGCCCGCGTTGACGACGCAGCTCACCGACGCGAGGAATGTCCGCGGCGTAACGATGACCTCATCGTCAGCACGTCCTCCATAGACGCTGCCGATCCCCAACCCTTGAAGGGCAAGGTCAAGCGCGACAGTTCCATTGGCAACGGCCACCGCGTGCGCGGCCCCGGTCCAGTCAGCGAACTCGCGCTCGAACTCGCGGCATTCATGTCCAGTCCAGTAATTAACTTTGTTGGACCGGAGCACCGCCTCAACGGCGGCAACCTCTTCCTCGGTGAAGCAAGGCCAGGGGGCGAAATCGGTGTTCAGCATTGTGGGTATGCGATCCGAGACTGTCGAAAGGGCTTAGCCCATCGCCCCTGAATCCGTCGCCGTCAACCTTTGCACACGGCCCCTGTCCCACTTGCCATTGGTTCACTCCTTTTTTCGGTTTGAAATCGAACGAAATTTCGTTGCCACGTGCCGGAACGCCAGCGGACGCACCATGACTGCAAAGATCGGACTGAATTTAGCTGAGACCAGCGCCGCGCCTTGCTTCGGAGCCGCAAATCAGGATAGCATGACGTTTGAGCTTGGTCCCGGCGATGTTTGGTGCTCGGCTGCGTGCTAACGATCAGGGCTAATCATATCTCGATGGAGAGGCTGACATGGGTAACAGCAAAATCATTCTGGTAGGCGGCGGAGCCTTCGCGCGCGAGTTACTCTCTTGGATATTGGACGCATCCGATGCGACGCCGCTCCCCCCGGTAACGGGCTTTCTGGACGATAACGCAGACGCATTTACCGGTTTTCCGGGGTCCGATGTCAAATGGCTGGGATCGCCTTTGAGTTACCAGCCGGAAGAAGGCGACCTCTTCGCCATTGCCATCGGCGATACCAGCGCAAAAGCATTGATCTGCGCGGCGCTCGCGGCCAAGGGGGGCAGGTTTCTTACGGTAATTCACCCGAGCGCGATTATCTCCCGGTCGGCGAAATTGGGGGCGGGCGTGATTGTCGGGCCGAACAGCTATATCGCCACGCACGCGATGCTTGGGGATTATGTCTGCGTCAACAGCCTGAGCGGCATCGGCCACGACGCGGTGGTTGGCGCGTCGGCGACGATCAGTTCGCAAGTCGACGTAACGGGCGGCGTGACTGTTGCCGAAGAGGTCTTCATCGGCTCGGGCGCGCGCCTGCTGCCCAAGATTTCGGTCGGCGCGCGGACGCGAATTGGGGCCGGCGCAGTTGTCGTGCGCAGCGTCAAGCCCGACACCACCATGTTTGCAAAGCCAGCAGGGAAGCTATGACAATTGAAAGCGGTGAGGCGGAGCTCCATTTCTGGGACAATTACTGGCACCTGATCTGTCACCGCAGCGAAGTCTCCTCGGCCCGTGACTTTCTGTTGCTGAACGTAAACGGCGAAGAGGTGGCGGTCTTCAACGATGGCGCCAGCGTCATCGCCTTCGACAATCTGTGCCCGCACCGCGGCGCCAGGATTTTTACCGAAAGCTTCGGAAACGCGCCGTTTCTCTGCCCCTATCATGGCTGGTCCTACTCAAAGGGCCGTCTTTTTTTCGGGCGTCGCGATCAGTTCAAGGCATGTGCGGGGACAGAGCCCTGGTTGCCAACCTATAAAAGTAGCTGGGTCGGTGAATTTCTGTTCATTTCCAAGGCGGCTGAACACAGCGTCGAAGAACAACTCGGAGAAACTTACGAAATCATCAAGGATATATCAGACAATATCGACTACCGCTATGATTTCAATAGCTATGAATATGAATGTTCATGGCAAATAGCAGTCGAAAATGCCCTGGAACCCTATCACGTTTCTTCAATTCATCCAAAAAGCCTTGGAACCCTGCAACTTGGTGATGGAGAAAACACCTACTATGGCGAAAATTCAATTTGGAGAACCAGTGTCGGCGATACCAGAATGGAGAAAACCCTGAATAAATTTTCCAATATGATGGATTTGAAATCTAGGCATGATGGATATATGAACATATATGTCTTCCCATTCTCGATGATCTCTTCGACCTTTGGAATGTCATACTCGATTCAGCATTTTCTTCCTTCACGAGAGAGAAGAAAGGCCCATTTCATAAGCAGGCTATTCCCGAGCCGGCTGAAGCCGGACGCGAAGACCGGCTTGTTCGAGGACTTTTTCTCGTCCACGGCCCAGATGAACCGCCAGGTATTTAGCGAAGACGCAGCGATCTGCTCGCGTGTTCCGGTTTCGAGCTGGAGCCCGCAAGCCCCTTCCTTCTATGCCGATTCCGAGGAACGGCTGGTCCATTTTCGCCGCACTTACCGGCATAGCATGGAGCGAGCAGGGTTAGCGGATTAGTCACGGTCTTTTTGGGCTTTTATTGGCCATGGCGCTTCGCTAGGGAATGCGAGGTCGGCGGATCGTTGTCCCCCTGCGACCGCGAGGTAAAAAGTGACAATGTCTCCACAGCGCACGATTCCGGCGAGGATAGCTGGAATCGCAACATATCTTCCGGAGCAGCGTTTGAACAACGATGCGCTTGCATCGGTATTCGAAACCTGGTCGGCCGAAAAAATCCTTGAAAAGACGGGCATTTCGGAACGCCGCATCGCTGCACCCGATGAAACGGCCCTCGACCTCGGCATCGCCGCGGCCAAGCGATTGCTCTCGCAACTGGACGTAGATCATCAGTCGATCGACCACCTGATCTTCTGCACCCAGGCACCCGACTATATATTGCCGACATCGGCTTGCATCATGCAGCACCGCTTGGGGCTGCCGAAGTCAGTTGGCGCATTCGACATCAATTTGGGGTGTTCGGGTTACGTATATGGCCTGTCGATAGCGGCGGGGCTGATTGCCGGAGGCATCGCTGGACGCATTCTTTTCGTGACTGCCGACACCTATTCCAAGTTCATCCACGATGAAGATCGCAGCGTCCGGACGTTGTTCGGCGACGGCGCTTCTGCAACCCTTATCGAAGCGACAAGCGAAGGAGATTCAGCCTCAATCGGCCCCTTCGTGTTCGGAACAGATGGCGCAGGTGCGGAGGAGTTGATCGTCAAAACAGGCGGGGCGCGCCAGCCCAGAACGGCCCAGACGGCCATTGTCGAGCAGGATGAGTTCGGAAATGTTCGGTCGCAGGACAACTTGTACATGAACGGCACGGCGGTGATGAGCTTCACGCTGCGCGAAATCCCGCGGCTGCTTGGCGCCATCAAGGCGGAAGCCGAGTTGACGGATGATGACATTGATTTTTTTGTTCTGCATCAAGCGAATAAGTTCATGCTCGACGCCTTGGTGAAGAAGATGAAAATTTCTCCGGAAAAAGCACCGTACTTCTTTGAAGAAATCGGAAACACTGTGTCGTCCACGATCCCGTTTGTCCTAGAAGATCTCTTTCGAAACAAAAAGATCGATTCTGGAACGCAGGCAATGCTTATGGGTTTTGGAGTAGGCTTGTCCTGGGGCGGCGTAGTAGTGAAATTCTGAACGACATTCTGAAGCAAGGATATTCCAATGAATGATTTGTACGTCGGTTTGGCCGACATATTTGAAATTGAACCCGATGAAATTGGCCCTGACACGGTACTCGAAGATCAGGCGTGGGATTCGCTCGCCATGGTTTCGCTGATCGCGTTGTTTGACGAACTCTACAGCAGGGAAGTAAACATCGAGGCGCTCAAAAATTGCGCCACGGTGGCTGATATCGAAAAGCTCGCTGCGGGATAAATTGAGTGGCCGCCACCCCTGAACCATCGCGCGTTCTTCGCGGACGTATCAAGATAAGCGGCGTCGTTGCCTGTGTGCCGAAGCGGCGCATTCAGAACGACACCTATATCGAGCAGTTCGGTCCGGCTGCAGAGCAGATCATCAAGATGACGGGTGTTCGGGAAAGGCCTGTCGTCGAGGGCAGCCTGACAACCGCCGATCTTTGCGAAGCCGCGGCGGAATCATTGCTGCGCACGCTGGATGACGACAAGTCGAGTATCGACGCGGTTCTGTTCATCAGCCAGACGCCCGATTATCGCCTCCCGGCGACGGCCTGTTACCTGCAGAACCGCTTGGGGATACGGCCGGGCGTCATCGCTTTTGATATCAATCTCGGTTGCTCGGGCTACCCCTATGGCTTGGCCCTCGCTTCGATGCTTATCGAAAGTGGAGCGGCGCGCAATGTCCTGCTGCTGGTCGGGGATACTATTTCGCGGATCGTTTCTCCCGACGATCGGGCGACGGCAATGTTGTTTGGCGATTGCGGAACCGCCACGCTGGTCGAGGCCGGCGAGGAGGACGCAGTTTTCGTGCTGGGCACCGACGGACGCGGCGTGCCGAATCTGATCGTGCCGTCGGGCGGATACAGGGACGCGCCAGTAGATGAACGCAATCCCAATCCGCCCGGGTGCCTGTTCATGGATGGAGGCGAGATATTCAGTTTCACGCTGAGCGCCGTGCCGCCCCTGTTTCAGCAGCTATGCGAGGAAAGCGGTCGCGTTGTTACGGATTTTGACGCCATATTGTTCCACCAGGCCAATGCGTTCATGATCAACCACCTGCGAAAAAAGATCAAAGCCGACGTCAAGGCGGTGCCGATCAATATTGATCGGTTCGGCAATACGAGTTCGGCCACCATTCCCCTTTTGATGGCGACGGATTGCGCCGACAGGCTGAAGGCTCCCGAGTTGTCCAATATTGCGATGCTGGGTTTCGGTGTGGGCTATTCATGGGCCGGTGCAGCCATGAAATTAGGCGGCTTTGGCTGCGCGGAGTTGATAGAGCTATGATTTTCCGAACCGACGCGCTGGCGTCAAAGCATATTTTCATCTCCGGCGCATCGTCGGGTATCGGCCGTGAAACCGCGATCATGATGGCCGGCTGTGGCGCCCGCCTCTCGCTGTGCGGTCGTAGCGAAGAACGGTTGAAGGAAACACGCTCTTTGCTTTCTGGAGAGGGGCATCGGATTTTCTGCGCGGACTTCGGGCAACTGGACGAAGCACATGATGTCCTGGTCGCGGCGAGCAAGGGCGACGCCCCCTTTCAGGCCGTCTTTCATTCTGCCGGCATCGCGTCGCTGCGCATCGCCAAGCTCTATAATCAGGAGCATATCGACAGCGTCTTTGCCGCGAGCGTTGTCGGAGCCATGGCGATTGCGAAGGCCTGCGCGAAGCGCAAGGTTCTCGACGACAGCGGTTCGATCATCTTCATGTCGTCGGTCGCGGGCATCCGCGGACGCGCCGGCATGGGCGGCTATGCAGCCGCGAAAGCGGCGATCGGCGGCCTGACGCGCGCGCTCGCCGCCGAATTTGCGGCCAGGCGCGTTCGCGTCAACGAGATCGTGTCGGGCGCAGTCGAAACGCCAATGCATGGCGGCATCGTCAAGAACCTCGACGAGACGGGAGAGAAAGCATACGCGGATCTGCACCTGTTGGGGTTCGGCCAGGCCGAAGACGTTGCCAGCATGGCGACCTTTTTGGCGAGCAATGCGTCAATCTGGATCACCGGCGCATCGATTGCGATCGACGGTGGCTATTCGGCGACCTGAAATGGCTCTAGCGTTCCTCGCGCTGCGTCGAGCCTTCAAAGCGTGACATCGTCGCCTCGCCATCGGCGCTGATGCCGTCGCGGCGCAGGACCTTTGCGACCGTCAACCCCAATATCTTCAGGTCCAGCGCAAAGCTGCGGTTATCGACATACCAGATGTCGAGCGCGAACTTGTCGTCCCAGCTCAGCGAGTTGCGGCCATTGACCTGTGCCCAGCCGGTGATGCCAGGTCGCACGTTGTGCCGCCGAGCCTGTTCCGGGCTATAGAGCGGCAGATAGTCCATCAGCAACGGGCGCGGCCCGACCAGGCTCATATTACCTGCAACAACGCTCCAAAGCCCTGGCAGCTCGTCAAGACTCGTCGCGCGGAGGAAGCGGCCAAAGGGGAGTAGCCGTTCCTCATCGCCCAGCGGCTTGCCGCTCGCATCGCCGGCATCGAGCATCGTACGGAACTTCAACATGCGAAACGGCCTTGCATGAAGGCCGGGCCGCTGCTGCGCGAAGAGGATCGGGCTGCCCAGCTTGATCCGCACCAGCGCCGCGACGACGAGCAGGACGGGCAGCAGTACCGTCAGGCCGGCCAGCGCGACCGTAAAGTCGAAAATGCGTTTCAGCATCGCCGCCCCTCCGCCACCCATCCGGCCCAGCGTTTTGACAGCACCTCACGATCGAATTCTTGCTTCGCGAGCCGCGATGCTGCGGCTCCCATGGACGAAAGCGCCGCGCGATTGTCAGCGGCCACCATCAATGCGTCGGCAAAGGCCTCCGCATTTTCGGGCGGCACAGCATAGCCCGCGTTGTTCGTCTTGACGAGGTCGGCGACCCAGCCAGGATAGTTGGTGAGCACCGGCAAGCCCGCTGCCAAATAGTCGAAGAATTTGTTCGGCGATGTCCCGTAGTAAAAGGCCGGAACATTGGCGAGCAGTTGGAGGCCGATGTCGGCACCCGCCATCAGCCCGGCGAGCTGCGCCTTCTGGACCGGCGCATGGAACTGCACATTGCCCAGTCCCTCTACCGTGGCCCGCGCCATCAACTCAGATTTCATCTTTCCGTCGCCAACGAGCAGGATAACGATGTCGTCACGGCCGCGCGCCTTGAGAACCGCGGCGGCGTCGAGCGCGGCATGCAGTCCGTTCGCCTGCCCATGTGCCCCGGTGAACACCCCCAGCAACTGGTCATCGCGAACCGACCCCGGACGCCAGGGCTGAGCACCATCAAAAATGCCGATGTCGCACCCATTGGGAACGATCGCGATCCGCTCGGCCGCTACGCCGCGTCGGCGTATCCCTTCCTCGATCCCCGGCGACAGAGCGACGCAGCGCTCGGCATTGCGATACGATAGCCATTCGAGCGCCGAGAGACCGGCGAGGACGACAGGGTTCGTCACCACGCCCATCGCCTTCGGCAACTCCGGCCAAAGGTCACGCACCTCGAACACATAGCGCTTGCCTCGCAGCCAGCGCGCCGCGATCACGGGGATTCCCGCCGTCAAGGGCGTCGTGGTCGCAAAGGCGAGGTCATAAGGCTCGCGCAAACAAATCTTGAGCGCGCTTGCGACGAAACTGAAGAAGGTTCCCGTTCGCTTGAGAAGGCCGTCACTATTCGAATAGCTGAGGTCGAATTCAACTACATCAATGCCATCAACCACCCCGCGACGACGCCCGCCAACGAAGGGAGCGGTCAGCCCGGTCTCGCCCATGCCGTGACTGCCGCAGAGCATCGTTACCTTGTGCCCTTCAGCCAGCAGCCGCTGCGCCATCTGATAGGAACGGATGCCAGCAGCCCCCTTCGGCGTCGAAAAATGCTGATGCAGGTATAGGATATGCATGGGTCAGAAAGAACCTGTGGTCGAAATGGTGCATGGCCCGCCAACGGTAACGCTGAGGACGTTTACGGGATCGATACGGTGGTAATCACGCGCCTCGCGGCCAGCCTCGAGCGCTAGACTGCCCTCGCTTCCCTCGATCAAAATGTCCAGCGACAGCGCACCATTGTGCAATCGATTGCGGTCGAGCTGCCACGCGCCGGCAGGCAGGCGCCATCGCAGCGTCGCCTGGGCAAAGGCGCCCGCTAGCTCATCGACGCAGGAGAAGCCATCGTCGCGTAGCTCGACCCGACGCCAATGGCGGTTTCCGTGCGCGTCGCGATAGCCCGCGGCCGCTTTCCCGCCGGCCGCTGGAACGACCCGTTCGGCCAAAATCCAGCCGCCGAACAGGAAGCGGCCAAGGCGCGGCATCTGGTCGCGCCCGTCAAAAATCACGCTGTTATGGTAGGCAGTCCCGGCGAAATCTCCGTCCGGTACAGCAGGATCATTATAGCTATAAGTCCCGGCATCGCGCAGAAGGTTGACGCCATCGACCCAGAGATCGACGTGTAGCGCATCGGCTTGCGCCGGCCGGAAGCGGAAGCGCGGATAGCGCATGACCAACCGCGCGCGGGGGGTGTGCAACACATGCCAGCCACCGTCGTCGTGGCTGCGGCTCTCCATCGTTTCGGCATGGTGACCGGGCAAGGCGACGCCGAGCCATGTCAGCGCGTCGTCCCAAGAGCCGGCGTCATATGCTCGCGCTTCTTCGAACAAGATCGTCGCGAGTTGGACGCTTGGGCGGAAATCGCGATAACCGCTGGGCGTGAGAGGCAGCAGCCGTGCGCCGTCGCTCGCGCCGATATTAGGGGCATCGCCGGTTGCAGGGTCGACGATCGCGCGCAGCCAGCGGCTCGCGGCGCGCAGCCGGGCATAGCTGGTCGCGCCGAGTTCGGGTGCGCCGAGCCGTCGTCGCCAGAGTTCCGCCAGCGCGAAGCTGTCGAGCATGACGCGATGGTAGGTGACCGAGTATTGGCTAAAACTGCCATCCTCGAAAATCAGCGTTCGCGCTCGGTCGTCGAGCCAGCGGCGCCCTATCGCCGCCCAGTTCCTGCCCCGCGAATCACCCGCAGCCTCCAGCCACAGCCCGCCGATAAACAGCGCCACCGCCTCCGACGTGCCGTGATTATTGTCCTGCCCGATCGCATAGCTCATCGTCGGGGAGATTCGCGCGCAATGTTGCGCGACGAGTTCAGCAAGTGCGGGCTCCGGCAATGCGATCTCGTCGAGGATAATCGCCGCCGCCGCGAGGTGCATCACCCGGATGGAGGCTTCCTGGCCGCATTTCCAATTCGGCCCGCGATAGGGTGGATTGATGCGGCACCAATCGGCGATCCGGCTGTTCAATCGCTCAGCCGCGCCTTCTTCTCCGCGCACCGCCATGCCGACCAGCGGCAACAGCCAACCGAAGCGCGACAGTTCCCAAAGCCCCTTGATATCCCCCGCAGCGAAGTCGGGAATGATCCACCACGGCTTGCCGGCCGCATCGCCGCCATGCCGACCGAAGGGATTAGCGAACCAGTCGGGTACGCCGCCTTCGGGAAGCGGTTCGACATGCCAGTCGAACCGGACGCTGTGCGTTAGCCAGCGACGATCGGGCTCGGGCCAGTTACCCGGTAGGGCCGCGGCGCGGAAGAAGGGTCCAACCGTCGGCGCCGGCTCGCGTAGGCGCTGGACTGGATGCAGCCCGCTCCTGAGGCCAAGGCGATAAACCCCTACCCGGATCAAGCTGCGCCAACCGAGCGACAAATAGGTGCGGAGCTTTCCGCCAAGGCTCATATCTGGCTGCGAAGCCTGTCGACGGCCGTCAGCGTCGCTTCGGCAACCTCGAACAGCTCGTCGGCCGGAATGGGACTTTCACGCCCTTCGCCAATCGCCGCGAGGAAGGCGGCGGCGCAGTCATTCTGCCCCTTGTCCTGCCGCCACAGTTTCTGCTTGCGGAAACCGGGCCAGTTGAAGCTGTTGAGCGACACGAAATTGTCGAGCTGAAGCGTGCGCCCAGCGGCAAAAACCTCGATCCGTTCCTTGGGAAAGCTGTTGCCGCCATTGGCGAGATAATGGACGGTGCCGAAGGATCCGTCGGCAAAACCGACCGTTATCACGGCTTTGTCCTCGGTCAGCGGCTGCGCCGGATTGTCGCCCATGCGGCGCGCCTCGATCGACGTGATCGGTGAGCCCACGAGGAAGCGCATCAGGTCGATATGGTGACACGCTTCGCCAATAATGCGGCCACCGCCGACGGCAGTGTCTTGCGTCCAGTGACTGGCCGGGATCGCCCCCGCATTCATCACGAACAGGAGAACCTTGGGCTCGGCGACACGATCGACAAGTGCCTTCATCTTCACCGCCAGCGGCGAAAATCGACGGTTGAAGCCAACCATTAATACCCGGCCCGACACGGCGTGAACAGCCTTGACCTCCGCGAGTTCGTCGCGCGTCAGGCATAGCGGCTTTTCGACGAAAACGTGTTTGCCGGCGCGCAAAGCCGCGGTCACGAGCGGCGCATGGCTGTTGTGCCGCGTCGCGATCGCGACAGTATTGACCGATGCATCGGCGAACAATTGGTCGCTGCTCGACGAAGCGCGGCGGAAGCCCGATCGCTCGCCATGCACAACCCCGCTCGTGCCGCCCGCCGACACGATCGTATCGAGATCGGCTCCGGCCGCGCGAAAGGCAGGAATCAAGACACGCGAGGCATAGTTTCCCGCGCCGATGAAGCCGACGACCGGCGCGGTCGGCGATGCAGGTGCCGCCGGCGACGCGTCGGCAATATCGACGCTGATCGCATGTCGCGCCTCGGCGCTATGCGGATAGTCGAGCACGATACCAAGTGCGCCCTTGTCGGCGGTCAGCAGTTTATAAGCTTCCGGCGCCTCGGCGAAGGCGACGCGGTGCGAGACCAGCCCGTCGGTCGTCAGCTGTCCCGATGCCAGCATGTCGAGAATGGCAACGAAATTGCGCTGCTCGGTCCAGCGCACGAAGCCGAGGGGATAATCCTGACCGCGCTCCTCATAGTCTTGATCATAGCGTCCGGGACCATAGGAGCAGCTGACCTGAAAGCTCAGCTCTTTTTCATAAAAATCGGCGCGGTTCAGTTCGAGCCCGGTAACACCGACCAGGATGATGCGGCCACGCTTGCGGCTCATCTGCGCCGCTTGCGTCACGGGGTCGTTGGATTTCGTTGATGCGGTGATGATGACCGCATCGACACCCTGCCCCCTGCTGAACGCCAGGCCTGCCGCAACGGGATCCTCGCCAGCGCCGGGGTTGCAGGTTTCCGCGCCGAACGCCTTCGCCAGCGCCAGTTTCTCCGTGTCAAAGTCGATGGCGAGGACGCGGCAGCCATGCGCCCGGAGCAGCTGGACCGTCATCAGCCCGATCAACCCGACGCCGGTCACGACCACGGCTTCGCCCAGCGTCGGCTCGGCAAGGCGAATGCCCTGGAGGCCGATGCTCGCGACGACGGTAAAGCTCGCCGCCTCGTCGCTCACGTTGTCGGGAATCTTGGCGCACAGATTTTTCGGAACGTTGACCACATCGGCGTGCGGACCGTTCGACACGACGCGGTCGCCGACCGCAAAGCCTTCGACACCCGCGCCCACCGCACGAACCACGCCGACATTGCTGTAGCCGAGCGGGATTGGCTGGCCGAGCTTCGAGCGGACGGCGTCGATTGTTGTCAGCAACCCGTCGGTTTTCACCTTCGACAACACTTGCGCGACCTTTTCGGGCTGCGCGCGCGCCTTGGCGATCAGCCCGGCCTTACCGAAGTCGACCAGCATGCGTTCGGTGCCCGTCGAAATCAGCGTCTTCGCGGTATCGATCAGTATCTGACCGGGACGAACCTGTGGCGCCGGAGCGGTCACGAGAATCGTTTCGCCGTTGCCGAGGTCCTGGAGGATTTGCTGCATCTTGGTCTGCCTTGAAAAATGATACCGCCGGTTATGCCCCGTGTCAGGGCCGGGCGTAGGAAATCAGAACGGCGCGATACTTGCCATTAAACACGAACAGGCTGCCCGCCGCAGCGCCGCAGGTTCCGATCGCGTCGATCAGTTCGCGCATATGATCGACGGTCCCCGCGCCGCCCAACATGGTGACCGGAACATCGACGGCGGCACGGACATTGCGGGCAAGATCGAGGTCATAACCCTGCATCATGCCGTCATGATCGATCTGGTTAATGACAATTTCGCCAGCGCCACAATCCTGCGCCAGCGGCAGAAACTCCGCGAGCTTCTGCTTCGCTGCGCGCTTTCCATTGTGCGTAAAGATGCCGAGGCGGCCGAGCAGCCCCGCCTTCTTTACATCCAGCGTCACGACGACGCTCTGTCGCCCAACGGCGTCAGCGAGTTCGCCGATCAGCTCCGGACGTTCGATCGCCGCCGCGCTTACCGAAACCTTCTCGAAACCGGATTTGATGAGCTTCACCGCGTCGGCGGCGCTGCGTACTCCGCCGCCGTAGCAGAGCGGCATCCGGCTCTCGACCGCGATGCTGCGCAGATGGTCGAAATCGGGTCCGCGCCCTTGGGCGGTCGCGTCTATGTCATAGATCGACAGTTCATCGACCTCTTTCTCGTTGAAGATCTTCACCGCGTTGATCGGATCGCCGACATATTTCGGGTCGCCGAACCGGCGTGTTTTTACAAGGCCTCCGTCCTGCATCAGTAAGCAGGGAATGATTCTGGAACGGAGCATCAAGCCACCCCGGCATAGTTGACGAAGACCGCGGTGCCGTTGGCGTGGCTCTTCTCCGGGTGAAACTGCATCCCGTAGATATTCCCGCGCGCCACCGCGCACGGCAGATGGCCGCCGTAGGACACCCGCGCGGTCACGTGGGAGGAATCCGCTGCGTCGAAATAATAGCTGTGAAGGAAGTAAAACCCGCGGTCGGTATCGACATTGTCAAACAACTCCGCGCCCGCGGCAAGGTCGACGCTGTTCCAACCCATATGGGGCAATTTGGGGCTGGCGTTAAGCTTGGTCGCGTCGATTTGGCGCACCTGTCCCGGAATCCACCCAAGACCCGGCTGACTCCCCTCCTCGCTTCCCTCGGCAAGCAGGTGCATGCCGACACAGATGCCGAGCACCTTTTTGCCCTTGCCCAGCACTTCGTCGTTCAACGCATCGACGATGCCCGAGCGGCGCAGCGTATCGATCGTCGGATCGAACGCCCCTACGCCAGGCAGGATAAAGCGATCAGCGGCGGCCAGCTCAGCCGGATTCCCTGTCAGCACATGGGGTATCTTGCGCTGGCGCAAGATGTTAATGATGGCTCCGACATTGCCCGAACCATAGTCGATGATCGCAATCATGCCCGCCCTTTAACGCTTCGTGGCCTTTTCCGCACCAATTGCTTTCAACACTTTGGCGCCCAGGTCGAACATCCATTCCTGGTTCTTATAGTCGCGATAGGTCTTCCGCGGCATCTCGTGATAATGGCGCAGTTCTTCAACGCTGATCCGCAATTTGCTGGCAATGAACTCAAAGTCGTCGTCGATCGTCGCGGGATCGTAGGCCAGCTTCTCGAGCTTCGCGAGCGCCTCGTCGCGCGTCATCTGGTCCGTCAGGATCAGCGAGGAATATTGGACGCGGCGCGTATCGTAGCCGAAGCGGGTCGGCAACCAATAGCCTTCGTAAAATTTGGTAAAGCGGCTTTCAAAGTGCTTTTGCGGATACGCTTTCCATCCATATTCCCGGCTCAGCGTGTCGATCGCCATCTTCTTGGTATAAGGTAGTAGGTCGAGCGGCTTGAACACCTTTACGCCGCGAAAATAGCGCAAATAAATCTTGTGGAAGAAGACCGAGCTGAACGGATAGGTCTTGAGTTCGCGCGTCCCGAACTGGCGCTGGATGTCACGCAGCTGCGGCATGTCGGTACCGTAGTAGGCCCATTCCTTGGGATTGCGGACGCATTCGGTCGAGATGTTCCCGCCATTCAAGATATACTTGATCCCGTGCTTGTTCGCGAAGTGGTAGAGCGTGGCGACGAAGGCGTGATCCTGCGGCACGTCGAGGTGCGACACGCCTGATTTGAAGAATGAGAGCTGAAAATCGCGCATCTCTTCCCAGTTGATAACCTCGGTATAGAGATCGAGCCCCAGTCCCTCAACGAGGTTGCGAATGTTGCTAACCGCGATGTCGCTGTTCCAGCCGCCGTCGACATGGAACACCAGCGGACGCAGGCCGAATTCCTTCACCACCAAGTGTAGCATGTAGGAACTGTCGAGCCCGCCCGACATGCCCAAGATGCAATCGAACTGCTTGCCCTTGCCTGCCTGCTTGATGTCGGCCACGGTCTTGGCGACCACGGCCCGACCGCGGTCGTCGGGATGCCAGTGCGGCACGACGTCATTGTCGAACGCATGACAATGGTCGCACACACCGGCGCCATCGAAGACGATTTTAGAATCGCTCGTGTCCATAACACATCGCGAACACATTTGATATTGCGCCGACATTCACATCGAACCTTAATTTTGCGCTTCGGAAAAAGGGCGAAAGAAGAGGCGGGACACTTTCCGAAAAACGTCCGCGTCGCAGATTAGGTCATCTTTAATGGCCGGGCATTGCGGGTCCATGCCGAAGGCAGCTCCGGTCGCTTTTCAATTCTGCTCATGCTCATTGCCAGCGCAACCATGACCCAGATCTCCGGGGACTGGCCGATCGATCCTGATGTCATGGAAAGCGCCATGAGGCCCACTGCCGCAAGCGCCAGCGAATAGCCAAAGGGCCCATGCCCCCCGGTGACGCCGACCCAGATCCCGCGCACAATGAAAAAGAGGCACACAAAATAGGTCAGGCCGCCGAAAATCCCGAGCGCCATGAAGCATTCAATAAACACATTGTGCGCCAAGGCTGTGCCCTGCATCGTCAGATAGCTATACCCAATCAGTGGCGATTGCGAAAAATCATGCCAGGCAGCGGCGGCGATGTAGTCACGCCCTTCGACAATGCGGCTGCCGCCGGAATCAAACATGTCCCTGAAACGGTCAAAGGCAGCGATGGACAGATCACTGCCGAGCGCGACGACCGAAAATGCAACCACCATCGCCGATGCATAAAACAGAACCCGCGGACGGATCTGAAATGCGAGGCGGTTTCCAAGTCCTTGAAAGGCCGAAGCGCCCACGAACACCAGGCCCAACGCAAATGCGACGATAGGGCCGCGCGACCCGCCAAGCAGCAAGTTGGCGAGCCCGATACCGAGCATACTGAGCTGCGCCATCTGCGACCACAACGTCATCCGGGGGAACGCCGCCAAGCGCCCCAGCACGAAGAGGCCAAGCAATGCCCCCATCAAACCGACCGTGATCGGATTGAGAATGGCTGTCGCGTCCTCCTGACCGCGCACCTCAAAGCGGTAGGCAAGCGCATTGTCGGTCGCCAGATCGCCGACCGCCAGAACATAGTAAAGCAGCGAGATGTTGGTGAGGATCAGCATCCACAGGAACCATCTGTGAATGATCGGAATATCTTCGCGATCAAAGGAAAATGCGATCGACACCGCAGGAAGCAGCGTCAAGCCAAAGAAGTAGAGCAGGATGTAGGTTTTGCTGCCTTGCGGCGGAAGGATATCTAGGCTGACCACGTCGTTGAGCAGCCGCAAGGCATAAAATGCGAACAGAAGAAGCAGGGGGAAGAGGTTGAAAGGCAATGCCCGCCGCTGGCCGACCGCGGCCATAAGCCCCACGCCGAACATGATCGTGATAACGCCCTTGATGGCGAAGTTCACGAGATTCAGATCATTAAAAGGCAGGCCCGCTTCCAGCAACCACACCGTGGTGAACGGGTAGCTGAAGGCAAGCAGCGCCGAAGCGGGGATATAGAGCTTACGCATCGCCTATTCTACTAATCAATCCCACGATCTCGCGCCCCCGGACTGCACGCCGAAGCCAGCTACCCGTCCCCGGGTGGCGGTGCAAGCACGTTATCTTCCGCTCTCCGTTCATTGTCGGTCCCAAGCAGAAGGATGCCAGTGCACATCAAACGAGCGGACCATGACCAACGCGGTCCCCGCAAGCACGGCCAAATAGGCAAGGCCGAGATAAAGCAGCGCCAACAGACGGGAAGCACCGGGATGCGGGACAACAGCGCCGAACAGCCATGCAAGCGCCACAGCGAGCGCCGCCGGAAATGCACATAATTGCAAGGCCGTGCGCGCAGCGCCGAACCGGATGAAGCGGTGGTCCACGAGCGCGAGCAAGGCAAAGGCCGCACCGAGCTGGATAACCATGAACAAAATCGCGGCACCTTCTGCACCATAACGGCCAACCATCAGCCAATAGCCGGGAACCGAAACGATGAGCGACAATAGGCCGAGCAAATTGTTATAGCGAGTATAGCCATTGGCCATCGCGACCCCGAAGGGCATCTGCTGCATCGACAGCAATGTATAGGCGACAATCACCCAGGGGACGAGCGCGGCCGAGTTGCGCGCGACGTCGGCGTTGCCCGTCCATGTCGCGACAACCATTTCAGCATTGAGGCCGATTACAGCCATCAGGGGATACAGCAATATGGCTATCAGGGTCGCCACGTTCAGGTAGATGTGCAGCGCATTGTCATGCTCGCCGCTGGAAAAAAGCAGCGTCAAACGCGGCTGGATCGAAGCGACAAAAGGCGATGCGATCGCGAGCATTCCAGTGCCGATGGCGACAGCGATATTATAGTAGCCGAGATACTCCAGATCGAGCAGCCGACTCAGCACCAGGCGGTCGAGTTGGGTATTCACCACCGCGACCAACGCGATCAGGAACACACCCGAGGCAAAGCCACGGATGCGCAAGAGAGTGGTCCGATCGATGAAGGGATAGGGTTCAGCGGACGGGGTCGAGAATAGCGTGCGCTGCAACCGCCACCGTGCGATGACGAGACAGGCCAGTGTGCTGGCCAGTTGCCAGATGAAGAAGGCCTCGAGCTTCGGTGTCGCGACAAGCAGAAGGATGACGCAGCCGTTGCGGACGGTTCCCCAGGCAATGTTGAACAGGTTGGCTTCCACTTGACGGTCGAGCCCCATCATCGCACTGATGTAGAAACGCAAGCAAATCTGCAATCCCGCCTCGCAAGAGATGAGTTTGAGGCACAGCGCGATCAGTTCGCGATCGACAGGCGTGTCTTTGATGAAATGAACAGCGATGGCGTCGGCGAACAGCTGGCCAGTGAGTATGCAGACCAACAGCATCAGGATGTAGGCTTTCTCCAGCGTGCAAAAAGTCCTGCGCTTATCTTCTTCGTTTATATCTCCCCGCGCCATTTCGCGGGCAATCGTCGCCGAAAGCCCCATATCGAGGATCATCAACATTCCGGTAACGACCAACGTGAAGGAAATGACCGAATAGTTGTCGATGCCGAGCAACTGGATGTACAGTGGAAGGAAAATGACGTTCGATAATGTCGCCCATAGGCGGCCCGCGATATTGGCCAATATGTTTCGGTGCATCATCGAGCGGCCGCTGCCTGTGACATTCTAGCGCGACAGTGTCCGGGCGGCCAAGATTGCCTCTGCAATCGACGCCGCCTCGATCGAAGCCCCGGCAGGAAAGAAGCGCACCTGCAAGTTATTCTTGAACTGGACCGCGCGTTTGGCGGTTATCAGCACCGAATACCAGGCCATCTGTGGCCAGAGCAGCCACGACGGTTCCTTGGATTGCCGCATCGCCTTCCGCGTTTCCCGCGCAAATGACGGTTCGAACAGGAAACAGGCGGCATAGAGGCAGGCGTCATGCGGCGTACCGAGAGCAGTGGCTCCAGTCCGGTCGATCGCGCTGCGCAACGATTGCGCATAAATCGTTGGGCCGGACCAAAAAAAGGGAATCTGCGGATACCATTTTTCGGCCGTGTCGGCAGGCAGATGGGCTTGCTCGGCGATCGATCCACGATGCTCGTTCGCAGTACCACGCCCCGCGCCGCTGCCGCGGCTGTGCCCGGCGATGACCAAGGGCCTACGGACATAGCGGCAGCGCTGAAGGAAGGAGGCGATCGCAACGGCATTTGCCATGTCGGGACTCGCTCCCGGGAAATAGCTCCCGGCCTTCCGTTCGACAGCCAACAAGGTCTCTCGGCTCACGAACCCCTGATAGACACACGGCAATCCTTCAAGACCGATCGCCCCGCTGCGCGCCACCACGCGCCGGGCGTGCACCAATGGTTCGGCCCGGCCATCACCTCCGAGGAGCGGCCGACGGTACAATTTCCCACCGAGACCGCCAATGCTGTGATGCACGATGTCAGGCCACGTGTAGAGCAGCACGGGACCCATAACCGCGTCGGCCCCTTCCGCCTGTGCCGTCGCGAGTTCGGCGAGCGCCTCGTCCAGCAGAATGCCGTCATCGTCACCGAGCATGCAGACAAAGGCACCCGAACAGGCACGCACCGCCGCGTCGCAATTGTCGACGACCGAAATCCAGCCCTCGACATGGGCATAGCGCACGCGCGCGTCGCGTAGCCCATCGACATAGGCCATAAGCCGATCGTCGTCCGAATTGTCTTGGATCACAATCTCGAAATCGAGGCGGCTCGACTTCAGCAACTCGTCAATCAGGATGATGAGATAGGATTGGCGATTCTTTGTCGGGATCGCGATCGACAACAATATCGGAATGCCACCGGAGACATGCGCACCGTCCTTCGCGCCTTGCCGCACTTAGGCTTCTCCCAGCTCACGTCGCACATGCTCAAGCGAGCGCATCAGTTCGATCGTCTCCGCGACCGACAATTGCTTTGTGCTGTGCGAGGTATAGTCGTCGACCAAATTTGCCTCGACATTGCCCTCGCTGATGAAGAGCTCATAGTTGAGATCACGGTTGTCGGCGGGGATGCGGTAATAGCGACCGAGATCCTCCGCCTTCGCCATTTCCTCGCGCGATACCAGCGTTTCATACAGCTTTTCGCCGTGGCGCGTCCCCATGATCTCAACCGAAACATCGGAATTGAAGAGTTGCTTCAGCGCCGTGCTGAGATTGTCTAACGAACAAGCGGGTGCCTTCTGGACGAAGATATCGCCCTGGTTCCCATGTTCGAATGCGTGCAGCACCAGGTCAACCGATTCATCGAGCGACATCATGAAGCGGGTCATCCGGGTGTCGGTTATGCGCAGCGGCATGCCGGCCTTAATCTTTTCGATGAACAGCGGGATCACCGATCCCCGCGACGCCATGACATTGCCATAGCGGGTCGCGCACATGACCGGCCCTCCCGGCGGCGACGCAAGCGCACGCGCGATCAGGATTTTTTCCGCCATCGCCTTGGAAATACCCATCGCGTTGATCGGATAAACCGCCTTGTCGGTGCTCAGTAGCACCAGACGCTTCACGTTGTTCGCGATCGCAGCGCGAGCAACATTCTCGGTGCCCGCGATATTAGTGCGCACGGCCTCCATAGGATGGAACTCGCACGACGGCACCTGTTTCAGCGCGGCTGCGTGAAAGACATAGTCAACGCCCCGCATCGCGTTATTGATCGAATCAAAATCCCGAACGTCGCCCAGCACGAAGGACACTTTGTTACTGCGCAGTTTGATGCGGAGATCCTCCTGCTTCTTCTCATCGCGGCTGAAGATCACGATTTTTTCGACATCCGTCGCCAAGAAGCGACTCAGAACGGTCTTGCCGAACGAGCCGGTTCCACCGGTTATCATCAACGTCTTGTTATTGAACATGATTACTCCGTAGTCGCAAAATGTCTCGAGGCCGCGGCAGGCGACTGATTCGCGAAAGCCTGCCCCATAGCGGACTCACCGCCGCAGCGCGCCCGCAATTGTCTCCACGATCGCCTGCCGCTCAGGCGCGCCGACCCACCATCCGCACGGCACCGCAACGACATGATCGATGAAATAGCTGGTTCCCGGCAGTGCCGCTTCGCGGTTGCCGAAGCCCGAGTAGACATGATTGGGCTGGTGTAGCTTGGAACAACCAATTCCCGCTGCCCTCAAGGCGTCGAGCAATTCGTCGCGGTGGTCGCACAATAATAACCATCCCCAATAGGCCGGAACCGCATCACCTATGGCTGGCACCGGCTTGACACCATCAACGTCGGCCAGCGCGGTACGCATAGCATTGGCATTGGCCCGCACCACCGCGAGCCGCGCATCAAGGGCGCGAAGATTGTGGCGCGCGAGCGCGGCATTGACGTTGGAAAGCGTCGCGGAATAGCCAATATCGACGACATCGGCGCGAGGATCGATCTCTCCTCGCTGGTCACGGAGCTTCGCCTGATCGATGCCGAAGCGTCGCAATTGCCTTACCTTGGCAGCAGCCACCTCGTCGGGACAGACGAGCGCCCCGCCCTCGATCGCATTGACCTGCCGATTCGCGTAAAAGGAAAAGACCGAAAAGTTGCCGGCCGATCCGGCTTGACGGCCATCGGGCAACTGCGCGCCAAGCGCGTTGTTGGCGTCCTCGATCAGTATCAACCCATTTTCGTCGCAGAGCTGACGGAGAGCCGCCATGTCGGCGGGATAGCCAGCCGCGTGATAGACCGCGATGGCGCGGGTCGCCGGTGTGATCCGTGAGCGGGCATCGTCGACGTCCATTGAGGCCGTGTCGGGATCGATGTCGACCCAAACCGCAGTCGCCCCCACGCTACGGATAGCGCTGTTCGACGACAGGCAATTATAAGACAGGGTCAACACCTCATCCCCGGGTCCGATGCTAGACACGCGCAGGGCTAGGATCATCGCATGTGTCATATCGCTGAGCGCGACGACCGGCCGGCCGCCGAGCCGGGCCGAGAGATCGGCTTCCAGTCCTGCAACATGGTCGCCGGCTGCAAGCTGACCAGATGCCAGCACGGGAGCGATCGCCGCCGCCGCATCGGCGTGGAGACGGCAATCGAATAAGGGAATGGCCATCGTCACCCTTTCGCGAGCGCGTCGACGATCCGCGCGCGATCATCATCGTCGACCCACCAACCGCACGGGATATGCACCAGCCGGCGATAAAAATCATCGAGCCCCGGCAGCGGTCCCGCAAAGGGAGCAAAGAGGCTGTGATAATGGTTCGGTCGGTGCAGCTTCGAAGCGCTGACGTTCACCGCCGCCAAGCATGCCTCGACGGCATCGGAATCGTCTGCAAGAAGTGTGTAGAGCCAGTAGCTAGGATCGGAACCTTCGACCAGTTTTGCCGGACGAATCCCGGCTATTCCCGCGAGCTCCCGATCGAAAAAGCGGCCATTGTCGCGATGACGCGCAACCAGCGGATCAATATGGTCGAGCTGCGCGAGGCCAATCGTCGCGGTAACGTTGCTCATATTATATTTATACCCCGGTCGGGTCATGTCGACTTCGGTCCGCGGCACGCCCTTGGTCAGACCGAACCAGCGCAGCTGCCGTGCGAGCGCCGCCTGTTCCGCATCGCGCAGAGCGAGGACGCCGCCATCGACGGTCGTCATGTGCTTGATCGCCTGTAGTGAGTAGATGGCGCTGTCGCCGATCGCCCCGATCGGTTTTCCGTCATAGTGCGCGCCAAGGGCGTGCGCGCAATCTTCGATAAGCGCGACCCCATGCCGATCCGCAATCGCGCGCAGCGCCCCCAGATCGGCCGGATAGCCCGCGTAATGCACGACGCAGATAGCGGCGGTCCGATCGGTCACAGCCGCGGCAACCGCCTCCGGCGACAGATTCCCCGTCTCCGCGTCGACGTCAGCAAATACCGGCGTCGCCCCCGTCTGCACGATGACCGTGTTGGTCGGCTCCGCAGTCATCGATGTGGTTATAACCTCGCGCCCTGGCCCCGCGCCGGCAAGCAGCATCGCGACGTGTAGCGCGCCCGTCCCGCTGCTGGTCGCCAGCGCAGTCGGCAGGCCGAACTGCTCGCCGAAGCGGCGTTCGAAGGTATAAACTGCCTCGCCTTCCCCTATCATGCCGCTGTAGAGTATTTCCTCCAGCGCAGGGAGCAGCCGCTCCCGCGGTGGCATCGCCACCTTCACCAGCGGGAGGGGATGGATCTTTGAGGTCGCCATTGCAGTTGCTTTCAACTCCGGGGGAATGCTTCGTCGCAGCCCGGTCAGGCCGCGAGGAAGCGCGCCTTGTTGTTGGCCAGAGCCTTCAACACGCGTTGCTCAATGGTAGTGAGCTTCTTGCCATAGGTCTTTGTTTCGATGTTGCAGATCGTCGCGCCGCCAAGCCGGGCCCTTGCGGCGGCCTCGCCCGCGCCGTCCACGACGAAAGCGATCGCTTCATCCGCCCGGCCGTCGGCCCAGCGATAAACGAGAGCATCCGCCGCGCCGCCGTCGACCTCTTCGATGCCCAGCTCGTCTTTAACGTCGTGCAGCCAGCCGGTCAGCATCTCCCATTTCTCTTGCGGCGTCACCGGCTTGTAGAAGGAGAGGCCCTCTTTCTTCTTCGCGGGTGCGCCTGCGAGGACGACCTCGGCGGGCCAGGAGCGTGTGATATTCGAACCGATCAGCGCGACCGTGCGGCGGCCGATGGTCACGCCCGACGCGCAAATGCACGAACCGACGAGCCACACGTCATCTTCGATGACGACCGGCCGCTCGCCATAGAGCGTACAGCCCTCGATCCGCTCGCCCGCCGCGACATGCGACCAAATCTGCGAGTACATGCCGACCCGCACCCCGTTGCCGATCGTCAGCCCTCCGCTACCGTCGAGGACCGTATTCTGCCCGAACCAGCCGTGTTGGCCGATCTTCACGCCTTGGGTCGACAGGACAAGGCAATCGTCGTGAAGCGTGGTCCAGTCGCCGATCTCGACCGTCCCGCCGCTGACAACGAATTTCACGCCGGGGCCAATCGAGCAATAATCGCCGATTGTGACGCGCGACGGCTTGTGGAAAATGACCTTGGCCCCAGCACCAATCGACGTCCGTTCGCCGATGATAACCTCTCCGTCGCCAATGATTTCCAGATTGCTCGCCATGCTGTCATCCTCCCATTTTTTCCAATATCGAAACCGGACAATCGTTTGCGGGGCGCAGCGCCCTGCATCACATTTTTTCGGCTGCCTCCCCTGTCGCCAGATCCGCCTGAAGGCTGTCGATCTCAGCCTTCAGCGCTTCATATTCGGCGATCTTCCGCTTGATGAAGCGCGAGGTCAGGACCGCGCGATGCGCGATACCTTCAGGCGTCAGCTCGTAGATATAACCAATCTTGTTTTTGGAAGAGCGGAAGTTCGCGATCTTCACATGGCCCTTTTCGACCAGAGCGCCGAGGCAATAGTTGATCCCGCCCAGACTCACACCCAGCGCGCTCGCCAGTTCACGCTGGCTGATCTTCGGATTGGCCTCCAGCATCCGTAGCGCGCGAAAATGGATGTCCTCGCGCCTTTCATCGGATTTCGGACTCGTCATAATCCAGCCGCCCAGTCCTCGCCGAAGAGGCGCTGTCCGCCGTGCGGGGCCAATCTAAGCCTGGAGTGGCGAACATCGTTCATACTTGAACGCATAGATACGGGAGCACGGATAGTAAAGCCCGCGAAATCCGACGCGGACGAAAGAGTCAGGTTTCGATAGCCTTCGCCGCGATGGCACTGAACGAAAACACCTTGGCCCCCTTCTCGGCCGCAACCGCGCTGAGCCTGCGGACTTCGGCGCCGTCTTCCGCCGTCAGTTCGCGAAGCTGTGCGTCAAGCGTTTCGGGTGCGGCATTGTCGATGATGCGCACGTTACCGCCCAGGTCGAGGTGGCCCATGCCCTGCCAGCGATGGAACAGAGCCCCCAGCCCGTGGCCGATCGCTTCTTCCCAAAGAACCGAATGGGTGCCAGGAAACAGCGCAAAATCGGCGGCCCAAAAAGCGCGGTAAATCTGGTTGGCAGGGGTCCAGCCGAGCATCACGACATGGTCATGCACGTCGATGCGGTCGAGTTCGACCTGCACCTGCGGATCGGCCTGACCAAAGACGAGCAGCCGGGCGTTGCCTAACTCTCCTGCCCGCTTCGCGTGCGAGAAACGGTCGATCAGCGAATGAATATTCTTGCGCAGGTCGAGCTTGCCACCCGTCACGAACAGCAACGCATCATTCGGAATGCCCCATTGCGCGCGCGCCTCGCGCCGGACTTCCGCACGGTCGAGTCCCTCTGTCTGCGTGTCGTCAGCGCCGAAAGGCAGCAATTCCATCTTGGCGCGGTCGAGGCCATAGACTTCGTGCAGAAAATCGGCACGCGCCGGAAGCGTCGGCAAATAGCGCTGCACGACCGGCGCGACGTGGCGAAGAATCGCTCGATAAAATAGTCCGTGCAAAAGGTGCCGCGAGATGAACCCGCGCGCACTGTTCACATAGTCAGTGTGGCAATCGGCATAAACCGGCGTCGGATGACGCAGAACATAGCGGCGGATCGCGAGGAAATCCCAGAATTGTACGTCATGGACGAAGATCAGGTCGGGGCGGAATTCGTCGAGCAGTGCCTCCAACCCTTCATATGCCCGAATTTTCGACTGGAACCGGCGCGGCACCCATGACGCATAAGGTAGCCGGTGCACCGGCACGCCATCTTCATTGATGTAGCTCGAGGGTTCGACGTAGCCGAGGCGCGTGCGGTCGAGATAGGTTTCGGTCGATGCGACGATGACGACGTCATGCCCGATCTTCCGGTGGATGCGGGGGAGGATATTTTCCTGATAGCCAAAGCCATCGATGTAGAAGGCGGCGAGGCAGATATGGGCTATGCGCATTGTTTCAACCGTTCGAGAAAGGCTTCGGGGTCGCGGATCTGGTCGGCGCAACGTTCGAGGGTAGTGTCGGGCTTCTCCCACCAGCGGCTTGCGAGCAGAGCCTCTCGAAGCGATTCATCGAAGCGATAGCGGATGATCTTGGCCGGCGCCCCGGCAACGATCGCATAGGGCGGGACATCGCGGGTCACGATCGCGCCAGCGCCGATCACCGCGCCGTGCCCGATCGTTACCCCCTGCATGATGATCGCGCGATAGCCGATCCACACATCGCTGCCGATCGTCGTGCGCTGCGGTTCGGGGCGTGCGAAGGTCGAAAATTTCTTCGTGACGCTGTCGCGGCCTTCATAGAAAACCGGCGACATGCCGACCCAATCGACCGGATGTTTCCCACCGCCGATCGCGACATGGTTGGCGATCGAGCAGAACGCGCCGATGTCTGCCGATGAAATCTCGCAGTCATAGCCACAAAAGCTGTGGCGCCCCATCGTGCTGCCCAGAAAGGATGACCCGGGCTCGACCTTCGACGTCGAGTGGACCGTGCTGCTACGGATCGCCGCGCCGCGGAGTTTGCGCAGGAGTTTGGACCAGAAATAGACGGTCGAAGGCATCGCTATTCTCCGCTTAGGAAACCCGGGGCAAGCGCTCGCACGTCATGTCGGTTTCGCCGAATATCGACTCGCCACCGGCTCGCCGTCGATGAAGATTCGGAACCATAGTTCGACGCTCAGCAGGCGGAACAGCAAAGTCCCATGGTCCTTCGCGCCGGATACATGCTCGCGGATCAGCTTTTCCAGTCCCTTGCGCTCGAAAAGCTCGCGGTCGAGGCACCGCTCGCTCCGCAGCAGGTCGAGTGGGCCTGCACCCTCGGGATAGTCCTTGCGGAACTGTTGCCCGATCGGCGTCGTGAAGCCATATTTAACATGCTCGTCGAGGATGGAATCATCGACCCGTCCGCGCATTGCCTCGCGGTGGATATATTTGCCGACCCCCAGCCGCACTTTATAGTCGCTCGGTAGCGGCCACACGAACTCGACCAGCCGGTGATCGAGGAACGGCATCCGCGCCTCGAGGCTGTTCGCCATCGAAATCGCATCGCCATAGTGCAGAAGGTTCACCAGCCCTCCACTGTGCTGTTCGCGCAGACGGCGGTCAAGGGCGCCTTCGCCCAGAACAGGATCGAGCGCGGGAAAGTCCGCCATCGGTGTCTGATCGCGCAGGCGCGGGCCATAAATGCCTTCTAGCCCGCGAAGCCGCTGCTGAACGCGCGACAGCCAGGGGAAATCATTGCCCGCCTGCCGCACCGTCAAGAGAACGAAAGAGCGCAACGTATAGGTCTTGAGATAGCGGCGCAGCCCACGCCATGCCTCGCGCAACCGCCCGCCACCGACAAGGTCGATTTCCGCCGGCCAGATCACTGCCGAGATATATCCCGCGAGAAGCTCGTCGGCACCCTGCCCGTCCATCACGACCGTCAGCCGCTTGCGCGCCTCATGAAGAAGCTGCATCAGTGGAATAACCGCAGGCGAGCTGTTGCCGCTCTCGAGATGATAGACAATCTCGGTCAGCCGGGCGACGAAGTCAGAATAATCGGTATCAACGACATGCGGGTCGAGCCCCAGCTGGTGCGCGACGTTACGCGCGACCACCGATTCATCGATGCGGCGGCTGTCGTCCTGGTAGATGCTGCCGTCCTGCTTCAGCCCTTCCTCATCACGGAAACGCGCCGTAAAGCTGTGGTGCCGCGCGGGGTCTATCCCCTGCATGACATAGGCAATCGAGTTGGAATCGACGCCTGACGACAGGGTGATGCCCAGCGGCACGTCGCTACGCATCCGCAACCGGACGGCATCATCAAACAGCTTCGCATAAGTCGCGCGCGCCTCGTCGAAGCCCATGGCGCTCGTCTGCTCGGCTGGATAATCCCAGTAACGCCAAAGCCGGATCGCGCACTTGGCATCAAGTGCCAGGTTGTGGCCGGGCTGCAAGCGACGAATGTGCCTGAACCAGCTCTGCTCGTGCTGCGCGCCGACCGAGGTGCGGCAGTAATTGGCGACCGCGCGATAATCGGGTTCAGCGAGGTCCGGCGCATAGTGGAGAATCGACTTGATCTCCGACGCAAAGAGCAACTGCCCGTTGTGCAACGCATAGTTGAAGGGCTTGATCCCGAAGCGGTCGCGCGAAGCAAAGAACGTGCCCTCGAGCCGATCATAGATGGCGAAGGCCCACATGCCATTGAAGCGGCTGACGCAATCTTCGCCCCATTCGACATAGGCGCGCAACAGCACTTCGACGTCGCCACTGGTCTGGAACTTGGCGCCGAGCGCCTCCAACTCTTCCCGCAGTTCAAGATAGTTGAAGATCTCGCCGTTGTACGTCAGCCAATAACGGTCAGCGATCTGGAACGGCTGATTGCTGTCGTCGGATAGGTCGATGATCGAAAGGCGGGCGTGACCGAAGGCTACGCGATCGCTGATGCGTTCCCAGCGGCGGCCATCGGGGCCGCGGTGCGCGAGCTTTTCCAATCCGCCGCGAAACCGATCGTCGTCGATCGAGCGACCACCGCCCAGATCAACGATTCCGAAGATGCCGCACACTTTATTGTTCCTCTCTGTCGGCCGGGCGGTGCATCCAAACCATCTGCGGGTTCAAAGCCGAAGGTCGCTCGCCCCGGCGGGCAGCAGATATTTGAGATCGTAAAGCACATGGTCCCGCTTGCCGAGGCGACGGATCTCGGCCTCGCCCATCGCCCGAAATTCATCATGCGCGACCGCCAGGACAATACCGTCATACTCTCCGGCATTGGGCTCGGCGGTCAGGCTCAGCCCATATTCGGCCCCGGCTTCCTCGACGTCGACCCACGGATCATGAACATCGACCTCGACGCCATAGCTCTGCAATTCGGTGACCACGTCGATGACGCGGGTATTGCGAAGGTCAGGGCAGTTTTCCTTGAACGACAGCCCCAGCACCAGCACGCGCGCGCCGCGCACCTGGATCGACCGTGCGATCATCGCCTTGACCATCTGGGCGACGACATAGGTGCCCATGCCGTCGTTGAGCCGGCGACCCGCGAGGATAATTTGCGGATGATAGCCGATCGCCTGCGCCTTGTGCGTCAGATAATAGGGATCAACGCCAATGCAGTGCCCGCCGACGAGACCGGGGCGGAAGGGCAGGAAATTCCACTTCGTGCCCGCCGCATCGAGCACCGCCTGCGTATCGATTCCCATGCGATTGAAGATGATCGCGAGTTCGTTGATGAGCGCGATATTGAGATCGCGCTGCGTATTCTCGATCACTTTCGCTGCTTCGGCGACCCGGATCGACGCCGCGCGGTGCGTACCTGCCGTGATGATGCGGCTATAGATCGCATTGACGATCTCGGCCGCCTCGGGGGTCGACCCCGAGGTGATTTTGCGAATGTCGGGCAGCCGCCGCGACTTGTCGCCGGGATTGATCCGCTCGGGGCTATAACCCGCGAAGAAATCGCGATTGAACGTAAGGCCTGACTGCGCCTCGAGGATCGGCACGCAATCCTCTTCGGTCGCGCCTGGATAAACGGTCGATTCATAGATGACAAAATCGCCCGGATCGAGGAGCTTCCCAACCGTTTCCGACGCCTTGAGGAGCGGCGTCAAGTCGGGGCGCTTCTGCGCATCGACCGGTGTCGGCACGGTGACAATGTAGACATTGCACGCCGCGATATCGGTCGTGTCGGTCGTGAAGCGCATATTGCCGGCGACCGCCGCCAGTTCGTCCGCCTCGACTTCCAACGTCTCATCGACTCCCGCGCGCAGCGATGCGATGCGCTCGCCATTGATGTCGAACCCGACGACCGGGCCGATCTTGGCGAATTCGACGGCAAGTGGCAGCCCGACATAGCCGAGCCCGATGACGCCGATCCGCGCGTCCTTTGCATCGCTTATCACATCGCCCCCTTTGCTTGGGTCCAGACCCCACGCGTATCGACGATAAGGCCCGCGGGGGGCGGCATCGCCTTGAACTCGCGGTGATCGACCAGCAGCACATGAACATCGGCAACCGCGTCGGCGGCATCGACCAACCGGCCGCGGCCAAGGCTCGCGGGCAGGTTGCCGATATTAGGTTCGATCACCAGCAGCCGGTCGCCGAAGCGCTCCTCAAGCTGTTCGGCGATATACAGCGCAGGGCTTTCGCGCAAATCGTCGATATCGGGCTTGAACGCGAGGCCATAGCAGGCAACCGTCACCTCCTCGGCGCTACGGCCGCTGCTTTCGGCCCATCGCGACACAACCGCCGCGATCTTGTCCAGCACCCACGCAGGCTTTCCGTCGTTCACTTCGCGCGTCGTGCGGATGAGGCGCGCAACGTCGGGCGCGCTCGACACAATAAACCAGGGATCGACCGCGATGCAATGGCCGCCGACGCCGGGGCCCGGCTGCAAAATATTCACGCGCGGGTGACGATTGGAGAGCGCGATCAACTCCCACACATCGATGCTCAGCCGATCGCAGATCAGCGACAGTTCATTTGCGAAGGCGATATTGACGTCGCGAAACGCATTTTCGGTCAACTTCGCCATCTCGGCCGTGCGCGCGTTGGTCGTGACGCATTCGCCCTCGACGAACAGGCGGTAGAGCGCGAGCGACGCATCCGAACAGGCCTGGGTCAGTCCGCCGATGACGCGGGCGTTGTGGATCAACTCCTGCATCACCTTGCCCGGCAGCACGCGCTCGGGGCAATGGGCGACACGGATATCCGACGCCTCGCCTGTCTGGTGCGGAAAGCTGAGGTCCGGCCGCGCCTCGGCAAGCCATGCCGCCATCTTCTCGGTCGTGCCGACCGGCGAAGTCGATTCGAGGACGATCAGATTGCCACGCGCCAGCACCGGCGCGATCGAGCGGCACGCCGCCTCGATATAGGACAAATCGGGCTGGTGGTCGTCGCCCTTGAATGGCGTCGGCACCGCGATCAGGAAAGCATCGGCCGCCTCAGGCGTCGTCGTCGCGCGCAGATAGCCCTGACTGACCGCCGCATGGACCGCGATATCGAGGTCGGGCTCGACGATATGGACCTTGCCCTGATTGATCGTCTCGACCGCATGTTCGCTGACGTCGATGCCGACGACCTGAATCTTGCGTGACGCGAACATCGCAGCGGTCGGCAATCCGATATAGCCCAGCCCGACGACCGCAATCTTGTCAAACTGCCAATTCATTCCCGTCCGTTTCCCAAGCCAGTGCGGCGCCCGCAAGCGCAAGGGCCGTTATCCGTATTCTTTACCGATTGATAGGCGTCGCGATCGTATCCGTCCTATTTACCCGCATAATCCCGATACCAGCTGACGAATTGGCGAATGCCTTCGCGGTAGGTGGTCTGCGGCCGATAGCCCGTCAACCGCTCGAGTAGCGATGCGTCAGCCCAGGTCGCTGGGACATCGCCCGGCTGCATATCCATATAATTGCGCTTGGCCTTAATGCCGAGTTCGGTCTCGATCGCTTCGATGAAGTCAAGCAGCCGCACCTTGTCGTTGTTACCGATATTGACGATTCGGAACGGCGCTACAGGGCTCAGCGAATCCCCCACGACGATGTCAGCCGCGGACGCCGGGCGCTGCGGCACCGCGTCGATCAGCAGGCCGATAGCGCGCACCAGATCTTCGACATAAGTGAAGTCGCGGTGCATATCGCCGTGGTTATAGATGTCGATCGGACGCCCATCGAGGATCGCATCGACGAATTTGTAGAGCGCCAGATCCGGACGCCCCCACGGACCGTAAACCGTAAAAAAGCGGAACATTGTCGTCGGCAGATTCCACAGATGGGCGTAGGAATGCGCCATCGCCTCGTTTGCCTTCTTCGTCGCCGCATAAATGGTCAGCGGCGTGTCGGCCTTTTCGGTTTCGGTGAAGGGCATGAGCTCGTTCGCGCCATAGACAGACGAAGTCGATGCCATCAGCAGATGCTGAACGGTGTTACGGCGTGCCGCTTCCATGACATTAAAGGTGCCGACGATATTGCTGTCGATATAGGCGCGCGGATTTTCGATGCTGTAGCGCACACCGGCCTGAGCGGCGAGGTGTACGATGACGTTGGGCGCGAACGCATCGATCGCCTCAGCAAGCACATCCTGATCTTCAAGCATCGCCTCGGTCACGGCGAAGGAGCCATTCTGGAGCAGATGCTGATGACGCCGCCGCTTCAACGCAACTTCGTAATAGTCGGTCATGCCGTCAAAACCATGGACCGTGAATCCGTCGGCGAGCAAGTGACGGGCGAGGTGAAAGCCGATGAAACCGGCGGTTCCGGTGATGAAAATCTTCTGCGGCACAATGATCCCCGTCCGGTGAAATTGCCTGCCCCTCTACGAAAAGGCTCTCAGGACAAAGAGCCACCTGCTGCGCCGGTTGCTGGCACGAGCGAAACATTCTGCAAATAGAGGTCGATCCCGGCACTGTCGTCGGGCAACGAGACATCCACCGTCAACCAATACCAGCGACAGCCGCTATCGGCGATCTTCACCGGCACCTGCCGCTTACCCACCGTCAGCGGGATTACCGACGAGGAGGCCCCCTCAGCATCGCGTTCGGCACAGAAGAGCCGGATCCGCAGAGGGAGCGCGCCACCTTCCCCAGATTCCGACAAGGTCCAACGCAGATCATAATTGCCCGGCAGCAAACCGACAAGTTGGCGTGCTGCGAGACCCTGGGCCCCACCAATCGCCGAAATCAGAAGACGCTGCTTCTTGTCTTCGATCGATGCGCCCAGATTACCAGACGTGGCGAGTTCCCAGTCGAAGGGAACGAAAACCGGCTGACGTGAATAACGGCCGTTCACAAGGCGGTTGGACCGCCCCGCTGCCGGCTCGGGGGGCGCAGACAATTTCGTCGCCAGCGTTCTCGCCTCGTCGAACTGATAATTGTTCACCAGTTCCTGAACCAAGCGCTTGTCCGCGACGCTGATCGTCTTCTGCGACCAGGGAGCACCGGTAACGGCCATGCGCAGCCGCGCGGCATTGGCAAGGCTCTTTGGCCGCGAAACGACTGCCGACCAATAATCGTCGGCCCACTCGGGATTTGCACCGATGGCGGGCGTAAGCGCCTCTATCGCGCCGTCCATGCCGGTCGCATCCGCCATCACGCCGACATAGGATTTTCGAGCTTCGTTGCTGGTCGATATCGACCGCGACATCCACTGGAAAAAGGCCTTCTTGTCATCGCGCAGCCCCGCCGACCGGATCTGCTCGGCATTGATGAGCGAACTGCGCCGTGTGATCTTGCCGGCGAGTTGGAGCAGCGCCGGGCGAATCCCGTCTGCGCTCTTGTCGCTTGCCGACACGATGAGCACGGAAAGCGCACTCGCCGACAGCGGTTCCACGCGATAGCCGTCGCGCGCCTGTTTGCGCTCGACGGAGAGCGGGGTCGCCTGCGGTTGCTTCGCACGGCGCGCAGCAAAAGTGCCGGCCGCGAGATTGGCACAGGCGCCGTGCGCCGCCGGGACCGGGAGCGCGCAAGCCCTCATCGGCGAGCGGGCGTAGCCGGCCACCGCGTAGCTCGACAGACCCACGAACACGGCCAACGCGCCAGCCGCAGACCAAAGAAGAATGTCAGAAACTTTCACGTCTTGCCCAAACTACCGATCGATACAGCCGTCAATCCTCGACCTTGTCGTTCCCGTATCCATAGCCATAGCCATAGCCATAGCCATAGCCATACATCTGGTTCTTGAGGCCGACCTTGGTCACGATAGCACCGAACAGGTGTGCGCCCGACATCCGGAGGCGCGACAGAGCTGTGGCGATGGCGCGTCCCTTCGTCACGTTCGCCTCGACGACAAACAATACGCCTTCCACACGCTGCGCGATCAACGGCGCATCGGCGAGCCCGAGAAGCGGCGGTGCATCGATCAGGACGTGGTCGAACCGCGTCAGAAGCACCTCGACCAGTTGACCAAGGCGGTCAGTGCCGAGCAGTTCGGCGGGATTCGGCGGTCGCTTACCGGCCGTGATGATCGAGAAGCCGTATTTCTTCAGCGGTTGGATCATCGTATCAAGATTGTCGTCGCCCGAAAGATAATGGGTGAGCCCTCGCTGCTTGGGAATATCAAGATAGCGGTTGAGCGAAGAGTTGCGGACGTCCGCGTCGACCAAGACGACCGACTTCCCGGTGGCGGCCAGCACAGTCGCGACACTGAAGGAAGAGTTGCTTTTGCCTTCCTTGGGTCGCGACGAGGTCAACATGATCGAGCGCGGTGCCCCATGTTCGGTCAGGAACGTCAAATTGGTCATGACCGAGAAATAGGCTTCGTAAATCGCGGACTTCTTGTCGATGATCGCGTCGGAGACATCCTGACCGACCATCTCGGGAATGGCGCCAAGCAGCGGCAATCCGAATCGATTGTCGACATCCTGCGGATCGCGAATGGAGGTGTCCATCCGTTCGAGGAAGACAGCCAAGCCGATCGCGATGAGGAGCCCGGGAAGCAGGGACAGAACCAGATTAAGCTGCAAGTTCGGGCTCGACGGTGCGCCTGCAACCTTCGCACGATCGACGATCGAAATATTGTTCGTTCCCACGCCGGCCGCGCCGATTTCCTTGTAGCGCTGAAGCAGCCCGTCATAGAGCTGCCGGTTGGAATCGACCTCGCGCTGAAGGATCGCCATCTGGATCGACTCACGCTGCTGAGCGTTATATTTACCGGTCAATTCCTCAAGCTCCGCGCGCAGCTCACTCTCGCGCTTCACCGCGGCGTTATAGGCTTCGCGATTGCCCTGCGAAGCACGTCCGGTTTCGGTCCCCAGGCTGCGATCAATGTTGGCGAGCTGCGCGCGGAGCGAGACCACTTCGGGATATTCTTCCCCAAAGAAAGTGCGTTTGCGCGAAAGCTCAGCTTCTATATCGGCGCGGCGCTGGCGCAACGCGGCGATCGTGGGAGCGTTGATCTGCGCGTTACCGCTCATCGTGTTCGGTAGCTCGGCCCCAGCTGCAATGCGGATTTCGCGCGCACGTGCAAGCGCCTTGCTAACCTCGGAGATGTCCGAACCGACCAGCGTTTCAGTCTGGGTTTTGCCGTTGACGTCGGTCTGCGACGAGATGGTGACAATCCCCCGATCGGTTGAATAATTGATGAGCGCCCGTTCCGACGTCTCAAGATTCTGCCGCAACGCTTCAAGGCGTGCCTCAAGATATTTGCGCGCGTCGGATGTCGCGGCGAACCGGCGGTCGATGCTTGCCTGCGCGAACTGCGTCACCCACAGGTCGGCAAGTTTTGCCGAAAGTTCTGGCGACGGGGTAGCGAAGCTAACATCGACCAGGCTCGAAGCGCGCAACGGTGAAACTGACAAACGCTCCAGAAGGATGCCCGCCGCAGCGTTCGCCAGGCTCTGTCGCTCGGCGCTCGAAGTTCCGGCATCCGGATTCTCGAGGTTAAAAGAGCGAAGGAAGTTCGGATCCGCCGTCAGGTTACCCGCGCGTACGACACGTTCGGCAAGCGAGCGGGATTCGAGCAGCGAATATTGCGTGTTGTAGAAGGATACATCGTTGAACGGAGTGCGATCGCGATCGTTACCGACCGATGTCGATACCGGCGAATCGGGAAGAATCTCGACCCGAGCGACCGAGGTATATTGCGGCGTCGCAATGAAAGTTGCGAGCAGGCCAACAACCAGCGACCCCGCCACGATACTTGCGACGAGGTAACGATGATTGAAAATCACGATCATCATCTGCTCGAGGAGCGAAACGCCGCCAGGCGGCTGCTCCTTACGAATTTCCTGGTCCTGGGCCAACAACGCATCCCCAGCGGGCGTCAGTTCACGCCCGTTCAGCATAGCACTCATTTTCTAAACTCGCTGGCCAAAAGGATAAATGGCGACAAAAGGGCCGGTACCGACTGCAGGATGTCCTTGAACCTGCGCCGCTGTGGCGAATCGCCCACGATCACCAGATCATTCGGGAACACTTCAGGGTCGGCATAGTTGCCGCGCCGAATGGCTTCGAGATTATAGAGACCCACATATTCCTTGTCGCCAACCGTCCGGAATATGACCACATCTTCCAGCTTCGCATATTCCGTGACCCCGCCGGCAAGCGCGACGGCACGCATCAGGGTCATCCGGCCGACGACCGGATAAGCCCCTGCCTTCGTGACCTGCCCGTCAACGGTCACTGCCATCGACTGCAATGCAAAAGGATTGGTCGGCGACTTGAAGTTCACAGCGACCTGGGGATCGCGAATATAGCGCCCCACAAGCTTGCCACGAATTTCCTCTGCAATTGCGTCGGGCGTCCGCCCGGCCGCATCCAGCGCTCCAACCAGCGGAAAAGTGAACTGCCCTTCACCGTCGGTCATAATGTCGCGCTGCAAGTCCGGCACACCAAAGACTTCGATACGCAGTTCGTTGAACGGCCCAATGAAGGCCTGACGCGTTGCGCGGACTGCATCCGCCGCAGCGGGCGCGGGCAAATCGGTTAAAGAAGTGATCGACGTCCCGGGGGCGCTTGCCACAGGGGGAGGACTACCCGCGCAACCGGCAAGCGGCATCGCGACCAAAGCCAGTGCTATATGATAGTATTGCATGGAGTTGTGGCTAAATCCAGAGTTCCAAAGAGGAGGATGGCTATAGAGGCTGTGACTGCGCTCGCAAGCGCAATCATCGCGAAGTATGACCATTCGACCGAGACGGCATTTTCCCTGACGGAGAGGGAACGAGCGTCATTATCAGGAAGATGGCGAGAACCTGAATCGACGGCACGCGCAAAGGATAATCAATCAGGCTGGCCGCGGCCAACAAACCCATCGTGACGACAACCAGAAGCCGGACGTCTCCCCGAAATCCCTTGACCAGGTTGCGGAAACCCTTCGCCGATACGGCTTTGCCGACCCAAGCGATCGCAAGAAGCACCACGATAACGAAGGGCAAGCCGCCCGTCATCGCCAGCTCCGCCCAGTCGTTATGGGCATGGTTGAAATAGCTCGCCTGGAGCAGCGCGTCGGGTTCATAGACCTTATATACATCAGGGAACGAGCCAAACCCACTGCCGACTGTCCAGAATGTTTCGATCATCTTTTGAACCGTCGGCCACGCCTGGACGCGCAAGTCATCCGCCACCCCGCGGTCGGCGAAGCGCGCAAATGCGGTCGCGCGACTGCCAAGCGAGATGACCGCGCCGAGCAATGCGACAAGCAGCAGCGGCGGCAGGAACAGAATGATGGCCTTCCAGCGGCCCGGCAGCGCCGGCTGCGCCTTGCCGCGCCGAGCGCTGCCCCTCTCCTGCCCCCCAGACGAAGCCTTCCAGGCAAGGCCGACTATAACATAGCCGATACAGAAGGCGCCAACACCGGCGGCAAAACCAGCCCGCGAGCCGATCAGTGCGGTCATAATGGTGAAAGAAACCGCGGCGGCGGCGAGCGACAAGCGAACAAGCCGACGCTCCTTCTTTCGCATAAGCTCATCGCGCAGCAGGACAGCCGCGACGACGGTCGCGATCGCCATGAAAAAGGCATGATGATTGCGGTTGGAAAACAACCCGACCATCGAAATGGGATCTGTGATCCGGTAGAAGTAGGCAGCGCTTCCCGTTCCCGACAGGATCTGAACAAAACCGAGCAGCGCGCTGACAACCGCGACAATGACAATAGCGAACAGCATTCGCGGATGATCGTCCACGCCCATCCGGCTGGCCAGCAACAAAGCGGCAAACGGAACCGCCATCGCAAGAACGCTGTTCCACGTCTGCGCCGGCGTCAACGAAATCGGCCGCCAGATATCGGGCTGGCCCAGCAGGCGATCGATCGCAATGATCGTTTCGCGACCGGGCAACGCCTGCCACATCGACGGCGGAAGCGGAACAAGCTGAATTGCCATCCAAGCTGCTGCCGCCAGCAGCAACAGCAGAGGAAAGCGTATGCGCGCCCAGCCTTCGCGCTGCAGGTTCATCATGGCCCAACAAGCAAACAGCACAGCCCCCGCGCGCAAAAGCGGCAACGAGACGATATCGCTCCGAGCGCCGCCACCCAAAAGGAAAACGAAACCCAGAAAAACAATGGGGACCCAATTCGACAATGCGACAGGACTTTGAACAGCTGAGCGGCCTCGGGGGGATTGACGGGTCATCAAACTCACTGTGTTTCAGTATTGTAGCCCCAGACGATTTCGCCTGAACACCTTCGATTGGCCGCTTAGTCAGTCGCGGCGGGGGAGGCAAGGAATATCAGGGGCGAGGAGCAGCGCGAACGTGTACCAGACACGGCGATTCCTATTGGCGCGCAAAAAGATACCATCGCTGCTCGCCTTCCAATCCAACGGCGGCCAGCGAGCCGGTACGAAAAGCGCCGATATCGATACCGATACGGTTCGATTGCTCGTCGGGTTCGGCTGTGATGCTGTGCCCATGGACGATCATCTTGCCGTGATCGTTCAGGTCATCAAGAAATTCGTCACGAATCCAGCGCAAGTCCGACAGCGACTGCTTCTCCAGTGGCACGCCTGGACGAACGCCGGCGTGGACAAAGGCATAGTCGCCGATCTCGATGACGTCTTCACCCGAGTTAAGAAACGCTACATGATGGGGCGGAACCAGAGCCGGCAAGCGCCGCGCAACCTCTTCGAAGCTGGCGTTCTCCAGTTCCGCGGCATCGCGCCAGTAGCTGCGGACGGTTGCCTCTCCACCGATACGCATGAAATAGCGTAGGCGACGTACATCCCCTGTCAGCGCCGCGAGGAAGCATTCTTCGTGATTGCCCACTAGCAGGCGCGTATCCGGGAACTCCTCGCTCAGTTTCGTCGCCCGCTCGACAACTTGGGCAGACGCCGGCCCCCGATCAACCAGATCTCCCAGCAGGATCAGGGTCACATCGGCCGGGCCCCGCGTTATATGATCGACGCGGATCGATTCGATCATCTGCGCAAACAGGTCGTCGCGTCCGTGGATATCGCCGATAGCATACACTCTCCGCCCTTCTGGGATGGCATGCCCGGCCCGGAGCTTCCCTTCTTCCTCCTTATTTCGGCGCTTCCAGAACATCAGATGAAGAAACCTCTATCAAAACACGGTTCGCGCGAGGAACCCGCGCCCGAAATAACGCGAGCCGGTAGCAGCGTGGCTAGTGAACCGCAATATACCCCCGGCACCCCCCGGTTGTTCCCTCTCCTATCACCGACGATGCGATGAACCGCCTGCGCCGGGGCACTTTATGAGTGGAACTTCGGCATCATTTTGATAACGACCCCTGCGTCGCCGCCTTAGGCAGTGGCAGGCTTGCGGAGACTCTCAAATGAAAGTGATGACTGTTTTCGGCACACGACCGGAGGCGATAAAGATGTTCCCGGTCGTTCACGCGCTGCGCGAACGGCCGGGGATCGACGTCAGAGTCTGCGTAACAGCTCAACACCGTGAGATGCTCGACCAGGTCCTGGAAATCGCGCGAATCATACCCGACATCGACCTCGACATCATGCAGGCGAACCAGACCCTTGACGGATTGCTCGCACGGATAGTGGTCGGCCTTGGCGAAACCTTCGATGCCGAAATGCCTGATCGCGTTCTCGTGCATGGCGACACGCTCACGACGATGGCAGCGACACTCGCAGCATATTTCCGGAAAATCCCGGTCGGCCATGTCGAGGCCGGCCTGCGTAGCGGCAATATCTATCACCCCTGGCCCGAAGAGGTAAACCGAAAGGTCGCGGGCGCTGTTGCGGATTTGCATTTCGCCCCGACCGATACCGCGGCGGCGGCGCTGCGAGCTGAAAATGTGCGAGCGGAGCAAATTCACGTCACCGGAAACACCGTCATCGACGCACTTTTGGCAACCAAGGCGCGGATCGACGAGGAGCCGGCGCTCGCTTCCGGACTCGATGAACTGGTGCAGCGCTTTGCCGAAAAGCGCATCGTCGCTGTCACCTCGCACCGGCGCGAAAATTTCGGCGGCGGGATGAAGGCTATCGCCGACGCTATTGCGGCTGTTGCGGCGCGCGACGATGTCGGGGTGATTTTCCCGATCCATCCGAACCCGCAGGTTCGCGCTGCGATGGAGCCCATCCTTTGCGGACTTTCGAACGTCGCGTTGATCGATCCATTGGATTATCCGCATTTTGTCCGGTTACTCAGCATCGCCGAGCTCGTCCTCACCGACAGCGGCGGCGTGCAGGAAGAAGCACCCTCGCTCGGCAAGCCAGTGCTCGTCATGCGCGAGACGACCGAACGCCCAGAGGGTATCGAGGCAGGTACGGCACGTCTCGTCGGCACCGACAAGAATCGCATAGTTTCCGAAATGTTCAGCCTTTTGGATGATAGGATCGCCTATACGGCCATGGCCCGTGCCCATAACCCGTTCGGCGACGGCCTGGCCGCGCAAAGAATTGCGGAGATTGTCGCGTGTACCCAATGATAGCAAACAAGAGGCCTCCATTTGCAGGCCCGACGTCGCAGGCCTGCCGAACATTCTTTCGGGCCTTCGCACCGCCTGAGTCGTTGCATACTTGACGCCGCGCCAGCAATTTCTCCACAACGTCCGAATGCCCCGGCGCCTGGAAACCCACATTGTCGAAAAGCCCTGGGGCCGCACCGACATCCCGCGCGCGTTCGGCGATTTCGGCGGTCGCCGGATCGGCGAAATCTGGCTTGCGCCTCCCGTCGGCGATGCGGCGTCGATCCTGGTCAAGTTCCTCTTCACGTCCGAGCGGCTGTCAATCCAGGTTCACCCTGACGACGCCGCAGCACAAGCCGCCGGACTGCCCCACGGCAAGGACGAATGCTGGCTGGTGCTGGCAGCGGATGCCGAGTCCCGGCTCGGCGTGGGCCTGAATGACAGGGCGAGCGCCGACGAATTGCGCAGGGCGGCGCTCGACGGATCGATTGTCGACCGGGTCGACTGGCGCGCGGCTACCGAGGGGGATTTCGTCTATAACCCTGCTGGCACCGTTCACGCGATCGGCGGCGGACTGACGATCGTCGAGGTGCAGCAGAATATCGACCGCACCTATCGCCTTTTCGACTATGGTCGCCCGCGCGAGCTTCACCTCGACGAAGGGCTGGCGGTCGCGACACCCGGGCCGGTTGCGGACAGTCGCGATTGCCGCGTCGATCCGATCGAGACGCGCAAATTGGTGAGCGGCCCGCATTTCCACGTTCTGCATCTTGCCGGCCCCGTCGATCCGGCCACCTTCGCCGAAGCCGACGGCGAACTCACTTTCGTGCCGCTTTCCGGCGGCTGCTACGTCGCGGGCACGGCACTGCATCTGGGCGAAGCCGTGCTGCTCGACGATCCGCACGGGATTGCCCTCGCCTCCGGTAGCCGCGCGCTGCTCTGCTGGGCCGCCTGATCGGCAAAACGCTCTCCCCTTGCGACCCCGCCCGCTATCTCCCATATCGCACCGCATGACCAATCCTCATGCGCAAAGTGCCGCGCCTTGGCACGGAACCACCATTCTTTCCGCCCGTACCGCCAACAAGGTCGTCGTGATCGGCGACGGTCAGGTGTCGATGGGCCAGACGGTGATGAAGCCCAATGCGCGCAAGGTGCGCCGCCTCCACGACGGCAGCGTCATCGGCGGCTTCGCCGGGGCGACTGCCGACGCCTTCACCCTGTTCGAACGCCTTGAAGCCAAGCTCGAGCGCCATAACGGCCAGCTGCTGCGCGCCGCGGTCGAGCTCGCCAAGGACTGGCGAACCGACAAATATCTCCGCAATCTGGAGGCGATGATGATCGTCGCCGACAAGGAAGTGACGCTCGTCATCACCGGCAACGGCGACGTGCTCGAGCCCAAGGGCGGCATCGCCGCGATCGGGTCGGGCGGCAACTACGCGCTCGCCGCCGCCACCGCGCTCGCCGACTATGAACAGGATGCCGAGGTGCTGGTGAAGAAGGCGATGCAGGTCGCCGCCGACATCTGTGTCTATACCAACGACCAGTTCACCCAAGAAACCATCGAAATCCAGGCGTAAGACAGATGAACAAGGACCTGACTCCCAAGGCGATCGTCGCTGCGCTCGACACGCATATCATCGGCCAGAACGCCGCCAAGCGCGCCGTCGCGGTGGCACTGCGCAATCGCTGGCGCCGCCAGCAATTGTCGCCTGACCTGCGCGACGAGGTGACGCCGAAGAACATCCTGATGATTGGCCCCACCGGCTGCGGCAAGACCGAGATTTCGCGCCGTCTGGCCAAGCTCGCCGATGCGCCCTTCATCAAGGTCGAAGCGACCAAGTTCACCGAGGTCGGCTATGTCGGCCGCGACGTCGAACAGATCGCGCGCGACCTCGTCGAAGAAGCCGTCCGGCTCGAAAAGGACCGCCGCCGCGAGGCCGTGCGCGCCGCCGCGGAGGAAGCCGCGATGGAGCGGCTGCTCGACGCGCTGACCGGCAAGGGCGCGAGCGAGGCGACGCGCCAGAGCTTTCGCCAGCGCATCCGCGAAGGCCATCTCGACGACAATGAGGTCGAGATCGAGATCGCCGACGCGCCGTCGATGCCGTTCGAGCTGCCGGGCCAGCCCGGGCAGATGAGCATGATCAACCTGTCCGACATGCTCGGCAAGGCGATGGGCGGCCCGCCCAAAAAGCGCCGCAAGCTGAAGGTGATCGAGGCCGCAACGCGGCTGATCGAAGAGGAGCAGGAAAAGCGCCTCGATCAGGACGACGTCGCGCGCATCGCGCTCGCCGATGCCGAAGCCAATGGCATCGTTTTCCTCGATGAAATCGACAAGATTGCCGTCAGCGACGTGCGCGGCGGATCGGTCAGCCGCGAGGGCGTGCAGCGCGACCTGCTGCCGCTGATCGAGGGAACGACGGTCGCCACCAAATATGGTCCGATGAAGACCGACCATATCCTGTTCATCGCCTCGGGCGCCTTCCACGTCGCCAAGCCGAGCGACCTGCTGCCCGAACTGCAGGGCCGCCTGCCAATCCGCGTCGAGCTGAACGCGCTGACCGAAGCTGATTTCGTCCGCATCCTCAGCGAGACCAAGGCGGGCCTGCCGGAACAATATGCGGCGTTGCTCGGCACAGAGGACGTGGCCTTGTCGTTCACCGACGATGCCATCGCCCGCGTCGCCAAGCTCGCTGCCGAGGTCAACGAGCGGGTCGAGAACATTGGCGCGCGGCGGCTGCAAACGATCATGGAACGGTTGGTCGAGGAGGTCAGCTTTGACGCCGAAGATCGGGCCGGGACGACGCTTACGGTCGACGCCGCCTATGTCGACAGCCAGCTGGCCGAAGTGGTCGGCGACACCGACCTCAGCAAATATGTGCTTTGAGGGATGATGGCTGGTTTCGACCGGTTGTGGACGTACAGCATTTCCTCTCTCCCCTTGCGGGAGAGATACGAAGGCTTGGCAGCTTGCTGCCTAGCCGCAGTTGAGAGGGGGTTTGCGCCTGTTGACGTCCATCCCCTCTCCAAGCTTCGCTAGCTCCTGACGGAGCAAGCTGCGCTATCCTCTCCCGCAAGGGGAGAGGAGTTTATGGCAGCTGCCCACCCCAAAGCCGCCTTCCCGATCAAAAATCGACCTGCGTCCTGAGGCCAAACGTATCCGCCGTATAGCTGCGATCCCCCGTCGCGGTCGCGACGCGCGCGTTGTCGATCCACAGCTTGCCGTAGTTGGCGGTGATGCGGATATATTCGATCGGGGCCCACACCAGCCCGATCAGCGCCGCCTGTTGCCGCCCGCCGACGATCGCGCCGTCATTGAGATCCAGATGGTCGTAGCGCGCGTTGATTTCGATTGCGCCGATGCCGCCCGCGGTGATCGGCTTCGACGGTTTCAACCGGTCGAATGTGCCGTCCTTGTAACCGCGCGCGTCGCCGGGGGTCAGCACCATGCCGACCTCGGCATAACCGCCAAAGAAGGTCGGGTCGGCGGCGCCGCGGCGCTTCAGCGTCTGCCAAAAGGCTTCGCCCGCCGCGTGGAACGGCCCCGCGATCACTGCGCCCTCCAGCCCGAGCCCGCGCTCGCTGGCGACGTCGAGCAGGCCGGTGTCGACCAGGCGGACGTCGGTGGTGTGGACGAAAGGCCGCGCGCGGTAGCGGACGGTCGCGGCAGGGTCGTTCGGATCGCGCCAATGGCCCGACGCGGCGAGATGCAGCTGGGTGTCGCCGAGTTTCGGCATGAACACCGCGCGCCCGTCGATGCCGAAGCTGTGGTTGCTGTCGGTGAGGTCGGCGGCATTGTCCCCGAACACCCCGCCCTGCAGCAGCAGCGCCTTGCCCTTATACTGCGCCGACAGGCCGACGCGGCGTTCGAAGCCGAACGCCTGAACAAACGCGGCGCGTTCCATGAAGCTGGTGAACAGGTCGCTCGTCATGTCGTCGAGCCCGTTGAACGGTTTGACCTGCCCCGCGGTGACCGTCAGCGGCCCCTTGCCATAGCTTAAATAGACGTCGGTGAGTTCGACCTCGCCATTCGCGATGTCGGCTTCGACGCGGTAGGCAAAGCCGCCCGGGATCTTGCCGTCGACGCCCAGATAGACGCGGCGAAATTCGGTCGCGGTGCCGCCGCGCGCGCCCGTGACCCCGGCGGGGGTATCGACCCCGGCGAGGTCGAGCTGGACGCGCCCGCGCGGCTTGAAGCTCCAGCCGTCGGCGGTCTTGATTTCGGGAGCGCCCTTCCAGCTGATTTCCGTCGCAGGTTTTGCGGTGACCGAGGGCGGCACCGGCGTTGGCGCCGGAGCAGGCGCCGGCTGGGCGGTGGCCGCATCGAGCCGCGTTTCGAGCGTCTGCACCTGCGCCTTCAGCGCAGCGAGCTCGGCGCGCAGCTGCGCCGCTTCCTCGGCGGTCATCGCCTGCGCGTGGGCGGCCGTGGGCAGGCAGAACATCGACGTCGCCAGGAGGGCGGCGGTCAGGGCGTGACGCATGAGGGAGTTGCTCCGTTGGACAAGGTGACAATCTGGTGGCGCTGTTATGACGAGTAGATGACAGACGCACGTCATTATCGTGACATTTTTGTTTCATCGGACGCTTTTCGCTCACCTCTTGCCAGCGACACGCGAACGGCTAAGGACGTGTCAGTTTTTTCGGGCAACCTTTTGCGGCGGCCCCATCCGGGAGACCATCATGACGATCAAATTTGACGGGCGTGTTGCCATTGTTACCGGCGCAGGCGGCGGTCTGGGCCGCGCTTATGCGCTCGAACTCGCACGGCGCGGCGCCAAGGTCGTGGTCAACGATCTGGGCGGTGCGCGCGACGGCACCGGCCATTCGGACGCCGCCCTGCAGGTGGTCGAGGAAATCAAGGCGTTCGGCGGCACCGCGATGTCGAATGGCGGCAGCGTCACCGAATATGAGCAGATGGTCGAAATGGTCGCCAAGGCGAAGGAAGCATGGGGCGGCGTCCACGTCCTGATCAACAACGCCGGGATCCTGCGCGACAAGAGCTTCGCCAAGATGGAGCCCGCCGATTTCGATCTGGTGCTGAAGGTGCATGTGTCGGGCAGCGCCAATGTCACCAAGGCGTGTTGGGACCTGATGCGCGAGCAGGCCTATGGCCGCATCCTGATGACCGCATCGTCGACCGGCCTTTACGGCAATTTCGGCCAGGCCAATTATGGCGCGGCGAAATTGGGGCTCGCGGGGCTGACCAAGACGCTCCACCTCGAAGGCGCGAAATATAATATCCGCTGCAACACGATCGCGCCGGTCGCGGGCACGCGGATGACCGAAGACATCTTTCCCGCCGAGCTGTTCGAAAAGTTCACCCCCGAAAATGTCGTTCCCGCCGCGCTCTACCTGGTCAGCGAGGACGCCCCGACCAACATGATCGTCGGCGCGGGTGCGGGCGCGTTCCACGCCGCCTATGTCACCATGACCCCCGGCATCGCGCTCCCCGAAGGCGAGCGCACCCCCGAAGGTGTCGCCGCAGCGTGGGAGAAGATCATCGACCGCAGCGGCGAGATCGTGCCGCAGTCGGGCAGCGAGCAGTCGATGAATGTGATGAAGGCGTTGATGGCGCTGGGGTGAGGCTCGGTTGATCCTCCCTGTGGCCTAAGGCCATGGGGAGGTGGCAGCGCGAAGCGCTGACGGAGGGGCAATGACGCGACCGTCGCGGCCCCTCCACCATTCGCTTCGCGAACGGTCCCGCTGGCGCTGCGCGCCGTCTGCGACTCCCCCATGGCTTCGCCACAGGGAGGATAATCGGGGCGCCACACTGTATTGACACAGCAACACGCCGCTGGCATACAGCCAGCGGGGCAAGGGGATCGGTCTAACAAGGACGACCCCGATGTATAGTGAAAGCGACCTGCAAGCTGCGGTCGATGCGAAAGTTTTGACGCCGGAGGCCGCTGCGGCGTTCCGGTCGCATATCGCGTCGGCGCGTTCGGCCCCCGCGGCGGATGAAGAATCCTTCCGCCTCATCACCGGTTTCAACGATATTTTCGTCAGCATTGCGGCGGTGATCCTGCTCGTCGCGGTCGCGTGGATCGGCCAGTCGATCCACACCGCGCTCGGCGGCGCCTTTGTCGCGCTGTCGGCATGGTTCCTCGCCGAATATTTCACCCGCAAACGCCGCATGGCGCTGCCCAGCATCGTGCTGGTGCTCGCCTTCTCCGGCGGCGTGTTCGCGACCATGGTCGGCTTTCTGTTCGAACATGGTGAAGCGATTTTCGGCAACCATCTGGGCGATACCATGGGCGCGATCCTGTTCGGATCGATGGCGCTGGTGACCGCGGCGGCAACCTGGGCGCATTGGAAGCGCTTCATGGTGCCGATCACCGTGGCGGCCGGCACTGCCGCGCTGGCGGGGACCGCGGTGGCGCTGGTGCTGTCGATCACCGGCATGCCCGAACGCCCCGACGCACTGGTGATGTCGCTGGTGCTGACCGCCGGGATCGGCGTGTTTGCGCTCGCAATGTGGTGGGACCGCAGCGACCGGGTGCGCCAGACGCGGCGCAGCGACGTCGCCTTCTGGCTCCACCTGCTTGCCGCGCCGATGATCGCGCATCCGATCTTCCACCTGCTCGGCGTGACCGAGGGCAATAATATCGGCAGCGGCGCCGCGGTGTTGGTCGTCGCCATCTATGTACTGTTCGGGCTGATCGCGCTGGCGATCGACCGCCGCGCCTTGCTGGTGTCCGCCCTCGCCTATGTGCTGTTCGCGCTGACCCAGTTGTTCCGCGAATTCGGTGCGGTCGAGCTTAACGTGGCGCTGACCGCTTTCGTGATCGGTTCGGCGCTGCTGCTGCTGTCGGCCTTCTGGCAAAATGCCCGGGCGGTGGTGGTCGGGATGCTGCCCGACAATCTGGCGAACCAGCTGCCGGCGACGACGCGGACCGTCAGTCCCCTACCAGCTTCATAAGCTTGCGTTCGACGGGGGCGAGCACATTGGCGAGCTCGTCCCCGCGCTTCAAAATCGCCCCGGCTTCGGAGACCAAGGCCCACATACCTTGGCGGCTCCGCAAGGCGGGGCGTTTTTCGATGCGATATTCCGGACGCTCGGCGGCGCGGCGAAAGGCCGAGAAGATCGCGGCGTCGCGGTGGAAATCCATCGCATAGTCGCGCCAATGGCCCGCCGCGACCATGCGCCCATAAAGGTCGAGGATGCGCATCAGTTCGGGGCGTTCAAAGCCGGTCTGCTGCGGGATCGCCTTCGTCGCGAACGGCAGAGGCGTCACCGTGCCCATCAGGCGCTTTTCCGGCTCCCCTTGCGCCGCGGGGTCTCGTCCTCGGCGGCAGCGTCGCGTTCGGCGATCAGCGCCGCGAGCTGTTTCTGCATCTGCTCAAGCTGGCATTGCAGCAGTTCGACCTTTTGCGTCGAGGGATCGAATGTCTCGTTGCAAGTGCCATAGGGCACGAATTCGCGCGCATATTCGCTGGCATCGACCAAGGTCGAGCGCGCTGGAATACCGACCATTACCGCGCCTTCCGGTACATCCTTGGTCACGACCGCATTGGCGCCGATGCGCGCGCGCGGGTTGACGGTAATCGGCCCCAGGATTTGCGCCCCCGATCCGACAATAACGTCGTCAGCCAGCGTCGGGTGGCGCTTGCCCGCGATGCCATTGGCGGGATCGGTGCCGCCCAGCGTCACGCATTGATAGATGGTGACATTGTCGCCGATCTCGGCGGTTTCCCCGATCACCGTAAAGCCATGGTCGATGAACAGGTGGCGACCAATCTTGGCGCCCGGATGGATATCGATCGCGGTCATCCAGCGCGACAGATGATTGACGAAGCGCGCGAGGAAAAACAGCCGCGCCTCGAACAGCCAGTGCGCGATGCGGTGCATGCCCACCGCGACGAGTCCCGGGTAGAGAAGAATTTCCCAACGCGACCGCGGCGCCGGATCGCGCGCCTTGATCGAATCGAGATAGGCGATCAGCCCGTTGAACATCCTTGTGTCCCCTGCGACCCTATTCTGTACCGGACAAGATAGATGTTCGTCCGGCGCATTTCCACCCCCGACGCATTTTTATCGTCAGCGGCCGAAAAGGCCGAGCCGCAACAGCAGCAATCCCTCGCGCCGCCAATGCCGTTCACCATCGCGTCGGGCAATCGCGCCAGCCCAACAGTCGAGCATGAGCAGCGCCTTATTGGCTCTGAACGATCCGCGCGGCGGCGGGGTCTGGTTCCGCGCCGCCGCGAAAAATGGCTGCGCCGCGGCGGCGCTTTCCTGTAGCGCCGCGCCCCAGGCCAGCCCCCAGCGCGCGCCGCCGCCTGCGGGTCCGCCCGACAGCGCAAACAGCGCGCCGCCGAACGCCCTCGCCGCCGCATCACGCGCCGCCGCGTCGTCGGCGACCAGCATCGCTTCCGCCGCGTCGACCAGCGTATCGAGCCCGGCTTGCCCAGCCCAGCTCGCCGCGAGTTCGGCGAGCAGCGGCTCGCCCTTTGGCAACGCAGCGGGATCGGCGGCCAGCATCACCGCCATGTCGCGCCACCAAGCGAGCTTGATCTGCCCGATCAGCGGCTCGCGCGCGTCGGTGAGCAGCTTGGTGAGGCGCTCGGCAAAGGCCCATAGCGCCGCGATCGCGGCGCGCCGATCGCGCGGGACTGCGACCATGATGCGTGGGTCACGGGCGTCGGGGTAGAGATGTTCGCTGTCAGCCATCATGCGGCGCAAGCGTTAGAGCAGGACGGCCAAATAAGAAACCGTTCGCCCTGAGCCTGTCGAAGGGCCGTTCTTTCTTCAAGCGGCGTCAAAGACAAGAACGGTGCTTCGACAAGCTCAGCACGAACGGAATTGGAGGCGGCGTCGACGCGATCAACCGCGATTAAGAACCGCCTTCACCGCCGCGATGACGCGCGGGGTGTCAACCAGCGCCGCCTTTTCCAGATTGGCGGCGTAGGGCAGCGGCACATCTTCGTTGCACACGCGCACGACCGGTGCGTCGAGATCGTCAAAGCCCTGTTCCATCGCGACCATCGCCAGTTCGCTGGCGATCGAGCAGACCGGCCAGCCTTCCTCGACGACGACGAGATGGTTGGTCTTTTTGAGGCTGGCGAGCACGGTCGCGGTGTCGAGCGGGCGCAGCGTGCGCAGGTCGATAACCTCGGCGTCGATCCCCTCGCCCGCAAGGCTGTCGGCGGCTTCGAGCGCGAGCCCGACGCCGATCGAATAGCTGACGATGGTAACATCGCTGCCCGAACGCATGATCCGCGCCTTACCGATCGGCAGGACGTGATCAGGCAGATCGGGAACGTCGAAGCTGCGCCCATAGAGCAGCTCGTTTTCGAGGAACACGACAGGGTCTTCGCTGCGGATCGCCGCCTTCATCAGCCCCTTGGCATCGGCGGCGTCATAGGGCGAGATCACGATCAGGCCGGGGACGCTGGCGTACCAGGGCGCGAAATTCTGGCTGTGCTGCGCGCCGACGCGCGACGCGGCGCCGTTGGGACCGCGGAACACGATCGGACAGCGCATCTGGCCGCCCGACATATAGTTGGTCTTCGCCGCCGAGTTGATGATGTGGTCGATGGCCTGCATCGCGAAGTTGAAGGTCATGAATTCGATGACCGGCTTCAACCCGCCCATCGCGGCGCCCGCACCAAGGCCGGCAAAGCCATATTCGGTGATCGGCGTATCGATGACGCGGCGCGCGCCGAATTCGTCGAGCAGCCCCTGCGTGACTTTATACGCGCCCTGATATTCGGCGACTTCCTCGCCCATCACGAACACGCGGTCGTCGGCGCGCATTTCCTCGGCCATCGCGTCGCGCAGTGCTTCGCGAACGGTGAGCTTCACCATCGCGGTACCCTCGGGAATGGCGGGGTCGGACGCGCGCTCGGTGGCGGCGGGTTTTTCAACCCTTTCTTCCGTTTGCCCTGAGCTTGTCGAAGGGCCGGTCTTTTCTTCCGGCGGCGTCGAAGGCAAGGACGGGGCTTCGACAGGCTCAGCCCGAACGGGGGAAGATGATGCTTCTTCGCCCTCGCCCGCGATCGTCGCGATCACGGTGCCGACCTTCACATTGTCGGTGCCCTCGGCGACCAGAATCTGGCCGATCGTGCCCTCATCAATGGCTTCAAATTCCATCGTCGCCTTGTCGGTCTCGATCTCGGCGAGGATGTCGCCCGATTTGACGCTATCGCCTTCCTTGACGAGCCACTTGGCGAGCGTGCCTTCTTCCATCGTCGGCGACAGCGCCGGCATCTTCAATTCGATGGCCATCTCAATATTGCTCCACCAGCACGTCGGTATAAAGGTCATGAAGTTCAGGTTCGGGTGCGCTTTCGGCAAAGTCGGCCGATTCCGCCACGATCGCGCGGATTTCCTTGTCGATATCCTTGATCTTGTCCTCCCCGATCCCGGCGTCGGTCATCAGTTTCTTGAGATGTTCGATCGCATCGGACTTGTCGCGCACCGCCTGTACTTCCTCGCGGCTGCGATATTTGGCGGGGTCGGACATCGAGTGGCCGCGGTAGCGATAGGTTTTGAGTTCCATCAGCACCGGCCCCTTGCCCGCGCGCACCCATTCGAGCGCGGCTTCGGCAGCGCCGCGCACCGCGAGCACATCCATGCCGTCGACCTGCATACCGGGGATGCGGAAGCTTTCGCCGCGGCGATAGAGCTGATCCTCGGCCGACGAGCGGTTGACCGAGGTTCCCATCGCATATTGGTTATTTTCGATCACGAAGATGATCGGCAGCTTCCACAGCTCGGCCATGTTGAAGCTTTCATAGACCTGCCCCTGGTTCGACGCGCCGTCGCCGAAATAGGACATCGCTACGCCGCCGTCGCCGCGATATTTGTGCGCAAAGGCAAGCCCGGTGCCGAGCGACACCTGCGCCCCGACGATGCCGTGGCCGCCATAAAATTTATGCTCGACGCTGAACATGTGCATCGAACCGCCCTTGCCGCGCGAAATGCCTGCGGCGCGGCCGGTCAGTTCGGCCATGATGACCTTCGGATCGATGCCATAGGCAAGCATATGGCCGTGATCGCGATAGCCGGTGATCACGCTGTCCTTGTCGCCATCGAGCGCCGACTGGAGCCCCACGGCAACGGCTTCCTGACCGATATAGAGGTGGCAGAAACCGCCGATCAGCCCGAGCCCGTAGAGCTGCCCCGCCTTTTCCTCGAAGCGCCGGATCAGCAGCATCTCGCGGTAGAATTTCTCCAGTTCCGCCGGGGTGGCGTCATAGGGAACGGGATCGCGCGGCCCTTCGCGATTGGTCGCTGGCGACGGGGTCGAGGCAGTCTTTTTCGACGCGGCGGATGCGCGCGCGGGAGCTTTGGCCAAGGCGGGTTCCTTTGCAGTTAGCCGTTACGGCAAGGCTCCCTATAGGAGCGGCAAAGTGGGTTTGGCAACGCCCGGTTGGCGGCAAAGTCGGTGCGATTACGAATGCAGCATTATCCGGTCATTGCGCGCGCAGCGAAGCAATGACGGGCGGCGACTTACTTCGCCGCGGGCTCCATCGGAATGATATATTCATCCTGATGATAGGCGCCCAGCTTTTCGCGCACATATTCCTCGGCCAGATCAGGATCGACGCTGCGCCGGTCGAGCAGATTGACCCGGTTCTGCAGCTCGCTTTCCTTCTTCGCGAGCTCGCTCAGCACGACGCGCTTCTTTTCGACCGATTGGCTGTAGTCGCCCCAGGCGTAAAGCCCGGTCGGGCCGAAAATGATGTAGCCGATCATGGCAAGCACCGCGATCACCGCGACCGCGGGGCCAACTGCCCGGTTCATTGATTTGCGGAGTTTATGGCGCTGCGTCATCGCCGTCCCTTGAATCAGAGTTGATTCATGGCGTCAAGGCGTCCGGTCACATATTATCGTCATCCCGGCGAAGGCCGGGATGACGAATAAGGTGCGGTCTTGGCTTAGGCGAAAATCGCCGCCCCCGGGTAACGCGCCATGTCGCCGAGCTCTTCCTCGATGCGGATCAGCTGGTTGTATTTCGCGAGCCGGTCCGAGCGCGCGAGGCTGCCCGTCTTGATCTGGCCGCAGTTGGTCGCGACCGCGAGGTCGGCGATCGTCGAGTCTTCGGTCTCGCCCGAGCGGTGCGACATCACCGCGGTGTAGCGCGCGCGGTGCGCCATATCGACGGCGTCGAGCGTTTCCGACAGCGTGCCGATCTGGTTGACCTTGACGAGCAGCGAGTTGGCGAGGCCGTCCTTGATGCCCTGCTCCAGCCGCGCGGGGTTGGTGACGAACAGGTCATCGCCGACGAGCTGGCACTTGTGGCCGATCAGGTCGGTGAGCGCCTTCCAGCCCACGAAATCATCTTCGCTCATCCCGTCTTCGATCGACTTGATCGGGTAGTCGTTCACCAGCGCGGCGAGATATTCGGCCATCTGCTCGGGGCTGAGCGACAGCCCCTCGCCGCTGATCTCATACTTGCCGTTCTTGAAGAATTCGGTCGCGGCGCAGTCGAGTGCGAGCACGACATCGCTGCCGAGCTTGAAGCCCGCCTGGTCGACCGACGCGGCGATGAAGTCAAGCGCGGCGCGCGTCGAGGCAAGGTTCGGCGCAAAGCCGCCCTCGTCGCCGACCGCGGTCGCGAGCCCCTTCGCCGACAGGCCTTTCTTCAGCGTGTGGAAAATCTCAGCTCCCCAGCGCACGGCCTCGGCGATGCTACCCGCGCCGACGGGCATGATCATGAATTCCTGCACGTCGATCGGGTTGTCGGCATGTTCGCCGCCGTTGATGATGTTCATCATCGGCACGGGAAGCGTGCGCGCCGAGACGCCGCCGACATAGCGATAGAGCGGTAGGCCGCGGGCGTCGGCCGCAGCCTTGGCGGCGGCGAGGCTGACACCGAGGATCGCGTTGGCACCGAGGCGGCTCTTGTTCGCGGTGCCGTCGAGGTCGATCATCGCCTGGTCGAGTTCGCGCTGATCCTCGGCATCGAGGCCGATCAGGGCTTCGGCGATGTCGCCGTTCACCGCGGCCACCGCCTTGGTCACGCCCTTGCCGAGGTAGCGCACCTTGTCGCCGTCGCGCAGCTCGACCGCCTCATGCGCGCCCGTGGAAGCACCCGAGGGGACCGCGGCGCGGCCAAAGCTGCCATCCTCCAGCAGGACATCGACTTCGACGGTCGGGTTGCCGCGGCTGTCGAGGATTTCGCGGCCGTGAATGTCGATGATGGCGGTCATGGATTTTGTCCTGCTGAAAGCCCTGGCGGCAGGGCGGTAGGGGAAGGCGCCCGCCTGTTATCGGCGCGGAGCGGAAATCGCAACAATGCATAGGAATTTTGCGCGCCTATGGAACCATTCGGCGCGCCTTGCTATATATCCAGACAGGACCAAAGGGATGTTCGCCGTTGCGGCGCCCGACATAAGAAGAAGAGGACAACGCCATGGCCAAAGCCGCTACTCCCGCGACCAAGAAAGTTGCCGCTCCGCGTCCCAAAGCGCCCGCAAAGGCCGCCGCGACCAAGGCTGCGCCCGCGCGCAAGCCCGCTGCCGCGAAGGCGGCGAAAGACCACCCGATCCGCGACCAGATCGCCGCGACCCGCGACACCATCAAGACCGAAGCATCGAAAAAGGCCGCTTCGCTGAAGGACGAAGCCAACGCCCTGAAGAAGCAGGCGTCGGTGAAGGCGCGCGACGCCGCGACCAAGGGCAAGGACAAGGCCGCCGAAGCCGTTGGCAGCCTCGCCAAGCTGCTCGAAGACAGCGCCGGCACCGTCGACAGCAAGTTCGGCAAGCAATATGGCGATTATGCGCGCTCGGCGGCTTCGACCGTTGCCGGTCTGGCGACCTCGCTCGACAAGAAGGATCTTGACGAGCTGGCCGCGTCCACCCGCGACATGGTCAAGAAGAACCCGGCGATTGCGGTCGGTGCGGCCACCGTGATCGGCTTTGTGCTGGCCCGGATGCTCAAGGGCGGCTCGAACGATTGATCGGCCGTTGCCATCCCCTGACCCGCACACTCCATCGACGCCCGACGCGCCCAGCTTTGACGGCATAAGCCACGGCTACGCGCCCAATGGCGCGCCGGTGGCACCTCCCCCGGTGCCGCTCGAACAGATTGTCGGCGACGTCGTCGACAATCTGTCGGCGACGGCAAAAGCCGAACTGGCGCTGATCGAGGCGCGGAGCGAGCTGGCGCTTTACGGCGCCAGCCGCGCGGCGATCTGGGGCGGCGTGGCCGCAACCGCGGCGGGCGTGGCGCTGCTGGCGCTGGCGTTCGGCGCGATATTGGTGTTGGCGCCGCGCGTCGGTCCGCTGCTGGCGACGCTGATCGTGGTGAGCGTGCTGCTGATCATCGCGGGCGGCGCGGCGTGGCGCGCGCACATCGGCTATGGCGACATCCGCACCGCGCTGCGGCGCGACCTGACCGGCGAAGGATTTGACGATGCCGCGGACGCGTAACCGCCTGATCGCCGCCGCGCGCCGCTCGATGCTGCAACGCGCCGAACTTTATCGCCGTCTCGACGTCGCCAAGGCGGCGTTCAAGCCGGGCGCTTTGGTCGATCGCGGCAAATATCGGGTGAATGCGAAGATCGACGACGCCGCGCATGTGGTGCGGCAGGAGTTTCGCAACAACCGTCTGCCCATCGCGCTCGCCGCGGTGGCAGGCGTGGCGTGGCTGCTGCGCGAACCGATCAAGGAACATGCGCCGCGGCTGACGCAAAAGATTCAGGATATGGCGAATGCGGTCGCCGATCGACTGCGCCCCGCCGACGAAGCCCCCGCCGATCAGGCCAGCGCCGACGACGGCGACCATGACGCACCAGTGGAGAATGACGATGAAGCCGTTCAGTGAAACCGCCAGCGATGCCCGCGCGAAAGCGAGTGAACTTGCGGAGAAAACCGCCGAAAATGCGCGGCTGACCGCCGAAGCGGCCAAGGCGCGGATCCAGGACGGCTATGGCCGCGCGCGCGCCGCGACCGGCGATTTCGCCGCCAAGGCGAGCGAGCAGGCGGGCGTCGCGCGCGAGGCCGCGGGCGAAGCCTATGAACGCGGCAAGGCGCAGGCCAAGCGAGCGAACAGCAAGCTCAAAGATGTCGCCGAAAAGCAGCCGCTGGCACTGGTCGCGGGCGCGGTGGCGATCGGCGCGCTGCTCGGGTCGCTGCTCCCCAAGTCCGGTTCGGCGGACCGCAAGGACGATTGACCGGCTTGCCGTAGCGGCGCCGCGCTGTTAGGGGCCGCGCCTTCTCCCCTCACCAGCGCCAGCCCGCAAGGAAAGCAGCCATGAGCAAATTGCATCTCGTGTTCGGTGGACGCGTCAGCGATCCGCAGGGCACCGACTTTGTCGACCTCCACAATCTAGACGTCGTGGGGCTGTTCCCCGACTACAAGACCGCCGAAAAAGCATGGCGCGCCGCGGCGCAGCGCACCGTCGACGATGCCGAAATGAAATATGTGGTGGTGCATCTGCACAAGTTGCTGCAGCCGGACAGCGAGTAATACACTTCGTCATTGCGAGCGAAGCGAAGCAATCCAGGGCGGTTTAAGCAGGCTCTGGATTGCCGCGTCGCCTTCGGCTCCTCGCAATGACGAGCCGTCAGAATTTAACGAAAATTATCCGCGTAAGCCTGGATCTTGAGCGTCCGCACCGGCGGTGCAACAACCTCCGCGTCGATGCCATTGCGGTCGGCATAGGCGACCGCCTCGTCCCGGCTCGCAAAGGTCAGCCGGATCTGGCGCTGCGTATCGCCGCTACCCGCCCAGCCCATCAGCGGATCGGGCTTGCGCGCTTCGGCGGGCGCAAATTCCAGCATCCAGCGCTCGGTCCCGGCGCGCCCCGACTGCATCGCATTTTTCGGTTTCTGGAAGATGCGCGCTTTCATCGGAACAGTCCTGCATTGGTTGGTTTCGATCGCCTTAGCGCCGAGCAAAGACGACGAAAAGAAGAATCCCGTCGCCCCCGCGAAGGCGGGGCCGCTGGCCGTTTACACCGCACGGCTGAAAAAGACCTCCAGCGGCCCCGCCTTCGCGGGGGCGACGATTATTGCGCATCGCGCCGCGCCTGCGCCGCCTTGGTCAGCAGCGTCGGCCTCGCGCCCGCCGGATCGTCGGGCCAGCTGTGCTTGGGATAGCGACCGCGCATCTCGCGCGCCACGTCGTGCCAGCTGCCGCCCCAGAAACTGACCAGATCGCGCGTCGTCTGGATCGGGCGGTGCGCGGGTGAGGTCAGCGCGAGGACGAGCGGCACCGGCGGATCGCCGACCATCGGATGCCGCGCGAGCCCGAACAGTTCCTGCACGCGCACGCTGACCGTCGGCCCGCCGTCGGCGCCATAATCGATCGGGTGGCGACTGCCGACCGGGGTAACATAATCGCCTGGCGCATGTTTTTCGAGCAACTGCCGCGCCGACCAGTCGAGCAATCCCATCAGCGCATCGGTCAGCTTGCGGTCGCCAATGTCGCGCAGCCCGCGGCAGTCGGCCAGCAGCGGCGGCAACCAGAGGTCGAGGCTGTCGGCCAGCGCCCCGGTCGACAGCGTATCGATGCCCGCAAAGGAGGCGCGCTGGCGCAGCGCCTGCGCCAGTGGTCCCCAGCCGATCAGCCCGAGCCCCTTGTCGCGCACCGCCGCCAGTCGCAGCGCGATGTCCTGCTCGGCATTGTCGCCGCGCCCCGCCTGCCCGCTGGTGAGCGCGATCGCGCCGAGCCGCCGTTCGCGGCGATGGTCGACACGGTCGCTGGCGGCGTCATAGCTGCTGGCGGCATGCGCGACGATCCGGTCGGCAAAGATCGCCTCGACCTCGGCCTGATCGATCGGGGCCGCGGCGAGGATGCGGACGCCGGCGGCGTGGCCCTGTGCATCGGCAATCGCCAGCCATTCGCTGCCCGCCAGCGCTTCGACCGGGTCGATGCGATAGGCGCGGCCACCGACGCTCAGATATTCGCCGCGCTGTCCGGCGCGTTGACGCGCCACCCGGTCGGGCCAGGCGGTCGCGATCCAGCCGCCGATCGAGCGGGGCGCCAGTTCGTCCGTGCCCGCCGGCAGTTTTTCGCCGATCGTAGCCAGCCGCCGCGCCAACCGCACCGCGCCCTCGCTGCGGTCGCCGCGTTGGCCGCGCCAGCGCGCCAGGCGCGCCTCGACATCGACGCCGCGCCCGCCGAGTCCCGGTTCGGTGAGCAGCACCGCCAGCTGCCCCGCCAACGCGCCCTCTCCTGCCCGCGCCGCATCAAGCAACATATGCGCGAGCGGCACCGGCAGCGGGATCGCCGCCAGCGCCTTGCCATGCGCGGTGATCCGCCCGTCGTCGCCCAGCGCCCCGATCAACTGCAGCCGCGTCTTCGCTTCGGCGATGGCGGCGGGCGATGGCGGATCGAGCCAGCCGAGTTGGCGCGGATCGATGATCCCCCAGCTTGCGCAATCGAGCACGACGGGCATCAGGTCATTCTCGTGGATTTCAGGCGGATCGAACGGCGGCATGCCCGTCGTCGCCGCGGCCTCCCAGAGCCGATACGCCACCCCCGGCCCCTGCCGCGCCGCGCGCCCGGCGCGCTGCGTCGCCGACGCCTGGCTGGCGCGTTCGGTGACCAGCCGCGCGATTCCGGCGGCCTTGTCGAAGCGCGGGCGCCGCGACAGGCCCGCGTCGATGACGATGCGCACCCCGTCGATGGTCAGGCTGGTTTCGGCGATACTGGTCGCAAGGATCAGCTTGCGCCCGCCGTCGGGGTCGCGGACGAGCGCTTTCCGCTGAAGCGCCGGGTCGATCTGGCCGTGCAGGCGGTGGACGACCAGCGGCAGGCCCGCCGCCTCGACCGCCACCGCGGCGCGTTCGATATCGGCGGCACCGGGCAGGAAGGCGAGCATATCGCCCTCCGCTTCGTCGGCCATCGCCTGGCGTACCGCGACCAGCACGCTCGCCTCCAGCCGGTCCTCGGCACGGCGGCCGATGTGGCGGAGCTCGAGCGGGAAGATTTTGCCTTCGCTTTTGACCACCGGCGCATTGCCAAGCAGCGCGCCAAACCGCGCGCCGTCGAGCGTCGCCGACATGGCGACCAGCCGCAAATCGTCGCGCAGCCCCTGCTGCGCGTCGATCGCCAGCGCGAGCGCGAAATCGCCGTCGAGGCTGCGTTCGTGGACCTCGTCGAACAGCACCGCCGACACGCCCGCCAGTTCGGGGTCGGCGAGGATGCGGTTGCGGAACAGGCCCGGGGTCATCACCAGCAGCCGCGTCGCCGCCGACTGTTTGCTGTCGAGCCGGGTCGCATAGCCGACCGTGGCGCCGACCGCTTCGCCCATCTCCTCAGCGATCCGTTCGGCGGCGGCGCGCGCGGCGAGGCGGCGCGGCGAGAGCAACCAGACCGCCCCCTTGCACCAGGGTTGATCGAGCAGCGCGGGGGCAACGCGCGTCGTCTTGCCCGCGCCCGGCGGCGCAACGACGACGGCATTGGGTTTCAGGATGAGCGCCGCGAGAATATCGGGCAACACCTGATCGATCGGCAGCGGCTGCATCAGATCCGCGCCGCCGGGTTGCCGAGTTCGATATTGAGCCGATGGGCTGCGGCGGCGAGCGTCGCGACCTGGTCCGCCGTCACCTCGCTCGCTTCGGTCAGCACCAGATTGCCGAGTTCATATTTGCCGCTCGCCTTGATCCGCGGCTCAAGATCGCGCAGCCGCTTGCCGCGCCAGAAACCGAGCAGGACGCGGTGCTCCTCGGCGCGGATCAGGATGCACGGGCCGTTCGCCATGAACACCAGGTTCGTCCATTTGATCGTTTCGGAAAAGGGCGCGGCGGAGAGGATCGCGTGGCGCATCATTTCGGAGCGTTCGCGCTGCCAGCCCGACAGCGCCGCGATATAGGCATCGGGGGTTTCCGCTGCTGGGCCCATCATCGGCATCGTCCGTTCCCCCGCAAAGCCCCTCCCCTTTAGGGGAGGGGTTGGGGTGGGGGCCGTCGGCCTTGCGCAAGGCCGATAGCCCCCACCCGCTGCGACTAAGCCAGCAAGCTGGCAAGTCTCGCTGCCCTCCCCTGAAGGGGAGGGATTACCAAGAATCTAATAAGCCCGCGCGACCGCAAAGGCGACCGCCTCGGTCAGTGCTGCCTTGGCGTGGCTGGCGCGGAAGCCGCCGATCGCGTCGACCGCGCGCTGGCCATAATGGCGCGCGCGCGCCAGCGTATCGTCGATCGTGCCATGCTGGCGCAGCAGGCGGGTGGCGTGGGCCAGATCGTCATCCGACGTCCGGTGACCGGTGATCGCCTGTTTCCAGAATTCGCGTTCTTCGGCGTTACCGCGCGCATAAGCGAGGATGACAGGCAATGTGACCTTGCCGTCGCGAAAATCGTCGCCGACCCCCTTGCCCATCGTTTCGGCGTCCGAAACATAGTCGATCGCGTCGTCAACGAGCTGGAACGCGATGCCGAGGTTGCGGCCATAGGCGTCGAGCGCGGCTTCGGTCGCTTCGTCGCGCTCGGCGACGACCGCGGCGATCTTGCACGCCGCGGCGAACAGTTCGGCGGTCTTGGCGTTGATGATCGCGAGATACTGGTCCTCGCTGGTTTCGATGCGGCGCTGGGCGGAGAGCTGGTTGACCTCGCCCTCGGCGATGACCGCCGACGCGCGGCTCAAAATCTTGAGCACCTTCAGCGATCCGTCCTCGACCATCACCTCGAACGCGCGGCTGAACAGGAAATCGCCGACCAGCACCGACGCGCTGTTGCCCCAGATGATGTTCGCGGTTTTGCGGCCGCGGCGCAGGTCCGATTTGTCGACAACATCGTCGTGGAGCAGCGTCGCGGTGTGGATGAACTCGACCGCCGCCGCCAGCTTGCAATGGCGCCGTCCGGGATAATCGAGCAGCTTGCCGCAGGCGAGCGTCAGCATCGGCCGCATCCGCTTGCCGCCGCCCGCGATCAGATGGCCCGCGAGTTCGGGGATCAGCGGCACTTCGGACTGCATGCGGTCGAGAATGACCGAATTCACCTCGTTCATGTCGGCGGCGACAAGCGCCATCATCGGGTCGAGCGAGGGGGGCCGGTCGCCGTGGAGCTGGTGGATTTCGGCAGTCATGATGCGGCGAGCCTTGGCGGCGCGGCCACGATTTTGCAACGACTTTCGGCTTGCCAGCGCCCCCTCGCCGGTGCCAAGCGGGCCGGGCACGAGAGGAGCCGCGCATGACCGACCAACTGAGCCGTTACCGCCAGAGCATCGACAATATCGACGCGGCGCTGGTCTATATGCTGGCCGAACGGTTCAAGGTCACCAAGGCGGTTGGCGAGTTGAAGGCGCGCGAGGGCATGCCGCCCGCCGATCCGGGCCGCGAGGAACGGCAGATCGAAAGGCTGCGCAGCCTGGCGCGCGACGCCGACCTCGACCCCGATTTCACCGAAAAATTCCTGCGCTTCATCATCGAAGAAGTGATCCGCCATCACCAGCAGGCGAAGCGCGAGCAGGACGTCTGACGGTGGACCATCCGATCTTCACGAAATGGCCCGCGCAATTTCCCGACCGGCTCCAGCTTTTCTCGGCCCCGACGCCGAACGGGGTCAAGGTCGGCATCATGCTCGAAGAGACCGGCCTGCCTTACGAGCCGCACCGCATCGACATCATGGCGAACGAGAGCCATGACCCGGCCTTTCTGGCGCTCAACCCGAACGGCAAGATTCCGGCGATCTACGATCCCGACGGCCCCGGCGGCAAGCCGCTGGCGCTGTGGGAATCGGGTGCGATCCTGATCTATCTGGCCGAAAAATGCGGACAATTGCTGCCCGCCGATCCCCGGGCGCGGTACGAAACGATCCAGTGGGTGATCTGGCAAATGGGCGGGGTCGGCCCGATGTTCGGCCAGCTCGGCTTTTTCCACAAATTCGCGGGGCGCGAATATGAGGACAAGCGCCCGCGCGACCGTTATGCGGCGGAATCGACGCGATTGCTCGGCGTTCTCGACGCGCGGCTGGCCGATCGGTCGTGGGTGATGGGTGACGATTACAGCATCGCCGACATTTCGTTGCTTGGCTGGGTGCGCAATCTGATTGGCTTTTACGAAGCCGCCGAGATCGTCGGCTTCGGCCGTTTCGCGCATGTCCAGCGCTGGCTGGATGCGGGCCTTGCGCGGCCGGCGGTGCAGCGCGGGCTGGCGGTCACCGCAGCTTGAACTTTTCGAAGCATGGCCGGGGACGGGTTCTACCCGCCCCCGGCGCGTTCGCTTACATCCCGTCCAGTCCCTTGCTGACGAGAACATTCACCGCGACGCGGCGATTCATCGCCTTGCCTTCGGGGGTGCTGTTGTCCGCCGCGGGATCGGCTTCGGACATGCCGGTCGGGGTCAGCATGCGGTAGGGCTTCCAGCCGCACGCCTGTTGCAGGTGATTGACGACGCGGCCCGCGCGCTTTTCACTCAGCGCCTGGTTCAATTCCTCGCTGCCAGTGGAATCGGTGTAACCAACGACGAGCAGCAGTGCATTGTCCATCGCTTCGGCCTGGGTGGCGGTCGAGCAGAGGTCGGCCTTTGCCTGCGGCGACAGGATCGCCTTGCCGGTGTCGAAATTCACGTTGATCGTGCTTTTGACATTATATTGATCGATGTCGCCGACGCGGCTGCGCAGCGCTTCGGTTGCGGCGGTCTGTTCGGCAAAGCGCTGGTCGGTGCCGGTACGGATCATCGACGCGGTGCGCAGATCCTTGCTCTTGAGATCGACCTCGCTCGCGACCAGGCCGCCGTCCCATTGCAGGGTATCGACGGTGACCGGCAGGCCGTTGAGCAGCGAGTCCGCGGCCAGCTTGTTGCTGCTGAGCCCCAGGAAGCCGCCCTTGGCCTTGATCTTGGTATAGTCGGCGATCGCGATCGTCGTGTCATTGCCATCGGCGGTGCGGATCCGCATCCGGCCATCGCTGCGCGCCGAGATGATGCCTTCGACCTGCGGCCCCTTGGTCATCTGGTCGGGGGTCGGCAGGGTGCCATAAACGGTCGCCATGACGTCGCCGTCGGCGGGCGCTTCTTGCGATTGCGCGGCAAGGCCGACCGGCGTCGCAGCGGCCAGCGCGGTGATGAACAACAAAGTCTTTGGTCGTTTGGAAACGGTAAGCATGACCCTACTCCTTCAGTGAGCCGCCCCCGCGAATTCCCGTCGCCCCATCTTGCAACTCGGTTCGCCCGGCAAGACGGGACGTTCGTTTGCGCAGACAATATGGGCGGATTGTGCGGTGAACCGATGCAAAGCGCCCCGCATCGCGGGAATTTTGGGGGCGTTTAGCCCGCCGGCAGCCGTAACCGCACCAGCAGCCCGCCCAGATCTTCGCTCTCTTCGAGCGCAATGCTGCCGCCATAGATTTCGGCGACGTCGCGCACGATCGCGAGGCCGAGCCCGGTACCGGGCTTGCCGCTGTCGAGGCGGACGCCGCGATCAAAGATGCGCGTGCGGTCGGCGGGCGAGATGCCGGGGCCGTCGTCCTCGACCAGTATCTCCGCCATCGCCCCGTCGCGCTGGATCGTGACGAACACGCTGCCGCCCCCATATTTCGCGGCATTTTCGAGCAGGTTGCCGACCAGTTCATCAAGGTCCTGGCGTTCGACGCGCGCCACCAGCTGCTTGTCGCCCGCCGCGTCGAGCCGAACCTTGGGATAGAGCAGCGCCACCGCGCGCGTCACGCTGTCGACGCTCTCGCGGACATTGGCGCGCGCCTGCGCCGCACCGCGCCGCCCGACCGCACGCGCGCGCGCCAGATGATGTTCGACCTGCCGCTGCATCGTCGCCGCCTCGCGCCGCACCGTGTCGGCGAGCGGCGAGGTCTGGCTGGTCGCGCTGTTGAGCAGCACGGTGAGCGGGGTCTTGAGCGCGTGCGCCAGATTGCCCGCGTGGAGCCGCGCATCCTCGGCCTGTTTCTCGTTATGCGCGAGCAGCGCGTTGAGTTCGTCGACCATCGGCTGCACTTCCAGCGGCAGCGGCGCATCGACGCGGCGATTCTGCCCGCCGCGCATCGCGGCGATCGCGCGCCGGATATGCCGCAGCGGCCAGAGGCCGTAAAAGGTCTGAAGCGCAGCGAGGATGATGAGCCCGAGCCCGAGCAGCGCCAGACTGGGGATCAGCGTCTGGCGCACCGCGCCGACCTGAGCGTCCAGCGCCTCACGCGACTGGGCGATCTGGTATCGCCAGCTGACCTTGCTGCCCGGCAGGATGACGTTGCGTTCGAGCACGCGCAGCTCCTCGTCAGGGAACTGGGTGCTGTCATAGGTGTGGATCTGGTCGTCGATGTGCGGGGTCGGCGCCTTCAGCGACCGTTCCCACAAGGACCGCGAGCGATAGGGTTCCTGATTGCCGCCGCTGATCTGCCAGTAAAGGCCGCTATACGGTTCCAGGAATCGCTGGTCCCCGAGCGGCTCGACCAGCCGCACCTCGCCATCGGGGCCGATTTCGGACGAACGGATCATCGCGATCAGCACATATTCGAGGCTGGAATCGAAATTGCGCGTGATCGCGCCGGTCAGCACACGATCGAGCGCGAAACCACCGCCGATCAGCAGCACCGAAATCCACAGCGCCGCGATCGCGATCATGCGCCGCGCCAGCGATCCGGTGATGCGGCTGGTCAGCGCGACGGATTTTTCCACCGGTTCGCGGGCCGTGACGTCTGTCGCATTGGGGTCCATATCGGCCATGGCCGAGCGGTTCAGCCCTGCGGATCGTCGAGCTGGTAACCCAGACCGCGGATCGTCGTGATGATGTCGGCGCCCAGCTTTTTGCGGATACGCGTCACGAACACTTCGATCGTGTTCGAATCGCGGTCGAAGTCCTGATCGTAAATATGCTCGATCAGCTCGGTGCGCGACACCACCTTGCCCTTGTGGTGGAGCAGATAGGACAGCAGCTTATATTCCTGCGCGGTCAGCTTGACCGCTTCGCCCGCCAGCGTGACGCGGCCCGAACGGGTGTCGAGCCGCACGTCGCCCGCGGTGAGTTCGCTCGACGCATTGCCGGCGGCGCGGCGAATGAGCGCGCGCAGGCGGGCGATCAGTTCTTCGGTCTGGAACGGCTTGGCCAGATAATCGTCGGCGCCGGCATCCAGCCCCGCGACCTTGTCCGACCAGCTGTCGCGCGCGGTCAGCACCAGCACCGGGAAATTGCGCTTTTCGCGGCGCCAGCGGTCGAGCACCGTCAGCCCGTCGATTTCGGGCAGGCCCAGATCGAGGATCGCGGCGTCGTAATTTTCGGTCGAGCCGAGGAAATGGCCATCCTCGCCATCGGTCGCCAGATCGACGGCATAACCGGTCGCTTCCAGCGTCGCCTTTAACTGCGGGCCGAGGGTGGGTTCGTCTTCGACAATCAAGATCCGCATTCGGACGCCTTTCCTTGGCGGACCGGTGACCCCGGCCGCATGTTTCGACTGTGTATCAAGTCCGAACGATCATCGCAAAATGTCGTTGCGAAGCGCATCGGCGATTTCGGAAGCTTCAGGGTTTGCGGCCAACGATCCGGCCGGTGCGGGCATCGACATAGACGACAACGACCTGGCTGCCGTCCATGAACTTCAGCGCATAGATCATCCGGCCAGCGTCGAACTGCGGCCCGCCGAGATAGGTCATCTCGCTATAGGGCGCGCGCGAACGGACTTCGGCGATCAGCCGGTTGAGCGGAATGACCTGCCCCTGCGCCGCCGCCTCGCGCAGATGGTCCTGATCGCGATTGCCGCGCGCGGCCGCGGGTGCTGTAACGAGCAGTGCTGCGCTCAAAATCAAGATAGTCGTGCGGATCATCATGCAACGATATGTCCTGCGCATTGAATATCGGATGAATAGGCGGGTCAACCGCCGTTTATCCAGCTCTCATATCTGCGCTTAGCGGTTTGCCGGAGCGATGCATCCAATTTTTACCGCAATATGCTATCGCTGCCGACGATGAACGACGGCGAACTTAATGACGCGGCCGATGGCCCGCTCGATCGATATTGCGACCCGAAGACGCTGGCCTATGTCGGGATGATGGTGCGTCAGCGCCTGTCCAGCATGCCAGGCGTCGAGCGCGTCGATGTGGCGGATGCCGACATGTTCATCGTACCGGGATTCCTGACCCGCCGCGACTGCAAGGCCATCGCGCAAGTCATCAACAGCCGCGCGGTGCCGTCGACACTCTATCGCGGCACTGAACGACCCGGCTTTCGCACCAGCTTCACACATCATTTCGACCGCGACGATCCGCTGACGGTCGATGTCGAAGCCTATATTTCCGAGCTGATCGGGATCGATAATGATTATTCCGAAGCGATGCAGGGCCAACGCTATCAGGTCGGTCAGGAGTTTCGCCATCATTATGACTTTTTTCCGACCGGCGAGGGCTATTGGCAGCACGAGGCCGTTCGGGGCGGACAGCGGACCTGGACCGCGATGGTCTCGCTCACCGAACCGAAGGAAGGCGGCGAAACCGATTTCCCCCATCTGGGGATCGCACTCCGCCAGCAGGCAGGAACGCTGGTCATCTGGAACAATATGGATGCCGAGGGGCGGCCCAATATGAAAACGCTGCACGCCGGTATGCCGGTGAAGCGCGGGGTCAAGCATATCATCACAAAATGGTATCGGCAGGAGCCGTGGCGGATATTGAATCCGGTCAATCCATCCAGCTATTGACCATCGTTCGGTCGGTGGATGGTGGGCGCGACAGGGATTGAACCTGTGACCCCACCCGTGTGAAGGGTGTGCTCTACCGCTGAGCTACGCGCCCGTTCCGGTGTCGGCAAGTGGACCGAACCCCGAAAGCCGGACGTCCATAGCCGCTGGCGCGGTGAATGCAACGCCCATTTGCCTGAAATTTCGCCCGTCGATGCAAATCGGGCCGCGGCTTGCGCCGCGGCCCGAGATGTTTTTCACCAAAGGGTGCGGGCCAACTTAGTTGACGGCATCCTTGAGCGCCTTGCCGGCCTTGAACTTGGGCTGGTTCGATGCCGCAATGGTCATCGTTTCGCCGGTGCGCGGGTTGCGACCGGTCGATGCCTTGCGCTTGCTGACTGCGAACGTGCCGAAACCAACGAGACGAACTTCGCCACCCTTTTTCAGCGAACCCGTGATCGCTTCGAAAACGGCCTCGACCGCCTTGCTCGCGTCACCCTTGGTCAGGCCGCTCGAGTCAGCGACGGCGGCGATCAGGTCTTGTTTGTTCATGCCTAAGGAACCCCTGCTTTTGGTTGATTGAATGATTCATGGTCATGCCATGGGGCGCCACTAACGCCGTTTCGCCCCGCCTTGTCAAAGCAAAAAAGGGCGAAAACGGCGGTTAAACGACGATTTTGCGACGAAAAGCAGGGCTGCGAGACGTCGATCCGCCGCCGTCAGTGGCGAATCGTCGTCTCGGGGTCCGTTCCCGGCGCCAGCGGCGGCGAAGCGGCGAGTTCGTCCGCCTCGGTCCATTCGATCGGTACGACCGGACTGACCAGCGCTTCCGCCAGCACCTGATCGACGTGGCTGACCGGAATAATCTTCAACCCGCTGGTGATATTCGCCGGGATTTCGACCAGATCCTTTTCATTTTCTTCGGGGATCAACACGGTCTTGATCCCGCCGCGGAGCGCCGCGAGCAGCTTTTCCTTGAGGCCGCCGATCGCCAGCACACGCCCGCGCAGCGTGACCTCGCCGGTCATCGCGACATCGCGGCGCACCGCAATGCCCGTCAGCGTCGAAATCATCGCGGTGACCATGCCGACGCCCGCCGACGGCCCATCCTTTGGCACCGCGCCTTCGGGCAAGTGGATATGGATGTCCTTGCGCGCAAACAGGCTCGGCTTGATCCCGTAACTCGGCGCGCGCGCCTTCACGAAGGACAGCGCCGCCTGGACGGATTCGGTCATCACTTCGCCGAGCTTGCCGGTGGTCCGCACCTGGCCCTTGCCCGATGCGGTCACCGCTTCGATCGTCAGCAATTCGCCGCCGACCTCGGTCCAGGCCAGGCCGGTGACGGCGCCGATCTGATCCTCCAGATCGCCCATGCCGTGGCGATATTTGCGCACGCCCGAGAAGTCCGAAAGATTGTCAGGCGTAATCGTGACGCTTTCCACCTTGCCTTCGAGAATGCGGCGGAGCGCCTTGCGCGCAAGCTTGGCGATCTCGCGCTCCAAGGTGCGAACCCCCGCTTCGCGCGTGTAATAGCGGATCAGGTCGCGCAGGCCTTCCTCGGTCAGCTCGAATTCGCCGTTCTTCAGCCCGTGCGCCTCGATCTGCTTGGCGATCAGGTGACGCTTGGCAATCTCGACCTTCTCGTCCTCGGTATAGCCTTCGAGCCGGATGATTTCCATGCGGTCGAGGAGCGGCTGCGGCAGGTTCAGCGAATTGGCCGTGGTCACGAACATCACGTCGCTGAGATCGACGTCGATTTCCAGATAATGGTCCTGGAACTTCGTATTCTGTTCGGGGTCGAGCACTTCGAGCAGCGCCGACGCGGGATCGCCGCGGAAATCTTGGCCCAGCTTGTCGATTTCGTCGAGCAGGAACAGCGGGTTCATCGTCCCCGCCTTTTTCAGGTTGGTGACGATCTTGCCCGGCAGCGAACCGATGTACGTCCGGCGGTGGCCGCGGATTTCGGCCTCGTCGCGCACGCCGCCCAGCGACTGGCGAATGAATTCGCGCCCGGTCGCCTTGGCGATGCTCTTGCCAAGGCTGGTCTTGCCGACGCCCGGCGGGCCGACGAGACACAGGATCGGCCCCTTCAGCTTGTTGGTGCGCGCCTGGACCGCCAGATATTCGACGATCCGGTCCTTGACCTTTTCGAGCGCATAATGGTCGTCGTCGAGCACGGCCTGCGCCGCGGCGATGTCCTTTTTCAGCTTCGACTTCTTGCCCCATGGCAGGCCGATCAGCGTGTCTAGATAGTTGCGCACGACGGTTGCCTCGGCCGACATCGGCGCCATGGCGCGCAGCTTTTTCAGCTCGGCGTTCGCCTTGGCCTTCGCCTCCTTCGACATTTTCATGCCGTCGATTTTTTGCTGCAATTCAGCGAGGTCGTCGCCGCCCTCGCCGTTGTCGTTGCCCAGCTCGCGCTGGATCGCCTTCAGCTGCTCGTTGAGGTAATATTCGCGCTGGCTCTTTTCCATCTGGCGCTTCACGCGGCCGCGGATCTTCTTTTCGACCTGCAGCACGCCGAGTTCGCCTTCCATGAAGGCAAACACCATTTCGAGCCGCTTCGACGGGGTATCTTCGACGAGCAGCGCCTGCTTGTCGGACACCTTGATATTGAGGTTGCCGGCCACCGAGTCCGCAAGGCGCGAAGCATCGTCGATCTGCGACAGCTGCACCGCGGTTTCGGCAGGCATCTTCTTGTTGAGCTTGGCGTAATTTTCGAACTGGTCGACCACCGAACGCATCAGCGCGGCGGTATCGACGCTGTCGTCGACAGTGTCGGCGATCGGCTTCACGCTCGCCATCACCGTCTTGTCGTCATTCGTCAGCGCGACCAGCTTGGCGCGCTCCTTGCCTTCGACCAGCACGCGAACCGTGCCGTCGGGCAGCTTGAGCAGCTGCAGCACCGTGGCGATGACGCCGACGTCGTACAGGTCATCGCGCTGCGGATCGTCCTCGCCCGGATCGAGCTGGGCGACGAGGAAGATTTCCTTGTCGCTTTCCATCGCGGTCTCAAGCGCGGCGACCGAACGGTCGCGCCCGACGAACAGCGGCACGATCATGTGCGGGAAAACGACGATGTCACGCAGCGGCAGCAGGGGAAAAGATTGCGTCATTACGGCTCCTGGACGGGCGCCACGACCGGACGCACCGCCCCTCTTATAGGGTGTTCATCGCTAATATGGCGTAACTTCGCACGCATTCAATGTCGGAGTGCTGAACGGGAAGCAAAACGTCGACCCCGCGAAGGGTGCCGGGAGTCACGTGCCTCCCGACACGGCCGCTATCGCTTGACGCGGCAAAGCAGCATTGGGCCGATGGCGGCCCCCGCCTTCGCGGGGGCGACGATATTGCTCAAAACGGCAGCTTGAAACCCGGGGGCAGCGGCAGGCCGCTCGTCATCTTGCCCATTTCTTCGTTGCTCGCCCGGTCGGCCTTTTCGCGCGCGTCGTTGAACGCGGCGGCCAGCAGGTCTTCGAGCATCTGTTTGTCCGAAGGAACGATCAGGCTGTCGTCGATGCTGATCGACTTGATCCGGCCCTTGGCGCTCGCCAAAATCCGCACGAGCCCGCCGCCCGAGACGCCTTCGACCTCGACGCTGTCGAGCTTCGCCTGCGCCTCCTGCATCTGGGCCTGCACGGTGGCGGCAGCTTCCTGCGCCGCCTTCATCATTTCTTCGATCGATTTCATGGGTTGGACTTATGGCGATTGTCGGCGGGGTCTTCAAGGCTGGCGTCGGGAAAAGCCGCCAATGCGGCCTTCACCACCGGCAGTTCGCGAATCCGCGCATCATTGTCGGCGGCGGTCGCGGCGCGCACTTCGCCCAGGCTGGGCCGCGCATCGCCCTCCCCCGCCCGGACATGCCAGCGGCTGCCCGTCGCCGCGAACAGCGCGTCGCCGAGATCGCGCGGGAAAGCGGCGGACAGCGCCGGGTCGGCGGCAAAGACCAGCTCGCCCGGCGCAAGGTCGATGACCCGCACATGATCATGCACCTGCACCGCCAGCCGATGATTGCCGCTGCTTTCAAGCAGTTGGTGAATCTGCGCGATCGTCAGCGACGCGGCCGGACTTTCGGCGACGGGTGCCGCCTCGGCGACCGGCGCTGCGAGGGCAGCCGTCTCGCCCCCGGGCGCAGCGGCGGGCGCCGCGAGCGGCATCGTCGGTAGCCGCCCCGATTCCAGCAGTTTCGCCAGTTCGCCCGGATCGGGCATCGACGCCGCGTAGATCACCCGCAGCAACAGCATTTCCAGATGCTCGAGCGGATTGTTCGCGCGTAGCACCTCGTCATGGCCCTTGAGCAGCAGCTGCCACAACCGGTTGAGCGGCGCGAACCCCAGCTTCTGCGACCAGTCGCCGATGCGTTCGCGGTCGGCCTCGGCCAGCGCGGGATCGTCATGGCGCGACACCTTGGCCAGCGTCACCGCGTGGGTCAGGTCCATCAACCCGCGCACCATCGCCACCGGCTCGATCCCCAGCGCATATTGCGCGCGCGCCAGATCGATCGCACCGCCGCTGTCGCCGTCCAGGATCGACGCCATCAGATTGGCAATCGACGAACGATCCGACAGCCCGAGCATCACCCGCACCTGCGCTGCGCCGATCATCCCGCCGCCATCGAGGTCGGCATGGGCGATTGCCTGATCCAGAATCGACAGGCCGTCGCGCACCGATCCCTCGGCGGCATTGGCGATCAGCCAGATCGCCGGTGCCTCGGCCTCGACGCCTTCCTTCTGCAAGATCGCGCTGAAATGCGCGAACAGCATGTCGGGGGTGATGCGGCGGAGGTCGAAGCGCTGACAGCGCGACAGCACCGTCACGGGCACCTTGTTCACTTCGGTCGTCGCGAACAGGAATTTGACGTGCGGCGGCGGCTCTTCGAGCGTTTTCAGCAATGCGTTGAATGCGTTACGCGACAACATGTGCACTTCGTCGATGATGTAGATCTTGTAGCGCGCCGACACCGCGGCGTAGCGCACCGCCTCGATGATCTCGCGCACATCGTCGACGCCGGTGTTCGACGCGGCGTCCATTTCGATCACGTCGATATGGCGGCCCTCGGTGATCGCACGGCATGGTTCGCACACGCCGCACGGATCGATCGTCGGCCCGCCCTGCCCATCGACGCCGATGCAGTTCAGCGCCTTGGCGATCAGGCGCGCGGTCGACGTCTTGCCGACCCCGCGCACCCCGGTCATCAGAAACGCATGCGCCAGCCGGTCGCGCGCGATCGCATTGCCCAGCGTGCGCACCATCGCATCCTGCCCGATCAGCTCGGCAAAGGTTTGCGGGCGGTATTTGCGGGCGAGGACGCGGTAGGGGCCCGAGGACGCGGCGGGCGCGGGCGTCTCGGGCAGGTCCATGCCCAGCATCGTCGGTTCGTCGTCGGCGGAATCGCTCATGCCATCGTCTTAGCCACGACCGCGCGAAAGACGAAGAGCTTAATCCAGCGCGACGCCCAACCGTGCGGCCTCCGCCGTCCATACCCCGGCAAGGGCTTTCGAGCGCTCGGTTCGCTGAAGCAGGTCGCTCGCGAGCAAGGTCGCGGTTTCGGCATAAGCTTCACATATTCGGCGAGAATCGTTGGATTTCCGGGCCTCCTCGAGCTGCGGCATCGATATGATCAGCCCCAGCACCGCGGCGAGCGGGTCGGCGGGCGCCTCTTCGCGGCTCGCATCCTCCGCCGCAAACTGCAGTTCGTCGAGCTGTGCGGCATCGGCCTTGCCCGACTTCTCAAGCCGCCAGCGGAGCCATCGTGCCAGCCGGTCCCAATAGGCACGCTGGTCGGTCACCTGGTCGACATAGGGGTCGGCGCCGCCATCGAACACTGCCGCTGTCAGATCCCGTGTCGCCGCGTCCTTGCACTGGTCGGCGGCAATTGGTGCCGCCGTTACGGGCGGCGGCGGTACGGGGCGCTGCGCGTCATCGGGCAGAAAACCTTCCGCTTCGCGTCTGTCGAGCGCCAGCAAGTCCGCCCGCGCGCACGCCAGCGTCAGCCGCCCGCCACGCCAGCTCAATCCTGCGTAGAGCAGCCCCGACGCTCCGTCGCCGTTGATCGCCCTGCTGTAGAGGCGGTTGGCGTCGGCAATTTCAGGGGCAGTGGGTGCGGGCTCGCGAGGCGCATCATTAGCAAGGGTCCAACCGGCCGTTTCGAGTGCCGATGCGACGCCCGCCTCGGCTGCAACTCCCGCTTCCGGTTCGGCGATCATGGCACGAAATTCGACCAGCATGAGCGCATCGGACCAGCTTGTCCTGACGAGATTCGCGCCCGTGAAAGGGGCATAGGCAGGGTCGAGCCTCACGGCAGCGGGACTTGGCCCCGCGGCAGCCCTTGCCGCGCCGAACCGATACGGTCCCGCTTGTGCCAACCCGCACAGCTCCGGCAATGCCGATCCCATGACGATCGGTTCCGCCGCCACCGCCCGCCCCGACACCATTGTCAGCACCGCCGCCACGACAAGTCCACACAGACGCATGAATATCCCCCACCAAGTCCGAGAGGGGCTTGGCGGGCCTTTTGGGTCGACGCAAGGCCCGGCATGTACCGGACAGGTGGCGGTGCATTTTGGAGGGTGGGAGCCGGAACGACCCGCAGCGAATTCGTTGCGGCTGCTTCCTTCCGGACCTGACCGGGTTGGCGAAGACTGCGTCCGCCCGACTCCCGCGGCGCATATGGCGGGGGTCGAGGGGAAATGCAAGATCGGCCGAACCGCTCTTATCGTCATCCCGGCGAAGGCCGGGATCTCACCGTGGCGTCAGGAAGAAAGGTTGAGATCCCGGCCTTCGCCGGGATGACGAGGAGTTGGTGTCAGCGCGGTCCCTGCATATTCCGACTTTCGCTTGGAATATGCACCGTCAGCCCGTCCATCGCCTCGGTCAGTACGATCTGACACGACAGGCGGCTCGTTCGTCGTACCCCGGCGGCGAGGTCGAGCATATCCTCTTCCATTTCGCTCGCTGGAGGCAGGCGCTCGAAATCCTCTTTCGCCACGATGACATGGCAGGTCGAACAGGCCATCTGTCCCTCGCACGTCCCTTCCAGCGGCATCATATGGGCCTGCGCGACGTCGAGCAGGATGCTGCCCGGTTCCGCTTCAGCCTCGGTGCGCTCCTTGCCATCGGCGTGGATGAAGGTGACGCGCATCAATTGACCCCCTGCAATCGCGCCGCGTCCTTGATCGCGGTCAGCCCGTCGCGCAATTGCAGTTCGCTGGTGTAGCGTCCCCAGCCGAGGCGGATCGACGCGCGTGCATCGGCCTCGCTCACCCCCATCGCGCGCAGCACATGGCTGACCTTGCCCGACCCGCTGCCGCACGCACTACCGAGCGAGAAGGCGACATTGCGCGCGTCGGACATCAGGCGAAGGCCGTTGACGCCCTCGCGCCGGATGTTGAGATTGCCGTGGTAGCGCGCATCGACTGCGCCATTGACGCTCCATTCGGGCAGCATCTCACGCGCCAGCGACCATAGCCGTTCGATATGCGCGGCGTCCACGTCCAGCCGCTCGGCGGCGAGTGCCGCGGCGGCGCCGAACCCGGCGCACAGCGCGGGCGAAACCGTGCCCGATCGCATCCCCTGTTCCTGCGCCCCGCCGAACATCAGCGGCGGCAGGTCGATGCCATCGCGAATCCACAGCGCGCCGATACCTTTCGGCCCGTGAATCTTGTGCGCCGAGATGGCGATCAGGTCGGCGCTCTCGGGAATCGCGACGCGCCCATAGCCCTGCACCGCGTCGCACAGCAGCAGGCTGTTCTTTGCATGCGCGGCGGCGGCAAAATCGGCGACCGGTTGGATCGTGCCGACCTCGTTATTGACCAGCATCGTAGCGACGATGCCATTTTCGGAGATCAACGCGGCGTCAGGCGGCAAGGCGATCCCGTCGCCGTCGACAGGCAGCACGGTTGCGTGCAACCGCTCCAGACATTGCAGCGACGCCGCATGCTCGATGCTGAGCCCTGCCACCCCGCCGGGCATCAGCTCCGCGCCGCGCAGCAGCGCCCAGTTGAGCGCCTCGGTCGCGCCCGAGGTAAAGAAGACGCGGCCGCCCTTGGGGAGCAGCGCTGCGACCTGATCGCGCGCCACTTCGACCGCGGCCGCCGCGGCGCGGCCAGCTTTGTGGGTGCTCGACGGGTTGGCGAACGTGTCGCCATCGCCGTCCAGCCAGCGCAGAATCGCGGCACGCGCCTCGGGGGCGAGCGGTGTCGTGGCCTGGTAATCAAGGTAGATCATGCGCGGCATCTGCCCCCTTATCCCGTTCGTGTCGAGCGTAGTCGAGACACATTTGGGTTGCGCATGCCTTCGCGTGTCTCGACTTCGCTCGACACGAACGGAGAGAGGTCGGTTGGGATTCGCAGGCCTCTATTGCGAGCGATTCGCAAAAGTTGCATGTTGCAACGCTGTTTCTATATAGGCGCCAACTTCGCTCCGCCATCCTGCCAGTCCGGCGATTCGGCGGTCAGCCGCAAAAGACAAGAGGTGCTCCCATGCCCGACGTGATTTTCCCCGGCCCCGAGGGCCGTATCGAAGGCCGTTTCTCGCCCCCGCCGCGCCCTCGCGCCCCGGTTGCGATGATCCTGCACCCGCATCCGCAGGGTGGCGGGACGATGAACGACCGCATCACGCAGGCGATGTACAAAAGCTTCGTCGCGCGCGGTTTCGCAGTCTTGCGCTTCAACTTCCGCGGCGTCGGCCGCAGCCAGGGCACGTTCGACAATGGCATCGGCGAACTCAGCGATGCCGCGTCGGCGCTCGATTGGGTCCAGTCGATCCATCCCGAGGCGCAGACGACGTGGATCGCGGGCTTCAGCTTCGGTGCGTGGATCGGCATGCAATTGCTGATGCGCCGCCCCGAAATCCGCGGCTTCCTGTCGGTCGCGCCGCCCGCGAACATGTATGACTTCAGCTTCCTGGCGCCCTGCCCGTCGTCGGGCATCATTGTTGCGGGCGGGCAGGACGAGATCGTACCGCCGTCGGCGGTGCAAAAGCTGGTCGACAAGCTGCGCACGCAGAAGGGCATCACGATCCACCACGACGAAATCCCGCGCGCGAACCACTTCTTCGAGCATGAGCTCGACCAGCTGATGAAGTCGCTCGATAACTATCTGGATATGCGGCTCGCGCCGGATTCGCCGATCCGCTGAGCATTGATCCTCCCTGTGGCGCAGCCATGGGGAGGTGGCAGCGCGAAGCGCTGACGGAGGGGCAATGACGCCGACGTCGTGGCCCCTCCACCACGCCCTGCGGGCGCGGTCCCCCTCCCCATCGCTTCGCGACAGGGAGGATTTTCACTATTTCACCGGCACCAGCCACACCGCGACATTGGCGAACATCACCAGCGCCGCGACCAGCATCAGCAGCGCGCGGCGCTTGTCGCCCTGGCGAAAAACATAGGCCGCCCCGCCGGTCAGCACGACCCCGGTGAGCATCAGCACGGATATGATGGTGTCGGACATGGCGCGGCTTTATCGGCCGCGTCACAAATTTGCCACCTCGCTTATGGCCAAATCACACGCCGTCGCCTAAAGGGCCGACATCGATTCCCTTGACCCCAGCGGGAGCCGCGCCGATGCGCATCGCCATTGCCTCTGACCATGCTGCTTACGAGCTGAAAGCGCTGCTCGCCGACTGGCTGCGCGCCGAAGGCCATATGGTCGAGGATTTGGGCACCAACGGCCCCGACAGCGTCGATTACCCCGATTTTGGTTACGCGCTGGGCGAGGCGATCGCCGAGGGCCGTGCGGAGCGCGGCGTGGCGCTGTGCGGATCGGGGATCGGCATTTCGATCTCGGTCAATCGTAACCCCGCCGCACGCTGCGCGCTGGTGTCCGAACCGCTGTCGGCGAAGCTGTCTCGCGAACATAATGACGCCAATGTCATCGCGATGGGCGCGCGCCTGACCGGCATCGACATGGCCAAGGCGTGCCTCGCCGCCTTTTTGACCACCGAATTCGCCGGCGATCGCCATGCCCGCCGCGTCGACAAACTCTCGAACCCGCCTCAACTGGAGACCAGCCGATGACGACCAACACGCTCGACAAGCCCATCAAATCGGCCGGCTATTTCACCGACGGCGTCGGCACCGTCGATCCCGCCGTCGCCGCGGCGATGAAGCATGAACTTGAGCGTGAGCAATATCAGATCGAGCTGATCGCGAGCGAAAATATCGTTTCAAAAGCGGTGCTCGAGGCGCAGGGATCGGTCTTCACCAACAAATATGCCGAGGGTTATCCGGGGCGCCGCTATTATCAGGGCTGCGCGCCGTCGGACGAGGTCGAAACGCTGGCGATCGACCGCGCCAAGCAGCTGTTCGACTGCGGTTATGTCAACGTCCAGCCGCATTCGGGGGCGCAGGCCAACGGCGCGGTGATGCTCGCGCTGACCAAACCCGGCGCGACGATCCTCGGCATGAGCCTCGACGCCGGCGGTCACCTGACCCACGGCGCGCCGCCCGCGATGTCGGGCAAATGGTTCAACGCCGTGCAATATGGTGTGCGCGCCGACGATCATCTGGTCGATTTCGATCAGGTCGAAGCGCTGGCGAAAGAGCATCGTCCGGCGCTGATCATCGCGGGCGGCTCGGCCTATCCCCGCACCCTGGACTTCGCCCGCTTCCGCAAGATCGCCGATGACGTCGGCGCGCTGCTGATGGTCGATATGGCGCATTTCGCCGGACTCGTGGCGGGGGGCGTTCATCCCTCACCGCTGCCGCACGCGCATGTCGTCACCACGACGACGCACAAGACGCTGCGCGGCCCGCGCGGTGGTATGATCCTGACCAATGACGAAGCGATCGCCAAGCGGATCAATTCCGCAGTGTTCCCCGGCCTGCAGGGCGGCCCGTTGATGCACGTCATCGCTGCCAAGGCGGTGGCCTTCGGCGAAGCGCTGCGCCCCGATTTCAAGGATTATGCGAAAGCGACCGTCGCCAATGCGCAGGCACTCGCCGGTCGACTCAAGGCGCGCGGCGCCGATGTCGTCGCGGGCGGCACCGACACGCATCTCGCGCTGATCGACCTGCGCCCGCTCGGCGTCACGGGCCGCGACGCCGACGAAGCGCTCGAACGCAGCGCGATCACCTGCAACAAGAACGGCATTCCCTTTGACCCGCTGCCGCCGGTCAAGACCAGCGGTATCCGCGTCGGGTCGCCCGCAGGCACGACGCGCGGCTTCGGCATCGCCGAGTTCGAAGAAATCGGCGACATGGTTGCCGACGTGCTCGAAGCACTGCGCGACAAGGGCGAGCATGGCGATGCCGATGTCGAAGCCAATGTGCGCGGCCGCGTTCGCGCGCTGTGCGAACGCTTTCCGATCTATCAGGGCTGAAACCGTTGGCACGCCAACATCCCGAAGAGCCGACACTGGCCGAGCTGACGATCGAAGAGGTCAAGGCGATGGGCAAGCAGGGACTGGCGCATCCGTCGACCAAGCCGGTCCTCACCGGCGGCGTAATTGGAGCGGTCGCAGGCGCGGTCCTGCCGGTGGTGAGCTGGCCCGTCGGGCTGTTCGCGGGCGCCGCGATCGCGCTTTACTCGCGGGTGAAACGCTAGACCATGCGCTGTCCCTATTGCGGTCATGAAGACAGCCAGGTGAAGGACAGCCGTCCGACCGAGGACGGCGCCGCGATTCGCCGCCGCCGCCAGTGCGAGGATTGCGGGGCGCGCTTTACCACCTTCGAGCGCATTCAGCTGCGCGAAGTGTCGGTGCTCAAGGCGGGCGGCGGTCGCGAGCCCTTCGACCGCGAGAAACTGATGCGCAGCATCCAGATCGCGTGCCGCAAACGCCCGATCGACGGCGCCCGCATCGAACGGCTGGTGTCGGGCATCCAGCGCCAGCTCGAAACATCGGGTGAGAATGAAGTGCAGGCCGCGCAAATCGGCGCGATGGTGATGGAAGCGCTGAAAGGTTTCGACAGCGTCGCCTATATCCGCTTCGCCAGCGTCTATCGCGAGTTCACCGAGGCCAAGGATTTCGAGGAGTTCGCCTCGTCGGTGACCGAGGCGGCGCATAAAAATTGACCTTGGCCGCAACCCCACCGCCCGTCATCATCCTCGTCCGTCCGCAGCTTGGCGAAAATATCGGCAAGGCAGCGCGGGCGATGCTGAATTTCGGGCTGACCGAGTTGCGCCTCGTCGCGCCGCGCGACGGTTGGCCCAACCCCGACGCAGGTCCGGCGGCGGCGGGGGCCGACGTCGTGCTCGCCGAGGCGCGGGTGTTTGATAGCCTGGCCGACGCCGTCGCCGATTGCACCACCATCTATGCCACCACCGTGCGCAAGCGGGGGGTGATGAAGCCGGTGCTGACCCCGGAAGCAGCGGCGCGCGCCGTGCATGCCGAGGCTGGGCGTTCGGCCTATATTTTCGGCGCCGAGCGTTCGGGGCTCGAAACCGACGATGTCGCCCTCGCCCACGCGATCGTGACCGTTCCGATCAACCCCGCCTTCGCATCGCTGAACCTGGCGCAGGCGGTGATCCTGCTCGCCTATGAATGGTCAAAACATGCGCCGGGCGAAGCCGAAGGCGGCGTCGCGCTCGCCAGCCCGCCGACCGTGCCGCTCGATCCCGTCGCGCCGCATGGCGAGCTGGAGGAATTGATCCAGCACCTGGTCCGCGACCTCGACGCCAGCGGCTATTTCAATCCGCCCGAACGAACCGAGGCGACGCTGCGCACGCTGCGTACCGCGCTGACCAAGACCGGCTGGTCGCACAATGATATCAGGATGATGCACGGGGTCATAACCAGTCTAGGCAGGACGCCGCGCGCGCGATAACAGACGCCTCCCCTCTCTGGAGTTCGATCGTTCATGTTGACCTTGATGATGTCGCTGGTGCTTGCGGCAGCGACCACCGAAACCCCGCCCGCATCGCCGACGACCGAGACGGCGGCCAAGCCCGAGAAGGTCAAGCCGAAGCTGATCTGCCGCCGGATCGCCAACACCGGCAGCCGCCTGCCCGAGCGCGAATGCCGTACGCAGGAAAGCTGGGATCGTCAGGCCGACACGACCAGCCAGCAGCTGAAGGGCGCCAAGTGAAGGCGGCGGGTGCCTGACCCGGCGCCCGCCACCCCTCATCCCCTTGCCCATCACTATTAAGCCACGGTGCACCGGTACCTTGGCCGTTGAGCGAAGCGAATTTAGGCCTTGATCCGATCAAGGAGTTTGATTCGATGCTGACGCTTTTCCTCTCCCTCGCCCTGTCGTCCGCCGCGCCCGATGCGGCGACGGCAGCCCCGTCTGAGACCCCCGACGCAGCAGGTTCGACAAAGCCCGCCAAGCCCAAGAAGATTTGCCAAAAGGTCGAAACGACGGGCAGAACGGTGCCAAAGCGCGTCTGCCGCATTTTCGCCGAACCGGCGCAGCCTGCCCCCGACGCGGCGCGCGCCGAAACAGCGGCGCCTACCGGGGGGCGCCGCTAACCAGGGTCAGTGATCGGCGCGAATGCGGCGCCACTCGGTGGCTTCATAGGCGATCGATTGCTCGACCAGCACGTCCCATATCGCGCGGAAATGCTCGGGTGGCAGCCCGGCCAGCTCGGCCTCGCGCGCCACATTGTCCAGCACCTGCGCCTTGCGCGCTTCGTTGCGCACGGCGCCATGATCGGTCTTGATCCGCGCCGCGGCGTCCATATAGCCAAAGCGCCGCGCCAGCAGCGCGACCAGTTCGCGGTCCATCTGATCGACGCCGGCGCGCACGTCGATCATCGTCTCGCACTGTTCGGGAAGTTTGATGTCAGTCATGTGCCGAGCGTTTAGCGGAATTTATTCGGCTGTCGAGGCACCAGTACGGACACGGCGCCGCACGCTTGACTTTGCCCCGCCCCCCGGCTAACCGCGCGCCTTCGCAATGGACCCCGCACCCCGGTGAAGCGGCGGTCGCATAGGACACAGCTCCTATGGTGCGACCCGGGAACCCGCCGAAATCCTTCGGCACACAGCATATTGGAGACGACAATGTCGAAGCGCCAGAGCGCCAAGTATAAACTCGACCGCCGCATGGGCGAGAACATCTGGGGTCGCCCGAAGAGCCCGGTCAACCGCCGCGAATATGGCCCCGGCCAGCACGGCCAGCGCCGCAAGGGCAAGGTGTCGGACTTCGGCATCCAGCTCCGCGCGAAGCAGAAGCTGAAGGGCTATTACGGCGACATCACCGAAAAGCAGTTCAAGAAGAACTATTTCGAAGCCAGCCGCATGAAGGGCGACACCGGCCAGAACCTGATCGGCCTGCTCGAGCGCCGCCTCGACGCCGTCGTCTATCGCTCGAAATTCACCCCGACGATCTTCTCGGCGCGCCAGCTCGTCAGCCACGGCCACGTCTATGTGAACGGCGTGAAGTGCAATGTCGCGAGCCGCCTCGTGAAGCCGGGCGACGAAATCACCCTCGGCAAGAAGGCGCAGGAAATGGCGCTGGTCGCCGAAGCGCAGAGCCTGCCCGAGCGCGACCTGCCCGAATATCTGGCGGTCGATGGCACCAAGACGACCTATGTCCGTGTCCCGACGCTCGACGAAGTTCCCTATCCGGTGAAGATGGAACCCAATCTGGTCGTCGAATTCTATTCGCGCTGATCGGTTTCCACCGAAACGAATTCAAAAGGGCGGCCCGCAAGGACCGCCCTTTTTTATTGGCTGCCTCATCACTTCGGCAGAAAAGCCTCGATCCGCTTGAGCATGTCGATGCGCGCCGACGACGATCCGAGGTCGTGGGCCAAGCCGGGATATTCGACCAGTTCTACGGCGCGCCCTGCTTTCTGCAGTTCGCGGACCATGGTTTTCGACTGGGTCGGTTCGACATTTTGATCGATCGTCCCGTGGAAGAGCAATACCGGCGCCTTGAATTGCGCGGCGTTTTGCGCGGGTGAGCCTTCGCGCAGATGTGGGCCGGTCCCGATGAAATCGCGCTGGATCCGCGCCGTCGTGTATCGACTTTCCTCTTGTCGTAGCTGGGCAAGGTCGGTGACTGGCGCGATGGCCACAACGGATTTGAACAGGTCGGGGGCAATTACGCCGGACTGCAAGGCCGCATAACCACCGTACGACCAGCCGACGATCGAAAGCTTGGACGCTGGCACACCTTGGCTGAGCAGCCAACGCCCAGCATCGCTCACGTCTCCAACCGATGTCCGCCACGATTGAAAACCGTTGCGCTGGTACCATTCGTCCCCGTAACCGGTCGAACCTCTGAAGTTCGGCTGGAGTACCGCGAAACCGCGCTGAGCGAGGAATTGCGCCAGCCAATCGAAGCCCCATTCATCGCGAGCAGATGGCCCGCCGTGCGGCATAACCACTGCTGGCAGGCCAGCGGCACTGACTTTGCCGGGCGGAAGCGTGAGATATGCAGGAATTTCAGTGCCGTCCGCCGCGGGATATTTAATCGGGCGTACCTCGGACAACTTCGCGCCTTCAAGCATCGGCCGGTCCGCCAGCAACGGCCGCAAGCTTTTGAGTGCGGTGTCGAACAGGTAATAATGCCCGGGATCGGTGTCCGAACCCGCCCAAACAAGAAATGTCTTCTCGTCGCGCGTTGCGTCAATAAGCCGCACCGTGCGGGCACCCAAGGCTTTTTCAAGTTGTGCTGCCAGCGCTTTGATACGCGGGTCGAAATAATGGGCATGTGGTCGATCGGTCGAATAGGCGACCCCAACTACCCGCCCCGATTGCCCGATCCGCAGAGTGCCCGACACGTCGACCTCAGGATGCGAAAAGATTGTCTCGGCATCAACTGCCCCTTGCAGTTCCATCCGCTGCAATGCGACGCGACCATTCACTCGGCCAAAACCGAACACGCGGTCGGCGCCGTGTTCGATCGCCACCGGACGAAAACCGTCGCGCGCTGAGATGTCATATACTGATAGATTTCGCCAGCTTCCGCCAGAAGCAGGCCTCGAAAAATAGCGGTTCTTCCCATCGATCATCCCACTCTCGCTGGATGCATTGCTGACCAGGACGCGCAGTTTTCCGGTTTCGTCGGACAAATAATTGACGGCATATGTGCGCGGCGCTTCGACGGTCTTTTCATCCTCGTTGCGCGTCGAAATCGTGACCACGCGGTTGCTGGGATGCCAAAGCATGATCCGATCGTCTTCGGCGGGCAGCCAGTCGATCAAATGACTGCCTGCAAACGCATATTTTCCTTCAGGGCCGACGACGTTCAGGTTCTTGCCGTCGGGGTCGAGCGCCATCAATCGCCGGAAAGAATTGACGTCGCGCCCCTGTCCTTTTTCGCGACCGGCGATTTCGCAAAGTAAGCGCTTTGCATTTTCCCACCCGCACCACGAGAAAAACTCGGGATCACCGCTCGCACGCATGATCCGTTGGGGGACGGCGCCTTCGGCGGTACCAACAACAAACAGATCATTACCGCCAGTTGGCGATGGCGAGATAAAGGTGATCGCAGAGCCATCAGGCGAGAGACTGATATCATCGACCGAGCCGACCGAGCCGAACAGGGCCGCCGAATCAGAGACGGTCGTTTGCGCTTGCCCCAATCCGGCTGAAAATAGGAGTAAGGCCGCCGCAAAAGCCGAAGATGTCGAACGCGAACCCTCAAATCGAGCCATTAAAACCTGCTCCCCTCCACTCATACTGTCACGCCCCGCGCGATCATTTCCACGTTCTTTCCGCGATTTGACATTATGCGCAAGCCCCACCGCTTGCACCCGCGCCGACGGGCTGGCACAAGCCCGTCCAACCGCAAACGAAACCTTCCAAGGACATTCTCATGCTTCGTTTCCCCCGATCTGCCGCGGCTTTCGCGGTTCTCCTGACCGTCGCTGCTTGCAACGCGTCCGACAAGGCGGCGACCACTGCCACCGCAATTCCCGATGTCGAAATCCCCGAGCTGTCGCTGGCTACGTTGCAGGAAGTGACGAAGGAATTGTCGCTCGACGCCTATGAAGGCCGCGCCCCCGGCACGCCGGGCGAGGAAAAGACCGTCGCCTATCTGATCAAGAAATATCAGGAAGCGGGGCTGAAGCCCGGCAACAACGGCAGCTGGACGCAGGATGTGCCGCTGGTCGAAATCACCGCGAAAAATGCGACCCCGCTGACCTTCACCGGCGGCAAGACGCCGGTCACCGCGCAATATGCGAAGGACTATGTCGCGTTCAGCTATCGCGTCCAGCCGACGACCGCGGTCAAGGACAGCGACGTCGTGTTTGTCGGCTATGGCATTGTCGCCCCCGAAAAGGGCTGGAACGACTATGCGGGCCTTGATGTAAAGGGGAAGACCGTCGTCGTCCTCGTCAACGATCCCGACTGGCAGACCGCCGAAACCAAGGGCGAATTCAACGGCCGCGCGATGACCTATTATGGCCGCTGGTCGTATAAATATGAGGAAGCGGCGCGGCAGGGCGCCGCGGCGGTGCTGATCGTCCACGACACCGAACCCGCCGCCTATGGCTGGAATGTCGTCGAATCGAGCAACACCGGCACGCAATATCTGGCCGAAAGCAAGGACGGCGGTGCCAGCCAGACCGTCGCCAACGGGTGGATCCAGCTGCCCAAGGCGAAGGAATTGTTCGCCAGCGCCGGGCAGGATTTCGACGCGCTGCGCGACGCGGCGAAGAAGAAGGGCTTCAAGCCCGTCGCGCTGACCGGCGTGAAGGCCAACTTCAGCTTTGACAATGACATCGCCAAGAAGATGTCGCGCAACGTCATCGGCGTGCTGCCGGGCGCCAAGCGTCCGCAAGAATATGTGCTCTACACCGGCCACTGGGACCATCTCGGCCGCTGCACGCCGGTCGCGGGCGACGACATCTGCAATGGCGCGGTCGACAATGCCACCGGCATTGCGGGCCTGGTCACGCTGGCGCAGGCGTTCAACAAGGCTGGCGCGCCCGACCGCAGCATCGTGTTCCTGGCGGTGACCGCTGAGGAATCGGGGCTGCTCGGGTCGAAATATTATGCCGAGAACCCGGTATTTCCGCTGTCGCAGACCGTCGGCGGGGTCAATATGGACGCGCTCAACTCGGTCGGCCCGGCGAAGGACATCGTGGTTGTCGGTGGCGGCAAGTCCGAACTCGACGCCTATGTCGAAAAGCTCGCCCAGATGGAGGGTCGCACGGTCAAGGCCGAACCGACCCCCGAAAAGGGCTTCTACTACCGCTCGGATCACTTCAGCTTTGCCAAGCTCGGCGTACCGATGTTCAACTTCGGCAGCGGCGACGATCTGGTCGAGGGCGGCGTCGAAGCGGGCCAGAAGGCGTCCGAAGATTATGAAAAGAACCGCTATCACGCGCCGGGCGACGAATATGAGGCGATCACCAATTGGGGCGGCATGATGGCCGACCTGCGCCTCTATTATGCCGCGGGCCGCATGCTGGCGATGACCGAGGCGTGGCCGAACTGGTTCGAGGGCGACGAATTCCGCGCCGCCCGCGACAAGTCGCGCGCGGGCAAGTAATATCCCGCACCCTCGTCATTGCGAGGAGCGAAGCGACGCGGCAATCCAGAGTGGCGTAAAACCGCTCTGGATTGCTTCGCTTCGCTCGCAATGACGAACTAGGATTTGAACAAGATGACCCTACGCATGCCCGCCGAATGGGCGCCGCACGACGCGGTGTGGATCGGCTTTCCGCACCTTGCCGACGAATGGTCGGGACAGATCGACGCCGCGCGGCGCGACGTTGCCGCCTTTGCCAACGCCGTCCACGACGGCGGGCGCGGCGAGACGGTGTATCTACTCGTGCGTGACCATGCCCACGCCGACCTTGCCGAGACGCTCGTCGATGAGGGTGTGCAGCTTTTCGTCGCTCCCTTCGGCGATATCTGGCTGCGCGACACAGGGCCGATCATCGTCGGCACCGACACTCGGCGCGAGGCGCGCAATTTCGACTTCAACTGGTGGGGCAACAAGTTCGTGATGCCCGGCGACCGGGAGATCGGCGCGATCCTCGCCGCGCACGCGGACCTGCCGACGCAGCACCTCGATTGGGTACTCGAAGGCGGCGGCATCGACGTCGACGGCACCGGCCTTTGCGTCACCACCGAAGAGTGCCTGCTCAACCCCAACCGCAACCCGACGCTGACGCGCGACGATATAGCGGTGCGGCTGCACCAGTCGCTCGGCATCGACCGATTGCTGTGGCTGGGTAACGGGCTCGTCGGCGACCACACCGACGGCCATGTCGACAATCTGGCGCGGTTCGTCGGCGAAGGGCGGCTGGCGCTGCCCGTCGCGGACGGCGACGACGATCCCAACGCGCAAATCTACGCCGACGCCCGCGCACGCACCGCGGCGTTTGGCGGCATCGAGATCGTCGACCTCCCCTCACCCGGCCGGGTGGAAATCGACGGCGAGATCGCGGCGGCGAGCTATATGAACTTCTATATCGGCAACAGCACCATCGTCGTGCCGACCTATGGCGCCCGAAACGATCAGGCGGCGGTCGATGCCCTCGCGGCGCTGTTTCCCGACCGCCGCGCGGTAGGCGTCCCCGCGCGCGGCATCATCGCCGGCGGCGGCAGCTTCCATTGCTCGAGCCAGCAGCTTCCAAAATAGCTATCTTGACTGGGCTCGCGCTCAAAAAACAATCGGCTGAGGGTTGTGAGCTGGCGGTGAACAACGTCGAGAATGGGATGCAATTCGCCTTGCCCGCTAAATCGGCCCGAATCCTTCTTTCGCTGGAGGAGCATCGTCTTGCACACGAGCAGGACGATTTCTCGAAGAAGCGCGCCCCTTTGTCGAATGCGCTGACTTCGCGGTGGCAGACGCGGATTCTTTGGCGGGAGAAGTGCCTCTCGCCAGGATTGCGCCGCCACCTCAACGCTGTATAGGCTCCCGCCCCAGTGGGAATAATAGGAAGACAGGTAAGCATGCAATTCCTCGTAACCGGCGGCAAGGGCATGCTGGGTCGTGATTTTGCTCGGGAAATTGCGGGCGTTCCAGGGATTACCGTTACCGCGCCGGGCAAGGATGAACTTGATGTGCGCGATAGCGCCGCAATGCAGTCCGCCATACCGCAGGTCGAAGGCGGCTGGTTGATCCATTGCGCCGCGATGGTCAACGTCGAAGGCTGTGCGCGTGATCCTGAAACGGCGCGCGAAGTGATTGTCACCGGCACGATCGAAGCCATCGCGCTCGCCCGCGCTGCCGGGGCACGGTTGTTCTACCCGCAATCCTTCCTGACCTATGATGGACGATCGAACCCGATCCCAGAAGACGAGGAGCAGCGCCCGCTCGCGCTCTATGGCGAGCTGAAGCTTGAAGCCCAGCGCCGGATCGAGGATGCTTTCGGCGAGGATGCGCTGATCGTGCGCATGGCCGGTTTTTTCGGCGGCGAGGAAGCTGACAAAAATTTCGTTGGACGGATCATCCCCGCCATGCACGCCGCAATCCTGAGCGGTGAAACGGCGTTCAAGGTTGGCGACCGGGTGTGGCAACCGACCTGGACCCGCGACCTCGCCTTCAATTCGCTACACCTGATGCTCGCCGGGTGCCGGGGCAGCTATCAGATGGCATGCCATGGCAAAGCAAGCTTTGCCGAGTTGGCGCAAGAAATTGCGCGCGCTTTGGGTTGGAACGAAAAGCTGGAGGTGGTGCCGGTGAACGCGGCCAGCGTTTCCGCCAACGAATTGGGCCGCCGCCCGGACCGCGCCGTGCTGAGTTGCACCCGACTTAAAGAAGAACGGCTTGACCTGCAGCGCGATTGGCGGGCAACGCTGCACGCTTATCTGCGCCACCCTTATTTCGACCAGTACCGCTTCAACTGAGAGACCCCCATTATGCAAAAGCTCTTCCAGCCTCTGGCTGCCCCAAGCTTCATCCCCCTGCGCAACCGCTTGGTGATGTCGGCGATGAGCCGCAGCTTTGCTGACCAGGATCGGTGCGCAACCGAGGACATGGTACGCTATTACGAGCGGCGGGCGAAAAGCGGTGCCGGGCTCATTCTCACCGAAGGCACGATCATTCATCCCAGCGGCGACGGGTGGGTCAATGCCCCCTTTATCGCCGAGGAAAAACATGCCCGTGCTTGGCGCCCGGTGGTTGATGCAGTCCACGCTGCCAACGGAACGATCGCATGTCAGCTATGGCACATGGGGCGGATTTCGCACGAGGATTTCACCGGCGCCCCGCCGGTCAGTTCGACCGCACGCGCCGCGGCGGGCCACAATCGCCAGAATGACAAACCTTTCGGCACTCCCCGCGCGCTCGATCCGGCGGAGATGCCGATCATTTATGCCCAATTTGTCGACGCTGCGCAGCGCGCTCTGGATGCCGGCTTCGATGCCGTCGAACTGCACATGGCCAATGGCTATCTGCCCGACCAATTCCTCGACGGGCAGGTCAACGACCGCACCGATCAATATGGCGGATCGGTGGAGAACCGCTGTCGCTTTGCGCTGGAGTTGGTTGAAGCGGTGACGAAAGCGGTGCCAGCCAAGCAAGTGATGGCACGCATTTCGCCTTCGCGTTTCATGGGCGGCCTTTACGAATGGCCGGACCTTGATGCCATGATCGCGTACCTCGTCCCGGCGCTGAGCCAACTGGGCTTGGGCGCGCTCGATGTGAGCTGCGCCAATTCCGACTATTTCCAGACGTCTGGGCGCATGGTGCGCAAGATCCGTCCTCATTTTGACGGGGTAATCATTGCCGGAGCATCGCTCACTCCTGAGCAAGCCGAGGCCGAGCTTGAAAGCGGCATGGTCGACGCCATCACCTGGGGCCGCGCCTTTATTGCAAATCCCGATCTTGCTGAACGGATCCGCACCGGCGCGGACATCGTGCCGTTCGAAGATTCCATGCGGACAACGCTGGTCTGATAGGCGCTTTGGGGTCGCAGCGGAGCCGCAAGTGATAGCCGATCGGCAGCGACGGGACCGCGGCGGGGCAGTGCTTTTCTTGGCGCTGCTTGCGCTCGCGGCGGCACTGCGTTTCCATGGCATCGGATTCGGCCTGCCCGCCCTCAATGATCCTGACGAACTGATGTTCGAGCTGGGCGCTACGCGGATGCTCACCAGCGCCACACTCAACCCCGGCTGGTTCGGCCACCCGGCGACGATCACCATGTATGTGCTGGCGCTCGTCAATTCGACGGTCTTTGGGGTGGGTTGGCTCCTCGGTTTCTTTACCGATCCCACCGGCTTCCTGCAGGCGATCTATAAAGACCCCGGCATCGTCATCCTGCCCGGTCGCATCGCGATGGCCGTTTTCGCGCTGGCGACGATTTGGCAGGTGTGGCGCATGGGGCGCGATCTGGCCGGACCATTGGCGGGATTGCTCGCCGCGCTGCTTCTGGCATTGAGCCCGGTGCACATCACCTATTCGCAGATCATTCGGTCGGATATGGTCGGTACGGTCTTCATGTTGATGACGGTATCCGCCGCGCTGCGCATCGCCCGTGACGGGAAAGCGGCCGATTATGGCTGGGCGGCGCTCGGCCTTGCACTGGCGGTCGCGTCGAAATGGCCATTTGCGATCGCGGGCATCGCCGTTGCCGGGGCGGTTTGCGTCCGCATCCGCGAGGATCGCTTCCCAAGCGCTGAATGGCGAAAATTTGGCGGTTTCCTGCTGCTCGCACCACTGTTCCTGCTGACGATCTCGCCCTATTTGCTGCTTGATTATGAAACGGTGGTGCGAAACCTTAGTGGCGAGGCGCGGACGCAGCACTTGGGAGCGACCGGCGGCGGCTTTCTGGACAATGGCTGGTGGTACCTTAGCGGACCGCTGATCAACGGACTCGGCTTAGCAGGTTTTCTGCTTGCGGCGGGCGGGGTGGTGCTGTTCGCGCGCCGTCGGACGATCGGGTGGGTCATACTGCCCGTACTGGTCGGTCAAATCCTGATCATTTGCCTACCCAGTCTGCGATGGGAACGCTGGATCTTGCCGATGTTGCCCCTGCTGGCGCTAGCGGCGGGATTTGCCGGGGCGGCCATCACGCGCACTGTGAGTGAGCGATGGCCAAGCCCCGGTCCTGCCCGGGTAGCAACGGGGCTTCTCGTCGCGGCACCGTTTCTGCTTCTTCCTGCGGCTTGGGCCAATGCGGAAGCGCGTACCCATGACACACGACAAGCCGCGACGCGCTGGGCCACGAAACATATTCCACCCGGCAGCGTCGTGATGGTCGAGCATTTCGCCTTTGACCTTGTAAGCCAGCCTTGGACCGTGACTTTTCCGATGGGCGACGCCGGCTGCATCGATGCCAAAGCACTGCTCGACGGAAAAACCGATTATCGCATGATCGAGGCAGCCCGGGGGAACCGTTCAAATGTCGATTATGGCACGATGGCGGCCGCGCGCCGGGAAAGTTGCAGGGCCGATTATATGATTCTGATGGAGATGGAGCGCTATCGCAACGAACGCCAGCGCTTCCCCGCCCAATATGCCGCTTATGCGGCGCTACTGAACGACATGGACGTCCAAGTCGTCTTTCGTCCGCAACCCGGCAAGCGAGCGGGGCCAGTGATGATCGTGCTCGCAGCGAAGCCGGCCACGAACTGATACCCATCGACGTCGCGACACTTCTGGGCGGCTTTTCGGTTTGGGATCAGGCCCAAATCAACGCGGCGATGCTCCATTCACGACTATCGAGAAGGCCAGATGCTCCCTAATGAAACGCACATGCGCGGCGCCACAGGCGCCATTTGGCGTTGGATCATCGAGCCAGGGGGATTCCTGACTGCCTGACAGCATCATGATGGCCAGTCCAACCCTTGCTTCGGCGATACGATGACGCCCCTATGGGCCACGCCACATGGACATCCCGGCTCTTCTTCACCGCATGTCCCGGTTGTGTTCCGAAACCGTACAACACCACCGGCCTGAGCCTTATCCCGCTACTGGCTCATTCGCGGGGCGCGGCGGCAGGAGCCTGTTCTCACGCAACGCTTCCCACAATTCGCGCAAGGTCACCAACGCTATTGCCCAAGCGACAGTCATGATTAGCAGCGGGCGCACAAAGGGTCCAAGTGTTACATGATGCGAAACCATCGTCATCGTGTCTCGGAAATATAGGTCACGCGCAGCCTCGGGCAGCGTATCGATCGGGATATCGAATGGGAAAGCCAGGACGTAGCAGACCGCAATCGCCCATTTTCGGCCGAAACCCCGCCAAGGCTCCATCATTACGAACAGCATAAAGCAGACCTGCGTGTAGCCGCCCGGCTCGCTAGTCACCACCGCCGCGAGAATACCAAGGGTGACCGCGCGATAAGTCGTAAAGGCTTCGGGCCGGTACCAAATGGCCAGCGCCGCCGCTACGATGAGCGCCTGCGTGAGATACAGCAGCGAAGGAAGGAATATGAGTAATCGCTCGACCCAGGCTGAGCCGATGATCTGCGACAACGGAAAAGCACCATTTTCAAGCAGCGAATAGAGCGGGCGATAGGTAGTCGTATACCAGACATCAAGAATTTGGCCCGCCCCTTGGCTCGAAAAATCTCTGACATTTTTGTAGATTTCAATCGGCGTCCCATGCCCATAAAGCGCGAAACTTACGAGATAGATCAAGATCGTCGCCAGCAAGGCCCCTTCTACCCAACGCCATCTACGTTTGAGCAACAACGGAACGATTGCAGCGACCAGGTAGATCTTGAAATTGACCGCCAAGCCAGCAAAAAACCATCGGGCGCGTGCGGACGAGAGCAACGGTCCGCAGGCCAACAGCAGGCAGGTATAGGCAATAATGATCAGATTGCCTCGTTCGAGCCCGTTCAGCATTGGCGCGCCCATCGCCAAACATATCGTTCGCATCGGGGCAGTGGTGGGATCGATCCGCCGCATAACCTTCCATGTCAGAAGGACATTAGCTACAAAAATGACGGCAAGCGAAACGAGGCCTAGCCAGTCGCAATCGCGTGCGGCGAGCCCGGCACTGGAATCGAGGCCGCGCGCGTCGGGATAACAACTATCGATACCCAGCAGACGCAGGAAGATGAACGACAACGGCAGGTAGATGGTTCGCCAAGCATCGTAGGCGCCCGTCTGCCGAGACCAGAAAGCCGAGTTAAACCAGTCGGCAAATGTGTCCGATGGTTCAAAGAAAAAGGGCGGCGGAAGATACCCATAGAACCATATATGAACCCCGCAGTAGATCAGGCCGACCACGATGATCCCGGCAAAGATTGCTTCGTAAGAGTTTCCTTGCAATCTTTTGTATGTTGGCACGCTCATCGCGCCCTCGTCACGTTTCGGCAGCCGAATGGAATACCAGCCGCTTTAGAACGAAGTAGTTGATTAGCGACACCGCGCCTACCGAGACCAATCCGGCGACATAGGGTGATGGAAACACTTTAAGGGCAGCCCACAGGCCAGCAAGGCCGAGGACATAGTTACCGACGTAAGATATCGCGAAGGACGCCTTGCTCGATTTATGCCCTACAAAGGCATAGCGGCTATAGGTAAAGTAGTTGAAGATAACGCCGAGAACATGACTAAGCGCTTGCGAAGCGTATATCTGAATTCCGAGCCACACCAGCAGAGCAAAAAGGACATAGCCAAACAGTACATTGACAATGCCTGCCTTGTAATAGCGGAATAATTGCCACCATTCGTCTTTACGGCGCCAGTCAAACATTGTCAGAAATCAGGCGGGAAATTCACCCGCTCCTTTTCCAACACGAGAGGCTGGTTACGCGTCCGTTCAGAGATCAATTTGATCTGCACGCCAATCAATCCCATAAAAAGGAACAAGAGACAGAACTGCCCTTCGAGCGCCGCTGCCAACAGCCACAACTGGACCGAACGGTCGGTGAACAAAGCGAACAGCGCTCCGCCTAGGCTGAAAACCGTTAGCAAAGCCATGAAAAACGCCACATAAAGTGGTGCTCGAAGCAAGTTTTTGGACGACGCAGCTAGTCCGTTGAGGGCAAAATCCAGCAAAGTGAAAAAATTATTGTTCGAGCGCCCGCCCGCGCGCGCAGGGCGCTTGTAAGGGAGGGTTGTAATATCAAAACCGGTTTCGACCAGTAGTCCGCGGAAAAATGGCTCCGGCTCGTTCATCGCCCGGATGGCATCGACGACCTTGCGGTCGTAAAGGCCGAAGCCGGTCGCATTGGGGATCGCTTGATAATCGCCAAAACGATGCTGCAATTTATAGGATAATTCGCGGAAGAAGCGCAGGATCGGTCCCGACTTTTCGCCTTCACGTACGCCCAACACGATTGGCGCACCTTTGCGCCAATGGCGGACGAAATCAGGCAGCAGCTCAGGCGAATCCTGAAAATCGGCGCACATTCCGATCACAGCCTCGCCCCGCGCAGCGAAAATACCGTGTGTCGGCGAACGCATTTGCCCGAAGTTGCGGCTGTTTACGATCAGACGAATACGCGGATCGCGCGTGCACATGGCGCGCACGACATCGACCGTTCTATCCGTCGATTCGTTATCAATGAAGATAATATCGAACGCGCGCGTGATCGGCTCTAACTGCTCAATCACCGCCTGTGCGATCAGCGGGGCATTCTGTTCTTCATTGCGGCAAGGAATCACCACGGTGATTTCAGGTTTCGCTGTCGCGCCCAGCGTTGCAGCGTCAACCATGCTCACGCTTCCTTATTCCCCCACCCGGCGGCGGGCGCAGACGATAGGCCTCGATCGCCATCCAAAGCAGGAAAATCGCAATGGCCAATGCAAGGGCAGGCAGCCAGATCTGACGTTGGCTATCAACATGCGGCGGCTCGAGCACACGCAGGTTTGCATCCGCCGTCAGGTCTTCGACGGCTGTGCCGCGCAAATATCGCATGTAGTTGTTGTAGAGCGACTTCGCGATTTCGAGATCGCGTTCGAGACTGTAGAAGCGGCTAGAATTCTGGACAAGTTCGCCAATCCCCTGATCCTGGCTAGCCGTGGTGGACTTGGCTGCGGCGAGCTGACTGCGCAGGGCAGCGATTTCTGCCATCAACTGGCGCACCGTCAGGTTGTTGTCCGTAAAGACCTCACGGGCCGTCGCCATCTGGATTTCCTTGGCCCGGATTGTCGCCTCCAATTGCGGGATGCGATCGCCGATCGCACTAATGGCTGCGCGTGGTTCCGCATAACGATTACGAAGGCGGAAATCGTCATAGACCGCCTGCGCCTTGCCCAACTGATCGGAGGCCTCGCGCACCAGTTTCACCAGCACTTCGCGTTTGTAAGCCGTCTGGCGTCGACTGATGCGGCCCAGTTCTTCCTGAACCGCGGCCTGATAGGCACTGACGATCTGTCGCGCCCACTCCGCGTCACGATGCTGCATCTCGATCACGATGATGCCGCCGCGCAACGATCGCACATCGACATTCTTATCGAGATAGCGCTGTAATGCGAGCCGACCATCAGACTTCAGGCGGTTCTTTAGCCGCGTCTTCTCGATCACCTCATCACGGACCGCCACGCTGTTGCCGACCCGCAGCGCGACCTCAACCGCGGCCTGATTGCCAAACACGCTGTTGATAGCGCCAAGCTGTCCAAGCGTCCCACTCAGGCCGAGCGCATCGCGGTCGCTTGGTGTGAATGAACTGGTCGCAAGATGGCGTTCCGGGAAGAAAGCGAGTAGCGCCAAGATCGTCGTCGCTCCGCCCAGCAACAAAGCGCGCCACCTGAACTGCGTGAATACCCGCAGGTTAGCCATCAGCCCAACCATACTCATACGCGGCGTCATTTTATCGAATTCACCGCTGCAGCTGTCACCCCGAGCTGGAAGATCACCGACGTGATATCACGAATCCGTTGCCAGATATCAACCTTCGAGCTCCTCAGCGGCACAAACACCACATCTCCCGGCGCGGCACGGGCATTCATCATGCCATCCTTCCGCGTCAGCACGTCGCCATTGGCGCGCACAACAAAGATTTTCTTCGAGTCGCCGGCGCGCTGTAGGCCGCCTGCTCGTTCAAGATATTCCTTCAACATCAACGGGGAGTCTTCAATCAGGAACGATGCTGGACGATAGACCGCGCCGAAAACGCCGACGGTCGTCGGCCTAGGCGGAATTTCCAGGCGATCATTATGCTCCAGCAACAGATCGTTTGGCAAAACGCTGGACCCGGCCGCGATATTCATCACCACGCGCCCGTCAGGTTCACGGTCACGGAGCAGTTCGAGCACTTGCCGCGCACTCGCCATCTCAGAAGCGACGCGACTATCGCTCACGCTGCTGCTGGTTACGAGCGGTGCGGACGCGAGCGCGAACTCAAGCTGCTTGATGGCTTCGGCATAGCTCTCGCGTTGCTGCTCGCGCACCGACCGACGCTCAAGCCGGGATCCGAAAATATAGGCACGTTCCGTTGCGCCGCCGGCGAGCTCCATTACAGTTGACAACGGGGTGTTGGGAGGAACGTAGTAATTGCCGGGACGATTTACTTCACCCTCAACCCGGACCAGGACCGATTGCCGCGCAACCGGCTGGACGAGCGTTCCCCGCGATAGGATATGCAGAACATCGCCACCGCGCGCGAGGTAACCGGCATAATCGACAGCGGGCACCTCGATCGGGCCCCGTATCGTGACGTCACTGGTTCGATACAGAATAATTCGATCAGGATCAGCCAGCACATTGCCGCCGCCTGCGAGGCGCAACGCATCGGCCAGACTCTCACCTGGCTTCAGTTCGTAGATCGCCTCCTGTTTTACGCTGCCCAGCACAGCGACCTGCTCTCCAACCGGCGGAATGAACAGGACATCTTCGTTTTGCAGAACCTCGTCGCCCAAGCGGTTTCCGCCGCGCAGCAACGTGTAAAGGTCAAAATCTCCGACCTCGCGTCCATCTCGATAAAGCTTGACCGAACGAAAGCTCCCGCCTGACGATGGCCCACCCGCCTGCAACACAGCATTTACCATCGTCGACAGGCTGTTCAGCGTGAAAGCGCCCGGATTGTTAGCGAATCCCGTAACGTAAACCCGGATACCGCGCAGCGACTTGATGGCCACACCGACATTAAAAATTCGGTACTCGCGGCCTATAGCCCTGATTACCGTCGAACGTAAATCGCCATAGCGCACGCCTGCCAACCGGACAGTTCCAACGCTGGGTAGGAAAATATTGCCGTTGGTATCGATCTCGCGCTCAACGGTGCCGCCGACTGATCCTGTCAGATAGAGGGTAACGGTATCGCCAATGTTGAGCTTATAGTCCGGCGGTACCGTGGCTGTAGCGGGAACCGCGAAGTCTCGGCTGGCCGGAAGCAAGAGATCTTGACCATAGCGCGGGACGGCCCGATCGGCGACATCGCTGACGTAGCGTTCGAACTCGCCAGGCTTCGGTGGCTCACGCAACAGCAGATTGCGGCTGAGCGAATTGTCCTGCGCGCGGGCCCGATCTTCGATATTTGGTCCGCTATCAGTGCTGCTCGGGCCTAAAGCGGTGGGCTCAAACACAGTGCTAGGGACAGGTTCGATATCGCCAGGATTAGCTGGTTGGCGCTCATTGCGATCTTCGCGCTCTTCGTCACCCGGAACGGGCTGCGCGATCGGCGATCCCGAAGGAACATTCTGCGCTCGCACCGTTGGCTGGGCCGCCAATGCGAAAACCAAAGCAAGCATGCCAAAGCGACGCATCACCGGCAACGGAATTTCTTTGAGTAAATCATGGAAAAGACATCCATCAGGACTACAGGCACGGGGTAAATTTATAGCCTGGCGCGAAGCAGCAAGGCCTTCGGTTTGCCGCGAGTATCATATCGGCGGGTATACGGAAAGAAAACCATTTGCTTCGGCCGCAGTACAAATTCAGGCAGCAAGATGGGCACGCCCATGACGCGTCAAATCGTCCACCAATGGAGAAAAATGGTCATAAAGAGCGCTACCAGGCGGCGTCCAGCCCGACTCAGCATAGCCATACGTCAAGAAGTAGAACGGGATGCCAGCCCGCTCGGCAACCTCATGGTCCAACTTGCTGTCGCCGACGTAGAAGCATTTATCCGCAGGCAGTTGTAACTTCTCAAGGGTTCGATCGAGCAAATCTGGAGCAGGCTTCGCCGCAAGACCTTCCATGCCACCAACAACCGCAACGAAATATTTCGCTATGCCGGTATCATTTAAAACCTTCTCACACAGCGCCTGCGGCTTATTCGAACAAATAGCGAGACGGAAACCGCGCTCGCAAAGCCTTTGCAATCCGGCTGCAACGCCACCAAAAAGCGAATCCGCTGGCGTAGACACTTCGCTATAACGCTTGCGAAATTCGACAAGGTCAGCGGCGGGATCACTGCAGGCATCACCTAATAGAGCGGCAACCATGGTTACACCGCCTCTGCTCAGGAATGCACGGGCATGTTCTGGGTCAATCGACCGATCGACACCTCGGTCAGCCATCATGCCCTCCAAGATACCGATACAAATGCCGCAACTATCGACAAGCGTGCCATCAAGATCAAAGATAATTGCCTGGATCATCGCAGGGTTCCGCATGGCGCCATGGCGGCCTCAAGTTCGGCGTCACTGAGGAACGGGATCATATCCTCCAGCGGTGAAGAAACCATTGAGCCGTCTTCGAGACGGCGGGATGACAGTTTTGGTGCAAATTGTTGCCGCTTGTCGATCATCACTTCGCACAGGTGCGGACCATCACTGTCGAGCGCGGCGCGCACCGCCGCCGGGAGATCCGCATCGCGATCGACGCGCGAGGAAGGAATTCCGAAACCCGTAGCAAGCTTGGTGAAATCCGGGAAGGTCAGCCCGCTGTCCGGTCCGCAACCGACGATATTGTCGGCAAAATGATTGTGCTGCGCCTGGCGGATGGAATGATACCCGTCGTTGTTGAGCACGAAAATTTTCACCGGCAAGCCCAGACCCACGATGGTCTGAAGTTCCTGCAGGTTCATCATAATGCTGCCGTCACCTGCAAGGCAGACGATCCGTTTTGCATCACCCGCATACCAAGCCCCGATCGCGGCGGGCAGGTCATATCCCATCGAGGCGCAGCCGGAATTGGTGTACAGGCGCTGGCCGACCTTTATCCCGGCGGCTTGGAACACCGTGACGCAGGCAGTGCCGTCGCCGGTAACGACGATCTCGCCCTCCTCCAATTCCTCGAACAGCTTCTGACCGAAAACATAGGGGTTAATCGGCCCCGTCTCGGAGGCATATTCGGGCAGTACAACCGGATATTGCGCACTGCGTTCACGGCTGCGAGCAAGATAGGCGGCGCGCAGATCCGGCGCGTCCCCATCAGGAATAGCCGACTGCTCGGCGATCGCGAAAAAATCGCGCAGATCGGCGTGAATCGGGCGATGCAGCGACAGGGTCGGCTTTTCCAGTTCGGCGCGGTCCACATCGACCATAGCGACACGGGCGTTGCGGGCAAAGCTCTGCCAGTTGTAGCTGATCTGGCGCAGATTGCAGCGGCAACCGAGCACCAGCACATAATCCGCCGACTGGACAGCGAAATTGCCCCCGCGATCACCGACAGATCCCGGTCGCCCGACAAACAGGGGGTGCGCGTTGGGAATCACGTCATGCGCATTCCAACCACTGACGACCGGGACACCAAGCCGCTCTACAAACGCCAGGAATTGCGCGTGCGTATCCGACAGCCGGATGCCGGTCCCAGCCAGCACCACGGGTCGCTCCGCCGTGCACAATTCGGTCAGTAGGGCGACGACTTCGGACTCCAGCGCCGTCCCCGTCAACGCACCGAGCTCTGCCGCGGTATTAGGCGCATCACCCTGCCCGTCGTCGTTCGCCGGATCGTAACCCTCGAGTTCATCCGGGTCGACGGGCGCCGCCTGCACGTCGATCGGCACGTCGATCCATACTGGGCCGGGGCGCCCGCGTGTGGCGAGATGGATCGCCTTTTCGGTGATTTTGCGCACTTGCGCCGGGTCGTCGAGCACGACCGCATATTTGGTGATGCCGCGCACCATCGCGACGATGTCGATTTCCTGATCGCCGAGCTGACGCATCGGTACATCATAATTGAAAGAGCAGGTTTCGCGTTTCACCTGCCCAGACACCACCACCATCGGGATGGAATCGACATAGGCTCCATAGACGCCATTGAGCGCGTTCACGCCCCCTGGACCTGTGGTAACATTGACAAGCGCCGGGCGGCCGGAGAGCCGGGCATAGCTTTCTGCCGCGATCGCGGACGCCTGCTCGTGATGCGTGTACACTTTGCGCAAACGGCGCTCACGCCCGAAAGCGTCGTTCAAGTGCATGGCGCCCCCGCCAGTGAGCATGAAGCACTCACTCACACCATGCTGAGCAAGGATGTCAGCCATCACGTCGGCCACCCGGACTTTCGTCATGATTACGCGCCCTTCGCGTTCTGCCGGGCTTCCATCATGGCGATACGAGCCTCGTCTTCGGCAGCGATGGTGCGATAATAGTCGCGCTTGTTCTTTAGCCAAAGCAGTTCGAATTCGATGGCCAGCTCCATGCCCTGACGCGCCCCGTCGCCGTCGAGTACAGCAGCGTCGAAGATCACCTTGCGGGTTTCGAACCGGTCAAGTCGGATCGCCCGAGCACGGCGCAACGGTTCGATCGAATCGGGGCTCACGCCGCCACCTACAACGAGGTCGAGATCGTGCTTCTTCGCCACTTCAGCCACACCGCAGACGTAATCGATCATCTCTTCGGAATTCACAAAATCGCGCGCACGGCCCATCGATCCAGCGAAATCGACGCGGCCGAACACCATCCCGACACGTCCCTTGGCGGCTACTTCGCCCAGTTCTTCTAGCTGATCATAGGTGCCGCGCGTTTCCACATTAAAGAGGAAGCCGACATCCTCTTGCTCATCCGCCGGATAAAGCTTGTCTTTGCCTGCGACAAACTTGGACAGCGCATAGGGCGTCTCCACCATTGGCGCGATGATATAGTCCGCACCATATTGGCGACACTCGATCAGATCGCGGATCGCTTCGCAACCGCCGATCTTGAGGCCGACCTTGACGTTCGCCTTGCGGGCGATCTCGAGCAACCGGAGCAATTCATCAACCCGGGTTCCTTCGGCTTCAAACTCTGCCTTCACGGCTACAACGCCATAATCTGCGCGTGCTCGCGAAAGAACTTCGAGCATCTGCTTTTCGTAGTTGTTCAATTTCGTCTCCTTTGAGGGAAGCGACCGTCGGTCTGCTATATTTTATTGCCCTATATCACCGCTCGGGGAGCCAAAGGGGCTTTCAAATGCCGAATCCAATCGACTGTATCACCTAGCTGCTTTCGTACGCCGGTCAACTCGACCCCCAATTTCTTCGCAATGATCCAAGTATCTTGCGCCGAACCCAAATAATCGGAACGCGCATCGAAATCGACCGTTGGCCGGTCCAAGGGTATCGCGCCGCCAATTTCTTGTGCGATCAATTGCGCTACATCTTGCATTTCAAGCAGCTCTGCACCGCACAGGTCCAGTGGTCGCTCGGCGCCAATGCCTTGTCGGGCAGCGCGCAATATGATCCGGCACAGATCCTCGACATGGAGAAAGCTGCGAAATACCGGCTGCCTCGCCGTAATGGCAATTCGTTTGTCAGATAGCGCCTGCATGGCAAAGTTAGACACGGCATAGGCGTCCAGCTTGTTGATGTACGGCCCAGCCAAATTGAAGATGCGTCCGCACAGGGTCGGCACGGCGGCTTGCCCTGCCCAATCCAGAAAACGCGCTTCCTGATCCAGCTTGGCGAGACCATAAGGGTGTTGGTCACGCCCACTTTCGGCTAGCTGCGCGGCGCCCGACGATGCCACGAAAAGACTAGCCGGCGATGCGCCGGATAGTGCGGCAAGAAGGGCTTCGTCGATAGCGACGTTGGTACGGCGAAACTCCCCCTCGCCCAACGCAGCGACCTTGTCTTTCGTCAAATAGGCCAGATGGATGACAAATGCGTTTGCGACGTCGTCCGGCGTAATGTCCGAGAGCGCACGTATCGGCAGATCTTGCCCGCTATCAAGCGTGACCGCGCCGCTGCGAGAGCCGAACAGCAACACAGTCTCGTCCCCCGCCAAAGCATCAGGATCGTCCGCACGATTCATCAGCGCGAGCAGCGCCCGCCCGATCCAGCCCGTTGGGCCTGTCAGGACAAACCGTGCCTTGCGGGATGCGCGGGCGGTCACGAACGCTCAGCCGCGGGTATTCTGTCCGGCGATAAAGGCCGAAATGGTCTCAACGGTATAGCCCAGATGGCTTTCCGTCAGGCCAGGAAACAGGCCAATCCAGAATGTGTGCGTCGTGGTCAGATCGGCGTTGGTCAAGTCGCCGACCACCCGATAATTGCGATCCTTCATATAAGGCTGGCGCAGCAGATTGCCGCCGAATAGAAGTCGGGTGGCAATCTTTCGGTCGTTGAGATGCTGGAGCAATTCTTCCCGGTCGATCCCGCTCTCCGGCCTGATCGTAATAGGGTAACCGAACCATGACGGCTCACTGTTGGGTGTTGCCTCCGGCAAGATCAGCACATCCTCTAGCGGGCGCAGCAATTCTGTCAGGGTGGCGAAATTGCGACTGCGCGCCGCGATGAAATCCTCCAGCCGATCCATTTGTCCGAGCCCGACCGCCGCCTGCATGTCGGTGATCTTCAGATTGTAGCCCGCATGGCTGTACGTATATTTATGGTCATAGCCATATGGCAAAGACCCGAGCCTGCGACAGAAACGCTTGCCGCAGGTGTTGTCTACGCCCGGCGCGCACCAGCAATCTCGACCCCAATCACGCATCGATTCCATCACGCGCTTCAGGCGTGGTTTGTCAGTAAACACCGCGCCGCCTTCACCCATGGTAATATGGTGCGCTGGATAGAAGCTTAGGGTGCCCAGATGACCGAAAGTACCGACATTGCGCCCGTCATATTTGGCGCCAAGCGCATCACAGCAATCCTCAACCACCAGCAAATCGTACTTTTCTGCCACCCGCATAACTTCAGCGAGGTCAAACGGATTGCCCAGCGTGTGCGCGATCATAATGGCCCGCGTGCGATCGGTAACGGCTGCCTCGATCATGTCCGGCTTGATGTTGTAGGTCGGAATGTCGACGTCCACGAACACCGGAACGATGCCGTATTGGAGCGAAGGGTTAACCGTCGTCGGAAACCCGGTAGCGACGGTAATCATCTCGTCGCCGGGCTTCAGCGCTTCGCCGCGCAGATAGTGACTGGTGAGCGTGGAGAAGGCAACGAGGTTCGCCGACGAACCGGAATTCACAGTGATGGCGTGCTTGACCCCGATACGGTCAGCGAGCCGTTGCTCGAATTCGGTGTTGAACCGCCCCGTGGTCAACCAAAAATCGAGGCAGCTTTCCGCAAGTAGCTGCATTTCTTTTGCGCCGTAGACCTTTCCCGATACCGGGACCGCGCTTTCGCCAGGCACGAAGGTGGTCGGTTGGTGGTGCAACTCGGCATATTGGCCGACCAGATCGACAATAACCTTCCGGAACTCCGGTTCCGAAAGCTGCTGGAGATTGGATGGGATGTTACCGAGAGCGCGGTTCATGAATTAATGCCTTGTATCAGTGCTGCATCGAGCAGCGTTCTATAATCATTGATTTGATTGCGAGTCAGCTGAAGCGCATCGCCGCCCCTATCGACTTGCTTGTGCCAGTCGACGATCCAGTCGATGGTCCGTGCCAGGTCAAAGGCGGGCCGCCAACCAAGCTGGGCATGCGCCTTGGTGCAATCAAGCTTAAGCAGATTGGCTTCATGCAACTGCGGGGCGCCGTCCACCTCAAAGCTTCCTTGCCCCCAGCGATCGATCATTTTTTCCACGATCCAATCAACCGGGCGAGTATCCTGCGCGGCGGGGCCAAAATTCCAAGCGGATGCCGCCCAGCGGTCGCCGTTGGCGAGATGCTGCGCGATCAGCAAATATCCGCCCAGTGCCTCCAGCACATGCTGCCATGGGCGGATCGCCTTGGGCGAGCGAATGGTGACGCTGCGGCCGTCGATAATGGCACGCACGATGTCGGGAACGAGCCGATCCCTTGCCCAGTCGCCCCCGCCAATAACATTACCGGCACGTACCGATGCAAGCAGAGGTCCGCCATCCTCGTGAAAAAACGAATTGCGATATGCAGCTATGATCAGCTCGGCCGCGCCCTTGCTTGCGCTATAGGGGTCGTGCCCGCCCATTGGGTCGCTTTCGCGATACGGCCAGACCCATTCGCGATTCTCGTAACATTTGTCGCTCGTGACCGCGACGATCGCCTCCAGCCCCTCCACCCGGCGACAAGCATCAATCACATGCACGGTACCCTGTACATTGGTCGCAAAAGTTTCGCGTGGCTGATCATAGGAAAGGCGCACCAACGGCTGCGCAGCTAGGTGGAACACCGTCTGCGGCTGCGCGTTGGCAACCGTGCGGTCGACTAGTTCCGCATCCCGAATATCGCCCACGACATGATCGACCAAACAGTCGAGACCGATCTGAGAGAACAGGCTCGGATCCTCAGGCGCAAGCGCAAGCCCGGTCACCTCGGCCCCCATTTCGCGGAGCCAGAGACTTAGCCATGCACCCTTAAACCCGGTATGCCCGGTCACCAGAACGCGACGGCCTGCCCAATGGCCAGGATCTACCAGCATTTCCAGGGAGCGCCTTCCGCCCAAAGCTCTTCAAGGTGATTCTTGTCACGCAGCGTGTCCATCGGTTGCCAGAAACCTTCGTGCCGGAACCCGTGAAGCTCACCATCCGCAGCCAACCGCTCCATAGGTTCCCGCTCCCAAAGCGTCTCCGGCCCGGCGACATAGTCATCAAGAACTGAGGAATGAGCGACAAAGAAGCCACCATTAATAAGCCCGCCGTCCCCAGCAGGTTTTTCGCGGAAACCCTCAATCCGATCTCCGGCGAATTCGAGCGCCCCAAATCGGCCCGGGGGCGCCACTGCGGTAACCGTTGCCTTCCCACCATGCGCCCTGTGGAACGCAACGAGCGCACCGATATCAATATCGGCAACCCCATCACCATAAGTGAAGCAAAACGGCTCATCGTCGTCGAGGTAATGGCGAACAGCCTTCAACCGCCCACCTGTCATGGTTTCATCCCCGGTTTCGACCAGCGTGATTTTCCAGCCTTCGCTCCAGTTGCGGTGAACTTCCATGCTGTTCTTGCCAAGATCAATAGTCACATCGGCCGTGTGGAGGAAATAGTTCGCGAAATACTCTTTAATGAGATAGCCTTTGTAACCAAGACAAATAACAAAGTCGTTGATCCCATGGGCGGAATATATTTTCATTATGTGCCAGAGAATTGGCTTCCCGCCGATTTCGACCATGGGCTTTGGGCGGACGGAGGTTTCCTCGCCGAGCCGTGTGCCGAGGCCTCCAGCCAATATGACAGCTTTCATCGAATAATGCCTTGATCCAGTAGCTTTTGAACAAAGGGGCCGGACGACCGGCTCTGGAGCAATCCAGCGGCGCGTTCCGCCGAAGGGCGCCGTTAAGACATAGAGTTACCGCCATCAAGTAGAAACTTCTGCCAATTCGGTATTGCGCAAGGCCTGCCGACAAATCTCAGCGGCGTTGCGGTAAGCCGCCTCCGCCGTCACTAGCAAGACTTCTTCGTTGCACTGCCAGCTTCCTCTATTCAGTGATTGGCGTTGATTAGGGTCAGGACGACGTCCAATCGAGACCTTATCTTTTGCTCTGGCAAGATGTGCAGGCCTGCCTATATCCGCTTCATGACCCGCACCATCACCGTCGCTGCGTTGCAGCTTCCCCTGCCCGGCCCTGTTCAGCCCAACATCGATGCCGTGACCGCGCTGGTCGAGGAAGCGGCGGCGAAGGGCGCGCAGGTCATCCTGCCGCCCGAATTGTTCGAGGGACCCTATTTCTGTCAGGTCGAGGATGAAGCGCTGTTCGCGTCGGCGCGTCCGACCGCCGAGCACCCGAGCGTCGTCGCGATGCAGGCGCTCGCTGCGAAGCTGAAGGTCGCGATCCCGACCAGCTTCTTCGAGCGCGAGGGACATCATTATTACAACACGCTCGCGATGATCGGCCCCGACGGCGGAATCATGGGAACATACCGCAAGAGCCACATCCCCGACGGCCCCGGCTATGAAGAGAAATATTATTTCCGTCCGGGCAATAGCGGCTTCAAGGTGTGGGACGTGTTCGGCGCGCGGATCGGTGTCGGCGTGTGCTGGGACCAATGGTATCCCGAATGCGCGCGCGCGATGGCGCTGATGGGCGCCGAACTGCTGTTCTATCCCACCGCGATCGGCAGCGAGCCTTATGATGCCGATCTCGACACCAGCCGCATGTGGCGGCGCGCGATGCAGGGTCACAGCGTGTCAAACTGTATGCCGGTGATCGCCGCGAACCGCATCGGGAGCGAGGGCGACGCCAATTTCTATGGTCACAGCTTCATCAGCGACGAATGGGGCGATCTGACGCAGGAATTCGGCGCCAGCGAGACCGGCGTGCTGATCGATACGATCGACCTGGACCGCGCCGCGAAACACCGCGCGGGGATGGGCTTTTTTCGCGACCGCCGCCCGCAGCTTTACGGGCGGCTGGTCGAGGATATCTGACGCCGCAAAGCGCCGTCAGCTTTCAAATCGGCGGATACTTTCAAGGTCGGCGCGATCGAGCGGTTGGGTCAGCCACAGCCCGCCGCGCCCGGCGCGCGACCAGCGCACGATCGCGCGGCGTTTGACCCCGCCAGGCAGGATCAGGTCAAGCTCCTTGCCCACCTCGAAATGCCCGTCGTGCAAAAACCCCGCGCCATGCTGTGACAAATCGACGAGTTCGATATTGCCCGTCCCTTCATCGGTGACCGCCTGCGCGCGGCTATGCACCGGCAGGCGCGGCTGGCGATAGCCGGTCGCGCGCTGTTCGGCGGCCAATTGTTTGAGCACATCGGCGACGTCGACCTCCTGGTCGAACGCCACGCCGCAGCGCCCACCCTCTGACCACACCACCTTGCCGCGCAGCTGCACCGTGTCGGACAAGGCGATTTCCAGCTGTTCGCCGACGCTGATCGGCACATCGGCGGCGAGCATCATGCCCCGGTCGGATATATTGCGCACGCGCCATAGTCCCGCGTCGCCGTTGCGAATGATTTTCGCGATGCGCCACACGGTGCGGTAACGATCCGCCCCGCGGCGATCGCTGGCGGCAGCGGCGGCGGCGAATTCCTGCTCGGCGTTGGGGCGAGGTTGGTTCATGGCGTCCACCTTGTCGGCGCAAAGTCAGGTCGGGTCGGCAAGCGGCGATAAAAGCTGCAAAATTCGCAAATATGTTCCAGCTCGAATATCGTATTTTTCATTATTTTTCAATGCCCATGCAGACGGTGTTGACATGAATTAGGTTAACGCCACAAAATCCTTAGCCATGTTTGATTGCTAACCATGAATAAACTTCGTTATTTTCATGCTTTAACGGTGCCATAGCGGCGGCATTAAGCGCCAAAATGGCAACATTGGCGCAGCAACGACGTTATCGCGCTCGCCACCCGGAATCGCGCGCGATACGCTCGGCGTTCGCGTCGAGCGGATCGCCTGCCATCATCGTCGCCACCATCGCGGCGAGTTCGCCCGAGCCCGCCTGACGATAGTCGGTGGGTGCCCGTCCGCGCTGCGTCCGTTCCAGATGCCAGCGGCCACCCTCGCGGCAACCGATCCCGTCGACCGTGGCGCTTTCGAAACTGCGGCAGTAACGCCCCGCACCGTCGCGAAAGCTGAGCCCGATCCGCACCGCAGCGTCTGCGGGCTGGTTCGACGCCAGCCGGGTATCGAGCGCGTCGGCCAGCGAACCCGATGCCACGAGCGCGCCCTCGTCGCTCGCGACATCGGCAGCAGGCAGCCAGGGCCGCAATCCGATCGTCAGCCCGAGCACCAGCGACGCGGCGAGCGCCCCCCAATGCAAGGGTTCAAAGCGCGCCCGCTTCGCCGCGCGGCGGTCCGCCAAACTGGTATCGACCCCGTCCGCGTTGTGCGCCCCGACGAGCAAAGCGCGCAGCCGTTCGGGTATGGCTTCATCGGCGATCGGCGCATAATGCGCGGTCAGTTGCGCCTTCAGTGCGCGTTGGCGCGCGATTTCTGCCGCCAGCGCGGGATCCCCCGCAGCTTCGCGTTCGATGCGCCGCGCGGTCAGATCGTCGAGTTCGCCGTCGACAAAGGCCGCGACAATGTCCCGATCCACGCTCATGCCGCCTCTCCCAGATAATGCATCAGCGTCTCGCGCCCGCGCGCCAGCCGCGAGGTGACGGTGCCGATCGGTACGTCCAAGATGTCGGCTGCCTCGCGATAGGCGTAGCCTTCGACCAGAACCAGCATCACCACCTCGCGCTGTTCGTCGGGCAACCGCGCCATCGCCCCGTCGACATCGCCGCGCAGTGCGCGCGCCTCGACCTCGGCCGCGCCGTCGCCAGCCACCTGCGTCGCGGCATCGTCGATCGGGCTATGCACGCCCCGGCGACCGGCGGCGCGGCGTTCGTCGATCCACAGATTTCGGGTGATGCGGTACATCCAACTATCCAGTCTCGTTCCCTCTTGCCACTGTTCGCGCGATTTCAGCGCGCGCTCGATCGCGGCCTGGCACAAATCATCGGCATCGGCCGGATGGCGCGCGAGACCGCGCGCAAAACGGCGCAAACGGGGTAACAATGCCACCAGTTCCTCTTCGAAGCGCATAATCGCCTTTTCGTGATCGCTGGGGAAGAAACGACGCCACCCTATCGTTTCTTCCGCGACATGCTAAATTTTTCGAAAGCATCCCGCGCCCGTCTTCGCGCGCGGGATCAACAAGGAAGTACCGTGCGATATTCGATAGTCCTGATGTTGGGCCTGATGCTGGCGACAAGCGGTCCGCACGCCCGCGCGCAGATCGCGGTGCCGCCGGTACAAATCCCCGACGCGGCGCGGACATTGCCGTCGCTGCCCGACATCGCCAACGAGCCGCTGATTGCGGTCAGGGATACGCTGGCGCAGGCGCGCGTCGACCGGATCGCCGACCTGCTGCGCGAGCGCCGCGACCGAATCGAGCCAGATCGCAACGGCCAACCTGCGGTGCGCGGGGTGCTGATCGCCACGGGCATCGACGACGCGATGGTCGCCCGCGCCCGCGACGGCGGCTTTGCTCTCATCGACCGCGAGCGGATCGCCGGGCTCGACCTCGACATCGCGCGCTTTGCGGTTCCCGGGGGACAAAGCCTGGCGCGCGCGCAAAAGCGGCTTGCCAAGCGCCTTCCGGGTGCTGCGATCGATGTCGACCATCTCTATTTCGCCAGCGGCCCGGGCGGCGCGTTGCCCGGCGCAGCACTGGCGACCGCCAGCGCTTCGTCATCGGGCGCCCCGCTCGGGCTGATCGACGGCGGCGTCGCCGCGCACCCGTCGGTCGCTGGGCGCGTCGAACAGCGCGGGTTCGCGCGCGGCGCGCCCGTACCAAGCCGCCACGGCACCGCGGTCGCCTCGCTGCTCATCGGGACCGGCACGGTGCGCGGCGCCGCGCCGGGGCGGCGGCTCGCGGCGGCCGATGTCTATGGCGGCGACGCGGCAGGCGGAAATGCCAGCGCCATCGCCCGCGCGCTGGGCTGGCTTGCCGAGCGCGGTGTCGGCGTCACGACGATCAGCCTTGTTGGCCCCGACAACAAGCTGCTCGCGATCGCGGTATCGCGGGCGCAGCAGCGCGGAATGCTGATCGTCGCGGCGGTCGGCAACGACGGCCCCGCCGCGCCGCCCGCTTATCCGGCCTCGTACAAGGGCGTATTTGCCGTGACTGGCGTCGATGCCCGCGATCGCGCGCTGCCCGAGGCGGGCCGCGCGCTGCACGTCGATTTCGCCGCCCCCGGCGCCGATGTCCACGCCGCCACCAGCGCCGCCACCAACGATCGGCTGCGCGGAACATCCTTCGCCGCACCGCTGGTCGCCGGGCGACTCGCGCAGCATTATGCCGCGCCCGCGACCGACCGGATCGCCGCCGCGGTCACCGCGCTGGTGCTGGAAGCGCGCGATCTGGGCAAGAAGGGCCGCGACAAAATCTATGGCCACGGCCTGATCTGCGGCAGCTGCGGCGGCCGCTGACCCCGACCCGAAATTTTTCGGAAGAATTTCGCAAGCGCCATCGTTCTCTTGTCAGGCCCATCCCCTTCGGGCCGCAAATTCAGGAGAAGAGCAATGGCAAAACAGATCTTCGTCTCGGCCCTCGCAATCGCTGCGTCGGCCATCACCCTTTCGGCCCCCGCTTCGGCGCAGCTGCTTGGCGGCAGCGGCGGGCTGACCGGCGGCTTGGGCGGCACGCTGGGCGGGACGCTTGGCAATCCGACGGGCCCGATCGGCGGCACGCTGGGCTCGGCGGGCGAGCTCGCCGGTTCGGGACGCGGCGATGCGCAGGTCGATCGCCGTTCGGGCCGCGTACAGGGCAAGGGCAGCGCCGACGCAAACGGTCGGGGTTCGGCGGGCGGCCATGGCGACCTGCTGGGCAACAGCATCGGCGGCAATGCCAATGGATCGGGCAGCGCCGCGGGCAACGGCAGCGTCGATGCGCAGGCCGTGGGAACCGATTTTGTGGGGCAGACTGCGCGCGGCGCCGTCGGCACTGCCCGCGGCACGGCTTCGACCGTAACCGGCACCGCGCAGGGTGCGGTCGGGACTGTCCGCGATCGAACCGGCGGCGCGCTGTCGAACGTCTCAGGCAGCGCCAGCGGCGCCGGATCGGCCGCGGGCAGCTTCCAGGGTAGCCTGGGCCAACTCGCCGCCGCAGGCAGCGGCGCGGCGAGCGGCAACGGCATGTTCGCGGTGGAACCGGGAATGCCCGTGACCGACGCGCGCGGCAAGGTGATCGGCCATGTCCAGGAGCTGCGCCAGACGGGTCGCGGCGTGGTCGAGGCGGTTACGGTCGAAGTCGGTAACCGGGTTGCGACGCTGCCCGCCGCAAGCTTCGCCGGATCGGGCGACGTGCTGGTCACGGGAATGACCAAGGGCCAGCTGAAAAAGACCGCCGAGCAGCAGGAAACTGCCGAATAAGCAATCGAACGGGGCGACCGGCGATGACCCCAAGCACGCCGGTCGAAACCTTGGCGGGCCGCCACGCGGTCCGCCATTTTTCCGTTCGCAAAGGCGGCTGAAAAGATGATGGTGCCCCTGGCCGGACTCGAACCAGCACTCCTTGCGGAACCGCATTTTGAGTGCGGCGCGTCTACCAATTTCACCACAGGGGCCCGTGGACGGCGCCCGCGCCGGGACTGATTCCCGCCGGGCGACCGATGCGGAGGTGCCGTTGCCACAGAAAGGTGGTTTTAGTCTAGTGGATAAGCGGCATCGTGCATAAGACGGTGGCATGACCGACAAGAGCAAGCCAGCCCCCGCTGCATCGCCATCGCGCCCCGCCCCCGCCAAGCCCGCCCGCGCGCAGCCAGCCACCGCCGCGCCTTTCGGCCCCGGCAAGATCGCGATGACGGCGCTGATCGTCATTGCGATCATCGGGGTCGCGTGGCTGGCGATCACCCTCACCCGCTTTTTCATGCTGGTGTTCGCCGCGATCGTGCTGGGCGCGATTTTCGACGCCATCGCCAGCTGGCTGGTGCGCCGGACCGGCATGAAGCGCGGGTTCGCGCTTGCCGGTTCGGTGGCCGGGATCATCGCGGTCTTCGCCGGCGCCTTCGTGCTGTTCGGATCGCAGCTCGCGAACGAGGTCGATACGATCCGCCAGCAGGTTCCGCGCGCATTGCAAGGGGTCGAAGCCTTCCTCGACCGCTATGGCCTCGGCGAGCGCGTACGCGAACTCGCCGAAGTCGGCGGCAACGACATCTCGCAGCTCGTGTCGCAAGCAGGCGGCTAAGCGCTGGCCGCAGGCAGCGGCATCGCCGATTTCGTGCTGGTGCTGGTCGCGGCGATCTTCCTCGCCAGCGATCCCGCCACCTATCGCCGCGGCCTGTTGCTGCTGATGCCCGCCAAGGCCGAAGAAACCGCCGCGCTGGCGCTCGACGATGCCTCACGCGGGCTCAAGGGCTGGATGGTCGGTCAGGCCGTCTCGTCGCTGGTCGTTGCGGCGCTGACCGGCGCCGGGCTGGCGCTGCTCGGCGTGCCTGCCGCTGGCGGGCTTGGGCTGATCGCCGGCCTGCTCGACGTGATCCCGATGATCGGGCCGATCATCGCGGGGATTCCTGCGGTGCTGCTCGCCTTTACCGTATCGCCGGCAACCGCGCTGTGGACGCTGATCCTGTTCCTCGTGATCCAGCAATTGCAGGGCAATTTCCTGCAACCGATGATCCAGAAACAGGCGGTCGATGTACCGCCCGCGGTGCTGTTGTTCGCGGTAGTCGCCGCGGGCGTGCTGTTCGGCTTCCTCGGCGTCCTGCTCGCGGCGCCGCTGACCGTTGTTGTTTACGTGATGGTGCAGCGCATCTATGTGAAGACGCTGCTGGGCAAGAATATCAGGATTGCCGGTCAGGATTAACCGACACAAAATCCGTTTGCCCTGAGCTTATCGAAGGGCCGTTCTTCTCTTCAGCGCCGCGGAAAGAAGGACGGTGCTTCGACAAGCTCAGCACGAACGGAATGGGGTTCCGGCCCTTACTTCTTGAGCTCTTTCGCCAGCGTCTTGGCAGTCGCCTTACCATAGGGCGGTTTGAATCCCGCCAGCCCCGCCACATCCAGCTTGGGCTGGCGATAGACGGCGCGCGGGTGGCTGAAGGTACGAAACCCGTCGATACCGTGATAATTGCCCATCCCCGACGGGCCGACTCCGCCGAACGGCAGATCCTCCATCGCATTGTGGAACAATACGTCGTTGACCGTCACCCCGCCCGAGATGGTGCGCGTGAGCACGCGGTCCTCTTCGCTCTTGTCCTGCCCGAAATAGTAAAGGCCAAGCGGGCGGTCGTTCGCGTTCACATAATCGATCGCATCGTCGATATTCTTGTAGGTTTTAACCGGCAGGATCGGGCCGAAAATCTCCTCCTGCATGACCTTCATGTCGTCGGTCGGATTGCGGACGATGTGGAGCGGCATCTTGTGGCCATTGGCGCTCGCGAAATCCTCGCCCGCCGGATTGACCTCGATCACCTCGGCGCCCTTTTCGCGCGCATCGGCCAGATAGGATTGCAGCCGGTCGTAATTGCGGCCGTTCACCACCGACGTATAGTCGTCATTGGCGAGGAGCGTCGGATAAAGCGCGGTCGCGCCCTTGGTGACGCTGTCGATCACTTCGCCTTCCTGATCCTCGGCGACGAGCAGATAATCGGGAGCAAGGCAGATCTGCCCGGCGTTCATCATCTTGCCGAGCGCCACGCGCTGCCCGACCAGATCCTTGTTCGCGCTGCGCCCGATAAAGGTCGGCGACTTCCCGCCGAGTTCGAGCGTCACCGGCACCAGATTGTCCGCCGCGGCGCGCATGATATGGCGCCCGACGCTCGTCGCGCCGGTAAAGATCAGATGGTCGAACGCGAGCTTCGAAAAAGCGACCCCGACATCGGCATCGCCCGTAAACACGGCCATTTCGGTCTCATCGAAATATTCGGGCACCAGCCGCGCGATCAGCGCCGAGACATTCTCGGTGAACTCGCTCGGCTTGATCATTGCGCGATTGCCCGCGGCCAGGATGCCCGCCATCGGGACGAATACCATGCCGACCGGAAAATTCCACGGCGCGACAACGCCGACGACGCCCTTGGGCTGATAGACGACCTCCGCCTTCGCGCCGAGCAGGCCGAGCGGAAATGTGGGCTTCCGTTTCTCGCCCTTCGACCAGGCGGCCATATGCTTCTTCGCATGCTTGAGCGCGCTGACCGACGGCATGATGTCGGTCATCAGCGTCTGTTCGCGGCTGCGATGCCCGAAATCCTCGCTGACCGCCTTGGCGAAATCCTCGGCATTGTCGACGAGCAAGGCGATGGCGCGGTCGATACGATCGGTGCGGACGCTCAGGCTTTCGGGCATCGCTGCGATGAAACTCGCCTTCTGCGCCGCGAGTATCTTGTGCATCCGTGCGGTTTCGCCGGTGATATCCTGCTTGATGGCGGTGGCCATGACCCGTCTCCCTGGTTCGATTTGCGCGACTTCACCATGACGCGCGGTGCGTTGCAAGTTGAAACCCGCGTTCGTTACATCTCCGCCTCTGGCGACGATCGTCATCGTGGGGCCAAGCGGTGCGCGGAATGCTTTGAAGCTTTCCGCCCGACGCTATAGGGGCTCCGGATTGATTGCTTTCACCCCCCCCCGCGTTCGGCTGCTGCGCCCGACCGTCCGCATGAAGGCAGATCGCCGGGATTTTGAATTGCCATGAATTATCGCCATTCCTTCCATGCCGGCAATAGCGCCGATGTCGTAAAGCACGGCCTGCTGATCGCGCTCGTGCGGGCCTTGCAACTCAAAGAGGGGCCGTTGACCCTGATCGACACCCATGCCGGTTGCGGCCTCTATGACCTGGGCGGCGAGGAGGCCCAGCGCACCGGCGAGGCTAACCAAGGCGTGCTGCGCGCCTTTGGCGACGATAATCCCCTATTGGACGACTATCGCGCCGCCGTGCGCGCGGTGAATGCCGGGGCGGAGCCGCGTCTCTACCCCGGCTCGCCGCAGGTTCTGGCGCAGCTTCTGCGGCCGCAGGATTTTCTGGTCCTCAACGAAAAACATCCCGATGACGCTTACACCCTGCGCGGCGCGATGCGGGGTACATCCGCCGCCGTGCATCAGCGCGACGCCTACGAGCTTTGGCTGGCGCTGCTGCCGACACGCACCCCGCGCGGCGTGGTGGTGGTCGATCCGCCCTATGAGCAGACCGACGAACGCGCACGCATCACATCGACCCTCGCCGCCGCGCATCGCAAATGGGCGCATGGCGTCACGGTGATCTGGTTTCCGCTGAAGGACCGCGAGACGCATCGGCGGTGGAAGCTGCAGTTGCGAAATCTCGGGATCCCGAAGTTTCTGGTGGTCGAGCATTGGCTGTACGATCGCGATCAGCCCGACATCTATAATGGCGCGGGCCTTTTCATCGTCAACCCGCCCTATGCCTTCACGCAGGCGTTGCCGCCGCTGCTGGAAGCCATGCGGGCCGCGCTCGCGCCGGAGGGGCATAGGGGAGAGATTGTCTGCGATTGGCTGGACGGTTGAAATACTGTCCTTGCCCTCGACACCCTCCGACAAAGAAACCGCTTTCCTATTATATTTCGCTATGCTTCAACATGGCAGAGGAATGGCGTCACGCCCGCTCAGGCATGCGATTTCACGGCGGATAGCAACGCCGCAGGGCTCGTCGTTGGGCTGAACTTTACTGAACTTTGAACCCGCGCCGCGCGGGTGGGTCGCCCCCTCCCGCCAAATGCCGTGCGCTATATCACCCCCTTTCGCAGTTGCAGCATTTCCGCTAATCGGGCCGCCGATCCTGTTTTCCCTTACGGAGTCTTGTCCCATGGCCGCCACCGATCCCGTCGTCTTCCTGTCCTATGCCCGCACCCCGATGGGCAGCATGCAGGGCAGCCTGTCCGATGCGAGCGCGACCGACCTGGGCGCGACCGCAGTGAAGGCAGCGGTCGAGCGCGCGGGCGTCGCGGGTGACGACATCGAGCGCATCTATATGGGCTGCGTCCTGCCCGCTGGCCTTGGCCAGGCGCCCGCGCGCCAGGCCGCGATCAAGGCGGGCCTGCCCAAATCGGTGCAGGCGACGACCGTCAACAAGGTCTGCGGTTCGGGAATGCAGACGGTGATCATGGGCGCCGAAGCGCTCGCCGCGGGCAGCGTCGACCTGATCGTTGCGGGCGGCATGGAATCGATGACCAACGCCCCCTATCTGCTCAAGAAGCATCGCGGCGGGGCGCGCATCGGCCACGACACCGCCTATGACCATATGTTCCTCGACGGGCTGGAAGACGCTTATGAAGCGGGCCGCGCGATGGGGACGTTCGCACAGGACACCGCCGATGCGTATCAGCTCAGCCGCCAGGCGCAGGACGACTATACGCTCGCCTCGCTGAGCCGCGCCAAGGCCGCGATCACCGACGGCGCTTTCGCCGCCGAAATCGCGCCGGTGACGATCGCGGGCCGCAAGGGCGACACCATCGTCGATACCGACGAAGCCCCCGGCAAGGCGATGCCCGACAAGATCCCGACCCTGAAGCCCGCCTTTGCCAAGGATGGCACGATCACCGCGGCGACCAGCAGCTCGATTTCGGATGGCGCCGCTGCGGTGGTGCTGACGCGCCAGTCGGTCGCGGACGCCAAGGGCGCGAAGCCCGTCGCGCGCCTCGTCGCCCACGCCGCGCACGCACAGGAGCCGAAGGATTTCACCATCGCCCCCGTCGGCGCGATCAACAAGGTGCTGGCGAAGGCTGGCTGGACGATCGGCGACGTCGATCTGTTCGAAGTCAACGAAGCCTTCGCCTGCGTCGCGATGTTCGCGATGCACGACCTCGGCATTCCGCATGACAAGATCAACGTCCATGGCGGCGCAACCGCGCTCGGCCATCCGATCGGCGCCAGCGGAACGCGCATCATCACGACGCTGATCGCCGCGCTCCAGCGTCACGGCAAGACGCGCGGTATCGCGAGCCTGTGCATCGGCGGCGGCGAAGCCACCGCGGTCGCGGTCGAGCTGGTCTAGCCGCCACTTCCGTCATTGCGAGCGCAGCGAAGCAATCCAGAGCGTGACAAGCCGCTCTGGATTGCTTCGCTGCGCTCGCAATGACGGCGCTAAAGGTTGCATTACTTGGTCGTAACCCACGCCCGCCCCATCGCATCACCGCGACAAATTGCGACACTAATGTCCTGAAAATAAACGCGCCGTTCCGGAACAATTCAAATCGACTCGCGTAAATCTATCCTTGTCATCGGGCAGTCCCCTCCCCCTGACGGATTGAAAGGATAGACCTATGAAGACCAAGTTTCTGACCGTCGGCCTGATCGCCGCCATGATGGTGCCTGCCGCCGCGCAGGCGCAGACCCGCGAAATCCGCGAAGACCGCCGCGACGTGCGCGAAGAGCAGCGCGAACTGCGTCAGGCGCAGCGCTATGGCGACCGTGGCGACATTCGCGAAGAATCCCGCGAGCTGCGCGACGCCCGTCAGGATCTGCGTGACAGCAAGCGCGACTGGCGCCGCGACACGCGCTACCAGAATTATCGCGCGCCCTTCCGTTACCAGCAGTTCGCGGTCGGCGCGACGATCCGACCGAACTATTACGCACCGGCCTATCGCCCGTCGTGGGATAGCCGCTGGGGCGTGCCGCGCGCCGGTCGCAACCTGACCTATGTGCGTCACTATAATGACCTGCTGCTCGTCAACGAGCGCAACGGCCGGGTGATCAAGGTTTACCGCAACCATTTCCGGTGGCGCTAACCGCTAACGGCATCAGCCGACAGCCCAGGAAGGGTCGGACGGGGAAACCGTCCGGCCCTTTTCCATACAGGCGATCAGTCGCCCCAGATATGGTCGGTCTGGATCCAGCCCTTGCGGCCTTTGACGTCGAACAGGCACCAGCCCGCGCTGCATTCGGTGATCCGCCCGACAACGCCCGGTTCGGCGCGATAGGCGATCGCGGCCGAGGCATTGGCCTGTTCACGCATCGGGCGAATATCCCCGGTCACGATCGCCGTCCGCGTGCGGCTGAGCAGCCGGGCCGCCATCCAGCCCTGCGTTCCGTCAGGGTCTTCGATCTTGCGCCAGGTTTCGTGCCGCGCGACGACCTTGACCGGCAAATCCTTGCGCCGATATTCCCAGATCACCGGAACGTCGGGCGACGGCCCCTTGCGCATTCGCGCCTCGTCCACGCTGATCGAGGCCCAGTAGGGCAATACGGGATCGGACTGCGCCGCGGCCGGTCCTACGACGGCGAGCAGCGCGGCAGTTGCGAATATCAGGCGGCTGGTCATCATTCTGCCTTGTCAAACTCGGACCCGATATTCAACCGCTCGCCGCGCAAAAGGCTGCGTTCATCCCCAGCCTTTTCAAGCTTCTCTCTGCGTTCGCACCCTTGACCGTGGCGCCGCGGCGCGCTCTATCGGCCCCCATGCCCGATTCATCCCGCCCGAAACGCCCGCGCGTCATCGTCACCCGCCAGCTGATGCCGCATGTCGAGGCGCGCATGGCCGAATTGTTCGACGTCGCGCTGTCGGCGCACGATCATGCCTTTACCAAGGACGAGTTGAAGGCAGCGGTCGCCGACTGCGACGTCTTCGTCCCGACCGTGACCGACGAGATCGACGCCGATGTCATCGCCGCGGCGGGCGACCGGCTGAAGCTGATCGCCAACTTCGGCGCCGGGGTCGATCATATCGATCTGGCGGCGGCACGCGCCAAAGGCATCATGGTGTCGAACACCCCGGGCGTGTTTACCGAGGATACCGCCGACATGACGATGGCGCTGATCCTGTCGGTGCCGCGGCGATTGGCGGAAGGCGAGAAGCTGATGCGGTCGGGCCAGTGGGCCGGCTGGGCGCCGAGCGCGATGCTGGGCCACCGCGTCGGCGGCAAATTGCTTGGCATCATCGGCATGGGACGCATCGGGCTGGCCGTCGCCCGCCGCGCGCGCGCGTTCGGGCTGTCGATCCACTACCACAACCGCCGCCGCTTGCCCGAAGCGATCGAGGAGGAATTGGGCGCCAGCTATCATGCCAGCGTCGACACGCTGCTGCGGATCAGCGACGTCGTGACGATCCACTGCCCGCACACCGCCGAAACGCACGAGATGGTGAGTGCGGCGCGGATCGGGTCGATGAAACCCACCGCCTATCTGATCAACACCGCGCGCGGCGAGATCGTTGACGAAAAGGCGCTGATCGCGGCGCTTCAGACCGGGCGTATCGCGGGCGCGGGCCTCGATGTGTACACGCACGAACCCGCAGTCGACCCCGCGCTGCTCGCGCTCGACAATGTCGTGCTGCTCCCGCACCTCGGCTCGGCAACAATCGAGGGCCGCGAGGCATCGGGTGAAAAAGTCATCGCGAACATCCGCGCCTGGTGCGACGGGCATCGCCCGCAGGATCAGGTGCTGGAGGGGTGGGCTTAAGGGATATCACTGCGAGCGCGGCCCTACGACCTCTCTCGTCTGCTTCGTCGCCGCGCTCCTCGTAATGACGAGGCTCAATAACGCATCGTCATTGCGAGCGTAGCGAAGCAATCCAGAGCGTCACTCGCTGCCGTCCAATATCGTCGGCCACAGGTCGATCCAGTGCGGATTGTCAGCTTCGATCAGCGCGAGCTTCTTTGCACGGCTCCCCGCCTTGATTTGCTTTTCGCGCGCGATGGCGGACTCCATCGTGGCATGCATTTCAAACCAAACCAAAAGCTTGCAACCATAGCGCGTCGAAAAGCCGCCAAGCCCTTCACGGTGCTGCCATATCCGTTGCATCAGATGCGCAGTCACCCCGGTGTAAATCGTACCGTTGCGCTGATTTGCGACGATGTAAACCGCTGGCAGACGTTCGCGCATGGCCGCCCCTAGATTGCTTCGCTTCGCTCGCAATGACGGCGGATTTTAATCCCCCGTCAAAATCCGATCCACGAGTTGCTTCACCGTCGGGGTGAAGTTGTTCGAGTAGAAGGGGTCGGCCTTGAAGTTGAACGCGGCGTGGCCAGCGAACATCAGATTTTGTTCGGGGTCGCCGCCATGCGCGATGTCCTGCAGCGTCTTCTGGATGCAGAAACTGCGCGGATCGGCGAGGTAGCCGGTCGTGTAGTCGTCATGGTCCTTCCACGACGAAAAGCCGCAATGCGACAGGCAGCCCATGCAATCGGTCTGGTCCTTGCGGATCACCGCCTTGTCGGTTTCGGTGACGAAAACCACGGTGTTGTCGGGCGTCTTGAGCGCTTCGGTATAGCCCTCCGCTGCCCAATCGCGCGCGCGGGCGCGGTCGTGCGGGGTGACCCAGAAGTTCTTGCCCTTCACCCCAACGTCGAGCTGGACGATATGATCGCCGGCTTCCTGCTTCGAATAGGGGATCTGGCGCTCCGACCGCGCCTCGAGGTCGCGCAGGAAGGGCGTGCGCACCGCGCTGGAGTAAAATCCGGTCGGCGAGAAACGATGGAGCAGCACGTCGCCGTCGTCGAGGGTACGGAGACGGTCTTTCCATTGCTGCGGGATCGGACTTTCTTCGGTCAACAGCGGGCGGGTGCCATATTGAAATGCGATCTGGCCGAGTTCGGGGTTGTCGATCCAATTCTCCCAGTCGCGCAGATACCACACGCCCCCCGCCATCACGATCGGCACATCGTCCGAAATCCCCTCGGCGCGCATGACGTCACGCAGCGCCTTGACGCGCGGATAGGGATCCTGCGGCACCAGCGGATCTTCGGCGTTCGACAGGCCGTTGTGACCGCCCGCGAGCCACGGATCCTCATAGACCACCGCGCCGAGCAGTTGCGGCACCTTGTGATAAGCGCGCTTCCACAGCGCGCGAAAGGCGCGCGCCGAGCTGATGATCGGCAGGTACATGACATTGTGGCGCTCGGCGATTTCGCTGAGCTTGTACGGCATCCCGGCGCCGCAGGTGACCCCGGCGATCTTCCCGGGTGTGCGGGCCAGCACGCCTTCCAATATCTGCTGCGCGCCGCCCATTTCCCACAGCACGTTGATGTTGATCGCGCCTTTGCCATCCGCGATTTCATAAGCGCGTTCGACCTGCGCCACCGCGCCTTCGATGCCGTAATGGATCAGTTCTTCGTGGCGTTCCTTGCGAGTGAGCGACTTGTACACCTGCGGCACAATCTTGCCCTCGGCGTCGTAGCTGTCGGCGTTGACTGCCGACACGGTGCCGATGCCGCCCGCCGCGGCCCACGCGCCGCTCGACATATGGTTGGTCGCCGACACGCCCTTGCCGCCCTCGACCAACGGCCAGACTTCGCGTCCGCCGTAAAGGATGGGCTTCAATCCTTTGAACATTTTATATCTCTTTCTCTCCACCGGCCACCGTGTTTTGGGCCAGTCCCCGTGCCGGTTCCGTAAGCGGAAGCGCGCGGCGAAAGTCAATGGTTCCGCGGTGGTTCAGCCACCAAAGAGGCGGCGTCCGCCCAGCGCCCGACCATAGAGTTTTTCATAGGCAGCGACCATGATTGATTCGTCGAAACGCTCGGCAGCGATGCGCCGGTTCGCCTCGCCGATCCGGCGGCGCAGCGCGGCGTCGGACGCAAGCTGCTCGATCCCGTTGCGAAAGGCTGCCTCGTCCGATGTGATGAAAGGCAGGTTTTCCGGCGCCACCATCGCGCGGACATCGCCGACGTCGAAGCTCGCCACCGGAACCCCGGCGGCCATCGCCTCGATGACGGCGATCGGCGCCTGTTCGCTGAGCGAGGTCAGCGCGAGGATGTCAAAATGGCCGATCCAGCGATGCGGCGTGCGCATGAAGCCGGGGAGGACGAGACCATCGCCCCATCCGCAAGCCATGGCTTCGGCTGCAATCGCGGCGCGTTCGGACCCTTCGCCGACGATCACGAGCCGCGCGTCATCGCGAAAATGCGCCGTCAATTGGACGAGCCGGGTCAGATTCTTGACCTTGCGGAGCCCCGCAACGGTACCGATCACCACCTCTTCTTCGCCTTTGTCGAGCCCCGGTATCGGCATCGCGGGGGCGCCCGCATAGGCCGCGACGTCGATACCGTTGCGGATCAATACGGTACGCCGCCGCGCGCGCCATTCGTCGGCGGCAATGTGCTGCAACAGTTCGGACGGCACGACCAACGCCTCGGCGGTCGGGAGCGCGAGGCGCCGGAATGTGTTGCGTTTCCAGTTGCGCCGGACGCTTTCATCCTCGTTGAACCCATCCTCATGGTGGATGAGCGGCGGCAGGTCGCGAAACGGCGCAAAAATTCGGTGCGCCATCACCCCGTCCATCGATCCCCAATTATAGCTCAGCACAAGGTCGAATTGCTGCATGAAGCGCGCCAGGTCGCGGTACCGCGCCAACCCCGGCTTGCCATGCAGCGGCGGCGCCGCATCGCCCGGAAATTCGACATCGACACCGGGATCGATCGCATCGCGTGCGCCGAGCGCGTCGGGGACCGCCGACAGGATCGTATGCCGCGCACGCGGTCCCATCAGGTTCATCAGCCGGACGGCGCGCGCTTCCTTTCCGCCCAGCGAAAAACTGGAATGAAGGTGCAACAGGCGCAGAGGCATATTCGCGCCGGTCACGCGGCGGGCAAGTCGCTCAGCCAGGCGTCGATCGCCGCGAGGGCTTCGGGTTCGTCCATCGTCGGCGCATGGCCGACCCCCGGAACCTCGACAAGGCGCGCCTGCGGCAGCGCGGCGACCATCTTTTCGCCCGCCGATCGCGCCAATATGTCCGACAGTTCGCCGCGCAGGATCAACAGCGGGACGTCGCCCAGCGCGCGGTACACGGGCCACAGGTCGAACGCGCCCTCCCCGCCCGGCGCGCGCAGCGGCGCCGCGATCTGCTTGTCATAATCGGTAACGATGCGGCCTTCGGGGGTCAGGCGGTGGGTGCGCTTGGTCAGCCGCAACCATTCGTGAACGCCATAGTGCGGGTAAATCGCACCGTTCAGTTCGGCAAAGGCGCGCGCCGCGTGCATCCATGTCGGCTGGCTACCCCCGGCGCCGATATAGTCGCGAATCCGGTCAAGCCCCGCCGTCTCCAATTCGGGGCCGACGTCGTTCAGCACCGCGCCGGCCAACCGCCCGGGCAGCGTCGCCGCCATCAGCATCGACACCAGCCCGCCGAGCGACGTACCGATCGTTGCAAACCGATCAATGCCCAGTTCGTCGAGCAGCGCGACGACATCCTGCACATAGGTGAGCGGCACATAGGTCATCGGGTCCTTGGCATAGGCGCTCTCGCCGCGCCCACGAAATTCGATCACGATCGTCCTGCGGTGCTGCGCAACGTGCGGCGCCAGCATTTCGAAATCCCGCGCATTCCGCGCCAGCCCCGGCATGCACAGCACCGGCGGCGCGCTTTCCGCCGCTTCGGGCCCGGCATAGATGCGCGCGTGCAGCCGCACGCCGTCGCCCGACCACCAATATTGGTCCGACCAGTCGCGGCGCCCGTCCTGCTTTGCGTCGTGCTTGGCCAATATGGCTCGTCCCCTTGACTGATGTCCCCGGCGTGCCGTCCGCGGGAGTCGTCCGTGTCTATCGCCAACCAGACCGCGCGGCGCAAGCGATCCGTCGTACCATCGCGCCGCACAGGTTGCCGCCACCCGCTTTCGCCGATAAGAGCGGGGTGACCATGAGCGATGCCCTGCTTTCCTTCGAACCCGCAACCGGTGAAGAACTGTGGCGCGGCGCGGTCAGCAACGTCGATGATGAAGTCGCGATCGCGCGCGCGGCCTGGCCTGCATGGGCCGCCAAGCCCGTCACCTTCCGTACCGAAACGCTGCGCCGCTTCGCCGACCGGGTGAAGGCGGAGGGCGAAGCGCTCGCCGACCTGATCGCGCGCGAGACCGGCAAACCCCTTTGGGAAGCGCGCACCGAGGTCGAATCGGTGGTGAACAAGGTCAATATTTCGGTCACCGCCTATGCCGAACGCACCCCCAATCGCCGGATCGAAGGCGCGATGGGGCTGCGCAACGCCGTGCGCCACAAACCGCACGGCGCGCTCGCGGTGCTCGGTCCGTATAATTTCCCCGCGCATCTGCCGAACGGCCATATCGTCCCGGCCCTGATTGCGGGCAATTCGGTGCTGTTTAAACCGTCGGAAAAGACCCCCGCCGTCGGCGCCAAGCTGGCCGAGCTGTTTCACAGCGCCGGGGTGCCGCCCGAGGTACTGCGGCTGATTGTCGGCGGCCCCGACACCGGCAAGGCGCTCGCCGGACACGCGGGCATCGACGGGCTGCTGTTCACCGGCTCGGCGCGCACCGGACTCGCGCTCAACCGCCAGTTCGCCGACCAGCCGGGCAAGATGCTCGCGCTCGAAATGGGCGGCAACAATCCGATCGTCGTGTGGGACACCGCCGACATCCGCACCGCGGCGATCCTTGTCGTCCAATCGGCTTTCCTCAGCGCCGGGCAGCGGTGCAGCAACGCGCGGCGACTGATCGTGCGCGATAGTCTGGCCGACGCGCTGCTCGAAGAGGTCAAGGCACTGGCGAGCCGCTTGATCGTTGATCATCCGCACGCCGACCCTGCACCATATATGGGGCCGGTGATCGACAATGAGGCCGCAGACCATCTGACCGAAAGCTTCCTGATCCTGATGTCTAACGGCGGCCAGGTGATCCGCCACATGACGCGGCCGATTGCCGGGCGCCCGTTCCTGACCCCCGGCATCATCGACGTGACGGGCATGCCCGAACGCCCCGACATCGAATTGTTCGGGCCGCTGCTACAGGTGATCCGCGCCGACAGTTTCGAGGCGGCGATTGCCGAGGCGAACAATACCGCGTTCGGCCTGTCGGCCTCGCTGATCGGCGGAACGCCACAGCTATACGACCAGTTCTGGGCCAATGCGCGCGCCGGAGTGATCAACTGGAACCGACCGACCAACGGCGCCGCGTCCGCCGCGCCTTTTGGGGGCATCGGGCTGTCGGGCAATCATCGGCCCAGCGCCTTCTACGCAGCGGACTATTGCGCCTATCCCGTGGCGTCGTCCGAAAGCGATACCATGCGTGCATCGATCGGCGTGGGATTGCGCGATCCTGAAGGGTCGCAGCTGGTGACGAAGAAATATCTCTGAATGACCCTCGTCACCCCGGACTTGATCCGGGGTCCATTCCAGCAGCGAAGTCATGGACCCCGGATCAAGTCCGGGGTGACGAAGCCTTGGCGCAATTTTACCTACACCCCCGTCAACAAAGCCTGCTTTGCGCTTTCCGGGTACGTGAACCATCTTCGCCAGCATGGAAAAGACTTTCTCCACTGCTGGCAAACTCTGGCTCGTCGGCGCCGGTCCGGGTGACCCAGACCTGCTGACGCTGCGCGCCGCGCGGCTGCTGGCGAGCGCGGATCTGGTCGTGCACGACGGGCTGGTCGGCGACGGTGTGCTCGCGCTGATCCCGCCGCATGTCGAACGCATCTCGGTCGCCAAGCAACGCAGCCGCCACACGATGAAGCAGGAGCTGATCAACGCACTGCTCGTCCGCGAGACGCTGGCGGGGAAGCAGGTCGTGCGCCTCAAGGGCGGCGATCCGTTCATCTTCGGGCGCGGCGGCGAAGAGCTCGACGCGGCGCGCGAAGCGGGCATAGCCTGCGAAGTCGTCCCCGGCATCACGGCCGCCGCGGGCTGCGCCGCGCAGGCGGGCCTCCCGCTTACCCACCGCGAAGACGCCAGCGCGGTCAGCTTTGTCGCGGGCCAGTGCAAGGATCTGTCCGACCAGGACTGGTCGGGGCTTGCGGGGCATGGCCGCACCCTCGTCATCTACATGGGCCTCGCGACCGCCAGCGCCATAGCCGACAAGCTGATCGCCGACGGCGTGTCGCCCGGCCTGCCGGTCGCGGTGATCGAGCGCGGCACCACCAAGGATGCGCGCGTACTCCGCACCTTGCTCACCGACCTTGGCGACCTCGTCGTGCGCGAAAAGGTCGCGAGTCCGGCGCTGATCGTCGTCGGAAAGGTCGCCGCGCGCGCCGATGCGCTGGATTGCCTGGGCGCTCCGGGCATCACCGAAATTATGGGGAATTTTGCATGAAACTGTTGACCGGCAACGACCTGAAAACGGGCTTCGTCACCTGGTGGACCGGCGCCGACTGGTCGCTGCACATCGAGGACGCCGCCGATGTCGGGGAAGCTGGCGAGGCCATCCTCGCGGTCGAGGAAGCGGCGCGGCGCGTCAACGCGCCCTATATCATCGCGGGCGAAGCGACCGCCGAAGGGCCGCGCCCCGCGCATATCAAGGACCGCATCCGCGCATTGGGACCGACCGTGCGCCCCGACCTGACACTGAAACCCGCCGATCCCGCGGCCGGCGACTGGGTGATCTGACATGTATAAATATGACGAATATGACCATGCGATGGTCGCCGCCCGCGTTGCCGAATTTTCTGACCAGGTAAAACGCCGCTTGGCGGGCGAAATCACCGAGGACCAGTTCAAACCGCTGCGCCTGATGAACGGCCTCTACCTCCAGCTCCACGCCTATATGCTGCGCGTCGCGGTGCCCTATGGCACGCTCGACAGCCGCCAGATGCGGATGCTCGCGCATATCGCGCGCAAATATGATCGCGATTACGGCCATTTCACCACGCGCCAGAATATCCAGTATAACTGGATCAAGCTGGAGGACGCGCCCGCGATCCTCGAGGATCTGGCGTCGGTCGAGATGCATGCGATCCAGACCAGCGGCAATTGCATCCGCAACATCAGCTCGGACCAGTGGGCGGGCGCCGCTGCCGACGAGATTACCGATCCGCGTCCTTGGGCCGAACTGCTCCGCCAATGGTCGAGCTTCCACCCCGAATTCAGCTATCTGCCGCGCAAGTTCAAGATCGCCGTCATCGCCGCCGATGAGGATCGCGCCGCCATGCGCCTGCACGACATCGGCATCCAGATCGTCGAGAAGGACGGCGTCCACGGCGCCGCCTTTTACGTGGGTGGCGGCATGGGCCGCACCCCGATGATCGCGCCGCTGATCAAGGATTTCGTGCCGCTCGAAGACATGCTGAGCTACGCCGAGGCGTGCCTGCGCGTCTACAACCGCTACGGTCGCCGCGACAACATTTACAAGGCGCGCATCAAGATCCTGATCCACGAGCTTGGCGCCGACGAATATCGCCGCCAGGTCGACGAAGAATTTGCGCATGTGAAGTCGCTCGGCATCGATCCGCCGAAGGCCGAATTCGACCGCATCGCGAAGCAATTCGCCTCGCCGCCGCTTGACGCCGCGGCGCCCGACGAAATCGACCGCAGCGATCCCGACTTCGCGGTCTGGGTCGACCAGAATGTCGCCGCGCACAAGGTGCCGGGCCATGCAATCGTCAACATCAGCCTGAAACCCGTCGGCGGCATCCCCGGCGATGCGTCGTCGGCGCAGATCGACCTGATGGCCGACCTTGCCGAACGCTACAGCCACGACGAACTGCGCGTCACCCACGCGCAGAACATCGTGCTGCCGCACGTCCGCAAGGCCGACCTTTACGCGATCTGGCAGGCGCTCGACGGTGCGGGGCTCGCGACGCCGAACCTTGACCTGATCAGCGACATCATCGCCTGCCCCGGGCTCGATTATTGCAGCCTCGCCAACGCGCGATCGATCCCGGTCGCGCAGAAGATCGCGACGCGCTTCTCGGACCTCGGTCGCCAAAAGGAACTCGGCGAGCTCAAGCTCAAGATTTCGGGCTGCATCAACGCCTGCGGGCACCACCACGCCGGCCACATCGGAATCCTCGGCGTCGACCGCAAAGGCACCGAAAACTACCAGCTTTTGCTCGGCGGATCGGGCGCGGAGGATGTGTCGCTCGGCACGATCACCGGCCCCGGCTTCGACGAGGACGGCATCGTCGACGCGATCGAGCGCGTTACCGACAAATATCTCGCCGAACGGACCGACGGCGAACGCTTCGTCGACACCTATCGCCGGGTCGGAATGGCGCCCTTCAAGGAAGCGATCTATGGTTGAGCATCTGCAAGCCGATGGCGAAGAACCCTGCGTCACGCTCGACGCTTTCCTCGAGCAGTCGAACGCGACCGCGGTGCGCCTCGAACCCGACGAAGATGCGCGCGCGCTGATCCCGCATTTGGGCCGGCTCGCGCTGATCGAGGTCGCCTTCCCCAAATTCCGCGACGGGCGCGGCTATTCGTCGGCGCGCATCCTTCGTGAAGCGGGCTATACGGGCGAGCTCCGCGCCCAAGGCGACGTCCTCGTCGACCAGATCGCCTATATGAAGCGCTGCGGCTTCGACAGTTTCGCACCCGAAAAGTCGCTCAATCCCGCCGATGTCGAGACGGCGCTGACCCGTTGGCCCGAACATTATCAGACCGCCGCCGACGGCGCGGTGCCGATATGGAAGCTGAGGCATGGCTGACGTGAAACACTCTCTCCCCAGAGCAAACGAAGACCGCACTCGCGACCGCATCGACGTCGCGCCGCGCTTCACCCAGGCCGACGTCATCCGCCTGAACAACTTGTTCCGCGGGCAGGACGCCGCCGAAGTCGTCGCGAGCGTGATCGGCGCCGGATTGCTCGGCGAGACGGCGATCGTGTCGAGCTTCGGTGCCGAAAGCGCCGTCCTGCTGCACCTTGTCGCGCAGGTAGCGCCCGACATGCCGGTGCTGTTCCTCGACACCGGCAAGCATTTCCCCGAAACGCTTGCGTATCGCGACGAGTTGGCGGCGCGCATCGGGCTCAATATCGTCAATCTGACGCCCGATGCGGACGATCTGGCGAAAAAGGACGCGACCGAGCTGCGCTGGTCCTATGACCCCGATGGCTGCTGCGAAATCCGCAAGGTCAAGCCGCTCGAAAAGGCGCTGGCCGATTTCGACACCTCGATCACGGGGCGCAAGGGTTTCCAGGCGGCGACACGGACCGGCCTGCCGCGCTTCGAGCTCGACGGCACCACCGGCCGCCTGAAATTCAACCCGCTCGCCAACTGGACGCGCGAACAGCTCGACGCCTATTTCGACGCGCACGACCTGCCCCGCCATCCGCTCGAAGCGCAGGGCTATCCGTCGATCGGTTGCTCGCCGTGCACGTCGAAGGTTCGCCCGGGCGAAGACCCGCGCTCAGGCCGCTGGCGCGGCTGGGACAAGACCGAATGCGGCATCCATGACGCCGTGTCGCCGATCGACGACGATCCGGCGAACGACCCGGCGTTCTGACAGCGTCATTGCGAGGAGCCGCAGGCGACGCGGCAATCTCCAGCTATCAACCTAGCGCAAGGTCGATAGCTGGAGATTGCTTCGCTGCGCTCGCAATGACGGCACCTGCCTACTCATAATCCTCATACGCCATGCCATTATCGGCAAGGTCGCTGAACTTCGTGATATGCGATTCAAAGCGCAGCCGGATGCGACCGGTCGAACCGTGGCGCTGCTTCGCGACGATCAGCTCGGCGGTGCCATGGACCCGCTCCATCTTCTCGTGCCAGTCCATATAGGCCTGTTGCAGCTTCGTATCATTCTGGTCGGGTTCCTGCGCCGCGAGGTAATAATCCTCGCGGAACACGAACATCACCATATCGGCATCCTGTTCGATCGAGCCCGATTCGCGCAAATCCGAGAGCAAGGGACGTTTATCTTCGCGTTGCTCGACCGCGCGGCTGAGCTGCGACAAGGCCATCACTGGGACATGCAATTCCTTTGCCAGCGTCTTCAGACCGCGCGAGATTTCGGAAATTTCCTGAACGCGATTATCGCCGCCTTTCGACGTCCCCTGAAGCAGCTGGAGATAATCGACGATGATAAGCCCGATACCGTGTCGGCGCTGCAGGCGCCGCGCGCGCGTTCGCAGGCCCGCGATGGTGAGGCCGGGCGTATCGTCGATGAACAGCGGCAGCGTCTGGAGTTGCTGCGCCGCGCGCGAGAGCTTTTGAAACTGTTCCTTGCTGATCTTGCCCATGCGCAGCGCTTCGCCCGACACTTCCGACTGTTCGGCCAGCACGCGCGTCGCCAGCTGGTCGGCGGACATTTCGAGGCTGAAAAAGGCGACCTTGGCGCCCATATTCTTTTCGGGCGGAATGCCGTCGCCTTCGTCGCGGCGGTACCGCTCGGCGGCATTATAGGCGATATTGGTGGCGAGCGAGGTCTTGCCCATGCCCGGACGGCCCGCGAGGATCATCAAGTCCGAATTATGCATGCCGCCGATCTTGGCGTTCATGCTGGACAGGCCGGTGGTGACCCCCGACAAATGGCCGCCCGAATTCAGCGCGCGCTCCGCCCCGTCGAGCGCCATTTTCGACGCCTGGCTGAAGCTTTTGACCGTCCCCATCTCGGCCTCGCCGCCCGCCACGCGATAAAGCGCGGTTTCGGCTTCTTCGATCTGCGCCTGCGGATCGACGCGCTCGCTGGTGTCGAGCGCATTGTCGACGAGCACCCGGCCGACCCCGACCAGTTCGCGCAGCAACGCAAGATCGAAAATCTGCCGCGCAAAATCGCGCGCGCCGATCAGACCCGCGCCGCTTCCGGTCAGCTGCGCCAGATAACCGGGACCGCCGACCGCCTTCATCGCTTCGTCGGCCTCGAAATAAGGCTTCAAAGTCACGGGGGTCGCGATGCTGTTGCGTTCGATCAGCGCCATCGCCTGCTGAAAGATACGGCCATGCAGCGGTTCGAAGAAATGATCGGGGGTCAGCGCGACGGGCAGATCCTCGACGACTCGGTTGTCGATCAGGATCGCACCGAGAAACGCGGCCTCGGCCTCGATATTTCGGGGTAATTGGCGCTCATCCCCGGCGGTGGCCGGGGTCGGAATCAGGGCTAGCTCTGGCATGGCGACCCTCATGCGGTGCCGCTTTGCGCGGCGCAACAGGCGATGCCGTACAAGCTATCATAACTGTGGGTTGCTGTGAATAAGTCCCCCCCTTGCCCTTCGCCCCGGTCCAAGTAGAAGCACAGGCAGCATGGCTGACGCAGACCCTTCCAAACAGCGGATCATTTCGGTCGAACTCGACGAGGGTTCGATCGTGTGGCGCAATCCCGATGTCGAACAGGAACGCCGCGTCGCGATCTTCGACCTGATCGAGGACAATAAATTCGTCCCGCAGCGCGGCCACCCCGACGGCTATGCCGGCCCGTACCGTCTGATGCTGCGCGTCGAGGACGGGCGACTGATCTTTGAAATCAGCCGCGAGGACGGGTCGCCGCTCGAAGCGATCATCCTGGGGCTGGGGCGTTTTCGCCGTCCGATCCGCGACTATTTCGCGATTTGCGACAGCTATTATCAGGCGATCAAGTCCTCGACCGCGCAGCAGATCGAAACCGTCGATATGGCGCGCCGGGCGTTGCATAACGAAGCCGCCGAAATGCTGATGGACCGGCTCGACGGCAAGATCGCGGTCGATTTCGACACCGCGCGGCGATTGTTCACGCTGATCTGTGTCCTCCACATCAAGGGCTGAGGCGTGGCGACGGGGGCGATCAAGAGCAACAGAGCCGGAAAAGGCGGTGGTTGGCGCGAAGCGGTCGCACGAACGCTGCGGCGGATCGGCGCCGCGATCGTGCTGTCGCTGCTCGCGGCAGGCCTGTCGCTATGGTGGGCGGCGCGCTGGACCCCCGACCGTGCAGCCTTTCCAACGCAGGGCGTGACGATCGACGCCGGCAATGGCGATGTCCAGTGGGGATCGATCAAGGCGGCGGGCGCCGATTTCGCCTATGTGATGGGAACCGACGGCAGCCGCGGCATCGACGCCAAATTCGCCCGCAATATGGCGGGAGCGCGCGAAGCGGGCGTACAGGTCGGCGCGATCCATCGGTATAGCCTGTGCCAGCTCGCAACCGATCAGGCCGCCAATTTCATTCGCCATGTGCCGCGCCGCGCCGACGCGCTGCCCGCCGTGGTATGGCTCGACTATGACGATCGCTGCCCCGACCGCCCGACGCGCGCGCTGTTGCTCTCCGAACTCGCGACCTTTTTGGCCCAGATCGAGGCCCATATGGGCAAGCGCAGCCTGATCGCGCCCGGCCCGGGGTTCGAGAGCGATTACAAGGTGACCCAGGGTATCGCGCGGACGATCTGGCTGCGCCGCGACTTCTTCGAACCCGATTATGGCGCCCACCCCTGGGCGATGTGGCAGGCGAACGATTATGTCCGCCTGTCGGGCGCCGATGGTACGGTGGGTTGGAACGTCGTCCGCCCCGAAGGAAATGGACCATGACCGATACGCGTGACGAGTTGATCGCCGCCGCCCGCGACGCCGCGCGCCGGGCCTATGCCCCCTATTCGGGCTTTCACGTCGGCGCGGCGCTGCTGCTCAAAAATGGCGACGTCGTGACCGGCGCCAATGTCGAGAACGCCAGTTATGGCCTGACACTGTGCGCCGAAACCGCCGCGGTCGCGAAGATTGCGAATGAGGGTTGGATCGGTGAACTCGCAGAGGTCGCAATTATCGGCGGGCGCCCCGATGGTGACGACCTGCTCGGAACCGAACCGGTCAATCCGTGTGGCCGCTGCCGCCAGATATTGAACGAGGCGGCCGAGCGGTCACAAACCGACATCCTCGTCCATTGCGCATCGGGCGATGGTAGCGCGGTCAAGACGTACAAGCTCAGCGAACTGCTTCCCGCGGCTTTCGGGCCAAAGGATCTCGGCCTCATCGACTGACCGCTTGCGCAAGCCCCACAGGACCGACAAGAGACACCATGGCCATTCTTTCCGACCGCTGGATTCGCGAAGCCGCCCAAACGCAGGGCATGATCGAACCTTTCGTCGAGGCGCAGCGCCGCGACGGCTGCATCAGCTACGGTCTGTCCTCCTACGGCTATGATGCGCGCGTCGCGCCCGAATTCAAGATTTTCACCAACGTCGATTCAACGATTGTTGATCCCAAGGATTTCGACCCCAAGAATTTCGTCGATCGCGAAACCGACGTCTGCATCATCCCGCCGAACAGTTTTGCATTGGCACGCACGGTCGAATATTTTCGCATTCCACGCGACGTCCTCGTCATCTGCCTCGGCAAGTCGACCTATGCGCGATGCGGAATCATCGTGAACGTCACCCCGCTCGAGCCCGGCTGGGAAGGCCATGTGACGCTGGAGTTTTCCAACACCACCCCGCTGCCCGCTAAGATTTACGCCAATGAAGGCGCGTGCCAGTTCCTCTTCCTCCAGGGCAACGAGCCGTGCGAGACGAGCTACGCCGACCGCGCGGGCAAATATATGGGGCAGAAGGGCGTCACGCTGCCGAAGCTGTAACTACTACCGTCATTGCGAGCGAAGCGAAGCAATCCAGAGCGGTTTACGCAGTCTCTGGATTGCTTCGCTTCGCTCGCAATGACGCGGTGGGGTGCCCTCAGGAACCAGTTGTCTTCCCAAGCGTCCTTTCTGCACAAGCGGTTGGGGCATCGTTTGGAGGATCGACGCATGTCCATGATCGCTGTCTTTATCGGCCGCCTCTTCATTTCACTGATTTTCATCGTGTCGGGGATCAACAAGCTGATCCACGTCAATGATACCAACGCGATGATCACCGCCGCTGGCCTACCGGCAGGCCTTGCCATCCCGACAGGACTGTTTGAATTGATCGCCGGTGTTTGCATCGCGCTCGGCATCGCGGTGCGGTTTTGGTCGGTCCTGCTCGCAGGCTTTGTCCTGGCCACGATCCTGTTTTTCCACCGCGAATTTACGGATCCGGTGCAGGCGATGGCGGCGATGAAGAATCTGGCGATCGCGGGCGGCTTGCTCGCGCTGTTCGGCTATGGTCACACGCGCTGGAGCTATGATGCGCTGCGCCAGCGCCGCCGCGACGAACTGGCGGCGCGCGATGCGCAGCTGCGCGCGAGCGAAGCCGAAGTTCGCGCCGCACGCGCCGAGGGCCGCGCCGAAGCGGCGGCGGTCGGCGAGCCTGTCGTGATTCAAAAACGACCGTTCTGGCGCCGCTGACGCTTGGCGCTTGGCATCGAACCCACGCTGCGCTAGCCTCCCTTTACGTTTACGTAAAGGGAGGCATTTATGGCCAGCCGCGATTTTGACATCATCGTCTATGGCGCCACCGGCTTCACCGGTCGGCTCGTCGCTGAATATCTGACACAGCATTATGGGGGCAGACCGGACGCGCCGAAATGGGCGATGGCGGGGCGTAGCCTCGACAAGCTTGCCGAAGTACGCGACCTCATCGGCGCCCCGTCCGGTACGCCGCTGGTCGTCGCTGACGCCAGCAATCCCGCTACCCTCGATGCGATGGCTGCGCGTACCAAGGTCGTCCTGACCACGGTCGGCCCCTATCAGCTTTACGGCAGCGAACTTGTCGCCGCCTGCGTCAAGGCGGGCACCGCCTATGCCGACCTCTGCGGCGAACCCGGCTGGATGCGCGAGATGATCGACGCGCACGAGGGTGCGGCGAAAGCATCGGGCGCGCGCATCACCTTCAGCTGCGGCTTCGATTCGATTCCCTTCGACCTTGGCGTCCATTTCCTGCAGGCCGAGGCTGTGAAGCGCCACGGCAAGCCCGCGCCGCGCGTCAAGGGCCGCGTCCGCAAGATGGCAGGCGGCGCATCGGGCGGCACCATCGCCAGCCTGACCGAAACGCTAAAGGCCGTCGCCAAAAAGCCGTCGCTCGCGCTGCTGCTCAAATCCTCCTTCGCGCTGACCCCGGGGTTCGAGGGTCCGTCGCAACCGACCGGCCTGTTCCCCGAATATGACAGCGCCACCGGCACCTGGACCGCACCGTTCGTCATGGCGCCGATCAACACCAAGAATGTCCACCGCACCAACTTCCTGCTCGGTCATCCGTGGGGCGCCGATCTGGTGTATGACGAGATGGTCATGACGACGATCGGCGACGCCGGAAAAGCAATGGCCGAGGCGATGGCGAAGGCAAACCCGTTCGGCGACTCCAAACTCAAGCCCGGCGAAGGACCGAGCAAGGAAGAGCGCGAAAACGGCTTCTACGACATCTTGTTTATCGGCGAATATCCCGACGGCACGACCGTTCGCGCCAGCGTTCAGGGCGACCGCGACCCCGGCTATGGCTCGACGTCGAAGATGCTCGCCGAAACGGGTATTGCGTTGCTCGCAAACAAAGGCGCGGGCGGCGTGTGGACCCCGGGTGCGCTGCTCGGCGACGCGCTGATCGCGCGGCTGATCGAGCACGCCGGACTGACCTTCCAGATCGAGGAATAACCGCAAGATGACCACCTCTCCCAGCGCGCTCGACGCGCTGCTATCGACGCTGCGTACCGAAAGCGGCGTGGCAAAGGCGCATATCGACGACGGCTGGATGCAGGGTCGCACCGCTTATGGCGGGATCAGCTCGGCGGTCGCGCTCGCCGGCACAATGGCGCTCCACCCCACCGACACGCCGCTGCGCTATGCGCAGATCAGCTTCGTCGGTCCGGTCGGCGGCGACTGCACGGTGAGCACGCGCGTGCTGCGCCAGTCGAAATCCTCGCTGTTTGTCGACGCGGGTGTGTCGAGCGACGCAGGTTTCGGTACGGCGGCGGTCTTCGCTTTTTCGCCCGACCGCGAAAGTCATCTCGACCATAATCGGCTGGCGATGCCCGACGCACCCGCGCCCGAAACGCTGGAGCCCGTCCCCGAACATCACGCGCGCCCCGCCTTCACGCGCCATTTCGACATGCGCCCGACCACCGGCCCGCGTTTTGCCTGGAAAAGCGAGGTCGGCGAATATCTGACCTGGGTACGCTTCGTGGAAGAGCCCGTCTGCCACCCCGCCGTCGCACTGCTGGCGATGGGCGACGCGCTGCCTCCGGCGGCGATGGCGCTGTTCAGCCAGTTCGGGCCGATCAGCTCGATGAACTGGACGGTGAACATGCTGACCGCCGACCCAAGGACCGACGACGGCTGGTGGCTGCTGTCGGCCAAAACCGGCTATGCCCGCCACGGCCTGTCGGTACAGGACATGATGCTGTGGAACCGCGCCGGCGAGCCGGTGCTGAGCGGCAGTCAGGCGATCGCGATTTACGCATGACCCACCCGTCGCCCCCGCTTTCGCGGGGGCGATGAACTACGCTGTCGGCAACGTGACCACTGCATCCAGCCCGCCGGCGGCGCGATTGACCAAGGTAAGCGCCCCGCCCTCGCCCTCGGCGATGTCGCGCGCGATCGACAGCCCCAGCCCTGACCCGCCGGTCGCCCGGTTGCGCGACTGCTCGCCGCGCGCGAAGGGTTCGACCAGCGTCCGAATCTGCTCGTCGGACAGGCCGGGGCCATCGTCCGACACAATGATCCGAACCGCACCCGGCGCGCGCTCGACCGATAGGCGCGCGCGCACCCCATAAGCCGCGGCATTGTCGATCAGGTTGCGGAGCGCGCGGCGCAGCAGCAACGGACGCGCAAGCACCGCAGCGTCTACGGCTGCCGCCACGGACACATCCTTGCCGCGTTCGCGATAATCCGCGGCCAGTTCCTCGACCAGTCCGCGCAGCGCCACCGGCTCGCGCCCCTCGGTCCCAGCGCCCGTCCGCGCCAGCGCCAATATGTCGGTCAGCATCGCCGCCATTTCCTCGATCGACGCAATCATCTTGTCGCGCAGCGCGTCATCGTCGACCTGCTCGACCCGCACCCGCAGGCTGGCGAGCGGAGTTCGCAGGTCATGGCCGACTGCGCCGAGCATCCGGTCCTTGTCTGACAGCATCGTCGCGATCCGGCTGCGATAGGCGTTGAAGGCAATGATCAGGTCACGGACGTCGGACGGCCCCTCCTCTTCCAGCGGCGTCGCGTCGCGCATCGCCGGATTGGATCGTGCGGCGCGGGTCAGGTCACGTAGCGGCGCCGCAGCGCGCCAGGCGATGACCATGATCGGTATCAGCAGCAGCAAATAGAGCGACAGCGTCTGCCAGACCAGAAAGCCCTGCAAGCGATTGCCGCTGGTCGGAATACGACCGCGCACCGCGATGTAACGGCCATCGATCTGGGCCGACACGATGACGGTCCTGCCGGGAATATTGGCTCGCAGCCGCGGTCGCTGTGGCAATGCCCACGCATCGACCGACTCGGCGGTGACGTCCGCCTCGCCAAGCAATTTTTCGACATAGTCGGCAAGATCGGGCAGCGGGACGGCCCCCGTCGGCAACGGCAGCGGCCGGTCCGAAACCACAAGTTTCTGGGCGCGGTTGGGACGTCCATGCTCCCCCGACCGCTCATCCTGTTGCGGCGGCAATTCCCCGCGCCGGGCGCGGTCGACCGCATCGATGATCCGCGCCACCGCCATGCCGCCGCCATGCGCCAGCGTCTGCTGGCTCTGGCCGCGCACGAGCAGGGCAAAATTGATCGCTTGCGCGGCGAACAGCATCAGCGCCACAGCAAGGACGAGCTGGCCGATCAGGCTGCGCGGCCACAACCGAATTTTCACGCCGCCGGTCCCATCCGCTTGACTTCGCAGGCCAGCGTATAGCCGCCGCCCCACACCGTCTTGACGATCTGCGGGTGCGCCGCGTCCACCTCGATCTTCTTGCGCAGGCGGCTGACCAGATTGTCGATCGCGCGGTCGAAAATTTCGGCCTCGCGCCCGCGCACCAGGTCGAGCAACCGGTCGCGGCTCATCACCTGCCGCGGATGGCGGACCAGCGCGTGGAGCAAATGATATTCGCCCGATGACAGCGCCACTTCATTGCCCTGGCTATCGACCAGTACCCGTTCCACTTCGCGCAGCACCCAGTCGGCAAAGGCATAGCTGGTCCCGCCGGGATCGAGCACGCGCCCGCCCTGCTGCGTCCGCCGCAAAACGGTGCGGATGCGCGCCACCAACTCGCGCGGGTTGAACGGTTTGACGACATAATCGTCGGCGCCGATCTCCAGCCCGATGATCCGCTCGGTATCCTCGGCGCGCGCGGTCAGCAGGATAACGGGAATGGCGCTGTTCTCACGCAGATGGCGGGTCAGCGACAGACCGTCCTCGCCGGGCATCATGATGTCGCTGACGACCAGGTCGATCGACTGGGCACGCAGCACCGATCGCGCCTCGGCGGCGCTCGCAGCAGCGGTGACCGCGAAGCCTTGCGTGGTCAGATATTCGGTCAGCGGCTCGCGGATCGACGGTTCGTCGTCGACGAGCAGGATGCGCGGGTTGTGGTTGTCGGTCATTGTCGATCCGCTGAAAACGCCAAAGTCGGAACGCTAGTTCGCCCACCGGTCGAACGACCGATGGGCGATAGCTGGCAGGGACCAGCCACAAAGGCAATGCCGGGAGGGGGGAAGAAAGCCTGCCCGTCGCCGCCGATCCCTGCCAAATGCAATTAGCTGGCGGGAGCGGCGGGTGCCGCACGCTTGGCGCGCCATTCGCTGCGCTGCGCCTTGCGTTCATCGGCCGTCACCTGGCCGTCCTTGTTGGCGTCAGCCGCATCGAAGCGAGCCAGCGCGGCAACCTGGAATTCGGCCTGGCTGATCGCCTTGTCGCCATTTGTGTCGGCCTTGGCCATCATGCCGCCGTGCATGGCATGACGAGGCCCACGCTTGCCATGGCCGCGCATGCCGTGACGTTTGCCGTCGGCGGCTTCGCCAGCCTCGGCGCGCTTGGCGACGCGCTCTGCACGCTTGGCGGCCCGTTCGGCGTTCTGGTTGGTCCATTCGGCCTGGCTGATGCTGCCATTGCCGTCGGCGTCGAGGCTGGCGAATTTCTTGGCCTGCATCTCGGCGCGCTTCGCCGTCCGGTCGGCAGCGTCGATCTTGCCGTCCTTGTTGTAATCCATCTTGGCAAACCGCTCGGCGGCATGCGCCTGCACCTCTGCGCGCGATAGCGTGCCGTTACCGCCGGTGTCGGCCTTGGCACCGCCGGGAGCGGCGAGGACAGGCGCAGCGATCAGCGCGGCGCCCAGCGTCAGAAACGAAATCTTCTTGTACATGGTACGAACTCCTTCAGGGGATCGATCCGGGGGATGACCGGATCCCGATGAAGGCGTTCTAGGCGTCATTTGTCCCAGCCACTTGCCGGATCGGCGCAAAATTGTCGCAAATTGTCGCGGTTCGGCCGCGCCGTTCATTTTCGCGCAAACCGCCGAAGCCTTGCGCGCGATAAAATCGGCTGCGCGCACCATCGATGCGCGCAGCCGCTCGAATGTCGGCTAGACCGGTTACGGACTGACCGGCGAATCCTCGTCATCGTCGGAAATCAGGACGATGGCGGTGATCCCGGCGAGCAAACCGACCAGACCGATGATCCAGCTTGAATCACCTTCAAGATTGCTGGCGCCAGCGACGGACGACGGCGCCCGCGCGCCCACCGCCGCGGACGCCGCGACCGGCGCCAACACGGCTGACGATGCCGCCAGCGCGATCACGAGCTTTCTGGCCATATGCATTTCATTCTCCATCGATTGATCAGAAGGGGTGAACACGATCAACGACCCGGTCGCGCCGATTGATCCCCGGCTGGGGCGGCGTTCGTCGCGTTAATCGGACGGGTCGGCGGGGCGTCGGCGGCACGGCGGGGTCGATCGGGGGTTGCTCGCCGCGCGCGTCCGGGCTTATGCGGCGCCAAGACAACAGGAGATATTATGGCCGCATCGCTACCCCTTCGCCTGCTACTGACCGCCGCCAGCCTGGGCCTTTTCCTGCCCGCCGCGATCGCCGCGGAGCCCACGCAGGGGACCGCCTGGCTCAACCGCCAGATGGCCGCGCTGACCGAACGCAATGGTGCCGACGGCTGGCACGTCACCCCCAGCGGCCTGCGCTGGCGCCGCATCGCGGGCGACGGCAGCGGCGCGCACCCCGCCCCCACCGACGTCGTGACGGTGCACTATGTCGGCACCCTCGCCGACGGACAGGAATTCGACAGCTCGATCAAGCGCGGCACGCCGACCAGCTTTCCGCTCAATCGCGTCATTCCAGGCTGGCAGGAAGGCGTGGGGCTGATGGGCGTCGGCGACAAGGTCGAACTCGCGATCCCCTACCAGCTCGCTTATGGCGCCGAAGGAAAAGGCCCGATCCCGGGCGCCGCGACCCTGCTGTTCACGGTCGAGTTGCTGAAGATCGAGCGTTGATCCGCGGCGTGCAGGATCCTTCATAAAGCACCGGCTTGCGCGGCTTCAGACGGCTCGGCCACTCAACCGGCGTCGGCTAGTTTGCCCTAGGCTGATCACCCGCGGTCGCGCTTGCGAGCAAGAGCAGCCAGGCGGTGTGCGGGATCCATTGTTCGATCCAGCGCCAGTTTTCGGAATCCGGCCCCGGGGCAAAGGTGATGCCCCGGCCTTCATCGCTCGTATCCCACCCCGTGATGCCGTTCGACACGCCGCCGCGCACCATGGCGCCCGCGCTCTCGGCGTGCGGCGGATTCTTGGCGCCGAAGCCATAAACCATGCTGAGGTCATAGGGATTGCGACCCAGCGTCCAGTCGATTTGCGCCTGTGCAAAGGCGGCGAGTTCGGGGGCAACGCCGAATGTCTCGCCGGGCTGCGGCGCGGTGGCGCGCCCGCCTAGCACCGCTGCGACCGATAGCGATGCAAGACGGGCGCTTTCTCCCTGCCACCAATAGCCCGTCTCGTTGGCGTGCGGCATGAAGAAACCTTCGCGAACGCGCGAATCGCGTTGCTTCGTCTTGAAGTCATAGAGTTGGAAACTTTGGCGCGGATAGGCGAAGGGGTTGGCGACGCTGGCGTCCAGCTTGAGCTGCGCCGCCAGCACGCGCGCGATCGTCGCCTTCGCTGCTGCGTCCCGGGCAGGGTCGTTTTCGATCGCGAGATAGGCGACGAGCGCGACAACCGGCAGCCCGGCCTCGGCGCCGTGGTAGAAGGGCCGGTCGCTATCGTCAGAGCGGAACCAGCCCCGGTCGGTCAGTCGCCCGTTGAGCGCTGCCGCGCGGCCACGGGCAGCCTCAAGATAGACCGGCCTGCCGGTCGATTCGAACAATTCGGTGGCGGCCAGCAACGCGCTGTAATCGTCGATGATATTTTCTTTGCCATCATCGGCATAGCGCAGGTTATTCGCCTGAAGATGGGCAAAGGCGCGCTCGGCGTCGGCGAGATATTGATCGGCGGTGAAAGCCCCTTTCACGCCCTTTTCCCTGGACAGCCGGGCGATCCGCGCCAGCGCGGCGATCGCCGCCCCCGCCCCTTCACGAAAGGCCGCAGGATAATCGTCCGAATAGACCCCGTCGCGTCCCGTATAGGCGGTGAGGACGCGTTCGGCGCCCGGGGTGCCCCAGCGGTCGAACACGGTCATGTAGAAATAGCCCTCGGGCGCGAGCAGGCGGTGCAGGAAATCGGCGCCCCACAGCGCTTCGGCTATCACCGCGTCTTCGGCGCCATTTTCGCGAAATTTGGCAGGTGCCAGATCATAGCTTTTGGCCAGCGCCCAAGCCGCGAATCCCGTCTGTTGCGGGTTGAAGAAGTTGGCGTAGGACAGGTGCGACAGATATTTGCCATTGTCGCCGCCGGCGTCCTTCCACCCTCCCCAGACGTCGACGAAGCGGTTGCCGCCATGGACGCGGATATTGCGATCGGCGGGATCGGTGTGACGACTGAGCCGGAAATAATCGACCAGCGCCTGCCCGGTGACGCCGAACAACGCTCCGTCAGCCAGCACAAAAGCGGGTGAACGGGCGCTTGTCTTTCCTATCGAGACTTCGATCGCATAGGAACCGGGCTCCCGAACATGGGAAAAATCGGCGGCGAAATAGCGTTTGCCGACGCCCCATTCGGCAAATTCCGGAAGCCTTGCCAATGCGCCGGTCGCAACCGGTTTGCCGTCGCGCAGCAACGTGAAACCGCCGGCTTCCGCTAGGCCTTCATATTCGATGATCGCGGTCTTGCTGCCGGTCCGCTCCAAAGCGACCTGGTTGACATGGAGCTTGAGGCTGTCGGCCGAAGCGGGCGACGCCCAAGCGAGCGCTGCGCCGATCGCGATCGCGGCCCCCAGACAATGTTTCACCCCCGACATCCCTCTCTCCCTAGTCCGCATCGCCATGCTCGTATCGCTACACGCTGCCCCAGGCCCGCCTACCCGTCGCGTCTTCGCCAGGCACGCGGGTCAGAAGGTCACTCGGGCGCGCAGGCCATAGCTTCGCGCATCGTTAAGGAAGCGCAGGTTGAGCGAAGATCCGACCAGCGCCTTCGTCGACGCCTCTTCGTTCATCAAGTTGGACGCCCACGCTTCGAAACGGAAATTGCCGATCGTATAACCCGCCCCAAGGTTGAGCGTCGCAAAGCCCTTTTGCTTGTCCGGAAAGCCCGCCTCCAGTGCGGTCAGACGCGTACCATCAAGGAAAACGATGTCGTTCTCGTTGAACTGCGACAGATAATAGGATGAGCGATAGGCCAGCAAGGCCTGCCAGTCGAACTTGCCCGGACCAGCATCGAAATGCTGCGACAGCCGCGCGGTGATGTTGAGCTTCGACGCCAGCGGCAGGTCGTTGCCCTTCAAGCTGATCAACGGCGAATTGCCCCCTGCGCTAAAGTCCTGCGCGCGCGAATCCGCGACCACACCGTCGGTGACCTTGGTATCGAGCCAGACAAAGTTCAGGTCGAGCCCGAAATTCCCGGGCAGGCGGAAACCCGTTTCAGCTTCGATGCCATAGAGTCGCGAGGCGCCCACGTTACGATTGACCAGCGCGAAGCCGTTGCACGGCGGGGTCGCCGTCGGATCGAAGTTGATGCAGGTCAGATCCTGGAAGACCTGGTTATTATACTCATAGTAGAAACCCGTCAGGTTGAAGGTCGCGCGGCGGCCAAAGGCATCGAAGATATTGCGCGTTCCGACCTCATAGACGAGGACGTCTTCGGGCTTGTATGTTTCTGGCACCAGATCGGGATCGAAACTGTCGTTGAAACCGCCCGACTTGTGGCCGGTCGAGACCTTGGCATAGAGCATCGAGTCCTCGCCAACGTCGAGTTCGAACCCCGCGCGCCAGTCGACATAGTTGAACTTGGAACGGCCAAACTGCTGCGTCGGGATTGTGAGGTCGGCATAGGTGTGCGCACCATCGGCGGGGCAATCGACAAAGCCATTGTCGATGTCCGGCCGATCGAGACATGTGCCGAGCGGATTGGTGCCGTTGGCGATCGCCTGGATCTGCTGGATCAACGTGTCGCGGCGGCCGGGCGCGCTGATACCTTCGATCAGGAAACGGGCGCGCTCCTGTGGAGTATCAAGATCGCGAACATCGAAATTGGGCCGGTTGAGTCCTGACGGGACGAAACCTTCGGTTCCGAGGCGCGTCGCAAAACAGCATGCGAAATCCGCGCCGCCCAGCGTCAATGCCCAGTTACCGCCGATGCCATAACGCGACTTCTTTTCGTCGGTGTAGCGCAAGCCGCCAAAGATGCGGATACGGTCGGTCACGTCGAACGTGCCGTCACCGTAGAAGGCGAAGCTTTCACCCTGGACGTCGGGCATCGTATATTCGGTGCCCGAATAGCAACAATAGCCACGGTCAGCGAGCGAGAAGAAGAAGACCTCCTGATCTTCCTGGAAATAGAAGGCGCCTGCATTCCAGCGAAAGCGCTGGTCCGCATTGGCGAACAGGCGCAGCTCATAGACCTGGCTTTTCGACTTTGTTTCCCAAAAGGTGTTCGAAAAATTGTCGTACTGGATGGCGTCAAGATCGCGCAGCGGATAGGCAATCCCGTCGCTGCTGGCATTGTTCTGCTCGAAATGGACCGACCGATAGCTGGCACTCGCCTCGGCGGAGAAAGTGCCGAAATCATACAGGATCTTGCCCTGGACGCCCCAAAGCTCGTTGGTCATGTCGCCCTGGGTACCGCGATAGACGACATCTTTCAGCTTGAGCCGGTCGGCGGTAAGCCCGCTGTCGGTGACGGCGCCCCAGATGCTCGAACCCGGATAGCCCGTCCCCGTTTCCTTGCCATAATCGCCGATCAGCGAGACGCTTAGCGCGTCGCTCGGCTCCCACAGCAGCGACGCACGGCCGGCATAATTTTCCTCGAGCCCCGCGGGCTTCAGCGCGCGGGCCTCGGCGCCGGTCGAGGCGTTGCGATAGCCGAAGTCCTTGTTGACATACATGCCGGCAACCCTGGCGGCGAAGGTTTCGCCGAGCGGGATGTTCAGTGCGCCCTCTGCACCATAGGATGAGCGATTGGATATCTCCGCCTGCGCATATCCGCCAAATTCGCCCAGCTTCGGCTTTGCGGAGATGATGTTGAGCGTACCCGCCAGCGCGTTGCGACCGTAAAGCGTGCCCTGCGGCCCCTTGCTCACCTCAACCCGTTCGAGGTCATAGAACATCACCCCCAACCCGCGCGGACGCGGGATGTAGGTGCCGTTGAAGTGCGGCGCCGCTGCCGGGTCGCCAAGTTCGGTATTGTTGGCCGACCCGACCCCGCGGATGAAGATGTCGACATTGCCTTCGGCGTTCGAGATGTTGAGGCCGGGTACCGCGACCTGCAAATTGCGCAGATCGGCAATGCCGTCGAGACGCAGCTGATCGGCGGTGAAGGCCTGCACGACCCCCGACACGTCCTGCAGATTTTGCTCGACGCGGTTCGCGGTGACGATGATTTCGTCCGAAGCGGGTGTAGCCGATGCGTCCTGCGCTACAGCGTTCCCCGGCTGGGCGGCAAAGCCGATCGCCGCGCATGCGGTCCCAAGCCACAAACGGCGACGAAAATTGACGTTGGACCTCTTAAGCCGGCTCCGCATGCCTACCTCCCCTTGATGGATCATGTCTGGCGTTCATCGCCAGCCATCCGTTGTGCGATCGCAGCATCGTCGGCGCCCGCTGATGCGGCCTGCAAACGACATCTGATTCTGTCGCAGCTTAAGCGCTCCCATCACAGCATGTCAATATTACTTCTATTGGATGTTTTTATTTATTGGCCCGCGCGGACTTGGGGTTCATTTCCAACCCGCGGCTCAAAAACGCGGCATGCGTTGAGGTCGCGGTTCGCCGAGGATTTTGTTGACGTCCAGCCGGTCCTGCCGCTCGTGCAGAAGCAGGTCGAAGCGCGGCGAAAGCATCTCGTGGATCGGCAATACCGCGGCGCCGAGGATCGAACTATCCTCCTGATGTTCGGACAGGACGATGCGCGGCGGCGCGCCGGCGACGGCCGCGCGTACCGAGTGGCGGAGCGGCATCGCTAGCGCCACGACGCGCTCGGCCAGCGCACGGGGCGCCGAGCCACCGATGACGATCGTCGCTGGGTCGAGCATATTTTCGATAATGCACACCGCGCTGCGCAAATGGGTCGCCGCCTGCGTACACCATTCCATCAGGCGCGGATCTTCGTCGGCCAGCAGGGCGCCGATTTCCGATTGGCTCAGCTCGTCATCGGGCGTTCCGCGGATGAATTCGGACAGCGAATGCAGCGAAAGATAGCGTTCGAGGCAGCCATGATTGCCGCAATAACAGGCCTTGCCATGCGGCACGATCGGGATGTGACCGATCTCGGTGGCATTGCCGTTGGCGCCGCCATGGGCGCTTTTGTTGATCACCAGCGTGCCGCCAAGGCCGACGCCGAAATGCAGGTAGAAAAAGCCGTCAAGATTCTGCGCGACGCCAAAAAGCGATTCGCCCAGCGCGCCCGCAACGCTGTCGATATTGTGAAAGACGTGAAAACCGGTCGCGCGCCGGATCTGGTCGAGAATTGAAAGATTGGTCCACCCTTCCAGCGCGGTCGGGCCGACAAAGCTGAGGTCGGGAACGTCAAAGGGTCCGGGTAATGCGACACCGACTCCCCAGATCCGCTGCGCATCCGACGACCGGCGCGACAGATCGCGAACGATCGCGACGACCGCCTCCAGCGTAGCACGCTGGTCGCGCGCATCGATGTCCTGTTCGACGCGATGGAGCACTTCACCCACCAGATTGACCAACGCCGCCGTCACCCGGCGCGGTTCCAGGCTGATGCCGATCGAATCGCCCCCACGCGGATTGAGCGCGTAGGCCATCGGCGGCTGACCGCGCGATTTCGCGCCCGTAATCCGTTTCGATACGATCAGACCCAGCGATTCGAGGTCCTGCGTGATGTTCGCAACGGTTTGCGGGCTGAGCGAAACCAGGTCGATGATGTCCTTGCGCGCCACCTCTTTTTGCCGCCGGATCACGTCGAGCACGATCCGGCGATTATAGGGGGCGCTCGATTGCTGGGTGGCTCCCCTGCTGGTCATATTCGCACTCCACAAGCTCAATTCCGACAGGTCTTACGAAAGCGGCGCGGTCATGGCCAGCTTTTGATTTCTTCTATCCGATAGATTTATTAATTGACAGCGACCCTCCTGATCGACCACTATCCGGGCAACGGCCTGTAGGGTCATCAGGGGAGGACACAAAGGCCAGTCAAGCGCTGTGCCGTGATCCGATCCGCCAAAGCAGATCGAGCAGAAGCAGTTCATGACGCAACACGACGCCGCCGCGCCCGGCCTCACCATCATCGGCGACATTTGTATCGACCTGATCCTGGGCACCGTCGATGGCTGGCCGGCGATTGGCACCGAGACGTTGATGGAGCGCAGCGAGATGCGCGCAGGCGGGTCGGCGGGAAACACCGCGCTCGCCATGCGGTACCTCGGTGCGCCATGCCTGCTCTTTTCGGAGGTAGGAAATGATTCTTTCGGCGGCTGGCTGGCCCAACAATTTGCGGATGTCAGCACCGACCTGCATGGCTGTGACGCGGCAACGTCGATCTCGACGGGGATCATTCATGGCTGCGGCGAACGCACCTTCTTTACGACGCGTGGGCATCTTGAAAAACTGTGCTGGCAGAATATCGAGCGACAGATCAACGCCGCGCCCTTCCCGGGAGCGATCGCGCTTTTGACCGGCGTATTCCTGTTGCCGCGAATGCGCGCAGTTTACGACACGATCATCGCCGCGTTGCGCAAGCTCGGCTATCAGATCGCGCTGGATACGGGTTGGCCTTCGGGTGGCTGGACCGAAGCGACCCGCAGCGAAATGCTGGGCTGGGTCGCCGCTTGCGATCATATTTTGTTGAATGAAATCGAAATCACCGCGCTCGCCGGAGAGGATGACCTCGACCGCGCGATGCAGCGGCTTGCACCCACGCTACGCCCCAAAGCGACGCTGATCGCCAAAACCGGCCCCAAAGGCGCCGTAGGGCTCGAGGCCGGGACCAGAGTCGCCAGTGCCGCGCCGCTCGTGCAACCGTTCGATACCATCGGCGCCGGCGATTCCTTCAACGCCGGTTATCTCGACGCGCGCCTGCGCGGCGCGTCGCTGGCGGACGCGCTGGGAGCGGGTTGCCGAACGGCCGCACGGGTGATCGCGCGCTTTCCGCGCCAAGCGATCGAGCAAGGCGAGTTCGCGCTCGTCCGCGCGCTGGCGGAGTCCTGACACAAAAAACTATATCGGTCGCGGGAGAGGAAACATGGCCAATCGGACGCTGGTGGTTTGCTACATATTGATCGTGTGGTTCGCGATCTCGTTCGTGACCAACATTATCGGCCCACTGATGCCGGTAATTATCCGGGATTTCGGTCTGAGCCTGACACTTGCCGGCTTCCTCCCCTTCTCCTTCTTCCTCGCTTATGGGGTGGTGTCGATCCCCGCCGGCATCATGGTGGAAACCGTCGGCCCAAAAATGACGCTCGTGACCGCTTTTTGCCTCAATCTGACCGGGGCGCTGCTGTTCGCATTGCTACCAAGCTATGCGGTTGCCGTTGGCGCTCTATTTGTCATCGGCGTGGGCATGGCGATGTTGCAGGTGGTGATCAATCCGCTGATGCGCACAGCCGGGGGCGAGGCGAACTTCGCGTTCTTTTCGGTCATGGGCCAACTTGTTTTCGGCCTTGCTTCCTTCGTCAGCCCCTTGGTCTTTGCCGCCATGATGGCGCGAGGTACGCGGAACGCGTCTCTATTTGGCTTGCCCGCGACCGATCCGGCGTGGATCGCACTCTACTGGGTTTTCGGCGCCATTTTTGCCGTGCTGATCATCGGCACGATCGCAATGCGCGTTCCCCATATCGTCCTAAAAGCCGACGAGCGCACGGGCAACGCCCTTGCCTACCGCCAGCTCGTCGCGGATCGCAAGGTTCGGCTCTTTTTTCTCGCCATCGCCGCCTATGTCGGCATCGAACAGAGCCTTGCCAACTGGATGTCGCAATTTCTGGCAACCTATCACGGCGTCGCGCCCGAAACCGATGGAGCGCGCGCGGTCGCGATGTTCTGGGGCTGGATGGTAATCGGCTGCGCGCTGGGACTGGTCCTGCTCAAGCTCATCGATTCCAAAATCGTGCTGCGTATCGCGGCGATCGCCGCAATCGCCTGCGTCGCGGCGGCGCTGTTCGGCGGGCGGAGTGCGTCGCTGATCGCCTTCCCCGCCGCAGGCCTGTGCATTTCGGTGATGTTTTCCATCATCTTCGCCCTGGCGCTGAATTCGGTATCGCGCGACCATGGAGCGTTCTCGGGAATATTGTGCACGGGAATATTGGGCGGCGCGATCGCCCCGCTTCTGGTGGGTATCGTCGGCGAATGGTTGGGGCTCAGAGCCGCCTTGCTTATCGTCTTCGCTTTGCTTGGCTTCATTGTCAGCGTCAGTTTCTGGGCCGATCCGCTTACACGCAATCAGACGATCGACCTGCGAAAGCGGTTCCGTCCGGCTGCTGCGGTGGAGGGCGACAGCCAATGATCGCCGAACAAACGCTTATGCACATCGAAGCGGCCAGCGCCGCCGCAATCGTCGCGGCGCAGCTTGTCGGCGCGGCGGACAGCATCGAACCGCTAGCGCGGCGGCTTTGCACGGACAGTCCGCAGATGGTCGCGACGTGCGCACGGGGCAGTTCCGATCACGCCGCCACCTTTGCCAAATATCTGATCGAAACTCGGTTGGGGATCCCGGTAACCTCGGCGCCGCCCTCGATAAGCTCGGTCTATCAGGTCACACCGAAATTGTGCGACGCGCTGTGGATCGCCATTTCGCAGTCGGGACAAAGCCCCGACCTGCTCGCCGCCACCCAAGCGGCAGCGCGATCGGGCGCGCAGACCGTCGCACTCGTCAACGCCCCGGGCGCGCCGCTGGCGGAAATCGCCGACACGGTGATCTCGATCGCCGCCGGCGCCGAACGGTCGGTGGCGGCAACCAAAAGCTACATCGCAACGCTGACGGCATTGGCGAACATGGTCGCGCGGTGGAGCCGCGACCGGGCGCTCGCCGACCAGCTATTGGCGATACCCGACAAACTGGCAGCAGCTTGGGAGCTCGATTGGTCGCCGCTCGCCGACGGCCTGACGATGGCGCGCGGCCTCTACGTCATCGGACGCGGGCCGGGCCTGGGAATCGCGCAGGAGGCGGCGCTCAAGTTCAAGGAAACTTGCGGTCTGCACGCCGAAGCCTTTAGCGCCGCCGAAGTTCGCCACGGGCCATTGGCGCTGGTCGGCGCCGATTTCCCGCTCCTCGTGTTTCGCCAGAGCGACGAAAGTGCCGAAGGCATCGACCGTCTGGCAGCCGAGGTGGGCGAACGCGGCGGCCGCGTATTTGTCGTCGGCGGCGGTGTTCCCGGCACCATCAGCCTGCCTACGACCGCCGGACATCCGGTGCTGGAGCCCATCCTGCAAGTCCAGACCTTTTATCGCGCGGTGAACGCGCTGGCGGTTCAGCGCGGATATGATCCCGACAATCCGCGCCATCTGCGCAAGGTGACCGAAACCGTTTGAAATCGCGACTGCCGGATCGCATGATGACCGATCATCGGCTCCGGCCCCACTGCCGTGAACGCTCCTTCGCCGCGCTCCGATCGGCAGACAAATTGGCGTGAATCTGGCGAATATTGTTGGAGCGGGTAGCGGGAATCGAACCCGCCTAGCTAGCTTGGAAGGCTAGAGCATTACCACTATGCTATACCCGCTCACCCAAGGTCGGCGGCGATTGCCAGTTTGCCCCATCTTCGTCAAGCCCGGCGTCGTGCGCATCGTTGAGAACATCATGGCAACATGCTAAAGCTGCGCTGTGCACGACGACGCGGACCTTAACCCCGGTGACGGCGCGGACGCCCCCGTTCGCAAGATCATCCATGTCGACATGGACGCCTTTTACGCGTCGGTCGAGCAGCGTGACGATCCGGCGCTGCGCGGGCAGCCGGTCGCGGTCGGCGGATCGTCGCGGCGCGGCGTCGTCGCGGCGGCGAGTTACGAGGCGCGCAAGTTCGGGGTGCGGTCAGCGATGCCGAGCATCACCGCGAAGCGCCAGTGCCCGGCGCTGATCTTTGTCCCGCCGCGGTTCGAGGTGTACCGCGACATCTCGCACCAGATCCGCGCGATCTTTCGCGACTACGCCGACGAGGTCGAGCCGCTTTCGCTCGACGAGGCCTATCTCGACGTCAGCGCCGACAAGTTGGGACTGGGCAGCGCAACCGCGACCGCCAGGCTGATCCGCCGCCGCATCCGCGAGGAAACCGGCCTGACCGCGTCGGCCGGCGTTTCCTATAACAAGTTCATCGCCAAGCTGGCGTCCGACCAGAACAAGCCCGACGGATTGACCGTCATCCCGCCGGGCAAGGGCGCCGCGTTCGTCCAGACCTTGTCGATCCGCCGTTTTCACGGCATCGGCCCGGTGACGGCGGCGAAGATGGAGGGGCTTGGGGTCTTTTCAGGCGCCGATCTCGCGGCAAAAGACCCGCTGTGGCTGGCAGAGAATTTCGGCAACAGCGCCGAATGGCTGTTCAACCTGGCGCGGGGCATCGACCATCGCCGGGTCAAATCGAACCGCCCGCTGAAGTCGCTGGGCGGCGAACGCACTTTCTTCAACGACCTGATCACCGATACCGAAATCCGCGAGGCGCTGGCACATGTCTGCACCGTCGTGTGGGACCGCGCCGCGAAGAAAGGCGCGCGCGGGCGGACGGTGACGCTGAAGCTACGCTACGCCGACTTCCGGACGATCACGCGGGCCAGGTCAGTCCCCTCGCCGACCCTCGATGGCGCATCGCTGCTCGCGGCGGGCGAAGCGATCCTGGCGCCACTGCTACCGACCGAACAGGGCATACGCTTGCTGGGGCTGACGCTCAGCAAGTTCGAGGGGGAAGAGGATGAGGATGAGGCCGAGACGGCGGGGCCGACTGATCTGTTGAGTCTGATCTGACCGACACCGTCGCCCCCGCCTTCGCGGGAGCGACGACTTCACTCCGCCAACGCCCCCAGCCGCCGTTCCTTGGTCGCGGTAAAGCGAATGTCGGGATTGCGCTGGGTGATATAGCCCACTTCCCAGCCGTCCTTCGCCATGAACACCGGCGCGCCGTCGCGATCGGTGGCGCTCGCGCCGCGATGTTCGGACTGGAACGCCTTCAGCTTGGCGGCGTCGTCGCTGGCGATCCAGCGCGCGGTTTCCCACGGCGACTGCTCCAGTTTCGCCTCGACCTTATACTCCACGTCGAGGCGGCTGATCAGCACCTCGAGCTGCAACTGCCCGACCACCCCGACGATCATGTTCGATCCGATTTCGGGGTAGAAAACCTGGATGATCCCCTCCTCTGCCATGTCGTCGAGCGCCTTGCGGAGTTTCTTGGTCTGCGTCGGATCAACGAGCGCGACGCGGCGCAGCAGTTCGGGGGCGAAATTGGGCAGCCCGGTGATCGTGATGTCGGTGCGTTCGGACAGCGTATCGCCAACGCGGAGCGTGCCGTGGTTGGGAATGCCGATGATGTCGCCGGGAAAGGCCTCCTCGGCCATTTCGCGGTCCTGCGCCAGGAACAGCATCGGGCGGCTGATCGCGATCGCCTTGCCCGTCCCGCCCTGCATCAGGCGCATCCCGCGCTCGAACTTGCCCGAACACAGGCGCATGAAGGCGATGCGGTCGCGGTGTGCGGGGTTCATATTGGCCTGCACCTTGAACACGAAACCGGTCACCGCGCTGTCCGTCGGCTCGACCGGTGCCGGTTCGGCGGGCTGTGGCTGCGGTCCCGGCGCGTGGTTCGCCAGCGCCGCGAGCAGGTCGACGACACCGAATTCCTTGAGCGCGGACCCGAAATAGACCGGTGTCAGATCGCCATTTCGATACGCCGCCGCGTCGAACTCGGCATAGCAGGCCGAGGCCAGCTCGGTTTCTTCCTTGAGGTGCGCGAGCGCGTCGGCGCTGATCTCGGCGGCCAGCGCCGGGTCATCCAGCCCCGTCACCTTGGCGCGGCGCCCTTCATACATCCGCGACGCATCCGCGCCAGGTTTCATGATCGCCGGATCCACGAGATCGTAGATTCCTTCGAACTGCCCGCCCATGCCCGCGGGCCAGTTCATCGGGGTCACGTCGAGCGCCAGCCGGTCGGCAACCTCATCGAGCAATTCGAACGGCGGCAGCCCTTCGCGGTCGACCTTGTTGATGAAGGTGATGATCGGCACCGAGCGCAGGCGGCACACTTCGAACAGTTTCAGCGTCTGCGGCTCGATGCCCTTGGCGGCGTCGATCACCATCACCGCGCTGTCGACCGCTGTCAGGGTGCGATAGGTGTCCTCGCTGAAATCCTCGTGCCCCGGCGTGTCGAGCAGGTTGAACACCAGCCCGGCATGTTCAAAGGTCATCACCGACGAGGTGACCGAAATCCCGCGCTGCTGCTCGATCTTCATCCAGTCGGAACGCGCACGCCGCGCTTGCCCGCGCGCCTTGACCTCGCCCGCGATATGAATCGCCCCGCCCGCGACGAGCAATTTTTCGGTCAGCGTCGTCTTGCCCGCGTCGGGGTGCGAGATGATGGCAAAGGTGCGGCGTTCGGGATGCTTCTGGGACATGGCGGGCGCCTAGCAGCGGCGCGGCAATGTGGGAAGGGGTTGGCGCAATGCAGCAATCTTGCCGTGTCCCGGATGGCGATCGCGTGACCCAAAAAGCCCCGCCGGATCGCTCCGACGGGGCTTTTTTTGCCCGCAAAGGCGGCCCGGCTTACGCCGCGCCGTGCGCCAGCGCCGCGAGGAGCAGGATCGCCACGATATTGGTGATCTTGATCATCGGGTTCACCGCCGGACCCGCGGTATCCTTGTACGGATCGCCGACGGTATCGCCGGTCACCGCGGCCTTATGGGCTTCGCTGCCCTTGCCGCCGTGGTTGCCGTCTTCGATATATTTCTTGGCATTGTCCCATGCGCCGCCGCCCGAGGTCATCGAGATGGCGACGAACAGCCCGCCGACGATCACGCCGAGCAGGAGCGCACCGAGCGCTTCGAGCGCCGCGGCCGGTCCTGCGACCGAACGGATCACGAAGAACACGACGATCGGCGCCAGCACCGGCAGCAACGACGGGATGATCATTTCCTTGATCGCCGCCTTGGTCACCAGATCGACCGTGCGCGCATAGTTCGGCTTGCTTTCATAGGTCATGATGCCGGGGTTGTTCTTGAACTGGTCGCGAACATCCTTGACGACTTCGCCCGCCGCGCGGCCGACGGCGGTCATGCCCATCGCACCGAACAGGTACGGCAGGAGCGCGCCCAGCAGCAGCCCGACGATGACATAGGGCGATGACAGCGAGAAGGTCAGCGGCTCGGTCAGCCCCAGCGCCGCCGAATATTCGGTGATGTCGGCGGTGTAGGTGCCGAACAGCACCAGCGCCGCCAGACCCGCCGAACCGATGGCATAGCCCTTGGTCACCGCCTTGGTGGTGTTGCCCACCGCGTCGAGCAGGTCTGTCTTTTCACGCACGCTGTCGTCGAGGCCCGCCATTTCGGCAATGCCGCCGGCGTTGTCGGTGACCGGGCCATAGGCGTCGAGCGCGACGACCATGCCGGCCAGCGCCAGCATCGCGGTCGCGGCAAACGCAATGCCGATCAGCCCCGCCAGCATATAGGCGATGATGATGCCCGCACAGATCACCAGCGTCGGCAGCGCGGTCGATTCCAGGCTGATTGCCAGCCCTTGAATGACGTTCGTGCCATGACCGGTTTCCGATGCCTTGGCGATCGAGCGCACCGGGCGATAGTTGGTGCCGGTGTAATATTCGGTGATCCAGATGATCAGCCCGGTGATGATCAGGCCGAGCAGCGAGCAATAGAACAGCGAGCGACCGTTGAAATCGGTCCCGGGAATGGACGCTTCCATGCTGCCCAGCGCATACTGCGTGGAGAACCAGATCGCCGGGATCGACAGGACCGCGGTGACTAGAAAGCCCTTGTACATCGCGCCCATCACGTTGGTCGACGAACCCAGGCGGACGAAATAGGTGCCGATGATCGACGTGATGATGCACACGCCGCCCATCAGCAGCGGCAGGCTCAACAACGGCACGAGCATCTCGCCCGCCCCCTTGAGCAGCAGCGCCATCAACACCATGGTGGCGCCGACGGTCACGACATAGGTTTCGAAAAGGTCGGCGGCCATACCGGCGCAGTCGCCGACATTGTCGCCGACGTTATCGGCGATCACGGCGGGGTTGCGCGGATCATCCTCGGGGATCCCAGCCTCTACCTTGCCGACGAGGTCGGCGCCGACGTCGGCGGCCTTGGTAAAGATGCCGCCGCCCAGACGCGCGAAGATCGAGATCAGCGAAGCACCAAAGGCCAGCGCGACAAGCGCGTCGACGACCGTGCGATCCTCACCGCCAACGGTATAACCGCCGGGGCCGATCAGATACCAGAAGAAGACCGAGATCGCGAGGAGCGCGAGGCCCGCCACCAGCAGGCCGGTGATCGCGCCGGCGCGGAACGCCATGGTCAGGCCCGATTGCAAACCGGTCTGCGCCGCTGCCGCGGTGCGGACGTTGGCTTTGACCGAGATGTTCATGCCGATGTAACCAGCGACGCCCGACAGGACGGCGCCGATGACAAAGCCCGTCGCCGAAATCGCGCCGAGGAACATCCCGACAAGCACGGCGACGACGACGCCAACGATGGCGATGGTACGATATTGGCGGCCCAGATAGGCTTTGGCGCCTTCCTGAATGGCGCCAGCAATTTCCTGCATCTTTTCATTACCCGCCGAGGCGCTGAGCACCTGACGCGAGGTAATGAAGCCATAGAGCACGGCGACAAGGCCGCACGCTATCGCGATCATAACCGGATCAATCATGAATTTCCTTCCCCATTGAACGGGGCGGACCCAGTGAACAGTCGAGCACGTCCGACTTATGATTGCCGGTTCGCCCTCTCCCCTGATGCGACCGCCCCAATATTTGGACGCCGCGTTATGGGAAGAAAGAAAGCCTAGGGCAAGCCCGGTTTTTCGGCACTTTTGTAACGGTTTCGCGTCAGTGTGTGAAACCGAGACGCTCGGGCAGCGCGATGCGTTGGGCGCGGTGCGTCAGCACCAGCCCCTCGCCCACTCCGGCATGGCCGATCGGCGTCGCCGCAATATTCAACGCAGCCGCAATCTCGCGGATTGCGCCTGCCGCCGCCGGATCGGCGGCGAACAGCAGTTGATAATCATCGCCGGCGCTCGCCGCCGCCAGCCGGGTATCGACGACGTCGGGGCGCACTGCGAGCAAGGCCGCCGACAGCGGCACCGCCTCGAGCATCAGGACCAGCTCACACCCGCTGGCGGTCGCCATCCGCTCGGTGTCGATCAGCAGCCCGTCGGAAACATCCATCATCGCATGCACGTGGGGCGCCACCGCCTGCCCGAAGGTCAGCTGCGGCTGCGGGCGGCGATAGGCGGCAAGGAAGGTCTCGTTCGCTTGCTCGTGACCGAGGCGCATCGCAAGGCCTAGCCCGGCATTGCCGATCGATCCGGTCACCCACAGCTGATCGCCCGGCCGCGCCCCCGACCGCGACGGTGCCCCGCCCGGCGGCGCGCGGCCGATCGCGGTCAGCCCGAAACTGCGCGGCGCACCCGCGGGCGCGCGCACCGTATCGCCGCCGAGCAGAATGACGCCAAAGCGGCGAAGCGCCAGATCGAGCCCTTCCACGAACGCCGCGTCCCATTCCGCGTCGCCCAGGCTATAACCAACGAGCACGCCAACCGGTGCGGCGCCTTTCGCGGCGAGATCCGACAGGTTCACCGCGACAAGCTTCCACGCGACCTCCTGCGGCGTGTCGTCAGGCAGGAAATGCACGCCCTCGACGATCATGTCGTGGGTGAGGACCAGCCCCTCCCACTCGGCCGCATCGTCGGTCAGGCCGCGCGCGGCGGGGTCAGCGGCGATGGCACGCAGACGGGCGATGAAATCGGTTTCGGACATGCGACACCCTCTCGCCCAGAACAATGTGCCCTAAATCCGTTCGTGTCGAGCGAAGTCGAGACACGCTTGGAATGCGCTACGGTCTGCGTGTCTCGACTTCGCTCGACACGAACGGAGCTTAGCTATTCTTCCGCGCATCCTTGCCGATCGCATCGAGCAGGCCATTCGCAAATCCCGCTTCGCGCGCATCGAAAAACGCTTTTGCGACATCGACATATTCGCTCACGACCGCGCCGACCGGCACGTCGCCGCGCGCGATCAGTTCATAGGCGCCGGCGCGCAAGATCGCCTTCATCGTGCGGTCGAGCCGTTCCATCGACCAGCCGCTGGCCAGCCGCGCGACGATCGCCGCATCAATCTCGTCGGCGCGCGCCAGCGTACCTTTCACGATGTCGTCGAAAAAGGCGACGTCGGCGCCCGCATATTCGGCGTCCTCGATGGTCGCGCCGATCCGGTGCTGGTGAAATTCATGGATCAGCTTGGCGACCGGGGTCGCCTCCATCTCGTGCTGATAGAGCGCCTGAACGGCGGCGAGACGGGCGGCGGAGCGGGATTGGGCGCGTTGGTTCATATTTCTTTTCTACTTGAGACGCTGGCTGACCGAAAGCGCATGGGCGGGAAGCCCCTCGGCCCCGGCAAGCGCGACCGCTGCGGGGCCGATCGCGGCGAGGCTGGCTTCGTCCAGTGCCAGAAAGCTGGTGCGCTTCATGAAATCCGTGACCGACAGGCCGCTCGAAAAGCGCGCGCGGCGGCCGGTCGGAAGGACGTGGTTCGGACCCGCGACATAATCGCCGATCGCCTCGGGCGTCTGGCGGCCCATAAACACCGAGCCCGCGTGACGGACCTTGGCGAACAGCGCATCGGCCTCGGCGGGATCGACCGCGAGTTCGAGATGTTCGGGCGCGAGCCGGTCGCACAGCGGGATCGCGTCGGCGAGCGTCGGCACGACGATCACCGCGCCATTGCCGACCCAGCTCGCCTGCATCGTGGGCGCGGTGCTAAGCGTCGGGATGATCTGCGCGATCGCCGCCGTGACGGCGTCGGCAAAGTCACTGTCGTCGGTGAACAGGATTGACTGGCTGGTCGGGTCATGCTCGGCTTGGCTGAGCAGGTCGGCGGCGATGATCCGCGCCTCGTTCTGCGCGTCGGCAACCACAACAATCTCGCTCGGCCCCGCGACCATGTCGATGCCGACGACGCCATAAACCTGCCGCTTTGCCTCGGCGACCCAGGCGTTGCCGGGGCCGGTGACGACATCAACCGGCGCGATACGGTCGGTGCCATAAGCCAGCGCCGCCACCGCCTGCGCCCCGCCGACGCGCCAGATTTCGTCGACCCCGCCGATATGCGCCGCGGCCATCACGACCGGATTGACCTCGCCGCCCGGCGTCGGGGTCATCATCACGATCCGGCCCACCCCCGCGACCTTTGCAGGCAGGATGTTCATCAGCACCGATGAGGGATAGGCGGCGCGTCCGCCGGGGACATAGACGCCCGCGGCATCGACCGCGTTCCAGCGCGCGCCGAGCCGCGCCCCCGTCGCATCGCGATAGTCGCGATCTTCGGGCAGCTGCGCGGCATGATAGGCACGGATGCGCTCGGCAGCGAGGTTGAGCGCGTCGCGGAGGTCGGGCGCCAGCGCGTCATAGGCCGCGGCGCAGTCGTCGCTGGAGATGCTCCAGCCGCTCGTGTCGAGGTCAAATTTGTCGAAGTTCAGGGTATATTCGGCAAGCGCAGCGTCGCCGGCTGCCTTTACGCGCGCGATAATCGCAGCGACGTCGGCGGAGACGTCGGATGCGCTTTCGCGCCGGTCGTTGACCAGCGCGTCAAACGCGGCGGCAAAGCCCGGGTCGGAGGCGTCAAGCCGCCGCATCGCCCACCGCCTGCCGGAACCGCTCTACCAGCGCCGGGACTTCGGCCGAGCGCAGCTTGAACGCGGCGCGATTGACGATCAGCCGCGCCGACACCTCGCTGATGATTTTCTGCTCGGCGAGCGCATTTTCGACCAGCGTCCGCCCCGTGGATACCAGATCGACGATGTGCGAGGCGAGCCCGAGCTTCGGCGCAATTTCCATGGCGCCGTTGAGCTTGATGCATTCGGCCTGGATGCCCTGGCCTGCAAACCAGCGGCGCGTCGTCGACGGATATTTGGTCGCGACGCGAATATGGCTTTCGCCCAGCCCCGGCGGCGCACTGCCCTCCGGTCCGGCCAGCGACAGCCGGCAATGGCCGATGCCAAGGTCGACCGGCGCGTACAGCTCGCTGTAATCGAACTCGTCGACGACGTCCGACCCGACGATGCCGAGCTGCGCCGCGCCGTGTGCCACGAACGTCGCGACGTCGAACGCGCGGACACGGATCAGTGAGATGTGCGGCTGGTTCGTCCCGAACACCAACGCGCGGCTTTTCTTGTCGAAAAAGTCTGCCGCGGGTTCGATCCCGACGCGCGCCAGCAGCGGCAGCGCTTCGTCGAGGATGCGTCCCTTGGGGATGGCAAAGATGATCGGTTCGGGCATAAGCGTCGCGCACATAGGCGGCGACGGGGCAAAGGGCAATGAGCGAGCGTTATGAGCCGATCGAACTGGGCGATACCGGACCCGGCGCGGTGCGTGCCGCCTTTGCCAACCAGGTCGCCTATTGCCGCGCGAACGGCGCCCCGGTCACCGCGCGGATCGTGGCGGCGCTGGCCGCGTTGTTCGACCAGCCCGCCAGCGAATTTGCGCGGCGGATCGCCGACTGGAAGGGCGCGCCACTCGCCGATGCGCTGCCGCTGCGCGCCGCTGGCGGACTGCACGCGCTGCACCTTGCCGGAACCGCGCACGAACTGGCACCGATCTATGCCGATGCTGACGACATCAACGATGCCGCGATCGTCGCAGGGGTCGTCGCTCGGCACGAGGCGGCGCTACTGCCCTGGCTCGACGGCCCGCCGCAGACCAACGAGGCGGGCCGCTCGTCGAATTTCATCGCCGCGATGCTGTGGCTGGCCGACAAGGGCTTACCGCCCCGCTTCGATTGCCTCGAAATCGGGTCGAGCGCGGGGATCAACCTGATGATCGACCGCTATCATTATGACCTCGGCGGAGTGCATGTCGGCCCGACACCCGGCACGATGGCGTTTGCGCCCGAGTGGCACGGCAACCATCCGCCGATGCACGCGATCGAGTTTGCCGGCCTCAAAGGGTGCGACGTCGCGCCGGTCGAACTGACCGATCCGGTGCAGGCGCTGCGATTGAAAGCCTATATCTGGCCCGAACATCATGTCCGCTTCCAGCGCATGGAGGCCGCGATCGCTGCGGCCTCCGATGCGCCGCCGCAGCTGATCCACGCCAATGCCGCCGACTTCGTCGACGCCGAACTGGTGCGCCCGCAGGCCGAAGGCACCACCCGCGTGCTGATGCACTCGATCGTCTGGCAATATGTCCCCGCCGACCAGCAGGCCCGCGTCACCGCCGCAATGGAAGCTGCGGGCGCCCGCGCGACCGCGGAGCGCCCGCTGGCCTGGATCGCGCTCGAAGCCAATCGAACGGTGCATCATCACGAGCTGGTGGTGCGATATTGGCCGGGCAGCGGCGCGCCGTTGAAACTGGCGCATGCGCACGCCCATGGCGCGTGGGTGGAGTGGTTGGGGTAAGGGCTGGATGTAGCCGATTGCGGACTTAGGCTATTTTCTCTCTCCCCTTGCGGGAGAGATACGAAGGCTTGGCAGCTCGCTGCCTAGCCGCAGTTGAGAGGGGGTTTGCGCCCGCTGGCGCCCCCTCTCTAAGCTTCGCTAGCTCCTGACGGAGCAAGCTGCGCTATCCTCTCCCGCAGGGGGAGAGGACTTTATGACGACATTCTCCCCACAAAGCCGACACCCCAAGCCTAAAGCCGCGCCTCCAACTGCGCCAGCAACCGCTGGACCGGGGTCGCGGCCTGCGGCGCGTTCCAGCCCGCCTCGATCTGCGCGATGCGTTCGAACAGACGTTCGCTCGCCGCGATGATGCGCTGCACCGATCCTTCGAACCCGTCGCAAATGCCCCAGTCGGCGGCGATCGGATCGCCGATGCGCGCCGCGCTGTCGTTGGGACCGGCGCCCGGATCGCCCGCCATCATCGCGCGGCGATGGAGCAGCCATGCGATGACATGCATCAGCCGCGTCGTCGTCTTCAGCGATTCGCACGCAAGGCTGATCTGCATCAGACCGTCGCGCCGGGAACTGCTCAAGTCGCGATGCGCGGCAAAGGCCGCGTGCGCTTCATCAGCGAGCACCATGGCTTCGACATAGAGATTTTCGACCTGGGCGCGTTGCACCGGCGCTGCGATTGCCATCATGTCTGAATGCTGGGCCACCATCTGCCGATGGATGCCACGGCTGTCCGGCAATGCAATGGCGGTAACCATGAAATCGCCGCCTGCCGTCGTCCCGTTTTGAGTCAGGCGATGATGTCGGGTAGCAACTGATCCTCGCACCACGCAATTTCATCGCGCAGCCTGAGCTTGCGTCTCTTTAGGCGTGCGAGTTGCAACTGGTCGGGGACCGCCGCCTCGCCGAGCGCAATGATCGCGGCGTCGAGGTCGCGATGCTCGACGCGAAGCAGTTCCAGGCGCTGGGTAATTTCATCGGTGCTCACGCGCGCTTCCCTGCCACGTTCACCACTGGTCCGCAACGGGGACCGGCTGACCGAATCGCGACGACATTCGTGCCGATTCGTGATTTACTCGGACCTGCCAATCGAGTCGAAAAGGAGAATGGCCCATGAGCACGTCGCATCTTTCCGCCCTGAAGTCGCGCCACGCGAACCTCGACGAGAAAATTGCGAATGAAGAGCGGCGCCCCGCGCCCGACATGGCAGCGCTGGCGCAACTGAAAAAGCAGAAGCTGAAAGTGAAGGAAGAGATGCTCGCGATCGCCTGACGATCGCCAGTCGTTACCGCCCCGCTGATGCTGCCCTAACCCGGATGCATCAGCGTCGGCGGTACAGCGGCCCCCGTTCGAGGCCCGAACGCCGCAGATGCGGTGGCAAATCGGACTGCGATACCACCTGACGACGCACCGCCTGCGGATCGATCTGATGATCGAAGGCGATCCCGAACTTGCCCTCGCCCGCCCACACGACGCGCCCCGGCACCGGGCCGATATTTTTCAGGTCGACCTCGATTGCCGCGCCCTGTTCGACGCGGACCTTGCCCTCGGCCAGCATGCCGCCCGGCGACAGGTTGCGCACCCGGACGATCACCGGATCGGTACGACCCTGCAGGATCAATCCGGCCTGCAGGAACAGACTGTCCCGATCCGCGCCGCGCGACAGCGCTGCGACTTCTTCATCAACCGATACCGGCCCACGCGAATCCATTGCGACCCATTCCCCGCGTTGTTGTCAGGGTCGCGAATCTAGAGTGCAGCCATTGCCGAAATGTAAATTGCCGCAGCCGATCGGGCCGCTTGTCCCGGCGCGGGTCAATCTTCGCGCGAAATCCGTTCGTTGCGCTCGTGACGCTCCTGCGCCTCCAGCGTCATCGTCGCGATCGGGCGCGCCTGCAGCCGCGCGAGCGAGATCGGTTCGCCGGTCACCGCGCAATAGCCATATTCGCCCTCATCGATGCGGCGGATCGCCGAATCGATCTTGGCGATCAGCTTGCGCTGGCGGTCGCGGGTGCGAAGTTCGATCGCCCAATCGGTCTCGCTCGACGCGCGATCGGCGAGATCGGGTTCGCGCAGCGGCCCGTCCTGCAAATGTGCCAGCGTCGATTCGGATTCGGACAGAATGGACTTTTTCCAGGCGAGCAGCAGACCGCGGAAATACTCCTGCTGCCGCTCGTTCATAAACTCTTCGTCGTCGCCAGGAACATAATCCGTATCGAGATTTGATTTGGCTTCGCGAAGCGCGTCAGCGCCAACGTCGGCAATCTTGGTCGGCATGAGGGGCTCTCGCGTCCTTTCCTGTCACCCCGCGACCGGCCATGCGGCGCGGGGAGTGGCGCGCCTATAACCAGCCGCTGGTTTCGATACAAGCGCCGAAGCAGCCAATAGCGTCGAGGCGTGAAGCGTGGCTGAACGGACACACGGATCGGAGTGATTCTGGGTGGCCGATCGCGCGCCAAAGCATCGATCGCCGAAGCCCGGTTTAGGGCCGAAGGTTAACCAATCGCATAGAATCATTGCAGTTTCCGTACTATTTTGGGACAAGAACGGCGATTTGGGTTGATTCCAACGCTCTTTTCCCGCTGTCGGACAGGCAAACGCGGTTAACGCAATTGCCGCGTTCGCAAAGCTTTGACCTTTTGGGGTATAGCGAAGGTGAAACGGGTGTCGGTGGCTGGCGCTTTGCACCTGCAACGGGAAAGAAAGAGAAACCTATGTCTGTCCGAATGGCCCTCGCCAAGCTTTGCGCCTGCACCTGCGGCGGCGCGCTCATCGGCACCGGCGCGATGCAGATTACCGATGTCCCCAAGGCGCGGGCGCAGACGGCCAAATCCTGTTCGCCCTGCGTTGGCAAAAAGGTCGTTCGCAAGCGCCATGCGGCGCGCAAGCCGGTGAAGCGGATCCGCCGCGTCGTCACGACGAAGCGCGTCATCCGCACCGCGACCCCGCAAACACAGGTGGTGACGCAGACGATCCCCCTGCCCCCCATCCCTTACGCGCCCTTCCCGCAGCGCGGCGGTTTTGAAGGCGGCGGCAGCGGCGGCGGCGTGACCGTTATCGGCGGCGGCTTTGGCGGCGGTTTCGGCGGCGGCTTTTTCGGCGGCTTCTTTGGCGGCAGCAGCTCGGGCGGCGGCGGCAGCGGCGTCGTCATCACGACGACCACCACGACCACCGGCGGCAGCAGCGGTACCTCGAGCGACGGTTTCCCGCCGGCTCCGCCGACGTCGAGCGGCGACTTTCCGCCGGCTCCGCCGACGTCGAGCGGCGTTACGCCGCCGCCGTCGAGCAGCGGCAGCACCACCACGACCACCACGACGACATCGACATCATCAGGCAATGTGTCAACGACGAGCACCAGCTCGGGCAATGTTTCGACCACCTCGACAAGCTCGGGTAATGTCTCGACGACCTCGACCTCGTCGGGCAACGTCAGCACGACAACATCGACGACCAGTTCGTCGTCGAGCAGCAGTTCGTCATCGAGCTCTTCCTCGTCGTCCAGTTCCTCATCGTCGGGCGGCAGTTCATCAAAGGGCAGTTCTAGCTGGGGCGGGTCGTCACACGGCGGCAGCTCGTCGGGTGGCAGTTCAAGCAGCTCGGGCGGCAGCTCGAGCAGTTCGGGGGGCAGTTCGTCATCCTCATCGAGCAGCAGCTCGTCCTCCTCCTCGTCGAGTTCGTCGAGCGGCGCAACGTCGTCGGGCGCGACCAGCACGACGAGCAGCTTCGGCGGCACGACCACCACGACCAGTTCGGGCGCGTCGTCTTCGTCGTCGTCGAGCAGCAGCTCGTCTTCATCCTCGTCTTCGTCATCCAGCTCGGGCGGAACCACCAGCACCTCGTCGGGCACCCCGACCCCGGTACCGGCGCCGCCGATGATGCTGTTGTTCGGCGCTGCGGCCGCCGCGCTGGTCGCGCGCCGCCGCGCCGCCAATCGCAACGACAAGGACGCCGACGCGGCTTAAGCAATCCACTGGCGGTCCGGGGGGGCTTTTACCCAGACCACCTACTGAAGGGTCGCCTTTCGAGGCGGCCCTTTTTTATGAGCCGCTCCAGCTTGCGCGGCGCGGCGCGATAATGATCCTCGCTGTAGCGCAGCCATGGGGCGGTGACAGCCCGCAGGGCTGACGGAGGGGCGATGGCGCGACCCTTGCCGCCCCGCCACCCCCTGCTTCGCAAGCGGTCCCCCGCCGCATCGCTGCGCGACAGGGAGGATCACGAAAGGACGGGCTTGCACCCCCCGCTCAGCAACGCCATAGCGCGGCGATGCACGATATCCGCCTGATCCGGGACGACCCGCAAGCTTTCGACGCCGGCCTTGCACGCCGCGGCCTCGAACCCCTGTCCGCACAAATCCTGGCCGCGGACGCGTCGGTGCGCGCGCTCCAGACCGAAATCCAGGCCGCACTCGCACGCCGCAACGAAGCGTCGAAGCTGATCGGCCAAGCGATGGCACAGGGCGACAAGGACAAGGCCGACGCGCTGAAGGCAGAGGTTGCCGAGCTGAAGGCCGTGCTGCCCGCGAAGGAAGACGCCGAACGCGAGCGGCTCGCTGCCCTCCACGACCGGCTGGCGGCGCTCCCCAATCTGCCCGCTGCCGACGTGCCGGACGGCGAAGATGAAGACAGCAATGTCGAAATTGCCCGCTGGGGTACGCCTCGGACGTTCGACTTCGCGCCGCAGGAACACGCCGATTTCGCCCCTGCACTGGGCCTCGATTTCGAAACCGCGGCCAAGATGTCGGGCGCGCGCTTTGCCTTCCTGAAGGGTCAGATGGCGCGCCTCGAACGCGCGATCGGTCAGTTCATGATCGACAAGCAGACGATCGATGCGGGATACACCGAATGCGCGACGCCGCTGATGGTGCGTGACGAGGCGGCGTTCGGGACGACGCAGCTGCCGAAATTCCGCGAAGACCTGTTCCAGACCACCGATGGCCGCTGGCTGATCTCGACGTCGGAGATGAGCCTGACCAACGCGGTGCGCGAAGAGATATTGCCCGAGGCCGAGCTGCCGATCCGGATGACCGCGCTCACCCCCTGCTTCCGGTCCGAAGCGGGATCGGCGGGGCGCGACACGCGCGGCTATATCCGCCAGCACCAGTTCTGGAAGGTCGAGCTCGTCTCGATCACCCGTCCTGAAGACAGCGACGCCGAACTGGAACGCAAGACGCGCGCCGCCGAGGCGATCCTCGAAGCGCTCGAACTGCCGTATCGCAAGATGTTGCTATGCGCCGGCGACATGGGTTTTGCCGCGCGCAAGACCTATGACCTCGAAGTCTGGCTGCCCGGTCAGAACGCCTATCGCGAAATTTCGAGCTGTTCGAACTGCGGCGATTTCCAGGCGCGCCGCATGAACACGCGCTTCCGCCGCGAGGGCGCGAAGGGCAACGAGTTCGTCCACACGCTGAACGGTTCGGGGCTGGCGGTCGGGCGAACGCTGGTCGCGGTGCTGGAGAATTATCAGCAGGCGGATGGAAGTGTCGATATTCCGGCGGTGCTGCTGCCGTACATGGGCGGGATTACCAAACTCACCCCCTGAGTCGTCATTGCGAGCGCAGCGAAGCAATCTCCAGCCTTCGACCAAGCGCGACATTCCCGCTGGAGATTGCTTCGTCGCTGCGCTCCTCGCAATGACGCCCTGTTTGGATCAAGACGATGCGCATCCTCCTCACCAACGACGACGGCTATCACGCCCCCGGCATGGCCGTGCTCGAAGCGATCGCCCGCCAGCTTAGCGACGATATCTGGGTCTGCGCCCCGGCCGAGGAACAGTCGGGTGCCGGCCATTCGCTGACCCTGTCACGCCCGGTGCGGATTCGCGAACATGGACCGCAGCGCTGGTCGTGCAGCGGCACCCCGACCGATTCGGTGATGATGGCGATCAGCAAGCTGATGCCCGAAAAGCCCGACCTGATCCTGTCGGGCGTCAACCGCGGCGCCAATCTGGGCGACGACGTCACCTATTCGGGCACCGTTTCGGCGGCGATCGAGGGTGCGCTCGCGGGCATCCGCTCGATCGCGCTCAGCCAGGTTTATGCGAAGGAAGGCATGGGCGACACGGTGCCGTTCGAACCCGCCGAAACATGGGGCGCCAAGGTCCTGCGCCCGCTGCTCGACCTCGACATGGCGCCGCGCACGCTGATCAACATCAACTTCCCCGCGATCCCCGCCGCCGATGTGCAGGGCATCCGCGTGACGCGGCAGGGTTTCCATGATTATGGACGCGGCTCGATTGTCGAAGGCACCGACCCGCGCGGTTACCGCTATTACTGGTTCGGGCTGCACGGCATCGAACATTCGCCGGGCCACGACAGCGATCTGGAAGCGATCGACGACCGCTATATCTCGGTCACCCCGCTCCAGCTCGACCTGACGCACGACGCGTCGCTGGCGGCACTGCGCGGGGCGTATGGGGCCGAAACCCCTTAACTTCTTCATCCCGGCACAGGCCGGGATCTCGCCATCGCGGACCAATGCAAGGGAGAGATCCCGGCCTGCGCCGGGATGAAGAAAATACGAAACCCGTGCCGGACTGAAACAGAAGTTCTAGCCACCGTCCCAAAGCTTTGGCAAAAGCCTTGCGTGGGGCAAATCAGGCATCATGGCGGGATAGTTCTGGGCGCGCTGGCGCTCGCCGGTTGCATTCCGGCTGCACCTACCCCGCCGCCGCGGCCCGCGCCCCCCGCGCCTGCCCCAACAATGCTCCCGGACAGCTTCGACTTCGAGCGCCGCGCGCTAACCGATGTCGTCGGCGGCGATGCCCGCCCCACCTGGACGCTGAAGCCCGTCGCGACCAACGCCGTCCAGGTCGCCGCAGGCAGCTACACCGTGCGTCCCGGCGACACGCTGCGGGCGATCGGCGAGATGAGCGGCGCGGGGTCCGAAGCGATCGCGCTGGAAAACGATCTCACCCCGCCCTTTACGCTGCGCGCCGGGCAATTGCTGCGCGTCCCCGCCGGCCTCTATCACCGCGTCGGCACCGGGGAGACCGGAATCGGCATCGCGCGCGCCTACGGCGCCGACTGGGGCGAGATCATCACGATCAACGCGCTCGCCGAACCCTATATCCTTCGCGTCGGCCAGCGGCTGCGCCTGCCCTCCGACGCGCGCCCCTCCCCACCCGGCCCGGTCAACGTCGGCGCCCGCGCCGCCGCCTTCACCCTCGACATCGACGACATCGTCACCGGCAGCCAGCCCGCGCTGGCCGAGGCCGCGCGCCCGACCACCGGCAGCGCCGCGCCGCGCCAGCCCGTCACCACCGCGATCGCCGCACCGGCGCGCTTCGCTGGCCGCTTCGAATGGCCATTGAACGGTCCGATCCTGGCGCGCTTCGGCCCGCTCGCGCCGGGCAAGGTCAGCGACGGGATCAACATCGCCGCCGCCGCGGGCACCCCGATCCGCGCGGCCGCCGACGGCGTGGTGGCCTATGCCGGCGACCAGATCGGCGTTTATGGTGGGCTCATCCTGATCAACCACGGCGGCGGCTGGGTCAGCGCCTATGGCCATGCCGCGCGGATCGACGTCCAGCGCGGCCAGGCGGTACGGAGCGGCGACGTCATCGGGCGCGCCGGAGCGACCGGACAGGTGCAGACATCGCAACTCCATTTCCAGCTGCGCAAAAATCGCATACCCGTTGATCCGATGAAGCAATTGCCGCCCCGATGAGCGATCGAAAACCGTCGAAACTGAAGCTGCACCATCGGTTTCAGCCGCTGAAACGTGCCAGCAAATGGCCAGTGTGGGCCGACGTTCTGGCGCGGCTCAGCCTGGCCTTTGCGCTGATCGGCATCGTCGTGCTGGTGCACTGGATCGACCGTGCGGGGTTGAAGGACAATTATGACGGCGAGATCAGCTTCCTAGACGTCGTCTATTTCACGATGATTTCGGTGACGACGACGGGCTTCGGCGACATTCATCCGGTGTCCGACCGCTCGCGCCTGATCGAGGCGGTGATCGTCACCCCGATCCGGATCGCGGTGCTCTTCATTTTTGTCGGCACCGCCTATAATTTCGTCCTCAAACGCACATGGGAAAAATGGCGCATGGCCCGCATCCAGGCAAAGCTCACCGACCATATCGTCGTCCTCGGCTTCGGCGTCAGCGGCAGCGAGGCGGTGAAGGAACTGATCGCGCGCGGTACCGATCCGTCGTGCATCGTGGTGATCGACCAATCGCCGACGCGCATTGCCGAGGCAGAAGCGATGGGCTGCAACGTGCTGCAGGGCGACGCATCGAACGACGACACGTTGATCGACGTTCATATCGCGCGCGCCCAATCGGTGCTGGTGTCGGCGGGGCGCGACGACACCTCGATCCTGATGGTCCTGACCGTCCGCCACCTGTCGCCGAAAGTACCGATCAGCGTCGTCATCCGCGCCCAGGACAATGAATTGCTCGCGCGCCAGGCGGGCGCGAACAATGTCATCAATCCGGTCAGCTTTACCGGGCTGCTGCTCGCCGGATCGGCGCAGGGCGCGCATGTCGCCGACTATATGGCCGACCTTGCCAGCATCGGCGGGCGGGTCCAGCTGCGCGAACGCCCCGTCGCGGCGGCCGAAATCGGCCGCAGCATTGACCAGCTCGCCAGCGAAGGCCGCGGACTGCGCATCTATCGCGGCGGCAAGCCCTTCGGCTTTTGGGAACCCGAAGCGCAAAGCCTCGCCGCCGGCGACCTGATCGTCGAGGTCGTCCGCTGCGAAGAATGCGAAGCGAGCGTGCCGGGCGGCTAGGGTCAGGACCCATTAATTGCGCGATCGAGGTTTGAAGCGATTTTGCTCAGGGCGAGGAGGAAAGGCGCCGGGATATGTCGATATCTCCAGACTTTCCGACGAAGCCCTGGGCAAAATCGGTCAAATCCCGCACGGACGCCGAAATGGCTTCGATCTCAGGCCCGCGCGGCCTTGCAGGTAGCGATGCTACCCGCTGCATCCGCCCCGACCCGATATCTTCGCCATTTCGACGCCTCGAACGTGCAATTAATGGGTTCTGACCCTAGCCCAAGAGCACGAACACCGCGCCCATCGCCGCGTAAAAGGCGATCCAGTACCCGGCGTCGATACCGAACAGCTTCATGCTCGCGCGGCTGAACAGATAGTTGGTGCCGATCGCCGGGACGATAAAGCCGAGCGCAATCCCGACCGAAATCATCATCGTCGACCGCGCGCTCATGTCACCGAAATGCGCCAGCAAATGGCCAAGAAACACCGCGGAGACGATGCTGAGCAGAAAGGTGGTGCCATAAATCTGCACCATATTGCCCTGCTGCAATTCCGCTTCGGTCAGCCCGCGTTCCTGCATCCACGCCTTGCCGAACAGCGGCCCGTACCACAGTCCGCCGACGAGAAATCCCGCGAGCGCCGCGACCAGGATCGCGATCCAGTTCAGATTTGCCATATTCCCCTCCCCTTACCGGCTTGCAATGCCGTGCCGAGGCGACAAACTATAGCGATATGAAAGGGAGAAGGCGATGCCCCGCGACGTTCCGCTTCCCACCGGATTAAAGCCCCCGACCCGGCGCGCGCAGCTGGGGGAACTCGCGCTCCCGTTAGACATGCTGCGCTATGGCCTTGGTGGTTATCATCTGTTCGGCGCGCCGCGCGGCGACGGCCGCCCGATCGCGCTGCTCCCCGGTTACGGCGCCAGCGAGCTGTCGATGCGACCGCTCGAAGCCTGGCTCCGCCACCTTGGCTACCACGTCCGCGACTGGGGCATGGGGCGCAACCAGGGCCGCGTCGCCGCCGACGTCGAACGCTTTGCCGCGCAGGCCGCCGATTGGGTCAAGGCCGACGGCGCCCCGCTCACCCTGATCGGCTGGAGCCTTGGCGGCGTCATCGCCCGCGAAACCGCGCGCGGCTATTCGCACCTGGTCCGCGCGATCATCACCATGGGCACCCCGATCATCGGCGGCCCCAAATATACCGCGCTCGCGCAGCGCTTTGCCGGCCGCGATTTCGACGCGATCGAACGCGAAATCCACGCGCGTAACCTGAAAGGCCTGACCCAGCCGCTGACCGTCATCTATTCCGACCGCGACGGCATCGTCGGCCCCGACATCGCGGTCGACATCTACAATGCGCACGCCCGCAACGTCAAAGTCGACAGCACGCATCTGGGCTTGGGAATCAATCCCCGGGTGTGGCGGATCGTGGCCGACACGCTGGCGGAGACATGATCGTGGCCGTCCGATCGGCCGTCGCGCGGAAGCGTCACGAGCGGCAGCGAAACCCGGTCCGGCGGCAACGGTAAATTTGCTATGTCCATACGATGCGCAATGAAGGTGCTTCAAGCACGACCCGCCGACTAAGCCTTCAGTCCCCCCAATATAGGCGGTCGGGATTATCGACGAGCAGCCTGCGCTGAAGGTCGGCCGTCGGCGCGAGCCGTGGGATCATGTCGACGAGGTGTCCGTCGTCGGCAAGGTTGTCCTGCATGTTGGGATGCGGCCAATCGGTGCCCCAGAGGCAGCGATCGGGATAGTCGGCGACCAGCGGCGCAACGGCATCGGCGAACGCGTTCCACGGGTCGCCGGTAGGATCGAGACGGTCTGGGCAGGTGGCTTTGAACCAGATGTCTTCCCGGCTTTCGAGCAGTCGCCGGAAGGCGCGCATGTCAGGTCCGTCGGGTCCCTGTGTCACGTCCGGTCGCCCCATGTGATCGATTACTAGCGGTACCGGGATTGCATGGATAAACGGCCAAAGCTCCTCCAGTATATCGGCCTCGAAGTAGATCACGACGTGCCAGTCCTTCGGCAGCCGGCGGCTGACTTCCAGAAATTCGTCCTTCGGCGCGTCATCGACGAGGCGCTTCAAGAAATTGAAGCGGATGCCGCGGATGCCGCCATCGTGCAAAGCGGCCAGGTCGACGTCGGAAATCGCCGGATCGACCACCGCGACTCCCCGTGCTTTCCCTTCCGATTTTGCGATCGCATCGAGCGTGGCGGCATTATCCGTCCCGTGGCAGCTCGCCTGGACGATCACATTTCTGGAAAAACCGAGATGGTCGCGCAAGGCGAACAGCTGCTCCGCTCCAGCGTCTTCGGGCAGATACTTTGCCTTTGGGCTGAACGGGAATTGCGCCATTGGACCGAATATGTGGCAATGCGCGTCAACCGCGCCGGGCGGAGGTACGAAGCGCGGCTTCGATGGATTCGAATGCCAGGATACGATGCGATCAGACATAGACGATGCCATCCATCAGCTTGCGGGCGGTGCGCAGCAGAGCGGCGCTGATGACCTGCCCCCGCGCGTCGGTTTCGAGCACGCAGCTCATTTCGCCCGAAGGATGCTCAACGCTCAAGGTTTTGCGACGACCCTCCGGGACTTCGGCGACCTCGGCGGCGGGAGATCCTTCGACGAGACAGGCGGTCGCTGCCGTAACGGCTCCAAGCACGCCGATGCTAGCGTGCGCGCGGTGGGGTATGAATACCCGCGCCGTGATCGCTCCCCCGTTTCGCGGCGGCGCTACGAGCGTCATCTTGGGCACGGACTTGGCACTGACGTCGCCAAGGTTCATTAGCGGCCCCGCCGCGAGGCGGATCGCCTCGATCCGCCCCCGGATGGGCGCAAACCCCTCGCTCTCCAGCTCCTCGCGAGTCTCGTAGCCGGTCGCGCCGACATCTTCAGCCTTGAACAGCACGCACGGCATCCCATTGTCGATCAACGTGCAGGCGACGCCCTCGATAATATCGACCGGGTTGCCCGTCGGCAGTAACGCGCCGCAACTCGATCCGGCAGTATCGCGGAATTCGAGCGGGACCGGGGCGTGCGTGCCGGGGACGCCATCGATCGCCGCCTCGCCGACGTAGTTGACCGCGCCGCCGGGCGTCTGGACCGTCGCGATCGCAACCTGTCCGGTATTTTCCATATAGATTGCCACCGGGGTTTCATCGCCCGTCGGGGCAACAAGGCCGCGCTCGATCGCAAACGGGCCGACACCGGCCAGGATATTGCCGCAATTCTGCTGGTCCGAAACCAGCGCCTGATCGACGAACACCTGCAGGAACAGATAGTCGACATCGATCCCTTCCCGCGCCGACTTGCGGACGACAGCAACCTTGCTGGTCAGCGGATCGGCGCCGCCCATCCCGTCGATCTGGCGCAGGTCAGGGCTGCCCATCACCCGCAAGAGGAACGCGTCCCGCTCCCCTTGATCGAACGGCAGGTCGTCGGCAAGGAAATACCCCCCTTTCGACGTCCCGCCGCGCATCCAAATGACCGGCGCGCTGGTTTGCATCAGACGTACTTCAGTCCTTCGGCCGCAAGGCGTTCACGCATCTTGTACATATCGAGACCGAGTATGCCGCTCGCCAACTTCTCGCGCTTTCCGGCTTCATTGGCTTCGCGGGCTCGCGCTTTCTCGAGTACCACAGCAGCGTCGGCGCGCCGGACGACACAGACGCCGTCGTCGTCGGCGACGAGCACGTCGCCCGGATCGATCGCAGCGCCGGCGCACACCACCGGCACGTTGACGCTGCCGAGCGTGTTCTTGACGGTGCCTTGCGCGAAGACGGCTTTCGACCAGACCGGAAAGCCCATCTCGGCCAAGTCCCGGACGTCGCGCACGCCTGCGTCGATGACCAGGCCGCGGCAGCCCCGGGCCATCGCGCTCGTGGCGAGAAGGTCGCCGAAATAGCCATCGTCGCAGGGGCTCGTCGGGGCAAGCAGCAGAATGTCGCTCTCCTGCAATTGCTCGATTGCGACATGGACCATCCAGTTGTCGCCCGGAGGCGCACTGATCGTCACTGCACTACCCGCGATACGCGCGCCGGCGTAGATCGGCCGCATGTAGCTCGCGAGCAATCCGGTCCGGTCCTGCGCCTCGTGAACCGTCGCCACGCCGCATTCGGCAAGCCCGTCGATGATTGCTCGATCAGCCCGCTCGATATTCTGTACGACGACGCCCACGCTCATTCTCCTCTGCAAATCGCTCTGCGCGTCCGCCGCGCCCCACTCCAATGCGAAGTTTGGCGACAGGATAAAAAAATGCTAAACCTATCTTGTGGATGAAACCATTCCCAACATACGGCAACTCGGTGCATTCGCTGCCGTCGTCGAGCACGGATCGGTGACGCGCGCGGCGGAAGCGGTGTATCTCACCCAGTCCGCCCTGACGCAGGCGATTGCGCGCCTAGAAGGTGAGCTCGAATGCCGGATGTTCGATCGCCTGCCGGGCGGAATGCGGCCCACCGCGCCCGCCGCATTGCTGGCACCGCGCGTGCATGACGCGCTCAAGCGAATAGGATCCCGTCGGGTTACCGCACCCCAGATCCGAGCTTTCCTCGCGGTCTCCAGTGCGGGCAGCTACTCGGGTGCGGCGGACCGCACCGGCTTGGCCCCAGCCTCCTTGCACCGGGCGGTGGCTGACCTGTCACTCCAGCTTGGCGAACGCCTGGTCGAGCGGCGGGGCCGTTACCTCACTCTCACAACGAAGGGAGCCCGCAGAGCCCGGAACTTCCGGCTGGCGCTTGCAGACCTGCGGAGCGGCTATGCCGAAGTCGCCGAATGGCTTGGCAAGGCAAAGGGCAAGATCGTGGTAGGCGCGATGCCGCTTTCGCGTGCTCGATGGCTACCGGCCGCGATCGTCCGTCACCTCAAGCAATTTCCGGCAACCGATGTGGTTGTCTTGGAAGGCAGCCACGACGAGTTGGTGGGTCCGCTTCGGAACGGAGAGATCGACGTCATGCTCGGCGCCTTGCGCCAAGACGGGGCGGATGACGATCTTGCGCAACAGAAATCCTTCGAAGACCATCCCAAGATCGTCATGCGGCACGCGCATCCGCTGGCCGGCAAGCGCATCATCTCGCCGAAAGATCTGAAGCGATTCGAATGGGTGCTCCCGACCGCGTCGACACCCTTGCGAAGCTTCTGGACCGACCTTTTTGGTGGCGATGTCGATCCACCGCATGTGTCGATCGAATGCGGCTCGGTTTTGACGATCCGGGAAATCCTGCTCCAGACGGACAACCTGACGCTTCTCTCTCCGGATCAGCTGCGGGTCGAGATTGATGCCGGGCTGTTGCGCACGGCCGCCCCGCCCAAAGCCGTTTCGCGCACCATCGGGATTACCACGAGGCGAGATTGGCATCCGACGCGTCAGCAGCGCGCATTCGTCGAAACGCTACAAAATCTGGCTAACGGGTATTCGTAAATTCTAATTTCATGACTGCGCTATTCATTGGCGAGGCTTGCGCCGGGCCGTTTAGCGAAAGGTCATGGACAAACGAGTTGCCATCATCGGGTTCGGCGAAGCGGGATCGACCTTTGCTAGCGCGGCCGACTGGCGCGCTGCGGCAAGCGCGTTCGATATCGATCCCGTGCGCCGGTCGATGGTGACAAAAATGGGCTTGATGCCTGCCACCAACGCAGAGTCGGCACTCGCGGGGGCACGCATGGTCCTGTCGCTCGTGACCGCGGGCAGCGCGATATCGGCGGCCGATCAGGGGGCGCCTCATCTGGAACAGGGCGCACTTTGGATCGACATGAACTCGGTCGCCCCGGACACCAAGCGCATGGCCGCCGCCATTATTGAGTCAGCGGGCGGAAGGTACGTCGATGCAGCGGTGCTTGCTCCGGTCGATCCGGCAAAACTGGACGTGCCGATCCTGCTGTCAGGTAGTTTTACAAAGGAAGCATTGATCGGTCTCTCCTCGCTTGGCTTCACAAATGTGCGAATAGTCGGCGAGGAGGTCGGACGGGCATCTGCAATCAAGATGATCCGCTCGGTGATGGTCAAGGGCATCGAGGCGTTGACCGGCGAGATGACGGCAGCTGCCGATGCGGCCGGAGTAACCGCCGAAGTCCTGGCCTCGCTCGATGCGAGCGAGCATCCACGGCCTTGGGCCGAGCGGACCGAGTACAATCTCGAGCGGATGGCGACTCATGGCTTCCGCCGCGCCGAAGAAATGGAAGAGTCGGTCACGACGCTCCGTTCGCTTGGCGTCGATCCCATAATGACCTCCGGCACCGTTCGCCGCCAGCGCGAAGCTGCCCGCGGCCACCGACGCGCAAGGGACGCCGCATGAGCCTGATCATCGACTGCCACGGCCACTACACCGTCTTGCCAAAGGCGCACGACGAATGGCGCGAAGCGCAGATTGCTGCATTCAAGGCGGGAGAACCCGCCCCGCCCTATCCCGACATCTCCGATGCTGAGATTCGCCGGACGATCGAGGACAACCAGCTCAAGCTGGTAAGGGAGCGCGGCGCGGACTTGACGATCTTCTCCCCGCGCGCGTCCGCGATGGCGCACCATGTGGGCGACCAGGCCGTCAGCGCCGAATGGGCCCGCCGCTGCAATGATCTCGTCTACCGCGTGACGCAGCTATTCCCCGAAACCTTCATCGGCGTCTGCATGTTGCCGCAGAGCCCGCAGGCCGATCTTTCCGAGAGCGTCACCGAACTTCGTCGCTGCGTCGAGGAACTCGGCTTCATCGGCTGCAACCTCAATCCCGATCCGGGCGGCGGTCACTTCGACCACCCGCCGCTGACCGATGAATTCTGGTTTCCGATCTACGAGGAGATGGTCCGGCTCGACGTCCCGGCGATGATCCATGTCTCGGGCAGCTGCAACCCGGCGATGCACGCCACCGGCGGCTTCTATATAGCGGCGGACACGATTGCCTTCATGCAGCTGTTGCAGGGCGATCTCTTCTCCCGCTTTCCGAGCTTGCGCTTCATCATTCCGCACGGTGGCGGGGGTGTGCCTTACCACTGGGGACGCTATCGCGGCCTGGCCGACATGCTCAAGCAACCCAGTCTCGACACGCACCTGATGAACAACCTGTTCTTCGATACCTGCGTCTATCACCAGCCCGGCATCAACCTGCTGGCCGAAGTGATCGACACGAAGAATATCCTGTTCGGCAGCGAGATGGTCGGGGCCGTGCGCGGCATCGATCCGGAGACCGGCCATTATTTCGACGACACCAAGCGCTACATCGATGCACTCGACATCACCGACGATCAACGTGACGCGATCTTCGAGAGCAACACCAGGCGGGTGTTCCCGCGCCTCGATGCACTGCTGAAGGGTCGCGGCCTGTGACCGACATCCACGAATATCTCGCGGAATTCGACGACATCCCTGGGACACGCGTCTATACCGCCAAGCGCGCCCGGCAGGGATACCAGCTCAACCAGTTCGCGATGAGCCTGATGAAGGCCGAGAACCGCGCGCGTTTCCACGCGGGTGAGCGCACCTACCTCGACGAATGGCCGATGAGCGAGGATCAGAAACGGGCGGTGCTCGACCGCGACTATAACCGGCTACTCGACCTCGGCGGGAATATCTACTTCCTGGCCAAAGTCTTCGCCAGCGACGGACTGAGCTTCGTCCAAGCGGTCAGCACGATGACGGGCATGAGCGTGGAGGATTACCAGGCGATGATGCTCGGCGGCGGGCGCTCGCCCGAGGGACTTCGGTCGATCAAGGACGAGAACTGATGGCGCGGATCACCTACGGTATCGCCTCGAGTCACATCCCCGTACTCGGCTTCGCAGCCGACAACGGCAAGACGCAGGAGCCGATCTTCAAGCCAGCCTTCGATGGCTACAACTGGACCCGTAAGTGGATTGCGAGCGAGGGCAAACCCGACGTTGTCGTGCTGGTCTACAACGATCATGCGTCGGCCTTTGACATGAACATCATCCCGACCTTCGCGATCGGTTGCGCTGAGAGTTTCAGGGTCTGCGACGAGGGTTATGGCCCACGGCCGGTACCCGGCGTCGTCGGCCATCCCGACCTCGCCTGGCATATCGCGCAGAGCCTGATCCTCGACGAATTCGACATGACCGTCTTCAACGAAATGGAAGTCGACCACGGCCTGACCGTGCCGCTGACGATGATGTACGGAGAGGACTGCGCCGAATGGCCGGCGAAGGTCATCCCGCTGGCGGTCAACGTCGTCACCTACCCGCCCCCCTCGGGCAACCGCTGCTGGCTGCTCGGCGAAGCGATCGCGCGCGCGGTCAATAGCTTCCCCGAAGACCTCGAAGTCCATGTCTGGGGTACCGGTGGGATGAGCCACCAGCTCCAGGGTCCGCGCGCGGGGCTTATCAACCAGGCGTGGGACAACATGTTTCTCGACAAGCTCGTCGGCGACACGCAGGATCTCCGCCACATCCCCCACATCGAATATCTGCGCGAGACCGGCAGCGAGGGTATCGAGATGGTCATGTGGCTGATCATGCGCGGCGCGCTCGGCCGCGAGACGAAGTGCCTCCACCGCCACTACCACGTGCCCGTCAGCAACACCGCGCTCGGCCATATCGTCCTCGAGCCGATCGACGGGACCGTCCCGCCCTCACCCACGCTCAAAGGCAACAGCGCCGCCGCGCGTATGCTCACTCAATAATCGAAACGGAGTAGGTCCATGGTTCGCATTGCCCTCGTCGGCGCCGGCGCATTCGGCGAGAAACACCTCATCGGGCTCAAGAACGTGCCCGATGCCGAAGTGGTCACCATCGTCAGCGCTTCCAAAGAGGAATCGCGCAAGCTCGCCGAGCCGCACGGCGTCGCCGACGTCTCCGACAGCTACGAGGCGACGCTCGCACGAGAGGACATCGATGCTGTCATCCTGACCACGCCCACGCAAATGCACGCGCGCCAGGCTATCATGGCGATGGACGCCGGCAAGCATGTCGAAGTCGAGATCCCGGTCGCCGACAGCTGGGCTGATGCGCAAGCCGTAATGGCGAAGCAGCAGGAAACCGGCCGTATCTGCATGGTCGGCCACACGCGCCGTTTCAATCCGAGCCACCAGTTCGTGAAGAACCGGATCGATGCCGGCGAATTCAACATTCAGGCGATGGATGTCGAAACCTTCTTTTTCCGCCGCACCAACACCAATGCGAAGGGGGAGCCTCGCAGCTGGACCGACCACCTGCTGTGGCACCACGCGGCGCATACGATCGACCTCTTCCAATATATGACCGGCGCTAAAGTCGTCGCCGCGAATATCCTGCAGGGACCAAAGCACCCTGACCTGGGGATCGCGATGGACCAGTCGATCCAGATGAAATCGGACAAAGGCCAAATCCTCACGCTGGCGCTTTCGTTCAACAACGACGGTCCGCTCGGCACCTTCTTCCGCTACATCGGCGACACCGGTACCTACATTGCGCGGTACGACGATCTTGTCACGGGGCGCGAAGAACCGGTCGACCTGTCCGGTGTCGCAGTGTCGAACAACGGCATCGAGCTGCAGGACCGCGAGTTCGTCGCCGCGATCAAGGAAGGGCGCGAGCCCAAAAGCTCGATTGGCCAGGTCCTCGACTGCTACCGGGTGATCGGCGACTTGGCCGCAAGCCTCGCAATGCAGGACGGTTGGAGCTGAGCCTATACGGGTAGGCCGAAATAATTTCGGCGATTCTCGTCTGCGCCGCGCGACTGGTGGCGATGTAATCTGGTTCGGCCATTTGCAACGGTCCGTCCTCGGGAAAGCGGCGCATCAGCCGGGTCAGCGCCCAGCTGATCCTGACGCGCAGGCCTGCCTTGCTGAGGGGGGGGGGCGCCCACCCACGCGCCTCATCGATTAAAAATGCAGGTCCGATATCCAGGATTATTTCGACGTTTTTCCTTGTACTGGCGACAACGCGGTTAAAGCGCCACTGCTTATTGGCGGGGCGAGCGACGATGAGGGAAAGGCCCGATACCTCCGGTCGACCAGCGCGCTGCTGTTCAGCCGCTCGATATGGGCGGGCATCAGAAATACCCATTTAGTCATGATAACCTCGGACTGATCGAGGCTAAAAACACTCGCGAAAACTCTCGCGAAGCCTGTGTCCAAACTGGTCACAAACTGGTGGGCTTCGTCCAGATAGATCACAAAAATCTTGCCAAAATTCGCATACCTCGGGCCTCGACGAGCGGCAGAAAACTGCCGGAAATGCGAGGTTTGAAGGTGATTCGCGATGGTAGCGGAGGAGGGACTCGAACCCCCGACACGCGGATTATGATTCCGCTGCTCTAACCAGCTGAGCTACTCCGCCCCAAGGGGCCGCCGCGACGGGCGAGCAGCGCCTATAGGCAGGCCTTTGCCGCGGGTCAATATCATGTGCGAGCCCCATGAAAATTCCGTGCAAAAGCCGCTTCCCATGGGCCGCCGCGATAATGGTGCGCGGCGAGACCGGTGATCGCCAGCGGGCGCGGCACGAAGTCGGCGGCGAGTTCGGTCAGCAGCGCCCGGGCCGCGCTGTCGGTGACCTTGTTCTGGACGGTGATGTGGAGGCGCGGCGTCCCCTGGTCCTGTGCGGTCAGCATGCCGGTGAAATGATCGGCGATCCGCGCCCGAATGGCGAGCAGGTCGGGGCTGTCGATGCGATAGGCGACGCCTTTGCCGAGCGAATAGAGCTCGCGCAGCCGCGCCGCGGGTGGCGGGGTGTCGGCGGCGATGCGGCGGATCAGGCCGTCAAGCTCCGCCAGTGCCGACGGCGGCAGCTGATGAAACAGCGTGATGTGCGCGGCAAGATAGTTGCGCTCGGGCGGAAAATGCGCCGCGCGCAGATGATCAAAATATCGCTGGTCGGCCGCACCCATCGTCGCGGTAACGATGATGGGTGCGGCGCCAGCGGCCCGGATGGGAGGGGGGATGGCCGGGCCGCTTATTGGTTTAGGCCGCCTGCGACAGCTTGCCCTGATAGGGGTTCGCCTTCACCCATTCGAGCGCCTTTTCGGGGGTCGATTCGACATAGGGGTCGCTGTCGGTGCCGACGTCGTTGATGCCGGGTTCGACAAACATCTGGACCACGACGCCGTCGTCGACGATCGCGGTGTAGCGCCAGCTGCGCATCCCGAAACCGACGTGATCCTTGTTGATCAGCATGCCCATGCGGCGCGTGAACGCGCCCGAGCCGTCGGGAACCATCTTGACGTTCTGGACGCCCAGGCTCTTGCCCCAATTATACATCACGAATGCGTCGTTGACGCTGATGCAATGGATGTCGGTGACGCCTTCGGCGATGAAGTCGCCATAAAGGCGCTCGAAGCCCGGGCACTGCTCGTTCGAGCAGGTCGGGGTGTAGGCGCCGGGCAGGCCGAACAGGATGTGGCGGCCGGTGCCGAACGCTTCGCCGGTGTTGACGTCCTGCCAGCGGAACGGGTTCGGGCCGTCAACGGCCTCGTCGCGGACGCGCGTCTTGAGGGTCACGGCGGGAACGGGCTGATTGATCATGGGAGAGAATCCTTTCTGTGGGGATTTTTGTGCGGCGCACCCAGAGCAGACCGGCGCGCCCAGGTCAAATCGAGTGCGCCGCTTTCGTTGATCGACTCAACCGATCAGAGTGTTGACCAGAAGCGATGGAGCGCCGCGGCGACCTCGGCGGGCCGTTCGGCGATCGCCCAATGCCCTGCCCCCTCGATGACGGTCAGCGGCGTGCCGGTGTTCGCGGCGTAACGCTGCGCAACCGCGAGTTCGACATAGGGGTCGCCCGCGCCCCAGATCAGCGCGCCGTTTGCGGGCAATTTTCCGATGTCACGCGCCCAGTCGTGTTCGAAACTCAGCCCTTTGGCCGATCGATAGAGCTTCAGGGTCGCGCGGCGCTTGTCCTTGCTCCGCCACTGCTCGGCCTCTTCGGCGGCGATGTCGGCGGGCATGCCCTGTGCGGCCAGTCCCTCGGCGAGCTTGTCGGCCTTGCTCAGCGCCATGAAGATCTCGCCAAGGATCGGCGTGTTCCAGATGCGCGCAATGCGGTGACCGCGATAGTCGGGATCGATCACCGCATTCGACACCGCCCAGCTGCGGAGAAGGTCGGGGCGCAGCATCGCCACGCGCTGCGCGATGAGCGCGCCCCAGTCATGTCCGACGATGTCGATCGGCCCGTGCACCGCGTACAGCGCCTCGGCCTGCCCCACCGCCCAGTCGGCATAGGCCTCCTTGGTGGCAGGAAAACCCGCGGGCAGTGGCGCGGTGAAGCCGGGGAGCGCGGGAACCGCGACCGGCGTATCGCCCAGATCGAGCGCCGCGAGCAGCGGGCGCCAGATCGCGGGACTGTCGGGGACACCGTGAAGGAACAGCTTGGCAGTCGTCATCGGGTCACCCCTTCGGCAAATGGACAATCCAGCTCTGATCGGTCGGCTCGATCCGTCCCTCGCGATAGCCGCCCGCAAGCAGCGCGGTGCGCGCGTCGGCGCGGACCAGCGTCATATAATTCCACTGCCCGCCAAGGTCATAGTCGAGGCGCGCACCGACCCCGCGCGCGACGTCGAAAATCTCCGGCGCCGCGTCGCCCGCCGCGACAAGCACGCGGTTGCCGGGGAGCAGCAGCAGCCCGTCGGCAATCTTGAACCGCGGATCGGCGAGGTTGCCGGCGGGGACAAAGCGCCCCGCCGCGACATCGAACCGCTCGACCGAGCGCAGCTTGCCGCCATAGTCGCGAATGTCCGATCCACCGACGATCAGCACGTCGCCATTCGCCAGCCGCACCGCGCCATGCTTGTAGCGTTTCTGCGCCATCGTTCCCGCGGGGGTGAAGCGCCCGGTGGCGGGATCGAACAGCTCGGCGCTGGCGAGCGCGCGGCGCGGTTCGCGGTCGGGGCGTCCGCCTCCGGCGACCAGCACCCGCCCATCGGCAAGCAAGGTTCCCGTCGCCCCGCTCCGCGCGGCGGCAAGCGGCCCCGCCGACGTCATACGGCCCGTCGCGGGGTCGAAGATTTCGGCGTCGGCGCGCACATCGCGCCCGTCATAGCCGCCCGCGATCAGGATGCGGCCATCGGCGAGCGTCACGACGGTCGGCGCGTTGCGCGGCCCCGCCATCGCCGGTCCAGCAACCGATTTGCCCGTCGCGAGATCGAATATCTCGGTCGCCGCGCTCACCCGCCCGTCGACCCAGCCGCCGAGGATGAACACCTTGCCATCCGGCAGCGCCGCCGCCGAGGGCTGGATGCGTGGCGCGAGCAGGCGCCCCGTCGCGATCACCTTCATATCCGGCGCGGCAATGATGTCGACCGTCGCGCTCGCCGGCCCCGCTTCGCAGCCCGACCTGACGCAGCCGCCGATCGCGAGCAGCCTGCCCTTGCCCGCCGCGACCAACTGGTGCGTCGCGCGCGGCGCGCCGAGCCCCGGTCCCGGTTCGATGCGGACATCGGCCGCGCCCTTCTCGGCCGCGCTGCCGCCGCCTGCCATGCAGGCAGTGAGCAAAAGCGAAAACATGATCAGGCTCGAAAAAGGTCGCATGGCCATGCACTTTCTCCGTCATCCCGGCGGAGGCCGGGATCTCACCGTCGCGTTGGTCCGCAATGTCGAGATCCCGGCCTCCGCCGGGATGACGATGATTACGGGTTCAGCGCCCTACTCCATCTCCCCGCGTTCGCGGCGGAGCGCATACCATTTCTGCACATTGGCATTATGTTCGGACAGGGTGCGCGCAAAGATATGCCCGCCGTCGCCCTTGGCAACGAAGAAGAGATAGTCGTTCGCTTCGGGATCGAGCACCGCCGCGATCGACGCCTTGCCGGGGTTGGCGATCGGTCCCTGCGGCAGCCCCGCCATGCTGTAGGTATTATACCCGTTCACCGCCTGGATTTCGGACCGCAATATCCGGCGACCGAGCGGCTTTCCCTTGGTGATCGGATAGATGATCGTCGGATCGGCCTGCAGTCGCATGCCCACCGCCAGCCGGTTGGTATAGACCCCGGCAACGGTGCGGCGCTCGGCGGGAACGCCGGTTTCCTTTTCGACGATCGAGGCGAGCGCCAGCGCTTCATTGCGGTTCTTGACCGCGGTGCGCGGCGTCCGTTTGGCCCACAGCTCGGCGAACGCCTTGTCCATCGCCGCTTGCATCCGCTTCACCACCGCGGCGCGGCTTTCGCCGGTGGTGAAGGCATAGCTGTCGGGCAATATGCTGCCCTCGGCGGGTACCGGGATTTCGCCCTTCAGCCGCTTTTCGGCCATCAGCCGCTCCCACACCATGATCGACGGCATGCCTTCGGGGATCATCACCAGCCGCTGGATCGTCTTGCCCGACTGGAAGAGTTCGAGGATGTCGCCCGCGTCCATCCCCTTTTCGATCTTATATTCGCCGGGCTTGATCGGATCGTCGCCGCCAAAAAAGCGCGCTTCGTTGCGAAAGCTCGACGCCGAGACGATGCCTGCGTCCTCGAGGATCTGCCCCGCCTTCGCGATGCTCGCGCCCGCCGGGATCACAACCTCGGCATCCTTCGGCGCGCCGCCCGAGCAGGCGGCGAGGAGGAGGGCCAAAATGGCGATCGTCAGCCAGCGGAACGGATGCACTTCATTCTCCCGTCGGTCGTAAGGTGCCTAAAGCCACAAAAGCCCCGCAGGTGTAGCGGCCTTTTGTGTCCTTTGTGGCTTTAAGCAAAGCCTCGGCAAGCACCAGAATGCTAGAGCATGGCCGCACAATGTAGGAAAGGGATTTTGTTCCTCCCTGTGGCGAAGCCATGGGGAGGGGGACCGCTCGCGAAGCGAGTGGTGGAGGGGCGGCGACGTCAGCGCTAAAGCCCCTCCGTCAGCGCTGCGCGCTGCCACCTCCCCACGGCTTCGCCGCAGGGAGGATCGGGTGATCAATCCACCGCCTTGACGATCACGCTCGCATTGGTGCCGCCGAAGCCGAAGCTGTTGTTGAGCGCCGCCTTCACCGGGCGTTTTTTGGCCGTGTGCGGGACCAGGTCGACGCCGTCGGTGCCTTCGTCGGGGTTGTCGAGGTTGAGCGTCGGCGGAACGATCTGGTCGCGGATCGCGAGGATGCAGAAGATCGTCTCGACCGCACCCGCGCCGCCGAGCAAATGGCCGATCGCCGATTTCGTCGAGCTCATCGACACATCGCCGATCGCGTTGCCGAACAGCCGCTTGACCGCGCCCAGCTCGATCGTGTCGGCCATCGTCGAGGTGCCGTGCGCGTTGATATAATCGATGTCCGACGGGGTCATGCCCGCCTTTTTCAGCGCCATTTCCATCGAACGGTACGCGCCCGATCCCTCGGGGTGCGGCGCGGTGACATGATAGGCATCGCCCGACAGGCCATAACCGACGACCTCGGCGTAAATCTTCGCGCCGCGCGCCTTGGCATGCTCATATTCCTCGAGCACCACGACACCCGCGCCTTCGCCCATGACGAAACCGTCGCGGTCCTTGTCATAGGGGCGGCTCGCCGCTTCGGGGCGGTCGTTATAGCTCATGTTGAGCGCGCGCGCCTGCGCAAAGCCCGCGATCCCGATCGGGCAGATCGTCGCCTCGGCGCCGCCCGCGAGCATGATGTCGGCGTCGTCGTCGCGGATCATCCGCGCCGCGTCGCCGATCGAATGCGCGCCGGTCGAACAGGCGGTGACGACGGCATGGTTCGGACCCTGCAAGCCATATTTGATGCTGACCTGCCCCGAAATCAGGTTGATCAGGCGGCCATGGACGAAGTGCGGCGACACGCGCCCCGGCCCCTTTTCGGCGAGCAGCAGGCTTTCGCTTTCGATCCCCGGCAGACCGCCGATGCCCGACCCGATCGAGCAGCCCGCGCGCAATTTCATGGCGTCGGACATATCCTCAAGGCCTGCATCCTCGATCGCCTGGCCCGCGGCGTCGATGCCATAGATGATGAACGGATCGACCTGGCGCTGCACCTTGTGATCGACGCGCTTGCCGGGGTCGAAACCATATTCATGGTCCGGTCCCTTGACCTCGCACGCGATCGTGCATTTCTGGTCGGCGGTGTCGAAGTGGGTGATCTGACCCGCACCCGATTTGCCCGCGATCAGATTTTTCCAGCTTGTTTCGACATCGCCGCCCAGCGGCGTCACCAAACCCAAACCCGTCACCACAACCCGGCGCATAATCATTCCTTTCGTCGGCCCCTGCCCCCGCAGGCGCCCGCATTACCTAATCCCAGTCACCCCGGCGAAGGGTGTCCAGAGGCACGTGACTCTGGATACGGCCTCGCCCTCTCGACCTGCTGCTACCGAAATCGCGAGATCCCGGCTTTCGCCGGGATGACGGATTTAGCGCCGTGCCGGGCTATATCCATAAAAAAAAGCTCCCCGGTCGCTGCGCACGAGCGCTCGAGACCGGGGAGCCGGATTTGCGTGGACGGCGTCGCCGCCGCATCCGGCAACGCCGGACAGGCTGGATCAGCCCTTGTTCGCTTCGATATAGTCGATCGCATCCTTGACGGTGGCGATCTTTTCCGCCGCATCGTCGGGAATTTCGACGCCGAATTCTTCTTCAAATGCCATCACCAGTTCGACGATGTCGAGGCTGTCGGCGCCCAGATCGTCGATGAAGCTCGCTTCCTCGGTGACCTTGTCGGCTTCGACGCCCAGATGTTCGACGACGATCTTCTTAACCTTTTCGGCCGAATCGCTCATGCGCTATTCCTTTTCTGACTAAGCCGTGAATGTTGGAAATTGCCCTAGTGTCCGTCGGCGGGGCTGGCAAGAGGGCTGGTAGCGACCAGTTCCTCCTCCGCCGCGCTATAGGCCGAACGCCTCCCCTTCTGTCCGTTCGGCACCTGCGTCACGAAATAGGCGGTGCCGTTGCCGGCTTCAAGATCGTACCAGAGCCCCGATCGCAATCCATAGGCGTCGCCCGAATGGCCGAGCCGCCGCCGCCCGTCGCCGAACAGGTCGTCGCGGCACCCCGCCCCGGTCGCCGCGCCGGTCCCGTTACTGTGCATCGCGGCGCCATATTCGCAGAAAAACCCGCCCGTCCCCTCACCCGTCGCCGGGCGGACCGGTGCCATCGCTTCGAGGCGCGCGAGGCTCGCGGGGGTCAGAAAATCCTCGCCGCGGCGCAGCAGCATGACCCCGATCCGCGCCAGTCCGTTCGCCGATATGCGCAGCCCGCCCTGCGGGCTGAACCCAGCGCCGTGGCGCGCGAGCCGGTAGGTTTCAAGGTCGCAGCTGCCATCGCTTGCCGGAACGACCGGACAGGCGGGACGGATGCCCTTCATGTCGTCGCGCACGGCTGAACCGTCGGCGCCGTACAGCACGACGGCGCGCGCGACCGCGGCGTCGCTGCACGCCGGCCAGTTGAAACAGGCGTCGATGCCGAGCGGGCGCAGCACCAGCCGCGCCATCGCGCGGTCAAAACGCTCGCCCGTCGCGCCTTCGATCGCGGCGGCGACGACGGGATAGTTGAGGTTGGCATAGACGAAATCGCCGCCTGGCGGGCGCGGTGCGTCCCACGCCGCCGGGTCTTGCAACGCCTGTTCCAGATCGGCGCCCAGCGGCAGCGCATAGTCGACATTGTCGGCCAGCCCGGCCCGGTGGCCGAGGAGCTGGATCAGCGTGATCGGCTGGTCGGGATAAGCGGGATGGCGCAGCCGCCAGCCCAGATAGTCTGAAACGTCGCGGTCGAGGTCGAGGCGCCCTTGCTCAACCAGACGCAGCACGCCGAGCGCAACGACCAGTTTCGATACCGACGCGATGCGGACCGGATCATCCGCGGTCAGCGGGCGCCCGCTCGCGCGGTCGGCCTGCCCGACGAGGACGCGCGTCGCGATCCTTCCGTCGCGGTCGAAATCGACCGCGACCGCGGCGGGCGCCGACGGCGCAGAGGCGAGCAAGGCGAACGCGAGCAGCATCGGCCCGTTGTGCTTGGCGGTTTTCAGTGCGTCAAGACACGGGCCGGAGAGGAACGACGCCGGATTCGCGCAAGGCCGCCGATGCCCGCTGGATCACGATTGGCGTGATCATGAAGCGGCCGAGCACCGCTTCGGGGGCGGCGTCTTCGGGTTGCCGGGTGTAGGCCAGCAAGCGGCGCCAATGCGCCTGCGCCGCCGTGACGTCGCCTTGCCGCGCGGTGACGATCGCGCGGACCATCAGATATTGCGGCTCCATATTGCTTGGCGACGGCATCTGGTCGAGCACGGTCAGCGCTTCGGCCTGTTCGCCGCGCTGCGACAGGATGAACGCCAGGGTCACCGCGGGAACGCCCGGATAGCTGTCGTCGAGCGCCAGCGACCGCCGGAGCAATATTTCTCCCTCGGCCGCTTGCCCGCAGGTGATCTTGAACAGCCCCAGAAAACCCGAGATGTCGGGGTCGAACGGGTTGAGCCGCCGCGCGGCGTCGCCCATCGTGTTGCCGCCCGAACAATTGCCGACATAGAAATTCGCCCGCGCCATGGCAAAAAGCCCCGCCGACGAGTTGGGACTGGCTTCATAGGCATTGAGCGCCAGTGCACGCGCTTCGGCAAAGGCCGCGCGTCCGGCGGGGGTCGCCCGTTGCGGCTGCCAGTCGCCAAAGCGCAGCAGCGACAGCGCGGCAAGCGCCACCGGGTCGCGGTCGTCCCGCTTCAGCGTCGCGCGCAGGCAGGCATCGACCTGCTTCGCGCCCGACGGATTGCGCATCTGGCGCAACCGGTTGAACTGCGCGAGACACGGAAAGCCGGGCGCAAAATTGTCCGGCTGGCGCTGGATCTGATCGCGGACGATGACGCCATAATCGCCCGCAATCTGGGCGATCAACGGCTCCATCGACACAAATTGCGGCGTGTCGGGGTCGGCCACGCGGATTCGCTGCGACCATATGGCGCGTTGATCGGCGACGCGGTTCAGCACCAGCGTCACTTCCGCATTGCCCTCCAGGTCGCGGACCAGCGATGTGTCGAGCCGATAGTCGGCGGTGCGCGGCGCGGCGCCGCCCGGCGCCTGCGAGCTCAGCAGATCGACCAGATCGAACCGCCGCAGACCGTCGCGCAGCTTGCCGTCGAGCGCGCGCGCCATCGCCCGCGAAGGCGCGGTGCTGCCCGCGACGGGTTCGCGCACGTCGAGGAGCGGCATCGGCTGGGCATCGCTGACGAACAATCGCTCCGGCCCGCTGCGCAGCGACCACAAGGCAAAAATCGCGAGCGCCAGCAGGACGAGCGCGACGACCCAGCGGCCATAGCGCGGCCCGTCGGCAGGCTGCGAACGGCCGGGGGCGCCCGGTTGAAGCGGTGCCCCGGCCGCGTCGGCGCGCGTGGCGGCCTTGACGTCATCCTCGCTCCCCGGCTCGTCGATCGAACGCGAAGGGGGCGCGACGCGGTACTGGACGACGACCTCATAGCTCCCCTGCGGCACCCGCAAACGATGGATCCAGGGGGTTTCGGCATAGTAGCGGTCGAGCAGGCTGCGCAGGCGTCCGACCATCACGCGCGGATAGCTGTCGACCGCCGGGTCGAAATCTTCGCTACGCCCCAGCGCCTCGGTCGCGATCGCATAGGCCTTGGGCGAACTGCGTCCGCCGCGCAGCCGATGCTCGACCAGAAACTGCAGCAAGCGCGTCAACACCGGCGACCGCACGAACATCGGGGATTCGAGCAAACGCTCCAATTCTTCCGCGATAATCCGGTCGGTGTCCCCGGTACCCTGAGTATCGTTCGCTTTCGCGTGGTCCATGCTACCCTCGATTGCCCCTGACGGGCGGTGCGGGTGATACGCCAATCAAGTCGCGCGACCAGTCCTTGTTACTTCCACGTAACGGTAACAGGAAGGCCCATCGCCATATCAGAAGAACGATGAGCCGCCAATCTCGAACGATGAAATTCGAAACAGGGTCAATAAAGGGTTATCAAATGGCGACATCAGCGCGTGTGACCCCTTGTAACTGCCGCACTTTCGCAATTCTGTCATTCTTTCAACGTCGCGGTTTTCCTACAAGGCCGCGATGTTGAGGCTGACAGGCGAAGAATGCGAGCTGGTCCCTGGCGTTCTTCAGACCCCCTTCGGCCTCAGTTCAAGACTTCGCCGGACGCCTGGCAGCCCCACCTGCCACGCGTCCGGCAAGTCGATCCCGGACCGGCGGCGGCGCCCCAGGCGTTGCATAAGCGCGGCGCGCTCGGCCACATCGGCGCCCACCAACACGCCGACCGCGAGCGCGGCCATAGCGATTTCGCGAACAAACCGATCAACAACGGTACCGATCGGCGGTCAAGTCATGCGGCCAAATCAGGCGGGCCCGATCCGAAACGCGCAGAGCTTGTTGCCGTCAAGGTCGCGGAAATAGGCGGCGTAAAAGGCCTGATCGCCGTCGTCGCCGCGCACCCCCGGGGTGCCTTCGCACGTCCCGCCCAGTTGCAACGCCTTCGCGTGGAGCGCATCGACCTTGGCGCGCTCGTCAACGACGATCGCCGCCATATGCCCGTTGCCCGCATGCATCGGCTGGCCATCATAGGGCCGCGTCACCGCGATCCCCGGCTGCCCCCAGCTCGTCGCGTAGAGCGTAAAGCCATTGTCTTCGTCCGACATCCGCATCAATTCGCTGGCGCCGATCGTCCCGAGCAGCGCGGCGTAAAAGTCGCGCGCGCGATCGATGTCGTCGGTTCCCATCGTCACATAACCCAGCATTCCCGGACTCCTTTTCAGCATCGACACGATATGGACATGACAAGGGCGTCAGCTCTGCTGACGCCCCGATCGATTGGCAATTACCTCGCAGATCAAGTCGTTGCCGGTGCCTTGCACGGGCCGGTGTGGGTGCTGGTCATCTGCATGACCATTTCCATGTCACCGCCGGTCGGCACCTTGCCCTTGGTCGTGATCGTCACGTCGGATTTCTTGGCTTCCATCGTGCCGTTCATCGCCATGTCGACGGTCTGGCCATTCGCAGTGCAGGTCCCGGCGATGTCGATTTTGCCGCCCGCAATGTCCTTTTTCGACCATTTGCATTCGCCGCCATTGCCCGGACCCTTGGCCAGTTCCGCGGCGATGTCTTCCTTGTCGACCTGCTCCTGGGTGAAGCACTGGTCCATGCCGCTGGCGCCTTCCATCATCTTGGCCATGCCCTCTTTCATTTCGGGCGGCATGCCGGGAACTTCGAACTTCACCAGCTTGATGTCGGTTTTCCAGTTGCCCGCCTCGCGCTTCACCGCGCCGCCGGCATTTTCGCTTTTGCCGCAGCCCGCGACCGCCAGGAGCGTGCCGAGAGCTGCAATCGTCAAAATCTTTTTCATACCCTGTCTCCTGTGACTTGCCGCTGCCTGCTCTGTGGCGGACTCATTGCGATTGTGGACCCGCCCCATCGATACCATATTGGCGGCAATGGCAATTCAGATTCGTACATCGCTCGATGAAATCGACACGGCGGAGGGCTATGTCCCGCACCGCCCCGCGCGCCCCGACAAGGTCGAAGGGGGCAAAAGATTTGAACTGGTTAGCGATTATGAACCGGCCGGCGACCAGCCCACCGCGATCCGCGAACTCGTCGATACCGCGCTGACCGGCGAACGCGACCAGGTGCTGCTCGGGGTCACCGGTTCGGGCAAGACCTTCACCATGGCCAAGGTCATCGACGAGTTGCAACGCCCCGCGCTGATCCTCGCGCCGAACAAGATCCTCGCCGCGCAGCTTTATGGCGAATTCAAGAGCTTCTTTCCGAACAATGCGGTCGAATATTTCGTCAGCTATTATGACTATTACCAGCCCGAAGCCTATGTGCCGCGGTCGGACACCTATATCGAGAAGGAAAGCTCGGTAAACGAGGCGATCGACCGTATGCGCCACTCGGCGACGCGCGCTCTGCTCGAACGCGACGATGTCATCATCGTCGCGTCGGTATCGTGCCTCTACGGCATCGGCTCGGTCGAGACTTACTCGGCGATGATCTTCGACCTCAAAAAGGGTCAGGTCGCCGACAATCGCGAAATCATCCGCAAGCTCGTCGCGCTGCAATACAAGCGCAACGACGCCGCCTTCGCGCGCGGCAATTTCCGCGTGCGCGGCGACAGCCTCGAAATCTTCCCCTCGCACTATGAAGACATGGCGTGGCGGATCAGCTTCTTCGGCGACGAGATCGAAGAGATCACCGAGTTCGACCCGCTCACCGGCAAGAAGATCGCGAGCCTCAACTATGTCCGCGTCTATGCGAACAGCCACTATGTCACCCCCGGCCCGACGCTGAAGCAGGCGACCGAGGCGATCCGGCACGAACTCGCCGAGCGCCTCAAGGAACTCGAGGCCGAGGGCCGCCTGCTCGAGGCGCAGCGGCTCGAACAGCGCACCAATTTCGACCTCGAGATGATTGCGGCGACGGGAAGCTGCGCCGGCATCGAGAATTACAGCCGCTTCCTCACCGGCCGCCTCCCTGGCGAGCCGCCGCCGACCCTGTTCGAATATCTGCCCGACAACGCCCTGCTCTTCGTCGACGAAAGCCACCAGACGATCCCGCAGATCGGCGCGATGTCGAAGGGCGACCATCGCCGCAAGATCACGCTGGCCGAATATGGCTTCCGCCTGCCTTCGTGCATCGACAACCGCCCGCTGCGTTTCGCCGAATGGGATCTGATGCGCCCGCAGACGGTGAGCGTGTCGGCAACCCCCGGGACATGGGAGATGGACCGCACGCAGGGTGTGTTCGCCGAACAGGTGATTCGCCCTACCGGCCTCATCGACCCGCCGGTCGAGATCAAGCCGGTCGAGGAGCAGGTCGACGACCTGATCGCCGAGGCGAAGAAAACCGCCGCCGCCGGATACCGCACCCTCGTCACCACGCTCACCAAACGCATGGCCGAGGATCTGACCGAATTCCTCCACGAGGCGGGGCTGAAGGTCCGCTACATGCACTCGGACGTCGAGACGCTCGAACGTATCGAGATCATCCGCGACCTTCGCTTGGGGGTGTTCGACGTGCTCGTCGGCATCAACCTGCTGCGCGAAGGGCTCGACATCCCCGAATGCGGGCTGGTCGCGATCCTCGACGCCGACAAGGAAGGGTTCCTGCGCAGCGAAACCAGCCTCGTCCAGACGATCGGCCGCGCCGCGCGCAACGTCGACGGCCGCGTTATCCTCTACGCCGACCGCATCACCGGCAGCATGGAACGCGCGATGCGCGAGACCGACCGCCGCCGCGAAAAGCAGGAAGCCTATAACCAGGAGCATGGCATCACGCCGCAGACGATCAAACGCAACATCGGCGACATCATCGCACATGTTGCGTCGAAGGACGGGGTGGTGATCGACATCGGCGAGGACAAGCCGCAGCACATGGTCGGCCACAACCTCCGCGCCTATATCGCCGAACTCGAAAAGAAGATGCGCGATGCGGCAGCCGACCTCGAATTCGAGGAAGCCGGGCGCCTGCGCGACGAAATCCGCAAGCTCGAGGCCGATGAACTCGGCCTGCCCCCGGACGAACAGGTGGCACCACGGGTCGGGCGCTCGAACGAGGGCAAGCCCGGCACGCGTAAAGGGCGCTTCGGGAAGCAGAGTAAGACGAAGTGGGGGCGGTAGGAACTTTTCTATCAATGTGAAATATCACATTGACATATCATCAACGTGATGCCATCTCCGCGCAATCGGACAACGCGGAGCATTTGTCATGAGCGGTCGAACCAAAGCTGATTTTCTGGAATTCCTGGACTGGCTAGGGTCAAAAGGGCTGATGCCGCTAAATACGGCTCAAGCAAGGAAGGCTGTCGCCAACAAAGTCCTTGCCGCTCTCGAAGAGGACGAGCTTTCGGACATTACCGCGCTTGATATCGATGATGTGATGCTTCGCTTCACTAACAAGTTTGGGAAAAAATACACCCCCGAGAGCCAGAGAACCTATCGCAGCCGCTTTGAAACCTCGGTAGCCGATTTTACTGCCTACTGCGAAAATCCAGTAGGCTTTCGCCCGTTGGGTCGTCCACAAATCAAGCGCCCGACATCGGAGCAACATAATGGAGGAGAAAAGAAAAAGCTGGCTCTACGCAAGCCTCCCATAAAATCGACTCCGCCCCAAGATCACTTGGCTGATGGTGAACCGTCCGGTTCAGGAAATGTCATTCCCATTCAAATCCGCCAGAATTTGACCGTTCGAATTGGACCGGTGCCCTTCGATCTGACCAAGAGCGAAGCCACGAAGATTGCCAACATTATCTTGGCACATGCGACACCCATGGACTGAACAGCTAGATGGCTGATGAACTTGACAATTCAGAAAATGTCCTTTATGAAGGACAAGCCTACCGGCTGGCAGAAACAACCGAATTCGCCCGTTGGCTCGGTTCGTTGCGGGACGTTCGCGCGATCGCCAAAATCGCCGATCGCCTGAAACGCGCGTCGAACGGCAATTTCGGAGACCATAAGTCCGTCAAGGGCGGCGTCTTTGAAATGCGGATCGACTACGGGCCGGGCTATCGGGTTTATTTCTTCCGGCGCGGTAAGGAGCTTGTCATTCTGCTATGCGGCGGCGACAAGCGCAGTCAGGATGACGACATCGCCCGCGCCAAGCGGTTGAAGGAAGAGATTGAAGGCCGTGACGGAGCTTCGCCCATTTGACGCAGCAACTTACCTCACGACAGAGGAGCATATCCTCTATTATCTCGAAGCGGCGATGGAAGGGAATGATCCCAAACATATCGCCAGCGCGCTGGGTGATGTTGCCCGCTCAAAGGGCATGAGCGAAATCGCTCGCAAGTCGGGGCTCGGTCGGCAAGCGCTTTACAACGCGCTGTCCGAAAACGGCAATCCGACACTGGAAACGCTGATGGCCGTCCTCGACGCCCTCGGCCTTGAATTGTCGGTGCAGCCCAAGAAGGCCGCCTGACCCCTTCGACCAAAGCCCCTTTGTAACCGACAAGTAACCTTGTCTCCTCGCCGCGCGCGGCCTAGCGTCCGCGCCGCAACCGGGGAGGAAAATATGAAATCGGGTCTGTCACTTATCGCTCTGGCGCTCGCCGTCGCCGCGCCCGCCGCGCTCCGCGCGCAGGACAAGCGTGACGATGCTGGCGCCGCGAAGGCAAAGGCCGAAAAGCCCGCCGATTACGAACCGCAGGTCCGCACGACGAAACTCAGCGGCACCTTCGGCGGCCAGCGGATCAACTATGCTGCGACGATCGGTGAGACGATCATCAAGAACAAGGACAGCGTTCCCGAAGTCGCGGTCGTCACCACATCCTATGTCAAGGAACCGCGCGACCCGAACCGCCCCGTGACCTTCCTGTTCAACGGTGGCCCCGGGTCGGGCACCGTCTGGCTGATGATGGGCGCCTTCGGACCGAAGCGCGTCGCGATCCCCGGCACTGGGGTCGACGACGGTGCCCCGCCCTACCCCATCGTCGACAATCCCGACGCACTGATGGACGTCACCGACGTCGTGTTCATCGATCCCCCGGGGACGGGCTTTTCGCACCTGATCGGCAAGGCCGACCCCAAGGATTATTACGGCGTCACGCAGGACGCCAAGCTGGTGGCCGAGGTGATCCGCCGCTGGCTCGCCGACAATGGCCGCTGGAACAGCCCCAAATATCTGGGCGGCGAAAGCTATGGCACGACGCGCACCGCCGCGGTTGCGCACCAGCTGATGAACGCGACCTATAATGACGTCGCGTTCAACGGGCTGATCCTGATTTCAACCGTGCTCGATTTCGCGGCGGGCGCCGACACGCCGGGCAACGAGCTGTCGCCGATCACCAACCTGCCCTCGATGGCGGTGACCGCGCTCTATCACGGCAAGGCACAGGCGGCCTCGCCCGAAGCCTTTGCCGAGGAAGCGCGCCAATGGGCGATCGGCCCCTATGCCACCGCGCTGCTCAAGGGCCAGAAACTGCAGGGCGACGAGCGCGCCGCGATCCGCCGCGAACTCGCGCGCTTCACCGGCCTGTCGGAAACCTATCTCGAACAGGCGGACCTTCGCGTGACGCCGCAGCGCTTCTACAAGGAATTGCTGCGCGACCGCGGCCTCACCGTCGGCCGCCTCGACAGTCGCTACACGGGCAAGGATTATGACAATGCGGGCGAAGGCCCCGACAATGATCCGAGCTTCTACGGCATCGACGCCAGCTACACCGCCGCGATCAACAGCTGGAGCCGCGACGGCCTCGGCTTCAAGACGGATCGCGAATATCAGTCGATCGGCGGCATCGGCGGCCAGTGGGACTGGCGGATCGGCGGCCGCGACAGCAACGCGTACCTCAACGTCGCGCCCTATATCGGGCAGGCCTTGCGCGAAAATTCGGGATTGAAGGTGCTCGTCGCGCAGGGCTGGTATGATTTCGCGACGCCCTTTTTCGCCGCCGAATATGCGCTGTCACGCACCGGCATCCCGCAGGACCGGATCACCTACACTTACTATGGTGCAGGCCATATGATGTATATCCGCGACGAGGATCGCAGCAAACTGTCGGCGGACGTGCGCGCGTTTATCGCTCGAAAATAGGCTAGTATTCTTGCCCCGTCCTTGCCCGCGGCATAAGGACCGCCACCGCAATCGGGGAGAAGATACGCATGAAATCGGGCCTGTCGCTTGTCGCCATGGCAGTTGCCGCCGCCGCGCCGTCCATCCTTTACGCGCAGGATATCGCCGACAAACCGAAAGCCGAAAAGCCCTCCGACTACGAACCCCAGGTTCGCACCACCAAACTCTCGGGTACGTTCGGGGGCCAGCGGGTCAACTATGCCGCAACGATCGGCGAGACGATCATCAAGAATAAGGACGGCGTGGCCGAGGTCGCGGTCGTCACCACCGCCTACGTCAAGGAACCGCGCGACCCGAACCGGCCCGTCACTTTCCTGTTCAACGGCGGCCCCGGGTCGGGCACCGTCTGGCTGATGATGGGCGCGTTCGGGCCGAAACGCGTCGAGATCCCGGGAAACGGCACCGACGATGGCGCCCCGCCTTACCCGATCGTCGATAATGCCGACGCGTTGATGGATGTCACCGATATGGTGTTCATCGACCCGCCCGGCACCGGCTTCTCGCACCTGATCGGCAAGGCCGATCCCAAGGATTATTATGGAGTGACGCAGGACGCCAAGCTGGTCGCCGAGGTGATCCGCCGCTGGCTGAACGATAATGGCCGCTGGAACAGCCCGAAATATCTTGGCGGTGAAAGCTACGGTACCACCCGGTCCGCCGCAGTCGCCAACCAGTTGACGAACACGACGTACAACGACGTCGCGCTGAACGGCATCATCCTCATTTCGACCGTACTCGATTTTGGCGCCGGCGCCGATGTTCCGGGCAACGAGCTGTCGCCGATCACCAACCTGCCGTCGATGGCCGTCACTGCGCTCTATCATGGCAAAGCGACCGCGACGTCGCCCGAGGCCTTTGCCGAGGAAGCCCGGCAGTGGGCGATCGGCCCCTATGCCTCGGCGCTGCTCAAAGGGCAGAAATTGCAGGGCGAGGAACGCGCCGTGATCCGCCGCGATCTGGCGCGCTTCACCGGCCTTTCCGAAACCTATCTCGACAGCACCGACCTGCGCGTCTTGCCCAACCGTTTCTACAAGGAGTTGTTGCGCGACCGCGGCCTGACCGTCGGCCGGCTCGATGCTCGCTACACGGGCCGCGACTACGACAACGCCGGTGAACGTCCCGACAACGATCCCAGCTTCTATGGCATTGATGCGAGCTATACAGCGGCGATCAACAGCTGGAGCCGCGACGGGCTGGGCTTCAAGACCGACCGTGAATATCAGTCGATCAGCAATATCAGCAGCCAGTGGGATTGGCGAATCGGCGCCCGCGACACCAACGCTTATCTGAACGTCACCCCCTATATCGGACAGGCGCTGCGCGAAAATTCAGGACTGAAGGTTCTGGTCGCACAAGGCTATTATGATTTCTCGACGCCGTTCTTCGCCGCCGAATACGCGCTGTCACGCACCGGCATCCCCCAGGACCGCATCACCTACACTTACTATGGCGCGGGCCACATGATGTACATCCGCGACGAGGATCGCAGCAAATTGTCCGCAGATGTGCGGGCGTTTATTCGGGCGCGGTAAGGAATGTCGGCTAACGACCGGTTGCGGTCATACGGTATTTCCTCTCTCCCCTTGCGGGAGAGATACGGAGGCTTGGCAGCTTGCTGCCTAGCCGCAGTTGAGAGGGGGCTCTACGCTTGCTGGCGTCCAACCCCCTCTCCAAGCTTCGCTAGCTCCTGACGGAGCAAGCTGCGCTATCCTCTCCCGCAAGGGGAGAGGAGTGGATGACCTGCTACCCCTTGAAGGAACTGACTTACCGCAACGCCCCCTTTGCCGCCTGCGCCCGCGCGTAGAGATAGAGGGCGATCAGCACGACCCAGATCACGGCGGTAAAGATCATCGGGAACACCCCGAACATTCGCATCAGGTCGCCATAATGCATGCCGAACTGATAGACGCTACTGATCGCGAGCCCGACGAGCGAGATGAGGAAGGCCGGGACCGCATGGCGGCTGCGCATCAGCAACAGGATTGAACCCAGCACCGAACCCCAGACGCCGAGCGCCCAGCCGATGTTCGCCCACATTGGAAAACTCGCGAAATAGGCTTGTTGCTCGGGCGTGAAGGCGGCCAGATATTCGGCGTTGCCCATCTTGGTCATCGTATAGTCCATCGCGCCAAAGGCGTTCCAGACCAGCGACACGGCCCCCACCACCCAGATGTGCCAGGGTGTTTTGACTGCTTCGGACATATTCATCTCCCCCTCCAGAAAGATCAGGCGAAATTACCAGATTTCTCCGTCGCCAGCAATATGGTGATATAGTCGCGCAATACAGCTATGTTGCGGTCGAAATAGCCGATGTCGCGATAGGTGCGCGCCTGCATCACCGCGCCTTCCATCACCGTCAGCACGAACTCGCCGAGCGCCTTGGTATCGGTGCCGCGCGGCAGCCGGTCCGACGCGGCGTCGAGGCAATCGGCGATCGCGGTGGACCAGTTGGTGAAATTCGCCGCCATCAGCTCGCGCACCTGCGGGTCGGGCTCGTGGATCTCGAGCGCGAGGCTGCCGATCGGGCAGCCATAGGTGCAGTCGGTGACGATCAGGTGCGTGCGATACCCCGCGAGCAGCGCGAATATCCGCTCGACCGGATCGTCGACGCCCGCCCAGTTGGGCGCGAGCAGATTATCCTCGATCCCGTCGCGATAAAATTCGAGCACGCCGATCAGCACATCCTGCTTGCCGGGGAAGAAATGATAGAGGCTGCCCGAATGGACCTGGCTGCGCGACAGGATGTCGGCGACCGAGGTCGAAAGATAGCCCTTCTCCCAGAACAGCTCCATCGCGGTCATCAAAATGCGCTGGCGCGTGTCGGCGGCGTTCATCGGCGCTATCCCGCGCGATCGTAGGCGGCGCGCAGCCGGTTCTCGACCTCGCCATCGGCGTCGGCATCGTCGGCGATGCGGATGCGGTGCGAGACCATCGCGTTCCAGCTTCCCGAAAGTTCGAGCCTGCCCGCCGGCTCCTCGCCCTTCAGCGCCAGCCCGATGTCGAAGCGATCCTTGGTCGACGGCATCAGCAGCGCGAACTGCTTCTTGCGGCGCAGGCTGACATAGCCCTTTTTCGGTGCCAGTTCGACATCGTCGCCAAAGCCCTGCACCATCGCCACCAGCCGGTCGTAGAGCGGCCGCCAATGCGCCTTCGCGCCGTCGAACGCCGCCTCGACCAGCGCGTCATCATCCTGCGACAGCGCCGACGAGGCGTTCGCCGCGTGCACGATCATATTGGCATAGCCATGCCCCAGCCCATGGTCGGCTTTGAGGTGGTTCACCAGCGCCATATGCCCGGAAATCCCGGTCTTGCGCGCGATCGCGACCCAATCGTCCAGCCCCTTGCCGGTCTTCGCTTTCAGATTCTCGCCCATCTTTTCGAATTCGTCGGACATATCATCCTCCCTCGTCAAGGCGAGTTGATTGAACATTCAACCAAGGCTTTTGTCAAGAGGCTTGGCAAGCGCGGCACCAGCCCCGATATGCGCGCCATGTGCGTCGTCGCCCTCGCCCACCGCGTCCACCCCGACTGGCCGCTGATCCTGATCGGCAACCGCGACGAGTTCCACGCGCGCGCCGCCGCGCCGCTCGCGGCGTGGGACGATGGCAGCGACATCGTCGCCGGGCGCGATTTGCAGGCGGGCGGGACGTGGCTTGGCGTCCATGCGCCCAGCGGCCGCGCGATTGTCGTCACCAATGTGCGCGGCGCGATGCCCGATCCGACGAAGGAATCGCGCGGCGCGCTCGTCACCGACATGCTGCGCGGTGACGGGCGGTTTGCCGATCCGGCCGCAGCCGACCTCGACCGTTTCAACGCCTTCAACCTGCTGGCTGTCGGCGACGGCCAGGCCCGCTTGCTGACCAATCGGCCGCTGCCGCAGATTGCCACGCTCAGCGCCGGTATCCACGCGCTCGCCAACGAGCCCGTCGACTCGCCCTGCCCGCGCGCCGAGCGCCTGCGCGCCGCATTGGCAGCGGTGGTCGAGGCGCGTGCCGACCCCGAAGGCCTGCTCGGCACGCTGACCGCGACCAGCGACCCGGCGCTGTTCCTGCGCGGCGACGTCTATGGCACGCGCGCGTCGACGCTGGTTGTGGCGGCGGCGGACGGCACGGCGAAAATGATCGAGCGCCGATATGAAGCGGGCGGCCGTCCCGTTGGAACGACCGCCCTGGAATTTCGGATTGGCGCCTAATCCTCCCTGTCGCGCAGCGATGGGGAGGTGGCAGCGCGAAGCGCTGACGGAGGGGCTATAACGCGGCCCCTCCACCATCCCCGCTTTCGCGGGGACGGTCCCCCTCCCCATCGCTGCGCGACAGGGAGGATCGAATTGCTTATTTCGGCGCGATCACCATCAGCATCTGACGGCCCTCGGTGCGCGGATGCGCCTCGACCTTCGCGATTTCCGACGTCAGTTCGGCAACGCGCTGGAGCACGTTCAGGCCAAGCTGGGTGTGGCTCATTTCACGGCCGCGGAAGCGCATGGTCATTTTGACCTTGTCGCCTTCCTCGAGGAAGTCGAAAACCTTGCGCATCTTCACATCGAAATCATGATCGTCGATGTTCGGACGCATCTTGATCTCTTTGATTTCCTGCGTCTTCTGGCTCTTGCGCGCCAGGTTCGCCTTTTTCTGGGCTTCGTATTTGAACTTGCCCACATCGAGGAATTTGCACACCGGCGGATCGGCGTTCGGGGAGACTTCGACCAGGTCCAGCCCGACGGAGGCGGCCTGTTCGATCGCTTCGGCGGTCAGCATCACGCCCAGATTTTCGCCTTCCTCGTCGATCACGCGGACCTTGGGCGAGGCGATGAATTCATTGTATCGCGGGCCGTTTTTCGGCGGCATCGGCGCCATCGGGCGGCGAGTCATGGGCGGTGGTATAGCTGTATCTCCTGATCGTGGACGGGTGGCGCGCGGAATCAGCGCGATCCACGCACGCCATGTTCATATAGTGAACGCGCACGCGCCGTAAAGGCCGCGCGTGACATTCAGGCGACGCTTTTTGGGCCGACTGTGGCGGTCAGGCCACGCCGATCACCATTTTGTCGGCGCCGGATCGACGACGCGGAAGCCGCCCGCGCCGATCTCGCTGACCTCCAGCGCGCGCTGTGCAATGCCGCGGTTGTTGAAGCGGAAAATGCCGTCGATGCCGCCGAACCCGTCGGCCGCCAGCAGCTGGTTCACCGGAAAGCTGGTGCCGGGTTTCCAGTCGCGCGCAATCCGGACGGTCAGCAGCACCGAGTCATAACCGAGGCTGGCGAGCCGGTACGGCGCCTTGCCGAAGCGGGTGCGATATTTCCCCGCGAGCTGACCATAGAGCCCGTCGGACACGCTGGCGAACCACGACCCGCGCATCACCGGGCTGCTGCCGAGCGACGCATCGGTGTTCCACAGCTCGGTCCCCAGGATCTGGCGCGGGCCGCTGCCCTTGATGACCGGAACCGCGCGGATCGCATTGCCGCCGCTGTCGGCGATCAGCACCGCATCGATCGCGCCGGCATTGGCGATCCGCCGCGCCGCGCCGGTCAGCGCAGTGGCGCTGCGGTCATAGCTTTCGACTGCGACCAGCGTCCCGCCCGCGGCGCTGACCGCGCTGCGGAAGGCCGCGACCGAACGGTCGCCATAGACGTTCTTCGGCACCAAGGCGCCAAAGCGCTGATGCCCCTTGCCGCGCGCAAAAGCGACGACGCGCTCGACCGACTGGCCGGGGACAAAGCCCATGATGAACACGCCATTGCCCGCGACGCTGCTGTCGTTCGAGAAGCTCAGCACCGGCACCTTGGCGTCGCGCGCGATCGGCGCGACCGCGGCGACGTCTTCGCTGAGCAGCGGACCGAGGATCAGCTTGTTGCCGTCGGCGACCGCCTGCCGCGCTGCCGCCGCCGCGCCGAGCGCGGTATCGTAGGTGGTGATGCGCACACGCTCGGTCCGCGAATCGAGCAGCGCCAGCGTCGTCGCATTGGCGATTGCGGTGCCGACGTCGGCGTTGGCGCCGGTCTGCGGCACCAGCAGCGCGACGCGGTGGCGATCGGTGTCGGTCGGCAGGCCGGGCCCGACATTGTCGGTCGGCGTTTCGGGCGGCGGCGGCGTCGCCGGGCCATTGCTTTTCGGCACCACCTGGCACGCGGCGAGCAACCCCGCCATCGCCACCGCGCCGAGTCCGCGCAGCAGCTGCCGCCGCGGCGATGCATATGCTTGGCGCTCGGCAGCAGTTTCTGCCATTTTCGGCGTCATGCCAGATTCGACCATCTCAAATTCTCCCTTGCCCGGTCTCTATATCGTCGCGACCCCCATCGGCAACCTCGGCGACATCAGCGCGCGCGCCGCGGCGGTGCTGGGGCGCGCCGACCTGATCGCCGCCGAAGATACCCGCGTCACGGCAAAGCTGCTTTCACATCTTGGCCTGCGCGTGCCGATGACCCCCTATCATGACCATAGCGACGAGCGGACGCGCGCGGCGCTGATCAGCCGCATGGCAGACGAAATTGTCGTTCTGGTGTCAGACGCCGGCACCCCGCTGATTTCGGACCCGGGGTACAAGCTCGTCCGCGACGCTCGCGCGGCGGGGCGGCATGTCACCACCCTGCCCGGCCCCTGCGCCGCGATCGCCGCGATCACCCTGTCGGGATTGCCGAGCGACCGCTTTTTGTTCGCAGGCTTCCTGCCCAACAAGACGAAGGCACGCGCCGACACGATTGCCGAATTTGCCGCGCTGCGCGCCACGCTTGTTTTCTACGAAAGTGGCCCGCGCCTCGCCGCCGCGCTCGCCGCGCTCGCCGAGGGACTGGGCGACCGCGAGGCGGCGGTCGCGCGCGAGATCAGCAAGCTGTACGAGGAATGCGTCACCGGCACGCTGAGCGAGCTCGCGGCGCGTTATGCCGACGCCCCGCCAAGGGGCGAGATCGTCATCGTCGTCGCCCCGCCGGGCGAAGCGGCCCCCGAAGCCGCCGATGACGCGACACTCGCCGCGGCGCTGCGCGAAGCGATGGCCGACAAGCCGGTCGCACAGGCCGCGAAAGCGGTCGCCAAACGCTTTGGGCTCGATCGCCACGACGTTTATGCCCGCGCGCTCGCGTTGAAGGATGCCGGTTGAAGCGCGCCGCCGCCGAAGCGCGCGGCCGCAAGGCCGAGCGCCGCGCGGCATGGTGGCTGCGCCTCCATGGCTGGCGCATCCTGGGTGAGCGATTACGCGTGGCGGCGGGTGAAGTCGATCTGGTCGCGCGGCGCGGGCGCGTCGTCGCCTTCATCGAGGTAAAATGGCGCGAACGCCCCGAAGACCTCGACCTCGCGATCGACCAATATCGCCTGCGCCGCGTCGCGGCGGCGGCGGAAATGCTCAGCCTGCGCTTTGCCCGGCCAGACGACGACATCCGTATCGACGTGATGCTTCTTGCGCCGGGGCGCCTGCCACGCCATCTGGTCCACGTCTGGCAGCCGTGAGGATGCTGAAACGCTTAAAGCCCCTCCCCTTCAGGGGAGGGGTGGGGTGGGGTCTCGCGAAGTAGCGCGAGGCCGATGGACCCCACCCGCTGCGACTAGGTCCGGCTTTGCCGAACCAAGTCTCGCTGCCCTCCCCTGAAGGGGAGGGAGAGAATGATTGGAGACAAGAATGACCCTGCGCGCAGCCGTGCAAATGGACCCGATGGACACTATCAACATCGGGGGCGACAGCAGTTTCCACCTGATGCTGAAAGCGCTCGAACGCGGGTACACCCTCTACCATTACGACGTGCGCGGACTGACATGGGAGGCCGGGCGGCTGACGACCAAGGCGCACCGCGTGCTCGAAGTGAAGCGCGAGGCGGGCGATCATTACCGCTTCGGCGACGAAGTCACCCTCGACCTTGGCCGCGATGTCGATGTCGTGCTGATGCGGCAGGACCCGCCGTTCGACCTCGGCTACCTGACCGGCACCTGGCTGCTCGAACGCATTGCCGGGGAAACCTTGGTCGTCAACGATCCAGTCTCGGTGCGCAACGCCCCCGAAAAGGTGTTCGTGCTCGACTATGCCGAATATATGCCGCCGACGATGGTCACGCGCGACCTCGACGCGGTAAAGGATTTTCAGGCGCGCCACGGCGCGGTCGTGATCAAGCCGCTGCACGGCAATGGCGGCAAGGCAGTGTTCAAGATCGACGCCGACGGCAGCAATTTGGGCGCGCTCGTCGAGCTGTTCGGGCAGGTATGGCCCGAACCCTTCATGGTCCAGCAGTTCCTGCCCAGCGTCGCGCAAGGCGACAAGCGCATCGTCCTCGTCGACGGCGAGGTCGCGGGCGCGATCAACCGCAAGCCCGGCGAGGGCGAATTCCGCTCGAACCTCGCGGTCGGCGGCTATGCCGAGGCGGCCGAGCTGACCCCGCGCGAACAGGAAATCTGCGCCGCGCTCGGCCCGGCGCTCAGGGAGCGGGGGCTGATCTTCGTCGGCATCGACGTGATCGGCGGCGAATGGCTGACCGAAATCAACGTCACCTCACCCACCGGCATCGTTGCGATCGACCGCTTCAACAACAGCGATACGGCGGGCATGATCTGGGAAGCGATCAAACGAAGGATCGGTTAGCCAATGTTATGCGTCATTGCGAGGAGCGAAGCGACGAAGCAATCCCGAGCGGTGTAAGGCCGCCTCTGGATTGCTTCGCTTCGCTCGCAATGACAAGGCTTGTTGAACGATGACCGATTTCATCCTGAACCTGATCCAGAGCTGGGGCTACGCCGGGATATTCATCCTCATGTTCCTGGAAAATGTGTTCCCGCCGATCCCGTCGGAGGTCATCATGGGCCTTGGCGGCATCGCGGTGGCAAAGGGCCATTTCGACTTCTGGACCCTGGTCGCGGTCGCGGTCGCCGGGACGACCGCGGGCAATTGGGTGTGGTACGGGGTCGGGCGCTGGATCGGCTATAAACGGCTCAAACCCTTCATCGACCGCCACGGCCGCTGGCTGACCCTCGACTGGGACGAGGTCGAAAAACTGCATAGCTGGTTCCTGAAATATGGCCCCGGCATCGTGTTCGTGGCACGCTTCATGCCGGTCGCGCGCACGATGGTGTCGCTGCCCGCGGGCATGGTGAAGATGAACCAGGCGAAATTCCTGGCGTGGACCGCCGCCGGATCGACGATCTGGATCAGTGCGCTGGCCGGCGCGGGTAACTGGTTCGGCGGCCAGTTCGCCAATCTGGATGCCTTCGTCGGCCCGGTGGCGCTGGTGGCGATCGGATCGCTGGTGCTGCTCTATGTGTACCGGGTGATTACGTGGAAGCCGTCGAGCCTCAGCGAGAAATAGAGCTTCCCCGGCCCCCGTTCATGTCGAGCGAAGTCGAGACACGCGAAGGCATGCAAAACCAAGCGTCTCTCGACTTCGCTCGAGACGAACGGAAAGAGAAAAGCCCCCTAAGCCCGCGGGTGCGCGCTGCGGTAAATGTCCAGCAGATGCGCGGCATCGACCGCGGTGTACACCTGCGTCGAGGCCAGGCTCGCATGGCCGAGCAATTCCTGCAGGCTGCGCAAATCAGCGCCACCCGCCAGCAGATGCGTGGCGAAACTGTGCCGCAGCGCATGCGGCGTCGTGCGTTCGGGCAGCCCCAATGCGCGCCGCGCCGCGCGCACGCTCGCGCGCACCACGCCGGGCTGGAGCGGGCCGCCGCGCGCGCCGAGGAACAACGGGGTCTCCTTCGCGATCGGATAAGGGCAGGCCGCGACATAGCGGGCCACCGCCGCCGCGACCGCGGGCAGGATCGGTACGATCCGCGTCTTGTTGCGCTTGCCGGTGACGCGCAGCGTGTCGTCCAGCGGCAGCGCCGCACCGGTCAGCCCCAGCGCTTCGCCGATACGCAGCCCCGCGCCATAGAGCAGCAGCAGCAGCGCAAAATCGCGCGCGCCGACCCAGCCCTCGCGCGCATTGTCCGCGACGTCCTCTGCCAGTTGCAACGCTTCGGCGGGCGCGACGGGGCGCGGCAGCCCCTTCTTGACGCGCGGCCCGCGCATTTGCGGCACGCTGGTGTTTGATCCGCCGACGAAGCGCAGGAAGGTACGCAGCGCCGACAGCTCGCGCGCCGCCGACGCATTGCCCAGCCCCTCGGCGCGGCGTTCGGCGAGATAGGCGCGCAGGTCATTCGGGGTCAGGCTTTTGAGGATGCGCGCATCGACCACGCCGCCTTGATGACGCGACAGGAAGGCGCAAAAGCGCGTCGCGGTCGCGATATAGGCGCGGCGCGTATGCTCCGAGCGGCGCCGTTCGTACGCCAGATGGGCGTCCCAGTCGCGGATAAGCGTATCAGCCAACCTAAATTCCGTTCGGGCTGAGCTTGTCGAAGCCCCGTCCTTTCTTCCAGCCTCGAGAAAAGGAAGAACGGCCCTTCGACAAGCTCAGGGCGAACGGGCTTTGGAGGAACCTAACCCGTCCGCACCACCTCGGAAAGGATTGAGTCGAGCAGCAAAATCCCCGCGTCGGTCACCGCCAGCCGGTCGCTCGCCGCGCGCATCAGCCCCTGATGCGCAAGCCGCGCCACCGCGCCCGCATCGACGAACGCCTCGCGCCCTAGCCCGCTCCGCGCCTCGACGCGGCGAAGGTCGATGCCTTCATTGAGCCGCAGCCCCATCAGCATCGCCTCGGTCGCGCGTTCGTGCGCGGGCAGGTCGCTCTCGCCCTTGATTCCGTGGCCGTTGCGCTCGACCGCCGCGACGAAATTCTCGGGCTTCTTGTGCCGCTCGGTCGCTTGGCCCGTGCGCCGCCCGTGCGCGCCCGGCCCGACCCCCGCATAATCGCCATAACGCCAGTAAGTCAGATTATGCCGACTCTCCTCACCGGGCCGCGCGTGGTTCGACACCTCGTAGCGCGGCAGTCCGGCGGCGCGGGTCAGCGCCTGCGTCGCGTCGAACAGGTCCGCCGCTGCGTCGCCGTCGGGAATGACAAGCTCGCCCTTCGCCGCGAGCGTAGCGAAGCGCGTCCCCGGCTCGATGGTGAGCTGGTACAGCGACAAATGCCCCGTCCCGAACGCCAGCGCCCCCGCCAGCTCGCGCTCCCAATCGGTCAGCGCCTGCCCCGGCCGCGCGTAAATCAGGTCGAAACTCGCGCGCGGAAAATAAGTTTGCGCCGCCGCAATCGCCCGCCGCGCCTCGTCGCCGCTGTGCGCGCGGCCCAGAAATTCAAGCACTTGCGGATCGAAGCTCTGGACGCCGATCGATACGCGATTGACCCCCGCCGCCGCCAGATCGGCGAAAGCGGCGACTTCGACCGAATTGGGGTTCGCTTCCAGCGTGATTTCGCAATCGTCGGCCAGCCCCCAAAGCGCCGCCGCCTCGGCGATCACCGCCGCCACCGTCGCGGGCGGCATCAGGCTCGGGGTGCCGCCCCCGAAAAAGATCGACGACACGGCCCGCCCCGGCAGCAGCATGGCCTCATGCCGCAAATCCGCCAGCAACGCCGCGCGCCAGACCTGCTGATCGACGCTTTCGCGTACATGGCTGTTGAAGTCGCAATAGGGGCATTTGCTGACGCAGAACGGCCAATGGACATAAAGGGCGAGCGGTTCGGCCATACGGGGCGATATAGCGATGCCTATCTATCTTCGTCATGCTGAACTTGTTTCAGCATCCATGGCCGGACGCCGAATTTGGGGCGGCGCCGAAGGAAACGGCGGGCCATTGACCCTGAAACAAGTTCAGGGTGACGAGGTTTGGGAGGTCGGCCTTCTAAAACGCCCCCGCCACCAGTTTCGCAAACGCGTCCGCCCGGTGGCTGATCGCATGCTTTTCGGCCGGGTCGATTTCGGCATAAGTCAACGACTTGCCAGTCGGCACGAACACCGGATCATAACCGAAGCCCAGCAGCCCGCGCGGTGGCCACGTCAGGCTGCCCTCGGCACGCCCCTCAAACACTTCGGCATGGCCATCGGGCCACGCGAGCGCGAGGGTGCAGACGAAACAGGCGCTGCGATCGACGTCACCCCCCTGCTCCGCGAGCAGCCCTTCGACCTTGCCCATCGCCATATACCAGTCGCGGCCCGGCTCGCCTTCGAAAGCCTGCCGTTCGGCCCAATCGGCGGTATAGACCCCCGGCCGCCCGCCCAGCGCGGCAACCTCGAGCCCACTGTCGTCGGCGAGTGCGGGCAGCCCAGCCGCCGATGCGCTCGCATGCGCCTTCAGCAGCGCATTTTCGCGGAACGTCGTCCCCGTCTCCTCGGGCTCGGGCAGGCCAAGGTCGCCCGCCGACACCGGCTCGATCCCGAAGGGCAAGAGCAGCGCCCGAATCTCGCGCACCTTGCCCGCATTGTGGCTGGCGATGACGAGTTTGCCGGGGTTCAGTTTGCGGGTCATTCGATGATCCTTCTTTCGTCATGCCGCACTTGATCCGGCATCCATTCCAGCATCGCCGTCATGGACCCCGGATCAAGTCCGGGGTGACGAACATTATTTACCGCCCGGTGGCCTTGTCCTGCGCCGCAAATATCTCGCCGCAGCCGATGCGCGCCAGCCGCAGCAGGCGCAGCAGGCCTTCCTCGTCATAGGTCGCGCCCTCGGCGCTTGCCTGTACCTCGACGATCTGACCCTTGCCGGTCAGCACAAAATTGCCGTCGGCTTCGGCGACCGAATCCTCGTCATAGTCAAGGTCGAGCACCGGCGTTCCCTGGTAGATGCCGCACGAGATCGCGCCGACCTTGTCCGCGATCGGATCCTCGGCGATCGTTTTCGCCGCAAGCAGCTTGTCGACCGCCAGCCGCATGGCGACCCATGCGCCCGAAATCGACGCGGTGCGGGTGCCGCCGTCGGCCTGGATGACGTCGCAATCGATGACGATCTGCCGCTCACCGAGCTTCTTCATGTCGACGACGGCGCGCAAGCTGCGCCCGATAAGCCGCTGGATTTCCTGCGTCCGCCCCGACTGCTTGCCCTTGGCCGCCTCGCGGCTGCCGCGAGTGTGCGTCGCGCGGGGCAGCATGCCATATTCGGCGGTGACCCAGCCCGCCCCTTTACCGCGCATCCACGACGGCACTTTTTCATCGACGCTGGCGGTCACCAGCACCTTGGTATTGCCAAAGCTGACGAGGACGCTGCCTTCGGCATGAATGGTGAAATTGGTTTCGATGCCGATCGATCGCATCTGGTCGGGGGCGCGGCCGGAGGGGCGCATATACAGTCCTTTCATTAGTGATTGCGGTGGCCCTTAGGCTGCCCCCCTCCTTCGCTCAACCGCATCTTGAAGAATTCGAGGATTTCGTCGCGCGCGTGCACCGTCGGCTGCCCCGCTTCGTCGATCAGGTGGATCGTCACCACGCTGTGCGGGTTCTTCATCGGGCTGTCGGGGTTCGCGGCTTCGTCGGGCAGCACCTTGCCGATGAAGCGGTCGCCGAGCGCATCTTCATAGGCCGCGAAGCGCGCCGACTTGCAATATTTGTCGCCCTCGAAACGGTAGGCGAGCACGGTCAGGTCCTCGGCCTCCATCCGCGCCTTGACCGCGGCGAGTTCGTCAGGGGCGATATGCATCCCCGCGGGATCATTGAGCGGCAGCGACGGCTGCGCCAGCACCGGCGCGAGGACCGCGGGTTCGAGCATCATCGACAGCGCGAAATTGCCCGTGAAGCACATGCCGATCGCGCCGACGCCCTTGCCGCCGCACTCGCGATGCGCCTGCGCCGCCAGCGCGCGCAGCCACTGTGTCGCGGGCGAGCTTTCGTTCGCCTGAAAAGCGCGGAACTGGCGGCTGATGCACCCGCCGAACATCGTGAACAGCGCCCCGGGCATACGCGGCACGGCGCCGTCTTTCCCGAAGATGTGCGGCATATAGACGGTGAAGCCCGCGTCGCGGACCCAGCGCGCGAAACGCGCGACATGCGGGCTGATGCCGGGCATTTCGGTCATCACGACCACCGCGGGGCCGCGGCCCATCGTGTAAACGCGGTGCTTGCGGCCGAGCAGGATGATGTCGCGGTGGTCGAAATCGTCGAGCGGGTCGTCGCGGTCGAGCGGGCGTGTGGTCATGGCGTTCTCCCCCGGGGAGAGGCTAGCGGCGATCTGGCGCAACACAATCCTCCCTGTGGCGAAGCCATGGGGAGGTGGCAGCGCGAAGCGCTGACGGAGGGGCTATGGCGCCAGCGTCGCAGCCCCTCCACCACGCCCTGCGGGCGCGGTCCCCCTCCCCATGGCTTCGCGACGGGGAGGATCATGCGCTTGCCCCCGCCCCTCCCCATCCCTAAATCCCCCCTATGACGACCCCGCCGATCACCGAACTGACCACGCGCGCGCGCGACGTGTTCCGGCTCGTCGTCGACGCCTATCTCGAAACCGGGCAGCCGATCGGGTCGCGCACACTGTCAAAACTCGCGAGCCTCAACCTTTCGCCCGCCTCGATCCGCAACGTCATGCAGGATCTGGAGGAATTCGGTCTGCTCGCCAGCCCGCATACCAGCGCCGGGCGGCTGCCGACAGAGCAAGGCCTGCGCCTCTTCGTCGACGGCATGATGCAGGTCGCCGAACCGTCGGCCGAGGACCGCGCGCAGATCGAAGCGTCGCTTGCCGACGCTGGCCCGATCGAGAGCGCGCTCGCGCAGGCGACCTCGGCGCTGTCGGGTCTCTCGGCCTGCGCGGGCCTTGTCCTCGTTCCCAAGCACGAGCGCGTGCTGAAGCAGCTTGCCTTCGTGCCTTTATCGGCGAACCAGTCGCTCGTCGTGCTGGTGGCGGGCGACGGCGCCGTCGAGAATCGCGTCATCGATATTCCGCCCGGGCTCAATCCGTCGTCGCTGGTCGAGGCGGGCAATTATATCTCGTCGATGCTCAGCGGCCTGACGCTGACCGAAGCGATGGCGCGGGTGCGGCGCGAGATCGAGGCCGAACGCATCGCGATCGACCGCGCGGCGCAGGATCTCGTCAGCCGCGGCCTCGCGATCTGGTCGTCGGACGGCGCCGACCGCCCGGTGCTGATCGTGCGCGGACAAGCGAATCTGCTCGACGAGAATGCGGTCGGCGACCTCGACCGCGTCCGCCAGCTGCTCGACGAGCTCGAAACCAAACAGGACATTGCGCAGCTGCTCGACAGCGCGCGCGAGGGCAGCGCAACCCGGATTTTCATCGGATCGGAAAATAAATTATTCTCGCTTTCGGGCTCGTCCGTGATAGCGGCGCCCTATCGCGGATCGGACGGGCGCGTGGTCGGCGTGGTCGGGGTCATTGGCCCCACCCGCTTGAACTATGCCCGCATCGTACCCATGGTGGATTTCACCGCACAATCGCTCTCCAGACTGATACGATAGGTTTATGACGACACAAGAAAACGACACGCCGGTCGACGACGGCGCGAACACCGAAGCCGAAGCTGCCGAAGCCGCAGCGCCCGCCGAAGATACCAATGACGAGGCGGCGCAGCTCGCCGAACAGCTCGCCGCGCTGCAGCAGGACCTGCTCTATGCGCGCGCCGAGACGCAGAATGTCACGCGCCGCAAGGACAAGGAAATCGCCGACGCGCACGCCTATGCCGCGACCAAATTTGCGCGCGATATCTTGTCGGTCGCAGACAACCTCGGCCGCGCGCTGGCGGCGCTGACCGACGAACAGCGCGCCAACGAGGGCATCAAGCCGCTGATCACCGGGCTTGAAGCCACCGAGCGCGAATTGCTCGGCGTCTTCGAACGCCACGGCATCACGCGCATCGCGGCAATCGGCCTGCCGCTCGACCCGAACCAGCATCAGGCGATGCTCGAAATCCCCAGCGACAAGGCGCCGGGAACGATCGTGCAGGAAATGCAGGCGGGTTATATGCTGAAGGACCGCCTGCTGCGCCCCGCGATGGTGGGGGTTGCGAAGGCGGCAAGCTAATCTTTAAGTCATCGTCACCCCGGACTTGATCCGGGGTCCCGCTTAGCAACGATGAATAGCGGGACCCCCCGGATCAAGTCCGGGGTGACGAGTTCACTTTGGGCGCCTATGCTGCCTTGCGCAGCTTCGCGAGCTTCTTCAGCACCATCTCGCGCTTCAACCGCGACAGATGGTCGATGAAGAGGATGCCTTCCAGATGGTCATGCTCGTGCTGGATGCACGTCGCCATCAGCCCGGTCATGCGCTCCTGATGAGGCTTGCCGTCTTCGTCCTGCCAATCGACCGTGACTTCGGCGGGGCGCGTCACATCGGCATATTGTTCGGGGACCGACAGGCAGCCTTCCTGATAGACGCTGTGCTCCTCGCTCTCGTCCGAAAAGACGGGATTGATGAAGACGCGCGGGCTCCGGATCACCTTCTTGCCCTCGGGGTCTTCGGGATCGGCTTCCTGCAGGTCGATGACGAGGATGCGCTTCGGCACCCCGACCTGGATCGCAGCCAGCCCGATGCCGGGGGCGTCGTACATCGTCTCGAACATATCGGCGACCAGCTGCTTCAGCTCGGCATCGAAGGTCTCGACGGGCTTGGAAATGACGCGCAGCCGGGGGTCCGGGGTCTCTATGATGGGTAGGATGGCCATGGGGTGCAGGTATGGTCGGCGGGGCGTGGGGTCAAGGGGCGAACTTGTGCCGCAAATGAGCCTGTTTTGTGGGCGAACGCCATCTTGCTCGGAATCGCCTAACGTGAATGCGATTGTCCGAGGTTAGCGGGTGCGGTCGAACTCTTCGACCTTTGTCGATTTCAGCTCGAACCAATCGCCGATGCGCAGATGCAGCGCGCTTTTGCGGCGAACGCAGTTGCGCGAAGCAATCGCTTCAATGATCGAGCTAATGACATAGGCCAAAGAGCGGGCCGTCACCCATGCAAGTTCTTGCACGGTTGCGCCGTTCCTTTGTGCTCGTGAGAATGCCGTCTTGCGGCAGCAAAAAAGGCCGCATTCGCGACCTCTGCTCGCAATTGTGCAAGCATCTCCACTTTGCGAAGATTCCGGGCCACGTCAAGGTATCAGTTCCTCGCAGTTCGGTTCCGATGCTGGCTACCCCACCGGCCTTCTTGCCCTGAGCGCCTGCGCCAGCGTCCCCTCATCCAGATAATCGAGCTCACCGCCCACCGGCAGACCATGCGCCAGCTGCGTGAGCCGTACCGGATAACCCTCCAGCCGCTCGGCGAGATAATGCGCGGTCGTCTGGCCCTCCAAGGTCGCATTCATCGCCAGCACAACCTCGTCGATCCCGCCCGCGGCGACGCGCGCGACGAGGGCGTCGATGCTGAGATCCTGCGGGCGCACGCCTTCCAGCGCCGACAGCCGACCGCCGAGCACATGATATTTGCCGGGGAACAGCCGCGACTTGTCGAGCGCCCAGAGGTCGGAGACTTCCTCGACGACGCACAGGCTGCGATCGTCACGGCGCGGGTCGGCGCAGATTGCGCAGGGGTCGCTCGTGTCGACATTGCCGCAGGTGCCGCAGGTGACGAGCCGCTCGGACACTGTCTGGAGCGCCGCGAGCAGCGGTGCGAACGCGCTCTCACGCTTTTTCATCAGGTGCAGCACGGCGCGCCGCGCCGACCGCGGGCCGAGGCCCGGCAAGCGGGCGAGTTGCTGGACGAGCGCTTCGATTTCGGTGGAGGCCATACACAGCACCTATCCCGGCCCGCGCGGTCGCACAACAATCCTCTCCCCTTGCGGGAGAGGATGCCGCAGCTTGGCGCGGAGCGCCTAGCGAAGGCTGGAGAGGGGTTGCGACGGTACAATCCCCTCTCCCGCTGCGACTAGCGAGCAAGCTCGCAAGTCTCGCTGCCCTCTCCCGCAAGGGGAGAGGGGCTTGCACCATGCGTCGCCCTCCGCCAAAGCCCGCACCCATGCGTATCGCCTTCATGGGAACGCCGCCCTTTGCGGTACCAACGCTCGCCGCGCTCCACGCCGCGGGGCATGAGATTGCGTGCGTCTATACCCAGCCCCCCCGCCCGGCGCAGCGCGGCAAGAAACTGCAGAAGAGTCCGGTGCAGGTGTGGGCCGAAGAACATGACCTGCCCGTCCGCACGCCAAAAAGCCTGAGGAACGACGAAGCACAGGCCGAATTCGCCGCGCTCGACCTCGATGTCGCGGTCGTTGCCGCTTACGGCCTGATCCTACCGCAGGCGGTGCTCGATGCCCCGCGCGAAGGCTGCCTCAACGTCCATGGTTCGATCCTGCCGCGCTGGCGCGGCGCCGCGCCGGTGCAGCGCGCGATCCTGGCGGGCGATGCCGAAACGGGCGTGACGATCATGCAGATGGACGCCGGGCTCGACACCGGCGCGATGCGGCTCGTCGAGGCAACGCCGATCGGGCGCAAGACCGCGGGCGTGCTGACCCACGAGCTTGCCGAAATGGGCGCATTGATGATGGTCAAGGTGCTGAGCGACCTCCACGCCTTCATGCCCGAACCCCAGCCCGGCGACGGCGTCACCTATGCCGCCAAGATCGACAAGAGCGAAGCGCGGCTCGATTTCCTGCCCAGCGCGGCGCAGGTCGAACGGCAGATTCGCGCGTTCAACCCGATGCCCGGCGCGTTTTTCGAGCTGGAGGGTGAGCGGTACAAGATGTTGGCGGCCGAGGTCGTCCACCCCGCCGAGACGGTCTTGGGCGCGGCGCCCGGCGTCACGCTCGACGACGCGCTCACCATCGCCTGCAACCCCGGCGCGATCCGCGCCACGCGCGTCCAGCGCGCGGGCAAGCCCGCGATGGAGGCGGGCGAATTGCTGCGCGGACGGGCAATCCCGGCAGGTACGCGCTTGGCATGACACACCGACTCCTCCCTCGTCACCCCGGACTTGATCCGGGGTCCACTCCAGCGCTGACGACATGGACCCCGGATCAAGTCCGGGGTGACGATTATGGGAAAGAAGGGTCGGCATGACCCGCTTCGCCCTCACCATCGAATATGACGGCCGCCCCTTCATGGGCTGGCAGCGGCAGGCGCATGGCCCCAGTGTGCAGCAGGCGATCGAGGAGGCGATCCACCGCTTCACCGCAGAGACGGTACAGGTCTTCAGCGCCGGGCGCACCGATGCCGGGGTGCATGCGATCGCGATGCGCGCGCATGTCGACATCGAAAAGCCGCTGACCCCGTTCAAGCTGACCGAGGCGCTCAACGCGCAGCTGCGCCCCGCGCCGATCGCGATCGTCGGATGCGAGATCGTCGCCGACGATTGGCACGCGCGCTTTGCCTGCACCGGGCGCGCGTATGAATATCGCATCGTCAACCGCCGCGCGCCGCTGACATGGGACAAGGGGCTGTCGTGGCAGGTCGCGCGCCCGCTCGACAGTGATGCGATGCACGCCGCGGCGCAGCAGCTGATCGGCCTTCATGATTTCACGACCTTCCGCTCGGCGCATTGCCAGTCGCAGAGTCCGGAGAAGACGCTGGATAAGCTGTCGGTCAGCCGTCACGGCGAAGAGATTATCGTCGAAGCCGCGGCGCGCAGCTTCCTCCACCATCAGGTGCGCTCGATGGTCGGCTGCCTCGCGCTCGTCGGCTATGGCAAATGGTCGGCGGGTGACCTCAAAGCGGCGCTCGATGCGGCCGACCGCAACGCGCTGGGCCTCAACGCGCCGCCCGACGGGCTCTATTTTGTGAGCGCGACCTATCCTTAGCTCGTCATTGCGAGCGAAGCGAAGCAATCCAGGGCGGTTTACGCCTACTCTGGATTGCCGCGTCGCTTCGCTCCTCGTAATGACGACAAAAAAAAGGGCGGCCCTCGCGGACCGCCCTTTTATCTATCGCTGCGCGAGGCGCTTACACTTTTTCAGCATAATACAGCGGCGCATGCTCGTTGAGGATCTGGAGAATCTTCGCCTGCGCAGTCTTTTCGTCGCTTTCTTCCATCGCGCCAAGTTCGCGCGCGAGGCGGCTCGACGCCGCTTCGAAGATCTGGCGCTCCGAATAGCTCTGCTCGGGCTGGTCGTCGGCGCGGAACAGGTCGCGGGTCACTTCGGCGATCGACACGAGGTCGCCCGAGTTGATCTTTGCTTCATATTCCTGCGCGCGGCGCGACCACATGGTGCGCTTTACCTTCGGCTTGGTGGTCAGGACCTGCAGCGCTTCCTTCAGCGTCTTGTCCGACGACAGTTTGCGCATACCCACGCCTTCGGCCTTGTTCGTCGGCACGCGAAGCGTCATTTTTTCCTTTTCAAAGCGCAGGACATAAAGTTCGAGCTGCATGCCGGCGATTTCCGACCGCTGCAATTCAATGACGCGCCCCACGCCATGCTTGGGATAAACAACATAATCGCCGACTTCGAACAAGAGCGTGCTCACGGACATGCAAATTCCTTTTGTTGTGCCTTGACCCCGATCTGAAACTGCGACAACAGCGGCGCTTCCCGCCCTCTAGCCAAGGGGGACCTACGATCGCTCGGCGCTAGCCAGTCAGAGTGACAAGGGATATGGCTCCATCGGAACGCCGAAAAGCGCCCCAGCCCAGCGACGGGAAGAGGCAGAATGTCGGCGCGTTGATATTTATTATAACAGATTCGCAACAAAATTGCCACCCCCGCCCGGGATTGCGCCTGGGCGACGCCTTGACGGCTGCGCGAACGCGTTTCAGGTTGAAACGAAAGCCAAGAATGGGAGCGGGTATGAAAGATCAGATCTGGTGGATTACGGGCGCCTCGTCGGGAATCGGTGCGGCACTGGCCCGCGCGCTCGGCGCGCGCGGCGCCAAGCTGATCCTGTCGGGACGCAATGTCGCCGCGCTGGAGGCGGTCGCTGCCGCCTGCGCGACCGAGACACTGGTGCTGCCGTTCGAGGCGACCGACTATGCCGCCCTTCCCGCCATCGCCGAGAAAGCATGGGGCTGGCAGGGCCGCATCGACGGGCTGGTCAACAACGCCGGCATCTCGCAGCGCAGCCTGGCGATCGACACCGGCTTGGCCGTCTATCAACAGATTGTCGCGGTCGACCTGCTCGCCCCGATCGCGCTGACCCAGCAACTGCTGCGACGCATGGTCGAGGCGGGCGGCGGCCAGATCGTCGCGATCTCCAGCGTCGCGGGCATCGTCGGGGTGCCGCTGCGCAGCGCCTATTGCGCCGCCAAGCACGGCCTGATCGGCTATCACGACAGCGTCCGCGCCGAGAATGAGCATCTGGGATTGAAGGTGCTGGTCGTCGCGCCGGGGTCGGTGCAGACCAACGTCAGCCGCAACGCGCTCAACGCCGACGGCAGCGTCCGTGGGGAGAGCGACGCCGCGATCGACAATGGCCTGTCGCCTGACTTCGCCGCCGCGCAGATATTGGCGGCGGTCGATGCCGGCACACGCGAACTGGTGGTCGCCGAGGGCGCCGAGGCCGCGATTGCGGACCTGCGCCGCAGCGACCCCGACGCGCTGTTCGACCGCATGAGCGCAATGGTGCAGGCGGGCTATGCGCAGCAGATGAAGGCGGCGAAGTCGGCGTAGATGGTGGGTGACGGGCGGTGGTTGCCGTAACGACGAGCCAGCCCCTCTCCTTCAGGGGAGGGGCAACGAAGACTTGGCAGCTTGCTGCCTAGTCGTAGTGGGGTGGGGGCTAGCAGCGTAGCGCTATGCCGATGGCCCCCACCCGCTGCGACTAACGAACAAGTTCGTAAGTCTCGCTGCCCTCCCCTGAAGGGGAGGGCGTGTCGTTGCCACGACGTCCACTCCCCACCCCAAACCACCCCCCTGGATCGCTCCGACGTCACCTCGCTTTGCCCGGATGCGTGCTTTGCCTGTCGCTCCACCCGAAGGCGCCCATCGCCCTAGCCCCTTCCCTCTTGCACTCGCGCGCCAAATGGGTCACACCTTTACGTGAACGTAAAGGTAAAGCGCCTGCGAGAGGATTCTTCCCCATGACCGACATCCCGACCTTCGACACGATCAAGCTGGACAGCGCCGACAATGTCGCGACGATCACGCTCAATCGCCCCGACCGGCTCAATTCGATGCCGCCCACGATGGCCGACGATATTCGCGAAGCGCTGGATCATCTGCCGGGTCTCGGCGCGCGCGCGCTGCTGATCACCGGCGAGGGACGCGGTTTCTGTTCGGGCGCCGACCTGGCGGGCGATCGTTCCGCCGGCGGTGCGGTCAGCGGCGGCGCGCGGAGCCGCAACGCCCTGCGCGGGCATTACAATCCGATGCTGCTCGCGCTCGCCAACCTCGACATCCCCGTGGTCGTCGCGGTCAACGGCCCCGCGGCGGGCGTCGGGTGCAGCTTTGCGCTGTCGGGCGATTTCACCATCGCGGGCAAGAGCGCCTATTTCCTCCAGGCCTTCGTCAACATCGGGCTTGTCCCCGACGGCGGCTCATCATGGTTGCTGCCCCGGCTGGTCGGCGTGCCGCGCGCGTTGCAGATGATGATGCTCGGCGAAAAAATCTCCGCCGACCAGGCCGCCGATTGGGGCATGATCTACAAGAGCGTCGAGGATGCCGAGCTGATGACCGAGGCCAAGGCGCTCGCGACGCGGCTCGCAAACGGTCCAACGATCGCGCTCGGCACAATGCGCAAGGTGCTGCGCGACGGGCTGACGCAGGATTTCGCAACGACGCTCGACGCCGAAGCCAAGGGCCAGTTCATCGCGGGCGGCACCGCCGATGCGATGGAAGGGATCATGGCGTTCCAGCAGAAGCGCAAGACCGAGTTCAAGGGGAGGTAACAGCACGTCGCCCCCGCGAAGGCGGGGGCCGCTGGAGGGTTCATGCAAGGCCGATGGCGGCCCCCGCCTTCGCGGGGGCGACGTCAATCTACTCCGCCGCTTCCTCGACCATCACCTTCTTGTAGATGCTGTTCTTCGGATAGCCGCAGATGCGCATCACCATCGGTTCGAAGAATTCCAGCGGCTCGCTGTCATAATCGGGGTCGAACGCCGGGGCGTCATATTTTTCGCAGAATTCGGCGCACGCCGCGTAGTGGGGGTGATCCTTGAACTGGTCGCGCATGTCGCGGTCAAGGCCGATATAATGGAAGAAATAATGGCCCTGGAAAATGCCGTGATGCTGGACGATCCACAGGTTTTCTTCTGACAGGAAGGGTTTGAGGATCGCCGCCGCGACGTCGGGGTGGTTGAACGCGCCGAGCGTATCGCCGATGTCGTGAAGCAGCGCCATCACGACATATTCCTCGTCGCGGCCATCCCTATGCGCTCTGGTCGCGGTCTGCAGGCAATGTTCGAGCCGGTCGACGGGGAAACCGCCATAATCGCCGCCCAGCAGTTTCAGATGGTCGAGGATGCGCTTGCCGTTCTGCGGCGCGAATTCCTTTTGCTCGCGCGCGATAATGTCCCAGTCGTCCTGCGTCCCGTCGATCATCGACCGGAAAGTCGCATGGTCGTGCGTCATCTCGTTCATGGCAGCCTCTCCTCTTTGGCGGCCAATCTACGACATTCGTTTCAGTTTGCAACGCTCCACGCGCGCCCCGATCATTCTTCGGGCGCGTAGGTGACCCCATATTTGAGCGCTTCGTCGAGCGTCAGGCAGCGGCGGGTCGACTTATTCTCCTCGGTCGCCACGGCTTGCTGGCGATACATGACCTCGGTCAGCAATTTTCGCGAGATGCCCATGCGGATCAGGAAATCATTGTCCTCGCTGGCCAGCAACGCCGAATCCTGTTCGATGTCGCCGATCAGCTCGCGCGTCGCGTCGGTCCCCAACGCGACGCTCATGTCGATCGCCGATCGGTCGCCGGTTCGCGTGAACATATGAACGATAAACAGCCCGCCGGGGTCGATGACGCGCGGCGCGCCGCCCATGAACACGAAATTGCAGGCGCTGAAACAGGCCCAGCCCGCCGGGATGCGCGTCGTTACCCCGAGGTTCGAACGGATGATCCGCCCCGCCGCATTGCCGGCGCGGGCATCGCCGCCGGGCGAGCGCAGCCAGATTTCGCTGACATCGGGATTGGCCTTCAACGCGGCGGTCAGCCGGTCGGGAAGTCCGGCATCGATCCGCCCTTCGGCCAGCATGACTTTCATCCCGCCGCGCTTTTCGACGGTCAGCTTCATCGTCGGATGGGCCGACCAGTTGGGATTGAGCGGACAGGTCGGGTTGACCGGATCGACCGCCGTAGCGGCGCTCAGGCTGCCGAACGCCAGCAGCGCAATGCCGCAGCGCGCTGCCCTACGCCGCCAGGACATAACGCGACTCGCCCGGTCCCTTGCACATGCGCTTCGTCACGCGCGTCTCTTCGCCTTCGACGATGATGAAGTCGTTGACGTTCATGCACTTGCGCCCCCCGCCCTCTTCATTGATCGACGCCACCGTCGACGAGCCGCTGACTTCGGGGCGGGTTGCGCTGGTCCAATTGGCGGTTGCCCCCACCTCTTCGCTGCGCGTAGCTTCCTCGGTCGCGACCGCCGCCTGCACCTGCTCGCCGGGATCGAGCCGGCACGCGATGGCGTCGGTCAGCGTCCCGCTGACCTCGGAAATCGGCACATAGCTGTACACGCCAGCCTTGCTCGCCGCATCGCCGACCGCGTCGTTCAGCACATTGCCCAGGATGTTGCGGCCGATGCTGTTACCCTTCTTGCCCTTGGGGCAGCCGCCATTGTCATCGCTGCTCGGCTTGGGCGCCGGTGTCGTCACCTTGCGCAGCAGCCCGCCAAATTGTGCCTGCGCGGGGGTAACGGCGAGCATACAAGCCGCCAACATCGCCGGAGCACCCCAGAATTTACGCATCATCCGCTACACCCCAATCGTCGCCACCATCAGCGTCCTGGCCGCGCTTATAGCCCGCGTTCATGCCACCCGCTGTGATTTTCATCAACTCCGGGCGAAATGTCATCCCGACAGGTTGAATTAAGCCTGAATATGTCACAGTAAGCCCGCCATGCTTTCGCAAAAGACCCGCTACACGATCCGTGCGTTCCAGCATCTTGCCGATCATTGGGGCAAGGGGCAGGTCCAGCTCGCGGATATTGCGGAGGCACAGAATATTCCGCCCAAATTCCTGACCGTGATCCTGTCCGAAATGGCGCGCGAGGGGCTGCTGATTTCACAGCGCGGGCGCGACGGCGGTTACCAGCTCGCGATCTCGCCGATCGACATCAGCTATGGCGACCTCGTCCGCCTGACCCGGGGCTCGCTGGCGCTCGTGCCCTGCGCGGCGCGCAACGCGCACGAACATTGCAAGAATTGCCTGCCCGAATCCGAATGCCGGTTGCGCAGCCTGATGCTGAAAGTGCGCGACGACACCGCGTCGATTCTCGACCGCATCACGCTGGCCGATCCGATCGCGCTGGAACCGCTGTTTGACGAGGTTGCGGGGTAGGGGTTGCGATCAAGCGCAATGGGCGGAAGCGACGGGAAGTTGACGTACATCATTTCCTCTCTCCCCTTGAGGGAGAGATACGAAGGCTTGGCAGCTTGCTGCCTAGCCGCAGTTGAGAGGGGTTCTTCGTCCGCTGGCGGCGCATCCCCTCTCCAAGCTTCGCCAGCTCCTGACGGAGCAAGCTGCGCTATCCTCTCCCGCAAGGGGAGAGGAGCTTAAGGCCGTTCCCGACGCCAAAGACGGCATCGGCAGCGCCCACGCCTACCCATCACGTCCAACAAAAAAGGCCCGCTTTCGCGGGCCTGTTTTTGAAGAAGTGGTGGAGCCTAGCGGGATCGAACCGCTGACCTCCTGCATGCCATGCAGGCGCTCTCCCAGCTGAGCTAAGGCCCCACATCTTCATTCGACCACCCTCGCCATCAAGGCTGCTGCGATCGGGTTGCCGCCTTTAACAGTGCGGGCGGCTGATGCAAGGGGCCAAATGCATCTCGCGATGCCTTTTTTGGCCCCCTGAAACCAAAGGCGAAATAAATCAGGTTTCGACGTCGTCGTCATCCGCCGTCGCGACGCCCAGATCGTCGTCACCGCCGAGGTCGACGTCATTGTCGGGCGAATCATTGTCCTCGTCGACATCGACGTCCAGATCCAGATCCTCGTCGACCGCGACATCTTCCTTGACGGTCTTGCCGGGCTTTTCAGCCTCGAACGGGGTCGACTGCTTTGATTTCAGCACCGATTCCGGAATCCAGTTATACCCGCAATTGATGCAGCTGACCGGATCATCCTTGGTCAAATCATAGAATCGGGTGGCGCATTTCGGGCAGCTGCGCTTCGTGCCCCATTCAGCCTTGATCATATAAGCCTCGTAACCTTCTGGAAACAGGATAAAAATATCGGAAAGCGACGGCGCCTGAATAGCTATCCGTCAAATCGGCGTGCGCCTTGCCAGATTGTTAGGGCGCTGTCAAAAGCCGCTCGCCATGACCGATCAACCTGCCAGCCCGCGCAGCTTTGCCGCATCCGTTCCGCTCAAAGGTAGGATCGCGATCCCCGGCGACAAGAGCATTTCGCATCGTTCGCTGATGCTCTCGGCGCTGGCGGTCGGGACAAGCCGCGTCACCGGCCTGCTCGAAGGGCATGACGTGCTGGCCACCGCCGCGGCAATGCGGGCGATGGGCGCCAGCATCGAACGCCGCCCCGATGGCGAATGGCGAATCGACGGCGTCGGCGTGGGCGGGCTGCTCCAACCGCGCGAAGCGCTCGATATGGGCAACAGCGGCACCTCGACCCGGCTCCTGATGGGGCTCGTCGCCAGCCACCCGATCACCGCCACCTTTGTGGGCGACGCCAGCCTGTCGGGCCGCCCGATGGGCCGCGTCATCGACCCCTTGTCGCAGATGGGCGCCGACATCACCGCCTCGCCGGGGGGGCGCCTGCCGTTGATGGTGCGCGGCCTCGCTCCCGCCATTCCGATGTCCTACCGCCTTCCCGTCGCGTCGGCGCAGGTCAAAAGCGCGGTCCTGCTCGCGGGCCTCAACACCGGAGGGGTCACCGAAGTGATCGAACCGGTGCCGACGCGCGACCATAGCGAGCGAATGCTGCGCGGTTTCGGCGCCAATCTCAGCATTGAAATCGATCCGATCGGCACGCGCCATATCTGCATCATGGGCGAGGCCGAGCTGAAACCGCAGACGATCGTCGTTCCCGGCGACCCGTCGTCGGCGGCCTTCTTCATCGTCGCGGCGCTGATCGTCCCCGGATCCGACGTCAGCATCACCAATGTCGGGCTGAACCCGACGCGCGCCGGACTGGTCGATGTGCTGCGGCAGATGGGCGGCGACATCGAACTGATCGATCCGCGCGAAGTCGGCGGCGAGCCCGTTGCCGACCTGCGCGTCCGTCACAGCGCGCTCACCGGCATCGACGTCGATCCTGCGGTCGCGCCGAGCATGATCGACGAATTTCCGATCCTGTTCGTCGCCGCGGCGCTGGCCAAGGGCCGCACGACGACCAGGGGGCTCGACGAACTGCGCGTCAAGGAAAGCGATCGGTTGGCGGTGATGGCGACCGGCCTGAAAGCCATTGGCGCGCGCGTGACGGAAAGCGAGGACGGGTTGGTCATCGACGGCAGCGGGGGCGATCCGCTGCCCGGCGGCGCCACGATTGCCGGTCATCTCGACCACCGCATCTGCATGAGCTTTGCCGTCGCCGGACTTGTCACCAGGTCACCGGTGACGATTGACGACATGGCGCCGGTCGCGACAAGCTTTCCCAATTTCGAGACGCTGTTGGGAGAATTGCAGTCATGACCATATATCGCAACGCGGTCGCATGGCCCCTCGCCGCCGCCGCGATGTTGGTCGCGAGCCCGCAGGCGCAGGCAAAAGCCACGATCGCCGATCCCTTGACCCGCGCCGACGCCAGCTTTTCGGCGCACGCGCTGAACCGCGCGGTCGATCCGAAAAAGATCGGGCGACTGGTCAACGAAAAGGATTGCACCGAAACCGCGATCGATTGCGAATGGCAGGACCGCGCCGGTGTCCGCCACATCATTTTCGGCGAGGTCGTCGCGATCAAAATTATCAATGCGGCCGAAGTCGGCGACCGCGACATTTCGGCGCTCAATATCGGCACCGCGCGCACGCGGCCCGAGGTCATGGCGCGCGTTCGCGCCTTTTTGCCTGAAATCGCGATCGACTGCCTCGAACCCGGTCAGGCGGGCGAAGGTGAAGGCATCGCATCGTGCGGCGGCTCGTTCGAACCCGATGGCTGGATCAAATTGCTGTTCGGCCCCGATAACCGGCTGACCTTTGTGCGTATCGACGCATTTCAGGGCAACTGATGATCGTCGCCGTCGACGGCCCCACCGCGTCGGGCAAGGGCACGATCGCGCGCGCGCTCGCCGATTATTTCGGATTGCCGGTGCTCGACACCGGGCTGCTCTATCGCGCCGTCGGCTATCAGACGCAGCTCGACCATGGCGATGCCGACAATGCCGCTGACGCCCTCGCAGCCTGCGATTTTCCGGACAGCCTGCTCGACGATCCGGCGCTCCGCTATGAAACCACCGGCGGGCTCGCCAGCCGGGTGTCGGTGCATCCACAAGTGCGCGCGGCGCTGTTTCAGCGTCAGGTCGATTTTGCCAACCAGCCCGGGGGCGCGATCCTCGACGGGCGCGACATCGGCACCGTCATCGCCCCGCATGCCGATGCCAAGCTGTTCGTCACCGCCAGCCCGGACGTGCGCGCACGGCGCCGCCATGCCGAGATGCTTTCGCGCGGGGTCGACGTCACCTTTGACGCGGTGCTTGCCGATGTTCACGCCCGTGATGCGCGCGACACCGGGCGCGCCGACGCGCCTTTGCTGCGCGCGCCCGACGCGCTGCTGCTCGACAACAGCGACATGCCGCGCGAAGCCGCGATTGCCGCAGCCATTGCCTTTGTCGAAGCGCGCGCGCGCGGCGCCGCCTGAACCCGGCTTTCAACCTTGCGTTTGCGGGGTTTGGGGGATATAGGCGCGCGGTCCGACGGGCCAAAGCGCCGGTCGAGGCATGGACAACCGCCGCCCGAAACCGGGCGTCGGGCGCGACGGGCCTTTCCCGCCGCGCCCCCTTTGCTTTGCCCCTGCCCCGTCCGCTGTGGTCCGAAGGATGTTCTGCATCGCATTCGGCGCGCAGGACATATCGGCCACAAGACCAGCGGAACCAACCGCTTGGCCGGAACAATGAAGTAAGGAACCTGTTTTTATGGCCACTACGGCTTTCCCGACGCGCGACGATTTCGCCGCGATGCTCAATGAATCGCTTGGTGGTGCTGATGGCGGCTTTGAAGGCCGCGTCGTCAAGGGCACCGTCACCGCGATCGAAAATGACCTGGCAGTCATCGACATCGGTTTGAAGAGCGAAGGCCGCGTGCCGCTGCGCGAATTCGCCATGCCGGGCCAGAAGGCCGACATCAACGTCGGCGACGAAGTCGAAGTCTATGTCGACCGCGTCGAAAACGCCAATGGCGAAACCATGCTGTCGCGCGACCGCGCTCGCCGCGAAGCCGCGTGGGACCGCCTGGAAGAAGAATTCAACAAGGAAGCCCGCGTCGAAGGCGTCATCTTTGGCCGCGTCAAGGGCGGCTTCACCGTCGACCTCGGCGGCGCCGTGGCGTTCCTGCCCGGCAGCCAGGTCGACATCCGCCCCGTGCGCGACGTTGGCCCGCTCATGGACCTGCCGCAGCCGTTCCAGATCCTCAAGATGGATCGCCGTCGTGGCAACATCGTCGTGTCGCGCCGCGCCATCCTGGAAGAAACGCGCGCGGAACAGCGCAGCGGCCTGATCCTGAACCTCGAAGAAGGCCAGATCATCGAAGGCGCGGTCAAGAACATCACCGATTATGGTGCGTTCGTCGACCTCGGCGGCATCGACGGCCTGCTCCATGTCACCGACATGAGCTACAAGCGCGTCAACCACCCGAGCGAAGTCATCAACATCGGTGACACGGTCAAGGTGCAGATCATCCGCATCAACCGCGACACGCAGCGCATCAGCCTGGGCATGAAGCAGCTCGAAAGCGATCCGTGGGAAGGCGTCGCCGCCAAGTACCCCGTCGGCGCGAAGCTGTCGGGTACCGTCACGAACATCACCGATTACGGCGCGTTCGTCGAACTCGAAGCCGGCATCGAAGGCCTGGTCCACGTCAGCGAAATGTCGTGGGTCAAGAAGAACGTCCACCCCGGCAAGATCGTTTCGACGAGCCAGGAAGTCGACGTCATCGTCCTCGAAGTCGACAGCGACAAGCGCCGCATCTCGCTGGGCCTGAAGCAGGCTCAGTCGAACCCCTGGGGCGCATTCGCCGACACCCACCCGGTTGGCTCGGTCGTCGAAGGCGAAGTCAAGAACGCGACCGAATTCGGTCTGTTCGTCGGCCTGCCGGGCGACGTCGACGGCATGGTTCACATGTCGGACATCGCATGGGGCATCTCGGGCGAAGAAGCGCTGCACCTCCACCGCAAGGGCGAGCAGGTTCAGGTCGTCGTTCTGGACGTCGACGTCGAGAAGGAACGCATCAGCCTGGGCATCAAGCAGCTTGAAAAGGGCGCCCCGGCCGTTGGCGGCGGCGCTGCGGCGGCTGGTTCGGTGAAGAAGAACGACATCGTCACCGTCACCGTCCTCGAAGTTCGCGACAATGGCCTGGAAGTTCAGGCCGGCGACGATGGCGCCACGGGCTTCATCAAGCGCGCCGACCTTGGCCGCGACCGCGACGAACAGCGCGCCGAGCGTTATCAGGTCGGCCAGAAGTTCGACGCGATGGTCATCGGCTTCGACCGTTCGAAAAAGCCGAACTTCTCGGTCAAGGCGATGCAGATCGCCGAAGAGAAGCAGGCGGTCGAACAATATGGTTCGTCGGACTCGGGCGCCTCGCTCGGCGACATCCTTGGCGAAGCATTGAAAGCCGGCAAGAAAGATTAATTTCAAACTTGCATAGCGAAACGAACAAAAAGGTCCGCAGAGTGTCCCTCTGCGGGCCTTTTTCTTTTGGTGATATATTTTGACCAAACAGTGATTCGTGATACCTTCGGCGCGCGTTGGGAGGGGTCTCACGCAAGGAATGGACCGGCAACGACCGGACGCCCGCTTTGGCGGGAAACGCGTGACTTATATAATAGGGGAAGCAGATGATCCGGTCAGAACTGGTTCAGAAGATCGCGAGCGAAAACAGCGATTTGCGCGTCGAAGAAGTCGAACGCATCGTCGATACTTTTTTTGATTCCATTGTCGAGCAGCTAGCGGCGGGGGGCCGCGTCGAGCTGCGCGGCTTTGGTGCCTTTTCGACCCGTGCACGCGAATCGCGCACTGGCCGCAATCCGCGCACCGGCGCGTCGGTCGATGTGAAGGCGAAAAACGTCCCTTATTTCAAACCCGGCAAGGAAATGCGCGAGCGCCTGAACGACTGACCTTGTCAGCCGAAGCGGCACCGAACCCGAATACAGACGTTAAGTTTGGGCCGGTTGTCGGCCGAGACCAGCCGCGAGATCGGCCCACCTCGCGCTGGCAGCGCGCCGCGCTTCGGGCTGCGCGCGTCTGCGTCCGGCGGTTGCTGACACGATCGCGGGGCCGCTGAAGATTGTTCACCAGCGGCCCCGTTCGATATAATGCAGGCGAGGGTCAGGGTGTCTTTGCGCCCCCGGCGCGGAGCCGGGCCAGTCCCTCGACCGCATAGCGGTTCTTGGAATCCACCTCGAGCGACTTTTCGAACATCGCAATCGCGCGGGCCTTGTCGCCTTCGGCATCGGCAACATCGGCAAGCCCGTCATAGCTGTATGCCGATTTGGGATATTGCCGCAGATTATACTCGAAAACCGCCTTCGCCTCGGCCAATCGCCGGACTTCGAACAGGTCATAGCCCATCGTCACGAGCGTTTCGTCCCCGAAGTCATAGGCCGTCGGCGCCGTCCGCTTCAGCTCGGCATGGCGTGCCAGAGCCGCCGACACGCCGCGATCGCGCATGACATTCCACAGCAGGTCGCCCAATCGTTCGGCCGGCATTTTATACGGCGCGCCCAAAGCGATCGCCGCGAGGTCGCTGCTCACCCGCCCGGCGTTTGCGCGGTCGCTATTGCTCAGCACCACTACGGTCAACCGGTCGTCGGGAAAGCGCGCGATATTGGTCGAAAACCCGTTGTCGCTGCCCGAATGAAACTGGATCGGCCGACCGTGCCGCTGGCCGATGAACCAGCCATAGCCATAATCCCCCTTGCCCGCGGTAAACATCGCCTCGCGCGACGCGCGCGAGATCAGGCGGTCGTCGGTCAGCGCCTTGTCCCACCGCAGCATATCACCCACCGTCGCATAGACACCGCTGGAGCCAAGATCGACGGTCGGGCTAACCAGCCGCGCGCTGATAAAATCGGTTCCGACCGAATAATAGCCGGTCACCCGCCCGGGGACGAGCGCGCGCGTGTCACCGCTGTAGGTGCGCGTCATCCCGGCGGGTTTGAACAGCTTTTCGTCGAGATATTGATAATATCCCCGCCCCGAAACACGTTCGATAACCACCCCGAGCAGCGTATATCCCGAATTGGAATAGTCGAATTTTTCGCCCGGCGCGAAGTCCAGCGGCAAGTCGCGAAACAGCGCGACCAGCTCGGGACGGGTGTAGCTGAGCATCGCCAGTTTCTCGTCCCACCCGGGCAGGCTCGTCAAATTGGGAATGCCCGATGTGTGGGTCAGCAGATGGTGCAGCGTTATCTCCTGCCAGCTTTCCGGACAGGTTTCGAGATACCGGCAGATCGGATCGCTGACCTTCAGCCTCCCCTGCTCCTGCAATTGCAGGATCGCGACCGCGGTGAACTGCTTGACCACCGATCCCAGCAGATAGCTATTCTCGGCCGTGTTCGGCGCCCCCAATTCATAATTCGCCATGCCATAGCTTTTGACGAAAATGGGCTCGCCATCGCGCGCGACCAGAGCGGTGCCGCTGAACATATCGTTCCGCACCTGCGCTTGCATATAGGCGTCCATCGCCTGCAATTTCGCGCCGCCAACATCGGCGTGCGGCGGCGGCGGGGCCGGTACGACAGCGGGCGCAGCGCTGGTGTGCGCGGCGACGGGCGTGGCGATCGACATCAACGCTGCGCACGACATCAGCACATGCTGGAACCGGGTCATCGTCACACTAGCCACTCGATCATTCTCCACGCCAGAATATTGCCACAGGAATTTATCTTCATATAAAGATTAATTGCAGCAACTGACCTCGGACAAAGCACCGGTACATATGACGACACCGCCCGATCTGATCGACAATCTGGTCGCCGACTGGCGGCGCGAGCGGCCCGCGTCGGACGCCGAGGCGATGCAAGTCATCGGCCGGATCATCCGGCTCGGCCGTGTCTATGAACAGGCGGCTTCGCAGTTATTGCGCACGCACGGCATGAGCTATTCCGATTTCGACGTGCTCGCGACGCTGCGGCGCGCGGGACCGCCCCATGAAAGCGTCCCATCCCGACTTCAGCACAATGTGCTGCTGACGTCGGGCGCGATGACCGCGTGTCTGCGGCGGCTGGAGGGCGCCGGACTGATCGAGCGGGGCACCAGCCCAGAGGATCGGCGCAAGCTGTCCGCCCGATTGACGCCCAAGGGCTTTGCGATGGTCGAAGAGCTGATCGACGCCCGCTTCGCCTTGGCGCGGCAATCGCTCGCCGGGTTGGCCCCCGATCAGATCGTCGCGGTTGAAGCGGCGCTGCGCCGCCTCAGTCGCTGATCGACGGTCAGTTCTTGAGCCGGTACCCGGTACGGAACATCCAGAATATCACGCCCAGGCACAACGCGAAGAACAAGGCGACCGCCGCCATGCTCACCTCGATGCCGACGTCGCCCTTGCCGAAGAAGGTCCAGCGGAACCCGCTGATCAGATAGACGACCGGATTGAACAGCGTCACCGCGCGCCACGCGGCGGGCAGCATGTCGAGCGAGTAAAAGGCACCGCCCAGGAAGGTGAGCGGATAGATCACCAGCATCGGGATCACCTGCAACTGCTCAAAGCTCTGCGCCCAGATGCCGATGATGAAGCCGAACAGGCAGAATGTCACCGCCATCAGCAGCATGAAGCCGACCATCAACAGCGGATGCGCGACCTGGACATCGACGAACAGATGCGCGGTGGCAAAGATGATCGATCCGATGATCACCGACTTGGTCGCCGCCGCCCCGACATAGGCAAGGACCGTTTCCAGCGGCGATAGCGGCGCCGACAGCATCTCGTAGATCGTCCCCGTCCACTTCGGCATATAGATGCCGAACGATGCGTTGCTGATGCTTTCGGTGAACATCGTCAGCATCATCAGGCCGGGAACGATGAAGGCGCCATAAGGCACGCCGCCGACCTCGCTCATCCGGCCGCCGATCGCCGATCCGAACACCACGAAATAGAGCGCGGTGGTGATCACCGGCAACGCCAGGCTGGTCCAGACCGTCCGCCCGAAGCGCGCCAGCTCGAACGCATAGATCGCGCGCACCCCGCGCCAGTTCGCGGTCATGCGGCCTCTCCCTTGGTTTCATGCACCAGCCCGACGAAAATATCCTCGAGCGAGCTTTGTTTCGTATGCAGATCCTTGAACGCGATCCCGATGTCGGTCATCCGCCGCAGCAGCGACGGCACCCCCGTCGCCTCCGCCTGGCTGTCGAATTCATAAACAAGTTCGTGGCCGTCGCCGGCAAGTGCCAGTTTCCAGTCCGCCAGTTCCGCGGGCACCACTTCGATCGGTTCGGCGAGGTTCAGGGTGAGCGTCTTGCGCCCCAATTTCTTGATCAACGCGTGCTTTTCTTCGACCAGGATCAACCGGCCCTTGCTGATCACGCCGACCCGATCGGCCATTTCCTCGGCCTCTTCGATATAATGGGTGGTCAGGATGATCGTCACCCCGCGCTCGCGCAGCCCGTGGACCATCTGCCACATGTCGCGGCGGAGCTCGACATCGACCCCCGCGGTCGGCTCGTCGAGGAACAGGATTTCGGGCTCGTGGCTCAGCGCCTTGGCGATCATCACCCGGCGCTTCATGCCGCCCGACAATTCCATGATCTTTGACCCGCGCTTGTCCCACAGCGACAGGTCGCGCAGCAATTGTTCGATGAACGCGGGATCGCGCGGTTTGCCGAACAATCCGCGCGAGAAGCTGACCGTCGCCAGCACGGTTTCAAAGGCGTCGGTGTGCAATTCCTGCGGCACCAGTCCGATCATCGTCCGCGCCGCGCGATAATCGCGCGCATGGTCATGCCCCGCGACGGTCACCCTCCCCGCGCTGGCGGTCACGATGCCGCAAACGATGCTGATCAGCGTCGTCTTGCCCGCGCCGTTCGGCCCGAGCAGCGCGAAAATCTCGCCCTTGTTGATCGAAAGATCGACATCGCTGAGCGCGACATGGCCGCTTTTATAGGTTTTCCCGAGCCCGGAAATTTCAAGAACTGCTGTCATGTTCGCGGTCTAGCCGAGCAGGATGGCCGGGTGAAGCGGCAAACATTGCTTGACCTCACTCGACCCATCGGCTTGACCGGCACCGCCCCGTGCGGACGTGGCGAAATCGGTAGACGCAGCAGACTTAAAATCTGCCATCCTCTGGATATGCGGGTTCAAGTCCCGCCGTCCGCACCAGCAATCCAGTCCCGTCAGCGGCGGATAAGCGCCTTCACTTTGGCGCGCAGTCCCAGATGGTCGAGCGCCGCCTTGCCACGCGCCGCCGCGCTGTCGATCCCCTGCATCGCCGCCAGCGTTAGGCGATTTCGCAGCGTCGGGCGGAGTATGAGTATGTCGGCGCAGGCGATGGTCGCGCGGCCGAACTGCGCCTTGTGCGCGCCATCGCCTTCGGTGAAATCGAAGGCGCGAAAGCGGTTTTCGCCGTACAGCGCGCGCATCGCCTCGACATGCAACACCGTGCCCGGCGAAAGATCGGCGCAGTCGGGATCATAGCCAAGATAGGCATAGATCAGCACGTCGCGCTCGACCGGCAGATACAGATAGGCGATCGCCCGCCCCCCGGCGAACAACAGAAAGGCGCGGATCTTGTCGTCCGCGGCGGCGGCAACCGCCTGCGCAACGTCCGCCGCGTCGCAAGGGAGCCCGGCCTGCATCAACCGGGCCTGATAGGTGCGGCGCGACAGATCTCCCGCGATCGCCATGAATTCGGCGACCTCCGCCGCAGTGCGATAGGAGCGGACGGTGAAGCCACCCTCGAACTGGTCGCCCAGCCGCCGCGCCTTGCGCGACAGGGTTGAACGGGTCTTCGCCGAAAACCCCTGCCACCAATCGTCGAAGCTGCCGCCCTGCATCGCGATATAGTGGCGCGGATAATGCTGGCGGACGGCGAACAGCCAGCCGCCGAGTTGGGCGCGAAGCGCGGGCAGATGCTGCGCCGGCAGCGACCGCAGCAGCCAGCCGTCGCGCCCTGCCGGCGGCAGCACGGCCTCGCCCCCTGCCAGGGCGGCGTCCAGTCCGTGCGGAACCACGCTCAATTGCCGCCGGACATGCCCGATCGCGCGCCCGGCCACCTCGACGCGCAGCGCCACCGATTGCCCCGGTAGTTGGTCGCCCTGCCCGTTCATTCTCTCACCATTTGCGACGATAGCCCTATTCCGGTTTCGCAGCCTTTGGTTATGATTGGCTTACGCAGACGAAAAGGACCAAATCAGGAATGACGGCGACAGGCAGATATCGGCGCACCACCATGCTGATGGCGGCGGCGGCAGGCCTTGCGCTGACCGTGTCGAGCTGCGGCCTGTTCGGAGAGGCTGGCCCGGTGCGGATCGCCGCGATGGGATCGATCAACCCTGCCGCCAGCCCGCTCAACGGCGAATTGTCCGCGACCAACGCCGCGCTGCTCGACGCGACCTCGCAGGGGCTGGTCAGTTATGATGGCGAGGGCCAGATCGATACCGGGCTGGCCGATCGCTGGACGGTGACCACCGATGGGCGAAGCTATATCTTTCGGCTGCGCGAGGCGAAGTGGACCAATGGCCGCAAGGTGACGGCACAGGATGTCGCGGCGATCCTGCGCACCTATCTGGCCCCGGCGAGCCGCCACATGCTGAAAAGCGACTTTCCGGAAATCGAGACGATTCGGGCGATGACCGACACCGTGATCGAAATCCGGCTGTCGGTGCCGCAGCCCGCGATCCTCGAACTGCTCGCGCAACCGTCGATGGCAATCGTCAACAAGGGCATGGGATGGGGTCCGATGCGCGCGCGCAGGATCGGCCGCGCCATCCTGCTGTCGCCGGTTCCCGATCCGCTCGCCGAAGACCCCGCCGCCGCCGAAGCCGCCGCCAATGATCCCGCCGCGTCGATCGAGCTTGTCGGCACCTCGCCCGCCAAGGCGTTGGCGCGGTTCAAGAACGGCTATGCCGACGGGGTGGTCGGCGGCCGATTTTCGGCCCTTCCCTATTTCGCCGCATCGAACATCGCGCGATCGCGGCTGGTCGTCGACCCCGCGCCCGGCCTGTTCGGCCTATCGTTCGTCCGCGCCGAAGGGTTTCTGGCGACCGACGCCAATCGCGACGCGTTGACGCGCGCGATCCGGCGCGAGCGGCTGGTCGAAGCGTTCGGGCTCGAAGAATGGCAAGCGCAGCTGACCTTGCGCCCCGTCGCGCACGTTCGCGACGGCGGCCCCGCGCCGTTGCAGCCGGCATGGGCCGACTATGACGATGCGTCGCGGCAGGCGCAGGCGAAACGCGTCGTCGACGCCTGGCGCGCGGCGGGCCGCGAGATCGAGCCGATCCGCATCGCCGTCCCCGATTCGCCGGGCGGGCGCATCCTGTTCGCATATATCGCCGCCGATTTCACCGCGATCGGCGTCCCCAGCCGCCGGGTCGCGATGGCATCGACGGCCGACCTGCGCCTGATCGACGAGGTGGCGCCCAATGACGATCCGCTGTGGGCGCTGCGCCGCCTGTCGTGCCGACGCGACACGCTGTGCAATCGCGAGGCACAGGATCTGATCGAACAGGCGATGCGCAACATCGACGTCGGCCAGCGATCGACCCAAGTGACCGAGGCCGAGGTCGTGCTGGCTCGCTATACCCCCTTCATCCCCCTCGCCACCCCGCTCCGCTGGTCGGTCGCCGCGCAGCGTCTGACCGGCCTGCGCGCGAACCCGCGTGCGCAGCACCCATTGAATCATGTGATCGCCGCTCCCAACTAAAATGACGGCGCCAATCTTGGCGCTTTATGAAAGCACGCCCATGGCCCCTTCGCCGCCCAATCCCGACGCCATTTTCGACGCGCTGATCCCGAACCGCACCGACCCTGCGGCGCTGCGCAAGCGCGTCGAGACGCTGGAAGTCCTGCTCGAACGCAGCTTCGTCATTCCCGGCATCAATCGCCAGGTCGGCCTCGACGCCGTCGTCGGTCTGGTACCGGTGGTCGGCGACGTCATCGCCGGACTGATGGGCGCCTATCTGATCTGGGAAGCGCGCAATCTGGGCATGCCGAAATGGAAGCTGTGGCGCATGGCCGGGAACGTCGGCGTCGATACGGCGCTGGGCGCGATCCCGCTGGTGGGCGACGCGTTCGACCTGTTCTTTCGTTCGAACAGCCGCAATCTCAAGATCATCAAGCGCCACCTCGACAAACATCACCCCGGGACGATGATCATCGATCAGTAATTTTATCGTCATTGCGAGGAGCCGAAGGCGACGCGGCAATCCAGAGCGTGCGTAACCCGCCCTGGATTGCGTTGCTTCGCTCGCCATGACGAAGCGCCGGGTAGAGCCTTTCCCTTGGGTGTCTGATGATGCTAGCACAGCGTCACCATACCCCAGGGGAGATATATTGATGATCCGCGCCAGCCTTGCCGCGCTTGCCCTCAGCTGTTCGTTCGGGGCGGTCGCCGCCGCGCAGGAATCCGATCCCTATCTGTGGCTGGAAGACATCGAAGGCGAAAAGGCGCTCGGCTGGGTCAAACAGGAAAATGCCGCCACCGACGCGCTGGTCGTCAATCGCCCGGGTTTCGAAGCCGATCGCAAGCGCGCCCGCGACATTCTGGACGATGATCGCCAGATCGCGATGCCCGGCGGCGTGATGGGCGACATGATCGTCAATTTCTGGCGCGACGCCGCCAACCCCCGCGGGCTGTGGCGGCAAAGCCCGCTCGATGCCTGGCTGGCGGGCAAGCCCGAGTGGACGACGCTGATCGACGTCGACGCACTGGGCAAAGCCGAAAAGCAAAGCTGGGTGTGGCGCGGCGCCGAGTGCCTGGCGCCCACCTATGTCCGCTGTCTCGTTTCGCTGAGCCCCGGCGGCACCGACGCCGACGTCGTGCGCGAATGGGACCGGACGACCAAAAGCTTCGTCGCGGGCGGGTTCACCGTGCCGCAGGCGAAAAGCAGCGTGACGTGGGAGGATGCCGACACGCTGCTGGTGGCGACCGATTATGGCGTGGGCAGCATGACCGCGTCGGGCTATCCCCGCATCGTCAAGCGCTGGAAACGTGGGACACCGCTGGCCGCCGCCGAAACGGTGGCAGAGGGTGAAGCCGAAGACGTCGGGATGAACGTCTTTGCGCTGACCGATGGCGACCTGCGCTGGCCGATGATCAGCCGCGGCAAGACATTCTACACGGCCGACGTCAAGCTGCGCAGCGGCGACGCGTCGCGCTACATCTCCACCATCGTCCCCGATACCGCGAGCATCCGCGACGTGATCGGGGGACAGCTCATCATCTTCCTCAACCAGCCATGGTCGGACATCCCCGCGGGATCGCTCGTCTCGCTGTCGCTCGCCGACATGGCCGCCGACCGCCAGGTTCCCATCGTCACGGCGATGACGCCGACCGGCGCGCAGGCAATCGAGCAGGTGTCGGCGACCGACAATATCCTGTGGGTCAAGGCGCTGGACGATGTCGAAGGCAAATTGTTCGCGCTGCGCCGCAACCCCGCAACCGGCCAATGGAGCCAGAAGGAGGTGCCGCTGGCCGCCAACGCCACCGTCGCGATCGCCGGGACGGTCGGCAAACGCGACCTTGTGCTCGCGACCGCCGAAACGATGCTGACCCCGCCAACCCTCTACGCAGTGGCCGAAGACAAGGCGCCGCAAGCGGTACAGAGCCTGCCCGCGACCTTCGACGCCACGGACATGACCGTCGAGAAACGCTTTGCGACGTCGAAAGACGGCACGAGAATCCCCTATTTCCTCGCCCGCAAAAAGGGCGCGACCGGTCCGGTCCCGGCGTTGGTCCATGCCTATGGCGGTTTCCGCGCCGCGCAAACGCCGGGCTATCTGACCGGCCAGCCCTATCGCGCCGGCCCGCTCGGCCTGTACTGGGTCGAGGGCGGCAATGCCTATGTCCTCGCCAACATCCGCGGCGGGGGCGAATATGGCCCGGCCTGGCATCAGGCGGCGCTGCGCGAAAAACGCCAGAACAGCTTCGACGACCTGCACGCCGTGGCCGAGGATCTGGTCGCCGCCGGAATCAGCGCGAAAGGCAAGATCGCGATTTCGGGCCGCTCGAACGGCGGCGTCCTGGTCGGCGCCGCGATGACGCAGCGCCCCGACCTCTATGGCGCGGTCATCTCCGGATCGCCGATCAAGGATATGTGGCGCTATGACAAGATGCTCGCGGGCGCGTCATGGGTCGCCGAATATGGCGATCCCGACGTTCCCGAAGATTGGGCCTTCCTGTCGAAATATTCGCCCTATCAGGCACTGCGCAAGGGCGTGAAATATCCGCCGATCTTCCTTTACCTGTCGACCAAGGACGACCGCGTTCATCCGGGGCACGCCCGCAAATATGCGGCGCGACTGAAGGAACTCGGCAACAGCGTCTATTACCACGAATATATAGAGGGCGGCCACTCGGTCGGCGCCGACCACGCCGAAGACGCAGTGCGTGCGGCAATGCTCCACGCGTTCCTGCTGCGCGAACTGGTGGAGAAGAAATAGCGCGCTCGACCCGGAACCTTTGGGTTCCGGGGCATTGCCGACTTTGACCGAAGTGGGTTGGAATTCGCCCAAAGCGACTTGTATATACGGCCGATGTCAGCATCTCCCCCCGCACCCGCCAGAACGATCAAATCAAATACGCCGCGAACAGCAGGAACGACGGAGACAAATTTGCACGCGGCGGATCGGGCTTCACCCCGCTATGCCGCGATCAAACAATCGATTTTCGATGCTGTGCGCGGCGGCCAGTTAAGGGTCGGCGATCGCGTTCCGTCGGAGGCCGAACTCGTCGATCAATTCAATGTGTCGCGCATGACAGCAAACCGAGCCCTTCGCGAGCTTCAGGCCGCGGGCGTCATCGTCCGAAGAGCGGGTATCGGGTCGTTCATCGCCGAACCGCGACCGATCGGGCAAATGATCGAAATCCGCAACATCGCCGACGAAATTCGCGAGCGGGGACATATTTACCGGGCGCGGGTCATCCAGAATGTTGCCGAGCGCGCGAGCACTGAGACCGCGCCGCTCCTTCGGGTTCCCATGGGAACGAAATTATTCCATTCGATCATCGTCCATCATGAAGCTGAATTTCCGATTCAGCTTGAGGAACGGGTCGTGCTGGCGTCGGTCGCCCCGCATTACGGCGACATGGATTTCACCAAGACCACCCCGAACGAATATTTGACCCGCATCGCGCCGCTCGAACGTGTCGAGCACCGCGTCTGTGCGCTGATGCCCGACGAGCGGACGCGCACAATGCTGGGGCTGGAAGCCAATGAGCCCGTGCTGCGCATGACGCGGCGGACGTGGAGCCGGTCGCGGCTGGTCAGCCATGCCTGGCTGACGCACCCCGGCACCCGGTTCGAGCTGTCAGCGGCCTTTTCGATCGACGACTGACGCGGTCAGGCGACGCGCGTGACGACGACGAGCTTGCGGCGGCGGCGCAGCCAGCGAAAATCGGCGCGGCTGAAGCTTTTGAACAGGAGGTAGAAGCCCGTTCCCGACAGCCATAGGGTGCCGAACGCGACGAAGATGATCAGCGGATGGTTGAAACTCTTGCGGTTCACATAGTCCATATTGTGGAGCATCCAGAAGAAGTCCCAGGTTCGCCATGTGTCGCCGCGCATAATGAGGAAACGCGCGGTATCGAGCGAGACATAGGCGCTGCTGTTCTCGTCGTCGGCGAAGTCGACGCGCCACATCGGCCCCGTAAAGTCGCGCGCCTCCAGATTCGGTTTGGACAGCACGCTGACCGAACGGATGGGCGCCTCGTTCATCATCGAAGCGATCTCGCGCGCCATATTTTGGTCGACGCGAATCTGTTCGCCGCTCGTTGCATCGACCAGCTGGACGCCCTTCGGACTGTGGACTTCATAGACGGGGCGTGCACCGAGGTCGCGGAGCACCAGCCCATGGATAGGCTCACCATTCGGAAGCTTTGCCAGCGCAGCATAGTCGCCGGCGGGTAGCGGGTGCGCGTGCGACATGCCACCGCCGTGGCCGCCGACCTTGTCCTTGTCGAGCAATGCCATGACCGAGCCGCTGAGCGCCCAGAGCAGGAACTGGAGGCCCAGGATCAGGCCGACCCATTTGTGGATGCGCCGAAAGAAGAGCGGCGTCAGGCGGATCTTTTTCATGCCTTTTTCCTCTTGCGGCGCGGGAAGGACCAGATCAGCAACCACGCGCCGACCAGCGCCATGGCAAAGCCTGTCCAGGTCGCGATGCGCAGCAGCAGATTGTTGACGTTGCTACGCTCATCATAGTCCATGATGTGCAGCATCCAGGCGAAGTCGAAGACGCGCCACAGCGCGTGCCGCCGCGAGATCAGCTCGCCCGTCGCGGGCGACAGATAGAGCGTCGGGCGGTTCCAGCCTTCGAACTCGACCTGCCAATAGGGTGGCTTGCGCGCCTGCATTTCCTGCGGCGCATCGGTCAGCAATTTGACCGAGACGATCTGGCCGTCCCCAGTATAGATTTGGCGGGCCAGCGCTCGGACCTGCGCCTCGGTCGGTTTCGCAAGTGGCTGCGCCGTCGCACCGTCGAACAGCACCGGGCCGTCAGGCGTTTCCGCCCGCCATACCGGCGCGCCGAAATGCCGCTGCAAGCGGATTTCGGACGCGCCGGGCGCCGCTGCGACCACCTGCGACGGCTGTGCGAGTTGCGACAGATCGAACGGCTTGTCCACCGGGGAGCGGACGAGGTGGTCGCCGTGGATGATGTCGATATGGACGGCGACCATATACATCCCGGTCAGCGCCCAGAGCAGCGCCTGGACGCCGACCACGAGGGCCAGCCATTTATGCGTGCGCCGAACAAGCAGCGGCCAGCGGATTGCCATCGTCGATCGCCCTAGAATGCGGTGCGGAAGCCGACATAGAAGCGGCGACCGAGCAGGTCATAGGTCATCGTGTCGGTATTCGCATCGGTAAAGCTGCGAATATAGGGCGCCTTGCGATCGAACAGATTGTCGACGCCCAGCTGGAACCGCGTCTTGTCGTCAATCTCGTAGGCGAGCTGGAGATTGTGGTAGAAGACGTTCGGCGTGCGGTATCCGATCTGGGCCGGGGCCGCGTTGAAATCGGTCGCCTTGCCGATCCATTGCGTCGACCAGGTCGCACTGATCCCGTCCTTTTCGGCGGTCAGAACACCATAGCCGCGCCATTTCGGGTAGCCGCCGTTGCCGCCGCCGATGAAGCCGTCGAAAAGGATCGGTGCGCCGCCCGGAAAGGGATTGACGACATATTTATTGAGGTAGGTGACGTTCATGTCGAGCGACAGGTTCACCGACCCGATGCCGCCGGCATAGACCAGCCCGAGGTCGAGGCCGTTCATTTCCTCGCGCCCGGTGTTGATCGGCTGCGCCGACAGATAGGTAACCTCCCCGGTGAGCGCGCTGCGGGTGAAATCGTCGCAGAAGGGGTGCGACAGATTCTGGCTGGCGTAGCAGACCGAAAGCTTGGTCGACCCCGGGATCGCACGGATCGCGTCCTTGATCTTGATGTCGAACCAGTCGGCGGTGAGCGACAGACCGGGGACCAGCCCCTTGGGCGAAACCACGGCGCCGAGGGTCCAGGTCGTCGAACTTTCGGGCTTCAGATTCTGGTTTCCGCCGACGGTGGTCAGGATCGTCGTGCCAAGCTGGACATAACCCGCCGGTACGCCGGACGCCTGGCAATTGGCAATCAGTGTCGCATTGCCGCTGGTCGAATAGCGCGAGCAGGGATCGGTCGTCGTCAGATTGCCCTCGGACACGCCGCCGAACAATTCGGGGACGTTGGGGATACGAAAGCCGGTGCCATAGGTGCCGCGCAGCCGGATGCTGTCGCTGACGACCCAGTCGAGCGTCGCCTTGTAATTCCAGTCGCTGCCGAACAAATCATAGTCCGAATAGCGGACGGCACCGCCCGCGGTGAGCGCCTGAAAGAAGGGCGTGTCGGCGAGGATCGGCACCGATAGCTCAAGATAGGCTTCCTTCGCCACACTCTTGCCCGCGATCGGGCTTTGCTGGTTGGTGTTCGCGATGCCGAGCACGGTCAGCGGGTCGGGATCGCGCCAGCCTTTTTCCTTGCGATACACGACGCCGGCCGCGAACGACACCGGCCCCGCGGGCAGCTTGAACAAATCGCCGTTGAGGTCGGCGGTGACCGTCGCCAGCTCGTTGCCGCCGCGATCGCGCGAGGTGAACAGGATATAGTCCAGCACCTGCGGCGTCAGGTCGCCGAAGCCCAGATAGTCGGCGCACGGAATCGCGGCGCCCGCCGCAAGACTGCAACTCGTCGTGTCGAGTGTGTTGCGGACGCGTTCCAGGTTGGCGATGTTCGTCGATCCATCGACCGCAGTATTGCGGCCGAAAGCGCCGGCGACTTCCCAAGCCCAATTGTTGGACAGCTTGCCGCGCAGGCCGAACGTCCCCTGCCAGGTGTTGGTTTCCTGGAAGAACTGGCGCGGCCCCGGCTCGGCAAGGCGGCGCTGGACGAGGACGATATTCTGACCCGTCGGGTTCGTCGGGTTGCTCGCCGCGATCGACAGGTTGCGCAGCGTTCCCGGGGTCGCGATCTGGTTGGACTTGCGGAAGGTATAGAGGAACTCGCCGAACGCCTCGATACCGTCGGTCAGGTCGTAATCGGCGAAGAAGGCAGTACTGACACGCTCTACCGGGCTGACCGCGTTGAGGAACGGGTTCGAGTTGAAATTATGCTTGGCGGCGCTGTACGGTTCAAAGAAATTGCCGTTGCCGCCGGGCACCTGATTGAAGTTGATCTGTTGCCCGTTCGGTAGCACCGCGCGGCCACCGATCGTCGAGGCGCTGTTGACGCACGACAATTGGCCCGGGGTCGTTTCGGCCAGCGAACAGGGCGCCCGCGTCGCCATGTTGACGGCCTTGGTCTTTTGATAGGTCACCGCAGCCATGAAGCCGCCGCGATCGTTGCGGATCCCCCAGAGCAGGTCCGCGGTGAAATCGGACCCGTCGCCCTTTTCGGTGATGCCCTGCCGGACGCTGAGGCCCAGCCCTTCATAATCGGTGCGGGTCACCAGATTGACCACGCCCGCCATCGCGTCGGCGCCGTAAATCGCCGATGCGCCATCCTTCAGCACGTCGGTCCGCGCCAGCGCGGCGACGGGGATCATGTTGAGATCGGGTGACGAGTTGGCGCCGGTGCCGCCCGCAACGAGACGGCGACCATTGAGCAGGACGAGGGTGCGCTTGATGCCGAGCCCGCGAAGGTTGACCTGCGCGGTGCCATAACCGTTGTTCGTCCAATAGGCCGAGGTCTGGTTGCCCGCGAAGCCGGCATTGGCGGGCAGGCGCTGAAGCACGGTTTCGATGTTCACGACGCCGGTGTTTTCGATCTGCTCGGCCGAAACGACCGTTGCGGGGCCGACCCCCGCCAGATCCTGACGCCGGATGCGCGAGCCCGTCACGACGATGTCGCTGGCCGAAGCGGCGCTGTCAGCGCTGGCGTCGGACCCCGCGTCCGGCGCGGCATCGGTCTGGGCGAAAACGGGCGTGGAGAAACAGGCGACGGCGGCGGCGCCTGCCAGCAAAATAGTCCTGATCGTCATGGCGAAACCCCCTCTTTTGGCTTTGCGTCCCGTCAGGGAGCATTGATTGTATATACAGGTCAAGATTTATTTTCTAAATTTTTCAATATCTTAAATCGTTTCTGATTGGACATATTGGCGTAAGGAATACGCATCGCATTGCTCCACCCCTCATCGCGGGACGAATTTTCTGTCCAACGGGTCGCTTTTGAAATTTTCTTGCGAAGGTCGCGCACGGCGAGGCGAGCTATGCAGCGCCACTGGGGCCAGCGAGGGTCCGGGTCGCCCGAATCAAAACGGCCGCGCCTCGATGGTCGAGACGCGGCCGCTGACCGGCAAATTGCCGTATCGACGCTAGAACCAGGCGCGCACGCCGATCACCAGGCTGGCGGCGCTGGCGCCCTCGCCCGCGGCGCGGGCAAAGCGCGCGGTGTCGCCGAATTTCCGCGCCCATTCGACCCCGACATAGGGCGCGAATTCCTTGACGATTTCATAGCGCAGGCGAAGGCCGAGTTCCATGTCGGACAGGCCCGACCCGACGCCGCTTTCGGGAACGTCCTGCGCCGAAAAATTGAGTTCGGCCATCGGTTGCAGGACCAGTTTTTGGGTGATGCGCTGGTCATAATAGCCCTCGATCCGGGCGCTGACGTCGCCCTTGTTCGACAGGAACAGCGCACCCTCGACCTCGAACCAATAGGGAGCGAGCCCTTCGAAGCCGACGGTCGCATAGCTGCGGTCGGGGCCATGCCCAAGATCTTGGCGGATACCCGCCTGCAGGTTGAAATAGGCATCGACCGCGCGGCTGTAGAGCAATTGCGTTTCGGCGCTTTCGATCGCTTCGCCGAAATTGCCCTCGCCCTCGCTCTTGACGACAATGCGGTTGATGTCGCCGCCGTACCAGCCCTCGGCGTCCCAGCGATAACCGTCGCGCCCTTTCCGCGCCTGATATTCGGCAAGGTTGAAGCTGAGGAAGGCGGTGGTCTGCGCGCCGTTTTCGAGCATCATCGCGTGGCGCGAATGCTCCATTTCGCCTTTGGGGAACAGGCGGTCGGCATACCAGTCCGAAGGCGGCGGCGGCGCGGGGGCGTCCCCCGCGGGCAGGTCGGTACCGACCAGCCCCGAAGGCGCGGCGGGCGCCGCCACGCGGGGCGTGCAATGTCCCATCGCCGCATGCTCAGGCGGGCAGGCCGGATCGGTCGGTGCGTCGTGCGGCGCCGCAGCGGCTTTGTCGGGCGTGCAATGCCCCATTGCGGCATGCTCGGGCGGGCAGCTCGCGTCGGCGGGCGCGGCTTCGCCATGGCCGGCGTGCGCTCCATGGTCCATCGCATTGGTCGAGGACGGCGCCTCAGGCGCCGCGGGCGGCGCGCCGTGATGCCCGCCATGACCTGACTGGGCCGCCGCGGGAACCGCAAAGGCAAGAGCCGAAAGCCCGGCGAGGAGGAACGACGCGCGCATCATGCCGCCTCCTCCTTCGGGCGGACACTCACGACGCGCATCATCCCGGCGTGCATGTGATAAAGAAGATGGCAGTGGAAGGCCCAGTCGCCGAGCGCGTCGGCGGTGAAATCGAACGTCGCAATGCCGCCGGGCTGGACGATCACCGTATGCTTGCGCGGCGCGCGGTCGCCCTTCCCCGTCACCAGCTCGAAAAAATGGCCGTGCAGGTGGATGGGGTGGACCATCATCGAATCGTTGATCAGGTTCACGCGCACGCGCTCGCCCTCGATGAAGGGGATGGGTTCGTGATGGTCGGACATCTTGACGCCGTCGAACGACCACATGAAGCGTTCCATATTGCCCGTCAGATGGATGTCGAGCGAGCGGCTGGGCGCGCGCACGTCGGGGTTGCGGTCGAGCGCGACAAGGTCGCGGTAGGTCAGCACCTTGTGGCCGACGTCCTCCAGCCCCTGCCCCGGTTCGCCCATGCGGTCGACGGGCATGGGCGAGATCGACTGGACGCTGGGGTCGCGCTTAACCTGCGGCGCGACCGAAAAGTCGCGCATACTATGATCCATGCCGCCCGCGCCATGCCCCATCGCGGCATGGTCGGCGCCCGCATCGGCGGCGGGGGTGCAATGCCCCATCGCCGCATGTTCGGGGGTGCAGGCCGCATCGCCGGCGCCCATCGCGCCCATGCCCATATCCTGCATCGTTGCGAGCGGGCGTTTGCGCAGCGGCGGCACCTCGGCAGCCATGCCCGCACGCGGCGCCAGCGTCGCGCGCGCCATGCCCGACCGGTCGTTGACCTCGGCGATAAAGCTGTAGGCGCGATCGGCGACGGGGGTGACGATCACGTCATAGGTTTCGGCAACCCCGATCTGGAACTCGTCGACCGGCAGCGGCACGACGTTGAGTCCGTCGGCCTGGACGATCGTCATGCCGAGCCCCGGGATGCGGACGTTGAAGATCGACATCGCCGAGGCGTTGACGATGCGCAGCCGCACGCGCTCGCCGGGCGCGAACAGCGCGGTCCAATTGTCGCGCGGCCCGTGACCGTTGACGAGGAATTGATACGTCGATCCGTTGACGTCGGCGACATCGGTCGGGTCCATCCGCATCGCGCCCCATGCAATGCGATCCTTCAGCGGCTGATCCTCACCCGCGAGGAGGCCGCCAAGCGTCTGGCGCTGCATGTTGAAATGGCCGGGATTGACCTTGAGCTTGCGGAAGATTGCCTCGGGCGACAGGCGGCTGTGGTCCGACAACACGATCACATGTTCGCGGTCATAACCGATGGGATCGGCATCCTTCGGATCGATCACGATCGGGCCATAATGGCCAAGCTGTTCCTGCAGCCCCGAATGGCTGTGATACCAATAAGTCCCCGCCTGCACGACAGGAAATTCATAGACGAAGGTCGAACGCGCCTTGATCCCCGGAAAGCTGACCCCGGGGACGCCATCCATGTGAAAGGGCAGGATCAGTCCGTGCCAGTGGATCGAGCTTTCCTCATCAAGGTCATTGACCACCGTCAGCCGCGCCGTCTGCCCTTCCTTCAGTCGGACGAGCGGCCCCGGGATCGTCCCGTTGATGCCGATCGCGCGGCTGACCTTGCCATCGACGCGCAGCGTCTGACGCGCGATGCGCAGCGTGATGTCTTCCCCCGATACGGTCGGCAGCTGCGCGGCGAGGCCTGGCGAGACGGGCTGCGCCCAGGCGGGGAACCAGGCCGCCAGCGCGACCGCCGCTCCCCCACCCGCTGCTCCGCCAATAAAACGCCGCCGATCGATTTGCATGATAATCTAAATTCCTCTTAAAGCTGCAATTCATACGCGTGCGCCGCGCGCATCCCTCACGCGTCCAGCATCACCCGCAATTTGGCGCGCGCGCGATACAGGCGCGTTTCGACGGTCTTTTCGCTGACCCCCAGCATCGCCGCGGTTTCCGACTGGCTCAGCTCCTCGACCCCGCGCAGCACGATCACTTCGCGCAGATTGGCGGGAAGGTCGACGATCGCCCTTTGCACCCGCGCCAGTTCGGCACGGTCGCTCGCTTCGACGTCGATCGCCGGGCTGTCGCCCGCGACGTCATAGGCGCTCTCGAGTGGCAGCGCGCGAGTGAAAAAGGCGCGAACCGCGCGGCGACGCGCCAAGTCGCGGCATTTGTTGAGCGCGATGCGCGAAATCCAGACGCGGAACGGTCGTTCGCCGTCGTAACGCGCAAGCGCGGCGAAGCCCGCAACGAAACTTTCCTGCGTCAGATCCATCGCCTCGCCTTCATCGCCGATATTGCTGCGGATCAGCCGAAACACCGGCGCCTTGTAGCGGGCGAGGAATTCGCGATACGCGTCTTGCCTGCCGACAAGCGCGAGCGCCGCGAGTTCGCGGTCGCTAAGTTGCGACAGGTCCGCCGTCACCTCGCATCGGCGGTCAGCGCCTTGACCACAACCTTGTCGAACATCTCGGCCTGATCGCGGTCGAGGACGCTGCGCATCGCGAACAGATGGCGCAGCGTTTCCTTCTGCAACTCGCCCATGACCTCATGCGTCTCGTCGATCGCCTTGGTAACGCGGGGGCCATAGCCATGTTCTGCCTCGATCGCCTGCGCGAGGCGGATGTTTGCCGCGCGCATTTCCAGCTCAAGCGCCTCGCGCCGCCCCGCGAACCGTCCCTCAATCGCCTTCAGCCGCTTTTCCTGCGCGTCGGACAGCGTCAATTCGCTGTGCAGCAGCGCGTGCAGTTCGGTCTCATTGGGCTTCGGCGCGTCGACGAGCATGCGGCCGACGAAAACACCCACGACCGCCGCCACGAACGCGATGAAGCCAAGGATCGCCACCCGGCGCGTCGCGGTCATCAGCGGGCGTCCAACAGGCTGGAGGGCGCGAGCGGACTGGCCGAAATCAGCGGCGTCAGCGGGCTTGCCGCCACCGCGCTGGGCATTAATGCGCTGCCCGCCACCATTCCGCCGCTGAGCGAGAAGAACGCGGCCACCGCCATCATGCGGCGCGTCGCCGATGCTTCGGACTTGCGGACGGCGAGCGCGGCCAGCACGCGGTCGTCGAGCGCATCGAGCGTCGACGGCAGCGCCGCCGCGTTCAGTTTCCGAAACTCTTCGTCCATCACCTGCTCACCGGTCCTTTCAGCGCATTATACGCATGCGCGGGCGCATCCCCTCATTTTCCCGTGACGCATCACCGTCGATTTGTGCGAGGGCCGCGAACGCCTGCTGCGTATTAGCAGCAGAATCATCGCAGTGGAGCCTATTATGATCAAGCTTGCCCTCTCCCCCCTCGCCGCAATCACCGCCGCCGCGCTTGCGCTTTCACCGACAATGGCGCTTGCGCATGCCAAGCTCGTTGCATCGACCCCCGCCGCGAACAGCAAGGTCGCCAAGGTCGCCTCGATCCAGCTGAAGTTCAGCGAAAAGCTGATCGCGTCGACCGTCAAGGCCGAGCTGGTGATGACCGCGATGCCGGGGATGACCGACCATCCGCCGATGAAGATCGCCATCGCCTCCGCCATGGGCAAGGACGGCAAGTCGATGACGCTGACCCCGAAACGGGTGCTCGTCCCGGGCACGTACAAGGTCAAATGGTCGGGTGCGGGCGCAGACACCCACCGCATGGGCAGCGAATTCAGCTTCATCGTCAAGTAGCGACATGGCCGACGCGCTCATGACCAGCATCAGGTTTCTGCTATTCGCGGACCTGATGCTGATCCTGGGCCTGGCGGTCTTTCCGCTCCACGCGCTTCGTGGCCCGCATTCCGCAAAGGCTTGCGCCGCCGCCGATATTGCCGCCGTGCAACCTTTGCTCTGCGGGATCGGCCTCATCGTCTCTCTCGTCGGCATGTTCGCCCTCACCGCGAGCATGCATGGTATCGACATCGTCGCGGTCACGCCGAGAATGCTGCTGTCGATGGCCACCGAAACCGATGTCGGCAAGGCATGGATTGTCAGAATGCTGGCGCTTGGCCTGGCGATCATCGCCTCGCGGCAACTCGGCAAACGCGGAGCCGGGGCGGACATCATTTTGTCCCTCGCGGCGGCGACTGCGCTCACGACCCTCGTCTGGTCCGGGCATGCCGCCGCCAGCGACAATCTCGCCGGAGCGATCCACCGCGCCGCCGACGCGCTCCACATGATCGCGGCAGCGATCTGGATCGGCGCCATTGCCGCTTTCCTCATCCTCCTCCGCCCGGCGACCGACGACGTCGAACAGCCGAGATTTCCTATGGCCGCACAAAGTCTCGAACGCTTCGCGCGGGTCGGCACCGGCTGCGTCCTTGCAATCACCGCGACCGGGCTGATCAACTTCGAATTCATCGTGGGACTAAGACAAGCCGGCAGCATGCTGGGCTCTACTTACGGCTATTTACTCATCGCAAAGCTGCTGCTTTTTGGCGGCATGCTCGCATTGGCAGCGCTCAACCGCTGGCGGTTGACCCCGGCGCTGGTCGCCCCCGATGGCGAGCCGTCGCGGGCCGCAATTCGCCGCAGCATTGCGCTCGAGGCGGGTGCGGCGGCCAGTATCCTTGCCTTTGTCGCGATGCTCGGGATTCTGGAGCCCTAACGGCACCTGCCCCCTCGGCTGCACCTTTCTCAGCCCGGTGTGGATGCAAAACTTCACCGGCATTCGCCCCGGGCGGGGCTCCCGATGCAGGAGGCGCTGCTATGTCCTGGGTTGCTGTGGGCACCCTCGGATGGGAGGATGGTGGACAGGGCTGGATTCGGACTTTTGAACCAAAATTCTGATATTTATCTAATATATTCAATATCTTATATTGAATCCCACAATCGCTCCCCGTTAGTTCGATTTGTGCCATTTGAATCCAAGTTTAGGCCGATTACGTCGGCGGCGCCAAGAGAGCTCCGACCCAAATTGCCCGGATGTGCTGAGCTTATTGGTGTAAGATACATGCCGTGCAATGCGACTTGACCAGACGGGCCAGCCCGTTCTGCCCAAGGTTTTCCCACAATTCCTACTCCGAGCTAGCGTCAGCATCCGACTGCAGACCCTCTCGGTGTAAACGAGATGCTCTACCCCAATGCCCGATCTGGCCGCTTGCGGACAGTCGGCTTCTAGCGCTTCCGACAAAGAAGCGGACATTTGACGCCGCGCACAGCCTGCCACTCATAACAACGCTCACGCGCGCATTCGTTCGACCTCGGCAATGTTTTGCATCTCGTCGATGAACTCATGGACCGCGCGTGCATTGATCGGTCTGCTGAGCAGATAGCCTTGAATCTGACGACACCCTTCCTGCCGGAGGATCTCCGCCTGCGCCTCATCCTCGACGCCTTCGGCCAATGTTTCCATCCCAAGGGCATCCGCCAGAGTGGTGATCGCGCGAATGACGGCATTCGCGTTGCCGCCCGCCGTCAGGTCGCGGACGAAGCTCTGGTCGATCTTCAGCTTGTCGAACGGGAAGGAGCGCAGATAGCTGAGCGAGGAATAGCCGGTCCCGAAATCGTCGAGCGCAATCCGCACTCCGAGCTTGCGCAGGCCGTGGAGCGCATCGAGCGTGCGTTCCACGTTGGAAATGAAAATACTCTCTGTGATTTCGAGTTCAAGGCGGGTCGCGGGAAGTCCCGAAGTTGCGAGCGCCGACAAGACGACCGTCGCCAGATTTGGACTGAGGAACTGCTTGGGCGAGATGTTGACCGCCACCGCGAGATCGCCCGGCCAGGAAGCTGCCTGCCGGCAAGCTTCGCGAACGACCCACTCACCGATCTGAACGATGAGACCCGTTTCTTCCGCAAGCGGAATGAACTCGGCGGGACTGATCATCCCGCGCTCGGGGTGCGGCCATCGAATGAGCGCCTCGAACGCCTTGAGCCGCTCCTCCTGGAGGCTGTAGAGTGGCTGGAAGTGGAGTTCGAAACCGCCGTCGCGGATGGCCAGGCGGAGGTCGAGCTCCATCTGTCGCCGATAACGCGCCTGCTCGTCGAGGGAGCGTTCGAAGAATTGATATGTCGACTTGCCGTCACGCTTGGCGCGGTAAAGCGCAAGGTCGGCATTCTTCATCAAGGTGATCCCATCTACCCCATCAGCAGGCGCAACCGCGATGCCGAGGCTCGCCGAGGCATCTGCCTGCTGACCGTCGATCACGATCGAGCGATCAAAGCAATCCTGGAGCCGATCGGCCAGAGCCGCCAGATTCTCGGTCGCTGGCAGGTCACTGAGCAGAATCGCGAACTCGTCGCCTCCCAGTCGCGCGACAATCGCATCGCCAAGCACATCCTGAAGATGCGCGGCCACGTTGCGAAGCAGCGCATCTCCGGCGGGGTGTCCGAGCGTATCGTTGACGACCTTGAAATCGTCGAGATCGACGTACACGACCATCAATTGCATATCGTCGCGGCGGCGCAGCAAGGCATGGTCCAGCTGTTCGACAAACAATTTGCGATTGGGCAGATTGGTTAGTCCATCGTGGAGCGCAACGTGCGTGATCTGCCGTTCGCGCTCCGCGATCGCGTCAACCATGGTATTGAAGCTCGCACCGAGCCTTCCGATCTCGTCCTCCGACGTAATTTCGACCTTCGCGTCCTTGCCTTCTCCAAGCCGCCGCGTCGCGGCGTCAAGCGCGCGCAGAGGGCTGGTGATGGTCCGGGCAACACGCCAGCTCAGCACGACGACCAGCGACAGGCCGGCGGCCGCGAGCGCCGCAAGCAGCCATTGAAGGCCCGAATATTCGGCCAGCGCCTCGCTGAGTGAGTGGTTGAGAAGAAGCCGCGGCCAGAGATCCTGCTGCAAGGCGGGGAGCGCCGTTACATGATGCAAGATTCGGTCGCCATCGTTGGTTTCGACAACATTCCCCAGAGTTGCGTTGCCAAGCGCGGTTGGGAGACGCGACGCGGGCAGCACGCGCGCGTCGATATCGACTGCGGCGAGACGGCTCAGCCGCTTCATCTCGGCGGCATCGAGCGGCTGGGCCATGACGAGCCAGCCGATTGCATCCGGCGTTTCCACAGGCGAAGCGGCGGCCAGGGCAAGTTTTTCGCCAAGACGAATTACCCCGCGCTCCTGCCCCGCATCGAGCGCGTCCCACAAATCTTCGACGGCAGGCAATGCCGCATCCGACGAACCGACGATGCTGCCGTCGAGGCCGACGACGAAGGCCGCCGCGCTGCGCGAACGCTGCCGCAGGCTGAGCAGAGCGCTTTCGATGGTCGCGTCGTCATGCGTTGCCACAGCCTCTCGAAACCCGAAGTCGCGCGACAGGATATCGGTCGACCCCCGCATTTGCTGGGCCCGCAAGGCAATGATCTCGTCAAAGACCCGGGCGTTCGCGGCCAGATCACGCGATGCGCTATTCTCGCCGAAACGCGCAATCCCATTGCCCGCCAGAAGCACGACTGCCGCGAGCACGAGCGCAAACAGCGTCGCATAGGCGACCGCGATACGAAGCTTCAGGGATCGAAAACGAAAGCGCGCCGGAATGGAAAGCGATAACGTCATCGCAGCCTTAACGCGATCTTCTGGCTGGCCGCTCCGGCGCCGACAACGACGGCGCGCTTGACCTCTCCCCCGGGTGTCCGGGCACGTGGGTGCCAAATGGTCAGCTGATAGGTGCCCGCCGCCATACCCGACAAGCGGACAAGACCGTTCTGGTCGGTTTTGGCGGCATAAGGCGTGTTGACCACGCGTATATATCCTCGCATCTGATCGTGGATATTGCATCCGAGCGCGACGGTGCCGACGATCGGGAACGCCTGCGACCGCGACTGATCGCGCCCATAGAGGTCGATCTCGAACCGCGCTGCTTTGGAAAAGCTGAAGACGCTGTGCCGGACGGTATCAAGGTTGGGAAAAGCGACACTGCCGCCCTTGGCGACAATGAGTGTACCGGGGGTGAAGGTGACGTTCTTCTGCGCCATGGCGGCACGCCCCGGAAAGCGGATCGCTCCGCCGCGCCAGCCGCCGCTGGGATCGAGTTCGATGACCGCGTCACGCACCGGGACACCACGCTCGTCAACGACCTGGACCTGCATTGATGCAGGCGTCGCAGCCCATGCAGCGGCAATCCATATGCCCGGGCCGAACAACGCAGCAAGGATGATTGGTCCCTTCATTTGCGCCGAACTAGGGCTAGTTATTTAATTTTGCGTCAAAATTTGGAGCGCATGGTTAACACAATCTTAGCCGATTGATGTGATGTCTCCATTATGGACCAACCTCTTCCCATACGCGGCCTGCTGGCCGGACTTGCTTTTTCGTGCGTCCTGGCTTCGCCAGCCGCGGCGCAGGAAAGCGCGCTGCTCGACGGTGGAAAATTGTTGCTGACGAACGGCGTCGCAACGATCGAGGGTACCAGCGGCGGCGGCCTTGCGACATGGGCGACGATCAGCGGTCGCGAAACCGATGTCGGCGTCGGCTTGTCGGCGCACGGCACGATCATCGAACTCCCCGACTATGGGTGGACGAGTTATGGGCTGTCGGTCGGGCTCTTTGATCGCGTCGAACTTAGCTATGCGCGCCAGAACTTCGATACGCGCGATGTGGGAACCGCGCTCGGGCTCGGCGAGGGCTATATGCTCAACCAGGATGTCTTCGCCGCAAAGCTCCGGATCGCGGGCGATGTCGTCTATGGCAATCCGCTTGTTCCGCAGATCGCAGCGGGCGTCGAGCACAAGCGAAGCAGCGATACGCCCGTCGCTCTCGCGGTGGGTGCTGCCAACGGCCAAGGCACCGACTTCACGCTATCGGCAACAAAATTGTTTCTCTCGCACAGCGTCCTCGTCAATACGACGGCGCGGCTGACCAAGGCCAACCAAGGCGGCCTGCTCGGCTTCGGCAGCGCAGGGGAAAATAACTACTCGCTCCAGTTCGAGGGATCGGTTGCTTATCAGCTGTCGCGCCGCGCGGTCATCGGCGCCGAATATCGCACCAAGCCAGACAATCTCGCCATCGCGCGGGAGGATGATTGGTGGGATCTTTTCGCCGCCTATGCGGTGACCAAGAATCTGACCGTCACCGCCGCCTATGTCGACCTGGGTTCGATCGCGACGTTCGACAACCAGCGTGGCGGATTTCTGTCCGCGCAGCTCGCCTTTTGAGGACCGCCCAATGCTTATCCTTGCCGCCGCACTACTGACGCAGTCCGTCGCCGAGCCGCCGGTGGACTGGGACAAGGAATTCGGCGTCGAAGAAAAAATGCGCGATCCTGTTACCGGCGAGTTTCCGGTTGATCCCTATGTCCAGGGCGACGGCAATGCGGGAGCAAAGCCGTTCGACGGCGAGGCGATGGCCGACGCCTTCGGCGGGCAGGCAGGCATCCGCCGGATCGCCAACCGGACGGTCGAACTGTCGGAAGCCGACCCGCGCATCGCCGCGATCTTCGCGTCACACGACATGGTTCGACTGAAACGGACCTTGTTCGAGCAGTTCTGCTATATTCTCAATGCGGGCTGCACTTATACCGGGCGCGACATGACCGCTTCGCACAAGGATCTCGGCGTGCGGACGCGAGATATGAATGCCCTCGTCGAAAATTTGCAGCGCGCGATGCGAGAGGAGAACGTCTCCTTTGCTGCGCAGAACCGATTTCTCGCAAAGCTCGCGCCCATGTCGGGGGCAGTAATCACGAGGTCGAGCGGGCTTGCATGCCGCACTGCCAATCAGAGATGGCCATCAGCAGACTGTCGACTTCCAATCGGACGTTCAAGAAAGCGGACACAATTGATCGGCGCCGACCTGGTCGCGAATTAACGCGCTACTTCACGCATGTGGAAGCAAGCGCGAGTGATCCGAGAGGACCGGCGGCTTTTCTCAAGCCGGGAGCAGCGATCAAGTCGTCGACGTCAGCGGACACGCCATACCCGGCCAAACTTTCACTAAGGTGCTGACGGATTAAGCCAAGCAGCTGCGGATGAGCGGCGGCGACACCCCCACCGACGAAGATGCGCTGCGGAAGCGTCGTGAGCACGAGATTGTGACACAACATCGCAAGCGCGTGCGCAACATGGTCCCAAACCTTGTCGTCGGATGGAATGTCTCGGCCGGGTTTGCCAGCCCGAGCACTGATTGCCGGGCCGCTCGCCAAACCTTCGACGCAATCGCCGTGATAGATGCAGGTGCCTGCGAACGAATCGCCTGCCAATTTCGGTACGCGCTGATGCCCCGCCTCGCTGTGCCTTGCACCGCGCAATATGTGCCGATGCGAAATCAAACCGACGCCAACCCCCGTGCCGACCGTCATATACGCCCAGCTTTCAAGATCCTGGGCCGCCCCCCAAAACCCCTCGGCGAGCGCGGCGCCATTGACGTCGGTGTCAATCGTCATCGGCCCTCCTCGGGCCAGCACCGTCAGATCGATTCCGCTCCACCCCGCTTTGGGGGTCGAAACGATGCTCCCGAACGTGGCCGAGCGATGGTCCAGATCCAGCGGTCCGAAGCTGGCGATGCCGAGCGCCCCGAAGTCCCACCCGCCCAGAATATCTGCTATGGTCGCGAGGGTGGTACGGGGGCTGGTGGTCGGAACCTCGACTTGCGCCCGCACGTCGCCGGGTCCGGTGCCCAACGTGCAGATACATTTTGTGCCGCCCAGTTCGACCCCCGCCAACATCAGCTCAGAACTGGTCCTTGAGCATCTCGCCGATCGAATTGTTGAAATGACTCTCCATCGCGGCGCGCGCGCGCGCGGGATCGCGCGCCGCGATCGCCTCCGCCACCTCGCGGTGCAGCGCCAGCGTTTCGTCGCGTTCCTCGCGCGTGGTGCGCCCAGCCCAGGCGCGCGGGATAGCCGCCGCCATAAGCTGTTCGAACGAGCGAACGATTTGAAGAAATAGCGGATTGCCGCTCGCCGCCGCGATCGTCTGGTGGAAGCGCGTGTCAGCCGCGGTCCGCGCCGCCTCGTCATGCTCGACCGACAGCGCGTGCGCGGCGCTCAGAATGGCGGCGGCCTGCTCCTCGCTGCGATTGACAGCGGCGAGCTCGGCGGTGCGAAGCTCGAGCGTGCGCCTTACTTCCCAGACGTCGGCGAGCGATACCTGCGCGGTATTGACCGCATGGCCCATCGATGCCGCCATCACCGAACCGTCGATCGCTGCCACGCGCGGCTTGCGGCCGTTGCCGACGTCGACAAGGCGCAGTGCGGTGAGCGCTCCGAACGCCTCGCGCATCACCGGACGACTGACGCCGAGCTGTGTCGCGAAGCTTCCCTCACCCGGCAGCGTGTCGCCGACTTTCAGATCGTGCGCGCGGATATAGTCGCGCACCGCCTCGACCGCGCGATCGACCAGCGAGCCGCGACCGAGTTCGATCATTCCGCTCATGCCGCGACCCCCTGTCGCCGCATCGCGGTCGGCGCCATGCCGAACCGGCGCGAGAAGGCGCGCGTGAAGCTGGCATTGTTGAGGTAGCCGCAGCGATAGCCGATGCTCGCCACCGGCAGGTCGCTCGCCGCCAGCAAGGTCCGCGCCTGCCGCAACCGCCGTTCGCTCAGCGCCTCGCCGACGCTGCAATGGTAGAGCTCGCGAAAACCGCGGGTCAGCTTGTCGCGATTGATCCCGCAGCTGCGCGCGATGTTGTCGATCGTCAGCTTTTCGTGCCAGCGGGTATCGACGATCCGCTTCGCCGCTGCGATCCGCGCAATGTCGCTTTCGCTCAATCCCGGCTGCCCGTCGACCGCCACCAGCTTGCCCGCCCGCAGCGCTGCAAACAGCTGGCACAGCATTTCGATGCTGCGCGCCAGCCGCAGCGTATCCGCCGCTGCCGCATCGCATTCCGGGGTGACGATCGATTGTCCGAGGGCGCGCAAATCCGACGGCAGGTACCAACGCTGGCCGGGATCGGGGAGATTGCCGAACAGGCGTCGACAAGCGCCGCGCGACACTGCGAACACCAGCATATGGTCTTCGCTTTCCAGCGCGCGAAACGCCAGCGTGCGCACCACCGGTTCGCCGATATCGCCAAAGCCGATCAGCAAAGCATCGGGCGGCAACAACAGTCGGTCGCATGTGCCGGGGCCGACGAAGGCGGTCATTTCGGGCGATACGATAACGCTGTGCTTGCTCGGCATAAGCAAAACTCCCTCGCCGCCCGCTATACACCTGTCTTACAGCTTTGGCAATACCTGTCTGACAGGTTCTGGCGCGCGCCGCATCGCAAGCAAGAAGGCGCAAAATGACAGCGCGCTGACGATCACCCCGACCAGCGCCAATGCTTCGGCCAGCATCGCCTCGCCGCCCATCAACCCGCTCACCTGCGTCACGATCCACGGCGCCAGGCCGAAGCCGATCAAGCCCGCGATTGCGATGAAGGCACCGATACACAGCCCGCGCAGCTCGTTGGGCAGCAACACGGTCAGCGCCACCGACACGACCAGCCCGGTCACCGCGCCGCACATCGACATGACGCCAAGCGCAACCGCCAGCCCGGCGACGCTGGGCATCAGCGGGAACAGCGCGGCAGGCACCCCGATTCCCGCCGCGATCACCGCCCCAAGCAAAATGCCGCCGCGCCGCCGGCTCTTCTGGCCCATATCCGCCGACAAGCCACCGAGCACCGCGCCTGCAACGCCAGTGCCGAACATCAAGGCGCCGACCCATCCAGCAAATTGCTGCGGCTGGAGCCCGAAATCGCGCGACAGCACCGGCGCGACCCATACCGTTGCGGCAACATCGGCCATCACCACTGCGACCTGTCCTGCGAATAGCGGGCCGAGGAAAGACCGGCGTGCCCATAGTTCGGCGGCGACAATCCGAAACGGTGCATCGAGGCTCGCCTCGACCTCGCGGCGTGCGGGCTCGCGCAGCAGCAGCAACGGCAGCAGGCACAGCGTGCTGATCGCGGCGAGCAACACATGCGTGCCGCGCCACGGTGCAAGTTCGGCCAGCCAGCCGACAGCCGAAAAATCGGTGAGCAGACCGAACAGCCAGCCGGTCAGCGCAAAACCCAGCGCAACGCCCAGCGCCTTGCCCAGGTTGACGATCAGCATCGCGCGGCCGCGCTGGTCGGGGGCGCAAAAATCGGCGCACAGCGACAGCGCCGCAGTCAGCGAGCCGGTCGAGCCGATGCCGACCAGCATTCGCGCCGCGGTGAGCCACCCTGCACTCGGCGCAAAGGCGGTGAGCAAGGTTCCGAGAGTCCACAGCAGCGCCAGCCCGATCGTCAGCCGCACCCGGTTGCGCCGGTCGACAAGGATACCGATCGGGATCGAAAACAGGACCATCGGAACCGCGGCGCCCAGCCCCTGGATCAGCGCCAGCGCATCGTCGGTAAGCCCCAGCTCCGCCTTGGCGCTTTCCTGGATCGTCCCAAAGCTGCCGAGCGCGGTGAAGCCCATCGTCGTCACCAGCGCGAGCAACAGCAGCGGGACGAGCGTCGCCGGCGCCGTCAGCCGCGACGTGGGCGCTGCGAGCGGTTCGGCCTGCGTCGCCATCACAGCGCGAAGATCTTGCCAGGGTTGAGCAAATTTTGTGGATCGAGCGCGCGCTTGATCATCCGCATCTGCTCGACCGCACCGCCCAGTTCCGCGACGAGCCAGTCCTGCTTGCCGATGCCGATGCCATGTTCACCGGTGCACGTCCCGTTCATCGCCAGCGCGCGTTCGACGATACGGGCGTTGATCGCCTCGACCTCTGCCATCTCTTCGGGCGCGTTCGGGTCGATCGAGAAAATGACATGGAAATTGCCGTCGCCGACATGGCCAAGGATCGTAGCCGGGACCGATGCCGCCGCTAGATCGACATGCGTTTCGGCGATGCATTCGGCCAGGCGGCTGATCGGGACACACACATCGGTTGCCCAGCCGATCGCGCCGGCGCGCATGTTGACTGCGGCATAATAGGCCTCGTGACGGGCGCGCCACAGTTTCGTCCGTTCCTCGGGCCGGTTCGACCAATTGAAGGCGCTGCCGCCATTGGCTTCGGCGAGCGTCTTCACCGTCTCGACCTGCTCGGCGACATTTGCGGCGCTACCGTGAAACTCAAAAAACAGCGTCGGCGCCTCGGGATAGTCGAGCTTCGACCAGCGGTTGACCGCGATCATCTGCTTGGCATCGAGAATCTCCACGCGCGCCAGTGGCACTGCGCACTGGATCGACTGCACCACGGTATCGACCGCGCCGCCCAACGTATCGAAGCTGCATACCGCCGCCGAAATCGTGTCGGGAACGGGGTGCAGGCGCAATGTGACTTGGGTGATGATGCCGAGCGTCCCTTCGGACCCGACGTAGAGCCGGGTGAGGTCATAGCCTGCGGCCGACTTGCGCGCACGCCGCGCGGTGCGGATCACCGTCCCTTGCGGCGTCACCACTTCCAGGGCGAGCACCGCATCCTTCATCGTGCCATAACGCACCGCATTGGTGCCCGACGCCCGCGTCGATGCCATCCCGCCAATGGTCGCATTGGCGCCGGGATCGATCGGAAAGAACAGCCCCTGATCGCGCAAATGGACGTTGAGTTCTTCGCGGCGCACGCCCGGCTGGACGACGCAATCGAAATCTTCGGCATTCACCGCGACGATTTTATCCATCAGACTCATGTCGAGCGAGATGCCGCCGTTGATCGCCAGCGCATTGCCCTCGATCGAGGTCCCGGCGCCGAATGGCACGATCGGAATGTCCGACGCCGCGCAGAGATTGACGAGCGCGACGACATCCTCGGTCGAATGCGCAAAGACGACGGCGTCGGGCAGCACGGGAGCGAAATGGGACTCACTCGATCCATGCTGCCCGAGCACCGCTTCGCTCCGCTGGAAACGGTCCCCAAACCGTTCCTCCAGCGCCCCCACCAGGCTGGCGGGGAGCGGCTTGCGCTCCCCCGAATGCGCCGTCCCCGCCATGGTCAGAACTTCAGGCTGGCGCGCACGCCGTATCGGCGGCGGTCGCCCGTGATGCCAAGGTCGGAGGCAGGCAGGCCCGCGAGCGCCAGCGTCGTTCGTTCGATATAGCTTTCGAAATATTCGGTGTTGAAGATGTTGTTCGCGAACAACGCGATCTCGACCGGGCCGGTGCGATAGGCGATCGACGCGTTGGTCAGCCAATAGCTGTCGAGGATCGTCGGCGTCGTCTCGTTCAGCGTCGCCGCCAGCCGCTTTCCTTTGCCAAACAGTCCCGCGCTCAGCACCACGTCGCTGTCGCCGCCCATCTCGATCCGGTAATCCGTCGAGATATTGGCCAGCCAGTCGGGCTGGAAGGTCAGGCGGTCCGACGACAGGCGCCGACCCGTGGTATTGAAATAGGCACTGTCGTCGGTGATCCGGGCGTGCATGTATGTAAAGCCGCCGCGCACCGTCCATGCGGGCACCGGACGCACCATTGCCTCGAGCTCAAGACCATAGCTTTCGACATCACCGGTATTGAGGTCGACGGTGACAAGTCCTCCGCCCGCCGCCGGGGCGATCGAGTTGAGGCCGATGTAATTCTTGTAATCATTGTAGAATACCGCACCCGACAGCATCAGGCCAGGCGCCGCGTATTTTGCGCCGGCTTCATAGGTCCAAGCCGAATCGCCGTTATAGGTCCGCGTCGGCGCGGTTGGAGCGTTGAACCCGCCGCCGCGATAGCCGCGCGCAACCGACACATAGGTCATCAGGTCGGGCGTCCATTTGCGCGTGACGGTCAGCTTGGGCTGCCACTCGCTCGACTTCAGCCTGGCGGTCGGCACGATCCCCCCCGACGGCGCAGCGCCCAATATGGTGGTCGTCACGCTGTTCACCGCACCGCGCGACACGCGGTTCTCGCGGTCATAACGCAGCCCGAGCGCCACTTCCCAATCCGCGTTCGGTTTCCAGAACAGGGTGCCAAAGGCGGCGTAGGTGTCGGCGACATTTTTGGCGGTCGTGTTGCGCACGATATTGACCGGTCCCAGCAGGGGATGGACCAGATTGATCGTGTCGGTGTTGTTGACGCGCGTTTGCTCGTTACTCGTGAACAGGCCGACCAGGGTCGAAATCTGGTCGCTCCATTCGCTGTCGAGCCGCGTTTCCAGCGTCATTGTGCGCAGGCTGTCGCGGCCGACCGAGCGCACCGTGTTGTCGGGACCGAAATCGCCGTCGCTATCGGGGGCAAAGGAATTGCGCATGTCATAAGCGCCGATGACGCTCAGCTTCGATCCCCCGCCCAGATCGGCCTCGGCGCGGGCGTTGATTCCCCGATATTTGTACGAGATACGATTGAGTGTGTTGAACCGGACGTCGCGGCGGTAATCGGTCGGGCCGCTGACCCGCGAATAGGGGATGTTGACCCCGTCGACCCAGTCATAATAGCCCTTGATCGTCAGCGAGAAGCCGTCCGACGGCGCCAGGCGGAGCGTCGCATTGATCGAATCAGTGTTGAAGCGATTGGCGTCCGCGTTGAGGATTGTATTGGTCAGGAAGCCGTCCTGCTGGCGGTGCGACGCCGCGATACGGAACCCCAGCACGTCGCCCGCGATCGGCCCACTCACAGCGCCCGACACCAGCCAGCTGTTGTCGGGACCAGCATAGCTGCCATTGGCGCGCGCCTCGAACACGTCGCTGGGCGCACGGGTGATGACGTTGATCGCGCCGCCCAATGTGTTCTTGCCGTAAAGCGTTCCTTGCGGCCCGCGCAGCACTTCGATGCGCTCGACGTCGAGGAGCGGGTTGTTGAGATAGGCGGTGTTCGGCTGGTAAATGCCGTCGATGAACAGGCCGACGCCCGGCTGCACCGACTGCACCAGCGTCACGCCAACGCCGCGGATCGCGACGAACGCCCGGCCCGAACCGTCGCTGTTGATATTGAGGCCCGGCGACAGCACCGCGGCTTCGCGCACCGAATTGATCCCGCGCGCGGTCAGCGTATCGCCGTCGATCGCGGTCACCGCGATCGGCACGTCGGACAGCGTCTCGTCACGCTTGCGCGCGGTGACGACGATGATGCCCTCGTCGTCGGCGTTGCTCGCAGCAGGCTCGGCCGTATCCTGTGCATAGGCTGGCGTCGCCACGAGAAGGGCCGCCAACACGGCGGTGGAAGCGGCAAAATTCAGCTTGGTCATCAGACATCCCCAAATACGGCGGTCTCGGCCACCCGTTGAAACCTATCTGACAGCTTTTCGACCTATATGAAAGGTTTCCGATTGTGCCGATCGGCAGACGGGGTTTGCCGGATGTGGATGTCCCATCCCGTCATTGCGAGCGAAGCGAAGCAATCCAGAGTTGGCGTAAACCGCCCTGGATTGCTTCGCTTCGCTCGCAATGACGATGTTTTTGGCGTCCGCTACCAGCAACTATATCCGCCGTCGGCCAGCACGATGCTTCCGGTCATCAAGCTCGCCATATCCGACGCCAGGAACAGGATCACCGCAGCGACCTCCTCCGGCTCGCCCAGCCGCGCCATCGGGGTGCCGTCGATCCAGCGCCGATACATTTCGCCCTCCTGATCGGCAAAGGCGTTGAGCGGGGTCGCGATATAGGTCGGCGCGACCGCATTCACCCGCACGCCGCGCCCCGCCCATTCGGCGGCGAGGCTTTTGGTCAGCTGATGCACCGCCGCCTTCGACGCATTATAATAGCTCTGCGGCTGCGGCCGGTTGACGATGAAGCCCGACATCGACCCCACATTGACGATGCTCCCCCGCCCTGCTGCCAGCATATGGCGCCCGAACGCCCGGGCGCACCAGAAGCTGCCGTTCAGATTCACATCGATCACATTCAGCCAATGTTCGTCGGCGACATCCTCGGCGGCGATCTCGCTGCGCGCGATGCCGGCATTGTTGATCAGGATGTCGATGCGGCCGTGGCGCGCCAGCATCGCGGCAGCGGCGGCGTCAACTGCCGCGCTGTCGGTCACGTCGAGTATCGCTGCGGAAACCGCATATCCTTTCGCAGCAAGACCGGCGGTCGCACGTTCAAGCGCTACGCGGTCGCGGTCGGCTATCGTCACCTCCGCGCCCGCTTCGGCCAGCGCCTCGGCAGTGGCCAGCCCAATGCCCTGCGCCCCGCCCGTTACAAAGGCCGTGCGCCCGCCCAGCCGCAGCTTGTCCAGATACACGGGCCTATTCTGGCACGAAGGCGGCAGCGGGCATCACCGGTTCGGGAACCGCCTCGCCACGCGTCATCTGGTACACCATGCGACCATCGTCAAACTCGGGCCAAGGCATCTTCCCGCTGCGCGTAAAGCCCGCCCACAAGTCATGGACATGCTCGGCCAGCGCTTGCGGCGGGTCCATCCCGGCCAGTCCCAGCGGTCCGGTAACGCTCGACAGCGTTTTGAACACGAAGGGCAGCTCGATCCCGTGGCACGCGCCCAGCTCGCCATCACATGCGGGCGAGCGCCAGTCGAACTCGTACAGCCACGTCCTGCCCTGATGCGCCGCCGCATATTGCCGCGCAGGCCAGCGAAACACCAGGTCGTTCATTGCATCGGTCATCGCCTCGCCCGGCCGCAAGCCCTTCTGCTTATACCCATAAGCCTTGAGCACTGCCTTCGCTTGCGGATGCGATCGTCCGAGCAGCCAGCGCGCGAGCAGGCTGCCGATCTTCCGGCGCACCCCGGTGGGCACGAAATACAGGTTCATTTCCTCGGCATTGGTGCCGATCACGATTTCAACAGCGCGTCCGGCTCCCTTGCGCAGCGCTTCGATCGGCTTCTCGGGCAGCACGTCGTCGCCATAGACTGGGATGAACCGGCTGATGCCGTACACAGGTTCGCGCCCCTCCTTGTCGCGCAGATCGATCGCCCAAGGTTTCGCGATCTTGTCGATCGCGTCCATGGCTGCAGCTTGCGACACGCTGCGAAACCCGTCGGCGTCGGGCGCGATACGCAGCAGCTTAGCCAGCTTGCGAACCAATCGCTGCGCGACATCCATGTCGCGCACCATCGCGCCATGCCCGCTCTGGATGATTGCGCGGGCGAACAGCCCCTTCGCAAGCGGCGACGTCACAAGGTCGGCGATCGCCATTGCGCCCGCGCTCTCCCCGAACACCGTCACATTGCTCGGATCGCCACCAAATGCCGCGATATTGCGCTGCACCCAACCCAATGCGAACAGCATGTCGCGTAGCCCCAGATTGGTCGGCGCACCCGGGACAGGCAGAAATCCGTCGATCCCCATGCGATAGTTGATCGCAACGCACACCACTCCCGACGCAGCAAAGGCAGTGCCGTCATGGACGGCTGCATCCTTGCTGCCGACGACAAACCCGCCGCCATGGATGAAGACCATGACCGGCGCGGCGCTTGCGTCGCGCGGCGCCCAGACGTTGAGGCGAAGATAATCGTCATCGCTGCCATCGCTGCCATGGCCGATCAGCGGCGACGGGTCGATCGCGGGAAAGGCCTTGATCCGATGCGGCGCCGCTGGTCCAGCATCGTCCATGTCGCGAACGCCGCTCCACGCCGCAGGCATGCAAGGCAGTTCAAAACGCGCGGGCGGAGCGGCGTAGGGAATGCCAAGATAGCGACGAACCGAGCCGTCGTAAGATCCACGAATATCCCCACCTTCGATCGAGATCGTTTCGGTCAATGCATCGACAATAGTCATCGTTGCACCATAAGCGCCACGCCGGCCCGCCGCACGGACTGTTTCATGTGCTGATCAGAAGTCCAGATATGCAGAGAGGCTGGCAGTGGCCGTAAGCCGACGCTAGAGCCTTCGGCGATATACATCATGCGTCGGACAAGATCGGTAAGCGGGCGCGACACGTCGGCCTTAGCGATACCGTCATGGTGCAAGGCGAAGGCGCGAACGCTTAGGTCGTGGAAGACGCTGAACGCCGGGTTCGGCGCGTAATCGCCGAAGTGATCAAGAGCTCGCACGCGACGGACCATAGCGAAAAATGCAACAAACTGTGAGCCGGCAAAAGCTGCCAACGTCGGGTGCCGAATAAACGGCTGCTTTCGGGATCGCGCTTCGATCGGCCAAATGACCGACATCAGGCGCAAAGCGGCCACGCGTCATTTCTAGCAATCGGCTCGGTACGAGATTGCTAGCCCCCGGAGAGAAGCACTTCACCTGCTGTCGTTAGAGACATCACCTCGACACCTTCGGCTAGCGGATACGGCTCATCCCCTGGATAGACCAGCAATCGCCGGGCCGGAGCCAAATCGCTGCAGGCGTGATGAAAGCCGCGCTCGAGTTTAGGTTGCAGGCTACGTTTAATCTCGACTGCCCAGAGCCCGCCACCCGGAAGCGTCAGGAGGAGATCGATCTCGGCGCCTGCGGCCGTGCGGTAGAAATTGGCTCGCGTACCCTCCGGAACAGCCCCGATCAGCGTTTCAATGACGAAACCTTCCCAACTCGCTCCGGCCACAGGATGGCCAAGGACGTCCTCGGCCGTCGACAGACCGAGCAGCGTGTGCACCAATCCGCTATCGCGGACATAAATCCGCGGCGACTTGACCAACCGCTTACCGACATTGTTGTGCCAAGGCTCCAACCTACGCACGAGAAGAAGGTCAACCAACAGATCAAGATAGCTTGCGACTGTCTTGTTATCGACGCCGAGGCTTCGCGCGAAGTCCGCGGCGTTTAGGAGGCCCGATTGATGGTGGGCCAGCATCGTCCAGAAGCGGCGTAGAGTCTCCGCCGCGATACGCGGGCCAAACGTCGGGATGTCGCGTTCGAGATAGGTGCGGATGAAATCCTGCCGCCATCGCTGGCTCGCGCGGTCGCTGCCGGCAAGGAAGCTATCTGGGAAGCCGCCGCGAACCCACAATCGCTCGACTTGCCCCTGCCCCACCTCGAGCGCGTCGAGCGCATGCATCTCAAGATAACTTATGCGTCCGGCCAGGCTTTCGCCGGACTGGCGCAGCAGATCGATAGACGCGGACCCAAGCAGCAGAAACCGCCCTGCCCGGCGTCCCTTGCGACGGCCGGAGTCAATCAACCCACGGAGTATCTGGAAAAGATTTGGAAGGCGATGGACCTCGTCAAGGATGACAAGCTTGTCCTCATGTTCGGACAGATAAAGCTCAGGTTCGGAGAGCTTTGCTCGGTCGGCGTCGGATTCCAGATCGAGGTAGATCGAAGGCCTCGCCTCGGCGATTTCAAGCGCGAGCGTCGTTTTTCCCACCTGCCGTGGCCCGATCAGGGCAACGGCGGGCGTTTCTTCTAGCCTTTCCGCCAGTTCTGCATAGATTCGTCGATCAATCATCCTTGCAATTATGGAGTTTAATTCCATATTTGCAAGGTTAATTTACAAAACGAGCCGAGACCCGCGATCCGATCAACCTTCCCGAGGCGTTCGATTCTTCGCGCAGAAACGGCACCAAGCCGACATCAGCTGGCGCCGTTTTTCCAATAGCGGCCCGCGCCGATAGGCAGCTTCGGTCTTGTCCTTCACGGCATGCGCCAAGGCCGCTTCGACCACACGATCCGGAAAGTCCGTCGTTTCGCTCGCCCAGTCGCGGAAGGCGGACCTAAATCCGTGCGGCGTGTAGGGCTCGTCCATGTCACGCAGAACCTTCACCAAAGTCATATCTGACATGGGCACACCGCGCTTAGCGCCATAGAATATGAGGTCGGTGCCGTCGCAGCGCAATTGCCAGCAGCGCTTGATGATCCGGCAAGCATGATCGGTCAGCGGAACGATATGCTCGCGCCCAGCCTTCATGCGATCCGGTGGAATCGTCCACAGGCGGTTCTCGAGGTCGATCTCATCCCAGACGACGCCCCTCACCTCTCCCGATCTCGCTGCCGTCGCGATCGCGAATTCGAGAGCAAGCCGGCCCATCGTCTCCTTCTCGCGGAGCCTCGTCAGGAAAGCAGCAACGTCCGAATAGGGCATCGCGGCATAGTGCTGGCTGTTCTTCGGTTGCCGCGGCAGGCCGCGCGTGACGGACTTCATGGAAATCTCGGTCTCGCGATACCCTTTCGAGAAAGCCCAATCGAGAACCACCCCGATCCGCTGCCTTACCCGCCTGGCCGTCTCAGGCTTCGTCATCCAGATTTCCGACAGCACATCGTGCACATCGGGCCGGTGATTTCCGAAACCCGCCTCTGTCCGATCCGCGGGAAGACGAACATCTCAAGCGATCGAAGCCACTGCCAATTATGCTTGACATTACGCCAGCCCTTGCTGTGGCTCGCAAAAACCTTGCCCGCAGCTTCGCTGAAGGTCGGAATACCAGCCGCCTTCCTGCGCTCGTATCGCGGGTCGAGTCCGGCCTCCACCCAGATACGCGTCTCGCGCGCCAACTCCGGGCACGAGTTAGCGGAACCTTCGATGCGCTCCCCAGACCGTAGTCATGTCGTCGCCCGAATTTCTGGACACGGCAGACCCAGCTTTTCGATCCGCTCGCCGACACGACCAGAAAGAGGCCGCCCCCATCGCCATGGCGACCCGGCCGATCTTCCGATTTTACTCTCGCAGCAGTTAGATTTGGCATGTTCTTTTTTCCCACACTTTCTCCCTCAGGAGAAATTTGACGCGCCCGGATCGGCATGGACGTGTGTGGACACGAATCACCCAAAAGCCGCGCAAATGCTTGGCTTTCCATGGATGCCTCTGGTCGTGTGGGGAACACCCCCTGGTGGACAGGGCTGGATTCGAACCAGCGTACGGAAACCCGGGCAGATTTACAGTCTGCTGCCTTTAACCACTCGGCCACCTGTCCATGGGGTCCGCTTTGGGAAGCGGTCCAATGGCGAAACGATGCTTGCCTGTCAATGGCAGTCGTGGGAAAGGCGCCCCATCATGCGTCAATTTTCTCGCCATCGCCGTCCCGCAGGGCAAAGCCAGCGCGGACAGGCCATTCGCTTCTGGGGTCGCCACGCCGTGTTGGCGGCGCTCGCCAACCCCGAGCGCACCGTCAAGCGCATCTGGGGCACCCGCGATGCGCTGGGCCAGCTCGATCTGCCGCCGGTGGTGCCGATCTCCTATGCCGACGTCACCGACCTCGCGCGACTCGTTGCGCGCGATGCACCGCATCAGGGACTCGTGATCGAGGTCGATCCGCTGGAGGGCATCTACCTCGGCGACCTGTTGCAGGAAGAGGTCGACGCCGAAAGCAAACGTCCGCTCGTCATCCTCGACCAGGTCACCGACCCGCATAATATCGGCGCGGTGCTGCGGTCGGCGGCGGCGTTCGACGCGGCGGCAATCATCACGCAGGATCGGCACAGCCCGCCCGAAAGCGGCGTGATCGCGCGATCGGCCTCGGGCGCGCTCGAAACCGTGCCATGGGTACGCGTCGTCAACCTGTCGCGCGCGCTGGAGGAAATCGCCGAGGCGCAATATTGGCGCATCGGGTTGATGGGCGACACCGAAACGACGCTGGGATCGACGCTCGACGGCAGTAAGGTCGCGCTGGTGCTGGGGTCCGAGGGCGACGGCATGCGACACAATGTCATGGAACATTGCGACGTGCTGGCCAAGCTCCCCATCTCGCCGCGCATGGAGAGCCTCAACATTTCGAACGCCGCGGCGATCGCGCTCTATGCGGTAGCGACGGCGGGCAAGTAAGCGTCGCCCCCGCGCAGGCGGGGGCCCTTGTCGGCCTTGTCCTTCGCCGCGGCATAAACCCCTAGCGGCCCCCGCCTGCGCGGGGGCGACGTTTTAGTCCTCCGCCGCGATCCGCACCTTCAACCCATCCAGCGCCTCGCTGAACGGCAGCTGGCACGACAGCCGCGAAGTGGCATCGCGGTCGGTGGTCGAATCTAGCAGGTCGTTCTCGTCCTCGCTCATCGCGGGCAGTTGATCGGCGGCGCCCGCCTCGACATGGACATGGCACGTCGCGCACGAACAGCACCCGCCGCACAGCGCCAGCAGTTCGTCAAACCCCGCGTCGCGGATATTTTCCATCACCGTCAGGCTGGTATCGCCCTCGATCTCATGTTCGGTTCCGTCACGCGTCACGACAATCAGCTTGGCCATGCTAGTCCCCATATCTTCGAAGTTGCTGGCGCTATGTCGCGCGTTGCGCGCCAAATCAAGCGCTGCTAGTGACGACATGCGGAACAAAAAGGGAATATATATGGGTCTGTCGCAAGAACAGCTGAACGCCGGAATCGACGCACTGGCGGCGCGCGACGCCAATTTTGCCCGCGCGCTCGGCAACGCGGGCTACCCCGAACCGCGCATCCGGGCGCCGGGCTATACCACCCTCCTCCGCACCATCGTCGGCCAGCAGGTCAGCGTTGCCGCCGCGACCTCGATCTGGAACAAGCTGGAGGCGCAATTTGGCACAGGCTGTCCTGCCGATGTGGTGGCCGCCGCCGATTTCGATACGCTGCGCGCCTGCGGCCTGTCGGGGCAGAAACAGGGCTATGCCAAGAGCCTCGCCCAACTGATCCTCGATGGCGAGCTGAAGTTCGACGCCCTTCCCGCCGACGACGAGGAAGCCATCGCGCTGCTCACCAAGGTCAAGGGCATCGGCCGCTGGTCGGCAGAGATTTACCTGCTCTTCGCCGAAGGACGCCCTGACATCTGGCCCGCGGGCGACCTTGCGGTACAGGAAGCGGTGGGCCGCATCCTCCAGCTCGGCGCGCGCCCGAGTGAAAAGACCGCGCGCGAACTCGCCGAACCCTGGCGCCCGCATCGCGGCGCGGCGGCGATCTTCAGCTGGCATTGTTATAATATGGCGGTGATTTGAGGGCGAAGTCGAATCTCCCGCCTCCCTCGTCATTGCGAGGAGCGAAGCGACGCGGCAATCCAGAGCCCGCGTAAACCGCTCTGGATTGCTTCGCTCCGCTCGCAATGACGGTTGAATGGCCCGGTTCGCCATCAGACAAAAAAGGGCCGGGTGGAGCATCCTCCACCCGGCCTTTTCTGTGATCCGTCAGCCGAAGCTTATTTCTTCGCCGCGGCCTTTTTCGCCGGAGCCTTGGCGGCGGGCTTTTCTGCTGCGGCCTTCGCCGGAGCAGCCTTTTTCGCCGCAGCGGGCTTCTCTTCGGTTTCAGCCTTGGCGGCGGCCTTCTTCGCCGGAGCCTTCTTGGCGGGAGCTTCCTCGGCCTTGGCTTCTTCCTTCACCTCGGCCTTCTTGGCTGCGGGCTTTTTCGCTGCCGCCTTCTTGGCCGACTTGTGGTCGTGGTCGTGACCACAGCCCGGGCCGTGGACATGGCCGCTATCGTCGTCGGCTTCGATCGCTGCTTCCAGCTCTTCGCGCGTCACTTCGCGGTCGCTGATCTCGGCCTTTTCGAACAGGAAGTCGACGACCTTGTCCTCATAGAGCGGGGCGCGGAGCTGGGCCGCGGCGAGCGCGTCCTGCTGGACATATTCCATGAAGCGGCCACGATCTTCGGGGCGATACTGCTGCGCCGCCTGCATGATCAGCCGCTGCATTTCCTGCTGGCTGACCTGCACGCCATGCGCCTGGCCGATTTCCGACAGGAGCAGGCCCAGGCGCACGCGGCGGACCGCGATCGCATGGTAATCGTCGCGGTCGGCTTCGAGCTCGGCCTTTGCCGCGGCGGGATCGTCCTCGCGCTCGACTTCCTGTTCCAGCTGCTGCCAGATCTGACCAAATTCGGCCTCGACCATCGTCGGCGGCACGTCAAAGTCGTGGGCAGCGGCGAGCTGGTCGAGCAGCTTGCGCTTCATATAGGTGCGGGTCAGGCCGTTCAGTTCCTGCTCGACCTGATCCTTCATCAGCTCTTTCAGCTTGTCGAGGCTTTCGAGGCCCAGCGATTTCGCAAACTCGTCGTCGATCTTCGACGCCGCCGGAACCTTCACTTCCTTCACCGTCACGGCAAATTCGGCCTTGGCGCCTTTCAGATTCTCGACCGGATATTCGTCGGGGAAGGTCACCTTGACGGTCTTTTCGTCACCGACCTTGGCGCCGATCAGCTGGTCTTCGAAACCCGGGATCAGCTGGCCCGAACCGATTTCGACCGCCATGTCTTCACCGGTGCCGCCGTCGAAGGCGACGCCGTCGACGCTGCCGGCGAAATCGATGATGACCTGGTCGCCGGTGGCGGCCTTCTTGGTCTTGGGCGCTTCTTCAAAGCGCTTCATCTGCGCCGCGAATTCCTCGATCTTGGCCATCACCGCCTTGTCGTCGGCGGGGACCGTCAGCCGCTCGAGCTTCAGGCCGTCGATCGACGGGGTTTCGATGTCGGGCAGCACTTCCAGCGCCACGGTCAGTTCGGCGTCCTTGCCGGTTTCATAACCGTCGGCCAGCGTCACAGCCGGCTGCAGCGCCGGGCGCAGCTTTTCCTTGGTCATCAGGTCGCGGACGCTCTGATCGATCGCCTTGTTCAGCGCGTCGGCCGACAGCGCGGCGCCGTGCATCTTGCGGATCAGGTTCGGCGGAACCTTGCCGGGACGGAAACCGGGCATGCGGACGGTCGGGGCGATGCTCTTCACCTCGTCATCGACGCGCGCGTCGATATCCTTGGCGGTGATGGTCACGCGATATTCGCGCTTCAGGCCTTCGTTCAGCGTTTCGACGGTCTTCATTGCCTTGGTCTTATCCTTGCTCAAAATCTCGTATCGATGAACCCCGGCCACATGGCGGGGTTCCCCTATCCCGGCTGCATCCCCGTCAGATCGTCGGAACTGGTGCGGGCGAAGGGACTCGAACCCCCACATCTTGCGATACTGGTACCTAAAACCAGCGCGTCTACCAATTCCGCCACGCCCGCAGAGGCTGTCGGCCGGGTGCACGAAGCCGCGCGCTGTGCCGCGCACGCCCGTGCGGGCCGCGCGGGGCTATAGCAGACGCGGCGCCGAGGGCAAGCGCCGAAAGCCCGACAATTCGGCGGCGGGAACGTGCGTCACGCCCGTTCGTTGTTGGGGACAAGGAGAGCCCCAATGACCTTTGCATCCAGCCTGCACGTCCGCGCCACCGACCCCTTCCCCAAACCCAAGCCCGACACCATCGAGCCGATGGCGCCGCCCGAGCATCCGGTGCAACCGACCCCGCTAGAAGACCCGACGGGCCAGCCGCAGGAAATCCCCGGCGGACCCGGCGGCGGCGACATCGACGAACCGGGCCGCGGGCCCGACGAAGTGCCGCCACAGCAGGTGTGAACAATGGCGTGTGGCACTGGCCTGCCACATAACTTGCATAGAGAGACTTGACCTATCCCCGCCCGCTCCGCACGGTGCGCGGCGGGGAGAGTTGTATGAAAGCGATTATTGCCGCCGTTGCCGCGTCCTTGCTGGCGATAGCCGCGCCAGCCAGCGCGCAGGACAGCCCGACGCTCTATCGTGGCGGACCAATCATCACGATGGACGGCGATACGCCGCGGACGGTCGAGGCCGTCGTGGCACGCGACGGCCGCATCATCTTTGCCGGGTCCGAAAAAGCAGCCCGCGATGCCGTAGGCAAAGGCGCAATCGTCCGCGATCTCAAGGGCGCGACAATGCTCCCCGGCTTTGTCGACGCGCATTCGCACTTCGCGGTCGCGCTCCAGATGGCGGGCGGGCTCGACCTTTGGGACAAGGCGCTGCCGCCCATCACCGACATCGCAAGCTTGCAAGGCGTCGTGCGCGACCACATCGCGCGCCGTGCCATCCCCAGGGGAGGCTGGGTCGTCGTTTGGCAATATGACAATGAGAGGCTGGCGGAAAAGCGCCACATCACGCGCGCCGAACTCGACGCGGTGTCGCCCGATCACAAGATCGTGCTGCTCCATATCTCGCTCCACGGCCTCGTCGCGAACAGCCCCGCGCTTGCCGCCGCCGGGCTGTCGGACGCGAGCGAGGCGGAACCCGGCGGGCTGATGCTGCGCGATGCCGCCGGGCGCCTCAACGGTGTGCTGCTGGAAAAGGCAATGTACCAGCTAATGCCCGCGCTGCCGCAGCCAACCGCCCATCAGAAACTCGCGATGCTCGACGCCGCGCAGGCACGCTATTTCGCCGAGGGTTATACGCATGCACAGGACGGAGCGACACAGGCCGCCGACCTCGCTTTCTATACCAGCGCGGCTGCCCGGGCGCGCATCAAGATTGACCTCGCGCTGCTGCCCGTCTTCACCGGGCTGGGCGCGATGCTCGCCGACCCAGCGCTACGCTTCGGCACCTATGACGGTCATGTGAAGCTTCAGGGGATCAAATTCATCCTCGACGGCAGCCCGCAGGCGCGCACCGCCTTTTTCACCCGCGACTATGCGCGCGGCGGCCCCGATGGCGCGCACCCCTGGCACGGCCAGCCAATCGTGAAGCAGGAGGAATTCGAGGCGCTCGCGCGCAAAGCGCACGACCGCGGCTGGCAGCTGTTCGTCCATGCGAACGGCGACGCCGCGATCGACATGGCGATCAAGGGCTTCGACACGCTCGGCATCACGGCCGTCGCCGACCGCCGCCCCGTCGTCATCCACTCGCAGTTCCAGCGCCGCGATCAGCTCGCTGCCTACAAACGGATCGGCGTCGGCCCCGCCTATTTTTCGAACCACAGCTGGTATTGGGCCGACATCCACCGCACCAACTTCCCGGACGAGGTCGTCGATTTCATCAGCCCGTTCGCCTCGGCGCGCGCCGCGGGCCTCACGCCGTCCAACCACAGCGACTACAGTGTTACCCCGCTCGACACGCGCTTCATGCTCTGGACCTCGATGGCGCGCGTCTCGCCCACTGGCATCGTCAGCGGGCCGGCCGAGCGCGTCGATGCCTATGCGGCGCTTCAGGCGCTCACCACCGGTCCGGCATGGCAAATTTTCGAAGAAGATCGCAAAGGCCGGATCAAACCCGGCCTGCTCGCCGATTTCGTCATCCTCGACAAAAACCCGCTGACGACGCCGGTGGGCGCCATCAAGGCCATCAAGGTTGTCGAAACGATCAAGGAGGGCCGCAGCGTCTGGCGCGCTGCCGATTAACCCCGCTTCACTCGGTACAAAAGGCCACGAAGCGCGCGATCGCCTGTTTGCCGGTCGCGGTCGCCGCCATGTCGATCGCGCGGCCTTTGGCGGTCATGCGCAACCAGCCATTGGTGGCAAAGGCGCGGATCAGCGGCGACTCGCCGGCAATTTCCTGCGACCGAAAAAAGGGCATTTCGTCGATTTCGGTGGTGCCCGTGACGCGCAGTTTGGCGCTGCCCGACACCAGCTCGATCGCGGTCAGATCTGGCGACCCGCCCGAAATCCCGGCAAAGATACGATTGCCGCCCTGCTCGCAGGTGAAATTCAGCGGCTGGTCGTCGGTGCCATCGACTTCATAGGCCAGGATCGCGTCGGAAACCCGGTCCTCGTTGACCCGCATCGTCCAGTCATAGCCGTCGTTCACCGCGGGCGCCGCGCTTGCGGTGCCGCCGTGCGCCAGCATCATCGCGCCGCCCACCGTAATCATCGTTCGCCTCATCATCGCTCCTTCATTCGCATATCCGCGTCGCGGTTGCGCCTATATGCGGCAGAAGTCGCTGAATCTGCTGTGAAGTCGATCACAAGGTCGGATCAGCCGAGCGCCTTTTTGAGCAGCTCGTTGACCACCTGCGGGTTTGCCTTGCCCTGCATCGCCTTCATCGTCTGGCCGACGAAGAAACCGAACAAGGCTTCCTTGCCGCCCTGATATTGCTCGACCTTGTCGGCGTTGGCGGCGAGCACCTTGGCAATCTCGGCTTCGATCGCGCCGGTGTCGCTCGTCTGCTTCAGCCCCTCGCGATCGACGATCGCCGCGGCGCCGTCGCCGGTTTCGAGCATCTTTTCGAACACCTGCTTGGCGATCGTCCCCGAAATCGTGCCATCGGCGACAAGCCCGAGCAGTTCGGCGGCCTGCGCCGGGCTGACTGGCGAATCCGAAATGTCGCGGCCGAGGCGATTGAGCGCGCCGAACAGCTCGCTCGTCACCCAGTTCGCTGCCGCGACCGGCTTCGCGCCCGCTTCGAGCAGCGCATCGAACCAGCGCGCCGCCTCGACCTCGGCGGTCAGCACGTCGGCGTTATACGCAGAAATCCCTTCGCTCAGGTAGCGCGCGCGCTTGGCGTCGGGCAGCTCGGGCAGGCTCGCACGGCATTCGTCGAGAAACGCATCGTCGAGTTCGAGCGGCAGCAGGTCGGGATCGGGGAAGTAGCGATAATCATGCGCATCTTCCTTCGATCGCATCGAGCGCGTCTCGTTGCGGTCGGGATCGTAAAGCCGCGTTTCCTGCACCACGGTGCCGCCGCTTTCGATCAGCTCGACCTGGCGCTTCGCCTCGCCCTCGATCACCGCCATCACGAAGCGCACCGAATTGACATTCTTCGTCTCGGTGCGCGTCCCGAATTCGTCGCCGGGCTTGCGGACCGACACGTTGACGTCGGCGCGCATCGAGCCCTCTTCCATATTGCCGTCGCACGACCCGACATAGCGCAGGATCGAGCGCAGCTTGCGCACATAGGCGCCGGCTTCGGCGGGCGAGCGCATGTCGGGGCGCGAGACGATTTCCATCAGCGCGACGCCCGAGCGATTGAGGTCGACGTACGACATCGTCGGATGCTGGTCGTGCATCAGCTTGCCGGCGTCCTGCTCGACATGGATGCGCTCGATTCCGATCCGCTTGGGTTCGGGAATCCCGGCCTTCTCGTCTTCCTCGATCATCAGCGAGCCTTCGCCGACAAGCGGATGATAAAGCTGTGAAATCTGATAGCCCTGTGGCAGATCGGCGTAGAAGTAATTCTTGCGGTCAAACCGCGACCATTTGTTGATCTGCGCGTCGATCGCCATGCCCGTGCGCACCGCCTGGCGGATGCACTCGCGGTTCGGCACCGGCAGCATCCCCGGCATGGCCGCGTCCACGAGGCTCACCTGTGTGTTCGGCTCCGCCCCGAACGCCGTCGCGGCGCCCGAAAACAGCTTGGCGTTGGAGGTGACCTGCGCATGGACCTCGAGGCCGATCACGACCTCCCACTCGCCGGTTTCGCCCTGCACTCGATAATCACTCATCATCCGCATCCTTTGTGCGTTCCCGCGAAAGCGGGAACCCAGAGTGGGGCAGCGCTAGGCCGCCCTGGGCTCCTGCGTTCGCAGGAGCACACCACTAAATTACCACCACTTCTCCGCGCGCGCCGTGAACCCGGCACGTTCCTCGATCGCCAGCCCGGCGTTCAGAACACCCTGCTCGTCGAACGCCTTGCCGATGATCTGCAAGCCCAGCGGCAGCCCTTCGCGGTTCAGCGCCGCGGGGACCGACATCGCGGGCAGCCCGGCGAGGCTCGCGGGCACCGCGAACACGTCGTTGAGGTACATCGCCAGCGGGTCGGCCATCTTCTCGCCGAGCCCGAACGCCGCCGACGGCGCGGTCGGCGCGAGGATCACGTCGCAGCTTGCAAACGCCTGTTCGAAATCGCGCGCGATCAGCGTCCGCACCTTCTGCGCCTGTGTATAATAGGCATCGTAGAAGCCCGCCGACAGCACATAAGTGCCGATCATGATGCGGCGCTTGACTTCGGGCCCGAAGCCGTCGGCGCGCGTCGCGGCGTACATGTCCTGCAACCCCGCCCCATCGGGCAGGTCGCGCAAACCATAGCGCACGCCATCGTAGCGCGCGAGGTTCGACGACGCCTCGGCGGGCGCGATGATATAATAGGTCGGCAGCGCGTATTTGGTGTGCGGCAGGCTGATCTCGACGACCTCGGCCCCCGCGTCCTTCAGCATCGCGATGCCCGCGTCCCACATCGCGTCGATCTCGGGATCGATGCCCTCCAATCGATATTCCTTGGGAATACCGACCGTCTTGCCCTTGAGATCGCTCGACAAAGCCGCTTCCCAATTGGGGACCGGCAGATCGAGGCTCGTCGCGTCCTTCGGATCGAAGCCCGCCATATTCTCGAGCATGATCGCGCAGTCGCGCACGTCGCGCGCCATCGGCCCCGCCTGATCAAGCGAGCTCGCGAACGCCACAATGCCCCAGCGCGAGCAGCGGCCGTAGGTCGGCTTGATCCCCGAAATGCCGGTGAACGCCGCGGGCTGGCGGATCGAGCCGCCGGTGTCGGTCCCCGTCGCCGCGGGGCAGAGCCGCGCCGCGATCGCCGACGACGATCCGCCCGACGAACCGCCCGGCGCGAGCGCGGCATTGCCGCCATCGTTGCGCTTCCAGGGCGAGATGACATTGCCGAAATAGCTCGTCTCGTTCGACGACCCCATCGCGAACTGGTCGAGGTTCAGCTTGCCGAGCATCCCGCAACCCGCGTCCCACAGCTTCGCCGACACGGTCGATTCATAGCGCGGCACGAAACCTTCAAGCATATGGCTCGCGGCGGTCGTCTGGACGCCGTTGGTCGCGAACAGATCCTTCATGCCGATCGGCACGCCCGACAGCGGCTTCAGCGTCCCCGCCGCGCGGTCGGCGTCGGCCTGCTTCGCCGCCGCAATCGCATGCTCGGGCGTCTCGACGATGAACGCATTCAATGCCTTCGCGCCCGCGACATTGGCGTTGAACGCCTCGGCGACCTCGACGGCGCTGAAATCACCCGCGCGGTGGCCATCGCGGATCTGCGCGACGGTCAGGTTGGTCAGTTCGGTCATTATTCGATCACCTTGGGCACGCCAAAGAAGCCATGCTGCGCGGCAGGGGCGTTGGCCAAAACATCATCGCGGCGGTTGCCGCCGGTCAGCGGGTCGGCGTCGATCACATCGTCGCGCAGCCGCAATTTGTTCGGGATCACCGCGGTCATCGGTTCGACCCCGGTCACATCGACCTCGCCGAGTTGCTCGACCCAGCCCAAAATCCCGTTGAGTTCACCTTCCATCGCGGCGGCTTCGGCATCGCTGATCGCGATGCGCGCCAGCGACGCTATTTTCCTGACCGTTGCCTGATCGATTGCCATGTATTTCGCCTTATCGGGAGAAGCAGCGCCGCTAGCATTCTCGCCCGATCGCTTCAACTATGATCCTCCCCATGGTGTCGCCACCGCGAGGATCCGGTCAGTCAAAGGTCGCCGTCTGCGGCACGCCGTCGATCTGGATCCGGCGCTGCGGAACCGTTTCGACCGTGATCGTCGCCTTCGACAGATCGTCGATCATCCGCGGCTGCGGCGTATTGCGGCGCAGATCGCCCTGCACCCAGCGGCCTTCGGCATTACGCGACACAAAATCGAACTGCGTCGCCTCGCCCGGTTCATTCTGCCCCAGCACCCCGATCCGGTCATCGGCCAGCCACAGCGCGACGCATGCCCTTGCCCGGCTGCACATATAGGTTCCCGCGATGCGCTCGATCGCTTCGGCAGGCAGGGCGCGGTCGGCGGGGATGATGCGCAGACGCTCGGCAATCGGCTTGAGCAGCACCGGCCCCTTGGGTCCGGTCAAATCCCAGCGATTCGCCGCCGCCAGCGCCGCCTTGGCTGCATCGGCGCGGTCCTTGTACGGCGATCGGGCCAGATCATTCAGCGCCGCGCGCCCGCGTGGACCAAAGTCAAAGGCAAGCGCGGCCCAATCGAATTTTTCGATCTTCACCGCCCCCGAATTCAGCCGCGCCATCTGATCGCGCGTCGAAATCGCGCCGAAATCCAAGATGGGCAGCGCCAGGAACAGCGCCAGCAGCGCCACCCCGATCGCCAGCTTTTGCTGCAACGGGCGCAGCACATCGTCGAAATCGCGCCGCCCCTTCACGACCGCCCACAGGCCGATGATGCCATAAGCCAGTGCGATCAGCGTCGCAATCAGCCCCCAAATGCGCTCGGGCGTCCAGCCATATTGCCCGATCCTGAGCTGCATCGAAAAATAGGCGATCCCCGCCAGCGGCAGCACCGCCACCGCCAGCACCGGCGCCGCCCAGCGGAGCAAGGGGTTGGTCGCGCGGTCGTCGGTCCCGTTGCCGATCACGGCATTGGCGAGCAGCACCGCGAACGCCGCCGCCGCGAGCATCAGGGCGGCGGTTGAAAAGCCCGACGCCCACAGCTTTGCGAGCCCCGTCCCCGCCAGCGACAGCAGGAAGATGAGCAGCGCCGCAGCCAGCACCGGCGCCAGCACCCCCAGCACGATCATCACCAGCCGTTGCAGCGTCGCGACCAGCTTGTCGCGTTCGCGCAGCAGCCCGACGGCGCCGCCAAACGCCGCACCGGCGAGCATCCAGCCGAACCATTCGTCGTTGAGCAGGTCGCGGATCAGGTCGATCCCGATCAGGTGGAACATCTCGGAAATCAGGAAGGTCAGCAGGAATGCGATGCCGACGAACGCCAGGCTCGCCGCGCCGATGACCGCGTCGGTCCACGCATGGCTGTGCAGCCGGTCGTAGGGCATTTGCCATAGCTTCCAGAACCGCCAGTCCGGGGCAACGTCGCGCCGTGTCTGGAACAACGGCGTCGCGACCAGCACCGCGAGCATGCCCGACCAGAACGGCCATTCGATCGGACTGCCCTGCAGATTATACGCCGCCGTCTGCCACGCGATCAGCCCGAGTACGACGCCCCACAGCAGCGCAAACCCCAGCGCCCAATGCCAGCGGCGGAGTTCGACCCCCAGCACGAACACCACCGCCGCGACCGCGACCGCCGTCGCCAGCGCGCTGCGCCATTGCGCCAGCCCGTCCTCATAATTGTGATCAACCAGCGCGTGGAAGGCGAGCCCCGCCGCCGCGCAGATCGCGGCCATGATCCACGGGCGCAGCGGCCAGGGCGGGTCATTGTCGTCCAACCGGGCAGAGACTCGGGTCGAATCGGCGAGAGCCGTGGTTGCGGGCGCGTCGGTCATTCCCCACATCTGGGCTTGTTTCGTTGCCAAGCGCAAGCCAAACAGCGCACCAGTCCTCCCCCACCTTCTCCCCCATGGAGCCCGCATTGGCCCGCAAATTTCTTTATTTCATCGCTGCGACCATTCTGCTGATCCTCGCCGCCGGCATCGTGTACCAGCTGTTTCCGGGCTGGGTCGCGCGGACCGCCTTCGTGCCGAGCGCCGAATTTCAGCAACAGGCGGCGGTCGAACCCAATGCCTACGACAATGCCAAAATGTGGTTTGCGCGTCCCGGCATGGCGAACGACCCGTCGGCGTGGCGCCCCGCCGCCGCAGGAGCTGGCGCCGCATCGCCCGACAGCGCCGCCGCACAGTCGCGCGACCAGCTGATCCCGTCCGCAGGCGCTGCCGAACCCGCCACGCCGCCGATCGAAAAGGGCAATGCCGCGGTCTTTTTTGTCCATCCGACCAGCTATTACAGCCGCTCCAGCTGGAACGCCCCGCTCGAGGATCGCGATTCGGACCACCGCGCCAATCTTTTCGTCCAGGGCATGGCGAGCGCCTTTGCCGATGCGGGCGAAATATGGGCGCCGCGGTACCGCCAGGCGACGCTCGGCGCGTTCCTCGCCGAAGATCGCGTTACCGCGGGCAAGGCGATCGATGCCGCCTACCGCGACGTCGAAAAGGCCTTCGACGCTTTCATCGCCGCGCAGCCCGCGGGCAAGCCGATCATCCTCGCGGGTCACAGCCAGGGCGCGCTCCACCTCACCACCCTGCTCAAGAACAAGGTCGCGGGGACACCGCTCGTGAAACGCATCGTTGCAGCCTATGTCGTCGGCTGGCCGATCAGCCTCGACACCGACATGGCCGCGCTCGGCCTGCCCGCGTGCCAGACCCCCGAAGAAAAGGGCTGCATCCTCAGCTGGGCGACCTTTGCCGACCCCGCCGACCCCGAAATGGTGACCAGCGCCTATGACGGCACGATCGGCTTCGACGGCCGTCCGCGCGCGGGGACGCGGATGCTGTGCACCAATCCGCTGACCGGCACCCCCGATGTAGCGGCGGCACCCGATGCCAATCTCGGCACCCTCAAACCCACCGAGGGGTTCAAGAGCGGCGCGCTAATCGCCGGCAAGATCGGCGCGACATGCGACGACACGCGCGGCCTGCTGATGATCGGCGACGCCGAAGTGGCGAAGAATTATGTCGTCGCGGGCTATGTGCTGCCGGGGAATAATTACCATGTGTACGACATCACCCTGTTCTGGGCGAATGTCCGCGCCGATGCGCTGCGGCGGCTGGCGGTGTATGAAGGCAAGCCGTCGCCGGTGCCGCCCGCGGCGGCGCCAATCGCAACACCGCCCGCAGCAGCAACGCCGAAAACCTAAATCCGTTCGTGTCGAGCGAAGTCGAGACACGCTTGGCACGCACAACCCTTCGACGTGTCTCGACTTCGCTCGACACGAACGGGTAGAGGGGGAGCGATGATCACCACCGCCGCTCCCGACTTCGCCGCCAACTTCCCGACCGGCGGCCGCCTCGCAGGCCTCGATGTCGGCACTAAGACGATCGGCGTCGCGACCTGCGATGTGAACTGGAGCTTCGCGACCCCCGACAAGACGATCCTCCGCAAGAAATTCTCCGCCGATCTCGAAACGCTGAAAGCCGTCCTCGCGCAGCACCATATCGTCGGGCTTGTCGTCGGCCTGCCGCTCAACATGGACGGCAGCGACAGCCCGCGCACCCAAAGCACCCGCGCCTTCGCCCGCAACCTTTTGCCGCTCGGCCTGCCCATCCTGCTCTGGGACGAACGCTGGTCGACCGCCGCGGTCGAGCGCGCGATGATCGCCGCCGACGTCAGCCGCGCCAAACGCGCGGAGCGGGTCGACAGCGCGGCAGCGGCTTTCATTTTGCAGGGCGCGATCGACGCGATGACGCGCTGACGGCAGGTCAAACACAGACCGCCGCCCCCGCGAAGGCGGGGGCCGCCAGAGACGTAGCATAAGGCCGATAGCGGCCCCCGCCTCCGCGGGGGCGACGATCCTTCTTCGCTTGCCAGACCCGCCCTCGCCTCCTAAACGCTCCCCTTTAATGACAACATCCACCACCCGACCCGCCAGCGACTATCCGCCCGGCGGCGATGCCTTTCGCCATCGCCACCTGATCGGCATCGCCCAGCTGACTCCATGGGAGATCAGCTACGTCCTCGACGCCGCCGAACAATGGGTCGAACTCAACCGCAGCGGCGCCGCGAAGCATGACGACCGGCTCGCGGGCCTCACCATCATCAACGCCTTTTTCGAAAATTCGACGCGCACGCTTCTCTCCTTCGAAATCGCGGGCAAGCGCCTCGGCGCCGACGTCGTCAACATGCACGCGGCGCAATCGAGCGTAAAAAAGGGCGAGACGCTGATCGACACCGCGATGACCCTGAACGCGATGCGCGCCGACGCGATGGTGATCCGGCACGGCAGTTCGGGCGCGGTGCAGCTCATCGCCGACAAGGTCGACTGCCCGGTCCTCAACGCCGGCGACGGCCGCCACGAGCATCCGACGCAGGCGCTGCTCGATGCGCTCACCATCCGCCGCCGCCTGGGCCGGGTCGAAGGCCTCACCATCGCGATCTGCGGCGACGTCCTCCACAGTCGCGTCGCGCGCTCGAACATCCTCGCGCTCACCTTGCTCGGCAACGAGGTGCGGATCGTCGCGCCGCCGACGCTCACCCCGCCCGCGGTCGACCGGATGCACGTCACCACCTTCACCGACATGGACGAAGGATTGAAGGACGCCGATGTCGTGATGATGCTCCGCCTCCAGAACGAGCGCATGGACGGCGCCTACCTGCCGTCGGCGCGCGAATATCACGCGCTCTATGGCTTGACGCCGAAGCGGCTCGAAAAGGCCAAACCCGACGCGATCGTCATGCACCCCGGCCCGATGAACCGCGGGGTCGAGATCGACAGCAATGTCGCCGACCATGCCACCCGCTCGACGATCACCGAACAGGTCGAAATGGGGGTCGCCGTGCGCATGGCGTGCCTCGACATATTGACGCGCCGCAAGCGGGGAGTGACGGGATGGAACTGAAACCGCTCCACATCGTCAACGCGCAGCTAGTCGACGCCGAAACGCCGCGTGCGGGCAGCCTGCTCGTCATCGACGGACGGATCGCCGCGCTCGACCCGACGGAAACGCCCGAGGGCACCGAAATTGTCGATGCCAAAGGCCAGTGGCTCGCCCCCGGGATCATCGACCTCGGCGTGTTTGCGACCGACAAGCCCGCCTTTCACTTCGGCGGCATCACCCGCGCCGCGCTGATGCCCGACGCCGGGCCGCTCGACGACCCCGGCCTCGTCGAGCGCGCCGCCAAGGGCGGCAAACCCGACCTGTGGGTCCACCCCCTCGCCGCCGCCACCAAAGGCCTTTCGGGCAAGGAGCTTGCCGAAATCGGCCTGATGAAAAGTGTCGGCGCCCGCGCCATCGCCACCGGCCGCACCCGCATCGCCGACAGCGGGGTGATGCGCCGCGTCCTCGCCTATGCCGCCGCGCTCGGCCTCGTCACGATCATCCATGCCGAGGATGAAGGGCTGACCGCGGGCGCGGTCGCCACCGACGGCGAGATGGCGACGCGCCTCGGTCTCGCCTCTGCGCCCGCGATCGCCGAGGCAATGGCGATCGCGCGGGACCTCGCGCTTGTCGAGGAAACCGGCGCCCCCGTCCATTTCCGCCAGGTCACCACCGCGCGCGGGCTCGACCTGATCCGCGCCGCCAAGGCGAAGGGGCTCCCCGTCCTCTGCGGCATCACCCCCGCGCATCTGTTCCTCTCCGACACCGCGATCGGCGACTTCCGCACCTTTGCGCGCCTGTCGCCGCCGCTGCGCAGCGAGGACGACCGTCAGGCGTGCCTCGCCGCGGTCGCCGACGGCACCATCGACGTCCTGTCCTCGGGCCACGACCCGCGCGGCCCCGAGGACAAGCGCCTGCCCTTTGCCGAAGCACTCCCCGGCATGGCGGGCGCCGAAACCTTGCTCGCGCTCGGCCTCAACCTTGTCCGCGACGGCCATGTCGCGCCCGGCCGCCTGTTCGACATGCTCGCCGCGACCCCCGCCTGCCTGCTCGGCCTCGACGCCGGGCGCCTTGCGGTGGGCAAGGACGCCGACCTCATCCTGATCGACGACGGCACCCCGTGGCAGGTCGATGCCAAGAAAATGGCGGCCTATGCAGGCAACACCCCGTTCGACGGCATGCCCGTCCAGGGCCGCGCGACCGCGATGTGGAAGGGCGGCATGCGGGTGCGTTAGGGCGGTATCCGATCCGCATTGAATGGTCGGCGCGGCAATGCGCCGCGCGCTCCGAAGATCAATTGCCCTCGGGCTGCGGCAGCAGCAGCGCGAGCAGGATCGCGCGGCATTCGCCGTCGATCGTGCCGTCGATCAGTTCGGGGCGGAAGCGCCGCTGGAACGCCACCGTCGCGGCAAAACCGTCGGTCACGTCATAGCCGAAGCGTTCGAGCGCGAGCAGGAACCCGGCGTCGGTCCACAGCGGATCGGTCAGCTTCTTGCGCGGGCGCGGCAGCGCCAGGCGGCGGCGGGCGAGTTCTTCCCATGGAAACAGCTCGCCCGGATCCTGTTTGCGTGTCGGCGCGATGTCCGAATGGCCGACGACATTGCCGCGAGTGATCGCGTAGCGATCCTTGATCAGGTGCACGAGGCGGACGACCGACGCGACCTGCGGGTCGGGGAACGGGACGTAGCCCCATTCATGCCCCGGATTGACGATCTCGATCCCGACGCTGGCCGAATTAATGTCGCTGATCCCGCGCCAATGCGATTTTCCGGCGTGCCAGGCGCGCTTTTCCTCGGGCACCATATGGGTGATCTGGCCGTCCTCGCTGACGACATAATGCGCCGACACCTTGGAGTCAGGATTGGCAAGCCAATCAATCGCTTCGGGCCCGCTCTTCATGCCGGTATAATGCAGCACGACCATCGAGATGGGCAGCGCACGCTCGTCGAAATTGGGAGACCAGCGTTCGATAAAATCGCTCATGCGGTTCGCGGCCCGTCCTGTGCTTGCCAGTGCGTCGATTGCGCCACTAGCGCACAAAATGCAAGGTCAGGCGGCCGCCGCGCGCCGCACCTGCTGGTCGGCGGGTTCATATAGTCCGCGCAATCGTGGGCTCGCGACGAACTGGTCGGTCTGCCCCAGCACGGTTTCGCCCGCCCCAAGCACGAGGAAGCTTTGCGGCGCCGCCATCGCGCGCAGTTTCGCAAATGCCTTTTGCCGCATCGGCGCCGAAAAATAGAGCAGCAGATTGCGGCAGAATATCAGGTCGGCGGGGCTGGCGAGCGGTGGCCGGTCGGTCAGCATATTCTGCACCGAAAAATCGATCCGGCGGCGCAAATCGGCCTTGGCGAGCCAGCCGCCTTCGGTCTGGTCGAACCAGCGCACCATGCGCTGGATCGGCAGGCCGCGCTGGATCTCGAACTGGCTATACAGCCCGACGCGGGCGCGACTGATCGCATGATAGCTGACGTCGGTGCCGACGATATCCACCTGCCAGCCAGCCCATTTGTCGCCCTGTTCGGCAATCAGCATCGCCAGCGAATAGGCTTCCTGCCCGGTCGACACGCCGCAATGCCAGATCGTCAGCCGCCGCTTCAGCTTGTTGATCTCGCGCAGCTGTTCGAGAACTTTCACAGCAATGTCGTCGAATACGCTGTATTCGCGATAGAAATAGGTTTCATTGTTCAGCATCGCATCGACCGTGTCGTCGAGCAGCTGGCGGCTGCTGGAGGTCACCAGCGCCGCGACCAGCGCGTCCAGGTCGGCGATGCCATGGCGCTGCATCACCGGTTTCAGCGACATTTCGATGCGCCAGATGCGGCTGGGCGACAGCGTCTGTCCGGTCCGCGATTCCAGCACCCCCATCAGCACCCGATAGGCTGACTCGCTGGCGCTGGCCCCCATCATGGCTTGTGCGGCCCCGGCCTGAAGCTGCGCAGCATCAGCGCGATCGCGTCGGGGTTGAGCGTCGCCGCGGCAAGCCCCGCCTTGGCCACCGCGCCGGGCATGCCCCAGATGACGCAGCTTTCGGGCGCCTGGGCAAAAATCGTTCCCCCCGCGTCTTTCAGGCGCGCCGCACCGACCGCACCGTCGCGGCCCATGCCGCTCAGGATGATCGCGACCCCGCCCTTGCCATATACGTCGGCCACCGAATCGAGCATCGGGTCGGCCGAGGGGCAGCAGCCGTTGTCGACGACGCGATGGTCGAGCGCGATTTCGCGGCGGCGGCCGTTGGCGACGACAAGCAGATGGGCATCGCCCGGCGCCAGATAGATATTGTTGCGCTCGACGACCATCCCGGCCTGCGCCACGCACACCTGGCGCGTCGTCATCAGCGCGATCTGTTTGGCGTAAAATTCCATGAAGGCATCGGGCAGATGCTGGGTCAGCAGAATCGGCGCGGTGATCCGCGGGTCGAGGTTGGCGAGGAAGTTGGTGAAGGCGGGGATCCCGCCCGTCGATGCCGCGACCGCGATACAGTCGATTGCCTGATCGCTGTCTATCGCCAGTGCAACGGGAGCAGGCGCGCGGCGTTCGGCGACCGGGACCGGTGCCGGGAAATCCTGCTGGTTCCCCAGCGACATGATGCGATCGGTGAGCACTTCGGCGAAGCGCCCCGAAAAACTGCCGCGACCGGGTTTCGCCAGCGTGTCGCTGGCGCCGAGCGCCAACGCCTCGATCGCCGCCGGACCGCCTTCGACGCAGTTGGACGAGAGGATGAGCACGCGCGCCTTGGCGGCGCGGGTCAGGATATGCGGCAGCGCGTCGATCCCGCTCATCCCCGGCATTTCGATGTCGAGCACGACGACATCGACGGGCTCGCGCGCCAGATAGGCCAGTGCGTCGTGCGCCGAGGCAACCGACGCGCAAATTTCCAGCCCGGGATGATGATCGACGATGCGTTCGAGGATGCTGCGGACGACCAGGCTGTCATCGACCAGCATGACCCGGACCGTGCGCGTCGACGGTTCCGGGTCGGAAATCAGGGGGACCGGACGCGGCATCGACATCGGCTTACGCGACGCCGACGAGCTGCAATTTTCCTTCCAGCGTTTCGCGATCGAACGGCTTCATCACATATTCGTCGGCGCCCGCTTCGATCGCGGCGCGGATATGGTCGATGCTGTTTTCGGTGGTGCAGAACACGACGCGGGGGCGTTCCTCATGGCCATAATCCAGATCGTTGAACGCGCCCAGAAACTCCATCCCGCTCATCACCGGCATGTTCCAGTCGAGCAGGATCACATCGGGGCGGTTGGCGCGGCAAAAGGTCAACGCCTCCTGCCCGTCGGCGGCTTCTTCCACGGCAAAGGCCATGCTTTCAAGAATATGGCGCGCGACCTTGCGAATGACTTTACTGTCATCGACAACCAGGCAAGATTTAGACATTCATTCCTCCGCAACACCCATATTTCACGTCATGCTAGTGTGAATGCGTATCCAGCCCGTTAACTTACGCGGCTTTCATCACCGGCAGGGTGATGAAATGCGACGGATCGACGACCAGCAGCGAAGCGCCTTCATGTTCGATCATCGCGTCGGCCACGCGCGCCCAACCCGGCAGCAGCTTGCCCGCGACCCGCGTTTCGGGCGCGTCGATGAAGCAGACATCCTCGATCTCGTCGGCGAGCAGGGCGTAGCCATGATCGGCGACATCGACGACGATCACCCGCTGCCCGGATGCGACAGGGACCTGCGGCAGGCCGATCACCACATGCGGATCGATCAGCGTAAAGACGCGGCTGCGCAGCGCGAATAGCCCTGCGACATGCGGCGGCGCGCCCGGCACCTCGACCGGCGTCCCGACGGTGACCACCGAATTGATGGCGCGGCTGCGCAGCGCGACGCGCGTGTCGGCGATGCGCGCGATCAGATACAGCTTTTCCATCATGCCCGGCCTCCCCCGACGCGACGCGCCAGGGCGTCGAGCAACGCCTGCCGGTCATAGCGATAGACGGTTTCATCATCGGGCCCGGTCGCGGCAATCGCGCTGCGCAGGCGGATCACCGGAATTTCCTCGCCGCTATGCGTACAGGACGCGCCATCCTCAGTCAGGCACAGCAGCACATCGGGCGCCTCGTCGGCGTCTTCGCTGCCCGACAGCACGCGATAACCGGCGCTCCGCAGGATCGGCGCGAGGAAATTGTCACCCCACCCGTCATGGTCGTCGGCAAGGCGGCAAAGCGGTTGGTGCGGCACTGGCGCGGCGGCGCCCGCCGCATATTGCGCCATCAGCCAGAACGGATCGATCAGCTCGACCGGATCGCCCCCGACGAGCACGACGCCCGCGATCAGCCCCGGCGCCGCCGACGGCTGAACCGCGTCGGGCAGGCGAACGATGTCGATGACTTCGGCGATCGGATAACAGAGCACCGAATGACCGTCGTAGAGGCGGAGCAGCTTGAGCGAGCCCTCGGTCTCGGGGAGTTTTGCGGCATGAACCGCGAAAATATCGTCGCCGATCTGGGCCTGAACCCGGCCCGCACTTTCGAACAGCGCCGATGCGGGCACGTCCTCGACCCGCTCGATCACCGACAAGCGGACCCCGCGGACCCGGCCATTGGTGTCGCGGAACAGCAGCAGCTGCGCCGCGTTGCGCGCCGCATTGGCCTGCGCTTCGGCGGCAACGATCTGATCATGATTGCGGCCGGCTTCGGTCGCATCGATCGCCGCGGCCGCGACCAGCCCCTGCACGTCGAGGAGCAACACGGGGCGGCCGTTGTCGGGCAACGTCGTCCCGGCATAGAGCCCGGTCGCCATGATCATCGGCGCGGCGGGCTTGATCACCAGTTCCTCATGGTCGTGGATCGCCGCGACGCTCAGGGCATAGCTTTGCCCCTGTCCCGGCCGCACGATCACCAGCGCCCGGTCGTCGACATCGTCGTCGTCGCTCGCCGCGCGTCCCAGCACCGTTTCCAGCCGCAACAGCGGATATTGTTCGCCGCGCACCATCGCCAGTTCGCCGCCCCCGACGCGGTCGATCCGCACCGTGTCGCCATTTTCGAGCAGGATTTCGCGGACCGCGCCGCGCGGGATCGCGAAATATTGTCCCGCCGCGCGCACCATCAGCCCCGAAATGATGGTCAGCGTCATCGGCACGCGGAGCAGGATCGAAAGGCCGCGCCCTTCATCGTTGCGCAGCTCGACGACGCCGCCGATCTTTTCGACATTCGCCTTGACGATGTCCATGCCGACGCCGCGCCCCGACACTTCGGTAATTTTCGCCGCGGTCGAAAAGCCGGGGCGAAAGACCAGCTCCAGCTTGTCCTTGGGCGACAGCGCGCGCGCCTCGGCGGCGGTGATCGCGCGCGACGCGATCGCCTTGGCGACCAGCGCGTCGGGCGACATGCCGCGGCCGTCGTCGCGGATTTCGATTTCGATCTGATTGCCCGACTGACGCGCCGACACCGATATGGTCGCGGTGATGTCCTTGCCCGCCGCGACGCGGTCCTCCAGCGCTTCGATGCCATGGTCGATCGCGTTGCGGACGATGTGGATCAGCGGGTCGCGGATATTTTCCATCATCTCGCGGTCCAGCTCGACTTCGCCGCCGCTGGTCTGGAACGCGATCTGCTTGCCCATATCCTGCGCCAGGTCGCGCACGATCCGCGGCAGCGGTGCAAACAGCTTGTCGATGCGCTGCATCCGCATCTGGCTGACCGACTGGCGCATCCCGGCGATCGAATCCGACAGCCGGTCGAACGACGCGATCACCGTCGCGCTGGCGCCCGATTCGCGCAGCATCCGGGCAAATTCGTTGCGCGCGAGGACGATGTCGGTGACCCCCGTCATGACGCTGTCGAGCAGCGGCAGCGGCACCCGGATCGAGCGCCAGCTTTGCAGTTCGGCCTGAAAATCATCGTCGCGGCGCAGCGGCACACCGGCAACCTCGTACCGCGTCTCGGTCGGCGCCGCCTGCTCGCCGAGCGCCGCAATCACATCGCTATCGTCGCCGGTCGGTTCGACGCCATCCTTGCCCAGGGCGGCGCACAGGATGTTCAGCCGGTCGATGATGCCAAGCACGCCAGTGACCAGCGCCGCATTGGCCTCGCGATTGCCGCGCCGCACTTGATCGAGCGCATCTTCGGCGGCGTGCGACAGTGCGGTGACGCGCGGCAAGGACAGAAAGCCCGAGCTGCCCTTGATCGTGTGGACGAGCCGGAAAATCGCGTCGAGTTGCGCCCGGTCGGCCGGATCGGCTTCCCACGCCACCAGTGCCCCGCCCGCTTCGGACAGGATTTCCGCCGTTTCGGCCAAAAAGTCGTTCAGCAGATCGTCTATCACGGTACCGGTGCGCCCCAGAAACTGAAGCAGCACCATGGCCGATAATGGTTAATGTAGGGTTTGCATATTCTCCCTCCCTTTCGGCGATGACCGATCGAATCTTGGCGACAGGCGCCGCCATACGTAAAGCGGTGCATTACATTATCGCTTGACGAATGACGAAATGTAAGGCATTGCTTTACGCATGGAGATTGGGAGCATCCGGCACAAGGCGCTCCGTCGGTTCGTCGAAACCGGAAAGCCCAAGGGCTTGCCGGGTGATTTGACCGACCGGTTGTTCAAGATGCTGAACTTCATCATCGCCGCGGACTCGCTGGACGAACTTGCGACGCCGCCCAACTACGGCTTTCATCCCCTGACCGGGGACCGCGCCGGGACCTGGGCGATGACCGTGACGCGCAATTGGCGCATGACATTCGCGATCGACGATCAGGATGCGATCGTCGATCTGGATTTAGAGGATTATCACTGATGGCTATCAAGGTTCACCCGTCGTTCGCGATCCACGCCGGGGAATGGCTGAAGACCGAAATCGTCGAGGCGCACGGCGTCAAGATCAACGATCTGGCCGAGGCGTTTGGGGTCAGCCGCCAAGCGATCAGCGGCTTGCTCAACGGTCGCTATGCGCTGACCGCCGAGATGGCGATCCGGTTCGAAAACGCTTTCGGTGTGAAGGCCGAAACGCTGATGCGGATGCAGGCCCGCTACGAACTGGCAAAGGCTCGCGAGCACGGCACCGAACTGGCCGTTCGCAGCCTGATCGCGGCGTAGTTTTTCGGACAGGCAAGCCCACCCGCCTTGCAATGAGCCTTTACCCGCGCCCGCGCAGCACCGCGCCGACCAGCAGCGACGTCGGCGTTTCGCGGGCGAGCATGACGGTGCCGCCGCTCTGGCGCGCCACCGCCTGCACCAGCACCGCGGGCGCGGTGCGCGAGGTCATCGGGCTTGCCCCCTCGCCTTCGGCCAGGATGCGTTCGACATCGGCGTCGAGGAAGATGCGCTCGGCCTCGACATGCAGCGCGATTTCGATGCCCTCCCCCTGCTTTTCGCAGCCGACGTCGAGCCGGCCGCCGCGCACCAGCGCGTCGACGAGGAGCAGCGACAGGTTGAGGATGATCTTTACCGCCGGTTTGGGCAGTGGTTCGGTTCCGATCATCCAGTTGAGGTCGATCGCACGATCGCCGATGATCCCCTGAATCGCCGATTTGGCCTCATCCGCGGGGACGAGTTCGCCAAAGCCGCCCGCCGAGCCAAAGGCGAGACGAAAGAATTTCAGCTTGTTCGCCGACGTCCGCGCGCTCTGTTCGAGCAGTTCGAAACAGCGTTCGCGCATCGCCGGATCTTTTTCGTCGGCGAGCAGTTCGAGCCCGTTGGCGAACGCGCCGACCGGGCTCAAAAGGTCGTGGCACAGGCGCGAGGCCAGCATGGAGGCAAAATCGACGCGGTCGTCGGACATGAATTGGTTAACTCCCCGCAAGCCAGACATCAGCGGCGCGCGCATGCTCCCTAGGACACCGAGCCGGTTCAGAGCAAGAACGATCCCTATAGTTTGTCATCCCGGCGAAGGCCGGGATCTCGCCGGTGCGTCATTCCGCCAGGGTGAGATCCCGGCCTGCGCCGGGATGACGTTATGGTGCGTTGACGTGGCAGCGAAGCCCCCTCCCCTTGAAATTGCGCCGCCAGTTTCCACATCCTGACCAATGCAGGGGGATGATGATATTTTGACCGTGGCGCTGGCCGAAAGCGCGGCAGGACTGCGCCTCGACCGCGCGCTGGCCGAAGCGCTGCCCAGCCTGTCGCGCGAGCGGGTCAAAAGCCTGATCAAGGGTGGCCGCGTCTCCAACAACAGCGGCACGATCCTGTGGGATCCCGCAGCAAAGGCCGCGGCCTCCGCCACGCTCGAAGTGCGCGTCCCCGCCGCAACTCCGGCGCACAATGTCGCGCAGGATATGGGGTTGGTGATCGCGTTCGAGGACGAGCATCTGATCGTCGTCGACAAGCCCGCGGGCATGGTCGTCCATCCCGCGGCGGGCAATCTCGACGGGACGATGGTCAACGCGCTGCTCCATCATTGCGCGGGCCAACTGTCGGGGATCGGCGGCGTCGCCCGGCCCGGCATCGTCCATCGCATCGACAAGGACACCAGCGGGCTGATCGTGGCGGCCAAGCATGACCGCGCGCACGAAGGGCTGGCGAAGCAGTTCGCCGCGCACAGCATTGATCGCCGCTATATCGCGATCGCGACGGGGCGCCCCGTCCCGGCGAATGGCACGGTCGACGCCGAACTCGGCCGGTCGACCACCAATCGCAAGAAAATGGCGGTCGTCGGCGAGGGGCGCGGCAAGCGCGCGGTGACCCATTACCGCACGATCGAGCCGCTTGCGGGCGCGACGCTGGTCGAATGTCGGCTGGAAACCGGGCGCACCCACCAGGTCCGCGTCCACATGATGCATATCGGCCATCCGCTGGTCGGCGACCCGGTCTATGGGCGCGCCAAAAAGCCGCTGTCGGAGGTGCTGAAAGCGCGCAATTTCGTGCGGCAGGCATTGCACGCGGCCCATTTGGGCTTTATTCATCCGGTGACCGGTAACAGGATCGCGCTCGACAGCACCCTCCCAGCGGACATGCGGGAACTGATCGATGAATTGCGCGTTTAGGTTTCGAATGAAAATCTATTTTGACCGCCGGAGCCAACCGCGGCATATTCTGACTCAAGATATAAAAGGGAAGAAGCTCTCCAATGGCTAAAAGCAATGTTCCGGCCACGGTGCCAGCGCTCGGCGGCGAAGCCAGCCTGAACCGCTATCTGGCCGAAATTCGCAAATTCCCTCTCCTGACCCCCGAGCAGGAATATATGCTCGCAAAGCGGTTTCAGGAGCATGGCGACAACGAAGCTGCGGCGCAGCTCGTCACCAGCCACCTGCGCCTCGTGGCCAAGATCGCAATGGGCTATCGCGGCTATGGCCTGCCGGTCAGCGAGCTGATCAGCGAAGGCAATATCGGACTGATGCAGGGGGTGAAGAAATTCGACCCCGAGCGCGGCTTCCGCCTCGCGACCTATGCGATGTGGTGGATCCGCGCCTCGATCCAGGAATTCATCCTGCGGTCGTGGAGCCTCGTCAAAATGGGCACCACCGCGGCGCAGAAAAAGCTGTTCTTCAACCTTCGCCGGATGAAGAATAATCTGGAGGCGTTCGAGGATGGCGACCTGTCGCCCGAACATCTGGCCAAGATTGCGACCGACCTTGGCGTGACCGAGGAAGAGGTCACCAGCATGAACCGCCGCATGGCGATGGGCGGCGACACCTCGCTGAACGTCCCGATGGGCGAAGATGGCGACAGCCAGTGGCAGGATCTGCTGGGCGACGAAGGCCCGCTCCAGGACGAGCGCGTCGCCGAGGCACAGGAACGCGACCTGCGCCATTCGCTGCTCAGCGAAGCGCTGGAAACGCTGAACGAGCGCGAACGCCATATCCTGACCGAGCGCCGCCTGACCGACGATCCCAAGACGCTCGAGGATCTGAGCCAGGTGTACGACGTCAGCCGCGAACGCGTCCGCCAGATCGAGGTGCGCGCGTTCGAAAAGCTGCAAAAGGCGATGCTGAAGCTCGCCGGTGACCGGCGCCTCGTCAGCGCCTGAGCCCGGGCGCGGCGACTGTTCCTGTCCGACAATCGGCGCGCGTGGAGCGCGATCATCCTGTCGGGCTGGGCGCTCGTCGCGCTGGCGCAGGCGGTGCAGGGCAATTTCCTCGCCGCCTATCGCGGCACCCCGCAACCCTGGTGGCCGACCTTCGGCTATACGGCGGCAATCTATTCGATCTGGGCGCTGCTGAGCTGGCCGATCGTCGGCGCGGTGATCGCGATCGAGCGCCGCATCCGCCGCCTGTGGCTCCGCATCATCGCTTATCTGTCGCTGTGGCCGGTGGTGGTCGGCGCGCACGTTCTGCTGTTCGCGCTGATCTATTGGCCGGTCTATCGCGGCGCGGCGGTCGCCACGCGGTGGGAGATGACCTCGGTCATGTTCGTGCGCAACCTCGATACGAGCGGCCTGCTGTATCTGGCGCTCGTCGGCCTGACGATCGGCTGGCTGCGCTGGCCGCGGCGACAGGCGGCGCGCGCCGCATCGTCCCCGACGACCGACGACGACGCGCTGGTCGTCCGCAATCGCGGCACCGTCCACCGCCTTCGCTTTGACAGCATCGACTGGATCGGTGCCGCGGGCGATTATGCCGAAATCCACAGCGCGCACGGCGCCCATCTGATCGAACAGTCGCTCACCTCGCTGGCCGAGCGGCTGCCCGCCGGCCAGTTTGCGCGCATCCATCGCGGCGCGCTGATCCGCATCGACCGGGTGCGCGAAATCGCGCCGATCGGGCGCGGCGATGCCCATGTCCGGCTGACGAGCGGCGCCGAGTTGCGGCTGAGCCGCCGCTACCGCGCCAATCTAGCGATGCTGCTGGCGCCCCGATCGCCGCCCGCCGAACCGGTGCCATAATCCCGCCTACAGATCGGCGCTCGATTGCGGGTGCCTCTCGGCGCCAAAGCGCAGGCCCATTTCCCGACTGGAGCCCTGCCGATGATCTTTGCCCTGCTGATCGCCCTTGCCGCCCCCACCCCCGCACCGATTGCCGAGCCTGCGGCGGTGCGCCCCTTTCAGTCGCTCCATCTCGAGGTCCCCTATGCGCCGTCGATCGCGCGGATCGATGGCGCGGACCGGCTGGTCTATGAACTGCACGCCACCAATTTCGCCGCGCAGCCGCTCGCGATCGACGCCATCGACATTTGTCCGGCGGCGCATGGCGCCTGCCTCGCCCGGATCGGCCCGGCCGGATCGATGCGCCGGATCGGCGCGCAGCCGGGCGGCGCGACCGAAATCGCGCCGGGTGGCCGCGCGATCTGGTACCTGTCGATCGCATGGGCGGGCGGCGATCCGAAGGCGCTCGTTCACCGGATCAGCCTGACCCCGATCCGCGCCAGCGGTCCGGGCGCCCGCGTCACGATCGCCGGCGGCGAATTCACCCCGACGCGCGCCTTTGCCGCGGCGCTGGGCGCGCCGCTGCGCGGCGGGCCATGGACCGCGGTCGCGCTGCCCGACGTCGACAACGGCCATCGCCGCTTTCCCTACGCGGTCAGCGGGCGCGTGCGCCTGCCCGGACGGCACGCGATCGACTGGATGCCTGCGGCGGGCTTTGATCCCGCCTCGACCGGCACCGACGTCGCCGCCGACGGATCGGGCGCCGACGTGCTCGCGGTGGCCGACGCCGAGGTGGTGACGGTCAAGGAGGTGGCCGCCCCCGGCGCGCGCGCCAGCGTCGAGGATGAAACCGGGGCGATGATCGTGCTGCGCTTGCCCGATGGCCGCTATGCCCTTTACCAGCATCTGGCGCCTGGCATCGGGATCAGGGTCGGCACGCGGGTGCGGCGCGGACAGGTGATCGGACGCGTCGGATCGTCGGGGCATGTCACCCGCCCGCATCTCCATTTCCATATCGCCGACCGCGCGGCGCCGCTCGACGGCGAAGGCCTGCCCTATCGCTTTGGCGCCGGGCGGATCGTCGGACGCTACGCGGACATCGCCGACTTCAACGACCGGAAGGCCTGGCAACCAGACACTGCACGCGCCATCGACGGCCTGCCGCCCGCCAATGCGGTGATCGCGTTCGACGCGGCGCCGATTGGCAAGCGCAGCGAGCGGCCCAAGGCGCCCTGAAAAGGCATCATGTCAATCAGCCGCTTGCCGACCATCGGCAAGCGGCTATGAAAACGGCATGACGACCGCCGCCAAAAAACGCCCGAAGCGCCGCAATCTCCCTTGGTACCTGCGACCGTTCAAATGGCTGTTGTGGTTCATCGCGATTTCGGTGCTGTGGGTGCTGCTTTACGCGGTCGTGCCGCCCCCCGTCACCTTCACGATGCTCGCCGACAGCAACGGCATCACCAAGGACTGGACCAGCCTGTCCGCCATCGACCGCAACATGGTCCGCGCGGTGATCGCTGCGGAGGACGGCAAATTCTGCTCGCACAACGGCTTCGATACCGAAGCGATCGAACAGGCGATCGAACGCAACGCCAAGGGCAAGCGGATGCGCGGCGGATCGACGATCAGCCAGCAGACCGCGAAAAACGTCTTCCTGTGGCAGGGCAGCGGCTGGACCCGCTATGTCCGCAAGGTGCCCGAAGTGTGGTTCACCTTCCTGATCGAAAATATCTGGGGCAAGCGGCGGATCATGGAAGTCTATCTGAACGTCGCCGAGACCGGCATCGGCACCTATGGCGTCGAAGTCGGCGCACAGCGCTATTTCAAACATGGCGCGGGCAAGCTGACCCCCGCCGAAGCCGCCCGCATCGCCGCAATCCTCCCGCTCCCCAAGAAACGCGAAGCGGTCAGCCCATCAGGCTTTACGCGCCGCTACGGCAACACGATCCAGCGGCGGATCGGCCAGGTCCGCCGTGATGGGCTGGACGGGTGTATCTACAACTAGGTCTGCGGCCGCTTTCACGGGAACGACGAAGGCCGCGCAACACAGCGCCGCAACGCAATCCGCGCCAATCCTCCCTGTCGCGCAGCGATGGGGAGGGGGACCGCTTGCGAAGCAAGTGGTGGAGGGGCAGCGACGTCGGCGCCATAGCCCCTCCGTCAGCGCTCCGCGCTGCCACCTCCCCATGGCTTCGCCACAGGGAGGATCGGGCAGGCCCGCTGCTCGTACCCATCACCACGCCGCCACGCCCCTCCCCATCCCGTCGTGGGCCCCAACAGAAAAGGGGCGCAGCCTTTCGGCCCCGCCCCTTTTCCATCAATCCCGCCGACAGGCTGGGAAACTCAAATCATCGCGACGCAAGCCGCATCGGGCTGGATTTCGCCGCCCACTGGATGCTTTCGCTGCCGCCCATCGCGCGGACGAAGCAGGTCTGGCCCTTTGCCTTCAGCTCGCGGCACAGATTGTTCGCATCTGCGCGGGTCGCCAGGCCGTTGACGGTCAGGCGATAGAAGGTGCGCCCGTTCACCGTTGCCGCGTGGCTCGATGCCGGGAAATTGGCCAGCACGCCATTGCGCTTTTTCAGCCCGCCCCATTTTTCCTTGGCGATCCCCAGGCTGTCATAGGCGCCCAGTTGCACCGCCCAGCCCGACGGCTTTTGCGCGTTGAACGCGATCGCCTTCGGGATCAGCACGGTCGCCAGTTCCAGCGCCTGTTGCTGCGCGGGGCGAATGCGTCCCTCACCCGCGACGCGCGGCGCGGCGCGGTAAGGGGCGGCGTCGGCCATGATGACTTCGCTCGCTGCCTTCGGCTGCGGCAATTCAGTGACCGGCACAACGCCATCGGCGGTGCGTTCGGGCATCGGCAATTCGACGCTGCGGATCGCGCTGCTCGCGTCGGCCAGCACCGGCGGCGGCGGCGCATAGGCGGCAACCGGCGCCGGATCGGCGCTCGCCAGTTCGACAGGCGCCTCGGCGGCGGCCATCTGGGTGTCGGCAAAATTGCTCAGCGCCAGACGAACCGGCATCCCGGCGTCGCTCTGCGCCTTGGTGCCGATCAGGCTCGCGACGCGGAGCTGTGCGTTCGGCGTTTCGGCGAGCTTTGACCATTCGGCCATCCGCGCTTCCAGCTTGGCGGGCGACAGGTCCTGCGATGCCAAAATCTGCGCCTGGGCCCAGCGCCCCGACAGGGCAAAGGCCAGCGCCAGATTCTGGCGCGTCCGCGCGCTTGCGTCGGGCGCGCGCGCCGCGTCGGTCAGCACATAGATCGCGCCCTCGCTATCCCCGGCCAGCGCCAGCGCCAGCCCGATGTCCGATGCGGGGACGGTGTCGCGATGCGCCTGGAGCAGCGTGATCGCCTCGGCGCCCTTGCCCTGCGCGATATGCGCCAGCGTCAGCGCGATGATCGTATTGCTGTCGGTCGCGCCCAGTTCCATCGCCTCGGTGAGCGCCGCCGTCGCCGACGCGAAACGACCGTCGTTCAAATAGGCCTGCCCCAGCAGCGCACGATAGCTTGCGTCGCGCGGGCTTCCCGCCACCGCGGCTTCGGCCAGGCCGACCGCCTTGCTGACCTTCCCGGCTTCAAGTGCGGCGCGCGCCTGCGTCGCCGATTTGGCGGCGAGCGCGGGCTTGCCCGCGGCGCGCGACGGCGCTTCGGCCATCGCCCCCATCCCGCTGCATCCGGTCGCAACGCTCAGGACAAAGCCCGACATGGCGAGGTTCATCAGCATCTTGCGGTTCATGACTCGGTCCCCTCTTGATTGGTTCAGCGCGGCATCGTCTGGCGCGTCGGGCGCGCCGCCGGCAGGCGGCTTGCCATCGCATCGATTTCGGGCAGCGACGCCAGATATTCGTCGAGCAGATCGGTCAGGATCACCTGCGACGACCGGTTGGTCACCGCGCTCGCCAGCCGCAGCCTGAGATGCCGTTCGGCATCGAGCCGCAGCGTGAACGCCGCCTTTTCGCGGGCCCGCAAGGCACGCGGCGCCTTTTCCTTCTTCGCCTTCGGCTCGGGCCGCGCCTCGACCTTGCGCGCCACGGCGGCGACGCGGTCGATCAGCGATTCCTGCTGTCGAACGATTTCGGGCACTTCATGCACTTCCGGCTCGAACGCCTCGGCACCCTGATCGGCCGCGGCATAATCCTCGGCGATCGCATCTGTCAGTTCGTGGCCGACGCTGTCGTCAACCGCATGTTCGGCTTCGGCATTATGCGCCAGCACCGACCCGGTGAGCAGCGGCTTCAGGTCGAGCATCCGCGCCGGTTCGCCCGACTGGTCGGGGTCGACGTCATAGCCCATGTCGTTCCAGCCAAGATCGTCATAGCCGACGGCGTTAACCGGTGCGGGGCCGCTGCCCAGCGGCTGACGGCGCATGGCGGGCCGTGCGCCACCCTTGCGGGCCAGCAATCCGGCGCTCAGCGATGCGAGGGGTTTCGGTTCGCCCATGGTTCCCATCCCTCCCGTCACTGGCCAGCGATGCGGCGGCCAAAGCCACCGCCCATCGGGCGGACTGCGCCATAATTGCCCTGCGTCGGGGTCGGCGCGGCAAACACGGTACGGCGGAAATTCTTTTCCAGCCGATCATTCATATAGGTCCACAGCTGGCGGATCTCTTCGGCCGAGCGGCCATTGGGATCGACCTCCATCACCGTGCGGCCGTCGATCATCGACGCGGCATAATCGGTGCGGTGGTGCAGCGTGACCGGCGCCACGGTGCCGTGCTGCGACAGCGCGACCGCGGCCTCGCTGGTGATCTTGGCCTTGGGGGTCGCCGCGTTGACGACGAACACCAGCGGCTTGCCGGCGCGTTCGCAAAGGTCAACGGTGGCGCCAACAGCGCGGAGGTCGTGCGGCGAGGGCCGCGTCGGCACGACGATCAGTTCGGCGACCGAAATCACGCTCTGGATCGCCATGGTGATCGCGGGCGGCGTATCGATGACCGCGAGTTTAAACCCTTGCTGACGCAGGATTTCCAGGTCGGATGCCAGCCGCGCGACGGTGGTCTGCGCAAAGGCCGGAAGGTCGGTCTCGCGCTCGTTCCACCAGTCGGCGAGCGAGCCCTGCGGATCGATGTCGATCAGGACAACCGGGCCCGCGCCCGCAAGCTGCGCCTGTACCGCGAGATGCCCCGACAGGGTCGTCTTTCCCGACCCGCCTTTTTGTGAAGCCAATGCCAAAACGCGCACAGCTGTCCCCCTGAAAAACCAGTAATTGGCGGTGGAATGCCATGCGGGGCGCTAAAATTGAGTTAACGATGATAAAAAGAAGGTGAACGGCCCGCTCGCGATCATGGTTAACAAGCGTTCAACATCAACCTGTCCCGAAATGGACCAGATATGGCACAAGCTGCGGGTTGCTAACGCGCTGTTAGCCATTCCACCCTAAAAAGCCGTCGGGGACTGCAGCAATGCAAGTCATTGGAGAACAAGATGCCTCACTTCCGCACCGCCGTCTCGCTGGCGCTGCCGCTGCTCGCGGCGTCGATGCTCGCCGCACCCGCCCATGCCGATGTCAAGGACGGCGTAGATGCGTGGCAGCGCGGCGATTATCAGGGTGCCGTCGCCGAATGGCGCCCCGCCGCGCTTGCGGGCGATGCCGATGCGCAGTTCAATCTCGGCCAGGCGTACAAGCTCGGCCGCGGCGTCCCCACCGATCTCGCGCAGGCCGAGGCCTGGTATCGCCGCGCCGCCAAACAGGGACATCTGCAGGCCGAGGATAATCTCGGCCTCGTCCTGTTCACCGCGAACCGCCGCGACGAAGCGATGCCCTTCATCACCCGCTCCGCCGAACGCGGCGAACCGCGCGCCCAATATGTCCTTGGCACCGCCCATTTCAACGGCGACCTGGCGCCGCGCGATCTGGCCCGCGCCTATGCGCTGACCAAGCGCGCCAGCGACGCGGGGCTCGGCATCGCCTCGGCACGGCTCGCGCAGCTCGACAGCCTGATCCCGCTCGAACAGCGCCAGCGCGGCCTCGCGATGCTGCCCGAGATCGAAAAAAGTGAAGCGCGCGCGCGGCTCGCCGCGGTGACCGCTTCGACGCCGGCGCCCGCGGCCAAGCCCGCCGCGCCCTCGCCGATCAAGACGGCGAGGCTGCCCGCCTCGGTTCCCGGCGCCAGCTACACGCCGCCGCCGGTGATCGCGACCCCTGCTCCGCCCACCCCCGCCGCGCGGGCCGCCACGATCGCCGCGGTCGAAGCGACGGCCGCCGCCGACGCCGCCAAGGGCAGGCCCGGCACGACCTATGCCCCGCCGCCCGTCAGCGAAAAGCAGCCGCCCGCGGCCGCCGCGCCCAAGCCGAAACCGGCAAACAACGCGCCCATCGCGGTTCGCGAAACCCCGACCCCGGCGCGCCCGACCGGCGGCAACAGCCCCTGGCGCGCCCAGCTCGGCGCCTTTGGTGTCGAGGCCAACGCCCGCAACCTCTGGGCATCGCTCGGCAAGAAACACCCTGCCGTCGCCGCGCGCCAGCCGATCTACCTCAAGACGGGCAAGGTCACCCGCCTCCAGACCGGCGGCTTTGCCAACAAGGGTGAAGCCAACAATTTCTGCGCCGCGCTCAGCAAGAGCGGACAGGCCTGTCTGGTGGTGGATAAGTAACGCCAAAATCCTCCCTGTCGCGGAGCGATGGGGAGGGGGACCGTTCGCCCAACTTTCCTTGTCATTGCGAGCGAAGCGAAGCAATCCAGAGTAGCGTAAACCGCCCTGGATTGCTTCGCTTCGCTCGCAATGACGAATTGCTACGTTCCTCGATCAGAACATCGGGCGGTCGCGGTGCAAAAGCTCGGATCAATCCCTCTCACTTGCTCTCCGCCGCCAACCGCTTCGTCAGCGCCTGACGCGACCGATCAGCATAGCTCCGACACGCGCCGGGACTGGCGTTATACCGCCCCTCGCCCGCATTGTCGGGATGCGCCGCAATCAATATGTCGCATTTCAGTGCTTCGACCGTGCGCCAGCTTTGCGCAAAGGCCGCCACAAACGGCGCTCCCGGCGCGCTGCTGAACTTGTAATCGTCCGCCGACACCGGGTTCAGGCTCGACGCAAAAACGATCTCCTTGCACGCCTTCCCCCCACCTTCATCGGCGCACGCCTGCCAGCTCCAGCTCATGCTGCCCATCGTATGCCCCGGGGTCGCATGCGCGGTGATCGCGGTCTTGCCCAGCCGCAGCACCTCACCGTCCGCCATCACGCGCATCGGCGTCGTGACCGCGGGCCAGCTGCCGCCATAGGCGAGCTGCGGATCGTCGGCGGCGTGTCGCCCCGACCGCAACCCCTCGGCGCCGCGCGCGCTCGCCACCACCGTCGCGCCGGTGTCGCGCGCCAGCGCCGCGATCCCGCCCGCATGGTCGAAATGCGGCTCGGTGCTCAGAATAAATTTGATGTCTTTGGGGTCGAACCCCAACGCGCGGACGTTCGCCAGGATTGCGGGCGCCGCCTGCGGCAGCGCGCCATCGACCAGCACCAGCCCGGCGCCGGTATCGATCAGCACGACGCTCATCCCGCCGAACCCGACCAGATAGCTGTTCCCCCGAATTTTCTCGGGCTTCGCGGGCGCCAGCCACTGCGCCGAGCGCGACGTCACGATCGGCTGGGTCAGCGGATCGACCGCCGGAACCGGCGCCCCGCTCGCCGCGGCGAGCCAGGCCAACAGGCTGATTGCGTCGAACATTATCGTCTCCCTTCGCAGCCAGGATGCCAAGCGGGCGGGCGCCCGACAAAGCATGAATTCTCGACAAAGCCATGAGAATAATTGATAGCAGGCCATGGACCGCGCCCAACTCCCCTTGAACGCCCTGCGCGCCTTCGATGCCGCCGCGCGCCACCTCAATTTCACCCGCGCCGCGATCGAACTGTGCGTCAGCCAAGGCGCGGTCAGCCATCAGGTGGCGCAGCTCGAACGCCGCCTCGGCACCCGCCTGTTCCACCGCCTGCCACGCGGCCTCGCGCTCACCGACGAGGGGCAGGCGCTCGTCCCCGTCGTCGCCGACGCCTTCGATCGCGTCGCCGCGACGCTCGATCAATATGCCGACGGGCGGTTCCGCGAGGTGCTGAAGGTCGGGGTCGTCGGCACCTTTGCCACCGGCTGGCTGCTCCCGCGCCTCGATGCCTTCGCGCGCGCGCATCCGTCGATCGATCTGCGGATCGCGACCAACAACAACCGCGTCGATCTCGCGGGCGAGGCGCTCGATTTCGCGATCCGCTTCGGCGATGGGGCGTGGCACGCCACCCACGCCGAGCCCCTGCTCGCCGCCCCGCTCGCACCGCTTTGCGCCCCCGCCGTCGCGGCGCGGCTGCAATCGCCCGCCGACCTCATCCCCGAACGCCTGCTGCGTTCGTACCGCAGCGACGAATGGGCGCGCTGGTTTGCTGCCGCCGGCCTAAGCGCGCCGCTGCTGCGCGGCCCGATGTTCGACAGCAGCGCGCTGATGGCGACCGCCGCCGCCGCCGGCCAGGGCGTCGCGCTCGCCCCGCCCGCCATGTTCACCCGCGAGCTCGCGGCGGAGATTCTGGTGCAACCGTTCGCCACCACCATCGACGCGGGCCGCTATTGGCTCACTCGCCTGATATCGCGCCCCGAAAGCGATGCGATGGCGCGTTTCCGGGGGTGGCTGTCGGGTGAAATCGCAGCGGACGTGGAGGCTAGGACGGCGCCTGAAACCGCTGCATGACGCCCAGCGCGACCAGATAGGCGGCTTCGGCATCATGCTCGCGGCGATGCCGCGCCGCCGCGATACGGTCCTGCGCCAGCTGAAAGAAATCGACATGTTGCGGATCGGCTGGCGGCACCGCATCGGACGAGCCCGACCCGATCGCACCCATCGCGCCGCCACCCGACAGCGCCAGCAGCCCCGAACTGTCGTCCAGCGACAATTCGCCCGCGCGGATCCGGTCGTTCATCCATCCGAACAGGTCGCCGCGCGTCATATTCGAAAAGTCGCGCAAGGGGGCATCGCGCGAAGCGTCCCCGCCCCGACCGGCCTGCGCCAGCGCGGCGTCGAAGCGGGCTTCACCCTGGCCGATCGCCGCGGGCTTGGGCTGGCCCGGCAATGCGTGTCCTGAACCCTGAATTTTCATGCTGGCCCTCCCGGCAACGACGGACACGTCAAGCCATAACCCGTCGCCACCGCGCGCGCTGCCGCTTCGGCGTACCGGTACCGGGAACAGCAGAGGTCAAAGTGACTACCCGCGCAGGATTTTCTCCATCGCTTTCCCGCGCGCCAATTCGTCGACCAGCTTGTCGAGATAACGCAGCTCGCGCATCAGCGGGTCTTCGATCGTCTCGACGCGGATCCCGCAAATCACCCCGGTAATTAGCTCTCGAGCCGGGTTCAGCCGCGGCGCGCGCGCAAAGAAATCCTCGAAGTTCGTCCCCTGCGTCAGCGCGCGCTCCAGCGCTGTCTGGCTATACCCCGTCAGCCAACGGATAATCTCGTCGACCTCGGCCTTCGTCCGCCCCTTCTTCTCCGCCTTGGCAATATAATGCGGATAGACGCTCGCGACGCTGATCGAAAAGATGCGGTGTTTGGTCATCGGAGCCTCCACGGCGGACACCATAACCATCGCCCACTCCTTCGTCATCCCGGACTTGATCCGGGATCCACCGCGGCGCTGAAGTCATGGATGCCGGATCAAGTCCGGCATGACGAGGAGCTTGTCTGCTTTGGGGTAGGGAGATGACGTAGTTCGTTCCTCCCCGGAACGGGGAGGTGGCAGCCCGTAGGGCTGACGGAGGGGCCGAAACCTCTCGTGATGACGCACCGTCCCGACCCCTCCACCACCGCTTCGCGGCGGTCCCCCTCCCCGTTCCGGGGAGGAATGGAAAACGGCAGCAACCGGTCGTTACCTATCCCCTACCCCAGCACCCAGTTCCGCCGCGGATAGCCTTGCGCCCACAGCAGCGCGGTCAGGTCATGATGCCGCACCACCGCCGCCGCGGCCTCGCCCGCCGCGGGGTGCGGATAATATCCGACCCCCAGCCCCGCCGACGTGATCATCGGAATATCATTCGCGCCGTCGCCGACCGCCAGCGTCTCGGCGAGCGGCAGGCCGTGCTTCGCCGCCTCGGCTTTCAGCGTCTCCAGCTTTGCGGCGCTGTCGACGATCGGTTCGATCACCCGCCCGGTCAGCTTGCCGCCCTGTATCTCCAGCTCGTTCGCCAGCACCTTATCGAACCCGATCGCTTCGCCGACCGGCCCCGCAAACGGCATAAAGCCCCCCGACACCAGCACCGACCACGCACCATGCGCCTTCATCGTCTGCACCAAAGTCCGCGCGCCGCGGGTCAGCTTCACCCGTTCCATCCGGCATTCGACCAAAGTCGATTCGGGCATCCCGGCCAGCAAGCCGACCCGCTCGATCAACGCCGCGCGGAAATCCAGCTCGCCGCGCATCGCGCGTTCGGTGATTGCCGCGATCTCGGGCTTCAGCCCCGCATAATCGGCGAGTTCGTCGATGCATTCGACCGTGATCATCGTCGAATCCATGTCGGCGATGATCATCTTCTTGGTGCGGTCGCCCTGCGGCTGGACGACGATGTCGAGCGCGCCATGGTCCATCTTGGCCAGTTCGGCGCGCGCGCTGACCAGGCTGCCCTGAAAGACGATGTCGGCGGCATCGCCGATGTCCAGCCAGTGCGGCGCCCCGACATCATGCCCCGTCGCGTCGAGCCGGTCGATCGCTTCGCGAACCACCTCGTCGGTCAGCTTTCCTGCTGCTATCAGCGTCGCGACGAACATGGCGGCTCCTTCATCCTCTCGCGGCCCGCGGCCGCCTGTCGCACTTATCGCTGGCCCCACCGCCAGCGGCAAGAGTGCATTGGCGGTACGGCTCGCAAAAACCGTCGGGCGCGGTGTCGTGATCAACGCCGACGCCAGCCAGGTCTATGCCGACCTCAGGGTCCTGTCAGCACGCCCGACCGACGAAGAAATGGCGGGCATCCCGCACCATCTGTTCGGCCATGTCGACGCGGCCGAGCCGCACAATGCCGCGCGCTGGGCCGATGAAGCCCGCGCCGCGATCGCCGCCGCGCATGTCGCGGGCGACATTCCGATCCTCGTCGGCGGCACCGGCCTCCATATGCGCACCCTGCTCGACGGCATTTCGCCGATCCCCGCCATCGACCCCGATGTGCGCGCGGCGGTGCGTGCCTTGCCCGTCGCCGACGCTTGTGCCGCGCTCACCCGCGAAGACCCCGATACGGCGGCGCGCCTCAATCCCGCCGACACCACCCGCATCGCCCGCGCGCTCGAAGTCGTCCGCTCGACCGGGAAGCCACTCGGCCATTGGCACACCGTGCACAGCGGCGGCATCGGCGACACGATCACCCTCGCCGCGCTGATCCTGCTGCCGCCGCGCGACTGGCTGCGGGGGCGCTGCGACGAGCGATTGGTCCAGATGTTCGGTCATGGCGCAATCGCCGAGGTCGAAGCGCTGCTCGCGCGCAACCTCGACCCCGAGCTGCCCGCGATGCGCGCGATCGGTGTCCCGCAGATCGCGCAATATCTGGCTGGCGCCATCGACCGCGACGAAGCGCTCACCCTCACCCAGGCCGCGACGCGCCAATATGCCAAGCGTCAATATACCTGGTTCCGCAACCAGCCCCCGGCGGACTGGCCACGCCACATCGAGTCACTAAACTACGAATCTATTGATGAATTAGCAATTTTATTACGCCAAAGGCTGTTGACAGGATAGAATCATACACCTATTGCCCGCAACCCTGTTGCAGCGCACAAGCGCTGCGTTTTTGCGCCAAGAAGGAGTTTCGTCGTGACGGAAATGAGCGGTGCCGACATGGTGGTTCAGGCGCTGGTCGACCTCGGGGTCGATACGGTGTTCGGCTATCCGGGCGGCGCGGTGCTTCCGATTTACGACGCGCTTTTCAAGCACCCGACGATCAAGCACATCCTCGTCCGCCACGAACAGGCCGCGACCCACGCGGCAGAGGGCTATGCGCGCTCGACCGGCAAGCCCGGCGTCGTGCTCGTCACCTCGGGCCCCGGCGCGACCAATGCCGTCACGGGGATTACCGACGCGCTGCTCGACTCGATCCCGATGGTCGTGCTCACCGGGCAGGTGCCGACGACGCTGATCGGCACCGACGCGTTCCAGGAATGCGACACCGTCGGCATCACGCGCCACTGCACCAAGCATAATTATCTCGTCATGGACCCCGACCGCCTCGGCCCCATCCTGCACGAGGCCTTTTATATCGCGACCCATGGCCGTCCCGGCCCGGTGGTCATCGACATTCCGAAAAACGTCCAGGTCGCGACCGGCAGCTATTCGATCCCCAACCGGATCGACCATAAAAGCTATCGCCCGCAGGTCGATCCTGACGCCGACGCGATCGCAGCGGCGGTTGCGATGATCGCCGCAGCCGAGCGCCCGATCTTCTACACCGGCGGCGGGGTGATCAACGCCGGCCCCGACGCCAGCGCGGCGCTGCGCCAGCTCGTGGCGCTCACCGGCGCGCCGGTCACCTCGACGCTGATGGGGCTTGGCGCCTTCCCGGCGGACGATGACAAATGGCTCGGCATGCTCGGCATGCACGGCACCTACGAATCGAACATGGCGATGAACCGCGCCGACCTCATCATCGCGGTCGGCGCGCGCTTCGACGACCGCGTCACCGGCCGCCTCGACGCTTTTTCGCCCGATTCCAAAAAGATCCACATCGACATCGACAGAAGCTCGATCAACAAGATTGTCCCCGTCGACCTCGCGATCGTCGGCGATGCCGGGCGCGCGCTCGATGCGCTGATCGCCGCGTGGGGCGACAAGGGTTATAAGGCGCGCGACCTTGGCGAATGGTGGCGCCGCATCGACGGCTGGCGCGCCACCCGCTGCCTCGACTTTCCCGAAAAGAAGGAAGATAGCGCCGAAATCATGCCGCAGCGCGCGGTCAAGGCGCTGTTCGACGCGACCCGCGGCCGCGATCCGATCATCACCACCGAAGTCGGCCAGCACCAGATGTGGGCGGCGCAGCATTTCCATTTCGATAGTCCCAACCGCTGGCTCACCAGCGGCGGGCTCGGCACGATGGGCTATGGCTTCCCGGCGGCGGTCGGCGCGCAGATCGCGCACCCCGACCGCCTCGTCATCTGCGTCGCGGGCGAAGCCTCGCTCCAGATGAACATCCAGGAAATGGGCACGGTCAGCCAGTACCGCTTGCCGGTGAAGATCTTCATCCTCAACAACCAGTGGATGGGGATGGTCCGCCAGTGGCAGGAACTGACCTATGAAAGCCGCTATTCGAACAGCTATTCGGACAGCCTGCCCGATTTCGTGAAGCTCGCCGACGCCTATGACTGGACCGGCATCCGCATCGACAATCTGGGCGAACTGGCGGACGGCATCCAGCGGATGATCGATACCCCCGGCCCGGTGATCGTCGACTGCCGCGTCGCCCAGCTCGCCAACTGCTTCCCGATGATCCCGTCGGGCGCCGCACACACCGACATGATCCTCCAGCCGAACGACATCACCGGCACGATGGACGACGAAGCGAAAGCGCTGGTGTGATGAAACCGAACGCATTTCATCCCCTCCCGCAAGCGGGAGGGGCAGCGAGACTTGCGAACTTGTTCGCTAGTCGCAGCGGGGCGGGCCTCTCCACGTCGCATGCTCGCTTCGCTCGCCCCACCCCTAGCCCCTCCCGCTTGCGGGAGGGGGAGTAACCGCCATGAAAATCAAAACCGAAGCGGGCGAGCGCCACGTGCTCGCCATCACCGTCGACAACGAAGCCGGGGTGCTCGCCAAGATCACCGGGCTGTTCACCGCGCGCGGCTATAATATCGAAAGCCTGACGGTGGCCGATATTACCGCCGACCACGCGCTGTCGCGGATCACCATCGTCACCTCGGGCCCGCCGCCGATCATCGACCAGATCATCGCGCAGCTCGAGCGGCTCGTCCCAGTGCACAAGGTCGTCGACCTTAACGACGCGGGCGAGGCGCATGTCGAACGCGAGATCGCGCTCGTGAAGGTCGCGGGCACCGGCGACAAGCGCATCGAGGCGCTGCGCATGGCCGACGTCTTCCGCGCCAAGGTCGTCGACACGACGCTCACCAGCTTCATCTTCGAAATCACCGGGACGAGCGACAAGGTCGACCGCTTCATCGCGCTGATGCGCGAATGTGGGCTGGTCGAGGTCGGCCGCACCGGCGTCGTCGCCATCGCCCGCGGGTCGGAGGCGCTCTAGAGTTTACCACTAACTTCGTCATCCCGGCGAAGGCCGGGATCTCACCGTTGCAGATAGACGCGAGGGCGGGATCCCGGCCTCCGCCGGGATGACGACCAAGCAAATACACGAAGGGGTTTAGTCCAATGCAGGTTTATTACGATCGCGACGCCGACCAGGATATGATCAAGGGCAAGAAGGTCGCCGTCGTCGGCTACGGCAGCCAGGGCCACGCCCACGCGCAGAACATGCGCGACAGCGGCGTGCGTGAAGTCGCGATCGCGCTCCGCCCCGGTTCGGCGACCGCCAAGAAGGCGGAAGCCGCGGGCTTCAAGGTGCTTTCCAACAAGGAAGCCGCCGAATGGGCCGACGTGATCATGATCGCCGCCCCCGACGAGCATCAGGCGAAGATCTACGCCGATGACATCGGCCCGAACATGAAGCCCGGCGCCGCGCTCGCCTTTGCGCACGGCCTCAACATCCACTTCGGCCTGATCGAGGCGCGCCCCGATATCGACGTCTTCATGGTCGCCCCCAAGGGACCCGGCCACACGGTGCGCAGCGAATATCAGAAGGGCGGCGGCGTCCCCTGTCTGATCGCGGTCGCACAGGAAGCGAATGGCAACAGCGGCAACGGCCACGCCAAGGCGCTCGCCCTCAGCTACGCGAGCGCCGTCGGCGGCGGCCGCAGCGGCATCATCGAAACCACCTTCAAGGAAGAGTGCGAAACCGACCTGTTCGGCGAACAGGCGGTGCTCTGCGGCGGCATCACCCACCTCATCCAGGCCGGGTTCGAAACGCTGGTCGAGGCGGGTTACGCCCCCGAAATGGCCTATTTCGAATGTCTCCACGAAACCAAGCTGATCGTCGACCTGCTCTATGAAGGCGGCATCGCGAACATGCGCTATTCGATCTCGAACACCGCCGAATATGGCGACATCAAGACCGGCCCGCGCATCATCACCGCCGAAACCAAGGCCGAAATGAAGCGCGTGCTTCAGGACATCCAGTCGGGCCGCTTCGTCAAGGACTTCGTGCTCGACAACCAGGCCGGCCAGCCCGAACTGAAAGCGAGCCGCAAGGCCGCCGCGGCGCACCCGATCGAAAAGACCGGCGCCGAACTGCGCGCGATGATGCCGTGGATCGCCAAGAACAAGCTGGTCGACAAGGCGGTGAACTGATCGGACCACCCTCTGATCCCGTCATTGCGAGGAGCGTAGCGACGAAGCAATCCAGAGTGTGACAAGCCGCTCTGGATTGCTTCGCTTCGCTCGCAATGACGTTTCCATTGCATGTCATCCGGCGCTAGGAGGCAACCATGCCATCCCCCCTCCCCTTCGCCTGCCGATGCGGCACCGTCTCCGGCGCCCTGCTCGACGTCGGCCCGGATCAGGGTGACCATGTCATCTGCCATTGCACCGACTGCCAGGATCTGACGCGCCACCTTGGCCATGCCGCGCATGTGCTCGACGCGCACGGCGGCAGCGCGCTCTACCAGTCGCGCTGCGCGCGCCTGCGGCTCGATACCGGCCGCGACCAGCTCGCTTGCGTCCACTTGACCGACAAGCCGACGCTGCGCTGGTACGCCGCCTGCTGCGGCATGCCGCTGTTCAACACCTATGCGAACGGCAAGCTGCCCTATATCACGACCCAGCTCGCCGCCTGCGATCCCGCGACGCGCGCGGACCTCGTCGGCCCGCCGCGCGGCCATCTCTTCACCGACGACGGCATCGGCGACACGCGCGCGCTCCCCAAAATGAGCATGGGCCAGCTGATGCGCCGCTTCTTCCCGCGCATGCTCCGTGATCTCGTCTCGGGCGACCGCCGCCGCTGCCCGCTTTTCGACCCAAAGACCCTCGAACCGATCGCCAAGCCCCGCCGCCTGACCGCCGAAGAACGGCAGGCGCTGCGCGGCAGCGGCCGCACAGACTAGGAAATTTCGTCGCCGCGGCGAAAGCGGGATCCCCGCCATCGCGGGCGTGACCAGAGAAGGAAAACCATGGCGCCCTCTCCCTTCGCCGCCCATCACGCCGACCTCGCGGCGCTCGCGCACGACAACCGCCGCCGCGCCCTCGCGCCGCGCACCGGCCGCGACTTTGCCTCGAACGATTATCTCGGGCTCGCCGACAGCGACGCGATGCGCCATGCGCTCGCCGCCGGGATCGCGCGCGGGCTTCCCACCGGCTCGGGCGGTTCGCGCCTGCTGCGCGGCAACCATCCCGAACATGAAGCGCTCGAGGCGCACGCCGCGCGCCATTATGGCAGCGAGGCGGCGCTGTTCTTCCCCACCGGCTTCGCCGCCAATGCCGCGCTGTTCGCGGCGCTGCCGCAGCGCGGCGACCTTGTCGTCCACGACGAGCTGATCCACGCCAGCGCCCACGACGGCATGAAGCTCGGCCGCGCCGGGACCGTCGCCGCTGCGCATAATGATGCACAGGCGTTCGACGACATCATCACCCGCTGGCGCGCCGGCGGCGGTGCGGGGACGCCGTGGATCGCGGTCGAAAGCCTCTATTCGATGGACGGCGACCGCGCCCCGCTCGCCGCGCTCGCCGCCGTCGCCGACCGCCACGACGCGATCCTCGTCGTCGACGAAGCCCACGCCACCGGCGTCTTCGGTCCCGGCGGCGCCGGGCTGGCACATAGTTTGGCGCGCCGCGACAATCTGATCACCCTCCACACCTGCGGCAAGGCGCTGGGGGCCGAAGGGGCGCTGCTCTGCGCCCCCGCCATCGCCTGCGACTTCCTCGTCAACCGCGGCCGCCCCTTCATCTTCTCGACCGCCCCCTCGCCGCTCATGGCGTGGCTGGTGCGGCAGGCGATCGAGATCGTCGCGACCGAGCCCGAACGGCAGGCGCGCCTGCACGCCGTCGTTCGCCACGCCGCCGAACGCCTCGTCCCGCTCGGCGTCCCGGCCAGCGGCACCCAGATCCTGCCCGTCGTCATCGGCGACAACCAGCGCACGATGCGCATTGCGGAGGCGCTGCGCGAGGCGGGTTTCGACATCCGCGGCATCCGCCCGCCGACCGTTCCCCACGGCACCGCGCGGCTGCGCATCGCGATCACGCTGAATGTCGACGAAGCCGACGTCGATGCGATGGCCGACGCATTGGCGGCGGCGATGGCCGCGGCATGACGCGCTTCGTCGTCACCGGCACCGACACCGGCATCGGCAAGACGATCTTTGCCGCCGCGCTCGCGGGGGCGACCGGCGCGCCATATTGGAAACCGATCCAGTCGGGCCTTGATGACGAAACCGACAGCCAGATCGTCGCTAAACTCCTCCCTGCGCGAAGCGTGGGGAGGGGGACCGTCCGCGAAGCGGATGGTGGAGGGGCGGCAACCTCGCGCCATGGCCCCTCCGTCAGCCCTTCGGGCTACCACCTCCCCATTGCTGCGCAACAGGGAGGATCGATCCTTCCCGAAGCCTATCGCCTCGTCACCCCCGCCTCGCCGCACATCGCCGCCGAGATCGACGGCGTCACGATCGACCTCGACCGGCTCACCCCGCCCCCCGGCGACCTCATCGTCGAAGGCGCGGGCGGCGCGCTCGTCCCGGTGACGCGCACGACCCTCTACGCCGACCTGTTCGCGCGCTGGCAAATCCCCGTCATCGTCTGCGCCCGCACCGCGCTCGGCACGATCAATCACAGCCTGCTGACGATCGAGGCACTGCGCGCGCGCGGCGTCCCCATCCACGGCCTCGCCTTCCTCGGCGATCCGGTGGAGGACAGCGAGGCGATAATCGCGGCAATCGGCGGCGTCCGCCGCTTGGGCCGCCTGCCGCTCGTCGATCCGCTGACGCCGGAAAATCTGGCGGCGGCGTTCGAAGCGAATTTCGATCTCACGGACTTCCAATAGACAATCCTCATCCCGGCGAAGGCCGGGATCTCGCCGGTGCGTTTTCCCGACAGGGTGAGATCCCGGCCTTCGCCGGGATGACGGAATTGAGTAAGGCCCAAGCCATGACCACCAACCATTCCCCCATCTGGCACCCCTTCACCCAGCACGGCCTCGGCGACGCCATCCCGCTCATCGCCCGCGGCGACGGCGCGCGGCTTTACGACGCCGACGGCAACCACTGGATCGACGCCATCTCCAGCTGGTGGGTCACCACCCACGGTCACGCGCACCCGCGCATCATGGCCGCGATCCGCGCCCAGTCCGAAAAGCTCGACCAGCTCATCTTCGCAGGCTGGACGCACGAGCCCGCCGAAAGCCTTGCCGCCGAGCTGATCCGCATCACGCCCGATCCGCTCACCCGCGTCTTCTTTTCGGACTCGGGCTCGACCAGCGTCGAGGTCGCGCTCAAAATGGCGCTCGGCTACTGGTACAACATCGGCGAGCCGCGGAGCCGCATCCTCGTCCTTGAGCACAGCTATCATGGCGACACGATCGGCACGATGTCGGTCGGCGAACGCGGCGTCTATAACCGCGCCTGGCAGCCCTTGCTGTTCGACGTCGACACCATCCCCTTCCCGCACGAGGGGCTTGAGCAAGCCACCCTCGACGCGCTCGAAGCGGCGTGCGCAGCCGAACCCGCGGCCTTCATCGTCGAACCCTTGATCCTCGGCGCCGGCGGCATGCTCATTTACCCGCCATGGGTGCTCGCCGAAATGCGCAGCATCTGCGCGCGCCACGGCGTCCTCTTCATCGCCGACGAGGTGATGACCGGCTGGGGGCGCACCGGCACCCGCTTCGCCTGCGACCATGCGGGGGTGATCCCGGACATCATGTGCCTCTCCAAAGGCCTCACCGGCGGCAGCCTGCCGCTCGCGGTCACGCTCTGCATCGAGCCGATCTTCGCGGCGCATTATTCGACCGACCGCGCCAAAACCTTCTATCATTCATCGAGCTACACCGCGAACCCGATCGCCTGCGCCGCCGCAGTCGCCAATCTCGAAATCTGGCGCGACGAACCCGTCCAGCAGCGCATCGACACGCTCGCCGACGCACAGGCCGCGCATCTCTCGCTCCTCGGCCACGACCCGCGCATCGCGGGCTCCCGCCGCCTCGGCACCATCGCGGCGCTCGACATCGTCGTCCCCGACGGCGGCTATCTGTCGAACCTCGCCCCGCGCCTGATCGCCTTCTACCGCGACCACGGCACCCTCCTCCGCCCGCTCGGCAACACAGTGTATGTGATGCCGCCCTATTGCATCACGGCGGAGGAACTGGCGCAGGTGTGGGATGCGATCAGGGCGTCGCTGGAGGTGATATAGGGTGGCTGGCAAGGATCGTTTGCGGACGTAAGGAAAATGCAGCCCCTCCCCTTCAGGGGAGGGGCAACGAAGACTTGGCAGCTTGCTGCCTAGTCGAAGTGGGGTGGGGGCCAGCGGCCTCGCGCAAGGCCGCTGGCCCCCACCCGCTGCGACTAACGAACAAGTTCGTAAGTCTCGCTGCCCTCCCCTGAAGGGGAGGGAGTGTCTTTGCCGCTAGGTCCGCTTCCCACCCTAAAGACGCCTCACCCCCCGAACTTCGCATCCGCCGGCACCACCGCCCAATTCTTCTCCGCCGCCGCAATATGCCCCGCGCGGTCCAGATCCCACTTCGCCTTCACCGCCTGATTGAAATTCAGGTACAGCTTCCCATCAACCACCGCATAAGCCAGCGGATCGCCGGGCGCGAGATAACCGCGCGCCATCGCCCATGCGCAATGCCCGCCATAACGCGGCAGGAACGCCTCGGGATTGGCGGCAAAGCGCGCCGCATTGACGCCGTTGGCGAAATGATACACCGCGCCGTCATGCGCGACCGCGAAATCGGCGTCGCCCTTCACCGGCACCCCGTCGCCGTCGAAATAGCTCACCGCATCATAGCCGCTGACCGCGACATTGCCGCCTTCGACCCCGACATAGACCGGGGCGGCATAGGCCTGCGGGGTAAAGGCCGCGAGCGACAGCGGCGCCGTCGCCGCCGCGAACAGGAAGAACAGGGCTTGGCTTTTCACGATCGATCTCCATCCGGGTCGAACGGCCCGATGCCGCCGCCCTTCGCTCCCAATTCGCGGCCAGGGCGCAAAGGGTTACGCGGACAGGTTCGGCTTAGGTTCATCTGCACGCTTCATGCTAAACGGCAGCGACAGCGACCGGGAAGGCGATGAACGACAATGAACAAGGCCGGCCTTCTCCTCCCCCTTCTCGCCGCGCTCACCCTCGCCATGCCCGCCGCGGCGCAGGACGACAGCCTCGCCCAATCGGCGCAGCCGCCGCAGCGCACCTCGGTGCTCTACACCTATGGCGACGAACCCTGTCCCGAGCCCGAGGGCAATGAAATCGTCGTTTGCGCGCAGCAGCCCGAATCCGAACGCTATCGGGTGCCCAAGGAACTGCGCGAGGAACTGAAGGACGATGCGCCTGTCGGCGGCGGCAGCTGGGCGTCGAAGGTCGAGGGCTATGACAATATCGCCCGCCAGACGCGCCCCGACAGCTGCTCGCCGGTTGGCAGCTATGGCTACACCGGCTGCGCCGCGCTGGCGCTGCGCCAATGGTTCGAGGCGCGCCGCGCCCGCTGAGCGGGAACCCGATCGCGAAACGCAGCGTTTCCAGCCTCGTGATTGACCGCCACGCCGCGCGCGGCCTAGCGTGCGCGCACCCCCAACAGGAGATCATGTTCATGCGCCGCATCATCCCGCTCGCCGCTCTCGCCGCCGCCGTCATCGCGGTTCCCGTCGTCGTCGCCCAAAGCCCCGGAATGCCGGGCGCCCCCGACAAGTCGCGCGTCGCCGCGGGCACCTACGCCGCCGACGCGGGCCACACGATGGTCGTGTGGGAAGTCGATCATTTCGGCTTCAGCGACTATAGCGGCATCTTCGGCGACGTCACCGGCACGCTCGTCATCGACCCCGCCAATCCCGCCGCGTCCAGGGTCGATGTGACGATCCCGGTCGCCAAGGTCACCACCGCCAGCAGCGGCCTCACCGGCCATCTGCTGCGCGCGGGCAAGGACGGCGGCAAGCCCGACTTCTTCGGCCCCGCCCCCGCCGACGCCAAATTCGTCTCGACCAGCGTCGTCCTCGATGACGACGGCGATGAAGCGAAGGTCACCGGCAATCTGACCCTCAACGGCGTCACCAAGCCGGTCACCCTCGACGTCGATTTCCACGGCGCGGGGACCAATCCCTACAACAAGAAAGCCACCGTCGGCTTCAACGCCGAAACCACGATCCGCCGCAGCGATTTCGGCATCACCTACGGCATCCCCGCGGTCAGCGACGAAGTCGAGCTCGAAATCCACGCCGCCTTCGAAAAACAGTAAGCGCGATCAAATCCTCCCTGCGGCGAAGCCGTGGGGAGGGGGACCGTTCGCGAAGCGAACGGTGGAGGGGCCGCGACGTTGGCTCGATTGCCCCTCCGTCAGCGCTCCGCGCTGCCACCTCCCCATGCCTTCGGCACAGGGAGGATCATTCATCGCCCATCCATCGCGCGCTGCCTAACCTCCCCGCAACCAAAGGGAGGACCATCATGCGTATCCTGCTGCTCGCCGCCGCGCTCGCCGCCACCCCCGCGCTTGCGCAAGCCAACCCGCAAATCGACTATCCCGCCTTCCAGACGCTCACTGCCGGCGTCGCGCCCGCGCGGGCCAGCCGCCTGCTCGCCTTCGACGCGTTCAAGGCCGAAGCCGCGAAGCCCGGCACCCTGCTCCTCGACGCGCGCTCCAGCGACGCTTTCCGGCGCGGGCATATCAAGGGCGCGGTCAACCTGCCGCTCACCGATTTTACCGCGGACAGCCTCGCCGCGGAGATCGGCGCCAACCCCGACCGCCCCATCCTCATCTATTGCAACAATAATTTCCGCAACAATGTCGCCCCGGTGCCGGTTAAGGCGGCCGCGATCGCGCTCAATATCCAGACCTTCATCAACCTCGTCGGCTATGGCTATCCCAATGTGTACGAGCTCGCCGACGTCGTCGATTTCAATGACCCCGCGGTGGAGTGGGTGAAGGGGTAGCGCGGAAGTCAGGCCCACCCCCAACCCCTCCCGCCTGCGGGAGGGGAGCGAGACTTGCCGCACCGCAGGTGCGCTAGTCGCAGCGGGGTGGGTACGCGGCACGGCGCTATCACGCAATTTTCCCACTCCCCCCTTGCCAAGCGCGACATTTTGCATCATTGGCACGGCCATGCGCGGCAACGCCCTTCTTCTTCTGCGACTTACACGCCCTTGGGCGTGACACTGGCTGCGCGTTAGTCGCGGCCACCCGCTCAAGGGTCCGACCGACACCGACGCAACCACCAGAAGAAGTTAGCTCACCATGACCATGCTCCGCGATCCGTCCGCGAAATATAGCCCCTTCCCGCAGGTTCCGCTCGCGACCCGCGAATGGCCCGGCCGCGTCACCACCGCCGCGCCGATCTGGCTCTCGACCGACCTTCGCGACGGCAACCAGTCGCTGATCGACCCGATGGATGCCGAGAAAAAGACCCGCTTCTTCGACCTGCTCGTGCGCATCGGGTTCAAGGAGATCGAGGTCGGCTTTCCCGCCAGCGGCGCGACCGACTTCGACTATATCCAGAACCTCGTCCGCTCGGGCCGCATCCCGGAGGGCGTCACGCCGCAGGTGCTGACGCAGAGCCGCGCCGACCTCATCCGCACCAGCTTCGACAGCCTGGAGGGCGCCAAAACCGCAATCGTCCACGTCTATAACGCGGTCAGCCCCGCGTGGCGCAAGATCGTCTTCGGCATGGAGATGGACGAGATCAAGGGCATCGCGATCGAGGGCGCGAAGCAGCTCCGCGACAATGCCGCGCGCCTCCCCGGCACCGACTGGCGCTTCGAATATAGCCCCGAAACCTTCTCGACCGCCGAGCTCGATTTCAGCATCGCCTGCTGCGAAGCCGTGATGGACATCCTCCAGCCCACCACCGACAAGCCGATCATCCTCAACCTGCCCGCGACGGTCGAGGCGTCGACGCCGAACATCTACGCCGACCAGATCGAATATTTCTGCAAGAATTTGCCGAACCGCGACCGCGCGATCATCAGCCTGCACACCCACAACGACCGCGGCACCGGCGTCGCGGCGGCCGAGCTCGGCCTGCTCGCGGGCGCCGACCGCATCGAGGGGTGCCTGTTCGGCAATGGCGAGCGCACCGGCAACACCTGCCTCGTCACCATCGCGCTCAACATGTACACGCAGGGCGTCGACCCCGCGCTCGACTTCTCGAACATCGACGAGGTCATCGCGACGGTCGAATATTGCAACAATTTGCCCGTCCACCCGCGCCACCCCTATGGCGGCGAGCTCGTTTACACCGCCTTTTCGGGCAGCCATCAGGACGCGATCAAGAAAGGCTTCGCCGCGCGCGAGCGCCAGAATGACGAGCGCTGGGAAGTCCCCTATCTGCCCATCGACCCCGCCGATTTGGGCCGCAGCTACGAAGCGGTGATCCGCGTCAACAGCCAGTCGGGCAAGGGCGGCGTCGCCTGGGTGCTCGAACAGGACAAGGGGCTGAAACTGCCCAAGAAAATGCAAGCGAGCTTCAGCCATGTCGTCCAGGCGCTCGCCGACCAGACCAGCCGCGAACTCGGCGCCGAAGACATCTGGCAGGCATTCGAGGGCCAGTATCTCGCCACATCGGGCAAGCGCTTCCAGCTCGTCGACTGGTCGGAGACGCATGCGCCGTCCAATAGCCCCTCCCCTTCAGGGGAGGGGTTGGGGTGGGGGCCATCGGGACAGAACCGCCCCAACCCCGACCGCATCTTTGCAGGCAAACTCCTGATCGACGGCACCCCGCGCAGCGTCAGCGGCCGCGGCAACGGCCTGATGTCGAGCGTCATCGCGGCGCTCAGCGAAAGCGGCGGCCCGGTGATGGACATCGTCGACTATAGCGAGCATGCGATCGGCCAGGGCAGCAATGTGCAGGCCGCGGCCTATGTCGAGTGCCGCACGGCGGACGGGAAAAGCCTGTTCGGCTGCGGCCTCGACACCGACGTGGCGACGGCAAGCGTGCGGGCGATCCTAAGCGCCGCCAACGGCGCCTGAACAATCCTCCCTGTGGCCGAAGGCCATGGGGAGGTGGCAGCGCGAAGCGCTGACGGAGGGGCCAACGCCCTCAAAGGCCAGCGCAAGCCCGCCGCCCCTCCACCACTTCGTGGTCCCCCTCCCCATGCCTTCGGCACAGGGAGGATCCGGGTACGCCAATCCTCCCTGTCGCGAAGCGATGGGGAGGTGGCAGTCCGAAGGACTGACGGAGGGGCAATCAGCGCAACGCCAAAATCATCCGAACCACCCCATCAACCACCGCATCCACATCCTTGAGCACATCCGAAGCCGCCACCCGCACGACAACAAACCCCTGCCCGCGCAGCCAGTCGTCGCGCACGAGATCGCGCTCCGCCCGGGCATCATGCGCCAACCCGTCGACCTCGACGATCACGCGCGCATCGGGCGCATAAAAATCCGCGACATAGGCGCCCACCGGATGCTGCCGCCGAAACTTCACATCACCGGGCCGCGCGCGCAGCCGTTGCCACAACATCACTTCGGGCAAAGACATCGCGCGCCGCAACCCGCGCGCCCGCTTGACCGTCGCTTTGGAAGTCTGCCGCACCCCACCCTCCCAAATATCCTCCCTGTGGCCGAAGGCCATGGGGAGGTGGCAGCCGCAAAGCGGCTGACGGAGGGGCCAAAAGCGCCGCGCCAAAGCCCCTCCACCAACGCCTACGGCGTCGGTCCCCCTCCCCATGCCTACGGCACAGGGAGGAACAGCAAAAGCGCAACCAACCCCACTCCGGACCAACCCCCAATCCTCCCTGTCGCGAAGCGATGGGGAGAGGGACCGCTCGCGCAGCGAGTGGTGGAGGGGCGAAGGTAACGCCGCATAACAAGTAGAGCCTAGCGTCCGAACAAAATCGGATCAGGATTTTCTGGACGATCTGCGGGGCCATTCTTAATCTTGCGATGTCATGCATTGAATTGGATTTCCGACGTGGAAGAATTGAAGTCAGTTCACATAACTCTTCGACCTGATGGCGTTGCAGCTGCCGCAAACCGCATTGTGGTGATGGCAAGCCAAGTTGTCGGAACCTGTTTGCGCGCGTTAGATGCAGATGACTGTGAAGAGCCTCGGGCTTGGGGTGGCGATTTTGGGTATAAGTTCGAAGGCTTAGAGCTCTCCCCACTTGAGCGGAGAGAGGCATTCAAAAACTGGGTTTTGGGAAAGGGATTCCAAGACCTCGCCCGCGGCGTCCGCGCCACGTTGGAAGAGGGGCTATTATTCCTGAAGATGCTGCAGATGCCATCTGGCGTGATGACGACTCGGAGGGCTGTTGAAGCTGATATTGCCGAAATTCGGGCGACAGCGGCAAAGCTAAACTTTCCGACGCTTATGTCGCAGGTGAATGCGGGCCTAAAGGAACCCATGGCGTTCGAAGCTGAGTTCCAATCACTCCAAAAAGTTAGGAACTGCTTAGAGCATCGAGGTGGTCGGGTCGGGCCTAAAGACGTTGATCCCGATACTGGAAAATTGGAGCTCACCTTCCCGCGTCTCAAAGCATTTTTTCTGCGAGGCGAAGAGGAAGTGGAAATAGTAGTAGGAGAAGCAATCGATACCCACTCACCAAGCACCCCTTTTGGCAAGGACGAGGAGGTAGCGATCTATATCAAACGCGTGACTCGATCTCGCGAGTACGAGTTGCATGAGCCCGTCATCATTGGTGATCGTGATTTTTTCGAGATCGCACTAGCATGCCAAATTTTCGCTTCGGATGTCGCCACAAAGCTCCCATCCGCTGAGAATCGAGAATGATTTTCCCCTTTCCTACATTTCACCCATATGGTTCATTCTATCGGTTTCTCCCAACCGAAAGGATGATTCGATGGACGACTACCCCTACGACCCCGCGCAAATCCCCGCCCCCGCCAGCTATCACTGGACGCCGCGGCTCCAGCGCGAATTTCTGGAGGCGTTCGCCACCAACGGGTCGGTGAAGATTTCGGCGGCAAAGGTCGGCATGTCGCCCGCCGCCGTCTATCAGCTCAAACAGCGGCCCGCGGGCGCGGCGTTCCGGCTCGGCTGCGGCGCGGCACTGCTGATCGCGCGCGGGCGGCTCGTCGACGAGCTGCTCGACCGCGCGATCTGGGGGCATGACGAAACCACCGAGCTGCAACGCGAGGACGGGCGCAGCTTCATCAAGCGCCGCCGCATCGACAGCCGCCTTGGCCTCGCGATGCTCGCGCGGCTCGACCGCATGGTCGAAACGCGCGCGGAGGCGGGCGAGGATATGCTGGCGCAGTCGATCGCGGCCGACTGGCCGGGCTTTCTGGCGCTGTTCGACGCCGCCGCGGCGCCGGGCGCCGCGGGCGACGCGGCCGCGGAGGGTGCACCGGGCGACCTTATCGCCGCGCTCGCCGTCTGGCTGGCGGCGCGCGACCGCTGCACCGACCCGATCGCGGCCTTGGCCGGGGATAGCGAAATCGCGCGTCAAGTTGCGCAGATTTCCGCCGATCCGGGCTATGGCGACGATGGCAGCGAAACCCCCGAAGAGGCGGCGGCGGCGATGACCGTGTGGTTCGACGACCATGCGGGCGACTGGCGCACCGATTTCCCGCCGCCCGCCGATTTCTGGGGGCATGAGGAGGGGCAGTTCGGCGATCCCGCCTATGCCCGCGCGCTCGATGACGACGAGCTGGAAGTTTACGAAAACCTGCGCGTGGCCGAGGTCACCCCGCTGCTGATCGCGGGCGAAGCCGCCCGCCGCGCCTTTTTCGCTTTGCTCGATCCGGCGAACGATCAGGTCGCGGAGGGCGGAAAGGCGCGGAAAAGCGCCAGCGGCTGACGCGCTCCCCCTTCGCCATCCCGGACGGCATCTGCTCCCCGGCGAAAGCCGGGGCCCAGGGCGTCCTGCAGCAGCGCCGGTCCTGGAACGCCCTGGGCCCCGGCTTTCGCCGGGGAACGGACTTCCGCGGATAAGCGCGGCGCACATCGCGCATGGACTCGCCCACGCCCCGTCCCATAAAGGCCGCCCCATGTTCACCCATCGCCTTGCCACCCCCGCCGACCTCGACGCGCTGCGCGACGTGATGGCGCGCGCGATCGCCGAGCTGCAACGGGGCTTTCTCGACCCCGCCCAGATCGCCGCGAGCCACGCGGTGATGGGGCTCGATACCCAGCTGATCGCCGACGGCACCTATTTCATCGTCGAGGCGGCGGCGGGGGACGGCGGCGCGCGCATCGCGGGCTGCGGCGGCTGGTCGCACCGCGCAACGCTTTATGGCGGCGACCATAGCGCCGATCTGCGCGACCCGGCGCCGCTCGACCCTGCGGTCGACGCCGCGCGCATCCGCGCGATGTACACCCATCCCGATTTCGCGCGCCGCGGCGTCGGGCGGCTGGTCATGGCGCTGTGCGAGGATGCGGCGCGCGCCGCGGGCTTTCGCCGCGCCGAAATGATGGCGACGCTGGCGGGCGAGCCGCTGTACCGCGCCTGCGGCTATGCGCCGATCGAGCGGATCGAGGCGCCGGGGCCGGGCGGCGCGCGGGTGCCGCTGATCCGCATGGGCAAGCCGCTGACCGGCGGCTAATCGGCGCAGCCCGCGGCGCGGCGGAGCAGGAATTCGCGTTCGCGGTCGTTGCCCGCCAGCGCCGCCGCCGCCTCGAACGCCGCCTTCGCCTCGGCGGGGCGTCCGGCGCGGAGCAGGAAGTCGCCGCGCGCGGCGGGCAGCGGCGCATAGTGGCGCAGCGCCGCGTCGCCCGCGATCCGGTCGACCAGCGCCAGCCCGGCGTCGGGGCCGAACGCCATGCTGTGCGCGACCGCGCGGTTCAGCTCGACCACGGGCGAGGGCATCACCTGCCCCAGCCGGTCGTACAGCGCCGCGATGCGCCGCCAGTCGGTGTCCTCGGCGCGGCGGGCGCGGGCGTGGCAGGCGGCGAGCGCGGCCTGCAACGCATAAGGCCCGTCGGCGCCGCCCAGCGCTTCGGCGCGGGCCAGCGCGTTCAGCCCGCGGCGGATCAGCAACTGGTCCCAGCGCGCCCGGTTCTGCTCGGTCAGCGGCACGAACTGACCGTCAGGACCGGCGCGCGCCGCCAGCCGCGACGCCTGGATCTCGACCAGCGCGAGCAGCCCCAGCACCTCGGGCTGCTCGGGCATCAGGCCGGCCAGGATGCGCGCCAGCCGCTGCGCCTCGGCGCACAGCGGCGGGCGGACCAGCGACGGCCCCGCGGTTGCGGCATAGCCTTCGTTGAAGATCAGATAGACGATTTCGAGCACCGACGGCAGCCGCGCCGCCAGCTCGGCGCCGCGGGGGACTTCGAACTGGACCCCGGCCTTGGCAATGGCTTTCTTGGCCCGGGTAATCCGCGCCGCGATCGCCGCTTCGTTGGAAAGGAACGCCCGTGCAATCTCCTCCACCGTCAGCCCGCCGACCAGCCGCAGCGTCAGCGCGGCGCGCCCCTCGGCGCCGATCACCGGGTGGCACGCGGCGAAGATCAGTCCCAGCAGTTCATCGCCCAGCGGATCGTCGAGCGCCGCCTCGACCGCCGCGGCGCTCATGTCCTGCTCCTCGTCCCGTTCGCGAGCAATTTCGGCATGTTTGCGGCTTTGCATCTGGGCGTGGCGGATGCCGTCGATCGCCCGCCGCTTCGCCGCCGCCATCAACCAGGCGCCGGGATTGTCGGGGACGCCCTGGGCGGGCCATTCGGTCAGCGCGACCAGCAGCGCATCCTGCGCCAGTTCCTCGGCGCGGTCGACGTCGCGGGTCAGCCGCGCCAGCCCGGCGATCAGCCGTGCCCGCTCGATCCGGAAAACCGCCTCGATGGCCCGATGGGTGGGGTCCGCCGCCATGCGCCACGGTTAGAGGCGCATGGCGGGGCAGGCAAGCGATCAGCCCTTCGCGAGCTTTTCGCCCACGCCGTCGTGGATCGCGGCGGCTTCGTCGGGGATGATGTCGGCGAAGTCTTCCATCTCGTACAGCGGCCGGATCTCGATCTCGCTCGGCCCGAACATCGGGTTGGGGCAGCGCTTCACCCATTCGACTGCTTCGTCCATGTCCTTGACTTCCCACAGCCAATAGCCGGCGACCAGTTCGCGCGTCTCGGCAAAGGGACCGTCGATCACGGTGCGGCTGGGGCCATCGAAGGCGACGCGCTTGCCGAACGACGAAGGCTTCAGCCCGTCACCGGCGACCAGCACCCCGGCATTAACCAGCTCCTCGTTGAACTTGCCCATGTCGACGAACATCTGGTCAAGCTCGGGCGACGCCGTCATCCCCTGTTCGCTGTCCTCGGTCGCTTTCACGAAAACCATCACGCGCATTCTTCATCTCCTTTTGGTCGGGCCAACAGCGGCGCCTGACCACATGACGAACGAGCCGCCGCCAAATCGACACGGACCCGAAAAAAATTTCAGGCGACCTGTTGAAGCGACTGCGGCGTCGAGAAACGCTGCCGATATTCGTGCGGCGACAGGCCGGTCAGGCGGTGGAACAATTTGCGGAAGGCCGCCGCATCCTCATATCCGACGCTCCAAGCGACCTGGTCGACGGTGCGCCGTGTGAACTCCAGCAGCTCGCGGGCCTTGCCGACGCGCAGATGCTGGACATATTCGACCGGGGTCATGCCCGTCGCCGCCTTGAACCGGCGCTGGAACGTCCGCTCTTCCATCCCCGCTTCGCCCGCCATCGCGGCAACCGCGACCGGCCCCGCGCCGCGTCCCTGCAACCAGTGCTGCACCTTCAGGATCGCCTCGTCGCCATGCGTCAGCCGCGGTGCAAAGCTGGCGTAATTCTTCTGCTCGCGCCCGCCGGGGTCGATCAGCAGGAAGCGCGCCGTCTCCATCATCACCGTCGGCCCCAGCAGCCGCTCGACGATGCGCAGCCCGAGGTCGGTCCACGCCATCAGCCCGCCCGCAGTGACGATGTCGCCATCGTCGATCACCATGCGGTCGATCTCCAGCCGCACGTCGGGGAAGCGTTCGCGGAACTGTTCGGCAAAGAACCAGTGCGTCGTCGCCGGACGTCCCGCAAGCAGCCCGGTCGCCGCCAGCGCAAAGGCGCCGCCGCAATTCGACGCCAGCACCGCGCCATGCGCATGGCGATCGAGCAACCAGTGCGCATAGGGTTCGACCTCGCCGGGCTCGAGCAGCTTGTGCAAACTGCCCGGCGCGATCAGCACCGCGGGCGAATTGCCTGCGGGCTGCTCGGGGTGACTGTCGTAACAACGAGCAAAGCCCCCGCCCTCCTGCAACCGCCAATGGCTGGCGCGGATCGGCGCGCGGCCGTGCTGCACCGCGAACCGCCCCGCGATGTCGAACAGGTCGGTGATGCCGTGGACCATACCGATCTGGCAGTCGGGATAGAGCATCATCCCGACCTCGACGAGCGGTGGCGGCGCTCCGGACAGCTTCACTTTCGGCATGGCGAACCTTTTGTCGGAATCGGCCCGCATAATGTCGGGTCCGCCAATCCCGCGCAAGCCCGCTCTGGCCTATCTCTCCTTCATCGGGACGGACACCCCGCCCCCTCCAACGAAAGGAACCACGCCATGACCACGATCACCACCAAGGACGGCACGCACATCTTCTACAAGGACTGGGGTCCGAAGGATGGCCAGCCGATCATCTTTTCGCACGGCTGGCCGCTCAGCGCCGACGCCTGGGACGCCCAGATGGTGTTCTTCGCCAATCAGGGTTTCCGGACCATCGCCCACGACCGCCGCAGCCATGGCCGTTCGGATCAGGTCTGGGACAACAACAATATGGATCAATATGCCGACGACCTCGCCGAACTGATCGAACATTTGGACCTGAATGACGTCATCCTCGTCGGCCATTCGACCGGCGGCGGCGAAGTCACCCGCTATATCGGTCGCCACGGCATGGCGCGGGTCGCCAAGATCGCACTGATCGGCGCGGTGCCGCCGCTGATGCTCAAGACCGAAGCCAATCCCGGCGGTCTGCCGATCGACGTGTTCGACGGCATCCGCAAAGGCACCTTCGACAACCGGCCGCAGTTCTTCCACGATCTGACCATCCCCTTCTACGGCTACAACCGCGACGGCGCGGTGGTCAGCGAAGCGGTGCGCGACGACTTTGTGCGGCAGGGCATGATGGGCGGACTCAAGGGCCAGCTCGACAGCATCCGCGCCTTTTCGGAAAGCGACTTCAACGCCGACCTGAAGAAATTCAACGTCCCGACCCTCGTCCTCCACGGCGACGACGACCAGATCGTTCCCGTCGACGCCTCGGCCCGCGCCACGGTGAAGATCGTCAAACAGGCGGTGCTGAAAATCTATGCAGGCGCCGACCATGGCCTGACGGTCACCCATCAGGACCGCTTCAACGCCGACCTTCTGGATTTCATCAACAGCTGATACACGGAGGCGCGACCCATTCCGGTCGCGCCTCCTCCTTCATCAAGGAGACAGACCATGACCAAGCAGACCTTTCTCATCACCGGCGCGTCCGACGGTATCGGCGCCGTCTATGCCGACCGCCTCGCCCGCCGCGGCCACAACCTGATCCTCGTCGCCCGCCGTGCCGACAAGCTGGCCGAACTCGCCGACCGGCTGCGCCAAGACACCGGCGTCGCGGTCGATGTCATCGCCGCCGATCTCGCCAGCCCCGCGGACCTTGCCCGCGTCGAAGCGCGCCTGCGCGAAGACGATGCGGTCACCGGCCTCATCAACAATGCCGGGATCGCGGGCGAAACCAGCTTTGTCGACGCCGACCCGGCCCATTTGACGACGCTCATCAATCTCAACATCCTGGCGGCCACCCGGCTCGCCGCGGCGATCGCCCCGCGGCTTGCCGCGAAGAGCAGCGGGGCGATCATCAACATCAGCTCGGTAACCGCGCTGATCCCCGACGGCTTCACCGCCACCTATCCGGCCAGCAAGGCCTATGTGCTGGCGTTCAGCGAAGCATTGGACGTCGAACTCGGCGCCAAGGGCGTCCGGATCCAGGCGGTGCTGCCGGGCGCCACGCGCACCCCGATCTGGACCGAGGAGCAACTGGCCAGCCTGCCCGCCGAAATCGTGATGGACGTGGACGACATGGTCGATGCCGCACTCGCCGGTTTCGATGCGGGCGAAACCGTCACCATTCCCGCGCTGCCCGACATGGCCGATTATGACGCCTATATCGCGGCACGCGCGGCGCTTCGTCCCAACCTGTCGCTGGCGCGCCCCGCGCCACGCTATCTGTAAAGGAGGCGTGCCATGATCCTTGGTCTCACCATCCCGCAGTTCACCGCGCTGCACGTCGCAATCAGCCTGATCGCGATCGCGGCGGGACTGATCGCCCTCCCCGCCTTTGCCCGCGGCCGCATCCTGCCGCGCACCACCGGTATCTTCCTGTGGACGACGCTACTCACCAGCCTGACGGGTTTCCTGTTCCCGATCGTCGCCTTCACCCCGGCGCTTGGTTTCGGCATCCTGTCGACGCTGATCCTCGTCGCGACCTTCTGGGCCTGGTACGGTCGCAAGCTCGTCGGCGGCGCCGCGACCATCTATGCGATCACCGCCACCCTCGCGCTCTATCTCAACCTGTTCGTGCTGGTCGTGCAAAGCTTCCTGAAGGTTCCCGCGCTCAACGCGCTGGCACCCAATGGCACCGAACCGCCCTTCGCCATCGCCCAGGGCGCGCTGTTGATTGCCATGGTCGGGCTGGGCTATCTGGCTTTCAAGGCGGCCCGTCGCCGAACCGTCACGGCCTGAACACAACGGGATTCTTGGCACAGGCGGCTTCGGCCGCCTTTGTCCGTTGTGTCACGGTCAACCCCTCTTGCACGACCTTCCGTTTACGTTAAGGTCAGTTTCAAACTGCTACCGGAGAGTGATTCATGGCCCTGCCCCCGATTTTCGACCGCCTGCGCCTGCCCGTCATCGGCTCGCCCCTGTTTATCGTGTCGGGGCCGGAACTCGTAATCGCGCAGTGCAAGGCGGGCGTTGTCGGCAGCTTCCCGGCCCTGAACGCACGCCCGCAGACGTTGCTGGACGAATGGCTGCACCAAATCACCGAAGAACTCGCTGCGTGGGACCGCGATAATCCCGACCGGCTGTCAGCGCCTTACGCCGTCAACCAGATTGTCCATAAATCGAACGACCGGCTGGAACAGGACATCGCGACTTGCGCCAAATGGAAGGTGCCGATCACCATCACGTCATTGGGTGCGCGCGAGGAACTCAATCAGGCGGTGCATGGCTGGGGTGGCATCACGCTCCACGACGTCATCGACGACCGATTTGCGCGGAAAGCGGTCGAAAAGGGCGCCGACGGCCTTATCCCCGTCGCCGCGGGCGCGGGCGGTCATGCCGGGCGGCAATCGCCCTTCGCGCTGGTGCAGGAAATCCGCGAATGGTTCGATGGCCCGGTCGCGCTTTCGGGCGCGATCGGCCACGGCCGCTCGATCCTTGCCGCGCAGGCGTGCGGCGCCGACCTCGCCTATATCGGCAGCGCTTTCATCGCCACCGCCGAAGCCAACGCCGACCAAGGCTATAAGGATGGCATCGTCGAAGGCCGCGCCGCCGACATCGTCTATTCAAACCTGTTCACCGGCGTGCACGGCAATTACCTCCGCCAGTCGATCGTCGCCGCGGGCATGGACCCCGACAATCTGCCCGAAGGCGACCTCAAGACGATGAACTTCGGTTCGGGTGGCAATACCAAGGCCAAGGCGTGGAAGGACATCTGGGGGTCGGGTCAGGGTATCGGCCCCGTCACCGCGGTGCGCCCCGTCGCCGACTTCGTCGCCGAACTCGAAGCGCAATATCTGGCAGCGCGGCGCGAGCTGGAGGCGAAGGTCAGGCTGTAACGCCAACGACTATGACGATTGCGAACCGGGAAGCCGATGCCTGCTTTGGGGTGGGGAGCTGACGTAGTTCGTTCCTCCCCGGAACGGGGAGGTGGCAGCCCGTAGGGCTGACGGAGGGGCCGAAACCTCTCGTGATGACGCACCGTCCCGACCCCTCCACCACCGCTTCGCGGCGGTCCCCCTCCCCGTTCCGGGGAGGAATGAAAACGCCCGCTTCCGACCGCTAACCGCCGCTCCGGTTCACGCCGCCGAACAACCGCTCGATCGCATCATCCAGATAGGGCCGATCGACAAACAAGCGCATCGGATCGCGGCGGTTGAGCCAGAATCCGGCCCCGTGCCGGTCGGTCAGCACGCGCCGCGTCGTGTCCTGCAACAGCCGCAGCCGCATCACCGCCGTCCACCGCGCGACGCGCGGATCCGACGCCGCGTGCAGCGCGAAATGGGCGCGAATACCCTCGACCCGTGCGGCAACCACGTCGCTGTACCCCTGATGCGGCCCGCGGTGCAGCGCATGGCCCGACGACAGCGCCGTCCCCTCGCACGCGGGCAGTATCACCCCGTTACGGTGGAAATCCGCGAGAACAAAGCCCTCGGTTTGCAAATGATCGAACATCGCAGCCATCTGCGCCCGGTGCAGCAGCGCGATCGGGATCAGATGATGGCGCTGGAAGCCCGGTTGCGGTGGCGGTGCGCCCAGCCAACCGCGGCCCGGCATCAGCGATCGCGGCCAAACTCGACGACGACGGTCGATCGCTGACCGCCGGTACCAGGCGATGGCGACAGGTCGATCCACTCGCCGCTCTCCAGCCCGCGCATCGTGCGGTCGTGCCGCACCGGACCGTTCAGCATCATATCCAGCGCCAGTCGCGACAGCCGTTTCACCATGTCGGCAACCGTCCACCCCTCGGGTATCCGCGCTTCCAACTCCTGCCCGGCGAACAGTGCCAGTCCGCGCGTCCCCATGCTGGCACCCCCGGCATCCTCGCGGCGCCGAAACGCGACGAGGTGCAGAACCGGCGGCATCCCGCTCGCCAGCATTTCGGCGAGCGCCGCGCGAAACTGCGCCGCGTCGGACCACAACCGCGCGGGCGACCAAAAAAGGTGGCTGGCGTCGAAAAGGTCGATCAGCAGCACCAACATCTTGAAGAATTCGCGCATCTGCGTCGGCTGCGCGGTCGCCGCCGCGGGCTCGTCGGTCGCTTCGGGTACGAACATCCAGCAATGGTCGTCGCCGCGCCACTCGCGCGGCAGGCTGGCGGCGAGCAAACTGGTCGAAGGATGGTCGGGATCGGCGGTGTCGAGCGCCTGATCGGTAGCGGGACCAGCCAGCACCGCGACCGCCCCGAAGCGCAGGCGAAAGCGCGGCGGACCACCATCGGCAGCCTCAAGCGCGACCCGTTCGGGCCGCAGCCCCATATGGCGCAGCGCCGTTTCCAGCGCGTCCGCCGACTGCCCCCGCATCGCCCCGCCGACGATCAGCCCAAAAGGTTCGGGCGGCACCGGCAGGATCAGATCGTCCGTGTTCCCCGCGCCCATCTCGCCGGCCAACCTCCATCGCCTCGCGCCCGCATCGCAAGACCGGCGGCAATGATCAAACGCATAATTGCCGATGACGCCGAGTTAATCCGGTCAGCCGCGTCAGATCGCGACCTGGCTGCCCAGTTCGACAACGCGATTGGTCGGCAGCCGGAAATACTCCATCGCGCTTTCCGAATTGCGCAGCATCCACGCAAACAGCTTTTCGCGCCAGATCGGCATCCCCGGCTTGCTTGCCGCGATCAGCGTCTGGCGCGACAGGAAAAAGCTCGTCTCCAGCATCTTGAACTCGCCGCCGCAGCTCGTCACGCGCTTCAGCGCGTCGGGAACGTCGATCGGCTGCATGAAGCCATAGTTCAGGATCAGCCGATGGAACCCCTGCCCCAGATCCTCGAGCGCACAATGATTTTCCTCGCGCACGTAGGGGACGTCGGCAATCTTGATCGTCAGCAGGATGATGCGATGGTGCAGCACCTTGTTGTGCTTCAAATTGTGAAGCAGCGCGTGCGGTACGCCGTCACTGCTCGACGTCATGAACACCGCCGTGCCGGGCACGCGTGTCGCGCTGTTCGCGGCCGATTTGACGAACACCGGGATCGGCATCGCGCCTTCGGCCATTTCCTGCTGCATCAGCTTGCGCCCGCGCGACCAGGTGGTGAGCATCGTAAAGATGATGAGCCCGATCGCCAGCGGCACCCAGCCGCCGTCGGGCACCTTGATCAGATTGGCGCCAAAATAGGCGATGTCGACGATGAAGAACACCGCCAGCACCGGCAATGCCTTCCACGCCGGCCATTTCCACAAGGTGAAGAGGACGACCGACAGCAGGCAAGTGTCGATGAACATCGCGCCGGTGACCGCGATGCCGTAGGCGGCAGCGAGATTGCTCGACGAGCCAAAGAACAGCACCAGAATGATCACCATGATCATCAGGAACCAGTTGACCACGGGGATGTAGATCTGCCCCGCCGCCGACGCGCTGGTGTGTTCGACGCGCAGACGCGGGATAAAGCCGAGCTGGATCGCCTGCTGGGTCAGCGAGAAGGCGCCCGAAATCACTGCCTGGCTGGCGATGATCGTCGCCAGCAGCGCGAGGATGACGACCGGCACCTCCAGATATTGCGGCATCATCTGGAAAAACGGGTCGGAGATGAGGTCGGCGCGTGGCCCGGCTTCGGCGGCAAGCACCATCGCGCCTTGCCCCATATAGTTGAGCATCAACGCGGGCAGCACGAACGCCAGCCAGCTGATCCCGATCGGCCCGCGCCCGAAATGGCCCATGTCGGCATAGAGCGCCTCGGCGCCCGTCACCGCGAGGACCACCGCGCCCAAGGCGATGAACGCGGTAAACCCATCGACGTAAAAGAAGCGCAGCGCGTTCACCGGATTGATCGTCTCGACGATGATCCAGGGATTATCCGCAATGTGCATGATGCCCAGACCGGCCAGCGTCAGGAAATAGAGCAGCATGATCGGCCCGAACAGCGCGCCTACCTTGGCCGTGCCGCGTGACTGGATCGCGAACAGACCGATCAGGATCGTCAGCGCGATCGGGACGATATAGGGTGCAAACCCGGGGTTGATGTAGCGCAGCCCCTCGGTCGCCGACAGCACCGACATCGCCGGGGTGATCATGCTGTCGCCATAGAAAAGGGCGGTCGCGAACACCCCGAGCAGGATGATCGGCCAGGTCCAGCGCTTCTCGCCCGACGAGCGGCTGATCAGCGCGAGCAGCGCAAGGCTGCCCCCCTCGCCCTTATTGTCGGCCTTCATGATCGTCAGCACATATTTGAAGGTGACGACCAGCATCATCGACCAAAACACCAGGCTCAGCACGCCATAGATGTGCAGCCGATCGGGTTCGATCGGGTGATGCCCGGCAAAGGTCTCGCGGAACGCATAGAGCGGGCTGGTACCGATGTCGCCGAACACGACGCCGACCGCGCCGACGGCAAGCTTCAGCTTGCCATCGCCTTGATGTCCGTGGCCAGGATGGCCGGTATCGGCGGAGGCCGGTGTGGCGCCTGGCGCGCCTGCGGCCCCCTGTTGCGACTCAGCAGTCATCGCGCGCCTTTAGACGAGCCAGCGCCTTTGGAATAGGTTTCAATTCGGGACGCCCACCGCCGCTCCGGGCGCGTCATCGGCCGGTGGTGGCGGCAGCTGCGGCCCGAGCGCCTGCCGCAGCTGGCCGAGCCGCATTTCCAGGTCGGCGCGCCACGGTGCGTCGGCGGGGCTGCGCGCCAGAAGCTCGCTCCACACCGCCTCGGCGCCCTTGAGGTCGCCGCCCTGCGCGAGCGCGAGCCCCGCGAAAAAGGGCGGCGCGGGGTGCGACGGGTCGCGCTTCGCCGCCTCGTCGAACGCCAGCGCGGCGGCGGGCGACATCATGCCGCCGCCGTGCGCCGCAAGTGCGTTGCCCAGCCCGACCCACAGGTCGACATTGTCCGGATATTTCTGAAGTCCCTTTTCGAGCGTTTGCGCCGCCAGCTCGGTCTTGCCCGTGCGCGCAAAGCCGTCGGACATGCCGAGCCACTGCGCCGCAGGGCCAAAGCGGTCCGCCATTCCTTGCCGCTGGTCGGTCAGCGCCTCGCCGAACCCCTCGGGCTCCTCGGGCACCGCGACCGGCTTGCCCGGCAGCGACGGACTGCCCTGCAGCGCATAGCCCGCCAGCCCCAGCATCACCGCCGCTCCCGCGAGCGGCCGCGCCGCGGCGGGCAGCTTGCCGAGCCAGAAGATGCCGCCGATCGTCAGCGCCGCGACGAGCAGTACCCAAAGCCAGATCATGCCGCATCCTCCGCATCGCTCGCGCCGCGCCGGAAGCGGCCAAAGGCAAGCCAGCCGCCGATCGCGAGGAACAGCAAAGGCCCGAGCCACAGGAACGCCGTCGCCGCATCGAACGGCGGATCATAGCTCACCCAATTGCCATAGCGCGCGACGAGCCACGTCTTGATTTCGCCGGGGCTTTCGCCCGCGGCGATCTTGCTGCGCACCTCGTGCCGCATGTCGCCCGCAAGCGGCGCGTCCGAATCGGCGATCGACTGCCCCTGACAGACAAGGCAGCGCAATTCCTCCATCAACGCCTTCGCACGCGCTTCCTGCGCCGGGTCCTTGAGTTGCTGATAGGCATAGGGCGCGGGCGGCAGCCGGTCCTGCGCCGCGAGCGGCGGCGTCAGCGCGCCGAGCAGGCAAAGCAGGATCAGCCGCAGCCTCACTTCATCGCCTCCAGCTTGGCGAGGATTTCTGGCACTTGCTCGGCAAGGATCACACCCTGAATCTGCTCGCGGATGATCCCCTTGCCGTCGATCAGGAAGGTTTCGGGAACCCCCGACGATCCCAAGGCAATCTGTACGCTCGACTGCATGTCGGCGCCGATCCGGTCGAAGGGATTGCCATATTCGTTCAGGAACATCGCAACATCCTCGGGCCGGTCGCGGATCGCGATGCCGTCGATCGGGACGCCCGCGGCCTTCAGCGCCTCGAGCTGCGGCGCCTCGGCGCGGCACGGGATGCACCAGCTTGCGAACACATTGACGAGGCGCGGCTTGCCGTCGGCGAGCTGGCTGCTCTTCAGCCCCTCGACCCCCGCGGTCGCGGGCGGCAAGTCGAACAGCGGCATCGGCTTGTCGATCCACTGCGACTGGATCAGCGTCTCGGCGGGGGTCACCAGCCGGTAGATGAAGGCGCCGAACAGCAGCCCCATGATCGCCAGCGGTACAAAAAGGACCCAGCGGTTCTTCATGGTGCAAATCGTTCCTCTGCCTTGCGCGCGCGGCGCGCACGAAAGATTGTCAATAGCTGTGCGCGGCCGAGCATCGACAGGGTCGCACCGACGGCGATCAGCCCGCCGCCCAGCCATATCCACCACACCAGCGGCTTCCACCACAGGCGGATCTGGTAGCGGTCGGCGCGCCCGTCGTCACCCGTCACCGGCTGGCCAAGCACCGCATAGAGCTGCCCGCCCGGCCGCGTGAGCAACGCCGCCTCGTTCGTCTCGGTCGGCGCGGTGCCCATCAGCCCCGGAAAGGTGCGCGCTTCGGGCTTCATCGTAAAGCTGCCGCCCGACGACGACGTCGCGACCAGCGTCCCCTCGATGGCGGTATAGTTCGGCCCCGCGACCGGTTTCACGCCGACGAATTTCACGGAAAAATCGCCGATCCTGATGTCGTCGCCCGGTGCTGCAGCGACCAGCCGTTCCTTGATGAAGGCGCTTTCGGCGCCCATACCGGCGAGGCATACCGCGACGCCGAAATGCGCCACCACCATGCCCCATGTCGGCAGCGGCGTGCGGCGGAGGTTGCGTCCCCACAGCGGCGCGAGGCTCGCCACCGCGACGATCCCCGCGACGGTCATGCCGAGCAGCGGCAATATCCCGACCTTGCCGCCGAACAGGATCAGGGCGAACAGCACCGCCGAGCCCGCGAAGATCGCGAGCGGCAGGCGCGACCAGAGCCGCTTTCCGTCATCCTTGCGCCAGCTCAGCAGCGGCCCCGCGACCATGACGAGGCAGAGGATCAGTGCGAGCGGCCCCGCGACGCGGTTGTAATAGGGCGGCCCGACCGAAATCTTCTCGCCCATCGCTTCGGCCACGATCGGATAGAGTGTGCCGAGCAGGACGAGCGCGAGGATCGTCGTCAGCAGCAGATTGTTGATGACGAGCGAGCCTTCGCGGCTCAGCAGCGCGAATTTCTTGCCCTCGGCGACCGCTCCGGCGCGCAGCGCAAACAGGGTGAGCGCGCCGCCGATATAGATCGCCATCAGCACGAGCAGGAAGGTCCCGCGCTCGGGATCGACCGCAAAGCTGTGGACGCTGGTGAGCAGCCCCGACCGGACGATGAAGGTCCCCACCATCGACATCGAAAAGCCGATCACCGCGAGCATCACCGTCCACGCGCGCAGCGCGTTGCGTGTCGCGGTCACCGCGACCGAATGGAGCAAAGCCGCGCCCGCGAGCCACGGGACGAGCGAGACATTCTCGACCGGATCCCAGAACCACCAGCCGCCCCAGCCCAGCTCATAATAGGCCCAATAGCTGCCCGCGGTGATGCCCAGCGTCAGGAAAATCCAGCTGCCGAGCACCCACGGCCGCATCGCGCGCGCGAACGCCGGGCCGATCTCGCGCGTGATCAGCGCGCCGACGGCAAAGCTGAACGCCACCGACAGCCCGACATAGCCGACGTAAAGCGTCGGCGGGTGGAAAGCCAAACCGATGTCCTGGAGCAGCGGGTTGAGCCCCTGTCCGTCGGGCGGCGCAACCGGCAGCCGCTTGAACGGGTTCGACGAGAAGAGCAGAAACGCGAAGAAACCAAGGCTCAGCGCCGCTTGTGCGCTAAGCGTCGCGATCAGCGTATCCTCGCGCAGCCTTTTCTCGAAAATCGCGATCAGCCCGCCCGACAGCGACAGGATCATCAGCCATAGCAGCATCGACCCTTCGTGATTGCCCCACGTCCCCGCGATCTTGAAAATCATCGGTTTCAGGCTGTTGCTGTTGCGCGCAACGAGTTCGACCGACATGTCCGACCGCACGAACAGCGCGATCAAAAGCCCGAACGCCGCCGCGGTAAGCACGCCCTGCGCCACGCTTGCGGGGCGCACAAGCGCCCCCAGATCCTTCGGCCCGCCGCGCAAAAACAAGATCCCCGCGACCAGCGACAGGCATGCGAGCGCGGCGGCGATCCACAGCAGCGCGAGGCCAAGCTCGGCGATCATATGATCGTCGCCCCCGCGCAGGCGGGGGCCGCTGTCGTTTTACACAGCAACGCAGAAAAAGGCCAACGGCGGCCCCCGCCTACGCGGGGGCGACGAATATCCATCATACCGCAGGCGCTTTCATATTCTTCGGCATCTCACCCATCTGCGGCGGCATATAACGCTCATCATGCTTGGCGAGGATGCGGTCGGCGACAAACGTCCCGTCGGCGCGCATCCGGCCGTCGGCGACCATGCCGCTTTCCTCGCCGAACAGGTCGGGGACGATGCCGGTATATTCGACCGGCACCGACGCCTTGCCGTCGGTCGCGACGAAGCGGATCGTCAGCCCGTCGCTCTGGCGCTTGATGCTGCCCTTGGCGACCATGCCGCCCAGCCGCATCGCCTCGCCGACCGCGGCCTTGCCGCCCTGCACTTCGACCGGGGTGCGGAAATAGGCCGCCTCGTCGCGCAGCGCGCTCGCCGCGAGCACGCCCGCGCCGGCGACGCCGACCAGCGCGACCAGCGCCAGCACCAATCGTTGATGCTTCGCCTTCATGCGCGGTCCTGCCGCAGCGCATCGCTACGCCGCTCGGCCTTCGTCATCGCACGCCAGCTCGACCACAGCACCGCACCGGTGAGCAGCACCGTCAGTCCGTAGGCTGCCGCCACATAGGCCCATTGGCCGCTGCCGCTGATCACCCCCGTCACGCGTCAATCCTCCTCGTCGGCGAGCCGCCGCAGCCGCGCCGCAACGCGGTTGTCGGCAATGATCCGCCGCATCCGCATCAGCACGATCGCGCCGAATAACAGCGAAAAACCGAGCAAGGTCAAGCCCAACGGCCACAGCAGCGCATTGTCGATGCTCGATCCGCGCAAGGTGATGCTCGGCCCCTGATGCAGGCTGTTCCACCACACGACGCTGCGATTGATGATCGGAATGTTGATCGCGCCCACCAGCGCGTAGATCGCCGCGCCGCGCGACAGCGAGCCGCCCTGCCGCTGCCCGTCGTCGCCATTGGTCAGCGCGATAAAGCCCGCATAGAGGAACAGCAGGACGAGCATTGACGTCATCCGCCCGTCCCATTCCCACCAGGTTCCCCACGTCGGCTTGCCCCAGATCGACCCGGTGGCGAGGCACAGCGCGGTGAACAGCATCCCCGGCACCGCGATCGCGCGCGCGGCGATACCCGACAGCGGGTGGCGCCACACCAGCTGGATCAACCCCGCAAGAGCCAGCGACGTCCAGCCGCCCATCCCGAGCCACGCCGCCGGGACATGGACATAAAGAATCCGTGCCGTTTCGCCCTGCTTATAGTCGCCCGGCACCTGCGTCAGCCCGGCCCACGCGCCCGCCAGCACAAGCAAAAGACCGACACCAAGCAACCATGGCGTCAGCGGCCTGGCAATCGCCAGAAAACGGGTCGGATTCGCATAAGCATGCATCGGTTCGCGTCCTTAGGGGAGCCCGGCGTAGGGGTCCAGCGATTTGCCCGACGCGACCCGGCGGCGCTGTGCTGCTGGCGTGGCGCGCGCAACGGCTGCTTGCGAGCGATTGCGGACGCAACGACGAGCCAGCCCCTCTCCTTCAGGGGAGGGGCAACGGAGACTTGGCAGCTTGCTGCCTAGTCGAAGTGGGGTGGGGGGGCATCGGCCTTGCGCAAGACCGCTGGCCCCCACCCGCTGCGACTAGCGAACAAGTTCGCAAGTCTCGCTGCCCTCCCCTGAAGGGGAGGGCGTAGCTCTCCTCAACGCCCGCTTCCCACCCCAAGACCACCGTCCGCAACGCACCCCGCGCTCACCCCTCCGGCCGCGTCCAGATCCAGCTGCCCCCCACCGCCGCGGCGAAGATCGGCGCCATCATCCACGGCCAGGGGGCGAACAACAATGCCAGCACGATGCTGATCGCAAAGGCGACGCTCGCCGCGATCTTGCCCTTGCGGCTGATCGCGCCCTTTTCACGCCACGCGACAATATGATGGCCAAAGGCGGGATGGCCCAGCAGCCACGCCTCGAGCCGCGGCGACGATCGCGCGAAACAGAAGGCCGCCAGAATCACCAGCGGCACCGTCGGCAACAACGGCAAAAAAACGCCCACCGCGCCGATCGCCAGCGACGCCCAGCCGCCGACCAGATACAAATGCCGCTTCATTGCGGGGTGGCTTAGCGGAAAACGGAAAACGCGCCAGCCCCAACGCAGGCACGGCACCGCTCTGGATTGCTTCGCTTCGCTCGCAATGACGAAGAATATTCAAGTCTCGTCATTGCGAGGAGCGAAGCGACGAAGCAATCCCGAGCGTCAAGAGACAGCGGCCTGCGGCCTGACGATCAACCCCGCCCAATCAGCTTCTGCGCCATCCGGTCGGCCACCGCCGACGCCGGGGTGCCGCTCGCCTTGCTCTCGGCCCAGATCTCGGCGAGGCGGCCGGGGATCAGGTGGATGCGGCTCTCGACCTCTTCGCGGCTGCCCTGCCCCAGATATTCCAGCGCGACATTGATGATGCCGCCCGCGTTGATGACGTAATCGGGGGCATAGGTGATGCCGCGGTCGTGAATGCGCTGCCCGTCGGCGGCGGTCGCGAGCTGGTTGTTCGCGCCGCCCGCGACGATCGGCACGCGCAGCTTTTCGATGCTGCGTTCGGTCAGGATCGCGCCCAGCGCATTCGGGCTCAGCACATCGGCCTCGATCTCCATGATCGCCGCCGAATCGGCAAGCTCGGCGCCCAGTTCTTCGGCAAGTTCCTTCGCGCGCGTCAGGTTGACGTCGGCCAGCGTCAGCTTGGCGCCCTCGGCAGCCAGGCGTCGCGCGACGCCGCCGCCGACGCTCCCGACGCCCTGGATCGCGATCCGCACGTCCTTGGCGCTGTCGGTCCCCAGCCCCTGCTTGATTGCCGCCTTGATGCCCAGATAGACGCCGAGCGCGGTCAGCGGGCCGGGGTCGCCGCCCGCCTCCCCGCTCGCCACGGGAAGCCCGCTGACATGCTTGGTATGCTTCGAAATCGCGACCATGTCGGCGTCCGACATGCCGACATCCTCGGCGGTGACATAGGCGCCGCCCAGCGACTCGACCGCGCGCCCGAACGCCGCAAGCAGTTCGGGGGTCTTCGCCGCGCCTTCGTCGGCCAGAATCACGCCCTTGCCGCCGCCCATCGGCAGCCCCGCCATGGCATTCTTATAGCTCATGCCGCGCGACAGGCGCAGCGCGTCGGTGATCGCCGCGGCGCGCTGCGGGTAATGCCAGTAGCGTACGCCGCCCGCGCCGGGGCCAAGATGCGTCGAATGAACCGCAATGACCGCCGTCAGTCCGCTGGCCCGATCGCGGAACATGTGAACATGCTCATGATCGTCAAAATCGGCGAAATCCCAGACTGCGGACATGGATTCGATCCTTGCGTTAAAAAATTACGTCAGGGCGTAATAATCAGACGCGCGCACAGAGTCACGTCGAAACGCGGTCCGAACGATTGCCTCGAAAGTCTCGGGAAAAAATGGGGCGACCAACGGGGCTCGAACCCGCGACCTCCGGTACCACAAACCGGCGCTCTAACCAACTGAGCTATGGTCGCCACACAGAACGGGGACGCGAAATGCGACCTCGACAGCGCGCGGCGAATAGGCGCGGGGGTGGGCCTTCGTCAAGCATTGTTCGCACGCGCTTCCCTGCTAAAAAGCGCGCCATGGCTGCGAATGAACATGTCGATATGACGACCTCGGGCGCCGATCGCACCGCGGCGCGGCTCGCCGCGGTCCCCGGCATCCGCCGTGCGCCAACGCCAAAGCTTGAACAGTTCATGCTTTCGCGCTTTCTCGATCCCGAAACCTGCGCCGCGCTGATCGCCCAGATCGACCGCGATGTGCGCCCGTCGACGATCGCCGATCCCAATGGCGACGACGCCTTTCGCACCAGCACGACATGCGATCTCGACCACCGCGACCCGCTGGTGATCGCGCTCAACAACCGGCTCCACGAGCTCACCGGCATCCCGCTCGAATTTGGCGAGCCGATGCAGGGGCAGCGTTACGACGTCGGGCAGGAGTTCAAGGCGCACACCGATTATTTCGACCCGCATGGGGCCGACTGGGAAACCTATTGCGCGGTTCCGGGCCAGCGCAGCTGGACGCTGATGATCTATCTCAACGAGCCCGCCGCGGGCGGCGCAACGCGCTTTCTCGCGACCGGAAAGCTGCACCAGCCCGAGGTCGGCAAGCTGCTGGCGTGGAACAATGTGCGGCCCGATGGCACGACGAACCCCGACACGCTCCATCACGGGATGAAGGTGCGCAAGGGGCGCAAATATATCATCACCAAATGGTTCCGCGAACGGCCGTGGCCATGGGCGGAGGGGGAGCTGGGTTAAACCTGCTCAGAAACCCGTTTGTGTCGAACGGAAAGGGGGAGTCGGTCAAAACCAACTCCCCGATCCGCTTATTTCACCAACCGATACTGAAAATTCAGCGTCAGCGTGTTCGCGACCTGCCCCGGTTCGACCGGCGTCGCCTTTGCCTCGGCGGCCATCAGTCCGCGCCCATAGGGCATCGGCGGCTGCGGCCCGCCAAAGCTGCCGCCTTCGCTGATCGACACCAGCTCGGCGCCGCGATAACCCGCGAGCCGCGCATAGTCCGCCGCCTTCGCCTCGGCCGCCTTGATCGCCGCGCCCCGCGCGCCGACCAGCTGGGCATCGGCGTCCTTCATGCCGAACCACGGACCCTCGATATTGGTACCGCCCGCGGCCACCAGCGCGTCGAGCAGCGGGCCGATGTCGTCGATCTTGCCCGTCGTCGCGCGAACGGTGTTGCTGACCTGATAGCCGATGAAGCGCGGCGGCTGGCCATTGCCCTGATTGCTGTAATCATATTGCGGCGACAGGCTGATGCCGCTCGTCTGGATATCCTCGGGCTTGATCCCGCGCGCCTTGGCGGCGGCGATCAGCTTGTCCATCGCCGCGGCATTGGCGCGCATCGCTTCGACCGCGGTCGGCGCGGTCGTCGTCACCCCGGCGCCAACGCTCGCCTGATCGGGGCGCGAACGCACCTCTTCATTGACGCTGAAGCTCAGGATCGGACCCTGCACCGTTGCTGCCGTCACCGTCGAACCTCCTTGCTGCGCCAACGCGGGCGTCGCCGCCATCAGCGCCAGTCCGGTTGCCATAACGGCGAACAATTGCTTCGTCATTTCATTCTCCTGCGAACCGGGGCTCCGGTCCTTTGTGATCTCCGCCCCGTAACGCAGACGGAGCGAACGCGTTCCGGCCTTTGCGCTGAGCGCGCTTGCATGATGCTGAACGGAACGGTAGCGCGCCGTTCATCATGGCAGCACCGATTTTATCTTACGAAGGCCTTGGCCTTGTGCAGGGCAGCGGCTGGCTGTTCCAGGATCTCGACATCTATGTCGGCGAACGCGACCGGCTGGCGCTGATCGGCCGCAACGGCGCGGGCAAGACGACCCTGCTCAAATTGCTCGCGGGCCGGATCGAGCCCGACAAGGGCAAGCGCGTCATCGTCCCCGGCACCCATGTCGTGATGCTCGAACAGGAACCCGATTTTTCGGGTTTCGCGACGTTGATGGACTTCGCCGTCGCCGCTCCGAATGCGCCGGAAGAATTTGAAGTCGCCGCCATCGCCGACCAGCTCGGCATCGACATGAGGCGTACCGCCGCAAGCGCGTCGGGCGGCGAGCGCCGCCGCGCCGCGCTCGCCCGCGCGCTGGCGCAAAACCCCGACGTGCTGCTGCTCGACGAACCTACCAACCACCTCGACCTCGCCGCGATCGACTGGCTCGAAAGCTGGCTCGCGCGTTACACCGGGGCGTTTGTGGCGATCAGCCACGATCGCACTTTCCTCACCCGCCTCACGCGCCAGACTTTGTGGCTCGACCGCGGCAGCATCCGCCGCAAGGAAATCGGCTTCGGCGGCTTCGAGGAATGGAGCGATGCGGTCACTGCGGAAGAAGTCCGCGCCGCGCAGCGCCTCGACTCCAAACTCCGGCTCGAGGCGCACTGGCTCGAACGCGGCGTCACCGCGCGCCGCAAGCGCAACCAGGGCCGGCTCGAGAAACTCAAGGAAATGCGCGCCACCCGCGCCGCGATGATCGGCGGCCCCGGCGTCGCCAAATTGGGCCTCGCCAACGACGATGTGCGCTCGAAATCGGTAATCGTCGCCGAGAATATCTCGAAAAGCTTCGGCGAGCGCACGATCATCAAAAATTTCGATTTCCGCGTCCAGCGCGGCGACCGCATCGGCATCGTCGGCGCCAATGGCGCGGGCAAATCGACCCTGCTCAAACTGCTCACTGGCGAGATCGCGCCCGACAGCGGCACCATCACCCTCGCCCCGACCCTCGACGGCATCGTCATCGACCAGCAGCGCAGCCTGCTCTCGCCCGACAAGACCGTCCGCGACATCCTCGCCGACGGCGGCGACTGGGTCGAGGTACGCGGGGTAAAGAAGCATATCCAGGGCTATTTGAAGGAATTTCTCTTCGACCCCGGCGTCGTCGAGGCCAGCGTCGGCGCGCTGTCGGGCGGCGAACGCTCGCGGCTACTGCTCGCGCGCGAATTCGCCCGCGAATCGAACCTGCTCGTGCTCGACGAGCCGACCAACGACCTCGATCTCGAAACCCTCGACCTGTTGCAGGAAGTCATCGCCGACTATGCCGGCACCGTGCTGCTCGTCAGCCACGACCGCGACTTCCTCGACCGCACCGTCACCGTGACGCTCGGCCTCGACGGGTCGGGCAAGGTCGACATCGTCGCGGGCGGCTATGCCGACTGGGAAGCCAAGCGGGTCAAGCCGAACACCGCCAAGGAAAAGGCGGCACCAACCGCCGCCCCGCCGCCGCCCACCGCGCGCAAGAAGCTGAGCTACAAGGATCAGCGCGACTATGATTTGCTGCCCGGACGGATCGAGGAAATCGAGGCGGAGATGGCAGCGGCAGAAACCGAATTGTCGGACGGCACCTTGTTCACGCGCGACCATGCAAAATTCACGGCGCTGACGAGCAAGCTTGAAACGCTGCGCGCAGAGAAAGCAGCGGCGGAGGATCGCTGGCTGGAACTGGCTGAAGCGGTCGAGGCGCTGGGGTAACATTGGCACGCCGCGTCCACTTTGGGGTGGTTAGCGGCCACAAGCTCCTCTCCCCTTGTGGGAGAGGATAGCGCAGCTTGCTCCGTCAGGAGCTAGCGAAGCTTGGTGAGGGGGCGGACGCCAGCAGGCGCAAACCCCCTCTCAACTGCGGCTAGGCAGCAAAGCTGCCAAGCCTTCGTATCTCTCCCACAAGGGGAGAGAAGAAATGACGTACGTCCACTTCTGGTCGATTCTGGCCGCGCACTCTCTCACCCCACCCCATAAAACCGCGCCAACCGATCCAGCGCGAGCCTCAGCACCAGCTTCCCCGACCGCGCCGGCCACCCCAGCCCCTTCTCCGCCCCGGCAATCCCCTCACCTGCACAAATCACCCGCCAGCAGATGTCCGCCAGCCCCGGCCCCGCGGCATCGAGCGCCGCATGAAAGCGCCGGTGCGCGTCGAGCCGCGCCAGCGACGCGTCCGCCGCGCGCGCGCCGCCACGGCGCTTCGCGGGCGGCGCCGTGTCCCAGCGCATCGTCACCCGCGCTGCCAGCCCGGCGCGCTCATAATCGGCGCGCAGCCGTTCGCCCGCGTCCAACTGCGCCTGCGTCAGATGGCCACGCGCAGCGAGCCATGCGATCGGGCTTTCGGCGATATTCACCGTCACCTGCCGCATCATCAGCGGGCCGCTTTTGTCGGGATCGATCCGATCATCGGGATGCGGGCGGGTGGCAAGCTGGCGTGCGGTCATTCCAATCTCCTCGATTCGAAGACAGGCCTTGACACTGGAATATTTTGTAGGAAAGAAGAAACCGATTTGGTTATTCGAGGATCTTGCAATGATCAACAGCATCCGCGCCGTGCGCCGCGCCAAGGGACTGACGCTGGAGGAGGTCGGCGCGCGCTGCGATCCGCCGACCACCGCGCAGACGATCGGTCGCCTGGAAACCGGCACGCGCAACCTGTCGCTCGGCTGGATGAACCGCATCGCCGCGGCGCTCGGCGTCGACGCCGCCGACCTCGTCCAGCTGCCGCAGGATACCCAGCTGACGATTACCGCGCACCTTGGCGCCGACGGCGCGCAGGCGCCGACGCGCGTCGAACAGGCGCTGACCGCGCGGCCGGGGGAGGATATGGTCGCTGTCCGCGTTACCTCGTCGATCGGCGACTATCGTGCCGGCGATGAAATCTGGTGCCGACGGATCACCGGCGACTGGGCGAGCGCGCTCAACCGCGACCTGCTCGTCCCGCGACCTGCAGGGCGCTTCTTCTTCGCGCGCCTGCTCAACGTCGATGGCGAGAAACTGCACCTGCTGCCGCTCGGCACCGGCGCGCGGCAACAGGTGGTCAGCAATCCCCCATGGGCGGCGGTCGCGGTGCGGCTGATTCGATCGCTTTAGGAATATGCTCACGATCGGGAACCTCGTCATTGCGAGCGCAGCGAAGCAATCCAGAGCGGTTTACGCACGCTCTGGATTGCTTCGCTGCGCTCGCAATGACGTGCCTATGTGCTCCCTCGCATGACCTCTCCCCTCCGCGTCCTCAGCATCGCCACGCTGTTCCCCGACACTGCCCGCCCCAACTTCGGCCTGTTCGTCGAGAAAAGCCTGCGCGCGCTCGCAGCAGAGCCCGGCATCGAACTCACTATCATCGCGCCTGTCGGCCTGCCGCCCTTCCCGCTGTCGCTGCACCCGCGCTATCGCAAGCTCCGCGGCCTGCCCCGGGCCGAAAGCTGGAACGGCCTCACCGTCCACCGGCCGCGCTTTCCCCTGATCCCTAGTATCGGCGCGCGCCTCAACCCGGCGCTGGTCGCGCGCGCCGTGCTGTCGGCGGTGCAGGGCCAGACGTTCGACGTCGTCGACGCGCAATTTTTCTACCCTGACGGTCCCGCCTCGATGCGCGTCGCCGCCGCGCTCGGCCTGCCCTTTTCGGCCAAGGCGCGCGGCGCGGACATCAGCCATTTCGGCCATGCCCCGGCGACCGCGCCACAGTTGCTGGCCGCCGCCGACAAGGCCGCTGGCCTGCTCGCCGTGTCGGATGCGATGCGCCGCGACATGGCCGCCATCGGCATCGATCGGGCCAAGGTCACCATCCACTACACCGGGATCGACACCGCGCGCTTCCACCCCGGCGACCGCGCCGCCGCGCGCGCCGCGCTCGGCATCGACGACGCGCCGATGATCCTGACCGTCGGCGCGCTGATCCCGCGCAAGGGTCAGGAATTGGTGATCGAGGCGCTCGCCGCGCTTCCCGGCGTCCACTATTATCTCGCGGGCGCCGGCGAAGCCGAAGGGCGCTATCGCGCGCTGGCCCAGCGGCTTGGCGTCGCCGACCGCGTGCATGTCATGGGTCCGGTTGCCAACGCCGAGCTGCCGATGCTCTATCGCGCCGCCGACGCGGTGGTGATGCCGTCGGTCAGCGAAGGGCTGGCCAACGCCTGGGTCGAGGCGATCGCCTGCGGCACGCCGATCGTGATCAGCGACGCGGGCGGCGCCGCCGAACTGGTCACCTCGCCCGTCGCGGGCCGGATTGCGGCGCGGTCGCCCGAAGCCATTGCGCAGGCGGTACAGGCGATCCTCGCCAAGCCCCCCGCGGCGCCGGACGTTGCCGCCACCCTTGCGGGCCGCTTCGACTGGAACCGCAACGGCCGCGAACTCGCCGCACATCTGCGCCGCTGTATAAATCGGTCAACCCAAAAGGAACCGTAGCCCCGAGCCTGTCGAACGGCGCCTCTCGGAGAAGCGCCCTTCGACAGGCTCGGGGCTACGGTAATTTCTACAGTGTCGGCCCGGTCAGACCACCGCGCCGTCATCCTTGCGCTCGATCCGCTCGCCACCGGCGATGCCCGCGCTCGTGCGCGGGATAAAGCTGTCGGGACCGACCTTCAGCCACACCAGCACCGGCGTCGACATCAGCACCGACGAATAGCCGCCGATGAACACGCCGAACAGCATCGCCGCGGTAAAGCCGAAGATCACGTCGGGGCCAAAGAGCAGCAACACGCCGAGCGCGAGCACCATCGCCACGGTGGTCATCACGGTACGCGACAGCGTTTCGTTGATGCTAAGGTTCAGCAACGGAATGATGTCCATCTTGCGATATTTTTTCAGGTTTTCGCGGATGCGGTCATACACCACGATCGTGTCGTTCAGCGAATAGCCGACGATCGTCAGCAATGCCGCGACGCTGTTGAGGTCGAACTGCATCTGCGTCACCGCGAACAGGCCAAAGGTCAGCGACACTTCGTGGAACAGACGCCCCAGCGCCCCGACGCCGAACTGCCATTCGAACCGGATCCAGATGTAGATCGAAATGCCGATGATCGCGAGGCCGAGGCTGATCGCGCCGGTGCGGATCAATTCGCCCGACACCTTGCCTGACACCGTCTCAACCGACCCCGCCTTTGCGGTCGGGAACGCTTTCTGGATGCCCGCGACCAGCTGCTGTCCGGCGCGCTCGGCCGCCGCCTTGTCACCCTCGGGCAGTGCGGTACGGATCGACACGGCCTTGTCGGACCCGAACTGCTGGATCGTCGCTTCGCCGAGGCCGATCTGACCGACCTTTTCGCGAATTTCATCGATCGGCGGCATTTCCTGCGCGAATTCGACGCGCACCGACTGGCCGCCGACAAAATCGACGCCCAGGTTCAATCCCTTGACCGCGACTAGTGCGATCGACACCGCGACCAGGAAAAAGCTCATGAACGACGCGAGTTTCCGCCAGCGCAGAAAGTCGATGTTGGTGTCGTCGGGGACGAGTTTCAGCAAGCGCATGATATCGCCTTCCTCAAATATTGATCGTCGTCGGACGCTTGGTCCGCAGCCAATGGGCGACGAACATGCGCGTGACGGTAACGGCGGTGAAAACGCTGGTGACGATGCCGATGGTCAGCACCACGGCAAAGCCCTTGATCGGGCCGGAGCCGAACCAGAACATCAGCACCGCGGCGATGACGTTGGTGACGTTGGCGTCGAAAATCGCGCGGCTGGCTTCCGAATAGCCAAGGTCGATCGCCTGGAACACCTTGCGCCCGCGCTTGAGCTCCTCGCGTATTCGTTCGTTGATCAGCACGTTGGCGTCGACCGCGGCGCCAATCGTCAACACGAAGCCGGCGATCCCCGGCAGGGTCAGCGTCGCATTGAACGCCGCCATGATCGCGATGATCAGGAACACGTTAAAGAACAGCGCGATATTGGCGTAGATGCCGAACCGGCCATAGACGACCATCATCAGCACCAGCACCGCGACGGTGGCGATGATACCCGCGATCACGCCCTTGCGGATCGAATCGGCGCCGAGCTCGGGCGTGACGGTGCGTTCCTCGACGACTTCCATCTTCACCGGCAGCGCGCCCGACCGCAGTGAGATCGCCAACGCATTGGCGCTCGCCACCGAAAAGCTGCCCGAAATCTGGGCACTACCGCCCAGGATCGGTTCGTTGATCGACGGCGCCGACAGCACCTTGCCGTCCAGCACCATCGCGAACCGCTTGCCGACATTCTGTGCGGTCACCTTGGCAAAGGTGCTCGATCCGCCCGAATCGAAACTGATCGACACGACGGGTTCGTTCGACTGCGGGTCGAAACTCTGCTTGGCGTTGATCAGCTGTTCGCCGCTGATCATCACCTGGCGGCGCAGCACTTCGAACGTCGCGCCATTGCCTTCGCCTTCGGCATAGGGGACGATCTCGCTGCCCACCGGCACGCGGCCCGCAGCGGCCTCCGCAGGATCGGCATTGGGGTCGACCATGCGGAATTCCAGCCGCGCGGTCTTGCCGATCAATTCCTTCAGCGCTGCCGGATCCTGAAGCCCCGGCACCTGAACGACGACGCGGTCATTGCCTTCGCGGATGATCGTCGGTTCGCGGGTCCCAAGGTCGTTGACGCGCTTGTCGATGATGTCGCGCGCCGAATCCATCGCGTCGGCCACCGCCTGCTGCTGGCCCGCGTTGGTCGGGGTCATCACGATGCGGGTGGTATCGACGATGTCGATGTTCCAGTCGCGTTGGCCGGTCAGCGCCGCGCCCTGCGTCTGGCTGAACAACCGGTCGCGCGCATCGTCGAGCTGCGCTTGGTCGCGGATCAGGAAACTGATCCTGCCGCCCTCGGTGGACAGTTCGCCGATGGCGATGTCGTCGTCGGGACCGCGCTCGCCGCGCATCGCGGCGCGCACCGTCTTTTCCATGTTGGTCAGCTGCGTCTTGCGGAGGTCGGCGACGTCGGCCTCCAACAGCAAATGGCTGCCGCCCGCCAAGTCGAGGCCCAGATTGACCTTCGCCTGCATGAACGCCGGAAGGCCCTCGCGCGCCTTTTCGGGCAGGAAGCTGGGAATGGAAAAGAGGATGCCCAGCACCAGGATGATGCTGATGCTGATGGTTTTCCAGCGCGGGAAATCGAGCATGGTCTGATGGTCCGATAACATGCGCGGGGCGGCACGAAACCGCCCCTGCGGCGTCAGTCGTTGGCGGGCTTGGCGCCGGGCTGCATCACGTCGGCCAGGGTCGCCTTGACGACCTTGATCTTGACGCCCTGCGCGATTTCGACGTCGGCGAAGTCATCGTCGACGCGCGTGACCTTGCCGACGATGCCGCCGCCGGTCACCACCTGGTCGCGCGGCTTCACCGCGGCGATCTTGGCGCGATGTTCCTTGGCCCGCACCTGCTGCGGGCGGATCAGGAAGAACCAGAACACGACAAAGATCAGCAGATAGGGGACCAGCATCAGGAAACCGGCGGCCCCGCCGCCCGATCCGGCCGCTTGGGTCAGAAGCAATTGCGTCGACATGGATGAAAAACTTTCCGTTTGAAAACGCAGCCCGTTCCGCAGGGAACCGGCGCGCATATATGGCGCGGCGCCTATCACGCAGGGGCGGCGCGCGCAACCGGTCGCTGCGCCCTCCCCCGCTGGCAAGCGTCGCAGAAATGGGGAGGATCGCGATCACGTCAAGGGCATGGTGGCCCGCGGCGCCCATCTTCACCGCATCGAACGACTTTGCGCAGGGAAGCCTTGCATCCCCTGCCGACCCGCGCTAGGGGCCACGCCTGCCCAACAGGGCCGGTCGGGACGTAGCGCAGCCTGGTAGCGCATCACACTGGGGGTGTGGGGGTCGGAGGTTCGAATCCTCTCGTCCCGACCAATTTTCAAACCAGCAAATCTTGGCAAGTAGCGGGCGACGGACACAGCCGCCACCCGCGCGCAGGCTCAGTTCGCAGCCGTCGGCGCCTCGGCCGGCGGTGCCGATGCGCGCGCATCGCGCATTGCGGCGATTTCGGCCTTGTCGATCACGCCATCCTTGTTGGCGTCGACATGCTTGATGAACGCATCGACCTTTTCGGGAGACGCCAGCGACGGGTCGCCCTGACGCTGCGCGCGCATTTCGGCCATCCGGGTCACTTCGGCCTTGTCCAGCTTGCCGTCGCCGTTGGCGTCGATCATCGCAAAGATACGGCCGTCGTCCGGCTTCGGCTGCGCGCTGGCGAGCGCCGGGAATGCCATCGCAAGCGCGGCGGCAGTCATCGTCAATGTCTTCATATTCTATCCTTTGGTGATGGTCGGCAAAGTCGCCGGGATACCCCGCGCCGACATGACAGCTTCGACGTCGCAAAACTACGGCAGCCGGACTCGGTTCGTCACGGTTTCAGCACGACCTTGCCCACCACCTCGCGCCGTTCCAGCATCGCAAAGCCCTCGCGCCAGTCGGCAAGGTCCAGTGCGGCGTGGACGTGCGGGCGGATTTTGCCCGCTGCGGCCAGCGCATCGACCGCGGCGACATTCTCGGCCCCGCGCGCCGGAAAGCGGCGGCCATATTCGCCCGCGCGCACCCCGACGACCGAGAAGCCCTTGATCAGCGGCATGTTGACCGACACCTCCGGAATACGCCCCGACGCAAAGCCGATCACCAGCAGGCGCCCACCGAACGCGATGCAGCGCGTCGATTCGTCGAAGACATCGCCGCCGACGGGGTCAAAGATGACATCTGCCCCCACCCCGCCGGTCAGTTCCTTCACCCGTTCGCGAAACCCCGGCGCGCCGTCGATCACCGCGTCGGTCGCACAAAGCCGCGCAATCGCGTCCCGCTTGTCGGCGCTGCTCGCCGCCGCGATCACCCGCGCACCCAGCGCCCTCGCCAGATCGACCGCCGCCAGCCCGACTCCGCCCGCCGCGCCATGCACCAGCACCCACTCTCCCGCCTCGATCCGCGCACAGCGGACCAGCGCGACATAGGCGGTCAGATATGCGACCGGATAGGCCGCCGCTTCCTCCCACGTCAGCCCTCCGGGCTTCGTGCGCAGGGCCGCCGCGGGTACGGTACAATATTCGGCCATCGCGCCGTATCGGTTGCCGCCGACCACCGCATCGCCAATCCCCCAGCCAGCGACCCCGCCGCCCAGTGCATCGATTTCGCCGGCAAATTCCATTCCCGCCACGAACGGCAGCTCGGGCTTCAACTGATAATCGCCGCGCGTCATCAACAGGTCGGGAAAATTGACCGCCGCCGCGCGCACGCGTACGCGCACCTCGCCCGGGCCAGGCTGCGGAAGCGGCAGGTCGGCGAGCGCCGTCCCCGCGTGGTCGGGCAACAATTCTGCGACCTGCAAAGCGCGCATCAAGAAAAGCCTTTCCTACATTTTGCCAATATGGTTCGTTCTCTAATAGGCAACAAACCACAGGAGCGAATCATGCCCAACCGCGAATGCCCGCCCGTCGACGCCGACGCGCTGATCGATGCCGTCATCGACCGCGAAGGCCGATATGTAAACCACCCCGCCGATCGCGGCGGCCCGACCTGCTGGGGAATCACCGAAGCTGTGGCGCGCGCGCAGGGCTATAGCGGCGCGATGCGCGACCTGCCGCGCACCGAGGCCGCGGCGATCTACCGCCGCATCTATTGGCTGCGTCCCGGTTTTGATCGCGTGGCGTTGCGCGCGCCGAAAATCGCGGCCGAGCTGTTCGACACCGGCGTCAATATGGGCACCGCCGTCGCCGCGGGGTTCCTGCAACGCGCGCTCAACGCGCTGAACCGCGCCGCGCGCGACTATCCCGACATCGCGGTCGATCGCGAAATCGGCCCGCGCACGCTGTCGGCGCTCGACGCCTTTCTGCGCGCCCGCGGCACGGGCGGCGAAACGGTGCTGCTGCGCGCGATGGAGGCGTTGCAGGGCGAACGCTACATCGCGCTCGCCGAGCGCCGCCCGAGCCAGGAGGCGTTTCTCTACGGCTGGCTGGCGAACCGCATCGGCCAGCATTGATGCTGCACGACGCACCGTTGGGCTGAACTTCCCTGAACTTTGAACATACAGGAGCATCGAAATGAGCATCATCGAAGGCCTGATCGGCCCGATCGCCAAATTGATCGACAAGATCATTCCCGACCCCGAAGCGCGCGACCGCGCCAAGCTGGAACTGCTCAAGCTGGAGGGCAGCCAGGAAATGGAGGCGATCCGCACCCGGATGACCGCGATCGTCGCCGAGGCGAACAGCGCCGACCCCTGGACCAGCCGCGCGCGGCCAAGCTTCCTCTATGTCATGTACGCGCTTTTGCTGTGGGCGATCCCGATGGGCCTGATCGCCGCGGCGCGGCCCGAGATGGCGGAAAGTATCGCGCGGGGCATGAATGCCTATCTGGCGGGGATTCCCGAGCCCCTCTACGCGCTCTTTGGCACGGGGTATCTGGGGTACACGGCGGCGCGGGCGTGGGGGAAGGCGAAGGGGGTCGAAGCCTAACCATCCCTCCCCTTCAGGGGAGGGCAGCGAGACTTGGCGGCTTGCCGCCTAGTCGCAGCGGGTGGGGGCCAGCGGCCTTGCGCTACGCCGCGAGCCCCCACCCCAACCCCTCCCCTGAAGGGGAGGGGCTTTTCAGCCCTCCACCACCGCCGCCAAATTCGCCAGCGAAGAATTCAACCCCTCCAGGTGATCCTTCGCCGAAATCCCCGGCGGCACATGATGCGCGTCGATCGTCACCAGCGTCCCGCCGCCCTTGCGCGACAGATACCAATGCATCGCCATCGTTCCCGAAAAACGCGGATCGTCGGACACGAACTCGACCTCCCACACGATCAGGCGGCCGTCATCGAGCGTCGGGATATAGACCTCGACGACATCGCTATCGTCGTCGCTCTTGGTCCCGACATCGGCATCCTCGAACGTCAGCCGCATCAGAAAGCCGCCGCCCGCACGCAAATCGACATGCTCGAATTCGCCCGTCGCCCCTTCGGGCGGTAACCAGCGCGCGAGTTTCGCTTCGCTGGTGAAGGCTGAAAAGACGTCGACCAGCGGCGCCGCGATCAGCCGTTCGGCATGATCGGTGCGCCGCGTTTTCTTGGTGGGTTTCAAGCGAGCGCCGACCGCACCGCCGCGACGGCATCCATCGCTGCGCCGCCGTCGGGGCCGCCGCCCTGAGCCATGTCGGGCCGACCGCCGCCGCCCTGTCCGCCGAGCGCCGCAACCGCGACCTTGACCAGATCGACCGCATTATGGGGCGCGCCTTCGGTCACCCCGACCGCCACCGAAGCGCGCCCGTCGTTGACCGCGACGAGCATCGCAACGCCGCTGCCGACCTGCTTCTTGAGGCCATCGACCGTACCGCGCAGCTCTTTCGGGTCGAGCCCGTCGACGACCTGCCCGATGAATGCGGTGTCGCCGACCTGTTCGACCGCCGGACCTGCCGCCGCGCCGCCGCCGCCCGAACCGCCGAGTGCCAGCGCCTTCTTCGCATCGGCAAGCTCACGCTCGGCCTTTTTGAGCTGCTCGGCGAGCGCCGCGACGCGCGCGGGGACATCGTCGGGCGAAGTCTTGAGCGCCGCCGCCGCCGCCTTCAGCGCCTCATCACGGCCGTTCAGCCAGACGCGCGCGGCGTCGCCGGTCAGCGCCTCGATGCGCCGCACCCCAGACGACACCGCGGATTCGCCGATGATCTTGAGCAGCGCGATGTCGCCTAGCGCACGGACATGCGTCCCGCCGCACAGCTCGACCGAATAGCTGCGGTCATCGGCCGCGCCCATGCTGAGCACGCGCACCTCGTCGCCATATTTCTCGCCGAACAGCGCCAGCGCGCCCGCCGCGACGGCATCGTCGGGGGTCATCAGCCGCGTCGTGACGGCCTCGTTGCCGCGGATCTGCGCGTTCACTTGCGCCTCAATGTCGGCGATTTCCTCAGGCGTAAGCGCCTTGGGGTGCGAGAAGTCGAAACGGAAGCGGTCCTCGGCGACCAGGCTACCCTTTTGCGTCACATGCTCGCCCAGCCGGTTACGCAGTGCCGCATGGAGCAAGTGCGTCGCGCTGTGGTTGGCACGGATGCGGTCGCGGCGCTCGGCGTCGACGGTCAGCTGCACCGTGTCGCCGACCTTCAGCGTCCCCGCCTCGAGCTTCGCCTGATGCGCGTGCAGCCGTCCGAGCGGCTTGCTGGTGTCGCTAACCGACGCCTTAGCGCCGCCCAGCGTCGCGATCGTGCCGCTATCGCCCATCTGGCCGCCGCTCTCGCCATAGAAAGGCGTCTGGTTGGTCAACACCACCAGCTCGTCGCCCGCTTGGGCAGCGTCAACCTGGACGCCGTCCTTGACCAGTGCGATCACCTCGCCCTCGCCTACCGTCGCGCCATAGCCGGTGAATTCGGTGCTGCCGTTTGTTTCGGCGAGGTCGAACCAGATTTCCTCCGATGCCTTTTGCCCGCTGCCCTTCCACGCCGCGCGCGCCGCCGCCTTCTGCTGAGCCATCGCCGCGTCGAAACCGGCGCGGTCGACCGCAATGTCCTGCGTGCGCAGCGCGTCTTCGGTCAGGTCATAGGGGAAGCCATAGGTGTCGTAGAGTTTGAACGCGACCTCGCCGGGCAGGGTCGCCCCCGCGCCCATGCCGACGGTCGCTTCATCGAGCAGCCGCAACCCCTTGTCGAGCGTCTGGCGGAACTTGGTTTCCTCGCGCTCCAGCGTCTCGGCGATCAGCGGCTGGGCGCGGATCAGTTCGGGATAGGCGGCGCCCATCTCGGCGGTCAGCGACGGCAGCAGCCGGTACATCAGCGGATCCTTGGCGCCCAGCAGATGCGCGTGGCGCATCGCGCGGCGCATGATCCGGCGCAGCACATAGCCGCGGCCTTCGTTCGACGGCAGCACGCCGTCGGCAACGAGGAAGCTCGATGCGCGGAGGTGATCGGCGATCACGCGGTGGCTTGCTTGGGTCGCCCCCTCGGCCGGAACCCCGGTCAACTCGACTGACGCGGCGATCAGCGCCTTGAACGTGTCGGTGTCATAATTGTCGGTGACGCCCTGCAGCACCGCCGCGACACGCTCCAGCCCCATGCCGGTGTCGATGCTGGGGCGCGGCAGGTCGACGCGGTCGCCCGGCGCGCGCTGTTCATATTGCATGAACACCAGGTTCCAGATTTCGACAAAGCGGTCGCCGTCCTCGTCGGGCGATCCCGGCGGGCCGCCCGCGATATGCGCGCCATGGTCGTAAAAGATTTCGCTGCACGGCCCGCACGGCCCGGTGTCGCCCATCGACCAGAAATTGTCGTTGGTCGCGATGCGGATGATGCGCTCCTCGGGCAGCCCCGCGATCTTGCGCCACAGGTCATAGGCTTCGTCATCGGTGTGATAGACGGTCGCGGTCAGCCGTTCGGGCGCCAACCCCCAGGTCTTGGTGATCAGCGTCCACGCATGGTGGATCGCCTGTTCCTTGAAATAGTCGCCGAACGAGAAATTCCCGAGCATTTCAAAGAAGGTGTGGTGACGCGCGGTGAAACCGACATTGTCGAGGTCGTTATGCTTGCCCCCGGCGCGCACGCATTTCTGCGACGAGGCGGCGGTGCTGTACGGACGCTTCTCCAGCCCCGTGAAGACATTCTTGAACGGCACCATCCCGGCGTTGACGAACATCAGCGTCGGGTCGTTGTACGGCACCAGCGGCGCCGACGGTTCGATATGGTGGCCGGTCCCCGCGAAATAGTCGAGGAACGAGCGGCGAATGTCGTTGGTCGATGTCATGCGCGCGATCTAGTGCGCCGCGGCGCGTTTCTCAAGCAAGATACGCGCCGCAGCCCCAGCCTCGCAACGGAAACCTACCGCTTGCAAAGGCGGTTGAGTTCCTCGTCGCTGAACCCCTCTTCGTCGATCAGCCGCTGCGAGATATAGCGCACGTCATATTGCGAGATTTGATACTCGCCATCGCGCAGCCGATAGAGCAGGATCCCGCCGCAGGTTCCGGCGATCCCGGGATGCGAACTCAGCACCGCAAAATAAGCGTAAGCCCCCGGATAAATGGCGTCGGGCGGATTGGTCATCCAACCGTCGAGCCGCAGCGTGAACTCGCCCGGCCCCGTCTGGTACATCTTCGCTTCGTCGCTGAACCGCTTCATTTCGGTCGGGTTCGTCTCAAGCGCAGGGTCCATCATCTTGGCGAGCAGCACCGTGTTCCCGGCGTCGAGATTGTCGACAAAGCGCTGCGCGAACCGCGTGGCGCCGGTGGTTTCGGCGGCGCTCGGCTTCCAGTCGGCGGGAACGGGTTTGTAGGGATCGGTCGCCGGATCGAAGCAACTGAACGCCTGACGGAAGTCCTTGATGACCGTGACGCCGCGCTCGACATCGATCTGGTTGTCAAAGAAATAGCGCCCGAACCGCACTTTCCTGGCGCCGCAGCGCTGCTCGGCCAATATCTTGATGCGATCGACGACCGGGTCATATTGGTCCGCGTCGATCGTGGCGACGGTGGCCGCAAAGCCCTTGCCCGGAACGGCCTCTACCTTGATCGGCGGCAATGGCTGGGCGGACGCCATCAGCGCCGCCAGAATAATGGCTGTCATGTTTCAAAAACCCCCAACGATTCCTTCGAATCGCGACCCCGCGCCGCAAAGGCCGAAGCTTCCTTCGCGGTACGGGCCCATCCTGCGGACAAGGCCTGCGCGTTGCAAGGGGGTTTTGTGGCAATATCAGAAGTTTGTCGCGATACCCTTGCCCAGATAACAGGGCAGCTGGCGCAGCACGTCGGCCTTTGGCACGCCGTCCTCGATCAGCTCGGGCGGCACCTCCGACGTGTCGGTGCGCACGACGGTCCATTCGGCGCCCGGCGCGGTGCGGTGGACGACGACATAGCCGCAATCCATCGTCCGGTCGGACCGATCGCCGCGAAAATCGAACGCGGCGTACAGCCCCGGCGGCTGGCCCGCGGGGTCGGCGTACCAGCTGACACGCAGCACGCGAAGCGTCCCATCGGCCCACAACACGGCACGCTTGCGAAGGTTCATTTCCCATTCGAGCCGCGGGTTCGCCGCCTGGAACGACAGGCGCAGCATGGCATAGGCGCTGGCATAATCGCGCTTGGCCAGCGCCATGGTGTAAGCGGCGAAGCGGCCCATCGCGGCGCTTTCGTCAGCCGCCGCCACAGTAAACGCGGCGCCGTCGGCCGTCGTCGCGACGCGCTCGACCTCAGGGCCGAGCGGCGGCACCTGCGCCGCCGCCGCGCTGCCGAGCAGCGCCAGCGCGGCAAACGGCAGCCAGCGGCGCCGGTCAATAGCCATAATAGGCGCCGCCCTTTTCGCGCGCGCGCTGCCAGGCGGGACGCGCGTGACAGGCGTTCACGAACGCCGCGAGCTTGGGATAGCGCGGCGCCATGCCCTGCATGATCGCGATTTCCGCGGGAAAGCTCAGCATGATGTCGGCGGCGGACAGGCTGTCGCCGATGAAGTGGCCGCTGTCGCCGACCCGGCTTTCCATATAGGAAAAATGCGCGTCGAGCTGCTGGTTGATCCGCGGTTCGAGCGGCGCCGCCGCTTCGCCGAGCCGCGCGGTATAGATGCGCAGCAGGATCGGGGTCATCGCCGACCCTTCGGCAAAATGCAGCCATTCGAGATGGCTGACATGGTCGTCGGTGCCGCGCTCGGGGACCAGATGGCCGCCGCCGTGGCGCTCGCACAGATATTCGGTGATCGCGCCCGATTCGATAATGACGCGGTCGCCATCGGAGATCACCGGCGACTTGCCGAGCGGATGCACCGCGACCAGCTCCGGCGGCGCCAGATTGGTGGTCGCGTCGCGGTCATAATATTTGATTTCGTACGGCGCGCCGATTTCCTCGAGCAGCCACAATATGCGCTGCGAGCGGCTGTTGTTCAGATGGTGGACGATCAGGCTCATGATGCTCTCCTCAAAGGGTCAAATCTTGTAGCTTCCATTGCGGTCGATCAGCGCCGCGAGCTCGCGAACCAGCTTGGCGCCGAGGATCGCGGTGACATCGCCGATGTCGCGGCCGGGATGATGCTCGACAATGTCGGCGCCGACGATCGGCGCGGTCTGCTTGTGCAGCACCGCCAGCACTTCGCGCACCGTCAGCCCGCCCGGCTCGGGATGCGCGACACCCGGCGCCTCCGACGGGTCGATGCCGTCTAGGTCGATCGAGATGTAGAGCGGGCCATCGAGCACCGGAACGCGGTCGGGCGAAAAGTCCGCCATCGGAATGATCTCGACCCCGAAGCGCGCTGCCTGTTCGCGGCAATGGGTGTTGAGGGTGCGGATGCCGACCTGCACCAGCCGCGCCGCATGCCCAGCTTCACAGATGCGCGCAAAGGGCGAGGCATGGCTGCGCGGATTGCCGGCAAAATCATCGTAGAGATCGGGGTGGGCGTCGAAATGCAGGATGGTCACTGGCCCAAAACAGGTCGCCGCGGCTTCGACGAGCGGAAAGGTCACCGCATGATCGCCCCCCAGCGCCAGCGGCACCTCGCCATCCTCATGCAGCATCACGACGTGGCGGCGGATCGTGGCGTCATCTTGCGCGGTGTTCTCGGTCAGCGGCAGGTCGCCATCATCGGTGAAGGCGATGTCGGTACCGATCTCCGGTCCGAGTTCGCTGGCCATATTGCCGCGGTCGCTGAACAGCGCCGCCCGGATTGCCGCGGGTCCGGCGGCGGCACCGCGCTCGAAGCTGCTGTTGACGTCGGTGGGCAGACCGAAGAGGCGGATCGCAGGCATGGCTCGCTTGTAGCTGGTGGTCGGGCGCGCGCAAGGCGCGGCAGCGAGGATTACACTGGTGAGACGGGAGGCGCGGCGTCCAGGAGAATCGGGTCTGGTCGGCAGCCGCCCGTCCTACCTCCGTTTGCATCGAGCGAAGTCGTGATACCCGGCAGAATCCGGTATGTCCGATGGATGCCTCGACTTCGCTCGACACGAACGGAAATAGACGTGCCAGCTAACGACCGGAAGCAGGCCACATTACATCGTCATCCCGGACTTGATCCGGGATGAAGAAGGTCGGCAAGCGACCCGTAGCGGACATATTTCCTCCCCTACCTTTCAGGGAGGGGGCGGGGGTGGGTAGCCGCCCAAGGCGGCGCTCTGCCTCGGCTCGCTGGCGCTCTCACCCACCCCTAACCCCTCCCGGAAAGGAAGGGGAATGTCACAAATCCACCCCAGATAAGCCGTTCGCAGCCCCACTGGTTCGAAGGACTGGAACCGACCGATTGCGGACCTACATCATTTCCTCTCTCCCCTTGAGGGAGAGATACGAAGGCTTGGCAGCTTTGCTGCCTAGCCGCAGTTGAGAGGGGGCTCTACGCCTGCTGGCGTCCAACCCCCTCTCCAAGCTTCGCTAGCTCCTGACGGAGCAAGCTGCGCTATCCTCTCCCTCAAGGGGAGAGGAGCTTAGGGCAGGCAACCATCCCAAAGCGGCCATCTCCGGCACACTCACCAAGCGGTCGGCACAAAAAGTCAACGGCCGGCGGGTCCTCCTGCGGGGAGAGGGGAGTGCAGGTGCCCGTAGTGACAAGGGGGGCTGAAGACCCGCCGCCGTTTCCCGGTCGGTCCGCCAGTGCGGGCCGACCGGATCGGGATCAATTATCGTCGTCGCCGTCCTCGTCGGAGCCGATCATCATTTCTTCGGCGACCGCGTCGGTGCGGCCGCGGATCGCGGCTTCGAGCCGTTCGCGCAATTCGGGATTCTCGGTCAGGAAATTCTTCGCATTCTCGCGGCCCTGACCGATGCGGATCGAATCATAGCTGAACCAGGCACCCGATTTTTCGACCAGCCCCGCCTTGACGCCGATGTCGAGGATCTCGCCGATCTTCGAAATGCCCTGCCCGTACATGATGTCGAATTCGACCTGCTTGAACGGCGGCGCGACCTTGTTCTTCACGACCTTGACCTTGGTCGTGTTGCCGACGATCTCGTCGCCATTCTTGATCTGGCCGGTGCGGCGGATATCGAGGCGGACCGAGGCGTAGAATTTGAGCGCATTGCCGCCGGTCGTCGTTTCGGGGTTGCCGTACATCACACCGATTTTCATGCGCAGCTGGTTGATGAAGATCACCATGCAGCGCGAGCGGCTGATCGAACCGGTGAGCTTGCGCAGCGACTGCGACATCAGGCGCGCTTGCAGGCCGACATGGCTGTCGCCCATCTCGCCCTCGATTTCGGCGCGCGGCACGAGCGCGGCGACCGAGTCGACGACGAGGACGTCGATCGCGTTCGAGCGCACCAGCGTGTCGACGATTTCGAGCGCCTGTTCGCCAGTGTCGGGCTGCGACACGATCAGTTCGTCGATGTTGACGCCGAGCTTGCGCGCATAGACGGGGTCGAGCGCATGTTCGGCATCGACGAAGGCGACGGTGCCGCCGGTCTTTTGCGCTTCCGCCAGCGTGTGCAGCGCGAGTGTCGTCTTGCCCGAGCTTTCGGGGCCGTAGATTTCGATGACGCGACCGCGCGGCAGACCGCCGACGCCGAGCGCGATGTCGAGGCCGAGCGACCCGGTCGAGATCGCCTCGACCTGCATCGCCTCCTTCGAGCCCAATTTCATCACCGAGCCCTTACCAAAGGCGCGGTCGATCTGCGCGAGCGCGGCGTCCAGCGCCTTTTGCCTGTCCGTGTTGTTCACTGATTTCCCCGATTCGACGAGTGACAATTGACCGGCCATGTGCCGTCCTTTCCTGCTCTAAAGCGAAGGCTGAACCACCGCAACGCCGGAACCATGTACGTCATTTGTTCTTGCAGAACAAGAGGAGAACAAATTTTATTTGCCACGTCGCCCCCGCGCAGGCGGGGGCCGCCGTCGGTTTATGCAGCGATGCAAGAAAAAGGACGATTGCGGCCCCCGCCTGCGCGGGGGCGACGATAGAATTCAGCCGCCAAACTCGGCCAGCGCCGCTTCGATATCGCTGATCCGGAACGGCTTGCCGACCAGGCGGCGATGCGCGTGGGCGGGCGGCAATATGTCGCCGCCGCCCGAGGTGAAGGCGAAGGGAATGCCGCGATCGGCCAGCGCGTCGGCGACCGGCCACCCCTTGTCGTCGCCGAGGTTGATATCGACCAGCGCGCCGTCCAGCGGCTCGGCGGCGATGATCGCCAGCGCCTCGTCCTTGCTCGATGCCTGCGCCGGTTCGGGAAGCCCAAGCGCGTCGAACATGTCGGCGAGCATCATGCCGATCAGCACATCGTCCTCGACCAGCAGAATGCGCGGATTATCAGCCATTTTTCATCCTGTGCGCCGCGTCATCCAGCGCCGCCGAAGTCGCCTCGGCGAGCTGCGCGACCGAAAAGGGTTTTGGCAGGAAGGCGACATCGTCGATGTTGATCGACTGACGCAATTGTTCCTCCGCATAGCCCGACATGAACAGCACGGGCAGGTCGGGGCGCTTGGCGCGCAGCGCGCGGACCATCGCGGGGCCATCCATCGTCGGCATCACGACATCGCTGATGATCAGATCGACCTCGGCCATTTGCGCAAAGCGTTCGAGACCTTCCTCACCCTGCGACGCGGTGACGACGGTATAGCCTGCGCGGGTCAACGCGCGTTCGGCCACCGCACGCACCATATCCTCGTCCTCGACGAGCAGGATCGTGCCGCTGCCCCACTGGCTTTTCTTGGGCTTCGGCGGCGGCGCAGCCGCGGTCGGCGTCTCGCTGCCGCTGCGATGGATCGGCAGGTAAATGGTAAAGCTGGTCCCCTGCCCCGGCTTGCTGTCGGCAAAGATGAAGCCCGCCGATTGCTTGATGATGCCGTACACCGTCGACAGTCCGAGCCCCGTTCCCTTGCCGACATCCTTGGTGGTGAAAAAGGGTTCGAAAATCTTGGGCAGCACATCGGGCGCGATGCCGGTGCCGGTGTCGCTGACCTTGAGCGCGCAATAATCGGCGGGGGGCATGAATTCATTGCCCATCTGGCGCACGTCCGCCGCCGACACGGGATAGGTTTCGATCGTCAGCGTGCCGCCGCCCGGCATCGCGTCGCGCGCGTTGACCGCCAGGTTGATGATCACCTGTTCCAGCTGCCCCGGATCGGCGCGCACCGCGCCTAGGCTGCGACCATGATGGACCGCCAGCTGCACCGTTTCGCCGATCAGCCGCTTCAAGAGGTGCGAGACCTCTGAAATCACGTCGGGCAGCTGCAGGATCTGCGGCCGCAACGTCTGCTGCCGCGAAAAGGCGAGCAATTGCCGCGTCAGGCTGGCGGCGCGGTTGGCGTTGCTGCGGATCTGCTGGATGTCGTCATAGTCGCTGTCGCCCGGCGTGTGGCGCATCAGCATCAGGTCGCAGGCGCCGAGCACCGCGGTCAGGATATTGTTGAAGTCGTGCGCGACGCCGCCCGCGAGCTGGCCGACCGCCTGCATCTTCGACGCCTGCGCGACCTGACGCTTCAGCCGCGATTCCTCGCTCGAATCCTTCAGGCTCAGCAGCACCGCTGCCTCACCGAGCCCGCGCACCCCGACGACGCGCATCGACACCGGCTCGCCGCTTTGCCCCGCCAGCCGGATCGACAGGTCGCCGCCGACCTGCTGCCCGCTGCTGTGGCGGCGGATCATGTCGGCGAGTGGCCCCTTGTCCTCGCCCACCACAATGTCGCCGGGGTAGCGCGGCATCTTGCCCTCGCCCAGATTGGCGGCGCGCACAAAGGCGCGGTTCATGTACAGGAAGCGCCCGTCGCGATCGACCATCGCCAGCCCGAAGGGAAGCAGCGACAGCAGGGTTTCGACATAGGTCTGCGCGGTGCCGCGATCGGTCGGCCCCATTTCCTCGTCGAGCATCGCGAGCAGCACCGGCGTATTGCTGTCGGCCGGGGCCAGCGGGATTTGCAGCATCCGTACCGGGGTCGCGCGGTCGCCCTCGCGCGCGAAATAGAGCGCCCCGCCGTCGTCGATGCGCAGCATCGGGGCAACATCGCGGCCGGCGTAATGACCGGCGTCATCTTCGCCCAGCGCGCGGAGCAGAAAGGCCTGATTGGCGACGCGCAGCCGCCCCTCGGCATTGACCAGCGCCGCCATTACCCCGGCGTGGCTCAAGGTCCGGCCCGCGGGGCCATCGAGATGCCGGGTGATTTCAGAGGCGAGATCGAGTCGTTCGAGCGCCGAAAAGCGCCACACGAGATAATCCTCCGCCTGACCGGTGCGCGTCACCTGCGCGCGCAGTTGCAGATGGCCGATCGCCAGATCGTCGGCGCGCCCCTCGCCGTCGCGCCACGCGATGCGACCGGCATTTTTAAGCAGCTCGGCGCCGCGTCCTTCGAATGGCAGCCCCGGCGGGGTCACGAAGCCGCCCATCCAGGTGCCGAACAGGTCGTTGGCGCACACCATCCGCCCGGCCCGGTCGGTGACCGCGATCGCGACATCGTCGTGATTGACCGCCTGGCGCAGCATCGTCCAGTCGGGCGCTACCGCCTCGCCCGCCACGGTTGCAGGAAAAAGGCGCCGCGCGAGCAACACGCCGCCGACCGCAACCGCCAGCCCGGCGACGAAACCGGCAGCAATCACCGCGTCGCGCGTCGCCCAGAACAGGAGCAAAGTCGACAGCAGCGCCAGCCCGCCGAGTATGGCCATATCGACGCGCGACAGGCCCGGCGGCACCGACAGCGGACCAGCGGAGCCCACCCCCCTGCCGATATCGGAATCAGCGGAAGGCAGGCTCGTCGCGGTCAATGACAGTCTTTCTTATCGGTGCATCACCAGATGCGGACGCGGTCTTTCGGCGCCAGATACAGCTTCTGGCCTTCCTTGATCTGATACGCCTTATACCACGGGTCAAGGTTGCGCGAGACCCAAGTCCGCTGGATCGAGGGCGAATGCGGATCGGTCGTGATGCGCTGCGACAGATTCTGGTCGCGGTAGTTGCGCCGCCACACCTGCGCCCAGCCGAGGAAGAAGCGCTGGTCGCCGGTCAGCCCGCCCAGCACCGGCGCTTCCTTGCCGCCGAGCGACGCCTTGTACGCGTCATAGGCGACGGTGAGGCCCGCGAGATCGCCGATGTTCTCGCCCAAAGTGAAGGTCCCGTCGAGCTTTTCGCCGGGCAGCACTTCATAGGCGTCATATTGCGCAATCAGCGCCTTGCCCGCGGCCTCGAACGCCGCGACGTCGGCGGGCGTCCACCAGTCGGCGAGCTTTCCGGTTTCGTCATATTTGGCGCCCTGATCGTCGAAATGGTGGCTGATTTCATGACCGATCACCGCGCCGATGCCGCCATAGTTGATCGCCGGGTCGGCGTGCGGGTCGAAAAAGGGCGGCTGCAGGATCGCGGCGGGAAAGACGATCTCGTTCATGCCAAAATTGGCATAGGCGTTCACCGTCATCGGGGTCATGCCCCATTCCCAGCGGCGGATCGGTCCGCCGAGGCGACTGATATTGTCGTCGTGCGCGAACTGGTTCGACCGCAGCGCGTTGCCGAACAGGTCGTCGGCCTTGATCTCGAGCTTGCTGTAATCCTTCCACCGGTCGGGATAGCCGATCTTGGTGGTGAAATTCGCCAGCTTCTGCTTTGCCTTCACCTTGGTCTGCGGCTGCATCCACGCGAGGCCGTCGATGCGACGCCCCATTGCGGCGAGGACATTCCTGACGAGTTCATCCATCGCCGCCTTGGTTTCGGGCGGGAAATATTTGGCGACATAATCCTGCCCGACGGCCTCACCGAGGTTGCCGGTGGTGAAATCGACCGCGCGCTTCCAGCGTTCCTGCATCTGCGGTGTGCCCGACAGCGCGGTGCCATAGAAGGAGAAGGCCTCCTGCGCGAACTTGTCGGGCAGCACGCCCGAAAAGCCGTCGAGGCTGCGGATCATCAGTATGTCGCGCAGCACCGCGATCGGCGCATCGGCAAGCAATTTTGCCTCGCCGGTGAAGGCGCTCGGCTGCGACACCAGCAGTGCATCTTCGGTCACGCCGATACCGCGAATGAAGGTCGCCCAGTCAAAACCCGGCGCTGCGGCGGCCAGCTCGGCGATCGTCATCTTGTTATAGACTTTGGTCGCGTCGCTGCTGTCATTCTTGTCCCAATGGACGGTCGCGATCTGCTTTTCGAAATCATAGATCGCCTTGGCGCGCGCCGCGGCATTGGCCTCGCCCGCCAGCGTCAGGACATTTTCCAGATGCTTGAGGTACGCGGCTTGCAGCTTCGCGTTGCGCTCATTGTCCTTCAGATAGAAATCGCGGTCGGGCATGCCGATGCCGCCCTGAAACATCGTGTAGATGTACACTTCGGGGTTCTTGTCATCCTGCCCCACGAAGCCGCCAAAGAAATGCTGGACGCCGTTGCGGTCAGCTTCGGCCAGCAGCGCCGCGAGCCCCGCCTTGTCGACGGCGCGGATCTTGGCAAGCCACGGCTGGATCGGCGCCAGCCCCTTGGCTTCGACCGCCGCGCCATCCAGATAGGCGGCATAGTTGCGGCCGATCATGCTGTTCGGATCGCCCTTCGCGGCGTCGAGGATTTCGCGGGTACGCACCTGCGACAGGTCGCCGAGCGCGGTGAACATGCCATAGTTCGACTTGTCGGCGGGAATCGCGGTGTTCTTGGCCCAGGTGCCGTTGGCATAGGCATAGAAATCGTCGCCGGGCTGCACCGACGTGTCCATGCCCGCGGTGTCGAAGCCAAAGGTGCCGAGTTCGGGCTTGGCCGCGCTTTCGGTGGCGGGCGCCGTCGCGGCCTTTTCCTTGGCCGCGGCGGGAAGCGCCGAAATCAGCATCGCGCCAAGCGCGGCGGTCGCCATCAGGCGCGACGAAACATGCGAAAACATCATGATAGTCCCCAGTTCTCAAAATGACGCGATGATGTGCGGCGCATTGGCGGGGCGCAGCATCGCAATGGGACAGCTATACGACGGCGGGCGCGCCGTTCAACCGGCGGGGGTGTCGCTGGTCGATGCCTCATGTCGTTGGTCGCGTGCCCGCTGCAATTTGCGCCGCCAGCGCAGGCGAATCCAATTGTCCCAGAACACCGACGCCAGAACATAGCCCAGCGCCGCCGACACCAGCGAAATCACCAGCAGCCCGCCCAGCATCGCCGGAGCCGCGTCCGAAAAGGCCCAGCGCGCCCATTCGCCCGCCGACGCGCCATGCTCGATCATCGCCGAAAAGGTGGCGCTGTTGGCTTGCAGGCCGAACAGCCAGTCGCCGAGCCACACCGACGCCAGGATGATGAACGGCGTCGTGACCGGGTTCGACAGGAACGTCATTGCGGCGCCGATCGGAATATTGGCGCGGACGGGCAGCGCCAGCAGTGCGACCCCCAATATCTGGATACCCGGGATCAGAAAGAATATCCCGACGAACAGCCCCAGCGCGGTACCGCGCGGTACCGAGGTGCGGGTAAAGCGCCACAAATGGCTGTGCGCAACGCGGTGCGCAAACGGCTTGACGAAGCGGCTGGCGAGCAGCTCCTCGCGCGTCGGCGAGTTGCGGCGGATCCAGTTCATCACCGCCGCCTTGTCCTTGGGCTTGCCGCCGCTCACCCGCGCTCTTTCATCAGACGCTGCTTGTCGCGCTTCCAGTCGCGTTCCTTGATCGACTCCCGCTTGTCATGCGCCTTCTTGCCCTTGGCGAGCGCGAGTTCGACCTTGGCGCGGCCGCGGCTGTTGAAATAGACCGACAGCGGGACCAGCGTCATGCCCTGCCGCGCGACGGCGGCGTACATCTTGTTGATCTCCCTGCCGCTGAGCAGCAGCTTGCGCGGGCGCTTGGGTTCGTGATTGTGACGGTTGCCGTGGCTGAATTCGGGGATGTTGCTGTTGATCAGCCACACCTCGCTGCCCTTCACCTCGGCATAGCTTTCCGCAATCGTGCCTTCGCCGAACCGTAGCGATTTGACCTCGGTCCCCTGCAGCGCGATCCCCGCCTCGAACACCTGTTCGATGGCAAAGTCAAAGCGCGCGCGCCGGTTTTCGGCGACGATCTTTTTCTTGTCGAATTCGGCGGCGGACTGCGGACGGGCCATGACGTAACCTAAATCACTCCTGCCGCGGACAATGCGGCATCGACGGCGGCGCGCGACGCATCGTTCGCCGGAATGATAGGTAAGCGCACTTCGGGCGAAAACCAGTCGTGGACGCGCGACAGCGCATATTTGACCGGCCCCGGCGACGTATCGGAGAACATCGCCTGATGCAGGCCGAACAGCCGGTCGTGCAGCGTCAGTGCGCGCGCCCAGTCTGCAGCAGCACAGGCCACGGCAAAATCGGCGCACAGGCGCGGCGCGACATTGGCGGTGACCGAGATACAGCCGACGCCGCCCAGCACCGCGTGCGGCAGCCACAGGTCGTCGTTGCCGCTGAGTTGGCAGAAGTCTTTGCCCGCCCCGGCGCGGTGCATCGTCACCCGCGCCAGATCGCCGCTGGCATCCTTGATCGCGACGACCGAGGGGATTTCGGCAAGCTTGCACAGCGTTTCCGCGCTGATGTCGGCGACGGTGCGACCGGGGACATTATAGACGACGATCGGCAGGTCGCTGGCGTCGGCCAGCGCCTCAAAATGCGCGATCATCCCGGCCTGACTCGGCCGGTTGTAATAAGGCGCGACGATCAGCGCCGCCGCCGCCCCGGCGGCCTGCGCGTAACGCATGTGGCGAACCGCGGTCGCGGTGTCGTTCGATCCGCAACCCGCTATCACCGGCACGCGCCCCGCCGCCGCCTGGATGCAGCTGTCGATCACCTGATAATGTTCGTCGAACCCCAATGTCGGGCTTTCGCCGGTCGTCCCGCAAGGCACGAGCGCGCTGGTGCCTTCATGGATCTGCCAGTCGACCAGCCGCGCGAACGCCGACGCGTCGAACGCCCCATCGCGAAATGGCGTCACCAAGGCGGGAATAGACCCCGAAAACATGCCCCGCTCCTTTACAAAAACACGGGCCAGCCGGTAGAGTCCCGACGGCGCGCCGCTAATGGACGCCTATTCAGCGCCCCGCAAGGAGTTTGCCACTAACATGGCCGCCATGATTACGCTGCCCCGAATTTCTCGTCTGGCCCTGGCCTTTGCGCTGCTCGTCCCGACCGCCGCTCAGGCAAGCGAGCTGACCCCCGAACAGATGCAGTGGTATCGCGCGCAAATGGGCCTCGCCTCGACATCGGGACCGCCGCCAGCGACCAGTTCGGTCGGCGATGCGGTGATGGAATGGCGCCGCCTGACCGCCAACACCGGCGCCTCGTTCGATCAGCTGTCGCGCTTCCTGATGGCGAACAAGGGTTGGCCCGACGCCGACAAGATGCGCGTCCGTGCCGAAAAGGCAATCGCGATCGACAGCTTCGACCCCGCGCGCACCCTCGCCTATTTTCAGGCCTATCCCCCGCAGACGCCCAGCGGGCATCTGCGCCATGCGATGGCACTGAACGCATCGGGACGCCGTGACGACGCCAATGCCGCTGTGCGCCGCGCCTGGACCGGCGGAGCGCTCGACGAATATGAGGTCAGCCGCGCGCTCAGCCTGTTTCCGGGCGCGCTGTCGGTTGCCGACCATGACGCGCGGATGGACCGGCTGCTGTGGTCGGGCGCCACTGGCGCGGCGAGCCGCCAGCTCGCCTATACCTCGCCCGAACGGCGCAGCGTCTTTGCCGCGCGCCTCGCCATGCGCAGCAGCGCGGTCGACGCGGCGTTCCAGGCGTCGGCGGTCGAAAGCGCCAACCCGTCGCTGGTCCGCACTGACGCCGGGTACATCACCGACAAGGCGACCTGGCTGCGCCAGACCGGCCGCGTCGGCGAAGCGCGCGCGCTGCTCGCCGCACCGCGCTCGCTGGCCAAAGCGCCGACCGATCCCGAGGAATGGATCGAAACGCTGCTCACCAATGCGCGGCAGGCCGACAGCGGCGGCGACAAGCTGACCGCCTATAATATCGCGCGGCAGATCGACGACGCGTTCCCGCCGGGAACGGTGATCCGCGAAACCCCGCTCGCCGTCCGCGACGATTATACGTCGCTGGCGTGGCTCGCCGGACAGCTGGCGTACAAGGATTTGCGCCGCCCAGCCGACGCGGTGCGGCTGTACCGCGCCTATGGCGAAGCCGCACGATCGGCGCAGACGCGCACCAAGGGGTTCTACTGGGCCGGCCGCGCCGCGCTTGCCGCCGGGGACCGATCGACCGCGGAAGCGCATTTTGCCGACGCCGCGCAGCATTACGACCAATTTTACGGCCAACTCGCGCTCGAACGGCTGGGCCGTCCGCAGCCCAAGCCGACACCCAATCCCACGATTCGCGTCAGCGATGATGAAAAGCGCACCTTTGCCGACGACCGGCTCGTCCGCGCCGCGCGTGCGCTCGGCGAAATTGGCGCGTGGCGCGAACAGACTTTGTTCCTGCGCGCGCTGTCGCAAAAAGCCACCTCGCCCGCCGACCATGTCCTCGCCGGGCAATTGGCGTCGCAGATCGGCCGCCCCGACCTCGGCGTGATGATCGGCCGCAGCGCACAGGCGAACAGCCTCGATGCGGTCGAGGTCGCGGGCTTCCCGACCGTCCGCGTGCCCGCGGGGCACGAAGGCAACTGGACCTTCATCCACGCGATCACCCGGCAGGAAAGCCAGTTCGACCGGCAGGCGATCAGCCATGCCGGGGCGCGCGGCATGATGCAATTGATGCCCGGCACCGCGAACGAAGTCGCGGGCAAGCTCGGTCTTTCCTACACCCGCGACCTGCTCACCACCGACACCAATTACAACATGACGCTGGGATCGACCTATTTCCAGCAGATGCTGCGTTATTATGGCGGCAGCTATCCGCTCGCGGTCGCCGCCTACAACGCCGGTCCCGGCAATGTGAACAAGTGGCTGCGCGCCAATGGCGATCCGCGCACCGGATCGATCGAAATGCTCGACTGGATCGAGGCGATTCCGATCTTCGAGACCAAAAATTACGTGCAGCGCGTCCTGGAAAATGCGGTCGTTTACGACACGCTGCAACCCGGCAAGACGATGCCGCAGGCGCCGCTCAGCTTCTACCTCGGCAAACGCACGCCGGGATAAGGCCGCGTGGCGGGGGAACGCAGCAACATTATCAGCCCTGCGGGCTTTGCCGCGCTGCGCGCCGAGTATGACGCGCTGCTCGGCGACGAGCGGCCAAAACTGGTCGACGTGATCAGCTGGGCGGCGGGCAATGGCGACCGCAGCGAAAATGGCGACTATATCTACGGCCGCAAGCGCCTCCGCGAAATCGACCGGCGGCTCTCATTCCTCGCGCGCCGGATGAAGGCGGCGCGCGTCGTCGATCCCGCCGAGCAGCCCGACAAGAGCCGCATCTGGTTCGGCGCCACCGTCGAACTCGCCGACGACGACGATGCGCGGCGCACCGTCACGCTGGTCGGCGATGACGAGGCCGAGGCGGGCGACGGCCGGATCGGCTGGAACAGTCCCCTCGCCCGTGCGCTGCGAGGCGCGGCGGTAGGCGATTTGCGCGTCGTCCAGCTGCCGTCGGGGCCGAAAGAGTGGGAGGTGATGGCGATCCGCTATCCCACATTGAAGCCTTCTCCCCTCGCGGGAGAAGGATAGGCAGCCTTAGCGCGAAGCGCTTAGGCGGACTTGGATGAGGGGGCTGCGAGCCCCAGGCTCGCGCGGTCCTTTGGACCGCATACCCCTCACCCAGCTACGACTAGGCGGCAAAGCCGCCAAGTCTTCGCAACCCTCTCCCGCAAGGGGAGAGGGCTTTTTGTCACTCCCCGATCCCCGCAATCAACGCCCGCTGATCCTTGCGCAGTTCGGGCAGCGCGCGCGCCAGCTTCGCCCAATGCGCTGCCTCCTTCGCATCGGCCGTAACGCCGACCCCCTTGGCATATGCATCGGCCAGGATCGCCCGCGATCCCGCAAAGCCCGCGCGCGCCGCAACGCTGCAATCCTCGATCGCCCCGGCCAGCGTCTTGGCGGCAAAATGCGCCTCGCACAGCCAGTGATTGCCCTCGGGATTGCCCGCCGCCGCAATCGTCCGCAGCCGTGCAAGATTGGCATCGCGGGTGTCGGCGAAATAGGTCAGCGCAAAGATGGCCGCCGGATGCCCTTTCTCCGCCGCCTCGGCATAAAGCGCTTGCGACCGCGCGAAATCGGCGGGGCCAAAGGTTCCCGCCGCCAGCCGATACGCCAGATGCGTCTTTGCTTTCGAGAAGCCCGCGTTCGACGCCGCGACATACAGATCATAGGCGCGCTTGACGTCGGCCGCCGACGGATCATTTTCCAGCAGCAGATAGGCGAGTTCCTGCTGCCCCGCCGGAAACCCCTGCGCCGCCGATGCCTCCAGATACGTCCGCGCGCGCGGCAGGTCGCGCTTCACCCCGACCCCCAGCGAGAACATATATCCCACCAGCTGCTGCGCCAGCGGATGCCCGCCGTCGGCCAGCCGGACCAGCTCGGCGGCCGGATGGCGCGACAGCACGTCGGCGATCAGCACCGGCTCATCCTCGATCGCCAGCCGGTCGAGCGAAATGTCGGCGAGCGGGTCGGTCGCCGCGCTTCGCGCGGCGGCGGCCGCCTGCCCCTTCGCCGGGAGCGGAACGATCGCCACCGCCGACGTCGGACGGGCGGGCGCAGCCGCCGGAACCTCGGGCGGCGCGACCAGATAATAATCGTCGAACCAGCTGCCATAATGAAACGGCTGCTGCGGCCCCAGCTCCATACCATGTGTGCGCTTGTAAACTTCGCGCGATACGATCTTGAAATAATCGGATATTTCTAGGCCCGGAATGGCCAGTTCCTTGACCACCGCCGCGGCAAACGGGCTGACCGGCGATCCGACCGGCGCAAAATCCAGCGCGGGCCGCCCCTTCGCGGTCGAATAGAAAACCGCGCCTTGGCCAATATCGAGCAGCCCCAGCGGGGCCGAGGCCGCTTCGCCCGCGGCGACATTGACGTCCTCGATCCGCACCACCGGCTCGGCGGTGCGGCAGGCATCGACGAACAGCAAGGTAAAGGCGCCCGTCGGCACGACCCGCTTCACCGCCGCCTCGATCGACAGGTAGCGCTTTTCGACATCGGCACGCCGCGCCGCGGGCGGCGCCTCCATCGGGACCAGCCAGTTGCGCCCGCCATATTCAAAGCCGTGCCCGGCATAATAGATGATCACCGACTTCGCCCCCGCTGCCTCGGCGGCAAAGCGCGTCAGCGCGGTGTCGAGCGTTGGCATATCGGCGTTGCGCACGATGCGCGGCGAAATCCCCGCCCTGGCAAAAGCGTCGCAGACATAATCGATGTCGTTGACCGCATTTTTCAGCGACGGCCATTCCCAGTCATTATAGGCGCTGTTGCCGATCAGCAGCGCGACGCGATCGCCCGCGAGCGGCGCGGTGCCGCAGGCGACAGGCTGGGCGGCGGCGATCGGCGTGGTCGCAATCGCAACAAACAGCGCCGCCAACACCGCCGCCAAACGTGCCTGAATCGCCATCCTTGCCCCTATCCGCCCCGGGCCTGCGCCCCTATGAAAGTGGCGGAAATCTGCGCAACTTTACGCTGAAAATCGCATCAATTCCCGCTTTCGCGCACCCATGTCACCGATGGTAAGTGACGCGGACAATGTAGGAAAGCGGAAAGTCGCGGCTGTTCAGGGTTGCAGCAGCGCCGGGACGATCCAGATCGCCGAGAGGACGATCACCACCGCGATCAGCGAAAAGGCCAGCACATAGCGGACATTGTGGCCCTTGACCCCGCCGCTGGCTTCGGTCTCGGTCACTTCGACATGGTCATCGACGACTTTCATGGTGCGTTTCCCTTTCAACTGGTCCGATATAGAACGCGGGCGGCGCACGGGCGTTCCGTGCACCGCGTTGGGGAGAATGTTGCCAGAGGGTCTGTAAGCCGGGTTCTGTCCACCCCGTTTCCGGGGATGGGCGATCATTCCTCTAGGCGAATGGTTACCCATACGCTCAAGCAGTCAACCCGGACGGCGGGGCCGGAACCAGCCCTGGAATTGCTCCCGTGCCATCCCTATTCGACCTTGCTCCCGGTGGGGTTTGCCGTGCCGCGTCCGTTACCGTCCGCGCGGTGCGCTCTTACCGCACCCTTTCACCTTTCGCCGGGCCAAAGCCGTGGCGGTTTGCTCTCTGTGGCACTTTCCCTGAACCGGTCCTTCGGACCGGCCCGCCGGACGTTATCCGGCACCGTGATTTCCGTGGAGCCCGGACTTTCCTCCCCCGGCAGGATACCCCACCGGCGGCGATCGCCCGACCCTCTGGCAGCGGCGAGTATAGCGCGGATGAAGAGCGATGACGAGCGATTGTGGAGAGGGGCGGTTTGGGGTTGTTTTAAGCCATTCCCCTCCCTTTTAGGGAGGGGTTAGGGGTGGGTGCGAGCGAAGGGAACCGAGGCGGAATGCCGCCTTCGGCGGCTACCCACCCCCAGCCCCTCCCTAAAAGAGAGGGGAGAAGACATGTCCGCTTCCGGTCGCTTCCGGTCATTCGTTCTGGATCGGCGGCAACGTCCGAAATGGGTGGTGCCAGCTTCGTCATCCCGGACTTGATCCGGGATCCACGACGACAGTGCAGCTATAGATCCCGGATCAAGTCCGGGATGACGATGTAGAATGAGAATCCTCCCTGTGGCGAAGCCATTGGGAGGGGGACCGCTCGCGAAGCGAGGGGTGGAGGGGCGACTACGGTAGCGCCAAAGCCCCTCCGTCAGCGCTTCGCGCTGCCACCTCCCCATCGCTGCGCGACAGGGAGGATCGACGGCTTACCTCGCCCGCTTACGGTCCCTTCCAGCTCAAAAAATCCCTTTCAGCAGCCGCCCGGGATTGCGCCGCAACGCGGCCTCTTCGTTCGCCATATAGTGGAATATCCCTTTCAGCGCCTGTTCGGTCACCGATCGCGTCAACCCGTCGCGCGTCAGCCCCGCCGACGCCATCAGCGAATTGCCCTTCGCCAGCTGGTCGAGCTGGCGATAGGCGCCGACATTTTCCAGCGCCGATCCGACCAGCGGCGACACCTTGCCAAACAAAGTATCGCCCGCACTCGTCTGCAGATAGCGCGTGGCGCCGTCCTGCTTGCTCACCAGCGCGGGCGCGTCGGACCAGCGTAGATTGTCGATCGCCGACCGAAAGATCGGCTTGGCCTCGCCCGCCGCCCTGCCGCCGGCATCGTTCAGGCTCTTGGTCAAATTGGTGGTCAGCCCCAGCTTGTCGCCGACGCCGAACAGCTTGGACGCCAGCTTGCCGCCCGCACCCGGCAACAAGATGCGCACCGCGGTGTCGCGATAGAAGGCGCCCGGCTGCGCCAATTTGTCGAGCGCGCCGTCGGATGCGCCGCCGATCAGCCCCTTGACCCCGCTGCTCGGCAATTTCGCCAGCGCCCATGGCGCCTGCGCCAACGCCGCCATCCCGACCGCCCCCGCAAGCAGCAACCGCCGTGCGATCATCACATCGTTCGATTCCATCGCGCGGCTCCCCTGTTGGTGGTTCGGGGGCAACCCTAACAGCAAACAGGCTGCCGCCATAGGGTGAGCGGTGTTCAGCAGGGTCTGGTGGCGAATGGCGCCTTTGGGGTGGAAAGCGGTGTTTGGCCTGTCTATCGTTGCCTCATGCCGTTTGCCCGAAAGATTATTCTGCACGTTCCAGTATCGGATGAAGCGCTGCTAGACGGATTCGTCGAGCAGTGCCTCATCGACGACGTTTCACTCGTAGCTGTTGTTGGCCCGGGTTGTGAGAGAATTGAGGAAATTATTGACGAAATCGTAGTGGGCGAAGGCAACGATCAGAACCGCTTCCTGTGCACGACTTCGCATCCGAACGATCCATTTGATGACGTGTTGAATATGGCAGAGACTTGGGAGTTTGAACGCGGCGATCCTGTGCAACAGGTCCGTCTTTAGACGTCCGCTTCCGGTCGACTTCTGTCGCTCCCGACCTCTTGTCTTCCGTCATCCCGGCCTACGCCGGGATGACGATGACATAAATGTCGTGCTTTGACCGTTTCCACCCCACCGCCATCACCCAGCGGACGACAATCACCCGCCCGCGCAACCCTCACGCTGCCATCCGCAGCCGGTTCCGTCCCTCGCGCTTTGCGGTGTACAGCGCCTTGTCGGCGCGCTGGAGCAGGTCTTCGATGCTGGCCTCGCCCGCATAGACCGCCAGCCCGATGCTGACCGTCACCCTGGGCAGGCCCGCCACCGCGCCTTCGGCGTCGGCGTGGACCGCCTTGCGCACCCGTTCGGCGACCAGTTCGGCTGCCAGCGCGCTGCGGCCTTGCAGCACGCAGACAAATTCCTCGCCGCCATAGCGCCCGACCATGTCGTCGTCGCGCAGCGATGCCTTGGCGCGCTGGCCGACGCGGCGGATCACTTCGTCGCCGGCGGCATGGCCGTGCACGTCGTTGATCGCCTTGAAATGGTCGATGTCAAAGATCGCGACCGCCAGCGGCGCGCCGTCCTGTTCTGCCCGCCGCAGCGCCTGATCGAGGAAGCTCAGCGTGCGGCGCCGGTTGGGCAGCCCGGTCAGCATGTCGGTGTTGGCCACCCGCTCCGCCGCGCTGCGCGCCGATTCCAGGATGCGCGCATTTTCGACCGTATCGGTGACGTCCTGCACCGTCCCGAAAATACCGATCGCCTTGCCGCCGCGACCCATTTCGATCGACCCGTGCGATTTGACATGCCGGATTTCGCCATCGGTCCGCTTTATCCGGCCCTGAAACACGAAAGGCTCGCCCGACCGGACCGCTTCGGCCAAAGTCTTTTGCACCGCCACCCGGTCCTCGGGCAGATATTGCGCGACGCTATATTCGACATCGACCGCGGTGCCGGGTTCCAGCCCATGGACGCGGTACGTCTGGTCCGACCATTGGATCGTCCATTCCGTCAGGTCGACGCGCCAATGCCCGACGAGCGCCGCGGCTTCGGCCTGGAGCAGCCAGCGATTGCTCTGCTCCAGCCGCTTCGCCAGCCGCCGCTGAACGACCAGCAGCGCCGCGAGCGGCAACGCGATGAACAGCATCGTCACCAGATAGAATTGCAGGAATAGCACCTCGACCTTCTGGCTTTCGTTCATCGCCGCGATCGGGCCATGGCCCTGTCCGGTCAGCAGCGACGCGATGAGCGCGACGATCAGCATCCCCGCCGCGGCGCCGAACGGCCCGAGGCGATAGGCGGCGATGATCAACGCGACGCACGGCAGGAAGGTCACGGGAAAGTCGGACTGCGAAAAGGATGCGCCGGTCACGAACGCCGCGACGGTCAGCAGCGCGATCGCTTCGACCTTCATCGCGGTCGGCACCTTGTTCACCGCGTTCGACGCGATCATGCGCGCCAGCATGACGATCGGCGGGGTGACGATCAGCATCCCGAGTGCGACGGTCGTCATCCACGACAGAAAGAAATTGAAGCCATTGCCCGTCAACAGCATCGCGATTCCGGCGCTGGCGGCGCTGGCGGCAAAGGCAGCGGCGCAAAAACGTCCGACCGCCCGGGGGACCATGAACGACATCTCGCCGCGTTCGTGCCGCCGGATCAGCCACAGCGCGATCGTCGCCTCGGCGGCGTTGGCGACCGTATAGGCCGCCGCGGCCCCGGCCCGGATCCCCTCGACCATATTGGCGCCGATGCTGGCCGCGGCCATCGCCAGAAAGGCCGGGATCCGCGCCTGAGTCGGCATCAGCAGCAACAGCGCGAGGAAATAGCCGCTGGGCGGCCAGACGGCGGCGATATTGTCCGCGCCCTTGGTCGCATAAAGCGCCAGGCTGGCGAGCAGAAAATAGCCCGTCGCGGTCAGGAGGAACCAGAAGACCGCCTCAACTCGGGGGGACAGGGGCCGGGTCATCGCCCCAACTAACCGAAAAGAGGGAAAGAAACCGCTAACATATTGCCGCTTGCCTCCCCTTTTGTCGCGCGATCAGGTCGCGTCGGCGCTCAATCGATCCCGCCAAAGGTCAAACCGACCACTTCTTCGACCATCGCTTCGTCCCACTCCAGCCGCCGGTCGAGGATCAGCATCGCCAGCCCGTGAACCAGCGCCCAAGCGTGCAACGCCGCTCTATCGGGGTTTTCGACCCCCGGCAACGCTTCGCCGACGCCCGCCCGCAGCAGGTTATAGGCAACTTCGCCGCCGTCGCCGCCAACATTGGCATGGCGCGCCGACATCTGCCGCGTGAAGCTCAGGCGGAACAATGCGGGCTCGTCGTGGGCAAAGCGCACATAGGTCGTCCCCGTCGCCTTGAACCCGTTGCGCCCGCCGCCAGCTTTCAGCCACGCCTGCGCCTGCCGCGCACCCAGCCGCCGCAGCCCTTCGTCGGCGAGCGCGTCGAGCAACGCCTCCTTGTCCGGGAAATGGCGGTAAAGCGCGGTTGCGCTGACCCCAACGTCGCGCGCGAGCGCCCGCAGGCCCAGCTCGCCGTCGTCGCCCGCTTCCAGTCGTTTGAGCCCCGCGGCGATCACCGCCGCGCGCAAGTCGCCATGATGATAAGCGCCCGCCGCCTTCGCGCCGTCGCTTTTTATGTTGACACTGTTATCTTGATCGATCATGTTGTCACCGTAAACATTCCGAGTCGCGGGCGCAATCCCCTCCACGCCGTGCGGCACTTTCGCCAACATCCGTAAGGAGCAATATCATGGCAAGCAACGTCGAAACCCTGATCCGCGGCGCCGTCGTCAAAGGGATTGGCAAAGTCGCCGATTTCAACCGCAAGCGCCTGCCCCGCCCCACCGACGCGCATCCCTATCTTACCGGCATCCACAAACCGATGACCGAGGAGCTGACGCTGGAGGAACTGCGCGTCGAAGGCGAAATCCCCGCCGCCCTCACCGGCCGCTATCTGCGCAACGGTCCGAACCCCGCGATCGCGCCCGACCCCGCCAGCTATCACTGGTTCACCGGCGCCGGGATGGTCCATGGCATCCGCATCGAAGGCGGCAAGGCCGACTGGTACCGCAACCGCTGGGTGCGCGGCAGCGAAGCGTGCGAAGCGCTGGGCGAAGAACTGCCCCCCGGCCCGCGCGCCGATCGTAACGACGCCCCCAACACCAACGTCGTCGGCCTCGCGGGCCGCACCTTCGCGATCGTCGAAGCCGGCGGCAAGCCGGTCGAGCTCGGCTATGAGCTCAATACGATCGCGCACAACCCGTTCGACGGGACGCTGGTCGGCGCGTACACCGCGCACCCGCACCACGACCCGGTCACCGACGAGGTCCATGCAATCACCTATCGCGGCGACGAACCGAACAAGGTCTGGCACGTCGTACTCGACAAGGACGCCCAGGTCATCCGCGAGGAAGCGATCGCGGTCAGCGACGGTCCGTCGATCCACGACTGCGCGATCACCCGCAATTATGCCCTGGTATTCGACCTGCCCGTCACCTTTTCGATGAAGATGCTGCTCGCGGGCTATCGCTTTCCCTACGCCTGGAACGAAGCGCATCCGGCGCGCGTCGGCCTGCTTCCCCGCAATGGCAGCGGCGACAGCATCATCTGGGTGCCGGTCGAACCCTGCTATGTCTTTCACCCCGCAAATGCCTACGAAACCGCCGACGGCAAGGTGATTGTCGATGTGGTGGCGCATGACACGATGTTCGCAAGCTCGAAACGCGGCCCCGACAGCGAGCGGTCGCGGATGGAGCGCTGGACGATCGATCCGGCGGCGGGCACGACCACCCGCGCGATCATTTACGACCACCCGCAGGAATTTCCGCGTTACGACGAGCGACTGACGACGCAGCCCTATCGATATATTTATTCGGTCGCGCTGCCCGACCACGCGACGACCGAAATGGAGATCGCCGATACCCGCCTGTTCCGCCACGACCTGCAAAGCGGCACCACCGCAATCCACGATTTCGGCCCCGGCCGCCATCCCGGCGAGTTCGTGTTCGTTCCGCGCAGCAGCAACGGCGCCGAGGATGACGGGTGGCTGATCGGCCTGGTCGTCGACATGAAGGACGAAACGACCGCGCTCGTCATCCTGAACGCCGATGATTTTACTGGGTCACCGCAAGCCGTCGTTCATCTGCCGCACCGGGTTCCGCCGGGCTTTCACGGCAATTGGGTCGCGGACTGACCCCGCCACTACGTGCCAACAGCGCTTCGGTCACGCCGAGCGAGCGTTCATTGTCGACATCGATCGCCGTCGCCCCGTTGCTGACCAGCAGCGGGGCGATTTCGACGTTCATGTGACGCGAAATGCGCGCGAAGATATGGTGGATCGGCCCCAGCCCGAAACGAAAGCGGAGCAGGTTAATGAGCCCGAACGCCTGCATCACCCGCAGCGGCCTTTTGACAAACTGGCCGCCGCCGCGAAATGCCTCGGTCGCCCTGAGCGCGCCGGGGTGGCCGATCCAATAGGCGTTGCAGTTCGACACCGCGACGTCGGAAAATTCGTAGAAGCGCCGCTGCCCCTCCGGATGCACCGCCAGCACATCGTCGCGCCGCGCCAGCGCCACCCCTGCCTCGATGTCGAGCCGCGCGGCTTCGGCGGCAATCTCGGCGATCGTTTCGGGGGTCAGCAGGCAATTGTCGGCGGTCGTGACCAGCAACGGAAAGGCCGCGACGCCCGCGACCGCAAGCACCGAGTCCGCCAGATTGTTCGCCGCCGGGACGATGATCAGGCGCTTGCCCAACGATGCGACGACCGGATCGTCGAGATCGGCCAGCAAATTCACATGATGTGTCGACACGAAAATCTGCCGCGCATCGCTCGCCGCAGCGGCGCTCAGTACATGCGCGATCATCGGCCGCCCCGCCACCGGGACAAGGCATTTGTTGGCGACGCCATGCGCGACGGCCAGCGGATCGGGCGCCCCCGACCGACGCCCCGCGAGGATCAGGACCGCGCCCGTCATGCCGCGTCGCGCCGCGCCATCGCGGGCCCGATCTGGCGGATCATGCTTTCGGCAACGATCGTTTCGACCAGCGCCGCATGGGTGAAGCCCGCAATCACCGCCGAACGCGCGAACAACTTTTCGGACCACAGGTTGCAGTTGAGATTGACCTCGAGCAGCCGGACGTCGCCGGTCGCCTGATCGACGCGAAATTCGAACCGGCCATAATCGAACGGGCGAAACACGTCGGCCATGCGGCGGGTATATTCGGCCACCTGTCGGCTGATCAGCGGATCGTCGAAGCGTTTGATGCAATATCCGACCTGCCCGACCAGATCGCGCTTTTCCTGATAGGTACGCAGCTGCGCCGGGTCGGCCTGCTCGAAAATCATCATCGGCAGCATCGCCGGTTCGCCGTCCACGGTGATCACCGGCACTTCGATGTCGCTGCCGTCGATGAAGGGCTCGACGAGCGCGTCATGGTCGAGCGCGTGGATTTCCGCGATCGAGCGCGCCAGTTCGGTGCGGTCATGCGCATCGCGGACGCCCCATGACGCCGAGCTGTTGTTGGGCTTGATCACCCAGCGCCGCGCGGGCGGACACCGCGCGACATCGACTGGCGCGCCGCGACGGAACAGCGCCCATGGCGCCGTCGGTACCCCGCGCGCCGCCGCCTCCAGCTTGGTCAGATGCTTGTCGTCGGACAGCCCGCGCACGATCGGCGAGGCGCCGAGATAGGGCAGGCCATGCTGGTTGCAGAGCAGGGGCAACAACATTTCCGAATTGAAGAAGCCGCCGCGATTGAGCAGCGGAAAGACGAAATCGGCCGCGGGCCGATCGAACAGCGCGGCATAGCTGTCGGCGATCAGCAATTCGACGCCCAGCCCCTCCAGCGTCTCGCGCATTTCGCGGTGATACAGCGCATGATTGCCGTCGTCGGCGTGCAGTCCGCCGGTCCAGCGGGCGTGTTTGGCGATGAACAACAGGCGCTGTGTTTCGCGCAGGCGATCGGGCAGCCGGGTGGGCGCAAGGTCGGTCGTTTTCATGGGCGCGCCTGACCATGCGGGGGTTGCGCGGTGATGACGAATTGGTGACGATTGATGACCGCGAAATGCAAAAACAGTGTCACACTCGCCAACAAGGCAAGGAAAATCAGTGGATTATGCTTCGCCGTACTAATCTTTCAGCGCAGTGCGGCTGACCGCAAAGCCGATCGCTACCCACGATCAATCGGGCCAGAATCTTCGCCGCGCCGCCCGACCGCCACGGCTCGTCGCGGAAATCCGCGCTTTGGCGCAGCGCTTTTCGAGCGCGGTTCGTTCCTCCTTCACTATGATGAAGAATATCGCCCTCTCCCGCCCCGCCACGAGCGCGATTGCCGCGTTCCTGGTCCTGTCCACCCCCGCCGCTTTCGCACAGGAAGCGCCGACCATCACGATGACCCCGCCGGTCACCGCGCCGACCGCGCCGACGCCGCAAACCCCGCCGACGGTCGCCGAGCCGAGTGCGCCCTCACCGGTCGCTGCACCGCAGGCCGCGCAGCCCGTGGCCCCGGCGCCGGTCATTCGCGTACCGCTTGAAATCGAACCTGCCGAAACCACCCCCGCGCCGCGCGCCGCCGAACGGGCAGAAGCGCCCGCGCCTGCGCGACCCGCACAGCGCGCTCGCTCGGTCGCTGCCGCACCGGTGGCTGATGCGCCGGTCGCGACGCCCGTTGCGGACACCGCTCCGACCGCCGAATTGGCGCCGGTCGCTGCCCCGATGGCGGCGCCTGCCGAAGCGGTGATCGAACCGACATCGACGCCCGCCGAACCTGCACCCGCCGCGAGCGGAGAATTTCCTTGGGAAATCGTCGGCGGGGCCGCCGCCCTGCTGGTGATCGGCGGAGCGGGGCTAGCTTTCGCGCGCCGCCGTCGTCACTCCGCCAACGACATGGCTTATACCGAGGTCGTCCGCGACGCGCCCATCGAGCGGACCGCTGCGAGCGCGCCCATTGCGGGCGAAGGCCAGCAATGGGTAAGCCCGGCCTATGCGCCGCGCACGTCGGAAGTGGCGGCGCCGCGCACGACGCCGGCCTTTGCCGCCGCGCCGAGTGGCAGCATGGGGCGCCATGAAGCGATGGCGATGGCCGGTCCCACCCCCGAAAATCCGTTCGTGACGCTGTCGAAGCGGCTGAAGCGGGGGCGTTTCCTCGATCGCCAGGAACGCATTGCCTATAATGAAACGCTCGGCGCGCAGAAGGATATGACGCGCAAGCCGGTCAGCGCCTGGGAAATCGCCCAGCGCCCCGAACCCGCGATGCAGCAACAGGACGTCCGCCGTCCGGAAGCGGTGCGTCCACGCATGACCACGACGTTCCGTCCGGGTTATTCGAACGGCTGAACCAGTATCTTGCGGCAATCCCTCACCGCACAAAAAAAGGGCGGTGCCTCGCGGCGCCGCCCTTTCTTTTTGTCTGTCACCGGCCGGAATATCCGACCGGATCCGCCAACCGATTACTTCAGTTCGACGGTGCCGCCGGCGGCAACGATCTTGGCCTTCAGCTCTTCAGCTTCAGCCTTGCTCACGCCTTCCTTGAGCGCCTTCGGTGCGCTTTCGACCAGCGCCTTGGCTTCGCCAAGACCCAGGCCGGTGATCGCACGGACTTCCTTAATCACGTTGATCTTGTTGCCGCCGTCACCGGTCAGGATGACGTCGAATTCGGTCTGCTCTTCAGCAGCCGGGCCAGCAGCGGCAGCAGCCGGAGCGGCAGCAACAGCAGCAGCAGCCGAAACGCCCCACTTTTCTTCGAGCATCTTCGACAGGTCAGCCGCTTCGAGGACGGTCAGCGACGACAGTTCTTCAACGATCTTTGCGAGATCAGCCATGTTCATTCTCCATCAGAACCGGGACGCACCCGGCATTAAGTTTCAATAATAGTTCGAAATCACGCTGCTTCTTTGGCGGCATATGCGCCAAAAACCCGCGCCAGCTGGCCAGCCGGGGCTGCGGCGATCTGCGCAACCTTGGTGGCCGGAGCCTGCACCAGACCGATGATCTTGGCGCGCAGCTCGTCGAGCGAGGGAAGCGAAGCCAGCGCCTTCACGCCATCCACGTCGAGCACCACGTCGCCCATGCCGCCGCCAACGATTTCAAGCTTGTCGTTGGTCTTGGCAAATTCCACCGCGATCTTCGCCGCCGCGACCGGGTCGGTCGAGGTTGCAAGCGCGGTGGGGCCGGTCAGCAGTTCGCCGATCCCGCCATAGGACGTGCCGTCGAGCGCGATTTTGGCAAGACGGTTCTTCGTGACGCGAAAATCGGCTCCTGCATCGCGCATCTGCTGACGCAGCACCGTCGACTGGGCGACGGTCATGCCAAGGTTGCGGACGACCACAACCGCGGCAGCTGACGACAGCGTAGCGTTCAGCGAGGATACGGCTTCGGCCTTTTCCGTACGATCCATGCCTATACTCCACTCTGTGCCCGGATCCGCGGGCGCCGAAACGCACGCGCCGCCGGGCGGCTAACACACGCAAAGCCGGTCACGAGCCAAGGCTCACCCGTCATTGCGCAACGATGTCCGAAGGGGTCGGTCAAGACGCGTCGCCTGAACATGCAGGCGGGCGACCGATAAAGACTGTTCCCCGTCTCGGCTGGAAATTAAGCAGGGCAAATCCCCTGCACCAACTGTCTCGGACGGAATTGCCACAGGCGAACCTGCGACAACACGGGGGCGCTAATAGCCGGAAGCCGCCGGAAGTCAAGGCAGCGGGCGGATGTTGACGAAAGTGTCGCACAGCGCGCCGTCGCGAGCTTGCAAAATTCGCATTAAGATATATCTTAGACACATCACGAATCACACAAAGGAAGATTGATGATGTTTTATGCGAAGATTGCGGGCCGCGGCTGCGGCGGGCGGCACGCGATGCACCGCGGCGGCGGACGCGGATTTGGCCATGGTTTCGGGCATGGCTTTGGCGGGCGACGCGGCGGCGGTGGCCGGGGAGAGCGCAGCGGCCGGCAGCGCATGTTCGACAGCGGCGAACTGCGGCTGGTGCTGCTGAAACTGATCGCCGACGAACCGCGCCACGGATATGACCTGATCCGCCAGATCGAGGAGCTGACCGGCGGCGCCTATGCGCCCAGCCCGGGGGTGATCTATCCGACGCTGACCCTGCTCGACGACATGGGCCAGATCGCGGCGCAGCAGAGCGAGGGCGCGAAAAAGCTGTTCGCGATTACCGACGCCGGGCGCACCGAACTGGAAACCCATGCCGACGTTGTCGCCGCGGCGATCGCCCGCCTGACCGCGGTCGGCGAAGAAACGCAGCGCACCGATTCGACGTCGGTCCGCCGCGCGATGGGCAATTTGCGCCAGGTGCTGATGGACCGGCTGAGCGACCGCGACCTCGACAAGGCCGCGCTGCACGACATCGTCGCGCTGATCGACGAAGCCGCGCAAAAGATCGAGCGGCTGTGATGACGGTTAGTGCCACCGCAGCGGTGCCGACCGCGCATGCGAGCAAATATCTGCAACAGCTGTGCAAGCATTGGCAGCATAATCTGCCGGTCGCCTTCACCGCCGAGCACGGGACGGTGACCTTTCCCATGGATGCGCGCGGAGCCGACTGGCCGGGCGACGGCCTGGTCACCTTCGACGCGGGACCGGACACGCTTTCGGTCCGCATCGACGCCAGCGTCGAGGGACAGCTCGAAGGATTGAAAGGCGCCGTCGCACGCCACCTAGACCGCTTCGCGTTCCGCGAGGCGCCGCTGCCTTTCGACTGGCGGGCGGACTGATCGCGGCCGCTCTCATTCGTCGTCATTGCGAGGAGCCGAAAGCGACGCGGCAATCCAGAGCACGCGTAAACCGCTCTGGATTGCTTCGCTTCGCTCGCAATGACGAGCAAAAAATGCGATTTATCGTTTTTCAATATTATTGATTGACGATAAGATCGAATCAGAATATATCGTTCTTCGATAACCACCATATTGGAGAACGATATGCCTACGACCAACCCCACCCTGTTCCGCGCCACGCACGGCCTGCTCTGGCTGATGCTGGCGCTGGTCGTCGCCGCCGCGCTCGTCGTCGCCGGCGTCGCCATCGCGCTGGTCGTCGCCTGGCCCGACGTGATGGCCGAAATTCGCACCATGCCCGAATTTGTCGACGTCACGACAATCCGCTTTCCGCTGGGCATCCTGATGCTGTTGCTGATCGCGGTGCTGGGCGTTGCCGCCTATATCCTGCGCCAGTTGCAGGCGCTGGTGACCAGTGCGTCGCGCGATCCCTTCATCATCGACAATGCGGCGCGGCTGCGGCGGATCGGCTGGTCGCTGGTGACCATCCAGGTGCTGGCCCTGCCCGTCCACTGGACCGCGGCCAACATCGCCAGGGCCGGGAGCGAATTCAGCCAGATGGGCGGCCTTTCGATTGGCAGCCTGCTGTCGATCCTGCTCGCCTTCGTCCTGGCGGCGGTATTCGAACAGGGCGCCGCGATGCGCGGCGAGCTGGAAGGAACGGTGTGATGGCGATCGTCGTGAAACTGGATGACCTGCTGCACGCCAAGCGGATGACGCTGACCGACCTGTCCGAGCGGATCGGAATCACCCTGGCCAATCTGTCGATCCTGAAAACCGGCAAGGCAAAGGCGATGCGCTTTTCGACCCTGGAGGCGATCTGTACCGAGCTGGAATGCCAGCCGGGCGACCTGTTGGCGTTCGAAACCGAACGCTGACCGCGCCGCCAGCCAGACCCTTGACCCCGCTCCGCCCCCGGTCGGAGCGGGGTTTCTTCGTCTTGGAAGCGGAACGCGAATCTGCGATCGTGCGTTGAACGAGGCAGCGGATCTGCGCCGCCTTTTTCGCAACCGACGAAAGGAAAATCTGTGACCGATGCCCAAGGGCTGCTGTGCCCGACCTGCCGCGTGAATCTGACGATGTCCGAGCGACAGGGAATCGAGATCGATTATTGCCCGCAATGCCGCGGCGTGTGGCTGGACCGCGGCGAGCTCGACAAGATTATCGAGCGCAGCGAAGCCGCCGCCCCTGCCCCGCGCGCGTCGACCACGCCGCCACCCCAGCCGTCCTATCAGCAGCCGCCGCAATATCGCGAGCATGGCCATGACGACCGCTATTATGGCGGCAAGCCGTACAAGAAGAATTACAAGAAGAGTTTCCTGAGCGAATTGTTCGATTGAATGAATAATCCTCCCTGTGGCGAAGCCATGGGGAGGGGGACCGTCGCCGCAGGCGATGGTGGAGGGGCGGCGACGTTGGCGCCAACGCCCCTCCGTCAGCGCTTCGCGCTGCCACCTCCCCATCGCTGCGCGACAGGGAGGAGCTTCGTCAGCCCACCACGGCATTCCGCCGGGCATAGAGGAAATAAACCCCCAGCCCGGCGACGTTCCACACCAGGAACCACAGCTGCGTCTGCATCGGCAGGCTGAAGAACAGATAGATGCAGCCGACGATCGCGCCGAGCCCGATCACCCATGGCATCGGGGCGCGGAAGGTGCGCGGGGCGTCGGGGGCGCGAACGCGCATGATCAGCATGCAGATGGCGACCGCAGTGAACGCCGCCAGCGTGCCGGCATTGGCGAGCGCCGCCAGTTCGCCGAGCGGGATGAAGCCCGCGAGCACCGCGACGACGATTGCGGTGAAGATCGTGATCCGCACCGGCGTGCCACGCGCCGACAGTCTGGCAAGGCTGGCGGGGAGCAGCCCGTCGCGCGCCATGGTGAAGAAGATGCGGCTTTGGCCATAGAAGAAGGCGAGGATCACGGTGGGCAGCGCAATGATCGCCGACACGGCCAGATATTGCGCCGCGAGCGGGCTGCCGAGTTCGCGGAGGATCAGCGCCAGCGGTTCGGGGCTGTTGGCAAAGCGGGTGTAGGCGATCGCGCCGACCGCCGCGACCGCGACCGCAATATAGATGACGACGCAAACGAACATCGACCCGACGATCCCGATCTTGAGATCGCGGTCGGGGTTGCGCGTTTCCTCGGCCGCCGTGGCAATGGCGTCAAAGCCGTAAAAGGCGAAAAAGATGATCGCAGCGGCGGCCATGATTCCGCGCTCGACCCCGTCGGGGCCCATATGCTTGGTGAAGCCATAGGGGCTGAACGGTTCGAGATTGGCGGCGTTGAACGCGGGGAGCGCGACGGCGACAAAGATCACCAGCGCCAGCACCTTGACCAGCACAAGGATGGCATTGAGCGTCGCGCTCTCGCGCGTGCCGACGAGCAGCAATCCGGCGACGACCGCGATGATCGCGATCGCGGGCAGGTTGACGATGCCGTCAAGCTCCGGCCCCTGCATGAGCGCCATCGGCACGCCCGCCCACGCCTCCAGCAAGGGCGCAGCATAGCCCGACCAGCCGACCGCGACGGCGCTGACCACGAGCGAATATTCGAGGATCAGGCTCCACCCGACGACCCACGCGATCAGTTCGCCGATCACGACATAGCTGTAGGTGTAAGCGCTGCCCGACGCGGGGATCATCGTCGCCATTTCGGCGTAAGCGAGCGCGGCGCAGGCGCAGATCAGCCCGGCAATGGCAAAGGACAGGATGACCGCGGGACCGGCCTTGTCGGCGCCGACGCCGATCAGCGTCAGGATGCCGGTGCCGACGATCGCCCCGACACCAAGTGCGATGAGGTGCGGCCAGCCGAGCGTGCGCGCGAGCGCGTGCTGCCCCTCCTGCTGTTCCGGAACGATCGGTTTGCGACGCAGCAGGCTGCCAGACATGCGGACCCCTCTCCTAAAGGAAAAATTTTTCCTGCCTTTTAGACCGGTGTGGGACGAGCGCAAGATGCGCCGTCCGAATTGCTGTCGCCGACCCGCCCGGCTCGGCAAGCGCATCGTTTTACGGCCGTTATCGGGCGTCCGCTATCCCGCGTCGCGGACGATCCAACCCGCGCGGGCGGCGAGCAGCGCCGCCATCATGACGGCAAAGCCATAGGCGAGCGGCGCCGACCAGATGACGGCGCGCGCGCCGAGCAGCGCGCCGCCGACGAGCGCCGCCCACAGGCCCAGATGGTGCAGCCAGCGGCGATCCCCCTCCCCGCGCAGGGCGTTGGCGATCTTTTGCCCCATCTGGACCAGCGTCCCGGTCATATAGGTGACCCCGATCACCGACCCGTCGCGCCCCGCAACGGCGGCATTGGCGACCCCCATCGCGAGCGCGAGCGACAGGATCGCGCTCCACCCCTCGCCCTCGAGCCGCAGCAGCGTGGCGATCGCCAGCAGGATGGTGACGCCGAGCAGCACCGCAAGCGAGCGCCGCCGCCCGGCCTGCGCGCCGACCAGCGACCCCGCGACCACGCCGAAAACGAACGTCGCGATGATGATCGCGGCGACCAGCGCGGCATGTTGCCCCTCGGCCAGCCCGACCGCGAGCCGGGTCGAATTGCCGGTCATGAAGGAAACGAAAAAGCCGGCCGATTCGACGAACCCGATCGCATCGACGAACCCCGCAAGGATCGCCACCCCGACCGCGAGCAATTGGTGCGAGGGGTCGAAACGGAGCATCGACTCAAAGCAACCCTTCGATCGCTTCGGCGAGCCCGGCGTCGCGGTCCGACAGGCCGTCGGCGTCGTGCGTCGTCAGCAAAATGTCGACGCGGTTATAGACGTTCGACCATTCGGGGTGATGATCCATTTTTTCGGCGATGATCGCGACGCTGGCCATGAACCCGAACGCTTGGGCGAAATCGTCGAAGGTGAAGCGGCGGGTGATCGCATCGCGCGCCGGTTCGTGCGTCCAGTCGGGGAAGCGGGCGAGCAAGGCGGTGCGGGCGTCGTCGTCGAGTTTCTGGACCATCTGGTTTCTCCCGCTGGTAAAGGCCGTGCCGCCGCCATAAGGAAGGGCGCGATGAGCGACAAGACCGCCCTTTCCGATTTGGCCCCCGACCTTTCCGGCGCCTGGACCGGTGCCGCCCCCGATGCCGATGCGCTGTTCGCGATGGCGGAGGCGGCGCTGGCGACGATGCCCGCGGTGTTCCTGCCGCATATTCAGGGTGTGGTGATCGCGATCGAGGAATTTGCCGACGACGAGGTGCTGCGATCGCTCGACATCGAGCATCCCTATGACCTGACCGGCCTGTACGAAGGCCGCCCGCTGACCGAGCGCAGCGTCAGCGAAAGCGGCGGGATGCCCGACCGCGTGACGCTGTACCGGGTGCCGATCCTAGTCGAGTGGATCGAAACCGGCGAGAAGCTCGACTGGCTGGTGCGGCATGTGCTGATCCACGAGATCGGGCATCATTTCGGCTTTTCGGACGACGATATGCACGCGCTGGAAGATATGGCGTGAGTGCGCTTTTGCAGCTTGATGGGGTGGCGTGCATTCGCGGCGACCGGCTGCTGTTTCAAAATCTGTCGCTGGCGCTGGCACCCGGCGACGCGCTGTGGCTGCGCGGGCCGAATGGCGCGGGCAAGTCGAGCCTGATCCGGCTCGCGGCCGGATTGTTGCGCGCCGCGGCGGGGACGGTCGAGCGCCGTGGGCGTATCGCGCTGATCGACGAGGCGGCGGCGCTCGACGCCGAACTGCCGCTGCGGCGCGCGCTCGATTTCTGGGCGCGGGTCGATACCGTCGATGGCCATGCGGTCGACCGCGCGATGGCCGCGATGGCGCTGGAACCGCTGAGCGAGGTGCCGGTGGCGATGTTGTCGACCGGGCAGCGCAAGCGCGCCGCGATGGTGCGCGTGATCGCGAGCGGGGCGCCGATCTGGCTACTCGACGAGCCCGCCAACGGCATGGACGACGCGGCGCAGGCGCGGCTGGTCGCGGCGATCGCGGCGCACCGCGCGAATGGCGGCGCGGTGTTGCTGGCGTCGCATTTTGCGCTGGGGGTGCCTGACTTGGCCGAGCTGGATATGGGGGTGGTGGCGTGACGCTTTTTCCCCTCGTCATTGCGAGCGCAGCGAAGCAATCCAGAGCGGGTTTGCGCCGCTCTGGATTGCCGCGTCGCCTTCGGCTCCTCGCAAAGACGAGGTTGGGATTCGCGGCATGACCACCCTCCTCGCCCTGTTCTGGCGCGACCTGCGGCGCGCGCGGGGTAGCGGGGCGCTGTGGCTGCCGGTGCTGTTCTTCCTGCTCGTCGCGACCGCCTTTCCCTTTGCGGTGGGGCCGGACGCACCGTTGCTGCGCCGCGCGGGCGGCGGGATGGTGTGGGTCGCGGCGTTGCTTGCCGCCTTGCTGCCGATCGACCGGCTGGTGCGACCCGACCGCGATGCGGGGGTGCTCGATCAGCTGGCGGTGCGCGGGATCGCCGACGAGGTGATCGCGGCGGTGAAGATTCTGGCCCACGCCATCGCGTTCGGATTGCCGCTGATGATCGCGCTGTTCCCCGCGGCGGCGTTGCTGGCGCAGGATGCGGCGCGGGTGGAGGTGCTGGCGGTCGGCATTGCGATCGCGGTCCCGGCGCTGGCGTCGCTCGCGGTGCTAAGCGCGGCGCTGACCGCGGGACTGAAAGGCGGAAGTGCGATCGGCGGGCTGCTGGTGCTGCCGCTGGCGGTGCCGCTGCTGATCTTTGGCGCCGGGATGCTCGACCCATCAGGGCGCGGGGCGATGAAATTGCTGGCGGCGACGAGCTTGCTGCTAACGATGATCGGGCCGTTTGCGGCGGGGGCGGCGCTGCGGGGGCTTAGGGAGTAATCCCCTGTCCCCGTTCGTGTCGAGCGAAGTCGAGACACGCTTGGGAAGCGCCAGCCTTCGCGTGTCTCGACTTCGCTCGACACGAACGGGAATTGTGGGTGGCAGTTTTCGACCGGAGCACGACATTTGTAGCACCGTCATCCTGAACTCGTTTCAGGATCCATGGTCCTGCCGTTTCCTTCGGCGCCGCGTCTATTTCGAGGTCAGGCCATGGATGCTGAAACAAGTTCAGCATGACGAGGTTTATGGACGGCTCCTCACGCCCACCCCACCGCGGCCCACAAGAAAAGGGCCGGAGTTTCCCCCGGCCCTTCCCTAAATCAGTAGCCTGTCGAAATCAGGCGCCGGTGACGTCGGCGGTGTCGATCTTGACGCCCGGGCCCATCGACGACGACAGCGCGATCTTGCGGACATATTTGCCCTTCGCACCGGCCGGCTTGGCCTTGACGATCGCATCGACGAAGGCGTCGAAGTTCTGGCGGAGCTTTTCCTCGCCGAACGACAGCTTGCCGAGACCGGCGTGGACGATGCCGACCTTTTCGACGCGGAATTCGATCTGACCGCCCTTGGCGGCCTTCACGGCTTCGGCGACGTTCGGGGTCACGGTGCCCAGCTTCGGGTTCGGCATCAGGCCCTTCGGACCCAGCGTCTTACCGAGGCGGCCGACGATGCCCATCATGTCCGGCGTCGCGATGACGCGGCCATAGTCGAGGTTGCCCGCGAGCATGTCTTCCATCAAGTCTTCGGCACCGACCTTGTCGGCGCCGGCGGCCAGCGCCTTGTCGGCGTTGTCGCCGCGCGCGAACACGGCAACCTTGACGTCCTTGCCGGTGCCGGCGGGCAGCGTGACGACGCCGCGGACCATCTGGTCGGCGTGGCGCGGATCGACGCCGAGGTTCATCGCGATTTCGAGCGTTTCGTCGAACTTCGCCGAGGCGAGTTCGCGGACGGTCTTCAGCGCTTCGTCGACGGTGTGCAGCTTGAGGCTGTCAACCTTGCCCTCGAGCGCCTTCTGCTTCTTGGTCAGCTTGGCCATCGGTTCAGCCCTCCGTCACTTCGAGGCCCATCGAGCGCGCGCTGCCCTCGATGATCTTCGTTGCCTGTTCCAGATCGTTCGCGTTGAGATCCTTCATCTTGATCTCGGCGATTTCGGTCAGCTTCGATCGGGCGATCTTGCCACCGCTGATCTTGCCGGGTTCCTTCGAACCCGACTTCAGGTTCGCGGCCTTCTTGATCAGGTAGGTCGCCGGGGGCGTCTTGGTGACGAACGAAAAGCTCTTGTCGGCGAACACGGTGATGATGGTCGGGGTCGGGGTGCCCTTTTCCATGCCGTCGGTCGCGGCGTTGAACGCCTTGCAGAATTCCATGATGTTGACACCGCGCTGGCCGAGCGCCGGCCCGAGCGGCGGCGAGGGGTTTGCGGTCCCCGCCGGAACTTGCAGCTTGATATAGCCGCTGATCTTCTTGGCCATGATGGCCTCCTTTCTTTCTGTCGGTCCGCCGTCGCCGGTGAACCTCAAAATAAGCGGTCAAGCAGAAGGGCATCACCCCTTCCTCCCGCGCGGAATCACGCCCGTATCTGACGCGAAGCGGGGCCGTTAGCGGGAAAAGCGGCGAGAAGCAAGCGTTGGCCGATCCCGAAACGGCGAGATCCCGGCCGTGGTCAGCCTTGCGACACCACGCGCAGCAGACCTTCCTGCATCACCGACGCGATCAGCGTGCCGTCCTGACGATAGACGAGCCCGCGGTTGATCCCGCGCGCGCCGCCGGTCCAGTCGCTGTCCATGACATAGGCGAACCACTCATCAACGCGGATGTCGTCGTGGAACCACATCGCGTGATCGAGGCTGGTCGAGAACAGTCCCGGCGTCGACCAGGTAAAGCCGTGCGGCAGCAGCGATGACGAGAGCAGCCCCATATCGGAGGCATAGGCGAGAAACGCGCGGTGGAGCAGCGGGTCGTCGCCGATCGGCGCCGCGAGGCGGTACCATTGATAATGCGCCGACGCCTTTTCGGTCGAGGGCGGCCGGAAACTGCGCATCTCGAACGGGCGGAGGCGCGCCATGCGGTCGAGCTGGGCGTCGCTGACATTGGGGTCGGCGGCAAGGTTTTCGGTAAATTCGACGCATTGTTCGGGCGGCAGCAGGTCGGGCATCGGCACCTGGTGCGCGGCGCCGGGTTCGGGGGCGTGGAAGGAGGCGGTGAGGTTGAAGATCACCTTGCCGTCCTGCCGCACGACGACGCGGCGGTTGGCGAAGCTGCGTCCATCGAAATCGCGGTGGACGCGGAAGTGCAGCGGCTTCGCCTCGTCGCCGCCGCGCAGGAAATAGGCGTGGAGCGAATGCGCCGACTTGCCCGGATCGACGGTGCGCGCCGCGGCGACCAGCGCCTGCGCAATCACCTGGCCGCCGAAAATGCGGTCGCGCGTCGGCTTGTCGAAGGCGGGAAAGGTGAACTCGTCGGGTTCCTCGGCAGGGACGAGATCGAACAGCCGGGTGACCGCGCCGACGACCTTTTCGGGCGAGAAGGTCGACTGGATGTGCCGGGCGCGGTCGATGCGGGCCTGAATCTCGGCGGGAGTGAGCGAACTCATAAGACGGGCTAGCCCCTATCCGTCGCCCCCGCGCAGGCGGGGGCCGCCATCGGTTGATGCAGCACTGCCAGACAATGCCGCCAGCGGCCCCCGCCTGCGCGGGGGCGACGCCGATTATTTCATGCGTTCGACCTGTTCGAAGTCGAGCTCGACCGGGGTGGCGCGACCGAAGATCGACACCGACACCTTGACGCGCGCCTTTTCGAAATCGAGTTCCTCGACCAGCCCGTTGAAGCTGGCGAAGGGACCGTCGAGTACCTTGACCTGATCGCCGATTTCGTAATCGACGCGAATTTCCTGCTTTGGACGCGCCGCAGCCTCTTCCTTGCTGTTCAGGATGCGCGCGGCTTCGGCTTCGCTGATCGCCTGCGGCTTGCCCATCGACCCCAAGAAGCCGGTGACCTTCGGCGTGTTCTTGACCAGGTGATAGATGTCATCGGTCATCGTCAGCTTGGCGAGGACATAGCCGGGGAAGAATTTGCGTTCGGCTTGCACCTTCTTGCCGCGCTTGACCTCGGTGACGGTTTCCACCGGCACCTCGACCGCTTCGACAAAATCGGTGAGCCCCATGCGCTCGGCTTCGGCGAGCACCGAATCGCGTACCTTGTTCTCGAAACCCGAATAGGCGTGAATGATGTACCAGCGCGCCATGTCTATCCCGTATCCTGTCCCTGAAAGCCGCGGCGTTTAGCGCGCGAGCGACGTCAGCCAGCTGACGATCGCGTTGAAAACCGTGTCGACGCCGAAAAAGAACAGCGCCAGGATCGTCGTCATGATCAGAACCATGATCGTCGTCTGCACCGTCTCGCGCCCCGTGGGCCAGACGATCTTCTTGGCTTCGGCGCGCACCTGATTGATGAACTCAGCCGGGCTGGTTTTCGCCATGTCGATCGTCCTGTCCTACAAACTAATGCTTCGGGCCAGATGGGTTGCCGTGCCCCGCGCGTCAAGCGCGCTTTGGGCAATAGTCCGCCCACCCTCCCCGACGATGTCGGCGAAAGGCGGAAAGAAAACGGCGCATCTGTCCGAATGAAAGCGCCCTTTACTGGCGCGCTGCGGCGATTGCAAGTGCGGGGTCGGCATCGCGCGCGAGCGCCCGGCGCATCAAAATCAGCAGGCCAATCATCACGATCCAGCTCGCCGTCGGCTGGAGCGCGAACACCAGATGCAGTTCGCGCGCCGCCGCGGCACCGTTTTTCGGATCGAAGCCGACAAGGTCGAGCAGCAAATAGCTGACCGCGATGGCAGCGGCGACGCCGAATTTCTGCATCAGGTTGAGCAGCGCAAACAGGAAGGCCGAACGATTGCGCCCACAGCGCGCGGCATCGCGCGGGATGATGTCGGCCAGCATCGAATAGGTGAACAGCAAGCCGACGAACCCCGTCCCCAGCATCAGCGAAAAGCCGGTCGCCTGCACAATCCCCTGCGGTTGCTGAAACAAGGTCGCGACCAGCAGGCTGGAGATCAGCAACCCCATCGCCATCATCATCGGCGGCTTGCCAAAACGGCGCGCCGCCACGGTCCAGATCGGCGAAGCGATGGCGCCGCCGATGAAGCTGGCGAACAGCAACAATGCGCTTTGCGCATCCAGATTGAGGACCGCCGCTGCAAAGAAGACGAACAACGACGTCAGCGAGCCAAAGGCGAAGCTGTTGAGAAACTGTACCCCGAGCAGCAGCATGAGCGGCGGGAAAGACAGCGAGGCCCGCAGCTCGCTGCGCCATCCGATACCGGGTTCGGCGACGACCGCGCGTAGCGGAACCTGGCGGATTGCGTAGAGCGCAATCGGCACCATCAGCATGAACAGGCTGGCATAGGCCATGATCCGCCCCTGCAGGCTGACCCCGGGGACGAGCAGCTGCGCGGCGGCGGGGGCCGCGAACGCCAGGATCAGCGCGATCTTCGCGAACCAGTCGCGCATCCCATAGAGCAAGGCGCTGTCGCGCGGGGTGCGGACCAGCGCCGATCCCCAGGAGAGCTGCGCGACCTCGTACAGGCTGTAGCTGGAATAGAAGAGCACCATCATCAGGAACAGCGCGGCGAAGGGCAATCGATCCCCGATCGTGACGAGTGCCAGCAACAGCGACGCGAGCGGCACGAGCGCCAGCAGCATCCAGCGGCGATGCGAGCCAAGCCCGGTGCGCACGCGATCGACCATCGTCCCGATCAGCGGATCGACGACGCCGTCCCAGATCGTGGTGAGCGAAAAGAGCAGCCCGACCAGCGCCACCGAAATCACCCCGCCCTCGGCAATATAGGGCGGCAGATAGACGCTGAACGGCAGGCCGAGGATGACCGCCGGCCCGGCGGTTGCGGCATAGGCGGCGACGGTGCGCGGTCGCAATGGCTCGGTCCGGTCGGGGGCAGTATTGGCCACGATGCGATGCTCCCGATGCCGAGGCGCGCAGGCTTTCAGTTATTGACAGTCATGTCAACAGGTGGGGTGTGGACGATCACAGAATAGCCGCACCATTTGCTCCGAGCTTGTCGAAGCCTGTTCGGTTCAGCTCGATCGTCCATCACCGTAGCCCTGAGCCTGTCGAAGGGCGCCTCGCCGCGAAGCGCCCTTCGACAGGCTCAGGGCTACGGTGATTGGTCGAGACGCACAGCAACGCGCCCTGGCTAACCAATTTTGAAATGCGACAGAAACGGCTGAAGGCGCCAGTCGAGCTGGTCATTATCGAGCCATTCATCCTCGAGCCCCGCCAGCGTGTGGAGCATCGAATCGCCGATGACGATGCTGAGCAGCAGTTTTGCCGCGGCTTCGGGGTCGTCGATTTCAGCCTCGCCCGTCGCGGCCCATTCGGCGAACAGCGTCGCCAGTTCCTCGATCGCCGGGATGTGGAGATCGCGGTAGATTTGCAGGGCGAAGTCGCGGTCGCGCAGGCTTTCCGAAATCAGCATCCGCATCAAGGCGACGGCGCGCGGCGACCGCATCCGGTCGCATTGCCGGTGCGCATAGCCGCGAAGCAGTTCGACGTTCGACAGGTCCGCCATCGCGAGGCACTCGGCCGGCTGGCACCGCGCTTCATTGCCCCAGCGCGAGGCGATGGCGTGGAGCAACCCCTGTTTGTTGCCGAACAGGTCATAGAGCGTTGCGAGCGACCCGCCCGACCGTTTGACGATTTCGGCCAGGCTGGTGCGGTCATAGCCCTGTTCGAGAAACAGCGCCTCGGCGGCGTCGAGGATCGCGTCGCGGCGGCGTTCGCGCAGCGACATCGGCTCTGCGACGCATTCCAGCAAGTCGGACTGTGTCATCCGCGATTCTCTCCCTTGTGCTTTTCTGTAATCTAAATTACACGCAGATAAGTGCAAGGCGTTTTCTGCGCCATCCACGCGTCATAATACAGCATTATTCAGGGGTTCTCATGAGTCGCGCTCGTTCCTTTGCCAGCGTCAGCGCCGCCGCGTTGGCCCTGTTGCTCACCGCCTGTTCGCCCGAAGCGCCCCCGGCCCCGCCGCCGCCCGAAGTCACCATCGTGACGGTCCGGTCGCAGGCGGTCCCGAACGTCATCGAGCTGCCCGGCCGGGTACAGGCGGTCCGCACCTCCGAAGTCCGCGCCCGCGTCGATGGGATCGTCGAACGGCGGCTGTTCAACGAGGGCAGTTTTGTGCGTGCCGGAACCGCGCTGTTCCGGATCGACCCGCGCCAGCTGACCGCCAACGCCAATGCGGCGCGCGCGCAGCTGTCACGCGCGCAAGCCACCGCCGCCAACGCGCGGCAGGTTGTCGCGCGGTACCAGCCGCTGCTCGCCGACCAGGCGATCGGCCGCCAGGAATATGACGCGGCGGTCGCCGCGCAGCGCACCGCCGAAGCCGATGTGCAGGCGGCGCAGGCGAACCTGGAATCGGCGCGCCTGAACCTTGGCTATGCATCGGTGACCGCGCCGATTTCGGGCCGCGCCCGCCGCGCCGAAGTCACCGAAGGCGCGCTGGTCAGCGCCGGGCAAGGCACCTTGCTGACGACGATCGAGCAGATCGACCGCGTTTACGTCAATTTCGGCCAGTCGAGTTCGGACCTGCTCGCGACGCGCCGCGACATGAGTTCGGGCCAGGTCAGCGCCCCGCAGCTCGAGCGTGTCGAAGTCCAGCTGATCCTGGAGGATGGCAGCGCTTACCCGGTGGTCGGGCACCTCGACTTTCTCGACCTGTCGATCGACGAGGCGACCGGCACCGCTGCGCTGCGTGCGGAATTCCCGAACCCGAACGCGGCGCTGCTGCCCGGCCAGTTCGTGCGCGCGCGCATCTTTGCCGGAAATCGCGCCGACGGGATGCTGATCCCGCAGCGCGCGGTCAGGCTGGCGGCAGACGCCGCAACAGTGATGGTTCTGGATGCCAAGAACATCGCGACGCCGCGCCCGATCAAGCTGGGTGCCATGGTCGCGGGCCAGTGGGCGGTTCTCGACGGCCTGAAACCCGGCGACCGGGTGATCGTTGATGGCCTGCAAAAGGTCCAGCCGGGCCAACCGGTGCGCATCGCGCCGCCCAAGGGAACGGCATCGACGCCTGCGGCAAAGCGCTGATCGATGACCCCGCGCTTTTTCATCGACCGACCCATTTTTTCCTGGGTCATCGCCATCGGCATCCTGCTTGCCGGGATCATCGCGCTGCGCGGCTTGCCCGTCGAACAATATCCGTCGGTCGCACCGCCATCGCTGTCGATCGGCGTCACCTATCCCGGCGCGGACGCCAAGACGCTGGAACAGAATGTCACGCAGGTCATCGAGCAGGAGCTGAACGGGGTCGAGGGATTCCTCTACATGGCCTCGACCAGCGAATCGAACGGCACCGCGTCGATCAACCTGACCTTCGAGGCCGGGACCGACATCGACAATGCGCAGATGGAGGTGCAAAACCGCCTGCGCCGCGTCGAACAGCGGCTGCCGGAAGATGTGCGTCGTCAGGGCATTTCGGTGACCGAGGCCAATTCGGGCTTTCTGCTGATCGTCGCGATCACCTCGAAAAGCGGCAACACCGATCCGATGGAGGTCAACAACTTCGCCAACACGCGCGTCCTCGACGAGCTGCGGCGGGTGAACGGCGTCGGCAATGTGCAGGCCTTCGCCCCCGAATATGCCATGCGCATCTGGCTCGATCCGCAAAAGCTGGCTTCGTACAATCTGTCCGCCGCCGAAGCGCTCGGCGCGGTGCAGGAACAGAATAGCCAGACCCCGGGCGGCCAGCTGGGCGACCAGCCGATCGCCAAGGGCGCGCAGCTCAATGCGGTGATCACGACGCAGGGCCGCTTTACCAAGCCCGAGCAGTTCGAGAGCATCATCCTGCGCGCCAACCCCGACGGGTCGGCGGTCACGCTCCGCGACGTCGGCCGCGTCGAGCTGGGGTCGGCGAGCTATCTTTTTTCCTCCGAACTCAACGGCAAGCCGATGGCGGGTCTCGCGGTTCAGCTGACCCCCGGCGCCAACGCGCTCGCGACCGCCGAGGGTGTCCGCGCGCAGATGGCCGAGCTGGCGAAGGGCTTTCCGCCCGACATCACCTGGTCGATCCCCTATGACACGACGCCGTTCATCCAGCTGTCGATCGAAGAGGTCGTCATCACGCTGGTCGAAGCGATGGTACTGGTCTTCCTCGTCATGTTCCTGTTCCTGCAAAACTGGCGCGCGACGGTGATCCCGACCGTGGTCGTGCCGATCGCGCTGGCAGGTGCGTGCCTCGGCCTCTGGATGTTCGGTTTTTCGATCAACGTGCTGACGCTGTTCGGCATGGTGCTGGCGATCGGCATCCTCGTCGACGATGCGATCGTCGTGATCGAGAATGTCGAGCGGATCATGAACGAGGAGCATCTGTCGCCCTATGACGCGACGGTGAAGGCGATGGGGCAGATCACCAGCGCGATCATCGGCATCACGCTGGTGCTGATCGCGGTGTTTATCCCGATGGCCTTCTTCCCCGGATCGACCGGCGGCATCTATCGCCAGTTTTCGATGACGCTGGCGATCTCGATCGCTTTCTCGGCATTGCTCGCGCTGACGCTGACCCCGGCCTTGTGCGCGACGCTGCTCAAGCCGCACGACGACACGGCGCGCAAGGGCAGGATCGGCGCCTTCTTCGATCGCTTCTTCGCCCGCTTCAACAGCTGGTTCGGGCGGACGACCGATCGCTATCAGGGCAGCGTCGGCAAGATATTGGCGGCGCCGCTGCGCTGGCTGGGCGTATTCGCGGCGATGGTACTAGTGACCGGCCTGCTGTTCACCCGCCTGCCCGGATCGTTCCTGCCGCAGGAGGATCAGGGCTATCTGATCACCGTGGTGCAGGCGCCGCCGGGGGCGACGTCGCAGCGCACCGCCGAAGCGACGAAGCAGGTCAAGGCCTTCTTCGCCGAACAGCCGCAGGTCGCGAACATCGTGCTGGTCAATGGCTTCAGCTTTTTCGGTCAGGGCCAGGCGAACGCGATCATGTTCACGCCGCTGAAGCCCTGGGACGAACGCACCGGCGACGGCGACAGCGCCGATGCGATCGCGGGCAAGGCGATGGGGACGTTGATGGGGATCAAGGAGGCGTTCGCCTTTTCGCTGAGCCCACCGTCGATCCCCGAACTGGGCACGTCGAGCGGCTTTACCTTCAAGCTGCAGGACCGCGGCGCCAACGGGCGCGAGGCGCTGGTCGCGGCGCGCAACCAGATGCTGGGCGGCGCGATGCAGAGCAAGCTGCTCGCCAACGTGCGGCCCGAGGGACAGGAAGACGCGCCGGTGCTGAAGGTCGACATCGACCGCGTGCAGGCGCGCGCGCTTGGGCTGTCGATCGGCGAGGTCAATGCGACGCTGGCAATCAGTTTCGGCAGTGCCTATGCCAATGACTTTACCCGCGAAGGGCGCGTGCTTCGCGTGCTTCTGCAGGCCGATGCCGCGAGCCGGATGACGCCGCAGGACGTGCTCGACCTGCGCGTGCGCAGCGCCAATGGCGACATGGTGCCGTTTGGATCGTTCAGCAAAGCCGCATGGTCGGCGGAAGCGCCGCAGCTCCAGCGCTACAACGGCTATCCCGCGATGACGATTTCGGGCGAGCCCGCGCCGGGACAATCGACCGGCGAGGCGATGGCCGAAATGGAGCGGCTGGCCGAGCAACTGCCGCCGGGCTTCGCGTTTGAATGGACCGGCATTTCTTATGAAGAGAAGCAGTCGGCGGGGCAGATCGGACTGCTGCTCGGGCTGTCGCTGGTTGTCGTCTTCCTGTTGCTCGCGGCGCTCTATGAAAGCTGGTCGGTGCCGGTGTCGGTGCTGCTGGTGGTGCCGCTCGGCGTACTGGGCGCGGTGCTGTTCTCGATGTTCCGCGGGCTTTCCGCCGACATCTATTTCAACGTCGGGCTGATCACGATCATCGGGCTGGCGGCGAAGAATGCGATCCTGATCGTCGAATTTGCGATCGAACAGGAGGCCGAAGGCAAATCGACGCTCGATGCGGTGATGGAGGCGGTGAAGCTGCGCCTGCGGCCGATCATCATGACCAGCCTGGCGTTCATCCTCGGCATGGTGCCGCTCGTCATCGCGAGCGGCGCTGGGGCGGCGAGCCGCATCGCGGTCGGGTCGGGGGTGATGGGCGGAATGATCGCCGCGACCTTGCTCGGCATCTTTTTCATCCCGCTCTTCTATCTGTCGGTGCGCAAATGGCTCAGCCGCAAACGCCCGCCGTCGCCTGCCGAAAAGGGCCATCATGGCGAGGAGCCGACCCATGCGTAAGCTGATCGCCCTGCTCGCCGCGTCGGCGCTGGCCGGCTGCGTCAATATGGCGCCGCCGCACGAGCGCCCGGCGCTGCCGACCGCGCCCGACTATCCGCAGGCCGTTGCGGGCGATGTGACGCTGGGCCAGCGCGCCACCGATGTCGCGTGGCAGGATTTCTTCGCCGACCCGCAATTGGAAGTGCTGATCGCGCAGGCAATCGCGCGCAACCGCGACCTCGCGGTAGCAGTGGCGCAGATCGAGGAAGCGCGCGGACTCTACCGCATCCAGGACGCCGACCGCCTGCCGACGGTCGGCGCGAGCGCCGATGCGGCGCGCACGCGCGGCCCGTCGCTGACCGGCTCGGGGACCGACACGACGAGCCGCTATTCGGTCGGGGTCGGGGTGACATCGTTCGAGCTCGATTTCTGGGGGCGGGTCAAGAATCTGTCCGAAGCGGCGCGCAGCCAGTATCTGGCGACCGAGCAGGCCGAACGCGCCTTCCGGCTGGCGCTGGTGCGCGACGTCGCATCGACCTATTTCGCCTCGCGCGGCGCCGAGGAGCAGATCGCGCTCGCCGAAGCGACGGTGACCAGCCGCAAGGAAGGACTGCGCATTGCGAAGCGGCGCCTCGACGCGGGGGTGACCTCGGCGCTCGATTACCGCCAGTCGGAAACGCTGCTGACGCAGGCTGAAACGCAACTCGCCAGCCTGAAGCTCGGCAAGGCGCAGGCCGACAATTTCCTCGCCGTACTGACCGGCGGACCCGTCGCTGGTCCCCTGCCCGCGCCATTGCCGCTCGTCGCGCAGGCGCAGTCGCCGGTGCTCACCGCGGGCCTGCCATCCGACCTGCTCGTCGCGCGGCCCGACATCCTTGCCGCCGAGGAACGGCTGCGGGCGGCGCGGGCGAATGTCGGCGCGGCGCGGGCGGCGTTCTTCCCGTCGATCTCGCTGACCGGAAACCTTGGCTTTGCGTCGGGATCGCTCGACAATCTGTTCAGCAACGACGGGTTCGAGTGGAGTTTCGGCCCGACGATCAGCCTGCCGATTTTCGATTTCGGGCGCAACAAGGGCAATCTGACCGTCGCCGAAGCGCGCGAGAATATCGCGGTCGCCACCTATGAGCGCACCGTGCAGGGCGCGTTCCGCGAAGTCGCCGACGCGCTGGCGGGACGCCGGTACCTCGCCGAGCAGGTCGAGGCGCAGGAACGCGGCACGCTGGCGCAGCGGCGCATCGCCGATCTGGCGCGCAAGCGGTACCGCGAAGGCGTGTCGACCTATCTCGAAGTACTCGACGCCGAACGCAATCTGTTCGCCGCCGAACAGGCGCTGGTGGAAATCCGCCGCGCGCAGGTCGATAATCTGGTGACGCTCTATGTGGCGCTGGGGAGCGGATTGGTCGAGCGGCGTTAGAGCATGTGACTTTAGTTGACCCAACTCCGTCATTGCGAGCGAAGCGAAGCAATCCAGAGCGGTTTACGCCACTCTGGATTGCCGCGTCGCTTCGCTCCTCGCGATGACGATACCCAATCAATGTCTTCGCGTTCGGAAAGGCCCAGCCAATTACGGATAATGCCCCTGCCCTGCTGAAGGACATATTGGGTCCGCAAGCGCTGGCGACGATCGCCGATGCGGGCGCCGCTGCTTCGCCGCGCTTTGACCGGGCAGCGTTCCTTGCTGCCGCAACTGGCGGGCTGGAGGCGCTGTCGATCATGGAGCGGGTACGCCATATCGCCGATGCGTTGCGCCCCGCGCTGCCCGCCGATTACGATGCAGCGCTGGATGTGATTACCGTTATGGCGCCGCAACTGACCCACGGGTTTCAGGCGGTCGCAGTGACCGAATATGTCGCGCGATACGGCCTCGACGATTTCGATCGCTCGATGGATGCGCTCGCCACGTTGACGCGCTTCGGCACCGCCGAATTTGCGATCCGGCCGTTTCTGGCGCTCGACGCCGACCGGGCGCTCGCGACGATGATCCGTTGGACCGACAGCGACGACGAGCATGTTCGCCGCCTCGCCAGCGAAGGCGCCCGACCCCGCTTGCCTTGGGCCGCGCGCGTCCCCACGCTCAAGGCCGATCCGACCCGTGCGACGCCAATCCTGGAGGCACTGAAAGCCGACCCCGCCATCTATGTGCGCAAATCGGTCGCCAATCATTTGAACGACATCGCCAAGGACCGACCCGACTGGTTGCTCGACCGGTTGGCGGACTGGCCGCAGGACGATCCGCATACGGCGTGGATCATCCGTCACGCGCTGCGCACCCTGATCAAGCAAGGCGAGCCGCGCGCTCTCGCGCTGATCGGGGTCGGTCATGGCGCCGCGGTTACAGTGCGCGATTTCACCGTCGAGCCAGCGGTGGTGCGACTGGGCGAGCGGATTGCGATCAGCGCCGACATCGCGTCCACCGATGCCGAAACCCAGCCGCTGGTGGTCGATTATCGAATCGATTATGCGCGCGCGGGCGGCAAAAGCGCGGCGAAGGTGTTCAAGTGGAAGACCTTTGACCTCGCAGCAGGCGAGTCCGCAGCGCTACGTATCAGCCAGGTCATCCGCGATTTCAGCACCCGGCGGCATCATCCGGGACGGCATGCGGTCGAGTTGATCGTCAATGGGAAGACGATGGCGACAAGCGGGTTTGAGCTGCTGGCGGATGGTGCCCAATAGACCCGGCCGATTTCGAACCGTAGCCCTGAGCTTGTCGAAGGGCGCTTATCCGAGAAGCGCCCTTCGACAAGCTCAGGGCTACGGAGATGGCGGCATCGACTAGATTTGGATCCCGCCCCATCACGGCGGCGGCGGGACCGGCTCCGCAGGCGTATCTTTCGGCAGCGGCAACCGCAGGTCGATCCGGCTGCCGTTGATTTCGGTCGAGATCACCGCGTCGCCGCTTTCGATGCCGACGCTCGTATTTTCGCCCACCGGAATGGCGCCGACGTCGGGAATGTCCTGCGGCTCGACCGGCCCGCGCGGGTTCGTCTCGCGCCGCGGCGCCGCTTTCTGCCCCGACGCCTGCATCATGAAGTCGCGCCAGATCCGGGCCGGCAGCCCGCCGCCCGAAATGCCGCGGAGGGGCGAATTGTCATCGTTGCCAATCCACACCCCGACCACCAATCCATTGGCATAGCCGACGAACAACGCATCGCGATTGTCCTGGCTCGTCCCGGTCTTGCCGAAATTGGCCTGCGGTAGCCGCGCGGCGCGACCGGTGCCGCGATTGACCGCGGCGCGCAGCATTTGTTCGATGTCGTCATGCACGCCCGACCCAAAGCGGCTCGGCCCCGAAATCAGATTTTCGAACCAGCCCTTTTCCTCACCCTCGAACGCGTGCGGAACGACCGGATAGCTGTTCGCCGCGACCGCAGCATAAGCGGCGGTGAGTTCGAGCAAGGTCATGCTCGACGTGCCGAGCGCGAGGCTGGGATCGCCCTTGGTCATCGGCGCGGTGACCCCGAGATCGCGCGCCATGTCGATGACCTTGTCGTCGCCGACCTCGCGCAGCAGCCGCACCGCGGCGACATTGCTCGACGTCGCAAAGGCATCCTCAAGGCTGATTTCCTTTGAGTAGGTGCCGCCCGAGTTTTTCGGCTGATACGCCCCTGTCACGATCGCTTCGTTGCTGATCATGTCGTCGGGGTCCCAACCGTCCTTCAGCGCGGCGAGATAGACGAACAGCTTGAAGGTCGATCCCGGCTGGCGCTTCGCCTGTGTCGCGCGGTTGAAGGGCGACGCCGAATAATCCTTACCGCCGATCATCGCGACGACTTCGCCGTTCGGGCGCATCGCGACGAGCGCGACCTGCGCCTTGCCCAGCCCCGCCCGACCGGTAACGCGGCGCGCGATCGACTGGAGCCGCGCGTCGAGCGTCGTCGTGATCGTCTGGCGCGAATAGCCGACGTCGCTCAATTTGCGCGCCTCGGGCAGCGCCCAGTCGGCAAAATAGGTCCCGGTCGGCAGCGTGTTGCGGGTGCGCACGTCGATGCGCGGGGTCCGGATCGCCCTGGCTTCGGCGGCGGTCATGGTGCCGGTGTCGACCATTGCGTTCAGCACCAGCTTCATGCGCTTTTCAGCGAGGTCGGGGTTCTTGGTCGGCGCGAGGCGCGACGGCGCCTGCACCAGCCCCGCCAGCATCGCCGCCTGCGCCGGGGTCAGTTTTTCGGGCTGGCGATAGAAATAATGCAGCGACGCGGCGCGCAGGCCATAGGTATTGTCGCCGAAATAGGCGTTGGACAGATAGCGTTCGAGAATCTCGTCCTTGGTCAGCCACGCTTCGAGCCAGAAGGCGATCAGCGCCTCGCGCGCCTTGCGGCCGAGGGTGCGTTTCGGGGTCAGGAAGGTGAATTTCGCCAGCTGCTGGGTGATCGTGCTGCCGCCCTGCGTCCGCCCGCCCGTGACATTGCTCCACACCGCGCGCGCGATGCTGCGCGGATCGACCCCCCAATGACTGTAAAAGCGCCGGTCCTCGATCGCGAGAAACGCACCGGTGACATGCTTCGGCAGGTCGGCGGCCTTTACCGGCGCATCGACGATCGCGCCCGACCGCGCGATCGGGGTGCCGTCCGACGCGAGCAGCGTAACCTGCGGCGGAGCAATTGGTTCGAGCGACTTTGACAGGGGGGCGGTGAGCGCCAGCCAGCCGACGAGCAGGAGCAACAGGATACAGAAGACCGCAAAGCCGCGCGATATCCGGCGCAGCCATTTGCGGCGGCGGCTTTCCGGAACAACCGGAGGCGGCGCGTCGAAACCGGGGGTGTCCGGCATCGCGAACGCTGGCGCAGCGGGCGCTGGTTCAGGCGTTTGGGATTTACGAAACCACGTCATGCTCACCCGCCGTATTACAATCGCAATACAGCATAAGCAAATGGCTTATGCGGCCTGCCAGCTATCGCAACCCGCCGATTGCGCGCGAATGAACGGGAGAGTGGTGCCGCTTACAGGACTCGAACCTGTGACCCCATCATTACGAATGATGTGCTCTACCAACTGAGCTAAAGCGGCAACGAGGCGCGCCTCTAACAGCGTGTCGGGACGAAGACAAGCGATGTTGCGACCGGAGGCTCAATTGCCCTCGCGCTTGCCCGTTGCTGCCTGAAATTCTGCCACCAGATCGAAGCGGTCGCCGCGGAAGAGCTGGCGGACGTGGGTGACCGGACGGTCGCCGCGCCAGGTATCGCGTTCGAGCTGGAGGCAGGCGGCGCCGCTGCCGGTCGCCAGCGCCGCGGCTTCGGCGCGGGTAGCGGCGACGGCGCGCACGACATGGCGGGCCGAGGTCCAGGGAATATGCGCGAGCAGCCAGGTTCCGGGCGCCTCGGCGGCGAAGTTCGCTTCGGCTGCGGCGGGGACTTCGGCGAGTTCGATCGTGCGATTCTCGAGCGCAAAGGGTTCGTCGGCGGCAAAGTGAATGCCGTCGATCTGGAGCGTGTCGGCGCCGCCTGCATTTTTGCGGCGCAGGATCGCGCGCGCTTCCCAGCGATAGGATTCACCGCGCGCGGCGATCAGCTCGGCAAGGTCGGGGACGGTCATCACCGCGGAATGCACCGGCGGATGCGCGACGAACGACCCGGCCTTGCGGCGCCGTTCGACCAACCCCGCTGCGACAAGCTCGGCCAGCGCCTTGCTGACCGTTGCGCGCGCGCAGCCGTAGCGTGCTGCGAGCTCCTGTTCGATCGGGATGCGCGTGCCGGGTTTCCATTCGCCCGAGTGGATGCGGCCCTCAATATCCTCGCGGATCCGGCGCGCGGGGTTCGGCGCCGCGCGCGTCACGCGACAATCCGCTCGACGCTTTTGCGATACGCGGCCGCAATGGCCGCGCGATCGACATGGCGCCCCTGCACGACGCGCTTCACCCCGGCGCGCCAGACGCAATCGATCGCCCCTGCCCCGCCCGCAAAAATCCAGCGATCGAGCAGCGTCGCATCGTCGGTCCCTGCAAAGCTCGGGTGACCGAGGTCGAGCGAGACGATGTCGGCGGGCTGGCCGACCGCGAAGCCCGCTTCGACCCCCAGCGCCTGTGCGCCACCGGCGAGCGCCCGGGCATAGAGGTTGGCGCCGACGAACGGCGACGCCTCGCCCGCCAGCAAGGCCCGCGCACGATGCGCAAGCCGCTGCGAATATTCGAGCGCGCGCAGCTCGCCCGCTGCATCGATCAGGATATTGCTGTCGGTACCGACCCCGAACGCGCCGCCCGCCGCGAGATAGTCGATCGCCGGAAAGATGCCGTCGCCAAGGTTCGCCTCGGTAATCGGACAAAGCCCGGCGACCGCCCCCGCGGCGGCGAGCCGCGGCGCCTCGCGCGCATCGACATGCGTCGAATGGATGAGGCACCAGCGTTCGTTGACCCCGGCATTGTCGAGCAGCCATTCGACCGGCCGCGCCCCGCTCCACGCGACACAATCCTCGACCTCTTTCACCTGTTCGGCGGCGTGGATGTGGACCGGGCCGGTGGGCGACATGGCGAGGAGCGCCGCCAGCTCGCCGGGTCCGACGGCGCGCAGCGAGTGCGGCGCGATGCCGATATTGGCGTCGCCGACCAGCTTGGCGCGCGCGCCGTCGAGCAGCCGCGCAAAGCCATCGACGTCGCAGAGGAAACGGCGCTGGCCGGGGCTGGGCGCGGCGCCGCCGAAATTGCCATGGGCGTAGAATACCGGGAGCAGGGTCAGGCCGATCCCGGTCGTCGCGCTGGCCTCGACGATCGCACCCGCCATTTCAGCGGGGTCGGCGTAGGTCGCGCCCGCGGGATCATGGTGGAGATAGTGGAATTCGCCGACGCGAGTGAACCCGCCCTCGAGCATTTCGACATAGGCCTGCGCGGTGATCGCTGCGACATCCTCGGGCGTCAGCCGGTCGAGGAAGCGGTACATGATCTCGCGCCAGCTCCAGAAATTGTCGTCGGGGCGGCTGCGGCGCTCCGAAAGCCCGGCCATGCCGCGTTGAAAACCATGGCTGTGGACATTGCACAAACCGGGCAGCGCTGTGGCGTGACGCTCGTCGCCCCGCGCTGCTTCGACCCCGGTTTCAAGCGCAGAAATCCGCCCATCTTCGACGGTCAGTCGCACATCACGCTGCCAGCTGTTGTCGATCCACGCGCGCTGAAACCAGTAAGCCATCATCATCAACCTTCATATTATGTCTAGACATAATGACCCATTCGGGAGATGTTGTCCAGATGGAGCATAGCTGGACCAACGCGCGACTCGCGACGATGATCGATGACGGGCTGGGGCTGATCGACGATGGCGTCGTCACGGCCGAGGACGGGCGCATCGTTTATGCCGGCCCCGCCGATGGCGCGCCGGCGCAGACGGCGCCGAGGACCGATTGCGGCGGCCGGTTGATCACCCCAGGGCTGATCGACTGCCACACGCACCTCGTCCACGGCGGCAATCGCGCGAACGAATGGGCAATGCGGCTCGACGGCGCGAGCTACGAGGATATTGCCCGCGCTGGCGGCGGCATCGTGTCGACGATGCGCGCGACGCGCGACGCGAGCGAGGCCGAACTGGTCGATGCCGCACTGCCCCGCCTCGATGCGTTGATTGGCGAAGGCGTCACGACGATCGAGATCAAGTCGGGCTATGGTCTGTCGACGGAAGATGAGATCAAGATGCTGCGTGCGGCGCGCGCGCTCGCCGAGCAGCGGCGGGTCCGGGTCGCGCCGACCTTTCTGGGCGCCCACGCGCTACCCCCCGAATATAAGGGCGATAGCGACGCCTATATCGACCTTGTCACAGGCGAGATGATCCCGGCCGCGGCGCCGCTCGCGACCGCGGTCGACGCCTTTTGCGAGGGCATCGGATTCTCGCCCGCGCAGTGCGAACGCGTGATTGAGGCGGCGAAAGCGCATGGCCTCGCGGTGAAGCTCCACGCCGAACAATTGTCGGCGCTGCACGGCAGTGCGCTTGCGGCAAAGCATGGGGCGCTATCGGCCGATCATCTGGAACATGCGACCGACGACGACGTCCGCGCAATGGCGGCCGCGGGGACAGTCGCGGTGCTGCTGCCCGGTGCCTATTATTTCATGCGCGAGACCAAATTGCCGCCGATCGCCGCGATGCGGCGCCACGGCACGCGGATCGCGCTGGCGACCGACAACAACCCCGGCACCTCGCCGACCACATCGCTGCTGCTGATGCTCAACATGGGTGCGACGCTATTCGGGCTGACCGTGACCGAAGCGCTGCGCGGAGTCACGGTCAACGCCGCCGCGGCGCTCGGCCTCGGCGCCGAGATCGGCACGCTCGAGCCCGGCAAAGCCTGCGACCTCGCGATCTGGGACGTCACCGACCCCGCCGAGCTCGTTTACCGCATCGGCTTCAACCCGCTTCACCAACGCATCAAGGACGGCCAATGACATTTGTGACGATCACCCCCGGCGCAATGACGCTGACCGACTGGCGCGCCATTTATGACGGCGCGGGCGCGGCGCTCGATGCCGCGGCATGGGGTGCGATCGACGCAAGCGCCGCCGCGGTGGCGCGGATCGTCGCCAAGGGCGACCCGGTCTATGGCATCAACACCGGTTTCGGAAAGCTGGCGAGCGTGCGGATCGCGAGCGACGATCTGGCGACGCTCCAGCGCAATATCGTGCTCAGCCACGCGGCGGGGACCGGCGCGCCCTCGCCCACCCCCGTCATCCGGCTGATGATGGCGCTCAAGCTCGCGAGCTTTGGCGTCGGCGCTTCGGGGGTGCGGCGTGAAACGGTGGCGATGCTCGAAGCGATGCTGGGCCGGGGCTTGACCCCCGTCGTCCCATCGCAGGGATCGGTCGGCGCGAGCGGCGACCTCGCGCCGCTGTCGCATATGGCCGCCGCGATGATCGGGGTTGGCGCGATCGAAGTTGACGGCGAGGCCTTGCCCGCCGCCGAGGCGCTAGCACAAGCGGGCCTGGCGCCGCTCGAACTCGGCCCGAAGGAAGGGTTGGCCCTCCTCAACGGCACCCAATTTTCGACCGCGAATGCGCTCGCGGGATTGTTCCGCGCCGAAACCACCTTCCGTTCGGCGCTGATCACCGGCGCGCTCTCGACCGAAGCCGCCAAAGGCTCCGACGCGCCGTTCGACCCGCGTATCCACGCGCTGCGCGGCCACGCGGGCCAGCGCGCGGTCGGCGACGCGCTGCGCGGATTGATGGCGGGATCGGCGATCCGCGCCTCGCACGCGGTCGACGATCCGCGCGTGCAGGATCCATACTGCCTCCGCTGCCAGCCGCAGGTGATGGGTGCAGTTCTCGACCTGCTCCGGCAGGCGGGAACGACGCTCGGCGTCGAAGCCAATGGCGTCTCGGACAATCCGCTGATCTTTGCCGACGCTGGTCCGTTTGGGGACGAAGCGCTGTCGGGCGGCAATTTCCACGCCGAACCAGTGGCATTCGCCGCCGACATGATCGCCATGGCGCTGTGCGAAATCGGGTCGATTGCGGAGCGCCGGATCGCGATGCTCGTCGATCCGGCCTTGTCGGGCCTCCCCGCCTTCCTCACCCCGCGCCCTGGTCTCAACTCGGGGTTCATGATCCCGCAGGTCACGGCCGCGGCGCTGGTCAGCGAAAACAAGCAGCGCGCTTATCCTGCCAGCGTCGATTCGATCCCGACCTCGGCCAATCAGGAGGATCATGTGTCGATGGCGGCACACGGCGCGCGCCGCCTGCTCGAAATGGCCGACAATGTCAGCGCGGTTCTGGGGATCGAGCTGCTCGCGGCGTGTCAGGGCGTCGATTTCCACGCGCCGCTCCAATCGAGCGATGCGCTGGAAGCGGCGCGCCGACATTTGCGCGCAGCGGTCCCGACGCTCGAGGACGACCGCCATTTCTATCCCGATATGGAAGCGGCGACCGCGCTGATCCGCGACGGCAGCCTGGTCGCGACGGTTCCCGCCAACCTGCCGGGTTTCGGCTGATGGACTGGCTGCGCGTCCATCGCGGCGACGCGCCGCTCGTCATCGCCTTCCCGCATGGCGGCACCGACCTCGCGGGTCTCGACGAGCAGTATGTTTCGCCCTGGCATGCGCAGATCGATACCGACTGGTGGATCGCCGATCTCTACGCCTTCGCCGCCGATCTGGGCGCGACCCTGGTCGCGACCGATATTTCGCGCAGCGTGATCGACATGAACCGCGATCCGTCGGGCGCGTCGCTCTATCCCGGACAGGCGACGACCGAGCTCTGCCCGACGACGACCTTTGACGGCGAACCGCTCTATCGCTTTGGCGAACCCGACGAGGCGTCGATCACCCAGCGGCTCAATCTCTATCACCGCCCCTATCATGACGCGCTGGCGGGCGAACTCGACCGCCTGAAGGCGTCGCACGGGAAAGTGGTCCTCTACGACGCCCATTCGATCCACAGCCACGTCCCGCGCCTGTTCGACGGCGAGCTGCCGCAGTTCAACATCGGCACCAACGGCGGCACGACCTGCGATCCACGGCTGGAAACGATTATCGCCAATATCTGCGGCGCGAGCGGGTACAGCCATGCCGTCAACGGCCGCTTCAAGGGCGGCTGGACGACCCGTCACTACGGCCAGCCTGAGGACGGCATTCACGCCATCCAGATGGAACTCGCGCAGCGCGGCTACATGGCGGAACCCGACCCGATCGCCCACGCCAACTGGCCCTCCCCCATCGACCCCAACCCCGCGATCCGGCCCGTGCTGGAGCAAGTGATCGCCGCGACCCTCGACTTTGCGAAAGGACAAGCATGACCCGCCTCGACAACAGCCGCGTGATCCGCCCGGCGACCGGCCCCGAAATCACCGCCAAAAGCTGGCTCACCGAAGCGCCGATGCGGATGCTGATGAACAACCTGCATCCCGACGTCGCCGAAGCGCCGCACGAGCTTGTCGTCTATGGCGGCATCGGCCGCGCCGCGCGCGACTGGCAAAGCTATGACCGGATCGTCGAGACGCTGAAGCGGCTCGAAGGCGACGAGACTTTGCTCATCCAGTCGGGCAAGCCCGTCGGCGTGTTCAAAACGCACGAAAACGCTCCGCGTGTGCTGCTCGCCAATTCGAACCTCGTCCCCGAATGGGCGAATTGGGATCATTTCCACGAGCTCGATAAAAAGGGCCTGATGATGTACGGCCAGATGACCGCGGGCAGCTGGATCTACATCGGCAGCCAGGGCATCGTGCAGGGCACCTACGAAACCTTCGTCGAAATGGGCCGCCAGCATTATGACGGCAGCCTTGCGGGCAAGTGGCTGCTCACCGCGGGCCTCGGCGGCATGGGCGGCGCGCAGCCGCTCGCGGCGGTCATGGCGGGCGCGTCGTGCCTTGCGATCGAATGCCAGCCGAGCCGCATCGAAATGCGTCTGCGCACCGGCTATCTCGACAAGCAGGCCTCATCCATCGACGAAGCCATTGCAATGATCGACGCCAGCCATGCGGAAGGAAAGCCGGTGTCGGTCGGCCTGCTCGGCAACGCCGCCGAAATCCTGCCCGAGATGGTCCGCCGCGGCGTCCGCCCCGACCTCCTCACCGACCAGACCTCGGCGCATGATCCGGTCAACGGCTACCTCCCCGCGGGCTGGACGCTCGACGAGTGGTTTTCGAAGCGCGAGAGCGATCCCGCTGCGGTCGCCAAGGCGGCAAAGGCGTCGATGGCTGTGCATGTGCAGGCGATGCTCGACCTGCAGGCCGCGGGCGTGCCGACGACCGATTATGGCAACAACATTCGCCAGATGGCGAAGGACGAAGGCGTCGAGAACGCGTTCGACTTCCCCGGCTTCGTCCCCGCCTATGTCCGCCCGCTCTTCTGCCGCGGCATCGGCCCCTTCCGCTGGGCGGCGCTGTCGGGCGATCCCGAGGACATCTACAAGACCGACGCCAAGGTGAAGGAGCTGCTCCCCGACAACAAGCATCTCCACAACTGGCTCGACATGGCGCGCGAGAAGATTCAGTTTCAAGGGCTGCCCGCGCGCATCTGCTGGGTCGGGCTCGGCGACCGCCACCGGCTCGGCCTTGCGTTCAATGAGATGGTAGCGTCGGGTGAATTAAAGGCCCCAGTCGTCATCGGCCGCGACCATCTCGACTCAGGATCGGTCGCCTCGCCCAACCGCGAGACCGAAGCGATGCGCGACGGCAGCGACGCAGTCAGCGACTGGCCGCTCCTCAACGCGCTGCTCAACACCGCGTCGGGCGCGACCTGGGTGTCGCTTCACCATGGCGGCGGCGTCGGCATGGGCTATTCGCAGCACAGCGGCATGGTGATCGTGGCCGACGGCACGCCCGAAGCGGCAAAGCGGCTGGAGCGCGTGCTGTGGAACGACCCCGGCACCGGCGTGATGCGCCACGCCGACGCGGGCTATGACATCGCGATCGACTGCGCGCGCGAAAAGGGGCTCGACCTGCCCAGTTTGGGGTGAGAGTTCGGGGAAGCGGAACGACACGAGCGGCTTTGGCTGGATCCGAACGCTTCGTGCCGTACCCTCGACAGCATCGCGTGACAAAGTGCAAAAAATCGCTTATGCGCGCCCGCAATCATGACAGTCAAAACGCTCCCCACCCAGCCGAAGGTCGGCATGGTTTCGCTCGGCTGCCCCAAGGCGTTGGTCGATAGCGAACGGATTCTGACCAAGCTGCGCGCCGACGGTTACGGCCTGTCGCCCGATTATGCGGGCGCCGACGTCGTGCTCGTCAACACCTGCGGCTTCCTCGACTCGGCGAAGGAAGAAAGCCTCGAGGCGATCGGCGAAGCGATGGCCGAGAATGGCCGCGTCATCGTCACCGGCTGCATGGGCAATGAGGCCGAAGTCATCCGCGCCCGCTTCCCGAACGTCCTCGCGGTAACCGGCGCACATCAGTATGAGCAGGTCGTCGACGCAGTCCACGACGCCGCGCCGCCCACCCAAGGCCCCTTCATCGACCTCGTCCCCGAGGGCGGACTCAAGCTTACGCCGCGCCACTACAGCTATCTGAAGATTTCCGAAGGCTGCAACCACAGCTGCTCCTTCTGCATCATCCCTGACCTCCGCGGCAAGCTCGTCAGCCGCCGCATCGACGCGGTGCTGCGCGAGGCCGAAAAGCTCGTCGCCGCGGGGACCAAGGAGCTGCTGGTGATCAGCCAGGACACCTCGGCTTACGGCGTCGATATCAGGCATGATCCGCGCCAGTGGCACGGCCGCGAAGTCCGCGCCCACATGACCGACCTCGCTCGCGAACTCGGCCAGCTGCGCACCAGCGAAGGCCGCGCCCCGTGGGTGCGCCTCCACTATGTCTATCCCTATCCGCATGTCGATGCGGTGATCCCGCTGATGGCCGAAGGGTTGCTGACGCCGTACCTCGACATCCCCTTCCAGCACGCGAGCCCGAGCGTCCTCAAGCGCATGAAGCGTCCCGCGAACGAGGCGAAGGTGCTCGAGCGGCTGAAAAGCTGGCGCGCGATCGCGCCCGACATCGCAATCCGCTCGAGCTTCGTCGTCGGCTTCCCCGGCGAGACCGAAGAAGATTTCCAATATCTCCTCGACTGGCTCGACGAGGCGCAGCTCGACCGCGTCGGCGCCTTCCGTTTCGAACCCGTCGCGGGTGCGCAGGCGAACGCCCTGCCCGATCCGGTGCCCGAAGAGGTCAAGGAAGAACGCTTCCAGCGCATCATGGCGAAAACCGCCGCGATCAGCGCCGCGAAGCTCGAAGCCAAGATCGGCCGCACGCTGCCCGTGATCATCGACGAGGTTGGCGAGGCGGACGAAGAGGGCAGCATCGGCGCGACAGGCCGGTCACAGGCCGACGCGCCCGAGATCGACGGCCACGTCTACCTCCGCGACGTCGCCGCGACGTTGAAGGCGGGCGACATCGTCGATGTCGAGATCGAGGACGCCGACGAGCATGACCTGTTCGGGGTCGTCCGCGCCTGAACCGCGCATTTGTTGGAACAACCTTTACCGACTGGTGTTACCATGGGGGCATCAATCGGGGGCTGAGACATGCGGGCGATCAACTTGTTGGCCGTGGCCATTGCGTCGGGAAGCATGCTCACGGCGTGCGACCGCAAGGTCGATGTCGAACCGCCGCCGCGATCGACCGACAAAGCCCCTTCCCCATCGCAAAAATCGCTGATCGCGGTGCCGATCAACGCCGATACCAGCGCGCTCAAGCGGGCGCTGGAGCGCGCGGTGCCCAGGACGCTGTGGACGATCAACCGGCGCGAACGGGCGTGCGTCAAGCCGCAGCGGGTCAAGGTTTTTGGCAAGAAGGTCAAGGTGACGCCGCCGATCGCCTGCACCATCGTCGGGCGCGTCACGCGCGGGGCGTTGCGGCTGCGCGGGGTGGGTGACGAAATCATCGTTGACGTGCCGCTCAATGCCACGATCGCGGCGCGCGACGTCGGCGGGGTGCTGAAGGGCGAGACCGCGACCGGCGCCGCGATGGCGCATGCGCGCGTCAGGATCGACGTCACCCCCGACTGGCGCACCCGCGGCACGGCGCGCATCAGCTATGGCTGGACCAAGGCGCCGGGCATCGATTTCCTTGGCAAGCGCATCACCTTCACCGACGAGGCCGATGCGAAGCTGAAACCTGTGGTGCGCGATGTCGAGCGCGAGGTTAATCGGGAGATCGCGCGGATCGACATCCGCAAACAGGCATCCGACGTCTGGCGACAGAGCTTCACCGCGCTCGAGCTCAATCGCGAAAACCCGCCGGTGTGGATGCGCGTGACGCCGCAGCGCATCCTGTATGGCGGGTATCGGATGGAGGGGCAGCAGATGCGGCTCAACCTGGGGCTGGAGGCGATCACCGAAACCTTTGTCTCGGGCCGACCCGCCGATCCCGCCCCCACGCCCTTGCCGACCATGGTTCGCGAAAAACCGACGCCGCACTTTGACGTGCGGGTGCCCGTGCTCGCCGACTATGCGCAGTTGCAACCCGTCGTCGATCGCGCGCTCAAGAAACGGTCGGCGCGGCCGTTCGACCTGCCCAAGGTCGGACCGATGATGGTCAAATTCGGCAAATCGACGATCTATGGCGCGCCCGACGGGCGCGTCGCGCTGGGCGTCGATGTCGCAATGCGGCTTGCCAGTCGCAGCGGCGAACCGACCCATGGCCGCATCTGGATGACCGCGGTGCCGGTCAACAAACCGGGGTCGGCCGAGGTGCGCTTTACCGACCTGCTGATCACCGGCGATACCGACGGTGTCGGCGGCGACCTGCTCATCGCGCTCGGGCAGAATCCCGGCTTTGCGCCGCTGATCGCCGACGCCCTGACCCAGAATTTCACCCGCGACCTTGGTGAGTTGCAGGGCAAGATCAAGCGCGCGGTCGACCAGCGCCGCGAAGGCGCCTTTGTCATTCGTACCCAGATCGACGGGTTCGAAATCGGTGCGATCAAGGCCTATGGCAACGGGCTGTATCTGCCGGTGCGCATGGTCGGTGGCGCGCGGGTCGACTACCGCCCGGCGCGTTGATCAGAACAGCCGGGTGATCGCGTAGAACGCTGCCGCAACGACCGCGCTCGCGGGGATCGTGATGAACCACGCCGCGACGACGTTGCTTGCCACGCCCCAGCGCACCGCACTAGCCCGGCGGGCGACGCCCGCGCCGATGATGCTGCCGGTGATCGTGTGCGTCGTCGACACCGGGATGCCGAGCAGGCTGGCGGTGAACACCATGATCGACCCGCCGGTCGACGCCGCAAACCCCTGATGATGCGACAGCTTGGTGATGCGTCCGCCCATCGTCTCGATAATTTTCCAACCGCCCGACAATGTCCCGAGCGCGATCGCGACATAGCAGCTGAACGCCACCCAGTGCGGAACATGAAACTCGCCCTGCAGATAGCCGGTCGAATAGAGCAGCACCGCGATGATCCCCATCGTCTTTTGCGCGTCGTTCAGCCCGTGGCTGACCGAATAGGCGGCCGATGACAGCAGGTGGAGGCGGCGAAAGGTCTTTTCGGCGAATTTGGCGGTGGCGCGGTGCAGCGCCCAGCTGCTGACCAGCATCACCAGCATCGCCAGCAACATGCCGAGCATCGGCGACAGGAAGATCGCGATGACGGTCTTGTTGAGCCCCGTCCACTCGATCCCCTCGAACCCCGCGTGCGCGACCCCTGCGCCGACGATGCCGCCAACGAGCGCGTGGCTCGACGAGGACGGAATGCCCTTCAGCCAGGTGACGATGTTCCAGAACATCGCGCCGACCAGCGCCCCGAACACGACCGCAGGAGTCACCAGATCCTTGTCGATGATGCCCTTGCCGATCGTCTCGGCAACCTTGTGCAGTTCGGGAAAGATGATCGACAGGAAGTAAGCGGCGAAGTTGAAGAAGGCGGCGAATACCACCGCCTGCACCGGACGCAGCAGGCGCGTCGCGACGACCGTCGCGATGCTGTTCGCGGCATCGTGCAGCCCGTTCAGGAAATCGAACGCCAGCGCCAAGATGATCAGGCCGACGAGGAGCGGAAAAGCGAGTTCGTGCATGAGGAGCGCCCCCGCTTATGCGTGGTCGATGACCAGGCCGTCGATCTCGTTCGCGACATCCTCGAAGCTGTCGGTGACCCGCTCCAGATGACGATAGAGTTCGCGCCCGATCAGGAAACGGGCGCTGTTCGATTGCCCATGTTCCTTGAACAAACGCTTGAGCCCCGCCGCGTGGATTTCGTCGGCATGACCTTCCATGCGTACCAGCCGCTCGGTCAGCTCATGCAGGCGCGTCGCGTTGGCCGAAATATTGCGGAGCAGCGGTAGTGCCTCGGCGGTCAGTCGCGCCGCGTCGACGATGATGCCGCCGATATCGCGCATTTCGGGTTCGAATTCGGTGACATCGTACAGGTCGACGGCGCCCGCGGTCTTTTGCATCTCGTCGATCGCATCGTCCATCGATGCGATCAGGTCGGTGATCGCGCTGCGGTCGAACGGGGTCAGGAAGGTTCGGCGAACCGTCTGCAACACCTCGCGGGTGATCGCATCGGCGTCGTGCTCGCGCTCGATGATTTCCTGGACATGGTCGGCCATCCCCTCGCCGCCCTGCAACATGCGCGACAGCGCATTGGCGCCGGCGACCAAAGTCGCGGCATGGCTTTCGAACAATTCAAAGAAATTTCCCTGTCGCGGCAGCAATCGCTGAAACCATGCGAACATTCGGCTTACCCCTGCTTTTTCGGCTACATCCAGGACAACGCTGCGCGGTGCGGCGACGGCGCGAAAACCGCCATCGCCGAACGAGCGGATCAACGCCTGCAAATCGGGTTCCTCGACCGCCGAAGCGGCATCGCGGAACGAGAACCATTTGCGTTCGCGTTCGTCCATTTCCTTCCACTCGGCGAGCTCGTTGGTAACGGCCAGCGGAAAGACTTCGACATTGTACATGATCGCCGCGCCATTCGCGCGGCGCTTGCGATATTCATAGCTGCCGATCGGGGTCGGGCAGACGGAGCCGGTTACGCCCGCTTCCTCCTCCGCCTCGATCGCCGCCGCGGCGTGGCGCGTCATGCCGGTCAACGGATTTCCCTTTGGCACCACCCAGCGCTTCGTCTCACGCGACGTGATCAACAGGATTTCGGTCGGGCCATCGTGCGCCGCGCCGCTGAAGCGATAGGGAAGGACAGCGATCTGACGCACGGGCTCTATCCTTTCCTGCAAGGGCGGGCGCGGCGGCCCAAGGTGACAAAATCGTTACGCCCCTATGACAATATTGTGACAGCGACAAGCGGGCTTCACCACGTCACTGCTTTCCGTAAACGTCAATTCGATTGCAAAATGCAACGCGGTGCGTAATCTGCCTTCAAACATAGTCGGGAGACAGGATGATGGCAGGCACGGCGACGATGGAACGCCCCGCGAACGCGAACGCTGCACCGGTCGATCAGGATGTGCTGATCGTCGGCGCGGGCATCTCGGGCATCGGCATGGCGGTGCATATGCAGATGCATTGTCCCGATCGCAGCTTTACCCTGGTCGAGCGCCGCGCCAATCTGGGCGGTACCTGGGACCTGTTCCGCTATCCCGGCATCCGGTCGGACAGCGACATGCATACGCTGGGGTTCGTGTTTGAACCCTGGAAGCATGAAAAATCGATCGCCGACGGTCCGTCGATTCTGGAATATCTGAACCGCATCGTCGACGAACGCCATATCCGCGAGCGGATCCGTTTCGACCGCAAGGTCGTCGGGGCCGATTGGGACAGCACGGCCGCGCGCTGGACGGTGACGCTGGAGGATGCCGCGGGCGGGACATCGACGACCACCGCGCGCTGGCTCTATCTTGGCGCGGGCTATTATGACTATGACGAGCCGTTCGACGCCAATTTCACCGGGCGCGAGGATTTCCAGGGGCAGATCATCCATCCGCAGTTCTGGCCCGAAAATCTGGACTATGCGGGCAAGAAGGTGGTGGTGATCGGATCGGGCGCGACTGCGGTCACGATCGTGCCGTCGATGGCCGACAAGGCCGCGCATGTGACGATGCTGCAACGCACCCCGACCTGGTATTTCATCCGTCCGGCAAAGGACGGGCTTGCAAATTTCCTGCGTAAATTCCTGCCCGAGGAGCTGGCGTACAAGATCACCCGCTTCAAGAATGTCCGCCTGCAGGACATCGCCTTTCGCCGTGCGCGAGAAAAGCCCGAAAAGGTCAAGGAATTCCTGACCAACAAGCTGAAGGCGAGCCTCGGCGACCGCTATGATGCCAAGGCGTTTACCCCGCCCTATAACCCGTGGGATCAACGGCTGTGCCTCGTCCCCGATGCCGATTTCTTTGAGGCGATGAAGGCCGACAAGGCGTCGGTCGTCACCGACCACATCGAACGCTTTGACGCGACGGGCATCCAGCTGAAATCGGGCCAGCATCTGGACGCCGACATCATCGTCACCGCGACGGGGCTGAAGCTGGCCGTCGCGGGCAAGATTCCGGTGCGCGTCGACGGTGAACCCGTCAATTGGCACGATCATTTCTATTACAAGGCGTGCATGTTTTCGAACGTGCCAAACTTCTCGGCGGTGTTCGGCTATCTCAACGCCAGCTGGACGCTGCGCGCCGACATCGTGTCGGAATATGTCTGCCGCGTGCTCAACCATATGCAGGCCACCGCGACGACGGTCGCAACCCCCGCGCTCGCCGATCCGGCGAGCCTGGAGGAAGAGAATGTCTTCGACTTCTCGTCGGGCTATATCCAGCGTTCGCTGCACATCATGCCCAAGAGCACGGTGGCGCTGCCCTGGCGGCTCAGCCAAAATTATGTGCAGGACCGGATCGACATGCGCAGCGGAGCGATCGACGACGGCGTGCTGACCTTTTCCAATGCGCGCGAAGCGGCAGCCGCTGCGAACGAACTCGAAGCCGCCGAATAGCGTTGGGCGATGCAGCGCGGGGCGGGCGGCCGCCTCAGTTGATGGGGAGCAGGTCGCGCTTGAACTCGTCCTTCGCCGCCGCGATCACCGCGCCGGTCATCGGCACGTTGACCCGATAGCTGCCCTCGGCAAAGGGACCGATTTCATAGGGGGCGATCGCGATCGTCATGCGGTCGAGATAAATTCCGTCGGACGATCCGATCCACACCGTCTGCGCCGATGCCGGGGGGCAGCCCGCGAACGGGCTGTCGGGCGCCTCATCGCGGACGATGCCCTTCGCCGCTTTGGCGCGTTTGATCGCTGCGCAGAAAGGCTCGCGGATCGCGGCATCGAACGCCTCGCCGCTGGTGAACAGGTCGAGCGGTTGCAGCCGTTTGGCGCGATTGCGATCCCACAGCAGCGTCGCAAAGCTGGTCATGCCATGGGCGCCGCCGGTATAGGTCTGGATCTCCGCCGACAGGCTCAGGAAGCGCGGTGTGTTCGACACACGTTGCCATGTCTGCAAATGGCTATGCTTGCGATAGGGAAAGCCCGCTTTCTCCGCCGCGGCCTTGTCCCGCCCCGCCGCCGCGATCAGCGCATCGCGCCTCGTCGCACGGTCATTGTCCAGCCACGCGGCGAGGTCCGGAATCGTCGCGGCCTCACGCGGATAGGCGTAAGCAAACTCGATCAGGTCATTGCTTTCGCTGACGTTCGACGCTGCCGCGTTTTTCGCCTCCACGTCAGCGACCCCGTCAGGCGGCGCGCCGGGAACCGCAGCTGCGGCCGCCTGCTCGGCGGGCGTCGTCGGATCCTCGGCACAGGCGGCAAGCAGCGCCGCACCGGTCAGGAGCAGCAAGGCGGAACGGGGCCGAATTTCTGTCGTCATGACAGCATAACGCCGGGAATCGACAAAATATCCCCAGCGGCCTAGCACCGTCGGCATGACCGACTATTCCGACCTGATCCAGCCCGACAAGGGGCAGGACGCGCGCACGATCCATCTTGTCGACAAAAAGGGCTATGACGAATGGCTCAAGAGCCGCAGCGCCCGCGAACGCGCGCACCTTGCCGCGGTCGGCTTCAAGCCCGACCCCTATGTCCACGCGATCCTGCCGGGTGACGACCCCGACAATTGGGCGGTCGTCACCACCGTCGCGAAGGTCGACAGCCTGTCGTCGTGGTGCCTTGCCAAACTGGGTCAGATCCTGCCCGCCGGGCGCTATCGGCTCGAAGGTCAGCAACCCGGCAAGGCGCTGTTCGGCTGGATGAGCGCGCAATATCGTTTCGACACCTATCGCACGAAGGTCGAGAGCAAGGGGCCGCGCGTGCTGCTGACCAGCGATGTCGGCGCGATCGCACCGATGGTGGCCGAAATGCGCGCGGTCGCGCTGGTTCGCGACATGGTGAACACCCCCGCCGCTGACATGGGACCCGCCGCGATCGAAAAGGCCGCTGAACGGATCGCCAAGGCGCATGGCGGCAAGCTGACCGTCACCAAGGGCGAGGCGCTGGAACAGGGCTATCCGATGATCCACGCGGTCGGACGTGCCGCCGCCAAGCACCACGCCCCGCGGCTGATCGAGATCGAATGGGGCAAGGACGGCGACCCGCGCGTCGCGTTGGTCGGGAAGGGGATCAGTTTCGACAGCGGCGGGCTCGACATCAAACCGGCGTCGGGCATGCGGCTGATGAAAAAGGATATGGGCGGCGCCGCACATGTGCTGGCGCTCGCCGAGCTGGTGATGGCGAGCGGGCTGCCGGTGCGGCTGCACTGTCTGGTCGCCGCGGCAGAAAATGCCATCTCCGCCGACGCCTTCCGTCCCGGTGACGTGCTCAAGAGCCGTCTTGGCCTGACGGTCGAGATCGGCAACACCGATGCCGAGGGCCGATTGGTGCTGGGCGACGCGCTGGCGAAGGCGGGCGAGGACAAGCCCGAGATGATCATCGATTTCGCGACGCTGACCGGGGCCGCGCGCGTCGCGCTCGGTCCCGACCTCCCGCCGCTGTTCGCCAATGATGACGCGCTGGCCGACGCCATGCTGGCCGCCGGTACCGACCGCGACGATCCGTTGTGGCGGATGCCGCTATGGGACGGCTATGCCGAGCTCCTCGAAACCGACGTCGCCGACCTTGGCAATGCCGGCAGCTCGGCCTTTGCCGGAACGATCACCGCCGCGCTGTTCCTCAAACGCTTCGTACCCGAAGGCGCGCTCTGGGCGCATCTCGACACCTTTGCCTGGCGCCCGTCGGCCAAGCCCGGACGGCCCAAGGGCGGCGCCGCGCTGGGGCTGCGCGCCGCATGGGCCATGCTGCAGGCGCGATACGACCGGCGCGGCAGGGGTTGAACATTCTTGATATGCGGACCCCGGCTGGTCTAATGGCGCGCGACTGTCCGCGCCCGGCGGACACCGGATGACAACAGGACGGCAAGTGACAGGTCAAAGCGGCGACAATTCAGCGGCAAATCGCGTTCGCATGGGGCGCCCCGGCGCCGTGGGCGCGGGTCGCGATCGCTTTGGCCTGACCGGCACATCGCAGGCCTATGACCCGCGCATCGTCGCGATCCGCCCCGACCTCGCCGACATCGCGGTCGCCGGCCAGCATTTCGCCCCGCATTATGCCGCGCCGATGATGCGCAGCGGCGTGCTGCCCGCCGCGGTGCTGCGCGGATCGCCGTCGCTGGACGCCGACCAGACGAGCGAGCTGCTGTTCGGCGAAGGCTTTGCGCTGCTCGACCTCACCGGCGGCTGGGCGTGGGGCTACTGCCTTGCCGATCATTATGTCGGCTATCTGTCGGCGGACGCGCTCGCCGCGCCGATCGCGCCGACGCACCGCGTCGAGATGATCGAGGCGATCCTGCACAGCGCTCCCGATGCTGCGAGCGGCGGCCCCGCCGTCCTGCCGCGCGGCGCGCTGGTGATGGGCGAGATCGAAGGTGAATGGCTGGCGACCGCGCACGGTTATTTGCCGCTGGCCGCGCTGGTCGAGGTCGGCGCCGAAGACAGCGACCCGGCCGGACGCGCCGAGGAACTGATCGGCACGCCTTATCTGTGGGGCGGCCGCACGTCGAAGGGCATCGACTGTTCGGGCCTCGTCCAGCTGAGCTGGGCTGCCGCGGGAGTCCAGTTGCCGCGCGACAGCGACCTGCAGCTCGCATCGCTCGGCGCGGACAAGGATATCGACCCGGCGGCGCTCGCGCGCGGCGACCTCGTCTTTTTCCCCGGCCATGTCGGCATCATGGCCGACGAGCGCACCATCATCCATGCCAGCCGACGATGGATGGCGGTGAAAGCGGAACCGCTGGCCGACGTCATCGCGCGATCGGCTGCCAAGGATCATGATCCGCCGGTGAGCGGATATAAGCGACTGCGATAAGATATGACAAAGACGGTTTTCATCGACGGCGCGGCGGGAACGACGGGCCTCGAAATCGCTGAGCGGCTTGCCGGACGGAGCGAGTTTTCGCTGCTGACGCTGGACGATACACGCCGCAAGGATGCCGGTGCTCGGCGCGATGCGCTGAACGACGCCGATTTCGTCATCCTCTGCCTTCCCGACGATGCGGCGCGCGAAGCCGTGGCGATGATCGCCAATGATCGCACCCGCGTCATCGACGCATCAACCGCGCATCGGGTCGCGCCTGGCTGGGTCTATGGCTTTCCCGAGGTCAGCGGACATGACGCCGTCGCCGGCGCCGCGCGGGTGTCGAACCCCGGTTGCTATTCGACCGGCTTCATCGCGCTCGTCGCACCGCTCGTGCGCGCGGGCCTGCTCCCTGCCGACTGGCCCTATATCTGCCACGCGGTCAGCGGCTATTCGGGCGGCGGCAAGGCACTGATCGAACGCTTCGAGGCGGACCGGGACATCGCGTGGCGCGGCTATGCGCTGACGCTCGGCCACAAGCATGTGCCCGAGATGAAGGCGCAGTGCGGGCTCGCGATCGGTCCGCTCTTTTCGCCCGCAGTGATCCCCGCGCATCGCGGGATGGTGGTCGAGGTTCCGCTACAGCTAAATGCGATGCCGACCGCCGCAGCGCCTGACGCCCTACGCGCCGCGCTTGCGGACTTTTACGGCGCGAGCCCGATCGTCGTCATGGGCGAAGCGCCGACCGATGGCGAGATGCTGCTCCGCGCCTCCGACGCGGGTGATGACCGGATCGCGCTGTTCGTGTTCGGCAACGCCGACGCCACTCAGGCGCGCCTCGTCGCGCGGCTCGACAATCTGGGCAAGGGCGCGAGCGGCGCCTGTGTCCAGAATCTGAATATCATGGCCGGGCTGCCCGAAACCGCGGGGCTGCGGATTTAACCCTCGACCGTCATTGCGAGGAGCCGAAGGCGACGCGGCAATCCAGAGCTTGCGTACACCGCCCCTGGATTGCTTCGCTTCGCTCGCAATGACGAAAATGTTGCGATGCTTGTCTTCAATGCACCGTGTCGAGAACATCCTCGGCTGCCAGATAGGTGATCAGCCGTTCGATCTGCCGCCAGCGCGCGAAATGGACGTGATTGCCCAGCACGCGATATTGCTCGGCACGGGCGGCGGCGGCGAAGCCGGCCTCTTCGCCGTGCATGCGGATCAGCGCATGGGCGTCCTCGACCGCGGCGCGATCGGACAGAAATGGTGCAGGCAGATGCATGGAGTCCCCGTCCGTTGCCTTGGAGCGCCCCTCCTAAACCGCGCCCCTCACCGCGCCGTTCCCAACCATGATGAAGATTCGGGTAAGGTTAATCGCGATCGCTCCGCCGTTAACCGCTTTCGTCGCCGCGCCGCCGATGTTTCAACCCTTTGCCGCCGCGCATCAGCCGTGTAGATAAGCGCGATGCGCAAGATCCTGAAATATGTCGCCCTCGCCCTGCTGCTGCTGATCATCGTCGGCGGCGTGACGCTGTACATCATGTCGCGGCCCGACGTGGCGCGCTTCTCGACCGCCGAACTCAGCGGCCGGGTACCGGTGATGGCGTCGCAAAAGACCGAGACATTCCCGACGATCAACGTCCCCGAAGCGACGAGCTGGCCCGCGGGGCAGGCGCCGCGCGCCGCGCAGGGGCTGGCAGTCGCCCGTTTTGCCGAAGGGCTCGATCATCCGCGCACGATGCTCGTGCTGCCCAATGGCGACGTGCTCGTCGCGGAATCGCAGAGCCCGCCGCGCGATACGTCGGGGATCGAAGGCAAGATCATGAACCGCCTGATGACCAAGGGCGGCACCAGCCGCCGTCCGTCGGCGAACCGTATCACCCTGCTCCGCGATGCCGACGGCGACGGCAAGGCCGAGGTCAAGACCGCCTATCTCACCGGGCTCAACTCGCCCTATGGCATGGCGCTGGTCGGGACGACGCTCTACGTCGCCAACACCGACGCGCTGCTCGCCTTTCCCTATGTTGCGGGGGAAACGAAGATGAGCGGGAAGCCCACGAAGATCGTCGACCTGCCAGCCAAGGGCAGCAATCGTCACTGGACGAAGAGCCTTGTCGCCGCCCCCAACGGCTGGCTCTATGTCGGCGTCGGCGCCGACAGCAATATCGGCGAGGCGGGCATGTACCGCGAGTTCCGCCGTGCCAGCGTGCTCGAAGTCCGGCCCGAACAGAAATATGTCCGCACCTTCGCCGGGGGCATCCGCAATCCCGTCGGGCTCGGTTTCCATCCGGGCAGCGAGCGGCTGTGGGCGGTCGTCAACGAACGCGACATGCTCGGCAGCGACCTCGTCCCCGACTATCTGACCGACGTTACCGAAGGCGATTTTTATGGCTGGCCCTGGTATTATTGGGGCGGTTTCGTCGACCCGCGCGTCGAACCCGAGGCCGAGGATCGCCGCCAATATGTGAAGCGCCCCGAATATGGGCTTGGCGCGCATACGGCGCCGCTGGGCATGACCTTTACCGAAGGACTCGACCTTGGCGAGCGCTGGGCCAATGGCGCGCTGATCGCGCTCCACGGGTCATGGAACCGCGAACCGGTCGCGGGTTACAGCGTCGTGTTCGTGAAATTCGGCGCCAACGGCAAGCCCGTCGATGCCCTACCCGTCACCCTGCTCGACCAGTTTCTCGGCCAGGACGGCAACACCACCCGCGGCCGTCCGGCCGACGTCAAGGTCGCGAAGGACGGCAGCGCGCTGGTCGCCGACGACACCGGCGGGGTGATCTGGCGGGTCGCGAAGGCGGGGTAAATCCAGCCATCATCTCCGTCATTGCGAGCGCAGCGAAGCAATCCAGAGTAGCGTAAACCGCTCTGGATTGCTTCGCTGCGCTCGCAATGACGGATTGTTGCGGGGCTTAAACCCGCATCGGCATCAGCACGTACAGCGCCGGGCTCTTCTCGCTCTCGCGGATCAGTGTCGGGGCGTTGGCATCGGCGAGGTGCAGTTCGACGCTATCGCCGTCGACCTGGCCGAGGATGTCGCTGAGATAACGGGCGTTGAAGCCGATCTCCATCATGTCGCTGTCATAGGCCGCCGCCACTTCTTCAGCCGCGGTACCATTCTCGGGGCTGGTCACCGACAGGGTGATGCGATCCTTGTCGAGCCCGACCTTGACCGCGCGTGTCTTTTCGCTGGCGATCGTCGAAACGCGGTCGACGCCCTGATAGAGGCTCTTCGGATCGACCTTTAGCAATTTGTCGTTCGCCGTCGGGATGACGCGGCTGTAATCGGGGAAGGTGCCGTCGATCAGCTTCGAGGTCAGGATCGCGTTGCCAAGCTGGAAGCGGACCTTCGACGCCGACAGGCTGATTTCGACATTACCTTCGGCCTCGTCGAGCAGCTTGCGGATTTCGGTGACGCATTTGCGCGGCACGATGACGTCGGGCATCGACGCGGCGCCGTCGGGGCGCGTGACGGTGTAGCGCGCGAGGCGGTGGCCGTCGGTCGCCGCGGCCTTCAGCACCGGACCCGACGCATCTTCTGCCACATGCAGGAAGATGCCGTTGAGGTAATAGCGCGTTTCCTCGGTCGAAATCGCAAAGCGAGTCTTGTCGATGATCTGGATCAGCTCGGCGACCGGAAGTTCGAAATTGGTCGGCAGGTCGCCCTCGGCGATCACCGGGAAATCGTCGCGCGGCAGCGTCGGCAGGTTGAAGTTCGACCGGCCCGCCTTGACCTGCATCTTGCCCTCGGCGGCGGCCAGGCTGACCTCGGCGCCCTCGGGCAGCTTGCGGGCGATTTCGAACAAAGTATGCGCCGACACGGTGGTCGTCCCCGCGGTTTCGACCTTGGCCGCGATCGTTTCGACAACCTGCAGGTCGAGGTCGGTCGCCATCAGCTTCAGCTGGCCGGTGCTGTCGGCTTCGATCAGGACGTTCGACAGGATGGGAATGGTATTGCGCCGTTCGACCACCGACTGGACGTGGCCAAGGCTCTTCAACAACACCGCGCGTTCGATCGTCGCTTTCATTCTAATCCGCCATCCCTGTGTTCCGCGGGAAAAGTCCCTGAGGGACAAGGCGTCGGCGGCGATTCGCTGCCCCGATTCCCGGCCCCTGAAAATGCCCACCTTCCTTAACGCACGCATCAGCACGTGCAAGCCATGCTTGCAAAGCATCCCCAATCGCGCGAACGAAGGCGCGATGCGGCTCCGGCTTTTCCTTATCGCGACATGGGCGGCGCTGCCGGCGACGACGCTTGCCGCCACCCCGACCGCGCTCGGCATTTTTGACGGCTGGGGCGCCTTCCGCGACCCCGCCACGCCGCGCTGCTACGCGCTGGCCGCACCCTCGGCGACGATCGGCACGCCGACGGTCAAGGGCTATGCCAGCGTCGGTTACTGGCCGAAATCGCGGATCCGCGGGCAATTCTATATCCGCCTGTCAAAGGCGCGCGCGCCAAATCGCGACCTGCGCCTGACGATCGGCAGCCGCCGCTTCATCCTGACCGGCAACGGCGCGCATGGCTGGGCCAGCGACGCACGGATGGACGCCGCGATCATCGCCGCGATGCGATCGGCCCCCAGCATGAGCGTCACGAGCAGCACGGCGACCGGCGGTGCGATCGCCGACACCTATCGGCTGCGTGGTGCGGCGACCGCGATCGACGCCGCGGCATTGGGGTGCGCCAAAATCCGCTAAGCCAAACGCGCGCGACCTCGCCTAGGCGCGCGCCAGTTTCGTCAGCTCGACCGCGAGGAAATCGAGTACCAGGCGTACGCGCGGGACATGGCGCAATCGTTCGTGCGTCAGCAGCCATAGCCCTGTCGTGTCTTCCTGCTTGGGCGGGATGCAGCGGATCAGATCGGGTTCCCGGTCGGCAATGAAGGCGGGCAGCACTGTGAGCCCCATCCCCGATCGCACCCCGGCGAGCAGGCCGGTGGCGCTGTCATATTTCATCACCACCGCCTCCTCGAGCCCATATTGCCTGAGCCACGCCAGATAGGGCTCCCACACCCCGCCGCCGCCGCCGATGAACGGATGCGCCGCCAATTGCTCACGACTGTGCGGAATACCGTGGCGGTCGGCATAATCTCGGCTGCAATAGACCGTCCACGGATTGTCGGCGATGCGGCGTCCGACCAGCCCCGCGCCGGTCGGCTGCTTGCTGCTGCGGATCGCGATGTCGGCGGCACCGCTCGCGAGATCGCGCGCCTCGTCCGACGTGTCGAGCTGGATATGGATGCCGGGATGTGCGGCGCGCAAATCGCGCAGGATCGGTGGCAGGATGGTGACCGCAAATATCTCCATCGTCGTCAGGCTGACCGTGCCGCCGACTTCGCGCGATGAAGCGCTGGCCGCTTCGCCGAACCGGTCCGCCGCGTCGCGCACCGCCGCGGCGCTGCCCAGCATCGCCTCGCCCACCGGCGTCAGCGCGTAACCCGCCTGCCGCCGTTCGAACAGGTTGAGCCCGGTCGCTGCCTCCAGCGCGGCGATGCGCCGCGCGACGGTCGTCTGGCTGACGCGCAGCGCCTGCGCCGCGGACAGGGTGCTGCCCGTTTCGGCCACCGCCAGAAAGGCTTTGAGGTCGTTCCAATCATACATGGCGTCTTGTGCGTCATAAGCGCCCGCGCGGCATTCTGCAATTTTGCAGAATGGCCGCGCAACATCGTTGCTCCTGCCGCGCCGACCAATCGCTTATCTCTCCGATACCGGCTTCCTCCCCTCCCCAAATGCCGGTCGATGGAGACACAAGATGAAAAAACTTCTGATCCTCGCCGCGCTGGCTACCGCATCGGTGGGCCAGCCAGCCTTCGCCCAACCGGCGCCGCTCGCGAACCCGAGCGTCACCGTCCAGCATCGCGACCTTGACCTCAGCACCGAGGCCGGCGCCAAGAGCCTCGACCGCCGCATCTGGCGCGCCGTCGTCGAAGTGTGCGGAAGCGCACCCGATTACGACCTTCAAGGCAAGAATGACGTCCGCCAGTGCCGCGCCGACACGCGGCAGCTCGCCTCGGAACAGGCCGAACAGGTGATCGCCGACGCGGCTCGCCCGCAGATGATCCGGGTCTCGTCGATCCGGAAATAAGCCGTCACAGCGGCATGCGGCGTTGCGCCGCCACCCTTATTGCGGTGGCGGTGCGACGCCCGCGCTAGTTCACCAGCCCCTGCCCCGGCACCCAGCGCAGGTCGCAACCGCTCGTCTGTCCCAACAGAACGCGGCTCCACAACGTCTTGTCGGCGTCATCGCCCTTGATCCGCGGTTTGGCGAGCGGTCGCCGGTCGATGTACAGGCCGCTGATGAACGCGGTAAGCTGTTTGCCCTCGATCAGCCGCGACCCCTTCGAATAGATGGCGTAGATTTGCGGCGTGTGGCCGCGGCGGACGACCGTCTGCGTCCTGGTCGACGCAACCGCCACGTCGCCCGCGCCGGGAGCCGGCAGCCCGTTATAGTCCACGAAAATCCACTGCCCCGCGGGGCCGGAGATCAGCAGTTCGACCCCGCTCGCCCCCGCGCCATTGACCTCGGCCTTCTCTCCCGGCTCCAGCACAATCGTCGAATGGCGCGTACATATTTTCTGTCCCGCCTCCGCCGACGCCGTCGGACAGAGCGCGATCGCGAATGGCAGGGCGGCAAGGGAAAGCGAGCGATTCATGGTATAACCTCTTCAACGTCGAGCAATATTCTAGGGAGCACGGCGCAGGCCGGCACCCGCAATCATGTACCGGTTCAAGGCGGCGAGCGGCGTCAGCGCGGGGTTCCAGCCCCTGTTTCGTGCAGCTCGGCGAACGAGAATATCCACGCGCATGTCGCCTCGAGCGTCGCCCGCGGCGGCAATTCGGTGGTGCGCGACAGATGGATGAGGACGAGGCGGCGACCGTCATCCTTGACCAGCGCGCCCGGCATGAAAATCGGACCAGCGGTACCGCTCTCGATCGCGCCGGGAACATAGCGCCAGCCCGCCGCGATCGCGCGATCGAGCACCGCCGCCTCGCTCAGGCAGCGCCCCCTGCTTTCAGTCTCTTGTTGCGGGGACAACCCGACGCCGTGAAACTTGACCTCGAAATCATCCTTGCGGCCCCACGCGCCTTCGCGCCGCCGCTGATACGCCTCGATCACCATTTCCCAGCCATCGGGTCCGGCCAGCGCGACCTGATAGCCGGCGTTGATCGTGAAAAAGCCGTTCGGCGCAAATCCTTCGCGCTGGACAAGGTGCGGAATGCCCATCGTATGTTTCAGCCAGTCGATGCTGGCGTCGCCCCCGGGCAATTCCAGCAATCCCGCGAGGCGATGGTTCGCCTCGACAAAGCCATAGTCGCAGATCGCATCGCTCTTCGCCGACCAGTTGGAATAGAAGCGGATCGGTCGGTCGCCGGTTTCGCAAGCCGCGGCTTCAGCGGGCGGTTCGGCGGCGGCGGGCGCGGCGAGCGCCGCGATGGCGGCGGCAAGCGGAAACGGGAAACGCATCGCAATCTCCTGACTGGGCCGCCCCCGCCCTAACGCCGCTGCCGAAAGGGTCGTGTGATCCCGATCATAGGATTTGGCGCTCTGCTCCGCCCCATCCCCGCCACCGCGGTCGCCAAATGCTGTACGCGCCGCTTTGACATCGGCCAGATTTCTTTTGAACCAGCGCCAGATCCGCAGAAAACCTTACTCAGACGGCAAACCGGAGCGGTCGGGCCATGTTCCGACCCCGGTCGGCGCGGCGCGACGGATGGCACGATGTACTAACCCGCCGCGATCCATCGCGCGGCGTCCGACCGGTATCAGCCGACGAATGCCGACCGATTGCACATTTCCCCCTTCGCCCCTATATGCGCGCGCATCATGCAGATTCCCGGCCACATCGACCCCGTCACGACGGGCACCGTCCCCTTGCGCGGGGGCAACCGCATCGACCTGGTCGGGCTGAGCCGCGACGCGATCGGCGGCGTGCTGGTCGAAGCGGGGCTGGATGCAAAGGCCGCCAAGCTGCGCGCCAAGCAGATCTGGCATTGGATGTACCACCGCGGGGTCACCGATTTCGAAGCGATGACCGACATCGCCAAGGCGATGCGCCCCTGGCTGACCGACCGGTTCATCATCGGCCGTCCGACGGTACGCGAGGCGCAGGTGTCGAGCGACGGCACGCGCAAATGGCTGCTCGCCGCTGCCGACGGGCAGGAATATGAGATGGTCTTTATCCCCGACGCCGATCGGGGAACCCTGTGCGTGTCGAGCCAGGTCGGCTGTACGCTCAATTGCCGTTTCTGCCACACCGGCACGATGCGGCTCGTGCGCAATCTTGGCGCGGGCGAAATCGTGGGGCAGGTGATGCTGGCGCGCGACGAACTCGGCGAATGGCCCAAGGGCACGATGGCGGGTTTTGGCCCCGATCCCGAGGATGACGACGACGGCGCCGACGATTTTGGGGGCGGTCATTACACCGCCGACGGCCGCATCCTGACCAACATCGTGATGATGGGCATGGGCGAGCCGCTGTATAATTTCGACGAGGTCAAGGGCGCGCTGAAGATCGTCATGGACGGCGACGGGCTGGCGCTGTCGCGCCGCCGCATCACCCTGTCGACCAGCGGCGTGGTGCCGATGATGGCACGCGCGGGCGAAGAGATTGGCGTCAATCTCGCGGTGTCCTTGCACGCGGTGTCGAAGGAAATCCGCGACGAGATCGTGCCGCTCAACCGCAAATATGGCATCGACGAGCTGCTGAAAGCCTGCGCCGCCTATCCGGGCGCGGGCAATTCGCGGCGCATCACCTTTGAATATGTGATGCTGAAGGACAAGAACGACAGCGACGACGATGCGCGCGAGCTTGTTCGGCTGATCCGCGAATATGGCCTGCATGCCAAGGTCAACCTGATCCCGTTCAACCCCTGGCCCGGCGCGATCTATGAATGTTCATCGCCCGAGCGGGTCAAGGCGTTCAGCAACCTGATTTTCAAGGCCGGGATTTCGGCCCCGATCCGCACCCCGCGCGGGCGCGATATCATGGCGGCGTGCGGCCAGCTGAAAAGCGCCGCAACCAAGCCGACGCGCGCCGAACTCGACCGGATTGCGGAAGAGAAACAGGCGGCGCTGGGCTGATCGCAATTCGCTGCGCCAAGCGAACATCACGAAAATCCGAGCTTTTCCGCCACATGTTTGGCCGCGCTTTTGCATGTCCATTCTATACCGTGTGGTAAAAATAACACAGGTAAGAAAATTGTCACATTCTGAACGATCCGTTCATTGAAGCGACAGCTGCGAACGCCATTTAGGCGGTGGACCGCGACCCAAAGGGCGTGGCCATGTAAAAGCAGAAGGAAAACAAAATGAAGAAATTCGCAGTTGCAGCCGCTCTCCTGACGGCCATCGTTGCAACCCCCGCCATGGCAGCCGAAGGCGGCGAAGGCCGCGTCGAACTGCGCGGTGGCCTGATCACCGGCAACGGCATCGACGAAGGCACCATCGGCCTCGCCGCCGGTTATGACTTCGACCTTGGCTCGGCCGCGTTTGTCGGCGCCGAAGTTGCGGGCGACAAGGTGTTGATCGACGGTGCGGACGTCCAGTTCTCGGCCGGCGGCCGCGTCGGCGCCAAGGTTGGCGCGAACGGCAAGGCCTATGTCACCGGTGGCTACACCTTCAGCGACATCGACGATCCCTATGTCGGCGCGGGTTACCAGCACAAGCTGGGCCAGAACCTGTACGCAAAGGCCGAATATCGCCACCAGTTCATCAACAACTTCGGCGACTTCGACACCTTCGTCGCAGGCGTCGGCTTCGCTTTCTGATCCTTCGGACAGCGATGAAACAGGAAGGGGCGACCTGCGGGTCGCCCCTTTTTTTGGGGGGCGTATGAGGGGGCGACCGATTGCGGTCTTGGGGCATCTCTTCTCTCCCCTTGAGGGAGAGATACGGAGGCTTGGCAGCTTGCTGCCTAGCCGCAGTTGAGAGGGGGTTTTACGCCTGCTGGCGTCCAACCCCCTCTCCAAGCTTCGCTAGCTCCTGACGGAGCAAGCTGCGCTATCCTCTCCCTCAAGGGGAGAGGAGTTCAGGGCAGTTCCCCAGCCCAAAATCGACAGCCGCCCCCGATACAATCCCCTTCCCTTTCCACAGGCAACCCGGCACGGTCGACCGATGACCGCCTTTGCCTATATCGCCGCCGCGCTCGCCGAAATCGCCGGCTGCTTCGCCTTCTGGGCATGGCTCAGGCTCGACAAGCCAATTTGGTGGCTGGTTCCCGGAATGGCGTCGCTGGCGCTATTCGCTTATCTGCTGACTTTGGTCGATGCCGAGCATGCGGGGCGCACTTACGCCGCCTATGGCGGGGTTTACATTGTCGCGGCGCTGCTATGGCTATGGGCGGTCGAGGGTGCGAAGCCCGACCGATGGGATCTGATCGGTGCCGCGGTGTGCCTGGGCGGGGCGGCGATCATCCTGTTTGGGCCGCGGGGCGGTTGAGCCAGCCCATTCAATTCCGTTTGTGCTGAGCTTGTCGAAGCACCGTCCTTCCTTCGGCGTGGCTGAAGAAAGAACGGCCCTTCGACAAGCTCAGGGCGAACGGGTCTGGAAAATACGACCCGCTACCCGGCATCCGGCAGCGCCTGCTCCACCAGCGGCACCAGCGCTTTCGCCACCACCGTTACCCCTTTCGCATTGGGGTGCAGATTGTCGCCCAGCATCAGCGTCTTGTCGGTGACGACATTGTCGAGGATGAAGGGATAGAAGCTGGCATCATATTTGGCGGCAAGTTCCGAATAGATCGGATTGAATTTCTTCGCATAATCGCTGCCCAGATTGGGGGCCGCCATCATGCCCGTCAGCAGCACCGGGATCTCGCGCTTTTTCAGCTCGGCGAGCATCGCGTCGAGGTTGGCGCGCGTCTGGTCGGGGCCGATGCCGCGCAGCATGTCGTTGCCGCCCAGACCCAGCAGCACCAGCGCCGGTTTCACCTTCGCATTGTCGAGGACATAGGTCAGCCGCTGGCGTCCCGCCGCGGTTGTGTCGCCCGACACCCCCGCATTCTGCACCCGCGCGACGACGCCATCGGCGGCGAGCGCCGCCTGCAGTTGCGGCGCCAAGCCCTCCTTCGGCCCAAGCTGATAGCCAGCGTAAAGGCTGTCACCGAACGCAATCACGAGCGGAGCGTCGGCAGGGATTGCCGCCGTTGCCTGGGCCGCAACCTTGTCGTTGGTCGAAGCCGCCGGGGTTTCCGCCGATCCGCACGCAGCAAGCGGTTGGCAAAGCGCCAGTGCGCAACCATATATGGCGTAAGAGCGCCATCCGGCCGTTCGTTTTTCCAAAGGGTTCTCTCCTTGCCCGACACTCGACCCCCGCAGGCCGTGGCGCCTGCCATGGCGATCGCCGCCCATAATGTGACGCTGACGCTTGGCACCGACAAGTCCCCGGTGGAAATTTTGCGCGGCGTCGATCTGGAAGTTCCCGCCGGTGCGTCGGTCGCGCTGCTTGGACCGTCTGGTTCGGGCAAAAGCTCGCTGATGGCGGTGCTTGCGGGGCTGGAGCGCGCCAATGGAGGCAGCATCCGCGTTGCCGGGCTCGATTTTGCCACGATGGACGAAGACGAGCTGGCGCGAGCGCGGCGCGGGCGGATCGGCATCGTGCTCCAGGCGTTCCACCTGCTGCCGACGATGACCGCGCTGGAAAATGTCGCGGTGCCGCTCGAACTGGCGGGGATCGCCGACCCGTTCGGGCGCGCCGCGGCCGAACTCGAGGCCGTCGGGCTTGGCCACCGCCTGACCCATTATCCGGCGCAGCTGTCGGGCGGCGAGCAGCAGCGCGTCGCGATTGCACGCGCGATGGCGAGCGAACCCGCGATCATCTTTGCCGATGAGCCCACCGGCAACCTCGACACCGCAACGGGCCATGCGATCATCGACCTAATCTTCGCGCGCCGCGCAGCGCTGGGCGCGACCTTGCTGATCATCACGCATGATCCAGAGCTGGCGCAGCATTGCGACCGGGTTGTCGTGATGCACGATGGGCGGATCGAGGAGCGGACGGCGTGATGCCGCCGTCCAATTCCGTTCGTGTCGAGCGAAGTCGAGACACCCGGCAGGCAAGCGCCACCAAGCGGCGTGTCTCGACTTCGCTCGACACGAACGAGACAAGGGAGTTCCAGATCTGATGCTCCCTCTCGCCTCCCTCTGGCGGATTGCGCGCCGCGACCTCGCGACCCGCATCCGCGGGCTGCGCCTGCTCGCCGTCTGCCTGTTCCTTGGCGTCGCGACGCTCGCCGCAATCGGCAGCCTGACGCGCGGCATCACCTCCGAGCTGGAAGTGCGCGGACAGACGATCCTGGGCGGCGACATCGAATTCGGCATCCCGCAGCGCGAAGCGACCGCCGAAGAAATGGCGGCATTCCGCAAGGCAGGAACGACATCGTCCACCGTGCGCATGCGCGCGATGGCCAATGCGCCTGAGGGCGACGCGCTATTGTCCGAACTCAAGGCGGTCGATGGCGCCTATCCGCTCTATGGAACCCTGCGGCTGGAAAGCGGCGCGCGCCGCGGCCCACCCCCCGCGGGCAGCATCTGGATCGGCAAGGATCTTGCGTCGCGGCTCGACCTGAAAGTCGGATCGCGCGTAAAGTTTGGCGAAAAAGCGTTCCTTATCGACGGCATCATCGCCGAAGAGCCCGACCGGCTGGGCGAGGGCTTCACCCTTGGCCCCGTCGCGATTATCGGTCTGGCCGACCTCCCCGCGACGCAGCTGATCCAACCGGGCAGCCTGTTCGAGAGCAAATATCGTGTCCGCCTGCCCGCCAGCGCCAACGCGCAAGCAGTCGGCGAGGCGTTGACCGCGCAATTCCCCGGCGCCGGCTGGGACATCACCGACAGCAGCAACGGCGCGCCGGGGACGCGGCGCTTCATCGAACGCATGGGGCAATTCCTGTCGCTCGTCGGCCTCGCCGCGCTGGTCATCGCCGGGATCGGCGTCGGCAATGGCGTGGCAAGTTATCTGGCGGGTAAGCGCCCCGGCCTCGCGACGCTGAAAGTATTGGGCGCCGACAGCGCGACGGTGCTGCGCATCTATGGCTTGCAGATTTTGGCGGTGGCGGCGGTGTCGATCTTCGCGGGCCTAGTCGTCGGCGCGCTGGCGCCGTTCGCGATCGGGGCGATTGCGGGCGATGTCCTGCCTGTACGCCCGGGCTTGGCGCTCTACCCGCTACCGCTTGGCGTCAGCGCCGCCTATGGCCTGCTGATCGCGATCGCCTTCGCGCTGCCGCCGCTGGCGGCAACGAAGCACATCCCGGCGGCGGGGCTGTACCGGGCGACGGTCGATAAAGCGGCGCGGATCGACCGCCCCGCGCTGATCGCTATCGCGGTGGCGTTGCTCGCCATCGTCGCGCTTGCTGTCGGTACCGCGCGCGAGCCGCTGTTCGCGCTCGGCTTTATCGGTGCAGCGATCGCTCTGCTGCTCATCCTCGTCGGGCTAGGCTGGGTGGTGCGCCGAACCGCAAGCCGCCTGCCGCGTCCGCGCCGCCCGTTGCTACGGCTCGCCTTGGCCAATCTGCATCGTCCGGGCGCATCGACCGGCGCGCTGGTCGTGGCGCTCGGGCTGGGGCTGACCTTGTTCGTCACCCTCGCCGCGATCCAGACCAGCATCACCAACGAGATTTCGCGCACCGTGCCGCAGCGCGCGCCGAGCTTCTTCGTGCTCGACGTGCCGCGCGAAGGCGCTGCACAGTTTCGGTCGATGGTCACCAAGGCCGCCCCCGACGCGCAGATCAACATGATCCCGGCGCTGCGCGGCAGCGTCACCGAATTTCGAGGGGTACGCGTCGACGAGCTCGCCGAACTGCCCGAGGGCGCGTGGGTGCTGCGCGGCGACCGCGGGCTGACCTACAGCGCCGCGCCGCCAAACGGCAGCGAGCTGGTCGGCGGCCAATGGTGGGCCGCCGATTACAAAGGACCGCCGCTGGTCAGCGTCGAGCAGGAGGTTGCGACTTCGCTGGACCTCAAGATCGGCGATACGCTCAGCGTCAACGTGCTGGGGGTCGAGGTGCAGGCAAAGGTCGCGTCGTTCCGCACCGTCAACTGGGACAATTTCGGGCTGAATTATGTGATGGTCTTTTCGCCCGGCACCTTTGACGCGGCGCCGCACAATATGGTCGCGACGGTGGCGGTCGACGACAGGGCCGAAACCGAGCTGGCGCGCAGCATCCCGCGCGCCTTCCCCTCGGCGTCGCTGATCGCGGTGCGCGATGTCGTGTCGCAGGTGACGATTTTGCTGACCCAGATGAGCCAGGCGATCGCCGCGGCGGCGAGCATTGCGATCCTCGCCGGGATCGCGGTGCTGATCGGCGCGATCGCCGCCAGCCGCGAACGGCGCGTATATGACAGCGTGATCCTGAAACTGCTCGGCGCGACGCGCCGCCAGATATTGGGGGCGCAGGCGATGGAATATGCGGTGCTCGCGGCAGTGCTGGCGGTACTCGCGCTCGGGCTGGGGCTGATCGCGGCACGCTATGTCGTCGTCAGCCTGTTCGATTTCACCTTCGCCCCCGATCCGCTGATCGTCGGCGCGACGCTGATCGGCGGGGCGGGATTGTCGTTCCTGATCGGCATCGCGGGCAGTTGGCCGCTGTTGTCTGCGAAACCGGCGCAGGCGCTGCGGAGTTTGTAATCCCGGCGTTTACGGACGGTAAGCGAGGCCCAACTGTGTGGCCTGCACCAGTAATCGTTTGTCAAGCGTCCACAATGACGCGTCGGGCAGGCCGGCGACGGATGCAAGTAGATGTGCGTCGACCATGCCCAGGCCTGTGCCATGCAGCCGATGTTCTGTGATGAACGAGAGCAATTCATCCTGCGTTACGACCGGAGCAGCGGGAAGCAGTCCAAGCATCGACACGAATTTCTCACGCTCCGCCAGCGACCCGAGCGCCAGTTCCGCTGTGACGAATTGGTGCTGGACAATCCCACCCTCTGACAAGGCCACCGCCAACGCAGGATTCGCACGGCGTAAATGATCGATCCAGACTGAGGTATCGGCGAGGATCATTCAAAGGGCCGTTCACGCGACGCCGAGACAGCATCGGGCATGGTTCCGCCCATCAACGCCAACGACCGGCCGGCCTCGCGCTGGACAAGTGCCATCAGCGCCGCCCGCTCCAACTCTTTGCGATCCTTGATCCCACTGATCCGTTCGGCTTGCGCCCACAGGTCATCGTCGGAGACGATCCGTTGGCCGCGACCCGCAGTCTTTGAACGCTCGAATCGGACATGGCCGCGACGCTGATCGATTTCGCGCGTTTCCCAACCTGCCTCGACCCAGACCGCAGCTTGACTGTGGTTGCCGCCAACATGATTGGACCACCAAGCGCGGTGGTCGCGAGCACTCCGCGGCAACGGAAAACCCAAAATCTGCTCAATCTCGGCAAAATTGGCGTTCCAACTGGTGTCCGAAAGCGAGCGCAGATGATCGCCAAGAGGTTCGTATTTTCCCATGACATGATTCCTTTCCCGATAAGGATAGGTACAAAATAGTTTGCATCATGTCAAAATAGTATTTTCATCTCATTAAACCAGCCTGACCACCGCTGCGACCGCCGCGACGCCCAGCACAACCGCGACCATCGCCTGCCACACATGCGGCGCGACGCTGCCGAAATGGCGTCCGCCGATGCGGTTGCCGAGCCACATCGGCGCGAACAGCAGCAGCGACAGGATGAACAGGCGCCCGGTGGCGATCCCGACCCACAGCGCGGCCAGCGTCCCGGCGATCGCGGTGGCAAAGAAGATCAGCATCATCGATGCCCGCGCGACGCTGGGGGGCAGCGAGCGGCGGAGATAAAAGGGGACGACCGGCGGTCCTGGCATTGCGGCAAAGCCGGTCAATATGCCCGATGCGATCCCGGTACCGCCAACCGCAACACGGCCCGGTCGATGCCCTTCCGGCTGCTTGGGAAGCAGCACCGCGACAAAGGCGCCTACGGCCACCAACGTGATCAACAGCCGCGCGACATCGGGCGTTGTCGCATCGAGCGCGATCATCCCGATCGGGGTGGTCGCCATCGCGATCAGCGCGATCGGCACCGCGGTCGACCGGTCGGCGTCGGCAAGGATCACCTTCAGCCCGACCGGCCCGATCAGCAGTTGCAGCAGGATGCCAAGCACCACCGCCTCCCCCGGCGCGATGATCAGCCCCAGCAACGGCACGAGGATGATCGCCATGCCGAACCCGGTGAGCCCGCGCACATAGGCGGCGCCAAAGGTCATCGCCGCCGCGCCAACCAGCGTGAGCGGCGCAATCCCCGTCAGGCTTTGCAGGTCGTTCACGCGGCGGGCGCCTTCGGTCCCACCGTCACCAGCCAGACATCAGGCGGCGTCAGATAGCGGAGCGGTAGCAGGCTGGTCCCGAGCCCTGCCCCGACGAACACGCGCTGGCCCTTGTCGGTCATGTCGCCGCACGCGAAACGGTCGCCGTAGCGCGAAACATAAGTGAGCGCGCCGACAAAGGGGAAGCGGATCTGGCCGCAGTGGGTATGGCCGGCGAAAATCGCGGCGACCGGGCGCTCGACGTCGGGGATGATGTCGGGGCTGTGCGTCAGGAGCAACGGCACGCCCGGCCCCGCGCGCTCCATCGCCGCCAGCGTCGCGGGAACATCGTCATGCCCCGAATAATCGTCATCGACCCCGCCGACAATGAGCGGGCCGAGCTTCACCGCGTCATTCTGCAACACGCGCAGGCCGTGCCTTTCCAGTTCGCCGCGCAGCGCGTCGGGTTTGAACCAATGGTCGTGATTGCCCGGCGCGACCACCACGCCCAGCGGCGCGTGCAGCTTGCCAAGCGGCGCAACGACTTCGGCGGCGGTATAAATATGCGTCGCGCTGCGCTTTTCGCTGACCAGATCGCCCGCGATCAGCACCAGATCGGGGCGCAGCCGGTTGAGCTCGGCGACGATGCGCGCCAACCGTTCAGGGGGCATGTCCGGACCAGCGACGTGGATATCCGACAAGAGCAGCAATTTCAGCGGCGGCTGCCCCGCAGGCCAGTCGGCGACCGCGACCGAGGCGCTGCGGATCACGGGATCGCGCGTCGCATTCCAATAGCCCTTGGCGAGCAACGCCACGCCGAACAGCGCCAGCAGCAGCAGCCAGCGCCGCCACCGGCGCGGTCGACGTTCCGGCGTGGCGATCAATGGCGCAGGTCGGGCGGGGTCGCTTCGCCCTTGAGCAGCGCAATCGCCTCAGCCAGCGGCATGACGCGCTGGCCTTCCTGCCCGAGGGTGCGGATCGCAACCGTGCCTTCGTCGGCCTCGCGCTTGCCGACGACCAGCAGGTGCGGAACCTTGGCCAAGCTATGCTCGCGGACCTTGTAGTTGATCTTTTCGTTGCGCAGGTCGGTTTCGACGCGCACCCCCGCCGCGGTCAGCTGCGTGGTGACATCGCGGGCATAATCGTCGGCATCGCTGACGATCGTCGCAACCACTGCCTGCACCGGCGCCAGCCACACCGGCAGCCGGCCCGCAAAATGCTCGATCAGGATGCCGATGAAGCGTTCATAGCTGCCAAAGATCGCGCGGTGGAGCATCACCGGGCGGTGACGTTCGCCATCCTCGGCGATGTACGACGCGTCGAGGCGATCGGGAAGCACACGGTCGGACTGGATCGTCCCGACCTGCCACGTCCGCCCGATCGCGTCGGTCAGATGCCACTCGAGCTTGGGCGCATAAAAGGCGCCTTCGCCCGGCAATTCTTCCCAGCCATATTCGCGGGTGTTGAGCCCCGCGGCGACCACGGCGGCGCGCAGCTCAGCTTCGGCCATGTCCCACATTTCTTCGGTCCCGAACCGCTTTTCGGGGCGCAGCGCGAGCTTGATCGAGTAGGTGAAGCCGAATTCCTTGTAGATGCGGTCGGCAAGCGCGCAAAAGGCCTGCACCTCGCTGACGATCTGGTCCTCGCGGCAGAAGATATGCGCGTCGTCCTGGGTAAACTGGCGCACGCGCATCAGCCCGTGCAGCGCGCCATGCGGTTCGTTGCGATGGCAGCAGCCATTTTCATAGAGGCGCAGCGGCAGGTCGCGGTACGACTTCATCCCCTGCCGGAAAATCAGCACATGCGCCGGGCAGTTCATCGGTTTCAGCGCCATCCACTCGGCGTCGTCCGAAACGATCGGGCCTTCGTCTTCGACATTCGGCACCTCGTCGGGGATGACGAACATGTTCTCGCGATACTTGCCCCAATGGCCCGACTGCTCCCACTGGCGCGCGTCCATAACCTGCGGCGTCTTGACCTCGCGGTAGCCCGCGCCATCGATCGCGCGGCGCATATAGGCCTCCAGCTCGCGCCAGATCATATAGCCCTTGGGGTGCCAGAACACCGATCCATGCGCTTCGGCTTGCAGGTGGAACAGGTCCATCTCCTGCCCCAGCTTGCGGTGGTCGCGCTTCGCGGCTTCCTCGAGCCGGACGAGATGTTCGGCGAGCTGCTTCTTGTTGAGCCAACCGGTGCCGTAGATCCGCGAAAGCTGCGCATTTTTCTGGTCGCCGCGCCAATAGGCGCCCGACACGCGCGTCAGCTTGAACGCCGTGGGGTCGAGCTTGCCCGTCGAGGCAAGGTGCGGCCCGCGGCACATATCCATCCAGCCGTCTCCAGAGCGATAGACGGTCAGCTCCTCATTCGCGGGCAGCTCGGCGGCCCATTCGGCCTTGAAGGTCTCGCCGTCGGCCTGCCATTTGGCGATCAGCTTGTCGCGCTCCCACACCTCGCGCGTCAGCGGCAGGTCGGCGGCGATGATCCGGCGCATCTCCTCCTCGATCAGCGGCAGCTCCTCGTCGCGGAACGGGCCATGTTCGGCGGTCGGCGCGAAGTCGTAGTAGAAGCCGTCGCCCGTCGAGGGACCAAAGGTGATCTGCGTCCCGGGAAACAGGTTCTGCACCGCTTCTGCCAGCACATGCGCGTAATCGTGGCGCACCAGTTCGAGCGCATCGGCCTCGTCGCGGCTCGTCACCAGCGCGAGGTTCGTATCTTCATCGAGCGGACGCATGATGTCGCGCAGTTCGCCATCGATCTTTGCGGCGAGCGCGGCCTTGGCGAGGCCGGGTCCGATCGCGGCGGCAATCTCGGCCGGGGTAGTGCCGCGCGCGACTTCTCGGGCAGAGCCATCGGGAAGGGTGACGCGGATCATCTGGGACATCGGGAAAATCGGCCTTTCTGGGCAAAATTGCCGCGTTCCTTTGCCAGCATGCGGTGGGGGCGGCAAGGGGCGGATTCACAATCGGGCTTGCAATGATACATTGTATCACTATCTCACACCGCAAGCCCCTCCCGCGAAAGTTTCCTGCCATGTGTATCCCCGCCGCGCGCCCGCGCCTTGCCGACCTGCTGGGGATCACGCTGTCATTGACCTGCCTCGTCCATTGCCTCGCGCTGCCGCTGCTGGTCCTGCTCGCTCCCGCGCTCGGCACCTGGTTCGCGATGCCCGAATGGGTGCATGCCGCGATCCTGATGCTGGCGCTGCCCGCGGCGACCTTTGCAATGACGGATGGTTGGCGGCGGCACCGGCGGGCGCTGCCGGTGCTGCTTGCCGGAGCGGGGCTCGGCCTGTTGGCGGCAGGGCTGGCGGCGCACGAGGGATGGCTGGCGCTGGCCGACCCCGAAACCGCCGACCGGTTGCTGACGTCGATGGGCGCGATAACACTCGCCACCGCGCATGTGCTCAACTGGCGCTGGCGCCACAATTTTCGCAAGCATCTTCGCTGATACCAGCGCGTGCACCGGTGCAACAACGGGCTTCCGTGATTGGCGAGCTTGTCAATTTGTCAATGTCACTTGACAGTCGCGAATCATGATGTCAATGTTCCTTGACTGATTAACAAGGGAGCTTGACCAATGCCACCGATGTTGCGCGCCTTGCCTTGGGCAATCGCCATCTTCGCCATCACCCTGCTCGGCGCGGCCGACGTGATCGCCGCCGACGTGGCGAACACATTGGTGACGGTGCTGCCGCTGATGATGGTGGCGACAATCACCGGTTCGCGCCGCTGCCGCCCGCTGGAGCGCTGAACCATGGCCCACAACCCTGCCCAGCGCCGCTACATGCGCCGGATGATCCCGCTGTCCCTCGCCTATGTCGCCGCGGTGATGCTGGCGAGCTCGCTCATTCCCGACGATGCGGCGGCCACGCCGCTGACGGTGGCGATCGCGCTCGTTCCCGCGCTCGCAACCTCGGGCTTCATCTGGGCGATGGCGAGCTATGTGGCCGAACTGAAGGACGAATATGTCCGGATGCTGGAAATCCGCAAGATGCTGGTCGCGACCGGCCTCACGCTGGCGCTCGCCAGCGGCTGGGGCATTTTGGAGCTGTTCACCGACGTGCCGCGCGTGCCGCTATTCTTTGTGTTCCCGGTCTGGTGCCTGGGGCTGGCGGTCGGATCGCTGGTCAACAAGGTCACCATAGGTGACGCGGGACCGTGTGCGTGAAGAACCGCCTGAAAGTCCTGCGCGCCGAGCGCGACTGGAGCCAGCAGGACCTCGCCGACCGGCTGGAGGTGTCGCGCCAGTCGGTCAACGCAATCGAAACGGGCAAATATGACCCCTCCCTCCCCCTCGCCTTTCGCATCGCCGACCTGTTCGGCCTGCCGATCGAAGAGATTTTCCTGAAAGACTGAAGAACATGAAACAGCGTATCGCCATTTCCGCCGTTTTCGCCCTGATCGCTAGCCCCGTCGACACCACCGAACGCTGCCCTGCGGGGTTGGTCGAGGCCAAGCGCATCACCATACTGGTCGAAGGCGACGGCCCCGACGTCGTGCTGATCCCCGGTCTGTCGAGCCCACGCAGCGTGTGGGACGCCACCGCCGACCGGCTGAAAGCCTCGCACCGGCTGCACCGCGTCCAGATCCGCGGTTTCGGCGACGCGGCGGGGGTCAACGCCGATGGGCCGGTGCTCGACCCGATGATGCGCGAGCTTGCCGACTATATCGACGACTGCATCACCGATCGGGGCCGCGCCGCGCCCGCAATCATCGGCCATTCGATGGGCGGCCTTACCGGGCTGATGATCGCGGCGCGCGCGCCGGACGAGGTCGCGCGCCTGATGATCGTCGACGCGCTGCCCTTCATCGGCACCCTGTTCAATCCCGCTGCGACGGCAGAAAGCACGAAGCCGCAGGCCGAGCAGATGGCTGCGATGATGCGCGCGCAATATGGCCAGCCGGTGCCGACAACCCCCGTCACCGATCCTGGCCCGGCCAGCATGGCCGCCAGCATGTCGAACAGCGCCGCCGGACGTACCGCCGTCGCCGGTTGGATGCGCCAGGCCGATCCGCGCGTCACCGCGCAAGTCTTTTACGATGTCATGACCACCGACATGCGCGGCGAAATCGGAGCGGTCGCGGCGCCGGTCACCTTGCTCTATGCGCAGGACGATGCATTGATGACGCCGGAGCGCGCAAAAGCCGCGTTCGAGCCCCAATATACGGGACTCGTCCGTTTCTCTGCGCACATGGTACCGGACAGCCGCCATTTCATCATGCTCGACCAACCCGCGGCCTTTGCCCGCGCGATCGATGCTTTTCTCGCCCAATAAGCGCCCACCGGCACCCTGCCCTTGCGAGCCGGTCGCCCGCCCGCTAGGGCGGCGGCAGCCGGAAAGGGAGGCCTCCATGTTCAAGCGCCTGTTCGTCGACCATCCCAAGAGCGTCGATGAAAATTATATCGAACATTTCGGCGTCGCGTCGAAATTCGGGGTGACGATGATCTATGGGGGGCTCTGCGCGCTGGTTCACGCGGTTGTTCCCGGCTGGTGCATCACCACGGGCAGCGACACGATCAAACGGCTCAACCATATCATGGTCGAGCAGCGGCGCGCCAAGGGCCAGGCCGTGATGCAGATGAGCACGATCGACTGGGTCATCTGATCCCGGTGCGCTTCGTCCACGCGCCCCATTTTCCTCTCGCATCGAGCGGGATTAGAGAATGACGGCGCCCGCCGCCCCCGACTATCTCGACCGCGCGGGCCGCCCGCGGCTCGCTTATCGGCATACGCCGGGTACCGGTCCGACGATCATCTTCCTGCCCGGCTATATGTCCGACATGGCGGGCGGCAAGGCGACCGCGCTGTTCGACTGGGCGACCGCGGAAGGCCATGCCTGCCTGCTCCTCGACTATGCCGGATGCGGATTGTCGGACGGGTTGTTTGCAGAGCAGGATTTGCTCGACTGGCGCGGCGACATACTCGACGTCATCGATGCAAAGGTCGATGAGCCGGTCGTCATCGTCGGATCGTCAATGGGCGGCTGGTTGATGCTGCTGACCGCGCTCGCGCTGGTCCAGCGCGACGGGCCAAGCCGCGTCGCGGGGCTCGTCGGCATCGCCGCGGCGCCCGATTTCACCGATTGGGGTTTCAGCGACGCGGAGAAAGCGATCATCCTCGCCGAGGGCGCGCTGGTCGAGGAAACCCCGTATAGCGACCAGCCCTATGTGACGACACGCGGGTTTTTCCAGTCGGGCGAGGCGAACCGGTTGCTGAAGGGCGAGATCCCCCTCGCCTGCCCGGTGCGCTTGTTGCACGGACAAGAGGATGGCGACGTGCCGACCGATATCAGCCTGCGCCTTGCCGCGGCGCTCGCCAGCGACGATGTACAGGTCACGCTCGTCAAGGGCGGCGACCACCGCCTGTCGCGCGATACCGACATCGCGCTGCTCATCGACACGGTGGCGCGCTTGGCGACCGCAAACTAAAGTTTGATTGAAAAGACCTTGTTCCCCCGCGAAGGCGGGGGTCCATCACCGGCCGGTGCAACCTTGAACGGGCCGGAGATGGGTCCCCGCGTTCGCGGGGACACAGACTAGGCTATCCAGAGGACAATATGGCCCGCAACGACTTCAAATTTCACGTCACCAAGCGCGTGCGCTACGCCGAAATCGATGCGCAGGCGGTGGTGTTCAACAGCCGTTACCTCGAATATTTCGACATCGGCATCACCGAATATTGGCGCGCCGCGGGGGTCTATGACCGCTGGCCGCAGCGCGACAGCCCCGAATTTCACGTCGCGCGCGCCGAGGTCGATTACAAGGTACCGATCCTGCTCGACGAAGAGATCGACATTTGCGTGCGCTGCTCGCGCGTGGGCCGAAGCTCGATGACCTTCCTGTTTGAACTGCACGGAGCGGGGCAAGACGATCTGCGCGCGACCGGGCTGGAGGTCAGCGTCCATGTCGCCGAAGCGCAAGGCGCGCCGACACCGGTGCCCGACGAATTCGTAAATCTGTTCGAAGCATTTGAAGGACAGAGCCTGCGCGCGTAGGATGGCCGCATGACCCAATATCTCCACACCATGATCCGCGTGTCGGATCCCGACGCGACCGTCGCCTTTTTCAAGCTTGTCGGACTCGACGAAGTACGCCGTTTCGACAGCGAGCAGGGGCGCTTCACGCTGATCTTCCTCGCCTGTCCGGGGCAGGATGGGGCCGCCGAGGTCGAACTGACCTATAATTGGCCGCCCGAGGACGGCAGCGCGCCCGAACAATATGCGGGCGGTCGCAATTTCGGCCATCTGGCGTACCGCGTCGACGATATCTACGCGACGTGCCAGCGGCTGATGGACGCCGGGGTGACGATCAACCGCCCGCCGCGCGACGGCCATATGGCGTTCGTCCGGTCGCCCGACGGGATTTCGGTGGAATTGTTGCAGGACGGCCATTTGCCGCCACAGGAACCGTGGGTATCGATGCCGAATACGGGCAGCTGGTAAGTCCGCGGTGCTGGCTCTCCTCGTCCTCGCTGCCGCCGTTCAGGACGACCCGACACCGCGCACCATCGTCACCCCGCTGGCCGAGGCGCGCTTCGAGCCGATCAGCGCCGCGCATCCCGACGGACCCCAGATCGCGATATTGTCGGGTGACCCCCGCACCGGTCCCTCGGTCATGCTGATGCGCTTTGGCCGCAGCAAGGGACGGATGCACGTTCACAGCGCCGATTACCGGCTGACCGTAATCGCTGGCGAAATGAAGCATTGGGATGCGTCCGGCAGCGAAACCGATGCGGCCGTGATTGGCCCCGGCGGTCACTGGTTTCAGCCGGGAGGACAGGCGCACGCCGACAGTTGCCTGAGCGACGAGTGCCTGATGGTCATTCACTGGTCGGGCGCGCGCGACGCGCGCCTTGCCGAAAGTCCGCGATAGGTCGATAATCGGCGATCGAGGTGGCCGAACCAAGGGTGACGTCAGCCCGCTCCGTCTTGCAAGAGCGAGACGATGGAAAGGAGAAGATCGTGACCGCACTCGAAATCGTCCGCATCCCGGTGCTCAGCGACAATTATGTCTGGCTGGTCCATGATCCGGAAAGCCGGGCGACAATGGTTGTCGATCCCGCGGTGGCCGAGCCTGTGCTCGCGGCCGCTGCGACACGCGGCTGGACGATCACCGACATCTGGAACACCCATTGGCATCCCGACCACACCGGCGGCAATGTGGCGATCAAAGAGGCCACCGGCTGCACGATCACCGGTCCCGCCGCCGAATTTGCGCGCATCCCGACGCTCGACGTGCAAGTGCAGGGCGGCGACACGGTGCGACTGGGCAATCATGTCGCGAGTGTGTGGGACGTCCCCGCCCACACGGCAGGCCACATCGCCTATCATTTCGCTGGCGACGGCGCGATCTTTGTCGGCGACACGATGTTCGCGATGGGCTGCGGCCGCCTGTTCGAAGGCACCGCCGAACAGATGTTCGCCAATATGCAAAAACTCGGGACGCTCGACGATGCAACGCGCGTCTATTGCGCGCACGAATATACGCTGTCGAACGCGCGCTTTGCGGTGACCGTCGACCCCGACAATACAGCGCTGGCGGCGCGGCTCGCGGCGGTCGAGGCGGCGCGCGCGGCGGGGGAAGCGACGGTGCCGACGACGATCGGCGCCGAACGCGCGACCAATCCCTTTTTGCGCGCGACGAGCGCCGCCGAACTCGGGCGTATCCGCGCGCTGAAGGACGCGGCCTGATGCTGCCGCTTCAGCGCCCGTTCATCTGCCAGCAATATATTCAGCAATCTCAAGGAGCAATGCCATGGCCATGCTGAACCCGATGCGCGCCGTGCTGCTGATCGCAGCGGCGCCGCTGGTCGCCAGCTGCGCACCTGCGGGCACCGCCGAACCGGGCGCCGCGGCGCTGACCCCCAAGCAGGCCGAGCGGCTCGACAAACAACTGGCGGGAAAGATACCGGGCGAACCGATGCGGTGCCTGCCCAATTATCGCAGCAACGACACGATCCGCGTGTCGGACAATATTCTGCTTTATCGGTCGGGCGGCAATCTGGTGTATCGTAATGATCTGAAAAGCAGTTGCCCCGGGCTCGCGCGTGATAGTGACATCATGGTCGTGCGCCAGTTCGGATCCTCGACCTGCGAAGGCGATTTCTTTCATCTGGTCGACCGGTCGAGCGGTATTCGCGGCCCGACCTGCGTTTTTGGCGAATTCGTCCCCTATCGCAAACCGGCGGGGGACGCTGGCTGAACCCGCGGTTCAGCCGCAGGCGGGGACCGGTTTGCGCCGAGCCCTTCGGGTCGCACCCCCGCCTGCTTTAACAATTACGCCTTATACAGTGCCGCGATCTTGTCGGCATAGACCTCGCGCAGCACGTGGCGGCGGATCTTCATCGACGGGGTCATCTGTTCATTTTCGATCGTGAACGGCTCGTCAGCGAAGTCGAATTTGCGGACCTTTTCGATGACCGACAGCTGGCCGTTCACCCGATCGACCGCGGCGCGCAGGGCGGCGCGGAATTTTTCATGCTCGCGCAGACGGCACAGGTCTTTCGGTAGCCCTTCGGCCTCCGCCCACTCGGCCATCCATTCGGGATCGGGCACCAGCAAGCCGACCAGATGCGGCCGCTTGTCGCCATAGACCATCGCCTGCAAAATTTCGGGCTGGAGCGTCAACATGCCCTCGACGCGCTGCGGCGAGACATTGTCGCCCTTGTCGTTGACGATCAGATCCTTTTTGCGATCGGTGATGACGATCCGCCCCTTGGCATCGATATGGCCGATGTCGCCGGTGTGGAGCCAGCCATCAACCAGGACCCGCGCGGTCTCGGCGTCATTGCGCCAATAGCCTTTCATCACCAGCTCGCCGCGCACCAAAATCTCGCCATCGTCGGCGATCTTGACCTCGGTGTTCATCAGCGGCGGGCCGACGGTGTCCATCTTGATCCCCGCGCTCGGGCGGTTGCAGCTGATCACCGGCCCCGCCTCGGTCTGGCCATAGCCCTGGAGCAAGGTCAGCCCGATCGAGTGGAAGAATACGCCGATTTCGGGATTGAGCGGCGCGCCGCCCGAAACCAATGCTTTCATGCGTCCGCCGAAGCGCTGGCCGATCTTGGGCCGGAACAATTTGTCGAGCAGCAGATCGACCGGGCGGTCGAGCAGCCCCATGCGCCGTTCGTAATCCTTCTCGCCGACGCGCAGCGCCTGGTTCAGCATCCAGTTCGCCAGCTTGCCCTGCTTTTCGACTGATTTGATCATGCGGGCGCGAATGACTTCGAACAGCCGCGGCACGACGACCATGATCGTCGGGCGCGTCTCCTCGATATTCGAGACAAGCTTTTCGAGCCCCTCGCTGTAATAGATTTGCGCGCCGACCATGATCGGCAGGAACTGCCCGCCCGAATGTTCATAGGCATGGCTGAGCGGCAGAAACGACAGGAACACTTCCTCGTCGCCGATGCCGAAGTCGTTGACCAGCACTTCGGCGGCGCCCGCGGCATTGTGCAGGATTGCGCCATGATGCTGCATTACCCCGCGCGGTGCGCCGCCCGTGCCGCTGGTGTAGATCAGGCACGCGGTATCCGCGCGCGTCATCGCGGCGGCGCGCGCCTTGGCTTCTTCCAGCCAGGCTTCGCCGCCGGTCACCAGCGGCTCCCAGTCGTGGATCGCGACATCGCCCTGCTGCCCGACGCGCAGGCTTTCCATGGTGATGACGATATGCGCGTCGGAGCGAGTGACCGCCGGCATCAACGTGCGCGCCAGTTTCGCGGTCGACACGATCACTGCGGTCGCACCGCTGTTGTCGAGGATGTGCTGGTGGTCGCGTTCGGTATTGGTCGTGTAGGTCGGCACGGTGATGCAGCCCGCGGCCATGATACCGAGGTCGGCAATGCACCATTCGGGGCGGTTCTCGCTGACCAGCACGACGCGATCGCCGTCCTTCAGCCCCATTTCGCGCAGGTTGTGCGCCAGCGCCGCCACCTGGTTGGCGACCTGCCGCCAGCTCAGCGGATGCCAGACGCGGTCCGCCTTGCGCCACAGGAACGGATCTTCGCCGCCGCGCGCGGCGCGGTCGAAGAACATCGCGACCAGGCTCGGAAATTGGTCGAGATGGGGATTGTCCAGCTTCATTCTACCTCTCTCCAGGGAGATTGTTTTTATGTTCTTATCGTTTCAAATACACGTCATTGCGACCGCGGCGAATGCCCGGGAAGCAAGCCGGTGTGGTCTTGCACCGCTCTGGATTGCCACGGGCCTGCGGCCCTCGCAATGACGAGATCGCAAGATCAGCGACTTCACCCCTGCGGCGGCGCGCCATCCACCGATGATGTTCCCGGCCCGCGCGGGTCGGCGGCGCCGCGCCAGCCATCGCCAACGCGCTCGACCGCGTTCAGCTTCGAACCAAGGTCCGTGGGCGTAAAGCTGTAGCCGAAGGGCTTCATCTTCGCCGCCATCGCCTCGCCCGCGTCGGTATTTTCGATCAGCACGCCGCGCTCGCCGAAATAGAGGTTGGGCAGTTCCATCGCGGTCTTGGCATCGAGCCCCCAGTCGAGCACGCCGACCAGCACTTTCGTCACATGCATGATGATCCGTTTGCCGCCGGCCGAACCGACGGCCAGCACCACCTTGCCGTCGGGGCCGTAAACGATCGTCGGCGACATCGACGACAGCGGGCGCTTGCCCGCCTGCACCCGGTTGGCGGTCGGGACGCCGTTCATCGTCGGGGCGAGGTCGAAATCGGTGAGTTCGTTGTTGAGGAAATAGCCATTCGCAATCAGGTGGCTGCCGAAAATACTCTCGATCGTCGAGGTCATCGACACGACATTGCCCGCCTTATCCGCGACGGCAAAATGGGTGGTGCCCTGCTCGGGGATCGGCGGCGCTTCGGCGCGGGGCTTTGCGCCCGGCGGCGTACCGGGCTCATAGCGTCCGGCGGCGGCAAAGGGCGAGATCAGCTGGCGACGCTCGGCAAGATATTTTTTGTCGAGCAGTCCCGCCACGGGTACGTCGACAAAATCGGCATCGCCCAGATAGGCACCGCGATCGGCGTAGGACAGCTGCATCGCTTCGGCGAGCAGGTGCCAGCTCATCGGATTATCCTTGCCCATCGCCTTCATGTCCCAGCCCTCGATCATCCCGAGGATGCCGAAAACGGTGGTCGCGCCCGACGAGGGCGGACCCATGCCGCACACCTTGTAGATACGATAGGTCGTGCAGACCGCGGGGCGCTCCTTGGCCTTGTAGGCCGCAACATCCTTGACCGTCAGCGTTGCCTTGTTGCGCTGGGCATTGGCAACCGCGTCGCTGATCGCTTTGGCGTTGGCACCGGTGTAAAAGGCGTCGGGACCGCGCGCCGCGACGTCGCGCAGCAGCGCGGCATAGGCGGGGTTGCGGATCCGGGTGCCGACCGGCGCAGGCTTTCCGTCGACATAATAGATTGCGCGCGCCTCGGGAAAATCCTTCCACAAGGATTCGAACCGCGTCATCCAGTTGTGCAGCACCGGGGTGACTTCGAAACCCTCTTCGGCCAGCTTGATCGCGGGCTGGAACAGCGCCGCCCATTCCAGCTTGCCCCATTTCTTGTGCGCCATTTCCATCAGGCGGATGTTGCCGGGGACGCCCACCGACAATCCGCCGGGGATCGCATCCGAATAGCCGCGCGGCTTGCCATCGGGGCCGAGGAAGCGGCCGGGTTTCGCCGAGGCAGGCGCCATTTCGCGACCGTCGATCGTCGATATGCTGCCGTCCCTGGCATCGTGATGCAGCATCAGACCGCCGCCGCCGATCCCGCTCGACTGCGGTTCGACCAGGGTCAGCACCGCGACCATCGCTACCGCCGCATCGGCGGCCGTGCCGCCCTGATGGAGAATTTGCCGCCCCGCCTCGGTCGCACGCGAATCGGCGGACGAGGTAACCCCCTGGGCGAGCGCGGTGGATGGGAGGGTCAGGGTGGCGAGCGCGACGAGCGGCAGGAATCTTTTCAACATGCCAGCGACATTGGCGCGCGGTCCGAGGGAGTGCAAGCCCAACCCGATCCTCCCTGTCGCGCAGCGATGGGGAGGTGGCAGCGCGAAGCGCTGACGGAGGGCCCATGACGCTGACGGCGCGGCCCCTCCACCATCCGCTTCGCGGACGGTCCCCCTCCCCATGGCTTCGCCACAGGGAGGATTATTGTGCGGTCCCCACCGCGTCGCTCACCCGCGCAAAACCGTCACGCACCGCCAGCTTTTCGATCCCTTTCGCAATCCGCGCGGCGAGCCCCGGTCCTTCGTAAACCATCGCCGAGTAAATCTGCACCAGGCTGGCCCCCGCACGGATGCGCTCCCACGCTTGCTCTGCCGAGGCGATGCCGCCTGCCGCGACCAGCGGCACCCTGCCCCCGCCAGCCACGCGGAAATCGCGAACGCGCTGGAGCGCCAGATCGGCGAGCGGCGCCCCCGACAGGCCGCCCGCCTCTGCTGCATGGCGCGATGCCAGCGCTGGGCGGGTGATGGTGGTGTTCGAAACGATCACCGCGGCTAGCGCCTTGTCGATCGCGACCGCAACAATATCGTCGATGTCGGCGGGCTCCAGATCGGGTGCGACTTTCAGGAACACCGGCTTCTCCCCGCCCACAGGCTGCGCTGCTGCCACACCGTCGAGCAGCGCCTCGAGCGCCCCCTTGTCCTGCAAGGCGCGCAGCCCCGGGGTGTTCGGCGAGCTGATATTGACGGTCAGATAGTCGGCGAGCGGCGCCATCGCCGCGGCGCCCCGCGCATAATCGGCGATGCGGTCGGCGCTGTCCTTGTTGGCGCCGATATTGATGCCGAGCGGCACCGGCAGCCCGTGGCGGCGCAGGCACGCGATCCGGTCAGCCGCCCTCTCCTGCCCGCCATTGTTGAACCCCATGCGGTTGATCACCGCCCGATCCTCGACCAGCCGGAACAGCCGCGGGCGCGGGTTGCCGTCCTGCGGCAGCGGGGTCAGCGTGCCGACCTCGACAAAGCCGAAACCGAAATGCGGCATCGCATGGGCGACGCGCGCGTCCTTGTCGAAGCCGGGCGCGAGGCCGACCGGATTGGGGAAATGCAGCCCCGCGAGTTCGGTCGCCAACACCGGGCTCGACAATGCGGTGCGCGCGCGCGGCAGGGGCTGAAGCGCATTGAGGGTAAGATTATGCGCCGCCTCGCCATCGGTGGCATGGACGATCGGGCGGACCAGCGCATAAGCGGCATCGGCGGCGGAGGCAAAGAGCGACATGGCCCGCCATTGCGCGCCCCGCGCGGCTATGGCAAGCCCCGCTGCAACCAATTCGCCATCGCCAAAAAGCCATCGGAAAAACCGGGAGAAAATCGTGTCGCAGCTTCGTATCATCGCTCGTCTGTCCACCGCTATCGCGCTGCTCGCCGTCGCGGGCTGCGCGCCCGCCGCGGTGCAGGACGCGCCCGCCACCGCGGCAGCGACGCCCGCGCCCGATGCGGCGCCCGCGCCCGATGCGGTGCCCGCAGGAGCGAACCTCGCACAATTTTTCGACAATTATGACGCCGCCCAGCTGTCGCTGAGCCCGCAGGGCAAGGCGTATCGCGGCATCCGCGACACCGATTATGGCCGCTGGAACGACGTCAGCGACGAGGCGGCGATCGCCAACCACAAATTGCAGCAAGCGACCGCCGAAGCGATGCGCGGCAGCTTCGATCCCGCCAGCATGTCGACCGACGAAGCGTTGTCGTTCGAACTGTTCAACGCGCAGGCGGCGCGCGCCGAGCGACTGTTCCCGTTCCGCGATCGCGGCTATGTCTTTGACCAGATGAACGGCCCGCAAAGCCAGCTCCCCGCCTTCCTGATCAATATCCACCGCGTTGCCAATGTTGCCGAGGCCGAAGCCTATATTGCGCGCATCCGGGGGCTCGGCTCGGTGCTCGACGCGCTGAACGCGGAATCGGTGAAGCGCGCTGCCAAGGGCGTCCAGCCGCCCAAATGGGTCTATGCCTATCTGATTTCGGACATCGGCAACCTGCAAGGACCGAACAATGCCGTCGTCGAGGATCTCGCCGCGAAAGTCGCCAAGCTCGACATCGATGCGGCCGAAAAGGCACGGCTGACCGCCGCGGCCAAGGCCGCATGGGCGGAGAGCGCCGGTCCCGCCTATGGCCGCTTGCTCGCCGAAATGAAGCGCCAGCAGGCGAGCGCGCCGACGCAGGACGGGGTGTGGCGCCTGCCCGACGGCAAAGCCTATTACGAGGCGCTGCTCGCCAATTACACGACGACCGACATGACCGCGACGCAGATCCACGACCTCGGCCTCGCCGAAGTCGCGCGCATCCATGGCGAGATGCGAGCGATCATGGCCAAGGTCGGCTTCAAGGGCACGCTGCAGCAGTTTTTCGAGCATCTGCGCACCAGCCCGCAATATTATCACACGACGCGCGAAGCCTATCTCGCCGAAGTCGACGCCCGCACCAAGGCGATGGAAGCGCGGCTCCCGGCCTTTTTCAACACGCTGCCCAAGGCGGCGTTGCAGGTAAAGGCCGTAGAGGCGTTCCGCGAAAAATCGGCGGGCAAGGCCTTCTACCAGTCGCCCTCGCCCGACGGGTCGCGGCCCGGCACCTATTATGTGAACCTCTACGATCTGCGCGACATGCCCAAGACCGAGCTGGAGGCGCTCGCCTATCATGAGGGGGTTCCCGGCCACCATCTCCAGCGCGCGGTGCAGACCGAGCTCACCGGCCTGCCGCCCTTCCGCCGCTTTGGCGGCTTCACCGCCTACACCGAAGGCTGGGGGCTCTATTCGGAGGAGCTCGCCAAGGACATGGGCTTCTATACTGATCCCTACAGCGATTTCGGGCGGCTGGGCATGGAGTTATGGCGCGCCTGCCGCCTCGTCGTCGACACCGGCATCCACGACAAGCGCTGGAGCCGCGAGCAGGCGATCAAATACCTCAAGGACAATACCCCGAACCCCGACGGCGACATCGAAAAGGCGATCGAGCGCTATATCGTCTATCCGGGACAGGCGACCGCCTATCTGATCGGCAAGCTCAAGATCATGGAATTGCGCGGCCGTGCCCAGGCGGCGATGGGCGCCAAATTCGACTATCGCGCCTTTCACGACGTCGTCCTCGAATCGGGACCGGTCCCGCTCGACATCCTCGAACGACGCGTCGATGCATGGATCGCAAGCCAAAAAAGCTAATAATCGAACAAAGTTCGCGCTTGACGCGCAGGGATGAAACGCAAATGATTTGTTTCAGATAACAAGGCCGCCTGGGGAAAGGTGGCCACGGTCTGGGTTCGTCATGTCAGAAGCTTCATCCTCTCGCGCAGGCGTGGACGGCAGCGCGCCGTTCGAACTGCACTATTTCCCGCCCGATCCCGATCTGGCGGACCTGGTGTCGAGCTTTTATTTCGCGCGGCTCAACATGCCGAAATTCGACGAATATGAACGCGCCGACCGGCCGCAGTTCCGGTTCGTCACCAATGCCGACGGCGAATATGTCTTTGCCGACGGCCACCGCGCCACCGTGACGCGCGCGATCATCATCGGCCCGACCAGCGGACGGGTGCGCGCGATCAGCAATTGCCCGGCGCAATTGTTCGGCTTTGGCCTGCTGCCTGCGGGATGGGCGGCGTTGATGGGCGACGACGCCGAAAAACTGACCGATCGCGCGCTTGATGCCACCGACCGGTTCGGGCCATGGATCGAGGAGGTGGCGACGACGCTGGAACAGGCGGCAGACGTCGAGGCCAAGCTGGTGATTGGCAATAATTTTGCGCGTGAGGTGCTGACCCGCGGCGAAGCGCCGCCTTTGTGGTTCATCCGCACCGTCGACGAGTGGCTGACCGCGACCCCCTCGCCGCAGGTCGCCGATCTGGTCGATGCCACCGGCATGTCGATCCGCTCCGTCGAGCGGATGACCAAACATTATTACGGCCTGTCGCCGCGAATGCTGGCGCGCAAATATCGCGCCGTGCGCGCCGCATCGGCGCTCGCGCGCGGCGAAGGGCTCGATGCCGCGCAGCTCGGCGATGCCTTTTACGACCAGTCGCATCTGATCCGCGAGATCAAGCGTTTCGCCGGTGCAACTCCGGGTCAGCTCAGCAAGCCGACTTCCTACACCGAGGCGACGACCAAGGGGCGCAAGCAGCTGGCCGGCAAGGTCAGCCCGCTGGTGTCGGAGACTTAGGCGCCCACATCCCGCCATTCGTCATTGCGAGCGCAGCGAAGCAATCCAGAGCGTGCGTAAACCGCTCTGGATTGCTTCGCTGCGCTCGCAATGACGAACGTCCATAGCGCAAATGCTGCCTGAACCCCTTTTAACCCTCAAAATACGAACAGCCGCGCTTTTTGGCGTTTCCGTACAATCGCGAATCGCCGCGCGAGCATAATCGGGTGCTGCGACCCAGAAGAGCTCATCCTCTGACGAGGACTGAGACCTTCATCTCGGCACTCATTTGGCTCCGGCCAGGTGGGTGCCTTTTTTTTTGGCGCAATATTTCTATCGCCGCCGACAAACGCGCTTGCTTGCACCGTCCAAACGGCGCGCCTATATAAGTGGAGTAATTTACTCCAGTTAAGAATCGTTCGCAATTTGCGAGCGGAGAAACGATGCGCCTGTCCAACCTTGCCGATTATGCCGTGGTGCTGATGAGCGCCGCCGCCCGCCAATGCGGGTCGGTGCCGCTTCACGCCGGCATGCTCGCCGAGCAGACGGGGATTCCGGGACCGACCGCACAGAAACTGGTGAGCGGCCTCGCCCGCGCCGGCCTGCTCGTCGCATCGCGCGGCAGCGGCGGCGGCGTGCGGCTCGCGCGGCCGGCGGCGGCAATCAGCGTCGCCGACATCATCGAAGCGGTCGAAGGACCGATCGCGCTGACCAGCTGCGTTGTCGAAGGTCGCCACGATTGTACGCTGGAGGGCAGCTGCAAGGTACAGCCGCACTGGGGCGTCGTGAACGGCGCGGTGCGCGGCGCGCTGGCGGAGATCAGTTTGGCCTCCTTGTCCGTCGCCCCCGCGAAGGCGGGGGCCGCTGGACCCAGTGCACCAACGACAGCGGCCCCCGCCTTCGCGGGGGCGACGAGATAGATATGACCGACAACACCGAAACCCGCATCAAGGACCAGGCCGCGCACGAAGCTGCTGCGAAAGTCGCCGAATACGAGCATGGCTGGTCCGCGGACATCGAAACCGACTTCGCACCGAAAGGGCTGACCGAGGATACGGTCCGCTTCATCTCGGCCAAGAAGAACGAGCCCGAATGGATGCTCGACTGGCGGCTCAAGGCGTTCCGCCACTGGCAGACGATGGAGACGCCCGACTGGGCGAAGCTCAACGTCCCGCCGATCGATTACCAGGACGCCTATTATTACGCGGCCCCCAAGCCGAAGCCGAAGCTGTCGTCGCTCGACGAGGTCGATCCCGAGATCCTCGAAGTCTATAAAAAGCTCGGCATCCCGATCGAGGAGCAGAAGGTGCTCGCGGGCGTCGAGGGCGCGCGCAAGGTCGCGGTCGACGCGGTGTTCGACAGCGTCAGCGTCGCAACCACCTTCCGCGAGGAGCTGAAGCGCGCGGGCGTGATCTTCCTCTCCATCTCCGAAGCGATCCGCGAATATCCCGAGCTGGTGAAGAAGTGGCTCGGCAAGGTCGTGCCGATGCACGACAATTATTTCGCGACCTTGAACTGCGCGGTCTTCTCCGACGGGACGTTCGTTTACGTGCCCGAGGGCGTCCGCTGCCCGATGGAGCTCAGCACCTATTTCCGCATCAATGCCGAAAATACCGGGCAGTTCGAACGCACGCTGATCATCGCCGACAAGGGCGCCTATGTCAGCTACCTCGAAGGCTGCACCGCGCCGATGCGCGACGAGAACCAGCTCCACGCCGCGGTGGTCGAACTCGTCGCGCTCGACGATGCCGAGATCAAATATTCGACCGTGCAGAACTGGTATCCCGGCAATGCCGAGGGGCTCGGCGGCATCTATAATTTCGTCACCAAGCGCGCGCTGTGCCAGGGCAAGCGCAGCAAGGTATCGTGGACGCAGGTCGAAACCGGCTCGGCGATCACCTGGAAATATCCGAGCTGCGTGCTCAACGGCGACGACAGCGTCGGCGAATTTTATTCGGTCGCGGTCACCAACAATTACCAGCAGGCCGACACCGGCACTAAGATGATCCACAATGGCAAGCGGACGCGCTCGACGATCGTCAGCAAGGGGATCAGCGCGGGCAAGTCGAACAACACCTATCGCGGCATCGTGCGCGTCGCGCCGAATGCCGAGGGCGTGCGCAACTTCACCCAGTGCGACAGCCTGCTTTTGGGCAGCAGCTGCGGCGCGCACACCGTGCCCTACATCGAGGTCCGCAACCCGACCGCGACCGTCGAGCATGAAGCGACGACGAGCAAGATCAGCGACGACCAGCTTTTCTACGCGATGCAGCGCGGGCTGGGGCAGGAAGAGGCGGTGGCGCTGATCGTCAACGGCTTCGCCAAGGAAGTGCTGCAGCAATTGCCGATGGAATTTGCAGTCGAGGCGCAGAAACTGCTGGGGATCAGCCTTGAGGGGAGCGTCGGATGATGCGCCGCGGCTTCGTCATTCCCGCCTGCCTGAGCCTTGCCCTGCTCGCCGCGTGCGGCGACGCTGGCTCAGCGGGCGAGAGCGGCCTGCTCGACACCGCGACGCTCGTCGAGAAATTGCCGCCGGAGGTCCGCGGCGCGGTCACCTCCTACGAGCAGGACCTGTTGAACGCCGCGGCCACCTACAAGGCCGAGTTCGGCCGCTGGCCGGTCAGCTTCGCCGAGATCGCATCGGTCGCCGGGGCGCGTGAGGTTGCGATGAATCTCCTGGCTGACGGCATCGGCGAGCAGATTCCCTTTGCCAGCCGCGAGACGGCGGAAAAGGCCGCCGATGCGATCATCGGCACCGCCGAGCGGCGCGTTCTGGACCGGATGAAAGCGCAAGATGCGCAAAATTGACGATCTTAACGGCTCGCCCAGGCACCAAGCCAAACCGACGGGGACAGCGATGTCCGCGGCGCCCCCGTTTTTGCCCCGAATTGAGACAATATGGGCTGGAAACCACCTCAACTCCGGCATTAACCGGCCCGAATTAACTATAATTATCACCAGTCCGCATCCGGGGACATGGGACGTCACGCCTTTGTCATATGCTCGCCCTCTGTCCGATTCGATCCGGAGAAACAGCCATGGCACGCGGTTTGGAATTCAACTGGTCGGACGCCGATCTGGTCGTCCATCCTGTGCAGGCCGTGACCGCCTATCCGACGCATCAGGGCGTGATCATTCGGCAGCAGAAGAAATCGGAACGCGATCGCGACGAGGTGATCACCGTTCCACATCACGCGGTGACCATGCTCATCCGGCGCTTGCAGCATCTGCAGAACACCAGCGTGATCAGCGTCGAAGAAGTCGCCAATTCCGAACTGGCGGAAATCTTCGCCGCCGAATAGCGAAGCTCGGAGTCCAAGCTAGCCTACGCAACAGAATCGTGGGGAAGCCCCGCGCCGTAGCGCCCGCGATTAAATCGCTGGCAAGGCCCGCGCCATGAGCTGGACTCTCCGCGACCAGGCAAAGCAACTCCACACCCCTCCCCTTCAGGGGAGGGGCCGGGGGTGGGGTCTATCGGCCTCAACCCTCGAAGAATTGCAAAGCCGCGCCCGCAGCATGCGAAACAACCCGACGGAGCCCGAAAAGCGCCTGTGGCGACATCTATCGAACGGCCAGTTGAATGGGTACAAGTTCCGTCGCCAGCAAGTGATCGGCCGGTTCATCGCCGACTTCGCCTGCGCATCAGCAAGGCTGATCGTCGAGGTCGATGGCGATACGCATGAAGAAGCAAGAGATCGCGCCCGCGACACGGCGCTGGCTGCGCTGGGGTATCGCGTGGTCCGCGTCGCCAATCACGATGTGATGCACAATATGGACGGCGTGCTTCGTTTCATTTCCGAAGCCCTGCGCAAGGGCGAGAAACCCCACCCCAACCCCTCCCCTGAAGGGGAGGGGCTCGATGCGGTCGAGGCGCAGAAATTGCTCGGGATCAGCCTTGAGGGGAGCGTAGGGTGATGTCTTGGACAAGACTAAACCAATCGGAGATCGTCAGAGCACAGATGCTACTTGATCGGACATACGCGGCGATTGAAGATATTCGAGAGATCACAAGGCGTTTGAAGCAGGGATATCGATTTGCAAGCAAAGACCCTCAAGCTGTTGAAATTGCTGACAAGTTTACAGTGGAACTCAACTCGTCAAAGAAAGATTTGTTACTTGGCGAACGGAACTTCGATGCAGCAGATTTGATCGTTCAGAAGGCCGAGCAATTCATCCAACTTATTAAAGACAGAAACTAATGCTCAAAATTGAAAACCTCCACGCCACCGTCGCCGACAAGCCGATCCTGAAAGGCCTGTCGCTCGCCATCAATGCGGGCGAGATCCATGCGATCATGGGACCCAATGGGGCGGGCAAATCGACGCTGTCCTATGTCCTCGGCGGACGCCCCGGCTATGAGGTCACCGAGGGTTCGGCGACCTTCGCCAAAGAAGACGGAGAAGCTCAGGATCTGCTCGACATGGACCCGCATGAGCGCGCCGCGGCGGGCCTCTTCTTGGGCTTCCAGTATCCGGTCGAAATCCCCGGTGTCTCGAACGTCCAGTTCCTGCGCGAAAGCCTGAACGCCCAGCGTAAGGCGCGTGGCGAGGAGCCGCTGTCGGGCGGCGATTTCCTGAAGCTCGCGCGCGAGAAGGCGGGGCTCTTGAAGCTCGACATGGACATGCTCAAGCGCCCGGTGAACGTCGGCTTTTCGGGCGGCGAGAAGAAGCGCAACGAGATGGTGCAGATGGGTATCTTGGGTCCCAAGCTCGCGATCCTCGACGAGACGGACTCGGGGCTGGACATCGACGCGCTGCGCGTCGTCGGCGACGGGATCAACGCGATCATGCGCCGCCCCGACAAGGCGGTGCTGCTGATCACCCATTATCAGCGCCTGCTCGACTATGTGCAGCCCGATTTCGTCCACGTCCTCGCGGGCGGGCGGATCGTCAAGTCGGGCGGGCCGGAGCTGGCGCTCGAACTCGAACGCGAAGGCTATGCGGAGATCGCGGCGTGATGAGCCGGCACGCCTTGATCCTCCCTGTCGCGAAGCGATGGGGAGGTGGCAGCGGCGAAGCCGCTGACGGAGGGGCCATGGCGCGACGTCGCCGCCCCTCCATCACCGCTTCGCGGCGGTCCCCCTCCCCATGCCCTATGGGCACAGGGAGGATCGGATGACGGCCACCACCCACCCTACCCGCCGCGACGAAGCATGGCGCTACGCCGACATCGACGCGGTGACCGCCGCCTGGCCGCTGCCCGCACCCGAGAGCATCGTGGTGCCCGCGGGCGGCGACTTCAAGCGCGCGATCGTGCAGGATGAAGGCGCGATCCGCCAGATCGAGCTGGTGCTCGGCAAGGGCGCGACCGCATCGCTGCATATCCTCAACATCGGCGGCGCCTATGGCCGCATCGAACTTGCGGTGACGCTCCACGAAGGCGCCGACTTCCAGCTCGGCGCGGCGCAGATCGGCGGCGGTGCGCAGAATCTCGAGATCATCACGACCGTCACCCACGCCGAACCCGGCGCAACATCGCGGCAGGTGGTGCGCTCTGTCCTCGGCGGCACCGCCACCGGCACCTATCTCGGCAAGGTCGCCGTCGCGCGCGACGCGCAGCAGACCGACAGCGAGCAGGATGTAAAGGCGATGCTGCTCGACCGCAGCGCGACCGCCAACGCCAAGCCCGAGCTCGAAATCTTCGCCGACGATGTGAAATGCGCGCACGGCTGTGCGATCGGCGAACTCGACGCGATGAGCCTCTATTATCTCCAGTCGCGCGGTCTGCCGCCCGCCGAGGCGAAGAAGATCCTGCTGCAGGCGTTCGTCGCGGGCGTGTTCGACGGTGCCGAGGATGAGGAGCGCTTGCAGGAACTGGCGCTCGCCAAGCTGGGGGAATTGGTGTGAGCAATCTCTCTCCCCCGTTCGTCCCGAGCGAAGTCGAGGGACGTCAAGCCGGGCGCCAACGTGTCTCGACTTCGCTCGACACGAACGGAATCAGGGGTCAGTTTCCTGGCCTGACCCCCGGCTGGCATTATCTCGACACCGCCGCGACGGCGCAGAAGCCGCAGGCGGTGATCGACGCGACCGTGAACGCGATGGGCCGCGACTATGCGACCGTCCACCGCGGCGTCTATGCGCGCTCGGCCGACATGACGCTCGCCTATGAGGCGGCACGGCGACCGATCGCAGGCTTCATCGGCGCGCGTGAGAATGACGTGGCGTTCGTGCGCGGCGCGACCGAGGCAATCAACCTCGTCGCATACTCGCACCCGAAGAAGGGCCGCGTCCTGCTGTCGATGCTCGAGCATCACAGCAATATCGTGCCTTGGCAACTCGCTGGCTGGCAGGTCGATGTGTGCCCGCTCACCGCCGACGGCTGCATCGATCTCGACGCCGCCGAAAAGTTGCTGACGCCTGAACATAATGTGGTCGCCTTCGCGCATGTCTCCAACGTGCTCGGCAGCCCGCTCGACGTCGCGCGCGCGGCGGAACTGGCGCACCGCGTCGGCGCCGAGTTGCTGGTCGACGGGTGCCAGGCGGTGCCGCGCCTTCCCGTGGATGTCGCGGCATTGGGCTGCGACTATTACGTCTTTTCGGGCCACAAGCTCTACGGCCCGACGGGCATCGGCGTATTGTGGAGCGACAAACTCGACACGCTCCCGCCCTGGCAGGGCGGCGGCTCGATGATCGATCGCGTGACTTTCGCGCAGACCACTTATGCGCCTGCCCCGACGCGGTTCGAGGCTGGCACGCCCGCGATTATCGAGGCAATCGGGCTGGCGGCAGCGGTCGATTACGTCGAGGTGCTGGGCATCGAGGCGATCCACGCGCATGAGGTGGCATTGGTGACCAGCTTGCGCGAACAACTTGCACGCAAGAACAGCATCACCCTCTATGGTCCTGAAAACAGCGCCGGAATCGTCAGCTTCGCGATGGCGGGGGTTCATCCGCACGATATCGGCACTATCTTGGACGAAAGCGGGGTCGCGATCCGCGCCGGGCACCATTGCGCGCAGCCGCTGATGGAGCATCTGGGCGTTGCGGCGACCGCGCGAGCGAGTTTTGGTGTGTACAGCAGTGATGACGATGTGGCGGCGCTGATCGACGGCCTGTCGCGCGTCGAGAGGATTTTCGGATGAGTGAGGATCGGATGATCAAGGTTGAGGAAGTGACCAGCGTCGAGGCGCCGCCCAAGGCGCGCGTCGCGGATGTCGAGACGGCTCCCCAAAAGCTCGAGCGCAAGCGCGACTATCTCGAGGGTTTCCTCGCGGCCAAACCCGCTGAAGTGGCGTCGGGCGCGGTCGGCGGCGACCTCTATGAAGCCGTGATCAATGCGCTGAAGGACATCTTCGACCCCGAAATCCCGGTGAACATCTACGACCTCGGCCTCATCTACAATGTCGAGATCGACGAAGGCCATGTGATGGTGACGATGACGCTGACGACGCCGCATTGTCCGGTCGCCGAATCAATGCCCGCCGAGGTCGAGCTGCGCGTCGGCGCGGTGCCCGGCGTCGGCGATGCCGAGGTCAACCTCGTCTGGGATCCGCCCTGGTCGCCCGCGAACATGAGCGACGAAGCGCGGCTCGAGCTGGGAATGTTGTAAGCAAAAGCCTTCTCCCCTTGCGGGAGAAGGATACGAAGCCTTGTCACGAAGTGACTAGGCGTAGTTGGATGAGGGGTCTGCGAGCCGCAGGCTCGCGCGGTCTGCGACCGCAACCCCTCTCCCAGCTTCGACTAGGCAGCAAGCTGCCAAGTCTTCACAACCCTCTCCCACAAGGGGAGAGGGGAAGGAGTGTGAGATGACGATTTTGAAAACCCGCCCCGCCGCAGTCACGCTGACGGCCAATGCCGAAGCCCGCGTCGCAAAGCTGATGGCCGCCGCCCCGGACGGCGCGATCGGCGTCAAGCTGTCGACCCCGCGGCGCGGCTGTTCGGGTCTCGCCTATTCGGTCGACTATGTCACCGAAGAGGCGAAGTTCGACGAAAAGATCGAGACCCCCGGCGGTATCTTCTACATCGACGGTGCGTCGGTGCTGTACCTCATCGGCAGCACGATGGACTGGGTCGAGGATGATTTCGCTGCGGGTTTCGTGTTCGAGAATCCGAACGCCAAGGGCGCTTGCGGCTGCGGCGAGAGCTTCACCGTCTGATCAGCGACACACCGTCCACCCCGCCGTGCGCTTCGCCATGTCGAAGTGAAAATGGTCGGCGTGCGCCGTATTATAGTCGGGCGACAACACGGTGCTGAACAGCCCGCAACTCTCGTCGCGGACCGCCTGCAGAAACTCGCTGCGCCGGTCGCCGGGCGCCCAGTCGCCGATCAATGTGATGCGTGTGCCGTCGGCGAGGATGAAGGCCGAGATGTCGATCGCATTGGCGGTCGAATGCTCGCTCTGCGCCTGTTCGCCCGCGATCTTGCGGCAGTTGTAGCTGCCGAGATTTTCGACCTCGACGACCTTTTGCCCGAAATATTTCTGCGCGTGCGGCTGGACGACATCGCGGTCCCAGAGGATCAGCGCCGCGGTGACCGCGCACCCCGGCGCGACATTTGCAGGGCGCATCGTCGGTGCAAAGCGGTTGCCGGTGAGGATCATGCGCTGGCTGGCGCGACACACCCCGCTGCCGATCGCGGGGCGGCGGAGATAGCCCGCGCCCGCGCGGTCGAGCACGGCGAAACAGGCTGCGTCATCGACCGCGAGCCTGACGAGCTTGCCGTGCGTCGCCCAGCCCTGCGGATGCGCGAGCTCGAACGGCGCGCCCGGGACATGTTCGGGATGCGCCCGCACCCACTGCATGCCGAAGATCGCACCGATAGTCAGCAGCAGGGCAATCGCAAATCCTGTCAGGTAGGGGCGCAGCCCGGCCGGCATCACGCGGCCAGCGGCACGACGAAGGGCGCAGGGTCGTCATCGTTGGCGGCGCTGCGGCGCTCGGCCGACCGGCGGATGCGGCGGGCCCGGACGCGGGCGCGATGGCGCGGCCGGAGGCGCCCCGCCTGCAGCGTCATCCACGCGCGCATCGACCGCAACCGCGCAAAGGCCGATAGCGTCCAGCTGGTAATCAGCAGGTCGACATAGACCGTCAGGTCCCAGGCCATCATCATCGCCACCTCGGCAGGCAGCACCATCGCAAAGCTCTGGAGCGACGCCAGTCCGACGACGAGAAACAGGACGTGTTTGCGTTCGAAGCGCGCGGCGAGGCGCAGCGGTTCCTCGACCAGATTGCGGTGCAGCGACCGCGCGATCGGCGTTTCGGGCGCCAGCAGCATCACCGCGACCAGTGACGCCAGAAAAAACGCAAATGCCATGGCTGCTCCCCTCGACGGCCGGAGAGCCACAGATAGGGTGTGCGCCTAGCGCTGCAAGCCCTTGAAAGCGGGCAGCAAGCTCAGAGCGGTACGAATGTCACCTTCAGACCATCCTTCGGACGCGGGATCGGCAGCACCTGCCATTTCGGCTCATAGCCCGGCTCGACCACGATGCGGTGCGTCGTGATGACATGGTGGAAAAAGATCTTCGCCTGCATGTACGCAAAGTGCAGCCCCAGGCACATATGCGCGCCGCCGCCGAACGGCACCCACGCATATTTGTGCCGCTCGCGCGCAACCTCGGGCGAAAAGCGCATCGGGTCGAACTTGTCGGGCTCGGGCCAATGCTCCTCCATCATATGCGTATAGGCGGGGCTGACCCCGACCGACGTCCCGGCCGGAATGCGATAACCGCCATATTCGAAATCCTTGAGCGCGCGGCGCGGGAAACTCGGCACCGGCGGCACCAGCCGCAGCGCCTCCTTGAACGCCCATTCGGTCATTTCCAGCTCGCCCAGGCTGTTGTGGCCGACGCCCTCGCCCGCGGGCGACACCGCCAGCATTTCCTCGCGCAGCCTGTCCTGCCATTCGGGGTGCTTGGCGAGCATCCACACCATCGAGGTGATCGAGCTGGTGATCGTGTCGTGCGCCGCCATCATCAGGAAGTTCATATGATCGACGATCGCCTCGGCGCTCATATAGTCGCCATTGTCGTCGCGGGCGCGGCAGATCTGGCTGAAAATATCCTCGCCCGTCCCTTCGCGCCGCTCCGGCACCATGCGCCCGAAATATTCGACCAGATAGGCGCGGCCCTTGGCGCCGCGCCCCATCGCGGTGAACGGCATCGGCACGCGGACGACGCCGATCGACGCCTGCACCATGTCGACAAAGGCCTTGTTCACCTTGTCGGCCTCGGGGCCAAAGGGAATGCCGAGGAAGCTGGTCGCCGCCAGGTCGAGCGTCAGCTTCTTGATCGCTGCATAAAATTGGAACGTCTGGCCGCTCCATGACGCGACGCGATCCTTGATGCCTGTGTTCAGCGATTCGGCATAGTGACGCATCGGCTCGGGCTTGAACGCGACCGACAGGATCTTGCGGTCGGCGCGATGCTTTTCGAAATCCATCAGCATCAGCCCGCGCGGGAACAGCAGGTTGAGCACCGGCCCCCAGCCCTGTTCGGACGAGAAGATCTTGTCGCGGTCGAACATGACCAGCTCGTTCGCTTCGGGTCCATGCAGCGCGACGCTGCGCCCGCCGAAGCTGTTGTTACGATAGACGCGGCCATATTTGGCGACCATCCGCTTGGTAAAGCTGCGATAGTCGCTGAGCTGTTCCAGCGTGTTCCCGATCACCGGATACCCATCTTCGCCAGGAATATGATCGAGCGCCTGGTCGGGGTTGCGCGGCAGCCAATGCTGCGTTTCGGGGCCAAAACGGGCTTCGGGCCATGTGATCTTGGTCGGCGCGTTCATCGGGTCCATCCTCTGCGGTGCTGCACTCTCGCCAAGCGTATCGCACTACTGACATCGATGCAAGTAACGCGATTTGTCCGCTGCGCCACTATTCACCGCAAATTCAACTCGACTCATGCAGCTTCGCCGCCAACATGACCGGCCCGCCCGGACCCGACAAAGGAATGGCTCGATGCCCCTGACCTACAAACGCCCCCTCTCCCTCGCGCTCGGCGCGCTCGCCACGACGACGCTCGGCGGTTGCTATTATGGCGAGGTCTATGGCGCGAGCTATGCGTCGGGCGGCGATTGCGCGGCGCGCTATGGCAGCGCCTATTATGACTATGACGGCTATGCCTATGACGACGGCTATGGCTATGATTGTTATGACGCGTCCGATTATGGCAGCGGCTTCGTCAACATCGGCTTCGGCGGCGGCTGGTACGACGATTATTATTATCCCGGCTATGGGATGTGGATGTTCGACAATTACCGCAACCGCTATCCGCTGCGCGACCATTATCTGAACTATTGGGGCGGCCGCCGCGCGTGGTGGAAACATCATGGCAGCCGCGGTCACGGCCAGCCGGGACGCCCCGGCGGCTGGAATCGCGGTGACGGCGATGGGCGGCCGGGCGATGGTCGACCGGGTCGTCCGGGCGGCTGGAATCGCGGCGATCGCGACGGTGACGGCCCGCGCGGCACGCGGCCAGGTCGCGGGCGCGGCGACGGAGCAACCGGCACGCCCCCGGTGACGACCAATCCCGCACGCCCCGGCCGCCCCGATTGGGGGACCGCTCGCCCGCGCCCCGCGCCACAAGTCGACGGCAGCACCGGACAGCCGCGCCCCATCCGCAACAGGCCGGAGCGCGCGCCCGGCGAAGCGGTTTCGCCTCCGCGTCGCGGGCCATCGTCATCCGCGATGCCCGATCGCCCCCCGCGTTCCGAGCGTCCGGCACCGACATTCCGCCCGCCGCCAGCCGCTGCGCAAGCGCCGCGCGCCAACCCGCCCGCCACGGTCAGCCGGGTCGACGCCGAAAACGCCGTTCGTCCGGATTAGGATTCAGGCCATCAAGTGGTGGCGTCTTGCGCCACCGCCTCATCGTCTTTCACCCCTGCCGACACCACGGTCGCGGCGACCAGATCGCCGATGACGTTCAGCGTCGTGCGGCACATGTCGAGGAAGCGATCGACCCCCAGGATCAGCCCGATGCCTTCGGGCGGGATGCCGACCGAGGCCAGGATCAACGCGATTACCGGCAGCGACCCGGCGGGTACCCCGGCCGTGCCGATGCCGCCCAATATGCAGATCAGCATCACGAAAATCTGCTGCGTCAGCGTCAGCTCGATGCCGAAAAATTGTGCGAGGAAGATCACCGTCACCCCCTCGAACATCGCGGTGCCGTTCTGGTTCGCGGTCGCGCCGATCGTCAGGACAAAACGCGCCACCTTGTCGGGCAGGTGCAGCCGGTCGTGCGCGACGCGCAGCGCGGTCGGCAGGGTGGCGTTCGACGACGCGGTGGCAAAGGCCATGACAAAGGCCTCCTGCGTCTCGCGAAAAAAGGCGATCGGCGATTTTTTGGCCAGCGTCTTCAAAATGACCGGGAACACGATGAACATCTGAAGCGCAAGCGCCAGCAATACGACCCCGACAAAGGCCGACAGGCGGATGATCAGATCCCAGCCGAACTGCGACGCCAGGTTGAACATGAAACAGAAAATCGCGATCGGCGCGAGCTGGATCACGAGCCCGATCAGTTTCATCGCAACCGCGAACACCCCCTCGACGACCGATTTCAGCGCTGCCGTCTGGGGTGTTTGCACCAGCATCAGCCCGATGCCGAAAAATAGCGCAAAGAACATCACCGCAAGCACATCGTTGGCGCCCATCGCGGCGACGAAATTGTCGGGGACGATCGCGACCACCGCGTCCATCCCGGTCTTCGCTTCCCCGGCGCGATCGGCGATCGCCTTCGCGCCGTCGGCCCCCTCGGCGATCAGGCTGCGCGCCAGCGACGGATCGACCCCCGCCCCCGGCTGGAGCAGGTTGACGACGATCAGGCTGACCACGACCGAAATCGCCGCAACGACAACGGTGTAGATCAGGGTGCGCGTGCCGATCGATTTCAGGGCGCGCATCTCGCCCATGTCGGCGACGCCGACGATCAGCGCCGATACCAGCAGCGGAATGACGAGCATGAACAGCAGGCGCAGGAATATCTGGCCCAGCGGCCCGGTGACATAGGTGGTCACCGCCGCAACCCAGGCGGCGTCGGGCGCACCATAATGGACCGCCAGCCCGATAATCAGCCCGGCGAGAAAGCCCAGCAGCATGCGCCATCGCAGCCGCCGTGCACGCAAAGCGTCCCGGTCTGCTTCGTCAATCGCGGCGGCCTCGGCCATGGCTCAGCTCCTTGCTCGCCCCCATGGGGACGGCGCGAAGCTGCGGCTTATGCCTTGTCGACCGCTGGCTTGTTGGCGCCGTCCTCTATGTCATCACGAAGATCGAGCCCGCGGGTTCCATGGTGCGGCGTATGCGCCGGGGCATGCGGTCGTTCCATGTCGGCGGGTTCGGGTACTTCCAGCATCCCTTCCCACTTGGTGATGACGCTGGTCGCCACCGCATTGCCGACGACATTGGTCGCGGTGCGGCCCATGTCGAGGAACTGGTCGATCGCGAGGATGATCGCGACGCCTTCGACGGGCAAGCCGAACTGCGCCAGCGTCCCCGTGATCACGACCAGGCTGGCGCGCGGCACCGCGGCGATGCCCTTTGAACTGATCATCAGCGTCAGCAGGATCAGGACCTGGGTGGTGATCGACAGGTCGATGCCATAGGCCTGCGCGATAAAGATCGTCGCAAAGCTCATGTACATCATCGAACCGTCGAGGTTGAAGCTGTACCCCAGCGGCAGCATGAAGCCCGAGATGCGGCGCGGCACGCCAAAGCGATCGAGCTGTTCGAACATCTTGGGCAGCGCGGCTTCCGACGAGGCGGTCGAAAAGGCGATGAGCAACGGTTCGCGAATATAGCGAATGAGCATCCAGATGCGCTGACGCAGGAAGGCCCAGCCCAACGTGAGCAGAATGATCCAGAGCAGCACCAGCGAGAGGTAGAATTCGATGAGCAGCTCGAAATAGGTCGCGAGGATGCCGAGGCCGCTTTTTGCAACGACATTGGCAATCGCCCCGAACACCGCAAACGGCGCAAAGCGCATCACATAGCCGGTGATCTGGAGCATCATTTCGGCGAGCGCGTCGGCGCCGCGCACGAGCGCCGACCCCTTTTCGCCGATCGCCGACAAGGCAACGCCGGCAAAGATCGAAAAGACCAGGATTTGCAGGATATTGTTGGTCGCCAGCGCTTCCAGCGCATTTTTGGGAAAGATCGACAGGGTGAATTCCCACGCGTCGAGCTTCTTCACCTCGCCCACCATTTTGGCGGCCTCGACCGCGTCGGGGATCGGCGCGCCGATGCCCGGCTGGAACAGATTGACCATCAACAGGCCGAGCGCGATCGAGATGAAACTGGCCGTGATGAACCAGATGATCGCGCGCGTTCCGATGCGGCCGAGCGCGCTACTGTCGCCCATGTTCGCGATGCCGACGACGATCGTCGACAGCACCAGCGGCGCAACGAGCAGCTTGATGAGGTTGAGGAAGATGTCGGATAACAGCTTGAACGTCTTGGTCAGATATTCGAACCACGGATGGTCCGCGGGCAGGCCGACGTGAACCGCATATCCCGCGATCACGCCGAGCGCCATGCCCGCCAATATATACCAAGTCAGCTTGCGGTCCATGCGGCCGTCCCCCTTGAATTTCTTAATGAGTGGCGCGCTTTTGCGGACCCGTTCTGCGCACCCTTTGAGCCGCCACAGCGCGCAGCGTCAAGGGCGCGTCATGTCATGAAAAAGACGATCGCGAAACAGGTCGAAACGCCGGTGATGATATTGAGCGGTACGCCAATCTTGACGAAATCGACAAAGCGATAATCGCCCGCGGCATAGACGATCGTGTTGGTCTGATAGCCGATCGGGGTCGCGAAACAGGCCGACGCGCCGATCATCAGCGCGATGACCAGCGGGCGCGGATCGACCCCGAGTTCGGCCGCGATCGCCAGCGTGACCGGCGTCATCAGCGCCGCGACGGCATTGTTGCTGAGCAGTTCGGACAGGATCAACGCAAAGAAATAGATGCCAAAGACCAGCACCCACGGCGGCGCATCGGCGAGCGACGGCTTGACCCAGCCGACCATCATTGCGACCGCGCCGCTGTTTTCCAGCGCAAGCCCGACGGCCAGCATCGCAAAGATCAGGATCAGCACGTCGCCGTCGATCGTCCCCCATGCCTCTTCGCTGTCGATGCAACGCGTGATCAGGATCACGCCGATCGCAATGATCGCCGCGACCCCGATCGTCAGCACATTCAATGCCGCGAGCGTGACGACCCCCAGCATGCAGAGGATCGCAATCCACGCTTTGCCGCGCCGAAACGCCCGCACTTTCGCAAGGTCAGCGCCGATCAGGTGCGGATTGTCGCGCAGCGCCTCGACCTCGCGCGCGCCGCCCGCGACCAGCAGGCGATCGGCGGGGCGGATGCGGACGCTGGCAAGATCGGGGCCGGGCTGGTGCGCCGGGCGGTCGAGGCCGATGATACGCGCGCGGATCTTTTGCAGAAAGGGAATGTCGATCAGCCGCTGGCCGATCGCCGGATGGTTCGATGCGACCATCGTTTCGACGACCATGTCGCCCTCCGCCGGATCGCCGCTGCCGATCCCGAGCTGGAATCGCCCTTGCTCGCGCCAGGTCATCAGCGTGGCGCCATCGACGCGAACGATCAGGCGATCGCCGGCGGCCAGGATCCAGTTTTCCAGATCGCCGCCGTGCACGACCGCCGACGCGCGGCGGATCCCGACGATCCGCCCCGAACGCGGCAGGTCGCGGAACGCTTCGATCGTCATTCCGACCAGATCGTCATCGTCTTTCAGCACCAGTTCGGTCAGATATTGGTGCGCGTCATGCGTCCCCGCCGGACCACGGACCGGCTTGTCCGACGGCAGCAGCCACCACATCAGCGCCAGACCGATCATCCCCGACGCCGCGGTGACGAGACCGATGGGGGTAATCTCGAAAATGCCGAAGCGCTCCATCCCCGCGTCGCGCACGATGCCGTCGACGACCAGATTGGTCGAGGTGCCGATCAGCGTCAGCGTACCGCCCAGCACCGCCGCGATCGACAGCGGCATCAACAGCTTCTTCGCGCTTACCCCGGTGACTTCGGCGAGCTTCATCATGATCGGCAGCAGCACGACGACGACCGGCGTATTGTTGAGGAACGCCGACGCGAACAGCGCACCCACCAGCACTTCGACGATCGCGAGCCGCGGATTCTTTTCGGCCCGCTTCATGATGGCGTCGGCGACGCGCTGGATGACCCCAGTGCGGATCAGCGCCCCCGACAGCACGAACATCGCGCCGATGACGATCGGCGCCGAGTTCGAAAACACCGAATACATCGCATCGGAATCGAGAATGCCCAGCGCCAGATAGATACAGGCGCCAACGACCGCGATGACCGTGGCGGGCAGGCGTTCCAGCATGAAGCCGACAAAAATACCGGCCAGAATGACCAGCGATATGACCGCCTGATGCGCTTCGATAAAAGCCCGGATCGCTTCCATTACCGTTGCGTCAACCGCATTGCGCGCGGTGGAGCAATTTGTGGTCGGCGAGCACCAGCGCCATCATCGCCTCGACCACCGGCGCGCCGCGAATGCCGACGCAGGGGTCATGGCGGCCCTTGGTTACGATGTCGGCGGCCTCGCCCGCCTTGTTGATCGTCGGCACCGGAGTGAGGATCGAGCTGGTCGGCTTGAACGCCACGCGGACGACGACCGGCTGGCCGGTCGAAATGCCCCCCGCGATGCCGCCGGCATTGTTCGACAGGAAATCGGGGCGATTGCTGCCGTCGGTCGCGGGGCGCATCGGATCGGCATTTTCTTCGCCGCGGAGCCGCGCCGCATGGAAACCGGCGCCAATCTCCACGCCCTTGACCGCGTTGATCCCCATCATCGCCGCGGCGAGATCGCTGTCGAGCTTCGCATAGACCGGCGCGCCCCATCCCGCGGGAACCCCGCTTGCGGCACATTCGATCACCGCACCCAGCGAGCTCCCCGCCTTGCGTGCCGCGTCCATCAACCCTTCCCAGCGCTGCGCCGCAGCCGGATCGGGACAGAAAAAGGGATTGCGATCAATTTCTTCGAGGTCGAAGTTCGCAGGATCAATCGCATCGCCGCCGATTTCGGCAACCCAGGCGTGGATCTGCACTTCGGGGATCACCAGCCGTGCGACGCCGCCCGCGGCGACGCGTGCGGCGGTTTCACGCGCGCTCGACCGTCCCCCTCCCCGGTAATCGCGGATGCCATATTTGGCGTCATAGGCGTAATCGGCGTGGCCGGGGCGATAGGCCTGCGCGATCTCGCCATAATCCTTCGACCTTTGGTCGACATTCTCGATCATCAGGCTGATCGGCGTGCCCGTCGTCTTGCCCTCGAACACCCCCGACAGGATACGCACCTGATCGGGCTCCTGCCGCTGCGTCGTGTGGCGCGACTGACCCGGACGACGCTTGTCCAGGAAAGGCTGGATGTCGGCTTCGGACAGCGACAGCCGCGGCGGGCAGCCGTCGACGACCGCGCCAAGCGCGGGGCCATGACTTTCCCCCCAAGTCGTGAAGCGAAGAACGCGTCCGAAGCTGTTGAAACTCATGCCTCTATCCCATCCGGCCGAATGCGGGCGCATAGTCCGCCCGCCCGCCTAGCGGCCAAGGCGCCGCCGAGTCCAGCATCATCGCCATGAAATGCGGCCCGGCAAAGGGCGAGGCAAAGCGCGCCGCAAGGTCGGGCGAATAGCCGAAGCGCGGATAATAGGCCTCGTGACCGAGGACGAAGCTGATCGCACAGCCCTGCGCGCGGAGCAATTCGAGTCCTGTACGGATCAGCGCCTCGCCGATGCCCCGCCCTTGGCAATCGGGCGCGACCGACACCGGCGCGAGCCCGGCGCCCGCCATCGCGGTGCCGTCGGCCTCGACATCCATACGGCTGAACAGCAGGTGCCCGACGATTTCGCCGCCCTGCTCGGCGACAAGTGACACCATGGCGTCACCGTCGGCGTCGATCATCCGCACCAGCTCTGCCTCGCCCTGATGACCGAATTCGGTCCCGGCAAAGGCGGCGCAGATAACGGCATCGATGGCGTCGTTGTCTTTGTGCGTCGAGGTTCGGATTGATAGCATGAGTTAAAAAGCCGCGTGCCCCCGCGAAGGCGGGGGCCCATCTCCCGCCGGTGCAAGTTTGAACCCGTCGGTGATGGATCCCCGCCTTCGCGGGGACAGGAAGATGCTTTCGTAACCGCGCCCGCTACACAAGCGCGATGTCCGGCGCGTCTTCCTGTTTCATGCCAACGGTGTGGTACCCCGCATCGACATGATGCGTCTCGCCGGTAACCCCCGACGACAGGTCGCTGAGCAGGTAGAGCGCCGAGCCGCCCACATCGTCGATCGTGACATTGCGGCGCAGCGGCGCATTATGCTCATTCCACTTCAGGATCAGGCGGAAATCGCCGATGCCCGACGCGGCGAGCGTCTTGATCGGCCCCGCCGAAATCGCGTTCACGCGGACCCCCTGCGGGCCATAATCATTGGCCAGATATTTGACGCTAGTCTCAAGCGCCGACTTCGCGACACCCATGACGTTATAATGCGGAATGACCTTTTCGGCGCCATAATAGCTCAAGGTCAGCAGCGAGCCGCCGCCCTTGCCGGTTTCGGGGTCGAACGGCGTCATCATCGCCGCGGCGCGCTTCGCCACCGCGGTAAAGCTGTACACGCTGATGTTCATCGTCATCAGGAAGTCGTCGAGCGTGACATCGGCATAATGGCCGCGCAGCGCCTCCTTGTTGGTATAGCCGATCGCGTGGACGACGAAGTCGATCGTCGGCCAGCGCGCCGACAGCGCACCAAAGGCCGCGTCGAGATTGTCCATGTCTGACACGTCGCAATCGATCAGGAAATCGCAGCCGAGCTCGTCGGCGAGCGGCTTCACCCGCTTCAGCATCACATCGCCCTGGTACGAAATCGCGAGTTCGGCGCCCTGCGCATGCAGCGCCTTGGCGATACCCCAAGCGAGCGACTTGTCGTTCGCGAGGCCCATGATCAACCCGCGCTTGCCTGTCATCAGACCCGTCATTTTGTGTCTCCGGCCTTTTCAATAATCACATCGTCGACGCGCCCAATAGCGTCATGGCCCAAATCCTCAACCTCGACGAGCGCGGCGTTGAGTTCGGCGCCCATCACCATACCCAATCCGACGAGATAGAAAAAGAACAGTGCGACCATCACCCCCGCAAGGCTGCCATAGGTCGCGTCATAGCTCAGCAGGCTGGCGAGCAGCGGCGGCAGCGCGAGCGTCACGCCGATCCACCACAGCGTCGTGAACAGCGCCCCCGGCCATTTCGGAAACTGCCGCGTGCGGTATTTCGATGGCGTCAGGCTGTAGAACAGCATGTAGATCGCAAGGAACAAGCCAAGCCCGGATACCGTGCGCGAGATCGCGACGACGCCGACCGACTGATATTGCTCGGGCAGCACGCGGCTGACGAATTGTTCGACCCCGACGATCAGCACCTGCATGCTGAACGACAGCAGCATCAGCACCACGGCGCCGGTGATGATGCCGATCGACAGCAAGCGGTAATGGAAAAAACCCTTGCTGAAATGGGTGCCATAGGCGCGGCGCAATATGTCGCGCACCGTTTCGATCAGGCTGCCCACGGTCCACAGCGCGACGAGCGCGCCGAGCCACAGGAAAATGCCGGTGCGCGCGGTCATCACCTCACGGATCGGCCCCGCCAGCGCGCTCGCGACCGACGGCGGCATCGTCGAGAACACCGCCTCGATCGCCGCTTCGCCCCCGACGCTGCCGCCGATCAGCGAAAAGGCGGCGGCAAGCAGGATGAAGAAGGGAAAGAGCGCGATCAGCGCCAGATAGGCAAGGTTGCCGGCATGGATGAAACCGTCAGTATAGGTACCGACGACGACGCGGCGGACGATATGAAACACCCGCGTCCCCGGCCCCAGCCGCTCGCGGCCGCGATCGATGATCCCTTGGGCGCGCGCGCGCAACTTGATCCGCTTGGCGCGCTCGGCGCGCGCTTCGGGCGAATGCGGCGAATGACCCTCGGCCAGAAATTCCTTGCCGACCTCTTCGGCGACCTGTTTGGCGAGGGCATCCGCCGCCGTCTGGTCGGTCGCCTCAGTCACGCATCACACACCCAGGTCGGCCCGCACGGCGCGCGGATCGGTCCAGTCGCCAAGCAAGGCCGACAGCGCGGCGGGATCGGCGGGCAGATCGACCATCAACCGCACCAGCTGATCGCCGCGGTCGCCGCCCTTCTGGCTGAACCCCTTGCCCTTCAGTCGCATGACCTTGCCCGACGTCGACCCCGCCGGGATCGACAGCATCACCGGGCCGTCGACCGTCGGCACCTTGACCTTGGCGCCCTTCACCGCCTCGTCCAGCGTCACCGGCAGGTCGAGCCGGATATTCGCGCCCTCGCGGACGAAAAACGGATGGTCCTTGACCGTGATCGTGACGATGCCGTCACCGGTGCCGCCCGGTCCCGCCTGCCCCTTGCCGGCCAGACGCATCTGGGTGCCGGTCTCGACCCCGGCGGGCAGTTTCAGGTCGATCGTACCGCCGTCGGCCAGCGTGATGCGCTGCGGCGCCTGCGTCGCGGCATCGACGAACGACACCGACAGGCGATAGGCGACGTTGGCCCCTTTTTGGGGCGGCGCGCTGCGCCCGCCAAAGCCGCCAAAGCCGCCACCCGCCGCGCCGCCGCCGCGCCCGAACAGCCCTTCGAATATGTCGCCAAAATCGGCGCCCTCATTGCCGAAGCCGCCGAATCCGCCCTGCCCGCCGCGCGGGTCGCCGCGGAAACCACCGCCCCCGCCATAGCCGAACGGCATCGCGGGATTGCCGTCGCCATCGATCTCGCCGCGGTCGAACTGCGCGCGCTTGGTCTTGTCGGACAATATGTCATACGCCCGCGTGACCTCGGAAAATCGCTCCGACGCCTTCGGATTGTCCTTGTTCTTGTCGGGGTGCAATTCCTTGGCGAGCTTGCGATAGGCCGATTTGACCTCAGCTTCGCTCGCGCCCTTTGCGACGCCCAGGGTGGAATAGGGATCTGCCATTTTGTTCCTGTAGCCCGATAAGTGATTGGCCGGGAAGGCCCGATTGCGCGTCGATGTGGGAATGTGTCGCAAAGCGGTCAAGTTCCGGCTTTCGCGATATCGCGCACCGCCTTATGACAGCGCGCATGGCCGACGATCCCTTTGCCCTGTTCGACACATGGTTCGCCGAAGCGCGAGCGAGCGAGCCCAATGACGCCAATGCGATGGCGCTCGCGACGACCACCGCCGACGGGCACCCGTCGCTGCGGATGGTGCTGCTCAAAGGTCATGGGCCCGACGGGTTTATCTTTTACACCAATCTCGACAGCCGCAAGGGCGGCGAGTTGGCCGCCAATCCGCATGTCGCCCTGCTCTTTCACTGGAAATCGCTGCGGCGTCAGATTCGGATCGAAGGCCCGGTGACGCCGGTCGATGACGCCACCGCCGACGCCTATTTCGCAACGCGCAGCCGCGACAGCCAGCTTGGCGCCTGGGCGAGTGACCAGTCGCGCCCGCTGGCTGATCGCGCCACGTTCGAGGCGCGCTTTGCCGATATGCAGGCGCGCTTCGAAGGACGGGATGTACCGCGCCCGCCGCGCTGGTCGGGGTGGCGGGTGACCCCTGCCGCGATCGAATTCTGGCAGGATCGCGCGCACCGGCTGCACGAACGCATGGTATTTACGCGTACCGGCGATGGCTGGTCGAGCGGGATGCTCTATCCATGAGCGCGGCGCGCCGCCTCCCGATCAGCCAGGTCGATGCCTTTGCCAGCCGACCCTTTACCGGCAATCCTGCCGCCGTGATGCCGCTCGAGGAGTGGCTGGGCGACGGCGTGCTGCAAGCGATCGCGGTCGAAAACAACCTCGCAGAAACCGCCTTCCTCGTTCCCGATGAGAGCGGCGATGCCGATTATGAGCTGCGCTGGTTCACCCCGACGGTCGAGGTCGCCCTGTGCGGCCATGCGACGCTGGCCAGCGGCCATGTGCTGCTGTCGGCGGCACCATGGCGGCAGGAAATGCGCTTTCGCACCCGCAAGGCGGGTATCTTGCAGGTATCTCGCGTCGCTGGCGACGGGGACGACGACGAAGGTTACCGCATGGCGCTGCCCGCCTACCCCCCGGCGCCAAAGGCGATGCCCGACATCGTCCGCGCGCTGGGCGGCGATCCCGTCGAGACGCAGTGGCACCCCGGCGGCTATGCGATCATCGCCTATCGCGATGCGGCGAGCGTCCGTGCGCTGGCCCCCGACTTTCGCGCGCTGAAGGAAGGCGGCGATGTGCTTTACATCGCGACTGCGCCCGGCGACGGCGACCCGTCAGGCGCCGACGTCGTCAGCCGCGCCTTCGCCCCCGGTGCCGGGATCGACGAAGACCCGGTCACCGGCTCGGCACACAGCGTCCTCACCCCCTATTGGGCAGCGCGCCTGGGCCGCGACCGCTTCGCCGCCTATCAGGCCAGCGCGCGCGGCGGCCACGTCGGCTGCCGCCTCGACGGCGACATGGTCGAACTGACCGGACGCTGCGTCACGACGCTGGTGGGCGATTTCCTGCTGTAAGGGAAACAGCGTGTCGGCTTGCGACCGGAAGCGGACGTACACCATTTTCTCTCTCCCCTTGCGGGAGAGATACGAAGGCTTGGCAGCTTGCTGCCTAGCCGCAGTTGAGAGGGGGTTTACGCCTGCTGGCGTCCCCCCCTCTCCAAGCTTCGCTAGCTCCTGACGGAGCAAGCTGCGCTATCCTCTCCCACAAGGGGAGAGGAGGTTGCGGCAGCTCCCCACCCCAAAGCCGCCATCCGCGGCAAAAAACGCTTTCCTACAATATCCGGCTGTGCCAGCCTTCATCCCGGCTCGTAGATGCGGTAGATCAAGCGGTCGCTCGCTGACTTGCGCACGATCGGGCACGCGTCCGGCGCCTCCCAGGGCGCAAATCGGCAGCGCATAAGGCTGAACTTTACTGAACTTTGAGCGAACGGTGCGCCCCTGCGCCGCTCAAAGCGCCGCCGTCAGATCCGCGAGATGGCGGCGCAGCGCCGGAAACTGGTCGCCCTTGGTGACCCCCAGCCGGACGATCGTCACCCGCTGCGACGGCGACACGATGATATATTGCCCCTGATGGCCGATGCACGCGAACAGGTCGTTCGGGCCGCGGTCCGGCCACAACGCCGGCTGCGCTCCCGCCGGGCGGGCGCGATTGAGCCAGATATGGCCGCCATAGCCTCGATCATTGGGCGACGGGCTGAGCATGAAATTCATCCAGCTTTCGGGCAACAACCGCTGGCCGTTGACGACGCCATGATTGCGCAGGAATTCGCCGAACTTCGCATAATCGCGCGCCGTGGCGTGCATGATCGAACCGCCGATCATCGTGCCGTTCGCGTCGAACTCGGGCGTCAGGCTGGTCATACCCAGCGGTTCGACGAGGCGGCCCGCGATGAATTCACGCATCGCGTCGCGCCGCGCCGCCGGACTTTGCGACGGGGTCAGCGTGTCGGCCAAAATGTCCGACAGGATGACGCTGGTCGCCGAACTGTAGTTGAAAATCTCACCCGGCTGCGCCGCCGCGGGCTTCGCTTCGGCAAATCCCGCCATGTCGGGGGCGCCGCCGCCGAACAGCATATCGACGGTATCGCCCTGCCAGATCGGATCGCCATTTTCGACATGCTCAAGCCCCGCCGACATGTGGAGCAGGTGCTTGAGCGTAATCGCGCCGCGCGGATCGCCGCTGCGCTGCCACGCCGCGACCGGCGCCGGACCGTCGAGCGCCAATTGCCCGTCCGCGACCAGAAAGCCGATGAGCACCGCGGTGATGCTTTTCGCCATCGACCAGCTGATCAGCTTGGTATCGGGGCCGAAACCGGCGGCATAGCGTTCATAGATCAGCTCGCCGTCGCGCAGCACGATCAGCGCGCGCGTCTCACCGACGTCGTCGCCGTTGACGAACAGCGCATCGGCGCGCGCCTTGATCGCCGCGGGGAGCACCGGCAGCGGTTGCAGCGTGTCGGTCGCCGCCACCCCGTCAAGCGAGGCGCCGAATTTCGGCGCGGGCGATGCGGGCGCCATATTGCCCTGCCCCGCCGCCTGTACCAGCGACAAGGCGCCGAGCATCGCGAGAGCGGCACTTGCCAGCAGCCGTTTTTTCGTGATCATGGGATGAGTGACTAGCACCAACCCGACCGGTCCTTCAACGGGCGAGACGCCGACCGCGGCACCGCCGCCCGAGACACAATCCGTAACCCAACCGCGCCCCGGCAAAACGCCGAGCCGCTGGGGCGGCTGCCTGCCATGGCTGCTCGTCCTTGCGGTGCTGCTGACCGGCTTTGCGATCTGGAAATTCCCGTCGTTCAAGGCACAGGCCGAACTCGGATCGGCCTATGCGGCGCGGGTCGGCTGTTCGTGCCGCTATGTCCAGGGGCGCAGCCTGGAGAGCTGCCAGAGCGATTTCGAACCCGGCATGGAGATGGTCTCGCTGAGCGAAGACCCGGCGACCAAGACCGTGACCGGCAGCGTGCCGCTGCTCGCCTCGCGCAGCGCGCGCTATGCGGGCGCCAGCGGCTGCCTGCTGCGGCCTGAAAACTGACGCCGACCGGCTATTCTTCCCAGGCTGGTGGCAAGATGGCCGAGACATGGCGCCGGCGCCATTCGCCCGGCGACATGCCCAGCTTGCGGCGAAAGATCGCGCACAGGTGCGCATGGCTGGAAAAGCCGGTCGCAAAGGCGATCTCGGCGACCGACAGCGGGCGGTTCATCAGGAACCAGCAGGCGCGGCGCAGCCGCTGGCGCAGCATATATTGCGCCGGGGTGTAGCCCGTCGCGCGCGCGAAATGGACGATCAGGCTGTTGACCGACATGCCCACCTCGGCCGCCATTTCCTCGACCGTCAGCGACAATTCGAGCTGGGTCTGGATATAGGCCATCAAATCGTTGATGCGCTGGGTGACCGCGGACGAATCGCGGCGCCCCACCATGGCTTCCATCGTTTTGGCAAGGATGGTGACCAGCGGATCGGCCGCGGCGGCGTCGCCTGCGGCCAGCGCGCGCACCAGCGCGGCCAAGGTCATATCATAATGCCCGGCAAGGGCGCGCGCGTCCGGCGCGACGACCAGCCGTGCCGCGGGTATTTCCACCTCGATATAGCGGACCCCGCCGCCCTTTGCTTCGCCATGATAGCGGCGTCCAGCGGGCGCCAGCCACATCTCGCCGGGCAGAGGATCACCCAGCGAGGTCCGCTGATCGTCGAGCCAGGTTTCCAGCCAATGATAGCTTCCAGCTTCGTATAAGTAGAGGAGATGGACGTCGCGTTCGACCGTCCAGCTCAACGGACCTTCGATACGATCAACGATCGAGGCGACCCTGAGTCCTCCCACTTCCATGACACAAGTATGGCAAGTTGGGGAGAATGTGAAAGCCTGCCATTTACGCCAAATCTATGGTTAAATCGAAGCTCCAAATTCTTCCGAAACGGCGGAAATTGGGGAAAAAATGCTGTTGCATCGACCCTTTCGCGCGCCCTTCGCGCGCCCGACGAGACCCCCCCCAAGGCGGGCGGCAAATATGCCGCCCGCCACCTTTTTTGGGGGCGTCACCTGGCCTAAATCAGCTGCTGGTCAGAAACGCGTCCATCGCCGCATTGACCGCATCGGGCGCTTCCCACGGAACGAAATGGCCGCAATCGGCGACGTGCACGATCTCGACCGCGGGAACCAGGTCGGCCATCCCGTCGAGGTTGCACGGCGGCAGCGCCACATCGTCGAGCGCCCAGATGACGAGCGTCGGAATGGTGAGCCTGGGGAACGGCACCGCAGGCGGCTCGGCATAAGGCGCGTCCATGGCCGGAACGATCGCGGGCGAAGCGCGGTACCAGTTGATCATCGCGCGGCAGGTATCGCGATCCTCCCAATCCTTCAGCAATCGCGCGATCTCGTCGGGCGGCTGGATCCCGCCGCTCGGCACCCGGCCCGCGAAAGCATGGGCAAGGATGCCCGCGATGCCATGCGCCTCGATAATCGCGTCGCTCGCCGGGTCGCGAAAGATGCTGATATACTGGCTCGCCGCGCGCTGCTGTTCATTCGTCTGCAGCAGGCGTTGAAAGATCGCGGGATGCGGGGCGTTGGCGATGACGGCGCGGGTGACGCGTCCCGACCACGCCGGATGCAGCCCGTCGGGCTGGCCGCCCAAGGCGACCCCCCACGCAATCGCCCCGCCCCAGTCATGGCCGACGACGGTAAATTCCCCGACGCCCAGCGCATCGGCGAGCGCGAAGACATCGGCGATCAATTTATCGGGCGTGTAGGATTCGACATCCTGCGGCTTCGACGAACCGCGATAGCCGCGCTGGTCGGGCGCGATGCAGCGAAAGCGGTCGGCAAAATGCGGCAGCTGGTACCGCCATGTCCGGTGCGATTCGGGAAAGCCGTGGAGAAAGATCAGCACCGGGGCATCGCGCGGGCCGATATCGACGACATCGAGCTCCACACCGGTCGAAAGTTTCACGCGCTGCTGCTCAAAATCGCCGATCATTGCCATCGCTCCCTTGGTTTCGTTTCGAAACCTGATGGCGAGGAACCGCGTGGCTGGCAAGCTGCAGCAAATGACGGGGCGGGTTGAAAGACTGGATCGCGGCGGCGTTGGGGTGGATTCCCGCCCGTCTCCTACCTCCGTTCGTGTCGAGCGAAGTCGAGACACGCCGAAGACTCACGCCAAGCCCCGCGTATCTCGACTTCGCTCGATACGAACGGGGATTGGATTGACCGGCAGCTTCCGGTCGCAACCCGACCGTTATGGATAACTCACCGTCTTCGGCACCTCGGGAATCGGGATAAACTCCTCACTATCCCCCGGAACCAGCGGGAATTTGCCATCCTTCCAGTCATGCTTGGCCTGGTTGATGCGGTCGCGCGACGAACTGACGAAATTCCACCATACATGGCGCGGCGTCGCGAAGGCTTCGCCGCCGAGCAGCATCACCCGCGCATCGCTGTCGGCGCGCAGCGTCATCGCCTGCCCCGGCTTCAAGATGTAAAGGCTGTGGCGATCGAGCCGGTCGCCGTCGAGACTGGCATCCCCGAGCGCCACCAGCACCGCGCGTTCGTCGGCTTCGGCCTCGATCGGAATGCTCGCCCCGGCATTCATCAATATGTCGGCATAGATCGTCGCGGCATGCTGGGTGATCGGCGAGGTGGCGCCCCACAGGCTGCCCATGATCACCCGCGCCGAAACGCCGCTATCCTCGATCAGCGGCAGGTCGCCCTTTGCGACATGCTCGAATGCCGGTTCGATCTCTTCCCGACCGTCGGGCAAGGCGAGCCAGGTCTGCATTCCCGAAATGCCCGACCCGGTCGCCCGCTCGGCCGCCGGGGTGCGCTCCGAATGGACGATGCCGCGCCCTGCCGTCATCAGATTGCACGCGCCAGGGCGGATCGTCGCCAGCGTGCCCAGGCTGTCGCGATGGTCGATCGCACCCTCGAACAAATAGGTGACCGTCGCCAGATTGATGTGCGGATGCGGCCGCACGTCCATGCCCGCGCCGATGTCGAAATGCGCCGGGCCGAACTGGTCGACAAAGATGAACGGGCCGACCATCGTGCGCGCCTTGCTCGGCAGCGTCCGTCGCACCTCAAACGCACCAAGGTCGTGGGTCGAGGGCGTGATGACCTGAAGATCGGCGTCAGACATTGTCGGCTTCCTGCATGGCGCCAAATCGGCGCTTCAACTGGCGATGGCGATTGCGAAAGGCGATATTGATCATCAACCGGGCGATCGGCCGCGGCCATTTCGGTTCAAAGCGCAGTTCGTCGGTGACCACGCAACCGCCATCCACGGGATCGACAGTGCGGATGTGCTGCCAGCTGTGCATCGATCCCATCCGCGACCGCTCGACGAAACGCCTGCCCGGTTCGAATTCGACCAGGGTCAGTTCGGTCCAGTCGTAAGGGATCAGCCCCAACGCCAGCACGCGGCTGCGAAACAGCATTTGACCCGGCACAAATTCGGCATCGACCATCCCGCGAATTCCCGGCGGGGCCGTCATCCGGAAGATCGGCATCGCCTCGGCATTGATCCCCGCCAGCGACATCGCCGCCGCCCAGACATCGGCGGCGGGCGTACGCAACCGCGAGCTGTAGCGCAGCTCGACACGAGCGGTCGTCATCGCGCGTCCAGCCTTGCCAGCGTTCGCCGCGTCTTTTCGGTCTCGACATTGCCAGTGTTCAGGGTCGATCCCGGTTCGAGCAGCACGACATGACATTCGCCGTCCAGCGCCTCGGGACAATGTTCGACCCCGCGCGGTACGATGATGAACTCGCCGGGTTCGACGATCACATCGCCGCTGCGCAGGCCCATCTTCATCCGGCCCGCGACGACCAGAAACAATTCATCCTCGATATCATGATGATGCCAGTCGAACTTGCCCTCGAGCTTGACCAGCTTGATCTGGAAACTGTTGATGTCGCCCGCGACATGCGGGCTCCAGGCTTCGGGGATTTTGGCGAAGGCTTCGGCGAGGTTGACCTTGGCAACCATCGTCACTCCCCCGGCGCCGTCGCCTTGATCGCCAGAGCATGAACGCGCTGCCCCGGCAAATCACCAAGCGCCTTGTTCACCGCGCGCTGGCGTGCGACGCGGTTCATGCCTGCGAACCCTGCCCATTCGATCGTCAGGCTGAAATGCGATTCGCCCGATCCATCGTCGCCGCTGTGACCATGATGCTTGGCGCTGTCGTTGCTCACGACAAAATTGGCATCGGGAAAAGCGGCGCGGAGCAGCCTTTCCATCTCTTGGTGCACGGGGCCATTGCTGCTCATGGGGTTGACCATAAGCGGTCCGTCGCCAAATTATAAGACCCCGCTTCTCCTTGCCCCCGACCTCGAAAGCGCATTTTGTCCACGCCTCCCCGCCCCAACCGCTTCCATGGCCGCGTCCCCCGCGAGGCACCGTGCGCCGTGCCCGGATGCCGCGAGGCGGGCGAATTTCGCGCCCCGATGGACTGGACCCGCTCGCCCGACGGGCCGCCGCAATATCGCTGGTTGTGCCTCGACCATGTCCGCGAATTCAACGCGGGCTATAATTTCTTCGAAGGCATGAGCGCCGACCAGATCATGGCGGCGCAATCGCCGACCGCGGGCTGGGAAACCGAAAGCCGCGCCTTCCGCGCCGCCGGGAGCGCCGACCTGCCGCCGCGCTGGGCCGATTTCAAGGATCCCATCGACGCGCTCGGCGCGCGATTTCGCCAGCGAATGGACGAAGCGCGGCGCGAGGCCGCCAACCCCGGCCTTTCGCGCGACGAACGGGCCGCAATGCAATTGCTCGCGCTGCCCGCCGACGCCGACCGAGCCGCACTCCGCCGCCGCTACAGCGAGCTGGTGCGCAAATATCATCCCGACCGAAATGGCGGCGATCGCAGTTTCGAGACGAGACTCGGCGAAGTGGTTGCGGCATATCAGTTGCTGAGGAAGACCAAGGCATTCGCATAGGAGACGCGCGATGAGCGAGCTGGACCAAGCACGGATCGACGTGGTGCGCCGCCATATGGCGCTCGAGATCACGCACGATTGGGACGGCGTCATCGCGACCTTCGATCATCCGCGCTACGAACTGCTCGGGCCCGGCACGGTATTTGATGGCGAGGCCGCGGTCCGCTCCTATTTCGCCGCGTCGCGCGAGCCTTTTCCCGATCAGGCGAACGAAGTCATCGCGATCGCCGCGGACGCCGCGACGCATACCGTGCTCGTCGAATTCTGGCTGACCGGCACGCATCTTGGCCCGCTGAAGCTTGGGCCGCGCACGATCGAACCGACCGGAAAGGCGTTCCACGTCCGCATGGCGGCGAGTTTCGAATTTGCCCCGGATAGCGACAAAATTATCTGCGAACGCCCCTATTACGACCAGTCTGCGGTGATGAAGGCGCTTGGGTTGCTCTGAAAAGGCGTTGCAAGCTGAAACCGACGCCTATACCGCGCTAGCCGAAGCGCCGCGCGACCGGCGACTCTCTCCCGACCGCCTTCGCTGGACCTTGTGACATGACCGATATCCCGAACAGCCTCCCCGATCACCATGGCTCGACGCTCCTCGCGGCGCCCGATACCGAGGTGAATGCGCGCGAGATGTTCGGGGTCGATATCGACATGATGGTCCCGGCCTTCAGCGAGGCCGACGAGCGCGTCCCCGACCTTGACCCCGCCTATGTCTTCGACGGCGACACCACGCTCGCGATCCTCGCCGGCTTCAAATATAACCGCCGCGTGATGGTGCAGGGCTATCACGGTACGGGCAAGTCGACGCATATCGAACAGGTTGCCGCGCGCCTCAAATGGCCATGCATCCGCGTCAACCTCGACGCGCACATCAGCCGCATCGACCTAGTCGGTCGCGACGCGATCGTCCTGCGCGACGGCCAGCAGGTCACCGAATTTCGCGAAGGCCTGCTCCCCTGGGCGCTCCAGACCCCGACCGCGCTCGTCTTCGACGAATATGACGCGGGCCGTCCCGACGTCATGTTCGTGATCCAGCGCGTGCTGGAGACCGAGGGCAAGCTCACTTTGCTGGACCAGAATCGCGTGATCCGCCCCAACCCGCATTTCCGCCTGTTCTCGACCGCGAACACCGTCGGGCTCGGCGACACGAGCGGGCTGTATCATGGCACGCAGCAGATCAACCAGGGCCAGATGGACCGCTGGAACATCGTCGTCACGCTGAACTATCTCCCCGCCGCGACCGAAAGCGCGATCATCCTCGCCAAGGTGCCCGACACCGACGACACGACGGTTGCCAATATGGTCAAGGTCGCCGACCTGACCCGTCAAGGGTTCATCAACGGCGACATTTCGACCGTGATGAGCCCGCGCACGGTGATCAGCTGGGCGCAGAACGCCGCGATCTTCCACAATATCGGCTTCGCGTTCCGCTTGAGCTTCCTCAACAAGTGCGACGAGGCCGAGCGGATGATTGTCGCCGAATATTATCAGCGCGTGTTCGGCGAAGACCTGCCCGAAAGCGTTATCGGCAAGTGACGATGTCGCGCCGCCTGTTGGTGGCCGCAACTACGCTGGCTTTGTCTGGGTGCAGCATCGCCGCGGTCGATTACGGCCCCGTGCGCCACGCCGATTATGTCGCCGATCCGCGCTGCACCGCGCAGCCGGGTGCGGTGGTCGATGGCGACGCCTTGCCGCTGTTTTTCGCGACCAGCCGCCTGCCCGACTGCCGCACCGACGACATCCGCCTGCTCCGTCACCGCGGCGACACGATCCGTTATGGCCGCTTTGCCGTGCCGCGCGAAAGCGAGGTCGGCGGCAAGAAGAGGCTGCGCACGCCGATGGCGTTCCAGGCTTCGGCCGACTGGTGGACGGCGTTGCAGGCCGAAACCGACCGCCGCCAGGGCCGCGTATTGCTCTATGTCCATGGCTATCGCGAGACGTTCGAGACGACGTCGAAAGACGCCGCGCAGATCGCGCGAATGACCGGCTTCGACGGGCCGGTGATCGAATATAGCTGGCCGTCGCAGGGCGAGGTGCTGAGCTATGCGGTCGACGAAACCAACATGTATCACGACGTCCGCAATTTCCGGGACTTTCTGAAGACGCTTGCCGAACGGCCGTGGGTCAAGGAAATCGTCGTCGTGTCGCACTCGCTGGGCGCGCGGCTGGTGATCCCGGCCATCGCCTATGTCGACCGCACGTCGAGCAGCGCCGACAGCAGCAACATCTCCAACGTCATCCTGGCATCGCCCGACATCGACCGCGAAACATTCGAACGCGATATCGAGGAAGAAGTGCTGGCCCCGCGCCGTGTCGCCAACAACCGGCGGATCACCGTTTACGTCTCGCACGCCGACAAGGCACTCGCCGCGTCACGCGCGCTGCACGGCTATCCGCGGCTGGGGTCGCCCTATTGCTTCAACCCCTTTGAAGCCGCCGATCTGAAGGCCAAGGGATTGCCGGTGCGCTGCTATCCGAAGTCGGTTGCGGGACTGACCGTCGTCGACACCACCGATGTGTCGCGCACCACCACTGGACATAGCAATTTCCTGCGCAGCGCGGTCGCGTGCCGCGACTTCGTGGACGTGGTAGCCGACAAGCGCGCGCGGCCCGACCGGGTGGCCACCCATCTGGCGCATGTGTTCCGGCTGCTCCCTGATCCGGCAGAACCGAAGCCTGATGACGAAGCGATCTGCAATCGCGTGCCGGTGGCTGCCGCCCCCTAGAGTCTGTCCTGCTCAGCCTGAATCAAGTCACCGTAGCCCTGAGCCTGTCGAAGGGCGCTTATCGGCGAGAAGCGCCATTCGACAGGCTCAGGGCTACGGATCAATTTGAACAGGACAGACTCTAAAAGCCGCACATGACGGCAAAGTCGGCGAGCCAGACAGCGGGTCCTTCGCCGCGCCACAGCCACAGGCCGCCAGCCGCAATCACGGCGAACAGCGCGAGCGCCGCTGTATCCTGCCGCGCCCATTTCATGCTGGTTGCAGCCGTCTGACCGGGGCGTCCGCGATCGGCAGATGGACCAGTCCGGCAAACAGCCCGAGCGCGATAGCGAAACCCCAGGCGATGTCGTAACTGCCGGTGGCGTCGAAGATCAGCCCCGCCATCCACGCGCCGAAAAAGCTGCCGACCTGGTGGCTCAGGAACACGATCCCATAGAGCATCGAAAGATAGCGGATGCCGAAGATGCGCCCCACGATGCCGCTGGTCAGCGGCACGGTGCCCAGCCACAAAAAGCCCATCGCGCCAGCAAATACAAGCGCGCTCGCATGGCTGAGCGGCATGAAAAGGAACAAGGCGATCACCACCGAGCGCGCGGTATAGAGCGCCGACAGCACATATTTCTGCCGCAGCACGTCGCCTGCGCGGCCGAACACATAAGAGCCGAGGATGTTGAACAGCCCGACCAGCGCCAGCACCTGCGCCCCGATCTCTATCCCCAGCCCCTTGTCGTCGAGATAGGCGGGCAGATGCGTCGCGATGAACGCGATGTGGAAACCACAGACGAAAAACCCGGCGTTGAGCAGCCAGAAACCGCGATGAACCGACGCTTCGCGCAGCGCCTCGCGCGCGGTCTGCTCGACCTCGGCCGCGACGCCGGGCCCGCCATCGGTCCGCCCCGCGACCCCGATCGCCAGCAGTCCGCAGAGCGCGACCAGCCCCGCCATGATCCATAGCGTCTGATGATAGCCGACATCGCCGAGCAGCATCGACGCCAGCGGCACGACCAGAAACTGGCCGAGCGAGCCGCCCGCGGTAACGATACCGAACGCACTGCTGCGCTTTTCGGGGCTGACGACACGCCCGACCGCACCCAGCACGACGACAAAGGTCGTCGCCGACTGCGCCATGCCGATGAAGATACCGAAACTGATATGCAATCCGATCGCGTCGGTCGCCAACGCCGCGCCGATCAAGCCAAGCGCATAGAGCAGCGCCCCCGCCAGCACGACGCGCCCCGCGCCATGCTTGTCCGCCAGTGCGCCGACGAAAGGCTGGACCAGCCCGAACAACAGGTTCTGAAGCGCCATCGCCAGCCCGAAATCCGACCGGCTGATCCCGATATCGACGCTCATCTGCGGCAGGAAAAGCCCGAACGACTGGCGCACCCCCATCGCCAGCGTGACGATGAAGGCGGCGCAAAGGATGACGATCCAGGGGCGGCGCATGGGAGAAGTGGTGGGGGAGGTCATAGGTTGCCGAATGCAACCCTTGCCGAGCCGGGTCAAGCGAGCAAAGCTACGCCCTCACCCACTCAACCTTCGTCACCCCGGACTTGATCCGGGGTCCATTACGCCGATGAAGCGATGGACCCCGGATCAAGTCCGGGGTGACGATGAAAGGGATTTCCTTCGACGGCCAAAGCTGGTTAGAGCCGACTCAATGACCGCCCAATCGCCCCTCGAAGATTTCAAGGCCGCGCTGTCCAGCGTCGCGCGGGCCGTTACCCGCGATGCCGAGGTTGAGGTCGGCTTTACCGCCGATGCCCCGGCACAGATCGGCAAGGCGATCAAGGTGCCGACGCCGTCGCGCACGCTTCCGGCGGATCAGGTCGCCGAAGCGCGCGGGTTTGCCGATGGCTATGCGCTGCGCATGAAGCATCACAGCGAGAAGCTGCACGCGGCGGCGCGCCCCACCGAACCGCTAGCTGCCGCGGCGTTCGATGCGATGGAACGCGCGCGGATCGAGGCGCTGGGCGCGCGCCACATGGACGGGATGCGCGCCAACCTGTCGGCGAGCCTCGCGATGCGGATGCGCAGCGACCCGATTTCGCGCGCGCAGGGCCGTGACGATGTCCCGATGTCGAGCGCGCTCGAACTGATGCTGCGCGAGGCGCTCACCGGCGCGCAGGCGCCGCAAGGGACCGAGACGGGCCTGTCGCTGGTGCGCGAATGGATCAACAAGGAAGCGGGCGGCGATCTGACCGCGCTGTCGATGCTGCTGGACGATCAGGCGGCATTTGCCGAAACCGCCAAGCTCGCGCTGCGCCACCTCGACCTGATCCACAGCGACGAACCGCTGGAGGAAGGCAGCGAGGACGGCGGCGAAGAGGATGAGAGCGAAGCCGAGGAAAGCCAGGACGAGCAGGAAAGCGAAGACGGCGGCGCCGGGGAAAGCCAGGTCGATGCCCGCGCCGAAATGGCCGGCGATCAGGCCGACGACGGCGACAGCGATCCCGATGCGCAGGAAATGGAAGCCGACGGCGAACCCGAAATGGGCGGCGAAGGCGATGAGGGCATGTTGCCCGTGCGCCCCAACCGCCTGCCGAGCGACATTCCCGATTTCAATTACCTGCGCTTCACCGACAAGCATGACGAGATCATCCTCGCGACCGAACTCTGCGACGCCGACGAGCTGACGCGGCTGCGCGCCTATCTCGATACCCAGATGCAACATCTGCAGGGCGCGGTGACCAAGCTCGCCAATCGGTTGCAGCGGCGCCTGATGGCGCAGCAGAACCGCGCGTGGGATTTCGACCAGGAAGAGGGCCAGCTCGACGCCGCGCGGCTGGCGCGCGTCATCGTCTCGCCCGGCCAGTCACTGAGTTACAAGATCGAGCGCGACACCGACTTCCGCGATACGGTGGTCACGCTGCTGATCGACAATTCGGGATCGATGCGCGGGCGGCCGATCAGCATCGCCGCGATCAGCGCCGACATCCTGGCGCGCACGCTCGAACGCTGCGGCGTGAAGACCGAAATCCTGGGCTTCACGACGCGGACGTGGAAGGGCGGACAGAGCCGCGAGGACTGGCTGGCCGCGGGGCGCCCGGCGCATCCCGGCCGCCTCAACGACCTCCGCCACATCATCTACAAGCCCGCCGACGAACCCTATCGCCGCGCGCGCAAATCGCTCGGGCTGATGATGCGCGAAGGGCTGCTCAAGGAGAATATCGACGGCGAGGCGCTGATGTGGGCGCACCAGCGCATCATCGGCCGCCCCGAGGAACGCCGCATCCTGATGGTAATCAGCGACGGCGCGCCAGTCGACGACAGCACCCTGTCGGTGAACCACGGCGCCTATCTGGACCAGCATCTGCGCCAGGTGATCGACTGGATCGAAAACCGCTCGCCGGTCGAACTGTGCGCGATTGGCATCGGCCACGATGTCACCCGCTATTACAGCCGCGCGGTAACGATCATGGATGCCGAGCAGTTGGGCGGCACGATGGTCGAGCAGTTGGCGGGGCTGTTCGACGTGGATTGACTGCGCTGCCCTTCCCCTTTGATGGTGGAAGGATACGCAGCCTTATCGCGAAGCGATTAGGCGAAGTTGGATGGGGGTGAGGGCGCGTCATGGCGCCGTCATCGCATGCCCAAACGGCACCCCCACCGCTGCGACTAACGAACAAGTTCGTAAGTCTCGCTGCCTCCCCCATCGAGGTGGAGGGAATTGTCTCCGCGGTCCTTCCAACGCTAGGGTGACAACCCCCTCCCCCCTCGTTACAAACTGGCCCCGGAGCAGCAGGGACTCGCGGCCTGACGACGAGCGCCGCTGCACCGAATAATCATGCTGTGGGTCGCCAGCATGGCTTGGGGCTGCACCGATGGCGGTGCGCGGCTGAGGGGGCGACTGTCACATGAAAAAAGCATCCGACCTGTTCATCGAATGTCTGGAGGAAGAAGGCGTCGAATATATCTTCGGCGTTCCGGGCGAGGAAAACCTCGACTTTCTCGACAGCCTGTCGCGGTCGACCAAGATCAAGCTGATCCTGACCCGACACGAACAGGGCGCAGGCTTTATGGCGGCAACCTATGGCCGTCACACCGGCAAGACCGGGGTCTGCCTCGCGACGCTCGGCCCCGGCGCGACCAACTTCGTCACCGCGGCCGCTTACGCCCAGCTCGGCGGCATGCCGATGATGATGATCACCGGGCAGAAACCGATCAAGAAATCGAAACAGGGCCGCTTCCAGATTCTCGACGTCTGTTCGATGATGTCGCCGATCACCAAATTCACCCATCAGATGGCGTCGTCGGACAATATCCCGAGCCGCGTGCGCGAGGCGTTTCGCCTGGCCGAGGAAGAAAAGCCCGGCGCGGTGCATATCGAATTGCCCGAGGATATTGCCGATGAACATACCGACTCGCGCCCGCTGAAGCGCAGCCATTCGCGCCGTCCCAACGCCGATACCAAGTCGATCCGCGAAGCGGTGAAGGCGCTGGAGAGTGCAAAATCCCCGGTGCTCGTCATCGGCGCGGGCGCCAACCGGACGATGACGAGCCGCATGTTGCTGCAGTTCATCGAAAAGACCGGCATCCCCTTCCTCACCACCCAGCTCGGCAAGGGCGTGATCGACGAGCGGCACCCGAAGTTCCTCGGCTGCGCCGCGCTGTCGGCGGGCGACTTTGTCCACCGCGCGGTCGAGGCGTCCGACTGCATCGTCAACCTCGGCCATGATGTCATCGAAAAACCGCCCTTCTTCATGAAGGAAGATGGCCCGACCGTGATCCACATCTCGAGCAAGACCGCCGAGGTCGATCCGGTCTATTTCCCGCATATCGAGGTGATCGGCGACATCGCCAACGCCGTTTGGCAGATGAAGGAGGATATCGTCCCCAGCGGCAGCTGGAAATTCGACCATATGCTCGCCTATCGTCAGGGCGAGGTCGACCATACCGCGCCGCTGGCGAAGGACGAGCGTTTCCCGATCTTTCCCCCGCATCTGGTCCAGTCGATCCGCGACGCGATGCCCGACGACGGCATCATCTGCCTCGACAATGGCGTCTATAAGATATGGTTCGCGCGCGGTTACACCGCCTATCGGCCAAACACCGTGCTGCTCGACAATGCGCTCGCGACGATGGGCGCCGGGCTGCCGTCGGCGATGATGTCGGCGATGGTCTATCCCGACCGCAAGGTGATGGCGGTGTGCGGCGACGGCGGCTTCATGATGAACAGCCAGGAGATGGAAACCGCGGTGCGGCTCGGGCTCAACATGACGGTGCTGATCCTCAACGACAACAGCTATGGCATGATCCGCTGGAAACAGGCGAATATGGGCTTCAAGGATTGGGGGCTGACCTATGGCAACCCCGATTTCGTCAAATATGCCGAAAGCTATGGCGCTCACGGCCACCGGGTGACGAGCGCCGCGCATTTGCAGGAACTGCTGGCGCATACCCGCGACACGCCCGGGGTTCATCTGATCGATTGCCCGGTCGATTATTCGGAGAATGATCAGATCTTGAACATCGACATCAAGCGGATATCGAAAGAAATGTAGCCCGCCGCTTGCTGTTCCCCGGCGAAAGCCGGGGCCCAGAGCGCCCCTGCGCCACCGTTGCGCATTCTAGCCCTGGACCCCGGCGTTCGCCGGGGTGCGGAGAGGTAAAAATGAAGCTCAAAGACGTCTATCCGCTCTATCTCAACAACAAGGCGGTACAGCCGAACACCGACCTCGAGGTGATCGACAAGTTCACGGGCGAGGTCGCGTTCCGCACCGCGCTGGCGACTCCCGACGTCATCGACGAAGCGATTGCGGGCGCCGTGCGCGCCGCAGAGCCGATGGCGCGGCTTGCAAGCTATGAGAAACGCGACGTCCTCAGCCATTGCGTTCAGCGCTTTCAGGAGCGGTTCGACGAGCTCGCCTATGCGCTGTGTGTCGAGGCGGGCAAGCCGATCGCCGACAGCGAGGGCGAGGTCACGCGCCTGATCGACACCTTCCGCATCGCGGCCGAGGAAGCGACGCGCAATTATGGCGAGGTGCAACCGCTCGACATTTCGGCGCGCGCCAAGGGCTATATGGGGATGTGGAAACGCGTGCCGATCGGCCCGTGCAGCTTCATCTCGCCGTTCAACTTCCCGCTCAACCTAGCCGCGCACAAGATCGCCCCGGCGATCGCGATCGGCTGTCCGTTCGTGATGAAACCCGCGTCATTGACCCCGCTCGGCGCGATCATCATGGGCGAGGTGCTCGCCGAATGCGATATCCTGCCCGAGGGCGCGTTCAGCATCCTGCCCGCGAGCCGCGCGGGCGCCGACCTGTTCACCACCGACGAGCGGCTGAAACTGCTGTCGTTCACCGGCTCGCCCGGCGTCGGCTGGGACCTCAAGGCCAAGGCCGGCAAGAAAAAGGTCGTACTCGAGCTCGGCGGCAACGCCGCGGTGGTCGTCGACAAGGACGCCGATTTGGACCACGCGCTCGCGCGGATCATTTTCGGCGGCTATTACCAGTCGGGGCAAAGCTGCATCCATGTCCAGCGCGTGATCGTCCATGCCGACATTTACGACAAGTTCCGCGACATGCTCACAGCGAAGGTCAAGACGCTGAAATCGGGCGACCCGAAGCATCGCGATACCTTCATCGGGCCGATGATTTCGGTCAAGGAAGCGCAGCGGCTGAAAGGCTGGATCGACGATGCGGTCGCCGCGGGCGCGACGCTGCTGGCGGGCGGCGGTTGCGCGGGCAATATGCTGGAGGCGGCGCTGCTCGAAAATGTGCCCAAGGGCGCCGATGTGGTCGTCGAGGAAGCCTTCGGCCCGGTCGTCGTGCTGTCGAAATTCGCGACATGGGACGAGGCGCTGGCCGAGGTCAATGACAGCAAGTTCGGACTTCAGGCGGGGCTGTTCACCAGCGACATCCAGAAGGTGCTGGAGGCGTGGGATCATCTCGACGTCGGCGGCATCGTCGTCAACGACGTGTCGAGCTACCGCGTCGACAACATGCCTTATGGCGGGGTCAAGGATTCGGGACTGGGGCGCGAAGGCGTGCGCTTTGCGATCGAGGATATGAGCGAGATCAGGAATTTGGTGATCCGGCGGACGTAATCCTCCCTGCGGCGAAGCCGTGGGGAGGGGGACCGCTCGCGAAGCGAGTGGTGGAGGGGCCAGCAACGCGGCGCCATCGCCCCTCCGTCAGCGCTTCGCGCTGCCACCTCCCCATCGCTACGCGACAGGGAGGATCAGGAAGGCCGTCACAAAACCGCCGCCAAACCGTCGCCGAACCGACGCGGGTTTGAATCGCACAGTGTCACAAAACTCCTGTCTAGCCCGTGAGCAGCTAAGGCTGCCACGGAGCATGACATGGCCTCGATCTCGACCCTGCCGATCCCCGCCCGTTTTGCCGACCCCTTTACGACCGACCCGCATATTCCCGAGCGCGTGATCGGCGAGCGCCGCAACTATCGCAGCGTGTGGGTCAGCGACATCCACCTCGGCACCCGGGGTTGCAACGCCGCGATGCTGATCGACTTTTTCGACCATGTCGATTGCGAGACGCTGTATCTGGTCGGTGACATCATCGACGGCTGGCGCCTCAAAAAGCGGCATTTCTGGCCACCCGAGCATAATGACGTCGTGTGGCGGGTGCTGAAACGCGCGAAGCGCGGGACGCGCGTCGTCTATGTGCCCGGCAACCATGACGAAATGGTCAAGCCGTTCGACGGCTTCGATTTCGGCGGCGTAGAAATTCGCCGCGAAGCGATCCACGAAACCGCCGACGGCCGCAAGCTGCTGGTCGTCCATGGCGACGAGTTCGACGCGGTGATGCTCGCGCACCGCTGGCTCGCCTTCGTCGGCGACGCTGCCTACACCGCGCTGATGAAGTGCAACGTCGTCGTCAATGCGGTCCGCAGCAAGTTCGGCCTGCCCTATTGGTCGCTGTCGATGGTCGCCAAGCACAAGGTCAAGAATGCGGTCCAGTTCATCGGCCGCTACGAGGAAGTCGTCGCGCACGCCGCGCGCTCGCGCGGGGTCGATGGCGTCGTGTGCGGCCACATCCACAGCGCCGAAATGCGCGAGATCGAGGGCACCGAATATTATAACGACGGCGACTGGGTCGAAGGCTGCACCGCGCTGGTCGAACATCATGACGGGCGAATGGAGATATTGCACTGGGCCGAAGAGGTCGCCGCGCGCGCGGTCCCGGCGGTGCTGGAAATTCCCGCCCCGGCGCGCGCCGCATGAGGATCCTCATCGTCAGCGACGCCTGGGAGCCTCAGGTCAATGGCGTGGTGCGGACCCTGCAAGCGACGATCGCCGAACTGCGCAAGGCGGGGCATGAGGTCGCGGTCGTCTCGCCCGACCTGTTCCGGTCGGTCCCCTGCCCCTCCTACCCCGAAATCCGCCTTGCGCTGGCGGGGTGGCGCAACATCGGTCGGCATATCCGCGCCTTCGCCCCGCAGGCGATCCATATCTCGACCGAAGGGCCATTGGGACTGGCGGCGCGGCGCTGGTGCCTGAAGCACGGCTTTCCCTTCACCACCGCCTATCACACGCGCTTTCCCGAATATGTCGCGGCGCGGCTGCCGCTGTCGCCCAACCTCGTGTGGCGCTTCATCCGCTGGTTCCATCGCCCCGCACGCCACATCATGGTCGCGACGCGCAGCCTGTCGCGCGAGCTCGCCGAACAGGGGCTGAAGCAGACGATGATGTGGGAACGCGGCGTCGATCACGATCTGTTTCGCCCCGACCGCGCCGCGCACCCCGCTTATGCCGGTCTGTCGCGCCCGATCCAACTCTATGTGGGCCGCGTCGCGGTCGAGAAGAATATCGGCGCGTTCCTCGACATCCAGCGCCCGGGAACGAAAGTGATCGTCGGCGATGGACCTGCGCTGACGGCACTCCAGGCGCAGCACCCCGGCGCGCTGTTCCTCGGCAAGCTTGGCGGCGAGGCGCTCGCGGCGGCCTATGCCGGCGCCGACGTGTTCGTCTTTCCCAGCCGCACCGACACCTTCGGGCTGGTGGTGATCGAAGCGCTGAGCTGCGGCACCCCCGTTGCCGCCTTTCCCGTTCCCGGCCCCGGCGACATCATCCGCGATGGCGCCGGAGCGCTCGACGAGGACTTGGGCCGCGCGATCGATACCGCATTGACGTGCGACCGCGCCGACGCCGCTGCGCTGGGTACGCGCTACAGCTGGGCGAGCTGCACGGGGCAGTTTGCTAGCGCTCTGACCTTTGTGCCCGTCGAACCGGCGCCTACGGGGGCAGCCAGCGTCGCAGGTCTCGCAGTTTAGAACGTCTTGCGCCACTCCAGCTCGATGTAGCGGCCCAAGGGGTCGATGTAGCCGGGCTGATAATTCAGCGGCACCACCCCGTTCGCATCGGTGATCTTGCGCTGTGCATCGAACAGATTGTCGATCGACAGGCGCAGGCGCGATCCCTTCAGGAAGGGCAGCTTCTCGGTCAGCTTCGGCACCTGATTGAGGTCGGCGAAAAAGCGCAGGTTGAACGTCGCAAGATCGCCGAAGTTGAGGTCGCCCGCGGTGCCGCCGGTCACCGTGCTGCCGCTGTCATATTTACCACTCAGACGAAAGCCGAGCCCCTTGTAGAATAGCCCGCCGTCGAGTTCGAGCAGGTGGCGATTGCTGCCGCCGCCGCTGCCAGTCGCCGAACCGTCGAGCAAATCGAGTTCGGGAACCCCCGGGCGGATCAGGATCGTGTCGGTCAGCTTATAGGTGTGATATAGCGATACCGACCAGCGTCCGCCCTGCGGACCGCCGCCAAACATCGCGCCGGGCCCACCGCCGCCGCGCCCGCCGCGCCCACCCATCCGCGGACCACCAGCGCCGCGCGGGCCTGCCGCACCTGTGCCCGGGCCGCCACCGGGGCGTCCAGCCTGATCGGGTTGGCCAAAGCTTTTGCCGAAGTTCAAGCCCCAGCGAATCTGGGAATTTTCGACCTGGTCGAAGTTGACCGGCCGCTGGTCGAGCGCGATCAACACGCCATTGGCGTCGCGCGTCACGCGGCCCGGAAACGCCGCCTCGATCTCGGGCGTCAGCAGCGGCAGGCTGTTCGCGGTGTCGTTGCTCTTGTTGCGGTTGTAATTGACCGACAGCCGAAGCCCTTCGACCATCGGCACTTCCCAATTCAGCCCCAGCTTCAGGTCGCGCCGCTGTTCGGCGAGCAGGAAGGGATTGCCGCCGGTCGTCGTCGTAATCTCCACCGTCCGCCCGGTCGCAAAATCATAATAGGTGACCCCGGGCGTCACCAGCGGTGCCGCGCCGAGCTGCTGGATGCCGGGTGCCGCCTCGTCATTGTTGAAGCTGGCGATCAGCGACAGATTGTCGGTCACGCCCCAGTTGAGGCTCGCCCCCCAGCTTTTGAGCGCCTCGAAATCGCTGGGATTGGCGATCTGACCGCTCAGCGTCAGCGACATCCGGCCGATGTTGCCGACCTCATATTCGGGATCGAGCAGCGGCAGCGTCAGCGAGCCGAACACGCTGGGCGTATCGCGCCCCAGATCGGTGGTGGTGATCAGGCCCGAGCGTTCGGACTGGCTGTCAAAGCGCAGCCCCGAATAGCTGCCGGTCATCGACAGGCGGATCGGTCCGGCCCAGCCCTCGGTCACCGTCCCCGACAGGTTCGCGCTGCCGCCAAAGCTTTGCTGGCTGCTGTCGAATCGGTCGCGCGCTCCGGTCACCCGGTCGGTGAAGGTGCGCTGATCGGCGTCGCCATAATTGCCCGACAGCGACCAGCGCCAATCGCCGAGCATGCCGTTGACGCTGGCGGTTGTCGTCAGATTGCGGCTGCGGCTGTCACGTTCCAGCGGCACATCGCCCCCCGCGACGACAGGACCAAGGAACGACAGACTGTCGGTCTGGTCCAGCCGCAGGTTGATCGACGCATCGGTGACCTTGTTCAGGCTGCGCTGGATCGTCGCATCGATCAGATAGGTATCGCTTTCGGGCAACAAGCTGCGCGTCGCCGGGCCAAGACCGCGCTCGTTTTCGGTGAGCATCGTCGACTGTTCCCAGCCCGCGTTGACGTTGACCCGGCCATTTTCGCCGATCGCCAGGAAACTGCCCTCGACCTCGCTCTGGAACCGCCCGCCCTGCGTCGGAACGCCGCCTTCGGCCTCGACCGCGACCTGCCGAAAATTGGGCTTGAGTACCATGTTGACGACGCGCTCGTCGGCCGAATAGCCATATTGCAGCGCGACTTCTTCGGGGAAAATCTCGACCTTGGCGATCGCTTCGGGGGGCAGGTTGCGCACCTCGCCAAAGCCGCCGATGCGGCGCCCGTTGATCAGGATGATCGGCCGCCCGCCACCGCGCCCGCGGCCCGAACGCGTCTGCGGCGCCAGCGCCTCGAGCAGCTCCGACACGTTCGATACGCCGTAACTGGCGATCGCCGCTTCATCGAGCTCGGCCTCGGCCTTGATGTCGGTTTCCAGCTGCCCGGCAAGGCGCGGCGCGGTCACGACAATTTCGTCGCCGTCGATCTCTTCATATTCATCTTCGGGGTCGCTCGACGCGCTGACGACCGGCGCCGATGGCTGGTCGGCGATCGCCGTCACCGCGGCACTGGCGGGCATCGCATCGGTTTCGGCCATGGCGGGCCAGGCGAGCGCGGCGCTCGCGGTCAGCAACAGCGCGCGCGCCGAAAGGGAGAGGTGGGCATGGGTCATTGGGGGAGAGCCTTCTGTTTTTTCTTGCTTCTTTTTGGCGCGACCGGACTGAACCCTCGCTGACGCGCGTCTTTGTGGCGGGTTCATTTATGTCGCAATTGTCGCAACAATGTGTCGAGGCCAGTTGCGTTCCACCAACGGGCCATATCGACCGCTGGACAGCATGGCGCGCTGCCCTTATCGGCCAGCCATGCCGACTCCAGACACATCCGCCGCGCCCCGCTCCGATACCGGTGAATCGATCCTGATCATCGATTTCGGTAGTCAAGTGACCCAGCTCATCGCCCGTAGGGTCCGCGAAGCGGGGGTCTATAGCGAGATCGTCCCCTTCACCCAGGCCGAAGCCGCACTCGAGCGAATGCAGCCAAAAGGCGTGATCCTGTCGGGATCCCCCGCATCGGTTCCCGCCGACGGCAGCCCGCGCGCACCGCAGTCGGTGTTCGACAGCGGCCTCCCCATCCTCGGCATCTGTTACGGGCAGCAGGTCATGAGCCAGCAGCTGGGCGGCCGCGTCGAACCCGGCGGTGCCGATGGCGAGCGCGACGGCGAATTTGGCCGCGCCTTCCTGACGGTCACCGAACCCTGTGTGCTGTTCGACGGCTTGTGGCAGGTCGGCGAGCGGCATCAGGTGTGGATGAGCCATGGCGACAAGGTGACCGAATTCGCCCCCGGCTTCCGCATCGTCGCGGTCAGCGACGGCGCCCCCTTCGCGCTGATCGCCGACGACGAGCGCCGCTATTATGGCACGCAATTCCACCCCGAAGTTGTCCACACCCCCGACGGCGCCAAGCTGATCGCCAATTTCGTCCGCCACGTCTGCGGGTGCAGCGGCGACTGGACGATGGCCGAATTCCGCGCCACCAAGATCGCCGAAATCCGCGCGCAGGTTGGCGACAAGCGCGTCCTGTGCGGGCTGTCGGGCGGGGTCGACAGCGCGGTCGCCGCGGTGCTGATCCATGAAGCGATCGGCGAACAGCTCACCTGCGTCTTTGTCGATCACGGCCTGCTGCGCATGAACGAACGTAGCCAGGTCGAAACGCTGTTCCGCGACCATTACAATATACCGCTCGTCGTCGTCGATGCCGAGGAGCGCTTCATGGCAGGCCTCGCGGGCGTCACCGATCCCGAAAAGAAGCGCAAGTTCATCGGCGCCGAATTCATCAACGTGTTCGAGGAAGAAGCGAAGAAGATCGGCGGCGCCGATTTCCTGGCGCAGGGCACCCTCTACCCCGACGTCATCGAATCGGTTTCGTTCACTGGCGGGCCAAGTGTGACGATCAAGAGCCACCACAATGTCGGCGGCCTGCCCGAACGCATGAATATGAAGCTGGTCGAACCCTTGCGCGAACTGTTCAAGGACGAGGTGCGCCTGCTCGGCAAGGAGCTCGGCCTGCCCGACATCTTCGTCGGTCGCCACCCCTTCCCCGGCCCCGGCCTCGCGATCCGTATTCCCGGCGAAGTGTCGAAGGAACGCTGCGACATCTTGCGCAAGGCCGATGCGGTTTATCTCGAAGAAATCCGCAATGCCGGTCTCTACGATGCGATCTGGCAGGCGTTCGCGGTGCTGCTCCCGGTCAAGACCGTCGGCGTGATGGGTGATTACCGCACCTACGATCACGTCTGCGCGCTCCGCGCCGTCACCTCGACCGACGGCATGACCGCTGACATCTACCCCTTCGACGCCGCCTTCCTGAGCCGCTGCGCAACGCGCATCATCAACGAGGTGCAGGGCATCAACCGCGTGGTGTACGACTATACGTCGAAACCGCCGGGGACGATCGAGTGGGAGTGACCGCCTAAGCGATCAGGTCGTGGCAGGCGCATTGGGCCGCCAGCTCCAGATCAGCAGCAGCAGGCCGACGATGATGAACAGGGCAAAGCCCGACAGCATCCAGGCGTTGACATACCATTGTTCGCCCCATTCGAACTCGCCGCGCATGATGCGCATCCAACCCTGAAAATGCTGGGTAGCGCCAACGGACGCCCCAAACACCGCGAAAACCGCTGAGAGGTAACGCACCAGCCAATGCGCCGGATTGGGCAGCATCAACAAAAGTCCAAGCAGGCCGATCACCGTGCGCTGGCTGCGGCAATAGGGGCACGCGTAGACAAGACCGGTCAGATCGACTGCCCAGGTCAGGGCCGCGATCAGGATCGCGACCAAGCCCACGGCGCGGCGATGCCGCAACAATAACTGCGGCAGATTATCCAGCATGTAACATCCTCCCACTGTCCCTGGCTGCCCCCATACGCAGCTTCCGCGCAATCGGCCACACACGGCCGTTGCACTAGATCATGATTGCCTGATCGGCCGGTGCGTCCGTCGCGGCGTTGACCCCGTCCCACCAGTCGCCCAGCGCGTCGATCAGCGGGACGAGCCTTTCGCCGTCCGCCGTCAGGTCATATTCGACGCGGCGCGGATAGCCCTCGAATTCGGTGCGCCGCACGATCCCGGCATCTTCCAGCTTGCGCAGTTCCATCGTCAGCATCTTGTGCGAAATCGTCGGATTGTCGCGCTGGAGATCGCTGAACCGCTTTGTTCCGTCGCTGAGATAATAGATGAGCAGCGTTGGCCAACGGCCGCTCAAAAGCTGCATCACTTCCTCGATCGGACAGCGCGAGACCAGATTCTTCATCACGACCCTCATGGTTACAAAAAGGTGCGTAATTTACGCACGAAACGGACGCCCTATATCGCAAATGGCTGCGCAGCTCCCCTCAAGAAAATGGAGCAATATCTTGGAACCGATCCTTATCTATGGCTTCCCGCTGGGAAGTTCCATGGGCCTTGTTGCGGCCCTCGAATGGCTGGGCAAACCGTATCGCCTGTGCCGCGTCGACATGCTCGGCGAAATGCGCGAGCCCGCCTATGCCCGCATCAACGCGCGGCATGAAACGCCCGCGCTCGTCACCGATGACGGCAGGGTGCTGACCGAAACGATGGCGATCGCGCACTGGTTCGCCGCGCGCGATACCGAACGGCGGATCAGCCCCGACCCGCTGTCTGCGGACGGCGACCGGATGCGCCAGATCATGGCCTTCATCAACAGCGGCTTCACCGGCGCGTTCAGCCCGCTGTGGGTCGCGCTCGAAATGGACCCGCCGCGCCCGGCAATGCAGGCGTCGATGCGCGAATTTGGCAAGGAAGCGGTCATCGGGCGCCACGACAAGCTCGAAGCGATGGTCGGCGATACCCCCTATCTGGTCGGCGACCGCCCAACGCTGGCCGACGCGCTGTTCATCGGCGTCGCGCGGTGGCTGGAGTTTCATGAGGTTGCCGAACCGGCGTGCTGGCCAAAGCTCGCCGCCTTGCGCGCGCGGCTGGAGGCCGACCCTGCGGTGATCTTTGCCACCGCGCTGGAAAGCGGCGACAGCGTGGCGGGCAGCGGCGCGTTCCGCGGCCATGTCCCGCTGGCCGAGGTGATCGACCGCTTCGGCGCGTGATGATCAAGGGCGGCGCAGTTGCGAGGCTGCGCCGCCCTTGATAGCATCGCCGCATGGACCGGATCGAAACCCAGGCCTCGGGCGGCTGCCAGTGCGGCGCGGTGCGCTATCATGTCACCGCGGTGCTCGACACCTCGCACATCTGCCATTGCCGCATGTGCCAGAAGGCAGCGGGCAATTTCTTCATCGCGCTGATCGGCGTCCCGCGCGACGCGATCCGCTGGACGCGCGGCGAACCCGCAACCTTCGCCAGTTCGGATAAGGTTTCACGCGGCTTCTGCCGCGACTGCGGCACCCCGCTGACCTATGATTATCACGACAGCAAGCATATCAACCTGACCACCGGCTCGTTCGACAACCCGGCGCAATTCCCGCCGCGCGTCCAGTTCGGGGTCGAGGGCCAACTGCCGCTGTTCGAACAGCTGCCGATCAACGCCGAGGGTACCACCGAGGAAACCATGGCCGCCTACGTCGATGCGATCAGGACGAGCAACCACCAGCACCCCGATCACGACACGTCGCGCTGGCCGGAATGACGACCGGCACGCTGGCGAATCCTGGCGACTGCCATTAGAGCCAGGGCTAATTTCCTGTACCGGAGCCTGCCATGACCCCCACCGCCACCATCCTGCTCCTCGGTTCGGGCGAGCTGGGCCGTGAATTCGTCATTTCCGCGAAACGCCTCGGCTGCCGCGTCATCGCGTGCGACAGCTATGAAAGCGCGCCCGCCATGCAGGTTGCCGACGCCTTTGAAGTCTTTTCGATGCTCGACGGCGATGCCCTCCGAAGCGCGATCGAAAAGCATCGGCCCGACCATATCGTCCCCGAGGTCGAAGCGATCCGCACCGAAATCCTCGCCGAGGTCGAAGCCGACGGCTGTCATGTCGTCCCGTCGGCCCGCGCCGCGCAGCTGACGATGAACCGCGACGCGATCCGCGATCTGGCCGCCAGCGAACTCGCGCTCACCACCTCGACCTTCGAATATGCCGAAACCCGCGAGCAATTGCACGCGGCTGCGGCACGCATCGGTTTTCCGCTGGTCGTCAAACCGGTGATGTCGTCGTCGGGCAAGGGCCAAAGCACGGTCAAAAGCGAAGCCGACATCGACGCGGCGTGGGACTATGCCGCCGCCGGGATGCGCGGCGACCGGCTGCGCGTGATTGCCGAGGCGTTCATCGACTTCGATTATGAGATCACCCTGCTCACCGTCCGCCACCAGGACGGCGTGACCTTTTGCCCGCCGATTGGCCACCGCCAGGAGCGCGGCGATTATCGCGAAAGCTGGCAGCCTGCGGCGATGTCCGAGGCCGCACTGGCCAGCGCACAGGATATGGCGACCAAGGTCGTCGATGCCCTTGGCGGCCACGGCATTTTCGGCGTCGAGTTTTTCGTGAAGGGCGACACGGTCATCTTCTCCGAGCTCAGCCCGCGCCCGCACGACACCGGCATGGTCACACTGATCTCGCAATCGCTGTCCGAATTCGACCTCCACGCGCGCGCGATCCTGGGCCTGCCGATCCCGGCGATTGCGGTTCCCGACGCCAGCGCGAGCGCGGTGCTGCTCGCCGACCGCGACGCCGGCGATTTCGCGATCACCGGGCTGGCCGACGCACTCATCCCGCCCAGCCCTGCAACCGCGCTCGACGCCCGCATCTTCGGCAAGCCGGTCACCCGCCCGTATCGCCGCATGGGCGTCACCCTCGCGCGCGTCGCCGACGGCACGACCGACGACGCGCGCGCGGCGGCGGTCGCGGCGGCGGCGCGGCTGACCATCGACTATCGCGATTGACGCGTTAGACGGGGGGCATGGCAGAACGCCCTTCCCCGCTGCGACGCTGGCTGATGATCATCGGCCTGCTGGCGATCGTCGTCGGCGTGCCGTTGATCTTTCGCGAAGAATTTGTCGCGATCAGCGACCGGGTGCTGGCGGCGGCCGACGAACGCCCCTTTGCCGCCGCCGCGCTGATCGTCGCCGCGCTGACGCTCGACGTTTTCCTGCCGGTACCGAACGGGGTGACCAACACGCTGGCTGGCGCCGCTTTTGGCTTTGCCCTCGGCACCTTCGTCATCTGGCTGGGGCTGATGGGCGGCAGCACCGCAGGCTATGCGCTCGGTCGCTGGGGCGCGCGTCCGCTTGCCGCGCGGCTGCTCGGCGCCGATGATCTGGAGCGCGCGCATCGGATCGCCGAACGCGCGGGCCCGGTGGCGCTGATCGTATCGCGCCCGGTCCCCATTCTGTGCGAGATGACCCCGATCGCCGCGGGGATTGCCGGAATGGCATTTGGGCACTTTCTGTTCGCCGTGGCGCTCGGCAACCTGGGGGTCGGCGTCGTCTATGCCGCGATCGGCGCCGCGGCGGTCGAGCGGACATCGAGCGAATTGCTGATGCTGGGAGCGATTGGCGTGCCGCTTGCCGCATGGCTCGGCTGGCAGGCGATCGAACGATGGCGGGCGCGATGAAGGTCCGCCGCCTCGGTCCTGGCGACATCGAAGCCGCCCGCGACCTCAACGCTCTCTATGCCGACGCATTCGACGATCACGACAGCTATCGCCGCGACCGGCCCGACGACGACTGGCTCGCCCGCCAGCTCGCCAAAGATGCAATCATCATCGTCGTCGCCGAGGCCGACGGCCGCATCGTCGGCGGCCTTACCGCCTACGATCTCCCGAAGCTCGAACAGGCGCGCAGTGAAATTTACATCTACGACCTCGCGGTAGACGAGACGCACCGCCGCAAAGGCGTTGCCACCGCGCTGATCACCGAACTCCAGCATATCGCGGCCGAAACCGGGGCATGGGCGGTGTTCGTGCAGGCCGACTATGGCGACGATCCCGCGGTTGCGCTATACACCAAGCTCGGCGTGCGCGAGGATGTGATGCATTTCGACCTGCTGCCGCTGGCGCGAGACTAGGCCGCCCTGCCCGCCGCTGCTACACCGCCGCCATGTCGGACAAGAATCATCTCTATCTGGTCGATGGCTCCAGCTACATCTTCCGCGCCTATCACCGCCTGCCGCCGCTGACCAATCCGCACGGCGTGCCGGTTGGCGCGGTCTATGGCTATACGACGATGCTGTGGAAACTGGCCAAGGACCTGCACGACGCCGACGGGCCGACGCACCTTGCGGTCATTCTCGACCACTCCAGCCAGTCGTTCCGCAACGAAATTTACGACCAGTATAAGGCCAACCGCCCCGAACCGCCCGAGGATCTGCGCCCGCAATTCCCGCTGATCCGCGACGCGACGCGCGCCTTTTCGCTGCCGTGTATCGAGATGGAGGGTTTCGAAGCCGACGATCTTATCGCCTCCTATGCCGAAGCCGCGGTGCGCGAAGGCTGGGACGTCACGATCGTTTCGTCGGACAAGGATCTGATGCAGCTCATCCGCGAGCCTGCCGACGGGCCGCACGTCGACATGCTCGACACGATGAAGAATGTCCGCCTCGGGCTTGATGCGGTGAACGAGAAATTCGGCGTCACCCCCGATCTCGTCGGCGACGTGCTCGCGCTGATGGGCGACAGCGTCGATAATGTCCCCGGCGTGCGCGGGGTCGGGCCGAAGACCGCGACCAAGCTGATCCAGGAATATGGCAGCCTCACCGCGGCGCTCGACGGCGCCGAGACGATGAAGGCCAGCAAGCTGCGCGACAATCTGATCGAACATCGCGCGATGGCCGAATTGTCGCGCGTGCTGGTCGATCTTAAGCGCGACTGCCCGCTGCCCGATGCGCTGGACGACCTCAAGCTCGGCGCCATTCCGCCGCTGCCGCTCAAGGCGTTTCTCGACGAGCATGGTTTCCGCTCGCTGTCGGCCAAGCTCGACCTTGGCGCGACACCGGGCGGCCCGCCGACCCTGCCGCGTGCTGCCGCGGCGCCCGCGCCTGCTGCGAGTGGCACGCCGTCGACGCCGACCCTGCCCGCGATGCCGCCCATCGACCGCTCGGCTTATGAAACCGTGACGACGCTCGACGCGCTCGACCGCTGGATCTCGGACGCCCGCGCCGCGCATGTCGTTGCGGTCGACACCGAAACGGCCAGTCTCGACAGCGTCACCGGGCGCCTCGTCGGGGTCAGCCTCGCGACCGCGCCCGGCAAGGCGTGCTACATCCCGCTCGGCCATGGCGGCACCGACATGTTCGCCGAAAAGCCCGAGCAGATTGCGATGGGCGACGCACTCGCGCGGCTCGGCGACCTGTTCGCCGACGATGCGGTGCTGAAAGTCGGGCATAACCTTAAATATGACATCGGCGTGCTCGCGCAGCACGGCGTCACCATCGCGCCCTATGACGACACGCTGGTGATGAGCTTCACGCTCGACGCGGGCAAGCATCAGCATGGGCTCGACGAACTTGCCAAGCTCCACCTCGACCATGTCTGCCTGTCGTTCAAGGAATTGTGCGGCACTGGCAAGTCGCAGATCAGCTTTGCCGAGGTCCAGCTCGACCGCGCGACCGAATATGCCGCCGAGGATGCCGATGTCGCGCTGCGGCTTTGGAAATTGCTCAAGCTGCGCCTGCCGATCGAGGGCGGGACGCGCGTTTACGAAATGGTCGACCGGCCGCTGGCGGCGGTGATCGAGGGCATGGAACGCGCCGGGATCATGGTCGATCGCGACTATCTGGCGAAGCTGTCGGGCGAGTTCGCCACCGAAATGCTGCGGATCGAGGGCGAGATCCATGAACTCGCGGGCCAGCCCTTTGCGATCGGCAGCCCCAAGCAGCTCGGCGAAATCCTGTTCGACAAGCTGGGCCTGAAAGGCGGTCGCAAAGGCAAGTCGGGCGACTGGTCGACCGACCAGAACGAGCTTGAACGGCTCGAACGCGAAGGCGTGCCGATCGCGCGCAAGATATTGGAATGGCGCCAGCTGGCGAAACTGAAATCGACCTATACCGACGCGCTCCAGCAACAGATCAACCCGACGACCGGCCGCGTTCACACCAGCTACAGCTTGGTCGGCGCACAGACCGGACGGCTGTCGTCGACCGACCCGAACCTTCAGAATATCCCGATCCGCACCGAAACCGGGCGGCAGATCCGCGACGCCTTCATTGCCGCGCCCGACCATGTCCTGATCGCCGCCGACTATAGCCAGATCGAGCTGCGCCTCGCCGCGCATATGGCCGACGTCCCCGAACTGAAAGAAGCCTTTGCGCAGGGGCAGGACATCCACGCCGCGACCGCAATCGAGCTGTTCGGCGAAAGCAATCGCGACACGCGCGGCAAGGCCAAGACGGTCAATTTCTCGATCCTCTACGGCATTTCGCGCTGGGGACTCGCGGGGCGTCTCGAGATCACCCCCGACGAGGCGCAGGCGCTGATCGCGCGCTATTTCGAACGCTTCCCCGGCATTTCGGACTATATCACCGACACGCTCGATAAGGCGCGGACGACGGGGTACACCGAGACGCTGTTCGGGCGCAAAACCTGGTTCCCGCGGATCAAGGCGGCGAGCCAGAACGAGCGCGCGGGCAGCGAACGCGCGGCGATCAACGCGCCGATCCAGGGAACCAGCGCCGACCTCATCAAACGCGCGATGGCCCGCATGCCCGCGGCGCTCGCCGACGCAGGGCTGTCCGAAGTCAAGATGCTGCTCCAGGTCCACGACGAACTGGTGTTCGAGGCACCGGCGGACAAAGCCGACGCTGCTGGGGCGGTGATCCGAACAGTGATGATGGGCGCCGCCGAACCGGCGCTGACGCTGTCAGTGCCGCTCGACGTCGAAATCGGCGTCGGCAAGAGCTGGGGCGAAGCGCATTGATCGCATGGCTGCTGTTTGCCGCGGCGCTCGCCGCCGACCCTGCGCCTGCGCCTGCGCCGCCGACCACCGCGGCGCTCGCACCGATCGCCGACACCGACGTGCGCGAATTCGTGGCAATTGCCGCGCGCAAGGTTGCCGGGCGTCCGGTCGGCGGCCCGATCGCCAGCGCCGACAAAGTGCTGCTCATCGCGCGCGACGACAAGGGGTTTCCGGTGATCGCGATCAGCACCGGCTTTCCGGCGCGCCAGTCGCTGCCCGCACCGCCGCCGAACATCGTCGCGGTCGTGCGGCTGCGCCAGCGTTACGATACCCCCGTCCCCGGCCCCAGCGCGAGCGATCTGGCGTTCGTCACCGCGCACCGCGTGCCGCTGTTCGTGATCGGCGAATGGCTGCGCCCCGCGCCGATGTGGGAAGTGGCATGGGTTGACGATGCCGTGCGCTTTCGGTCGATCGGCGACGTCGGCGAAATCGGTCCCTGGCAGGACTGACGATCGCCAAACAACGCCTTGCGCTCAACTGTACTGTTAATATAATACAGTGACAACAGAGGAGCGCGCATCATGCCAAGCTGGAAGCTGAACGGTTTCATCGCCCTTGCGGTCATCATGTTTGCGACCCCGGCTGGCGCCCAAACCACCGCACCGCCGCCGGTTGGCGAAAAGGTCGAAATCCTGCCGGTGGGGTTTTCCCCTGACGGCCTGTCGGGGCCCGGCGGCGATCGCTTGCGCGACGCGCTCACGGCTGCGCAGTTCGTCGCGCTGGGCGAAGACCATGGCCTTGCGGGCGCCCCGAAACTGGCGGAGGCGCTCGCGCATGACGCCGCGGCAATCGCCGAAGCGCAGGGCGCAGGGCCGCTTTACCATGCGGTCGAGGTCGGACCCTACAGCGCGGCGTGGATCGGCGCCCGGATCGAAACCGGCGGGGTCGATGCGCTGGCCGACGCCTTTGCCGGACGGCCGTGGGCGATGCCATTCCTTTCCAACCGCGAAGACGCCGCGCTCGCCGCGCCCTTTGCGCGATCCGGGCGATTGTGGGGGATCGATCAGGAATTTATCGGCGCGCCGTCGATCCTGCTCGAAACGCTCGCGGCGCGAACGAAGGACGAGGCGGTACGCGCGCGCCTCGCGGCGTGGCTGGAACAGGACCGCGCCGCGCTCAGCGCCGGAAACTTCGGCGCCATCATGATGTCGACCGCCGCACCGGCCGATTTCGCCGCGCTGCGAAAGGCATTCGCGGGCGATGCCGAAGCGGCGGCGATCATCGACGCGCTCGCCGAAAGTGCGCGCATCTATGGCCTGAACAACAGCGGCCAATATCTTCAGAATAATGAAGAACGGCAGGCTCTGATGCAGGATTACTTCCTCACCGCCTACCGCAACGCGGCGGTGCCGGCACCGCGGGTGCTGTTCAAGATGGGCGCCTATCATATGGGCCGCGGGACGACGCCGACCTCGATCTACGACATCGGATCGCTGCTCCCCGGTATGGCCGCTGCCAATGGACGCACGTCGCTGCATATCGCCTATGTCCCAGCGGCGGGCATGGTCCGGCAGGTGAAGCCGTCGCCAGACGGCTTCACCGCGGTCACCGCCTATCGCGACGAGGCGATCGCTCCGATCCTCGATGCAGCCGGAATAGCGCTCGACGCCATTCCCGCCGACGGCCACGTCCTGATCCCGATCGCGCCGCTGCGCCACAATTTGCAGGGCAAGAAATTGCGCGATCTCCCCGCCTTCTCGCGCTTCCTGTTGCTCGGCTTCGACTATCTTGTCACGACCCGCGGCGCGGAAGCGGCGACACATTTCGAGGCCATCGGCAAACCGGCGCCCCGGTAAGCTGGCGCGTCGCCCCACCCCTTTCCGACCCGCAACTTTCGCTCTATGACGATCCTATGACATTTGGCTGGCGATAATATGACAGCCAGCTTCAAAGGATTTCCATGAGCAACTTCCAGCCCGTCGCGCAGGCGCCGGTCCGTATTCAGCAAAATATCCTCGCGCGCGGCGAACGCCGCCTGCTCAACTGGATATGCCCCCGCCTGCCGCAGTGGGTGACCCCCGACAAACTGACCGTTTTGGGCTTCTTCGGCGCCGTCATGGTCGCCGCGGGCTATATGCTCAGCTGGATCGACGACGAATGGCTGGGCCTGTGCCTCGCGGGCTATGTCGTCAACTGGTTCGGCGATTCGCTCGACGGCAGCCTGGCGCGCTGGCGCCAGATCGAGCGGCCGAACTATGGCTATTTTGTCGACCATAGCGTCGATGCGCTCGCAACCCTGCTGATGGTCAGCGCGATCGGGATGAGCCCCTATATGCGTTTCGACGTCGCGCTGATGGCGGTGATCGGTTACTTCCTGCTGTCGATCCACACCTTCATCGCCGCCAAGGTCGTCGGCGAGTTTCGCCTGTCCTATATGGCGGGTGGACCGACCGAATTGCGCTTGATGCTGATGGCGATGACCGCGCTGATGCCGGTGGTTGGCGGCGCCGACATCGGCGGCACCAATTTCTCGGCGTTCGACCTGTTCGCGTTGGTTGTGTCGAGCATCCTGGTGACGCTGTTCATCGTTCAGACGTCGGCGACCGCCCGGATGCTCCGCCGCCGCGGCGGATAAAGCCTGTGGCGTGGTGCTGAAATCTCCAATCACCGTAGCCCTGAGCCTGTCGAAGGGCGCTTCTCGGTGAAGCCCCCTTCGACAGGCTCAGAGCTACGGTTCATTCCAAGCGGCAACGACTTTCGCAAATTTTAGGGCCGCAGGCGCGCCTGCGCGTACGTACCGAGCAGGCGCAGCGACTTGGTCTGGAAATCCAGTTCCTCGAGCGCACGATCGACACGTTCGTCCCCCGGCGCCCCGACGATGTCGGCGTAAAATTGCGTCGCGGCAAAGCTGCCGCCGGTCTGATAGCTTTCCAGCTTGGTCATGTTGACCCCGTTGGTCGCAAATCCGCCGAGCGCCTTGTACAGCGCCGCCGGGATATTCCTCACCTCGAACATGAAGGTGGTCATCACCGGCCCCTCGATCGCCGCAAAATCGGCCAGCGGTTCGCGCGCCAGCACGACGAAGCGTGTCATATTATGGTCGGCATCCTCCATCCCGGTGCCGTGCAGCGTCAACCCGTACAGTTCCGCGGCGTGCGGCGGCGCCAGCGCGGCCAGCCCGACCTCGTCGCTGTCGGCGACCCACGCCGCCGCGCCCGCGGTGTCGCTATGCGCAACCGGCGCGATATTGTTGGCGCGCAGCCAGTGGCGGCACTGGCCCAGCGCCTGTTCATGGCTCATCGCGCGCGTCACCGGGCCCAGATCGCGGCTCATCAGACCATAACGGATCGGCAGGAAATGCTCGCCGACGATCGACAGTCCGGATTCGGGGAGCAGGAAATGGATGTCGGCAACGCGCCCATGCAGGCTGTTTTCAATCGGGATGATCGCGCGATCGACCCTGCCGTCCCGCACCGCGTCGATCGCATCCTGAAAGGCGTAGCAGGGGAGCGGCAACGCGTTCGGGTCATATTCGCGCGCGGCCAGATCGCTGTTGGCTCCCGGCGCGCCCTGAAACGCCAGCCCGCGTGCGGGATCGGCAAGCGCAACCGCCCGCATTTTGTCGACCAGATGCTGCGCGGAAGCCGAATAACTGCCCATGACTGCCTTCCCAGAGTGGAGCCGCGGCGCATAGCCGCCAAGCCGCGTGCACGCAACCGGCGCATCTGGTCGCGATCCCCGATTCCTCCCCTTGCGCCGCCGTCGCCGCGCCAGTAAGGGAGCGTCCAAATCAGATATGCGTCCGGCAAGCGGGCGCCAGCAAACGGGGCTCAAAGAGCATGGACAATCGCAACAACACTATCGCTGGCTGGGTGCTGTTCGCCGGCATTTGCGCGCTGGGCCTGACCATCGGGTCGAGCATGTTGTTCGCCGGTCACAACCCGGAAAAGCCCGGTTTCCCGATCGAGGATGCCGAAGCGGGCGCCGGTGGCGCAGCGGCCGTGCCGATCGCCAACCTGCTCGCCGCCGCCGATCCGGTTAAGGGCGAAGCGGTGTTCGCGAAATGCGCCGCGTGCCACACGATCGCCTCGGGCGGCGCCAACGGCATCGGCCCGAATCTGTGGGGCGCCCTCGGCAAGCCGCACGGCCACGTAGCAGGCTTCGCCTATTCGGACGCGCTGAAGTCGGTTCCGGGCAACTGGGATTTCGAAGGCATGGACGCCTGGCTCGCCAGCCCGCGCAAATATGCGCCGGGAACCAAGATGTCGTTCGCGGGCCTCAGCAGCGCCGAAGATCGCGCCAACCTGATCGTTTACATGAACAGCCAGGGTTCGAACCTGCCGCTGCCCGCCCCCGAAGCCGCCGCACCCGCCGAAGGCGCTGCCCCGGCCGAAGGCGAAGCGGCTGCCGCCCCGGCCGAAGGCGCCGCTGCCGCTCCCGCGGCTGATGCCGCCGCGGCCACCCCCGCTCCGGCCGAAGCCAAGAAATAATGCGGCTCGCGCCCGTCCTGCTGGCGGGCGCTTTGGCGCTGGCCGGCTGCGGCAAGGCCGACTCTCCCCCCGCCGATGTCGCCGCGGACGAAGCCGCCGCTCCCCCTGCGGCTGCCGTCGCGCCAACCGCGGCGATGGGCGAGCAGGTCTTCAAACGCTGCGTGGCGTGTCATACCGTGGACAAGGGCGGCCGCAACGGGATCGGCCCCAATTTGCACGGCGTCGTCGGCGCAGCGGTCGCGGCGAAGCCCGACTTTTCCTATTCCGGCGCGATGAAGGCCAAGGGCGGCGTCTGGGACGAAGCGGCGCTCGACACCTATCTTGAGGCGCCGATGAAGGCGGTTCCGGGCACCCGCATGGCGTTTGCCGGGGTGATCGACGCTGCGGATCGCAAGGCGCTGATCCTGTATCTGGAAGCGCAGTCGAAATAGTTGATCCTCCCTGTGGCGAAGCCATGGGGAGGTGGCAGCGGCGTAGCCGCTGACGGAGGGGCTATGGCGCTACCGTCGTCGCCCCTCCACCGTCGCCTGCGGCGCCGGTCCCCCTCCCCATCGCTGCGCGACAGGGAGGATCAAAGAGGTATCACCCCTGTTCCTCGATATTCGCGTAAAATTCCTGGACGATTTGCCATGCCTCGTCGGCAGTCTCGACAAATTTGAACAGCCCCAGGTCGCGCGCGCTCACCACGCCCTCCTCGACCAGCGCCTCGAAATTGACGACGCGCTCCCAGAATTCCTTGCCGAACAGCACGATCGGGATCGGCTTGATCTTGCCGGTCTGGATCAGCGTCAGCAGCTCGAACATCTCGTCAAAGGTGCCGAAACCGCCCGGAAACACACACACTGCGCGCGCGCGCAGCAGGAAGTGCATCTTGCGCAGCGCGAAATAGTGGAACTGGAAACTCAGCGACGGGGTGACATAGCGGTTCGGTGCCTGTTCGTGCGGTAGCACGATGTTGAGCCCGACCGATTCCTTGCCGACGTCGTCCGCGCCGCGATTCGCCGCTTCCATGATCGACGGACCGCCGCCCGAGCACACGACGAAGTGGCGGCAGCCATTTTTATCCGGCGGCACCTGGCTCGCAAGACGCGCCAGCTTGCGCGCTTCTTCGTAATATTTCGCCTTGGCCTTCAGCCGCCGCGCAATGTTGCGCTGGACATCGTCGGTCGCCGCCGCTTCGAGCGCGTCGGCTTCCGCAGGCTCGGGAATGCGCGCCGAGCCATAGATGACCAGCATCGATTCGATCTTTGCCTCGTCAAGCAGCAGTTCGGGCTTGAGCAGTTCGAGCTGGAACCGAACCGGGCGCAAATCTTCGCGCAGCAGAAAGTCGGTGTCCTGAAACGCCAGCTTGTACGCGGCGCTCGCGGTCTGCGGTGTGGTGGTCGCCTGCTTGGCGAACTGCGCGTCGTCCTTGGCTTTGTGGAAACGCGAACGATGGGGTTGTTTATCTTCTGCCATTGAACAGCGGCTAGCCGTTCGGCGTGACTTTGCCAAGACGGGGACGATTTGAGCGGCGCCCCTTAGGGTCTCTTACTATTTCGTCATCCCGGCGAAGGCCGGGATCTCAACGTCAAATCTTGACGCACCGGCGAGATCCCGGCCTTCGCCGGGATGACGATCTAATGAGGTGCGCCAGCTCAGTTAACGGCAATAACCGTTGCCGCTCATGTCGAAATGAAAATGATTATAGTGCGCGGCGTTATAATCCGGCCCCAGCACGGTTCCAAAGCGCCGACAGCCCGATTTGTGCAGCGCGCGCAGAAAGTCCTGCGACGCCTTGTCGCCCTTCCACCCGCCGTCCAGCATGATCCGCCGTCCGTCGGCCAGCACAAAGCCCGACACATCGATCGCGTTCGAATAGGCATGCTGCGACAAACGGCCCGAGCGCCCGCCATAGATGTTGCGGCAGCTATAGGTGCCAAAGGTCTCGATCTTCACCACCTCCTGCCCGAAGTATTTCCGCGCCGCAGGCTTCACCGCATGTTGCGCCCACGCCGCGAAATTTTTCGCCAGCGGACAGGTCATCGCGCCAAGGTTGGTCGTCGGGGTCCCGATGTCGAGGAGCTTCACCGAATCGATCGAGCTGCATCCGCCGCCATGATCCTGGTTGGGTAGCGGCGTAAAGCGCACCCCCGCCTGTTTCAGATCGAACGCGCACTGCTGCGCTTCGGCGCTTGTGAACGACGGCGTCGGCGCAATCTGCGGACGCTTCGGCGCGCTCGCGGTGGGGCGTTTCGGATCGCCGCGCTTCATCACCTCGGGGCTACCGAAACAGGCCGACAATGCCAGCGCCGTAGTGGCGGCGATCAGCGTTCGGGGCTGCAAGACGGTGGAAATCCGCATGACCGTCAAAATACCGACAAGATGGTTAACAAGCTCTTTAGTTTTACTTCGGCTCACCGGAAATTTCGCGCGGTCCGCGCAATTTGTTTGACAGTTGCGTGCCGGACCCTAAACGCGGCGCCGGGCCACGCGGTCCCAACGCCGCGCGAGCTCTCTGCAAGGAGAGACTGAATGAGTGAAGTGACGACGCCACAGGTGCGCCCGACGCGCCCCTATTTTTCTTCCGGTCCCTGCGCCAAGCCGCCGGTCTGGTCCCCCGAAAAACTGAACACCGAATCGCTCGGCCGCTCGCATCGTGCGAAGATCGGCAAGACGCGCCTCGCCTATTGCATCGATCTGATGCGCGAGATGCTGCAGCTTCCCGACACGCACCGCATCGGCATCGTTCCGGGCTCGGACACCGGCGCGTTCGAGATGGCGATGTGGACAATGCTCGGGCAGCGCCCCGTCACGACGCTCGCTTGGGAGAGCTTCGGCGAGGGCTGGGTGACCGATGCCGCCAAGCAGCTCAAGCTCGATCCGACCGTAATTCGCGCCGATTACGGCCAGCTTCCCGACCTCGGCCAAGTCGACTGGTCGAACGACGTCCTCTTCACCTGGAACGGCACGACCAGCGGCGTCCGCGTCCCCGACGGCAACTGGATCCCGGCCGATCGCGAAGGGCTGTCCTTCGCCGACTCGACCTCGGCCGTGTTCGCTTACGATATGCCGTGGGACAAGATCGACGTCGCGACCTTCAGCTGGCAGAAAGTGCTCGGCGGCGAAGGCGGTCATGGCGTACTGATCCTCGGCCCGCGCGCGGTCGAACGCCTTGAAAACTACACCCCCGTCTGGCCGCTGCCGAAGGTGTTCCGCCTCGTGTCGAAGGGCGCGCTCGCCGAGGGCGTGTTCAAGGGCGAGACGATCAACACCCCGTCGATGCTCGCCGTCGAAGACGCGATCTTCGCACTCGAATGGGCGAAGTCGCTCGGCGGTCTCGACGGCCTGAAAGCGCGCAGCGATGCCAATGCGGCGGCGCTCGACAAGATCGTCGCCGAGCGCGAATGGCTCAGCCACCTCGCCGCCGATCCCGCCAGCCGGTCGAAAACGTCGGTCTGTCTTTCGGTCGCGGGCGCTGACGAAGCGTTCATCAAGAAGTTCGCCGGGCTGCTCGAAGCCGAAGGTGCGGCTTACGACATCGCGGGCTATCGCGATGCGCCCCCGGGCCTACGTATCTGGTGCGGCGCGACCGTCGACACCGCCGATATCGAAGCGCTCGGCCCGTGGCTCGATTGGGCCTACGCCAGCCTTTCGGCCTGATCTTTGTGAACCCCGGCGCAAGCCGGGGCCCATTTCCCCATTCCGCCAAAGGTCCCGGCTTTCGCCGGGATACGGAGACATAAAATGACCGCACCCAAAGTCCTCATTTCCGACAAAATGGACCCCAAAGCCGCCGCGATCTTCAAGGAACGCGGCATCGACGTCGACGTCATCACCGGCAAGACCAAGGACGAGCTGATCGCGATGATCGGCGCCTATGACGGCCTCGCGATCCGCTCGGCCACCAAGGTCACCGCCGACGTCCTCGCCGCCGCGACGAACCTCAAGGTCGTCGGCCGCGCCGGGATCGGCGTCGACAATGTCGATATTCCCGAGGCGTCGAAAAAGGGCGTCATCGTGATGAACACGCCCTTCGGCAACAGCATCACCACCGCCGAACATGCGATCGCGATGATGTTCGCGCTCGCGCGCCAGATCCCCGAAGCCAACGCGGGAACGCAGGCCGGCAAATGGCCGAAGAACGACTTCATGGGCGTCGAGCTGACCTCCAAGACGCTCGGCCTGATCGGTTGCGGCAACATCGGCAGCATCGTCGCCGAGCGCGCGATCGGCCTCCGCATGAAGGTCGTCGCCTTCGACCCCTTCCTGACGCCCGAGCGCGCGATCGAACTCGGCGTCGAAAAGGCCGACCTCGACACCCTGCTCGCCAAGGCCGATTTCATCACGCTGCACACGCCGCTCACCGACCAGACGCGCAATATCCTGTCGAAGGAGAATATCGCCAAGGCCAAGAAGGGCGTGCGCATCATCAATTGCGCGCGCGGCGGGCTGATCGACGAGGCGGCGCTGAAGGAGGCACTCGAATCGGGTCACGTCGCAGGCGCCGCGCTCGACGTGTTCCAGACCGAGCCGCCAGCCGCCGACCATCCACTGTTCGGCGCCCCCAACTTCATCTGCACCCCGCACCTCGGCGCCTCGACCGACGAGGCACAGGTCAATGTCGCGATCCAGGTCGCCGAGCAGCTGTCGGACTATCTCCTCACCGGCGGCATCACCAACGCACTCAATGTCCCGAGCCTGTCGGCCGAGGAAGCCCCGAAGCTGCGCCCCTATATGAGCCTCGCCGAAAAGCTCGGCAGCCTCGTCGGTCAGCTCGCCCACGACAACCTCACCACCATCTCGGTCGAGGTCGAAGGCGCCGCCGCCGAGCTAAACCTCAAGCCGATCACCGCCGCGGTGCTGACCGGCCTGATGCGCCGCTATTCGGACAGCGTGAACATGGTCAACGCCCCGCACCTCGCGCGCGAACGCGGGCTCGATGTCCGCGAAGTCCGCCACGACCGCGACGGCGACTATCACACGCTCGTCCGCGTCACCGTCGCCACCGAGTCCGGCGACCGCTCGGTCGCGGGCACGCTGTTCGGCAACAACGAACCACGGCTTGTAGAGATGTTCGGCATCAAGGTCGAAGCCGACCTCGATGGCCATATGCTCTACATCGTCAACGAGGATGCCCCCGGCTTCATCGGCCGCATCGGCACCACGCTGGGTGAAGCGGGCCTCAACATCGGCACCTTCCACCTCGGCCGCCGCGCCGCGGGCGGCGAAGCGGTGCTGCTGCTGTCGCTCGATTCGCCGATGCCCGAACCTTTGCTGTGGCAGCTGTGCCAACTTCCGGGCGTGAAGACGGTGAAGGGGCTGAAGTTCTGACTAACCAAACGCCCTCCCCTTCAGGGGAGGGCAGCGAGACTTGGCAGCGTGCTGCCTAGTTGCAGCGGGTGGGGGCCAGGGGCCTTGCGCAAGGCCCCTGGCCCCCACCCCAACCCCTCCCCTGAAGGGGAGGGGCTTTCACTTGCGGCACGCACCGCGTAGGAGAGCCACCATGCCTCGCACCCCTGCCCTGCTGCCCGAAGGCCTCCGCGACCGCCTCCCCCAACAGGCGGAAGCCGCGTCGCGCGTCACCCGCGCGCTCGTCGACGCGATGCGCGCACACGGCTATGGCCGCGTGTCGCCGCCGCTGGCCGAATTCCGCGAAACGCTCGGCGGTGATGACGATCGCTCGTCGCGCGACCTGCTCCGTTTCACCGACCCGGTATCGCAGCGCACCCTCGCGCTGCGCCCCGACATCACCCGGCAGGTTGGCCGCATCGCGACCTCGCTGCTCGCCAAGGCGCCACGCCCTTTGCGCCTCTGCTACGCGGGGCAAGTCGTCAAGCTGCGCGCCAGCCAGCTCCGCCCCGCGCGCGAAATGCTGCAAGTCGGCGCCGAACTGATCGGCAGCGACAGCGTCGCGGCGGCGCGCGAGATCGTCACGGTTGCGATCGACGCGCTCGAAGCGGCGGGCATCGGCCCAGTCACGATCGACTTCACCCTGCCCGACGTCGTCGACCTGCTCGCGAACGGCCCGCTGCCCGTCGATACCGATATCCAGCAGCTGCGCGACGAACTCGACGCCAAGGACGCCGGGGCGCTGACGCGGATCGGCGCCGCCGCCTACCTGCCCTTGCTCCGCGCCACCGGTCCCTTCGATCAGGCGATCGCCGACCTGCGCGCCTTCGACACCGCGGGCGTCCTCGCCGCGCGCATCGACGCGCTCGAAGCCATCGCCGCCCCGATCCGCGACCGCGTGACGCTGACGCTCGACCCGACCGAACGCCATGGCTTCGCCTATCAAAGCTGGTTCGGTTTCCAGATTTTCGTCCCCGGCCAAGGCGACGCGGTCGGTCGCGGCGGCGGCTATGCTATCCCCGTCGGCGAGGATCAGGAGGAATCGGCGGTCGGTTTTTCGCTCTATCCCGATCCGCTGATCGACGCGGGTCTTGGCGCCGAAGACGACGCCGAGCGCCGCATCTTCCTGCCGCTTGGCCATGACCCGGCGCTGGCCGCCAGCCTGCGCGCCGATGACTGGCAAACGGTGGCAGCCCTGTCCGAGGCGGACGATGCAAAGGCGCTGGGCTGCGGGTGGCGACTTGGTGCCGATGGGCCGGTCGCGGTCTGAGCCATTCCCCAAATCCGTTCGTGTCGAGCGAAGTCGAGACACGCGACCGCGTAGGCAGCCCCAACGTATCTCGACTTCGCTCGATACGAACGGGCTCCAAAACCCAGCCTAAAAATCCGAAATCCCGAACCGCGGTACCCCCTGATTGATCCCCGGCGGATCGAGCACGGTCACGTCGAGCTCGACCGGCTCGCCGATCCAGTGCGCCAACGTCGTATGGTCGGCAAGATCGTCATCGGTCAGCGGATGAACCAGCGCGCGCAGCCGCGTCGCTTCGATCGCCGCCACGACGTCATCGCGCGAGCGCGCCAGGAAATGCACTTCATATTGCGCAATCGGATGCGGCCCCGCGGCGCCCTCGGTCATCGCGCCGACGAACAGGATCGCCGGATCTTTGCCGAAATCGTCGCGCAGCGCCGCGGCGACTGGCCGTTCGGCGGGGTCGTAATAGATATGCGCATGATAGGGCGCGTCGGGGTTCGTCATAGCTGCATATCCTCTCTCTTCAGCCGTCATTGCGAGCGTAGCGAAGCAATCCAGCGCGTCTTTATCCTGCTCTGGATTGCTTCGCTACGCTCGCAATGACGGTGGCTATTTGGCAAACACCCGCTTCAACCATGCATCGACGGTGGCGGTCGCCGGATAGGCAGGATCGCCAAGGCTGCGGTTGATCTCGGCATGGCCCTTCAGTCCCTCGCCCGCGAAACTGCCATGCTCGACCCGGCTGCCGCCCGCCACCAGCGCGTCACCCAGCGCCTTGGCTTGCCGCACCCCATCGGGACGCTGGACATAGAGCAGCAAAAACTCGCGCGCATTGGGCGCCGCCGCGTGCGCCGCCGGCGACAAGGCCTTTTGCCGCGCCGGATCGGTCCCGAACGCCTGTTTGTACGTCGCCTGCATGATGGGCGGGCCATCCTTCATCTGCGCCGGAACGTCATAGGCCGCGCCGTCGTTCGGGATCACTCCTGCAATGTCGGCAAAGGAAAGGCCCGCGCCCTTCAGATAGCGCTCGTCGGTCCCGACCAGCGCGACCAGATGCGCGCCCGCACTATGCCCCATCAGAACGATGCGTCTCGGGTCGATGCCCAGCGTGGCGGCACGGTCGACCAACGCTTTGACGGCGCCTGCCACGTCGGCTGCCTGCTGCTCGACCGTCGCGGCAGGAACAAGGCGGTAGTTGATCGAGGCAAAGGCATAGCCCTGCTCCGGATAATGCACGGGTTTGAACCGCCCGGTGGCATTGTCCTTGCTGCCGCGTTTCCACCCGCCGCCATGGACATAGACGATCAGCGGCGCCGGCCCCGTGGCATTTTTAGCGCGCCATACGTCCAGCACCTGCAACGGATCGCTGCCATAGCTGATCGTCTCGCTACCCGGCGCCTTCGGCCCCTGTTCGGCGCCCATCCGTTCGCGCAGCCGCTCGCGCAGCTTTTCGCGCGCATCGCTGGCGGGCATGCTGCTCGCCACCAAAGCGGCAATCATCGCCGCGCCGATCCCGTATCGCTTGCTCATATCCGCACCTCCATCGCCCCCCGGCGCCGGTCCGTTGTCCAGCGCAAATGTCGCAAATTCATCCCAGCGCGCTTGCCTCTGCGGCCAAATCCGCTAAGGCCGCGCCGGACCCGCGCTGGTCGTTTTCGGGTCCGGTTCAGCAGGACAGCATCATGGCAAATGTTACCGTCATCGGGTCGCAGTGGGGCGACGAGGGCAAGGGCAAGATCGTCGACTGGCTCGCCAGCCGCGCCGATGCCGTGGTGCGTTTTCAGGGCGGCCATAACGCGGGCCACACGCTCGTCGTCGGCGAACAAGTGTACAAGCTGTCGCTGCTTCCCTCTGGCATCGTTACCGGCACGCTGTCGATCATCGGCAATGGCGTCGTGCTCGATCCCTGGGCGCTGCGCGACGAGATTACCAAGCTGCGCGGCCAGGGCGTCGAGATCAACGCGGAGAATTTCGCGATCGCCGACAATTGTGCGCTGATCCTGCCGTTCCACCGCGACCTCGACGCGCTGCGCGAAACCGCCGCGGGGGCGGGCAAGATCGGCACCACCGGGCGCGGCATCGGCCCGGCGTATGAGGACAAGGTTGGCCGCCGCGCGATCCGCGTCTGCGACCTCGCGCACCTCGACAAGCTCGAACCGCAGCTCGACCGCCTCACCGCGCACCACGATGCGCTGCGCGCCGGGTTCGGCGAGCCGGCGATCGACCGCGAGCGCCTGATCGCCGACCTCAAGGAAATCGCCGACTATGTGCTCGAATATGCGCAGCCGGTGTGGAAGCGCCTGAAAAAGGTCCGCAAGGCCGGGGCGCGCATCCTGTTCGAGGGCGCGCAAGGCGTGCTGCTCGACATCGACCACGGCACCTATCCCTTCGTCACCAGCTCGAACACCGTCAGCGGTACCGCGGCGTCCGGTTCGGGCCTCGGCCCGTCGGCGGTCGGTTTCGTGCTCGGCATCGCCAAGGCCTACACGACGCGCGTCGGCAGCGGCCCCTTCCCGACCGAGCTCGAGGACGCGATCGGCCAGCGGCTCGGCGAGCGCGGGCATGAATTCGGCACCGTCACCGGGCGCAAGCGCCGCTGCGGCTGGTTCGACGCGGTGCTTGTCCGCCAGAGCTGCGCGGTGTCGGGCGTGACCGGCATCGCACTCACCAAGCTCGACGTGCTCGACGGCTTCGATACCATCCGCATCTGCACGGGATATCGCCTGCGCGGCAAGATCCTCGACTATTTCCCCGCCCACGCCGCCGATCAGGCCGCAGTCGAGCCGATTTACGAGGAAATGGACGGCTGGCACGAATCGACCGCGGGCGCGCGCAGCTATGCCGACCTGCCCGCGCAGGCGATCAAATATATCCAGCGCGTCCAGGAACTGATCGAAACCCCGATCGCGCTCGTATCAACCAGCCCCGAGCGCGAAGACACGATCCTGATCCGCGACCCGTTCAGCGACTGACGATGCGTCGGGCGCTTTGGCGCCCGCGCCTTCGAGCGCCTGGGTCAGGTCGGCGATAATATCCTCGACCTCCTCCAGCCCGACCGACAGGCGGACCAATCCGTCCGAGATGCCGTATTCGGCGCGTTCTTCGCGCGAATAGGTCGAATGCGTCATGCTCGCAGGGTGCTGGATCAGGCTTTCGGCATCGCCCAGTGACACCGCGCGATGGATCAGGTTCAGGCGGTTCATCAGCGCGACCCCCGCCGCATGACCGCCATGGAGTTCAAACGCGATCATCCCGCCGAATCCACCCATCTGACGAAGCGCCAGATCGCGCTGACCAAAGCTCGCCAGTCCCGGATAATATACCGCGGCCACCGCCGGATGCGCCTCCAGCATGGCCGCGATCACCATCGCCGACCGGCAATGCTCGGCCATCCGCAGCTTCAGCGTTTTCAGCCCGCGCATCACCAGCATCGCATTGAACGGCGCCATGATCGCACCCGTCATGTCCTTGATCCCGACCAGCCGCACCTCGGCCATATCGCGCGCACTGCCAACCGCGATCCCGCCGACCAGATCGCCATGACCACCCAGATATTTGGTCGCCGAATGGACGACAATATCGGCCCCCAGAATGATCGGCTGGGTCAGCACCGGGGTCGCATAGGTATTGTCGACCACGGTTCGCGCGCCATGGTCGCGCGCGATCGCCGACACCGCGGCGATGTCGATCAGTCGCATATTGGGGTTCGCTGGCGTTTCGAAATAGACGATCTTTGTGGCGGGCGAAATATGGCCGGACAGATTGTCGGCATTGGTCAGATCGACGTGGGTGATCTTGACCCCGAAACGCGCCAGGCCGTGGCGCATGAAGGCAAAGGTGCATCCATAGAGCGTCTTGTCGACGATCACCTCGTCGCCCGGTTTCAGGAACGACCACAGCACGCCCGCGATCGCCCCCATCCCCGATGCCGTCGCAACCGCGGCTTCGCCACCCTCGAGCAGCGCCATGCGCTTCTCCAGTAGGTCGAGCGTCGGATTGGAAATCCGGCTGTAGAAATATCCCGGCCGCTCGCCGGCAAAGATTTCGGCCCCAGCCTCCGCCGTGTCGAAGACAAAAGTCGAACTGAGATGCAGCGGCGGGCAAAGCGCCCCGTCATGCGCCTTGGGATCATAGCCCGCATGGATCGCCTGCGTCGCAAAACCTGTCTTCGAAACGCCCGCCATTTTTGCTCTCCCGATCATATGAACCAAGTCGGGGATATCAGGACCGCGCTGGCATGTGCTGCCCAATATGACTATAAATCAGGACATTTTTGGCATATTATGCCACGATTATGACCATGGACCAAAAAGATCACCAGATTGTACGCGCACTTTTGCAGGACGGGCGCCTGACCAACCAGGATTTGGCCGCGCGGGTCAATCTGTCGCCATCACCCTGTTTGCGGCGCGTCCGCCTGCTCGAGGAGCGCGGGGTTATCAAGGGCTACGCGGCCCTGGTCGATCAAAAGGCCTATGGTTTCCCGCTGACGATTTTCGTCGGCATCAAACTCGACGGTCATGGCAAACTCAATGTGCGACAATTCGAGGAACGCGTCGCAACGATCGAAGAGATACTCGACTGCTTCCTGATGACCGGCGACATCGACTATCTTTTGCGCGTCGTCGCTCCCGACCTGGAAGGATATGAGCGCTTTGTTCGCGAAACGCTGCACATGATCCCCGGCGTGGCGTCGATCGACACCAGCTTTGCCTATGGTGTGGTCAAACAAAGCCGGATTTTTCCTATGCCCTAGGCGGTGGCCTATGAGCTGGCACGGCTCGCCGCATTGCCGACGTCCCGGATCGCCGCGACGAAGCCCGCGGGGTCGTCCTCCTGAATGAAGTGGCCGCCGTGCAGCGTGCGATGCGTGACGCGCGCCGCGCCGGGAACGCGCGACGTGAAAAGGGCATCGCCGCCGCGCGTGATGGGATCGCCGTCGGAAAAGCAGCACAGGAACGGCTTGTCGAACGCTTCGAGCGCCGCCCAGGCACGCTTCTGGTCGGGGACCGCAATATTGTCGCCGAGCGGCACGAAGGACGGATAGACCCGCGCTGCCACCTTTGATTCGCGGGTTGGGAATGGCGCGTCATAGGCGGCGATTTCCGCCGCGCTCAATTCGCGTTTGGCGCCCGCCTTGACGATCTTGCCGATCGGAAACACCGGGCTGTAGCGCGAGAAGGCGCGCCAGATCGCGAAAGCGCGCGGCGCCCGCTGGCCCTCGGGAAGCCCGCCGTTCGACAGCGCCACGCCCGCAAAGCGTTCGCGCATTTCGGCGACGAGGCGCAGGCCGATCAGCGAACCCCAATCCTGGCACGCGAGGATGATGTCCTTCAGATCAAGCGCCTCGATCCACTGCCGCATCCACGCAACCTGCGCCGCATAGCTGTACGCCGCGCGGTCGAGCGGCTTGTCCGAACGACCGAAGCCAATGAGGTCAGGCGCGACGACGCGAAACCCGGCATCGACCGCGGGACCGATCATATGGCGATAGAGATAGGCCCAGGTCGGCTCGCCGTGGAGCATTAGCACCGGCTGGGCCTCGCGCGGCCCTTCGTCGACATAATGCACGCGCAAGCCGCCCGCGATCTCGATGTAATTTGGCGCATAAGGCCAGTCCGGCAAATCCACGAAACGATCGTCCGGCGTGCAATAAACGCGCATCATCTTCTCCCCCACCCTTGGCCGCGATCAGCTTAGGGGACTTCCGTTGCGGCGCAAGCCATGCCACGGTCGCACGATGACCCGACAAATCCTCGTCTTCTATGGCAGCTATCGCCGCGACCGGCAGGGCATCAAATTGGCGCAGTGGCTGGTCGATGCGATCGGCGCACGCGGCGACAGCGCCGAACTGATCGACGCGAAGGCCGTTGGCCTGCCGATGCTCGACCGCATGTATAAGGAATATCCGAAGGGCGAGGCGCCGCCCGCGATGGCCGAACTCGCGGCCAAGATTCGCGCTGCCGACGGCTTCGTCTTCGTTACCGGCGAATATAATTGGGGGCCGCAGCCGGGACTGAAGAATCTCACCGACCATTTCCTCGAAGAATGGTTCTGGCGGCCCGCCGCCATCGCCTGTTACTCGGCGGGGCCATGGTCGGGGGTGCGCGCGATGATGGGCTGGCGCGACACGCTGGGCGAGATGGGGATGGCGGTCACCTCGTCGATCCTGCCGGTCGGCCGGATCGGCGGCGCTTTCGATGCCGATGGTGCGCCGACCGGCGATGATGGCGCGCGTCTTGTGAAAAGCTTCCCGCGCTTTGCCGATGATCTCAACTGGTGGGTGGATGCCGCGAAAGCACAGCGCGCGAAGGTCGATCCGCCCTATTGATGAAATGCCGTAGCCCTGAGCCTGTCGAAGGGCGCTTCACTGAAAAGCGCCCTTCGGCAGGCTCAGGGCTACTCCTTTATCTTTACCCCGACTTCAGCTCGGCCTTCAGCCGCAGGCTGGCGCGCCAGAAGAAGAACGCCGGGATCAGCCCCAGCCATGCGGCGCCATAAAGCACCCAGCGCACGCTTTCCTGCCCCGCGAGCGGCTGGAGCGCATCGGACAACACCCCGAACAGAAACGGCCCAAGCCCAAGCCCGATCAGATTTTGGCCGAACAGCATGATCGACGCCGCGACGGCGCGAGCGCGCGGCTGGACCAGCCCCTGCACACAGCCATAGGCGGGGCCGTAATAGGCCGAATTGAGGATGGTCGGGATGATCAGCATCGCCACCGCGATCCGCCAATCCTCCATATAATAGCCGAGGAACAGGATCGGTGCCGCGATCGCCATGCCATAGGCGGGAAAGGTCAGCAGGTGCTTCTTGTCGCGCGGACCATATTTGTCGGCCATCTTGCCGCCGAGCCAGGTGCCGAACGCCCCCGCCAGTCCCAACACAACCGCCATCGACAGCCCCGCTTCGGTCGTCGACAGCCCGTGACTGCGAATGAAGAAGCTGATCGTCCAGAGCGCCTTGCCATAACCCAGCACGGCAACGACCGACGCCGCAATCAGGATATAGATGAAGGCGCGCGAGCTGAAAATCTCGCGCAGCGCCTCACCGGTCGAAAGCGGAACGACCGCACGCGCCGTGGCGACCGCCTCCGCCGAACGGCTATGACGCGGTTCGCGCATGACGAACAGCACGACGAGCGCGAGCAGGATACCGGGCGCGCCGACCATCATCAACGCGATCCGCCAGCCATAAATGTCGTTCACCACGCCGCCGATGATCAGGCCGAGCAGCGATCCGATCGGTACGCCCAGCCCATAAAAGGCGATCGCCGACGACCGTTTTTCGACCGGCACGCTGTCGGAAATCAGCGAATGCGCCGCGGGTGTGCAGCCCGCTTCGCCGACGCCGACGCCAACGCGCGCCAACAGCAATTGGACAAAATTCTGCGCCAGTCCGCACACCGCGGTCATCGCCGACCAGATCGCGAGCGAAATCGCGATCAAGCGAACGCGGTTCGTGCCGTCCTTGTCGGCATAACGGGCGATGGGAATGCCAAGCAGCGCATAGAATACGGCAAAGGCGGGTCCGGCCAGCAAGCCCAGCTGCGTATCCGAAAGCCCGAGATCGGCCTTGATCGGTTCGGCCAGGATGTTGACGATCTGCCGGTCGAGGAAATTGAAGATATAGACGATCAGCAGGATCCACAGCATCGTCCGCGTTTGCGCGGACACCCCCGCGGCGGGTGTGGTGATGCCCTGCGACAAGGCAGCTTTATCGGTCATTCTGATCTCCCGCACCCATGGGAGCAGACCGGGGGGACTGGTGTCAACGCCCTTGCGGCGCCCCGAAAATCGCCGCTTGCAATTGCCGCTACGGCTGCCAGCCTGCGGCGCATGAAAAAAATCTCGCTCCTCGCCGTCCCCGCGCTCGCGCTGATCACTCCGGCTATGGCGATGCCGCCGCCGCTGCCGCCGGTCGAGGGCAAGGACGCGGCGACGTTGCACGCGGAAATGACCGAGCGGCGGGTGAACAGCGACGTGATCACCGCAACCTATCTCGACCGCATCCGTAACCTCGACGACCATGGCCCGCAGCTGAACGCGGTCATCGCGACCTTTCCCGACGCGACGAGCCAAGCGCATACGCTGGACCTTGAACGCCAAGCGGGACGCGTGCGCGGCCCGCTTCACGGCATCCCGATCCTGCTCAAGGACAATATCGAGGCGAAGGGGCCGATCGCGACCACGGCCGGATCGCTGGCGCTGAAGGACAATGTCACCAACCGCGACGCGCCGCTGGTGGCGCGGCTGCGCGAGGCGGGCGCGGTCATCCTCGGCAAGACCAACCTCAGCGAATGGGCGAATATTCGCTCGAACAATTCGACCAGTGGCTGGAGTGCGGTCGGCGGCCTCGCCAAAAACCCGCACGCGCTCGATCGCAACACCTGCGGATCGTCGGCGGGCAGCGGCGCGGCGACCGCCGCGAGCCTCGCGCCGATCGCGATCGGCACCGAAACCGACGGGTCGATCACCTGCCCCGCCGGGGTCAACGGCATCGTCGGTTTCAAACCCACGGTCGGGCTGGTCAGCCGCACGCATATCGTCCCGATCAGCCATAGCCAGGACACCGCCGGCCCGATGACGCTGACCGTGCGCGACGCCGCGCTGGTGATGACCATCATCGCGGGCAGCGACCCCGCCGATCCCGCGACCATCGAGGCCGACGCGCGCAAGACCGACTATGCCGCCGAACTGTCGGTCGCGGCGCTGAAAGGCAAGCGCATCGGCGTGCTGCGCGATCGCATCGGCGACCGCGCCGACATCGCCGCACTGTTCGACGCAGCGCTGAAACAGATGGCGCAGCTCGGCGCGACGGTGGTCGAGATCGCCGACAGCCGCAAAGGGCTGGAAGAATTGGGCGCCGTAGAGTTCGAAATACTGCTGACCGAGCTCAAGGCGGACATGGCGACTTATCTCGCGAGTCTTCCGGCCAATGACGGTCCCAAGACGCTCGCCGATCTTATCGCCTTCAACAGGGCGAACCCTGCCGAGCTGCAATGGTTCGACCAGTCGCTGTTCGAGCTCGCCGAAAGCAAGGGCGGGCTCGACAGCCCTGCCTATCTCGAAGCGAAAGCGAAAGCCGCGCGGCTTGCCGGGCCCGAAGGCATCGACCGGCTGCTCGCGGCGCACAAGCTCGACCTGCTCGTCGGGGTGACGAACGGCCCCGCGTGGACGAGCGATCTGGTCAACGGCGATCATTACACCGGTCCCAGCGCCAGCCAGCTACCCGCCGTCGCGGGCTATCCGCACCTGACGGTGCCGATGGGCACGGTCGCGGGGCTGCCAATCGGCGTGTCGTTCATTGGGGCGAAGTGGAGCGATGCCGAGGTGCTGGCGGCGGGCTATGCCTATGAACAGGCGAGCCGCAAGCGCGTCGCGCCGACCTATCGGGTGGGGGTAGCACCGTAAAATCCTCCCTATGGCGAAGCCATGGGGAGGGGGACCGTTCGCGAAGCGAATGGTGGAGGGGCCGCGCTAAAGCCCCTCCGTCAGCGCTTCGCGCTGCCACCTCCCCATCGCTGCGCGACAGGGAGGATCGCTTCACCTTTTATCCCGCCGCCGCTTCCAGCCCATTTCCTCAAGCTCGAGCAATTCCATCGGCACATGGATATTGCGGATCGCCATCCGCACCTCGATCAGGAACAGCACCAGCGAGGCGAGCAACAGCAGCATCGCGATCGCAAACGCCCATGACGCCGCCAGCCCCAGGTTGAACCCGGCGATCGCCTGCGCGAACAACAGCGCCACGAGCAGGCACACGACAATCCCGCACGCGACCGCGGCGGCGATCGCATTGTTGATCACGTCCATTCGTCGATCGGCGGCGCGCAGTTCGGCGACCACCCGCTCATGCTCCTGCCCCTCGGTCTCGGCCCAGCGCTCCATCAGCGCGCGCGAGCGGTCGACGACGCGCGACAGGCGCCCGGTCAGCACGTTGAGCAGGCTGCCCGTCGCGACGAGCAGGAACACCGGGGTGACCGACAGCTGGATCGTCTCGGCGATCATCGCCGAGCCGGTCATGCTCATCCCTCGCCGCCCGCCGCGACCGAAGGCGTGTTGATGCCGTGCATGGCCAGGAATTTGCGGACGTTGCGCGCCGCCTGACGAATGCGCTGTTCGTTTTCGACCATCGCGATGCGGACATAGCCCTCGCCATCCTCGCCGTACCCGACGCCGGGTGCGACCGCGACCTTGGCATGGGTAAGCAGCTGTTTCGAAAATTCGAGGCTGCCCATGTCCTTGAGCGCGGGCGGCAGCGGCGCCCAGGCGAACATCGATGCCTTGGGACTCGGGATGTCCCACCCGGCGCGACCAAAGCTTTCGACCATCACGTCACGGCGCTTCTGATAAAGCTCGCGATTCTTGGCGACGATGTCCTGCGGGCCGTTGAGCGCCGCGCAGGCCGCGGCCTGGATCGGGGTGAAGGCGCCATAGTCGAGGTACGACTTCACGCGCGTCATCGCCGCGATCAGACGCTTGTTGCCCACCGCAAAGCCCATGCGCCAGCCCGCCATCGAATAGGTCTTCGACATCGAGGTGAACTCGATCGCGACATCCTTCGCGCCCGGCACCTGCAGGATCGAGGGCGTCGGATTGCCGTCGTAATAAAGTTCGGAATAAGCAAGGTCGCTGAGCACCCAGACCTTATTCTCCTTCGCCCACGCAACCAGCCGCTCGTAAAAGGCTAGGTCGACCGCCTCGGCGGTCGGGTTCGACGGATAATTGACCACCAGGATCGACGGCCGCGGCACCGTGAAGGCCATCGCGCGGTCGAGCGCGCGCCAGTAATTCTCGTCGGGCGTCGTCGGCACGCTGCGGATCGTGGCGCCCGCAATGATGAAGCCGAAGGTGTGAATGGGGTAGCTGGGGTTCGGCGCCAGCACGACGTCGCCGGGGCCGGTGATCGCGGTCGCAAGGCTCGCGAGCCCTTCCTTCGACCCCATCGTCACCACGACCTCGCTCTCGGGATCGAGGTCGACGTTGAAGCGGCGCGCATAATAATTGGCCTGCGCCTTGCGCAGACCCGGAATGCCCTTCGACTGTGAATAGCCGTGCGCGTCGGGCTTCATCGCGACTTCGCACAGTTTCTCGATCACATGCGCGGGCGGCGGCAGGTCGGGGTTGCCCATCCCCAGGTCGATGATGTCTTCTCCCGCGGCGCGGGCGGCCGCACGCATCGCATTGACTTCGGCGATGACATAGGGCGGCAGGCGCTTGATGCGATAGAATTCATCTTCGGACATGGGAAACTAGAACAACTCCTTTTCGTTATCGGATATAGCGCGAACGGCGCCTCGCCAGCCGCACCGCGGCTTGTTATAGGCTTCTAACCGCACTGACCAGCAGGAACGAACATGAGCGACGCAGACAATAGCGACACGACCGACGCTCCGAACCCCTTCCTGCCGACCCCCGACGACATGCAGCATTGGGCCAGCGTGATCGGGCGCGCGCAGCAGATGATGCTCGAATATGCGCTGGGGCAAGTGAACGACGGCAAGACGGGCGCCGCTGCGTTGTTCGATCCGGCGACATGGCTTGAAAACCCGGCGACGCAGATGTGGGCGCAACAGTCGTCGAAGATGTGGGAACAGGGCGTCGCCTTCTGGACCTCGCTCGCGACGCTGAACCCGATGACCCCGGCGGCGCCCGATGCCGCCACAGCAAAGGACCGCCGCTTTGCCGACCCCGATTGGGCGGCGAACCCCGTGTTCGCGATGATCCGCCAGACTTACGGCCTTCTCGCCGAACAGATGCTGGCGACGACGCGCCAGCTCGACGGGCTCGACCCCGCGGCGCGCGCCAAGATGGAATTTGCCGCGAAAAGCATCGCCGACGCGATGGCGCCGACCAATCTGGCGCTGACCAATCCCGAAGTCATCCGGCGCGCGGTCGAAACGCGCGGTGAAAGCCTGCTCAAGGGCTTGAAGCATATGCTCACCGACCTGTCGCGCGGTCAGCTCAGCCATGTCGATCCCGATGCTTTCGAGGTCGGGGTCAATATCGCGACGACGCCGGGCAAGGTCATCCACGAAACCGATCTTTACCAGCTGATCCAATATACGCCGACGACCAAAGAGGTTTTCGCCGTCCCGCTGCTGATCTTCCCGCCGTGGATCAACCGCTTCTATATCCTCGACCTCAATCCCGCCAAAAGCTTCGTCGCCTGGGCCGTCGAGCAGGGATTATCGGTGTTAATGGTGTCGTGGAAGTCGGCCGATGCGTCGATGAAGAACGTCGTGTGGGACGATTATATCGCGGCGCAGATCGATGCGATCGATACTGTGCGCGCGGCGCTGGACGTGCCTGCGGTCCACACGATCGGCTATTGTGTCGCCGGGACGACGCTCGCCGCGACGCTGGCGGTGCTCGCCGCGAAGGGCGAGGCCGAGCGGGTAAAGTCGGTCACCTTCTTCACCGCGCAGGTCGATTTCGAACAGGCCGGCGACCTCAAACTGTTCGTCGACGACAGCTATCTGGCGCTGCTCGAACAGCTGTCGGCGCCGGGCTATCTCGACGGCCGTTATATGGCGGCGACCTTCAACAGCCTGCGCGGGCGCGACCTGATCTGGAATTATGTCGTCAGCAATTATCTGCTCGGCAACGACTATCCGCCCTTCGACCTGCTCTATTGGAACGGCGACACGACCAACCTGCCCGCGAAATGGCACCGCCAATATCTGGTCGACCTGTACCGCGACAACCGCATGGTCATCCCGAACAGCCTGGCCGCGCTGGACACGCCGATCGACCTGAGGAAAATCCAGACCCCGGCCTATATCCAGGCGGGGCGCGAAGATCATATTGCGCCGCTCGCCAGCGTGTGGCGGTTGATGGATCATCTGTCGGGGCCCAAGACCTTCCTGCTTGCCGGATCGGGCCATATCGCGGGGGTCGTCAATCCGCCCGCCGCGGGCAAATATCAATATTGGACCGGCGACAGCGAAGCTGCGACACTGGACGAATTCATCGCGGGTGCCAGCGAAACGAAAGGCAGCTGGTGGCCGCACTGGATCGACTGGATTGCGGCACAGGATGACAAAAAAGTCGCCGTCAAAGGCGCTCGCATCCCCGGGAAAGGGGCCAGGAAGGCGATCGAGGACGCGCCCGGCCGCTATGTCAAACAGCGGTAATATCTAGCGATTATCCTGCCTATGGGCGGCGGTGACAGGTTTTTTGTGCGCTGCACAAAAATACCCTTGAAATCGCCGAACCACTCCTATATTGTGCACTGCAACATAAAGGAGTTTTACCCATGGCTACCAAGATGGATAGTGCCGAGAAGGCTTTCGAAGCCGCGACGCTGGAAACTGCCGCCAAGCCGGTGGAAGCTCCGGCTGCCCCTGCCGTAGTCGCTGCTCCCGCAGCGGTGAAGGCTGCGGCCCCTGCCAAGATCAAGACGGTGAAGGCAAAAGCCAAGCCGACGGTGAAGAAGGCTGCTGCCCCCAAGGCCGCCGCCAAGAAGGTTGCCCCCAAGAAGGCAGCCGTGAAGAAAATTGCCCCCAAGGCTGCACCGACGCCGGTTGCCGCCGTCAGCAAAGGAATCAAGACCATGAACGACACCGTGAAGAAGTTCGCCGACGAAGCGAAGACCCGCACCGAAGCCCTGACCGCCGATTTTAACGAAAAGGCGAAGGAAGCGATGAGCAAGACCAGCAAGCTGGCCGAAGAAGCCGTCGAATTCAACAAGGCCAACATCGAAGCGCTGGTCGAAGCCGGCAAGATCGCTGCCAAGAACATGGAAGTTCTGGGCCAGGAAGGCGTGACCTTCGCTCGCAAGAGCTTTGAAGACACGACCGCTGCGCTGAAGGGCTACAGCTCGGTGAAGTCGCCGACCGAATTCTTCAAGCTCTATGCCGAAAACAGCAAGAAGGCCTTCGACGCCGCCGTTGCCCAGACCTCGAAGACCAGCGAACTGGTCGTCAAGATGGCCAACGACAGCTTTGCGCCGATCTCGAACCGCGTTTCGGTCATCACCTCGAAGATGAAGGCCGCCTAAGCCGCTTTCACCTTCCGTTGGCGCGGGCATTCCCCCTCCCTCCCCGCCTGCGCCGACACCCCCAAGGCCGCCCGCTTCCCCAAGGAAGCGGGCGGTTCTTGCTTTCGGCGCCGCCGGCGACGGGCTGGCGAACAAGAGGTTAAAAACCGCGCGCGCGCCCCTTGCGCTTCGGCTGCGGCTTGCGATATTCCTGCCATGATGTTTCCAGTTTCGACCACCCAGCCGGTCCGCGCGATGGCGGCGTCAGATGATGTCCGCGCGATGGCGGAGTCAGACGATGTCCGCGCGATGGCGGACAAGGACGACGGCGCACCCGGCAGCCCCGGCGTCGGCATCGCCACGCGCACCCGCGCCAAGGCGAAAAAGCCCTCGATGTACAAGGTGCTGCTGCTCAACGACGATTACACCCCGATGGAATTTGTCGTGATGGTGCTCCAGCGCTTTTTCAACATGGACATCGAACAGGCGACGCAGGTGATGCTCCACGTTCACCAGCAGGGCGTCGGCGTGTGCGGCGTGTTCAGCTATGAAGTCGCTGAGACCAAGGTGAACCAGGTGATGGACGCCGCGCGCCAGAACCAGCACCCGCTGCAATGCACGTTGGAAAAGGCCTGATCTAACCGCTCGCGCGTCGCGCCTGCTCGGCCCTGAGCGCCGGTGACGGCTCGCCCTTTAAATCGCCGTAGCCCAGCGTTTCGCCGCACCCGGGACATACCAGCGCGGTTCCCACGTCGCTCCCGCACGCGCGGTGGATATAGCGCATCGCCGGTCCGCCGCCGGTTTCGTCGTCGCGATACGCCCAGCGTTCGGCCCAGCCGCGCATCGCATAGAGCACGTCGAAGAGATCCTTGCCCTTGGCGGTCAAGCAATATTCGTGGCGGACAGGGCGCTCCTGATACGCGCGCCGCTGGACCACGCCCTCGCTTTCGAGCCGCTTGAGCCGCGCCGATACGAGCTGCGGGCCGAGCCCGGTGTTCGCGGCGATGACTTCAAACCGCCGATTGCCGAAAAACAGATCGCGCAGAATGAGCAGCACCGCCCGGTCGCCGAGCAATTCGGCCGAGCGGCCAACGGGGCAGAAGGTGTCGGATAGATCGGTGCGTTTGGGCATCGGGTTAATCCACCTTCCGTCATTGCGAGCGAAGCGAAGCAATCCAGGGGAGCGTAATCCGCTCTGGATTGCTTCGCTTCGCTCGCAATGACAACATTCTTGCGCGCAATCTCAATAGCTCTCTTTGGTGTCCCCAAAAATCTCTTGTCACTATGATTATCATAGCTACTATCAACTGCAAGAGGAGAGTCGCTCATGCCCAATCCTGCAGCCGTCATCATTGGGGCCGGCGACGCCACCGGGGGCGCGATCGCCCGCGCGTTCGCCGCTGAAGGCCTGACCGCCTGCGTCAACCGCCGAGAACGCAACGCCGATCAGCTGGAAACGCTGGCGCAGTCGATCCGCGACGACGGGTGTCAGGCCCGCGCCTTCCCTGCCGACGCGCGCGACGAGGCGGCGATGATCGCGCTGTTCGATCAGGTCGAAGCCGAGGTCGGTCCGGTCGAGGTCGCGGTGTTCAACATCGGCGCCAATGTGAACTTTCCGATCGCCGAAACGACGGTGCGCGTTTACACCAAGGTATGGGAAATGGCGTGCCTCGGCGGTTTCCTGATGGGCCGCGAAGCAGCCAGACGCATGACGCCGCGCGGCCGCGGCACGATCATCTTCACCGGCGCCACCGCGAGCCTGCGCGGAGGGTCGGGATATGCCGCTTTTTCGGGCGCCAAGGGCGCGCTGCGGATGCTCGCGCAGGCCATGGCGCGCGAATTGGGGCCGCAGGGCATCCATGTCGCGCACACCGTCATCGACGGGGCGATCGACACCGACTTCATCAAGGGCCGTCATCCCGATTTCGACAATGCCAAGGCGCAGGACCTGATCCTCAATCCCGCCGCGATCGCGGCCAATTATGTGATGCTCCACAATCAGCCGAAAAGCGCGTGGACGCATGAACTCGACCTTCGCCCCTGGGGAGAAAAATGGTGACCAAGACGCTCGAACTGATTTTCGATTTCGGCAGCCCCAACGCCTATCTGTCGATGAAGGCGCTGCCCGAACTGCTCGACCGCACCGGCGCCGACCTGGTCATCACCCCCTGCCTGCTCGGAGGCATTTTCAAGGCGACGGGCAACAAGGCGCCGATGATCCAATATGCCGACGCACCCGCCAAACTCGCCTATGAAAATCTGGAAATGCGGCGCTTCATCGAAAAGCACCGCCTGACCAAATTCCGCCTAAACCCGCACTTTCCGGTCAATACGCTGATGATCATGCGCGGCGCGATCGTCGCGGCCGACGAAGGCGTGCTCGACGATTATGTCGACGCGGTGAACCGCGCGATGTGGGAAGAAGGGCTGAAAATGGACGACCCGGACGTCATCGCGACCTTCCTGTCGGCGAACGGCTTCGACGGCCCGGCGCTGCTCGCGCGGACGCAAGAGCCCGAGATCAAGGCCAAGCTGGTCGCCAACACCGAAAACGCGGTCGCGCGCGGCGTGTTCGGCATTCCCACCTTCTTCGTCGGCGATGCGATGTTTTTCGGCAAGGACCGGCTGGGACAGGTCGAGGAGGCTCTGCTGGCTTAAATTCCGTTCCCTATATCGTCATCCCGGCGAAGGCCGGGATCTCGCCTTCGCGACATGACGCAACGTGGATATCCCGGCCTTCGCCGAGATGCCGGAGCAATAGGGCGCAAAACCGTTGCTAGGAAAAATCGAGCTGGATGATGTCGCTCGGCGTCGCGCGGCAGTACATTTCGATGGATTTGGCGCCATCGGGATAGGTCGCGGTCATCGCGGCGCGGATCCGCCAGCCGCCATTGCCCTGCTCGAGCGAGACGAGCTTGTCGTAGGACAGCTTAGTCCCGCCGGTTATCCCGATCTGGCGCGCCGCGTCGGTCATGCAATTTTGCACCGACGGCCGCGACGCGCTCGGCAGGCCGCTGAGGTTCGCGCTCAGTGTAGCGGGCCCGCGCGGCGGGTGCGTCGTCGCGCTCTCCTCGGTCGCCCCGTCCGCGGCCTTCTTCTTTTTGCTGAGCAGCAGCGCGAGCAGCCCGCCGGCGACGACGACCCCGCCGATAATCAGTCCCGTGCTCGGTCCCTTGTCCTTGTCGGGCCGGGTCGGCTGGACATCGCGGTAACCATAAGCGAATTCGGCGCGGCAACCCTTGTCGACCCAGATATAATCGCCGGTGTAACCCCATTGGCGCCCCGCGTTGCACTTGCCCGCGATCTTGCGGGTCAGGTCGACGCGATTGTTCGTCGGGACGTTGCACTGCTGATATTTATAGCTCCACGATTCACAGCGAAGCGTCCCGGCATAATCATCGATCGGCTGCGGCAAGGGGGTCGGATAGCCGCCATTGTTGGCGTATCCATATCCGAATTCAGCGCGGCACCCGCCGGACACCCAGATCTGGTTCGCGGTGAAACCCCAATCGCGGCCTTTCGAACAACGCCCCCCGATCACCCGGATCAGGTCGACGCGATTGTCGGTGCGGACGTTGCAGCGCTGAAGCTTGTTGTTCCGCGACTCGCAGCGCAGCGTACCCGCATAGCCGCCGTTATAGGCCGGGTCCGCCGTGGGTGGCGGATAGGGATAGGTCGATTGCGGCATCGCCGGAACGACCAGCTGGCTGGCAATCAACGCCGAAGATGTGATGATCGTGACGAACCTGTTGCGCATGACGCTCTCCCCCGTGAAAGCCGCTTCGGTTCGCCCTGCCCGGATCGATCCGAACTCGTCCGGGATAGTTTCACATTTCTGACCGGAAAGCCATGGCGAAAGGTGCCCGCGCTTGCGCGTCCGCGCCCTTGCGCTAAAGACTGGCCATGGATCAGATCGTCATTCGCGGCGGCCAGCGACTCAAGGGCCGTATCCCCATCTCCGGCGCCAAGAATGCGGCGCTCACGCTGCTGCCTTGTGCGCTGCTCACCGACGAACCGCTGACGCTGCGCAACCTGCCGCGGCTCGCCGACGTCGATGGCTTTGGCCATTTGCTCAACCAGCTCGGCTGCTCAACGACGATCGAAGGATCGAGGCCCGAAGATTTCGGCCGCGTGATGACCGCGCGGACAACGACACTGACCTCGACCGTCGCGCCCTATGACATCGTCCGCAAGATGCGCGCATCGATCCTCGTCCTCGGTCCGCTGCTCGCGCGCGCAGGCGAAGCGACGGTGTCGCTGCCCGGCGGCTGCGCGATCGGCAACCGCCCGATCGACCTGCACCTGAAAGCGCTGGAGGCGTTCGGCGCCGAGATCGAGCTCGCCTCGGGATATGTCAAGGCGAGCGCACCCGGCCGTGGACGCCTGCCCGGCGGCAAATTCACCTTCCCCGTGGTGTCGGTCGGCGCGACCGAAAATGCGCTGATGGCGGCGGTGCTCGCCAAGGGCACCTGCGTCCTTGAGAACGCCGCACGCGAGCCCGAGATCGTTGACCTGTGCAACTGTCTGGTCGCGATGGGTGCGCATATCGACGGCATCGGCACCGAAACACTCACCATCGAGGGCGTCGACCGCCTGCACGGCGCAACCTACCGGGTGATGGCCGACCGTATCGAGGCGGGCAGCTATGCCTGCGCCGCGGTCATCACCGAGGGCGATGTCGAACTGGTCGGCGCAAAGGCCAGCGAAATGGAAGCGACGCTTTCGGCGTTGCGCCAGGCCGGTGCGACGGTCGAAGAGACCAAGACCGGCATCCGCGTCGCGATGTCGGGGCGCGCCGAGCCCGTCACCCTCTCGACCGCGCCCTACCCGGGCTTTGCGACCGACATGCAGGCGCAGTTCATGGCAATGGCGACGCTGGGCAAGAGCGCCAGCCTGTTCACCGAAACGATCTTCGAAAACCGCTACATGCATGTTCCGGAGCTCGCTCGCATGGGCTGCGACATCGAAGTGCGCGGACGCAGCGCGGTGGTGCGCGGGGTCGATCATCTGGTCGGCGCGCCGGTGATGGCGACGGATCTCCGCGCATCGATGAGCCTGATCATCGCGGGGCTCGCGGCGCAGGGCCAGACCGAGGTCAACCGCGTCTATCACCTCGATCGCGGTTACGAGCGGCTGGAGGAAAAACTCCAGGCGGTCGGCGCCGACATCGAACGGATCAGCGCGGGCTGACGGTCTTTGTCAGATGCTCGGCGCGCCCGTAAGGACCGCGCGCGGCACCCTTGATCCAGTCGCCGAGCAGCTTCAGATAGCCGTCGGTAATCCGCGTTCCGCTGCGCGACCCATCGGCATTGGTTCGATATTCGAACATGCCATGGTCGGTGTCGGGAAACAGATAAACGTCGACCGGCCTGCCGCCCTTGGCGAGACCGAGCAGCGCGCCGCGCGTCGTTTCGATCGGTGCCTCGCGATCCTCTCCGGCCAGAACCCATAGCAAGGGCGCATCGAGCTTTTTCAGCGCCGCCAGCGCGTCATAGTCCCAGATCAGCTCCAGATTGTCGAAACGCGCACGGCCCACGCGGCGCAGCTCGTCGTTCGACATGCGCAGCATCGCGCCGCTATGCTCGCCCGCGATCGTCGCGGCCCACGCTTTGCCGGCCATGTCGCGTCGCACCGCGTCCAGCTCGTCATAACCCGCGGTAAAATTGGACAGCAGCAATTTGCCGGTCGCCGAGGACAGCCGATTGACGAGCCCGACGGCCTCATCGCCCTGCCCCGCCGCACGCACTTCCGACACCAGCTGTTCGCGGTCCTCCTCGATCGGCGACGCGACAAGCCCGAAACCGACCGCGACAAAATCGGCCTTCGTCAACGTCGCGGCGCGCGGCGCGACCCACCCGCCCTGACTGCCGCCGAAAAATCCCGCGCGGCCGACCCGGCCCGGCGTCATGCTGCGCGCCTGGTCCAGCGCATGCGCGGCATCGGCGGCGAGCAGTTCGAAATTCTGCGTATATTCGCCTTCCGATCCGCCGGTGCCGCGCTTGTCATAGACGAAGACCGAAATCCCCTGCGCCGCCATCGCATAGCCATAGACCCCGCCGATCGGCGAATTGCGCTCCGACCCGTGAACCATGACCACGAGCGGGCGTTTGGGATCGGCGGTTGGCGGCTCGATCAGCACCCCCGACAGCTTGGTCCCCACGCTGTTGAATGTCGCAGGCGTTTCGCGAAAGGCGATCGGCTTCCACGTCGCGGCGCCGACCGTCACGCCGTCGTTGCTGCACGCGAGCGGCGCCGTCGCATCCGAGGTTGCGCCGCGGCGACCGTCGCGGAACAGGTAGCGCAGCCCCGGCGCCGGTATCGACGGCAAGGGAACGAGGACAACAAAATCGCCATCGGGTGCGGCATAAGTGCCGGGCTGGCAGGAAGTCTGGGCGAGCGCCGGTGCGGACAGGCAGGCGGCGAGCAGGACGAACGGAGTAGCAAGACGTTTCATGTCGCCGTCCTATCGAAACAATACACCCGTGACAACCAAGGGTCGCGAACCTAAGCGTCGCGCTCCACCGGAACCGCGACCATATTGCCGCTGACCGACGGGCGATCGGGCCTTTTCGCCACCGCGATCACCAACCCGATCAGCGCCACCGCACCGCCCGCGATCGACAGCGGCGCCCAGCGGTACCCCTCGAACAGCGTCGAAAAGCCCATCGCGATGATCGGAATCAGCACGCTCGACCACGCCGCCTGTCCCGGTCCAACGGCGCGGATGATGTTGAAATAGAGCGGGAAGGTCACCGCGCTGGCGACGACCCCCAGATACAGCACGCCGCCCAGATAGGCCGGTGTCGCCTCGATCACCGGCGGGCCGGTCGTCACCCAGGCAAAGACGGCATCGCCCAGGGCGCCAAACAGCATCGCCCACGCGATCATTACCGCCATCGATTGTTCGCGCGCTACGCTTGATCCCTGCATCACATTCGATGCCGACGCGCTGATCACGCCGCACAGGGTGAGCGCGGTACCGATCAGCACTTCGGCGGCCCCGACGTTGGCGGCGCGATATTCGTGCAGGATCATCATCCCCACCCCGACGATCGCGATTCCGGCGCCGAGCAGGAAGCGGCCCTCGACCTTCGTCTTCAGGAAGATGCGCCCGAGCAGGGTGTTCGGAACAATCAGCAGCGCGAACAGCACCGCAACCAGTCCCGAGGTGATGTGGAGCTCGGCGCGATAGACGAAATTGAAGTTGAGCGCGAACTGCGCGAGCCCGAGCAGCGCCGCAAACCCCCAGCCGAACCCCGAGAGCGTCAATCGTTCGCGACGCCAGGCGGCATAGACGAACATCGCGGCAGCGCCGACGAAAAAGCGGTAAGCGACCGACCAGCTGGGGGGCACGACGCCGAGTTGCCCGGTGATCACGATCCACGTCGACCCCCAGATCAGGGTGATGAAGAGGAAGGGGAATAAGACGCGCGGGGCCAGCAGGCTGGGCGGCGCGCTCATAGCGCGGCGATCGCGGCTGCAAAGGGCGCGACCGCCTGCGCATCCTGATCCCAGCTCGCCACCAACCGCGCCGCGCCTTCGCCCCAATCGTAGAAATCAAAACCGGCGCCGCGCAGTTTCGCGGCCTCGGCAGGCGTCAGCCGCACGAACAATTCATTCGCTTCGACAGGGTGCATCAACCGGTCGCCGCATGCCGCCGCCAGCGTCGCCGCCCCGGCGTTCGCCGCGCGCGCGTTGTCGAGCCACAGGTCGTTGGTCAGCATCGCGCGAATCTGGGCCGCCACGAACCGCCCCTTGCTGAGCAAATGGCCGCCGCGTTTTTTCAGCTCGCGGACCCCCGGCCCGCCGCTGCCGCCAAAGAAGATGATCGCCTCGGCCATCATCGCGCCATTCTTGGTGAAGCCGAACGACAGCGCGTCGACCCCGGCGCGCCAGGTCACATCGGCGGGGGCGCAGTCCAGATGGGCGACGGCATTGGCAAAGCGCGCGCCGTCCATATGCAGCTTCATGCCATTGGCGCGCGCGATCTGGCTGATCTCGCCAATCTCCTCGGCGCGCCACACAAGGCCATATTCGGTCGCGTTGGTGATGCTGATCGCCGCGGGCTGCACCTGATGGACATCCTTGCGGATCCCCGCGATCCGCGCCTTCAGCGCCTCGGCATCGATCTTGGCACCGCGCCCCGGCAGCGTCATCAGCTTGGCGCCGCCCGAATAAAAGGTCGGGGCGCCGCATTCGTCCACCTCGATATGCGCTTCCTCGTAACAGAGGATGCCCTGCCACGGCCGCACGAAATGAGCGAGGATGATGCTGTTCGCGGCGGTGCCGGTGGGGATCCACACGACTTCGCAGTCGGTCTCGAACAGCTCCGAAAATGTCGAATCGAGCGACATGCTCAGCGCATCGCCGTCATAGGCGGTGTCGACATGGTTGGCGGCCGCGAGCGCTTCCATCACGGCCGGATGCACCGTTGCCGCATTGTCGGAAAAGAAGCGGGTCGCTGTCACGATTCGCGCCTTAGCGCAGGTCCGCGCGTCATGCTAACCCTTCATTTCCTTCGATATGGTTGCGTTTAATTAACAGGCCAACATTCCGTGTGACAGCGCCGTTGCCGATCAACGATCGCGTTTCGCCAGCAGCTTCAGGCGCAGCGCGTTCAGCTTGATGAACCCCGCCGCATCCTTCTGGTCATAGGCGCCCGCGTCATCCTCGAACGTCACATGGCGTTCGCTGTACAGGCTGTTCGGCGACTTGCGGCCAACGACGCTCGCATTGCCCTTGTAGAGCTTGAGCCGCACCGTGCCGCTGACCTTTTCCTGGCTGAGGTCGATCGCCGCCTGCAGCATTTCGCGCTCGGGCGCGAACCAGAAGCCATTGTAGATGAGCTCGGCATATTTGGGCATGAGCTCGTCTTTCAGGTGCGCGGCGCCGCGGTCGAGGGTGATGCTTTCGATGCCGCGATGCGCGCGGGCGTAGATTTCGCCGCCCGGCGTCTCGTACATGCCGCGCGACTTCATGCCGACGAAGCGGTTTTCGACGAGGTCGAGGCGGCCGATGCCATGTTTGCGGCCCAGGTCGTTGAGCGCCGCGAGCAACGTCGCGGGCGACATCGCTTCGCCGTTCAGCGCCACCCCGTCGCCGCGTTCGAAATCGATCGTGATATATTCGGGGGCGTCGGGCGCATCCTCCGGATTGACGGTGCGCGAATAGACATAGTCGGGGGTCTCGTCCCACGGATTTTCGAGCACCTTGCCCTCGCTCGAGGTGTGCAGCAGATTGGCGTCGGTCGAGAACGGACTTTCGCCGCGCTTGTCCTTCGGCACCGGAATCTGGTGCTGTTCGGCCCAGGCGATCAGCGCGGTGCGGCTGGTCAGGTCCCATTCGCGCCACGGCGCGATGACCTTGATGTCGGGGTTCAGCGCGTAGGCCGACAGCTCGAAGCGGACCTGGTCATTGCCCTTGCCCGTCGCGCCATGTGCGACCGCGTCGGCGCCGGTTTCCTTGGCGATCTCGACCAGCCGCTTCGAAATCAGCGGCCGCGCGATCGACGTGCCGAGCAGGTAATCGCCCTCGTAGCGCGCGTTGGCGCGCATCATCGGGAAAACGAAATCGCGGACGAACTCTTCGCGCAGGTCGTCGATATAGATATGCTCGGGCTTGATCCCCATCAGCTCGGCCTTGGCGCGCGCGGGCTCCAGCTCCTCGCCCTGCCCCAGGTCGGCAGTGAAGGTCACCACTTCGCAGCCATAGGTGACCTGCAGCCACTTCAGGATGACGCTGGTATCGAGGCCGCCCGAATAGGCAAGGACGACGCGCTTGATGGAATCGGACATGGCGGTACCTTTGGCGAGAGAATATCGCGGGCGCGGCTAGCAGCCTGCCCGCCCCCGCGCAACCGCGATGCGCTACCACAATATTCCCCTTGGCCGCGCGGACCTCGACCGCTAGTATCAGATGATACCATATCTCACGGACGAGGATTTTTGATGCGCCTGACCCTTGCTTTCGCTTCTGCCGCCGCCGCGGCGTTCGCCGTCGCCGCCCCCGCTGCTGCCGAAGAAGGCATGTGGACGTTCGACGGCGTTCCCACCGACGCGATTCGGGGCACCTATGGCTGGGCGCCCGACAAGCAATGGCTGGACCGGACGCAGGCGTCGGCGGTGCGGCTGACCGGTGGCTGCTCGGCGTCGTTCGTTTCGGGCGAGGGGCTGATCCTGACCAACCACCATTGCGTCATCAGCTGCCTGCAGAATCTGTCGACCGCCGACAGCGACCTGGTCGCGGGCGGCTTCAACGCCGCCGACCGCGCGCGCGAACGCAAATGCCCGGGGCAGCAGGCCGAAGTCGTCACATCGATCACCGACGTCACCGGCGATATTCAGGGCGTGATCGGATCGCTGACCGGCGAGGCGCTGGTCAAGGCGCGCGACGCGCGCATCGCCGAACTCGAGTCGGCTGGCTGCACCGACCGCGCCAAGACCCGCTGCCAAGTGGTGACCTTGTTCGGCGGGGGCCAGTACAAGCTGTATCAATATCGCAAATATAGCGACGTCCGCATCGCGTGGGCGCCCGAGTTTCAGGCAGCCTTCTTTGGCGGCGACCCCGACAATTTCAACTTCCCGCGCTACGCCATGGATGCCGCCTTCCTGCGCGCCTATGAGGATGACAAGCCGGTCGCGACGCCCACCCACCTCAAATGGAATCCGCGCGCGCCGCAGGATGGCGAGATCACCTTCGTCGTCGGCAACCCCGGTTCGACCCAGCGCCTGCTGACCGAAACGCAGCGCGAATTCCAGCGCGCCGAACGCCTGCCGCTGACGCTCATCCTGTTGTCCGAATTTCGCGGTCGCCTGATTGCCAATATGGAGGGCGACGCCACCAAGACGCGCGAAGGCGGCGACGAGCTGTTCGGATATGAAAACAGTTTCAAGGCCTTGTCGGGGCAACTGCGCGCGCTCAACGACCCGGCCTTTACCGCCAAGATGGCCGCCGAAGAAGCCGACCTGCGCGCACGGGTCAAAGGCAATGCCGAAATCGGCGATCCCTGGTCCGAAATCGACCAGGCGATGGCCGAGCGCCGCAACACTTACCTCGACAGCGTGTTCCTGCAGAGCGGCCCAGCGAGCTATTCGACGCTGGCCGGGTACGCGATGACGCTGGTGCGCGCCGCCGCCGAACGGGGCAAGCCGAACAGCGAGCGCCTGCCCGGTTTCACCGACTCGGCGCTGCCGCTCACCGAAAAGCGGCTGACCGATCCGGTGCCGACCTATCCCTGGCTGGAAGAACTGGGCGTCAGCTTCTGGGCCAGCAAGGCGCGCGAATATCTGGGCGCCGACAATGCCGACGTCAAAATGCTGCTGGGCAAGGAAAGCCCCGAAGCGCTCGGCAAGCGGCTGGTCGAGGGGACGAAGCTCGCCGATCCCGTCTATCGCAAACAATTGTGGGAGGGCGGCGCCGCCGCGATCGCGGCGTCGGACGACCCGATGATCCGCTTCTTCACCCAGCTCGACCCACGCGCCCGCGCGATCAAGACGGCGTTCGACCGCGACTATGACGCGCCGGTGACCGCGGCGCAGGCGCGATTGGCAAAGGCGCGCTTTGCAGCCTATGGCGACAAGCTCTATCCCGACGCGACCTTTACGCTGCGCCTGTCCTATGGCCAGGTGAAGGGATGGACCGAGCGCGGCAAGCCGGTCCCCGCGACCACCGTGATGGGCGGCACATACGACCGCGCGACGGGGCAACTTCCGTACAAATTGGCCGACGGGTTCGTGAAGGCCGAGTCGCGGATCGACAAGAATGTCGTCTATGACTTCGTCACCACCAACGACATCATCGGCGGCAATTCGGGTTCGCCGGTGATCGCCCGCGACGGCAGCGTGATCGGCACCGCGTTCGACGGCAATATCCACTCGCTCGGCGGCAATTTTGGCTACGACGGCACGCTGAACCGCACCGTCGCGGTGTCGACCGCGGCGATCCAAGAAGGGCTGGAGAAAATCTGGCCCGCCCCGGCGCTGGTCGCCGAACTTGCGGGCAAGCGCGTAAAACGCTGATCGCACGGCAGGCAAGGCGGGGGCGGCGCGGCCGTCCCCGCCGCCTCAACCGACGCGGGTCCAGTCCATGAACCAGCTGTCGTCCCACGTCTTGCCGCCGTCGCGCGACGTCCCCTGAAACCAGCGGCAGCTGGTCGGGGTGATCCGGTCCCACACCCCGCGATAAAGCTCGGGCCCGCTTGCCCCCTCGCCTTCCGACCGGAAGGTGCCGACACCGTCCTCGAACACCCCGATCTGCCCCGGCACCGTCACGACCCCCGATTTGGCGTTGACCCAATGGTCGGACCAGATTTTCTTTTCGACGTCGAGCAGGCGCAGCCCCATGCCCGAAAAGCCGCGCGCCGGGATGCGCAGTTCCTCGACGCTGGCGATGCCGCCCAGAATCGCGACGACGGTCGCTTCGCCGGGAAATTCGATCCAGGTTTCGCCTTCGCGAAATCGGTTGTGGATGCGCCATTCGCCGGTCAGGAAATCGAAGTCGCCGGGCTTGCCGACGGGCGCCGGGTTGATCGCGGCGGAAATGGCGGCGGGGATCAGGCTGGACATAATGGCTCCTGTTGCAAGAGTGATCAGGGTCCGCCGGTCAATCGTCGCCCCCGCGAAGGCGGGGGCCGCCTGCAGCGGCGAGCCTCCTGCGCTGCAAAGACCGAGAGCGGCCCCCGCCTTCGCGGGGGCGACGGTAAAATCGGACATCGGGCATTCCCTTCAGCACCCTGATACGCCCGTTATCCTGACATTTTCTGTCAGTTATTTTCTGCTACAGTGAATAATGCGTGCGAGCCGCCTCCTGTCGATCCTGATCCTGCTGCAGCTACGCGGGCGGCTCACCGCGGCGGGTCTCGCCGCCGAGTTCGAGGTGTCCGAACGCACCATTTACCGCGACATCGACGCGCTGTCGGCGGCGGGGGTGCCGGTGTACGGAGACCGCGGGCCCGGCGGCGGGTTCCAGTTGCTCGGCGGCTATCGCACCCAGCTCACCGGCCTGTCGGCAGACGAGGCCGAGGCGATGGCGATGATCGGCCTGCCTGGCCCGGCGAGCGAACTCGGCATCGGGGCGGCGACCAGCGCCGCGCACAACAAGCTGATCGCGGCGCTGCCCGGCGATAGCGCTTCGCTCGCCGACCGCATGGCGACGCGCTTCCACCTCGACGCCGTCGACTGGTATCGCGGCGGCGAGTCATTGCCGCACCTGCCCGCCATAGCCCGCGCAGTGCTCGACCAGCGCACCCTGTCGATGCGCTACGACAGCTGGCAGGGGGCGCGCGACTGGACGGTCGATCCGCTCGGCCTCGTCCTGAAAGCCGGCATCTGGTATCTGGTCGCGCGCGGCGGCGACAAGGCCCGCATCTTTCGCATCGGCAACATCGGCGCGCTGGCGATCGGCACGACATCCTTCGACCGCCCCGCCGACTTTCATCTCGCGCGCTGGTGGCAGGCCGAACAGGCGCGGTTCGAGGGCGAATTGTTCGCGACGCGCGCCACCGTTCGCGCCTCGCCCGACGGGTGCAAGCGGCTGACGGCGCAATCGCCGCGCGGCGCCGACGCCGTCGCCGCGGCTGACGCCCCGGCCCCCGACGGCTGGCGCGCGATGGCAATGATGGTCGAAGACAGCGACCATGGCGCGCGCGACATGCTGGCGCTGGGCACCGAGGTCGAGGTCGTCGCCCCTGCCAGCTTCCGCCGCCGGATCGCGGCGCTGGCGGCGCAGATCGCAGCACGCCACCGGTGACTGGATTCTGCGCGCCAAGCCGCTAATCTGTTGGCGGGAGACACGTCATGGGCAAGACCGAAATCAAGACCAAAGCCACCGAAGTCGAAGTCGCCGACTTCATCGCCGCGGTGCCCGAGGCGCGGCGGCGCGAGGAAGCCGCGGTGATCGATGCGATGCACCGCCGCGTGACCGGGCAGAACCCTAAAATGTGGGGACCGTCGATCATCGGCTATGGCAGCTATGACTACACCTATGACAGCGGTCATTCGGGGACGATGTGCCGCGCCGGGTTCAGCCCGCGCAAAGCCGCGATGACGCTGTATCTGATGGGCCATTACTGCGACCGCCAGCCCGAGGCGGATGCGCTGTTCGCGCAGCTTGGCAAATATAGGGTCGGAAAATCATGCCTTTACGTCAACAAGATCGCCGATGTCGATCTGGATGTGCTCGAAAAGCTCGTTGCGCTGAGCTGGGACGTCATGAACGAGCGCTATCCGACGTGACAGGCTTGATCGCTCGGCCATAAGCCTCGTCATTGCGGGCAAAAAAATCGCTTTCCTACATTTCTTGACCATGGAATAAGCTGGCGGACGAGCCCCGTCGCGCCCACCGCAGCGTCCGGTTGAGCGCGCCGAGCGGGGATCGCCATTGGGCTGAACTTTACTGAACTTTGCCGTCCTGGCTGGTGACGGCGCGGTTCAAATCCCCGCATACCATTCATAATCGATGCGATCTTCCCAATAGCCGCCCTTGCCCGCGCCGATGCCGTCGAGGCTGGCGACCGCTTCGATCGCGTTCACATATTTGGCGTGTTTGTAGCCAAGCTGGCGCTCGATCCTGAGGCGCAGCGGCGCGCCGTTGGCGATCGGCAGCACTTTGTCGTTGAGCGCCCAGGCCAGGATCGTCTGCGGATGCCGCGCGTCGACCATATCGCAGCTTTCATAATAGAGCGCGTCGCCGAGCCGGTCGGCGCAGCGAAAGACGATATAGCGCGCATTGTCCCTGACCCCGGCGGCGGCAAGGATGCGCGACAGCTGGACCCCGGTCCATTGCCCGATCGCGCTCCATCCTTCGACGCAGTCGTGGCGGGTGATCTGGGTGCGCTGCGGCATCGCGCGGATGTCGGCCATCGCCAGCGACAGCGGCCGCGCGACCAGTCCGGTGACCGCGACGCGCCAATCGGCGAAACCGCTCGCCGCATGCGCTGCATAGGCGGCGCCGGCGGGCAGGCGCGTGCCATTGGGCCGGAAGTAAGGCGACAGGTCGGCGCGGCTATATTCGCGCGCCAGGGCGTTGCGATCGATGAGCGCGCGCTGGCTGGCGCGGTTCATCTCCTCGCCCATCGACAATATTTTGCGCACCGCGGGCGCGTCGTTGATCGCGTCGCAAGCCGACAGCAGCGGCAATGTGGCAGCAAGCCGCCCTGCGCGGGCGATCAGCTGGCGGCGCGGCAGAATGATCTCGCTCATGCGTCCTTCTCCGGCGGCAGGCGGAACCAGCCGGTCACCATCGACCGCACTTCGTTCACCGGCCCGGCGAGCAAGACCATCAGGATATGGACGAGGAAAAACGCCACCAGCGCCCAGGCGGCGATGAAATGGATCGAGCGCGCCGACTGGCGACCACCGAACAGGTCGAGCAGCCACGGCGCGCTGGCGTTCAGCCCCGGCGACATGGTGAGCCCGGTCGCGATCATCAGCGGCAGCAGGACAAAGATCACGCCGATGTAGCTGAGCTTCTGGAGGATTCCGTAGCGCGCAGCCGCTTCGCCGCGCGGAAAGCGCAGCCGCGCGTGGTCCTTGATGTCATGCCAGATATGGCGCGGCGACCATTCGGTGCGGCGGACGTGCAGGTCCTTTTTCAGATGCCCGCCGATCGCGGTCCACAGCATGTAGAGCGTCAGCCCGATCGCCATCACCCAGGCAAAGAACAGGTGCCAGCGCCGCCCGTCGGCAAGGCTGTAACTGGTCGGGATCGTCGCCCAGCCGGGAAAGGCCCAAGTCTTCTCCTCGCCCGCGGCATCGGTCCAGCGGCCGAGCACCCCGGTGGTTTCGACCCGCCAGTCGCCAATCCGCAAATAGCCTTCGTCCGCGGTCGAGCCGATCACCAGCCAGGCGCGGTCGAAATTGGCGCCATATTCGCCCCAATAGAGCCGCGGGTGCGCGTTGAAGATCATCAGCCCGCTCATCATCAGGACGAGCAAGGTGACCGCGTTCACCCAGTGCCAGATGCGCGTCGGCAGCCGGTGGCGATAGACGCGCGGCGGTGGTGGAGTGGAGGAAGGATCAACGTCGCTCATCGCATCCGGCACTCCCTCTACACGCCCTCCCCTTCAGGGGAGGGCAGCGAGACTTGGCAGCTTGCTGCCTAGTCGCAGCGGGTGGGGGTTCTCGGCCTTACGCAAGGCCGAGAACCCCCACCCCAACCCCTCCCCTGAAGGGGAGGGGCTTAAGACGGTTCGCTTGCCACCAAGGAAAGGTTACGCGACCTCCGCTGCATATTCGTCACGATACTTATTGCGCAAACTGACCTTGTCGATCTTTTCGCTGCCCAGCTTCGGCAGCGCGTCAGCGACCATCCAGATCTTGTACGGCACCTTGTACGGCGCCAGCCGCTGGCTGAGGAACGAGCACATATCCTCGGCGGTGACGCTGCTGCCGGGCTTCGTCCAGATCACCGCGCCGACAACCTCGCCCAGCCGCTCGTCGGGCAAGCCGAACACCGCGCATTCGTTGGTGTCGCCATGTTCGTAGATCGCCGCCTCGACCTCCTGGCAGCTGATATTCTCGCCGCCGCGGATGATGATGTCCTTCTTGCGGTCGACGATGAACAGATAGCCGTCTTCGTCGAGATAGCCGAGGTCGCCCGAGCGGAAATAGCCATTGTGGAAAAAGGCCGCCTTCGAAGCCGCCTCGTTATTCCAATAGCCTTCGAAATTGCACACCGAGCGGATGCAGACCTCGCCGACCTTGCCCTGCGCCAGCTCGTTGCCGTCGTCGTCGAGGATCGCAAGGTCGACCAGCGGTTTCGACGCAGGGCCGGTCGACAGCGGCTTGGCGAGGTAATTTTCGTTGATGATGCCGCAGCCGACCGCATTGGTTTCGGTAAGGCCGTAACCGAGCAGCGGCTTGCCCTCGCCCATTTCGGTCGCGAGGCGTTTGACATGCTCGGGCGGGCGCGGGGCGCCGCCGCCGGCGTAGCTTTTGCACGTCGACAGGTCGTAATTCTTACGGTTGGGGTGGATCAGGATTTCATAGCTCATCAGCGGCACGCCGACGAAATAATTGCATTGTTCGTCCTGGATCAGCCGCATCGCTTCCTCGGCATTCCATTTCGGCATCAGCACCAATTTACGCCCGAGTGCGAAGCTTTGCAGGAACACCGGGATTTCGGCGGTGACGTGGAACAGCGGGGTACAGATCAGCGTCGCGGGCTGGATGTCGGACATCAGCCCGTCTTCGGTCAGCAGATGCACGATGCTGGCGGTCTGCGTCACATAGTTGAAGATCGCCTGCACCACCGCTTCATGGCGCGAGTATGCCCCCTTCGACTGGCCGGTCGAGCCCGAGGTGAACAGGATCGTCGCCAGATCCTGCCCGGTCAGCGTCGGCAGCGCGGTTGCGGCATTGCCGCCGGCGCCGGTGATCGGCGCGATCGCCTGATCGATCGGCTGCGCAATGTCGAGCGTGACGACCTTGGCGCCATGCTCGACCTCGTCCAGCCGCGCCGCGCGCTGGACGTCGGCGATGACCAGGCCGGTTTCGCTGTCGGCGATCGCCGCCGCCAGTTCGCCGCCCTGCCACCAGCCATTGAGCAGCGTCGCACAGCCGCCCGCGAGCAAGATGCCGATGTACGAAACGCACCACGTGTTGGCGTTGCGCATCGCCAGCCCGACACGGTCGCCGCGCTGGACGCCATAGCCCTCGATCAGCCCCGCCGCGACCTGCCGCGCCGCCATATAGACCTGTTTGAACGACAGGCGCTCATCGCCTTCGACCAGAAAGGTCGCGTCGCCGTGCTGCATCGCGAAATAGGCGACATAGTCAGCCAGATTCGTCGGCGCGTTGGTGATGAAGGGAAGCTGTCGGCCGAAGCGTTCGACGGACCCGACCTGGATCGGTCCGCCCGGACCGGTGATCAGATTATAGGCGGCTTCCAGGCGCAAATCGAGCGCAGATGGCATCTTGTATCTCTCCTCTTGGTCTCGCTGGCCTAACCCCTTATGGGGAGGCCTCTCCTGGGGAAGGACCGCGCGACTTTATGTTTCTTTTTGCAACCCTAGCCGAAGCAACGCAATATGTGAACTTCCATGACCTGATGGGAGAGAATAGCGAAGTTGCCTTCAGCATCTTCGGCCTGCCGATCCGCTGGTACGCGCTCGCCTATCTCGCCGGGATTTTTGTCGGCTATTGGTATCTGCTCAAGCTGATCGCGCAGCCCGGCGCCCCGATGGCGCGGCGCCATGCCGACGATATGATCTTCTACGCGATGCTCGGCATCATCATCGGCGGGCGGCTCGGCTATGTGCTTTTCTATAACCTCGGTGAGTATATCGACGAGCCGCTCGGCGTGTTCCGCCTGTGGGACGGCGGCATGTCGCTCCACGGCGGCGTCATCGGCGTGCTGATCGCGATCTGGTATGTGACGCGCAAGGAGAAGCTGAATTTTCTGCGCTTCTGCGACTATGTCGCCTGCGTCATTCCGTTCGGCCTGTTCTTTGGCCGCATGGCCAATTTCGTCAACGGCGAGCTGTGGGGCCGCGCCACCGACGTGCCTTGGGCGATCATCTTTCCGGACAGCGGCACGATGGACCCGCGCCACCCCAGCCAGCTGTACGAAGCGGGTCTGGAAGGGCTGCTGATGATGGCCATCCTGACCTTCCTCTTCTGGCGCACCGATGCGCGCTACAAGCCGGGATTCCTGTTCGGCATGGCGGCGATCATCTATGGCCTCAGCCGCTTTGCGGTCGAGTTCGTTCGCGAACCCGATGTCCAGCTCGGCACCCTGTCGTGGGGACTGACGATGGGGCAGACGCTGACCATCCCGATGCTGGTTATCGGTTTCTGGCTCGTTGCCACCGCGAAGGGGCGCCGCCAGCGGGTCGAGCCGGTCGCCGGACCCGACAGCGTTGCGTGACGGACCGCCGACCCCCGAACAGCTGATCGGCGACCTCGCGGCGGCGCAGGCGACGACCGTCGCCGACTATATGGCCGCCGCGAACAGCCATTATTATGCGACGCGCGACCCGCTCGGCGCCGCGGGCGATTTCACCACGGCGCCCGAAATCAGCCAGATGTTTGGCGAGATGGTCGGCGTGTGGATCGCCGATCTGTGGGCGCGCGCGGGCAACCCCGCGTTTCGCTATGTCGAGCTGGGTCCGGGGCGCGGGACGCTGGCCGCCGATGCGCTGCGTGCGATGGCGCGTTTCGGCTGCATTCCCGCGGGGATCGAGCTCGTCGAAACCAGCCCGATGCTGCGCACCGCGCAATTGGCGCGCCTGCCCGACGCGACCCATCATGACGAGGTCGACGCGCTGCCCGACGATCTGCCGCTGCTGATGTTCGCCAATGAGTTTTTCGATGCCCTGCCGATACATCAATATGTCCGCACCACAGGCGGCTGGCGCGAGCGGATGGTCGAACGTCGCGGCGACGTCTTTGCCGCGGTGCCGGGCGACGCCGATGCGGCGGCCGCGATCCCCGAAATGCTGCGCAGCAAAAAAGTGGGGACGATCGTCGAAACCGCGCCGGTTGCCGCGGCGATCATGCAGCGCTGCGCCTTTCGCGTCGCGCGGCAGGGCGGCGCGATGCTGGCGATCGATTATGGCTATGTCGGCCCGGCCGCCGGCGACACGTTGCAAGCGGTCAAGGCGCATCGCTTCGCCGACGCCTTCGCCGATCCGGGCGAGGCCGACCTGACCGCCCATGTCGACTTCGCCGCGCTCGCCGCCGCCGCGGCGGTGCCGGGCGTCCACATCGCCGCGGTCGCGACGCAGGGCGACTGGCTGCGGCGGCTGGGGATTGACGCGCGGCTGGCATCTCTCGCCGCCGCGGCACCGACCCGCACCACCGAATTGCAGGGGCAGCGCGACCGGCTGGTTGACCCGCAGGCGATGGGCGATTTGTTCAAGGTAATGGCGATTTGCGCGGCGGGCTGGCCGCCACCCGCCGGATTTTCAGGAGACATGGCATGACCGCCCCCCGACGCGCGACGGCAGATGACGCCGCCGCGATCAGCGCCTTTGCCGAGGCGACCTTTATCGAAACCTTTGGCCACATCTATGATCCCGCCGACCTGTCCGCGTTTCTGGCCGAGTGGAATCCGGTGCCGCGCGTCCGCGCCCAGATTGCCGATCCGCAATTTGCCATTGCGGTGGAAGAAGATGCGGCGGGCGCGATTGCAGGCTATATCAAAATGGGTCCGCTCGATTTCGATCTGCCCGCCGATCAGCCCATCGATGATGCCGTCGAGCTCCACCAGCTCTATGTCGGCAAAGCCGCGCAGGGCACCGGGGTGGCCGCGCGGTTGACCGACTGGGGGATTGGCTGGGCGCGCGCACGCGCGTCGGTGCTCTACCTCTCGGTCTTCACCGAAAATGCCCGCGCGCAGGCCTTCTATCGCCGCTATGGTTTCTACGATGTGGGTCGCAACGCGTTTCGCGTCGGCAACCATATCGACGAAGACCGTTTTTTCAGGCTCGACCTGTGAGCGCGCCTTTTGTCACCGCGCCGCCGCTGGACGGCATCGCGCATGGCTTTTTCGGGCGCCGCGGCGGGGTGTCGACCGGCGACCTCGCGTCGCTCAATTGCGGCCTTGGCTCGGGCGACGATCCGGCGTTGATCGCCGAAAACCGGCGCCGCGTCGCCGATGCAGTGCTGCCCGGCGCGGCGCTGACCGGCGTTTATCAGGTCCATGGCAATCGCTGCGTCATCGTCGATGAAACGAGCGACCTTTCCGCACGTCCCGAGGCCGACGCGCTCGCGACGCGCACCCCGGGCATCGTGCTGGGCATCCTGACCGCCGATTGCGTCCCGGTGCTGTTCGCCGACCGCGACGCAGGCGTGATCGGCGCCGCGCATGCGGGCTGGAAAGGCGCGCTGGCCGGGGTCACCGACGCCACGCTCGCCGCGATGGAAAGTCTCGGCGCGGACCGCGCGAACATGGCCGTCGCGATCGGCCCGTGCATCGGCCGCGCCTCCTATGAAGTCGATGACGCATTTGTGGAGCGCTTCACCGCCGACGATCCGGCCAACGAGCGCTTCTTCGCCGCGGGCAAGCCCGGCCATGCGATGTTCGACATCGCCGCCTATGTCGCCGCGCGCATTGCCGCCGCCGGGGTCACCCGAATTGCCATCGGCGGACAGGACACCTATGCCTTGCAGCAAGATTATTTCAGCTATCGCCGCGCGTGCCACAAAGGAGAGAACTCGTATGGGCGCCAATTGTCGGTGATCGGACTGAGGTAGCGACACACCTGTCCCGTCATCCCGGCGAAGGCCGGGATCTCGTCGTCGCAACATGACGAACCGGTGAGATCCCGGCCTTCGCCGGGATGACGGGTAAGTGGTAGAATGATGGGGGACGGATGACACGGACGCGCCTGTTGGGACTGATCGGCGGCCTGCTGAGCTTCATCATCATGCTCGCCCTGCCCGCCCCCGCAGGCATGGAAACGACCGCCTGGCACGTCGCGGCGATGACGGTGCTGATGGCGATCTGGTGGATGACCGAGGCGATGCCGCTGACCGTCACCGCGCTGCTGCCCTTCCTGCTCGCGCCCGCCTTCGGGGTGATGGACGCCAATGCGATCGCCAAGGAATATTATTCGCCGATCCTGTTCCTGATCCTCGGCGGCGCCTTTCTGGCGCTGGCGATCGAGCGCGTCGGGCTGCATCGCCGCCTCGCGCTCGCATTGCTCAAGCGCGCCGCGCCCACCGCGACCGGGCTGCTGTTCGCCTTCATGGCGGCCACCGCGCTGCTCAGCATGTTCATTTCGAACACCTCGACCGCGCTGATCATGGTTCCGATCGCGCTGGCCGTCGTCCGCGCCGGTGGCATTCGCGAGGGCGAGACCGAGGGATTTGCCGGGGCGGTGATGATGGGGATCGCTTTTGCCGCGTCGATCGGCGGGCTCGGCACGCTGGTCGGCAGCCCCACCAATGCGATCGCCGCGGGGCTGATCGAAAAGACACTTGGGCTGCGGATATCGTTCCTCGACTGGATGCTCTACGGCGTCCCCGTTGTGCTGCTCGCGACCCCGGCGGCGCTTTTCATCATCGCGCGGGTGCAGCAGCTTTCGGCGCATGCGTTCGATGGCCAGGGCGCCGCCGCCGCGCTCGGCAAGCAGGCGATCTGGTCGATCGCCGAGCGCCGGGTCGTCCCGGTCTTTCTGCTCGTCTTCCTCGCCTGGGTGGCCCAGCCGTGGCTCGAACCCCTGCTGCCCAAGGGGGCACTGACCGACGGCACGATCGCCATAGCGGGCAGCCTGCTGTTGTTCGTCCTGCCCGACGGCACCGGGCGGCCGCTGCTTGTGTGGAAAGAGGCCGATCGCGCGCCGTGGGGCGTCATCATGATGTTCGGCGGCGGGCTGGCGCTCGCTGCGGCGATCACCGCCAGCGGGCTTGCTGCGTGGCTCGGCGCCGTGCTGGCGCCGCTCGGCAGCATCCCGACGATCGCGCTCGCCGCGATTATCGTCGCGCTCACCATCCTGATCACCGAATTTGCCAGCAACGTCGCGACCGCCAGCGGGATCATGCCGGTGCTCGCGGCGCTGATTGCGGCGACCGGGGTCGATCCGGTCCTGCTCGCCCTGCCCGTCGCCATGGCGGCAAGCTGGGGCTTCATGCTGCCGTCGGGGACCGGACCGAACGCGCTGGCGTGGGCGACGGGCCATATCGCCCTCCCCCGTATGTTGCAGTCGGGACTGGCGCTCGACATCATCGGCGTGCCGCTGCTCATCGGGGTGATCTGGGCGATGGCTATGATCGCATAGCTCGCAGTCGCGGGCATCACCGTAGCCCTGAGCTTGTCGAAGGGCGCTTCTCGTGGATAGCCGCCCTTCGACAAGCTCGGGGCTACGGTCCCTTCCTACCGGCACTTGCGATCGCGGGGTGACGCGCGGGGCAAAGGGCGCTAGTTGCAAGCGAAACTAAACGCACCCCAAGGAAATCTTCATGCCCCCGATCGACAACAGCGACCTCACCGGTACCTCGCCGCGCCGCAAGCCCAAGCAGGACGTCACCGAAATCGGCGGGCGTCCGCTGTCCCCTGCGACGCTGATGATGGGTTATGGTTATGACCCGATGCTGTCCGAAGGATCGCTGAAGCCGCCGGTGTTCCTGACATCGACCTTCTCCTTTGAAAGCGCGGCGGCAGGCAAGCGCCATTTCGAGGGGATCACCGGCAAGCGTCCCGGCGGCGCCGACGGGCTGGTCTATTCGCGCTTCAACGGGCCGAATCAGGAAATCCTTGAGGCTCGCCTTGGCGTCTGGGAAAAGGCGGAAGATGCGCTGGTGTTTTCCAGCGGCATGTCGGCGATCGCCACGCTGCTGCTCGCACATGTCAGCATGAACGACGTCATCGTCCATTCGGGACCGCTCTATGCCGCGACCGAGACGCTGATCGCGCGCATCCTCTCGCGCTTCGGTGCGACCTATGTCGATTTCCCCGCCGAAGCGTCGCGCGAGGACATGGACGCGATCCTCGTCCGCGCCAAGCAGATGGCCGCCGATCAGGGCGGCAAGGTCGCCATGGTCTATCTGGAAAGCCCCGCCAATCCGACCAACGCGCTGGTCGACGTCGAAGCGATGCGCGCCGCGACCGACGCCGCCTTTGCCGCCGATGCGCGACCGCCGATTGCGATCGACAATACTTTCCTTGGCCCCTTGTGGTCGAAACCGCTGACGCATGGCGCCGACATCGTCCTTTACAGCCTGACCAAATATGCCGGCGGGCACAGCGATCTGGTCGCGGGCGGGGTGCTGGGATCGAAGCATTGGCTCGGTCCGATCCGCATGATGCGCAACACGATCGGCACGATCTGCGACCCCAACACCGCGTGGATGCTGCTGCGCAGCCTGGAAACGGTCGAACTGCGCATGAGCCGCGCAGGCGAAAATGCCGAAAAGGTCTGCGCCTTCCTCCGCGATCATCCCAAGGTCGAGGGGCTGGGCTATCTCGGCTTCCTGCCCGACGGGTCACAAAAGGATATTTTCGAGCGCCATTGCACCGGCGCCGGATCGACCTTTTCGCTGTTCATCAAGGGCGGCGAAGCCGAAAGTTTCCGCTTCCTCGATGCGCTCAAGATCGCCAAGCTCGCGGTGAGCCTGGGCGGCACCGAAACGCTGGCCAGCCACCCTGCCGCAATGACGCACCTGTCGGTCCCCGACGCGCGCAAGGCAGCGCTGGGGATCACCGACAATCTGGTCCGCATCTCGATCGGGATCGAGGACGCCGACGACCTGATCGCCGACTTCGCGCAGGCACTGGACGCGGTTTGACCATATTCGGTCGGTTTTGGATTGCGCCCCTGCAAAGGCAGGGGCCCATCGCCGATCGGTGCAAGGTTGGACCGGCCGGTGATGGATCCCCGCCTTCGCGGGGAAACGGCAACTGATTAAGAGTCAGCGCTTCCCCCGCCAATCGACCACCGACCACCCCATTTGCGGCGCCAGTTTCTTCAGCCCGCGTGACGGCGTCGTCGCCACCGCCTCGTCGGCAAATCGCAGCATGGGATGGTCGGACACATGGTCCGAATAGGCACGGATATGCACGGCATCGCGGGTGATCGCATTGGCCGCCATCCAGCCGTCGATCCGCGCGAACTTGGCGTCGCCATAGCAATTGTCGCCCGATAGCCGGGCGTGAATATGATCGGCGCCGTCGGGTTCATCGAGCTCGGTCGCCAGCACGTCTTCGATGCCCAGTCGCTTGGCGATTTCATCGACGTAAAGATGGAAAGACGCGGTCGCGAGCAGCAGCCGGTACCCCGCCGCGCGGTCGGCGGCGATCTGTTCAAGCGCCGCGGGATGCAGCCCGCGCGCCACCACCTTGTCGGCATAGCTTGCGGCGAGCGGCGCGATTTCGGCGCGCGCAAAGCGCCGTCCCACCAGCAGGCGCAGGTTGATCGCCTTCAGGCGCGACCGGTCGATCAGGCGCAGCGCATAGGCAGCCCCGGCCAGCCCGACCAGCGGTAGCAACAATAGCCGCCATTGCTGCCGCCGCCGTGCAACATGCATCAGAAACCCACTGTAAGTCCCTGATCGCGTTATCGTCCTGTCCATGTCGTACATCGCCACGCGGTGCGCATAGTTGGGTGGCGGAGCGATCGGCGGGGTTTCCATAGGACCAGCATAGTGCGCCGCCGCGCGGCGGCCAAGGGGGCGGGATTCGCTTGCCGTCATGGGGCAAATAATACAATGTCCTCCGCACGATGGTGGCCAAAGCGGATTTCGAACAGAGCGAGGGCGCGGACGGCGCCGACATCCGCTTCACCGGTCGGCTGACGCTGGCGCGGCTCGGCGATCTGCCGGCGCGACTCGATGCGCTGGGACCGATCGCTTCGCTCGATTTGTCGGCGCTGGAACGGATCGACACCGTCGGCGCGTGGATCGTCACCCGTACGGTCAAGGAACATGGCGCAAAGGTCACCGGCGCCAGCCCCGCGGCGCAGCGGCTGCTCGACGCGCTGGCGAGTGACAAGAGCGAATATCGCGTCCACCGCGACCGCCGCCCCGCGCTGATCCGGATGCTGGAACAGGTCGGGATCGCCAGCCGGTCGGTGTGGCACGAGCTGATCGGGATCATCGGTTTCTTCGGGGCGATGATCATGGCGCTCGGCACCCAGCTGCGCGCACGGCGACGGCTGCGTTGGAACGCCATCGTCACCCGCTTCCAGACCGTCGGCGTCGATGCGCTGCCCATCATCGGCCTGATGACGTTCCTGATCGGAATCGTCGTCGCGCAGCAGGGCGCGGTGCAGCTTCGCCAGTTCGGGCTGGAGGTGTTCACGATCAACCTGGTCGGCCGCGCATCGATCCGCGAGCTCGGCCTGCTGATGACCGCGATCATGGTCGCGGGACGGTCGGGATCGGCCTTTGCTGCGCAAATCGGCACGATGAAGCTGACCGAAGAAATCGACGCGATGCGCACGATCGGCGTCTCGCCGATGGAAGCCATCGTGCTGCCGCGGGTCGCCGCCGCGACGATATTGATGCCGCTGCTCGGCTTCTACGCCAGCATTTGCGCGATCATCGGCGGCGGCGTGTTTTGCTGGATCGGGCTCGACATCGCACCCCTCACTTACATCCAGCTGCTGCGCGACATCATCCCGATGACCGATTTCTGGGCGATGCTGATCAAGGCGCCGGTGTTCGGCATATTGATCGGGGTCACCGGCTGTTATGAAGGGATGCAGGTGCGCCAGAATGCCGAGGAAGTCGGGCAGCGCACAACCTCGGCCGTTGTCGCGGCAATCTTCCTCGTCATCGTCCTCGACGCGATGTTCGCGGTCTTCTTTTCGTCGATCGGGTGGAACTGATGAGCGACGAAATCGACGAACAGGTCGCCGAGGAGCTTGCCGCCGCCGACGCGGTGCGCCCCGACGCGTTCGATTATGCGATCCGTATCCGCGGGCTGGTCAACCAGTTCGGCGACGCGGTGATCCACGACGGGCTCGACCTCGACGTTCGGTCGGGCGAAATTTTGGGCGTCGTCGGAGGATCGGGCACGGGCAAATCGGTGCTGATGCGCTCGATCATCGGCCTGCAAACCCCTGCGGCGGGCGAGATCGAGGTTTATGGCAAGACGTTGGACGCGATCGCCAACGAAGAGGAATCGCGCGACCTGCGCCGCCGCTGGGGCGTGATGTTTCAGGGCGGGGCCTTGTTCTCGACGCTCAGCGTGGCCGAAAATATTCAGGTGCCGCTGCGCGAATATTATCCGCGCACCGACCAGAAACTGCTCGACGAAATTGCGGCCTACAAGGTCGCGATGGTCGGCCTGCCCCCCGACGCCGGGCCGAAATATCCCGCCGAGCTGTCCGGCGGGATGGTCAAGCGCGCTGGCCTCGCGCGCAGCCTGGCGCTCGATCCCGCGCTGCTGTTCCTCGACGAGCCGACCGCCGGGCTCGACCCGATCGGTGCCGCCAAATTCGACGAGCTGATCCGCGAGCTTGCCGACACGATGGGGCTGACCGTGTTCCTGATCACCCATGATCTCGACTCGCTCTATGCCACGTGCGACCGCGTCGCGGTGCTGGCGGAAAAGAAGGTGATCGCGGTCGGCACCATAACCGAACTGCTTGCCACCGAGCATCCGTGGATACAGGATTATTTCAACGGCCCCCGCGGCCGCGCAGCCGCCGGCTGCAATATTGCCGCCGAACGGCACGATAGGAAAAGCTGATGGAAACTCGCTCGAACAACGTCCTGGTCGGCGCCTTTGTCCTGTTTTTTACCGCGGCCCTCGCCTTTTTCGTCGTTTGGCTGGCCAACGACACCGGCGGCGAGAAGCGCGAATATGACATATTCTTCAAACAGTCGGTCGACGGGCTGAACAAGGGAGCCGCGGTGCAATTTTCGGGCGTGCCATCGGGGCAGGTCCGCGAAATCGCCCTGTGGCCCGAGGATCCGCAATTCGTCCGCGTGCGGATCGAGGTCGATGAGGGCGTCCCCGTTCTGCAAGGCACGACCGCCGCGATCGAGGGGGTCGGTTTCACCGGCGTCTCGCAAATTTCGCTCGACGGCGCGGTCAAGGGCGCACCCGCGATCACCGACAAGGGGCCGGCGGGCAAGCCCGTCATCCCGACCCGCGTTGGCGGCCTCGGCGAATTGCTCAACACCGCGCCGCAATTGTTGCAGCGGCTGTCGACGCTGACCGAGCGCCTCGCCGAACTGGCCGACGACGAAAATCAGGCGAGCATGCGCGGCATCCTCAACAATGTCGAAGCTTCGACCGCAATCCTGGCGCGCAATGGCCCCGCGATCGAACGCGCGCTCGCCGACACGCGCATCGCGATCCAGCAGACCGGGGTCGCCGCCGAGCAGATCGGCAATCTGGCCGCCGCGACCCAGGGGACGATCGACCGCAACGTCGATCCCGCGATGCGCAACCTGCGCGATACGCTGGCGTCGGCGAATGAATCGATGAAGACGCTGGAGGGCGCGATCGCCGACGCGCGGCCCGGCCTGCAAACCTTCAGCCAGACGACGATCCCCGAAGCCAATGCGCTGATCCGCGACCTGCGCCGCACTTCCGCCTCGCTGTCCAGCCTGACCGACAAGCTCGACCAGCAAGGCGCCGGTGCCGTGCTGGGCGGCAGCAAGCTGCCCGATTACAAGAAATGAGGACGATCATGATCCGTCACCTCCGCACCCCGCTCCTCGCCGCCACGCTCGCCGTCTCGCTGTCGGCGTGCATCGGCCTCGGCGGCAAGACGCCCCCCTTCCTGCTGACGCTCGATGCCGCAGCGGCGCCCGCAGCAGGCGCGGCGCGCACCGCCGCCGATGCATCGACGCTGACCATCCTGATCCCCACCGCGCCGCAGAAACTGCGCACGACGCGCATCCCGGTGCAGCAGGACGACAGCAGCGTCACCTATGTGAAGGACGCGCAATGGGTCGAAGCGCCGCAGCGGCTGTTCCAGCGGCTGGTGTCCGAAACCGTCGCCGCGGGTACGGCGCGCGTCGTACTCGACGAAGGGCAATATCTGACCGCACCGGGCGAGCAGCTCGCCGGGCAGCTGATGGAATTTGGCGTCGACGCGCGAACGGGCGAAGCGGTCGTCGTCTATCAGGCGATGCTGGTGTCCGCGGGCGGCAAAACGGTCAGCCAGCGCCGCTTCGAAGCGCGCGAGGCGATCGGCGGCGAGATCGAGGCGAAGCCGGTCGGCGAAGCGCTGACGCGGGCGGCGAACAAGGTGGCGGGTGAGGTGACGGGGTGGCTTGGAGGGTAAGCACTGCGCTTTGAACGGCAGTTGGCAACCGGAAGCTTCAGTAATTTACTTGGTCATCCCGGACTTGATCCGGGATCCATGCGCCCTCTCAGCAGCGGGCGGCGAATGGCCTCATGGACCCCGGATCAAGTCCGGGGTGACGAATCCATGAAGGCCGCTCGCGCCCCCACAGCCGTAGTCGGGCATGTTTGGTTGACTGCCTGCCTGAAACCCGCAACTTTCGGCTCGCCGGGCTTCCCGAGGATTAAAAAATGCATGTATTCTGCAATCTTGAAGATACTGACGACGGCCTGCCGCCCTTGTGCGACATGACCTTTGAGGTGGTCGAAAAATCGTTTGATGAGAGCACATCCACTTGGAGGTTAACTCTAAGTGCTCGTGCTACCCCATACGAGCCCGTCGGCTTTGCGGTCGACATCCCAATGATCGGCTGGAAAGAGCAGATCGATGGCGAAGAAGATGACGCCTTCCATAGCTTCTGGGGGCCGGTGACCCTCAGAACAGTGGGTCATGAAAGCGACAGGCTGTTGGCTCTTTTGGCTGACTATTACGAGATTCCGTCATCATCGAACAAACGCCTTGGCTGGCCATTTAAGCCTTTTCAATCTCGCGGCAGCCTGTTGAGCAAAGGATGGATTTTTCCTCAAAGGGTCAACTGCCTCGGTGTGGGCATCGAATCAGACCCTACGCTCGTTGCTGACCATCCGGTGCATATGAAACTATTCTTCGATGATGGGGAGGAAGATGGTCACTACGCCGAAGTTTTCCTGGATGTCGATTTGCCTCAGGGATTTTGCGGCTTGAACGAAAAAGATGAGGAATACAGGTCAGCCTTAATTCATTGGCTGTCTTTGCCGGGGGTCGTCAATGCCAACCCGCATAGGTGAGCGGGACCCCATTTTGTGCGGTAGCAGCCATTCAACTCCCCACCCCAACGCAGCCCTCGCCTACCCCAGCAAACTCTTGCTCGCCTGCTCGGTCACGTCGCGCGACAGGCCCGGCTGCGCCAAAATCCGCTCCAGCTCGCTCCGCATCATCGCCGCGCGCGATTCGTCGAAGCGTTTCCAGCGGCCGAGCGGCGGGATCATCCGAGCGGCGGTTTGCGGGTTCTTGGGATCGAGCGCGATGACGAGGTCGGCGATCAGGCGATAACCCGCGCCGTCGGCCTGATGGAACGCCGCCTGATTGCCCGACAGGGCGCCATAGAGCGAGCGCACGCGGTTGGGATTGGCGAGCGTGAAATCGGGATGCTGCGCCAGCTCACGTACCGCATCGACGGTGTCACCGCGCAGCGACCACGCCTGCACCTGGAACCATTTGTCGAGCACCAGCGGATTGTCGCGGTAGCGCTGATAGAAGATGTCGAGCGCCGCCACGCGTTCGTCGCTGTCGCCATGCGCCAGCGTCGCCAGCGCCGCCTGCCGTTCGGTCATGCCGTCGGCGCCGGAGAAAATCCCGAACGCCAGCGACGGCACATCGTCCAGTCCGGTGGCCGCGAGATAGGCGAGCGCGACGCCGCGTAGACGGCGGCCGCCCTTCGCGGCGCGTGTCAGGTCAGTGGCGGGCGGCGCGGCGCTGCTCAGTATCGCGCGCCATTCGCTTTCGAGCGCAACCCCGATCGCCGCCTGCAACGCCAGCCGTTCGCGGCGGATCGCATCGGGATCGACGGTCACCATCTGGTCGCCGATAAAAGCTTCGCTGGGCAGCAGCACCGCCTCGGCGACAAAGGCCGGATCGTCGGCGCGGCCCGCGAGCGTTCCCGCTACCGCATCGATCACCGCGGCATGATCCACCGCTTCGCCCGACACCGCGGCAACGAGCGTGTCGAGCATCAGCTGCTGCAAGGCTTCGTAGCGCGCGAACGGATCGTCGTCGTGCGCCGCCAGCCAAGCCAGCTCCCCCGCCGCGCGCGCATAGTCGACGATCACCGGCGCCGAAAAGCCGCGATTGATCGACAGCGCTGGACGCGCCGCAAAGGCGCCGAGCGCGATCCGCTGCGCCGCGCCGGTCAGCGTGACCAGCGTTTCGGGCAGCGCCGAGCCGCTGCCGTCCATCGCGAACGCGGCGAGTTTCAGCGGCATCATCATCGGTTGCTTTTCAGGCTGACCCAGGGTCGGCGGCACCGATTGCTGGACGTCAAGCAGCCATTCGCCGCCGTCCTGAACCAGCGCCAGCGACAGGCGCGGCGTCCCCGCCTGGCTGTACCACAAGCGGAACTGGGTTAGGTCAATGCCGGCGCCCTCCTCGATCGCGCGGACAAAATCCTCGCACGTCGCCGCTTCGCCATCATGGCGATCGAAGTAGAGGTCGGTGCCTTTGCGGAACCGCTCCGGCCCCACCATCGTTGCCATCATGCGGATGATCTCGGCGCCCTTGTTATAGACCGTCGCGGTATAGAAGTTGCTGATTTCCTGAAAGCTGTCAGGGCGGATCGGGTGTGCCAGCGGGCCTGCATCCTCGGGGAATTGCGCGGCGCGGAGCAGGCGGACGTCCTCGATCCGCTTGACCGGCGGCGATCCCATGTCGGCCGAAAAACATTGGTCGCGATAGACGGTGAAGCCTTCTTTCAAGGACAGCTGGAACCAGTCGCGGCAGGTGACGCGATTGCCCGACCAATTGTGGAAATACTCATGCGCGACGACGCCCTCGACCCCGTCATAATCGACGTCGGTCGCGGTGTCGGGATCGGCGAGGATGTAGCGGGTGTTGAAGATGTTCAGCCCCTTGTTCTCCATCGCCCCCATGTTGAAGTCGCTGACCGCGACGATGTTGAACAGGTCGAGGTCATATTCGCGGCCATAGACGCGCTCGTCCCATTTCATGCTGTCCTTGAGCGCCTGCATTGCATGCCCGGTGCGGTCGAGATCGCCGTCGCGGACCCAGATGCCGAGCTCCACCTCGCGCCCCGACATCGTCGTGAAGCTATCGCGATTGACCACGAGATCGCCCGCAACCAGCGCAAACAGATAGCTCGGCTTCGGCCAGGGATCTTCCCACTGCGCCCAATGATTGCCGCCTGCGCCCTCTCCTTGGGCGATGCAATTGCCGTTCGACAGCAGGATCGGGAAGGCCGCCTTGTCGCCTTCCATCCGCACCTTGTACCGGCTCAGCACGTCGGGGCGGTCGGGGTGAAAGGTGATGCGGCGGAAGCCCTCGGCCTCGCATTGGGTGCAGAGCATGCCGTTCGACGCATAGAGCCCCATCAGCTGGGTGTTCGCGACCGGATGGATCAGCGTGTCGATCTCGACCGTCGCCGCGGTGCGATCGCCGAGGTCGACGATCAGGTCGCTGCCGTCCATCCGCCAGTCGTTCCAGCCCTCGCCATCGACGCGCACCGCCGCCGGGGTCAGCCCGTCGCCGCGCAGCACCAGCGGAACCGGTGTATCGGCCTGCCGCACCACCGACAGCGCCGCGGCGACGCGCGTCGCCTCGACCGCCAGCGCGAAATCGAGCGCGACGTCGGGCACCTGCCATTCGGGCGGGCGGTAATCGCCGCGGTGGATGGTGACGGGAATGGCGGGGGTGGAAGAGGCGTCGGTCATGCGGATATCTAGCCTTGGACAAACACCGTTCGCCCTGAGCTTGTCGAAAGGCCGTTCTTCTCTTCTGCGGCGGCGAAGGAAGGACGGTGCTTCGACAAGCTCAGCACAAACGGACAAAATGATAGTCTATTGTCCTAGGCTTGCGGCGCGGGCCGCGCAATAAGGCGGGCGATGGGACAGATGCTGATTTTCGGAATGGGCTATGCCGCCAGTCACCTTGCCGACCGCCTTCGCGCGCGCGGGTGGGACGTGGCGGGGACGACGCAGGACGGGCGCGGCGACAGCATCGCGTTCGGCGATGAGGGGCGCGTGCTGGCGGCGTTGCGGTCGGCGACGCATATCCTGTCGTCGGTCCCGCCTGTCGAGGGCGCCGACCCGGTGCTGGCACGCTATGGTGACGCCATCGCGCTCGCCCCGGCGGCATGGGTCGGCTACCTGTCCTCGACCGGCGTCTATGGCGATGCGGGCGGCGCGTGGGTCGACGAAAGCGCACCGATCCAGGGCCGCCGCCCCGACCGCAACGCCGTCGATGCGGCGTGGGCGGCGCTGCGCGGCGACGTGTCGGTGTTCCGCCTGCCCGGCATCTATGGCCCCGGTCGCTCGATCCTCGACCGCATCCGCGAAGGCCGCGCACACCGGATCGCCTTGCCCGACCAGGTGTTCAGCCGGGTGCATGTCGACGATATCGCAGGCGGCGTGATCGCATCGTTTCGCGGTCCGGCGGGAGTATATAATCTCGCCGATGACGAACCGTGCCACCAGAACCGGCTGGTCGAATGGGGCTGCGCGATGCTGGGGGCGCCGCTGCCACCATTGCAAAGACTCGAAGAGGCTGGCCTGTCGCCAGCGGCACGAGCTTTTTACGCCGAGAACCGCCGCGTTGCGAATGGCAAAGCGAAGCGGCTCTTGGGGTGGACGCCGCGTTATCCCAGCTTTCGCGAGGGATTGGCGAGCTGCTCATAAGAGTCGGCCCCGCGAAGGCGGGGGCGACGGATCAGATCAACACATCCACCGCGTGGATCAGCACGCCGACCAATCCGCCAACCAGCGTCCCGTTGATGCGGATATATTGCAGGTCGTCGCCGACCGCATTTTCCAGCCGATCGGTAATCGTCTTGGCATCCCAACCGCGGATCGTGTCGGACACGAGCTTCAGCGCCGTTTCGCCATAGCTGTCGACCATGCCGACGACGGCGCGGCGCGCGTAGCGGTTGAGCGTGCGCTTGATATGGGCATCCTCGCCCAGCATCGCGCCGAATTGCGTCACCAGTTCGCCGATCCGCCCCGCGAGCATGGTGTCAGGATTGCGCGCCGCCTTGAGCAGCGCGCCGCGCCCCTGTTCCCACAGACCGTCGAGCCAGCGTTTCACCGCCTTGTTTTCAAGCAATTCGTCGCGAACCTTGGCGACCTTTGCCTTGACCTCGGGATCGTGCTGCAGGTCGAGCGCCATCTTGGCGAGCCCTTCCTCGACACGAATGCGCAGCGGGTGCGTCTCATCCTCCGCCATCTCGCTCAGCAGCTTTGACAGCCCGGCAACGATGCGGTTGGAAATGCTCTCGTCGAGCCCGGTGAAGCGCACGATCGCGTTCGAATTGTCGTGCACCATCTGGTGGATCAGATGCTCGTTGAGTTCGAGCGTCTTCGACCCCCATTTGACCATCGCGTCGAGCAGCGGCTGGTGCCGCCCCTCGGCCAGGGCCGCCTGCATCGCCTGCCCCAGCAGCGGCGCGACATCGAGTTCGCGCAAGCGGTCGGCGATCGCCGATTTGACCATGCCGCCGAGCCGCTGCTGGTCGAGCGCGCCTAGCCCGTCGGCGATGATCCGCGACGCGCCGAGCCGCAGCCGCCCGCCGCCTTCGCCCGGCTGCGACAGGAATTTGCCCACCGCGCCCGCAACGTCGACCGTCTGCATCTTGCGCGCGATCAGTCGCGGCAACAGGAAGTTGGTGAGCAGGAAGCGCGCGAGCGTGTCGCCGATGCGGTTCTTGTTTCGCGGCACGATCGCGGTGTGGGGGATCGGCAGCCCCATCGGGTGCCGGAACAGCGCGGTCACCGCGAACCAGTCGGCCAGCCCGCCGACCATCGCCGCCTCGGCAAAGGCGCGGACAAACCCGATCGCGGGATGGACATCCTGATAGAATTTGGCGGTGACGAAGATGATCGCCATCACCACCAACATGCCCGTCGCGACCATCCGGACGTTCAGCCCGCCGGTCGGAACGGCAACGCCCACCCCGGCGGGGTGGGCGCGTCCGACGGTCGCCGGGGTCGAAGCTTTATCGATCATCCGCTTAAAATGGCGACGCGACGCAAAAGTTGCAACCAAGGCCGCACATTTGCGCGCGTCACGCTACTCGGCAGGCTGCGGTGCCGGTTCCCCATGCGGTTTCGTATCGTCACCCTTTCGATAGGTGAGCAGATTGCGCGAGAAGAACCGGCCGAGCCGCTTTTCCATGCTGTCGGCGAGGCTGAAGCCCGCGGGCACGATCAGCAGCGTCAGCAGCGTCGACAGGATCAGGCCGCCGATCACGACGACGCCCATCGGCGCACGCCACGCCCCGTCGCCCGACAGCGAGATCGCCGTCGGGACCATGCCCGCCACCATCGCGACCGTGGTCATGACAATTGGCTGCGCGCGCTTGCGCCCGGCATCGAGCAGCGCCTCCATCTTGCCGACACCGTGGTCCATTTCCTCGATCGCGAAATCGACAAGCAGGATCGAGTTTTTGGCGACGATGCCGAGCAGCATGAGCAGCCCGATATAGACCGGCATCGAGATTTCCATGCCGGTGATCGCGAGGCCCAGCAGGCCGCCGAGCGGCGCCAGCAGCAGCGACGACATATTGACCAGCGGCGACAGGAAGCGGCGATAGAGCAACACCAGCGTCGCGAAGACGAGCAGCAATCCCGACACCACCGCGATGAGGAAATTGTTGATCAGTTCGGCCTGCCATTTCGCATCGCCCTGCACCACCTTGCGGATGCCCTGCGGCATTTCCTTGACCGCGGGCAGCGCGTCGATCTTTTTCTGCGCATCGCCGGTGACCAGCCCCGGCGCCAGATCGGCGCCGATCACGATACGCCGCGTCTGGTTATAACGGCGCAGTTCGGTCGGTCCGGCGCCGAACCCGATGTCGGCAACCGATTTCAGCGGCACCGTACCGCCGCGCGAGGTCGGAACCGGCAGGTTTTCGATCGTCGCGAGGCTGCGGCGCGAATCTTCGGACAGCAGCACGCGGATCGGGATCTGGCGATCGGACAGCGAGAATTTCGCCGCATTCTGATCGATGTCGCCAAGGGTCGCGATGCGGATCGTCTGGCTGAGCGCCGCGGTCGTGACCCCCAGCTCGGCCGCCAGGTCCATCCGCGGATTGACGATGATTTCGGGGCGCGGAATGTCGCCTTCGATACGCGGTGCGCGCAGTTCCCTGAGCCCGCCCATCTGGGCCACGATCGTGCGCGCATGTTTTTCCAGCGCGACCGGATCGTCACCGCCGATGACCATCGTCATGTCGCGACCCGAAAAGCCGCCCGACTGGCTCTGGAACGACACGCGCGCGTCGGGGATGGCCGCCAGCTTGGGTTGCAGGCTGCGCTCCCATTCGACGCTGGTCATCGGACGCTCTTTCTTGAGCGTGATGAACGCATTGCCGCCGCCGACCTCGACGTCATAGAAAGCCGTCTGAACGACCGGGCTATTGTCGAGGATGGCGCCGATCTGCCGCACGATATTTTCGCTTTGCGCCAGCGTCGACCCCGGCGGCAGTTCGTAACGAACCTGGCTGTAATCGCTGTTCGTCGTCGGCTGGAACTGCTGCGGCAGTACCATGAACAAGCCGATGCTCGACAGGAAAGCGAGCAGCCCGATGCCGACGATCCAGACGCGATGATCGTGCAGGCGCGCATAGGCGCGTTGCACCATGAAGTGTGCCCACAGGCTGAATGGCCAGTCGTAAGCTCCGAACACTCGTCCAATTAGCCAAGCTAAAGCTCCGAGCGAGACTGCAAGGGTCATTACAGTGGCCCACGCTCTAAATATGCCGTCGATACCAGCCAGCATTCCGATCAGGCCAAGCAGTGCACAAAAAACTGCGACGCCTAAACCGAGCCACGCATAAGCTTTTAGAATGGCAGCCGATCCGGCACGATTGGTCCAAACAATCATGGCGCCAACAATGATGATGACCAGGCTCGCTGCGAAAAATGCAGCCACAGTTGCGAGCGGCGTGAGAAGGAGGAAATATAGTGCCGGATTTGGGCCGTCTTGCCCGACTGGGACAGGCTGAAAATAGCCGACAATCATAGAAAGGAGCGCACCCGCCGCTACAACAAATGGAACGATCAGATACATAAGCTGCGTCGGAAAGACCCCATAGCGGGCCTTTTTGGCCTGCTGCTTTGTACTGTCCAACGTCCACGCCAGCACCCTTTCGTACCGGTCGACCCACGGTCCCGCCGCATGTTCCTGTTCGCCCTGCGCCGACAGGAAATAGGCCGCGATCATTGGCGTGATCATCCGCGCGACCGCGAGGCTGACGAGTACCGCGAATACGACGGTCATCCCGAACTGGATGAAGAACTGGCCGGAAATCCCCGGCATCAGCGCCACCGGCAGGAACACCGCGACGATCGACATTGTCGTCGCGACCACCGCGAGCCCGATTTCGTCGGCGGCGTCGATCGACGCCTGATAGGCGGTCTTGCCCATGCGCATATGCCGGACGATATTCTCGATCTCGACGATCGCGTCGTCGACCAGCACCCCCGCCACCAGGCTGAGCGCGAGCAGCGACAGGCTGTTCAGCGAGAAGCCCATCATGTCCATGAACCAGAAGGTCGGGATCGCCGACAGCGGGATCGCGAGCGCACTGATCAGCGTCGCGCGCCAGTCGCGCAGGAACAGGAACACGACGACGACGGCAAGCACCGCGCCTTCGATCATCGCCAGCATCGAGCTGCGATACTGTTCCTTGGTATATTCGGTGCGCGTGAACAGGATCTTGAAATCGACCTTGGGGTTGGCTTCCTTGATCGCTGCGAGCTTTTTCATCGTTTCGTCATGCACGGTGACGTCCGACGCGCCCTTGGCCTTTTCGATCGCAAAGCTGAGCACCTGGCGGCCCTTGATCTTCGCGAGATTGCGCTGTTCGGCATAGCCGTCGGTGACCTTGGCAACGTCGGACAGGCGCACGGTACGGCCATTGCCGATCGACAGCCGCGTCTCGCCGAGTTCAAAGGCGTTGGCGGCGTTGCCCAGCACGCGCACCGCCTGTTCGCTGCCGGCGATTTCGGTACGCCCGCCCGCGGCATTGACGTTGGTCTGGCGCAGCTGCTGGTTCACCTGACTCGCGGTCAGGCCATAGCTTTGCATCCGCGCGGGATCGAGGATCACGCGGATTTCGCGATCGACGCCGCCCGAACGGCGGACCTGGCTCATGCCCGGGATCGACAGCAATTCCTTGGCAACGGTATTGTCGACGTACCAGGACAATTGCTCCAGCGTCATGTCGGACGCCTCAACCGCGAAATAGGTGATCGGGCCGCCCGCGATGTCGACGCGCACAACCTGCGGTTCCAAGATGCCGTCGGGCAGGTCGCTGCGGATCTGCGAAATCGCCTGGTTGACGTCGTTATACGCGCGGTCGATCGGGGTGCCGATCGCGAACTGCACCATCGTGCGGCTGTTGCCTTCGCCGACATAGGACGACATTTCGTCGACCCCGCTGACCCCGCGTACCGCCGCTTCGACACGCTGGGTCACCTGCGTCTCCAGCTCCGACGGCGCCGCCCCCGGCTGCGACACGATGACCTGCACCGCGGGGAATTCGATATCGGGATTGTCGTTGACGTCCATCCGGTTGAAACTGACGATCCCCGCCAGCATCAACAGCACGAACATCACGATCGGCGGCACCGGATTGCGGATGCACCAGGCGGAAATGTTGCGAAAGCTCATGATTCAAACGCCCTTGTGCGTACGCGATCGGGTAGGATTATTGCGACGATTTCTGGACCACCGGCTTCACCTTGTCGCCGACGTTCAGGAACGCACCGGCCAGCACGACGACACGCTCGTTGCCGTTGAGGCCCGATGCGATCGATACGCCGCCGTCGGTCACGGTACCCACCTTGACCGGCTTACGCTGAATCGTGTCCTTGCTGTCCACCACCAGCACGTAATTGCCTTCCGGACCGCTCTGGACCGCGCTTTCGGGCAGCAAGGGCGCTTCTTCGGTGCCGGCTACCAGCCGCGCGTCGGCGAAGCCGCCCGGACGGAGCGCGGTGCTGTACGGCACCGCAATCCGGACCATGCCCTGCCGGGTGTCGGGGTCGATCACCGGCGACACCTGCCACACCTGACCCGCGATCTGCAGGTTGGTGCCGACCGGGCTGATCGTCGCGCGGGTACCGACACGGACGCGCGCCAGATCGGCTTCGGCCATCTGCGCCATCAATTCCATCTCGCCGCCGCGTGCCATGCGGAAGAGCACGCCGCTGCCCGAGCTCACGACCTGACCCGTTTCGACCTGGCGCGTCAGCACCAGACCCGCCGCCGGAGCGACGATGTTCAAGCGGCCGTTGCGCGCCTGCGCCTCGGCATATTGCGCCTGCGCGACGCGGACGCGCGCATTGGCGGCGTCGCGCGTTGCGCGCTTGCGATCCATATCGGCCTTGGAAATGAAACCACGCGACACCAGCGCGTCGGCGCGGGTCAGTTCGGCCTGCGCCAGATCGGCATCCGCCTGCGCGACGCGGATCGATGCGGCGAGCGCCGCGGCCTGCTGCGCTTGCACCGCGCGATCGACGATTGCGAGCGGCTGGCCAGCGCCGACCCACTGACCGGGCTCGACCAGCACGCGCACGACTTGACCGCCCTCACCGGCGACCCCGACGGGCATCTCGCGACGCGCCGCGATCGTCCCGTTGGTCGAAATCGTCGCTTCGACCGACTGACGGCCGGGGATCATCACGGTGATGCTCGGAACCGCCGCGGCGCCCGCGCCGCCCGCTGCACCGCCAGCGCCCGCGGCGCCTTCCTTGCTGGAGCTGAATGCGTACCATGCGGCGGCCAGCGCGAGTGCGATCAGCACCACTGCGATGATCAGCCGCGTCCGCTTGCGGCGGCTTTCCGCCTCGTCATAATAGCTCTGGGTCGAACCCGCGAGGCTGTCCATCACATCCACTTTCCGCTCGTAGTTCACGCCATATTCCTCCCTGCCTGTGGCGGCATCCGATGCGGCAAGCGCGACTGCGCTTCGCCCCCTCAGGCCCGCACGACAGGACCGAAATCCCGCACGAGGTGTATTACCTAATTAAATCACCGCTTGCAAGAGGCCAAAACGCGTCCCCCTGCCCGCGCGCCGGGGCGCGGTCCATAAGCCGATATTGTTGCGATTTCCAGTGGTTGCAGACACGAAAAAGGGCGGCGCGCCTGACGGCGGGCCACCCTTTGATCCGGTCGGTCGCGAACGACCGATGCCGGTCTATGATCGATTCAGCGAACGCGGCCGCGGCGCACCAGATTGACGACGGCGAGCAGCACGACGGCGCCGATAAATGCGGTCAACAGCGTCATCGGGTCAAACGCATTGCCGCGCAGGTGCCCGCCACCCAGGAACTGGCCGAACAGGAACCGCCCGAGGATCGAGCCGACGCAGCCGACGATGATGTTGAGGAAGATACCCTGCTGCGCATCGGTGCGCATCACGATGCTGGCCAGCCAGCCGATAACACCGCCCATGATGATTGCGATAATGAAATCCATGATATTGACCCCCTACGATCATTGGTGTCGCCCGCCTTGGCAGGCATGGCATTGTTAACCCAGTTATTTGAAAGCGCCTAGCGGAATAGCGGCGGCGCCAGGTGCACCGCCGCGACCCCGGTTAACGAACACTGCCGCGGCGGACCAGATTGATGATGCCGAGCAAAACGACGGCGCCGATAAACGCCCACAGCAGTCCGACCGGGCTGAAGGTATCGAGGCTGGCGCCCATGCCGAAAAAGCTGCCGAGAAAATTGCCGAGGAACGCCCCGACGACGCCGACGACGACGTTCAGGATGATGCCCTGCTGCGCGTCGGTGCGCATGACGATGCTCGCCAGCCAGCCGATGATTCCGCCGACGATCAAAGTGATGATCAAGCCCATGATTTTTCCCTTCCTGAACCGCCGGGCAAACGCAGATCCCCGGCCCATTTATGAACGTCCGGTCGCGCCCAGACATCGTTTCAACGATGCCGACACAATGCGGAAAGGAAGCGAAAGGTTCCCGGCCGGTCCCAAAGGACGCAGCCGGGAAAGTGGGATCAGTTCCAGATCAAGAACTGCTCCGGGTCGCAACGACGGCTCTAAGCAGCCGCGTTTGACGACGATGTGACGAAGGTCACACGGACAAAAATAAATATGATGGCGTGCCAGAGAACGGCAAAGACGGCGCACGCGCCGCGCGCTGCGCACAAACGAAATGGGGGCCGACATCGCTGCCAACCCCCACTATCCGGTCCTGCTCCGCGTCTCGCCACCCCGCCTTCATCCCGGTCCGCTTCTCTTGCGATCAGCAGCCCGCAAAACGATGCGTTGCGGCGCACGCCGGAACAATCCGGCGACGGTTTGGTCGGCCCCCTTTCGGGGGCCGGCCGCACCTGGAAAGCCCTTCATCATCTCTTCCTGCGTCCGCCGAAGCGGTCGCTGTCCAAGCGATGGACTGCATTTCCTGTACCTGGTCGGGTTCGCATCAACTCGTGGGAATCGCTACGTTCCGTGACCAAGCTATCGGTCGATTTCCTCGTAAGTCCGGTCCGTTCTCTTCTGGCTAGTCTTGCAACTACCCTTGATGTCCCGGCGGTCTTTCGTCTCCGTCATCCGATGATTTGAAGCTGACATGAAGCGTTCGGGGCGCCAACAGAAAAACGCGCAAATACCCCCTATGCGCATCGCCCGCTGTGGATAAGTCCGGCATTAGCAACAAGCGGATTCGGTGCAGCATTTTTGTAACAAGGGTGCAGCATTTTCGGATTCGGATTTGCGACTTGTCGAGAAAGAAGCCGCCACGCGACTCACTATCGGCGAGTCGAAAATCCGACTCGCGACGTCAATCACGCCCGGCCCAGATCGCCCTTGCCCACCGTCCCCGACGCCATCTCGAGCATCCGGTCGAGGCTCTTGCGCGCCGCGAGGCGGAGGCCTTCCTCCATCTCGATCTGGGGTTTCAGGTCGCGCAGCGCGAGGTAGAGTTTCTCCATCGTGTTGAGCGCCATGTAGGGGCAGATGTTGCAGTTGCAGTTGCCGTCGGCGCCCGGCGCGCCGATGAAATTCTTCTCGGGCAGCGCGAGCTCCATCTGGTGGATGATGTGCGGCTCGGTCGCGACGATCAGCGTGTCGCCGGGAAAGCTCTTCGCGAATTGCAAAATACCGCTCGTCGATCCGACATAGTCGGCATGGTCGACGATGTGCGGCGGACATTCGGGGTGCGCCGCGACCGGGGCGCCGGGGTGCTGCGCCTTCAGCTTCAAAAGCTCGGTTTCGCTGAACGCTTCATGGACGATGCACACGCCCGGCCACAACAGCATCTCGCGCCCGAACTTGCGGTTGAGATAGCCGCCGAGGTGGCGGTCGGGGCCAAAGATGATCGGCTGGTTTTCGGGAATCTGGCTGATGATCGTCTCGGCGCTCGACGAGGTGACGATGATATCGCTCAACGCCTTCACCGCCGCCGAGCAGTTGATGTAGGTCAGCGCGATATGATCGGGGTGCGCCTCGCGGAAGCGTTTGAACTGTTCGGGCGGGCAGCTGTCCTCGAGACTGCATCCGGCGTCCATGTCGGGCAGGATCACGGTCTTTTCAGGCGAAAGGATTTTCGCGGTCTCGGCCATGAACTTGACGCCGCAAAAGGCGATGACGTCGGCGTCGGTATCGGCCGCCTTGCGCGACAGCTCCAGCGAATCGCCGACGAAATCGGCAAGGTCCTGAATCTCCGGCTTCTGGTAATAATGCGCCAAAATCACGGCATTGCGTTCTTTGCGCAGCCGCTCGATTTCAGCGCGCAGGTCGAGGCCCGAGAGATTCTCGCGGATGGGAGCAGTCATCGCTTTTCCTTATCTGGCTTTTGCCTTGGCCACCCCCCTACACCGCGACCCCGGACAGGGCAACGCGGCGTCAGCCGCCAACCAGCCGATCCGCGACCGCGATGACGGGAGGCGTCAACGCCAGCAGATAGATGGCGACGCGCACCGCGATGACAATTGCCGCAATCGCTTTTGTCGCGGGATGGACGCTGCCGAGCGTGCGGCGGTCGTATAGCGCAATGATGCCGACGACGCCGAGCTGGAACAGACCGATCGGGATGTCGGACCAGCCGATCATCAGGGGCATCGGCAACAAACGGCCCAGCGCGGGTTCGAGGATGACGATCGTCGCGCCGATCATCAGCCGCCGATGCCAGTCGGTCCGGTTCCGTCGTCGCACCGCCGCCCACACCATCAAACCGAACACCAGCGATTCGATGGCCGTCAGGGCGAGGAAATAGGGCGGCGAGAAAAAGGGTGGGAAGCGCCCGAGCACCAGCGACGCCATCCCGGTAAACACCCCCAGCGCGGTGATCGCAATCGCCAGCGCCGCACCGGCCCACCCGAGCCGCCGGTGGAGTGCCAGATTCTGCCGCACGACCAGGGTCGGCTGGACAACGAGAAGCGCGAGCCAGGCCAGCATCAGCACGCCGTGCGCATGGACCCAGAAGGGCGCCGCGACCGGATCGACAAACCCGCGCAGCGCGAACTGCGCAAAGCCAATGATGATGAACGCCGCAAGGCCGATCGCCATATATTGCCAGAAGCGCTCGGGCCGCGCCGCGCCCGCTGCTGTCGTTGCCATGCCATACCCCCCCAGTCGGCCAAATCTTTGGGCAGACTAACGCACGACGAAGGCGCGCGAAAGCCGCCTATCCGGCAGGGGTATCGGCAAAGCGCGCGGTGACCTTGGCCTCGATCCCCGCAGCTTTCAGCGGCATCGCAAAACTCTGCTCGATCGCGGCCCGCGCCGCGCCCTGCGCCAGCCGCATCGGGGTCGGCCCCTTCGCCTGCTTGATCAGCTCATCCTGCGCCGCCTTGCGATTGGCGGCGTCGAGCGCCGCTTCGGCGTCGGTCAGCGTAAGCAGGATCGTCCCGTCGCGAAACTCGCTGATCGCGTCGATATCGATTTCGGGGCCGGCGAGGCGCAGCGGCGGCAGCGTCACCGTAAGCGCATTACTCGCCGCATCCCAGTCGAGGTCCGATTGCTTGAGCTTGCCCAGATCGACCTCGTACCGCACCGTGCCGGGCATGATCAGCGTCTTTTTGGCGCTGAGCCCCATCCGGCTTTGCGTCGATGTCACGACCGCGACATAGCGCGCGGTGAACGGGACAAGGACATTCTGTTCCTGCAAGCCTTGCAGGCTCGCGGCGACAACCGTTTCGGGATCATAGCCCTTTTCCCAATCGCGCCACGCCGACACCGCCCACCAGACGGCGAGCAGCAGTATCGCCGCGGCGGCGAGCAGGATCAGGCGCCCGGTCAGGCGGGGGGCGGTCGAAGAAGGATTCGGGCTCATGGTTCCGTATAGACCGAACAATCGGGTGCGGGGCGATCCATTTCATAACGGCCCGTCGCATTGTTGAACCGCAGCACGCGTTCGTAACTGCACTCCGGGTCCTTCCACTCGGCCAGATCGCTGGGTTTCAGCTTTTGCCCGCTATTGTCCTCGCTCCGTCGCGACGTCTGCGGATAGGCGGTCGCAAAGCTGCGATAGGTCAGGCTCGGCAGTTCGCCGCCGTCGTCGGGGCCGGGTTTCAGTACAGCCTTATATTCATACTCGTCGTGGCACGCGCCGAGCCGGTCCTGGGCATCCTGTTCGGAAAAACAGGCGCGGATCATCAGCGAACTGTCCCATGCCACATCGAGAACCTCGCCGCCGAGCCCGATCGCATGCGGCGCCATACCGAAACGCAGCAGGTGGAGCCGGCTGCCCGACCCGCCGCCGCCCGAATACATCGCGCGTTGTTCGCCGATGACCCCGACCAGCATTTCCAGCCCCTCATCGCTGCCCGCTTCGTCGCCGCCGCGCACCCACACCGCGTGCGGCCACAGGCGCAGCGCCTGCGGCTCACCGGCCAGCGCGGGCAGCGGCAGGACGGTATTTTCATCGTCGCCCGACCCCGGAAAGGACACGATCAGATTGGCGGGCAACGCGTCCGCATCCGTCGCATCCGGCAGCGCAAAACATATCTGGCCGTCGGGCAGGCAATGGGTGCCGCTGGCGTCAGCGACCAGATCGACCAGTCCCACGCTGGGGGCCGGTGCGGGGTCGGTCATCGGCTGCGCGGCGGCAAGCAGCATCGTCAAAAGCATGTCAGGCCAGTTCCCATTCGTCATCGCGTTCGCGCACAACCCCGCGCGCGCGCAGGTCGAAAAGATGCGCCAGCACCGATCGTCCAGCGGCGCCGGTCAGCCGCGGGTCTAGCCCCTTGTACATATGCGCGACCATGGCCGGGATGACCCGGGTGCCCTTTTCCAGCTCGCGCAAAATCTGCCGCTCGCGCTGCTTGCGATGCCCCAGCATGCCGCGGACCAGCTGCCGCGGCTTGGTCACCGCGGGGCCGTGCGCGGGATAATAGACGCGGTCATCGCGGTCATAGAGCTTCGAGAGGCTGGCCATATAAGCCGCCATGTCGCCGTCGGGCGGGCTGACGACGCTGGTCGACCACGCCATCACATGGTCGCCGGTGAACAACGCGCCGCTTTCGACCAATGCGAAGCAGAGATGGTTCGACGTGTGCCCGGGGGTCGCGACCGCCTCGATCGTCCAGCCGTCGCCGGAAATTCGCTCGCCATCGGTGAGCACGCGGTCGGGGGCATAATCGGGATCGAAGGCGGAATCGGCGCGCGGGCCGTTGTCCTTGAGCGCCAGCGGTGCGCAGCCAATGATCGGTGCGCCGGTCGCGGCTTTTAGCGGCGCGGCGGCGGGGCTGTGATCGCGGTGAGTGTGCGTGCACAGAATCGCGGCAACGCGCTGCCCGTCCACGGCGCGCAGGATGGCATCGACATGACCGACCCCGTTGATGTCGGCGGGATCGCCGATGCTCATCCCCGATCCGGTCGGACCGGGGTCGATCACCGCGACATCGCTGCCCGCGCCGACGATCCACGTCTGGGTACCGGTAAAGGTATAGGGCGACGGGTTCGGCGCCAGCACGCGGCGCACCAGTGGCTCATGCTGCTCGCAATCGCCGGCGCGGATACTGTCGGGCCAGGGCTTGTCTTCGCTCATGGGTATCATGTGGCATTGCCGGGGGCGGAACGGAAGGGGCGGTGCGCAAAATGCGGGATAGGGATTGCCGATCAGGCCTGATGAGCGCTGACGACCGAAGTAAGACGTCGCCCCCGCGAAGGCGGGGGCCACTGTCGATCTACGCGGCAACGAAGGACAAGGCCGGTAGCGGCCCCCGCCTGCGCGGGGGCGACGGTTTATTAGAATCGCAGCTCACCACTCCAAACCAGCCACGGCCGCATCCCCCACGAAAAAGGGAGCGGTCGCCCGCTCCCTTTCCCCGCCCCTGCGGCCAGCCCCACCGGGGAGCAAAGGCTGGCGCCGAAGCTGGTCGGGCTTAATTGCCCGATTTCTCGATCTCGGCGATCGCCTTGTCCAGATCGGCTGCGACCTTGGCGCGCATGTCGTCGGACAGACCGCGGGCACGTTCGCCGTCGGCAAAGGATTCGCGTGCTTTCTTGAGCGCCGACAATCGCGCGGCCTTGCCCTCGGCGCTGTCGTTGCACGCGAACATATGAACGCGGGTGCGCTTGCCACCATCGGTCTCGTCGCGGTTGACGATCGGCGCGGCCTTTTTGCTGTCGCCGCATTTGCCCAGCACCATCGTCTGGCCATGCACCGACGACCAGGCGCCATGCGGCATCGCAGGGATCGGCGGCATCGGCGGCATCGGGGCGAGCACGGTGCGGATCCGCTCCTTGCGCTTGGCCTCCAGCTTGTCGGCGATCGCATCGGCCTGTTTGCCGGTGATGCCCTGTTCTTTCAGCGTCGCCAGCACGTCGTCGCGCGACAGGCTGCCCGGCATCCGCACATCGATATGGCGCAGCTTGTCCTTGCTGTCGGCGGGGGCGAACATCACCGTCGGCGCCTTGCCGTCACCCTGGCCGTCGCGGCGGATGACGATGCGATGCACTTCGCGCTTCTTGCCATCCTTATCGGTGGTGACATCCTTGCTGGTATCGGTGAAGACCATGACGCCGGGAGCATCGGGGGCGTCGGGCGCTTCGGGCGGCAACGGCGCCTCCGGCGGCAGCGGCGGTGCGGGCGGTTCGGCGACATCGACCGTCTGCGCGGTCGCCGTCTCGACCCCGGCGGGGACCAGCGTCGCGGTCGTCGCCAGCACCGCCAGCGCCGCGCCGCCGATCAGCAACTGGCCAGCCAGCCCGCGCTGTTTCGAAATATCCCTCCGCATCAACATTGTCAGCCTCTCCTGCAAATTATCGTGAACCGCCATCGGCGCCGCAAGCGACAGCCGCGACCCCACCGCCGCCTTGGCGATCGCGGTGGCATAGCGGGCGGTGCGTTCGCCGCGCATGTGCGCGTCGGCCATCGTCAGCACGCGCGCATCGCACGCCGCCTCCTGATCGAAGCGGAAGGCGCGGATCGCGCGCCAGGCGAACGGATTGAACCATTGCGACGCCAGCAGCACGAGCGCTGCGGCATTCGCCCACAAATCGCCATGGCGATGGTGTGCCAGCTCATGGTCGACCGCGAGCGCGCGCTCGTCGGCCGCGTAGCGGGCAAAGAAATCCTGCGGCACCGCGACCACACGCTGCAACAGACCAAAGGCAACGGGACCATCGACCGCATCGGTCATCACCAGCCGGATCGTCCCGATCGGCTCCAGCTCGACCGCTTCGGCGAGCACGGCGGCGCGAAACCGGCGATGCGACAAGAGTGCCATCGTCAGCACCGCGGCCATACCGATAGCCCACACGACAAAGACATAGGGCATGGCATCGGCGACCGACCAGCTCGGGGCGACCGGTGCGGTCATCGCCGTATCGACCGCAACCAGCATGACGTCGACGCTTTCGGGCGCGGGAACCGGATCGGCGAAGGGTAGCGGCGGCAAGACCAGCCGCAGCGCCGGGATCAGCCACAGGCTATACGCCAGCCGCGGCCCGAAATGGCGCGCAAAGGGCTTGCGGATCAGCAGCACGGCCAGGACGAGCAGCGCGGTGGTGAGCATCGTGTCGCTCCACACCTGCATCCAGGTCGCGGCGCTCATGACTTGAGCTTCCGCAACAAGGCTTCGATTTCGGCGATATCGGTGTCCGATAGTGCTTCGCGATCGGCAAGATGCGCGATCAGCGGGCTGACGCGGCCACCGAACAGGCGGTCGACGAAGCGCTGCGATTCCTCGCCCACGGCATCGGCGCGCTCGATCGCGGGGCTATAGAGGTAGCGTCGGCCATCGGCCTCGGCGGCCACCGCGCCCTTCTGAACCAGCCGCGCCAGCAACGTCTTGACCGTCGCCTGCGTCCAGCCATTCGCCTTGCCCACCCGGGCGGTCAGATCGGCCGCGGTTTGCGGGGCGTCGTCCCACAGAGCCGACAGCACCTGCATCTCCGACTCGCTTGCTCTTTCTGCCATCAGAACCCCTCCCATTGGCATCGCTGAACTGCAACGCGACTACAAATGTAGTCAAGGGGGTGAATGGTCGATGAACGAAGCTGAACCGGCGCGCATTAGTTATCCGGGCGAAGGCGGGGATCTCGCCAACGCGTCAGGGCGCAAGGGTGCGATCCCGGCCTTCGCCGCGATGGCATCTTTGTCGTGTCGGAATATTTGACAGTGCGCGGCGCCGGTAAGGAATCGCTAACCAACGTCTTGCCCGAGAATCCGTCGCCGCGCCAAATTGGCACGGCAATTGAATAGTTTCAGATGTTCCCGAGTGTTCCGCTCAATGGAGCGGTGGGGGGCATCGGTCTGGTCCCTGATGCCCCCTGCCCCCACCGGGAAATCCCCACTTGCCCCCGATGCAGACGGGGGGCGGAGCGGCCGAAAGGCCCCGCCCCCCGGAAGCTTTTATGCCTCCAGGTCGCTTTTCGGTTCTCAGCGCGGGTTGACGGCTGGAAACAACCAGAAGCAGCCGCTCCATCCAGTCCCCGTTTGTATCGAGCGAAGTCGAGATACGCGTGGCTTGGCGTGAGCGCTTGGCGTGTCTCGACTTCGCTCGACACGAACGGAAATAGGAAACGTCCGCTCCCCACCCCAAAACAGACAAACAAAAAAGCCCACCGGAACGCACGCTCCGGCGGGCTTCTATTTATTCGAGGTGCGTTATTCCGCCCGCGCCGGAATCCCCGCCATCAGTGTGTGAAGCTCGCCCGCTTCCCACATTTCCATCATGATGTCGCTGCCGCCGACAAATTCGCCCTTCACATAGAGCTGGGGGATCGTCGGCCAGTCCGAAAATTCCTTGATGCCCTGGCGGATTTCCATGTCCTGCAGCACATCGACGGTTTCATATTCGATCCCCAGCCGATCGAGCATCGCGATCGCACGCGACGAAAAGCCGCATTGCGGGAACAGCGGCGTGCCCTTCATGAACAACAGCACGGGATTGTCGGCGACCAGCTTGGCGATCCGGTCATGCGTGGGTTCGGTCATAATCGTCTCCGGCGGCGCAGCGCGCCAAATTTTTGAGCTATCCCCTATGAAGGAACGGCGGTCGTCAATTGCAAGGCATGAAGTTCGCCGCCCATGCGTCCGCCGAGCGCGGCATAGACCGCCTTGTGCTGCGCAACGCGCGTCATGCCGCGAAAGGATTCGCTGACGACATGGGCGGCATAATGATCGTTATCGCCCGCCAGGTCGGTGATTTCCACCACCGCTTCGGGAAAGGCGGCGACGATCATCGCCCGCAAATCGTCGGCGCGCATACCCATCGGGTCAGCCCTGCGCGTCGATGAACTGGCGCCGCGCCTCGACCGTCTTTTCGTTCAGCACCGCGCGGATTTCGGCGTCGCTGATCTCGACCTTGGCGGCGGTCAGGTCGCCGGCCAGCTTGCGGATCACATCCTCGTCGCCGGCTTCCTCGAAATCGGCCTGCACGACGGCCTTGGCATAGGCGTCGGTTTCCTCGGGGGTCAGCCCCATGCGTTCGGCGGCCCATTCACCGAGCAGCCGGTTGCGCCGCGCCGTGATGCGGAACTGCAGCTCCTGATCGCGGGCAAATTGGGCCTCAAAGGCGCGTTCACGATCGTCGAATCCGCTCATAATGTCCTCATGGGTTTGAAACAGTCGCTCTGCAGATAGGTTGCGCGTCCCATGGGCGCAAGCGGCCTGTGCCGCTGATCACTTCCCTTTTTCAGGCGAAGGGTTTAGGGTCCGTCCCGGGGAATGGGTCGCACCGCAGCCATGAAGACTGCGCCTAGCCACGATCGCGTCGGCATGGCGCCTCTGACCTTAGGTTTGGGGAATTGGTGATGACCGTGCGACATCTATTTTGCTTGCCGATTCTGACCGCGCTCGGTGTCGCGTCGTCCGGAACCGCTCAGGCGCAGGTCACCGACCCAACTTTACGCGACAGTTTTTCGATCGGCGACCAGGGTGGCTCGCTGTGCGCCGTCCAAGCGACGGTGCGCGACAATGTCATCGGCGGCATGTTCGATCGTGCCTGGGTGATCCTGTGCCGCGACGCCAGTCAGCCGGTGGGATATGTCCGCATGCTGCGCGCCAGCCCCGACCAGGCGCTCGCCCGGATCGAACGCGGCCGCGCCGACAGCGTCATCTGCGCCGCCGACGGCACCTGCACGGTCAGGGACAGCAGCGTTGCATGGCAAACGCGGGTCGAAGCGGACGGAAACACCGCATACACGGTCGAAGGCTTTGCCGCCTATGGCGACGCGCTCAACCTCGCGCTCGAATCGGTCCGTCAGCGCAGGGTCGTCCCCGGCGTGATCAAGGTTGCGACGACATCGGTCGGCGCCAACGACGGTTTCGCGCGCACGCTGGCCGGCGCCATCGACGTCGACAAGGCCTTGGCCGAGGGATATCGGCGCAACCACAGCGGCGATTATGCCGAAGCTGCCGAATTTTTTGAAACGCTGTCGCGCCGCGCGCAGGGGGAAAAGGCCGCCGCCGACATCGACCCGACCGAATTCACCCTGAACCGCGCGCTGCAACGATCGAACCTCGGCGAATTTGGCGAGGCGGAACGGCTGTTCGCCGAAGCCGAGGCGGTGCCGACCAGCGATCCCGTCCAGCTCCGCCTGCGCCGCAATTTCCGCGCCATTCATGCGCTGAACCAGCGCAATTACGACGGCGCGGCCGAACTGTTGCAGCAACCGATCGCCCCGCTGACCAGCGCCGTCACGGTCGATGGCGCCAGCGTCACGCTGACCCCGGCGATCGTCGCCGGGGTGAACAGCGGCAGCAACGCCCGCGCCGTCCAGCAGGCATCGGACCGCGAACGGCTGACCCCGATCGAGCGTGCCCAGATCATCGACGCGCAAGCGGTGCACCTGCTCGGCACCGTCGAGCGGCTGCGCGGCAATGGCGCCGCGGCCAAGACGGCGCAGCTCAAGGGGCTGACCGACGCGCTGGCGGTGCGCGAAGGCCGCGTCACCTCGATCGTCCGGCTGCGCTCGCAAATGCTCGGCGAGCTCGCGCTGGCCGAAGAAACGCTCGGCGATATTGCCGCCGCCGATGCGCGTTTTCTGGAATCGGTGAACGCGCTGGCGGTCGAATATCCCGAAACCAACGCGCTTGCCTCTGCCCGCGCGCGCTACGCCGCCTTCCTGACCCGCCACGGGCAGGACGACAAGGCGCTCGGTATCTATCGCGACGTTGTTGCCGCGCTTGCCGGATCGCAGCGCTCGACCACCGGCATGGCCAACATGATGGCGCCCTATTACCGGCTGCTCGCCAGCCGCGCCGCTACCGATGCCACCGCGGTCGGCGACTTTTTCGTCGCCAGCCAGTTGCAGGTCCGTCCCGGCGTCGCCGATACCCAAGCGGTGCTGGCGCGCGAACTGTCCAGCGGCAGCGACGATGGCGCGCGGCTGTTCCGTCAGGCAACGACGCTGAACCGCGACATCGAGCGCGCCCGGATCGAGGATGCCCGGCTCGGCCAATTGCCGGTTTCGCCCGAAATCAATGCGCTGCGCGCCGACCTCAAGACCCAGATCGACAATCTATCGTTCCAGCAGGCCGAAACGATCGTCGCGTTGAACGCCTTCCCGCAATATCGCGTCGTCGCGCCGGGCAAGCTCGACCTTGTCGAACTGCAACAGGTGCTGCGCGCCGACGAAGCCTATCTCAAAATGCTGGTGGTCGGCGATTCCGTCTATGCGATGCTGATCGAGCCCGGCGGTGCCCAGCTCTGGAAATCCGACATCAGCGCGGCAGGGCTCGACACAGCGGTCGATGCGATCCGCTCGACGATCTCGATCGTCGAGAATGGCCGCCGCGTGACCTATCCGTTCGATGCGGCAACCGCGTATAGGCTCTATGGCCAGCTGTTCGGCCCGGTCACCGCCAAGCTGCCTGGCGTTGCCCATCTGATCTTCGAACCCGATGGCGCGATGCTGCGACTGCCGATCAATCTGCTGATCACCGCCGATATGGGGCTCGCTGCTTATGAACAACGTCTGCTCGATCCCGACGCCGATCCGTTCGACATGCGCCAGGTCGCGTGGCTTGGACGCACCTCGCGGCCGAGCACCGCAGTATCGACCCTGGCTTTCCGCAACGCACGGCAGGCGGCGCCGTCGAAGGCCGCCAACCAATATTTCGGGCTGGGTCAGAATTTGCCGGTCGACGGCACCACCCTGCCGTCGCTTGGTACCCGCGGCGCGGCGGGCAGCGCGATCGACAGCGACTGCCAGTGGGACATCGCGCAATGGGCGCGGCCGATTTCCGCCGACGAGCTCGTCACTGCGCGCAACGCCATGGGCGGCAACGCGGGGACGCTGTTGACCGGCGGCGCCTTCACCGACAGCGCGGTCAAGACGCGCACCGACCTCGATGACTATCGGATCATCCATTTCGCGACCCACGGCCTCGTCACCGCGCCGCGCCCAGCCTGCCCAGCGCGCCCCGCACTCGTCACCTCGTTCGGCGACGGTGATTCGGACGGGCTGCTGACCTTCCAGGAAATTTTCGACCTCAAGATCAACGCCGACCTGGTCATCCTGTCGGCGTGCGACACCGCGGGCGCCGCATCGGTCGCGGCCACCCGCGAGGCGGGTCTATCGGGCGGTGGCAATGCGCTCGACGGGTTGGTGCGCAGCTTCATCGGCGCCGGGGGCCGCTCGGTGATCGCCAGCCATTGGCCGGCCCCCGACGATTTCGATGCGACGAAGCGCCTGATCGGCGGCCTGTTCGGATCGGGTCAGGGTACCAGCGTCGCCGACGCCATGTGGGGAACGCAGCTGCGGCTGATGGACGATCAGCAGACGTCGCATCCTTATTATTGGGCGGGCTTTGCGATCATCGGTGACGGCGGCCAGCCGTTGCTGCACGGGACCACGGCCACTGCCGCCGCGCCCGCGCAGGAAGGTATCGGCCGCGCTGCCCGCTGAACCCATGCCCTTGCCCGAAGCCAGCCTCACTGCGGACAACCCGGTCGCGCCCGATGACCAGCGCCCCGCTGTGCCGCTGCGCAAGCAGGTGCGCCGTCTGGTCATGCAGCTTGGCCCGTCGCGCATGGCGGCAACGATCGTCTTCCTGCTCGTCGCGATCCTGATCGCGCGCTTCAGCTGGCAGATGCCGTTGATCGATGCCGCCGAGCGGGCACTTTATGACGCGCGCGCGACACTGATGGCGCCGCATGTCGAACAGGACAAACGCATCGTCCTGATCACCTATAATGACGAAACCCTGTTCAACACCGGCATCCGGTCACCGCTCGACCGCACCCTCCTTGCCAACGCGCTCGGCAATATCGACCAGATGGGGGCAAAAGCGATCGGCATCGATATCGCGTTCGATTCACCGCGTCCCGACGACGAGGTGCTGAAAACCCAGCTGCGCGCGATGACCACCCCGACCTGGCTCGCCTATGCCGAGCAAGCGAGTAATCCGAACACGATCTTTTACGAACAGCAGAAGTTTCTCGAAGCCTTCATCGCCGCCGTCGCGACCGACAAGACCAAACCGACCAGCGTGCTGTTTCGGACCGATGACGACAGCGTGATCCGCACCTGGCCCGACCGGCCCAAAAACCTGCCGCCGCTCATGTCGAACGCCATGGCGCCGGTCGATCCGGCCTTTGCGAATTTCCAGGGCAATATCCGTTTCCTGGTTCCCGCGCGCGCCGCCGCGGGACAGGAGGAGCCCGTTTTCGCCAACATCCCGATCGACACCTTTGCGATGCCGATGGACGCCGACATGCGCGCCGGGTTCGCCGAGCTGGTGAAGGACCGTTACGTCCTGATCGGCGGCGACATCATCGACAACGACCAGTTCAACACCCCGCTCAGCCGCTTTACCGATCCGATCACCGGCCAGCACGAAACGATGATCGGGCTGGAAGTTCACGCACACATGCTGGCGCAGCAGCTCGACAATGCGTGGTCACGGCCCCTGTCGGTTCCGGCGCTGTGGATCCTGGCGATTCTGATCGTGCTGGCGGGCGGGCTGACCAGCCTGATCGACCTGCGCGCGCGCTGGGTCGCGCTCGCCTTTTTCGGGCAGATGGCGTTTTTTGTCGCCTTCCCCTTCTGGTTGCAGGGCCGCGGGGTCGATACGACGACCCTGCCCACCTTTGGCTGGGCGATCGGTTGGCTGTTCGGCTATGCAGCGGTCGGCACCGCCGCGCGCACGATCGGGTCGCGCCAGCGAGCCTTTGCCCAGTCGGCGCTCGGCAAATATCTGCCCGCCGACGTCGCCGCGCAGATCATGCGCGATCCCGACCAGCTGTCGCTGCACGGCGAACGGCGCAATATCTTCTGCGTGTTCACCGACCTCGAGGGCTTCACGAAACTCAGCCATGCGGTCACCCCGGAAACCGTCGCGCGGTTGCTGAACGAATATCTCGATCGCCTGTCCGACATCGTGCTGGAACATGGCGGCACGATCGACAAGTTCGTCGGCGACGCCGTCGTCGCCTTCTGGGGCGCACCGCTCAGCCGTCCCGACGACGGGCCAAAGGCCGCCGCCGCCGCGTTCGCAATGTATCAGGCGGGCGAGAAATATCGCGTCGACCTGGCCGCCGAAGATGTGCCGCCGATTGGCATGACGCGCGTCGGGCTGCACGTCGGCGACGCGATCGTCGGCAATTTCGGCGGCGAAGGGCGGATCCAATATACCGCGCTCGGCGACAGCATGAACACTGCGGCACGGCTCGAAGCCGCGAACAAGAGCCTGAAGACAGGTGTCCTGATCTCCGCCGAAGCCGCGGCGCGATCGGATCGCGACGATCTGGTACCGATGGGGCGGGTGACGCTGCGCGGTCGTGCCCAGCCCGTCGATGTTCTCTCTCCGCGCCCCGACCTTGCGCCGGAACAACGCGCGCGGATTGCGGCCATGGTCGCGGCGCACAGCGCGGGCGATGAAAATGCCTATGTGACCTGTGCCACAGCAGCACAGGCCGAATTCGGTCAGGATCCAGCCATAATGTTTCTGATAGAACGTCTGAACAATACGAAGAATGGAGAAAGCTATGTCCTTTCCTGATCTGCCAAAGGGCCGCCTTGCCCTCTCTGCCGCCGCGGCAATCATGGCGGTTGCGGTGGTCGGCAGCGCTGCCGCGCAATCGATGGTCGTCCGTTCGACCGGCCCGTCGGCAAGCAAATACCCGACGGGCGCCAAGCTGAAATCGGCCGACAAGCTGACCCTCGTCGCAGGCGACAAGGTCGTATTGATGCAGGCGGGCAAGACCCGCACCCTGTCCGGCCCCGGCACCTTTGGCGCCAGCGCCACGATCCAGACCAGCCAGTCGATGAGCGGGACCGTGACCCGGATGCTGGCCAAGGGGCCGACGATGCGGTCGCGCGGCGGTTTTTCCCGTGGTCCCGGCGACACTGCACCGGTCGAGGCGCGCGCGCCGAACCTGTGGCTGCTCGACTATCGCGAAGGCGGCACCTTCTGCGTCGCCAACCCGGCCACGTTGATGCTGTGGCGTCCCAATATGGACGGCGACACCGCGCTGGAAATCGAAAGCGCGGGCAAAAAATCGACCGTCGCGATCGTCGATGGCGCCAATTTCCGCAAATGGCCGACCGATGTGCTGCCGGTGCAATATGGCGTCGATTACCGGCTTTCGGGTGGCGGCCTCGCGGCGCCGGTGACGGTGCGCTTTACCGCGCTCGAAAACGCGCCCGACACGGTCGAAGGATCGGTCGATATGCTGATGGCAAAGGGCTGCACACCGCAGCTCAATCGGCTGGTCGACGCGATGTCGGAATCTGAAGCAGGTTGAGGCAAACGGATTTGGCCGGGCATTGAACCCGGTCGAGCCATCTGATACAAAACGGGCGAAAATCTGCCGCTAACAATTCGGCAGAACCTTTCCTTGGGTCGAACAATTCGCGCTGCCCGGCTTTGCGGCAGAGCCATATGAATTTCCGCACCGCGATTTCGCGGTCGCGTTCGTACTTAAGGGGTGGTGATGACCAAGGGGGATGTGGGATATATTGCGCGCGGGCGGCCGAAACGGGCGGGGCTGCGGCGAACGCTGATCGGTTCGGCCGGACTGGTCGCGGCCGCGATGCCCGCCGCGACGCTGGCGCAAGTCACCCCACAGATCCCGACGCGCGAGGAAATCCAGCAGCCGACCCTTGCGCCGCTGACCCCGCCCAACGAACAGGTGGTGACCGCCGACGACGGCATCGAGCGCGCGCCCTGCCCGCTCGCCAACCCCGAATTCGCCAATGTCCGCATCACGCTGCGCGGGGTCGAATTTTCCAGTGTGGCAGGCATCGACAATGCCATGCTGGCGTCCAGCTGGTCGGACAAGGTCGGGCAGGATCTGCCGATTTCGGTCGTGTGCGACATCCGCGACCGCGCCGCGACGATGCTGCGGTCGCAAGGTTACCTCGCCGCGGTTCGCGTGCCCCCACAAACGATCGACGATGGCGTCGTACAGCTCGACATTCTGGCGGCCCGGATGTCGCGGATCGAGGTGCGCGGCGACGCCGGTGCCAACGAACCGCTGCTACAACGCTATCTGTCGCGCCTCGACGATCAACCGGTGTTCAACATCATCGACGCCGAACGCTACCTGCTGCTGGCGCGCGATATTCCGGGCATGGATGCGCGGCTGACGCTCCGTCCGGGCGGCGCCCCGGGCGAGGTCGTCGGCGAAGTTACCGTCGCGCGCACACCGGTGCTGTTCGATTTCAACGTGCAGAATTTCGGTTCGCGCGACGTCGGCCGCTGGGGCGGGGTGGCGCGCGTCCGCCTGGCCGGGCTGACCGGCATGGGCGATCTGACGACTGCCAGCTTCTATTCGACCCCCGATTTCGACGAACAGCAAGTGGTGCAACTGGCGCACGAGTTCCGCGTCGGCGGTGAAGGGCTGCGGCTGGGGGCCAGCTATACCTACGCCTGGACGCGCCCCGACATCGCGGCGTTCCCGATCAAGTCGAAAACCCAGATCGTCAGCCTGTTCGCCTCCTATCCCGTCACGCTGACGCAGGCGCGGCGCTTGACCGTCGGCGGCGGGCTCGACCTGATCGATCAGGATATCGGCCTTGGCGGCGTGCCGATCAACCGCGACCGGCTGCGCGTCTTCAACCTGCGCGCCGACGCCAGCTGGATCGACCCGTCGTCGGTGGCGGGTCGCGGCGGCTTCAGTCCCAGCGAACCGCGCTGGGCGCTGTCGACGTCGGTCGAAGCGCGGCAGGGCGCCAGCTTCCTTGGCGCAAGCGACGATTGCGGTCCCGGCGGGGCAACCTGTTTCCTGCCCGGCGCGGTGCCACTGACCCGCGTCGAGGGCAAACCCGATGCGTTCCTGCTGCGCGCCAATGCGCTCGCCGAATGGCGACCGCACAAATTATTCACCCTGTCGGCCGCACCGCGCGCGCAATGGTCGAACGACCCACTGCTCGCCTATGAGGAGTTTTCGGGCGGCAATTTCACCGTCGGACGTGGGTTCGATCCCGGCACGATCATCGGCGACAGCGGCGTCGGCGTCGCGCTCGAGGCGCGCTACGGATCGTTCGTCCCCGCCAATACCAAGGCATTCGCGGTGCAGCCCTTCGCCTTTTTCGATGCCGCCTGGGTGTGGAACAAGGATACGGCGTTCAACGGCCTCAATCCGCAGAAACTCTATTCCGCGGGCGGCGGGGTGCGCGTCGCCTATGGCGATGTCGCGCGGCTCGACGTGACGGTCGCGGCGCCGCTGAACCGCGGCGGATTCCTGGTCAAAAAGCCCGACCCGCGGCTGCTGGTGTCGCTGACCACCCAATTTGGCGTGAAGGCGCGCTGACCCATGACGACGACATCGAGGACCACAGACATGCGTGCCACGGCCAATCCCGCACCGACCCGCAACGGCAAGCGCCGCCTCCTCGAAAGCTGTGCGATCGTGGCCGGGCTGGCGGCGCTGGCCTATGGCGGACCGGCGCTCGCGCAGGTCGCGGGTACCGGGCAAGCCGTCACCGGTCCGGGGCTCAGCACGCCGACAATCTCGCCGCCGGGACCGGGGCCAACCACCGTCGACACGACGGGCGCCCAGACCATCATCAACTGGACGCCGTCGAATGCACCCGTCAGCGGGGTGATCGACTTTCTGCCCGCTGGCAATACGCTCAACTTCACCGGCACGGGCCAATATATCGTCCTCAACCGTTTCATTTCCGGCGCAGGCCTGCCGATCTCCGACCAGATCGCGATCAATGGCACCGTCAACAGCATCGACTTTGCCACCTCGGGCGGGCGCGGCGGCAATATCTGGTTCTACAACGCCGGCGGCATTCTGATCGGCGCAAGCGGCGTGATCAATGTCGGCAGCCTGGTGCTGACGGCGAACGACATCCTGACCACCGACGGCCTGCTCGGGCCGGCGGGCGAAATCCGGTTCCGCGGCGCGGTGGGCAGCACTTCGGCGATCACCGTGAACGGCGCGATCAACGCCAATACCGCGCTCAGTCCCGGCAGCAGCTATGTCGCGCTGGTGGCGCCGCGCGTCGTCCAGGCAGGCGCCGTCCGCGTCGACGGATCGGTCGGCTATGTCGCCGCCGAGCAGGCCGATATCCGCATCAACGGCGGGCTGTTCGACATCAATGTTCAGGTCGGCGCAGAGGGCGGCAACGTCATCACTCACACCGGCACCACCGGGGGACCCGGGCATCTGGACAGCAACCCGAACGACAGCCGCGTCTATATGGTCGCGATCCCCAAGAATTTGGCGGTCACGATGCTGGTGTCGGGCCAGATCGGTTATGACGCGGTGTCGGCGCAGGTCGATCCCAACGGCGCGGTGCGCCTGTCGGCGGGGTATAATGTCACCAATGGCGAAGTGAACGATACGCCGGTGAACGGCGTCGCGGCGAACATCACCGTCGGCGATACATTGTTCAACAGCAGCGTCGTGGCGCGTGCCAGCGGCACCTTTGCCGGTCGGCCCGACAATCTGATCCCGGCCAGCACCCCGCCGACCCCGCAAACCGGCAAGATTATCGTACGCGGCGATGCCGATTTCGGCGGCGACGCGGGTGCGACGCTGACCGTCGGGGCCGACCAGGCGATCGAAGTCGACGGCGCCTTGGCGCTCCAGTCGCTGGGCCAGCTGCAAACCGACGGATCGCGGCAGGGCGGCAATGCGACCTTGTCGGTCCTCGGCGGCTCGGTCACCGCGGGCTTCGTCACCGTCGCGTCGATCGGCGCAGCGGGTATCGGGACCGGCGGCGACGGCGGCGACGGGACGGGCGGCGATGCGACCGTCCTGATTTCGGGCGCCGGCAGCACCCTCACCGCCAACGGTCTGAACGTCCAATCGACCGGGATCGGCGGCGGTGTCACCTTTGATTCGAGCGGCGTGGGCACGGCGGTCGACAACAGCGGCGACGGCACCGGCGGCAACGCCACGCTGACCGTCGAAAACGGCGGCGCTCTCGCGATCAACGGGTTTGTGAATGTCGCAGCGACGGGCATCGGTCAGACCGGCAACATCCAGTCGGGCAGCGGCACCGGCGGCACCGCGCGGATCGGGGTGACCGGCGCCGGAACGTCGCTCAATGCGCTGGGGACCGGGGTCAGCGCCGATGGCTTTGGGGGCAGCGGCATTTCGCAGTCGGGGACCACCATTTCGACCCAAAACGGCGGCGTCGGAGCGGGTGGCACGGCCGCGATCGACATCAACGCCCCGGCCGCGACGACCGTCGATCTGGGCGCAGTCAACATGTCGGCGAGCGGCAGCGGCGGCGACAGCAGCGGGATCGAGGGCGCGTCCGGCGCCGACGGCAGCGGCGGCAACGTCAGCTTGACGGTCGATGGCGGCATCGCGGTCAATATGAGCGACCTGCTCCTCAGCGCGGCAGCACGCAGTGGCGGCGCGACCACACCCAGCAATCTGACGTCTTCATCGGGCGACGCCGTCGGCGGCTCCGTCACGATAGCGGTCGCGAACGCCAGCGGCATCATCAACGATGGCAACACGTCGATCAACGTCAGCGGCGTGACCGGGGTCGCCAACAACATCGGCAGCGGCACGGGCGGCGATGTGATCGTGCGCGCGGCCACTGGCGGCCTGATTTCAACCGATGGCAATGTGGACATCAATGCCGTTGGCGGCAATTTCGTGTCGTCGGGTGTTTTCACCGCCGGCATCGCGCGGGGCGGCAACGTCGATCTGACTGCCGATGGCGGCACGATTAGCGCAGGGTCAATCTTTGTCGACACGACTGCACAGCGGCCCAATGCCGAAACCAGCGGCGGCGCGGTGACCGGGGGTACGATCGACCTGCTGGCAACCAACAATGGTACGATCATCGCGACGAACACCGGCGGCTTCAACGAATTTTACGCATCGGCATCCAGCGGCAGCGCGCCCAGCGACGTCGCCACCACCGGCGGCACGATCCAGGTGATTGCCGACGGCGGCGCCATAACAATGGCCAATTTTGCGAACTTCTCTGCAACCGGCGTGTCCGGTGGCAATTCGGTCGTCGGCGCTGCGCCGGTCGAATCGGGGATCGGCGGGACCGTTCTGGTCCGGGTGCGCAACAGCGCCACCGGTGCAGGCAGCATGACTTTCGATGACATCTTCTTTGAAGCAAACGGTGCCACCCAAAGCTTTTCCGAAGGCATCACGGCGGGCAATGGCGCGGCAGGTGCCGTCGGCGGCACCGCGACCTTCGACATGCAAAGCGGCACCTTTATCGCCAACCAACTGACCGTCAGCGCCAACGGCTTTGGCGGCAACGTCGCCGGAACCGGTCGCGGAGGTACAGCGATTTTGACGCAAACGGGCGGCACGATGACGGTCGGCACGCTGTCGGTTTCAGCATCGGGTCGCGGCGGCTTTGATCCTGCCGTTTCGGGCAACGGGATCGGCGGCACCGCAACGCTCAATCTGCTCGGCGGCACGCTGAACGGCGGCAATGTCTCGGTGTCCGCCAACGGCGAGGGCGGCAACGGCGCCAACGGCGATGACGACGATCCGACCAACCCGACCCCAACCGGTGCCGGGGGTACAGGACAGGGCGGAACCGCAATCATCAATATCGACGGTACGGCGGTGATCAATACCGCCATGCTCGCGGCCTATGCCAATGGCGAGGGCGGCGAGGGTGGCAGCTATTTCGCGTTCAACGGCGTCGCCGGCAATGGCGGCAACGCGGGCGACAGCGTCGGCGGCACCGCGACGATCAATATCGTGTCGGGAACGCTGACCACCGGGGATCTGATCGCCGACGCCGGCAGCATCGGCGGCGCCGGCGGCAACGTCTTTGCGTCGAGCAGTTCGGGTTCGGTCACCGGAATCGGCGTCGGCGGCAATGGCGGCAATAGCCAGGGCGGCACGGCGACGATCGATTTTGCGACCGATTTCACTGCCACCGGCACGGTCGCCAGCACGTCGCGCGGATCGGGCGGCGTCGGCGGCTTTGGCACCGTCGGCGGCAATGGCGGCGCCGGAGCGGGCGGTCTGGCCCAAGTCATCGTTTCCGATTTCGATGCGGGTGCGCTGGCGCTGACCGTCGATGCGTCGGCGATCGGCGGCAATGGCGGCTTTGGTGACGACGGCGCCGGCGGCGATGGTGGCAACGCGGCGGGCGGCATCGGGCGGATCGAAGCCGATGGCGCCAATGCGAATATCAGCGTCTCGCAGGCCAATTTCGTCACCGCGGCGACTGGCGGCAATGGCGGGGGCGCCAACAGCAGCTTCTTCTCCGAAGAACTTGTCGGTGCCGCGGGTGGCCGCGGCGGCGATGCCACCGGCGGGACGCTTGAGATTGCGGCCAGCAACGGTTCGACCGTCGCGATCACCCCGGAAACCAGCGGCATCATCGCGCTCAGCAGCGCGGGAACTGGAGGCAACGGCGGCAGCGGCGCATTCAACGGCTTCGGCGGGATGCGGGTTGGCGGCGACGGCGGCAGCGGTGGCGGCGGCACTGGCGGCACCGTGCGCCTGTCGGCCAATGGCGGCACCATCACGTCGAACGGCGCGGCGGTCGACATCAACGTCAGCGGCCTGTCGGGGATCGGCGGCGCTGGCGGCACGGGAAGCGCCGGGAACGGCGCCGCGGGCGGATCGGTCGCGACAACGGGGGGCCGCGCGGTCATCGACGCCTCGGCCACGTCATCCGGCGTCGGCGTGGTCGATCTGGGGGCGACGACGATCGCCGCGAACGGCGACGCCGCGGGCCGGATCGAGGTCCGGAGCAGCGGCGAAATCACGTTCGCCAGCCTGACCGCCGACGCGCTGGGGACAGCACCGCCGACCAACAACGACACCGACGAAGCCCCGGCGGGGATCTTCTTTGCCGTAACGGGTGGGACGATCGCCACCACCGGCGACATGACGCTAACCACCGACAGCTCGTTCGGCACTTATGGCCAGTCGAATGGCAGCGTCGCGGTGGATGGCAACCTGCTGATCACCGCCGCCGACCAGATCGACATCCGGCACGATGGGCGCGAAGGACCCGCGCGCACGATCGGCGCGAGCGGCAGCCTGTCGGCCACCGCCGGCAGCATCAGCGGCGCGCCGGGCAGCTTGCTGGGCGCGGACGGAACCTTGTCGCTGACCTCGACCCTTGGCGGCATCGGGGTCGACCGGCTCGACGGCAACAACATCGTCGTCACCGCGGCAGGCGCGGCGTCGGTCGAGCATGCCGAAGCGGTCAATGATTTCACCGCCAGCGGCGCCAGCTTCCGAACCGGGCTCAATTCGATCATCACCGGCGGCGATATCTTCGTGACCTCGCCGGGCGCAGTCGATCTGGGTAATTCGACCGCGGGCGGCTTCGTCCAGGTCAGCGGCCAGTCGATCCTGTTCAACAATATCGATGCCGGGTCCTCGGTCTTCCTGACCGCGACCGGCAACACCCCCGGCGCCGAAGGGATCAGCGGCGGATCGATCGATGCAGGCGGCAGCGTCGACCTCAACGCAACCCGCATCGCCATCAGCGGCGAAATAGCGGGCGGCGGCGCCCTGTTTGCCAATGGCAGCGCCGGACCAGTGGCCATCGCGCTCGCCAATATGGGCGACTTTATATCGGTGTCGGCCACCGGCGACATTACCGGCACCTACAACACGCCGAACAGCATCCGACTAACGTCGGACGCCAATATCAGTGCATCGGCGAACGCGAACGGATTCGAAAGCTCGAGCAGCGGCACGCCGATCGCCGCGAGCGTCTATGTCGATGCGGGCGGTGACGTCGTGCTGACCAATAACAGCGCCACCGGCATGTTCGGGGTCCGCGCGGGCGGGTCGGCATCGGTCAACGGCGCCAATGTCGGCGAAGACGTGCTGGTGCTGGCGGGCACCACCGCAACGCTGGCCAACATCACGGCGGGCGACGACCTGACAGTCACGGCACCGGGCGGGATTACCGCCAACGGCCTCGCGACGACCGGCACCGGGCCCGATGACCGGACGCTCAGCTACGGACCTTTCAGCCCGTCCGGCCCCAGCTTCTTCCAAGCCAATTCGTCGCCCCCCGACCTGTCGAACATCACCCTCACCGCATCGGCGGGTACCATCGGCGGCGGCAATATCGCGGCGTTCGACAATCTCAGCCTGACAGCATCGGGTGCGGTGACGACAACCGGCACGCTGGCGTCGGGCCAGGCCGCCAGTGTCAGCGGCGACAGCATCGCCTTTGCCGCGATCGATGCGGGCAGCACGGTCAACCTGACCGCGACCAACGCCATCACCGGCGCGAACATCGCCGCAGGCAGCGATATCAACCTGATCGGCAACAGCATTGCGCTGACCGGCGCCGTGACCGGCGGCGCAAACTTCTTTGCCTTCGGCCTCGGCGGACCGGTCGCGGTCAATCAGGCGGACGCCGCCGGGACGATTTCGATCTTTGCCGACGGCGACCTCACCGGCACCTATGTCGCTGGCGGCGACATTCGGTTGAATTCCAACGCGAATGTCGATGCTTCGGCGACCGCCAATGGCGGCTTCCCCGATCCCAGCGGGATCCCGACCCAAGGTAATGTCTTTGTCGAGGCGGCGGGCAATGTCGTGCTGGCGAACAGCGCCGCCGCGCGCATGTTCGGGGTCAGCGCAGGCGGATCGGCGACGATCGCGGGCGCCAATGCGGGCGAGGATATGCTCGTCCTCGCTGGCACGACCGCAACGCTCACGGGGATTACCGCGGGCGACGACGTCGATGTGCGCGCGGTCGGCGATCTCTCGGCAACCGGGGCCAGCGCGACGGGCGCTGGCGCCGATACCGCCATATTGGGATTTGTTGCGGGCAGCGGCTTCACGATCAATTCGGGCGAAGGGGTGTCGGCAACCGATGGCTCCGATGTCCGGTTGTCGGCCGGCGGGGCGATCAGCGCATCGGCGCTGTCGGCAGGCGACGACATTATCGCGACGGCACCCGGAGCGATCGCGATCAACGGCGCGACGACGCTTGGCCTTGGCGCGACCGGGGGCAGCAGCGACATTCGCACGCAGGGCGGCGACACGATGCTGGCGGGGCTTAATGCCTTTACCGACGTTCTGGTCACGTCGACCGGCATCTTCAGCGCGACCGGTACCGTCGCCGCAGGGCGCGACATTGCCGTCACCGCTACGGCCGCCAATCTCGACACGCTGGCCAGCCCCGGCGGCTCCTTTGTCAGCACCCTCGACGCCGGAGCGAATCTGACCGTCACCACCGCGGGTGACATCATCGGGGGCCGGGTGCGCGCCGGGGGCGATCTGACGCTGACCGGCGCCAGCATCGACATTACCCGCGCCCAGACCACCGGGACCGGACAGCTGACCCTCGACGGAACGAACGGGGTCAATTCCACCAATATCCAGGCCGGCGGGGCCACCCTGCTCAACGCAAGCAACGGCGCCGTGACCTCCGACGGACTGATCTCGACCGGTCCGGTCACCGCAAGCGGCGACAGCATCAACCTTCGCACCGGCGGCGATATTGTCTTCGCCAGCCTGACTGCCGATGTCGGCGATGCGGTGGTGCGCACCAGTTCCGGCACATTGACCGTCACTTCGGGCGTCGTTGCCGGACGCGCCGCGCTGAGCGCGGAGAGCGGCGATGACATCATCATCGACCAGCTCACCGCGAACCGTGCCGATGTGACGACGCAGGGCGACATCACCGTCGACACATTGCTGACCGCCCGGAACATCTCACTGCAATCGAACGACATCATCATCGCCAGCGGCGCACGGGTCGGTACCCCCGGCAGCACCGATACGCTGTCGATCGAAAACAACGATGTGTTCAGCCAGACGTTCATCGGCGGCACCGGCACCCGCAACGGCTTCCATCTCGACGCGAACGAGCTTACCCGGCTGTTCGGCACGAATATCGAGGTATTCGCGCCCGAAGTACAGGCCGCGAACAACACGTCGGTGGGCAGCGCTTCGCCGCCTGACATCATCGTGGACAGCTTCACCCTCGCCGGGGGTGCCGCCGGGTCGAACCTCGGTGCCAATGGCGCGCTGACCATTCGCACCCCGGGCAAGATGCGGGTGATCGGCAATGTCCAGCTAACCGGCCTGACCGACGCGAACGCGCTCAACCTGTTTGCCGGCGATGCGCTCGAAGTCATCCTCGGACAAGGCACGGTGCGACTGGTCAACGGCGCCAACGCCGCCGGTCAGCTCAACATGGTGTCCGACGACATCATCGTCGCGACGACCGCCGCGATCAATGACGTCGGCGCCGCGACAACGACCGATGCGATCGAAGCGCGCCTGGCGCAGAACGACGGCGTGCTGATCGAGGAAGGCGCCTTGTTCGCACGCGGGATCCGCGCCGAAGTCGTCGGCGGTTTCTATGTGCAAAACAGCGGCAGCGGCACCGATTTTGCCGCGCGCCGCGGGCTCAACTTTGGCGCAGGCGGGCTCAATGTGGTCACCAGCGGTCCGTCGCGGATCGTCGTCAACGGCGTCCACATCGGGCCCAATGGCCAGGTGACCGGGCTCGACACCATCCCGCTGCTGACCATCGGCGGGGTGGCGCCCGTCGCGGGCAGCTTCGATCCGCGCTCGACCTTCAACGGCTGCCTGATTGCCAATGCCAGCGCCTGCGCTTTCATTGACGTGCAGAGCAACTTCCCGGTCCAGGACGTCATCGAAGAAGAGGCCGACGCCGTCGATGAGGATGGCAACGGCCAGAGCCTGCCGGTGCCGCTGATCACGATGCGCGACCTCGATCCGCTGAGCGGCGAGCCGCTGCTCGACGATCCGGTGACGGGGGCGGGCAACGATGATCTGTGGACGCCGACGGAAGGTCCGTAGCGGGCTTTGCGACAAGGCCGTAGCCCTGAGCCTGTCGAAGGGCGCCTCTCGGATAGGCGCCCTTCGACAGGCTCAGGGCTACGGTTCTTCAATCGGGTTGACGCCTCCCCATTGCGCAAGGCATGGGCGCGAACATGACCGACGCCCCTGCCTCGCAGCCGCTGATGCTGTTCAACAGCCTGACGCGCCAGCTGGAACCTTTCGTTCCCGTCCACCCTGGTGAGGCGCGCGTCTATAGCTGCGGCCCGACGGTCTATAACTACCCGCACATCGGCAACATGCGCGCCTATGTCTTTGCCGACACGCTGGGCCGCACGCTGTCGTTCAAGGGCTATAAGCTCACCCACGTCATCAACATCACCGACGTCGGCCACCTGACCGACGACGCCGATGCGGGCGAGGACAAGATGGAAAAGATGGCGGCGGAGAAAGCGCAGTCGATCTGGGACATCGCGCGTCATTATACCGAGGCTTATTGGGCCGATGTGAAGGCGCTCAATATCCGCCAGCCAGCGCACTGGTCGATCGCGACCGATTATGTGCCGCAGATGATCGAATTTGCGAAGGCGATCGCCGACAAGCATTGCTACGAGCTGGAGGGCGGCCTCTATTTCGACACCTCGACGGTCGCCGACTATGGCGCGCTGGCGCGCGCGAAAACCGACGAGGGCGAGGGCCGGATCGAAGAGGTCGAGGGCAAACGCCACGCCGCCGACTTTGCGATCTGGCGCAAGACCCCCGCGGGCGAAACGCGCCAGATGGAATGGGATTCACCGTGGGGCAAAGGCGCCCCGGGCTGGCACCTCGAATGTTCGGTGATGTCCGAAGCCTTGCTCGGCTTTCCGTTCGACATCCACACCGGCGGCATCGACCACCGCGAGATCCACCATCCGAACGAAATCGCGCAAAATCAAGCGCACAGTTGCTCGGACGCCAGCGGCGCGCGCATCTGGATGCACAATAATTTCCTGATCGAACGCAGCGGCAAGATGAGCAAGAGCGCGGGCGAGTTCCTGCGCCTGCAACTGCTGATCGACAAGGGCTACCACCCCCTCGCCTATCGCCTGATGTGCCTGCAGGCGCATTATCGCAGCGAGCTGGAATTTTCGTGGGAGGGTTTGGGCGCGGCACTGACGCGGTTGAAGCGCATGGTGATGGGCGTCGAACAGCTAAAGGCTCGACATCTTGAAACGACGTCGTCGGCGTGGTCGCCGACTTACGCGGCGGGGGAATGGACCCTGCGCAAATTTCTGGATGCGATGCCGATCAAGTCGATCGAATCTAACAACCTTACCCAATTTGATCGCGAGATTTCAAATGACCTTGGTGCGCCGAGCGCGCTCCTGGAGGTCGAACTGGTTCTCGGGCCGGGAGCAAAAAAGCAATCGGCGTCCGATCGGTTGAACACGCTCGCTGCTATTGACGATGTGCTGGGACTGGCGATCTGTTCCACGTCGCGCGCCGACCTCCGCATCCGCCCGAAAGCCGCCACCATAACCGAGGCCGAAATCGAAGCCGCCCTCACCCGCCGCAAGGAAGCGCGTGCGGCCAAGGACTTCGCGACTTCGGACAAACTCCGCGACGAGCTTACCGCCGCGGGGGTCGAGGTGATGGATGGCGACCCGCTTGGCTGGGATTGGCGGCTCGACGCGAATTGAGCATCACCCGATTGGGTCGAAAAACCACCTTCCCGAGTCCGGCTTGGATAGTCGGGATCATCAATCACCGTAGCCCTGAGCTTGTCGAAGGGCGCCTCTCGGCGATAGGCGCCCTTCGACAAGCTCAGGGCTACGGTTCAATCCGAACAGAATGCCTCCTCTCGTCATGCCGGCGAAGGCCGGGATGACGATGCGAACGGGAATGATCGCGCTTTAAGGACTTGCCCCGGCGCCGCGGGCTGCTAGCTTCGTTGCATGTCGCAACTGATCTGCTGGCTGCTCCTCGGCCTCGTCCACCTGATCCCCGCACTCGCGCTGTTCCGCCCGGCGCTGATCACGCGGCTCTACGGCGTTCAGCCCGACAGCCCGCTCTTCCTGCTGATGCACCACCGTGCGGCACTGTTCTTTGCCGTCCTCGTCGCCTGCGTCTGGGCGGCCTTCGATCCCGGCGGGCGCAAGATCGCGACCCTGCTCACCGCAATCAGCATGCTCAGCTTCCTTTTTCTCTATCAATCCTACGGGCGTCCCGCGGCACTCGGCACCATCGCGCTCGTCGATCTGATCGGCCTTGTCCCGCTCGCCTGGGCGGGGTGGCACGCATTTCAGCAATAGGAATTTCATGACCAAGACCGTCACCGTCCTGTCCGGACTCATCCGCCCGCTCGTCGAAAACCGCCTGCCCGACTGGGTCGAACCGCGCTTCTTCACGTCCAAGGACGAAGCGCTTGCCCTCGCGCCAGATGCCGAAATCGGCTGGTTCGACATGTATGACAAGAAAGACATGGCCGCGGTCATCACCGCCGCAACCAACCTCAAATGGCTGAACTCGATCTACGCCGGGGTCGACGGCATGCCGCTCGACCTGCTTGGGCAGCGCGGCACCGTGGTCACCAACGGCGCGGGGATCAACGCGATCACCATCGCCGAATATGTCGTGATGGGGATTCTCACCATCGCCAAAGGCTATCGCGAAGTCGTGCGCGCGCAGGAGCGCCGCGAGTGGCTGATCGATTCGCCGGGCAAGGTCGAGCTTTACGGGTCGAAGGCGCTGCTCCTCGGCTATGGCGCGATCGGCAAGCTGATCGAGGAGCGACTGAAGGCCTTTGCGGTCGACGTCACGGTCGTCCGCCGCTCGCCGGGTGCGAACACGCTGACTCCCGACCAGTGGCGAGCGCAGCTTGGCGATTTCGACTGGGTGATCCTCGCGGTCCCCGCGACCCCCGAAACCGATGGCATGATCGGTGCCGCCGAACTGGCGGCGATGAAGCCCAGCGCGACGCTGATCAACATCGCGCGCGGCAGCGTCGTCGATCAGGATGCGCTCGTCGCGGCGCTCGACAGCAGGCAGATCGCAGCCGCCTTCCTCGACGTCACCACCCCCGAACCGCTACCCGCCGACGACCCGCTGTGGAGCCTCGACAATGCGCATATCACCATGCACCTGTCGGGCCGCGCGCAGGACAAGATGTTCGTGCGGTCAGCGCAGCGGTTTCTGGAGAATCTCGAGCGGTGGAATAAGGGTGAGGCGGTCGAGCCGCGGGTGGATCTCTCGCTCGGCTACTGACACTTTTGTCTCGTCATCCCGGTGAAGGCCGGGATCTCACCCTCGCGTTCCGAAGCAACGGCGAGATCCCGGCCTTCGCCGGGATGACGGATGATATTGATACCGGTATTCAGCCCGGCCGCTCGGCCTTCAACTCGCGCACCAAAGGCTGCAAATTCGCATCATATTTCGCCAGCATCGTGTGCGCCCCGGCGAGATCGTAGAAGCTCACCAGCTCGCGCCCGTTCCAGCGGTGCAGCGCATAGGCGGGGTCTTCGGCGACGATCATCGGGCGGTCGTCGGGCCGGTCGGCGTCGATCGGGCGCAGGTCGAGCGAGACTTGCGGCGCGGTCGATGAACAGATGGCGACGGTGCGTCCCTCCCACGCCACGGTCACGCTGCGGTGCAGGTGACCGCAGATCAACCCGCGTACCTGGCTGTGCTTGCGCACCACGTCGGTAAAGGTCGCGACCCATGGCTCGTCGGGGTGAGTGTTCATCCACTCGATGCCGCTTTCGATCGGCGGGTGATGCATCACGATATAGGTCGGCTTTGCGGGATCCTTCGCCAGCTCGGCGTCCAGCCACGCTGCGCGTGTCGCACAAAAAGCGCCGCCATGGCGCCCTTCCTCCAGCGTATCGATCGTCACCAGCCGAAGTTCAGGCAGCTCGATCGCATATTGGACAAAGCCATTGCCGTCATCGAGCCCGGGAAAGCGCGCATGAAAATTGTCGCGCAGGTCGTGATTGCCGACGCTGACCCACACCGGAAAGGGGCAGCGCGAAAAGGCGTTGGCCAGACGCCGATAACTGTCCTCGTCGCCGCGGTCGGTAACGTCGCCGGTGGCGAGGAGCAGATCGGGACGGTTCGGCCCGTCGATCAGCACGTCGAGCACCTCGTCGAGCCGCTTGCGGTTATATTCGGCCGGATTGTCCGGATCGAACCCCAAATGGATATCGGTGATCTGCGCGATCAGCACATCCGCCCCCTGCTCCGGCCCATTCTGGCCCCGGTCCTGAACCTATCCGCCCCGACTTGCCGCGTGCAAAGCAGGTGTGCGCCATGTCACTTTGTAAAGTCCCCGCCCCTCGGCGCCTGTGATCAAGCTCACACCATAGGTAGCACGCAGGGGTTTATTTGTGATTGCCGCACTATTTACCTTCCGCTGACGCTTCGGCGCCCACGGCTGGCCGCCGTCCGAATGATATTCGTGGCACATCGCGCAGGGCGATTCGGTCGCGGTTTCGACCTTCACCAGCCGCGCGCCGCTTTCGCCGACATGGCAGTCGCGGCATTGGCGGAGGCCCGGGACGAGCAGGTCAGTCGACGTTTTCGACGCGGGCGCCGCGGTGTGGCAATCGGCGCAATCGGTCTCGCGGTGCGCGTCATGGTCGAACCAGCCCTTTTGCAGATAGCGCGCGGTCTGGTTCACCGCGGCGACGCGCCAGTTTTTCCCTGCGGCGGGCGCAAAGATCGTGTGGCAATCATAACAGGCGCCGCCCTTTGAAAACACGGCGCGCACCGCGTCCTGCGCGCGGCTCGGCCGCACCGCGACCTCGTTGAAATAGATGTTGTACACCTGCCCCTCGGCATAGGCGCCGGGGCGGCGGCGCTGCATTCCGCCGAGTTGCAGCGGGCGCGCGGGCGGGGTCGAACGGTAATAGGCGGTGAGGTCGGCCACGACCTGATCGGGCTCGCCATGGCGCAGCGTGCGCGTTACCCCGCCCACGGTCTCGAACGCCAGACTGTGACACATCGCGCAGTCGCGTTCCATCTCGACGGGCTTGACGCGCACCCCGTCGGCCTCGACGCGGTGGCAATTTTCGCATTCCAGCTTTTGCCCGAAATCATAGCGCCCGCGGAAACTTGCCGCCATGCGCGCGACGCCGCCGGTCGCCTGCAGGTGAACATCGTGCGGGAATTTGAGGCCGTTGTAGTCGACCGTCCCCTTGCCCGGTGCAGCGCGCGCCAGCTTCGCCCCCGGCGCAGCGCGGACGAACGGACGAAACTCGGGGTGGCCGGTGCCAAAGTCGGCAGCATCGGCCAGTAGCGTCGGATGTCCCGCCGCCTTCAGCCGCCCCTGCATCCCGTCGTGGCAGTCGGCGCAGAATTTCTGCGGCGTCGCCGCCATCGGCCCGGCGCCCTCATGTTCGGTATGGCAATCGACGCAGCGCCCCTGCGGCCGGTTGAACACCTCGCCGACATTGGCCAGCAATTTGTCGAACCCGCCGTCGGGCGCGCGCGCCGCGAGCAGCATCGCGGTCGGCGCGCCCGCGTGCGCGGTGCTCATCGCCTTGTGCTCGCCGGTGTGGCAGCTGACGCACGCGGTGTCGGTGACCGCCACGAACGGTTCGACATGGCACGACTGGCAATCATCCTTCAGGCTCGCGTGCGCGCTCGACAATGGTCCCGACGACCAGCTGCTATCGGCGTGGAACCCCTCGGGGCGTTCATCGACTTGCCTGTAGCTGTACCAGGCCCAGATCGGTCCGATCAGGAACGCCGCCAGCATCAGCACGGCGAACGCCCACGCGCCGACGCGCTTGCCGAGCATCACGCCCTGCAGCGAGAAGGCCTTGGCCTCGTCGACGTCCTTCGACGATTGCGACAGCTCGTCGATGCGTTCGACCAGCAGGATGATCTTGTCATCCTCGCGCGCGATCGTCAGCCGGTGCCCGCCGAAACGCAGCTCACCGCCCGCGGCGCTGTCGATGTCGGCGACGGTTTCGCTGCGCCCGTTGAGGTCGAACCCCAGCCCCTCGCTTGCCGCGACGCGGACATGGCGCCCGTCGCTGCTGCTGATCGTCGCATGCTGCGGGTTCACGGCCAGGTCGGCGACATGGATGATGTTCGAACTGTCGCGGCCCAGCGTGATCGCGTCGCCGGGCAGCGGCTGATCGCGGACGATCTGCTTGCCCGTCTTGGTCGTCGAAACGCGGCGCAGGATGAAGCTCATGATCCCCGCCTCACCAGTAGAAAAAGACGCTGATGATATGCGCCGACAGCGCCGCGATCAGCGCGAAGGTCAGCGGCACATGCACATAAAGCCAGATTTCGAGCAGCGCGCGGAGCCGCAGGTGTGCGCGCAGCCGCGCCAGCGCCGCGACCTTCTGCTTCAGCAGCCCGACCACCTTGTCGCGCGCAGCCGCGTCGCTGGTCTGCGACGATGCCAGCGTCCGCAGCGCCGCCGCGGTCGCGCAGTTCGGATAGCGGCCCGACAGGCGCGCGCCGATACCGCCCGCAAACGGATCCTCATCGAGCGCTGCCAGCACCGGCGCGGTGTCGGCGGGGGTCAGCGGCTGCGCGGCGCTGTGCAGCTGGCGGTCAAAGGCGCGGATCGCCTCCAGCATCTGCATCTGCGTCATTTCGTCGCGATTGTTCGACAGCGCCGCGGGCAAGGTCGCATAGACGATCACCCCGTACAGCCCCGACAGGATGACCAGCATCATCAGCGCCCAGGCGAGCGTATGGACGTTCCAGCCGAGCTGGAACCCGGTGTGCCAGGTGCCGATGACGATCAGGCTCAAACCCAGATAGACATGCGCCGACGTCCAGGCTTTCAGCGACCAGTAATCGCTCGTCATCTTGCGCTTGCGATAGCCGAGCGCGGTCAGCCACAGGATCAGCCCGGCGCCGATCGTCCCTAGCGTATAGCCGTACCAGCTGCCGCCATTGTGCCGCGGCGTGACGTCGACCAGCGCGTAGGAGATGATGATCAGCAGGCAGAGGCCGCCGGAAATCTTCGCCCAGCGGAACCCTGCATAACGCAGGAACCCTTCATGCTTGCGCTCGCGCACCCGCTCGGTCTGGGTCGCCTTGTTGCGACGGCGCTGAAAGAGCGAGGCCATCAGTCGGTCGCCTCGTCGAGCCGCGCGATCGACAGGAATTCCTCGGGAGACACGCGGATCGCGGCGCCGGTCGGACAGGCGCGAACGCAGGCGGGACCGCCCGCGATACCCTTGCACATGTCGCATTTGACCGCGATCTTCTTGGGCTTCTCTTCGCCCAATTGCTTCTTGGTCCATTTGGGCGACGGTTCGCCGGGGCCGGGGCCAAAACCGGTGAGCAGCCAGCGCAGCAGGCTGGGCTTTTGCGGCGGCGCCGCTTCCATGCGGATCACCCCATAGGGGCAGTTGCGCATGCAATTGCCGCAGCCGATGCAGCCCGGCTCCATGAACACCTCGCCATCGGGGCCGCGGTGGATCACGTTCGGCGGGCAGTCGGCCATGCAGTGCGGATGCTCGCAGTGGCGGCAGCTGGTGGGCACATGCAAATGCGCAAAAGTCTTGCCCGCCTCGCGGTCGAGCCGCGACAGCCCCTCATGGCTGTCGGCGCACGCCTTTTCGCAATTGTCGCAGCCGACGCACAGATTTTCGTCGATCAGCAGCGCGTCGGTCGCCTCGCCCAGCCCCTCCTTCATGATGAAGGTCGCGGTGTCCGAATAGAGGTCGACCGCGCTCGAATAGCTCGCCTTGCGCGATTCGATGAAGTCGTTCATCGCCGCGCGCTCGGCGACCGCGGCCTCGGTCGCGGCGCGCACCTGCGGCCGCGCGGCGAGCATCTTGCGGAAGCTTTCGCCGGTCAGCTTGATGAGCTCGCTGCCGACCGCGGCCTTCACCGTGGCATTTCTGGGCTGCCCGCTGAGCACGCCCATTTCGCCGAAGAAGCTGCCGGCGGGCAGGTAGCGGAGGAAGATCGGTTTGCCGCCGATGTCCTTTTCGACGACCATCGACCCCGAGCGGATGACATAGACATCATCGCCCTGTTCGCCCTCGGTCAGCACGACCTTGCCTGCGGGAACGCGCTCGACCTCGGCGGTATCGACGACCTCCGCCAGATCATCAACCGTCAGCCCGCCCTTGAAGATCTGGAGTAATTGTCGCTCAAGCGAGATGCGGTTGATCACGCGCTTGGCGCCCGGCACCGCCGCCATCAGTTTGAGCGCCGCGGTGCGCGACACTTCGACGAAGATCGCGTCCTCACCCGCGCGGATCGTCGCGCCGCGCTTGCGGCCCGAAATCAGCCCGACCTCGCCAAAGATCGACCCCTGCTCGATCGGCACGGTCAGGTCGGGACCGACCTCGACGACCGCATGGCCGTCGGCGATCGCGAACAGCGACGAGCCCGGCTCGCCCTTTTCGAACACGACATCGCCCTTGCGGTAAAAGGCGACCTTCGAATCGAGCATGAATTCGCGCATCTGGAGCGGCGACACATCGGTGAAGATGCGGATGCGGGTACGCAGATATTCCAGCCATTCGCTGACCGACTTTTTCTGCGGCAGGTCGGCAAAGATCGCCGCCAGATCTTTTTCGTCCGCCGGTGTCAGCGCGCTGTTGCCATTGATGAACTCGACGACGTCATAACCCTGGTTCATGCAATGCTTGATCAGCGGATAGCCCGCGAGCGCGCCGATGACGTAAAGGCCCGGCACGGTCGTTTCAAATGTAGGCGACAGTTTGGGAAAGGCTTCGCGGTCGGGGCCGGTGAACTCGATCCCCATCGATTCGACGAAGCCGCGCGGCGCGACCGACCCCAGCCGCGCGACGATCACGTCGCATTCGATCTTTTCCTCGCCATTCGGGGTTTCCAGCGTCAACCAGCCCGGCTCGACCTTCTTCGGCTGCGTCTCGGTGCGGATCGACATGAAGCCGTTTTCGCCCGCCTCCATCATGTCGGCGACATTCTTGGCCTTGGCGCGCGCAAAATCCTTTGACCGGTTGAGGATGGTGACGGTGTTTTCCAGCGCCTCCTCGGCCACCCCCAGCGCGTTCTCGATCCCCGCGTCGCCCGATCCGACGACGGTGATATGCTTGTCCTTGAAATCCTCGGGATCGTCGACCTGATAGATGATATGCGGCAGGTCGGCGCCTTCGCAGCGCATCCGGTTCGGGTTGCCCTGCGTCCCGATCGCCAGCACGATATTCTCGGCGGTATAGACGTCGCCCTTGGTGGTCTTGATCGCAAACGCGCCCTTGGCGCCGGTCACCTCGGCAACCTCGGCGTGATACGCCACATTCACTTTGTTGTTCGCGGCATCCTCGTCCCAATTGCCGAGGATATATTCGCGCGCGCCCTCGGCAAAGCGGCAGTCGGAGCGCAGGTCGAGCCGTTCGGGCGTCGCCAGCACCCGCTTGCCCTTCTGATATTTGAAGATCGTGTCCGACAGATGGTCGGTCTTTTCGAGCAATATGTGGCTGAGCCCCAGCTGCGCCGCGCGCGATGCGGCGCTAAGCCCCGCTGGACCCGACCCGATGATCGCGACCTTCACGGGCTCGGTCATGCGCTCGTCACCGCGCGGCCAAGGCCGGTGTCCTTGTCGCTGGCCGTGATGCTGACGAACGCGCGCACGGGCATCCTACCCCCCTCTCGCCAGCCCCCCGGCGAATACATAACGGATGCGACCCGGACTTATGTCCTGGACGCAAAGCTATGCCCTTGAAAGCGGGGAAAGGTCAACCGTTCGCGGCTTTCCGGCGGCGGCGGGCGGCGATGGCCGGGGGCAAATCAACCACGCGCGCGCCGCGCGACGCATTGTTTCAGCCGATCGCGCGCCGCATGTCCGCCCGTCCAGTCAACCTTTGCGACCGACTTACCCTTGATCTGCAAGTCGAAGCCGTGGGTATCGAGCATATTGTCGAGCAGCGCTTCGACCGACGGCACCGCCAGCGCGATCGCCCCATAGGCTTCCCCGGGCAAACGGTAATTATATGCTTCGACCGTCTGCGGCGGGCTGCCGTCCGACTGGACCAGCGTCACCTTGATCTTGTCGACTCCGACCGGCTGCGGGATGTCGTCGCTCCAGAAGGTGAGCAGCGCCCCCTTATAGTCGCCCCCCGGCCCGGAAACACGGACCAACCCGTCCTTTTTCCAGTAAAAGGCGGCACAATATTCGCCCGGCGCCGGTTTGGCATGATCCTGAAAAAAGTCCCAACCGCCATTTTCGTAGCGGGCGTAACGCGGGTCTTTCATCATTTCAGCCCGCCGCGCCATGTTGTCGACATTCTGCTGCATCAGCGCGATCATGCCCGTGGCGACGCTCATCCGGTCGCGCATCGGGTCCGCCGGCGGCTCTGCATAGCGCGGCCCGCCGTCGTCTGGTTCGCCCTGCTGCGGCGTCGCCGCGATATCCATCATCTGCCGGTGATGCTCGGCATTGGCGGCGCAGATATTGGGCAGGTCGGAACAGGCCGCGGCAGGTCCGCCAACCGACAGCGCGAGCAGCGCCCCCGCACCGGACAGGAGGGATTTGATCAACGAGGGGCGTGGCATCGGGCGTCTCCGAAATAGCGGGGCAAGGCGGCGGATGGCGGGCGGGAACATGGCATCGTCACCCCTCGTCGGCAATCACGACCACACGCGGCGTCGCGGCGTCATAGGTGGCGATGACCCGGCACGACGAGGGCGGACAGATACGGGCGATACGTTCCTTGACCGTCACCGGATCGGCAAGGGTCGGGAGCGGATCGCCCAGCGGCGACCGCTTCTTCTTTTTCTTCGGGGCCGCCGCCAACGCCGCGGTCCAGCGGTTTTGCCCGCGACCATCGACGAAATGAACGAGCAGGCCGTTGGTGTCGGCCCAGCCGGCGTCGGTCACTTTCTTCCCGTTCACCGCATAGGCCGATATCGCGCAGCGCTGCCCCGAATCCGCCTGGCAGCGGTCGAGAATCGCCTTGCGCGTCGCGACCGAATTCTCCTTCCCGCTGATCAGCCAGCTTTTGCCGACAGCCGCCGGATCGATGGGCCGCGCAACCATCGCCCAGCGGTTCCAGTTCAGCTTGCCCTTGGGGAAATAATCCTTCGACTGATCAAGCCCCGGATCCTCGTTCAGAAAGATCGCGCCGCTGTCATAGACGGCGACCAGATCGCAGCCGAACGAGTTGGTCAGGCAATGACGTGTCGACACATCCGGGCTCGCCAGCATCTCGTCATTCACCGCTGCCCTGATCCACGACTGGCCCATGCCGTCCTGCGCGAGATAGACCTGTCCCGTGCCGCCGATCGCCGCCGCGACGTCACATTCGTTTCCGGTCGCGGCCTTGCAGCGCTCCAGCACCCGCTGCCGCGCCAGGTCGAGCGTCTTGTGGCCGACCGACACCCATGTCGACCCCGTGTCGGCATGATAGGCCGCCGCCATGAAGCCAGGCTCCGACGGCAGCGAAGGCAAGTCGTATCCCGGCTCGTCGCCCGGATGGTCTTCGCTTGCCCCCTGCGGCGGGGTTGCGGCGATGTCGTTCATGTCTCTCGCATGTTGTTCGGCCGATTGCGCCTGCGCCGCATCGGGCAACAGGATCAGCGTCGTCAGCGCCGTTGCCATCGACAAAATGGGACGAAATTTCATGTCGTTGATTTCCAATGCAAAGGGACAAGTGAAACTTCGCCAGCCAAATGGCTAATCCCTGTGCGATCACCCGTCATCGGCCGCGTTGTCCCGGGTCATTGGCACCGGGCACGGCAAAATAATGTGAAAAGCCAGCGCGATATGATGTGGGCTTGCCATGCATGCGACCGGCGTAGGCGGCGTGTCACGCCGATCCTATGACCGTCATCACAACCAGTACACCGCGATGAGCGGCGCCAAGTCAGGCGAGTTCGAACATCGCCGCAATGCCGCTCGGCGCGGCGGGTTCGAAGCGCGACCAGCCGTCGGGGCCAAGCCGCTCGATCGGGCGGAAACGCGCCTTGTACGCCATGCGCGCCGACCCTTCGATCCAGTAACCGAGGTAAACGTAGGGCAGGCCCGCCCGCGCCGCGCGCTGGACATGGTCGGCGATGATATAGGTGCCCAGCCCTTCACGCAGCGGGTGCGCGGCGTCAAAGAAGCTGTAGATCATCGACAATCCGTCGCCCTGCCGGTCGGTCAGGCAACAGCCGACCAGGCGGCCCTTGCTACCATCGGTGGTCGGCTCGCGATATTCGATCATATAGCTGTCGACCGGGGTCTGTTCGACCATGTCGGCGAAATCCTGCTCGTCCATGTCGGCCATGCCGCCATTAGGGTGGCGCGAGCCGAGATAAGAGCGCAGCAACCCATATTGTTCTTCGGTCGCCCACGGCTTGCACGCGGTCGCAACCAGATCGCCGTTGCGGCGGATCGTGCGCTTTTGCGAATTGCTGGGGGTGAATTCGGCGGCGCAGACGCGCACCGACACGCAGGCCGCGCAATCGGCGCAGCTCGGACGATAGGCGACGGACTGGCTGCGCCGGAATCCGATGCGACCCAGCGCATCGTTCAGTTCGTTCGCGGTATTGCCGCTGAGTTCGGTGAACACCTTGCGTTCGGTCTTGCCCGCCAGATAGGGGCAAGGTGCCGGGCTGGTGACGAAAAAGCGCGGAAAACGGAACGGTGCGGACACGCGGGCTAAACCTCCAGATATGCGATGCGGAATCCCCCCCGACGCGGGTCCGACGCTCACCACCCACCAACTATGCCGCGCGGCGTCAATGGTGCAAAGTCCGTTTACCATTTTTAGTCGTGCCGATCTGAATCACCTCGAAAATTATCTGAATCGGGCGGTAAGGATTGTGCCGATTTGAATCAGAGGTGGGCGGCTTGGTGATCGCCACCGATCATAAGCCCGCCCCTGTTCGTCATCCCGGCGAAGGCCGGGATCTCGCCGGTTCGTTAAAACGCGAGGATGAGATCCCGGCCTCCGCCGGGATGACGGAAGGACTTAGAAGCCAGGGCGGTGCAAAGCCCGATCAGCTATACCCGCGCAGCTCGTCGCCGGTCAGCGTCGCCACGTGCAGCACGTTGGTCGACCCCGGCGTGCCGAACGGGACCCCCGCCATCATGACCAGCTTCGCGCCCGCCTTGCCGATGCCGTGGCGCAGTGCCATGCGCTTGCCCTTGGCGATCATCTCTTCGAAACTGCCGATGTCCTTGGTCGGCACCGCGTGCGCCCCCCAGAGCAACCCGAGCCGCCGCGCCGCTTCCTTTTTGGGCGTGAGGACCAACAGCGGCGCGTTGGGCCGTTCGCGCGCCACCCGCCGCGCAGTCGATCCCGATGCGGTGAAGCAGATGATCGCATCGGCGGCAATCGTGCCGATGATGCCGCCGGCGGCCTCCGCCAGCGCGTCGGCGGTGGTCGCGTCGGGCAGCGTTTCGGTAAAGTGCAGGCGGCGGAAATAATCAGGGTCGCTTTCGACCGAGCGCGCGATCGAATCCATCATGGTGACAGCTTCCACCGGCCAAGCGCCCGCCGCAGTCTCGGCCGACAGCATGATCGCGTCGGCGCCGTCGTACACGGCAGTGGCGACATCGCTCACTTCGGCGCGCGTCGGCGAGGGCGAGACGATCATCGATTCGAGCATCTGCGTCGCGACGACCACCGGCTTGCCCATCCGCCGCGCAGTGGCGACGATGCGCTTTTGCAGCGGCGGGACCGCTTCGGGAGGAAGCTCGACGCCGAGGTCACCGCGCGCGACCATCGCCGCGTCGGCGAGCTCGAGGATTTCCTCGATCCGCTGCACCCCCGAGGGCTTTTCGAACTTCACGAGCAGTGCTGCCTTGCCGCCGATCAGGCGCCGCGCCTCGGCGACATCCTCGGGCCGCTGGACGAACGACAGCGCGACCCAGTCGACATGCTGCTCCAGCGCAAAGGTCAGATCCTTGCGGTCCTTCTCGGTCAGCGCCGCGAGCGGCACGACGACGTCGGGGACATTGACCCCCTTGCGGTCAGAAATCCTGCCGCCGACCTCAACCACCGTGTCGATCCGCGACGGCGAGACGGCCTGGACGCGAAGCACCAGCTTGCCGTCGTCGATCAGCAGCCGCGTGCCCGGTTCGAGCGCCGCGAACAATTCGGGATGCGGCAGGTGGACGCGCATCGCGTCGCCCGGCGCCTTGTCGGTGTCGAGCGCGAACGCCGCGCCCTTCACCAGCTCGGCGGGGCCGTCCTTGAACGTCCCGACGCGCAGCTTCGGCCCCTGAAGGTCGACCAGGATCGTCGTCGGCCGCCCGGTTTCCTTTTCCAGCGCGCGGATGGCCGCAATCACCTTGGCGTGACCCGCATGGTCGCCATGGCTCATATTGACGCGAAAGGCGTCGGCGCCGGCGCGGTGCAGCGCCGCGATCATCTCAGGATTGGCGCTCGCGGGACCAAGGGTCGCCAGGATGCGCACCTTGCGCTGGCGGGGGGTAAAACTCTGGACCACAGATGCTCCGATATGGTTTCGATCATCGCCGTAGCCCTGAGCCTGTCGAAGGGCGCCTATCCACGATAAGCGCCCTTCGACAGGCTCAGGGCTATGGTTTTGTCCGAACAGATAGACACCTCTTGCCTAGTCTCACTGCCCCCGGCAAGGCAAGCCGCGTATAGCTATTCATGCCCCCAGCAGAAGGAAATCCGCCATGTCCTGCAGCGACGACCAAGCCGCCCCGAACGATGCGCTCGACGCGCTGGACGATGCGGTAGCGGCTGCCGCCTTCCGCCGCCTCGTCCGCCTGCTCCAGCACCGCCATGACGCCGCGAACATCGACCTGATGGGGCTCGCCGGTTTCTGCCGCAATTGCCTCGGCGACTGGATCGCCGAGGCGGGCGGCATGGACAAGGAAAGCGGCCGCGCGATTGTCCACGGCATGCCGACCGCCGATTGGAAAGCGCTGCACCACACCGCCGCTACCCCCGAACAGCTCGCACGGATGGAGGCGAGCATGGCAAGGAATCCGCGCGACTGAGCTTGCGACGCCCCGGCTTTCGCGACATGATCGGACGACAAGGCGGAGAGCCAACAGGGAGATAATCGGGATGCGTATGAAATGGGCCGCGGCGACGATCGCGGCAGGACTGATCGCGAGCACACCGCTGGCCGCTCAGCCGCCCGCTACGACCTACATTCACGCCGGGCGCCTGCTCGACCAGCCGGGGCGCGAACCGCGCGGGCAGTCGACGATCATCGTCCGCGACGGGAAGATCGCCGAAGTGCGCGACGGCTTTGCGACGCCCGAAGGCGGCGCGCGCGTCGTCGACCTGAAGAACGCCTTTGTCCTTCCGGGCCTGATCGACATGCACGTCCATATCTCCAGCGACGACAATCTGCTGCGCAGCCGCCTCGAAAGCTCGGGTCGCGACGTCGAGGATATATTCGTGATCGCGCAGGGCAATGCGCGCAAGACGCTCGAGGCGGGCTTTACGACGGTACGCGATCTGGGCGGCGATGGCCGCACGACGACGACGCTGCGCGATGCGATCAACAATGGCGTGATCGTCGGCCCCACGGTCATCCCGGCAGGGACGATGATTTCGGTGACCGGCGGCCATGGCGGGGTCAACGGGCTGAACCGTACGCTGACGCACGCGGTCGCGGCTGAGCGGACCAATATCTGCGACGGCCCCGACGGCTGTGCCAGCGCAGTACGCGCACAGATTTCCCTCGGCGCCGAGGTGATCAAGTTCGCCGCAACCGGCGGGGTGCGATCGAACGTCGCGGGCGGGCTGGGCAAGCAGATGTCTGACGCCGAAATGAAGTCGGTGGTCGATACCGCGCACAGCTTTGGCCGCAAGGTCACCGCCCACGCGCATGGCAAGGAAGGGATCGATGCGGCGCTGCGTGCCGGGGTCGATTCGATCGAGCATGGCAGCTTCATCGACGATGAAACGGTCAAGCTGTTCAAGGCGTCGAACGCGGCGCTGGTCCCGACCGCCGTGGCGCCGATCGCCGCGCTGGCACAGGCGCGCCGTGGCGACGCACCCGCGCCGCAGCTCGCCAAGGCTGAGGAAGCCGCCGCCTCGCACGCCGCCAGCATGGCGCGCGCTATCCGCGGCAATGTCCGCATCCTGTTCGGCACCGATTCGGGCGTCGCGCCGCACGGCGACAATGCCAGGGAATTTGCGTTGATGGTCAAGGCGGGGATGACGCCCGCGCAGGCGATCAAGGCCGCGACCATCGACAATGCCACGGAACTCGACCGGCCGATCGGGGCGATCGTGGCGGGACGCGACGCCGACATCATCGCCGTCACCGGCGACCCGCTGGCCGACGTCACCGCGCTGGAAAAGGTCGATTTCGTGATGCGGCGCGGCGTGGTTCACAAGGATGGCGGCAAGCGCCAGCCCTTTCCGCCCGAATGAGCGATTGAGTCCAAGAAAGCATGGCGAAAACGCAGCGGGACGATTAGGGACGCGGCAGCCGCGATTCTCGCGCCGCATCATCCCAATCACCGGAGCCCAAAATGAGCGAAGCCACCGTATCCGACGAACAACTGCGCCTTTTCATCGAGCGCATCGAACGGATGGAAGAAGAGAAAAAGGGCGTCGCCGACGACATTCGCGACACCTATAACGAAGCAAAATCGCAGGGTTATGATCCTAAGATCATGCGCCAGATCGTTCGCCTGCGCAAATTGCCGGTCAACGACCGCCGCGAAATGGAAGCGATCCTCGACGTTTACAAATCGGCGCTCGGGATCGACTGAGCCCCCTTTTTATCAGCCTAGGAGAGTGACGATGTTCAGCACCACCACCAACACGATCGAAGGCCGTCCGGCCCGCGAATATCTGGGCATCGTCACCGGCGAGGTGATCGTCGGCGCCAACCTGTTCCGCGACCTGTTCGCCAGCATCACCGACATCGTCGGCGGGCGGTCGGGCAAATATGAGGACGTCCTCGCCCGCGCCCGCAAGGAAGCGATCGCCGAGATGGAAGCCGAAGCCGCGCGCCTTGGTGGCAATGCGGTGGTCGGCGTCGACCTCGACTATGAAGTGCTGGGCCAAAACGGGTCGATGCTGATGGTCAGCGCCTCGGGGACCGCCGTCGTCATCTGACGCGGTTGTCTCTTGTCGGTCGCCGCTGTAGGGCGGCGCCAGCTTTCAAATTGACCGATGGAGGGTGGCTTGGCCGGCCATAGTAAATTCAAGAACATCATGCACCGCAAGGGTGCGCAGGACAAAAAGCGCAGCAGCCTGTTTTCAAAGCTCAGCCGCGAAATCACCGTGGCGGCGAAGATGGGCCTGCCCGATCCCGACGCGAACGCGCGCCTGCGCGCGGCGGTCAACGCCGCCAAGGCGCAGTCGATGCCGAAGGACAATATCCAGCGCGCGATCGACAAGGCCGCGGGCAACGACGGCGATAACTATGAAGAAATCCGCTACGAAGGCTATGGCCCCGGCGGCGTGTCGCTGATCGTTGAGGCGCTGACCGACAACCGCAACCGCACCGCGACCAACGTCCGCACCGCGTTCAGCAAGAATGGCGGTAACCTCGGCACCTCGGGCAGCGTCAGCCACGGCTTCGACCGGCTCGGCATGATCAGCTATGGCGCGGGCGCGGGCGACGCCGACACGGTGTTCGAAGCCGCGCTCGACGCGGGCGCCGACGACGTCGAATCGTCCGAGGACGGCCACGACATCTGGACCAGCGTCGACAGCCTGCACGAAGTCGCGAAGGCGCTCGAAGCGAAACTGGGCGAGGCTGAGGGCGTGAAGCTGGCGTGGCGCCCGACGCTGAAGAGCGAAGTCGCCGACGAAGCCATCGCGCAGACGCTGTTCAAACTGATCGACACGCTCGACGACGACGACGATGTGCAGACCGTGTGGGGCAATTATGAGATCCCCGATGCGGTGATGGAAAAGCTTGGCTAAACTCCAAAATCCGTTCGCATCGAGCGAAGTCGAGATGCCCATCGGTCGCGCTTGCCTTCGGGGTGTCTCGACTTCGCTCGACACGAGCGGAGCCACATGATCATCGTAGGCCTCGACCCCTCGCTCAGCTGCACCGGCTGGGGCATCATCCGCGCCGAGGGCAGCCGGATCAGCCACATCGCGAACGGCCAGATCAAGACCGACGCCAAGGCGCCCCTGCCCGACCGCCTCGCGCATCTTGACACGATGCTGGCGGCGGTCATCGCCGACCACGCCCCGACCCACGCCGCGGTCGAGGAAGTGTTCGTCAACGACAACCCGCAATCGACGCTGAAACTCGCCCACGCGCGCGGCGTCGTCCTGCTCGGCTGCGCGCGCGGCGGGCTCACCGTGGCCGAATATGAGCCGCGGCTGGTCAAGAAAGCGATCGTCGGCACCGGCGGCGCGGCGAAGGAACAGGTGCAGGCGATGCTGCGCGTGCTGCTTCCCGGCGCGAATGTCGCGGGGGCGGACGCGGCGGATGCGCTGGCGGTGGCAATCTGCCACGCGAACCACCGGCCGCGTGTTTAAGAGTTTCGTACGAAGACACAAAGACACGAAGGAATCCGTGTTTGCCGCGAAGCGTCCTTTCAATTCCATTGTTCCGCAAAAATCTGACCTTGCTGAAGAATGGGGCCTGTAGGCCCGGACTATCTTCTTCGTGTCTTTGTGTCTTCGTGCGAACCAGTCTTCCTTGTTCCCTTTTCATTCCCCCCGCGCTAGGCAGGCAGGATGATCGCAAAACTCACCGGACGGCTCGACAGCAGCGGCGCAGGCCATGCGGTGATCGACGTCGGCGGCGTCGGCTATCTGGTCGAGGCATCGGCGCGCACGCTCGACGCGCTCGGCGCCATCGGCGGCGACGTCACCATCCACACCGAAATGCTCGTCGGCGAAGATTTCCTGCGCCTGCTCGGCTTTGCCAAGGCCGAAGAACGCGACTGGTTCCGCCTGCTCACCAGCGTCCAGGGCGTCGGGGCCAAGGTCGCGCTCGCGATCCTCTCGGCGCTGGAAATCGGCGAGTTGCAACGCGCGCTGGCAAGCGGCGACAGCGCGATGATCGCGCGCGCGAACGGCGTCGGCCCGAAACTGGCGCAGCGGATCACGCATGAACTGAAGGACAAGGCGGGCGCGCTCGGCGGGATTGCCGGTTCGAGTCCGGCCAGGGGCACCACCAGTGGTCCGCTCAGCGACGCCGTCACCGCCCTCACCGGCCTCGGCTTCAAACCCGGCGAAGCGAGCGCCGCGGTCGCGGCAGCAAATGAGGAATTGGGAGCGGAAGCTAGTCTCGATGCCATGGTCCGGGTGGCGCTTAAGAAGGTCGCAAAATGAGAAGGCAGAAATCTCCCTTCCTCGTCATGCTGAACTTGTTTCAGCATCCATGGCCCTAAGTTCGCACCCATGCGCGATGCGTTTCAGCCTTGCACCTACATCCTCGCCAGCCATCGGGGCGGCACGCTCTATATCGGCGTTACCTCCAACCTCCTACAACGGATGTGGCAGCATCGGAATGGCGCGACTGAGGGCTTTGCCGGGCGCCATCGCATATATCGGCTCGTCTATTTCGAGTTTTTCGGCACCATGGCGCTGGCCATCGCGCGGGAAAAACAGCTCAAGAATTGGCATCGCGCATGGAAGATCAACGTCATTGAAGCAGCCAACCCCGAATGGCGCGACCTCGCCTTCGACATTGGCGCTGGACCGGTCGGCCGGGCCATGGATGCTGAAACAAGTTCAGCATGACGAAATTCAGGGACATCCCACAACCGTGACCGAAGCCGCATCTCCCACCCGCCACGCATCCTGCCGCTGCGGCCAGATCCGGATCGCCTGCACCGGCGAACCGATCCGCGTGTCGGTGTGCCATTGCCGTGAATGCAAGGCGCGGAGCGGCAGCGCCTTTGCCGCGCAGGTGCGCTTCGCCGCCGCACAGGTCCGTATCGAGGGCGAGGCGAACGCAAGGCTGTGGCAATATACCGGCGACAGCGGCCACGCCGCCGACTTCTTCTTCTGCGGCACCTGCGGGTCGGGCGTCTGGTACCGCGCGCGGCCCTATCATGACGCTTTCGCCATCCCGCTCGGCAATTTTGCGCCCGACCACGGCTTCGTCCCCGACTATTCGGTGTACGAGGACAGCAAGGAGCCTTGGGTTTCGATCACCGGCGAGGCAATAGAGCATCATGACTGAGCCCGCCGCCCGCCGCCGCCCCAAAGCCCTCGCCTTCGATGTGTTCGGCACCGTCGTCGACTGGCGCAGTAGCATCGCGCGCGAATCCGCACGTTATCTGGCGCAGATCGACCGCAGCGACATCGACGCGCACGACTTCGCCGACCAGTGGCGTCGCCGCTACCTGCCCGCGATGGCGGCGGTCAGCGGCGGGCAGCGGGGGTTCGTCAAGCTCGACATCCTGCACCGCGAAATGCTCGAAGCGGTGCTGCACGATCTGCACCTCGACCCCGCGGCGCTCGACCCGGCGCTGCTCGCCGACTGGACCGACGCCTGGCACCGGCTCGACCCCTGGCCCGACAGCGTCGCCGGGATCGCGCGGCTGCGCACCGCCTTTCCCGTCGTCACCCTGTCGAACGGCAATGTGGCGTTGATGGTCGATATGGCGCGGCGCGCCGGGCTGGTGTGGGACGCGATCCTCGGCGCCGAATATGCCCGCGCGTACAAGCCGCAACCCGCCGCCTATCTGGCGACCGCCGACGCGCTGGGGCTCGCGCCGCAGGAGCTCTGCCTCGTTGCCTCGCACCACAGCGACCTTGCCGCGGCGCGCGGCTGCGGGCTGATGGCCGCCTATATCGACCGGCCGATGGAATATGGCGGCGCCCGCGCCCCCGACGCCGACGCGGCGCAGGATTGGGAGTATCGCGCCGACAGCCTGACCGATTTGGCGGCGCAACTGGGATGCTGACTTGACCGATCTCACCACCCCCAATCGCACCCCCGAGGACGCCGATGCGGCGCTGCGCCCCAAATCGCTCGCCGAGTTCGTCGGGCAGGCGGCGGCGCGCGAGAATTTGCGGATCTTTATCGAGGCCGCGAAGGCGCGCTCCGACGCGCTCGACCATGTGCTGTTCTATGGCCCGCCGGGGCTGGGCAAGACGACGCTGGCGCAGATCGTCGCGCGCGAGCTTGGCGTCGGCTTCCGCTCGACGTCCGGCCCGGTAATCGCGAAGGCGGGCGACCTTGCCGCTCTGCTCACCAATCTGGAGGACGGCGACGTCCTGTTCATCGACGAGATCCACCGCCTGTCGCCCGCGGTCGAGGAAATCCTCTATCCGGCGATGGAGGACCGCGCGCTCGACATCATGATCGGCGAAGGGCCGTCGGCGCGCAGCGTGCGGATCGATTTGCCGAAGTTCACGCTGGTCGGCGCGACGACGCGGCAGGGGTTGCTCACGACGCCGCTGCGCGACCGCTTCGGCATTCCGGTGCGGCTCAATTTCTACACCCATGGCGAGCTGGAGCAGGTCATCACTCGTGCCGCGCGGCTGCTGTCGCTGCCGATCGCCCCCGACGGCGCGCTGGAGATTGCCAAGCGCTCGCGCGGGACGCCGCGGATCGCCGGACGGCTGCTGCGGCGGGTGCGTGATTTCGCGACCGTCGCGGGCCATGCGATCGTCGATGCCAAGGCCGCGGACGCCGCGCTCAACCGGCTCGAGGTCGACGCGCTGGGGCTCGACGCGATGGACCGCCGCTACCTGACGATGATCGCCGATATCTATCGCGGCGGGCCGGTCGGGGTCGAAACGATGGCGGCCGGCCTGTCCGAACCGCGCGACACGATCGAGGATGTGATCGAGCCCTATCTGCTGCAAGTCGGCCTGATCGCGCGCACCGCGCGCGGGCGGATGCTCAATGCCAGCGCGTGGAAGCATCTGGGGCTCAATCCGCCCGCAGGGTCGCAGGACGGGTTGTTCGATAACGGCAAGTGATCGTGCCGCTGCGAAGGCAGGGGCCCATCACCCGCCATCGCACTCATACCGCATGACTTCAATTATGATCGTCATTGCGAGGAGCCGAAGGCGACGCGGCAATCCAGAGTAGCGTAAACCGCCCTGGATTGCTTCGCTTCGCTCGCAATGACGAGTGATATAACCTGACCTCAAAACAGACGCAGCTCAGCAACCAGACGTCCGGTGATGGGCCCCTGCCTTCGCAGGGGCGCGAGCCTCAGAAGAATGGCGCGGATTTCCGCCATCATCTCCCACCAAATGGCCCCCATCTGCGACGAACCGTTGGTTTGGGGTTTGCGACGAGTCGAAGGGCGGCTATCGATCAAGGCCATGGTAAACGCCCCGCCTCCTTTTGTCCCCGGCGCCTTCGTCGGGGCCGAGCATCATTACCGGGCGCGCGTCTATTTCGAGGACACCGACCTCAGCGGCATCGTCTATCACGCCAATTACCTGCGCTATATGGAGCGCGCGCGGTCGGACATGCTGCGGATCGCGGGCATCGACCAGCGCGCCGCGATGGAGGCGGGCGAAGGCAGCTGGGCGGTCACCGACCTCGCGATCAAATTTCGCCGCCCCGCAAAGCTCGACGACGACCTGCTGGTGGTCAGCACCGTCGAAGCGGTGCGCGGCGCCAGCGTCATTATCGCACAGCGCATCCTTCGCGGAACTGATACGTTAAGCGGCGAGACATTGACCGAGGGGCAAGTCACCGCCGCCTTTCTGTCACCCGAGGGTCGGCCCCGCCGCCAGCCCGCGGGCTGGGCCGACCGCTTTACCGTCATCATGAATGGAGAGAAAATCCCTTGCTAGACAATATCTCGCTGGCCGCCGACGCGGCGACCCTGTCCCCGGTCGCGCTGTTCCTGCAGGCCGATATTATCGTGAAGGCGGTGATGATCGGGCTGCTGCTGGCGTCGATCTATGTCTGGGCGGTGATCTTCACTCAAGGGCGCGGGGTCGGGAAGCTGATGCGGGCGTCGGAAAATTTCGAGCGCGATTTCTGGCGCGCTGACAACATCGACAAATTTTACGACAAGAACAGTAGCGAGGATCTGCCGAGCGCCAAGGTGCTGAGCGCCGGGATCAGCGAATGGCGCCGTTCGACCAAGGGCAAGATCATCGACCGCGATGGGACGCGCGAACGGCTGGGCATCGCGATGAACTCGGCGATCGCGGGCGAAGTCGACCGGCTGGCCGACAAAATCGGGGCGTTGGCGACCATTGGTTCCGTGTCGCCCTTCGTAGGCCTGTTCGGCACCGTGTGGGGCATCATGCGTGCGTTCACCGAGATTGCCGCCCAGAACAAGAGCAGCCTTGATGTCGTCGCCCCCGGCATCGCCGAAGCGCTGTTCGCGACCGCGATCGGCCTGTTCGCCGCCATTCCGGCGGTGATCGCGTACAACAGTTTCTCACAGCGCCTGAACCGCCTTGAATCGCGCCTCGGCCGCTTTGCCGACGGGCTGCATGCGACGTTCAGCCGCGAGCTGGAGGTGGACGCCTGATGGGCATGACCGGTCCCTCCGGCGGTGTCGGCGGGCGGCGGGGCCGCGGCGGTCGTCGCGCGCCGATCGCCGACATCAACGTCACCCCGCTGGTCGACGTCATGCTGGTGTTGCTGATCATCTTCATGATTACTGCCCCCTTGCTCGCCTCTGCCGTCCCTATCGATCTGCCCGAAAGCCGCGCCAAGCCGATCGAGACCGAGGAGCAGGAGCCGGTGCAGCTGTCGATCAACGCCGACGACACGCTCTATATCGGTGAAGAGGTGGTGCCCGAGGCCGAGCTTCCGGCCCGCCTCGACGCCATCGCGCGCGAACGGCAGGAGGGCGGCAAGCCGCGCCAGATCATGCTGCGCGCCGACAAGGGGCTCGATTATGGCCGCGTGATGCGCGTGATGGGCGAGCTCAACCGCGCCGGACTGACGCGCATTTCGCTGGTGACCACGGGCGCGGAGGGTGCTGCCGAAGCCACACCGACCGCCGAGGCCGCGGTCACCGACGGTTCAGAAACGGAGCAATAGGGTCGCATCATGGCCGCAGCACGGGCATTGGGGGGAAAGGAAGGACGCGGCTTTGCCATCGCGGTGGCGGCGCATGTCGTGATCATCGGCCTTCTTTCCGTCCAGTGGACCGCGGGCGAGCGCCGATTCGACAATCCGCCGATGGAGGTCGACCTGATCGCCGAAACCGCGGTGCAATCGACCGCGCCGGTGATCAGCGAGACGCCCCCTGCGGCGCGGCTGGGCCAAGAGGATATGACCGACATCGCGGCGCCCGAACCGACGCCCGCGCCGCCGCTACCGGAACCGATCGTTCGTCCGACGCCTGCGCCGACCCCGAAACAGGTCGCACGGCCCAAGGCGCAGCCCAAACAGACCCCGCCCGCCGCCGCGAAGGCGCAGCCCAAGGCCGCGCCCAAGGCGCCCCCGGCCAAAGATCGCGCCGCGCGCCCGACCGGACGCCTTGACGGAATTGCCGAAGGACTGTCGAAATCGCAGCCCAAATCACCCGCCAGCAAGGGCGCACCCGCCGCGGCGACCGCGGCCGAGGTGCGGCGCTCGATCGACGTCAGCATCAAGTCGGCCGTCGCGCCGCGCTGGAATGGCTGCCGCATTTCGGGCGTCGATGTCGACCAGCTCAAGACCGTCGTCAAATTCCGCCTGACGCAGTCGGGCGCCCTCGCCGGGTTCACCAGCGTCACGACGTCGGGCGAAAACGACAGCAACAAATTCCAGATTCAGCGGCACCAGGAGTGCGCCAAACGCGCGGTCGAACTTGCCGCACCTTTCGATCTGCCCGAGGATAATTACAGCTTCTGGCAGAATTACACGCTCGATTTCATCAAGAGGTAAGAGACATGTTCCTTCGCCCGATCGGCCTCTCGCTCGCGCTGCTCATGACCACCGCTCCGGTGCTTGCGCAGACCGCCCCCACCCCGCCTGCGGTGACGCCAACCGAACCGCGCGAAACGATCGAAGGCACGCTGTCGCAGGACCGCACCGTCATCGCTATCCCGGCGCTCGCCACCTCATCGGTGCAGACCGTCGCGGGCCTGCGCACCGACAGTCTGGGCCGCCAGATCGCCGAAGTCATCGCGGCCGACCTCGAGCGCAGCGGCCTCTACGATCCCTTTGGCCCCAGCGGCGTCCGCGCGATCACCCGCGCCGAGGTGCAGGCGCCGCGCTTTGCCGACTGGCAGGCACGCAACGCCGAAAATGTCGTCCACGGCTTCGTCGATGCCGGATCGAACGGCAGTCTGATCGTCGGCTGTTACCTTTACGACACCGCGCTCGGCAGCGAACTCGTTCGCAAGGGCTTCGAGATTCAGCCCGGCGACTGGCGCCGCGCCGCGCATAAATGCGCCGATGCCATCTATTCGCGCCTGTCGGGCGAGGCGCCCTTTTTCGACAGCCGCGTCGCCTACATCGCCGAGAGCGGGCCCAAGGGGAACCGCATCAAACGGCTGGCGATCATGGACAGCGACGGCGGCAACCACCGCTTCATCACCAACGGGCAGGCGCTCGCCATCTCGCCGCGATTCTCGCCTGATTACAAAAAGATCGTCTATGTTTCCTATCTGAACAACCGCGTCCGCGTCTTCATCTATGACGTCGCCAGCGGATCGCAGAAGCTGGTCACCGAAAGCGGCAATGCGACCTTTGCGCCGCGCTGGTCGCCCGACGGCACCCAGATCCTCTATTCGATGGCGGTCGGCGGCAACACCGACATTTATCGCATCTCGGCGAACGGCGGCACCCCGGTGCGGTTGACCAGCACCCCCGGCATCGACGTCGGCGGCAGCTTCTCGCCCGACGGGCGCAAGATCGTGTTTGAAAGCGATCGGTCGGGCAGCCAGCAAGTCTATACGATGAACATCGACGGGTCGAACCAGCAGCGCATCAGCTTTGGCGGCGGCCGCGCCGCGACCCCCGAATGGTCGCCGCGCGGCGACCTGATCGCTTTCACCCGGATGGGCGGCGGTGAGTTTCGCATCGGCGTGATGACCCCGACGGGCGGCGGGGTGCGCATGCTGACCAACAGCTGGCAGGACGAAGCGCCGACCTGGTCGCCGAATGGCCGCGTCATCCAGTTTTTCCGCACCACCCCGGGGCGCGAGGGCAAGTCGAGCCTGTGGCAGGTCGACTTGACCGGGGTCAATCTGCGCCGCCTGCCCACCCCGCAGGATGGATCGGATCCCAGCTGGGGTCCCGTCCTGCCGTAAGCGCAGCGGAACCAAAATCGGCCATCAGGGTTCCCATAATGGCATAAAATGGCGGCAAAATGGGCCGAGACGAGATTTTTCGAGCAACAACAAGAGGACAGACGACATGACGATACGCAAGAGCACCGCAATGATAGCGGCGATCACCATGCTTGCCGTTGGCGCCTGCGCGAAAAAAGCGCCCGATACGCTGCCCCCTGTCCCCGAAGGCACCGGCACCGATACCGGAACCGATACGGGCACCGGCGTGATCCCGGGGTCGCAGGAAGATTTCCTGGCGAGCGTCGGCGCCATGGGCGATCGCATTTTCTTTGGCTTTGACCAATATAATGTCGACAGCGAGGACATGGCGACGTTGCAGACGCAGGCACAGTGGTTGCAGCGCAACCCCGCGGTGCGCGTCACGCTGGAGGGCCATGCCGACGAACGCGGCACCCGCGACTATAATATCGCGCTCGGCGAACGCCGTGCCAATGCCGCGAAAAACTATCTGGCCTCGCTGGGCATCGATCCCTCGCGGATCAGCGTCATCAGCTATGGCAAGGAACGCCCCGCCGAACTGGGCTCGACAGAAGAAGCCTATGCGAAGAACCGCCGCGCGGTGACCGTCGTCATCGGGCGCTGATCAGCGGCCATAGCGGCACCGTCGCGAACGCGGCGGCGCAGGCAAAGACACCGAAGGGGACCCGTCGCTGAACCACGGGCTGGTCCCCTTTTCGTTGGACGATCAGCGCCCAGACGATGCCGCCGAGGCTGGCGAGGAGCAGCATCAGCGGCAGCGCCTGCCAGCCGAGCCAGCAGCCGATCGCGGCGACCAGCTTGGGATCGCCGCCGCCCATGCCCTCGCCGCCGCGCGCGCGGCGATAGGCCCAGGCGATCAGCGCGAGCACCGCGCCGCCGACGAGCGCACCGATCCAGCGGTCGAGCAATGACGCATCGAGCAGCGGGCCCGCGAGCAGCAACCCCACCACCGCCAGCAAAGCGCTCAACCGGTCGGGAAGCCAGAAGTGCCGGGCATCGAGGAGCGCGAGCGGCAGCAGTAGCCAGCCGAATAAAGCCCACAGCCAGCCGGTCGTTCCGGACAGGGTTGCAAGAGCGAGGCCGCCGATCAGCGCCGATCCCAATTCCACCCGCCAGTGGAAAGGATCGATCGCTGCGCGGCACTTCCGACAACATCCGCGTGCCAGGATTGCCGAAAGCAGCGGCACAAGCTCTGCGATGCCAAGCGGCCGCCCGCACCCATCGCATTGCGACCGCCCAATCACCGATCGCCCCGCAGGCCAGCGCAATACCAATGTCGCGACAAAACTGCCGAGAACCAGTCCGATCAGCACGGCGAACGCGACGCCCATGCCAAAGGGCAAGGCATCGAGGGCCGTCACGTCAGAAGCGACCCGTCGTCGCCAGTACGAAACCGCCCGAACCGGCCTTGAAGCCCAGCGTCGCCAGCGCCGCCGCCATCGCCGGATCGCGATCGACGTTGATCGCCAACCGGGCGCGATAAGCGCCGCTGCCGTCGAATGACAAGGTCAGCCGCTCCATCCCCGACTGGCTGGCCAGTGCCGCCTGCGCGCGACCGTTCGCGCAGCTGAGCGGCCCCGCCAGCCCGCGCGACAGATCGAGCCCTGCGATCGGCGCGCTGACCGCCAGCTGAATGCGTCCGCTGGCGCTGGCGCACCGGCCGCGCGCGTCGAACCGCAATGTTGCGCCTTCGAACCGGATGCTGTCCACGGGGATCATTCCAAGCCCACCCGACATGGTCGTCGTCCCGTTGACGTCGGATACACCGCGCGGGTTGCTGCCGTGCAGCCGCCCCGCGAGCGCGCCGAGCCGCTGGTCGGTGCGCGAAAAGACGAGCTCGGTATCGCCGCCGAGCAGCGGCAGCGGCGACAGGCTGGCCTTTACGGTGCCCAGCGGCAACGCACCCAGCCGCGCCTCGACCAGTTCGCCCGCCCACACCGACCCGCGCACCTCGCGCGCGGTCACCCCGGCGTCAGTGGCGCCCGACCATGCGAGCGCGAGCCGCATCGGAAAGGTGGCGATAATCAGGACGAGCGCCAGCAACAGCGCCGCGACGCCCCAGCGTTGCCCTACGCTCACTGGCCACCCTTCCGAAGTTCAGCCGTCAGTCCGACGGTGCCGTCGGCGGCGGGGGTGATCGTCAGCTGGTCGATGACAAAGCCCTGCCCCTCAAGCGACGCGAGCCAGTCGGTCAAGACCGGCGCGCGCGCGGTGGCGATTGCAATTGTGGCCTGCCCTTGTCCGCGCGCCTCGTTGCGGTCGAGCGTCAGCCCGATCTCGCCCGCCGATTGCGCGAGATATTGGTCGATCGCGACGGCATCGACCGCCGTCGCCACCGATGTCGCTGGGCGCTGTGCCAGCAATTGCACCTTGGCGGCGACGCGGCCTTCACGTTCGATCGCGGCGCGATGTCGGGTTTCCAGATCGACGAACGCCGCAACCGCCGGGCGGCCAAGACCCCAGACGAGGACGCCAAGCGCGAGCACTCCGGCGATACCGACCAGCCAGCGTTCGCGCTGCGACAGCCCGGTCCACCAATTTTGCAGCCCTTCGGTCATGGCACCGCCCGGATCGTGATATTCGCCATCTGCTGGCCGTCGCTGCCCGCCATCGGCTGCGCGGTGACCCGATAGCCCTGCGCCTGCAGCGCCAGCAGCACCTGATTAATGTCCTCGACGCGGGGCGCGGCGAGCGTCGTCGTCAGCGTCCCGTCGGTGCGGTGCGACAGCGTCTTGAGCGTGACCCCCGGCGCATCGCGCATCGCGTCGTAGAGCGCCGACGCGGGGACCGAAAAGGCCAGCGGGCCGCCGCCTGCGGTCGCAAGACGGCGATCGAGTTCGGCCTCCGCCGCCGTCGCGTCGGGCGCGGTGACGCCCGCCTTTTTCGCCATCGCAACCACCGCCTCATCGGCGCGGCTGCTGTCGCGGGACAGGCGAAACGCATGGATGATCGGGATCAGCACGCTGACGACAAGCAGCGCGATCGCCAGCCGCTTGGCAAGCCGCACCAACGCCGGGTCGAACGACCAGCTGCGCTGGGGCTTCCACGCGCCGCTCAGCAGGTCGAGCGGAGGCGCCGCGAGTGTCAGGAGCAGCGCGTCGCGCATCCGTTCGGCGTCGAGCGGCGCGATCGCGTGACCGCCCGCGATCAAGGGATCGAGTTCGGGATCGGAAACATAGGCGCGATCGGCGGTCCGGATTATCTGTTCGCGGCCGACCTCGGCCGACCAGAGGCCGTCGGGTTCGGGGGGCGGCACCGCGGCGGCGGCGGGAATGATCGCGGCGGGTGAGAGGCGGCGCGCCGCCAGCCAGTCGGTCCACGCGGTCATCGCCGCATGCGTCGTCACCGCGACCGGCGCAGCCTGACCCGCCTCAACCGGCTGCCCCGCGACGACGTGCAGCAACGCCGCGTCGCCCAGGCTGGCCTTCAAGGCGTCGATCCGCGCCGCCGCCATCGCCTGCGCGGGTGCGGCTTCGGGGTAGGAAAGCCAGCGAAGCGGCACGTCGCACGCAGGGGCGAGCACGATCAGCCGGTCGTCGGCATCGTCCCGCTCCGGCTTTTCCCACGCATCGACCCAGCCGTCATCCTGCCCCGAATCGACGATCACGCCATCGTCGACCCGCAGCCATGCAGGATCGGGCGCGTCTCCATCGCCCAGCGCCGCCACCGGGGGCAGCCAAAGAACCAGCGTCGCGCTCATCTCAGTCGGCTTCACCCCAGTCGCGCCGCACGATCGTCGGCGGTGCGAGCCCGGCCGACGGCGCGCCACCATTGGCGTCGATGAGCGAAACTGCCGTCAAAAAACCGTCCCCCATCGTCACATTCGTCGTCAGGCTCAGCCAGCGGCTCGTCACCCCGGCCTGCTCGGCGACATCGGTCGGCGGGTCGAACCCTTCGAACGGCGCCGCCTCCCAGAATCGTACGCTGCTGCCATAGCCGCCCGCAGGCCGCGCCGCCAGCGCCGCCCGCGCGTCGCCAAGCGTGATTTCGCCGGGTAGCAGCATCGCGATCAGCGGCGCCTGCTCGGGCGCCAGCGTGTTGACGTTGAGCCGCACCGGCTCGGTCGCAGGCAAGACGCAGATCCAGCGTTTCAGCTGCGCATAGATTTTCGGGCTGACCCCGCGCACCGCGCGCAGCTCGCTGACATCGGCCATCTTGCGGTTGGCGGGCAGATAGGCGCCCGGCATCGCGCGATAGGCGTTGTCCTCGGCGCCGAGCGGGCCTTCGTTGCTGTCGCTGTCGATCCAGTCCGCCGCCGCACCCGCGATCGCCTGCGCCTGCCCCGGATCGATGCCGAGCAACGCCATCAGCTCGCCGAACTGGCGCATCGACCCCGACCGCTGGCTGAAGCGTCCCGGCGTCGTTTCGGCGACCAGGCTGTTGAGGTTGAAGCAATTATTGGCGTCGGCCAGCTTTGCCCGCCCCTCGCCGCCCGGCAGCGGCAGGACGAAATCGCGCCCCAGCCAATCGCCCGCGAGCGTCAGCTTTGCCGGATCGCGCCCGACCAGATCGGCGACGCGGCGCAGTGCAATCTGTTCGGCGGCAAAGCTGTAGGCGCGGCCCTGATCGACCGTCGCCGCGCTGCCCGCGATCCGTGTCGCCAGCGTCAGGCGGTCGAGCGCGGTCGCCGCAATCACCGCCATCACCGCGACCAGCAACAGGACGCTGAGCAGCGCGGCGCCGCGCTCGCCGGGCGGACGGCGCATCATGGCGCCGGGCTTTCGGCGACGGGCGGCGGCGGAAGGGTTGGAGCAGTCAGGAACAGCATCGTCAGCGCCTCGCGCCCGCGGCGCGCCACGCGCACCTCGACCGCGCGCGGCAGACGGTCGCCGGGTTCGGACGTCCAGCTGTCACCCCAATTACCGCGCTCGTCGCGGTATCGGACGGCAACGCCGGTTACATCGCGGATCAGCCGGTCGCCCTCGCCCAGCGCGGTGCCGTCGAGCATCGGCTGCGTCGCGCGGCGCCATTCGCTGCCCACCAGCGCATAGGCGACGCGCTCGACCGCGGGGCGCGGCGATCCATCGAGCGACCCGGCGCCGCCATGGACAAAGGCAAATCCGGTGGACGAACCAACGAAGGCCGGGACCGCCTCACCCGCCGGGCCGCGCGTCGCGCGCTGCACCGCTTGCGCCAGATCGTTCGCCATCACGGCGCGGAGCCGGTTGACCCCGCCCATCGCCTTTAGTCGGCTCTGGACCGCATCCTGCGTATCGACGCTACTGCGCAAAAGCCCGACGCCCATCGCCGCGATCGCGGCGAAGATCGACAGCGCAACGAGCATCTCGACGAGGGTGAAGCCGCGTTCGTCCTTCATCGCGAAGGCCGGATGATCGTGAGCGCCGCCTGCCCGCGCCCGGCCTCGGGGTGGACGAGCAGGTCGATACGCAGCAGGCTGTCGTCGGCGGTCCGTGCGACGCGCTGTTCGACGCGCCAGTTGCGTCCTGCATTGGCCACGCCGATCGCGCTGTTGCCGATCGTCGGCGGCGCGGGGTCGGTCCACAGCTCGACGGCGCGATTTTGGGCGACGATACCCGCCATCGTGCTTTCGTCGAGGTCGCCCGCGGTGCGCACCGCATAGGCGTCGAGCCGGATCAGCGCGAGCGCGGCGATGCTGATGACGCTCAAGGCCACGAGCATTTCGAGCAGGGTGAAGCCGCTTTCGCGTGTCTGGCCGCACTCACTGCCCACGGCTGACCTCCCCCGTCGCCGAGACGCGGACGATCTCGCGCGCATCGCCGCCGGTCAGCACGACCGCCTGCGGTGTCGGGCTGATGCCGACACGGTCGAACAATATACGCGCCGCGCCGCGGCCATCACCCGCCGAAAACCGGACATCGCCGGGCCAGTTGCGATGTTCGAAGGCGCGTCCGGGCAGCGGTTGCCATTCGCCGGCAATCCGCCGTTCAAATCCATAGCCCGACGGCGCGAAATTGACCGCGACGCTGCGTCCTTCGATCACCGCGACATCACGCGCGGCGGCGAGGCGCGCGGCGAGCCGGTCGGCTTCGCTGCGTACGCTCTGTTCCTCGCCCGGAAGCGTGAGCACGACCGCGGTCGCGGCGAGCGCCATGATCGCGAGCACGACCATCAGTTCGACGAGGGTGAAGCCGTTGGCGTGGGGACGCAGGCGCGTCTCAGCTGTCGGCGCGAATATCCGCATTGTCGTCGGTCCCGCCGGGCGCGCCATCGGCGCCGAGCGACCAGACGTCGAACGCCTTTCCGTTCGGCCCCGGCGCCTGATAATTATAGGGGCGCCCCCACGGATCGGCGGGCAGCTTCTTGATATAGCCACCGCGGCGATAGCGTTCGGGCTGTGCAAGCGAGGGCGGCGGGGTCGACAGCGCATTCAGCCCATCGGTCGACGCGGGATAGGTCAGATTGTCGAGGCGATATTGTTCGAGCGCGCTTTCGAGCGTTGCAATATCGGCCTTCGCCTTGGTCACCATCGCCCGGTCCTGGCTGGGCAGGACGTTGATCATCACGACGGTCGCGAGCAGGCCGATGATGAAGATCACGACCATCAGCTCGGTGAGCGTGAAGCCGCGCTCGCCCTTTTTGCGGCGGCGGCGGACCGGTGCGCGGCCTTCGCCGGGAAAGGAGGTGTCGAGCATCAGGCGAAGGAAAAGCTGCATCAGCGACATTTATTATATTCCGGCAAGGTTCTGCAACTGAAGGATCGGAAGCAGGATGGCGAGGATGATGAGGGCGACGCACGACCCCATAAGGACTATTATGACAGGTTCGAGTAACGCCATGGATGCCGCCGTAAACCGGTCGAATTCGCGCTCCAGATAATCGGCCGCGCGCTCCAGCATCTGTTCGAGACGTCCCGCGCTTTCACCGCTCGCGGTCATGTAAACCAGCAGCGGCGGAAAGACGCCAGCGTCGCGGAGCGCGGCCGACAGGCTGCCCCCGGCGCGGACCTGATCGACGATCGTCGCGGTCGCGCCGGCGAGCGCGGCGTTGCGGATCGTCGGGAGCGTCAAGCGCAGCCCCTCGACGAGCGGCAGGCGGCTCGACACCATCGTCGCCAGGGTGCGGGCAAAGCGCGCAGCATAAAGATCGCGGAGCAAGCGGCCGAAGAGCGGCAGGCGGAGCAGCCGCGCATCGACCCGCGCCTTGAACGCGGGCCGCCGCATCGCCGCCGCCCAGCCGAAACTGCCTGCGAAGAGGAGCAGCGCAATCAACCACCACCAGTTCGCGGCAAAGCCCGAGATCGCGATCACCGCGCGCGTCAGGAACGGCAGTTGCTGGCCGGTGTCGGTGAATTGTTCGACGACGCGCGGGACGACAAAGATCATCAGCGCCGCGACGACGCCGATCGCGACCACCGCGAGCACGATCGGATAGGCGAGCGCGGCGATCAACTTGCCGCGGACCTCGGCCTGGCGTTCGAGCAGATCGGCAAGGCGCGCAAGGATCGTCGTCAGGCTGCCCGTCGTTTCGCCCGCGGCGACCATCGCGCGGTAGAGCGGCGGGAAGCTGGCGGGCTGACGCGCCATCGCGTCGGCGAGGCGGCGGCCTTCGAGCAGCCCGGCGTGAACGTCGCCGATCACCGCGCGCGCCTTTTCCGCCTCGCTCTGCCGCGTCAACGTGTGCAACGCTTCCTCGAGCGGCGCGACTTCGGCGAGCGTTGCGAGCTGGCGCGTGAAGAGCGCGAGTTCCTTGGAGGACAATCGCGTGCGGCGAAAGGCGAGCAGCGAATGCCCCGCCGCCGGTTTCGCGCCCGCCGCGGCGACCTCGACGATATGAAATTTGCGGCGAACGAGGTCGGCGCGCGCGGCGTCGTCGTTCGCGGCGGTCAGCCGCCCCTTGCGCTCGCGGCCCTGGCTGTCGATCGCCACATAGCGATAATCAGGCATCGATTTCCTCGCGCCGCGCGATGCGGATCGCTTCCTCGGCGGTGGTCAGCCCCTTGGCGACCATCGCGCGCGCCGATGACGCCAGCGTCGGCGCTTTCAGAAAGGCGTGCTTGGTGATCATCGCCTCGTCGCCGCCGTTGTAGATGTAGCGGCGCACGGTTTCGTCGACCTTGATCGCCTCGAACACGCCGATGCGGCCCTTGAAGCCGGTGCCGCCGCACTGGTCGCAGCCCTTGGGGCGCCAGATCACCGTGCCGATGTCGAGCCCGAGGATCGCGGCCATGCTGTTGTCGGCCTGAACCGGTTCGCGGCAATTGTCGCAAAGTTTGCGCACAAGGCGCTGCGCGATCACCGCGCGCAAGGTCGAGGCCAAAAGAAAAGGCTCTACCTTCAAATCTTTAAGGCGCGTTATTGCGCCGACGGCGTCATTGGTGTGGACGGTCGAGAGGACGAGGTGGCCGGTGAGTGAGGCCTGCACCGCGATGTCGGCGGTCTCGCGGTCGCGGATTTCGCCGACCATCACGACGTCGGGATCCTGCCGCAGGATCGCGCGGAGACCCGCGGCGAAATCGAGCCCGACCTTGGCGTTCACCTGCGTCTGGCCGACGCCGTCGACGGCATATTCGACCGGGTCTTCGACGGTCAGGATGTTGCGCTGGCCGTCGTTGAGCTGCTTGAGCGCCGCGTAGAGCGTCGTCGTCTTGCCCGAGCCGGTCGGACCGGTGACGAGGATGATGCCATTGGGTTCGGCGAGCGCCTCGCGCAAGATCTGGTCGGCGGCGCCCGACAGGCCGAGGACGTCGAAGTCGATCCCCGCCGCATCCTTGTCGAGGATACGCATCACGACGCGCTCGCCCGCGCGGCTGGGGAGCGTCGAGACGCGGACGTCGACCGCCTTGCCCGCGAGCGTCAGCCCGATGCGGCCGTCCTGCGGCACGCGGCGTTCGGCGATGTCGAGCCGCGCCATCACCTTGATACGGCTGACGACGACGGGGGTGACATGCGGCGGCATGCGCAGATGTTCGCGCAGCACGCCGTCGGTGCGCATGCGGACGACGAGGCCGCTTTCATAGGGCTCGATATGAATGTCGCTGACGCCTTGGCGCACCGCTTCGGCGATGATCGCGTTGATCAGGCGGATCGCCGGGGCGTCGTCGGCGCTGTCGAGCAGATCCTCGGCGCTGGGGATGCCAAGTTCGAGGTCGCTGCCATCGAGCGACCCCGCCATCGCCGCCGCCGAGCTGTCGACGGCATAATGGTCGGAGAGCAGCCGGTCGAAATCGGCGGCGCCCGCGGTCGCGACGCGCAGCGGCTGCGCGAGATAGCGTTTCACCTCGATCAGCACCGCCGGATCGCTGCCCTCGCGCAGCGTTGCGAGCCAGCGGCCCTCGCCATCCGGCGCGATGACGACGCCATGGCTGCGCGCGAATCCGTAAGGAATATCAACCGGCGCCGGGGGAGGCGCCGCCGGTTCGATGTCGGTCACGGATAGTCTCCGGGCGGCGGCGCGGGCGCCTGCGAAACCGACGGCGGCACGTCGGTCGAGATGACGCGGCCATCGGGGCCGCGCAGTTCGGGCAGGTTGACCGGGCCGACGGTGATGTCGGCGGCGGTCGCCTCGGTCGGGACCGGCGGGACGGCGCCCAGATAGTCGCGCACCAGCGTATCGATCGCGGGCTCCTCGTCCGGGTTCCGCTGGAGCTGGAAGTCGCGGATATAGCCGTAACGGCGCGCGGTCAGTGCGGCATTATCCTCGCGATTGCGCAGGATCGTCGGGCGGATGAAAACCATGAGGTTGGTTTTCGACCGGGTGCGGCTGCGCGATTTGAACAATTCGCCGAGCAGCGGAATATCGCTGAGCAGCGGGATGCGTTCGATCGTCTTGCGCTCGTCATCGTTGAGCAGCCCGCCGATCGCGAGGATTTCGCCATCGTCGACGGTGAGCACGGTTTCGAACGCACGCTTGTTGAGGATGAGGTCGCTGTTGCGCGACGACACCGGCCCGGCGACGCTCGACACTTCCTGCCGCAGGAACATCTTCACCTCGCCAGCACCATTGACCTGCGGGGTGACCTCCAGCTTGATCCCGACCTCTTCGCGCTGGACGGTGCGAAAGGCATTTTCGAAATTGGTGCCGAGCTTTTCGCCGGTGGTGATCGGGACATCCTGCCCGACAAGGAATTTCGCCGCCTGATTGTCGAGCGTGACGATGTGCGGGGTCGCCAGCAGGTTCGACGTCGTGTCCGATTTCACCGCGTTGATGATCGCGCCAAAGATCGTGTTCTTGCCGATGTCGCCCGCGAAACCGGCGAACCCGCCCGTCGCCTGCAGCAGCGACGCCGCGGCGGCTTCCTGCAGGCTGTTGCCGAGTGAGCTGTTCGTCTGGGTCACGGTCGTGTTGCCGTTGACCGTCGTCGTTTCCTGCGACAGCCGGTTCGCGGCATAGGCGCCGCCGAGCGTCAGGATATTGGGCGACGCATTGCTGTAGCTTGTCGCGACGAACGGGATATTCTTGCCGCCGAGCAGGAACTGGACGCCGAGGCGCTTCGCCGCATCGTCGCCGATTTCGACGACGATCGCCTCGACCAGCACCTGCTGGCGCCGCGCATCGAGCTGGCGGATCAGCTCGCCGAGCATGCGCTGCACTTCGCTGTTCGCCGCGACGATGATCGCGTTCGCGCCCTCGTAGCGCGTGACAATCGCCGGGCCGCGGGTCGAAATGCTGCCGCTGCCGCCCCCGCCGACCGATGTCGCTTGCGCCGGTGCCGCTGCGACGGGCGCGTTGCCGCCCCCGGACGACGACGATGAGGTGGACGCGGGCGGCAGGCCCGCCTTTTGCGCCGGATCGCTGCCACCGCCGATCAGCTGTTGCAGCGTCGGCAGCAGCGTTTCAGCATTGGCATGTTCAAGCCAATAGACGCGAAGCTCGGTACCGCCCGCCGCCTTGGCGTCGAGGTCGTTCGCCATCGACACGAAGCGCGCGACGAGCGCCTGATCGCCGCGAAGCGCAATGGCATTGCTGCTGTCGATCGGGACGATCGCGAGCGGCGCGCGCGCGCCCTCGCCCGCCGCGGGAACGAGCGCGGTCAGCGCCGCCGCAATTTCGCGCGCCCCAGCGTTTTTGAGCGTGACGATCTGGCTGGTCGAGCTGTCGCGGTCGATGCTGGCAGCGAGCGCACGGATGCGGCGGATATTGTCGGCGAAGTCGGCGACGACAAGGCTGTTGGCGTTGCGGTTAGCGGTCAGCGAGCCCTGCGCGCTGACCAGCGGGCGGAGGGTTTCGACCGCCGCGACCGCGTCGATATGCCGGAGGCGGATGATTTCGGTGACGAACTGGTTCTGCGCCGCGCCGCCGCTGCCGATGCGGCCCGGCTGCGCCGCGGCGCCGTCGATCGGCTGGACGCGGTAGCTGCCATTGGGTCCGGGCACCGCGACCAGCCCGTTCGAACGCAGGGTCGACAGGAAAATCTCGAAATATTCGCTGCGCGACAGCGGGCGGTCGGTGACGACCGACACCTTGCCATTGACGCGCCCGTCGATGACGAAGGTCCGCCCGGTGATCCGCGCCGCATCCTGGATGAAGGCGCGGATGTCGGCGTCGCGGACGTTGAGCGTATATTGGGCGGATGCCGGTACCGGAGCGGCGGAAACGAGCGCGGCGGCGAGCATCAGGGACAGTTTGAAACGCATAAAACCTATTTCGAAAGAAAGATGGCGACGGGAACGACGCTGGCGCCGCGTTCGACTTCGAGCGAAATGCGCGCACCGGGCGCGATCTGGTTGGCGAGCGCCGCGGCGTCGCTGGCCGACCCGATCGGACGGCCGTTGACCGAGCGGATGACATCGCCCGGGCGCAGCCCCGCGGCGCGGAACACGGCGCCGTCGCCCTGCGGCTGGACGACCAGCCCGGTGACGCGGCCGTTTTCGGCGCGCGGCGCAAAGCCGACCCCGGCCTTCAGCGTCGCGGGCGACATTTCGCCGCTGGCGCTCACGCCGCTCGACGTGCCCGACCCGACCTCGGGAGTCGGTGCGGGCAGCGGCGTCGCGGGCGTCGCGACCGGCGCCTCGCCGCTCTGGTCGAGGAACAGGCTTTCGCGGGCGCCGCCGCGATCGAGCAGGACGTGATCGAAGGCGATGCCCGCCAGCTTCAATCCCGGCGCGATTTCCTCGCCGACGGCATAGCTTGTCTGCACGCCATCCTCACCCGCGATGATCGCCGAGCCGCCGCCCGTCGCCTCGTTGAGGTTGATCCCGAACAGGGTCAGCCCCGCCGACGTCACCGTCGCGGTGGCCGTACCCTGTGCGTTGCTGCGGAAAAAGGGATCGAGGCTGGTGAACAGCGCGCGCCGTTCGGCGGGCGAGGCGATGACCGCGGCCTGCGGTTGCCATGCGCCGAGCGGCGACAAGGGGGTGATGACGGTCCAAAGCAGGCGGACGAGTTGCCAGACGAGCAAGGCGCCCAGCAGCGCAGCGAGCAACAACGGCCCGATCTCGCGCGGCGAGCGCTTGCCGACGTGCAGCCAGGAAGGCAGCGCACGGGGCAACCGAACAGCCGATCCGGACATCAGCGTCGCCATTATTCTTCCCTGTCCCCCCAACTGAAAAGCGGTCTCACGAATCGCCTAGGGGCGGTTGGTGACAATCAGTTGACCGGGAGATTACAGTTTTTTGACGGACGGGCGAGTCTGGTGCGGCGGGTGGGGCCCATGATCCTCCCTGTCGCGCAGCGATGGGGAGGTGGCAGCGCGGAGCGCTGACGGAGGGGCTTTGGCGCCGACGTAAACGCCCCTCCACCATCGCCTGCGGCGACGGTCCCCCTCCCCATGGCTTCGCCACAGGGAGGATTGGAGTGTCAAAACTTCAGCGACGCGCTCAGCGAAAAAGTCCGCCCGAGCTTGTAGCGATTGAGGAATATGCGGTTGTCGCCGCTTTCCTGCACTTCCTGATATTTGCGCCCGGTCAGGTTGCGCGCCTCGAACTTCAGCTCGATGTCCTTGCCGAGCAGGCTCAGCCCCTGCCGCGCGACGAAATCGACCGAGATGCCGGGCTTTTCGCGGATGTCAGGCTGGCCTGACGGACCGCGGCTGGTGACGCGCGGGCTGGCGTAGGTGACGAGGATCGTCTGCTGCGACAATTTGTCCTGATCTTCGAGCCCGATCTGGAAGTTGATCAGATGATCCGACTGGCCGGTCAGCGGCGATCCGTCGAAGAAGAAGTTGCGGGCATCCTGAACCACGCCGTTGATGACGGTGGTGTCGCCCGCGCCGACCTGAATCTCCGACTTCGTAAAGGTGTAGTTGCCGATCAGCACCAGCCGACGGCTGGCCCAAAAGGCCGCATCCGACAGCGTGTCGAGCGCGAAATATTTCTGCACCTCAATCTCGCCGCCATAGAGCAATGCCTTGGGGGCATTGGCAAAGCTGGTGTTCGCGACCGAGTCGGTGCTGAGCGAGGTATAGGCCTCGATCGGGTTTTCGATCTTTTTGAAGAAGCCCGCCGCGGTCAGCCGCTGATCCTTGGCGAAATACCATTCGTAACGCAGCTCGGCGTTCCACAGCTCGCTGTCGCTGAGCGACGGGTTGCCGCGGAACTGGCGGTTCGATTCAGGATCCTGATAGATTTGCGCGATCAGCTCGCGGAATTGCGGGCGCGCGATCGTGTTCGATGCGTTGAGGCGCAGCTGCATGTCGGGCGCGACTTCCCAGGTCAGCGTGACCGCGGGCAGCCAATAGCTGTTGTTCAGGTTGGTCTGCGCGATCGCGCTGCCCCCCGACCCGAACAGGTCGATCGGCACCACGGTCTGTTTGGCGTCTTCGTAGCGGATGCCGACATTGACGTTCATCCCCGACACGAGTTCGGCCTGCAGCTGGGCATAGCCGGCGTGCGTCGTCAGCCCGGCGTCAAACGCCGCGGTGCCGTCCTGCGCCGAGGTTTCGAGCAGGGTGATGTCGTAAAGCTGGATCGTCGCGTCGGACAGCAGATAGTCGGGGCGGAGCTGCGTCACCGCGACCGGCAGCCCGGGGGCGCGGAACTGGAACGCGCGGCGGACCGCGGTGCGGCTGGTGTCGGTATAGGCGTAACCGACCGTGGCGCTGATCTGGGGCGCCAGCTCGTACGACAGGTCGACGCCGCCCGACCACAGATTTTCGTTCAGGTCCGAAAAGGCGATCGTCGCGTCGCCGCGGTTGCCGCCCAGATCGTTGACGAACTTGTCACCGGTCGGATCCTGCGTAGTCGGCAAATTGGTGCGGACATAGGTAAAGCCGCGCTCATAAGGCGCCTCGCGCTGCGAATTGGCATAGGCGCCGCGCAGGTCGAGTTTGAGCGCGTCGAACTGGAATTCGCCCACCAGCTGGGTGTTGATCAGCTGGCGCTCGTACCAGGCGGTGTCCTGTTTCATGATATCGCGGCCGACCTGGTTCGCGTCGGTCCCGAGCCCCAGCCGCGCCTGCTTCAACGTGTCGCGGATATAAAGGTTGGTCCAGCGCAGCTTGTGATCGCCCAGCTCGAGCCCGAAGCCGATCAGGCCGTTCACGACGATGCGATTGTCGGTGATGACGCGGTTGTAGCTGGTCTGCGGATCGCCGGCGAGGTCGAGGTTGAGCGAGGTCTGCTGCAACGTGTCGCGGGTGCGCCATTTGTTGCTGATCCCCGCGGTCGCGATGATCCCCAGCTCGCCATTGGCAAAGGAGATCGTCGTGCCGCCGGTGATCCCCGCAGACCAGTTGACCGGGATATGATCATTCTGTTGCAGCAGCGTCGTTTCGGCGCCCGCCAGCTCCATCTGGATCGCTTCCAGATCGTCCTGGCTGTAATCGGCGCCCTCGAGGATCGGCTTGCCGCTGGCAAAGGCGGATTTCAGCAGCGGCGGGACGTCGCGGGTGCCGTCGTCGAAACCGGTCCAGTCGGTGTCGCTGCCATAATAGGTATAGCCGAGCTCGTTCGTCGTCTCGCTGTCCCAGCCGATCCCGCCGCTGAAGGTCAGGAAGGGTTCGCGCGGGGTCGATTTGGTGGTGAGGTTGATCACGCCGCCGCCGAATTCGCCGGGGAAGTTCGCCGAATAGCTTTTCTGGACCAGCGTCGAATCGATGACGTTCGAGGGGAAGATGTCGAGCGGGACGACGCGCTTCAGCGGTTCGGGGCTGGGCAGCGGTGAGCCGTTCAGAAGCGCGAGCGAATAACGGTCGCCCAGACCGCGGACATAGACGAAACCGCTGCCGACGACCGACAGGCCGGTGACGCGCTGGAGCGAGCCCGAAATATCTCCTTCGCCGGTACGCGCAATGTCGGCCGAGGACAGGACCGAGACGACTTCGGGCGTCGCGCGGACGATATTAGGGGTGTAGCGGCCGGTGACGACGATTTCCTGATCGGCGCCGCCGGGGATCGAAATGTCGCCATCCTCGTCCTGCGCCGCAGCTTCGTCGGCGACCGGCTCGTCGGCGGCGGTCGGCGTATCGGCGGCGGGTTCGGCGCTGGCGTCCTGCGCGAGCGCAGCGGGCGCAACGAGCGCGGAGCTGAGAAGAAGCAGGCTGGCGAAGATCGGCCGCTTGGTCATGGTGAAAGTCCCCAAGGAATATGCAGGAAGGGAGCGGGCCAGCCCGTCAGGCGTGCCCGCTCCCCAATGGATCGCGAGCGATCAGGTCGTCGGGATGGCGCTGCAGCTGCCGCTGGCGGTGCCGAAGTTCGCCGTCGACGAGTTGCACGTCCAACCCTGGTACCAGGTGTCGTTGGCGTCGCGGACGGCGCCGACATAGGCCGTGGTGTCGAAGAAGGCGTTCAGCGTCTTGGCATTGAACGGCGTGAAGCCGGTTTCGGTCGCGCCATTGACGAACAGGTTGGTCAACGTCGGGACATAGTTCGACCGGTTGTTCGTGCCGCCGTCGAAGATCGCCTGCACCTGCGCGTCGGTGACGCCGCTGGTGCCGCGGAACGGCGAGGCGTTGCACTGCATCGACACCGAACGGAACACCGGCGGCCCCTGTTCGTCGGCCGCGGCGCCCGCAGCCTGCACCGTCGTCGCGCTGTTCATGCCAAGGCAGCGGAAGCCCGGCGCCACGATCAGCCCGTTGGCAAAAGTGTAGTCGGCGCCGCCGCGGATCAGGATCGATACGCCGTTGCCCGCGGCATTGTTGCGGTGGATATAGGTGAAGTTCGACAGGTTCACGCGCTGGCGCGGCGAGGTGTCTTCATTGCCGTTCGAGTCGATTTCCATCATCGAATCGCCGACCGCACCGCCTTCGCGCTGCACGCCGATGACGTACTGGATATTGCCCTGGTAACCGACGTCGGTGTCGAGCCCGTCATCCTCGGCGCCGGTCACCACCAGATGCTTCATGTTGACGCGGCCGCCGAACACTTCGATCCCGTCGTCCGAGCTGTTGTGGATCTGGACATGGTCGATCTGGGTGTTGTTGCCGACGCCCGACGGGGTCAGCCCCTGCAGCTCGCTCGCCGCCGACAGGATGAAGCCCGAATAGCGGATCTGGACATAGGACAGACGGCCCGAATTGTCGCCCGGCTGCGCGCCGCCGTACAGCGCGTTCGACGTGCCTTCGGTGTCGCGCTCGCACGCCGCGGTGCCGGGGGTCGCGCCGGGGGCGAGGCAGTCGGTGATCGGCGCGCGGCCGAGCAGGACGATGCCGCCCCACAGCTGCGACGTCTGGTCGTTCGCCGAGCCGACGACATTGCCGCGGCCGGTAAAGATGATCGGCTGGGTCGGGGTGCCGACCGCGTCGATGCGGTTGCCGCGGTTGACCGCGAGGAACGACACGCCGGTCGCGCCGAACACGGTGACGCCCGGATCGATCGTCAGCGTAACGACATTGTTGGTGCTGGTCGCGCCCTGGTCGGTGCCGACGTCGACCCGGCCAGGCAGCGAATAGAGCACGCCGGCAACCTTCGGGATCGCGGTCGTCGCGGTGAAGCGCGTCGGGAAGCCGCAATTGCGCCATTCGCCGCCGGGTCCGGTGATGGTGCCGAGGTTCGCCAGCTGGTCGGGACCGGCGATGGTCGGGCAGTTCGCGGCGGGGGTAACGCCTGTCGGGGTCGGGGTGGGCGTCGGCGTGGGCGTCGGGGCCGGTGCCGGGGCGGGAATGACGATCACGCCTTCACCCGGCGAAGCGACGCCGTCGGCGCCGCAGGCGGCCAGAATTGAACAAGCCACGCCGCTGAGCATGACCAAACGAACGCGTGCGAAAGCCGCCATGAAAATCTCCGTTCCCGGTGTGCGCCCCCGAAGATGGTCGAGCCGCGCCCCTGATGAAAAATCACCGGTGAACGATGCTTCGCCCCCGGTGACGCCGCCACTAGGGTGATTCGATGACGGTCTGACGCCAGAGCCGTGACAGATGCGTGACTCTTTTGAGTCGGGTTGGTGACACGCCGGGTTCGGGCGCGGGCGCCGCGCCGCCCCGTGCCTTCGCACCCGCAAAAATAAATGCAGCGAAGCTCGCTTGCATCGCCCCGCAAGCTTTGCTAGGCGCCCGCTCCTACCCGGAGCCGGACCCGTTCGGCCCCATCATGATGTGCGGTCGTGGCGGAACTGGTAGACGCGCAACGTTGAGGTCGTTGTGGCCGAAAGGCCGTGGAAGTTCGAGTCTTCTCGACCGCACCAGTCAGTCCTGCAGGACTTCAAAAATCGGCAGTAATCTGGGGCCGCCCTGCAAGGGCGCGCCTTTCTGCGCGGATTGCGTCACTAACGATCCGGACTGCGATCAGAGATTCGCAAAACTCGGCATCAAAACAGCAAAAAGGAAGCCCGGTCTCAGCCGGGCGTTTTGGTGACTGCAGTCGGTAGTTCGGTTCAGAACCCGAGAGCCGCGCGTTGCTCCCGCCAGCACAGCGGCAAGTCAATGCTGGCCAGCATCTTTGCCGTCAGCTTTGCAGGCTGGCGCCCCCCAACGATGGCCGTCACAATATCGGGGGTGAGACACGACAAGCCGATCAGCTTTGCAAGGCGTGTACGTTTGCCCGTCACTTCGCGCTCGCACTGCGCGAAGGACAACAACATATTCAGTGTCAAACGGCCCATGCTGGTCGTCGTGTTGAACGACTGCGTGATCGACACGAAGCTGGCGCCCGCTTGGTCGAGGACATCGACGATACGCGCAAAGTCCGAAAGACTGCGCGTCAGTCGGTCGATCTTGTAGAGCAGAATGACATCGACCTTTCCCCCGCGACATCGGCGAGCAGACTTTCAGACCTGGCCGCTCCATATTGCCGCCCGAGAAACCTCCATCATCATATCGCTCGGAAATGACCTTCCCGCCTTCATGGCGTTCGCTCGTCGCATAGGCGACGGGAGCAACGCCGACGCAGATCGTCGTCCCGTCTTCCCGCTTCTGCCCGTTCGATCGCCCAGCCTTTTTACGGAGGCCGGTCAGGAACGCGCGACAGCTATGCGGCTGCCAACCGGTTGCGGTGGTGAGTTCGTCGAGTGAGGCGCCTTCTTCGCTACGGTATCTTTGGTCATATCGGATCTCCTTCATGGGTCCGGGGCATCCGGCCCCACCGATCCGAGACCACCTGCGCGTGCCGCGCATTGGCCTTGCCAGCCGTCGGTTGGCACAAACAGCAATGCTTGCAGTGCCCCCTAAGTCCAGTCGAATATGATCGGATTCCAGAAAGATGGTTATCTACTTGCGCGGCGCGTCGAGCATAGTCGAAACATGGCCGACAATGACGACGTCGAGGAATCAGAGAACATCCCCGCCCTGTTCGCCGAGATAACGGCGCTGCTTGAAGACGCGCATGAGATCGCCGTGCAAGGGCAGAATTCAAAGCTCGGAAGGCCAGACCATCTGTGCCTCGCCGATCAACGAACCATCTACTCGGCACCGTCCATTCCCCGCTGCAGGCCATTCTGGCAAGACTCGAGTAATGTCCAAGTTTGGCCGTGTGTGGACGGCCCTCCGTTGGCAAGCGGTTTCTAGGTAGATGCGATCTGCTGGTTGGTGCAGCCATGTGTCCGGCCTGTGATGCGGCCTTGTCATGCGCCGCTGGCCATGATGCCTTTCGCGCGGATCGGGTTCCAACCATTTGCTCGCACTCGGAGTGCACCGGCCAAAATGGGTTTTCCTGATCCGGCGGTTTCAACCGGCTTTGTGCATCAGCTCCTGTCTGCCCTTCCCAACCTCAGCGACGCCTTGCCCGGCGCCTGATCTCCTATGCGTACGCGACCTGCGGTTCGCGGTAGTGCTCTCCGCTCGTCATCAGCGCCCAGACCATGCGGGCGGTTTTGTTCGCGAGCGCAACAGCAGCAACTTTCTTCGCGCGACGCGTCATCAGTTCGATGAGCCACGGCCGTTTGGTGCCATGTCGTTCAGCATGGCGGATGACGGCCATCGAACCAACAACGAGCATCTGGCGCAGAAATTGGTTGCCCGCACGCGATATGCCGCCGAGCCGCTCCTTCCCTCCGCTGGAGTTCTGCCGAGGGACCAAGCCTATCCACGCGGCGAGGTCGCGGCCTGTCCTGAACAGGCGCGGGTCGGCGACGCTGGCAACGAAGGCGCTGGCAAGCAGCGGTCCGACACCGGGTATCTCCATCAGCCGCCGCCCGACTTCTGTATCGCGCGCACTCGCCCTGATGCGCCGGTCGTTCTCGAGGATCTGTTCCTTCACGATCGCGAGCTGCGCCCCGAGCATCGCCAGGCAGAGCCGAGCATCGGGTGGGATGCTCTCGTCATCTTTGTCGGCGACTATCGCCAGCAGGCGCTCGAGCCCAATGCGGCCCACCGGCGCCACGATCCCGAACTCCGACATATGCGCCCGCGTCGAGTTCGACAGCTGCGTGCGCTGGCGGTTGAGCATCAGGCGGACCCGGTGAAGCATCATCACGCTCTGCTGCTCCGGGGTCTTCACCGTCACGAACCGCATCGTTGGCCGCGTCACCGCCTCGCAGATCGCCTCGGCATCGGCAGCATCATTTTTGCCGCGCTTCACGTACGGCTTCACATATTGCGCCGGCATCAGTCGAACATCATGCCCCAGCGCGATCAACTCCCGAGCCCAGTGATGCGACGTGCTGCACGCTTCTATACCGACCAGGCACCGCGGCAGCTTGGCGAAGAATGGAATGACCCGCGCTCGGCTCAGGCGCTTGCGCACGACAACCTCGCCTGCGGCATCAACACCGTGGACCTGAAACACCGACTTCGCGATATCCAACCCGATCGTCGCAATCTTCTCCATCGTAGCTCTCCTTCCAGCTCATCCCCCGGATCATACCGCGGGGAGTTGGAGAGCCGTCCACGTCATCATTTGCGGACCGTCAGCTTGGGGGCAAATTCGGCGAAATGCCGACGGATGTGACGCCCTGACGTCGCTGCTTGGCGGTTTCGAAACGGACTGACGATCCGAGTGCCATGCTCAGGCGGCTAAGACGCTCGACAACCTCGTCGACCGAAGATCCAGTCGCGAGTCGGGGGCTCCCCCTGACCCGCCGCCCCTCATGGTGGAGCCCACCGGCGTCCAGTTGTACGGGGATCAGTCGGGTCTCGACCACATCGTCGATGATGTCCAGTTCGGCGATCGCGGATTGCCAGGCCTCGGGACCGTAGGCGTCATCGGCCTTCTCGGACTGAAAGATGAAAGACGAAAGCCCGTGGAATAGCGGTGCGCCGCGATAAAATTCGATGCCTTGCAGTTCCGGAACGCCGTGCGCGACAAAGGTTGCGGCCCCCGCGTCGATCGCTTGCCGCGCAAGATCGCGCTGCCAGCCCGGCGTGTCCGACTTGCGGGGTTCCCAATAATGGCTGTGAAGATAGGCGATGACGGTCGCGCCGCCGGCCGCCGCGAGGCGGATCGCCGCCAGATAGCGCTCAACATCGAGCGGTAGCAGCGCGCCGTCGGCCGCCCGCCGCAATTCGTTAACCCCCGGCCGCGACCCAGTCGCCGCGGCGCCCTCGCGGATCGCGCCCGCGGCAGCAGCGACCAGCGCCACGCTCCCACGTCCCTTGAGAAACCCCGGCGCGCTTGCTGCCGCAAGGTCGCTTCCGGTCCCCGCGAAGGCGAGCTGGCGCGTGCGAAGCGCATCGATCGTCGACAATATGCCGCCCGTGTCGAGGTCCCACGCATGGTTGTTCGACGTGGCGACGATGTTGACGCCGATCGCCTGCAGGCAGTCGATGACCGACGGGTCGCCGACGTGCAGCACCTCGCTGCCCGCCGGCCGCGTCGACTTGCCCGCCAGCGGTCCAGCGATCACTGTTTCCAGATCGGTGAAGACGACATCGCGTCCTTTCAGCACACGCCGGAACTCGGCCAGCCCCTTCCAGCCGATCGCGCGCAGATCGGCCTTGATCAGCGATTGCCCGAGCAGGCTGATCCGCAGCGGCCGCTTTCCGGCGCCCGCCACAACCGGCAGGAAGGCGATTGAAATTCCGGCGCCAAGCAAGTGCCGCCGTGTCGGGACCGTCAAGCAGGCTGGCATCATCATCCCCTCCGTCTGAAGCGTGCCATACCAAGGGCGCCCGATGCGGGGCAACATCATGCACTTTCGTTATGAGCATATGTAGAGCTGTCATAATATTTTTCGCCGCGACGCTTCGCCCTAAGCCAATGAGCGAATCACATCCTGGGGGGACATCATGACCATCGCATCCGCTCGTTTCGCCCGGCGCATCCGGCCCGCAAAGCTTGCCGCCGCCGTCGGCATCAGTCTCGGCGCGCTCGCCTGGCCTTCGCTGGCACAGGCGCAGGCCGTGGAGGAAGATGCGGTATCGGATGCCGACACCGGAGGCGACATCATCGTCACCGGCTCGCGCATTGGGCGCAAGGATGCAGATTCGGTCGGGCCGATCCTGACGGTCACGTCGGAGGATATCACCAAGTCGGGCACTTCGTCGATCGGCGACCTGCTCCAGAAGCTCCCCTCGGCAGGCGTCAGCCTCAACTCGAACGGCACGCAGGGCACCTCCTATGGCGCGAGCTCGATCAACCTGCGCTATCTCGGCGGCGGCGAGGGCAGCGGCAACCGCGTCCTCGTGCTCGTCGACGGGCATCGCTGGGTCGACGGTGTCGGCCAGCGCGGCTTCCGCGACTTCGTCGACCTCAACACGATGCCGCAGGGCATGATCGACGGCATCGAAATCCTGAAGGACGGCGCGTCGGCCATCTACGGCGCCGACGCGATTGCGGGCGTCGTCAACATCAAGACGGTGCAGCCGTTCGACGGGCTGCGCGGATCGGTCCGCGCCGGGATCGCCAGCCATGGCGACGGGGCCGAACTTGGCGGCAAGCTGACCGTCGGCAAAACGTGGGACCGCGCGTCGGTCATCCTGTCGGGAAGCTATTTCAGGTCGCGACCGATCCGCACCGACGCGCGCAAGCTGACGACGCTGACGCTGGTCCCGCAGACAGCGGTCGGCACCAATCCCAACGGGCTGTTCATCCTGCCCGGGCTCGCGGGCAACGCCTATTTCGGGACGCCCGCGGGCTTCGCCAATTCGACGAACCCGATCGTGCTCAACAATGGCGCGACGATCGGCACCGGCAATACGGCGGACAACGCCTTCCACGTCGGTGCGCTGCCGGGCGATTTCTACAACACGCAGGCGCAGGGCATCTATTCGACCGGCCCGTCGGAGCGCTACGGCTTCTATGGCCGCTTCGATTACGAGCTCACCGACGACGCTACGATCAAGATCGAGGGCGTCTACAACCGGCGCACGTCGAACCAGCTCTTCTCGCCCGTCCTCCTCGACATCGGCGGCACCGCCGGAACGGTGCGCGGTTTCACGATCCCGAACAATCAGGCCTTCAACCCGTTCGGCACCGCCAACGGCGTTCCGGCGGCAAATGCGCTGGGCTTCGCTGCGAACAGCGCCTGGCGCATCCGCAAGGTGATGGGCGACGTCGGCAACCGCAACAACATCCAGGACGTCGAGACGCTCCGCTTCTCGGTCGGCGTCGACGGCAGTTTCATGATCGGCGGCGGCGAATGGCGCTGGGACGTCTTCGGTTCTTATTCGAGGAACAGCATCGATACGGTCGCCGAGAACGGGATCAATTACGACAATCTGTTCCTCGGCCTCGGTTCGCCTGCAACCTGCGCGGCGACCGCGGGCTGCGTGCCGATCAACCTGTTCGCGCCGATGACCGAGGCTCAGGCGGCGTACATCCGCTTCACGACGCGCGAATATAACCGCACCGAACTCTACAACGCGGCGTTCAACGTCACGGGTAATCTGTTCGACCTGCCCGCGGGCCCGGTCGCCCTCGCGCTTGGCTATGAATATCGCCAGAACCGCGGCTTCGACGCGCCCGACCCGATCGTCAATGCGCCGCCGATCTATCTGAACCCTGCCCTCTATACGAAAACAACGGGACAGACGCGCACGCCGACGGTCGGCAGCTATGATCTTCACGAGGCCTATGCCGAACTCAACGTCCCGATATTCCGCGACCAGCCATTTGCCGAAAGCCTCGAGCTCAGCCTGGCCGGCCGCTACTCGGACTATTCCACCGTCGGCAACAAGGTAACGCTGAAGGCGGGCCTCGGCTATCGCCCGATCGAGGACATCCTGTTCCGCGGCACCTATTCGCAAGGCTTCCGCGCGCCGTCGATCCTCGAGCTTTATCAGGGCGCGCGCCAGACGAGCTTCCAGGGCGTCGACCCTTGCAACGGCGGCGCTTCGGCCAACCCGGGACTGCCGGGCTGCGTCGGCGTACCAACGGGTTACAACCAGGCCAATTTCAACCTCAACGGCCTGATCCCCGGCGTGATCAGCGGCAACCCCGGCCTCAAGCCCGAGACCGCCGATACTTTCAGCGCCGGCGTCGCCATTTCGCCGAGCGGAATTCGCGGGCTGTCGCTGACGGTCGATTATTACAAGATCAAGATCAAGAACGCGATCGCCGCCCAGACGCCGACGCAGATCATGCAGCTGTGCGCGGTGCGCGGCGGTGTGTTCTGCGACCTCGTCAGCCGCGATGCCGGCACCGGTGCGATCCTCGAACTTCTTCAGGGGGCGCAAAACCTCAACTCGATCACGACCGACGGGGTCGACGCGACACTGCGCTATGACTTCAACACCGATATCGGTCGCATCTCGGCAGTGGTCGACACTTCCTATCTCCACTCGTTCAAGACGACGGCACCCAATCCTGCGGGCGGCGATCCGATCGTCGACGAGCGCGCAGGCCGCGGCGATGCGCCGCGTTCGACCTATCCGCGCTGGAAGGGGCAGGCCTCGCTCGGCTGGACCGGCGACACCGTCGATGCGACGCTGCGAGCGCGCTATATCGGCCCAACCACCGATGTCGTGAACACCGTCAAGAACGCCCGGACGCGCTCGATGATCTACACCGACTTCGAAATCGGCTTCAGCATCGACGACGACGCGGCGCGCTTCAGCCTCGGCATCAACAATCTGTTCGACAAGGCCCCGCCCGCTTCCTACGCCAATGCCCCTATCAACTATGACATCTACACCTATGACGCGCGTGGACGCTTCGTTTACGCCAGCTTCTCGGTAAAGATGTGATCGGATCGGCCGCGCCGAGAGCGGCGCGGCCATTGGGACGCGGGGCGGCAAATATGCCAGGCAAGACGCAGAAATGGCTCGACCGTGTCGAGCGCTGGGGCAACGCCCTGCCCGACCCGGTGTTTATCTTCCTCGGCCTGATCGCGCTGCTGGTCGCGGCGTCGGTCGCCGCAGCGCTGCTCGGGTGGAGCGCGATCAATCCGGTGAGCGGCGAGGTCCTGACCGCAAAGAGCCTGCTCTCGGCAGAGAATATCGGCAAGCTGCTCACCGAGATGCCCGATACGATGGCGAATTTCCCGCCGCTGGGCCTGATCCTGGTCGTCATGCTCGGCGCCGCGGTCGCCGAACGGTCGGGGCTGTTCACCGCGCTGATGAACCGCGCGATGCGCGGCGTCCCGAACCGCTTCCTCAGCCCCGCGATCTTCCTGATCGGCCTGCTGTCGCATCAGGCGGCCGACGCCGCCTATGTCGTGCTGATACCCCTGTCGGCAATCATCTTTGCCGCCGCCGGGCGCCACCCGCTGTCGGGGATCGCGATCGCCTATGCCGGGATCTCCGGAGCCTTCGCCGCCAATCTGCTGCCGGGCCAGTTCGACGTGCTGATGCTGGGCATCACCAAGTCGGCGACCACGCTGCTCGTCCCCGACCATATGCTTAACCCGCTCGGCAACTGGTATTTTACCGCCGCGCTGGGGCTGATCCTGATCCCGGTCACATGGTTCGTGAACGACCGCATCGTCGAGCCGCGTCTCGGCGCGTGGACCGGCTCGCCGCCCGAGGGTGAGATCGAGGATGAGGCCGACCCGGACGCCCGGCGCAAAGGCCTACGCCGTGCGGGGCTCGCCGCGCTGGCGATCGCGCTGCTTTTCGCGGCCTTCGCGCTATGGCCTGGCTACACGCCGCTCGTCGACAGCACCGCCGCCGGGCCCGCGCGGCTCGAACCCTTCTACGCCTCACTCGTCGCGGGTTTCATGCTGCTCTTCCTCATCTGCGGCTGGGTCTATGGCGCCGCGGTCGGCACGATCGGTTCGCACCGCGACGTCGTGAAGATGATGACCGAGGGGCTCGCGACGGTGACCCCCTTCCTCGTCATCTCCTTCTTCGCCGCGCATTTCATCGCGATGTTCGCCTGGTCGAACCTCGGCCCCGTCATGGCGATCAACGGCGCCGACTGGCTGCGCGCACAGCAACTCGCGACGCCGCTGTTGCTGATCCTGCTGCTGCTCATGTCGTCGGTCTTCGATCTCGTCATCGGGTCGGCGTCGGCAAAGTGGAGCGCCATGGCGCCGATCGTCGTGCCGATGCTGATGCTGCTCGGCATATCGCCCGAATTGACGACCGCGGCGTATCGGATGGGCGATTCGATCTTCAACATCGTAACCCCTGTCGCGTCGAACTTCGTCCTCGTCCTCGTCCTCGCGCAGCGCTGGCGGCATGATTTCGGCGTCGGGTCGCTGATCGCGCTGATGCTGCCCTTCTCGATCGCGATCGGGCTGACGGGCCTCTGCCTCGTCGGCTTGTGGACCGGCTTCGAGCTGCCCGTCGGTCCGGGCGCGCCTGCGACCTATGCGATGCCCGCGCGATGATCGAAACCGTGGATATCCGGATCGTCCGCAATGCGATGGTCCCGATGCGCGACGGGGTGCGTCTTGCAACCGACATCTATCTTCTGGCCGATGCGACCGCGCTGCCCGTGCTGCTCGAACGCACCCCTTACGACAAGGAGGGCACCAATCACGCCGATTTTTCGGTCGCAGAGCCTGTACCGAAGTCGAAGCCCGAGATCGCGCGCCTTTTTGCCGCGCAAGGCTACGCCTTCGTCGTGCAGGATTGTCGAGGCCGTTACGGCTCCGAAGGCGTGTTCCGCAAATATATGTCGGAGGCCGAAGATGGCGCCGACACCATCGCCTGGATCATGGCACAACCATGGTGCAACGGCCGCATCGGCACGCTCGGCCTGTCCTATGGCGCGCATGTGCAGGCGGCGCTCGCGACGCTCGACCCACCCGGTCTCGCGGCAATTTTTCTCGATTCGGGCGGCTTTTCGAGCGCCTATCACGGCGGCATCCGTCAAGGCGGCGCCTATGAGCTCAAGCAACTCACTTGGGCGCTGAAGCATGCACTGCTAGCGCCCGAAACGGCCGCTGATCCAGCGCGCCGCGCCGCGCTCGAGGCGGCCGACATCCGCGAATGGATCGGCGTCGACAAATGGCGCCCCGGCCATTCGCCGATCAGCGCAGCTCCCGAATATGAGGATTTCATCCTCGAACAATGGCGCGAGGACCGCTTCACCGATTTCTGGAAACAGCGCGGCCTGTATGCGCGCGGCTGGTACGACGCTTTCTCCGACGTCCCGATGGTGCATATGTCGAGCTGGTACGATCCCTATGCGCTGACCGCGATCGAGAATTTCGCCGGTCTGTCGGCGCGCAAACAGGGTCCGGTAAAGCTGATCATGGGGCCGTGGACGCACGGGAAGCGCTCGCTGACTTACTCGGGCGATGCCGATTTCGGGCCGCAATCGACGCTCGACCATCTGTTCGGTGACTATGTCGCGCTCCGCCAGCGCTGGTTCGACCGGCATCTGAAGGGCGTCGGACCCGATCCCCTGCCCGAACCCGTCTATCTCTTCACCATGGGCGGCGGCTCGGGACGACGGCTGCCGAGCGGGCGGCTCGACCACGGTGGCGCGTGGCGGAGTGCCGCAAACTGGCCGCTTCCCGATATGCACATGACGCCCTTCCACCTGCACCCAGATGGAAGCCTGGCCAAAGGGCCAGCCGGTACCGACGGCGCACGCAGCTTCAAGCACGACCCACACAATCCGGTGCCGACGATAGGGGGCGCGATCGCCTCGGGCGCGCCGGTGATGGAGGCCGGCGGCTTCGACCAGCGCGAAGACCCCCACTTCTTCGGATCGCGCGAGCCCGGACGCGCGCTCGCCGACCGGCCCGATGTTCTGAGCTTCGAAACGCCGCCGCTCGATACCGACGTCGAGCTGACCGGTCAGGCGGTCGCCGATCTGTTCATCAGCTCGACCGCCGCCGACACCGACGTCATGATCAAAATCATTGATGTTTATCCAGCCAGCGCCGACTATCCGGGAGGCTATGCGCTCAACGTCGCGCATGGGTTGCTCAGAATGCGGTTCCGCAATTCGTTCGAGGAACCCGAAGTCATGGAAGCCGGAAAGGTCTATCGCGTGCAGATCGCGTCATTCCCAATGAGCAATCGCTTCGCGAAGGACCACCGCATCCGCATCGAAATCGCCGGCAGCAATTTCCCCCATTTCGACATCAATCCGAACACCGACTGGCGGATCGAGGGCCTTACGCCGGTGACGGCGGAGACGAGCATCCACCTCGGCGCTGACCAGCCTTCGCATATCCTGTTGCCGGTCGTGCCGATCGAGATCGTCTGACCGTGCGCAAACCGATCGCACCGGCCGGGGTGGAACCCGACAAGGACGTCAGCTTCCGCGCGCTCCGCGTCTTTGCCGAGATCATGCGCACCGGATCGGCGACCGCGGCGGGCAAGCAATTGTCGCTCTCGCAGCCCGCGGTTAGCCGCCTGATCGCCCAGCTCGAGGCACAGGTCGGTTTCGACCTTTTCTACCGTGATCGCGGCAAGCTGGTGCCGACCGCAGACGGCACGAAGCTGATCCAAGAGGTCGAACTGACGCTCGCAAGTATCGACCGGTTCAACAGCCTCGTCCGTGATATCGCGGGCTATTCGGCGGGAACGGTTCGGATCGTCGCGCCGCCGAGCTTTGCCGAGGGCGTCTTGCCCGAGATCGTCTCGCGCTTTCGCGAGCGTTTACCGGGGGTTGAGTTCAGCATCGATTCGCGCAGCGTAGAGACCGCGCGGACGATGATCGCAATGCGCTATGTCGACTGCGGCTTCGTCAAGCTGCCGACCGATGAGAGCGATCTTGCGATCGAGCAGATCGTGTCGAGCGGGTCCGTGTGCGTCATGCGACAGGACCATCCGCTGGCCGGGCTCGATACGATCACGCCCGCCGAAATCGCGCAGCATCCACTGATCCTGCTTGGCGCCGGGCGTCATTGGCGGACGCAGGTCGACACGGCTTTCGCCGCCTTCGGGCTCCGGCCCTCGGTCGCGATCGAGACGCATACACATGGTTCGGCCTGTGCGCTCGCGGCGCGTGGAAACGGGATGGCGATCTTGAACGAACTTCTGGTGAAGCCTTATCTTCATGGATCGCTAGTGACTCGTCCGTTCGCCCCACCGATCATGCACGAATATGCTTTCGCGGTGTCAAATGTATCGCGCCCCTCGCGCCTGACGCAGGAATTCCGGAACGAAGTGCAGGCCTATTTCTCATCCGTAATCACATAGAACGCATTGGCCGGTTGCGGTCAGTCGGCTTTTTGGAAATCAGAGCAGTAAGCTGCCGTTCCACCGCTTACTGCCGTCGACTATGTGTGAATATTGCCCTCACCACCGCAAGGCTCAGATTCCGTCTGGATAGTCGCGTGGCCGATGCTGAACCTCGCCTCGAGCATTTCGATTGCGGTGCGGCGTGTCGCGTTCATGTCGATGTTGTCGGATTGGACAATGTGCGCCGTCAGGCTCGCATCGTCCCCGGCGATCGACCACAGGTGCAGGTCATGAACGTCGCTGACGCCGTCCACCTTTAGCAACGCGGACCGAATGGCCGGAAGATCAACTCCTCAAGGTACGCCTTGCAGAAGGATGCGGATCGTGTCGCGAAGAAGCAGCCAGGTACGCGGCAGCACCCATAGTCCAATGGCAATGGCGACCATCGGATCGATCCAGAAATAGCCGGCAAAATGGATTGCGACCGCCGCGCCGATGACGCCAGGCGAGCCAAGCATGTCGGCCCAGACTTTCAGATAGGCGCCTTTGACGTTGAAGCTCGATCCTTGCCGTTGGCGAGGATCCGCATCGAGATGAGGTTGATGGCAAGGCCGAGCCCGGCCACGACCAGCATGCCGACGGATTCGACAGGGCGCGGATCGAAGAAGCGACCGATGCCTTTCACGAAGACAAAACCTGCTACAACGAACAGGAGGATGGCATTGAAAGCGGCGGCAAGAATCTCGAACCGCTAACACCCTCCAACTCGACAGAAATATCTTCGGTTTCGGTAGGCGCGGCGGGCACGGACCTGCCATGCCCGCGGCGCCACGACGCTAGGCTGCCGGCTTCGTATCGTCGTCGCGGACAAAGACCCGTTCACCGATCGCAGTGACGTCGGTGTAGTCGCCGGCCACATGCCTGTTGTGCCGACCGTGCAGCAGCAGATGGCTGATTGCAGGCAGCACGAACAAGGTCAGCAAGGTCGAGGTGATCAGGCCGCCGATGACGACGATCGCGAGCGGCTTTTGTACCTCCGCCCCTGTTCCCGTCGCAAGTGCCATCGGTACGAAGCCGATCGCCGGGACGATACCCGTCATCAGCACCGCGCGCACCCGCTCCATGACACCCTCGCCGATCGCGACATCGACTGCCTTTCCTTCGTCGATGCGCTGGTTGATGCTTGTCATCACGACCAGCCCGTTGAGCACTGTTACGCCCGAAAGGACGATGAAGCCCACCGCGGCCGATACCGAGAAGGGCAGCCCCGTCAGCAGCAGCGCGAAGACCCCGCCCGCCAGCGCCAGCGGGATGGCAGAATAGACGGCGATCGCTTGCCTTACGCCGCCGAGCGCCATGAACAATATGCCGAAGATCGCCGTGAAGATCACCGGAATGACGATCGAAAGCCGGGCCGATGCAGCTTGCAGATTTTCGAACTGCCCGCCCCATTCGATGAAGCTTCCGGTCGGCAATTTGACCTCGGCGTTCACCTTCTCCTGTGCCTCGGCAACGAAGGAACCCAGATCATTGCCGCGAACATTCGCCTGGACGACGACACGGCGCTTGCCGTTTTCGCGGCTCACCTGATTCAGGCCTTCAGAAAAGCCGAACTTCGCCAGCTCGCTGAGCGGGACTGAAGCGCGCGCACCGCCTTCACCGGGTAGCAGCACCGGCAGCGCCCCTACCGCATCGAGGTCGTCGCGCGTGTCCCTGTCGAGACGGACGACGATGTCGTATCGCCGATCGCCTTCGAAGACGATCCCGGCCTCGCGGCCGCCGAGCGCTGCCGCCACCGTATCGCTGACATCCTGCAGGGTCAGGCCGTAGCGCGCGATGGCGTCGCGATCGAACTGGACGTCGAGGACGGGGAAGCCCGCGGTCTGTTCGACCTTCACGTCGGCGGCGCCCGGAACGGTGTTGAGGATCGCCGCAACCTGCTGCGCTGCGCGGCCCATCGCGTCGAGATCGTCGCCATAGAGCTTGATCGCGATGTCGCCGCGCACGCCGGCGATCAGCTCGTTGAAACGAAGCTGGATGGGCTGGCTGATCTCGAAGGCGTTGCCGACGAGAGGCGCGAGCTTTTTTTCGACCCGTTCGATCACATCTTCCTTGGTGCGGACGCCGTCGGGCCAGTCATCGCGCGGTTTCAGGATGATGAAGGTATCCGACGCGTTGGGCGGCATCGGATCGCTCGCGACCTCGGCCGTGCCGGTTTTCGAGTAGATGAACGCGACCTCGGGAAGCGTCGACACTGCCTTTTCGACCTGCAACTGCATCTCCTGCGACTTGTTCAGCGAGGTCGAAGGGATGCGGAGCGCCTGCATCGCGAGATTGCCTTCGCCGAGCACCGGGATGAATTCGCTGCCGAGCGTGCCGAACACCAGCAGCGCGGCGGCGAAGGTTCCGCCGCCCGCACCGATCCACGGCCACGGGCGTGCGATGATACGCTTCAGCAACGGCTCGTATCGCGCCTTCACCCAGGCGATGGCGCGGACCTCCTTCTCCGCGACCTTGCCGCGAATAAGCAGCGCCACCATCGCCGGAACGAAAGTGAGCGAGGCGACGAACGCGCCCGCCAGCGCCAGCAACACCGTGATCGCCATCGGCGAGAAGGTCTTGCCCTCGACCCCGGTAAAGGTGAGCAGCGGCACGAACACGAGGAAGATGATCGCCTGCCCATAGATGGTCGGCCGGATCATCTCGCGCGAGGCTTCGAACACCTCGTGCAGGCGCTCGCTCAGCGACAGCAGCCGCCCTTCAAGATGCTGCCGCTCGGACAATCGTCGGAGACAGTTTTCGATGATGATGATCGACCCGTCGACGATCAGCCCGAAGTCGAGCGCGCCGAGGCTCATCAGATTGCCCGACGTGCCGGTGATGTTCATCCCCGTCGCCATGATGAGGAACGAGATCGGAATCACGAGCGTCGCGATGACCGCGGCGCGGAAGTTTCCGAGCAGCCAGAACAGGACCGCCGCGACGAGCAACGCCCCTTCGGCCAGATTCTTCTCGACCGTGCCAATCGTCGCATCGACGAGCTCCGACCGGTCGAGCACGGGCTTGACCACGATGCCGGGCGGCATCGACTTTGCGACCTCCTTCAACCGTTGGGCGGCGTCGGACGCCACGATCCGGCTATTACCGTTCGCGAGCATCAATACGGTGCCGACGACAAGCTCCTTGCCATTTTCCGACGCCGAGCCGGTCCGGAGTTCACCGCCGATCTGGACGGTGGCAACATCGCGGACCGCGACGGGGACACCGCCGCGGCTGGCCACCGCCGCGCGTGAGATTTCGTCGAGCGTGCGGATACGCCCGTCGGCGCGCACGAGGAACGCCTCGCCGCCGCGTTCGACGAAATTCGCACCAACCGAGATATTGGCGCGCTCGAGCGCGTCGGCGAGCTCGGAGAAGCTGATGCCGTAACTTGCCAGCTTCGTCGCGTCGGGCTGCACCACGAACTGCTTTTCATAGCCGCCGATCGAATCGATCCCCGCGACCCCCGATACCGAGCGCAATTGCGGCCGGATCACCCAGTCCTGCACCGAGCGCAGATAGCCGAGCTTCGCAACGTCATCGGCCAGAATTTCCCCGCTCGGCGTCATGTAGGAGCCATCGGGCTGAGGACCCGGCTTTCCGGCAATTCGTGGGTTGGCCCTGCTGGCGGACGGCGCAAAATCGACCGTGTACATCAGCACTTCGCCAAGGCCGGTCGAAACCGGCCCCATTTGCGGCTCGGCGCCTTCGGGCAGGCTGCCCTTGGCCTGCGCCAACCGTTCGGCCACCTGCTGCCGCGCGAAATAGAGGTCCGTATGATCCTCAAAGATCACTGTGACCTGGCTGAACCCATTGCGCGAAATCGAGCGCGATGTTTGGATGCCGGGGATTCCGGCCATCGCGGTTTCGATCGGGAATGTGACAAGGCGCTCGATGTCGAGCGGCCCGAGATTGGGCTCGACGGTGTTGATCTGCACCTGCTTGTTGGTGATGTCCGGGACGGCATCGATCGGCAGCTTCAAGAGCTGAGTGACGCCATAGGCCGAGACGATAAGGGTGAGGAGAACCACACCCCAGCGAAAGCGTATCGACGCATCGAGAAGTTTTTCGATCATCTCAATGCTCCGCCTCGCCCTTGCCGATTTCGGCCTTGAGCAGGAAAGCGCCCTTGGTCGCGATGACCGCGCCCGGTTTCACACCGTCGACAATTTCGATGCGGCCGCCGCCACGCTTGCCGGTGACCACGGTTGTCGTCTGAAAGCCCTTCGCGGTCTTTACGAACACGACCTCGCGCCCCTCGACGGTCTGGACCGCTTCCTCGGGCAGCGCGATCAGCGTCGACCCGACCGCGCCCCGCGGCTTGATGCGGGCACGAAGACCCTGGCCCGGCGTCAGGCCGCCAATGCCTTCCGGCACTAACACGATCGTCGCGGTCTTGCTGTCGGGGTCGAGGCTGGGCGTCGCCGAACGGACGATTGCATTGATGCTCTCGCCGCCCAGCAGTTCGATGACCGCGCTATCGCCCGGCCTGATCCGCCGCGCATCGGCGGCGAGCACCGAGGCATTGACCTGGATGCGGTTCGGATCGGAGACGCGGAACAATTCGGTCCCCGCGAGCACATAAGAGCCCAATTTTGCGTCGGACCTGGTGATCCGTCCCGAAATCAGGCTGGTCACGGCGAGCGTGCGCCCGTCGCCCGAGACCTTGGCCGTCGACGCTGCCGATTGCGCACGCCGCGCCTCGGCGTCAGCCTCGGCGAGCGCCGCCGCCGCGGCTTCCAGATCCTGCCTGGCCGTGATCCGCGCGTCGAAGAGCTTCTGTTCGCGCGCATAGGTCGAGCGTGCGAGCGCCAGACGCGCGGTTGCCGAACTGCGCTCCGATGCAATTGCAGCAGCATCGCGGCTTTCCATGACCGCGACCACTTCGCCGGGTCCTACCGCGTCGCCCAGCCGCCGATTGATCCGGATGATCGCACCGTCAGCGCGCGCGGTCAGAATGGCCTCGCCCTCCGGCGTCGCCGCAACGATCCCTTGCGCCAAAATCTCCGATCCGAGGCCGCCGGCCTGGACCGTCCCGGTCACGATCCCCGCGCCTTTGGCCCGGGCTTCGTCCATCAATATCTGGCCTTCGACATGGTCCTCTTCTTGCCCAGTCGGCTCCGCCGCCGGTGCAGCCGCTGGTGGGGCCAACGACCGGCCGATCAGCACCCCGCCGCCGAGGGTCAAGGCTCCGACCGCGGCTGCGGCAATCAGGCGATTCCTGTTTTCGAATATTTGCATGATGGATGTTCCTATTGCGCGTTCGCACGGCCCAGCGCGGCAAGCGCGCGGGCACGATCGCGTTCAGCTTCGATGAGTTTGAGGTTCGCGCTGGCCTGCGCTTGCTGCGCGTCGATCAGTTCGATCAGCGTAAATTTGCCTTGCTGATATCCGATCTCTGCTATTCGTGCGGCTTCATTCGCTTGGAACAGGCTCGCGCCCGACAGGGCGGCCACCCGTTCGTTGGCAGCTGCCAGCATCCGTTCGGCATCGCGGCGCAAAAAGCGCGTATCGAGCCGGGCCTGTGCCAAGTCCGCTTCGGCCGCGTCGCCATCGGCCCGCGCCGCAGCGATGTTGCCGCGGTTGCGATTGAAGACGGGGAGCGGGATCGACACGCCGACGATGAACGCCGTGTCCCGGCTTTCGCGAAAATTCCGGACACCACCCGACGCGGTTATGTCGGGAACGCCTTCCGCCTGAGCCAGCTTCACGCGCGCGGCGGCCGCATTGCGCTCCGCCGCGGCAAGACGTTCGTCGAGACTTTGCGCATCGACGGCCAAGGTTGGCGGCGGGGCCATGTCCTGGGCCGCGGCCGAAAGTTCGGGGTCTTCGCTGCCGATCAGCAACGCCAGCCTTTGGCGCGCCGACAGCAGATCGGCCTCGGCGCGCAGAGTCTCGGCCCTGGCTTCGGCGAGCAGGGCGTCGGCACGGAGCTTGGTCAGCGGTGGATCGCGGCCGACATCGACGAGCGTCTCGGCGATCCGCACAAGTTCCACCGCGCGGGCCAGCACTTGCCGCGCCAGCACCGCGCGATCCTCGGCGGCGCGAAGTTCGGCGTGCGAGACGATGATGTCATAGGCGAGATCGGCTTCGGCCTTCCGCAGGGCGATCTGCGCAAAGGCGCGTTCGGCCGATGCGACCTCCTTTCGCGCCCGGCGTTTGCCGCCGAATTCGAACGGCTGCGAGACTGCAACCGTCGTCTCGGTCTGCCCGAAGGTCCGATAGGGTCCGGTGCCACTGAAATTTTCGACTTCTGCCGAAAGGGTCGGGTTCGGACGGACGCCCGCCTGGATTGCGCGGCCCTCGGCCGCTTTGAGTTCGGCCTTGGCCTTGGCAATGCGCGGCGACGCATCTTGTCCGCGCGCCAGTGCGTCGGCCAGCGAGACGGGCTCGGCGAGGGCCGGACAGCTCGCGATGGCCAGCACCCCTGCAAGCAGCAGGGTGCCCAATGATTTAGACATAAATACTCCTGATCAATGCGTGACGACGCAGGCGAGCGCCTGCGCGAAGCAGTGATCAGGCGGCGGGAGGCTGAGTGGGGGGTGCCGTCGCGTCGGACGCGAGAACGGTCGCGGGTTGGCCGAAGAATACGGCGCTCGAAACCAACCTGTCCGACACCGGCGGGCGGCCGTTCAGTTCGGTACAGGCCGAACAATGATGATGATCGATATGCAGCGGCGGTGGGTTGTCGGGCGAATGTTCGTCAACGTCCGACGATGTAGCAACGACGTCGCAATCGACATCGATGATTTCGATCACATGCCCCGCTTCTGCGCCCGCCATTGCCGGTACGACAACACTGCCGAACAGCAGCGAAATGGTGACCATTAGGCGGGCAAGGAAAGCCGACATGGCTCGCCGCCTATCATGAACGCGACGGCCTCGCAATCCGGGCCCGTTGAGGGTCTTATGTCGAATGTCAGCCATCTTCATTCCTCTCGATCGGCATCGAGTCGGCCAAGCATATGCACCCTGTAGTACCTACAGGGTCAAGTGGGATTGCGCGGGCAATCTTTACACAGTGGTCAGGATGCCTGCGCATGGCCGGTTTGTGACGGGCAGCTTTCAGGCCCGGATGCGCGAAAGCTGACATTCACTGGCTCGTGGGGGGAAAGATGTTTGACGCAACGAATGCGTCCCATGGTCTTCGCTTCGGAGTCCAACCGCGGTGGCCCATTCGTCAACGAGCCGTGCATGCTGTCGCGTACTGATATGCACCGAGTGATCGACGGGGCTCGGGAACACGTGATCGTCAACCGATCCGCCGCGACGTTCGAGCCACGAGAGGAAGTTCCCACGTGCATCCGACATGGTTGCGAATTGAACTGGCCGATTGCTCTTCAGCTGAATCATCATCGGCCGCGTTCTCAACTCACCACCGGTAACAAGGGCGCCGGTCATGACCTTCTCTAGATTGCACCCTCTCAGTTTGCCGTCGATCGCCCGATGGAAAAACGCCCGGTCACGAAGCCGATGCTCTCGATCCAGGTGAAAGCGAAATGCCCATATCTGTCTGGGCCTCAATGGTCGCTTGGTTCCAACTTTTCTTCCAGCATTCTACGCTGGGCGTGGAGGCAAATTTTCAAACTCTGATCTTCCGATGACCCTTCTCACTCGGCCGCCGGGCCTTCTGAGCAACGCTCAGCAAAGGTCGATTGCTTTGGAAATCAATCGGTCGGGGAAACTGAGCGTAAACGCCGCGCCGCCGTCGGGATGATTGGCCGCAGCAATTCCGATGCCGAGCGCATCCGAAAATCCCTTTGCAATCGCCAGCCCCAGGCCGCTGCCGCCGTGCCGGTCCCCCCCCTTTCCCTGCGCGAAGGTATCAAAGATCGTCCGTTCTGTTCCCGGCTCCAGCCCCTCGCCCCGATCGCGGATCGTCAAGGTGACCGCATCGGCGGTTCGCCGACCGATGATGCCGATGGGTCCGGAATTGCCGCCATGCTGTATGGCGTTGGCCAGGAGATTGAGCAGGATATGATGGAGCAGCCGTTCATCGACCCGCACGAGTGGCAAACCGGCAGGAACCTGAAAATCAATATGATGGCCGCGCAGGGAATCCTTGAGATCGTGAACCACGGCCGCGACGACGTCGGTGAGATCGACGGGGGTCAGGTCGAGCTTGACGCCGCCCGCATCGAGACGAACGAGTTCGAGAAGATTGTCGAGAAACCGTCGTAGCCTCGCGACTTCGGCGCGCGCGACGGGCAGCGCCGCGGCGTCGGGGTGTTCATCGGCCATCGCCTCGATCGCTGCGGTGACGCCGGTAAGCGGCGTGCGCAGATCGTGCCCGATCGACGAGAGCAACGCCGCGCGCAATCGGTCGCGTTCCTCCAGCACCGAGAGGCTGCGCATTTCGTCCTCGAGGTGCAGGCGTTCATGCGCCAGCGCGGACTGGCCGATCAGTGTCGCCAAAAGGGCAGCCTTGTCAGGCGCAATCGGATCCACTCCGTCGTCGCTCGCGATGCCAAGCACGGCCAGCACACCGAGCCCGGTTTTGAGCGGATGAAATTGCCAGTCAGAGGCCACGAGCGTGCTCGTGCCGCGCCCCGCCGGCTCGCCGCTGCTCCACGCCCATTCGGCGGCGGCCTGGTCGATCGGCGAAATGGTTGCCTCGCGCGGCCGCGCCACGATCGGGGACAAAATCCCGTCGGTTTCCGCGAGCATAACGCAGCGTACACCCAATAGCCGTGACACTTCATCGCACGTCGCGGTCGCGGTTGCCTCGCGATCCGACGCGCGCGCGAGCATCTGACCAAAAGCGGCGAGCGACGCGTTCTCTTCGGCGCTGCGTACCCCGATGCGGGCGCGGGTTCGCAGCCGTCCGGCGAGGTTGCTGGTCACCGCCGCCACCCCGGTCAGCAATAGCATCGTCAGCACACTTTGCGGATCGGAGATGGTGAAGGTGTGGACCGGGTCGAGGAAAAAGAAGTTGAAGGCCAGCGCCGCAGCAAGGCTGGAAAACAAGCCAGGGCGCAGACCATAAAGCGTCGCGGTCACGATGACCGGGACCAGATAAAGCAGATCGACCGCGCCGCGCCCGATCAGCGGCTCGGCAAATTTGGCGAGCAATGTCGTGGCCGCGATCAGAACGAGCGCGCCTGCATAGGCCGTCGGCTGACCCCAGCCGCTCAGCCAGCCTTTCCACCCGGCTTTATTTGTCGCCGTTTCGGGCGACGGAATGACATGCACCGCCAGATCCCTTGACCCGCGTATCAAAGTTTCGACCACCGACCCGTGACGCAGTTCGAACCACCAGCTGCGCTGCGACCGACCAATGATCAGCTGCGTTGCGCGCTGCGCGTCGATCTGCCCACGCAAACCCGTGATGACATGCTCAGACGGGATCGTCGCGATCGTCGCGCCGAGCGTCGCGGCGAGCGATAGCGCCGCGGCGATCCGGCGTTTGGTCTCCTCATCGAAATTTTCGCTGCGCGGGGTTTCGATGTGCACCGCGGTCCACGGCGCGTTCAGCCCGTCGGCCAGCCGTTTTGCGGACCGCACAAGGGCGTCGACCCCCGGCTGCTCGCTGATCGCCACCAATATGCGCTCGCCCGCCGCATAGGTGCCCGCCACGCCGCTAGCGTCGAGATCGTGCAGCATCTGGCGATCGACGCTGAGCGCCGCGCGCCGCAGCGCCATCTCGCGCAGCGCCGACAGGTTTGGTTTGGAAAAGAAGTGCCCAAGCGCGCGTGACGCCTCTTGCGGCACATAGACCTTGCCGTCTTTCAGCCGGTCGATCAGCTCGTCGGGTGGCAGGTCGACGAGCTTGATCTCGGCGCCCTCGAAGACGCTGTCGGGCACGGTTTCGCGCACGCGGACGCGGGTGAAGCTGGCGACGACGTCGTTGAGGCTTTCCACATGCTGGATGTTGAGCGTCGTATAGACATCGATGCCGGCGTCGAGCAGTTCGGCGACGTCCTGCCAGCGCTTGGGGTGGCGGCTGCCCTCGACATTGGTGTGGGCATATTCATCGACCAATGCCAACGCGGGCGCGCGGCGCAGCACGGCGTCGAGGTCCATTTCGGTGAGGGTCCGGCCGCGATACTCGACCTTCCGCGGCGCGACGACTTCCTGCCCGTCGAGTAGAGCTTGGGTTTCAGCGCGGCCGTGCGTTTCCACCACGGCCACGACGACATCGGCCCCGTCGCGTTTCAGCGCCGCTCCCTCGGTCAGCATTGCATAGGTTTTGCCGACCCCCGGCGCGGCGCCGAGGAAAATCTTGAGCTCGCCGCGATCCTCGCGCCGCGCCTGACGCAGCAAGGCCTCGGGCGAAGGTCGTTTTTCCGGGGGAGCAGGCGTCGGCATGTGCCGGGCTTAGCCGAACGGGAGCGCCAGCGCCAAGCGCGCGACGCCCGGACTTTATGGAAACTTTATGGAGATCGGCGAATTCGCCCGCGAAACTTTACGGCGAAGGGGCGTAGCGGCGCCCACATCCCAACCGGCTCCCGCTGGAGTCCCTCGCCGGAGAATATCCATGTCCGATATATTGTGGCTCGGCCTGATCGCCCTGCTGGTCGCAGCGACGCTCGGTTACGCGCGCCTTTGCGACGGCGCCTAAATTATGGGCAGCTCGTTGATCCTCGCGGGTGTGACCGCCGTCGCCCTCCTCGTCTACCTGCTCGCTGCCTTGCTGCGGCCCGAGCGTTTCTGATCGGAACCTGACATGACCGTCGCTGGCTGGGGCTTGATCCTCCTCTTCGTCGCCATCCTCCTCGCGCTCGCCAAGCCGATGGGGTTGTGGCTGTTTGCGCTCTATGAAGGGCGCATCACCCCGCTGCACCGAGTGCTTGGTCCGGTCGAGCGCGGTTTCTACCGTCTCGCGGGGATCGACCCCAATGAGGAGCAAGGCTGGCGGCGCTACGCGCTGCACATGCTGCTGTTCAACGTCGCGCTGCTGATCTTTACCTATGCGATCCTGCGATTGCAGGGCGTGTTGCCGATCAATCCGCAGGGGTTCGGGGCGATCGGTGCCGACGGCGCGTTCAACACCGCGATCAGCTTTACCACAAACACCAACTGGCAATGGTATTCGGGCGAGGCAACGCTGTCGAACCTGTCGCAGATGCTCGGCCTGACGATCCAGAATTTCCTTTCGGCGGCGACCGGTATCGCGATCGCGTTCGCCTTGTTCCGCGGTTTTGCGCGGCGCGAGGTGAAGACGATCGGCAATTTCTGGGCCGATACGACGCGCGTCACCCTCTATCTGCTGCTACCGATCTGTATCGTCTATGCGATTTTCCTGATCGCGAGTGGGGTGCCGCAGACATTGGCGGGTTCGATCGACGCGACTACGCTGGAGGGCGTCAAGCAAACGATTGCGCTCGGCCCGGTCGCGAGCCAGGAAGCGATCAAGATGCTCGGCACCAATGGTGGTGGCTTCTTTAACGCCAACAGCGCGCATCCGTTCGAAAACCCCACCGCGCTCACCAACCTGGTCCAGATGCTGTCGATCTTTGCAATCGGCGTCGGGCTGACCTGGTGTTTCGGCAAGGCGGTCGGCGACACCCGCCAGGGCTGGGCAATCCTCGCCGCGATGGGCGTGCTGTTCATCGCAGGGGTCACCGTCACCTATTGGCAGGAAGCCGCGGGCAACCCGGTGCTGCACCAACTGGGCGCCGCAGGAGGCAATATGGAGGGCAAGGAGGTGCGTTTCGGCATCGCCGCCTCCGCGCTGTTCGCGGTCGTCACCACCGCCGCGTCGTGCGGCGCGGTCAACGCGATGCACGACAGCTTTACCGCGCTCGGCGGCATGATCCCGCTGTTCAACATGCAGCTCGGCGAAGTCGTCGTCGGCGGGGTCGGCGCGGGCATCTATGGCTTCCTGCTGTTCGCCATCCTCGCGGTGTTTGTTGCCGGGCTGATGGTCGGGCGAACCCCCGAATATGTCGGCAAGAAGATCGAGGCGCGCGAGGTCAAGCTCGCGGTGCTGGCGATCGCGATCCTGCCGCTCGTCATCCTGGGCTTCACCGCGATCGCCAGCGTGCTGCCCGCGGGACTCGCCGGGCCGCTCAACAAGGGACCGCACGGCTTTTCCGAGATCCTTTATGCCTTCACCTCGGGCGCCGGGAACAATGGCTCGGCCTTTGCCGGTCTGACCGCGGGCACGCCCTTCTACAACGGCATGCTCGGCGTCGCGATGTGGCTGGGGCGCTTTTTCGTGATCGTCCCTGCCCTCGCCATCGCGGGCAGCCTCGCCGCCAAGCGCCACGTCCCGGCGTCGAGCGGTTCCTTTCCCACCACCGGCGGCCTTTGGATCGGCCTGCTCGTCGGGATCATCCTGATCCTCGGCGGCCTGACCTTCCTCCCCAGCCTCGCCCTTGGCCCGATCGCCGACCATCTGGCGATGGTCAATGGCCAGCTTTTCTGACGGATTCGATCATGACAGCACCCCATTCGATGTTCAGCACCGCCCTCGTCATCCCCGCGATGCGCGATGCGGTGAAGAAGCTGAAGCCGCGCGAACTGTCGCGCAATCCGGTGATGTTCGTCACCGCAAGCGTCGCGGCGCTGCTCACCCTGCTCCTCGCTCTCGGCGAGCCCGGCCTGTCGACGGGTTTCCAGGTTCAGCTGGTGCTCTGGCTCTGGCTGACCGTGCTTTTCGGAACCTTTGCCGAAGCACTCGCCGAGGGGCGCGGGCGCGCGCAGGCTGCGTCGCTGCGCGCAACCAAGGCCGAGCTTAAGGCCAAGCTGATGCTCGGCGTCGGCGACACCTATGAACTCGTTCCCGCCACCCAGCTCGAAAAGGGCGAGATCGTACTCGTCGAGACGGGCGACCTGATCCCCGCCGATGGCGAGGTGATCGAAGGCGTCGCCTCGGTCAACGAGGCCGCGATCACAGGCGAGAGCGCGCCCGTGATCCGCGAAGCGGGCGGCGACCGCAGCGCGGTGACCGCGGGCACCCGCGTCATTTCCGACCAGATCAAGGTGCGCGTCACCGCCGAACCGGGCCAAGGCTTTCTCGACCGCATGATCGCGCTTGTCGAAGGCGCGGAGCGGCGCAAGACGCCGAATGAAATCGCACTCACCATCCTCCTCGTTGGGCTGACGATCATCTTCCTGATCGCGGTGTCGACGATTCCCGCCTTTGCTTCTTACGCGGGCGGAGCGATCCCGGTGGCGCTGCTCGCGGCGCTGTTGATCACGCTGATACCGACGACGATTGCCGCGCTGCTGTCGGCGATCGGCATTGCGGGAATGGACCGTCTTGTGCGCTTCAACGTACTCGCCAAGTCCGGCCGCGCGGTCGAGGCGGCGGGCGACGTCGATGTGCTGCTGCTCGACAAGACGGGGACGATCACGATTGGCGACCGGCAGGCGAGCGAATTTCGCGCGCTGGTGGGCGTCGAAACCGACATGCTGGCCGAAGCCGCCCTGCTCGCGAGCCTGGCCGACGAGACGCCCGAAGGCCGCTCGATCGTTGCCTTGGCGCGCGAGCGCTATGCGATCCGCGTTCAAGCCTTGCCCGCCGGGTCCGAGATCATCCCCTTTACCGCGCAGACACGGCTGTCAGGCGTGACCGTCGCCGGGGCGACCATCCACAAGGGCGCCGTCGATTCCATCCTGAAGGCGCATCCTCTCGAGGGTGCATCGCCTGCCGTGCAGGAGATGCGCCGCATCACCGACGAGATCGCCCGCGCTGGTGGCACGCCGCTGGCGGTAATCCGGGACGGGCGGCTGCTCGGCGCGATCCACCTTAAGGATGTCGTCAAGTCGGGCGTACGCGAACGCTTCGTCGAGCTCAGGAAAATGGGCATCCGCACAGTGATGATCACCGGCGACAACCCGCTGACCGCCGCGGCGATCGCTGCCGAAGCCGGGGTCGATGATTTCCTCGCCGAAGCAACGCCGGAGGACAAGCTGGCGCTCATCCGCCGCGAGCAGGCCGAGGGCCGCCTCGTCGCGATGTGCGGCGACGGCACCAACGATGCCCCCGCGCTCGCGCAGGCCGATGTCGGCGTGGCGATGAACACCGGAACCCAGGCCGCGCGCGAGGCGGGCAATATGGTCGACCTCGACAACGACCCCACCAAGCTGATCGAGGTCGTCGGGCTCGGCAAACAGCTTCTCATGACGCGCGGCGCGCTGACGACCTTTTCGGTCGCCAACGATGTCGCTAAATATTTCGCGATCATCCCGGCGATCTTCGTCGCACTCTATCCCGGACTTGGCGTGCTCAACGTCATGGGACTCGCCACGCCTGAAAGCGCGGTGCTGTCGGCGATCATCTTCAACGCGCTCATTATCCCCTGTCTTGTGCCGCTGGCGCTCAAAGGCGTGCGCTACCGGCCGATGCCCGCAGGTCCGCTGCTTGCGCGCAACCTGTCGGTCTATGGCCTTGGCGGGCTCGTCGCGCCCTTTGGGGGGATCAAGCTGATCGACCTCGCCGTGTCCGGCCTCAATCTCGCCTGAAGGAAAAACAATGCTTTCCGACCTCAAATCCGCGCTGCGTCCGGCGCTCACACTGACGCTCTTGTTCGCTGCCTTGTTGGGGCTCGCCTATCCACTCGCGCTCACCGCCATCGGCCAAGCGCTGTTCCCGGCGCAGGCGAACGGCAGCCTGATCCGCGAAGGTGACCGCATCATCGGCTCGAACCTGATCGGCCAGAAATTCACCAGCAACGCCTATTTCCATGGCCGCCCCTCGGCCGCCGGCAGCGAGGGCTACGACGCCAGCGCCTCGTCAGGATCGAACCTTGGACCCACGAGCAAAGCGCTGGCCGAGCGCGTTCAGGGCGACATTGCCACCCTTTCCGAAACGACACCGGGCTCTCCTGTCCCGCCTGACCTGGTGACGACCTCTGCCTCGGGGCTGGACCCCCATATCAGCCCCGAGGCAGCCTTTTTCCAGGTGGAAAGGGTGGCGAAGGCACGCGGCGCAACCGAAAACGAAATCCGCGCGCTGGTACGGAAATCAGTCGAGCAGCCATTGCTCGGCTTTCTGGGCGAGCCCCGCGTTCACCTATTGCAACTCAATCGCTCGCTCGACGTCCGCTTTCCAGCGCGGTAGGAAGCGGCGATGTCACAGGCCGCAAAAATCCTGGTCGTCGAGGATGACGCCCATATCCGGCGACTGCTGAAAGCGACGATGCAGCGCGCGCGGCACGATGTCGTTGAGGCAGCCGACGCCCGGCAGGCGCTCGCGCTGCTCGACATCGAACATCCCGACGTTGTGCTGCTCGACCTGGGCCTGCCCGATCGCGACGGGCTTGAGCTCATCGAACCGATCCGGCTGCGTTCGACCGCGACGCTGATCGTCGTTTCGGCGCGCGAGGACAGCGCCGAAAAGGTGACGGCACTCGACCTTGGCGCCGACGACTATGTTACCAAGCCGTTCGATACCGAGGAGCTGCTCGCACGCATCCGGACCGCCCTGCGTCACCAGCGCCTCGCACAAACGGACAATCAGGCTGCGGTCGTCGATGTTGGACGGGTGCGGATCGATCTCGAACATCGCCGGGTGCTGCGCGACGGCGAGGAGATTCATCTGACGCCGAAGGAATATTCGGTTCTGGCCGAACTTGCACGCCGACCAGACCGCGTGCTGAGCCACGTGCAATTGCTGAAATCGGTATGGGGACCGGCCCAAACCGAGCGCGTCGAATATCTGCGGATCGCGATCCGCGGTTTGCGCCAAAAGCTTGAGGTCGATCCATCGCAGCCCAGGCTGATCGTCAACGAATTGGCTGTCGGGTACCGCCTACGTAGCTGATTGGCCGACTGCGATCGGCCGGCTTTTTTGGGCGTGTTGCAAACAATGCAGACACGCGCGATCGACGACGCGCTAGGGATTCGCGGGGGACCGACCTAGAAGTCGGCTGTCAGAGAGACAAGGACGCGGCGCCCCTGCGTCGGCGCGAAGCCGCCGCCCTACGCGCGCTTTTTGAATTCGAGCTCCGGAAAATCGTCCGTCGCCGATTGGTCGAGCGCGTCATAATAGAGGTTGGCGCCACCGAAATAGATCAGCACGCGCGCACCCTTGTCGTCGCGGTTGGCGCCCATCATCCACGAATTGACCTTGTCGCCTTCGGCCATCAACGTCTGGCCGTGAATATCGGCGGTCGCGGCGGTCCATTTGCGCTCGGCCTCTTCGCGCGGTTCGAACAGATCGAGCCCCTCGCGTTCCATCTTCGCGATACAGCGCGATATCCAGATCGCATTCTGCTCGATCGACGTCGGCAGGTTGGCGAACGGCGCCTGCGGACCGGTAACGATGAACATGTTGGGGAAACCGGCGACGCAGACCCCCATGATCGACGATGATTGGACCTGCCATTTTTCGCGCAGCGTCTGACCGCCCTTACCGCGGATCGGAAAGGCTTCGAGCGCCCCCGTATAGGCCTTGAAGCCGGTCGCCAGCACGATGATGTCGAATTCATAGTCGTTCAGCGTGGTGCGCACCCCCGTCTCGGTGATCTCGACCAGCGGCTCGCGCTTCTTGATGTCGACCAGATGGACATTGTCGCGATTGAAGGCTTCGAAATAGCCGTGGTCGAGCGGCGGACGCTTGGCGAACAGCGGATAATCGTCGAAGCTGGGGGTGAGGAGGTCGGCCAGCGCAGGATCCTTGACGCGCTCGCGCATCTTGGCGGCGATGAAATCGCCCGCGATGCGGTTGGCTTCGGGACTGGCGAGCAAATCGTCGAAGGTTTCGAAAACCCAGCGGAAACTGCCGGTCCAATTCTCCTCAAAAATCCGCTGCCGCTCCTCCGGCGGGGTGTCCATCACGTTGCGCCCGACCGGGCTGTCGAACGCCATGCCAAAGACGTGATTGCGGCACTTGGCCACGATCGCCGGATAATTGTCCTTGATCTCTTTCTCCCACTCGGGAGTCATGTCTTTCTGCATCGCGGGCAGGACATAATTTGGCGTCCGCTGGAATACCGTCACGCTGCCGGCGGTTTCGGCGACGACGGGCAGCATCTGAACCGTGGTAGCGCCGGCGCCGATGATGCCGACCTTCTTGCCAGTATAATCCAGCCCTTCGTGCGGCCAGCGCAAGGAATGGAAGATCGGTCCCTTGAAGCGGTCCATACCGGGGATTTTGGGGATCATCGGTTCCGAAATCATCCCCATGCCGCTGATGAAATATTTGCAGCTGTAGACGTCGCCGTCGCCGGTCTTGACCTGCCAGCAGCCGCGCGATTCCAGATACTCCGCCTCGACGATTTCGGTGTTGAACTGGATGTGCGGCCACATGTCGCATTTGTCCGCGACGAACCGCATATAATTCTGGGTTTCCTCGCGGCCGGGATAGCGTTTGGACCACGACCATTGCTGCAACAACTCGGGCGAGAAGGTCAGGCAGTAGTAATAGCTTTCGCTGTCAGTCGCCGCGCCTGGATAGCGGTTCCACGTCCAGGTGCCGCCGATGTCCGAGGCGCGATCGAACACGCGGACGCTGATACCGGCCTCGCGCAGATAATGGATCAGCGCCAGGCCGGCAAAGCCGGCGCCGATGACGATCGCGTCATAATCTACGGCAGGCTGACCTTCGCGACGCTCGGGGGCCACGCTTGTATCGGCGATTGTCGTCATTGCTCTCTCCAATATCCAACGGCGCCTTGGTCAGCGCCCGTCATTCTTACTCAAAGCCTTATGCTGCCGCGATCCGATCGGGGTCTGCCACGCCGATCTCGGCAAGAATTTCCGCGCGGGCGGAATCACGTTGCCACATCTGGGGCGCCACGATCTGGGTGCCGATGAAGCGCGGTGCCGGATGCGGTTGCGTTCGGCCCCCGACATCCAGATAGCTGCCGCGGGCGCGGTTGTGCGCGTGCGACGGCGCTTCGGCCATCGTCAGCACCTCGGTGTAGCAACAGTCGCGGTGCTGCAACCGCTCGGTCCAGCTCGCCCGCGACGCCGACGCAAAAATATCGGCGAGCCGCGCCTTCATCGCGGGCCATTTCGATTGGTCGTGCTGGGCGGCGAACAGGGGATCGCTGGACAAACCCAGCGCATCAATCAGCCGCGCATAAAATTGCGCCTCGATCGCGCCGATCGCGATAAAGCCGCCATCCGAGCAGGCGTAGCAGGCGTAGAAAGGTGCCCCGCCATCGAGCAGATTCTGGCCGCGGCCCTTATCCCACATCCCGTTGTGGGTGAGCGACCACATGCCCGCCATCAACGCGGCCGATCCTTCGGCCATGCTGCAATCGATCACGCGCCCCTCGCCGGTCTGGCGCGCCGCCAGCAACGCCGCGACGAACCCGAACGCCAGCATCATGCCGCCGCCGCCATAATCGCCGATCAGGTTCAGCGGCGGCGGTGGCGGTTCACCCTCTGACCCCAGCGCGCCGAGGCAGCCGTTGAGCGAGATATAATTGAGGTCGTGGCCCGCCTTGTCGGACAAGGGGCCATGCTGCCCCCAACCCGTCATCCGCCCATATACCAGTGCCGGGTTGCGTAGCAGCAATTTGTCAGGGCCCAGTCCCAGCCGCTCGGCCACCCCCGGCCGAAACCCTTCGATGAGGCCATCGGCGGTTTCGACAAGCCTGCCAACGATCTCTACCGCCTCCGGCTGCTTCAGGTCGAGCGTGATCGAGCGCCGCGAGCGCAGCAGGACATCGCGCCGCTGATCCTGCGCCAGCGGATCGCTGCCCCCGGGCCGGTCGATCCGGATCACCTCGGCGCCGTGGTCGGCGAGCATCATGCCGCAAAAAGGCGCGGGGCCGATCCCTGCCAGCTCGATCACGCGAACACCGTCGAGCACCGGGCGCATCAAACCGCCGTCAACGCGATCCGCGCGCGTCATCCGTCGAATTTTTCAGTGAAACGCGATGGAGGGCCGCGCCGGGCGACGCGCATCCGCAGCGGCATCGCGACCGATTGGTCCCGCCTGCTGCACAATCGCTGCGGATCGACAACCCATGCCAAGCCAACTCTCCCACATTTCAGTGCCATTATCGGCATCTCGCAATTTATTTGCTAGCGTCTAGCAAATAGAAAATCAAGCGCAAAAACTCGCCGTCATGGCATTGGTTTTACAGGATTTATTAGGACTTGACCGAGAGACTCAGTACGTGGTTCCAAAGGCTTTCGCGGTCGAGCGGCGAAAGGCTTCGAACTGCTTCGGCAGGTCGACGCTGTCGGGCGCGACAAGCCATTGATAGATCGTACCGAAGATGAAGCTGCAGAAGCCGAACGCATAGCATTCGGCGTCGACCGACGCATCGATTTCGCCGCTGGCGATGCCTTCCTCGACCCAGTGCGCGACGTCGCGGCGGTAGATTTCGTGATAGGCGGCGAGGTGGTCGCGCACATCATTGTGCGAGCTGATCGATTCAAACCACAGGATATACATCGCCTGCATGTAACCCGAATGGCTCGCCAGAAATCCTTCGACGGCGCGCAACGCCGCAAGGCACGCCTGGGCACCGCCGCGCGTCCCGACCTTGTTCGCCAGTTCCTGCGTCCAGCTCGTGTTGAAGTGCAACACCAGCTGTCCGAACAGCGCATCCTTCGATCCGAAGCGGCTCGATGCGAGTCCGCGCGAATAGCCGGCGCGCTCGCCGACCTCCTTGAGCGTCGTTGCGTGGGTTCCCTGCTCGACGATCAGCTGCATGGCAGCGTCGAACATCCGGGCGTCGGACAATGCGGTGCGTTCGGCCTGCGTGCGGCGAACGGCGCGCGGCTTGGCGCGGACCTTGGCGGGAGTCGGCTGGACCTGTGTCACCTCGCGCAGCGAGGCCTTGCCCTTCATCGACGACGGTGCGTTCATGAAGATTCATCAATCCTTTCAAAAGCCATTTTGCCCGTCGCGACGGCCGCGCGCAGCGCCTGCTTGTCAATCTTGCCGACGCTGGTCAATGGCAGCGTATCGGTGTGCGCCCAATATTCGGGAATCCAGAACCGCGCGATCCCGCCCTGCAACGCCGATCGCAAGGCCGCGAAATCGGGGCGCATGCCGTCAGGCGTCGTGACGATCGCCAGCGGTCGCTCCTCCCAGCGCGGATCGGAAACGCCAATCACCGCCGCGAGATCGACGCCGGGCAGGCTGGCGATATGGTTCTCCAGTTCCGCCGAGGGAATCCACTCGCCCCCCGACTTGATCAGATCCTTCAACCGGTCGGTGACCTGCACATAGCCGCGCGCTTCGATGGTACCCGCATCGCCGGTGTCGAGCCAGCCATCGTCGGTCAGCACGCCCGCCCCAGCGCCGCGGTGGTAGCCGCGCGCGATCCAGGCACCGCGCAGCTGCAACCGCCCGACGCTCTGGCCATCTTCGGCGACCGGCCTGTCCTGATCATCGACCAGCCGCACCCGGACCCCGGCGACGGGACGCCCGCTTTTCGCGCGCAACCGGCGCGCCTCTTCGGGCGGAACGTCGGCGGGGGGATGCGACAGGACGCACAAAGGGCTGGTTTCGGTCATGCCCCAGCCCTGGATCAGCGGGATATTCCAGCGGCGCTCGACATCGGCGATCAGCCCTTCCGAAACCGCCGATCCGCCCGCCACGATGACGCGAAAGCTGGTCATATCCACCGGGTCAGCGGCATCGGCCCGCAGCAGGTCGTTGAGGATGGTCGGGACCGTCGCGGTAAAGGTCGGCGCGGTGGTGCGGATCATCTGGCGGATCGCCTCGGGCTGCAGATGCGGCCCCGGCAGCACGAAATCGGCGCCCGCGAGCCAGCCCGAGTAGGGCAGCCCCCACGCATTGGCATGGAACATCGGCGGCATCAGCAGGATCGTGTCGCGGTCGCTGAGCGCAAAGGCATTGGCGGCCATCGACGCCAGACTGTGCAGAAAGATTGTGCGGTGCGAATAGACGACACCTTTGGGATCGCCGGTCGTCCCCGAGGTATAGCATGTGGCCGCGGCGGCGGTCTCGTCGACGTCCGGAAATTGCGCGATCGGCGCGTGGCCCGCGATAAACGCTTCGTAGGACGTCCAGGGCTTCTCGAGCCCGGCGAGCTGCTCGGTGTCGCCCGTCACGATGATGTGGCGAAGGTCGGTCAGCGAGTTGACCTGCGGCACCAGCCCGGCGAGCAGCGTAGCATCGGCGATCAGTACGCCGTCTTCGGCGTCCGCCATGATGTAACGCAGTTGATCGGGATGCAGCCGCAGATTGAGCGTATGCAGCACCGCGCCCATCGCTGGCACCGCTAGATAGGCCTCGAAATGCGCAAAATCATTCCAGCTGAGCGTTGCAACCCGGGTGTTCGCTTCGACGCCCGCAGCCCGCAACGCCGCGGCAAGACGGCGGGCGCGCTCGGCTGTCTCGGCATAGCTGCGCCACGTCACCTGCTCCCCGTCGAACAACCCGATGCGGCTCGTTGCGTGAATATGTTCGCCGTGCGCGACGATGGCCGCAGTGCCCAGCGGCTCGTGCATCATCGTCGCGTCCATCACGCCATCCCCTCGCCCGCCGCGATTCGCCACGCTGCATCGAGCAACGCTGGCACATCATGCTCCAGCCCGCGCTCATATGCCCCGTCGACCTGCCCTTCGCGAAACAGCACATAAGCGCCCTCGACGATCGCGGCGAGGCGCCAGAGCGCGAAAGCCTGAAAATATCCGAGATGATCGATCGACAGTCCGGTCGCGCGCGCCCAGCGCTGTGCCAGCCCCGTGCCGTCGATCACGCCGGGCAAATTCGATACGCGCTGAACAAAGGCGAAACCGAGCGGCAGGCTTTCATCGCGATTCCACATCGCGGTGACCAGCCCGACGTCGACCATCGGATCGGCCAGCGTCGCCATTTCCCAGTCGAGGATCGCCCTGACTCGCGGCATTTCGGGGTCCATCAGAACATTGTCGAGATGATAATCGCAATGCACGATCCGCACCGCCTCCGGCTCGGGCGCGTTGGCCGCGAGCCACGCGCCGAGCTTTTCGATCAGCGGCAGATCGCGGACCGCATGGGCAGCGCGCACCGTGCGCCAGCGCTCGATCTGGCGCGGTACAAACGTCCGCGCCTTGTCGACATCGCCAAGAGCGGCAGGAACCGGCGCGATCGCGTGAACGCTGGCGAGCGCGTCGATCAGCGCGTGGCCGACCGCATCGAGTGTATCGACGCTGTTCTGATAGGCTTGCGGCAGCGTGTCGGTGATAGCGACCCCGCGGACAAAACGGGTCAGCGAAAAGGGGGCGCCGAGCACCGCAAGATCGTCGCAGAACAGGATCGGTTCGGCCACCGGCGCCTTGCCCGCGATCGCCGATATGAACCGAAATTCGCGCGCAATGCCTGCACTGGCTAAGTCGGACACCGTATCCGCGGGGGGATGGCGAAGAACCATCGGGCCGTCGGCGGTTTCGACCAGGCTCGTGACATTGGCATTGCCGCCGGTCAGTGGGCGGACGATCCGCGCCCCCGCTATGCCCGCTTCGTCCTCCAGCCAACGGGCAAACCGCTCGGCCGGATCGCTCACAATCTGCACAGCAGCCCGCCGTCGTTCGAGATGATCGAGCCGGTCATATAGGGCGACCCCGCCACCCACCAGACGACATCGGCCAGCTCCTCGGCGGTGCCTTCGCGGCCAAGCGGAATACTCGCGACAAGCTTGGCTTTGGCGCGTGCCGATATGCCCGCGGTCATTTCGGTCGCGGTCAGCCCCGGAATGACATAATTGACCCGGATACCGCTCCGCGCCAGCTCGACCGCCAGCACCTGCGTCAACCCGGCCAGCCCGGCCTTTGACGCGCCATAGGCCGCGTCGCCGGCAAAACCGCGCAGCCCGACGACGGCCCCGATATTCACGATCGACCCACCCTCGCCCATGTGCGGCAAGGCGGCGCGCACAAAGTTGAGCGGACCGGACAGGTTGGTATCGAGCACCGATTGCCAATCGCTCTGCGACAGCGATGCAAGCAGCCCGCCGCGATGGAGGCCGGCGTTGTTGATCAGGACATCGATGCCGCCCCAACGCTCGGCGATCTGCGCGCAGGCGGCCGCGACCGACGCCGGATCGGTCACGTCAGCGACCAGGCCGATGGCCTCGCCGCCGACCGCTTTCGCCTGCGCATCGATATCCGCGCCGCGCGCGATCAGGGCGACGCGATCACCCTTGCTGGCGGCCAGCCGGGCGATCGCGAGGCCCAGCCCTCGCGATGCGCCGGTGACCACCCATCGGCGTGGTTCAGGCTTCGACGATGTCGTCATCTCCAGCGCTACTCAGAAGGCCTGGGTCACGGCAACGCCCCACGTCCGCCGCGGGCGCGGCGCGGCGTAGCTCCACACCCCCTGCACATCGTAGCCGATCGTCCAGCCCTTTTCGTTGGCCAGATTCTTGCCGAACAGGCTGACCGTGGTCTGATTGAACCGCGCGTTGATCGACGCATCGACCAGATACTGCCCACTGTTGCGCAGGTTCGGGTTGTTGAGGAAGGTGATCTCGTGCCCGCCGATATAATGGACGTCGCCGGCAATCCACGCCGATGCATTGCTGCCGATGTCGGCCTCATAGATGCCGCCCAGGCTCCACGTCCATTTTGGCGCGCGGCGGATCTTCAGGAACGAGGCATCGACCGGCGTGCCGGTGCTGTAGATGTCCCCGAAGAAATCCTTATATTTGGCGTCGAGATAGCCGAGGTTGCCGCTGAGCGTGAAGCCGTCGAACAGGCGCGCGGTCAGATCGAGCTCAACGCCCTTGAATTCGGCCGAAGACGCATTGATCGTGCGGTTCTCGCGCCCCGTTGAGGTTCCCGGCGCAGGGACGTCCAGATCCTGCTGCATATCCTTGTATTTCATCAGGAACGCCGCACCGTTCAGGCGCACGCGCCCGCCCGCGAACTCGGTCTTGAAACCGGCTTCGTAGTTGTCAAGCGTTTCGGGATCATAGGGAATCGTCGCCGCGCCGATGGTCGCCGGACGCCCGTTGAACCCGCCGCCGCGATAACCGCGCGACCATAGGGCATAGACCATGGCTTCGTCGGAAAGCTCGTAACGCAGCGAAACGCGCGGGGTGAATTTCTTCCAGCTTTCCTTGACCGGCGCGGCCATGACGATCGCGCCCGGAACGGTTGCGATCGGGTTGGCCTCGACCGTCGTACCATAGATGAAGACCGGCAGGTCGTTGACGATGCTGGACTTTTTGTCTTTCGTGTATCGCGCGCCAACCGTCAGCGTCAGCTTGTCGAATATCTCATAATCCGCTTCGCCATAGATCGCCCACGACTTGTTCGTCTGCGTCACGTCCTGTGCGCTGGTCAAAAGCGGGGCACCGGCAAAGCCGATGTAGTTCTTCAGATTGATCGTATAGCGCGAATCCCAGAGATAGGCGCCAAGCACGAAGGTCAGCGGCCCCGACCCGCCCTTGGTCAGGCGCAGCTCGTTGGTCGTCTGGCGCCAGCGCGCCGGTCGGTCGGTGTGGTACAGCGTCTGCGGTCCAGCGTCGAAATCCTGGTTGATTTCTTCGTCGGTTTTCAGCCAGCCGAGGATATAGTCGACCTGCATGTCGGAACCGACGTCATAGGTCGCCTTGGCGATCGCCATGTCAAGCTTGAACGTCGCATTGCGCTCCAGTCGTCCGTCGGAGACGCTGACATAGCGGTCGCCCGACGTCGGCACGCCTGGCGAAGGCGAGCATTGCGCATAAGCAACGCAGAACAAATCGGTCGGCCGATTCACCGCCAGCAGCTGCGGCGGGTCCTGCTTGGTCTTTTGATGGTCATAGCTCAGCTGGATGTCGAGATTGTCAGTCGGTTCAAAAAGCAGCGCGGCGGACAGCGCATAGAATTTCGACCGCTGGCCCGGCTGGTCCTGGACGCGGTTGAAGATATAGCCGTCGGACTTTTCATAAGCGCCGCTCACCTTGACCGCGACATTCTCGGACAATCCGGTGCTGGCCACCCCCTCAATCTTCCAGGTGTCGAACCGGCCATAGGTCAAGCGCGCCTTGCCGGTGAGGTCATAGGTCGGTCGCGAGCGGGCAAGGTTGATGACGCCGCCGGTGGCATTGCGGCCAAACAGCGTTCCCTGCGGTCCGCGGAGCACCTCGACCCGGTCGATATCGATCGCCTTCAGCAGGCTGCCCGAGCTTTGCCCGATATAGACGTCGTCGAACACCACGCCGACCGCGGGGTCGACCGACTTTTCGACGTCGGCGACGCCGATACCGCGAATATAGACCGCGGCAACGCCGCCCGGCCCCTGCTGGGTATCGTCGATCACAATATTTGGCGACGAGTCGGCAAAATCGCGCACGTCGGAATCGAACCGCCGATCGAGTTCGCCCGCCGACAGCGCGCTGATCGATGCAGGCACATCCTGCATACTTTCTTCACGCTTGCGCGCGGTGACGACGATTTCTTCAAGCCCGCCGGACGATGCCGCCGATGCTTCGCCGCTCGCGTCCTGCGCGCTCGCGGCCGATGCCGGACAGATTATCATTGCAGCGGTAGCGAGCAGGCTCGCGGTTTTGACGCGATCGGTCATGATCATTTCTCTCCCATCGACGGGCGTATGATTTTCTCGCGAATGCGGTGTACGAATTTCGCGAGTCACGCTCCGGGGAGCAGATTGACGCAGTTGCTTGCTTTCGACAAGCAAATTTTATCTCGACAAGCTTCCTGATTGGATCATCGAGATTTATATATCTGTTTTATATATGTATTTATATCTTTCAGCTCATGAGTGCATATTGTTGCTTGTTCTCATCTAGTAAGTGTGTAACAAGATTCGCAACGATAATGACGAGTTGGGAGAGTGTGGAATGGCAGGCCGGCTGAGCGGTAAGTCGGCGTTGATCTCGGGCGGCGCGAGCGGCCTGGGCGAAGCGCAAGCGATCCTTTATGCGCGCGAAGGCGCTTCGGTGTTGATCGGCGACGTGCAAGCAGAAAAGGGGCATGCGGTCGTCGCCGCGATCGAAAGCGAAGGCGGCATGGCGGCCTTCATCCATCTCGACGTGAGCGATGCCGACAATTGGGGCAAAGCCGTTGCCGATGCCGTTGCGCGGTTCGGCAAGCTGACGACCTTGGTCAACAACGCCGGCATCTTTCACCCGGGCGGGATCGTCGACGAAACACAGCAAGGCTGGGACCGCATGATCGCGATCAACCAGACCGCGGTCTTTCTCGGCATGAAAGCCGCCGCGCCAGCGCTGCTTGCGTCGGGCAATGCGGCGATCGTCAACATCAGCTCGCTTTACGGCCTGATCGGCAGTCCGAATGCGATTTCCTACCACGCCTCGAAGGCTGCGGTGCGGGTGATGGGCAAGGCCGGGGCGCTCGAATTCGCCAAGCAGGGCATTCGGGTCAACACGATCTTCCCCGGCCAGATCAAGACCCCGATCCTGGGCGACATCACCCCCGAACAGGATGCCGCGATCAAGGCGTCGATCCCGATGGGGATCGTCGGCGACCCGATGGATATCGCCTATGCCAGCCTCTACCTCGCGTCGGACGAGGCGAAATATGTGTCGGGCGCCGAGCTGTGGGTCGATGGCGCCTGGTACGCGGGACAATGAGCATGACGGCGCGTAAAGGGGCGAACTGCTGATGGCCTGGGACTTTTCGACCGACCCCGAATTTCAGGTCCAACTCGACTGGATGGCCGCGTTCGTGCGCGAGGAAGTCGAGCCGCTCGACCTCGTATTTCGCGGGCCAGCAGACCCATTTGATCCGGCTGGCAAGGCCCGCAAGATCATGCGTCCGCTCCAGCAAATCGTCAAAGAGCGCGGCTTATGGGCCTGTCATCTTGGCCCGGAACTTGGCGGCGCGGGATTCGGCCAGGTAAAGCTTGGCCTCATGAACGAAATCCTCGGCCGAAGCAGGTTTGCCCCGGTGGTGTTCGGAACACAGGCACCCGACACAGGCAATGCCGAAATTCTTGCCCGCTTCGGCACGGCAGAGCAAAAAGCGAAATATCTCCAGCCGCTGCTCGATGGCGAGATCGTCTCCTGCTATTCTATGACCGAACCGCAGGCCGGCGCCGATCCCGGCGAATTCACCTGCCGGGCGCGGCTCGACATCGATGAGTGGGTGATCGACGGCGAAAAATGGTTCGCCAGCCACGCGTGCATCGCCGAATTCCTGATCGTCATGGTCATCACCGATCCGGACGTTCCGGTGCATCAGGGATCGACCATGCTGATCGTCCCGCACGACACGCCGGGGTTGGAAATCGTGCGCAACACCGCGGTGGGCCCGAAGGACGAGATCGGCAGCGGCGTCCACGGCTATCTGCGCTTCGCCAATTGCCGCGTGCCGGAGGCGAGCCGTCTCGGCCCGGTCGGCGAGGGATTCAAGGTCGCGCAATCACGTTTGGGCGGCGGCCGCATTCATCATGCGATGCGCACCGTCGGCATGCTGAACAAGGCGATGGACTATATGACCGAGCGCGTCGTTAGCCGCACCACCAAGGGCGAACGGCTGGCCGACAAGCAGATGGTTCAGGAAAAAATCGCCGACAGCTATACGCAGATCCTGCAATTCCGGCTGCACGTACTCTACGCCGCCTGGCTGCTCGACCGCGACAAAAGCTATACGCGGCCGGTGCGGCGCGAGATCAGCGCGATCAAGGCAGCGATGCCCGGGGTGCTGAAGGACGTCGTCTATCGCGCGCTCCATCTTCACGGCTCGCTCGGCATGTCGAACGAAACCCCGCTGATGGACATGTGGCAATATGTCCCCGAAATGGGAATCGTCGACGGCCCGACCGAGGTCCACAAAGTCGGCGTCGCCAAAGACATCCTGCGCGACGTCGTCCCGTTCGCTGGCCCCTTCCCCAGCTATCATGTGCCGACGCGGCTTGCCGCGGCGCGAGCGAAATTTGCCGCCTACCTTGACTGATGCGCCGCGGCGCAAGGAGCCCGAGATGACCGAAGCCACCGACCTTGAACAGCGTCTCGACCGTGTCGAAAGCCGCTTTGCGATGCACGATCTGGTCAGCGATTATTGTCATGGTTTCGACAAGCGCGACTGGGACCGCTTCAGCGCGATCTGGTGGCCCGACGCGGTGTGGGACATCGGCCCGCCCTTCGGCAAGTTCGAAGGCAGCGACGGCATCGCGCATGTAACCAAGGATATTCTCTGGCCCGCCTGGCTCGCGTCGAGCCACTTCACCACCAATCTTGTGATCACCTTCGACAGCGATGACCGCGCGACCGGCGTGTGCGATGTCGATTGCATCGGCACGACCGCCGACGAACAGGCGCAAACGGTCAGCGCAAGCTATTTCGACATATTTGAGCGGCGTGGCGGGGTGTGGAAGATCGCGCACCGCAAAGTGAAGATGTATCACTTCAACCCGCTGCCCGGTGTCACCTTGTCACCCCCCGCATAGGAGCATTTATGGCCTATCTCGACACCGACGACGGCGGGCGCGTCTATTATGAACATCACCGCGCCGCGAAATTGCCGGTCGTACTTATCCATGGCTGGGGCATGTCCGGCGACTATTGGGCATCGGCGGTCGAAGCGTTGATGGCGGGCGGGCATGGCGCGATCGTCGTCGATCACCGCGGCTGTGGCCGTTCCGATCGCGACTTTGCCGACATGTCGATCGATGCGATCGCGCGCGATGTCGCGGCGATCGTCGAGCGCTGCGGCGCATCGCGCGTCGTGCTCAACGGCTGGTCGCTCGGCGGCGCGGTTGCCGTCGCCGCGGCCGATTTGCTGGGCGATCGCGTCGCAGGCCTGATCCTGACCTGCGGCGCATCGCCGCGTTATGTGCAGGGTGACGGCTTTCCGCATGGCGGCCTGCCCGAAGACGTGCTCGGCATCGGCGCTGCGATCACCGCCGACCGCCCCGGATTTTTCCGCGCGCTGGCCGAGGGCGCCTCGGGCGAAGGCGCGAGCGAGGCGATGATCGGCTGGGTCGAGCGCGGCTTCCTTGCCACCGGCCCGCGCGCCAGCGAGACGCTGGCCGGGCTCGCATCGCTCGACCAGCGCGACCTGCTCGCGTCCTTTACCTTTCCCGTGCTGTCGATCGGGGGCGCCAAGGATAGCATCGCCGATCCGGCGATCGCCGGTTTTGCCGCAAACTGCGCCGCGAACGGCACGCTGCTGACGATGGACACCGGCCACTCGCCGCAACTGGAAAACCCGTCCGCCTATAATGAGGCGCTGCTCGACTTCGTGAGGACGCTTGCCTGATGACCACCGCACCGCTCGATGATCTCGCCGCCCTGCTCGCCCCGCTCCACGCCCCCTTCACGTGCAAGTCGCTGAAGGCGCCGAACCGTTTCTGCATGGCGCCCATGTCGCGCTATTTCGCCCCCGGCGGCGTACTGACCGATGACGGCGCCGAATATTACCGCCGCCGTGCTGCGGCCGGGATCGGCACGATCATTACCGAAGGCACGGGCGTCGCGATCGACCATACGGTGGCCGCGGACACCGTGCCGCTTTTCGCGGGCGACGAACCGCTCGCCGGTTGGCGGACCGCAGTCGATGCCGTTCATGCCGAAGGCGGCATGTTCGTGCCCCAGCTGTGGCATGTCGGCGGCTGCATCGACTTCAACTATCCAGACGCACCGCATGCCGAGCTGGTCAGCCCGTCGGGTTTTGCCGGGCCCGACGTCCCCGGTGGCCGCGCGATGACCGACCGCGATATCGCCGACACCATCGCCGCCTTTGCCGAATCGGCGCGCGCTGCGAAGGCAATCGGCTGCGATGCGATCGAGCTGCATGGCGCGCATGGCTATATTTTCGACCAGTTTTTCTGGGACAGGACCAACCTGCGCAGCGATCGCTATGGCGGCCCCGACATCGCCGAACGCGCGACTTTTGCCGCGGAGGTGGTCGCCGCGTGCCGCGCCGCGGTTGGCGACGATTTCGCGATCATTTTCCGCGTGTCGCAGTGGAAGACCTATGATTATGACGTGAAGCTCGCGCGCGACCCCGACGAGATGCATCGCTGGCTCGACCCGCTGGCGCGCGCCGGGGTCGACATCTTCCACGCTTCGCAGCGCCGCTTCTGGGAGCCCGAATATGCGGGCGATCCCAAGAATCTGGGTGGGTGGATCAAGGAAGTGACTGGAAAGCCGGTGATCACCGTTGGATCGATCGGCATGGACCGCGATCTGATGCAGGATTTTGTCGAGGGCATCTCCTCGCCGATGCTGGGGCGCCTGGAAGATCTGGTCGCGATGTTCGAACGCGGCGAATTCGACCTCGTCGCGCTCGGCCGCGTTCTCCTTGCCGATCCCAATTGGTTGGAGAAGGTCGAACAGCGCCGCATCGATGAGCTGACGCCCTATGACCGCGCGACCGCGCTTCAGCAGTATGAGCATGGTTGAAACGACCCGCATAAGGTCGGCATAGCCCATACGGACGGATTGCAGTCCGGCGCGGGCCTTCACGATTTGGCCCGCGCCAGCCCGCTCAGTTGGCCCAGTAGATATAGTCCTGCCCGTTCTGCCACGGCGCGTTCAGCGGCACGTCGATGCGCACCGGGCCTTCGATCAACCCTGGCCAGATCGGTTTCGCCATGCCCTTGTTCTGCGCCTCGATCATTGCGCGTAGCGCCGCGACGCGCTGCGGGTCGCTGGCCGCGAGATCCTTTTGTTCGGTCGGATCAGCGGCGAGATTATAGAGCCGCGCCTTTTCGGGGCGCTTCGTCACCTGCAATTTCCAGTCGCCCGCGCGCACCGCGCGATAGTCGCCCGACCGCCAGAACATCGCGGCGCGGCTGGCCGGACCCGCGAGGATATTCTCGCTGTCGATGGTCCGGTCGCGCGGCACCGCGGCGCCCGCCGCCGCCGCGATCGTCGAGAAGATGTCGAGATGGCCCGTCACGTCGGCGCGCTCGGTCCCGGGTGCGATACCGCCCGGCCAGCGCATGAACAGGGGCGTGCGGATGCCGCCTTCGAAGAAGGTCGCCTTCCAGCCGCGGAAGGGCGCGTTCAGACGCTCGATCCCGTTATACCACGCGCCGCCATTGTCGCTGGTGAAGATGACGAGCGTATTGTCGTCGATCCCCTGTTCCTTCAGCTTGGCCATGATGTCGCCGATCCGCCGGTCCATCTGGGCGATCATCGCGCCATAGACGCGCGTCTTGTGATCCTTGATCTGCGGCAGCCGGTCATAATCCGCCTTGGTCGCCTGCAATGGGGTGTGTGGCGCGTTGAACGCGAGGTACAGGAAGAAAGGTCGATTGCGGTTCGCTTCGATCGCCTTCATTGCCTCCTCGGCGAAATAGTCGGTCATGTGGCCGCGCGGGTAGAAACGCTTGCTGCTGTTGAAGGTCACCGCGTGGCGCAAATTGGCCCACAGGAAGCGGTCGATCGGATCCCATGGCAGTTTGGCATTGACGACGCCCGGATCGTCCTCGCGCATGAACATCGCGCCGCCTGCCAGCACGGCGAGGCTTTCGTCGAAACCCTGCGCCTCCGGCCGCAACGCGGGCGCTTCGCCCAGATGCCATTTGCCGATGTGCAGCGTGTGGTACCCCGCCGCCTTGACCGCTTCGGCAATCGTCACCTCGCTCGCGGGAACGCCCATGTCGGGATAGTCGGGGATGTCGGGGGTGATCAGGTTCTTGTGAAAAATCGCCTTTAGCGGCCCGACGCCTTCGCCATGCGCCAAATTTTCGGCGAACTGGACCGGCACCGCGGTAAATTCGAAGCCGAAGCGCGTCGGATAGCGCCCGGTCATCATCGCGGCGCGCGAGGGCGAGCAGGTGGCGTTGGCGGCATAGGCGGTGGTGAAATTCACCCCCTCGCGCGCCAAGGCGTCGATGTTCGGCGTTTTGACGATCCCGCCCGCAACGCCGCCGCCGTTCAGGCTGATGTCGTTATAGCCAAGGTCATCGGCGACGATCAGGATGATGTTGGGCGGGCGCTTGCCCGCAGGCGGCGTCGCCGGTCCCTGCTGCCACGCGACCGGCTGGTTCGGCTGCACCGGGTCGCGCCAGTCCTGCAGGATGCCGGGCAGGCGATATTTGTTCGCATCGAATGCGAAATAGCCGCCGACACCCAGCGCCGCGATGGCCCCCAATGCGATCCATCTTTTCTGCATGGCAACCCCCACCCTATCCTATCGTCAGCACGGCGATGTGCGCGAATGCCGCGAGCAACCCCAACAACAGCCCCAAGGTGACCCGCGGGCTGGCGTAAAAAGCGATCTGCCGCTGGGTCGGGAACGAAAAGGTCGTCGCGATTCCCAGCAGCTTGGCCGGATGCGCCGCGCGGAACGCCGGGTCGCTGGCCATGCGGATCAGGTCGCGGCGGCTGCGGTATCGCATCGTGCCGACCAGCGACCAGCCGGGATCGGCGGGAACATTCCAGGCGTCGATGTAACCCCCGACCCTGCGCCCCACGAACAGCGGATGCCCGCCGCGCGCGATCAGCCCGCGGACGAAGGGGTCGGAGTATCGCCGCAGCCATTCGCTCCCCTCGCGCGTTTCGCCGCTGTCCGGATCGGTGACCGGCCCGGCGCGCGTGCCAACCAGATTGACCATGACGAACTCGCGCCCGTCGTCCGCCTCGAGAAAGGCGCGCAGCCGCGCCGCGTCATTGCCCGTTTCGGCCATGCGCGGTCCCAGCGTCGCGAGGAAGGCGTCAATCTCCTCGCGGCGAAGCGGGCGACGGATGCCGTCGTAGAAAAGCAGGAAGGCGAGCCACAGCAGCAGCGCGCCAGCCCATATGCCCGCTATGATCGCCGCCTGCCCGGCCATCGATCCCGCCTCCCCATTGCGCCGAAACTTATGACACTATATGTGTCACTTTATTCGTTGCGGCGCAAGACCGATCGCGACGCGGGCATTGACCCCGGCGTCAAGCTGGGCCAGCGGAGAAGCCATGACCAAGGCGGCGAGCAAATCGACGGCGACAAAGGCGGGGTCGGCGCGGGTCGACGGCCGCCGCGAACGCGGCCGGTCGAGCCACAAGCGGATCGTCGAGGCGATGATGGAGCTGATCGTCGGCGGCGACCTGGCGCCGAGCGCGGCGCGCGTGGCCGAGGAGGCCGGGATTGGGCTGCGCACGGTGTTTCGCCATTTCGACGACATGGACGCGCTCTATGCCGAAATCACCGCAACGATCACCGAACAGGTGATGCCGATCGTCAGCGCGCCCTATCCCGACCAGGACTGGCGTGCCAATGTCCGCGACATGGTGCGCCGCCGCGTGCGGGTGTTCGAAACCACCCTGCCCTTTCGCCTCGCCGCCAATATCAAGCGGTACCAGTCGCCGTTCCTGATGGGGCAATATGGCAAGGTTGTGATGCTGGAGCGCGAGCTGCTGCTGCGCCTGCTGCCCGGTGACGTCCTGACCGACCGGATAGGGGTCGAGGCGCTGTGCGCGGCGCTGTCGTTCCAGAACTGGCGCGTGCTGCGCCACGATCAAGGGCTGTCGGCGGAAGAAGCGGGGACCGTGATGATGCACATGGTCGAAACGCTGATGGCGACGATCGGGGACTCGGCTTGAAGCGCCGCGCGGCGGCGGCGGCGTTGTCGATCGCGGCGCTGGGCGCGCTGGCGGGGTGCGGGACCGCGGCGGAGGATCCGCCCGCGCGCACCGCCGCCCGCGAATGTCCGGCGATGCCCGCTGAGGATTATGCGTGGATCCCCGGCGCGACCTTCACCATGGGCGCCGATGCGCAGCTGCCCGAAGAGGGGCCGCCGCGCGAGGTTCGCGTCGCGGGTTTCTGGATGGCGACGCACGAGGTGACCAACGCTGAATTCGCCGCCTTCGTCAAGGCGACCGGATACAAGACCCTCGCCGAGCGCGACCCGCCGCCGCTGCCGGGCGCGCCGCCCGACATGCTGGTACCCGGCGGCGCGGTGTTCACCGCGCCGACCGACGGCAATCCCAATTGGTGGCGCTGGGTCGTCGGCGCCGAGTGGCGCCATCCCGCCGGACCCGGCACCGCGATCGACGGGAAAGACCGCGAGCCGGTCGTGCAGATCGGTTATGACGACGCGCTCGCCTATGCGCGCTGGGCGGGCAAGGCATTACCCAGCGAGGAGCAGTGGGAACTGGCGGCGGCGACCGGCGGCGCCGACCGCCATGTGCCGGTCGATGCGGCGGGCAGGCCGCAGGCGAATTATTATCAGGGCGCCTTTCCCGCGCGCGACCTGGGCACCGACGGCTTTACCGGCCGCGCACCCGTCGCCTGTTTTCCCGCCGACCGCCACGGCGTCCACGACCTGATCGGCAATGTGTGGGAATGGACTACCAGCCAAGCGGGCGGCGAGAGCAATATCATCAAGGGCGGCAGTTTCCTTTGCGCCGCCAATTATTGCGCCCGCTATCGCCCCGCGGCGCGGCAGTTTCAGGAACGCAGCCTGGGGACCGACCATATCGGGTTTCGGCTGATCGATACGGGGCGCGCGGCGCCTGTGGAGTAAGTGTCCGACAAAGCAGTGACCGGTTGCGACCGGAAGCAGCCGCTCAATCCAGTCCCCGTTTGTATCGAGCGAAGTCGAGATACGCGTGGCTTAGCGTGAGCGGTCGGCGTGTCTCGACTTCGCTCGACACGAACGGAAATAGGAGACGTCTGGAATCCACCCCAAATCAGACAGTGATTTCAGCCAATCAGCTCACCACACGCTTCCGCCGCCGCCAGCCCCAGATCAAGAACGGCAGCGCCAGCAACCCGCCGCCCAGCCACAGCGCCGCCTTGATCGCGCGCTTGCGGCCCTGCTGCTCCCACGCATAGGCATTGATCTGTTCGTTGGCGGTGTAGCCCGCGGGCATGTCGAGCACGCCGTTCGCCCTGGCATAGGCGCGGTAGTCGGCGAGCATCGCAGCAAAGCGTTCTGGCTGCGCCGCCGCCAGGTCGCGTGTCTCGCCCGGATCGCTCTTGAGGTCGAACAACCGCCATTTGCCGTCGCCGGTCGGGGCGAGGTTGCGGACGAGTTTATAGTCGCCCTTGAACAGCGCCGCATTGCCCGACAGTTCGTAGCCGAGCGGGGTGTCGCCATGGACGCTGTCGGTTGCGCCGGTCAGCATCGGGACGAGGCTGCGGCCCGTCACCGGCTCGACGTCCTTGCCCTGCCAGCGGCCGCCATGACCGGCGACCCCGGCAAGTTCGGTCAGCGTCGGCAGGATGTCGGTGACATGCGCCAGCCCGTGGCGGATCGCGCCCGCCTGCACCTGTTGGTTCCCCGGCCAGGTGACGATCAGCGGAACGCGCAGACCGCCCTCGGTCGCGCTGAATTTATATCCCGACAAAGGCGACGCCGCGGCGCTGGCCCAGCCGGGTCCGATCGCGCTGAAACTGCCGCGGCGCCCGATATTGGCGGTCGACAGGTCATATTGCATGTCGAGGAACAGCCGGTTGCGCAGACTGCCGAACGGGTTGGTCGGCTCGGCGCCATTGTCCGACAGGAACACGAAGATCGTGTTGTCATAATCGCCGGTGGCCTTCAGATGCGCGACCAGCCGCCCGACCTCGCGGTCCATCGCGGTCGCCATTCCGGCATAGGCTTGCATCACCCGCACCGCGGCAGCGCGTTCGTCGGCGTCCAGCTTTTGCCAATCGGCGGTCGTCGGCATTGTGACGATCGGCACGCCCGCGGGGACAATGCCGAGCGCCGCAGCGCGTTTCGCCCGCGCCTGCCGCAGCGCGGTCCAGCCGTCCTTGTACAGCGCGGCATAGCGGGCGATGTCGCTGTCGGGCGCCTGCACCGGGATATGGTTGGCAAGGAAGTTGATCGAGGCGAGGAAGGGTTTGCCGCTCGCCCGGTCCGCCTCGACATAATCGATCATCTTCTGGACGACGAAGCGAGACGAATAATAATCCTTCGGCAGCGTCGCGGGCTTGCCATTTTCGGTCCACGCAGCGGTGTCGTACAGCCCCTCGATCGGGCGCTGCTCGAAATTGTCGGCGCCCGCATCGGCGAGGCTGTAGGCCCGGTCGTAGCCGCGCGCGTGCGGCAGGCGGGTGGCGTCGCTGCCGAGGTGCCATTTGCCGGTAAAGTAGGTGCGATAGCCCGCCGCCTTGAGCAGCTGCGCGATCGTCACGACGCGGTGGTTCATCACCGTGTCGTATCCGGGCTGGCCGCGATGTTCGTCGGGGATGGTTTCGGGCATGTTGCCGAGGCCATTGCGGTGGTTCATCACCCCGGTCTGGAGCATCGCCCGCGTCGGCGAGCAGGATCCCGCGACATGGAAATTGGTGAAGCGCGTGCCCGCATAGGCGAGCGCGTCGAGGTTGGGGGTCGCAAACTCGGCGCCGAATGCTCCGACATCGGTGAAGCCCCAGTCGTCGGCGAGCAGGATGACGATATTGGGCTGGCGCGGCGGCGCCTTTTCCGGCTGCGCCTGTACCGGCGCGGCCAGCAGCAGCGCGGCGCCGAAAAAGATGGCAGTACGCCGGAACCGGCCCTTGCGACCCGGCACGTTGGTGGTCCTCACGCGCACTGCCATCGCCCCCTCCCCATGGGATAATGGCACTTACTATGCCAATATATGGGCGAGTCAAGTTGCGGCGAGCGGACTAGCGTTCGCGATACTCGGGCGCGCGTTTCTCGAGAAAGGCGGCGAGCGCCTCGCGGTGATCTTCGGTCGCCGACAGGATGACCTGCTGGCGATCCTCGATCGCCATCGCTGCATCAAGGCTTTGCGCATCGATGTTGAGGTTGAGCGCCTGTTTCGACAGCCGCAGCCCGTGCGGGCTGGTCGCGAGCATCTCGTCGGCGAGCGCGAGGCCGCGACCCAGCAGTTCGTTCGGCGCGACGATCTCGCTGACCAGCCCGGCGCGCAGCGCGCGCTCGGCGTCGATGAAGCGCCCGGTCAGGATCATTTCCGCCGCCAGGCTAGCGCCGACCAGGCGCGGCAGGAAATAGCTCGACGCCATGTCGCAGCCGCCGAGCCCGATGCGGATATAGGCGGCGTTGCAGCGAAAATCGGGGGTGGCGTAACGCACGTCGGATGCGAGCAGCAGCGACAGCCCGCCCCCGCACGCGGCGCCATGGCCGAGCGCGATGATCGGCTGCGGACAGGCGCGCATCTTGCGGTAGATATTGCCGATCGCAGTCTGGGTACGCAGCGTGCGCAGCACCGGGGTTTCGTCCGACGACCGATCCTCCTGAATGTCGAGCCCAGCGCAAAAGCCGCGCCCCGCGCCGCGCAGGATGACGACGCGCACGTCCCGGCGATCGGCCAGTCCGCCGAAGTAGGCGTTGAGCTCGTCGACCAGCCCTTCGCTGAGCGCGTTGAGCCGGTCGGGGCGGTTGAGCGTCGCGATCTCGACCGCGCCGCGCGCTTCGATGAGCAGCTCGCTCACAGCGTCTGCCCGTCGTCGATGGTAAAGACGCTGCCGGTGATCCCTTGCGCCGCGTCGGAGCAGAGCAGCAGCAAGGGGGCGTGCAGGTCGCTGGGCGGGCGCATCCGCTGGCGCGGGAAGCTTTTGACCATCGCTGCGCCGGTCTCGCTGCCGAACAGATCGGCGGTCATTTCGGATTCGAAATAGCCGGGCTGGATCACATTGACGCTGATCCCGCGCCGCGCCCATTCGCGCGCCAGCGCCTTGCCCAGATGGCGCACCGCCGCCTTGGTCGCGCCGTAAACCGAGGTCGCGGGGAAAATCTTCTCGGCGGTGATCGACCCGATCAGGACGATGCGGCCGTGCTGTTTGTCGCGGCTCCCCGCCTTGTCGAGTCGCTTGGCACCTTCGTTCGCGGTCAGGAACACGCCGCGGACATTGGCGGCGAGCAGGAAATCGACCTCCTCGACCGACAGCCCCATCGCCATTTTTTCGGTGGCGACCCCGGCGTTGGCGACGATCGTATCGACGGTGCCGAAGGCAGCCTCGGCGGCGTCATAGGCGGCGATCGTCGAGGCCTCGTCGGTGACGTCCATGCTGACCGCGATCGCCTGCCCGCCCGCCGCCTCGATCGCTGCGACCTGCTCCGCCAATTTGTCGGCGCGGCGCGCGGCGAGCACGACCTTGGCTCCCGCCGCCGCCAGCGCCTTGGCGAAACCGGCGCCCAGTCCCGACGAAGCGCCCGTCACCAGCGCAACCCGCCCCGTCAGATCGAATTTCGGTTGTGCCGTCATCACCAACTCCTGTTGCTGTCCGCAGCATTGGCGCTGATTGACGTTAACGTCAACCTGCGCAGCCGAACCGATCGGGAGAACAAAAGGAGGTTGACGGCTACCCGATGTTCTACTAATGTTCCTATGTGCACAACGAACCTGTTCCCCCGTCGCGGCTACCAAGGGTGGCGGACGGGGGATAAAGGCTCCGCTTCACCTTGTTGGCAGATTCGCTTCCGTGAGCGGTTGACGCCGGGCCAATGCCGGAGCGCCTGAACGGCAGCCGGCGACGAGCTCGGCAGCGAGAAGCGCAACATTTAGCCAGAATCGTAAAATTGCGCAGCGGCGGCCGCAGCGCGGCTGGCATTTTCGGCGCCATGATTTCCGCCGTCGTTGCGCAGTGCGCCAACCTGGTCGGAAGGCATCCCCGACGCTCCGGTCAAATGACAAATCACGGGGGCAAGATCGCACCGGCTGGCTGGGGCGGCAGGATTCGAACCTGCGAATGGCGGCATCAAAAGCCGCTGCCTTACCACTTGGCGACGCCCCAACGGGCCGGTGCGAGCGCGCTCTATAGCGCCTCGGCTTCGGTTGGCAAGGCGGCGGTTAGAGCCGCGTCACCCAGCCATGCGGATCGGCGGCGCGGCCGCGCTGGATGTCGACCAATTTGTCTTTCAGCATCCCGGTCACCTGTCCGGGGCCACCGGCGCCGATCGTAAAGCTGGTCTGCCCGCGCGTAACCTTGCCCACCGGGGTCACCACCGCGGCGGTGCCGCAGGCAAAGCTTTCGGTGAGCTTGCCGCTCTCCGCATCGGCCTGCCACTGGTCGATCGCATAGGGTTCCTCGCGCACCGTCAGCCCGGCATCGCGCGCCAGCGTGATGATTGCGTCGCGGGTGATGCCGGGCAGGATCGTCCCGGTCAGCGGCGGGGTAATGATGCTGCCGTCGTCGAACACAAAGAACATGTTCATGCCGCCCAACTCCTCGATCCAGCGATGCTCGGCGGCGTCGAGGAAAACGACCTGGTCGTGCCCCTTGGCGATCGCCTCGCGCTGCGCGATCAGGCTGGAGGCGTAATTGCCGCCGCATTTGGCGGCGCCGGTGCCGCCGGGCGCGGCGCGGGTATAATCTTCCGACACCCACAGCGAGATCGCCGGGGCGCCCGATTTGAAATAATTGCCGACGGGTGAGGTGATGACGAGGAACTGATATTCGGCGGCGGGTTTCACCCCGAGGAACACTTCGCTGGCGAACATGAAGGGGCGGAGATAGAGCGCACCGCCTTCGACGGGCGGAAACCAGTGGGCATCGGCGGCAACGGCTTCCTTGACCGCGGCGATGAACAGATCCTCGGGCATTTCAGCCATCGCCATCCGGCGGGCGCTGGCGTTGAAGCGCGCGGCATTGGCCTCGACGCGGAACAGCGCCATCGATCCGTCATCGAGGCGGTACGCCTTCAGCCCTTCAAAAATTTCCTGCGCATAATGCAGCACCGCGGTCGCGGGATCGAGGGTCAGCGGCCCGCGCGGCATGACCTGCGCGTCGTGCCAGCCCTGCCCCTCGGTGTAACGGATCGACACCATATGATCGGTAAACACCCGCCCGAACGCCGGATCGGCGATCGCCGCCGCGCGTACATCGTCCGCAACGCGATTGGGGTGCGGCAGATGGGTGAAGGCGGGAGCGGACATGCGAAAACACCTATATCATGGGGTCGATGGAGCGCGCCTCTTGCCAAAGACCCGCGCGGCGCGCAACGGTAGTGACCATGGCCGAGGAAAATTTTCTTTCACAAGTACCCGCTGCATCTGCTCTTTTCTTGCGCGAAGACGAAGTGCGTCGCGGGATCGAATTTCTGTTTTTCGCGCATGCGTCGCTGTGGCGGTCGATCGACGCACAGCTGGCCGAGCAGGAACTGGGGCGCGCCCATTACCGCGCGCTGTATTTCATCGCGCGCCAGCCGGGGCTGACGATTTCGGACCTGCTGGCGCTGCTCGGAATCACCAAACAGTCGCTGGGGCGCGTCGTGAAGGAGCTGGAAGCGCGCGCGATGCTGACGACGCGGCCGGGCAATCGCGACCGGCGGCAAAAGGAGCTGCGGCTGACCGAGGCCGGAAGCACGATCGAAGCCGCTATCTTCGTGCTGCTGCGCGATACGATGAGCCGCGCCTATACGCACGCCGGGCAGCAGTCGGTGACCGGGTTCTGGCACGTCAGCGAGGCGTTGGTCCCGGCGCGCGATCGGAAACGCATTGCGGCGCTGGGCAAAGATGTAGGTTAGCCAGCTTCCGGCACAATTCGAGCCACTGATTACCGAAGCCCTGAGCTTGTCGAAGGGCGCCTCACCGATATCCGCCCTTCGACAAGCTCAGGGCTACGGTTCAATCCAATCGTAGGCGGCGGTCAGCCCTCGCCCCGCGCCAGATCGGCGAGCTCGCGGCCGCGGTCGCGCGCCGCGCGCAGGACGTTGGTGAGCAATGCGGCGAGCTGTCCGTCGCTGTCGAGCACGTCGAGCCCCGCCTGCGTAGTACCACCCTTGCTCGCGACCTGCGCGATCAGCGTTCCCGGCTTTTCGCCGCTGTCGGCGAGCAGCGCGGTGGCGCCGCCAAAGGTTGCGGTTGCCAGCGCCAGCGAATCCTCCGCCGACAGACCCAGCCGCTCGCCCGCCGCCGCGTAGGATTCGATCAGCCGAAAGACAAAGGCGGGGCCGCTGCCGGTAAAGGCGGTGATGAGATCCATCGTTGTATCGTCGGCCAGCGTGACGGTCTGCCCCAGCGGATCGAGCAAGCCCGCAATCGCCGCATGATCGGCGTCGCCCAGCGTCGCGACTGCGCTGACCCCCGCGCCGATCCGCGCGGCCAGATTCGGCAGGATGCGGACGTGCGCGCGGGCGCCCGGAAAGCGCGCCGCCAGATCGGCGAGCGACACGCCCGCGAGGATCGAGAGCAGGTGCGTGTCCCCGGTTGCCAACGGCGCGAGGACATCGGCGACGTCGCTTAGTTGCTGAGGCTTCATGCCGAGCATGATCCAGTCGGCGGCGGCGCTCGCGGCCTGCCAGTCGGCCAGCGCCGCATATTGGACGATGCCCTCGCGCGGCGCCGCAAAGGGATCGACGATCGCCACCTGCGCGCGGTCAAGCCCCGCCGCGAGCCAGCGATCGAGCATTGCGCCCGCCATATTGCCGCAGCCGACCAGCAGCAACCGGCCGGAGAAGTTCCGCAAGTTCATCGTCATCTTCGTTTCTTTTCTGGTTCCTAACGGCAACTGCTGTCGGTGCCTGACAACAGGTCGAGGCAGCGTCCGTCGATTTTCCCCGCGTCGACCGGCAGACCGATCAGCGACGCCAGCGTCGGCAGGATGTCCACGGTCATCACCGCATTCGGCTGTTCAAAGCCCGTAAGCCCCTTGCGCCAGAACAGCATCGGGACGCGCCGGTCATAGTCCCACACCGACCCGTGCGTGGCGACATAGCCAAGCCCCGATTCGGGAATCGGGGTGACGCGCGGTTTCAGTACCACCACAAAATCGCCCGAGCGGTCCGGGTGGAACGATGCGCGCAGCTTGTCATGCAGGCTCCAGGTGTCGGGCGCGCGTTTCGAGATGGGCCGGTTCGCGAGTTCATCCGCGGTTACTACTGCCTCGATCTGCGGATGCGCGCGCAGCCGGGCCAATATTTCGTCCTGCGCGGCCTTGCGCTGCGCCGCGGTCAGCGCCTTCGAAAGATACATATCGCCGAACGGGCCGTCGCCATAGAGCAAGGGTTGCGGCAGGCCGAGCTTTTCGGCGACCGCCTTGCCCAGCGCGTCGGGGTCGAGCGCGCGATCGACCCGCTCGGCGGCGGGCCAGCCATTCTGGCGGTTGCGTTCGGGCATATCGTGCCCGCCATGATCGGCGGTCAGCGCGACGGCATAGTCGATGCCGGTCGCGTCGAGCCGCGCAAAGAAATCGCCGAGTTCACGGTCGAGCCCCATCATCTGAAGGCACATTTCGGCGCCCTCGGTCCCGGCGCCGTGGCCGACATAATCGGTCGCCGACAGCCCGACGATCAGCAGGTCGGTGCCGCTTCCCTCGCCCATCTTGCGAACCTGACGCAAGGCCGCGGCGGTCGCGAGCACCGCGCCGTCGGCTTCGGGCGAGGCCATGAAGCGGCGGAAGTCGCCCGCGTCGCGCGCCATCCGGCCCGTGCCGACGCTCGCGCCCTTGTCGCCGACGGGGATGGCGATGTCGTGCGCCGTGCAATCGGCGGGCAGTGCGAGCCCGGGGCGCGGCTGCGCGATCGCCGCGGCGATCGCCGCACCGGCCTGCGCCGCGGTCGGCGACAGGGCGGTGCCGCGGTAGCTGGTGAGCCCGGTGGGCGCGAGCCACATCAGTTCGTCGGCCTGACGCCCGCCCATCATGATCGCCGCGCGATCCTTGCCCGCGACCGACACGACCTGCGCCTTCGGATCGCGCGCCTTCATCAGGTCGCCGAGCGTCGGGACGAGCAGATGGTTCACCGACGGCGCATATTTGCCGCCGCCCGACGCGGTGCCGGGGACGCTTTCGTCTTCGGCGCAATAGACACGCTTGTCGTCGCGGGCGACCGCGAGGTCGAAATAATTATTGGCGATGATGCCGGTGCGCGCGGGGTGGCTGCCGGTCAGGATCGTCGAATGGCCCGGGCAGGTTTCGGTCGCGCCGTGCGCCTGATAGCCCGACGGGAAGACGGCACCCGACGCCAGACGCGCGAGACCGCCGGTGAATTTGCCGCGATATTCGGCGAACAGATCGGCCGAAAACTGGTCGATCGCGACCATCACGATCAGCTTTGGCGGCGGCGTCGCGGCGGTCACCTTTGCAACCGGCGGCGCTGAACTTTGCGCGAGAACGGTGGTGGCGCTACCGACGCAGAGGGTGGCGGCGAGAGCGATTTTGAGATGTTTCAGCGTCACGAGCGGCGTCTCCGTCAGGCAGGGTGTCAGCACGGGCTGTCCTGTCGGCGAAAGCCGCCTATATGGCAAGCCTCGACAGATGGATGACAGCGGAACGGGCATGGATCGCGGCAACGACCTTTTTGTGACAAGGCTGTGGCAATCGGTGCTGGTGCTGCTGGCGCTCGCGCTGCTCGCAGTCAGTCCCGCGCAGGCGCAATCGACGCATATCCAGCCAAAGCTGGTTGCCGAAACCGCCGCGCCCGCACCGGGCGGAACGACGACGCTGGCGCTCACCATGACCCCCGACAAGGGCTGGCACGGTTATTGGATCAACGGCGGCGACGCCGGGTTCGGGCTGTCGGTCGAATGGAATCTGCCCGAGGGCGTGACGGTGGCGCCGCTGCGCTATCCGGTGCCCGAGCCGCTGATCCTGTTCGGCATGATGAACCATGTTTACGAGCATCCCTATGCGCTGCTCGCCGACGTCGAAGTGGACGAAAGTGTCACGCAGGGGAGCGATCTGACCCTGTCGGGGGTCGCCAATTGGCTGGCGTGTACCGACAAGGTTTGCGTGCCGGAAAAGGCGGTGATTTCGGTCGCGCTGAAAGCGGGCGACGGCGCCGTTGCTGCCGCGACGCGGGCGCGCTTTGACGCGTGGCGGGCGCTGTTGCCGCAGCCGCTGGATCGCAAGGGCAGCTGGGAGCGGCGCGGCGATATGGTACGCTTTGCCATACCCTTGACCGCCGGGTCGACGCTCGACGCGCCGTATCTTTTTGCCCAGACCCAAAATCTGGTCGATTATGCCGCGCCGCAAGCATTCAGCCGCAATGGCGATTTCATCATCGTCGAGACGCGCGCAAAGGGCGAGGCAAGCGGTCCGGTGGCGGCGCTGCTCAAGCTGGGCGACGGGCGCGGACTGTCGGTGCAGTTCGAGCCGGGCGCGGTTCCCGCTGCGGGCGAGGTAATTGCAGGCCCGACAGACGCGATCGACATGGGGCTGTTCTGGACGGCGCTGGGTGGGGCGATCCTCGGCGGGTTGATCCTGAACCTGATGCCGTGCGTCTTTCCGATCCTGAGCCTGAAGGCACTGAGCCTCGCGCGCTCGGGTGGCGATGCACGCGGCGCGCGGGTCGAGGCGCTGGCCTACACCGCGGGCGCGATCGTCACCGCGCTGCTGCTCGGCGCCGCGCTGCTCGCGCTGCGCGCCGCGGGCGAGCAGGTCGGCTGGGCGTTCCAGTTGCAGCATCCGGTCAGCGTCCTCGCGTTGCTGATCCTCGCGATTGCGATCACGCTCAACCTGCTGGGTGCTTATGAGCTGCCGTCGTTCGGCGGAGGTCAGGCGCTGGCGGGCAAGGAGGGCGCAGCGGGCGGCTTCTGGACCGGCGCGCTCGCCGCCTTTGTCGCGACGCCGTGCAGCGGGCCGCTGCTCGGCGCGGCGCTGGGGGCGACGCTCGTGCTGCCCGCATGGGCGGCACTCCCGATCTTTGGTGGCCTAGGGCTCGGTCTTGCCCTGCCCTTCCTCGCGGTCGGGTTCGTTCCGGCGCTGAGAAACCGGCTGCCCAAACCGGGGCCATGGATGGCCAAATTCCGGAAATGGATGGCGCTGCCGATGGGGCTAACCGCGCTCGCGCTCGGCTGGCTGCTCTGGCGGCAATTGGGCAGCGGGTCGCAGCTGATCTGGCCGATCGTGGCGGTCGCGATGGCGCTGGTGCTGCTCACCCATTATGGCGCGATGCAGCGCGGCGACCGGCGGTCGTGGCTGCTGATCGCGGCGGGGCTGCTCTTTGTTCTCGGCCTGGGCGGCACGGTGACGGAGGTTGCCGACGCCGAACGCACCGCGACAGCGAGCGGATCGACCTTCTCCCCCGATGCGCTCGCCAAGGCGCGCGCCACCGGCAAGCCCGTGTTCGTCTATTTCACCGCCGACTGGTGCCTGTCGTGCAAGGCAAACGAGGCGGGCGCGATCAATCGCGCGGCGGTGCAGGCGGCGTTCGACGAGGCGGGCGTGGTGACGCTGGTCGGCGACTGGACCAACGGCGATCCGGTCATCACGCGGACGCTGGCCGAGCATGGCCGCAACAGCGTGCCGCTGTACCTGTGGTATGTTCCGAGCACAGCGAAACCCGAAATCTTGCCGCAGATTTTGACGCCCGGGATGCTGACGGACAAGGTTGCTCCGAAGTGATCGCCCTTGGTCGTCATTGCGAGCGGAGCGAAGCAATCTCCAGCTGTCGGCCTGGGCTGACGATGGCTGGAGATTGCCGCGTCGCCTTCGGCTCCTCGCAATGACGGGGGATAGTTGATGGCCAAGGTTCGCGCCGACCAGTTGCTCGTCGATCGCGGGCTGGCCGAAAGCCGCACGCGGGCGCAGGCGCTGATCCTTGCCGGGCTCGCCTTCGTCGGCGACCGCAAGATCGACAAGGCGGGGCAGCAGGTCGCCGATGACGCCGATGTGAGCGTCAAGGGGCGCGACCATCCCTGGGTGTCGCGCGGGGCCATCAAGCTCGACCATGCGCTGACGCATCTCGGCTGGGATGTGACGGGCGCGGTCGCGATCGACGTGGGATCGTCGACCGGGGGGTTCACCGACGTGTTGCTGAGCCGCGGTGCGGCGCGCGTCTATGCCGTCGATTCGGGGACCAACCAGCTGGCGTGGAAGCTGCGCCAGGACGAGCGGGTGATCGTGCACGAACAGACAAGCGCGCGTATCCTGACCTCCGCACACATCCCCGAACCGATCGACCTGATCGTCTGCGACGCGAGCTTCATCGCGCTGTCCAAGGTGCTGCCGGTGCCGATGTCGTTCGCCAAGCCGGGGTCGCGTATCGTCGCGCTGATCAAGCCGCAGTTCGAGGCCGAACGGCACGAGGTGGGCAAAAAAGGCGTCGTGCGCGACGCCGCGGTCCATGCACGGGTGTGTGCAGAGGTGCGCGATTGGCTGGAACAGAATGGCTGGACGGTCGTTGAAACGGTCGAAAGCCCGATCACCGGGCCGGAGGGTAATGTCGAATTTCTGATCGCTGCGATCAAAGGTGCTGCTTGACGCCAGCCGCGCCCGCCGCGACACCCTTAAGCAGCCGATTCCCGCGCAAAGGACCATGTGCATGACCGAGATCGCTACCCCGGGACAACTTCGAATGTCTTACCTTCGCTGGGCGATGGTGACCGTCCCCGCGATCGTCCTGATCGGCAGCCTGATGGGGGTGCTGTCGAACAGCGGGTACGGCAATCGCTGGTTCGCTTCGCTCGACCTGCCCGAGATCACCCCGCCCGGATGGGTGTTCGGGGTTGTCTGGCCGATCCTTTACATCATGCTCGGGCTGGCGCTCGCGATGATCCTGCATGCGCGCGGCGCGAAGGGGCGCGGGCTGGCGCTGACCCTGTTCTTTGTCCAGCTGATCGCCAACTTCGCCTGGTCGCCGCTGTTCTTTGGCCAATATCAGGTGACGGCGGCGCTCTACCTGATCCTCTTCATCCTGCTGACGACGATCGCGACCGCATTCGCCTTTGCCCCGATCCGCAAGGCGGCGGCTTGGCTACTGGTCCCCTATATGGTGTGGCTGAGCTTCGCCGCGATCCTGAATTTCCAGATCGACCAGCGCAATCCCGACGCCGAAACCCTTGTCCCCGCCGCCGCGAGCACCCAGATAGGGTGACGGCAAGGAATTGCACGCCCACAAAGGAATTTTTGAGATGCAGAGCGAAAACCGCTTTTTCGACGATCTGGCCAAGATGGTGAATGGCATTGCCGGTACCGTCGCGGGGGCCGGCCGCGAAGCCGAGGCCGCGATGCGCGACCGCGCCAAGGAATTTGTCGGTCGGATGGATTTCGTCAGCCGCGAAGAATTTGAGGCTGTGAAGCAGATGGCGGCAACTGCGCGCGCCGAAGCCGAAGCGCTGAAGGCGCGGCTCGACAAGCTGGAGGGTGCGGCGAAGCCTGCACCGAAGCCTGCGGCTGCGGCGCCGAAAGCGGCTGCAAAGCCTGTCGCTGCGACCAAGGCGGCGGCCAAGCCGACTGCGAAGCCGAAGGCTGCGCCAAAGCCCAAAAGCTGATTTCGTCATCCCGGCGCAGGCCGGGATCCTGACGCACCGGCGAGACCCCGGCCTTCGCCGGGGTGACGATCTATTGGTGAGCGGTACAGACTCGCTACTCCGCCAAACACCCGCTAAAGCGCCCCGATGAGCGACGATATTTACGACGACGAAGACGGCCAGGACGCCGCGCCGATGGACATGCTGGCGTCCTATTTTGCCGCGCATGACTGGCCGCACGAAATGGTCGGCGAGGACGAGATTGTCGCGACCGCGCAGGGTAGCTGGACGGCGTACGAGCTGCGTGCGGTGTGGCGCGCCGACGATGGCGTCATCCAGCTGCTCGCCTTCCCCGACATCCGTGTCGTCGAGGAAAAGCGTGCTGTGGCGCATGAAGCGCTGGCGCTGATCAACGAACAATTGTGGCTCGGGCATTTCGAGCTGTGGTCGAACAGCGGAACAATCCTGTTCCGCCACGGCATGTTGCTCGGCAGCGATGGTTCGCTGGCGCTCGACATGACCGAGACGCTGATCGAAAGCGCGATCGACGAATGCGAGCGCTTTTACCCGGTGTTCCAGTTCGTGCTGTGGGGCGGCAAATCGCCCGCCGAGGCGCTCGCGGCTTCGCTCATCGAAACGCGCGGCGAGGCGTAAAGCCTTAACCCTCAACCGTTCGTGTCGAGCGAAGTCGAGACACGTTGAGGTCGTGCATGTCCCGCGTGTCTCGACTTCGCTCGACACGAACGGGATTTCAGATCGGACTTACCGTTTCTCGAACCGCGTCAATCCCGCGCCCAGCTCGTTCGCCCCGATCGCCAGCGCCTCGCCGCTCCAGTCGGCAACGAACACCGACTTGCGCCCGATCCCGGCGGGCAGGCTGGCGCGGTTTCCGACAATCGACAGGCCGCGCGACGGGTTCTTGCGCTCCTCGGCAGCAACCGCGATCAGCGCCGAATAATTTTCCTTGTCGCGGCCCTGAACGAACATGTTGTTCGCGATCTGGCCGACCGATCCCGAAGGCAGGTCGATCATATAGTTGGTCGCCGTCCCTTGCGTATCGTCGAAACTATTGTCGTTGATGTCGACCGCGATCGCGCGGGTTTTCAGATAATGGCCGCCGCTGCCCTTTTCGAACCGCGTCCGCGTGACGACGACCTTGCCATAGATGCCGGTGTAAACGCTGTGCGCGCAGCTCAAACCGCGGTCGCAGCGGCCGAGGCGCGAGAAGGTCGAGCGGTCGATCGTCAGCGTCGCTTCCGGATCGTCGGCGGTCAAGATCCCCTGCTCGCTATTGCGGAACATCGCGTTGACGATCGCAAGGTCGCTCGTTTCCAGCCGGATGCCCGCGCCATTGCCGTCGGGGACGCGCATGTTCTGGAACACCAGCCCGTCGACCCGCGCGCCCGCGCCGCGCAGCACCAGCGCCGCCTTGCCCTCGCACGTCACGCCGTCAAAGATCGCGCGGCCCGGTTCGGCGGCGACAAAGGCGATGCGGCCCGCGGTCTGCACCGCGCAGTCGCGGTGATAGCCGGGCGCGATGCGGATCGTCCCCTCGCCTTCGCCGATCGCATCGACGGCGTCCTGGAGCCGGTTGAAACCGCGGCCCTCGACGCTGTACGGCGCGCCACCGGTCTGCGCGGGGAGCGGCGCCGGGGCGAGTAGGAGCGGCAAGGCGAGGAGCGGCAGCATTGGCCGACGGAAAAGGGACTTGAGCATGGGTCGGCCATAGCGTTTTTTGCGGCGCCAGTCGTTGGCGAAGCTGGTTAATCCCGAGCTTGTCCCGTTGTCGGACGTCACCAACAGCGAAAATTAACCGTCGCCCCCGCGCAGGCGGGGGCCGCTATCGGTTTACTCGGCGTCGCAGTACAAGGCTGCCAACGGCCCCCGCCTGCGCGGGGGCGACGATGTGTCAATCCAGATTGGGCCGCAGCCAACGCGTCGCGGTTTCCAGATCGACGCCGCGGCGACGCGCATAATCCTCCAGCTGGTCGCTGCCGATCCGCGCGACGCCGAAATATTGGCTTTCGGGGTGGCCGAAATAGAAGCCGCTGACCGCCGCGGTCGGCAGCATCGCGAAGCTCTCGGTCAGCACCAGCCCGGCATTTTCCTCAGCCGCCAGCAAGTCGAACAGGATCGGTTTCAGGCTGTGGTCGGGACAGGCGGGATAGCCGGGCGCCGGGCGGATGCCGCGATATTCCTCCTTGATCAACGCCTCGTTGGTGAGCTGTTCGCCGGGGGCATAGCCCCAGAGCGTCGTGCGGACATGCTGGTGGAGCCGCTCGGCAAAGGCTTCGGCGAAGCGGTCGGCAAGCGCCTTCAGCAGGATGTCGGAATAATCATCCTTGTCGGCGCGGAAGCGTTCGGAAAAGGGCTCGATGCCGTGAATGCCGACGGCGAAGCCGCCGATCCAGTCGCCCGCCGGATCGATGAAGTCAGCGAGACACATATTGGCGCGGTCGCGGCTTTTCTTGATCTGCTGCCGCAGGAAGGGGAGCGTGACATGACGTTCTTCCTCGGCGAGGTGGATCGTCACATCGTCGCCCCCCGATTCTTTGGCGCGCGCACAGGGCCAGAAGGCGCATACCCCGCGCGCGGTCAGCCATTTCTCGGCGATCAGCTTGTCGAGCATTGCATCGGCATCGGCCTTGAGCGCGCGCGCCGTCTCGCCGACCACCTCGTCGTCAAGGATCGACGGATAGGTGCCGTGCAGTTCCCACGCGCGGAAAAAGGGCGTCCAGTCGAAACATTCGCGCAAATCCTCGAGCGACCAGTCGTCGAAGCGGTGCAGGCCGGGCTGGAGCGGCGGCGCGGGTTTGTCGCTCAAATAGGCGTCGTAATAGTTGGCGCGCGCTTCTTCGAGCGTGTGGAGGACGCTCTGCCCCTTGCCCGCGCGCACGTCGCGGATATGCTCATAATCGTCCTTATACCCCCGCACATAGGCGTCGCGCCCGGTGTCGCTCACCAGCGCCGTCGCCACGCCAACGGCGCGGCTGGCGTCGAGGACGTGGAGCACCGGCCCCTTGTACGCCGGGTCGATACGGAGCGCGGTGTGGACTTTCGACGTCGTCGCGCCGCCGATCAGGAGCGGCATGGTCATGCCGGCGCGTTGCATCTCTTCGGCGACCGTCACCATCTCGTCGAGCGAGGGGGTGATCAGGCCGCTGAGGCCGATCATGTCGGCGTCATTCTCGTTCGCTGCTTCGAGGATTTTCGACCAAGGGACCATAACACCGAGATCGACGATTTCGAAACCGTTACATTGCAGCACGACGCCGACGATATTCTTGCCGATGTCGTGGACGTCGCCCTTGACGGTCGCCATCACGACCTTGCCCTTGCCCTTTGCGCCGGGCTCCTTCGCGGCTTCGATAAACGGCAGCAGGTGCGCGACCGCCTTTTTCATGACGCGCGCCGATTTGACGACCTGCGGCAGGAACATCTTGCCCGATCCGAACAGGTCGCCGACGACGTTCATGCCGTCCATCAGCGGGCCTTCGATGACTTCGATCGGGCGGTCCATCTGCTGCCGCATCTCTTCGGTATCATCGACGATATGCGCGTCGATGCCCTTGACCAGCGCATGTTCGAGCCGCTTCGCGACCCCCCAGCCGCGCCATTCCTCGGCGGCCTTTTCCTGCGCGGGATTGCTGCCCTTGTAGCGTTCGGCAAGCGCGATCAGCCGCTCGGTGGGGCTTTCAGCTTCGCCATCCACCTTGCGGTTGAGGATGACATCCTCGCACGCGGTGCGCAGTTCGGGATCGATCGTGTCATAGACGTCGAGCTGACCCGCGTTGACGATCGCCATGTCGAGCCCGGCGGGGATCGCATAATAGAGGAAGACGCTGTGCATCGCGCGGCGCACCGTCTCGTTACCACGGAACCCGAACGACAGGTTCGACAGGCCGCCCGAAAAATGCGCGTGCGGACAGCGGACGCGGATTTCCTTCACCGCCTCGATGAAGTCGACCGCATAATTGTCATGCTCTTCCAGCCCGGTGGCGACCGCGAAGATATTGGGGTCGAAGATGATGTCCTCGGGCGGGAAGCCGATGGTCATCAGCAGCTTGTAGGCGCGCTCGCAAATCTCGATCTTGCGCGCCTCTGTGTCGGCCTGCCCGACCTCGTCGAACGCCATGACGACGACCGCGGCGCCATAGGCCATGCACTTCTTCGCATGTTCGAGGAACTGTTCCTCGCCTTCCTTCATGCTGATCGAATTGACGATCGGCTTGCCGGGAACGCATTTCAGCCCCGCCTCGATCACATCCCATTTCGAGCTGTCGATCATCACTGGCACCCGCGCGATGTCGGGTTCGGCGGCGATCAGCTTGAGGAAGGTCGTCATCGCATATTCGGCGTCGAGCAGGCCTTCGTCCATGTTGACGTCGATGACCTGCGCGCCATTTTCGACCTGCTGGCGCGCGACTTCAACCGCCGCCGTATAGTCATCGGCGAGGATCAGCTTCTTGAACGCCGCGGAACCGGTGACGTTGGTGCGTTCGCCGATATTGACGAAGTTGGTGGCGGAGGCAGATAACACTATTATTCCGTTCGTTTCGAGCGAAGTCGAGAAACGTCCACGCGACGCTGAGCCCTGAACGTGTCTCGACTTCGCTCGACACGAACGGATGCTTGGGCGTTATGCCGCCATCGTGAACGGTTCCAGCCCGGCCAGCCGTGTCCGTACCGGCACTTGCGGAACCTGCCGCGCGGGCAATCCCGCGATCGCTTTTGCCATCGCCGCGATGTGCGCGGGCGTCGATCCGCAACAGCCGCCGAGGATATTGACCTGCCCATGTTCCGCCCATTCGCGCACCAGCTCTGCGGTCGTTTCGGGCAGCTCGTCATACTCTCCGAGTTCGTTGGGCAGGCCGGCATTCGGGTAAACCATCACCAGCGCATCGGCGAGTTCGGACAGCACCTTGACGTGCGGACGCAGCTGCGATGCGCCGAACGAGCAGTTGAGGCCGATGGTCAGCGGCTTGGCATGGCGCACCGCGTACCAGAAGGCTTCGACCGTATGGCCCGACAGGTTGCGGCCGCTGAGGTCGGTGAGCGTCATCGAGATCATCAGCGGTAGTTCGCGGCCGACCTTTGCCTCGGCCTCCAGCGTCGCGGCGATGCCCGCCTTGGCGTTGAGCGTGTCGAAGATCGTCTCGATCAGGATGAAGTCGGCGCCGCCCTCGGCGAGCGCGACGACCTGTTCCAGATAGACGTCCTTCAATTCGTCGAAATCGATCTCGCGAAAGCCGGGGTTGTTGACGTCGGGCGACAGCGACAGCGTCTTGTTGGTCGGCCCGACCGCGCCCGCGACAAAGCGGCGGCGCCCGTCCATGCCTTCATATTTGACCGCGGTTTCGCGGCCCAATCGTGCGCTTTCGCGGTTGATGTCCCCAACAAGATGCTCGGCGCCATAATCGGCCTGGCTGATCCGGTTGGCGCTGAAGGTGTTGGTCGATACGATGTCCGACCCCGCCGCCAGATAGGCCTCGCCGATTGCGGTGACGATGTCGGGGCGGGTCAGCGCCAATATGTCGTTATTGCCCTTCTGATCGTGACCAAGGCCGAGCGATCCAGCGTAGTCGGCCTCAACCAGCTTGCGGTTCTGTATCTGCGTTCCCCAGCCGCCGTCGGTGAGCAGGATGCGCTCCTTCGCCGCGGCCAAGAGAGCTTCGCGTGCGCTAGTCATGCTGCCTGATCCTTTGCGGTCGAGACCGGCCGCAGCCCCAGCAGATGACAAATGGCATAGCTGAGTTCGGCGCGGTTCAAGGTGTAGAAGTGAAAATCGCGAACGCCGCCCGCGTAAAGGCGGCGGCACATTTCGGCGGCGACGGTCGCCGCGACCAGCTGGCGCGCACCGGGATGATCGTCGAGCCCGTCGAACAGCGACACCATCCACGCCGGGATCGCGGTGCCGCACATGTCGGCCATGCGGCGCGTCTGCGACACGTTCGATACGGGCAAAATGCCGGGGATGATCGGCGCGTCGATGCCCGCCGCCGCCGCCGCGTCACGGAAGCGCAGGAAGCTGTCGGGCGCGAAAAAGAACTGGGTGATCGCGCGCGTCGCCCCGGCGTCGAGCTTGCGCTTCAGATTGTCGAGGTCGGCCTGCGGGCAGTCGGCGTCGGGGTGCGTTTCGGGGTAGGCGGCGACCGAGATTTCGAACGGTGCGACGGCCTTCAATCCCGCGACCAGCTCGATCGCATTGGCGTAGCCGTCAGGATGCGCGCGATAGGGCGCGCCGCCCGGCACGTCGCCGCGCAGCGCAACGATGTGGCGGACCCCGGCCTCCCAATAGGCCTCCGCCACCTCGTTGATTTCGGCGCGTGAGGCCTCGACACAGGTCAGATGCGCCGCAGGCGGTACCGCGCTTTCCGCGGCGATGCGCGCGACGGTCGCATGAGTGCGCTCGCGTGTCGATCCGCCGGCGCCATAGGTGACCGACACGAAACTGGGGCCGAGTGGCTCAAGCGTGCGGAACGTGTCCCACAACTGCGCTTCCATCTTTTCGGTCTTGGGCGGGAAAAATTCGAAGCTGACGCCGATGTCGCCGTCCAGATTGGCGAACAGCGGCGACGCCGCGGCGCGGCGCGCCTCGGCCAGCGAGTTCAAATTCGACGTCATGCCGCGAGCCTTTTGGGTTGGCCGTCGCCATCATGGGCGACCGGCGGTTGATCTTCATCGCTGCGGCGGCGGCCAAGCCAGAGCTTGACCACCAGTTCGCCGCCTTCGAGCGTTTGGGTGTTTTCCAGCAGCAGCCCCGCCGAAGCGAACCAGCCCCGGATCTGCGCGTCCGAAAAGCCGAGGCGCGCATGGGCGGCAAGGTCGCGCAGCGCCTCATCCTCGTGCGGCGCGAAATCGACGATCAGCAGATGGCCGCCGCCGCGCAGCACCCGGCTTGCCTCGGCAATCACCCGGTCGGGTTCGTGCGCAAAATGCAGCGCCTGGTGGATGACGATGCTGTCGACGCTGGCATCGCCGACCGGCAAGTTCAGGAAATCGCCCTGCACCAGGTCGACCGGTACCGTTTGCCCCGCCAGCTTGGCCCGCGCGATGCGCAGCATTTCGGGGCTGCGATCGAGCGCGGTGATGCGGCGCGCGGTCGGCGCGAAGATTTCCGCCATCCGGCCGGTGCCAGTGCCGATGTCGAGCAGATGCCCCAGACGGCGATTGTGCATCATCGCCAGCATCGCCGCCTCAACCTCGCTTTCGGCAACATGGCGCGAGCGGATCGCGTCCCATTCGGCGGCATGTTCGGCGAAATAGCGTTCGGCGACCGCGGCGCGTTCGTCGCGCACCGCCGTCAATCGGCGCGCGTCATGCGCGATGACCAAGGCTTCGCGCGTCGAAAACGGCCATTTTTCGGCTTGTCCGATGATGTCGGCGATCGGCCCGCTCTTGGCGATCCGCAGGAAAACCCAACTGCCTTCGCGCCGCCGCTCGACAATCCCCGCTTCGACCAGGATACGGACATGGCGCGAGACGCGCGGCTGGCTCTGGTCGAGCACCACCGCAAGCTCGCCGATCGCAAGCTCCATTTCGCGCAGCAAGGCCACGACTCGCAGGCGCGTCGGGTCGGCCAGGGCACGAAAGATGTCGATCAGCTCGCTCATGGCAATAGATATAAAGCTTTCTTTATATCCGGTCAACCAGCGGCTTCGGCCTCGATTTCTGCCGCGCGGCGCCCTGTCCGATCGGCGTTCGGTCGAAACATCCCGACCCGCAAGCAAAAGGGCGTTGCGCGCCATTTGACGAGCGAGTAATTCTGCCCGCGATTGGCATATTCCGGGATCGATCTGTTCCTGTGCCGGTCGATCTGTTCAAACCGAGAGGGGTTTCCCAAATGAAAAAATCGATCACCATGTCGCTCGTTCTCGCCGCCTCGCTGGGCCTCGCCGCTTGCGGTGAAAAGGCTGCCGACGACACCGCCGCCGCCACCGAAGATGCAGCAGCGACCGTCGAAGGTGCCGCTGATGGCGCGATGGAAGCTGCCGAAGGCGCTGCTGACGCTGCCGCCACCGCCGGCGCCGCTGCCGAAGGTGCTGCCGATGCCGCTGCTGCTGGCGACGCTGCTGCCGCGACCGACAAGGCCGCTGAAGCTGCCGACGCTGCCAAGGAAGCGACCGACGCTGCCAAGGGCGCGATGGAAGAAGCCAAGAAGTAAGCTGTTTGCGGGCCAGATTGGCCAGTTGAACAACGGGGGTCGTCGGTTCGCCGGCGGCCCCTTTGTCTATGTGGGGTCGGACGCGCCCAAAGCTCACAAAAGCTATGGATTGCCAAGCCCCTGAACCCTCGCTAACCCTCTGTATCCATGACCGGTGACCCGGTCATTGCATTCGAAAGGAATACCCATGCGCAAGATCCTCATCGCTTCGATGGCCGCTGCGGCCTTCAGCCTGACCGCCTGCTCGGAAAAGGCCCAGGAAGAAACCTCGGAAGCCGGCGCCGCCGTTGCTGACGATGCTGCTGCCGCGGGCGACGCGGTTGCCGAAGGCGCCGCTGACGCCGCCGATGCGACCGCCGAAGCGGCTGCCGATGCCGGCAACGCCGTCGAAGGCACCGTGAACGCCGCTGGCGACGCTGCCGCTGCCGCTGGCGACAAGATCGAAGCCGAAACCGCGAAGGCAGAAGCCAACGACAAGCAGTAAGTCGTTGGCGCGCGTCTGAGCGTGCGACTATAGAGGGGCTCCATTCTGCACGAATGGAGCCCTTTTTCGTGGGAGATTGCATGATGGGTCGGACCAGCCTGGCAACGATCATCGCCGCTGCGGCGACCCTTGTGCTGACCACGGGGTGCAGCCGCACCGACAATGAGCCCGGCCCGGGCGGGGTGACGGTCAGCGAGGCGAAGGCACTCGACGATGCCGCCGAAATGCTCGAAAGCCGCGACCCCGCACCCGCCGCCGATGCTGAGGCGACACGCGACGCAGGCGCGGCAGCGGACGAATAGCGCCTTTCCCTCGATGCGCCATGGGGTTAGACTGGCACCGCCCCGCGACTGGCGCTGAAGATGGAAACCCATCGGGAAGCGGGGCTGGCGAATATGCCAATTCGAGCCGCGCGCCTGGGTGATCCACTGCCACTGCAAGGACATCCGCATGACCGACGCACCCGTTCCCCCTGCACCGACCACCGTCGTTTTTCTGCTGTTCCCGGGGATCACCCAGCTCGATTTCACCGCCCCCGCGCAGGCGCTCTGCCGGATGCCCGGCGCGCGGTTGGTCGGCGCCGCGGCGAGCCGCGATGCGATCGCCACCGACAGCGGCTTTTCGATTGTGCCGACCGACGATTTTGCCGGCTGTCCGCAAGCCGACATTCTCTGCGTCCCCGGCGGGCATGGCGTTGCCGACGCGCTGGATGACCCTGCAACGATCGAGTTCATCGCGCGGCAGGCCGCGAGCGCGCAATGGGTGACGAGCGTCTGCACCGGCGCCTTCCTGCTCGGCCGCGCCGGGCTGCTGGCGGGCAAGCGCGCGACGACGCATTGGGCCTATGCCCATTTGCTGCCGCGGGTCGGCGCCCAACCCGTGAACGCGCGGATCGTCGAGGACGGGATTCTGGTCACCAGCGGCGGCGTCACGTCAGGGCTCGATTTCGCGCTGACCCTGATCGGGCGGCTGCACGGCGACGCGGTGGCAGAGGCGATTCAGCTCGCGATCGAATATGACCCTGCCCCGCCCTATGTCGGCGGCCATCCCGACCGGACGCCGCCAGCGATCACCGCCGGGTTGAAGGCGCGGGTTTATGATGCGGCGGCAGCGCGGATGGAGCAGGCCTTGGGGCGTCCGCTCTAATCCTCCCTGTCGCTGCGCGACAGGGAGGATTGATCGCTAACCACAGTCGGCCAGCGCAATCTCGTACAGTTTCGGCCAATATTTGCCGGTCACGAACAGCCGCTTCTGCTTCGCGTCCCATGCGATGCCGTTGAGTACGCTGTCACTTCCCCGCGCCCCCGCCTGTTCCTTGAGCCCCGACAGGTCGATGTAGGACCGGATATGGCCGCTCGCGGGATCGATCCGCACGATCATGTCGGTCATCCACACATTGGCCCAAACCTCGCCGTCGATCGTCTCCAGCTCGTTGAGCATCGCCAGCGGGCGGCTGCCGAACCGCACCGTTACGCTTTTTTGTTCGGTCATCGTCGCGGGATCGAAAAAGCGCAGCTGCGACGTCCCGTCGCTCAGCACCAGGCTGTCGCCCACCATGGTGACGCCCCATCCCTCGCCCGCATAGGAAAAGGTGCCGACGGGTTTCAGATCCTTGATCCGCCAGCGGTTGCCGACCCCGCCCTGCCAGGTGACGCCGATGATCTGGTCGCGCCAGCGGGTGATGCCTTCGCCGAACTGGTCGGACGGCAATTTTGTCTGGGCGATCGCCTTGCCGGTCTTGAGGTCGAGCCGCGCGACGCGTGAGCGGCCATATTGGCCCGTAGCTTCGTACAGATGGTCGCCGTCCCAGAACAGCCCTTGGGTAAAGCTGGTGGTGTCGTGGGGGTAGGTCTGGACGATGCGATAGCCGCAGCGTTCGATCGGCGGGGGCACGGCGGGTGCGCCAACGGCGGGGTCGGCGAGCAGAGCTAGGGCGAGGACGAACATCATCGCTCCCTAGCTATGCCGCATCGCCTTAACCGGCAATGTCCCACCTTCCCTATTTCGTCATGCCGGACTTGATCCGGAATCCATGACCGCGTCGCCGCAATGGACCCCAGATCGAAGTCCGGGGTGACGAAGACAATCACGGGCATAGAAAAGGGCCGGAGGATTGCTCCCCCGGCCCAATTTCAGTCGACTGAGCGCCGAACGGTTTGGACTTAGAAGTCCATGCCGCCCATGCCGCCCATGCCGCCGCCGCCCATGGGCATGGCGGGCTTGTCTTCGGGCGTTTCGGCGATGCCGGCTTCGGTGGTGATCAGCAGACCGGCAACCGATGCGGCATCCTGCAGCGCGGTGCGGACGACCTTGGTCGGGTCAATCACGCCAGCGGCAACCAGGTTTTCATAGACGTCGGTCGACGCGTTGAAGCCGAAGTTGGTGTCGTTCTGGTCGAACAGCTTGCCCGCAACGACGCCACCGTCGAAACCGGCGTTTTCGGCGATCTGGCGAACCGGAGCCTGCAGCGCGCGACGGATGATGTCGATGCCGCGGGTCTGGTCTTCATTGACCCCCGACATGCCGTCGAGCGACTTCGTCGCGTACAGCAGCGCGGTACCGCCGCCGGGGACAATGCCTTCTTCCACCGCAGCGCGGGTCGCGTGCAGCGCGTCGTCGACGCGGTCCTTGCGTTCCTTCACTTCAACTTCCGAAGCGCCGCCGACCTTGATCACCGCAACGCCGCCGGCGAGCTTCGCCAGACGTTCCTGCAGCTTTTCACGATCGTAATCCGACGTCGTGGTTTCGATCTGCGCCCGGATCTGTTCGACGCGGCCCTTGATCGCATCGGCAGCACCGGCGCCATCGACGATGGTGGTGTTGTCCTTGTCGATCGTGACGCGCTTCGCCTGACCCAGCATGTTCAGCGTGACCGATTCCAGCTTGATGCCTAGGTCTTCGCTGATCATTTCACCATTGGTGAGGATCGCGATGTCCTGCAGCATCGCCTTGCGGCGATCGCCGAAGCCCGGTGCCTTGACGGCGGCGACCTTCAGGCCGCCGCGCAGGCGGTTGACCACCAGCGTCGCCAGCGCTTCGCCTTCGATGTCCTCGGCGATGATCAGCAGCGGGCGGCCCGACTGCACCACGGCTTCGAGGATCGGCAGCATCGACTGGAGGTTCGACAGCTTCTTTTCAAAGATCAGGATGTACGGATCCGACAGCTCGACGAGCATCTTTTCCGGGTTGGTGATGAAATAGGGGCTCAGGTAGCCGCGGTCGAACTGCATGCCTTCGACGACGTCGAGCTCGAAATCGAGACCCTTGGCTTCCTCGACGGTGATCACGCCTTCCTTGCCGACCTTTTCCATCGCTTCGGCGATCTTGTCGCCGACTTCCTTGTCACCATTGGCCGAAATGATGCCGACCTGCGCGATTTCCGAGGTACCGGCGACCGGCTTCGACTGGGCCTTGATCGTTTCGACGACCTTGTTCACCGCAAGGTCGATGCCGCGCTTCAGGTCCATCGGGTTCATGCCGGCGGCAACCGACTTCATGCCTTCGCGGACGATCGCCTGCGCCAGCACGGTCGCGGTGGTGGTGCCGTCGCCGGCCTTGTCGTTCGCCTTCGATGCGACTTCGCGCAGCATCTGGGCGCCCATGTTTTCGAACTTGTCCTTCAGTTCGATTTCCTTGGCGACGGTAACGCCGTCCTTGGTGATGCGGGGCGCGCCGAAGCTCTTGTCGATGACGACGTTGCGGCCTTTGGGACCGAGGGTGACCTTCACCGCGTCGGCGAGGGTGTCGACACCCTTCAGGATGCGTTCGCGCGCGTCGCGCGAGAATTTGACGTCTTTAGCAGCCATGTGCTTGTTCCTTTCAAAGGCGCAGAAAACTGCGCAACTTCACTCTCGATTCGATGAAATCGCTCAGGCGATAACGCCGAGGATGTCCGATTCCTTCATGATCAGCAGCTCTTCACCGTCGACCTTGACTTCGGTGCCCGACCATTTGCCGAACAGGATGCGGTCACCCGCCTTGACGTCGAGCGGGGTCACCTTGCCGTCGTCGGCGCGGGCGCCGGTGCCGACCGAGACGACTTCGCCTTCCTGCGGCTTTTCCTTGGCGGTGTCAGGAATGATGATGCCGCCAGCCGTCTTTTCTTCGGCTTCGATACGGCGGACGAGCACGCGGTCGTGCAGCGGACGAAATTGCATGGATATCCCTCCAAAAATGCAATGGATGTCATTTAGCACTCACAAGGCGCGAGTGCTAACAGGCGGCCATATGGGTGGGGGTTGTGACAGCGTCAAGGCGATTAAGGGAAAATTTTCGGCTGAGCGGTACGGCGGTCAGATGGGGTGTGAGATTCCAATTGACAAGGTTGCCGTCAGGCAGGATCCAAACGCCGTCTGGACGGAGGGACAGCTAATGCGCGGTCGCTTTATCGACGCGTTTTCGCGGATCGAAAGCGCGGTGACCGAATATCTTGTCCGCTTGGAATACAAAGCTGCTCCACGCGCGCTATTCTCGCAAAAGCTGAAATATCTGACGGCGTCGCGTGATCGCTTCGTCCATCCCAAGAAACTAGACGACCGGATTGCCGCGATCGTAAAACTGAACGAGTTGCGCTCCGACCTTGCCCACGCAGCCCTAACCGTCATCGTTCAATATGACGAAACGAAGGTTATCGACCATTGGCTGGGTTTTCAGAACGCCAGTCTTGCGGACAAGCCGCTTCGCGTCCTCTCGCTCGATCAGCTCCGGCAGATGACGCAAGACGCCAACCGTCTGGCGACGCAATTCCCTCACCAGCAACTTAAGGCAGCAGCCCCAGCCGCGCCCGCATCCGCCACCTGAGCAGCAGCACCGCCGATACCACGATCAGCCCGACCGCCAGCCCGATCCACACGCCGACTCCGGCAAGCGGGGTCCAGAAACCGAGGTAGATGGCGGTGCCATAACCTGCGATCCAGTAGCCGCAGATCGCGATGATCATCGGGGTGCGGGTGTCCTGTAGCCCGCGCAAGACCCCCGCCGCGACCGCCTGCGCGCCGTCGAACAGCTGGAAGGCCGCGGCGACGACGAGGAACTGCAGCGCGAAACCGACCAACGCCGCGTTGCGCGCCGCGTCGACATCGACATAGATCGACAGCACCAGCGTCGGGAACAGCCACATCAAGAGCGCGGTGAACGCCATGAAGCCGATGCCAAGGACCAGCGACGCCTGCCCCGCCAGCGCAATGCCGTGATGGTCGCGCGCGCCATAGGCGAGGCCGACGCGGATCGTCGCCGCCTGCGCCACCCCGAACGGGATCTGAAACGCCAGCGCTGCGACCTGAAGCGCGATCGTGTGACCCGCGAGTTCAGCCTCGCCGATCCGGCCCATCAGAAAGGCCGCGCCGGTGAACAGCCCCGCCTCGGCCAAAATGGTCAGGCTGATCGGGGTGCCGATCCGCAGCATGTCGAAAAAGCGCGTCCATTCGGTACGCCACCAATTGCCGAACAGATGATAGCGGCGCAGCCGCCGGTCGGACTGGATGACGACGACATAGGCGGCGAGCATCAGCACGCTGGTCAGCACGCTGGAAATCGCCGACCCGTGCAGCCCGAGCGCGGGCATGCCGAGGTTGCCGAACACCAGCGTCCAGTTGCCGAGCGCGTTGACGCCCAGCGCGCCAAAGGTGATCGCGGTCGCGATCGTCGGCCGCCCGAGCGCCGAGACGAAGATGCGCAGCACCGCCGCGGCGATCATCGGGAACATCCCCCACATCAGGATCAGCAGGAATCCCGCCGCGCGCGCCGAGGTTTCGGGCGGCTGGCCGGTCGCGATCATGATCGGCCCGCCCGCGGCGCAAATGCCCATGAAAACGAACGACACCAGCGCGCTGAGCCAGAGCGCCATGCGCACCGTCCGCCGCACTTCGCGCACCGCATGTTTACGGCGGCCAAGCTCGGCGGCGATCAGCGGCGCGGCGGCGCCGACCAGCCCGCTGCCGGTCCAGAGCAAGAGGCCAAAGATCGACACGCCGAGCGATGAGGCGGCGAGCGCCGCGTCGCCGAGCCGCGCCACAAAGATGACGTCGATCGCATGGACCAGCATCTGAAGCAGGTTCGCCGCCGCCAGCGGCAGCGCGAGCGCCAGCGTCGCGCGAAACTCGGCGCGAAGACCCTGCGACGTTGGCGCGGTCAATGGCGTGGCCTGCTGCAACATGGCCGGCCCGGATAGGCGCGGCGGGGCGGCGGGGCAATCGTGGGTGGGAATTGGCGGGATTTTCGCGGGCGGGGGTGGTAAATTGGCAACAGCGTCGCCCTTCCCCCTTGATGGGGGAAGGATACGTAGCCTTATCGCGAAGCGATTAGGCGAAGTTGGATGGGGTGACGGCGCGCCCTTGCACCGCCATCTCAGGCCGAGAGAGCACCCCCACCGCTGCGACTAAGCCAGCAAGCTGGCAAGTCTCGCTGCCTCCCCCATCAAGGGGGAGGGGTTCAGGTCCACATCGCCACCATCTCGAACGCAAACGCGCCGAAGGTCAGCGTCAGCCCGACCACAAACAGCCGGTACGCATAAGCCAGATACCGATATTTGCGCCGCGCCAGCACGATGCCGTTCTGATAGGTGTCGCGCAGCATCGTTTCATAAAGATCTTCCTCGGTGCGCAGCCGCGCCTTGACGGCGTCGATGAACTCATCCTCCTCCATTTGCGAAAAGCGGCCAAAGAACAGGATGTTGCTGTGGTCCTTGCCGTCCTTGTACACGATCGGCGGCGCCTTGCCGACGCGCGGCAGCACCGCCGAGACCGCGAGCAGCGCCGACAGGAAGGAAAAGGTCGCAAGGATCGTCAGCGGCATCGCCAGCGCTCCCGCCCCGGCGCGCGCTTGCCCCACCGCGAGGGTGAACACGACAAAGGTCGCGCCCATCAGGATCGACGCCTTTTGGTCGGCCATCTGCGACAGCTGCATCGTCAACTGCTGGTTGGTGCGCACCAGATGCACCGCGTTCGGCGGGAAGGACACCGCTGGCCGCGGCGCCGGTGTCGATGCGTTTTCGCTGCCCATGCCATTCCCCCGCGTTCGCAATGCGTCAGCGACCCGCCACAGCGATGCCATGAAGTGTCGCCAGCGGCAAGATGCTGCCCTGTTCCCGCCGCATTCGCTTGCCAATCGGGCGGGAGCGCGGCATTCCCGCGCGCAACTTTATGCCTTTATGGGACGCACCACATGAGCACCGCCCTCACCGACCAGATTTACGGCCTGATCGCCCCCTTCAACAAAAAGGGGATCGAACTGACCGATGCGACGACCTTTGCCGGCGACCTTGAATGGGATAGCCTGACGGTGATGGATTTCGTCGCCGAGGTCGAGGACACGTTCGACATCATCATCAGCATGAACATGCAGGCCGAGATCGAAACCGTCGGGCAATTGGTGGCGGCGGTTGAAAAGCTGCAAGGCTGACCCCTTCCCGTTCGCATCGAGCGAAGTCGAGATGCCCCTCGCACTTGCGCCATGCCGACGGGTGTCTCGACTTCGCTCGACACGAACGGGCAATGGAACAATGATATGACCGACCTCTTTTCGAAATTCGATCCGCTGATCCAGCAGCGCGAAACGCTGCTCGCGACCGGGGTCACCGATCCCTATAATCTGGTGATGGAAAAGGTGATCTCGCCGACCGTCGCGATCTGCAACGGGCGCGAGACGATCCTGCTTGGCACCTATAATTATATGGGCATGACCTTCGACGAGGATGTCATCGCCGCAGGCAAGGATGCGCTCGACAAGTTCGGCAGCGGCACCACCGGCAGCCGTGTGCTCAACGGAACCTATCAGGGGCACAAGGAGTGCGAGGACGCGCTCAAGGAATTTTACGCCATGGATCATGCCATGGTGTTTTCAACCGGTTATCAGGCGAACCTTGGCATCATTTCGACGATCGCGGGCAAGGGCGACTATGTCATCCTCGACATCGACAGCCATGCGTCGATCTATGACGGGTGCAAGATGGGCGACGCCGAAATCGTCGCCTTCCGCCACAATGACGTCGACGCGCTGGAGAAAAGACTGAAGCGCCTGCCCGCAGACGCGGGCAAGCTCGTCGTGCTCGAAGGCGTCTATTCGATGCTCGGCGACGTCGCGCCGCTGAAGGAGATGATCCGCGTTTCGAAGGAAGCCGGCGCGATGGTGCTGGTCGACGAGGCCCATTCGATGGGCTTTATCGGCGAAAACGGCCGCGGGGTTGCCGAGGCGCAGGGGGTGCTCGACGATGTCGATTTCGTCATCGGCACGTTCAGCAAGAGCGTCGGCACCGTCGGCGGCTTCTGCGTGTCGAACCATCCCAAGTTCGAGATATTGCGGCTCGTCTGCCGCCCGTACGTCTTCACCGCCTCGCTGCCGCCCAGCGTCGTTGCGACCGCGGCAACCAGCATCCGCAAGCTGATGCACGGGTCGAACAAGCGCGCGCATCTGTGGGAAAATTCCAAGGTGCTGCACAAGGGGCTGCGCGATCTGGGGTTCCAGTTGGGCACCGACGAGCCGCAGTCGGCGATCATCGCGGTGACCATGCCCGACCTCGAGCAAGGCGCGATGATGTGGGAGGCGCTGCTGGAGGAAGGGCTGTACGTCAACCTGGCGCGCCCGCCCGCGACCCCCGCGGGCATGACCCTGCTGCGCTGTTCGCTCTGCGCCGAGCACAGCATCGAACAGGTCGGCGAAATCCTCGGCCGTTTCGAACGCGCGGGCAAGCGCGTCGGGATTATCGGCTGAACCGAGCCGCTGCGCCGACCAGCGGATTCCTTTTTGCGCCGAACCGAAGCCCGGCGGCAGCGACCGGGCCTTCGGCGCTTTGCGGCTCCGCGCATGTCCGGTAAGACACAGGCGTGTTCGAGCGGGATAGCGATACCGAAACCGAGACGCGGCGCGAGCGATTACGCTTTTGGCTGACGATCGGCATGGCGACGATGCTGACCGGCATCGTCGGCGCGCTTGTCATGCTGCTCGCGCGCGCCAGCGACAATTACGACCAGTCGCTCGGCTGGCAGACGCAAAGCCTGGAAGTCATTTCGCAGACGCGCTCGCTCGACGCCTCGCTCGCGCGCGCCGAGGCGGCGCTCGGGCGATTTGCAGTGGGGCTGCAAAAAGAGGACGGCCGCGTTTACGAACAGCAATGGGGGCTGGCGCGGCAATATCTGACGCGGCTCGACCGCAGCGTCCGCGACAACGCCGCCCAGTCGAAGCTGGTCGATGACCTGACGCGCGAGATGGACAGCCGCGGACGCCAGCTTGGCGACGCGGCGCTGAGCGCCAATTACAGCCAGACCGTCGCCGCGATTTCGAAATATCATGCCGCGGGGCACGACGCCGGGCTCAGCCGCATCGACGATCTGCTCAACCAGATTATTGCCAATGAACGCGCGCTGCTGCGCGAACGCATTCGCACCGCCGCCGCGGATCGCGCCAGCCTGAACCAGGCGATGTTGCTGTTTGCCCTGCTCGGCGCGGCGATTGCCGCCGTCGCGATCGGCACGACATTCTCGTTCGTCCGCGCCGAGGCCGAGCGCCGGGTCGCGCGACGCGAGCAGGTGGCGGAAAGCGAACGCGCGATGCAGCTGGAGGAGGCCGTCGAAGCGCGCACCGCCGAGCTGGAACAGGCGAATATCGCGCTGCGCAACGAGATGAGCGAGCGCGCCGCGGCCGAGGCCCAGCTGCGCCAGGCGCAAAAGATGGAAGCCGTCGGCCAGCTCACCGGCGGCATCGCGCATGATTTCAACAATATGCTGGCGGTTGTTGTCGGCGGATTGGAACTGGCGCAGCGCTGGCTGCCCGGCACCCCCGAAAAGGCCGAACGCCACCTTGCCAACGCGCTCGACGGCGCCAATCGCGCCGCCGACCTGACGCGGCGGCTGCTCACCTTTGCCCGATCCGAACCCGCACGCCCCGAAATGACGCCGATCGACGCCTGCATCTCGGGGTTTGCAGAGCTGATCGAACGGACGATCGGCGACCGTATCGCGCTGACGCTCGACCTCCATGCGAACCATCTCGCCTGCTGGCTCGACCGGCAGCAGTTCGAAAATGCGCTGCTCAACCTGGCGGTCAACGCGCGCGACGCGATGGACGGACATGGCGCGCTGACCATCCGCACCCTCGACGACGGCGACGGCAAAGCGCTGGCGGTGCAGGTGATCGACACCGGTTGCGGCATGTCGCCCGAGGTACTGGAACGCGTGTTCGATCCCTTCTACACGACCAAGCCCGCGGGTCAGGGGACCGGGCTGGGGATGAGCCAGGTCTTCGCCTTTTGCCGCCAGTCGGGCGGCGAGGTCCAGATTTCCTCGACCGAAGGCGAAGGGACGAGCGTCGCGATGCTGTTGCCGGTCGCCAAGCCGGAGAATGTCGCAGCGGCGGCCAGCGACGGCGATGGCGATCCCGCCGATTGCGCCCCGGCCGAAGCGCTCAACATCCTGGTCATCGAGGACGACCAGCGCGTCCTCGCAGCGACGGTCGATGCGGTCGAGGAACTGGGCCACAGCGCGGTGGCGTGCGGCAATCCACTGGAGGCCGAGCAGCTCGTCGAAGGACGGCTGGCCGACGGCGGCCGGTTTGATCTGGTGCTGTCCGACGTGCTGATGCCCGAACTGACCGGCCCCGAATTGGTCGCGCAGCTCAAGCAGCGCTGGCCCGAACTGTCGGTGCTGTTCGTCACCGGCTTTGCCGGCGACGCCGGCGAGGCCGAAAGTTTCGGCGACCATGACGTGCTCCGCAAACCCTTCACCCTCAACGCGCTCGATCAGGCGATCCGGCGGTGCGGCGAAGCCCGAGCGGGCATGGGACAGCGGCTGGCGAGTTGAGCCTTGTTACGCTCCGGCGAGAGTCCAACTTTCGCCGGGATGACGTATCGCATTTTACCGGATCGCGCCGCCCTTGATCAGCCGCGGTACCAGCGTGACCGCGGCGATCAGCGGCCAGCGGCGCTGCCACGGCTTGATTTCGATCTTGGTCCCCGCGTGGCGATTGATCTTCCACGCCAGATAATCGATCCCACCGGCATAGGTCAGGCTGGCCTTGGCCAGCCGCGCGATGCTGAGCGCCTTGCCCTCGATCCGTCGCCGCGCCCATGCACCGCTGCGCGCGGCCGCCGGGATCGCGGCGATCGCGGGGGCACTGAAACGCTGGTAGCGGTCGGCGTCGGCATCGACCACCGACTGCGCGCGCCCCGCCCGTTCGGCGCGCAGCTCGACCGAATAGGTGAGCGCAAAGGCGCGTCGCCACCAGTCGAGCGGCGCCTCGCCATCGACCTTGCCCGCTGCCGCCAGCAAGGTCGGCGCGGCGCGCGCGACGGCGGCGACGGCGCGGTCGCGCGCCGTATCGTCGACCGCCCACACCAGCCGCGACGGCTGCGCAAAGCGCGCCCACACCGACACATTGCGCGTCTCCGGCCCGTTCAGGCGGTGAAAGTCGCTTTCCGACAGCACCGCATATTTCGCGATCAGCCCGCGGTGCGCGAACGGAAAGACATTGGGCGGGATCAGCCGATTGGCGGCCGCCATCCACCGCTTGGGATACGCATCGCCATAATCGGACACGATCAGGTAGAAATCGAGCATCAGCCCGTCGAGTTCGCTCATCCTGAGGCAGCTGCCGTAAAACAGCACGGCGCGCGCGCTGCCCGGATATTCGGCGGCGATCGCCTGAGCGATGGCGGCGACGCGCGGGTCGACCGGAGTCGACAGTTCGGCGCGGACCAGGTCGATCAGATCGGACATGCGCGAACGCTCAGGCGGCGAGGCGCAGGAACGGCACGGGCTGGGTCGAGGTCAGGATGATCGGCATGCCGTTCTTGGCCTGAAAAATCTCGCCATCGAGAATGACGTTCGACCGCTCGCCCTCGATCCGGATCTCGTCGCCCTGCTGGAAATGGACACCATCGAGTTGGCGCTGCCCCAGCGTCCCGCGCCAGGTGGCGCCCAGCATGCGGAACAGCGCGCCAAGGCCGCGCTCGACCGCGAGCAATTTCATCTGCCCGCTCTGCCCGGCGCTGTCGGTGGTGCGGATGCTGAGCAGCAGCTTTTCCAGCGTGGTCACGATCAGCAGCGAAAATTTGCCCTTGAACTCGCCCTGGCGGATCAGCGACACCGTCATCGCCTCGGGCTTGGGAGGCAGGCGCCCGCCGCCGAGGCCGAACATCATCGCAAACAGGCCCAGGATCGCGGCCAGGAAATGCGAAATGCCGTTGGGCAGCCCGAGCGGATAGATGCGATTGCGGCAATAGAGCATCACATCGGCGAGATAGGCACCGCCCAGGAACATGCCGAGCACCGGGCGCGTTTCGCCGCCGCTGTCGAGCGAGATTAGCTGGCGCTGGATCACATGATCCTCCAGCTGCCCCGAATTGACGAGTTCGATCACCCGCTGCAACGCCTTGATCGGATCGCCCGCGGCGCCAAGGTCGAGCGCGATCAGGTTGGTCTTGCCGTTCGGCAGCACCGCGACCGGCGGCGGCGAACCGCCGAAATGGCCGCCCGAATAAAGCTCCGTCAGCGCGGCCTGCACCGTGCCGTCGCCGCCATTGATGACGACAACGCGCGGGCCGACCATCGCGATGGTGCGGATCGCCTCGCCGATCTGGTCGACGTCCTCGACCTCGTAATGAAAGATGTCGGGATGCGCCGCGCAATATTCGCGAACCCGCGGCAACAGGGCGCGGTTGCCGGTCGAACGCGGGTTGGAAAGGAGCGCGACGCTGGCCATCTGGTCCCTATTCGACCGGGTCGAACGACAGGCCGTTGACGTAGTTCAGTACGATCGGCACGCGCTTGGTGGCGCCGCCGACGGCAAAGCTGACCGTCGCCAGTTTGGGCTTCCGCTTGAAGATGAAATCGCTGACCTTCATGTCGGGGTTGCCCGACAGGCCGGCGCCGTCGCTGCGGTCCGATTTGCCGTTGCCGTTCATGTCGTGGCGAACCGACACGACATAATTGCCCGGCTGCTTGACCGGGACGCACACCGACATCGTCCCGGCGCGCGAAACGGGAACATCGACGCGCTCGATCCACTTGCGCTTTTCCAGATAGCTGCTGTTCGCGCTGTAGATCTGGACCCGCACCGTGCCGGTGCGCGCCTTGAATCCGCGCACATCGACCTGCACCGCGGTCGCATTGCTGTTGCACAGGGCGGCTGCCGGACCCAGCGCAGCACCCTGCGCCGCGACGGGCGCAATCAGCGCTCCGGCGGCGAGCATACCGGCGAGAATAATTTTCGACATGACCTCAATTCCTCCAGAGGTTATAGCCACGCCGACAAACGCATGATGCACCTGCCGACACGGGCCCCTGTCGCCCTTGAATCGGCATATCGGAAACAACTGCGGCCAAATCATGGTGATGGGGCGACGAAAGATTGAATAAGCTGCCTGCCATCGACCGCTACATCGCGCGGCTCATCTTTTTTCCCATGCTGGGCTCGCTGGTTCTGGCGTCGATGCTGCTCATCCTGGAAAAAATGGTTCGTCTGTTTGAGTTCGTTTCGGTCGAAGGCGGGCCAGTCAGAATCGTTTGGCAGATGCTCGCCAATCTAATTCCTGAATATCTGGCGCTAGGAATTCCTATCGGCTTGATGCTCGGAATCCTCTTGGCTTTCCGAAAGCTTGCGACAACCAGCGAACTCGACGTGTTAAAGGGTGTCGGCATGAGCTTCGGGCGGCTGATGCGCGTACCCTTTGCCTATGCCGTCCTACTGGCAGCGCTGAATCTTACCGTTGTCGGCTTTATTCAGCCCTATGCCCGCTATGCCTATGAAGGCTTGCAGTTCGAACTGCGCTCGGGCGCGCTGGGGGCGTCGATCAAGGTCGGCGAGTTCACCAAGCTGGGCGACCGCATGACGCTGCGCATCGAGGAAAGCTATGACGACGGCAAGTCGCTGCGCGGCATTTTCGTGCGCGGCGACAATCGCGACGGCCAGCGCGTGTCGGCGACCGCCGCGCGCGGGCAGTTCCTGGCCACCGACGACCCCAACACGATCATCCTGCGATTGTCGCAGGGCGTGCTGATCCACGAATCGCCCAAATTTGCGGTGCCGCGGGTGCTGACCTTCGACAATCACGACCTGCCGATCCCGTTGCCCAAGATCGAGGCGTTCCGCCTGCGCGGCGGCGCCGACCGCGAAATGACGATCCCCGAGCTGTTCGTCGCGGGCAAGGACCGGAGCCAGTCGGAACAGACGCGGCTGGAATCGCGCGCCAATTTCCATTTCCGCATCGTCGAAGTGCTGTCGATGTTCCTGATACCGCTGATCGCGGTGGCGCTGGCGATCCCGCCCAAACGGTCGACCTCATCGCTCGGCGTCTTCCTGTCGATCGTGCTCTTGGTGACCCAGCACAAGATCAATCAATATGCCGAGGACATGGGCGCGCGCGGCGTCGTCGATCCGGTGATTGCGCTGTGGGTTCCGTTCCTGCTGTTCGCGGCGCTGGCGATCTGGATGTATTATGTCGTTGCGCATGTGCCGGGCGGCCAGCCGATCGGCGCGCTCGAGCGCGTGGCGGCAAAGACGGCGCAAAAGATTCGCGGGCTGATGACGATGTTCCAGCGCAAGCCGCGGGGCGTGGAAAGCCTGACCTGATATGCACCAGCTTCATTTTTTCCCGTCGCGCACGATGGCGCTCTATGTCGGGCGGCTGTTCCTCGTCCGCTCCTTCTCGATCCTGTTCGCGCTGGTGCTGATCCTGCAAACGCTCGACCTGCTCGGCGAAAGCGGCAAGATCCTGGCGGTCGCCGGCAACAGCGACAGCGACGTCTGGCGCTATGTCGGGATGCGGCTGCCGCAGATCATCGAAACCTTCCTGCCCTTTTCAGTGCTGCTCGGCACGATATTGACGATGGTGACGCTGAACCAGAACAGCGAGGTTATCGCGATGAAGGCGTCGGGCATGTCGGCGCACCAGGTCCTTGCGCCACTGTTCCTCGCCGCGCTGCTCGTCGCCGGGATCAGCTTTGCCTTCAACGAACGCATCGTCACCCGCTCGACCGCGGCGCTCAGCGCCTGGCAGAAGGTCGAATATAAGCGGGTGCCCCCCGACAATGGCGTGCGCAGCAACATCTGGGTGCGCGACGGCAACAATCTGATCAACGCCGAAACGGTCGAAACCGGCGGACCTGCGATCGTGCTGCGCGGCGTCACCATCTATGAACGCACCGGCGGGGTGCTGTCGTCGATGCTGAAGGCCGACAGCGCGCGCGCGGTGGCCGGGGGCGGTTGGGAAATGACCAATGCGCGCCGCTTCATCCGCCGGTCGGGGACGCTGGAACCGCTGGGAACGATCGTCGCGGCAAAGTCGGTGCGCCCCGACCAGTTCACGCTGGCGCAGGTCGACGGCGACGAGCTTCCCTTCCTGAAGCTGAAGGCAGCGATCGACGATCTGGAGGCCGCGGGCCGCCCGGTCGGGGCGCTGAAAGGCGTGTTGTGGCACAAGATTTCGGGACCGCTGTCGGCGATCCTGATGCCGCTGCTGGGCGCCGTCGCGGCGTTCGGCCTCGCGCGGTCGGGCAAGCTGTTCATTCGCGCAATCGTCGGGATGGGGCTGGGCTTCGCCTATTTCGTCGCCGACAATTTCGCCCTCGCGATGGGGGATTTGGGCGCCTACTCGCCGTTTCTGGCGGCGTGGGGGCCGTTTATCCTGTTCGCGCTGATCGGCGAGATGATTTTGATCCGGACCGAGGAATAGGATCAGCGTCGGCTCGCATCGAACAACCCGCCATCCATAACGTCGTCATCCCGGCGAAGGCCGGGATCTCGCCCGTGCGGTTAAACGATAGGTTGAGATCCCGGCCTTCGCCGGGATGACGAGTTAGAACCAGTCAGTGACGAAAACGAACCGTCGCCCCCGCGAAGGCGGGGGCCGCTGTCGGTTTACGCAGCAGCGCGGGACTAGGCAGCTAGCGGCCCCCGCCTTCGCGGGGGCGACGTTCCATTCCTCAGGCAGCAGCCCCCCGCGCCGAACCCGCCACCAGATTCGCCACCAGCTTCGGCAAACTATCATAATTCGCACCATGATATTGCGAATCCGCAGGCAGAACGTCCTTCAACCGGCGGTGCGCCTCGGCGAGCGCATGGTAGGGGACGCCCGGCAGCAGGTGGTGCAGCGCGTGGTAGCGCAGCCCGACCGGCGCCCACAGCTCGGGGAGTAGCCCCGGCGGCGGGACGTTGACGCTGTCGAGGAACTGGCCGGTCACGGTCAGCACTTCGCCATCATTTTCCCACAGATGCGCGACCAAAGTGCGGATCTGGTTGAGCACCAGCGTCGCCGCGGCGATCGCGCCAAAGATCAGCAGCGCGCGCAGCGGCACCCAGCCGAACGCACCCGCAGCGATCAGCAGGCTCGACCACGCCCACGCGCCGCCCTCCTGCCACGCCCACATGCGGCGAAACTCGCCGTCGGGCGGCTTGCGGCGGAACAGCGGGTTGATGATCATCCCCGAATAACGCTCGACGACGATCCGGCGCAGCGGCGGGATCAGGAACGACAGCGGGGTCAGCACCGCATAGCGGAACAAGAGCGCCAGCGGCGCGAACGCCGCGGCAACCACGAACAGCGGCACCGTCCACGGCTTCATCAGCGCGAGCGGCAGATATTCGGGATCGTCGACCGTGCCATATTTGGTGCGGTTGTGGTGCAGGCTGTGGATGCCTTCATACATGTACGACGGGATCAGCAGCGGCACACCGACGAGCAGGTTCCACGCGAAGCGGAAACCCGGCAGCGCGTTTTTGCGAATATGCGTCAGCTCGTGGATGAAGCTGCCGGCGCGATAGAGCGCGAGGATCGCGATCAGCGCGGCGGCGAGCGACCATGCGAGCGTCGGCGCCAAAATGGCGCCCGCGACGCCCGCGTAACCGATGACGGTCGATGCCAGAAAATCGGTCCAATAGATGCGCGCCGACGGCGTGACGAGGTCGCGCGTCAGCTCCGACGCGGCGCGGATCATCGCCATGTCGTCGGCGATCGCCGATTTGGGCGTTTTCGGTGCCGACGGCGCGAAGGGGGTCGCGACCCGATCGGCAGAGGGATTGATCGTCGTCATAACGCTCGCTCTTCACCATGATTTCGTGGCAGCAAAATGGCCAAATGCGGGTCGCCAGCGCCGCGGCGATGCCCTAATGCGTCATCCGACATATAGGGTTGGCATTTCAGGAAACCAGTATGAGCGGACATTCGGACGGACCGATCACCATCCACCCGGTCAAGGACAAGAACGACCGGCGCGAATTTGTCGAGCTGGCCTTTCGGCTCAATCGCGGCGATCCGGCGTGGGTGCCGCCGCTGAAGGGCGAGGTCTATAACTTGCTGACTCCCGGCAAAAATCCGTGGTTCGAACATGGCAAGGCGCAGCTATTCCTGGCACGCCGTAACGGCCGCACCGTCGGCCGGATTTCGGCGCATATCGACGAACTTGCCCTCGCGCAGCCCGCCGAACAGGGGATGGGACCGGGGACGGGCAACTGGGGGCTGCTCGAAGCCGAGGATGCGGAAACGACCCGCGCGCTGCTCGTCGCCGCCGAGGATTGGCTGCGCAATCAGGGGATGCACCGCGCGCTCGGCCCGCTGTCGATTTCGATCTGGGACGAACCGGGCCTGTTGATCGAGGGGTTCGACAACCGCCCGACGGTGATGATGGGGCACAACAGCCCGCTCTATCGCGGCTGGATCGAGGACAGCGGTTATCGTCCGATCAAGCAGCTGCTGAACTATGACGTCCACGTCGCCGACGGTTTCCCGCCGCTGGTCAAGCGCATCGTCGCCGCAGGCGAAAAGAACGCGCGCATTCGGATCCGCAAGGTCGACAAAGGCCGCTTCGATGCCGAAGCCAAGCTGATCATGGGGCTGCTCAACGATGCCTGGTCGGACAATTGGGGGTTCGTCCCGCTGACCGACAGCGAGATCGCCTTTGTCGGCAAAAAGCTGAAAACCCTGGTGTTCGAGGATCTGATCCGCGTCGCCGAAGTCGACGGCGAGCCCGTCGCTTTCATGATCGTCTTGCCGAACATCAACGAGTTGCTGATCGACATGGACGGATCGCTGCTCCCCTTCAACTGGGCGAGGCTGCTGTGGTGGCTGCGCAAGCCGAAAAGCCGCACGCTGCGCGTACCGCTGATGGGGGTCGCCAAAAAGCTGCAGAACAGCCGGATGGCGAGCACCCTCGCCTTCATGATGATCGAATTCATCCGCCGCGACGCGGTGCGCGACTATGGCACCGAGCGCGGCGACATCGGTTGGGTGCTCGACGACAATCAGGGCATGAACGCGGTCGCCGAGGCGATCGATGCCAAGATCAACCGGGTGTACCAGATTTACGACAAGCCTTTGGGCTGAACTGCCGGAGCTGGAGCGGAGAGTTGCTGCCGAATCCTCCCTGTCGCGAAGCGATGGGGAGGTGGCAGCGGCGCAGCCGCTGACGGAGGGGCGACAACACCGGCGTCGCGGCCCCTCCACCCCTCGCTTCGCGAGCGGTCCCCCTCCCCATGGCTTCGCCACAGGGAGGATCAAAGGCGCCTGTTGCTCGTTAACCGCCGCTTTGCTTATGCCCGCGCTTCAAGCCAGCACCGCCCAGGTCGGCGCATGGTCGCTGGCCTTCTCCCGCCCGCGGTGGTCCTTGTCGACCCCGGCGTCGATCAGCCGGTCGGCGAGCGCGGGGCTGAGCAGCAGGTGATCGATGCGAAAACCATGATCGCGTTGCCAGCCGCCCGCCTGATAGTCCCAGAAGGTCCAGACATGCCCGCCCGGATGGCGGCTGCGGATTGCGTCGGTCCAGCCGTCGCCGAGCAGGCGGAACCACGCATCGCGCGATTCGGGCTGCATCAGCGCGTCGGTGGCCATGGCGCGCGGATCCCACACATCGTCGTCGTGCGGGATGACATTGTAGTCGCCGGTCAGGATCGTCGGAATTTCGGCGGCGAGAAGGAATTTCGCCCGCTCGCGCAGCCGCGCCATCCAGCGCAGCTTGTAATCGAATTTGGGGCCGGGCTGCGGATTGCCATTGGGCAGGTAGATCGACGCGACGCGGATCCCGTGGACGTCGGCTTCCAGATAGCGTGACTGCTCGTCCTCGTCTTCGCCCGCCAGCCCGCGCTGGGTTTCAACCGGCTGGGCGCCTTTGGCGAGGATCGCAACGCCGTTGAAGCCCTTTTGACCATGATAGAGAAAACCGTAACCCGCCGCCTCGATCTCCTTCGTCGGCATCGTCTCGTCGCTCGATTTCAGTTCCTGCAGGCAGGCGACATCGGGCTGGGTTTCCTCGAGCCATTCGATCAGGCGCGGCAGGCGGGCCTTGATCCCGTTGATATTGAAGGTCGCGATTTTCATCGCGCACCTATGCCAGCAAGATTGGTGCATAGACAAGTATCGGCCCGTGCAAACGCACCTCAATGCCTTGCACGGTAGCCCTGAGCCTGTCGAAGGGCGCCTCACCGAGAAGCGCCCTTCGACAGGCTCAGGGCGACGGTGACTATTGTCTCCGCGGTTTGAGATCTAAATCGAGAAGCTCGATCCGCAGCCGCATCCCGAGGCGGCATTGGGGTTTTCGACCTTGAACGACGATCCGCCGAGCGAATCGACGAAATCGACGATGCAGCCGCGCACCAGATCAATGCTGATCGGATCGACGACCAGTTTCACGCCATCGGTTTCGGTGACGATGTCGTCACTCTCGATGCTCTCGGCGAGGCCGAAGCGATAGGTGAAGCCCGAACAGCCGCCGCCATCGACCGCGAGGCGCAGCGCCGCTTGCGTCTCGCCCTTGCGGTCAGCGATCCAGCGGACGCGCGCCGCGGCGGCGGGCGACAGGGTGATATCGGAAAGCTGCGTGGCCATGGGGGCTAGATAGGCGCTTTGTTTCAAATGAAAAGGGCGCCGCGACGGTTATCCCGCCTGGCGCCCCTCCTCTCCGACCCAGGAAAGCTCGTCATTATTCCTTATTCGGGACCACCCATCGCGACATCTTTGCCCGTGATTGCGGCGATCGCCATCTGGTCCGACCGCACGAACGGCATCGGATTGACCGGTGCACCTTCGATACGGACTTCATAATGCAAATGGTTGCCGGTCGACCGGCCCGTCGAACCGACATAGCCCAGAATATCGCCCTTTTTGACCTGCTGGCCGGGGCGCACAATGTACGACGACATATGGCCGTAGCGCGTCTGGATCGCGTTGCCATGTTCGACTTCGACATAATTGCCGTAGCCGCCAAGGCGCTGAGCGCGGCCGACGATGCCGTCGGCGGTCGCATAGATCGGGGTGCCGTGCGGCGCCGGAATGTCGATGCCATTGTGGCGCGCGACCTTGCCGGTCACCGGGTGGACGCGCATGCCGTACGACGACGACAGCGACATCTGGTCGATCGGGCGACGCGACGGCACCGCAACGCCGAGCGAGGCGGTCAGGCCGGTGTCGAGACGCTTCCACGCCTGGAAAATCGCACGGGCTTCGCTGTCTTCACCGACCGACGGAACGCCAGCGGTGAAGCTGTCGTCATCGGGTTCGTCGGGAACGATAATGCCGGCATCGGCGCTGGTTTCGGCAGCTTGAACGGCGGGCGTTGCCGTCATGAAACATGCTGCGGCGCAGAGCATTGCGACTTGATGCAACTTCTGCGTCAGAAGAGTGTTTATCAAAATACGACCCCGCGTGTGCCATGTCGCCAAAGTCATCAAAAGGCCTTGGCGCCGGTGTTTGTTGGTTTGGATGATTGCTCATCCCCCGCGAAGCCTGTGTGCTATCCCAATGGTTAAGACGCAATAACACCATAGTATTCTTGCGTCAGACCGGCGTCGTGGCGCGCCGAGTCGTTGAACGGAGCTTTCAGAGCCCCGCGAAAGCGCGCTTTTACGAGGGCGTGCCACGTTTCGACGGCGTTGAATCCCCGTTCGTCGCACATCCAGCCGAACCATCGGGTGCCAGCGCGTACATGGCGCACTTCGTCGGTGTAGATGCGCGACAGAATCCGCGCCGATGCCTCGTCCCCCGCGTCCCGGAAGCGCGCGATCGTCGGCGGCGTCACATCGAGCCCGCGCGCTTCGAGCACCATCGGCACGATCGCGAGCCGCGCCAGGACGTCGTCCGCCGTGACCTGCGCCGCTTCCCATAGTCCGGCATGCGCGGGCAACGCGCCATAATGGCTGCCGAGCGTGCGCAGCCGCCGGTCGAGCAGCGCGAAGTGCATCGCCTCGTCGGCGGCGACGCCGATCCAATCGTCGACAAACGCGCGCGGAAATTCGCCGCCAAAGCGGCCGACGAGATCGACCGCCAAGTCGATCGCGACGAATTCGATATGCGCCAGCGCGTGGAGCAGCGCGATTCGCCCGCGTTCGGAGCCGCCCTTGCCGCGCCGCGGCATCCGACTGGGTTCGAGCAGTTCGGGCGCGGCGGGCCACGCGGGCTGGTCGGGCATCGCCGTATCGCAGCGATGATCGAGCCGTCCCTGTCGCCACGCGCGCGCCAGACCGCGTGCCGCGCGGCGTTTGTCGTGCGGATCCGGCGTCAGCAGGACCGCACGCGCGGCTTCGCCGATACTTTGCATAGTCATATTGCCGTTCGTCCTGAGGAGAGGCTGAGCCTTGGCGAAGACCCATCTTGAAGGACAGCAGCGCACCGTCCGCGTCCTTCGAGATGCCATTTCGACAAGCTCAATGGCTCCTCAGGACAAACGGATTGCAAAGGCACCATATCCTAGAGCGCCTTCGCCGCCTCCAGCACCGCTTCTGCATGCCCTTTGACGCGCACCTTGCGCCACTCCTTCGCCAGCTTGCCATCAGCCCCGAACAGAAAGGTCGAGCGTTCGATCCCCATATAGCTGCGCCCGTAATTCTGCTTCTCGACCCAGGTGCCGAACGCCTCGCACACCGCGCCGTCTTCATCCGACGCGAGGCGGACGGTCAGGCCATATTTGTCGCGAAACTTGCACAGCTTTGCCGGGGCGTCGCGCGACACCGCGAGCACCTGCGCGTTCAGATGCGCGAATTCGGGCGCAAGGCGGGTGAAGTCCTGCGCTTCGACCGTGCAGCCCGGCGTATCGGCCTTGGGATAGAAATAGACGACCAGCGGCGCGCCGGTCATCGCGGCGAGATCGATCGTCGCACCATCGGCGTCGAGCAGCTTTACCGCGGGAATGGCATCTCCGATTGCGAGGGTCACGGCTTTGTCTCCTGCTGGGCGGGGCGAATCGAGGCCCACCAATTTGCGATCTCCTGCCGCGCCGCGTCATGCGCGGCAAGCAGTTGCGGCCAGCCCGGTTCGCCGCACTGGCTGGCGACGAGTTGCCGCGCTGCCGCGGTCGGCGGCTCGCCATCGGGCGCGGTGAGGCGTAGCATCACGAGCATGCGCGCCAGCAAGCCATGCGCCGCGACCACTTCGGCCGGGACCAGCCCCGCGGCGTGCAGACAGCCGAGCGCCGCGGCGATATTGGGGTCGTGGCATTGGCCGCTGGCAAGCTGGGTCACCTGCATCGCGAATTCCATGTCGACGAGGCCGCCAGGGCCACCCTTGATATCGAGCGCCCCCTGCGGCGGTTTGTGCGCCGCAATCTTCGCGCGCATCTCCGCGGCGTCGGCCGCCAGCCTTGCCCGATCGCGCGGCATCGCGAGCAGTTCGGCGATGATCCGTTCGACCTCGGCGCGCGCGCCGTCCGATCCATAGACCGGCCGCGCGCGCAGCAGCGCCATATGCTCCCACGTCCACGCTTCCTCGCGCTGGTAGCGTTCGAAGCTGTCGAGCGTGACCACCAGCGGCCCCTGCGCCCCTTGCGGCCGCAGCCGCGTGTCGACATCGTACAGCTTGCCCGCCGCGGTCGGCACCGACATCGCCGCGGTCACCCGCTGCGCTAGGCGGTTGTAATAGGTGGTCGCCCCGAGCGGACGCGGCCCGTCGGATTCGGCAAGATGGTCGCCTGTGAACAAATAGATGAGGTCGAGGTCGGACGCGTGGGTCAGCGCCCTGCCCCCCAGCCGCCCCAACGCAAGCACGACAAGCTCGCTGTCCGCGATCCGCCCGTGCGCCTGGACAAATTCGGCAACGGTCGCGTCGGCCAGCACAGCCAGCGCCGCCTCGGCGAGTTCGGAATAGCCGCACGCGATCGCCAGCGGATCGGTCGCCCCGGCGACGAGCTGAACGCCATAGGCAAAGCGTCGCTCGCCGACATGATCGCGCACGCGGTCGAGCAGTCGTTCATAGTCGAGCGCCGCCAGCCCCGGCAGCCATTCTTCGACCAATTGCGCCTTGTCCGCAGGCGCATCGAAGGCACGCTGGTCGATGAGCCCTTCGATCAGCTGCGCCCGCGCACCGAGCGCGTCGGCGAGCGTCGGCGCGAGCGCAAGCACGCGCGTCGCGATCCGCGCCAGCGCCGGTTGCGCTGCGAGCAGATGGAAGAAATTGACCGCGCTCGGCAGGCCCGCGACCAGCTTGTCGAAGCGCGTCAGCGTTGCCTGCGGATCGGGCGCCGCGCCCAGCGCCTTGACCAGTTCGGGCAGCATCGTTTCGAGCGCGTCGAGCGCCGCCGCGCTGCGCAGCGCGCGCAGCTTGCCGCCGCGCCATTCGCCGATCGTCCGGACCGCGGCGTCGGGCGGGTCGAAGCCTGCAGCCGTCAGCGTCGCCGCCAACCCGTCGTCGTCGCGCGGCAAGCCGGTGGTCACCGCGCGTTCGGCAACCAGCCGGTCGTAACAAGCGCCAACGTCGGCGGCGACAGGTTCGAGCATGGCAAGCAGCGCCGCGCCGTCGGCGACGCCGTCGAGCCGCGCGACGCAATCGAGCGCCGCGGGCTGGACCGGCAGGCAGTGCGTCTGCTGATCCTCGACCATCTGCAACCGATGCTCGATGCGGCGCAGCGTGGCATAATGGCCCGACAGCCGCGCCGCGACGTCCGCCTCGACGCGTCCCGCCGCTGCAAGAGCGGCCAACGCATCGACCGTCGCCGGAACGCGCAGCGACGGATCGCGCCCGCCGTAGATCAGCTGATGGACCTGCGCGAAAAATTCGATTTCGCGGATGCCGCCGCGCCCGCGCTTCAGGTCATAGCCCGGCCCGAACGCCTGCCCCTGCGCAAAATGGTCGCGGATCCGGTCGCTCATCGCGCCGATTTCCTTGAGCTGGCGGAAATCGAGGCTGCGGCGCCAGATGAAGGGCTGGATCGCGGCGAGGAAATTTTCGCCCAATGCCCGGTCGCCCGCCGAAGCGCGCGAGCGAATGAAGGCGGCCTGCTCCCACGCCAGCGCTTCGGATTCATAATAGGAAATCGCCGCGTCCACCGGCAGCACGATCGGCGTCACTTCGGGGTGCGGGCGCAGGCGCAAGTCGACGCGCAGCACATGACCGTCACCGGTGCGCGCCGACAAAATCTCGGTCATCCGCCGCGCGATCCGCACCGCCGCTTCGGTCGGGTCGTCGCGTTGGCGGCGCGGCAGCGTGTCGGGATCGAAGATCAGGATCGGATCGATGTCCGACGAATAGTTGAGCTCGTGGCTGCCAAGCTTACCCAGCGCGATCACCGCCAGCCCGCGCGGCTCCTCATCGGGAACGCGCTCGGCAAAGGCGGCGGCGAGCGCGGCGTCGCAGGCCTGATCGGCGAACTCCGACAGCAGCCGCGTCGTCGTCGCAACGTCATGCTCACCCGACAGATCCCCAAGCGCGAGCAGCAGCGCCATTCGCCCGCGCCAATGCCGCAGCGCCCGCATGATGTCGTCGTCGGCGGGCGGCGCCGATACGCTCGCGAGCGCGACGTCGGTACCGTCGCCGAGAAAACGCGTCACGTCATCGGAATGAATGTCGGCAAGGCGCGCAAGGAACGGCGCGTTGGCGGTCAGACGGTTGAGCGCCGTCTGGCGGATGAGGGCGTCAGATGTCGTCATCGCGCGCCGCTATCGCCTGCCACCCTTATCGTATCAACCCCTCCTCGTCATTGCGAGCGTAGCGAAGCAATCCAGAGCGCGCGTAAACCGCTCTGGATTGCTTCGCTACGCTCGCAATGACGATACGTTGGGCGGACGGCGGCTCAGGCCGGAACCGTGCTTTCGTCGAAGAACAGCACCTGCGAAATCGCCGCGCGCAAGGTCGCGGGTTGATAGGGCTTGGTGAGCAGGAACGCCGGTTCGGGGCGGTCGCCGGTCAGCAGCCGCTCCGGGAAGGCGGTGATAAAAATGACCGGCACCTTCATGTCGGTCAGGATTTCCTGCACCGCCTCGATTCCCGAACTATTGTCGGCGAGCTGAATGTCGGCGAGCACCAGCCCCGGCTGATGCATTTGCGCTTCGGCCACGGCCTCGCGATGTGTCGTGGCGACCGCGACGACATCGTGTCCCAGATCGCGGACGATCATTTCGATGTCCATCGCGATGATCGGTTCATCCTCGATGATCAGGATGCGCGCGCGCGTCTGGCGGTCGATTTCGTCGGTCGCTTCGGCAATCAGCGTTTTCACTTCGTCGGTGTCGCGGCCGATGATGCGGCCAGTGTCCTCGGCATTGAAGCCTTCGACCGCGGTCAGCAGCAGCGCCTGCCGCGCCAGCGACGGAATGCGGCGCAGGCGCGCGTCGGCGATCGCAATGTCGGTCAGCTGCGATGCGTCATCGGTCGCCGCCGCGTCGGTCATCAGGCCGAAATTGTCGTGGACCATCCGGTAAAGCTGGATGCGCAGGTCGCTGGCGGTATCGACCGCCGCGGGGTTGGCAACCAATGTTTCAAGCAAACGTGCGACCAGCGCGTCGCCATTCTGCTGGCTGCCCGAAATTGCCCGACCATAACGCCGCAGATACGGAAGATGCGGCGCGATCGCCTGACCCAATGACATAATTTCCCTCCTGAAACGGGACTTAACCCGCCAAAAAACCAGCAAAAGCGGCCCAAAGCCGCGCCCGCCGACATAATTTCACCCCATGGGAACGATTTAGCCGCAAATTAGTTTCATGGGGAAGAACAAACGCGCCATTGCGGTTTGATAAATGCGCGGTTAGCAACGGGCCCCATGTTAAGCGAATGCTTCGATAATGCCGTCTGAAACACGCGCGCCACGCGGCGCCAATTCGGCAAAGGACGTGGAAAAGAAGGTTTCCACCAAGGGACAGGACGTCAATGGCGCCCTGCGCCGCGCGTATGAATCGACGGTCGATGAAACGATCCCGCAGTCGATGCTGGACCTTTTGAGCAAGCTCGATTGACCTCAGCGCTGATAGCGCGCCTCGAAATCACTCTGAAAAGCCACAAAGGTCCCGGTCGCGATCGCGTCGCGCATCGCCTGCATCAGCGCCTGATAAAAATGCAGATTATGCTGCGTCATCAGCATCGCGCCCAGCATCTCGCCCGACCGAACCAGATGGTGCAGATAGGCGCGCGACCAGGTCGTGCACACCGGGCAGTCGCATGATGGGTCGAGCGGCCCCTGGTCTTCGGCATGTCTGGCATTGCGGATGTTGACCGGGCCATCCCAGGTAAAGGCCTGCCCGTTCCGCCCCGACCGCGTTGGCAGCACGCAATCGAACATATCGACCCCGCGCGCGACCGCGCCGACCAGATCGTCGGGCTTGCCTACCCCCATCAGGTAACGCGGCTTGTCGGCGGGCAGCTGGCCGGGGGCATAATCGAGCACCCCGAACATCGCCGCCTGCCCCTCGCCGACCGCGAGCCCGCCGATCGCATAGCCGTCGAACCCGATCTCGGTGAGGGCCGCCGCCGATCGCGCGCGCAGCTTTTCATCGAGCGAACCCTGCTGGATGCCGAACAGCGCCGATCGTTCGGCGTGTTCCTCGCCCGCATCGAACCCGGCGCGGCTGCGCGCCGCCCAGCGCATCGACCGCTCCATGCTCGCCTCGGCGCGCTTCGCATCGACGCCGTTCGGCGGACATTCGTCGAACGCCATCACGATGTCGCTGCCGAGCAGACGCTGGATTTCCATCGAGCGTTCGGGGGTCAGCATATGCCGCGACCCGTCGAGGTGGCTCTTGAACGCCACCCCCTCTTCGCTCTGTTTGGTCAGCGCCGACAGGCTCATCACCTGATAGCCGCCGCTGTCGGTCAGGATCGGGCGGTCCCAGCCCATGAATTTGTGGAGGCCGCCCAGCCGCGCCATGCGTTCGGCGGTCGGGCGCAGCATCAGATGATAGGTGTTGCCAAGGATGATGTCGGCGCCGGTGGCACGCACTTCGGCGGGGCGCATCGCCTTCACCGTCGCCGCGGTGCCGACCGGCATGAAGGCGGGGGTGCGGATCTCGCCGCGCTGCATTGCGATCGTGCCGGTGCGCGCGGCACCATCGGTCGCGGCAATCGAAAAAGCGAATCTAGCGGTCATCGCGCGCGCCTATGGCGGGATAGGCCGACAAAGTCGAGGTTGGTCGATCCTCCCTGTGGCGCAGCCATGGGGAGGGGGACCGTCGCCGCAGGCGATGGTGGAGGGGCGGCGACGTTGCGCCTTGGCCCCTCCGTCAGCGCTTCGCGCTGCCACCTCCCCATGGCTGCGCCACGGGGAGGATCGACAACCGCCTATTCCTTCGCATCCTCGCTCGAAGGCTCGTCGGCCGCCGCCTTGGCTTTTTCCTTCGGCTTTTCCTTCTCGAAAATCGCCAGCAGTTCCTTTTTCTTCGCCTCCGACAGACCTTCTTCGGCCTCGGGAAACATCTCCTCTTCCTCTTCCTCGATATGGTGGAGGTAGCGGTCCTTCATCGTGCGAAAGCGGGTGAGCCAACCGGTCGAGCCGAAATCCATCTCGTAAAGTTCGGTCAGCATGTCGTCGATTTCCTTATGCTCCGACACGCTGTGCTGCGCCTCTTCGCGCAGGTCGGGCTTGCCGAGCATCGTCGCATAGAGCGACATTTCTTCCGACGCCGCATGCGCGGTCACTTCGACGCGAAACGCTTCGAATAGCGTCTCGCGCTCGGGGCTGTCGCCCTTGGTCGCGTCGATCTGGTCGAGCAATTTGCGGTGGCGGTCGTGATCGGCCTTCAGCCGGGCAAAGATTTTCGTATCAGCCATATCTGTCTCCTGTTCCGGAGCAAAACGGGCGATCGCGCGGACGGTTCCACGCCGCCGATCAGGCGGCTTTCCAGTCGTTCGTCGTGGTGAACAGCGGCAGCGCCATCGCCGCGGTCGATTGGGTCGCGGCGGCGATCAGATAGGGCGATACCCGGTGGCGGGTACACAGCCCGCCGTTGCCGTCGCTGACCATCGTCTGTTCAAACTCGACGCCCTGCTGATGCTTCATCGATCGGCGAACCGTCGCGGTGACCAGCTGCCCCTCGCCGAAATCGATCACGAACTGGGTGCCGAGCGGCACGTCCAATATCCCTTCGATAAAGGCGCCGGTCGACGACAGGTTACGGATCACGACGTCATAGCGATGATTGTCGTGAATGGCGCCAACTTTCCGGAACAGCGAGAAGCGGTCGTTGCGCTGACGCGCCGGACCCGCGGGCTTGATCATCCACGATCCGGCTTCGGCATGCTCGAGCAGCTCGTCGTGGACCACCGGCTTGCTATAGACATAGCCTTGGACGTGACTGACGTTGAGTTTGCGGATCAGGTCGAGCTGATCGAGCGATTCGATGCCCTCCGCCGTCGTCTCCATTTCCAGCGCTTCGGCCAGCGCGACGATCGCGGCGATGATCGCGCCGTTGCGCGACCCCGCCACCGTCGCGTCGCGCACGAAGCTCTGGTCGATCTTGATCTTGTCGAACGGCGCGGTCTGCAAATAGCTGAGCGAGGAATAGCCGGTCCCGAAATCGTCGAGCGCCAGGCGGACACCCAGTGCCTTCAAGGCTTTGAACATCTTGGCGGTGTCGGCCGAATCGCCCAGAAACACGCTTTCGGTGATTTCGAGTTCGAGCCGATCGGGCGCCAGCCCCGTCGTCGCCAGCGCATTGGCGATGATCTTTGGCAAGTCGGCATTGGCGAACTGGATCGGCGACACATTGACCGCGACGCGCATGTCGCCCGGCCATTTTACTGCATCCTCGCACGCCTTGCGCAGCACCCATTCGCCGAGCGGCCAGATCAGATTGGCTTCCTCCGCGATCGGAATGAAGACCGCGGGCGAGATCACCCCGCGGTCGGGATGGGTCCAGCGGACGAGCGCCTCGACCCCGGTGACCAGATTCGACTTGGCGTTGACGACCGGCTGGTACCGCAGCTCCATTTCGCCGCGGACCAAGGCATCGCGCAGATCATCCTCGAGCGCGCGGCGATCCTCGGCCGCCTGATGCAGGTCGCTCGAATAGAAACTGAACCGACCGCGGCCGTTGCCCTTCGCCGCATAGAGCGCGAGATCGGCGTTGCGGACCAGGTCATCGCTGCTCAGCCCGTCGAACGGCGCAATCGCCACCCCGACCGAGGCGCCGATGATGCAGCGGCTGCCTTCGACCGAATAGGGTTGCGAGAGGCTGGCGATGATGTCGGCGGCCATGTCGCCAAGCTTGCCGCGATCATCGACGTCGGGAAGGATGATCTGGAATTCGTCGCCGCCAAGGCGGCTGACCATTTCCTTGTCGCCGACGATCTTGAGCAGCCGCTGCGCGACCTGTTTGAGCAGCGCGTCGCCCGCCGGATGTCCCAGCGTGTCGTTGACCTGTTTGAAGCGGTCGAGATCGAGCAGCATGATCGCGCACACGCGCTGTTGCTGGGCAAAGGCGGCGAGCGTGGTATCGAGCTTTTTCGAAATGTTGAACCGGTTGGCGAGCCCGGTCAGCGAATCGTAAAGCGCCAGCCGCGATGCATCCTCGGCCGATCGGCGCTGCGCGGTGACGTCGGTGCCGCTGCCGCGATAGCCGGTGAATTTGCCGCCACCGTCGAACTGTGGCCGCCCCGAAATCGCCCACCAGCGATCGTCGCCCTCGAACGCGCTGCGCAAGGGCAGCTCGTCGAATTTCGATTGTTTGGTGAGCAGGAAGGGCAGCGTCCGCTGGCGCTCGCCATGGCTGTCGACCGGCAGGAAAAGCTCGGTAAAGCTGGTGCCGAGCAATTGACCGCTGGCGCGCCCCATCAGCCGCGCGACCGAATCGGTGATATAGGTCAACCGGCCCTTGGCATCGGTCGACCAGAACCAACCCTGGCCGCTTTCCTCGTAATTCTGGAGCAGGAGCAAAGCTTCGCGGGTGTGAAGGTTCGGCGCGATGTCGCCGCGCGGTTTGCCGATGCGCGATCCGATCAGGCCGAAAAAGCCGCGCTGGCTTTCATCCACCCCATCATCCCCCCGCTCGCCGGATTCGATCCGCGATGGCATTTCCATCAAATCAAACTCTTGCTGGTCCCCACATGGCCGCCGTTATGCGTCCAATGCCTTGCGATATCGTGAATAATTGTCTGGAATTGTCGTGCGAGAATAAAGATCGGACACGACCACCGCCCCCGCACGAACAGACCCCGGAATTGGTCAGCTGGGAACGATCCTCAGCTCGAACCGGTCGGTGTCAAACCCATTGTCGCCCGGCACGGCCGCGATCGGACGCTCGCGAATGCGCGGCCCCGACGCGCGGCTCAGGATCGCCTGACCCGAGCCATTCAGGATGATCTCGTCGTTGCCGGCAATGATCCGCGTCCCCTCCAGCGATCCCGGTGCATAGTTGATCACCAGATCATAGCCCGTGGGCGCGTTGCAATATTCGCGAAAGCTGCCCAGCGACACCGCATCGCCGCTGATCGCACCAAAGCCAGTCGGCTGGTGCTGCACGGAGCAGTTCACCGCGACCACCAGATTAAGGTTGAACCCGTATGTCGCCGCCATTGCGGCGGTCGGCGCGACCGCCATCACCGCGGCCGCCATCCCGAGCGAGAATTTCCTGAACATCCGCAAACCTTTCCGCCCTCCGGCAAAGCTTCGGATGAGGGTTTAGTTATGCAGATATAAAATGAAGTTAAGCGCTGGTTTGCCGTCCGCTAACCATAATGGAAGCGGCAAGCGCGGCGAGCAATTCAGCGGGCGGTCACGGAGATCGAGATGACGTCGCTGTAAACCCCGGCGCGGCGGTCGGCGGTATTGCCGATAACGAACTGGATGGGCAGCGCGTCGCGGCGAGGGCCGTCGTTCGACGCTCCCGATATCGTCCGCGCGCCCAACAGATTGAGCGAATTGCCACCAATCGCCAAGCTGTAGGGCACGTACCACTCGCTCGATCCCAAGCGCAGGCGACCGGAATTGGTCGACGTGACATTTACGTCATAGGAACCGGTGCTGGCGACGAGAAGATTGAGCTGTACCTGCGCAGGCCCAGGCTGCAGTTCGCCGAGATCGACCACCGCATACCCGCCATTCATCGTATAGGCACCAGCAAGGCCGATCCGCGCCGACGGCAGGACATCAATGCCAAGGACAATCCGCGTGCCGCCGAACGAGCGAAAGCTCTCATCCTGCGCCTCAAGCTTCACGTCTTGCGTAAAGGTACCCGAACCCCGAATATCGTCGGGATCCGCGACGAGTTTGTACATCAACGTGCGTGATGCGTTGGCCCCCAGCGTGATCATTCGCTGCGTCGGATTTCGTTGGGTTCGCCCGGCCCGGGGGGTTACGTCTTGCGTATCGGTCAAATTGAGCAACGCATAACCAATGGGCCTTCCGGTGCCCTTCGACAGACCAAAAGCGGACCGATCAAGTTCAAAAGTCGGCGTGAAGCGGCACTCGCCGGTACCCTCATTCACAAAGGTGACGCTAAAGGTGCCCTGAGGCACGGCCCCGTCGAACGGATCATAGCCTTGAATCAGCCAGCTTGTCGGCGTCGCGTTGACCCGAATAAGACATTCGGCGCCCGGAACAGCCACGCGCGGAGCCGACGCCTGCGCGTAAAGCGGCGTTGCCATCAAGGCGGCGGCGAGGAACAGGGTTGGGCGCAGCATATTGCCTCCTAATTTTTCGAGCCGGGGCGAACGATACCAAGGTTTACGAGGCCATCGGTTTCCGGCGGCACGGCGAATTCGAAAGCCTGGTCGATCGTGCCATTCCGTCCATAGGTTTCGACCAGATAGCGGCGCCCCGGAAGCAAGTTGGCAATCGCAAAGCGTCCGACCGAATTGGTGAAGAACGGAATCGGCTTCGGGCTTTCGCCGTCCTTTACGTCAAGAAGGGTCACGCGCCCGCCGATCAACGAGACGGGCGTGTCAGCTGCGAGGACAAGGGTGCCCATCACACTGACAAAAGCGTCGGTTCCGATCCGTGCCGCGTAGCCGCTCTTGTAAGGCGGATGGACGCGAAACACACCTGGCCCGATGTCGTAACCCGCCGGCGGATTCTCGACATCATATTGGACCGACTGTGTCGCATAGGAACCGAGGAAATTATTGACCGCCGCACCAAGCGTTCCGCTGCGACCGATGTAGTCGTTCTTGGCCAGCGACTGACCGGCCACCACACTGCGCTTGCCCAGATTTTTGTGCGGATAGAGCAGCATGAAGCTATCGTTGATGCGGCGCCCCACACCCACCGCGCCGTCGGCAAAGGCGAGCGAAGTGCCGACGCGAACCGACGTGGCGTTGATGTCGGCGACGTTGGACAGGTTGGGACCGAATGTCGCGTGGCTGACCGATGCGTCAAAACGATTTCCGGAATAGGATGCATATCCGAGCGCGCGAGCGCTACCGTCCTGCCGGGTCACGACGCCGCCAAATCCGACGCTGCTCAGCTGGTTAAGGCCGCTCTGGTTATACGAAAGCTCTCCTAGGTTGTCGCGGCTCTCATACCGCGCTTCGGCGCGGCGCCGGTAATCGGGCTGGAAGACAAGGCCGATGTTGACGCTAAAACCCTTGCCCTGACTAAAGCTCGACGGGAATTTGGCATAGTCGACGCCGGCGCGCACCGACCACCGGTTGTCGATCCGGTATTGCCCTGATGTCCCAACGCGATAGCTATTCCCCAAACCATTTCGTCCGCGCAGGTACGAGGCGGTCGAGGTCGTCAGGAATTTCTGGCTGAACTGATGCGTGTATTGCGCGGATAATGAATAGGCCGACGAGTTATTACCCTCGGGATTTCCAAGCGTCGTGAATTTGGGCGAAATATAATCTGCCCTCAGCGAAATGCTGTCCGCCAAGCCACCCCGATCAAAATAATGTTCGTAGCTGACGCCGCTGGCGAAACCTTGCCCCTGCGATTTGGAATTACTGGCCGCGCCGTCGAGAAGTAGCCGCCCGCCGTTACCCAGAACGAACTGGGTCTGCCCGGTCAGTGTCTGGACCTGTTCACTCAACTGCAAACCGACACCGAGCGCGGGACGGTCGAAGAAGGCCTTGCGGAAAAAGCCGGTAAAGACAATCGGCCCCCGATAGTCGGGAGCGCCGCCAAACCGGCGACTCATCGGACCCAGGAACGCGCCATATTCATAGTCGCCGGGATCGAGATCGATCGGATCGAGATATTGCTGATAGGATAGATTCTGGACGGCACCCGTATTGTCGGTAACCTGAATCTCGATGTCGTTGCTGCCCGACGTCAGGGGCAGCGAGCTGAAGTCATAGCGTCCGGGTTGCAGCCGAACCTCGCGGTACAGCGATCCGTTGCGCATGAATCGCACCGTTGATTCACGCTGAAGAACAAGCTGCCGATTCGACTGGAGCACGGCCGCCCGGAACGCATTGAACCGGCGTTGCTGCCGCAGCACGCCAAGCCCGCCCATCTGGACAAAGCCCTGCTGGCCGCGCGTTTCGACATCAAGATCGCCGAGGAACCAGCGACGATATTGTTTGGGCTGGTCGAACACGACACGCGCATAATTACGATCAAATTTGTATTGTTCGCCGCTCGCCGTGGACTGCTGCGAAAATTGTGCATCGCCTTCGAAAACCAGCCCGCCGAAGCGAACGGCGCCGTCGAAATTGACGGTGGGCGGATCGGCCCGGTCAAGTTCCCAGATATAGGTCTGGATCAGATTGAGATTTAAGAAGGCGGAGAGCCCCGCAGGCTGGAGTGAGACATCGTTCAGGTCGTCGCGCGGCGGAGCGAACAGATCCTGCGTTGCGCGCTGATCGGGCATGACCTCGACGACGACGACCGCGAGCGAGCTGGGATCGTAGTTAAGCTCCACCCCCGTCTTGCTGAGATCGTCCGGGCCGAAGGTTTCAAGACCCTGAAGGCGGCTGCTCAGGCCTGCATGTGCTTCGTCGTTCAAGATCGGCTGCATCAGCCGGATGAATGTTGCCGTGTCGAGCGCAAAGCGGTCGTCGGCCGTCAGCTGCATCGGGATATCACCCAAGCTGCGGTTCTGGAACGTCAGCGGCACCGTCATATCGATGTCGCGGTCATAGGGGTTGATGTCAGGCCGACCGTGCGGCCCGATCGGCAACTGGGGAATCAGCGACGTCGGCGCCGGTGTCGGCATCGGCGTTCCGGGCAGCGGAATCGTGGTAGGCGCGCCCGTTGGCGCAGTCGCGGGTCCTTGGCCCCCAGGTCGCTGCGGCAAGGGAATCGACACCTGCGCCGCCGCTGTGCTCGCGCACAGCGCCGGTAGCGCAACAGAACAGAGAGCGGCTGCTATCCTCACTGAGCGAAGGTCAGCTTGATCGGTCCTGGGCCAAAGCCCGAAACGGGAACGCGGAACGACCGTTCGCCCCTCGCCGGAACATAACCAGAGCCGACAAGGCGGTTCAGTTCTTCAGGTGACAGATCGACACGCAACCACTTGCCGTCTTTTCCTGTACCTTCCAATTGCCAGCCAAAATTTGCCATCATCGCATGACGGCGGCCGGCATTGCGCAGGGTGACTTCCACCCCATCCTGCATCGGCGGAAGCTGGTCGGATCCCGGCGGCGCAGGCGGCTGATAGGTCAGCTGATGGACTGAGCTCGCTTTGACGTCGGGCGTCGCACCCGGCGGCGCAACGACGACGAGCCCGCGCATATGATAAAGCACCTGCACCTGCGCACCAAGGCCTTCGGTCGTCGACGGTTCGAGCGCGACGGGCAATTGCTCGACCGACACATAGAAGGCTTGCGAGGTTTCCGGGTTGGGATCGCCCACCCATTGCAAGCGGATCACCTGGCGGCCGCCCGGCGCCAGCACACCCTGCGGCGGGAAAACGAGGAACTGATCGTCGGCGGGCGTCTCGGTGACGTTGCCGTCCTTGTCGATATCCATCCGGAGAATCCGGGTTTGAAACGCCAAATTGCCCTGATTGACGTTCTGGACCTCGATACGCGCAACGGCATCGCTTCCGCGCGATTCCATTTCGAGCACCATCGGCGACACGCGCATCGCCAGGGCCGGGCTAACGACAAGCAGCGTAAGCGCGGCGAAAATCGCCAGCAAAGCGCGTGCACGACGCTTCAACCTCGCCAAAACCGTCATAAACCCCATCCCCTGCCGCTGGCGGCATCATCCATGCTATTCATAAAGAAAGGGGAAAGATCGCTCTTTCCCCTTTCCCTTTACGGACTATCCGAAATCAGGAAGCCGTCAGCGTCAGCGTGGTGTGGCCGCTGTAGGTACCAGCGACCAGACCCTTGGCTGCAACCGGCGCCGTGATCTTGATGTGCATGCCCGAACGCCATGCGCCCTGCGCCAGCTGGTCGCTCAGTTCGGTGGTCGAAACGTCGAGCGTCTGGCCGGTACCGACAGCCGGACCGCCAGTGCCAACGCCGGTCCAGGTCGCAACGACCTGATACGGAATGTTGGCCTGGAATTCGTCCATGTCGTAACCGCCCGGGGCGGCGTTGACCAGGCCGAGGACGTCGCTCTTCACCAGCTTGACGGTGTTGTTGAAGTTGCAACCAGCCGTCAGCGTGTCGATGTCGGCGACGGCCGGGCCGACCATGTCGAACGCCTGATTGACGTTTTCATTGTTGCCGGCGCGAATGCCGATTTCGCCGAAGCTGATGTTGCGGACGTTGCTGGTGTAACCGTTGCCCGAGTAGAACGAGCAGTCCTTCGGGACCGTACCCGTCAGGTTGAACTGCAGGCTGATGTTTTCGACCGTGCCGGTGGTGTTCGGCGCGTCGGCCTGCACCGTGTAGCGGGTGCCGACTCCGTCATCTACGCCAAGTTCGCCCGCCGCAATACCGATCACGTTGAGCGGAAAGGGCGCGTTCTGGGGGTTCGTGATCGTGTACGGGATCGGCGCTGTACCCGCATAGTGCACTTGGGTGGTCTGCGCAGCAGCCGGGGTCGCGACGGCGGCGAGAGCGATGGCGGCAACGGCGCCGCTAAGGATCTTCTTCATAATCTTCTTCCCTCTATTATAACGCCGTCGCCCAAGGCCGGGCGGGGCGTGATATTTGCACCGGTTGGTCGGAGAACCGGGAGGGCATCGGTGCCTGCCCTGCCGGTTTTAAGTCCGCCCGCGACAAAGGCCGCGGGCGAATTCTTCAAAGCGGGGAAACGGTGATCGTGATCGTCTCCGAATAATCGCCCGCCAGCAGTCCGGCCTCGCCCGAAGGCTGGCCAAGGTCGACCGACAGGCGCATGCCGTCGGTGGCGATGCCGCCGTTGCTGGAAATGACGCCGCCCGACAAAAGCTGGCGGCTGTCGAAGGACCGGCTGATCGTCTGCTGCGCCGGAAAACGAACCGGCATTTCGACCGCCAGGCTGTACGGCAACATGCCGCTGTACGGCCCCTGCCCGTTCGGCATCGTCGTATGCGCCAGGCCGCCGCGCGCGCCCTTGATCGTCATCGTGAAGGGGACATTGCAATCGAGCGCGACCTGCGTTTCGGCGCCGAGGCCGCGGCGTTCCAGATTGCCGAAATCCATGTTGCCGATATTGCCCATCGCGCAATGGGCGCGGATCGCGCCGCTGACCGCGATGTCGAGCGAGCGGACGTTCTGGATGTCCTTGGCGCTGGCGGTGGTGGCAAAGGCCGCCGACAACAGCATCAAAGCTGCCCCCGCGCCGAATCGCGCCACCTTGCGGTGAAGACAATGTGCCAAAAAACCCCCAATGCCGGGCCCGATGCCTGATTTCCCCAAGGCATCGCGCCGCGCGCTATTCTTGTTCCCGCCACCCCCGGTGGTCAAAGAATCGTTCAAATCTGATAGAGAAAATAAACAAAATATTTACATTGGCAATGCCGATACCATTCGGCTGCGCCCGTTTCGGGCGTGCATCGGGACTCTGTTCCCCTTTGAGACAGTGATCGACAACACATTAATATCATGGAAAAAAGCGGAATCACTGGATTCTCGGGGCTTTGGTGATGCCGGATGGCGCGCGAATCGGATCGCTCCTGACAAAGCTCGGCGCCAACTGAGCGCGATAGGCAAACTAAACTTTTAACTTAGCTGGTCTTTGCCGTGCGCTCCCCCGCCCGGCTGGGCACCGCCCGCAACGCCGCGCATCGCGCCTCGACGGCGGTCGCCAAGCGCGCACGCATGGCCGCATATCGGTTCCGGTAACGCCGCCTTAACCCCAGAGCGCCGATCATGGACGCAATGGCAATCCCGGCATTTATCGAAAAAGCCCCGTCAGGCGGCACGGCGCGCAGCACGCGGCGGACGTTGCGACTGCGGCTGCAAGGCCGGGCGGGCGGCGGCGATCTGAACGTGTCGGTGCACAACATTTCGGCGACGGGTCTGTTGCTGGAGGGCGATGCCGCGCTCGCTGCTGACGACCGCATCGACATCGACCTACCGCATGCCGGCGTGACCCGCGCGAGGGTCATCTGGGTCAGCGGCGCGCTCTATGGCTGTCAGTTCGAATCCCCGATCTCGTCCGCGACGCTGAGCGCTGCGCAGCTTCGCGCCGTCGTCAGCGGTGATCGCACGGAAAACGTCCCTGCGAACGAACCCACCGACGAGAGCTTTGGCGACCGGCTCCACCGCCTGCGGACCGCCCGGCGGCTGACGCAGCTGGAAATTGCGGGCGAACTAGGGGTGAGCGAGCAGTCGATCTCGGCCTGGGAGCAGAACAAGGCGCGGCCCAAGGCAGGGCGGATCAAGGCACTGGCGATCCTTCTGAACGTCGAAGTGACCGAATTGCTGGGAATCGACGAGGCGCACAGCCTGCGCGATGTCGTCGCGCGCGCCAAGGCCCAGGTCGCCGAAGCCGCCGCGGTCAGCGCCGACAACGTCAAGATCATCATCGAAATCTGAACGGCCGCGCACCGCGCGCGACGAAAGAGCTATCCCGCGCGGTTGGGCAGCAGCAGGCTGGCGTCGCCATAGCTGTAAAAGCGATACTCGCTCGCGATCGCATGGGCATAGGCCGCCTGCATCGTCTCCAGCCCCATCAGCGCACTGACCAGCATGAACAAGGTCGACTTCGGCAAGTGGAAGTTGGTCATCAGCCCGTCGATCGCCTTGAAGCGGTAGCCGGGGGTGATGAAGATCGACGTATCGCCCGCGAAGGCCGTGATCGTGCCGTCATCCTGTGCGGCGCTTTCGAGCAGGCGCAGGCTGGTGGTGCCGACCGCGATGATCCGCCCGCCCGCGGCGCGCACCGCGTTCAGCCGCGCCGCGGTGTCGGGCTCGATCCGCCCCCATTCGGCGTGCATCACATGGTCGTCGGTGTCGTCGGCCTTCACTGGCAGGAAGGTGCCCGCGCCGACGTGCAGCGTCAGCGTTTCGGTCGCGACGCCCGCGGTTTCCAGCGCCGCGAGCAAGCCCGGGGTAAAATGCAGCGCCGCGGTCGGCGCCGCAACCGCGCCATCCTTGGCCGCGAACATCGTCTGATAATCGGACCGATCGTCGTCGTCGGTCGGACGCTTGCCCGCGATATAGGGCGGCAGCGGCATCGTCCCCGCGCGTTCGAGCAGCACCTCTACCGGTTCGTCCCCCGCGAACGCCAGGATGAAGCTGCCGTCGGGTAGGCGCTCCTCGGCCAGCGCCGAAACTTCCGCGCCGAAATCGACCGTCTCGCCAACGCGCAGCCGTTTCGCGTTGCGCACGAACGCCTGCCAGCGGCGCAGGTCGATCCGTTTGTGCAAGGTCGCGCCGATGCGCGCGTCGCCGCGCCGCCCTTCCAATTGCGCCGGAATCACGCGTGTGTCGTTGAACACCAGGCAGTCGCCGGGGCGCAGCCATGTCGGCAGGTCGCCGACCCCTGCGTCGACGACCGTCTCGCCATCGACCACCAGCATGCGCGCGGCGTCGCGCGGCCGCGCCGGGCGCAGCGCGATGCGCTCGTTCGGCAGGTCGAAATCAAAGGCGTCGACGCGCATCGCGCGCGGCTCTCTTACCGGATCGGGGCGTTGAGCTGGTCGGCGGTGATCTCGGCCGCAGGCGCCGGCGCCGGCACTGCTTCGACCAGCATCGACGCGGGCGGCATCGCTCTGTTATCGGCGGCAACCGACACCTGGACCATGCTCGACATCACCGCGGGCGGCTCGCCCTTCTGGATCGCATCGATATATTGCATGCCCGATATGACGCGGCCGAAAGCGGTGTAGCGATTGTCGAGCGCAAAGCGCGGCTGGAACATGATGAAAAACTGGCTGTTCGCGCTGTCTTCGCTTTCGGCACGCGCCATCGACACGGTACCGCGCAGGTGCGGGGTGACGTTGAATTCGGCCTTGAGGTCGGGCAGCTGCGAGCCGCCCTGCCCGGTCGCGGTCGGATCGCCCGTCTGCGCCATGAAGCCGTCGATCACGCGGTGGAATTTGACCCCGTCGTAAAAGCCCGCGCGCGCCAGCTGCTTGACGCGCTCGACATGGTTCGGGGCGACCTGCGGATAAAGCTGGATCACCACCCGCCCACCGGTCGAAAGGTCCAGGTTGAGCATATATTCGGGGTTGTTGATGTACTGGTCGGGCGTCATCGTCGGGGCCGCTGCGACAGCGGGTGCGGCCTCCGTCGCGGTGCCGGCGTCGGGCGCAGCCGGAACATCGACCGGCGGCGGCGGAGCGTCCGTCGGGGGCACGGGCTGCGCCGTTTCGGGCATCGGGTTCGGCGCGGGCGGCGCCTCTTGCGCGGCGGCCGAAGCCGCGAGACCGAACGCCATCGCCGTGAAGATCATGGGGCGGAAAGAAAATTTCATGCTGGATCGGCCTCTGTCAGAAAATCGGATCTTGCGCCCCGTTGGCGCGCCCTAGCGGGAAAAAGCTGAACGCTCAATGATCGGTATCAGCGATCGCCCTGCAGAAGCCCGCGCTCGGCAATACGCCCGACGACGGCGTCGCGCACCGAAGGCGTCACGAATTTGTGGATGTCGCCGCCAAAGATCGCGATTTCCTTGACCAGCCGCGACGCGATTGGTTGCAGGCTGACGTCCGCCATCAAAAAGACGGTTTCCACGCGGGCGTTGAGCTGGCGGTTCATGCCCGTCAGTTGATACTCATATTCGAAATCGGTGACGCCGCGAATGCCGCGCACGACGATCGACGCCCCCTGCGCGTCGGCGAAGTCCATCAGCAGCGAATTGAAGCCGACAACCTCGATATTCCCCTCGATGCCCGCGACTTCGGCCTTCACCATCGCGATCCGCTCATCGTCGTCGAACAGCGGCGATTTCGCGATGTTGGTGGTCACCCCGATGATTAGCCGGTCGACCAGCTTCGCGCCGCGGCGGATGATGTCCATATGCCCCAGCGTGATCGGGTCGAAGGTTCCGGGATAGACCCCAATGCGCATCAACGGTCCCTTTCCACCACATAGCGGGCGATGGCGCGGAGCAGCGTCGCCTCGTCGCCAAAGCTCGCCAGATGCCCAATCGCCTGGTCGACCAGCGCGGTCGCCTGTCCGCGCGCGCGTTCCAGTCCCATCAGCGTGACGAACGTGCCCTTGCCCGCGGCCTCGTCCTTGTGCAGCGCCTTGCCCGCCAGCGTCTCGTCGCCTTCGACGTCCATGATGTCGTCGGCGATCTGGAAGGCGAGCCCGATGTCGCGCGCATAGGCGCGCAGCGCGGTGCGTCCCTCGGGCGGAATGCGCGCCAGGATCGCCCCGGCCTCGACCGAAAAGGCGATCAGCGCTCCGGTCTTGAGCTGCTGCAGCCGCGTCACGGTCGGCAGGTCGAAGTTCGATGTTTCGGCGGCGAGGTCCATCATCTGGCCACCCGCCATCCCCGCCGGCCCGGCGGCGCGCGCCAGTTCGCAGCACAGCTCGCCGCGCACGAACGGATCGCTGCTCGTCGCTGGATCGCACAGCCATTCGAACGCCAGGGCATGGAGCGAATCGCCCGCCAGCACCGCGGTCGCCTCGTCGAACGCCTTGTGCACTGTCGGCTTGCCGCGGCGCAGATCGTCATCGTCCATGCACGGCAGATCGTCGTGGATCAGCGAATAGACATGCATCGCCTCGACCGCCGCGCCGACGCGCAGGCTGAGCCCGCGATCGACATGGAACAGGTCGCCCGCGGCGCGCACGAGCAGCGGACGCAGCCGCTTTCCGCCCGCGATTGCGGCATGGCGCATCGCTTCGTAAAGCGGCGCGCGCGGGTCCTTGGGAACCGGCAGCAGCTGGTCGAACAGCCGGTCGATGCCCGCCATCACCTCGGCCTGGGTGGCGAGCAGCAATTGCGTTCCGCTCGAAAGATCGTCGCTGGTGGACGCCATGACGGTTCAGCTTTCGCCGAAGGGGGTGGTTCCGGTCGGTCGCCCGTCGGCGCCCAGGCTCACCTGTTCGATCCGCGCCTGCGCCGCTGCGAGCCGCGCTTCGCAATGGCTGCGCAGCGCATGGCCGCGCTCATAAAGCGCCACCGATTCCTCCAGGCTGACATCTCCGCTTTCCAGCCGCCGCACGATCGTTTCCAGCTCGCCCATCGCGGCCTCGAACGAAAGCGCGGTGATGGCAGGGTCCGGGGCGGGCGCGGCAGCGGCGTCGGGGGTGTCCGTCATGGCCCTGCTTTGGCCCTTTCGCCCCCCAATGGTCAAGTGCGGTCAGGCTTGACGTCGCACCGCGTCCGCCTAGGCTGGCCCGCACCCGATCGGCAGGACGAAAGCTCCGTCATGACCCTGCAAACCGTCGCTGCTTATTTCGCCACCGCGATCATCTTTGGCATTCTCGACGCGGTCTGGCTCCGTACGATGCTGACGAAAGTCTATCGCCCCGAGATCGGCGCGCTGCTGATGGACGGCTGGCGCCCCGCTCCGGCGCTGATCTTCTATGCGCTGTATATGCTGGGTATCCAGATTTTCGCCGTCGCGCCGGCTCTGGCGGCGGGCAAATGGCAGGTCGCGGCGCAATGGGGGGCGATGTTCGGCTTTTTCTGTTACATGACCTATGACCTCACCAACCATGCGACGATGAAGATCTGGTCGACCAAGGTGACATTGCTCGACATCGCGTGGGGCACGCTCGCCACCGGTTTTGCAGCGGGTGCGGCGGCGTGGCTGGTGCTGACGCTGGTGCCGCGACCCGCGTGACCCGCTTGACCTTCAGGCCTTTCCTGCTCCCCGGCGAAAGCCGGGGTCCAGAGCGCCATAGAGCAACGCCTGTTTTTGGACGCCCTGGACCCCGGCTTTCGCCGGGGAGCATCTTCTTGTCCTTCTCGAAGGGATATACGCCACACCCGCTCCACTTTCGGCAATCACGATTCCGCTTTTTGCAATTGCCGCGCCGCGCGCCGCCACGCATGCTGCACCGCACAAGAGAGAGGGGCGTAAAGGCAAGTTTTGTTCTGATAAACAAGGACTTGCATCATGAAAAAATTCTTCCTCCCCGCCATCGCGCTGCTCGCGCTCACCCCCGCAATCGCCCATGCCGACGAACCCGCCACGCAGCGGTTCGAGCATAAGGGCAGCAGCTACAGCTACACCGTCACCCGGGTCGGCGACGTCCGCGTCATCAGCGGCATCGAAGAACGGACCGGCAAGCCGTTCCTGCTCCGCGTCGGCCAGCACCGCGTGCGCGGCACTGTCGGGTCGCAGCAGGTCAGCTTTGCGCTGCGCGACGTCGCGCCGCTGACCAGGTCCGCGACGACGCTCGCTTCGCGCTGACCCCGATCAACCACAGACCCCATGGTGCTTTTCGCATCATGGGGTCTGTTCGTTTTGCGCCTACATCGCTAAAGGCGCGCCATGACTCAGCCCGCGCCCGCCATCACCCCCGAAATCGTCGCCGAACACGGGCTTTCGCCCGAAGAATATGATCGCGTCCTCGCCGCGATCGGGCGCGAACCGAATCTTGTCGAACTCGGCATCTTTTCGGTCATGTGGTCCGAGCATTGCAGCTACAAAAGCTCGCGCATCCATTTGAAGAAGCTCCCGACCGAAGCGCCCTGGGTGATCTGCGGCCCCGGCGAAAATGCCGGCGTCATCGACATCGGCGAAGGCGAAGGTGGCAAGAAGCTCGCCGCGATCTTCAAGATGGAGAGCCACAACCACCCGTCGTATATCGAACCCTATCAGGGCGCGGCGACCGGGGTCGGCGGCATCCTGCGCGACGTGTTCACCATGGGCGCGCGCCCCGTCGCCAACCTCAACGCGCTGCGCTTCGGCCGCCCCGACCATCCGAAGATGAAGCATCTCATCTCGGGCGTCGTCCACGGCATCGGCGGCTACGGCAATTGCGTCGGCGTGCCGACGGTCGGCGGCGAGGTCAATTTCCACAAGGCCTATGACGGCAATATCCTCGTCAATGCGATGACCGTCGGCGTCGCCGAGCAGGACAGAATCTTCTATTCGGCCGCATCGGGCGTCGGCAATCCGATCGTCTATGTCGGCTCGAAGACCGGCCGCGACGGCATCCACGGTGCGACCATGGCGTCGGCGGACTTCGGCGAGGATGCCGAGGAAAAGCGCCCGACGGTACAGGTCGGCGACCCCTTCACCGAGAAATTGCTGATCGAGGCGTGCCTCGAACTGATGGCGTCGGACGCGATCGTCGCGATCCAGGACATGGGCGCCGCAGGCCTCACCAGCTCGTCGGTGGAGATGGCGTCGAAGGGCGGCGTCGGCCTCCACCTCAAGATGGACGATGTGCCGCAGCGCGAAACCGGCATGACGGCCTATGAGATGATGCTGTCCGAATCGCAGGAACGCATGCTGATGGTCCTGAAACCCGGCAAGGAAGAGTTTGCGAAAGCGATCTTCCACAAATGGGAGCTCGACTTCGCGGTCATCGGCACCGTCACCGACACCGGCCGCATGGTTCTCGAACATCATGGCGAGATCGTCTGCGACATCCCGCTCGCCCCGCTCGCCGACGACGCGCCGCTCTACGACCGCCCGCATGTCCCGACGCCCAAGCAGCCCGAACTGACGAACGTCCCCGAAACGAAGGACGTCGCCGCTGACCTCAAGACCTTGATGGGCACGCCCGACATCGCCAGCCGCCGCTGGATCTGGGAGCAGTATGACAGCCAGGTCGGTGCCGACACGGTACAGACCGGCGGCGATGCCGCGCTCGTCCGCATCCACGGCACTAACCGCGCGCTCGCCATGTCGACCGACTGCACGCCGCGCTATTGCTACGCCGACCCCGTCGAGGGCGGCAAGCAGGCGGTTGCCGAAACCTGGCGCAACATCACCGCGGTTGGCGCGACCCCGCTCGCGATCACCAATTGCCTCAACTTCGCCAATCCGCAGCGCCCCGAAATCATGGGGCAGATCGTGGGCTGCCTCGACGGCATGGCAGAGGCGTGCCGTGCGCTCGACTATCCGATCGTGTCGGGCAACGTCAGCCTCTATAACGAATCGAAGGCGACCGGCGGCGGCAGCGCGATCCTGCCCACCCCCGCGATCGGCGGGGTTGGCGTGATCGAGGACCTGAATCGCGCGGTCGGCATCGGCTTCAAGCGCACCGGCGACATCGTGCTGGCGGTCGGCGAACGCGCCGGCCATCTCGGCCAGTCGGTTTGGCTGCGCGAAATCCATGGCCGCGAAGAAGGCCCGCCGCCGCCAGTGAACCTGCGCTGCGAAAGGCGCACCGGCGACTTCATCCGCACCGCGATCAACGCAGGCTGGATCACGGCGTGCCACGACGTCTCGGACGGCGGCATCGCGGTGACGCTCGCCGAAATGGCGCTGAAGTCGAACATCGGCGTGCTGGTGAGCGAAGAACAGCCGTTCGGCGTCGCCGAGAGCTTCTTCGGTGAGGATCAGGGGCTTTACCTCGTGACGGTGTGCGACACCTGTCTCGCCGACTTCCTCGACGCCGCGGGCCGTGCCGACGTGCCGGTCGATCCGGTCGGCCGCACGATCAAGGATCGCATCGTCTTCGAACTGGAAGGCAGCGACCATCAGGTGACGCTGGCGGAACTGCGCGAAGCGCATGAGGGCTTTTTCCCGAACCTGATGGGCGCCGACGCGGCGCTGGCCTAAGGCGTCATTGCGAGCGTAGCGAAGCAATCCAGAGTGGCGTAATCCGCTCTGGATTGCTTCGCTACGCTCGCAATGACGATTCGCGATTTGGCCGGAAGGGAGCCTATCCATGACCATCCACATCGGCATCGGCGGCTGGACCTACGAACCCTGGCGCGGCACCTTTTACCCGCCCAAGCACCCGCAGAAGCGCGAGCTCGAATATGCCGGGCAGCATCTGACCGGGATCGAGATCAACGGCACCTATTACAGCAGCCAGAAGCCCGAGACCTTTGCAGGCTGGGCGGCGGCGGTTCCCGACGGCTTCAAGTTCAGCGTCAAGGCGTCACGTTTTTGCACCAACCGCAAGGTGCTCGCCGACGGCGCCGCATCGATTGAGAAATTCCTGACGCAGGGGCTGACGCGGCTCGGCGACCGGCTCGGCCCGATCCACTGGCAGTTCATGGCGACGAAGAAGTTCGACCGCGACGATTTCGCCAGCTTCCTCGACCTGCTCCCCGACAGCCAGGACGGCCTTCCGCTCCGCCACGCGATCGAGGTCCGCCACGAAAGCTTCCGCGACCCGGCGTTCATCGACCTGGCGCGCGAGCGCAACATGGCGGTCGTCTTTGCCGACAGCGACGAATTCCCCTGCATCGAAGAACAGACCGCCGATTTCACCTACGCCCGGCTACAGCGCAGTCAGGAGGACGTCGACACGGGCTATGACGACAAGGCGCTAGACAGTTGGGCGGCCCAGGCAAAAGACTGGGCCAAGGGCGACCGCGACGTCTTTCTCTTCTTCATTTCGGGCGCAAAGGTCCGCAACCCCGGGGCGGCACAGGCGCTGATCGCCAGGCTGGCGGGCTGACGATCCTCCCTGTCGCGCAGCGATGGGGAGGTGGCAGCGCGAAGCGCTGACGGAGGGGCTTTGGCGCCAACGGCGCGGCCCCCACCACTCATCTGCGATGAGCGGTCCCCCTCCCCATCGCTGCGCGACAGGGAGGATCTCGTTCAGGCCGCCATCGCCTGCGGCGCCGCCAGGAAATTATACGGATCGATCCCGCGGCTGCGATAGGCGCGGTGCGCTTCCTGATACAGCGTCGGCTCGCCGATCCCCAGCCGCGCGCGGGCGGCATCGAGCGGCTCGGCGAGCAGCGCGCGGATATCCTGTTCGATGATGGCCTTCGCCGCCTTGCCATGGCGCTGCCCCTGGCGGATCGCGCCGAACACGGGGGCATTGGCCTTGACGCTGCGCTTCACCTCGTAACCGCCGGCATAGGCGATGAAGAAATTGCCGTAATTGCCCGTCTGGCCATAGGTGAAACCGAGCACGCACTGTTCGCCCAGCGCGTCGCGGCCATAGCCGGTCAGGATGTGGAACAAATCATGCGTGTCGCGCAGGCGATTGGCATACCATTGCACCTGATCGTCGAATTTCGGGCGGCCCATCTTGTCGGCCTCGGCCACCAGACCCGCCGCCGACAGTCCTTCGCGGCGCATGAAGGTGACATAGGCGTGACCAACGCTGCCCTCGGGCAGCGCATCGATCCACGCATGATCGTCGAGCAGGTCGGGCAGATAGGGTTCGCTCGCCATCAACTGGCGACCCTTCTCGCTTTCAACGAAGGCGCGCGCGTCGTCCATGAAGCCCTTGCGCGGCAGGCTTTCAAAGATGTGGAACACCTGCTCGGTGTCTTCCTTGTCCTTGATCAGCTTGCGGAAATGCGACAGCGCCTTGAACGGGCGAAAGGTCGGCATCTTGCGGTCGGGGTGGGAGAAGATGGTCGGGGTCATGGCGGGTCTCGTTAGGGTCGGTTGCGGATTGTCAGATAGCACTACTGACATAAATGTCAATAGCTGGTAAACGGACGCTGGCGAGATCGTCGCATCGACGATAGACCGTCGATCATGAAACCGCACGCCACCATCCCCTATACCGCCCTGCCCTCGATCACCGACGCCGACCGCGTCGCCGCAGCGGAGGCGTTTCGCAATCATGTCGCGGCGCGTCGGACGTGCCGGATGTTCGCCGACACCCCGGTGCCGCGCGCGGTGATCGAAGCCGCGATCGCCGCCGCCGGAACCGCGCCGAGCGGCGCCAACCACCAGCCGTGGCACTTCGCCGCGGTTTCGAGCCCCGCCATCAAGCACCAGATCCGCATGGCGGCGGAAGCCGAGGAGCGCGAATTCTATGCGAGCCGGGCCGGACAGGAATGGCTGGAGGCGCTCGCGCCGCTGGGGACCGACGAGGACAAGGGCTTTCTCGACGTTGCCCCCTGGCTGATCGTCGTATTCGGACAGCGACGCGGCGGCATCGATCCGGGCGACATGCGGCAAAATTATTATGTCACCGAAAGCGTCGGCATCGCTTGCGGCCTGCTGCTCACCGCGCTGCACAGCGCGGGGCTCGCGACCTTGACCCACACGCCGTCGCCAATGGGTTTCCTGCGCGAGATTTGCGGGCGCCCTGCCGACGAAAAGCCGCTGATGCTGATCGTGACCGGCCACCCCGCGCCCAACGCCACCGTTCCCGTCTATGCGACACGGAAAAAGCCGCTCGACCAGATCACCACCTGGCTGTAGTATAGAACTAGTACAGATGGAGAGTGGCGTGCGCGAAGATCAATCCGTTTTGCCCGGCCGCCTCGTCTCGCTCGACGCGATCCGCGGAGTTGCGGTGATGGGCATTCTGGCGATGAATATCGTCGCCTTTGCGCTCCCTTTTCCGGCCTATTCCAATCCTGCCGCGGGCGGGCCGCCGAGCGACATCGACCTCGCAACCTGGTTCTTCAATTTCGTCTTTGTCGATTCCAAGATGCGCGGGATGTTTTCGCTGCTGTTCGGCGCCAGCACGCTGCTGGTGATCGACAGCGCGGCGATGGCCGGGCGCAATCCCGCCGGTGCCCATTATTCGCGCATGTTCTGGCTGGCGCTGTTCGGCCTCGCGCATTTCTATCTGGTCTGGTTCGGCGACATTCTGTTCCTCTATGCGATTTGCGGGCTGCTGCTGTTCCTGTTCCGCAATCTGTCGGCAAAGGCGCTGCTGCTCTGGTCGCTGCCGTTTTTCCTTGTCGGGATCGGCTTGCCGGCGAGCCTGTGGGCCATGTTGTCGATGGCGCAGGCTGGTGGGCTTCCTGCCGAGGCCGCGGCAGGGATGCAGGAAGCGCTGCGGCAGATGAACGCCGATATGGGTCCGTCGACGCCGACCTATGGCAAAGAGACGGCGCTCTACCTCGGCAGCTACGCCAGCATTGTTGAGCATCGCACCAGCGCGATGGCCGGCGATCCGCTCTATTTCGTCGGCATGTTCCTGTGGGAGGCGATGGGGCTGATGCTGATCGGCATGGCGCTGTTCAAATCGCGGATGCTGACCGGCGACTGGACGATCGCGCGCTATCGCAAATGGGCAATCGCGTGCTTCCTGATCGCGATTCCGCCGCTGGTCACGCTGGCGCTGTATCAGATGCGCTCAGGTTATGATGCGGTGGCGATTTTCGGCGCGTCGCTCGCGCTATCGATCCCCTTTGACACGCTGATGACGGTCGGCTGGATCGCGCTGATCATGCTCTTGATCAAGTCGGTGGCCAGCGACGCGGTGCGCGAGCGGCTCGCCGCCGCGGGCCGCATGGCGTTCACCAACTATCTCGTCACCTCGATCGTGATGACGACCATCTTCTACGGCTATGGGCTGGGGCTGTTCGGCAGCGTCGGGCGCGCTGCGCTCTATCTTTTCTGCTTCGGCATGTGGACGGCCATGCTCTTGTGGTCGAAGCCGTGGCTCGACCGTTTTCACTATGGCCCGTTCGAATGGCTGTGGCGCAGCCTGTCGCGCGGTGCGGTTCAGCCGATGCGGAAAGCGCCGCCGGTTCAGTAACCGACCGCGCGGCCGAACCCGGTCGGACGCCGCTGGACCAGCGGATTGGCCTCGCGCTCCAGCGCGCTCAGCGTTTCTTCGAACAGTTGGCGCAGTTCGACGACGCGCGGCAGATATTCCTCGGGGCTGATCTGACTTTCGACACAATGGCGCGCGAACATTTCGATGTCCTCGGCGACCGCACCCAGTCTTTCGCCGCCGAACTGGCGCGCTTCGCTTTTCAGCGTGTGCGCGGGCATGACCAGCCCGCGTGCGTCGCGGGCGCGCATGGCGTCCTCGATCGCCGCCACCGATTTGGTGCCGTCTTCGCGAAAATAGCCCAGAATCCGGACAAACGCGGCGCCCAGCTGGGTGCGCGTGGCGCGGAATTCATCCCAATCGACCAGCACTTCGTCCAATGTCGTGTCCCTTGGTATTCAAATTCGGTCGTGGTCCCGCCCGACACATGCCCAGTTTGGGTAAAAAAGACGTTACGACGGCGGGCCTTTGCCGCCAAAGCCGCCCCATTTTGGGTCAGCGGCGACGCACACGCCAGCGCTGGGCATCGTCGACCGCCGCCTCGACCTCGACCGTCCAGCCATGTTCGGCGGCCAGCGCCGCCACTTCGCGCCCGGCCTGCGGGTCATCGGCGATCAGCTGTACGTCGGCAGATTCGCGCATTGCGCGCGCCAGTCGCAGCGCGGGCCAGGGGCAGCGCATCCCGCGTGCATCGACGACCAGCGCCGACGCTTCAATCGTCATAGGGGTTGCGCGAATTGCGGAAGTTCAGCCGCACCGGCACGCCCTGAAACCCCAGTTCCTTGCGCATGCCGTTGACCAGATAGCGTTCATAGCTGCCCGGCAGGCTATCGGTGCGCGAACCGAACACGACAAAGGTCGGCGGCCGCGTCCGTGCCTGGGTGATATAGCGCAGCTTGATCCGCTTGCCGCCGGGCGCGGGCGGCGGGTTGGCGTCCACCGCACCCTCGAACCAGCGGTTGAGCCGCGCCGTCGATACGCGGCCCGACCAGATCGCGCGCTGTTCGAACGCGACGCGCACCAATGTGTCGATGCCCTTCCCCGTCGCGCCCGAAACGGTGAGCACGGGGACGCCCTTGACCTGACTGAGCCCATCGTCGAGCGCGTTTCGCACGCCGTTGAACAGCGCCGACGCCTCCTCGGCGACATCCCATTTGTTGAGCGCGACGATCAGCGCGCGCCCTTCCTGCAGCACCTTGTCGGCAATGCGCAGATCCTGCGCCTCCAGCCCCTTGGTGGCATCGAGCAGCAGCACCACGACCTCGGCGAAATCGACCGCATGGAGCGCATCGGCGACCGACAATTTCTCGAGCTTGTCGACCACCTTGGCGCGCTTGCGCATGCCCGCGGTGTCGAACAGCTGAATCTCGTGGACTTCGCCGTCCTTGTCCCACTGCCAGTCGACGCGGATCGAATCGCGGGTGATTCCCGCCTCGGGGCCGGTGATCAGCCGGTCTTCGCCGATCATCCGGTTGATCAGCGTCGACTTGCCCGCGTTGGGGCGTCCGACGATCGCCAGCTTCATCGGGCCGAGCGGGACGTCCTCCTCGTCGTCGCTTGCGACAGCAACGTCATCTTCGATCGCATCGAACGGCTCGACGATCGGGCGCAGCGCGTCGAACAGGTCGACGACGCCCTCGCCATGCTCGGCGCTGAGCGCGATCGGATTGTCGAAACCGAGCGAATAGCTTTCCATCAAGCCATTCTCGCCCTGCTTGCCCTCGGCCTTGTTGACCAGCAGGATAATCGGCGTGTCCTCGCTGCGCAGCCAGCGCGCGATTTCCTCGTCGAGCGGCGTGACCCCGGCGCGACCATCGATCATGAACAGCGCGGCATCGGCCTCGCGCACCGCCTTTTCGGTCTGGACGCGCATCCGTCCGGGCAGCGTCGCGGCGTCCTGATCCTCGAAACCCGCGGTGTCGACGATGCGAAATTCCAGCCCGAGCAGCTTGGCGTCGCCCTCGCGGCGGTCGCGCGTCACCCCCGGCTGATCGTCGACCAGCGCCAGCCGCTTGCCGACCAGCCGGTTGAACAGCGTCGATTTGCCCACATTCGGGCGGCCGACAATGGCGATCGTCGCGAATCGCGACATGTCACTTATCCCTGTATCTATCCGGGCCGCCCCGGCCCGGACGCTTGTCAGCGCCAGGCCGTGATCTGCCCGTCGTCCGCCAAAATATACAAAATATTGTTCGCCACCACCGGTGCCTGCGACAGCGACGATTTGAATTCGGTCGACCCGAGCAGCGAGCCGTCGGTCGGCGAGAATTCCTGCATCATCCCCTCGCTGTTGACCGCGATGAGGCGACCACCGGCCAGGATCGGGCCGGTCCAGCGGATCGGGTCCTTCTTCTTCTTTTCGGTTTCGACGCGGAAGCGCGCGAGCTGTTGCAGCCAGCGCACCTTGCCCGTCGTGCGCGCGACGCACAGCAGCTTGCCGTCGTCGGTCATCGCATAGACCCATTCGCCGACCACATAAGGCGTCGAAATGCCCGCGATCGAGATTTCCCAGCTGCGCTGGCCGGTGAGCAGTTCATAGCTCGCCATGCGGCCGCCCTGGCCCAGCGCAAAGACGCGGCCATTATCGACGACCGGGTCGGCGTCGACGTCGGTCAGCGTCGAAACCGACAGCGCCATCGAGGTGCGCGCCAGCGCATCTTCCCACAGGTCGCGACCATTTTCGTACCGATAAGCCTGGACTTCGCCCGACGAATAGCCGGCGACGATCGTCCCCTGCCCCGCCGCGGGCGATGCCGCCCCGAACACGCTGCCGGGTTCGAGCGACGCGGTCGCCTGCCACAGCACCGCGCCATTGGCGGCATTCAGCGCGATGATCTGGTTGTCCTGGCTGATCACATAGACGCCGCCAAAGGCAATCGTCGGCGCGCCGCGCAGCGGCCCCGCGGGCTTCACCTTCCAGATCACCGATCCGTCGGCGGCATTCAGCGCCGCAACATCGCCGACGCCGCTGGTTGCATAGACGACATTACCATCGACCCCGGCACCGCCGCCGAACAGCGAATCCTTGAAATCCTTGCCCGTGCTGCCGATCGAGGTGCGCCACAGCGGCGCCCCGGTGTCGGCGGCAAACGCCTGAACGACCGCTTCGGTATCGACCGCGAACAGGCGGTTGTCGGCGATCACCGGCGAAGCGGCCAGCCGCTGCTTCTTGTTGCTGCCGGCGATATTCGCCTGCCACAGCTTGCTGCGCGTCGCGCCGAGCGCCGGGTGGCCCATCGATTTCGATGCGTTGCCGCCCGACTGCGCCCAGGCGGCGTTGACCGCGGGTTCGGGCAGGACGACGGCGATCGCCGCGGTTGCCGGATCAACCTTGATGCTATTGTCGTTCGACAGGATCGACACCCGCTCGCCGACGGTCGGCGTCTTCGGGCCGCCGTCGCCCTTCAGCACGCCGCAACCCGCGAGCGGCAGCGCCAGCAGCGCCGCATAGAATCCGTAACGCGTCTTCCGCATATTAATTGGCTTCCTCAACTGGGGCGGCTGCCGCTGCCTTCGGCGCGGCATTGCCTTTCTGGTCCTCTGCGGCGCTTTCGTCCGCGCGGTCGGCGACCGCATCGACGCCGAGCATGCCCGCCATCTGCACCGACCGCGATTGCAGCGACTTGGCGACGCCGGGCGATTTGGCGATGCGGCCATAAAGCGCGCCTGCCTGACCATATTGGCCGAGCTGATAATGGGCGGTCGCGGACAGTTCGGCAGCGCTGGCGAACCAGCTCGACACGGGATCCTTGGCATCGACCAGCGGCTTCATGCGCGCGATCACCGCTTCGGGTTTCAAACTGTCATATTCGAACGCGGTCTGGCGGATCAGCGCCAGGTCGCGCAGCGCCTGATCGAGCTTGGTGTCAGCTGCGACTTTCGCCATCAGCGCGGCAGCGGCTTTCAGGTCGCCGCCCTGCGCCTTGATATTTGCCTGCTGCATCATCGCGACCGCGCGGTAGGCGGGATCGCCCTCCGCCGCGATCTTTTCAAGTTCGGCGGCGGCGGCGCGCGGCTGGTTCGTCGACAGTTTCTGGAACGACGCGATCAATTCTTCGGCCTGCTCCCCGCGCGCGGCATCCTGGCGATGGCTCCAGTACAGATAACCGCCGAAGGCCAGCAAAGCGGCGATTACCCCGCCGAAAATCCAGCGGCCATAGCGCTGCACGATCGTGTCCAGCCGGTCCTTGCGGACGGCTTCGTCGACTTCTTGCAACAGCGCGGCATCGTTGGTCGGGCTCAGGGCCAATCAAACCTCCATTTGTCATTCATGGCTCTGGGGCCGCGGCTTCCTTAGCGACGGCGTCGAAAAAGGCCAAGCGATTCACTGTGCCTCGATCGGTGCCGCGCGCCGTCTCAACCCGCGTAGGTCTGATCCTCGGTCGGGAATGAACGAGACCTGACTTCATCGGCATAGTCCTTGACCGCACCGCTGACGACGCCCGCCATGTCCTGGTATCGTTTCACGAATTTGGGAACGCGTTCGAACATGCCGAGCATGTCGTCGGTAACCAGTACCTGACCGTCGCACTGTGCCGACGCGCCGATCCCGATCGTCGGGCAATCTACCTTGTTCGTGATCTCGATCGCGATCGATTCGAGCACGCCCTCGATCACGATCGAAAACGCCCCGGCCTGCGCCACCGCAACCGCATCTTCGACGATCGAACGCGCTTCCTCCTCGCTCTTGCCGCGCACGCCATAGCCGCCAAGGATGTTCACCGCCTGCGGGGTCAGCCCGACATGGCCCATCACCGGAATGCCGCGCTGGGTCAGGAATTCGATCGTCGGCGCCAGCACCTTGCCGCCCTCGACCTTCACCGCCGCGGCGCCGGTTTCCTTCAGCAGCCGCGCAGCATTGTCAAACGCCTGCTCGGGGCTGCCCTCATAGCTGCCGAACGGCATGTCGACGATCACCGCGGCGTGATAGCTGCCGCGCACGACCGCGGCGCCGTGCAGCGCCATCATGTCCATCGTCACCCCGACCGTATGCGGGAGGCCATAGATCACCTGCGCCAGCGAATCGCCGACCAGCAGCATGTCGCAATGGGGGTCGAGCAGCTGCGCCATACGCACCGTATAGGCGGTCAGCATCACGATCGGCTCGCCACCCTTGCGCTGGCGGATACGCGGCACCGTCAGGCGCTTCATCGGCTGCGGCGTCGGATTGGCGCGGCTGGTGGAGGTGTCGAGGGTGAGCGTTTTGGGCAGCGTGGACATAGGAAGCGGGCTTAGCGGCTTATGTTGCGGTGCGAAAGCGGCAAAGCCCGACGATGTCATTGACGGTTGACTCGATGTTAAAAATATTAGACATAGAGTTCGAATCATATGACATGGAGTTTGACATGGCGTTTCGCGAGAAAATTCACTGGGTGGCCTTCGTCACCATGTTGCTCGCCTTTGGCTGGTATTTTCTGGCCTTTCCCTGGCGCGATGCCGCATCGCCCGGGGCACTGTGGACCGCGGGCGGCATGCTCATCCCGCTGACGCTGGGAATCATCATCGCCATGACCGTGGCGACCGCGATCATGGCAATCCGCAACCGCAGCGAAGTGAATCTGGCCGAAGATGAACGCGACCGCGCGATCCACTGGCGCGGAACGCATCTTGCCTATTATCCGATGGTCGTTGGTACCTGGGCCTGCATCGGGCTGATCTTCACCGGCGCGCCGCCCGCGATCCTGCTCAACCTGCTGCTGGCGATGGTCGTGCTGTCCGAACTCGTGCGGATCGGTTCGCAGATATGGCTCTATCGGCAGTCCTGAGCGCCTTTGCTGACTTTTAAGCTGGGAGTCGCACATGCTCGTGATCGAACAAATCGGATGGCTGACGTTGATCGGCGTCATTTGCGACTACGGCCACCATTTTCGCGGCCCGCTTCCGGACTTCGTTCCGCTGGCCGCAATGACACTCTGCCTTTGGAGGGACCAACATGGCTAGACTGCCCTTCACCAACGACATCCGCACCCTGCGTTTTCTGGCAGGCGAGATGACGCAGGGCGATCTTGGCGAGCGCGTCGGCGTGACGCGCCAGACGATCGCGGCGATCGAACAGGGGAAATATTCACCGTCGCTCGAGGTGGCGTTTCGCATCGCCCATGCGTTCGGCAAGCCGCTCGAAGCGGTATTCCAATGGGAAAATGGCACCGACTGAAGCCAGCGCGGCCGCGCGGCCCGGCCCACGCTTCCCCCCGGGGGCGTCGGGCCGGGTTTCGGGCTGATTTGGGGTGGGGAGCGGACGTAGTTCGTTCCTCCCCGGAACGGGGAGGTGGCAGCCCGTAGGGCTGACGGAGGGGCCGAAACCTCTCGTGATGACGCACCGTCCCGACCCCTCCACCACCGCTTCGCGGCGGTCCCCCTCCCCGTTCCGGGGAGGAATGAAAACGGCCGCAACCGGTCGCAACCCGTCACTAGCGAATGCTCAGCGTTGTACCACTTTCGTCGCCGCCACCGCCTCTCGCACATTGTCGCTGAACAGACCGTCGATCCCGGTCGCCAGATAGGCGGCGATCTCGGCCCCCAGGTCGCCGTGCGCCGACGGGTTCAGCCCGCCCTTGTCGCCGAGCGGCAGGAAATAATTCTCGCGCCGGAACGTCCACAGGTGGACTTTCAGCCCTGCGGCATGCGCATCACGTACCAGGCTGGTCGGTTCGCCAAGCGAGCCGAGCGCGGCGCGCGGGATCACCATCGCCTTGTTCGGGCCGATCCCGTCGGCATAGCTGGCGATCCGCGTCAGCCCCGCAGGCGACGCCATCACGGCATAGCTGGTTTCGGGCATGTCGGGCGGCCCGCCTTCGCTATCCATCAGCTGGATCAGCGGCAGGTCGCTTTTGGCGCGCAAGTCCATCAGGTTCCGCACTTCGAAACTCTGGATGAAAACCGGCGCCTTGCGCCCGCGATAGCCGAAGCGATCGAGCAGCGCGAGCAGCGGCGCTTCGTGCGGCAGGCCGATCGCGATGAAATGGCTGGGATGCTTGGTTTCGGGATAGACGCCGACCGGCTTGTCGCGGCCGCGGTTGACCTCGGCCAGCAAAGCCAGAATTTCCTCGAACGTCGGAATATCAAACTGGCCGTCATAGTCGGTCGAGCGCAGTTTCGGCAGCCGTTCGCGCGCGCGCAGCGTCTTGAGTTCGGCAAGCGTGAAGTCCTCGGTAAACCAGCCGGTCACCTCGCGCCCGTCGATCGTCTTGGTCGCCTTGCGATCCGCAAATTCTGGGCGGTCGGCGACGTCGGTGGTCTCCGAAATTTCATTCTCGTGCCGCGCGACCAATATGCCGTCTTTGGTCAGCACGAGGTCGGGCTCGATAAAATCGGCGCCCTGCGCGATCGCCAGCCGATACGCGGCGATCGTATGTTCGGGCCGCTCGCCCGACGCGCCGCGATGCGCGATGACGATCGGCGGCTGGCCGTCGAGGGTCGGCTGCGTCGTCACCGGATCAGCCGCGCAGCCGGCGAGCAGCGGCAGCGCGAGCGACGCCAGCAGCCAGCGGATCATGCCGCAAAACGCGCCTGCCAGTCGGCGGGCGAAAAACCGACGCTGATCGCGCCCGCGGCATCGACGACCGGGCGGCGGATCATCGCCGGTTGATCGAGCATCAGCGCCTGGGCCGAAGCCGCGTCGAGCCCGTCCTTTTGCACATCGGGCAGCTTGCGAAAGGTCGTGCCTGCCTTGTTGAGCAGCTTTTCCCAGCCCAGCGCATCGATCCAGCCTTGCAGCCGCTCAGCGTCGAGCCCGTCCTTGCGGACGTCGTGAAAGCAGTACGCGACACCCTGTTCGTCGAGCCAGCGCCGCGCCTTTTTCACCGTGTCGCAGTTCGAAATGCCATAGAGAATCATCGTCATGGCGGCGGGATTAGCAGGCCGCGATGACAAGTTCGAGGCGTCGCGGCGGTTATCACTCTCACACGATCGGCGCCCGGTCGGCGATCCGGGTATTCGCGCTCGCCAATTTGCCGCGGAGCGCGCGCGCGAAACCCTCGTGCAGCGTGCTCGCGATGGCGGGATTGGCCGCCAGATAGGCGCGCAGCGCCGCCGCCGGGACAAACCACAACCGCGCATTGCTGCCCAGCAGCACCGTGCCGGTCGCGTGGGTGCCGTCGAGCACGGTTGCCTCGCCGATTAGCGCGCCGTCGGTCAATTTGCCGACCTCGGTGCCATCGCGGAGAATCGCCGCCTGTCCTTCGGCCAGATAGAAGAGGCTGGGCGCCGCCTGATTTTCGCGGATCAGAATTTCGCCGCGCTTTGCCGAAATCCAATGCCCCTGATCGATCAGCCCGCGCGCCGCCACGGGATTGAGGCCGTTGAAATGCTCGCGCCGCAGCGCCTCTTCCTCAGCCGAAAAGCTCACCTGGCGCTGGCGCAGCCACAACCGCGCCAAAATGCCCAGGTTGACGACCAGAATGGCGAGCACGAGCATGCCATAGCCGACGTCGGGTTCGCGGAACAAAACCAATGGTACCGCAACCAGCGCCGCCGCGGCCAACCCGATCCGGACATAATCGATGCGCACGACAAAGCTGGTCGCGAGCAGCAACAGCAATGCCCCATATACAAACCATGCGGACTCGAAATTCGCCATAGCCAGTCGCTTTGCGTGGAGACCCGGTATCGGGTCGTTGCATCCATAACGTCGCCGATAGCCAGATGCCTTGGATGCACCGGTTGCATTCCAAAACCATGAAACAAACTATCAGTTTTTGGTCCCCAAGAAAAGCATAGGTGCGCAAATGTCACGATAATGCTAATTTTATCGTTCGCGAATTGGCATAGATTGCATCGACGCGACATTCGCGCCATGGCGGCGCCCGGTTTGAAGACAAGAAGACAGGCAGATGACGAAGAATTGGCAACCACATAGCTGGCGCTCGCACGACGCCCGCCAGCTGCCCACCTATCGCGACGCCGAAGCGCTCGCGGCGGCCGAGCATGAGCTCAGCAATTACCCGCCGCTGGTCTTTGCCGGCGAAGCGCGCGACCTGACCGCCGATCTTGGCCGCGTCGCCGAGGGCAAGGCGTTCCTGCTCCAGGGCGGCGACTGCGCCGAAAGCTTTGCCGAATTTCATCCGAACAACATCCGCGACACCTTTCGCGTGCTGCTCCAGATGGCGGTCGTCCTGACCTTCGCGTCCAAAATGCCGGTGGTGAAGCTCGGCCGCATGGCGGGCCAGTTCGCCAAGCCGCGCTCGGCCGACATGGAAGATGTCGATGGCGTGTCGCTGCCGAGCTATCGCGGCGACATCATCAACGATATCGCGTTCGAGGAAGCGGGCCGCGAACCCGACCCCACGCGCATGGTGAAGGCGTATAACCAGTCGGCGGCGACGCTGAACCTGCTGCGCGCGTTCGCGAACGGCGGCTACGCCAATCTGCACCAGGTCAACGCCTGGACCCACGACTTCATGGACCGTAGCCCGTGGGCCAAGAAATATCAGGAAACCGCCGCGCGAATTTCCGAGGCGCTTGCCTTCATGGAAGCGTGCGGCGTGACCCCCGAAACGGTGCCGCAGATCAAGGGCACCAGCTTCTACACCAGCCACGAGGCGCTGCTGCTCCCCTATGAACAGGCGCTCACCCGGCAGGACAGCCTGACCGGCGGTTGGTACGACACGTCGGGCCATTTCCTGTGGGTCGGCGACCGCACCCGTTTCGAAGGATCGGCGCATATCGAGTTTCTGCGCGGCATCGGCAATCCGGTCGGCATGAAATGCGGGCCGAGCCTCGAGGCCGACGTGCTGCTGCGCCTGCTCGACACGCTCAACCCCAATCATGTCGCAGGCCGGATGACGCTGATCACGCGCTACGGCCATGACAAGATCGAGGCGCATCTGCCCAAGCTGGTGCGCGCGGTGAAGGAATCGGGGCATCCCGTCGTCTGGTCGTGCGATCCAATGCACGGCAATGTCATCAAGACCTCGACCGGCTACAAGACGCGCCCGTTCGAGCGTATCCTGGCCGAAGTACGCGGCTTTTTTGCCGTCCACCGCGCCGAGGGCACGCATGGCGGCGGCATCCATATCGAGATGACCGGCCAGAATGTCACCGAGTGCACCGGCGGCGCGATGGACGTGACGCAGATGGACCTGGCCGACCGCTACCACACCCATTGCGACCCGCGCCTCAACGCGGGGCAGTCGCTGGAGCTGGCGTTCCTGTTGGCCGAGATGCTCAATCAGGAAATGAGCGAGCGGGCGAAGCAGGCGGCTTAGTTTTTACCGTCGCCCCCGCGAAGGCGGGGGCCGCTATCGGCCTTGCGTAAGGTTGCCAGCGGCCCCCGCCTTCGCGGGGGCGACGTTACATTCCGCCATTATTCGGCGAAGCTTACTTCCCCGGCCACGCCTTCACATCGGCGAACGCCCGCCCCAGCCCGACGTGCAGGTCGGCATCTTCCGCCGCGCCGCCGAGCGGGATCTTGTCGCTGAAATTGTCGTTGGGCCCATGATAGTCGCTGCTCAGAAACGCTTCGAGCAGCGGCATGTCCGAAAAGCTGCCGCCGACCATCAGCGACGTCACGCCCTTCGCGCCCAGCGCCCAGCCGTCCTGACGCTGGATAAAGGCGTCGGCCTCGCCATCCTCGTCGAGCTTGCGGCCAAGCTTCGTCGCCACCTGGCGCACCACCGCGTCATAGGCGGGCTGGCCGCGACCGATCGTCGCGACCGGGGTGCCGCGCGGCGAAATCGCGATCGTGTCGACGTTGAGCGCAACGGTAATGTCGGTCAGCGGGACCACCGGATGGTCGGCAAAATAGCGCGCACCCAGCAGACCTTTTTCTTCGGCCGTCGTCGCCAGGAAATAAATGTCGCGGTCGGGACGCGGCCCCGCTGCCAACCGCTTGGCAACCTCGATCAGCACCGCGATGCCGCTGGCATTGTCGACCGCGCCGTTGCAGATCCGGTCGGCCTCGCCTTCATCTCCGCAAATGCCGAGATGATCCCAATGGCCAAGGAACAGCACCGCCTTGCCGTCGGGCTTGGCGCCGGACAGCTTTGCGATGACATTGTTGCTGATAAAGGGCCGGATCGCCGACTGTGTCGTCAGATCGGCGGTGACCGGCAGCACCGCGCCGCGATAGTCGGGCGACTTAGCCGCCTCTCGCAGCGCGCCGCCATCCTGACCCGCCTTGGCGAGCAGCGCGTCGGCGGCTTCGAGCGACAGGAAGCCGCTCACCGGCGCCGCGGGCTTGGCGTCGGCGAGCCGCATCGACGTAGCGCCCGCGCTGTCGCGCAGCTGCGCCCATGGCACCGCATCGGTCGCGATCACCAGCACCGCCGCAGCACCCGCGTCGGCAAGCATTTGGCGCCGCTCGCGATACCGCGGCAGCTTGTCGCCGAACGGCGCATTGTCGAACAACATGATCGCCAGCTTGCCGGCCACATCGGCGTTGACCTTGCCCGTGCCATCGACCCCGTAGCCGACAAACACCGCGGGGACATTGGTCAGCGCCGCCGACGCTTCGCGCCCGGTCAGGATGATGCCGTCATCCTCGATCGCGAAATCGCGGCCATGCACCTTGAACCTGGCGGTGCCGCTGACGGCGCGGCTCTCGACAAAGGGGATCGGCTGCAACCATGGCGTCGCGCTGCCCGGCACGGCTTGGAGGCCTGCCTTGGCCCATTCGCCGACGATATAGGCGATCGTGCGATCCTCGCCATCGGTTCCCGGCGCCCGCCCTTCGAACGCATCGTCGGCAAGGATCTTGATATGCGCGGCCAGCTCAGCCTCGGTGATCGGCGGGTCGGCCTTGGCGGGCGCGGCCGCGGCGGCGGCGGGGACACAGGTGACAAGGGCGACGGCCGCGATCGCGGCGCGGAAATGAATGATCTTCATGGCGCCGCCGCATGGCATTCCCGCCCCGGTCAGGCAAGGCGCGTTCGTCGAACGACAAATGCCGTTGGGCGTTGCGCTGCCATTCTGGCTTCGTCACCCCGGCGATGGCCGGGGTCTCACCGTCGCATCCTAACGTACCGCCGAGATCCCGGCCTTCGCCGGGATGACGGACATATTCAGCGCCGCGCCAGCAGCGCCCGTGCCGCCGCGACGTGCATATCCTCGATCATCCGCCCCGCATGCCGCTGCGCGCCCCCGGTGGCCGCGGCGACCAGCGCCTCGGCGGCGGCGATCTCGCGCGCCGACGGGGCGAAGGCGGCGTTGCATGGATCGACCTGCGACGGGTGGATCAGCGACTTGCCGTCGAACCCCAGCCGCCGCCCCTCATCCGCTTCGGCGGCAAAGCCCGCCGCATCGTCGATCGCATTATAGACGCCATCGAACGCCCACACCCCGGCGGCGCGCGCCGCCAGCACGATCGCCTGGATCGCGTGGCTCATCGCCCCGCGGTCCATTCCGGCGGGCAGTTTCAATTCATGCGCAAGGTCGTTCAAGCCCGCGATCAGCCCCGCGACCGCCGGATCGGCGGCGATATCGCGCGCCGCGTAGATGGCCGTCGGCGTCTCGATCATCGCCAGCAGCGGCAGTCCCAATCCGCGCACGGGATCAAGATCGGCGGGGGCATCGACCTTGGGCAGCACCAGCGCATCGAGCGCCAGGTCCGCGACCGCATCGATGTCGGCGGCCTGCTCCGCCGTCCCGGTCCCATTGATCCGCACCGCGACGCGCTTGCCGGCAAAGCCCGCGATCACCGCGGCGCGCATCGCGGCGCGCGCTTCGTCCTTGCGATCCGCGGGAACCGCGTCCTCAAGATCGATGATCAGCATCTCGGCGGCCAGACCGCCTGCTTTTTCCAGCGCACGCGCGTTGGAGCCGGGAACATAGAGCAGCGAGCGGGGCGCGAACATGTGTTGGGTCATGCGCTTTTGTCTGGCGCAAGGCAGCGGTTCCCGCAATAAAGGAGTGCGGCCCGGGCGGCCTGCATCGCGGAGGGAATTTTCGATGGATTATTGGTTTCCGATCGCACTCGTCGTACTCGCGGCGGTGTTCCTGCTGTGGGCGCTGACCCCGGTTCGGCAGGGTTACAGCTATACGATCGAACGCTTCGGCCGCTACACCCACACGGCGCAGCCGGGGCTTAATTTCATCATGCCGATCTTCGACCGCGTCGGGCGCAAGGTCAATATGATGGAACAAGTGCTCGACATCCCGGGCCAGGAAATCATCACCAAGGACAATGCGATGGTCGCGGTGGACGGCGTCGTGTTCTTTCAGGTGCTCGACGCTGCCAAGGCGGCCTATGAGGTCAGCGATCTTTACTTGGCGATCATGAACCTCACGACCACCAACCTGCGCACCGTCATGGGGTCGATGGACCTCGACGAAACGCTGTCCAAACGCGACGAGATCAATGCGCGCCTGCTGCACGTCGTCGATGATGCGACGACGCCGTGGGGGGTCAAGATCACCCGCGTCGAAATCAAGGACATCCGCCCCCCCGCCGACATCTCGAACGCGATGGCGCGCCAGATGAAGGCCGAGCGCGAAAAGCGCGCCAATATCCTCGAGGCCGAAGGCATGCGGGCGTCGGAAATCCTGCGCGCCGAGGGCGAGAAGCAGGGCCAGATCCTGCAGGCCGAGGGCCGCCGCGAAGCCGCCTTCCGCGACGCCGAAGCGCGCGAACGCGAAGCCGAGGCCGAGGCCAAGGCGACGATGATGGTGTCCGACGCGATCGCCGGGGGCAACGCGCAGGCGATCAATTATTTCATCGCGCAAAAATATGTCGAGGCGGTCAGCCAGTTTGCGACCAGCCCGAACAGCAAGACGATCCTGTTCCCGGTCGAAGCGACGCAGCTGATCGGCACGCTGGGCGGCATCGGCGAGCTGGCGCGCGACGCGATCGAACGCAAGACGGGAGCCTGACATGCCTGATTGGCTGAGCAATATGTCACCGCATTGGGCCTGGCTGACCATCGGGGTGCTGCTGTGCGCCGCCGAAATCGTTGCGCCGGGGTTTTTCCTCGTCTGGCTGGGCGTCGCGGCGATCGCGACCGGCGTCCTCGCCTTTCTGCTGCCGATCGGGGTGCCGATGCAGCTCGGCATCTTTGCCGTGCTGGCATTCATCGCGCTCTACGGCGCGCGCCGCTGGCTCAAGGCCAATCCGATCGAGTCGACCGACCCGCTGCTCAACCAGCGCGGCGGGCGGCTGGTCGGCGAAGTGCTGACGCTGGTGACCGCGATCGAAAACGGCCGCGGCCGCGCCAAGGTCGGCGACGGCGAATGGCCGGTGCGCGGGCCGGATGCTGCCGAGGGGACCCGGGTTCGGGTCGTCAGCGCCGACGGCGGGGTGCTGGTGGTCGAGGCGGTTTAGGTCGTTCAGCAAACCCCGTCATTGCGAGGAGCCGAAGGCGACGCGGCAATCCAGAGCGTGCGTAAACCGCCCTGGATTGCTTCGCTTCGCTCGCAATGACGAGGATCAACTATCCCCCCACGCGGCCGCGCGTAAATCGCCACCACGTGCCCCAGCGCATCGCTCTCCCCGATCCGCCGGAACCCCAGCTTCGCCGCGACCCGCTCCGATGCGTCGTTTCCCGGATCGATGATGCAGCGCACTTCGGCGGCATCGAGATTGGCATCGGCCCAGCCGAGCGCCGCGCGCATTGCCTCGGTCGCATATCCCGCGCCCCAATGGTCGGCGTCGAACGCCCAGCCCGCCTCGGGCAGCCCTTCCAGTTCGGGAATCCCGCGGCCGAAATAGGACAGACCCCCCATGCCGACGAGCGCGTCGCTCGCCTTGTCGGCGAACACCCAGTAACCGAACCCCATCACCGGCCACAGCCCCGCCGAGCTCAGGAATTTTCCCCAGCTGACGTCGGGCGCGCGCGGTTCGCCGCCGATGAAGCGCGTCACGCGCTCGTCGGCCCACATCGCGATATGAACATCCTTGTCGGACAGGCGCCCGGGGCGCAGGCGCAGGCGGTCGGTCTCGATGACGGGGGCGATATGGAACATGCGCCGGGGTGTGCCGAAGCGCGCGCGGCGGGTCAATCGGGGATCAGATAATGGTCGAACAGGTCGTGCAGCACCGCCTTGCCATCGACCTGCTGCTTGGCCCGCATCACCGCGAGCGTGTCGACGCGGGTCAGCACATCGACATGTTTTTGCACCACATGATAATGCGGCCGGTCGGTGAAATCGTGGAACAGAAAGACGCATTCAGGCTTGCAGTGGATGATCGCCTGCAACAGGCACGCGACGCGAAAACGCCCGTCGATCAGCACCGCATCGGGGCTGCCCCCCATCCCGCGCCAGATCTGGCTATGATAGCGCGGCCAGTCGCGGAGGCGGCCTTCATCGGTCGGATAACCCCAGTCGCCGACCGGGCCGATGTCGATATGCACGGGCGTGAATTCGACCGCCACGCCCGCAAGATCGGCCTGCACCTTCGCCAGCCAGGCCGCATCGCTGTCGATGCTGACGATCCGCCGCACCTGCCGCGCCGCGACCAATGTGCTGCCGCCGCAGCCGAACTCCAGAAGCGACGACAATCCCGCCAGTTGCAGCTCGAACTGTATGACCTCGGCCGCCGTCATCTGTGGTTGCATGGTCCCCTCCACTGGCAAGGGGATATGGGACGCGGGGCGCGGCGTCTAGGGCGGTCCTGTCATCCGGGTCGCCCGTCACCGTAGCCCTGAGCTTGTCGAAGGGCGCCTCACCGAGAAGCGCCCTTCGACAAGCTCAGGGCTACGGTAGAATATGATGTGAACGAAATGGCAGGTAGCGGTCCAAATCAGGCCGCCGCCGCGACCCGATCCGCCGTCGACGCCTGCGCCGGCATCACCGCATCGGCATAATCGCTCTCATACAGCTTGATCAGCGCGCGATCGTCATGGTTCCACGGGTGGAAGCCCGGCAGGAAATAGCTCAGCCACGGCAGGAAGCTCTTGCGCAGCACGCCGGGCTTGCCGAGCAAGTACCACCAGATGCGCGCAGTGATGCGCCAACCGGTCAGCCCGTCCTGCTTCAGCAGATTTTTCATGCCCTTGATCCGCTTCGGCCAGAAACGGCTGGTGACGAGCAGCATCATGATCGACTTGGCACGCCAGCGCTTGAACCGGCTCCAGTCCTTCGTCGCGTGCAGCCAGGTATCGTACGCGACGCCCTTATGCTCGATCTCCTCGATCGCATGCCATTTCCACAAGGCCGCCCATTCGGGTTCTGCGCCCGCGTACATGCTCTCGTCGCGCAGCATCACCGCGGCCATCATCGCGGTGTAATGTTCCAGCGCGATCGTCGCCATCAGGTTGACGATCTGCGGGCGCGTCTTGATCAGGTCGAGCACCTGATTGACGTCGTCTTCCAGCTCGCTGAGGTCGTAGCCCGCCTCCGCCGCCTTTTTATTGAACACGACATGCTCGCGGCTGTGGATCACTTCCTGCTGCGTAAACGCGCGGATTTCGCGCGCCAGCTTGTCGGGCACGCCGTCGCGATGCGCCTTCACCGCCTCGATGAACATCGCTTTGCCGCGCGGGAAGGTCACCGACAGCGCGGTGTGGAATGCCGATGCGATCGGGTCGCCGTTCAGCCACCAGCGGCCCTGTTTGTCGTCGCGGCCAAAGCGCATGTCGCGCGGGGTGATCGACAGGTCGGCGGGGGTCGGGGAGAGGGAAAGGCTGGACATATGGTTCATACCGTCGAAAAGGGGCGATGGGGTGGTTGAATAGGGTTTACTTACATATATGTCAATAGTGAAGAAGCGCCTGAGTCCTGAGGAAAGCCGGTCCGCAGCGCTGCACGCAGCGCGGGAGATTTTGATCGAAACCGGGCCTGCGGCGGTAACATTGAAGGCGGTGGCGGCGCGCATCGATCGCACGCACGCCAATCTGCTGCACCATTTCGGCAGCGCCGCCGGGCTGCAAAAGGCGCTCGCCGCCTATCTCGCCGAAACCGTGTGCGCGACGATCGGGCGGAAAATGGCCGAATCGCCGCCGGGCGAACGCAATGTGCGCGAGATCGTCGACCTTGCGTTCGACGCGTTCAACAGCGGCGGCGCCGGGGCGCTGGCGACGTGGATGGCGGCGACGGGTAACGAAGACGCGCTCGATCCGATCGTGGAAGCCATCCACCGCCTGATCGACGGCATGGCGCCCGACGCGCATGAAAAGCGGCTGATGCACGAAGACACGCTGGCGCTGGTGCTGATGGCGCTCGGCGACGCGCAGATGGGCGGCCCGATGGCGGAGGCGCTCGACCTGCCCCGCGATACGTCGCGCGTGCTGGCATGTGAGCTGATCACCGGCCGCATCGCCCGCTTCTGGGCCGAGCATGGCGGCAAGCCGCAGGGCTGAGGGCTGGCAATTTTATTACGCAGGGGCTAAGGGGCCGCCCATCCCTCCTCCCCGTTCGTGTCGAGCGAAGTCGAGACACCCCGCGGGCAAGTAAGGCTGAGGGGCATCTCGACTTCGCTCGATGCGAACGGGACTTAGTAGTAGCGCTCTCCACCAGCCCCCCAAAAGGCTCCGCCATGCATTTCCTCGACCAAGCCAAGATTTTCATCAAGTCCGGCGACGGCGGCCCCGGCGCCGTGTCGTTCCGGCGCGAAAAATATGTCGAATATGGCGGCCCCGACGGCGGCAATGGCGGCAAGGGCGGCGACATCATCTTCGAAGCGGTCGCGGGGCTGAACACGCTGATCGACTTTCGCTACACCCAGCATTTCAAGGCGAAGCGCGGCACCCCCGGCGCCGGGCGCGACCGCACCGGGGCGGGCGGCCCCGACCTCGTCATCCAGGTGCCGATTGGCACGCAGATATTGGACGACGATGAGGAGCGCAGCCTGCTCGCCGACCTGACCAAGGAGGGCGAACGCCTCGTCTTTTTGCGCGGCGGCGACGGCGGGCGCGGCAATGCCAGCTACAAGACCTCGACCAACCGCGCCCCGCGCCAGCACGGCCCCGGCTGGCCGGGCGAGGAGATGTGGGTGTGGCTGCGGCTGAAGCTGCTAGCCGACGCGGGCCTCGTCGGCCTGCCCAACGCGGGCAAATCGACCTTCATTAACGCGGTCACGAACGCGCAGGCCAAGGTCGGCGCCTATGCCTTTACCACGCTGCGCCCCCAGCTGGGCGTCGTCAGCCACAAGGGGCATGAGTTTGTCGTCGCCGACATTCCGGGACTGATCGCGGGCGCCGCCGAAGGCGCTGGCGTCGGCGACCGCTTCCTCGGCCATATCGAGCGTTGCCGCGTGCTGCTGCACCTCGTCGATGCCAACGACGAAGATGTCGCGACCAGCTACAGCATCGTGCGCGACGAGCTCGAAGCCTATGGCGCCGACCTGATCGACAAGCCGGTGATCGTGGCATTGAACAAGACCGACACGCTCGACGACGAGCTCATCGCTGCACTGTCGGCCGAGCTCGAGGCCGCCAGCGGCCACCCGGTGATGGCGCTGTCGGGCGCGAGCGGCGCGGGCGTCCCGGCGGTGCTCGACAAGCTGCTTGAAATCATCGGCCCCGAAAAGCGCGCGGTCGGGCAGAATGACGACGGCGAAGAATCGACCGACTGGTCGCCGGTTTAGGAACGAACCCGCCGCTGAAGAATTTCGTGCGGAACAACAAGGATTTCGCATGACCCGACACGCTCCCCTTGCCGCACTTTGCCTCGTCGTCGCCACCGCGCTCGCCGGCCCCGCCTACGCCCAGAATGACGGCGCCAGCGGCGAAAAGCGCACCCGCATCATTTTGGGCCCGCAACTGTCGCCATCCTGGCCGGGTTCGAAGGAGCTGTCGGTCGGCCCCTATATCGACGTCTCGCGCGAACGCGTCGGCACCGAATTCACCTTCGAGGCCGCCGACGAAAGCTTTGGCGGGCCGCTTATCCAGACGGGAGACTTTGCTTTCGGACCATCGCTGGGGTTCATCGGCAAACGCACCGCCGCCGACATCGGCGCGGACCTCCCCAAAGTCGGCTTTTCGTTTGAGGTCGGCGGGTTCGCGCAGGTCAACCTGACCCCGGCACTCCGCGTCCGCGTCGAGGGCCGCAAGGCGGTGAGCGGCCACAAGGGCTGGGCGGGTGAAGTCAGCGCCGACTATGTCGCGCGCCAGGGCGACGACTGGCTTTTCTCGATCGGCCCGCGCGTGACGCTGGGTGACGCCAAATATAAAAGCGCCTATTTCGGGGTGACCCCCGCCGCCGCCGCGACCTCCGGCCTCGCGGCCTATGACGTCGATGGCGGCATCCAGTCGGTCGGGGTGACCGCAGGCTATCACCGGAAGCTCGGCCGCCGCTGGGGCGTGGCGGTCTATGGCCGCTACGACCGGCTGGTCGGCGACGCCGCCGACTCCCCGATCACGCGCGAGCTCGGCAGCCGCAGCCAACCGTCGGTCGGCGTGGCGCTGAGTTATACCTTCGGGGGCAGGGATTGATTGGATTGGTTGGCCATTCCGGCCGCATTCGACCGAAGCAGGACGTCGCCCCCGCGCAGGCGGGGGCCGCTGTCGGTTTACGCAGCGACGCAGCACAAGGCCGGTAGCGGCCCCCGCCTACACGGGGGCGACGGTCTATTGGAACGGCAGCTCCCCATGCATCACCGCCAAGCTCCGCCCCTCGGGGTCGATGCAGTGACAAGCCTGACAAATTTGGAATAAAATTACGCCGACCGATGCCCTCGAGACATTCGCATTGGCGGCGGCGGTGCATCGCGCTATCGGCGGCGCGATGAGCCTGTTTCCGCCCGCCGCCTGCCACCGCCTGATCGTCAAGATCGGGTCGGCGCTGCTCGTCGATCCCGCGGGCGCCGTGCGCCGCGACTGGCTGGTCGGGATCGCCGCCGACATCGCCGAGCGGACGCGCGCGGGGCAGCAGGTCGCGGTCGTCTCGTCGGGCGCGATCGCGCTCGGGGCGCGGCGGCTCGGGCTGGCGAAGGGTGGGCGCGGGACGCTGGAGGATGCGCAGGCCGCGGCGGCCACCGGCCAGATCGCGCTGAGCCAAGTATGGGCCGAGGTGCTGGCCGCCGAAGGGCTGACCGCGGCGCAGATGCTGGTCACGCTCGACGATCTGGAAGACCGGCGGCGCTATCTGAACGCCGCCGCGACGCTCGACCGCTTGCTTACGCTGGGCGTGGTTCCGATCATCAACGAGAATGACAGCGTGGCGACCGAGGAAATCCGTTTTGGCGACAACGACCGCCTCGCCGCGCGCGTCGCGCAGGCGGCGGGCGCGGGCGGCGTGGTATTGCTGTCCGACATCGACGGGCTGTACGACCGTAATCCGGCGCTGCCCGGCGCCAGCCATGTCGCGCGGATCGAGCGCATCGACGCGGCGATCGAGGCGATGGCCGATACCGGATCGGCGTCGGGCATGGGATCGGGCGGCATGGTGTCGAAAATCGCCGCGGCGCGCATCGCCAATGCCGCGGGCGCGCACCTCGCCATCGCGTCGGGACGCATCGACCGGCCGCTGTCGAACGCGGCGCGGCACAGCCTGTTCGTCGCCGAAAAGGGCGCGAGTGCGCGCAAGGCGTGGCTGGCGGGCGGACTGACCGCCAAGGGACGGCTGACCATCGACGCCGGAGCAGCAAAGGCGCTGCGCGGCGGCGCAAGCCTGCTCGCAGCGGGGGTCAGCGGGGTAACGGGCAGCTTCGCCCGCGGCGACGTGCTCGACATCGTCGGCCCCGACGGCGCGGTGATCGCGCGCGGCCTGTCCGAATATACCGGCGCCGACGCCGCGGCGATCGTCGGCCTTGGCCGTGACGCACAGGAGGCTGCGCTCGGCTATTCACCGCGCAGCGCGATGGTCCACCGCGACCATATGGTGCTGCTGTGACGCGGCGCGTGCTGGCGATGACCGGCGCGACCGGCTTTGTCGGCGGCGCCACGATGCGGAGGGCGATCGACGCAGGATGGCATGTCCGCGCCCTCACCCGCCGCCCGCAACCCGATCGCGAGGGGGTGACCTGGATCGCGGGCGCGCTCGACGACACGGACAGCTTGGCCGCAATGGCCGCGGGCAGCAACGTCGTCATGCACATCGCCGGGGTGGTCAATGTCCCGACCCGCGCGGCATTCGAGGCAGGCAATGCCACAGCGACCGCCCATGTCATCGATGCGGCACGCAACGCCGGGGTGACACGTTTCGTCCATGTCTCGTCACTCGCGGCGCGCGAACCCGGCCTCTCTGACTATGGCTGGTCGAAGGAACGCGCCGAGGCCGCCGTGACCGCAAGCGGGCTCGACTGGACGATCGTCCGCCCACCCGCGGTGTTCGGTCCCGGCGATACCGAAATGCTCGACCTGTTCCGCATGGCGCGTCGCGGCATCGCACTGCTACCGCCCAAGGGACGCATGTCGGCGATCTATGTCGACGATCTGGCGCGGCTGCTCGTCGCGCTCGCCGCCGATCGCAGCACAAGTATCGGCGCCATCTACGAACCCGATGACGGCCAGGCGGGCGGCTGGTCGCACCGAGGCTTTGCCCACGCGATCGGACGCGCGGTGGGGCGCCGCCGGATCGCGACGCTGGCGGTTCCCGGTGCGGTGCTGAAGGCCGGAGGTCGGATCGACAAGCTGGTGCGCCGCGGCGGCGCCAAGCTGACCCCCGACCGTGCGCGCTATATCGCGCATCCCGACTGGGTCGCGGCACACGGCGCCCAGCCCCCCGCCGCGCTGTGGCAACCCGAATGGGCGACCGACGACGCCCTCGCCGAAACGGTGCGCTGGTATCGCCGCGAGGGTTGGCTGTAATGTCGCCGATAGGGCGCTGTCGCCTGCCCGTCGAAGCGTGCATTGCCAACGGCCAGCCGCATCCCTAGGTTTGCAGCCATGACCGACACCACCGCCAACACCCCGAACGATCCCGCCGGCCCCTGGGCCATTCCGGTACGCCGCCCGCTACCCGGCGACGACAAGCCTAAATCGGGAACCAGCTTTCCGCGCAAAGTTTGGCGGCTGCTCGTCGCCATCAAGGACGGGCTGGCGCTGATTTTCCTGCTGCTGTTCTTCGTCGCGATTTTCGGCCTGCTCGCGGGTCGTCCCAACGCCGGCCTGCCGGTCAGCGAGGGCGCGCTGCTGATCGAACTCGATGGGGTGGTCAGCGAACAGCCCGCCGAGGTCGACACCGTCACCGCGCTGTCGGGCGGCGACCAGCTGCAGGAAATCCGCGTCCGCGACGTCGTCCATGCGCTGGAAACCGCCGCCGACGACAAGCGCGTGACCTCGGTCGTGCTGGACCTCGACCGTTTCCTGGGCGGCGGCCAGGTGTCGCTCGCCGAAATCGGCGCTGCGGTCGACAAGGTGCGCGCCAAGAAAAAGCCCGTACTGGCCTTTGCCACCGCCTACACCACCGACAGCTACCAGATTGCCTCGCACGCCAGTGAAATCTGGGCCGACAGCGTCGGCGGCGTCGCCATCGCGGGGCCGGGCGGGTCGCGCCTTTATTACAAGGGGTTGATGGACCGGCTGGGCATCACCGCGAACATCTACCGCGTCGGCACGTTCAAGAGCGCGGTCGAACCCTTCCTGCGCAGCGACCAGTCGCCCGAGGCGAAGGAAGCCAATCTCGCCTACGCTAGCGTGCTGTGGGACAATTGGCTGACCGACGTCAAAAAGGCGCGCCCCGCGGCCAAGATCGACGCCTATATCGCCGACACCGCGGGCGCGGTGCGCGCCGCGGGCAACGACCTGTCCAAGGCATCGCTCGACGCCGGGCTGGTCGACAAGCTCGGCAGCCGGATGGCGTTCAACACGCGCGTTGCCGAAATCAGCGGCGCTTATGACGACGGCAAGCCGTGGGAATATAATGCGATCCCGCTCGAAAACTGGGTCGCCGCCAACCCGCCCGCAACGAAGGGCAGCGCCATCGCGGTCGTTCCCGTCGTCGGCGAGATCGTCGATGGCGAGGCTCCGACCGGGGTCGCGGGCGGCACCACCGTCGCGCAGCATATCCTCGACGCCGCGGCCGACGACAGCACCAAGGCGATCGTCCTCCGCGTCGATTCGCCCGGCGGATCGGTGCTGGCGTCCGAAGAGATCCGTCAGGCCTTGCTCGTCGCCAAGGCGAAAAAGCTGCCGATCGTCGTGTCGATGGCGAACGTCGCGGCATCGGGCGGTTACTGGATTTCGACCCCCGCCGACCGCATCTTTGCCGAACCCGAAACGATCACCGGATCGATCGGGGTGTTCGGCATCCTGCCGAGCTTCGAGCAGGCGCTCGCCAAGATCGGGGTCACCGCCGACGGCATCGCGACGACGCCGTTGTCGGGTCAGCCCGACGTGGTCGGCGGCGTCAACGACGAGTTCAACGCGCTGGCGCAGGCGAGCGTCGAGGACGTCTATGCGCGCTTTACCGGGCTCGTCGCGAAAAGCCGCAAACAGCCACTCGAAAAGGTGCAGGCCATTGCCGAGGGCCGCGTCTGGGCCGGGGGCACCGCGCGGCAGCTGGGGCTGGTCGACCAGTTCGGCGGTCTGCCCGACGCGCTGGCCGCGGCGGCGAAACTCGCCAAGGTCGAGGGCGATTTTCACGCGCAATATTATGAGGACGAACCGAGCGAGTTCGCCAAGATGCTGGCCAATTGGGGCAAGAGCGAAGAGGAAGTCGCCGCCGCGCCGCGCGGCTGGTTCGGCATCGCGGCGATGAACCGCCAGCTGACCGAACGTCGGCTGGTGCAGGATATGGCGCTGCTGACGCAGACGGGATCGGTGCAGGCCGCGTGCCTCGATTGCCGCGGCTACCTGCCCGCGGTGCCGCAGTCGGGCGGCGCGGAGGCGAAGGGGTTCTTTGCGACGGTGGCGCTGTTGTTGAAATAATTCCCCTCCCGCTTGCGGGAGGGGTTAGGGGAGGGCTTGTTCCAGCCACTTCCGTCGCGTGACATGCCCTCCCCCGACCCCTCCCATAATGGGAGGGGGGAAGAAATTACGCTGCCACCGCGACCCCCTTGGCATGCCCCGCAATCGCGTCCGCCAGCGTATCGACCAGCGCCAGCGGCAGGTCATGCCCCATCCCCGGGATCGTCAGCAGTCGCGCGCCCGCGATGTTGGCCGCGGTATCGCGCCCTGCGGCCAGCGGCACCAGCGGATCATCCTCGCCGTGCACGACCAAGGTCGGCGCGGTGATCGATTTCAGCAGGTGGCGCCGGTCGCCGTCGGCGACGATCGCCGCCATCTGCCGCGCGACCCCCTGCGGGTACCAGCCGCGCTCGAAATCTGCGCGCACCCGCCGCTGCAGGCGTTCCTCGGCGGCGGGATAGGCGGGACTGCCGATCACCCGCGCGGCGCGGACCGAATAGGCGATCATATCCTCGGGATCGCCGCTCATCGGCCGGTTCGCCAGCACCTGCATCGCTTCCTTGCGCGCGCGCGGCAGGCGGCGGTTGCCGGTGCTCGACATGATCGAAGTCAGCGACAGGGTGCGGTCGGGGTAGCGCGCGGCGATATGCTGCGAAATCATTCCGCCCATCGAAGCACCGACGATATGCGCGCGCTCGATCGCCAGATGATCAAGCAGCGCGACGCCGTCGGCGGCCATATCGGCGAGCGTGTAGGCGGAACGGACCGGAAGCCCCAACATCGATTTGACGACCATCCACTTGACGTTCGGCACCCCCGCCGCATCGAAGCGCGTCGACAAGCCGACGTCGCGATTGTCGTAACGGATGGTACGGAATCCGTGCGCGTTCAGCGCGTCGACGAACTCGTCGGGCCACAAGGTCAGCTGCCCGCCCAGCCCCATGACGAGCAGGATCGCGGGTGCATCGCGCGGTCCCTTGTCTTCGTAGGTAATCGTTATGCCATTGGCGGTCGTCTGCGCGGTGATCATGCTGCGGAAATCCTTCGGCCGATTTTCCTTAGCATGGCGCAGTTGACGCGAACGTCAAGTCGGGCATCCAGAACCTTACGCGCCGCCTCTCGTCCGTTCGTGTCGAGCGAAGTCGAGACACGCGAAGTCAGGCACGAACTCTGCGTGTCTCGACTTCGCTCGACACGAACGGGGAGGTGGTCAGCGCGCTAAGCGCCTGTCTTGGGGTCACGGTACGCTGGCAAAGCCAGCGACCAGCGGATTGCGGCGCCGCGCAGGATGAACCCGGCGACCGCGCCGACCACCGCCGCCACCGGCGTCCCGGCGCCCAGCCACAGCAAGAGCAGGAACAGCCCCGACGCGAGCGCGGCCGCGGTGACATAGATTTCTGGACGCACGATGATCGACGGCACCCCCGCCAATATGTCGCGGATCGTGCCGCCGACGCAGCCGGTGATGACGCCCATCAGCAACGCCGGGGCGGGCGGCACCCCCCACGCCAGCGCCTTGGCGGTACCGAACACCGCATAGGCGGCCAGCCCGACCGCGTCGGCCCATTCGAGCAATTGCCCCTGCCACCAGCGTTCGGGGGTGATCCAGACCACCAGCGCGATCGCGATGCACACCGCCGAAATCGCGCCATCCTGCACCCAGAACACCGGCGCGCCGATCAACAGGTCGCGCACGCTGCCGCCGCCGACCCCGGTGACCAGCGCAAAGAAGGCGGCGGTCACCAACGTCCGGCGCAGCCGCACCGCCATCAGCGCGCCCGATAACGCAAACACGCCGATCCCCGCCAGGTCGAGCAGGCGAACGATCAGCGCATTGTCGACGTCTAGCATCGGCGCCTATTTCGCGCTCGGCCGTACCCCGCCGATGACCGACAGGACGATCGCCGACACCGCGCCGCGGATCACCGGCTCGGCCTGGGGCGCAAAGAAAGGCGAGTGGTTGGTCGGGATCGGCTGCCCCTTCGCCTTCAGGTCGGCGAGGACCGCAGGATCATAGCCGCCGATCGCGAAATAGAGCGACGGGATACCCGCATCGACAAATTCCGAATAATCCTCGCTCGCCGATACCGGCGCCGCGCTGGCGGGGGCGAACAGCAATTTGTCGCCGAACACCGGTTTCAGGATTTCGAAGCCGTTGGCGGCCATGGACTCATTGTTCACCAGGCTGGCGGTGCCGGTCAGATAGGTGATCGTCGGTTCGGGGGCATTGCCCATCATCGCCGCCGCCTTCGCCGAACGCTCGGCGCCCGACCGGAGCAGCTGGCGCACCTCGGGGGTGAGCGAGCGGATGTTGACCTTTACCTCGGCGCTGTCGGGGATGATGTTGGGCGCGCTGCCTGCGTTGATCGCGCCGATCGTCAGCACGCCAAACGCATAGGGATCCTTTTCGCGGCTGATTACCGTCTGCACATCGGTCACAAAGCGCGCCGCGATCGGGATCGGGTCGAGCGTCGCCGACGGCATTGAGCCATGACCGCCGCGACCGTGGAAGGTAATCGAATAGCTGTCGGAGGCCGAGAACGCCGTCCCCGCCTTGATCCCCACCGTCCCCGTCGGGCCGTTCAGCACATGCGCGGCGAAACCATAGTCGGGTTTGGGAAAGCGCGTCAGCAGCCCGTCGTCGAGCATCGCTTTCGCGCCCTTCAAAATCTCCTCGGCGGGCTGGCCGATCAGCACGACGGTCCCCGACCAGCTGTCGCGCATCGCGGACAGCGCCTGCGCGACCCCGACCAGATAGGCGACGTGGGTGTCGTGACCGCAGGCGTGCATGACGGGGACATCCTTACCCTCATAGGCCGCGCGCGCCTTGCTTGCCCAGGCGAGCCCGGTCTTTTCCTCCATCGGCAGCGCGTCCATGTCGGCACGGATCAGGATCGTCGGCCCCTCGCCGTTCTTGAGCACGCCAACGACGCCGGTGCCGCCGACCTTTTCGGTGACGGTGAAGCCTGCTTTACGCAGATGTTGCGCGAGAATGCCCGCGGTGCGGACCTCCTGCAGTCCGAGTTCGGGGTTCTGGTGCAGATCGCGATACAGCGCGTCGAGCGCCGGATAGTTTTTGTCGAGCAGCGCGGTCAGCCGCGCATTGGCGGCGACAAGGTCGGGCGCCGCCTGCGCGCTCGTTGCGGTGAGGGAGAGAGACAGCGAAGCCGCTACCCCGAGCCAATGCTTCGCCATCATTCTCTCCCCCTCGATATTCGTGTCAGACGTGGATCGGTTTGCCCGTCACCGCCATCGCGGCTTCCTTGATCGCCTCGCTGTGCGTCGGATGCGCGTGACAGGTATAGGCGATGTCCTCCGACGTCGCGCCAAATTCCATCGCCTGCGCGGCCTGCGCGATCATCGTGCCCGCGACGCTGGCGATGCACCACACGCCGAGCACGCGGTCGGTCTTGGCATCGGCGATAATCTTCACGAAACCGTCGGGCTCGTGGTTGGTCTTGGCGCGGCTGTTGCCCGCCATCGGGAATTTGCCGACCTTGACCTCACCCTTTTCCTTGGCCTGCTCTTCGGTCAGGCCAACCCCGGCGATTTCGGGCCAGGTGTACACGACCGACGGGATGACATCATGATTCACGATGCCCGTCTGGCCCGCGATATTTTCGGCGCAGGCGATGCCTTCGTCCTCGGCCTTGTGCGCCAGCATCGGACCGGGAATGACGTCGCCGATCGCCCAGATGCCGGGAACCTGTGTCGAAAAATCATGGTCGGTTTCGATCTGGCCGCGCGCATTGACCGCCAGCCCCGCCTTGTCGAGCGCGAGGCCGTCGGTATTCGGACGGCGCCCGATCGACACCAGCACGACATCGGCTTCCAGCGTCTCCGCTTCGCCACCTGCCGCGGGTTCAAGTGTCAGGACGGCCTTCTTGCCCTTTACCACCGCGCCGGTGACCTTGGTCTTCAGCTTGAATTCGATGCCCTGTTTCTTGAAGATGCGGTTGGCATCCTTGCGGATGTCCGCGTCCATGCCGGGCAGGATCTGGTCGAGAAACTCGACGCAGGTGACCTTGGCACCCAGACGCCGCCACACGCTGCCAAGTTCCAGCCCGATCACGCCGCCGCCGATGACGACCATATGGCCCGGCACCTTCGCCAGTTCGAGCGCACCCGTTGAATCGACGATGACCTGCTTGTCATTGTCGACCTCGACGCCCGGAAGCGGAGTCACCGACGATCCGGTGGCGATGATGATATTCTTCGCGCGATAGGTCTTGCCCGCAACTTCGACACTGTCCTTGCCGGTGAAGGCGGCATAGCCCTTCAGCCAGTCGACCTTGTTCTTCTTGAACAGGAATTCGATGCCGGCGGTCAGCCCCTTGACCGCATCGACGCGCTGCGCGTGCATCGCGGGCAGGTTGAGCTTCGGGGACACATCGATCCCCATCTTCGCCATCGCGCCGTTCGCCGCCGCGTCAAAATATTCCGACGCATGCAGCATCGCCTTCGACGGGATGCAGCCGACGTTTAGGCAAGTGCCGCCCAGCGTCGCACGCCCGTCGGCGCACGCGGTTTTCAGGCCCAGCTGCGCCGCGCGGATCGCCGCGACATAACCGCCGGGACCGGCACCGATGACAAGGACGTCGTAGTCGTAATCAGCCATAACTCACTCCGTTCGTGTTCCTGCGAACGCAGGAACCCAGGGCGTCAAAGCGAAAGCCTGTCGAACAAATCCAGCCATTGTGGATTATCCCGTTCGATCAGCTCAACCTTCCACGCCCGTTTCCATTTCTTCATTTGCAGCTCGCGATGCCGAGCCTGCTGAATGTCATCAAATGCTTCGTACCAGACCAGTCGATGGCAACCATATTTTTTGGTGAAACTTTCCGCTACCTCATTGCGATGCTGCCACACTCGGGCCAGCAGGTCACTGGTAACGCCGAGATACAAGGTGCCGTTTCGCCCGCTTGCCATCAAATAGAGATAGCCGGGTCGGGCCATTCTATCTTCCGTGTTCCTGCGAATGCAGGAACCCAGGGTCAGATCGCACCGTCATCTCATCCTACCCTGGGCTCCTGCGTTCGCAGGAGCACAAACTATCACAAATCGATCAACAACCGCGTCGGATCCTCGATCGCTTCCTTGATCGTCTTGAGGAATGTCACCGCTTCGCGGCCGTCGATCAGGCGGTGGTCATAGCTGAGCGCCAGATACATCATCGGGCGGATCACGATCTCACCGTTCCGCACAACGGGACGGTCCTCGATGCGGTGGAGGCCGAGCACCGCCGACTGCGGCGGGTTAATGATCGGGGTCGACATCAGGCCGCCGAACACACCGCCGTTCGAAATGGTGAAGGTGCCGCCGGTCATGTCGTCCATCGTCAGCGTGCCGTCCTTGGCGCGCTTGCCGAGGTCGGCGATCGCCTTTTCGATGTCAGCAAAGCTCAGACTGTCGGCGTTGCGAACGACGGGGACGACGAGGCCGTTCGGCGCGCTGACCGCGACCGAGACGTCGAGATAGTCGTGATAGACGATTTCGTCGCCGTCGATGCGGGCGTTGACCGCCGGGATGTCATGCGCGGCGAGCGCCACCGCCTTGGTGAAAAAGCTCATGAAGCCAAGGCGCACGCCATGCTTCTTTTCAAAGCTTTCGCGATATTTGTCGCGCGTCGCCATCACCGCCGACATGTCGACGTCGTTGAACGTCGTCAGCATCGCCGCGGTGTCCTGCGCCGCTTTCAACCGCTTGGCGATCGTCTGGCGCATCCGCGTCATCTTGACGCGTTCTTCGCGGCGGCCCGATGCACCGCTCGCGGCGGAAGCGGGGGCGGGCGCGGCCGCCGGAGCCGGGGCGGCTGCGGGCGCCGCGCTCGCGGCGGCGAGTACATCTTCCTTGGTCAGGCGGCCGTCCTTGCCGCTGCCCTGGATCTTCGTCGGGTCAACGCCATGTTCGAGCACAAGGCGGCGCACCGCGGGCGACATGGTCGTGACCGTATCGACGCCCTCGCTCGCCGGAGCGGTCGCGGCGGGGGGCGGCGCGGCGGCTTCAGCCTTTGCCGCAGTGGAGGGCGCAGCGGCGGCGGCGCTACCGGCTTCGATCGTCGCGATCACCGCGCCGACGTTGACCGTGTCGCCAACTGCGACAACCTGCTGGCCCATCACGCCCGCGACCGGCGAAGGCACTTCGACCGCGACCTTGTCCGTTTCAAGGCTCGCGATCGGCTCGTCGAGCGCGACGGCTTCGCCCGGCCGTTTCAGCCACTCGCCGATCGTCGCTTCGGTGACGCTTTCGCCCAGCGTGGGGACTTTGACTTCGGTGCTCATAGGTGCAGTTCCTTGGGGGTCTTGTGCCTGGCTCAGGCTTTATTCTTGCTGCGGCGAATTTCGGCGCGGACGCTGAGGCCCAGCGCATCGGCGACCAGCGCCGACTGTTCGGTCTGGTGACGGCTCATCAGCCCCGTCGCGGGCGAGGCCGCGGCGGCGCGTCCCGCGTAGCGCGGGCGCATGCCCTTGTGGCCCGCTTCGTTCAGCGCCTCTTCGATAAAGGGCTCTACGAAGAACCAGCTGCCGTTGTTGCGTGGTTCTTCCTGCGCCCAGACCACATCCTCCAGCTTCGGCATCCGCTTCAGGCGGACGGCGAGCGGATCGCCCGGGAAGGGATAGAGCTGTTCGATCCGGATGACCGTCGTGTCGGAAAGGCCCGCGGCATCGCGCGCTTCCATCAGATCGTAGCCAACCTTGCCCGAACACAGCACGACGCGCTTGATGTCGGCGTCGGCGGGCGGGGTGCGGTCCGACATGATGCGACGGAAATGCGCGTCGCCGATGAAGTCGCTGCGCTGGGAGACCGCCAGCTTGTGCCGGAGCAGCGACTTCGGCGTCATGATGATCAGCGGCTTGCGGAATGGGCGCAGCATCTGGCGGCGCAGGACGTGGAAATAGTTCGACGGGGTCGAAATATTGCACACCTGGATATTGTCGCCTGCGCACAGTTGCAGGAAGCGCTCGAGGCGTGCGGAGCTATGCTCCGGTCCCTGCCCTTCATAACCGTGCGGGAGCAGCATCACGAGCCCGTTGGCGCGTAGCCATTTGGCTTCGCCCGAAGCGATGAACTGGTCGATCATGATCTGCGCGCCGTTGGCGAAATCGCCGAACTGCGCTTCCCACAATACCAGCGATTTCGGATCGGCCATCGCATAGCCATATTCAAAACCGAGCACGCCATATTCGGAGAGCGGGCTGTCGAGCACCTCGAACCGGCCGTGCGGCACGGTGGTCAGCGGCACATATTTCGCTTCGGTCTTTTGATCGACCCAGACCGCGTGGCGCTGGCTGAAGGTGCCGCGCCCCGAATCCTGCCCCGACAGGCGGACCTGATAGCCTTCGCTGAGCAAGGTGCCGAAAGCGAGGCTTTCGGCGGTCGCCCAGTCGAACACTTCGCCGTCGCTCTTGTCGGCGAACATCGCGCCGCGTGCGTCGATGACGCGGCGCAGCGTCTTGTGGACTTCGACGTCGGCGGGGATCGTCGTCAGGACGCGCCCGATCGAATCGAACAATTTGTCGCTGACCCCGGTCGAGATGTTGCGGCGGGCATTTTCGGGATCGGCGGGGGCGTGCAGCCCCGACCAGCGCCCGGCGAACCAGTCCGCCTTGTTTGGCTTATAGCTCTTGGCGCCCTCGAAATCGCTTTCGAGGCGCGCGATGAATTCGGCGCGGCGCGCGTCGGCCCAACCGGCGTCGATCACGCCTTCGCTTTCCAGCTTGGCGGCGCAGAGCTGCGACACCGGCGGGTGCTTGCGGATGCGTTCGTACATCAAAGGCTGGGTGAACGACGGTTCGTCGCCCTCGTTATGACCAAAGCGGCGATAGCACCACATGTCGATGACGACGTCGCGCTTGAACTGCTGGCGAAAATCGATCGCGAGCTTGCACGCAAAGGTCACCGCTTCGGGATCGTCGCCGTTGACGTGCAGGATCGGCGCCATCACGCCCTTCGCCACGTCCGACGGATAGGGCGACGAGCGCGCATATTGCGGGCTGGTCGTGAAACCGATCTGGTTGTTGACGATGAAGTGGATGCAGCCGCCGGTGTTGTAACCGCGGATGCCCGAGAAGCCGAGGCATTCCCACACGATCCCCTGCCCCGCGAACGCCGCGTCGCCATGGATCAGCACCGGCAGCACCTGCTCGTGCTTGGCGAGGTCGTCGCGCACCACCTGCTGCGCGCGCACCTTGCCGAGCACGACCGGATCGACCGCTTCGAGGTGCGAAGGGTTGGGAACCAGCGACATATGCACCGACGCGCCGCCGAACTCGCGGTCGGTCGAGGTGCCGAGGTGATATTTGACGTCACCCGAACCGCCGATGTCGTCTGGGTTGGCGCTGCCGCCGGCAAATTCGTGGAAGATGATCTTGTACGGCTTCGCCATGACGTTCGCGAGCATGTTGAGGCGCCCGCGATGCGCCATGCCATAGACGATTTCCTTGACCCCATATTGGCCGCCATATTTGATGATGGCTTCCATCGCGGGGATCATGCTCTCGCCGCCGTCGAGTCCGAACCGCTTGGTCCCGACATATTTCTTGGCGAGGAATTTCTCCCATTCCTCGGCCTCGATCACCTTGTTCAGGATGGCGCGTTTGCCTTCGACCGAAAATTCGATGATCTTGTCGGCGCCTTCCATCCGTTCCTGCAGGAACTGGCGTTCCTTGAGGTCGGCGATGTGCATATATTCAAGGCCGACATTGCCGCAATAATTGGCGCGCAGGATCGCGACGATCTCGCGGATCGTCGCTTTTTCCAGGCCCAGCGTGCCACCGATATAGACGGGGCGGTCCTGATCGGCGCCGACGAAACCATGATATTCGGGGGTGAGGTCGGCGGGCAGCTCGCGCGTGCTGAGCCCCAGCGGATCGAGATTGGCGGCCAGATGCCCGCGCACGCGATAGGTGCGGATCAGCATCATCGCGCGGATCGAATCATTCGCCGCCCGCTCGACTTCGGCATTCGACAGCGGCGCACCCGCCTTGGCAGCGGCGGCCTTGACCGCGACCTGCATCTGCTGCGGATCGAGCGCGGCGGTCAGGTCGTCGCTGTCGATCTGCGGCCAGTTCTTCGGCGCCCAGCTGGGACCAGCCTGCGGCTCATCGATGTCAAAGCTTTGTCGTTCGAGGTTCATTGTCTTTTCCATTCTCGAAAGAGAAATGGCTCCGGGGAGGGTATGGGAGCGACGCCCGCTGACAACGGCTGTTGACAGCGGGCGCTTAAATCAAACGCGTTCTTTCAGCACTTCGACAAGCGTCGTGCCGAGTTCGGACGGGCTCGCCGACATGGTGATGCCCGCGGCTTCCATCGCCGCGATCTTGCTTTCGGCGTTGCCCTTGCCGCCCGATACGATCGCGCCGGCATGGCCCATGCGGCGGCCCGGAGGCGCGGTGCGGCCCGCGATGAAACCCGCCATCGGCTTTTTGCGGCCGCGCTTGGCTTCGTCGATCAGGAACTGCGCCGCCTGTTCCTCGGCGTCGCCGCCGATTTCGCCGATCATGATGATCGACTTGGTCGCTTCGTCGGCGAGGAAAAGCTCGAGTACGTCGATGAAGTTGGTGCCGTTGACCGGATCGCCGCCGATGCCGACCGCGGTGGTCTGGCCCAGACCCGCGTTGGTCGTCTGGAACACCGCTTCATAGGTGAGCGTGCCCGAGCGCGAGACGACGCCGACGCTGCCCTTGGAAAAGATGCTGCCGGGCATGATGCCGATCTTGCATTCGCCCGGCGTCAGCACGCCGGGGCAGTTCGGGCCGATCAGGCGCGATTTCGAACCCGACAGCGCGCGCTTCACCTTGACCATGTCGAGCACCGGGATGCCCTCGGTGATGCAGACGATCAGCGGGATTTCGGCGTCGATCGCCTCGAGGATCGAGTCCGCGGCGAACGGCGGCGGCACATAGATGCAGCTTGCGGTCGCGCCGGTCGCATCTTTCGCTTCGGCAACGGTGTCGAACATCGGCAGGCCGATGTGGGTCGTGCCGCCCTTGCCCGGCGTCACGCCGCCGACCATCTGCGTGCCATAGGCGAGCGCCTGTTCGGTGTGGAAGGTGCCGGTGGCACCGGTCATCCCTTGCGTGAGGACCTTGGTATTCTTGTCGATGAGGATGCTCATACCTGTCTAACTCCTTGGAGAGGCCCATGGGATGGGCTCAAATCGTCACTTTGCCGCTGGCTCGACCATTTGCATCGACAGATGCACCGGCTGCGGTCCGTTTCGTGTTGTCGGCGTGTTTAGATTGACGCGCGCAGGCGCGCCGCTCGTGCTCACCGCCCAGAAACCATCGGCAAAAGTATTTTTGACGACCAGCTTGCCCGGTTCGCCATAGGTCGTCCGAAGCGCCTCGATGATGGGGGCGACGCTCGCAAAATCCCGAGCGCCGAACACCAGATTGCATTGCTTGCCAGAGGCACGAAACGGACCATAGGGTCCCGTCGTCGCGCCAGCACGGCTGGGCATCGCGATCGCACGATTCTTGAGGCTGGCATCGTCTCCGGTCCATACTGACACGGTCGCTGCCGAGCCGCGCCACTGCTTGACCCGTGCCTCGCCCTGCTTACCTTCGGCGGGGAATACAGCATCCGCCTCCGACAACCCGAGTGGCGATGACGCTACCCGGTCGCCAACCGTCTCGGGGTTCGCGCAAAGCCGCCGGAACTCCGCCACGATGGCGGCACCATCGAGATCGGTTGCGGCAAGGTTCGCTCCGAGGAGCGTCTCGCCGCCGACGACCAGCGCCCGCCCATCCTTGACCGTCAGCGTCACGGATTGGGCGGAGGCGCCTTGGGCGATGCCCAAGCCAAGCGCCAAGATGGCTATGCGCGACATCATGCCAGCGACGGATCCAGATTCTTGCATGCCTCCAGCAGTTCCTTGACCGCGTCGACCGACACCTGCAGCCCTGCCTTGTCTTCGGCATCAAGTTCGATCTCGACGATCTTCTCGACCCCGCCCGCACCGATCAGCACCGGCACACCGACATAGAGGCCGTCGAGGCCGTACTGGCCGTCGACATAAGCGGCGCAGGGCAGGATGCGCTTCTGGTCACCCAGATAGGCTTCGGCCATCGCGATGCCCGAAGCAGCGGGCGCATAGAAAGCCGATCCGGTGCCGAGCAGCGCGACGATCTCGCCGCCGCCGCCGCGGGTGCGCTTGACGATCGCGTCGATCTTGTCCTGCGACGACAAGCCCATCTTGACGAGGTCGGGAACGGGGATGCCGTTGACGGTCGAGTAACGGACGACGGGGACCATCGTATCGCCATGACCGCCGAGCACGAAGGTGTTCACATCCTTCACCGACACGTCGAATTCGTCGGCGATGAAGTGGCTGAAGCGTGCCGAGTCGAGCACGCCGGCCATGCCGACGACCTTGTTGTGCGGGAGCCCTGAGAATTCGCGCAGCGCCCAGACCATGGCGTCCAAAGGATTGGTGATGCAGATGACGAAGGCGTCGGGGGCGTTCGCCTTGATGCCTTCACCCACGGCCTTCATCACTTTCAAATTGATGCCGAGCAGGTCGTCGCGGCTCATGCCCGGCTTGCGCGCGACCCCGGCGGTGACGATGATGACGTCGGCGCCTGCGATGTCGGCATAATCGTTCGATCCGGTGATCTTTGCATCAAAGCCCGCGATCGGGCCGACCTGCGACAGGTCGAGCGCCTTGCCCTGCGGCACGCCTTCGACGACGTCGAACAGGACGACGTCGCCCAGTTCCTTCTGCGCGGCGAGCAGCGCCAGCGTTCCGCCGATATTCCCGGCTCCGATCAATGCGATCTTCTTGCGTCCCATGGCGCGCGGCACTCCCTTCCTGGCAAGCCCGGCAATGCTTCACAGACCGGCGGCACACGGGCTAAAGTGCCGTGCCGATCCCAAGACTTGGGTCGCCCCTACGCCGATTCCGTTAACGAAACAACCGCGAAAAGCGCGAAATTCCGCCTTTTTCTGCAAATAGTTCGCAATAACAACAAGCGGCGAGGTAACCGGTCCTGCGCGGGTTTGGATGGACAATAGCGTGCATGCATGACAGGCTGACGGACGTCGGGGAAAGGCCACCCGGCGAAGTTAACCCTCCTTTATCGCTGGGGTGATAGGCGCGAGCGGATGACGCGGGCAATCATCAGTTTCGATACCGAGCTGTCCGCCGGGCTATACCAGCGCGGCGCCGATGCGCGCGCCAATTTCGAAAGCTCGATCCTGGGGCGCTGCCGCGAAGGCGATTTCGGCATCCATTTCCAGATGGACATGCTCGAACGCCACGGCCTGACCGGGGTGTTCTTTATCGATCCGATGCCGGCGCTGGTTTACGGCCCCGAAATCATCGATGCGATCGTCCGCCCGGTGCTGGACCGTGGTCACGAGGTGCAGGTCCATATCCACACCGAATGGCTCGCCTTCGCCCGCTTCAACCCGGTCGGGCGATTGACTGGACGGAACATCGGCGACTTTCCGCTGGCGGCACAGAAAAAGCTCATCGCGCTCGCGCGCGACATTTTGGTCGGCGCGGGGGCGCCCCGACCGACCGCGTTTCGGGCCGGAAATTTCGGCGCCAACGACGATACGCTGCGCGCGCTCGCCGCGCTGGGTTTTCGTTTCGACAGCAGTTTCAACGCGGCCTATCTGGGGCATGGCTGCGCCATCTCGCTCGATGCCGGGAACCAGGGCATGCGCGAGCATCATGGCGTGATCGAAGTGCCGGTCAGCGGCCTGATGGACCGCGCCAACCGCTTTCGCCCGGCGCAGCTGTGCGCGATGTCCGAAGAGGAAATGCGCGACGCGCTCGACCATAATGCCGCCAGCGGCGCGATCCAGTTTTCGGCGTTCAGCCACAGCTTCGAATTGCTGAGCCGCGACCGCAAGGTCGCGAACCGGCTGGCGATTTCGCGGATGGAGGCGCTGTGCCGCGCCGTTGCCGACGATGCCCGCGTGACCAGCGGCGGGCTGATCACCCTGCCCGCGCCGCCCGCGCGTCCCCGCCGTATCCATGTTCCCGCGCCGCGCCCGTTTCGCACGCTGCGCCGGGTCGTTCAGCAAGGACTGGGTCACCTCGCGCATGAGGTGCGCTATGTCCGCGATGTCATCGCGGTGACGATCAATTCGTCACGCTGGGGCAAAATTGCCACCGGCGTCCTGCTCGCCATGGCCTAGCGCGAGGTAGTCGTCCGACTGCATTTCGGACAGGCGGCTCGCGGTGCGTTCGAATTCGAACGCGCCGTCGCCCGCGACATACAGATCATCGGGCATCGCCGCGGCGCTTGCCAACAACTTGACCTTATATTCGTACAGCGCATCGACCAGCGTCACGAAGCGTGCCGCCTCGTTGCGATTTTCCGGCCCCATGCGCGGAATGCCGACGATGATGACGGTATGGAAATGCCGCGCGACCGCCAGATAGTCCGACGCGCCGCGCGCCTCGGCGCACAGCCGCTTGAACGAAAAGACCGCGACGCCCTTCAGCGCCTTTGGCACGTGCAGCGTCCGCCCACCGCCAAGGTCGAGATCGAGCGTCGGGACATGCGCGCGATCCTCCGGCGGATAGTCGGTGAGGCGAAAAAACGCCGCCGACAGCGCGGCGCTCGCCGCCTCATCGGCGGGGACGAACCAGCGTGCGCCATCGCCCAGCCGGTCGCGGCGATAATCGGTCGGCCCGTTCAGCCCCATCACGTCGAGCTTCGCCTCGACCAGCGCAATGAATGGCAGGAAATGTTCGCGGTTGAGCCCGTCCTTGTACAGGTCCGACGGCGGACGGTTCGAGGTCGCGACCACGGTGACCCCGCGGTCGATCAGCGCGGTGAACAGCCGCGAGAGGATCATCGCATCGGCGCTGTTGTTCACGACCATTTCGTCGAACGCCAGGCAGCGGACATTTTCGACCAGCGCGTCGGCCACGAGCGGAATCGGGTCGCCCGCCTCGCTTTTGCGCACCTCGCGCATCCGCGCATGGACGTCGAGCATGAAGGCGTGGAAATGGACGCGCCGTTTGCGCTGGATGTGCAGCTGGTCGTAGAACAGGTCCATCAGCATCGACTTGCCGCGTCCGACCGCGCCCCACAGATAGACGCCGCGCGGGCTCTCGGGCTTGCGCCCGGTCAGCCTCCAGAGCAGGCTTCCGCGCGGCGGCACCGCTTCCAGCTCCGACTGCAACAGGTTCAGCCGCTCAGCGGCGGCGCGCTGTTCGGGATCGGGGCGGAGCTCGCCGCCCGCGACGAGCGCATCATAGGCCGCGAGCACCGACATCAGCCGCGATCCTTGCTCGCCTTGCGGATGGTGCCCGAAAAGCTGAGCACGATATGGCTGTCGTCTTCGCCCTGCACCACCAGTCCGCGCAGAAAGATCAGGCGACCGGTCTCGCGGACCAGCTCGACCACCGCGTCCAATGGCTCGCCGAGCCGACCCGCGCCGACAAACTGCGTCGACAGGTCGAGCGTCACAGAATGGCCTGCATTGAGCGATCCGAACTGGTGCGACGCCGCGAACAGCGCAATGTCGACCAACGCCAGCGTCACCGCGCCATGGACATTATCGCCCAGATTGCTGTGCTTGCGCTCGGGGATCATGCGCACCCGCGCACACGGGCGACCGTCCGAGGTCGGCGGCTCGACCCGCACCGTCAGCGGTTCGATGAAGCTGTTGAAACGGCTCGCGTCCTTCAGATCCCAGCTCAGCCAGCCGTCGTCGAGTGCCTCGGCGCTGAAATGGTCACGCCGCTTCGGTTCCTCGATCCCGTCGTTCACATTGTGGCTTTCGCGAAGGCGAAACGGCACCGGCCCGCTCCGCCACCCGGCCTCCCCGACCATAGTAGCCTTTGGGAGGCCGGGTGGGGGAGCGGGCCGGTGCCGACGTTGGCGTCAGCCAACATCAAACTTGCCGCTCGGCTTCCATTTTCTTGATCTCGGCGATCGCACGCGCCGGGCTCAACCCCTTCGGGCAGGCGTTCGAGCAGTTCATGATCGTGTGGCAGCGATAGAGGCGGAACGGATCTTCCAGCTCGTCGAGCCGTTCGCCGGTCATCTCGTCGCGGCTATCGGCCAGCCAGCGATACGCCTGAAGCAGGATTGCGGGGCCGAGGAACTTGTCGCTGTTCCACCAATAGCTGGGGCAGCTGGTCGAGCAGCAGGCGCAGAGGATGCACTCATAGAGGCCGTCGAGCTTTTCGCGTTCGGCGGGCGACTGGAGCCGTTCCTTGCCGCTCGGCGTCGTCGTCTTGGTCTTCAGCCAGGGTTCGATCGACGCATATTGCGCATAGAAATGGGTGAAGTCGGGAACCAGATCCTTGATCACGTCCATCGCGGGCAGCGGCGTGATCGTGATGTCGCCCTTCAGATCCTCGATCGCGGTGGTGCAGGCAAGGCCGTTCTTGCCGTTCATGTTCATCGAACAGCTGCCGCAAATCCCCTCGCGGCACGAGCGGCGGAAGGTCAGCGAACTATCCTGTTCGCTCTTCATCTTGATCAGCGCGTCGAGCACCATCGGACCGCATTTCTGGGTATCGATCTCGAAGGTATCAAAGCGCGGATTCTGGCCGCTGTCGGGGTCGTAGCGATAGACTTTGAACGTCTTGACCGCGGCCGCGCCTTCGGCCTTGTGGACCTTGCCCGTCTTTTGCGGGCGGCTGTTCTTGGGCAGACGGAATTCGGCCATGTCGCGGGCTCCCTGTGCAATTGCGGGCTGACTAGACCCGATTGGCAGGGACGACAAGGGGTTGGATAGGGTGAAATCGCCCTGAAATTGCCTTCCCCCTTGATGGGGGAAGGATACGCAGCCTTGCCGCAAAGCGGCTAGGCGAAGTTGGATGGGGGTGAGGGTGCGTCCTGGCACCGTGGTTTCAGGCCGACAGCGCCCCTCCTCCGCTGCGACTAAGCCAGCAAGCTGGCAAGTCTCGCTGCCTCCCCCATCTAGGGGGAGGGAAGATTGCTTTATTCGTCAGCCAACAAACGCTACGTGCGCAGCGATGAGCGAAAGCGCCGCCCAACCCGCCGTCACCAGCCGCAGCGTCGCGCGCGGGCTGGGTACCACGGTGCTCGCGCGGCTGGGCGCGGTGGTCGAAATCGTCGCACAGCCGCTCTATGTGCTGATGTTCGGGCTGGCCGGATACGGCCTCTATGCGGTGCTGTGGGCGGCGATCAACCTGCTCGAAAATATCTTCGACATGGGCATGACCAGCGCGATGCAGCGCACCGTGCCGCAATCGGCGAGCGACGCCGAGGCGGCGGCGGCGCTGCGTACGGCGATGATTTTCGGCGTCGGCCCGTGCATCCTTGTCGCGGCGCTGATCGCCGCATTTGCCGCCGATCTTGGCCCGCTGCTCAATGTCGCCGCCAGCGACCGCGACCTCGTCACCCCGGCGATCCGGGTTTTCGTGTGGGCATTGCCGCTCTGGGCCTTCGTCGAGATCGCGACGTCGGCGCTGCGCGCGCGGATGGTGTTCGGCGCCGAAATCCGGCTGCGCATCGTTTGGGAACAGGTGCTGCGATTGGTGTTCGCCGGGCTGTTTTTTGCGGGCGGGCTCGGGCTGAAAGGATTGTTCATCGCGCACCTCTGCTCGCTGGCGATCACCGCGATCCTGTGCGTCCGGTTGCTGGCCCAACATTACGACCTGAAGGGGTTCTGGCGCGGCCCTCGCGGCACCGAAACGGCGCGCAATACATTTTGGGCCGGGCTGTCGATCCTGCCGTCGAACATTATCGCGCGCCTGTTCGGTGACGCCCCCGCGCTGGTGCTAAACCTGCTGTTGCCCGGCGCGGCGGGCGCCGCGGCGGCGGGGCTGTTCACCATCGCGCGCAAGCTGTCGAGCGTCGTCCAGCTTGTCCGTATCGCCTTCGTCTATGTGATGGCGCCGCTCGCGGCCAGCGCCGAGCGCCGGGATCGGGCGCAAGTCGCTGATATTTATGCCTATGCGACGCGGCTGATCTCGGCGATCGCGCTGCCGCTCGCCGCGGTGCTCGCCGCGGGCAGCGCTTCGCTGCTCAGCCTGTTCGGCGCCCAGGCGCAGGCGGCGCAGGCCGCGCTCGTGATCTTGCTGTTCGCGCGCGCCGCCGAAGCGGTGCTCGGCATTTCGTCGCCGGTGCTGCAGGTCGTATCGGCGTTTCGCCACCAGCTCACCGCCAGCATCTTTGGCGTCGGCGTCGCGATCGGCGCCGGCTGGCTGATCCTTGGGCATATGGATGCGCTCACCGGGGTCACGCTCGCGACGTCGATCGGTCTGGTGGTGATGGCGGGTATTCCGACCCTGCAACTGGCCATGAACGAAAAGCTGCACCCGTTCGATCATCAGTTCCCGGTCGTTGCGACGCGCGGCATGGCGCTGACCTTGGTCGCGGGCGCCGCGGCGCTGCTCGCCGACCGATTGCCCGATCCGGTTGCGCTGCCGCTGATCGTGATCATCGCGCTGGGATCGATATGGGCCGCGATCCGTTTCGCGCTGCCCTATGCCGACCGCGCGTCGCTCGGCAAAGCGGGACGGAAATTGCGGCTGATCGGGGACGAGACCCCATGACCGGCTCCCCCGCGCGCATCGCCATTTACGATCTTGACCGCACCGTGCTGCGCAAGCCGACCTTCACCCTGTTCCTCTTGTGGGCGGCGGCGCGCGAGGCGCCGTGGCGCCTGCTGCTGCTCCCGCTGCTCGCCGCGCTGATGATCGGTTATGCGCTGCGCCTTTACGGTCGCGACCGGTTCAAGCCCGCCGCCATCCGCCTGATGCTCGGACCGCATCTGACCCCCGCGCGCGCGGCGCGGCTTGCTGCCCGTTTTGCCGCCTGGCGCGTGCCGCGCGATGTGCCGCCGGGCGCCCGAGCCTGCATCGCGCGCGACCGGGCCGAGGGATACCGGCTGTTGATGGCGACCGCGGCGCCCGAATTTTACGCGGGCGCGATTGCCGACGCGCTGGAGTTCGACGCGATCGTCGCCTCGCGCCACCAGCGCGACGTCGACGGCAACTGGCTGCCGCTGCTCGACGGACCCAATTGCTATGGCGCCGAAAAGGCGCGGCGGGTCGCCGAATGGATCGAACGTCACGCGGCTGGCGCAACGCATATCCGCGCCTATTCGGACCATGTCAGCGACGCGCCGACCTTTGCCCTCGCGAACGAAGCGTGGCTGGTCGGGCGCGGCGAAAAATCTGTCCGGCTGGCAGCGCGGCACGGCTGGCAGGTAGCCGACTTTGAAAGCGAGGCGGCGGGCACCGCTGCCAAGGTGCGGTAATGCGCATCCTGTTCCTGTTCATCGGCGAACCGCACCAGATTTTCCACGCGCTGCCGATCGCCGCCGAAATGGCCGCGGCGGGCACCGATGTCGAGGTCGCGGTCGCCAGCGCCGGGCATCTGCCGGTGGTCGAACGGGTAATGGCAGCCTATCCCGGCTTTTCTCCCCGGATCAGGCTGCTCGGGCAGCGCGGGATCAGCCACTGGCTGCGCGCGCGCGCGATCATTCGCCATCCGCGCCTGCCCATCCTGTTCGGTGCGCTGCGCTTTTTGCGCCAGTTCGACGCGATCGTCGTACCCGAACGGACGACGACCGCGATCCGCCACTTCCTGCCGTGCCGCACCCGGTTGATCTTTACCCCGCACGGCGCGGGCGACCGCGCGATCATGCTCGACCCGCGCGACCGCCATTTCGATTTTGTGCTGGTCGCGGGGGAAAAGAGCGAACAGCGGCTGCTCGACGCCGGGACGATCCGACCGGGCCATTACGCGCTCAACGGCTATGTGAAGCTCGACCTGATGACGCGTCTGGACAAGACGCGCGCGCGTCTGTTCGACAATGATCGCCCGACCGTCCTCTATGCACCGCATTTCCATCGCGGGCTGTCGTCGTGGGATCGCTTCGGGCGCGACATCATCGACTGGTTCGCGGCGCAGGACCGGTACAACCTCGTCGTTGCGCCGCACATCCGCCTGTTTGCCGAGGCCAGCGACGGCGATCGCGCGGCGATCAAAACGCTAGCTATTCCGGGCAAGATTCTGATCGATCTCGATTCCGACCGGCTGTTCGACATGAGCTATACCAGCGGCTCCGACCTCTATCTGGGCGATGTCAGCAGCCAGGTTTACGAATTTCTGGCAACCCCGCGCCCCTGCCTGTTTCTCAACGCCCATGACGCGCAATGGGTCGGCGACCCCGATTATCTGTTCTGGACGCTCGGCGACGTCATCGACGATGTGGCAGACCTTCCCAATGCGCTCGATCAGGCGGCAGCGCGTCATTCGCGCTATATCGACGCGCAGCGGGAGCGGCTGGCCGAATCGATCGGCGGCGATCCGGCGGGCGCGGCCCAGCGCGGCGCCGAAGCGATTGCGCGCTTCCTTGCAAAGGATGCTGCACAGGATAAGAGCGGCGGATGAACGAACCAACGACCCTGCCCGCGCTGGCACTGATCGGCGACAATCCGAGCCTGCTGTGGGGAATGACCAACGCCGAACGGCTGCGCCGCATGGCGCGCGCCGAAGGATTGCCCGACACGCCGCCTGCGTCGGCGGCGCGGCTGTTCGTCAACCTCGACTATGTGTTCGACCCGGTGTGGCTGCGGCATATCGTGACGCTGCCCGGCACCGTCGTGATGGACGGCGACGCGCTGGTGATGGCGCACCTGACCGGCGGCCTCGGCCCCGATGACGTCGCGGCGCATCGGGATGCGCTCACGATCATCGACTACCGCGACAATCCGCAAATCTATAACCGCCAGCTGCGCAAGCTCGATACGCCGTTCATCCAGCGGCTGACCCCGGAGACGCGACGCGAAATCGAGCGCAAAAGCTATTTCGGCGCCTATAAGGGCGTCACCGACGCGCTGACCAAATATCTGTGGCCCGAACTCGCGCTATGGCTGACGCGGATCGCCGCCAGCATCGGCATGACCCCGAATATGGTCACGGCGATCGGCGCGGCGCTCTGCGTCTATGCGACCTATTTGTTCGCCTATGGCCATTACTGGACCGGGATGCTCGCCGCGTTCATTTTCATGGTGTTCGACACCGTCGATGGCAAGCTCGCGCGCTGCACGATCACTTCGTCGAAATGGGGCAATGTTGCCGATCACGGCGTCGATCTGGTCCATCCGCCCTTCTGGTGGTATTTCTGGGGCGTCGGGCTCGGCAGCTGGGGGCTGGCGCTGTCGACACAGACCTTCCTGTTCGTGATGATCGCGGTGCTGGTCGGCTATGTGCTCCAGCGGGTGATCGAGGGGATGTTCATCAAGGATTTCGGGATGGACGTCCATGTGTGGCGGCGCTTCGACAGCCAGTTTCGCCTGATAACCGCGCGGCGCAATCCGAATATCGCGATCCTGTTTTTCGCCACCCTCGCCGGACGCCCCGACATCGGGCTGATCGCGGTCGCGTGGTGGACGATCATCTCGCTGGTCGTCCATGCGGTGCAGCTGGTGCAGGCCTATGCCCAGCGCCGCGCCGGTCGCCCGATTGTCAGCTGGATGGAGGAAGCATGAACGACACCATCGTGAAATTCGGCCACCCCGCGACGCTGATCGCCGAATATGACCATTGGGTCGTATTGCTGCGCCCCGCCCAACCGACGCTCGGTGCACTTGTGCTCGCGGCGAAGTCGGACGCGACCGCGTTCGGCGATTTGCCTGCGGCGGCGCACGCAGAACTCAAGGTCGCGACGTCGGCGATCGAGGCCGCGCTGAGTCAGGCGGTCGGCTATACCCGGATCAACTATCTGATGCTGATGATGGTCGATCCGCACGTCCATTTCCACGTCCTGCCGCGATATGACGGCGAACGAATGGGCGCGGGCCTTGCGGTCACCGATACCGGTTGGCCGGGGCCGCCCGATCTGGCGCAGGCGGTCAAGCTGGGCGATGCACAGATCGCCGCGCTCACCGGCTGGCTCAAACCCTATTTCGCGTAGCGGCCTTCCGCGGCCCATTTCGCGGTAAGCGCATCGGCGGCTTCGACATCCTGCGGGAAGTCGACTTCCTGCCAGTCCAGCCCCTCGATCGACGCGGTGCCGACGCGGTTGCCCTTGGCGATGACGTCGATCGCGCGCAGATACCAGCGCTCGACCCCTTCGGGGGTGCGCATCATCTGGTCGATCTGGCTGCGGAAAATCGACGGGCCGTCACCGACGAAGGCCAGCATGCCGATCGATTCGGCATTGGTGTCGGGGGGCAGCAGGCGCTTGCCGATATGGTGCAGGCGGCCGTCGGCGTCGCGGTTCACCTTCATGTCGTCATCGTCATAGTCGGCCTTGACGTCGACGGTGACGGTGATCGGCTCATGTGCACCGTCGATCAGCTTCGCGACGATCTCTTCCGAAATGATGGTGTCGCCGTTGAGGATGATGAAATCGCGGTCCATCTCCTCGCGCGCGATCCAGCAGGTGCCGAGATTGTCGGCGACCTGGAAAAAGGGGTTGAACAGGGTGCGAATTCGCACCCCGGTGTCGCGGTACAGTTGCAGCGCATGATCCTCGACGCGTTCGGTGCGAAAGCCCGTGACGACGACGATGTCCTTGATGCCGTTGGCGGCAAGTGCCGCGACCTGCCAGCCGATCAGCGTGCGGCCATTGAGGTCGATCAGGCATTTGGGAATGTCGCGGGTCAGCGGCAACAGGCGCGAACCCTGCCCGGCCGACAGGATGATGGCTTTTTCGATGGTCATAGCGGCTGCCCTATAGCGGCTTGCCGCCGCGCGGCAAAGATTTGCTCGATCAGCACGATGTCGGCGGGCTTGTCGGCATCGATACACGCCTCCGCTTCGGACATCGGTACCACGCTGGCGTGGAGGCCGAAGCGCAGCCCGGCGCGCGCCACACCCTGCTGGATGGTGCACAGCCGCAGCAACGCGCCGATCAGCAACCACGGGCCGAACGCTGCGATGATCTTCAGCCCCTTTTTCCGATCGCGTTCGATACGCCCCCAGAAATCGAGCAATGGCAACACGCGCCGTCCGCGCAGGTAGAACATGTTCGCCCCCGACCACCAGCCGCCGCGGAATTTCAGCCAGGTGCGTTTCGATTCCGGATAGCGCGCGAGCAACACGTCGCGCTCGACCATCGCCACCGCAACATCCTTGTCCGCGGCACCGTGCAGGAATTCGGCGATCATCGTCGGCGTCAGCAACACATTGTCGGCGGTCGTCACCAGCAGCGGTTCCTCACCGGCGGGGAGCGCCGCGGCGAGCGAGCTGCTGATCCCCTGCCCCGAATCGGCAAAATGCAGGTCGGCGAACCCTGCCAGCCCCGGCGCCGCCGCCAGCTCGGCGCTGTTCTGCGCTAGGATCGTGATCGGGCCGACATCGGGCGACGCCCGTAATGCGCCGACGACATGGACCAGCATCGCGTCGCCCGCGATCGGCAACAGCGCCTTGGTCGATACGCCGCTCCCCGTCAGCAGCGGGTCGGGACCGGGACGGCTGCCTGCAAGGACGATCGCGGGGATCATTGCGCGAGCGGCGCACGAGCGATGCGCCGCGCCGTGACGCCGCGCAGGAAATCGGTCATTTCGGGCAGGATCGGCCCTTTATACGCCAGCGGTTTGGTGAGCGCCATGACGAGGTCGTTGTGGCTGAGCCCGTCATATTCGCGCAATGTCGCCGAACCCCCGACCTTGTGCATCGCCGCCGCCAGTCGCTGGCTGTTGCGTACGCGCACCACCGTGTCGGCGGTGCCATGGCCGAGCCACAGCGGCGGCGCGTCGCCGCGCACGAAACGGATCGGCTGCGTCCGTTCGACCGGGCGAATATCGCCCATTGCGACGTCGGCGCGGCCACCCTTTTCGAAAGGCGCAAAATCATAGGGGCCGGCAAGCGCCGCGACGCCGCGGATCACCGACGTATCGCTACCCGCCGCGCGCAGCCATTGCGGGTCGAGCGCCAGCATCACCGCATTATAGGCGCCCGCCGAATGGCCCGCCAGCGCGATGCGGTCGGGGTCGCCGCCATAATTCGCGATATGCGCGTCGGTCCACGCCACCGCCGCGGCGCTGTCGTGCAGGAAATCGGGCCAATGCCCGTCGGGGACGATGCGGTAATCGGGGATGACGACGATAAAGCCCTGCCGCGCAAAGGCACGACCGGCAAAACCATAGTGGTCGCGCGCGCCGCTGTACCAGCCGCCGCCATAGAGGAAGACGAGCACCGGCAGCCTGTCGGTTTTTTTGGTTCCCGTCGGCACCCAGATGTTGAGCTTGTTGCGCGCGCCCGCGCCATAGGGCTGCCCCGCTACCTGCAACGTCGCGCCGCCACCGTCGCCCAGCAGCCGGTCGCCGAGGTTGAGCGACTTTGCCCCGCCCGCGACGATCACCCGCGCCGCGCCGCCGAACAACAGCACCAGCAGCACGGCCACCAACAGATATTTGATCAATCGCCGTCCTTTGGAAATCGGTGCCGCCATCGTCACGCCCTATCGCGCGGCGAAGCGGGGAACAAGCGGTGGACGAACCATGCATCTGTGATCAGGGAGGCGCCGAGATGACGAAATTCACTGGCCACCTTTTTCGTCCTCATGCGTAGGAAAATCCGATGACCAGCTCCTTCACTCGCCCCGCCCTGATCTGCAACACCCAAAGCGGCAGTCATGATGATGCCGTGCGCGAGCAGATTGCCCAGCTATGCCAAACGCATGGCACGCCGCTCGTGGCGACCTTCGCCCTGCCCGAAGGCGAGATTCCGGACGCCACCGAGTTGCAGCTGCAATGCATCGACCTGCTCATCGTGTGGACCGGCGACGGCACCATCAACGCCGCGGCAACCCGGGCCGCGGGTTGGGGCGGCGCGATCCTGCCGCTCCCCGGCGGGACGCTCAACTTGCTGTCGAAGGCGCTGCACGGCGACCGGCCAGCGACCGAGATCGTCGCCGACGCCCTTGACGGCAAATTGCGGCGCAGCCCGATCCCGACCATCGAATCCGACGGCGGCACCGCGTTCATCACCATCGTCGCCGGACCCGCGACACGCTGGGCCGAGGTGCGCGAAACGATGCGGCAGGACGGGTTGATCGAGGCGAGCCGCGCCGCGCCCGACGCGCTCGACGAGATGATGAACGCCCCGGGCGTGCGTGTCGGCGAGGACGGCAAGGCCTATCCCGCGGTGATCCTGACCCCGACGCCGACCGGAATTCACGCCGACGGGATCCTGACCGAAGGCACAGCCGACGTCCTGCGCCATGGGCTCGCCTGGCTCGGCGGCGATTTCCGTGATGGACCCAGCGAACCGATCGTCACCGACGCGACGATCCTATTGGAAAGCGAACAACAGATCAGCCTGGAATATGACGGCGAGCTCGACGAAGCCGCATCGCCAGCGACCTTCCGCCTTGGCACCAGCGCGGTCGATTTCATCGCCACGGCATGACGCGACTGTTCCATATCAGCGACCTGCATTTCGGGCTGGAGGATCGCGCCGCGCTCGACTGGTTCCGTGATTGTGTGCGCCGCGAACAGCCCGACGCGGTGCTGATCACCGGCGACCTCACGATGCGCGCGCGGTCCCATGAGTTTGCCGCAGCATGCGACTGGATCGAGGCGCTCGATGTGCCAGTCACGGTCGAGGTCGGCAACCATGACCTGCCCTATTTCAACCCGTTCGCGCGCTTTTTCTGGCCCTATCGCCGCATCCGGCGGATCGAGCAGCTGGTCGAACGCGAACTGAACCTCGCCGGGGTTGCGGTCGTGCCGCTGAAAACCACCGCGCGCGCGCAGTGGCGGCTCGACTGGTCGAAGGGCTGGGTAACGCGCGATGCGCTCGCCAAGACGCTGGCTGCGATCGACGCGCTGCCCGTCGGCACTACCGCGCTGGTCACCGCGCACCATCCGCTGGTCGAAGCCGGGACGAAAGGCCGCGCGCTCACCCGCGGCGGCGCGCGCGCGCTCGAAGCGCTGGCCGCGCGGGGCGTCGCGGCGGTCCTGACCGGCCATGTCCATGACGCGTTCGACCTGATCGCGCCGACCGCTGCTGGCCCGATCCGCATGATCGGCGCGGGGACGCTGTCGCAGCGCATCCGTTCGACCCCGCCCAGCTTCAACGAACTCAGGGTCAGGGATGGCGAGGTCGCCGTCCGTGTCCGCAACATCGCCGCCGTACCGACGCCCGACATGCTGATCGACGATGTTCCCCCCGATGCGCTGCCCCCGCGCGCGCCGAACGAGCCGGTGGCGCCGATCCACGCCGTTCCCCCGGTCGATCCGCCGGTGCATTGACGCCGCGCCCCATCGCGTTAGGTTGCAAGAAAAAACGGGATGAGGAAGAGCGATGCTGACCAAGGGCGACGATTTCCCGCTGCACCAGAGCGCCGAGCCGATTGCGTTCGCGGGCACCGACCGCAATTTCTACGACCGCTACTTCTTCAACGGCTACGCCCCCGACGGCTCGGTCTTCTTTGCTGCGGCGATGGGATTTTATCCGCAGCTCGGCATCGTCGATGCAGCGTTCTGTGTGCTAATCGGCGGGGTGCAGCATAATCTGCGGGCCAGCCGTCGCTCGGGTGGCGAGCGGCTTGACCTGGCGGTCGGGCCGATCGCGATCACCATCGACGAACCGCTGGAGCGTCTCACGCTGACCGTGGCCGCGAACGACGGCCCACTCGCGGGCGAACTGCATTTCACGGCGCGCCATTTCCCGATTCTGGAACCGCGCTTCATCCGCCGCAACGGCACCCGCCTGTTCATGGACTATACCCGGATGACCCAGAACGGCCATTGGTCGGGGTGGCTGGCGGTCGATGGGCGGCGGGTCGATGTCGGCGCCGACTGGGCAGGGACGCGCGACCGCAGCTGGGGCATCCGCCCGGTCGGCGCCGCCGAACCGCAGCCGCCGCCGCAGGGCAATTTCCACCAATTCTTCTGGCTGTGGACGCCGTGCAATTTCGCCGATCGTTCGCTGTTCTTTCATAGCAATGACGATGGCGAGGGTGCGCCGTGGAACCGCCGCGCAGTGCTGGTGGGCGGAAACGGCGGTGAGCGCCATTTCGCCGATCCGGCCTTCGCCGCCGAATGGCAGCAGGGTATGCGGCGCCTGACCAAGTTGACCGCCGACTTCGACCGCAGCACCCGCCTGACCCTGACCCCCGACGGCCCTTTGTTTGCGATGAGCGGGCTGGGTTACACCCACCCTATTTGGGGTCATGGCTTCGATCATGGCGACCTCGAAGTGGCGCACGACATCCTGTCCGAAGCCGAGCGGGCGTGGGGCAATCCGCTGGCGATGCATGTGCAGGCGCTGGTTCGCGCCGAACTCGTCGATGGCGACGCGGTGCATCATGGCATCGGCGTGCTCGAACAATTGTTCGTCGGCCCGCACGCGCCCACCGGCCTGACCGGGTTGATGGACCCCGCTGCATGAGCTTTCCAACCTCGCCCGAGGCGATGAATGCCGAATGGCTCGGGGCCGTGCTGGGGCGGCCGGGTAAACTCAAGGCAGTTACCGCGACCAAGGTCGGCACCGGGCAGATGTGCGACAGCTATCGCCTGACGCTCGACTGGCAGGGCGGCACCGACGCGCCCGCAACCGTCATCGCCAAATGCCCAAGCCACGACGCGGCGAGCCGCAACATCGCCAAGCTCACCGGCACCTATGTCAAGGAAGTCAGCTGGTACCGCGAACTTGCCGCGGCAAGCGGCGTCCCCGCGCCGTATTGCCACCACCATGCCATCGCCGATGACGAAGTCGATTTCATCCTGGTCCTGTCCGACCTCGCCCCGGCGCAGCAGGGCGACCAGCTGGCTGGGCTGGGGCTTGCCGGGCTCGTACCGTGCATCGAAGCGGCGGCCAGCCTTCATGCCCATCTGTGGGACGATCCGCAGCTGGCGCAAATGCCTTGGCTCACGCGCGACAATGGCGACTTGGTCCGCGCGCTGTTCCCTGAGCTCTATCTGGGCTTTCGCGAGCGCTATGCCGCGCGCCTAGCCCCCGAAATCCTCGACATCGGCGCGGGGATCGTCGCCAAGCTCGACGCCTATCTGGCGCGCGAACCCGCGGCGCGCACGCTGGTCCATGGCGACCTGCGCATCGACAATATCCTGTTCGCGCCCGACGGCACCGCATGCTGGCTGGTCGACTGGCAGACGCTGGGGCGCGGCAGCGGCGCCGCCGACCTTGCCTATCTGGTCGGTACCAGCATCGCCGACCCGTTCGAGCGCGCCGCCGCCGATCGCCCGGCGTTCGACCACTGGATCGCGGCGCTGCGCCGACACGGGGTCGATCCCGACCCGGCGCCCCTGTGGGACGATTACCGCGTCGGCGCCTTGAGCGGCTATTTCATGGCCGTATTCGCATCGATGAACGTCGAGCGCACCGAGCGCGGCGACGAAATGTTCGCGGTGATGGCCGAACGCCCGGCGCGGCAGGCATTGGCGCTGGGGAGTTTGGAACTGCTGTAGCCCGGATCGACGGTGGCGGGTTTCGACCGGTTGCTGCCATCGATCCTCCCTGTCGCGTAGCGATGGGGAGGTGGCAGCGCGGAGCGCTGACGGAGGGGCTTTGGCGCGGCCGTTGTCGCCCCTCCACCATTCGCCTGGCGAACGGTCCCCCTCCCCATCGCTGCGCGACGGGGAGGATTATTTCTTATCGTCATCCCGGCGAAGGCCGGGATCTCACCCTCTCGTCGAAACGCACCGGCGAGATCCCGGCCTTCGCCGGGATGACGGAAGGGAAGAGGTACGGGAACCACCAAAGTCGTCCGCTCCCCACCCCAAAGCCGACATCCGCAGCTCAAAAAAACGCTTTCCTACATTTTTCGGCTATGCCAGCCTTCGTCTCAGCTCTTTCAATATGTAGGCAAAAACGGTCGCCGCCTGGATTCCGGACGCGGCCCGGATTCGACCGCCTTCTGTCCGCCGAACACGACAAACCGGGCGCTGCAATGGGCTGAACTTTCCTGAACTTTGGCCTATTGCCGCATGGATTGACGCCCGATCCGATCTGCGCCTGACAGCTACCCTTACAGCGGTTTAAACCCATAATAACAAAGCATATTTCTTCCTTCTCTCACCACAAAACCACCACGAAAAAGGGCGGCCCGTTGCCGGACCGCCCTTCCCCCTTTGGTCAGGGTTCTATCAGAAGTGGAAGGTCACCGAACCGCGATAGCTCTGGTTCGACACGTCCTTGCGTCCGATCGTCGTGTCGGCGCCGATCGACAGGTCGACATTGCCCGTCTTGAACGTGACCCCGCCGCCGACTTCGAACCAGTCCTTGTCGGTCCCGGCGAGGCCGAAGATCGCATTGGGTCCGGGGCCACCGACGAAGGTCGCACCGAACGATGCCGGGGCGTCTTCGAATTCATGGACATAGTCGGCGCTGAGGTGCGGCTGGAAGCTGCTGCCGCGCTTGCCCGACAGCGCGAGGCCGAGGCGTGCCTGCAGGCTGTTGAAGCTCGACCGGTCGAGCTGCAGCGCGGGCCCGCCGCCATTTTCCTTGATGTCCGAAAAGCCGATATGGCTCGCTCGCAGCGCAGCCCGCGGCCCGAATTCGACCGAACCCAGGTCAAAATTCTTGGCCAGGCTGACTTCGCCGGTGAAGACCAGCGCGCTGTCTTCGCCGGTCAGCGTATAGGGCGCGCCAACCAGATCGGCGACCCGCGTCGTACGCGAATCGAACGCACCGGCGCTAACCTGCGTCGCGAGCTCGAGCCCGCCGCCCAGCATCGCCTTGCCGTAGAGCGTCCCCTGGTACAGGCTACCGCTGGCCTTTTGGCCCACGATCGGCGTGGTGCCGTCGACGTCGGTGTAGCTGAGTGCGAAGCCGATCACGCTACCTTCATCAAGCGCCTTTTCGATGCCGCCCGCAAGGTAGAAGCCGTCGAACTGGTCGCGGCCGCCACCCGGCAGCGCGCTCGCCATCGGGCGGCTGTCGCCGTCGAGATAGCCACCCGCCAAGAAGGCGCTGGTATCTTCGGGCAAGCGGCCCTGCTGCACCGTCACCGCATCGCTGTCCGACCGCACCGCCATCGTGTCGGCGCCGACCGCGGTCATGTTGAGCTGCGCGAGTTGCACCGGACGGCCGATCATCGACAGGGTACCGCCCATGTCGCCGTCGTCGAGCTGGAGCAGGCGATCGCGAGTGAAGCGCGACATATTGTCGACCGCCACCGTCGCGAGCGAACCGCGCAGCGTTTCGGTGCGCGGCGCCCAGCTTTCAAGCGTCGCGCGGATCGTCGCGGCGCTCTGGAGGTCGAGCGGACCATAGACGCTGGCAAGCCCGGCTGTGCCGCGGGACTGGTCGAGCAGCTGCGCATAGGCGCCCTGCACCGCGGTGGCGGCGACGACGTCGCGGTAGAGACCGGCCTGGATTTCGACCGACACGCTGTTCGGACCATAGGTCAGACGCGGGGTCAGGATCGCCGACAGCGCGTTCGCCGAGCTGAAGGTACCGGTCACCCCGCCCGCGGCGGTCAGGAAGGTGTAGCGATTGCCTGCCGTGACCTGCGTCCCCGCGACGGGCGAGAAGCTCACTGCGCCGCCCAGCGTCGCCGATCCGGTCGACGTGCCGTTCGCGACGACCGCGAGCACGTCCGACGTGCCGTTGGGGCCGAAGTTGATGAACAGGTTGCTGCCCGAGGACAGCACCAGATTGCCGCCCACGGTCAACGTGCCGATCGTGGTCGGGGTGCCCGGGGCGATCTGGCCGAGGACGCTGGTCAGGAAGGGCGCGTTGATCCGGCCCGACCCCATCAGGCCGCCACCGAACAGGCTATAGTCACCGACCGAGCTCAGCGTGCCGTTGACTGTCACCATCCCCGCGAGCTGGTTGACGTTGATCAGCGACGACAGCGATGCGCCCGAGTCGATCTGCAGCGCCGCGCCCGCGGTGCCGATGGTCAGCCGGTCGATCGTGATATTCGCGCCCGACAGCGTCGTGAGCCCGGTCGCGCTGAGCGTCACATCGAAATAGCGCGGCGGCGTCCCCGTGGTGCGGACCGGTTCGACATTGTTCGGAACAAAGTTGGTGGCGCCGGGCAGACCATTGGCCAGCGTCGCGGCGGGCAACGGGGTTGCCGCTGCCTGTGCCTCCGGCTGCGCACCGGGCATCAACGCGTCGCGCGAAGCGGTCGCGCCGCCCGTAATGTCGGCGATCGAGGCCGAACCGGCGTTGTCGCCCGAGGTGCCGATCGGCCGGTTTTCGACGACCTCAACCCCGGTGCGGGTGTCGAAGCAATCGCTGACCCCGCCGCTCTGGAAACAGATCTGGCCGAAATCGCCGCTGGTGCCGGTCTTCTGTTCGCCGGTCAGCGCCGGGATGCCGTTGACGAGCTGCCCACCCGATTCGATCATGTACGACGGGTCGATCGTCGACACCCAATGATTGGGGTCGGTCCACGACCCGTTGCCCGCCTTCGCCGACACATAATGATAGGGATTGTTCGCCGCGATCCAGTCCCAATAGAGATAGAGCGGCTGGTAGAAGGACACCGTGCCATAACCATTGGCCGGCTGGCCGGTGAAGAAGCGGGTATAGCCGCCCGACAGAACCCCGATGACGACCTGGCGTGCAAAGGCGTTCTGCAGGATCAGCGGGCCACCCGAATCGCCCTGCGACGTGATACCTTCCAGCGAGGCACCGTTCGGATTGGTGCGCGCGTTGTCGCGGAACGCGTTGAAATCGAAGGGGCTCGCACCGGTCATCCCGCGCCGCGGATCATCGAAGTCGAGGAAATAGAGATTCTGGGTCAGACCGTTGGGCGCGCCGCCGAACAGAAAGCCTTCGAATGTTTGCAAGTCGGTCAGTGCGCCGAGGATATTTTCGGCCGCACGGCGGCGGAAATCGCTGCCCGAAGCGCCGCTGGTGCCGGTGCCATTGTTGCCATAACCGACGATGCCGACGTCATAGCCGGTCCCCGAAGCACCGATGGTGCCGGTGTTGGTGAGCGGCGAGAACAGCAGCGCCCATGTCGGGATATTCGCCGCCGGGGTATCGAGCGAAGCGACCGCGACGTCACCGTAAAGGAAGCTGCGCGCCGCGGGTTCGAGCGACAGCGGGTTATAGGCCAGCCAGTTCGAATTGTAGAACGCCTGCGCGGTATTGGTCTGATATTTGCCGGCACCACCGGCGCCGCCGAGCAGCCAGCGCACCAGTTCGTCGGTCTGCCCCGCGGCGTTCGCGCGGGTGTTGGTTTCAAAACCGAAGCCGATCGCGGTGCCGCCCGAATTCGCGCCATAAGCCGTTGCGGCGCGGGTGTTCACGCAATGCGCCGCCAGCAGCACGGTGCGCGGATTGATCAGCGTGCCGGTGCACAGGCCGACAAAGCCGCCGCCATTGTCGATGATCATCTGGCCGACGCCGGTGATGTTCACCGGGTCACGCGCCGTCGTCGGGGTCCCGGGATTGGCGATCAGGATTTCGGGTTCGGGGGTGATCTGCTGGATCGTCGGCCCGGGGGTTACCGAGACCAGATTGGCCTGTGGTTCGGGTATCGTGACCGTGATATGGCCTTCGTCGCCGGTCGGCGCGCTGCCCGCATCAGCCGCGGCGAGCGCGGGTGCCGCCTGCAGCAGGCCCGCGACGCAGACCGACGTGAGCAACGCTCCGCGGCGCATGCGCCGCGAATCAAAACGAAAATTCATAAACTACCCCCAAAGTATAAGTGTACACCTCCTCCGGGTCAGAGAGTCGGCGCATAGGGGTAGCTTAGCTGCGCGCGGCCAATAGACAATGACCTATTTACCGTCGCTTAACTCTGTTCATCGCGTCGGCGCCGGAACGAGAAAGGGCGGCCCGTTGCCGGACCGCCCTTCCTTTCTCCACCCGTCGGCGGAGGAAACTTAGCGCTTCGAGAACTGGAAGCTGCGGCGGGCTTTCGCCTTGCCGTACTTCTTACGCTCGACCGCGCGGCTGTCGCGGGTCAGGAAGCCAGCCGCCTTGACCGGGCTGCGCAGCGCCGGTTCGAAACGGGTCAGCGCCTGCGCGATGCCGTGCAGCACGGCGCCCGCCTGGCCCGACAGGCCACCACCCTTGACGGTCGCGATGACGTCATACTGGCCAACGCGATCGGTCAGGCCGAACGGCTGGTTGATGACGAGGCGCAGCGTCGGACGCGCGAAATAGACTTCCTGGTCGCGGCCGTTCACGGTGATCTTGCCCGTGCCGGGCTTGACCCACACGCGGGCGACGGCGTCCTTGCGGCGACCGGTCGCATAGGCGCGACCCTGCTTGTCGACCTGCTTCTCGCGCAGCGGCGTGTTGCTGGTCGGAGCGGCAACGGTGCCTTCGACGGCGCCGGCGAGATCCTTGAGATCGGTCATGGTCTGTTCGTCAGCCATTATGCACCCACCTTGTTCTTGCGGTTCATCGACGCAACGTCGATCACTTCGGGGTTCTGCCCGTCATGCGGATGTTCGCTGCCGGCGAAGATGCGCAGGTTGCGCATCTGCTGGCGGCCGAGCGGGCCGCGCGGGATCATGCGCTCAACGGCCTTTTCGAGCACGCGCTCGGGGAAACGGCCTTCGAGGATCTTCGCCGGGCTGGTTTCCTTGATGCCGCCGGCATAGCCGGTGTGCTTGTAGTACCGCTTGTCCTGCAGCTTGTTGCCGGTGAACGCCACCTTTTCGGCGTTGATGACGATGACATTGTCACCGCAATCGACGTGCGGGGTGAACGACGGCTTGTGCTTGCCGCGCAGGATGTTGGCGATGATCGAGGCAACGCGGCCCACGACGAGACCTTCGGCGTCGATCAGCACCCATTTCTTTTCGACCGTGGCGGCGTTCGCCGAAACGGTCGTCTTGGTCAGCGCCTTCATGGCACGCTCCTTGACAGATATGGACCGGAGCAACAGCGCCCCGAAACAGTTGCGCCGCGTGTCCAGGGCGGACGCAGCGGCGCTTCGGAGCGGGCCAATGGCTGTATGCGGCTAAAAAGTCAAGCAGGGAGCGGCTTTGCTGACAGGTATCATGATACCTTGCGATTTACGAGGCAGGCTCGACCGCCCTCACCCGTTCCTCGACCAGCGTCCGCGCCGCGCCGTCCGGTTCGACGATCCAGCTCTGGCGACGTTCCTCCATCACCAGTCCCGTGGCGGTATCGACGGTCCACAACTGGTCGATGTGCAACGGCGCCGCGCCCGTGCCGCCGACGACGGCGGTGTCGGCGGTCGCGATCGTGCGCAGCGTTCCGCCATGCCGCGTCGAGACGCTTGCACCATCGGCCGCTGCGGCGGTGGTGATCGCATCATTGGCCGCCGCAACAAGCGCGCGGGCGTCGGCGGTCGCCAGCCGGTCGCGCTCGGCCGCGGGAAGTGCCGCGATCAACTGCGCCAGCCGCCTGGCCTCGGCGCGATCACCCTCGGCCGCCGCAGCCTCGACCCGCGCGGTCGCGCGGTCCCACAGGCCGTCGGGATCGACCAGGTCGACGCGGCTGCCATCGGGCGCGACCAGATAGGCCAGTTCTTCACCGACGAGCGGCTGAAGCATCAAGGTCAGCGCGCGCGTGACCGCGGGCGGAGCATCGGAATCGATGCGTTGCAGCACCGATCGCAACTGATAGCCGCGCCCTATTCGCTGCCATTGCAAAGCATAGACCAGCGAAAAACTGATCAACGACCCGTCGCGCCCGATGCGGCGCGTGGTCACGCGATAGGTCATCGGGCGATCGACGGGCGGGGCAAATTGGAACGCCCGGGCGGCCGCGACCGACACACCGCCCGGCGCGGGTAAGGGTTGAGCGACCAGCAGCAGTGCGCTGCCCAGGCCGCCGAGCAGGGTCATGCCGCCGCGCGGCCCTGCCGGTGCAATGCGGCGGCGGCGATGGCGACGAGGATAGCCCCGACCACCTGATGCGCGACCGCGACCCACATCGACACCCCCGATATGACGGTCCAGATGCCGAGCAGCATCTGCACCGCGACGACCACGACCAGCAGCCGCGCCTCGCGCGCCGCGCCGCGCCGCGCCAGATTGCGTGCGAGCAGCAGCAGGGCCAGCGCCGCGATCCACGACCACCAGCGATGCAGGAAATGGATCAGGAACGGATCATTGGTGAGCGCGAGCCAAGCGCCGCCCGCCCAGTCGATACCTTCCGGCACGAAATGGTCGTTCATCAGCGGCCAGGTGCTGGCAACGTAGCCGGCGTTCAGTCCGGCGACCCATGCGCCGAGCAGCAGCTGGACGAACAGGATCGCGATCACCGCGATGCCGCCGCCGGTCAGCCGCGCGGGCCGTGCCGACGTATCGCGTGCCAACGCATCGAGATCGCGCGCCGTCCAGACGAGGCCTGCGAGCAAAAACAATGCGGTCAGCAAATGCGCGGCGAGCCGGAAATGGCTGACGTCGGTACGATATTCGAGCCCCGATGCGACCATCCACCAGCCGAGCGCGCCCTGCAGCCCGACGAGCGAGGTCAGCGCGAGCAGGCGCCCGCCATAACCCGCCGGGATAGCGCGGCGCCATGCGTACCAGGCCAGCGGCAGCACCATCGCCATGCCGACGACGCGGCCCAAAATGCGGTGCAGCCATTCCCAGAAAAAGATCGCCTTGAACCCGGCCAGCGACATGCCGCGGTTGATTTCCTTATATTCCGGGATCTGCTTGTATTTCTCGAATTCCTTGACCCAATCGGCCTCGTTCAGCGGCGGCAGCACGCCCGATACCGGCCGCCATTCGGTGATCGACAGCCCCGATTCGGTCAGCCGGGTAACGCCGCCGACCCCGACCACGACAACCACCAGCAACGCGACGGCCCACAGCCAGCGCGCGAGCGCCGCGGGGCGGGGTTGGCGAGCGGCGGGCGAGGACAGGGAGGCGGCGTTCGTCATCGCCCCGCCCTATCGGCGCTTGTCGGGCGATAGGCAAGAGGTGGGCAGTGGCGTGGACGGGGAAATTCATGGCCGCGACAGGCGCGCGTTGATAAGCGGAACCAATGCCGCATCGTGCCTCCGCTCTTGTCGTCGCCCTGTCGCTGCTCGCCGCCGTGCCCGCGGGTGCCGCAGCGCCCGCCGATCCTTCGCCCTATGCGGCGCTGGCCGCGATCGAGGCGCGCGTCGCGGCGATCGGTTTTCGCCTCACCACTGCCAATGCCGCCTGGTGCCCGGTGCAGCAGCCGCAGTTCGGTTGGATCTGGGGCGATCCGCGGCTCTATGATGCGGATCGGCGGGCCGAGGCGCTTGCGGTCTATGGCGCCGCGACCCGCGACGCGCCCTTTGTCGCGGCGATCGCGCCCTCGTCGCCCGCGGCCGCCGTGGGCCTGCGCGTCGGCGCGGCGGTCACCGGGTTACAGAGCAGCGCGGTTCCCGATGGCGCCGACGCGCATCCCTTTGCGCGGATCACCGCGATCGAAACATGGCTCGCGGCGCTGCCGCCCACCGCACCGCTCGCAATCGACGCGGGAGATGCGGGGCCGCTGACGCTGACCCCCGTTGCGGGATGTGTGAGCGATTTCCGCGTCGAGGCGAGCGAAAAGGCGGGCGCCGTCGCCGACGGCCGGATGGTGCTGGTCAACCAGGGGCTGGCGCAATTTACCGCCGATGATGACGATCTCGCCGCGGCGATCGCGCACGAGCTGGCGCATAACATCCTCCGCCACCGAGCCCGGCTCGACGCCGCCGGGGTCGATCGCGGGCTCGGCAAACAGTTTGGCCGCAGCGCCCGGCTGTTCAAGCAGACCGAGATCGAGGCCGACCGGCTGTCGGTGTGGCTGCTCGCCGGGGCGGGGTATGATCCGGCAGCGGCAGCGCGGTTCTGGACGCGCTTCGGCCAGCGCAAGGGGCGCCCGCTGATCCAGGCGGGAACGCATCCGGCTTGGCGCGACCGCGTCGCGTCGCTCGAGGCCGAGGCCGCGCTGATCGCCGCGGCGCGGGCGGCAGGCCAGCCGCTGCGCCCGCCGTTGATCGACGCACCGCCGCCCTTGGAATAGCCGCCGCCGCTCCCTATCTGGGCAATTCTTCCTCCCCCGACCAAGGATCGACCCGATGACGCATGAGACCGCCATTTTTGCCGGAGGCTGCTTTTGGTGCACCGAAGCCGTGTTCCAGTCGCTCGCCGGGGTCGAGACGGTCGAAAGCGGCTATATCGGCGGGCATGTCGCAAACCCGACCTACAAGCAGGTGTGCGGCGGCGATACGGGCCATGCCGAGGCGATCCGCATCACCTTTGACCCCGCGGTCATCACCTATGACGATCTGCTCGACGTCCATTTCGCGACGCATGACCCGACGACGCTGAACCGCCAGGGCAATGATGTCGGCACGCAGTATCGCAGCGCATTGTTCCCGCTCGACGCCGCGCAGGGCGACGCGGCGCGCGCGGGCATCGAACGCGCCGCAGCCGATTGGCCGTCACCGATCGTTACCACCATCGAGCCTGCCGCCGACTGGTATCCGGCCGAGGATTATCATCAGTCCTATTGGGACGGCGAAGGCCAGCGCAATCCCTATTGCATGGCGGTCATTCCCCCCAAGCTCGCGAAATTGCGCAAGGGGTTTGCCGACCGGCTGCGCGCCTAAGTTATCAGGTCGTCATCCCGGCGAAGGCCGGAATCTTAACGTGGCATCATGTTGCACCGGCGAGATCCCGGCCTTCGCCGGGATGACGAGATATGGGCATGATCGCTCGCCATTCGGGTCCGGCGCACTGTTGCCAAATGGCCGCATGACGTCACTTTTCATTGACTTTCCAATCCTTTTGACTAGCGGACGCCCCCGCGCTGGGGCAGACTGGAGTCGAGCGCAGTTGGGGGTCGCTGCAAAGTGTTGGCATCGCTGTTTCTGATTGGCGCGTCGCTGACGACGCCACAGATGTCGGTTCAGGCCGCAAGCCAGACGATTGTCGAAGACAGCGACGGCGGCATGAGCCGGGCGGTGGACCGCATGGTCGGCGGGATCGTCAGCTATGCGCGCTGGCCCGAAGGTACGGCGGACACTCCGCGCGTGATGTGCGTGATCGGAACCCCGCGGCTGACCAATCGCATGGCGCCCGACGTGCCCGGAACCGGGTCGGTCACGGTACGCCGGTTGAGCGCCGGGACCGTGGCGGGCCGATCGGATTGCGACATCCTGTTCCTGGGCCGCATGGCAATCGCCGATCGGCGGCAATTGATCGCCTGGGTCCGGGGCCGCCCGATCCTGACCATCACCGACGACGATGCCGCATGCATTTATGGCGCGATGTTCTGCCTGAGCAATCGCACGGCGAGCCTCAGCTTTTCGGTCAATCTGGACGCGATCGCGCGCGGGCCGCTGCGTATCGACCCGCGGGTGCTGAGCATCGGACGCAGCGCCGGAGGCCCGCCATGACGGGCCAGACCCCCGAACGGATCGGCGCGCGCACGACGCTGCAAAAGCTGTTGTCGCGCTTCCATTTCGGCATCACCCTGTTCGCGGTCGCGCTATCGGGGCTGACCATCCTGCTTGCCGGGGTGTCGGCGCTGCGCGGCTATGCCGATCGCAACATGGAACTGGCGGCGCAGCTTGGCGCCTATGGTGTCGAACCCGCGCTGGTGTTCAACGACCCGCAGGCGGCGCGCGAAGGGCTGGAGCCGCTGACCCGCATTCCCGGGATCGCCCGGCTGCGCGTGCTGAACGATCGCGGCCAGCCGCTCACCCAATGGTCGTCGCCGATGGCCGACCCGGCGCCGCTGCTGACCCGGATGTTTTTCCCGCGCCCCTTTGCGGTGCCGATCGAGCGCAACGGATCGGCAATCGGGACGATCGAGGTCTGGGGCGATAGCTCCACCTTGATCGACTATGTCCGCATCGGCCTGCTCGCCGGTCTCGGCTGTTTGCTGATTACCGCCTTGGGGACAATCTTTCTGGCGCGGCGGTTCGAATATGAGCTGGTCAAGCCGCTCAACGAAATTGCGACGGTCGCGCACGATGTCCGGCTGCACCGCCGGTTCGACAAGCGCGTCAAACCGCTGGGCATTGCCGAACTCGACCGGCTGGGCGGCGATATCAACAATTTGCTCGACGAACTTCAGGGCTGGCAGGGGCATATGGAAAGCGAGCGCGCCATGCTCGCCCATCGCGCCTCGCACGACCCGCTGACCGCGATGCCGAACCGCCACGCGTTCGACGAGCAGCTGGCGCAGCGCATCGCGTCGGCCGATGCGCGCGGCGACCGCTTTGCGTTGCTGTTCATCGACGCCGACAATTTCAAGGCGGCGAACGACAGCTTTGGCCATGCCGCGGGCGACGCGGTGCTGGTCGCGCTGTCGGCATGCATCAAGGACACGCTGCGCAAGGGCGATTTCGCGGCGCGCATCGGCGGCGACGAGTTCATCGTCATCGTCGACCCGCTCGACACCGACACCGTCCCCGCCGACCTCGCCAACAGCATTCGGGCCTGCGTCGCCCAGCCCGTGACGCTGCCCGGCGGCGAGAGCTACCATGTGTCGGTCAGCGTCGGCGTGGCGGTTTATCCCGACGGCGGGCGCGACGCGACCGCGCTGCTCACCACCGCCGATGCCGCCATGTATGCCGACAAATTGCGCAACCGTTCCCGTGTATGACCATCGGAGTATCGCCGTGACCCAGACTATCCCCCAATCGATCCGAAGCGCGCTTCTCATCGTCTGCGCCGCGCTGCTGGCCGCATGCCAGAGCGTACCGACCCCGACCGGCTTTACACCCGAGCAGGTCGCCGTGTTGAAGGCCGAAGGCTTTGTCGACCAGGGCTTCGACTGGTCGCTGAGCATGCCCGAGAGGCTGTTGTTCCAGACCAACGAAAGCGCGATCTCGGCCGAGCAGCAGGCGCAGATCGCCCGCATCGCCTCGCGCCTGGTCGGGGTCGGCATTACGACGGCGCGCGTCGAGGGACATACCGATTCGGTGGGAACCTCGGCCTATAATCTGACGCTGTCGCAGGCGCGGGCTGCCGCGGTCGCGGCACCGATGCAGGCGGCTGGGATGCAGCTTTCGCCCGACCAGATCATCGGACGCGGCGAAGCCGTGCCAATGTCGAGCAACGATACCGACGAGGGTCGCCAGGACAATCGCCGGGTGGTGGTGATCGTGACGCCGCAATAATCGGGCGGACCGTGACCGGCCCGCCTTTTCTTGTTCCGCTATCGCCGCTAAGCCCCCGCCCATGAAACCGATCCGCAAAGCTGTTTTTCCCGTCGCCGGTCTTGGCACGCGCTTTCTGCCCGCGACCAAGGCGATCCCCAAGGAGATGCTGCCGGTCGTCGATCGGCCGCTGATCCAATATGCGGTGGACGAGGCGCGCGAGGCGGGGATCGAGCAGATGATCTTTGTCACCGGGCGCGGCAAGAGCGCGATCGAGGATCATTTCGACATCGCGTTCGAGCTGGAAAAGACGATGTCCGAACGCGGCAAGGATCTGTCGGTGCTGGCGCCGACGCGGCTGGGGCCGGGCAATTGCGCCTATGTCCGCCAGCAGGAGCCGATGGGGCTGGGCCATGCGATCTGGTGCGCGCGCGACATCGTCGGCGACGAGCCCTTTGCGATCTTCCTGCCCGACGAGTTCATGCACGGATCGCCCGGCTGCATGAAGCAGATGGTCGATGCCTATCACAAGGTCGGCGGCAATCTGATCTCGGTGCTGGAAGTGCCGCGCGAGCAGGTGTCGAGTTACGGCGTGATCGCGCCGGGCGCGCGCGACGGGGCACTGACCGAGGTCAGGGGGCTGGTCGAAAAGCCCAAGGTCGCCGATGCCCCGTCGAACCTGATCATCTCTGGCCGCTATATCCTCCAGCCCGAAGTGATGCGGGTGCTCGAAGGACAGGAAAAGGGCGCGGGCGGCGAGATCCAGCTGACCGACGCGATGGCGTCGATGATCGGCAGCCAGCCGTTCCACGCGGTGACGTTCGACGGCGCGCGGTACGACTGCGGGTCGAAGGCGGGCTATATCCAGGCCAATCTGGCGGTCGCGCTCGAACGCCCCGACATGGCCGACGAAGTGCGCGCCTTTGCGATCGATTTGCTGAAATAAGGCCGGCGGAGGCGCCCTGCCCCCGCCGGGTCATTGCTTACTCGCCTTCGATATTCGGTTTCGGGAAGGTGTCGGCGCCCAGCGTCTTGTAGAGCAGGCCGCCCACGGCGCCGCCGATCAAGGGCGCGATCCAGAACAGCCAGAGTTGCTGGATCGCCAGCCCGCCGACGACGAGCGCCGGGCCGGTGCTGCGCGCCGGATTGACCGAGGTGTTGGTGACCGGGATCGAGATCAGGTGGATCAGCGTCAGCGCGAGGCCGATGGCGAGCGGCGCGAAGCCGGCGGGCGCGCGGCCATCGGTCGATCCCATGATGATCCAGAGGAAGAAGGCGGTCAGCACAATTTCGATCAGAAAGGCCGACCAAATATCGTAGCCGCCCGGCGAACCCGTGTCGAAGCCATTGGCGGCGAGCCCGTTGGTCGCAAGGTCATAAGCCGGATTGCCGCTGGCGATGTAGAACAGCAGGAAGGCCGCGATCACCGCGCCGACCACCTGCGCCCCGACATAGAGCGGGATGTCGCGCGCGTCGAAGCGCCCGCCCGCCCACAGGCCGACGGTGACCGCGGGGTTGAGATGGCAGCCCGAGATATGGCCGATCGCATAGGCCATGGTGACCACCGTCAGGCCGAACGCCAGCGATACGCCGAGCAGGCCGATGCCGACATCGGGGAATGCCGCCGCCAGCACCGCGCTGCCGCAGCCGCCGAAGACAAGCCAGAATGTGCCGATCAGCTCGGCCAAGCCCTTTTGCATATTCGTCATGTGACCCTCCTCCCCACCGGCGGCCATCGACGCCCCCGGCGCCGCACCATCCTATCAGGGCTGGGCGGGCGAGCAAGTCTTTGCGGGGGCGCCGAATTTCAGGCGGCGGCGACGGTTTCGACAAAATGGCGCGCGCGTTGGTCGAGCGATCGGGCCGCCGCGGTCAGACCGGCCGACAATTGGCCCAGCGCCTGCGCGCCGTCGCCGACCGCACTCGCGCCATGGCCGATTTGCTGGACGCGATGGTCGATCTCGCGGCCCGCCGACACCGCCTGTTCGACATAGCTCGCGATCATCAGCGTCGTGGCGCTCTGCCCGTCGACGGCGCGGTCGATCGCGTCGGAGAATCCGTTGTTGGCGTCGATCGCCCGCTCCACCTCGGTAAAGCCCGCGGCGACCTGGCCGACGATATCGCGGATCCGGTCGACATATTGGGCGATGTCGCCCGCCGCCGAGCGGGTCTGGCCGGCGAGCGTTTTTACTTCGGCGGCGACCACGGCAAAGCCGCGCCCGGCGTCGCCCGCGTGCGCGGCCTCGATCCCGGCGTTGAGCGCGAGCATGTTGGTGCGGCTCGCCATGTCGATGATCAGCGCCAGCATCTGTTCGATCGACTGGCTGGCCGCCTTGAGCGCCGCGGCGCGTTCGCCGGCCTGCTGGACCTTGCGATGCGCTTCGCCGCGAATGGCGCGGGCGCGCGAACCGTCATCGACGATCTTTGCCATTGTCGCCGCCAGCGCATGGCCGCGATGGCCGAGTTCATCGAGCCCCGCCAAGGTCTGCGCCGTCGCGCCCGCAACGGTCACCGCGTCGTGTCCGGTACGGCGCGCGCGATCGGAGAGGCCGTCCGCGACGGTTTCGACCTTGCGCGCCATATCCGCCAGCGCCGTAGTCAGCGCCGCAATATCCTGTTGAAACGCCTGCCCGGCTTCGTCGACGCGCGTCGCCCGTTCGACCCGCTCGTGCGCCAGTTCGACATCGCGCAGCATCGCCAGCCGCGCGAGCTGGCCGCTGTCGAGCGTTTCGACAAAGCGCCCGCGGTCGACGAGGATCAACTCGCCCGTGCCGCGCCCCGATGCTGCGATGCGGAGCAGGTCGGTGGTCGGTTTCGCAATATCGGCGACCGGGCAAGGATCGATCATCGACGCGATCGAGCCGCCGATCGTCGGGTTCTGCATCAGCGAGAACCAGAAGGGGCAAAACAGCAGTTCGCGCACCCGCTGTTCGCGGATGACCCCGACCGGGCGCGCGTTGGCGTCGAGAACCGCGACGGCGCGCAGTTCGGAATCGGCGCGAAACAGGTCGATCACGGCGGACATATGCGCATCGACGGCGACCGCGGCGGCGTGGCCCGATGAGGGTGACAAAATGGTGTCCATGACGGGCGTGGTCTCTCTTCGCGCTGCGGCTATCGGTTCGCGGCTCGACCTAAGGGGCGTTGGTAAACACGACTTTAACCATTTGTTTCAATGGCGTGACACAGGGCCGCACGATGGCGGCAATCCATCGCAATATTCTGTTCAGATCACGCCCGCTATGCGATGAGGCGGCGAGCGACCGAGTAGCGGGGCGAGGAGAAGACCATGCGTGCCATCATCATCGTCGTTGCGGCGCTGCCGCTGCTCACCGGCTGTGTCAGCGCCGTAAAAACCGTGGTGACCGCGCCGGTCAAAGCGGTCGGGCAGGTCGCCGACTGGACGACGACCAGCCAGGACGAGGCCGACCGCAACCGCGGCCGCGAGATCCGCAAGCGCGAGGAGCAACTGGGCAAGCTGGCGCGCGAGCGCGACAAGGCGGCGGAGAAATGCCGCGACGGCAAGGCCGAGCAATGCCAGCGCGCCGAAGTGCTGGAGCATGAGATCGAAGCGGTGATGGCGGAGCCTCGTTGATTTGAAGCTAGCCGTGGCTCTCAGCCACTCCTTAAATTCCGTTCGTGTCGAGCGAAGTCGAGACACCCTTCGGGCCAGGCACGGCGTCGAAGGGTGTCTCGACTTCGCTCGACACGAACGGGAATAGGGGGGCCACCCCAACCGCGCACCTACCGCACCCGGCGCCCCGTCCACACGACGCGGCCGACCAGCCGGACCGACGCCATCGGCAGATCGTCCCAGCTGCGATAATGCGGGTTGTCGCTGATTACCGAAATGCGGCCCGGCCCCGGCGCGCGCGCTACGCGTTTGACCATCAGCACATCGTCCATGCGCAGCACATAGATGCCGTCGCGCAGCCGCGCCGCCGCATCGCCGCCATCGACCAATATGTCGTCGCCGTCGTTCAGCGTCGGCGCCATCGAATCGCCCTCGACCCGGATGATGCTGAGCGCGCGAGGATCGGCGCCGAGGTCGCGCAGCCATTTGGGATCGAACGCGACCTCGCCCTCGATCGCTTCGCCCTCGACGCTGGCGCCCGCGCCCGCGGAGGCGCCGATCGCCAATTTGGGGACGAGGATCATGCCGGGACCGCGCATCCGCGCCGGGGTCGCGACGCGCTGCACCGGGCCGCCGAGCAACGCTTCGGACACCCCCAGATAAGCCGCGATCCGGGCCCGGTCCTGTTCGGCGAGCCGCCGCGGCGAACCGCGTTTGATATATTGCTGGATATAGGCGGGGTTGCGCCCGATCACCTGCGACAGGCGCGCGTAATCGATGCCCTTGTCGGTCAACAGGCGGTCCAGCGCAGCGCGCGGATCGGCAACATGGTCGCTCATGGACTAGTCCTTCCTATTTCGTCTCTAGCAAGCGGATTTTTCCTAGACAAGTAGGAAAACGACGTTCAGATAGGATTTATCCTATCGGGTGAGTCGCCCGGTTGTCGACGCGGTCAGGGAGGAAGCTATGGAGCGCACATTGTTGCAACGGATCGACGCGTTTCTGAAAGAATCGGCGATGCCGCCGACCGTGTTCGGACGCGCGGCGGTGCGCGATCCGCGGCTGGTCAGCGATTTACGCGAGGGGCGCGAGCCCGGCCGCCAGCTGATCTGTCGTGTGGAACATTTCATGAACATATGGCGTGCCGAGCGCCACGCGGGACGTGTCGCGCCGCAGGGCGACCGGCGGACGCGGGGCTTTCGCCGGGTGGCCAAGGGAGCCGAGGCATGACGCGCTGGTCACCCGTGCAGGCGCGCCGCCCCGGCTGTCCGCACCGCCGGTTGCGCCACCTGTTGGGCGAAGCCCTGCCGCCGGAGCTGACGATCGGTGCGTCGACGTTCCGGCCATGGGCGAGCGCAAACTTCGTCGGCGCGCGTCACCTGTTTCCGTGCGATCTGGCAGCGGGTCAAGCGGCGGCGGTCAGCGCCGCATTGCAGGGGGTGTTGAGCGCGACCGAATGGGCGCTGCCGGGCCATGTCGTCGCGGATGTCGCGGTCGAATGCGGGGTCGCGCCGGACGCGTTGCGGATCGAGATCTTGACGGTGGAGGATTGAGGGGTGGGCGATGGAGCGGCGCGCGCCCGGATTTTCACCAGCTTTGCCCCGACCTTGCCGAAGCCTGTCCTGAGCGCCTGCAAGGCAGTCAAAGGGGGCGTCCATTCCGAGAAGCGCCCTTCGACACGCTCAGGGCTACGGTTCAACCGGAACCGAGCAATGTCCCTAACCCACCGACTGGCGGGTCATTCGTTGCAGGGTGCTGAGCGCGGCTTCGAGGGCGAAATCGACCTCGGGCTCGACCGCAAGTGCCGGTTCATCGGGCGCATCGACCGCAGCGGCCGCGGTCGGTTCGCGGCGACGCGCCAGCCCCGCCTCGAGCCGCGCGACCATGGCGCCGAGCGAATTGTCGGTGGGCGCGGGCAGCGGCGGCGCCTTCATATCGGCGGGTTGCAGCCAGGGCTCGTCACCCGTGGGCTCGGCCTCGGTCGGCGCGAGATCGGCGAGGACCAGCTCGTCGGCATTTTGTTCGGCAAATTCGCCGAGCCACAGATCGGCTTCGGCGCTGCGGTCGGCGGCATCGCGGTCGGCGGTCAGCGGTCCCAGCCCGCCCGCAGGCAGATCGCGGCCCGCGCGGATCGGCGGGCGCAGCGAATCGTCGGGGTGGAGATCGACGCGGCGGCGGCGGGTCCAAAAGGCGTCGCCATCCTCGTCGGCGTCCGCCGCGGGCGCGCGACGGAAACGGCCGCGCAGCGAGGTCAGTCCCGCCGCTTCGGGCTGCGCGATCAGCAGCGCGACCAGCCCCGCGATCAGCGACGCGATCGCGGCCATGCCGAGTGCGAGCACCAGCCGCCCGGCGTTACCGATCGGCGGCACGAAATAATCCGACAGCCGGTCGAGATAGAGGTTCCAGCCAATCCCGGCGACCCACGACATCGGCATCACGGCAGCGAACAGGAAGGTCAGCGCGGCGGCGCCGATCGCCGCCGGAAGCGCGGGACGCAGCGCGCGGAGGAGCGCACCTGATTTGCCCGGAACGGGGTTGTCGCTGCTATCGTCCATATCGTCCAATTCCGTGCGGCCGCTGGGGCCCAAATCTCATCTTGCCCGGCGACGCGCTCAAGCGCCGCCGCGCAGCAATCGCTGGTAAACCGGCTCGTAACGTAAAATGTTTGATGACCAGTTACGATGGGTTTCGACAAAAATACGCGCAATCCGTCGGCGTTCCGCCCAAATGCCCTGATTTTCGAGCAGCTTCGCGAGCGCATTGGCGATCGCAGTTGGATCATCGGGGGCGAACAGCGTTCCGGTCTGGCCGTCCTCGATCAGTTCGCGGTGACCGCCGACATCGGACGCGGCAACCAGCTTGCCCTGCGCCATCGCTTCCAATGGCTTGAGCGGGGTGACGAGGTCGGTGAGCCGCATTTTCTTGCGCGGATAGGCGAGGATGTCGATCAGCGAATAATAGCGTTCGACCTGGTGATGCGGGACGCGGCCGACGAAATGAATGTGCGCCGCGGCGGGCGATGCCGCGGCCTGCGCCTTGAGCGCCGCCTCCATCGGACCGCCGCCGACGAGCAGCAAGCGCGCGCGGGGCTGCACCGCAACCAGCGCGGGCATCGCGGCGATCAGATCGTCGATCCCTTCGTAGTCGTAAAAGCTGCCGATATAGCCGATGACGGCATCGTCGGCGGCGATCCCCAGCGTGTCCGCCAGCGCATCGTCGCGCGGCGGCGGGTCGCCGAACAGGTCCAAATCGACGCCGTTCGGGGACACGGTGATCTTGGCAGGCTCGATCCCGCGCGCGATCAGGTCGCCGCGCAAGCCTTCGCAGATCACCGCGACGGCGTCCGCGGCCTTCACCGCGCGGGTTTCGAGCATTTTCGTCAGGCGATAGCGCAAACTGCCTTCGCGCCCGGTGCCGTTGCCGACCGAGGCATCCTCCCAAAAGGCGCGGATTTCATAGATGACGGGGATGCCGAGCCGTTTGCCGACACGCAGTGCCGCGAGCCCGTCCAGCACCGGCGAATGCGCGTGCAGCACATCGGGTTTCCACGTCTGCGCCAGCGCCTCGACCCGCCGCGCCAGCGCGCCGATTTCGCGCCATTCGTTGATGACTGGCATTCCGGGCGCGATCGGCGCGGTGCGGTAAAAGGTCAAACCATCGACGGTCTCGCCATCCGGGCCGGGTTCGGGGTGGCGCACCCCGGTCACCCCTGCAACCTCCCACCCTTTTGCCACCTGCGCCTTCATCAAGGCGCGGGTGCGAAAGGTGTAGCCGCTGTGCGTGGGCAGGCTATGATCGAGGACGTGCAATATGCGGGTCATGGGCTAGCGCTTTGACATACTAGCCTTAACGCAGCGTCAACCCCGATCGCGTAGCGGGAGCGGACATGGTCGACAATTTTTCCATTGGCCTGACGCACGTCCTGATGGCGATCGCGTTATGGCGCCTGCTGCACCGCGACGATCTCGACCGCGAGGTCAGCCCGCGCCTGCAATGGCAGCAGCGGCGCGACGCCGAAACGGACGACCGCGCCGATGCGTGACATTGCGTTCGTCGCCTTTCTGTTTGCCTTTATCGGGATCGGTTTCCGCAAGCCGTTCCTGTTCGTGCTGTGCTTTTGCTACATCGACATCGTGGCGCCGCAGCGGCTGAGCTATTTCCTGATCAATTCGATCCCGATTTCGCTGATCGTGTTCGGGCTGGCGATCGCCGGCTGGCTGGCGATCGACGACAAGCCCGACACACGCTGGTCGGGGCGGCAGACATTGCTGGTCGTGCTGCTCGCCTATTGCTGGATGACCACCATCTCGGCCGACTTTCCGGTCGAGGCCGCCGACAAGTGGGGCTGGGTGTGGAAGGCGCTGGTGTGGGCGATATTCCTGCCGCTGACGCTGCGCACCAAGCTGCGCATCGAATCGCTGGCGCTGATCATGCTGCTTTCGGCCGCGTCGATCGCGATTGCCGGCGGGCTCAAGACCGCGGCGGGCGGCGGCGGATACGGATCGCTGCAACTGCTGCTCAACGAGAATTTCGGGCTGTACGAAGGGTCGATCATGTCGACCGTCGGCATCGCGATCATCCCGCTGATCCTGTGGTATCGCCGCCACGGCACGATTTTCCCGCCCGACTGGCGGGTATCGCTATTCTGTTTCGCGCTGTGCTTTGCGTGCATGTTGCTGCCGGTCGGGACGCAGGCGCGCACCGGGCTGGTGTGTCTGGCGGTGCTGGCGGTGCTGTCGCTGCGCGCCGTCAAACACCGCCTGCTCTATATGGCGGGCGCGGGGTTGCTGGCGATCGCGGCGGTGCCCTTCCTGCCGCAAAGCTTTACCGAGCGAATGGAGACGATCCAGGGTTACAAGTCCGACCAGTCGGCGTCGACGCGCGTCGCAGTGTGGGCGTGGACGTGGGACTATGCCAAGGAAAACCCGTTCGGCGGCGGCTTCAACGCCTATATCCAGAACCGCCTGCGCGTCGAGACGGCGGGATCGGATTATGACCCCGACCGCGCGCAACCGGGCGGTCCGATGGTGCACGAAGATGCGGGGCGCGCCTATCATTCGAGCTATTTCGAGATGCTGGGCGAGCAAGGCTATCCGGGGCTGGCGCTGTGGCTGTTGCTGCACATCGTCGGGATCGTGCAGATGGAGCGGCTCAGGCGGCGCTATCTGAAAACGCGGCGCGGCGAGGAGCAATGGATCGCGCCGCTGGCGACCGCGCTCCAGCACGGCCACATCATCTATATGGTCGGGTCGCTGTTCGTCGGCATCGCGTTCCAGCCGTTCATTTACATGATGCTGGCGCTGGAAATCGGGCTGTCGACCTATTGCCGCCGCCGCGAGCAAGAGGCCGGATGGCGCCCACTGATGGCCCGCCCGGCCGAGGTGCCGGCGCGGCATCTGACCAACGGGGCGCGCTGAAGCGGAACCAAAGGGCAAGGCGGCGCGCTATTGCGCCATGCCCTCCCCGCGCCTGATCCATGTCGACGACGGCCTGCCCGGCATCAGCCGCGAGCGCGTCGGCGACCGCTGGCGATACCGCGACCCGCAAGGCCGGATCATCCGCGACCGCGATGAGATTGCCCGGCTGAACGCGATCGCCCTGCCCCCGGCGTATGAAGACGCATGGTATTGCCCCGCCGCCAACGGTCATATCCTGGCGACCGGTTACGACGCGCGCGGGCGCAAGCAATATCGCTATCATCCCGATTTCCGGCTGGCGCAGGAGGCCGACAAATATGACCGCTGTGCCGCGTTCGGGCACGCGCTGCCGCTGCTCCGCGCGCGGCTGGAAAGCGATCTCGCGCGGCGGACGCTGTGTCAGGAACGCGTTGTCGGCGCGGTCGTGCGGCTGCTCGACCTCGCCGCACTGCGCGTCGGCAACGAACAATATGTCGCGGCGAACAAGAGCTTCGGCGCGACCACGCTGCGCCGCCGCCACGCCAAGCTGACCGGACAGACGCTGCGCCTCAGCTACCGTGCCAAGGGCGGCGCGCGGCGCGAGGTGGCGATCAGCGACCGCAACATCACGACCCTCATCAAGCGGTTGCAGGATCTGCCGGGGCAGCATCTGTTCCAGTATCAGGATGTGGACGGTGTGTGTGCGGTCGGGTCGGACGACGTCAACGCCTATATCCGCGAGGCGATGGGCGGCGCGTTCAGCGCCAAGCATTTCCGCACCTGGACCGCGAGCGTCGAAGCCTATGCCTTTCTGTACGACGCGCCCGATCCGCCGACGTTGAAAGCGATGGTCGAGCATGTCGCCGACCGGCTGGGCAATACCCCGGCGATCGCGCGCAAATCCTATGTCCACCCCGCGATGATCGCGGCGGCGCAAGCGCGGGACGATTTTGCTGGCGCGACGGGCGCGCTGCCCCGTGCGACCAAATATCTTTCGCGTTACGAGCGCGGATTTTTGACCTATCTGGAGCAGGCGCCCGATGCCGCGGCGCTGCTTCGTTCCGCCTGATCCACACGCAAGAGGACCGATTTGACCTTTTCCATCCTTGCGGCCGCCAGCGCCGCCGCCAAGCCCGCATCGACCAGCACCGCCACCGCAACCAACCCGATCGAGGACATCCGCCTGTGGTGGGACAGCAGCATCGCGTGGGTGAACAGCCACTGGCTGCAGATCGGCATCGCGATCGCGGCGGGGCTCGCCATCTATTTCTTGCTGTCGATGCTGCGCGGCTTTGCGCTGAAGCGCGCGCAGGCGACGCCGGGCGAATTCACCCTGACCCACATCGTCGGGCGGGTGATCCACAAGACCAAGTCGTTCGTGCTGGCAATCGTCGCGGTGCGGCTGGTCGCGGGTTATGCGCAGCCGCCCGCGGTGATCATGCAGATCATCCAGCTGGTGTTCACCGTCGCCGTCGTGTTGCAGGTCGCGATCTGGGCGCGCGAAGTCATCCTGGGGCTGATCCAGCGGCGCGCGTCGGACGGGCATAACGAGACGCTGGCGAATGCGATGGGGATCATCCGCCTGCTGATCAGCGTCGCGCTGTTTGCGATCGCGGCGATCGTCATCCTCGACAATATGGGGGTCAATGTCACCGGGCTGGTCGCCGGGCTTGGCATCGGCGGCATCGCGATCGGCCTCGCCGCGCAGGGGATTTTTTCCGACTTGTTCGCGTCGCTGTCGATCATTTTCGACCGCCCGTTCCGCGTCGGCGAGACGATCAAATATGACACCAGCACTGCGACGGTGGAACGCATCGGCCTGAAAAGCACGCGGCTGCGCTCGATCAATGGCGAGCTGCTCGTCGTGTCGAACACCAATTTGCTGGCGAAGGAGATCACCAACTTTGCCCATCTGCACCGCCGCCGCGTGACCTTTGCGATCGGCGTCATCTATCAGACCAGCCCCGCGATGCTGCGCGAGCTGCCCGCGTTGCTGGAGGAACAGGTGCGCGCGGCGGGGCATGAGTTCATCCGGTCGAGCTTCGTCACCTTCGGCCCGTCGAGCCTGGATTTCGAACTGTTGTTCGACGTGTACAGCGAGGATTTCGACGTCGTCACCGCGGCGCGGACCGAGGTCGGGATCCGGCTGTTCGAGGCGATGGCGAAGGCGGGGTATGAATTTGCCTATCCAACCCAGACGACCTTTACCGCGGCGCCCGACGGGACGATGATCATGCCCTTCGCCGAGTCCCCGAAACCCAAGGCGACGGCGGCCAAGGCGGCCAAGTCAAGCTGACGCTACGGCGCCGTGGCGTGACCGCATGGCCCTTGTGCAACGCGTCCCGACAGGCCTAGAACGCGCCCCGAACCAATGATCGAGGGGATAAGCCATGGCCACAATCACGCCGCAGGAATTGCAGACCAAGGTCGGCGAGCATCTGGGCACGTCGGATTGGGTGCTGGTCGATCAGGACATGATCAACAAGTTCGCCGACGCCACCGGCGACCATCAGTTCATCCATATCGACGAGGAAAAGGCCAAGCTGACGCCGTTCGGCGGCACGATCGCGCACGGCTTCCTGACGCTGTCGCTGATGCCCATGCTGGGCGCGAGCACCGACGGCCCGAAGGTCGGCGGGGTCAAGATGGGCGTCAATTACGGCTGCAACAAGGTCCGCTTCCTGTCGCCCGTCCGCTCAGGCAAGCGCGTGCGCAGCCACATCAAGCTGCTCGAGCTGGAAGAAAAACGCCCCGGCCAGTGGCAGCAGACCAATGAAGTGACCGTCGAGATCGAAGGCGAGGAAAAGCCCGCCCTGATCGCCGAATGGATTAGCCAGTTTTTCGTTTGAGGTGAATTAGCCCCTCCCCTTCAGGGGAGGGGTTGGGGTGGGGCTCGCGGCGTATTGCAAGGCCGATGGCCCCCACCCGCTGCGACTAGGCAGCAAGCTGCCAAGTCTCGCTGCCCTCCCCTGAAGGGGAGGGATTTGGGATTGTTAGGAGAAATATCATGCGTGACGCCGTCATCGTTTCCACCGCCCGCACCCCGCTGACCAAGGCGGGCCGCGGATCGTTCAACAACACGCTCGCCCCGACGCTCGGCTCCTATTCGGTCAAGGCTGCGGTCGAGCGCGCGGGCCTGGAAGGCGGCGAGATCGACGATGTCGTGTTCGGCGCTGCGATGCAGCAGGGGTCGCAGACGATGAACGTCGCGCGGCTGATCGCGCTGCGTTCGGGCCTGCCCGTCACCGTCCCCGGCATGTCGATCGACCGTCAATGCTCGTCGGGCCTGATGACGATCGCGACCGCGGCGAAGCAGATCATCGTCGACCGCCAGGACATCTGCGTCGCCGGCGGCATCGAAAGCATCTCGAAGGTCAGCGGCAGCGGCAAGGCGTTCATCGAGACCGACGCCGAGCTGATCGCGATGCACAAGGACACCTATATGCCGATGATCGGCACCGCCGAGGTGGTCGCGAAGCGTTACAACATCAGCCGCGAAGCGCAGGACGAATATTCGCTCCAGTCGCAGCAGCGCACCGCCGCCGCGCAGGCCGCGGGCAAATATGACGACGAGATCGTCGCCTGTAACGCCACCATGGCGGTGATGAACAAGGAAACCAAGGAAGTCAGCTTCCACGATGTCGTCGCCGACAAGGACGAGTGCAACCGCGCCGACACGACGCTGGAAGGCCTTTCGAGCCTGAAGCCGGTGATGGGCGAAGGCCACACGATCACCGCGGGCAACGCGAGCCAGCTCGCCGACGGGTCGTCGGCGTGCGTCGTCATGGAAGCCAAGGTCGCCGAAAAGCGCGGCCTGACCCCGCTTGGCCGTTATGTCGGCATGGCGGTCGCGGGCACCGAGCCCGACGAAATGGGCATCGGCCCCGTCTTCGCGATCCCCAAGCTGCTCGAACGCTTCGATCTCAAGATGGACGACATCGGCCTCTGGGAACTCAACGAGGCGTTCGCCGTGCAGGTCCTCTATTGCCGCGACAAGCTCGGCATTCCGAACGAGCTGCTCAACGTCAACGGCGGCTCGATCTCGATCGGTCACCCCTTCGGCATGACCGGCGCGCGCTGCGTTGGCCACGCGCTGCTCGAAGGCAAGCGTCGCGGCGTGAAATATGCCGTCGTCACCATGTGCATCGGCGGCGGCCAGGGCGCAGCGGGCCTGTTCGAGGTCTTCTGATGCGCCTCAGCGCTCCGCGTATCGAGCCGGTCGATCTGGACCGGCTCGATGCCGACCAGCGCGCCGCGCTCGAACCCTTCCTTTCCACCGAGGGTGGAAAGGTCGGGGGCGGCAAGATTCTCAATATCTTCCGTACCCTCGCCCACGCGCCGAAGGCGCTGACGGCGTTCCTCGGCTGGGGCAATTATATCCTGTCGAAGCGCAACGCGCTGAGCCCGCGGAATCGCGAGCTCGTGATCCTGCGCACCGGATATAATTGCCGATCGGGCTATGAATGGACCCAGCACAAGCGCATCGGACTCGACTGCGGGCTGACCGACGCCGAGATCGCACGGATCAAGGCGGGGCCGGGTGCAGACGGCTGGAGCGAGCTCGACCAAGCGATGCTGCGCGCCACCGACGAGCTGACCAGCGACCATTTCGTCACCGATGCGACTTGGACGGCGCTGGCACCGCTCGGCGACAAGGGCCGCATGGATCTGGTGATGACGGTCGGCCAGTACACGCAGGTTTCGATGATCCTGAACAGCTTCGGCATCCAGGTCGAGGACGGCTGGGAGGTCGATCCCGAGCTTCGCAAATAGAACAAGGAGAGAGAAACATGGCCATCGGCATCATCGCCACGCTGCGCGTGCAGCCCGGCAAGGAAGCGGAATTCGAGGGCGTGTTCGCCGAACTGGCGCCCGCGGTCGCCGCGAACGAGCCCGGAAACAGCTATTACCGATTGTTCCGCACGGGCGAGGCGGGCGTGTACAAGGTGCTGGAATGTTATGACGACGAAGCGGCGGTCGACGCCCACCGCGCGTCGGACCATTTCCGCACCCTCGGCGCGAAGCTGGGGCCGTGCCTGGCGGGGGCGCCGGAGATCGAAAAGCTGAGCGGGGTTTGAGTACGGAAACGGCGGCTAACGACCGGAAACCGCGCCATCCATCATCGTCACCCCGGACTTGATCCGGGGTCCACGACTTCAGCGCCGCAGTGGATCCCGGATCAAGTCCGGGATGACGAATGTCCTTAGACGACCGATCGCGGACGTTTTCATTCCTCCCCGGAACGGGGAGGGGGACCGCCGCGAAGCGGTGGTGGAGGGGTCGGGACGGTGCGTCATCACGAGAGGTTTCGACCCCTCCGTCAGCCCTACGGGCTGCCACCTCCCCGTTCCGGGGAGGAACGAACTACGTCAGCTCCCCACCCCAAAGCCGACGTTGCGTGCGTCGATCTCCGGCGCCGGAACCTAAACCCGTCCCGGCGCCCGCGCGCGGATGAAATTTTCCAGTGCGACGAAGATCATCTCGCGCGCGTCGCTGCCCAGCATTTCGGCGGTCAGCACGTCGAAGGCGACGCGGTCGCCATGCGCGGCGGCGGTGACCATGTCCGCCAGCAGCGCTTCGTCGAAGCTGGCGCGGGGGCAGCATGGCGGGGCGACGGCAAAGGGGTCGGGCCAGCTGTGGCCGATCGCCTCGACCACCAGCCGGTAACGCCGGGCGGCGAGGACGTTGCCCCATCGCCGCTCCAGTTCGGGCATCGGGTCGCGATCGTTGCGGCGGCAGACGATGCAATAGCGCAGCGCCAGCACGGCCTGCGCCGCCTCGACCGACAGGTCGCGGATCAGCGGCTGCGTCGTCAGTTGCCGGATCAGGGTGCTGCTGTGCATGGCTCTATCGTCTCCCGGCGGTTGCCGTCCTTGCTCCCCGCTTTCGAAAAAGATGCCGGTCGCCGCGAGGCAGCGACCGGCAGGAGGGGACTGCTCGACCTTGCTATTGCGAATTAATCGCAAGGGCAAGCGAAAATATTCGAGGATGCGTCATGCCCGCGCCGCGGCCTCTGCACGGCAGTCCACTGCGACTTTTCCGCCTTAGTACATTGGCGCAGCTTGCGCCGGTCGCCGAGCCGGGCTGTGTGCCCGGCACGCGAGGAGGCAAGTTCATGGGCAAGGTGCGCCGGTTCCTGGCGGTGGCGATCGCGGTCGGCGTTGCGGCGACAGCCGCCCCGGCCAGTGCCGAAGGCGGTTGCCCGGCGGGCCTCCAGCCCTGGCGCGTCCCGATTCAGGGGCCCGGTGATTGCGTGCCGATTCCGGGCTATCACGACGCGCCGGACCGGCAAGCCGAACCCGCCCCGCGCGCGTTACCGCTCGAATGGTTTTCAACGTCGTCGGCCGTGGCGTTCGGAAGCCGGAAGCGCGACGCCGCGTTCCCGACCGATTTTGTCTATTTAAAAACCTCGATATCCGACGAGGCGGATGCCAGGGGGCTGGCGGTCGCGAAATGCGCCGAAAAGGCCTTGTTCAACTGTGCGCTGGTCGGATCGATCACCAACGGCTTCATCGCCGTCTATAGCGACAGGCAGGGTCGGCTTGCCGCGCATGGTGGCCCCGACCGGGACGAAGTGATCCGTGAAATTCACGAGAGATGCGCAGCCGCCAATCAGGTCTGCAAAATTCGCCAGTTAATCGACTCGTCGCCGATCCGCATGTGACCGGCACGCGCGAACCCGCCGTCGCGCGCCGCGACCGCGAGTTCCTGCGTGCCGGTCGATGCGATCAGTTGTCGTGGGCGGGCTTCGACTGCAACTGGATATAATTGGCGATGCCCATCCGCTCGATCATCTCGAACTGCTTTTCCAGCTCGTCGACATGATGCTCCTCGCTTTCGAGAATGTCGGCGAACAGGTCGCGGCTCACATAGTCGCGGACGCTTTCGGCGTGCGCGATCGCATCTTTCAGCAACGGGATCGCTTCTTCCTCGAGCGCCAGGTCGGCCTTCAAAATCTCTTCGACCGTTTCGCCGACGCGCAGGCGGCCCAGCATCTGGAAATTGGGCAGCCCACCCAGGAACAAAATGCGGTCCGCCAGCTTGTCGGCGTGCTTCATTTCGTCGATCGATTCCTCGCGCTCGAAATGCGCCAGCTTCGCGACGCCCCAATTGTCGAGCATCCGGTAATGCAGCCAATATTGGTTGATTGCGGTCAGCTCGTTCTTCAACGCCTCGTTGAGGAAATCGATGACCTTTTCGTCGCCCTTCATGCTGTCTGTCCTGTCATATGTTCTTGGAATGGAATGCGCGCATTATACGCGCCCCGGCCCCATCAGGCCAAGGTCAAAAACGGCAGAAAACCAAGAAAAATCAGGCGGTCGCGGCGACGTCGCTGATGATATTGCGAGCGAAAGGCAGGCATTGCCCGCATTTGGGTTTGCGACCCAATTGCGCATAAGCCGCCTTGGCACAGCGCAACTGGCCATCGCGCGCGACATCGCGCAGTTGGCTTTCCCTTATTGCGTTGCAGACACAGACGACCATGTGCGAATCCTTCTCAACAATGTCGATGTAGGGATAGTGCGAGAGATTCGCAACAGGAAAGATGCGACTGGTTCGCAATCCGAACAGCCACTTTTTTCCCGGTTGCGGCCCTTGCCCGAAAAGTGATTCGCGGGCATAGGCGCGCGCAACTTCCCCGCACTTCTTTGCAAAGGCCCGCCCCATGAAAGTGAATGTCTATGTGACGCTGAAGCCGGGGGTCCTCGACCCGCAGGGCAAGGCGATCCATCATGCACTCGAAGGGCTGGGATTTGGCGGCGTCGCCGACGTGCGCGCGGGTCGCTTCATCGAACTCGACGTGGCTGACGGCACGAGCGACGCCGATCTCGACGCGATGTGCGCGAAACTGCTCGCCAACACGGTGATCGAAAACTACCGCATCGAACGTCCGTAACGGGAGCGAAGCCCATGAAGACCGCCGTCATCGTCTTTCCCGGCTCGAACTGCGATCGCGACATGGCGGTCGCGCTGGAGCAGGTGACGGGCCGTGCCCCCGCGATGGTGTGGCACCGCGACACCGACCTGCCCGATGGCACCGATTTCATCGCGCTGCCTGGCGGTTTCTCCTACGGCGATTACCTTCGCTCGGGCGCGATGGCGGCGCGATCGCCGATCCTGCGTAGCGTCGCCGATGCCGCAGGCCGCGGCGTCCCGGTGCTCGGCGTGTGCAACGGGTTCCAGGTGCTGACCGAAGCGCAGTTGCTGCCCGGCGCCCTGATGCGCAACGCGGGCCTCAACTTCGTGTGCCGCACCGTGCCGCTCAAGGTCGAAAACAGCCAGTCGCTGTTCACCGCGAGCTACAATGCGGGCGAGGAAATCAATATTCCGGTCGCCCACCATGACGGCAATTATTTTGCCGATGCCGAAACGCTCGACCGGATCGAGGGCGAAGGGCGCGTCGCGTTCCGTTATGCCGACAGCGTCAACGGGTCGGCGCGCGACATCGCGGGCGTGCTCAATGATGCGGGCAATGTGCTCGGCATGATGCCGCACCCCGAACGCGCGATCGACCGCGCGCACGGCGGCACCGACGGGCTACGCCTGTTCGAGGCGGCGCTCGGCGTCCTCGCCTGACATTTCGCTCGCCATAACCGCCGCATCCTTTGCGCGGGGTTGCAACCAGCGCCCGACGAGCAGCAGCACCGTCGGCCAGAAGATCGTGTTCCAGATGTCGTGCCAATGCGCCGCGTCGGGCTGGATGGTCGATCGCCCATGCTCGGCGGTCAGGTCCAGCCATTCGCCGCCGCATGCCATCGCGAGTACCGCCAACCACGCGACGAACCACCCCCCGCGCCACCGCCAGGCCAGCCGTACGGCCAGAAACAGCGCCAACCCGAAGTAGATGTGCAACGCATCCTTGCCGAGCCCGCTCGCCTCGATGATCGACAGTTTCCGTTCCTCGAACAGCGAGGCAATTTCAATCAGCGTCATCGATCAGACCTTGGCCGCGAACGGCGTAAAATTTGTGCCTTCGTCGAATACGTCGACACCTTCGCGGCGTTTCAACGCCCCCACCACCACATAGGTTGCGGGGGTCAGCGCGGCTTCCCAGGCGACCTTCATCGCCCAGTTCGTCACCATCACCAGCAGCACCTGTTCGGTTTCCCAGATGCCGAGGAAGGCGATCGGGTAAAAGATCAGGCTGTCGATCCCCTGGCCGACGATCGTCGACCCGATCGTGCGCATCCACAAAAACCGCCCGCCGGTCGCGATCTTCATCCGCGCCAGGACATAGGAATTCACAAACTCACCCGCCCAAAAGGCCGCGATCGACGCCAGCACGATCCGCCACGCGCTGCCGAACACGCTTTCATACGTCGCCTGGCACACCGCGCCGCTGCCGCTCGCCTCGCCCGATTTCAGCATCAGGCTTTCGGTGCCGCTGCACCACCAATCCTGCGCCGGGGGCATCGCCAGCACGACCCAGCTCATCACCGCCATAAAGACAAGCGCCCCGAAACCCGTCCAGATCACGCGCCGCGCGCGCGCATAGCCATAGACTTCGGTCAGCACGTCGCCGATGACATAACCGATCGGGAAAAACAGGATCCCGGCGCCAAAGGTCAGCCCGCCGAGCGTTGACAGCTTTGACGCGCCGATGATGTTGGACAGCAGCAACACCGTGACGAACGCCGCCATGACCAGGTCATAATAGCGAAAGTGGCGAACGCTGGACGCGCTGACGGCTGCGGGTCGGTTGGGCAAAGCGGCGGACTCGGTCATCGGGACGCTGCTTAACCTGCTTTGCAGCCCGCGCAAACCACGCTATTCGCGCGAGCCAAGCGCCCGTAGCTCAGCTGGATAGAGCACCCGCCTTCTAAGCGGGTGGTCGCAGGTTCGAATCCTGCCGGGCGCGCCATTTTTCGTCGCAGGCGATACCGGCGCGACAGGCGCGCCTCGGCATGACACCCCTCGCGTTCATTCGGTACGTCAAGCCGTCGTTTCAACCCGCGTCGGCCTCGGCATAGCTCACGACTTCATATTCGATGCCGTCGGGATCGAGGAAATAGAAGCGGCGGCCGGGTGCGTAATCGCCGTGGTTGAAAGGGACCAGTCCGGCCGCTTTGACCCGCGCCTCGACCATGTCGAGGTCATCGACCTCGATACCGAGATGATTGAGCGGTTCGCCCTTGGGGTAGCGCGCGTCGGCGTGCTGGCCGTCGGGGCCGGTGTAGAGCGCGACATAGGCGGTATCGCTGCCGAGGTGGATAGTCCGCCCGCCGTCGCGGGCCGGGCCGCGCCAGCGTTCGTGCCAGCCGAAGATGGCGGACAGCAGGGTAGCGGTGCGGTCGGGGTCGCTGACCGTCACATTGACATGCTCGATAAAGGAATGCGTCACGCGGTTGCTCCTGATTCGGGTTGACGCAGCGGGTATTGCAAGCTCAACTGAGGTTTAGGTCAAGCCCGTTTGCCGGAGGAGCCACGATGCACCGCACCGACCTGATACCGATCGGCGACCTTGCCGCGCGCACCGGGGTCGCGGTGTCGGCGATCCGTTTCTACGAAGCGAGGGGGCTGCTCGCGGCGCTGCGCACGCGCGGCGGCCAGCGCCGCTTCCTGCGCGCCGACATTCGCCGTGTGTCGTTCATCCTGATCGCGCAGCAATTGGGATTGAGCCTGGACGAGATCGCTGCCGAACTGGCGCGGCTACCCGCGGGCCGCACGCCCAACGCCGCCGACTGGGCACGGATCAGCGCCGGCTTGCACGCGCGTATCGCCGAGCAGATTGCGGCGCTCGAACGTACGCAGGAGCTTTTGGGCAATTGCATCGGTTGCGGCTGCCTGAGCCTGAAGAAATGCGGGCTGTACAACCGCGCCGACAAGGCCGCGCAGCGCGGGGCGGGGCCGCGTTATGTGCTGGGCGATCGCGCGGGAGAGATTGCCGAGGTCGGGTGAGGTCGGTTTTGGGGGTGGGAAGCGGGCTTAGCCGCTCCTCCCCGGAACGGGGAGGGGGACCAGCGAAGCTGGTGGGGGGCACCATCGGCTTGCCTTGCCGCCGAAGTCGTACTCCACCGCGAGGCTCCCGGAAAGCGCAGTTCTTTAGGCCCGGCGCTGCGTAAACCGCCGGTGCCCCTCCACCACCCTTCGGGTGGTCCCCCTCCCCCGTTGGGGGAGGATCGGCTATGGCCGCAACCGGTCGCTAGCTGCCATACCTCCCCGCCGAAAATGGTTTGCTATTTCCCCGCCTTGTCACTCACCGCCTTGATCACCAGCGCCTTATCGTCGACCAGATAGCGGCGCGCGAGCGCCTGCAGGTCGGCGGGGGTCGCGGCCTCGACTTCACCGATGCCCTTGCGGCTGCGGTCGAGGCGGTCGGCCTGGCTGGTCGCTTCGGCGACATAGTTCAGCCAATAGGCGTTTTCGCGGCGCGACTTGGTCATCGCCTCGACCAGCGGCTTGCGGGCGCGGTCGAGCAGGTCTTGATCGACGGGCGCGTCGCGGAGTTCCCTGGCAATCGCGAAGATCGCGGCACGGGTGGTCGCCAGATCCTTGTGATCGACGTTGCTGGCGGCGAACAGGTGGCCATAGCCCGGAAATTCGTCCGACAGGCTGGCGGCGGCGCCGGGGCTGTAGCTTTCGCCAAGCTTTTCGCGCAATTCTTCGGTCAGCTTCAATTGCATGACGCGCACCAGCAGATTGAGCCGCATCGCTTCGGCAAGGTCGCTGTCGTCGCGCGCGGGCCAATAGACGCGCAGTTCGGCCTGTTCGGCCGGCCCCTTGTGGATCAGCGTCCGTTCGCTGCGGTCGCTGGCATATTCGCGCACGCGCGCGTCGGCGCGCGGGTCGAACGCGGCGCGGCGTTCGGGCAAAGCGCCGAAGGTCGCGGCGATGGCATCGATCGCCGCCTGTTCGTCGATGTCGCCGACGACGCCGATTTCGATCGCACCCTTGGCAAAGCTGTCAGCCACCACCGGTTTCAGCTGTGCCCAGTCGAGCGTCATCAGCTTTTCGAGCGGCGGGGTCTGCGAGCGCGGATCGTCATTGGCGAGGATGCCGCCCGCGTCGCGGCCGATCACCGCCGCCGGGGTCGCGTCGTTCGCCGCATATTGTTGCGGCAGCACGCGGCGGATCAGCGCGAGGCCGTCCGCGCGGTAGCCGGGATGGGTCAGGAACGCCGCCATCAACTTGGCCTGGAGCGCAAAATCGCCCGGCGAGCTGGTTGCGGTGCCGCCGAAGAAATCGGCGCCGCTGCCAAAATTGGGGCTGACGGTCCGGCCCGCGAGGATCGATCGCAGATCGTCGACGCTGTGCGCCTCCAGCCCGCCCAGTACCATCGACCCTGCCAGCGCGACACGGGTCGGGTCGTCGCGGGTTGCGAGCAGATTGCCGCCATCGACGCGCACCGACAGATAGACCGTTTCCTTCTGGAAATCGGTTTTCTTGATGTTGAGCATCACATTGTTGGCAAAGCGGATGCGGCGGATACCAAGATCCTCGACGCGGTTGTCGCTGACGATTTTGCCGGGGGTGCCGAAATTGTCATAGGCGAAGGCAGCGTTCGCGGCCTGTGTCGGGGCGGCAACGGCAACCTGCGCCGAGGCGCGGAGCGCGGCGAGGATGGCATCGGTGCCGCCCTCGATCGGCTTTTTCGCCGAAACCCGCGCGAGCGGAGCGCTGAGGCCGTCCATCCGGCTGCGGAACGCCGCGGTCACCGCAGCGGCGCTGAGCGATGGCGCGGTCGCCTCGAACAAGGCTTGCGAGGTTTCGGGACGCACGAACACAAAATCGCCCTTGGCCGCGGCAACCAGCGTGTCGGCGAGCGCGTCGCTACGCCGCGTCGTCACCCCGGCGACGGCATTCTTGAACGCGGTGCGGCGGTTCGCGAGCTGCTCGTCGACTTCGGCCTGCGTGAAGCCATGCTGGATAGCGCGGCGCTGTTCCTGTTCGATCAGCGCCAGCGCCTCTTTCCACGCGCCTTCCTTGGCGACAGCGCCGAAGGTGACCTGATCGAAAACTTTCCAGCCCCCGGCTTCAGCGAAATAGCCGGCGAGGATCGGTGAATCTTCGCTCAACGCGATCTTGGCCAGTCGGCGGCTCACGATCGCTTCGCCGACATCTTCCGCCAAGGTGCGGGCGCGCTTCGCCTTGGTGTCGGCTTCTTCGACCCAGGGTTTGAACGCTGCGATCGTCACCATGTCCTGGATCGCGGGGTCGATGAAGTCATCGGCCGCTGCGGCGCGGCGATAATCGATGGTACCGATGTCGGGATCGGGCCCGGCCGGCCCCCGTCCGCGCCAGTCACCAAAGCGCGCCTTGATCTTGGCTTCCACCGCTGCCGGATCGAAGTCGCCGACCATGACCAAGGTCGCGCGCTCGGGGCGGTAATAGCGGTCGTAGAGGTCGCGCAGGCGGGCAGCGGGGGCGGTCTTGATCACCTCCTCGGTGCCGACGGGAATGCGGCTTGCGACCTTCATGCCCTGCATCTGGAAATCGAGCTGGTCGATCAGATTGCGGAGCTGATAAGTATCGCGCGCGCGCCGTTCGGACAGGATGATGCCGCGCTCGCGATCGACCGCGGCGGGGTCGATCGTGAGCTCGCTGGCGGTTTCGCGCATCAGCATCAGCCCGGTGTCGATCAGATCGTCCGAGGCATTAGGCAGGTCGAGCTTGTACACCGTCTCGTCAAACCCGGTCGAGGCGTTGGTGTCGGCGCCGAACGCCAGCCCCTTGCGCTCGAGCAGCTTGATCATCTCGCCCTCCGGCACGTTGGTCGAGCCGTTGAACGCCATATGCTCAAGGAAATGGGCAAGGCCGCGCTGGTCGTCGGCCTCGGCAAAGCTGCCCACGTCGAAACGCATGCGCAGGACGACGCTGTCCTTGGGCGTGGCGTTTTGCAGCAGCGCATATTTCATGCCGTTGGGCAGGACGCCAAAGACGATGTTGGGATCGACCGGCACGTCGCTGGCGGCGAAGTTCCACGCCTTGGCTGCGTCGGTTTGCGGATTGATCGCCGTCGCCGCTGAAGTCGGCGGCGCGGCGTCCCGGGCATGGGCCGGTACGGCGGTCGCGATCAAAAGGACGAGGGGCGAAAGCGCGGTCGAGGCGCGCCGGACAAGCGATTTGGTCATCGCACCGATGTGGCCACGGCCCCGCGAGTGGTCAAGCGATGGTTATCCGCCCGGGCGGTGGTTTTCGACCGACGACAGCATCATGGCCAGATATGGTTCAAGCGGCGTCCTTGGATTCCCGCTGAAACGGATAGACCATCTGGCGTCCGTAGCCCGGCGGCACCGGATCCTCGATGCCATAACGGTCCGGCATCGCATCGCGGCGCATCTGCGCGGTCCCGAACAATATATCCCATAGCGGGAATTGCGCCGCGAAATTGCGGTTCCAGTGCGCCGGGTCATTGGCATGGTGCCAATGATGGAAACAAGGCGATGCGACGAGCCAGCTGAACGGCCCGAAGCCGATCCGCACATTGCTGTGCAGCAGCAAGGTATGCCATTGGAAGACGACGAAGAAGATCGCCAGCGCGGCATCGGAAAAACCCAGTGCAAAGGCAGGGATCAGCGAGGCGCCCTTGGTCAATATCTGGTCGAGCGGATGGATGCGATAGGCGGCGAGCCAGTCGAGGTCCGAGATGCTGTGATGAATGGCGTGAATGCGCCAAAGTGCCGGAACGGTATGAAACAGCCGGTGCATCGCGTAGAAGATCAGATCGGCGAGCAGCATCAATATGATCGTCTGGAGCCAGAGCGGCTGCGCGGCGACACTGGCGCGAAAAGATGCCGGTACGGCGGCATCGCCCAGCCATATCGACAAGGCCGCGACCAGCCCGAGCCCGATTCCGATCGGGATACGATTGACCACACAATGAACGGCATCGGTGGTCCATGCCCGTCGCAGCGCTGGCTGTTGCGGGCGGGCCGGCAACATGCGTTCCAGCGGCCCGAAGATCAGGATGACGATCAGGATCGCCTTGACGTCGATAAAGCCGAGCAGCCAGTCCATATCCATTATCGGGTCAGAAGATACCGGGGAACAGCCGATACCGAACCCGCGCCGCCATCTCGCGATAGGCCGGATCGTCCATCAACACCCGCTCTTCGGCGACCAGTCGCGCGATATTCAGCCCCAGCGCCAGCGCATAAACGGCAAAGTTCCAGACCGTGGGACCGCTGAGCAGGAAACCGATATGCGTCAGCGCATAGCCGGCATACATCGGGTGCCGCACAAAGCGATACGGCCCGCCGATCTTGACGCCGCGATTGGCAGCAACGACGCCGAAGCTGCGGCGCAGGATGAATTTGGCATAGAGCTGGATAAACAGCCCCGCCAGCATCAGGAACAGACAGATCTGGAGCGGAACCAGCGGTACATCGCTCGACGGCACCGCGAGCATCGCGGCGAAGGTTCCGCCGAAACCCAGCACCCAATCGCGCGGACGCCGCGTGATCGCCGTCGTGGGCCGCCGAATGAGCACGAAAAAGGCCACGCAGCCCTCGGCGAGCAGGATGATCCAGTTCTGCCAGGCTCCGCTCTCAACCGCTGCGGGAATCATCCGCGTCGCGAGCGTGCCGAGCAGCAAGGTAACGACAATTTTTTCCAGCAGATCCCAGTTGATCGACCGCGTTTGGTCCGCCGCAGTAACCTTTGAAACGTCCATGCTGAAATCCCCACGCTATTTGACAATGCGTTAGAGAGGGATGGTTACCAAAACGATAAGATCGGGGTCAGAACGCGCCGAAATGCGGGCATTCTGGCGCGGATTCCATCGACGTGGCGCGGATTTCATCGATCGTGCCGCGATCAATATCGAGCGTTCGGACAAGCGTGCGGCAGGGACCGCCCGCGCCCGACGGATCAGGAATAGGCCTGGACGTCGCCGCCCGGATTGGTGCCGAACCGGCGCCCGCCGGGTTCGCCCGTCGCCGCGTGCTCGCGGCCGGCAGCCTTGGCCGCATAGAGCGCGCCGTCGGCGACTTCGCACAATTTGCGCACCGTCTGACCATGGTCGGGCCAGCGGGCCGTACCGACACTCGCGCCGACGCGGATCGGGCGACCGTCGATGCGATAGGGCGCCGCCAGCGCCGCGAGGATATGGTCGGCAAGCGAGGTCGCGAGCAGCGGCGATCCGGCGGGCGCCAATATGGCAAATTCGTCGCCGCCTTGGCGCGCCACCATCGCGTGGGCGCCGCAGGCGCGGCGCAGGCGTTCGGCAATTTCGCACAGCAACAGATCGCCGACCGCGTGACCGTGCTGGTCGTTGACCGGCTTGAACCCGTTGAGATCGAGCAGCGCGATCGCGAACGGCCTGCTTTCGTCGGCCTTGGCAATCTCTTCCTCGATCCGCAGGTCGAATTCGCGGCGATTGGCAAGACCGGTGAGCGGATCGGTGTGCGCAAGTTCACGCATCTGCCGCTGGAGTTCGAGCAGGTCGATGACCTGCCCGTGCTGCTGGATCACCATGCGGAGCAGGAACAGCGTCGCGATGACGAGGCTGGTCCCCGCTGCGATTTCGGGCGGATTGCCCGACGTCAGCATCAACAGCGCCACCGGCGCGAGGCCGATGCCGAGATTGACGATGGTGGCAAAGCGGATCGACGACAGGCAATAGGCGGTCGCAAGCGATCCCATCGCCATGATCATCGCATAATAGCTGTGCGTGGCGGCGGGCGCGGCGAGCCAGTTGGTCACCGTCCAGACGCTGCACATCAGGCCGGTGGTGCCCGACACCCAGCTCGCCTCGCGGATCATCCGCCTGGCACGGCGCGGACTCATCCGGCGACCGCGATTGTGCATGAGGAACAGGAAACCCAGGACGCCGACGATCGCCAAGGTCACCGGAAAGCCGATGCGAATGATCGGGTGAACCGTCGCCACCCCGGCGTAGATCGCGGTCGGGGTCGTCGCCGCCAGCATCAGGAACAGCATCGGGGTCAGCGTTTCGATGCGATTGGCGCGCAAAATCGCGACATCGTCGCGGATCGCGTCCGGCACCGGCGGAAAAATCCGCGTGATCAATCTGTTAAAGACCCCCGTCATGCCCATCGGATAACAAGCAGGGGTAAAGCATCGGTTAAGGATCGAAACCACGTCTTATCACAGGCCTAGGGGGCCGCAGCGGGTCAATGGCTTGCGAAATATTAACCATGTCCGGCGACAAGCGGCGACCGATTTAACGCGCCCGACAGGAGCCACACCATGTCCTATGCGATGCCGCCGCTGACCCCCGCCACCACCGCGCCGACGGCACCGATGCCGCCCGCCGCCCCGACACTGCCGCAACAGGACACCCCTGCCGAGCAAGCGGCGCGCGCGGCGCAGTTGACCGCCACACAGGCGGTCTATCAGTGGACGACCGACGTCCCGACGCTGCCCGGCGTGCCGCTCGCCAGCGCGGTGCCGAAGAATGACGAGCCGACGATCGCATGGTTCGTGATTCTGATCGGGGTCGGGCTGGGCATCGTTCGCAACGCGCTGGCCGTGAAGCTTGGTGGCGTCGACAAGGGCGAGCTCGACAGCCCGCGCGCCGAATATGAAGTCGCGCTCGCCGAATGCGACGCGATCGAGGCGTCGACCGCCAAGATCGCGGCCGATCATGGCGTCCACAGCGGCGGCAATATCTTTGAACGGATCGTCGGCGATGTCGAAAATGCCGTCGCAGCCGCCGAACGCGACGCGCATATCGCGCTGCTGACGGGCTATAAGGAGCGGATCGAGGCGCTGATGAAGATCGATGAGGCGATGGGGCTCGGCAGCCGGACCCCGCGCAGCATCGAAGCGTATCGCGCGCTGTTCGCGACGCTGCCCGTCCCCGGCGTCAGCTATATGTTCCAGAGCGACAGCGAATTCGCCCGCCTGCGCGTGCAAGGTCCGAACTGCATGCTGATTGCCGCGGTCGGCGACGCCCTGCCCGCCAATTTCGGGTTGAGCGCGGCGCAATATGCCGCGGTCGTCAATGGCGACACGCTGGCCGCAGCCCTCGCCGACGGCCGATTGTTCATCCTCGACTACCAGCCGCTCGAAATCCTCGATCCCGGCACCTATGGCAGCCTCGCCAAATATGCCTGGCAGCCGATGGCGCTGTTCGCGGTGCCGCCGGGTGGATCATCGCTGGTGCCGGTCGCGATCCAGTGCGGACAGGACCCCGCCGACTGGCCGATCTTCACCCCCTCCCCCGCCGCCGACAAGCTCTGGGGCTGGGAAATGGCGAAGTTCGTCGTGCAGGTTGCCGACGGAAATTATCACGAGCTGTTCGCGCATCTCGCGCGTACGCATCTGGTGATCGAGGCGTTCGCGGTCGCCACCCACCGCCACCTCGCCGAGGTACACCCCATCTGGGCGCTGCTCGTGCCGCATTTCGAGGGCACCTTGTTCATCAACGATCAGGCCGCAACCTCGCTGATCGCAGCGGACGGCCCGATCGACCATATTTTCGCGGGCACCATCACGTCGAGCCAGCTCGCCGCGGTCGACGCCCGGCTGGCGTTCGATTTCTATGGCAAGATGCTGCCCGCGGACCTCGCCGAACGCGGCGTCGGGGTCGATTCAGCGCTCGCAGATTATCCGTATCGCGACGATGCGCTGCTCGTGTGGAACACGATCCACGAATGGGCACGGCAATATGTCGACCTCTATTATGCGAGCGACGCCGATGTCACCGGCGACACCGAGCTCGCCGCATGGGCCGCGTGCCTTGCGGGCGAAGCGAAGATCAAGGGTTTCGGCCCGATCGTCAGCCGCAAGCAGCTCGCCGAAATCTGTACGATGGTGATGTTCACCGCGAGCGCGCAGCATGCCGCGGTCAACTTCCCGCAAAAGGACATCATGGCCTTCGCGCCCGCGATCACGGGTGCGGGCTGGCAGGCGGCGCCGAGCGGCCAGCGCGGGCATGACAAGCCGGGCTGGCTCGCGATGATGCCGCCGATGGCGCTGGCGCTCGAACAATTGAATGTGCTCGAGCTGCTGGGTTCGGTGCATTACCGCCCGCTTGGCGATTATCGCAGCAACGCCTTTCCGTACCCGACATGGTTTCAGGACCCGCGGGTCACGGGCGCCGAAGGGCCGCTGGCGTGGTTCCAGGCAGCGCTGCAGGGCGTCGAGACCGAGATCGTCGCGCGCAATGCCGAGCGGATGCAGCCCTACCCCTATCTGCAGCCGAGCCTGATTCCGACGAGCATCAATATCTAGTCCCGCGCGTCGCCCCCGCGCAGGCGGGGGCCGCTGGCGGCCTTGCTCAGCAGCGCCGCGTAGACCGACTGCGGCCCCCGCCTTCGCGGGGGCGACGATCGGGTCAGCTGCCCTTTTTCTTCCGGTGGCTTTCGAGGTCGAGCACCGCGTTCTCGCCGCCTTCGGGCATCAGGCCCAAACGACGCGCGACTTCCTGATAGGCTTCGACTTCGCCGCCGAGGTCGCGGCGGAAGCGGTCCTTGTCGAGCTTTTCGTTCGTCGTCATGTCCCACAGACGGCATCCGTCGGGGCTGATTTCGTCGGCGAGGATGATGCGGCTGAAATCGCCTTCGTAAAGCCGCCCGAACTCGAGCTTGAAGTCGATCAGGCGGATGCCGACCGCGGCGAACATGCCCGACATGAAGTCGTTGATGCGGATCGCCATGTCCTGAATATCGTGAAGCTCGTCCTGGCTGCACCAGTTGAAGCAGGCGATATGCTCCTCGGCGACGAGCGGATCGCCGAGCGCGTCGTCTTTGTAGCAATACTCGATGAGCGTGCGGGGGAGCTGCGTCCCCTCCTCGATCCCGAGGCGCTTCGACAGCGTGCCCGCGGCGACGTTGCGCACGATCACTTCGATCGGCACGATCTCGACCTGGCGGATCAGCTGCTCGCGCATGTTGAGGCGGCGGATGAAGTGTGTCGGCACGCCGATGTTGCCGAGCAGCGTGAAGACATGCTCCGAAATGCGGTTGTTGAGCACGCCCTTGCCGTTGATCGTCCCGCGCTTCTGCGCGTTGAACGCGGTCGCGTCGTCCTTGAAATACTGGATCAAAGTGCCCGGTTCGGGGCCTTCGTAGAGGATCTTGGCTTTGCCTTCGTAAATCTGGCGGCGACGGGCCATGGCGGTCAACTTTCTGTCGGAACCAAATGAATGGCCCCGGCAAGCGACTCAGGAAGAGGCGGCGCCGGGGCGGTCGGGCGGCCTATAGCGGCAAAGCAAGGGCGCGTCATCCCCGGCGTGGCGCTCGATCCTCCCTGTCGCGCAGCGATGGGGAGGTGGCAGCGCGAAGCGCTGACGGAGGGGCCACGGCACTACCGTCGCGGCCCCTCCACCATTCGCTTCGCGAACGGTCCCCCTCCCCATGGCTTCGCCACAGGGAGGATTTCCCCTTACGTTTACGTAAAGGTCTTGCACTCTCCCACACCGCTTGCGACGATACGGTGATCAAGGGAGAGAAATATGAGCTTCGACCAGATTCGCCTCGACCGCCACGAGGGCATCGCGCTGCTGACGCTGCACCGGCCCGACCGGATGAACGCCTTCACCACCGAAATGATGCTCGAGATCGTCGCCGCGCTCGACGAATGCGACGCCGACGACGGCGTGCGCGCGGTGATCTTCACCGGATCGGGCGACCGGGCCTATTGCGCCGGCGCCGACCTCGGCCAAGGCGCCGCGACCTTCGATTATGACAAGCGCACCGACAAGCAGGCGATCCTGCCGGACGGCATGTCGGCGAGCCCGGTGGCCGAGGATGGCACGATCGACTGGTCGCACCCGCTGATCCGCGATTCGGGCGGGCGCGTGTCGATGCGCATCTTCGACTGCAAGAAACCCGTGCTCGGCGCGATCAACGGCGCCGCGGTCGGGATCGGCGCGACGATGACGCTGTCGATGGACGCGCGCCTCGCGAGCGAGACGGCGCGCTATGGCTTTGTCTTTGCACGGCGCGGGATCGTACCCGAAGCGGCGTCGAGCTGGTTCCTGCCGCGGCTGGTCGGCATCCAGAACGCCGTCGACTGGTGCTATTCGGGACGGCTGATCGACGCCGCCGAAGCGCATGAAAAAGGCCTCGTCCAGTCAGTCCACGCGCCGGGCGAGCTGGTCGACGCGGCGATCGCGAAGGCGCGCGAGCTGACTGAGCACAGCGCGCCGGTATCGGTCGCGCTCACCCGCCATATGCTGTGGCGGATGCTCGGCGCGCCGCACCCGATGAGCGCCCACCGCTGGGACAGCCGCGCGATCTTTGCCCGCGGACGCAGCGCCGACGCGGCCGAGGGCGTGTCGAGCTTCCTCGAAAAGCGTCCCGCGAACTTCACCGTCAGCGTCGCGAACGACTATCCCTGGTTCGCCGAATTCGAGGATACGCCGCCCTACAGCTAAGCCGCGTCATATTTCCGCCGTCCGCGCGCCGCGGTCATGCTGTGGGTGCCTTTCAGCACCGGGCTGTGGGTGCGGATCGTTTCGACGCTGTGCCAGTTTGCCGTCACCCGATCGCGCGTCAACTGGACGGTGACATAGCCGCGATCCTGGGTGTTCGCCCATTTGAGCTGCGGCGACGCGGCGCGCAGCGCCGACACCCGCGCGTCGTCGGAAATGCCGCGCGTATAGCCTTCGTAACCGGGCGAGGTGACGCTTTGCCCGGCGATCTCGATCCCGGCGGCGCTGCCGCCCTCACTGAGGTCGAACGCCCACGCGTTGTGCGTATCGCCGGTCAGGGTGACAAGGTCGGCATCGGCGCGCTGAGCCGCGGCGAGCAACCGCGAACGCGCCGCCGGATAGCCGTCCCACGCGTCGAAGTTGAACGGCAGCCCCGCTTTGGCGGCAAGCTGCGCCGTTTCAACGCGGCGGCGGACAACGTCGGCCATGGTGGCGCCGAACCAATCCTTTGACTCGGGCGGCGTAAACAGGCTGCCCATCACCACCTGCTGCGCGCAGACCTGCCAGCGCGTGCCCGCTTTGGTCGAAGCGGCGAAGCCGTCGAACAGCCAATTTTCCTGCTCGGCGCCCATCATCTGGCGCGCCGGATCGCGATAGGCGGTTTCGGCAAATTGCCGCAACCTGGCGGCCGTGTCGCCGCCGCCCGCCACGATCTCGTCGATCTCGAACGGCTTGTCGCGGCCCGTCAGGCGCGTTTCGGGCAGGAAGATCGTCGCGAGGTCGCCGACTTGATAGTCGCGCCAGCGCGTATCGGCGACCGGCATCCATTCGCGATAGGCGCGCTCGGCAGCAGCGACGCGATCGGGCCAGCTGCCTTCGCCCGCATTGTGATTCTCCGCCCCGCCTTTCCAGCTGTCGTTCGCGGTTTCATGATCGTCCCATTGCGCGATCATCGGAAACAGCGCGTGCACCCGCGCAAGGTCGGGATCGCTGCGATAGGCGGCGTAGCGGAGGCGGTAATCGGCGAGCGCCACCATCTCGTGCGCCGGCTGGATCGTGCGTCCCGGCACCGCCTGTTTGAGCGAAGGATAATCGCCGACGGGATATTCATAGAGATAGTCGCCCGCATGGACGACCAGATCGATGTCCTGCCGCGCCGCGGCATGAGCATAGGCGTTGAACCAGCCGAACGGCAGGTTCGAACAGGAAAACAGCGCGAGGGTGAAGGCGCTGGTCGGCCCGGCGGGCAAGGTGCGGGTGCGACCAGTCAGCGATTTGGTGCCGTCGGGGGCGACGAAGCGGTAATAATACCAGCGGCCGGGTTCGAGACCCGTAACGACCAGCTTGGCGGTATGGTCGCGGTCGCCCATCGCGGTGACGCTGCCGCCGCCCGAAATCTTGGCGAAATCCGACGTTTCGGACAATTCGGCGGTCAGCATCGTATCGCTGGCGGCAGCGTAGCGCGTCCATAGCAGCACCGAATTCGCCCCTGGCTCGCCGCTCGCGACGCCGTGGGTAAAGCCCTGCGCCATCATCGCCGCCGCCGCGCCGGGCAGCGACAATGCCGCGAGCCCCGCGGTGCCGAGCGCGATCAACTGGCGCCGATCCATTTCGCCCCATTGATGATGCATCGCAAATCTCCTCCTCGACCGGCGGGTTCTTTGCCCGGCCTTTGTTACGATTCGGCGCCGCCAGCTTTGGGGTTACCCCATCACGCCGAGCGCGAGCAGCAGGAACATGAACATCATCACCGAGAACAGGCTGAAAAACAGCAGCAAATTCGTGCGGACAAACGCCCCGAACCGCGACGAACGATAGGCGCCGCGCAGCTGGCGATACATGTGGAACGGCACGTAAAGCAGCGCAAAGAAAGTCGCGAGTTCGCCGAAGATCGTCAGGTTGAGCAGCCGCACCACGACGAACAGCAGCAATATGGACGAGATCGAATAGGTGACGAAGACGAAATGGTCGTAGGTGTGAAAGCGTCGGCTGAACGGATAGAGCAGCCACATGAAAGGCAGCGACAGCGGGATCAGCGCCCAGGCGAATTTATACGCGTTTGCCTGCACCTTGTAGAGCGCGAGCGCCGGGTTCGCGAGCGCCTTTTCCAGCCCGCGGTCGATGAAGGGGACGCCCGTGTCGACCTTGTTGCGCGAGATGAAATCGACGCTCGTCATCACCTGCTTCCCCGGATCGTCGAGCACCGGGGGTCCCGCGGCGCGATCGGCCGACCGCTCGCTCTTGCTGCGCGCCCGCGCGACGCCGAGATATTCGGCGCTCTTCTGCAATATGTCGCGTTCGCTCTCCAGCTCCTGACGGCTGGCGACCGCAATGTCCTTTTTCGCCAGCTCGGTGTCGATCCGGTCGACCTCGCGCTGAATGCTGTCCTTGATCGCGGTCGTTCGCGTCTGTTCGGCGACGGCCTCGTCAAGGCCCATGCCGTCGTTCAAGCCCCTTCCGAAATCGCCGCTGCCGACCATCGCAAGCACCGCATAGGTCAGGAACACCGCGAACAGAAACAGCGCGAGCGGCGAGATGAAGCGCGCGCGCTCGCCGTGGATATAGCGGCGCGTCAGGTCGCCGGGGCGCCAGGCGAGCAGCGGCAGCGTGTTCCAGATCTTGCCCTCGAAATGGAAGATCGCATGGACCAGATCATGCCCGATTGCGCCGAAGCTGCGGTGGACGTCGGCGCGCTGGCCGCAATGATGGCAGTGCGAACCCGTCAGGCTGGTGCCGCAATTCAGGCAGCGCAGGCTGCCCGACGATTCGCCCGTGCCGCCATGCTGCGGTTCGACCGCGCGGCCCGCCAGCCCCGCGGTTACCGCCGCCCCGATGCCTTCGATATCCCCGCTCATGCCGTCTTGCCTAAAGGCGGGCGAGGCTGGGCGCAACGGGACTTTCGGGCGTCACGCAAAACATGATAGTGGCAGCGCGATGAACGCCGAAGCTCTCTCTGCGCCGCCCCTGCCCGGCGACGCCGCCGCCCTGATCGCCGACTTGGGCGCGCGCGCGCGCGTCGCGGCGAAACGGCTGGCGCTGACCCCGACCGCGGAAAAAGCCGCGGCGCTGGTCGCCGCAGCGGCGGCGATCCGCGCCCGTTCGCCCGCGATCCTCGCCGCCAACGCCGAAGATATGGCCGCGGGACAGGCGAACGGCCTGTCGGGCGCGATGCTCGACCGGCTGCGGCTCGACGAAGCACGGCTCGCCGGGATCGCCGATGCGATCGACGCGGTCGCGGCGCTGCCCGACCCTGCGGGCGCCGAGATCGACTGCGTGACGCGCCCCAATGGCCTGGTGCTCAGCCGCGTGCGCGTGCCGCTCGGCGTCGTCGGGATCATCTATGAAAGCCGCCCCAATGTGACCGCCGACGCCGCGGCACTCGGGCTGATGTCGGGCAACGCGGTCATCCTGCGTGGCGGCAGCGAGGCGGTGCATTCGAACCGCGCGATTCACGCCGCCTTCGCCGCGGGGCTGGTCGAGGCGGGACTGCCTGCCGACGCTGTACAGCTCGTGCCGACGCAGGACCGCGCTGCGGTGGGCGCGATGCTGCGGGCGCAGGGGCTGATCGACATCATCATCCCGCGCGGCGGCAAGGGGCTGGTTGCACGCGTGCAGGACGAGGCGCGCGTGCCCGTGCTCGCGCACCTCGACGGGATCAACCACCTCTATATCGACGGCGCCGCCGACCCGGCCAAAGCCGTCGAGCTCGCGGTCAACGCCAAGATGCGCCGCACCGGCGTCTGCGGCGCGACCGAGACGATCCTGATCGACCGCGCCTATGCGGCGCCGCTGGCGATCATCGACGCGCTGGTCAAGGCGGGCTGCGAGGTGCGCGGCGACAAGGGCGTCGTGGCGCTGAGCCCGCATGTCGAGCCCGCATCGACCGGCGACTGGGACACCGAATATCTCGACGCGATCGTCGCGGTCGCGCTGGTCGACGGGATCGACGGCGCGCTCGTGCATATCGATGCGCATTCGAGCAAGCATACCGATGCGATCGTCACCGAAGATGCCGCGACCGCCGAACGCTTCCTGACCGGCGTCGACAGCGCGATCGTGATGCACAACGCCTCGACGCAGTTCGCCGATGGCGGCGAATTCGGCCTCGGCGCCGAAATCGGCATCGCGACGGGGCGGCTCCACGCGCGCGGCCCGGTCGCGCTCGAGGGGCTCACCACCTATAAATGGCTGGTGCGCGGCACGGGGCAGATCCGGCCTTGAGAAAACCGACCGCGCGTTTTTTTGCTGTACTTCTGCTGGTCATCGCTTTTGCCGCAACACCATTTTTTTGGCTCATCGCGCGCGATATGGCGAGCGTGTCATTTGTCCGCGACAAGCAGGTAGCCGAACAGCGCGAAAGAATAATTTTCGCTGGCCTTGTGGATGAGGTCCAGCGACGTCGGGACATCGATCATCTGCCTAGCCGTGAAATGGCAACCATCGTCCTGAGCTACCCTTCCTGCGAAACGGTGGTTGGAGGCGAAATCCGAATTGAACACCGGACAGCCAGGGCCAAACGAGACCCCATCTATCGAAACCCGGCAGAGGTTCTGGGGTTTTTCCGTACTGTCGCGCCCAATCGACTGGCGATGCGTGGCTATGAAATCAGTGAGGCATCACGAGCGTTTGGAGATCTCGACGCGTCCGCGCTTCGCGCTTGCATAGCTGCAACGCCATTCCAAGACAGGTGCATTGAATATTACGAGAAGACTATGGCTAAGAAAGGTTCTCGCTTTGAAGCTGGCCTTGTAGCGTTGGGCTTTCTCAAAGTTGTCGACGGGGAAACGGCCAAATCCCCCGACTATTGCTACAGCCTCCCGACCGTCGAAGTCGTGGGCGAACACCTTTGATCCCCACCGGCCTCCTCGGCGGCAGCTTTAACCCCGCGCATGGCGGGCATCGCGCGATCAGCCTCAATGCGATCGACGCGCTCGGGCTCGACGAATTGTGGTGGCTGGTCTCGCCCGGCAATCCGCTGAAGCCCAAGGCGGGCATGGCCTCGCTTCCGGCGCGGCTCGCGTCGGCACAAAAAATGGCGCGGCGATCGCCGATCCGCGCCACCGCGATCGAGGCCGAACTTGGCACCCGTTACACGATCGATACGCTGAAGAAGCTCGTGCGGCGTTACCCCAACCGGCAGTTCATCTGGATCATGGGCGCCGACAATCTGGTCCAGCTGCCCCAATGGCGCGACTGGCGGGAAATAGCCCGTTTGATGCCGATTGCGGTAATCGCGCGTCCGGGCTATAACGACCGCGCCCATGCAAGACGTGCGATGGGATGGCTGCGGCGCTTTGTCCGGCCCGCAGACCAGAAGAAGCATTGGACAGACTGGAGACCGCCCGCCCTCGTGTTCCTGCGATTTTCGCCCGATGTGCGATCCGCAACTGCGATACGGCAGGCCAACCCCCGCTGGTTCGAACGCTATGAAGGCCGCGCGCTGCGCGACCCGATCACGCGTTCATGGCTGGTGGAACCGAACAGGAAAGGACGCATTTGATCTCCGCCACCCAGGGGGCCGCCACCGGCGCCGCACCCGCCAATGACAGCGTGGAAGCGCTCCACGCGCTGATCCTCCACCAGCTGGACGAGGACCAGGCCCAGGAAACCATTTCCATCCCGCTTGCCGGCAAGAGCAGCATCGCCGATCATATGGTGATCGCGAGCGGCCGGTCGACGCGCCATGTCTCGGCGATCGCCGAGAAACTGGCGCAGCGGATCAAGCAGGAAGCGGGCCGCAGCGTTCGTGTCGAAGGACTGCCCAATGCCGATTGGGTGCTGCTCGATGCGGGCGACGTCATCGTCCACCTGTTTCGTCCCGAGGTTCGTAGCTTCTACAACCTCGAGCGCATGTGGTCGTTCGGCGACGCGCCGCCGGTCACGCTGGCAAATTGACGTTTTTGATCTGTTCGGCCTAAAGGCCGACAGAGGCGGCACCAGCCCGCTTTCACCGAAGGTGAACAAAAACCCATGCTGCTGCACATCATCGCGCGCGGGCGCATCGGGCGCTCTCCCGAGGCCGAGCTGGTCGAGCGCTACATGAAGCGCGTGACCTGGGCGCAGAAGATTTCCGAGCTTCCCGATACCGGCGGACGGATGCCTGTCGCCGCAGACAACAGCCGCACCGTGCTGCTGGACGAGGGCGGCGACCAGATGTCGTCGCTCGAATTTGCGAAACTGCTGGAAAAATGGCGCGACGGCGGGGTGCGCGAGGCGCGCTTCTGCCTAGGCGCCGCCGATGGATTTACACCCGACGAGCGCGAAGGTGCGGACAAGGTCATCGCCTTTGGCCGCGCGACCTGGCCGCACCTGATGGCGCGCGCGATGCTCGCCGAACAATTGTGGCGCGCCACCAGCATCATCGCGAACCATCCCTATCACCGCGAGGGGCGCCAATGAGGCGCATGTTCACCGCGCTGGCCCTGTTCGCCATCGTGGCGGGCGGCGCGCTGGCGCTGGCGCAAAGCGACGTCTTCGATCCCGCCGCGATTGCCGCACGCGAGCGTGAACAATTGCTGGGCGCCAAGCAGCAGTCCGCCGAGGCCATGGCGCGCAGTACGCGGCTGGAGGCGCAGGCGGCGGCGGCCAGCAACGAGGCCGACCGGCTGAAGAAACGCAGCGCCGCGCTCGCCGCGCGCATTCAGTCGGCGGAGGCCGACATCAGCGCCGGCGAAGCGCGCGTCGCGCTGGTCAGTCGCCGCCTGGCAGCGCAGCGCGCGGCGCTGGCAGAGCAGCAACAGCCGTTGCTCGAACTCGCCGCATCGCTTCAGCAGCTTTCCCGCCAGCCGCCGGTCAGCGTGCTCGCGCAGCCGGGTTCGCTCACCGACATGGTCCATGCCCGCGCGGTGATCGACGCCGCGATGCCGGTGATCGAACAACGCACTGCCGGGGTGAGGCAGGAACTGGCGCAGCTGCAGATCACCCGCCGTCAGCAGGCGGTCGCGCTGAGGGCGCTGGCGGCGAGCAAGACCCAGCTGTCCGAGCGGCGCAGCGCCTTGACCCGGCTGGAGAATGAAGGGCGGCTGCGCTCGCGCGAGTTGATGAGCAGCGCGCAGCTCGAGGCCGATCGCGCGCTCGGGCTGGGCGAAAAGGCGCGCGATATCGTCGAACTCATGGATTCGCTGGAGGCCGACAGCGCGGTGCGCGCCGAACTGGCGCAGCTTGCCGGTCCGCTGCCGCGTCCGCGTAACCCGGCCAGCAGCCTGACCAGCGCCGCGCCGCCCGCTCCGGCCGAAGCCGAGCTCATGCAAGGCGCGTATCGGCTGCCCGTCGTCGGTCGCATCGTCGCCGGGCTGGGCGAGGTCAACGATAGCGGGGTCCGCTCGCGCGGCGTGACGATTGCGGCGCGGCCCGGCGGGCAGGTCGTCGCCCCCGCCCCCGGCCGGGTCAGCTTTGCCGGCGATTATCGCGGCTATGGCAAGATCGTGATCATCGACCATGGCGGCGGCTGGGTCTCGCTGCTGACCGGCATGATCGGATTGTCGGTTGCGGTCGGCGACACGCTGGACAGCGGCGCCCCGATCGGTCGTGCCGGGTCGGACGACAGCCGCATCACCGTCGAACTGCGCCGCGGCGGGCGCCCGGTGGATATCGTCGCGATGATCGGGTGACGTCGCTTGCCGGGATTCGGCCTGATTAATCCCCCGTTCGGGCGCTGTCCCCTATCGGGATGCACCGCTTGACGCCTGCGCAAATGCGTAGGAGGATGGCGAGCCGGGGTATATATGGCGGAAAATCCCGCCTGAGTGAAAGACGCACATGACCGACTCGACCAAGAAGCCCGCATCCTCGAAGCGCCGCTTCGCCTTGTGGCAGGGCGCCGCCGCGCTCTCGACGCTGGCGCTGGTACCGCTCGCGACCGGCGCGATGGCGAGCGTCGACAGCAAGACGCAGGAAGAAATCTCGCGCTTCATGGACGTCTATCTGGAAGTCAAATCCAATTATGTCGAACCGGTCGACGATTCAAAGCTGATCGAGGGCGCGATCAACGGCATGCTCGCGAGCCTGGATCCGCATTCGGGTTATCTCGACGCGCGCGGCTTTTCGAACCTGCGCACCCAGACCGATGGCGAATATGGCGGGCTGGGCCTGTCGGTGACGATGGAAGACGGCGTTGTGAAGGTCATCGCGCCGACCGCCGACACGCCCGCCGACAAGGCGGGGATCAAGTCGGGCGACTATATCACCCACATCAACAAGGAACTGATCTTTGGCCTGACGCTCGACGAGGCGGTCGATCAGATGCGCGGACGTCCGGGAACCAAGATCGACGTCACGATCGTCCGCGAGGGACAGGACAAGCCGATCGAAATGTCGCTGACGCGCGAGATCATCGACCTGAAACCCGTCAAATGGGAAGTCAGCGGCGACGTTGGCGTGCTGACCGTCACCAGCTTCTCCGCCGACGCGACCACCGACATGCGCGCCGCGATGATGGCGGTCGAAAAATCGCTGGGCAAGAAACCACGCGGCTGGATCGTCGATCTGCGCTCGAACCCCGGCGGGCTGCTCGACGAGGCGGTCGGCATCAGCGACCTGTTCCTCGAACGCGGCGAAATCGTGTCGCAGCGCGGCCGCCGCAAGGGCGACATCGAACGCTTCTTCGCCGAACCCGGCGATCTGGCGGGCGGCGCGCCGGTAGTTGTGCTGATCGACTCGGGCTCGGCCTCGGCCTCCGAAATCGTTGCCGGGGCGCTGCAGGATCAGCACCGCGCGATCGTCATGGGCGAACGCAGCTTTGGCAAGGGGTCGGTGCAGACGGTGCTGCCGCTGAGCGACACGACCGCGCTGCGGCTGACCACCGCGCGCTATTACACCCCGTCGGGGCGCAGCGTGCAGGAGGGCGGCATCGAACCCGACATCCGGGTGCCGCAGATTTCCGACCCCGATTATGCGTCGCGGCCGAAGTTCCGCGAAAGCGATCTGCGCCGCCACCTTATCAACGAGAAAAAGGTCGACGACGGGTTGATCGAAAAGGACGAAAAGGCCGATCCGCGGTTCACCGCGACCGCCGCCGAGTTGAAGGCCAAGGGAATCGAGGACTTCCAGCTCCATTATGCCTTGCAGACGATCGGACGGATCAGCCCGACCGCGCCGCGCATGGCGCAGAGCAGCAAGCCACCAGTCAAGCCCGCCAAGCCCACCGCGCGCAACTGAGCCACGGTTTTTCTCTCCGTCATCCCGGCGAAGGCCGGGATCTCACCCTCGCGTCCCATCGCAATGGCGAGATCCCGGCCTTCGCCGGGATGACGGTAAAATTGCAGGATAGTTTTTGATGCTTCAATCGCGGATTTCTGCTCCCCTCGTCGCATTTCTCGCGCCGCTCCTGCTCTATGGCGGCGCGCTGGTGTCGCAGTTCGGCTTTGGCCTGCACCCGTGCGAAATGTGTTACTGGCAGCGCTGGCCGCATCAGGCGGCAATCGTGCTGGCGCTGCTCGCGCTGTTGCTGCGCGCCAATGACAAGGCGATGCGTAGCCTGACGCTGCTCGCCGCGCTTGCGATCGCGATCAGCGGCGTCATCGGCATCTACCACGCGGGGGTCGAATATGGCTTTTGGGAGGGGCTGACCACCTGCGCGACCGGCGGTAGCGGCCCGGTATCGCTCGATTCGATCATGAATGCCCCGCTGATCCGCTGCGACACTGCACAATGGACGCTGTTCGGCGTCTCACTCGCGGGGTTCAACGCGATCTTCTCGCTGGGTGCCGCCGCACTTGTCTTGACCTTGCTGCGCCGGAAGACCACATCGGCGGCATGACGAAAAAGCGCACCGCATCGATGATCCGCGTCGACCAGGCGGGCGAATATGGCGCCACGCGCATCTATGCCGGCCAGCTCGCGGTGATGGGCGACCGGCACCCGATGGCGCGCGAAATCGCGCATATGGCCGAGCAGGAAGAGCGTCACCGCAAATTCTTCGATGCGATGGTCGCACGGCGCGGCGTGCGCCCGACCGCGCTCCAGCCCTTCTGGAACGTCGCGGGCTTCGCGCTCGGCGCAGTGACCGCCGCGATGGGGCCGCGCGCCGCGATGGCCTGCACCGCCGCGGTCGAGACCGAAATCGATCGCCATTACCGCGACCAGCTGGATGAACTGGGCGGCAGCGACCCCGAACTCAGCGCCGCGGTGGCCGATTTCCGCGCCGAGGAACTGGAGCATAAGGAGGCCGCGCTGGCCGCGGGCGCCGAAAGCGCGCCGGGTTATCCGGTGCTGAGCCTCGCGATCCGCGCCGGATGCCGCGCAGCCATCGCGCTGTCGAAGCGTATCTAGCAGAACGAACTCTCGATTCCGTTCGTGTCGAGCGAAGTCGAGACACCGGGAAGACTTGCACGGTCGATAGGCATCTCGACTTCGCTCGATGCGAACGGAAATGGGATTGTTCATTGTTCGTGCAGAGAGCACATGGCATTCCGATACATATGACAAAGGAATATCCGATGACCCGCCTGCCCCTGTTCGCATTGATCCTGGCCGGTAGCACCATCCCCCTGCCCGTCATAGCGCAGCAGACGGTCGACGGTGAGAAGGTCAATCAGGTTGTCGTCTATGGGGACGATCAATGCCCCAAGGGCGCACCTGACGAAATCCTGGTCTGCGCAAAATTGCCCGAAGGCGAGCGCTACCGCGTTCCCGAGATGCTGCGCGGCAACCCGCTCGACGTGCGCAACGAGGCGTGGGCGAACAAGGTTGTCGCGGTCGAGCGCATCGGTCGCTTCGGCACCGACAGCTGCTCGCCGACCGGGCTGGGCGGCTTCACCGGCTGCACCCAGGCGCTGGTCGCGGGCGCCAAGGCCGAGCGCCAGGCCGCCGACAAGACCGACTGGCAGGCGATGATCGCCGACGAACGCGCCAAGCGTCTGGCGGGGATCGATTCGGCAGCCGCCGACGTCGAAGCCGCGGTGGTCGCCGAGGAACGCGCGCTCGCCGAGCGCCAGAAGGCCGCCGAGGAGCTGGAACGGCAGGCCAGCGGTCAGGCGCCGATGCCGACGGCGCCCGATGAAGCCGACGCCGAGCCGCTGCCGGTGCCGCCGCAGGGTTAAACCTGTCTATCGTCATTGCGAGCAAAGCGAAGCAATCCAGAGCGGTTTACGCAGGCTCTGGATTGCCGCGTCGCCTCCGGCTCCTCGCAATGACGATTCGGTTTCGCGGGGACTTACTCAGTTCAGCAAATATTGCTTCCAGAACAGCAGCGACGTCCAGAAATTATAGTCGGCATTTTCCTTCTTGGCGAAGCCATGACCTTCGTTGGTCCCGACGAGATGCCAAGCCGTGCCGCCGTTCTTGCGCACCGCCGCGACGATCTGGTCGGCCTCTGACGCCGGGACGCGCGGGTCGTTGGCGCCGGTGACGACGAACAGCGGTTTCTTGATATTGGCAACGCGCGTCAGCGGGGAGATTTCCATCAGCTTCTTGCGCTGCACCGGATCGCGTTCGTCGCCATATTCGACGCGGCGGAGGTCGCGGCGGTAATCCTGGGTATTTTCTAGGAAGGTGACGAAGTTCGAAATCGCGACGACGCACAGGTTTGCGCGCAGCTTGGCGGCATATTGGGTCGCGGCCGCATAGCACATATAGCCGCCATAGCTGCCGCCGGTCAGGCCGAAGCGCGCCGCGTCGAGCGTCTTGTCTTTCGCCAGCGCATCGAGGAACGCGCCCATGTCCTTGACGCTGTCCTCGCGCTTGAAGGGTCCGTTGTCGAGGCTGACGAAGGTCTTGCCATAGCCGGTCGAGCCGCGGACGTTGGGATAGAAAAGCGCGATACCCATTTCGTTGAGCAGATAATTGCTGCGCCCCATGAACCCCGGGCGCGACTGGCCCTCGGGCCCACCGTGGACGTTCATGATCAGCGGCCGCTTGCCGGGGAATTTCGCCGGGTCGGGGCGATAGAGGAAGCCCGATACCTCGAGCCCGTCGAAGCTTTTGACCTTCACCAATTCGGGCTCGACATTCTTCGTCACGTCAAGCCCGCCCGTCTCGCTTTCGGTCCAGCGCGTTACTGCCAGCGTTTTGGGATCGACGCTGAACGCATCGGCGGCGCTGCGCGCCGAGGTGAAGGCGATGCCGATCTCGCCCCACGGCGCAATCCTGAGGCCGCCGATGATCCCCGCGGGCAGGCCATCGACGGTCCGCACCGCGCCGGACTTTGGATCGAACAGCCGCAGTTTCGACGTGCCGGCTTCGTTCACGACATAGGCGATAAAGCTGCCGTCTTCGGCGATGTCGAACGTGTCGACATCCCATTTCTCGGCGGGTCCTTTCGGGGTAAATTTGCCCGTCGCGGGATCGAGCGTGCCGAGCCGCTGGAAATCGCTGCCCTCGTCGCTGGTCATCCAGATCGTCCCGTCCGGCGCAAAGCTCGCGCCGCCAAGCGCCACGGTCTTGCTGTGATCGCCGATCGGGGTCATCGCGCCGCTGGCCAGGTCAAGCCGGAACAGGTCCGATTTCTGGACCGAGGTATATTTGCCGACCAGCGCCCAGCTTTTGTCGGGAGCGAAATCGACCAGCCGCCAGCCGCCGCCGTCGACCTGCGCCACCATCCGCCGCGATTTGGGATCGCGCGGGTCCATGACATAAATGTCGCTGTCGCGGCCATTGCGCAGCGTCGAGGTGAAGGCGACGAGCTGGCCGTCCTTGCTCCACGCGTTAAGCCCGTTGCGGCTCTTGCCGTCGGTCAGCAGCTCGAGCCGCCCGTCCTTCATCGCATAGATCTGATAGAATTCATTGCCGCCGATGTCCTTTTGCACCAGCATCACATCGGCCTTTTGCGGCGCCCAGCTGCCCGACCCGACCGGCTCGGCCTCGAAAGTGATCTGTTTGCGCGCCCCCATCGGCGTCGCGACGCGGTGAAGCTGCGCGGTGTTGCCAAAGCGGGTGGCGATCAGCATCGATTTGTCGACGGGGTTCCAGCCGACAAAACCCGCGCCGCGATTTTCCATGTACGGTCGCGTCGCCGCCGCCAGTTCGGCAGGGACTTCGGGCACCCCGTCGGCGATCAACGCCGCAGGCTTGGGTTCGACTGCGGGCTTGTCGCCCTCGGCCGCCGCAGCGGACGCGACCGGCAGGGTCAGGGCGGCGAGTAAGGCCAGATAACGCATGATGATTTTCCCCGTGTTGCAGTAAAGCAGAACGACTGGAACTAGACGCTATCAACGTCGCGGGCGGATGCAAGGCTTCGACCAACGGCCCGCCGCCTTCGACCACCGCCAGTCGTATTTCGCGGTCGGCTCATCGGTACCGACACGGCCCATCGCACCAAAATTGCAACATTTTGGGCGATCCGGCGCGATTTGGTTGCGAATCCGGGGTGAAGCGAGCGGAATTGTTAACGAATCGGTGCCAACCTGTCTTGACTCGGGAATATTGGGCTGAAATCGTGGCGTTTCTGGGAATCGCCAGCCTAAGGGGGCTGAAAAATGGCATCAGCATTCGGACCGCGCCTGTGGCGGCGCTCGACACATAGTGTGCCGGCAGCGCGAAGTCTTGGTCGCCGAATGACCTGGCACGCCGCGACCGCGCTGGTCGCATTCGCCGCATTGCAGATCTGGCTGGTGTCGAGTGCGATCGCCGCGGGCGCCTCATCGATGCTGATTTTTGCGGCGCTGATCATTTTGCTGGCGCTTGCCGTTCCCGTCGCGCGTTCGACCGAACGCCGCTGGTATCACCTCAGCCGCCAGGCGCTCGCCAGCTGGGGGCTGCACGCGCGCTTTCGCCGCGACGTCCGCCGCCTGTGGGTTGCGGCGCTGACGCTGCCCTTTTTGTGGGTCAGCGGCGCGATGGCCGCCACCGACGCAATCGCCGCGATCATCAAGTAAACACCGGCAGCCAGGTTTGACGCCCTGCCGCCCGCCGTATAGGGCGCGGCAATGCTGACTGTTTCCGAAGCCCTCGACCGCGCGCAGATGCTCTGCGACGCCGCCGCCAAGGCGGGCGCTGATGCCGCCGACGCACTTTATTATTGCAACGCCGCCACCTCAGTCTCGATGCGGCTGGGCGCGCTCGAGGATGTCGAGCGGTCGGAGGGGCAGGATATTTCGCTGCGCGTCTTCGTCGGCCAGCGCAGCGCCAGCGTGTCGACCGCCGACATGGACGCGGGCGAGCTGACCAAACTGGTCGAACGCTGTGTCGCGATGGCGCGCGAGGCGCCCGAAGATCCCTATGCGGGGCTCGCGCCCGAAGAATTGTTGTTCAAGGGTTCGGTTCCCGACCTCGACCTCGACGACGGCAGCGAAGCCGATCCCGCCGCGCTGCGCGAAGCCGCGCTCGCGGCCGAGGAAGCCGCGCGCGCCGTCGTGGGGGTGACCAACAGCGAAGGCGGCAGCGCGAGCCACAGCCGCACCCGCTTTGCGCTCGCGACGAGCCACGGCTTTGCCGGGGGTTACGGGTCGAGCGGCCACAGCCTGTCGGCCAGCGTCATCGCGGGCGAAGGCGCCGCGATGCAGCGCGATTATGGCTGGCACAGCGCGCATCATCTGGCCGACCTTGAAAGCGCCGCCGAGATCGGCGCGCGCGCCGGAACACGCGCCGTCGCCCGGCTAAACCCCGGCAAGGCGCCCACCGGCAAACTGCCCGTCATCCTCGATCCGCGCGTCAGCGGCGGCATCGTCGGCCATTTGCTCGGCGCGATCGCCGGTCCCGCGATCGCGCGCGGCACGAGTTTCCTGCTCGGCAAGGAAGATCGCGCGCTGTTCGATCGCAGCATCGTGATCCGCGACGAACCGCACCGCCTGCGCGGACTGCGCAGCCGCGCCTTTGACGGCGAAGGCCTGCCGACCGCGGCGCGCGATCTGGTGGCGGATGGCAAGATCACCGGCTGGCTGCTCGATACCGCATCGGCCAAGCAGCTCGGCCTGACCCCTACCGGCCACGCCAGCCGCGGCGGCGGCGCGTCGGGCGTGGGCGCCAGCAACCTGCATCTCGCCGCCGGCAGCGTGACGCCCGCCGCGCTGATGGAAGGGATCGCCGACGGCGTCTATATTACCGAGTTGATCGGTCACGGCGTCAATCCGGTGACGGGCGACTACAGCCGCGGCGCGTCGGGCTTCCTGATCAAGGACGGCGTCATCGCCGGACCGATCGCCGAATTCACCATCGCGGGGAATCTAATCGATATGTTCGCGGCGCTGGTGCCCGCCAACGATCTGGAATTTCGCCATGGCATCAACGCGCCGACGCTGCGCATCGACGGCATGACCGTCGCGTCGAGCTGAGGTTCCGCAGCCGATGCCGGGCCGCAACCTTGAAGCCGCGATCGCCGCGACACGCGAGGTCGGCGACATGGCGATGGCGCGGTGGCGCGGCGAAGGCAAGGCGGTCAATGTCTGGAACAAATCGCACGACAACCCGGTCAGCGACGTCGATCTGGCGGTCGATGCACGGCTGAAAGCCGTTCTCGGCGCCATGGTGCCCGAAGCCGGGTGGCTGTCCGAAGAAACCGCCGACAATGCCGACCGGCTGGCGCGCCGCGCAATGTGGTGCGTCGACCCGATCGACGGCACCCGCGATTTCATCCGCGGTCGTCCCGGCTGGTGCGTGTCGGTCGCGCTGGTGCTCGACGGGACACCCGAGTTCGGCATCCTCTATGCCCCGGCGCTCGACGAATTGTGGGTGGCGCAGCGTGGCCAGGGCGCGCAGCTGAATGGCGAGCCGCTGTCCGCCAGTCGTCGCACGGCCTTCGCCGGATCGCGGGTTCCCGCCGATGCGCTGCCCAAGGTCGACAGCGATCTGGTGATCGTGACCAAGCCGAACAGCATCGCGCTGCGCATGGCACTGGTCGCCGACGACCGCGCCGACCTGGTCGCGACGCTGCGCTGGGGTTTCGAATGGGATGTCGCCGCGGCGGCGCTGATCGCGGCCGAAGCCGGGGCGACGGTGACCGACGCGTTCGGCGCGCCCCTGATCTTCAACACCCCGCGCGCGCAGGCCTTTGGTGTCATCGCTTGCGCGCCGGGGATTCACGCCGCCGTCGTCGACCGGTTGCACGATCGCGCGGTCGCCCTTACATCGTCGCCGTAGCGATGCTCCGCGCCGCGCAGCGATGCAGCGGATCAAGCGCAACCCGCCGCAGTTCGCTTGACTTTCGGCACGACTCACCCTAACTGCGCCTGCATTCCGACAACATAACCGGGCGGCGAAGCGCGGCTGCGTATTCGTGGTCCGTTTTTTGTGTTGGAAATCAGACGCTTTGAGATGGGGCCGTTTGCCTGCGGCCCTGTGGAGCAGGAGAAAGTTACCAATGGCACGTATCGCGGGCGTCAACCTGCCCACCAACAAGCGCGTGATCATCGCGCTCACCTACATCCACGGCATCGGCCGCAAGACCGCCGTCGACATCGCCAACAAGCTTGGCATCGACCACAGCCGCCGCGTTCAGGATCTGTCGGACGCCGAAGTGCTCCAGATCCGCGAAACGCTCGACGCCGACCACACGGTCGAGGGTGATCTTCGCCGCAACACGGCGATGAACATCAAGCGCCTGATGGACCTCGCCTGCTATCGCGGCCTGCGTCATCGCAAGGGCCTGCCGGTCCGCGGCCAGCGCACGCACACCAATGCGCGCACCCGTAAGGGCAAGGCCAAGGCGATCGCCGGTAAGAAGAAATAAGGTTCGAGCGCGTCCATCCGGGCGCGCTTCCTTATTTCCCCTGCCGGGGCAGCGGCGCATCGCCCGCCACCGGCCATTCAGGATTAGGTTAGGAATATATCATGGCTCGTGAACCGCAGCGCCTTCGTCGGCGCGAACGCAAGAACATCTCGTCGGGTGTGGCCCACGTCAACGCGACCTTCAACAACACGATGATCACCATCACCGACGCGCAGGGCAATGCGATTGCCTGGTCGAGCGCCGGCATGATGGGTTTCAAGGGCAGCCGTAAGTCGACCCCGTACGCCGCGCAGGTGTGCGCCGAAGACGCCGGCAAGAAGGCCGCCGAACATGGCGTCCGCACGCTGGAAGTCGAAGTCAAGGGTCCGGGCGCTGGTCGTGAATCGGCGCTGCGCGCGCTGCAGGCGGTCGGTTTCCACATCACCTCGATCCGCGACGTGACCCCGATCCCGCACAATGGCGTCCGCCCGGCCAAGCGCCGCCGCGTCTGATGCCTGCTTCGGATGCGCCCCATTCCGGGGCGGCATCCGCTAAACTCCTAACGCCGGACAAATTGGTCGACCCCCAATTCGTCCCGCCAAAAGCAAAGGGAAGACCATGACTGTCAATATCCGGAACTGGCAGGAATTGAAGAAGCCCAGCAACCTGGAAATCAAGGCTGGCAGCGACGGCAAGCGCAAGGCGACCTTCGTCGCCGAACCGCTGGAGCGCGGCTTTGGCCTGACGCTCGGCAACGCGCTGCGCCGCGTGCTGCTCTCGTCGCTTCAGGGTGCGGCTATCACGTCGATCAAGATCGAGAATGTGCTCCACGAATTCTCGAGCCTCGCCGGCGTGCGCGAAGACGTCACCGACATCGTGCTGAACGTCAAGCAGATCGCGCTGAAGATGGAAGGCGAAGGCCCGAAGCGGCTTCAGCTGTCGGCGACCGGTCCCGCGACCGTCAAGGCCGGCGACATCATGGTGTCGGGCGACATCAAGGTGATGAACCCGAACCATGTCATCTGCCACCTCGACGATGGCGCGACGCTGAACATGGAACTCGTTGCCGACACCGGCAAGGGCTATGTCCCCGCGACCGCCAACCGTCCGGTCGATGCGCCGATCGGCCTCATTCCGGTCGACTCGCTCTACTCGCCGGTGCGCCAGGTCGCCTACAAGGTCGACAATGCCCGCATCGGTCAGGAACTGGACTATGACAAGCTGAACCTGACCGTCGAAACCGACGGCACGGTCACCCCCGAAGATGCTGTCGCCTATGCCGCGCGCATCCTTCAGGACCAGCTGCAGGTCTTCGTCCACTTCGAAGAAGCGATGAACGACAGCGGTATGATCGGCATGGCGGCACCGTCGACCACCGCCGATGAATCGGACGTCAACCAGCTCAACCGCTTCCTGCTGAAGAAGGTCGACGAGCTGGAACTGTCGGTCCGTTCGGCCAACTGCCTGAAGAACGACAACATCATTTACATCGGTGACCTGGTTCAGAAGACCGAAGCCGAAATGCTTCGGACCCCGAACTTTGGCCGCAAGTCCTTGAACGAAATCAAGGAAGTGCTGTCGTCGATGGGTCTGCGCCTCGGCATGGACATCCCCGGCTGGCCGCCGGAAAATATCGAGGAAATGGCCAAGAAGCTCGAACAGGAGCTGCTGGGTTAATAGCACGTCGCCCCCGCGAAGGCGGGGGCCGCCTGCACCCTTGCGCTATGCTTCCAGCGGCCCCCGCCTTCGCGGGGGCGACGGGGCGGGGAATGGGTCGGCCCGCAATCGACCTGGCTTGGGGTACCAGCAGAACCCCATCAAAGTAATACTTTGATGGGAACCCGCTATACGGCCCCTCTGACAAACGAAGGAAGAAATCATGCGTCATAAATCAGGTGGCCGGAAGCTGCAGCGCACCAGCGCGCATCGTACCGCAATGTTCCGCAACATGTCGGCCTCGCTCATCAAGCATGAGCAGATCACGACGACCGTCGCCAAGGCGAAGGAACTGCGTCCCTATGTCGAAAAGCTGATCACGCTGGCAAAGCGTGGCGGTTTGGCCAATCGTCGCCTCGCGATGAGCCGCCTGATGGACGATACCCAGCTGGTCAAGCTGTTCGACGTCCTGGCCGAGCGTTACAAGGACCGCAACGGCGGCTATGCGCGCATCATCAAGGCCGGTATCCGCGCCAGCGACGCCGCCCCGATGGCCGTCATCGAACTCGTCGATCGCGACGTCGATGCCAAGGGTCAGGATTCGGGCCCGGTCGATCAGTATGACGAGGATATGGCGGAAGCCTGAGCCTCGGTCCGAGCGACACAAGATCAAGGGCGGCGTCCGCAAGGATTGCCGCCCTTTTTCTTTGCGCTGCTCGCCTTTCCGTCGGCGATGCCGTCGGTGTACTCGCACATTTTAGCGCCGCCCATCGGCTAGCCGTTGCTGTATCGTCCGCCAGATGGCCAGGGAAAATGACGTCCGTCCGGCGCCCGGTGCTCGGCCGGCAACCGACGTTCAGCAGGATAGGGGGCCGGGCAGCGAAAGCTTTGGCGCCCGCCTGCGCCGCCTGCGCGTCACCCGCCGTCTCAGCCAACAGCAGCTCGCCGCCCATCTCGGCGTCAGCGTTCCCGCCATATCGGCGTGGGAAAAGGACCGCACCCGGCCGCGGCATGGCCGCATCGAGGCGCTGGGCGCACTGCTCGATGTGTCGACCGCCGAGCTGCTGGGCACCGACGGCGGCGAATTTTCGCCCGACATGCTCGCCGAAAGCCGCGCCCATATCGCGCGCGTCGTCGGCACTACCCCCGACAAGGTCCGCATCCTGATCGAATTCTGAACCCGCCAGATCGCTTCCGGGTCACTAAAATAGGTCCGGATTACGCTTGCCCCCGGGTTTCGCATCCTTACATATCAGCGCACGATAATTTCCCCCGGATGATGAGGATCGCCTTGCCATGTCCCGTAAAAGCCTGTTCGCGCCGCTGGCGCTGGTTGCCCTGTCGATGACCCCCGCAGCACTTCACGCGGCGGAAGCTGCCGCGGCATCGGCCACCGTGCCCGCGCTGGCCTATCCCGACACAGCCCGCGGCGACACCGTCGATCCGCAGTTCGGGGTCAATGTCGCCGACCCTTATCGCTGGCTGGAGGATGATGTCCGCGTCAATCCGAAGGTCGCCGACTGGGTCGCGGCGCAGAACAAGGTCACCGACGCCTATCTCGCCACGCTGCCCGGCCGCGATGCATTCAAGAAACGGATGACCGAGCTGTATAATTACGAGCGCTTTGGCCTGCCGACCAAGGCCGGAGGCCGCTATTTCTACACGCGCAACGATGGGCTTCAGCCGCAGTCGGTGCTTTATGTCCGTGAGGGGCTGAAGGGCGAAGGCCGGGTGCTGATCGATCCCAATCTGTGGGCGAAGGACGGCGCCACCGCGCTCGCCGAATGGAGCCCGTCGGAGGATGGCAAATATCTGCTTTATTCGGTGCAGGACGGCGGAACCGACTGGCGGATCGTGCGGGTCAAGGATGTCGCGACCGGGCAGGATCTGGCCGACGAAGTGCGCTGGGTGAAATTTTCGGCGCTCGACTGGGCGAAGGACGGCAGCGGTTTCTATTATTCGCGCTTCCCCGAACCCGCGGCTGGCGGCGCATTCCAGTCGCTCAATGAAAATCACGCCGTCTATTTCCACAAGCTCGGTACGCCGCAGAGTGCCGACGTGCTGATCCACGCGACCCCGGACAAGGCCAAGCTCAACAACAGCGCGATCGTCACCGATGACGGCAAATATCTGCTGGTGTTCGGGTCCGAAGGGACCGACGCACGGCTGGGGCTGACGCTTTATCCGGTCGGCGCAAAGGGAGCGGGCAAGCCGATTACGCTGGTCGATGATTTCGCGAACAACTGGGAATATGTGACCAACGAAGGGCCGCTGTTCACCTTTGTCACCAACAAGGGCGCGCCGCGCGAGCGGTTGGTGTCGATGGACATCCGCAAGCCCGGCAAGCTGACCGAACTGGTCGCCGAAAGCGAGAATACGCTGGTCGGCGCGTCGCGCGTCGGCGATCGCATCATCCTGTCCTATCTGGGCGATGCGAAATCGCAGGCCGAGATGATCGCGCTCGACGGCAAAAGGATCGCGGCGATCAAGCTGGCCGACATCGGATCGGCGTCGGGCTTTGGCGGCAAGTCGAGCGATCCCGAAACCTTTTATTCCTTTTCCAGCTATGCACGCCCGACGACCATCTACCGGCTCGACACCGCGACGGGCAAAAGTGAGATTTTCGCCGAGCCCAAGCTGACCTTCAAACCCGATGATTTCACCGTCGAGCAGCGTTTCTACAAGTCGAAGGACGGCACCGAAGTGCCGATGTTCGTCGTGATGAAAAAGGGGCTCGACCGCAGCAAGGGGTCGCCGACCCTGCTTTACGGTTATGGCGGCTTCAACGTATCGATGACCCCCGGCTTTTCGCCGACCCGCCTCGCTTGGGTCGACAAGGGCGGGGTGCTGGCGATCGCCAACCTGCGCGGCGGCGGCGAATATGGCAAGGCGTGGCACGACGCCGGTCGGCTCGCCAACAAGCAGAATGTGTTCGACGACTTCATTGCGGCGGGCGAATATCTGATCGCCCAAGGGATCGCCGGAAAGGGCCAGGTCGCGATCGAAGGCGGGTCGAACGGCGGGCTGCTCGTCGGCACGGTCACCAACCAACGCCCCGACCTTTTTGCCGCGGCGCTGCCCGCGGTCGGGGTGATGGATATGCTGCGCTTCGACCGCTTCACGGCCGGGCGTTATTGGGTTGACGATTATGGCTATCCGTCGAAGGAAGCCGATTTCCGCAATCTGCTAAGCTATTCGCCCTATCATAATATCAAGGCGGGCGCCGCCTATCCCGCGGTGCTGGTGACCACCGCCGACACCGACGACCGCGTCGTGCCGGGGCACAGCTTCAAATATACCGCGCAGCTCCAGCATGCGAAGGCGGGCGACAAGCCGCATCTAATCCGCGTCGAAACCCGCGCTGGGCACGGCAGCGGCAAGCCGACCGACAAGATCATCGCCGAGGCCGCCGACAAATATGCCTTTGCGGCGAAGTGGACCGGGCTGGCCGTCGAATAATGTCCTATGCGCTCGCCTTTACCGCCACCGACCCCGCCGCGCGCTGGGCGGAGGCGGGCGACGCCGCTGCGGCGCTGGTCGCGGGTGAACCCGATGGTATCGCCAATATGGCCAATGTCGCGGCGTTGATCTGGCAGGCGATCCCCGACCTCAACTGGGCGGGCTTCTACCGCTTTGACGGAGAGGAGCTAGTCCTCGGGCCGTTTCAGGGCAAGGCGGCGTGTATCCGCATTCCGCTCGACAAAGGCGTGTGCGGCGCCGCGGCGCGGCTGCGCGCGACGCAGCGCGTCGACGATGTCCACGCCTTTCCCGGCCATATCGCGTGTGACGCCGATAGCCGCAGCGAGCTGGTGGTCCCGGTGATCGCAAATGATCGGCTGGTCGGGGTGCTCGACCTCGACAGCCCGGTGCCAGGGCGGTTCGCGGCGGCGGATCAGGCGGGTGCCGAAGCGCTGGTGGCGCGGATTGCCGGGGCGCTGGTCTCCTGAAAGGGCGCCTATTGTTGTAAATGCGACCGTCCGCTTTGGGGTGGTTTTAAGCCATTCCCCTCCCTTTCAGGGAGGGGTTAGGGGTGGGTGCGAGCGACGCGAGCCGAGGCGGAATGCCGCCTTCGGCGGCTACCCACCCCCAGCCCCTCCCTAAAAGGGAGGGGAGAAGACATGTCCGCTTCCGGTCGTTTCCGGCCATCTCCCCACTCCCTCATCTGACCCAAATCGGGACGCAATCGTCAGGGTTAACGGATTCGCGAAAAGTCGCTGATTTTGCTAACAAGCTGTTAACCAATCGGTTCGGGCCGAGGGAACAGGGAGTTAGTCATGCGTACGTTCGTCTTGTTGGGGGTGGCCGCAGGGTCGTTGTTGCTGGCGGGCCGGGCCCATGCCGAAGCCCCGGCGATCGATGCGACCGCTGCGACCGACCTGGTAAGCGGCGTTTCCTATAATCACGATCCGCGCCCGGCGCTCGATTATGGCGCGCCCGCCGACGCTGACGTGCGCGTCTATACCGGCCACGCCGACCGGATCCCCAGCGAAGTCGAATATCGCCGCGTGTCGGGCTACGATGCCGAGGGCCGCTGGACCGGCACGTGGAACGGCACCTATGAGGCGCCCGACGGACGCCGTTACGACGGCAGCTATGAAGGCACGGTCGAGGGGCATGGCGCGGGTTACCCGCCCCCGCCGCATCACTATTATGGCGGCGCGTACGACCCGCGCCACGACGCAGAAATGGAACGCCGCTGTGGCCGGGGGGGCACAGTGGGCGGCGCGGTTGTCGGCGGAGTCGTGGGGGGCGTCGTCGGCAACCGCATCGCCGGCAGGGGCAACCGCACCGAAGGCACGATCATCGGCGGCGCGCTGGGCGCGGTCGCGGGCGGCGCTATCGGCGATGCCGCGGACAAGAAGAAATGCGAAGCCTGGTGGGCCAGCCGCGGTTCGCATCACAGCAGCACGACCTATCATCATGGCGGCTATGGCTATGGTTACGGCTATTACACCCCCGGTGTGGTGGTCACCACGATCATCACCGGCGGCGCGCCGGTGGTGACCGAAACGGTCGAGACGACCACCAAGACCTATTATGAAAAGGCGCCCGTTCGGAAACGCTATGTGGCCAAGAAAAAGTGGAAGCCGCGGCCCAAGCCGCGCTGCGTCTGCTGATTGCCCGACAGGTCTGGTCACCTGGGGTCAGAAGGCCCGCCATCCAAGCGATGGCGGGCCTTTTCCATTCCGGCGCTCGGGCTGTCGTACTAGCACCACGGTTCAGCGGCGCGAAAGCATCAGGGGCGTAGCAAGGCGGCATTGCGGGCCGGACCATCCTTTGCCCGCCCTAGGGGAGGTTCCCGCGATGCGTAAATTCACCAGCCTTGCCGCTGCGGCCGCCGTCGTCATCACCTCGGTCGGGTTCAGCGCCGTCCCCGCCGAAGCGCGGTCGCGCCATGGCGGCTGGGGCCATCGCCATAACGACCGCGTCAGCGCGGGTGACGTGCTCGGCGGCCTGTTGATCATCGGCACCATCGCCGCGATCGCCAGCGCCGCGAGCAAGGACAAGCGCGAACGCGCGCCCGACTATCGTTACGATCCGCCGTATCGTGACGATCAGCGTTACGAGCAGCGCGACAGCGATTATGTGCCGCCGGTCGACGACCGCCGCGACGACGATGGCGCGGCCGCCTATGACAATGGCGATGTCCAGCGCCGCGCCGCCGACGCCTGCAGCTGGGCGGTCGAGGCCGAAATGGGCGACGACGCCCGCGTCGACCGCATCGACGGCACCGAGGCAAACAACGGCGGCTGGTACGTCACCGGCACCGCGTCGCGGCTGGGCGGCGAAGTCCGCAGTTTCGGGTGCAGCTACCGCAACGGCCGCGTCGTCGACGTCAGTTTTGGTTGAGCCAATCGTTCCTCCCTGTCGCGCAGCGATGGGGAGGTGGCAACGCGAAGCGCTGACGGAGGGGCTTTCGCACCGCCGTCGCAAAGCCCCTCCACCATCCCCGCTTTCGCGGGGACGATCCCCCTCCCCATCGCTGCGCGACGGGGAGGATTTTTATGAACGCCAGCAAAACCAAGGCTGAACGCCAGATAAGCGGCGGGTTCAGCACCGTGTCACCCGCGAATCGGTAGAACATCTTCAACAGGCTGCAACGCTGCCGCCTGCGCCTGAAGGAGACCGAACCATGGCTATCAAGACCAACCTGACCAAGGCCGCAATTGGTGCGGCCACCGCTGGCGCGATGCTGATGAGCGCCGCCCCCGCCGCTGCCCGCGATCGCTACGACCGCGACGGCATCAGCGCGGGCGAAGTGATCGCCGGTGCCGTTGTGCTCGGCGGCCTCGCCGCAATCCTGTCGAGCGGCAACAACGACCGCTATGATCGTTACGACGATCGCTATCGCGGTCGCTACGACGATCCGCGCTACGGCTATGGCTATGACTATAACCGCTATGGCAACAGCCGCAGCGCTGTGAACCAGTGCGTGAACGCGGTCGAACGCGGCAGCCGTCGTTATGGCAACACCGACGTCACCCAGGTGACGAGCATCGATCGCAAGCGCGACGGCTATAAGGTGAAGGGCCGCGTCGTCGTCCGCGATGGTTACGGCGGTCGCTGGGGCCGTGGCGGCTATTACGACCAGGGCAAATTCACCTGCGACATCCGCTATGGCCGCGTGCAGGACATCCGTTTCTCGGGCCTGCGTTAAGAACCGGAAAGCCCCTCCCTTCGCCGGGAGGGGCTTTTTGGCATCGCCCCCGCGAAGGCGGGGGCGACGGTATGGTGGCGGCGATGGCGCTTGCTTCGCCCCCACACCCACCGCATGATGCGGCATGATCAAACAGAGCCTGCTCGCCGCCCTCCTGCTCATTGCGCCGACCGCTGCGCATGGACAGGACCAGACCCCCGCCGCCGATCCCGCGCGCCTGAAGGCCGATGTCGAAAAGCTGGTGTCGTTCGGCACCCGTCATACGCTGTCGTCGGCGACCGACCCGAAACGCGGCATCGGCGCGGCGCGCAATTGGGGTGCGGCCGAGTTTGCCCGTATTTCAAAGGCCTGTGGCGGCTGTCTGACCGTCGAGCGGATCGCCGACCGGTTCGGCGGTCCGCGCGCGCCCGACGGCGTCATCGTCGAGAATGTGCTGGCGATCCAGAAAGGCAGCGGCGACCCGGCGCATGTCATCATCATCGCGGGGCATATCGACAGCCGCGTCAGCGACCCGATGAACTTCACCGCCGACGCGCCGGGCGCCAATGATGATGCATCGGGAACGGCGCTGGTGATCGAGGCGGCACGGCTGCTGTCGAAGCAAAAGCATCGCGCGACGATCGTCTATGCGCTGCTGTCGGGCGAGGAACAGGGATTGTGGGGCGGGCGCCTGCTCGCACGGCACGCCAAGGAAAAGAACTGGCCAGTCGCCGCGATGCTGAACAACGACATCGTCGGCGGCATCAAGGGAACCGACGGTACCATCGTCGACAACCGGGTGCGGGTGTTCAGCGAGGGCATTCGCGCGTCGGAAGATCTGGCGGCACAGCTCGCGCGGCGCGGCATCGGCGGCGAGGATGACGGCCCGTCGCGCGCGCTGGCGAAGGCAGCGATTCGAGCGGGAAAACAAAGTCCCACGATCGGCCTCGACGTGCTCGCGGTGCGGCGTCCCGACCGTTTCCGCCGCGGCGGCGACCATCTGCCGTCGCTCGAGCTTGGTTATCCGGCGATCCGGTTCAGCGTCGGGATCGAGGATTACGACCATCAGCATCAGGATTTGCGCACCGAAAACGGCCGCAAATATGGCGACACCGTCGACGAGATGGACTTTGCCTATCTGGCCCGCGTCACCGCGCTGAACGTCGTGCTGGCGCGTGAGCTCGCCGCCGCGCCGCCCGGACCCGCCAGCGTCAGCATCGATGGCGCGGTGAGTTCGGATACCAAAGTGTCGTGGACACCAGTCAAGGATGCCGCCGCCTATCGTTTGTACTGGCGCCGTACCGACCGCAACGACTGGACCGACAGCCAGCTCGTCCCGGCGGATGCCGCCGCCGCGGGACGGACGTTGCCCGGCGTCATCATCGACGATCATTTCTTTGGTGTTTCAGCCCTTTCGGCCGATGGCAGCGAAAGCATCGTCACCTTTGGCGGCTTGCCGCCTGCGCAATAATTACCGAACACGCTATACGAATATTTACCTTCCGCTGTTACCGCGAGAACGGGACCATCATCATCGGTCGACGTGGGGGTCGGGCGACAGCAATGGGTCGCGCCATGTCAATTCCCGAGGCTCCCCCAGCCTCACCGCCCCCAGACGAAAAGCGCCAGCCACGGCAGTCGCGCCTGGTCAAGGCGGCGCTTGCCTGCGCGCGCCTGGGCAAATTCGACGTGACCATCCGCAATGTGTCCGAAACGGGCATTGGCGGGCAGGCGCCGGGCGCGCTGCATATCGGTGAACGAATCACGGTATTCCTGCCCGGTCACGAACCGATGCTGGGCACGGTGCGCTGGGTCGCGGGTACGCGCTTCGGGATCCAGACCGATCACCCGGTCGAGGCGGCGCGTCTGCGCGCCGCGCACGGCAGCGGAGCGGCACCTGCCGAAAATATCGCGGGGTTCGAGATCATTCCGCCGCCGATGGCCCCAGTGCGCCGCCCGGGGCTGGTGCTGGGGAGTGCACAGCCGGCACAATTCGGGCGGAGCCTGTGGCAGGACAAGCGGTCGTAGAATTCCCCCTCCCTCTTGGGGACGGGTTAGGGGTGGGTACGAGCGAAGCGAGCCGAGGCAGCGAGCCGCCTTCGGCGGCTTACCCACCCCCGACCCCTCCCAGGAGGGAGGGGAGAAGAAGTGACTGCCCACCGCCAAAAGAAAACCGGCGCGGATTGCTCCGCGCCGGGTTCCCTCGGTTAACTCTTGGCGAGGTGTCGTGCGTCAGGCGACGCGGCGCACCTCATTGCCCTCATCGTCGATGTCGCGAAGGACATAACCGCGGCCCCAGACCGTCTCGATGTAATTTTCGCCCTCGCACGCCAGCGCCAGTTTCTTGCGCAGCTTGCAGATGAAGACGTCGATGATTTTGAGTTCGGGTTCGTCCATGCCGCCATACAGGTGGTTCAGGAACATTTCCTTGGTCAGCGTCGTGCCCTTGCGCAGCGAAAGCAGCTCGAGCATCTGATATTCCTTGCCGGTCAGATGCACGCGGGTCGTGTCGACCTCGACCGTCTTGGTGTCCAGATTGACCGCCAGCTTGCCGGTCTTGATCACGCTCTGGCTGTGGCCCTTCGACCGGCGGACGACCGCATGGATGCGGGCGACCAGCTCGTCGCGATGGAAGGGCTTGGTGACATAATCGTCGGCGCCAAAGCCGAACGAACGCACCTTGGAATCCATTTCCGAAATGCCCGACAGGATCAGCACCGGCGTCTGTACCTTGGCGGTGCGCAGCTTTTTCAGCACGTCATAGCCGTGCATGTCGGGCAGGTTCAGGTCGAGCAGGATGATGTCGTAATCATAGAGCTTACCCAGGTCCAAGCCTTCTTCCCCCAGATCGGTGGTGTAGACGTTGAAGCCTTCGGTCGTGAGCATCGTGTCGATCGCCTTGGCGGTCGTCGGCTCGTCCTCGATCAGCAATACGCGCATTGGGCACCCCTTGATTGTTTCCCACGACAGCCCTGCTTTTCCGATCGCCTGGCCATCATGCGATGCCACCGACCGACCCCATCTGCGGACTGCCGGAACATTAACCACGAAACTAATGAAGGGAAAAGGTTAATTTTGATTTAACCCGCAGAACTCCGCGAGTCGCGGCGAATCCGCACCGTCCGATTTATGGTCTTTCTATGCCGTCCCAAGCGCGAGATGATCGGAATGCGCGCCGGTGCACGACCGCTTCAACGTATCGACAAGATGGTCGGCGAGCGCGCGCACCCGCGCCGGACGCAGCCGTGACGGCGGCGACAGCAGGTGCAAATACGCCTGCGGCAGCGACCAGTCGGTCAGGATGCGGACAAGCGCACCCGACGCCAGCGCTTCCTCTGCAATGAAGTCGGGCAGCGCCGCGATACCGCCGTCCGCGATCAGCAGCGGGATCATGATGTCGCCATTGTTGGTGAACAACGGCCCGGTCGGGATCACCGTCGCATCCTCCCCGCCGCGATGAAAACGCAGCGGCGACGTGCGCTCACGGTGGCCATAGCCGATCAGCCGATGACCGGCGAGGTCGAGCGGATGACGCGGGGTGCCGTGCTGCGCCAGATAGTCGGGACTGGCAATCAGGGACGCCGCGACCGGCGAAATGGTGCGCGCGAGCAGGCTGCTGTCCTCCATCGTCGCGATGCGCAGCCCCAGATCTATGCCCTCGGCGACCAGATCGTGGCGCGCGTCGCTCAGCATCACGTCGATCTCGACCGCCGGGTGCATCGCCAGAAAGGCGGCAATCGGCCCGCCGAGCACCTTGATCCCGAAACTCATCGGCGCGGCGAGGCGGATCGGCCCTGCCAGATCGACGCGGTCGCCGCGCGCCGCCTCGGTCGCCGCGGTCGCCGCCGCCACCATGGCCTGCGCCTCGCCGAGCAACCCCGCGCCGGCGGTCGAGACGGTCACGGTGCGCGAACTGCGATGGAGCAGCGCGATGCCGAGCGATGTTTCGAGGCGCGTCACCGCCTTCGACACACTCGCCTTCGACATGCCGAGCGATGCGGCCGCGGCGGTGAAGCTGCCGCTGTCGGCGACCGCGGCGAAACAGGCCCAGCCTTCGTAATCGGGTAAGGACACGGATGGCTCCTCGAACTTGACCGTAGCCCTGAGCTTGTCGAAGGGCGCTTCTCGGATAGGCGCCCTTCGACAAGCTCAGGGCTACGGTGCTTGCTGCAACAATTATCGCGATTATGGAAACGATAGATTTCCATCTATGCTATTTTAGAAACAATCCCAACGACTATCTTGTCCTCAACACCGCAGCGCCGCCGGGCATCCCGCCGAGGCGCGGCGCGACAGAAAGGATAAGGCCATGATCGACATTCGCAAATTCGACACGCTGGGCCACGCCAACCATGGCTGGCTCGACGCCCGCCATCATTTTTCCTTCGCCAACTATTATGACGAAGGCCGGATGGGATGGGGCGCGCTGCGCGTCTGGAACGACGACGCCATTGCGGCGCAGTCGGGTTTCCCCCCGCATCCGCATCGCGACATGGAAATCATCACCTATGTCCGCACCGGCGCGATCACCCACCGCGACAGCATGGGCAATACGGGCCGCACCGCGGCGGGCGATGTTCAGGTGATGAGCGCCGGCACCGGGGTGACGCACAGCGAGTTCAACCTGGAGGATGAGGAAACCACGCTGTTCCAGATCTGGATCATGCCCGATCAGGCTGGCGGAAACCCCGGCTGGGGCGCTCGCCAGTTCCCGCAGAACGATCGTTCGGGCCAGTTCGTCACGCTGGCGAGCGGCATCGAAGGCGACACCGACGCGTTGCCGATCCGCGCCAATGCCCGGGTGGCGGCGGCGACGGTAAACGCGGGTGAGAGCCTATCCTACGATCTCGACGCCGGTCGCCACGCCTATCTGGTGGCTGCCAAGGGCCGCATCCGTGTCAACGGCACCGACGCCGATCCCCGCGACGGCATTGCGCTCCGCGATGTCGGGACGATCATCGTCGAGGCGCTCGACGACGCCGAGCTGGTGCTCGTCGACAGCCTCTAAAGCACCCCCCGGGCCGCCGATGTCCCTCCCCGACGGCGTCCCACCCCGTGCCGCGAGCTTTCCCCAAGAATAGGGGCGGCTCGCGGCACCCCCTCCCCTCCAAGTTCAACGTCCATCAAAGGAGTCTTTAAATGTCGCATATTCTTCGCATCGACGCCTCGGCCCGCCACAGCGGATCGACCACCCGCCAGCTCGCCGACCAGCTCGTCGCCCGCCTGGTCGAACAGGGTTATGGCAGCGCCGTCACCCGCCGCGACCTGGCACTCACCCCGCCCGCGCTGCTCAACGAAGCCTGGGTCGGCGCCAATTTCACCGACGATGCCGATCGCAGCGACGATCAGCGCGCGGTGCTCGCGCATTCGGACGAGTTGATCGCCGAACTCGAAGCCGCCGACACGATCGTCATCGGCGTGCCGGTCTATAACTTCGCCATCCCCGCCGCACTGAAGGCGTGGATCGACCAGATCGCCCGCGCCCGCCGCACCTTCCGCTATACCGAAACCGGCCCCGAAGGGCTGCTGAAGGGCAAGAAGGCCTATCTGGTCGTCGCATCGGGCGGCGTGCCGGTCGGCAGCGATTATGATTTCGCCACCGGCTATCTCCGCCACGTTCTCGGCTTTGTGGGCATCACCGACGTCACCATCATCGAGGCGGGCCAGCAGATGATGGACAGCGAAGCAGTGAACCGCGCGACCGCCGCCATCGAAGAACTGAAGCAGGCCGCCTGATCGAGAATCCTCCCTGTCGCGTAGCGATGGGGAGGGGGACCGCTCGCGAAGCGAGGGGTGGAGGGGCCGCTACGGCAGCGCCAGAGCCCCTCCGTCAGCGCTTCGCGCTGCCACCTCCCCATCGCTGCGCGGCAGGGAGGATTATTTCTTGTCGTCATCCCGGCGAAGGCCGGGATGACGAACAAGAAACGTCCGCTCCCCACCCCAAAGCCGACTAGCCATCCACAGCCCCACCAACCTTTCCGCTTTCGGCTAACCCCAGCTCCGCCTATAGCGCGCCATGCTCCTTTCAGACCGTGTCCTGTTCCTCGACGGCGAAGCCCTCGTGATCGACAAGCCCGCGGGCCTGCCCGTCGACGCGCCGCGCGACGGCAGCCTCAGCCTTGAAAATCATCTCGATTCGCTGCGCTTCGGTTTCAAGCGCTGGCCGCTCGCGGTCCACCGGCTCGACCGCGACACCTCGGGCTGCCTGCTCCTCGCGCGCAACCCCAAGGCGCATGGCCGCTTCACCCGGGCGTTCGAGGATCGCGAGGTCGACAAACAATATCTGGCGATCGTCGACGGCGTGCCCGACGCAGACAGCGGCACGATCAACCTGCCGCTGAGCAAGGTATCGACCGCCGAGGATGGCTGGCGGATGGTCGGCGACCCGAAAGGCAAGCCGTCGATTTCGCATTGGGAAAAGCTGGCCGTCATGGATGGCCGCAGCCTGCTGCGCTTTCGCCCCGAAACCGGCCGCACCCACCAGATCCGCGTCCATGCGCGCGAAGGGCTCGGCTTCGCACTGGTCGGCGATCCGGTTTACGGGCGCGGCAGCACCAAGACACGCACGCTGCTCCACGCCGAACGGCTCGTGGTAAAACGTGACGTCAAGCCGTCCATAATTGCCGAAGCACCCTTCCCCGACAGCTTCGCCGCGCTGGGCTTTGCCGCGCCAAAGGGAGCCGCCCCGACCCGTGGCTGACATTCCCGAAAGCGCGATTTCGGAGAAGTTTCTCGCCGGGACGGGACCGGGCGGGCAGAATGTCAACAAGGTCGCGACCGCGTGCCAGCTGCGCGTCAATGTCTATGCCCTCGGCCTGCCCCTCGATGCCTATAAGCGATTGAAAACGCTGGCGGGCAGCCGGATGACGAGCGAGGGCGAACTGATCATCCTCGCGCGCCGCTATCGCACACAGGAAGCCAACCGCACCGACGCGCGCGCGCGCCTGTCCGAGCTGATCGACGCCGCGCTGGTTCGCCCCGAACGCCGCATCAAGACCAAACCGAGCAAGGCCGCCAAAGCGCGCCGCGTCGACAGCAAGAAAGCCCGCAGCAGCATCAAGGCCGGGCGCGGACGGGTGCGCAGCCCAGAGTAAACGGCATGTTTACGAAGCGACGCTAGATGGTTCCGGACCAAGCGAGCGGAGCGGTACATGGGCGAGATCGTGAAATCGGTATTGATGGGGCTCGGCTGCCTCAGCATCATGAGCTTTGTCGGTTGCAGCATGATGGGCGCCGGCGTGATGGTCGCCGCCGACCGCGCCGCCGACGCGGCGCGCGACGAGCAACGCTCTGAAACCGGACAGAAATCCCCTTGGGATAAATAACCGACAAGCGACCGATTGACAGCCACCTTGTCCAGCGCGATCGCCAGGCGGTGACCAGCCTCTACCGTCTCGATGCTCCAGCCACCGCGATTGCCGCGGCCTTTGCTGCCGAGGCGGGCGACGATCCATGGAGCGGCGATTATGTCGCGCCCGCGCGCCCCGCGCCGGTGATCGTCAGCGACGGTCGCGGCGGCGCGCGCCGCTTTCTGCGCCCGAAATTGTGGGGCGTCCCGCCTCCGCCGCGCGGCGACCGGCCCGTGACGCACGTCCGCAACCTCGCCAGTCCGTTCTGGATCGGGACATTGCGCCATGCAGAACTGCGCTGCCTGATCCCTGCCACCGCCTTTGCCGAATGGTCGGGGCCAGCGGGTGCGCGCCGCCAGCATTGGTTTTCAATCCCGTCGCAGCCCATTTTCGCCTTTGCCGGGATCCACCGCGATGGCGAAGATTGGCCCTGTTTTGCGATGCTTACGACCGACCCCAACCGGCTGATCGATCGGTATCAGCCGCACGCGATGCCGGTGATCCTGCACCCCGACCAGCATGCGACCTGGCTGAGCGGCGAATGGCGCGATGCGGTCGCGCTCGCGGCGCCCTTTCCGGCGCAGTTGATGACGGTGACCGATAGCCCACCGATGTAGGCGAAATTCACCATATCTGTTCACTTCGAGGTAACCACCGGCGCGCTAAAAGCTCCGGAATGAACACATAAGAACTGGGACCAAAGCAGTGTTGGGCAATCGCATTATCGAAACCAAACGACCCGCCGTCACCGGTCGCCGCGCCGAGCGCGCACCGGTGCAGGCGCGAGCGCGTTACCGCGAGGCCGGGTTGAACCCCTTCGACGTCGAACTGTTCGATCTGTCGTCGACCGGGTTTCGCATGGTGACCTTTTTCCGGCCGCAGATTGGCAAGCATATCTGGGTGAACCTGCCGGGACTGCAACCGATCGAAGCCATCGTCCGCCGCGCCGACGGCAACAGCTATGGGTGCGAATTCATCCACCCGCTGCACCCGTCGGTAGCGAAGCATTTGCAGGTCAAGCTGCGCTGATATTCCCTTCCCCCTTGATGGGGGAAGTTGGATGGTGCGTCCTTGCACCGCCGTTGCAGGCCGAGAGCACACCCCCACCGCTGCGACTAAGCCAGCAAGCTGGCAAGTCTCGCTGCCTCCCCCATCGATGGGGAGGAAAACTTGGCAACCACGGCGATCAGCCGTCTGCCGTCTCTGACTTCTGCAAAATATGCTTCCACTCGCCGGCGGTCACGCGTCCGACCGACAGCCGTGACTGGCGGATCAGGTCCATATCGGCAAGCTTGGGATCGGCCTTGATCGCCGCCAACGTCACCGGATGCGTGAGCGCGCGCACGGGTTCGACGCGCACCACCACCCACGGCGAGCCTTCTTCGGCGGTCGGATCGGGGAACGCCGTTTCGGTGATGCGCATGATCCCGACGCACTCCTTGCCGATATTGCTGTGGTAAAACAGCGCTTCATCGCCAACCCGCATCGCTTTCAGGTTCAGCTTGGCGGTGTGATTGCGCACCCCGTCCCAGATGCCGGTGCCTTCGCGCACCAGCTGCTCCCACGGATAGGCGTCGGGTTCGGATTTCATCAGCCAATATTGCTTGCTCATGGCGAGCGGCTTAGCCGAGCCGCAGGCGCGGCGGAAGGCGCCTTTTTTGCTTTCGCTGCGGCGCGGCAGCGCCTAAATCTGATTCATGTCAAAGACGCGCCGACGGCCCTTCGCCATGGCGTGCCACAGCACCAACATATTGGACCTTACAGCATGACCGCCGCCGTTCCTGTCATTTCCATGTCGCTGCCCGCCGAAAAATTCGCCGAAGATTTCGGCGCCTCATTCGAACGCTTCGGCTTTGCGATGATCACCGATCATGGCATCGACGCCGCGCTGATCGACGACGCCTGGGCGAAGGCGAAGGATTTCTTCGCGCTGCCCGAGGAGACCAAGCGCGCCTATTACATCCCCGGTGGCGGCGGCGCGCGCGGCTATACGCCGTTCGGCACCGAGATCGCCAAGGGCGCCAAGGAAGTCGACCTCAAGGAATTCTGGCACGTCGGCCGCGACCTCCCCGCCGGGCACCGGCTGGCGGCGCAGCAGGCGAACAATGTCTGGCCTGCAGAGGTCGACGGCTTCCGTGCCGTCTATGAAAAATTGTTCGCCGAGTTCGACCGCGTCGGCGGCCAGCTCTTGTCAGGCATCGCGCGCTACCTGGGCCTCGCGCCCGATTTCTTCGACGACACGGTGCTCGACGGCAACAGCGTGATGCGTCTGCTCCACTATCCGCCGGTTGCGGCCCCCGCCAAGGGCATCCGCGCCGAGGCGCATGAGGATATCAACACGATCACGCTGCTGCTCGGCGCCGAGGAAGCGGGGCTCGAAATCCTCGACAAGGACGGCAGCTGGCTGCCGGTCAGCCCGCCGCCGGGCGCGATGGCGGTCAATGTCGGCGACATGCTGCAACGGCTGACCAACAACAAATTGCCCTCGACCACCCACCGCGTGCGCAATCCCGACGCAGGCCGCGCGAGCGTCGCGCGCTATTCGATGCCGTTTTTCCTCCACTTCCGCTCGGACTATCCGATCGAGACGCTGGAAAGCTGCATCGATGACGCGCATCCGAACCTGTATCCGACGCCGATCACCGCGGATGAGTATCTGCAAGAGCGGTTGCGGGAGATTGGGTTGAAGAAGTAGGCGACCTCCTATTCGTCATCCCGGACTTGATCCGGGATCCAGACGACGGTGCAGGAATGGATCCCGGATCAAGTCCGGGATGACGAGAGCGGGATGTCGGTTTTGGGGTGGATTCCAGACGTCCCCCATTTCCGTTCGTGTCGAGCGAAGTCGAGACACGCCGACCGCTCACGCCAAGCCACGCGTATCTCGACTTCGCTCGATACAAACGGGGACTGGATTGAGCGGCTGCTTTTGGTCGTGAGCAGTCACCGCCCCTTCCAATAATCAAATACCTCCTGCTGCTGCTCGCGAATGAACCGCGCCGCCGCGGCGCCCTCCCATGGGCCGTCGTAGCCGAGCAGCAGCGCGGTGCCGCCGACCCACCAGCCCTGCCCCGGCAGCCGGTCGCTTTCGCGAACGACGAGCACTGCCAGATCGGGTTCGCCGTCGAGCGCGCACAGCCGATCGACCTCGGCCAGGGTCTTGCATACCGCGCGCATCTTGGGCCGGGTGAAGCGGAAGCCGAGGTCGCCGAGCAGTTCGGAATAGCTCACCGCGCGGCCGTCGCGCGCGGCTTCGGTCAGGATCGCGCGGATGCGCGGGGCGTCGCCGAGCGCGCTGGCGTCGGCGGCGAGCGCCTCGCCGCCTAAACCCCCGTCTTTGGCGGCCATGGGATGAAGCCCGAGGTGCGCGCGACATAAGCGGCATAGTCGGGCCGCGTCTTGTGCAGCCCCTTTTCAAGCAGCGCCTTGCCCGACCATTTGGTGAGGGTGAGGGTCAGGAACAGCGGCCCAACGACGCTCGCCAGCGCGACCCACGGCCCGATGTCGGCGGCGATCAGCCACAGCCCCCACCAGGTCAGCGCGTCGCCGAAATAATTGGGATGGCGCGTATAACGCCACAGCCCGGTGTCGAGCACCCGCCCCTTGTTCGCGGGATTTTTGCGGAAAGCGTCGAGCTGCGCATCGCCGATCGTCTCGAACGCGATTCCGATCAGCGCGGCGACGACGCCGACGATCGCGAGGATGCCGACGCCGTCCGCCGCCGCGCCGCCGCCGCTCGCCCAGATGCCGATCTGCGCCGGCAGGCAAGTGATGAACAGCAAGGGCGCCTGGGTCAGGAACACGGTGAGCAGCGCCGTCTTGGCCCAGCTCCAGCGCTTCGTTTCCATCGTCCGCGCCAGGATCCTGGCATAGCGATGATCCTCGCCATGTTTCACCCAGCGGACGGTCAGATGGATGGCGAGCCGCAGCCCCCACAAGCTGGTCAGCCCGAGTAGTAACTTGGCGTGGAGCGCATCGAACCCCGCCTGCCACGCCGCACCCCACCCCAGCAGCACCATGCCGAATGCCCAGAAGGCGTCGATGAACGATACGTCGCGGATCGCCACCGATATCGCCCACAGGATCAGGATCACCCCCAGCAGTCCGGCAAAATTGATCGCCAGCAGCAACAGCAGGTCGGTCATGCGCGCATCTCCAATTCGGGGCCGTCGTCGCCGACAATATCGTCGATCGAGCGCACCGCGCGCTCGGGAAATTTCGGGATGCAGGTGCGATAGACCTCGAGAACCTTCAGCATGTCGGCGCGAAAATCGCCGCTCGGCCAGATCAGGGGGCCGAGCCCGCCGGTCTTGGTTCCATAGTCCATCATGCCGACGACCATCGGCACCTTCGCGGCCATGGCGATCTGGTAAAAGCCGGTGCGCCATTTCTGGGTCATGCCGCGCGTCCCCTCGGGCGCGACGGTCAGCATGAATTCGGTGCGGCGCGCAAATTCGTCGACCATCTGCTGAACGACATTGCCGCCGCCGCGTCGGTCGACCGCGACGCCGCCCATCTGGCGAATGAAGCCGCCGAGCGGCCAGCGGAACAGCGACAGTTTCGCCATGAAATGCGGCCGGATTTTCAGATCGGCGGTCAGCCCCAGGAAATTGACGAAGTCCCAATTGCTGGTGTGCGGCGCCGCGATCAGGATGAAGCGGCGCGGTTCGGGGACGACGCCGACGGCCTTCCAGCCGCGGATGCGGTACATCGCCAGCAGCAAGCGCCGCACAAAGCGTGCCACCGGACCCGGCGGTTCATCGATGATGGCTGTCACGCACTCTCCTCTACCCGGCGCACGGCTTGCGCGAAAGATCGGGGCTTCGCAAGAGGGCGCGATGACGGGTTGCGGCTCGCGGTGCTTTCTGCTCCCTTCATCAGCCGGAACGGGGAGAGAAAATCGATGAAAAAGCTGGCTGTTTTACTGTTGTCCGCGCTGGCGGTGGGGACGCCCGCGTTCGCCGCCGATCCAGCACCGCGCCCCGACCAGCTGGCGTTTCGCGAAATTTACAAGGAACTCGTCGAAACCAACACGACGCTGTCGTCGGGGAGCTGCACGCTAGCCGCCGAACGCATGGCGGCGCGCCTGAAGGCGGCGGGCATTCCCGACAGCCAGCTGACCCTGTTCGCGACGCCCGACAAGCCCAAGGAAGGAGGGCTGGTCGCGGTCTATCCCGGCACCTCGAACACCGCCAAGCCGATCCTGCTGATCGCCCATATCGACGTCGTCGAGGCGAAGCGCGAGGATTGGGAGCGCGATCCTTTCGTCATGGTCGAGGAAAATGGCTATTTCTACGGCCGCGGAACCGCCGACATCAAATCGCAGGCGGCGGTGTGGGTCGACACGTTAATCCGTTTTCAGCAGGCGGGTTACAAGCCGCGGCGGACCGTCAAGATGGCGCTGACCTGCGGCGAGGAGACCAATGGCGCGTTCAACGGCATCGAATGGCTGGCCGCGAACAAGCGCGACCTGATCGACGCCGAATTTGCCCTCAACGAAGGCGGCGGTGGCGACAGCGACGGCAAAGGCAAGGTGATCGGCCAGTCGGTGCAGGTCGGCGAAAAGACCTTCGCCAACTTCCGCCTCGAAACGCGCAACCCCGGCGGCCACAGCTCGGCGCCGGTCCCCGACAATGCGATCTACCAGCTCGCGCGCGCAGTGACGAAGATCGAGGAACATCGCTTCCCCGCCGAAATGACCGATACGACGCGGCGCTATTTTGCGGAGGCGGGCGCGTTGCGCGCCGATGCCACCGGCGCCGCGATGGTCGCGCTGGCGAAGAATATCGGCGACGAGGACGCCGAGGCGATCGTCAACAAGGACCCGTTCTTGCACAGCAATTTGCGCACCACCTGCGTCGCGACGCTGCTCGACGGCGGCCACGCCGCCAACGCGCTGCCGCAGCGCGCCGGGGCGAACATCAATTGCCGCATCTTTCCCGGCCACAGTATCGAATCGATCAGGGACGAACTGGCGAAAGTGATCGGCGACCCCGGCGTCACGGTCACCCAGCTGCCCCCCAAACGCCCCGCCCCGCCCGCGCCGCCGCTCGACCCCAAGATCATCGGCCCAATGCAAAAGCTGGTCGACAAATATTGGCCGGGGCTGAAGGTCATCCCGTCGATGGCGAACGGCTATACCGACGCGACCTTCCTCGGCGCCGTCGGCATCCCGACCTATGGCATCCCCGGCATGTGGGGCGACCCCGACGGCAATGGCGCGCACGGGCTGAACGAGCGGATGGAAGTGAAATCGGTGTATGTCGGGCGCGACTATATGTTCGATCTGGTCAAGGCTTATGCCGATTGATCCGATAATCGTCGGGGGCGCATCGCGCCCTTTGCCTTGACGCGCTAGCCTTGCTATCGCGCCGCGACCATGGCGACCACGACCGACGACCCCGACAATCCTGAACCCGTTCCCGGCATGACCGACACGCCGTTCGACAGCGCGCTGTCCGAACGCTATCTGGTCTATGCGCTGTCGACGATCACCGCGCGGTCGCTGCCCGACCTGCGCGATGGATTGAAGCCCGTGCACCGCCGCCTGCTATGGGCGATGCGCGCGATGCGGCTCGACCCGTCGCAGGGGTACAAGAAATCGGCACGCGTCGTCGGCGACGTCATCGGCAAATTCCACCCGCACGGCGACACCGCGGTTTACGACGCGATGGTCCGCCTCGCGCAGGACTTCTCGCTTCGTTACCCGCTGGTCGACGGCCAGGGCAATTTCGGCAACATCGACGGCGATAATGCCGCGGCGTACCGTTACACCGAAGCGCGGCTGACCCGCGTCGCGATCGACCTGATGCAGGGGCTCGACGAGGGGACGGTCGATTTCAGGCCGACCTATAATGGCGAGGACGAAGAGCCCGAGATTATGCCCGGGCTGTTCCCCAACCTGCTCGCCAATGGCGCGAGCGGGATTGCGGTCGGCATGGCGACGAACATCCCGCCGCACAATGCCGCCGAGGTGATCGACGCGGCGCTGGTGCTGATCGAAAATCCGCGCGCCGAGCTTGCCGAGCTGCTCGAGCATGTGAAGGGGCCCGACTTCCCGACCGGCGGCATCGTCGTCGACAGCGCCGAGACGATCCGGCAAGCCTATGAAACGGGGCGCGGCGGTTTTCGCGTCCGCGCGCGCTTTTCGACCGGCCAGCTGGACGGCGGCGGGTGGGAAGAAAGCGGGATCGAGAAGCAGTCGGGCGGCACCTGGCAGCTTGTCATCAGCGAAATTCCGTACGGGGTCGCCAAGGGCAAGCTGATCGAGCAGATCGCGCAGCTGATCGCCGACAAGAAATTGCCGATCCTGGAAGATGTCCGCGACGAAAGCGCCGAGGATCTGCGTATCGTGCTGGAGCCCAAGAGCCGCAATGTCGATCCCGACATTTTGAAAGAAAGCCTGTACCGGCTGACCGACCTCGAAAGCCGTTTTGCCCTCAACCTCAACGTCCTCGACGCGACGCGCACGCCGAAAGTGATGGGGCTACATCAGCTGCTCACCGAATGGCTCCAGCACCAGATCATCGTGCTCGTCCGCCGCGCGCAGCACCGGATCGCCAAGATCGACGACCGGCTGGAGCTGGTCGCGGGCTATATCATCGCTTTCCTCAACCTCGACCGGATCATCGAGATCATCCGCACCGAGGACGAGCCGAAGCCAGTGATGATCGCCGAATTCGTCCTCACCGACCGGCAGGCCGAGGCGATCCTGAACATGCGGCTGCGCTCCTTGCGCAAGCTGGAGGAAATGGAGCTGAAGCGCGAGCAGGCCGATCTGACCGCCGAGCGCGAGGAGCTGGCGAAGCTCGTCGAAAGCCCCGCGCGGCAGAAAACGCGGCTGCGCAAGGATCTGGAAAAGCTGCGCGCAGTTTACGGGCTCGAAACCTTGCTCGGCGCACGGCGCACGACGATCGCCGAAGCCGCGCCGGCGCGCGAGATTCCGCTCGATGCGATGATCGAGAAGGAACCGGTGACGGTGATCCTGTCGAAACGTGGCTGGATCCGCGCCCAGCGCGGCCATGTCGCCGCCGACCAGTGGAGCGAGTTCAAGTTCAAGGAAGGCGACGAGCTGTTGTTCGCCGGACACGCGCAGACCACCGACAAGCTGTTGATTGCGGCGAGCGACGGGCGGTTCTTCACCGTTGGCGCCGACAAGCTGCCCGGCGGACGCGGCTTTGGCGAACCGCTGCGGCTGATGGTCGACATCGATCCCGAAGCCAGGATTGTCGCGATGATCCCGGCGAGCGCCGATGGTCGTCTGCTCCTCGCCTCGACGAGCGGCCACGGCTTTATCGCGCAAATGGCCGAGGTGGTGGCCGAAACGCGCAAAGGCCGGAACGTCGTCAACCTCAAGACCGGCGCCCAGCTTGCGGTCGTGCGGCCGATCAACGCCAGCGACGACAGCGTCGCCGCGGTGGGCGAAAACCGCAAACTTGTCGTGTTCCCGATCAGCGAAGTGCCGGTTATGGCCCGCGGTCAGGGCGTCATGCTGCAACGATACCGCGACGGCGGGCTGTCCGACGCGGTGAGCTTCGCCTTTGCCGAAGGATTGAGCTGGGCGATGGGCGGCGATACCGGGCGCACCCGAACCGAAACCGACCTTGTCCCCTGGCGCGTCGCGCGCGGCGCCGCGGGGCGGATGCCGCCGACCGGCTTTCCGCGGAACAATCGTTTCGGCTGAACCTAATTTCGCGTCGCCGTAAATCGCTTCTTTACTCTCCCTCCTCTAGGTCATGACCAATGGGGAAAGGTCGCACAAAACCCGCTGTTATGCCTATCGATAGAACCGGCGAAGACCGGCCCTTGCTGTTCGTCGGCTGGATCGACGCCCTTCCCGTGCCAGCAGCGTTGATCCGCCCGCTGGCGCGCGGCAATTTTCGCCTGCACGCCAGCAACGTCGCATTCGACCGCCTGCGCCTGTCGCCCGCGGGCGCCGACGCCCCGATCGCCTTGCTGCGCGCGATCGAACGCGCGGCGCAAAACCCCGACGATACCCAGGAATTTTCGTGCCAATTGGGCGACGGCGTCGCGGCGCGCGACCTGCGCGGTTCGATCGGGCCGCTGCCCACCGAATCGGGCGACGAAAGCCTGTTCCTGCTGACGCTGATCGACCGCACGCAGGAAATGATGACCGAGCGCAATTTGCGCCGCGAACTGGTGTCGGACAGCCTGACCGGCCTGCCCAATCGCGCCGGGTTCGAAGAAATGGTCGAACAGCGCGGTGTCACCGACGGTGTCGGCGCCGACCATGCGATCCTGCTGCTCGACCTCGCCCGTTTCAGTCGCATCAACGAACATATCGGCCCGATGGCGGGCGACGAGCTGATCATCACCGTCGCGCGGCGGCTGAAATCGTCGCTGCGCAGCGGCGACATATTGGCGCGCACCGGCGGCGACGAATTTGCCATTTCGACCCGCGTCGCGGGTGGCCGCGCCGATGTGCGCGAAATGGCGCGACGGATCCGCGGCTGTTTCGACCACCCCTTTCGGATCGGCGAGCTGAAGGTCAGCGTCGACTGCGCGCTTGGCTGCGCGATCCAGCCGACAAGCGAAACCGATGTCGCCGACCAGATCCGCCACGCCCAGATCGCGCTGAAACGCGCCAAGCAGACCGATCGCATCGAAATCTACGAACCCGAATCGGCGATGCTGTCGGACAATCGGTTCGGGCTGGAAACCGAACTGCGTAATGCGATCGAGGAAGACCGGCTGCACCTCGCCTTTCAACCGCTGATCGAGCTTGCAACCGGCAAGGTCGCAGGGTTCGAGGCGCTCGCCCGCTGGGACAAGCAGGACGGCCATTCGATCTCGCCCAGCGAATTTATTCCCATTGCCGAAGATTCGGGCCTGATCGTCCCCCTCGGGCAATGGGCGATCGGCAAGGCGGCGGCCGTATTGGCGGACTGGGACCAGCAGAATGGCGGCAAGGTCGTCGACTGTTATTTCTCGGTCAACGTCTCGGCGATCCAGCTGCTGCGTGACGATGTCGCCGCGGTCGTGCGCCAGGCGCTCGACACGCACAAGATCGGCGGCGAACGGCTGATGATCGAACTCACCGAAAGCGCGATCATCGGCGACCCCGATCTGGCGCTGTCGGTACTCAGCGAATTGAAATCGCTGGACGCGCGCGTCGCGATGGACGATTTCGGCACCGGCTATTCGAACCTCGCCTACCTCCAGCGGTTGCCGCTCGACGTGCTCAAGATCGACCGCAGCTTTGTCGAACATATGGTCGACGACCGCGACAAGGTGGCGATCGTCCGCACGATCCAGAGCCTCGCCGAAGTGCTGGGGATGAAGACCACGGCGGAAGGCGTGGAAACCGCCGACCAGGCGCGACTGCTGTCGGCACTGGGGTGCGATTTCGGCCAAGGCTATCTCTTTGCGCGCCCGATGCACAGCGGCGACGCGCTCGCCTATTGGCGTCAGTCGCTGGTTCGCCCGATCTTCTGATCGACAAGCTCGGCGACAAGCTCGGCGATTCTGGCCGAACCCGGAAAATCCTCCGCCACCCACGCCGCCTCGACCGCCTTCAGGATCCGCGCAACCTCTGGCCCGACCGCGATCCCGCGCGCGACGATATCGCCGCCCCGGATCGGCAGCACCGGCACCTCCCAGCCTGCCAGATCCCGCGGGCCGGCAGCGTCTCCAGCAATCAGATGGACATCGCGGGCGGCCTCGGTACCGATGCTGTACGCCAGCTGGCGCACCGGACGCGCTGTATCGCCGCGATGTCCCGCAATCGCGGCCAGATATTTGCGTTGCCGCGTCGACAGCCGCAGGCGGCTGGCGACCTGTTCGGCGGCGCCCGGGTCGGCGGGCAACAGCGCGGCGAGCCGACGATGCGCCGCGACAGGTACGTCCGCCTCCACTTCATTGGCGATCAACCGGTCAAGCGTGGCCGCGAAATCGCGATCGAGTTCGGGCAGCATCACCGCAAAAATGCCGTCGGTCGCCATCTGCGCGACAATGGCGCGCGGGTCGGGCAGCGCCAATATTTTGGTCAGTTCGTCGGCGATGCGCTCGCGCGACAGGCTCTTGAGCGACTGGCGTGCGGCGATGACCGCGGCATGGCTGTCCGCATCCAGTTCGCCCCGCCCGAAACGCGCCGCAAAGCGATAGAAGCGCAGGATGCGTAGATGATCCTCGGCAATCCGCGTCGCCGCATCGCCGATGAACCGCACGCAGCCAGCGCGAAGATCGTCGACCCCGCCGAAATAATCATCGACCGCCCCGGTATCGGGATCGGCATAAAGCGCATTGATCGTGAAATCGCGGCGCGCCGCATCGTCACGCCAATTCTCGGCAAAGGCGACCGTTGCCCGGCGTCCGTCGGTTTCGACGTCGCGGCGCAGCGTCGTGATTTCGTGATGGTCGCCGCTGGCGATCGCGGTCACGGTGCCATGTGCGATACCCGTCGGGATCACCTTGATGTCGGCCGCCTCCAGCCGCCGCGTCACCTCCTCCGGCACCAGCGGTGTCGCGAGGTCGACATCGGTGACCGGCAGACCCAGCAGCGTGTCGCGTACTGCCCCGCCGACGATCCGGACCGATCCGCCGGCGTCGGTCAGCGCCGCGACGATCCGGCGCAGCCCCGGCCGCCCGCGCCAATCGGCCTCGGGAAGGACGCTCACCGGTGCCAGCCCATCGGCATCCGCCGCGCCAGATTGATGATGATCCCCGCGGTCACGCCCCAAATCCGCCGACCCTGCCAATCCATGTCATAATAATGCCGATCCTGACCCTGCCAATGCGCTTGCTGGCGCTGGTAATTGGCGGGATCGAACAAAATGTCGAGCGGGACTTCGAACCAATCCTCGACCTCGTCGGGATTGGGATCGAGCGGCAGGTCGGGCGGAATGACGCCGAGCACCGGGGTGATGATATAGCCGCTGCCCGATCGATAGGGCTCGGTCACTCCGGCGACCATCACGTCGCGCGGGCTGAGGCCGATCTCTTCCTCGGCCTCGCGCAGCGCGGCGTCGATCGCGTCGCGATCGTCGGGATCGATCTTGCCACCCGGGAAGGCGACCTGCCCCGCATGGCTGCGCAGCCACTGCGGGCGCTGGGTCAGGATGACGCCGGGGTCGGGGCGGTCGGTAAAGGCGATCAGGACAGCGGCATCGCGCAGCGTCGGCGTCCCCAGATACGCCTCATCCTCCCCCGCATCGGGCAGCAGATTGTCGAGTGCAGCGCGCAGCTTCGCCGACAGCATCAGCGGTCGACCAAGGGAAACTGCGCCCCGTTCGACCAGATCGTCGGCGGATCGCTTTGGTCGGCGAGCGCCATTTCGACGATCTCATAATAGAGCGCGCGATCGATCCGCGCCTCGAGCCCGTTGCCGATGGCACCGCGGACATGCAGCCGCGGGTCGGGCTCGTCGGGGTCGCTGCCGAAGCGCAGCGGATGATCGGGCCCAGCCATAACCAGATCGTCGGTATCGAGGCGAAAGACGAGCTTGCGAGCCTTACCCTCTCCCTCGCTTTTCATCTCGACCGCACGGAAGGGGGTGTCCTCGACGGCGATCGTGAGTTTCTCGGCAGGGGTGACGAGGACGTGACTGCCATCGACGTCGCGGCGCAGGATGGTCGAGAACAGCTTCACCATCGCGGGGCGGTTGATCCGCCCGCCTTCATGAAACCAGCTGCCGTCGGCGCGGATTTCCATGAAGCTGTCGCCCTCGCGCTCAGGGTGCCATTGCTCGACCGGCGGCAATTGACGCGCCGCGAGCAGTGCGGCGGCTTCGGCGAGCGAGAGCTGCGCGAAGTCCTTGGGCAGCGAAGGCGCGGGGGTGACCATAGTTCCGACATAGGGGGCAGGGCGGTGGGTGCAACCCCGCTGTCCCACCAACCGAGCCGTCACCCCGGCGAAGGCCGGGGTCTCGCCGCTGCGTCAGTCAGAGACGGCGAGATCCCGGCCTTCGCCGGGATGACGATTGTTGGGCTATCGCGGCCCGATCATCCCTGCCGCGGTCGGCAGTCCATGCCCATTGATCGCGCGCGCCAGTAGGCGCCGCCGCTCGAACGGTCCCGGCAATTCCCACGCGCCCGTCGCATCGGCATCGAAGCCGAAGAAGCGGCCATAATATTCGGGATCGCCGATCATCATCAGCGCGCCGTCCGCCTTGGTCTCGGCCGCCGCCAGCATATGCGCCATCAATGTGCGGCCATACCCGCCGCGCTGGACGTCGGGGCGCACCGCGACCGGGCCGACCATCACCAGCGGCGTTTCGGCACCGTCGGCGGCGCGGTGCGCGACGGGCCAGCACTGGATCGTGCCGACCAGCGCGCTCGCCTCGACCAGCGCAAAGCTTAGCGCCGGGATCGCATCCGTGCCTTCGCGGATGCGATAGGCGGTTCGTCCAAAACGGTCAGCCCCGAAAGCGGCGTCGAGCAAAGCCTCGACCGCCTGCGGTGCAATATCCGACAATGGAAGTAACTCGACCAACGCGCGCCCTTTCGCTAATGCGGCGGCGCTTTAGGGGTGCTGCGCGGCGATGCAAAGCCGAATGTCGCACGCGATCGACAGGATTTCTTGTGACCGATACATTGTGGCTGGAGGTGGACGGGCTGATCGCCCAGGTGCTGACCGGCATTTATTCCGAAGAAACCCACCTGCCGCAGCCGCTGCGCATCGGGGTGCGCGCGCGGCTGGCGATGGCGGATCGTTATGACCCGACCACGCCGCTCAGCGCGTCGAAAAATTACATGCACCTGAAATTCGCCGCGACCGAGGGCATTCCCAAGGATGTCCATTTCGTACTGATCGAAAGCGTCGCCGACCATATCATCGACACGTTGTTCCTGCAGGACGACAAGGTCGAGGAGGTCGAGGTGAAGATCGTCAAGCTGGCGATCGCCGAGGAAGGCGAAGAAATCGGCATCACGATGCGGCGCGCGCGCAAATGATGCAGAAGCTCGCTCTCGTGACGGGCGGGCTCCACCGCGTCGGCGCGGCGATTTCGGCGCGGCTGGCACGCGAAGGCTATGCGCTGGCGATCCACAAGCGCAGCCCTGGCGATGCCGATGCGGTGCTGGCCGATGCGCTCGCCGAGACCGGCGCGATCAGCCACCGCTTCGCCGCCGACCTGTCCGACCCCGCCGCGGTCGATGCGCTGATCCCCGCAGTGATCGAAAAATTCGGCCGCGCCCCTGACCTGCTCGTCAACAATGCCGCTTTGTTCGCCGAGGGTGAATGGACTGATCTGTCGGCGGCGGCGCTGACCGAGATGATGCAGATCAATCACCACGCGCCGGTGATGCTGGCAAAGACGCTGGTCGCCGCCAGCGACGGGAAACGCCCGGCGATCGTCAACATCGTCGACCAGCGCGTTGTGCAGCCGGTGCCCGATCAGCTCGCCTACAGCCTGTCGAAATCGGCGCTGTGGCAGGCGACGGCGACCCTCGCCGTTGCATTCGGTAACCGCGCGCGGGTCAACGCGGTGGCGCCCGGACTGACCATGGCCACCGAGCATTATTCGGCGGCACAGATCGAACGGCTTGCAGCGCGCATGCCGCTCGGCGCACTGCCGACCCCGGCGCAGATTGCTGACGCAGTCGTCTATCTGGCGCGCGCCGAGGCGGTAACCGGGCAGACGATCTTTGTCGACGGCGGCGCGCATCTGGCGCCAATGGGCAGGGATTTTGTGGCGCTGGAGCGGGATTAGCGCCGCCGCCTACCTCAAACCCGTTTGCCCTGAGCTTGTCGAAGGGCCGTTCTTTCTTTGCGACGGGGAAGAAAGAAGGACGGTGCTTCGACAAGCTCAGCACAAACGGGGAGATAGGTTGCGCGCGGTTACTAGCGGCCCTCGCCTGCGCGGGGGCGACGGGCATCAATAAATATGCACCGCCTTCGTCACCAGATACCCGTCCAGCCCCTCGGGTCCGCTCTCGCTGCCGAAACCCGATTCCTTGATCCCGCCGAACGGCATGTCGTTCGCCGAAATGACGAAACTGTTGATCCCGACCATGCCGCTTTCGATGCCGTCGGCGATGCGGTTGATGCGGCGGCCATTCTCGGTGAATGCAAAGGCGGCGAGGCCGTAGGGCAGCCGGTTCGCCTGTTCGAGCGCCTCGTCCTCGCTGCCGAAGGGGCGGATCAGCGCCATCGGGCCGAACGGTTCGTGGTTCATCGCATCGGCATCGAGCGGCACGTCGGCAATCGCGGTCGGCTGGAAGAAATAGCCGTCACCCGTCGCCGCGCCGCCCGCGATCACGCGCGCGCCCTTCGCCGTGGCGTCGGAAACAAGCGCCTCCAATGCCGGAATCCGTCGCGCGTTCGCCAGCGGCCCCATCTGGGTGTCGGCGTCGAGCCCGCTGCCGATCTTCACCTTCTTGGTGCGCTCGGCGAATCCCGCGACGAAAGCGTCGTAAATCCCCTCCTGCACATAAAAGCGCGTCGGCGAGACGCAGACCTGCCCCGCGTTGCGGAACTTTTGCATCACCACGCGGTCGAGCGTGGCTTCGAGATCGCAATCGTCGAAGATCAGCACCGGGGCATGGCCGCCCAGCTCCATCGTGATCCGCTGCACGCGATCGGCGGCGAGCTTCATCAGGTGCTTGCCGACCACAGTCGAGCCGGTGAAGCTGACCTTGCGGATCACCTCGCTGCCCAACAGGTGACGGCTGATCATGTCGGGGTTGCCGTAAACGAGCTGCACAACGTCGCCGGGGATGCCCGCGTCGGCGAGGCAGCGCATGATCGCGCTGGTGCAGCCGGGGGTTTCCTCGGGCGCCTTTGCGATCACCACGCAGCCCGCAGCGAGCGCGGGGGCGATTTTCTTGACCATCAGATTGACGGGAAAATTCCATGGGCTGAACGCGGCGACCGGCCCCACCGGCTGGCGCAACACCATCGCGCGCTGGCCCGCGGGACGCGGTGCCACACGGCCTTCGATGCGCTTTCCTTCCTCGGCGAAATATTCGAGCAGCGAGGATGCCGACAATACTTCGCCGCGTGCCTCGGCGATCGGCTTGCCCTGTTCGAGCGTCAGCAGCGTCGCGATATGGTCGGCGCGCTCGCGGATCAGCCCCGCCGCCTTGCGCATCAACGCCGCGCGCTCGTCGGGCGTTTTGGCGCGCCACACCGGCCAGCCGCGCGCCGCCGCCGCGAGCGCCTCGTCGAGATCGGCGGCCGTCGCCACGGGTAGCTCGGCGATCGCGGCCGCGGTGGCAGGATTATACACCGGCCGCGCATCGCGCCCCTCACCGCTCCGCCAGGCGCCGTTGATGAAGAGCTGGAGGTCGGCGTCGTAGGTGGCGGTCATGGAAGGCACTTTCGATACGCCCCGAAATCCGTTCGTGTCGAGCGAAGTCGAGACACCCATCGATGGTGCGCAAGGCCGAGAGGCGTCTCGACTTCGCTCGACGCGAACGGAGGGAGGGGCTTGGTCTAACAGGTGGCGCCCATATAGGACCGGCTCAGCGATAGTTAAAGCTGATGCTGATCCGCTCGCCCTTGCCCGAATGCGGCATCACTTCGTGGCGGAGCCAGCTTTCCCACAGGAACACCCGCCCCGCCGCAGGCTGCGCATAGACGAAGGGCAACAGATGGTCGGGGGCATCGTCGGTGCGGCCCGGCGCCGCCATCAACATGGGCAGGCGCGGGTCTTCGAGCTTTAGCGCCCCCGAGCCCGGCGGGACGGCGACATAGAAGGTGCCCGACACGATGCTGTGCGGATGGATATGGCCGCTGTGCGTGCCGCCCGGCTTCAATATATTGACCCACAGGCTGTCGAGTTTCAGCGGCTTGGCGAGATCGAAATGGCACGCCTTGGCAAAGGCCTTGACCTCTTTGTCGAGCAGCTTCTTGAGGTCGTAAAAAGCGGGGTCGCGCTCGGGGAGGTCGCCGAGGCTCGCATAGCTGGTATATCCCTTATAGCCATGCTCGCGGCTCCACGCGCGGCCCGCGCCGTCCTCCTCGGCGAACAGGCGGCAACTCTCCTCCAGCGCGTCGAGCAGGTCGGGCGTGCCGATATCGGCTTCGTAGAAATTGGTGGCGAAGAGCGTGCGAACGGGCATGATGGCCGCAAAGCATAGGACGCAAACAAGAGCAAGGGAGACGAGGATGGCCGAGTTCGAACTGATCGCCGACGGGTTGCGCTTTCCGGAAGCGCCGGTGGTGATGGACGACGGCAGCGTCATCGTCACCGAGATCGCGGAGGGCCGCATCACCCGCTGCTGGCCGGGCGGCAGGAAACAGGTGGTGGCGACCCCCGGCGGCGGCCCCAATGGCCTCGCGATCGGACCCGACGGCAAGCTCTATTGCTGCAACAATGGCGGCTTCAACTATGTCGAATCGAACGGCTATCTGGCGCCGCACGGCATCGCCGACGATTATTCGGGCGGGCGGATCGAGCGGATCGACATAGAGACCGGCGAAGTCGAAACGCTATACCAGAGCGGCGATCACGGCGTGACGCTGCGCGGCCCGAACGACCTGATGTTCGACGGCCACGGCGGTTTCTGGTTCAGCGATCATGGCAAGGTCGATTACGCCGCGCGCTGCCACGACATCGTCGGCATCTTCTATGCCAAGGCCGACGGCAGCTTTATCGAGGAAGTGATCTTCCCGAGCTATAACCCGAACGGCATCGGCCTCTCGCCCGACGGCACCAAGCTCTACGCCGCCGAAACCTATACCTGCCGTCTGACCCAGTTCAACATCGTCGCGCCCGGCAAGGTCGATGATGCGGCGGGCCCCGGCGGCCCGGGGATCCCGCTCTATCGCCCCGCGGGCTATAAATTCTTCGACAGCCTCGCGATGGAGGCAAATGGCAACATCTGCGTCGCGACGATCGGCGAATGCGGGATTTCGGTCGTCGGTCCCGACGGACAGCTCGTCGAATTTGTCGCGACCGACGACATTTTTACGACCAACATCGCCTTTGGCGGCCCGGACCGACAGGATGCCTATATCACCCTGTCGGGCACCGGGCGGCTGGTGAAGACGCGCTGGGCCAGACCGGGGCTGCAACTGCAATATTGACTTAGCTAAGTTGATTAGCTAATTTAGCTGACATGACGATCGTCACCATCCATGAGGCCAAGACAAACCTGTCGCGCCTGATCGCCCGCGTCCTCGCGGGCGAAGAGGTAACGATCGCGCGTGGCAAGGAACCGGTGGTGAAGCTGATGCCGGTGAATGCGCCACCAAAGACCAAGCGCGTCTTAGGCACATTGAAAGGCAAGATCGATCTCGACGCCGGCTTTTGGGATCCTTTGCCTGAAGAAGATTTGGCGCTGTGGAACGGCGAAGACAGTCCACAGGTGCAATGAACCTGCTCCTCGATACACACGCACTGATCTGGGCTGCCAACGACCCGGAGAAATTGCCCAGCGCGGTGAGGTTCGCCATCGAAGACCCCGACAATCATATCTGGATCAGTGCCGTTTCCGCGATCGAGGTCGCGATCAAATTCCGGATCGGCAAGCTGGAAGGCGCCGACGAGCTTGCCGAACGCTTTGAAACCGTCATCGCGGGTTTTGGTTTCGACCAACTCCCCATTTCGGTTGCTCATGCCAGTCTGGCGGGCTTGCTGCCGTTCGACCATCGCGACCCGTTTGACCGCATTTTGATCGCCCAATCGCAGATTGAGCAATATGCACTGGTTTCGAACGAAAAGCTGTTCGACCAGCTTGGCGTTATCCGTTTCTGGTAGGAGCACGCCCCATGCACCGCGAAACCCATGCCGCAAGCCGCATCGGCTGGCTGCGCGCCGCGATCCTGGGCGCCAACGACGGGATCGTGTCGACCGCCAGCCTGATCGCGGGCGTCGCAGCGGCCGGGGCTTCATCGTCGTCGACCCTGATCACCGGCACCGCCGGGCTCGTCGCCGGAGCGATGTCGATGGCGGCGGGCGAATATGTCTCGGTCAGTTCGCAGGGCGACGCCGAAAAGGCCGATATCGCCAAGGAAAAGCGCGAGCTCGCCACCGTTCCCGAACTGGAGCTTGAGGAACTGACGCAAATCTATCAGCAGCGCGGACTCGACCGCCCGCTCGCCGAACAGGTTGCGGCCCAGATGACCGCTCATGATGCCCTCGACAGCCATTTGCGCGACGAACTGGGCCTGACCAGCGAACTGGCGGCGCGCCCGATTCAGGCGGCAGCCGCGTCGGCGGCGAGCTTCACCATCGGTGCTGCGCTGCCGCTCACGATCGTTTTGCTGGACTCCGGCCCGTCGCTGCCGTGGGTCGTTTCAGCCGCTTCGCTGCTTTTCCTGGCGCTCCTCGGCGCCTTGGGCGCTTGGGTCGGGAGAGCGCCGATCGCGCGCGCTGTCCTGCGCGTCGGATTCTGGGGCGCGGTCGCGATGGGGATGACAATGGCGATCGGATCGCTGTTCGGGACGACGGTCGGCTAACGCCTGAGCAGCCATTCGCGCAGCGCGGCGGCATTGTTGCGGTCCGCGCTTTTCGCGGCGTACAGCAAGGTTACCGGTCCCGCCGCCACCGCGGCATCGAGCACGAACAGCGCCGCGCGCATCGCCTCACCGCTCGCATCCAGCTCGGCGAAATAGTCGAGCCGGAAGGCGTCCCACGCCGCGTCCGATGCGGCGGTTTCGCCATGATAGCGTTTGCGCAAGGCGTCGCTCGGCGACAGCGGTTTCAACCACGCCGCCAGCGCTGCCTTGTCCTTTGACACTCCGCGGGGCCACAGCCGGTCGACCAGAAAGCGCGCACCGTCGCCGGGACCGACCGGTGCATGAATGCGTTTGACCGCGATTGTCAGGGGCGTTCCCATCTGTATGACTATCGGGCATCCCGCGGTCGCGGGCAAGCCAATCGGAGGGGTCCGGACATGCGTGGAACGAGCTGGGCGATCGACATCGATCGCGACGATATTGCACAAGCCCGGCTGGTCGCCGACCCCGAAACGCCGCTCGCCCCCGGACAGGTGCGGGTGCATGTCGACAGCTATGCGATGACCGCGAACAACATCACTTATGCCGTGTTCGGCAAGCCCGCCGGCCTGTTCGGCAACGATCAGGGCTATTGGGATTTCTTTTCGGAGCCCGGCGGCCCCGGTCGCCTGCCGGTCTGGGGTTTCGCCACGGTGACCGAAAGCGCCGCCGACGGGGTTGCGGTCGGCGACCGCTTCTACGGCTATTATCCCATGACCGAACATGCGGTGTTGACCGTCGGCAAGCCCGGTCCCGGCGGCTTCACCGACATCACGCCGCGCCGCACCACGCTGCCGCCGATCTACAACCAATATCAGCGGGTCGAGGCGCTGGCCGACTATCGCGCCGCCGACCATGATTATTGGCCGGTGTTCCGCCCGCTGTTCCTGACCGGCTGGCTGATCGCCGACCAGTTCGAGGATGAGGGCGATTATGGCGCCGCCCAGATTCTGATCGCCAGCGCATCGAGCAAGACCGCGATCGGGCTCGGTTTTGCCATCAAGCAGCGCGCCGCGCGACCCGAGACGATCGGGCTGACCAGCGCCGCCAATGTCGAAGCCCTCGCGTCGCAGGGCGTCTATGACCGCGTGATCAGCTATGACCAGATCATGACGCTCAATGCATCGACCCCCGCGGCGCTGGTCGACATGGCGGGCAATGGCGCGGTGACGCGCGTCGTCCACAGCTATTTCGGGAATAATCTGAAGGCGTCGATCATCGTCGGCAAATCGCATTGGGATGCGCAGGCCGATGCCGACGGCCTGCCCGGCCCGGAACGGCAGGGTTTCTTCGCCCCCGGCCGCAGCCAGAAACGCATCGCCGACTGGGGCGGTGCGATATTCGGGCAGAAGATCGCCGAAGCCTGGCTCGCGTTCATGGACATTGCGCCGCGCCTCGCTTCGGTCGATAAGCGCGGCGGCGGCGATGCGGCGCTCGCTGCCTATCGGGAGATGCTCTCGGGACAGGCCGACCCCCAAAAGGGGATCGTCGTCGTCCCATGAGGGTCGCATGAGCAGTCCCTTTCTCCGCCGCACGAAAGGATAAGCCATGCTTCGCACCCTGGTTTTCGCCACCTCGCTCGCGATCCTGCTTCCGGCGGGCGCGGCGCTTGCCGAAACGCCCAAATCCGCACCCGCGCACAAGCCCGACCTCGCGGACCGCGTCGCAGGGACTTACCGGGGCGACATCATCTCGGACGCGCGCGGCTCGTCGAAAAGCGGCATCACGATCACCGTCACGCGCACCGGACCAAACAAGGTCGAGATCAAGTCGAGCCACACGCGCATCCCGACCGTCACCATCCCGCTCGAAAAGGCGATGGACGCGATCCTCGCCGCGAGCGGACCCTATGTCTTCCTGCTCGACACGGTGCGTTCGCCGGACCGGCTCGACCTGACGATCGACGATGCCAGCTGGTCGGGCAATCGCGTCGCGACGCCCGCAAAGAAGTAGGAACGCACTCTCCCGCATGACTTACACGACCGTTATTTTCGACTTCGGCGGCGTCATCACCGCGTCGCCGTTTGAAGCCTTCAATCGCCTCGAAGAAGCACGCGGGCTGCCGCGCGATTTTGTGCGGCGGGTCAACGCCATCAATCCCGACAGCAACGCCTGGGCGAAGTTCGAACGCGCCGAGATCGATGCAGCAGCGTTCGACACGCTGTTCGCCGAGGAAGCGCGCGCGCTGGGGCATGCGCTGGAAGGCGAAGCCGTGCTGGCGGTGATTGCCGGTGCGGTCCGTCCGGCGATGGTCGCCGCGCTCGACACGCTGAAGGATCGCGGCTTCAGCATCGCGTGCATCACGAACAACGTCCCCGGCGGCAAGATGGGGATTCGCGGCGCCGGGATGACGCGCAGCGAAGAAGCCGCGAGCGAGGTTGCCGCGATCATGGCGCGTTTTGAACATGTCATCGAATCGAGCAAGGCTGGCGTGCGGAAGCCCGATCCGCGGATTTACCAGATGATGTGCGAGAGGCTGGAGGTCGAGCCCGGCGAGTGCATCTATCTCGACGATCTGGGCATCAACTGCAAACCGGCGGCGCAGCTGGGGATGCACGCCATCAAGGTGACGAGCGGCGAGCAGGCGCTGGCCGATCTGTCGGCGGTGCTGGGGATCCCGCTGGGCTGATCATCGGCCGAGCGGGGGCGCTCTGGATGACGGCTTTGGGTGGACTCCAGACCATCTCCTACCTCCGTTCGTGTCGGGCGAAGTCGAGACACGCCGAAGACTTACGCCAAGCCACGCGTATCTCGACTTCGCTCGATACGAACGGGGACTGGATTGACCGGCAGCTTCCGGCCCCAACCCGCCGCCCTGTTCAAACACCCACCTCGGCCAGATCAAGCTTCGCCGCGCGCGCAAAGATTTGCGTCAGCACCGGTTCGGTATCGGCGACACGCATCGCCACCTGAAACTCCACCGGCGCCAGCGACGGCATGCCATCGAGCAGCGCGAGCGCGCCGGTCGCGATCTCGCCGCGCACCATTGGCTGCGGAAAAATCCCGATCCCCCCGCCCGCCTTGGCGATGTCGATCATCGTGCGCGCATTGTTGCACAGGTTCAGCGACTTTTGCGCGATGCGCGATGCCGCGATCGCCTCGCGCATCCGGCCATGGATCGGCGAATGGCTGGCGAGCGACCAGACGGGCAAGCCGGTATCGCCGCCCGCAAACGCCGCAGCGACGCCCGGGCTGGCCAACCACACCAGCTGGACATCACCGATCGGGCTGGTCTTCAGTGCCGGATGCGCGATCGGTCCGGCGGCAAAGGCGATGTCGGTCCGCCCGGTCAGCAATTGTTGGATCAGGTTCGCGGTGAGGTCGATTTCGATCTCCAGCCCGACTTGCGGCATGTCGGCTTTCAGCCCGGCGACAAAGCCGGGCAGGCAGGTCGCGGCGGCGATCTCGCCCGCGCCGATCCGCACCACGCCGCTCGCCTCGCCATAGCCGCCGCTGCCGAGCAGCGCATATTGCATGTCGCGAAGCAGCGGATCGCAGTCGCGCACCAGCTTGCGTCCCGCTGCGGTCAGCGACATCGTGCGGCCGTCGCGCCGGAACAGCGCCGTCCCCAGCCGTTGCTCCAATTCGCGCATTCGCGCCGATACCGCAGGCTGGGTCGTGTTGAGCCGCTCGGCGGCGGCGGAAAAGGTTCCCAGCCGGTCGATCCATAGCAGCGTTTCGAGATGATAGAGCGCAACGCGATTGATAGACATTGCCTATGTATAATCCAAAATTTGAACAATTAGAATTGATGGATCAAATACGCCAAGGTCGCGCCGAAAATTGGACAAGGGAGCCCGACATGGCGAGCAAGCAATATTCCGACGCCGCAGCCGCACTCGAAGGCCTGCTCTTTGACGGCATGCACATTTGCGCCGGGGGCTTTGGCCTGTGCGGCATTCCCGAACGCCTGATCGATGCCATCCGCGACGCGGGAACGAAAAACCTGACCATCGCCAGCAACAACGCCGGGATCGACGGCGAAGGGCTCGGCAAGCTGCTTCGCACCCGGCAGGTCAAAAAGATGATCAGCTCCTATGTCGGCGAGAACAAGGAATTTGAGCGCCAATATCTGGCGGGCGAGCTCGAGGTCGAATTCTGTCCGCAGGGGACGCTCGCCGAACGCTGCCGCGCGGGCGGCGCGGGCATCCCCGGCTTCTACACCAAGACCGGGGTCGGCACGGCGGTGGCCGAGGGCAAGGAGGTCAAGAATTTCGATGGGCAGGATTATATCCTGGAGCGCGGCATCTTTGCCGATCTCGCGATCATCAAGGGGTGGAAAGCCGACGAAAGCGGCAATCTGATCTTCCGCAAGACCGCGCGCAATTTCAACGCGCCGATGGCGACCGCCGCGAAAATCTGCGTCGCCGAGGTCGAGGAAATCGTGCCGGTCGGCAGTCTCGACCCCGACGCCATCCACCTGCCCGGTATCTATGTGAAGCGCATGATCGTCGGCGCGCCCTACGACAAGAAGATCGAGTTTCGCACGGTACGCCCGCGTGAGGCCGCGTGAGCTTCGGGCGCAAGGGTATCGGCCATAAGGGGTCGATCGACGTCAGCGGCATCCCGGCGCTGGCAGGTGGCGAGGAATTTCTGCGGATGTGGAAACAATCGAACGGCAACATCTTGTGCGTTATCGACCCTGCTGCCTTGGGCGCCGACCCGATGCTCTTTGGCCTCGCGATAGTCGACGCCGCGCGCCATGGCGCCAAGGCCTATGCGGCAGCGGTCGAGATTGACGAAGCGCACGCCTTTGATCGAATCATGGAAGGCGTGAACGCCGAACTGGCGAATCCGACCGACCTCCCCCGACCGCTCGGCCCACAAGGAACGCATTGATGAAAGCCCAGTTGATCCCGATTGCTGCGCTGCTGCTGGCAGGTTGTGCGGGCAATCCCGCGACGGTTACGACTGCCCCTACCCCGCCATCCGCCGCCGCTCCCGCTCCCGCTCCCGCTCCCGCTCCCGCTCCCGCTCCCGCTCCCGCTCCCGCTCCCGCCGAAGCGGCCAAGCCGCCGGTCGCGCTGCAATATCTTTATGGTTCGGCCGAGGCGGCGATTGCCGTTCGCGCGACCAATGCGCGGATTGCGGATTATGCCGCAGCACGGATCAAGCAGCGCCCGACCGACAGCGTCATCCTTGTCGCCGGAGCGACGATGGACGCGCCGCGCTTTGAACCGTGCGGGAACAAGCCGTTCGCAGCGGTGTTCGACGCCGACGAGACGCTGATCTGGAACCTTGGCCCGATGCGCTATTTCGCGGAGAAGGGCACCGCCTTCGACCCGAAAATCTGGGACCAGTGGGAAAAAACCGGCGCCGGCAAGGCGGTCGCCATGCCCGGCACGGTGGAGATGCTGGCGAGGCTGCGCGCGGCGGGCATCACCGTCGTCGCCAACACCAACCGCAGCGCCGCCAATGCCAGGGGCAGCGAGGATACGCTGCGCGCCGCCGGGCTGGGTGATTTCAAGCATGGCGAGACCCTGTTCCTGATGGGCGACGACGCCAGCGGCTCGAGCAAGGACGCACGCCGCGCAACGATCGCATCGCGTTACTGCGTCATCATCCTCGCGGGCGACCAGCTCGGCGATTTCAGCCAGCAGTTCAATGTCAAGGATCTGCCCGCCGCGCAGCGCACGGTGCTCGCGACAGGCCTCGGCGCCACCGCGCTTTGGGACAAGGGCTGGTTCCTGTTCCCCAACTCCGTCTATGGCCCATGGGAAAAACTGGGCTGGGACGACATCTTCCCCTCCGACACCAATTGGGAGCCGAAATAATGCCCTGGACCCGCGATGACATGGCGGCGCGCGCCGCAAAGGAACTGCAGGACGGCTATTACGTCAATCTGGGGATCGGCATCCCGACCCTGGTCGCGAACCATATCCCGGCAGGGATGACGGTGACGCTCCAGTCGGAAAACGGCATGCTCGGCATCGGCCCCTTTCCGCTGGCGGGTGAAGAAGACGCCGACCTGATCAATGCGGGCAAGCAGACGATCAGCGAGCTGCCGCAATCGGCCTATTTCAGCTCGGCGGACAGCTTCGCGATGATCCGCGGCGGCCACATCGACCTCACCGTCTTGGGCGCGATGGAGATCGCCGAAAATGGCGACATCGCCAACTGGATGATCCCCGGCAAGATGATCAAGGGCATGGGCGGCGCGATGGACCTGGTCGCCGGGGTCAAGAAGATCATCGTCGTGATGGAGCATGTTGCCAAGGACGGCAGCCCCAAATTCATCCCCAAATGCACCCTGCCGCTCACCGGGCAGAATGTCGTCGACATGATCATCACCGACCTCGCGGTGTTCAAGCGCGACGATCACAGCAGCCCGTTCAAGCTGATCGAGCTCGCGCCGGGGGTCACGGCGGAAGAGGTTGCTGCCAAAACGACGGCGAGCTACTTATCCTGAATGGATGACAAGCCACCGCCGCGTTCCCGGCTCCGTCTGGACAATTTTTCGCGCGCCTTGGCGGGTCTCCGCGAGGCAGTCGAACTGCGCCAGAGCCGTCCGCTGAGCGAACTGGAAAAGGCGGGGATGGTCCAGCGGTTCGAGATTGCATGGGAACTGGGTTGGAAACTGCTGGCCGATCGGCTTGCCGAAGAGCTGGCCCCCCCCGAAGCGCTGACCCCGGCATCGACCATTCGCGCCGCACATGCCGCTGGCATGATTGCGGCCGCCGACGAATGGCTGGCGATGGGCAAGCTGCGCAACCAACTGTCGCATACCTACAGCGAGCCAATCCGCGATCAGGGCTTGGAGCTGATCGCCGCTCAATTTCTTGCGACATTGGCCGCGCTGGAACGGGATGCCGATGCGCGTCGAGCATGACGCCATCGGCCTGTCGGTCGATGATATACGCATCGTCGCCGGGGTTCTCTCGCCCTACGCCGATCAGATCGACCGCGTGAGCCTCTATGGCTCGCGCGCGGCGCGGACGTCGCGGCCCGGCTCCGATCTCGATCTTCTCTTGAGCGGGCCGATCGATTTGCACGCCATGCTGAATCTCGGCGTTGCGTTTGAAGAAAGCGACCTCTCGGTAGCGGTCGATCTGAAACATGAGCGGGATCTGATCGACCCGCGCGTTCGCGACGAGATTTTGAAGCGGTGCCAGCTGCTCTTTACCCGCGACGACTTGTTGAACCTCGAACAATGAACGCCCCGCGAACAGATGTGAACGCGCATGCCTGACGTCGCCGCCAACCCCGGTTCGACGTGGCTGCTGATCGGGGGCGGGCTGTCGGTTGTGGCGGCGCTGCTCCATATCGCCTGCATTTTCGGCGGTCCCGACTGGTATCGTTTCTTTGGCGCCGGAGAGGGCATGGCGCGCGCGGCGACGCGGGGTGACTGGACCCCGACGCTGATCACCCTGGCGATCGGCGCGGTGCTGCTGATCTGGGCTGCCTACGCCTTTTCGGGCGCTGGCGCGCTCCCGCGCCTGCCGCTGCTGCGCACCGGGCTCGTGACGATCACCGCCATCTACCTGATCCGCGCGCTGATCTTTGTGCCGCTCCACCTGTGGCGGCCGCAACACAGCCACGCTTTCGCGATCTGGTCGTCGGCGATCGTTCTCGTCTATGGGACAGTCTATGCCATCGGTACGGTCAAAGCCTGGCGTTATCTGGCGACCTGAGACCCTCCGGGGGTGACGACGGGGGCAGCAGCGGCTAAGACAGCCGCAACTATGAGGTCGCAGCTCAAACCAGTTTCCATATTGCGCGTCATCCTGATCCTGATTGCGGTTACCGCATTGGGGTTTTCGGGCTGGTTCGGCATTCATGCGATCGGCGGGAAGCAGCCGCTCGCCAGCGTTCCCATCCCGATGACGGCGCCGGAAAACCTGCCGCAGACCCCGGCGCAGTGGCGCGGGCGGATCGATTATCGCGCGCTCGACCGGCAGCTCACCGACCTTGCGCAGCGGCCCGAAATGGCAGGGCTGGCGGTGGCAGTCGTCGAAGACGGCGAGCTGCGCTTTGTCCGCGCCTATGGCGTTTCGGACGTATCAACGGGCGCGCCGGTGACCGCGCAAACGCTGTTCCGCTGGGCTTCGGTTTCGAAAACCACGACCGGGGTGATGGCGGCGGCGCTCGCGAAAGACGGCTCCCTCAATCTCGACCGCCCGGTCGCCGCCTGGCGCACGTCGCTGCGCCTGCCCCGCGGCGCCGAGGCGCAGGTGACTTTGGACGACCTGCTCGCCCAGCGCACCGGGCTCACCAAAAACGCCTATGACGAGAAGCTGGAGGAAGGGCAGAACCCGGCGCACATCCGCACCGGCCTCGCCGCGGCGCCGCTGCAATGCGACCCCGGTACGTGCCACACCTATCAGAATATCGCCTTCGACGCGGCGACCGAGATTTTGACCGCGGCGGCGGACAAGCCCTTTGCCAATGCCGTCGAGGACCGCTTTTTCCTGCCGCTTGGCATGATCAGCGCGGGTTTCGGAATGGAGCGACTGACCGGCGCTGCCGACTGGGCCAAGCCGCATCGCGGCCATCGCGTGCTCCCGGTGAAGGAGGCCTATTGGCGCGTTCCCGCCGCCGCCGGGGTCGAAAGCGACATCGTCGATTTCGCCAAGTGGATGCAGGCGATGATGGGCGCGCGCCCCGACGTGCTGCCGCAATCGGTGTTGCAGCTCGCCCACCGCCCCCGCATCGGCACCGCGAAACTCTATGGGGGTAATTTGCGCCAGGCGATGGGCGATGCCGCCTATGGGCTCGGCTGGCGCAGCTTCACCTATGGCGGCCATCGGCTCGAAGGCCATTCGGGCGCCGTTGCAGGTTACCGCGCGACGATGATTTTCGAACCTGCGACGCGGACCGGCGTCGTCGCGATGTGGAACAGCGACTGGGGCTTTCCCTTTCGGATCCCGTTCACGGTGATCGACAGCTATCACAGGCGCGACGACGCGGGGTGGCTCGACCTTAGCGAACTGCCGCCCGCAAGGAACGTCGCCGCGGCGGCGCCGCCGGTCAACGGAATTCCGAAAGGCTGACGCGCGCGATCTGGTTGCGCACCGGCGTGCCGCATGGTTAAGGCGCGCGCGCAAGAGCAAGAGGAGGATCATCGATGCGCGTGCTGCTCACCGGATCGTCGGGGTGGCTCGGGCGCTATCTCGCTCCCTTGCTCAGCCAGAATGGACATAGGGTCGTCGGAGTCGACGTTGTACCGGGTACCCACACCCAGATTATCGGCACGGTTGCCGACCGTGCCCTCGTCGATCGGACCATGGCTGACCATGGCATCGAAGCGATCATCCACGGCGGTGCGCTGCACAAGCCCGACATCGTCCGCTATCCGCGGCAAGCGTTCATTGACGTCAATGTTACGGGCACGCTGAACCTGATCGAGGCCGCGGTCGCAGCGGGCAATGATCGCTTTCTGTTCACTTCGACCACCTCGCTGATGGTACGCGCCGACGTCCGCGCGGGCGCGGGCGACGCGGGCGCGTGGTGGATGGACGAGGATTTCGGTCCGCTGGAGCCGCGCAATATCTATGGCGTCACCAAGCTCGCCGCCGAGCAGGCCTGCCGCCTTGTCCACCGGGAGCATGGCATCAATGTCGCGATCCTGCGCACCGGGCGCTTCTTTCCCGAGGATGACGACACCCACGCGGTGCCGAGCGGGCCGAACCTCAAGGCGAACGAATTGCTGCACCGCCGCCTGACGGTTGAGGATGCGGCGGCGGCGCATCTTGCCGCACTGGAAGCCGCGCCAACGATCGGCTGCGACACCTTCATCCTCTCTGCGCCGCCGCCGTTCGGGCGCGAGGACGCCGCCGAACTCGCCCGCGACGCGCCCGCGGTCATCGCGCGCTATTATCCCGATGCGGCGCGGCTTTATGCGCACGCGGGCTGGGTGCTTCCCGACCGGATCGAGCGCGTTTACGACCCGTCGCGCGCCGAACGTCGGTTCGGCTGGCGGGCGCGGACCGATTTTGGCAGCGTGCTGACGGCACTCGCCAAAGGGGGACCGCTGCCCATCGCACACGACCCGGCCTACACCTCCCCCATCGTCCGTCAGGAGCGCGAAGCATGTACGAGCTGATCACCGCCAACCGCAATTATTCGAGCTGGTCATTGCGCCCGTGGGTGCTGATGACCGCGCTCGGCATCGCGTTTCGCGACCGCGTCGAGCCGTTCACGAAGCCTGCCAATTACGAGGATTTCCGCAGCTTCTCGCCGACCGGACAAGTGCCTGCGCTGCTCCACGAAGGGCGCACCATCTATGACTCGCTCGGCATCACCCTCTATCTCGCCGACCGGCACGCGGGGGTGTGGCCGACCGACCCCGACGCGCGCGCGTGGGCGCAATGCGCCACGGCCGAAATGCACAGCGGCTTTGCGGCGCTGCGCAACGATTGCACGATGAATGTCGGGGTCCGCGTGACGCCCAAGCCGATGTCCGAGGCGCTTCAGGCCAATGTCGCGCGGATCCGCGAGCTATTCGAAGACGGGTTGACGCGCTTCGGCGGGCCATGGCTCGCCGGGTCGGATTTCACCGCGGCCGATGCCTTTTTCGCCCCCGTCGCGTTCCGCATCCGCACCTATGGCCTCGACGTCGGCGCCGGGCAGGCGTGGGTCGATCAGATTCTGGCGCACCCCGCGATGCTGGAATGGGAAAGGCAAGCGCTGGCCGAAAGCTGGCGCGAGGTGGGGCATGAGGAAGAATTGCGCGCGTGCGGGGCGATTACGGCGGATTACCGGACGGGTTAGAAGCCCCTTCGCGGGAGCGACGGTCAATCCACCAGCGCCTCGCGCACCACTGCAATCCCGGCTTCGCGCTGCGCCTTCAATTCGGCCTTCAGCTTCGCCGGATCGCGCGCAAAGACGAAGCCGAAGCTGACCCCGCCCTCCTTGCCGATCGTCGCATGGTGCAACTTGTGCGCCTGCACCAGCCGCTTGGCATAGCCGCGCCGCGGCACCCAGCGGAAATAGCGTTGATGCACCAGCCCGTCGTGGACGACGGTATAGATGATGCCGTAAATCAGCACCCCTAGCCCGATCCAAGTCCCCGGTTCCCACGCGCCCGGACCCATGATCATCGGGCTGCCCACCGCAAACATCGAAATGCTGAGCGCCGCGCCGAACAGCCCGAACAGATCGTTCTTTTCCAGCATCTTGTCATGGGGTTCATGATGGTCGTGGTGCCAAGCCCAGCCAAAACCGTGCATGATATATTTGTGGGATGCCCACGCGACAAATTCCATTGCGAGCACGGTGGCGAGGATGAGCGCGAGGATGGCGGGAAGCGTCATGAAATGCATATAGGCGCGCGCCGCCGGTCACGCCACTCTCTTCGCCGTCATCACTTTCTTCCCCGTCATCCCGGCGAAGGCCGGGATCTCATCCTCTCGGATTCACGCACCAGAGAGATCCCGGCCTTCGCCGGGATGACGACAAAAGAGCGTCGGTCGGGGCGACGAGGGACGACCGAAAATTGCGTTTCTTATCGCCACCAGCTTGCAAAGTTGTGCCGCTGATCTAAGGCAACCGCATGACTCGCCCCCGCACCCTGTACGAAAAAATCTGGGACGCGCATGTTGTCGAACAGCGCCCCGACGGCACCTGTCTGATCTTCATCGACCGCCACCTCGTCCATGAAGTCACCAGCCCGCAGGCGTTCGCCGGACTTCGCGCGAGCGGGCGCGGGGTGCGCCGCCCCGACCTGACGCTTGCGGTGCCCGATCACAATCTGCCGACCACGGCGCGCCGCGATGCCAGCGGCAATCGCCTACCGATCGCCGATGCCGAAAGCGCGGCGCAGCTGGCGGCGCTGGAAACCAACGCGCCCGCATTCGGCATCCGCTACATCGACGCGGTCGCGCCCGAACAGGGGATCGTCCATGTCGTCGGCCCCGAACAGGGGTTTTCGCTGCCCGGCACAACGATCGTCTGCGGTGATAGTCACACCGCGTGCCACGGCGGCATCGGCGCGCTGGCGTTCGGGATCGGCACCAGCGAGGTCGAGCATGTGCTGGCGACGCAAACCCTGCTGCTCCAGCCTGCGAAAACCATGGAAGTGCGCGTCGAGGGCGAGGTTGGCCGCGGCGTGACCGCCAAGGACATCATCCTCCACATCACCGGCGTGATCGGCGCCGCGGGCGGCACCGGTCATGTCATCGAATATACCGGCAGTGCGATCCGCGCGCTCAGCGTCGAGGGCCGCCTGACGGTCAGCAATATGGCGATCGAGGGCGGCGCACGCGCCGGGCTGATCGCGCCCGACGAGGTGACGTTCGCCTATCTGAAGGGCCGACCCTATGCGCCGAAGGGCGCCGACTGGGACGCGGCGGTCGCCTATTGGACCAGCCTCGCGACCGATCCGGGCGCAACTTATGACAAGACCGTCGTCATCGACGCCGCCGACATCGCGCCCAGCGTGACCTGGGGCACCAGCCCCGAGGATGTCGTTCCGATCACCGGCACCGTTCCCGCGCCCGACAGCTTTGCCGATCCGTCGAAGCAGGCCGCCGCCGCCAAGTCGCTCGCTTACATGGGCCTCGAACCCGGCACCCGGATGCAGGACGTCGCGATCGAGAATATCTTTATCGGCAGCTGCACCAACAGCCGCATCGAGGATCTGCGCGCCGCCGCCGCGGTGCTGAAAGGACGGCGCAAGGCGGCAGGGGTCAAATGGGCGATCGTCGTCCCCGGATCGGGACTGGTGAAGGCGCAGGCCGAAGCCGAGGGGCTCGATCGCATCTTCACCGACGCGGGGCTCGAGTGGCGCGAACCCGGCTGCTCGGCATGTCTTGGCATGAATCCCGACAAGGTGCCCGCGGGCGAACGCTGCGCCAGCACCAGCAACCGCAATTTCGTCGGCCGCCAGGGTCCGGGCAGCCGGACCCATCTGGTGTCACCCGCAATGGCGGCGGCGGCCGCGGTGACCGGGCGGCTCACCGACGTGCGCGAACTGATCGACTGAGCGTAAAAGAAGGAGCGGATTGGCATGATCTGGAAAGCGATTGCATCGGCCGCAGCGGCATTGGCGCTGGCGACGCCCGCCCTGGCGCAGGATAAGTCCGCTGCCGCCGCGAAGGTGAGCCTGACCCGCCTCGATTGCGGCACGGTGCGCGTCAACCGGCTCAATGCCTTCTCGGACACAGAGGCCTATCCGGGGCAAAGCCGCGACCTGACCGTCGGTTGCTACCTGATCCGCCACGGCGACCAGCTGATGCTGTGGGATCTGGGCCTGCCGAGCGCACTCAAAGGCGCAGCCTTCACCGCGACGGGCGACATGTCCGCCACTGTGCGCCGCAGCATCGCAGAGCAGCTTGCCGATCTGGGGATCAAGCCCGAAGACATCGACGTCGTCGCGATCAGCCATTTCCATTTCGACCATGTCGGGCAATTGCCCGATTTTCCGGGCGCAAAGCTGTTGATCGGCAAAGGTGACTGGGACTGGCTGACCGCCAGCGACCGTCCGTCGTGGGTCGATCCGAAGCCCTTTGTCCACTGGATCAGCGGCGGCGGCAAGGTCGAGCCGGTCGAACGCGACAAGGATATTTTCGGCGACGGCAGCGTCGTCATGCTCGACATGCCCGGCCACACACCCGGACATCATACGCTGATGGTGCGGCTGGCGGACATGGGTCCGGTGCTGCTCAGCGGCGATCAGGCGCATTTTCAGGAAAATTACGACAGCGAAGGTGTGCCGACCTTTAACACCAACCGCGCCGACACGCTGGCGTCGTTCGACCGTTTCAAGGCGCTTGCCAAAAATCTGAAGGCAACGGTGATCCTCCAGCACGAACCGCGCGATGTCGGGAAGCTGCCCGCTTTCCCGAAGGCCGCCGAATAATATGACGCCGATCGAAAAAGTCGAAGGCCGCGCGATCCCGTTCGGGCTGAAGAATGTCGATACCGACGTCATCATCCCCGCCAAATGGCTGAAAACGATCAGCCGCGAAGGGCTGGGCCGGGGCGCGTTCGAGACGCTGCGCGCCGACCCCGAAAATCTGTTCGACAACCCCGAATTTGCGGGCGCGCCGATCCTGATCGCGGGCGACAATTTCGGTTGCGGATCGAGCCGCGAACACGCCGCCTGGGCGCTCGGCGACCTTGGCATCCGCGTTGTCATCGCGCCGAGCTATTCGGACATCTTCTCAGGGAACGCGGTCAAGAACGGCATATTGCCGGTGGTGCTTCCCCAATCGGCGATCGACCGGTTGATGGAGGTCGCGGCGACCGATCCGATCCATGTCGATCTCGACACCCAGACGGTGACGACGCCGTTTCAGGACCGCTTCAGCTTCGACATCGACCCGTTCCGCAAGATGTGCCTGCTGAACGGGCTCGACGAGATTTCACTGACCGAAAAAAGCGAAGCGGCGATCGCCGCGCATGAAAAAAAAATGGCAACGGACCAGCCCTGGCTGATCCCCGCGACACCATGAGGAGAAGATGATGAAGGCTCTCTTGTCGACCGCCACCGGCGGCCCCGAAACGCTGGTCCTCGGCGAATTGCCGCGCCCGACCGCGGGCAACGGCCAGATCGTCATCGATGTAAAGGCCTGCGCGGTCAATTTCCCCGACACCTTGATCATCGAGGACAAATATCAGTTCAAACCTGCGCGCCCCTTCGCCCCCGGCGGTGAGGTTGCGGGCCTGGTGGCCGAAATCGGCGACGGCGTGGCCGGGTTCAAGGTCGGCGACCGCGTGATCGCGGGCTGCGGCAATGGCGGCATGGCCGAAGCCGTCGCGGTCGGCGTCCACAATGTCTATCACCTGCCCGAAGGCCATGACTTTGCCGAGGGTGCCTCGCTGCTGATGACCTATGGCACCAGCATCCACGCGCTCGTTGATCGCGGCCACATCCAGGAAGGCGACACTTTGCTCGTCCTCGGCGCCTCGGGCGGCGTCGGCATCGCGGCAGTCGAGCTGGGCAAGGCGTTCGGCGCACGCGTCGTCGCCGGGGTTTCGAGCGAGGAAAAGGCCGAAATCGCGCGGCAGGCGGGCGCCGATGAGGTGGTGATCTACGGCCGTCAGCCGTTCGACAAGGACCAGTCGAAGGACCTCGCGAACAAGTTCAAGGAAGCCGTCGGGCCGGGCGGCGCCAATGTCATCTATGACGCCGTCGGCGGCGACTATGCCGAACCCGCGCTGCGTTCGATCGCGTGGGAAGGCCGTTATCTTGTCGTCGGCTTTCCCGCCGGCATTCCGCGCCTGCCGCTCAACCTGACGCTGCTCAAAAGCTGCGACGTCGCCGGGGTGTTCTGGGGCGCCTTTGTCGCGCGCGAGCCCGAACGCAACCGCGCGCACGTCGCGCGCCTGTTCCAGCTGTGGGAACAGGGCAAGATCAAGCCGCGCGTGACCGGCACCTATCCCCTCGCCGACGGCGGCCAGGCGATTGCCAAGCTCGGCGACCGCAGCGCGGTGGGCAAGCTGGTCATTACGATCTGAAATGTCGGCCCGATCCCGCGCTGACGGCGGCGCTGCGCGCTCTCGCGGCGCCGACCGGACGGCTGGAGGTGCGGGTGACGCCGGGCGCCGGACGCGACGACGTGACGATCGACGGGCCCACCGTTCGCCTGCGCGTCACGGCACCCCCTGCCGACGGCGCCGCGAACGAGGCGGTCATCGGCCTGCTCGCTGCGGCGCTCGGCCGCCCGCGCCGCGACCTGACCCTGCTGCGCGGGGCGACGGCACGGATAAAACTGATCGCTATCGCGCCCGATTGATGCGCGCGAATTAACGGTTTCGCAGGGGCTGTGCCCTATGACTGACCACAGGACTATCTTGGTCAGGGTACAACCATGGCGACTCGCCGCGTAAAGGCTGACGAAAGTAACGCGAGCATCGCGAATATTTCGCGCACCCGCCGCGCGCAGCTGGTTGCCGAGTTCGAAGGCGAACTGGGCATCGATTACAAGGCCCGCGCCAAGGCGGCCGAGGCCGAACGCCGCTGGCAAGCCCGCAAGACCTTCATCGTCTGGACGATCGCACTGATCTTTTTCAGCATCGCGTGCCAGAAACTGTGGATCATGGGCCAGGACGTCGACCGGCCCTTCTCGGACGTCAACCTGTTCGAAAGCTGGTTCTAGACTGCATTACCAAATTTTGGTAACCTCAGGCCATGGCAATCAAGAACACCTCGGTCGCCTTGGGCGACGAACTGGCTGACTACGCGCGGAGCAAGGTTGCGTCGGGCGAGTTCGGATCGGTCAGCGATGTCGTTCGCGATGCCTTGCGGCGTGCCGCCGAACGCGACCTGCGCATTGCGCGCCTCAGGCAGCTCGTCCAGGAAGGCGAAGAAAGCGGCCCGGCGCGTCCGTTCGACTGGGATGCCTTTATGGCCGAAAAATTCCCGAATGCTTGAGATTGTGCTGCGGCCACGCGCCAAAGCCGACCTTTTGGATATCGCCGATTACACCATTATCGAACATGGCGAGAAACAGGCGAAGCAATATATCGACGACATCCGCCGACAAATTGGGTCCGCCGCGCGATTTCCGGGGATCGGGAGTGGCGCGTTCGGGTTGCCTCAGGCTTATCGCAAGATCAGATCAGGGTCGCACCGGATAATCTATCGCTACAATGAAGCCGAACTTATCGTGGTCCGCATCCTCCACCAGCGCGAGGACGTCCCCGACGAGATTGAGGACTTTTCATAGGGCGAGGACAAGTTGGCCTTTATCTGGCCAACCCGACCCCGCGCTTCCATCAATAAACCCGCGCCTTCGGCTTGATATACTCAACGTCGTCCGACAGCGTATATTCGTGCACCGGGCGGTAATCGAGGCGGACGCCGCCGCCCTTGCCGCCCCAACCGTCGAACCACGCCACGGTGTGCTTCATCCAGTTCGCGTCGTCGCGGTTCGGGAAATCTTCGTGCGCATGGGCGCCGCGGCTTTCCTTGCGGTTGTGCGCCGAGTGCATCGTCACCGTCGCCTGACTGATCAGATTGTCGAGCTCGAGCGTTTCGACAAGGTCGGTGTTCCAGATCAGGCTGCGGTCAGTGACGCCAATGTCGTTCATGCGGCTGTAGGTTTTGGTCAGCTTTTCCTTGCCCTCGGCCATCAGCTCGTCGGTGCGGAACACCGCGGCGTGCGCCGACATGGCGCGCTGCATTTCGGTGCGGATTTCTGCGGTCGGCGACCCGCCCTTGGCATGGCGGAAATGGTCGAGGCGGCCGAGCGCCAGGTCGGCGCTGTCGGCGGGCAGCGGCTGCTGCGCCGCGCCAGGCTTGATGATGTCGCGGAGGCGATGCCCGGTGGCGCGGCCAAAGACGACAAGGTCGATCAGGCTGTTCGAGCCGAGGCGGTTGGCGCCATGCACCGATACACACGCCGCTTCGCCGACCGCGAACAGGCCGGGGACGACGGTATCGGGGCCATCCTTGCCCAGCGTGACGACTTCGCCATGATAGTTACAGGGGATGCCGCCCATATTGTAATGGACCGTCGGCACGACCGGCAGCGGCTGGCGAGTCAGGTCGACGCCCGCGAACACCTTTCCGCTCTCGGTAATCCCGGGCAGCCGCTCGGCCAGCACCGCGGGATCGATATGATCGAGGTGCAGGAAGATATGGTCGCGGTGCGGGCCGACGCCGCGGCCTTCGCGGATTTCAAGCGCCATCGAACGCGACACGACGTCGCGCGACGCCAGATCCTTCGCCGACGGGGCATAGCGTTCCATGAAGCGCTCGCCTTCGGAATTGGTGAGATACCCACCCTCGCCGCGCGCGCCTTCGGTGATAAGGACGCCCGCGCCATAGATGCCGGTCGGGTGGAACTGGACGAATTCCATGTCCTGCAGCGGCAGCCCGGCGCGCAGTACCATGCCGCCGCCATCGCCGGTGCAGGTATGCGCCGACGTCGCGGTGAAATAGCTGCGGCCATAGCCGCCGGTTGCGAGTACGACGGCTTGGCTGCGGAAGCGGTGGATGCTGCCGTCGTCCATGCACAGGGCGATGACGCCGCGGCACACCTTGCCATCGGGGCCGTCTTCCATGATCAGGTCGAGCGCGAAATATTCGATGAAGAAGTCGGCGTCATATTTCAGCGACTGCTGATACAGCGCGTGCAGCATCGCGTGGCCGGTGCGGTCGGCGGCGGCGGCGGTGCGCTGCACCGGCGGGCCTTCGCCCATATTCTGCATATGGCCACCGAACGGACGCTGATAGATGGTGCCATCGGCATTGCGGCTGAACGGCACGCCGGCATGTTCTAGCTCGTACACCGCGGCGGGTGCCTCGCGGACCATATATTCGATCGCATCCTGATCGCCGAGCCAGTCCGACCCCTTGACCGTGTCATACATGTGCCAGGTCCAGTGGTCGGGCGAATTATTGCCCAGGCTGGCCGCGATGCCGCCCTGCGCCGCCACCGTGTGGCTGCGGGTCGGGAACACCTTGGTAATGCACGCGGTCTTCAACCCCGCTTCCGCCGAGCCCATCGTGGCGCGCAGGCCCGAACCCCCGGCGCCGACGACGACGGTGTCATAGATATGGTCGATAATCTTGTAAGCGTCGGTCATTTCACATGCCCCCCGGGCCGGCCACGGCGGGTGCCAGCGCGATCCGGGCGATCGTGAAGATCCCGTAAGCGGCGCCGCCGATGGCGTAGAAATTGAGCAGGACGAGCGCCAGCAGCAGCATCGGCCCGTGGACATAATCCTCGATCAGCACCTGCAGACCCAGCCGCAGATGCCAGAATACGCTGACGACCATCAGGATCAGCGCCAGCGCGACCATCGGGTCCGACGCCCAGCGCAGAACCGCGGCATGATCGCCGAGCGGCAGGCGGATCAGCGACACGAACAGGAAGCCGACGAGCAGGATGTTGCCGAGCGCGGTCAGTCGCTGTTGCAGCCAGTGCTGCGACCCGTGCCCCGACGAGCCGAGCCCGCGGACCTTTCCGAGATGCGTGCGGTCGCCCATCAGAGTGCCTCCGCCATGATATAGAGCCAGGTCGCGGCGGTCGCGAATACGCCCGCGGCGATCACGACGGTCGACCACAGCTTGTTCGATTTGAGTTCATAGCCCGCGCCCGTGTCGAGAACGAAGTGGCGCAGCCCCGAGAACAGATGCTGGAAAAATGCCCAGGTCAACCCGACAAGGACGACCTTGCCCAGAATATTGGTGATCTGGTGGAACAGGCTGATTTCGGGGCTGGGATCATGCCAGATGCACGCAACGAACGCGGCGTAAGCCTCCGGCCCCGCGGCGATCGCGCCCAGCCACCACAGGAACAGCCCCGCGCCGACGATAGCCAGCCCGTCACCGCTCGCGCGGTGCAGGATCGACACCGCCATATGCGGCCCCCATTTATACACCTGCAAATGCGGTGCGCGCGGGCGCGCGCTCGGTTCGTTTCCAGCCATATCAGCCCCGTTCCTGACTCTGTTCGGTCGATGCGCGCCGGTTTAGCGCGGCGCGCGCGATATGCAATTGCTTAGGGTCGGTACCCGTCAAATTCCCGCGCGCGCTCGACGGCACCGTCGCGGTCCCACGCTTGCCCTGAAACCCTTAGGCGATAAGGTAGCGGATGCGCGCCGGGTCGCGCACCAGAAGCTACGGGAGTACGATCGTGATCGCCGCGCTGGCGGCTGCTTGGCTGGCCGCATTCTCCGCCGCTCCGGCGCAAGTCGACGCTGGCGAAATCGTCGTGACCGCGCGCAAGCGGCTAAGGGAATGGCGCGGAACGATGCGGATGAGCGGCAAAGGATATGGCTGCCGGACCCGCAAGAGCAGCGGCGATCCCGAGATCGACGCCATCGCCTGCCGTGCGATGGCGCGGTGCATGACCAGCCTCAAGCTCCGGATGGACGCCACAGCCGCCAGCAAGCCACCGCGAAGCGAACGCGCCGCGATCAATCAGGCCTTCAGCAAGGAGGCGGGCGACTGTTTCCAGAAAGATTATGAAGCGGCGGTCGCCGAGCTCGACGCGCGCCGCGATGCCGCGCGGGAATAGGGCAAGATAGTGGCGCGTGAAATTGAGCGCGCTTCAAACCTAATCGACCGATGCTAGAGTCTGTCCTGTTCAAATTGATCCGTAGCCCTGAGCTTGTCGAAGGGCGCTTCTCGCCGAGAAGCGCCCTTCGACAAGCTCAGGGCTACGGTGACTTGATTCAGCCTGAGCAGGACAGACCCTAGCAGTCGCCCCCGCGCAGGCGGGGGCCGCTGTCGGTTTACTCAGCAACGCAGAAATAGGCGGCTAGCGCCCCCCGCCTGCGCGGGGGCGACGTTGCCGTGGCGGCGACTCGCCATTCCCAATCGGTGGTTTCGCCGCCTTACTTGATCTTGTCGCGGTTCGCGTAAAGCAGCGCCGCGATCACCGCCGCCGACCCGATCCCCAGCCCCGCCGCCGCGGCCGTTTTCCAGCCGCGCTTGCCGCCCTTTGCCGCGGCTTCGGCGGCGTCCGCGGCTTCTTGCTGCTGGCGTTGTTCGCGCGCGGCGCGCAGCACTTCATTTTCCTCGGGTGCGTCGTCGTGCGGCGGCGGGGGAGTCTGGTCGGTCATTCTTGCACCTATGTCCTTGTTATCAGGCGAGTGCCTGCTCCACAGGCACATAATCGGTTCCGATCGCTTCCGCTACGGCTTCGAACGTCACCTTACCATTCCAGACGTTCAGACCCTGCGCAAGATGCACGTCGCGCTTCAACGCTGCCTTCCACCCCAGGTCGGCGATGCGGAGCGCGTGCGGCAGGGTCACGTTATTCAGCGCATAGGTGCTGGTGCGCGCGACCGCGCCGGGCATGTTGGCGACCGCATAATGAACGATGCCGTCGACGACATAGGTCGGGTCGGCGTGCGTCGTCGCGTGGCTCGTTTCAAAACAGCCGCCCTGGTCGATCGCGACGTCGACGAGCACCGAGCCTGCCTGCATCGTCGCCAGCATGTCGCGGGTGACGAGCTTGGGCGCTTCGGCGCCCGGGATCAGCACCGCACCGATGACCAGATCGGCCTCGGCGACGCATTCGGCGAGGTTGGCGCGGTTCGAAAAGCGCGTCTTGGCACGCGATTCAAAGAAGGTGCCGACGCGTTCGAGCACTTCGGGGTCGCGGTCGAGGATGGTGACGTCGGCGCCGAGGCCCGCCGCCATCTGCGCCGCGTTGAAACCGACGACGCCGCCGCCGATCACGCACACCTTGCCCGGCGCGACGCCGGGAACGCCGCCCAAAAGCACGCCGCGGCCGCCATGCGCCTTTTCCAGCGCGGTCGCGCCCGCCTGGATCGACATGCGCCCCGCAACCTGGCTCATCGGCTTCAGCAGCGGCAGGCCGCCGTGCGGGCTCGTGACCGTTTCATAGGCAATGCACACCGCGCCCGATTTCATCAGGTCGCGCGTCTGGTCGGGATCGGGCGCGAGGTGGAGATAGGTATAAAGGATCTGCCCTTCGCGCAGCATCGCGCGCTCGCCGGGCTGCGGTTCCTTGACCTTCACCACCATGTCGGCGGTCGCGAAAATTTCCTCGGCGGTCTGGACGATTTCGGCGCCCGCTTCGACATAGAAACGGTCGTGCGCCCCGATGCCTTCGCCGGCGCCGGTCTGCACCAGCACGCGGTGGCCGTGCGCGCTCAATTCGCGGGCGCTTTCGGGGGTCAGCCCGACGCGATATTCGTGATTCTTGATTTCCTTGGGGGTGCCGATGATCATTGTCGCTCTCCATTGGTTCGCCGCCGGTCGCGCTGGTCCGGCGCCGCGTCGTTCATGGCCTGCCTAATAGCAGTTTTGGGGCGCGAGGTGCTTGCATATCGTCGCTGGTTTCGCGACAAACGCGCACAAATCACGCGCCAAACTGATCAAGGACGCACAATGATTGATCGAATCGATCGCAAGCTTCTCGACATGCTGCAACGCGGGGGGCCGCGCCCCGCCGCCGAACTGGGCGAAGCGGTCGGTCTTTCGGCGTCGGCGTGCCACCGCCGCATCCGCGCGCTGGAGGCGGCGGGCATCATCACCGGCTATACCGCGCGTCTCGCCCCCGATCGCATCGGCCTGGGGCTTGACGTGTTCGTCGACATCAGCCTGACCTCGCAAAGCGAAGAGGCGCTGACCGCGTTCGAGAGCGCGGTCAAAAGCTTTGACGAGATCCTCGAATGCCAGCTGCTTTCGGGTGCCTCCGACTACCGGCTGCGCGTCGCGGCGCGCAACGTCGCCGATTTCGACCGGCTTCACCGCCACTGCCTGTCGCGCCTGCCCGGGGTCGCCGCGATGCACAGCGCCTTCGCGCTGCGCACGATCAAGGCGTTCGAGGGATATCCCGTTCCCGCCAGCGAAGCGTACTAGCCGCGAAAATCGCAGCGCTGGTTAACGCGCAATTTACCAAAAGCACCGCATAGCCCGATCCTATGTTTTGCGGACGACAGGCGGGCGACAGACTCGCGCGTCGGGATCGATCAGGGAAGCAGGATCATGGTGAAGGATAATCCGATTCATAAGCAGCAAATCGACCCGATTTCGATGGCCGACCGCTTCCCCTTTTATGACCTCGACGGTCAACTGGCCGCGCACGCCGCCGAGATTCACGCAATCATCACCGGCCGCGAGGAAGCGATTGCGCGCGCCTATTGGGATGCCTTCAATGCGCTGCCCAGCGTTGAACGCGCGGTCGAAGGCGAATTGCTCGAATCCTATGTGCGCGGCAGCGCGCGCCACACCGAAACCAAATATGCCGACGCTGCCGGACAGGAAGTGGCGACGATCGCCTGCCAGAACGCGCATATGGCGCGCCGGGTCAAACTGCCGCTCGCGTCGGTGATGTCGTGCATCGCCGAAAGCCAGCGGCTGACGATCGAGTATGTCGTCGTCGCCTGCATCGACGATGCGGCGCGGCTCGCCCGGCTGACGAGCGCGATCAATCGGCTGGCGCTGCTCGAATTCGACATCATGCAGCGTTACGCGGAAAAGCTCGACCGCGCGGTGATTTCCAGCGAACGCCAGACGCTCGCGGGGGATTTCGACCGCTCGATCGCCTCGCTGGTGCAAGACACCGACGGAGTGCGCGAGCAATTGGCCAAGCAGGCCGCTTCCGCCGATCAGGCCGCGAAGGGCATGATCGCCAAGACCAGCGAAGTCGCCGCCGCGTCCGAACAATCGGCGATGGCGATGCGCGAAGCCGCCTCGACCGCCGCCGGGCTGATCCGTGCGATCGAGGATGCGCGCAGCGAGGTCGAAGCTTCGGCGAGCGTCGCCACGCGCGCGTCGGAACAGGCGGGCGAAGCCGTCGCGATGTCCGAAACGCTGTCGCATCACGCCGAATCGATCGAGTCCATCTTGGGCCTGATCCGCGAGATTGCGGGCCAGACCAATTTGCTGGCGCTCAACGCCACGATCGAGGCGGCGCGCGCCGGCGAATCGGGCCGCGGCTTTGCCGTCGTCGCGCAGGAGGTCAAAAGCCTCGCCAATGAAACCGCGCGCGCGACCGACGATATCGCGGGCAAGATCACCGCGATCCAACAGGCGACGCGCGGATCGGTGAGCGCCAACCAGTCGATCCAGCAGACGATCGTCGAGGTCCAGCGCTCGGCGCAGCGCATCCGCGACGCGATGGACGCGCAGGCGCAGACCGTCACCTCGATCACCGCCGCGGTCGACGAAACCGCGCTTGCCGCCGACAGCATGTCGTCGACGATCGCCAGCATCCGCAACGATTCGGGGATGGTTGCGAACGAAATCAGCGTGCTCAGCCAGGAATTTGGCAAGATGGGCGGGCGGTTGCAGCAGTTGGAACAGGCCGCGAGCGAGTTCAGCCGCCGGGTGGCGTAAGGGCACAAATTTGATCCGTTCGTGTCGAGCGAAGTCGAGACACGCGCGGCCATGCACAAACGCAACGTGTCTCGACTTCGCTCGACACGAACGGAACGAGGAAAGTCCTGACGCTATTGGTCGCGGTTTGGCGGTTGGACTGCCGCCATTGCATCGCTAAAGCCGCTCCATGCAAACCCACATCCTGATCACCGGCGCCAGCCGCGGCATCGGCGCCGCGATCGCCGCCGCGCTGACCTCGGACGCCACCAGGACGGTCGCGCTGTCGAGCGCCGATGGCGATCTTGCGGACCCGGCAGTGCCCGCCCGTCTGTGGCAACAAAGTATCGACCAACTCGATGGCCGCGTTGATGTGCTGGTCAACAACGCCGGAATCTTCGAAGCCAGCCCGCTCGATGACGACGATGCCGTCTGGCTCGCCAGCTGGAACCGCACGCTCCAGATCAACCTGACCGCCAGCGCCGACCTCTGCCGCCGCGCTGTCCTCCACTGGCAGGCGCGCAAGGCGACAGGCCGCATCGTCAACATCGCCAGCCGCGCCGCGCACCGCGGCGACAGCCCCGCGCACTGGCATTATGCCGCGTCGAAAGCCGGGATGGTCGCGATGACCAAGACGATCGCGCGCGCCTATGCCGCAAAGGGCGTGCTCGCCTTTGCGATTTGCCCGGGCTTCACGATGACCGGCATGGCGGACGATTATCTCGCCAGCCGCGACGGTGACGCGCTGCTCGCCGACATTCCGCTGGGCCGCGTCGCGGCGCCGCAAGAGGTCGCCGAAATGGCACGCTGGTGCGCGCTCGATGCCCCCGCGTCGATGACCGGCGCCGTGCTCGACGTCAACGGCGCCAGCTATGTGCGCTGACCGATGAGCTGGATCGTCTCCCTCCCCTGCACCCGCGCCGAGGCCGAGGCGCTGTCGGGCGAAATTCCCGAACTCGACGCGCTGCCCGACGCACCCGTCGTCGTCACGCGCGAAATCGACGAGGATGCCGGGCTGTGGCAGCTCGACGCCTATGTCGATGACAAGCCCGACGCGGCGTTGCTGGTGCTGCTCCAGTCGCTCGTACCAAGCGCAAAGGGCGTGAAGCCCACCGCCGAGCAATTGCCCGAGGAGGATTGGGTCACGCTGTCGCAGCAGGGGCTCGAACCCGTGCAGGCGGGGCGCTTTTTCGTCCATACGAGCAGCTACGCCGACCGCATTCCGCCCGGCACCACACCCTTTTTGATCGACGCGAGCCAAGCGTTCGGCACCGGCGGCCACGACACGACCGCAGGGTGCCTAGCGATGCTCGACCGCCTCGCGCGGCAGGGTGCCAGCCCGCGCAATATCGCCGACATCGGCACCGGCACCGGGCTGCTCGCCTTTGCCGCAATGGCGCTCTGGCCGCGCGCGCGGGCGATCGCTTCGGATATCGATCCTGCCAGCATTTTCGTGACGCGCGATAACGCCGGGATCAACGGTGTACCGCTCGGCCGCGGCGGCGGACGCCTTGCGCTCGCGGTCGCACCGGGGACCGACCATCCCGCAATCCGCCACCGCGCGCCTTATGATCTGGTCATCGCCAACATCCTCGCGGGGCCGCTGATCACCCTCGCCCCCGATATCGGCGTCGCCACCGCCCCCGGCGGTCATGCGATCCTCGCCGGGCTCATCGCGCGCCAGATGGAACCGGTGCTGGCTGCCTATCGCGCGCAGGGTTTCCGCCTCGCCGCGCGCGGCGGCAGCGCCGAATGGCCGTGCCTGCTCCTCGTCAAGCGCCGCCGCTACGGCTGGCGCCGCAAGGAACGCGCCTTCCACCGCGCCGATCCAGCGGACGCTAGTTTCGGGAGCTGGTAGGCAACCTGCCCCTCCTCCGTTCGCCCTGAGCTTGTCGAAGGGCTGTTCTTCCTTTTGACGCCGAAGAAAAGGACGGTCCTTCGACAAGCTCAGGACGAACGGAAATGAAGGAAGCGCCTAGACTTTACCCAGCGCATAATCCTGCGTACCGCGCGTGATCACCGCATCACCCGGCAAGATGTCGGCAATCGCGATCGGCGGCAGCGCGTCATTCGCGGCGTAGAGCGGCGCAAAATCGGTGTTCACCGTCGTATCAAGCAGCTGATCGAGGCTGTCGATGACGAAATAATTCTGCTGGAAATCGTCGATCCGATAGTCCGTGCGCATCACGCGCGCGAGGTCGAAACCGATGCGATTGGGGCTGTCGCTGTCGAGCGCAAACACGCTTTCGGCATAGGAGGAGACGATCCCCGCGCCATAGATCCGAAGACCGCCCGCCTCGCGGATCAGCCCGAACTCGACCGTGTACCAGTAAAGCCGTGCCAGCTGTTTCAGCGCATCGAATTGCAGGCTACGCAGCCCGCCCTCGCCATAAGCGACCATATAGTCGGCGAACACCGGGTCGGCGAGCATCGGGACATGGCCGAACACGTCGTGGAAAACATCGGGCTCCTGCAGATAATCGAGCTGCTCGGGCGTGCGGATGAAATTGCCCGCCGGGAAACGCCGGTTGGCCAGATGGTCGAAAAACACATCATCAGGAACCAGCCCCGGCACCGCGACGACCTGCCACCCCGTCGCGTCCATCAACCGCGCGTTGAGCTCGCGATAATCGGGAATGCCCGGCTTTTCGAGGCGCAGCACGTCGATGCCGCGCAAAAAAGCGTCCGCCGCGCGCCCCGGCAGCATCGCCGACTGGCGCGCGAACAGCTTGTCCCACATCGCATGTTCGTCGGCGGTAAAGGCGTCCCAATTTTGCGAAATTGTCCAGTCGGCCGCGGCACCCGGCGGCGGCGTTTCGTGGACATGGGTAAAGCCGTCTTTCATGGGAATCGTCTAGCATGAAAAAGTTTCAAATGAAACCGTCTCGACCGGGCCGCAGCAGCCGGATCTGGCCATAGCCGCGTTCGACCTCCCCGCCCGCGGCCAATATACGTAGCGCCGCACCCAGCGTCACCCGCGAAACGCCGAGCAGGTCCGCCAGCTGCTGCTGCGTCGCGGTCACCCGATCGCCCCCGGTGCTTTCGCGCGCCATCGTGCGCAGCAGGCCGAGCAGCCGGTCGGGGGTCGACAGCCGCCGCTCGGCGTCGATCGTGTCGAGCGTCGCCGCAAGCTGACGCGACAGGCTCCGCAGCAACAGCTCGGCCCAGCCAACGTCGGCGGCCATCAGCTGGCGCAGCAAGGGGCGGTCGATCGCCACCAGCCGCGCCGGACCGCTGGCGAGCGCATCGACTTGACGCGGCACGCCGGTGAAAAAGGCAAGCTCGCCGAACAGGTCGCCCGCGCCGAGCACGCCGAAATGCGTAAATCCGCCGTCAGCGGCAAAGCGCCCGACGGTGACATGGCCCTCGACCACCGCCCAGAATTCCTGACCCGGATCGCCCTGATACTGGATAAACTGGCCGTCGGCGAAATCGCGCACCCGCGCGCGCGCCGTCAGCTGCGCCAGTTCGCGCGGCGACAGCGTCGAGCGTTCGGCCATCGCAAATTGATAAGTTCTTTGCATTTCGAGGCACGACACTGTGGCAAACAGCGGGGCATGGCAAGCAACGACTTGTCACTGGCCATGGGAGTGCCGCGACATGTATCTGACCACCGCCCAGTCGAGCGCAATCGTCGCGGCGATCTTTCTCGGCTTCTGCCTCATCGAGCTGATCCGCACCCGCCTGCTCGCGAAGGATGAGCAGGCGCGCCACGACGGGATCATCGAAATCATCAGCACCTTCATGCTGCTGATCGTCACCCAGCCGACGATCCTGCTGGTGGTCGGCGCGCTCGGCCACCGCTTCTTTCCGCAATATGAGGGGACACTTGCGAATGCGCCCTTCCTCGCCGCGCTCGCGCTCTTTCTCGTGTTCGAGGATATGATGCAATATTGGTGGCACCGCGCGAGCCACAGCTTTGCGTGGCTCTACAACCTCCACCGCGCGCACCATAATGCGCGCTATATGAGCGTGCGGCTCGTCTATCGGAACAACATCATCTATTATGCGATGATGCCGAGCATCTGGTTCGCGGGCGTGCTCGTCTATCTCGGGCTCGGCTGGTTCTATGCGGGTTATCTGGTGGTCAAGATGGCGGTGATCATCGGCGCGCACAGCGATGTCGCGTGGGATGCGCCGCTCTACCGGATCAAGACGCTGTCGCCGCTGATGTGGGTCGTCGAACGCACGATCAGCACCCCCGCGACGCACCACGCGCACCACGGCCGCCACGCCGATGATCCGGCGGTGAACTATAAGGGCAATTTCGGGAATCTGCTCTTCTTCTGGGATGTGCTGTTCGGCACCGCGAAGATCACGCGGCACTATCCGGCGAGCTATGGTGTCGAAAATCTGCCGCCCGCGACGCTGGGACAACAACTCCTGTGGCCGATCTTTCCCGAGAATAAGGACATGGACGCACGCATCCCCGGCGCCGTGCCGTCGGCACCGGGGACTGCGGCGGCAACCACCTAGGCCGCGACACCGAGCCAGCGCGCCGCGCGCGGAAGGCGCGGGAGCAACAGCCGATCGACGATCCAGAGCAGGATCAGCGACGCGGCGAGCAGCGGCAGCAGCGCGGCCAGCAACAGGATGATCGCCGCCACGCCTTTGAGCTTCGCCGGGTCGCGCGGCAGCGGCGGGGCGCCCAGCGCATCGTCAGGCTTGCGGCGGCGCCACATCAGGAAACCCGACACCGCTAGCGTCATCAGCATCAGCGCGGTAAGCACCCCGATCAGCTGGCTGACGATCCCGAACAGCGCCCCCTCGTGCCAGGCGATGCCGATGCCGACGATACGGTCGATGACATGTTTGTCGGCAAAGCCGCTGCGCGACACCTCGATCCCGGTGACGACGTCATAACTCACCTTGCGCACCTGCGGGCGGTTCTGCGTCTGGGTGGTCAGCGTCCATGTATCGCCATTGGGCGGCCCGAACATGTTCGGCGCGCCCGGCGGCTGGATGATCACCGGCGCGGGCAGATTTTCGTTTTGTGCGCGCAGGACGATGCGGTCGAGCGGCACGCGCGGCGCATCGCCGACCGCGACCGGCGTCGGCATCGCTTTTGCCATCGCGCTGTGATCATGCGCGGCATGGTGGTTGGCATGGCCGCCGCTTTTCCAGTCCTGCGCGCCCTGCACCCACCCCATTTCGGCGCGGACGGCACGAAAGCCCTGCGCCCAGACATCGGTCCACGGCAAGGCGGTGAGGAGCAAGACGAGCGCCAGCCCCGACACCCAGAACCCGGTCACGGCGTGCAGGTCGCGCAGCGCGGTGCGCCCGCCGAGGCCGAGCCGCGGCCACACCACCCCCGCCAGCCCGCGCCCGCGCGGCCACCAGAGATACAGCCCGGTCAGGATCATCACGATCGCCCAGCTCGCGGCGAGCTCGACAAGGATGCCGCCCGCGCGCCCGATCAGCAGGCTGCCGTGGATTTTCGCCAGCCACGCCGAAATCCGGTCGTCGGGATTGGCCGATCCGATCACCTCTCCCCGCGGCGCCACCGCCACATCGCGCATCGTGCCATTTGGCAGCCCGACATGGACGACCGCCGCATCGCCCGGCACCTCTGGCACCCGGTAATAATGAAAGCTCGCGCCCGGAAAAGCGGCGAGCGCCGCCGCCACCTGCACATCGGCATCGACCCGCTCGGCGACCGGCAGGCCGCGCCATGCGCGCTCCTGCCACCGGTCGAGCTCAGGCTTGAACAGATAGGCCGCCCCCGTCACCGACAGCAGAAGCAAGAAGGGGATGACGAACAGCCCGGCATAAAAATGCCAGCGCCAGATCGTACGATAGAGCGGAATCCGGTTGGTGTCGGTCATCCCCTGTCCCTCCCTTTAGAAGCGCGCGCGGATACCGGCGGACACCGCGCGGCGCTCGACCGGATAATAGACCGCCGACGCCGTGGTCACCGTGATCGCCGCGCTGATATCGCCGATCGCCTTCTTGCCGGTGATGTTGCGGACATCGACGAACGCGTCGATCCCTTCGGCGATCCGCGCCCCGCCGGTCACGCCCAGCAGCGCATAGCCGGGTGTCTGGACGAGGTTGCGGTAATCGGCGAACGGCCCATCGGGCACCCACTCGACGTTCGGCGCGATATGCAGCGCGTCGCTACCGATCCGCGCTTCGGCCCGATAGACATGCTTGGGCACCACCGGCAGGCGGTTGTTGCCGAACTGGCTGTCACCCCGGAAGCGGAAGTCGCTGTAGGTATAAACCTGTCGCAACCGCAACCAGCCGGTCGGCGCGATTTCCAGCGCCGCCTCGACCCCCTGGTGCAGCGTCCGGTCGGCGTTGAAGGTCGCCGCCGGGATGCTGACATTGGTGGTGAACTGCAGTAGCTCGCCCTTCAGCGTCGAGCGATAGAGCGCCAGATCCCAACTGACGATCCCCGCCTTGCCGCGCGTCCCGACCTCGGCCGTCCACGCACGTTGCGGGCGGATCGTCGAAACGACCTGGCTGACCGGTGGGGTACCGATCGTCTGGAACACTTCGCCGAAGCCCGGAAATTCGGCCGAGCGGCTGTAATTGGCAAAGAACTGCACGTCGGCGCTCGGTTCGAACAACAGGCCGAACTTGGGCGAAAAGGCGTCGAAATCGATCCGCCCGTCGCGCGAGGTCGAGATATTGACGCGCCGCTTGCGGAAGCCATCGGCATAGACGCCGCCCGCGATCAAGGTCAGCTGCTCCACCGGCCGCACCCGCACCTCGCCATAGATGTTGGCGGTGCGCGCGGTCTGGTCGGCATCGAACACCAGCGCGCCGCGCCGCCCGGCGATGTTCACATATTGCCGCGAGTCGGTGCTGCCGCGCCGCAGCTCGCCTCCCAAAGTCACCTCGATCGGCCCGCTCGCATAGTCGGCGCGGAAGAAGCCACCGAGGTCGAGCGAATCCTGATCGATCACCTGAAAGATCGGGTGATAGAGCGACTTGGCGTTGACGAAGCCGCCAACATCCAGCTTGAACGCGCCCCAATCAAACGAGGTCCGGTTCTGCAGCCGCAGCGACACGATGTCGCGCGCCTGATCGCCCGCCACCGCCGCGGCGCTGGCGACGCGCGGGGTGGTCAGCGCCTGGTCAAAGGTCAGCGCGCCCGGGATTTCCTGCTTGATGTCGTTATAGCTGGCATAGAAGCGCGTCGAAACAACGTCGCTCAGCTTCAGCCCGACATTGCCGTGGAAGCGGAAGCTGCGCCGGTTTACATGGTCGCGGTCGCCGCTCGATGTGTCGGCGCTAACCGCCGCCCACGCATCGACGCGGTCGCCCGCGACGCCCGCCGACACCAGCCCGCGATAGCTGTCGAAACTGCCAACGTCGCCGCGCAGGTAGAAGCCTTCGGCGGTGCGCCCGGTCGGCGTCACGCCATTGACCGCGCCGCCCAAGGTTCCCGACCCGAAGCGCAAGGCATTGGCGCCGCGATAGACCTCAAGATGGTCGAAAAAGATCGGCTCCAGCTCCTGGAAATCGCCATTGTCGTCGGCCAGGTTGATCGGCACCCCGTCCTGGAGCAGTGTCAGCCCGCGCATGTGAAAACCGCGCGACAGCCCCGATCCGCGGATCGAGATGCGCACCTCCTGCCCATAGCGCGGCTGGAGATAGACCCCGGGCGAAAAGGCGAGCGTGTCGCGCAGCGACACGATCGATTTGTCGGCATAATCCTGATGGCTGACGACATCGGCCCCGCCCGCGGTCTTCTGGACGCGCGCCTCGGCTTCGTTGGTCAGTTCCGGGGCGGTAACGATGATGGTGGCGTCGGCTTCGGCCTCGGCGGCGTGCGCCGCGGCGGGGACAAACGACAGGACGAGCGCCAGCAAAGGCGCCGCCCGATAGGCAGTTTTGGTCATTGGAAGATTCTTCCCGATATGCAGATTTTGGGGTCGCGCGGTATGGCCAACGCGACGTCTCAAATCGTCATCCCGGCGAACGCCGGGATCTCACCGTCGCATCAAAGCGCAGCGGCGAGGCTCCGGCCTCTGCCGGAGCGACACATCATGCCTGGGAAGGAGGTCCGGTACTCGGCGGCAGCGGCGAGGCAATGCCGGGGGCAAAGCCCAGCGATCGTACCGCAGCGGGAATCGGCGCCGCCACCATCGGCGCGGCGGCCAAAATCGGTTCACCCGGAACGATCGGCGCATTGGCCAGCGCGCCCCACGGGCAATGCTGCTGCGTCTCGCCCGCGTCGTGACTGCCCGCCTTTTCCAGCGGGATCGTCACCGTCTTGCCCGGGTCGGTCGGGTCCGAACAGATGCGCACCGTGATCGACCCGCCCGCATCGCTCTCGATCATCCACCCCGGCGCCACCAGCACCCGCGCGCCGAGCGCGAGCAGCAGCGGCAACAGCAGCAAGATGCCGGGACGGCGAAAGGCGACGAGCAGGCTCACGCGGCGGCCTTTATGGTCGCTGGGCGAGCGTGGCAAGTAGGGAACCGCAGCCCTGAGCCTGTCGAAGGGCGCCTCACCGAGAAGCGCCCTTCGACAAGCTCAGGGCTGCGGTGACCAAAACCGAAACTACTCCGCCGGCGTCTCATCGATCTTTTTCCCCGTCCGCGTCCACGGATAGAGGAACTGCCCCCAATAGTTTTTCGGCACATCCTCGGGAATGCCGTAATTCTCCGGCCAGCGGTCCTTGGGCAGGTGAAATGTCCCGAAAATCTTGTCGAGCCACGGGAAATGGATCGCAAAATTGACGTCGAACGCCTCGCGTTCCAGCCCGTGGTGCCAATGGTGAAAGCGCGGCGTCGCGATCCAGTGGCCCAGCCGGTTGAAATTGCCCCCGACATTGGCGTGGAGCAGCGACGACCAGACATAGACGAAACCGATATAGGCCTGCATCACCGACGGGCTGAACCCCAGGGTGAAAAGCGGCAGCGAGGTGATCGAGCGGAGCAGGATGATCTCGACAAAGTGCATCCGCGACCCCGCCAGCCAGTCCATCGATTTGGCGCTGTGGTGGATCGCGTGAAAGCCCCACAGAAACGGCACTTTGTGGAACAGCCGGTGATACCAATATTGCGCGAGGTCCGACGCGACCAGCACGATGACGAATTGCACCAGCCACGGCAGCGACGCGACGGTGGCGCGGAACGCATCCCAGCTGTTCGTACTCTCGTTGATGATCGTCGACGGCGCGAGCGCGAGGAAGCCGAGCACCTGCACGAACATCGTGCTGACGAGGTAATAGAACAGATCCTCGCGCCATTCGGTGCGGAACAGCCGCTGCGCCCGGCGATGTGGGAAAGCGCGCTCCAGGGGCGCGAACATGAAGCCGGTGACGAGCAGATTGACGACAAAGAAGTCGAGCCCGAAGAAAATCCCCCAGTCGCGCGTTTCCTGCGGCTGGACATTCGCGCCGCCGACGAGGATCGCGGCGAGCCCGATCATCAGCGCGGTGAGCCCGAGCACCTTGCGCGGCCGCAGCAGCAGGCTGAGCAGCGACAGGCCGTAGCTGATCAATAGCGTAGCGTGGACGACCCCGCGAAAGCCACCCCAGTCCTTGATGATTTCAAGCTCGGGGGTCGCGAACCAGTCAGGGAAGCGCAGCGCGATCACCATGAAGAAACCCGTGATCGCGGAGAGCAGCCCGAAGAAGCCCGACAGCCAGCCGCTACCGAAGCGCCGCACCTCGGTGTGCGATTCGAGATCGCGCATCAGATTTTGCAGATAGTCCCGTTTCGCCATGTGGCCCCCTCTTGATGGCGCGAACGGGACTAAAGATACCGTTGCCAGTGCGTTTCGGAAACGATCGAAATTGGTACGCCTTCATCTCGCATCTCGCATGCTTTGATAATCTTATTTCCAAAACTCGAATGCTTCCACGATTCCGTGGCATAAACTCCGATTACGAGAACATCGGTTTTCTTGGTCAAACTGCCGTGCAGCCCACCCTTCGCAAGTACGGCTTTTTCACAATCTGCCCTCCGTCCGAAACTGAAAGTCCCTGTGAAGCAATAAAGCCGGTCTTTGAAAATCAGGTCTGGTGCGGGGTTACACACAGGCAAATCGGATGACTTCAGCACCTCGCCATGCTCAAAATCTCGCGATGAGAGTTGATCGAGCGTTGACAGCAAATCGATCGCTTCGTCGTGCCCCAATCGGCCATCGGCGAGAACCTCCGACACACGTTGATAGAGCGTTTGAATAACCGGATGGCCACTGATTGAGGCATTCGCCGCAAGCCATTTTTGAAGGAATTCCGCTTCAAGCTGATTAATAGCCCCGTCAGCCGCCATACCCCGACACAAGCCGATAAGCTCATCAATTTGCCGCGACTCAATGCGCTCACCGCCTACGCGATTATAGAATGCCTCGTCCTTCATTTCGCCCCCGTGACAATCTCCGCCCACTCTGCTTCATTGATTACCCTGATACCTCGCTCCGTAGCCTCTTTTAGTTTCGAACCGGCGCCCGGACCAGCAACAACAATATCTGTTTTGGCGCTGATTGAACCGGCGGCTCTCGCACCAAGACCCTCAGCTTGTGCCTTTGCTTCATCGCGGCTCATCGTTTCCAGCTTTCCAGTAAACACAATGGTCTTCCCTGAAACTTCGCTGGCGCGGGTTTCCACGACATATAACGGAGGGGAGACGACGGAGAGCAGGTCATCCCAAACGGCGACATTATGCTCTTCATTAAAGAAATCTGCCAACGAGTAGCAGACCACCTCCATCCCTTCGATGTTGATGATATTTTTCAGAGCAGCCTTTTTCCGCTCTTCAAAGGCCTTGTTCGTTTCGTTTGGCTGCTTGATCAGGTCAGGGCGAATTCTCTGAATCTGGCGCGCTCTCGCTTTCAGATCCCCAAACTCTTGGACCTCCTTCATCAGATCGCGCGCGGTTACTTGACCGACATGCCGAATTCCAAGCCCGAACAACAATCTCGCGGCGTCTGGCTGCCGCTTCGCGTCAATGGCGGCGAGCAACTTGTCAACGGACGCACGCTCCCATCCCTTGCGTCCAATCAAATCGCTCCAATGTTCCTTTAGCCGAAAAATGTCAGCAGGCCCGCGAAGCCAGCCGAGATCGACGAACTCCTCGATGCTCTTCTCGCCGAGGCCTTCAATATCGAGAGCTCCTTTGCTGACAAAATGACACAGCCGCTCAAGTTTTTGGGCTCTGCAAATCAGGCCCGCCGAACACCGAACATCGACTTCGCCTTCCTCTGCCTCCGCGCAGGAGTGACAAACTGGACAGAACTCCATCCAGCCGAAGATCGCGCGATCCTCGTTGCGGGTCAGATTTTCGACCACCTGCGGGATCACGTCGCCCGCGCGCTGGATCACCACGCGGTCGCCCGGACGCACCCCCAGCCGCCCGATCTCGTCGCGGTTGTGCAGCGTCACGTTCGACACCACCACCCCGCCGACGGTGACGGGGGTCAGCCGCCCCACCGGGGTCAGCTTGCCGGTGCGCCCGACCTGAATGTCGATCGCTTCCAATGTCGTCTGCGCGCGTTCGGCGGGGAATTTATGCGCGATCGCCCAGCGCGGCGCCTTCGCCACGAACCCCAGCCGCGCCTGCCAGTCGAGCCGGTCGACCTTATAGACGACGCCGTCGATGTCATAGGGTAGCTCGGCGCGTTCGGCCTCGATCATCCGGTAATGCGCGAGGACCTCGGCAACATTCGCAAGCCGCTTCAACAGCGGCGACACCGGCACGCCCCACGCCGCGATGCGCTGCATCATGGCGAACTGCGTCGTCTCAGGCAGGTCGCTCACCTCGCCCCAGCCGTGCGCGAGGAAGCGCAGCGGACGCGACGCCGTGACGCTCGCGTCCTTCTGGCGCAGCGACCCCGCCGCGGCGTTGCGCGGATTGGCGAACTGGCGCGCCTTTTCGGGATCGTCGGCCTCGGCGAGCAGGCGGGCGTTGAGCGCGGCGAAGTCGGCCTTCGCCATATAGACCTCGCCGCGGATCTCGAACACGTCGGGAACCGCGCCGTCCAGCTCCTGCGGAATATCGGCGATGGTGCGGACATTGGCCGTGACATCCTCGCCGACGCTGCCGTCGCCGCGCGTCGCGGCCTGCACCAGCTTGCCCTTTTCGTAACGCAGCGAACAGGATAATCCGTCGATCTTGTCCTCGGCGGTCAGCGCAACCTCCGCCTCCTCGGGCAGGTTCAGGAACCGCCGAACCCGCGCGACAAATTCGGCGACATCTTCGTCGGCGAACGCATTGTCGAGGCTCATCATGCGCTGCGCATGGGTGATTTTCGCGAGCGGCGACGCCTCGACTGCGGCGCCGACGAGCCGGTTCGGGCTGTCGGCGCGGATCAGATGCGGGAAGGCCGCCTCCAGCGCATTGTTGCGGCGGACGAGCGCGTCATAATCGGCGTCCGAAATCTCCGGACTGTCCTCGGCGTGGTAGAGCTTGTTATGACGCGCGATCGCTTTGGCAAGGCGCATCAGTTCGTTGGCGGCATCGGCTTCGGTCAGCGATTCAATCTCGATCATGCGCGCGCTTTTGCCACCGGCTTGAACTCGGCGCGAGTGCCAAATCCGGCGATCAGCGGGCGCGCCTTGCTGATCGCGGCCTGCACCGCGGGTAGCTCGAGCGAGGCAGCGTGCGACGCCTTGGTGTCCCACAGCTCGACGATCCAGATCGCGTCCGCGTTCGCGCTGTCCTCGCCGATCAGATAGCCCATGTTGCCGGGCATCGCGTCGGTCGCTTCGGACAGGATCGCGACCAGCGCCGCGCGCTGGCCAGGATGCGCCAGCATCTGGCCGATCAGCCCATATTCGGGAATCACTTCTTCCATTTGCGCCTCCAGCGCCTGCAGTTTTCGGTTCGGCAGCACCATCGCCGCCATCGCCAGCAACGCCGCCAGATGTTCGCGGCGGTTCATGCGCGGACGATCGCCAGCACATGTACCTCGCGCCGGATTCGAAAGCCGAGTGATTCATAAAGGCCGATCGCCCCCGCATTGTCGGCATAGCTGTGCAGGAAAGGCGTTTCGCCGCGCGCCACCATCTGACGCATGACATGACCGATCAGCGTCCGCGCGAGCCCGCGGCCACGGCAATCTTCCCAGGTCGCGACGCCGCTGACCTCGGCCATGCCGGGCATCAGCATCCTTTGCCCGGCCATCGCGAGCAGACGGCCCTCTTCGCGAACGCCGCAAAACGGCCCGTACAGGTGCGTCTTCGGTCCCCATGGGCCGGGCTGGGCGTGGGCAGCCAGCGCCGCCATTTCGGCGGCGTCGGCATCGCCCAGCGCGACGATTGCAGGCTCGCCCGGCCGCGGCTCTGGCGGCGGCCCCTCGGCGACCATCTGCGTCAGCGCGGCGCGCTTCAATTCGCGCGTCCCCGGCGGCAACGGCCACGGGTCGCCCTCGACGATCCATAGATCCTCACCGGGAGGAATGAGCGCCGCCAACGCCTCCTGCGCCGCGGCGCCGGTGTCGGCAGCGACGCCGAACACGCCATAGCCGCGGTCGAGCCGCAGCGCGCGCGCGTCGCCGGTGGCGAGATGCGCCTGCCGCCCGGTGAGCATGCTCCAGACCGGGCGATCGAGCGGGTGCGCGGTCATTGGCTCAGCCTCCTTCCATCGCCAGCGTCGCCGTCGCCGGGATCTTCATCCCCTCGAACGCTTGCGCCGCATATGGCCCCGCGGGATCGACCCAATGCAGGAACAGATGCGCCGACCAGCGATTGGGGTTCGGCATCGTCCGCCCGTGCAGACGGTGGACCCCCTGATACAGCACCGCATCGCCCGGCCACATCGGCACCGACCCATAGGCCTCGGCGCCGAAATCGGGGTCGGCGCGTTCACGCGGGGTTTCGATATGCTGCGATCCGACCTCAAGCGGCCAAGGCTTGTCATCGCTCGCGGCGAGCAGCAGCGACAGGCTATGCTCGCACGCGTGGCGGTCCGAATGGACGCGGCAGATGTCGCCCGCGCGGTACATGCGGAAATAACAATAGGTCGGGCGCAAATCATGCCCGACCAGCGCGCTGATCGCCGGGGTCATCCCCCACAAAAAGGTCGCAAGCGGCGGATATTGCTGGCCATAGACCTCGACCGCCTCGGTCTTGAGCAGCGCCGATCCGCGCTTCAAGGCGTCGAACGACACCCCACCCCGGATCAGGTCGGATTTCAGCGTCGCCAGCAACGCATGGGTGACGTCGGTCGGGACAAAACCCGGCAGCGCCAGATAGCCCTCGCGTCGATATTGCTCCGCCCCGCCGGTCATATCACCTCCAAGAGCCTTTCCGCCTGCGCCCGCGCTTCCTCGGTCACCTCGGCGCCCGACAGCATGCGCGCGATTTCTTCGCGGCGTCCGGCTTCGTCGAGCGCGTGGACACTGGTGCGCGTGACAACGCCCTCGCTCGATTTGGCGATGATGAAATGCGCCGCGCCCTTCGCCGCCACCTGCGGGCTGTGCGTCACCGCGAGAAGCTGTTTTCCGGCACCCGCCAGCCGTGCCAGCCGTTCGCCGATTGCGCTGGCCACCGCGCCGCCGACGCCGCGGTCGATTTCGTCAAAGATGATCGTGTCGGCGCCGCCTTCCTCTGCAAGCGCGACCTTCAGCGCGAGGATGAAGCGCGACAATTCGCCGCCCGATGCAATCTTGGCAAGCGGTGCGAACGCCGCGCCGGGATTGGTCGAAATGAGGAATTCGACGCGGTCCATGCCGTCCGGTCCCCACCGCTCGGCGGGCAGCCGTTCGACCAGCGTCTGAAAACGCGCCGCGTCGAGCTTCAGCGGCACCAGTTCACTCGCCACCGCCGCATCGAGGCGGAGCGCGGCCTTGCTGCGCTGGTCGGAGAGCGCGCTTGCCGCATGGGTATAGGCCGCAGCGGTTTCAGCCACCGCTGCTTCGAGCTTTGCCAGCCCCGCGCTGCCCCCCTCGATCGCGTCGAGCCGCGCTGCGAGCGTCCCGGTGAGTTCGGTGAGCTCGTCGGGCTGGACGCCATGCTTGCGCGCCATTGCGCGCAGTTCGAACAAACGCGTCTCGGTCGCCTCGAGCCGGTCGGGATCATATTCCATCGCGCGCGCCGCTTCGTGGAGCTTGCCCTCGGCCTCGTCGGCCTCGATGATCGCGCGGTCGAGCGCCGCGAGCGCTTCGGCGAGCAGCGGGTGGTCGCCCGCCAGCCGGTCGAGCCGCCGCGCCGCACCGCGGAGCTGCGCAGGGCCGCTCTCGCTGCCTTCGAACGCTTCCATGATCGCGCCGAGATCGCCCGCGAGCCGCTCGCCCTTCTGCATCGCCGTGCGCGCTTCCGAAAGTTCGGCATCCTCGCCGGGCTGGGGGCCGAGCGCTTGCAGTTCGGCGACACAATGTTCGAGCCACTCGCGGTCGCGCTCGGCCTCCGAAATCGCGGCGCGCGCGGCGGCAAGCCGTGCCTCGGCAGCGCGCCATGCAACATGCGCCGCGGCGACCGCACCTGTGTTCGCGCGCGCATAGCTATCGAGCAGCGCGCGGTGTCCGGCGGGCGCGAGCAGGCCGCGATCGTCATGCTGGCCGTGGATCTCGACCAGATGCCCGCCCACTTCGCGCAGCAGCGCCGCCGAACAGGGTTGGTCGTTCAAAAAGGCGCGGCTGCCGCCATCGGCTTTCAGCGTGCGGCGGATCAAGAGCGGCTCGCCCGGCTCGGGCGCAATCTCGTTTTCGGCGAGCAGCACGGCAAGCGGGGTTCCCGCCGCGGGGGCAACAAAACTGGCGGTGACCTGCGCCTGCCCGCTTCCCTGCCGCACGAGCGCGCTGTCGGCGCGCGCGCCGAGCGCCAGGCCAAGCGCGTCGAGCAGAATCGACTTGCCCGCCCCGGTCTCGCCAGTGAGCACCCCCAGCCCGCCCGCGAAATCGAGGTCGAGCCGTTCGATCAGAACGATATTGGCGATGGACAAAGCGGTCAGCACAGGCCGTCCTTACCGCAGAACAAAGGCAGAATCTATTCCCGGCGCAATCAGGCGCTCGGCGCGTGCTTCTGCATCAGCTTGTACGCGCGCTCATACCATTCGTTGCCCGGATAGTTGGCGCCCAGCACCGCCGCCGACTTCTTTGCCTCGGCGGGAATGCCGAGCGACAGATAGCATTCGGTCAGGCGGTACAGCGCCTCGGGCGCGTGGCTGGTCGTCTGATATTTGTCGACGACTTCGCGAAAGCGGATCGACGCCGCCAGCCAGTTCGAGCTGCGCTGATAGAAACGGCCGATTTCCATTTCCTTGCCCGCCAGATGGTCCTGCACCAGGTCGATCTTCAATCGCGCGTCGGCGGCATAGCGGCTGTCGGGATAGCGGCGGATCACCTCGCCCAGCGCGTTCGACGCCTGCTGGGTGATCTTTTGGTCGCGGGTGACGTCGCTGATCTGCTCATAATAGCTGAGCCCGATCAGATAATAGGCGTAGGGCGCGTCCTTGTTGCCCGGATGGATCGCCAGGAAACGCTGCGCCGCCTCGATCGCGGGCGTATATTCGCGGTCCATATAGTAACTGAAGCTGCTCATCAGCTGCGCGCGGCGCGCCCAAGGCGAATAGGGGTGCTGACGCTCGACCTCGTCGAACAGCGCCGCAGCAACGCCATATTGCTGGCGATCGAGCCGATCCTGCGCCGCGCGGTACAGCGTGTTGACGTCGCGCGCGACATAGCGCGTGTCTTTCTTGACCCCGGCGCCGCCACAGGCCGCCAGCATGGGGGTAATAACCAGAGCGGCAGCGAGCAGGCGCACGGCGGCGCGCGAAGGGGTGCGATGAGTCATGCGCGCGGTATAGCCACAGCGCCGATGAACGCAAAATAAATGATGGGTGGTTCGCCGCAGATTTACGGCGCCTTTACCACGCACCCTTTCGGCGCATCGGCGGGCGCGGGAACGCGGCGCGCGGTCTTGATCGTGACCTGCGGCTCCAGCATCTGGCCCTTCATCACCCCCTCGCCGGCCGTCGGCGAGATGGGCGCGTTGAAGATCGCCGCCGCGACATCGGCGCCGCTGACGAGTTCGCCGAACACTGCAAAGCCCGCCCCGTCGCCGCCCGGTGCATCGCTGTCGAACCCCTTGATGTCCGACAGCAGCAGGAAAAAATCGGTCGTGGCATCGCCGGGGTTCAGCCGCGCCATCGACAGCGCGCCCTTGCAGTTGGTCAGCCCGCTCGCCTTCGTCGGCTCGTGCGCGATCGGCGGGAAATTCTTGCGCGCATCGCCGCGGTTGCCCGCCTGCACCAGCTGGTTCGCCGGCCCCCAGCTTTTGGTCGAACGATAGAATTTGAACCCGTCCATCCGCTTGGCATCGACATAACGCAGGAAATTGGCGCTGGTCACCGGCGCCCGCTTGTTTTCGAGCCGCACCGTGATCGTGCCAAGGTCGGTGACCAGCGCAACATAGGGCCGCGTGTCGGGCGTGACGACCGGCACCGGCAAGGGCGGCGGCGGGGGAGGCGGCGCCATCATCGGCCGGACGGTCGGGCCGGTACCCGGCGGCGTGGTCACGACGGCGGGACCAGCCTGCGCCGTCAGGGCGAGCGAAAGAAGGATCGTCAACATCCCCTGCTTATGATCCGATCGCCCATGGCACGAAAGCCGAAATTTGCCGCGCCCCGGCGGGGGCATCGCCCCCTGCGCGCCGACGCCGCGCCGTTTCTGATCTCAGGGGTCGTTGGAAAGGAACCGAAATCCGGCTAGGTCACACGCCAACTGCGCCACATGGGCCAGACATGGACCACACAGGGGAAAAGCATGCCTGATACGCCCGACCATGATCCAGCCCCCAGCGCCGCCGCCGCGACCGAGACCGCATCGCGCCTGCTCCGCTATCTGCCGCTGATCACGATCGCGCATTTCCTGATCGGCCTGCCCGTGCTGATCGCGTCGCTCGCACTCGCCTGGTTTGCCTTTGTCCAGGCCGATGCGACGCAAAAGATGCAGACCGGCGGGGTGATGCCCTTCGTCACCTTTGGCACCAGCAACGGCGACGCGGACGGCAATCAGGATATTGCGCTGTCGCTGACGAACAATGGCGTCGGCCCCGCGATCCTCGGCCCGATCGAAATCCGCTATGAAGGCAAGCCGATCGCCACGCCGCTCGAACTGCTGCGGGCGTGCTGCACCAACACCCCGGCGCAGGCGCTGCGTTTTTCCACCTCGCCGTCCAGCGGGGTGGCGGTACGCCCGGGCGAGACGCTCGAATTCATCAGCTTTCCGCGCAGTCCGGCATCCGAACAGGTGTGGCAGAAATTCAACCGCGAACGGTGGAAGCTCAAGGTCCGGTCCTGCTATTGCTCGATCTTCAACGATTGCTGGGTGACCGAGGGCATGCAGGGATTGCCAAGGGCGGTGAACACATGCCCCGCCGACTGGACGCCGTACCGCGAAGACGCCGGAAACCGGATTGCCGGGATCGACGTCAAATAATTCAACCAATCGGTTGACAATGAAATTGGCCACGTCATATTCAACCACATGGTTGAAGATGATTCGCTCGCTCTCGATACGATCTTCCACGCGCTCGGCGACGCAACGCGCCGCGCCATGCTCGGCGAGCTTGCCACCGGCGAGCGCAGCGTCGGCGACCTCGCCGCGCCCTTCGCCATGTCGCTCGCCGCGGCGTCGAAGCATATCAAGGTACTCGAGGGCGCGGGGCTGATCCGCCGCGACGTCCGCGGCCGCACCCATATCTGTAGCCTCGATCCGGCGCCGCTGATGTCAGCCGACCAGTGGCTCGGCATCTACCGCCGCTTCTGGACCGACCGCCTCGACACGCTCGAAGCCCTGCTGCGCGCGCCCAATTCGGGGACGCCTGCCGTCAAACCAGCCCTCCCCGGGAAAGAAGGAGAATGATTATGGCCACAATGACGACCGCCGACGCTTATGGCGTCGTTCGCGAGGACGCGACGCTGACGCTCGAACGCCTGCTGCCGGGCCCGATCGAGCGCATCTGGTCCTATCTCGTCGACAGCGACCTGCGCCGCCAGTGGCTCGCCGCGGGCGCGATGGAGGAAAAGGTCGGCGCCGCGGTCGAACTGGTGTGGCGCAACGACGAGCTGACCGATCCGCCCGGCACCCGCCCCGAAGCCATGGGCGACGAACATCGCATGACGTGCGAAGTCCTCGAATGCGACGCCCCGCACCGGCTGGCGATCAGCTGGGGCAGCACCGGCGGCGTCACCTTCACCCTCCAGGAACAGGGGACCGAAGTGCTGCTGACGATCACCCACCACCGCGTGACCGACCCCGCCGTCCTGCTCAACGTCAGCGCCGGCTGGCACGCGCATGTCGATGTGCTGGAGGCAAAGCTGCGCGGCACGAACGCCACCCCGCACTGGGACAATTTCGTGCGTTTGCGCGAGGTATATGCGGCGCGGCTGGCGAGGTGACCGCGCGATAGCCATAGGGCGAAAGGGGCGGCGAAAGCGGCCCCTTTCTCTCGTCTGCAAGCGACCGGAAGCAGCCGTTCAATCCAGTCCCCGTTCGTATCGAGCGAAGTCGAGATACGCGTGGCTTGGCGTAAGTCTTCGGCGTGTCTCGACTTCGCTCGACACGAACGGAGGTAGGAGACGGTCGGGAATCCACCCCAAAGCCGTCATCCATCCACCACCTTGCGATCCCACCCCCACCCGATTACGCCTGCCCCATGACCGCCGACAAGATCTTCATCAGCGCCAACGACCTCCTCGCCGATTCGCTGCGGCTGGGGATGCAGGTCATCGATAGCGGGTTCAAACCGACCCACCTCGTCGGCATTTGGCGCGGCGGGGCTCCCGTCGGCATCGCGGTGCAGGAATTGCTCGATTATCACGGCCAGCATTGCGACCATATCGCGATCCGAACCTCGTCCTATCACGGCATCGACCGGCAGGATCCCGAGGTGAAGGTCTTCGCGCTCGGCTACCTCATCGACACGCTCGATCCCGAAGACCGGCTGCTGATCATTGACGATGTGTTCGACAGCGGGCGCAGCATCCGCGCCTTCATCGCCGAGCTCAAGGCGCGCTGCCGCCACAATATGCCGCGCGACATCCGCATCGCGACCGTCTGGTTCAAACCCGGACGCAACGTCACCGATCTCCGCCCCGATTTCTTCGTGCATGAAACCGATCAGTGGCTGATCTTTCCGCACGAGATCGACGGGCTGACGATCGACGAAATCCGCCAGCACAAGCCCGAAGCGGCGATCATCCTGCGCGAGGAAGGACACGCCAATGGCTGACGGTTTCGCCTCCGCCGCCGAGCGCGCCACCTTCATCGCCGCGCTGCCGAAGGCCGAATTGCATTTGCATATCGAAGGCTCGCTCGAACCCGAACTGATGTTCGCGCTCGCGCAGCGCAACGGCGTCACCATTCCCTTCGCCAGTGTCGAAGAAGTCCGCGCCGCTTACGCCTTTTCGAACCTTCAGGATTTTCTCGACATCTATTATCAGGGGATGGGCGTCCTGATCACCGAGCAGGATTTCTACGACCTCACCGCCGCTTACCTCGCCCGCGCGCATGCCGATGCGGTGCGCCACGTCGAAATCTTCTTCGACCCGCAAGGGCATACCGCGCGCGGCGTTGCGTTCGGCACCGTGATCACCGGCATCACCCGCGCGCTCGACGATGCGCAGGCGCGTTTCGGCATCACCTCGAAACTCATCATGTGCTTCCTCCGCCACCTCGACGAAGCCGACGCCGAGGCGACGCTCGACGAAGCATTGCCATATCTGGGCCGCATCGACGGCGTCGGTCTCGACAGCTCCGAGGTCGGCCACCCGCCCGCCAAGTTCGAACGCGTCTTCGCGCGCGCCCGCACCCTCGGCCTGAAAATTGTCGCGCATGCAGGCGAGGAAGGTCCGCCCGCCTATGTGTATGAGGCGCTCGACCTGCTCAAGGTCGACCGCATCGATCATGGCAACCGCAGCCTCGAAGACCCCGCCCTCGTCGCACGCCTCGCCGCCCGGGGCATCACGCTCACCGTTTGCCCGCTGTCGAACCTCAAGCTCTGCGTCGTCGACGACATCGCGGCGCACCCGCTGAAGATCATGCTGGATGCGGGGCTGCGTGCCACGGTGAACAGCGACGATCCCAGCTATTTCGGCGGCTATGTCAACGCCAACTATCAGGCTGTCGCGGACGCGCTCGACCTGTCGAAGGCTGAGCTGATCACGCTGGCGCGCAACAGTTTCACGGGGTCGTTTCTGGATGACGCGGCGAAGGCAAAGCATCTCGCCGCCATCGACGCTTACGCCTGATCTCTCGTCGAAGGGCGCCGGTTGCTGTCGCTGATCCTCCCTGTGGCGAAGCCATGGGGAGGTGGCAGCGCGAAGCGCTGACGGAGGGGCGATGACACGACCGTTGCGGCCCCTCCACTACTTGCTTCGCAAGCGGTCCCCCTCCCCATCGCTACGCGACAGGGAGGATTTTTTACTTCATCGTCATCCCGGACTTGATCCGGGATGACGAAGGTCTGAAAAGCTGCTCCCCAGCCCCGCTCGCACATGTGCGACATCAAGCCGCGATCAGCACCCCATGGTACGACCGGTCCTCGAACGCCTGCCCCGCGCCCATCGCGACGCAGATCAACGCATTGTCCGCCACCCGCACCGACAATCCCGTCGCTTCGGCGATCGCGACGTCCATCCGGCGCAGCAGCGCGCCGCCGCCGGTCAAGGTGATGCCTTCGTCGATGATGTCGGCGGACAATTCGGGCGGCGTCTGTTCCAGCGCGGCGCGCACCGCGGCGACGATCTGACCGACCGGTTCGGCAAGCGCTTCGGCGATCTCGGCTTCGCTGACCTGCACTTCCGCCGGTCGGCCGTTGACCAGGTCGCGGCCCTTCACCGCGATGATCATGCCCTCGCCCTCGGGCGCCACGGCACAGCCGACCGCCAGCTTGACGCGTTCGGCGGTCATTTCGCCGATCATCAGATTATGTTTGCGGCGGATATAGGAGGAGATCATGTCGTCCATCTTGTCGCCGCCGACGCGCACCGAATTGCTGTACGCGATGCCGCCGAGCGACAGGATCGCGACCTCGGTCGTGCCGCCGCCGATGTCGACGACCATTGCCCCCAGCGGCGCGGTGACGTCCAGCCCGGCGCCGATCGCCGCCGCCAGCGATTCCTCGATCAGCTGCACCGACACCGCGCCCGCGTTCGATGCGGCGTCGCGGATTGCGCGGCGTTCGACCATCGTCGATCCCGACGGCACACAGATCACGACATTGCTGCGCTGGCGCAGCACGCCCACGCCGCCCTTTGCCTTTTCGATGAAATGCTTGATCATCTGTTCGGCGACGTCGATGTCGGCGATCACGCCATCGCGCAGCGGCCGGATCGCCTGGATGTTGCTTGGCGTCTTGCCCATCATCAGCTTGGCCTCGTTGCCGACGACCTTCACCCGCCGCACCCCGTCGCGCGTTTCTAGCGCGACGACCGACGGTTCGTTGAGGACAATGCCCTTGTCGCGGACATAGACGACGGTATTCACGGTCCCCAGATCGATGGCCATGTCATGCGCGGCCGAACCGAACCGATTAAAAAATTTCATATGCGCCGAACGCCCCTGGTGATGCGGATTGGAGAATCGGGCGCGCGCGCGGTCACGCCCGCAACACCCGTGGATTTCGGCTTGTGACGATGGTTAAATCAGGTCAACGCCGCTGGCGCAGGCCGTTGGTTTATCAGGCCCGGTCGAGCCGGACGCGCCACTTGCCGTCGCCCAGCAACGCTTCGTCGCCCAAAGCCGCCATTGGTCGGCGATCGCCGCGCGGCGCTAGGCGCTGCCGGGAACGATGAATTTCAGACCCTGCAATTTGACGATAGTGCCATCGACGCACAGCGGCGCGGCGATCAAACGCATCCAGCGCGGAGGCGCGGCGGTCGGCCGGATTTCGACATCGAGCGTAAAGCCGCGGCGATGCTTGATCGCATAGGCGCGCAATTTCTCCATCGCGGCGCGCGACCCCTCCTCGTACAGCGCGGCGGCCTCGGCGCGCGTCACCGCGGCGCCGCGCGGCAGGCCGAAAATATCGAAGACCTCGTTCGACCAGCTCAGCCGGTTACCCGCCGCCAGGTCGCATTCCCACCAGCCCGGCAGCCCCGGCCCGAACCGCTCCACCGCGGCGATATCGCCGCTGTTCGCCACCGCGTCGAGCGTATCGGCGCCGTGCAGCCGACCCAGCTCGAAATAGCGCTCGCGTTCATACAGCGGCCAGCTGTGATGCACGGGCAAGGGATGGGTCGGCTTCAACGCACCGTTCTTTCATTATATTGCATCGGGATAGCCACGCTTCCCCTTGCAAGAACTAGTACAGATTTGCAACCAGATCGGATGCTATCGCGGGTCAGCGCCGCGCCAGCGCAATGCCCGCCAGATTTTGGCTGCGCTTGACATGACGGACGCGCGGGGCCGGGCCGTCGCCGACCAAGCCCCGGAATACCGCCAGATGCGCCGCAGCCCCGTGGCGCGCCGTAACCGCGCCATTCGCCTGCGCGACCACCGCCGCCGCATCGCCCAGCAAGACAAAGTCGCTGAGCCCGCGCGCTTGCGCCAGCCGCAGCGCCGCGATCAGCGCCAGCCATTCAGCGTCCATGCTGCTGCCCGTCCCCGCCGCGCGGTCGATCGCCGCGACCCCGCCGATCACGACGGCAACCTCCATCGCGCCGGGATTGGGGCGGCACCCGCCGTCGAAATAGATTTTGGTGCGGCGGGGCTGCATCGCGTCGGGCATAGCGCGCCAAGCGGCGCGCGGAAATCCTATCCTCCCTGCGGCGAAGCCGTGGGGAGGGGGACCGCTCGCCGCAGGCGAGGGGTGGAGGGGCCGCGACGCCAGCGTCATTGCCCCTCCGTCAGCGCTTCGCGCTGCCACCTCCCCATGGCTGCGCCACAGGGAGGATCATGTCCCCCTTAAAACGTCCCGCGCGCCGAGAAGGAGAAGATCGGGCCGATCAGCCGATCGCGTTCTTCGACAAAAGCGATCGGGCTCGCACCGCGCACCCCCGTATAAACGGTGCGGTCACGCTTCGACCGGGCGTTGGCGATGTTGCGGATGTGCGCGCGCACGGTCAGCCCCATCACATTCTTGTGCTCGACAAAAAACGTCGCCCACACCGGCCCTTCCCAGATCTTGTCGCTTTGGTTGCGCCGGTAACTCGGCTGGTTGTGGGTATATTCGGCGTCGGCGCCCCATGCCCAATCGGTGCCCGCGACATCGTGCCGAACACCGACATAGGCGACCGTATCGGTAAAGCCGTTCCACTGGCGCTTTTCGCCGGTAAAGGGATCGCGGAGCGACGATTTCTGGAGCAGCAGCCGCGTGTCGAGCTTGACGCCCTTCAGCCCCGCCGGGTCGAGGTTGATCGTCGCGGTCCAGTCGATCGCGCCTGCCTTGGCCTTGGCGATGTTGCCCACTGCCTCGCCGTTGGTACCGATCGGGATCACATCGACCCGGTCCTCGACGTCGCGATAGGTCAGCTGGATTTTGGTCGATCCCCACGCGCCGAACTTCTTGTTGATCTCGGCCTCATAGGTCCAGTCCTGCTGCGGGCGCAGGTCGTTGTTGCTTTCATTCTGGTTGCCGTCGTTCAGGAACGCGCGCGCCAGAAAATCATAGAAGGACAGTTGCAGCACCCGGCGACGCAACTTTACCGACACGTCGAAATCGGACGACGGCGTCCACGCCAGCGAGATCGAGCCCTTGGGACGGAAAAAGCTGCGCGTCAGCCCGTTCATTCCGGTCTGGGTGATCGTCGAATGCTCGGCGCCGCCGATGATCTGGAAATTGAGCGTATCGGTGAGCTTGCGACCGAAGCTCAGCAAGCCTTCGTAGCGATCTTCCTTCACCCCGCCAGTGCCGCCGACAAACGGTTGTTCGATAAACACGCCGTTCGCGTCGAGCACCGCGATCGATGCGACATTGTCGAGCTTGTTGAACGCCGCCTCGCCCGACAATTGCCAGTCGCCGCCCAGCATCTTCCACTGATATTCGCCGCGCCCGATCGTTTCGCCGATGTCGCCGGTCTGCGCAAAGCGGTCGCCCGTCGCGGCCCCGCCGATGGGGGTGGTGACGATCTCCTGCACAAATGGTTCGTGACTGAAGCGGCGCAGCCCGATCAGCTTCAGCCTGCCCGGCCCCACCCCGAACTGATAATCGCCGTTGACCTCGTAATTCCAGGCATCGTCGGTCTGGCGGACGATACGCTCCCGGTCGGGTTGGCCCGGCGACACGCGGACGCCATCCTCGTCATAGCGGTCATATTCGCGCTGATAATGTCCGCCGATGTTCACCACCGTGTCACCCGCCGGGTCCCAGGTCAGTCGCCCCGACAGCTTCGGTGCATCAAAATGCGTGTTCCAGACGTCATGGCGCCGTTCGGTGATCTGCCCCGCGCCGTCGGTGATGATCGTCGGCCCGCCGGCACCGCTGCGCCGGGCGCCGTCGTTGCTCAGGGCAACCTCATATTCGACCGTGCCGCTGCGCCCGCGAACCGACACGTCGGCGCGCGTGAACAGCGGATCGGTGTGATGCGGACGGAATTCGGGTTTCCAGGAAAACTGGCCCGAAAAGCTGTCGGCGCGATACACGATATTGGCGACCTGCCCCGACAAGCCCGGAATATCCAGCGTCGCGCCGTCGACGATCTCGATCCGTTCGACATTTCCCGCCGGGATGCGCGAGAGTTGAGTGTACATATCGTCACCCTTGTTCGACGGCCGCTCGCCGTTGAACAGCACATTGCCGGTCGCCTGTCCCAGCCCGCGCAGATTTTCATTGTCGCGGATCGAAAAACCGGGAACCTGGTTCAGCATGTCATAGGCGTTTGTCGGTGCGTAACGGGCAAAATCGGCGGCGGTAAAGACCTGCCGCGCGCTGCCGTCCGCGCCCGTCGCCGCCGTCGCTGCGGCAGCGGGCGGCGGCGCTTCGCCGGTCGCCGCGGTTTCCTGCGCCAGCGCCGGCGATGCGATTGCGGCGGACAATGCGCAAAGGCTGATCAGCCGCATCACTTGATCCCCTGCGTCGCGCGGTTCATCGCCACGGCATATTCACCGGTGACCCCCATCGCCTTCATCCCCACGACATCATGGGCGCTCAGCTTGCGATACCCCGCCGCGGCCAGCCCGCGTACATAGGCGCCGTCAACCCCCAGCGCCTTGCACGCGATCGCATCGTCGACGTCGGTCAGCACCAATGCTTCGGATTTCAGGTCTTGAAGATAGGCGGGGGTCACCTCCAGCGCCGCCGCGGCGATCAGCTCGTCGGCGTCTTTCGGCCGCGCCCCTGCATCGGTCAGCCCATCGGCCAGCGCGATCGTCGCGTCGACCATCAGCATCGACAGCATGTCGCTGCGCCGCTCGGGGACCAGCGCGCGCGACGCCAGCGCCGCCTCGAACGCGGGGTCAGACGTAAAGCGGCAACGGCCCGTTCCTTCGAACGCGCGCGTCAGCGTGCCGGTACAGGCGAGCGTTCCCGCCTCATGCTGCACCGTAAAGGTCACCGGCCCCGCCGCGCCCTGCAGGGCATCGCGGGCAGGCGCCAAGGCGGCGCGCGCGCTGCCCAGCGACAGATCGCTGCTCGACCGCCCGTGGTTCACCCGCAACTGCGGCTGGCCTTTGCCGGGCTGCGCTTTCCATTCGATGTCGGTCATCACCAGCGGGTCGGCGGCGTTGCTTGGCGCGGCGCAGGCGATGACGGTCATCAGCGCGGCGGTTGCGGCGATCATGGGGGTTTTCATGGCAGCACTCCTCTTGCCGACGCTGGACGAGCGTCATCGCTCGCCCCCGCAGCGGCGTTTCAAAACATGGCTTCGATCAACGATATTCAGGCTTGGACGAATGTCCGGGCGTCAGCTGGTTGGCGGCGCCGGTGGTTCGGGGGGCGCGGACGGTTCGGCCATTTCGATCCGCGTGACCCGGCCATCGCTGCTGTGCGCTTCCATCGTCATCCCGTACGCGCTCATGCGGACCGTGGGGCCGCTCGCCGACCGCGCCGTCGCCGACTTCGACCTGGCGGTCGGTCGGGCTTTCGACGTCGCACGCAATTCGATCGCGTCGTCGGCGCTGCGCATCCGCACCCCGGCCTTCCGCATGTCGGTGACGAAGTCGCAATCGACCCCCATCGCGCGCAGCGCGATCACATCGTCGATGCCGATGTCGGGGAAATGCGATTTCATGTCGCGGGCAAAGGCGGGTTCGATGTGCAAGGCCGACGCGCCGACCAATTCGTCCACGTCGACGTTCGGGAAGATGTGGCGCATCTGCCGGATATAGGCGGGATCGACCCCGCTCGCGCGGGCCGAGATCAGCTCATCCACATCCATCGACGCCCCTGCGGCGCGCATCTCGGCGGCATAGTCGGCGGTGACCCCGACGGCGCGCAGGTTGATCAGCTGCTCGGCGCTCAGCTTCTCGGTCGATACGGCCGCGGCGGCCTGATCCTCGGCATCGCCTTTTGCCGCTGCGGCAACGCGCGCCGACGCGATCGCCGATTTCTGCTCGGCCAGCGCCGCGGTCCGGTTATCCTTTGCGGCGATCTTTTCTTCGGCCGCGGTCGCCGAAAAGGCAGCCAGCGGTGCGGTTACGCCGGCCAGCACGACCAGGCTCATCAACACCCAGCTCGCGCTTGCCGGCCCGCGCTTCAGACTGGCGTCGAGCACGCGGGTGATCCGGCGTTTCAGGCTGCTCTTCGACGGCGCGACGCCATGCGCCGCCATCAGCGCCGCCCTATTGTCATGCCGCGCCGCACCGACCAGCAGGGTCGCATAGTCGGGACCGTCGATGTCGGCCATCAGCACCGCGTCGTCGGCCGCCTCTTCGCGCAGCTGATGGCTCTCGCGCGCCAGCATCCACACCAGGGGATTGAACCAGAAAATCGCGCAGGCGATGCGCGAGGCAAGCAGCTTGGCCCAATCGAGCCTCGCGATATGCGCCAGCTCGTGCGCGATGATCGCCTCGGCCTCGCCGACCGCCTGCGCCGCCTTCGGGCTCAAGACGATCGTCGACCGCAGCAATCCCCAGCTGATCGGCGAGCGCAGTTCGTCGCTGACCAGCAACGCCGTGCCATGTTTGAACCCCATGCGCCGCTGCGCCTCGGCCAGCGCCGACAGCCACGATCCGTCGACCAGAATTTCGGCGCGCCCGCGCATCGCGAACAGCCGCACCACCGCCAGCAACATCACTCCAAACAGCAGCGCGAGCGGGACAAGGTAGAGAAAGGGCGCGAGGTCGGCCCCCACCGACCAGCTGATCGGCGGCGATCCGGCAGTGTCCGCCACGACCGGGACGGATGTCGTCGCGGCCACCGGATCGACCGCCGATCCCCCCGTCGCGTCGCTCGAAACGGCTCGGGGCGCTGCCTCGGCGACCCAGCTCGCGGGCAGCGGCTGCCATATCGGCAGCGCCAGCGAGGCGACCGGCAGCACCAACAGCGCCAGCAGGCCGACATGCGCGACCAGCGATCGTTCGCCCGCCGAACGCGTCCGCGCCAGCCGCAGCAACGCCAGCGTCAGCCCGGCGATCAGCACCGACTTCCAGGCGAGCCCGATCAACATCGAAGCGGTGATCATCATTTCGCTCTCCCTTCGCGCGCCTGCCCGATCAGCTTTTCCAGCTCGTCGAGCTCATCCGCGCTCATTTCTTCCTGCATCCCCAGCAAGGCCGCGGCGGCGCTTGTCGCCGATCCGTTGAAAAACACCCGCACCACTTGGCTCAGCGCCGATTTGCGCGCGGTCTTGTCCGATACGCTCGGCGCATAGACAAAGCCGTTCTCCGACGCCTCGCGCGCCACAAACCCCTTCGCCTCCAGCCGCTTCAGCATCGCGCGGATCGCCGACCCCGACAGTTCGTCGCTCAATGCCTCGCCGATCTCGGTCACGGTCGACGCGCCGCGCTCGTACAGAATATCGACAATTTCGCGTTCCCGCGGCGGCAAACTGGACAACATGCGACTCACCTCATGCGCTACATTTGTAGCGTGCTACATTTGTAGCGCCTGTTTGGCAAGGGGTTTTATTTGGGTAACACAGGTGGGGGGCAGGCGCCGACCAAGCATATTTTCGTCATCCCGGCGAAGGCCGGGATCTCACCCTCTCGGGATTACGCAGCGGCGAGATCCCGGCCTTCGCCGGGATGACGAACCAAATGGCGCTGGCTCAAATCCAAATGTACCGGGTCATCACCTCGCCGCCTGCCAGTGATCCCCGTCACACCCCCGCAAATCGGCGCCTTTTAAGGCTTAACCACAATCTACAATTGCCGACCGCTGTGCGATCGCGCGCCGCCACCACTGCCAATATCCAGATTTATCATTATCTTGACACAAGACAGGGAATACGCCGTCCCATGACCGACCGACGCCATCGCTTGCTTGCGCTGCTCCTCGCCGCCCCCTTGTGGACCGCCGCGCCCGCCGCCTTTGCGCAGGCCACGGCCCCCGCCAGCGCCGCCGCCCCCGCCCCCCCCGCCCCCGAGGCCAAGCCGCTCGACGCCGACCAGCAAAAGATGCTCGACCTGATCAACCGCGGCATGGACCTTGAACGGGCGGGAAAGCTTGGCGAGGCGGGCGAGGTCTATCGGCGCTGGATCGACGAAGCGGCGAAACGCTATGGCGCCGACAATCTGATCACCAGCCTTGGTTATCGCGCGCTGGCATTCAACCTCGAGGAACAAAACCAGCTGAAGGACGCCGAGGCCAATTGGCGCCGCCTCCTCGCGATCAATAGCCGATACCTTGGGGCGCAGGACGATCAGACGCTCACCGCCACCGGCTTCCTGGCCACCAACCTTGCCAAACAGGGCCGCCCGGCCGAAGCCTTGCCGCTGCGCCGCGACCTGCTCGCTGTGCGTACCGCCCAATTTGGCCCGCAACATGCCACGACGATTGCGGCGACCGGCAATCTCGCCGGACTGCTGGTCGAGCTGGGCGATATGCGGGGCGCGGAGAAATTGTTCCGCCAGGCACTTGCCGCCAATCTCGCGCTCCACGGCGAACAGCACCGCGAAACCGCCTCGCAATACGCCAATCTGGCGGTCACGTTGCGCAGTCTGGGCCAGTTCGAAGACGCCGCGACGATGCTCGACAAGGCGCTGGCGATCGACGAGGCGATGACCGGCCCGAACGGCCCCGACGTCGCGCTGCACCATTATAACCGCGCGGTGAATTTTACCGAACTCGGGCGCTATGCCGACGCCGAAACCGCGGCGAACCGCGCGCTCGCGATCTGGCGCGCGACCAAGGGCGACGACAGCGTTCAGGCGGCGCTCGGCTATACCGTGCTCGGCTATAGCTACGGGCTGACCGGACGCTTTGGCGAGGCCGAAACCGCCTATCGCAAGGCGCTGGACATCCGGACAAAATCGCTGGGCGCGGCGCATCCGCTGACCGCCGAGGCGACGAACAATCTGGCGCTCAACATGGAAAATCGCGGCTTGCCGCCCACCGCCATCGAACCCCTGCTGCGCCAGGCACTCGACAGCACGCGACGCGCCTATGGCGACAGCAGCGAGCGGACCGCAACGATGTACGCCAATGTCGCGCATAATCTGAACCGGCAGGGCCGCTATGCCGAGGCCGAGCCCATGTATCGACGCGCGCTCGACATTCAAGGCGGCATCGCGGGCCGCGACCATCCCTCTTACGCCGCGACCCAGATCAATCTTGCCTATAATTTGCGCGACGGCGGCGACGCGCCGCGCGCCGAACCGCTGATGCGGGAGGCGCTCGGTGTCTATCGCGCCAAATTCGGTGAGGATAATCCCGAAACCGCCTGGGCCTATCTCAGCCTCGGGACGACGCTCGGCGGGCTCGGGCGCCATGCCGAGGAGGCGGAGATGAGTGGCAAGGCGCTCGCCATCCGTCGCCGCCTGCTGGGCGAAGATCACCCGCTGACCGCTGTCGCCTACAACAATGTTGGCGCGGCGCTGGTCCGCGGCGACCGCAGCGGCCCCGGCGACCGCGCCGCCGAACCATATTATCGCCAATCGCTCGACATCCTGCGCCGCAACCTTGGCGAGACGCATATCGACACTGCCCGCGCCTATGAAAATCTGGCGCTGACCCTGCTCCGCCAGGGCAAGGCCGCCGAAGCCGAACCACTGGCCGCCAAGGCAGTCGCGATCCTGCGCCGACTGAACGAACAAAGCGCGGCGGGCAGCGGCGCGGTCGGGCTAGCGGCGCTCGACCGGCAGCAGGCCGCCCCCGACCGCGGTATTTTCACCACCTATCTGAACACCGCGTTCGGCCTGATGGAGGTCACCCCCGACGCCGCGCAGCAGGCGGAGATTCAGGACCGTGCCTTTCGCGCCGCGCAGGATGCGATCGCGTCCGCTTCGGGCCGCGCGGTGCTGCAAACCGCCGCGCGCAGCGCCGCCAGGACGCCGCAAATGGCCGAAGCGGTACGCCAGGAACAGGATCTTGCCGCCAAGGCGAACCTCATCGACAAAAATCTCCTCCGCGCGCTCGGCGGGCGCAAACCGGTCGAGGCGGCACGGCTGCGCGGCGAACTCGACACGGTACAGGCTGAGCTGGCCAAGGTGAGCGCGCTGATCGACAGCAAATATCCATCCTATCGCCAGCTCGTCGCGCCGCGCCCGATCAGCCTGGCCGAAGCGCGGCAGGCGCTGAAGCCGGGCGAGGCGCTGCTGCTCATGACCGAAGCGGCGAACGCGCTGCACCTGTTCGTCGTCACCCCGACATCGGTCGGGTGGAGCCGTCCGGGCAAAGAGGTCGCGGTCGTCCTGAAACAGATTTCCGATCTCCGCTGCGACGTCGATTTCGCCACCTGTTCGGCGGCGCGCAAGGCCGAGCTCGACGCGCTGCCGATGTCGGCGCTCGAACTCGAAGGCCATCGCCGCTTCGATCTCGACACCGCCAACGCGCTCTACAAATTGTTGATCGAACCGGTCGAGCCGCTGCTGAGGGACAGCCAGCGCATCTATGTCGCCAGCTCGGGCAAGCTCGGCGACCTGCCGCTGGCGATGCTGTCGGCGACCCCGCGACCCGCAGGTGCCGACATCGCCGACCCCGACACGCTGGCGCGCGCCGCCTGGCTGTCTGACCGCTTCGCCTTTACCAGCCTGCCCGCGGTCGCGGCGCTGACCCTGACCCGCGATCCGCCGCGCGATCGCCGCCGCAACAGTTTCCGCGGCTATGGCGCCCCGGTATTGGCCGGGGGCGACACCGGATCGCGCGCCGCGCGCGGCATCGCGGTATTCGACGCCGTGTCGCTATCGGGCGCGCCGCTCGCCGACCCCGACGTGCTGCGCCGCCTCGCGCCGTTGCCCGGAACCAAGGTCGAACTTGCGGCGATGGCACGTTTGTTCGGCGTCGCGCCGGGCAGCCTGACGATCGACGGCAAGGCGACCGAGACGGCGCTGCGCCAGGACCCCGCGCTCGCGACCAGCGAAATCGTCGCGATCGCCACCCACGGGCTGCTCCCCGACCCGTCGATCGGCTTCAGCGAGCCGGGGCTGGTGCTGACCCCGCCAACCACGGCCAGCGACATCGACGACGGGCTGCTCACCGCGACCGAAGCGGCGCGGCTGACCCTGTCGGCCGACTGGGTGATCCTGTCGGCGTGCAACACCGCGTCGGCCGAAAATTCGGGCGGTGGCGACAGCCTGTCGGCGCTCGCGCGCGGTTTCCTCTACGCCGGGGCCGACGCGCTGCTCGCCAGCCACTGGCGCGTGTCGGACGATGCCACCGCGGTGCTCACCGTCGAAACTTTGCTCGCGCGACGCAACGGCCCAGCGCTGTCGCGCGCGCAGGCGCTGCAACAGGGCATGGCCGCGGTGCGCAGCGGAAAGCGCGCCGACGGCAGCGCGATCGCGGGCTGGAAAGCCGAATGGGCGCACCCCGCCGCCTGGGCCGCCTTCACCAACATCGCCAACCGCGACGATTGATTTCCCTTCGCTGTGGCGCCCATTATAGCGGCGCCACACTGAACGGAGTAACCCGCCGATGCCGATCATGGCCGCCCGCGTCTATCATGACGGCAAGCTCGTCCGCGACATCGGTCCCGACGAGGAACTGCCCGACGATTGCGCCGAAGGCGATTTCTTCTGGCTTGGCCTGTACGAGCCGACCCCGGGCGAGCTCGAAGGCATCGCCAAACGCTTCGGCCTTCACCCGCTCGCGGTCGAGGATGCGACCAAGGCCAAGCAGCTGCCCAAGGTCGAAGTCTATGGCGACCAGCTGTTCATCATCGCCAGCACCGGCAATCTTGGCGGTGGCACGATCCAGTCGGGCGAAACCGCGATCTTTGTCGGGCGCCACTTCATCGTCACCGTCCGGCACGGTTCGGCGCGCGCGCATACCGAGGTGCGGGCGCGGCTCGAAACGCTGCCCGCCAAGCTCGCGCACGGCCCCGATTACGTCCTCTACGCGATCCTCGATTTCATCGTCGACGGCTATTTCCCGCTGATCGACGCGATCGAAGACCGGATGCTGCTGGTCGAGGACAGCGTGATGGACACCCCGCTTGATGCCGCCGAAATCCGCCAGCTATATGCGCAGCGCCACGAAGTCATCCGGTTTCAGCGCTTGACCGGGTTGATGAAGGAAGTCGCGGGGCGCCTCGCGGGCGAGGATGATCTGCCGTGCATCGACGCCGCGGTGCGCCCCTTCTTTCGCGACATCTGGGATCATGTCCAGCGTGCCGAGTTCCGCCTCACCGGCCTCCGCGATGTCGCCGCGTCGGTGATCGAAACCAACGGCATGCTCGAACAGCAACGCCAGGGCGTCATCACCCGCCAGCTCGCGGCCTGGGCCGCGATCCTTGCGGTGCCGACCGCGATCGCCGGGATTTACGGCATGAATTTCGAATTCATGCCCGAACTCGACTGGGCCTTCGGCTACCCCTTTGCGCTCGCCCTGATTTTCGGCGGCTCGGGGCTGGTATTCTGGCGCTTCAAAAGCATCGGCTGGCTTTAGAAACCCGGCTTGACAGCGCGGCGCGCATTCGATGATAGGCGGGCCAACGGGCCGACGCGGACGCCCGTTCAGACGGCGCAACCGTCCAAGTCCGCTCCACCCGCCGCATCCGCGGCGCCCGGAGCGTTGATATGAGCCTTCTGCCCACCCCGACCGATCCGTCGCAGCTCAGCCTGTCCGCGCTGTTCCTCAAATTCCTGCGCTTCGGCGCGCTCGCCTTCGGTGGCCCGGTCGCGCAGATCGCGATGATCCGCCACGCCCTCGTCGATCAGGAACGCTGGATCGATTCGGCGCGCTTCAACCGCCTGCTCGCGGTGCTGCAGGTCCTGCCCGGCCCCGAAGCGCATGAGCTGTGCGTCCATTTGGGGATGATCGCGCGCGGGCGGATTGGCGGCCTGCTCGCCGGGCTCGGCTTCATGCTCCCCGGCCTCTTGCTGATGCTGCTGGCGGGGTGGCTCTATGTCACCTGGATCGCAGGCGACCCCGGGCTGACCGGCGTCCTGCTCGGGGTACAGATTGCGGTGCTGGCGATCATCCTGCGCGCCATGGTCCGCATCGGCCAGCATATCATCGAGGATCGCCTGCTCGCCGTCATTGCGATCGCCAGCCTGCTCGCGACCCTCGCTGCGGTGCCCTTCTGGATCCCGCTCATCGCGGGCGGACTTGTCTATGCCGCGGCGCAGCGCCCGCTCGTCGCGCTCGCCGTCGGCATCGCCGCGATCGGCGCCGCCGTGGCGGCGCGACAGCTGGCGATGCCCGACCCCGGCGCGGTGCTTGTCGCCGGGGCCGCGAACGCCCCGATCACCCTGCTCGCCTTGTTCGTCGCCGGATTGAAGGGCGGCCTCCTGACCTTCGGCGGCGCCTATACGGCGATCCCCTATGTCCGCGCCGATACCGTCGGGCGCGGCTGGATCGACGATGCAACCTTTCTCGACGGCATCGCGCTCGCCGGGATACTGCCCGCGCCGCTCGTCATCTTCGCGACCTTTGTCGGTTATGTCGTCGGTGGCCCCGGCGGCGCGCTGGCGATCACCGCGGGCATGTTCCTGCCCGCCTTCGCCTTCTCGCTGATCTTCTTCGAACGGCTGGAGGCGGTGGTCGAAAACCCCGCGCTCCACCGCCTGCTCGCCGGGGTCGCCGCCACCGTGGTCGGCGTCATCGCCGCGACCTTCATCCAGCTCGGCGAAGTCACCGCCGCGCGCGTTACCGCGCCGCTGCCCGCGATCCTCCTGTTCGCGCTCGCGCTCATCGCCGTCTGGCGGATCAAGGGGGCGTGGGTGACCCCGGCGATCATCGCCGCCGCGGCGCTCGCGGGGTGGCTGCTCGCGTTATGATGCGGGGGCCAGCACCCGCGCCATCATCCGTTCTTCCTTGGCGATCCACGGCGCGATGCTCGGGCGCGACAGGATCGCCTCGCTCCACGCCGCCGCCTTCGGATAGGCCGCGGCATCGACCCCGCAGCCGCAGTGGCGCAGATTCATCAGCGGCGACGCGACCGCCAGGTCGGCGAGGGTCAGCCGGTCGCCGACCAGAAAGCCTGACGCCGGGATCGCGCTTTCCAGATAGGCAAGCAGCTTGGGCAGTTCCTCGCTCTCGGCCAGCGCCGCCGCCGCCAGATCGCCCTCGCGCCCCAGGAATTTCGGCGCGACGATGCGGTTGAAGAACATCTTGCCGCCGCATGCCGCCAGCACCGTGTCGCCAAATTCGTCCCACCAGATCACCCGCCCGCGCGCCTGCGCCTCGGTCGGGATCAGCGCGGGTTCGGGATATTTCGCCTCCAGATAGTGGATGATCGCGCTCGAATCGGCGAGCGTGAAGCCATCATCCTCCATCGCCGGCATCTTGCCCAGCGGCGACGCGGCGCGGAACCCCGGGTCGGGATCGCCGATGCCGACGCCCTTCAGCTCGAAATCGATCCCCTTTTCGCCCAGATACGCCAGCAATTTGCGCACGAACGGCGACACCAACGACCCGTAAATAATCATCGCGCCACGCTCCTCTTTTGTTGCTGGCAGCATAGAGAAAAGGTTGCTGTCCGCAACCCATTCAACCGAATTTCACCGCCTCGCGAAATATTCTTGCCAACGACCGCGCCGCGTGGAACATCGACGATTGCGAGGGGGGCGCTGCCGCGGCAGCCAGCAGGCAGGAATAATCAATGCGCCCTAATTCTTGGGCAGATCGGCTGTTGGCGCTGCTGGTCCGGTTCGTCGGGCTGGTCATCCTTTTGGCAACGCTCGCCGCCGCGACTGCAAGTTTCCTCTACAACCAGTCCGAAGAGGCCGATCGCGCCGAGCGGGTGGCGGCGCACGTCAACATGCGGCTGCACGATCATGTCGCGGTGCTGAAGGGCGTCCGCGCGCTCTATCAATCCGACGCCGCCGCCAGCGGCCCCGGCATCCGCGCCTATCTCGCCGCGCTCCAGCCGCAGGTACAGGCGCCGGGGATGGAGGGCGTGGGCATTGCCGCTGCAATGCGCGCCGACACCCCCGCCGCGGTCGAGGCAAAGCTGCGGGGAAATTACGGCCGCGACATCAAGGTATGGCCAACGACCGACCAGCCCGTCGGCTTTGTCGTCGTCCTCGTCGAACCCTATACCCCGCGCCGCGACGCCGCGCTGGGGTTCGACATGTACAGCGAACCCACGCGCCGCGCCGCGATGCGCCGCGCCTGGCAGACCGGACAGCCCGCGGCGAGCGGTATCGTCCAGCTCGCGCAGGAAAAGGGCGTGAAGGTCAAACAGCCGGGATTTCTGATTTACGTGCCCGTTTATGCGCGCGCTCCGGCAGGGACGAACCCCGAAACCATCGCGACCTCGGGCGACAGCCGCCCGATCGAGGCCTTCGTCTATGCGCCGTTCCGTACTAACGACATGATGAAGGCGGTACTCGGAACACAGCTTGAGGCCATCGACGGCATCGAAATTTTTGCCGGGGAAGGCCCGTCGGCGCCGCTCGTCTTTCGCAAGGGAACGATGGGCTGGGACGCGCAGGAACAGATATTGCACGTCGCCGATCGGCAATGGACGATGCGAATCTCCTATGGCCGCCTGCTCGAACGGCTCGGGCGTCCGATCGCGATCCTGATCTTCGGTATCGCGCTCGCGCTGCTTGCGACCCAGCTCCACCGCGTCCAGCGGCGACGCATCGACGCGTTTCAGGCGCTCGCCGCCGAAAAGGCGCGCCATGCCGAAGACCGCGAGCTGATGATCGGCGAGATGGCGCACCGGATGAAAAACGCCTTTGCGCGGATCGGTGCGCTCGCGCGCATCACCTTGCGCGAATCGGCCAGCCTCGACGAGTTTGAAACCAAATTCGACGGGCGGATGCGCGCGCTCTCCGATGCGAAGCAGATGCTGGTCACCGGCGCCGTCGACAATGTCGAACTTGGCAAGATCGTCCGCCGGGAACTCGAACTCGCCGGCTGGCCATCCGACCGGCTGGCCGCGACCACCGGACCCGACGTCCGCCTCGACGACGAAGGCGCGCAGGCGCTGTCGCTCGCGATCCACGAATTCGTCACCAACAGCATCAAATATGGCGCGCTGTCCGGGCAGGGCGACCTTGCCGTCGCCTGGCGCCGCGACGGCGGCGACGTCGAATTCAGCTGGATTGAAACGGGCCTGCCCGAAACCCCGCAGATCGACAGCGAAAGTTTCGGCACCCACTTCATCCGTTCGCTGATCGAGCGGCAGCTGAAGGGGCAATGGCAGCGCAGCGCCGCCGACCACGGCCTTTCGATCACCATTCGCTGGCCCGACCGTGAACCTGCGCGCTGACAATCGCTGGCAGATCTGGATCGACCGCGGCGGCACCTTCACCGACGTCGTCGCGCGGTCTCCGGAAGGCGCGGTCGTCACCACCAAATATCTGAGCGAAGATCCCGCGCGCCCCGGCGACGCCGCGGTCGGCGCGATCCGCGACCTGACCGGCGCGGGACAAGGTCCGCTGCCGCCGCTCGCGATCCGCATGGGCAGCACGGTGGCCACGAACGCGCTGCTCGAACGCAAGGGCGAGCCGACCTTGCTCGCGATCACCCGCGGTTTCGGCGACGCGCTGACCATCGGCTATCAGGACCGCCCCGAGCTTTTTGCGCGCAAACTCGATCGCACCCCGCCGCCGCACGCGATGGTTGCCGAAATCATCGAGCGCGTCGGTCCCGCGGGCGACGTCCTGACCCCGCTCGACGAAGCCGCCGCCCGCGCATCGCTGCAGGCCGCCCGCGACCACGGGCTCACCAGTATCGCGATCGTGCTGATGCACGGTTATCGCTACCCCGCGCACGAAGCGCGCCTCGCCGCCATCGCCGCCGAGCTCGGCTTCGCGCAAATTTCGGCCAGCCACGACGTCAGCGCGCTGATCAAGCTCATCGGCCGCGGCGACACGACGCTTGCCGACGCCTATCTCTCGCCCGTTCTTCACCATTATGTGCGGCAATTCATCGGCCAGCTCGGCGCCGGATCAGAGGGGGGCATCGACCCGCAATTCATGAAAAGCTCGGGCGGCCTCGCCGCCGCTGCCGCCTTCCACGGCCGCGACGCGATCCTCTCCGGCCCCGCGGGCGGCATCGTCGGCATGGTCGGCAGCGCCGCGCCGCTTGGGCTCGACCGCCTCATCGGCTTCGACATGGGCGGCACCTCGACCGACGTCAGCCATTATGCCGGACGGCTCGAGCGCGATAACGAGACCATCGTCGCGGGCACGCGCATCCGCGCCCCGATGCTGCGCATCCACACCGTCGCGGCGGGAGGCGGTTCGATCTGCCGCTGGGACGGCGCGCGCCTGTCGGTCGGCCCCGAAAGCGCCGGTGCCAACCCCGGCCCCGCCGCTTATGGCCGCGGCGGGCCATTGACGGTCACCGATTGCAACGTGCTGCTCGGCAAGATCCAGCCGGGTCACTTCCCCAAGCTTTTCGGTCCCAAGGGCGACCAGCCGCTCGACCGCGAAATCGTCGTGCAAAAATTCGCCGCGATGGCCGCCGAAGTCGGCAACATCACCCCCGAGGCGCTCGCCGAAGGCCTGCTCGCGATCGCCGTCCAGCAGATGGCGAACGCGATCAAGCGCATCACCATCGCGCGGGGCCACGATGTGTCGCAGGGTTACAGCCTCGTCGGTTTTGGCGGCGCCGCGGGCCAGCATGTCTGCCTGGTTGCCGACGCGCTCGGGGTCGACGAGATCCTGCTCCACCCGCTCGCCGGAGTGCTCTCGGCCTATGGCATGGGGCTCGCGCGCCCGTCGGCGATCCGCGAACGCACGCTGGCGCTGACGCTCGACGACAATTGCGCCGCCGCCCTCGCCGCGGTCGAAGCCGATTTGTCGGACACGGCGCGCGGCGACCTGTCGCCCGGCGCCGACATCACCCACGAAACCCTGCTTTTCGTCCGCCTCGCCGACAGCGACAATGCGATCGAACTCCCCCTCGCGCCGCCCGCCGAGGTCGCCGCTGCCTTCGCTGCCGCCTTCCGCCAGCGCTTCGGCTACGCCCCGCACGACAATCTCGTCGTCGACCGCATCCGCGTCGAACTGACCGAAGCGGGCGATGCACCCGCGACGCTGCCCATCCCCTCGCCATCGGCAGAAACCGAGCCCGATATCGTCACCGCCTGGCTCGCCGGAACGACGCAGGCGGTCCCGCTCCACCAGCGCAACGCCCTCGCTCCAGGCCGCAAAGTCGCAGGTCCAGCGATCATCATCGACGCGCTTTCAACAACGGTGATCGAACCGGGTTGGGACGCAATAGTAGAACGTGAGGGAACTTTGCGGCTCTATAAAAGCCCCTCCCCTTCAGGGGAGGGGTTGGGGTGGGGGCCAGCGGCCTTGCGCAAGGTTTCGGCCCCCCACCCGCTGCGACTAGGCGCGGCTGCGCCGGACCAAGTCTCGCTGCCCTCCCCTGAAGGGGAGGGCGTAACCTCGTCCGCCCCCGACCCCATCCGCCTCGAAATCTTCAACAGCCTGTTCATGGCGATCGCCGAGGAAATGGGCGGCGCGCTCCAGCACAGCGCCTCGTCGATCAACATCCGCGAACGGCTCGATTTCTCTTGCGCGATTTTCGACGGCGAAGGCCGCCTCGTCGCCAACGCGCCGCACATGCCCGTCCATTTGGGATCGATGGGCGAAAGCGTGCGCACCATCCTGCGCCAGCGCGGCCCCGGCGCCGACGGTCAGCCTCGCGATGGGCGCGGCCTGCGCCCAGGCGACGCCTATGCACTCAACGCGCCTTATGATGGCGGCACCCACTTGCCCGACATCACCGTCATCATGCCGGTGTTCGTCGCCGGACAGGACACCCCCGCCTTCTTCGTCGCCGCGCGCGGGCATCACGCCGATCTTGGCGGCATCGCCCCCGGATCGATGCCGCCGAACAGCCGCAGCATCGACGATGAAGGGATCATTTTCGACAATATGCTGCTCGTCGACGACGGGCATTTCCGCGACGCGGCGGTCGCGGCGCATCTGGTGGACAGCCCGTTCCCGGCGCGCAACCCCGCGCTCAACATCGCCGATCTGAAGGCGCAGGTCGCCGCGTGCCAGCGCGGCGCCAGCGCCCTCGCCGACCTCAGCGCCGCGCACGGCGTCCAAACCGTCGCCGCCTATATGGCGCATGGTCAGCGCCAAGCCGAAACTGCGGTCCGCCAGCTGCTCGCGCGCCTTGCGGATGGAGAGTTCCGCTACGCAATGGACAATGGCGCCGAGGTCGTCGTCGCGGTGACGGTCGATCGCGCCGCGCGCCACGTCACCATCGACTTCACCGGCTCGTCGGCGACCCTCCCCGACAATTTCAACGCCCCGCTCCCCGTCGTCCGCGCCGCCGTTCTTTACGTCCTCCGCACGATGCTCGACGACCCGATCCCGATGAACGAGGGCTGCCTGGCCCCCGTCACCCTGATCGTCCCCGAAAATTCGATGCTCTCGCCCCGCTATCCCGCCGCGGTCGTCGCGGGCAATGTCGAAACCAGCCAGGTGATCACCGACGCGCTGTTCGCCGCCTTCGGCGCGATGGCGCCCGCGCAAGGCACGATGAACAATTTCACCTTCGGCAACGAAGCGCACCAATATTATGAAACGATCGCGGGCGGCTCGGGCGCCGGGCCGGGCTTTAATGGCACCAGCGTCATCCAGACGCATATGACCAACAGCCGCATGACCGACCCCGAAGTCATGGAAATGCGCTTCCCGGTGATCGTCGAGGAATTTTCGGTCCGCCAGCGTTCCGGCGGCGCGGGCCAATGGCGCGGCGGCGACGGCGCCACCCGCCGCATCCGCTTCCGCGAGCCGATGGCCGCCAACATCCTCGCCAACCGCCGCGCCGTCGCGCCGCGCGGGCTGGCGGGCGGCAGCGACGCCGCGCCGGGGCGCAACTGGGTCGAACGCGGGAACGGTACGGTCGAGATGCTGGGTGCAACCGGCAGCGCCGATTTGGCCGCGGGCGATGCGTTCGTGATCGAAACGCCGGGTGGCGGGGGATTTGGTCGAGCGGGAGAAGACGAATGATTGACAGCCCCACTTTGCCGTTCCCCCGCGAAAGCCGGGGCCCAGGGCGTGGTAAAGCCAGCGTTGTGTCAGGCAGCCCTGGACCCCGGCTTTCGCCGGGGAACAGTTTAGCTGATAGGGAAACCCTTCCATGCTCGTCCTGATCGGCATCCTCATCATCATCGCGGGCTTCGTGCTGCGCTTCAATCCGCTGCTCGTCATCATGGCCTCGGCGCTGGCGACCGGCCTCGCCGCGGGGCTCGACATCGCCGCGATCGTCGCCGCTTTCGGCAAGGCGTTCAACGACACGCGCTACGTCAGCATCATCTGGATCGTCCTCCCGGTCATCGGCCTGCTCGAAGCCTATGGCCTCCAGCAACATGCGCGCACCCTGATCGGGCGCATGAAGGGCGCAACGCTCGGGCGCCTGCTCACCGGCTATCTCTTGCTCCGCCAGGCGATGGCCGCGGTCGGGCTCACCTCGGTCGCGGGGCATGCCCAGACCGTCCGTCCGCTCGTCGCCCCGATGGCGGAAGCCGCCGCCGAGGCCGCCAACCCCGCGCTCACCGACGAGCAGCGCGAAGAAATCAAGGCGCAATCCGCCGCGACCGACAATATCGGGCTGTTCTTCGGCGAAGACATCTTCCTCGCGATCGGTTCGATCCTGCTGATGAAGGGCGTCCTCGAAGGCTATGGCTACCAGATCGAGCCATTGCATTTCTCGCTCTGGGCGATCCCGACCGCGATCGCCGCTTTCCTGATCCACGGCTTTCGCCTCCGCCGCCTCGACCGGCGTCTGGCGGCCAACAAGGGGGCCGCGGCATGATCACGCTCGGCTTCGTCTATGTCCTCGCGGGCCTGACCTTCGCGCTGTTTGCGCTGCTCGGCGCGATGGACCGCAGCAATCCCAAACGCTTCGGCAACGCCGCCTTCTGGGGATTGCTGGCACTGTCGATGCTTGGCGGCGATTATCTCGGCGATTTCGGCAACGGCCTCCTCGTCCTCGCGCTCGTCGCAATCGCGGGTACCGGCCAGATCGGCCGGGCGCCCGGCGGCGACATCCCCGCCGACGTCCAGGCGGAGCGCGCCGCCAAGCACGGCCCCTTCCTCTTGTTCGTTGCGCTGATCATCCCCGCCGCCGCGCTCGCGGGTACCTTTTTGTTCAAATGGCTCCCCGGCCTCGCCGACCCCAAGCAGGCAACGCTCATCTCGCTCGCGCTCGGCGTTCTGATCGCGCTTGCCGTCGGCATGGCGCGCCTCAAGCCGCCCCTCCTCCTTCCCGCGCAGCAAGGTCGGCGCCTGCTCGATTCGGTCGGCTGGGCCGCGATCCTGCCGCAGATGCTCGCCAGCCTTGGCGCGGTGTTCGCGCTCGCCGGGGTCGGCGAAGTCGTCGGCGACCTCATCGGTACCGCGATTCCGCAGGGCAGCCTGTTCGGCGCCGTGCTCGCCTTCGGGCTCGGCATGGCCTTGTTCACGATGGTGATGGGCAACGCCTTCGCCGCTTTCCCGGTGATGCTCGCCGCGGTCGGCATGCCGCTTTTGATCAAGCAATATGGCGGCGATCCCGCGGTCGTCGCGGCGATCGGCATGCTCGCGGGGTTCTGCGGCACGCTGATGACCCCGATGGCGGCGAACTTCAACCTCGTCCCCGCCGCGCTGCTCGAACTCAAAAATCCCTATGGCGTCATCAAGGCGCAAATCGGCACCGCGCTGCCGTTGCTCGCGGTGAATATCGTCTTCATCTGGATTTTTGCTTTCTGACCGTCATTGCGAGGAGCCGAAGGCGACGCGGCAATCCAGAGCCTGCGTAAACCGCTCTGGATTGCTTCGCTTCGCTCGCAATGACGAAATTTCAGCGACGATCCAAAATCTCCGTTCGTGTCGAGCGAAGTCGAGACACCCTGAAGGCGCGCACAGCCGATGGGTGTCTCGACTTCGCTCGACACGAACGGTTAGAGAGGTTTTATGACCCTCACCCCCGACCACGCGACCCGCTTCGCCACCGCCACCCTGTCGCACCTCGGCCGCGAATATCCCTACAAGATGGACCTCGTCCTGAACGGCCGCGAGGACGCCAAGCCCCCGCGCGAGCATCACCCGATCTTCCACGGCAGCTTCGACTGGCACAGCTGCGTCCACGGCTGGTGGCAAATCCTCCGCCTCGCGCGCCGCTTCCCCGACCTGTCCGTCGCCGCCGACATCCGCGCCCGCGCCGACGCCATGCTGGTTCCCGACAAGGTCGCGGGCGAACTCGCCTTTCTGTCGCGCCCCTATGCCGCGGGGTTCGAGCGCCCCTATGGCTGGGCCTGGCTCCTCGCTCTCCATGCCGAGACCGCAGCTCATAACGCCCCCTGGGCCGCCGCGCTCGAACCGCTCGCCGCAGCGTTCGCGCAGCGCTTCCATGCCTTCCTGCCCAAGCTCACCTACCCGCTGCGCGTCGGCACCCATTTCAACATCGCCTTCGCGCTGACGCTCGCGCGTCATTGGGCCGAGGCCCGCGACCCAGCCCTCGTCGCCCTCATCGACGCCAGCGCGCACCGCTGGTTCGCCGACGACCGCGATTGCCAGGCGTGGGAGCCCGGCGGCGACGAATTTCTCTCCTCGGCGCTCAGCGAAGCGCAGCTGATGACCGTCGTCCTCGGCGCCCATTTCCCCGCCTGGTTCGACGCCTTCCTTCCCCGCGCCGCCTCCCGGCAGCCCGCCACCCTCTTCACCCCCGCCACCGTCTCCGATCGCAGCGACGGCAAGATCGCGCATCTCGACGGGCTGAACCTCAGCCGCGCGTGGAACTGGCGTAGCATCGCGGCCGCGCTCGGCCCCGCGCACCCCGTCACCCCGGTCGCCGAGGACGCCGCCGAACGCCACCTCGCCGCCGCGCTGCCGCACGTCACCGGCGACTATATGGGCGAACATTGGCTCGCGAGCTTTGCGCTGCTGGCGCTGGACGGACTCTGAAGTGCTCCATGCCTTCTTCGTCACCCCGGACTTGATCCGGGGTCCATGACGCCCGTGCCGGAATAGATGCCGGATCAAGTCCGGCATGACGAAGGAGGGGCGGAACCCCGCATTGACAAGCCTCGCCCCCCCGGCGAGAGAACGCGCCAAGGGGAGAGAGGCCGCCATGACCGCAAAAATGCTGCGCCCGACATCGTTCGACGTCGCCGAGCGCGCCGGCGTGTCGCAATCGACCGTCTCGCGCGCGCTCCGCAACTCACCCGGGGTCAACGCCGAAACCCGCGCGCGGGTCGCCGCCGCGGCGCGCGAGCTCGGTTATGTCGTCGACCGCCATGCCTCGTCGCTGCGCCTCAAAAGCAGCGAGACGATCGCGCTCGTCACCATCTGCCGCCCCGGCGAAGATCGCAGCGCGATCAACCCCTTCTATTTTGCGCTGCTCGGCAGCATCGCCGCCGCCACCTCGGCGCGCGGGTTCAACCTGCTGGTCTCGTTCCAGGAAAGCGAAGCCAATTTTCGCGCCGATTTTGTCGCCTCGGGCCTCGCCGACGCGATGATCGTCATCGGCACGACCAGCAACCGCGAGGCGTGGAAATATTTTGCCGACGCGCAATCGTCGGGCCTCGACTTCGTCTGCTGGGGCAGTCCCGGCAGCCCGTTTCACTGGATGCGCAGCGACAATGATGTCGGCGGCCAGATCGCCGCCGCCCATTTCGTTCAAACGGGGCGGCGGCGCATCGCCTTCGTCGGACCGCAGCAATCGCCGCAGCGCCAGTTCGACGAACGTCGCGACGGCTTTACCGCGACGCTGGCCGCGCACGGGCTGACCCCGATCCTCGCCGAACCGCCCGCCGCCGCCGACCGTCACGCGCAGGGCGTCGCCGCGGTCCAGGCGTTGCTCGAAGCGCACCCCGACACCGATGCCATCTTTGCGGCGTCGGACATGCTCGCACTCGGCGTCCTGCAAGGCCTCAAGGACGCCGGGCGCCGCGTTCCCGAGGATGTCGCGCTGATCGGGTTCGACGGCATCCGCGCCGGAACGCTCGCCGACCCGGCGCTGACCACGCTCGAACCCGATCTTGACGCCGCGGGCGAAGCCCTCGTCGCCATGGCGCTCGAAGATGACGAACGCACCCGCAGCGGCACCCGCATCCCGGTTCGTCTCGTCGTGCGCGGAACCGCCTGACCGTTCGGGGCTTTTACCTCACTGTGATCTAAGGCACAGAAAAGTAAGACATCGTTATCCATATCGCTGCTACCTTCCGGGACGCAGAGAGGCAGAAATTTGTCGGGGCAGTTCTTCATCCAGTTGCTCAATCCAGGCATCGGCCTGCTCTTTGCGGCTGCCTTTTTCCTGCTCTGGCTGAACCGCCGCGACCGCTATGTCGCCTATGCCGCGGGCGCTTACACCGCCTCCGCCGTCGCCTTTCTGATCCTCGATGTCGGCCCCGTGCTGCCCTACGAGCTGCACCGCATCCCCGCCAATATCGGCTTTCTCGCGACCGGCGCGCTGTTCGCCGCCGCGATCATCGGCCGTTATGGACTGCCGATCCCGTGGCGATCGATGGCGCTCGCCGCCGCGGTGTCGATGGCGGTGTTTCTGTGGTTCCTCCTCGGCCAGCCCAGTATCGGCGGGCGCATCCTGTCGATCAGCATCGGCGCCGCGATCATCGCGATGATGATCGTCCGCGCGCTCTGGCCGCTCCACAAACCCCATGTCATCGACCGCGTGCTGTTCTGGGTCGCGGCGCTGTCGGTCATCAACCTGACCGCGCGGCCGATCGTCCTGCTCGCGCTCGGCGGCGGCTTCGACAGCTATGACGGTTTCCAACAGTCGGTCTATTGGACCACGGTGCAATTCACCCAGGCGATGGTGTCGGTGCTCGCCGCGATCGGGCTGATGGTCGCGGTCGCGATCGACCAGATCGACGAGCTGCGCCGTCAGGTCGACGACGACAATCTATCGGGGCTGCTGAACCGCCGCGGGTTCGAAGCGCGCGCCGGATCGGCGCTCCGCCGCTGCCTCGACGATGATCGCCCGGTGGCGCTGATGATCGCCGACCTCGATCATTTCAAGCGCGTCAACGATACCTACGGCCACGCCGTTGGCGACGCGATCATCGCGGCGTTCGGGGCGCATGTCCGCGCCATCGCCCCCGCCGGATTGATTGCCGGCCGCATCGGCGGCGAAGAATTTGCGCTGCTCGTTCCCGGCGCGGGCATCGAAACCGCGCGCCAGTTTGCCGAGGCCGTCCGTACCGGCCTTGCCGCCGCCGCTGCCGACCGCATCCCCGCCGCGCTCGTCCCCACCGCCAGCATCGGCCTGACCATCGCTGTCCCCGGGCGCAACCTGTCGGCGCTGATGCACGAGGCCGATCAGGCGCTGTATGAAGCGAAGCGCACCGGCCGCAATCGCGTTCGCACCTTCACCCCCGCGTCGGTCCGTCTCGCCGCGGGCGGCTGACCGGCGAATGTGATCCGGGTCACCGCCGCCATGGCATCGGCGCGTTAGCGGGTTACCATGGTGCGCCGCCGCCACCGCCTGAAGACAATTCCACCCGACCGACAGGAGACCCCATGAAACTCGCCGCCGCCGCTCTCGCCGCCCTGCTCCCCCTGTCCGCCTGCGCCGAGGCGGAAACGCCGCAAGCCGACCCCGCCAAAACCGTCGCCAGCGAACCCAAGATCGCGCCCTCCATCCCGATCAGCGTCAAGGAAGCGCGCCGTGGCCCGGTCGACCTGACGCCGTACATCGGCAAATATCCCTTCGACGTCGTGAACGGCCATCGCTTCCTCGATCATCCCGCGGTCAAGGCCGCGATCGCCGCCGCGGTCCCCGATGCCAAGACCCGCGCCGGGATCGCCTTCGCCGACCGCAGTCTCAGCCTTCCCATCGTCCGCGTCCCCGGCGGCCGCATCCTGATCTGGGGCGGGGCATGGCGCGCCGAAGATCGCTACAATTGGGCGGTGGTCATCGCCCCCGACGGCACCAAGCCCGAAGTGTGCATCTACAACGCCGATGATTATGACGGCGATTATCAGGCATCGTCCTGGTTCACCCCCGGCCAGGCCGAAATCATGAAACAGGGCGGCTGCCCGTCGGCGGCGGAGGATTATCCCGCCGCCGAGATCGCTGCGGGATAACGCCGCTTCATCGGTCCAGCGCCTTGCCCGGGAGCAGGCGGCCCGGGATGGCAGGGCGATCGGGTGCCGTCAGCGTCACCCGCTCGCCGTCGATCGACCATGCAACGCAATCGCCGTCGCGCAAAGCCCGCTTCCGCGCGGCGACGCACAGCCTGCCGTCGCGCTGCAACAGCCATTGCATCGGCTCGGGCGGGCGATCGCCCTGTTTCGCCAGACCGGCGCCATCGCGCTGAAAATACAGCCGGCTGTCGGTCGCCGCCTGCCGGTCGGTCGCGGTCAGCAGCAACGTCCTGCCCACCAGCGCCGCGGCGCGCTTGCGGTTCGCCGCATCGATCGCGGGCGACAGCTTGCGGGCGTCGCCCTGCACCAGCCGGGCGTGGAGCGAGCCGACGCGCGGGTGGCGCAGCGTCACCAGATCCCCGGCGATCGACACCGCCGCGCAAAATTCCTCTTTCCAAGCCCCACCGCTGAAACACAGCCGGTCCCCGTCGCCGATCGACCAGCGCTCGTCGCGTTGCAGCACCCAATGATCAAAATCGGGCTGGTCGTTATGCGCCCGCCGCGCGGTCCCGTCGGGCATCAAATAATGGGCGCGATATTCGCGCTTGCCGCCCTCCGGAACAAAGATCATCGTATGGCCGACCAGCGCCGCGATCGCCGCTTTGCCGTCGCTTCGCCGGGTGGAGGCGGTCGCCGGGTCGAGCTGCCAGGCATCGCCCGCCAGCACCCGCCCCGGCCAGGCCGGTCCGCTTTTCGGGGTCAGCGTCGCGCGCGCGCCGTCGACCGACAGTTTGCCGCAATCGCCGTCCCACGGCTGCCGGTCCGCATCGGTGATGCAGAATCGTCCATCCGACAAATTGGCCCATCGCACCGCCCGCGGCACCGGCGCCTCGCCGCCGCCGCGCGTCGCCGCCAGTCCGGTGCCGTCGAGCCGCAGGTACACGCCCGTCTCGACCTTCGGCTGCGCGGGCTTGGCATAGACCAGCGTGTTGCCGACCAGTTCGCGGGCGGCTTCATGCCCGACCCGCGGCGACGGCGCTTCCTGCGCACGCGCGGCAGGGCTGGCGGCGCCGGAAATGCTCAGCAGGACCACCGCCATGACCCCGAGCCGAAATTGACTGTCGATCCGCACCTTGTCGTACCTCTTCGCCATCGCGCATAGCCCCCGCGCCGCTTGATCATGAAGCGATTTTCCGACCCGGTGCGGCGCACAGACCGCCACGATCGCCCGGTTGACGGCTCGCCGCGAAAGGTACAAACCCGCGCCATCGGATAAAAAAGGGACGGCTTTTCATGCGCAAACTGGCAATTTTGGGCGCAAGCCTGCTCGTGCTTTCGGTTCAGCCAAGCTTTGCGCAGGATGCGCCGACTACGCCAACTGACGCGACCGCCACGCCCGCCCCCGCCGCGACGCCCGGATCGGCGGTGGGCAGCGCGCGCGCCGCGCCCGAACGCCGCCTGACCGGCGCCGACCTGTTCGACCTCGCCATCGCCGCCGATCCGCAGATCAGCCCCGACGGCCGCCACATCGCCTATGTCCGGCGCCAGAACGACATCATGACCGACCGCGCGGTCAGCTCGATCTGGCTGATCGACACGGCAACCGGGGAGGAAACCCCGCTTGCCGGACGCCAAGGCGGCGCCTTCGCCCCGCGCTGGTCGCCCGATGGCAAGCGCCTGGCCTTCGCCTCGACCGAGGGCGGCAGCGCGCAGCTATGGGTGCGCTGGATGGCGGGCGGCGAGGCGGTGCGGCTGACCGGGCTGCCGACCGCGCCATCGTCGCTCGCCTGGGCGCCCGACGGCCGCTCGCTCGCCTATACGATGCTGGTCAAGGATCAGGGGCTCAAGCTCGGCAGCGCTCCCGCCAACAAGCCCGAGGGCGCAAAATGGGCCGAGCCGCTCGAAATCCGCGACCTCCTCGCCTATCGCGCCGATGGACAAGGCTATATCGAACCAGGGTTCGAAAAAATCTTCCTCGTCCCCGCGACCGGCGGCGCACCGCGCCAGCTCACCTTCGGTCCCTATCACGACAATGGCCCTTTGAGCTGGTCGCGCGACGGTCGCACGCTATATTTCGCCGCCAATCGCAAGCCCGACTGGGAAACCGATCCGCTCGAAAGCGAGGTGCACGCGCTCGACATCGCCAGCGGCCGTGTCACCGCGCTCACCGATCGCAACGGCCCCGACGCCAATCCGCTCGTTTCGCCCGATGGCGGCAAGATCGCCTATCTGGGTTTCGACGATGCCGGCCGCGCCTATGAAAACACCCATCTTTACGTGATGAACGCCGATGGTTCGGGGCGCCGCAACCTGACCGGCGATTGGGATTACAGCGTCGACGCGATCCAGTGGGGCGACAGCGGGCGCGCCATTTATGCGCAATATGACGATCGCGGCGAAACCAAGGTCGCGCGCATCGGCCTCGACGGATCGGTGCGCGACGTCGCCAAGGGATTGTCGGGCGGCGGCATGGACCGCCCCTATGTCGGCGGGAGCTTCACCGTGTCCGACGGCGGCGCGATCGCCTTCACCGGCGGCACCGCGACCCGCCCCGCCGAGGTGCAGCTGGCGCGCGGCGGATCGGCGCGCATCCTCACCGACCTCAACCGCAGCTTGCGCGAAGTCAAATCGCTCGGCGAGGTGCGCAAGATCACCACCCCCTCCAGCCATGACGGCAAGACGATCGAAGGCTGGCTGACCCTGCCCCCCGGTTATGTCGAAGGGACAAAGGTGCCGCTGATCCTCGAAATCCACGGCGGGCCGTTTCAGGCCTATGGTCCGCATTTCTCGACCGATAACCAGCTCTATGCCGCGGGCGGCTACGCCGTTCTTTCCGCCAACCCGCGCGGATCGACCAGCTATGGCGAGGCGTTCGCGCAGGAAATCGACAAGGCCTATCCGGGCAACGACTATTTCGACCTGATCAGCATCGTCGATCGCGCGATCGCGCTCGGCATCGCCGATCCCGACGCGCTGTTCGTCACCGGCGGCTCGGGCGGCGGCGTGCTGACCAGCTGGATCGTCGGAAAGACCAACCGCTTCAAGGCGGCGGTGACCCAAAAACCGGTGATCAACTGGACGACGCAGGCGCTGACCGCCGACGGTCCCGCTTTCTTTGGGCGCTACTGGCTGGGCGCGCAGCCGTGGGAAAAGCCCGAACTTTACTGGTCGCTGTCGCCGCTGTCGCTCGTCGGCAATGTCGAAACCCCGACCCTCGTCGTCGTCGGCGCAGAGGATTACCGCACCCCGGTCAGCGAATCCGAACAATATTACACCGCGCTCCGCCTGCGCGGTGTCCCGACCGCGCTGGTCAAAATTCCCGGCGCCAGCCACGGCGGCATCGCGGCGCGCCCGTCGCAATCGGCGGCGAAGGCTGCGGCGATCCTCGCGTGGTTCGCCAAATATCGCCAGGGCTGGACCCGCCCCGCGGCGCCCGCCGCCCCCTGATCCAGCCGCGCCGCTGTGATCGCGATCACCGCGTCGCCCGGTCCGTCGCCATAGGATGATCCCGTCGGCCGATCGCGGCCGGGCAAGAACGGAAAATATGGTCGTGCAAAAACTGTTCGTGGCGTCGCTCGCCATCCTCATCGCCGCGCTCGGCCCCCCGTCCGTCCCCGCGCGCGCCGCCGAAGCCGCCTTCACCCCGCTCGACGAGATCGACCGGGTGCGCCAGGCGGGCTGCGGTGTCGATGATTTTGAAGAATTCCTCGCCTGGTACAGCAGCGCGACGACCGGCGGCGGCTGGCTCGAACAGGTCGTCTTCACCGGCTATATGGTCCAGGTCGGCAAGCTCGCCGATCCCGCCACGCCCGGCTATGGCGTCGAACGCCAGCAATATCTCGGCCAGTTCCGGATCACGTCGGCCGACTATCGCGCCAGCCGCGAGGCGGGCTCGGCGCCGCTGCCGTCCGACTATCGCCGCGTCACCCTGACGCGCCTCGGCGACACGCAATATCGCGTCGACTGGCAGGGCGGGCTGCCCTTCGCCGGGGTCGCGGGTGCCGATCGCGACGCGACTGCGGGCGCCTATATTTTCGAACATCAAAAGGATTGCTGGTACCTTACCGGCGACCTACGCTGAACGGAGGGAGCATCGATGCGCCTCAGCCCCGCCCTCACCCTCTTGCCGCTGCTCCTGCTCGCCCCCGGCGCCGCCGAAGCCCGGCTACCCCCGCTCGCGGGCCAGCCGCCGGTCGCCAGTCCGCCCTATCGCGAAAGCTGGCGCTACACCTGCGACGTCGAACAGCGGCTCGCGGGCGGCACCGCCACCCTCACCCGCCTGTTCACCGACGATGGCAAGCTGGACGGCGGCGATTTCATGCGCTGGACCGCGGCGGGACATGATCCGCAGAAAACGCAGCGCCCGCTCGAGGTCGAACTGTCGTACATCTGGGATCCCGCGGACCAGCCCGCGATCGACGACCGCGCGATCGACCTCAAGCTGCGCGTCGGCATCGACGCCGACCTCCCCGAAGTCGCGCTCCTCCACATCAAGCGTCCCTTCCCGGTCCAGCCGCATGGCATCATCGGCAGCACCGCGCTCTCGACCCAGATCTTTCCCTATGGCGCGCACGACGTGACCAACGGCCATGGCGAGCTGCCGCTCGGCGACCTGCTCGCCTATGCGCAAGGTTACGACCGGCTCGACTGGACGCTGATCCGCCCGTCCGACCGGCTCGGCGGCGACCGCGAGCTTGCGCGCGGCACCCTCGACATCGCGGCGCTGCGCCAGGCGGTCGCGGCGCTCCCGGCGCTCCGCTCCGCTCTCGCCGCCAAGACCCCCGATCCCAAGGCACGCTGCCAGCGCGTGCTGTGGCCCGCCACTCCGGATTATTGAGCAAGCCCATGAACGCCCATATCCATTCATCGGACATTCTGCGCCGCGGTGCTAAACCCCACACCATGATCGACAATATCATCATTGCCGACGATCATCCGATGTTCCGCGCCGGGCTCGGCCAGCTGGTCGGCAGCGCCTTTCCGCACCTCGCGATCCATCAGGCCGGAACCGTCGAAGAGATGCTGTGCGTCGCCGAACGCGAAGGCGCGCCGCAGCTGTTCACCATCGACCTTTTGTTCCCCGGCATGGACCCCGCGCAGACGCTGCCGATGCTGCGCGACCGCTTTCCGCGCTCGTCGATCGCGGTCGTCTCGATGCTCGACGATGACGCCACGATCGATCGCGTCATGGGTTATGGAGCCGATGCATTTATTGCCAAATCGGTTCATCCGGACCATATGGTCGCCGGGCTCCGCGCGCTGCAACAGGGCGAGTTCGTCGTGCTGAAACCCGACCGCCCGTCGATGCGCGCGATGCCTCCGCCGCCCGCCACGCTGACCGAGCGGCAGGTCGAGGTCCTGACCCTGATCGCCCAGAAACAATCGAACAAGCAGATCGCGCGCCGCCTCGACCTGTCGCATTTCACCATCCGCAACCATGTCTCGCACCTGCTGCGCACGATGGGCGCCGCGACGCGCAGCGAACTCGCGGAAAAGGCCCGGAGCGCCGGCATCATCGCCTGACGATAGGACGCGTCGCGCAGGAAAGGCCGACAGCCAGCCCTATTTCTTCGCCACCCGCGCCACGACCTTGATCTCCACCACAGCGGTCGGTTCATACAAGCGCGACACGCCGATCGCGGTCCACGCCGGGAAGGGCGCCTTCACATGGCGGTTCTTGACCGCGGCAAAGCCGTCGATGTGCGCCGCCAGGTCGGTGTGAAAAGTGGTGATGTCGACCACATCGTCCCAGCTCGCTCCCGCGCGCGCCAGCGTCGTGGCGATATGCTGAAAGGCGCGCTCATACCCCGGCGCCAGATCGCTCTCCCCCGCCGCCGGCCCCGCGACCACCCCCGACAGATAGATGGTGTCCCCCGCGATCACCGCGGTCGCATAACCCACCGCCTCCTGAAACGCCCGCGCCTCCGGATTTTCGGGCATCAGGACGTTGGCGGGATCGCGGGCGACAGCAGGCGCGGCGAGAAGAGCCAAGCTCAGAATGGCGGCCCGGGTGGTTCGCATGCTCATCTCCCCTGTTCGACGGTCAGGGCAGGAAAGGTGACAGGGCTTGAACAGCGGAGCAAGGCTAACGAGAGATTCGGCTTACAGAATGCGCGAAAACGGCATCGTGGATTTGGGGGCCCAATGAGTCGTCACTGCGTTTCAGATTCAGTCACAGCACAGAACCGCTCCGGGAATGGGTTGCTGGACTTGCGAGAATTCGAAGATTTCGAGTACTGGTTCTAAGGATAGCGGATTTATAGTTTGTTGCTATGCCAATCCAATTCCACAATGACCAATCCGGCGTTGACCAAGCCACCTATTCTCTCTAATTCCTCGTCTGAAGGTTTTTCGGCAGGAAATATGGGGTGGGTCGGCTTCTCTTTTTCCTATGGCTTCTGACAATGGCGTCTTCGCCACAGGTCGCTGCGAAAGAGTCTGAGGCCGCAAAGGCAGGCCGCTTAGCCGAGCTATGCGACGGGGCAAAAATGCCTGCATGCGTTACGCTTGCAGATATGTACGCCGCTGGAAACGGCGTTCCCGTAAACGGCGCGCGAGCGGCGCAGTTTTACGCCATGGCATGCGATGCAGGCATATTGCTTGCTTGCTACCGCGTCGGCGAACTTTACTACGCGGGAAAGGGGTTGCCCCAAGACTATCGACGTGCAGCTATCATCTACGCCGATCTTTGCGACCGTAAGGATTATTATTCATGTGACACGCTCGGATGGATGTATCTAAATGCGACTGGCCTCCCGCAGAACGACGTTCGCGCAGCGCAATTGCTCGACCTTGCTTGCCGCAACAACGTGGCGGCTAGTTGTACCAAGCAGGGCTATATGCTTGCGGAAGGGCGATCGGGCTCTATCGACTATGCTCGCGCAATGACCCTCTACAACAAGGCCTGTCGCGCCAACGATCAGGTAGGCTGCGTGAACATCGGCGTGCTTTACGAACATGGTCACGGTGTAGCGATGAACAATGCGCGCGCGATTGAAATCTACGACAAGGCCTGCCGCGCTGGCGAAGATTTGGGGTGTCGCTATTCGAGGAATTTGAGGAACAGGCTGAATCCGGTCGCGAACTCGAGCTCCAACTATTCGCCTTATGACAGGCCTCGGATCACGCCGGAGGAATTGGATCAATACCATACCTATCGGCCACCGCCTTCGCCACCGCCGACCCCTCCTGCGCCGGTTGTCAGCCAATTCTATGCCGTTCAATGTGCTCCAGGGTGGTGCTGAATATGAAAAAGACGCTGGATAGATGCGCGCTCGCAATTGGTTGCTGTATCGTGTCGATTGTCGGCGCGTTGCCGGCGAACAGTCAGACGATGCCAGCCAAGGCCGAGATTACATACGAAGGAACCTATTCAGCTCGCGTTTGGCGTAAATCGCGTCAATCGCAGCGCGTTGATTTGGGCAAGATCTTGTCGGGGATGACCGCCGAACAGGGGCAGCGTTATGAGGGCGCTATTACCATCAAGCTCCGCATAGACGGCGCCGCTGCATATGCCGAGATTTCCGGCACCGGAGGTATGAGTCCGGCGACGCTCACAGGATTGGTTCGCAACGGCCAATGTCGCTTGACGGATAAAAGTGCGACATATGTGTACGAAGGAGCCTGTTCACCCGAAGGTTTCGTCGGCACCATAATGAGTTCACCGAACAATCGCATGAACAGTGATGGCAAGTTTCAAACAGCAACGACATCGTTCGTTGATGTTGCGATGCGTGAGCGTGAGACTGCCGCCGCGAAGGCAGTAAAGGACGCGCAAGATGCAGAGCGTCGTAAGGTAATCGACGCCGAGAAGGCACTTCTCAAAAAACAATGTGACGCGGGCAAGGCCTCTGCGTGCGTCAAGATGGACACGCTGGAATAGTCTCGCGGTAGCTCTACGCCGAATCGCTTTAGGGCTTGGCCGAAATGTCACGCCCCGCTTTCATTTCTATGTTTGGGATTGCGGTGACAGGTGCAGCAACCTCCGAGCTAGTCCCGGATCAAGTCCGGGGAAACGACGCGTCGGACCTCCTGCATTCCTCGGCGCCTCCGCTTGTCCGCACGAACCAACCACCCCCACCCCCTTGCATTTCCCCACCCCCCGCGTAAGGCGTCCCCAACAAAAACCGCGCGCGCGACTCCTGCTGGCCCGCTCTCCCGCCACGCCAGCACATGGTCATTCCCCGCCGCGCCAACAGGGGACTGCTGCAAGATGACGACCACCGGACATGACACGCTGGGCACCCGTTCGACGCTGAGCGTCGGCGGCAAGGAATATGCGTATTATTCGCTCGACAAGGCCGCGGCAAAGCTGGGCGACGTGTCGCGCCTGCCGTTTTCGATGAAGGTGCTGCTCGAAAACCTGCTGCGCTTCGAGGATGGCGGCTTCACCGTGTCGACCGACGACGTCCAGGCGCTGGTCGACTGGCAGAAGGACCCCCATTCGAACCGCGAGATCCAGTATCGCCCGGCGCGCGTGCTGCTGCAGGATTTCACCGGCGTGCCGTGCGTCGTCGACCTTGCCGCGATGCGCGATGCGATCGCCAAGCTCGGCGGCGACACGACCAAGATCAACCCGCTCGTCCCCGTCCACCTCGTCATCGACCACAGCGTCATGGTCGACGAATTCGGTCATCCCAAGGCGTTCGAACAGAATGTCGAAATCGAATATTATCGCAACGGCGAACGCTATGACTTCCTGAAATGGGGATCGAAATCGCTGTCGAACTTCAAGGCGGTCCCTCCGGGCACCGGCATCTGCCATCAGGTCAACCTCGAACATATCGCGCAGGCGGTGTGGTCGAGCGACGACGCCGACGGTAACACGGTCGCTTACCCCGACACCTGCGTCGGCACCGACAGCCACACGACGATGATCAACGGCCTCGGCGTGCTCGGCTGGGGCGTCGGCGGGATCGAGGCCGAGGCCGCGATGCTCGGCCAGCCCGTGTCGATGCTCATCCCCGAAGTCGTCGGCTTCAAATTCACCGGCAAGCTCAACGAGGGCGTCACCGCGACCGACCTCGTGCTCACCTGCACCCAGATGCTGCGCGAACGCGGCGTCGTTGGCCGCTTCGTCGAATATTTCGGCCCCGGCCTTGCGACGCTCAGCCTCGCCGACCGCGCGACGCTCGCCAATATGGCGCCCGAATATGGCGCGACCTGCGGCTTCTTCGGCGTCGACGACAAGACGCTCGACTACATGCGCCTGACCGGGCGCAGCGAAGACAATATCGCGCTGGTCGAGGCTTATGCCAAGGCGCAGGGGCTGTGGATCGTCGAAGGCGCCGCCGACCCGATCTTCACCGACACGCTCGAACTCGATCTGTCGACCGTCGTCGCCTCGCTCGCGGGGCCGAAGCGGCCGCAGGACCGCGTCTCGCTTCCCGACGTCGACGATGTGTTCAACGCCGACATGGCGAACACCTATAAGAAGGCGCAGGCGCGCGTTCCGGTCGAGGGCAAGGATTTCGACATCGGCGACGGCGACGTCACCATCGCCGCGATCACCAGCTGCACCAACACCTCGAACCCCGGCGTGCTCGTCGCCGCGGGTCTGGTCGCGAAAAAGGCCGACGCCTATGGCCTGAAGCCCAAGCCGTGGGTCAAGACCAGCCTCGCGCCGGGATCGCAGGTGGTCACCGACTATCTCGAAAAGGCAGGGCTGCAAAAGCATCTCGACAATGTCGGCTTCAACCTCGTCGGCTATGGCTGCACGACCTGTATCGGCAATTCGGGGCCGCTCGCCGAGCCGATCAGCAAGGCGATCAACGAAAACGGCCTCGTCGCCGCGGCGGTGATCTCGGGCAACCGCAACTTCGAAGGCCGCGTGTCGCCCGACGTGCGCGCGAACTTCCTCGCCTCGCCGCCGCTGGTCGTCGCCTATGCGCTGAAAGGCACGGTGATCGAGGATTTCACCACCACCCCGATCGGGCAGGCGCAGGACGGCAGCGACGTGTATCTGAAAGACATCTGGCCGACCAACCAGGAGGTCGCCGACACGATGGCCGGCGCGCTCGACCGCGGCATGTTCGAGGCGCGCTACGCCAATGTCTATAAGGGCGACGAGCATTGGCAGAAGATCAATGTCGAGGGTTCGGACACCTATCAGTGGCGCGCCGGATCGACCTATGTCGCCAACCCGCCCTACTTCGAGGGCATGACGATGACCCCCGCGCCGGTCAGCGACATCGTGAACGCCAAGCCGCTCGCGATCCTCGGCGATAGCATCACGACCGACCACATCAGCCCCGCCGGCAGCATCAAGGCGGACTCGCCGGCCGGAAAATGGCTGATGGAACATCAGGTCAGCAAGGCCGACTTCAACAGCTATGGCGCGCGCCGCGGCCACCACGACGTCATGATGCGCGGCACTTTCGCCAACATCCGCATCAAGAATGAAATGGTCCCCGGCATCGAGGGCGGCATGTCGCGCTACGGCGCCGAAGTCATGCCGATCTACGACGCCGCGATGCGCCACAAGGCCGACGGCACCCCGCTGGTGGTGATCGCGGGCAAGGAATATGGCACCGGATCGTCGCGCGACTGGGCGGCGAAGGGCACCAATCTGCTCGGCGTCCGCGCGGTGATCGTCGAAAGCTTCGAGCGTATCCACCGCTCGAACCTCGTCGGCATGGGCGTGCTGCCGCTGCAGTTCCTCGACGGCCAGAGCCGCGAGACGCTGGGGCTGACCGGTGACGACACCTTCACCATCACCGGCGTCGCCGACCTCAAGCCGCGCCAGACGGTGACGGTCAACGTCACCCGCCCCGACGGTTCGACCTTCGCCTTCGACACGCTCTGCCGCATCGATACCGCGAACGAGGTCGAATATTATATGAACGGCGGCATCCTGCACTACGTCCTGCGCAAGCTGGCGGCGTAAGCATAAACGGGCGGGGATCGGGCCATGGGCAAACTGCTGTTCCTGATCCTCGGCCTGGCGCTCGGCCTGCTCCTCGCCCGCTATCTGCGCGGGCAGCGGGCAGGCCGCGACCTTTCCGCGCCGCCGCGACCGATGGTGCGCGTCGGCGACGAGCGGATCGACAATGAGGAAATCCGCGCCCTGATCCGCGCGGACCGCAAGATCGAGGCGATCAAGCTGGTCCGCGAACGCACCGGCCTCGGCCTTGCCGAAGCCAAGGACGCGGTCGAGGCACTCGAACAGACGATGCGCTGAATCGCCTGTCCCCGACCGGGGTGCAGGCCACCCAAAGGGACAGCCTATGAGCGTTTTACAGATCGCGATCGAGGTTATCGGCTGGCTCGCCGCCGCGCTGATCCTCGCGAGTTACGTCCTGCTCTCGCTCGGCAAGATCGAACCGCGCGGCTATCTCTACCAATGGATGAACGTCATCGGGGCGAGCGGGTTCGTGCTCAATTCGGGCTATAATGGCGCGCTACCCTCGGCGGGGCTGAACGTGGTGTGGGCGTTGATGGGCGTCTTCACCCTGTGGAGCGTGTGGCGCGCGCGCAGGTCAGCGGCTGCGGTCACCCACTAACGGCCCAACACCGTAGCCCTGAGCTTGTCGAAGGGCGCTTCCCGGACGATCGGCGCCCTTCGACAAGCTCAGGGCTACGGCCCAGCCTAAAACACTACGCTAAGGCTTCACCGCCGCATCCCACGCCGCGACCTTCGCCTTCGTATCGGCCAGCATCGCATCGAGCGCCGCGCGGTCATGCACCGCCCCGCGCAGGATCACGCTGTCGATCGCCCGCGTCGCGGCAATATCGTCCAGCGGATTGCGCGTCAGCAGCACCAGATCGGCCGCCATGCCCGGCTTGATCGCCCCATAACGACCGAGCCAGCCGAACCACGCCGGCCCCGCGCGCGTCGCCGACACGAGCGCCTGCGCCGGGGTCAGCCCCTTTTCGACGAAAAGCCCGATCTCGTCATGCAGGCCGAAACCGGGATAGTTGAAGCTGTTGAGGAACCCCGCGTCGGTCCCCGCGATGATCGGCACCCCTGCCTCCGCCAGCATCGGCAGGATCGTTGCGACAGCTTCGATCTGCTCGTGCCGCGCCGCGATCGCGGCGGCGTCGGCCTTGGCCGCGCGCTCGACCCGCCAATCATAGGTTTTGCGCAGCTTCGGTCCGATATAAGCCAGCCCCGCGTCCGTCTTATGATCGTCGCGATCGAGATAGGCGATGATCCGGCTGCCGTTCAGCGTCGGGGTGACCGATACGCCTTGCGCGGCGAAACGGCGATAGGCGACCATTGCGGTCGCGCGGTCGAACCCCGCGTCCAGGCGGCGGTTCGCCTCGGCGCGGTCGATCCGGCCCGCGGCGAAATCGGCGGCAATCACCGCCTCGTCCCTCGCCCCGGCATTATAGGCGTAGTCGAGATGCTCGATCGAACTGATCCCGGCGTCGACCGCCTGCTGCACCGTCAGCGCCATCGGGATATGACCCGAGGTGCGCAGCCCCAGCGCCTTCGCGCGGGTCAGCGCATAGAGGAAGAGTTCGGGCTTCAACGTGCTGTCGGTGATCTTGACGAAATCGACCTTGTCGCGGTCTTTCAGCCGGACAAGCGCCGCATCGACATCGGCGGTGCTGCCGACCTCGATCGTCCCTTTCCACAAGGGCTTGATCCCCTCGATCTTGGCGCCCGAGGTCAACAGGCGCGGGCCGAACAGGCGGCCGTCCGCAATTTCGCCGCGCCAGCCGAGCACCTGATCGGGCAGGTCGCCCGACGCGTCGCGGATCGTCGTGATCCCGTTGGCGACATACAGCGGCAGCAGCGCCCTATTCTCTTCGATCAATTCCGGCCCGCCGCCGAAATGGACATGCATGTCCCACAGGCCGGGGATCAGGAACTTGCCGTCGCCCGCGACGCGCCGCTTCGCCCGCCATTGGCGCGCAATCGCCGCGTCGGCACCAACCGCGACAATATCGTCGCCGCGCAGCACCACCGCCTGCCCCGGCACCGTCCTGGCACCCTCGACATCGACGATCGTCACTTGGCGGATAATGACATCGGCCTGCTGCGGCGCCGCCGATACCGGGGGCGACGCGGCGAGGAGGACGAAGGCGAGGGCAGCGAGCAGGCGTTTCATGACGAGGAATCCTTCCGAACAGAAGAACGCCTTAGGGTCAGAACCCATGAATTGCACTATCGCGGCTCGGCGCGGGTCCACCGGCATCGCCGCCATCAGATTTTCGAACCGCCCCTTTGCGACAAAGCGTTCGGGAAAGCCCGAGCGGACGAGGCTGTCGTCCCTGCGATCAGGCCGCAATCGCCCGGATCCGGCGGCGAAGCAAGTATAGCCCGCCCGCCAGCACCGCGGTCGGGACCAGCATCAGCGTGAAGGCGGTTCGCCCATCGAGATGCGCGAACAGCGCGCCGGTGATGACCGACCCCGTCGTCCCGCCCAGCGCCGAAAAGACGACGACCAGCCCCATCAGCGGCGGGTGGCTGCGCCCCGGCATCGCGCTCAGCATCACCGAAATGATCGTCGGATAGATCGGCGCAAGCGCGAAGCCGATCAGCGGGAACAGGAAAGCGGCGACCGGCGCGTCGCCCCAGCCGGCAATCGGTCCCGGCGCCAATCCGTCGGCGAGCGGCAGGACCAGGATGATCAGCGCCGCGAGCAGCGCCAGGCAGATGTTGAGCACCGGATACCAGTCGAAGCGCGCCATCACCGCCCCGGCGCCGAACCGCCCCAGCGCGATGCACGCCGCGAACAGGCTGGCCGCCTGCACGCTCATCTGCGCCGGCAGGTGCAACACCTCATTGTTGAACGTCGGCAGCCAGGTTCCGATCCCCTGCTCGATCAGGACAAAAACAAAGGCGCAGACGACAAAGATCAGCACCAGCGGCAGCGCGGCAAGGCGCAGCATCGCCAGCATCGGTGCGCGCTCGGCCTGCTCCGGATCGTCGGCACCGGGCGCGCCCCGCTCCTCGACCGGCGCCGAAAGCAAGATCGCCAGCGCCAGCGCGGTGACCCCCGCCAGCACCCAATAGGCGTTCAGCCAGCGCAGCCCGGCAGGGTCGATAAACGCGCTGAACACCCAATAGGACGACAGCACCCCGACCATGAACATGCCCTCGATCAGGCTGGTCAGGCTGGCATGCTGCCGCGCGTCGGCAGTGACCAGTCCGATCATCGAATAAACGACGACCTTGGCCACCGCGAACGCCGCGCCGACCAGCGCAAAATGCAGCTGCGCCGCGCCGAAACTGCCCAGCAAGGGCATGATCAGGCAGCCGAGGATGGCAAGCACCAGCGACGCGATCAGCGCGTTGCGCAGCCCGAACCGCGGCAGGTAGCTGGCGGTCGCGAACGATACGACCGCGATCGTGATGTCCTTGAACCCCTCCAGCGTGCTCGCCTCGGGCTTGCTGACGCCAAAGCTCGAAATCGACTGCAGGATCACCGTCCCCACGCTGTTCAGCAGCATCGCAAAGGCGACATAGGTCAGGATCAACGCGGCGATCAGTCGGGTGCGGGCCATGATGCGTCCTTAGGCGAAAGGGGGACGGATGTATCGGTTGCAAATCGAGCGGCGGACAGTCGAACGCCCAGCTTACTCCTCGTCATGCTGAACTTGTTTCAGCATCCATGGCCCGCCCTCCGATCCGGCGCTGCGCCGAAGGAAACGGCGGGCCATGGACCCTGAAACAAGTTCAGGGTGACACGTAAAAAAGAGCATCCACCTGCTTCAGACCCCCAAAAAAAGAAGGGGTGGCCGCGAAGAGGCCGCGACCACCCAGGGAGGGATGAACTCAGAACCGGTACGCCGCGCTGAACCGGAACGACCGGCCCAGGATCGGGCGCGCATTGACCACCTGCCCGCCGGTCTGACCCAGCGTGCGCGGATCACCCTCGGTCAGGCCGGCCTTGTCGGTCAGATTGTCGGCGGTCACCGCAAATTCCAGCGCGTCGTTCACATCGAACCGCACCCCGGCATCGATCTTGAAATAATTCGGCAACGACTGGGTGTTCGCGGTGTCGGAGAAACGGTCGCCGACATAGCTGAAGGTCGAATAGAGCGAGACCTTGCTGCCGCCGCCGAATTCGATGTCATAGGACGGGGTCACGCGCCATTGCCATTTCGGCTGGCGCTGCACGCGATTGCCGCTGAGGTCGATCGTCCCGCCGCCCGCAAAGAAATCGCGATATTTGGCGTTCAGCCAGGTTCCCGAAAAGGCGATGCTGAAATTGTCGACCGGGCGCAATTGCCCTTCCAGCTCGATCCCGGTGCTGCGCGCGCCGCCGATGTCGGCGACCGGCGCGCCATTCTGGATCACCGTCGTCACCAGCCCGGTGAACTTGGTGTGGAACAAGGTGGCATAGAGCGAGACCGGATCGGTGCGGACCTTGATCCCGCCCTCGAAATTGTCGACGCGCGGCGACACGAAAATCCCGTCGCGCAGATTGTCGAAAAAGGGATTGGTGTTGCCGCGGTTGTAGCGGACATAGGCGCCGACCGACGACGAGAAATCGTAGTTCAGCCCCGCGGTCCACGACCAGGCGCCCTTTTTATACGCAATGCTGCGGAAGGTGCCGTTCAGCACCGCGGTGCCATTGTTATAGAGCGTGTTCGGGTTGCCGTCGGTGTCGACCCCGAAATCATTATTCTCCAGCGTCCCGCTCGCCTTGTAATTCTGGTACCGCACCCCGGCGTCGAAGCGCAATTCAGGCGTGATCTGAAACTCGTCGGTCGCGTAAAAGGCATATTCGCGGCCGTCATAGGCGGCGTTGACGTTGAAGAACGAACCCTGGGTAAAGCCGCGGTCGGTCGCGACCTGGCCGTTCGCCAGCGTCAAATTGAGCAGCCGCGCATTATTCTCGGCGGTCAGCAGATGGACATTGCCCAGGTTCCACTGATCGTTCGACGAAAAATCGGCAAAATAGGCACCGACGGTCAGCTTGTTGCTGCCGCTTTCCCATTCGACCGCCAGGTCGTTGGCGAAATTTTCGATCTGCTTGCGGACGATCCAGGTCCCGGCGCGGATCACCTGCTGCGTCCCCGCCACCGCCTGCCCGCCATCGACATAGGTCAGGCTGCCGACCGTGCTGCCGAGCGAGGCGGCATAGGCATCGGCGGTCGACGCGGTGCTCGCAGGGACGAGTCCCGTCGTATCGGCGTCGCCCTTCAGGTAGCTCGCGCGGTAGCGCAGCTGCACCCCGTCGCCGACCTCATAGTCGAAATTGGTGCCAAGGTTGACCAGCTTGGCGCCGCGGCCGTCGGCCAGATTGGCGCGGGTGCCGTCGGGCAGCGTGCTCAGCCGCGTTTCGGGACCGGCCAGCGCCCCCGACCCCAGGTCGATATTGCCGAACTGGCGCACCTTGTCGCCGTCGCGGATCACCGGGATCGGCAGCAGCCACTGGCCGCGATCGTTGAGGTACCGGGCAAAGACAAGGATCGAGCCCTTGTCCAGGTCGTGGCGGATATTGCCGGTGATCTGGCCGCCCTTTTCGGCGGTAAAGCGCGGGTCGCGGATGCCGTTGCCGCTGGCATAATAGCCGCCGACCATGAAGCTCGTATTCTCGCCCAGCGGCCCCGACAGCAGCAGGTCGCCGCGCAGGTCGCCATAATCGGTGACGCTGGCCTTCACCAGCCCTTCGAAATCACGTCCGCCTTCCTTCTGGACGAAGTTGACGGTCAGGCCCGGCTGGCCGTTACCGAACAACGCGCCGGTGCCGCCGCGCACCGCCTCGACCCGCTCGATCGTCTCGTCGATGCGGATTAGCTGGGTGTTCTCGAGGAACGACAGCGTCGGCGGCGAGAAAAAGGGCACGCCCTGCACGGTCAGCGTGACGAATTCGGCGTCGCCGCCCGACGGATAGCCGCGCACAAAGATGTTGGCGCCATTCTGGCCGCCCGAGCTTTCCGCCGACACGCCGGGGATGACCTTGAACAGGTCGGCGGTGCTGTTCGGCGCCGCGCGCTCGATCGCGTCGGAATTGATGCTGGTGATCGCGAACGCCGCGTCCTGGCGATTGACCCCGCCACCCGCGGTGCCGGTGACAATGATTTCCTCATTCGCCGCCGCCGCATCGTCAACCTGAGGCGTTTCCTGCGCGAACGCTGCGGTCGGCAGCGCGGCGAGCGCGATCGACGACAGCAGATAGCTTTTCTTCAACATGGCATATCCTCCACTTTACCTGTTCTGATTGATCGGTTTTTTCGCTCCACCGCTGCCTGTTCTGCCGACAGGATCTGGCCGAGCGAAAGATCGCCGATGGCGGGGACGTTGATGTCGGCATCGGGCAGCGCCTCTTCTGACCCGATGCCAATGGCCACCATGCCCGCCGCATGGATGGCCGAAATTCCGGCGCGGGCGTCCTCGACGCCAACGCAGTCCCGGGGGGGCAGGCCCATGCCTTCGGCACAGGCCAGGAAAATGTCGGGCGCGGGCTTGGCGTTCGCCACCGCCCCCGCGTCGGCGATGAAATCGAAGTCGTCGGCGATGCCGAGCAGGCGCACGACGTCACCCGCGTTGCGGCTCGCCGACGCCAGCCCGATCTTCAGCCCCGCGGCGCGCAGCGCGTCGAACAGCTCGGTCACCCCGGCGAACAGATTGGTCGGCGAATAATCGGCCAGCCGCGCGCGATACGCCGCATTTTTTTCGGCGAGCATCGCCTCGAACCGATCGGGCGCGACGTCCGCCGCCGCCGACCCCAGGATCAGCCGCAGCGATCCGGCGCGATCGACGCCCTTCAGCGCGTGGTTGGCTTCGCGGTCGAACGTCAGCCCGTGCGCGTCGGCGAGCGCCTGCCACGCCTGATAATGATCCTCGGCGGTGTCGGTCAGCACCCCGTCGAGATCGAAGATCACGCCCTTCAGCGCCGGGCGGACCATCGTCACCGGATCGCTGCCGACCGACAGCGGGCGGCCATGGTCCAGAATATCGATCGGCGCCCCCGCCAGCAGGCGATAGGTGCAGCCCGCGGCATCGACCGCCAGCTCGATCGTGCTGCCGCGCCATTGCAGGCGAAAGCGATAGCCGGTCCACGCGGTAGGGAGTTGCGGGCGGAACGAGGGCACCGCGCCGTCGAGGCGTAGCCCGCCCCACCCCTGCGCCAGCACCAGCCAGCTGCCCGCCAGCGCCGCCATGTGCAGCCCGTGCGACGTGTTGCCGTGGCGATCCTCCAGATCGACAAAGGCGCATTCTCTGAGGAAGTCGAGCGCCGCCGCCTCGTCGCCCAGCCGCGCCGCGGCGATCGCGAACGATACTGACGACAGCGTCGAATCATGCGTGGTGACCCCGGCATAAAAATCGGAATTGCGCCGCTGCCGCGCCAGCGGCATCGCGGTCAGGTCCATCGCCATCGCCTGCACGACATTGCCCTGCTTCGCGACCTGGTGGCGGAACAGGATCATCGGGTGATACCGCATCAACAGCGGCCCCTGGCCATCACCCGCCGCCCATCCCGGCAGTTTGGGGCGGCCCAGAAACGCATCGTCCTGCGGATTGATGCCAAGGTCCGTATCGACCGGCAGCCACATCGCCGCCGCCGCGCGGCGCCATTCGGCCACTTCGGCGTCGCTCACATCCACCGCACCCGGCTGGCCGTAACCGCTGCTGCGCAGCCAGTCCGCCGTGTCGGCGGCATAGGCCAGATGGCGGCGCGCGATCGCGTTGGTGTAAAAATCATTGTCGACCAGCGCCGAATATTCGTCGGGTCCGGTCACGCCATGGATGCAAAAGGCGCCGCCGCGCCGCGGATCGAACGCCCCGATCTCCATCCAGATGCGCGCGGTGTCGAACAGCATCGCCGCCGCCTGGCTACGGAAATCATCGTCGCCGGTCGCCGCGACATACAGCGCCAGCGCATAGGCGATATCGCCATTGATATGATATTGCGCCGACCCCGTCGGATAGTGCGACGAACATTCGTCGCCGCCGATCGTCCGCCACGGATAGAGCGCGCCGCGCGTGTGGCCGAGCGCCTTGGCATGCGCCCGCGCGCGGTCGAGCGTGCCGATACGATAGGCGATCAAGGTGCGCGCCTTCGCGGGCGCCTGCAACGCCAGCACCGGCAGCATGAAGGTTTCGGCGTCCCAGAAATAATGACCCTCATATCCCTCGCCGGTCAGCCCCTTGGCGCCGATGCTGTGCTTGGGATCGCGGCTCGCCGACTGGTGGAGCTGGAACAGGTTGAAGCGCAGCGCCGCGGCGAGGTTGTCGTCACCGTCGATCGCGAGGTCGGCATTGTCCCACAGCTGCGCCACCGCCGCGCGCTGCGCCTCGGCAATCGCGTCAAAATCGGTCGGTGCATCGTCTAGCACGGCAAGATCGACCGGATGGCCGCGCGCGGCAGCCAGCACGACCACCCGGTCGATCGTCAGGATGCCGCCGGCGACCAGCTCGCCCTGCACGACATGCCCGGCCACCATCGCGGCGACCGGCGCGGCGGGGCAAGTGACATGCTGTGCATAGGCAAGCTCGACGGCGTCCTGCGCGAACCGGGTGACCGATGACGGGTCGCCCGGCAGGGGGGAAAGCATCGCCCACGCCGGGCGCAGCCGCGCCGAAATGCGCGGATCATCGGCGTCGGCGCCGGTCGGGGCGGCGCTGTCGGCGCCAAAGGTCAGCGTTGCGGTCAAGGTACCGCCGAAATCGAGGGGGCGAATATTGATGCGCGACGCGACGCACGCCGCGCCCGCCAGCGGCACGATCCGTACGGCGGCAATCTCGATCTGGCGCCCATCGGCCAGCTGCCAGCGCGTCACGCGGCGCAGCGTGCCGGCGGTAAGATCGAGCGTGGTTTCGGTGTCGGCAACTTCGGCGGCGGCAAAATCGACCGGCGCGCCGTCGATCGCCAGTCGCAGCAGCACCGGGCTGGGGCAGGCGATCCGCGTATCGGTCGCGGTCGCATAGCCGGGGAAGCTTTCGTGATAATCGATCGCGCGGCGAACATAAGCATCCGGCAGATAGGCCGCGGGCGCCGTCGCCAGCTCGTCGATCACCCCTTCGACGCCGACCAGCCCGTTCGCCAGCGCAAACAGCGCCGCTGCCTCTGCCCCGGTCGCCTCGACGCCGCGGCGGACCAGCGTCGTCACCCCGGCGCCATTCGGCGCCGCCGGTATCGCGCCTGCGCCAGACTGCGCTGACGCCACTACGCCCAGACTGTGTTCGGAAATCGCCACCGCATCCTCATCCCGGCCGGGGCTGCTCGGCCCCTGCTCTGGAATGCGGTGTCCCGCAAAATGGTATCGATGTCAAGGTATCGATACCATTTTGCATTTCAGGTCACGCTGTGCGGCACTTTCGCAACCTTCCGACTAACTCTCGCGGACGATCAATTCGACCGGCATCGCCCGCGAATCCACGGCTTTTCCGGCCACCAGGTCGAGCACCTTCTGCGCCAGCAGCTCGCCCCCCACGCCCCAATCCTGGCGGATGCTGGTCAGCGGCGGCGAGAATAGTCCCGCGCCCGGCGAATCATCGAACCCGACGACCGACACCGCGCCGGGAACATCATGCCCCCGCGCCCGCAGCGCCTCGATCGCTCCCATCGCAATCGCGTCGCTGCTCGCAAAGATGCCGTCGAAGCACGGCGCCGCGCTGTCCAGCAACGGCGCCACCGCCTCGCGCCCCGCCGCGACCGTGAAGGCGCAGGGGATATTGGCGACGATCGCGGCATCGGTCCCCGCAAGCCCCGCACGAAAGCCGTTCAGCCGATCCTCGGCCTCGCCATGCTCAGCGTCGCCCAGAAACAACAGCCGCCGCCGCCCGCGCCCCACCAGATACTCGGCCGCCAGCCGCCCGCCTTCGCGATTGTCGCTACCAACGACGACACGTTCGGGCGGGCCATGCGCGGCGCCCCAGACCACATAGGGCAGACCCGTCGCCGCGATCACCGCCGCCGCGTCGTCATGGACCCCCTGCCCCAGCAGGATCACCCCGTCGGCCGACGGCGGCGCCTCGGAAAACAGATCGATTGTCGTCAGCACCATATTCTGCCCCGCCGCGGTCAGCTGTTGCAGGATGCCGCCCAGCAACAGCAGCGGATAAGGCTCGCTCATCAACCGTTCGTGCGACGGCGTCATTTCAATGACCACCGCGATCGTGCGCGTCCGCTGTTGCCGCAAATTGCGCGCCGACACGTTGAGTCGGTACCCCATGCGCTCGGCGGTCTCGCGGATCAGAGCGCGCGTGCTCTCTTTCACCGTCGAATGGTTCGACAGCGCCCGCGAAACGGTGATCTTCGCAACCCCCAGTTCGCGCGCGACATCCGCCATGGTCGGCCGCGCGCCGTCGCCGGGCTTGTCCCTGCTCATCCGCAGTTCCGCGAGGCGATGGATAGCGAAGGATCGGTGCACGCAAGCATGCGCACCCCCTAACCATTGACCGGTGGCTTTCACAAGCGGCTTCGCAGCGGAGCGGAGCGGGTTAGGGGATCCCGGTTTCAACGATTGCAGTCAAATAGGGACCGGCTGGTGGTGGTCACAGTCGCGGGCGAACCAGTCTCCAGCTTCGATTTCCCAGTTTCACGGGAATTTGCAGGGAATATTTCGATTTCAGCGCGAATTCCCTGAAGCGGCCGGGCCGGTTTGCCCCGGATTTCCGCCACTCTCCGCGGCGAATTCCCTGGGCGCGAATCAGGGACTCCGCCGACCCGAACAGCGAATTTTCTCACGACATCAGGGTAGCGATATCACCGATCAGCTGAGCCATAGTTTCAACGCGTTGCCCCTTGAACGCGGTTGCGCAGAGACCATATCGCCGGTGTCCCTTAAGGCAGATTTGCACCGCGCTCCAAGCGCACAGCAGCATTCTCAGGACAACTTTATCACTCGCCAGCATTGCGGGCGGGATGGTGGTTGTCTGTACGTGCGCTGCGGCTTCGGTCGCGCCGCGGGACGCCAGATCGACCGCGCAAAAGGCGGTATGAACACCAATCGTCCTGCTGTGACAGATGCGAATGGTCGTCCGATCAGCTTCTTCAAAACCGCTCGGCAGGTTAGCGATTACACCGGCGCCGCGGCGTTGCTCGATGCCCTTGCCAAACCGCAATGGCTGCTCGCCAACCGGGGCTATGCTGCCGACGGGTTCCGCGAAGCTTTGCAGGAGAAGCGGATCACGCCCTGCATTTCGGCCCGAAAAATACGGAGCAGGACCGACAAATACGACGAGAGCCGCTACAGAAGCCAGGGCGCATTGAGATCAAGTTGGAACGCCAGAAAGGCTGGAGGCGCCTCGCAACACGCTATGACCGATGCCCGAAGACCTTCTTCTTCGCCCTAGCGCTCGCCGCAACCGTCATCTTCTGGCCCCGATCAATGAGCCCTGACCCTAGCGAACGCTGCGGCAGCGCCGAACAGGCCCGGCTGCGGATGGGTGATCAGCTTGACTGGAAGCGCCGTCATCAGATTTTCGAAACGACCTTTCGCAACGAAGCGTTCGGGAAAGCCCGATCGGACGAGGCTGTCCCGGATACGCAGCCCCAGCCCGCCCGCGATGACGACCCCGCTCGCACCCTGCGCCAACGCCAAATCACCGGCGACACTACCGAGCGACAGGCAGAAGCGATCGGCGGCGGCCGCAGCGAGACTATCCTCGCCGCTCGCGGCCCTCGCCCAGATAGTTCGGTCATCAAATACGCCGACTGGCCGCTTTTCAAGCGCGGCAAGCGTTTCATAGATATCCACAATGCCCGGGCCCGAAACAACGCGTTCGATCGACACGCGCCGATGGCGCTCACGCAATCGTGCGAGAATTGCGTCCTCGATGCTATCGAGCGGCGCAAAATCGATATGCCCGCCCTCGGTCGCCTGCACACGATAGTCGCTCCCGTCACGCCATATATGCGCGACCCCCAGTCCGGTGCCCGGACCGATGATGCTGATCGTGCCCGTCTCGGGCAGCGGTTCATCGGGACCGCATAGTCGCTCGAAATAGCTCGCGTCGGCTTGCGCGACGGCATGGCCAACCGCTTCGAAATCATTGACCAGGACGTAGCGGTCGACGTTGAGCTTTTCTTCAATCAACGCCGGACGGATAAGCCAGGGATTATTGGTAAAGCGAATCACCTCCCCACGTACTGGTCCCGCTACAGCGATCGCGACGTTGCGTGATGCACCGCCCTCGCGGCGCGCGAATTCTTCCCAGGCCGACTGGAAGCTTGCATGTTGGGTCGTTTGTAGCGTCACGGCATCTCCGAGCGACACAACGCGACCACCAGCTACCTCCGCCATCGCAAAGCGTGCGTGCGTTCCACCGATGTCAACTGCGACGACCGTCTCGCTCATAATGCCCCGACTGAAAATTGGACAAGCCCCACGACCAAATGACTAACGAGCATCGCAGATGCAATACGCATAGCTATGCCGAAGGCGTTCATGTTCGGTTGCAAAGTCATCCCCGGCCAATTGTCACCCGACCTGTGATCGGACGCGCAATGGCCGGTTCGGGGAAGGCGCCCGTCCACCCCGACTTTGTTGTGACAAACGGCGCAACCGCACCGAGCGCACGTTCGCCGTCATCAAACACGGGCGGCGGGCCGGGACACATCACGATCGGCGCCCATAGGCTTCGCCGCCTCCATCGCGCTCTTTGCCACTGTCATCTTGCGACTTTGATCGCTCCGTCCTCACCGTCGAATCAGACTTTCGCGGCGGTGAAAATTCTGAATGCAAATAATACTCGGGGTTGGGATCGGATTGATTCCGATGCGTCAGGCGAGCCCATTGCGAGGATAAACGGTGACACAGCTTTGCGACAAATGACGACCATCGTGCGTTTAAAGCACGGAAAGGCATTGCCATGGCAACTCAATATCTTGCCGCCAATCGCTTCGGTCTCGGTCGCCGGTTCGATGATCCTGCGATCGAAAACGGGCGCGATTGGCTGATCCGGCAACTGGACGACTATAACCCAGCGCCTTCGGCCATTGCGGCATTGGCTGGCCGCAAGGAGATCGCGGCCACTTATGCCGAATATCAGGAAGATCGCCGCGTCATGCGCCGCGCGGCTGCCGATACCGTAATGAGCGACGAGGCATTGGCGATGGATCCCGAAATACGTCGCCGTTCACGTTCGGCGATCCGGCGGCATTATGGCGACGCAACGGCCGCGCGCTTGTCTGCGGCGGTCGCAACGTCGACCCCTTTTCCTGAACGGCTCGTCCATTTCTGGGCCAACCATTTCGCGGTATCGGCCGACAAGCAGACCGTGATCGGCTTTGCCGGAAATTATGAGTTTGAGGCGATCCGTCCCAACATCATGGGAAAATTCTCCGACCTGCTCGTTGCGGCGGTCCGCCATCCGGCGATGCTCCTGTACCTCGACCAAGCACAAAGCTTCGGTCCCAACAGTCCCGTTGCGGCGCGTGTCCGAAATCGCGGCAAGGGCCAGGTGCCCGGTCTCAACGAAAATCTGGCGCGCGAGATTCTGGAATTGCACACGCTCGGGGTTCGAGCCGGCTACTCGCAGGGCGATGTGACCTCGCTTGCCAAGGCCCTGACTGGATTGACCGTCGCCGGTCTCGGGCGTGGCGCTGGTCGGCGGTTGATGCCCGCCGACGGAATGCCAGGCGCCACGGTATTCGTCGCGCCGCTCCACGAACCCGGCGCGCAGACAGTGCTTGGAAGGCGTTATGAACAGTCCGGCGAGAATCAGGCCATTGCGGTGTTGAGCGATCTCGCGATCCATCCGGCGACCGCGAAACATATCGCTGGCAAGCTTGCCCGCCACTTCACCGGCGACGAGCCACCCGCCCAGCTCGTCGACCGGCTTGCGGCCAGTTTCCTTGAAACTCGCGGCGATTTGCGCTCGCTATACACCACGCTCGTCACCTCGCCCGAACCATGGGCGATGGCACCTGCGATGTTCAAATCGCCCTGGGACTGGACGGTCTCGATGCTGCGCGCCCTGAAAATTCCGGCGCTCGGCGAACGGCAGAATATCGCCGCGATGTTCACCCAGCTTGGCCAGCCGATATGGCGCCCCGGATCGCCCGCAGGTTATGGCGACAAGGTTGCGACCTGGGCGGGGTCGGCGGCGCTGATGCAGCGTGTCGAACTCGCCAGCCGCATCGCGGGGCGGATCGGCGATCGCGCCGACGCCCGCCAGCTTGCAACCCTCGTGCTCGCCGACGCACTCTCTCCCGAAACCAGCAAGGCGATCGCGCGTGCCGACAGCCCGGGTCAGGGCATCGCCATGCTGTTCGCCAGCCCGGCCTTTTTGCGGAGATAGATGATGATCCTCCCACGCCGCTCGATTCTCCTGTCGGGAATTGCCGTCGCCGCCGCAGGCGCGCTTCCGAGCTTTTCCTACGCCGCCGCGGCCACGCCCAAACGCTTGGTATTCATAATCCAGCGCGGCGCAGCCGACGGCCTCGGCATCGTTGCTCCCGTCGGCGATCCCGCCTTCGCCGACGCACGCCGTGGGATGGCTGACGAGACGGCGGGCGGAGCAAAACTCGATTCAATGTTTACGCTGCACCCCGCGATGGTCACGGTCGCAGGCCTCTATTCCGCCAAACAGGCGCATTTCGCGCAAGCGGTCGCCACGACTTACCGCGACCGTTCCCATTTTGACGGACAGAATATGCTCGAGGGCGGCGGGTCACGGCCCTATGGACGCGCCGACGGTTGGGTCGGACGGCTGCTCACCATCCTCCCCATCGTTGAGCGTGATGCCATCGCGATCGCACCAGCGGTCCCGCTCGCTCTACGCGGGTCGGTGCAAGTTGGGACTTACGCACCAAGTACCCTGCCGCAGGCCGACGGCGACCTGATTGCGAGGCTCACCGCATTGTATGCCAACGATATGCTGCTCCACCCGTTGTGGGACAGCGCGGTCAAAACTCAGGAACTCGCAGGCGACATCAGCGGGAACAACGGCCGCAACGGCGCCGAACTTGGCAAACTCGCAGCATCGCTGATGCTGCCCGCCGACGGCGCGCGCGTGGTGATGGTGGAAACGGGCGGATGGGATACGCACAGCGCCCAGCGCGGTCGACTCGCTGCCCAGTTGCGCGGTCTCGACGAGCTCGTCAGTGCGCTCCAGACGGGTCTTGGCCCGGCCTGGACGGACACGCTTGTCCTCGTCGCAACTGAATTCGGCCGTACGGTCGAAGTTAACGGCACCGGCGGCACGGACCACGGCACCGCTTCCACCCTGATGCTATTCGGAGGCGGATTGAGCGGAGGCGGCATGGTGTCGGCCGACTGGCCGGGGCTAGCGCCGTCCGCGCGATACGAGGGGCGCGATCTCAAACCAACGCGCAGCGTCGAAGCCGTAATTGCCGCCGCAATAGCGCATCATTATGCACTCGATTCAAATTATGTATTCAATACTCTGTACCCCGACATCTAGGGTCAGGACCCATTAATTCCACGTTCGAGGCGTCGAAATGGCGAAGATATCGGGCGCGGGCGGATGCAGCGGGTAGCATCGCTACCCGCAAGGCCGCGCGGGCCCGAGATCGAAGCCATTTCGGCGTCCCTGCGGGATTTGACCGATTTTGCTCATGGCTTCGTCAAAAAGACTTGAAATATCGACATATTCCTGCGCCTTTTCTCCTCACCCTGAGCAAAATCGCTTCAAACCTCGAACGCGGAATTAACGGGTCCTGACCCTAGGGTCTGCAAGAATTTTTTCGCAAGCAATCGGCCGCCGAAATAGTAAGAGAAATTTCCGGTAAAATTTATCCAGATACTGGATACAAAAATGTTGCAACCACCCCTTCGCTTACCTTGCGGTTTTCACAGAAATATTATGCACGCATATCGAAAAAAAACATGCCAGTGCAATGACAATCCAGAGAAGCCCGGTGGTCATTCCAGAACCGAAAGCCGCGCCCGCTATCAGAGACCCCAACGGTTTTGTCATGTTCGATACCGACGTATAGGCCGTAAACTGCGTCGCGCCCGCAATGGGAGCGGAGAGCATGAGCCTCAGCGGGTTCAGGCAGATGGAGGTCAAGAGATCGCACGATATCCACGCGAATGTGAGCACACCGAACAGGAAAAAAGATCCGCCTTGCCTCCCCAGGAGAGCCAAGGCGAGAGCGAGGATTGCGAATCCCGCGAAGGCCGCGACCGCGGCCAATTTCAGGCCCAGATATCGAACGAGCAAATGTCCCAACGGCATCGCGACGAGCGCGCCGCCGACCAACGCGTAAGCCACCAATTGACCATATAGCTCCTTGTCGATGCCGAATTCCCTGATCGCCAGGAGTGGCCAAAGCGCATTGAAAATCCCGCCGATAATGCCGCCGATCGCGCTAGCCGCGAGCAGTAGCAGGCTGTTCTTCGCGGTCACGATGTCAAGAAGCGCGCGGCCCAGGTCGGTCCACGATTTCGGCGCGTGCGCGCGCTTGTCGTTCGCGGATGCAGTTACGGCAGTCATATTGTCCGCCTCGCGGACCGCGATCGAATGAAGCAGGAAGGGGAGTGACAGGCCCGCGAAGATCGCGAATGCGGCCTGAAGACCGGCGGCCGCGATGATCGTGCTGCCCAGCGCCGCGCCCGCCGCGAGCCCGAGCGCCTGGCCCCCGTACATCAGCGCGCTTGCAGTGCCGCGTTCATTGTCTTGCAAAGCTTCGACAGCAAGCCCGTCGGCCGCGGTGTCGAGGGTCGCGCATCCGACCGAAACCGACAGTGCGATCAGGCCTAGCCAGGCAAAATCGAGCGGGCCGGGCGCAACGATCGCGCCGGCGGCCAGTCCCAGTACGACGATCAAATTGCTCGCGATCAGCCAAGGCCGACGCCGGCCCATCGATGACCCTGAAAACCGGTCCATGATGATCGCAACGACAATCTTCGCCCCCCAGGGCAGCGACAGCAGTGCGACGAATTGTCCGACATCGGCGGGCGTCATTCCCGCAGACGTCGCCCATGGCAGGATCGCGGCGTAAAAGAGCCCGATCGGCAGTCCATGCGCGACATAATAGATCGCGGGTGTCGCGATCCGCAATCGCCGACTTTCGGCAAGGGATGGAAGAGCGATCAAGAGTGGAACCTGCGACTGCCGTCAATCAACCGTCCGGCAGGGCGCGCGCGCTCGCCGCCCGTTCCGTTCGCCATTGGCCGGGCGACAGATTGGTCCAGCTGGCGAATGCCCGGGCGAAGCTGGAGCTGTGGCTGAACCCGAGCATTCGCGCGATCGAGGCGACCGAACGCTTCTCGTCGCGCAGTAGCTGTTCGGCCATGTACGAGCGGGCGAGGTCAAGCCTTTCCTGATAACTCGTCCCGAGTTCGGTCAGCCGCCGCGACAGGGTGCGCTGCGACATCCCCTCCTCGCGCGCCGCTTCGGCAAGCGGCAGGATGCGCCGCTCGCGTTCCAGCGTATTGCGAAAGGCGAAATCGAGACGGCGTACCAGTTCATCCTGCGAAGCCCTGTTCGCGGCGTTGGCGAGCCGCCACTCCCCTTCCCGCCAGATCAGATCGTCGCGATAGGGATTGGGCGCTTCGACCCAATCCTTTGCCAGATCGAGCCTCGATGCATGGGACACGACGAACCGGGTACAGGGGAAATAGGGCTCGAGGATATTGTGCCAGGAGCTTTCCCCGCCAACGATCACAACCGGGACCGCGCCCGCGTCAGCGTCTGGTCCGAAATGGTGCAACCTGGCCATATTGGCGAACATAAGGATAAGCGTGTAAACATAGAACCGCCCCACGGGTCCGCTCATCATGGTCTCGACGGACAGCGCGAAGCAATTGCCATCCGGCTTCGTCAGCGCGGCGTTGAGCATCGGCAACTGGCGCTCGGCAAGTTCGAGCAGGTGCCGCATCGCATGCTCCAGAGTCGGCGCGCTCAACAGGACCGACAGCAGCCCCGGCGGCAGATTATGTTCCGGGCGTCTGGCTATTTCAACGAGCATTCGTTCGGGCCCCAGACGGTCAAGCAGGTTGGCCAGGATCGTCAGATCGTCTGCAAGCGAAATGTACCGCGGAAGTGTCCGCTGCGGGGCAATGCCCGTGCCTTCGAACAACCATTCGGGCCAACCGAGTGACGCACCGAAGATGCGATGGATGCCGCTTGCCACAAGGCGATCGCGGTGCGCGTCGATCGCGGCGAGGAGTTGCGGAATATCATCCCGATAGGTGCGATCACCGCCGGTGAGGGAAAGCAGCCTCTCCTGAAACAAGCGCGCAACTCCGGGTTCGAATCAGCGAATGATGCGCCGGCGAGTCGTTCGCCGGGGCACCTCTTGGCACCATAAGGCAATATGGCGCGATAAGCTAATAAAGTGGCAGGATATAGTCGTAGCTGATAGATTTCTTGCCGAGTAACGTGCTCCTGCGATTGAATCCTGCGTGGGGAGGCAGCGAACTGTCATGAAAATCAAACAGTTACGTGCCGAACGCTTTGCGTTGAGTATTTGCGCTGCGGCTGTTTCGCCCCCGCCAGGTCCGCGTTGGTGGCGCCCATGAATGGCTGATGGAATTTCGGCCGGGGATGACAGCAAGGACAAATGGCTCGATTACTCCAACGCATCAAACACTTGGAAGCGACAGAAATGAAGGAGAATTGAGATGAAAACCCTTTCCTGCCACCGCACGCTTGCCCTCTCTGGAGCGGCCGTCATCGCCATCTCGACCGCGCTGGCGACGCCGGTTCTCGCGGGGCCGACCGAGGCATGTGTAGCCGGTACAGGTACCGGCGCGCTGGAGTGCGGCGTCAATTCGAGTGCGGCCGGCGACGATACCACCGCCGTCGGCACTGACGCCTCGGCCCAGTCCGAGGATTCCACGGCCGTCGGCGCCGGAGCGAATGCTACCGGCCCAGGCGCGACTGCGGTGGGAAGCGGGGCGGCGGCGGACAACCCGGATTCCACGGCTGTCGGATTCGGCGCTTCGGCGACCGGCGACGGGGCGACGGCGACCGGGTCTGGCGCTTCGGCATCGGGATTGAATGCATCGGCATACGGCATTGATTCCGTCGCATCTGGCAATCTTTCCACGGCGGTGGGTCAGGGCGCGCTCGCATCGGGCGAATCGGCGGCAGCGTTCGGCGATCGTTCGTCCGCGACCGGTGATTTTTCTGCGGCTGTCGGCGGTGCGAGTGCGAGCGGAGACGGTACGGCCGCCTTTGGGGTCAATGCTAATGCCGCTGGCGAAGGCTCTGTTTCTGTCGGTCGAAATTCGGTAGCGAATGAAGATGGCGCGGTTGCTGTCGGCGACAGCGCGGAGGCGACCGCCGTGGGGGCCGCGGCGTTCGGTTCGAACGCCGCGGCAACGGGAGAACGGTCGCTTGCGGTGGGCCTTAATTCGCAGGCGACCACCAACGGCGCAACCGCAGTGGGTGACGAAAGCCGGGCAACCGGCTCGGCCGCGGCGGCATTCGGTGGCAATGCGCTGGCATCGGGCGCTCAGTCGCTCGCGGCGGGTCCGAGCGCAACGGCGAGCGGCGACGTATCCATCGCGCTGGGCAATGCCGCGACCGCCTCGGCCACCAATGCCTATGCGATCGGCTATCTTTCCAACGCCAGCGGGGTCGGCTCGATGGCCGTCGGCGTGGCAAGCGCTGCCAGTGGGGGGTCGGCCATCGCGGTCGGCAACAATTCGCTCGCCTCGGGCGAACGCGCGACGGCGGTGGGTCTCAATTCGCAGGCGACCACCAACGGCGCAACCGCAGTGGGTGACGAAAGCCGGGCAACCGGCTCGGCCGCGGCGGCATTCGGTGGCAATGCGCTGGCATCGGGCGCTCAGTCGCTCGCGGCGGGTCCGA